>Ga0207695_10000002_pt1 | contig 2188391 bp, 1674 predicted proteins | sample KBSC54metaG_FD_184354 | JGI IMG/M metagenome (GOLD analysis project Ga0207695, IMG submission 184354) | Corn rhizosphere microbial communities from Kellogg Biological Station, Michigan, USA - KBS C5-4 metaG (SPAdes) (version 2) | ecosystem: Host-associated > Plants > Roots > Rhizosphere >...
CCATAGCGATGCCGCGGAAGATGGAAAGCACCGCATCCGGATGGAACCCTACGGCTATCGCTGGTTTCGTGTGGGCGGCCTCGGTGATCGGCTGCGCAGGATGGACGCTTAGCGATTTTTCGCGACAGTCTTCCAGAAAGCGCTCGCCCTTCTTCACCCACCCACGCCGATGGGCTGCAGGCGAGAGGCGTCAATCCGGGCCGCTTGAAGTCGCCGGCAGCGACCGCGTATTCAAACCTGCAACAATAGAAGTCCAGAAGAACGCGATGATCGTGAAGAGCCCGGAAGTTCTGCAGCCGCAAGCCGTTCGCTACGGTTGGTCCAACAGCCCGGTGTGCACGGTCTTCAACGGTGCGGGGCTTCCTGCATCTCCGTTTACCGCAAGCGTTCGATAGGCCTGAAGAAAGAGACCCGATGTTTCGACATCTTTTGATGAAATCCACGTTGGCATTTCTCGTATTGTCTGGCTCAATCGTCGCAAAGAGTCAGGCAGCAGACGGTGCAATTGACCACCTCGCGTTCACCCGTGCGGAACATCTGCGGCACGGCATCAATGCGAGTATCTGGTTTGCGCAGCATCCTAGCGACTATTCCGCGGAGCGGCTGCGAAGCTTCACAACGCCCGCCGATATCGCTCTCATTCAGCGGCTCGGCTTCGATCACATTCGTCTCAGCATCGATGCAGAGCCGCTGATGATGGCATTCGCGCAGTCCCCTGGGTCGTCTCCGTTTCTGAACGAGCTTGATGCGGCGGTAAAGAACATGCTGGATCATAAGCTCGCCGTCATCATCGATATTCATCCCGAGGGCAAATATAAGGCCACGCTTCGACAGGGAAGTGACGGCGTGGAGCGTTTCGCCGAGCTGTGGCGGCTCATCGCAAAGCACTTTGCTGCAACAAGCCCCGAGCTTGTTTTCTTTGAAGTGATGAATGAGCCCGAGCAGGAAGATTCATTCCGCTGGCAGGGTATCCAAAACCTGGTCGCGGGAGAGATTCGGCAGATAGCCCCGAACCATACAATCATCGCGTCGGCAGCCCGCTGGGATGGGTTGGAGGACCTTCTGCGAATCCACCCGCTGGGCCTGTCGAACGTCATCTACACCTTCCATGATTACGACCCATTTCCGTTTACCCATCAGGGTGCGACCTGGGTTGATGCGTTCGTTGAGTCGCTTCGTGACGTTCCTTATCCATCATCGCCGGACGCGGTCAAGCCGAACATCCAGGAGCAGCCGACTCTCACAGGAAAGTTCCTCGTGGAGCAGTATGGCCTCGCACGCTGGGATGCCCAGCGAATCGATGCCACGTTGAACTTCGCCGAGCTCTGGTCGCGGCAGTATCACGTGCCGGTTTACTGCGGGGAATTCGGTGTGCATATCCCCGTTGCCAATCCCGGGATGCGCGCTCAGTGGGTGCACGACATGCGCGTATCGCTGGACCATCACAAGATAGGTTGGGCGATGTGGGACTACCAGACGAACTTCGGCATCGTCACCAAGAAAGACGGCAAAACCATACCGAACCCTCTGCTGGTGGACGCGCTCGGTTTGAACAGGAACCTTCAGTAGCTTCTGTATCAGCATCGAGCTTCAGGAACAACCAGTCAGAGCGCCGGTGCGCGAGTCTTTGCCTGGAGCCGTCCATTCGGTTGCCGCATAGGCATCACTCTTTGCGAAACGGGCGGCCTTTAATGATGCCTTCGCTCTCTCGAATCGTGAAAAGCTGCCCGGCATTGAGATGAGGGTACGTCTCTGTCTTGCCGCTTGGCCAATGGATTTCGACGTCAGCAGCGGACGCACTACCCAACCCGAAGTGCAGCCGCGGGTCATTCACCGAGAGATAACTGGTCTGGCTCGTCACCGCCTGTGCCTGAACCTTGCCTCCATAGCGCACCAGCACGCGTGCGCCGATGGCGCTTCGGTTGCTCTGCGTGCCTTCGAGGCGAAGCTTGATCCAGTGGTTGCCGGGCGGAGCGTCGTTGCGCAGCAGTGTTGGCGGCTCATTCATGTTCATGATGAGCACATCCATGTCGCCGTCGTTGTCGAAGTCGCCAAAGGCGCAACCGCGGCTGATATGGCGTGCCGCGATTCCGGGGCCGGCTTCATCGCCAAGCTCCACAAACGTCCCATTGCCCTCGTTGCGAAAGACCAGCCGAGGGTTGCGCGCTGGATATTTGGCGTAGACCTTTTCAAGCTCTTGGTAGACGGTGCCGGAGACGACCAGTGCGTCGGGATAACCGTCGTTATCGAAGTCGACGAGACCTGTTCCCCAGCTTATAAACCGGTGTTCCGCCGCGAGGCCCACCTCGTTGGTGACATCCTCAAACTCACCCTTGCCATTGTTGTGGTACATGCCAGTCGCCTGGGTCTGGAAGTGAGTTTTGATCAGGTCGAGGTGGCCATCAAGATCGTAGTCGCCCACGCCCACGCCCATGCCGCCCATCTCCTGTCCCTCGCCGCTCAGAGCAACGCCGCGCATCAGACCGTCCTCACGAAAAGTGCCATCGTGATTGTTGAGCAACAGAAGACTAGGCGTGGAATCGCAGGCAACGAAGATATCTGTCCATCCATCCTCATCGATATCCAACGCCACTGCCGTGAGGCCGTACGAGCCGCGAAGCGCGGCGATACCGGATTCCTTCGAAACATCGGTAAACGTTCCATCACCGTTGTTGCGATAGAGATAGTGCGACGGCGCACCGAGACCGTTGGGGCCGCAGTTGATCGGCACACCTTCGTAGTTGCAGTTCGGGACCTGGAGCGAGGGGCGGGGCGCGTGGGCGAGGTCGAACTCGACATAGTTGGCGACGAAGAGGTCGAGCAGGCCGTCGCGGTTGTAGTCGAGAAAGGTGCAGCCGGTGCTGAAACGAGAGTGCGGGTCGAGCAGGCCGGCTTTCGCGGTGACGTCAGTGAACGTACCGTCGCCGTTGTTGCGATAGAGACGATTCTGCCCGAAGTACGTGACGAAGAGGTCCTCGAAGCCGTCGTTGTTATAGTCTCCGACGCACACGCCGTAGGCCCAACCGGCGTCGAGCAGGCCGGCCTTCGCCGTGATATCGGTGAACGTGCCATCGCGATTGTTGTGGTACAGGCGATTGCTTGCACCCGCCGGAGCGCCACCTAAACGCCGGCCGCCAAGGGCGAAGATGTCGATCCAGCCATCATTGTCATAATCGAAAAAAGCGCAGCCCGCGCCCATGATCTCGATGATGTAGGTGGCATGTCCGACTTCGCCAAAGACCATCGTCTGGTTCAGCCCGGCTGCGGCGCCCACATCGACAAAGCGCGAAAACGGAGCGGCAGCTTTCGGGGGTGGAACCGCAGACAGAAGTGCTTCAGGCAAAAACGCCGGCGCCAGCGCAGCCGGGGCTGTGCGCAGCAGCCGTCGCCGTGTCCAGTTGCCGTGGTTCGCAGTCGTCATGGATGTCAGCAGTCTCCGGTGGGCTTCGTTGCGTACATGTCAGCGTTGCGCTTGCGCAGCTGAGAGATCCTTGCGGAGCTGCAGTGCTTCAGCATTGTTCGGGTCCACCCGCAGGGCGTTGGCAACCGCCTCCTGCGCCTCTACGAAACGCGACTGCATCCCCAGCGTTGCGGCCAGGCTCAGCCACGCCTCAGTGTAGCCCGGAGCAGCATGCACAGCCAGGCGGAAGCGCTCTTCCGCCGCCGCCTGATCGCCGCTGCGCGATGCCAGATAGCCCAATTGATTTTGCGCCAGCGCCAGAGTCGGATCGATCTCGACTGCCTGTTTCAAAGCCGCAGTCTCACCGGCGATATCCCCGGTGCGATCCAGCGCAAGACCGAGTTTGTAAGCGAGCAAAGCATTCTGCGGCATCGCATCGAAGGCCTCGCGATACAGCGCCGCGGCCTTTTGCGGATCACCCGTGGCGTACTCCTGCGCTGCCTGTGCGGCCTTGCCCGCGGCCAGCGTTCGATTGGCCTTCAGCTTCAACTCCTGCTGATACAGCTTCAGTTGCTCCTGCGCTGCTGCTGCTGCTCCGAGTCCGCGAAGAACCTTCGAGAGCTCGAAGTGCACTTCGGGTTCAGTCGCTCCCAGCGCCAGGGCCTTTTCAAGCTGCTCTTTGGCTCCATTGAAATCCTTCAGTTGATCCAGCACGAGCCCAAGGTTATAGCGGGCGTTGTAATGGTTCGGATTGAGAGTAATAGCCTCTTCAAGATGTGTGCGCGCCACACTGTCTTCGCGGGCCTGATGTTCAAGGATGCCGTTGAGGTAGAGAAAGTCGAAGTCATGCGGCGAAGCAGCGAGCAGCCTTTTACCCAGTGGCCGCGCTCGATCGAACTCACTATTGAGCACAAGTACGCGCAGATAGAGCCTCTGAGCATCGAGGTCGCGAGGGTGAAGCGTTGCAGCCTTTTCCGCGACGCGCGCAGCTTCCTGGTAGCGCGTCTGCTTAACGTAGATGGTCGCCAAAGCGTTGGTGAGCCGCATTGAAGAAGGATTGGCTTGCAACGCTTTCGTGAGCGTGGCGGCAGACTCGTCCATCATGCCGGCTTGAGCATAGGCAAGCGCCAGATCCAGCGTAAGGTCCTCGTCGTGCGGAGCCGCATGAAGAAGGGCGATCACTGACGAATAATCCCCGTCCGCGATGAGGCTCTTGCTAAGCCCATCCAATGCGACCTTCGAGCCAGGATCAAGCTTGAGCGCAGCCTTCCATTCGGCCTCGGCCGCGGCATTGTGATGCAGCTGGCTTAGCGCGCCAGCCAAAATCAAATGCGTTTTCACTTCGCCGGGGTAGCGCTGAATCGATTGAGTTAACGCGGCGACGGCTCCATTCAAATCCCCAGCGCTGTATAAACTGAGGCCGATGAAGTACAGGACGCGTGGAGAATCTGGCTCGAACTTCAGAGCGGACCGGAAAGTATTCACCGCGCAACTGTACTGGCCCTGCTCTCTAAACCACGTCCCCAACGTCGTAAGGCTCTCAGCGCCCGGATGAGCGCGGGCCTGGGCTTCCAGCGGTTTCGGTCCCGTACAAGCTGCGGCTGCACAAAACGGCAGGCCCAGAGCGGCCAGAACGATAAGCCCGCATTTGATGGCCTTGCGATACATTGACACGTTCTCGAAAAGCCTCCGCGAACCGGCAGAAGTCGGCCCCCGCATCCCGGAGCATAATGGAGTGCGGGGAAGGTCGGCAAGGAATTCGCAGGCCGCCAGGCCGCGCTCATTTATAGCGCGCACAGTAATGTTGTCGGTGTTGCGAGACACGTTAGTTGGGATATGGGTCTCCCGGTCTCACCACGCGGATCTGGTGATCGGTGAAGGTCAGATGGCTGCTGCCTCCGGGCAACGCCACCTTCGGCATGTGACAGCTCGTGCAATCCGTCTTCGCGATTGGGCAGGACTTCGGTGTCTCCGCAGCCGTTGCCGGGACAAGAGGTGATGAAGACGCGTGGCACGCAAGACACTTCGCATCGTACGCGGAACTCGTGCGCACCACGTCATGGTGCGGGTCGTGGCACGCCAGGCAACTGATGCGGCGATCGGCGCCATTGAAACACCGGCTGTTGGCGAGCCGGTAAGGCTGGAATCGCACATTCATCTCGCCCCGCCAGCCACTCCTCACCACCAGTTCCCATGGGCGATGACACTGTCCGCAAAAGTCCGAAATCCCTTCAGACGACAGTGCGCCCAAGGCCTGCGGCGCCGGCCCCAACTTCTTCAGAGATATCTCCGCCATGTGAGTGCCCGCGCCCGCATGACATCGCTCGCAGGTCAACCCGGGCTTCATCGACTGCAGATTCAATCCGCCATTCAGTTGAGTGTTCGTCGCATGGCAATCAAAACAGGCTTTGCTTTCATCCTGCGAAAGCTCGCGTCCAAAGGCTTCCTGGACGCTGTGCGGTGTAAGGCGCTCATCCCCCGTGGTGGTATCGAGACCCTTGATCGCCGGGTAAAAACTGACAAGGCTCTCGTAAAATTTTCCGCCTCGTTCCAGGACCCACGTCTGCGCACCCGCACCGAAGCCCCAATGAATTGGTGACGAAACAGTTTGAGCGCCATCGGTGACGCTGTACGTACTCTCTTTCCCATGCGTCTCGACCGTGTAGGTGTACGTTCCCTTTCGCACAGTCAGCTTCGGATGCGTCTCCAACACGCGATTTGCGCCAGGCACCGCGAGTGCCAGTGCCATCGGCGTGCGTGCCTGGTCCATCGCCTCGCTTGCATGACAATTCGCACACGCAGACCCTCCGGAGGCGTGTCGCGACTGCGCCTGCGCGGGAGCAAACGCAACCCAGAGCAGCAGACCCGGCCACAGGCTAGCGCGCAACCTGGGTAACCTCTTTTGTGGCCTCGAGACAAAACTGCCGCTCACGCCGTGCATCTTCTTTAAGGCCAGCCTCCGAGTAGCCCCTCACCAGCGCAAGATGAACCTCAAGGTTCGCCGGTTCAAGCTGAAGTGCTTCCCTCAGATGTTGAATCCCGCCTCTCACATCCCCGGTCTCGACCAGCGCCCTCCCCGATACAAGCTGTGCGAGGGGAAGTCGTGGGTCCTCTTTCATGGCTCTCTCTGCATACGGCGCTGCCTCCGAGGCATTACCCCGCACCAGGTAAGACCAGGCCACCATCGCCTGTGCGATGGCATTGGAAGGCTCTATCTCCATTGAGCGCTTAAATTCCGCGACCGCCTTGTCAGGGTCCTTCGTAAACAACAGGTATCCGTAAAGATAATGAGCGTTGGACGAACCTGGGAACTGCTGAAACAGCCCTTGAAACGCCTCCTGCGCAGCATTCTCGTTACCGGCCATGAACTGAAAGGAGGCGCTGCCAGCCGCAAGGAACAGGCTCTGCTGGGTGACCTGGACCTCTTTCGGAAGCATTGGCGTGCGCAACCCTGCAAGGCCAAGCCCGGCAAGTATCTCCGGACTGCTGATGCCATTCCGCGCGAAGTATCGGTAGCTTTGCACCGCCTCCTCGAACCTTCTCAGCCGCGTCAGAAGCAGGGCCTCGTGGAAGCGGAGAATCTGTTCGTTGCGCGGCTGATTTGCCGCTCCTAATGACAGAGCGCGTTGAATGTCCGCCAACGACTGGGAATATTCGCCGATTTCGAACTCGGACAATCCTCGCAGAGCCAGAGCGGCGGTCGCATTCGGAGTCAGGTCGATGTAGTGCGTCAAAGCGTCTCGCGCCGCAGCATAGGAGTCGCTCCCATACTGCATCTGCCCCACGAACCACCATCCTTCGGTCCATTTCGGATTCACTCGGACAGCCTGCCCGTACAGCTCCAAGGCGCGGGGAATGTCATTGGATTCGCGTGCCAGAGATGCTCTCCGGGCCAAATCATCAAACTCGATTGAGTTGCCCTGAGCGGCGGCTGTGTTGAAGAGCAGAAAAACGGGGAGGGTCAGCAGGATCAGGGACGCGAAGACCCGGCTCCGCGCTATGTATCTATGTGTTTTCCCCCCCGTTGCACGGGATTTCGCACCTGCGGCGTCCATCGATTGCCCAACCATTCCCGAGGAAACTCTGTTCGCAAGCGATTATCCCACCCGCTCACAGAATTGGAAAATGCTACCCCCTGTCTTTCCAGAACGGCGGTTCTGCTGGAACTGAACGGCCAACACCGGCAGAAACTCCTACATGCGAAGCTTTTACGGCCCAATAACCGATATTCCGACGTCCCATGCCCGTGGGGACTGGCGTCGCGCCGGGCTCTCCGTCGTTCGTCCCCAACGCCATGACTCCACAGCCTTGCCGGGTTGAGGCCAATATCAAACTTTTGGTTGACAACTAATCACTTAAACGATTTATATGTTCCGGTCACTGAAAAAGTAGCGGCGTCACCATCAACCGTATTGCGTGATTACCAACGCAACCGTTTTGCAACCTTCCATTTGGAGGCAGGGCAATGAAATCGACCTTTGCTGTACCGGTGCTAGGAAAAGGTTATGGATACAGGTCGAGAAACTTCTCGAGCCTCAATCCGCGCCGCATCATGTTCGGGGTGCTCGTCACCGTCCTCGCACTGCTTTCCACTGTTGGCAGTGCCCAGCAACTGACCGGAACCCTCAGCGGCACCGTCTACGACCAAACTGGCGCCATCATTCCGAACGCGGCGATCGTCTTAAAGAACGACGCTAGTGGGGACATTCGGAAGACGCAAACAGGCGGCGGTGGCAACTTCTCCATTACGGCTCTTCAGCCCGCTACCTACACGCTGACGATTACTGCTGGCGGATTTACTCCTTGGCAGGAAAACGGCATCGTGATAAGCCAGGGTGATAACCGAAATGTAGCCAGTATCAAGCTCAAGGTTGGCAGCACCGCAGCAACGGTGGAAGTCATTTCTGGTGCCGATGCCGAGGTGCCTGTCGACACCGCTGAAATCAGCACAACGCTGAACTCGGAAATGATTCAAAACATCACCCTTGGCGGCAGGGACGCGGGCGAATTGCTGAAGCTCATGCCGGGAATGGCGCTGACCAACGGCCTTAATCAGGGATCCGGGTTTAACCCCAAGGTGACCGGAACGAACAATGGGCCAGTAGGTAACTACTCTTCCAATGGCACTCAGCCGAACGGCGCGATGGCCTTCATGCTCGATGGTGCGAACTTGGTCGACCCAGGCAACGCGGGAACGCAGATCGCCAACATCAATCAGGACATGACCGCAGAGGTCAAGGTTCTGATGTCGTCGTATACCGCCGAATATGCAAAAGGGCCGGTAGTTTTTCAGGCTTTCAGCAAGAGCGGCGGCCAGGCGTTCCACGGAGAAGCCTACTTATACGCTCGCAACAGCGCACTCAACTCGATCGAATCCTACAACAAGACCCAGATTTCATCCAATGTTGCGAACAATATTGCGGGTGGAATGACTCCCGCGCAGGCTCAGGCGGCTGCGCTTGCCCAAGCTCGTCCGGATGAGCATTACTATTACTTTGGTGGTAACGTAGGCGGTCCGGTACTGATCCCCGGCACACGTTTCAATAAAGATCGCAAGAAGCTATTTTTCTGGGCCGGCTATGAATACATGAAGCAACAGCCAGCCGGTGTTGCCATCAACTACAACGTGCCCACGCTTGCCCAGCTGAATGGCGACTTTAGCAATGCAGGCGTGAATCCAGGTGTTTTGAGCAGTAGCAACAGCTATGCCTACAGGGCTCTCGATCAGGCGGGTAACCTTCCGGCCAACGCTACTAGCAGCAATATTCCCCCGTCGGACTTCGATCCAAATATTGTGGCGCTCCTGAAGGCTGGAGTGTATCCCAAACCAAACATTACTCCTTCGTTGCTGAACGGTTGGAATAATTATCAATACGTCAATACCACTCCTCAGGACCGTTGGGAAGGTACTGGTAAAGTCAACTACGCGATCAGCGACAACACCAAGCTGACTGCGTCTTACACTCGGCAGATCGAGACCGATCAACATCCGATCGCTGTCTGGTGGGCTGCCCCCTGGACTTTGCCCTATCCGTCGCCCGTTGTTGCAGCCACGACATCACAAGAGATCATGACGAACCTGACTCATGTCTTCAACGCCACCACGACAAACGAGTTCGTATTTACTCTGGCGCGCTACATCAATCCGAGCACCTTGGCCAATCCCGCGGCGGTCGATCGCACAAAACTCGGCCTAAACCTCACAGGTCTATTCGGTACGACGACCTCTCAGATGCCGAACATCAAAGGCCCTTGGAATGCCGGCCTCCCGAACGTCTCCGAATTTTCGTTTGACGGGGCATTCAACGGGGGTGGCACATTTGGCGCCCTAAAGAGAGACCCGGCACTCTATGACAACTTCACCAAAGTGGCGGGCGCCCATACCTTGAAGGCCGGCTTCTATTGGGATCTCAGCGAGAACATTCAATCAGACTCCGACGGCGATGCGCAGGATAACGGCACGTACAACATCGGGTGGGGGCAGTATGGCACTGGCAATCTTGTCGCCGATTTCCTTCTTGGACGCCTGAGCAATGGCGGCCAGGGCGCGGGCTCCGGCTACGTCCAGAAGAGCGCAATCCCAGTGATCGACGCCAAGATGCATCAGTGGTCGTTCTATGGGCAGGATTCGTTCAAGGCAGCCAGGCAACTCACTCTAAATATTGGGTTGCGCCTCGATCATCTCGGCCAGTGGTATGGCACAAAGCCAGGACTGCAGGCATGGGATCCGGCTTCCTACAACAACACCGCCTCTGCACCCCCAAATACCGGCCTTCTGTGGAACGCAATTTCTCCGAAGATCCCGCTCTCTGGTTGGCCATCTCGCATGTTCTACTTCTCTCCCCGCGTCGGCCTGGTTCTCGACGTTTTCGGAACCGGCAAGACTGTGTTTCGCACGGGTTTTGCGATATTCCCGTACCAGGTTTCCACCCAGATTCTCAATACATCCGGTGGACCACTGGGCGCATATAAGTACGGAGTATCGAGCAACTATTCCACCTACGGTGCGGTTTCTTCTGCCAAACCTCCATCATCGGTAAGCCAATCTGCTTACCTGAATGGCTCAAGCATCGCTGCAGTCCAACAGGGAGACGATCAGGTTCCATACACTACGGATTGGAATGTCACGATCTCTCAATCCCTTCCATGGCGTTCCGTCTTTGAAATATCTTACGTCGGGAACAAGAGCATTCATGAAATTATCGATGGTTCCAATGGCAAGTATTTAGATCTCAACAATGTCGCCCCCGGCGCCTTCTTTAAAAAAGATCCAATTACCGGGCAGTTCGTTTCCCCGAACGCTCCCAGTACTGCTAACTATCCTTCATTCAACGCGACCGATTTCAAACCGTATTTGAACTACCAGGACATATACCTCCAGACGCACGGCAGTTACGCAAAGTACAACTCACTGCAGATGTCATGGCAGAAGCAATCCGGTCCAGTAACATTCCTCACAAATTACACCTTCAGCAAGGTGCTCGGGATATGGGACGGCCAAACGAGTAATGGTGCCGGTAACGGATCCACGGTCGATCCATTCAATCTCAAAAATGACTACGGCCCGCTTGGGTACGATCACACGCATATCCTGAACCTCGCATATGTGTGGAACTTACCCAAACCCATTCATAACGCGGCGGCTCTCAAAGAGATTGTAAACGGATGGCAGCTCTCTGGATATACGACCTATCAGAGCGGTGCACCGCTCCAGCCGAACTCGGGTGGGAACCTAAATACGCAATATAATCCGCCTTCAGGTTTTACCGTCACGATGCCTAACGGGCTGCTGTCAACCGCTATCAACACATCGACATGGCTTGGCTCTAACGCATACAATGTTCTAATGCCGGTGCTGACCTGCAACCCCGGAAGCAACCTCAAGCCCGGTTATTTTTTCAATCCTAAATGTTTTGCTGTAGCTCCCTATGGACAGCAAGGGACTCTCCGTTGGCCTTACCTTAGAGGCCCGGGTTACTTCAACAGTGATCTGGCCCTGTTCAAAAACTTCAGAATTACCGAGAGTCAGAGTTTTCAACTCCGCATTTCTGCTCAAAACTTCCTGAATCATCCTCTGCGGCAATTCGGGTTGGGAGGAAATACCAATGACATTTCCCTTCACTTCGAAGCCCTAAACGGAACGAACACAAACACGACGACAACCGGTAAACCACTCCTCACTACTGGACAACGGCAAATGACGTTTGCGTTCAAGTACTTCTTCTAACAACTGTGTGCGGCAGCAGCCTGGGATCTCGGCGCTGCTGCCGCAATTGGAAGGGAGCAGGCATGAGGTATCTCGAGAACGCCGCGAATATTGCTATCATCTTCGGAGTCGTGGTCTTTCTCGGGGTGGTAGTTCACAGCGAATTTGGTAAGGCCAAACAGCCGGAAATGTCCGCAAAAGCGCTGATTGGCCAGACGATCGCCCTGCCTGGCGTACACTTCCCGGCTCAGCAAAGCTCGCTCATATTTGCGATCTCTTCCACGTGCCATTTCTGCAAAGAAAGCGAGCCGTTCTATAGGAATTTGCTTGCAAAGTCGCAAGGCAACGTGAGAATGGTCGCTGTTCTTCCTCAATCGCAGGCAGAAGCAGAATCTTATATTCAACAAGCTGCGATGCCATCTGTTCAAGTTGTTTCGGCGGAACTTGACTCTATTGGCGTGCATGCCACGCCGACACTGTTGTTGGTCGACGAAAACGGAAAAGTGCAGAATGCTTGGATTGGAGAGTTGGATGGAACACGCCAGCAGCAAGTTTTGTCCAGGGTCACACGTTAGCGAAGTTCGAGTGTCATTGAATGGTCACCAAGGAGGAAGCCAATGAAGCCCATCATCAAGTTATCTTTTGTAGTAATGCTCCTCGTAGGAGCCTTGCGATATCCAACTATAACTGCGCATGCCTTTAGCGGCACTTATACCTGTACGGCCGGCGTAATGGGATCTTGCGACACTTCTTGCCAACAGGGTATGAATCAATGCGTCCAAAGCTGCCCGCACACGCAGGGTTCCTCCGTGACTTACTATTGGCCATATATGAAACAAATAGGGGAGGTCAAGGACGGAAACGGTAATGTCGTCGGCTATGCCTATGAGGAGGACTACTTTTCTACTACGATTCCATCGAACAACACAGGATGCATGGACCACTGCGTGTCTCAAGTGACGGCGTGCGAGAACACCTGCACCAGTTTATATTGCACCTAGGCCGTCCTACCAATTAGGATATTTCCAAAAGGGGGTGGCTTATGCCACCCCTTCCTTTCTCTATGAACATAGTTCCTTTCATATTCGCCCGGGTCGCAGCATCCGGGCTGCTTCTCGCTACGGTGAGCTGCGTGCTGCTCCATTCGTCCGATGCATCCTCGCCCATCCGCTTTGACCTGAAGAAGATCCCTTTCCGGCTGGAGAACGATCCGACGCCCGGCAAGAACGCTCCTGAGAGCATGGGGGGCGGGGTCGCCATCTTCGACTACAACGGCGACGGCCGACCCGATATCTTCTTCACCAATGGCGCCGACATCGGCTCGCTAAAAAAGGACTCTCCCAAATATCGCAATCGTCTCTTCCGCAATGACGGTAACAGCGTTTTCACAGATGTTACCGACGCCGCCGGCCTCGCCGGCTCCGGCTATGATATCGGCGTCGCCGTCGCTGACTACGACAACGATGGCCATCCAGACATCTTCGTCGCCGGCGTGCACCGCAACGCGCTGTACCACAACAATGGCGATGGCACCTTCACCGACGTAACCGCGAAGGCCGGCCTCGATCACCCTATCGATCCGCAATACGGCCCACTCTGGGCTGTCGCGGCCGTGTGGGTGGATGTAAATAACGATGGTCTTCTCGACCTCTTTGTCGTGAACTACATGCAGTGGACCTATAGCGACAAGGCCCTGTGCTCTTTCCGCGGGGTGGCGGACTACTGCCATCCCAAGTTCTACAAAGGGCAGCCCGACCAGCTTTTTATCAACCAGGGAAACGGCACCTTCAAGGATGTCTCGAAAGAATGGGGTATTCGCGACCATGTCGGCAAGGGCATGGGCGTTGGAATGGCCGACTACGATCTCGACGGCCGCCCCGACCTCTTCGTCACCAACGACGCTTCGTACAACTTCCTCTTCCACAATCTCGGAAACAAATTTGAGGAGGTTGCTTTCGATGCTGGCGTCGCCCTCACGGAAGACGGCAACTTTATCTCTGGTATGGGGCTGGACTTCCGCGACTTCAACAACGATGGCTATCCCGACATCGCTTTCGTTGCTCTGAACAATCAAACGTTCCCACTGTTCCAAAACAGCGGGAAGGGGGACTTTCGCGAGACTACCGCAGAGAGCGGAATGCGCGGCCTGAGCAACCAGATGTCCGGCTTTGGCGCCGCTCTGTATGACTTCGACAATGATGGATGGAAGGACCTGTTCGTCACTCGCGGACATGTTGAATCGCTTCCGCTGCCGGGCACGGAGATAGATCAGTACAACAGCGTCTTTCGCAATCTCGGGGCCAGTGGAAAATGGGCAGCGCTGACCGAAGGGGCGGGGCTGAACGCCGCTCCGGCTGCTCGTCATCGCGGCTGCGCCTTTGGCGACCTAGATGGAGATGGCCGTATCGATGTGGTCGCGACCGCTCTCGGCAAGGATGCTGAGATATGGATGAACCGAAGCGCAGGTTCGGGGCACTGGATGGAGATCGCGCTGCGCGGCACCAAGAGCAATCGCGACGGGATCGGCGCCCGCGTGAAGGTGGTGGCGAAGAGCCGAACGCAGTACAACCACATGACGACAAGCGTCGGCTACGCCTCATCCACCGATGGTCCGGTACACTTCGGTCTCGGCACTGACACCCAGGCGATCCTCATCGAAATTCACTGGCCGTCAGGCATAGTTCAAACGCTGCACGATGTGGACGCCGACAAAATTATCAAGGTGACCGAGCCCGCTAAGTAGCGCGTTCCCCAAGTCTAGGGCTTCTCTGGTCCCTGCGTCTGCTGTTCGGCAGTAAGCTGCTCGACAATCTGGCGTTCCTTCGCCCCGTCCGCCGGCCGATGCAAACGGTAGTACAGCGAAGCAAGCTCCACATGCGGCTCCAGCCAGCGAGGGTGGTCCTTAATCACGCCTTCCAGGTCCAGCGCAGCGCCATCGTAGTTTTGCGACGCGCTCTTCAGCATTGCCATCTCATATCGCGCCATCGCCGAAGACGGCTGAAGCCGAACCGCCTTATCCAAATAGGTTTTCGCTTCCCCCAACTCGCGTCGTTTATAAAGAATGGCACCCAGATACAGGTTTGCGTCGAAATCGTCAGGATTCTGCTTCAGTGCCGACCTGAACGCTGGTTCCGCTTCTTTGACATCGCCCGTCTTATCTCTGGCTGTTCCAGCAAGGGTGTAGATGCCCGGTAGATTCGAGTTGAGGCGAAGGGCCGCGTCGAGATCGCGCCGCGCCTGCTCGAACTCATTGATCTGCAGAAGTGTGGTGCCGGCGATCATGTAGGCGTCGGCGCTCTGTCCGGCTACGGCGACTTTCTCCATCCGCGACACGCCCTCTCGCCGCTGTCCGACAGCGATGAGCACCGATCCAAGCACGTACTCGAAGTCCGGATTTTGTGCATTTGCCGGCTCCATAGGAGTAAGCATGGCCTGGGCGGCGGCGTAGTCCCGAAGCCGGAGATAAGTGTCGCCGAGGAGAATGGCGATGCGGACGTCGGCCGGTAGTGCCTTGTGAAGCGCCTCGAATTGTGCGCGAGCGTTGAGGAAGTCGCCCTTCTTGTAGAACGCGAGAGCGATATTCATCAGGACCGCGTTTTTCTCGGATAACAGCGGGAGGGCCGCGCGGTACTCCGCTATGCCGGCATCGTATTGGCCGAGATGAACGAGGGCCGCGCCGAGGTTTACCCGTGCTTCCACTTCACTCGGGCGCAGTTTTAATAGCTCGCGGTAATCGCGAACTGCCTTGTCATAGTCGCCTCGCTGCTGCGCGTCGATGGCCTCTTTAAGCAACGCGTCCGGCTCCGCCTTGCGGGGAGGCGCCTGGGCCTGAGCGGAAGCGAGGCATGCCATGAAACAGAGGATAAGTATGACCGGACGCATCGCTGACAGCATAGCGCAAACGCTCCCCACTGCGCCCGGCAGCGCCGGCTAGTGCGGTCTCCCGGCCGATGCCGGGGCGGCAGTTGAGGACGAAGTTATCGCTGCGGGCGATTCAGGAGCAAGTGGGAGCGGAATCTCAAGCGTGCCCACTCGGTTGGTGGAGAGATCGCGCACCGCGACTCGAATCCACGCGGCCTTCAAGGGAATATCGAGCTGCTGCTGGATGCGAAAGAAGCCCGCCGGATTGGGCGGCGAGTGGCCGCCGGAAGAGTTGCGAACCGCATCCTGCAGGACTCCGCTCAGCATGTTTCCATCCACGTCAAAGGCAGCGGCGGCGAACTCGATGGATGTTGTGGGTCGTGCAGCGGCCGGTGATGGTCCTTGTGTGCGCTGCGCATCCAGCACACGGTAGTCGACCGTATACGACTGCAGCGGGATGGGTTTCTCTGCTTTGGCCGGGCGGTTCTGCTTGCTGGGCCGCAACGATCCCGGGTCTTCGATGAGTCGCGACATCTGTTCCGGGGTTGCCAGTTCGGGCTTGCCGACTGCGTGGAACTGTGCACGAAAGATCAGGTCGTGGGACATAGGCGCACCGTGACGGATGGCCGTCGAGAGAGGGTCGTCCTGCGGGATCGATCCTCGCGATCCGGCGAGATCGACGGCAGGGGTCGCGGGAGTTGGCTCTGATCGCGCATCCTTGTCGACACCGAAGTAGGAGCGCCGATAGGACAACTTGTATCCCTTCTTCGCGAGCGACACCTGTATGTTCCGGAGCTTCCCGTTATACGTTTCGTTGCTGGGCGAGTAACTCAACGTATAGTAGTTTGCTCCGTGCTCCATGGCCTTCTCCATGGCGGTGGCAAGATCGTTCTTGCTGTAATACGCGTGGCCTCCGGTCATCTGCGCCAGTTCTTCCTCGGCCATATACTGGCTGGCGGTCTGCGAATATCCCGGGCCTCCGGCGGCGTGCGAAGAGCCGCCGGAGCTTGCCGCTGGAGCGCTGCCTTGCCCACCGGTGGCGCCAGCGGGTGCACTCGCGCTGTCTGATGTTGCAGTGGAGCTATTTGGACCGCGAGAGTCGGTGTACGTTCCTCCACCAGAGGAGACGGCGCCGGTGGGCGCGAACACTTCCGTCACCACCGCGGTCTGAACGTCGACAGGGTAGATGGCGATCTGGTCGCGGGCGAGCGTGTCGACGATGTCCTTAACTTTGTCGGTATAGGTACCGTCACCGACGTTCTCGTCACCGAGATTGCCCAGCAATCGAAGCGGGAATTTTCCCGACAGCCAGATTACGTTCTTGCGACCAGGAAATCCTTCAAGGTAGTGAGCAAGCTCAGTGAATGCGGAGACCGAGAAGCCGGGGTCGCCGTTGCCGTAGTTCCGTCCGTACAGAAAGATCTGGGGCACATGCGGATGATTCTTGCTCGGGTCCAACGTGGCCAGCAACTTATTCTCGTCGTCAGTGAACCCCTGCACCAGGTGCATCCGATCGGAAAGAACGATAATCGCGAACCGCGTGCCCGCCGGCTTGTTCTTGATGAATGTTAGTAACTGTTTCCGGGCGTACGGTTGCTCGTCCGTTTCCATGTTCACCATGTCGTACATCAGCACGTACAACGGCCCCCGCTCGGGCTCTCGCGGAAGATTCAGAAACGTATTCGGCGGCAGCGGCGGCACGATTGGCGGAATGAACTCCCGGGCCGTATCAAAATCATGCAGATCGAAGCTGCGAAGCACCTGCGGCTTCCCGTCTTCAAAGACTGCAAAGTCTGCTTTGGTTAGTCCGCGCACCGGCTCCTCATGGGCCCCCGTGACTACGACATCCACCACCACCCGACGAACATTCTTCCGTATCACCATCACGTCGGGATCCAGCCCCCCTCCGTGCCGTCGCATCCTGCTGGCCCGCAAACATCTGTCCGGCACAAGTAGTCAATGCAGCAACCCAAAATGCTCGCCGCACGAGTTGCAGGAATGGTGGGTAGCTTCTCATTGTTCTGGTATATCCATGGCGCCACGCACAACAAGTAGAGGGTCAATTTCCAGCAACGTCAAGCAATTCCAATCGCGCAGCTAAATCGAAAATGGCGCGGACTTCAGGGCCAGCCGCATGCCCTATGTTTTATGGCATTCAACTAACGGGCGGTGCAATAATGGTTCCATCGAGAGGCCTTTGATGAACGCCAAGTTTCCACGGTTCCTGCTCGTTGCGTTGACCCTCCGTTCCACCTCTATAGTGTGCGCTCAGGCGCCAACGACTATACCGGGAGGCCCGGCGCCAATCACGCGTCCGGGTTCAATCGCCGACAGTGGCCCGCTCACATACTGGACTGACATGACCCCTCAGGGACGTGCTGGAGGAGTCCTGCTGGGAAGCGTGACAGTTGAGAACGCAGGTCCTCTGTGGGCGCCCACCACGGTGTTCGTCACCTGCGATGGAGTTCCTCAATATGCGACTCAAACCGACGCTAAAGGCAATTTCCTGATCACGACCGCCAGAGTGAAAGGCGCTCTAAGCGTTCAGGAAGACGCGAAGCGGCAGATGGAGACGTACTTCGAAGGTTGCAGCGTTCAGGCATCTCTTGCCGGCTTCCATTCCAGCGAAATACTGATCAGCCACCGCAACCTGCGAGACGACCCCGAATTGGGCACAATCACCCTTAGGCGGAACCCGGAGACCATGGGAACGGCAATCAGCGAAACCACTGCGGCGGCCCCGTCGAATGCTTCGAAAGCTTTCCTCACCGCACGCTCCGATCTTCTCAAGCAGCAACGCGAACACGCCGAGCGTGATCTGCAAAAGGCGGTCGAGATCTACCCTGCATTTGCGGAAGCTTGGTATCAGCTGGGGGTGCTTCAGCAAGCTTCCAGCCGGGACGATGCCCGGAACTCCTTCTCAAAGGCAACGGCATCTGATCCGAAGTTCGTCCCGCCGTACCAGCAACTCGCGGGTCTTGCAGTCGAGGCTGCAAAGTGGTCCGAAGTGCTGGTCAATACGCATCACGCCCTGCAACTGGACCCGGCGGGCACACCGCACATATGGTTCTACGACGCCCTCGCGAATTTTCAACTCGGCAAAACGAACACGGCGGAGGCCAGCGCTCTCAAGTCCCTGGCTATTGATCCTGCCCACTCGATACCCAACACTGAACAGTTGCTGGCTGTGATTCTGTCGCGGAAACGGGACTATGCGGGAGCGATCGCACATTTGAGAAATTGTCTTACCTATCTGCCCAGCGGTCCCAACTCAACCTTGGTAAAGCAACAGATCGCTCAATTAGAGCTTTCGTCCGCCTCGAAAAAGTAGGCGAGCGTTTGGAGTACAGCTTTCTTAGGGTAGAGCGAAGGCGACATAAGCCGCACCCTGCGGGGCCTTTGGGTTGCGTGCGTTACTGGTAGCGATGACCACATACTGCTTGCCGTCCACCATGTACGTGCTGGGCGTCGCAACCCCTGCGAAGGGGAGATCTGCGTGCCAAAGCAAGGCCCCGTTCGCGGCGTCGAAGGCGCGGATCTGGTGGTCGTAGACGGTGGCCGCAATGAACAAAACGCCGGAGGCGGTAAAGACCGGCCCGCCATAGTTTTCGGTGCCGGTGTTGTCCATGCCCTGGGCGGCGAGTTCCGGGTAGTTGCCAAAGGGAATCTTCCAGAGGAATTTGCCGGTGTTGAGGTCGATGGCGCTGAGGGTTCCCCACGGCGGGGCGACGGCGGGGTAGCCGTCGAGGTCCAGGAACTTGCGGTAACCGGTGAAGCCGTAGCGCGGCGCCTGCGATGTGCCGGTTGAACTGGCCAGCTCGGTTTTGTCGGTTCGCGCTGGAGGTTCCATCGGTGGGCCGAGGAAGCGCAGGATGGCGGCGGTGTCGGCTGACGTCAGTTTGGGGAAGCCGGGCATCCGGCCCTTGCCGTTGTGGATGTCGGCAAGGATTTGTGCGTCGGTCAGGCGCGCACGGACGCCAAGGAGGCCTGGGTAGTTTGAAACCTCGCCTTCGAGATCGTCGCCGTGGCAGAGGGCACAGCTTTTTGCATACAAGACCCGGCCGAGTGGGTCCTTTCTGCTGCTGTCAACTACCGTCGTGGACGCGGATTCGGTCGGGTGGATGAGATAGTCGATGAGCTGGCTGAGGCGTTCGCTTTTGATCGAGGGAAATCCCGGCATGCGGCCTTTGCCGCCCTGGATGGCGCCGGCGATCTGCGTGGTGGTGAGCCGTCGGTCGATCTCGACGAGCGAGGGGAAGGCCGGGACATTTCCCTTGCGGTTGCCGCCATGGCAGATGGCGCATTGAGTCTGATAGAGGACCTGGCCGGGGCCGCCGCCGAATTTGTTTTCGGTCAGGCCGCCCGTCCATGCGATGTCATTTGCATTGACGTAGAGGACGCCGGTTCGCGGGTTGACGGCGGGGCCTCCCCACTCGCCGCCGCCGTCGAAGCCGGGGAAGACGATAGTTTGCTGGTCGACCGAAAAGGGAATGAATTGGCCTCCGCTGTGGAAGGTCTTGAACTCCTGGAGCGCCCAGGCGTGAGCTTCGGGGGTGCGGTCGGTGAGCAGGTCCGCACTCAGGAGCTGGCGAGCGAAGGGCGCGGGCGCGCTAGGGATGGGCTGGGTCGGTGAAGTGACTTCACCGGGGACGGTCGAGGAGGGAAATGCACGTTCTTCGATTGGGAAGAGAGGCTTGCCGGTGATGCGGTCGAGGACGAAGACGAAGCCCTGTTTGGTGGTTTGGGCTACGGCATCAACGAGCTTGCCATTGCGGCGAACGGTAACAAGCGCGGGTGTGGAGGGGAAGTCGCGGTCCCAGATATCGTGGTGAACGCCCTGGAAGAACCAGAGTTTTTTGCCGGTGTTGGCGTCGAGGGCGAGTAGAGTGTCGGCGAAGAGGTCGTCGCCGAGACGGTCGAAGCCGTAGAAGTCTGTGACGGCGGAGCCGGTGGGGACGAAGACAATGCCGCGCCGCGTGTCGACCGACATTCCGGCCCAATTGTTCGCGCCTCCCGCAGTCCTCCAGGCGCCAGGCGGCCAGGTTTGGTAGCCTTCTTCGCCCGGGTGGGGGATGGTGTGGAAGCTCCAGGCGAGCTTTCCCGTGAGGACGTTGTAGGCGCGGATATCGCCATGGGGAGCCGGGTTGGTTTCGGGTGCGCGGTAGCCGACGATGAGCAGGTTCTTGTAGAGGACACCGGGGGTGGTGAGGGCGACGTTGTTCTGGGTGTAGTCGGAGTCGAGGTCCTTCCGCATGTCGAGCCGGCCTCCGTCACCGAAGGTGAGGATCGGCTTGCCGGTGGCGGGATCGAGCGCATAGAGGAAGTTCATGATGTAGGCAAAGAGGCGCCGTTGGTGCCCGTCGGCCCAGTAGGTGAGGCCGCGGCTGGGCTGCCCTCCCGGAACACCGGAGTCGAAGCGCCAGAGACGCTTGCCGGTGGTAGCGTCCAGCGCGATGACCTCGAGGCTGGAGGTGTAGCCGAACAGAGTGTGCCCGATGACCAGTGGGTTGGTTTGCAGGCCACCGGTGGCGCCCGCATCGAAGCGCCAGACCTGCTTGAGGTTGCCGACATTGGCGAGAGTGATTTGGTGGAGCGGGGAGTAGTGGTTGCCGTCGACGCCGCCGTTGTAGGTGGGCCAGCCAATTTGTTGAGCGTGCGTTACGGAGGAAGTCGACATGGCCGCGGCGGCGAGGATTGCGGCGGCTAAATGAATTAAACGGGTGAGGTTCATGAGACGGCGTATTGGACCATCTGCATGAAACCGTAGTCCATGTGGAGCTGTTGATGGCAGTGGAGGAGTGAGCGGCCAGGGTTGTCGGCGAGGAAGTCGACGGACACGGTTTGAAGGGGCATGACGTTGATGACGTCTTTGATCAGGCCACTTAGGGGGTTGTCGCCGATCCTTACCACCTCGAAGCTGTGGCGGTGCAGGTGCATGGGGTGCTGATCGCCGGAGGCGTTGCGGAAGGTGAGGCGATAGCGCTTGCCGGCGGTGACAACGAGTGGTTTGACGTCGGGCCATGCATCGCCGTTGATCGTCCAGGTGTCGAATTTCGAGTTGTTGAGTGCGCCGGCATCGCGGAAGGTGAGGATAAAGTTTTCGGCCGGGTCTGGCGTGGGATGATTCATCGCAAATAAGGTGTAGTGCCACTCGGTAGGGGGCGGATCGCGCCACACTGGTTTGCCGGTCGCGTTGGCGTACTCGACGACCACGCCGAGGCCCTTTGCCCGCTCGGCCGCAATGGTAGAGCCGAGAATCCAGATGCCGGGGTTGTTCATCTCCACCATGACATCGATGCGCTCACCCACTGCGAGGGAGAGGACTTCGACGGAGCGAGGGTTGGGGACGGGGTTGCCGTCCATGGCGATCACCCGGAAGGTGTGGCCGGGCAGCGCGAGCAGCACGTTTTCCGTGGCGCTGGCGTTGAGCAGGCGCATCAGAATGCGCTGACCGCGCTTGACGCGGAGGGGTTCGCCGGCGCCGAGCATATGGGCGTTGATGGTGGCGTACTGGTAGCCGACGTCTGAGCCCGTGGTTTGCGGCGCATTGGCGGATTCGGCGCGCATGGTCTCGACCATCGGGACGAAGGAAGGGTTCCAGTGGTGGATGGCGAGGTTGATCTCCTGGTCGCAGGCCGGTGTGGGCGCACGGCCTTCGACGAGCAAGAAGCCGAACTGGCCGGAGTAGGTGGCGCGAGAGATATCCTCCATAGCCATTGCGTGTGTGTGGTACCAGCGTGTGCCGGCGGGTTTGGGAGTAAAGCTGTAGCGGAGGGTGCCGCCGGCGGGGATCATCGGCGAGCCCTCTTCGGCGGCGCCGTCGGAGAAGGTGCCGTTGGCGAGGCCATGCCAGTGCGTGATGTCCGGGAAGGCGGTGGCGTTGATGACGTCAATGGTGACGGCGACGTTCTCCTTGAGACGAAGGAGTGGGCCGGGTACCTGGCCGTTGTAGGCGGTGGTGCGGATGGCGATGTTGCGCGCGATCTCGAGCGTGATCGGAGCGATGCGCAGAGTGTGGTCGGGCGCTGCTGATCCGGGCAGACGGGAGAGGGCCGGACCAAGTGTCGTGACAGCGGCCTGTTGGAGGAATTCGCGTCGGTTCAAAGCTTCGCCCCTGGCTGCCGGAACAACTGGCGCTATCCGAACATGGTGAAGTTGTGGAAGTCAATTTGGGGCTGGGTCGTGAGCGGTACGGCCGTATCTCGAGGGGAGTTTGTGCTCCGCATTCGATGGCTGAGACGAGCGATCGTAGCTAAGTGCCTACTTATGATCATTCGGTCTTCCTTCGGGTATTTTGCCGTCTTTCCAGTTCTGCCTTGGCCTATTTCGTAAGCCCTTTACAGAGAGAGTTGATGGCCCAAAGTTGCTGCTGCTGCCCGCGGGTGCGTTCTGGTTGATCGGAGCCAAAATCGGTCGCCGCAGTCTAGCTCGTCACGATGTGGCGTGCGCACTTAGCGCTTCGCAGACAGCAACGATGGGGAGCGGTTTGCTAAAGAGGTATCCTTGTCCGATACGGGAGGCACAACCACATGGATGCTCGTTGAAGACTCTCCTCGTCAGGGCGTCCCTATCCACAAGCATTCCTACGAAGATGAGTCGTTTTTCGTCTTGAGCGGTAGCTTCGCAATAACGGTGGGAGATAAGACCATCACGGTCGGCCCTGGCACGTATGCTTATGGTCCTCGCAACGTGCCGCATCAGTGGACAAACATAGGCTCAGCACGCGGGCGCATGCTCAATGTCTTTACACCTGGCGGTATCGACAAGTTCTTTCTGGCGGCCGGCATACCTATTCACTCATCCACCGAGGAGCTTTACGTTGATCTGGCCGCCTACGACGCGCGTACCAAACTCCTCCGTGAGAAGACGGGAATCATCCGTCTCGGCCCCCCCCAGTGGCTTTCCGCATCTCGGAATCCCGGGTGAGTCACGACCTAGACAGAGGTTGAGGTCAGTAGGTGAGAACAGGCCAATGCACTCATCGAACGCTCCTTTGTCTGTACGAATCATCGGTCCCGCTAGACGCGTTTCCCGCAGTTGAGCGCCGCAGGCAGGAAACGGGAAAGTGCCTAATGGGGAACGTCTTTTGCCGCGCAACCGGGGCCCGGCGCAAGCGGGATGAGAGTCCGGGAGAAACCGAAGGGGTGTCTCCCGGCGCGATTTCGCGGCCTGTCGAAACGCAAAGCGGCCCCGGACGAATCCGGGGCCAGAATGGAAGGGGCTAGGCTGCTTTCTTTCTAGTCGTCTCTTTCTTTGCCGTAACTTTTGCGGCTGTTGGCTTCGGCTTGTTTGAACCATCGGTCTTGGGTTCGACGGCATTGGGCTTCTTCGGTGCGAAGACCTGCTCGGCTTCCGAGAGCAAGTCGGGCTGGCTCTCGTGAGGGATGCCGACGTGGTCAGAGAGGACGAGGCGCAGGGCGAGGCCGGTTAGCTTCTCGTCTGCGATGCTCTCCAATGCTGCCAGAACAATCTCCTCATCGGACTGCTGCATGTTCTCCTCGCCGTTCGCGAAGTGGGTTGCAACATCTTCAAGGAAGCTGTAGTCGAGGTGGATGAGCAAGCGCAGAAAGAAGCGCATCTGCGGAACGCTGAATGAAGCGGGAGCCTGTTCGATGATGTGGTCGAAGGTTGCAATCCGTTCTTTTCGCTGCTCGTCGCGGCGGGCTTGCTCCGCCTCGTACTCTTTCTGTTGACGGTCGAACTCGGCTTTGCGCTCCTCCTCTTTGCGTTCCTGTTCGGCCTTGTACTCCGCCATACGCTGCTGGTGCTCGGCCTGCCGTTGCGCCGCCTCCTCCTCCGTCTCGGCCTCCGGTAATGGAGGCATTGCGGGGACGGGATGTGCGGGTGCTTCCGCTGCGGCTTGCGGGTCATGCACCGGGCAATGCTTGTCCGTGCACACGGTCAGCTTGCGTCCAAGCTGTTTGCCATAGACGACGATGGCAGTTTTGGCCGCGTCGCACGGCATCACTGGTTCTGCATCCGGATTCTCGATAACGGCTTCGATCTCCCGAAGGTGGCCGCGCTGCACGGCTCCCGGTCGCTGTTCCTTGGGGTTGCGCCAGCCGTTCTCGATCTGGACGAGGCCGGGATGGGCGGCAATCTCCCGGTCAAGGAATGCTTCGACCTTGCTGTGATAGCAGGGCGAATCAAGGCACTGGTCGCCCTGAACATCACAGAAAAGCGACGTGTTGAATCCGCTGCGGCGGGGGCAGGTGACGCAAGCTCCTGCGGCAGGGTTGAGGGTCGGGTCTTCGCGGTCGAAAGGCGCATCCGCGAGAGACAAATAAAGGTTCGTTTGTATCCAAGCGGAAAGATGCTTGGCAGGTAGCAAGTGCGGCTCTTTGTCCTGCCAGTCCTTTCGCCAGCACTGCTCGAAGGCTGCGGCCTGGCTCTCCTGCGGAAGCCGGGCGATGAGGTTAGCATGGCTCGCGGTGATGCGCTCCTGCGTGAACGCTTCCGCAACTTCGGGGATGAGTTGCAAGAGGGAGAGGCGAGCGTAAATGTGGCTTGCGCTCTTGCCCGACTTCTCGACCAAGGCGGCAACGTCATAGCCGGGGATGTCCAGCAGGCGTTGGAAGCCTTGGGCTTCTTCGTAGGGGTGAACGTCCACACGCTGGCTGTTCTCGACGAGTTGCCATTCGAGCGCTTGTGCGTCGTCGATATCGACGATGCGGGCGGGGACGGAAAACAACTCGGCAAGCTGGGCGGCACGGTAGCGTCTGGCCCCGGCGACAATCTCGAAGCCTTGATTATTGGGTCGCACGGTGATGGGCTGAATGAGGCCGTTGTGCTTGATGGACTCGGCAAGCTCGTACAGCTTGGCCTCATCGAAGGTGCGGCGGGGGTTGGTGGTGGATTCGTGAATCTGATCGATGGCTAGAAACTGAAATGCACTGGAATCCTGCATGGCTGCTCTCCTTGAGCGGTTGCACTGCATGGGTAGTTGTGGAGCGGACGCGCTTTCCTATCCGCTCCGGGGCGGAGAAGGTTAGGCGCGTGGCGACTGCTGGCGCTCGAAGGCTTCGGCAAAGCCCTGTGAACGCAGGTTGTCGTCCCACAGCTTGGCAAAGCGCTCTTGGTTTTCATGCATCACCAAGAAAGTGATGTAGCTGCCGCGGAATATCTCGCGAGACACCTGCTCGGTTGCTGTGTAGTCGTTGCGAAAATAAAACGGGTCAAGACGCGGCTCATCTGCCCCGGCAAGCTCGAAACACATCTCGGGGTCGCGCATCAGGTCGCCGTTCTGTTCGCCGTAATGACAGACAGAAATGGCGGGCAGCCCGCGCGGGCCTGATTCGTCGGTGGCCTCGATTACTAACGCCATATAGGGCGGGTTTTCGATCTTGAGGTATAGACCGTGGTGCCAACCTCCGGCCTGTTTGAGAATGCGAAGGATTGTCTGCATTACGCCACCTTCGCCAGTTCTGCATCGGGCATCTCAGCCTGTTCTGCGGTTGGGGGCTGCAAAGCGGCAAGGATGACACCGGAGGTCTGCTGGATGACTTCCAAGCTCTCGGCTAGCAGTGAGGCATTGCCGTGATAAAGCTGGATGTAGTCGGCGGATGCCGAACCCGTCTCCAGTCCTACGGCTTTGCCGATCACGAAAGCGATGGCTTCGGCCTCGGTCTCTCGGACTACTTTGGTGGTGGTCGTCCGGCGTTCGGCCTTATGCAACATCTCGTGCGCGAGTTCATGGACAAGGGTGCTGAACTCCTCGGCCTCGGATTGTCCGGGAAGAATGGCAATCCGTCCACCGTAGCTCATGCCCAAAGCCGGGGCGATCTTCTCGGTAAAGACAAGCTCGATGCCCTGGGCCTCAATGAAGGAAACGAGGCGGTCGCGGTTCTCTCCAACCGTGCCCGTCATCTCCCGCAATGTGGGAAGCTCTGCGCCTTCGGTCTGCTCCACGTCGAAAACGTAAGCATTGCGGAAGCCAACCAACATGCGGGTGTTCTGCTTGGTGATGTCCTTTTCGGCTTCCTCGTCTTTCTTCCGCCTAATGCCGATGATGGGCGCGAGAATCCGAATGCCTTTCTCTCCCTTCTTCACCTTCCGGCCCAGCTGGTTCCATGCGTACAGGCCGGCAACGCGGGTTGCGGTGGGTCGCTGCCGTGCAATCTCCAGAATGTTTCCGAAGCTGTAGTTGTGGAACCGGCTCATTGCGTGGAGGTAGGCGGTGAGTGCATCCGAATGTCCGGCCTCTAGCTGCTCGATAAGGCTCTTTACGTTGGCGGCAATGATGTCTTTAGCGGTCTGCCGTTGCTGCGGCTGTTTTGGGTTTTCGTTGATGGGGGTAACGGTGCTGGTCGTGTACTTCATGGGTGCTTCCTCCTTGGGTTCTGGCCTTTGCACTTCCGCGTTGAACGCGGCATGTACATGCCGAACGCCACCTGGCGAAGGCGGGGGTAGCAAGGCGCAAGGGGAGGGGTCTCCCCACCCTTGAAGAGGAAGCGGAACGCTGGAACGGAAAGGGCGGAGCGCAGCGGAGGTCTGCACAAGCGAAGCGCGGAAGATTGGGGAAGCCCCTTGCGCCGCGCGATCGGGGCAGAGCCCCTTAGCGAAGCCTGTCTTCCTCTTCGTGCGCGCCGGCGCACCGAATTTCAGGGTGGGCGTTGCGGGCGGGAAAGGCCCGCAGAGGTGGGGGCGAAAGTCGCGTAGCGACTGGAAGCCGGGAGGAGACTTCCTCCCTACTTGATGGTGAAATGAATGCTGTAATCAATCGTTGCGCGGCGGGCGGAATCGGCAACGGTTTTGGAACACAACGCTCGATGGCCAAGGGAACTCTTTCGGAATCGTGATAGGTTGTGCCCCATGCGAGGGCTGCGAATACATCGTCGTCGTGACGCTAAGAAGGGGTGAGGGATGCTGATTGCTAGTTGGAATGTGAACTCAATTCGAGCGAGGGCGGAGCATGTACGAAAATGGCTTGAACGGACAAACGTGGATGTGCTGCTTCTACAGGAACTGAAGGGCACCGAGTTTCCAGCCCCCATGTTTGAGGACCTGGGGTATGAAAGCGCCGCTGTCACACAGAAAACCTACAACGGGTGCGCCATTCTGTCGCGTAAGCCCATTGAGATCGTGAGCAAAACGCTGCTCGGAGACGAACTGGACAGCCATGCCCGTTTCCTCGAAGTGATGATCGAAGGCATGCGCCTGGTGAATATCTACCTGCCGAACGGCAACCCGATCGGCGCCGAGAAATTTGCTTATAAGTTGGCATGGATGCCCCGGCTGGCTTTACAGATGCAGGGATGGCTAAAGAGCGGAGTCCCTACCATTGTTGGTGGCGACTTCAATGTCATTCCGGAAGACATCGACTGCCACAAACCGGCGTCCTGGATTCATGACGCTCTGTTCCAACCAGAGCCTCGCGCCCGCTATCGTGCGATGCTTAGCCAGGGATACGTTGACGCATTCCGTTCGCTGCATCCCGGCGAGGGGGGGCAATTCACTTTTTGGGATTACTTTCGCAGAGCGTATGAACACAACCGCGGCATTCGTATCGACCACTTTCTTCTATCGCCAGACGTCGCAACCCGGCTCAAAAGGTGTGAGATTGATCGAGGTCCGCGAGCAGAAGAAAAACCATCGGACCACACTCCGATCCTCATAGAGATCGCCTGAGCAGGGGAGCGCCTTCGCGCACGCGTTACATAAGGAGTGGGCGCTTCGGTTCGCTTGAATACGTGTTCGAGTCACTTCCGATCCCCCTCGGGCGCCGTCGTGCGGGCACGGATGGCCCGTGACGAGGTTGGCAAGCGCGGGCACTGGCGGCGCGTTTGGCCGTCTGACGAAGTACAGATGAGGCGCGAGCTGCATCTCAATTTCTGGAGGAACAGGCAATGTCGACAGGGAAGCATTACTTCATCGAGGAAAACTCTCAAGGGAAGTTCGCCATCCGTGCCAAGGGATCGACTCGTGCGAGCCGGCTGGCCGATACACAAAAGGAAGCGGAAAAGCTCGTGAAGCAGTTCAATCCTGAAGATCGGCCCGATGTCGAACGCGTGCGGAACACAAAGGGCGGCGGAAGAGATCAGTGGCGCTCAGAATGAATGTTTAGAGCAATTCACCGAACCGTCCGTGACCGCGTATATTGCCGGATTGCGTTTTCTCGGTGTATTCAACGGTGCAATGAAGCTGCGGTTTGACCCAAACGGCCTCTGCCATCTGTTTGGCATCGAGCGCTCCCCGGCGTCGTCTTTCGGGCAGATTCTCGAATGGAGTAACAGGCATACGCAGCGCCTCCATACGGGCGAGAAGATTGCGCTTCTTCTCATCATCGAAACCGAAGCGCACCTTTTCCTTGTAATGCAGCTGCGGGCCTCTCATTTCACCGACGATCAACGCATCGAAATAGGGGTCGTTCCGTTTCAGATACCCCCCGATGATGAACTCGCCAACCTCATAGAGGCGATGCTTGACCCATGTGCCGGGCTCTTTCCCTTCCCGGTATGTGGAATCCTTTCTTTTCACAACGATTCCCTCCAGACGGTGCTCATCCAAGGCAGCCATCAACTTGGGAATCGGCGTATCTTCCGGCAATGTTTCCGAAAGTCTCACGTAGTCAGGGAAACGAGGTGCAAGCGCATCCAAAGCCGCGCGGCGTACCGATAACGGCAGCTTCATGACATTGCGTCCGGAAAAGTTGAGAAGATCGAAGACATAAATGACGACCTTTGCACGATTGCGCCTGCTCTGTTGAAGCAGTTGAAAGACGGGACGTTCTTCCGTGTCCAAGGCGACGAGTTCTGCGTCGAGTACACAATCCGGCAATGCTGAAGCCGCTAGCGCATCTTCGATGTGTTTAAACCGGGCGCTGGGCGGCAGATTGCTCTTGGTGCGCAGGGCCACAGACTTTCCTTCCTTGATGACGCACACGCGGTAACCGTCCCACTTTACTTCCCGGAACCAATCTGCACTCGACGGAATCTGTGCTGCGCGTTCAACAGCGACGCAGTCCATTTTCCGAATGAACCGTGCAGGCTCCTCCGGCAAATCTTTGAGGAGAAGATCGGTCCCTGGCAACTGTTGTTCGTTTTGTTTAGGTGCCACGCTTGTTTCTCCGGCCGCCAATGTCCGCGGTTGTTGGTACCCCGCTCAAGGCAGATGCTGTTGCAGGTAGCACCCGCTTCACTCTTCCGGACTTGCTCTTGAGCCTCCAAGCTTCATGCGTACGTTCCAGCATCCATTCCCCGTCAAGCCTCCGGCCGCTCAAATAGAGATCCAGTAGGCCCCGGTTGAAGCTGCCTTCAATGAGCTCATATGTCCCGAGGTCCCATACGATGCCATTCTCGCCTGACTCATGCGTAAGGTATGTCAGATCGCGCGTTCCGCTCTGAGCCCCGGATACGCCGCCCGCAGCAAAGCTGGTTGGAAACTTGCCGAACACGAAAAGGAGAAACTCCCCATTGACTTCGACGCCGAGCTCGTACTGAGGCCCTCGGCGGTGAATCACGAAAAGTTTGCGTCCCCCTTGCCCACTGCTTCGCGGCGGCCGGTACGTGGCGGTTGTGATCTCGGGGATTACAACTGGTTGCGGATTGGGCGCGTGAGGTAGTCCGAGCTCCGCGTATAGGATTTCCGGAATGTTTTGTTCGAGAGTCAGCACGGGTGCGAACAGGTCCCCCACCTGTTTCGTTCGCGCAATTGCATCCGCTGGCGAGAATAGGAGCGGCCTGATATCACGCTTCTTCACCGCAGTTTCGACTTCGCGCCACGTGATCGGCATCGAGACAAACGGCTCCTCCTGCTTGGCCCGGACCGAATACACGCTGACGGTCGTCTTGTGTTCTGCGTTCTGGGACCAATCGACGAAAACTTTGCCGACACGGTCTGCTCTTGCCATACGCGAGATGACCGCATTCCGATTACGACGCTCCAACTCTTCTGCAACGCGACGGGACAGCGCCTGTGTAATGGCGTAAGAGGAAGGCGTATTCAGCGGTACGTACACCTGAAGCCCCTTGGACCCCGAGACTTTTGGAAAACAGCGCAGCTTGTAACGGTCGAACCAGGTTCGGATCTCGAGGGCGACCGCGCAGCAGTCGGTGAGGGTCACTCCCGCTCCCGGGTCAAGATCAAAGGCGATCAGGGTAGGGGACGAGATGAACGGATAGCGGTGGAGAAAAGCGTGGATCTCGACACAGCCCGTCAATGCTGCCCACTCAAGACTTCTGCGATTGGCTAAGTTTATGTAATTGATAACGCCTTCCTCACTCTTGCGCGGCACCGGGAAACGCTGGATGAAGGGAGGCGCGAAGCTCGGGGCGTCCTTCTCCCAGAAGGCCTCTCCGTTAATGTCATCCGGAAAGCGCTTCAAAGTGAGTGGGCGCCGGGCCAAATGCGGTAACAGCACAGGTGCGAGTTGAGCGTACGCATCAGCCAGGTCGCTGGTCGTGAAGCCGGTCTTCGGAAACAGGACGCGGGGCGGCATTTGTTAAGAGATGCGCAGTACAGGTCTCTCGTTCTCCGGCGGATGTAAGGGAGGGCATTGCTGTTGCCTTTTCAGCATCGAATGAACATGGCAACGTCGAAGTCCGAACGGGCGAAAATCTTCGTGGGCACCTCGGGGTACTCATATCCTGATTGGCGCGGCGTGGTGTATCCCAGATCAGTGAAGCGCGATGTGGGTGGATCCACCCCCGAACTCACCTACCTGTCTCGCTACTTCAACACCTGCGAAATCAACGCCACGTTTTATAGGCATTTCGAGCCTAAGATCGCGAAGAAATGGGCGGATGCAGTTGCGAATCCGGGTTTTGAGTTCGCCATCAAGGCGAACCAGGTCTTCACACATGCGGCGGGAACGAAGCCGAATGAACGCAAAGCATCGACTTCGGTGGAAAGCCTGAAGTACACGCAGGAGGACATTGACCAGAGCCGCCGCTTTCTTGACGTCCTGGGAGAGCGGAACCGCTTACTGGTTGTGCTGTTCCAGTTCCCGGTCTCCTTCAAATTCTCGAAGAAGGACAAGGAAGGCGAGGCGATCCGTTTGGAGGGCAACTGGGACCATGTTGCGGACGTACTCAATGCGTTTAAAGAATATCCCAAGGCGATTGAGTTCCGTCATGAGAGCTGGGACGATCCTTGGGTGTTGAGTGCCTTGCGGGAGCACGAAACCGCGTGGGTGAACATCGATGAGCCCAGGCTGGGCGCGTCCCTGCATGGGACGGATCACGTCACCGCGCCACTCGCATATTTGAGGCTCCACGGCCGGAACTACAAGAAATGGTTCAACTCGAAAAACCGAGACGATCGATATGACTACCTCTACAAAGCGGAGGAGCTTGAGCCCATTGCCAAGTCGATCAAGGGCATGGCGAAAAAGGTGGAACGGGAGCCAAGCCGGCGAGAAGCCAAGAAGGTCATTGCGGCGACGAACAATCACTATAAGGGGCAGGCCGCGGTCAATGCCATCGACATAAAGAGGCTGCTTGGTGTGAAAGACGTTCCCGTTCCCACTGAACTTGAGAAGGCCTACCCCCAACTGATGAGCGGAGCGGGGGCGCGGTGAGCAGCAAGAATCCTCGAAGGATTCTCTGCAAGAAACTGCGGCGAAACACATCCGCGTTGAAACGCGGCATCGCCACGCCGAATCCGCCGGCAAAGACCCCCTAACAAAGAGCAATCGCGGCGGGACGACGAAGCAAAGCCTGCGGCGGTCGAACGTGCGTCTGCACGAGAAAAGCGTGGAACATTTTGGAAGCCTCGTCGGCCGCGGCCGGGGCAGAGCCCCTTACCGAGGTCTGTCTTCCTTATTGCGCGCCGGATTGGCAGGGTGGGCGTTGCGGGCGAGAACGGCCCGTAGAGGAGGGTCGCGGAAGCCGCGGCTGAAGCCAGGGAGGAGGCTTCCTCCCTCAAAAACCACAATTGTTTATGCGGATCAGGGCTTCTGCCCTAAACTTCCCAGATACCGAATTCTGAGAAATTCCGATGCCCGAACTGAAAGTCGAACCCGTGCCCGTCGCTCAGCAAGACCCCGACAAAGTACGCGACGGACTAGAACAACTTCGTCTTAGACTGTTGGACCTGACCAGCCGAAATAAACTCATCAGTTTCCGCCACGGCACGTCAACGATCCGGATTGTGAATGCGGATTTGGAACGTATATATGGAAGCCTGACCAACGGTGACAAGATCTCTTTTCAATACGTCCCCCAACCGACCACAGAAGAAATTGTTGAACGCGGAGAAAAGCCGAGTCCGCGACAGTATGCGGACCAGTTGGGCTGGTCTACAAGCTTTGACCTGTTGCCAGATCAGGGCCGCGCGGATTTACTGTCGGTTCTGCACTTCAAGGAAGATTTTGATGTTCTCGTTCGCAAGGTCGCCAGCACCGCGAAGACGGCCTTGGATGAGTCAGGAACGAATCTATTGCATGTTGTGTTTGGATTTCTTGAGTGGCGCGAATCAGATGATTCAACGCAAGTGCGTCACGCCCCTCTTCTCGTGGTTCCGGTGCGATTGCAGATGCCGAAGGCGGCACAAGAGGATCGCTCCGTTCGCGTTTACTACGATGACGGCGACGCTTTGACCGCAAACCTGTCGCTCGTAGAAAAGATGCGCCGGGATTTTGGGATTGAGATGCCTGTGTTGGGGGAAGAGGAAAGTCCCGCTAGTTATTTTGCAAGAGTGCAAGCCGCGGTAGAGCATAAGCGCGATTGGCGCATCTGTCGCCAAGTATCGCTGGGTCTTCTGAGCTTTGCGAAGCTTCTCATGTATCTTGATCTCGATATGGAGCGCTGGCCCGCGCTGGGAGAACACGAGCGCTTGGTTGAGATCTTCGCGTCTGATCGCGCGAACGGCATGACTTTTGCGTCCGAGTATGAGCTCGATGAGGAGGCCAAGCGTACCCCCATTCCTTCGCTGATCTGTGATGCGGATAGTTCGCAGCACAGTGCCCTAATCGACGCGACGCGTGGTAAAAATTTGGTGATTGAAGGGCCGCCTGGAACTGGGAAGTCGCAGACCATTACGAATCTGATTGCCGCGTTCTTAGCACAAGGCAAACGGGTTCTCTTTGTCGCCGAAAAGATGGCGGCGCTTGATGTGGTGAAGCGGCGCTTGGACCACGCGCATCTCGGGGAGTTTTGTTTGGAACTCCATAGCCATAAGACGAACAAGGTTGGTTTGTTGAAGTCTATGGAGCAACGAATCACTGCACATCAGGGTTTTATCGAACCAGCGTCACTTGCCGACCGGAAGACGTTGTTGGCGAATCATCGCGACGCCCTGACGAAGTATGTGAAGCTGCTGAATCAGGCTTACGGCGCAATCGAAAAAAGCCCCTTTGAGCTAATTTGGTCGCGCGACTCGCTTCGTCGTCACTTCGATATTGAGGCTCTACAAGTCAGCGGCATCGCATTTACTGACAGTCATCTGTGGAGTCCGGTGGAATTCGAGAAAAGACTCGATGATGTGGTTATCTATCAGGCGCACCTCAGCCGTTACCGCGATGCGGGCGGCGAGGTGCGGAAATCAAAGAATCCATGGTCGTGGCTGCCAACGCACGATCTGGATCTCTTTGCGCAGGAAGAATTGCCTAGACTCTTAGGTTCATTACGTGAACTGTGTGAGAGCCACCGCGTCCTAATCGACACCTTCGTGCGGGCTTTCAACGAGATCACGGAGAAGCCGGAAGATTGGCTGCGCAACACCACTTCGTGGAAGATGGAGATCCCTCGCCTCAACGAGACTGCCAATCCTCAACTCTTCCTACCTCTGGCTAACGCTCGCGAGCGAGATTTTGCGATGGCGTTTGTGGAAGCCGTTGAGTCGTATCAAGGGGCCAAAAGCAAACTGTTCGCAAGCGATAGGTTATTGGATAGTGACCTGCCGGAGACGATTGAACGGGAATGCGAAGTGCTGAGGGAAAAAGGGCTCGAAACATTTACCCTTGACCAGATTCGCTCCATCGTGACGTTGCTTGGCGCCGCCAATCGTCAAAGTGTTCCCGCGGAGCGTGCCGTCAACGAATTGGGAACAGCGTTAGGCGTCAACGCTGTGTTTTCGATGCGATGTCTCACTGAGTTGCTAGAAGGAAGAAGGCTCCTTGACGTTGCTCCCTTAGATCTCCTCCACCTGCGGAAGGATCAATACAAAGCAGAAGGCTTAGTTCCGAAGCTAGATCAGGCTCGGGAACAGTGCGACCAGCTCCGCGCTCAACAATCACGTCTCTTGGAGAAATTTGCGCTGGAGAATGAGCTTTCGGTAGGCGAGTTGGAAAGTGCCGCATCTTTCCTCGAATCAACACCGTGGTACATGCGATGGTTTAGCCCCTCTTACCGAAGAGCAAAGGTCACTTTTCGAACAATCTGTACCGAGGCGGAAAAAGTGCCGGCAGCAAAGATGGCTGCGGGCTTGAGACAGGTGGCCAGTTGGAAACGAAGAGTCGGGGCTTTTGAGGACCAATACAAGCATTCGCTAATGGGCGAATTCTATGGACTGTCGACGGATTGGGATAGCGTACTTCGCCTCGCAAGGTGGTATGAGGAGATTTCAGTTCGGTTGCCGGATCACCAACCTGGGGCGCAAAGCATAAGCCATTCGTTACTCACCCTGCCGGCATCGCGGCTGAAGGGCATCGTGAATGCGTCGACATCCGAAGTCCCGGCTGCAAGTGACTTGCAAGAACTGTCATCGACTATCGAGAGGCTGCATGGAAAGTTGCCCTTAGTTCCGTTCGAACGAGACTCCGCCCGCATCGACGACTTCTTGGCCATTGCGAACCCGATCGCAGAGGCCGGGAGTATGTTGCTGGAGACGTTAGGCTCGCTTTCTCCCGAAGGCACGACGTCTGAGCGACAGTTATGTTCTTGGGTAGACGAGGCCCGGCGCCTCCGCAGCCTCCGAGATGAATTGCGAACGAAAACGGAAGTTGAACGCAGCCTCGGCGGCGCATTTCAAGGGGAGCGCAGCGATACAGGACAACTCAAGGCGACGATAGAATTCATCGCGAAAGTCCATGGGGCTCAGCTTCCGACCGAGATAAAGAAGTGGCTGCTTTGCCAAGAATACGGTGAACGATCACATTTCATCGTGGGTTGGCTAGGCGAGTTCGAAGCGAATACGCAACAGATAGCGTTGACGGAGAATGAGGTCGCATCTCTTCTGAAGCAAGAAATTCCCTTCGGTAAGCGGACCACCACGGAAGCATTGATCAAGGCAATTGATGGACTTGATTTATGCATGCAGAGTGCCGCGCTCCTTCCGATGTGGATTGATGTGCGACGGGCGGCGGAACGGCTGCGTGAGGGAGGATTGCAGTACATTATCGAGGCGGTTGGCGAGCAATGGGTATCAATCGAGAATGTACGGTATGCATTTGAATTTCTGTTTTACGACTCGCTTATTCGACGACTGTTCAATGACAACCCGGAACTGTGGCGTCTGACCGGGATTAGCCATGAAGAGACGCGCCGCAAATTTGCAGACCTGGATAAGGCAGTAATTGAGCTTACCCAGCTTGACGTGGCACATAAGGCAAGCCGGGCGCCAGTTCCTCGGGGAGAGCGCGGAAAAGCGAAAGAGACGACGGATTATGTGCTTCTGCAACATGAGATAGCGAAACAGCGAGCACATATCCCGATTCGCCAGTTGCTCTCGCGTGCGGGCAAGGCTGTGCAGGCTCTCAAGCCGTGCTTCATGATGAGTCCAATGTCGGTGGCACAGTTCCTAGAGCCCGGGCATCTGCATTTCGATTTGGTGGTAATGGATGAAGCGTCTCAACTTCGCCCCGAAGACGCTTTAGGCGCAATCGCCAGAGGAAGCCAATTGGTTGTAGTTGGAGATCCGAAACAGTTGCCGCCCACGTCATTCTTCCAACGCACGCTGGCAGACGAAGACGATCAGGAAGAGCAGACCATCGCTGCTGAGAACGAGAGCATACTGGACATATCCCTCGGCCTGTATCAGCCGGTGCGCCGACTGCGCTGGCACTATCGGTCTCAACATCACAGTCTCATCGCATATTCCAATGACGCTTTCTACGACGGTGATTTGGTGGTGTTCCCGTCCGCTTATCATGACCATCCCGACTTGGGCGTCAAGTTCGTCGCCGTCCAAGGCATCTTGCATAACCGAAGGAATGCCGTGGAGGCGGAGCGCGTCGTAGATGCAGTTCTGGGTCATATCGCGGTCCATCCCGGCGAATCTCTGGGTGTGGTCACAATGAATTTCGATCAACGGGAACTCATTGAGGAGCTCCTCTACGCGCGTTTGGCAAACGATTCCTTTGCCAGCACCTGGATCGAGGATCGTGAGGATACGGCGGAGCCATTCTTCATCAAGAACCTCGAAAACGTCCAAGGTGACGAGAGGGACGTAATCTTCATATCGGTCACTTATGGAAAGGACGCTCAAGGCAATATGTTCCAACGTTTCGCGGGCGTGAATTCGGCTAGCGGACACCGCCGCTTGAACGTCATGGTGACGCGCGCAAAGAAGCGCACAGTCGTCTTTTCATCTCTTGACGGAGATGACATTAAGGTGACGCCGGCAACTCCGTGGGGGGTACGTGCGCTCAAGGGATATCTCGACTATGCGAAGAAGGGTATCTCAGCGCAGCCGGAAATCTCCCCTGGAGCAGAGCCTTCGAACCAGCACGAGGCGGCGATCGGCTACTTGCTCAAGGAACAGGGCTACGATGTCATCCCACAAGTTGGCGTTAGCGGGTACTTTATTGATCTTGCGGTACGTCATCCGAATAAACCTGGAGCCTTTCTCTTAGGCATCGAGTTCGATGGGAAGAGCTATCACTCTGGACGATCGGCCCGAGACAGGGATCGGTTGCGCCAAATGACGCTCGAAAAACAAGGCTGGAAGATTCACCGTATTTGGTCAACGGATTGGTTCAAGAATCGAGATGCGGAAGTTGAACGTCTGTTGCGAAGAGTGCGAGACCTTTGTCTCGTCGATTAAGCTTCTTCGCAGAACGCGATTGAAGAGTGGGAGGAGGATTCCTCCCGCTGTAAGTGGCGGCTCTGAACGGCGTAATTCGCAAGCCGATCAAGAAACATCTGCACCTTCTTGGTAGCCAATGTCATCGTTACTCCTGATCTGTGCGAGCGGCAGCGGCAGACCGTGACCGCGAGCAAGTTCATCCTGCCAGAAGGCCCGTTGCAGAACCAAGACGGCGTGATTCATGTAAAAGCGACGCGCCTTCTGTCACTGTCCGACCAAACTTTGGAGGTCCGTTCCCATGACTTCCACTAAGGGAGGGCCACAGATTGGGGGACATCGACGCGAGGTGGATTACCAAAAGCTGGGACCGGCGCTTCTCATTGCGTCCAGTCTGGTGCTTGCGATTCGCACAGCGCGCTCGAGTCCTACGCACAGCGATGGCCTAGCCCATGTTGAGTGGGAAAAGGAAGGGGAGCACAGCGTGCGGATTGCGAAAATCGTGCTTTCACACCTGACTGCTCGAAGTCCTGAGCTTTTCCAGATAAAGGAGGTGCCCTGGTACGTTGCCACAGACCAAGAGGTGCCAAAATGACGAGTAGATCGCGTTTGTCGCAATGGCGATCAGTTCACGAAGTCGATCTTCGTGAACTGTTTGAGGAACCTTCCTGAACGGCATTTAATCCTCCTATCATCTTTATAATCAATGATATAAGCTATGATATCGAGGCTCCTATGGCCCCACTGTCTCTAGAATAGAAGGGTAGTCTCGCGAAAAAATTGCTTCAGATCGCTCAATTCGAGCGAACGGGAGGAGGGGCAATGACCCATTTCGAGGAGATAACCAAAACGATTTCTACGATGCCGGCGGCCGCGATGCTTACGATTGTTCTGCTTGCAGCGTTCGCTCTTGCGGGGTACGCCATTTACGCGATCCTTACCGTCACGAAAGGAAAGCCCTGATGTTGATGAATAAGTGGGTGCGACTTCCCTCGGGCTGGATCGAATCTCAAGGTCTCCGCAAGCTCCGCTGGGGTAAGCATGGGGGCTCAGGCAGCACCGCGGCTCTGATGGTCCTTGCGCCTATCGGCCATTTCGCCAATCCGGCCGATGGAGTGGCCCATCTCACATACGATCAACTGCAGGTGGCCACCGGCCTCAGTCGGGCGAAAATTTCTGAAGGGTTGGGTCTGTTGACCGAATTGGAGATCATCGCTCGATCGAGCGACCGCCGAAGCACATTCGCGATTCAATCTTATGGCCCTCCGGAGGCTGGCGGTTGGGCCAAGTTTCCGACGCGGCAAATGTATAACGCCGCCGGAAACATCATCGCCTTCGAGGATTTCAAACTCAGAAGCCGCGCCGAACTCGAGGCTCTCAAGCTCTTCTATCTTTTTGTGGCTCGAAGAGCGAATGACACGAATATGGCGAACATCAGTTACGACAAGATCGAAGACTACACGGGGATAGACCGCAAACGGATCAAGATTGCACTCAGTGTTCTGACAACCAACAACATGGTCCATGTTGAACAGTTACCGCGATCGTCGGGAGACCACGGAATATCCTATGCGTATCGCGTCGTAGGAATTGACCCGCATGTACATCAGGGCACCCGTAATCGGCGAACTCTTTAGCATCAACGAAGGTATGCACATGGCAGAGCAACCGGCACTCCCACACCTACGTAATCTCCTGGGCGATGCTTGGGTCGATGCGGAAATATTCGGGAAAAACCCACAGCACGCTCTTGGCCGGTGGTGCCGTAAAGACCCGACAAACGCTTGGCTGCCGCATGTTGAATCGCTCGTGCGCAATCTGCTGACAAGCAACAGGGTCACGCTGGATGGTGCCGCGCTTGCCGTCAAATTGAAAGCTGAGTACGTGTCCACCCTGGCAGAGCTTGAAGCCGCAGTGTTCCTCGAACAGTCTGGATTCCAAGTTGCACTGGAGCCTTTCGTTTCCGAGCGAGGAGCGGACCTCCGTGCAGATTTCAATGACGTGCCTTACTACTTGGAGGTTCGGGCCGTTGGTGACTCCGAAGAAGATGATCGCTTCAATGGAGTAAGCAGTGGGCTGTTCGCTCTCCTCAACACAATTGGTTCACACTATTCCGCAAACATCACTATCGGAGATGAATATGCTCCGCGTGGGCCACGTCTTCGTGAAGCGATAAAGGTGGTAGTTGAGAGTCTCAAGATTCTTGAGGAAGAACTGTGGGAGCGAGCGACCCTCTACTACTCACCGGAAAGCGGTTCGTTGCTGAATCCAGGGGGCGACTACTCTGGTCATGCGACTGGCGCTTCTGGAGCGCTTCAACGGAACGTCGTCGAGGCTGCCGACTTCGTCGTGCGTTTTCGAAACACCGGACGGCTGAATGATCGGACAACTGCGACTGCCGCCCGACCGTTCAAACATATCCCGGAGCCCAATCAGACGCACAAGAGACTGAACAAGATCATGAACAAAAAAAGGGAGCAACTGCCTAAAGATTCTCGTGGGATTGTAGTAATTGATTGCTCAGATCTTTTTATGTTGACGGACTTCTCAATCGATGCCGCGCTTTACGGTGACCTGATGGTTCGCTTCGAGCCAGTAGCGCCGGGCCAACCGGTTGGGCCGCCTATCCCGTATCGGAACGGTCGCGGGCTTTTCGCCAAGACTTCAAGAGTTTCAGCAGTCCTGTTCCATCGACGATTCGTGGAGGCTGGAACGATCAAACAGGATTGGCAGGTCTACCCCACAAACAGAGCGAACGCAGACACGATTCGTCTCAGTGCGGTCGAACTGGGTCGGTTTGGCCAGTTGGGTGATCGCGCGAACCTCGCCGCTGAGGAAGCACCCGGCAATACTGTATAATGTCGGATGCGGTCAAGGCTGACTCGAACTACCGACCTGATTGTTGAGCAATAAGACACATGGGTCACCTTGAGGGGTCAGAATCAGAGTCTTTTGTTTTGCGCGAGTGATTGCGACTCGGAAATTCTGCCGTGTCTCATCGTCGGCATTCGACAGGAGATTTGATTGCACGATGCGGTTGAGATTGGCAACGATTTGCCGCTGTGCGTTGCGCGGCCAGCCTTCGAAGATGATGACTTCATCGAATTGTTTGCCTTTCGCTTTGTGCATATTCATGACGACAACGCCTGTCTCCGGTTTCGCTGTAGTGGCAAAGTGCTCCTGCAAGAAAGCATGTTGGATGATCTCAAGGGCGTTGCGATAGCATCCGTTGTCGCGCCAATCTTGCGAGAGACCCTGGCGTAGAACGGTTCCGCGCTCAAGGAGGCGGACATTGCGCACTTCATGCGCAATGTCCCGCAGCTTCGGACAGCTACTATCTTTGAGGATGCGGCGCACGGCAATCCAATCTTTGTCTGGGTCGCCCACCAGTACTAACTGCCGCACTTCGTTGTAGGAGGAGAGAAGATTCACAAGGATGCTGTTCGCTCGAATGTGCTTTCCAGCTCCCCGGCGCGCAATGAACTCCTCGAATGCACTGCGAACACCTTTACTCGCTTGCATGTCTCCCTTGGTGATTTCTCCACCGCCACGTCCTTGAAAGTAATCAGACACCAAATCGACGAAGCGAGCGAAATGATCGGATGAAGGATCAGATTGCAATAAATAGGCAATGACATAAGCACTCAAAATCGGCCCCTCCATATCCACAGAGGAAGCGTGGCGAATGGCGGTCATGCCTGCAGGCGGTTCGCTAAAGACATCCGAGACAACCTGCATCAGTTTCTTGGTAGGAACAAGCACTGCCAGACACCAGTCGCGCCTACCAGTCTCAGCAAGTCGCTTCCGGGCGTTGTACACCTCCGTTACTAGAGACGCGTATGCTTGGCCTTCATTCGCGGGGTAGAGTCTGCGTTCCACTCCTCGATATTCTGCTTGGCGAAAATGTCCTTTAAGGACATCGTTGCCGAAAACGGCGATGTCGGTTCCGTTACTTCGGTGGTTATCGTCCCTCAAATCGTTACAGGTCGGGGCGAAAGCTTCGATGAAATGATTGAGTCGCTGCGGGTCCGCTCCAAGCCACCCGTAAATACGTTGTTCCGGGTCTGCCAAGGCATGGAGAACGGAGGTTTTGCCTAACTGCTGAACCACGTACCACTGAGTACCATTTGTGTCTTGAAATTCATCCAAGATAATGACGGGATATCTGTTCGAGACGAGGGCCCTGACACGTTCACTATCTGCCAGAATCTGTCCCGCGTACAGCGCAAAAAGGTCAAAACAGATCCGCCCTTCTATCTTTGCCAACCTTTCGCGTTCGGCAGCCTCCCGCATACTTCTTTCAAGTTTTTCCTCCTTTGTAGCCTTTCGCTCGTATTCAGAACGGATGTCGGAAAGAGCTATGGAGGCCTCGGGCGGCGTCATAATCGCAATGGAACGGGGCAATCCGATCAAGTAGCCGTGACTCTTCAGAATGCGCCAAAAGAACGAATGATAGGTGTCGACTTCGATTTTTTGCTGAAGGGCGGCTGGAATCTTCTGCTCGTATTGGATCGCCTGTAGCACCCGAGACACGGTAGCACGCGCGAAACTGAGAAACAGAACTTTTTGCTCGGGCTTGAGCTGTCTTTGAGCGAGATCGGTGGCCTTGATGATCGCGACTGTTGTTTTTCCAGAGCCAGGCCCACCCTTTACAAGCATGTGGCCAGTGGCCGCTAAGATGTCGAGTTGGCGCCGAGTTAGCTCCATAAGGTTATGGAGCAGACTGTGAGGGAGGCGGAGGCACTGCCCCCCCTGGAGGGGGAGGAATCGGTGGCAGCGGTGGTGGGTCACAGAGAAGCGCTAGCGATTTGCAAGCGTCACGCAGCCATTGAGGTATTTCATCCTCCGTACATTGAGCGAGGAAATCCGCGATGCTCCATTCAGCCTTCGTAGCGCAGAAATATTCAAAGAGTGCGTCTTGAACCGATGAGCCTGGTGGCGAATATTTCACGGAGAGATGTGGCGGCCAAGTGATCATCTGCGCGAACCGCACCATTGCGGCTTCGGTCGTGTTTTTGAGAACGAGGTTCTCGAAGCCATCTTGGGGATGCATGTAGAGTTGTTGCACTTGGCCCTCAATGAGAAGCCTGGCCGGGTCGAGCTGCTTGTCACACAAGGCAAACGTCGTTTTGCCAATGTCTTTATAGAGCTTTGCGAGATCGGCGATGTTCCCTTCGCCGCCCGCGTCGATTGTGCAGATTCCGAGCGATTCAAGAGCGCGATATGTATTGGGGTGCATTTCTGCTAGATGGCGGCATACCACCGGGAATGCGGAAGCCTCCGTTGCTCCCTCAGCGATCAAAACTCGACGAGCCAGCAAGCCTTCACAAAACCGAGTCCGAAACTCTTGCCGATACCGTTTGAGTTTTACGCTGTGGGGCAATGCGATCTGCGACTGCGATAAAGTTCCAGCACTGGTTCGTGCAAGAACTATGGTCTCTTCGAGTTTGAACTCTTCTAGCACATACGGAGAGTGCGAGGTAAAAAGCGTCTGGGAGGCGAGCTTTCGAATCTCGTGAACGATGCGCTTCTGCGCGTATGGCGGGATAGCGGTCTCAGGCTCTTCCATCGCAAAAATTACGTTCTGCTTGTCTTGAGCGATCTGCGAGAGCATCGCCAGCACAAGCATATTGATCGTTCCCGTGCCCTGGCGAAAGAACGGGGCCGAGTGGTTGCCGTCTCCCGTCGCGATGAAGGCGGTAATAACTTTCCGCAGATGTTCTCTCGTGAGATTCGACACCTTTAGGTGAGGTTCAACGCCCCACTCTTTCGGAACGTACCGTTTCAATGAATCATTGATACTTTCCAACACGCCGGAAATGCCCAGCTTGGGATCGCTCGCGACGGAATACGATTCCAGCTTCGCAATAGTGGCCTCCCACATTTGCGGTCTGACATCCTTGAGCCTTAGCACAATGTCGAGGAGACTGCCGCGTTCCAAGCTGAGTGCGCGCGAACCGGTTCGCAACGATCTCAGGTATAGAAATCCACAGAGTTGCTTGTCCTTCTTGGAGAACTGAACCGGGACGAGACTCTCAGTGAGGCTGCGAGTGAAGTATGTGCGACCCTCAAAATCGTCCTCTTCCGAGTCATAGTGGCCGATGAAGGTGACCCGCAACGCTTCTGACATGCACGCTGCATCTACCCCTGCTGGCTGAGGTAGCTGATACAGCAGAGCCTGAGAAGTATCCCAGAACTCGATGTAGTCAGAGAATCTAACCTTTTGAACGTCAGTCAAATGGCTGATCGTTGCTTCGATTTCTATCCTGGGAGCCGGGACGGATATAGCGATGGAGCCCGGCGGAGCTGGAATGGCGGCTCCGGCAATTACAGGTGGAAGAGGTGGTGCAGGCGCGGGAGGGGGCGGTACGGGTACCAAGGTTGCGAGGTATTTACCTTGATAGAAGTCGTGCTCGTCGACGCAGGGGGTGCGACCCAGACGGTCCGGACCCAGGACCAGATCGAGCGCCTCAAGGACTGTGGTTTTCCCCGTGTTGTTATCCCCAATGAGAACGCCATGCGTGGGGAGATCGAGTGTGGCATCTTTAATGCCTCGGAAATTCTTGATAGTCAGGCGGCAGATCTGCAATATTCACCTCGGCGCTGCAGTGCGAGCCCAAAAAAGCCGCCAATATGGCGGCAGACCCATTCTACAGAACGTTCGTCGGATTATGAGTTTATTTCAAACTCTAGAGCCGAGGTTTTGCGATTTCCCTATCGAGTCGTTGGGATAATGATGATGATGCGTTCGTGAAGATTTTGCGCGTTGAGGCGGCTCACTATCCCGAGACGTGTGCGAAGCGACTATCGGTTGGTCCGAATGGAGGTTGCGGTCGATGTTCACTAACACACCGTCGGCACTAAGTCCTTGTGAGCTGCGGGTGGAACATGTTGCAGAACGAGGTGGAGTATATGGCCGTGATTGACCCCGAGATATTTGGATTCAAACGTCTGACCATAGACAACTGGCTCTCAGTTGATCCTGCATGGGGAGGCGTAGTCATGTCCTCATCGCGCCCTGATTCTTCCGAAGCCTGGGTCTTCGATATTGTTCCGAGTGACCTCGATCCCGGAGTGCCGGTGAATATCCGGAGGCTGTTTGAGATCGCACGGGTACGTTGGTTTACAGCTTGATGTTCTACCCTCTCCTGACCCTCGGAACGGAACAGATGTTTCGAGTCTTCGAGGCATCGGTTACTGAGAAGTGCAAAATTCTGAATGCGACGGCTAAGGTGAAAACCTTAGCGGACAAAATCAACTGGCTCGGAGAGCAATTTGCGATTGATCCACAGGACGTGTTTCGTTGGACAACGATCCGTCATTTACGAAATGAGGCCTCCCACCCAACCGCCCAGAGCATTCTGCCGCCGAACGAGGCACTACATATCGTGGATATCGAATTGAACTGATAAACCCACTCTTTAGCGGAAACAGCTAGATGTCGGTAGGCGAAGTAGCGCTCTTGATCCGCAGTGTAGGCGAAGACGCGGCGAACATGGCAGAATAGAGGGAGTCACCAAGAGAGGGCTACCGGGCATGGCCAGGAAGATCGGTCGCAACGAACCATGTCCATGCGGTTCGGGAAAGAAATGGAAAAAGTGTCATGGCGCTCCTGCTGATGATTCAGGAGAGCGCTTCCCTCCGGACGATTTCTTTGAAGCGTTCAAGGTAGACCGCTCGCTCAAGATTGCCGATATCCTTCCTCAGTTGTCGAAGCTCACGAAGGAACTGCGAGAGTTCGACCTAGTAAAAGTTCTATCCGCAGCAGCGGCCGTTGCGAGCCTAGCGGACAATCACACGTTGATCTTCCGTCTCGACACGTTAATCTTCCTGGCGGCTTCCCATTGCGCTGGAGACCGCGTTCCAACGGTTGCCGACCTTCGGCGCTGGCTAAACTCCTATATCCCCGCATCCGATGTTTATCGCTTTGAAGATCCTCCTGAAGATTTTGCGGTGGGAATCGTCAATACCGACGAGGGAGACAGGCTAGTCCTAAACGGATATCTGAGCGGTCCGGACGCCTACCTGCAAGATGTCTTGGACACTTTGACGTCTGGACCAGAACTCGTAGAACCGATTCGGCGTGCCGCAAGAGCCGCACTAACGGTGTCGAATGAACTTGTTCACCGACGTGGATACAACCGTCACACTATGGGCAAGCTTGGTGATGGGGTCGCTCTACCCGAGGATGAGGAGAGTCTTTGGCGGCTTGTCTCCTCGCAAATCGTTACTAATGCGGATATCGCTTGCTTCGCGGTTTCAGAGACCGAACTATCCGCCTTCATCTGCACCTTGGAAGATCTGAAAATTTCATCCCTGCAACAACGAGTTGTGCACAATCGCGAGAAATTTCTCCTAGGGATTGGCGATGCGTTTCTCATCTTATTCCCTACATCCATTGCTGAGTCGATCGTCGCGTATGTTTTGGCCGACCTTCTGAGGTTGAACGCTCTCCGGCAATTCGGAGGCGCAATTACTAGAACCCAAGCGCGCCGTTTGCTCGCAGCCGCAATGCGCTCCTTCGAGCAGGAGGATGTTGTCCAGGCGGGCGATGGGATGGAAAAAGGAGGGGGGCCTCAGGGTATATCGGAAATTGCCCTTCATCTTGATGGCAACAAGTGCCTGCACCTTGTGATCGTGCATGACGACATTGTCGCTGCGCAGGCGGCAGGGGTAAATGGAACATGGACCCCGGCTCAGAACCCAGTTCTTGCGGAATATTTCGAGCGGGTTGCAACCGTGATGTCCCGGAGGCCGGGAATCGAAGGTGGCCTTACCCTCGTGGTAATGGCGGGAATCGGACGCTCTTATGAGATCGCCATTCCGACCTCTTTACCGGCTAGTTGGTTCCTTCAGGTTTGGTCTCTTTTCGATTTTGAGCGCCTCGTATGGCTTGAATCCGATTGGCCAATGACGCTTCGCAAGCTATCCCAACAGAGGAAAGTATTGTCGGACTACGAAATTGAGTTCATTGGTCCCGACGACGCAACTCTCTACGGACATTGGCGAGAACGGACATACCATCTGATTCCAGAGATGGCACTTGATCAAGGGCCGGCGCTGATCGAAATTAGTTGTGCCGAAGTTCTGCCCCTGCGGGAGAAGGCCCGTAAGGGGCTAGATCCACATTCCATTTACCGGCCTGATCGACAGGAGTGGGTCCGGGTGTGTCGTACAGCGCCGATTTCCTATTTCAAGGAGGATGAAGAGCGCCCCCGTTATGGCTCTCCAGCTATGGCTGCCATGGGATTTCTCGAAGGCGTGATCGAAACGCTACAAAGAGCATGGTGGTTGGACTGCAATCCCGCGCGTAGCCCTCAGGTCGATCGAGCTTACCTCTACAAGATCTGGGAGACAGGACAGATATGGCTGGAGCGCGTTGTGCCGAAGCTTGAGGAAATGCTTGAAAGTTTGCCTCGTCAAAATATCGTCATCACGCTTGACACCTCAGAGATCTCGCCAAGGTCTGATTGGACGGAATCGGCGATCGGCGCCATCGCGCCCGTTAGTTCCTATTCTCTACTGCCAAATAAGCACGGATTCACCATCGCTCTGCCGAACGCTTTTGTTGCCATGGGCCGCAATCCAGAGAATTTGGCGGAGCGGATGCTTGCAGAAGCAATGCTGCGCGGTGCCGCGTCGTTTGCGGGGCTCGCACTTTCGGATGAAAGAATGGGCGAAATCATACAGAGTCTCAACATCTCTCCTGCGGAACGCCATATGCACATGTTCACATTGAACGATCATCGCGACCATCTTCTTGAATTTGGGAGCGGCGATCCGCAGCTATTGAAAGATGCTGACCTTTATTTCGCTACTGCCGGAATCGGATACGACGCGGGATTGAGTCCAACCATCATCTCCGATCGAGACAAATGTAAAGAGACTTTAAACGGAATCGTCGATGCGTTCTGGTCTCGCTGCCGTGCGCGTCTCATCTGCATCAATCGAAGATCCCTCGTCCTAAGATGTCTGAAAAACAACGAAGCGGTTCATGCAGAACAAGACAATTGGACTCGAACCCGCCGTGCAGTAGTCGCACTGCATACTGACAAAACAGACATTCTTCGAGCTTCGCAGAGGGCTCGGGAAGAGATGGATCGGACACAAATTTCCCATCGCATTATGGTTGAAATGGCAACTTGCACCTCTCCGGCGGATGCCGGTAGAGAAGCAACCCAGGAAGATATCGACTATTTGGGAGCACAAATTCTCCAACTGGCAGCAACGGCGCAAGAGTCCGATGCAATGCGTGCAGGAGCAATACCGTCTTGGGTACGTATCTCCTTGGCCGGAGACCTTCGCTTGTCGTCAGATTTCTCTGAACTGATGAGACCTTATCTCTTCAGTCACTTTGAAATCACTCATCGGAGAGATATCGACGAATACGACCAGAATTTCATTCTGCCCAAACGAGGAACGAAAACCGAGGAGGAAGCTTTCGGAGCAGAATTCGTGAGTGCATTCCACGAGGAATATGGAATTTCCCCAATCAGGATCGCGGAAATTTCGACCATCCTCGCGGAGGATGCGTATGAGGAAAAGACCGATGTAGTGGTCCGTACGCGTGGTTCTTTCATGAAACTGCTTTCCGACAAGGGTTTTAGCGACAATGAAATCCAGAGCCTTATAAATCATTTTGTGTTGCCGAATCGCGCGGCTTGGGACAAGGCCTCGCCTCCATTTCGGGGCAAGGACTGGTGGCCCTGGCGCTATCGACGACACCTTTCTATGATGGCGCGTCCCCTGATCGCTATTGATGACACGGAACTCGCATATGCGCCTGGATTCTGTGAAGATGCTTTCCGTCACGTCATCATGGAATCTCACACTGGGGCCTTTGACACCGAGTACTTCAATTCACGGCCCATGAAGGAGTACATCGGTGCTGCAAATGGGAGACGAGGTCTTCTGTTCAACCAGTCGGTAGCGGAGGTTTTTAGAAACGCTAGCTGGCGTGTTGCGGTTGAAGTGCAAATGACGCAATTTCAGGCTCCGCACACGGCGGCATCGGGAGACATCGATGTGATGGCTATGAAGGATGGCATTGTTTATCTTTGTGAATGCAAGGAACTTCTGTTTGCGCGCACAATTACGGAGGTCGTCGAACAATTGGGAAGATTCCGTGGACAGCAAGGTGACTCACTATGGAGACATACGCGACGAGTTGACTGGATCCGTTCTCATCCGGCGAAGATCGCCGAAATAGCAGGATGGGAGTCTACGGAAATTCGATCTCTACTTGTGACAAGCAAGATCGTGCCAATGCAGTTTGCAACAGATTTTCCGGTTCAAGTGTTATCGATCGACTCGCTGACCGAAGGCCTGAGAATAGCCGGCGATGGCGATCTCGATTAAGGTGCTACGAAGTGCAAGGCCAGCAAAAAAGGGCTTGATCCGGATGGTGAACTTCGATCTGCAATGACGCTTTCCATCCCCATTTCCGTTTCCTGCTCGTTGTCGGCGCGCTCGGAGCAGGCATCGCAGGAAGTTGTGTGAGCATCATGCAACGGATGCCGGAGTTCGATGTAAGGCTTTCCAATGAGCTCATTGCATATCGCCTGGCGGATTATGAGCAGAATGGGGGTAAGCATCGCCGCCAGCTTGATCGGCAGTGCTGTCTTGGGATGGGGTATTCCTCCGGTGTCAATTCAAGGACAGACATTCACTGATTCCGTTCGTGCATCCGCCACGTCCGTCTGTAGCGGTGTCGATATGTTGTTGGGTGTTCCGATGTTGCTCGGTTGCAGTGAACGCGCCTTGACCGCCATCGAGGAGCGACTCTTCGGTGGGGCAGCGAAACGAAAGGGAGCAAGGTGAAACCGTCCTCCGAGTTGTTCAAGTCCCCAATCCGGCGGACATCTCGATAGCGGAGGTTTTCGTCACGGCCTGGCTGAGGCTAGCTGTCAGCGACGAAGCGGCGTTGGTGTAGATTTGTGCGTCGTGTGCCGCGCGCGATACGGAAACGTATGCGAAGCGTGGGTTAATCAGCTCGGGATGGGAATTGGTGTCGATATTCACCAGTACGCGATCCGCAGTGAGTCCCTGGGAACTATGACTGGTGACCGCGTAGCCGTGGTCAAAGTGCCGCATCTGGTTGGTGTCGAAGCTGATGGATTTACCGTTGTCCATCTTCACGGATACCTGCCCGTCTTTGTCGATGCGCTGCACCGTGCCAAGGTCACGGTTGGCAATGCCTAATTCTTTGAACGGTGCGGTAAATCCCAAACGGTCGCCCACCGCAAACTCCCGCTCCAACTCACGGTACACGTTCACACCATAGAGCCGCGAGGGATTATAGGTGACGCTGGCTCCATCTTCCTTTTGGACGGTCAGCAGGTTGTCTTTGGGTTGGCTAGCGATCACCTTCGTATAGCTTTGTCGTTCTATTCCGATGTCCTGGCTCCCACGCGGATAGTAGAGAACGTCATCCACGGCGTAGCGAGCGGCCCATGTCCTATCGGCACCGGTCATGTCGGAACGGGGAGCGAGTACGCGCACCGCGTGGTCCTCCGAGGCGACTTTGCCAAGAGCTTGCAATTCGGAACGCACCGCCTGATTGATCTGACGGCGCGAGGCATTATCGGGGGAAACAATGATGGTGTTGTCCGGGCTGGCGGCGTAGCTCCGAGCAATAGCCGCGATGCGCTGTCGCGGATCGGCGATCTCGGTAACGCGACCCTGCTGCTCTAGGAGTGCCACACCTTCGGCGATTTCACCACGCGACAAATGCTCGACGGCCTTCAATAGCTCGGGGGCCTCTCGTTGGCGGACGATCTGGTCAAGCTGTGCCGTCCTCATCCCGGCATTCACCAACTGCTCGAACGGCTTGCCGGCTTCGACACCCTGATGCTGCCGGGTATCTCCGATGAGCAACACACGGTCGCCGCAGTCCAGCTTGCCGAGAAAGTCACGCACCTGTTTGGTGCTGGCGAGACTGGATTCATCGACCATGTACAGATGGCGTTCGGGGTTCGGCTGGCGAGCGCGGACGAGGAAACCCTGTAGGGTGTCGGCGGTAATCCCGGCATCGCGGAGTTGGTTCGCGGCGCGCGAAGTCGGGGCGAAGCCTTCGACAACATAGCCGCGCTTTTCGGCCGCTTCGCGGACGGATTTTAACAGGGTTGTTTTCCCGACACCGGCCCTTCCCTCCAGCCCTTGTACAACGTCGCGCGAGGTCAAGATCTCTTCAGCAGCAGCCCGCTGTCCGGCGTTCAAGTGCTGCTGCTTTTCCGTGTGGGCGACGGCAGTCTGGATGGACATGATCTGTTCGGCGCGTCCGTGGCCTTGCTGCATCTGGCGCAGAATTTCTTTCTCGGCGCGTATCGTCTCTGCCGTCGTGAACTGCCGCCCGGTCTCGTGTTTCTCTCCGGGCACAAGCTGGAACTCGCCAGAGGCAATGCGCGACTCGAAGTTGGCGCGTACTTCGGCATATTTGACTTCGCTCATGCCGCGGCGCAGGGCGTCGCGGAACAGGTCGCGTTCATCGGTAACGGCTTCGCGCTCGAAGCTGCGCTCGCGGGCAAAGGTGACCGCTTCGCGGGCGACTTTCTGCACGGTTTCGGGAGTGCCTTCGGCGATGTACTCGCGCGCGCGCTCCTGGGCCTCAGCCACGACTTCATCGGGCTGGTTACCGTACTCGGCGGCGAGCTGCAGATGGGCGGCAAGTACCTCTGCGGGCGTCTGCATGAGTTTTTCGCTGCGGCTGGCGTGTGCCGCGATGTCAGCGGCTTCATATCCGTGGAGGCCGTGCTTTTCCATACGCTCGCGTATCTGATCGCGGCGTGCGCTAGAGGCGTCCAGATATTCCAACGTGTATCCCTTGATCTCGGGCGCTCCGCTTCTACCGGCTTCGATTTCGTAGCCAAGACTCCGAAGTCGATACGTCAGTTCTGATTGATATACGGCAGTGGCGAACTGCTGAGAATCGAAGTAGCCGTGCTCTTGGAGCGCGCGGGTTTGACCGTTCTCGCGCTGGGTGACATTGAAGATGACAGCGTGGGTGTGGAGCTGCGGCGCGGCATAGCCGTCAACTGGACGGGCGGTGTCGTGCTCGAACTTGGCAACGACGAACTGCCCGGTGGTTTCGGCTGGGCGGTTTCCGCCAAGCCGTGCTTGCGTGTAGCGTTCCAACTCTGTCAACGCGATCGTCACGGCCTCGGAGTGGGCTGTTCGTATGCGTTCATCGCCCCCTACCAGAGCGGTCAGCGATACCGACTTTGGCGGCGAAAAGGTAGCGTCCCATCCTGCGCGATGTTGTACGGAGGTGACGGTCTTTCCATCGGCGTTTGCGTACTCAAACGACTGCCGGTGCATGACAAGCTGCTCGGCAGTGTACGGATGTTGCCCTTCAGAGAGACGTTGAAACTCTTCCGCGCCTACGGCGCCGGACAGGCCAAACTTCTCCGCAAGCTGCCCCTGCCACTGGCCCTGCACTTGCTGTCCGTGACTCCAGTAGTTCTGGTCGGGTGAGGTGAATTCGCGCTTGTGGTAGTCCTGTAATTTAGAAGCTGAAAGCGCCTTGGAGATTTGCAGCATGGCCTAATCTCCAAGGGAGAATCCGGCCTGTACGGATTCTGCGGATTCTTCGATTGCATCGGGTTGGGAAGGCTTTTTCGCAAGCGTCTTTGGGTCGAACGTAAGGTCGTCGTCATCCAGCGGACGCGGCACGAACGCGGGCTGGGTGGCGGGGATGTCGTGATAGGGAAAGGAGAATCTTGCTACCGTGTTTCCCAGCTTCAGGAATGCGTGTCTGTCGGGGAGCCCGGAGATTTCCGAGTCCAGTACCAAAGGCTCGACCTGGCGCTCCACGCTGAAGTTGTTGCCAGCCCGCAGGCCGGTGGAGTGCGTCTCCCGCAGCCGCTCAATCTCGACCTTGCCGATGGCGTTCGACACCCATTCGGCAGCCTTGGGCTCTGTGATTTTCAGGAATATCTTGGTCGCTGGCTGCGACAGCATCACCTCGGCCAGATGCCCGTAAATCATCTCAAGCTGAGCCTTACCTTGGAAGCCAAGGATGAGGGGGTTCTTTGCCTTTCTGTTTTCGGTAATAGCGGTGTGGAGTTGCGGGAGACGCTGCAAACTCGCCAACTCGTCCAGCACGAACCAGACCGGATGCTGGCTCTCTTTGGGCTCATTCAGGAGACGGAGCACAAGCAGGTCGATCCATAGACTATGCAGGGGACGCAGCGCCTCTCGCTCGCTTGGTTTCGACGTAATGAAGATCCATCCCTTGCGATGCTCCGACCATTCGGTCGCGGTCCAATGGCTCGTTGCTTTGTCTTTCCGTGGGAGCATTCGCAAGCTGTCCGCGATTAAGCCAAGGGAGGCCAGGACGCCATTGCGCTGCTGTTGCGCACCCTTCGCAATCATCATCGCCATCTCGGTATTTTGCACCCGCCGGTCGATCTCGTCGGGGTTCGCCATCCACTCCACCAACTCCTGCGGCGTTGGGCCGAACGTCAGCAGGTGGGCAAAGATCTTCTGCGGTGTCTCGGTGAAGAATTCGCCCTTCTTGTCTGTGGTCGGTTGGTATAGGGATGCGGCAATGGCTCGGGCTTCGGCACGGCGGCGCAACTCTTCGGATGGTCCCCAATAGGGGCAGCGCGCATCGAGCGGATTCAAAATGATGTCGCCACGGTCGGCGTCATAGAACCGCTGCACGAACTCGCAGGCGGGGTCATAGACAATGGCGGAATGGCCGCGTTCCTTGATCTGTGCGAGAAGCTGCATGACCAGCCGTGACTTGCCCGCGCCGGTATCGCCCATGATTTCGATGTGCTGCCCTTCGGCGCGTAGGGGGATGCGCATGAGCTCTTCGGACTCGGTCGTTTTGAACCCGATGCCATCGCCCTTGACGACCTTATTGAAGCCGTTTGGAGAGACCAGGACGGGGCCTTTTAGCAGCCGTCCATACTTCATTTCTTTGAGCCGCCGAACGTCTTTGCGGACGGCGAATGGGAGCTGGAGAAGAAACACGGCAAGCCCTGACCACAGCGGTATGCCGAAGATGCCTACGAGAGAGGCCTCGTCGTAAACGAAGCGGCGAAGGTAGTCATGAAGAGGGCGGTTCATGTAGGCAACCTTCGGTCCCCAATAGAGAAAAACGATGCCGGAGGAACGGGCGGCTGGGGAGAGCGCTAAGGGTATTGGCCTGCCGATTAGCTGCGGCGTAGAACCTGGTTGCACATCGGCTTCCGTGACAGGTCGGGTGTGGCGCTGGCGGTCTGCTACCGTAACAAGCTGGTACTCGCTGCTCTGGCGCATGGTGCCAAGGAAACCCGTTTCGGCATAGCAGGAGAGGTAGTAGCGTTGCAGCGGAGTCATGACAAAAGCGAGGTGGAGGTAAACGCAGACGACGGTCACCATGAGCGCAACAAACACGGCTCCGAAGCTGTAAACGGGATAGTGCGGCGGACGAACGATGGTTTCTTTGCGGCCCCATTGTGTGTCGGTCATGGCTGTTCTGTTGTCCCTTCCGCATAGCTGGCGAGCATGTCTGCAGCCGCTTTGCGCTTATTAGTTTTCACGTACCGGAGCATTTCTTTAAACTGCTCCGGCGTCATTGTTTCGCCGCGCAGCAACGGCTCAAGGGTGTTGATGAGCAGGAGACGTAAGGCTTGCACTTCGGCAAACAACGCCGCCCCATCGCCGTGTTGCTGTGCGTTCGCGGCATCCAGCAAAACTTCCCGCGCCCATTCGCGTAGGTTCTTTCCGCAGCTTGCGGCAACCCGCAATAATGCTCGTTCTTCAGTGCGGGTAAACCGCGTGGCAATGCTCTGGGTGCGGGTTTCCCGTCCCTTGAGCCTCTGCAGGCGACCTTCAATTTCAGAGGCCTGTGAAAGCATCGCTGACCCCTCTGAGGCCAGCTTCGGGCGCGGTTCCCAATGGAACCGCCCGAATTTGGCCTCGGCGGCAAGCCGCCTGTTTTCTGCACGTTTCCCGTTGGAACCAAATTGGTTCCCAACGCAACCCTTTCAGGGATGGATTGTCTAGATTCTTCCGGTGCGAAGCACCGTGGTGGCCTTGCCTCAGGTTTAGCTGTGGGATCATGCCTTCGATCCCGCCACCGCAGCTGTGGTTTGTGCTGGCAATTGTGCGCCGCCTGCGGGCTTCTTCGCTGGCGCTTCCGCTGCTTCCGCAGTCGGCGCTTTGCGGATGCGAAGTGTCGATGCGACCTGCCGGGCTTCCGGCGTCTTCAAGTAGTCCTGGAAATCACGGTCTTTGGAAAAGACATACGTGAGCGCCTGTTCGACGACATCATCGGCGCACGCGCGGATGAAGGCAGCATACTGATCGACCTGGGTAGCGGTTGTGTCTGTCAGCCGAATGGAAGCGCTGATCTGACGGGTTTGGACGACTTCTAGTAGGGGCATGGCGGTTCTCCTGTGGGTGGTGATTAGGCAATCTGTTTGCGTGCAATCATGCGAGCCGCGGTGTGGACAATCTCCCGCGCACGGGCGGAGCAAAGTGCGGCGGGAAGCTCGGCGATTCGTCGAACTTCGAGTGTGGCGATTACGTCCTGAATGTGTGAGCCGCCGAGCAGAGCGAGACGGGCCGAAGCCATGTCTACGGTGCGCTGGGCGTAGTAAAGAGGGTTGGGTTTGTCGCCGCGGCGGACAGCGAGCATTTGCGTGAGCTGCGCCGCATCCGTTCCGCCGCTCAACTCCAATAGAGCCCAGGTCCAATCCTGTTCGGATTGCGTCCGCTCACTGCCTGTAACTTGCCGTGCGATTCGGAGCAACGGTAGTAAGGCGTCCGGCGAGCCGAAGGGAAGCCGGAAGTCCTCAAGATGAGCGATGGAATCGCTGGCGTATTCCACCGTAACCGGATGGGCCGGTTCATACTTGTGATTGTGAAATCCCGGGACACGCACGACCCGGTTGCGGTCGGTGCAAGCGGGATCTCCACCGAAGGCAATGGCAAGCAGCTTCAGCGTGTTCTCCTGCTGATCCAAGTCGAAGCCTGCGACCCTCCATAGCGCCTGGTACTTGCCGGGCGAAGTCGACACGATCGTGCTTGGAACCGGTACGGCATCGGAGTCTCGCAGAGCGGCGATCCGCTCCTCTCCGTTCACATCGATGTCGATATAGAGGTGGCGAACTTCAGCGATGCATTCCTTGGTCCTCTTCCGACTACCGGGGAGCAGTGGATTGGCAGCGACATAGACGTTCGCGCCGTCGCGATTCTGGTAGCGAAGCCAACCAAGATAGCGGGGCGCAAGTGCCTGCTCAAGACGCACGATACGTTGCATCGTAGACGCCGGGTTCTCCTTGCGCAAAAGGACGGCAATCGTCTCTCCGGGGTGGAAGCATCGGGTTAGGAAATCAAGTGCCACGTTCGTATTCATTGCGGGTGTCTCATGGTGCGGGAAGCCCGGCGTTTACCGGGCCCCCGAGTTGATGGAGGAAAGCGGCTTATGCGGCCGCTTCGAGATTGAGTTGGGAGTCTGCGTCCTGCTCCTCCGGGCCGGCCTTCTCAGCCCGGTCCAGCTTGAGAATCGAATTCACTCGGATCTCCCAGATGGTCTTCTTCTGGGCTGGCTTCTTGCCGACCTTCTTGGTCTCGTACTCCCGGCTGCGCAGCTCGCCTTCCACCTGCAGATGAGCGCCCTTCTTCAGAGTGCCGGCGAACTCACTGAGCTTGCCGAAGACCACGCAACGGTGCCACTCGGTGTGCGAGATGTACTGGCCGTCCTTCTTGTAGGAACTCTTGGTTGCCAGCGACAGTGTGGTGAAGCTGCGGTTGTCGTTGGTGCGAACTTCTGCGTCGTTGCCGAGGAAGCCGATGAGGGTGACTTTGTTCTGGTACATGGTGCTGATCTCCGTTTCGTTGTATTTGCCCGTATCCTGCTCGGGTCACACCTGGCGAAGCCGAGCGAGAGGGCCAGGCTCCCAAGTGCCAAGCTCTGCATTTGCGGAGGGTCCGGCGAAGCTGGAAACCGTAACCCGAAGGGCGGCGTAGCCGAAGCAGAAGAGCGCCGAGCCGCAGGGCGCCGGATAGCCCCGAAGCGTGACCCCGAGTGGAGGACGGGATACGAGGCGGATGAATCCCTCTGTATCAAAGTCACCCTCTCTCGTCTCGGCGGCGGATGTTTGCGCAAACCGCAGCTCATTGCCGCTGGTTAGGGTTCCTTGGACGGACGTCGAGTGGCCACCACTGCTGCGTTCTTCGCCGCTCCGGGACGGCGCGCTTAAGGCGTTTGGAGACAAGTGGGGCTGTGCTGCCGGATTGGGAGCATGATGGTGCATCGGAATGACCTCAGATTCGGGGTTGGTTCTCTAGGGTTTGGGCTGGGTGTTAGGCCGCGGAGGCACGGTAGACCTCCTCAGTCTGAAAGCTCTGGTCCGCATGGGTGTAGCCGCTGACCGTAATCAACTCGCGTACGCGACGCCGGCCTGTATGGTCGCGCTCGCAATAGAGCACGAAGTCGATGGCTTCTGCGGTCTCAGACCGCATGAACGCGTGATTCAGATTGGGTCTGGCACTCAGGGCGAGATTAGCGAGACGGTTGAGAGCGTCCCAGGCCGATTTTGCATGGATCGTCGAAAGCGTGCCGCCGTGGCCAGTGTTCATCGCCTGGAGCAGGTCATAGCCGCATTCATTGCGGATTTCGCCGATGATTATCCGGTCGGGACGATGGCGGAGGGCGGCTGCCAACAGTTCGCTCGACGTGATGGCAACTTGCCCGGGAATCTCCTCCACTGCTTCCCAACGAACGGCATTGGGATGAGCTACTTTCAATTCTGCCGGTTGCTCGATGATGAGCAGTCGTTCGTTCGCGGGGATGTGGTCAAGAAATGCCTTCATCAGGGTGGTCTTTCCTGAGCCCGTTCCGCCGCTGATAATCCCGTTCTTTTTCTTGCCGATGAACTCGACCACAGTGTCCCGGACATGCGCCGGCATACTGCCGGATTCGATTAACTCATCGGACGTATACCAGCGGTTGAACTTGCGGATGGTGAGCGTCGGCCCATTGATCGACGATGGGGCTCCGACAACGGCCACACGGGAGCCGTCCGGCAGTCGGGTATTTAGGATCGGATTCTGCGTAGTCAGATCCTGTCCCAGAATTCGAGCGACGCGCTCGATTGCTGCCTGTAGCCGATCATTCGTGTAGGGAATGGATAGCGGAACATGCTGCACGACTCCCGCGCGGTCAGCATAGACTCCGGTAGTCCCATTGATCATCAAGTCGGATATGGACGGATCGAGGAGAAGCTCGCGGAGTTCTTCTGGAAAGAACGGGAGAATCAGTTGATAGCTCATCGCGTTTCTCCCGTCGTCTGCTGCGGCGTTATGGAAGCGACCGGCGCGTTGGAGCCGCGCGCAATCGGATCGACGGACATCCGGTTCTCATGGAACTCCGTGATGGTCAAACCCAGCGGATTGATGGTCTCGAATTGCGGAAACACACGTGCCTGGTCGCTCACCTGCTTGGGATTCAAATAATAGGTGACACTCAGGAGCCAATGCTCCGTTCTCGGCTCGTGGGAATTGCGCGGCGAGAACAGCTTATCGATTGTGACGAGCGCCGTACCACGGGAGATCGTCGCATTCTGAACCGTCTCCTCAGACATGCTCGTGATGGTGACGTTCTTGACCTCTACATCGCTCTGCTCGATCTGACCTCCGATCACCTGCGAGACGAGGTGATTTTGGTTGTCCTGGCCCATCAGTTGCGCGGATAGTGCCTGCGAGAGGAAGTAGTAGTTCAGCGGATATTTCTTGCCGATTGTGTCCCGGTTGATCGTGTAGCGGTAGTTCGCCCAATCGGTCAGATATGTCCGCACTTCACCCTCGCGGGGGCTGTAATTGAGATCGGTGTAAGCGATCGCCTGGGCCCGTCCCATCTCGTCGATGCGGATGTAGCGATTCGCGATGGGGCGGTGCGCAAGAGAGAAGATCAGACCAAAGGCTCCAAGCAAAAGAACCGTCTCTGTACCGATGATGAATCGGCTGAGCTTCCGCTCGGAATAGTGGGAGGCATAGACTTCGTTGCCGATTTCGTCGGTCAACAGCGATTGCTGTGGGGTCAGCCGACTTTCAATTGGTAGAGGGATGCTGGACATGATGACTTTCGCTCCTTTTGGCGACAGCGTGAAAGACGACGGCGGAGTAGATCAAACCCGCTGCCAAGCAGCCGAGAATGATCAACAGGAAGAGCAAACGGAATGGTCGACCTAATCCGAGCTTGCGCATTGCGAGGGCGTGAATTTGGTATTTGAACATCGTTATGCTCCTGCTGCTATGAAGAGTGTCGAAACCGCATTGCTCACCGCACTTCCCATGCTCCCCGCCATTCCAGCCGCCCCGCCAAATATGGCCTGCGTCATGCTCGGAATGAAGAGCATATTTATGATGAACGCGATGAAAACCATCGTGCAAGGGATCAGATTAGCGAGCCACATTTCCATGGAATAGTTTCCGTTGAATGTCTGCTGAATGAAGCCATTCAGGAATCCGGCCCATACAAAGATGAAGGCTGCCGCAACCGCCCGAATCATCGCAAAACTGATAAGGACATCCAGGAAGTGAAAGAACTTCGCACGGAAGGTCTTGGTCATCAGTAATGGGACGAAAATGGGTCCGAAGAGCGCTGTCACGCCATACAGGATGAAGGCGCTGCAATTGATCAGAAAAAGGATCGCGGAGGCGAGTCCTAGAAGAATCTGCACAAGGAAGTAGCAAAGGATTTCGACCGGGGCCGTGAACGAGGGCATTGAAGTCTGATCGCCGGCAGTCTTGAGCAATTGAAGCAACGAGTCCAGGGAACTTTGGTCAAAGGCTGCAACCATCGCCTGCGCTATGTAAGAGAAGAAGTGGTTGATTCCGAAGCTCGCGCCCGGGAACGGATTGACCCAGTAGCTTTCGAGCAGGCAGCAGATGATGAGTTGCAGCAGGAACTTGGTCAGATCGCCCGCCTGAATGGGGTGATGATGCAACCGGAACGTCATCGTTGAGGTCTGCCAATTCACTACCATGCTGATGAGCATGAACAGTGAGATACACGCCAATTCCGTCATTCCAAGCTGCGTGAGCGCCCCGCCGTTCTGCGTCGTCAGGTTGGTCAGGTTATTGGTGAACTGATACAACCAATCCACGCCGGAACTGGCGCTGGGGAGGGCCTGGGCTAACAACACAATGGCTGACATGACGGATACTCTCTCTGGGTTCTCGATGAACGGTTACGGGATATAGGTCTTCCAGGTCTTACCTTCGTGAGCTGCGGCGGAACTGTGTCGCTTCTTTCTGCCTCAACCTGCTTCCGCAGCGCCTCGTTCTCCTGCTTCAGGTAGTCGTTGTCGTCCTTCTGTAGCTGAAGAATCTGCGCTGCCTTTGCGGCGGCTGCCGCAGTCTCGGCCGCCCGATCACGTTGATAAATCACGGCACCGCCAATGACGGTCAGTGCCGCAAGAATGGCAAGGAGAAGCTTCGTATTGATTGCAGTGAGCATTCGATCTCCGAATCAGGGAAGGTAGGTCGTCCAGGTGCTGCCCTCGTTGGCCGCGCTGGTGTCGTTCACTGTTCGCTGCTGTTGGACTATGGCCGCCGTGTTCAAATCCTGTGCTGCCGCATTTCGCTGCTGCATGTTGGCAACTGTCATCTGTGAGGCCACGCAAACCTGCAGAGCGGCTTGCGATTGAGACTCGGTCAACTGTTGGGCCTGCGCGGCATTGAGAAGGTTCAGCTGTTGCACCTCGCTATTCGTCCCAGAGGTGGTGTCGAACTGCTGCTGGGATAGAGCGCCGTTTGCAGCTGCATTCTGGTTTCTCGCCGCCCGGTATTGCCCCACGGCCGTCATGCAGTCCGGCGACACCGAGTCGGACATCTCTACCATGGCCAATTGCGAGAGCTGCGGGCTGTTGCCGACCGTTTGTCCCTTCAGATAAGTGGCTGTCCCAGTGCTTACTGGCACCGTGGCCGTTTTCCAGGCAGTCAACGAGGTACTTGGCGAGTTTGTGTTTAGGGCAACGTTCACGCCAGCCGTCTCGCCGAACAAACTTGCCACATTCGCGTTCTTGAGCGCGTTGAGGGTTGTCTGCCACTGCTGCTTAGCGGAGAAGTGAACGATGTTGTTTTTGAGCATGTTGTACTGCGTCTGAATGGTCGTAAGCTGAGACACCAGACTTGCGTAACTCGTGGGATCGAAGACGATGTTTGGGATGGCCAAGAGAGCGAAGCTTGGTGTAGCGGTTGCCAGAAGCAATCCGCCCGCAAGCAGGTACTTCCGTCGTTTGGTTAGGTTGGACGTCATAGAGGCTCCTGAAGGGTTGAGGGTTAGTTGCACTCGAAGCGGGTTGGATCGATCCGCTCCGGAAGCATTTGAATCTGGTCACGACCTCGTTGATGCGAACGGGCAGGTTGCCATAGAACAAGACGGTCTGGACGAACCGGTTTGCACTCACCGTGTCCGCAGTGCGGGCAATCCCGTACGCAATCGTTATGGCGAGAGCTGTGGGATATGCGATTTGGGAATACGGATCTTCATCTATCCCTCTAGGGTTCACGGTTACAGGGTTGGATCGACGCGGTGCTCCGCGTACGACGGAATCAGGATGTCTGTGCCGACATACACGCGGGCCCGCGAGCCTTCCTTCAGAGTGATGACGGGCAAGCGGTTCAGGAAGTGATTGAGAATCTGTTCGCCCTCGGTGGCCGACTGCTCCGAGATCCCGTTCCGAATCGCAGTGGACGGGTCAAGGACGGTTCCGTTATTGCCGATTTGGGCAAGGCCACCCAGACCACCTACAGCAGCGGCTGCCGCAAATGCCTGCAGATAGCCGTGGTCAACCTTCGTAGCGAGGCCAGTCGTGCCAAGCGGGTCCAGGCCGACGTACTTATCCAGTTGAAGAGAGAAGCCATCCGGGCAGATTGCACGATGGAAGGTAACAAACAACTTCCGCTGCTGACCGCTTGCGACGCTTTGAACCGTTCCTATCAGCCTTGTCCCTTGAGGCATCAGGAGTTGCTGATGATCATGCGAGTAGTAGTCCGTGGTGAGCATGATGAGAATTGGGCCGTTCAATCCGCCGTCAATGCGGTTCGTCACCACACCTTCCAGCACGGTGCCCTCGAACACGCGGTAAAGCCGTCCTTGGTAGGAATCGAAATCGAAGGGCGCCATGGGGTCAGACTTCCCGCTCGCGATGGTCTGCTGTACCGATGCATTCAGGACATTGGGTCGCGGGCCACTGTTTGCAAGATTTGAAGCGGACGCCGTCAAAGTTTCTGCACTCGCAGTTGGGCTTGCCTCTTCGCGCTCGGACAGGACGGCGGTTGATTGCGCTGTCGACATGCCCGTGGTGGAGAGTGCCGAAGCCGGCGGATGCGCGAAGTCAATGGCGACGGTGTCGCTGTTGAGCGCATCCTGGTGCAGCTTCTCCCGCTGTAGGGCCTTCTGCTTCGCTTCGGCCTGCGCCTGTGAAACGTTGGAGGTCTGTTTCGGACCGTTCGGGCTATCTCCGTAGATCGCCGTCCGCTGCGCGGCGGTCATGGGTGGCGCTTCTGCGGCCTCGGGACCTGGGATCTGCTGAGCCGCCTGAAGCTGCTGCATCTCGGCGGCGAGTTCGATTTGACGTTGCCGCTCGTCGGTGTCTCGGCGTACTTCCATTTGCTGCTGCGTCTCGAAGCTGGACACCTGCTGCGCACTTGCGGTCGCAGGCCGCACCGTAAGGGCGCTCTGGGGAGCGGCTTTTTTCTTCCCGCTCACGAGGCTCGAAATGTTCGCGAGTCCTATCAGTCCGATGATGACGATGAGCGCGATGACTACGGGCGTACTCTTCTTCACCGGCCCCACAGCCTCGCGCTGTGCAGGTACGGTTGCTGCCGGGTTGGAACTCTGTTCCTGCATGGCTACTTTTTCTCCTCGCTGCGGCGGAACTCCACCCGCTTCTTGCCGATGGCGAGGTACCCGTTCTCCAACTGCTTCGGTACGGTGTACAGTCCGGCGTTGTAATCGAAGTTGATCAGCGAGCCCTTTCCGTCTTTTAGCTCATAAAGCGCGGGGGTCTCTTGAAAGTGGCCACGCAGATAAGTGAACTTGTCGTCGTGCCAGATTTGCTGCAGACCAAGCTCCTTGCCCTTCTTGGCGTCCCAGATGAAATCGAAGTGTAGGCTGCCCGGATATTGGCTCCGGTAGCTTTCGGCCTTCGCCTCTTCCGATTTCAGTTCCGCGGCTTCCGCAGCCTTGGCCGCGACTGCTTCCTGTTTGGCCTTGTCCAGTTCAGCGGCTGGAACGAATACGGGCATGCCGACCAAGCGGTCCTTGGCAGCCTTGTCACCGGGAACGATGAACACCTTGGAATCGAAGTGCGCGTCCGCCTCGCCCGAAACCTCCTTCAGCAGCAGCGTGTACTCATTGCCATGGTCGGAGACGATATGTATGTCTGTAGCGGCGTTCGCCAGCTTCGGTTTGACGCTGATAAAACGGCTCGCAACATGTCCTCCGTCGAACACCCAGTCCACGGTGTCGCCCCCAAAGACGGTCGCAATTTTTTCCTCGGAAGGGAGCAGGATGAGGGTTGACTGCAGGAGTCCGGCCCGGATCATGGGGGGCGTATCCGCCTCCGACACAGTGACGGAACGCGGCGCGTTCGGCTGCAGGCGGTGTGAGTCGGGCATCGCAGAGGCCTGGGAGATCCCGCAGGCAAGCGAAAGAAGAGAGGAAATTGCGAGGATCATCGGCGGCTTCATAGGTTCCCTTTGGTGAAATTGAAATGCTTATACTGCCTCTCCTTGGGCGAAGCGAGCGATGCCCTCGGAGAGTCCGTACTTCTCGATCAGCCTGGTCCGGCGTACCCGATCCTTCGGCTTGGTCGAAAATGTTGCGTAGCTGCGGTTGTCGAGATTGAGGGTGACGACCTTGGTCAGACCGTCCCGCCGAATGTAAAGAGCTTCGCGATCCTGCAAGCTCTCGAACAGAGCGAGTTGTTGTGCGTTCATCTTGAAAAGCTCGGCGTATCTCTTCCGGTTGAAGGTGGCGTCCTTCAAAAACAGGAAAGATGTGCAGGAATTCACGATGATGTCCGCGTTCGCGCCAAGGTCCTCAGCAGACTGAGCGATCATCGTGACACCGCCGAGGTTCTTGCGAACGGTCTTGATCGAGGCAAGCGCCCCCTCAAGCAACTGCTTGTTCTTCATCGCAGAGAAGATCTCTTCAATGAGGATGTGCTTGGGAACCCCGAGATTGGCGCGGTCATAGAGAACGTCGTTGATCCGGCGGAGAAGCCAGACCATCAATGGCTCGATGAGGTCCGCGTACTGTTCGTTGTTTACTCCCTGGAAGTCGAAGCACTGCAGCCGCGATAGGGAGAGGGTGTCCTCCACGTTGTCGAAGACGGCATTGTAGACACCCGTACCAATCCACTTCGAGAGATAACGCGAGAGCTTCTTCGGGAGAAAGAGATTGGAGAGCCGCCGGTTCGGCGCGTCGAGCAGGTACATATCCTTGACGGCCTTGTGAATCACGTCGTCGTCTTCAGGCTCCAGCTCCGCGCCGCCGTTTGTGAGAAGCAGCCTGACGAACGAATACAGAAATTTGATGTTGTTCTCGGTCGGTTCCAGAGCGAACGGATTCACGCGCGGACCGTCTTTACCGACGCGGTCCACCTTGCCACCGTAGAGTTCGACAACGCTCTCATAGCTGCCGCCGATGTCGAAGATATATGTGAATCCACCGTACTTTTGCTCAAGCGCAACCGCCATATTCCCGTGAACTGACTTGCCACTGCCAGTGGGTCCGATGATGAGCATGACCCGTACCCCATCCACGTACACGTCCTGGAAAAACGGCGTTCGTGTACGTGTCTCCAAGATGTTCAGATACTCCGAGTCCAGGTCCTCGGAACGCTGGTGGCCCACGTGCGGAGCGAACACCGAAGAGAGCCGTGCATGATGGTCCTCAGCCAGCCACATCGGAAACACGCTGAATTTGTGATTTCCTGGGAACATTGCGTAGAAGGCGGAGAGGTTGCCAAGCGTCTCCTCAATCACCTGCGACCTCGCCTCAACGAAGATCCGATGTACCGAAGGCACCACGGCCCGGAGTTGCTCGGGGCTACCAGACGCGAGCAACAGGCGAAGCGAGAACTCGCCCTGAGCTTTCTTATCCAGCGATCGAATCACCTCGCTGAGGTCATCGACATTGCTGTTGGCTGCCTTCGCTCCGGCCCGGGTTTCGAGTGAGGCTGTGTCGCGTCCGATCATCACCCGGGTCAACACGCTGACTTTGAAGAACGAGATGAACTTCTCTTGTGCATCGATTTCGCTCCGAGCTGCGGACGTCGGCTTCACGCGCCAAGCCGTGCAGAGGACGCTATCGCAGTCGAGACCCAGGAGACCGGAGAACAGGCACGGCCGGGACACCTCGGGCGTCGTCATCAGGGAGAACATCTGAACTTGCCGCCGGCCAACCTGAACGTGATCGCTATGCCAGGCCACCGGGCTCTGTACGATCTGCCGGTCTACTCCTGTGTCGCTGCAAAGCTTGCCTCTACCGGCCCATTCCTCAAGGTTGAAGAGATAGCCGAAAAACTGGAAGACCTGTTCTTTGCCACAGAGGCGCAAACCAAGCGAACTGCCGAGATGACCCTCTAGTAAGCGCGCCGTTTTTTCGAGCTCCGAGAGCATCCTTGACGTATCGGCCGCGTTCTCGCTTGGCTTCCGCTCGAATGCCTTCATCTGGGAAGGCTCCAGCGTGAGGCACCAGTGAAGATCGATACGGCGGAACCCTGCATTCTCGTCCAGGAACGTGAGACGGTCGCTCGCGAAGGCATGAGTGACTTCGTTCGCATACTGTTTCTGCCGCGGAAGTTCAAACCCGGACATGACGCGCGTGTACTGATACAGGCATGAACCTTCAGGTAGCGCACGCAGGGCGCCTTCGATCTGCCTGACGCGGGCATCAAGCTCCTGGTCGGTCAGGCCCTCTTCATCCAAGCCACTGAGAGAGAGCAGGCAACCGTACCCGCCACCCTTGAGCGCGAAGACGTTTGGCCCTACGAAGCGGGAGATGGGCACGATGCTGCAAGCCGCTCCCGCCTTCGCAAACCACGGATTATGTTTGATCTGTTCAGTATTTGCGCGGGTCATAGTAGGATTTGTGGTTGAGGCTCAGGCCCCAGAGTTGAAACATCTTTGGGTGTTTTCGGACGATCAGCCATGCTGCGCCCGCCAGTGTTGGAAAACTGATGATCGCCAGCATGCGGAAACCGACGAGGAAAACCGTCACCGTGACGAATACGATCGCCATCCATGCTGAGAGATCGAGGCCGAGTTTGGCCCTCGGTCGGTTCAACGCTTGATTGATTGGTGAGGGTTCTCCCCGCTGGGTCGTGTGCATGGCGGCTCCTACGGAATCGTCTGGCCAGTGAGGGAGCTAATCCAGCCTGCGCCCCATCCGAGAACTCCGGCTCCAAACAGAGCACCGAATAGGCCCGGGATCGCATCCTGGAACCGGCCGGACATCATCCGTATACCGGCGAACATCAGACCGCCAAAGCAGATGACCGCTCCCGCAAAGATCGCGAAGGTCTTGAACGTTCCCATGAGCGTCGTAGCCCCGGAGAAGTCGATGGTTCCTTGAGCATGGGCCGCACTCGCGAATGCTAGAGCGAACAGAGTGGGAGCCAGCACGCGGCCGGCGTGAGCTACACGAGACTTGGAGAGGGTGTAGACCCGCCGAATGGCGGGCCGGGAAGGCAACCGATTGGAGGCTTTCGCCAATCGGACTCTGTTGTGCGACTCGTTCACTTTGCACCTCCGCTGACTTGGGTGTTGATCAGCTATGGCGCAAAGCTAAAGGGGGTACGAATCGCGAGTCCAATCACTTTTGGAAGAACGGTTATTCCCGCCCGTTATGAAATGGCTTGTCTAGGTCGCAGATGCAGACTAATCCTGACCGTATCGCTTCAGTATCTGTGGCTCTCCGACCCCACCGATATACAGTTCGGCCTCGAAGTCTGTCCTGGGGCAAGTGGAACTGGAGAAGCTCGTGCCATCGCTGAAGTCGATCTGAATCTCCGTCTCGCCGGATGAAGCAAGCATCAGTTTCATTGAACGAATCGTCTTGCCTTCCGCTTCGGGCACTGAAATCTCACGATTATTCATGTAACACACCCAAACCTCCGCTGCCCCTTATTAGGGGATTCGGCTAGAGTTTCACAGACTTGTGAGGTGAGCAAGTCCAAGCCAAACGAAACTCGAAGATCGAGAAAGGCCCGGACGGCTCCCCATCAGGACACATACGATATGCTGTTGCGACTGCTCGCGATGGCCCGTGAAGAAGCTGGTCTGACCCAGCGGGAGGTCTCGGCAGAACTCGGGCGACCTCATTCGTTTGTCTCCAAATGCGAGACGGGTGAGCGCAGTGTTGATGTGATCGATCTTCTTCAACTCGCGCGTCTGTACAAAAAGTCCATTCAGTATTTCTTCCCGACAGAGAAGTAGGCCCAGCTCATAGTGCCAGATTCGTAAGATGCCCGGCCGAGCCCGACAGCAGGCCGGAAATCTGTGAGTTTCTGTGGAACTTGGCTAGGCTAAGGAGTTGGCACGTCAGACGGCGGCATCTCGTAGCGAAGAATCTCGATTTCACCCCCGGAGTCATTCAAGGACACCTCAAGGACCTGGTTTGTCAGGTCGGGGGCGTCATTCAGTATCTCAAGTGCCACGGTGAACAGATTTCTTTGTAGATCCAGATCCATGCCCGTCGGACCGTTGATGCAAACCAGTCCGGCGTGCAGGGAAACGTCTGCGAGAACTCCCTTCGTCCCTGGAGCGCTTTTGGGACCCCGAAAGTCCTTGCAGTTCCACGTGACAAGAACCCAGTCCTCATTGAGGAGTGTGTTCTTCAACTCCCAGTCCTTCCAGCCCGCCTTGCCGATCCACAGGACATGGGAGGCTTCATGGTGGCCTCGCTCTCTAGCCAACAGCGCCAGTTCAGCGCTCAGGCATTCGTCAATGAGCAACTTCGCCATTGGACCTATTGAGCTTCGCCGTACGTTTCATGATGATCTTGGCGCCAGGGGGCAGGGAAGGGCGCTGGGGTGGTCTGCCACGCTGCGGGTTGGCCTCTGCGTAGAGCGCGGCCAGTTCTACTTGTTCGCGACTCAGGCTCGGATAGCTGGCAAGAATACGTCCCGTTGATATCCCGGTCGCCACGGAGGCAGCCACATGGTAGACGGGCACACGAGTTCCGCGGATGGTGAGCGTTCCGCCCAGGATTTCGGGATCACTCACAACCATCTCTTGTGCAGCGTGCAGACGGCGCAGGCGTTCGTTCACGTCATGGCGGAACGAGGTGAAGTCGATCGTCAGAAACTCGTCTTTGACCTCCGTCGTGTCGCCGTCCGCGACAGCGAGCGCAATGGTGCGCTGCCGTTCTTCGGAGGTCAGCCGGCTCGCGGCTCGGAAGTAGTACGAGATGAAGACACACGCTTGCGCCTTGAAGGATCGGTTCTGCGTTGCGCTGTAAAATTCGTCGGGCAGTATCCGTTCGTCAATCATGCGATGAACGTCGCGCACAGAAACGCCTGAAACCACAGCGGCTTCGGTCGGAGTCAGACTCTCAGATAAAGGGCTCATTCTGCACCTCAATCCCGATTGTACGATAAGCGTCCGATTGGTCGGAAACATTCTTCTTATCGGTCGAGATACCTATATGCCCCGTTTGCTAAGTCATCGGACCGCGTGAAGGGGCCGACTGCGGCACTCCCAGACCTCTGCCGATCACGAAAAGGCGCTATTCTCCAAAAAATTAGCTCCCGGACTCCGTCTTGCTCCGGATCGGCAGAGGTCTAATTTTTCATTGACAAATTGCAGAATTCTCCAAAAGGCGCGCTGTCATTGACGATTCGCAGCAACGACCCAAAACACCCTCGCCAGCTCCGCGAGGGTGCTGGCGAGGGTGCTGAGAGTGAATATTGAGTGTTTTTCAATGACTTAGAGTGCTTTTGTTAGCCAGCGGCGCTCATGTTTTCTATGACTTACAGGCGGTTGAAGTTCTGTCACGGCAGAGGTCGCGGGTTCGAGCCCCGTCGTCCCCGCCATACATTCCAAAGCACTTACAGGATGTATGGAACTCAAGTGACAACGAAATCTGGCCACGATATGGGCACACTAACCGCCTATCGTGCGTTAACTGTAATAGCTCCAGCTTCGGTTGTGCCCACGGGCGTTGAAATTGTGCTCGCGCCTGGAATCATCATCCTTACAACCTTGCTCTGTGCGCCTCGCTTATTAGAGTTCACCGCCTGCGTGTAAACGTCGAGAGTGATGCGGCTGTTCGCGTGCCTCAAGAACTCCTGTACGGTCTGTTACCTACGTGGGTACGCGAGGTGAACATCTGATGTACAACAATCTCAACCTGAACCAATCAGTGCCCGGACCGAGCGCCCAGGATGCGCACCGCCCCTACTACAAGATCAATCCAAATCTCACGGCGTTGCATTACCGCATAGCCCAGCGGGGATTCGTACTATGACAGTTTGCAGCGGCGACTTGAGAGACGCATCAGCGCTGGCATCAACTTCGGGTTTCGTACACCTATGCTCATTACCTGGCCAACGTGGGTGAGCCCAACAGCGGAGGTAACGGCAACATCCAGAGGGCGGGCATAAACTCCGAGTGATGCCTCTCTGGATGGAGGCCTCGTCCCGGCGCTTGACTCCGTCGCGACCACAGAGGCCATCCATCGGCTGTCATGTCTGTTGATGATTAGCCGATAACACCACTGATGCACTTTACCGGCGGCGGACTCTCACTTATTTTTCGGATATCGCCTCAGCCCCTCCGGACAGGGCAGATGCCTCGCTCAGGTTATGTAGTGCGGCTTGGTTGCTGGCTTTTGGTTGGGATGGGCTGGACGTTCTTCTCGCCGGTTTCCCGTGCGCAGACGTTTTCGCTGCTCGGTCAAGCGATCAATGCGTATGCGGGGCAAAGCGGCACGGCTTCTTATGCGGGAGATGGAGGACTTGCGACCGCGGCTACTTTTTCGAGTCCGTTCGGCATCGCCATGGATCATGCAGGCAACATCTATGTTGCGGACAACAACAATAATGTGGTCCGCAAGATTACGCAGGGTGGGTATATCTCCACCTTTGCGGGGACGGGGACGGCCGGGGGCAGCGGCGATGGAGGAGCGGCGACGTCGGCGAAACTGAATCATCCGCGCGGCCTGGCGTTCGACTCGAGCGGCAATCTGTATATCGCCGACACGAGCAGCTGCGTTATCCGCAAAGTGACTCCTGCGGGAATTATTTCTCTTTATGCAGGAAGCTACGTTTCGAATTACAGCGGTGACGGGGGCGCGGCAACATCGGCGACCATGTCGTCGCCGTATGGCATCGCGTTCGATTCCAACTCCAATCTGTACATCGCGGACAAAAGCAACAACGTCATTCGCAAGGTGACCGCCGGAGGGACGATAAGCACGTTCGCCGGAAACCATACGGCCGGCTACAGCGGCGATGGTGGCGCGGCGACCGCCGCGAAACTGAATGGGGCCAAAGGCGTTGCCGTCGATGCTAGCGGTAATGTCTACATCGGCGATGGGGCTAATAACCGGGTGCGGATGGTGAACGGCAGCGGCATCATCTCGACATTCGCCGGGACCGGCAGTGCGACCGATTCCGGGGACGGCTCGGCGGCGAGTGTTGCCGGCGTTGTGAATCCGCAAACGGTAATGGTGGATGCGGCGGGCAATGTATTGATCGGAGAGGGTGCGCGCCTGCGGTGGGTTTCAACAGGAGGCGTGATCCAGACGATCATGGGCAATGGAACAAGCGGATCGTCCGGGAACGGAGGAGCGGCGACCTCAGCGATGGTCGGGACGATTACAGGCGTGGTGCTCGATGCGCAGGGGCAGCTCTATGTAGTCGATAACTCCAACAGCGTGGTTCGTTCTGTGGCCTTGAACACTATCTTTCCTGCGACGGCGGTCGGACAGTCGAGCGCATCGCAGACGCTGCAGATCGTCATCAATACGGCCTCGGCGATCCAGAGCATTTCCGTGCCTGCGGGGTTTTCGGACTTTAGCCTCGGCTCGATCAGCGGTTGCACTGTCGACGGTTCAACGGTGAACGCGGCGGGAACGGTATGCACCTTGTCGGCGACTTTTTCGCCGCAATATGCAGGACTGCGCACTGCGGCTCTTACCATTGCCGATGGCACTGGCACGAAATCTACCGTTGGTTTGCGGGGCATTGGCAACGGCGCTGTCTTTGGTTTTCTTCCGGGCATTATGAGCACGTTTGCGGGTACGGGAACGTCGGGCCATAGCGGCGATGGCGGGGCTGCTACTTCGGCGAAGTTGAGCAGCCCAACGGCAATCGCCGCGGCTTCTGACGGGAGCATCTACATTTCGGAATATATAGGTTGCTATGTCAGGAAAGTGACTGCTGGAGGCACGATCAGCACAGTTGCGGGCAATGGAACCTGTGCCTTCAGCGGTGATGGTGGGGCCGCAACGTCCGCCTCCCTCAGCTATGCGGAGGGGATCGCCTTCGATCCTGCCGGAAATCTTTACATCGTCGACAATGGCAACGACCGAATTCGGAAAGTGGACGCCAACGGCAAGATCAGCACGGTTGCAGGAACAGGGACAGCGGGAAGTTCTGGCGACGGCGGTTTGGCCACGGCAGCGACGTTCACTAACCCGAACAATATCGCGTTCGATGGCAATGGCAACGCTTATATCGCCGATGGTCAAGCCAACAAGATACGGATCCTCTATCCCAGCGGATACATTGCGACTTTTGCAGGCACCGGCACTTCCGGGTCCACGGGCGACGGGGGGCTGGCCACACTCGCCAAGCTGAATGCATCGCATGGGGTGGCGGTGGATTCGAGCGGGAATGTGTACATCGCGGACTCGTCCAACAATAAGATCAGGCTGGTGAATTCGCAGGGCGTGATCAGCACGGTTGCCGGGACCGGAACAGCGAGTTATGGCGGGGATGGCGGAGCCGCGACTTCAGCAACATTGAACAATCCTTACGCACTGACGCTGGATGCGGCGGGCAACATGTACGTCGTGGACAATCAAAACAACGCCGTACGCATGGTGAACCAGGCAGGAGTGATCAATACCGTCGCCGGTACCGGAACATCAGGCTACTCGGGCGACTCCGGATCGGCATCGCTGGCCCAGTTATATCTCTATGATCCAGGCCACACATGGCTGGCAGCGGAGACGCCCGCTGTGGGCAACGACGGAACGCTCTACATCGCAGACCTGAACAATCAACGCGTCAGAGCGGTCAATGGCCAACAGACAGCCACGCTATCTTTTGCGAGCACGCCGGATGATACGGTAAGCGCGGCGCAGAGTGTGAGCATTTTGAACCAGGGCAATGCGAGCTTGAACTTCAATACCTTGTCCGCTTCGGCGGGATACCTTTTGCAAGCGAATACGTGCAGTCTGATGACGCCGCTGGCTACGGGAGCGACGTGCACGGTGAACGTGTCGTTCGCGCCTACTTCGGGAACCGGGACCCTGACGGGGACCGCATCTGTGGCCGACAGCGCGCCCTCTTCTCCCCATACGATCAGCACGACGGGCACACGCTCGCTACAGGGTGCGAGTTGCAGCGTGAGCGCGAGCCCTGCGCCGGCAAACTATGCGAGCAGCGTGACTCTGACCGCAACCATTTCGCCTCAGACCAGTGGGGTACCGAGCGGCACGGTCACATTTCTCGATGGAGTGACGACGCTCGGTACGGGGACCCTGAATGGCTCCGGCATTGCGACGCTGAGCAGTTCTTCGTTGAGCCTGGGCAGCCATTCGCTGAGCGTGACTTATCCGGGGGACACGGCGTTCTCCTCATGTACATCGTCAGCCTTCTCCGAAAGTATCGGGAAAACTACGCCCACTATCACCTGGGCCACGCCATCTTCCATCGCGTACGGAACTGCACTTTCTGCAACTCAGCTGAACGCGAGCAGTGGCGGCGTTGCCGGGAGCTTTGTGTACACGCCCGCGTTGGGAGCGGTGCTCAATGTGGGCACGGGCCAGACGCTTTCGGTTACCTTTACGCCGACCGACACCGCGGACTACAACACTGCTACGCAGACGACCAGCATTACTGTCACGCAGGCGGCTTCGTTCCTGCTGCTCGCGACGTCGTCCACGCCGGCGAACTATGGGGCCACAGTGACCTTTACTGCTACGCTTCCATCCGCTGCGACTGGGACCGTGACCTTCAAGGACGGAAGTACAACGCTGGGTACCGGCGGCATTAGTTCGGCAAGTGCAACCTTTCCCACGGCACTGCTGAGCGTGGGTAGCCACAGCATTACGGCAGTCTGGGTTGGAGACACAAACTACAGCGGAAGCACCTCAAGCGCGCTGAGCCAGGCGATCGCGAAGAGCGCGGTATCAATCACGTTTGCCGCGAGCCCCAATCCCTCGATCTACGGCGATGCGCTTCGCTTGACCTTTGGATTCTCGGGAGCAGGCGCGACACCGACTGGCACTGCCACGCTCTCGGATGGCGCGACCACGCTTGCCACGGTGAATTTGGATGGCAGCGGAAATGCTGCCTACACCCTGCAGAATCCCAACGCCGGCAGCCACAACTTGAAGATTGTGTACAACGGAGACGCAAACTACTTCTAACAGGCCGGGAATCTTGCGATTGGCGCTGGCCACAATTTTCTAATGATGACTTCATCTTTCCAATGAGTTGCCGATAGAGTCTGCGTCGTTCCGCATAGATGCTCCTTCTTGAGGTCGTTCTCAGGGGCTTCTGCGGGAAGGTTCCGGCGGTCTGGGAGTCTCTCTCAGTGGGCTACGTTCTGCCGGAACCATTCATTGGAGTCCATGCAGATGAAGTGCTCATGCACCACTTTTTCGATTGCGGTTGTACTGCTCACCGGCAGTGTTTCCGCGTTCGCACAATCCAATGCCAGCGTCACCGAGACCGTCAGCAAGCGCCACACTCTCGGTGTAGTCACCGCATCGCCCGCCAGCGGGCTAACGGCCGATCAGAACATCACTTTCAGTTACGTGCTGGACACGGCCGGGGCGCCTGCGCCTACGTCGGAGACGGTGCAATTCCTTGACGGCGTTACGTCGATCGGGAGCGCTCAAACGATCGGTAGCGTGGCAGGATCCAACCTGCTGCCGTATTCGCAGATCGCCGTTGCGAACGGCTGGATCACTACAGGGACGGCGCCTGCTATTACGGCGAATGCTGTGGACTCGCCAAGCGGCAGCACCAACTCAGCGACAAGGCTTGTGTTTCCGAGCACGACTTCAAGCAGCTCCGGCGTGCAGATGAGTGTGACCGGCACTGCGTATGCGGGGCTGCCGATGACCTTGAGCGTCTGGGCTCAATCGGCCACGCCGACTACGCTCACTCTCGCGCTGGCGGATTCGCCGGCCGTTGCGGCCAGCAATTCGACCATCTGCGCGGTGACGTCAACCTGGCAGCGCTGCACTCTTACGTACACTTTTCCAGGCGGCGCGGGAACCGGCTTTGCCGCCACCTTGTCTTCGGCCGGCGTCTCCGCTGCGCAGACCATCAATCTCTGGGGAGCTCAGGTGGAGCAGGCCGCGGCTGCCGGCCCGTTCGTTTCCACTATTGGCACAGCCAGACCCACGGGCGGCCAGGGAGGTTCGGTCAGCTTCAGCTATAGCCTGCTGGGACAGGGAAGTCATAGCATCACCGTTGCCTATGCGGGGGACAGCAATTTTTATGGCTCGACCTCGAATGCGGTTAGCCTGTCCATCGCTGCGGCGACACCGACGATTACCCTCAGCGCCAGTCCGACGCCCTCCAGCAACTACGGGCAGTCGATTACGTTTACGGCTACGCTCGCGCCGCCCGCAGGGAACGCGGCCGACGTTCCAACCGGAACGGTGCAGTTCTTCGACGGTAGTACCTCGCTCGGTTCGGGTACGCTCAACGCCAGCGGCGTTGCGACGCTCACGCTTACAGGCTCGACCTCGCTGCCGGGAGGAGTGCACTCCATCACGGCTGTGTATGGAGGGACTGCCGAGTTCAACACGGTCACCTCGACGGCGCTTTCTTATACGGTGGCAAAGATCGCCGCGACTGTCGGCGTTACTAGCTCGTTGAATCCTTCCGTCTACGGCGACAGCGTTACGTTCAGTATGTCGGTAACTTCGACGGTGGGTGTTGTTCCGACGGGTTCGGTAACTGTTATGGATGGCGCAAACAACCTCGGGACACTGACGTTGAACGGGAGCGGCGCGGCGAGCCTCACGGTGACAACCTTCACGGCAGGAAGCCATACGATCACCGTCACCTACTCGGGGGACACGAATTACAACTAGACTTGGAACGCGCCTGCGCACCGGCTTCAGAGGATTCTGGAGCCGGCACGCGGGCCGTCCGCTTCCGTTCATGTTTTCCTCTGCGACAAACCGTAAAGTGCTGGTGGTTCACGCGGTTGCGAAAGCCCGTGGCCGCAACTTTGGCGCGGGCCTGATGCTGGCGCTCGCGTTTGCGCTTTCAGACGTTCAGGGGTTTGCGGTTCAACGCAGCGTCACGCTGACGCAGGTCGTCAATCAAGCCGACGCCGGACTTCGATGGGTCGCGCCGGCAGCCATTCCATACGGAGAGGTGTTGGACACAACCCAGCTTTCCGCCACCGCGGGAGTGCCGGGAACATTCGTATACACACCCGCTGCGGGAGCGATCCTTCCTCCTGGAACGCAGATGCTCGGGGTGATCTTTACTCCGCTCGATCCGGGGTATCGCATGTCGTCACTCACGGTAGCGCTTAGCGTGACGCCACCGGGATCATCCAGTTTCCAATTGCAAATGTCGGGCGCGCAACCGAGTTCATTCGTTGTGCCGCCGAATCATGACATCAACATTCCTTTGTCGATTGCGCCGATTGGTGACTTTCACCAGCCCGTGAGCTTTGCGTGTTCCCCATCGTCTGCTCTTACATGCACGTTTACGCCCGCTGTCGTGCGTCCGACAACGGCTGCGGTCCAGGTGATTCTCACTCTCCACAGGGTTCAACTCGCTTCGAATAGGCCATTCTCGCCAGGCAGTGTTACATCAGATCGCGCCGGACTGAATGGCGAAGAGTCCGCAGCGCCTCCGTTCCTTGCATGCGCGTTTTTACTCGTTGGGTTTGCTGTTCGCCGCAGGCTCTCTTCACGTTTGCGCCGCCTTACGCTGACGGCTGCAATCGCGGCTTTATTGCCCGTATGCTGCGCGAACCTGGGGTGTGGCTCCGGTTATGCGCCCACTAACCTGACCATTACGGCGAGCTCGCTGGTCGAGTCTCGCACACTGTCGATCAGCGTCAGCTTGCCTGCAGAGTGAAAAAGCGCCGCAGTGCGAATCGCAAGCGACGTACGATGAGCATTCTGGCTGTCAGAAATAAGCCGGAGGAGGTTACCGCTCGTCAAAGTGTGCCTGCCGGACGGAGCAGGAAGGGGCGGGGGGCAAAAACATCGAATCCAGCACCCCGCTGCATGGTACCTCGGTGATTTGCTCGAACTTGGCCTGTCGAAACTAACACGGCAGGCCACTCAACCCCCGCCGGGCCTGCCGGTTTCCACACTTGCTGAAGTTTCATATTGACGACGGCCCGCTCAGCGCCTATCCTTACTTCGAACAGGTAGTACAAATTTCTAATATATATCCAAATTCACCACCACTGTCATGTCAGTCAAAGCGACAACCAAATCGCCCAAAACATATCACCTTCATCGTGATCGGCAGCGTCGTCGCATTCTCGATGCGGCGCGGAAGCTCTTCGACGAACGTGGCATCGACCGAACCACGATGGCTGAAGTCATCGCCGCGAGCGGGGTCCGGGCGTCTACCCTCTACGAATACTTTTCGAGGAAAGACGAAATTGTCTGGGCGATCTTCGGTGACATGCTTGCGGAAGATGCTGAGAGTGTCAAGAAACGGCTGGAGGGTGCGACCACCGGACTAGCCAAGATCACCGCGCTTCTTCAGCACATGGCTGATCAGCTCTCGACGGAACCAACCAAGGTGCGCTTTATGGCTCAATTCGATGCCATGTATGCGAGGGAATGGCCGGTTGAACGAATGCTGACGCTTGAGGGCGAACTGAACGATCAAGGCTTCAAGGTCTTCGGGACCCTAATTCGGGAAGGGATCGCTGATGGCTCTCTCCGCGCTGATTTGGACACGGAACTTACCTTGCATGCAGTGATCAATGCCGTCATTGGAGCACAAAGACGCCTCGCATCCCTGGGATCGAAAGTTGAGGTGGAATACGGGCAGCCGATCCATCGGCTCTTTCAGGAGACGATCCGTATCTTCCTTCTCGGTCTCAGCGCCACCAAACTCCCAGGCAGAACACGACGATCTTCGCGAGCGGCCGCCCGCACAAGCACTACACGAAAGAGGACACCATGAAGTTGCGCCCGTACGTGATGATTGCGTTGTCCACCCTCTTGGTTTCACTGTCTTTGGTTCCTCTGAAAGCTCAAAAGCCGAACACACCCAGGACGGAGCTGGCGGCGGACTTCGGTTGGAAGTTTATGCTCGGCGACCCGAGCGGCGCACAGGAACCCTCGTTCGCCGATGGCGCCTGGCGGACCGTCGATCTGCCACACGACTGGAGTATCGAGGGCAAGCCGGAAAAAGACAACGCTACAGCTGCGGGCGGCGGCTTTTTCCCCGCTGGAATCGGCTGGTATCGCAAGACGTTCAGCGCTTATCCCGGGTGGCGTGGAAAGCTGGTGAGCGTCGAGTTCGACGGGGTGTACCGGGATTCCACGGTCTATCTGAACGGCCACAAGCTGGGAACCCAGCCGTACGGATACACGAGCTTAACCTGCGATCTCACGCGCAACTTGAACTTCGCCGGGCCCAATGTACTGGCTGTCCGCGTAGACAACTCTGCTCAACCGAACAGTCGCTGGTACAGCGGTTCGGGCATCTATCGGCACGTCCGAATGGTTGTCACGGATCCGACGCATGTCGCGCACTGGGGTGTCTTCGTGACGACGCCTGCGGTTTCGGAGAAGGTGGCGACCGTCTCGATCCGGACGAGGGTGAGCAACGACTCGATGGGGCCAGGTGACGTGACGGTCGAGACGAAGTTGTACGACCGTGCGGGACACGAAGCAGGCAGCAAGGTTTCGACTTTCACAATCTCTCCGGGAAAGGAGGAAGAGGTTGCGCAGGCCATCACCGTCTCCAACCCCGCTTTGTGGTCTCCTGCTTCACCTGCGTTGTACCGTGCGATCTCACGTATCCGTAAGGATGGCAAAGTGGTCGATCAGGTTACGACCCCGTTTGGTATTCGATCGCTCTCGTGGTCGGTAGAAAAGGGTTTGCTTCTGAATGGCACATCGATCAAGCTCACAGGTGGAAGCGTGCATCATGACAACGGACCGCTTGGTGCGGCGGCGTTCGACCGGGCAGAAGAACGCAAGGTGGAGTTGCTGAAGGCGGCTGGATATAACGCCGTGCGAACAGCTCACAACCCGCCATCACCGGCGTTTCTGGATGCCTGCGATCGGATTGGTCTTCTGGTGCTGGACGAGCCATTCGACACATGGAAGGCGAACAAGGTCAAGTTCGACTACGGCCTGAACTTCGACGAATGGTGGAAGAGAGATGTTTCCGCTTTGATCTTGCGAGATCGCAATCATCCTTCCATTGTGATCTGGGGAATCGGCAATGAGATTCCCGAGTTGGAGGTCGAACGCGGTGCGAAGATGGCCAGGGAGTTGGCCGATCAAGTACGAGCGCTCGACACGACGCGCCCACTTACCCTGGCGTTCCCCGGCACCACGACCACACAGAATGCGGAAGGCGTGTTCTCCCAACTGGACATTACTGGTTATAACTACAACATTCTTCCCACCTACGCAGCGGACCATCAGCAGCTGCCAAAGCGTCTTATGTTGACCACCGAGTCGTATCCTTCCAAGGCATTTCCGCTGTGGCAGATCTCCCAGGACAATGCGTACGTGCTGGGTGATTTTACGTGGACTGCCATGGACTATCTCGGGGAGTCCGGTATCGGCGCATGGTCGTACGGAACTCCGGAACAGGCAGAGATGGCGAAACGGATGATGGGCTCGATGTTGAATACGTCCGTCGTGGACAAGTTGTTTCTGAGCATGGCCAATGGGGCCGATATGATTGCCGCAGTCACGCAAGGCACCGCCGATCCGGCTACGACCGCCGCGATGGCCGCGGTCTTCCACGGTTATCCCTGGCACGCAGCCCAATGCGGAGATCTTGACCTGACTGGATTTCGGAAGCCACAGTCTTACTATCGAGACATCCTGTGGAATGGGGGCGATCGAGTGTACGCCACAGTCCGCCTGCCTGAACCCGAAGGCAAAAAGATCATCGCGGTGGGATGGGCCACTTATCCTACACTCCCCACGTGGAGCTGGCCGGGGCAGGAAGGAAAGGATCTGCAGGTGGAGGTGTATTCCGGAGCCGAGAAAGTCCGCCTGTTTCTCAACGATCAGCTCATTGGAGAGAAGCCAACCGGGCGCGAGCAGGAGTTCAAGGCGACCTTCTCGGTTCCTTACAGCCCCGGAACCTTGAAGGCAGTCGGCATCCGCGGTAACAAGCCCATTGCGGAAAGCATTCTCAAAACAATCGGCGAGCCTACAGGTCTGCGCATCACCGCCGACCGAACAGTCGTTCAAGCTGACGGACAGGATCTCTCCTACCTTGTCGTCGAGGCTGTGGACAAAGTTGGCCAATTGCAGCCGCATGCCGATCAGGAGATACAGTTCTCCATCACGGGGCCAGGTGTGATTGCAGCGGTGGGAAACGGCGATGGACAGGACGAGAATTCCTACCGGAGCGATCGACGCAAATTGTTTGAAGGGCGTGCACTCGTCGTGGTACGTACGGCGAAGCAGAGTGGATCCATCACGCTCGTTGCGCGAACTCCAGGTTTGAGTGCCGGTTCAGTGACGATCAAGTCAAAGGCAATAGAACAGAGGGCAGAGCTACCTTGAAGAGACAGCCATAGTGGCTTGAGAAAATGAACTGATCATTTCGCGCTTCCATTTACTTCTACACTTTGGCGGAATCCGAGTGGATGCGCTTTGCAACCTGCCGGAAAGGGCCTTCGGGTCCGCTGACGCTGAGGCTTCTCCTCTAGCTGTTAGCACATCTGAGAATTTGGGCCGGATGGAGTTTTGACCAGGCACGGCCCTATCTGAGCAATACCTTTGCTAGCAAACCCACTCCAGAGAGCCCAAGCAGGATGAACGAAATCCGTTTGAAGTTCACATCCGAAATCCGCCTGTAAAGTAGAACGCCGCCGATTGTTCCTGGAAGGACGACAGGCATCGTGATGGCAAGAAGAAGCCAGAAGCGCCTTCCAAAAATGTGTGGATGGGCATAAGCATTCGTCGCCAGCGACACGATCTGCAATACAAGGATGTAGGGCTGCACGATGGCCCGTGTGACTCTTTTAGGCAAGTTCCGCAAGCCCGTCCAGACCACGACTGCTGCGCCCGGAAACGCCGTGAAACCACCCACAGTGCCACCGATAAACCCAACGGCCATGCCGCTGGCTGCGCCGCCGGCGCCCTTGGTCTTCGCGTGCGCTGGCTTTACGAGTGAGTACACGGAGTACAGCGTGAGGATCACACCGAAGACCAGCATGAGTTTTGGCGCGGCGAGGTGGTTCAGCAGCCATATTCCGATCGGAACCCCAAGCACACCGCCAAGGATGTAGGGGGCCGATCCCTCGGGCCAGGCCTCCGCCCACGACTTTGGCATATCCTGACGCAATTGCCCGAGAGACATGAACTGGTTTGCAGTCGAAAGGGCCATCAGCAACGGCACGGCAAGTTGGGGAGGAAGCAACAGAAGGCACGAAGAGCCGACAGCAGAAAACCCGAATCCCGAAAGACCGCTCATCAAACCCGAGACGCACAGGATCACCGCAATGAGGCACAGTTGCCACAAGTGAAACCCGATCACTGTACGGCCCATGAGCTCGTGCGAGGCCCACGCTAATGCAGCCCACAAGACGGCTAAGATCGCCACGGCGTAGATGAGAATGCGGCTCAGACCACGAACATCGGGGATGGTTGACACCGCTTCCTTCTCAGCATTCATATCTGACCTCTCCATTGCTTCGTTGACGAGTTAACCGCCGCCCGGAATTAAGTTGCTCTTCCGGAAGTAACAACTGACCTACGGGCGGGCGGATTCCATCGATGCGCCAGAGTCCCTGGCGCTCACTGAGATGAGGGCAAGATGAACCAACGTGCGGCAGATTCGATAGGTCAGCGTCTTTACGAAAACTGCGGACCGGGCAATCCATACTCAGGTCCGCTACGGCTAAGGGATGCGTGCACAGGCGGCGCGTCCATAACTTCCTTGAACGCTACCTGAAACTTCTTCATCTCGTCCGCTGAACCTACCGTCACCCGAACATGCGTAGGCCAGATCGGCCACACGCGGCCAATGAAAACCTTCTTCTCCCGCATCGCTGCAATCACGTCCGCGGCCGGCCGATGAGTCTCCACCATGAAGCAATTGGATTGCGACGGCACGTAGACGTAGCCGTTCTTGCTGAGGAAAGCGAACGTTTCGTTACGGATGTCCGCGATAATTTTCTTGCGGGTGGGCACAAGGTCCGGATCCTTGAGGCTGACATAAGCTGCAGCGGAAGCGGTCACCGGCATCGCGTTCTGAAGATACATCTGGAGCTTGCGAAGCAGGTCGGGTCTGCCGACGGCCAGGCCGCAACGAATGCCGGCCATGCCATAGACTTTCGAGAATGTCCGCAGAACGACGATGTCCTTATCCAGCGCCACCTGATCGATCATCGAGGGGGAGTCCGAAAGGTGAATGTAGGCTTCGTCGATTAGCAGGATAGAACCCTTAGGCTTATTCTCGAGTGCCCATAGCATGTCCTCGCGCGGCGTGATGGAGCCGGTGGGGTTATTTGGATTACAGATGTAGTACAGGCCGGCGGTGGGGTTCTTGGAAATCATCGTGCGCACATCGTGAGCATGGGTAGACGTCAACGGGACGCGGACGACCGGCGCATTTACAACGCCTGCGGCAACAGCCCCAGCCTCGTAGGAGGGGTCGGCCATAACGTAGGGACGCTCGGGTGAAGTGAAGGCCATGACGGTGTAATGGAGCGGCTCGGAGGAGCCGGCGTACACCTCGATGTAGTTCTCCTTGAGGCCATTCTGCGCGGCGAAGGTCTTGATAAGGTTCTGCGTTTCTGTGAAGTCGTAGCGGCCACCCTTGGCCGCCGTCGCGGCGATCGCTTCCCGCGCCGCAGGAGACGGGCCCATCGGATTTTCATTGGCGTTGATCAGCACGGCGTCCGGCGGATAGTGTGGGACAAAGTGGACGCCCGCAGCGCGCGCTGCGCTGGGGCTGCTGATATCGGCAGATTTCTGCTGCGCTGCCCATGCGAAGTGAGCTTCGGTCATGAACGGCACCGCAGCTGTTGCACCGGCGTAGCGAAGGAACGAACGGCGGGAAACATCGGACAGAACTGGACTGCGCATGGACGTTCTCCTATTTGTCAAAGAATGTAGGAACCGGTGAAGGTCTTAGTTTGATAGAAATCATTTAGCAATGCAAACTGCGAGGCACAGTGGTCAGAACGTTAGTTGACCCCCGATTGCACGAGCCGTGGAAAGCCGAGCGTGCCACACTTCGGGTGCCGGCGGCAGTTACCGTTCGATGCCCGCAAGGAAGAGCAAACTTAAGGGCCGCTGTTGAACCGGTCAAAATATTCGGACTGCTGAAGATATTCCATCCAGCCAAGAAGCGGAGCGGCTGTTCCCCACTTCGCTGTTAGAACATCCAAGAACACCTGGGTGCGGTGGACGTTTGGCTAGGCACCATAGATACCGCTTTGAACCTCGCCAGTGGTACAAGCTAGAAGATGATCTTGCCGGCAAACTGTGCGTTGAAGGGCTCGCCCGGCCCGATGCCAGGAGCGCTGCCATTGTTGCGAGTGGTGGTACTGCGGCCAAAGCTGGAAGAACTCAATGTGGCGGTTGGGTTGGCAAGATTTGTCCGGTTGGAGATGTTGAAGAGCTCGGCACGGATCTGGAGACTGACGCCTTCACGAATGCGCGTATTCTTCACCAGCGAGGCATCCACCGTGACAAACGCGGGCCCGCGGTAGTTGTTGCGCGCGGATGTGCCGAAGGTATTGACCGGATTCGCAACGAACGCTGCCGATGTAAACCACGGGACATAGGGCTGACCCGCAGTCGGCGTAAAGAGAGCGCGATTCACACCCGCCTGAGGATCGCCCACCTGATTGACACGGTCCTGGTTTTCACCTGTGCGACTGTTGTCGGTGCCGGTCTTGATGGAGAAAGGCGTTCCCGTGAATGCGGTGACGAAGGCGTTGCCCTGCCATCCCTTGGTGAGCGATGGGAGAAAGTGGCCAATCTGCGGGGCCTCGTAGACGATGTACCCGTTGAAGGTGTGGCGCACATCAAAGTCCGCATTGCCATACTCGGCGCTGAGATTGTTGAAGTCCTGTGCTGAAAAGCCGCGTGTGCCTGAGATCAGGTCCAGCGCGTGACCCAGGGTGTAAGAAGCCTGCGACGTCAACCCATGAAAGCCGCTGGTGCGAAGACTCACCTGGAGCGAGTGGTAGTTGGATGAGCCCGCACTCTGAACCTCATTGATCGCCGCGACTTTCTGGGCGTTGGCGAACGATGTATTCGCATAATACGGCCGGCGCGACTGAATGTCGGCGGTCGTAGACAGCCCGGTCGGCGAGGTCCTCGCCTGGTTGATATCGGTCAGACGAAACAGCCTACGCCCGAGCGATCCGACATAGCCGATCTGCAGCAGGTTGCTGCGGTTGATCTGATACTCCGTGTTGAGGTTGAAGTTCTCCACATACGCCGTACGGAAGTTTGGACTGACGCTTGCCAGGCCGATGGCGGCTGCCGCAGTAGCGCCGCCGAACGGATTTACGCCCGTCTGCCACTGGTAGTATGGGCGGCTAACGCTCAGTACGGGTGTAGCTCCGGTCGGGTTCGCTTGGACGCCCGCCGCAGCACCGTTACCGGGACGATTGTCGAAGAAGCCGTTGAAGTTGATGGCGTCGAAATAGATGCCATACGTGGCGCGCAGCACGAGCTTCTGTGCCGCCTGGAAGCTGAGCCCAAAGCGCGGTCCAAAGTTTGAGAAGTTGTTGGGGTAGATGGACCCGAGGGGACCGCTATTCACGATCTGCAAGCCATAGTTGTCGGCCCCGACTGCGCCGGGACGGAAGTCCGAAAGCACGCCGGGAGAGTGGAACGGCGCGTTGAAGTCATAGCGCAGGCCGTAGTTAAGGGTCAGGTTATTCCTCGCCTGAAACTGGTCTTGAACGAATGCGGAGTAGGTGTTCTGGTAAATACTGCGGCGCAGGTAACCCTGTACGAAGCTGGAGGAGGCCACGAACCCAGCAAGATAGTCTGCGAGTGCGCGAACGTCCGATCCGCCGAAGGAACTGTCCGCAGAGTATGACGTTTGCCCTGCCGGCAGAGTGATGTTGCCGGGCGCCGTAGCGGAGCCCGTGAAGTTGAACGTTCCACGAACGTTGCGCTGATACTGCAGGTCCATATAGTTGCGCCGAAACTCACCACCGAAGCGGTACTGATGCTTACCCACAACGTAGGTTGCCGTGTCGGTCAAATGGCCGGTGTAGTCTTTGCGGCCAATGGGCTGTGTTTGTCCCGTGGTGTCGAAGCCGGTGATGCTGATGGTTGGCGCACCGTACAGTGACGGATCGGTGACACCGTCGGCGAGTCCCAACGCAGGCAGGTTGTAGCTATGGTTGGCGTCGTTGAAGGTCTGGTTAAAGATACCGACGGCGGCCAGAAGCTGGTTCGAAACGTGGTCTGTGATGGCCCAGTTGTGAGTGGCGCTGAAGTTCTGCGTGATGTCCGGAGCAACCTGGAAGTAGTCGAAGACGTTGGTGCCCACAGCGGCATACTGCCGGCCGGTACCGATGAAGCCGCGCAGTGAGATCGTCTGGCGCGGGGTCATGTTGTAGTCCAACTTGGCGATGGTGTTGTAGCTGTAACCCTTTTGCGGCCGGGTGTCCAGGTAGTTTCCCGAGGCCGCCGGCCCGACTGGCTTGTTAGCGAATGGATAAAGTGCAAGCAGGCTGGTGGAAAGCGGGTTTACCGGAATATTGTGGGCAGCCAAAAGGCTGGTCGCCGCCGTGATGTACGCTGCGGTCGGCTCCGTCGCGGTGCTGCTGTTCTGAATGAGGTAACGTTGCTCTTCGTAGTTGGCGAAATAGAAAAGCTTGTCTCTGAAGATCGGGCCGCCGATAGAGCCGCCGAACTGCTCGTTGCGCAGCTTCGGCTTACGTTGCGCGGTCAAAAGGAAAGGGGTCTTGGCGGCGAAGAACTCGTTGCGGTTGAAGTAATATGCCGTGCCGTGGATCGTATTCGTGCCCGACTTGATAGCCAGCGAAATGAGGCCGCCACCATTGCGTCCGGCTTCGGCGTTGCCTTGTGACTGCACCGTGAACTGATCGATCGAGTCGATAGGGAGCGTTACACCGGCGATGGATCCTACACCGCCCTGATTGGCGGCGGATGCATTCTGCCAGATGTCATTATCGTCCGCGCCGTCAATCTGGTAGTTGTTCTGGTTGGTGCGCGTTCCGTTCAGCGATCCCGCGCCGTTGTATCCGGGCGTGATCTTGATGAGCTGCGTGAAGTCGCGCCCATTCAATGGGATCTCGGAAACGGCCTTCTCGTTGATGACGTTGTTGTTCGTAGAGGACACGGTATCGAGCGAAAGGGCAGCGGCGTTGACTTCGACCTGCTGGGTGGAGCTTGCGACGCTGAGCTTGATATCGAGCGAGTAGACCTGCCCGGGCCGCACTACTATTTTGTCGATCCTTGTGAGCTGAAAGCCGACGCCCGTTACCTCAATCGAGTACGAACCGAGCGGAAGGTCCTGGAAGCTGTAGTCGCCACTGCTTGTGGACTTCATCTCGCGCCTGGTCCCTGTATCCGGGTCGGTGAGGGTGATCGAAGCGTTCGAAACCGCTGCGCCGGTGCTGTCCTGCACACCTCCTGCGATGCCGCCACGGAAGGTTTGAGCTGTGAGAGTGTGGGTTGCCGCCAGGATCAGCGTAAGGACTACCAGTATGAAACGCCTCGGAAAAGTGTTCATGGATAGTACTCTCCTATCATTCGTGGGGAACAAATGTGTTGAGCTGATGGGGCCGCGCGGGCACACGTCACCGTGAAATGCCGCAGCATCTTTACGACGTGTTCTGGGCCTCAGAACCGTATCCGTTGGGAATTAAGTAATCACGCCCAGAGTAAAGTGTTCGCAGGATAACTGCAATATAAAAATTCATCTTTTGTTGAAGTAGCTGAATTTTCAGGGAAAGGGACTGGTAGTCTGTTCCCCAACACCGAACACTCGACCGAGGATTTACTTATGACGAGGATTTGTTGAACGACGCCAGTGGAGTGACGCCACTACAGATTCGTTAGAAATGTTTGAGCCGTTACTTGAGGAGAACTCCAATGCGCCGTCCCATTTCCGTTGTCCTGCTATTCACCCTTGCTCAGACTACCTTCGCGCAACAGGCCGGTACTCCTGTCGCTGCGCCGCTTTATGGATACACCGCGGAGAGTTCCAAGGCAGAGCTCGATCTTGAGGCGCGCTTTCGTGCCATTCCAGAAGCGGCGCGTGCGCACGAGAACATGCGCTTCCTCGCCGCGCATCCCCACAATGTCGGCTCGGCTGCGCAGAAAGCGAATGCGGATTGGATGCTCGCACGCTACAAGGAGTGGGGATGGGACGCGCACATCGAGCAGTTCGACGTGCTGTACCCAACGCCGAAGGTGATGGAACTGGAGATGACAGGGCCTACGCGTTACAAGGCGAAGCTGGTGGAGACGCCGCTCGCCGATGACCCCTACACGCATGAGACCGCGACACAACTGCCGGGGTACAACATCTACTCCGCCGGTGGCGACGTGACCGGGCCACTGGTGTACGCCAACTACGGCATGCCGGACGACTATCTGGAACTCGAACGCAACGGCATCTCGGTGAAGGGTGCGATCGTGATTGCGCGCTACGGCGGTGGCTGGCGCGGTTTGAAGCCGAAGCTGGCATATGAACACGGCGCGATCGGCTGCATTATCTACTCCGACCCGGCTGACGACGGTTACGCACAGAATGATGTGTTGCCCAAAGGCCCAATGCGTCCGCCGCAAGGCGTGCAGCGGGGAAGCGTTGGCGATTCGCCCCTGTACGCGGGCGATCCGCTGACGCCCGGCATCGGCTCGGTTCCGGGAGCGAAGCGGCTGGCGATCAAGGACGCGCAGACCATCATGAAGATTCCTGTACTGCCGATCGGCTATGGCGACGCGCAACCGCTGCTGGCGGCGCTCGATGGCCGTGCGGTTCCACCGGCGTGGCGCGGTGCGCTGCCGTTTACCTATCACTTCGGTCCCGGACCGGCCAAAGTTCATTTGAGGCTCGAGTTCAACTGGGAGACGAAGCCTGTGCTGGATGTCATCGCGACAATGAAAGGCTCTACCGAGCCTGATGAATGGATTGTGCGAGGCAATCACTATGACGGCTGGGTGAACGGCGCCGACGATCCTATATCCGGGCAGTCGGGGATGCTGGAGGAGGCTCGTGCTATCGGTCTGCTGGTCAAGCAAGGCTGGCGTCCAAAGCGCACGTTGATCTACGCGGCGTGGGACGGCGAGGAGCCAGGGATGCTGGGTTCGACTGAATGGGCTGAAACGCACGCGGAAGAGTTGGACAAGCACGCCGCACTCTATGTGAACAGCGATGAAAGCAACCGCGGCTTTCTCAATGCAAGCGGCTCACACTCGCTGGAGCGGCTGGTCAATGATGTGGCGAAGAACGTCACCGACCCGGAGACACAAGCGACAGTCTGGCAACGCCAGCAGGCCGCAGCCCTCACGCGCGAAGGCGCTCGACCGGGAGCACGTCGAGCGGAAGGACCGAGCGAAACGATACCGATAGGCGCGCCGGGCAGCGGCTCGGACTTTGCAGCCTTCATCGACCACCTGGGTATCTCGACGATCAGCCTGGGCTTTGGAGGAGAAGACCGTGGCGGCACCTATCACTCCGCCTATGACACACCGTGGTACATCGAGCACTTCGGCGACAAGAAGTCTCTCTACGGCAAGGCGATGGCCGATACAGCCGGCACCCTGGTGCTGCGCTTCGCAGATGCGGACCTGCTGCCATACGACTTCCGCAACCTGGCAACTACGTTGAAGGGCTACGACGCTGAACTGAAGGCATTGCAACTGCAGCTGCAGCGAGACGCTGCTACGCGGAAGCGAAACCTGGACATGGATCTCTACAGGCTCGCAGCCGATCCCGAGAAGACCGTCATGCTTCCCGGTCCACTGCCTGCGCCGCCGAGCCTGGACTTCCTTCCGCTGGATAACGCGCTCGATATGCTGCAGGCTGCGGCTGAGAAGTTGCACAACACGCGCGAAGCCATGCCTGCGTCTTCGTCGGCAACGCTCGCCAAGTTAAACACGGAGCTCATGTTGGCAGAGCGAAAGTTCCTGAGTCCACAAGGTCTGCCGCGTCGGCCGTGGGTCAAAGACCTGTTATATGCACCGGGCTTTTACACCGGCTACGGGGCCAAGACCATGCCCGGAGTCCGCGAAGCGCTCGAGGACGGGCGCTATACAGAGGCGGGGGAGCAGATGACGATCCTCATCGCAGCAGTCAGGGCCGAAGCCGACTATCTTAACGGCATAGCTGTAGAGATAGGAGGCCGGTAAGATCGGGCTCAAGCTCGCATTGGGGGGCGATGGTGTGATGCGCGAGAAGACAGCGCCCACTTGTAGATAACTGGAACACGATCTATCCGGGCCGTCTCGCTTCAGCAGCGCCGTGATCCGACGATAGCCATAGCGTCCATACTGAGTGGCTAGATCGGTGGTGGCCCGGGTGAGTGCTTCTTCGTCTTCGCGCTGCGTTCGGTGGTAGCGTTGCGTGCCGCGTGGCTGATTCACCAGCCGCCACGCCCTACGCTCGCTCATGCCCTTCAACTGAGCGTGATCCACCGCACAGCGCCGTCGTTCAGGGCTTAGAAGTTTCCCGAGGCGATGTCCTTCAACACCAGCTTCTCGAGGCTCAGCTCACTCACCAACCGCTTCAGCTTGGTGTTCTCTTCCTCTAGTTCCTTGAGCCGGCGAGCTGGTCTACCTGCAACCCGCCATACTCTATCCGCCAGCGATAGTAAGTCTGCTCGGTGATCCCGTTTTCCCGACACGCCATCGGGGTCGTCTTGCCATTCGCAACCGCGACCTCGATCTGTCGCAGCAAGCTCACAATCTGTTCAGCCGTATGCTTTTCCCTCGTGCCATCGCCAGCTCCCTTAAGACCAGTTTCTCTCACTAAATCTGGTACATAAAAGACCGGGCACTGCAGTTCCCTGTGGCGCGACGATATGATCCTCCCAGAGTGATGTGATATCCCTTATGCAAGAGTGGCGCAGGTGTTTCAAGGCCCTATTCGGCACCTTTAACTATGATTGACGACGACCTTGCCTCGAACATAACGCGTCATCTGAGGATTCGCTTCTGGCTCTGCTCGTGCCTCCTATTTCTCTGCGTTCCCCTTTACGGAATGGATCGAGATCGCAGCCTCAACCAGCTTGACCACACCCGCTGGACCCATATGGAAGGAGCGCCGGGTGAGGTACGTGCATTGGCCCAAACCACGGATGGTTATTTGTGGCTTGGGACGGCAACAGGATTGTTTCGTTTCGATGGAATTCGATTTGAGCCCTACAAACCGCAATCCGGGCAGACCTTTCCGCAGCGCAGTGTAGCTTCTCTATTCGCCGTTCCAGATGGAGGCCTGTGGGTAAGTTATTGGTACGGTGGGGTCAGCTTTATCAAGCGCGGAAAAGTGACAGAGTACGGGAACGAAGAGGGGCTTCCTTCTCGTCCAGTGTTCGCCTTCGCTCGCGACCGCAACGGGGTCGTTTGGATAGCAGCGGGGAAAGACGGGCTCGCTCGACTGGAGGGTCCACGTTGGAGAAAGATCGGTCCTGAATTGGGGTTCGCAGGAGCAGCGAACACCGTTTTCGTGGATCACACGGGCACAGTTTGGGTGGGAACGCCAACCAGTGTCGTAGATCTCAGGGAGGGAGGAAGCCAGTTTGAGATAGCTGCAGAAGGGCTGGCAGCTGTTTATAATTTTGCCGAATCGCCCGACGGCACATTGTGGATGGCAGAAACGGGATACGGAGTGCGAGCTGTTCCGTTGGCAGGAAGAAAGCGCGGGACGTCGAGCCCGACAATTTTCGTGGGATCTCAAGCAATCACATTCGACAACCAGGGAAGTCTTTGGATTACCAGCGTAGGGGGTGGAATTCGTCGAGTGCCCGATCCAGAACATCTGCATCACCTGCAGAGTAAAAGTCCGTCCGCCTGGCAGTTTCACAACTCCGAGATTGAGGCGTTCACCCAGAAGGATGGTCTGACAAGCGATTACATTTATAGCGTGCTGCAGGACCGCGAAGGCAACGTATGGATTGGCACGAGCGGCGGATTAGATCGATTCCGTGAGAGTCCCATCGTTTCAGTGCCTCTTCAGCCGATTTCTTATCCCGGTGCCTTGCCGATCCCGTCACTGAACTCCTTTACAACGAGTGCGCTGGCGGTGGGCGACCAAGGCGCGCTTTGGGCCGCAGGTATCGGACCACAGCTTCTGCTCGAGATTCAGAACGACAGCATCACGACACAACTACGTGACCATCCCGCTGAATGCGCCTATCGTGATTCGAACGGAGTTGTCTGGTTCGCAACCCCCTATTCCGTTTACCGTCTTTCCAACGAGCGGATGGATGCGATTGGCCGAAAGCAGGGAGCAATTGCTTACAACTACGAAAGCGTTGTGCCGGCTGGGCAGGGACTGACACTGCGCCGACACGATCTGCCAACAGCAGGTGGAATCACCCCAAATCCCCGACCCCGCGTAAAAGCCCTCACTGAGGATTCTTTGGGCAGGCTCTGGATATCGATGGAGTCTGGAACGTTTCGATTAGAACGGTCCGGTTTGACAAGCCTCGAAAGTCTCGGCGGTCCGCCGGGTACCGCAACTGCAGAGTTCACAGATTTACAGGGACGAATATGGTTCGGATTCGCGAACATGGTCGCGATGCTGAATGGAGACAGGATCAAGATCTTTTCCGCCAATGATGGCGTTCACCTGGGGGCCGTCACATCGATTCAGGGCAAAGGGGTGGAGATATGGATTGGTGGCGAGTTTGGCCTCGGGTTCTTCGATGGCAGCCGTTTTCACCCGCTACATCCATCCGACGGTAGCGCCCTGGGCGGAGTTTCAGGGCTTGTTGCCGCTCCTGATGATGGCTTATGGTTCTCCGAAAATCAGGGAATCCGTCACATTCCCGAAGGTCAGCTTCGACAGGTAGATTCCGGTAAAGTGAAATTACAAACCTTCGGTGTACTGGACGGGTTGACAGCGGATCTTAGGGGAGCCCTCTCCTCGCCGTCGGCTGTGCAAACAACAGACGGTCGCATATGGTTTGCCACCACAAACGGGGTGGCTTGGATCAATCCTAAGAAGGTTGTACGAAACGCAGTGCCTCCGCCGGTTTTCATCGAGTCTGTGATTGCTGATGGCAGAAAATACGATATCGCAGCATCCTTGAAATTGCCGCCTCGAATCGCAAATTTACAAATAGGCTATACGGCTACAAGTCTTACTGTTCCCGAACGGGTTCGCTTTCGCTACAGGCTTGAGGGGCAGGACAAAGACTGGCAGGATGCAGGAACACGCCGGGAGGCTTTCTACACAAACCTCAACCCGGGCTCCTATCAGTTCCGTGTGGTCGCGCGTAACAACGACGGGGTCTGGAATGAAACCGGAGCCGTGCTGCATTTCGATGTGCTGCCGGCGTTCTACCAAACGGTCCTATTCAGGATCCTTTGTGGTCTCGCTCTGGTTGCGGCTCTGTGGTCGCTCTACCTGCTGCGGCTCCAGAGCGTCGAGCAACGTCATGCCGAACACAATCGCGCTGAAGAAGTGCTCCGGAATGCCCAGGCGGAGCTCGCGCGCATAAACCGAGTGAGCACGATGGGAGAGCTGACCGCCTCGTTGGCGCACGAAATCAAACAGCCGATCGGAGCAGCCGTCACAAATGCGGAAGCGTGCGTACGATTAATCGATCGGCCTCAACCTGACCTGCCGGAGGCACGAGAAGCCGCGTTGGAAATGATTAAAGATGCTAGACGTGCAGCCGACATCATCGAGCATGTCCGATCCTTATTCCGAAAGGGTTCTTCACCCCAGGAGGCAGTTGACCTCAACCAGGTCATCCAGGAGATGGTCGTCATGCTCCAGAAAGATGCGAAGCGGCATTCCGTTAGGATAAGTACGAGTCTTACCAGTGGGCTTCCCGAGGTCATGGCGGATCGTGTGCAGTTGCAGCAGATATTGATGAACCTCATGCTGAATGGAATTGAGGCAATGCCGGACGCGACCGGTGAGCTCAGCATCACCTCGCAGTTAGGGAACGACGGCCAGGTGCTGGTCTCGGTCAGCGACACTGGTGTCGGATTACCTGCTGGAAAAGCCGACCAGATATTCAATGCGTTCTTTACTACCAAGTCGCAAGGCACTGGGATGGGACTGGCGATCACCCGCACCATCGTCGAATCCCATGGCGGACGCATCTGGGCCGCTGCCAACTCGGGATCAGGAGCAACGGTTCAGTTTACGCTGCCTATTGCGGAGGCAGGTGTCAGATGAGTTCCGACAATTCACCCGTCGTTTTTATAGTCGATGATGATGACGGCATGCGCGCGGCGATGCAGCGTCTATTGAAAACGGTGGGTTTGCGCTCCGAATCGTTTGTTGCTCCGGAGGACTTTCTAAAACACAAGCTCCCAAATGGTCCCAGTTGCCTGATCCTGGACGTACGGCTCCCGGGAATGAGTGGGTTGGGTGTCCAACGCAAATTGATTGACCTGGGTGTTCAGATTCCTGTCATTTTCATCACCGGTCACGGAGACATTCCGATGACAGTGAAGGCGATGAAGTTGGGGGCAGTGGAGTTTCTGACGAAACCATTTCGAGATCAGGATCTCATAGATGCAATTCAGCAAGCGCTCACACGAGACAGTCAAACGAGGCAACATCAGAACGAGATCACGCAACTGAAAGAACGCTACGCGAGGCTGACTGCGCGAGAGCGCGAGGTCATGCTTCTTATCGTTTCTGGCATGCTGACGAAGCAGATTGCCTCGACACTGGGGACCACGGAAGTCACGGCGACCGTCCATCGTGGGCAGGTGATGCACAAGATGGAGGCCAACTCCCCCGCTGAACTGGGAAGAATGGCAGAAAAGCTTAAGCTGCCGGCAACCCCCGCGCTCCCATGACTATAGGGAGGCACCCTATAAATACATAGCAGCGGTCCTATCAGAATCCATAATTGTTTTCTGCGGCACCGCGTTCAATCCTGTATGGGTATGGCCATCGAGTGTATGGGAAAAGTGGTTGCGGTTATCGAAGACGACGAATCGTATCGAGCCGCCGTGGAACGTTTGCTGAAATCGGCGGATCTTTCAGTGCTATCGTTCGCCTCCGCCGAGGCATTCTTGAACTCCGGCCAGCAACGCGAAACTGGATGCTTGATATCCGATATCCGAATGCCGGGCATTTCGGGGCTGGAACTACAATCCAAGTTGAACTCTGATCATTGCGCAATTCCGACCATTTTCATCACCGCACACGGTGATGAAGAGATGCGACTGCAGGCAATGCGAGGCGGCGCCGTGAAATTTCTTATGAAGCCTTTTGACTCCGAAATTCTACTTGCGGCCGTTCGAGCGGCTCTAAAACTTTGAGGTTTTTCCCCTATTGCTGACAACAGATGTGTTGGAAGGTACTTGTGAAATCTCCTACGAGACTTCGAGATGGTGAGCAAGAAGACAGAGACCGCGAGTTCAGCCAAATCGTGGGCAGTAGCCCTGCTCTGGAATCCGTTCTCTCCGAAGTTGAACGGGTGGCGCCAACCGATTCCACGGTGCTGGTCACAGGAGAAACCGGTACCGGTAAAGAGTTGATCGCGCGCGCTATTCACAACATAAGCCCACGCTGCGGACGGCCATTCGTCAAGCTAAACTGTGCGGCCATTCCTTTCGATCTGTTGGAGAGTGAGTTATTTGGGCACGAGAAGGGTGCTTTCACCGGAGCTGTAGCACAAAGGGTTGGCCGCTTCGAAATGGCGGATACCGGCACGCTCTTCCTGGACGAAATTGGGGATTTACCGCTCGCTCTGCAACCGAAACTTTTGCGGGTTTTACAGGAGCAAGAATTCGAGCGGTTGGGAGGCCAGCGCACACATCGAATCAATATCCGTCTCGTGGCTGCCACTCATCGCGACCTGACCCACATGGTCGAACGCAACGAATTCCGCAGCGATCTTTACTATCGTCTGAATGTATTTCCCGTTCTCATACCGCCTCTGCGAGAGCGCCGGGCTGACATACATCAGCTGGTCCTCCACTTCGTGGAGGTGTTCGCCAGGCGCATGGGTAAGCCGATTGAACAAATCCCAGAGTCGACAATGGATGCATTCTCTACGTACTATTGGCCCGGGAATGTGCGGGAACTCCAGAACCTGGTTGAGCGCGCCGTCATCCGATCGGACAACGGAGTGCTCCCAAATCCCCTTTCCACAGCACAGGCGCCCACGGACTTGACTCTCGAACCCGGAACCGATCCCCCACCTTTTGAGGAATCCGGCAAGAGGAAAGATCCGACAGCTATGACTGAACCGGGGGCCGGGGATTCACTTGAGGATATACAGCGGCAACATATTCTCCGAGTGCTTGATAGAACCGGCTGGGTCATCAGTGGACCGCGCGGTGCAGGAGCCATCCTCGACGTTCATCCAAACACACTTCGCAGTTTGATGAACAGGCTAGGTATCCGGCACCAGACACTGCTACGCGTCCGACGTGAACACGATTCTTCCGTCCCTGCACATGATGGGTGTCCTGTATAGGGCTTCCTTACTTCCTAAGATCTACGAACCGCTGTGACCAAGAGTGCGCTTCCTGCTTAGGAGGCGCGCCGGTAGCGCGGTAGTGCTACATACCGGGATCTGCGCCCGAACCTGGTTATCTCTCCCCGAAAATCATTCGTCCATTGCGATCTATTAGATCTCCTGCGTAATTTCGCACAGGTAGCGAGATCCACGATATGTCGTGAGTTGTAACGGCGCACGATGCACAGGTAACGAAATGTCGCGAGTTATATTCAATCTTTTCTGACGTCACTTCTCGCTATGTCTTTTGTTCTAAGCAGATTAGCGATAAGCGCCCAGCCAGACTCCTTTGGCAATGCATGTGCATACTCTACGGCAGCAGGAAATGAGAGCCCTGCAGTTCGCGAGAAGGAGGAAGGTAGAGATGAAAAAAACTTTGTTCATATTGCTATTCGTGTGTAGTCCGCTGATCGCGCAGGAAGCAAAAGTCACTCCACTGATGGTGAAGCCGCTGCCAGATTTTCCGGGGAAGGACGTTCAGGTTATTGCGGTCGAATATCCCGCTGGAAGTCGTGATCCGGTTCACAAGCACAACGCGCACGGCTTCATCTATGTGCTGGAGGGCAGTATCGTCATGGCGGTAAATGGCGCACAGCCCGTAACTCTTACGGCCGGCCAGATGTTTTACGAAGGGCCCAAAGATATTCACACCATCGGCCGCAATGCAAGCGCGACAAAACCAGCGAAGTTACTGGTGTTTTTGCTCAAAGACAAAGATGCGCCGATCTTGATTCCGGTGAAGTAGGTTCGACCGATCAATCGGCAACAAGAACATGACAACCAAATCATCCAGTCCCGAATCTTCGGAACTCACAGTGCTCAATTGCGAGCAACACGAAAGGACAATCATGAAAATCGTCGTGATCGGCGGTAGCGGACTCATCGGATCGAAGCTTGTCAACAAGCTTCGCGGACACGGACACGAGGCGGTAGCGGCATCACCCAACTCCGGCGTCAACACTCTCACCGGCGAGGGATTGGCTGACGCGTTGAAGGGTGCGTCGGTCGTCGTGGATGTATCAAACTCTCCATCCTGGGAAGATACAGCTGTAATGAATTTCTTCGAGACGTCGACCCGTAACCTGCTCGCCTATGAAGCGAGGGCCGGCGTGGGCCATCACGTTGCATTGTCAGTTGTGGGAACAGAACAGCTCTCCGAGAGCGGATACTTTCGCGCGAAGATCGCTCAGGAGAAGCTGATCAAAGGTTCACCCATCCCTTATTCGATTGTTCACGCAACCCAGTTCTTCGAGTTCCTCAAGGGCCTCGCTGACATCTCGTTCGACGGCGAAAAGGTCCGCCTGCCACATGTGCTCTTCCAACCCATGGCAGCCGAGGATGTCGCGGCCGCCGTCGGGAGAGTCGCTGTGGGTCCACCGGTGAACGGCACCGTCGAAGTAGCGGGGCCGGAGCAGTTTCGTCTGGATGAATTGGTTCGGCGGCGCCTGGCATCACTCAAGGATCCCCGCCAAGTCGTCGCTGACCCCAACGCGCTTTACTCCGGAGCGAGACTCAGCGAGAGAACATTGGTTCCGGGTGACAACGCGCGACTCGGAGAGACCAGCTTCGAAACCTGGCTAAGTTCGTCCGCGTCACAAATTCCGAGTACGCATCCTCGCCCTACAGGCGACCTGGTAGCAGCTAAGTAGAAGAGTCTCGTAACAAACGAGGTGGAATCACCAGCCTGTAGAACTCATGATTAAAGCTTATGCGCCACGCAGGGGAGCGGAGTTTTCGCGATTTCTTCCGCTTGCCGTCGACGAAGGAGAATCGCCGCCAGTCGGTGAACCCTGCGTGGGCCGCATAGGGTATTCGCGGATCAAGTCAGCGTGGGCCTCGCCAGAGGCCCAGCGCAACTGATCCCCCGATAACGAAAGAACAACAAGCTTGATGCGATCACGCATCAGATATCACTCGCATCATGGGCAGGACTGACATGAAGACAATTGTCATTGTAGGCGGCGGATATGCAGGTTTCTATACGGCGCTGGGACTGGAAAGAAAGCTGATGAGGAGCGATGAGGTTGAGGTTATCTTGATAGATCCTCGCCCCTACATGACCTATCAGCCTTTTCTCCCGGAAGTTCTAGCAGGCTCGATTGAACCGCGACATGCTCTCGTCTCGTTGCGAAAAAACCTGCCGCGGACCCGCGTGATATCGGGCTCTGTCTTAAAAATCTCTCACGCAGACAAATTCGTAGTCGTGCGCCCAAATGTCGGCGCCGACTATGCCTTGATTTATGACGTCATCGTGGTGACTGCGGGAGTTGTGACACGCACATTCCCAGTTGCCGGACTCAAGCACGAAGCGATTGGTCTCAAGCACGTGGAGGAGGCCATAGCTATCCGCAATCGTCTTCTCGCCTCCTTTGACCGCGCCGCCGGATTGCCACCTGGCCCCGAACGTAAACGGCTTCTTACGGCGATCGTCGTTGGTGGTGGCTTTACGGGTGTCGAAGGCTTTGGTGAACTACTTTCTCTCGCAGAATATTTGCTCCGCTACTATCCAGAACTGAAACCGGAGGATCTTGACCTTCGATTGGTGCAGGCGGCCAGTCGAATCATGCCAGAAATGTCTGAGAGAATTGCGGCTCGTGTCATGAAGTCTCTTGAACGTCGAGGAGCGCACGTTCATCTCAACACGCGCGTCGTATCCGCTGTGAGTGGTCATGTCGTGCTATCAACGGGCGAGCAACTTAGCACGAATGTGATCATTTGGGCCGCCGGTAACAGCTCCAACCCTATCGTCGCAAAGCGCACGGATCTTCCGGTTGACTCCCAGGGTTTTCTGCTTGTCCGGGCTGATCTCCGGGTGGGCACGGAAGGTTTATTGGTCAAAGATGCCTGGGGCGCCGGCGATGATGCGAGTGTTCCAGATCTCTCTAGGAGTTCACCGACAGGTAGAGTCGTGCCGAACGCGCAGCACGCAGTCCGACAAGGCCGCCTATTAGCCGCAAACATTGTGGCATCTCTTCATGGGAGACCGACAAGACGATATCTCCACCGCAATTTAGGAACAATCGCAACCCTCGGTATGGGAAGGGGAGCTTTCCAGTCAGGTCGGATAGGATTTACTGGTCTTCTTGCCTGGTTGATCCATCGTGCCTATCACCTGTACGCAGTTCCGACATGGGAGCGCAAAGTACGTGTCTTGGGTGGTTGGCTCGCAAGCGTTTGGTTCGGTCGTGACATCGTCTCAATTGAAGATGCACAGCATCCGCGGGCAGCTTTTGTAAAAGCGGGATTTCCCCGTAACTTCGCAGATAGCGTCGATGAAATGGGCAGTGCGGAAATCGGCCTGACTCATCAGGCGACGGACGGAAGCGTCGCAAAGCAAACGAGCTTCGGCACTAATGCCACCAATTAGGCCACAAACTCCGGGCAGTCCCGAGTCAATTGGATATGAATCAAAAGATAAAAATCCGGACAAGGCAATGGTTGCCGGTACTCCTGCTTCTCATCTTTGGGATGCAGATCCAGGTGGTAACAGCGCAAAACGAAGAATCCAGCGCTGCGTCGAATGGAGCCGCCGGGTTACCGAGCTCATCTTCCGGCAGCAAGAAATTGACACTGTCCGGAGCTGTTGATCTGGCGCTGAAACAGAATCTGGATATCCAGATCGCCAATATCGAGACAGCGAGCAAACAGCAGGACCGTGTCATCACGCGCTCGAACCTGCTTCCACATGCAGGCTTTGATGCCAACGAGGCGATCACGCGATACAACACGAAGGCCCAGCTCGGAATCCAGCCCTCGATGATTCCTCATGAAGTCGGTCCATATCAGTCCATTCACCTCGGAGCAATATTCTCGGCTCCGATCTTCGATGCAACTCTGATTCGTCAATACCAGGCAAGTGGACACCGGCTGCTGGCAAGCCGGGCCGATGAACAAACAGTCCGCGAAGAGACTGTCTTGCTGGCTGTTAGTGAATACATGGCGCACCTTCGCGCGCTCGCCCGCATTACCGCGGCTCAGTCACGCGTAGAACTAGCTGACCGGCTGGCGCACCAGGCGCAAGATCTGCTTACCAACGGTGTAGCGAGCAAGATAGACGTATCGCGCGCTCAAGTACGTCTCAAAGAAGAACAGCAGCATCTTGTCGATGACCAGCGCGATGCGGAGACTACTCTATATGCGTTGAAGCGCATCCTGAATATTCCAGACAGCGAACAGATCGAGTTCGTCGAGCAGCAAGAGCTTTTTTCGACACCGTCGCTGGGTATTTCCGATCCGCTTTCGACTGCGCTTCGCCAACGCCCGGAGTTGCACTCCCTGTCAGAGAGCATCAAGGCTGCCGAATCCACACACAAGGCGGCGTTGGCGGAATCGTTGCCGAGTCTGACCTTTGACGGGAGATGGAATGAGCAGGGGCAGACGCTCCGCACGGTAACACCCGGATACGAATATCGATTTGGTATGCGGGTCCGCATCTTCACTGGCGGACGGCTTAGCGCGGAGCGGAAGGGCACGGCTCTGGCAGAGCAACGGACGCAGAGAAAACTCGCCCAGGAACGGAATCTGATAACCGAGCAAGTGCGCGACGGGCAGGCTGAGTTAGAAGCAGCTCAGCATCAGGTTGAACTGGGCCGACAGGAAGTACAACTGGCTAATGAGGAAGTCTCGCTTTCGCGCGGCCGCTTCCAGTCGGGCGTAACCGACAACATCGAAGTCACCACTGCACAGGATTCGCTTGCCCGGGCAAACGATGCGGAAATCCAGGCGCTGTTCCGATACAACATCGCACGAGCGCAACTCGCGCGGGCAATTGGCGCTGTGGAGCAGACCTATACCCACCCCTGACACGTGCACATTTGAGAGAGGACAAGGCCATGAGTGAAGCAGTGTTACAACCACCAATGGAAGAATCGGCCGTAGCATCGGAACCCTTGACCGCTGGCGGGATCGCCGGCAGCAAAAGAACCCTGCTGATTTGGGGAGGGGCCGCGGTTCTGGCTTTGTTACTGGCTTTCGGCATTCGATACATCATCTGGTCCGCACATCATGAGGCAACAGACGATGCCTATCTTGCAGGACATCTGCACCCAATCAGTGCCCGCATCACCGACACAGTGCAGCAAGTTCTGATCGACGACAACCAGCATGTAGTTGAAGGGCAGCCACTGATCATTCTCGATCCGAACGACTACAAGGTGAGACTGGATCAGACGAAGGCTGCTCTCGATGCGGCAAGCCGCCAAGCCGATACGGCCCAGGCCGCGATTCAATCGACATCACAATCGGCCACTGCGCAGACCACCCAGGCGCAAGGCTCGATTGGCGAAGCCAAAGCGTCGATCCAAGCCGCGAAGGCTGCTGTCAATGCTGCTGAAGCAGGGGTGCCACGCGCAAACGCTCAATTGCAGCAAGCCCATGCCACATTGCAACGTGAAGAGACCGATCTGCACAGATATCAGGATCTCTATGCGAAAGACCAAGTTTCGAGACAGACCCTCGACCACCAGCGGGCGAGTTATCAGGTGGCAGTGGCCGAACATGCCGCAGCCCAGGAGCAGATACGACAAGCACAGGCACAACTGGTCGCCGCACAGCAAGGCGTTGTTCGCACTGAAGCTCACTTAGCAAACTCAGAAGGCGGACTGCAGTCTGCGCAGGCGACCTCCCTCGAAACGCGCGTGCGGCAAGGTCAGTTCGCAGCCGCACAGGCTGCAATGGCGCAGGCAGCCGCTTCCTTGGAGGACGCGAAGCTGCAGCTTTCTTACACGATCATCAAAGCACCCGTGAGCGGTCGCATTGGCAGAAAATCGGTTGAAGCCGGTCAACGGGTACAGATAGGCCAGCCCCTGATGGCTGTTGTTGAAGATCACGCCTGGGTAGTGGCGAATTTCAAAGAAACCCAATTGGGAAAGATACGCATCGGCCAAAGTGTGGAAGTAAAAATCGACACTTTTCCAAAGCACACGTTCTACGGACGCGTGGACAGTCTCGCTCCTGGCTCTGGCAATGAATTCGCGCTGCTGCCTCCGGACAATGCAACCGGCAACTTCACAAAAATCGTGCAGCGGATTCCGGTAAAGATCGTGCTCGATCAGGACAGCGTTCGAGGCTATGAGAACCTGCTTTCCCCGGGCATGTCATCGGTCGCTACCGTAGCCACGAAATAAGGAGAAGTCTGATGGCGACCGCAACGATGAATCCGGCAATCGCTACGGAGGATCCCGCGACGCAGTCTACTGACCGCGTCGCGTTGAAGACCTGGATATGTGTGGCTGGAGTTCTCCTTGGCTGTTTCATGGCAGTGCTCGATATCATTGTCACGAACTCTTCGCTCCGCGACATTGCAGGAACGCTGGGAGCCAGTTCGGATGAGATTTCATGGGTGCCAACCTCTTACCTGGTTGCAGAGATCGTCGTCATCTCGTTGACCTCGTGGCTGTCTGTTGTGTTTTCACTCAAGAGATATCTCCTGGTCAACTCGATCTTATTTGTCTGCTTCTCCGTTTGTTGCGGACAGGCACGCTCTCTGGGGTTCATGATCCTCTTTCGCGTCCTGCAGGGCTTTACAGGTGGCGTGCTCATTCCACTCTCCTTCGACGTGATCCTCACATACCTTCCATCGTCAAAAAGAGCAATTGGCATGGCCATGTTCACGATCACCGCAACCTTCGCTCCTGCGGTAGGCCCGCTTCTCGGCGGATGGCTCACCGACAATTACGGATGGCCATTCATCTTCTACATCAACGTGATCCCGGGAATACTACTGATAGCAGCGGTGTGGTTCACCATGGAACAGCAGCCGATGAATTTGGCCCTGCTGAAAAGAGGTGACTGGTGGGGAATCCTCACCATGGCGATCGGACTCGCTGCATTCCAAATCGTGCTGGAGGATGGAAATCGCAAGGACTGGTTCGGCGATCCCAGCATTGTGAAGCTGGCCTGCATCGCCGCAATCTTCATTCCTGCCTTCATCATCATTGAGTTGCGACGAAGAGAACCGCTTGTTGATCTGCGCCTCTTTGCACGCAGGAATTTCGGACTCGGCAGCATTGTCAATCTGGCTCTTGGGATGGGTCTATATGGTGTCGTATTCATTCTGCCCTCATATCTGGGACAGATGCACGGTTACAACGCGACTCAGATAGGAACCGTCATCATATGGCTGGGACTTCCGCAACTCGCTGTTATCCCCTTAATCCCGAAGTTGATGAAATACATCGATGCGCGGATCTTGATCGGGATCGGCATTCTTCTTTTCGGCGGTAGCTCCTTTTTAGATATTCATCTCGATTCAAATTTTGCGGGACCGCAGTTCTACATTCCGCTTATTATCCGCGCGGTGGGCCAGCCTCTTATCATGGCTCCTCTTTCCGCTGTCACCACGGCCGGCATGGCGGAAGGACGGGAGAGCGGTGCAGCTTCTTCGCTTTTCAACATGATGCGAAATATAGGTGGGTCGATCGGGATCGCAGGACTGTCCACACTGCTCTCTGTGAGAGAACGGTTTCATTCCGAACGCATCGGTGAATCCGTGACCATTTACTCAGGTGCTGTCCAGGAACGTCTGCGGCAGTCGGCAACTTACTTCCTCTCTCGGGGAAGTGATTCGTATTCAGCTAATACGCGTGCATTCGGCGCTATCGGTGGGGCGGTCCGCCGTCAAGCGTTCCTGCTCGCCTATAGCGATTGCTTCCTGATTCTGGGCTGCGTCTTGCTCGCAAGTGCGGCTGCTTTGCTCTTCATGAAGAAGACGAGTGTTCCGGGTCCAGTGGGAGGGCATTGATCCTCGGTCCGCCGCTCGCGTCAAATGCTTGCAGTTTGAAGATTGCAAGAAAGGAAAAGACAATGGCAACTCAAGGCAATTGCAACGTTTCGGTTCCAGTAGATAACGAGTTTTACCTTGAAGAACGTGCACGAGAAGAAGACATATACCTTGAGGAAACAGAAGAAGAGCTGCGTTCGAAATTGATTTCGGATACGCCGCAGGGCAATCGGCCGACTGCGGCCTGATAGGATGGTGCACATCCGGCGTGGGGCGCTTTCAGGAGGGGGAAAAATGGCGGCGTTGACAGGTAAGGCTGCTTTTGTGACGGGCGGCTCGCGAGGCATCGGGGCTGCGATTGTGCTGCGACTCGCAAGTGAGGGAGCCAGGGTGGCATTTACTTACAGCTCGTCCGGCGAGCAGGCAAACAGCTTGGTCGAGCAAGTTGCCAAAGGCGGTGGCAAAGCTATCGCGATCAAGGCAGATGCGGCGGACCAGGAGGCCGTCCGCCGGGCGGTGCGAGAGACCGCAGAGAAGTTCGGCAAGATCGACATCTTGGTAAACAACGCGGGCATCATTGTCCTTGGCTCGATAACTGAGATCAAAGAAGTCGACTTCCAGCGCATTCTGGCGATCAATGTGCACAGTGTTTTCACCGCAACACAGGAAGCACTTCACCACATGCCAGATGGCGGACGCATTATTCACATCGGGTCGGTGAACAGTGATCGCATGCCTTTCGTTGGTGGCTCGGTCTATGCACTCACCAAGGGAGCGATCTTCAGTTTCACCAAGGGACTGGCCAGGGACCTTGGTTCGCGAAACATCACCGTCAATAACATCCAGCCGGGTCCGGTAGATACTGACGCCAATCCTGCAAGTGGCCCCTTTGCAGAGACGATGCTCGGGCTCATGGCCCTGAAGCGCTACGGAAAAGGTGAGGAGATCGCCGGCCTCGTCAGCTACCTTGCAGGACCGGAGGCAGGATATATCACCGGGGCAAGTATCCTCATAGACGGCGGATTCGCAGCGTAACGTGGCCCGGCGTTTCGCGCTTCATCCTCAGGTACTGAGAAACGCTGTTCTGGTGAGGTGTGTGGGTGGTCACGGATAGATCCACACCATCGACCTTTTGCTCCAACTCCCGCATCTCAGAACAAGGAGGGCGAAATGGGCATCCAGACAATTTTTGCCCAAGTCGCATGTAGCGACTTGCAGGCAGCCGAGGCATGGTACACAAAGCTTTTTGGAAAGCCCGCTCTACGACATCCGATGACGGGTCTGGCGGAGTGGCAGTTCACAGAAAGCGCCGAAGTGCAGCTCTTTCAGAACAAGGAAAATGCGGGCCACAGTGTATTAACCCTGGGTGTTTTACCGTTGAGCAGGGAAGTCGAGCGGCTGCGCCAGGAGGGGCTTCGGGTGGGAGATGTTGAAGAGGCGAGCAGCTTCTACATCATGCGAATGCGCGATCTCGACGGGAACCTTATCGTGTTGGCCAGTGCGGAAAAATGAGGGCGAAGCAGTGACTTCGACTGCTAGTTTCAGGAAACGCAGTGCTGACATCAGGTGCCGGATCTTAGTCTTCGTGCCGGAAGCTGCCGGTTGACCGGTGACCTTTTCCACGTGCGCAGCCGCGTTCCGCTTCGACGCTCTTGATGGCGGCGATGTGATACGTGCCCCACTTGTGCAACAGATGAAAATTCAGTAGCTCTTTGAGGACGCGCTTCTCTGGCACATTCGACATTTAGCCGATAGAGTATTCTGCATGAATCTCAAGCGCCTTCGTGTGGTCGGTATCGCGGCTTTTCTTGCCGCGAGTGCCGCGACCGCCCAGCAGTCCGTGGCTTCCGCAAATGCAGTATTGCAGCGCGAGATGCCACACATCGCTGCGCAAATCCATCTGTCGCTGGTGCAGGAAAATTTCACAGGTAAGTCCGATGGCTTTCGGATCACCGGCAGTCGCGGCAACATTCATGTCAAGGCAGCGACAATTCCGACGCTCTTATTCGGCGTTAATTGGTACTTGAAGTACGTTGCGCACTTGAATGTCTCGACGAACGGCAGCCAGTTGGGATATGCCGGGCTACGTCTCCCGGGGCTCGAAAATCCGATCGAGCGTCCCGCCCCTTACCCATTCCGCTATGCGCTCAATGAGAATACGGACGGATATACAACTCCCTTCTGGGACTTTACCCGCTGGCAGCATGAGATCGACATACTCGCGCTTTCCGGTTTCAACGCAGTGCTGATTCAGCGCGGCAACGACCTGGCTGTGTACCAGGCCTTTCGGGAGATGGGCTATACCGACGCAGCTATCCGCAGTTGGATTACCCAACCCGCCCACCAGAACTGGCAGTGGATGGGCAACATGTGTTGTTTCGTCGAGCCGATCTCGTTAGCCCTGATGCAAAAGCGTGCCGCATCCGCTCGCAGGATTATGGACGAGCTGCGCGGGCTTGGGATTTCGCCGGTGCTGCCCGGCTTCTGGGGTGTTGTGCCATCCGATTTTGCGAAGCATGTTCCGGGCGCCCATGTAGTGGTTCAGACGGAACCATGGAATGGCTTCCAAAGGCCTGGGTGGCTCGATCCCAGGGATAAAGCGTTTGCGCAGCTTGCAGCAGCGTTCTACAAACATCAAAAGGAGCTGTTCGGCGACACCACGATCTACGACATGGAAACGTTTCAGGAAGGTGGTGTTGCCGGCGATGTGCCCGTAGGCGATGCCGCGCGCGCCATTCAGAAAGCGCTAAACACCGCACACCCCGATGCTCTCTGGTTCATGATGGCGTGGCAGACCAACCCTCGCAAGGAATTGATTGACGCGGTAGATCGGGCCCACATCCTCATCGCCGACATTGAGCAGGGGCGCATCCCGAGGGAAACTCGAGAGACCGACTTCAATGGTGCTCGATGGCTATTTGGAGGACTCTGGGAGTTCGGCGGACGGACCACCATGGGTGCCGCGCTGTTCGACTACTCGCAGCGGATGCCGCGTGCTGCCACGCGCGCTGGGAGTCATCTCTCAGGCACGGCGCTTTTTACCGAGGGTCTTGATACCAATCCATTTGCGTTCGATCTCTATACAGAGATGGCCTGGCATACCGAGCCTGTGGACCTCGAGAAATGGACCGTTGAATATGCCACTCGCCGCTACGGGGGAGCGGACGCCCATGCAACGAAGGCTCACCGCATCCTGCTGCATACCGCATACGGCTATCGCGCGGATGGCAATCAAGATCACGGTGAGCGCGACGCGGCCCACGAGTCCATCTTCAATGCTCAACCATCGCTTGACGCCACGCGGACCGGGCACTGGGCACCCGATGTACTGCGCTACAAAGCCGACGATCTGAAGCCCGCGCTCGCGGAGTTGCTGCAGGTCGCGCCCGCATTGCGCACAACTGCTGGTTATAGGTACGACCTGACAGACGTCACACGTCAGGTGCTGGTGAACGACGCCCGCCGTTTGCTTCCGCTCATTCGTTCTGCGTATGAGTCGAAGGACCGCGGCGCCTTTCATGCGCTGACGGCGGAGTGGCTGCGTGACATGGAGCTGGAGGAGCGGCTTCTCAGCACGAACGAGTACTTCCTGCTGGGTCGCTGGTTGAGCTATGTGCCCGCATGGGCGAGTTCGCCAGCCGACTTGAAGAGCATAGAGTACGATGCCCACTCGATTCTCACCACATGGGGTGATCGCACGGCCAGCGAAGACCTTCATGAATATGGCAATCGCGATTGGGCTGGCCTTATCGAGAGCTACTATGCACCGCGGTGGAAGATGTACTTCGATTCGCTCGACGTCGCACTTGCCTCCGGTGCAGCACCGAAGCCGATCGACTGGTACGCGTTCGGTGATCAGTGGAATCGCTCTACGCGGCAGTTTCCAACGCAACCTCAAGGGGACACATACGCGATCAGTACACAGGTCGCGGAGTCGCTTGGACTGAAAATAACGGAGGCAAGATGACGACTGCGGACCCGGACATCGCAAGAACACTGGATTCCGATATTGTCGCCAGGCCGGCGGCACTCAGGCCTGATCGACTACTCTCCATCGACGTGTTGCGTGGAATCACCATCGCGTTCATGATTCTCGTCAACAACCAGATAGGACCTGCACCGTTTTCTCAACTGGTGCATGCATCCTGGAATGGGTTCACCGCAACGGATCTCGTTTTTCCCACGTTTCTGTTTCTCGTGGGCCTGTCGACGGTGCTCTCCACGGCATCTCGAATAACCCGGGGCGCGACTCGCAAAGAGTTGTTCGTCCACTCAGCAAGACGCGCTGTGCTCCTATGCATCTTTGGCTTCGTCGTTAACAACTTCCCCTTCTTCCACCTCGCGACAGCTCGCTATTACGGAGTTCTACCCCGGATCGCCATCTGCTATTTTCTCGTCAGCACCTTATATCTCATCTCGCCTGGCTGGAAGGACAAGGTTGTCATCGCACTTGTTTGCCTTGTCGCCTATTGGGCAATGATGCGTTTTGTGCCGGTTCCCGGTTACGGAATTCCAACTCACACCGTTCCCATCAACGATCATGATGGGAACCTGACTGCATGGCTGGACCGCCAGATCTTCAGCGCGCCTCATCTGTATGAGCACACCCGCGACCCGGAAGGATTGCTCTCGACCCTTCCGTCTATCAGTACCGCGCTGCTCGGGCTTCTCGCCGGCCTGTGGCTTCGAACGAATCGTTCCACCGGGAGGAAGGCGGCAATGCTGGCCATAGCTGGGGCCCTGGCTCTCGTTGCTGGCCTGGCATGGTCCCACTCTTTTCCGATAAACAAAAAGCTGTGGACCAGTTCATTCGTTCTGTTCGCTGGAGGCTGGAGTCTTCTATGCCTCGCAGCAACAATCTGCGTTGTGGATCTGTGGGGTTTGGGTCGACCGAAAACGCAAGAAGGCCAGCTGAAGTCCTCCTCGCATCCTTTCCTCTACAAGCCTGTGTTGGTCTTTGGGACGAACGCAATTTTGGCGTACATGATCGCAGAGTTAGGCGAGGGCGTCCTGAAGAGCATTCACGTATCCGGGAGCAACCTGAAGGCCCTCGCTTACGGAATGGTCTCCACGGGAATTCCGAGTCCTGCCTGGTCCTCGCTGTGCTATTCATCCGCATTCGTGCTGGTCTGCTGGATGCTTGTGTTGCCTTTCTATCGGAAACGCTTGTTCTTGAGAATTTGAGCCATCACCCGACTTGGGTCTGACATCGGCGATCCGCACACCGTGGGGCGGATCGCGCCGCACCGCTCACGCGGAGTGCTGATCGAGACACTGCTGTTCCGTCTTCCATTGATTCACTGACACAAAGATAGGGAAGAGCAGCCCTCCCTATACTTTAGTCGGTTGTGCGCCGTTTCTTCAGCTGATTACTATTCACACCGTATTTACCAATCCATTAGTCGCGTATTGAAAATGCGTGCCCGAGAGGTCCGAGCGCATTTTTCGCCGCTGAAGAGACGGCTCGCGCGATGCCGCTGTTGGCTGGGGTTAAAACGTTTTCCGACCGATTGCCGATCGTCGCCAGGGGCACAAACGCCTGGCAGCGGGGGCGGCGTCATGCATCGGCGGCGGGCAAAAGATTACGAGGTTGCTGATGGCATACAAGGGCGAACGACACAAAGAGGATGGATTCAATTTGCGCTTATTCGGGTTAATGGCAATGACACAGGTAACCGCTGTCGCGCGAGCGACCTTCTTCTTTCTCGCTCTCGCGCTTCTGTCTGTAGCGAGTGCTGTCGCGCAGAGTAGTGCAAGCATCGATGGCATTGTTCACGACGCTGTAGGGGCGCTGGTGCCTAAGGCCAAGGTGCAGTTGAAGAATGCAGCGACAGGGAAGCTCCTGTCGACATCCACCAATGGCTCCGGGGTCTTCTCCTTTTCCGGTCTCGATGCTGGCAACTACACGCTGGATATCAACGGTGGAGGCTTTGCGGTCCAGGAGTTTGCAGGCATTCATCTGAATCCGGGAGACCAGCGCACCTTCCGCGACATCACCTTGAAAGCTGGCGAAACCACGTCCGTCACTGTCACGGACGTTCAGGGACAGCTCAGCACGGACTCTGGCGAGACGAGCACACTCATCTCGTCCGAGGACATCGATCACCTGGCCGTCGAGGGCCGCGATGTTACGGAACTCCTAAAAATTCTGCCCGGTATGGCAATCGTGCAGAACAGCACGACTTTTGCGAACGCGGCGTACGATCCTTCGCTCGTTTCGTTCGGCGGCGCCATCGGAGCCTACTCGGGCAATGGAACTCAGACCAACTCGACGGCCCTCCTCTCCGACGGCATGGATATTACAGACCCGGGTTCGTATGGCCTCGCCATCCAGAATGTGAATTACGACCAGGTCGCCGAGGTGAAGGTGCAGACTGGCAGCTTCACTGCCGACACGGCCCACGGTCCGATCGTTGTGAATGCGATCGGTAAGTCTGGCGGCGCGGCGTATCACGGATCGCTGTATACCTACGCTCGCACCTATCAACTGAACTCTCTCGACTGGCAGGCGAAGTACGTTGGCTCCCAGCCGCCGCACGATCGGCAGCTCTACCCGGGCATTACCATTGGCGGTCCGGTACGTATCCCAGGCCTTGAATTCAACCACTCGAAGAAGCTCACCTTCTTCGCCGGCGCGGAAGAATACGCACAGCGCAGCGTTTATGCCTACAACAGCCCGTACCAGGCAACCCTTACCGCAATGGTTCCTACAGCCAACATGCGCAAGGGCATCTTCAGCGACGACGAACTGAATGCGATGTTGGGTCCGCAACGAGTTGCGAATCCAAACTACGTGGCCGGTTCCACCGCCACGGCGACCCGCGATCCGTACTATTGCCCGAACCCCATCTACACCTCCATCTGCTGGACCCCATCGACCGGGCCGCAGGGCCCGAACGTGCTGCCGGCCATCACGAACGGCGATATCAGCGCATTCCCCGATCCACTCGGGACCGCGCTTCTCAACTCTCTTCCTCTACCCAACCGCCCGAGCAACGGACAGTACAACTATCTCCAGACGGACTTCGTCAACAGCAACCTTTACCAGTTGAAGACCCGGCTTGACTACGCACTCTCCGAAAGCACCCATGCCTTCCTTTCGTATGGCCTCGAAAGCGGCTTGCAGTATCAACCGGCCAGTACGTACGGTCGGCCGGGAGCGAACGGCATGGGCGGTGGCATGGACATGCCCGGCGGCGGCTACACCGGCACCGCAACGTCGCACGTCGCGAGCTTCGAGGTGACCACAAATGTGAGCCCATCACTCACCAATCAGTTCTACGCCGGTGGTGCCTACTTCTCGCAGATATTCAATCTCAGGACTCCATCCGCGCTCAAAGGCGATCCTTACTCGCTGCTGTTCGCGAATGGTTCAGTCGGTCTTCCCAGCGACCAGACATACGGCAGTTCCACCTATGCTGCGCTGCCCTTCATGAGCTACGAAGACCCCACCTACGGAGGAGACTTCACAAAGAAGCAGCTGCGTGTGGCCGGCGACAACGTCACTAAGCTCATACAGCGGCATACATTTCGCGCAGGCGTGTACTACCAGTTCGACGCTAACCCACAGCTCTCCGCTCAGAACACCAACGGATCGCTCAGTGACTACTATCACCCCGCCTCTTTCTCAGACGCCGACGGCTCAACCATCTTCTCAACAGGGAACAACACGGCAGATCTCTTTGAGGGAATTATCGGGAACATCAGCCAGGTCAATGCCAAGGTAGAGACCAACGTCTACTTCTGGAGCTTCAGCGGGTACCTTCAGGACCATTGGCTGCTCGGCCGTAAGATGTCCATCGACGCCGGTGTTCGACTTGAGCACCTGACCCCCTGGAGCGATCCGCATGGGCAGGGGGTTGCTATCTTCGATCCCGTTTCCTATCGTAGCGGCGCTCCATTGGCCTCGCCGGGTGTGCTGTATCACGCCATCGACCATTCCATACCGCTCACCGGCGTTCCGACACGTCCTATGTTCATAGAGCCTCGAGTCGGCTTTGTGTACGATTTCCGCGGAAACTCCAAGACTATCCTTCGCGGCGGATACGGCGTCTACCGTCAGCACGACTCCTACAATGACGGTCTGCTCTCTGACCAGACGGCCGAAGGACAAAGGTCCTATAGCCTGCCGAACAGCGGACATACATTCAAGAATCTCAACCTGCTGCAGAGCAGTATTACCAATGCGACCACAAGCTTCGTGAAGGATGCCAGCATCAACGTACATCTGGCCAGCGATGATGAGATGTCGCGCGTGCAGACCTACAACCTCGTGCTCGATCAGCGCTTTTCCAGTCACCTGATCATGGAGGTCGCCTATGTCGGAAACTACGGCGACCATCTGATGGAGGCCAACAATCTCCGCAACATCAATGCGTTGCCGCTTGGCTCGCTGTATGGTCCGGAACCCAATGCAGGCCGCGCCGACACTGCTGCGAACATCGGCAGACTGTGGCAGATATTTACCAATGGAACCGTCCCAACGTTGTCGAACCTGCAGGTATCCGATACGGATTCCTACCGCCCATATCCCCTCTATAGCGCGATCAACGCTATTCGCCACCGCGGATATTCAAACTACAACGGCATGCAGGCCCAGACGACCTTCACCACCAAGAACCTCCGCCTGAGCGCGAACTACACCTGGAGCAAGGCTCTGGGGGCGGTCAGCGGAGGCGACCCCACCAATCTTGACAACGATTATCTTCCGCTCAGCGTCGACCGCCCCAGCATTTTCAACCTGACCTACTCCTACACCATCGGCAACCGCGTCAAGGAGCGCTATGCAGGCTGGGTAGCGAATGGTTGGGAAGTATCGGGCATCATGAACTACCAGAGCGGCACCGTGTTGCAAAGCCTGATCGGACCGAACTACCAGATAGGCGGCACGCTGACGGTGCCACCGGGCACTACCGGCACTATCCCGGGCACCAACAACACCAGCACCTGCACCCCAAGCGGAACGCCTCCCACCTGCACGCTGCCAATCGGCAGTGGGTATCTGCTGGGAACGCCGGACATCCAGCTTCAGCCGGTGCTCACGGGAAATCCTCACGGAAGCAAGCCCCACCAATACATCGACGGGTCGGCGTTCAGCCTTGCGCCTCTCGGCACCCAGGGCCAGTACGACTATGGCAATCTGCGCGGCCCTGCTTACTTCAGCACGGATATTGCGCTACGCAGAACGTTCAGGCTGGCTGACAAGCAGAACCTGCAACTCCGAATAGCAGGCTTCAACTTCATCAACCGCGCAAACTACACCTTCTCAAACCTGTTCCCGGGCGGCTACTCAATGAACTTCACACAGACACAGGGCGCCACGGATATCAACGCAGATCTCGCCGCAGCTAGGAATCAGAATGTCAACTTCGGCTTCGCTCCCATTCGTACGGGCCGCCGAGTCGTGGAAGTGTCGGTGAAGTATGCCTTCTAAGCGAGCATGTGGGGATACAGCGGGATTTGAAACGCGGCGCAATCAATCTGGAGATCATGTCATGAACAGGAATGTTTCAAAGAGCCCATTGTCTTTTCTGAACTCAAGGGTGGAGTGTTTGACCCTCTGCGCCGCAATGGTCTCTATCTCCGTGCTTGCTGGCTCCGCCTCGGCCCAGACCAATCCATATTCGCCCTACATCCCCAACGCAGTGCCGACCGCGACGACAACGCTCTACACCGCCGGGTCAACCACAATTTCGCCGGGAAGAGTGGGTGTTGACAAGGCGGGGAACGTCTTTTACATCGGACACGCAAGCGGCGCAGCCGCAACCCTCTACGAACTTCCTGCAGCCAGCCCGGCTGTCACCATCGCCACGCCCCGGCCGCTCATCAGCGGCCTCGGGCAGCTCAACTCCAACAGTGCGTTCGTCGATGCTTCCGGAACTTTATGGCTGTCCAACGGCAATGGCGCCGGAGGCCCCCTTTTCGAAATACCTGCTGCCAACGGCGTGCCCAACGTGGCCGCCATCACGGGCAACAGCGGTTACGTCGCAACGGGTCTTCCGCTCAGCGCTATCACCACAGCGTGCTCTGCTTCTTCTACCGCCCCCTGCGTGTGGTCGGCCAGCAGTATCAGCTCCACCTTCACCGGCCTGCAAGTCGGTGACGTGTACTCCGACGGCGCGGGCAATGTATATCTCGTCGACCTTGGAGATAGCGTCTCAAACGGGACCTATAACCGGGTCATTCAGTTCAACACGGCGACGACGGGTACTGCCAATGTCCTTGCCGATAAGCTCACAACAAATCCTTACGGTCAGGTAACGGTAGCAGGCGACCATAACGTGTACTACTGCGACAGTGTGACGGGCAACACCAAAGGTGGGGCAGTGTATCTCGTCAGCGGTGGAATCGTAAGTCTGGTTGAAAACACAGCCAACTCGAGCCTCACGTTGCTCAATGGAATAGTCAAGGTCACATCCGCGACCGGCATTACTGTAGACCCCTGGGGTGACCTGATCATCTCCGGAGCCAAGCAGATTTCGGAGGTCCCCATAGAGCAGGGCGGCACATTGAACTTCCTCGACCAGTTCAACCTGCTCATAGCGGTCTCCGGTTCCAATTCACCCGTAGCCACGAACAACGTGACCTACGGAGGATCGATGGATGTGCATGGCAACTACTACTTCGCGAGTACGACCAACGTCATGCTCACGGAGGTTGGCGGCCACAACTTTGGAGCAGTGAACGTTGGCACCGAAGTCACAACGGCAGCGCCATACATCGACATCACCTGGGATATCCCGACCCAACTCATCCAGTCGGGCGCATTTCCAACCTCTTCACCGAGCGGCTTGAGCGCCGCAAACGCAAGCCTTCTTCAGAGCTTTCCCAACGCGAACTCCAAAAACTTCTTTGGCGGTACACCGTACTCGGCAGCCACGACCGGCTCGTATCTTCTGATGTACTTCCAGCCTGTTCACGCGGGTTTGCTGATTGGCTCCGATGCGCCGCAGGGATATCCGAACGCTCTCGCCGCAAGTGACCCCGGAGGCACGACGCTCGGCGCAACAGAATACGGCGCCAATCCGGCTTACACCGTAAATCTGCAGGGCGTGGGTATCGGTCCTCAACCGATGTTCCTTCCCGGCACGCCATCGGTAGCGATCAGCTTGCCGCAGCTGTACACCAGCCAGACACACACGACGAAAGCCGTAGGCTTCACACCGACGGCTGTCGCGGTCGACACCTATGGCGACATCTTCACAACAGATTCCACCAACAGTTCGGTGGACCTGGATTGCCTCTCGACGACCAACAACGCCGCCACGGCCCTTGCCAGCTTCTGCCAGGCGAACGGCTTCGGTTTTACCTACAAGGTGAACTACACCCTGAACAAGAAGCTCACGCCGGTCAGTTTCGTCAATCCTGCGGACGTTGTGCTTGATGCCGCCAATTCGGCTTATGTGTTGGACAGCGGCGCCAACACTCCGATTCTCACCAAGCTACCCTACGACACGATGATCCCCAGCGTCGTTATCCCCAGCGCCACCATCGTTGGCGACATAGCGATGTTTCGCCCACAAGGGATCGCGATCGACGGTTACGGGAACCTCTACATCGCCGACACGGGGAACAACCGAATCGTGCAGGCGCGTACAAATAACGCGCAGTACTCCCAGAACACTGTCTACGTCCCATCGCTACTGCTGTTCGGTGGTAACTCGCTCAACGGGCCGACGGGCATGGGGCTCGACGCTGCTGGCGATCTCTTCATCGCGGACACAGGTAACCGGCGCATCGTCGAATACAGTGCAACCGGAGTACCCAGTGCTGTGAGCACGCCAGGCGTAACGCTGGTCTCCCCCACCAGCGTGAAGGTGCTGCCGTCGGGTTCTCTTGTCATCGCCGACTCGTCTCTCGGGCTCGTGTTGCTGAACAACGGCTCTGCCTCGGTGCTTTCTACCGGTGCAATCAAACTCTCCAGCACCGGCGGCCTCAGCCTGGATCTTGCCGGCAATATCTATGTTGCCGATCCGGCGGCGGGCCAGGTGGTGGAACTCAAGACCAGCGCGCCAGGTTCTGCATCTTTCCCTGACACCCTGAAGCCCGACAGCACAGGCTCGCACACCAGCACGGAAACTTCTTACATTTACAACGCCGGTAATGCGACGCTGACTGTGACCGCGGCACCGACACTCACCGACAATACTTCCTCCGCGACGAACGAGTTCAGCGTCGATGGAAACAATACATGCAACGCCACATCCTCTCTGGCGCCGAACGCGAATTGCAGTCTGGTGCTGGACTTCACACCGTCTTCTACAGCGGTTGTCTACAGCACGGTGACTGGGGTCGCAACTATTGCTGACAATGTGCGGGGATACACGGTCATCGCGAACCCGGCCTTCGGTGCGGGAGCGATCGGTAGCTTCAGCGCAACCGGGGGCACGCAGAACGTGAATCTCAGCGGCCGGCCCGTTGTTCCATTCACACCCCAGACCATTACATTCACCCCGCCAACGCCCGTGAACTACAGTTCATCCATTCCGCCATTTCAACTTGTGGCGACCGGTGGAGCAACCGGAAACCCCGTGACCTTCAGCATTGTGAGCGGCCAGGGTACGTTGAGCGGACCAAATAACAGCATCCTGACCGTGACTAATAACGGCACAACGCTCGTTGCCGCAAACCAGGCTGGCGGCCTTGTCAATGGCGTGTATTACTCGGCTGCCCCGCAGGTAACACAGGCAGTGGTTGTAAACCCGATCGGCACTGTAGCCACACCCACGTTTTCCGTGGCCGCCGGCACCTACACCGCCGTGCAATCCATAACCCTCAGTGACACCACTGCCGGCGCAACGATCTACTACACCACCAACGGCAATACACCCACCATCAGTTCGCCGGTCTACACAGGGCAGGCAATTCCGGTGACGATCACCACGACCATCAAAGCAATCGCCGTTGGCGCACCCGGTTTTGCAAACAGTGCCGTTGCATCGGCAACGTACATCCTGAATCCGGATTTCATCCTCACCACCTACGTGTCTAACTTCACCGTGCCCAATGGGCTCGGAGGTTCCGGCACCATCACCATTACTCCGCTCTTCGGCTTCACCGGTCAGGTCGTTCTAAGCTGCTCAGGGCTGTCGGGGAGCGACAAGTGCAGCTTCCTTGATCGCAACGGCAACCCGGCCACTCAGCTGGCAGTCAACAGCACAACGCTTGCGAACGGCAGCGTCTATGGCACCCTGATTATCCAGGCAAACGAGAAGGCTTCTCTGGACAGGCCCGGTGCAGGTCCCTTCGCTCTGTCTGGAGGCGTTCTGGCCGCGCTTCTGGTGTTCGGCGGGTTCCGCAAACGTAAGCGCCTCGCAACCCTCATGCTGCTGCTGTTAGGTATGGTAGGGGCGGCCGCGGTAAGTGGATGCGGGCAGGGAAATGCGGAGGGCATAACTCACACCAGCACCTTCACCTTGACGGCAACCTCAGGCAGCGTTACGCATTCTCAAACCATCACCTTGAACGTCAATAATCTCGGCAATTGAGTCGCCAACGTGTGCGCCGCCTCCTATCATGGAGGCGACGCGCACCGTGCCGCCGCCTCATGACAACGGCCTGTCCTGTCGCTCACACTGCGGCATCAACAGCTCGATCGCAACAGAAGGGAAGCCCCGTGAAACCTTTTGCGTTGCTGCTTCTCCTGAGCACCTTCGCTCACGGGCAGACGGCCTCTACTTTGAAAGATGCCTACAAAGGCATTTTGCGGATTGGCGTCGCCGTCAATATGCAGCAGTTCGAGGAGCGCGATACGGTGAGCGATCGCATCATCGTGTCGCAGTTCAACCAGATCAGCCCGGAGAACGCTCTCAAGTGGCAGGCCGTCCACCCCGACACCGACACCTACACCTTCAACGAGGCGGATAAGTATGTGGCCTTCGGTGAGAAGCACAAGATGTTCATTGTTGGCCACTGCCTGGTGTGGCACAGTCAGACGCCCCGCTCCGTCTTCGTCAATGCAGACGGCAAGCCGCTCACTCGCGAAGTTCTGCTCCAGCGCATGCGTGACCACATCCACACGGTTGTCGGCCGTTACAAAGGTCGCATTGGCGGATGGGATGTGGTCAACGAGGCGTTGAACGACGACGGTACGATGCGCCAGTCGCAGTGGTACAAGATCATCGGCGACGACTTCGTAGTCAAGGCCTTCGAGTATGCGCACGAGGCTGACCCTGATGCCGAACTCTATTACAACGACTATGCGCTGGAGGGTGAAGCCAAGCGCCGGGGCGCCCTCCGATTACTGCGCAAACTCCAGGCGGCAGGCGTGCCCGTTACTGGTATAGGGCTGCAGGGTCACATGCATCTCGACACACCCGATGCGGCAGCGGAAGCCAGGACGATCGAGGCATTCGCGGCCCTTGGACTCAAAGTGAATATCAGCGAGTTAGACATAGACGTTCTGCCGCGGACCGCGCGAACAGACTCGGCCGATGTCTCGGCCACATCTGCGGCCACGGCAAACTCGAATCCTTACGTGAACGGCCTGCCGGAAGAAATGCAACAGGCGCTCGCCACGCGTTACGGCGAGTTGTTCCGGGTATTCGTCGACCACAGCGCTTCGATGGGCAGGGTAACCTTCTGGGGTGTAACCGACCGCGATTCGTGGCTCAACAATTTCCCCGCCCGCGGCCGGACCAACCATCCGCTCCTCTTCGATCGTCAGGGCAACCCGAAAGCCGCTTTCAACGCTGTCCTCGGCGCTGCGCAAAAAACATTGCGTTAGGACCGCACAATTTTCTCCGCGCCGATCGCTGTGGTTCGCAGTGAAACCTGAACACAGGTACCGAACCCGACGCTGCTCGTAATTTCAAGATCAGCTCCAATCATCTCCGCACGCTCCTGCATCCCGATGATCCCGAAGTGGTCCTCCGACGGGGAAGAGGAAGCCTCGGTGTCGAAGCCGACTCCATCATCAGAAACACGCAGTGACAGCCGATTCTCCGCATACGTCGCGCGTATGTCGATGATGCGAGGACACCCGTGTCGCCCCGCGTTGGTGACAGCTTCGCGTACGATCATCAGCACCTCATGAGCTGCGGAGGCCGACAGCGGGGGAAAGCTTGATGGATGCGTTATTTCTACCGGGATGCTTAGCGATTCCGCAGCCTGCAGGGATATCTGCCTTAGCAGGCTGATGAACGAGTCGGAATCCATCTCAGATTGGCGCAGGTGCCAGACGGCCTCCCGTGCGTCCGCTATGGTGACTCGGAGTTGTTCACGCGCAAGATCCAGATATTTGCTGTCATTCTTGCTGGTGCTCGCATCCGCCTCCAGCAGCAGCGCGACCCCGTTGCATCCCTGGATAAGCGTGTCATGCATTTCTCGCGCCAGTCGCGTTCTCTCCTCCAGAATGAGCCTGAAGCGTCCCTTGACCCACTGCAGATGAAGCATGTACAGCAACAGGGAACCGGTGGCCAGGGCAGCTACCAGAAGAATGTAAAACCAGACGCTTCGGTACCAGATGATCGGGATCGTGAAGTGCACACGCGTGCTCTTCCATGTCTGTGGTTGGGCGCGGCTGTAAGCCCTCAGTTCGAGCGTATATCGTCCCGCGGGCAGGCCCCGGTATTCAACCTGGTGAGTCCCCGTAGAAACTGTCCACCGGTTGTCGGAGCCCTCCAGCCGATAGGCAAGCAGGATATCTTGATCCTCGCCCAGATAAACGGATCCGAGACTGAAGGTGAGCAGCTTCGAGTCTGGAGGAACAACCATCCCTGCGGACGCAGTTTTCAGAGTATAGGCATTGTCTGCGACGATCGACGTAATAACGGGAGTCGGAACGTCTGCAATATTCTGCTGCTGGAGAGGCGGCCTTTCAACGTACATCGGTCCGCGATTTGAGGCGAACCAGACAGTGCCCCGGGAATCGACAACCATATTCGGGAATCTCAACCCGCTGAATCTCAAATCCTCGCCGCCCTTCGGCAGAGCATAAGACCGGGCAAATACGAGGTCCGCTGATGCAGAGGGTTGAAGCGGCTGATCGAACGGCATTGAGGAAATGGATTCCGGGCTGGATATCCAGAGGTTTCCCGCGCGATCCGCAACCAGACCGCAGATGAAGTTACTCAGTAGACCTTCGGACGTCGTGAAGTGGCGAAGGTCAGATCCCCGATAGGCGTATATACCGTCGTTGCGTGTTCCCAGCCAGATTGTGCCATTGGAGTCTTCCGCTATTGCGGAAATCTCTTCGCCACCCATCGTTTTCGTCGCCCGGTTCTCGACGAAATGCCCACTACAGTAGACTGCTGGACCACCATCCGTTCCTACCCACACGCAGTTTGTGTGGTCTCGGAGCAACGCACGGACATTGTGATTTGGGAGGCCGTTCAGCGAGCCAAATTCTTCCACACCGCCATGCTTGATTCTGATCGCACCTGCACCCGTACCTACCCACACGTCGCCATCCGCGCCTTCTATGATTTGCCTTGGAAAGTCGCTGAAGATCCTGAGCGAGGAGTACGTGGAATATTGCGTTGAGTGTCCATCTTTTTCCACCCGAAACACGCCATTGCCTGCGGTTCCGATCCACACAGAATGATCCTTGGCGAAAAGCACGTTGAAGAACACAGGATGTCCGGGAAGCGACAAGTTGAACGGCTCAGCTTTTCCGGACTCCAGACCATACACACGGTTATTGACCAGAAGCACAGTTCCTGACGGAGAAAGACTCAGCGTCTCACTGTCGACCGCCGCCGCCGGCGAGGCGATGAGATGCAAATATGTAGGTTCGATCCTGATGAGACCTGCCTCCGTGCCCACCCAGAGACGTCCCCCAGGGTCTGCCGTCATCGCCAATATCGAATGACTGGAGCCATCATTTCCAATGGAAACTTGTGTCCCGTCCTCGCCCTCGATGCGCCAGAGGCCATTGGAAACAGTTCCCGCCCAGATCGTGCCGTCGGAAGTCTGGCAAAGTCTTTCCACGTCGACGTTAGGAAAGTTAAGCCTCTTGAATTGTCCTTCGGTCCTCTCGTACATCCCCCCCAGGGTTCCGAGAAGCAGGCGTCCCTCTCTGGTCAAAAGCAGACTCCGGACCGGATAGGGTACCGGCACTCGAACCGCGTGCGAGAGCTGATCTGCCGACCCATCCAGGTCTGTAACCTGATTGCCACCAATGATCAGCCTGTGTTGGGAGTCCTCCCCGATGGCATAGACCTCATGATGTTCTCCTGAGGAAGGAAGCGTGACCTTCTCGAAGACTGCACCAGACTTCAGAAAAAGTCCGCCGTCGGTTCCAACCCACAGACGCCCGCTGAAATCCTGGTAGATCGCACGGATGTACGGATCCGCCAGCCCGCTGTGCCGATCGAAAAGCTCAACCTTGGCGGAAGTGATGTGAAGAAGACCGCCTCCACCCATTCCCGCCCAGAGAGAATGATCGCGGTCCCGGAATACCGCTGTTATGTTACTGACCGGAACTTTGCTCGTCTCAAGGTTGTCGAGAGGGTTGCAGTACGTTCCATCAAATAGGCATAGACCTCCAGCCGCCCCGACCAGCAGACCGCGGTCCGGTTCGACCGCCAGGGCCTGTACCGGAAGTTCCGGCAAGCCATTCCGGCTGACCCATGTGGTTATGCTGTACGACTCATTTTGGCCGCGGGCTATAGCCGCACACGCAAGCAACAGTGCGAGCAGCCCAAGGCCTGGCAGACCGAACGCGCTGCCTCTCCCGGTAAGGCCATGCTTGGCGGCAAACATCATGCTTGCTGGAAACCTTTCAGTCGCGTGGGGCTGGGGCCGACTCGCGTCAGTGGACTTTCGCTTAGAGGTGCTCTAGACCTCTCTTGAGTGCCGCGATGGCCGCCTGCGTCCGATCGGATACATTCATTCGCGACAGAATCAGAGTGACATGCGCCTTCACGCTGACCTCCTTGATGTTCAATTCCTCCCCGATCTCCTTGTTACTCTTTCCTGCCACAATCAGCGAGAGCACTTGCCGCTCGCGCGGTGTCAGGCGATCCGTTCCCCGATTTCTAAGCGCGCCGCTCACCGGCTGAGGAAGAAAAGTTTCGCCGTCCTTCACGCGGCGGAGAGCCCGGAAAACTGTCTCGTGCGAAACTCCTTTCACCAGGTATCCCTGTGCTCCCGCCTGAAGCGCTTGATGAATATCTTCGTCGCCTTCATAGGTCGTAATCACGAGGATTCTGGCCTCCGGATCGATCTGCTTAATCCGCCGTATGGCATCCACTCCATATCCATCAGGCAGCTTCAAGTCCATCAATGTAATGTCGGGCCGCAGCCGCTCGAATTGTGCGACCGCTTCGCTGATGGTGCCGGCTTCTCCGCAAACACGGTACGAAGGCTGCGTCTGTAGGATGGCACCGAGACCGGTGCGCGTGATGGGGTGATCGTCGACGATCAAAACGGTGGTCATACTCATTCCCCGATCCTCTCTGCCCTCATCACAGCCGCGTTCGAATGCGCCCGGAATGGCGGCGCTTCGTAGCTGATCTGCTGCCCTGCGGAGTCTCACGCAAGTATAAAACTCCGGAGCCTATACTTTGGTCGGTTGTGACTGCTGAGTCGCGATCATTAGGATTGCCTCGCAGCTCAGAAGGTTTACAGCGCGAATGGGATCGAAACAAGAGGTTCCCTCACGCTTCCCGACGCGAATGCTCCGCCGTACAACACAGCCATGGCGACAGCGAATTCTGGCAACTCCCCGGCGCGGCACACGCAGCGAACAGCGTGGCCGAGGACATCGGCCGCATGATCTGACTCTGGACGCTGATATCTCTCTGCCTCTGCCTTACTCGACTAACAGCCTCGAAACGTGAGAACTAAATGCTGGTTTCCGCTTCCCAAAAGACTAAGCTGCACAGCGTACCGGCGATGATTGCGTTTATCTTGGCGACCCCACACATCCACTCGCAAACGGCGCCTGTCCCTCAGAGGCAGTCCGCGGAAACGCTACCGCCCTATACCCTGAGCGTTAGCGCGCAGTTAGTGACGCTGGACGTCGTGGTCAATGACAAAGACGGCCAGCCGGTTCGAGGCCTCACGCGTGACGACTTTACGATCTACGAAGATAAGCTCGCCCAACCGATCGTTTCGTTCGAAGCCACAGAGCTCACATCGGCCTCCCATCACCCGCCTGTTCAAATCCATTCCACTGCGGAACTCGACCGTGTGGAGCCGGAGGCGCCGGTCAGCATCGTCGTTCTGGATGAACTGACCACAAAGTTTGAAGACCAGTATTTTGCGCGGTACTCGCTTGAAAAATATCTGGGAAAGCAAGGGGAGATACTCGATCAGCCGCTGATGTTGATCGCAAGAGGCTATCACGGCTCGGAGGTCCTGCTCGACTACACCACATCAAGGAAGGAGGTGCTCAGCGCTTTGAATCGTCATCTTGCCGCTAATGATTTTCGTGCTGCCGATCCATCTTCTCCCGACGAGAAAATCCTTGCGGAGTTTACGTCGCTGGTCGAGATAGCCAAAGCAACTGAAGGGCACAGCGGTCACAAAAGCCTGATCTGGATCGGCAGGGGCTTTCCCGGCATGCAGCGTTCTGGCGTAGTGGCGGATCAAAACGAGCGGTTGGATGCCGCAATCGCGCGATGCACGAACTTACTCCGCGATGCCCGCGTGACGCTGTACACAATCGATCCCGCGGGCGTCTCCGCACCGGAACAGACGCTCGATGCCGCGGGTTCCGTCGTCATGGAAGATCCTTTTGGGACACAGGTCGGTTTCATGCAAATGGCCAGCGCCACCGGCGGGCAATCGCTCCACGGACGCAATGACGTGGATAGGGTGATCGCCTCTACAGTTGCAGACGGTGAGATCTTCTACAGCCTTGCGTACAAGCCTTCGGCGGCCGTCACGAACGATAAGCCCACAGCATTCCGCTCCATCAAAGTGGTAGTGAAGGGCGGGGCCTTCCTCGCTTCCGCTCGCGAAGGTTATTACCCGGCAACGCCTGAGGCGCCGGTCGCGAACGATGATGCCGGCAAGTTATCTGGCGAAGACCGCTTCGACCTGGCCGCGGCCAGCCAGGGCCTGATGGTCTTCGACGGCATCCCGTTGACAATTACCCGCGATGCACCGACATCCGATAACTTCCGCCTCGCATTTCCAGCCGCTGCCATTGGCCTGTCGGACGACGGCAGCAGGATGAGCGGGCGAGTGAGCGTCGTCGCCCTCAGCTACGACACGAAGGGGAAGCTACTGAATAGAGCTGGAAAGATCGTCTCTCTGCACCTGCCGTATTTGCCGCCTGCACAGGCCGAATCGCGCAAGGTGGAAGTGTCAACATCGCTCGACACCCATGCGCCCGCGGCCCGTGTACGCTTCATCATTCTCGGCAATGCCAACGGCAGAATCGGCGCGGACAACTTCTTCCTCGTCGATCGCAATGCGCTCAAGGATCCGGTAACTGGCCTAAAGCCTTCCGCAACCACACGCAGGTGATCTGCGAAACTTCGTCCCACTAGTTAACCGTACCTTCGCATGGCAGGCGGATGTGGCCTAAGGATGTGCAATCACCAGCAAGCTCGGCGCACGCCGCAGAACACACTGCAGACACTGCTCCAGCGTCTCCGGATCCAGCGCCGCAAAGCTCTCATCCAGAATCACCAGCGGCGCTCCCTGCAGCAGAGCCCTCGCCAGGAACACGCGACTCTTCTCTCCCTGCGAAAGCTGCCACCCCGTGTCACCAACCATCTCCGAGAGCCCCGCAGGCATGCGATCAAGCAGCCCTCCAAGACCAAGTTCGAGGCATACAGCCCGCGCCTCCTGAACATCCTCCAGTGAGGGCGGCCACGCCCGCCCCATCAGCAGGTTGAAGTCCAGCGGAGCGGCAAGCACGTGGTTCTCGTGATACTGGGGAGCGGTGGCCACGCGGCGTCTCCATCCTTGCGCACCGATCGTCGCCTGATCGACGCCTCCCGCGAGCAGCAGTCCCGCCGTCTGGCGTCGCAGCCCCGCAAGCAGCGCACCGAACGTGGACTTGCCGCTGCCTGACCTCCCTTGCAGCAACACGCGATCGCCCTCACGAATCTCCAGCGAGCAAGTCGTCAACGCGTTCTTCTCGCGCCCCGGGTACGAGTACGTCACACCCCGCGCCTCCATCACTTTCGTCGACGGAGACACTGTCACACGCGCGCGCACCTGGTTCGCCTCTCCGAGTTCCGCTGCGTCGAAGAAGTCGCGCACCATGCTCCACGCATGCGCCGCCCCCGCCAGCTGTCCCAGCCCAAACACCAGCCGCCGCAGCGTCTGGTATCCCAGCAGAACGCCCGCCGTAGAGATCGCAAGCATCTCGGCTGAAGCTGCATTCGTCACAAACGCGAAACCCACCCCACCCATGCCTACCGTCAACCAGCCGCGCGGAGCCACGGCCGTCAACAACGCATGCAAGCGATCCAACGTCTGCGACGATTTCAGGTAGAGCACGAGACTCGTGTCTTCCTCTTCGTGCCACAGCTCAGGCGCCTGCTGCGCGATGCGCGTGCGGTGGCCATTCATCTTTTCGATCAGTTCATGCGTCAGCTTGTTGCGTTGCTGCATCCACTCTTTGCGAAGCCTCGCATAGCGCCACGCCACGAGCACCACCAGCCCGAGCCACACAATAAACAGGCCCACCAGCACCAGCGGCAGCGCACCCAACGCGAGCACAACGCCCGCCCCCGCAAGCTCCACCAGCGACAGGCACGCCGCCGCACCGCCACTCAGCGAGAGCGACTCCAGCGAGTCCGACTCCAGCACCCTGCCCAGCAACTCGCCAACACCCTGATGCCGAATGTTGTCAGAATCGATCTCGAGCGAACCCGCGAGCATCCGCTGTTTCAGCAGCCCTCCAAACGCGAGCGACAGCCAGCCCTGCCACCACGCCGCGAACGACTCAAGCGGAAGTCCGATAGCCAGCAGGATCACCCATCCCCAGAACCATCCGCGGTCCCAGCGTCCGCTCAGCGCGGCCCTCGCGATCAGCGCCCACGATGCGATGCCCACGGCATACGCCAGCGCGTGCACGGCCACGGCCGCACCTAGGCGCCGGAACCATCCCATCGCAACCAGCTGCTTTTGAAACGGCGCGCCAGGAGGCGTCGCGAAGTGCGTAACGCGTGCGACCATCTGCGTCGATATACGCTGCGCGATCACCTTCTCCGCAGCCTTCGCATCCACCGGCAGCTTCGCAAACACAAGCCGCTCAAGCGCCCGCGCCGGCTCCTCCCACAACTCACGCACAGCGCTCCACTTCGCAGAAGACACGCTGCCGTCCAGCGAAAGAACGCGTCCCGGCCGCACCACGGCAATGGCCTCGCCCGTGTCGACGATCTCCACCACCGCAGGAGTGTACGTGCGCAACCCATCCGCCAGATCGCCAAGCGAGATCAGCCGCACAAACACCTTCTCAGTAGCGGGATTCCCGGCATGCAGCAGCAATGCATCTTCCGCGGCTTGCGAAGATGCCCAGAGGAAGTCGTGTGCAGCACTCACGCGCGCACCTCCTCCGAGAGCAGGCCGCTTTCCATCGTGAACCTGCGCCAGCCCGCGGCATTCCACAACAGTTCACGCACCTGGTCTTCGCGGTCGCACAGCGCACGGTACCGCGAACCCTCCTGCGCATACAGCACCGCAGGGTCGCCATCTTCGAGCAACTCGCCATCTTCAATAACCAGCACGCGCTGGAAGGCCCGCGTACTCGCAACATCATGCGTGATGCAGAGCAGCGTGGCATCCTTCCATGCAGCGCGTGCACGCGCGGCGAACTCATCGCGCATGCCACGATCGAGCCCGCGCGCAGGCTCATCGAGAATCGCAAGTCGCACACCGGGCTTGCCATAAGCGCGCGCCATCCGCACACGCTGTCCTTCGCCGCCGCTCACCAGCGCTCCACCTTCGCCAAGCGGATTCTGCAGCCCCGCGGGCAAACCCTGAATGACGCCACTGAGGTTCGCATCGTCGACGGCGCGACCAAGCGTAAGCGGTTCGTTCGCCGCAAGGCCGTAGCGCAGGTTATCGATCAGCGGCTGGTTCCACAGCTGCACCTGCGGATCAACCCACGCAGTTTCGCGCCGCAGCCGATGCACCGCATCAGCGTTCAGCACCTCGCCGTCCACCACCAGCATCCCCTCCGGCACGCTGTACCAGCCGAGCAGCAAACCCACAAGGCTCGACTTGCCCGCACCCGATGGCCCGACGATGCCGACATGCTCGCCGGGTTCGATCGTGAGATTGACACCACGCAGTATCGGCTTGCCCGACACCGCAATCTCAAGCTCGCGCATTGCAATCCGCACGCCCGCGGCCTTCTCGAGAACAGTCATCACCGCTGTCTCCGCGATAGACTCCTCCGGCGCGCCCAGCGGCTCAAGGAACCGCAGCAGTCCATTACGCATTCCCGGCCACTGCAGCACCGTCGCAGACACAGCCCTGCCAAGCTCCGGCAGACTCAGCGCCCAGTACACCAGCAGGATAAGTGCCGCAGCATTGGCGCGCACCCGCATCGCCGCAAACACAAGCCACGCGGCGCTGCCATAGGAGAGCGCCATCTGCAGCGTCTGCAGCGCGACGACACTGCGTTGCACGCGCAGCCCAGACTCCGCCCAGCGCGCGAGCTGAATGCTTTGCGACGCGCGCAGCGCGGGCCCCGCGCCGTGCGTGCGGATCGGCACAATCCCCAGCAGCGCATCAAGATAAAAGCGGCTCAGCGCACCCCCATGCTCACGAAAGCGCAGATCGCGCTCCAGCAGCCAAGGCTGCGCGAGCACCGGCACACCCACCGCGACCAGCGCACACAAGACGGCCTGCAGCGCAGCCTGCGGAAAGAACCACGCAATCCCCACCACAGTCGCGGCCAGCGTGACAAGCGAGCGCAGCAGGTTCACCGCAAGCGGCGGAGCCTCGCGCAGCGACTGCACCGCATGCGCACGCTGCGCCATATCCGAGATCAGCCGGCTCTGAAAATATCGATCACCAAGCCGCGGAATCTTGAAGCAGAACCGCGACCGCAGCCGCACCTCCAGCCGCCTTCCGCTGGTCTTCAACAAGTCTTCCGTAGCCCATTCAATCAACGTTAGGCAGCCGAGAAAGACAATCAGCGCCGCCACCATCGCCACGCGCTCACTGGCCCGCGCGAAGTGCGGCGTCAGGCTAAAGAGCGCGCGCAGAAAAAGCGCTTCGAACAACACCGCCGTCGCCGCCAGCGTCGCGCCCAGCACAGCAGCCAGCGGAAGCCTCAGCCCATCCGCGGCAATCACCTTCCAAAGCTCAACCAGCGCACTCGGCGTCTCTTCGCTCAGCGTGCCGCGCAACGACGCCGGAAGACTCGCGAGATCCGGCTCCTTCACGCCGGAGACCGTCATCGCCACCGCGCCTTTGAACAGCACATCGCCACCGCCGGCATCCTTCACGCTCCAGTAGTCGGCGGGTATCAACTCCGGCTCATCGACCAGCGCCACCAGCGAAGGAGAGCTAAGCGTCTGCGCGAGCTTGACCGCAGCATCCAGCGCACCAACACCCTGCCATCCCTCCGCAGCAACGGCCTGTTCAATCAATTGTTCCGCCCGCGCAGCATCCACGCCCAGGTTGCGCAGCCGCGCGCGCAGCGGGCCAAGCATGCCCTCACCCTTCGCCCACTCCGCCCAATCGGCTCCCGCCAACTGCTGCTCGTGCAGGTAGACCTCCTGCACAAACTGGCTGACGCGGATCCACCGCCTGCCAATCGCAGGATCCATCACCTGCAGCCACGGCCCATGCTTCCGCCACGCCACCAGGAAGTGATTCCCGCTGCCTTCCATCTGCACGACGACGAGGCAGGGAAGCACCGCCGCTTCCGGCAGCAACAAGTGCTCCACCGGCACCATCACCTGCGCCGCATCGAGCCCCAGCCGCACAGCAATATCTTCAATCGTGTCGATCGATGTGCCATCCACATCCGTATGGCAAGCCTCGCGCAGCCGCCCATACGACGCAGCCATCCCGAAGCCCTCCATCAGCGACTTCAGCGCCGCCGGCCCGCAGTCCATCGCGGACGTCTGAATCACCTCAGGCACAAACCAGCGGCGCTTCACTGCGCCTGTCCGGCGGGAGCGCCCGTGATCCACTGCCCCGCAGACCGCATCACCAGCGCCATCGGCGTGATGCGCTCGGTCAACACTTCAAGCTCCCCCGGCATGCCATGCCGCAGCGTAGTGCGCAGCGTGGGCGACGGCAGAACGTCCAGTTCGACGCGGGTCTTCCCATTCGCATCTTCCCCCGCAACCTTCTCCACGCGCGCTTCCACAACCCCGAACTCCATCCACGGATACCCGGTCAGCCGCAGCTTCGCGGGCGAGCCGGGCTGCATGTGCCCATGCGCCGCCTGCGGCGGAAAGAACGCCACAACCCGCAGCGTGCCCGTAGGAATGATCGACGCAACATGCGCGCCTTCCTGCAGCACGCTCCCCGGGCTCAGCGTCACCGCTTCACCGATGATGCCGTCCACCGGCGCCCGCAGCACGCGGCGATTCACGTCGAAGTCCGCGCGTCTGATCGACGCCGTCACACCCTCGCGCCCGGTCTGCAGCTTGGCAATCTGCGTGCGTATCTCAGCAATCCGCACAGCACGCTGCCGATCGCGCGTAGTCTGCTCGCGCGCCAGCCGATCCGGCGCCGACCGCAGCGTCGCCACCGCATTCTGCAGACGCTCCGCTTCGGATGTCACCTTCTCAAAATCCTGCGAAGAGATCACGCCTTCCTTGCGCAATTGTTCCGCGCGCCGGCGCTCGGCTTCGGCAGTACGCGCCGGCGTCTCCGCCTCGCGCACGCGCAGCTTCGCTTCATCGATCGACGCCTGCGACGCCCTCTCCTCATCGGCGCCCGCCGACATCTCCGCCCCGATCTGCGCTTCCAGCCCATTGATCTCCGGCCCGAGCGCGGTCATCCGCGTCTCCTCCTGCCGCACCTGCAGCTCCTCCGAGCCCGCATCCAGCCGCACCAGCACATCGCCCTTATGTACGGCCCTGCCCAGCGCGAGATCGCACTCCACCACGCGCCCGGTCGTCTCCGCCTGCACGGAAGAGGCGGCCGTATCCACCTCCAGCCGCGCATTGGGCGAGGTCTCATACACCGACACCGGAACGCGCAGCATCCAGAACGCCAACGCACCCAGCAGCACCACCGCCCCCGCCAGCCGAGCCACAGCGCCGGTCGCGCTTGCCTGGTTCAGCGACCGCAGCGTCTTCGAAAAAGGTGTCGGGATCATCGTTCTAACGTACGGCTTCGATCGCTGACTCAAGCGACGCCAAATTCTTCTGCGTCAGTATGTACTCCGGATGCTGCTCGCCAAACAGCTTGCGCTTAATCTCGAGGCACCGCTGCATCGTGGCCGTCGCGCCGTCGAGATCGCCCATCGCCGCCTGCCCCATGCCGAGATTGTTCAGCGTCGCCGCCACCTCGAAGTGATCGTTGCCAAACCGCACCTCATAATATGCAAGCGCGCGCACATAGGTCGGCATGCTCTCCTCATAGCGTTCAAGCCCATCCAGCAACCCGCCCCACGCAACCGCATCGGCGATCGTCGCCTCATGCTCCTCGCCCAGCGCAGCGCGGCGAATCTCATACGCCTTGCGCGCCAGCGGCTCGCCCTTCGCAAAGTTGCCGCGCGTATGCTCGAGGCCCCCGAGGTTGTGATACAGCGTTGCCGTCTCAGGCGACTCCTTGCCGAACGTCGTCTCCAGCAACTCAAGCGCGCGCAGATAAGTGCGCTCGCCTTCCTCGAACTTCCCCCAGTACTTGCACAGCACACCATAGTTGTTCAGGTGCGAAGGCAAAGCCTCAGCGCTCGACTCGCGCACTGCAGCGAGCAGCGGTTCGGCAGCCTCGTCATACCGCCCCAGCTCACGCAGCGCCCGTCCCCAGTCCGCATGAGCTCGCGGCACAAGCTCAGCGCGCGTCTCATCGTCGAGCAGCGGCGCAATGCCCAACACGATCTCCCGCGCCCGCCGCGCCCGCTGCTCCGCCGCGTCATAGCGGCACAGCGCCAGCAGCGACTCGGCCTCGTCCATCAGTACATTGGCCAGGTCGGGCGACTGCTCGCCGTCGGCCGCCGCAAAGTACGCACCCGCCCGCGCGAACTCGGCGACAGCTTCCTGGTGGAGACCGTCGCCCTGCATCTGCTGTCCGCGTTGGTGAGATTCCAGCGCTTCCTGTTCTGTCATGGCTTGTGACTACCCTACCCGAAACGGCCGCCCTGCGACGGCCGCATCCGAAGATTTCAACTACACACTCTGATTGTGGTTGCTTGCGAGAGAACCAGCCTTGACGGCCGTCTTAAGCTTGAGGCCTGCGCTCTGGTTGTGTTGAATGCTTCGTCCAGCCGCCTTGACGGCAGTCTTCAACTTCAGACCCGCGCTCTGGTTGTGGTTGTAGGTGTCGAAACCTTGACCTTGGCCACCAGCCTTGACGGCAGTCTTCAGCTTCAAGCCCGTGCTCTGGTTGTGGTTGGTGTACAGTCCACCAGCCTTGACGGCAGTCTTCAGTTTCAGCCCCGCGCTCTGGTTGTGGTTGGCGAACAGTCCACCAGCCTTGACGGCAGTCTTCAGTTTCAGCCCCGCGCTCTGGTTGTGGTTGGCGAACAGTCCACCAGCCTTCACGGCAGTCTTCAACTTCAGACCCGAGCTCTGGTTATGGTTGACAACGAAGCCACCAGCCTTGACGGCAGTCTTCAGTTTCAGACCCGCGCTCTGGTTGTGGTTGGGCCAGATTCCGCCAGCTTTGACGGCAGTCTTCATCTTCATGCCCGCGCTCTGGTTGTGGTTGGTAGACAGCCCGCCGGCCTTGACGGCAGTCTTCAGCTTCATACCTGCACTCTGGTTGTGGTTCAGCCGGACGCCACCAGCTTTTACGTTCGTTTTGATTGTCATGTCGATCACCTTTTTCTTGCGGCGGCTCTCAGTTGCATCGTGCTCGGAGCGGCCTACACCTACACAATCGAAAACGCCGCGCAAAAAGTATCATCCGTCTCAAATTTTCTTTTCAGCACTCCCGGAAGAGTCCTCAAAGAAGCCGCTCACCTGAAACCCACCCAACTCCGCCAGCACACCAGACGCCGGATCGAGCGCCATCTGCACCGCCGCTCCGAGCCTCGGCAGCATCTCGTCGGTCCCCACGGACGCCAGTGCCAGCCGCGCCGTCCCGGTTACAAAAAAGACCGGCACACGCATATTCAGCTTCTCCGCATCACGCTCCTCCAGCACCAGCGCCGCGCCAAACTCCTCCTCCAGCACCGGCCGTATCACCGCTTTGAAGTATGCGCAGATCGGGCAATTCGCCCGGCTGTACACCACCATGCGCGCCTGCCGCTCCGGCCCGCCCGGCAACGGCGCGAACGGCTCCGCCATCACATCGCCCGCGAGCGTCATCATCGTGGTCGCAGCCTCATACCGCGCCAGCTTGCCCGCAAAATGAACCGCCGCCAGCGTCGCCGCCGCACTCGCCGGCAGCAGACAGAGCTCCCATCCCACATGCCGCACCGTCAGCAGCGTCGCCGTCCACGCCATCGCTGCCGTCGCCAGGCAGGGATAGCACGCAATTTTTTTGCGCAACAGAATCCCCACCAGCCCCAGGTGAGCTCCACTGGCCAGCAGTAGTCCCGCGGACAACGCCGGCCGCGCGCCCCCGTAGATCGCCATGCCCGTCAGCAACCCATAGAAGGCGACCCCGGCAGGTGCCAGCGGCAGCTTGCCGATCACCGACGACGTCGCGCCACACTTGCTGCACCCCTTCGGAAACGCCACCATCCACAGCGACGCCAGCAGGCATCCGCCCGTCAGCCACGCAACCGGCCCCGCAACAAACCAGAGCGCAACCCACGCCATCACCGCCACGACAAACAGCACGCGCGGCAAAGACACAGGAGCGACTCCAGCCATCGCCGCCAACCACCTCGCGGAACTTTCCTGCCGCCGCAGCCGTTCTTGCGCTGCGCCCAGCCCGTCGTTCGGCGTCACCTGGAACAGATCGCCCGTCCACGCCGCAACGAACTCGTCCCGCCCGAGCCGCCGCACTTGGCCGGTCAGCGTATCGCCAACCCTGGCCGAAGCCTCGTCCACCGCGTAGAGCACCTGGAAGCTGTCATCGCGAAACACCGCAATCCCAGGCAGCACGAGTTCGGGCAGTTGATCGAACTCGCCCTCCAGCGGCAGCGCATCGAACCCGCACTTGCCCGCGGCGTACATCATCGAGACGCCGTCGGTGCCCTGCGCGCCCAGCCCCGCCAGCTTCCGCAGGCTCGTCAGGCTCACCTGGAGGCCATTCTCGCGCATCACGGACGCCAGCGCCGCAAGCGCGCTCGAACCCACCACGTCGGCCGCGATGCACGCGGAAGGAGTAGCGGTGTCGAGTTCCTCGGGTGCAACCGCGGCCTGAGTCACGGGGATGTCCTTTCGTTAGCGGGTCTGGTTGTGGTTGGGGTTGCCGTACTGGCAGCAGATGCCACCAGCCTTCACGGTCGTCTTGAGCTTGAGCCCGGTGCTCTGGTTGTGGTTCGGCTGACCGTACATGCAGCAGATGCCACCAGCCTTCACGGTCGTTTTGAGTTTGAGCCCGGTGCTCTGGTTGTGGTTCGGCTGACCGTACGAGCAGCAGACACCGCCGGCTTTCGCGGTCGTCTTGAGCTTGAGCCCCGTGCTCTGGTTGTGGTTCCAATTGAGTCCGCCGGCTTTTACGTTGGTTTTGAGTTTCATTTCGATCACCTTTTTCGGGCGGCCGGCTCTCAGTTGCGTCTTGCTTGGAGCGGCCTACACTCAGACAATCGAAAACGCGACGAAAAAAGTATCATCCTCTTGAAATTTTCTTTTCAGCGCGGTTTTACCCCTCCAACAAGCCGCTCACGGGATACAAAATCGCCACGATTATCGGCAAACGTTGCATCTCAAAGATTGAAGCCTTTTCCGGACCACCCCGAACGGTAGGTCATGGCTTCAGCCATGACATTCGACAAGTAATCGTCTGCGGGCTTTAGCCCCTGAGGGACTCTCCTGGCCCTGCCGGGCCGTGTCCATACATCCGCACCCGCATCCAAAATCCTGTCAAGCCCCAAAGCTTCTAAGCTCAACAAACCAAACCACATCCATCTGCAAACAATTACCCCTCAACACGATACAATAGAAATAGCTCAGGAATTTGAAACAGCCGCCCCGCGCACCCGCAGGCGGCTTTTCCTTTTCCCGCGGACCCGGAACGCTCGCAAACCGCACATTCTGGCTACTTTGCGCCTAAGTTAGCCGCACTCAGGACTTTACGGGCGCAAACGCCCGTATGTGCAACAAAACAAAAGCCACCACCTTCAGCAGGGGGAGGGGGTATCACCACCTCAAGGAGAAGCTATGTATCCCGAATGCCGTCACCTTTACGTCACCGGCCGCCGCTGCGGCTCGCCCGCTCTCCGCGACCAGACCTTGTGCTACTACCACGCTCGCACCCAGAAGCGCCATCGCAAAGCTGTATCCGACAACCTCACCATGATCCACGAACTCATCACCGACGAGAACGGCAAACCCATCCTCACGCTGGCCCCGAAGGATCGCCCCATCTTCGACTTCCCACCCATCGAAGACCGCGAATCCATCCAGGTCGCCGTATCCATGATCATCAACGCCCTTGGCCGCAACGTGATCGACCCGAAACGCGCCGCCTCCATCCTCTACGCTCTCCAGATCGCCGCCGCCGTCACCCGCCCCGACGACGACAACGCCGCCAAATTCATCCCCGAAACCGACCCTGTCCTCTCCCCCGACGGCCCCGACCTAGCTCCCATCGACGAACCCGCTCCACCCGCCTGAACCGGCGATCAGCGGCCCGCGCTCTCGCTCTGGTTGTGGTTCGGGCTGCCGTACTGGCAGCAGAGCCCACCAGCTTTCACCGTCGTCTTGAGCTTCAGGCCCGCGCTCTGGTTGTGGTTCGGCTGACCGTACAGGCAGCAAATTCCGCCCGCTTTCACGGTCGTCTTGAGCTTGAGCCCGGCGCTCTGGTTGTGGTTCGGATTGCCGTACATGCAGCAGATGCCGCCCGCTTTGACCGAGGTCTTGAGCTTGAGCCCGGTGCTTTGGTTGTGGTTCGGCTTGATACCGCCGGCTTTTACGTTGGTCTTGAGTTTCATGTCGATCACCTTTTCTCGCGGCGGCTCTCACTTGCGTCCTGCTCGGAGCGGCCTACACTCAGACAATCGAAAACCGCGCGGAAAAAGTATCATTCAGCCAAAACTTTTTCGAGCAGCCGGTATTTCCGTATTTCACGGCAGGAGATTGGAAGTGCCGGTTGTCCGGTTGTTGTTGGCTTTGTGATGTACTCGCTACCTTTACTTCCACGTCCCCTCGCCCTCAACGATCGTGATGTACCGATCGACGGGAAGGGAAGTAAATCGTTCTGTCTTGCCGCTGGGCTGAGGCCAGTGGACTTCCATCCAGTCGAGCTTGGTTTTCGCGCCGAGGCCGAGGACGACGCGCGGGTCGTGCGACGACAGGTAGCTGCCGCCGCCGACCTTGGTAACCTGCCGCTTCAGGTCGCCTGCCTGGTAGACGATCTTCGCGCCGATAGCGTCGATGTTGGCCTTGCGTCCGATCAAACGAATGCCGAGCCAGTGATTGTGCGGCGCCGCGGTGTTCCGAAGGAGAATCGGCGGCCCATCGTTGACCGCAACAAGCACATCGACTGCTCCATCATTGTCGAAGTCGCCCAGGGCAAGACCGCGGCCGGCGATGTTCCGGGAAAAGATGGGGCCGGACTGCGCGCTGACATTCTTCCAGGAGGCCCCGCTGTTCTCGAAAAGAAGCATCGGCTCAAAGTAGTGAACATCGGGGTGATGGCGGTCGATTGTGGTGTCGGGGTGGCCGTTCGCAATGATCAGATCGAGATTGCCGTCGTTGTTGTAGTCGAAAAACTTCAGCCCCCATCCACTCATCAGAGTTGTAACGGAGCCGATACCTGAGCTGGTTGAAAGATCGTCGAAAGTCTCGTCCTTGTTGTTGCGATAGAGCGAGTAGGTTTCGTGGTCGACGTTGGCGACGAAGAGATCGAGCCATCCGTCCTGGTTGTAGTCGGCTGCGTCGACTCCCATACCCGAGCGGGCGATGCCAAAGGAACTGTACGCCAGCCCGGCGAGCGGCGCGACGTCAGTGAAGTGGCCCTTGCCATCGTTGATGAACAACGCGTTCGGCGCGGTGTCGCTCGCGACGAAGAGATCCATATTGCCGTCGTTGTTGACATCCGCAGCCACAACGCCCCAGGCCTTGCCGAGAGTGTGTGCAATGCCGGAGCGGGCGCTGACGTCCGTAAAAGTACCGTCACCATTATTGTGGAAGAGCCGCGAAGGCATCGGCTTGTACACATTGGGTTTGCAGTAGAAGCGCTCACCCGCGGGGCCGCACGAAACGTTCTTTGACTTATCAAAGTCGCCGAACTGGCAGACAAACAGGTCGAGCCGTCCGTCGTTATCGTAGTCGAACCAGACTGCGCTCGTGGCCCAGCCAGGCGCATCAAGGCCAGCTTTGACCGTGACGTCGGTGAAGGTGCCGTCGCCGTTGTTGTGATACAGGATGCTGCGAGGATATTGCGTGACAAAAAGATCTGGGAAGCCGTCCCCGTCATAGTCGCCCACAGCCACACCCATACCGTAAGCATTGCCGGGAACGCCGGCTTTCTCAGTCACATCCGTAAAGGTTCCATCGCGGTTGTTGCGGTACAACGCATTGCGCAGAGCAGTGGAAGGCTTATAGAAATCGCACGGTCCGCTATTGACGAGGTAGATGTCCATCCAGCCGTCGTTGTCGTAATCCAGAAAAGCGCAGCCCGGTCCTACCGTTTCGGGCAGATACATTGCGCTCGAAAGGCCCGCAGTGTGGCTCCAGCCGATCTTGCTTCTGGAAGCAGGCACTTCGGTGAATGCCGGAGCCGCCAGCGTCTGGCCCAGGGCTCGCCGACACGCGGCGCCCGCGAGCGCAACAGAAGCTGCGTTCATAAATTGTCGTCGCGAGAATTGCTGTATGGGCCTTGTCATACTAACGGGGAACGACGTGGCCTTCAGTAGAGTCGGTCGCCTGCGCTGCGCTGACCGCCTTGGCCTGCAGTGCCAGTTGCTGAGCCGAGCCTGCCTTATTGCCCGTGCGCGCGTACGACATCGCGAGCTGATAATGGCCGGCGGGATCGCCGGGTTGCAGGGCCACATAGCTCTCGAGCGGCTTAACCGCGTCAGCGAATTTGCTGGAGGCGTTGAGCGTCATACCGAGCGCCAGATAGGCCTCGGCGAACCCGACGTCGAGCGTGGATGCGTGCTTGAAGTGCGGGATGGCCTCGTCCCAGTTGCCGGCCCGGCGGGCAAGTTCGCCAAGAATGAATTCGGAGGCCGCGTTGCTGGGGTCGACTTCAAGCTCTTTCTCAAACTCGCCCTTTGCCTTGTCGGTCGAGCCGGAAGCACCCGCCTGCGCTAGAAGAATCTGGCCGAGCCGGTAATGAATGCCGGCCGTCTTCGGATCCTCTTCAAGGATTTTGCTGTAAATTGCAGCAGCGTCCTCGTCTTTGCCTTGCGATTCAAGCGCTTCCGCCTGCAGCCTGCGCGCCTGAACAGATGACGGAAGTCTGGTCGTGAGTTCCTGCGCGGCGCGATTGCCCATCTCCGAAAAGTAGTGCGTGGCGATGAAAAGCACTTCCGGATCAGCAGGGAATTCGCGCCTCAACAGAAGAAGAGAATCGGCCGCGGCCTGGTCATCGCCGAGCCCCATCGCGCAGCGCGTGATCGCCATCGCGAGGCGGTACCGAAGGTCTTTGTCGGTGCTCTGAGGAAGGCTTCTCTTCAAAACAGGTAACGCCTCCTTGCAACGGCCGGACTCCACCATGTGGATCGCCTGATCGGCAGTCACGGTGCGTGGCGGATGAGGAGCTTTGGCTGTCTGCGCCAAAACCGCTGGCGGCGACAAAAAGGCCACTGCGGCGATGCTGGCAGCACGTAAATGCTTTATCGAGAGAGACATACCTTTCACCGTTTCTGTCGGCCGCCGAGGTGCGGTAGAGGATTGCATGGCCTGTGCGAACCAGATTAGACCAGGATGCGTATGTATTGCGAGCGAGAATGCATTTTGGTTTTTTCTTTGATCGTTGACAAAGAATTCATAAATGTGTACAAAATGAGGCTCAAGACAGTGAAGTTGAAACAGCCGTTTTCGGAGCTCTTGCGCTTTCGTCACCCAGTTCTCGGACTTCAAAACTGCAGTAAGCAACTCACGGCCAGTCGATACCAAACAGGGCCTCACATAGCAGTCAAACTTGGAGGGCAGTATGTCAATGATATGCAGGAGATTTCTCCTATGCTTCACCGTCGCGTTAGCGTGCACGCTCGGCATACCTTCGACGGCCGCTTACGGACAAGCCGGCTCGCAGGGAAAAGTGATTGTCACAGCCACTGACGCCAGCGGTGCGGTTGTTCCCGGCGCTACGCTTGAGCTGATCGAAGTCGGCACAAACAGCACCCGGAGAGCGCAGTCTGAAAGCAACGGCGCGTATACATTTGTGGATTTACCCGTCGGCACGTACCGGCTCCAGGTTTCGATGAAGGGCTATTCGACCAAGGTTTATCAGTCGGTAGTCGTGCAGGCTTCTCAGGTGACCAACATCAATGCCGGCCTCACCGTTGGCGAGGTGTCGCAGGTGGTGAACGTGACCGGCGAGAATGCGCCTCTGTTGGAGGCGAGTTCGAACGCGCTCGGCATGGTCGTCGACATGAAGCAGATTGAGGACCTCCCGCTGCAGGGCCGCGACCTGACGGGGTTCTCTCGTCTTGTCGCTGGGTATAACGGAACCTTCAATGGATTGCCTTCCACTGACCAGGGCAACAACATCGACGGCGTCGTGGGCAGCGCTAACCGCATGAAGTTCGGCGGCAATACTCAGCCCTCGGTCTCGCCCCGCCTGGAGTCTATCGAACAGATGACCGTCCAGACGGATCAGCTCGATCTGAACTCGGGTTATGGCCAGTCGAGCACTCAATTGAATTTCGTTTCACGCCGCGGCAGCAACAGGTTCCACGGGCGCGTGTACGAGGATTTTCGCAACTCGGGTTTGAACGCAAATACTTTCAACAACAACCTGGCTCGTGTGCGGCGGAATAAGCTGATTCTTAACGACTTCGGCGGCAGCGTCGGCGGTCCCATTTTCCACGACAAGCTCTTCTTCTTTGGGACCTTTGCAATGTCGAAGCAGCCGGGATCACTTTCGGCCAGCAACATCTTCTTCACGACTGCGGCTCAGGGCGGCAACTTCACTTATCAGGGCACCGATGGAGCGACGCACACTGTCAACGTCCTCAACCTCGCCCACCAGAGCAACTCGGCACTGCCCGGCACGGTTAACCCCACCATCGCTACACAGCTTGCACTCATCAATAAGGCTGTGAGCAGCGGAGGCGTCACATCCGCTTCGGATCCGAACGTCAGTCAGGTGCTGTGGAACAACACCGCACCCGATACCCGATACTTCCCTGGCGGCCGTTTCGACTACAACGTTTCGTCGCGCCTGAAGATGTATCTGTCGACGCTGGTGACCAACGCCTACCAGCCGAACGTTACGCCGGCGACCTTCCCCGGTTCCGACTTCGCAAACCAGGTGGCGGGCAACAGATCCAAGAACTACACCGTTTCGTACGGTATGGATTTCATCGCCACACCTAACTTCATCAACCAATTGAAGCTGGGTTATCTCTACAACGCCACCACGTTCGCTTATAACGCAGCTCCACTTTACGCGTCGCAGCCTACCGTCTTCTGGAATTTCCCAGCCGACCCCAACGGCAACATGTCAGGCCTTACATATCAGACTCCTGTCTCAACGTTCTATCCCATCCTGAGCGCATCGGATGCGGTCACATGGCAGCACGGAGCGCATGCGGTCAGCTTCGGCGTGTCGTGGTATCGCGAGCAGGACCACTATTGGAATCCTCCGGTTGGGTACAACAACTATGATCTCGGTCTTGCTACGGGCGATCCCGCCCTTCAGGCCTTCACCACCTCGTCGTTGACGGCGGCGGACAATGCCACCATCGCGGAAGCTGGACAGCTCTACGCCGTGCTTACGGGCCGGGTTTCAGACATCAACGGAACCTTCCCGTACAACTCACAAACCAAGCAATTCGAGCACAAGATCGGGGCCTATAACCTCGATGAGGTGGTCAGTTCCACCGGGTTGTTTGGCGAAGACTCGTGGAAGGTGACACCGACGTTGACGTTGAACTACGGTCTGCGGTGGGACTTCGGCGTTCCGCAGCATGACCTCACGGGCGCGTATCACTCGGCATCTCCCGCGGATATCTACGGACCCTCGGGAGTCGGCAATCTATTCCAGCCGGGCAAGCTCTCGGGCACCGCGAATCCTATTCTTTCCACGAACCCCCAACCCTACTCTCCCTGGAGGCTGACGCCGCAACCGGCGTTCGGCTTTGCATGGAGCCCGAAGCTGACCTCTGATGGCTTTCTGAAGTCTTTCGTCGGTGAGGGCACGGTTCTGCGCGGCGGCTTTGCGCTGCGCCGCTTTACTGAGCCGGGTCAGTACTTCTGGAACAATGCCGCGGATTATGGATCTTTCTACTTCCAGAATTTCTTCCTGACGGCCAACAACACCGGGCAGCCGGGAACGTTCGCTCCGGGCAGTCTTTCGCTCGGGCAGGCAGTCTCTACATCCTGTCCGTCTACGACTCCCTGTCTTGGGTACGCACCTACAACTTATCAGCAGACGGCGAATCAGTCGGACTTTACGTTCATCGGCGGGCCGGGGGTCAACGGCCTCGATCCGAAGATTCAGCAGCCCTACAGCGAATCCTGGAACCTGGGTATCCAGCGGACGCTGGGCAGCTCGCGCGTGCTCGAGGTCCGGTATAACGGCAACCGTACGATCCATCAGTGGATCAATGTCGATCCGAATGAAGTCAATATCTTTGAGAACGGCTTCCTGACGGAGTTCAAGAAGGCGCAAGGAAACCTCTCGGCCTATGTGGCATCGCATCCTGGCGCCCAGAACCCGTCCTTTGAAGGGGCCCCGGGCTCTCTGCCCATCATGAATGCTGCATTTGGCGGTGCCGGAGCCGGCGACTTTACCAACGCCCAGTTCGTCCGCTATCTGCAGACGGGCCAGGCCGGCGCGCTGGCCAACGTGCTGAGCGGTATCAATGGCAGCGTTCCATACTTCTGCAATCTCGTAGGCCAGAGCTTTGGCCCGTGCAAGAACAATATCGGTTACACGGGAGCCGGGGCTGGCTATCCTATCAACTTCTTCCAGGCAAACCCGTTTGCGGCCGGCAGTACAACCGGATATATGATTGCCGGCGGGTATTCGAACTACAACGCATTGCAGGTCGATCTTCGCCAGGGTGCATGGAAAGGCCTGCAGTTCGACGCCAACTATACGTGGAGCCATTCACTCGGTCTGGCCAGTCCGAACGACTGGACCGGTGCACTGACCGTGTTCTCGCTACGCAACCTTCGCCAGGGATATGGGCCCAGCAGGTTTGACCTGACGCACGTAACGCATTTCAACGGTACCTACGATCTGCCGATCGGCAAAGGCAAGGCGATTCTGGGCAATAACGCGCTGGCCGATAAGGTACTCGGCGGATTCACCATCGGCACCATTGCAACATTCCAGACTGGAGCACCCTTCAAGCTGAATGGAGGCAACGCGACGTTCAACGACTATGGTGACGGTGGCGTGATCCTGAACGGGGTGACTCCATCGCAACTGCAGGCGGCCGTCGGCGTGAACCGTGTGCCGGGCAAGACCTACGCGAACCTCATCGATCCGAAGTACATCACACCGGGTCGCGGAGCAAATCCCGCATACATTACACCGAATACGACGCCGGGAACTATCGGCAGCATCGTCTATCTGCATGGGCCACACGCGTTCTTCCAGGACGTGTCAATCTCGAAGACGATACCGATCCGGGAGCAATTCAGGTTCCGCCTGCAAGGTGAATTTCTCAATGCCTGGAACCATCCAGTCTTCGGGAATACGCCGGGTTCATTCAATGCTAATATCCAGAGCTCGAGCTTTGGACGAGGCAGCATAACGAACCAGGGAAGCGGATTCGGACGCATCATCGAACTCCGAGGCAACATCGAGTTCTAACCTGAGTTCACCTTCAATCCGCACCGGACGCTGTCGTGAGACGCGTCCGGTGCGCTTGTTTTCAAACCGATTTCGGTCAGAGGCTTACGCTGGGTGTTGCACAATATTCTGGGGCCGGAACCGCCGAACGGACGCGGTTACTGCCACCGAGACCTGGGCAAATCATGCGGGAGCCACAAGTGCGCAAGCAAGGAACTCATCGCGGTCCGCACCGCAAGTTGACGCGGCGTTCTGGGCGCCTGCGCTTGTTTGGCGGCGTTTTACTGATGTGTAGCGCGTTGGTCCCAAGTGGAACGGCACAAACCACCGGCGCCAGCTCTGCCGCGCTATCCGCTGAGCAGACCGATCTGCAGAAGGGCATCGACCTGACCCGGCAGGCACACTTCGAAGAGGCTATCCCTCTTCTTCAGACTGCACGCCGTGCGGCGCCGCGGAGTTATGCGGCAGGTTTCAATCTTGCTTTGTGCTATCTCGGCACAGGTAAGTTCAGGGCAGCGATTAGTAGCCTCAACGCACTCCAAAGCGAGGGCTACAACACTGCCTCGGTGAATAACCTCCTTGCCCAGGCCTACATCGGTGATGGCCAGCCCGAGGCTGCCTTCAAGGCGTTGGAAGCTGCCTCGCAACAGACCCCGACCGATGAAAAGCTATATGCGTTCGTGGCGGATGCCTGCACCGATCACTACGCATACAGTCTCGGCCTTCGCGTGGTCGATCTGGGTTTGCAACATCTGCCCGATTCCGCACGGCTGCACTATGAGCGTGCAGTTTTCCTGGCGCGGCTCGATCGACTCGATGAAGCCAGGCCTGAGTTTGCGCTTGCAGGCAAACTCGCGCCCGCAACCGACATTGCTTATCTGTCGTTGGTTCAGGAGCGGCTCTATGAAGACAGGCTGCAGGACGCGTTGGCGGTCGCCCGGGAAGCAATCAAGTCAGGACATCAGGATTATCGGATGCTCTCGTTGTTGGGGACTGTGCTGATGCACGCCGGCGCGATCCCCGGCCAACTACAATTCATGGAAGCGCGATCTGCACTGGAAGCCTCCGTTGCGGCACAACCTCGATTCTCTACGTCGCAGATTGCTCTTGGCAAGCTGTATCTTGCGGAAGGCCGGGTGAAAGACGCAGTCCTCCACCTGGAGATTGGACGCAGCCTCGAACCCCAGAATCCATCGGTGTATACAAGTCTGGTGAGGGCGTATCGACAGTCGGGGGACAACGCAAAAGCCCGGGAAGCCACCGCGACGCTCTCGCGATTGCTGGCTGAGAAGACATCGAAAGCCGATTCGCCGTAGCTTACATTTTCGTGGCCTAGTGGCTTATATCGGTGCAGCATGTCGGCGGCAAATCCGGACTGGCGTGGCGTGGTTTGTAGTCGAAGCGAAATTGCTGCGATGAGCTGTTTGGATCGAAACGATCGTTCCAGAACAATTCGTACTCAAGGTGTGCAGGGTCTTCTGGGAAGTGCTCACTGCTTGAATAGGGATAGCCGCTCATCCCGTGAAAGGGCATCGCGCCGACCGTGAAGGGCATGGCTTCGTAGTAGTCCATGTCTTTGACGTATCCATTGGCATAGAAGAAGTAGTCTCTCTTCCAACCTGCGGGAACCGGCGGCAGAACGGACTCGCGAAACTCCAGGTCGATATCTTCGCCGCTGCCGAAGATCACAAAGCGGTTGTCTTGCGCGGTAACCAGCGGAGTGACGTCTCCGTAGTGTGTGTAAGAGCCACGCTGACGCGCAAACGGGCCGGTGGCGCTCGCCTGATCGTAGTAGTAGGTCAGGTCGCCCGGAGTTTTGCCATCAACCTGTCTCGGGTAACCGCGAAACGCAAGCGACGCTGAAGCGAGAGGGAGCTCTGTCTCCTTCACCAGCTCAGGCCGATCGTCCTCATTCGATATCAGGATCTGGTCCCAGTAAATCTGGAGGTTCGTGGTGATACGAATGCGCGTGACTCCGACAGGCAATTTGCCGGTCAGATCTGTGACTATGGTCCTCGGCAGACCTGCGGGAAAGCCCATGTCGTCGATCACGCGGAGCCACTTGCCGTCCGGCATCTGAGCCTCGATATACGGCGATATAGGTTTCAGTCCCGACTGCCACGCGGAATAGAGAGAAGATGCGCTGAAATATTCGATGAAGCCCGTCATCAGCAAACGCAGTGGCTTTGAAGCCTTCCAGTCTCCAAGATCGAGCGTGAGAGTATGAGCATTCGCAAAGCCAGCGTAGGGCAGATTGGTGAAGTCGCGCACGTACTCATGATCGTGAGCCGCCAACAGAGGAAGCACATCTCTCCCATCGTTGTCCCACGCATCGGATGGCGGATGAGCTGAGCGCGAGAGGATTGTCTTCTGTTCAGGAAACGGTGGATCATTTTTGAAGCGTTCGTTCGGAAGGACGACCGTATCGGCAGGATGATCGATTGCAAGAAGGCGCACTTGGTCGACGAAGTTTACCTCCTCCATCGGTTCGCCAAGCCGCAGGCTAAGGTAGCCGTTTTGCGACTTCAACTGCGAGCCATCGACCTTGATCCACTCATCCGGATCGGGAATATTCCTCGAGTTGGGCGCGATCCAATGCCCAACTACGGCTGCGCCAATCGTATCGGTGATGAATTGATACTTGGCCCCGTCCCACGCGAAAAGCACGGGACAGGAGCTGCCTCTGCGATCGGTTTCTGTAATTTCGAGCGTACCTCTGGCTGCGATGTTGATCTCATCCTGCGGCACGCCTGTGGGCCAGAGCGCGCGTACAACATCCGGTTGACTCGTCGCGCCGAGGCCGGCAAGGATGCTCGTCGAACCGGCAGCACCCGCAACTTCCCACTTCTGCCAAAGGCCTCCGGCAAAGACTTCGACCTTGGTGCCGATCGCAGTTTTATTGTCCGCATTGCCGTGAAGCACGATTTGGATGGAGTGATTGCGATTGCCTCCGTCATTGCGCAGAAAGACAGGAGCTCCGCCGACCGTTGAAACCACCAGGTCCGCATCGCCGTCGCCATCGAAATCGAGAGCGACGATCGAACGAGCGTCGGCTATCCTAAGCTTCGTGAGCCCCAGCCGCTCGCTAACGTCCTCGAACGACCCTCTTCCCGTGTTCCGCAGGATCCGAACCTCAGTTCCATGGGACGTTTCTACAACCGCAGCGAGATCAATCCATCCATCGTTGTCCACGTCGATTGGCGTTACGCCCCAGACCCGCCGCACATCATGAAGCGGTAGAGCCACTCTTTCGTAATGGCTTCCGTCGATGTTCTTCCAGAGACTGAGACCAGGAGCCCCAGCATGGGTGACGGCAATATCCATCCATCCGTCTTTGTTGAAATCAAGAATGGTCATATCGTGAGCTGGTGCGAGATCAGCCTCTCGATAAAGCGAGGCGGGGAGAAAGTGGCCCTCGCGCGGATTCATGTACAGCGTGACGCCGTCCTTACCTGCAACGGCGAGATCGACGGCACGATCATTATTCAGATCGGACAACATTGCCGTCGCAGTGCTGCTCTGTCCGCCCAATCCTGTCTCGGCTGTCCAGTCTGTGAAGGTCCCATCGCCGTTGTTCCGCCAGAGTACGTTGGCATTTGCTCCCTTGCCGTTTTCTTTCGCTGCTCCAGTCACGAACAAATCCAAATCGCCATCGTGGTCGTAATCAATAAACGTCAGGCCGGCTGGTGCGTTGAGCTGGCGCAGCTGCGTCTTCTCCGTCACATCTACAAAGTGTCCATTCCCAAGGTTGCGATAAAGAATCAAACGACCGCTAATCGCGACGGCCACGTCAGGCTGCCCATCGTTGTCAAAATCACCGACAGCGCAGGCCACCGCCGTTCCTTCCGCGTCGAGCCCAAGAGTCCGGCCAGCGACAGGCATGAATCGTCCGTCCGATCCGTGACGATAAAAAGTCATCGCGTTTGCGCCGTCGCCTAGAACGATCAGGTCGGGCTTCCCATGGCCCTCCACATCGATAACGCATAGGCCTCCGCTCAGTTCTGGCTCCGCGGCGGAGTGTGCAGAGCGCTCTTTCGACGCGCCCGGCTGCGGCAATCGAACGAAGGACAATGGCATCATCGGCGCCGCGAGTGGCAGCCTGGACTTGATATCTTCGACCAATGAATACGCGCCCTGGTCGCCGTAGGTTCGGCCGAACACTGGCGCTAGCTTCTCATGAGTAAGGTGCTCGAACCGCTTCAAATGTTCCCGAGCTTCATCCGAATTTCCGGAGCGCTGCAAGGCTCGCGCGAGACCGAACTCCGCGGACGCATGCATAGGGTTCAGCTTGAGCGCAGCGCGATATTCGTCAACGGCGTGCGGATATTCCTTGCGTTCGAAATAGAAAGAGCCGAGGAAATAGTGAGCGTCGGCGGCTGAGGGATCGATCTTTAGTACATGCTCGAACGCCTGTATGCTTTCGTCCGTGCTTCCAAGCTCCCGGTAAAGCAGCCCGAGGTTGTACCAGATGCGTGGGCTGCCTGGGTCAAGGCTTGCAGCGCGCAGCAACTCGGTCTTCGACTCATCCAGACGCTGCAGAGTGAGAAGCGCAATCCCGGCATTCAAGTGTGGAACAGGCAGCCGGTCGTTGGCAGCAATCGCTTCCTTGAACCGCGCTAGCGCCTTTTCGCCAAGCTGCTGGTTCATGTAGGCGACGCCAAGATTGTTCAGCCGAGCCGAGTCATCGGAGGCCTGCGGAATTCTGGAGGAGTATGCCGCCAATCCCTTGAATAGCAGGCACAGAAGAAGAACGTAAGCAGTGCGGCGCAGCGATGCGGCAGCGGGCCGATCTGAATAAATGCACATTCTTGTGTGCGAGTATAACGTAGGACAGCAGAGCTTTTCGAGCACTATCGTTCCGCCCGAACACCCCATTTCAGACGTGTGCAAGAGTATCGAGTGAGTGAACTAACGATAAGGCCAGCGGTCGATCTGCTCGCCATGTTGCAGCAACGCAGCATCTCTGCTCTTGAACTCGCGCAAGAATATGTCGGCGAGATTGAGCGGCTAAATCCGCGCCTTCACGCTTTCGCCGATTTCGACGCCGATAGAGTCCTTCGCGCGGCGCGACAGCTTGATCAAAGCGCGAGTGCACGGGGCCCGCTGCATGGACTTCCCGTCACCATCAAGTCCTCCATTGCAACGGTCGGTCACCGATGCGAAATCGGCAGTCTCCTCAACCGCGGGTTCATCCCCGAAGAAGATGCTGTTGTCGTGGGGCGCATGCGGAAGGCTGGAGCGCTCATACTCGGAACGACGAACTGCCCCGAATTTTTGATGGCGTACGAAACTGACAATCTGCTCTACGGAGCGACTTCGAATCCCTGGAGTCTTGAGCATTCGGCGGGTGGTTCGAGCGGCGGTGAAGCATCCGCGATTGCTGCAGGATTATCGGCGGGAGGGCTCGGCAGCGACAGTGGAGGATCGGTGCGTGAACCCGCCCACTTCACAGGCATTTGCTCCTTGAAGCCTACGCCCGGCCGCGTCCCCGCCAAAGGACACCTGCCGGATTGTGTGGGGCCTTTCTCGACGTTGGGAGCAATAGGTCCGATGGCGCGAACTGTTCGCGACGTGAGCCTGTTTTTCCAGACGCTCGCCGGCTACGAGGCCACAGATCCCGTCGGCTCTCCTGTCCCCTTGCGATCAGTCACCTTAGAGCAGCTTCGTTCCCGGCCCATTGCTGTGCTGGAGAGCGATGCTCTGGTACCTGTGACACCGGAGACGCGAAAGGCCATACGTTCCGCAGCGAAGGCGCTTGAAGAGCGGGGATTTCAAATTAAAAGCTTCCAGTCCGATCTGCTCGAAGATGCGCGCCAACTCTGGTGGAAGTTCTTCGTTCGTTGCGGACGCATGCTGCTGGAGCCGCTGATCGAGGGGAGGGAAGCAGAACTGAGCAGCACATTCCGATATTTCCTCGATACCGCTCGCCGCGAGCCTTTTCTCAGCGGGGAGGAGCTTCTGGAAGCGTGGACGGCGAGTGACCAGCTACGCACGAAAATACTCGCGGAACTCTCTCCCTACTGTGTCCTGCTTTCTCCGGTTTGCAGTATTCCAGCCTTCAGACATGGAGAACGCGAATGGCTAGTTGAAGGTAAAACTGTGGACTACTTCAGCACGATGCGCTTTACGCAGTGGTTCAATGTTCTTGGGGCGCCCGCTGCTGTCGTGCCTGTGGGAACATCGGATGATGGCCTGCCCATTGGAGTTCAGATCGCCGGTCTGCCGTATCACGATGAAGAAGTCCTTGCTGTCGCGGAACTGCTGGATCAGGATTTCGGCTACCGTGCACCGCCAATCGCTCTGCAATCTCAGCAGTTGAGTAAGCACACACCTCAGGATCGACGGCCGTAAGAGAGCGAGCATCCCTGGATGGAAATAGATTTCTCAGGTTTTGTCGGTAGGCCCGTTCTGCCAATAGAGCCGTCGCTGACGCACGCTGCGATACGAGGACGCCGTGTGCTTATCACGGGTGGCGGAGGCTCGATCGGCTCTGACTTCGCTCTCGCTGCTCTTGCTGCGAGACCTGAGTCGGTCATCCTGCTGGATGCCTCGGAGCACGCTCTTTATGAAAGCCATCGAAGGATGGTTCGCCTCGCAAAGGACTCCCCGACGAACGTCGTGCCCATTGTTGGCAGCATCCTGGATAAGCATCTTCTGGACCGTCTGTTTCGCGAGCATTGTCCAGAGTTAGTCATGCATACTGCAGCGTATAAGCATGTGCCGTTGATGGAGCAGAATCCTTTCAGCGCAATGGCCAACAACGCCATCGGCACCTACACGCTGGTCACGGCCGCTTTGCAGAGCCGCGTGGAGCAGATCGTCATGGTGTCCACTGACAAGGCGGTCAATCCGCAGGGCATCATGGGAGCGTCAAAACGTATCGCCGAGATCGTTCTGCTTTCAGATGCAAGTCCGCACGTGCGCATGAACTCTGTACGCCTCGGCAACGTGCTCGGCTCCTCAGGCAGCGTGGTGCCCCTGTTCAGGGAGCAGATGGAGAATGGTTTGCTACTGACTGTAACTCACCCGGATGCTCGAAGGTATTTTATGACAGCCTCAGAGGCTGTGGTTTCGCTAATGCTTGCCACAAGCTGCACGTTATCGGGGAGAATCCTGCTGGCCGACTGCGCACCGGCTCTTCGGGTTGTGGATCTTGCGCATTACATTGCCAGACAGTATGGAGCACAGCCCGCACGGAACACTCCTGTGGAGTTCACCGGGCTTCGGCCTGGCGATAAATTGGAGGAAGAGCTCGTTTCCTCGGATGAGATCATTGAGCCTCAGCCTGCAGCCGGGCTCCGGGTTGTAGCGAGCCCCTGTCCTTCCGCAGATGATGTAGCTGATGGTATTGAGAGCCTAGAAGCAGCGGTTCGCAACGGCGATAGAGAAGCGCTGATGTCGGTAGTCACTCATCTTGTTCCCGGCTATCGCGCGTCCGAGACTGCACATCCCGGGCTCCAACTTAGGGAGGCGCCGTGAAGCGAACGATTGCCGTTGTAACTACTTCGCGTGCGGACTACAGCCATCTCTACTGGCCGCTACGAGCGCTTAGAGATCATCCGGACGTCGACCTGAAATTGATCGTGATGGGACCTCACCTCTCGCCGGAGTTCGGCTCGACCGTTCGTGAAATTGAGAACGATGGGTTCACAATCCACGGTCGCGTGGAGTGTCTCCTCAGTTCAGATACGGATGTCGGCATGGCAAAGACCATCGGGATCGCGATCCTGGGTCTCGCCGATCTGTTGGGGCAGCTTCGTCCTGACCTGCTGCTCCTGATTGCAGATCGGTACGAAATGCTGGCTCCAGCCTCCGTCGCCCTGGCGCTCCGTTTACCGATCGCCCACATCGAGGGCGGTGAAGTGAGCGAGGGCGCAATTGACGACGCTGTACGCAATGCTCTGACCAAAATGAGTCACATCCACTTCACGTCGACTCATGCAGCACGCTCGCGTGTCATCGCCATGGGAGAGGAGCCTTGGCGGGTTCATCGCGCCGGCGCGCCATCACTCGATCACCTCGTCAAGAGCAGAATCTATTCTCGAGTAGAGCTAGAGGACACCTTGAATGTAAGCCTTGAGCAAGGTACTTTGTTAGTCGCATATCATCCCGTCACTCTGTTGGAGGACACGACGGAAGAAGCGAGTGCTCTCTTCTCGGCCCTTGCGGTCACCGAGGGCCAGATACTGTTCTGCTACCCAAATGCCGATGCCGGCAGCCGCAGTCTCATACAACGGACGCAGGAGTTTGTTGCGGATCGAGGACATGGACGTATCTTCACGAACCTTGACGCGCTGACCTACTGGAGTCTCCTTGCGAATGTAGACCTGCTGCTCGGAAACTCAAGCAGCGGCATTATGGAAACGGCATCGTTCGCGTTGCCGACAGTAAATATCGGCATGCGCCAGCAAGGACGCGAACGTGCGAGGAACGTGATCGACGTGGATCCAAGGCACCAGGCGATCGTTGATGGCATAACGCTCGCTCGCAGTCCTGCATTTCGCGCTTCACTTGCCGGCATGGAAAATCCCTACGGCGACGGCCACGCTTCGGAGCGCATTGTCTATACGCTGACCTCCGTTGCTCTCGATCAGACTCTTCTTCTCAAAAAGGCTGGGGAGCTTCCTAAGTGACAGAGGCGCGAATTCCGCTCTCATCGCCTGATATCGACGATGCCGATATCGCTGCGGTTGTCGCGGTTCTGAGAACCTCGCGCCTCAGCCTCGGCCCTGCGCTCAATGCCTTCGAGCGAGAGTTCGCCGCTTATGTCGGGTCGCCTTATGCGGTTGGGGTAAGTTCAGGTACGGCGGGGTTGCATCTGGCTTTGCTTGCTCTGGGCATCGGACCGGGTGATGAGGTGATTGTCCCGTCATTTACCTTCATCGCTGCCGCGAACGCCATTCGTTTCGTAGGCGCTGCACCGGTCTTTGCGGACATCAACGTCCACACTTTGAACATGGATCCAGACAGCGTTGAGCGCGCCATCACGCCGCGAACCAGGGCCCTGATGATCGTGCATACCTTCGGCTATCCGGCAGATATGACCCGCCTGCTCGACATCGCCAAGCGGAACAACCTGCGAGTGATCGAAGACGCGTGCGAAGCCATCGGCGCAGAATTCGAGGGGCGAAGAGTGGGCACGTTCGGCGATGCGGGCGTCTTCGCTTTCTACCCCAACAAACAGATCACCACAGGTGAAGGCGGACTGGTCGTTACTGGCAACGCTGCGGCCGCATCGACCATGCGCTCTCTGAGAAACCAGGGCCGAAGGTCCAGCGAAGACTGGTTCGAACACTCCGATCTTGGCTACAACTATCGTCTGTCGGAGATGAACTCCGCGCTCGGTCTATCTCAGTTGAGACGCGTCGAAAGCATTCTCGCTGCTCGCGCGTCCGTTGCTTCCTCCTATAACGATCGCTTACGCGATGTGAGCGAGTTGGTATTGCCGGCGCGCCAAGCGCAGAACTGCCGGATCAGCTGGTTTGTCTATGTTGTGCGCCTCTCCGAACAGTTCACCCGCGATCAAAGAGATTTCGTGATGCGTTATCTGACGGAGCGCGGCGTCGGTTGCGGGCGTTATTTTGCTCCTATCCATCTGCAAGGTGCTTACAAGTCCATTGCCTCGGCCGGTCTGAGCTTGCCCGTTACCGAAGCACAGGCAGAGCGAACTTTGGCGTTGCCGTTTTTCAATCGGATGAGCGGCGCTCAGGTGACTGAGGTTTGTGAATCTTTGCTCGAAGCGATCCATCTCGCATAATTCTTGAACGCTTCGAAAAATTTCACGGTTAGACTTTCAGGGCTGCGTCCAGTCGAAACTCTGCGATCAGCGGCAGGTGATCTGAAGCTACCAGCGCCTTCGGGCTGCGATCCAGCCGGGCTCCCTCGAACTGCAGCGGCGGCTCGTAATAGAAGTAGTCCAGAGACAGCAGCGGCAGCATCCCCGGGAACGTGCGCGGAAACTTCAGCCCATGCTCCGGGCGGAATGTCTGGAAGCTCTTCTTCAGAAGCTTCGTCGTCAGCCCGCGCGTCCACTCGTTGAAATCCCCGACAACCAAGCGCGGATTGGCGAGGTCCTCGCGGCCGAGCACCTCCGGTCCAAGTAATCGCACACCCTGAGAACGGCGCTCGACATAGCCTGTCCCAAGATGCACGTTGAAGACGTGAACAGCGTGCCCGCTCGCGACTTCGATATCCGCCTGCAAGACGCCGCGCTCTTCGCGCTTGCCGTGGCTCAGGTCATGGTTGCGCCAGTGCAGCAGCGGAAAGCGCGTCAGTGTCATGTTGCCGTAGCCGCCGCCGTGCAGAGGGCGGTTTGTGCCGAAGCACCACGTGTAGTCGGGAAAGGCGCGCGCAATCTCACCGGCCTGATCGTATGTGCGCGTCGGACCGGGAGCGTCGACGACCTCCTGCAGACACAGGATGTCGGCGTCGAGTTCCTTCAACACTGCGATGATGCGCTCGGGCGAGGTCTTTCGGTCGAATCCCTGAGCCTTGTGGATGTTGTACGTCGCTACACGAAATCGCGTCACGGCTGCCATCACTGCTGCCGCTCGAAGATCCATCCCAGCAGCTCCGGAGCGCGATCGCTCAGCGGGCGATGCTTCCATTCATCGAGCGACACTCGGCAGCTCTCCAGCAAGTCGGCGGTCATATCGTTTTCCAGGTGCTCCGCGAAACCTGCATCGCACACGGCGAGGTTTACTTCATCGTTGATGCCGAAGGAGCGGTTATCAAAATTTGTCGACCCCACCACCGCCCACGTGCTGTCGATGCACAAAACCTTGGCGTGGATCATTGCCGGCTGATACTCGTAGACCTCGGCGCCGGCCTTCAGGAGTGGGCCGTAGCCGCCGCGGCTGGCGCTGCGGGTCAGCAGGTGATCGCTCTTGCGTCCGGGAACGAGGATGCGCACCTTGACGCCGCGCTCTTCGATGGCGCGGCACAGTTCGCGGGTGAGGCTCTTATCGGGTAGAAAGTACGGTGTTGTGATGGAGATGCTGCGTCGCGCCGACGCCAGCAGCAATTGAAACAACACACGCGCCCGCGTCGAGCCGCCCACCGTTGGCGTGCTGTTGATTACCATCGCTACCGTTTTGTGCGGGCACTCGATGGCAGGGAAGTAGGCGTCACCGGTCAGCAGCTCACCGCAAGCTGAAAGCCAGTTTTCCGCGAATGTTGCCTGCAGGTTCGGCACGGCCTCGCCTTCGACGCGCACCATCGTGTCGCGCCAGCGGGCCTTGCCATGCACACCGCGATACCACTGGTCCGCCACGCCCGCGCCGCCGATGAAGCCGACGTTGCCGTCGACGATCAGCAGTTCGCGATGGGTGCGGTTGTCCATGCGGGTGAGCCTGTGCCACGCCGGGCTGTTGTACCAGGACACCCTGCCGCCCGCCTCAGTTAGCGGCCGGAAGAAACTCATCCTCGTTGCCGCGCACCCAAACGCGTCGAGCACGATATTCACCCGGACACCAGCGCGCGCCCGCTCCGTCATCGCGTCGAGATACAGTTTGCCGATCTCGCTCTTCTGGAAGATGTACGCCTCAAGATTCACACTGCTCTGCGCCTCGCGGAGCGCCTCCAGTTCGGCCGCATAGAACCGCTCGCCGTTCTTCAGGATCTCAAGCTTGCCTGTGTGGTTCACCTTCGCGTCGGAGAGCGACTCGAGCAAGTTCAGGAATTCCGGCGAGTCGTTCGGGGGAAGCTCGTCGCGGTTCGTGATCTCGTATTCCGGCATTGGACCGAAGAGTCCAGAGAGCAGAAACGCGGCCAGGAACACCAGAGCAACGACCCCGGCGACAAACCAGCCTGTTGACACCGAGATCAGCAGGATCAGCGCGTACAAGTCAGCAGGCCTTTCGGTTGAAGGTTATACCGTCTGTCCTCCAACGCGCAGTTAGATGCGGGTAAGTGCTGGCTCGTTATCGGCTGCGATTGCTGCACCCCCTCCCCCTCCCCCTCCTGGCCCTCTGGTCTCTGTTTTGTTGGAGATACAGGTCGTTGCCTCTGTAAAGTAGTCATTCTGGAGACCTTAGGCGCAAGGTACGCAGAATGTGCGGGTTGCGGGGGTTTTAGCACAAAGAAAAGCCGCCTGCACGTTAGGCGGCGGCTGTTCGAATTCTTGACATACTTCTATTGTAGCGGGTTGGCACGTATTAATATGCAGACGGATGTACTTGATTGTACTGAGCTTACAGCGAAGGGGTCTTGACAGCTTTTCGGCCGAGCGGCGGAAGCCTGTTCTACACAGACCCCCGCCGGCTTGGCTGCATCTCGCGCATGCCGATTGTCCAAGCTTCCGCTTTCTATTTCGTCTGCACCAGCCCAGCAACAACTTCCGCAACCTTCTCGAGTATCTGGTTCCAGCCTTCCATTTGACCGCTTTCCTTCGCGCTCTCCATGGGTTCATTGCCGATGAAGGTGAGTTTCGTGCGGCCGTCTCCGAGATCCTCAAAGAGGGTCACGTCGTAGGCGCCGTCGATGGCTTCATGTTCTATTCCCAATTGCGCAGGGTCAATCATGTTTCCCTTTGAATCCGCAAAGTACATCAGGGAGACGATCTTTTCGGGCGGAACAATTTCCTTGTATTCGACTGCGTTCCAGAACTCCTGCCCATCCGGCGCCTTCATGCAGAAGAGGGATTTTCCGCCAACGCGAAAATCCATCTTGCAAACGGGCGAGGTAAAGCCCTTCGGTCCCCACCACAGCATCACGTACTTCGGGTCTGTCCACGCCTGCCAAACTATCTCGCGTGGGGCATCGAAAATTCTTGTAACGACCATCCGCTCGATTTCGTTCACCGTGTTATCTGCCATCTCTCACCTTCTCTTTCTTTATTTGATTTACAACAACTTCCAACTTGTCGAAGCTCTCTTCCCAGAAGCGGCGATAGCTGAATGCCCAATCGCTGACTGTCTTTATCGCCTCTGGCCTAAGCGTGCACACACTCTCGCGTCCGCGCTTTTTCTTGATCACAATCCGTGCCCGCACCAGGTAGGCGATATGTTTTGAAATCATTTGCTGCGAGAGGTCAAAAGGTTCCGTCAATCCATGCACAGAGGCAGGGCCGTGGGAGAGCCGCTCGATCATGGCCCGCCGGGTTGGATCAGACAGAGCCGCGAATGTTGTATCCAAACTATTCACAACCAAATGGTAGTGGATTATGGCCCAATGTCAAATGTTAGTTTTGCGGTTTCGTGATTTGCTTTCCCTGGAGCATTGGCCCGGCCGCGTCGTGTAGGCTGTTTTCGTGGCGAAGCCTGATGAGTTCGAGCTCCTCTCCGTCGATGGGCATGACGTGCGCGTCACCAGCCCGTCGAAGCCTTACTTCACCAAACAGGTTCAGCTCACGAAGCTCGACATCGTGCGCTACTTTCTTTCTGTGTCTCCGGGAGCGCTGCAGGGCATTCGCGACCGGCCGATCGTGCTCAAACGCTTCGTTAACGGCGCCGAGGCTGAGCCCTTCTACCAGAAGCGCGCGCCCAGCGATCTGCCTGCTTTTTTGCGCACGGTGACGCTCAGCTTTCCGTCTGGACGGACGGCCGAGGAGGTCGTCGTCGACAATGCTGCAGGGCTCGCGTGGGTCGTCAACCTTGGCTGCATGGAGCTACATCCTCACCCTGTGCTCTCCGCCGATCTCGACCACCCCAACGAGCTGCGCGTCGACCTGGACCCCGGCCCGGGCGTCGAGTGGCCGGCTGTGAAGGAGGTTGCGCTGGTCGCGAAACAGGTGCTCGAAGAGCACGGCCTGACGCCCTTCGCCAAGACCTCCGGTTCGCGGGGCATGCATGTGAATGTGCGGATCGAGCCGCGCTGGAACTTCACGGAAGTCCGCCGCGCCGCGCTCGCCTTGGCGCGCGAAGTGGAGCGCCGGGTCCCCGCACTGGCTTCGAGCAAATGGTGGAAGGAAGAGCGCCACGGCGTTTTCCTTGACTACAACCAGAACGCAAAGGATCGCACGACGGCGTCTGCGTACTCGGTGCGCCCACTGCCGGATGCCCGGGTCAGCGCGCCGCTGGCGTGGGACGAAGTGAACGATTGCAACCCCGCCGACTTCACCGTGCTCACGATGCCCGCGCGCTTCGCCACCATCGGCGATCCGCACGCCGCCATGGACTCAGCAGCCGGCTCGCTAGAGGGCCTGCTGGATCTCGCCGCGCGCGACGAAGCTTCGGGTCTGGGCGATGCGCCGTGGCCGCCGCACTTTGCCAAGCAGGCGGGGGAGGGCAAGCGCGTCCAGCCGTCCAAGGCGAAGCCTGCGGGGGGTGAGAAGGCGTTCGCCGATCAGCTAGGCGAGGGCTTCGGCAACAAGCGCTTCCGCAAGCGCGCAAAGGCTGAGTCGGATGCGCCGGTGCTAGAGGGGGAGGCGCCGGCGACGGGGGAAGCGACGTCTGCAAAGAAGCCTAGGGCTCCGCGAGCCCCGAAGATGCCACTGATCACGATTGCGCAGTCGCCGGACAAAGCTGCCGCGGAAGCGGGTCTCGAACGCTGGAAAGCAAAGCACCCTGAAGCCGCTGCGCTGCTGAGCGTCGACGATGTGCTTGTCGACCGCATGCGCGGCAGCTCGTCGATCTGGTACCGCATCCGCGTGAATCTGCGGCATGTGCCTGAAGACCAGCGGCCAGCGCAGCAAACGCCCGATCCGGATGATGATCCGACACGCGCCTGGCGGGAAGCCAGCACGGACCCTAGCGGGCATTCCACGTAACAGCCAGGACCAGCAACGTCCCTCCCGCCAACAGCCCAGGCGCTAAGAGCCACCACTTACTTCCGTCTCTGGCGGCCAACAAACCCAAGACACAGGCAGTCACGAAAGCAGTCAAATCTATCGGCCCGCTCAAGCTGGAATCCCCAGCCAGAAACGGCACGGCACACAATCCTGCGCTGACCAGCCCCAGCTTCCTCGACCGCTCCACTACCCCCGCTCCGGAAAAATCTCCGCCAGCTCTTGCGGCGCCACTACCTCGAGCTGCGCATATGTGCAATCTTTCGGCGCTTTGTCTGTACGCCAGCGCCTGAAGTGCGCCAGATGCCGGAAGCGGTCGCCCTGCATGTGCTCGTATGCGACTTCGACCACGAGCTCGGGACGCAGTGCTACCCACGACAGGTCTTTGCCTCCGGTCCAGCGGCTCTTGCCGCCGGGCATGCGCGACTCCGCCGCCTCCGCGCCCGCCCAGCCGGCCCACGGGTGGCCCTCCAGCGGATTGTCGCGATAGGGCTCGAGGAACTCGACGAGCTCCTTGCGCTTAGCCGCCGTAAAGCTTGAGCACACGCCCACGTGCTGCAACACGCCCGCATCGTTGTACAGGCCGAGCAGAAGGGAACCGATGGCCGTATCCTTGCCGTCTTTGTGCCAGCGGAATCCCGCGACCACGCAGTCGCAGTCGCGCTCGTGCTTGATCTTCAGCATTGTGCGCTTATTTGGCTGATACGTGCCCGCCTGTGACTTCGCCATCACGCCATCCAGCCCCGCACCCTCGAAACGGCGGAACCAGTCCTCGGCGATCTCGCGGTCGGTGGTTGCAGGCGTGAGGTGTAACGGGGGCTCGGCGCTGCCGACGATCTCCTCTAAACGGGCGCGCCTGACGCTGAACGGTTCGGAACATATATCCTCATCGCCCACGGCCAGCAGGTCGAAGAAGACGACTGACGCCGGGATCTGGCCCGACAGCAGCTTGATCCGCGAAGCCGCCGGATGTATACGCAGCTGGAGCGCGTCGAAGTCCAGACCTTTGGCGCCGGCAATCACGATCTCTCCATCGAGCACACAACGCTCCGGCAGGCCCGCGAGCAGGGGCTCGCGGAGCTCCGGGAAGTAACGGTCAAGAGGCTTGCCATCGCGACTCTGGATCAGCAGCTCGTCGCCATCGCGAAAGATGATCGCGCGGAAACCATCCCACTTGGGTTCGAAGGTCCAACCTTCGGCTTCGGGGATCGCGTCAATGCGCTTGGCAAGCATGGGGAGCACGGGCGGTTCAATGGGAAACGGCATGGCCAATATCCTAAACGCCGAGTGATTCGAGTGTCGGCTCTCGCATTTGGAACTCACAGTTCCTTATTTGAATTGAACTGTCGACGCGTTACCAAAGTTTTGCGCGAAGTCCAATTTGAAGCGATAAACTTCTCTCCCATCCACATCGAATCTTCAACCGGCCTCCGCGTCCGCGGAAACGAAACGTCCAATGAACACTATGAGCCTCGATACTGACGCAAAGCTGCTCGCCCTCGCCGAGCCAACGCGCGCCATGCTGATGGAGATCGCCGGCAGCCTTCTGGCCGGTCACGCCGAAATTTCAGTCGAGACGATGGTGGACGGCGAAGACGGAATATTCTTCATCCTCAGAGTTCCCGCAATCCACCTCGGCAGGTTCATAGGCCCAGAAGCCCGCACAGCAGAGTCGCTCCGCGTCATCGTCGGCGCCGCCGGCATCAGGCTTTCCCGCCGCTTCTCCCTGACCATCGCCTCCCCCGACATCGAGCACCCGGCCCTCGGCGCCAACCTCCCCTGCTAGTCTCCCACCGCGCTGTCTGTGTTTTTCCTTCGCGTCCTCTGGGTTAATTTTGCACTTCCCCCCGCCCCGGCAATACATCCAGCAGAGCAACATTTCCCGAGCCTCCGTGTTCAAACGAACGGATCGGTACTCGTAGTGAGACTGAATCCTGGGGCTGCCCCGAGGCGGCCCGAACGGAGGCTTTACATGCGATATCTACGCTATCTCGCTCTTCTCTCGATCTTTATTCTGCCCGCGACGCTTGCTCGCGCCCAGGTGTCGGTAGGCATCGGGATTGGCGCTGTGCCGGTGGCTCCGTATGGCCCCCCGGTTTGCACTTACGGTTACTATGCCTACTACCCCTACTCCTGCGCGCCTTACGGCTACTATGGCCCGTCGTGGTTTGATGGCGGGGTCTTCATCGGAGCGGGGCCCTGGTTCCGCACCGGATGGGGATATCGCGGGTATCGCGGTTACTACGGTCGTCCGGGCTTCTACGGTCATCCTGGCTGGGGCTACGGACACGGCTATGTCGGCAACCGCGGCTACGTCGGGCACGGCTACTCGGGCGGTAACTTCGGCCACGGTGGCTTCGCAGGTCACGGTGGATTCAGCGGCGGCGGCCACGGCTTCTCCGGTGGCGGTGGTTTCCACGGCGGTGGCGGAGGCCACGGCGGCGGTCATCGCTAATCCCTGTCTCGAGGTAAAGCACAACGGGCAGCCTGATGGCTGCCCGTTGTGCTTTTATGCAGGTGATGAATTACAGGCCTTTGGCGACGAGGAAGAGGATGAGGTCCTTGACGCGGGAGGAGTAGCCCCACTCGTTGTCGTACCAGCTGATGACCTTGCCGCTCTGGCCGACGACCTTGGTGAGGAGGGAGTCGACGATGGAGGAGAGCGGGTTGCCCTTGAAGTCGGAGGAGACGAGCTCTTCGGTGGTGTAGCCGAGGATGCCCTTCAGCGGGCCTTCGGAGGCGGCCTTGAGGGCGGCGTTGAGGGACTTGGCGTCGATGGGCTTTTCGGCGACGAAGCTGAGGTCGACGACCGAGACGTTGGGGGTCGGGACGCGGATAGCGAAGCCGTCGAGCTTGCCGTCCATCTCCGGGATGACCAGCTTGAGGGCCTTGGCGGCGCCGGTGGAGCTGGGGATCATGGAGAGGGCAGCGGCGCGGGCGCGGCGGAGGTCCTTGTGCGGCGTGTCGAGGATGACCTGATCGTTCGTGTACGAGTGGATCGTGGTCATGATGCCGGATTGGATGGTGAACGTCTCGTGGATGACCTTGACGATGGGCGCGAGGCAATTCGTCGTGCAGGACGCGTTCGAGATGACGTTGTGCTTCGCGGCGTCGTACTTGGAGTCGTTGACGCCGAGGACGACGGTGAGGTCCTCGTTGGTGGCCGGGGCGGAGATAATGACCTTCTTGACGGTGGAGCCGAGGTGGGCGGCAGCCTTGGTGGCGTCGGTGAAGAAGCCGGTGGATTCGACGACGATCTGCGCGCCGACGGAGGCCCAGTCGAGCTTGGCGGGGTCGCGCTCGGCGAAGACCTTGATGGTCTTGCCGTCGACGATGATGGAGTCTTCGGTGGCGGAGATTTCCTGCTTGAGGTTGCCGAGGATGGAGTCGTACTTGAGCAGATGCGCGAGCGTGGCCGGGGTGGTGAGGTCGTTGACGGCGACGAATTCGATGTCGGGATTGCCGAGGGCCGTGCGGAAAACGTTGCGTCCGATGCGGCCGAAGCCGTTGATGCCTACCTTGACTGCCATGTGCGCGTATGACCTCTTCTTGAAGTGTGGAGGAGTACGCGCGGCGAGTTCAATTCCGGGGACCCCGATGCGCGCCCCAACCCTTTGAGGCTAGCAGAGAGGGGCAGCGGGAGCAAACGGACGCCGTGAAGGTGCCGATCCGGGTGCACCACTTTTGCGACTCCACCGGGGGGTGTGTTACAAACCAGACTATGCGCGACTGGATGCGCGAAAAACTCATGAGAAGACGTTCCAAGCGTGGGCCCAACGAATCGGAGTCCACAGGCAAGAGTGGGCAGGAACTCCCCACCAACCAACTGGCACCCCTGCGCCCGGATTATCCGGAGCCTGTAGCGAAGGCTGCACCTGCTGCCGAAGCTGTCCCGCAGCCGGATGTCACGGCCGAGATGCATGGCCTGCAGCCGGGAGCCGCGAGTGCGGAGACCGATAGCGGACCGAAGCTTGTGGTCGAACATCAGCCGGAGTCGGTTGGCGTGCCGCCGGCCGCGCCGGTTGCGGTGTCGCCGAAGTCGCCGCGTGGGTACGTTGTGCTGACGATTGGGCTGCCGGGGTCGGGCAAGACGACCTGGTACAAACGCCGGGGCGTGCAGCCGCTTTCGAGCGACATGCTGCGGACGATCCTGTTCGACGACATCACCGATCAGCGCTACCAGGGGCTGGTGTTCAGCACGCTGCGCAGCCTGCTGCGGGCACGGCTGATCGCGAAGATGCCGTGGAATTATGTCGATGCCACGAACCTTTCGCCGCACGAGCGGCGGCAGTGGATCAAAATGGCGAAGAGCTTTGGGTATGAAGTTCAGGCGGTGTTCTTTGATGTGCCACTTGAGGTTTGCCTGGAGCGGAATTCGAAGCGCGACCGCGCGGTGAGCGACGAGGTGATGCGGTCGATGGCCGACAGGTTGAAGCCGCCGGTGTTCAAGGAAGGCTTCGACAAGATTACGGTGGTGCGCGTGAAGGGTGCGACACCGGCAGCGGCTGCTGCGGAGAATGCCCCTGAGGCTGCAGTGGAAGGTTAGTCGGACGACGGAGATTGGATGGCCGCCCAAGGCGTTGAGTTCTCGCATGTGAGCTTGACGCTGCCGGGCGGCCTTCAGCTTTTAAGGGACGTTTCGCTGCGCATCAAACCGGGGACGACTACGGCGCTGCTGGGGCGGAGCGGGTCGGGGAAGACGACGCTGCTGCGGATGGTGAATGCACTGGTGCGGCCGACGGCGGGGTCGGTGGTGGTGGGTGGACGGGATGTTGGGGCGGTCGATCCGATTGAACTGAGGCGCGGCATCGGGTATGTGATCCAGGAAACAGGCTTGTTCCCACACATGAAGATTGAACGGAATGTGGGGATGACGCTGGAGTTAGCTGGGCGATCGCGCGCGGAGATTGCGGGGCGCGCGGAAGCGATGCTGGAGCTGGTGGGGCTGGCGAAGGATTTTGCGGGGCGGTATCCGTGGCAGTTGAGTGGAGGGCAGAGGCAGCGGGCCGGGCTGGCTCGGGCGCTTGCGGGCGAGCCGCAGGTGTTGTTGATGGACGAGCCGTTTGGGGCGCTCGATCCGCTGACGCGCGCGGAGATGCAGACGATGTTGCGCGAGCTGCTGCGGCGGGTGGGGACGACGACGCTGATCGTGACGCATGATCTCGATGAGGCGCTGTATCTAGCGGACAGGGTGGTGCTGCTGGAGGCGGGGCGGGTGGTGGCGGACCTGGCGGCGGGGGACGTGCGCGGGTCGCAGATTGAGGCGGTGCGCGCGTATGTGGCGGCGACGCATCGGGCGGACATTGTGCATCCCACCTTAGCCGACGATAAGGCCGTCGGCGAAGATGGGGCACCCGGCGTTGTGGGTGGTGCTGCGTGAGCGAGTTCCTGCGGCAGCATGGGGCGGAGATCGGGCGGCTGACGTTTGAGCACCTGTGGCTGACCGGGTTTGCGATGCTGTTTGCGGCGGGGATTGGGATACCGGTGGGAATCCTGCTGACTCGGCGGGAGCGGATGGCGCGGCCGGTATTAGCGGTTGCGAATGTGCTGCAGGTGATCCCGAGCCTGGCGCTCTTTGGGCTCCTGCTGCCTGTGCCGTGGCTGGGTGAGCGGGCGGCTCGGTTGGCGATTGTGGCGCTGACCGGGTATGCGCTGCTGCCGATCCTGCGGAATACGTATGCCGGGATTCGGAGTGTTGATCCTGCGCTGGTTGATGTCAGCAATGCGCTTGGAATGAGTGGGGTGCAGCGGCTCTATAAAGTGGAACTTCCACTGGCGGCGAGCGTGATTCTGGCCGGGCTGAGGACGGCGACGGTCACGTGTGTCGGCGTGGCGACGATTGCGGCAGCGGTCGGAGCGGGTGGGTTGGGGGAGTTGATCTTTCGGGGTGTGGCGTCTGTGGATAACGGCCTGGTGCTGGCTGGGGCGGTGCCGGCGGCGCTGCTGGCGCTGGCGGCGGATGGGATGCTGGGGTTCGCGGAGAAGAGGCTGGCGGTGCGGCGGTGAGGCTTCGCGGGCGGGATACTTCCCACCCATCGCACCAAGTGCTGGGCGATGAATGGGGCACCCGGGATGTTGTGGCGGGACCGGCGAGAAGCAGGTCCTTCGCGTTGCTCAGGATGACAATTTCTAGATTTGGCGGTATATGGCTCTCTGTTATTTGCCTAATGGGTTTGACGGCGTGTGCGCCGCCGCGGTCTTCGCATGTGGTGGTGGGGGCGAAGAATTTTACGGAGCAGGTGGTGCTGGGGGAGTTGTTGGCGCAGGAGATTGAGGCGGCTGGTGGGGGAAGGGTCGAGCGGCGGTTCTATCTGGCGGGCAGTTATTTGTGCCAGCAGGCGATGGTCTCGGGACGGATCGATGGCTATGTGGAGTACACCGGGACGGCGCTCACGGCCATTTTGAAACAGCCGGTTGACAGGGATGCGGGCCGGGTGCGGGAGACGGTTGCGCGGCTGTATGAGCAGAAGTATGCGGTAAGCGTGGGGCCGGGGTTGGGGTTTGAGGATACGTTCGCGATGGTGGTGCGCGGGGACGATGCGCGGCGGCTGGGGTTGCGGACGATTTCGGATGTGGTGGGGAAGGCGGAGATTTCGCGGCTGGGTGTGGGGTACGAGTTTGCGGAGCGGCCGGATGGGTTACGGGGGTTGAGCGCGGCGTATGGGTTGAGGTTTGCGGGGTCGCCGCGGACGATGGAGCTCGGGCTGCTGTATCGTGCGCTGGCGGCACGGCAGGTGGACATTGTGGCGGGGAACTCCACCGATGGGGCGATACGCGCGCTGGACTTCGTTGCGCTGGAGGACGACCGCCACTACTTTCCGCCGTATGAGGCGGTGCCGCTGGTGCGTGAGGAGTCGCTGCGGCGATGGCCGCAGATCGCGGTGGCGATGCATCAGCTTGCGGGCAAGGTGAGCGCGGACGAGATGCGCGCGATGAACCTGGCGGTGGATAGCGAGCACCGCGACGTGGGGGATGTGGTGCGGGAGTTCCGGGTGAAGAACGGGCTTTGAGCTTCGGGGCTTGGGCCGTGGGTTGTTGGTTGGGGTTGCACCGGAAAAGCCCGCTTGACGTCCGCAAATTTCGATCCCCGGGTAAGCGACAGTTATCTGCTTCGTCAGGGGCTTTCCAGCACCAGCTCGCAAATTTGCAAAAGTTTGTTCATCTTCGTTGCTTATGTGCAACAAGCCTCTCTCCTCAAAAGCCATAACTCTTTATTTACAGGAATTAAGCGACGGCGAATTGACGTTGTTATTTGGGATCGTTCCCCGACCTAAGTTCGGATGCACAACACATTTCGAAAATGAAGGAATTTTCGGACGTTGAGGCCTAGCTTCCGTTCTGCGCAGCAAGCGCAGAAAAGGAAGGCTACACAATGTCGAAGCACATCGTACGGAAGACTACTCTTGCCCTTACACTCATGCTCCCGGTCTTGATGACTGGACGCGCGTTCGCAGACTCGGATTGCGGCGATGCAGCGTGCATTGTCAATGGCACAAGCCCTCAGCCCCAGGTTGTGTCGGGAGACGCTTCCACATCGGCTATTGTCTATAGCGAATTAGCGCTCATCGTTGCGCTGGGAATGGCATAGAATGATGCCAGGGAAAAAATCTCAGGGCCGCCCGATGGGGAAGAGACATGAGCCTGAACGGCATCGACTATCTTTTCTGGGCGGCCGGATTCCTGGCTGAAGTCCTTCTGCTGGTGGTTCTGATTGCACGGCATCGAGTGCGGAGCTTTCCTTTTTTCACAGCGATGATTTCGGAAAGCATCGTCACAACGGTTATTCTCTACTTCCTTTCCCGATATGGAACTAAGGGCGCGTACGCGGTGGGGTATTTCTGGACCGGATTCGTGGACCTGACGTTACAGGTGTTGGTCTTTTTTGAACTGGCCTCGCATGTTTTTAAGCCAGTCGGCAAGTGGGCGCCTGATATACGAGATACATTTGTAGGACTGATCTGCGGGAGCAGCGTGATTGCGGTTAGCGTGACACTGTTGACGACGCCGCCGGCGAAAACGTGGTTGCAGGGATTAATTATCCGAGGAAATTTTCTTTCTTCGGTGTTGATGGTTGAACTTTTTGTTGGGATGGTTGTACTTTCCTCGACAGCCAGGCTGCCTTGGAAGACGCATGTGGCGCGTATTGCGCAGGGTATGGGAGCTTATTCCCTAGTCGGGATTGTGACTGAAGCGGGGCATAGTTTGTTCGGGCTCGACCACAGCGCGGCGGTAGCGACGGCGTTTTCGTATGCCGGTATGTCGAGTTTTGTTTTCTGCCTGGGATACTGGATCGTTATGCTGTGGCGTGACGCGCCGGCACCCCAGCCTCTGCCGGAGAAGATGCGCCTGCAATTGGCTGGTCTGCATAGAAGAATCGAATGGGACCTGGATAAGATTCGGGACTGGAAGAAGTCGTGAGCTCACAGAACATCTATTTCGTGGTGGTATTGGCGGTTTTGCTGCTGGCGCTCGCCACGTTGCTAGTGGTGTATTCGCGTCGCACGCGGAAGAGTTCTCAAAATACGTGGAACGATTTGTTCAAGCGCCTGAAGCTGCTGGACCGCGGGAATATTGCGAAGATTGCGCTGGATGTTATTGACGATCCCGGGGCACGCGGCGAGGCGAACGTTGAACTCGATCCTGAAGAGATATGGCCGCTAATCGGGGGACTTGAAGGGCTGGAAGTGCTGGAGCACAACTGCGATGTCCTGGTGGACATGGCGTTCTATGTTCAGAAGTGGCATCCGGAGGCCGTTGTTGTGGCGGAACAACTGCGCTTGAATGCGCGGGAAATCGCATGGCATGTGGAACGGCTGAAGGGAGCGAGGACTACCGGGAACCTTCATTCGGCGTTTCCGGACTATGCCCAGCGCGCGATTGCGACTTACTACCTGATGACTCAAAGTGTGCTGGCGCTCTATGAGCAGAGCAAGCTTCCGGAGTTTGGCCAACTGCAGCGGGCGCTCTAGCCGGCTTGTCAGTCCAGGCGGCGCATAAAAATTGCGGCGACCGTTCCGATGACCTCGATTTCCTTGCGGTACTCCCAGCGCCTGCTGGTTTCATAGGAAAGAGGGTGAGGGACCAGTGTGAGCCAGCGGGACTCTTTGTCGAGCTCGCAGAATCCGGTGGCGTATCCGGCGCGGGTGAGCAGAAAGTAGATCGGTCGGTTGAACTCGTTAGTCCATTCTCTTCTGCCTGCGATCGCCTTTTTCTGGGTATCAATTAGAACGATGGAGCCGGCGCGGATCATGGGCTCCAGCGTGCGGTCGCGTTTGCCGATAACTCCGCGGCGGTAATGGACGGGAAGGGTGCCCTGTTCGGGAGCGAGCAAGGTGGTCTGTTCGGGTGGAGGCTCGGTGACGAGCTTATCGGGCAGCCAGAGTTTTGCGTGCTCTTCGAGGGGCCCTTGGCCGAGCAGAAGCGTGGCGTTTGGGCTTGAGATCTGCTCCAGAGTATTAGAGGCGGCGCCGGTGGTGGGGCAGAGGGCGAGCATCTGCTCGGTAGAAAGGCTGTAGATAACGGCCAGGACGATGAGTTTGGTGGCGGAGAGTTCGCGGTTTTCGCGCTCCACACGGTCGAGCCAGCTGGCAGAAATTCTGCAAGCTGGGTTCCCGGAGCGTTCGGCGAGGGCAACGCTGCGCTCTTCAACCTCGCGGAGGGTCAGTTGCCACTGTAGGCGCGTGGCGCGCAGGCGGACACCGATTCCGCTCACGGGCGCTTCCCCTGTAGAGGGACGAGCGCTGCCGTCTTCTGCAGCGTACGAGAGTGTACCAGCCTGAGTTTTCATATAAATAGTTTCTGTATCGTACATCGAAACCGAAGCAAAGGTCCTATTGACCCTCAAATTTGTTGCTTATAAGCAACTTGCGAAAATGAGTGGTTTGGCCGAGGAATTTCACCCTTAACGTAAGTAGTTCATTTAATTAGCCATTATTTGTGATGGCGGGCGATTTGTTGCTTTTAGGCCGGTGTGTGCTGGATTTGATTACCCGAAGCGAGGCGCTGTTGCACGATGTCCATGTGCAAGAAGCTTTGCCAGATTCGTTCAACGAAGGAAGCACATCAATTCATTGAGGGACCTTATGACCGCAGCATTTGAGCCAACTTCCAAAGTGCAGGACTTGTTACTTCTTATCGCGCGGTCGATCGTGGATGAACCGGAGAAAGTAAAGATCGAGGCCGAAACATCGCACGATGAGACGATCATGCGCATTCAAGTGGCGTCCAAGGACCTGCCGGCGATCGTGGGACCGAAGGGAGAGTTGGGAGCATCGCTCGAAGACCTTCTCGGTGAGCTGAGCGATAAGTACAAGCACTCGTTTGCGCTGGATATTCAAGCGGAAGTCATTAATTAGTCGAGGGCTCGAAGGCTTATTCAGAAGCGTTGACTAAGCCTCAAGGCGTACCTCGGTGGCTAAAGCCGTATTGATTCTGTGTGGCTTGTTGTCGCGGCTCAAGCCGTGACCTACCGTTCTGTGCTTGATGTGACCTAACGTTGTGGCGCTAGAGCGGATGATCGGCAAGGTCGAGGGCGAGTTCGTGTCCGATGCCGTCGAAGTCTGGCTGGATGGCGCGGGCGCGGTCGAGCGCCGCCTGAACGTGGGGGAGGATGTTCTCCGGGCCGATGTGCTTGAGCAGATCCGAGCCGGCGATGAGCTGTGATGGCTGGTCGCGGGCGCCGCACAGGAGCAAGGTCTTGCCGACTTTGTGGAGCCGGTCGAAGAATTGCTCGAGAGCGTGGATGCCGGTGGCATCTAGAGCGGTCATGTTGCGCAGGCGCAGGATGACGATCGAGCCAAAGCAGTTGAGGTCTTTTGTGGCTTCGGCGAGCTTCTCGGTTGTGCCGAAGAGAAATGGACCGTGGATGCGGAGGATGGTGACGTTCGCCGGGATGTCTTTGTCCTGGAGTATGTGGGCCTGGCCGTCTTCGAGGTACTCGGGTGTGACGGGAGCGACGGTGGTGGTTTCGGAGATGCGATAGATGTAGAGCAGCGCCGCCAGAGCCATGCCGACGCCCACCGCGACGGTGAGGTCGGCGAGGACGGTGAGGGCAAAGGTTGTTATCCAGACGGCGATGTCCGCTGCGGATAGGCGGAGGATGGTTGCGATCTCGCGCCACTCGCCCATGTTGTAGGCGACGACGAAAAGAACGGCTGCGAGAGTCGCAAGCGGAACGAAGCGCGCCAGCGGCGCGGCGACAAGAAGAATTGCCAGCAGTGTGAGGGCGTGGACCATGCCGGCGACGGGTGTTTGAGCGCCGGAGCGGATGTTGGTTGCCGTGCGGGCGATGGCGCCGGTGGCTGGGATTCCGCCGAAGAGCGGAGAGGCAATGTTGGCGACGCCCTGGGCGACCAACTCGACGTTGGAGCTGTGGCGGTCGCCGCTCATGCCGTCGGCGACTACCGCGGAGAGGAGGCTTTCGACGGCTGCGAGCAGCGCGACGGTGAAGGCGGAGGGGAGCAGTGGAAGGATGTGTTCGGCGCGGAAGTTGGGGAGGGCGAAGTGCGGGAAGCCTTGCGGGATGCCGCCGAATTTGGTGCCGATGGTTTCTACGGGGAGATGAAAGAACGCCGATGCGATGGTGGCGAGCAGGAGCGCGATGATGGAGCCGGGAACGCGTTTTGTGAGACGGGGCCAGAGCAGGATGATGGCGAGCGAGGTCGCGGCGAGTGCGACCGTTTGCCACTGGAGTGTGGCGATGTAGTGAGACAGCATGCGGATGCGGGCGAGAAAGTCACTGGGGACGGGTGGGGTCTTGAGGCCGAGGAAGTCTTTGATCTGGGTGGAGGCGATGAGCAGGGCGATGCCGTTGGTGAAGCCGATCGTTACGGGGCGCGGGATGTATTTGACTGCTGTCCCAAGGCCGGTGAAGCCCATGATGAGCAGCAGAACTCCTGCCATAATGCCGACCAGGGCGAGACCGGCGACTCCGAATTTTGCGACGATGCCTGCGACAATGACGACGAACGCGCCGGTGGGGCCGCCGATCTGGCTGCGTGAGCCCCCCAAGGCAGAGATGAGGAAGCCGGCGACCACGGCCGTGTAGAGGCCCGCCTGCGGCGGGACGCCGGAAGCAATGGCGAAGGCCATCGCAAGCGGAAGAGCGACCAGGCCGACGGTGAGTCCCGCGACGAGGTCCTGGGTGAACTGCTTGAGGGTGTAGTTGCGCAGGCAGTCGATGGAGCGGGGGAGCCAGCGGCGCGGAAGGGTCATCGCGCTGTCTCCAGCGGCTTTTCCATCTCGTCGAGCATCGCGAGCGCTTCCTTGAGGTGGGCGTGGAAGTAGGTGCGCATGAGGGCGAGGACGTCGATGATGAGCGGGTCGCGGACGGAGTAGAAGACCTGGTTGCCGGACTTGCGGTTGGTGACGAGCTGCTTGGCGCGGAGAACGGCGAGGTGCTGTGAGACGTTGGCCTGCTCCATTCCGAGCTTGTCGATGAGGACGCCGGCGGAGAGCTCTCCAGCGCTGAGGAGCTCAAGGATCGCGATGCGCGTGGGGTGGGCGAGGGCCTGGAAGATGTCGGCTTTGAAGCGACGCAGTGGATCGTTCACCTGAGAATATTAGGATATTCGAATATAGATTGCAATGTGCCATTAGAAGGTGGTTTGCAGGCAAAAGAAAGGACAGCGAAGGAGGTCTTCGCTGTCCCTGAGGAGGTTAGGCGATTAGAAGAGGATGCGGCCGCCGACCTGGATGATGCGGTTGCTACCGTTGGTGCCGGTGATGCGGCCGAACTGCGCGTTGTTCATGGTGCCGTTCGGCTGGCCGAGGTTGGTGAGGTTGAAGGCGTTGGTGGCTTCGCCGCGGAGCTGGAAACGCAGACTCTCGTGGATCGGGAAGTCACGGAAGACCGAGGCGTCGATGTCGCGGTAGCCCGGACCGGAGAGCTCCGCCGGGCGGGTGAGACCGAGGAGACCGAGGGGGCCGGTCCCTTGGCAGGTGGTGGTGTTGGGAACGCAGTAGGCGCTGGTGTCGAACCAGTGGTTCATCATGGCGAGGCGGGAGTGTCCGTTGTCGACGAGGCCGATGTGCCGGCCGGGGGCGACGTTGGGGCGGTCGTTGGTCTGGCCGTCGGCATTGACGTCCGTGCCGGTGGTGACGGTGAAGGGCCTGCCGCTCTGCAGGTTGACGATGGCGGAGATGGACCAGCCGTTGAGCGCCGAACGTACGAAGCGGTTGTAGCCGCCGAAGTAGTCCGGCTTCCAGACCATTGAGGCGCTGAACTGGTGGCGCATGTCGACGTCGGAACGCTGGTGGGCTTCGAGCTGCGGGTAGTTGGGGTCGATGAAGTTTCCGGGGAGCGAGCTGTTATCGAGCGTATTGCTGGCGAGGGTCTTGCTCCAAACGTAGAAGGCCTTCATGCTGACGCGGTGGGTGAGGCGCTGCTCGATGGTGGTCTGCAGGCCGTTGTAGTTGGAGGTCTGGGTGGACTGGATGACGTAGACGTTGGAGAAGGTGGGGTTCGCTGCGGAAAGGCCGAACTGGGAGTTCAGCGGGCGGCGGTTGTTGACCGTGGAAGTGCTGCCCGAACCAATGTTGGCGTAGGCACAGGCCTTCGTGGTGTCGGTGCAGCTTGGGCCTGAAGTTCCTGCGGCGGTGATGTTGTACTGCGGTGCGTTGAGGTCGGTGTAGAGCGGAAGCTTGCGGTTAAGAGAGCCGACGTAGTTGGCGCTGATGGCGAGGCCTCTGCCGAACTGCTGCTGGAAGCCGAAGTTGAACTGGTAGTCGTAGGGCCAGCTGTAGTGAGGGTCGAAGGACGAGACCTGGACGGGCTTGATGAAGGTCGCTGTGCCGGCGCCCGGGATGAACTGGAAGGTGGGGAAGGGGTTGACGCCGCCGGGGAACTCGGAGGTGTCGGTGGAGTAAGGGTGCGTCATGGAGACGACCTTGCTGAAGGCGGCGCGGACGGCGTAGGGCTGGAAGTTGGAGGGCACCTCCCACTCGTTGCCGGCGATGCCGCCGAAGAAGAGGCCCGCTCCGCCATGGAAGACGGTCTTGCCGTTACCGTAAGGGTCCCAGGCGAAACCGATTCGGGGCGAGACGTGGTTATACGGCGTGAAGGCGCCGGTCCTGGGTACGCCCGGATCGCCCGGAAAGAGCATGCCGACGGGAGCTTTCTGGTTGGGGACGCCGTTGACGATCACCGAGTTGAATGCGGTGGACTGCACTCCGGGGATGAAGTTGGTCTGGCGGTTTTGGGTATCGGTGGGCGAGAACTGGATGTCGTAACGGACGCCGAGGTTGAGCGTGAGCGTTGGGATGATGCGCCAGTCATCCTGGGCGAAAAGGCCAGTGTTCCAGTAGTTGGCGTCGGCGTACTCGGGGACGTCCTGGTTCATGGCGTTGGGCATGCCCATGACGAAGTCGGAGATGGACTGCGTGGTGCGGGAGCCGGTGGCCGTGGTGTAGGCGAAGGTGCCGTAGTTGTTGAGCGAGGTCTGCTGGAAGTCCTTCTCGAGTCCTTCCTCGCCGCCGAGGTACAGGGTGTGCTTGCCCTTGGTGAGGCTGACGACGTCGCGGATGCCGTAGAGGTTGGTGCCGGCCTTGGGACCCTGGATGGCCTGGCCGAGAGTGAACCAGCCGGCGACCGAGATGTTGGGGCGGGACGGAGTGCCGATGACGCCGAGGTCCGAGCCGAAGTCGGAGATGGAGCTGGCGGGGAAGTTGACGCGGCCGCCGTTCTGACGCGTGTAGCTGAGGAAGAACTGATTGATGATGTTGGGCGTCACTGTCCAGACGTCACTGACGTTGGCGACCTGCTGCTTGGTGGAGTAGTTGGCGTAGGACCAGCGCTGCGTGAGCGTCGAAGGTACGGAGCGGATGTCATGGTTGTAGAGGAAGTAACTGAAGGTCAGCGTGTGCTTGCCCATGGTGTGGTCGAGCTTGCCGAGATACTCGCTGTTGTTCTCGGGGACCGGGGCGGTTTCGCGGTGGGTGTAGGGGGTGTCCGAGGGCTGGGTTGGATTGGGCAGCGGGACTAGGCTCTGGTCCTTGAGGATGTTGGTCGCGGTGAGGTCGAGCGGAGCGGTGATGATGTTGTTGGGGTAGGGCAGGTGAGTGGTGGGATCGCAGACGAGGAAACGGAAGGCTGCGTTCTCAGCAGCGGATGGGGCGATGGAGCAGGATTGCTTGCCGGTCTTGGGGTCGACCTGCTCGGTGGGCAAGGGAAGGTTTTCGGAGAAGTTGCCGGCGCGCTGGGCGAGGCTGGGGACGTTGCCGGTGTAGGTGGCGCCGGAGTTGAAGCGGAGGCCGCCCATGCTGATGAAGAAGAAATCCTTGTCGCGGCGGATGGGTCCCCCGACCGTGCCGCCGAACTGCTGGCGCGTGTATGGCGGCTTGGAGTTGGTGTTGTGCGGTGTGGCGTTGAAGCCCTTGGAACGGTAGAAGTCGAAAAGCGAGCCGTGGAATTGGTTGGTGCCGGACTTGGTGACTACAGAGACGACGGCGGCGGAGAAGCGGCCCAGTTGGGCACTGAAGTTGTTGGTTTGAACATTGAACTCGCGGATGGCGTCGGGGTTGGGGATCTGGTTGCCGCTGTTGCGGAGGCCCGTCATGTTAAGGCCGCCATCGAGGTAGTAGGCGACCTGGCCGACGAAGTTGTCGGAGGAGCCGTTGATGTAGACGTGGAACTCCTCGTAGCCGAGGGTGTTCTGGCGCGCGGCGCTGCCGTCGCCGGGGAGCTGGACGCCGGGAGTGAGGTTGAGGAGCTGGTAGACGTTGCGGTTGACGAGCGGCAGGTTGTCGACTTCGACGTTCGAGACGGTGCGGCCGAGGGTGGAGTTGCCGAGGTTGACGAGCGGGACGTCGCTTGTCACCTCAACGGTTTCGCTGGTTTCGCCGATCGCTAGTGTGAGGTTGACGTTGGCGTCCTGCATGACGGTGAGGACGATGCCGGAGCGGTCGAGCGTTTTGAAGCCGGGCGCGGCGACGGTCAGCTTATAGGGGCCGACGGGAAGGAAGTCGGCGCGGTAGGAGCCGTCGTCCTTGGTGGTGGTGGTGCGGACGACGTTGGTGTCGGTTTGCGTGATGGTGACCGTGGCCTTGGGGATGGCGGCGCCGGTGGGGTCTGTGACGTTACCGAAGATGTTTGAAGTGCTGGTCTGGGCGTACGCCAGAACTGAGACTGAGGCAAGAAGAATGCAGAAGACTGCACGCGATAGCTTGAACACTGTGACCTCCTCCAAAGGGACAGACGAACGGCTCTAACCGGATCCAGTGGCCGTGCCTGGCGGGATGCCGAGGCCTGCGGACCTGTTCTCGGGGCGCGAGAATACGCTACACCGTCGTTTTTATATTTGGCAAGAGAGTTTCGCCCTTGGATGAGGATTTTAATTTGAAGTGTGAACTATAGGTCAGAGAGTGGGCGCAATAGGGCCTGCGCGACCGGGAGGTCGAGGTGTCGAATCACATAACTTAGAGTGGGATTCGGTTGAATGCGTTGCATCGGCGGGCGTGGGAGAAGGCGGGGCCTTCTAAACAAGAAAGCAGAACCGCCAGTCGGTTTCTGAACCGGCGGTTCTGCGAAGGACTTCAGTGAAAACCCTTGAACAGGCGGCGCGTCCGATAAAGCTGCGGGACCGTGCCTCTGTTCGTACCTCGCTGACGGCCCGGGTAGCAGGCTGGCTGTCCAGGACTCGACAGCGAGGAACAAATCCCCTAAGAAAGGCGCCCTCCCCGACCCCTTTCTTAGGGTGGCCGCGTTAGGTATTCGTGTTCGTTGCGCTGGCCAACTTGACGCTCACCTGTTTCGCGCTGACGAGCCTGGCGCTGACAAGTTTTGCGTTGATCCGCTTCGCGGCCACGAGCCTGGAGGTCGCCTGTTTGCCGGAGGAGATGGGGCTTGAGGCGGCGGCCTTGCTGGTGGTGCGCGAGTTGATCAAAGACTTCTTCGATACGGGCATTGAGGTGTTCCTCGTTTGGTTTGTACTGCTGAACACGCTGTACATAGAGCAAGCGGCGTGCCAAACCGCAAGACGCGTTCACGTCCGGGGTAAGTCGTTGATATTTATGAAATGGTCTGCGAAGAGGGAAAATCGCGATTGTAGAGATGAAGCTGGGGTGGGTGAAAATTTGTACATATTATGGGTAAAAAATTCACCTATCGTGGCTAGAGGGAGTACTTCCTGCAGAGGTACTTCATTCTCTGACTGTCGAGATGCAGCAAACGGCCGGCTGCGGCCTTGCTGCCCTGGGTGCGCTTGAGAGCGGCGTTGAGGAGAGCGATCTCCAATTGCTCGACTTCGCTGTCGAAGTTCGTGCCGGCCTCCGGGAGGAGCGCGGCTTCGCGGACAGCGACGTTGCTTGCGAGCAGGCGGGGAGGGAGGTGGGCGGCGCGGATTTCCTCGCCGCGAACCGTGATGACGAGGCGCTGGATCAGGTTCTCCAACTCGCGGACGTTGCCGGGCCAGGTGTGTTCTTCGAATGCTGAGAGCGCGCTGTCTGCAAGCGTCTTCACGGGAAGGCCGTTGGCGATGCAGTGTATCTGGAGGAAGTGGTCGCAGAGCAGGTGGATGTCGCCGGTGCGTTCGCGCAGCGGCGGCAGATGGATGGGGACGACGTGGATGCGGTAGTAGAGGTCCTCGCGGAATTTGCCGGTGCGGACCATGTCTTCTAGCGGCTCGTTGGTTGCGCAGATGAGGCGGAAGTCGATCTTGCGCAGGGTGCGGCCGCCGAGGCGCTGGACCTGGTGGTCTTCGAGGACGCGGAGCAGCTTGGTCTGGAGCGGGAGCGTGAGGGTGGCGATCTCGTCGAGGAAGAGGGTGCCGCCGTCGGCGAGCTCGATCTGTCCGGGACGCGTTTCGGTTGCGCCGGTGAAGGCGCCGCGGTCGCTGCCGAAGAGTTCGGACTCGATGAGGTTTTCCGGCAGAGCGGCGCAGTTGAGACGGATGTAGGGCTTCCTGGCGCGGCGGCTGAGTGCGACGATGGCGCGCGCGACGAGCTCTTTGCCGGTGCCGCTTTCGCCACGAATGAGGACGTTGATGCTGCTGTCGGCGACCTGCTGGATGGCGTCGTAGACGAAGCGCATGGGCTCGCTGGCGCCGATGAAGTCCTGGAAGCGGCTGCTTTCGTAAGCTTGGCGGCGCATCTGTTCACGGGCGGCGTCATCGGTGCGCTTGCGGACGGATTCGGCGAGCGTGAGGCGAAGCTCGGCGATGTCGACTGGATTGCGGAAGTGGCCGTCCGCGCCGGCTTCGAGCGCCTGCTTTTCTACAGAGCGGGTGCGGGAGCGGCTGAGGGAGATGATGACGAGGTCCTGGATGAGGCGGCGAAGCTCGTTGAGGACCGGAAGGCCGCCGTGGGCTTCACCGGTTTGCGTGGCGTCGGTGTCGATGTCGAGCAAGACGGCGACGACACGGGCTTCGCGGCTCCAGCGTACGAGGTCCTTGTAGCTCTGCCGGACGACGACCTGGAACCAGGGCAGGAGCTCCGGCGTGAGCTCGTCGAGGAAGTCCTCGTCGGTGGTGACGATGCAGACGACAGGCAGCGCGAGATGCGCGGGCGTCGGAGAGCTAGGTTGGGCGGTGCTCCGCCGCGCGGTCATGCGCCATGGTAGAACGAATCGCTTGAAATTGACATGACGTGGCAGGACCGACGGAGAGACGAACGCAGAGGAAGGACGCAGAGGTGCGGAGGAGGGTGGTGGCTAGGCGTTGGCGGTTGCGAAGGCGGCGTGACCGTATTGGGCGAGCACGCTCTTGATGTTTTCGAAGAGCACTTCGGGACCGGCTACTTTGCTGACGAAGCCGTCGGCGTACTCGGCGCCAGGTGGGATTTCGTTCATGCCGGAGACGAGGAGGAAGGGCAGGTGTGGCCAGGTGGAGCGCACGATTTTGGCAAGCTCGGTGCCGCTCATGCCGGGCATCATCTGATCGGAGAGCACGAGGTCGATGCCTCCGGCGTGCAGGAGGTCGAGGGCCTCGAACGCTGAAGCCGCGCTGACGACGCGGTAGCCTTGTTTGGAGAGAATGAGTCTGCGGAGCTCGCGTGGAATGGGTTCGTCGTCGACACAGAGAATCGTGATGCTACCGGCCGTCATTCCAGGGCTCCTGCGGTCTGTTCTGCGGGTTGTGGCAGTGAGACGACAGACACGCTTGTACTGCTGTGGGATTCGCTGGCGGGTAACACGACCTGGAAGCAGGTGATCTTGCACTCGCTCAGCGCGACACTGCGGAAGCGGATGCTGCCGCCGTACTTTTGTATGATGCCTTTGCTGATCCAAAGGCCAAGGCCCGTGCCCTTGGTGGATTTGGTGGTGAAGAAGGGTTCGAAGAGGTGCTTTGCGCTTTCCGAGTCGATGCCGGTGCCGGTGTCGCTGATGGAGATGCAGATCTCGTTCGATTGGCCGGCGCGGACTGCGGGCTCGAACACGTGGAGCCTGAGTGTGCCGCCCTTCGGCATGGCCTGGGCGGCGTTGCCTATGAGGTTGAGGAAGACCTGCTTGAGCTCCACAGGGAAGCCGTAGATGCTGCGGCTGGTGCGGTAGCGCTTCTCGACCGTGACCTTGCTCAACTCCAGCACGCGCGCCTGCAACTCGAGGATGTCATCGAGCAGCGCGGGGAGCGAGACTTCGACGGGGTCCCGGGATTCTCGGTAGAAGCCGAGTGTCTGGCGGGTGATGTGCGCGACGCGGCGGAGCTCTTCTTCGCCGAGCTTGGCGTAGTAGCGAGCTTCTTCGTCGAGCGAGGGGTGATCGCGGAGCAGGTAGAAGGCGTTGGTGATCGCCTCGAGCGGGTTATTGATTTCGTGCGCGATGATGCCGGCCATGCGACCCATGGCGGCGAGGCGCTCGGTCTTGCGGAGAGCGTCTTCGGCCCGCAGCTCGGCGGTGATGTCGCGGTTGATTTCGAGGATGACGTTGCTGCCGGGCTTGAGGGCCTGACGGCTGGCGACGATGACCTGACGGCCGTCACGGGTGACGTGGGTGAGCCTGCCGTCCCATGTGCCGTCTCCGTCGAGGGCTGCTTCTACTTCTGTGAGTCCCGCGGGAAATTCCGTCCGGAGGATGTCGTGCGAGATCTTGCCGACAACTTCTTCACTCGTCCAGCCGTAGAGTGTTTCGGCGCCGGAGTTCCAGAAGCGGACGACGCCGTTCTTGTCGCGGACCATGATGGCCTCGGTGGCGAGTTCGAGGAGGTCGGCGCGCTCGCGCAGCAGGTCTTCAAGGTGCTTGCGGCCGGTGACGTCGAAGAATGCGCCGACGGCGCCGCGCACTTTGCCGTCGCGGTCGAACAGCGGGCTGGCGCTGGCGAGGATGTGGATGGGGTGGCGCTCGCGGTGACGGACTTCAAGCTCAACGGTGCCCAGCGATTCACCCGTGCGTGCCGAACGCTGTAGCGGATGTTCCGCCACAGAGAGCAGAGCGCCGTTTTCGTACACCTTGAGCACGCTGCCGGAGGAGTCGCTGACGAGTTCCGCTATGTTCTGGTCGAGTGAAGCGCCGAGCATGGCCGAGAACGCCGAGTTTGCCTTGATGCTGCTGCCCTGCACGTCCTGCGCGACGGCCACGCCGACGGGGAGGACCTGCATGATGGCTTCTAGCTCGGCGAGGCGCTCGTGGAGCTGCTGCTCGCTTTCGCGGAGCTGCTCGGTGCGTTCTTCGACGCGGCGTTCGAGTTCGGCGTTGAGGCGTTCGAGCTGGCGGGTCTTGCGGTGCAGCTCGGCGAAGACGCCGACCTTGGCGCGGAGGAGCTCGGGGACGACGGGGACAGAGATGTAGTCGACGGCACCGCTCTCGTAGCCCTTGATGCGGTCCATGTCGGTGAGATGGACCGCGGAGATGAAGATGATGGCCGTCTTGTTGAAGCGGGGATGCTGGTGCATCATGTCGGCGAGCTCGAAGCCGTCGATCTCCGGCATGCTCACGTCCATGAGGACGACGGCGATGTCGTGGCGCAGCAACTGTTCGAGGGCCTCTCGTGCAGAGCGCGCGGGGATGAGATTTTCACCCAGCTCGCTGAGGATGACTTCGTAGCTCAGCAGTTTCGCCGGCTGGTCATCCACCATGAGAATGTTTGCCTGATCGTGCTTCATTGCCTTCCTTTGGGTGTTAGCGGTGCAGCCACATGCGCAGTGCTGAGAGTAGTTGTTCAGTGTTTACGGGTTTGGCGAGATACTCGGATGCGCCGGCTTCGAGGCACTTTTCACGGTCTCCCTTCATGGCTTTCGCGGTGAGCGCGATCATGGGGAGACGGCGGAAGGCGGGGTTCTGGCGGATGACCTGCATGGTTTCGTAGCCGTCCATTTCGGGCATCATGATGTCCATGAGGACGATGCCGATGTCTGGCGTGGACTCGACCATGGTGATGGCCTCGCGGCCGGTGCCGGCGGTGAGGACCGTCATGCCGCGGCGCTCGAGGACGCTGCTGAGCGCGAAGATGTTGCGGACGTCGTCGTCGACGACGAGGACCTTCTTGCCGACGAGGGCTTCGTCGGAGCGGTGCAGGCGATCGAGCATCTTCTGCTTGTCTTCGGGCAGCTCGGAGACGACGCGATGCAGGAAGAGAGCTGTTTCGTCGAGCAGGCGCTCGGGCGATTCAACGTCTTTCACGATGACGCTGCGGGCGAGCATGTGCAGCTTCGCGTCTTCTTCCGGCGAGAGGTCTTTGCCGGTGAAGACGACGACCGGAACCTCCTGTCCTTCAGCGGATGCGTTGAGCTGCTCAAGGAGTTCGAAGCCGGTCATGTCCGGGAGCTTGAGGTCCAGGACGATGCAGTCGAAGCGCGAGGTATGCACCGACTCGAGCGCGTCCTTGCCGGTGGAGACGACGGAGACGTCGATGTCGTCGTGGCCGAGCAACGCTTCGATGCTCATCTGCTGCGCGGGCTCGTCCTCGACGACCAGGAGGCGCTTGCGGCGCGGGCTGGCGTATTCGCGAATGCGATTGATGGCGGTGTGCAGGCCGTCGGTCGTAGTGGGCTTGGTGACGAAGGCGAAGGCACCGTGCGAAAGGCCGTGGTGCCAGTCTTCGTCCATGGTGAGCATCTGGACGGGGATGTGGCGGGTGGTGGGGTCCTGCTTGAGGTGGTTGAGGACGGTCCAGCCGAGCATGTCGGGGAGAGAGACGTCGAGCGAGACGGCAGTGGGGAAGAACTCGCGGGCGAGGGCGAGGGCCTCGGCGCCGCGCGTGGCGACGAGCACCTTGAAGCCCTTCTCGCGCGAGAGGTCGCAGAGGATGCGCGCGTAGTGGACGTCGTCCTCGACGATGAGCAGGACAGCGTCGCCGGGCTCGATGCGCCTGCGGTCGTCCTCGATGGCTTCTTCGGGCTCTTCGATCGCAGTGAAGGCTAGTGGTGGGCCTTCGTAACGCGGACCGTAGTGTTGCGCGTCCTTGGACCCGGCGAGGTTTTGCGTGGACGGGCCGACGTAGGTCTGCGGCAGATAGAGGGTGAACGTGCTGCCCTTGCCGGGCGTGCTGCGCAGCTGGATTTCGCCGCCGAGCAGGCTGGCGAGCTCGCGGCTGATGGCGAGACCGAGACCGGTGCCGCCGTACTTGCGGCTGGTTCCAGCGTCCGCCTGCTGGAACGCCTCGAAGATGATGCGCTGCTTTTCCGCAGGGATGCCGATGCCGGTGTCCGATACTTCGAACGCGATGACCGATGGAGCGTTGGTGAGGATCTGATGCCGGTCGGTCCAGCCGCCCTTCACGGATGAGACCGAGAGGCGAACGCCGCCCTGTTCGGTGAACTTGAAGGCGTTGGAGAGGAGGTTTTTGAGGACCTGCTGCAGACGTTTGGAGTCGGTGACGAGGCTGCGGGCGAGGTGGACGTCGGTGTCGACTTCGAAGGTGAGCTTGCGGTTCTCGGCTTCGTGGCGGAAGGGCCGGCTGACCATTTCGACGAGGCTGCCGAAGAAGACTTCCTCCGCCTCGACCGAGACTGTGCCCGACTCGATCTTGGAGAGGTCGAGGATGTCGCTGATGAGGTTGAGGAGGTCGGTGCCGGCGCCGTGGATGGTGCGCGCGAACTCGACCTGCTTGCCGCTGAGGTTGCTGTCGGGGTTTTCGGCGAGCTGCTGGCCGAGGACGAGGATGCTGTTGAGCGGCGTGCGCAGCTCGTGCGACATGTTGGCCAGGAACTCGGACTTGTACTTGGAGGTGAGGGCGAGCTCTTTGGCCTTCTCTTCGAGCGCGCCGCGGGCCTGTTCGATTTCCTGGTTCTTGCGTTCGACTTCGGCGTTCTGCTCGGCGAGCTGCTGGGCTTTCTGCGCGAGCTGCTCGTTGGTCTGCTGCAGTTCTTTCTGCTGCGTCTGGAGCTCGACCGCGAGTTGTTGCGATTGCTTGAGGAGGCCCTCGGTCTGCATGGTGGCCTCGATGCTGTTGAGCACGATGCCGATGCTGGAGGTGAGCTGCTCGAGGAAGGCGAGGTGCGATGGCGTGAAGGCGTTGAGGCTGGCGAGCTCGATGACGGCCTTGACGCGGTCTTCGAAGAGCACGGGGAGGACGATGACGCTTTGAGGGACGGCTTCGAAGAGGCCGGAGCGGATCGGGGTGGTGGTTCTGGGGAGGTCGGAGATCAACATGCGGCGCTTTTCGAGAGCACACTGGCCGACGAGACCCTCGCCGAGGCGGATGCGCGATGGGTGACCTTCGTCGGAGTCGGCGAAGGCTGAGAGCAGGGCGAGCGCGTGCTCTTCGGTCTCCATCTGATAGAGGACGCCCTGTTGCGCGTTGACCAGCGGCGCCAACTCGGAGAGCAACATGCGGCCGACGGTGGTGAGCTCGCGCTGACCCTGCAACATGCCGGTGAAACGGGCGAGGTTGGTCTTGAGCCAATCCTGCTCGGTGTTGCGGTCCGTCGTGAGACGGAGGTTGTCGATCATGGTGTTGATGTTGTCTTTGAGCTCGGCGACTTCGCCGCTGGCGTCCACCTGGATGGAGCGGGTGAGGTCGCCCTTGGTGACGGCGGTTGCGACTTCGGCGATGGCGCGGACCTGGTTGGTGAGGTTGTCGGCGAGGAGGTTGACGTTGCCGGTGAGGTCCTTCCATGTGCCGGCGGCGCCGGGCACGTTGGCCTGTCCGCCCAGGCGGCCTTCGACACCGACTTCGCGGGCGACGGTGGTCACCTGGTCGGCGAAGGTGGCCAGCGTGTTGGTCATGTTGTTGATGGTTTCGGCGAGGGCGGCGACTTCGCCCTTGGCGTTGACGGTGAGCTTCTGGGTGAGTTCGCCGTTCGCGACGGCGGTAACGACCTTAACGATGCCGCGTACCTGCTCGGTGAGGTTGACGGCCATGACGTTGACGTTGTCGGTGAGGTCCTTCCATGTGCCGGCGACGTCGGGCACCTGGGCCTGGCCGCCGAGCTTGCCTTCTGTGCCGACTTCGCGGGCGACGCGCGTAACCTCGGCGGCGAAGGCGTTGAGCTGATCGACCATGGTGTTGATGGTGTTTTTCAGCTCGAGGATTTCGCCTTTGACGTCGACGGTGATCTTGCGGGAGAGGTCGCCACGGGCGACGGCGGTAGTGACTTCGGCGATGTTGCGGACCTGGCCGGTGAGGTTGCCGGCCATGGAGTTTACGGAGTCTGTGAGGTCCTTCCATGTGCCGGCGACGCCTTGCACGTTCGCCTGTCCACCAAGGCGTCCTTCGGTGCCGACTTCGCGGGCGACGCGCGTCACTTCGCCGGCGAAGGCGTTGAGCTGGTCGACCATGGTGTTGATGGTGTCTTTGAGCAGGAGGATTTCGCCGCTGACGTTCACCGTGATCTTTTTGGAGAGGTCACCGCTGGCGATGGCCGTCGCCACTTCGGCGATGTTGCGGACCTGCGCGGTGAGGTTGCCGGCCATGAAGTTCACGTTGTCGGTGAGGTCCTTCCATGTGCCGGCGACTCCGGGGACCTGGGCCTGTCCGCCGAGCTTGCCGTCGGTGCCGACTTCGCGGGCAACGCGCGTGACTTCGCCGGCGAAGGAGCGCAGCTGGTCGACCATGGTATTGATGGTGTCTTTGAGCTCGAGAATTTCGCCGCGGACGTCGACGGTGATCTTGCGGGAGAGGTCGCCGCGGGCGACGGCGGTTGAGACTTCGGCGATGTTGCGGACCTGAGCGGTGAGGTTGCCGGCCATGAAGTTGACGGAGTCGGTGAGGTCTTTCCAAGTGCCGGCGACGCCGGAGACCTGGGCCTGTCCGCCGAGTTTGCCTTCGGTTCCGACTTCGCGGGCGACGCGGGTGACTTCGCCCGCGAAGGCGTTGAGCTGGTCGACCATGGTGTTGATGGTGTTCTTCAGCTCGAGGATTTCGCCTTTGACGTCGACGGTGATTTTGCGGGAGAGGTCGCCGCGGGCGACGGCGGTGGTGACTTCGGCGATGTTGCGAACCTGGCCGGTGAGGTTGCCGGCCATGGAGTTTACGGAGTCGGTGAGGTCCTTCCATGTGCCAGCCACGCCGGGCACGTTGGCCTGTCCACCGAGACGGCCTTCGGTGCCGACTTCGCGAGCGACGCGGGTGACTTCGCCGGCGAAGCGGTTGAGCTGATCCACCATGGTGTTCAGCGTTTCTTTGAGCTGCAGAATTTCGCCGCGGACGTCGACGGTGATCTTGCGGGAGAGGTCGCCGTTAGCGATGGCGGTCGCGACTTCAGCGATGTTGCGGACCTGGCCGGTGAGGTTCGAGGCCATGAAGTTGACGTTGTCGGTGAGGTCCTTCCATGTGCCGCCGACGCCGAGCACCTGCGCCTGTCCGCCGAGTTTACCTTCGGTGCCGACCTCGCGGGCGACGCGGGTGACTTCGCCGGCGAAAGCGTTGAGCTGGTCGACCATGGTGTTGATGGTGTCTTTGAGCTCGAGGATTTCACCTTTGACGTCGACGGTGATTTTGCGGGAGAGGTCGCCGCGGGCGACGGCGGTGGTGACCTCGGCGATGTTGCGGACCTGCGCGGTGAGGTTGCCGGCCATCGCGTTGACGGAGTCGGTGAGGTCTTTCCATGTGCCGGCGACGCCGGGCACGACCGCCTGGCCGCCGAGCTTGCCGTCCGTGCCGACCTCGCGGGCGACGCGCGTGACTTCGGAGGCAAAGGAGCGGAGCTGGTCGACCATCGTGTTGATGGCTTCTTTGAGCTGTAGAATTTCGCCGCGGACGTCGACGGTGATTTTGCGGGAGAGGTCGCCGCTGGCCACGGCGGTGGCGACTTCGGCGATGTTGCGGACCTGGCCGGTGAGGTTCGAGGCCATGGAGTTTACGGAGTCGGTGAGGTCCTTCCAGGTGCCGGCGACGCCGGGCACGACGGCCTGGCCGCCGAGTTTGCCGTCGGTGCCGACCTCGCGGGCTACGCGCGTGACCTCGGCGGTGAAGACACCGAGCTGCTGGATCATGGTGTTGACGATGTTGGCGGAGCGGAGGAACTCGCCTTCGAGGGGGCGGCCGCCGACGTCGAGGCGAACGGTCTGGGCGAGGTTGCCCTGGGCGACGGCGGCGATGGCGCGGGTGACCTCGGTGGTGGGGCGGAGGAGGTCTTCGATCAGCGAGTTGACCGAGGACTCCATCTTGTCCCACGAACCGCGGGAGTGCTGGAAGCGGGCGCGCTCGCGGGTCTTGCCCTCCTTGCCGACGGCCTGGCCTACGCGCTTCAACTCGTCCGCCATCTGCTCGTTGGCGGCGGCGATGTCGTTGAAGGTGTCGGCGATCTTGCCCTCGAGCCCGACCCAGGCGACCGGGAGGCGGACGGAGAAGTCGCCGTCGCGCATGGTCTGCAGGCTGGCGAGGATGAGGGCCAGATCGAGGGACTGGGAGTCTTGCGAGGGCTTCGGGGTGTGTCCGTTTGCGGTGGAGCGCGGGGCTCTGGGTCTTTTGGCTTCTGCGGGCAAGGCGGTGGCGGTGGTCGCCATAGGTCAAAATCTCCTATTCAATGCGGGACCGCGCGTACCTTTTTTAGCGCTATAGGTGCGGGCACGCGGAACTCCAGTTAAGGTGACGGCAGATGCGCGAAGGGGCCCGAACAGACTTGGCAGAAGTTAGCGTTCCTATGATGCGGGACCGCCCCCGGCAGGATGCCTTGCGGAATAATGTAACCGAATAGACACGGATTTGTCGGTTTGCCGGTCGGCGGTGGGTTACATCTTTTGGGGGTCGCGTGAGTGCGGTTTTGCTGGTAGACGTCCGGCGGACGCTGGGTGGGTCGAGGGTGTCCGCCCGTTTGCGCGGACGCAGGGTTCGGCGCATTCCCCGTGGGCTGTGAGGGGCTGCGGAGTGCAGGATCTCAATGTCTGAATTGGGGGAAGTGCAAGCGGCCGGAACGGACTGTCCGCGGTTTCCCTCATGAAAGAAAACTTTTATGAGTGAACCGCGTAGAGTGTGTTCGCTCGGTTTCTTGTCCGCTGTGCGGAATTATATTGCGCTGATAATAAGAGACTTATACGCGTTGGGGCGGTGTGGGATGGTGGCAACGGAAAAGGTGTTGACAATCACATAGTGGCTGGCACAGAATCCTCGCGATTCGATCGATGTATACGTACCTCATTCATCTCGCGGGAACACGCTTGCTCTCAGGCGTGGGAACGCGGCTGAAAGAAATTGAAGTGCGAGACCAGATCAGACGTTTCACTTCGAGGCCGCTGCATGGAGGGCACACGCCCTCCCCATGAACAACCAGATTGGAGTTGATATGAAAAAGCTTTTTCTCACGTTTACCTTGGCCGTCGGGCTGTTCGCGTTGTTGACGAGCGTTGCCGGCGCACAGACTTCCAGCGCGACGATCAGCGGACATGTTGTCGACAAGAGCAGGGCCGCTGTCGCCGGGGCTGAAGTCAGCCTCCTGAATCAGCAAACGAACGTGGTCGTCACGACGCGCGTGAACGGGAGCGGAGACTTCAATTTTCCGGATGTGCAGCCCGGCACGTTTACGGTGCTGGTGAAGGCGACAGGCTATAAGGAATTGCGCAAGGTGGACCTCGTGCTGAGCGCTTCGCAGAACCTGTCCGCGGGTACGCTTGTGCTGGATGTGGGAACGGTGGCGGAATCGGTCACGGTTTCGGCGGACATCACGCCGCTGCAGACGATGAGCTCGGAGCGGTCAGGGTCGCTGGACAATAAGCAGCTGGATAACCTGCTGGCGATCGGGCGCGATGCGCTGGCGCTGACCCGCACGATGCCCGGTGTGGTGGGCGGTGAAGGCGGATCGAGCCTGGGGACTTCCAGCACGCCGACGGTCAACGGCGTGAACAGCGAATACAACTCGGCGACGATCGACGGCGTTATGGGGAACACGCGCGGGCTCTCGACGCTCGATACGCCGCTGAATATGGACGCCGTGCAAGAAGTGACGCTGTTGGGTTCAAACTACCAGGCGCAATATGGGAAGACTGCAGGCGCGAACATCAACCTCGTTACGAAGAGCGGAACGAACCAGTTTCACGGCGGACTGTATTACTACTTCCGCAATGAAGACCTGAATGCGAATGCTTATTTCAACAAATATCTGAATAATCAGGCGCGGCCTCGTTATCGCTTCAACACCGCCGGCGGCACGCTTGGCGGTCCTGTCTATTGGCCCGGCCACTTCAACCGGATGAGGGACAAGCTGTTCTTCTTTGTGTCGATTGAAGATGATCCCACGACGTCACCGGACGGGCTGAAGAACTACACGGTTCCAACGCAGATGCAGATCAACGGGGACTTTTCGCAGACCTATGCGCAGGGGCAGTCGGGGACCAAACTGGTTTATATCAAGGATCCGCTGTCGTCCGGGAGTTGTAACTCCTCGACGGGCGGTTCGGGATGTTTTCCGGGGAATATCATTCCGGCCAATCGCATTAATCCGCAGATGCAGAAGCTGATGCAGGTGATGTATGACAACACGCTGGGTGCGCATCCGGAGAATGCTGTAACAAATCTGGCTCTGACCAACAACAATTACAATTACCAGACGAATAACTCCGCGTTCAAACCAGTAAATCAGGAAGTATTTCGGATCGACTATTTTCCAACGCAGAAGCTGCACATGTTCTTCCGTGGCGATTTTGAGTCGGTCAATAACAATGGTTTCAGTTCACCGGCTAACTCTATGGCGTGGTTGATGCGGGTGAACTACAAGACCAGCAATCCGAATTTTGTTTATAACGTGATCTACACGTTCAGCCCGACGCTGGTGAACGAGTTGAATGTCGGCACGTCAGGATGGAGCGAGACCCAGCTGTACGATCCCGCAGACCTGGCCAAGGTGACGACGAGCAGCACCGGGTTCAATCTTCCTCCGCTGTATTCCGGGACCAATCCTCTCAACTTGTTCCCGGCTACGAGTTTTGGACCGACGAATACGGCGAATTTTGGATGGGACTCGCGCTTTCCCATGGCGGACCAGGTGAGGGCGTATAGCGCGACGGACAATGTGAGCAAGCTTATCGGTCGCCACACGTTGAAGTTTGGTGTGGATGCGCAGACGGATTCTTACCTCCAGCCGAGCAAGAACCGGGTGGGAACTTTCAATACATCTGTGAACTCGAGCAATCCTTATGAGAGCAACTGGGGCTACTCGAATGCGCTGCTTGGCAATCTGAATACATACTCGCAGACCACTGCTTTGCATGATTATCTTCCGCGCACCAACACGCTGGAATGGTATGAGCAGGACACATGGAAGGCCACGGACAAGCTGGTCCTCGATATCGGGATACGTAACTCCTGGGCGATGGCGCAACGGCTCTCGGTTGGCAATAACTTTGTCCCGAGTTTATATAGTGCCGGGCAGGCTCCGAAGCTGTATCAGTATTCGGCGAATGCTCAGAATGCGGTGGACCCAACAACCGGAGCGACGTTCCCTAAGGCATACGTTGGCCTGATGGTTCCAAACACTGGGAACCTGAACAACGGAATCCTTTACGTCGACACGCCCGGCTACCCGCAGGGGACGACCTATGGGAACGGTATATTGTGGGCGCCACGCCTTGGCTTTGCGTATTCGCTGAATTCGAAGACGGTGTTTCGCGGCGGTTTCGGCATGTTCTACAACACAAGGGCGCGCTCCGGACAGGAGGGCGACCTGACGAACAACGCACCCACAACCAACGCGCCGACGCAGTACTACTCAAGCGTGGATCCGACCAGCTCCAGGTACTACGCTTCGGCGGGGGTGAGTAATCTTAACGGCCCGTTCACGATCGGGCATGCGCTTCCTCTGCACGCGCCACAGATCTATACCGAACAGGCGAGCATCGGGTTCCAGCGCGAGCTGCCGTGGGGGACGGTCCTCGACGTCGCCTACGTGGGCACGTTTACCCGGCATGCGAGCGACTTCACCAACATCAACTCGGTTCCGTACGGAGCGCAGTTCCAGCTTCAAAATCAGTACGCTTCCTCGTTTACCAGCAACGGAAAGCCGACGGCCGTATCGACGCTGCCGGATAACTTCTTCCGCCCGTATGTTGGTTTTGGCAGCGTCAATATGCAGAACTTCGATCTCACGGCCAACTACAACTCTTTGCAGGCGCAAGTTACGCGGCGCTTCCACAAGTGGCTTGGGTTTGGGGTGGCCTACACCTATTCCAAGGCCCTGGACTATGGCTCCTGCTCTGCTACGGCCTGCACGGAGTCTTACAACTTCACCGCTCCTTCGTTCCAGGATCCGCGTGCCTGGAGCTATGGGCCGGCGGGCTACGACATCAAGCACAACCTCATCGCGAACTACGTTTGGAGTCTGCCGAAGGCGAGCCGTATGTGGAGCAACTTTGCCACTCGCGCGGCGCTGGACAACTGGCAGCTCTCGGGGATCGCTTCATATGTGAGCGGTGCCCCGCAGCAAATTCAACTGTCGGTTGCAACGTCAACGAACATTACTGGCGGAGGCGATGGAGCCCGGGTTGTGCTGACCTGCGATCCAATGCATGGTGCTCCACATACATTCAACTCGTGGTTCAACACAGGTTGCGTGGCTCCGCCGCTCGCTGGGAGCGCGGCACATCCCGATCTTTGGAACGCCTCCACGGTGACCGCTGCGACGGTGGCCGGCAATTGCGCGGTCGGCGCTGCCGCAGGCACCTGCATCATCAATCCGGCCGCTGCTGCGGTACCTTACTCAACGGGTGTAGGAAGCTTCTCGCCGAAGGTGAACTTCTTCCTGCCCGGCAATACGAACTTCGATACGGCTCTGTTCAAGAACATGCCGTTCTTTGAAAATAAGCTCGTGTTGCAGTTGCGTGTGGAGACCTATAACACTTTCAATCACACGCAGTTCAATGGGGTGAACGATACAGCGACGTTCGCCAATGCGACGACTCAGGATCCGGTGAAAAATCCTCAGACAGCGAGCAATTTCGGGAGGATGAGTTCTGCTCAGAATCCGCGTTATATGCAGCTTGCACTGCGGATCAAGTTCTAAACGGGAGTGTTGCGAAAGATATCGGGTGCATATCTGCTGATATGCACCCGATATGCCTATTGGCGTAACTTCACAGCTGATTTGGCGGCGCCTCTCGTGATTGCGAGGGGCGTCTTTGCGCTGGAGATGTCGCCGCCGTCTATAACGATGCGCTGGTTGGCGGTGCCTTCGAGTTGGAGGAAGGTGGCCGTTTCCGTTAGGAGGCGAGGAGCGGTGATCAATAGCTGCTTGCTATCGATGATGCGCAGTGCGGACTCGGCTGAGGGGTTTGCTTCGACGGTGAGGCCGTGGATTGTGGCGTCCGTGACGTGGTCGAAGATGAGCGCGGGGCGGAGGTCCGGCGTGCTGACCTGGAGGCGGATGTTATTGAGCGTGAGGCCGCGAACGCCGCGTGCGTAGAGGCCGTAGGCGGGCATCGGGCCGAGCATGAAGTACTCGCCGGCGATCTCCGGGAGGTCGCGGCGCGCGGCATCTTCTGCTGTGCCGCCACCGCCGAAGGTGAGGTTGATGTCCGAGAGGGAGACGTTCTCCATGGTGGCTCCGCCGACGCAGTTGAGCGTGATGCAGGAGTGCTTCTCGCCGGGATTCTCGGTGCTGGTGACCTTGGCTTCAGAGAGTTGTGGTGGGTCGGTGGTGACGTTGCCTTTGATGTTGCTGAGGGACACATTGCGCAGGATGGCCGGCGTTGTGGTGCCCGGAGGCGCGCCGGTGCTGGCGTCTTCGGCAACGGGTTGCGGAGGAGCTCCGGGCTGCGTGGGGCGCGGGTTTCGCGGACCAACGGATATGTGGATTGGCCCGGTGACGTTGTCCAATACGAGGTTGGAGAAGGAGATGTTTTCGTAACGGGAGCCGGGGTTGCCTTGGAACTTGATGGGGCAGCCGTAGACCTCGTACAGCACGCAGTTGGAGATGGTGATGTTCTGCGCGAAGCCGCCACCGAAGCGGAAGACCGACCAGCGCGTGCTGAAGACGCAGTTGGTAATGGTGACGAATTTGCAGCTGCCGAAGAGCGCGCAGGCGTCGTCCTGTGCGAGCACGATGCAGTTGCTGACGGTGAGGTATTGCGTGCTGATGAAGTGGAAGCCGTCGTTGTTGCCGTTGACGCGGTTGTGGATGTAGATGCCATCCATGTGGACGCGCTTGCTCTGGATGACGCGAAGGCTGTGATAGGCGCAGTCGAGGAGATCGATGTTGCGGACCGTGAGTCCTTCGCAACGATAGGCGAGCAGATGATAGGGGCGGTGGGCTCCGGGAAGGCCGCTGGGTGCAAGGGTTCCGCGAACGGGGGAGTGGAACTGGAAGCCCTGGCCGTCAATGGTGCCGGGACCTTCGAGCGTGACGTTCTTTGCATTGACTGCGAAGAGGAGAGCCCAGTTGCCGTCGTTCAATGTTGTATCGCCGCGTAGAGGGATTTCGTCGACGGCGTGATACTGCTTGCCGTCGGCGCTGCCGAGCAGTTTGCCCGAAGCAGCGATGTGGAGGGTGACGTTGCTCTTGAGCTCGACGGTGCCGATATGGAAGGTGCCCGAGGGGACGAGAACTGTGCCGCCGCCTTCGCGTGTGCAGGTGTCGATTGCGCTCTGGAGTGCGGCCGTATCGAGGGCGACGCCGTCGCCTTTGGCGCCGAAGTCGCGGACGTTATAGACGCGGGCTCCGAGATCACTTCCTGTTGCGGAATGCGAAGGGGACTGCGCAGCGAGGACTGGAGAGTCACTCATCAGGTTCATCGCGGCTGCGGTTGCGAGAGCGCCGGCAGGTGCTTTGCCAAGCCACTGACGGCGGGTGAGCAGAGGCCGATTGACTGCAGCATCGGGACGTTCGGTAGTCACTTTTGGGGTCCTCACAGGTGGTGATCGGTAGGGAAAACGATGTGGAGAGAGGAGGCTCGGAAATTGTCCGGTGCGGAAAAGAATGGGCCAATATTCAAGCGGCTTTTGTGTACTTTGCTGATGCAGGGAACACCATAATGCTTTACGTATACAAAGGTCAATGAAGTAATGACTTTTTGCGTGCGAAATACGGTAGAGTGACAGCTATGGACATGCGTGACATCGCAAAGCTGGCGGGTGTATCAAGTGCTACCGTGTCACGCGTGATCAATGGATCGAACCTGGTGCGGCCTGAGACTGCGGAGCACGTGCTGAAGGTGATCGAGCAGGCAAACTTCGTTCCGAACGGAAGCGCGATCACGCTGAAGTATGGACGGAGCAGTACGTATGGCCTGATTATTCCGGATATTACGAACCCCTTTTTTCCGGAGTTCATCCGCAGCTTTGAAGCCATCCTGGTGGATAAGAACCACAACATGCTGATGGCTACCACGGATTTCCACGCTGTGAAGTTGCAGCAGACGATTCGCAGGATGCTGTCGCGGCAGGTGGATGGTGTGGCGCTGCTTGCGGCTGAGATTGAGACGGGGCCGATCGAGGCGTTGCTGCATAACCGCGTGCCGCTGGTGACGATGGACCGCCGCATCGTTGCTCGCGGGTTGAGCGATGTATCGAACAACTATGTAAGCGGGATGCGCGAGGCGGTTCAGCATCTGAAGCAGCTCAAGCATCGGCGTATTGCGTATATCGGCGGGACGGCAGGGCTGACTATCTCCGAGCATCGCGTGGATGCGTTTGCGCAAGCCATGACTGAAGCAGGGTTGAAGGTGCATCCGGAGTATGTTCGCGCGGGGGATTACCGGATTACCGGTGGCGAGTCGGGCATGGCGGAGTTGCTGGCGATGAAGACGCCGCCGACAGCGGTGATCGGGGCCAATGACCTTACGGCGATTGGAGCGTTGCGGTTGATGCATCGGCAGGGGGTGAATGTGCCGGGGGAGATCTCGGTGGTGGGCTTCGACGACATCGCACTCTGCGAGATTGTGTCCCCGCCGCTGACGACGATCCGGCTGCCGCGTGCGGAGTTGGCCGAGTTGTTTGTGCGCGCGCTGGATGCGTTCCACAAAGATCCACACGCGACCGGCAAGCAGTACATCGTGAATACGTCGCTGGTAATCCGTGAGTCGACGGGGGCGTCGCGAGGACGGTCTTGAGCGTGCAGGGTCAGATCATAACCCGTTGTTATCACCAGAGGAATAGAGAAGATTATGCGAGTGTGTGCGGTCGTATGTCCCTGCTAGTATTGCGGGGCAGGGCTTTGAGCGTCTGGTGTGATTTTCATGGGTGAAACTCCGAGACGTTCACACGTTGTTCAGTACATCCTCAGATAAGGCAGAGACACTATTCCTATGCAAGGCAAAAAGGCAGAACGGGCAACACCTAAAGCAGCTCCGAAGGTAACGAACTATGCCACGCCGGCGCTGGAAAAAGGGCTGGATATTCTTGAGTTGCTGGCGCACCAGTCGGAAGGACTGACGAAGAGCCAGCTGGCGCGCGCGCTTGATCGCAGTGTCTCGGAGATATTCCGGATGCTGCTTTGCCTGGAGCGCCGGGGATATATTGCGCAGATCGCTGAGGACCAGTACTCGCTGACGCTGAAGCTGTTCCAACTGGTGTTGGAGCATCCGCCTACCGAGCGCCTGGTTGCAGAAGCGCTGCCGGTGATGAAGCGGCTGGCGTATGAGACGCAGCAGTCGTGCCACATGGGCGTGCTGGATGGCGACAAGATCGTGATCCTTGCCCAGGTTAATTCGCCGACGAATATTGGGTTCTACGTAAAGGTTGGGTCCACGGTGGACCTGATGGAGTCGGCGAGTGGCTATGTAATTCTGGCGCACCAGGGCGAAGAGGAGCGTGCGCGCACGATTTCCGAATGGCGGCGGCGCACAAATAAGCGTGTGCCGGCGGATATCGACAAGCACCTGGAGCGGATTCGCAAGAGCGGCTATGAGAAGCGTGCGAGTTATCTGGCGAAGGGCATTCTGAACATCAGCTTCGCGCTGTGCGATGAGCGCGGATCGGCGCTGGGCGCGCTGACGATTCCGTATATCCAGTACAGCACGTCGTCGGTTGGGCAGAAGAAGGTGGTCGAGTCGCTGAAGCTTGCGGCCGATGAGATCAGCCTGGCAATCGGCGGCAAGGTTCCGGCGAAGTAGAGCGGCGTTACCGGTCAGTCGGTGTTCGGAGATCGGTGGCTTCGACTACGACCGGTTTGCCTTCGCCTGCGGCGTTTACGGCGGCGACGCTGAAGCGGGGCTTTTCGCCGGGGAGAAGCTTCAGCGTGTTGAAGGTGACGTGCTTGCCTTCCTGCAGCGCAATGACATTACGTCCGGTGAAGAAGACCTTGCGGCCGCTGGAAAGAATCGTGACGGCGTAGGCGGTGATGGGGGCTTCCTCTTCCTTGTTGCCGGTGAACTCCGGGGTCTGGAAGTGGATGCTGGCGACGTCGCCTTCAAAGACAGCGGAGGCCGTGGCGGGTGCGCCCGGCGCGGCGATTGTGAATGGGCGGAGGTGCACCGGCAGTGAGGGGAGCGAAGGCGCGCTTAGGCCTGTGGCGTTGCTGGCCTTGACGGTGAAGGTGTAATCGCGACCATTGGTGAGTCCCTTCATTTCGACGTAGGCCTTCTGCATGAATTCGGCTGCGGAGATCGTCGTCTTCGTTCCGTCACTGGCGGTGACGATGTAGGACGTAACGGGCGAGCCGCCCTCGAATACTGAGGGACTCCATGTGATGTATGCGCTCGAATCTTTGCCGAAAGCGGCGACGCGGCTGGGCGGTTCGGGTGTGGTGGGCGGCGTTGTTGGGGTGTGCAGCAATGTGCGGAAGGCGGGCTGCAGGCCGGAGTTGGCGATGAGGTCTGCGGGTGCGGCGCTGAGGGCGTTGATGAGGTGATTGCCCTGGTCGCGGACCTGCTCCTTATCGGAGTTGCGGTCGCCCTGCTGCCAGTAGTTGTCTTCGATGTCGAGCGGGTTGAAGTTCTCGCCTTTCGCACCGTCATAGTAGTCGTGGTGCTTGGAGTTGATGTTGTCGTGATTCGTGTGGAACACGACGTTGTGCGTGATGGTGATCATGGCCGATCCGTTGTCGGTGTAGATGCCGTGGCCGGAGCTGTACTGGTCGGTGATGACGTTACCGGTGACCCGCTCGCCGTCTGCGAGGTCCTTGCCGGTGCGGCCCTGAGTGTAGATGCCGCCGCCGTCGGAGAGCACGAGCATGAAGTCGTGGATGTGGTTATCGGCGATGGTGTTGTGTGCGGAGTTGTTGGCCTGGCCGGGGAGCTTGATCTTGTCGGGCCAGCCGCCCCAGCCGATGGAGATGGACGCGTAGGGAAGGTGGTCGAACTCGTTGTGCGCAATGATGGTGGAGCGCGCGTACCCGACCACGATGCCGATGCCGCCGCGGTACTCCGCGCCAACGTTGCGGAAGAGGTTGTTGTCGATGCGGTTGTTGGCGGTGAACTGGTCGATGGGCGCGAGCGGCGTGACGACATCGCCGAGCTGGAGGCCGTTGCCGGAGATGTCGGTGAAGATGCAGCCTTCGACGACGGCGTTTTGCATGCCGTTGCCGAGGTCGAGGCCGACCGCGCCGAGATGCGTGAATGTGTCGCCGATGAAGCTGATGTCGCGGGCCCCGGATGCGCGCACGTTGCCGGGGGCCTTGGTCCACGCGCCGAAGGGGCACGCGCCGTTGGGGACGAGGTCGCAGAGGCCCTGGCGGTCGAAGCCGTGGGGTCCGGTGACCATGAGGTTGGCCTGAATTTCGGAGAAACCTTCAGGGCTGCTGGGACCAAGCCATGTGGCGTAGGAGAACGTGAGGCCCTGGATGCGGATGTTGTGCGCGGGTTCGGACGGTGAGCCGTTGATGTCGAGGAGCGTTTCGAGTACGGGGACTTCGACGTGCGCGGAGGCCATGTTCTCGCCGGTGCGCGGCGTGTAGAAGATGGTGTGTGTGGCGCGGTCGAAGTACCACTCGCCGGGCGTGCCCAGGAGCTCGAAGGCGTTTTCGATGTAGGTGGGCTGCTTGCCGACGCTCTTCGGGCCGACGAGGTTGGCGGTGCGCTCTCCGCTGGGCAGCATGACGCGCTGCGTGGAGTTCGTCCAGCAGGGCTCGGCCATGGTGATGGTTGTGCCATGGATGGAAGCGATGGGGCAGCGCGGTTCGGTCCACGAGCCGAGGCCTTCGGAGTGCTCGTTCCACACGGAGTTGCCGCCGGTGTAGACGAGCTCTATGTCGGCGGGATTGCGCCAGTGGCTGAGGAGGTCGGTGTCGGCGGTGTAGCCAGTGGCGGTCATGCGAAGACCGACGGGGACGCGGCCCTTGGCGCGATGCGCGCGGACGCCGTTGACGTAGAGCTGGCGCGAGTTGGTGAGGGCGGCGGGAGCAGAGGCTTTCCAGAGACTGTGCTTCGGGTCGGCGAGTGTCCAGTGGGTGACGGGGACGGCACCGCTGAGGACCGGGTGCGCGTTAGGGGCGGCGTTGAGGGAGAGGCCGGAGTCCTGCACGGAGAGCATCAATGGATGCGTGAGGCGATAGAGGCCGTCGGCGAGGACGATCTGTTTTGAAGAGGATGTGCGTGCGAGGTCACGGGCGCGGTCGAGCGTTTGCACGGGGTGCTGTTTGTTGCCGCGGGCGGTGTCGCTGCCATTGGGTGAAACGTAAGTTTGAGCGATTGCGGAGCAGCAGAGTGCGAGGACAGCCGCGCCTGCGAGCAGGAAGCGTGTGAGAGAGATGGTGATGCGCATGAGGACGTTCCTTGGGCTAGAGGGTCTTGTTGCCGGTGCTATCGAGCTCGCTGTCGGGGACGCCGCGGCTGCGGAAGATGCGGAAATCGGTGACGCCGCGCATATCGAATGCGTGGCCTGGGGCGGAGGATGTTTTGAGGCGGAAGAAGTCCGCGCCCTGAATGTTGTTGAGCCAGAATGCGGGGCGGGGATCGGGTTTGTAGGTGCGCACTTCGACGTTGCTCATTTCGAAGTTCTTGATGTGGCGCGCCATGATGCCGTATGCAGGGAGCGCGCCGAACATGTTGGGCTCGGGATATTTGTCAGGGTTTTCCGGCGGATCGATGCGGGCCATGGCGTCGTCGGCTCCGCCGATCTGGTGGAGTAATACGTCGGAGATTTTGACGTCTTCGATGAGTGAGCCGGGGATGCCGCTGATGATAGCGGGCTGGAGTGAGCCGGCGTTGTAGCTGACCACATTGCTGATGAGCACGCGGCGGAGTGTGCCAACGGGAACGCCTGCCGGGCCGCGCATGCGGCTGCCAAGGCGGAGGAAGAGTGGAGCGCCGGTCATCTCGCGCATGGTGATGTTGGTGATGGCAATGTCTTCAAGCAGGGCGCCGTCGACGCTTTCGAGTGCGATGCCGCGCGCGCCTTCGAGCACGCAGTTGGAAATGGTGATATTGCGGAAGCCACCGTTGGATTCAGTGCCGCACTTGATGCGGCCGGTGCGCGGCGTGCGCGTATTGGGCTCCCACTCTTTGAAGGTGCCGTCGAGCATGGTGCCGAGCTGCCACTTCGCTGTGACGTAGCAGTTGGTGATGGTGACGTTGTCGGTGGGGCGGGCGTAGCCGAGCGCGAAGGAACTCTTGGGGCAGATGCCGTCGTCCCAGGGCGAGTTGACGCTGCAGTTCGAGACGCGCACGTTGCGGCAGCAGTCGATGTCCATGCCGTCGCGGTCGGTGTCGATCTTGAGGTTGTCGATGGTCATGTTGTCGACACCGGTGGCGAGGACGCCGAACCATCCGCCTTTGAGGATGGAGAAGTCGCGCAGGGTAACGTTGCGGCAGTTCTTGAGCGCGATGGCCTTGCAGCCCACGCCGGGGAGGTTGGCGTTGGGCAGGCGCGTCTTGTCGGAACCGACGCCGCGGCTTAGGCCTTTGCCCCAGATGAGGCCCGGGCCGAGGATGGAAATGTCGTGGAGGTCTTCGCCCCAGATGAGGCTGTTGTGCCAATGGTTGTGGCCGTAGTCCTGATAGGCATCCCATGCGGTTTTGGGCTCGGCCGCGTCGTAGCCTTTGCCGGAGCCCTCCGGGAAGCCGGTGAGTGGGACGTCCGCTGCGAGGATGGTTGCGCCCTGGTCGAGGAAGAGGGAGATGTTGGACTTGAGGCGCAGCGAGTAGCAGGCGTAGACGCCCGCCGGAATGTAGACTGTGCCGCCGCCGACGGCGACTGCAGCTTCGATGGCGCGGTTGATCGCGGGCGAGTCGATTGTGGAGCCGTCGCCTGTGGCGCCGAAGGACCGGACGTTGAGGATGCCGAAGGAGTGAGGGCTCGCAGTAGGCGCTGCGCGATGCGTCTGCGCGAGAGAGGGCGCGGCCGCAGTTGTGGCGGCTGCGAAGCCTGCGCCCGCCATCCTGAGAAACGACCTGCGACCGCTGAGATCCATTACGTGCTCCGGCAGAGAGAAAGAAAGGTACGGTAGCTCACGTTAGGCGACCGCTTGCGTGTTTGTCAATGAAAGAGATATTTTATTGGGGAAATTCGGAGGCTACTTTGAACGACGCGAACGTACCGGCAACAACTTCAGCAACTTCCTCGCAGTGGACACGAAGGCAATGGCTGGGGCGGGTCCCGCTGCCCGCAGCCGTAGCGATGGTGGCCGGCAGCCTGTGGACTGAAGGAGCGAGCGCACAGGGTGGGCTGAGCGGAGAGGATGCTGGTGCTCGGGTATACAACGTGCGGCACTTCGGCGCGAAGGGCGATGGCAAGACGCTGGATACGGCTGCGGTGCAGGCTGCGATCGATCGGTGTACGGGCGAAGGCGGAGGAACGGTGCTGGTCCCAGCGGGGACATTCGTCATCGGGACCGTGGAGTTGAAGAGCAATGTGACGCTGCACCTGGCAGCGGCCGCGACGCTGCAGGGCAGTGGCGATGGCAAGCAGTATCGCGAGGTGGAGGCGATCCCGCTGAAGGGCGACTCGACGCTGGGCGATGGCAACTGGGCGCTGCTGTTCGCGGTGAATGCGCGCAATGTGACCATCGAAGGGCAGGGGAAGATCGATGGGCAGGGAGCGCAGTTTCACTCGGCTGTGCGCGGGACGCCGCCGCCGAGCGGGCTGGGTGGTTTGAAGCGGCCGTACCATCTGCTCGCTTATCGCTGCCAGCGGTTGATCGTGCGAGACATCGCGCTGGTGGACTGCGCGTACCACAGCATTCGCGTGATCCAGAGCAAGCAGGTGCATTTCGACGGGCTGTACATCCACAATCGCGTGAACGGCAACAACGATGGATTTCACTTCATCAGCGCGGAGTATGTGACGGTGTCGAACTGCACAGTGCTGTCGCAGGATGATGCGTGCGCGCTGTTCGGGAGCTGCCGCAACGTGATGGTGACGAACTCGTTCTTCAGCACGCGGTGGTCAGTGTTTCGCTTTGGCGGCGGTGTGGCGGAAAACATTACCGTGTCGAACTGCGTGCTGTCGCATGTGTTCGGTTGCCCAATCAAAATTCATGGGACGCCGGGGTCGCGGTTCGAGCGGATGACGTTTTCGAACCTGGTGCTGGACGATGTGACAGGGCCGATCAACATCAGCATCGGGCCGGACAGCAGGAGTCATGCGCAGTCGGAAGAAGTGACTCATGCCGCTGCGGCCCCGGCGATCGTGCGCGATATTGCGTTCAGCAACATTCATGGCACGGTGACGACGGCGCCGGGCGCGCTGCCGGAGTCCAGCGTGAATGGATCGGCAAATCCTGGAGAGAAGTTCTCGTGCATCGGGTTGAATGCTGTAGGCGGTGCGGTGATGGAGCGGATATCGTTCAGCGATATTCATATCGTGTTCGGTGGTGGAGGATCGGCTGAAGATGGTGCGCGGCGCGATCTGCCGGAGATTGCGGGTGAGTACTTCGCGCTGGGGCCGATGCCCGCATATGGGTTCTATGCGCGCAATGCGCGTGGATTGACGCTGGATAACGTGCGGCTGGAGGTCGCGTCGCCGGAGCTGCGGCCAGCGGTGGTGTTGGACAACGTGGAGGATGTGAGCCTTTCTGGTGTGACGGTGCAGGGCAATGCCGGCGCGGAGTCCGCGGTGCGACTGCGCGATGTGCGTGACGCGCTGGTGACCGCGCCCCGGCTGACGGGTGGAGCGGCTGTGTATCTGGAGGTTGAAGGTGCGCGGAGTGAGAACATTCGCGTGGATGGCGGCGATGTGTCGAAGGCGACGAAGGCGTTGAGTGCGAAGGCGGGAGCGACTGAGTCTGCTGTGCGGATGCGGTAGCGAAAGGCCGAGCTCTTCTGTGAAACCTCGGCTGTTTTGAACTGAGGCGTTATGGGGGTGGAAGGCCGCCGAGGTACATGTAGCTGTGGCTGGGGGCTTCGGCTAGCAGCTTTGTGATGGTTGGGTTGGGGAAGCGGCGGTTGTAGGGCTCGGCCCAGCCGATGGCTTCGGCGGTGGGCGGGTCGGGGCGCTCCTGCTTGATGCCGGTACGCTGCTCGAAGAGGGATGCGTCGAGCAGGCCGGCGGTGGAGACGGTGACGAGCTTCTTGAGCGCGGCATCGTGATAGGTGTAGAGGTCGACGCCGTTGGGCATGCCGAGCTCGGCGAGCATGACCAGCGGAGAGGCCGCGTAGAGATGGTAGTGGAGCGCGCGTTTGCCGCGGCGCATCTCTTCGGGTAGCGTGCCGTCGGAGTGGATGGCGGCCATGCCGTCGCGCGCGATCTGCATGGCCCAGTCGAACTCCTTGCGGTCGTCGGCGGCGATGCCGGTGGCGCCGATCTGCACGGCAGCCCAGTAGAAGTGGTTCTGGGCATTGCCTGCGCCGCTGGCTTTCTCGCGCTCGGTGTAGAACGTGCGCACCTGGTCGGCGATGGTCTTGAGCCATGGGAGGATGAGCTTGCGCTGCTCGGGTGTGGCGCGGTGCGGGCCATCGACTTTGAGATACGCGATCGATTCAGCGCCGGCCACCCAGCCTTGCACAAAGTAGGCCTGGCTGGAGGACATCTTGCCTGTGAGGGCGTGCTCGCGGGCTTCGCTTTCCATGTGCGTGAGGACGCAGGCGGCGGCCTGCTCGGAGCCGGTCTTGCGGAAGGCGTCCGCAGCGGCTACGACGACGTCGCCCTCGTGCTTCACGGGGCCGGAGCTCTGCTCGTAGGCCTTCTGCTTGACGGGGTCGATGATGGAGTGGGTGGGGTCGTTGTCCGCGTAAAAGCCGTCGGTGACGAAGTCGACGGGAAGGTGGGGGACAGCAGGGCACGTGTAGGGCGCGCGGGTGGGCTTGATGGGGTGCGAGTCCCACGGAGAGACAAGCGGGGCCGCAGAGGCGTATGTCGCCGACGCGGCGAACAACGCTACACGAAGCGTTTTGACCCACGCGGCAGAGCATGATGCGGGCATACGGTGTGTATCTCCTGCGTACCCCCCTCCCCCCTTTTAATCCAAAATATCGAAAACAAAGGAGTTAAGTAGGGGGTGTCGCTAAATTATGGACAGATAAGGGCTTACGGCCAAATTATGACTTCTAAAGGATTTACGGCGAGAGGCAAAGGCGAACGCTACGGCAGCAAGAGCGCCGGGAAGAAGAGGCGGCTTATCGTCATTTCGGGCCTTTTGATCGTGCATCGTCCAGGTCTTTCTTAATTGTAGCCAGCGGCGAGGAAATAATATGCGCCGCGATGGTGGCGCGAAACCTCAGTGTTCATGCGGTGTTTAGGAGTTTTGCACAGGCCCGGGGGCTTGACAGGATTTTGGGATCGAACGCGCGGGTGGCGCGGCGGGCGTTCAGCATTTGGCCGAGCGCATCTGCTCGTTCATGATGAGGAATGCGCCGAGGCCGTGGAAGTCGTCGGTGTTGCGCTTGCGGGCGTAGTAGTAGGCGAGATCGCTGACGTTGGTGCCTTCGCAGATGTTCGCGATGTGGGCGTGGCCGTCGCTATCGAGGGAGAGCTGAGTGAGGACGCCCTTGTAGCCTTTGCAGGCAGTCGCGGTGAAGCTGCGCGGAATGTAGCCGCGTGCGATGGCTTTCGAAATGGTGTAGGTGAACATCGACGAACTGGAGGTTTCGAGCCAGTTCTGCGGGTCGGTGCCCTTGTCGAGGATTTGGTACCAGAGGCCGGTGGCGGGATCCTGGTAGTGCTGGTAGGCCTTGCATAATTGGTGCACGAGCGCGATGAGTTCTTTGCGATGCGCGTGGTTGTGTGGAAGGAGTTCGAGCACCTCGATGAGTGCCATGCCGAACCAGCCGATGGCTCTGCACCAGAAAAAGCCGGAGTGGTGGGTGACGGGATCGGCCCAGGGCTGTGCGCCGGATTCATCGTAGGCGTGGAACATGAGACCGGTGGCGGGGTCGTTGAGGTGCTTCGCGTAGATGAGTAACTGTTTCGGGGCTTCGTCGAAGACGTAGGTGCGGTCGTTGAACATGTCGCCGTAGCGGACGAGGAAGGGCATGGACATGAACATGCCATCGAGCCAGAGTTGATGCTCGCGCGAGTGCGCGTGCCAGAAGCCGCCGTCCGCGGTACGCGGATAGTTGTCGAAGGTATGGCGGATAGTGTCCGCGGCGGTGCGGTACTTTGCCTGACCGGTTTCCTTGTGGAGTATGAGGAGGAGATTGCCGGGCAGCATGTAGTCGAGCGCGGTGATGGGGCGGTCGATGGTGCCATGCTCGTCGACATGGCGGTCAACCCAGCCCTGGATGTAGGTCAGGAGTTTGCGGTCGCCGGTGCGCTTGTATACGAGATAGGTGCCGTAGAGATAAAGCGAAATGGCGTAGCCCCAGCCGCCGAGTTTCGCGGGATCGGGGGTGCGGTCTGTGTTTGCGGCGATGACAGCTTGCGACCAGTCGGTTGCGGCGGGCGCCTGGCTGAAGGCCAGAGGCGAACGGACGGCGCTGAGCAGAGGCGTGAGGGCGAGAAGGCGGACGGCGTCGCGCCGGCTGTACTGTGTCATTTGGTTTCCTCGGAAGCGGAAGGGTCGCGGTTGCCTTCCTGCTGCGTTCTGATTGCTTCGTGCATATATGCAAAGCTCATTTTGCGGATGAAAGAGGATAGCGCAGATGGTGCGGCGTTGGGAATGGATTTCTCTGAGATTTATTGGGCAGGTGCGGGCGCGCCCATGAGGCCGGTGCGAATGCCCGCCGTGACGCGATCAGTGCGATAGCGAGAAGCGATAGAGCGCGGTGGTGAGGTCATCGTGGTCGCCGCTGAGTTGTTGCGCGGCGGCGGTGTACTTCGGATCTTTGTAGGCGCGCGCCGCCATCTGAACGGCATGCAGAAGCATGTTGCCACGGAAGCCGTCGATCTGTGGATAGGTCCATGGCTTTTGGCCGAGAGCGAAGGGCAGCAGGTAATCGAGCGCGGCGCGGATGGAGCGGCCGTCCGCAGTGCGATAGTTCCAGAGGTCGACGCCGACCTGGCTGCCCAGTTCAGCAAGCTGCATGAGGCCGTCGAGGTTGCCCTCGCTGTAGCTGAAAGCCTTGGTGCGGGCGAGTTCGAGGGGCTGGCGGCCGTCGGGTTCGATCTGGACGTCGATACGTTTGGTTGGAACCTGGCGGAGAGTTGCGATGGCAAGGTCGCGGTTGCCGAGGAAGAGGGCGTAGTCGGTGAGCTGGAGGTCGTACCAGGTGCCGTGATTGTTTTTGGCTGCGGCTTCGTCCTGTCCCTTTTGGCTGGTGCCCATCCAGTCGACGAAGCGCGTGAACCAGGCTTGCATGCCTCGCTGGTCGCCGGGCGTCCATGTAGGTGAGTGCTGGAGCAAGCCGATGGCGTCGACTACGGCCATGAGCGAACGCGTTTCGATGATGCCGATGCCGCGGCCGGTGTTGATGCCCGGGATGCCCTGACCGAACTCGAGGTTCGGGTTCATACGTGTAGCGGGGTCGAGGAACCAGGTGCGGATCAGGAGTGTGGCGCGCTCGGCGTAGGCGGGCTTGCCGGTAAGGAAGTAGGCGAGGGCCAGCGTGCGTGTGGTGTCGCCGAGATGGCCGAGCGCGTCGTGGTCGGTGATCTTGTTGATCTCGGGGTTGCGCTCGCCGTCGTGTCGAATGTAAGGCAGGCCGTTGGGTTTGGAGGGGTCGGCCCAGAAATAGGGCGCCTGGCTCATGTAGTCATGCTTGTCGCCGCTGGGAGGAGTGACGCCTTTGAAGGTGACGGCGAAGGGGCCTTCGTGCATGGCCTTGTCCGCGGCTTCGGTTGCGAGGTTGATGATGTCCTGCCGAGCGGTATTTGCGGTCGGGGCGGCTTTGACTTCGGCGAGGACTTTGGCGTCGAGGAGAAAGACGCGCGGCTGCTGGGCGAACGCGATGGTCGTACTGGTGAAGAGTAGGAGCAGCGTGAGGCGGCGTGTGCGCGAGAGGAGCATGCGGTGAATCTCCGGCAGGACTAGAGGGTGGACTGATGATGGATGCAGAGCATGAGCGTTGCTTTCCGAGAGGAGGCGCGTCCTCTCCGCATGCACGCAGATTTCATTGTTAAATGAGGTTGTTCACCCACGCACGGTACCGGGCAGCGGAGAGCATTGTCAATGGAGCGGGGAACGGCTGGGCCGGAGACGCACTGTGGCTTCAGGGATGAGAAAGAAGGTCGCTGCTTGCAGGCGTTCTCACCATCGTCGCATCGCCATGTGGCAGGAATCTTATGTACGGTCTGAAGCTCGTACTTCAAAGCCGATATTTTCAGGAGGCCTTCAGGCGTTGGGTTCGAGTTCGTCGAAGCGGCGCCACTTGTAGATGCAGATGGAGACGATCCAACTGAATGCGAACAGAGCGACGACGCCGTAGCCGAGCATGCCGAAGTTGGCGTTGAGGCTGGCTATGAAGTCCCAGGCTGCGCCCTGCAGATGGGCCTGATTTGCGAGCAGGCCGAGGGCCTCGATGCCTCCGACGACGAGTGCGACGATCACGGAAACCAGCGTGATGGTCATGTTGTAGTAGATCTTGCGGATGGGTTTGACGAAGGCCCACCCGTACGCGCCGAGCATGAGGATGTTGTCGGTGGTGTCGATGAGCGACATGCCCGCGGCGAAGAGGGCGGGGAAGACGAGGATCGACCAGAGTGGAAGGCCCTTTGAGGCTTCGGCGGCGGACATGCCGAGCAGGCCGATCTCGGTGGCGGTATCGAAGCCGAGGCCGAAGAGGACGCCGAGCGGATACATGTGCCAGCTGCGCGTGATGAGCGCGAACATCGGGCGGAAGAGGCGGGAGAGAAATCCGCGGCTGCCTAGCAGCATGTCGAAGTCTTCTTCGATGTAGGGCTCGCCACGGCGCACGCGCTGGAAGGCAGCGAAGATGGAGCGCAGGACGACGAGGTTGACGAGCGCGATGGCGAAGAGGAAGAAGGTGGAGACCGAGGTGCCGATGATGCCGCCGATGTGGCGCGCGGCGTCCATGTGGCGCTGCAGCGAGAGCGCGGAAGCGGCGATGAGGATGGAGCCGATGACGACGATGGTCGAGTGACCGAGCGAGAACATGAAGCCCACTGCGACGGGGCGTTTGCCGTTCTGCATGAGCTTGCGGGTGACGTTGTCGATGGCGGCGATGTGGTCGGCGTCGACGGCGTGTCGGAGGCCGAAGCTGTAGGCGAGGAAGGCCGTGCCGAGCAGGACAGGGTAATGGCGGAATGCGACGATCGCCCACAGCCACGCGGCGACGTTCATCGCCAGCAGAAGGCTGTAGATGGCGATGATCTTGCTGCGGGTTTTGCCGGCTGAGTCGTCGAGCACGGCGTGGAGGAGGCTTCGCATGAGGTTCCGGGGCTTGTTGACGTCCGTTGAGGTTGGATGCCAGCTTCGACCGCTTGGCACGGAAAGACAGGATGGCGACGCCTGCCTTCCATGATATTTCCGATACGTTCGCTCGGGTGCGGCCTTTCGCTTCCGTGCTGGATAATCTTGAGAGATGGCGAGGGTGAGTGCAGGTCTGCTGATGTATCGGAGAGGCGGGGAAGGACTGGAGGTGTTGCTGGTCCATCCGGGCGGGCCGTTCTGGGCGAAGAAAGATCTTGGAGTATGGACGATCCCGAAAGGCGAGTACGCGGAGGATGAGCAGCCGCTGGACGCCGCCAAGCGCGAGTTCTCGGAGGAGACGGGACTAGTTGCGGAAGGGCCTTTCGAAGATCTGGGGCGGATCAAGCAGGCCGGCGGGAAGACGGTGCTGGCGTGGGCTTTTGAAGGCGATTGTGATGCGGCCAGCCTGGTCAGCAATACGTGTGAGATCGAGTGGCCTCCGCGGTCGGGGCGGATGCTGGAGATTCCGGAGGTGGACCGGGGGCGGTGGTTCACGATCTCCGAAGCGAGAAAGTACATCAAGGATACGCAGGAGCCGTTTCTGGACAGGCTATGTGCGGTGCTTGGCGTTGCGTAGAGTGGCATAAAACAGAAGCGGCCCGCGTTGTGCGGGCCGCTTCTGTTTAGCTTCGGCTTGTGGGTTAGTAGAGGACCTTCAGACCGAACTGAATGATGCGCGGTTCGAAGGTGCTGCTGATGATGCCGCCGCCGGTCGCGTTGTTGACCGTGGTTGCGCCGACAGATCCGCTGAGACCGCCGCTGGGAAGATACAGGTTGGTGTGGTTGAGCAGGTTGTAGAACTCGGTGCGGAACTCGACTTTGAGGCTCTCGACTGGCGTGGAGAACTTCTTGTTGAGGGCGAGGTCAGTCTGGTAGAAGGCCGGGTTGCGGAAGGCGTTGCGCGGTAGGTTGCCGAACGGGCTCTGCAGCGCGCCCGTGACGCCGGTGGCGGGGAAGCTGAAGGCGGCCGGGTTGAGGTACTGGATGAATCCGGAGCCGGCGATCTGGGTTTTCAGGAAGGGATTGACTCCGGGGTTGCGATTGGGACGATAGATGTTGGCTCCACGGAAGCTGTTGGAGATGGTTGGCGAAACCTGGTTGGCCGCGCCGGGGCCGTAGGTGATGTTGAACGGGGTTCCGGACTGCATGGTGTTGATGATGGAAACCTGCCAGCCACCGAGCGCCTCGTCGACGAAGGTGTTGGCGTGGGAGAGGAAGTGGCGGCCGCGTCCGAAGGGAAGCTCGTAGACCATGCTCATGACATCGGCGATTGGGAGGTTGTAGTCGGCCTGGCCGTAGTCGCCGCGCAGGTTATAGCCGTCCTGCGGCGCGGGGGTGTTGCCTTCGAGCGAGGCGCTGGCCTGATCGAGAGCCTGTCCCCAGGTGAAGGAGTTGAGGAGTGTGAGGCCGGCGACGAAGCGCTGCTCGTAGCGGACCTGCAGCGAGTTGTAGTTGGATGAGAACTCGTTCAGAGCCTGGGTGATGTCGGAGAACTTCGGGAAGGGGCGGTTAGCCTGCGCGAATCCCACAGCCGGGTTGAACTGGTTGGCGTTGGTGAAGCCTTGCAGCTTCAGACCATGATTGCCGACGTAAGCGACATCGACCAGCGTGTTCTTGGCTAACTGGCGCTGGATGGAGAGGTAGTAGTTCTCGACGTAGCTGTCGCGCGTATTGCGGGGAACGTACGTGACGTTGTCGGTGAGGGGGTTGAAGGTGGTGGTGAGGCCGGTGGGGAAGCCCTGGTCGGCGGTGACGTAGCAGGTGCCGATCTGAGCGACGGTGGGCTGACCGGTGCAGTGGTTGGTGGTGGTCGGCTTGAGCAGCGCGTTCTGATTGACGGCGACGAACAGGGCCTGCGGCGCGTTGATACCGAGGATGTCGCCGGAACCGGCGCGCGTGTAGTGCACGAAGCTCGTGCCAAAGCCGCCGCGCACGGACGTCTTCGGATCGGCAGCGTATGCGAAGCCGATGCGTGGGGCGAAGTCGTTGAGGTCAGGATCGACGAGCGTGCTGCCGTAAACGCCGCCCTTGCCGGTGACCGGTGTCACGTAGGCGCTGGCCACTGCATTAGGGCTGGTCGTCAGCACGGTTTGGGTGATGGGGTCGAAGTTCGAGATGTAGCCGTTCTGTTCAGAGTAGGGCGAGCCGTACTCCCAGCGCACGCCGAGGTTGAGGGTGAGGTTCGGGCGAACCTTCCAGTCGTCCTGGATGTAGGCGTTGTGGAACGTCTGGCGCAGGTGGACTTCGAACTCGTTGGCCGCGGAGTAGAGGCTGGTCGTACCGAAGAGAAAGTCGGCGATGTAGGTGTCCGCGACGACAGCCGAGGACTGGTTGACGGGCGTGCCTGCGACCGAACTGCATGTGCCGCCGCCGGGGATCGCTGTGCCGGAGGGGCACGCGCTGTAACCGCCGCCGAAGGTGAAGGAGCCGAAGAGCGGGTTGTTGTCGCTTACACCCATCCACACCTTCTCGAATTCGTAACCAAACTTCATCGAGTGGCGGCCCTTGACCCAGGTGAAGTTGATCTTGGGATCGAGGAGGGCGGGATTCTGGAATTGGGGATTGGTGCTCTGGCGGCCGATGCCGCTGAAGTTGGTGATGGCCGTAGAGGGAAGGCCGCCGGCAACGGCGGGATCGGTGGGCAGGTTGGGGATGTTGAACGAGGTGCTGCCGATAGAGGTGGAGAACTTGCCGGCTTTGGTGCGCGAAATTCCAAGGCGCGCTTCAAGCACCTTGTCGCTGGAGAAGAGTCGTGTGTAGCCGAGAGCGATTTGCTGGTCGAGCACGCGGATCCTGCCGTTGGTCTGGCCATCGAGCGGCAGCGGCAGCGCGGGGGCATTGAGCGCGTTCTCCTTGCGATCGCTGACGCGCAGGAACCATGCGGTGGTGGGGTTCTGCTGGTAATCGAAGCGGATGTCGCCCTTGTCGGAGTTATCGAAGAAGGGCACCTGGACGGCGTAGTCGAATTGAGCAAGGCCGGTGGCGGACAGGCCAGCGGTGGGAAGGCCGGGCACCTGCTTGAACGCATTGACGATTTGTGCGGAGAGTGGGTTGATGGCGTTCGCGGGGATGGCCGTGCCGGCGGGATACACGATGCCGGTGATGGGGTTTCTCACCGGAACGACGAGGATGCCGTTGAGCTCGTTGAGCGTCGGCAGCGTGAAGACGCTGAGCGGCTTGAGGATCTGGCGGAAGCCTTCGTAGTCGACGAAGAAGAAGAGCTTGTCGTGGCGGATTGGGCCGCCGAGGTTGAAGCCGAACTGGTTGCGGTTGAAGGTTGGCTTCTTGAATGGGACGACGATGCCTGAGCCGCCGGTGTTGACGGGCTTGAAGAAGCCGGTGGCGTTGAGCGCGGTATTGCGGATGAACTCGTACACCGCGGCGTGATAGTGGTTGGAGCCGCCGGTGGAGGCCACGTTGATGGTTGCGCCGGAGGACCGGCCGAACTCCGCACTTTCGTTGTTGGTTACGGTCTGGAACTGCGCGACGGAGTCGGGCGGGACGGCGATGATCTGGTTGTCGAAACCCTGGTTGCTCTCGCCATAGGCGTTGTTGTCGATGCCGTCGAGCAGGAAGTTGTTGAACATACTGCGCTGTCCGTTGACGTTGTAAGCGCCGGCGCGAGTGAGGCTGTTGATTGAGCTGGTGGTGGCAGCGGTGGGTGCCTGGCGTACGCCCGTGACGAGGCCGAGGAGGTCGGAGTAGTTGCGGCTGACGAGCGGAAGCGCTTCGCTCTGATATTGCGTGATGACCTGACCGCGCTCCGAGGTTTCGGTTTCCAGCTGCAGAGTGACGCCGGAGACTTCAACGGTTTCCTGCGTGGAACCGATTTTCAGCGTGAGGTCGATGCGCTGGCGTCCACCAACGGAAAGCGTGACGTCCTTCGCAGACGAACTCGCGAAGCCGGGATGCGCGATGGAGACGTTGTATACGCCTGTGTGCAGCGACGGCACTTCCCATTCACCGGAGTTGTTGCTGCTCACGGTCGTGGTGGTCCCCGTCTGCGTGTTGGTCACAGTGACGGTAGCGCCCGCTACAACCGCGCCGGTGCTGTCCCTGGTGGTTCCAACGAAGGAGCCGGTATCGAACTGGGCTGCAGCGGATGCGCAGATAAACACAAAAGCGCACAGCAAAATGCAGCTACGGGTGAACCCTATTTGAGATCGCATAGCGCTAACGCTAGCCTCCAATTCTGAACAGAATGTGAACGAACGGCGAACAGAGTGTAAATCACTAATCAGAGCGTGGGATAGGTTGTGGAAATAATGTTGTTGCCGCCCTGATTACCGCATATTCGTACCTGAGAGATATGCTGTAGGCATCATGGATTCGTACTCATTCGGCCTTTCACGCCGGCAAGTGTTCTGCGCTCTCGCTTTTGCTGCTATTGCTGTGCCGCGAGCCGCGGCGCAGGCACGCCATAACGTGATCATTTTCGTCGCCGACGGCCTGCGTCGAGGTTCCGTTACCGCTAACGATATGCCGACTCTTTTGAAGGTTCGTGAGACCGGCGTGGACTTCCGCAACAGCCATTCCGTCTTTCCGACGTTTACGACAGCGAACGCCTCTGCGATCGCGACGGGTCATGGACTCGGTGACACGGGGGACTACAGCAATACGATCTTTCCGGGCGTGTGGCTCTCGAAGCCGGAAGTTGCGCCGACTATGGGAACGATTGCCCCGTTCCTGGAAGATGATGAGTTGCTGGCGAACATGAATGCGGCTTTCAAGGGCAATTATCTCGGTGAACGGACGCTGCTTTCGGTCGCGCGAGAGAAGGGTTTCAACGTGGCGTCGGTAGGCAAGCTGGGGCCGACGGCGATTCAGCAGAACGAGAGCGTCCGGTGGAGTGAGCCCATGGCGCCGACCATGTTCCTTACGGCCGACGGCGCCATCATCGTCGATGATGCGACAGGGAAGCCGAATGGGTTTCCGTTGCCGTTCGATGTTGTGGAGGCGATGCAGAAGGCGAAACTTCCTCTGGACGCGCCAACGCGCAGCAACGGGTTTGGCGACAACTCTGCATGGAACAACGGCTTTACGGGTGATGCCCAAACTGCGGGAACGCTGGACGCGAACCGTGTCCAGGAGCAGTGGTTCTCCGATGTAACGACGGGCGTTTTACTGCCTAAGTTCGCGGCGGAGAAGAAGCCGTTTGTGCTGCTCTTCTGGTCGCGCGATCCTGATGGAAGCCAGCATAACCAGGGCGATAGCCTCCAGACGCTCGAGCCTGGGATCAATGGCGAGACGGCGAAACGCGGCCTGCGCAATGCAGACCATTGTTTGAAGCAGTTGCTGGATTGGCTCGACGCGCACCCAGCTATAAAGGCGAATACGGATGTCATCATCACGTCAGACCACGGATTCGTAACGATCAGCCGACGGGAGATTTCGAGCAACGGCGATCACACGGCGCAGCCTTCGGCCTCGCTGGAATACGAATCGAACGGTAAGGAAAAACCCCAGCCGTCGGGGACTTTGCCAACGGGATTTCTGGGGATAGATATCGCTATCCGCGAGCATATGCGTTTGTTCGATCCGGATGTGCGTGCGCCGAATGGTGCATCGGTCTATGAAGAAGTGGCGATCGGCGGAGAGAAGTCGCGGCACTCCCTGAAAGGAAGTGCGCTGCTGGGTGATGGAGTGAAACAGGTGGATGGGATGGATGCCCAGCTGATCATCGAGGCCAATGGTGGTTCTGACCTTATCTACGCACCGAGCAAGAATGTGGACCTGGTGCGCGCGACTGTGCGGGTATTGACCCAGTTGGACTACATAGACGGCATCTATGTCGATGACCAGTACTGTCCTGCACTGAGCGATTGTCCTGGCGCGCTGCCGTTGAGTGCTGTCGGTGTAGTGGGACACAGCGATGTTCCGCGTCCGGCGATTATCGTGTCCTATAAGGTCTTCTACAAAAAGCCGGGTGACCTGCAGAGCGCCGCGATGATCGCAGATACGGTGTTGCAGGAAGGCCAGGGACAGCATGGCGGCTTTGGCCGCGAGCAGACTCTCAACAACATGGCAGCGATGGGGCCGGACTTCAAAGCGGGCTTCGTTGACACGACTCCCGTGGGGAATATCGATATCGCTCCAACACTGGCGCATATCCTTGGCTTTGAGTTGCCTTCGGTTGGCGACTTGAAGGGGCGCGTGATGGACGAAGCGCTGGTGGGCGGCAAAGCTGGCGTTGCGCCTGCGGCGAAGACAATGGTGGCTTCACCGGATGCGGAGGGCGTTGCTACCGTGCTCGAGTACCAGGAGTACGGAGGCGTGCGCTATTACGACCGCGGCTGCATGGTGCATGGCAGCGCGCCGAAAGTCTGTCACTAACTTCGGCTGTTCGAGGCCGCTCTAGGATTCCGCTGGCGGTGAGACGACGGTGCAGCCGGCGATTTCCTCAAGCACCCGGATGGAGCCGGCGATGTCCTCGTCGCCGTAGCCCTTGGCGATGGCGGCGCGGTACTGCTGCTGCGCGAGGGCGGTCATTGGGGCCGGCACATTCAACTCCTCTGCCGACTCGAGCATGAGGCCCATGTCTTTTGCGAGCCACTTCACGGAGAAGGTTGGATCGAAGTTGCGTGCGAAGACAAGCGGAGCCTTCAGTGCGACCAGGCCGGATTTGGCTGCGCTGTTGTTGATGATGTCGAGCATGAGGCTCGGGGGTACGCCGCCCTTGGTGCTGAGCACGAAGCCTTCATTGAAGGCCTGGAGCAGGCTGCCGAGGATCAGGTTCTGCGATAGCTTGGCCTGGAGGCCCATGCCCGACGCGCCGCAGTGGTAGAGCTGCTTGCCCATGGCTTCGAGGAAGGGGCGAACGCGTTCAAAGACAGCCTGATCGCCGCCGACCATGAAGGTCAGGGTAGCGCCCTCGGCGCCGCCTTTCGAGCCCGAGCACGGTGCGTCGAGGAAGTCGATGCCCTTTGTGGCGAGCTCCGCTGCGATCTTGCGGCTTGCGGAGGGGGAGATGGTGCTGCAATCCACGATCGTGAGCGAGGCAGACTTTCCTTCGGCGAGTCCTGATGGACCGAGAATGACGTCGGAGGACATTTTGGTGTCGCCGACGCAGAGGAAGACTACCTCGCTGCGCTGCGCGACTTCAGCCGGCGTGGAACAGGCGGTGCCGCCTTCCTTCGCGAGAGCTTCAGCTTTGCCCTTGGAGTGTGTCCACAACGCCACGTCGTGCCCGGCGCGAATGAGGTTGCGAGCCATCGGCCCACCCATGATGCCCAGTCCCAGGAAACCCAGCTTTGCCAACGTAATTCCTCCTACTGAAAATCTTCTGTCGTTTTAAGAATAACCGATGGCACTGATGTGAATTGTTGATGTTGCTTGTCTCGATCGTTCGCGCTACAAGAGAGCAGCATGTTGGAGCCAGTCCATACCGAGAGCACCATGTACGAGCAGGTGGTTTCTGCGGCGAGCTCCCCACGCCCGAGGACGATGAGACCGATTGTGGTCATAGGCGCTGGGGGGATTGTGCGAGCGGCGCATCTGCCTGCGTATGCGAAGGCCGGGTTTTCTGTGATCGGCATCGCGGATAGCGAAGCTGGTAAAGCGGCGGCACTCGCGGGCGAGCGGGGTATTCCGCGGAGCTTCACAGCGGTTGAGGATGCGGTTCGATTCGCTCCCGGAGATGCGGTGTTCGATGTGGCAGTGCCTGCATCGCAGCTTCTATCGATATTGACGCAGTTGCCGAAAGGCGCGACCGTGCTGATGCAGAAGCCCATGGGCGAGACGTTGGATGAGGCCCGCGCGATTCGCGATCTCTGCAGGGAGCGTGGGTTTATTGCGGCGGTGAACTTTCAATTGCGGTTCGCTCCGAACCATCTGGGCGCGGTGGCGTTGGCTCGCGCGGGTTTGCTGGGCGAGGTGCACGATATAGAAATCCAGGTGCGGACGTACACGCCCTGGCATCTGTGGACGTTTCTGGCGACGGCCCCGCGACTGGAGATTCTGTACCACAGCATCCATTATCTGGACCTGGTGCGGGCGTGGCTGGGGGAGCCGCGCGGGATCTACGCCAAGACGGTGCGCAATCCGCTATGCGGAAAACTGGCCGCCACGAAGACGTCGATGATCCTCGATTATGGCGATGACAAACGGGTCTTCATCGTCACGAATCACGGGCACGATTTTCCGGCGGAGACACAACGCAGCTTTGTGCAATGGGAGGGTACCGAGGGAGCCATTCGTATGCAGATGGGCGTCAACCTGGACTATCCGGCGGGGAAGCCCGATACGCTTTCGTATGCGAAGCGCGGCGCGGAGTGGCACGATGTGCCGGTGGTGGGCAACTGGTTTCCGGATGCTTTTGCGGGCACGATGGGTTCGCTGCAGGCGTATGCGGAGGGCTCGGTGGCGGAGTTGCCGACGAGCTTTGAGTCCGCATATCGGACTATGGCGCTGGTGGAAGCGGCCTACATTTCGAGCGAACGTGGAGGCGAGCCGCTGCCTGAGGACTAGAAAGGCTCGCGCCGCTCGACCAGCAACAGGTGTTCGGCCACGAGGACGGTTTCGTTGCGCTGGTTGAGGACTTCGAGCGCTTCGACGACGATGCCGTGAGCTTTGCGCTTCGGGTCGTCGCGTTTTTCTTTGATGCTGACGCGGCAGTGAATTGTGTCGTTGAGAAATACCGGCCGCACGAAACGTAGGCGATCGTATCCGTAGCTCATGGCGCGTGGGTTGATAACACCGGCGGTCATGCCGACGCCGACGCTGAAGATCAGCGTTCCATGGGCCATGCGTTGGCCGAACGGCTGCGTGCGGCACCACTCCGCGTCCATGTGATGCGGATAAAAATCGCCGGTCTGTCCGGCGTGCAGAACGACGTCGGTTTCGGTGATCGTGCGGCCGACTGTTTCGCGCGATGTGCCGGGTTCGTAGTCCTCGAAAAATTGCTCGCTTTGCAAACGCCGCTCCGATTCACGGGCTCGAATTCCTCGTTGACTTCAGCCCGTGAACTCATCATCCTATGAAGCGCATGAGTACAGTCAAGCACAATGTGGAACTTGCCGGGATGACGTGGAACCACACGCGCGGCTACCTGCCGGTGGTGGCCACGGCGCAGCGATTCGGGGAACTGCATCTTGAGGTTTCGGTTGCGTGGCAGAAGCGGTCGCTCCAGAAGTTTGCGGACGCTCCGCTGCGGGAGCTTGCGGCACGATTCGATCTCCTAGTGATCGATCATCCGTCGATGGGTGAGGCGGCGAGTCAAGGGCTGCTGTTGCCATTGGACCAACATTTACCTGCGGAGTTTCTTGCCGATCAGGCGGCGAACGGTGTTGGGCAATCGCATGCGAGTTATGTGTATGAAGGGCACCAGTATGCATTGGCGATCGATGCTGCGACGCCGATTGCCGGCTGGCGTCCCGACCTGATGGAGCGCGCGCAGGCAGATGTGCCGCGTACATGGGAGGAGTTGCTCGAACTCGCGCGGCGGGGGCTGGTCACCGTGCCGGGGATCCCGATCGACAGCCTGATGCATTTGTTCATGTGCAGCAACGCGCTCGGGGCGGAGCCGTTCGCAACGCACGAGAGCGTATTCCCCACGCCTGAAGGCATTGAGGCGCTGTGGATGCTGCGGGAACTGGTGACGCTGTCCGCGCCTGGATCGTTGCAGCGCAATCCCATTCAGACGTGGCAGTATCTTGCCGATTCGGACAGCGTGGCGTACTGCCCGTTCGCGTATGGCTACTCAAACTATTCGCGTACAGGTTATGCGGCGAACATGATTCAGACGGGAGAACTGGTGAGCTTCGCGGGCCGGCCGTTGCGTTCGACGCTCGGCGGCGCAGGGCTTGCGATCTCTCGTACAACGCGGCATCCGGAGGAGGCACTGGCGTATGCGCTATTCACTGCGTCTGCGGAGGTGCAGCGGACTCTATACACGACGTCTGGAGGGCAGCCGGGACATCGTGAGGCGTGGCTTGATGAGGATGCCAATGCACTGACGCATGACTTTTTTCGCTCCACGCTTTCGACGCTCGACGCAGCATGGGTGCGCCCGCGGTTTCCGGGGTTCATTGAGTTTCAGGATCGTGCGTCGAACATTGTGCACAGATATCTTTCAGCAGGCGGAGAGGAGCGTGTTGTCCTCGATGAACTGAATAGCGCGCTGCGGGAGCGCAAGCACCGAATCGAGGTCGCTGCATGAGGCCTCTCGAAGGATTGCTGGTCATCGACTTTTCGCAGTTTCTTTCGGGCCCTTCGGCGAGTCTGCGGCTTGCGGATATGGGTGCTCGCGTCATTAAGATAGAGCGGCCGCAGACGGGCGATCTCTGCCGTCAGTTGTACATTTCGAACCTCTCGCTGGATGGCGACTCGACGCTGTTTCACTCCATCAACCGCAACAAGGACTCGTTCGCCGCGGACCTTAAGAATGCGGATGACGTGGCGCAACTTCGCAAGCTCCTTGAGCGGGCTGACGTGATGATTCAGAACTTTCGACCGGGCGTTATCGAGAAGGCTGGGCTGGGGTATGACGCTGTGCGCGCGCTGAATCCGCGTATTGTTTATGGCGAAGTGACGGGGTACGGAAACAGCGGGCCGTGGCGCACGAAGCCTGGGCAGGACCTGCTGGTGCAGTCGCTTTCGGGGCTGCCTTATCTGAATGGAGATGCGGGGCAGCCGCCGGTGCCGTTCGGCCTCGCCGTTGCGGACATCATGGCCGGAGCGCATCTTGTGCAGGGGATTCTTGCGACGCTGGTGCGCCGCGGGATCACGGGAGAAGGCGGACGGGTTGAAGTGTCGCTGCTGGAGTCGGTGCTTGATCTGCAGTTCGAGGTGCTGTCGACGTACCTGAACGATGGAGGGAAGGCGCCGCAACGCAGCGAGGTGAACAATGCGCATGCGTATCTGGGTGCACCGTATGGGATCTACGCGACTGCGGATGGATTCATTGCACTGGCTATGGGCTCGATTCTTCGGCTTGGTGAGTTGCTTGAGTGTCCGGCGCTGCTGACGTATACAGAGCCCTCGCAGTTGTTCGACCGCCGCGATGAGATCAAGTCGATCCTTGTGCATCATCTCCGCGAACAGACGACGCGGCACTGGCTGTCGATCCTGGAGCCCGCCGATATATGGAGCGCGGACGTGCTGACCTGGGACCGCCTGTTTGCGCATGATGGCTTTCGCGCGCTGGATATGGTGCAGACCGTGGTGCGTCCGACGCGCGCGGGTGTGGACATTATGATGCGGACTACGCGCTGCCCTATTCGCATCGACGGAGAGCTGCTGACAAGCTCGAAGCCCGCGCCGCGTATCGGAGAACACAACGCGGAGCTTATTGAAGAGTTTGGGTTGAGCAGTGCGGGGAGGCGTTGAACGGCGTGGCTTCTCGTCGAGAAAAATTCCGCATTGCTGTGCGGAAGTTTGGGCCGTTCGAGGCTGCGATTCGGCAGCAGTGGGATGCGTTTGACGCGCAGGCGAGGACTGGGCTCGAACTGGATGCTGTGGCGCTTGATCTTCATCCGCTCGAAGATGCGCTGTTCGCCTCCGGTGGAATGGCGGATGGGGGATGGGATGTCGCGTTCGTGGCGACCGACTGGATTGCGGCGATGCGTGAGCAGAAGTGTGCAGTCGATCTCAAGCCGCTGCTGGACGGCGAACCTCCAGAGGATTATCCCGATGGCTGGAGCGAGTCGTTGCTTCGATTGCAGCGTATCGACGGTGCGGTGCTGGGCGTGCCGTATCACGATGGGCCGGAGTGCCTGATCTATCGCCGCGATCTGTTCGAGGATCCCGCATTGTGTCGCCGCTTTCAAAATGAGTACGATCACCCCCTTGCTCCGCCGACAACGTGGACGGAGTTTCACGAGGTTGCGCGATTTATGCAGACGGCTGTTGAAGGGCTCTACGGAACGGTGTTTGCCGCGTATCCGGATGGGCATAACTCTGTCTACGATTTTCTTCTGCAGGTATGGACTCGCGGCGGGGAACTGGCGGGCGCTGATGGTGAGCTAAAGTTCTCTACCCCGCAGGCCCATGAAGCGCTGTCGTTCTACCGCGAGATTCTGAACGATACACACGCTGTACATCCTGAATGCCGCTCGCTCGATTCGGTGGCTGCCGGCGCGCGTTTCGCCGCGGGTGAAGTGGCGATGATGGTCAACTGGTTCGGCTTCGCGGCTCATGCGCATACGGCGGAAGAGTCGGCGGTGCGCGGCCTGGTGAACATCGCCGAAGTACCTGCTGTGGCGCCGCAGTTCAGGGCATCGCTGAACGTCTACTGGATACTTTCTATTGCTTCAGGCAGTGCGCATCGCGATCTCGCATGGCAGTTTCTGCGTCACTGCCAGACGGCGGCGATGGATAAACTCACGACGACGAGCGGAGCGATTGGATGCCGCAAGTCGACATGGGCAGACCCTGATGTGAATGCCGCGATCCCTTTCTATCGGAGATTGGAGACGTTGCATGCGAGCGCCCGCGAGATTCCGCAGCGCGCGGATTGGCCGCGTATCGCAGCGATTATTGATGCGCTTGTTACGGCGACTATCTCGACGGAGACACCGATCTCGGAACTCCTGGCGCACGCCGACGAAGCTTACAGCGACTTCAAATAGTTGCCGTAGCCGACGATCAGCGTGGATGCAACGAGGAGCAGAAAGCCGATCGTTCCGACGATTTTTGTGCGCATGCTTGTGCCTCGCCACTCGTGCAGCACAACTCCCCATAGCATTGCGAAGAGGATTGTGCCGGCCATGTGCAGGGTCCAACTCGAAAAGTCGTAGCGGCCCATTTTCGTCTGGCCCATGGAGTAGAAGAAGAACTGCAGGTACCAGAGCAGGCCGGCGGATGCAGCGAAGAAGTAGTTCTTTGCGAGCAGGCCCGCGCCTTCGCCGCTTGCGACGAACTGCCGGCCCGAGCGGTTCCTGATCAGCAGCGCGCCGCACCAGAGAGCGTTGGTTGTGAAGCCGCCCCACAGTACGACCACTAGAGCCGGCAAGCTCTGCCATAGACTGCTGCGTCCATTAGTGACGAGCAGGTCGCGTGTGGCGTCGCTCATGGGCTTGCCTGCGGCGAGTCCCCACGCGAAACATGCGCTCAGGATGCCGGCGAAAGACGCGACGAGGATGCCGCGGCCGAAAAGATACTCGCTGCGGCCTTCAGGTGCATCGGCGTTGGCGGCAGTGGCTGCGGCTGCGGAGAGTTCCTGCTCTTTCATGTGCCCCGCTACACCGCTGATGACGATTGCGAACAGGCACACGGCGACGCCGGCGAGCGTCGTTTGCCCGGAGCGCTCGTGCAGCACGGGACCGAGGGTTCCCGCGAGCAGTGGTGGTATCAAGGTGCCGAGAGCCGTCGAGAAGCCGAGCGCGATGGTGTACCCGAGCGCGATGCCTAGATAGCGCACACCTAGGCCGAAGAGCAGGCCGCCAATGCCCCACATCGCTCCCCAGAACCAGGCGTAGAAGAGCGTGTCATGGGCGGCGCCGTGGATGATGCCGAAGCCCCCGGGAACGAGTACAGCGGCGAAGATCGCGGGCGCGATGAGCCAGCTGAAGACGCCCTGGACGATCCAGTAAATCTCCCATGACCAACGACGGATGCCGCGGAACGGAAGGTAGCAGCTGGCTGCCGAGAGGCCCCCGGTCCAGTGGTAGAGCACACCTAAAAACGGGTTCGGATCCAATACGCCTCCGCTGCAAAGTACGACCTATCGTAAGCTCGGACAGCGTGCGAGGCATCCTGTGCGTTCCGGAAAACGGAACGGCAGTGAATCCCGACCTAACTGATGGGAGTGCAGTCGCATCGCGGCTGTTGCGGTTAGGCGTTATGGACGAATGACCGCCCTATTCCCAATCATTTGAACCAGCGCGTCCGCTAGTCTCATGCACGCTGTGAGCGTCTGCGGCGAACTTTTCGTCGCAGTGCATTTCGGTCTGCAGCGCACAGTGATTAGACGAGTTCCACAATGCGGGACACGAAGACACTTGTGAACCCGGCTCAGAGTTTTTGCGTTGACACCAGCATTTACGGCTTCGTAATGTCGCGCCCAATGAAAGCGCACAGGGCGGCGCAGAGCGTTTTCCCGCGCGAGCACCTGTGCCGACCGTAAGCAAATTTGCATGTCTTGAGAGGCAGACCATGACTCACAATCGCACCGTGCGCACAGTCCGAAATCTTCTAGCGTTCACATCACTGTTGCTCGTTCTCGTTGCCGGCGCAGCGATGGCCGGCGCGCAGAACGTCAACGCGGGCGCGCTCACTGGCACTGTCACCGATCCGACCGGGGCGGCGGTGGCGGAGATGTCCGTCACCGTGACCAACCAGGCCACCGGCATTACACGGACGACGAAGACAACCGGCAAGGGCTTCTATACGGTTGAGAACCTTCCCGATGGCGATTACACGTTGTCGGTCACGCCCAGCGGGTTTTCTTCCGTGACCATCAAGGACATTCATCTCGATCCGGGGCAGCGACGCGGGCAGGACCTTGCGCTGTCGGTTGGTGGCGTGGAGAGCAAAGTCGATGTCTCGGCGAATACCGTCGCAGTGCAGACGGAGTCACCGGAGTCGGGCGGGACGATCTCCGCGAAGGAGGTTGCGAACCTGATGCTGAATGGCCGGAACTTTCAGCAGCTCGCCACGCTGGTGCCGGGCGTGAGCAGCGTCAACGGCGCGAACCAGCAGGTAAATGCGGGCTACCTCGGGCAGACGGACCTGATCATTGGCGGAGCTTCGTCGGAGGAGACGACCTATACGATTGACGGCGTCTACAACATGACGCCGACGTCGTTGATCAACATCAACATCACGCCCTCGATCGATGCGATCAAAGAATTTCGCGTGCTCAAGAATTCCTATTCGGCGAAGTACGGGTATGCGGGCTCCGGCCAGGTGTTGATCGAAACGAAGTCTGGTACGAGTGCCTATCACGGGTCTCTGTTCGAGTACATCCGCAACAATGGCTTCGCTGTGGCGCGTCCTTACTCCATCAGCGGCATCCCCGCAACGAACTCCAGCCTGCACCTGAACATTTTCGGCTTCGCGGTGGGGGGACCGGTGTATGTTCCGAAGTTTTACAATACCGCCAAGAACAAAACGTTCTTTTTCGCGGGCGCGGAGTTCAAGACCAACCACTACGCTTCCGTGCTGAACAGCCGGTCGGAGTTTACGCAGGCTATTCGCAATGGTGATCTCAGTCTGAGTCACGATGCGCCTAACTGCATTACAACCGTGAACGGCGTCGCGACCGTGTCATCCGCCGCGGCGGCTGCGGGTTGCACTACCGCTGTGCCTGCCACGATCAAGTACCTGAACTGCGATACGTTTTGCAGCAACCTGCTTGCGGCGCGCAATTTGACTGTCGCGAATTGCTTCTCGAAGGACACTAACGGCGTTACCAACCAGCTGAATCCCAACTGCTTCGATCCGGCTTCGAAGTACTTTATCAATCCGGCGAACAACTTCCTTCCGCTGCCGAATCTTCCTCAGAACAACAACACGAGTTTCGCCAATTACATCAATACGAATCCGGAGCTTGATAGTCAGAACGACACGATATACCGCATCGACCACCACATCGGGGACAACCACGTCATCACGCTGCGCTACATGCATGAGGAGGTCAACGACATCCGGCCTGCGCGCAACTACAACGATCCTTCACCGAACCCTGGAGCGACGGTCTATACGCCGGCGCTCAATGCGCTGGTGCGCTGGAACTACAGCATCACACCGAACATCATCAACACCGCCGGGCTGGCCTATACGGACCAGAAAGTAAACCTGGTGCCGACAGGGAACTACTTCGTTCCCTCCGGGCTGTTTACGCAGGCGTTTGCGAATGGTGACAACCGGCTGCCCGGCATTACGATTGGCAACTTTTGGTCGTGGCTTGGAGTGGGTGTTCAGCCGAACTTTTCGAAGACGGGTGACGGCATCTTCTCCGACGATGTGACGTGGGCCAGGGGACGGCACGTCATCCAGGGCGGCGGACTCTACATGTGGAATATTTTGCGTGCCAATGCTTCGGCGTTCTCGCAAGGTAATTTCTCGTTTGGCAATGGCATTCATACCGGCGATACTGCCGGCGATTTTCTGCTCGGCCTGCTGAGCTCGTATTCGCAATCGAACGTGCAGCGTGCGGGCGTGTTCCATCAGCATTGGTTCGATCTGTATCTGCAGGATGACTGGAAGGCGCATCCGCGGCTGACGCTCAGCTATGGTCTGCGCTACAGCTACTACTCTCCGACGACGAAGGAAGGTAACGACATTACCAACTTCAACGCTGCGAGCTTCAACTCCGCGGTTGCGCCCGCTGTTACACCGTCGGGAACGTTCGTGCTGAACAGTTCGAACCAGCCGCTTACAGCTACGGGTGCGGTGGCCAACTATCTGACGAACGGCCTGGTGACGGCCTGCCTGAATGGCACACCGTGCGGCTTCACGCAGCCGAAGAAGAACCTGATATCGCCGCGGGTTGGGTTTGCGTATCGGCTGAACGATAAGGGCACGATGTCGGTGCATGGCGGCTACGGCATTGGATATACGCAGGTCGGATTGTTCCAGTTGTCGGGGCTGTTGAGCAATCAACCGTACGTTTCGACACCGACATTTTCGAACACACAGTTCAGCAATCCTGCGGGTGGCGCTGCGGGGCCTCCGGGGCTGCAGTCGGTTGCGGGCATCGACTCGACGTATCGTCCGGCTATGCTGCAAAACTGGTCGCTGACGGTGGAGCGCGAGATCGTGCCGCACGGCATTCTGAATCTGACTTACGCGGGCGATAAGGCTGACCACATCTTCTCTAACAGCGTGGATCGGAACTTCGCTCTCAATGGCACGAGCGCGAACACCGCGACCTGCGCCGCTTCGAGTGCGAACGTCAATCCCGTGTCGCCGAGCCAGTATCAGTTCGATCCGTGCCTCAACACCGGCACGGTGAATACGAATTACTACAGGCCATATCAGGGGTATGGAGGGATCACGACGGGGGTTTCCATCGGGCAGTCCAACTACCACGGGCTGCAAAGCGGGTTCGTTTACAGGCTCGCCGATCTGCAACTCAACGTTGCTTATACGTACTCGAAGGCGCTGGGCAATCAGAATCAGAGTGCGCAGGGCAACCTGGCCTATGGGTTCGACTCGAACATTGGCTTTCAGAATCCACGTAATCCCGGCGCGGATTACGGACGGCCGAGCTATGACCGCACGCATGTCTTCACGAGTGCCTATGTGTACGAGCTGCCGTTCTTTCGGCACTCCGATCACTTCGTTGTGAGGGAGCTGCTATCACACTGGGGCACGTCCGGTCTGGCGACGATTGAGAGCGGCTTTACGACGCCGGTGAGTTTGAGCTCACCGAATGCCGGGCTTGCGAATCGTCCCAACCAGGTTGCGCCGTTGGTGCGCAACCCCGGCAGTGGCAAGAAAGCTCTCGGCCAGAAGCCGCTTTATAGCTACACATCGTTTGCGGTTCCGGGGTTTGGGACGTTCGGTAATTCGGAGCCGGGCGTGCTGCGTGGGCCGAAGGAGGTCTCGTTTGCTGCGGCCGTGAATAAGACGTTTCCGATTACTGAACGCGCTGGCGTGCAGTTTCGTGTGGAGGCGTTCAATCTCTTCAACCATCCGAACATCAACGCGATCAACGCGACGTTCTCGTCGTCTTCGGCGACCAACGCGAGCAACTTCGGCTATGCGACCAGCGCGGGTGACATGCGGCAGGTTGAGTTTTCGGCGCGGTTGAATTTTTGAGGCGTGCGTTTACAGGCGGCGGTGCGGGTAAATCCCGCGCCGCCGTCCTTATTGCCCGGTCTGGTAGCGGAGAGCGGCGAGTGACCCTTGGTACGCGTAACGCGCGGTTGCGTAGTCGATCTGCGCTTGTGTCTGCGCGAGCTGTGCCTGGCTCAGTTCAACGATGGAAGAGAGGCCGATGCGGTAGCGCGTCTGCGCGAGATCGAAGGATGTATTCGCATCGTCCAGGAGCTGTTTCGTGACAGCGATTCTTTCGAAGTTGGACTGGGCCTGGAGCACGGTTGTTCGTACGTCGCGCGCAATTGCCTGACGAAGTTGCTCAACCTGCTTGTGTGCGGCATCCGCGCGCAGGTCGGCCTCTTTCGCTCGCGCCGAATAGAGGAAGCCATTGAAGATCGGCACACTGATGTTGATGCCCACTGCTCCGTACCAGGATGTTGTGATCTGATCGGCGCGGAAGGGTGTGCCGCCCGCGGAGCCGAGCGCCGATATAGTCGGCCTCTGCAGATCGTGTTCAGCGGCGGAGAACTTCCGCGCGGCTGCGAAATCTTCGTTCAAGGCAGCAAGGTCCGGGCGCGATTGAAATGCCTGCGCGACCAATGGCTCGGGATCGACTGGCGCCGGCGCTGGAGCGGCTGCCGTTTCATCCACAAGCGTGTACGCAACGGGCTGCTCGTTGCCTAGCAGTGCATCGAGAGCGGCCATGGCTTCGTGGTTCGCATTCTGTGCGTCGAGAAGGAGCAGCTTCGCCTGCGCGAGGTTGACGTTTGCGAAGCTGAGATCGAGCGTCGATTTCAGCTTTGCGGCCGTAAGGGCGTTGACCTGATCCGCAACAGTCTGGCGCGCGGCCACCGTATCGCTTGCGACCTTTAACACGGCCTGGCTTCCGAGCGCGCGATAGAAGGCCTCCTCCACGGCGAGTGTGACGTCCGCTGTGGTCGCCGATTGCGCGCTTGCCTGTGCCTGCGCGCGGAGGGCTGCGGTGGCGACAAGGTTGTGCGTGCGGCCGAAGTCCGTGACGAGCTGGCTGACGGTGAGGCCACCTGCGGCACGCTGGTAGACGATGGGATTGTTGAGGGCACCTGCGGTGATGCGACTGCCCTGATGCGGTTCAACGGCGGTGAGGTTGGCGGTGACGGTGGGCAGTTCGGCTGCGCGGGTCTCGCGCGTGACCTGGCCCTGTGCGAGAGCGAGCAGACGCGCTACCGCGATGCGCGGGTTGTTCTTCACGGCGATCTGCTCGGCCTGCTGCAGTGTGAGCGGTGTTGGCGTGGCGGATGTTTGGGCTCCGCAGGCCATGCAGAGCGATGCGGTGACAACAGCACATGTAACAGGAATCCTCATTACGCCACCTCCCCGGCAGCAGGCTTTACATCTTCTTCATGGCGGTGCACCCAGAGGTACGCCGCCGGAACCACGAACACGGTCACGATCACCGACACTGTGAGGCCTCCGATGATGGCGCGCGCGAGGGGCGCATATTGTTCGCTTCCGGCCTCCAGCGCAAGAGCCATCGGAATCATGCCGAGTATCGTGGCCAGCGACGTCATCAGCACTGGGCGCAGACGAACGCGACAGGCCTCAGCAACAGCCTCGCGGATAGGCATGCCGATCTTGCGCAGGCTGCGTGTGAACTCGACGATGAGAATGGAGTTCGAAACGACGATGCCGGTCATCATCACGACGCCCATCAAGGACATGACGTTGAGGGTCGTGCCCGTGATGAGCAGCAGGACAATGACACCTGTGATGCCCGGTGGGATCGCCAGCAGGATGATCAGGGGATCGACGAACGACGAGAACTGCGCCATCAGGATGAGGTAGACGAGCACGATGGAGAGGATGAGACCGACGCTGAAGCTTACGAAGGAGAGCCGCATGCCTTCGACCGAGCCGCGCATGGTGACGCGCAGATTGCCGGCGACGTGCTGGTCGGCGACGACGCGATCGACACGCTTGGCGAGGCCGCCGAGGTCCTGGCCGGAGGGCGATACGTAGATGTCGATTACACGCCTGAGCTGATAGTGATCTACCTCAGTCGGCGTGTTGATCGGCTGAATGCTGGTGACGGCACCGAGGGTCGCGGTCTGGGTTCCGTCTTTCGAATGCACGGGGATCTGCTGGAAGTCGGTTAGCGATTTCACCTGCGATTCAGGGAACTGCACGGTGAGCAGGTAATTGTTGCCGCTCTTGGGATCGACGTAGTAGCTGGGCGCGATCATGCCGTTGGAGGTGAGCGCGGTGATGACGTTGTCGACGATCTCGCTGGAGGTGAGGCCGAGCCGTCCGGCCATTTCCCGATTCACGTTGAGCTTGATGCCGGGGTAGTCGAGGTCCTGCGGGATGAGGACGTCGCTCACGCCATCGAGCCGGCGGATCTTGCCGGCGAGCGCGGTGGCCGTGGCGTAGGCTTCCTGCTGATTGTTGCCGCTGACCTGAATGTCGATGGGCGCGGGAAGGCCGAGGTTGACGACCGCGTCCACGAGGCCGCCGGTCTGGAAGTACGTCGAGAGCTCCGGCAGATCGTTGCGCAGCTTCGCGCGTACGAGGCCCATGTAGTCGAAGCTGCTTTTGTGGTGACCCTCTTTGAGGCTCACCTGAACGAAGGCGGTGTGCTGTCCGGAGTTGCTGGTGTAGATCGCGGAGAAGTCGGGCGTGATGCCGATGTTGGAGACGATCATGCCGAGGTCTTCAGCGGGGATGACTGAGCGAATGTCCTGCTCGACGTGAGCGATGTACTGGTCGGTGAGTTCGAGCCGCGTTCCGCTGGGAGCTTTGACGTTGATAACGAACTGGCCGGGGTCGGTGCGCGGGAAAAACGACAGACCCAGGAACGGATATAACCCGAGGCTGAGGAGGAAGATGCCGAGCACGCCCAGGACCGTGGCGGCGGGGCGCAGCAGCGTCTTGCGGACGGTGATGTCGTAGCGCATCAGTGTGCGGTCGTATTTGCGGTTGAATCCGCGCACGAAGCGGGTGAACCATGTGCGGCTTCCGTGATGCGCGGTTTCGTTGTGTGCGTTCCTGATGAACTTCGCGCAGAAGAGGGGAACGACCGTCATCGCGACAACATAGGAAGCGAAGAGCGACAGCACAACAGAAAGCGCCAAGGCTGTGAACAGGAATCGGCTGACGCCGTAGAGGAAGACGACAGGGAAGAAGACGATGGCCGTGGTGAAGGTCGCGGCGAGCACCGGCAGCGCCACTTCGCGGCCACCCTTCTCGGCAGCTTCTTCGGGGGATGCGCCCATCTCCATGTGGCGGAAGATGTTTTCGAGTACGACGACTGAGTTGTCGATGAGGCGGGAAAAAGCGAGCGCGAGGCCGCCCAGCACCATTGAGTTGATCGTGCCGCCCATGAGATTGAGCGCAAGAAATGCAGCGAGCGCCGACAGCGGAATCGACAGCATCACGGCGACCGTAGCGCGCATGTTGCCGAGGAAGATGAGAATCATCAGCGCCGTGAGGACGAGGCCGATGCCGCCTTCGCTGCCGAGGTTCGATATGGCTGTCTTGACGAAGACAGATTGGTCGAACACGAGTCTGGTCTTCAGCGTTGCGGGTATGTCGAGGAGGTTGCCGATCGCTTTGCGTATGCCGTTGACGACGGCGATGGTGTTGCTGCCGCCGCCCTGCTTCAGGATCGGGAGATACACGGAGTGTTGGCCGTCTACGCGGACGATGTTGGTTTGGATCGCCGAAGCATCTTTCGCATAACCGACGTCCGACACCAGCAGTTGTCCGTTGCCGACTGTCTTCAGTGGGAGGCGCTCGATTTCCTGCGTGGTTGGAAATTGCGAGTTGGTGTAGATGTTGAAGTCCTTTGGGCCGATGCGCACATCGCCTGCTGGAAGGATGGCGTTGGCCTGATTGACGGAGCGCACGACATCCATCGGGCTCAGCTGGTGTGCTTCGAGCTTTACCGGATCGACGTAGATCTGGATCTGCCTGTACTTGCCGCCGAACGGCTGCGGTACCGATGCGCCTGGCACGCCCGCAAGCTGGTTGCGCACGTTGAACTGGCCGAGGTCGTGAAGCTGCGTCTGGTCGAGGCCCTCACCTTTCAGCGTGATGAGGCACACCGGCAGGCTCGATGCGTCGAACTTCAACACTACCGGCGGCAACGTGCCCGGTGGAAGGCGGCGCAGCTGCGCCATCGCGAGATTGGAGATGGTGGTGACTGCGGAGTCGGCGTTTGTGCCGGGCTGAAAGTAGATGCGGATGAGGCTAACGCCGGTGAGCGAACGTGACTCGATGTGGTCAATGCCGCTGCCCAGAGTGAAGAATCGTTCGAACGGGTTGGTGATGTTCGACTCGATCTGCTCGGGCGGCATGCCGTTGTAGAATGTCGCGACGACGACGACGGGGATGTTGATGTCGGGGAAGAGGTCGACAGGCATGCGCGCGACGGTCGTGACGCCGACAACCGCGACGACCAGGCACATCATGATGATGAAGAAGGGATAGCGGATGGAGAAACCTGACATTACTGGCCCTCCCCATTGCTCTTGGCTTCGCCTATGGCTGAAAGCTTCGGCGTGACATGCTCGCCGGTCTGGAATGTCGTGAGGTTGGCGACGATGACCTTGTCGCCCTCGTTCAGGCCGGACAGGATTTCGATTTTGTCGGCAGTCGAAACGCCCACCTGCACCGCACGCTTCTGCACTCTGTTCGCGGAGTCGACGAGCATGACGAATGGCTCACCGCTGCTTTGGTCTACGGCCTGGATGGGCACTACGAGTGCATTGCCCGCGCGCTGAATATTGAGTGATACGTCCGCGTACATGCCAGGGGAAAGCTTGCCGTCTCTGTTGGGCACATCGATTTCGACCTGCATGGTGCGTGTGGAAGGATCGAGGGCGCCGGTGCTGCGGGTGATCTTTCCCGTGAACGTTTCACCAAGCGCCTGCACATGGACAGAAGCTGAATCGCCGACACGCACAAACGACGCCAGTGATTCGGGCACCGGCAGGCGCAGGCGAAGGGTGTCCACCTGCGCGATTTTCACGACAGGCGCAGACCCGGCGTTCGATGTGCCGGCCTGGATGAGTGAGCCGGTGTCGGCGTAGCGCCATGTGACGATGCCGCTGAAGGGCGCGGTGATGCGCGAGTAGTCGGCCATCGCGGAGTAGTGCTGGCGGTCGGCGCGCGATACGCCGAGTTGCTGCTGCGTGGCCATCTCGGCGGACTTCGCCGAATCCACCTGCGCCGCGGCCGCTCGATCTTTCGCAAGCGCATCGTCGAGTTCCTGTTGAGCAATCAGTCCGGGACGCTGGGCAGCGACCTGCTGCAGCCGTTGCGCAGCGGAGTGGACGGCGTCGTAATCGGCCTGAGCGCGCAGCACTTCGCTGTGGGCGCGGGTAATCTGCTCCTGGGTTTGGCGAACGCCGGCGTCAGCGCCCTGTACCTGCGCGGTGAGTTCGGGTACATCGAGCGTCGCGAGTACCTGTCCGGCACGCACCTTGTCGCCGATGTCCACGCTGATATGGCGTATGTATCCCGCGACCTTGGCGTGGAGCTCGACTTCCTGCAGAGGAAGAAACTCGCCGGCAACATGGAGCGTGTTCGACAGTGGAGCGCGTGACGCCATCGCAACAGGAGCGATGGGTTGAAGGGTGGTGGTGTCTTCCGTTTTTGCGGAGCGATGACAACCGGAGACTGCGGCAGAGACGAATAACAGGGACAGCAAGGCTGACGCCCTGGGACTACAAGATGCGCTGATCATGGACTCTCGCTTGGCTGAACTGGCCGTGCCAAAGGGCACAAAGCCCTGCACGCAGGTGGTGCAGGCAACACGCGGAGATTTAGATGGAGGGTGGAGGACGTACGGCCAAATCCGGCCAATACCAGCTGGAAAGGACAAGCGGCGCGCGCTCGTCGCGAACCTTCTTCACGTCTGCAGATGCGGCGGCAAAGAGAACGACCGCAAGGGCCAGCAGAACTGCTGCCTGGTTCAGCGGTGAGACTTCCGTCGAGGGCAGAGCATCATTCTGCCGTACTTTTGCGGCAGTCAGGGTCTTGATTTGTTCCTGGTGTGGGCGGTACACGGCCGTTTTGGCGCCTACCGCGAACAGGAAAAGAAGAGAACAAAGGATTAGCCCGAAGCTATAGCGCACTCTCGTACAGCCGGAAGCTGGAGCCATGACCTTCACGTCTTTAGCGTAGCATAGCGAATTTCGCGGCATTTTCCGCTGGTTTTCACATGCCGCCTTTGGCGATGCGTTTGTGGTCTTCGCGCAGAAGGGTGAGGAACTCTTGCAGGGCTGGACCTTCATTCCTCGGGTTCCATGCGACAGAGAGGCCCATCGACAACTCGTCCGGCAACAGCGTGCTGTAGGTGATGGTGCGCGCCTGCAACTGGCGTACGCCAGCGGGCACCAGCGCGACGCCTTCTCCCGCTTCGACCAGCGTCAACACACCTGACCAGGTTTCGGAGGTGTTGGCCACTCGCGGCGAGAAGCCCTCCTTCGCGCAGAGCGCAACGATGTTGTCATAGAGGACGGGCGTCATTCGCCGGTCGCATAAGACGAGCTGTTCGTGCGCCAGGGAAGCGATGGTGACATCCTTGCCGGCCTTGGGGTGATCGCGGCGCATGGCCACAACGATGCGATCGCGATACAGGAGTTCGGAGCGCAGGATGCGGTCGTAGGGCGGCTCCAGCGGTCGTGTGAGTCCGACGTCGATGCGGCCTTCTTCGAGTGCGCGCATCTGCTGCGCGGCATGCATCTCCATCAGGGAAAGACGGATGCCTGGCCGGCGACGGCGGTACTCGCGGATGATGCGGGGGAAGAACCCTCCCGCGCCCCAGAGAAAGAAGCCGATGGAAAGCGTGCCGACCTCGCCACGTAATGAGCGCCGGGTTACGTCCAGTGCGCGATCGGCGGCTTCGAGCGTCTTGCGCGCTTCTTCGAGAAAGATCTGACCTTGAGGTGTGAGGCGTACCTGGCGTCCACTGCGATCGAGCAACGCCCCGCCGACTTCATTTTCGAGATCGAGGATCTGCTCGCTGATGGCCGACTGCGAAATGTGCAGCCGCTGCCCGGCCGAGGTAAAGCTGCCGAACTCGGCGACAGCCTGGAAATAACGAAGATGCCGCAACTCCATAGATTTATTCTATCGGTTTTTCCGATGGGTGAAGGCGGAAAGAACTTCGCAACTGGATGGCCTCGGATAATGTCTGTTAATAGAACAATATTTTGGGGAGTCCTCTCTCATGTGGATCGTTAAACTCGCGCTCAATCGCCCGTACACATTTATCGTGCTCGCGATCCTCATCCTTATTGCCGCGCCGGTCGTGATTTTTCGAACGCCGACCGATATCTTCCCGAATATCAATATCCCGGTCGTCTCGGTCGCGTGGAACTACACCGGCCTGAATCCCGAGGAACTCGAAGGCCGGGTGACGACGCCGTTCGAGAAGGTGCTCACCACGCTCGTCGATAACATTGAGCACATCGAGTCGACGACGATTGACGGACAGGCGATCGTGAAGGTTTACCTGCAGCCCGGCGCGTCGCTCGACACAGCCAACGCGCAGGTCGCCGCCGCTTCGCAGAGCATCCTTCGCCAACTTCCTCCGGGAATTCTTCCGCCGCTCATCATCAACTTCTCGGCTTCGAGTGTGCCGATCCTGCAGCTTGGACTGTCGGGCAACGGACTCTCCGAGCAGCAGCTCAACGACTTTGGCCAGAACCTCATTCGTCCCCAGCTGGTGACTACTCCGGGCGTCGTTGTGCCCTATCCCTACGGCGGCAAGCAGCGGTCGGTGATCGTCAACCTCAATCCGAAGTTGATGCAGGCGAAGGGGCTCTCGCCGGTGGATGTGCTGGACGCTCTGGCGCGGCAGAACGTTGTGCAACCTGGCGGCACGGCGAAAATTGGTTCGGCGGAATACGATGTGCGGCTCAACAGCTCACCACAAACGGTGGCCGGCCTGGGCGACCTGCCGATCAAGCAGATCGGCAGCGCGACAGTTTACGTGCACGATGTGGCGACGGTGAGCGATGGTGCGATTCCGCAGACGAACGTGGTGCGGCAGGATGGCCGCCGCGGTGTGCTGGTGACGATCCTGAAGTCCGGCTCGGCATCGACGCTCGACGTAGTGAAGGGAACATTCGACCGCTTGCCGCACATCAAGGAAGGCCTGCCGGCAGCGCTGCAGATCAAGCCTATCGGCGACCAGTCGCTCTTCGTTCGCGGCTCGATCAATGGCGTCATTCGCGAGGCGGTCATCGCGGCTGCGCTCACCGGCCTGATGATCCTGCTCTTCCTCGGCTCGTGGCGTTCGACGATTATCATCGCGGTGTCGATCCCGCTATCGATCCTGTCATCGATCATCGTGCTCGGCCTGATGGGCGAGACCATCAACATCATGACGCTTGGTGGCCTCGCCCTCGCCGTCGGCATCCTGGTCGATGATGCGACGGTGACGATCGAAAATATTGAGCGCTACCTTGAACAGGGTCTGCCGTTGAACGAAGCTATCCTTGAAGGCGCCGCGCAGATCTCGGTGCCCGCACTCGTGTCGACGCTTTGCATTTGCATTGTCTTCATACCGATGTTCTTCCTCGCCGGTGTCGCGCGCTACTTGTTTGTTCCGCTCGCGGAGGCGGTTGTGTTCGCGATGCTCGCGTCTTACATACTTTCGCGGACGCTGGTGCCGACGCTCGCGATGTACCTGCTGAAGGCCCACGACCACTTCGCGAAGCCCTCGCGCAATATTTTTGCCCGCTTCCAGCGCGGCTTTGAGCGCGTGTTCGAGCGCGTCCGTAGCTTCTATCAATCACTGCTGGAGCGCCTTGTGGCGGCGCGCACGCTGTTCATTCCCGTGTTCCTTCTGGGCTGCGCGGCGACGCTGCTGCTGGTTCCGTTCCTCGGCCAGAACTTCTTCCCGTCCAGCGATAACGGCTCGTTCATCCTGCATGTCCGCGCCAAGACCGGCACGCGCATCGAGGAGACTGCGAAGCTCTGCGACCAGGTGGAGAACTCTATCCGCGCCACGGTGCCGTCCACGCAGATGGACAACATCCTGGACAACATCGGGCTGCCGTACTCGACGATCAATCTGCAGCACAACGCGAGTGGACTGTTCGGTGAAGCTGAAGGGGACATTCTGGTCTCGCTCAGGCCGGACCACGCGCCTACGGCTGACTACATTCGCACGCTGCGTGAGCGACTGCCGCGCGAGTTCCCGGGCATTACGTTCTACTTCCTGCCGTCGGATATCGTGACGCAGATACTCAACTTCGGCCTCCCAGCGCCGATCGACGTTCAGATCGATGGGCCCGACGACGCCGGCAATCGCAAGGTGGCGGCGCGGATCCAGGAGCAGCTTCGCCACGTCCCCGGCCTGACAGACCTGCGTCTGCAGCAGCCTAACGACTACCCCGTGCTGAACGTCAACGTGGACCGCACCAAGGCTTCGCAGGGCGGCTACTCGCAGCGCGACGTTGGCACATCGGTGCTGAATATTCTTTCGGGTTCGTCGCAGCTTTCGCCGATGTTCTTCCTCAATCCGAAGAACGGTGTTAACTACAGCATCGTGGCGCGTGCGCCGCAGTACGAGACGCAATCGCTGCAGGACCTGCAGAATATTCCGATCACTGCGCCGGGAGCGAAGTCGCCGGAGATTCTGGCTGATGTGGCGGGCTTCTCGCGTTCGACCGAACTGCCTATCGTGACGCACTACAACATTCGCCGCACGCTCGATCTGTACGCCAACGTGCAGGACCGCGACCTCGGAGCTGTTGCACGGCAGGTGCAGAAGATCGTCGATGAGAACCGGGGAGCCTTGGCCAAGGGCAATTTCATCCGCGTGCGCGGTCAGGTTGAGACGATGCATAGCTCCTACACCGGCCTGCTGTTCGGGCTCGCGTTTTCGATCCTGCTGGTGTACCTGTTGATTGTGGTCAACTTCCAATCGTGGCTCGATCCTTTCATCATCATCACGGCGTTGCCGGCGGCGATTTCGGGTATTGTGCTGTTCCTGTTCCTTACGGGCACCACGCTCTCCGTTCCCGCGCTGATGGGTGCCATCATGTGCATGGGCGTGGCGACCGCGAACTCGATTCTTGTTGTATCGTTCGCGAAAGAGCGTCTGCAAGAGACCGGCAATGCGATTGCGTCTGCGATTGAGGCGGGCGCAACGCGTTTCCGGCCTGTCGCCATGACCGCGCTGGCGATGATCATTGGCATGATCCCGATGGCGCTCGGCGCAGGTGAAGGTGGCGAGCAGAATGCGCCGCTGGGCCGCGCCGTTATCGGTGGCCTCTGCCTTGCGACCGTTGCCACACTGATATTCGTCCCCGCGGTATTCGCGTTCCTGCATGGCCGCAGGAGCAAGCCGTCCGCGAGTGAATCGTCTGCCAACATTGCCCACGCCACTGCTTAGCCTTACGGAGCCATCAATGTCCATAGAAATGCAAACCGAAACGACCCAGCCTTTGAGCGAGTACAGCAGCACAGCCGTGATGGGCGGCCGCCTGCCGGCCCAGCCCGTGGTTGTCGAGGAACAGGAGCCGCCATCGGGCTTGCCCGCTCTTGCCTGGATAGGGATCGCTGTTGTCGTGCTGGCGCTGCTTGCCGCTGTTGTGTACGGCATTGTTTCGCGCAACGCCGCCGAACATCATCTCACCGAATCGACCAATGCCAGCGCTGTGATGACGGTGAACGTCGTGCGCCCGACGATTACCGGCACCGCCTCGGAGATTGCGCTGCCGGGCAACACGCAGGCCTATAACGACACGCCTATCTATGCGCGCACGAGCGGGTATCTCAAGCAGTGGTTCGCTGATATTGGCACCCATGTTGCGAAGGGGCAGCTTATCGCGATCATCGAGACGCCGGAAGTTGACCAACAGCTTCAGGTCGCTGCCGCTAACCTTAAGAGCGCGCAGGCCGATCTTGGTCTCGCCAACACGACGTCGGAGCGTTATCAGAATCTGCTCAAGAGCGACTCGGTTTCGAAGCAGGAGACCGACGTTGCCATAGGTGGCGCCGCAGCCAAGCAGGCCGCGGTTGATGCTGCTGAGGCTAACGTGCGTCGCCTGCAGCAGCTGCAGTCGTTCGAGCGCGTGTATGCTCCGTTCGCGGGCGTGGTCACTGTGCGCAACACCGACATCGGTGCGCTCATCGATGCTGGCTCGGCCAGCGGTGCTGCTCCCAAGGAGCTCTTCCGCATTGCGTCCGTCGACCGCTTGCGCGTGTTCGTGGCAGTGCCGGAAACTTATGCGCCTGCGATCCGCGACGGTGCGGTGGCTACACTCACGCTTGACGAGTACCCAGGCCAGCAGTTCCCGGGAACCATTGCGCGCAACTCCAACGCTATCGATCCCGCGTCGCGCACGCTCAACGTCGAAGTGGACGTAAATAATCCCGACGGCAAGCTCCTTCCGGGTGCGTATGCGTTCGTACACTTCAAGATTCCAGACGAGGTGCGCCTGCTCTCCGTCCCTGCCAACACCCTTCTGTTCCGTGCCGAGGGTCTGCGTGTTGCGCTGGTGCGTAATGGACACGTGCATCTGCAGCCCATCACGATCGGCAAGGACAATGGAGCGACGCTCGAGATCGCCACAGGGCTCGCGCCGGGCGATGAGATCATCCTCGATCCTTCGGACTCGATCGCCGAAGGCCAGCAGGTGAAGGCTGCCGCTGTGCAGAGTGGGGTGAGTCGATGACGCGTCAGCTCAACGCCGTTGCCCTGTGCGGTTTGTCGCTGCTGCTCTCGGGCTGCATGGTCGGTCCGAAGTACAAGACGCCCGCTGTACCCACGGCGCCGGCCTTCAAGGAAGCTTCTCCTGATGCGTTCAAAGAGACGGCCGACTGGCATGTTGCGAACCCTGCGGATGCTATTCCGCGTGGATCGTGGTGGACGGTGTTCAACGATCCCGGCCTGAATGCCCTGGAGCCGCAGGTGGAGAAGGCCAACCAGACGCTCCAGGCCGCCGATGCGAACCTGCGCGCGGCTCGCGCCAACATTCGCGTTCGCAATGCAGACCGCTATCCGACCGTTGGCGCAGCGCCGGCGGTCTCGGGTGAGCGTGTGTCTGCCAATCGCCCCTACTTCAACGCGACCAGCGCCAACAACGGCGTCGCCGACCTGCTGCTGCCGTTTCAGTTGAACTACGAGGTGGACCTCTGGGGCAGGGTTCGCCGCAACATCACAGCGGCGAAAGAAGAAGCGCAAGCGACGGCGGCCGATCGCCAGACGGCACTGCTGTCGCTGCAGGCCGAGCTTGCTCTCGACTACTTCGAGCTTCGCGCTGCAGATGCGCAGCAGAAGCTGTTGAACGATACGGTCGCGCAGTACGCGGATGCTCTGCGCGTCACCAATAATCGCTTCGTCGGTGGGGTTGCGCCTAAGTCCGACCTGACGCAGGCGCAGACGCAGTATCAGGCCGCGAAAGTGCAGGCCGCCGACATCGCCAACGAACGCGCGCAGTTTGAACACGCGATCGCGATCCTTATCGGCCAGCCGCCCTCTGCGCTGACGCTACCAGCTGCGCCGCTCAATGTGACACCCCCTGCGGTCCCGGCGGGGCTGCCGTCGCAACTGCTGGAGCGCCGCCCGGACATCGCCTCCGCCGAGCGCCGCACTGCTGAAGCCAACGAGCAAATCGGCATCGCACGCAGCGCATTCTTCCCGACCCTGAACCTCAGCGCCGCCGCGGGTCTTGAGAGCACATCGCTGCTCAGCTTGTTCAATCGCTCCAGCTTCATCTATGCGCTGGGGCCGGCACTGGGTCAGACGTTCTTCGATGGCGGCCGCCGTCGTGGGCTTTCCGAAGAAGCTCTTGCCGGCTACGACCGTACGACTGCCGACTATCGCCAGACGGTGCTCGTCGCTTACCAGCAGGTGGAGGACAACCTTGTCGCTCTTCGTGTGCTGGCCGATGAAGCCGAGCAGCAGCGGCAGGCGACGGCTGCGGCGCGTGAGTCGCAGCGCATCTTCAACAATCGCTATGTCGGTGGCGTCGATACCTACCTCCAGGTGATCACCGCGCAAACTACGGCGCTGAACAACGAGCGCAACGACATCGATATTCTGCGCCGGCGCATGGATGCGACCGTGCTGCTGATCAAGGCGCTCGGCGGCGGATGGGACCGCACGCAGCTCCCACCCAGCTAGAAGCGCGACGGGCGCAGCGCCAGGCAGCGAATCTACATTAGGATGGAGCGTCGTCCTTTTTCGCTATGACGCTTGCGCCAGCCCACCCCATCCCACGACGTCGCTGGCGCATTGCCTTCCTGCTCGGCATTGGGGTCATCGTCAACTACTTCGACCGGGTTAACCTCTCTGTCTCGCACAACGCGCTGGTCACAACATTCGGCATCTCGGCCGTCGCGTTCGGCTATCTTTCTGGCGCGTACAACCTTACGTATGCAGCCTGCCAGCTTCCTGTGGGCGTCATCCTCGATAAGTTTGGCGTGCGCCGGGTTGGCATGGTCAGCACGTTTCTGTGGAGCATCGCCTCTTTCAGCGCAGCTCTAACGCCAGGACTCAATGGCTTCTTCGCGGCGCGCTTTCTGCTCGGCGTGGGTGAGGCTCCTACCTTCCCCGCAAACGCCAAAGCTATAGGCGCATGGTTTCCAACCAGCGAACGCAGCTTCGCCACTTCGGTCTTCGATTCAGCGGCTAAGTTCTCGTCCGCCATCGGAGTGCCGATTCTTGGACTGTTGCTGCTGCATATTGGCTGGCGCTGGAGCTTCGCCTTTACCGGCGTGCTTAGCCTCGCATATTTCGTCGTCTTCTGGGCCATCTATCGCGATCCTCAGGACGACCCGGGAGTTACCGAGGCGGAACTCCTTTACATCCGCGAAGAAAGTGTCTCGCAGGGGGAAGGGCTGGTGCACGCGGAGGAGAGCATTCGCCTCTCGCTCGGCTATCTTCTCTCGCAGCGCAAGGTCCTTGGCCTCGCGCTCGGCTTTGGCTCATACAACTACGTGTTTTACCTGCTGCTCACGTGGCTGCCGACCTACCTCTCGTCCGCGTTGCACATCGATCTGATGCACTCATTCCTGTACACGGGAGTGCCGTGGCTGGTGGCTACTTTCACCGACCTGTTCATCGGCGGCATGCTCGTCGATGCGCTCATCGCCCGCGGGTGGAACGCCCATCGCGTCCGCTCCGCCGTTCTCATCGGAGGCACGGCTTGCGGGCTCGGCATCCTGGGAGCAGCGCACGCGCATACCGCTCTGCGAGCGCTGATCTGGATCAGCGTGTCGATTGGCGGGCTGTCGGCAGCAGCGCCGGTGGGTTGGTCTGCACCCTCGCTCATCGCACCGCGTGGCAGCGTGGGAACGGTTGGTGGCATCGTCAACTTCTCCAACCAGATCTCCGGCATCGTGGCGCCCATCGCGACCGGCTACCTTGTCGCGGCGCACCAGTCGTTCGTGTGGGCGTTTGGAGTCGCGGCGATCTACCTGCTCATCGGGATTGCGAGCTATATCTTCCTGCTAGGTAGGATCGAGCCGATCAGTATCGATCCGCGGCAGAGGCTCACGGAATAGTGGCGCGGCGGATTACTTGCCGCGCGCCGCGTAATGTTTTGTGGCTCCCGTCCGCGAGTTCGTAACGTCGAAGCTGCCATCTTTGCTCCCGCTCAGTTCCAACCGATTTCCGGCATCGTTGCCCAGCAGGTTCGCAATAAACTCTGGCGATGTGTTGTGCGCGTCGCCACCTTCGGCGGAGTAGTGGACCTGCCACAGCGTTTCCAGGCCCGGAGCCTTGCGCACGGTATCCAGCACGGGTGTCGATCCGCCCTTCTTCTCACCGTTATCCATGATCGCAACGCGCGGATGGATGGCATCGACCAGTGCCGGGCTCGAGCTCTGAAGCCAACCGTGATGCGAGACGATGTACACATCCATATGCCCGAGCGGGTTCTTCGGGCAGACCATCTGCATCTCCTTGTCCCACGTCAGGTCGCCGAGGTCGAGCAGCTTCAACTTGCCGAATGTGATCTGCACGCCGAGTGACCGCGAGTTCTCTGTCTGGTCCGCGGGCCGCACCTCGGACGCTGCGCAGAACGGATTCGCCGCGCCGCCGCCCGGCAGTGGAGTGCTCAGTGTATTTCCGTCCGCGCTGACGACCGTCACATGCATGCCCGTGATCGGCAGCACGTCGCCGGGTTTGGGCGTGAGGTGCTTGTACTTCCCATCCGCCAGCACCTTCTGGTAGAGACCGAAGCCTCGTTCGGTCACGCCATGGTCCAGCTCGCGGTTCGGGCCGTGATCGATGAAAGTCCCCACCGGAATGCGCTGCACAAGTTGTGGGACGCCGCCAACGTGATCGTCGTGATAATGCGTGAGCAGCACGTAGTCGATCCGACTCAAGCCGGCAGCCTTGGCCGCGGCGACGATTCTGTCCGCGTCGCGGCCGCCGTGCTCCGGCCATCCTGTATCGATCAGCAGCGACTCATGCGCGGGCGTCACGAAGAGCGTGGCTTGGCCGCCTTCAACGTCGACGAAGTACACCTTCAGCTTGTCGGAGGCCGCGCTACTCTTCTGCGCCATAGCAGCACCGCAGACGAGGGCAGCAGAGAAGGGAAGCGCAACAAAGGCGATCCGGGCAAAGCGGCGGAACGAAAATGGCATCATCACACGTCCTTTATTTTTGGCTTGGAAACAGTGGCCCGCATGGCGCCGGTCGAGATGCCGCCGTCGACCAGCAAAGTTTGTCCCGTTACATACCGGCTCGACTCCGAGGCCAGGAACACGACCGCTCCATCGAGGTCGTGGGTCTGGCCGGGGCGCTTCACCGGGATACGATCCACAAGATACTCTACCCACTCCTCGCTCTCATAGAGCACCTTGTTCTGGTCGGTCTTGAACCAGCCGGGAGCGAGACAGTTCACGGTGATCCCATGGCGTCCCCAGTCATCGGCGAGGCTCATGGTCAGCTGCCGCGCGCCGCCGCGACTCGCGCCGTACGGAGCCAGCCCCGCATAGCCGAACACGCTGGTCACGGAGCCGATGTTGATGATGCGTCCATAGCCGCGCTGCACCATGCCGCGCGCGATTGCCTGGGCTACAAAGAAGCTGCCGCGCAGGTTCGTGTCGAGTACCAGGTTCCAGTCATCCCACGTGACATCGAGCGCCGGCTTGCGCACATTGCAGCCGGCGTTGTTGACCAGGATATGTATCTGCCCGCAGGCCTCTTCTGCTGCGGCTGCCATGCGCTGGATGCTGGCATGGTCGCGCACATCAAGCTCAAGAGCTAACGTCTTGCGGCCCATGGCTTCAATCTCACTCGCGAATTCTGACAGGTCCTCGCGCCGCCTGCTCGTCACAACGAGGTCCGCACCTGCGCGCGCCAGCGCCCGCCCAAACTGCTGCCCGAGGCCGCGGCTCGCTCCGGTCACAACGGCCCATTGGCCGGTGAGGTCAAAGAGCTCGCTTGCGCTCATTGAGCATTCTCCGCGCCGGCTGCTTCACGGGGATCGAGGACGACCTTCATAAGGTTCGGCTCTCGGCTGTAGAGCCGCTCAAACCATGCGGGTCCTTCTTCAAGTGGGGCGACTGCGGTGATGAGGGAGTCGACCCTGATCTTTCCCGCAGCGATGAGTTCCATGGCTTCCGGATACTCTCCTGAAGACGCGCACGAGCCCTGGAGGCGGATTTGCCGCGAGACGACCTTCTGGAGCGGCAGTGTGACCTCCGGGGTGATGTTGCCCACCAGCGTTACGGTGCCGCCTTTGCGCACGCAATCGATCGCGCCACCTACGGTCTCGTTGCGTCCCACTGCTTCCAGCACCAGGTCCACGCCACGGCCGTCGGTCATATGCGCGATCCGGTCCAACAGTGCTGTGCCGGAAGCCATGAAGGTCTCATCCGCTCCGAGCTGTCGCGCCAAAGCAAGCCGCGTCTCATCGATGTCCGCAACATACACGCGCGAGCACCCGGCAACCCTTGCTGCCTGCAGCAGCAGAAGCCCGATCATGCCCGCGCCGATGACGAGCGCGGTTTCGCCTTCTTTGATTTCGGAGATGCGCACGGCGTGCAGTGCGACCGAAACCGCTTCGAGCATTGCGGCTTCAGGGAAGGAAAGCCCCTCGGGCAGCCGATACACAATGCGTTCCGGCACAGCGACGAACTGTGCGAAGGCTCCGGCACGTCTGAACTCGCCACACGAAACGCCGACGACCTGGCGGTTGTGGCACAGATTGACCTCGCCGCTCGCGCAGAAGGTGCAGGCCCCGCAATAGACAGTGGAGTCGAACGTCACCCTGTCACCCACAGCAAACCCGCGCACGTTCGCTCCAGTGGCCGCGACGGTTCCGGCTGCTTCGTGGCCCATGACGATAGGAGGAATGCGTCGCCCCGAGCCGCCGTCATAGCCGTGGACATCGCTTCCACAAATGCCGCAGGCCGCAACCTCGATGAGCACATCCTGTGGCTCAACCCGTGGCAAGGGCAAATCGGTAACGCGCAACTGCTTGTACTCCGAAAGGAGCATCGCCTTCATGGAAAATCCTCGCGCAACAAGGTTATGCTGTGCGCACGCAGTCGATCAAACTGGAGACGCTACGGAAAAAAGGAAAATGGCGGAGTATCACTACTCCGCCATTCGCCGGTCTGCCCTTCGATAGTGAGTGAATCTAGAACTGTACCTTCATGGAGGCCTGGAAGATTCGGGGTGCGTTGGAGGTGGATGTGACCTGTCCGAATGTTGTATTCGTCGACAGATTCGTGGCCGGGTTGCTGAAATTAGGATGGTTGAGCAAGTTGAAAGCCTCAAAGCGGAGCGTCGCGTTGAGTCTTTCGTGGATTGGGAAAACGCGCGTCAGCTGCGCGTCGAACTGGTAAGCGGTGCGTCCACGGAAAGAGTTCCTGCCAATGTTGCCGTACGTTCCGTACGAGGGGCAGGTCAGCGGGGTTGCTCCGGTCGGACACACCTGGGCGAAGGCTGCAGGATTCAGGAAGCCCCGGTTAGCAACCGTTGCTCCAGTTCCAAGAATCGGCTGGTTCAGGTAAACAGGCACTCCAGCTACGAGGTTCGGCCGATCGTTGCCGATGCCAGTGAAGGAGTTATCTTGACCCGCCGTGACGTTGAATGGAGCTCCACTCACGATGTGCGCCAGAGGAGCGAGCTCCCATCCGTTGGCCAGCAGAGACAACATACGTGAGGTATGGAATTGGCTTCTGGTAACAATCACGATGTTTTCGACATGGCGGTAGTCGGAGCCGCATGGACCGTAATCGAAGCCGGGGTTAGACGGGTTCTCTACGGTAGTACCGGCCAGGTCGCCCTGCGCATCCGCAACATTCAGGCACTTCGACCAGGTGTGGTTGGCCAGCAGGCTGAAGGTGGAGGAGAGGCGATGCTGCACTGTGGTGATAACCCCGTTGTAATTCGCCATGCCCACGTTGTTGACCAGGACAGAACCCCCTCCGCCGCCCGTAAACTGGTTACCCTGCAAGGGGTTTGCCACGGTCAGCGCGAAGCGTTGCGCCTGATTCGCTACGGTCGAGCAGGGGGTACCGGCCGCTCCGGCGGCCTTTCCGGCCGGGCCGGTCAGAACGACGCCGGAACATCCCGTGCCGTTTGCGCCCCAAACACCCGGAACAAAGATGGCCGGGCTGAGCGGGGTGCCCATTGGGGCATGTACGGTGTGGCTGCCGATGTAGTCCACCTGAAGCTGCCAGCCCCGCGGGAATTGGTGCTGAACGCTGGCTGTCCATTGTTCTGTGTAGGACGGATGGAACTGCGTGGGCATGACAATGTATTGAGACTGCGCAAAGAACTGCGCGATGGCAGGTGTCGGAATAGCCGGCTGAGGGAATGGGTTGGTCGTGACCGAACCTGCCGACCAGGGCGCGGAGAAGAGAATTGGCCCCGATGTAGCGGTCTGCGTCTGCTTGATCGCGGTCGCGAACGGCGGGTTCTGCTGGTTACGCTGCGACGTGAAGAAGTTCACCATGTCGTACGCCAGTTCGGCTCCGCCGCGGATGACCGTCTTGCCATTGCCAAAGGGATCCCACGAGATGCCCAGGTTTGGGGAGAACTGCCACGGTGAGCTCTTGGAGAATTGCCGCGAGACTCCCGTGTCGCCATAAAAGAACACTCCCGCCGGCGCATTGGGGTAAATGGTGCTGACTTTGTTGGCGAGGAACGCCGACATGTCGAACACATTTCCACGGTTTTTCGTGTCTACCGGGAGAAACTCGGGACTCCAGCGCAGTCCCGCAACGACAGTCAGATCCTTGGTGGCGTGATAGGTATCCTGGATATACAGGCCGGGAATGTTGCCCCGCAGCGCATTGCCCTGAAACTTGCTCTGCTCGAAGGAACTCAGCGTGCCCTGCAGGAGATCCAGGTTGGGATCGCCGCCTGCCGATCCGCCACCTGGTCCGTTCAAGCTGTAACGACCATCGAAAGCGAGATTGCCATTGCTCTCATAAGCATTCGATATGTTGAGCTGATTGCGGGTGAAGCTACCGCCGAAGACAACTTGGTGCTTGCCGAGCAGCAGGGTCACATCGTCATCGATGGCTAGAGTGTTGTCGTTGAAGTGTGACACCGAGTTAGTGCCGCCGCCGATCGTGAACTTCGTCGCGGCAAGCTGCAGCCCGTTGGGCACTGCCTGATAGATGTTCACACCCAATGTTGCAAGATTGATGTCGTTCGGTGCATATCCGCGATCGTTGCGGCGGCGCAGCACAGTCGCATGGAAAGTGTTGACCATCCTGGAACTGATGGTCCACGCCTCCCCAAGGGTGAAGCTCTGGACGCGCTGGATATTGCCCGACTGCGTTGTGATCAGGATGTTGCTTGGGGAGAAAAACGCCGGAGCCTGGTATCCATCAATGAAATAACGCCCGTACAGATTGTGCTTAGCGCTCAACGTGTAATCGACACGCGTCACGAACTCATTGTCTGAGAGGAGGAGCGGGATCGAGTACTTCACGGTGCCGCAGTTGCCGGGATCGAGTGCGGGATCGATCTTGGGCAGGAATTTCAACAGGGCCAGTGCCTGAGGGTTGTAGGCCGGGGGAGTGGCATACTTATTCCCCGGCAGCACCGCGCCCGTCAGGGGATCTTTGAGCTGAACGTATTTAGTTGTGCACGATCCCGAAGGCGTGGCGCTACCTGCCGGATGACTCGGGTCCGGCGCAGGGTCTGTTACCGAGAAATCACCCAGCAGGTTCGCAGCGGTTGGTAACGACACGGTCACAGGCGCCTGGGCCTGCGTTGTGTGTTGGTGCTGATATCCGGCGAACGCGAACAGCTTGTCACGGATGATCTTGCCGCCGAACGTCCCGCCGTATTGGTTCTGGTGAAGGTGGTCCTTGCTGGCGGAGAAAAAGTTCTTCGCGTTGATGTAGTCGTTACGCAGAAATTCAAAGGCAGAGCCGTGATATGTGTTCGTGCCGGAGCGTGTCACCACGTTCACGAGCCCGCCTGTATGCATGCCTGCCGAGGAGTTCAGTGCGGCAGACTCGACGCTGAACTGACTCACCGCATCCGGGAAAGGGAAGGGCAGGTTGCCATTCGCCATGTAGTCGTTGTTGTCGCCGCCATCGAGACGCCACTGCGTGGTGTTGCCCATGCCGCCGGCGATCGAAACCGAGATCGTTTGGTAGGAGTACTTACTGCCGGTGAAGTCGCCGCCCGGCGCTGCGGTCGAGCCGCCTGAAAGCGTGATCAGATCGGTCATGTGGCGCCCGTTGAGCGGCATTTCCGTGACGGTCTGCTGATCGATGGTTTGCTTGAAGGATGCGTCTTCAGTCTGCAGCGCCAGTGAATCCGCTTTGACCTCGACCTTCTCGCTCATCGCGCCGACGACCATCTTGACGTCGATGGAGATGCTGCTGCCAACCTCGAGCACATTGTTTGTCTTGATATAAGTCTGGAAACCCTGGCTGGACACAGTTACGGTGTACGTTCCAACGTTGATGTTCGGGAAGACATACGCGCCCTTTTCGTCGCTCACTGTGGTGCGCGAGACCTGCGTTGACTGCTCAGTGAGCGTCACGGTTGCCTTGGGTATAGTGGCTCCAGTTGAATCGACAATGTCACCCTGGATGCTGCCGGTGCCCGCAACCTGGGCGTGAATTGTGAGGGCGAAGAGCAGGACGAGGCAGAGGGATGTCAGGCGCGCTTTGATGCCCAGGCGCCGCAGGGCTGTTCCGGTCTCATGCATGGTGGTCTCCTAAAGTGGATCAGATGGAACGATTGGTTTCGTAGTGCGTTGCTTCGTAACGCGTGATGGGCCCGTGTGTTCATGTTTCACTGGCTTCCGGCCAGAATTCTGCGGTGGCGGCGGGTTTTGCGCAGCCTGAATTCGACGCGATCCTGTATGACAACTTTGTGCGCAGAAAGCTTGCTCTCGCTTCCTGTCCCCTGTCAAGGAATTTTTCAGAGGTCGGAATCAATACACAAAAAATTCCGGTATTGGTACATTTTCGCGACCGATCCGACTTCTTGGAGGGTCAGTCGAAAGGCCATACGCTACGAGCAGTCCGAAACAAAATCTGCTCGTGGTCCTGGGGAGAGAGGAAGTCCAGGTGATTGCGGTACAGGTCGACTGCTTTCGCGTACGGAAGCTGTTTGAGCGAGATTGGCCAATCGGTTCCCCACATCAGTCGTCGCGCGCCGAAAGCGTCACAAAGGCGCTTCACCTGATCGGCTGCGTCGGCATATGGATACGGCATCTTCGACAGAGACCACATGTGTGAAATCTTGACGAAGACCTTCGGGTATCGAGCCAGTGCTGTGAGCAACTGAAGCTTCTGTAGATCGTTCAGCGGGCAGTCCGCCATATGGTCGATAACGACCGTTAACTCAGGGCGATGTTCGATCAACGGCGCGATATCAGGCAGTCTCGTCACCGGCGTTAGCAGCGTCATTGGCACGTTGAGCGCGGCGCACCGCTTCCACAGCGGAGTCATCAGGGGACCGCGAATCCAGTCACCGTCTGCGGTGGCGGCAGGGCTCAGCCGCACACCATGAAAGCCCTGCTCCTCTACGAGCTTGCTCAACTGGTCGGGCGCGCCGGGGTCTTCCGGGTTGACCCGGCATACACCGCGAAAGATGCGCGGATAGCGCTTCAAGACGTCCGCGAGATAGCTGTTGTCCCAGCGGTAGTGGATCACCTGTATCAGCACAGTGCGCGCAACTCCGTTGGCTCGCATCAACTCCAGCAGGGTCTCTACGGACGCATCTTCGGGAGGCACATTCGCCCCCGGAGCGAACGGGAAGCGTGGATCGTGCTTCCACACATGGACATGGGAATCGATCAGCGGCAATCGTGCCGGGTCCGCGGATAGAGGTCGCGTTCCCGATGCTTTAACCACAGCTGCGGCAACCGAAGCAGCCATAAATCGTCGTCGGTTCATCGTCATGCGCTCCTGCATTCACGGGTTCCACAAACGGCTGGCCAGGCGAATCGTAACAGGCCCACAAGAATCCGGTCAGACCAATCGGCTATAATTCGGCGCTGCCGGGAAAGCTACCGGACGGAGGATTTTCAGATGGCGGAAGAGATCAGGGATCGCAGATCGTTTTTGAAGGCCGGGACAGCGGCGGTGGCTGCAACGGCCGTTTCATGGAATGCGAGCAGCTACGCGGCTATCGTGGGCGCAAACGATCGCGTCAAGGTGGGTGTCATCGGCTGCGGAGACCGCATGAAAGGCGCGCTGATCCCGGCGTTCGCTCAACATGCGAAGGCTATGAACTTCGAATTTGTCGCTGTGTCGGACATCTGGAACCGCCGTCGCGAAGAAGGTGCTGCATACATCCAGAAAGTGAGCGGCAACACCGTTACACCGGTGCGCAACAACGACGAACTCTATGCGCGCAAGGATGTCGATGCGGTGCTCATCGCGACGGCCGACTTCCAGCATGCGCGCCACGGCGCGGAAGCCGTGAATGCCGGCCGCGATGCCTATGTCGAGAAGCCCACTGCGCACACCATGGATGATGCGCGGCTGTTCCGCGATGCCGTTCACAAGACCGGCAAGATCGTGCAGGTTGGCACGCAGCGCCGCAGCACACCGAGCTATCAAAAGGCCGCGGATTACATCAAGTCGGGCAAGTTCGGCGACATCGTCATGGTCGAGATGACGTGGAACGTGAACCAGCCTGGTCGCTGGCGTCGTCCGGATGTGGTGCCGTTGCTGAAGGAAGAGGACACGGACTGGAAGCGCTACCTGATGAACCGCCCGTATGAGCCGTTCAACGCGCGCAAGTACCTCGAGTTCCGTTTGTTCTGGCCGTATTCTTCGGGTATTCCCGATCAGTGGTTGGTTCACCAGATCGACACTGTTCATTGGTTCAGCGGCTATCCGCATCCGCGCAGCGTGGTCGCGAACGGTGGGATTTATCTCTGGAAAGACGGTCGTCAGAACTGGGACACGATGACTGCGGTGTTCGATTACGGTCCTCTGGACGATCCCACGAAGGGCTTCCAGGTGCAGTACTCGTCGCGCTTCACCAACTCGGCTGGCGGCGTGAAGGAGCTCTACTACTCGAACGCCGGAATGATCGACATGGACAAGCAGAAGGTCACGCCTGAAGGCGGTCTCAACGCGAAGATGGCGGCCGAGATGAAGATGCAGCCCAACCTTCTGCCTAGCTTCTCGCTTGGCGAAGGCGAAGCAGTGTCGACGGCTGCGGACACCAAGGGCGATCCGCAGACCTCCGCGAACATGCTCAACTGGATGGAGTGCGTGCGCTCGCGCAAGACGCCAAATGCCAGCATTGAAGCGGGCTACAGCCACTCGATCGCGCTGTGCATGAACGTCGCTGCTATACAGACCGGACAGAAGGTGACGTTCAACGACAAGACGCAGCAGGTGATGGTCGGAGGCAAGGTCTATGCCTAGGTTCCGCACGTTGCTGTCACTGGGCCTGATTGTTGTCGGATTCGGCGTCGCCGCGAAAGCATTCGCGGCCGACGCCGGAGAGGGCGTCAAGGTCGTCGCCAATGAGGCGCAGCGCCGCGTCGATATCACCATCGATGGCAAGCCGTTCACGTCTTATCTGTGGCCGACGACGCTCAAGAAGCCTGTGCTGTATCCGCTGATCAACGATGAAGGTGTTACGGTCACGCGTGGTTATCCTCTGGAGCCACGAGCTGGCGAGCGCGTCGATCATCCGCATCATGCGGGCATGTGGTTCAACTACGGCAATGTCAACGGATTCGACTTCTGGAACAACTCGGATGCCATCAAGCCGGAAGGCCGCGGCAAGATGGGTACGATTCACCAGGAGAAGATCGTCTCGACCAAGAGCGGCGCGAACAGCGGCGAACTGGTTGCGACGTCCGTGTGGGAAACAGGCGCGGGCAAGAATGTTCTGAAGCAGACGACGAAGTATGTTTTCAGCCGCCGCAACGGAGCGCGCGTGATCGATCAGACCATCACGCTTGAGGCGCTGGATGACATCGTTTTCAACGACGACAAGGAAGGCGTTCTCGGCATCCGTGTCGCCCACTGGCTGGAATCGCCGGAAGAAAAAGGCGGCATCTTCATGGACGCTGCCGGCAATCCGACGAAGGTCGATGCGGCCGATACCAAGGGCGCGACTGGTGTGTACCTCACCAGCGAAGGCGTCAAAGGCGGCGCTGTATGGGGAACGCGCGGACGCTGGTGCATTCTGACCGGTAATGATGGAAGCCACGATGCCACTATCGCGATCCTCGACCACACCGGAAATCCGGGATATCCGACGTACTGGCACGCGCGCGGATATGGTTTGTTTGCGGCCAATCCGCTTGGGCAGAGCATCTTCGATCCCAAACAGCCGGCGCTGAAGTACTCGCTGGCAAAGGGAAAGACTGTGACGTTCCGTTATCGCGTGGTGCTGTATTCGCATGCGGCAAGTGCGGAAGAGGTCAACCGCGAATCCGCTGCGTACGACAAGACAAACTGATCGTTATCCTGCGGGAATCGGCTCGTGGGCGAGTTTCCACGCGTCGATTCCGCCGGTCAGGTTGACCACATCGCGGAAGCCTTGGGACTGCAGGATGCTGGCTGCGCAGGAGCTGCGATAACCGCCTTTGCAGTGCACCAGCAGCGTGGAGTTCGGGTTGAGCTCGCCGAGACGATCGCGCAGGTTGGAGAGCGGGATGTTCACCGAGCCCGGAATGTAACCCTCGTCGCGCTCTGCGCTTTCGCGGACGTCGAGGATGGTCTTCGCGTCACGTCCGCTGCTGAACCAAGCATCGACTTCCGCGCCTGAAAGCTGCGCGATGGATTGCAGCGGCTTGCCTGCGTTCGCCCAGCCGAAGATGGATCCGCGCAGCGCGCCGGCGACGTCTTCGAGGCCTACGCGCGCGAGGCGCATGCGCGCTTCGTGCACAGCGTCGTCGTCTTCGGCGACCAGTACAACGCGTGCGTCGACGCCGAGCACTCGCGCTGCCCATGAAGCGAACTGTCCGCCGAGCGCGACGTTGATCGAGCCGGGAATGTGCGCGGCGGCGAAGTCCATTGCGGGTCGCGTGTCGAGGATGACTGCGCCTGCAGCTTGCACCGACTCTGCTTCGTCGGGGCTGAGTGTTCGTACAGGCGGAAGGTCTTCGAGCGGCGTCGCGCCGGAACGGTTGAGCTCTACCTCATCGTTGAAGTAGGCAGGTCGCGGTGGAAGATCGCCGGTGAGCAGATCGACGAACTGCTCGCGTGTGCGCGCCTGCAAAGCATAGTTGGAGCGGCGCTCGCGGCCGATTGTGGAGCTCGACTCCTCGCTGATTGCGCGGCCGCACAGCGAGCCTGCGCCGTGAGCGGGATAGATGACGGTGTTGTCCGGCAGCGCGAGCAGTTTTTTGTGCAGGCTGTCGAAGAGCATTGCGGCGAGTTGCTGCGGCGTTTTTGTGGGTGAGAGGTCGGGGCGACCGACGTCGCCGATGAAGAGCGTGTCTCCGGTGAAGACGGCGAGAGGCGATGTGGCCTCTGACGCGAGAGCGACTACGCTCACGCCTTCCTCCGTGTGTCCGGGCGTGGTGAGGATGCGTAGAAGGCCTCCGCCGAGCGGGAGCTCGTCGCCGTCGTGCAGCTGGCGGTGAGGGAACGCCGCGCCTGAGCCTGCGCCCATGCAGATGGTTGCGCCGGTGCGCTCGGCGAGCTCCAGGTGACCGGAGACGAAGTCCGCGTGGAGGTGGGTTTCGATGACCCAGCGGATGGTGAGGCCATGCTTGCGGGCATCTTCTATGTAGAGGTCGACGTCGCGCTGCGGGTCGATGACTGCCGCTTCGCCGGCGTCATGAACCATGTAGGACGCGTGTGCCAGACAGCCCAGATAGTAGCGCTCGATTTCCATGCGAATCTCCCTGTTTATCATCACTCAAACGGTGAGCAGATGGGCAAGCGTGCCTGGGCACCCCCCCTCCCCCCGGTGGGGTACCTTGGAGGGAAGTCCTTTAGAATCCTGGGCTTCAGAACAGGGACCTTCTGTAAATATTTCAATCCAAAGCAGTTATGCGCAAAGTATTGAAAAATACTGCGCTTAGTGCTTGGAGGCTCCTCCGAACAGGGTCAGGCGAGAGCGGCGAGGGCAGAGCCAAGAAGGCAAGAGCGGGTTTTGTTCAGTTTTGAGTGTTGAGTCGTTCAGTTTGGAGCGAGAGGTCATTCGATCCGTATATCCATTGTAGGGAATTGGGCAGTATCAATATGCAGGGAGCGCATAGTGCCAATCGCCTGTGTTCACAGGGGTCTGCGGAGTTTTGCACAGGGCAGGGGGCTTGACAACTATTTGAAGGCCAGCTTGGCTGCGAGCAGGACCAGGAGAACCGCGAAGCTGCGGCGAAGGACGGTTTCCGAGAGGTGCTGGGCGTAGGCGCCGCCGAACCAGCCGCCGATGGCGAAGCCGACAGCGATGAGCAGGGCGAGTTTGATGTCGACGTGGCCGGCCTTGTAGTACTCCCAGAAAGCGAACATGCCGATGGGCAGCAGCAGCGTTGCGACTGAAGTGCCCTGGGCCTTGATCTGCGACATGCCGTAGAAGTAGACCAGCGCGGGGATCAGGAAGGCTCCGCCTCCGATGCCGACCACGCCGGAAATACACCCGATGACCACACCGAGTGCAAGCGCACCGGCGATCGCGCCACTGTTCATTGTTGGTTCTCCTCCGGGTGAGGATACCCCGGAGCAACGGCATTGGCTATCTGGAAATCGGTGCGGTTGGCTGTGCGCATAGTGGGTTCGGAGAAGGGTGTGGAGAACATCCGACGTCCCTCAGCGGCTAAAGCCGCATGGATTCTGGTCGGCTTATTGTCACGGCTGAAGCCGTGACCTACCGTTCGTGCAACTGATCAGAAATCCCTTTTCTAAATGAATGTTTTCGGGAAATGAAACGCTGTGCCCATCCGAATCACTACCCCTACACGCAATCAGATCATTCGGCAGGACAGGAGGGGCGGGCGTGGACGAGTACCGTTCCAACCTACTGAAACTACGCGCAATTTCCTTGACGGCCTGCCGTAATGAGCATAAGGTTCGGGCATCCCTCGGCCTTATCATCCATGAATTTCCAGAGCTCCATGGCCTGGTTTCCGGGAACTCGCACCAGACGCGGAAGGATATCTCCCGATGAGCATGCTGAGTTCGGCTGTCCGACGTGTAGGCGGTCGCGAGTTGAAGCGAGCCTTGGCGGCCCTGCTGGCTGCGGCGCTGGTGCTGCCCGGGTATGCGCAGGTGCTGAAGGCGAGTCCTGAAGGCGCACCACAGAAGCTGTTCATCACCATCATCGAAGGCGAAGGCGCGCTCAACAATATCCGGCAGCGCGATGCGCGTGAGCCCGTGGTGCAGGTGACGGATGAGAACCATAAGCCCGTGTCGGGCGCGCTGCTGCTGTTCCTGATTCGCAATGGCGATCATGGAGGGACGGCAACCTTCAACGGATCGCAGAGCCTTACGGTGACGACCGGCCCGGACGGGACGGCGCATGCTTCGGGATTGCAGGTCGGGCGCAATCCGGGGACGTACACGATCGTCGTGACGGCGACTGTGGGCGTGATTGTGGCGACCGCAATCATCCACCAGAGCAATGTCATCGGAGCGCTGAACTCGGGTTCGCAGGGTGCGCAGAGTAGCCAGTCTTCGCCCAGCAACGGTGGGCAGACCAGCGCTGGGCAGAGCAGCGGCGGGCAGAGCAGCGGCGGACAGAGCAGCGGGACCAGCGGGAGCCAGTCTTCAACGACTGGCGGTGGACAATCTTCTACGACGGCGACAGGCCCGTCGTCGGGCGGCGGTGGTCACCGGCACTTTCACCTGGGGAAGACCGGAAAAATTGTGGCGAGCTCGGTCATTGTTGCGGCGACGGTCGTGACGATTGTGGCGGTGACGCAGGGTGGATCGACAAGTCTGTCGCTGGGCTCCAGTTCAGTTGGACATCCTTGAAGTTGCGGTTGGGATGCGGGCCTTTTGTGTGTGCTTGAAATGCTGTTGAGATTAGAACCACTCATCCGCAACTTAATGCTTGCTCCACATCGCATTGCAGTACAGGTGACAACATGCTTCTCCGAGATTGGGCCGAACGCGACCTGAAGTCCACCGTGTGCATGGCGGCTGCGCTGTGTGCGGCGCTGGCGCTGAGCGGGTGCGGGTCGGGTGTGGCGAACCTGCTTCCCGGAGCGACGCAGCCGGCGGCGGGCGTCCCTTCGGGGCCGACGCTGGGGTATGTGTTTTCGGCGAGCGATGGAACGCTGAGGGCGATGATGGGCGTGCGCGGGTCGGCGCGGATGAGCGCGTCGATTGTGCCGGCGGGTGTGTATGTCGCGGGTGAAGCTTCGACGGCGAGCAGCACGGCGCTGCTTGAGGATGGAGCGACTACGCTGTTCGCGTTCAACTTGCCGCTGTCGCAGCCGATGCATGTGGCGGACAACTTGCCGTCGCACGCGCAGATCGTATTTGCGCCTTCGGGCAAGACGGCGATTGCGTATGTTGCGGGTGGATCGACGATCACGGTCATCAGCGGATTGCCGGGAAATCCGCAGGTGCAGACGCGCAGTGTTGCCGGTGCGGGTGCGCTGGTTTCGGCGGTGGTGAGCGACGGCGGGGCCATCGTGATGGTGGCGCAGGGAAGCCCGATGGCGGTGGGGACGCTTTCTGCTGCGGGACAGTTTTCGAGGCTGACGACGGTTGCGGCTGTCGGCGGGATGAGCTTTGTGCCGGGATCCGATGATGTGCTGATTGCGGACAGCGGAGCGAATACGGCGGCGGTGTTGCGGAGTGTGTCGAGCAGCGCGTCTGTGCAGCCGCTGACGGTGGCGGGGTTGAACCAGCCGGTGGCGATTGCGGGGTCGCAGGATAAGCGGTGGGCGGTGATTGCGAACGGCGGCGATGGTGGTGTGTTTCGCGTGGACCTGACGGCGGGGACTGCTGTGGCGAGGTTGAACTGCGCGTGTCAGCCGGCGGTGTTGAGCGCGCTGGCTGGTGGTGGGGCTTTCCGCATGAACTCTCTTTACGGTGGGCCGGTGTGGACCATCGACCTGATGAACGCGAGTCCTCAACTGCTGTTTGTACCTGCAATCGCGAAAGGCACGCCGTAGTTGCGGCACAAGGAACGTATGGCAGCGACTGATCCAACACGGCGTGGAGGGAAATGGACTGAGCGGATGGGCGCGCTCGGGACCGTTCTGCTGGGCGTGCTTGCGTTGTTTGTGCTGCCGTCGAATTTTCTTCATGCGCAGAATCCACTTTTTCAAATTGGAGTGCTTACACCTGCGACGGTGCCTGCGGGATCGGGCGCGACGACGCTCGTGCTTGCGGGTGTGGTGCCGAATTTTCAGCAGCAGGCGTACCAGGTTTGTTTCTATGCGGGAACGCCGGGGACGGCGCCGATTACGCCGGTGTTTGCGAATAGCAACTACAGCATTGTGGTTCCGGCATCGACGCTGCAGGCGGTGCCTGCGGGGTTGTTTACGGGTGCGAATAACTATGCCTACAACGCGTCGCTCTATATTGTGCCGACCGGCGGCGTGTGCGATGGCAACTACGATCCGGTGCTGACGAACAGTTATCCGGTGCCGATTGTGGAGCCGGTGCTGGGCGGTGTGCTGGGGTCCCTGAATGTGCCGCAGACGAACCCCGCGACGGGCGTGCAGGCGGGGCCGCGGTCGGTGATGCTGACGGGGACGGGGTTTTCGGCGCTGACGTATGTGACGTTTGGGTCGTTTGGGAATGTGACGCCACGGGTGCTGTCGGCGGGGGCGCTGAGTGTGGCGGTGCCGGCGGCGTTTGCGGCTGGGGCTGCGGGGTCGACCGCGGCGCTTGGAGTCTGCAACACGAACGGTGGTGGAAGCTACTGCAATGGAGCGGGGCCGGGTGTGACGCTGACGGTGTCGGCCGCGGTGCCGAGTGTGGGAACCTTAGTGGCTGCGCCCACGCCGACGACTACGGCCGGAGCGACGACGCTGACGGCGCAGTTCAAACGCAGCACGCAGAGCGGGACGCAGCTGCCGGAGCCGGGGGCGCCTTCGGGATTTGTGAGCTTCAGTGCGGGCGGGAATCCTGTGGGGAATGTGCCGCTGACGCTGGACCCGACGGCGGTGTTTGTTTCGACGACTTCGACGACACAGGTGGCGACGACGGCAACGCCGGTGATCTCGCCGATTGCGGGAACGTATCCGAACGCGCAGACCGTCAGCATTGCGGATGCGACGCCGGGTGCGGCGATCTTCTACACCATAGGCGGCGGGATTCCGACGACGAGTTCGCAGCTTTATAGTGGGCCGTTCAGTCTCGCTTCGACGGCGACGGTGCAGGCGATTGCGTTGGCGCCGGGGTATCTGAACAGCGGTGTGGCGTCGAATGCGTACACGATTTTTGTTCCGGTGCCGACGACGCTTGCGTTCCTGCAGCAGCCGACGACGACGGCGATCAATACGGCGATCGCTCCGCCGGTGACGGTCGCGATGCAGGACCAGAACGGCAACACGATAACGAACTTTGTCGGCGGCATCAGCGTTGGGCTGGGCAGCAATCCGGGGCAGGGAACACTTTCGGGAACGACGACGGTGAATGCGGTCAATGGGATTGCGACGTTCTCGAACCTGAGTGTGAATAACGTTGCGAATGGATACACGCTGGCGGCGAGCAGCAGCGTGGGGCCGACGGGGACGAGCGCTGCGTTCAATGTGACGCCGTATCCGATTGTGGTGAGCCTGTTCGATCCGCTGATTGGCGTGACGTCGACGCTGCCGGGAACGTTTACGCTGAGCAATCCTGCGCCGGCGGGCGGCGTTGTGGTGAGCCTGGCGAGTTCGAACAGCTCGGTGGTGACGGTGTCGCCCGCGACGGTGACGGTTGCGGGCGGGCAGTCGACGGGGTCGTTCACTTACACGGGTGTGGCTCCGGGGCCGGTGAACATTACGGCGAGTGCGCCGAACTATCTTGCGGGGTCGGCTTCGGTGACGTCGACGTTCTCACTGGTGAGCCTGGGCACGATTCCGACGGTGGCGCCGGGGCAGTCGGTGAGCCTGGCGCTGAGCATTGCGACGAACGCGCCGGCGGGCGGTGTGACGGTCAACTTTACGAGCAGCAACCCCGGTGTGGCGACGGTGACGTCGAGCGTGTTCATACCGCAGGGGCAGCGGACGCCTTTGGCGAATCCGCAGATTGTGGGCGTGACGATCGGCAGCACGACGATCACGGCGACGGCGCAGGGCTATGCTCCGGACACGCGCAACGTCAACGTGACGGTGACGGCGACGTTCAGTCCGGCCAGCTCTGCGATCAACCTCGCGACGTCGAACACGATCACGCTGGACATTTCCGCGCCTGCTCAGGTTGGTGGGCTGACGTTCACGTTGTCCTCGAAGAATCCGAGCGTTGCGACGGTGCCGCAGAGCGTTACGGTACCGCAGGGACAGACCAGCGTGCCTGTGCCGGTGACGGGCGTGCTGGACGGCACTTCGACGATCAGCGCGAACAGTCCCGGTGTAGCGACGGCGAATCTGTCGATGACCGTGACGAGCCACATCACGTTTTCGACCAATGCACCGGTCACGGGTTTGAACCTGCAGGTTTCCGCTTACGCGAGTTTGCCGGTGACTCCGCCGTCAGGGGTTACGGTCACTCTCACGGTCAGTAATCCGGCCGTTGCGACGATTTCCACGAGCCAGACGGTTGTGGGCGGAACGACTGTGACGTACCCCAACGTGACGACGGGCGGCATTCCCGGCACCTTCTATATTCAAGGCCAGAGTGTGGGTACGACGACGATCACCGCCTCCGCCCCGGGATACACGTTGGGAACGATGACGGTTTCGGTGTACCCGTCGGGATTCACTACCGCCGGAAGCTTCAACAGCGGGTTTTCGACGACGACGTTCTCGGGGCCTACGGCGTTCAGGGTGTATCCGTCGATTTTGAATCCGCAGACGCTGGCGTATCAAACCACCGCCACAATAAATCCGGGCCTGGCGCCGATCAGTGTAGTGGTGGCAAGTTCCAACACGGCGACGGGCACGATCACGACCAGTCCGGTGGTGTTCAATGCGGGGGACACGTCACAGCCTACGAGCTTCCAGCCGAGTACCGCGGGAACGAGCGGAATTTCGATAGCGACGCCGGCGGGATTCAGCACGCCCTCAAATTACGTGCAGTTCAACGCCACGGTGACGACGCCTGTGGCGAGTTTTGCCATTGTGTCTCCGGTGACCGGAGTCAACCTGCAGGTCTTCAACGCGGCTACGCTGGCGGTCGCGCCGCCTGCGCCGGTGACGGTGACTGTCACTGTGGGTAATCCGGCGGTCGCGACGCTATCGACGAGTCAGGCCGTCGTGGGCAGCCCGTCTCTGACGTTTAATAACGTGTCAGGAGCGGGCAATGTCGCGACTTTCTATGTCCAGGGCCAGACTCAAGGCACGACGTCGATTACGGTTTCGGCAACCGGGTATTCCCCGACGACCAGCACGCTCACGGTTGATCCTTCGGGCTTCACAACTTCAGGAAGCTTCAACAACGGGTTCTCGACGACATCGTTCTCCGGGCCTACGGCTTTCAACGTCTACCCATCGATTCTGAACGCAGGATCGCTGACTTACATCACGACTGCCGCCATAAATCCTGGGCTGGCGCCGATCAGTGTGCCGGTGACAAGTTCGAATACGACGACGGGCACGATTACGGCGTCTCCATTGACCTTCAATGCCACGGACACCTCACACCCTACGGGCTTCCAGCCGAGCGCCGCGGGCACAGCGACGCTGGCGATTGGAACACCCGCGGGCTTCAGCACACCGGCGAATTACCAGCAGTTCACGGCAACGGTGACGGCCCCGGTATTGGGGTTCGCGAATAGTAACCAGGTGGGTGGTGTCAATATGCAGGTGGGCAACTATATTTCGGTGCCTGTGGCTCCGCCGAGCCCTGTAACGGTGACGGTGACGAGCAACGGGCCCGCGATCGCCCTCATATCGAGCAGCGGAACGGTTGTGGGCGGAACTACGTTGACGTTCACCGCCAGCGCGGCTGGATCTCTGCCGACCTTCTATGTGCAGGGCCAGAGCGTTGGAACGACGACGCTGACGGTGTCGGCGCCGGGATATACGTCTGCTAACGCGACGATCAACATCTACCCGTCGGGATTCACTTTCGCCGGGGCCAATAGCGGTGGACTGTCGACGACGACCTTCTCGGCGCCAACGGCGCTGACGATCTATGCGACGATCCTCAATCCTCAAACGCTGACCTACTCCTCGGTCGGCACGTTGAGCCCGGGTGTTGCGACGATCAGTGTGCCGATCACGAGTTCGAATACGGTTGTCGGGACGATCAGCGCCAGCCCTGTGATCTTCAACGCGGGCGACTCAACGCACACGACGACATTCCAGCCGACCTCTGCGGGAACGACTACGATTGCGCTCGGGGTGCCTGCCGGATATAGCGCGCCGTCGAATTATGTGCAGTTCACTGCCACCGTCAGTGCGCCGCAACTGAGCTTTACGAACCCAAGCGTCGTGACCGGAGCGAACCTGGAGGTCACAACGGCGGCGAGCCTGCCCGTGGCTCCGCCGAACCCAGTCACGGTGACGGTGACGAGCAATGGCCCGGCGATCGCGACGATATCCAAGAGCGGAACCGTTGTGGGTGGAACGACCTTGACGTTTACGAACGTCACAGCGGCAGGCCAGCTGCCGACCATTTACGTTCAGGGGCAAAGCGTCGGGTCGACGACCCTTACGGTTTCGGCACCCGGATATACGAACGGCACTGCCAAAGTTGACGTCAACCCATCGGGCTTTACGTTTGCCGGCGCCTACAGTGGCGGACTTTCGACGACCACGTCAGCCTCGCCGATCACACTGACGGTTTATCCGAGCATTCTGAATCCCGGCACCCTAACGTTCGTCGGCGGCGCCACGCTAAACCCGGGGCTTGCGCCGGTCAGCGTTGGCGTCACCAGTTCTAACACGGGCGTGGCGACGATCACTACGAGCCCGCTCACGTTCAACGGGGGCAGTACGTCGGCCCCGACCACCTTCAAGCAAGTCGCTCCAGGGACCACTACGGTGAACATCGTTCAGCCGCAGAACTTCAGTACACCGTCGCAGTACGGCAGTTTCAACGCCACCGTGCAGTAGAAGAGTTTCAAGTTTGTTGTCGAAGGTGCAGGTTATGAAGAGGACCACAACGATCTCCCGCTTAGTACACGCGCGAACATTCGTGGTGGCACGCCTGCGCCTGCTGCTGGGTCTTGCCTTGCTGTGGGCGGTGGTGCCTGTTGCTGCGCAAATTCCCCTGGGCAATGGGATGGCGGTCGCCGACTTCAACAATGACGGGATTCCGGATGTGCTGTTGCAGTCGACACAGACGTCATCGTTCACACTGTCGTTCGGTGCGGTGCCTTATGGCACGTTCAGTCCGACGGCGAGGACGCTCCTGTATCCCGCAGGCTGCACGAATGTAGTGAGAGGCGCTACCGTCATAGGCGACTTCAACGGCGATGGGTTCCAGGACATTGCGCTGACGTGCCTGGGCGGAAGCTCGAGCACGAGCATTTATACGATCTACATCCTGCTCGGAGTCGGGGATGGAACGTTCGTCAATAAGACCAGCTTCGATGGACGCTCGTTCCTCGCGGCTGGAGATTTCAATCGCGACGGCGTTCTGGATCTGGCCGCGGGCGGTTCGGATGGCGTGACGAATACGCGTGCGATCGATCTGATGACCGGTGTGGGAGACGGAACGTTCGTGAAGCCGGTGACGAGCACGGTTTCATCGCCGTTCTACAGCACGATTGCGGTGGCGGACATCAATCACGACGGCTATCCGGATGTGGTGCTGGGCAACTTCAGCAACCAGACGACGTCGACGGTGGACGTGTTCGGCAACAACCAGAACGGCACATTCGGAGTTATCGCGCCCGCTACCGGCATCACCAGCCCGAATGTGTCGGGCGCGGTTGGCAGCTATCCCAACGTGTTCGACAGGACGATGCTTCCGGGCAGCTTCTTCAGTATTGGAGGAACGGATATCGCGGTGGTGGACATCGGTTCCGCGCCCGGTATTTACCTGCTGCAGAACACGAGCAGCGGCGGCGGATACTCATTTGCCGCGGCAACGAAGGTGCTCTCCGCGGGGCTGGTGGACGCGAAGGCGGCGAGCTTCGCGTCAGGGTTTACCGACCTGCTGGGGTACGACGGTGCACTGCTGGGTGTGCTGGCGAACGACGGGACGGGCAATTTCTCATTCAGCTATGGGAGCCTGTCGCTGCTGAATACGTCCTCATTATTTTCAGCAGCGGATGCGAATGCGGATGGCCATGCCGATGTCTATTCGGCGACGACGACGGGTACTGGATCGAGCATTACCGTAGCGCTGGTAAGCGGGACGGCGAGTGCGAGTTCGCTGCCGTTCAGGCTGCCGGCAGGTACGGCGACTATTGGTGCCGCCTGGCCGGGCAATGTGAACTTCTCGGGCGCGAGCGCTACGGGCTCGCAGATCGTGAATGCGATTGCGAGTGCGCTGGTGCTGACGAGTTCGTTGAATGCATCGTTCGTCGGCAACAGTGTGACGTTCACTGCGCTGGTTTCGCCGCCGAACTCGGGTGTGTTCAGTCCGACGGGGACGGTGACGTTCTTTGATGGGACGACGTCGCTGGGTGTCACGGCGCTGGGGCAGGGAGGCGTGGCGACGTTGACGACTAGTGCGCTGACGGCTGGTGCTCACGCGATCTCGGCTGTGTATAGCGGCGACAGCATTTTCGCGGGCTCGTCGCAGTCGTTGACGCAGCAGGTGAACCTGAATGTGTCGGCGCTGACTTGGACGAATCCTGCGGCGATTACGTATGGCACGGCGCTGAGTGGAGCGCAGCTGAATGCGACGGCCGTGGATGCTGGTGGTGTCGCGATTGCGGGCACGTTCGCTTATACGCCGACGCTTGGAACGGTGCTGAATGCGGGCACGCAGACGCTTTCGGTGACGTTTACCCCGGCGAATCCGGGCATGTATACGGGAGCGACGGGTACGGTTTCGCTGGTGGTGAATCAGGCCGCGACGGTCGTCAGCTGGACGCCGCAGGTGGCGTCGATCACTTACGGCACGGCTCTTGGGGCGCAGCAACTGAACGCGACTACCAGCGGGTCCGGTGGTGTTGCGGTGGCCGGCACGTTTGTTTATGCGCCGGCGAGCGGGGCGGTGCTTGGCGTTGGGCGGCAGGTGCTGGGCGTGGTCTTCACACCGACGAGCGCGAACTATACGGGCGCGAGTGGCGCGGCTGCGATCACCGTCACCCAGGCTACGCCGACGATTGTGTGGTCAACGCCTGCGCCGTTGGCGTATGGCATTCCGCTGGGCGCGACGCATTTGAATGCGGCGGCGACGGGAGCGGCGGGTGCGGCGCTGCCGGGGACGTTTGTGTATACGCCTGCCGTTGGGGCTGTGCTGACGCCTGGAGTACAGAGGTTGAGCGTGACGTTTACGCCGACGGACCTTGTCGACTACGTGACGGCGTCGGCGACGGTGAACCTGACGATCACCGACATCACGTTGACGTCGTTCACGCCAAATGCGGGCTTGATCGGCGACCCGAACAAGACGGTCACGATTACGGGGTCGGGTTTTGTGGCGACGACAGTGGCGCAGGTGAATGGTGTGGCCATTGCGACGACGCTGGTGAACCCGACGACACTGACGGCGGTTGTGCCGGCTGCGAATTTTGCGGGGCCGGGAACGTTGCAGATCAGCCTGAAGAATCCGGCGACGGGATCGGTGAGCGCGTCCCTGCCGCTGGCGGTTTCGACGCTGCCTGCCGGAGGGACGCTGACGGGGCCGGCGACTACGCCGCCGGGATCGCAGCCGGTGTTGAACTTTACTGTGCCGGGATATCCGGTTGACCTGGTCGCTACGTTCAGCCTGAGTGCGAAGTCGGCGCTGGCGTCGGGTGTGACGGATCCGAATGTGCTGTTCAGCAACGGCAGCACGACGTACAGCTTTACGATCAAGGCGGCGACGACGACCGTGCCGACGATTCAGCTGCAGGCGGGCACGGTGGCTGAGACGATCACGGTGCCGCTGGTGCTGACGGCTAGTGGCATCAACGTGACGCCGGCGAATCTTGTGCCGGTGGTGATTGTGGTTCCGCCGGCTGTGCCTTCGGCGACTGCAACAACGCTGACGCGGAGCGGCAATCAACTGACGGTGACGGTGACGGGCTTCTCGAACACGCGCGAGATCGTGCAGGCGAACTTCCACTTTGTGGCCGCGGCTGGTGCGAGTCTTACGACGACCGACTTTACCGCGAATGTGGCGAGTGTGTTCGCGACGTACTTTGCCGATCCGGCGTCGGTGCCGTTCGGGTCGAGCTTCGTCTACACGCAGAACTTTACGGTGGATGGAAATGCGAGCGATATCGGCTCGGTGCAGGTGACGCTGACGAACACGGTGGGTGTGTCCGCGATGGCGACGGCGCAGTAACTCAGAGTGGTGGCAGAGAGTTTGTTTCCCAGTCGATGGTGTCTTCGATGCCCTGAGTCTTTGAGACTTGCGGCGACCACTCGATAAGGCGGAGAGCTTTGGCGTTGTCCGCGACGAAGTACTTCTGGTCGTTGGAGCGCCAGGGAAGATGCTTGTAGTTCAGCTTGACGCTGAGGCGCGACTCGAGGTGCTGCAGGAGTTCGAGGAGAGACATGCTGTTCTCGACACCGCCGCCAATGTTGAAGACCTGGCCGCGTGCGGCTTCGATGTGCTCGTATGCGGCGATGTAGCAGGCAATGGCGTCGGAGACGTGGAGCAGGTCGCGGACCTGCTTGCCGTCGCCGGATACCGTGAACGGGGGACGGGCGGGTGTGCGCTGCGTGTGGAGCGCCATGCGCACGAACCAGCCGACCCAGCCCTGGTCGTATGTGGCGCGCTGGCGTCCGCCGTAGATCGTGGAGTGGCGGAAGACGACGGAGCGAACACCGAAGATGCGCGCGTAGTCCAGCATGTACTGATCGGCCGCGCCCTTGGAGCAGCCGTAGGGTGTGTGGAACTCGATGGCTGTGCGCTCGTCGATGCCGCCGTCGCCGCGGCTGGGACGGTAGCGGGTGGCGGTCTCGATGAGGTCGAGGTGGTCGAGGTTGCCGTAGACCTTGTTGGAGGAGGCGTACACCACGGCAGTGTCGGGGCTGTAGAGGCGGATGGCTTCGAGGACGTTGATGGAGCCGAGGACGTTGATCTCGAAGTCCTGGCGCGGGAACTGCAGCGAGGAGGTCATGGCGACCTGGCCGGCGAGGTGGAAGATGACGTCGGGGGCGGCGGAGCGGAGGGCGTCCTCGACGGCGCGGGCGCTGCGGATGTCGGCGTGCGTGAAGTGGGTGAGGCCGAGGGAGCGGAGCCAGGCGAGGTTGTCGGCGGAGCCGTCGCGGGCGAGGGAGTCGAAGACGTGGACGTCGTCGCCGCGCTCAAGCAGACGGGCGGCGAGGTTGCTGCCGACGAAGCCCGCTCCTCCTGTGATGAGGCACTTCATTTCGGCTCCATTTCGCGGCGTGCGGCCTTTTGGAAGGTGCGCAGCTTGCGCAGCGTGTCCAGGTAGCCGAACGCGAACTGCACCAGTTTGCGTTTGGACTCACCGGCCTTGCGGCGGCCGAAGGTTACGGGCACCTCGGTGATGCGCGCCGGGACGCGCTGAGTGACCGCCTTGATCAGTATCTCTTCGAGGATATCGAAGTCGTTTGACTGCAGTCTTAGCGACGCGATGATTGGGCGGCGATAGAGGCGGAAGCTGGTGGTCACGTCCTTGGTGTGGAGCGAGAAGACGACGCGGAAGATGAGGTTGACGGCATAGCTCATCCAGATGAGGATGAGGGGGTTTTCAGTGTGGCCGCCGGCGACGTAGCGTGAGCCGATGACGATGTCGAAGGCCTCGCGCTGTGCCCACATGGAGGCGAAGGAAGACGGGCTGTGTGAGCCGTCGGCGTCCATGGAGAGGATGTAGCGGCCGCGGGCTTCGGCGATGCCGCAACGCACGGCGTCGCCGTACTGGTTGCCACCGTAGCGATTGATGTGGCGGACACCGTTGGCTTCGCATACGGCGCGGGTGTTGTCTAACTCGGTCTCGGTGTCGACGATGAGGACCTCGAACGACGCCGTGAGCGCGGCACATGCTGCCTTGATCTCGGGCAGAAGCGAAGGCAGGTTCTCCGCTTCGAGATAGGCCGGAATCATGACCGTGAGGTCGACGGTTGAGCTGTTGCCGGCACTCACAGATAACGCTCCGGCATCTTCACGCTGAGTGAAGGAAATGTGGCGCGTGCGAGTTCCCAGACAGCGTAGGCGAGGTTAGTGCGGGGCTGCCAGCCGAGCGCCTGCATGCGGCGGATGTCGGCGACGAGATAGAGCGGTTCCTGCGACTGGAAGGGGCGGTCGCCATGGTGGAGTTCGATGTTGAGGCCGAGCTGTTGGACGACCGAGTCCACGAGATCGCGCAGCGGCGTCGACTGACCTGAGCCGACGTTGAACAATCCTTCTCCGAGGGCGGCGCCGCGGTCGAGCGCCATGCAGACCGCTGCGGCGACGTCCTGCACGGCACAGTAATCGCGGACCTGCGTGCCCGCCGACATGGCGAAGGGCCGGCCTTCGGCGGCGGCGCGGAGCAGCGAAGGGAAGAGGCGGTCGCCGCCATCGTGCAGGCCGGTGAAGGAAAATGGGCGCATGATGGTGAGCTGCCGATTGAGCCTGTCAGCTCCCGAGCGGAGGAGACAGTCTGCGGCAGCCTTTGTGGCGCCGTAGGGGTGCAGCGTGTCGACGGCGTCGCCCTCGTGGCAGGGGTGGTCCTTGGCGTCGTAGACGAGGCCGGTGCTGATGTGGACGAAGTGGCACTCAGGGATTTTGCAGGATGCGCGGAAGAGCTCGACGGTAGAGGCGACGTTGAGCTTGATGACGTCGAACCAATCGATGTTGGAGGGACGCACACCGCTGGCCGCGCAGTGAATGATGGCATCGGGATGGAAGTCGAGCGCAGCCTCGGTGAAGGCTTCGATGTTGGCGAGGTCGGCTTTCTGCTGGCCGACGTTGACGAACTCGGAGAAGAGAGTGGGGACGGGTTTGCGCAGCAGCAGGTGGATGCGCGTCCTGGGGTGCGTCGACGCCAGATGCCTGACGATGTTGTAGCCGAGCGTACCGGACGCCCCGGTGATGAGAACTCTATCCAAGTGTGCGTGTGACCGAACCATTTCCGATGGATGCATCGCCTGCGCCCGGCAATGAAGGCATTACTCACTGTACACCGACACAGGGCGAGTTTAGCTGCCCGAACGGATTGCGTGGCTGGGTGGTTTTTTCGAGGGCGATGCATCCGCGCGCGGGGATGACGAGGTTGATCTCTCCTTCGGCGATTTCATTCGTAACGTAGCGCTTCGGCAGGCAGGATTCGAGCCGCGGATCGCGATGGATAAAGCGTTGCGAGCAACGAAATGCCAAGCGAGACGGCCGCAACAATGAGGGCGTCAATGAAGCGCGGAGCGAACGGCAGATAGTCGATGGAATAGACGCTGGCGTCCAGGTGGATGAAGCGGAAGTGTGAGCCTGCCACGCTGGCGGCGTAGCCCAGGACGAGACCGAGCGTGGTGCCGATGGTTGAGATCAGCAGGCCCTGCAGCATGAAGATGCGGCGCACCTGCGCGTCGGTGACGCCGAAGCTCATCATTACGGCGATGTCGCGGGTCTTCTCCATGACCATCATGGTGAGCGCGATGAGGATGTTGAGCGCGGCGACGACGACGATCAACGCGAGCACGATGAAGGTGACTACCTGCTCGAGCTTGAGCGCGCGGAAGAGTTCGCGATTCTGCTCCATCCAGTTGGTGGTCTGGAAGCCGGGGCCCGCCGCCTGCTCGATGGCGTGGCCGACCTCCTGCGCGCGGTAGAGGTCGTCGATGCGAAAGCTGAGGACGCTGACGAGGTCGGGCTCGGAGAAGAGGCGTTGCGCGTCGGCGAGGCGCATGAAGGCATAGCTGGAGTCGTACTGATAGAAGCCCGAGGTGAAGATGCCGACTACGCTGAAGCGCTGGTAGCGCGGGACGAGGCCCAGAGGGGTGAGGTTGCCTTGTGGGCTCGTGACGAGGATGGTGTCTCCGACGGTCGCGCCGATGCTGAGGGCGAGCTCGTGGCCGATGACGATGGGCGGAGTTGCGGCCGAACTCTCATCCACTTCGGTCTGCGTAACCGGAGCGAGTTGGTGCGCGGAGCCTTCTTTGACGGACTGCAGCAGTTCACCGACCTTGCGTTCGTCTGTGGGGATGATGCCCTTGATGAGTGCGCCGCCGGAGCGTGGGCCGCGGGAGATGAGGACCTGTCCGTAAAGGCCGGGGGCAACGGCTTCCACGTGCGGGACGGCCGCGAGACGGGCCATCAGCGGCTGCCAGTCGCGAATGCCGTCGCCTGCTGTGCGCATGAGTTCGACGTGGGCTGTGGCGCCCACGAGGCGCTCCTGGAGGTCGCGGCGCATGCCGTTGGTGATGGCCAGCGCGATGATCAGGGCGGCTACACCGGCGGCGACTCCGATGACGGATATGACCGTGATGAAGCCGACTACTGCCTGGCGGCGGCGCGCGCGCAGGTAGCGGGCCGCGATGAAGAGCTCGAAGCGCATCTGTGGCTATCGTACCGTGTGGCCTGAGTTCGGGGCGCAGCGGAGGAAAGCAGATTCCTCCCCCTTCGGCTTCGCTCAGGGTGCGGAATGACAATTCAAAAGGTCAGTTGGCGAGCACCGCGCGGTAGCGTACCTGGTTCTTTTTCACCTTGGCGATGGCCTCGTTGGCGTTCTTCATGGCGAAGCTTTCGGTGATGGCCTTCACGTTGTGGCGGGCGGCGACGTCGAGCATTTCGTACAGGTCGCCGGGGCTGCCCGTCGGGCTGCCGGCGATCGCCTTCTGTCCGGCGATCAGGCTGAACGCCTGAATCTGGAGCGCCGATGTCGGCACGCCGAGCATGACCAACGTGCCCTTGGGCCGCAGCGCGCCGATGAAGCTCTGGAAGTCCTGGTCAGCAGAGACCGTCGAAAGGATCAGGTCGAAGCTGCCGGAGATCTTTTTGAGCGCGCCGGTTTCGCGCGTGTTGACGAAGTGGTGTGCGCCGAGTTCGAGGGCTTCGGCCTGCTTGTCCTTGGAGGTGGAGAAGGCGGTGACGTCGCAGCCGAAGGCGCGGGCGAATTGCAGGCCCAAGTGTCCGAGGCCGCCGATGCCGACCACTCCCACGCGCGACGAGGGCCGTGCGAGGTGATTGCGCAGCGGAGCGTACACGGTGATGCCGCCGCACAGGAGCGGGGCGACGTTCTCGCTCTCCAGCGACTTGGGGATGGCGATGGCGAAACGGGAGTTGACGCGGACCGCGTCGGCGTAACCGCCGTGGCGGCCGACGCAGGTGGGCTGCGCTTCGGGGCAGAGGTGTTCTTCGCCGCGGCGGCACCACTCGCAGATGCCGCAGGAGTTGGCCTGCCAGCCGATGCCGACCCTTTCGCCGGGCTTGCGGTTGCGCACGCCGGAGCCGACTTCGATGACCGTGCCGACGATCTCGTGGCCCGGGATGAAGGGGTATTTGCTGACGCCCCAGTCGTTGTCGATGAGGTGCAGGTCCGAGTGGCAGACACCACAATGCGTGACCTTTACGGCGACTTCGTTGGGGCCGATCGGTCCCGGATCGTACTTATAGGGAAGGAGTTGAGCACCGGCAGCGTGTGTGGCCAAACCGTGAATTTCAGGCATGAATCGTGTTTCCTCTGCTGTCTCTCAATAGCGATTCGTGGACAGCTTTCATTACAAGGGTACATCCAGTTTTTCTAATCGTTGGATGCAAAAATCGAGCCCAGAAAAGGCGCCGTCATGCGATAATGTGGGGGCGCCTCTGGTCGGGTCGACCCCCCACCGGTCGCATCCCTTGATAGGAGGCGCCATTTGAAAGCAATGCGGCCGCTGGCACCCCCCAGCGGCCCATTGTGCGTCTGGACCCTGCTTGCAGTGGTGCCCTCACATCGCCATCGGCTCCGTAGTCGCGTAGTCTCTTGGAAGTCCTTTTTCGTCTAACTGTGTGGAACCTTTGCAGGAGTTGCAGTCCCCATGATGAAGTTGCTGAAACGAACGATCCTAGCGTCTGTGCTGGCTTTACTGACTCCGGGCTTTGCCTGGTCGCAGCAGAAGCCCAAGCCGACCGAACCGACCACGACCGAGGAGCCCGGCCCGCAAAGCGATAACGGCATCGACGTGCCGAAGAAGAAGGAACCGACGGAAGTTGCCCCCCCCGCGCCTGCCGAGGAGAAGGTCAAGAACCCTGACGGCCAGATCTTCTCGATGCGCGTCGATGTTCCGATCGTGAATCTGAACGTGAACGTGGTGCTGGACAAGACGCACCAGTTTGTTCCGGGCTTGAAGGCCGACAACTTCCTTGTGGTTGAAGACGGCGTCGAGCAGCGCGTGCAGAGCGTGCGCGTGACGCAGACGCCGATTACCGCTGTCATGCTGTTGGAGTTCGCGTCCAATGGGAACATCTACTACAACCCGTTTATTCAGGACATGCAGAACACTTCAGCAACGTTTTTCCGGTCGCTGAAGGCGGACGACTACGTCGCGGTTGTGACGTATGACATGCGGACGCACATCCTCACCGACTTCACGAATAACAAGGAGCTGCTCGCGAATGCGCTGAACAGCCTGATCATTCCGGGGTTCTCGGATACGAATGAGTTCGACGCGCTGTATGAGACTCTCGATCGGCTGAACCGCATCGAGGGACGCAAGTACATCATCCTGATCTCGAGCGGACGGGACACGTTCTCGAAGCTGACGCTGGACAAGATGCTGGCGAAGATCAAGGCCACGCCGAATGTGACGATTTTCACGATCAGCACAGGCGGCCTGGCGCGCGAGATGGCGGATGCACGTGGCGGCATGGGGCCGATCACGCGGATGGACTATCTGCAGGCCGACAACCAGATGAAGACGTTTGCGTCGATGACCGGAGGCCTGAGCTTCCAGCCGCTGTTCCAGGGCGCGCTGCCGGACATCTTCGCGCAGATCAACGACTCGATCCGCAACCAGTACGTGCTGACCTATCGGCCGACGAATACGGCGAATGATGGCTCTTACCGCAAGCTGAAGGTGTACCTGGTCGACAACGAAGGCAAGCCGCTGCGTATGGCTGATGAGAAGGGCAAGCCGCTGAAGTACTCGATCATTGCACGCGATGGGTACCGGGCGAAGCTGCCGGTGGAGTAGGGCGAATGTCAGTTAGGCCTTAGACTCATGAGACTCGGGCCACCCTCGCAGGTGGCGAGTGTCGCAGAGCCAATGGACCGTCATATTCTGCGGCTGCGCCAATCTTTATGAAGCCACTTTCTCACAAGTCTTTTGCAGATTCGCAGGCGCTTGGCGAATGGATGGCTGAGAATCACGCCAGCGCAAAGGAGCTTTGGGTCAGAATTCATAAGTCGGCTTCAGGCAAGCCGTCAGTGACCTGGACCGATTGTGTTGTCGAAGCAATCCGCTTCGGGTGGATCGATGGCCAGAAGAAACCCCTGGACGACAGCTCATTTTTGCAGAGGCTGTCGCCACGCAGGCCTGGGTCCAACTGGTCCAGCAAGAACCGCGAACATGCAAAGAAGCTGATACAAGAGGGCCGCATGGCCCCAGCCGGACTGGCGCATGTGGACGCGGCCCAAAGAGATGGGCGCTGGGAGAAGGCTTATGCCGGCTCCGCAGATATGGAAATTCCCGAAGATTTTCTAGCGGCTTTGGAGAAGCTTCCAAGGGCAAAGAAATTCTTTGCTACGCTGAACAGGCAGAATCTGTTCTCGATTTATTACCGGCTTCACTCTGCCAAAAAGCCGGAGACGCGAGCAAAACGCATGGCCGAGATTCTGTCGATGCTGGACAAAGAGACAAAGCTGCGCTGAAGGGCGTTTACGCTGACAATCGGCTGATTTTGTCCGCGAGTTAGCCCACCGTCAGATGGAGCGTGGCTCGTGCCGTCCCAATAGGCTAGAACTGGACGCGGTCGAGGTCGTCTCGCGCGGGGATCGGTGCAAGGCAGACGAGCAGAAGACCGCCGAGCAGGACTGCGCCTTCGAACTTCACGGACAGGCCGTGGAGGCGGTCGAAGTGCTTGTGCGCGGGTTGGTCGGCCGTACTGGGGTCCACGGTGCCGCCCAGCGCGCGGCGGTCGTTTTCCATCCGGGGCAGGATGGAGAAGTGCGAGTAGCCCGTCAGGATCAGCATGACAAAGACGATGAGGACTTCGAGCGCGCGGGCGAGGTGGCTGTCGCGCTGTGTGCCGATCAGGGTCAGGGTGGCGACGAGGTAGATCGCCCCGGAAATGAAGCCGATGTGATGCAGAACGAGCAGCGTTCCGCGGACGACGGCGCCGGCAAGGTGCTGGTCGGGCAGCGCCTCGAAGGCTACTCGCGTTACGGCCGCGACGAAGAAGATAAGTCCACCGACCCAGGCGACTAAGGCAAACTGGCGCAGAATCCGGAAGAATGTGGTCATCGCGCGTCGGTCTCCGGGGTGCGGGAGAGGGCGCGCAGGAGAACGGTGTCCAGCGCGTTCTTTTGGAGGGCGTAATCGTCCTCGCTGATGCGGCGTTGCAGGCGGTCGGTTTCGAGAGCGAAGAGCTCTTCTTTGAGCGCCTGCTGGAGCGCGGATTTGCGGTCAGCGGGTGCAGCAGGCGGAAGCGTGGAGGCGGTTGAAGGGGCGGCGCCGGGAGCGGGGCGGCGCAGCAGGACACCGGCAGCGGCGACGAGGAGCAGGGCCAGGCCGCCGAGAATCCACCACTTGTACTTGGCCCAGGGATCGTGGTCGGCGTCGGGGTCGAGTGGCTTGCCGAGACCGCCGCCGAACTTGGTGGTGTCGGGGTTGCCGTTGGCGTCGACGCTGGCGTTGGCGTTCGCATCGGCGCGGGTGGTGCCGTTCTGTGAACTCTGGTCGGGGTTCTGGGTGTCGCGTGGAAGCTGGCCTGCTCCGGAGAGCGTAAAGCCGAGTGCCTGCCCGGGAGAGACGCTGCGGGCGACGTAAGTCTGGGCCGTCGTTTCTTCTGTCACAGCGCTGTAGGCGCTGTCGGTGTCGGGTTTGAAGGCCATGCTCTTGGGGAGCATGACGGCGATGGTGTCGGTTGGCATCGACGGGTTGGGTGTGAACTTGAAGCTGCCTGAGTAGGGAATGCGATACGTGACCTGGAAGCGCGTTTCGCCGGGGCGAATCGGGAACAGGAACGTGTAGTGGCCCTTCTCGGGGAGCGGAACGGGCGCGGCCTGGACGGGCATGCCGCCGGGGGAGAGCGCTGCGGAACCTTCGACGACGGCGCCCTCGGGAAGCGTGAACTCGAAGGGGCGGTCGGAGAACTGTGTGAGCGGCGGTGTGGACTCGTTCTTGATGAAGAAGTTCTCGACGACCCGGAGAGATTTATCGCCGGCGTCGGTCTGGATGCGCATCACGTCCGCTTCACCGGTGACCCCTTTGACGTGTGCGGCGGCGTTGTAGACCTCGACTTCGACCGACTGCGTGCCCGGAGGCGCGGGGCGGAAGTAGTTGGCCTTGTCGTGCGTGACGCGGACGAGATGGACGCCCTGGTCGGGCACGTCCAGCGTGAAGCGGCCGTGCGCGTCGGTCTTGGTGCGGGTCGACTCCTGCATCCCCTGCTGCAAGCGGATGAGGACGACGTCGTCTCCGGCGGCGGGCTTGTTGGTCGTCTTGTTGGTGACGACGCCGGTGATGTTGTCGGCTGCGAAGGCGGGGAGCGCGAGCAGAAGAACGAGGCTGAGGATACGGCGAATGACAGGCACACCTAAGGATACTTCAGGCGGTTCTATGGGTGTTCGATTTCTGAAGTGTGGGGCAGCCCTCTGCCCCCCTAGTTTCGTTTCAAAGTCTCTTCATCGATAGCCACTTGAGCGTGTAGCTCCCTTGGGGTGCGGTTGCCTCATCCACCCACTTCGGTGCTCTCACTGCAGGTGCGTGCACATTCAATGAGTAGGTCATCACTTATTGATTGACATGAATCTGGCCGTTCAATAGGGTTGGACTCCGATGACACGAAGCCAGCAACCTGCATTGACACTCTTTGCCCTGGGTATGATTGGCCTCGGCATCCTCGCTCTGGTGTATGGCGATTTCGCGCTGGTCTGGCAGCCTGTTGCCCCCTGGGTTCCGGGTAGAACAGCGCTTGCATATGCTTCGGGCGTGCTTATGCTGCTCGGTGGTATGGGGCTACTTGCACGAGCGACGGTGGCATGGTCGATCCGCATCCTGTTCCCGTACCTTATTGTCTGGGTCCTGCTGAAGGTGCCCGCTCTGATCGTAGCGCCGCAAATGGAAGCTGTATGGCTGGGCTTCGGCGAACTTGCCGTGCTTCTAGCCGGAGGATGGGTCCTCTTTGCCAGGCTCGCCGGACTGCGAGAGGGTTCAGTACTGTCGTTTGCCACGGGCGAGAATGGCGTTCGCATTGCACGAATCCTCTTTGCGGTTTCGGTCATACCGATTGGGCTTTCACATATCGTGTATGTGAAGCAGACCGCAGACTTCGTTCCAGCATGGCTTCCATATCGAACGGGCTGGGCCTACGTGACGGGCGCGGGGCAGATCGCTTGTGGTCTCGGCGTGCTGTTTTCGATCTTTCCACGGGTGGCCGCGATGGTGGAAGCGGGAATGATAAGCCTGTTTACGCTGCTCGTTTGGGCTCCGGCGATTTTTGCTGCCCCGACGAAGCGGACGCCGTGGACGGCGTTCTTCATCTCATGGGCGATCGCGTCAGCAGCGTGGGTCGTAGGGCAAAACATCGAAGCGAAGCGGCGCGCCAAGCCCTCAGCGAGAGCCTCGTCCGGCTAAGGTTAGCCGCCGAGTGAGTCGATTTCCGCGAGGACTGTGGCGGCTTCGGCTTCAAGCGAGGAGCGCTGGGCAGCGTAATCTTCTTCGGGGTATTTGCCGGCGCGGTACTCGAAGTTGAGGTCGCGGAGGTTGTCGTAGATGACGTCCTTGCGTTCGCGGAGATAGTCGAGGCGCGTCTTCTCGACTTCGGCGGCGAGGCGGGGCTGTGGCCAAAAGACGTAGGCGAAGCAGGCGATCAGAAGAACGATGGGTCCGATGAGGGTCTGGGCGTCCATTATTTCTGGCTCCAGCTGTCGTAGTCGGTTTCACGGCGGATGCGGTCCTGGAGGGACGTTCCGGTTGGCGCGGGAGGAACGGAGATTGTTGCGGGGCGCAGACGGTCGTTGCGACGCTTCCAATAGATGACCACGAGGGCGGCGCCGAAGGTTGCGAGGACCAGGACGGCGTAGGGAACGATCCAGGCGACGTTATCGAAGCCGCCGCGGATGGGGGCGGCGAGCGCGATGGGGCCGTACTTGTTGATGAAGAAGTCGAGCGCGCTGGTGTCGCTTTTGCCCGCCGCGAGTTGCGCGCGGAGCTCGTCGATCATGACCGGCGAGACGGGGCAGCCGACGTGGTTGCACTCCATGAGGATCTGTCCGCAGCCGCACTGGCAGACGAGCTTGTGGCCGACCTTGTCGAGGCGCGTGGTGGAGGAGTCGGCGCCAAGCATGGTGATGGCGAAGAGGCAGATCGCGAGGACGTGGAGGAAGCGCCGGGGCAGCGGATGCCCGGCGCGTTGTGCCGGCGTTGAAGGAAGGCGGGCTATGTTGAGCTCAGAGCTTAGAGCTGATGAGCTTAGAAGAAAGCGGGTGTTGTTCAGTTTTGAGTTTGGAGTTAATGAGTTTTGAGGGGCGGCGGCGTTAGGCATGGGGGCCTCCGCTGGAGGTGGCGAAGGCGGTTTCGGGGATCAGTTTCGACTCGTGGGCTGGGAGGGGTGCGGGAGCGGGGACTTCAGCGCGGCGCGGTGTGAGCGGTGGCGTGAGGGCGATGCCGGTGCCGATGATGATGATGAAGACGCCGATCCAGATCCAGTTCACGAGGGGATTGAGGAAGACCTTGATGATGGGCTTGTCGGTTTCGGGGTTGCGGCCTTCGAAGACGACGTAGAGGTCGCGGGCGAGTGTGGAGTGGATGGCGACCATCGTGGAAGGCGTCTGCGAGGCGGTGTAGAAGCGGCGCTCGGGGGTTAGCTGCGTGACCTTCTTCGCGCCGTTGTAGACGTCGAGCAGAGCGTAGTCAGTGTCGTAGACGGGGTTCGAGTCCTGCGAGAAGCTCTGGCAGACGAGGCGCCAGTTGCCGATCTGCAGCGTGTCACCGAAGCCCATTTCCAGCTCTTTGGATTGATTGAATGCTGCGCCGGCGAGGCCGATGAACATGACGATCACGCCGAAGTGGATGAGGTATCCACCGTAGCGGCGGGTGTTGCGGCGGACGAGCAAGATGCTGGAGAGCAGGAGGTTTTTGCTCGACTGGGTGCGGACGACGCCGGCGCCACGGAGGAACTCGGAAGTTATGGCGGTGATGACGCCCGCGCTGAGCGAAAAGCAGACCAGCGCGTAGATCCCGCCGGTAGCGTCGTCGTCCTGCCAGGGGCGTACGCCGGCGATGATGACAATGGCAGCTGTGACGAGTACGGCGATGCAGGGCAGGATGAAGTTGCGGCGGATGGCGCGCAGCGAGGTGGAACGCCACGGGAGCAGCGGGCCGACTCCGGTGAGGAAGATGAGGAACAGGCCCACGGGCACCATGACGCGGTTGAAGTATGGCGGGCCCATGGTGACTTTGCTGCCGTCGTAGAACTCGCTGATGACCGGCCAGAGCGTGCCGAAGAGCACCGTGAAGCAGGCGACCAGGAGGACGAGGTTGTTGAACAGGAAACTGGACTCGCGCGAGACGAGGGACTCAAGTTTGTTCTCGGCTTTGAGGTGGTCGCGCTGGTAGAAGAACGTGAACAGGCAGACGGCCGCGACGATAACGAGAAAAGTGGTGAACCAGTTGCCGATGGAGCTTTGCGCGAACGCGTGCACGGAGCTGACGATGCCGGAGCGGGTGAGCAGGGTGCCCAGGATCGAGAGCATGAAGGTGGAGAAGATGAGCCAGACGTTCCAGCCCTTCATCATGCCGCGCTTCTCCTGCATCATGACGGAGTGCAGGAAGGCGGTGCCAGTGAGCCAGGGAAGGAAGCTGGCGTTTTCGACGGGGTCCCATCCCCAGTAGCCACCCCAGCCGAGCACAGCGTAGGCCCAGTGCATGCCGAGGCAGATGCCGCAGGTTAGGAAGAGCCAGGCGACCATCGTCCAGCGGCGGGTGATGTGGATCCACTTCTCGCCGGGGTAACGCATCATCAGCGCGCCGAGCGCGAAGGCAAACGGCACGGCGAACCCGACGTAGCCGAGGTAGAGCATCGGCGGATGGATGATCATCTCGGGGTACTGAAGGAGTGGGTTGAGGCCGAAGCCGTCCTGCGCGAGCGGGCCCGGCGCGATGGAGAATGGCGGGGCTGCGAAGTTCAGCAGAAGGAGGAAGAAGATCTGCACGCCGGCGAGGATCGTGGAGGCGTAGGCCGAGAGTGTGACGTCGACTTTGTGGCGGAGGCGCAGGACGAACCCGTAGGCCGACAGCAGCCACGCCCAGAGGATGAGCGAGCCTTCCTGCCCGGACCAGAGCGCGGCGAACTTGTAGGCCGGGTGCAGGGCACGGTTCGTGTGGTGGAGGATGTACTCGACGGAGTAGTCGTTGTGGAAGGAGGCCCAGACCAGCGCGAATGCGGCGCAGGTGACGGCGATGAAGCTGGCTATGCCGGCGCGGCGGGCGGTTTCGCGGAGGCGCTCAGGAGAGACGGCGAGCGGGACGCCCTTGGCCAGGGCGTAGAGCGCGAACCCGCCGGCGGCAAGCGTGTACACGCTGAGTGCGAGTGCGAGCAGAAGAGAGAAGCTGCCGAAAGACGGCATGGGATGAGACATCGAGCGCGAAGTCCTTCAGCCGCTATTCTCTCAAACTCTGCGGCGGCGCGCTCGGAGCGGTGCGCTATTCGACGTTGCCCGCCTGGTGCACGAGGCGGTGGACGCTGGCGAGAAGATTGTCCGGGAGCAGGGGCTTGAGGCGGAAGTGGACGTTTAGGCCTTCGTACTCGGACTCAGCTTCTTCCATGCCGCTGATGACGAGAACTGGCACGTCGGGCGCGAACTCGCGCACCTTGGTGACGAACTCCGCGCCGTTCATTCCGGGCATAAGGTGGTCGGTGATGACGAGGTCGATTTTGGCGGGGTATTCGTTATTGCGGAACTGCTCGAGGGCGCGCTCGGGGCTGAGCACTGCGATCACGAAGTATCCCGCTCGCTTGAGAATGGTTTGGCGTGTTGCTGCCTGAACGGCGTTGTCGTCGATCAATAAAACAGTAGCTGGCATGCGTTCCCTGATTGAGAGAGATTGTTTAGGTGTCTATTTTCGCGCACGAAACTGCGCTTTCGGCGTTTGGATGCAATCTCTCCGGAATTGGCTGTCTCGGGTTGGATGTTTATTCTGCGCCTGATGCTTTGTGCGCGTCGATCCAGGCGTGGGCCTCGTGAAGCTCGGGTAAGCTGCTGTCAGCATTGGGCCAGGCAGCGAGGAGACGGGCGTAGTCGGCGCTGGCCGCGGCCTCGTTTTTGGCGGCAGCGTCAGCGCGGGCGATGCCGTAGAGCGGATAGCCGGAGTTAGGACGCTCTTTGAGCGCGTCCTCATACGCGAGCCTGGCGTCGGCGAAACGGCCGGCGCGGAACAGGGCATCGCCGCGGGTCTCGCCCACCGGGCGAATGTAGTACGGCGGCTCGTGATAGCCGAGCGCGACTTCGGCGTCGGTGGCTTTTTTGAAGGCGGCGTCCGCGTCCGCAGGTTTGTTCTGCGCCGTGAGGAAGGCACCCTCGAGTTCAAACGCGGCGACGTCCATGAAGGTCTGCGCGGAGTGCAGCTGCATATCCTTGCTGGGTGGGCCTGGCATGGGCATGGACGCCATGGGCTTCTCTTCGGGCTTGACCTTCAGCGCGGTCTTGAGGGCGTCGAGCTGTTTGGAGCCCTCGGCGGTGTTGCCGGCGTTGAGCGCTTCCATGCCGCGAGTGTATTCGAGCAGCGCATCGCGAAGCCAGGTCAGGTTCTTGAGGGACTTGTCGGGCCGGCTGTCCTCGAGCATGGTGGTGGCGCGGGACCAGTCGCCGGAGCGAAGCACGACCGGCAGCCCAACGTTGAGCCGCGTGAGGCCGTCGCGCGTGCTGAAGGTGTAGAGCGTGGCGCGGGTTTCGCCGCGAGCGGTGTTGAGCTTTGCGGAGATTTTGGAGGCTTCTGCGACGCGGCCTTCTTCTAGCAGGTCGGCGATGAGGTACATCATGTTGTGGACGTAATTCCAGTCGTCGTCGACCTTGATGTGCTGGTCGCGCATGTAGGCTTCGTCGACTTCAAGCGAGTGCTGGAAGCTGACGCGCGCGTTTTCGTAGTCGCCGGTGCGATAGAAGATGTGGCCGGGCATGTGCACCATGTGGCCGCTGGCGGGAGCGAGCGCGCCGAGCTTGCGTGCGCTGGCGAGGGCGAGCTCGGGATGATTGCCGGGCTCCACAGCGTGGATCCAGTAATGGTTCGCGGCGGAGTCGTCAGGGTGCTCGGCGAGGATCTGCGTGAGGATGGCCTGACCTTCGACGCTGCCAGCTTTGGGCTCGCCGTTTTTCTTGAAGCCGCTCATGAGCGATTCGGCGAGATAGATTTTGGCCTGGGTGTCGTTGGGACTGAGTGCGACGAGCTTGCGGAGAGTTTTTGTTTCGTTCGAATCTTTTTGCGGAGCGTCGTCGTTGTCGTCCTTCGAGGATTTACGCTTCGATGACTTGCGGCCCTCCTTGTCGCCTTCGAGTGCAGCTTCGATGTACAGCTTTTCCGGTTTAGTGGCGTGCCCGGAGAGCTTCCTCGCTGTGGCAAGAGCTTCTTTGGCGCGAGCGCTGTCGTTATTGCGAGAGCTCTCCGCCTGATAGAGACCCCACCAGCACATGGCGCAGTTGGGGTCGGCCTTGACGCTCTGTTCGAAAGCGCGCGCGGACTCGAACTCCCAGAAGTCGTGGAGCAGGTTGAGGCCTTGCGCGAACCAGATCTTTGCGTCGGCGTTGGATGTGGAGATGTCGATGCTGGAGTTGCCGATGCCGGTCATGCGCTGCGGTGGCGGGAGCGGATCGCTTGATTTCATTCCGGGCATGCCGGACATGCAGGAGGCCTTCTGTGCGGGCGCGGGGCCGCAACAAAGAAGAAGTGCAAGCATGGCGGCGTTGGTTTGTAACAGTTTCATCGGACGATCTCCAATACAACAGACAGAGTACACGCGTCCGTTTGAGGAATCACGCGGCTGGGGCGGCGCGTGTTCCACAAGAAATACGCGGGGAAGCTGCAATAATTGAAGCATGAAGCGCCGCGTCATCAAGCAGTATGAGTTCGTCCGGAAGATCGGCGCAGGTGGAAGCGGCGTGGTCTTCCTGGCCAACGACACGCAGTTGCAGCGGCCGGTGGTGCTGAAGCTGCTCAAGCGCGGCACGCAGACGCTGGAACAGATTCGGGCGACGCAGTTGCGCGAAGCGAGGCTGGCGTCGGCGATCGATCACCCGAATGTGTGCTCGATCTACGAGGTCGGGGAGTCGGACGACGAAGCGTACATCGTGATGCAGTACATCCCGGGCAAGTCCCTGGACAAGGTGATTGCGGAAGGCCCGGCGAGCACGCAGCTTGTGCTTTCGAGTGGGATACAAATTTCAGATGGTCTGGCTGCGGCGCACAACCTGGGCATCTTTCATCGCGACCTGAAGCCGGCGAACGTGATGCTCACGGATGGTGGGCTGATCAAGATTCTGGACTTCGGCCTGGCGCGGCAGTTGAAGCGCGAGCAGACGGAGTTCGATCCGGCGTCGCCAACGGAGTCGATGGTACCGCTGCCGGGAGCGACGTATACGGCGCGCGGCGGGACGATTGCGTACATGGCGCCGGAACAGTTTGTGACCGGGCAGAGCAGCGTACAGAGCGACATCTTCGCGCTGGGGCTGATCCTGTACGAGCTTGTAAGTGGACGACATCCGTTCCACAGGCCGGATGCGCAGGAGCTGCAGAGTATCCGGGCGATTCAGTTTGCGTCGCCGCCATCTCTGCGTGAGATTGTGCCGGAGATTCCGGTGGAGCTGGAGAGCGTGATCCTGCGCTGCCTGGAGAAGCAGCCGGCGGAGCGGTTCAGCAGCGCGGCCGATGTGCGCGAGGCGCTGAAGACAGTGCTGAAGGCGTTGCAGCTGGACTCCGTGCTGATGCCCGGAGAAGGCGCGACGAACATGCCCGCGCAGCAGCGGCTCGACCTCGAAACGCCGGAGGAAGAGAAGCGCTCGACCGGCATCCTGTCGATGCTGGCGGAAAGATTTCGCGAGAGTGGAGCGGGTGTTTCGAGCAAGCAGAACACGATCGTGGTGTTGCCGTTCGTGAACCTCGGGCCGCCGGATGCGACGCCGCTGTACGGCTACGCGCTGGCGGATGCGCTGGCGGCGCGGCTGGCCAAGGTGCCGTCACTGGTGGTGAGGCCGTCGAGCGCGCTGATGAATGTGGCGACGCAGCAGCTTGACCCGCTAAGCGTGGGGCGCAAGCTGCTGGTGCGGTTTGTGCTGGCGGGAAGCTTTCTGCGCTCGGATCGCGGCTTTGACCTGAACTGGCAGCTGCTCGATGTGCCTGGGCAGAGCGTGCGTACCGGCGGAGCAATCAATGTCGCCTCGTTCGATTTGATTGCCGTGCAGAGCGAGGTGTGCGACGAGGTGTTCGCGGAGCTGCATGGTGTCGGCGAACTGGATGTGTCGAACGGTGGACAGACATCGCTACAGGACGACGCTTCCGAGGAGTACCTGCAGGCGCGCGCGCTGCTGTCGTCGTTCATGTCGCGCACCGGTAACCGTGACGACCTGGACCGGGCGCGATCGATGTTCGAGGCTGTGGTAGCGCGTGATGGAGACTATGCGCCGGCGTGGACGGGGCTCGGGATTACGCATCTGCAATACGCGCAGCATGGGCTGGGCGGGCAGATGCACGTGCTGGAAGCACGACGGGCGTTTGAGCGTGCGCTGACGTTGGATTCGTCGTCGGTGGAGGCGAACCTCTATCGGATTTACATGCTGCTCTCGCGTGGCGAGAAAGAGAGCGCGCGGCATGGGATCGAGCATCTGCTGCAGACCGCGAAGAATGATTGGAACGTGCACCTTGTCGCCGGGATGACGTTGCGCATCGATGGCATGTACGAGGATGCGCTGGACCAGTTCAACACGTCGCTGCGGCTGAACCCATCGAATGCGGCGATGATCTATAACCACCGCGCGCGGGTGTACCAGTATCAGAACCAGCTGGAACTGGCCAGCGATGAGATCGAGAAGGGTTTGACGCTGGAGCCAAAGCAGCCACTGCTGCGGATATCGCTGGGGTATCAGCAGATGCGCGAAGGGCACCTGAGCCGCGCGGTGGAGACACTGGAGAACGTGATCCAGGATGATGCCTCGCTGCGCATCGTGTTTCCGACGATTGCGATGTGCTACGTGCAGATGGGCGAGCGGCAGAGGGCGGCTGGGTTCATCCTGGAAGAGACGCTTTCGGCGGCGGAAGCGGACAGCGAGATGGCATACAGGCTCGCGACGTACTTCGCGGCTGAGGGTGATGCGTCGGAAGCGCTGCACTGGCTGCGGCGCGCAATCTATCTGGGCAATGAGAACTATCCGTGGTTCAGCAAGAATCCGGCATGGCGCGGGATGCAGGACAACGGAGATTTTCAGCGGATTCTGGAAGACCTTAAAAAAAGCTACAGGCGTAACCAGAAGAACTGGAAACGCCTGTTGGCCCAGGTGAACGATTCTTTCTAAAAAACGATTAGCGCCGGACTGGAATTGAAGGCGCGAGCTCCATTGGGCGGTTCAGGCTGAAGACGAGTTCTGTGCCCTCGGGGAGTGTTTGCTGGCGGTCTTCCTTGAGCCAGAGGATCGTGCCCACACCAGCTCCAACACCTGCGCCCACTGCGGCTCCGGGCGCTCCTGCAATCACCGCACCGGCGAGCAGGCCGCTGCCTGTGCTGGCGCCGAAGGTGGTGACCGTGCGAGCGGTGTGGCTGCCTCCGGTGATGGTGCCTTCGTCGTTGACCTTGGAGCTGTGGCCGGCGTCGAGATCGACGAGGCGGGCATTGAGGTGGTACTGAACGCCGTCAGGGAGAGTGACGGTCTCGGGTTCCAGGTGGATAGCGGCGCCTCCGCTGATGCGGCGACCGTTGCGAACTTCGGTGACGCGGCCCTCGAGCGATGAGCCCACCGGGAAGATGACGCGGCCGCCGTGCTCGACGTTACGCGTCAGCGTGGCGACGAAGTGCGACCCCTGCTTGGTGGCACCGGTGGAAAGCTGGCCGACGAGGCGCGTCTTGATGATGGTGCCTTCCATCAACTCGGTCTCGGAGTATGGAACGCTGGTGACGATGCCGGCATCGGCAGGGTCGATGGCCGGAGTTGCGGGGCGAATGACTTCGGCAGTCTGCGCCGGGCGGTAGGGCCTGTACACCTCGTCGGCGGGCGTCGGCGCTGGGCGCGATTGCGGCGTGGCGACGTAGACCTGGGTCTCAGGTCGTGGCTGCAGAGGGGGGGAGGCCGGTGCAGCCGCGGGAGCCGGCGTCACTACGGTAACGGTGGAGTTCTGCGGCGCGGCGACGGTGATGGTGTCGTTCAGGTCTTCGGGGTGGGATGTGCCGGTGGACTGAGCGAAAACGGGCGCGGCCAGAAGCAGAAACGTGCCGGCGGCAAGTACGGGAATCGTGGATTTCACGGAGCATCCTCCTGCGGCGCTGATACGCCATGCTTCGAGCTTAAAGCTCAATGAGGGTTGGACGCGCGGGAAGTCGGGAAGGGCATCCGTGGGGTTAATACAAGTGATGCGCTACTCGCGGGAGCGGTCGAGGACGCGCTGGTAGTAGCTCTCGTAGTGCGGGATGATGCGCGAGGCGCAGAAGTGGTCCTGCGCGGTACGGCGGGCGGCGGTGGACATGGTTTCGAGCCGCGCGGGATCCTTGAGGATGTCGAGGGCGGCGACGGCCATGCCTTCGATGTCGCCGACAGGGAAGAGGAAGCCATTGACGCCGTCGTCGATGAGCTCGGGGACGCCGCCGACGTTGGTAGAGATGGACGGCACGCGGCAGGCCATGGCCTCGAGCGCGGCGAGGCCGAAGGACTCCATTTCGCTGGGCATCAGCATCAGGTCGGCAAGGGGGAGGAGGTCGTGCACGTTGTCCTGCTTGCCGAGGAAGTGGATGCGGTTGGCGATGCCGTGCTTCATCGCGAGGTGCTCGGCTGCTGAGCGCTCGGGGCCGTCGCCGATGAGCATGAGGCGGGCGGGAATTTCGGCAGCAACGCGGGCGAAGATCTCGACGACGTCGACGACGCGCTTGACCGGGCGGAAGTTGGAGAGATGGACGAGCAGCTTTTCGCCGGGCTTGGCGAAGCGCGGACGCATGCGCTCGACGTGCGACGGGTTGCGGGTGTAGACGTCGCAGTTGACGAAGTTGCGTACGACTTCGATCTCGCCGGTAACACCGAAGGCCTCGCGCGTGCGGTCGCGGAGATAGCTGGAGATCGCGGTGACGCCGTCGGACTCGTCGATGCCGAAGCGCGTGATGGGCAGGTAGGAGCGGTCGAGGCCGACGAGCGTGATGTCGGTGCCGTGGAGCGTGGTGATGAAGGGCAGGACTTTTCCGCGGGTGGCCAGCATCTGGCGGGCGAGCAGCGCGCTGACCGAGTGCGGAATCGCATAGTGGACGTGCAGGAGGTCGAGCGAGTAGAACTCCGCGACCTCCGCCATGCGCGTGGCCAGGGCGAGGTCGTATGGCGGGTACTCAAAGAGCGGATAGTTCGAGACCGGGACCTCGTGGTAGCGGATGTTGGCTTCGCGGCCTGTGAGGCGGAAAGGCTGCGAGTAGGTGATGAAGTGGACCTCGTGGCCGCGCGCGGCGAGCTCGATGCCGAGCTCGGTGGCGACGACGCCGGAACCGCCGTAAGTGGGATAGCAGGTGATGCCGATCTTCATAAGCAGAGATTAGAGAGTAGAGAAAGCGTTTAGGTGATGATGCGTTCGTGGCCGGTGTTGGCGGTGTGCTGGCCGAGTGCGCGAAGGGTGCCCATGGTTCCGATGTTCCCATAGTGGATGAGTTCCGGGGCGGAAGGGTGCGGTGAAATGTTGGTGAAGACGCCGAGGAGCGCTTCGCGCTCGATGTCGCGGGACCCGCGGAGGCGGGTGGTGATGGCGTCGAGGTCGGCATCGTTGTAGCCGGGATGGCAGACGAACTCCCACAGGCCGTCGGGCATGGCGGCCAGCGCGGCGCGCAGGGTCGTGGCGTCGAGGCGGCCGGTAGCGGAGATGCCGATGGTGCCGTCGGTGGTGAGGACTGCGCCGCTGCGGATCTGGGGGAGCCGCATGAAGTGCGAGCGCAGGCGAGCCATGATAGCGACCTGCGTGCGGCGCGTGAAGCCGGAACGGCCGATACGGAGGCTCCACGCCTGCTCGAAGGGGTTGCGGATGGCGCCGATGCCGGTGCGCTCGGCGACGAAGAGCAGGGGCCGCGCGACGGCGGGGAGGATGTGCGTGTGCTTGTGGGTGTCGATGTGCGTGACGTCGATGCCGGAGCGCTGAAGCCGCTGGATCTGCGCGAGGGCTTCGCGGGCGATGTCGTCTTCGCTGACCTTGCCGCGGAGGACAGCGATGAGGAAGTCCGCGAGCGAGCTGCGGAAGATTTTGCCGTTGGGGCCGAGCAGGGTGGGGATGCTCTCAGGGTGGGAGATGGGCAGGCCATCGGTGAGGACGACGTGGCAACCGACGCCGAGCGTGGGGTGCGCGTGCGCGATGGCGACGGCGTCATCCAACGCCGGGCCGTTGGCCATCAGTGTGGCGGAGGTGAGCGCGCCTGCCGCGTGGAGTTCGGCGACAGCTCGGTTGATGCCGCGAGTGAGGCCGAAGTCGTCTGCGTTGAGGATGAGGCGGGCGGCCATCGGATGAGCTTACAACGCCAGGGTTTCTATCTGCCGCTGGCCGCGGTGGCGGCGTCCTTATCGCGGTAGTAGAACGCGCGGAAGCGCGAGACGTTGGCGGCGCTTTTGCCGGGCGTGGTGAGGCCGGAGAGCGCGAGCAGGAACTTGTTCTTCGTACCGTGGCGGACGTGGGTGAGGATGTAGCGGTCAATGGCGTCTTCGCCGACGTTCCACAGCAGGCCGCCGATGGGCGTGACGAAGAAGTCCTGCATGCCGGTTTCGTTGGTGTAGATGCCGTCGCGGTGGCGAATGTAGTAGCCGATGCCGGTGTTGCCGATGGAGGCTTCGCTGGCGGGGCCGATCTTCCACTGAGCGCTGTACACAGCGGTGTAGGCCGTGGCGCGGAGCCGGCCCACCCAGTAGCGGCGGGAGTTCTCGTACATGAGGGCGCGCTGCTTGGGGTCGTTCTGCTCGTACATTGCGTTGGTGACGGCACCCATCATCGGATGGCCGATGTAGTCGACGCCGAAGGGATCGTCGTCTTTCCAGCGCGACCAGCGATAGTGCTCGACACAGTACTCGTAGCGGCCCCAGAAGTCGCCGGCATGGAGCGCGCCGCGCGTGTCCTGGTCCATCCAGATGTTTCCGCCGTGCTGCGACGAGAGGAAGATGAACGATTCGCCCAGCACGCGCGGCCAGCTGACGCGGCAGGGCTTGCCGTGGAGGCGGCCTTCCTCGCAGGCGGTGTTGCGATCGATCTCACTCTGCACCTTCGCTTCGTGCGTGACCTTGGTCGCGGCGGGTTCGATCGCTGCGGGAGCGAGCGGTTCGGTCTCGCGGGTGAGGATGACGGATGGGGCGTCGGCGAGCGGCTCGGTCGGCTGTGCGGCGGCGATCTGCTGGAGTTCCTGCGCGCGCGCTGGATGGCAGACGACCGCTGCCGCGAGAGCGGTAATGGCCGTGAGGCGAAGGAGAAGAGAATTACATGGGCCCATGGAGCGAGAAAGCTTAATTTTCATAGTCCTGTGCAGCGAACTGAATTTTAGATAAAGCCTTCATCGCCGGGCAAAGAGTGGTGGGCAGAGAGGGACTCGAACCCCCGACATCCTGCTTGTAAGGCAGGCGCTCTAACCAACTGAGCTATCCGCCCCTTTGCGCAACTCTATGAGTGTATATGCTGCGGGCTTGTGTGCGGAAGGCGAGGTGCTCGTGGGGCGCTGCGCGCAGGTTTGCGGTGCGGGTAGGAAGGCAGGTTTTGTTCAGTTTTGAGTTTTCAGCTTTTTGAGTTGTGAGTGTTCGCACTACTCGTGGCGGTGCATAGTCCAGCCAAGGTACTTGCTGGAGGCCTCGAGGATCGGGGCGGCAACGGAGGAGAAGTTGGCGGCGACGTGGTGCTCGAAACCCTGCTCGCAGATCATGCGGAGGAGCTTCTGCATGTTGGGGATTTCGACGACGCCGGCACCACCGAAGGTGTTGAGCGGGTCGTCGGTGAAGCGGCCCTGGCCGACGTAGCCGGTGATGCGGCCGTTGAAGTCGTCGGTGGAGAAGCGCGCGAAGCTCATGTCGCCGGCCTTGACCCTGCCGTCGAGCGTGCCGTGGGTGTTCTCCTTGCCGACCGTACCCGCGATGATGAGCTGGTAGTCCATCTTCACGCCTTCGCGGAAGAAGTGCTTCGGCAGGTTGGAGCAGTGGAAGCAGACGGCCTTGTCGGGGTTGTCGCCGTAGTTGTTGTTCCAGTCGAGCAGCGCGCTGGGGGTTTCGCTGGCAAGCGTGAGGGCGTACATCGAGAGGGTGCCGAGGATGTCGACCTCGCAGGCCGAGGGGATGAGGTTTTCGCTCATCATCGACATGACGGTGCAGGGCACGATGCCGAGGTACTCTTCGATGGAGGTCCAGCACTGCACGGCGGAGACGGTGAGCTCGGAGGCCGCCATCCAGCCGTCGATCACCGCGCCGAGCTTGGCCATCTTCATCAATGCGGCTTCGGGCGTATCGCCGATGGGGATGTACTTCTTGATGGCGGCGAGCTTGGCTTGGGCTGCATCGTCGCTGTCCTTCATGCGGTCGATGCGGCCCATAACTTCGGAGAGGTCGAGCGTTTCCACAGTGATGCCGGATTTTTCGAGGAGTTTCTCGGAGTAGCGCACGGTATTGAACGCCGTAGGGCGTGCGCCGATGGCGCCGAAGCGAACGTTGCGCAGGCCGCGCACGATGCGGCAAACGGCGGAGAAGGACGCGAGGTCCGCCTTGAACTCGGCGGAGTCAGGCGCTTCAGTATGCAGCGTAGTGAGAGAGTAGGGGATGCCGTACTGCTTGAGGTTGTTGCAGATCGACATCTTGCCGCAGAAGCTATCGCGGCGGAAGGCGATGGACATTTTGCCGGTCGAGTCCGGCGTTGCCTGGATGAGGACGGGGACCTGGAGGTTGGCAAGGCGGAGCGTGTCGGCAAGGCCGCGCTCTTCGCCGAAGTTGGGCAGCGTGATGATGATGCCGTCGATTTCAGCGCCATGCTGCTTGAAGAGCGCGGCACACTTTTTCGCGTCTTCGTAAGTTTCGACAGCGCCGTGGGCGGTCTCCTCGGGTGTGAGAACGATGGGCTTGATGCCTGCGGCTTCGAGCGCTGCGATCATTTCAAGCCGGCCGCTCGTTGCCAGGTGCGATGGGAAAAAACCACGGTTGCCCACCACCACGCCCATCGTCATCTGTCTGCCCATTGTGCTCCTTTATGTGTCCGTCGAAGACGTGGCGGTTCCGCGCGGCCTCTGTGAGCCTGCTGCGTTCCAGTCACGAATAGGCGGTTGACTTACGCGCGTGTACGGTCGGACGGACTTGGCCTGTACTTGAGCGTGTAGAAACCGCCGAACAGGGTCATCAACAAACCCCACCAAAATGTTGGGTGGAGGTTGTTCAAGACTGTCGGGGCTTCGTTGCCGCTGAACCACGCCCACGCGCCGTAGGCGAGCAATACGACGCCGTAGACCAGTGCCAGAACTCCGACGAAAAACCAGATGGAGAGCATTTCTCCACGTCCCGTGCCTTCTGCCATGATGTGCCTCCTCGCGCTCGGGGCGCGGTGCTAGAAGAAAATGATATTGAGGATAAGGAAGCCCACAGCCACCACGCCGGCCCAGAAAATCGGCTTCTGCCAGATGGTAGTTGCACCGTCGTGCGGGATGACCGTGGCGCCGTAAACGAGGCCGTTGAGCTCGGCGTCGGTCTTGGGTTTGGTCATGAAGCTGACAACGACGGTGACGGCGACGCAAATGAGCCAGCTCCACAGGGCGCGAAACATGTTCTCAGCCTGCGGTTGTGCGTCGGGCGAGAGCGCGATGTGCGAGATCGCGATGGCCTTGTGCGCCGCAGTGCCAGTGCTGGTGTAGATGAACATGCCGATGGAGGAGGCTGTGCCGGCAAGCAGGCCGAGGAAACCGCCCCAGTTGGTGGCCCGCTTCCACAACATGCCGATGATGACCGTGCCGAAAAGTGGAGCGATGAAGAAGCTGAACAGCGCCTGCACGTAGTCCATGATGGACGCCGCGTTCATGACGAGATACGCGGTGCCGATGGAGATGAGCATGCCGACCACGGTGGAGACGCGGCCCATGAAGACGTAGTGCTGGTCGCTGGCGCGCTTGTTCATGTAGGCGCCGTAGAGGTCATAGGTCCACACGGTGGAAAACGCTGAGACGTTGCCGGCCATGCCGCTCATGAAGCCCGCGATGAGCGCGGTAATCCCCAGCCCCAGCAGGCCCGGGCCGCAGTATCGGATGAGCATCAGAGGCAATACCTGGTCGTATGCAGGCTGGCCGGTTTGCTTCGCAATGTCGCCCGCAACCAGGTGATATGCAGGATGGCCGTTCGACATCAGGCCAAGAGCGAGCAGGCCGGGCAGGATAACGATCAAAGGAACGGCCATCTTGAAGGCCGCACCGATCACCGGGGCCATCTTGGCCGCGCGCAGGTTGTTCGCCGAGAGCACGCGCTGTACCACCAGGAAGTCCGTGGTCCAGTAGCCGAAGCTGATGACCGCGCCCAGGCCGAAGACAATGCCTATCCAGTTGATGCCCATCGGGTTGTCTCTGAAGTGGCCCATGGTGGACCACAGATGGGTGTAGCTGGTGTTGTGCATGTTGACGGCGATGTTTGCCTTGAGCTGCGTCCAGCCACCGGCCTCGATGAGGCCGAGGATGGGGATGAGCGCCGCGCCCGCCCAGATAAGAACGAACTGCAGGACCTCATTGATGATGGCGGAACGCAGGCCGCCGAGCATGACGTAAAGGGCAACGACTGCGGCGCCCACCCAGATGGAGAAGGTCATGTTCCAGCCCAGCACCGTTTGCATGACCAGAGCCATGGCATACATGTTCACCCCGGACATCAGGATGGTCATGGCCGCGAAGCTGCCCGCGCTCAGGCCCCGCGCACCTTCGCCGAAGCGCAGTTGCAGGTAGCCCGGGACGGAGTGGGTCTTGGATATGTAGTAAAAGGGCATCATCACGATACCCAGAAAGAGCATCGCTGGAATCGCGCCGATCCAGTACCAGTGCGCCGCCAGGATGCCGTATTGGTAGGCGTTTCCTGCCCAGCCCATCAGCTCAAGCGATCCGAGGTTGGCCGATACGAAGCTGAGCCCGGCGATCCATGCCGTCATTTCGCGGCCGGCAAGGAAGAATTCTTCGCTGGTATTCGTAGAACCCTTGACGTAGAAGCCGATGAAGACGACGACGGCGAAGTATAGGACCAGAATCAGAACGTCGACGGGGGAGAGGTGCGTAAGCTGGCGTCCGTCCAGCATCATCCAGGCTGCGAGTAGGTGCATGGTTCTCCATAAAGCCTGCCGCTTTCTGCGTCAGGCGGCCAGCAAAAGTAAACGAAAATCTTCACCGCAGGAATTATTTCGGCGCTTGAAATTACTCTCAGAGACGCCGGGGAAAAACAATCTGGAGTGCGTTGCCAAATATACCGTATCGAGGGCTCGAAGGGCTTGTAAATTTTTACTGAAGCCTTACAACGTGGCGGAAGCCTATGTGCTCTAACGGTTTGAGGGCAGCCGGTTGGGCCCGCGAGGAGAACGACTGAAATGCAATTCCGCAAACTTACCGGAATGATGTTGGCGGCGGCACTTTTCACCACGCCGTTTGTTATCGCTCAAGATGCGAAAGACTCGATGAAGGCCGCTGGTCACGAAACCAAGGAAGCGGCCAAGGATGCAGGACACGGAACGAAGGTAGGAACAGAGAAGGCTTACCACAAGACCAAGCATGCGACGAAGAAGGCCGCAAAGAAGACGGCGACCGGAACCCGCAATGTTGGCCGTCGGATGGAAGACAAGCAGCCGGTGCCGAATAATCCGAAGTAGTTTTTGCAGTGCTGGAAATGCGCGTCACTTCGGTGGCGCGCTTTTTTGTGTCAGCTGGCGGTTGCGGAGCGTCGGCTTTCGGCAGCAAGGATGACGAGCGCGATCCAGAAGATATCCGCGCCGAGCAGATGCAATACCTGCATCCACTGAGGAGCGAGGAGAAGGACGTCTCCGATGCCGAGGATGAACTGGAGCGCGAGCAGCGCAGTAACGATGGCCGCGATGCGGTTGCGGGCGCGCCAACAGAGCAGCGCGACGCAAACCAGCGCGAGCACAGAAGCTGCGGGATGGATCCAGCGCATGCGGACGAGCAGCGGGGCTGTGGCGGCGAAGTCGTCGGCCAGACCGGCGCTGAGGCTGGGTGAAGGGAACAGGGTATCGGCGAGCGCGGCGACAGCACCTGTTGCGCCGACGATGATGGTGAGGGCGATGCCGGCGAGCGCCAAGGGTGTAACGCGCGAACTGGTGCTGTCAGGCGGTCGGGTCAACCACCATGCTGTGAGGGTCAGCGCTGCGAGCAGCAGCATGGTGTTGGTGAAGTGGATGCACTGCATGGCGACGCGTGCGTTGGAAGCGTTGGCCTCAACGTACCCGCCTTTGACCAGCACAGCTCCCAGCAGCGCTTCGGTGATCAGGAAGACTACAACCCAGATGGAACCACGGCGTGCGCGGTGGCCGCTCGGGCGCTTCCAGAAGACCCAGGCTGCGAGCACCGCAACCATTGTGGTGAGAATGCCCGACATGGAGCGGTGGGTGAACTCGATGATGGTCGCGAGGCGCGGATGATGGGGAATGAAGTCTCCGTTGCACAGCGGCCAGTGATTGCCGCAGCCTGCGCCGGAGCCTGTGGTGCGCACGATCGCTCCCCAGAGAACGACGAGCACCATGAAGGCAAGGACGCTCCAGGCGTAGACCGGCAGCGCGCGTTGGGTTGTGCGTGGCACTTAGTTACCTGCGAGCTCTTTGGCGCGCTGCGTGGCGCGCTTGACGGCCTTGATGAGGGTGACGCGAAGACCGCCTTCTTCGAGCTCGAGGATGCCGTCGACTGTGCAGCCTGCGGGTGTGGTGACTTCGTCCTTGAGCAGCGCGGGATGCGAGCCGGTTTCGAGCACCATCTTCGCGGAGCCGAAGGCGGTTTGCGCGGCGAGCAGCGTCGCAGTGTCGCGCGGAAGCCCGACGTTGACTCCGGCTTCGGCGAGGGCTTCGATGATGATGTAGAGGAACGCTGGGCCTGAGCCGGAGAGGCCTGTGACCGCGTCCATGTGCTTTTCGTCGACGAGCACTGTGCGGCCGACGGTGGCGAAGATGCGCTGCGCGAGGGCGAGGTGTTCAGGCTGGGCGAAGCGCCCTGCGCAGAGGGCTGTCATGCCTGCGCCCAGCATTGCGGGAGTGTTTGGCATTGCGCGCGCTACAGGCATGTCGAGGCCAGCTGCGTCTTCGATGGCTCGGGTCTTGACCGAGGCGGCGAAGGAGATGAGCAGCTTTTCGGGTGTGAGCGCGGGCTGGATGCTGCGGACGAGATCGGCGACCTGCAGCGGCTTGACGCCGAGCAGGATGACATCTGCGGAGGATGCAGCGGCGAGGTTGTCGGTGGTGACGGTGACGCCGAACTGTGAGGACAGTGCAGCGGCGCGTTCGGCGTGGGCGACTGTGGCGAAGGCGTCGCTGGCCGCGACGAGGCCGCTCTTGACGAAGGCCTGCAGCAAAATGCCGCCCATCTTGCCGGTGCCAAGCACGGCGACGCGGAGCGGATGCGAGGTGCTCTGCGCGGGCGTGGCTGCTGCCTGATTGTTGCTCATGCAGCAAGGCTATCAAAAGATGGCCGTGCGAACGGAGTTGGCGAGCGCTATCCGACCATGGAAAGCGTCTTGTGCACGGAGGCTCCGTCGAGCATGCGGTAGAGCGTGGAGCGGCTGATGCCGAGTATCTCGGCAGCGCGGAGCTTGTTGCCCTGGCAGCCGATGAGCACGGATTGGATGTGTTCCTGCACGATATCTTCGAGGCGGACCATGCGTGGCGCGGACGAGGTGATCTGCGTCGGCGGAGGAGCGCTTTGGATTGCGGCGGAGAAGTCTTCGACGGTCAGCGTGCCTGACTCGCAGTTGGCGAGAAGGCGGGTGAGGATCTGTTCGAGCTGGGCGAGATTTCCCGGCCAGGCGAAGGTGGTGAGCGCGTCCAGGAACGATGCGGTCAGTTGCGGCGCGCGATGGCCAACGCGTTCTGCGATGCGCTGCATGAGCTGCGTGGTAAGCATCGGGATGTCTTCAGCGCGGTCGCGCAGCGGAGGCAGAGCGATGCGGACTGTGCCGAGAATTTCGGCGAGTTCGGCGGAGAAACGTCCGGCGCTTACGGAGGCGCGCAGTTCGGTGCTGACCGCTGCGATGACGCGGAGCGGAGCCCGTCCGCGGATGCGCAGTTTGCGGATGAGGCCGCGTTGCGCCGCGGGTGAAAGCTTGTCGGCATCGGGAAGGAAGATGAGGCCCTCGAAGAGGCGGTCCGTTGAAGCTGTCGGGTTGATCAACAGCGCGTCGGCTTGCGCCGCATCGACGATGGTGAACGGCATTCCGTGCACCGGCGAAAGCGCGTGCATGGAGCGGGCAGCGGCTTCGGCTCCTGAGCCTGCTTCGCCGGTGATGACAGCGGCGCGGAAGTGCGGAGCGACGCGGCGAATCTGGGCCCAAACGCGAGCGATGGAAGGACTGGGGCCGAGAAGAGCTTCGTCGCCTGTCGAAGCAGAGGGCCGATTGTGCTGCGGCGGAAATGGAAGGACGCGATGTGTGTCGAAAGTCATACACCTGCCTCATCGGCGAAAGGAGGAAGGAGTTGAGATTTCTGTAGGAAAGTGAAACGGGTACCCGCGAGGGGTACCCGTTTCGGGGAATGCGCGAAAAAGTTTAGGCGGGCGACTTGGCGCAGTAGGCCTCGAAGGCGCGGGTGAGCTCCTGGGCGATGGCCGGAGCGGTGGAGGTCTCGATGGCCGAGCGCTGCATGAGATAGACGAGCTGGCCGTCGCGGAACATGGCGATGGCGGGCGATGTGGGCGGATGTCCCTGGAAGTAGCTGCGGGCGCGGTCGGTCGCTTCGCGGTCCTGGCCGGCGAAGACCGTCACTGCGTGATCGGGCTTGGTGGCGTTCTGCAGGGCGAGGCGGACTCCGGGACGCATCTTGCCGGCAGCGCAGCCGCAGATGGAGTTGACGACAACCATCGTGGTTCCGGGCTGGGCGATTGCGGCGTCGACGTCGGCGCTGGTGCGGGCTTCCTGGATGCCGGCGCGTGTGAGCTCTTCGCGCATCGGAATCACCATTAATTCTGGGTACATGTGTTGCCTCCTGGGCAGGTGTTGCTTCTATTCGATTGTACGGCGCGCCGCTGGATGCAGGAAGGAGCGGCAGCGAGGGGGATACCCCCCCTCCCCCCACCTAACCCAAGTGATGGATTCTAAAGGGGATGAGTTGGGGGTATCGCTAAAATATGGATATCAAAGGACTTAGCCCCGGGGTATAGGAGCCACCGGCCCAAATCCCAATGGCACCCTGCATGAGTCTTGACCTTTCTTAATTGTAGTTCGCGGAGAAGAAAAATATGCAGGCTGCGGCATGGCACAATCGTCAATGCTGGTGCGGGAATGGCGAGTTTTCCACAGGCGAGGGGGCTTGACGGATTTTGGGCGGAGGACGTTTATCGAGCCAAGGCTCAGCGAGGGCACCGATACGGGTGTGGAGGAGGCGATGCTGTACCCTCAAGCCGTGAAGATTCTTGAACAGGTGCCGCTGGCGGCGTACACAACTTTTGGGATCGGGGGGCCGGCGCGGTACTTTGCGGAAGCACGGAATGAAGCCGACGTGGAGGAGGCGGTGGCGTGGGCTGCGGAGCGCGGAGTGAGGCTGTATGTGCTCGGTGGGGGGAGCAACCTGCTGGTGCCGGATGAGGGGTTCGATGGGCTGGTGCTGCATATGGCGATTGCCGGCGTCGAGAGCGATGGGGCGGGCGGGTTCGATGTCGGGGCGGGTGAGGGTTGGGATGGATTTGTGGAGCGCGTGGTGGATGAGGGCTGCGCGGGTCTCGAGTGCCTGGCGGGAATTCCTGGGAGCGTGGGCGGGACGCCGGTGCAGAACGTCGGTGCATATGGGCAGGAAGTTGCCGAGACCATTTTGTCGGTGCGGGCTTTTGATCGGAGCAGCGGTGGGTTTGTAGAGCTTTCGAATGCGGAATGTGGGTTCCGGTACCGCGAGAGTGTGTTCAATACGACGGAGCGCGGGCGCTACATTGTGACTCGGGTGCGGTTTGGCCTACGGCCTGGAGGGGCTCCGCGGGTGACGTATGCGGACCTGCAGCGGCGGTTTGCCGGGGCGACGCCGACGCTGGCGCAGGTGGCGGCTGCGGTGAGGGAGATTCGGCTGGGCAAGGGGATGCTGATCGTGGAGGGCGATGCGGATAGTCGTAGCGCGGGATCGTTTTTCAAGAACCCGGTGGTGGCGGAGGGTGTGTTGGAGCGGATGGCTGCGGCGGCGGGGGTGTCCGTTGATGCGTTGCCGCACTGGCCGGCGGGTGAGGGAAGGGTGAAGCTCGCGGCCGCGTGGTTGCTGGAGAAGACAGGCTTTGTGAAGGGGTATGGGGCGGGGCCGGTGAGGATCTCGTCGCGGCACACGCTGGCGCTGACGAATCGGGGTGGGGCGAGTTTCGCCGATGTCAGGGCGTTGGAGGGGGAGATTGTGGCGGGAGTGGAGCGGAAGTTTGGAGTGCGGTTGGAGCGGGAGCCGGTGTTGCTGGGATAAAACGGAGCCGTTCGAGGGCGGAGGAGAACGGTCGCGCGGGCGCGATGCCCACCTTAGAGCAAATTCCCTGTTGTTGAGAAGTTGAATCAGACGTGCAGTGCCGTTTTTTCTGGGGAAAAACGGCCATAAGGTTCGAGGTTTCGCAATGGACCTACAGGGAATTTACTCCAGGCGCAAAGACGCGCCGAAGATGGGGCACCCGGTGGAGGTGGAACCCGGATCGACCTGCCTAGGTAGGGAGTGCCCGGGGCTGAAGCCCCGTTTTATATGGCCTGTTTACCGCGGGCTCAAGCCCGCTGCTACTCCCGTAAACGGCTACTCCCGTAAACGGCTACTCCCGTAAACGGCTACTCCCGTAAGCGGCTACTCCGGTAAGCGGCTACTCCGGTAAGCGGCTACTCCGGTAAGCGGCTACTCCGGCAGGGCCGCCGATCCGAGCCATTATCTCCGCTCGGTTAAGCCGGAACGGAACGGGCGAAGCGGCGGCGGAGGATCGCCAGTGCTCCGGGGAGGAGGCCGCCGAGGGCTAGCCATTCCGGTTCGGGGACGGGGGATGGGTCGTCCGACGGGGTGGGGAAAACGATGCTGGAGTCGAAGAGCGCAGCTCCCGTAACCTGGCCGGTGATCGAGGTGCCAGTGTAGAGGCCAACGTTACCCTGGGTGCAGAGGACGCTTGTGGGAAGGCCGGAGCAGGTCTGGTCGATCGGCGAGATGAAGAAGCTCTGGCCGAGGAAGTTGCCGTTGACGATGAGGGGAACGGTGAAGTTTCCGAGCACGTCGCTGATCAGGAGCGACATGTTCACGTCCGAGGCGAAGGGCGGGATCATATTGAAGTAATTGCCGCCGTTGGGGGACGCGACCGGATAGGTGGAGATGGCCGGGAGACCACCGTCGCCGTTGGAGTAGCTGGTCAGCAGGGAGTAGATGCCGGACGTGAAGCCGGGCGTCTCGCCCGTGTAGGAGCCGCTCAGGGTGCAGATGGTGTCGGTAACCCCGGGAACACAGCTGCCCTGCGCAACGAGATAGGTGCCGAAACCCGCAGAGCCTCCGGTGCCGTAGAGCGTGTAGCTCTCATTACTTGGACCGAGGACGACCGTAACGGTATCCGCGTGCAGGATGCCTGTGGAAAGGAGAGCTGCTGCGAAGACGAGAATGCGCTGGATGGTCATACGGGGGCCCCATGGTGTTGCGGTTTCGATTCAGAAGGATCGGTAACCTGATTGTACTAACACTAAAGTTGTAGAACAGGGTTCCTTTAGTAATTATTTTTTGGGGGGGCGTGCGCTTGAAGCGTAAGAAATCCCGCGACCCTGGGGGCTGGGCCGTGGGGAGCGTCCTGGTGGGGTGATTACTGTCGGGTGAAGCGGCGGGGGAAGGTGAATTACCCGAGGGCCAGGAATTTCAGCGTGAGGTGTCGGGGGTAAGAGAGCGCAGGAGACCGTCGCGCTCGGGGGCGAGGACCGTTGCTGCGGGGCCGCGATCATGGATTCTGCCGTCGCGCAGGAGGATGACTTCGCAATCGAGCAGGAAGGCTTCTTCGACGTCGTGGCTGACGGAGAGGACGGGGATGCCACGGCGGCAGAGAGCGGACCGCAGGTCGGGGAGGATCTGGTCGCGGAGGGTGCGGTCTATGCCGGCGAATGGTTCGTCGAGGAGGAGGAGCCGGCAGTCGGGACGGGCATAGGCGCGGGCGAGGTTGACGCGCTGGCTCTCGCCGCCGGAAAGCTGGGCAGGGAGGCGGCGGCCGAGGGGGTCGAGGCGGAAGAGGGTGAGGGCCTCGGAGACGAGGCTGGGGCCTGCCGGGGAGGGGTGCGAGCGGTGGGCGAACTCGATGTTTTCGAGCACAGTGAGGTGCGGGAAGAGCGCGGGTTGCTGGGGAGCCCAGCCGAGGGAGCGCTGCTCGGGCGGGATGAAGGTGGTGGAGGATTGGAGGGTGGTCGGCGTGGCGCCGGGGTCCACGGGGCTGTGACGGGTGAAGGTTATCGCTGCTGCTGGAAGGAGGCCGCAGGCGGCGCGGAGGAGTGAGGATTTGCCGCTGCCGGATGGACCGAACAGGAGTGTCCAGTCGGCGTGGAGGGGGAGGTCGGCGTCGAGAGTGAGCACACCGATGCGGGCCTGGACCGCGAGGCGGTGGTGTGGGGTGTGGGGGCTATCCAAGGACGGCCTCGCGTTTGGTTGAGCCGCGGGCGTAGAGCAGAAGCAGCGCGAGGAAGGAGAGGGCGACGAGCCAGAGCGCCGCGCGGTTGGCGGCGGCGTACTGGGCTTCCTGCACCTGGTCGTAGATGGCGATGGAGAGCGTGCGGGTGACGCCGGGGATGTCTCCGCCGAGCATGAGGACGACGCCGAACTCGCCGACGGTGTGGGTGAAGGTGAGGACGATGCTGGCGAGGAAGCCAGCGCGGGAGAGTGGAGCGATGACTCGGCGGAAGACGGTGAGGGGTGAGGCTCCGAGGACGCGGGCGGTGGCGATGAGGTCGGGGTCGACCGAGGAGAAGCCGGCGACGAGGGGCTGCACGGCGAAGGGGAGGCTGAAGAGGATCGAGCCGAGGACGAGGCCGGTGAAGGTGAAGGCGAGGGGGTGTCCGATGACGCGGATGAGGGTGCGGCCGAAGGCGGTGAGCGGGCCGAGGCCGACGAGGAGGTAGAAGCCGAGGACTGTGGGGGGAAGGACGAGAGGGAGAGCGACGGCGGCTTGCGTGAAGCGGCGGGCGAGGCTGCGGCCGGTCGCGATCCAGAGCGCGAGAGGCGTGGCGATGAGGAGCAGGCAGGCTGTCGTGACGAAGGCCAGGCGCAGCGTGAGGCCGATGGCGGCGGTATCCATGCTGGGTCAGGATAGCGTGCGGGCGGGGTGCTGGAAGCAATGCTGCGTGGAAAGAGCTCAGAGCTTAGAGGTTTTGAGCGCAGAGAGGCGGGATTTTCTCAGTTTTGAGTTTTGAGTGAAGGCTTAGTGGGCGGGGGAGAGGCCTAGTTTGGGGAGGTTGGATTGGATGGGGGCGCTGGTGAGCCAGCGGAGGAAGTCGTGGGCGAGGTCGCGGTTGGGTGAGGACTTGAGGACGACCGCGCATTGGCGCATCTCGGGGTAGGCGACCTTGGGGATACGGACGTAGGTGCCGGCTTCGCGGAAGTGGGCGGAGTCGGCGATGGTGAGGGAGATGAGTGCGGCGTCGGCGTTGCCGGACTCGGCGAACTGGGCGGCCTGGGCGACGTTTTCGGCGATGACGAGCTTGTCTTTGAGCGCGGCGGTGAGGTGGAGGTGAGTGAGGGCGGCGGTGGCGGCGCGGCCGTAGGGGGCGTGGGCTTCGTTGGCCAGGGCGAGTTTTTGGAGGCGAGGGTTGGAGAGGCTGTCGTTGGTGAGGGGCTGGAGCGGGGAGTCTTTGCGTGCCCAGAGGACGAGGACTCCGCGGGCGTAAGGGGTAGGGTCGTGCTCGTCGGTGAGTTTGGCGGCGACGAGTTTTTCGGGGAAGCTGTAGTCGGCGGAGAGGAAGAGGTCCTGCGGGGCGCCGTTTTCGATCTGCTGCTCGAGTGTGGCGGAGGAGCCGTAGGACACGGTGAGGTGGGCTCCGGTGGCGTGCTCGTAGGCGTCGACGAGTGTGGGCATGACTGTCTGGAGGTCGGCGGCGGCGGCGATGCGGAGCTGCTTCTGCGGCTGTTGAGCGAGTGCTTGCCTGACGGGTGTAAGCAGAGCGAGGGAGAGGATGAGGATGCTTCGATGTGGGGCTTTACGGTAGGCTAGAGGAATACATGGACACACGTTCACATATGCTTCGATGCACCGGTTGCGGTGCGAGGATTCCCGGTGAGCAGGCCCGGAGCAACTTTCGCTGCGCGGGGTGCGGCGATCTTTACGAGGTGGTTTATCCGTGGAGCGCGGCGTGGGGCGATGGGTTGCAGCCGGGCTTCCGGCCGAATCCGGGGGCGCTGCGGCACCTGTGGCAGGAACGGCGTTCGTCGTCGTTGGCGGTGGACCAGAGCGGCGTGTGGCGGTTCCGCGATTTGCTCCCGATCGTCCCTGAAGACAAGGTTGTAACACTGTACGAGGGTAACACGCCGCTGTATGAGCTGCCGAAGAGCGCCAAGGCGCTGGGGCTGAACTGGCTGTTGGCGAAGCACCAGGGTATGAATCCGACGGGGTCGTTCAAGGATACGGGGATGACGGCGGCGCTGTCGGTGGCGGTGTCGCGGGGGTTTGAGTGGGTGGCGTGTGCGTCGACGGGGAACACGTCGGCGGCGATGGCGGCGTATGCGGCGAGGGCCGGGCTGCGCAGCATGGTGCTGATCCCGGAAGGGAAGATTGCGTGGGGGAAGCTTTCGCAGTCGATGGATTATGGGTCGACGACGATACAGCTGCGGACGGATTTTGATGGCTGCGTGCGGGTGCTGGCGGAGATTGTGGAGCGCGCGCCGGTATACCTGCTGAACTCGGTGAATCCGTACAGGCTGGAAGGGCAGAAGACGCCGGCGTTTGAGATTCTGGAGCAGACGGACTGGCAGGTGCCGCACCACATCATCGTGCCGGGTGGGAATTTGGCGAACTGCTCGGCGCTGGGCAAGGGGTTTGCGGAGATGAAGCACCTTGGGTTTACGAACCGCGTGCCGAAGATCAGCGTGATTCAGGCGGAGGGCGCGAACCCGCTGTATCGGTGGATGCAGGAGGGTGGCGAGGGAGCGTTCGAGCCAGTGGTCGCGGATACGCGGGCGTCGGCGATTCGGATTGGGAATCCCGCGTCGTGGAAGAAGGCTGTGCGGGTGCTGCGGGAGACGGGCGGGACGTGCGAGCAGGCCACGGAACAGGAGATCGCGTTGGCCAAGGCGGAGATCGGGGCTGAGGGCATTGGGTGCGAGCCGGCGTCGGCGGTGACGCTGGCGGGGATCAAGAAGCTGGTGAAGCGCGGGTTTGTGGGAGCGGAAGAGACGGCCGTGCTGCTGCTGACCGGGCACACGCTGAAGGACTCGGAGTACACGATGCTGTATCACCGCGGCGAGCTGCTGAGTGCGGCGGAGATGGCCGGGGCGACGCTCGAGGAGCGGGCGGAACATGCGCAGTTGCGGCGGGAGCCGGTGGTGCTGGAGCCGAATGCGGACGCGGTGCTGCGGATGCTCGATGCGGCGATGCCGGCTGGGCAGCCGGCGTGAGGGGTCGCGCGGTCAAGCTGAGGCTGCCGGCGACTTCTGCGAACCTGGGGCCGGGGTTCGATGCGGCTGGGCTGGCGATGTCGCTGTATTTGGCGGTCGAGGCTGAGACTGCGGCGGAGTTTTCGATTGCAGCGAACGGTCGCGATGCGGCGCTGTGTGGGCGGGTCAAACGGAATTTGATTTTGGAGACGTACCGGGGTGTGCTGGCGTCGGCCGGGAAGGCTGTGACGCCGCTGGCTCTGACGCTGGAGAATGAGATTCCGCTGGGGATGGGGTGCGGGTCGAGTGCGGCGGCGCTGCTGGCGGGGGTGGCGCTGGCTGTTGAGTTTGGCGAGTTGGGGTGGGATGATGCGGCGATTGTCGCGGAGGCGAGCCGGCGCGAAGGGCATCCGGATAACGTGGCGGCTTGCTGGTATGGCGGGTTTACGGTGTCGGCGCTGACGGCGGATGGGGTGAAGGTGGCGACGTTTGCGGGCGACCCGGAGTGGCGGCTGCTGCTGGCGATGCAGCCGACTGCGCTGGCGACGACGGAAGCTCGGGCGCTGTTGCCGGAGAGTTATTCGAAGGCGGATGCGGTGTTCAATGTGCAGCGGGCGGCGCTGCTGACGGCGGCGTTTGCGCAGGGGCGGCTCGATCTGTTGGCGACGGCGATGGAGGATCGGTTGCATCAGCCTTATCGTATGGAGGCTTGTCCGCTGTTGAAGGTGCTGCTGCCGTTGAACGGGAAGGCGGGAGTTGCCGGTATAGCGCTTAGCGGGGCGGGGCCTTCGGTGCTGATGGTGCTGGAGGCTGGGGTGGATGAGGCGGAGGTTCGGACTCGGGTCAAAGACGCGGTGGGGGAGGTGGAGTTGGTTTCGTTGAAGATTGCGGGCGGGGTGAAGCGGTCGTGACTGGCGGAAGCCGTTTCGCGTCGATTTGAGGGTTGAGGCTGGGGTTTAGATAAGCGTTTCCAGTTTCGAGTCGCCAGTTTCGAGTTGCTGCGCAGGGTATTCACGAGCGGAACATCGTTTGGGTCGTGCAGTTAGGGCTGTCGCATCGTTTTGCACAGTCGAGCATCTATGATTATGAGCGCATTAGTACGACCGATAACGGAGCGCGCGGAGGGAGATTGACATGGCAGGACAGTTCGTAACCGAAGTGAATGACGCCGACTTTGAGAAGCAGGTATTGCAGTCCGACACACCCGTGCTGGTGGATTTCTGGGCGGCGTGGTGCGGGCCGTGCCGCGCGCTGGCTCCGGTTGTGGACCAAGTCGCCAGTGAGTACCAGGGCAAGCTGAAGGTCATGAAGATGGACGTGGACAAGAACAATGCCACTCCTGGCCGTTATGGCATCCGCGGTATTCCGGCGCTGTTGATCTTCAAGGGCGGCAAGGTCGCCGAGCAGATCGTCGGCTTTGTGCCGAAGGAACATATTGACCAGACGCTGGGGCGGGTCTTGACCGCCAGCCCGGTTGTGAACGCGTAAGGTTTGACGAGGTTGAAAGGCCCGCGAGCGATGCTCGCGGGCCTTTTTGCATTTGCGCGGGTGTGCGGGAGAGCGTGTCCCGGGGGCTGAAGCCCTGAGTTGTGGCGGGGGTTTGGGTGCCGGGACTAAAGTCCCGGCCTATCTCAGAAGCAAAAGCAAAGGCGAAGGCAATACACAAGCCTCAGAAGATCGGAAGGTCACAAATCGGAGGCGGGTCTGGGGCGCTGATTTAGGTGGGCTCGCGGTGCTAGACTCAGGCCAATGCTGGAGTGGATTCTCTTTCACGGGATCGTCGTCGCGTTTTTTATCCTGGCGAACAGCTTCTTTGTGGCCGCGGAGTTTGCGCTGGTGAGCGTGCGCGAAACGCGGATTGAACAGCTGATCGCGCTGGGGCGGCCCGGTGCGCGGACTGTCCTTGCACTGAAACACAATATCGATGAGTTTCTGCCGGCGGTGCAGTTCGGCGTGACGCTTGCCGCGCTGGCGCTGGGCGGAATCGGCGAGCCGGCGATTGCGGATGTGATCATTCATGCGCTGGGCAAGCTGGAGTGGGTGCCGGGTGGGGCGGTCCACGCGGTCGTGTACGCGCATACGTTTGCGGTGGTGATTGCGTTTGGCGTGATTACGTATTTCGAAGTGCTCCTGGGAGAGCTGGTGCCGAAATCGCTGGCGCTGCAGCGAGCGGAGCGGATTGCGCTGGCGGTGGCGGGGCCGATGGATGTGTTCATCCGCATGACGCGGCCGGCGATCAAAGTGATGAACTTTTCGGCGACGATGGTGCTGAAGGTGTTCCGGGCGCCGTTGCGCGCAGAAGGTGGAGCGCATTCACCGGAAGAACTGAAAATGCTGGCGACGGCGACGCGGCGTGTGGGGTTGCTGCCGAAGTTCCAGGAGGAAGTGATCCATCGCGCGATTGAGCTGAATCACGTGGTGACGCGCGAGATTATGACGCCGCGAGGGAAGATCTTTTCGCTGCCCGCCGACATGCCTCTGGAACTGGCGAGTGCACGGATCATCGATGAGCAGCATTCGAGGATTCCGGTGTTCGATGCGGAGCGTGGGCCGGAGCACATCATCGGTGTGGTGTATTCGAAAGACGTTTCGCGGCTGATGCATTTTCGCAGTGTGAGCCAGGGGTTGGGTGGGACGGCGCGGTCGGGCATCACGCTGCGGCAGGTGATGCGCGAGATGCTGGTGGTGCCGGAGACGAAGCTGGCGGTGGATCTGCTGCAGGAGTTCCAGGAGCGGCGGCGGCAGATTGCGATTGTCGTGGATGAGTTCGGATCTACAGTTGGACTTGTCACGGCAGAGGACGCTTTAGAGCAGATTGTCGGTGAACTGGAGGACGAGTTCGATATTGGCGGCCGGATTCCTGTGCCGGCGGCCGATGGCGGGCTGCTGCTGGATGGGAGTGCGACGCTGCGCGACCTGACGACTCAACTGCGCTGGAAGCTGCCGCGTGAGGCTGGAGTGGAGACGCTGGCGGGACTGCTGCTGGCACGGCTGGGACATATCCCAGAGGTGGGAGAGACTGTCGAGCTGGGGCAACGGCGGTTCGTGATCGCGGAGATGAGCGGAAGGCGGATTGCGAAGGTGCGCATCGAAGAAATCGTGCCGAAAACGGAGAAGGCAGAGCAGGCCGCGGTGCCGGCGGGAGGGTTTTGATGCCGGGGAAGACTGCTCGGCAGACGGCACTGAAGATTGTGAAGCGAGCGGCCACGACGCTGCCGATGCTGTGGGTGGTGGTGACGGTGGTGTTCCTGCTGATCCACCTGGTGCCCGGGGACCCGATTGTGCAAATGCTGGGAGAGGGCGCGTCGGCCGCGGATGTGTCGACGCTACGGCACCAGTATGGGCTGGACGCTCCGCTGAGCACGCAATATGTGCGGTACTGGCGCGGGCTGGCGCATGCGGATCTGGGGCAGTCGCTGCGTCTGCATGACTCGGTGCTGAACCTGATTGTGCAGCGGTATCCGTATACGCTGGCGCTGACGTTCGGGGCGTTGTTGATTGGCGTGGGGCTGGCGGTGCCGGCAGGGGTGATTTCGGCGCGGCGACGGAACAGCTGGGTGGATCGCGGGATAGGCGTCGGGAGCCTGGTGGGGCTGTCGTTTCCGAACTTCGCGCTGGGGCCGATTTTGATCCTGGTGTTTGCGATTGGGCTGGGATGGCTGCCGGTGTCGGGTGCGGGGAATGGGGCGGGTGAGCTGCTGCGGCACCTGGTGCTGCCGGCTGTGACGCTGGGGCTGGGGCTGGCGGCGATTCTGACGCGGATGGTGCGGACGTCGATGCTGGAAGAGATGGGGCAGGACTACATTCGCACGGCGCGCGCGAAGGGACTGCCGGAGCGGACGGTGGTGTATCGGCATGCGCTGAGGAATGCGCTGAACCCGGTGCTGACGGTGGTGGGGCTGCAGTTTGGGTCGCTGCTGGCGGGGGCGATTGTAACGGAGACGATCTTCGGCTGGCCGGGGCTGGGGAGGCTGACGCTGTCGGCGATTTCGAACCGGGATTATGCGCTGGTGCAGGGGTGCATTTTGGCGGTGGGGCTTTCGTATGTTGCGGTGAATCTGCTGACGGACGCGGCGTATGCGATTGCGGACCCGCGGCTGCGGCGGTGAGGGTTACGAGAGAAGGTTGTTGATGGGGATTCGAGGTCGCGGGGTTTATGAGCTCAGAGCTTAGAGGTGTTGAGCTTAGAGGAAGAACTGTTGCGGGTTTCAGGGGATGAGGGTGATGAGTTCGGGTTCGGGGTGGGCGTTGGTGAGGGTGATGCGGGCGAGGGTGATGGGGAGCGAGAAGCGGCGCGGGCCGGCGCTTCCGGGGTTGAGGTAGAGGACACCGTCGCGCCAGGTGATGGCGGGTTTGTGGGAGTGGCCGGTGATGACAGCGGCGATGCCAGCGGCCTTGGGGTGGAGGTCGAGGTCGTCTATGGAGTGGACGAGGTAGAAGAGCGCGCCGCCGAGTTCGACGGCTTCGGTGGCGGGGAGGAGCGCGCAGGGGCCGTGGGTGTCGACGTTCCCGCGGATGGCGGTGACGGGGGCGAGGGCGCGGAGCCGGTCGAGGATGGCTGGGTCGCCGACGTCGCCGGCGTGAAGGATGTGGTCGACCGCGCGGAACTCTGCGATGGCTTCGGGGCGGAGGAGGCCGTGGGTGTCGGAGATGACGCCGATGGTCATAGGCCTGTCCTGAGGCGGGTGCGGGGGTCGAGAAAGTCACGGAGGCCGTCGCCGATGAAGTTGAAGGAAAGGACGCAGAGCATTACTGCAACTGCTGGGAAGAAGACGAGATGCGGGGATTCGAAGAGGTGGGAGCGGGCATCGTTGAGCATGGCGCCCCAGGTGGCGGTGGGGGGCTGGAGGCCGAGGCCGAGGAAGCTTAGGGTGGCCTCTGCGAGGACGGCTGCGGCCATGCCGACGGCGGCCTGGACGATGAGCGGTTGCAGGATGTTGGGGAGGATGTGGCGGAGGAAGAGGCGGAGGTTGCCGGCCCCTAGGGAGCGGGCGGCCTGCACGAATTCGCGCTCCTTCATGGCCATGACCTGGGCTCGGACGAGGCGCGCGTAGCCGACCCAGCCGGAGATCGCGAGCGCGAGGATGAGGTTGCCGAGGCCCGGACCGAGGAAGGCGACGAAGGCAACGGCGAGGAGAATTCCGGGGAGGGCGAGGAAGGCGTTTGAGACGTAGATGTTGACGACGGTGTCGGTGACGCCACCGAAGAAGCCGGCTGCGCCGCCGAGGACGAGGCCGAGCGCGAGGGAGATCGCGACGACGGAGACGGCGACGGTGAGCGAGACGCGTGCGCCGTAGATGGTGCGGGAGAGGATGTCGCGGCCGAGCTCATCGGTGCCGAACCAGTGGCCGTGGGAGGGTGGGACGAGGCGGTTGGCGAGGTCGAGCTGAGCGGGGTCGTGGGGGGTGATCCAGGGCGCGAGCAGGGCGAGGAGGACGAATGTCAGCAGGAGAACAGTGCCGGCCGTCGCCATGGGCTGATTGCGCATCCAAGCTGTGAGGCCCCTTCGATGTTCGTTTGGATGTTCGCTGGGCGGATTCGTGCTTGGCATGTGGTGTTTCGGACTCTCCGGTAACCATGCTACATGCGTCTTCGGCGCGGCGGTTTAGGCGGTTGGGACAGGTCGCGGGGGCACTCTGTTAGGCTTAAAAGAAAGACTCGGGAGAGTGCATGAAGCTGAAGGATGAAAAGGCTGTCGTTTGCGGGGCAGGCGGCTTTATCGGCGGGCATCTTGTTAAGTATCTGATTGCAAATGGTGTTGACGTGGTACGGGCGGTGGACGTGAAGCCGCTGGAGGACTGGTACCAGGTTTCGGACGGGGTTGAGAACCTGTCGCTGGACCTGAAGGATGCGGCCAACTGTGTGACCGCGGCGAAGGGCGTCACGACGGTTTATCAGCTTGCCGCTGACATGGGCGGCATGGGCTTTATCGAGAACAACAAGGCGCTGTGCATGCTGAGCGTGCTGACCAATACGCACATGCTGATGGCGGCGCGGGATGCGGGTGTGGAGCGGTTCTTCTACTCGTCGTCCGCGTGCGTTTACAACGGCGAGAAGCAGACGAATCCGGATGTGGTGGCGCTGAAGGAGTCGGATGCGTACCCGGCGCTGCCGGAGGATGGGTACGGCTGGGAGAAGCTTTTCAGCGAGCGGATGTGCCGGCACTTTGAAGAGGATTACGGCATGATCTGCCGGGTGGCGCGCTACCACAACGTCTACGGACCGGAGGGGACGTGGAATGGCGGGCGCGAGAAGGCACCGGCGGCAGTGTGCCGGAAGGTGATCGAGGCCAAGAACAGCGGTGTGCACGAGATTGAGATCTGGGGCGACGGGCACCAGACGCGCAGCTTCATGTACATCGACGACTGCGTGAAGGGCACGCGGGCGATCATGGAGAGCGAGATCGACGAGCCCATCAACCTTGGATCGAGCGAACTGGTGACGATCAATCAGCTTGTGGATATCGCTGAGGAGATCGCCGGTGTGAAGCTGAAGCGGAACTATAACCTGGGCGCGCCGAAAGGCGTGAATGGGCGCAACAGCGACAACACGATGATCCTGGAGAAGCTTGGGTGGGAGCCATCGATCAGGCTGCGCGACGGATTGAAGCTGACGTACGACTGGATTGCGGAGCAGATCGCCACAGGCGCCAAGGGGAAATAGCATGAGCGCAGAGTACCGGACGATTCTCGGTATCGATTTCTTCCAGGGAACGGCTGCGGCTGCGGTTGACAGGATGAGTGAGGGCGGGCTGCTGGTGGTGCCGGCGGCTCCGGCCTTGAAGGACCTGGAGACGGACCTTTCGTATCGAGATGCGCTGTTGAATGCGGACCTGGCGATTGCCGACTCGGCGTTCATGGTGCTGGTTTGGAATTACATGGAGAAGGACTCGCTGCGGCGCCTTTCAGGGCTGGAGTATCTCCGTGAGTTGCTGACGCGCGAAGATGCGCGGCGGCCCGGGAACGTGGTCTGGGTGAAGGCCAGTGCGGCGAGCGCCAAGCGCAACCTGGACTGGCTGGCGGAGCAGGGGATTACGGTGCCGGAGGAGTGTGTCTACCTGGCTCCGATGTACGGGAAAGAGATTGAGGACGTGCCGCTGTTGCAGTTGCTGGAACGGATCCGGCCGCAGCACGTGATTGTGACTGTGGGCGGCGGGACGCAGGAGCGGCTTGGGCTGTACTTGAAGCGACGGTTGAGCTATCGACCTTCAATTCATTGCATTGGGGCGGCTATTGCGTTCCTGTCTGGCGACCAGGTGAAGATTCCCGTGTGGGCCGACAAGCTGTATCTCGGGTGGCTGTTTCGGGCTATGTCGGAGCCGAAGCGGTATGTGCCGCGGTACTGGAGTGCGCGGAAGCTGTTCAGCCTGATGCGGCGGAGCCGGGAGCGGCTACCGGGTGAAGTGGTTGCTACGGGTGTTCGCGTGGAGCAGAGGTAGGGCGCGACGAATCTGGTGAGCTCGGGTTTGATGGTGGATATGGGCTCCCGTTTTCTTGCAGGTTTTCTGGTCGTCGCTGCTGTGTGTGCCGGGGTGGGCCGGGCGCAGAGGCCGTCTGTGGCCGAACAATATCTTTTTCAAGCGGCGAATGCCGAGCGTGCGCAGCGGGGTCTGCAGCCGCTGCGGTGGGAGCCGGCGCTCTATCGCGCCGCCTATGGGCATGCGCAGCAGATGGCGGGGCGTGGGAGTATCTCGCACCAGTATGCGGGCGAGCCGGAGCTTGCCGAGCGCGGGAAGATGGCGGGGGCGCGGTTCAGCCGGATCGCTGAGAATGTCGCGGAGGCTTCGAACGCTGTGCGGATTCATGAGGCGTGGATGAACTCGCCGGGGCATCGCGAGAACCTCCTGGACCCGCAGGTGGATGCTGTGGGCATCAGCGTGCTGCAGCGGGGCGGGCAGCTCTATGCCGTGCAGGACTTCGAGCGCACGGTGGAGGTGCTGTCGCTGGAGGAGCAGGAGCAGACGGTGGCCGGGCTTGTGAGAGGGGCGGGGCCGGTGGAGGTGCTCGAGAACTCCGACGAGGCGCGACAGACGTGCAGGATGTCGACGGGATACGCAGGGGCTCGGCAGCCGAATTTTGTGATGCGGTATACGTCGGCTGACCTGGGGCATATCCCCGAGACGCTGCGGATGAAGGTTGCGAGCGGGCGATTTCGCCAAGTGGCGATAGGGGCGTGTCCAGCGGCAGGAAAGCAGGCGTTCAGCACGTACAGCATAGCGGTGCTGCTGTATCCGTAGCGCGGTATGCTCGAGGCATGACTACGGAGGAGATTCAACACATTTATCAAAACGAACTTCGGGCGCGACCATTTCCACATGAAGCCATCCGCACGTTGCCCGCGCTTGCGAAACGTGAGAATCTAACGCCGGAGTTGGCTCGTTACTTCGCTTCTGTCGCTGGTCTAGCTTCCGGCGATCACTGGAAACATTGGCCTAAGGACGAAATTCAACGGTGGCGCGACTATCTGAGCCACGACATCTACTTTCATGTCCCTGAGCTTAATCTGTGTCGCGGATATATCGATGCGGAAAATACGCCACGCCTATACAGATGCATAAACGCATCCGAACTTGCCGCAAGGGAATTGATGCCGCATCTAGAATCTGTGCTTGCTACGCGGTGACGGGAACGATGCCGGCCTGGGCGAGCTCTTCGGCGGTGGCGGGTTTGGTGGGTTCCATCTGGAGAAGATTGTTGAAGCGGTTGAAGTAGTTGAAGAGGCCGATGGCGGCCATCAGCTCGACGACTTCGCCTTCGGAGTAGAAGCGGCGGAGGCGGGCCATGTCCTGGTCGGTGAAGTCGTGCGAGGCGAGGGTCATGACTTCGGCGAGGTTGATGGCCTCTTTCTCGGCGTCGCTGAAAAGTGGGCTTTCGCGCCAGGTCTTGAGGGCTTCGAGGTGCTCGGGTGTCCAGCCGAGCTTGAGGCTGAGTGCGGTATGGCTGGCGAGGCAGTACGCCGTGCAGTTGAGCTGCGATGTGCGGACGACGACGAGCTCTTTGAGCTTGGTGGGGAGCGTGCCGGTTTTGAGCACGGCTTCCATGTGCGCGGTGGCGGTGCGGAAGATTTCAGGGCGGTGCGCGAGGGTGCGGAAGAAGTAGGGCACGTTGCCGCGGTCGTGCAGGAACTTGTCGTAGACGCTGGTGAGCTCGGGCGAGACTTCGGAGCGGTCGAGGCGGCTGATGCGTGGCATGGCGTGAGGTCCTCCGGATGCAATGATAATGCGCGGCGGGTGCGGAGGGTGCTCGCTTTGACCGGATGCAATGCGTTTGTTATAAATGAAGGAGCGCAGCCGCCCGGCTGCGTTTGTTTCGCATAATGATCCTGAGTAGCTCAATGGCAGAGCATTCGGCTGTTAACCGAAGGGTTGTAGGTTCGAGTCCTACCTCAGGAGCCATAAAGTCAACCACTTAGACTTCGTTGCGCTCCATTTGTGCGGAACGCCAGTTGCGCGACCCTTGCGCGTGCCACCTGCATTTCATCTGTGACCACATCGCCGTAGTTGAACGTCGTTCGAATCTCCGAATGACGCACCATCTTTTGTTGAACAGCAATGGGGTTTCGCGAACGAAGTATGCTGGCACCATGCGAATAGTCGTGTTGGTTGGAATTGCTTTGGTGCTGGTGAGCGGCGCTTTGGGGCAGAGCGTTCAGATGAGCCAGCCGGAGGCCGCGATGGTCGCTGCAGTCGATCGTGAGGCCGCGGCTGGGCAGGAGCTGCTGCGGCAGTTGGTGGAGATCAACAGCGGAACGCATAACCTGGCAGGCGTACGTGCGGTGGGCGCGGTTCTGGAGCCCCGGTTCAAGGCGCTGGGTTTCAAGACGCATTGGGTAGCGATGGATGAGGTGCAGCGCGCGGGGCACCTGGTCGCGGAGCATCCGTGCCCATCGGCGGGCAAGTGCGGCAAGAGGATGCTGCTGATAGGGCACATGGATACGGTGTTCGAGAAGGACAGTCCGTTTCAGCACTGGACTGTGGACGGCGATACGGCAACGGGCCCGGGCACCAACGACATGAAGGGCGGCCTCGTCATCATGCTGATGGCGCTCGATGCGATGCAGGCTGCGGATGTGCTGCGCGATGCCGACATCACAGTTGTGCTCGATGGCGATGAAGAAGCCCATGGCGAACCGGCGGCGGTATCGCGGAAGACGCTGGTGGATGCGGCGAAGAATGCGGATGTGGCGCTGGAGTTTGAGGGCACGCCGCGCATCAAGGGGGTGTACTACGGCAGCGTGAGCCGGCGGAGCTCGATCACATGGAACCTGACGGCGAGCGGGCGAACAGGGCACTCGGCGGGGATCTTTGGCGAGGCGATGGGCTACGGCGCGATCTATGAGCTGACGCGGATCCTGGATGCGTTCCGGACCCAGCTTCCGGAGACGAACCTGACCTACAACGTCGGCCTGGTGGCGGGTGGGTCGAGGGTGGAGAAGGCCGCGGATGGCGGGTCGGCGACGGTGTCGGGCAAGGCGAACGTGGTGCCGCCGACGGCGATGGCGTCGGGGGATATACGCACGATCTCGAATGAGCAGACGGAGAAAACGGAGCAGAAGATGCGCGAGATCGTGGCGCAGCATCTGCCGGGGACTGGTGCGGAGATTGTGTTCTCGGAGGGCTATCCGGCGATGGCGCCGACCGAAGAAAGTCGAGCGCTGCTGAAGACGCTGAATGAAGCGAACAAGGCTCTCGGCTTTGCGGAAATGCCGGAGCTGGATCCGCTGCTGCGCGGGGCGGGCGATATCGCATTCGTCTCGCCGCCGCTGCCTGGGCTTGCCGGGATCGGCGCGACAGGGACTGGAGCTCATGCGGCCGGCGAGACAGTGGACCTGCCATCGCAGGTGATCAATGCCAAGCGGGATGCGGTGCTGATGTATCGGCTGAGCCGCGAGAAGTAGTCGTTAGCGCGGCGGCGCCGTGAAGTCGTGCCACGCGGCTGTACGGCGAATGGCTTCAGTGAGGGGAACTGTTACGCGGAGACCGAGCTCAGCTTCGGCGCGCCCGATGTCCGGGACGTAGGTCGGCGGAGCGCCACCGGTCGGTGTTCCGTCGATCTGAATGGGCAGACCTGGTCGCAGAGTGGCGGCGGTGAGGTGAGCGAGCTCGGCGATGGAGACGGACTCGTCGGAGCCGACGTTGTAAGCGCGGTTTGCGGGGGCCTTGGCGAGCATCGTCCAGAGCCAGATGGTGAGGTCGCTCATGTAGAGGAATGAGCGGAGGGGCGCGCCGTCACCCCTGATGTGGATTGGTGTTGCGGCGATGGCGTCACGGATGAAGTTGCCGATGGCGAAGTGCTGATCCAGCGGAAGGTGTGGGCCGACGAAGGCGAAGCAGCGCGCGATCGAGCACTCCAGCGGCGTGTTGTGGGAGTGGGCGGCGCAGAGGTGCTCGGCCATGCGCTTGGCTTCATCGTATGAGCTTTGCAACAGCAGCGGGTCGGGTGCGCCGGGGAACGTTTCGGGGATGCGCGAGAGGCTGGTGATGCCGCGGCCGTAGACGGCTCCGGAGCTGGTATAGAGCAGGCGGCGCGCCCCGGTGGATCGAGCGAACTTGAGCACGCGGCGGGTGCCGTCAAGGATGGATTCGGCAAGGGCGAAAGGCTGGTCGGGCGCGGCCGTATCGGTTGCAGCATGAATGATGTGCGTGTGGGGATCGGTGGGGAAGGCGAAGGAGCGGATGTCGCCTTCGAGGAGCGTGAGAGCGGAGTCGCTGGCGATGTGCGGTGCCTTGGCGGTGAACGCTGTGGCGTCGCGGGTGAGGACGGTCGCGCGGACGTAGAGTGAGAGTTCGCGGTTGGCGTAGAGGAGCGACTCGAGCAGCCAGTGGCCGAAGAAGCCCGTGCCTCCGGTGATGAACAGGCGCGCGTTGCGGAGAGTCAGGAACGGGGCGTGCGCATGCGTGAGGATGTGGGCGAGGTCTTCGGCTGGGAGAGGCTTGGACATGCTGAGTTGATTATCAACCGGGAGCGATGCGGTATGCACAAGGGAAACCCGCCCGAATGACTACAGGGTGGGCTCGATCGAAGACAGGCGGTTGACTGGCGGGGCACGGTGATATGCTGCTCGGAACTTTCTTTGCAGAGGTTCTATGGGTCCCTGGGGTTTGGTTCGTCTCGGTGCGTTCGTTGCGGTTTTCGATTGCGTCAGTGCGATTGTGGCGCAGAGTCTGCCACCGGCTTGTGGGCTTCCACCAATATCAGCGGCCAGCGCGCAAGCCAACATCTTCAATGACCAGCAGGAAGAGTGGCTCGGCGAAGCCATGGCGGACCTGATAGAGCGGGAGTACAAGCCCGCGCGGGATGTGGCGCAGAGTGCTTATCTACAGGCGATCGTGGACAAGCTGGCGAAGCAACTGCCGCCGACCCAAATCAGGTTCCGCGTGCTGGTGGTGGACTCTTCGGAGGTCAACGGGTTCAGCCTGGCAGGCGGGCACATTTACATCACGCGCAAGCTGGCGGCGCTGGCGCGCAATGACGATGAACTCGCGACCGTGCTGGGGCACGAGATGGGCCACATCGCCTCGCATCAGTTCGCGTTCGAGACCACCCGCGACATGAAGCGGCTGCTGGGCGTGACCAGCGTGGGCGACAGGTCGGACATCTACATGAAGTTCCAGAAGCTGATGGATGCTGCCCTTACCGATAAGCACCCGAGCAAGAACGGCGACTCGGACAGCGGGCAGGATGAGGCCGACAAGGTGGGCGTGTATGTGAGTGCGGCTGCAGGCTATCGTCCGGCGGCGTATGGCGAGTTCTGGGACCGTGTGTTTTTTACGCAGGGCAAGACCGGCAGCCGTGTGACAGATTTCTTCGGCATTACTAAACCCGATCAGAAGCGATTGCGCGGGATACTGAAGCTGATCGCAGCATTACCCGCAGGGTGCGGGTCGGCAACTCCGGTGGTCAGCGCCGGTTTCAAGGTGTGGCACGACAGCGTGCTGGCGAACCAGGCCGCGGTTGTGGTTCCGGCTGTGGCTCAGGTGAAGCTGACACCGCCGATCCGCATGGACCTGGATCGCCTGCGGTTCAGCCCTGACGGCAAGACGATCCTGGCGCAGGATGGGGCTTCGGTGTTTGCTATCGCGCGCGAGCCGTATGCGATCCGGTTCCGGTTCGACGCGGAGAATGCGATGCCGGCGCAGTTCAGCCCGGACTCGCAGAAGATCGTGTTCGGAACTCCGGGTCTGCATAGTGAGGAGTGGAGCGTCGCGGAGAAGAAGATGCTGGCGGCGCATGAGCCTCTGGCGCGTCACACGTGCCTGCAGTCGCAGGTGTCTCCGGATGGGCGGACGGTGATTTGTGTGTCGCTGGACGCGGATGCATGGGAGATGAACCTGGCGCTGCTGGATTCAACGAGCGGCGATGTCGTGTGGGAGAAGAAGCCCTTCTTCACGCCGACGTTTTACATTGCCTTGCTCATGACGTATTCGCATGACGAAGAGTTGACGGCCGAGTGGCTGCAGTCGAGCTTTTCGGCGGACGGAAACTTCCTGCTCATCGGGCCCGCCGACGCCAAGATAGCGCTCGATCTGCGCACGCGGACGCCTGTGAAGATTGGCGGCGACCTGAAGAACAAGGTGACTGGGGCGTATGCCTTTATCGGGAACAATATGGTGGCAGGCGTCAACGGCACTAATCCCAAGGACTCTGGAATTTTCAGCTTTCCGGAAGGAAAGATGACGCAGAAGATCAACCTGCCGCTGCCCAGCATGCAGTCCATATCCGGCGACGATGGAACGCCGTTTGTGCTCGTGGATCAGTTGAAAGAGCCGGGGACGGGACTGGCCGATGTGCACACCGAGAAATTCATCCTGAGGAGTCGTGGCGCGGCGCTGGACTCCTGGAACGGCTATCTGACGGCGGAGGACAACGACGGGTCCGTGATGCTCGCCAAGCTGAAGGATGGTTCGGTGACCGAGAAGCAGCGTGTGGCGCTGCCGCTAAGTCCGCTGGGCAGACTGCGTGTTTCGGCGATTTCGCCGAGTGGGAAGTACATCGCGCTGTCAACGCGAAACCATGGTGGTGTCTGGGACCTGACGACCGGGCGAGAGCAGTTTCTGCTCCCCGGTTTCACCGGGGCGACTTGGAAGACGGACGATGCGCTGTATGTCGAGCTCCCGAAGGTCGGCGACAAGGAGCGCGCAGTTTCGGAAATTTCCTTGTCCAAGCGCGCGGCCAATAACCTGAGTTACAAGATGGATGACAAGCTGCATCTGTCCTACCGTCTGCTGAGCGAATGGAAGGACATGGGAAAGAGCGGATTTCAGTTTTTGCTGCATAACCCCGCGGACAACGCGGTGGTGTGGGGAAAGACGTTCCCCGACGGAACACCGCGCTATACGCGGAGTGTCGGCGGCGGCAACCTGCTGTTTACGTCGCAGCTGAAGCTGGGCTCGGTGAAGACGCGGGTGAAGGCGAACCCGACCCTGGCGACCGAAGCGGCTGGAGTGAAGGTCAAGGACAACGGACGGCTGCTCGAAGTCGTGGAGACGACGACTGGAAAGAGTCTGGCGGAGATGGTTTTCGAACTGCCGCTCAACTACGACGGTACGGAGGGTCTCAACAGCGCAGGCGACCTGCTGTACATGACGGCATCGGACAACCGTACGGTGGTGTACTCACTTTCGACCGGAAAACAACTGCGGCAGATATTCGGGACGGTAATTGCGATCGACTACGACAGCCAGAGGGTATGCACGGTGAATCGCCGCGATGAGGCGGTTGTTTATGACGTGTACGGAAAGGAGCTGGCGCACTTCCACGTTGGGAGTCCGCTGCGGTACGCGAACTTCGAAGGCAAGGGTGCGCAGTTGATGTTGCTGACCGCGGACCAGACGGTTCGGCGGGTGGATGTGGCTAAGGGCGATGCGGGGACGGCCGTAGCAGAGAAATAAAAGATAAACGGCACCGCGCATAGAGTGTGCGCGGTGCCGTTTGGTTGAGGCTATTTGTGTCCGCTGGGAGCGCTTGGTGCAGGCGCAGGTGCGGAGGGTGCAGGTGCTGAAGGCGGTGGGGCCGAAGGTGCCGAAGGCGGAGGAGAGGAGTGCGATCCGCCGCCTCCACCGCCGCCGGAATAGCCGCCTCCGCCCGAGTGCGATTCGCCGCCACCGCGGGAGCCTCCGCTGTAGCCGCCGCCGCTGGGCTGATTGCCTCCGCCGTTATGTGAGCCTCCGCTGTAACCGCCGCCCGAGTTGCCACCGGAGTAGCCGCCACCGCTGGGCTGATTGTTGCCCCCGTTATGCGTGCCTCCGCTATAGCCACCACCGGAGTTGGCGCCTGAATAGCCGCCTCCGCCGCTCGGCGGATTGCCTCCACCGTTATGTGAACCTCCGCTGTAGCCTCCGGCGTTGTGCTCGCCGGAGTAGCCGCCGGGATGGGAGTTTGTGGGCGTGCCGGCGCCGGGGGTGCCGTCGGCGGTTGTGGGGGCGCCGGGGCGTGGGCCGCTGCTGTAGCCGCCGCCTGGGCGCGTGGAGGGATTATCGGTGTGGTCAGAGCCTCGGGCTTCGTCGCCGCGGTGCCAGTTGGAGGGCGGGTTGGCGGCATTCTCGGAGCCGGGACGGTTGAAGTAGCCGGTGTGTGCAGGTGCGCCGGGATGGCCGGAATCCGTGCGGGCGAGGCTGTTTTCCGAGTTGGGCGGACGGACCAGGTGATCGGGCGGCGCTACCTGGCGGACAGGGAGACTGGCTGCGCCCTTCTCTGCCGCTTCGCGGTTGAGCTTGTTGAGTTTGCCGAATTCGCCACGCGGGACGCCGAGGCCAGCAGAGTCGTTACGGATAACGAAGCTGTTGCCGGAGCGGTTGACCTGCGAAAACGGGAGCGGCTTCGCGTTGATGGGCACGAGCGAGGCGACATGGCCCGGTGCGGGGATTGGGCGCGGAGGATAAGGGTGATGCGTGGGATCCCCGTCATGGTGACGGCGGTGGTCGCCATCGTGGTCGTGGTGATGGTCTCCGTCGTGGTCGTGATGAACGTTGCGCAGACCTGTCCATTCGCCGCCGGGTTGCCATCCCCAGCCGCCTGCGCACTGGAGCCATGAGCCGTAGTGGAATGGAGCCCATCCCCAGGGGTACGGCGACACCCACGAATAGCCGACGCCCGGATAATAGGCCCAGATGCCGGCGCCGTAGGGGTCCCATGCCGCGGAGACGAAGTAGGGGCGCCAGACGCGGCCGCAGCCGCCAAGCGAAACGAATTCGCCGTAGTAGTTGAGGTCGTTCAGGCCATACATGGCGCCGGAGCCCTTGAGCGCGGAGCGTTTGGCGTTGTTGTCGTGGTACTCCTGCTGATGCTGGTCCCACTGGTCGAACTGCGAGTCTTCAATGCCGGCGATGAGGTCAGCGGGCGCCTTGGTCTCGGTATTGAAGATGAGGCTGGTCATCTTGCCGACAGGGTGCGAGCCGGCGGCGTTGGTGAAGTCCGCGGTGCCGGTGATGACGGCGAGACGCGTCTCGGGGTCGGCGACTTCGAGGCGGATGTGCGAGCCGGGGCGGAGCGCGATGCGGCCGTCGCCCGAGGTGAGAGCGAAGGTGTTGCCCTTGCTCTTGAGGAGCGCGACGTAAACCGTGCCGGAGAGCACGTTCATTGTCGAGAGCGTTGCGCCGGTGGGCGTGCGGCTGAGCTGCGGGAAGTCAACGCGGGTGTTGGGTGCGAGGCGGAGGGTGGAACCGTCCTCGAACTCGACTTCGGCGGCGCCTTCGTCGGTCTTGAGCTTCGCGCCCTGCGTGACAGGGAGGTTGTTGAAGGCGGACTCAAAGCCGAGGCCGGTGTTGCGGTCCATGGTGACCTTGCCGATGGCCTGGCTGAGGCGGACGATGCGGACGTCAGTGGTGCCTTCGGGCTCGGCGGTGGTGAGAGTCCCGGTGGCTTTGGTGTCAGGGATGATCTGGCTGTTGAAGGTGCTGGGAGCGGCGGGTGTTTGCGCCTGCTGCGCTGGGCCATGGAGCGTGCCACAAAGGGCGGTGGCCAGCATGGTGGGGAGAACTGCCGTGATGCGTTTCATATCCGCCTCGGGTTGTTCAGGGTCGAATTGATGTGCGGCGTTTTCAGTAAGTTGAAAACATCGGCATGTGATGCGAGACGAGTATAGAGGCGGCGAAGACGCTGTGGGAGTTTATTTATTTGTCCTGCAGAAGCTCGGCGAAAGCGGTGTGCCCCTTTTGGGACGCGATGTCGAGGGCGGATTCGCCCTTGCGGTTGAGGGCGGCCATATTGGCGCCGCTCTCGATGAGCAGGGTGCCGAGCGGGACGGAGCCTTCGACCGCGGCGAGCATGAGGAGCGACCAGCCGTTGGGGTTGGCAAGGCTCGGGTCGAGGCCGGCGGCAAGGGCCGCGCGGAGTGCGGGTTCGTCGCCGCGCTTGATGAGGGTTTGGGCGGCGCGGTAGGAGATGGGCATGTGTGCTTCAGAATACTAGAGAGCGCGTGCCGCTTGTCTGTAGGCCGCTATAGGACGGCCTTCGCCCCTAATCGGGGAGATCGCTTTAATCCAGTCGAATGGCGACTGGGGAGCCTTTCGATTCGAGTTCATGGATCAAATCAATGAAATTCGCGGCGAAGGGTTTTACGTGAGGGCTCATTTTGTCGAAGTTTCTGAGTACGAGGCGGTAGGGAACTTCGATTTCGTTGATCTGACCAGTGTATATGCTGTCGTTCAAAGCATTGAAGTTCCTTCCATGCCAGATCGGCGCACCGACGGCGCCGAAGAATGAATCGTAAGCAGCCTCTTCATTCGTCCAGCCTGCACAATCAAGAATGAGCTCTCTCAACGTCTGTTCCGCGTCTACTCGGCGAGGTGTTGAGGCTTGCTGCCGAAGTCGGCGCCGAAGTAGAAGCGCTCGACGACCATGCAGAAGATGTGTTCGAGGGCGAGGTGGGATTCCTGGATGTTCATCGTGACGTCGGAGGGGATGATCACGTTGATGTCCGAGATAGAAGCCATCACTCCACCGTTGTTGCCCGTGTAGGCGACCGTGTGAATGCCCATCTGGCGGGCGAGCTTGAGGGCCTTGACACAGTTCTTTGAGTTGCCGGAGGTCGAGATCGCGAGCAGGACGTCGCCTTCGATGCCGAGCGCTTCGACCTGGCGCTCGAAGACGTTGTCGTAGGAGTAGTCGTTGCCGATGGCGGTGAGGATGCTGGTGTCGGTGGTGAGGGCGACGGCGCGGAGGGCGGGGCGGTCGATGGTGAGGCGGGAGACGAACTCGGCGACGAGGTGCTGGGAGTCGGCCGCGGAGCCGCCGTTGCCGCAGACCATGAGCTTGCGGCCGGCCTTCATGGCGGCGGCGGTGATCTCGCCGGCACGGACGACCGCGTCGTGGATGGTCTCGTCGGCGAGGACGGCCGACATGGTGGCGATCGATTGGGTGAGCTGGCGGTGGATGAGGTCCTTCATGGGGTGCTCCTGAGGCGGGGTGCGGGTTCGGGGGAGAGCGGGTTTTAAAGAGTTTTGAGTTGTGAGTTTTGAGCTTCGAGTAAGAACAGGCAACGACAAGGGCAACAGCAACAGCAACTGCACCTGCACCTGCAACTACAAAAGAAGAAGCAGATCCCTACGGGATGACAACTCAAAAAACATGCAACTCAAAAAACATGCAACTCAAAAAACGTGCAACTCAAAAAGCGCGCAACTCAAAAAGGATGACGACTCAAACAGTGGTGTGCAACTCAGAAGTGGTTGGCGGAGCTGGTGGGTATTCGAAGTTGATGCGCTCCTGCTCGACGGCGTAGGGACGCTGCTGAACCTTGGTGTAGATGGCTCCGACGTACTCGCCGACGAGTCCCATGAAGACCATCTGAATGGACATCAGGAAGAAGATGCCGATGAGCATTGGGGCGACGCCGACCGAGAATGTCTGCCAGAAGATGAGCTTCAGCAGCAGGTAGACGAATGCGATCAGGAAGGACAGTATGGAGCCCAGGAAGCCCGCGAAGACCGCTAACCGCAGCGGGACTTTCGACGTGCTGATGATGCCCAGCATGGCGATGTCGTAGAGCGTGTAGAAATTGTTCTTGGTAATGCCGCGCTTGCGGGCGGGCTGGTCGAAGAAGATGCGCTTGTTGGGCAGTGCGATCTCGGCGATGATGCCGCGGAAGTAGGGGTATGGGTCGTTGAAGCTGCGCACGAGGTCGACGACCTTGCGGTCGTAGAGGCCGAAGCCGGTATAGTTCTGGATGGTTTCGACCGAACTGAGGCGCTCGACGGTGCGGTAGTACTGCTTGCGGATCCAGTACATGAGGCCGCTTTCGCCGGAGCTGCGCTTGACGCAGAGCACCATGGCGTAGCCTTCTTCCCAGGCGGCGATCATTTCCGGGATCAGATCGGGTGGCTCCTGGAAGTCGGATGCGATGCCGATCACGACGTCGCCGCGGGCCTGCATCAGGGCGTGCATAGGCGAGCGGATGTGGCCGAAGTTGCGCGCGTTGACCAGGATTTTAACGTGATGATCGACGAGCGCGATCTGCTTGAGGATGGTCGCGGTTGTGTCGGTGGAGTGGTTGTCGATGAAGATGTGTTCGTAGGCGTATTGCGGGTAGCCCTGCATGATCTCGCGGATGCGGAGATACATGGCCTCGATGTTGTCTTCTTCGTTATAGGCGTGCGTGATGATGCTGATGGTCTTCAATAAGAGTCCTTTGGCGTACACGAGCGCTATAGGGACATTCTACTAAACGCGTATGACGCGAAGGCTACAGCGCGCGCTTTACGGCGCGGGCGGCGGGTTGCGGAAGGTGACCTTCTTGTGGCCGATGAAGCTGTAGATAGTGGAGAACGCGATGACGATGGCTCCGGCGATGTAGCCGGCCATGGCTTTTCCGGTCGCGATGTGCTGGAGCAGAGCGAGCGGGCGGCCCTGCAGGTGGGACTCGACTGCGCTGAGCGCCGTGTGGAGTGTGGCGGAGTGATGGTGGAAGAGGGTTTGCAGCAGACCGGTGAGTGCAGAGAGAGCGAAGAGCCCGGGAATCATGCCGACGCCATAAACGGCGAAGCACTTCAGCCATTCGCGGAGATAGTTGCCGTGGGTACGGAAGACGAAGAACTTGTAGCCGAAGTACGCGACCGTGATGTTGAGCGGTGTGGAAAGCACCGAGGCGAGGATGACGGTGAGGTAGAGCAGCCGCTGCGGAAGGGCGAGGTTGAGCAAGTAAAGCGCTGTGGCGAAAGTGGCGTAGCCGAAGAGGGTGTTGAAGGCGCCAACGCATAGGTAGCGCAGAAACTGGCCGCCGGGGAAGTGCCTGCTGAGGCCGCGGGCCTGGGTGGGCGAGTTTTGTTTTGGGATGGCCACGCTCATAGAGGGATTGGGACTCTGAACCAACGGGGCTGCATTCCCGATTTCCAGTGTATCCCGGCCGCTTGTGCGATTTTCCTGAACGAGCGGATCGGTTGCTTGGTAGGATGTGACATCGCTCCAGATTCAAGACCATTGCACCCAAAACGGGTGATTGCCGTTCGCGCGGGATTTCCGTACAAGAAGAGCTTGCGGATGAGAAAAGTTGTTGCCGGGATAGTGAGTTTGCTGGCGATGTCGGTTGCAGGATGCGGCGGGACGTCTGCCGTGTTCGTGCCGACGGTCACGAGCGTGGTGCCGTCGAGCACGGGTGTGCCGAACTCTGTGGCCTCGCTGTGGCCGTATGCGTTCGTATCGGTGCAGGGCACCGGGCAGATTTTTACATACAACATCTCCAGCGGGAGCCAGGTGCAGGTGGGAGCACCGTACGCGACGCCGTGTGCTTCGCCAAGCGGTATGGTGATCGGCAATATTGCGGGCGCGAGCGTGATGGCCGTGCCGTGCTGGGATAAGGGCACGCTGCTGACACTGAGCGTTCACGCGGATGGATCGCTGAGCGCGCTGGGTGCTGTCGGCGGATTGCCCGTGCCCTATCCGGGGATCGCGCTGGACGGAACCAATGTGCTGGTGCCGCTGTTCGGCGTGGTGGGGGCCAGCAACGGCAGCGTGGCGAAAGTGAGCATTGCGTCTCCGGCGAACCCGGTGGTGCTTGGGGTGACGCCGCTGGCGAGCCCGGCCTCGGGCGGGTTTGTGAATGCGGGCTTTCTGACTGTGTCGAATGGAAAGATCTTTGTTGCGGCGGGATCGGAGAGTGCGCCGATCGACACCTCAAGCTCGGTGCAGGTGGTGGATGAGGCGACGATGACGCTGGTGGGCAAGCCGCTGGTGGTGGCGCACTCGCCGCAGCATCTGGCGGTGCAGAACGGTGTGGCGTTTGTGACTTTTTATGATGCGGCGCAGTTTGAGTCGGTGGATGTGTCGGACCCGGCGAACCTCAAGCCGCTGCAGAAACTGCCGATGGCCGGCGTGATTCCGAACTGCCAGTCGATCCCTATCCTGGTGCGCGGTGGCATGGCGTATGTGGGGTGCTATGAGGAGGGGACCGTCTACAAGATGGACGTAAGCAATCCGTCGAGCATGGTGTTGAGCGAGACGATCTCGGGGATTGATTATCCGCAGGAATTCAATGTGGCGGACCGATATCTGCTGGTGACGGACTCAGCGCGCGGCGGGCGCGTCTACCAGATTGATACCGGCGTAACGATCAGCGGGAAACTGTAACGCGTAGCTAGAGGTGATCCGGCGGGCGGAGGAGGAAGATGTCGCGGCCGCGAAGATTGCGCGCTGCGAGGATGGCGTCGGCGAACTCGCGGACTGCGCCCTTGCCGCCCGGCATAGTGCCGAGGAAGCCGCGCTCGGCAACGTAGGCGCGGACTTCTGCAGCGGCGTCGCCGGGGCAGGCGCAGAGGCCGGCGATCTCCATGGCGAAGAGGTCGTTGACGTCGTCGCCGAAGAAGCAGGTGTTGGCCAGGTGGATACCGGTTTTGGCGGAGAAGTCTCGGAGCGCTGTGGCCTTGTCGCGCGTGCCTTTGACGACGAAGGGGATACTCATCTTCTGGGCGTAGCGATCGACGAGCGAAGAGGACTCTCCGGAGACGAGCGCCATGCGGATGTTGAGACGGCGCAGCAAGGAGATGCCCATGATGTCAGTGAAGGAGAAAGACTTCGACTCTTCGCCGAGAGCCGACCAGACGACCATGCCGTCGGTCAGGACACCATCGACATCGAACGCTATGGCTTGCAGCGTTTGGAGTTTGTGAGGAGTGAAACGCATCGCAACAGCTTACAGTGGGCTTTGATGCGGGTGTGGAATATTTTCACCCGCCAGGATGAATGCGCCGGATGTCTCTGGTCGAGACATCCGGCGCCGTGGGAATGCTAGACGGCTGCGCCGACGCGGCGGAGCTTCTTCATGACCGGGATTTCTTCTTCGTAGACGCGCTTGATGCCGTCGCCCATGGCCTGTTCGCAGAGGCGGATGTCGCGCACGAGGCGGGAGATGCCGTTGGGTTCGAGGGAGGCGGCCTGATCCGAGCCCCACATGGCGCGGTCCATGGTGATGTGGCGCTCGATGCAGCAGGCGCCGAGGACGGAGGCAGCCACCGACGTGGGGATGCCGGTTTCGTGGCCGGAGTAGCCGACGGGGACGCCGTAGCGCTCGGCCATGGTGGGGATGGCGCGGAGATTGAGCTGCTCGTATTTGGCCGGGTACGTGGACGTGGTGTGCATGAGGATGAGGTTGTCCTTGCCCAGGACTTCGACGGCGTGGTCGATCTCGGCATAGGTGCTCATGCCGGTGGAGGCGATCACGGGCTTGCCGGTGGCGCGGATGTGGCGCAGGAGATTGTCATCGGTGAGCGAGGCGGAGGCGACCTTGTAGCAGACGGTGTCAAAGATTTCCATGAAGTCGACGGCCTGCTCGTCCCACGGGGAGACGAACCAGTCGATCTTGACCTGCTTGCAGAAGCTCTGGATTTCGGCGTAGTCCTCTTCGTCGAACTCGAGACCACGCTTGAGGTCGCCGTTGGTGTCCCCGAAAGGGTTGGGGCGAGGGGTGGCGAGTTCGGCCGCGGTGTAGACGATGTCCACGGTGCGCTTCTGGAACTTGACGGCGTCGCAGCCGGCGGCGACGGCGACGGAGATGAGGCGCTTGGTGAGGTCGATATCGCCGTTGTGATTGATGCCGATCTCGGCGATGACGTAGCAGGGGCGGCCAGGGCCGAGCTGCTTATTGCCAATTTTTACCGTCTTCATGGATGCTCCAGTTGCCTTGTGAGGCGGATCGATTTTGGCGTTCAGTTGTTTGTACGCAACCCAGAGATTGTTACAGGAATGGGTTGGCGTCGTCCAGATTCCGGGGTCTCCGGAGTGAGATGCGAAATCCGGGGTTTGGGTTTACGTTCGGAGATAAGCGTCCGCGCCGGATTCCCAGTCCTCGCGGACGGGGGCGAAGACGTCGAGGTTGAGGGTGTCTTCGAGCGCTTCGGCGGAGTGCGGAAGATTGCCGGGGATGATGATCATTTCGCCCGGGGCCAGCGTGATCTGCTCGGCTGCGCCGTCCGGGTCGAGGGTGAAACGGAGGGACCCGGTGATGACGGAGGCGAATTGTTCGTTGGGGTGGGCGTGCGTCGGGACGATGCAACCCTTCTTGAGGTGGATATGCGAGATGGTGCCCTGGGCACCGGAGACGAACTGACGCTTCAGGAGAGGGTTGAGTTCTTCGACAGGGATTTCGGACCAGCGGTAAAACTTCGCGGCGGAGGTCATGCCTAGAGGGTACCCTTTCGGGCCCACAAACCGGAAGACCTGAGGTGCTATCGTTGAATCGTGCAGGTGACGATCGACATTCCGGACACCTTTGCTGCTGCGTTGAGCGCGGCGGGTCAGGACCCTGCTCGCGCCGCTCTCGAAGTTCTGATGGTGGAGGGGTATCGCACGGGCCGGATGTCAGAGGGCCAGATCAAGCGTGCTCTCGGCTACCAAACGCGGATGCAGGTACACGACCTTCTGAAGGAACATGGCGTGCCGCTGAACTATGGCATCGATGAACTCGAGCGCGACCTAGAAACGATCCGCAGATTTGAATCGGGCGAAACGTTCAGCGCTGCATGATCATCGTTGCCGATACAGGTCCGCTGAATTACCTTGTTCTCATCCGATACATAGACGTTCTGCAAGTCATCTACGGCAGGGTCGTCATACCACCTGCCGTTCAGGACGAACTGCTGGCGGCCCGCGCCCCGGCTAGCGTCCGGGCATGGATAAACAATCCACCGGCCTGGCTGGAGATTCAGACTCCCTGCCCCATCGATCCTCAAATCAACCCGGCTCTGGACGACGGAGAACGCGAAGCTCTTGCCCTGATGCAGAACGCAAATCCTCCGGCGTTGCTTCTGATCGACGACCTACCCGCGCGCATGGAAGCAATTCGCCTGGGGTTTGAAATCATTGGAACTCTTGGCGTTCTTCTGGTCGCTCACAAACGGAATCTCCTGGATATCCGTGAAGCCATCGAACGGCTTCGCAACACCTCATTCAATGCGACCGACAGCCTCATCCAGCACTTCCTCTCTCAAGCCTGACGCCCTCGCTGAGGTTCAAACCCGCGATCAATTACCCCAGCCAAGGCCGTCGGCGCCTTTGCCGGCGTCGATCAGGCTTGCGACCTTCCAGGCGGTGAGGTCGATGGCTGCGACCTGGCCGCTGGCGTTGCAGGAGACGTAGGCCATCTTGCCGTCGGGGCGGACGATGACTTCCTGAGGGATCGCCGGCACGTCGATGGTGTGGACGACCTTCAGGGTGGCGAGATCGACGACCGCTACCTGTTTGGTGGAGGGGATGGCGACGAGCAGGGAGTGGCCATTGGGCGTGGGGGCGGCGCCGTAGCCGGTGCCGGGAAGGGGAACGGTGGTCTTGATCTTGTTGGCGGCGGTGTCGATGACGACGAGTTCAGGCTTCTTCTGGTCGGAGGTGAAGACCCACTTGTCATCGTTGGAGATCGCGATGCGCTGGACCATTCCTGAGACGGGGATGACGGTGGTGGTCTTGCGGCCCTTCATGTCGAGCACGGAGACGGTGCCGGGGCCGACGTTGGCGGTGTAGCCGCGCTTGCCGTCGTGGGAGAGGACGAGCATGTGCGACTGCTCCTGCCCGGTGGGGACGGCGCCGACGATCTTGAGGGTTTTGGGGTCGATGATGGTGACGGTCTTGTCGAGCTCGGTGGTGACGTAGAGCATGCCGCTGGCGGGGTCGAGTACGGGGAGGTGGGGCCGGACGCCGTGGCCGAAGTCGACGTGCGCGACGATGGTGCGGGAGGGCAGGTCGATGACGAGCATCTCGTGGCCATCAATGCCGGGCTTGCCGACGCCGACGCTGCCGTAGACGGGAAGGAAGGCGCGGCGGCCGTCAGCGGAGACGGCGACTTCGTGGGCGTGGACTCCGGTGGTCTGTTCGGGGACCACGGCGACCTGTTTGGCGGAGGCCGGGTTGACGATGCTCATGGTGGTGTCGCCCTGGTTGACGACGAGGAGCGATTGGGCGCCGGCGGTGGCGGCGAAGGCGAGACAGAGGCCAGAGAGGATGGCAAGCTTTTGCATAGCTGAGAAGTATAGCGCCCGCGAAGATGGCTCTGTCGGAGCAGGCGCTTTGCGGCGGGGCGCCGGTTGTGTATGGTAAACGCAATAGGCGCAATTCAGACTGCTGGCGGAGCCGAACTGGTCGTGGGTAGGAGTGTATCCGGTGGCGGAAGTGGGGTTCGGGCTTCGCGGTGCGGCGGTGGAACGGTTTGGGCTTAGAGTTTCGAGTCGCGGGTTTCGAGTTGCGAGTTGAGTGAGAGGGGTGGCTGCCACGAACAACGAGACGATGCGCGAAGAGTATGTCCGGCGGATGGACCTGATCCGGCGTGGGTTTGCGGAGAATGGCGATGGGCTGGCCGTTGTTGCGGCGCGGTCAAAGCTGGTCGATGAGCTGCTGGTGCGGCTCTGGGGCGCGGAGGTGGAGCGCGATCCGGCGGCGGCGAAGCGAGTGGCCGTGGTCGCGGTGGGTGGATATGGGCGGTCGCAGTTGTTTCCGGGCTCAGACATCGATGTGATGTTCTGCGTCGAGAAGGGCGATGCACCGAAGGAGTTAATACGGCGCACGACGCAGGGGCTGTGGGACTGCGGGCTGCGGGTCTCTCCGATGACGCGGACGGTGAGCGAGTGCGAGCGCTTCGATACGAAGAACTCGGAGTTCGGCTACTCGCTGCTCGACCGGCGGATGGTTGCGGGAGAGTTCGCGGTGTTCGGCAAGCTGGAGAGCCGCATTGCCGAGAAGCTGATGACGAAGGATGCGAAGGCGATGCGTACGGAGCTGCATGCGCTGGTGCAGTCGCGGCATGCGAAGTATGGCGACACGCTGTTTCACCTGGAGCCGAACATCAAGGAGTGTCCGGGCGGGCTGCGTGATGCGAACGTGTGTGGATGGCTGGCGGCGCTGCGTGGTGGGACCGCGGTCGATGACCTGGCCCGCACGGAGTTCTCGGAGGCCTTCCGTTTTCTGGCGGCGGTGCGGTGCTTTCTGCACTACAGGCATGAGCGCGACGACAATGTGCTGGACTGGCAGGCGCAGGATGCGGCTGCTGCTGAGTGGGTTGGGCTTGGACGCGTGAAGCCGGCGGCTGGGCAGGCTTCGTTGAGCGTGGACGCGGCGTACTGGATGCGGGCGTACTTCCGCAATGCGCGCATGGTGGAGCGCACGCTGGTGCGGGAGATGGAGGCTGCGGGCTTGCAGCTTTCGTCGCGGCCGGTGCGGAAGGTGAAGCTCGCGCCGCAGAAGGGCTTCAGGCTGCGCGATGGCCGACTGGAGCTGGACGATCCGGCGATTTCGGTGGTCGATCCGGCGGGTGAGCCGGACATTGTGCTGAATGTTTTCGCGGCGCAGGCGCGGACCGGAGCTCCGCTGTCGCATGAGACGGACACGCGGATCGCGGAGGCGATACCGCAGCTCTCGGCACACCTTGAGGAAGGGCCGGGGTTGTGGCGGAGTCTGAATGCGATCCTGACGGGAGAGTTCGCGGGCACGGCGCTGCGCGCCATGCATACGCTGGGGATGCTGGACCTGATACTGCCGGAGTTTCATGGGATCGATGCGCTGGTGATCCGCGATGCGTATCACCGCTACACGGTGGATGAGCACACGTTTGTGCTGGTGGATACGCTGCACGGGCTGGAGGCGGAGACGTCGAAGGGCGCGCCGGACTGGAGGCTGAAGTTCGGCAGCATGATCCGCGAGCTGCAGAATCCGGGGCTGCTGTACCTGGCGGCGTTGATGCATGACACCGGCAAGGGACGCGCGAGCGACGACCATGCGAAGGAGAGCGCGCGCATGGCCAAGGCCGTGCTGCAGCGGCTGGAGATGGATGCGTACGATGGCGGGCTGGTGCTGCAACTGATCGAGCAGCATCTGGAGATGTCGTCGGCGCTGCGGCGGGATATTTTCGATGCAGCGACGGTGAGCGTGTTTGCGGCGAAGGTGCGGACGCATGAGGCTCTGCGCATGCTGACGCTGCTGACGTATGCGGATATTCAGGCGGTGCATCCGGATGCGCTGACGCCGTGGAAGGCGGAGAACCTGTGGCGGCTTTCGATGAGCGCGGCGAACCAGATGGATCGCAGCGTTGACGAGCAAAGAGTGCGGATGCGCGGGACGGATGAGCGCATCGACCGCGTGCTGGACCTGCTGCCAGGCAGGAAGAAAGAGGTGGAGGCGTTTCTGGAGGGTTTTCCGGAGCGGTATCTGACGACGCGCTCGGCGGAACAGATCAGGCAGCACTTTGAGATGGCGGGGCGGTTCGATGAGGAGCCGCTGCAGATCGCGTTCCAGCATGGCAAGACGATGAATGAGCTGACGGTGGTGGCGCGGGACCGGCCGAGTTTATTCGCGGGTATCGCCGGCGCGCTGGCGGCGTGGGGCATGAATGTCGTTACGGCGGACGCGTTCGCCGATGGGCTGGGGGTGGTGGTGGACAGCTTCCGGTTTACCGATACGTTCCGCACACTGGAATTAAATGCGAGCGAGCGGGAGCGGTTCCTGGCGAGTGTGCGGGAGATCGTGTCGGGGCGGCAGTCGATTGAGTCGATGCTCGCGGGCCGGCGGAAGAGCCGCAGGAAAGTGCCGCGGATGGTGGTGGAGACGAAGATCGATTTCGACGAGAGCGCGTCCTCGCACAGCACGCTGTTGCAGGTCGTGGCGCAGGATGTTCCGGGGCTGCTGCGGGCGATCAGCAAGACGCTGAGCGAGCTTGGGTACAACGTCGAAGTGGCGCTGGTCGACACGGAAGGGGAGACCGCGATCGACGTGTTCTACCTGACGCGGCAGGGAGCGCGGCTGAATTCCGAAGAGGAAGAGATGCTGCGGGTCGCGCTGCTGGAGGCGATTGCTGAGAACGCCGGCTGATGCAGCGCGGATGAACCACTCAGAAAAAATGTTGTGCGTGAGACGAACAACCGAACGCCACTCGTTTGCGTCACAGCTTTCTAGCCCTGTTAGGAAGAAGTACACAAAAAGAAATTTTCACCGGTACGTGAACGTATACTGGGAATTATGAGTAGCAGCGCAAACGAAACGAGCAGTAGTGGACGGCCGACAGCCGTTCCTCAGCGTAACGACCGCTATATTTTTGGAACGCTGGACAGCTTCGGCAAGAACCGCGAGAAGCTGGATGAAGTCAGCTGGGGAGACGAGCAACCGGAGGGGGTTGTACTGGCGTCTCTGGATGCGGCGATCAACTGGGTACGCAAGAATTCTGTTTGGCCGATGACGTTCGGTCTGGCATGCTGCGCGATCGAGATGATGTCGATGGGCGGATCGCGGTATGACATTGCGCGCTTCGGTGCGGAAGTCTTTCGGCCATCGCCTCGGCAGAGCGACCTGATGATCATCGCGGGGCGCGTGTCGCAGAAGATGGCGCCCGTGATCCGGCGGCTTTATGAGCAGATGCCGGAACCGAAGTGGGTGATTTCGATGGGCGCGTGTGCGACTTCCGGGGGCGTGTTCAACAATTACGCGCTGCTGCAGGGAGTGAACCAGGTGATTCCGGTGGATGTATATGTGCCGGGATGCCCGCCTCGTCCGGAACAGTTGTTGTACGCGATTACGCTGTTGCAGGAAAAGATTCAGCAGGAAAAGAACAGCCTGAAAACGACGCTTAATCTTGCATGATGTAGAGGGTTCGATTCTCTTGTTTGCGGCTTTATGGCTCGAAGTTCGAGGTACTCGCCAAGGTTCGGCGAGAAGATTGAGTTGAGACTGGAAGCTTTTGTGAACGGTATATTGTTGGCTTGATGCATTTTGTTCTGTACAGTGTTCGCATCTGCGGTACACTTTGGTGGAATTCACATAGTGGAACGGGCCGATAGTCAATCGGAGCTCGTTAGGAAAAGAAGGTATTAATTCGTGGAGGATTGTCGAATGTCTTATCGCCAGTTTCGTAGTATCGGCCGGTTTCTTTTGGCTGCAGGTGCGGTCAGCCTTGGAGTAGCGAGCCTGAGTGCGCAGAGTGCGCCCAGCACAACCGCCCCGAGCGAGGCCAATCCGTCGCGGTTCGACTTGTTCATGGGCTACTCGTACTACGGCGCCCATGGTCAGGTTAAGCCAGCCAACATCCGCTACTCGTCTATCGACGAGGGTGCGATGCTGAGCGGAGCCTACTACTTCAACAAGTATGTCGGTGGCGAGGTGGTTGCCGGGTTCCATCCCGATGGCCAGAACGACGGCTTCTACAATGTGTCCGCGGGTCCGATCTTCCGCGCTCCCATGCAGAACTTCACACTGTTTGCTCACGGCCTGGTTGGCGGCGGCAAGCTGGGTGGACCGAACAGCGAAGTTCCCGCGACGCTTGAGCATGAGCCGTATCGCTGGGGCGCGACGCTGGCGGTCGGCGGCGGCATGGATTACGATCTGCCGTTCTTCGATCATCGCTTCGGCCTGCGTCTGTTCCAGGCTGACTATCGCTACATCCACACCTCCTACGGCCCCAGCGTCAGCATTCCGACGGGCGGTGTTCTGGGCGGTCGCGCGAACCTGAGCGGCGTTGAGCTGAGCACCGGCATCCTGGTGCACTTCGGCCACATCGTTCCGCCTCCGCCGATTGCGTATGCCTGCTCGGTGACCACACCGACCGGCGACATCTATCCTGGCGACCAGGTGACGATCACGGGCACGGCCAGCATGCTGGACCCGAAGAAGACCCCCACCTACTCGTGGACTGGCGAGGGCGTTACGGCTTCGAGCACGTCGAACGTTGTTACGATCGACACGAAGGCACTCTCGGCCGGCACATTTACGGTCAAGGGCCACGTGACGGAAGGCCCGAAGCCGCGCCAGAATGCAGACTGCTCGGCGCAGTTCACGGTGAAGGCGTTTGAGCCGCCAACGGTTGGATGCTCGGCGAACCCGTCCACGATCAACGCGGGTGATTCCGTGACGATCACGGCGAACGGCGTGAGCCCGCAGAACCGTCCTCTGACCTACAGCTACACCACGACGGCAGGATCGATCAGCGGCAGCACTTCCACCGCGACCCTGACCACGACTGGCGTTGCTCCTGGCAGCATCACTGTTACCTGCAACGTCGTTGACGACAAGGGACAGACCGCATCGCAGATGACGACGGTTACGGTTTCGGCTCCGCCGGCACCTGTGACGCCTGTCGTTCCTCAGACGAGCAGCCTGTGCACGGTCAGCTTTGACCGCGACGCGAAGCGCCCCGCACGTGTGGACAATGAAGCCAAGGCTTGCCTTGACGACATCGCCCTCAACGCGCAGCGCGACCCGAACGCCAAGCTGGCGATCGTGGGCAGCGGAGCGAGCAGCGAGAAACGCGGAGCCAAGCTGGCTGCCGAGCGCGCTGTGAACACGAAGGCTTACCTGGTGAACGAGAAGGGCGTCGATGCTTCCCGCATCACGGTCTACACGGGCACCACCGATGGTAAGTCTGCTGCAACAACGCTGATCCCGACTGGCGCGAACATGAGCACCGACGGCCTCACACCTGTGGACGAGTCCACGGTGAAGGCTGGATCGCGCACCGCTCCCGCCAAGAAGCATCACCACAAGAAGTAGCTAATGACAGCAGCACCGCCGACGGCTGGCTGGGTTTATCCCAGTCAGCCGTTGTCGCGTGAGGGCGTTTTTCTTTAGCCGGGACATGCAGTACATATTTGCAGGGGATGATTCATTGAAAGCGTTTCAGAAGAGTCTGCGCAGCCTGGTGTGGGCGGCGGTTGCAGGATTTATGGCTATGCCCCTGGCGGCTATACAGTGGTATCCGCTGGGGCCATATGGTGGGGATGCGCGGGCAATCACGGCTGATCCCGGGAATGGGCAGCATCTGTTCCTGGGCACGGTCGCGGGCTGGCTGTATGAGTCGAACGATGGCGGTGGCACGTGGAAACGGCTCTCTCGTGTGGGCAAGCGCGATGACCTCGTGCTGGACCACATTCTGCTTGACCCGGCCGATGCGAAGCACCTGATCGTCGGTGCATGGGTTATCGATCGGCCGGACGGGGGACTGTACGAGAGCCACGATGGCGGCCTGAGCTGGTACAACCAGGCGGAGATGCGAGGCCAGTCCGTGCGTGCGCTGGCGGCAGCGCCTTCGGACCCTAAGATCATGGTCGCAGGCTCGCTGAAGGGCGTGTACCGCACCATGGACGCGGGAGCGCACTGGCAGCTGATCAGCCCGGAAGGCAGCACGGAGATCCACGAGGTGGAGTCGATAGCGATCGACCCTGTCGACCCGAACATCATCTATGCAGGCACATGGCATCTGCCGTGGAAGACCACGGACGGCGGAAAGACGTGGAGCAACATCAAGCAGGGCATCATTGATGACTCGGATGTGTTCTCGATCATCATCGACCCTCACACGCCGCAGACGGTGTATGCGAGCGCCTGCTCGGGGATTTACAAGAGCGTGGATGCGGGTGGGAAGTTCGTTAAGATTCAGGGCATCCCGGCGACCGCGCGCAGGACGCGCAAACTGACGCAGGACCCACTGCATCCGGAGGTGGTGTTTGCGGGCACCACGCAAGGGCTGTTTCGTACGCAGTCGAGCGGCAAGGACTGGTCGCGGCTGACCGGCGACAACGTGATCATCAACGATGTGTACATCGACGCGAAGAACTCGAACCGCGTGTTGCTGGCCACGGATCGCGGGGGCGTGCTGGCGAGCGATGACGGAGGAGTGACTTTTCAGCCGTCGAATACCGGGTTTTCCGCGCGGCAGGTGACGTCGTTTGCCGCCGATCCGCACCAGCCCGAGAAGATCTATGTCGGCGTGGTGAACGACAAGGAATCCGGTGGCGTGTTCATGAGCGCCGACGGCGGAGTGAAGTGGCAGCAGCAAAGTATGGGGCTGATGGGCCGCGATGTGTTCAGCCTGACATCGACCGAGGATGGAGCGGTCCTGGCGGGAACGAACCACGGGATTTTCCGGCTTGATGAAGGCATGTGGAGCGACTCGGGGTTGTTGCCAGAGCCGCCGCCAAGTGCGGAGCCTCCGCCTCCGCCACCCGCACCAAAGCCCGCGCCCGCGAAACGGAAAGCGTCGGCTACAGGGAAGGGCGTTGTGCCCAGGGCTGCGGTGAAGGCGAAGGTCCCGCCCCCGCCTCCGCCTCCTCCGGCGCCGAGGCATGTCGATGCGACCGTTTATTCGCTCGCGGCGAGTGCCGATGCGGTGTATGCGGGCACCTCGCAGGGCATGATGAAGGGCACTGCAGATGGCCGCACGTGGAAGCCGGTGGAGACGCCGCTTCCGGAGCCGCGCCTGGTTGCCACCGAGAAAAGTGTGGTGCTCGAGGCGGCGTTTCGGCAGCTTGCGGTGTCGGTCGACGCCGGTGAGAGCTGGAAGCCTCTGTCGATGCCGGAGATGCTGACGCAGATCGCAACGATCACCGTGGACGATGCGGGGAACCTGTGGATCGGCGGCCGCGAGGGCCTGTTCTACTCCGACGACAAGGGCGCGACGTGGAAGACGCTACGCAACCTCTATGTGCAGCAGGTGACGGGGCTTTACTTCGACCGCATCGACCATCGCGTGCTGGTAGCCGCCACCAACAATACGGTCGTCTTTGCGGCGCATATTCCGGACTTCAAGGTGAGCTATTGGGATTCGGGATGGGACTTGCGGTTTGTACGGCCGGCGGGAAACCACCTGGTCGGCGCCACGTTCTTTGACGGGATGGTGGTTCAGCCACAGATGGTGGATTCGCCCCTCCCAGGCGCGGCGAAGTAACACTCAGGACGACGGTTGTGGCACATGGCTCCCTTTCAGGTGGCCATGTCCCTTTTTGCCCCGTAGTGCCCTCTTCTATCGCTTGCCGGTACAACTTTTGGGGTACATGATCATCGCATCGGCCCCGCAAAAAAAGTTCAATATGAGGCATTCCTATGCGACGTTTCCTTCTTGCTGTTCTTGTCCTGGGTACGCTTGCCGCGAGCACAGCGGCTCGCGCTGACATTTTCACTTTCAGCTCCAACCTGGTAGGCGGTGGCTCGATGAGCGGATCTGTCACCATCGATACCGTCACCGGCATTGCGACGGCCGGCAATTTCACCGTCCTCAACAACGGCAACACGTACGTCTTTAGCGGTTCGAACGTCAACTATTCCGCGCAATATACCGCGGACACCTACTTTGCCTCCTTCGTGGACCCGAACAACAATTCCTGGTCCCTGGTGCTTCCGGATCCCTCCGGGTCGCTGGTCGGCTACAAGGGGTCGCTAATCTGCTCGTATGCGCTGCTTTGTGATGGCGGCATTGTGTCAGGATTCTTTGACAACTCCACCTCACCATCATCGCTGTATCAGAACCTCGATGGCTCGCTGGTGGATTCTACGTCGGCTGTTCCGGAGCCTTCCAGCTTTCTGCTGATGGGGACGAGTGTGCTGGGTTTTGCGGGAGCGGTGCGCAGACGGTTCCTCGCGGCATAATTTACCAGTGTAGAGCTGGCAAGAACCCCTGGCCTGGGCTGGGGTCTTGCCGTTTAAGAGGCCTCGTGAGCTGCAGGATGGATGCTTGTGGCGGCGTTTTTGAGGCGACTATTCCCGCACGCGCTTCTTCACTTCAATACTCAACCGCTTGATCTTCTGGTTCAGCGTCGAGAGCGGAATGCGGAAGTACTCGGCCGCTTCGGTCTGGTTCCAGTTGCACCGCTCCAGGCGGTCGGCGATGATGCGTCGCTCGATCTCTTCCATCACATCGAACAGCGACGCCTCAGGCTTCTGCTCCAGCAGGTCGGTCGAGTAGGTCGTTCCGCGTAACTGCGCCGGCAGCAGATCAGGCGTGATGGCAGAGCCCGTCGACAGCACAACCCCGCGCTCGATCGCATTCTCCAACTCGCGCACATTGCCGGGCCACTCGTAGTCCATCAGCAGGCGCAGCGTCTCTGAAGCGAGTTGACGCGGCGAAAAGCCATTCTCCTCGGCGTACACATTGAGGAAGTGCGTTGCGAGCAAGGGGATGTCCTGTTTGCGGTTGCGCAGGGGCGGAAGGTCGAGCGAGATAACGTTGAGACGGTAGAACAGGTCTTCGCGGAAGCGGCCTTCGCGCACGGCCTGCTGCAGGTTGACGTTGGTCGCGGCGACGATGCGCACGTCGACCTGAATCTCGCTCGTTCCGCCGACATGCATGAAACGGCGGTCCTGCAGCACGCGCAGGATCTTCGCCTGCATATCCATGCCCATCGTGCCAATCTCGTCCAGGAACAGCGTGCCGCCATCGGCGACTTCGAACAGCCCCTTCTTCGCCGCCACCGCCGACGTAAACGCCCCGCGCTCATGCCCAAACAGCGTCGACTCCAGCAAGTCCGACGGCACCGCGCCCGTGTTCACCGGAATGAACGCCTTGTCGCGGCGAGGCGAGTTGGAGTGGATGGCCTTGGCGATCAGTTCCTTGCCGGTGCCGCTCTCGCCCTGTATCAATACCGTCGACCGGCTCGGTGCCACCTGCGTCACCAGATCGAACAACCGCAGCATCGAATCGCTCTTTCCGACAATATTCTCAAACGAGTAGCGCTGCTTCAGCGCGCGCTTGAGGTGCACCACCTGCTCTTCGGCCTGCGACCGTCCGATGGCGGCGCGAATGTCCGCAAGCAGCTTCTCGTTGTCCCAGGGCTTCTGAACAAAGTTCGACGCGCCCGCGCGGATCGCGTCCACCACATTCCCGACCGTGCCATACGCCGTGATCATGATGACCGGCATGTTCGGCACGAGGCCCTTGATGCGCGGCAGCAGGTCGATGCCGCTCTCCCCAGGCAGCGCCAGGTCGAGCAGCAGAAGGTCGTAGCTGTGGCGCGCGAGCATATCCAGCCCGCTGCGCCCTTCAGTCGCCGACTCTACGGCAAAGCCTTCCAGCGTCAGCAACGTCTCCAGCGAGTCGCGGATGCCGGCTTCGTCGTCGATGATGAGGATGCTGCCCGTGATGTTGCTGTTCGCGACATCGGCAGGCCTGCTCATCGTTGCAGTTTCATACATGTACGGCCTTTCCGTCGGCGACGGCTACCGCTCGCGCGGGTTGCAGATCGGCAGCAGGGAACTCCAGGCGAAACACCGTGCCTTCTCCCACCGCGCTTTGAACGTGGATCTTGCCGGCGTGCTCCTGCATGATGCCGTAGGTCACCGCCAGCCCCAGCCCTGTGCCCTTGCGTTGACCTTCCTTCGGTGTGCTCTTGGTGGTAAAGAACGGATCGTAGATGCGGCGCAGCACTTCCGGCGGCATGCCGGACCCATCGTCCGACACACGGATTTCGACGATCCCCGCACGCAGTTCGGTAGCGAGGGCGATGCGCCCAAAGCCGCGGTCCTGCATGGCGTCCTTCGCGTTCATGATGAGGTTCACGATCACCTGTTGCAGCTTGCCAAGGTTCCCCTGTATCGGCGGAAGATCGGGCTGCAGTTCGAGTGCTATTTCGATGCGCCCCGAGCGCATTTGATGCTCTAAAAGCACAGCGGTATCGCGCAGCATCGCATTGATGTCCACGCGCGAAAATTCGCCGCTGCCCGTGCGCGAGAAGTTCAGCAGACCATTGACGATCTCCGACGCGCGGAAAGTCTGCTTGGTAATCTTTTCGAGGATCGGCGTGAGCCGCTGGTTGATGGGGTCGGCCTTCAGCTGCTTGGCGAGCATCTGCGTGTAGCTGGAAATCACGGCCAGCGGTGTGTTCACTTCATGCGCCACACCGGCGGCCAGCAGGCCGATCGACGAGAGTTTCTCCGCCTGCGTCAGCTGCTCTTCGAGGTGGATGCGATCCGTCAGGTCGTCCACGATCACGATCCGCCCAACCGCCTGAAAGTCCCGATTCAGCAGCGGCGCAATCGTAATGTTCGCCGTGCGCGCCTCACCCGCAGGCGTCGTGATGCGGAACTTGTAAATCGTGCTGACACCCTGCTCCGCGCGCAGGTTATGAAACTGCTCCAGAAAATCGGCAGGGAAGACGTCAGCCAATTGCCGCTGCAGCGCCTCGGCGCGCGGCAAGGCATACATCACTTCCATCTGCGCATTCCAGCTCTCGATGCGGTCGTTGAGGTCAACCGCGAACACGCCAATATTGATCGACTCCACGATATTTTCGTTGAAGTCCTTCAGCCGCTCGAAGTCCGTAATCTGCTGCTGCAACCGGCGATAGAGCTGCGCATTCTGAATCGCAATCCCGATGTACCCGGCCAGCGATTCCAGCAGCTCAACATCTTCGCTGGAAAGAAAATCCCCATCGTCTGTGCGACCCAGCCCGATCACCGCAATCGTCCGCAAGCCGCCGCCTTCGTGACGCGACGCGCGACACGGCAGGTAGTAGTTCAGGTCGAGCGCCGCCGCCGCCTCACGCTGCTGCGCCGGCAGACGCAGCACGGACTGCGGCGTGTCGAAGAAGATGTGGCTGTCCGCGCCGCGGCGGTCGAAGTTCAGAAAGTCGAGGTCAAACTTGCCGCCCTGCGGCGCGCGCGGGGAAAGGCCATGTGCGGCCACCATCGTGAAGTGTTGGTTGGCATCCGCTTCATCGCTGTCGGCAAGGAACACCGCCACGCGGGTCACCAGCAGCGTCTGCGGCAGCCGCTCCACAATCGACTGCACCAGCGTCCCCAGGTCCGTCTGCGCGTTCAGGCTGCGCCCGAATTCCACCAGCGTCTCGCGGTAGTCGAAGCGCTTCTGGTCGAACACGCGATCGACGCGGCCCTGGATCATGCGCTTCAGCGGATCGAACAGCAGGCCGGTGACGATGACAGCAGCAACAAGGCCCCACGCCCGCAGGCTGGGCAGGCGTGTATGAATGAACTCCGCCGACAGCGCGATCACGCCAAAATACAGCCCAACCAGCGCCGCCGTCGCCAGCGTGTACGTCACGCCGCGTTTGAAGATCAGGTCGACGTCCATCAGGCGATAGCGCACAATCGCCCAGCTGAAGGTCAGCGGCAGCAGGATCAGCGACAGCACGGCCAGCCGCGTGAGCGTGCTGGGCGCGGTCGCGTCGCTGAGGAAGGGAATCACGTAGAAGCCCGTAAACGGCAGCACCGTCAGCAGGGTGCCGCGCGTCAGCCACTTGAGCTGCTGGCGCTCCAGCGGGTTCTCTTCGCCGCGATAGCGGAACCAGAACACCACCGCCGCGATGATGTAGAAGATCGCCAGGTAGCCAAGCTCCACCTGGTCCAGCCGATGCTGCAACTGGCCGGTCGCCGACCAGCGCTCAATCGACAGGTACCGCAGCGCGAGCAGCACCATGCCCGGCAAGTACAGGAACGGATACAGGAAGTGGCGGCTCGGCCGCGGCTGCGCATCGTCCGTGAAGCTGACCGCGAAGTGCAGGAACAGCGCTGGCTGCAGTGCCGTTGCAATCAAATTGCACCACAGCACCCACAAGTCCAGCTGGTCGAATCGGCCCGTGTACTTGAACGCGTACAGGACGAACGACACCAGGCAAAAGATATAGAAATGGGTCGACTTTGGCGCCGTCCAGCGCCGGAACAGAACGTACAGGCCGATCGCCAGATACACCAGCGCGATCAGGCGCATGGCATGGTTGTTGGAGCGGTCGTGCTCGGAGCTCGGCTCCAGGATCACCTGTACCGGGAAGGTCGCGATCTGGCCGTCGGGCGCGACACGCGCGACCATGTACTTCGCCGTGGACATGACGCCGCTGCGATAGATGGCGCGCTCTGCGTCTGCAAGGGTCGGCGTGGGCTGCTCGTTGATTGCGGTAACGATGTCGCCGCCGCGAATGCCTGACTTCGCCGCCGGGGTGTTCGTCGGCACCGAATACACCAGCAGCCCGCCCTTGGTTTCGGTCATGCGAGCCCCGTCGGTGGGGGCGTCGTAACTTTTTTCCTGTAGCAGGTTCGCAACAGCAAGTCCCATCCCGCCCAGGGTCACGAGGGCGAGAAAAATGGCAAATAGACGGGTTTGATATCCGCTCTTCACACAGGACTCATTTAGTAATGACGATACAGCTATTCCGCCAAGCACATTTATAGCCAAACTAAGATATGCACCATTCGCGGAGCTTACTTCCGCAGTTTACGACGGGAGATGCAGAAAGTCATAGGGCATATACGCAATTTGGGAGTGCAGGATTCCGTGCGATTTCGCTCTTGGATGCTGTTTAGACGTTCCACGTCAGCCGTTTCCTCCGCGTCCTCTGCGCTTTTCCTCCTCGTCCTCCGCGTTCGTCTTTGCCGTTGCCTTTCTGGGCCCGACGAGCCGACAACAGAACCAGTATCGGCACCATCCAGCACATCCGGCTTGACCTGTCCGTCCAAACGCTGTGAACTAGAAAGACCATGTCTTCTTTTCGGCAGGATGCCGACGCGCAATCCATTCTTGAACGAGACTCGGCCCATCTGCTGCCGGTCTACGCCCGCTTTCCCATCGTGCTCGACCACGGCAAGGGAGTGCACCTCTTCGACACGTCCGGCAATCGCTATCTCGACCTGATGGCGGGCCTCGGCGTCAATGCCCTGGGGCACGCGCATCCGCGAATGGCGGCCGCCATGGCCGACCAGGCATCACGCCTGGTCCACGTCTCACCGCAGTACGCAAGCCGCTACCCCGGCGAACTAGCCGAGCGCCTGTGTGAGCTCTCCGGCATGAAGGGTGTCTTCTACTCGACGGGCGGCTCGGAAGCCGTCGAAGGCGCGCTCAAGCTCGCCCGCACCCATGCGCGCCAGAACTTCTCCCACCCCAAGCACGAGATCGTCGCCCTGCGCGCCTCGTACCACGGCCGCACCTACGGCTCCCTCTCCGTCACCGGGCAGGACAAGTATCGCCTCGACTTCGGCCCCGGACTGCCGCACGTCCGCTTCGTCGACCGTAACGACATCGAACAACTCCGCGCGAACGTCAGCGAAGCGACCGCCGCCATCCTGGTCGAGCCGCTGCTCGGCGAAGGCGGCGTCCATCTGCTCGACAAGGCGTTCCTCGAAGAAGCCCGGAGCCTCGCCGATCAGCACCACGCCCTGCTCATTTTTGATGAGATCCAGTGCGGTCTCGGCCGTACCGGCGACTGGTTCGCGTTTGAGCGCACCGGCGTCAAGCCCGACGTGCTGATCCTCGGTAAGCCGCTAGGCGGCGGCATTCCTTTGAGTGCGCTGCTTGTGAACGACATGCTCTTCGACGCTTTCGGTGTCGCCAAGCACGGCAGCACGCTGGGCGGAAGCCCCATGGCCTGCCGGCTCGGCCTTGAGTTCCTGTCGGTTGTGGAAGACGAAAACCTGCTCGCGCAGGTGACCGACGTCGGCGCCTACCTGCTGGCCGGCCTCAAGGAGCTGGAACGCGACTCTCCGCTGGCCGTGGAAGCTCGCGGGCAGGGCCTCTTGCTCGGCCTGGAACTCAACGTTCCTGCGCGGCCGATCCTCGAAGCGGCGCTGGCTGACGGCCTGATGCTGAACGCGGTGCAGGGCAACGTGATGCGTTTCCTGCCGTCCTTCCTGCTCGAGCGCGAGCACGTCGACGTCGCTCTCGAGCACCTGCGGCACCTGCTCAAAGTTCCCGGCGCGGAGCATCACGCCGAGCAGCTCGCAACCGCTTCCGCCTAACCTTCTCAGCAACTCGGGATTTTGCTCTAACCTCGCAACAAACAGAGGGAACAGTGGGTTGTCCACTGCGCCCTCTGCGTTTTTCCTCCGCGTCCTCTGCGTTCGCCTTTCGGAGGGTCTCCCGCTGCCGCAACCGCTCCTGCACCGCGAACTCGTGCTCGATGGCATCCGCCTTTCTTATCTGGAGCGGGAAGCCACAGGCGGTGCTGCTCCTCTGCTGCTTCTGCACGGCCTCATCGCCAGCGCGGAAACCTTCGCGGCGCTTATCGCCGAGCTGCCCCCGGACCGGCGGATTATCGCCCTGGATCTTCCGGGCACCGAGCTGCCTTCGCATGCCAAGGCGTCCGACCTGACCCTGTGCGGCCTAGCGCGACTGGTACTTGATTTTTCAAAAACAATCGGCCTCAACGCGCCTATCATTCTCGGTCATTCCCACGGCGGCGCAATCGCGCTGCAAATCGCCGCCTCATTTCCTGAATCCATAGCAGGGCTGATCCTGCTCTGTCCCGCACACCCGTTTGTCTACCGCGAGCGCTGGCTGATCGCGTTTTACAATTCGTGGTTGGGCGGGGCCGTCGCTCGCACATTCCGCTGGTTCCCAAAGCCATTCCAAGGCGTGGGGTTCCGCCGATTGCTCGGTCCTGTAGGACGCAAGGCCAGGGTCGACTTCAGGCCGTACCGCGCCAGCCTGGGCAACCCGGCGACCATTGGTCTGGTCCTCCGGCTGATCAAGACGTGGAATACAGACATGGACGCCCTGGGAAAGCAGATGGAAACCGCGCCCATCAGCGTCGCCACTTTGTTCGTGTGGGGCGACTGCGATCCGGTCGTTCCCATCGACACAGCGCCAGCCCTGCAGCGCTGCCTCACGCGATGGGAGCAGGCTACGCTTCGCGGCGTCGGTCACTTACCGAATGACGAGGCCACCGGGGAGTGTGGTGCCCATATCTGCACGTGGCTGGCATTGCTCGACCAGAGCGATCGCGTTTGAATGTCGTGGTTCGGACCGGCCTTCGCTAAACGCTGGCGTGGATTCGCTCCCCCATATTGTTGTCAAGCCCCTACAGCCATAAATCAAACAAAACAAGCCACATCCTTCTGCATAGTATTTCCACTCATTCCGCTAAAGTAGAAAGTAGCGATCAATTCCAAACGATCCACCGGCGTAACGCGCGGGCGGCTTCTTAGTTTGGACTGGGGGAATACCCTGCAAACGACACATTTTGGCTACTTTGCGGTTAAAGTATTTCAGCTCAGGACTTTACAGGCGCAAGCGGCTGTATCTGTAACAAAAGAAACGAGAGCCGTTGGCGGAGGGGGAGGGGGGTATCCGCAAGCCATAGGAGTTGGAGCCAGGTACGGAGGACAGCTTCATCCGCCTAGAGCCCGAACTGCGCAGCGATCCAACCACGCATCGCCGCCTGCATCGTCTCCAGCTTGGATCCCGGCGATTCCGGAATTCCGGCGAAGAAGTGATCGGCGCCGTCGATCCACACGATCTGCTTCGGTTCGGGCGCAGCTAGCAGCACCTCCTCGAGCCGCCCACGCGGACTGAACTCGTCGTGGTCGCCGGAGACGAACAGCTTCGGCGGACGGCACGCCGGCAGGAAGTTGTAGTTGTAATCGCGGTAATGCGCCCGTACCGGCATTCCCAGCCCGGCCAGCCCCTGCACACGCGCATCGCCGCAGCAGGCCCTGAAGCCGACGTTCGAGCCAAAAGAAAATCCGGCGAACAGGATCGGCAAACCGAACCTGCGGTCGAGCCAGTCAAGCGCCGCGCGCACGTCATCGACTTCGCCGCGGCCTTCGTCGTGCTCGCCCTCGCTCAAACCCGCGCTGCGGAAGTTGAACCGCAGCACCGGCAAACCGAAGTGCGTGAACGCCTTGGCCGCGTGATACACCGCCTTGGTGTGCATCGTGCCTCCGCTCGGCGGATGCGGATGCGCAACCAGCGCAGCGTACAGCGCATCTTCGCGCCCGGTATTGAGCAGCGCTTCGAGCCGTCCCGCGGGTCCGCGCAGGTCGTCGACCGTCTGCACATGGGATCGAAAGGAGGAAGTCTCGGCCATTTCCTCAGTCTATCGTCAGCGCCGGGTTATGCTGGAGCCAATGCCCATCGATCCCATCGCACTCACGAGGCAACTCGTCGACATCGAATCGACCACGTACCACGAAGCGCCCGCAGGCGAGTTCCTGGCCGCCTTCCTCGCCGAGCAAGGCTACGCCGTCGAGCGCCAGCCCGTCCCTCAGCCCGACCCTGCCAAGACCCCCGGCGGCGGCGACGGGCCACGCTTCAACGTCTACGCCTTCACGCCCGGCATCACGCCGGACATTGTTTTTTCGACGCACATGGACACTGTTCCGCCGTTTCTCGGCCCGTGCCGAGAGGACGCCGACTTTCTCTACGGTCGCGGCACATGCGACGCGAAAGGCATCATCGCCGCGCAGATCGCCGCTGCTGAAGTGCTGCGCGCAGAAGGTGCGCGCGTTGGTCTGCTGTTCGTCGTCGGCGAAGAGCGCGATTCAGCGGGAGCGAAGGTCGCCAACGAAAACCCCAAAGGCTCGCGCTTCCTCATCAACGGCGAACCGACCGACAATCGCCTCGCGCTGGCCTCGAAAGGCTGCCTGCGCGTCGAGTTACGCGCGCACGGCAAGATGGCGCATTCCGCCTATCCTGAGCTCGGCGAGTCCGCCATCGACAAGCTGCTCGCCGCCTTGCACGACGTGCAGGCGCTTCCGCTGCCGACCGTCGAAGGCATCGGCGACTCTACGCTCAATGTGGGCCTGATCCAAGGCGGACGCGCGCCCAACGTCATCGCCGACAAGGCCGAAGCGCACCTGCTGATCCGCCTCGTCAGCCCTGCAGAAGCAACGCGCGCCGCGATCATCGAAGCCGTCGCTGGCCGCGCCGACGTGGAGTTCTCGCTGGAGCTGCCGTTCGTCCGCATGCGCGAGATCGACGGCCTTCCGACGATGGTCGCGAAGTTCACCACCGACATTCCGTCGCTCACGAATTGGGGCGAACCGTTCCTGCTCGGCCCAGGCAGCATCCACGTCGCGCACACGCCCAACGAGTGCATACGCAAGAGCGAGCTGCTGGAGTGCGTCGACCTATACGTTCGGCTCGCGCGAAGGCTGGCCGCAGAAGCGGCCGAAGCCTGAGGCCTCGCGCTCTAGAAGACTTCCTTGTTGTCCGGGTTACGGCCTACGACGATCACCTCGAAGCTGCCGGCAACTGCAGCCGGTCGTGGCTTGGGGTTTTCCGCCGTCGGTGCGGGCGCAGCACCGAACTGCGCGGTCACAAGGTATACGCGGTCGGTGCGAGGATCGTAGGCCATGGTGCGCGCACGCTTGGCTGTCGGAAGGTTCTCGAGCGGCTTGTAGCCGTGGGCCGTATCGACGATCGTCAGGAAGCCGTCGCCCGCTGATGCGAACGCGAGTTTGAACTTTGAGCTGAAACCGGCGGCGTCAGGGCCGTCGCCAATGGCAGCGGTGGCGATCTGTCTGCCCGAGTCGGCGTCGACTACGGCCATCTTCTTGCCGTCGCACACGGCGAAGAGCTTTCTGCCCGCTGTGTCCATGGCGAGGCCGGACGGCGACTCGCAGTCGCCGAGCTTCCACGTCGTCACCAACTTCAGCGTGTTGGCGTCCAGCTTGGTGATGGCATTTGCGGTCTCGATGTTTACGAACACGATGCCCTTGCCATCGGCAGCAGGGAACTCGGGCTTGCCGGGAAGCTTGATCGTCGCGACGACCTTGTTCTCCGCGGTGTCGATGACGGTCGCATCGTTGCTGCGGCCGTTGAAGGCCCACACTGTTTTCGTCACCGGCTCAAACAGGATGCCATCAGGATTGGTGCCTGTCGGAACCGTCGCAACCGTGTGAAAGTCGTGGCGGTCGAACACGACCACGCTGTTGCCGCCGCCATCGGAAACGTAGCCGAACTTGCCCTCAGGATCGAGCGCCACGCCATGCGTCCCTTTCATGCCGGTGATCGCACCGACGACCTTGCCGGTGTTCGTATCCAGCACTTCGACGCGCGGTCCGTGCGTGACGTAGAGCAAGTGCGCATCGGAGTCGGCAAGCAGGTAATCCCATCCGCCTGTGCCGCCGATCTTCCAGTGATCCAGCACCTGGTACGGCTGCTGCGCGGACACGCTGATGAAACTGCAGAAGGCGAGAGCACAACCCGCAACCACCGTGCGGGCTCCTTGGGCGACATTTCCGTTCATGAAAATCTCCATTCAGCGAGAAAAAGCGATGCGAAGTTTATTCGTTCGACACACAATCGTACATGTGCAAGATGAAGGCAGCTTCATGATCCGCAGTGTCTCTATTGAACTCATGCGGTTTGTGCACGAGTACTGTTCGCCATCGCGTTATGATGACTGAGCCACTTGCATCAACTACAGAACCCATCTGTCTTTGACGCAGCATCTCCGCTGTTTGTGAGGCACACTTCATGCGTCGTTACGCCCAGGTCATCCGGCTTCGACCGGAACACGAAGCCGAATACATCCGCTATCACGCGGACGTGTGGCCTTCGGTATTGCAAACCATCACCGACTGCGGCATCCGCAACTACAGCATCTTTCTGCGCAACGGCGTGCTCTTTGCTTACTTCGAATATCACGGCACGGACTACGCAGCCGACATGCAGAAGATGGCCGCCGATCCTGAGACGCAGCGCTGGTGGAGCATCATGGACCCCATGCAGACGCAGATGCAAGACGCGCAGCCCGGCGATAAGTGGTCAGAGCTGACGGAAGTGTTTCACTTCGACGGGCCGGCTGTCGTCTAGAGCGCGCCGTAAAGGATCACGGTGAGACGCCGCGGTCCGTGCACACCGCGGATGCGCGTCATCTCGATATCCGATGTAGCCGACGGACCGGAGATTGTTGTGATCGGCCGCGCGCTCTCCGCAGCGATCGCGGCGAACGCTTCCGGCACAAGCTCCACAACCTGATTGCGCCGCACAATGCAGATGTGGTGGTCCGGCAACAATGTAATGACTCGCCGCCCCTGCGCTCCGCCGTGTACGAGGATAATCGTGCCGGTGGACGCGACCGCCACCTCGCAGGCTGTGATGACCGCGTCGGCGCTGTCGATTTCCGCGGTAGAGAGTTCATGGTCGAACTTCATCGGAGACCCTGCGGGCAACCACTGCGCCGGGAACTCGGCTGCGGCGAGCACACGCTCCACGCTGGCCTGCTCGAACGCCTGAGCAATGGCAGACGGCAGTTCCTCTTCAGTGTGTACCTGGATGATCTCGGTGTCGTAGTCGAGCAGGCGATCGATAAAGAGTTCGAGACGAGCTTCGGGGCTCAGCGTTCCGAGGCGCTGATACGGACGGGCGATAGCAGCATGAGACGCAGCAACGTCGCCCATGGCTTCCGGCAGCGCGGTGCGGATGCGATTGAGTATCTCTTCGCGCGCGGTCACTGGCTTGTTCCCTTCTCGCGCGACTTCCACCAGTCGCGGAAGCTCGTGCTGGGGATCGGCTTCAGATCGCGGAAGCGCGTCCATCCACCGGCCATGCCGGGGAGATTGGTCAGCTGCCCCTTGCGCTCGAAGAGCACTTGGCCGGTGCGCGCGAGGCGCTGTGCGGCTTCATAGCGGCGATGGCTGAGGAATATCTTCGCCGCGGCCTGCATGGCGATGTTCTCCACGCCAAGCTTGCCGCTGAGGGTCTTCTGGTCCTCGCGCACGATACGTCCGCGCAGATGAATCAGCGTCTCGGGAATGTTGATCTTGACGGGGCAGACTTCGTAGCAGGCACCACAGAGCGTGGACGCGTAGGGCAGGGAACGCGAGTGCTCGAGGTTCTGCAGCTGCGGCGAAAGGATCGCGCCAATCGGTCCAGAGTAGATCGAGCCATACGCATGGCCACCGGTCTCGCGGTACACGGGGCAGGCATTGAGACAGGCGCCGCAGCGTATGCAAGCCAGCGTCTCGCGCTCACGCTCGTCAGCAAGCTGCGCAGTGCGGCCGTTGTCGAGCAGGATGACGTGGAACGCGTTCGGCCCGTCGCCGGGAGCGACGCCTGTCCAGAAGGAGTTGTACGGGTTCATGCGCTCGCCCGTTGCAGAGCGCGGCAGAAGCTGAAGGAAGACTTCGAGGTCCTGGAACGTCGGCACAACCTTCTCGATGCCGACGAGCGTGATGAGCACGTCGGGCATCGTGACGCACATGCGGCCGTTGCCTTCGGACTCTACGACACAGATGGCGCCGCTATCCGCAACTGCGAAGTTCGCACCGCTGACACCTATCTTCACGCGCAGGAAGCGGTCGCGCAGATAGCGCCGCGCCGCGGCCGTGAGGTCTTCGGGTGCGTCGGTCAGGCCCGGCTCGTTCATCGTCTTGCGAAAGATTTCGGCGATCTCGAAGCGATTGCGATGCAAGGCCGGGACGACGATATGCGATGGCTCATCGTGGCCCATCTGCACGATCATGTCGGCGAGATCGGTCTCGATGGGCACGATGCCCGCGGCCTCGAGCGCTACGTTCATCTGCACTTCGTCGGAGGTCATGGTTTTCACCTTGATGACCTCCGGCGTGACGCCGGGCGTGCTGTACTGCCGGATCAACTCGATGGCGATGCGGTTAGCCTCGTCCGCGTCACGCGCCCAGTGCACCTTGCCGCCGGCGCGTGTGCAGTTACGCTCGAACTCTTCGAGGTAATGATCGAGGTGGGCGAGCGTGTGGTCCTTGATGTCATTTCCGGCTTGGCGCAACTGCTGCCAATCGGGCATCTCCTCGACACGCAACGCGCGCTTGCCGCGAATGACGTTTGTTGCGTGATGCACGTTGCGGCGAAGCTGCACGTTGCCGAGCGCCGTGTGTGCCGCGACAGGAAATGCCGGAGCCGAGGACGTCTTGCCTACCCGAACGCTCACAGGCTCTCTCCCGTAGACGCCAGGATCTCGGCAAGGTGCATCGTGCGCACTGCGGAGCCGGAGCGATGCAGCCCGCCATAAATCTGCATCAGGCAGGAGTTGTCGAGCGCGGTCACAACGTCCGCGCCGGTCTGCACCACGCACGCGTCTTTCTCCGCGAGCATGGCCGCCGAAACATCCGCATTCTTGACGGCGAACGTGCCGCCGAAGCCGCAGCACTGGTCCTGGTTTGGCAGCTCAATCAGCGTCAGATCGCGCACTGCGCGCAGCAGCCGTCGCGGCGCGTCGCCGACATGCAGCATGCGTAGCGAGTGGCACGAAGGATGATAGGTCACCTTCTCCGCGAACCGCGCCCCAACATCTTCAACGCCGAGCCGGTTGGCGAGCAACTCCGAAAACTCAAACACTCGCGGCAGCAGGCTCCGGACATCGGCGAGGAACGCGGGGTCGTTCTCCGCCTCCGCCATAAGCTCGTAGTGCTCGCGCATCATGGCGACGCACGACGCCGAAGGAACGCACACCACCTCCGCCTCGCGGAACATCGCAACGAAGCGCCGCACCAAGGGCACGGCTTCGCCGTGATAGCCGGTGTTGTAGTGCATCTGGCCGCAGCAGGTCTGCTCGAGCGGGAACTCGACCATGTGGCCGAGCCGCTCCAGTACGCGCGTGACGGCGATGCCCGTCTGGGGAAAGAGTGTGTCGTTATAGCAGGCGACGAAAAGCGAAATCTTCAAATCAACGGTCCTGCAATTGAGTTTACCGCGCGTTCAGGTAGCTGCCGTAACCGACCACGACCGTCGAGCCGACCAGGAGCACCAGGCCACAGACCACCAGCGCGCGCGTCTTGTGGCTGGTGCCGCGCCACTCGCGCAGGGCCAGGCCCCAGAGGTTCGCGAAGATGATGATGCTGGCCATGTGCAGCGTCCAGCTGGCGAAGTCATACTTGCCCATCTTCGTCTGGCCCATGGAGTAGAAGAAGAATTGGAAGTACCAGATGACGCCTGCCATCGCGGCAAAGAGATAGTTGCGGACGAGAACTCCAGGGGCGATCTTCAGCAACAGACCGCGCGGGTCGACGCTTTCGAGCGTTTCCCCGGTGAAGGTCGTGGTGCCCATAGGATTGTCGCCGGGTTCGCCGGCAAACTGGCGGAAGCTCTGGTTGCGGATGATGAGGATCAGCGACCAGATGAAGTTGGTCGCGAAACCGCCCCAGAGCAGCACAACGAGAATGGGAAGGTTCGCCCATAGTGTGGCGCGGCCGTTGGCGATGAGGACATCATGCGTGATGTCTCCGATAGGCTTGCCGGCGCGCAGGGCGAAGGCGAAGAAGGAGCTCATAACGCCCGCGAAGATCGCGACCAGCAGACCCTTCACAAACGAGTAGTCGCGCTCGCCGGTCTCAGCCTTGTCCTGCGGCGTCATCTCCTTTTCTTTGGAGGCGCCAGCCGCGCCGCTGACGCCGATCGCGAGCAGCGAGAGCGCGACTCCGGCCAGCGTGACCAATCCGGACTTGGTGTGCGTGATCTGGTGCCACAGGCCGTCGTAGATCGGCGGCACCAGCGTGCCGAATGCTGTGCAAAAACCCAGCGCGATCGCGTAGCCGAGACCGAGGCCGAGATAGCGGATCGCCAGGCCGAAGGTCAGGCCGCCAACGCCCCACAGCAGCCCGAAGATCACCGCCCACAGGATGCTCGACGAGGGCGAGCGGTGCAGGATGCCGAAGAGGTCCGGCACCAGGAGGCTGGCGACGACGACGGGCGCGATCAGCCAGGCGGCCACGCCCTGGATGATCCAGTAGATCTCCCAAGACCAGCGTTTGATTCCACGAAACGGAATGAAATTGCTGGCCGAGCACAGACCGCCGACCCAGTGGAAGACGACGCCAAGAAAAGGATTAGGACCCACGCTTTACCTCGAGCACTTCGTGAAGTTGCACGTCATTGATACAGTGCGATTAGGACGTGGCCCATCGTACCTGACTGCATCCACAGTTGGAAACTTTGTTCCTATTGGAAGAACACCCGCCCCCTTTGAAAGCGGATTTGGGCGCGCCTCCGGTTCTCGGAGCTTTTTTGTAGACAACGTTTCAATAGGTATTATAGTTTCCTGTGAGAAACAAGCCGCCTTTGAAGGCTTCTCCAGGTGGAGTGCAGTTATGCCGATCGACGCTGAAAAACAACGTATTTTTGACGCTCTGGATAAGTTTGCCATCGAGATACCGTCATGGGGTTTCGCCAACACCGGAACGCGCTTTGGCAAATTCCAGCAGGCTGCGGCCGCGACCAACATCGACGAAAAGTTCGCCGACGCCGGCGAGGTGAACCGGCTGACGGGCGCCACGCCAACGCTTGCGCTGCATGTGCTCTGGGACCTGCCTAACGGTCTCGCGGATGTGGCGAACATCAATCGCCTCGTCGAGAAGCATGGTGTCCGCGCGGGTTCTATTAACCCCAACCTGTTCCAGGAAGCGGAATACAAGTTCGGCTCCATCGCCAACCCCAGCGCGGAAGTGCGCGCCAAGGCCATCGCACACCTGCTCGACTCCGTCGAGATCGGCAAGGCACTGAAGGCGGCGGAAGTCTCCCTCTGGATCGCCGACGGTTCGAACTACCCCGGCTCGCAGAGCATGCGCCGGCGCATCGGCTGGATGAAGGAAGCGCTGCAGCAGACGCACGCGAAGCTCGCGCCCGGCCAGATCATGCTTGTCGAGTACAAGCCGTTCGAGCCGGCCTTTTATCACACCGATATCGCCGACTGGGGCATGGCGCTGGAGCTCTCGCGCAGCGCGGGACCGCAGGCCAAAGTGCTCGTCGATACCGGCCACCACTACCAGGGCACGAACATCGAACAGATCGTCGCCTGGCTGCTGGAGCTTGATGCGCTGGGCGGTTTCCACTTCAACGATCGCAAGTACGCTGACGACGACCTCACTCTTGGCTCCATCGATCCCTACCAGGTCTTCCGCATCTTTCACGAAATCCACTACCAGTGTGGCGTCAGCGGATCGGCGAAGATGCCCGCCTTCATGATCGACCAGAGTCACAACCTCAAGGGCAAGATGGAGGCGATGATTCAGACCGTCGTCACTGCGCAGGAGCTCTACGCCAAGGCTGCGCTGGTCGACCAGGCGAAGCTCGCAGAGCTGCAGGACGCCTGCAAGCTGGTCGAAGCTGAAGAGACCTTCCGCGGCGCCTTCTGGACGGATGTACGCCCGTTGCTGCGCGAATGGCGTGAGCAGCGCGGCCTGCCTGCCGATCCGCTGGCGGCTCTACGCGAAAGCGGCTATGTCGAACGCATCTCTGCCGAACGCGGCGCAAAGAACGCCGGCGGCGGGAGCTCGTACGCATAATGTGCGCGACGGGCGAGAGTTTCACAAATTACTGGAGAGCCGACCGTAATTCATTAGAGGAATTGCATTAGAATTGCCGCCAGAGCCCGAAGTTTCTGCGGGCTCGGATAGAGGACGTGTGGCTCCCAGCTCGAAGACAAAGCGGTTGTACCTGATTCCCGTACTCACGAAAGCGCTCGATATTCTGGAGCTTCTGCAGACGGAAAACCAGTCCATGGTGCTCGAAGAGATCCACAAGCGCACCCGGATTTCGAAGACCACGGTCTACCGCATTCTGAAGACGCTGGTGCATCGCGGCTACGTGGGCCAGACTGCCGACCGCCACTATCGCCACATCGCGCGGCCCAAGAAGCTGCGATTCGGCTTCGGTGGACAGAGTGCGGAGATGCCCTTCTCGCAAGCCGTCACGGCGAGCCTGCGCGAAGCGGCGGCCGCTGTGGGTGTTGACCTGATGGTGCTCGACAACCGCTACAACGCCGAGACCGCGGTGCAGAATGCGGAGACCTTTCTGCGCGAGCGCGTGGACATCGTCATAGAGTTCCAGGTGGATGAGCACGCCGCTCCGATCATTGCCGACAAGATCGCGGGTGCGGGCATTCCGCTGATTGCCGTCGACATCCCGCATCCTCACGCCACCTACTTCGGTGTCGACAACTACCGCGCCGGTCTGGTCGCCGGCGACCTGCTCGCTGACTTCGCCATCAATCGCTGGGAAGGGAAGCTGGACTGGGTCATCGGCCTGGACATCGAGGAGGCCGGGCAGATGGTGCTGAGCCGGATCACGGGCGCGTTTGAAGGCGTGAAGTCACGCCTGCCCAACCTGCCGGTGGAGTCTTTCGTGCGTATGGACGGCCGGGGCATGACGGAAAAGAGCCACAAGGTCATCCTCGACTTCCTCAATCGCCATCCACGCGACAAACACATCCTCATCGCCGCAGCCAACGACACCAGCGCGCTCGGCGCTATTTCGGCTGTGCGCGAGCTCAAGCGTGAGAAGCACGTTGCCATTGTGGGCCAGGACTTCGTCCCGGAAATGGCTGCTGAGATGCAGCGCCCCGGCAGCCCCGCCATCGGGTCCATTTCGCACGAGGTTGCGCAGTATGGTCCGCGGCTGATTGAGCTCGGCCTCGCGCTGCTGCGCGGGGAGATGATCGCTCCCTACAACTACGTCGAGCACATCGCGATGACCGCCGATCGCAACGGCGCCGCCTCCGCGGACGACAAGCGTGCGGCGGCCAAGCGTCCGCGCGTGAAGAGCGGCAAAGCCTGGGCGACGCCGCCGCCGACGTCTCCGGGTCGCGGACGCCAAACTGGCTGAGGCGTAGAGTGATTGCAATGCTGAGCGAGTGTTGGCTCGTGCCCGGCTGATGTCCCTATAGGAATAGTTGCTCTATTGATTCTGATTGTGACATCATCATCAGGGTCCCGCGTCGCTCTCTCTCGCGGCACCGAAATCTATCGCTGTTCAGGACATCCAGTCATGGCCACGCCTAAGCTCCACTACCTCGAAGACCGCTGGGACGATGCGGTTGCCTCCACGCTCGATCCCGCCGAGCTCCTTCGCTATCGCTCGAACCTCCTCGGTTCCGACCTGCGCATCACCAACTTCGGCGGCGGCAACACCAGCTCGAAGCTTGAGGAGATCGATCCGCTCGATGGCGACTTGAAGACGGTGTTGTGGGTGAAGGGATCGGGCGGCGACCTGGGCAGCATCAGACGGTCCGGATTCGCGACGCTGTATCTCGACAAAGTGCTGGCGCTCACCAAGAGCTACAAAGGTGTGGAGCGCGAAGACGAGATCGTTGCCATGTACTCCCTGTGCACCTTTGGCAACAACCCCGTTGCGGCCTCCATCGACACGCCACTCCACGGCTTCCTTCCGTTCCCGCACGTCGACCACCTGCATCCGGACTGGGGCATCGCGCTGGCCGCCTCGGCCAACGGCCGCGAAAAGATGGAGGAGTTCAACCAGCGCTTCGGTCACAAGCTGGTGTGGCTGCCGTGGCAGCGCCCCGGCTTTGAGCTCGCCATGATGCTCAAGCGCGCGGTCGAAGAAGCGCCGGGATGTGATGGCGTGGTGCTTGGCGGCCACGGGCTTTTCACGTGGGGCCAGACGCAGCGCGAGAGCTATCTCAATACGATCACGATCATCGACCAGCTCGGCCAATTCGTGCTCGAGCACGGGGAGAAGAAGGGCGTCAGCTTCGGCGGCGCGAAGTACAAATCGCACGAAGATCGCCAGGCCATCGCACTGAAGCTGATGCCGATTCTGCGCGGACGCGCCTCGGCAAAGCAGCGCGTCATCGGCAGCTTCACCGATGCGCCGGACGTGCTCGCGTTTATCAATTCGCATTCTGCGCAGCAGCTCGCGCATCTCGGCACAAGCTGTCCCGACCACTTCATCCGCACCAAGATCCGCCCGCTGTTCGTGGACTGGGACCCCAGCACGGACATGGCCGGTCTCGAAGCGAAGATCGACGAAGCGCTCGCCGTCTATCGCAAGGAATATGCGGAGTACTACAACGCGCACGCTCTGCCCGACTCGCCCGCGATGCGCGATGCCAGCCCTACGGTTGTGCTGGTACCGGGCGTCGGCATGTTCAGCTTCGGAAAGAATAAGGCCGAGTCGCGCATCACCGGGGAGTTCTACATCAACGCTATCCACGTGATGGAAGGCGCGGGCGGGATGGACGAAAACAAGTGTCCGCCGGTGCTGCCGCAGTCCGGCAACGCCGCTCCGACCTCCGCCTTCAGCGTCCACGAGAACTACGTTGCTCTGCCGCCCAGCGAGGCCTTCCGCATCGAGTACTGGGCGCTTGAAGAGGCGAAGATTCGCCGCCAGCCGCCCGAGAAGGAACTCAGCCGCCGCATCGTGTTGGTTGTTGGTGGGGCCAGCGGTATCGGCCGCGAGACTGTCCTGCTGGCGGTCGAACGCGGCGCGCACGTCGTTGTCGCGGACCTTTCCGTCGATGCGGCGCAGAAGGTGGCCGATGAAGCAAAGGCCATCGGTGGCAAGGAGTGTGCCGTCGCTGTCGCTATCGATATCCGCAAGCGCAATGCGATACGTGCGGCGCTGAAGGCGACTATCGAAGCCTTCGGCGGGATCGACATCCTGGTCAACACCGCGGCGCTGTTTCCCTCATCGCCGGACGGCATTATCAGCGATGCACAGTGGGCGCTGACGCTCGAAGTGAACGTCACCGGCAACTACCTGCTCACCGACGAGGCGCAGCAGGTGTTCAAGGCGCAGGGCCTGCCGTCGAGTATCGTGCTCACGAGTTCCGCGAACGCTGTGGTACCCAAGCGCGGCACCGAGGCATACGACGTCAGCAAGGCAGCGCTGAGCCACCTGGTGCGCGAGCTCGCGGTTACCTACTCGCCGCTGCTGCGCGTCAACGGCATCAGCCCGGCGACCGTGGTGAAGGGATCGACGATGTTCCCGCGCGACCGCGTGAAGGCCTCGCTCGCCAAGTACAACATCGCGTTCGATGAATCGCAGACCGATGATGAGCTGCGCAACCTGCTGGCAACGTTCTATGCCAAGCGCACGCTGACGCATGTGCCCATCGATCCGAAGGACTGCGCTGAGGCCATCCTGTTCGTCGGTGGACCGAAGGCTCCGGTCACAACCGGCCACCTGATCCCCGTGGACGGCGGCCTCACCGAGGCGTACTTGCGGTGAGCGCGGACGCTCCGCAGGACAAGCGCGCGCTGGTCGCCATCGACCTCGGCGCGGAGAGCTGCCGTGTGTCGCTGCTGCGCTGGAGGGCCGATGCCGTGCCGCAGATGCAGCTCGTGCATCGCTTTCCGAACCATGCAGTGGAAGGCGTGGACGGGCTGCACTGGGATCTCGACGCTATCCTCTCAGGCCTCGACGATGGTCTGGCGCGTTGTGCGCAGATTGCGACGGAGGGCATACGCTCTATTGCGGTCGATGGTTGGGCCGTGGACTATGTGCGCCTCGACGCGAACGGCTCGCCTGCCGCCGCACCGTTTTGCTATCGCGACGAGCGCACCATCGTGGCCGAAACCTCGCTGCACCAGCGGATCTCCGCTGAGCGCATGCGCGAGTTGACAGCAATCCAGCTTGGCCGCATCAACACCGCCTACCAGATGTTCGCGGACAACGCCGAACTGCGCGCGATGCCCTGGCTCAATCTGCCAGAGTATGTGCTTTATCGCCTCGGCGCACGGCCTGTGTCCGAGCGCACCAACGCGAGCCATACGCAGATGCTGGGCCTTGATGGCGAGTGGAGCGAGGAGATCGTCACCTCACTCGACACAACTGTCTCCGCCATGCCGGAGCTCGTAGATCCCGGCACCGACATTGGTCAGCTGCAGGGTACGCTCGCAGCGCTGCCAGCGTACGCAAACACGCGCCTGATCGCTCCTGCCTGCCACGATACCGCTTCGGCCATTGCCGCCATCCCCGACGCAGGCGAGGACTGGGCCTACATCAGCTCCGGCACATGGTCGCTGGTCGGCACGCTGCTGCGTTCGGCAAACAACTCACTCGGCGCCCGCGAGCAGAACTTCAACAACCTCGTCGGCGCGGACCACGCCATCTGCTTCCACAAGAACGTCAATGGCATGTGGCTACTGCGGCAGTGCATCGAAAGCTGGACAGCGGAAGGCGCAAGCATCGACCTACCGACGTTGGTCGCAGAAGCGTCAAGCATCGGCCCGCGTGACTACGTGCTGGACGTTGATGACCCCGACCTGCTGCTCAGCGGAAGGATGCCACAGCGCATCAATGCGCAGCTGCACCGCCGCAATCTGCCCGAGCTGAGCGTGCACGCCGCGGACGCGGCGGCAATGGCGTCGTTCATCTTCCACAGCCTTGCGCGGCGTTATGCCGAGGTGCTGAGCAGCGTCGCCGCGATCACCGGCAAACAGCTTCGCCGCATATACATCATGGGCGGCGGCAGCCAGAACGAATTTCTCAACCGCCTCACATCCGAGGCCACCGGTCTGCCCGTTTGCCGCGTTGGGGCGGAGTGCTCCACGGTAGGCAACTTCGCCGTGCAGCTAGCCACGCTCGAGCCGGCCCGCTCCACCAGCGAGTGGGCGCGCGTGCTTGAAATCGTGCACTAACGTCCGTAGGGCGTCGCGGTATTGACGAATGGGCTCGGCGGCATCCTGAACCCGGCAAACGGCTCCGGGTGCGCGGGATCGAAGGGCGGAATCTCCGGCCGCACATACTCCGCCAGGTCGAGCTTCTGATCGCGCATGTTCTGCACGATCGCGCGCGCCAGCTCGTACGCTCCATACGAAGTGAAGTGCGTATCGTCCTTCAGCTCCTCCGCCTGCCCGGGGAAAGTGTTGGCAGGGAAGTGCACGAACGCGCGCAGCGTCCCCTGTTCGCCCATCGCTTCAAACAGCGCCTTGCTCAGGGTATTCAGGTCGATCAACGCGACTTTTTGCTCCGCCGCCACTTCACGCATCGCCTGAGGATAGTCACCAAGCGTCTGTACGATTTTGCCGTTGGCATCGAAGTTGCGGCGGTTCATCGAGGTGACCAGGATCGGCGTCGCGTCATGCTCGCGCGCATCGGCAATGTAGCGCCGCAGCAGCGTCTTGTACTCCGTCATCGCCGGCACATTGCCGGCGCCCGGTTTCTGATCGTTGTGTGCGAACTGGATCAGCAGATAGTCGCCGGCCTTGATCGTCGACATGATCTTCGCGTAACGGCGCTCGCTCACAAAGCTCTTGATGGTCTCGCCCGATTCGGCATTATTCGCAATCGCTATGCGCGAATCGAAGAAGGCCGGCAGCATCTGCCCCCACGCGGCCCACGGCTCCTTGTCCTGATCGACTACGGTGGAGTCGCCGGCGAGATACACCGTCGGAATCTCAGGCACCGCGCGAATGCTCATGGAGCGCAGGCTTGGATGGTCCCCGTTGAACTCCAGGGTCAGCTTCTCGTCCCAGTCCAGCGCTCCAACCTCGCGTGGCTTCAGCCGCACTTCGGGCAGCGCGTCCGTTGTCATGGACTCGCCCGGCCGCGTATAGATAGTCGGCGTGCGCACGTTTACGACGAACACCACTGTCTTCGATCCGCCCGCAGGCACGCTCAGCCGGTCGACGAACAGTCGTCGCGACTCCGCTCTTACTGTGGCCGTCGACGACATTTTCCCGCCCAGCTCGAGCGTCACTTCATAGTTGCCATCCGGCACGGCGAGCGAAAAGAAAAAGGGTTTGTCGCTCATGCAGGCATCTTTGGAGAAGCTTTGAGGCGCGGTGCCGAGATCGAATCCGTAAGCCCCCGCTTTCGTCGTTTCAGGCTTCGCGTACAGGGTGCTCGCGCTCAGAGCGCTCCCTCCACGCGCAGAAGCCGCGCATTGGAACCTCCACGACGTTTGCGCGTTGCAGGTACTGAACGCAGCGGCCGCGACAACGGCAAGAAGGGCTTTTCTTCGTGACCGGCGAGCAAAGGAAAACAGAGAGCTGTTAGGGTTCACGATCATCTCCGGTGGGCTCTGATTTGATGCGCAACCGGCGCACCTGAGCATCGCATAGGATTGTACAGAAACTATTTTCCTATTGACTTTCATTATTGCGGCTCCATACAGTTCGGACGGAGTACACGGTATCCATGAGGAGCGTGCGCAAACGCGGTTATCGTCGCGAGGCACGCATCCTTTCCGCCGCGCAGATCAACGAGGAGCAGGAATGTCATTGAAATACCGAGCGTACAGTCTGCGATACAGAAACATGGCGTGGTCTCTAGTTTGCGCCTCATTTTTGTATGGCGCGCTTTCCGCCCAGCAAACCGCACACCCGAAGTCCTCTGAAACCGTTCTGCGCGCCTTCGCCACACCGCCTGCCGAGGCGCGGCCCATGGTCCGCTGGTGGTGGTTCGGCGTGGCCGTCACCAAGCCTGAGATCCTCCGCGAGCTGCAGCAGATGCAGGCGGACGGCATCGGCGGCGCGGAGCTGGCATTCGTCTATCCCGAGGTCTTGGACGATCCGGCCAAGGGGCTGAAGAACCTGCCGTTCCTCAGCCCCGGGATGCTCGATGCTGTGAACTACGCTCAGGCCGAAGGCCGCAAGCTCGGCCTGCGCATCGACATCACGCTGTGCAGTGGCTGGCCATACGGCGGCCCTGCAACGACGCTGGACGAGGCCGCAACGCACCTGCGCACGGCTGAAGTTCCTGTCCCTGCGAATGTTTCGTCCATCGTGGCTCCCGACCTCCAGGAAGGCGAGCGCTTCATTTCCGCATCCGCTGTTCAGCTGCTCGCCAATCCGCCAGCGGGGCCGGCTTTGGTCCCGGGCCGCGGACGTGGAGCACCGTCGCCCATCGCATGGGATCCCACGACCGCCCAGCCGCTCTCGATCGGGCCGGACGGCAGCCATGGGAACGTGGCCATCACTGCGGCCCCGGTCAAGCGTGTCGCTGTGTTTTTCGTGCTCAGCCACACGCGACAGCAAGTCAAGCGCGCGGCTGTAGGTGCGGAGGGCTGGGTGCTTGATCCCTTCTCCCACGCCGCCGTCGCCACGCATCTCAAGGCCGTCGGCGAGCCGCTGCTCAGTGCGTTCGGCAGCACGCCACCCTACGCCATCTTCTCCGACTCGCTCGAAGCCTACGGCGCGGACTGGACACCGAATCTCCCTGCCGAGTTCCTCAAGCGCCGCGGCTATGACCTCATCCCGCATCTGCCGGAACTCGTCGCCGGCGGCTCGCCTGCCGCCGACACCGTGCGCCATGACTACGGCGTCACGCTCACCGAGCTCGTCAACGAGAACTATCTCACGCAGATCGACAAATGGGCCCTCGCGCATCACACCAAGTTTCGCTCGCAAACCTATGGCGAGCCCGCAGTAAGCTTCTCCTCACAGAACCTCGTGGGCCTCGCAGAGGGCGAAGGCCCGCAGTGGCGCGCGTTTTCGACGCTGCACTGGGCCACCTCTGCAAATCACGTGTTCAACCACTCAGTCACGTCGGGCGAGACGTTCACCTGGCTGCACTCGCCGGTTTTCCGCGCGACGCCGCTCGACATGAAGGCTGAGGCCGATATCGACTTCATCATGGGCGAAAACCAGCTCATCTTCCACGGCTGGCCCTACTCCCCGCCCGACAGCATCGTGCCCGAGCCCGGCTGGAGCCTTTATGCGGCGGCGTCGTTCAACCACCACAATCCGTGGCACCCGGTGCTGCCGGAGGTAACCCGCTACATCGCGCGGATCAGTTCTTTGCTGCGCCAGGGCCAGCCAGCGAACCAGGTCGCCATCCTGCTGCCTACTGACGATGCGTGGGCCAGCTTCCGACCGACACAGACCACCATCACCGGGGCGATGCAGCGCCTCATCACGCCTGCGCTGATGTCGTCCATTCTGTCTGCGGGATACAACATCGACTACATCGATGCCGAAGCCATCGACAAGGTCGGCCTGGGAACGCACCAGATACTGGTGCTTCCTCCGACCGACCGCATTCCAGTAGCGACGTTGAGAAAGATTGCTGCGTACACGGCCGCCGGAGGGAAGGCGATCGCTGTCGGTCGCATGCCCTCACTTGATCCGGAAGGCAAGCCCATCTCAAACATCGCCGAATTGACGAAGACCATCGTGCTTGTGCCGGACACGCCACAGCTTGGCCAGGCGCTGCACGATGCGGTTGCGCCGGATTTTCAGGTGAAGTCTGAAGACGCCTCTGCGCGCGATCAGCTTGGGTTCATTCGGCGCAAGCTCGCCGGCGCCGACGTCTACTTTGTGGCGAATACCTCGAACCACACCATTGATGCCAGTGCCACTTTCGCTAGTAGATACAACGGCGGGGCCGTTCTCGACCCGGACACAGGTGAGTCGCAAGCCGCGTCCGCGCGGAATGTGGAGTTGAAGCTCGCGCCGTACGAGTCGCGCGTCTTTATCTTCGAACCGGGTACGCGGCCGACAGAGCCTTCTGTAGTTACAGTCCATCCGGTGCAGGATCTCTCTTCAGACTGGAACGTTTCGTTCACCGGTACACATCAGTCCGCGACGCAACATAAGCTCGCGGACTGGACTGCCGATCCCGCAACGCTGCACTACTCGGGCGAGGCGGTCTACACGCGCGACTTCCGCCTCGACAGTGCTCCTCACGGCCCGCTGTATCTGGAGGTGGAGGGCGGTGCCGCGCTCCCCGGAGCTCCCAACTCACCGGAGGAACACGCTCCCCTCGGCCCCAACGGGCTGCCCGATCCCCTGGTCACGCGCCCAGGTCCGGGCATGCACGCCTACTTCGATCCCCCCATCCACGAAGCCGCTCTGGTCACCATCAACGGCCAGCCTGCGGGCGCGTTGTGGCATCCGCCATATCGTCTCGACATCACGAAGTTCGTGAAGGCCGGGGAGAATCACATCGAGATGCATGTCTTCAACACGGCGCTCAACGCCTGGTCCGCGCTCTCACCGCACGATTACAAGCCCCTGATCCAGAAGTACGGCGACCGCTTCCAAATGCAGGACCTCGACAAGGTCAAACCCATTCCCTCCGGCATCCTCGGCAGCATCCGCCTCGTGGAGACAAAGTAGCCTCATGAAAATTTCGATCCTGTCCCATTCCGTCGCGCGCCTCCTCATCGGGGGTGCGCTGTTTTTTGCGGGCCACAGCATTGCGCCCGCGCAGAACTATCCGCAGCCCACGCCGGCCCAGCAGGCGGGCATTGATAAGGACGCCTCGCGGCACTTCGGCGATGCTCCCGCCGACCCGGGTCCACTTGCTACCGATCTGCCGCCCGCGATGACGCCTGCCGCCATCGATGCGGCTACGCGCAAGGTAGCCGACTGGCAGCTCGCGCGTTCTGAGCCGTACTTTGATCGCATCTGGACCTGGAGTGTGCTCTACAGCGGCTTCATAGCTGCGTCCGACTCTACCGGCGATGCGAAGTACCGCGACGCCATGATGGCGATGTCGAAGAAGTTCGATTGGGCCGAGCGCAGCAAGATGCCCAACGCCGACGACCAGAGCATCGGCCAGACCTACCTCGAGCTCTACCTGCACGACGGCAAGAAAGACCCCGCGATGATCGAACCCACGCGCGCCAGCCTCGACTCCGTGATCGACCTGCCCACGCTGCGTCCGGGAGATCCGCGCATCCCATGGTGGTGGTGCGACGCGCTGTTCATGGCGCCGCCGGTGTGGGCGCGCATGTATGCCGCGACCGGCGACCACAAGTACATCGACTACCTCAACACGCAGTGGCAACGCAGCTACGAAACACTCTGGGACAAGGACGAGCACCTCTACGCGCGCGATGCCACGTACATCCCGAAGCGCGAAGCCAACGGCAAGAAAATCTTCTGGTCGCGCGGCGAAGGCTGGGTGATCGGCGGACTTGCCCGCACACTGCAGTATCTGCCGAAGGACGATCCGCGCCGCCAGTTCTACATTCAGAATCTTCGCGAGATGTCCGCGCGCCTTGCCGCGCTGCAATCGCCGGACGGCCTCTGGCACGCCGGCCTGCTCGACCCCGAGCATTATCCGCTGCCCGAGATTTCCGGGTCAGCTCTCATCACTTTCGGCATGGCCTGGGGCGTGAATGAAGGTGTGCTCGACCGCGCGGTCTACGGGCCAGTCATCGCGAAGGCGTGGCGCGGCATGCTGCAGCACATCTACGCGGATGGCCGCCTCGGCGACATCCAGCAGACCGGCCCCGAGCCTGCCTTCTACACGCCTTCTGCGAGCTACAACTACGGTGTCGGCGGCTTCCTGCTTGCGGCGAGCGAGATCAAACGCATGGCCCAGCGCCCCGCAACGGCGGATGCCGCAGCGACTACCGACCCCGGACGCTCCGCCAACATTGTTCTGCCCACGCCTGCGAATCCCAAGCTGCGCAGCATCTTTCTTGTCGGTGACTCCACCGTCCGCAACGGCCGCGGTGACGGCGCCAACAACCAGATGGGCTGGGGCGAGCCCTTCGTCTCCTACTTCGATACGCAGAAAGTCAACGTTGTGAACCGCGCGATCGGCGGCCGCAGCTCGCGCACCTACATCACCGAAGGGCATTGGGCGCGCACACTGGTGCTCATCAAGCCCGGCGACGTCGTGCTCTTCCAGTTCGGCCACAACGACAGCGGTCCACTCGACGATACAGCCCGCGCGCGCGGCACCATCAACGGCGTCGGCGACGAGACGAAGGAGATCGACAACCCCATCACGAAGCAGCACGAAACGGTGCACACGTTCGGCTGGTACATGACGCAGTACGTCAAGGACACGAAGGCGAAGGGAGCCATCCCGATCATCTGCTCGCTTGTGCCGCGCAAGACCTGGAAGGACGGCAAGATTGTGCGGGGCGCCGATAGTTATGGCGGATGGGCGCGCGAAGTCGCTGAGAAGGAGCACGTCGCCTTCATCGACCTGAACGAAATCACGGCGCGCAAGTATGATGCGCTGGGCGAGGCCGCGGTCGATCCACTCTTCGGCGACCCGCACACCCACACCACGCTCGCCGGGGCGATCATGAATGCGGAGAGTGTGGTCGCGGGCCTCAAAGCGCTACCGCACGATCCGGTCGCGAAGGACTTCTCCGCCAAAGGAAAGGCCATCAAGCGATACACCAGCAATTAGGCGCTACCGAAAAATGGCCCCGGAGCGTGCGCCATACGTACGCTCCGGAGCCATCTTGCGATCGTTCAGCTAGAAGGTAATGCGTCCGGCAAACTGGAAATCGCGCGGGTTACCGGATGCGGTTGTGAGTGTGCCGAACGCGTTGCCCGCCGCTGTGCCCGGTGCTCCCCAGGTTGCGGTAAGCCCGCCCAGCGTGGCGTGGTTCGCCACGTTCAGGCAGTCGACCTCAGCGATAAACTTCACCCGCTCGAAGATCGGGAACGTACGCCGGAGGCTAGCGTCGGCGTTCCAGGAATACGGATTGCGCAGCCCATAGGGAGCGGTGCGCGTAACGTTGCCGATCAGGTTGTTGGCCACCGTCGTCTGTTTGGAGACGGGGTCCGTATAGGAAAACAAGAAGGTCGGAGCTTTGAACGCACTGGGATCGATGTACTGCACGCCGAACTGCCGATAGCCGCCGTTCTTGCGCGCCGTGCCTGCGTAGTTGGGGTTGTAGTCGACTTCGCACGTGCCGGCGTTCGGCGTGTTGCATCCGCCGCCGCTGATGACGAACGGCGTGCCGCTGGTGAAGCGGTAGATGCCCGAAAGCTGCCATCCGCCAGCAAGGGCGCGCACCAGGCGGCTGGAGACGTGTTGACCGTACGGCATCTGCCAGACGCCGTACACCGAGACGTTGTGCGGAATATCCGTCGTGGTGAGAGAACGGTCGATGCTGTTCTGCTTGAACGATGCGTTTGTCCCATCGACCGAACCGGCAGGAAGATCGAACCCGCTGCGGAACGTGCCTTCGTCGCCCATGTTCTTCGACCAGGTGTAGTTCAGGGTCCAGCTCACACCATGCCATGCACGCTGGCTCAGCGAGGCCTGCAGCGAGTTGTAACTGATGTTCGCCACGTTCTGTCCCCAGAGATCGGACACGCCCGAGTACTGCGGGAAAGCGACCAGCGTCTGTGCGACGGTCGTCTTCGTCGCTGTACCCGAAACCGCCGGGTAGGGAACCTTGTATCCGGGCAGGTTGGCCTGCACGATGGCAAGGTTCGCCGGAGTCGCGGGAGCACCCAGCAGAGGCGCTTTACCGGAGGAGTCGGCGAGCCTTCCCAATGCGAGCAGGTAGCGCGGGTCCAGTTGGTTCGACCAGTATCCCCGTGCGTTCGATCCGCCCGCCAGCAGGAAGTGGCTCTGCGTGCCCGCGTAGTTCAGCGTCAAGGTCAGCGAGTTGGTGATCGCCTGCTGAATGCCCGCGTTATAAAGCGCGAACTCCGGCGCGCGCCCGGAGAGGTAGGGGTCGGCATAGGTGACAGTGCCCGCCGTCACAAACGCTCCGGCGGAGTTGATGTAGTTACCCGTGTTGAGCGTCTGCGAGGCAGCGCTGGGCGCGGTGTTCGTAGGCAGATTGAAGTTGGGGCCGCCGAAGTTCGTATTCGCCAGGCCAATGGACTGGAAGTACGTGCTGTTGTTCAGATAGTACGAAGGTCCGGCGCCCACGCCGCTGGTAGCCTCAGCCGGCGCAGTTGCCGTTGTGTTGAAGCCGGTCTGTCCCGTGCCGTTACCGGCCCCTCCACGCCCGCCTACACCGCCGCCGATCGAGTAAACGATGCCGTAGCCCGCACGGATAACGGTAGTCGGTGTGACCGCATAGGCAAGACCGATCCGGGGACCGAAGTTCTTCCACCACGTCTGCACCGGGGTGCGGCAGTTGCAGCTGACGCCGGGACCGCCGTAGTTGCCGGCGAACTGCAACAGGCCGGGCGTTCCCGTGATCGGGTTGGTGAGGTTCGGGTTGAGGAAGCTCCAGCGGTCCAAGACTTCATGGAATGGCGGAAAGTAATCCCAACGCAGCCCGATGTTGACGGTGAGCTTGGGCGTGACCTTCCAGTTGTCCTGGATGTATGGCGATATGTCGTGATAACGTCCGCCCGTCTCCGAAACCGACTGTATACCGATGCCCGACGAGCCTGCCGCTCCCAGCAGAAAGCTCGCATAAGAGAAGCCCGAGTTGGTGGTGCTCAACGAGGAACCGGAGAAGTTTGCCGTGGAGTTCGCCGAGTAGGGAACCGTGTAGATACCGGACGGTCCGACCTGCGGTGCTACGTTGTCTTCCAGCCATTGCATCTGCGCACCAATGGTGATGTTGTGAGCGCCTTTGGAGATAAGGAAATTGTCGAGCAGGGTGAAGGTATTCGGGACCGTGGTCTGTGTTGCACCGCTGGCCCCATTCGCAGTCCACTGCGCAAGCGCCGTGGGGAACGCGGTGGTGGTGCCGAAGCTCGCGCCCGGAAAGTCAGTGGACGCCTGGCCCGCCGGCAGATTCGTGATGCCGAGATCGGCGCCGGCCTGGTAGCCCGCTGCGCCATCAGTAAGCGACGTTACAGGTTGAGCAAATCGGTTGAAGCCATACTTGAACTGGTTCGTCATGTGCTCGGTGATCTGCCACGCGTGCTCGATGTCCGTGACGACCGGGATGATCTGCGCGTACCCGCCGTTGGTGTAGGGCAATGGAAGCACCACACCCGCAACAGTAGGAGTCACGTTAGAGCCGACGGTAAACGGAACGTTCTTGCGCACGCCGTAAGCCATCACATACGACAGACGCTGCCTGGCGGTGAGATCGAAATCTGCGCGCCCCGCAATCTCCCAGTTGTCATAGCCGGAAGGCACGCCACCGTAGTAGTTGTTGACGAGGCCGCTCCTGGTCGGGGCCGGAAGGAAGCTTTGCATCTTGAGCGCGATGGGTGAGAGATAACTCTGCGGAATGATGTTGCCGGGGAAAGGATTACGGCAGAGCGTCCCTCCATGCGCGGCTGTGCAGGCGGCAGTCGAGGTCGGATCGTAGATCTGACCGACGGTTGTCGTCGTGCAGCCGGCGGAGCCCGTCGTGCAGCCCGCGGGAGTGTTGACGGTAGAGAGCAACTCGCTGAAGTTGCCCTGCCGCATCAGGGCTGTCGGCACGGTGAGGAAGTTGGGATTGATGCCATTGCGTCCGTGGTACTTGTCATACGTGACGTAGAAAAATCCTTTCTTGCGCGTGAACGGGATGGGCCCGCCACCCGAAGCAACGAACTCCGACTGGTGTTCATCCGGCTTGGGCGACGCCACGGTGTTGCCGTTAGCGTCCTTGGTGGTCGCGGTCTTTGAGGCATAGGTCCAGGCGTCGAACGCACGCGCGCGTACGAATCCCGCAAGGATGCCGTGGTACTGATTCGCACCGGACTTCAAAGTGAAGTTGATCAGGCCCGCGCCCTGGTACTCGGCGTCCGGTGTGCTCGTAACCACCTGGAACTGATCGATCGCCTCAACCGGGATCGCGTTCGACACGATGCGGTTGTCGCCCTGTTGATTGATCGTCGTGACGGGAATGCCATCGACGTACACTGCGGCGAGATAGTTGCCGGTGCCGCCGATGATCGGCGCGCGCGCTCCGCCCTGTGTTCCGGGCAAGAGGGTGGCGAAGGCCGTCGGATCGCGCTGTTGGCCGCTCATCTGCAGCGGAAGGTTTTCGTACGTAGTGTTCTCCATCACGCCGCCGAGAGTGGCGTTCGTAGTTTCAAGGGCAGGTGGAGCTTCGGAAACGGTGATCTCTGCCGACTCGGAACCGACCGTGAGCGTGATGTTGAGGCCTGTCATTCTGAGGGCATCGATCACCAGGTTCTGCTGCACGAAATCCTGAAACCCCGCCGCCTTCGCTCGAACGGTGTACTTGCCGGGCAGGATCGGCGCGATGGTGTACAGACCGTCGCCTGTGGTCTGTCGCGTGGTGGCCACGCCGGTATCCACGTTGGTTGCGGTGATGGTGGCGTTGGGGACAATGGCGCCCGTCGCATCCACGACGGTGCCCTGGATGCCTGCCTCGCCGCCGGTCTGGGCGAACGCGGCCGGTGATGCGGCAAGACCGAAGCAGAGCAGCAGGCTGAGGAAGAGGGAAGAAGTGAGGGATGAGAAGAGGGATGAGGTGAGGTTATTGAAGCGTGGCCGGCTACTTACGCGCTCGTGCGGCGCATCTGATTCATGTGAGTGCATGGTTCCTCCAAAAGGGGCCGAAATGCGTCAGGCTCTCGGCATAAACCCTAAGGAATTAGAAAAGGAAATGTCAATAGGAAAATAGTTCCGCTGCTAAAGTACGCCAGCCCGACGGGGCTCCGCAGAGTTGCGTCTTCAGAAAAAGAAAAGCCCGGCTACGCGCTGGGCGCAACCGGGCTGGGGAGGAAAAAGCCGAGGCTAGAAGTTGATGTGGGCCGCTACCTGGAAGCTGCGGGGTTTGTTCGACACAGCAGTGACCGCTCCAAATGCAGCATTGCCGAAGGATGCGTTCGGGCCGACAATGGTGCCGTTTGAGTTGCTGCCAAAGATCGTGTGGTTGGCTACGTTGATGCAGTCGGCTTCCAACTGCACATTGAGCGCCTCATGGATTTTGAATGTGCGTTTCAGGTTTGCATCCATATTGGTGGACGCCGGATTGGTGAGGCCGAAGGCTCCTGTCCGTGGCACATTGCCGAGCAACTGCTGCTGCGAAGAGGTGGGGGAACTGTTCGGCACAGCCTGGAAAGCGTTGCTGTCGATATATTTCACCGGTGTGCAACCGGCGCCCGTCGGGGTTCCGTCCACACTGCCGACGCCTATATTGCAGGCAGTCCGTTGTCCGCTGGCGTTGCGGCCGTAACCTCCGTTTATGCGTGCGTTGCCGGTGAATGCCGGGTTGACGTTTGGCATGCATTGTCCCTGACCGGGAGAGCTGCAACTCGCCGCCGTGATCAGTACTGGCGAGCCGGAACCGTAGGTGAAGATGGCGCCGAATTGCCACCCACCGAATGCCTGGCGCGTGATGACGTTCTGCCCGCCGAGCATTCCCTTGCCGAAGGGCAACTGGTAGACCCCGAACGCGTGTGCCACGTGCCGTTGCGAGATGACAGTGTCCCCGCGCTCGATGCGGTCCTGATGCCAGCTGCGAGTGCCGCCGGAGATTGCCGCCGCCGGAATGTCGAAGCCGCTGCGGAATGTACCGTCGTCGCCTATGTTCTTCGACCAGGTGTAATTGACGCTGTAGTTCAGTCCGTGCCAGCTCCGCTGATCAAGCATGATCTGGAGCGAGTTATAGCTGAAGTTGGCTGTGTTGACACCCCACGTATCGGTAACGCTGGAGTACTGCGGGAAAGCGGTCAAACCCTGCGCAATAGTGGCACTGGTGTTGACAGCAGCCGCTGCCTGGAAGAATGCCGGGATGCTGATACCCGGCATCGCTGCCTGGGCTTTAGCCACGTTCGCCGCGGTTGCCGCCGAGGTCAGAATCGGTGAAGTCCCTGCCGCGTTGGTTACACCAGCCAAACCCGCAAGATAGATGGGATTGAGCTGGTTGGCCCAATAACCGCGAATGTTACCGCCGCCTGCCGTCGAGTTGTAGAGGTGGTGACTCTGATTTCCCACATAGTTGATTGAAAGCGTCAGGCTGTTGGTCATCGCCTGCTGAACGCCGAGGTTATAGAACGTGAAGTCCGGCGCACGTCCCGAGAAATACGGATCGCCGTAACTGACCGAGGAAGGCGAAACGAAGCCGCCCGAGCCGTTGAGGTAATTGCCGGTATTGAGGATCTGAGAAGCTGCCCCAGGTGTGGGTGCGGCCGGATAGGCATTTCCGCCAAACAATGCGGTGCTGCTCTTCGCGATAGATGTGAAATATGCGCTGTTGTTCAGGTAATAGGATGGACCGGCGTTGATGCCGGATGTGACTTCAGCCGGGCTGGTTGCGGTGGTGTTGAAGCCGAGACCGCCCGTGCCGTTGGCTGCACCCACACGGCCACCGACGCCGCCGCCCTGCGAGAAGACGTGACCGATACCGACGCGGAAAACTGTCTTCGCGCTCGGCGCATAGGTGAAACCGACACGTGGGCCGAAGTTCTTCCAATAGGTCTGGACCGGCGTACGGCAACCGCAGCTTACGCCGGTGCCACCGTAGTTGCCGGCGAACTGGATTGCTCCCGGCGTACCGGTCGCGGCATTGGTGAGCGACGGATTGAGGAAGCTCCATCGATCAAGCACCTCGTGGAACGGCGGCAGATAGTCCCAGCGCAGGCCCGCGTCGAGCGTGAATTTAGCGCTGATCTTCCATGTGTCCGAAACATACGGAGCAATGGGCAGGTAGCGGCCGCCGGTTTCCGCAAGCGGCTGGATGGAGAGCGACGTATTGCCAACCGCACCCAGCAAGAAGCTGGCATAGGAGTAGCCACTGGGCGTGCCGAGAGTGACGACACCAGAGGAGTTGGTTGTGCTCGCTGTCCCTGTGTTGAGCGTCGTCCCGACATAGTTGGCGGTGGAGTTCGCCGAAAACGGCAGCGACAGAAATCCAGAGCTCGTAGCCGGGTTGGCGTTGTTGATCTGCTGCCACTGCATCTGAATGCCTGCGGTGATGTTGTGCGCACCCTTGGTGTATTGGAAGTTATCGACAAGGGTGAAGTTATTCGGTGTCGTGAGCTGCGTGGAGACTGAAGCTCCGTTACCGGTCCAGGTCTGTTGAGCCGTGCCAAAGTAATTGGTGGTTCCGAAGGACATTCCGGGAAACTCACGACCTGCTTGTCCCGCGGGGAGATTGGTCACGCCCAGGGTAGTCGGTGAGTAAGCCGCCACTCCGTCGGTCGAGTTCTGAATGTTCATGAAGAAGCGAACATAGCCGAACTTCAACTGGTTCACCATCGAGTTCGAAATGGTGTAGGTGTGCTCGACGTCATAGACCTTCGGGAAGATGGCGGCAAGATCGCCACCGGTATAGGGCTGTGGCAGGTACGGGCTGCCAAAGTTGTTGAAGTAGTTGACCGCACCCATCGCGCCGATCGTCGAGATCCGCTGCTTGGCGTTGATGTCGAAGTCTACGCGCCAGTCGATGGCGTGGTTGTCAAAACCACCGGGAAGGCTGGCGGTGTAGTTGTTGGTCAACGTGTTCGTGGCCGTCACATCGGGAAGAAACGACTGGGCCTTCTGTGCGATGGGCGAGATGTAGTTGGCCGGAATGATGTTGTTGGTAAGAACGCCATTCTTGGTCCCCTGAAAGGGCTGACGAGTGCAAGTGCTGCCGCTGCATGCGTTCGAGGTGGGATCAAAGAGGAACGCAGGGTTGGCGTAGGGCGTGGTGCCGTTTGGAACCGTGGCCAGCGTACCGGAGACGCCCCCGTTTGCGATGCACGTGGCCTGGGCGGCCGTATCGGCGTTGCCCGACGGCGTAAGGATGCGCAGACAGTTGAGCTGGGTAAAGTCTCCCGCGCGCATCTGTGCCGTCGGGATGGTGAACTGCGCCGGGTTTGAGGCGCTGCGGTTGTGGAACCTATCGTATGCCACGAAAAAGAAGACGCGCTTCGTGAAGGGGATATGGCCGCCAACGGACGCGGAGAACTCGTTCTGGTGGTCGACGGGTTTCGGCGCGAAGACCTTCTGTCCGGCAGCGTTGGTGACGATGGTGGCCTTGTTCGCGAATCCGTTGAGGTCGAATGCGGTGTTGCGGATGAAGTCTGAGACCTGCCCGTGGTAACCGAGCCCGCCTGACTTCATGGTGACATTGGTCGCCCCGGCGCCGGAGTATTCGACTGGCGGCGAACTGGTCACCTCCTGGAACTGGTCGACAGCTTCCACACTGACAGCCTGAGAGACGACCCTGTTATCCGCTTGCTGATTGATCGTCTCAGCGGGAAGTCCATCAAGGTACAGTTGGCCGAGATAGTTTCCGATGCCGCCGATGATGGGCAAGCGTGCTCCGCCTTGCGCCCCGGGCGCGAGCGTGGCGAAAGCCGTTGCGTCGCGCATCGCGCCGTTGGTGACCAGTGGAAGATTCGAGTAGGTGGCGTTCTCGATCGTCAACCCGATAGACGAGTTCGTCGTTTCAAGGGCCGGCGGAGCAGCAGTCACTTCGATTTCGGCGCTCTCCGCGCCCAGCGAGAGCTTCACATCGAAGCCGGTCAGCTTCAGAGCGTTGGCGGTCAGGTTCTTCTGCACGTACGTCTTGAAGCCCGGCGCCTTCACGGTGACGGTGTATGTGCCCGGGATGATCGGCGAAATGGTGTACAGCCCGCTGCCCGAAGTCTCGCGCGTCGTTGAGACGTTCGTTGCATCGTTGGTGGCCGTAACGGTGGCGTTAGGCACCGAGGCACCGGTGGGATCCGTAACGGTCCCGCTGATGCCGGCCTCGCCGCCAGTCTGCGCAAGCAGGGCGGGGGAAGTGAACAGGGCGAGCACGAACATGCAAACGAGGGAGAGCAGACTCTTGACGGAAAAGGTGCAGCAGTGAATGCGCTTCTTTGGCGCAGTTAGATCACGGGAAGTCATGGTGCCTCCAAGCGAAACATTATGTAGTGCTGGTCTCGGGATAGAACCCTACGGTGTCGAAATCAATGATGTCAATAGAAAAATAGTTCCAAGACTAAAATTCAAACCCGCAACAATCGCGCTGCTGTTTCCGCTAAGGAACGAAGAAAAACCCGGCTGCGCGCGGGGCGCAGCCGGGTTGAGGAGGGAAACAGATTGCCGGTTGAAATGCTTCAGTTCGCTTTAGAAGTTGATCCTTCCTGAGAGCTGGAACGAACGGGGATCGGCGCTGGCGAAGTTGAGGGTGCCGAAGGATGCGTTGTTGACGTTGACCTGGATCTGGTTGTTGCCGGCGTTGTTGCCGAACGTCGTGTGGTTGGTGAGGTTGGCCCCGTCCACACCGAACACGAAGTTAAGCCGTTCGTTGATAGGAAAGACGCGGCGCAGACCCATGTTCAGGCGATAGTTGTCCGGTCCGCGAAGCTCATACGGGAAACGCGGAGCATCACCGATCATGTAGTTGCCGGAGTTGCAGAACGGGCCCACGGTCGTCGCGCAGCCAGGATTTGGCGTAGTCGTTGAGTTGGCGGCACCCACATTATTGTCGGTACCCGCGCCCGAGCTTGAGCTGCTGATGTAGCCCTGGACGTACTTGGTGCTGCCAAGCGTGGCTGCAGTGATGCCTTGCCCCCACTTGCCGTTTATACGCGATTCGCCGTGGAAGTTTGGGTTGATATCCGGCATGCATGTACCCTGGCCGACGTTCTGTGTACTGTTGCAGCTGCCAACGACGGGTAATGGCAGGCCGGAGCTGAGTTGGAAGATGAGCGATGTCTGCCAGCCGCTCAGCAGCGCACGTGTAATGAAGTGATTGCCACCAAAGCTGCCCTTGCTGTACTGGCTGTTGTAAACGCCAAAGATGCTGAGGTTCTGCGGCTGGTCGTTGATGGAAATAGAGCGATCAATCCGGTTCTTGGGGTGGAACGCTCCGTCGCCAATGGCGAACGCCGGAATGTCGTAGCCGCTTCGCTGGGTCCCGGCGTCGTCCACGTTCTGTGAGTAGGTGTAGTTGACGTTGAAACTCAGCCCCTTGGACGCGCGCTGAGCAAGGGAGATTTGCAGGGAGTTATAGCTTCCGTTCGCGACGTAGTTGCCCCAGAAGTCCGAGGTGCCGGAGTACTGCGGCTTCCAGGTCAGCATGTGTGCGATGGTGGCATTGGTATTTAGGGCCGCCGCAGCAGTGTAGCCTGCGTACGGTATAGGGAGGGTGATCCCTGTAGCCGTTTGCGCGGCTGCAATGTTGGCGGCAGTTGCCGGCTTGCTGAGATTTGCGCCCAGAGCGAGGTACTTCGGATCGAGCTGCCCGGCGTAGAGCCCGCGGATGCCGCCCGCGCCTGAGATGAAGTGGCTCTGGCTGCCGGAGTAGTCCACCGAGATCGTCATATTCTTGGTGATCTCCCGCTGCATCCCGAAGTTGAAGAAGGAGAACTGTGGAGCGCGGCTGCCGATGTAGGGGTCGGCGTAATTGATGCCGCTGCCGCTGCCGCCGGAAGCGCCTGTCCCGGTCACATAGAAACCTGTCCCGAGGTTCTGGGATGCCGCCGAGATGGGCGATGTCCCCGGAAGCACATAGTTCGGACCACCGAAGTTCGCATTCTTGGCAGAAAACGCAGGATTATTGTTTAGATAGAAGGCCGGGCCGGAGGTGCTGTCCGGGAGCGAGATCGGCGTGTTGAAGCCCGTCTGGCCCGTTCCGGTGCCGGCGCCTGCTGCTCCCCCCGTGGCGCCGCCATGGGAGTAGGTGAGACTGTAACCGCCGCGGAAAATAGTCTTCTCATCCACGGCAAAGGCAAAGCCCACACGAGGCTCAAAGTTCTTCCAGTAAGTTTGCACTGGCGTCCTGCACTGGCAACTTAGGCCTGTGCCCCGATTGCCTGCGAACTGCAGGGCTCCCGGGCTACCTGTCAGAGCGTTGGTCAGATCGGGGTTCAGGAACGACCAGCGGTCCAGGACTTCGGTGTACGGCGGGATATAGTCCCAGCGCAGTCCGGCATTGATCGTCAGCTTAGGCGTGAGCTTGAAGTCATCCTGAAAATAGAACGCGGCAGGCCGATACCGTCCGCCAACGATGCTGAAGGGCTGCTGAGTGGTGCTGGCGTTGCTAACAGCCCCCAGAAGGAAGCTCGCATAGGCGTTGCCTGTGTTCGCGGCATAGTTCGTCCCGTTCGACGTCAGGTTTGCGCTTTCGTTCACCGTGAAAGAAAGCGACGTGGGGGTTGAAGGTCCGTCGGCCGCATCGGAATTGTTCTCCAGCCACTGGATCTGACCGCCGAAGTTCATCGAATGCTTGCCCTTAAGGAGGGCCAGATTGTCAAGAAATTCGTAGGTGATGGAACGATTAGTCGTGCTTGGGGTGTTGCCCACCCAGCTTGTCGGCGCGTTTGTGCCGCTGAATGAGAGGTTCGCCGCATTGTCTGACGCTTGTCCTGCAGGAAGCCCGGTAATACCTGACGCCGCGAGACCGTACGTCTTCGGGTCCGTGGTGCCGGTGATGTTTCCGACCGGCGGTCCGCCGAAGTAGATGAAGCCGTAACGCGCCTGGTTCACGAGGTTCGGCGTGATTTGGTATGTGTGCTGGATGTCGGCGATATTGCCTGTGATCGTCGATAGGGTTGTGACGATGTATGGCACCACGGCGACGCCGGGAGTGGCGGTACCCGTGTACGGCACGGCGTGCCGCCGGCCCTGGTTGTACGCACCGGAAATCGTCTGTTTGGGTGAGATCGTGTAGTCCACCCGCGCGGACCACAGGAAGTTATCGAATCCGGACGGTGCGCCGCTCGCAAAGTTATTGGTGATCGCCGAGGTCAACGGCGCGGGCAGGAATTTGGCCATGTACTGGCTGATAGGCGAAAGCTGGCTGGCGGGAATAACGTTCACCGCGGCGCCAGTCGGTACCGGAGCACCGTTGGCTCCGTTGGTCGCGCCCGGTCCGTAGCCGTATTGATAGCGGCATGGTCCATTTGTGCTGTGGGCGGTGCAGGTTGCCTGAGTCGTCGGGTCGTAGATCGGATTTGAAATTTCGCTGAAGTCGCCCGTACGCATTTTCAACGTGGGAACGGTGCTGAATACCGGATTGGCGGCGCTGCGCGATTTGAACTTGTCCAGCGTCGTGAAGAAGAACAACTTGTCATGACCGTTGATGAGGTGCGGGATGGTGATCGGACCGCCAAACGTATAGCCGTACTCGATCTGGTGCTCGGCGGGTTTGGGTCCCGGGCGGCTGACGAGAACACCGTTGACCAGCGTTGGCACCGTGTTGGTCAGGGAGCCGGGTTTCGAGCTAAATGTCCACGCATCGAAGATGGTGTTGCGGACGTAGGTAAAGACCGATCCGTGGTACTTGTTGGTGCCGGCCTTCAGGTTGTAGTTCTCCAGTCCCGCTCCCTGATATTGCGCAGAGTATCCGCTGGTGACGACCTTGATCTGGTCGATGGCTTCCAGAGGAACGATGTTGAAGACAGGGCGGTTGTCTCCTTGCTGGCTCGCAGTGGTGAGGGGCAGGCCGTCGACGTAAAGTTCGCCGACGCGTTGGCCGGTTCCACCGATGATCGAGGAACGGCCGCCGGGGTTTACCTGGGCGCCGGGAAGCAGATTCGAGAACTGTGTGATATCTCGCTGCTGGTTGCCGGCAAAGAGTAGCGGAAGAGCTGAGTAAACGCTGTTCTCGATCGTCCCGCCGAGCGTGGCGCTGGTCGTATCGAGAGCCGGAGGAGCGGCGCTGACTGTAACGACTTCGGACTGGCTGCCGGCATTGAGCGTTACGTTCAGGCCGACATTGGCCAGCGCATCGACGACCACATTTTCCTGTTTGAATGTGGCGAAGCCGTCCTTCGTGACGGTCACGGTGTACGTGCCGGGGAGAAGCGGGTTCAAAGTGTAGAGTCCGCTCGAGGAAGCCGTCCGGGCGGTAGTAACGCCGGTGGCTACGTTGAGGGCCGTAGCGGTCGCATTTGGGATGATGGCTCCGCTTGAATCGGTGACGGTGCCGGTGATGCCGCCGCCGCCGGACTGGGCCTGCGTAAGAGAAACGCCGAGCAATGCGATGCATAGCACAAGCAGCGTTCGCATGGTGAGTTTCACGTTGCGGAACAGGGAAATCTCTGAAGTGCGCTCTTGTGGCGCACCTAAATCGTGTGAAGTCATGCTTCCTCCGTACAAAAGCGAAAATTGCGACTGGTCTCGGGATAGAACCCTACGGGTTTGCAAACATCAATGTCAATAGGAAAACAGTTCCAAGACAACAACTTTACATTCCGCATGGCATCCACGGACTCTCCGGACTGCGTCAAGGTCATGTATTTGGTGGACTTGAGCCTCCATCATCGCCCCCGTAAATGCACGAACGCTCCCGGACATAGGGAGCGTTCGTAGCACGGAGCGTATGAAGTTCTCAGACTTTACTCACTTCGATGTCGTCCGCTGATCAAGCTTCAGATTCAAGGCAAGCACATTGACTCGCGCTTCTCCCAGCACGCCGAACTGCCGCGGCGTCACCTGTTCGGCCACCAACTGTCGTACGGCCTCCCTGGTTAACCCGCGCTCATGGGCGACTCGTCCCACCTGATAGAAGGCGGCAGCCGGCGTAATGTCTGGATCCAGTCCCGAGGCGGATGTCGTCACCAGATCAACCGGCACGGAAGCGCCATTACTCTCCGCCGCAATATTTTGGGCGACGCGATCGCTCAAAGCTTTGCTCGTTGGTCCGAAGTTCGAGCCGGACGACCCACCCGCGTCGTACCCTGTGCCGGCGGCAGAGGGCCGGCTGTGGAAATAGCGCGGGCCGGTGAACGCCTGGCCAATCAGCTTCGACCCGATAACGTCGCCGCTGGCGTTGCGAATCAATTGTCCGCTGGCCTTATCGGGAAACGCGACGTGGGCGATAGCTGTAACGGCAAGAGGATATCCGATGCCCAGAAGAACGGCGGTGATTGCGGTGTAAAGCAGCGAGGTGATGATGTGTTTCGTCATATATGCCTTCTTGAGTGCCGTTCTTCACGCACTGACTAACAACTACGCCAGGTGCACGGCCGTGATGATAATGTCGATCGCCTTGATGCCAATGAACGGGACGATGATGCCGCCCAGACCATAGACCAGCAGGTTTTTCTGCAGCAGCGCCGCCGCGGACATTGCCTTGTACGACACGCCACGCAGTGCCAGTGGAATCAGCGCCACAATGATCAGTGCATTGAAAATGACGGCCGAAAGAATCGCCGACTCCGGGCTATGCAGATGCATGATATTCAGCGCGTTCAACACCGGGAACACACCCGCAAACATCGCCGGAATAATCGCGAAGTACTTTGCGACATCGTTCGAAATCGAGAACGTCGTCAGCGCACCACGGGTCATCAGCAACTGTTTGCCGATGGCGACGATCTCAATCAGCTTCGTCGGATCGGAGTCGAGGTCGACCATATTGCCTGCCTCTTTGGCGGCCTGCGTGCCGCTGTTCATGGCAACGCCGACATCGGCCTGCGCCAGCGCGGGCGCATCGTTGGTGCCGTCGCCAGTCATCGCAACCAGCTTGCCTTCGGCCTGCTCGCGGCGGATCAGGTCCATCTTGTCCTTCGGCTTGGCCTCGGCAAGAAAGTCATCAAGCCCCGCTTCACGCGCAATCGCCGCAGCGGTTAGCGGGTTGTCGCCGGTGATCATTACGGTGCGTATGCCCATCGAACGAAGCTGCGCGAAGCGCTCTTTCATGCCGCCCTTCACCACATCCTTCAGGTGAATCACGCCCATGGCGCGACCATTTTCCGCGACCACCAGTGGCGTGCCGCCGGCGCGCGCAATCTCGTCGACACTCGCACGCACCTCTGCGGGAAGGGAGCTTCCGCGCTCCACCAGGTAAGCGGCGATTGCGTCCGCCGCACCCTTGCGTATTGTTCGGCCGTCCATGTCGAGTCCGGACATCCGCGTCGTCGCGCTGAATGGAATGAACTGCGCATTCAACTCTGCGAGTTCACGCCCGCGCAACCCATAGCGCTCCTTCGCGAGCACCACGATCGACCGTCCTTCAGGCGTCTCGTCGGGCAGGGAAGAGAGCTGCGCCGCATCGGCAAGCTGGTCGCTCGACACACCCGGCGCCGGCACAAACTCCGACGCCTGCCGATTGCCCAGCGTGATGGTGCCGGTCTTATCCAGCAGCAGCGTGTTCACATCGCCCGCCGCTTCAACAGCACGCCCCGATGTGGCGAGCACATTGTGCTGCACCAGGCGGTCCATGCCTGCGATGCCGATGGCCGAAAGCAGCCCACCAATCGTCGTCGGTATAAGGCACACCAGCAGCGAGATCAGCACGAACGCCGTCTGCGGCGCGCCCGAGTACACCGCGAATGGCTGCAGTGTAACCACGGCGAGCAGGAAGATGATCGTCAGCCCCGCCAGCAGAATATTCAACGCAATTTCGTTCGGCGTCTTCTGCCGTTCCGCGCCTTCCACCAGCGCAATCATGCGGTCGATAAATGTTTCGCCGGGGTTGGACGTGATCCGCACGACGATCACGTCCGACAGCACTCGGGTCCCTCCCGTGACTGACGAGCGGTCTCCCCCGGCTTCGCGGATGACGGGCGCCGACTCGCCCGTAATGGCCGACTCATCGACAGACGCGACACCCTCGATCACATCGCCGTCGCCGGGAATCATCTGACCCGCAACGACGCGCACAACATCGCCGGCTCGCAACTGCGAACTCGGCACTTCCTCCAGGCCACTCTTCCCAACCCGGTACGCCGTCGTCTCCGACTTCGCACGCCGCAGCGCATCGGCCTGTGCCTTGCCCCGGCCCTCGGCCATCGCTTCCGCAAAGTTCGCGAACAGCACCGTGAACCACAGCCACAGCGTAATCTGCAGGTCGAAACCGAAGTGCCCCGTGTGCCGCAGCATGTCCTTCAACAACATCACCGTGGTCAACACGCTGCCCACTTCGACAACGAACATCACCGGGTTCTTCATCATCGCCGTCGGGTTCAACTTGAGGATCGAGTCGACCGCGGCGCGACGCATGATCTGCTGATCGAACAACGAGCGCCTGTTTTTATTTTCGTGCTGAGACATCTGAATCTCCTGACTAGAACGTGTGGCCTGCGCGCATAAGTAAGTGCTCGAGGATAGGGCCCAGCGAAAGTGCCGGGAAGAACGTCAGCGCGCCAACAATGACGATCACACCGGTAAGCAGCGTCGTGAACAGCGGCGTCGTTACAGGGAACGTCCCGGCCGTCGCGGGCACGCTCTTCTTCGTCGCCAGGTTGCCCGCGATCGCCAGCATCGGAATCAGCATCAGGAAGCGGCCCACGAACATCGCAATGCCCAGCGTCGAGTTGTACCAGTGCGTATTGGCATTCAATCCCGCAAACGCTGAACCGTTGTTTCCCGTCGCCGACGTATACGCGTACAGGATCTCCGACAAACCATGTGGCCCATGGTTCGTCAGGCTCGAGAGCCCGAAGCTCGGCGCCAGCACAGCGACAGCTGAGAACCCAAGGATCACCAGCGGAAAGATCAGCAGGTACAGCATCGCAAGCTGGATGTCGTACGCCTCGATCTTCTTGCCCAGGTACTCCGGCGTGCGCCCCACCATCAGCCCGGCGATGAACACCGACAGTATGACGAAGATCAACATGCCGTACATACCCGCGCCCACACCGCCGAATACGATCTCGCCGAGCAGAATATTCACCATCGGCACCATGCCACCCAGCGGCGTGAACGAGTCGTGCATCGAGTTCACCGCACCGCAACTCGCATCGGTAGTCACCGTCGCGAACAGCGCAGAATTAGCAATCCCGAAGCGAACCTCTTTGCCCTCCATGTTGCCGCCGCTTTGCAACGGAGAGACCTGCGTGCTCGCCGCCGCCAGCACCGGCGTCGCATGCGCTTCAGCCCAATAGCACGTCGCAACCCCGCCAAACCAAAGCACGGCCATCGCGGCGAACACCGCCCACCCATGCTTCGGCGAGTTCGTCATTTGACCCAGCGTAACTGTAAGCCCCGCCGGTATCAGGAATATCGAAAGCAGTTGCAGGAAGTTCGAAAAGGGCGTCGGGTTCTCGAACGGATGCGCGCTGTTCGCGTTGAAGAACCCACCGCCGTTCGTGCCCAGCATCTTGATAGCTTCCTGCGACGCCACCGGGCCTTGCGCAATGGTCTGCGTCGAAATGACCGTTGTCGTAGCCTTGCCGTCTGCTCCGGTTGTGGTCTGCTTCTGCGCCTCGACCAGCGTCGCCGTATCGTATGGCCGCAGGTTCTGCACTACACCCTGGGACACCAGCACCAGCGCGAACACAGCGGAGATCGGCAGCAGCACCCACAGCGTGCCGCGCGTCATATCCACCCAGAAGTTCCCGAGCGTCTTCATCTCGCGCCGCGCGATGCCGCGTATGAACGCAACCGCCAGCGCGAGCCCGATGGCCGCCGACCAAAAGTTGTGCGTCGCCAGGCCGAACATTTGAGTGAAGTAACTCATCGTCGTCTCGGGCGTGTACGCCTGCCAGTTGGTGTTGGTCGAGAACGACACGGCCGTGTTCCACGCCAGCCACGGCTCAACGCCCGCCAGGTGTTGCGGGTTGAGCGGCAGGTGCCCTTGCAGGCGCTGCACAAAGTAAGTCAGGAACACCGTAGCCGCCGTAAAGATCAGCATTGCAACCAGGTATGTCGTCCAGTGCATCTCTTCGTCAGGGTCGACTCCCGTACAGCGATACAGGAGCCGTTCAACCGGCCCGAGCACCGGGTCAAGCCACGTGCGGCGCCGCTCAAACACCAGCGTCATGTAAGTGCCGATAGGCTTCGCCAGCACGAGCACCGCAACGAAGAAGAGAGCGATTTGCAGCCAGCCGTTCGTCGTCATCAGAATTTCTCCGGGCGGAGCAGGGCATAGACCAGGTAGACCATCAGCAGGATGGAAAGCGTGAGCAGGATTGCGTTCTCAATCACGGGAAGACCTCGAGTTCAGACGCTTGCAAGCAGCCACATACAGCACCGCGACAGCGAAGCAAACGATTGTGGAAAGTGTGAAGATGACATCGGCCATAGGAGTTCTCCGTTACCTGCTTTCTTGTTGTGGCGCGAGTAGGTTGGCGGCGGGAAGGGGAGTTCCGGCCGCCAGCTTGTCCGCCATGCGACCCATGCCGCGCGGAAGAAACACGTGTGTTTTGCCCTCAAGGAATTCCAGCCGCACCTGAATCTGATCGCGTTGCAGACGCAATTGCTCAACTTCCCCGGTGGTTTGTGGATTGAAGATCCGCGGCGCAGTAGCCGAGGTGCTTGTCATGCAGAGGCCGGCGACAACGCCGATCAGCAGCAACGTGGGAAGTGCGAGGACAACTAGCTTCATGACTGCCTCGACATTCATTTCAACGCCGAGGGCCGTAGTAAGTCCGTAGAGAAGACGTTAAGAAGCTATAAAGACGTTCGCAGACCTTAAGACACCTGCGAATGAAAGCGATAGCCGATCCACGGCTCGCTCTGGATATGACTTGCATTCGCGGAGGCGTCTATTTTCCGGCGCAACTGTGCGACGAGCACGCGCAGGTACTCCGGCTGATCGTCGCCAGCCGGTCCCCATATCGACCGCAACAGCACCTTATGAGTCATCACGCGTCCAGCATTGCGCGCCAGCAGCAGCAGCAGATCGAACTCCTTCGGTGTCAGGTGCACCGCCGCTCCGCGCACCAGGACGGTATGCGCATCCGTGTCGATAACGAAGTCGCCCTCAGTGATGCTGCCGCCCTGGGGCTCGTTGTTGATACTGCGCCGCAGCTGCGCGCGTACTCGCGCCATCAACTCCGGCATGCTGAAAGGCTTGGCGACATAGTCATCCGCCCCGCTATCCAGCGCCGCGATCTTCGTGGACTCCTGCTCCCGGACCGAGAGCACAATGATCGGCGTATCGGCAACACGTCGCACAGCTCTCGTCAGCTCGAGGCCGTCCATGTTCGGCATTGAAAGATCGGTAATCACGAGGTCAGGCGGCGACTGCTCAAACATCGTCAGCGCCTCCAGGCCATCCTGCGCCACCTGCACATCATAGCCATGGCTCTGGAGGGAAGTGCGCAGGACGCGCGTAATCTGGCGTTCATCGTCGACGAGCAAAATACGCATCGGCATATCTTAGCGGTTCTCCTGCGTCACGATATGCAGATCGACATGCGGCGCTTCCGACATGAACTTCTGAATCGCAAAAAAGTACAGATACTTCTTGATGCCCGTCAGCGCCGAGCGCCCGAAGATCGCCTGCGTCACGCGATTCTCGCGAACGAAAGCCGCCGTGGCAGCGGGCACGCTGGAGCCCTTCAGGTGTACCACCTGCGCTCCAAGGTTCGTCGCAAACTGAATATTCCCCTCCAGCGCGCGCGCGTGTTCCGGAGAAGATTTGCTGCGATCACTGTCGACATGCAGCACAAAAAGCTCCGCATTGATCGCCTCGGCGAGCCGCGCTCCACGCGCGATCAAATCCCGTGCCGCCGGACTCGCGCTGATGCAAACCGCCACCTTTTCCGCCACCGTCCAGTGCGGCCCCAACTGCTTGCGTTTCACATAATCCGCAAGCGTGCGATCCACCGCCTTCGTCACACGCTGCAGCGCCATCTCCCGCAACGCGATCAGATTTCCTCGGCGAAAGAAGTTCGACAGTGCCCGCTCAATCCGCTCAGGCGGATAGATATCGCCCCGCCTCATCCGCGTTGCGAGAGCCTCCGGCGTAAGGTCGCTGATGACGATCTCATCTGCACGATCCAGCACCCAGTCGGGCACCGTCTCCCGCACCGTGATGCCCGTCAGCGACTGCACTCGCGGTGTCAGGCTCTCGATGTGCTGAATGTTCACCGTCGTCAGCACATCGATGTTGGCATCGAGCAGCTCGAACACATCCTCGTAGCGCTTGTTGTTGCGGCTACCCTCAACATTCGTATGCGCCAGCTCATCGATCAGCGCGATCTCCGGCTTACGCGCCAGAATCGCATCCACGTCCATCTCTGAAAACAGCGTGCCCTTGTAGTCGATCTCACGTCGCGGCACCGCCTCCAGATGCGCGGCAACCTCGGCAGTTCCCGCGCGGCCATGCGTCTCCACGATGCCGATCACCACATCCTCGCCACGGTTCTTTCGCCGCACGCCTTCACTTAACATGCTGAACGTCTTGCCCACGCCTGGCGCATAGCCCAGGAACACCTTGAAGCGGCCCTGCTTCTTGTCCGCGGCCGTAGCGGATAGCAGCCAGTCTTCCGGCGTTTTTCTCGGCGTGTGCTGTTCAGGCATAGTCGTAGAATCTCACAATGGACGCCAAGCGCTTAATTCTCATCGCTCGTTGGGCCGGTGTGGAGATAGGCCTCGCGGGAATTGTAGCCTTCTATCGCTTCGTCCTTCACGTCAATCCGACGACCGTCGCACTGACCCTGCTGCTCTACATCCTCTTCCTCGCCGCCCGCCTCGGCCTGCGCTATGCAGTCATCACCTCGTTCGCGGCCGGCGGTTGCTACAACTACTTCTTCCTTCCGCCCATCGGCCACTTCACTATCTCCGAGCCGCAAAACGTCCTAGCACTGTTCGCATTCCTCACCACATCCGTCGTCGCCAGCCGCATGTCCGGCCGCATTCGCCGCGAGTCCGCCGACGCCATCGCCCGCCAGGCCGAACTCGAAACGCTCTACCGTCTCAGCCGCGCGCTGCTCGAAACCGACAACCTGCTGGAGCTCACCAACGCCATCCCTGCCTCGGTCGCACTCGCAACCGATGCCACGGCCGTGCTGTTCTATCTGCTCGAAGGCGATCGCATCTACCGCTCCGGAACCAACCTGCCCCAGCCCGTCACAGTCGACGAGCTGCGCGAAATGTCCCACGCCGCCGGCCCATCCACATCGCCCGACGGCGAAGTCTGCATCGTTCCACTGCGTACCGGCGTGCGCCCTCGCGGCGTGCTGCTGGTGCGCGGCGTTACGCTGTCCAACCAGAGCCTCGAAGCACTCGGCGGCCTCGTCTCCATTTCACTCGACCGCTCGCAGGCCCTCGAACTCGTCACGCGCGGAGAAGCCGCGAAGGAAAGCGAGCGCCTCCGCGCGCTCATGATGGACTCCATCACACACGAACTGCGCACACCGCTCACCTCCATCAAAGGATCGGTCAGCACGCTGCTCTCGTCTCATGTGTCGCCCGAAGCATCGCGCGACCTGCTGCTCGTCATCGACGAAGAAAGCGATCGCCTCAACCGTCTCGTCGCCCAGGCCGTCGAAATGGCGCAGCTCGATACGCAGGAAGTTCGCATGTCGTTCAGCCCGCAATCTGTCGGTGAACTCATCGGCACCGCCGTGCATTCCAACGAAGCCACGTTGCAGGCGCACCCCGTCACCGTCACGGTGCCAAATCATCTGAACAACGTTGACGCCGACCCCGCCTGGATGCAGAAGGTGCTCAGCAACCTGCTGGAGAACGCCGCGAAGTACTCCCCGGCGGGAGCCCCAATCTTCATCAGCGCCGAGCCGCGCCCAGGGACCGTCGCCATCAGCGTCGCCGACCGCGGCGCCGGCATCGATCCCATGGAACAATCGCTAATCTTCGACAAGTTTTACCGCGCGCGCTCACAGCGCCAGATGGTCTCCGGGACCGGCATGGGCCTTGCCATCTGTCGCGCCATTATCGAAGCCCACGGCGGCACGCTCTCCGTCACCAGCCAGCCCGGGCAGGGCTCCGTCTTCACGTTCACGCTGCGAACTCACTGATGCGCCTCACGCCGCATCTCACCGGATAGAGGTGCATCCATGCGCGCCATCCGCACGTTTCGATATCTTTTCGATCGCGACGAGGGCGTCGCCACCCACCTCATCGCGCGGTGGCTGTTTCTCCGCGCGCTCGGCCTCATCTTCTTCTCCGCATTCTTCGCACTGATCTTTCAGATCCGTGGACTCATCGGCCCCCAGGGCATCCTCCCCGCCGACGACTACCTGCAGCGCGCTCGCACTCTCGGCCCGCTGCGTCTCTGGTACGTGCCTTCAGTGCTGTGGCTCTCAACCAGTAACCATGCTCTAATGACCCTTTGCTGGCTCGGCCTCATCGCCTCCGTCCTGCTGGTCGCAAATCTCGCTCCTCGCGCGGCACTGCTCGCCTGCTTCATCTGCTTCCTCTCCTTCATCGGAGTCTCGCAGGACTTCGGCAACTACCAGTCCGACGGCATGCTGCTCGAAGCCGGCTTCCTCTCCCTCTTCATCGCACCGGCCGGCCTGCTGCCGGGCTGGGGAAGAAAGTCGCTGCCCGTGCGCGCCGCCATGTTCCTCTTGCTGTGGGAGTGGTTCCGAATCTACTTCGAAAGCGGCGCCGTCAAGCTCCTCAGCGGCGACCCCACATGGCGCAACCTAACCGCAATGTACGAGTACTACCAGAACGGCCCGTTACCCACTTGGATCGGCTGGTACCTGCAACACCTTCCGCACTGGTTCCAAATCGCGACCGCCGGTCTTACACTCTTCATGGAACTGGTGCTCGTCTGGATGGCCTTCCTCCCACGCCGCTGGCGCGTCGCATGCTTCTGCATCGTCACCGTCTGGCAGATCGGTGTTATCGCCACAGCGAACTACGCGTTCCTCAACTACCTTGTCCTCGTACTTGCCATTCTTCTTCTCGACGACGCCACCCTCATCCGCTTTGTCCCGCATCGCTGGCGCTCCTACCTCACGCCCGCGAGCGCATCCACACTCCGCCACGCCGACGAAGCGTCCGCGAACGAACCCACGTCGCGATCGACGGGCCTTGCTTTCGGCGTCTCAGCCACCGGCGCTGTCATCTCCGCTGTCTTCCTCACCTGGATCGCCTACGCCACCACCGTGCAACTCATCGCAATGTTTTGGCAGCGTGCTCCGCTCCCCACCGCGCCGGTCGCTGCGCTTGAGCCTTTCCGTATCGCCAATGCCTACGGCCTCTTCGCGACCATGACGCCGCATCGCTACGAGATCGAGTTCCAGGGCTCCAACGATGGCGCCAACTGGACGCCGTACCTCTTCCGCTACAAGCCGCAGGACCTCCACGAGCGCCCCCGCATCTATGCGCCCTACCAGCCGCGTTTCGACTGGAACCTCTGGTTCGCCTCGCTGACCACATGGCGCGACGCGCTCATCGTCCCGCTTACCGAAGAGCGCCTCCTCGAAAACAGTCAGGACACTCTTGGCCTCTTTCGCAGTAACCCATTCCCACAGCAGCCGCCGCGCTATGTCCGCGCCGTTCTCTGGCGATACTGGTTCAGCACGCCGGAGGAGAAGCGCACTCAAGGCGTATGGTGGCGCCGCGAACTTTTGGGCACGTACGCTCCCACAGTCGAGCACCTGCCCGACGGGCGCTTCGGCATCGTCCAACCGCCCACCCTCGACACCATCGGGCAACCGCAAGCGCCCTAGCGCTCATCGCTGCTCGATCGTGACGGCTCCCGAGACATCATTATCCAGGACCCGCCACTGGCCTTCGCGATGCGTCTTCACCAGAGCGCCATCGACCCGTACCTCGCTCGATCCTTCCAGCGGCAAACTCACCTTGGCTCTCATTCCAGCGGGGAGGGACAGTTTCAGGACGAAGCTCTTCTCTCGCGTCCAACCCACCGAAAGCTCACCACGCGGCGTTGGCATACGGCCTTCGGCTCGGGTCAGGGCTCCCGGATGCGGTTGGATCAGCGCTCTGCTCCACCCTGGGGTCAATGGCTGCGCGCCCAGGACGAAGCGGGGCAGCAGATTTGCCGGGGCTGCTCCCCAGGCATGATTCCAGTCCAGATTCGGCTTATATCTCTGGTCCCACGCCTCCCAGGTGATCGTCGCTCCGCTTTCCACCATGTGCCGCCAGCTTCGATCGCCCGGCGCGGTCATCAAAGTCAGTGCCTCCGAGTCATCGCCATTCTCAAAGAGACCTTCGAGCAGGTATTGTGCGGCGTAGACAGACCCGGCCATGCCGCGGCCAGCCAGCCAATGCGCTACGCGAAGCCTGTCTTCAGCAGGAACGAGCCCGAACGATAGGGGGAAGAGATTTGCGTGCAGAGAAGCATGATCGGTTCCGACTCCATCACGATAGAGCCCACGCGCCGGATCGAAGAGCTTCCGCTGGAAGTTCGCCTGTGTGGTCCTCTCCCGCTCTGAGAACTTTCGAGCTTCGTCACGTTTCCCCAGCGCTTCGGCTAACTCGCTCATCTCCTCGAGAGCTCGCAAATGGAACGCGTTGACGACAGTATTGACACTGGTGAAGACATAGCCGTCGCGTTCACGCAATGGCCAGTCCACAATATCTCCGTGCCGGATCAACTCCCGCGTGCTGACAACCAGACCGTCTGGTCCGGCGCGCTCGTCCAGCAATTTGTTCTTCAGGCCTTCATAGTGCGCTGCCAGCCATGCCCTGTCCCCGGTGTGCATCCAGTCCGCGTGGGCCATGAACACCATGTGCGGCGCCCACTCCGACGGCCAGGTAGAGAACTTCATCAGGCGATCGAACGTGGCTCGGGCCATTCGCGGATCGGCGTCACCGGCGTAGTAGCTGAGCTGCGTCAGATATGCATCCGCCTCATAGGCCAGGCGTTCGCGGTCTCCATCGACGAACACGCCCGCGAACGTGGTTGCCTTGATGGAGTAGTGGCAGAGGTCCCACACCTTGTCCAGCATAGGGTCTGAGGAATGGAAGCTCGCTGCGTCATCGACCCATGTGCTGTCGAAGACGGCACGCCGGCGAATCTGGCCGGGGCGCAGTTCACCATGCCAGCCTTCCACCTCTACCCAGCGAAATGGGGTCAACACCCCCCACTGCGCGGGGCTCAATATCGCGGGCGCTTTCGTGTTGCGCGCATCCGCCGGTGGCGCAACGATGGTTGTCTGCGCTCCCTTTGGCGCGACTCTCACCTGCGAATACCGCACCGACCCGGGTGGATGTCTATCCACTCGGCCGTCTTTCAACGCCTCTCCGAAGCGGACCGTAATCGCCCCTGACGGATTTCCGTCGGCAGCCGTTAGCCCAAGATTCCCAAACGCCACCCGACCGAAGTCCACCAGGAACACTCCCGGCGCAACCCTGGTGATCTCTACAGGCGGCTGTTCTACAAGATGGAGTGACGCAGCATCCTGCCCCATCGCGGCCGGTAGCAGCATGCCGAGTACAACCGTTCTTAGAACCCGCATGCGCATACCCGTCCGCCCAAAGAGGAAAACTTTTTCAATCATCTCAAGTGCTCGCGGGCGATACCGAATTTTGAGCGCGGCGCCGACTCCGTCTGGAGTGGCGCCGCCGGGTTGGAAGAGAGATGTTACGGACACCGCGCTAGAAGTTGATACGCGCGGTGAGCTGGCCAATGCGTGGATCATTGGCCTGATTGAGCGTCACAGCGCCGTATCCAGACCCACCGATCCCCGTGCCGGGTCCACCGAAGTTAGGACGGTTGCCGACATTGAAGAACTCCCCGCGAATCTCGAAGCTGACACCTTCATGCAGTATGAACTGTTTGAACGCGGAAAGATTGACCAACGGATAGATGCGCTGCCGTTCGTTGATGAGCGGTGAGTTCCGCTGCACAGTGTAGGACAAACGCTGCCGGTAGGCGGGGCTCGTGGCCGGCGATGTGGAGTCGCAGGCGTAGGCTGTGCCGTTGGTGTTGACGGGTGTTCCAGCCTGATTCAAATAGCAGGTATTGAAGAATCGCTGAAAGGTGCGCGGCGCCGCGGTGGGATCGCCGATTTGGTCGACGTTGCCCGGTGCGGAAAGCAGGTTGCCGTTCTGCGCCATCATCACCGTGTTGATCTTCCAGCCGCCGAACAGAAGCCGCTCATAGGAGGGCCGCGAAGCGAACCGGGGAAGCTCAACCGTGCCGAAGACTTTCGCGATCAGGGTAGCGCCGGAATCCTGCACATGCGCGAGCCGGTTGAGCGACTGGGCGTAGTTGTCCAGATATCCGGTGTTGTTTATCAGCTTGTTCCACGTGAAGTTTCCCTGGAAGTCGAAGTGGTGATGCATGGGCTTGCGCACTTGTAGTTGCAGCGCGTCGTAACGTTGCCAGCCTATCGACGAACCAAGTTCGGTGACGGAGGTGAACTCGGGGAAGGGAACATACAACTGGTTCTGCGCGATCGTCTTTCCTGTCAGTGAAGACGACGCGCCTGCGGGCAGCTTTCCATTCATTGGGTTGGCCACTTGGGTGTTGAGAGCCGTTTGATTAGCCAGGTTAGTCGTGTAGTCCGTGCCGGTGGCGTAATACTGCGCAGGCAGGAGATTAAGGTTGTGGTTGACTTCGAGCTGCGAGGGCTTCTGGTAAATGTACGAAACTTCGAAGCTCAGATTGCCCGGAAACTGCTGCTGAACGCTGGCCGCGAACTGCGTCGCCTTGGGCTGCACGTGAGCGGGGTCATAGAAGCTGATCCCACCGCCGACGCCGGTTGCCAGGCCAAGGGAGCTGCCTGTAGGCGTGGCAACGCCATTGGGAAACGGATTACTCGCCGTCGAGACCGGCAAATTGGCGCTTGCATTGGCGTTGCTGGTGGATTGGCTGAAGCCCGTGCTGATCGACCCCGGCGACTCGATGGTGTTGAAGTAAATGATCCCGTAACCGGCGCGCGCAATCGTGTTCGGGAACACCTGGTACGCGATGCCGAGACGAGGTTGCCAGTTGTTCAGATCGCGTGGGTAAGGGAAGCGGTTCGAGGAGTTCGTATAGGACGAGATGCCTCCGTTGAGCGTCAGCCCGGAGACATTCGCCTGCAGCGGATTTGCGCACGTGGTGCAAAAGCCATTGATCAGGCGGTTGTAACGGTCGGTGATGGGGGACTCATAATCCCAGCGGAGGCCAAGGTTGAGAGTGAGTTTAGGGGTGACGCGCCAGTCGTCCTGAACGAACGGAGCGTAATAGCGCTGGGCGAGCGCGTAAGCAATTTGCACGTTGTAGCTGACGTTATCGAAGGTGCCGAGCAACAAAGCGGCGGCCGCATCGCCCGATCCCGAGTCGCCGGTGGTGTAATTGCGTTGCGTGAAAGCGCGCGAGAAGGTGTAACCTCCGAAGCCGCTCTGCGGGTTCTGAACGTTGTAATGCAGCAGGTTACCTTCGAAGCCGAAGCGCACCGAGTGACGTCCCCAGGTCTTGGTGAGCACCTCTTCCAGCGAACTGACAAGGCTGGTGCTTACCTGGCCTCCGGCGCCGGGTGCGAGAGTCGCGTAGGAGTCTGAGATGGAAGAAATGCCCGGAAAGCTGGCATAAGGCAATCCAGTGCTGTTGATGGAAAGCGAGCTAAGGTCGTAACCCGCATTGCCCGGGTACACCAGGCCGAAAGGATGCCACACAATTCCGAGGCGCGAATCGAGCACCATCGTGGAGGAGAACTGATGCACTTCGTCCAGGCTGCCCCCGCGCGTGTTGCGATACACATGGTAACCAGTGCCGCCCGGCGCAATGCCTTTTGGAAAACCCTGTGTCGGCGTGGTCTGCGTCAGGCCGGCGCGGAACATGATGGCGCTCACCGTGTCGCGGCCGCCGCGTAAAGAGTGGTCGACACGCCCGATGATGGAGGGGTAGGTGCTCGCTGACGACTGGCTGAAGAGGTAATTGTTTCCGTTCGCCTGCGTGGTCGAGTTGGGCAGCGGAAAGTATTGCAGCAGCGCTGTTCCGGTTGCGTTGAAGCGCGCCGAGGGGATCACGTTACCGGGGAAATACACGGTCCTGTTCCCCGCCGCATCGACCGGCGAAAGCGGATCATAGATCTGGATACCGGAAGTGCAGAGGCCAGCGCTGTTGAAGGCCGAGCACAGACCGGAGAAATCACCGCTGCGCTCTGCCTGGGTGGGGAGCCGCGAGCTGTAGTTGCCGCCCGTGTGGTTGGCGTAGCGCTCGAATGCCACCATGAAGAACGTCTTGTCGCGGCCGTCGTAGAGCTTGGGCAGAAGGACAGGTCCGCTCACCACAAACCCCGTCTGGCTAAGCTGATCATTGCCCCGCGGTGTGGGCGATCCCGCATTGATCGCGCCGCTCTGGTTCGGGACTCGCTCATAGGTGTTGGCGTTCAGGTACGTGTTCTGAAAGACGTAATACGCCGCGCCGTGCAGCTTATTGGTGCCGTTCTTCACAACGACATTCGCGACTGTCCCGTTGCCGTGACCGATCTGGGCATCGAAAACAGTTGTTTGGATCTTCACTTCCTGCACAGCTTCTGGGGACGGCGTAAACCCGGCATAGGTGCTGCCGGAGAGCCGTTCCGGCGGGTCGTTGGGAATGCCGTCGAGGAGCAGCCGGTTATGCCCGAAGTTGCCGTTCGAGCCGATCTGCACCGCCACCCCGCTAAACGGGTTCGTGAAGTTGCTGGATTTTCCCTGGAAGTATCCGCCGGATCCGCCGTTCACCACACCCACGGCGAAGGTCTCCATCACGTAGGGGTCGCGACCGTTGTTCGGAAGGTCGGTGACCTCCTGCGTATCCAGTGTGGTGGCGAGGTTCGGCGATCCGGTGTCGATGAGGCTGTTGCTCTCTGCGGCGACTTCCACGGTCTCCGTCGCTGTACCGGCCTTCAGCGTGAAGTTGACCACCTGGGACTCCCCGGCAGTAAGGACCACGTTGCTCCGGATCTGCGTCGCGAAGGAGGGCGCCGTCGAGGTGATGGTGTACGTCCCCGGGTTCAGTTGTGGAAAGGCGTAGGTCCCGGAGGCGTTCGCCTTGACCGAGATCTTGAAGTGCGTGGAAGCCTCTTCAGCCGTGAGGGCTGCCCCGGGAATCTTTGCGCCATTGGCGTCGATGACCTCCCCCTGGATGCCTCCGAGGTAACGCTGTCCAAGGGCAAGCGGAGCGAGGATGCAGCCGGCGATCAGCGCTGCGGCCAAGCCGAAAAGTTTTTTCTTCAGACGGAAACTATGCACAAAGGACCTCCAAAAGTGTTGAAGCTGGGAGAACATGTCTTGATTTTTCGGTCCGGCGCCGACGCCCTTCGCAAACTTGACCGGCAGCGAATTCGACGGCTTAGAGACAGGTCATCTTCGAAAGAGAAATCCCGATCGGCAAGTTAATTTACCGGAAGTTACACGCTAGGACTTACCGTAAGGAATCCGTAACTATCGCCTTATCAGCGTCATAAGAAACGAGCTCTTTACTGCCGAGCATGGCGGTGCTCATCTCCAAGCCATGAAAGAACCAAGCTTGGAAATCGCTCAGAGCCGGCTCGGCCAGCGAACAGTTCCACATGCTAAAATTCTCGACCATACGAGTCTGGACGGTTTATGGGTTCTACAGCGAGTGCTCCGGTGGAAAACCGCCTGGATCAGCCGAGCTTGGATGAGAAGCGCGCTCTCATTGATCGCATCGCAGGCAGCGCGCAGTTCAAGCGGTCCGCCCGCTTACGGGATTTTCTGCTCTATGTTGGCGGCCAGTCACTGAAGGACGGCTGCCCCGAAATACACGAGCGAGAGATCGGCGCCAAGGTCTTTGGGCGCTCGGAAAACTACGACCGAAGCCAGGACAACATCGTCCGCGTCAATGCTACGGAGTTGAGAAAGCGCATCGAGCTGTACTTCGCCTCCGAAGGGGTCCACGAGACGCTCATACTCGAAATTCCTCCGGGCGGCTATAAGCCGATATTCCATCAGCGCTCGATTGATCCTCGCCCGGTCCGCGATACCGCGGCAGCGCCCGCATCCACACCCGGGCCGCCGCCGGTCGTCAAACGCCGCAGCTATATTCCCCATTTCTTGTGGGCGACCTTGTGTCTGGCGCTGGCTGTTGCCTGCCTGGTGCAATTTCAGCAAACTCGCGCGATGCGCAAGTTGTTATATGCGTGGGAAGGGAAGCCGGCCGTTGCGGCGCTCTGGGAGGACTTCCTCCGCTACCATCAGCAGACCGATGTCGTCCTGCCCGACGCATCGCTCAGCATCCACGAAGAACTTACGGGACACCCCGTATCGCTGCCCGACTACATCAATCGGCAGTATATGAACGGGACGGACAAGTTGCCGATCAGCCAGGATCGCCGCAACGACCTCGCGGACATCTACTCGCACAATCTGGTCGCCTTCGGCGACTTCCGGGCTGCGCAGCAAATTCTCGCTCTAAACCCAGCCGGAACGTCGCTGCACCTGACATTGTCGCGCTTCTTTCAAGCCGAATCGCTCAAGAATGACAACCTGATCCTGATCGGCGGCAAGAAGGCGAATCCATGGATCTATTTGTTCGACGATCAGATGACCTTCAGCCTCGACTATGACGATGCTCAGGGGCTGGGGTATATAGCGAACCGCCATCCCCACACCAACGAGGCGGCCTCGTATACGCCTTCCCGTTATCCGAATGGATTTGTGGGCTACAGCGTCGTGGCCTATCTGCCGAACCCAAGCCACAACGGAAATGTCATCATCGTTACCGGGACGGATTCCGACGCCACCAGCGCCGCAGCCGAGTTCGTCACCTCAGAAGAACAACTCGATAAGTTCCGCAAGATCATCGGCGCGGAGCACTTTCCCCACTTTGAAGTCCTGCTCAAAAATTCGCGGCTTAGCGGCACGTCACTGAGTTCGGAGATCCTCGCTTACCGGACCTACCCTGATCATAAGTAGACTGGATCCAACCGACATGCTGTCCGCAAGCGCTGGAGTCAGTCGACCGACCAGTGGCGTAGGTGACAAAGCAATAGAGATGAAGTGGTGGAGGCGGGGAGAATCGAACTCCCGTCCGAAGAAACCGACGACAGAGAGCATTCATGCTTTTCCAGCGTTCATCTTTGTCTCGTAGCCGCCTCTTAGAACGGGCGAAGATGCGGCGGCCACCAGCCTGATCGATCTCGTCATTGCCGTCCAGGCGGAACAGCTTTGACCAGCCTACTGTGCGACGATCGGTATCCGCCCGTAGGCGAAGCGGAAGCGATCGGCTACTTAATTAATTAAGCAGCAAGCGCGAATTGAGGTTCGGCACTTATGTTTTTGTGAGCGATTACGGGTGTCCACACCCCGGCATGCCTCCCTGCCACAAGCAACCCCGTCGAAACCATGACGCCCCCACTTGGTGAGGCAGATTCGAGCGTTGCGTAATGCAGCGCTGTCAAAGAACTCCCTTCATTATAGCTCTCCCGGGTCGCCGGCCGCAGGTGTGCAGGTTGGTCATCTGCCGGGTGAGCACCCGCCTTTCGGCTCTACTCGCTGGGGCGACACCCTGGCCGGTTCACGCGCTTCTCACTTGGAGGATCATCAACATAGTTGCTGGCCAATCCAGCATCTCAGACACCATGTCACTGCTGCGCTATCTGCTCGGACGCCCCTTGTCATCGAGAGAAGAGAATACGCAGCGCGTTGGCGTGTTTGCGGGCGTGGCGATTTTCGGGCTCGACGCGCTGGGTTCGGCCGCATACGGGCCGGAGGCTGCGTTGACTGTGCTGCTGCCCCTGGGACTGGCAGGGCTGCGTTCGATCGTTCCGTTAACGGTGGTGGTCGTTGGTTTGTTGCTGGTCGTCTTCGTGTCGTACCGGCAGACAATCACCGCCTATCCAAACGGAGGTGGAGCGTACACCGTAGCCGGCCAGAATCTTGGTCCACGGATGGGCATGCTGGCCGGCGCCGCGTTGATGCTGGATTATCTACTGAATGTGAGCGTCGGGATCTCAACGGGCGTTGGAGCGCTGGTTTCAGCGGCGCCACGTCTTCAGCCGCATACTCTGCCTCTGTGCCTCGTTGTGCTGCTGGTGCTGACATTGGTGAATCTGCGTGGCATGCGCGAAACGGGCGCCCTATGGATGTATCCGACGTATGCGTTCGTGCTTTGCCTGTTGGCGGTGATTGCGGTGGGATGTTTCAGGGCGGCTTCGGCAGCCGGGCATCCGCAGGCGCTCGCGGCCTTGCCTCACACCACGGCGGCGATGGCAATAGCTGGGCCGTGGCTGATGATTCGATCGTTCGCGGCGGGATGCACGGCTTTGACGGGCGTAGAAGCGGTGAGCAATGGTGTGACCTCCTTCCGTGATCCGCGTGACCGCACTGCGAAGTGGACGCTGACGTTTATCGTCGCAACGCTGACGGTGTTACTGCTCGGAATCTCGTGGTTGGTAAAGGTCTACGGAATCACCGCCACGCCGCCGGCGCAGCCGGGCTACCAGAGCGTCCTTTCGATGCTGACAGCGGCCGTGATGGGTCGAGGCGTTTTCTACTACGTCGCCATCGCGAGCATCCTGGCCGTGCTGTCGCTCTCGGCGAACACTTCGTTTGCCGGGTTTCCGCAGCTTTGCAATGTGATGGCCGAAGATGGCTATCTTCCGAAATCGTTTACGCTGCGCGGGCGCAGACTGGCGCACACGGTGGGAATCCTGGTACTGGCCTCGCTGTCCGGAGCGATCCTGGTGGCGTTCGGCGGCATTACGGACCGCTTGATCCCGCTGTTTGCCATCGGTGCGTTTCTTGCCTTCACGCTGAGCCAGGCAGGGATGGTGGCGCACTGGCGCCGATCGCAGGAGTCACCTGCGCGCCGGAATGCGCTGATCAACGGCATCGGCGCTACGGCTACCGGGGTGACGGCAGCAGTTGTTTTCATCGCAAAGTTTACCGAAGGCGCATGGCTTACAGCGGCCATCCTTGTTGTTGTTGTCCTGCTGCTGCGTGCAGTGCGGCGACACTACGACCGGGTGGAGCGCATCACGCACGTGAACGGCCTGCGGCTTGATCCGCTGCCCCGCCTCCCGATGATGCTGGTGCCGGTTTCTCGCTGGAACCGGGCATCGTTGGCTGCGCTGCAGTTCGCCTGCTCGCTTTCCGATGATGTTCGGGTATTGCACATCACCGATATCGCCGAGGAAGGTGAAGCGACGTGCAGGGATTGGCAGGCCGAGTTGGATGAGGCAGCCGAGCAGAGCGGAACGACTCCGCCGCGTGTGGTTTCCATCTGTTCGCCGTACCGGTCGTTGACGCAGCCGTTGATGAACTATGTGGCCAAGGCTGAGAAAGAAAGCCCAGGCCGCAAAGTTGCGGTTGTGATTGGTGAGATTGTGGCCTCGCACTGGTATCACCACATCATGCATAACTACCGGGCCATGCTGTTGAAGGCTCGACTGTTTCTGGAAGGCAATCGCCGCGTGGTGATTGTCGATATGCCGTGGCAGTTGCCGCCGGCCTGATCCTGACGCTCGATCCAGCTTGGGGAGCATTGCTGTATGCATTTCGTGATTTTCGGCCTGACACTTTCATCCTCATGGGGCAACGGCCACGCAACTCTGTGGCGAGGCCTTTTGGCGGCCTTGGCGAAACGCGGTCATACGATCACGTTCTATGAGAAAGACGTGCCCTACTACGCAGACACGCGCGATGGATGGCAGACACCGCCGGGTGTGCGGCTGCGGCTCCACGCGTCACTTGACGACGTGCGCAGTGAGGCCGCGCGGGAACTCGCGCACACAGACGTGGCGATGGTGACGAGTTACTGCGGCGACGGCGTCGCGGCTTCCGGGCTGATACTGGACTCTCCGGCAGCACTCAAGGTCTTCTACGATCTGGATACTCCGGTAACGCTCGATGCGCTTGGAGCGGGAGCGGCGGTGCCGTATCTGCCGAGCGATGGCCTGGCGGCGTTCGACCTGGTGCTGAGCTATACCGGCGGTCGCGCGCTGGATGAACTGCGGATACGGCTGGGTGCCCGGCGGGTCGCTCCTCTGTATGGATGGGTAGATCCGACAATGCATTGTCCGGCCCAACCGATGGAGGAGTTTCGCTCCGAGTTGAGTTATCTGGGCACCTTTGCGGCGGACCGTCAGGCGGCGTTGGAAGAGCTGTTCGTTCGTCCGGCGCATCGTGAACCGGAGAGTCGATTCGTCATCGGCGGGGCACAGTATCCCGATAGCTTTCCCTGGTCAGAGAACATTTTTTTCGTCCGGCATCTGCCGCCCTCGCTGCATCCTGCGTTCTTCTGCTCGGGCCGCGCAACGTTGAACGTCACGCGGCGAGCCATGGCCGCGTATGGATTTTGTCCGTCAGGGCGATTGTTCGAAGCTGCTGCTTGCGGCGTGCCCCTTCTTACAGATACATGGGATGGGCTGGATGCGTTCTTTACACCTGGGACCGAAATTCTCCCGGTGACTTCGGCAGCGGAAACGCTTGCCGCATTGAGCTTGAGCGATGCGGAACTGCGACGCGTGGCTGCGGCCGGTCGAACGCGAGCACTGGAAAAGCATACGGCGACGGCGCGCGTATTGAGACTTGAACGCATCCTCGAAGATGCCAGGGACGGAAGTGTAGCCGCGGCAGCGTAAGTTGCCATCGACAAACCATGTGCATCACAACACAAAGGAGCAAACTCAATGTGGGGCATCCTTCCAGCAGCAGGAGCCGGCAGTCGCATTCAGCCGCTGGCTTTCTCAAAAGAGCTTCTACCCGTCGGAAGCCAGCTACGCGATGGAGAAGAGCGGCCGCGCGCCGTGAGCGAATACCTTGTAGAGCGTATGGTGCTCGGGGGCGTGAGCAAGCTCTGTTTTGTGATCTCTCCTGATAAGACGGACATTCTGAAGTACTACGGTTCACGTCTGTGGGGCGCCGACATTGCCTACGTGGTGCAACCTCAGCCCGGCGGTCTGTGCGACGCAGTGTTTCGTGCTGTGCCGCTGATCCATAGCGATGAGCACGTGGTGATCGGGTTGCCGGACACGATCTGGTCGCCGAAGGAGGCGCTGAACACGCTTCCCGATGACAAGCTCTCCTTGCTGCTCTTCCCGGTCGATCGGCCGGAGCTGTTCGACGCGGTGGTGACGGATGAGCGCGGCCGCGTCGAGGAAATACAGGTGAAGAAGGCGCATGCGACATCCCGTTGGATATGGGGTGTCATCAAAATGTCTGGGAGCATCTTTCACGAACTGTATCGGTTGTGGTGCCGGCCGGAGCGTCGCGATGAGTACTTCGGCACACTCATCAACGCATGGATTGCGGAGGGCGGAGAGGCTTTGGGAGTAGTGGCAGGAACTGAGTATGTGGATGTCGGCACCCTGCACGGCTACCGGCGCGCGATCCAGCTGCTCGATAGCGAGTTGCAGGGCAACAACACTGAGAAAAACGAACCAGAGACAAATACTTCGGCACCAGAAAGGTCCACGAATGAGCACGTCCCTACAGCAGTTTGATGGTGTCGAAGCACGTGCGCAGGAGTTGCAGCAGCAGATCGACGCGCTTGGGCCCTGGTTCCACAACCTGCGGCTCGGTGGCATTCAAACGGCGCCGGAGCATTTCCTGGGCGATTATCCAGAGATCAAGTTCGCCGGATTTCGCAGCGTGATTCCTGAAGACATGCACGGCATGACGGTGCTCGATATCGGCTGCAACGCAGGCTTCTACTCCATCGAGATGAAGCGGCGTGGTGCGGAACGCGTCGTGGGTATAGACAGCGATGCGCGCTACCTGCGGCAGGCGCGCTTTGCGGCTGAGGTCAGCCGTGCCGACATTGAATTTCGTCAGCTTGGTGTGTGGGACGTTGCAAAGCTCGGCGAGCAGTTCGACCTGGTGATTTTTATGGGCGTGCTGTACCACCTGAGGCATCCGCTGCTGGCGCTCGATCTGATTCACGAGCATGTGGCGCGGGATCTGATGCTGTTTCAGTCTATGCAGCGTGGAAGCCGCGAGGTGGTAGAGCCCGCGCTGGACTATGACTTCAATGCGCCCGCTCCGTTCAATGAGCCCGGCTATCCGAAGATGCATTTCATCGAGCATCGCTATTCTCACGATGAGACCAACTGGTGGGTGCCGAATCGCGCGTGCGTGGAAGCGATGCTCCGGTCGTCAGGCTTCGCGATTGAAGCACAGCCGGAGGATGAGGTGTATCTCTGCCGTTGGCAGCCGGTACAAGTGCCGCCAGACGGGCCACACTGTGTCTACCCGGCCAAGGGCATGTCGTGAGTGAAGCGATGCAAGTGGGAGTCGACTGGGCCGAAGAGCAGTTGCGGGCGCGCAATCTATTTGCTGCGGTAGCTGCCTTCTATGAGGCTGAAGCCGGTGGTGAAGACCCTGACCGCTGTGCCGCGGGGAGATGGCTCGCACAGATGCTGCTGGGAGACTTCGAGGCAGCCTGGCGCGAGAGCGATGCGATCCGCGCGCGAGGAAGAACAGACCCGCATCGCTTCTGGCAGGGCGAGGACCTCAGCGGTAAACGTGTGATCCTGCGTTGTCTGCACGGGTTGGGCGATGCGGCGCAGTTCCTGCGCTATGCGCCTGCGCTCCGTGAACAGGCATCAGAGTTGATCGTTGAAGTGCCACCGGCAATGCTCGAGCTCGCGCCCTGTTTCCGTGGGGTCGACCGCGTCATCACGTGGGGTCACCTGGAGCCGAAACCTCCGCCGATCTGGGATGTGCAGATCGAGATTAATGAGCTGCCTTACGTCTTTCGCACGCAATTGGCGGACCTGCCGCTGGCGACCAATTATCTGCGAATGCCGGAGACATGGCTCAAGGCCGCCCAGCCTCAGCCTGCATCCGAAGACAGTCTGCGCGTGGGTGTAGTGTGGGCGTCCGGAGAGTGGAACCCGGCGCGATCCATCACGCTGGAGATGCTGCGTCCGGTACTTGACGCGAGGCGATGCGAGTTCTGGAATCTTCAAGGCGGAGCCGCACGCGCGCTGTGGGGACAGCTTCCTGCCCGGCTCAAATCGCATGATGCGAATCTGTGCGCGGAGAGCCTTCCGCACCTGGCAGCCTTGATCGCGCAGCTCGATCTGGTGATTACGCCCGATACGCTGGCCGCGCATCTGGCCGGCGCACAAGGCGTCCCAGCGTGGGTGCTGCTGGAACATGCGGCCGACTGGCGATGGCAGCACGTACGTACCGACTGTCCGTGGTATCCCTCGCTGCGGCTGTTTCGTCAGCCTGCACGCGGCGACTGGGCTTCTGTTATGCACCAGGTGCAGCTCGCGTTGAGTCAGTATGCCGCAATCGAAAGACGACATCGCCTGGTGGCGTGAGGATCGCATCGTGATGACACACACACTCGGTCGGGCGTGGGATAGCTTCGATGCTTACCTCTTCGACATCGATGGGACACTGATCAACTGCACCGACCCGACGCACTATTTTGCGTTCTGCCACTGCTTGAAACAGCTTTCAAGCAGGGAACTGAATCTGGATGGAGTAACTGCTCATGGCAACACCGATATCGGGATTATTCGCGATGCTCTAACCCTTGCCGGCGTGGCGGACCACGAATGGCGGCACCGGGTGCCGGAAGCGATCGAAGCGATGGGAGATTTCGTTCATGCGCGCCGGCATGAGCTTTGCACAGAAGTGTTGCCGCAGGTACCGGAATTGCTGGCGCATCTCCACGCGAAGGGCGCGAAGCTCGGCGTAGCGACAGGGAACCTCGAGCGCATCGGCCGAATGAAGCTGGAACGCGCGGGACTTTGGAATCACTTCGACTTCGGAGGATGGAGCGATGCGTATGAGTATCGCTGCGATGTATTCCGCGCGGCGATTTCGCAGGCGGGTGAACTCTGCGGTCCGGAAGCAGCGCTTTGTGGGTTGGGCGATACGCCGGCTGATGTTCGAGCGGCGCATGAAAACGGGGTCCCAGTGATCGCCGTCGCAACCGGAATCTATTCGTACGAACAGCTTAGAGCGGAACAGCCGGAGATGCTCCTTCACTCATTTGCGGAACTGCTGGACGTGCCGCGCGAGGCTTAGAGCCGCACGCGCTGACGATCTCTTCAAACTGCCGCGCACGATGATCCGATGTATGCTCAGCCAGGATCCGATCGCGCGCGCGCATGCCGAGCTTCTCGCGTTGCGACTGCGGAAGATTCCGCAGAATATCGGCAACCTCATACGCATCGCGTGGCAGCAATATCTCTTCGCCGGGCGTGAGGAAGTCTTCCAGGCCCGTCCATGGATCGGAAAGGATGGCAGCGCCGCACGCAGAGGCTTCGAAGAGACGCACCGAAGGCGAGTGGCCTGCAGCGACCATATCGTCGCGCGTGAGATTGAGTGTGAAGCGGGAAGAGGAGTAAAAGCTGGGGTGGTCAGGAGGAGCGACATGCGTGATCCGTCGCACGTTGCGAGGCCAGCGAGCCTCTTCCGGATATTGAGCGCCGGCAACGATAAAGGAGAAGTCCTCAAGACGCTCGGCGGCGCCGTTCAGCAGGGACACCAGCTTGGGCTGCCGGTCTTTGGCATAGGTGCCAAGATAGCTGAGATCGCAATGGTACCGCTCGCTCACAGCGGAAGGTTTGTAGATGGCTGGATCAACCGAACAATAAAACGGCAAAGCACGAGGTGAACCAAATCGTATCTCAAGTTCTTGCAGGAGCGGGCCGCCGGTGAAGCTGAGGTATGCAGCATACTGCGGGATAAGGCCGGCCTCGAGATATTCGCAGCGTCCGTGGACGCGAAGCTGCGCCATGGTTACGGGCGTATCGATATCGTAGAAGAGCACCGGAGCACGGTCCAAAGCGCGCAGTGCATGAGTGGCGCGGATCGCGTCAGGAAAGTAGGAGCCGACGATGACTGCGTCTGCATCCGCTGCTGCGTGGATGAGCGATGTCTCTTCCGCTGTCCAGTCCTCATACAGCCGCACCGTGCAAAACTCCGGTTCCGGCAGGTCCCGGTTGTTGCGATACCACGCGACATCTTTCTCAATGAACAGCACACAATGACCCCGCCGCGCGAGAGCCTTCACCAGCGAGCGGTACGTTGTCGCGTGGCCATTGCCCCACGCTGACGTGATCGTAAGACCATAGATCACAATCTTCATGCGTACGCTTCCTCGCTGGGACAAGTGGAAAATCTCGGGACATGTTTCCAGTCAGCCATAGTGGCGGCCGAGTACGTTTGCGGTTCGACTTCACCGCGCCGACGCGCACGACATTCGCGGAAGGCAAAGTCTGCCTGTGACGCGCGCATGGAGTAGGTATGGTCGCGCAGGGCGCGCTGCCGGAAGTTCTCGCCGATATCGCGGCGCGCCTGATCCTTATGCTCGTGCAGCGCGCGGGCCACATCTTCTGCCGTCTTCACCACAAGGATCTCCTTACCTGGCTCGAAGCAGTCGCTGATCCCGGGCCAGTCATCGCAGAGCATGCAGGCGCCCGTGCCCGCCACTTCGAAGACTCGCGTCGGCGGAGAAAAGCCGAAGTCGGCCATCGATGCACGATTGATATTCATGACCATGCCGGCAGAGCAGTTCACTCGATTGTGGTCGGCAGTGGGCACGTGGCCGATGTAACGCACATTGGACGGCATCGGCTTGTCGCCCCAGCCTTCGCCACCGAGCAGGAAACGCTGATCCGGAGCGAGCACAGCCGCGCGGAGAAAGAGCTCCTCGACGCGTGCTTCACGGTCAGGCAGTCGATTACCCAGGAAAGCGACGTCGCATATCAACTCAGGATCTGGCTCGATGGGAAAGTGCGTCTCCGGATCGAGCGCGTTGTACATGCTGTAATACGCACGCGCTCCGAACTCGAGAAAACCTTCGCGAGCCTTCGGACCGCCGCCATAGGTGAGAATCGCGTCGTACGCGCGCGTGGAATATCGGAGAGCGTCATCTTCATCGGCTCGCATGCGGTGGATGGTCGCAGGCGCATCGACATCCCAGATGAAGGTCATGGCACGTTGCGAGCACTCGACCGGTACACGGCGTTCGAGCTCGGCGTCGTCGCAGCCAATGCCGGAATGTTTGATGACGATATCGGCATCGGCGGCGATCTCCAGCATTCGGTCGAGATCCACCTTGGGTCGATACACCAGCGAAGTGACATAGCTGAAGTCATCGCTATCGCGATGCTGTTGACGGCCATAGGCATCAGGTTCGGCGAAGGTGATGTCGTAGCCCAACCGTGCGAGGTACTTGTAACAGCCGCGATAATACGTTGCGGCGCCGTTCCAATATGACGAGACGATACTTGAGCCAAAGGCAAAGATCTTCACGCGAGCACCTCCTCAAAGATCCCGGTCAGTTGCTGCGCGCGATGCTTGCAGGTGTGCCGCTCGAGTACGGTCTCCATTCCACGCGCCGCCTGATCTTCGGCGGCATGAGAATCGGTGGCGAGCAGGCGCAGGGCCTGCACAATCTCCGCCTCGTTGTGTGCCCAGAGAAAATCATCTGCACGGAACAGGTGTTCGCTGTCTTCCCACGGCGCAGAAACCAGCGGAATACCACACGCGAGCGCTTCGAAGACGCGAATCGTGGGAATGCCACGCATCACCTGGGAATACTGTTGCCGGGGTATGTGGACAGTCGCACGAGCCCTGGCGTAAACGCGCGCAGCATCGAGATTCGGAAGGTAACCGCCGTATCTGACGCCGGCGTCGCGAAGCGCAGCGAGCCCCTCTGCCGGATAGCGCACGCCATACACAGTGGTCTGTACGATGTCACGTAGTGCGGTTGCCGGTTCGAGCAGAAACCTGCGAATCTCAGCAGAGCGCTCCCCATCGCCCCAGTTGCCAACCCAGACGACCACATCCTCGCGCGTTGCGTCCGGATGTGGCCTGAAGACGGTTGTGTCGGCGGCTTCGTGCAGCGTCCAGACGCGTTGGATATTGAAACGGTCGCGGTAAATGCATCGCAGCGCTTCGCCGAAAGCGATAATCCCGTCGAACTGGTGCAGACCAAACCGCTCCATCGTTTCGGGAGATGATGAGGCGCGGTGGTGAGTATCGTGGAAGAGCAGCTTGTAGCCGAGTTCGTTACGGAGTTGAAGCAGCATCTGCGCGAATACAGGAGGGTTCCATTCGTGGAGGATCACGACTTCGACGCCGCGCAGGCGTTCACGCCAAAGCTCCACAGTTTCGTGCGGAGCATAAGTCTGGACATCAAGGTCAGAGTAGATCTCGATGAACTGGCGCAGTGACTGTTCCCCAGTCGGCTCTGCGCGCAGGTTGTCGATCGACCACTCGCTCTCTGGCTCGTAGGCGGTGACGTCATGGCCGACCTGTCGAAGCGCACGCAAAAGGCCGCGAAGAAAATGTGAGTTGCCGTTATTCCAGTCCGAGCGGAGCGTGTGGGCGAAATAGGCCAGGCGGAGCTTACGCGGCATGCTGAGTATGCTCCCGTTCCCTCGAAGCCACGAGCCCGGCATAACGCTCGACATACGCCGCGGTCATGGCTTCGGCGGTGTAGCGAGCGGCGCGCTCGCGAGCGGCGCGCTGCGACGCCCTCAGTTTGTACGGGTCGTACGCAAATTCAGTCAGTGCGCGTTCCAGTTGCTCTGCGGTCTGGAAATAGACGGCAGCATCACCCCATACTTCACGAAAAGAAGGAAGGTCGCGCGCGATGATCGCGCAGCCACACATGGCGGCTTCCAGTGGAGCAAGACCGAAGGGTTCGTAGATAGAAGCAGCAATGTAAACGCTGCTGCCGAGCATCGTATCGATGACTTCCTGCTGGTCGAGAACACCGAGCGCCCTCAGATTGCACGACGCCCTGGTCGCAACCGAATCTTCGAACCGCTCTTCACCGGCGAGTACGATGGGCATAGGTGAGTTGAGATCAAGGATGGTCGCGAGGCCTTTTGCTTCGTCCCACAATCTTCCCACCGTGATGGCCCGCAGCGTACGTTCAACCGCAGCATCGGGTTTGGGTGCTGAGCGGCCGTTATAGATGACCGCGAAGGGCACTCTCACGCTGAAGTTGGCACGCAGAGCGCTGCGCATCCACGACGTCGGAGCAATGACGGCATCGGCCTGATCAAGCCCCTGCTGCACCAATGAGCGATACCGCGAGAGCCAGGTGGAAGGCTCCAGGGCCGAAGGTTTCACCGCGTCAGCCCAGCTCATGACGTCACTGTGCGCAGTGATGAGTTTGGGAATATCGAGCGGGAGCGCGCCCCAGCAAAACTGGTTGCTGTGCAATATGTCAGCGCGGAAGTCATGAGCAAGGCGCAGCAGAAGATCAGCGCCATCAGCAAAAACGCTGCCGTTATTTTGCATCCATTCAAGCGGCAATGTGCTGGGCGTAAAGTGAAATGACCCGCCGAACCGCGTCCGCTGCTCTGCAGCCCACGTGCATTGCGACTCGGAGGGTGTGCGGCCGAAACTGACCAGCGCGACCGCATGGCCGTCGCCAAGCAGATGCACCGCAAGTTCCTGGGTGAACGTCCACACACCGCCGACAGTATCTGTAGTCAGCAGGACGCGCATGCCAGTTCGTGTCCTTCCATCGATTCGAGCTCTGTGAGGGGCAGCGGTGCCTGCTCCTGGATGTCGCTCCATCCCTTTCCGGTAAACAGGTTGAGGTAATGCGCATGCGCACGTTCCCATGCGTTTTCGTCCGGCTGTGCGCCAAAGGTAGTGACGTATTCCGGACTGCCGGGGAATGGGAACATCGGCACCGGCTCGGAAACCCAGACACCATGGGCTTTGAGATTTGCCTGCCAGCCTGCCACTTGCTCGGGATCGTCTTCAGGAACCTTGATCAGATTGGCTTGGACCCACGGTATGCGCTGGCGCGCGTAAATCAACAGCTCGGTAATCCGGTCCGTGGTGATGCGGCAATTCTTGTTCATCGCGTCACGGCCTTCATCGGTGATGGACTCGATGCCGCACTCGAATGACACGCAATGCGCGCGGGCGAGGAGGTCCAGCGACTCTTCCGTCCACAGATCGATGCGTGTCTGAAAGCCGATGGAAACCGTGCGCTGTGCGATCTCCTCCAGCAGTTCACGGACCTGCTTACCGACGCCGAAGATCTCATCGATGAAGTAGATGTAGTCGACGCCGCGAGCGATAAGCTGATCGATCTCGGCGAGGACGGATGAAAGTTTGCGTTCACGGTACTTGTTGCGGAACAGCGTCTTGTTGCAGAAGGTGCAGGAGTAAGGGCAGCCGCGTGCAAACTCGACCTCCGCGCCGCGCTTCAGGTGGTCGGCTCCATTGCCGGGAAAGATGTGATGCAGGTGGGTGTGGCGTTCGACAGGGTAATCGGAGTAGTCGAGTGTGGGCACGGCTTGCATGTCGACAACGCCGAGGCCGGGTGCACTGCGATAGGCGCCAGTGATGGCGTCCCGCCAGCAGCAGCCCGCGATCATTTCCCACGGCACTGTGGCAAGCTGCGGCAGAGTCTGGTCCGGCTCACCTCGCAGCACAATGTCGGCGCCGGTCTTCGTCATGGTGGCGCGCGGAGTGACCGAGCCGTGCGGTCCGATGACGACAGTCTTACTGTTGCGCCCGAGCTGCGCAATCCACTGGCGCGGAACGCGAAGTTCAGGCTGAGGGCAGCGCCAGAAGAGATACGAGGGAGCCGTGGGAATAACGAGGAAATCTTCATCGAACGAGTCGAGCCGGTGCGCAACTTGTTCGGGGGTAAGGTCCTCCATCAATGCGTCGACCAGCAGTACATCGTGTCCCGCGCCGCGCAGCATCTCTCGCGCGGAGAGCAGCTCCAGCGGAAAATGCGGGTCACGGCAGCCAAAGTAAGTTGAACCGTCGAAGGTCCATTGGGGATTGACCAGGGCGTATCTCATGCCACCTCCTCAGCCATCAGGGAAGTGCTGCCTGCGTACGCGGGCACGAGTGCGTGTTCGCCTGTGATGCGCTGCTGGTTCTCTTGCCAGAAGCCTGCGATGTCATCGAGGATGTCGTCGAGCGAGCGGCGGGCCTTCCATCCGGTCATCTTCTCGAGCCTGGTCGTGTCGGAGATGTAGAGTGGCTGATCACCAGGACGGACTGCAGTGTAGTTCAGGTATAGCGGAAGCCGCGTCCGACGCTCACACTCGCGCAGCATCTCGATCACGGAAACGGTGCGCGCCATGCCGCCGCCGAGGTTGAACACTTCTCCGCGGACTTGCTTGCGCTGAGCGCGCGCCGCCATCATGGCATCTATGAGGTCGTAGACGTGGAGGACATCGCGCACCTGGAAGCCGTCGCCGCATACCGTGATGGTTCGGCCCTGCAGCACGGAGTACAGAAAGTGCGCTACCCAGCCCTGGTCTTCATTGCCGAACTGCCGCGGTCCGGCGATGCAGGACATGCGGAACACGACGGAATCAAGATCATAGATACGCGCGTAATCACGAACGTATTGATCGGCAGCACCTTTTGAGCATCCGTACGGCGAATGGAAGTCCAGCGCCTCTTCTTCCGTTACGCCCTGGAAGCCCGCAGGGCTCGCCTTGTAGCGGGTCCCCTCGACTTCGACCGGCACGTTTTCAAGCGAACCGTAGACTTTGTTTGTCGACGTAAACAGCACGAAAGGTTTGCGGCCCGCGAGGCGAGCCCCCTCGAGCACATGGAACGTGCCCATCGCGTTGGTTTCGAAATCAATAACAGGATCCTGGACGGAGGTCGTCACGGCCACCTGTGCGGCGAGATGATAAATCTCAGAGACGTCGCGTGTCGCCATGCGCACTGCCTTCGCGTCGCGCACGTCGCCCTGCACTATCTCCAGTTGATCACTGTTGGCGAGGCTTCTTAGCCATCTCACGTTGTGAATCACGCCGCGCCGCGACAGGTTGTCGAAAATTCGTACACGCAGCCCGGGCGTGCAGAGCAGCCGCTGGGCGAGGTTCGAACCAATGAAGCCTGCGCCCCCTGTAATCAGGACCGTTTCTCTTCTCCCTACTTCCATCTGTCTTCCTTCCTTCAAGGGGGCCAGCTTGCACAGCCCGGCGTACCGTTCGCAGGAGAGATCGTTTATGCCGTCAGGCCGTAGGCGCTCAACTCTTTGAGCATCGTGTCGGCTTTATCTTCGGCTGTCTGGCCGCGGAGCCACGCCGCCAGCTCGCGAAAGCCCTCCTCGTGCGTTACCTGTGGCTCATAGCCGAGCAGCTTGCGCGCTTTGGATATGTCGGCATAGCAATGCCGGATATCGCCTGCCCGAAATTTATTCGTAATAACAGGATGTACGTCGCGGCCAAGAGCCTCTGCAAGAAGCTCGGCAACGCGGCGGATGGTGATAGGTTTGCCACAACCGACGTTGATCACCTCACCATCGGATTCGCGGCGTTCCATCGCCAGCATATTCGCGCGCACAATGTCGTGAATGCTGACGAAATCGCGCATCTGCTCACCGTCTTCAAACACCAGCGGAGCATTGCCGTTCAGCATGCGTGACCCAAACACCGCTGCCACGCCGGTATAGGGGTTTGAGAGTGCCTGACGCGTGCCGTAGATATTGAAAAACCGCAATGCGGTTACAGGAAGGCCATAGGTGCGCCCGTAGATCAGGCAAAGCTCTTCCTGGTCGCGCTTGGAAAGCGCATACATGGAATTGATCTCCGAAGGCTTGTTCTCAGCCGTAGGCAGCGGCTTGAGTACACCATTGCATTCGGTGCAATGCAGCTCCCACTCTGACCGTTTGAGCTGCGCGATGGAACGTACGGGCGGCGCCGCGGCCCGGCCGCATCGTGTGCAGGAGTAGCGGCCCTCGCCATAAATCGACATCGACGAAGCTACGACGATCTTCTGGATCGGCGATTTGTTATCGAGGATCGACTGCAGCAGCTCCGCTGTGCCCTGCGTATTCACGCTCATGTAGCGCGAGATCTCATACATCGACTGGCCGACTCCGACAGTCGCGGCGAAGTGATAGACCACGTCCACCCCGTGCAACACCTCCTTCAGCAGGTTCGGATCGCGGACATCACCGCGAATCAACTCGGCCTCCGGTGATAGATAGTCGGGCGGCCCTGCCGGATGGACCTGCGGCGTCAGGTCGTCCAGCACGCGCACACTGTGCCCGGCTGCGAGGAGTCCATCTGCAAGATGCGAGCCTACAAAGCCCGCGCCACCAGTGATCAGAATCTGTTTACTCATGTGAAGCCATCTCCGTGTCAGGCTGACGCACGGTTGAGTTCTGAGCGGCGGGGGCATAGCGTCGAACTGCCCATTCCGCAAACTCGGCAAACGTGCGGTTGTCTTTGGGCGGACTGGTGTGGTGCTCTTCAAGTCCAAGGTGTTGTGGCGTGAAGCAAAGTGTGAGGGCAACATCGAATGGCTCGAGCGCTTCCATCATGCGGTCGAACCACGCTTCCGCATTGGGCCTGAAAGAATCAGCCCAGCTCAGCCCGGTGCGGAGATACTTCACGCCGAGACGCTTCATCTGTTCCACCGCATCATCGAGTCGGGGGTCTTCGAAATGAAACCACTGGCAAAATCCGACCGAGCCGTCGCGCGGAAACCTGGCGTAAGAAAGCTTCGGCACACCGTCTTCGCGGATCAACCCCAGATAAAAGTGGCGGTAATACGACGAGCCTTCCGCTTCTTTGTGACGTGTCTCCGCAGGCCATGCGGCGGGAAGGTCGAGCAGGCTATACCAGTGAATGCGATCGACCTTGCCGCGCAACAGGTCGAGCGTGCGGGTGAGCCCAAACTCTGCCACCTCTTCGGCGCCGAAGCTTGATGCACCCACTTCGAGCACCCACACAGGCTTACCCGAAACCTCCGCGGCTTCCTCTACTTTCATGGGCCAGTCATTGATTTGCCAATGATTCCAGTCCAGCGGAAATCCATGCACGCCGACGACATCGACGTATTCCATCACCCCGCGACTCGCCATCAAACGGAGGAAGTCGCAATCCCCGGCGGAGACGCCACCAAGGACGATGGGGAGATCGGGATTTACGCGTCGGATGGCTAGCGAGCCTTGCCGCACCATGTCGGCGAACCGGGCCCAGTCAGGGTCCAGCTTGAAATTCCAATGCGACAAATTGTTGGGCTCATTCCAGAGCACCACCGCTTCCACCATTATGTCCGTCCACTTAGAAGTTAGAGAGTTGGCTAGCTTCCGCCGGGCGTAATAGGCGGTACTTTCTTTTTGAACGTACAAAGAACGTTTTGGTTGCTTTAGGGAGGAGAGGCTCGGGAGCGTTCGCCCGCGTGTGACGGAGGATCTCTCGGAGAGAGTGTGTCTTACATCAGCAGGCGGTGAGAGGCATCGCCGAGCACGACGACTTCCGGCTCTTCACCCAACGTCGGCGCTGCCCTTAAGCGAAAGCGAGCACCACCGCGCCCGCGGTAATCAGGGCGCCCCCCGCGATCTTCATCGGCGTCAGGCTCTCTCCGAGAAACAGCCACGCACACACGATCACAATCACCACGCTCAGCTTGTCGATCGGCGCCACACTCGAAGCCGGCCCAAGCTGCAGCGCGCGGAAGTAGCACAGCCACGAAAGCCCCGTCGCAATTCCCGACAGCACCAGGAAAACCCAGCTCCGCGGCTTGATCGTCGACAGCGCATGATGATGCCCCAGGCTCAGCGCAATCGCCCACGTAAATACCAGCACCACCGTAGTCCGAATCGCCGTTGCGAGATTCGAGTCGATGCCCTTGATGCCGACCTTCGCCAGCAGGGCAGTGGCCGCCGCGAACACCGCCGACAGCAGCGCCCAGTACAGCCACCCGGCATTCGCCGCCACTACAACTCAGCTTTCTCTAGATCGACGTTCATCCACTCGCCGCGCTCGATGCCCGCGCGAATCTGTGCCGGCGTGCGATGCAGCTTGGTCTGCTGGTACGAGTACACCGCTTCCTTCATGCACGTCGAGCACGCCGCTCCGTGCGTCCCCTCAAAACAGCTGTGCAGGCTGTTGTGCCCCATCTCGCGGTCGCAGTGGCAGTAGCACGGCTGCTGATGCAGCACCGCCGGAACCTTCGCTGCCATCTGGTACGCGACCACTTGGTAATGGTGCGAAAAGTAGATGCCCGTCAGCTGGTTTCCGCTCAGCACGGTAGGCAGCGCATGTGTCGGGGCAGCCGCGTTATAAGCCGGAACATCATTCGCAGGGTTGCTGAACTGCGCCGATGCCGCCACCGCCACCACCATCACCGCGACACATCCAAGAAGTCGCTTCATGCGCGCCTCACCCCTAAATTGATATAGACATCTCTGAGCTCAATACCGCTATGCTCTGGGCTCTTTAAAGCCCCTTGCCAAAGCACCCACTAACTCAGGCGCTCTTCGAACTCAAAACTTATCAACTCGCGACTCATAAGTGAACAAAGCACCCCTTCATCATAACGCCGCGCCGCTACTTCGGAGCCGCCAGGAAAATCCGCGTCTGCTCATGCGCCATTGGCGTAAACACACCGCCCAGCCGCCCCCACGGCACATGCGTGACTTGCTCGCCAAGCACATATCCGCGCTGCCGCAGATGGCCTGCAATCCATCCCCGCTCCGGCCCAACCATCACCCTCTCCTGCATCTCTCCGAACAACTCGGCCGGCTTAGCGATCCGCACCGGGAACACGCCATCGCGCCCGCCCCAGAGGTTCTGCTCTCCGGAGTCGTCCGCCTCGCTCCGGTGAATCGCATCAAAGTCCACCGGAAACACGATCTGCTCCCGAAACGCCTCGGACCCGTACCAGTACAGCGGCATCACCGCGAGCGAATCGCCCACCACCACCGGCTCTCCGGGCGCGGCCGCGCGCTCGACCGCATTGCGAAACACCATGAACGCGTGCCGCTGATGCAGCAGCACATACCCACACGCCGCCTGCCGCACCAACACCCACACAACCAGCAAAGCAACCACCACCGACGCCGCACGCGCGTTCGCATAGCGACTCAGTAAGCCGGCCCCGAGAATCGCCACCCCCAGGCAAACCGGCACCGCGCACCGCGGACTCACCATCCCCGCGCCCGCCAGCGCAACTGCAAACGCAAGCACCGGATAGGCCAGCAGCACCACCACCGCCATCCTCTCCCATACCGGAAACCCCCACTCCAGCGCCCGTTCCCGCGTCGTGTTACGCCTCCACACCGCATACGCAACCAGTCCCAGCACCGGCCACAGAATCCCCTCCACGAGCACTAGGTACGAGTCCGAGATCATCGTAAGCCGCGGCTTGTTCCACGCATGCGGCGCGAACTCCGCCACATTCAGCCGTATCAGCCGCAGATACCAAACCAGCGGCAGGGAAGCGAGCGCCATTGCAACCCACGCCCCCGCCCGCACCCTGCGCCACCCCACGCTGAAGTGAATCTCGCCCGCCGCCACCGGCAAGAACGCCAGTACACCGTAGTAGTTACTCGAAACTCCCGCTGCGAGGGCCACAGCCAATCCCGCCAGCAGCGCGCCTCGTCGCACTCCATTCGCATCAATCGACTCGGCCCACAACAGCAGCGCCGCCATGGCAAATCCCATCAGCAGGCTGTACGACCGCGCATCGTACGCATAATCGAACCCCCGCGTCGCCATCAGCGTCAGGCAGCCCGCAGCCGCGTAAACGGGCGCCACCCTCCGCCGCAAAAACAGCCACAGGCACACCACCGCCAGCGCCATCGCCGCTATCGACGGCAATCTCACCGCAACCGGACCCGTTCCCAGCACGCTCGTCGACCACCAGCTCAGCACATGCATCAGTGGAGGATTAGGATCAGCCCCCGCCGCCAGTGCCCGCCAGATCCCTGCAAAGCTCCTCTGCTGGCCAATCCACAATGTAATGAACTCATCGCCCCACAGCAGCTTCACTTTCGCCTGAACCAGCGTCACGCACACGAACACCAGCGCAAGCGCCGCGGGAAGAACGACTCCTGCTGAAAAGGGAACACGGCCTTGTTGTCTTGGGGTGGGGGACGGAGTTGCGGAACGCTCTGCCAATCATGCCTCTGAAAGCGGGGCTCTGGAAATCGCCGGCCTTAAGAAAAAAGACGGCATGAGCGGTGAATTGCCCATGCCGGGAGGCCAGTGACGCAACTTGCTCTCAGACATTGAATCAACAAACTTCTCAATTCAAATGCTGAGTAAACTTTCCGCTTGCCGGTGGTGCTGGTAGGCGTAGACAAACAATACCACGAATGGGATATTTTGCAAACACAATCTTCCATAATCGGTATTACACCGGTCCTCGAGTCGGTCCTAATCGACGCAAGAAACTGAAAATGCGCTATTTACAGCGCAGAATAAAATTCTTCCCGCAAACAAAAACAATAGATTCCGAGCGCGACATATCCACAACTCTGCAGCTCGCCCCTAAAAAGGCGCTAAAGCTCCCGGCTTAACCTCGCCGCCATCTGCGCATCGCTCGCCGTAATCCCTCCGGCATCGTGCGTCACCAGTCCGAGTTTCACCTTGTTGTAGCGTATGTCGATGTCCGGATGATGCCCTGCATCTTCCGCGATCTCCGCCACCCGGTTTACAAATTTCATAGCCGCAACAAAGTCCGGAAACGTCCACTCGCGCTCCAGCTCCCCGCCGGCCAGCGCCCATTCCGGAGCCGCCTCTAACGCCTGCCTGACCTCATGCTCATCCAGCTTTTTCATCGCCGCAGACCTCATTCCAGCCTTACTCCGGCTGAGATGCCAGTCTAAGCCGCGGCGCCCGCAAGCGGCAGTCCGAACCGCGAAATCTTGTCGACCTCCGCCCGGATGTCGCTCCACAATCCGCGCGGCAGCGCCAGGAACGCCGCCACAATCTGCGGGTCGAACTGCGTCCCGGCGCAACGCTCAATCTCCGCACGTGCATCCTGAAAACTCGCACCCTTGCGATAGGGCCGGTCCGAAGTAATCGCATCCAGCGTATCAGCCACCGCAAAGATCCGCGCCCCCAGCGGTATCTCATCCCCCTCCAGCCCCAGCGGATATCCCGTCCCGTCGAAGCGCTCCTGGTGCGACCGCACGATCTCCGAAGCCTCCGCCAGCAGCGGAATCCTGCGCACGATCTCGTACCCCCGGTCGCAGTGTTCGCGCATGATCTCCATCTCTTCCGCGGTCAGCGAGTCCGGCTTCAGCAGGATCGCGTCCGGCGTGGCCAGCTTGCCGATATCGTGCAGAAACGCCCCGCGAGCAATCATGTTCAGCGCTGCCGAATCCACACCCACCGCCCGCGCCAGCGCAATTGAGTAGGCTGTCACACGCTTCGAGTGCCCCTGGCTCACGTCCTCGCGCAGATCGAGCGCCGCGCCCATCGCCTCCAGCGTCCCATCATACGAGCGCTCCAGGTCCGCCATCGCGGCACGCAACTCTTCGGTTCGCTCCGTCACGGCGTCTTCAACATTGGTCACTACCGCGAGATGCCGGCGGCGCTCTCGCGCATGTGCCCGCGCCCGCTCGATCGTCGCAATCAGGTTCTTGCGTTCAAAGGGCTTCAACAGGTAATCGAAAGCCCCTCGCCGGAACGCATCGGTCACAACATGCAGATCGTGCAGCGCGCTGCACAGGACCACCGGGATCGCCGGAAAGTCCCTCTTCAGCGCATCGAGCAAGCTCAGGCCGTCGGTTCCCGGCATCATCACATCGCTCATGACCACATGGCACAGCGGCCCTTCGCGCAGCACCTCCAGCGCGTCTTCCGCGCTGCCGGCCTGCGCCGTGGAGTAGCCCGAATGCTCCAGCAGTGCAACGACAACCTGGCGGACCACCGCCTCATCATCGACCACCAGAATCCGATCTCGCTCCATGTGCGGCCTCCAGCAACGCCCTGGTTGGAGCGCCACTCAAAGCCTCATCGGCACGGATTCAACAAACCTGAGACACACAACCTGTCCGATGTTGAAGCGCCACAAAATCGGGTACCCCATTCATCGCGCAGCACCTCGCGCGATGGGTGGGCCGCCTCAAACTCCCGTCCTACTTCTTCCCACCCTTACGCCCCTCAACCCAACCGGTCTTGGTGACCTGACGGCTCCGCCCCAGCGCCAGCGCCCCGGCCTCCACATCCTCAGTGATGCACGACCCCGCCGCCACATACGCTCCATCCCCCAGCGTCACCGGAGCCACCAGCGTCGAGTCCGACCCGACAAAGACCCCGTCCCCAATTGTCGTCGTATGTTTGTGCACGCCGTCGTAGTTGCACGTAATCGCGCCTGCGCCGATGTTGACGCCCGCCCCAATCACCGCATCGCCGATATAGCTCAGGTGGTTCGCTTTCGACCCGCGCCCCATCTTCACCTTCTTGGTCTCGACGAAGTTCCCCAGGTGCGCGCCCTCGCCAATCTCACTCCCCGGGCGTAGGTGCGAGTACGGGCCAAGCAGCGCCCCCGCCGCCACTGTCGTGCCTTCCATGATGCAGCCGTTGCGGACCAGCACGCCATCTGCGAGCGTCGAGTCGCGAATCACCGAGAAGGACCGCACCGTGCAATCCGAGCCGATCCGCGTTGCGCCCAGCAGTTGCACGTATGGCTCGATGATGGTGTCCGGGCCGACCTCCACCGCGCTGTCGATCACGCACGTCTCCGGCCGGAAGATCGTCACACCCAGCGCCATCAGCTTCTTTGCGGTGTTTAACCGCATGGCCGCATCCAGGTGCATCATCTCGGCGATAGTGTTCGCGCCCAGAACTTCATCCACACTCTCCGCCTGCACCGCGATCACGCGCTCACCCTCGGCGACCAGCATGGCAGCCACATCGGTCAGATAAAACTCACCATGCGCATTGTTCGTCGACAGGGAATCGAGGTGCCGAAACAGCGCCTCCGTCCGAAAGCCATAAATCCCCGAGTTGATCTCCTTTGCACCAAGCTGCTCCGTACGCAGCGCCTTCTGCTCGACAATCGCCGTCACCTCCGCCGACCCTTCCGCCTTGCGGAGAACGCGGCCATAGCCAGTCGGGTCGGGAGGCACTGCGGTGAGGATGGTCATCGCCGCATGCTCCCGCAGATGCGCCTCGCACACTGCGCGAATCGTCTCCGGCCGAATCAGCGGCACATCGCCCGAAAGCACCAGCAGATGCTCCGGTGGCGCCCCGCCGCTCAGCGCAAAATTCGCCTTCACCATCTGCAGCGCGTGCCCCGTCCCACGCTGCTCGGCCTGCAGGACGAACTGCACACCAGTCGGCGCCACCGCAGCCTTCACGCGCTCCGCCTCATGCCCCACCACGCAGTAGATCCGTTCCGCTGGCGCAACCGTCTTCGCTGCCGCAATCACATGCAGCAGCAGCGCCTGGCCGCCGATCTCGTGCAGGACCTTGGGCCTTTTGGACTTCAGCCGCGTGCCTTTGCCCGCAGCCATAATGACAATGCCGAATGCGCTCGTATCCATATCGAAACTCATTCTTTCACGCGCCACCGTGGAAGGAACGCCCAGCCGCAACCGGAGAGAACAGACGCCGTGTGTTCTGCGACTGTTTGGCTACATACCTCCGGCAAAGACGGAGGGAGCAGGGGGCTTCAGCCCCCTGAATGAAGCCGGACAAAAATGGGCTTCAGCCCCGGACCACAGCCTCAGCCACCACAGCCTCAGCCACCGGCCTGGCACAAACCCAGAATCGCCGCCCCGAACCGCTCCACCTTCTCCGCGCCGAGGCTCCGCACCGCGCGCAGATCGTCCAACGATGCGGGCCGCGCAAGCGCAATGCTCCGCAGCACCGTATCGCTCAGCACAAAAAACGACGGCAAACCCGAAGCCGCCGCCTCCTTCTGCCGCCACGCGCGCATCTGTGCCTCAAGCGCCTGCTGCTCCGCATTCAATTCAACAGCCACCGCCGTCTTCGGCGCGACAGGCTTAGTCGTCACAACCGCCGACTTCGCCGGCACAGACTTAGCCGCAACCGCCTTCACCATTGGCAACGAAGTCTGCACTGCGGTCTTCTCGCGCGCGCCCTGAACCGGAACTCTCGTCTCGGATCGCACCGCGCGCTCCTCACCCGCAGCGGCTCCTCCGCGACACACCGCAACAATCCCCGCACCATAACGTTCGACCTTCGCCGGCCCCATCCCAGGCACCGCATGAAGCCCCGCCAGGTTCTGCGGACACGCGCCCGCAATCGCCCGCAGCACGGCATCGCTCACGATCATGAACGCCGGCGTCTTCGTCGGCGCGGCCTGCACCTTCCTCCACTCGCGCAGCCGCTCAAAGACCTCCTCCGCCTGCGGATTCAGCGTTGCCGGCACCGCCGCGCTCTTCTTCTTCGCACCCGCCTTCTTCGCGCCCGGAGCATCCGCCATGCTCCCGCGAATCCACACCGTATCGAGCGCCGCATCGTCCGGCTCGCGTCCTTCATGCGTAATCGCGGCCTTCTTGTACGTGATGTCCTTGCCTTCAGGATTGCGGAACGTATCGTTGGCAATCGTGATCAGCCCCGCCCGCGCCAGCCCTTCAAGCAGTGCGTCAAAATCATTTCGGTTCTTCATCAGCCGCAGGTCTGTGAACAGCTTTCCCGTGGACGTGCTCCGAGACTCCAGCGCCGTCAGTACCTGCCGCAGCCAGCGCCGCTCCTCATCGCTCGGCTGGTGAGCCGCGTTCGCCGACCCGCCACTCGGATTGCATACATCGCACATTCCGCAGCTCGTCACGCGGTCCGTCGTATCCCCAAAGTGCTGCACCAGGGCGGCCATGCGGCACGTATTCGACTCCGCAAACGCGATCATTCGATCGATCTGCGCGCGCCGCATCGCGACCTGAGTCTCATAACCCTTCTGCCACTTCTGCTCGCCCGTGCTGCGCACATCGCCGGCCATATCCATCACCGCAACGCCCGCAGCCAGCAGCTTCTCGATCGCGCGATCCAGCGTTTCGCGGTCGAGCTTCAACTTCCGCTGCAGCTCTTCCACCTGCACGAACTCCGCAGGCAGCGCGCGCGCCACGCGCTCCAGGTCGCTCGTCGGCGGATAGTTCCGCTCCAGAAAAAACTCCTGCAGCCTGCGGTCTGCAAATCCATGCAGCAGCACACTGCGGCTCGGCAGCCCGTCGCGTCCCGCCCGCCCTATCTCCTGATAGAACCCCTCCACCGACGCCGGCAACGCCGCATGCACCACCGTCCGCACATTGGCCTTGTCGATGCCCATGCCGAACGCGATCGTCGCCACCACTACATCCAGCTTGCCCGCCAGGAACTCCCTCTGCACCCGCTCCCGCACCGTCGGCAGCAACCCCGCGTGATACGCCGCAGCAGGGAAGCGCCGGTTCAGCTCCGTCGCCAGCTCCTCAGCCGCCTTGCGCGAGGGCGCATACACAATGGCCGGGCGCGCAGAGTCCGCCTTCAGCAGCTTCGCCGTAAACTCATTCCGCTGCGGCTTCGAAAGCTCCACCACCTCCACTGCCAGGTTGTCGCGCCGAAAGCCCGTTACAAAGATCGCCGCATCCTTCAACTGCAACTGCGCCGCAATATCCTGCCGCACCGCAGGCGTCGCCGTCGCGGTCAGCGCCACAATCGACGCCGGCCGCAGCGCGGGAAGATGCTGCCCTAAGGTTCTGTAGTCCGGCCGAAAATCATGCCCCCACTGCGATATGCAGTGCGCCTCGTCGATCGCCACCAGCGACGGCTTGCGCTTGGCCAGCATCTCCGGAAAACCCGGCACGCGCATGCGTTCCGGCGCAATAAAAAGAAAATCCAGCGCCCCCGCAAGATAGTCGCGGCATGCCTGCCGCGCATCGCCGACCGGCAGCCCGGAGTGTATGCGCGCGACGCGCAGGCCGAGCTCCGTCAGCTTGCCCGCCTGGTCGTCCATCAGTGCAATCAGGGGTGAAATCACCAGCGCCGTCCCACCCAGTGCCAGCGCCGGAAGCTGATAGCACAGGCTCTTGCCCGCGCCGGTCGGCATCACCAGCAGCACATCGCGCCCCGCCGCCGCAGCCTCGCACACGGCCTGCTGATGCGGACGAAAGGCGCGGTGGCCGAAGACCCGGTGGAGAAGCTCGGCAAGGTCGCGGCTTGGTGGGGGCGTGTGCATCGGCTCCGGCTATCTTCGCATATTCTTTGCCTTCGGCGTGGCTGAATGCTTTGACGAAAACCTTCGTAACGGGCCCAACGAAACAGAAAGACGCAGAACCGCAGAACTCCTGTGTAACGTAGGCTCTTGTATCCCGTTATGAGGCGTACATCATCTTCCGAAGGCCAAACGGTTTGCGCTGACGCCCACCGTTTGGAAGGCCAGATATGAGCTTTTCACGAATTCCGGGCGCGCTTCTTGCGTTTGCCCTCTGTCTTGTTCCTTGTACCGCGAAAGCGGACAACGTTCCATCCGTAATGTTCAATATTCCTGGACCTCCCTCGCCATTCGTTCTTTTTCACAGCTCGGGGAGTTTCGGCTTTGAGTTCACGCCTATCCCTGGCCTTTACGGGCCTCAGAATGTCTACGCGACCGAGCTTGGTTTTCTGGACCTCGGCACTCTGCAATCGAACCATCACGTAGGTCTCTACGACTCTTCGGGAAACCTCCTTGCATCGACTTGGATTTTCGGCGAATGGGGCGACCTGGATCGTAGTTTCTATTACCGAAAGATCAGCCCTGTGCTGCTCGTACAGGGGCAGAAATATTTTGTGGTGGGCACTTCCGATGGAACTGACCCGAGCGCTGGCATGGGTGACCGGACGTTTTTTAGCTCCCCAAGCTGTCTTTATTGCGGCGAGAATACGTCATTTCTGGGCGGCGTCTACACGTGGTCCAACACGACACTTCAGTTTCCTGAGGCTGGCGTCGACGCCGGTATCCCGCTCGGATACTTCGGGGCCACGTTGCAAACTAACTCCAGCCTACCGCCCGTGCCCGAGCCCGCGCCGTTCCTTCTGCTTGGTACGGGCATGGCAAGTGTCTTCGCCACAGCGCGGCGCCATCTGCGTGCAAAGAAAAGCGGAGATGTTATCGCCGCATAGACTGTGACGCCATTTCTGAAGATCTGCGATCACGCGCTCATGATCTTGTCCAGCGTAATCGGATACTCCCTCACCCTCTTGCCGGTCGCGTTGTAGATCGCATTCGCCACCGCCGCCGCCGCGCCCGTGATCCCGATCTCACCAATCCCGCGCCCGCCCAGCGGGTTGAACTTCGTATCCGGAACATTCAGTACCGTCACATCCAGCACACCGATATCCGCATTCACCGGCACATGGTATTCCGCGAGACTCTCGTTCACCGTCCGCCCGTATACCGGATCGATCATCGTCTCCTCGTGCAGCGCAAAGCCCACGCCCCACACGATCCCGCCCTGCAGCTGATTGATGCCGGTCTTGTCATTCATCAGCGTGCCGATATCGTACGTCGCGACCACCCGCCGCACCTCGACCATGTGCGTGTGCTCATCCACCGCGACCTCCGCAAACACCGCGCCCCACGAGTGCGACGAGTACGAGCTCTTATCCTCGCCCGGCTCCGCGGATCCATTCGCCTCAATCGGCTTGCCGCCCGCGCGCTCCACGATCGCCGCAAACGTATCCGACTTGCCCGGCTTCGATTTCGACACCAGCCTCCCGCCCCTGGCCTCGAAGTCGCCCGTATCCATCCCGTGCAGCGGCGACGCTTCCTGCGTCACCGCAATCGAGGCGAGCTTGAGCTTCAACTGCGTCGCCGCATCCTTCACCGCTGGCGTCACCGATGCGGTCGATTGCGAGCCGCCCGACACCGGTGCCTTCGGCAGCATCGAGTCGCCCAGCTTCACCTCCACCTCGCCCGGCGGCACGCCCATCGCATCGCCGCACACCTGCGCCATCATCGTGTACATGCCGGTGCCGAGGTCCTGCGTGCCCGAGCCTACGAACACTTTCCCGCCGGGCAACACGCGCACCACCGCTTGCGCCGATGAGCGGTTCGCCGGATACGTCGCCGTCGCCATTCCGTACCCGATCAGCTTCGTTCCTTCGCGCATCGTCCCCGGCTTCGCGCTGCGCTTCGACCACCCAAACCGCGCCGCCGCCTGCGTATATGCCTCCTTCAGGTTCTTCGAGGTCCACGGCTTGTCGTCGCCGGGGTCTTTCTCCGCGTAGTTCACCAGCCGCAACTGCACCGGATCCATGTTGAGCTTCTCCGCCAGCTCATCCATCGCAATCTCAAGCACGGCCGTCCCCGGGGCCTCTCCCGGCGCCCGCTGAAACGTCCCGACGCCGTAGTTCAGTTCGACCACTTTCTCCGACACCCGCAGTGTCGGTGAAGCGTACAACATCTTCGCCGGGCTCGCCGAGTGCTCCGTGAAATCTTCCAGCACCGACGCATTCATCACCACGTCCTGCTCAATGGCGACCAGCGTGCCATCAGCCGTCGCGCCCAGCTTGATCTTGTTGATGGTGCTCGGCCGCGCGCCCACCGGACCGAACATCTGTTCGCGGTCGAGCACGATCTTCACCGGCTTGCCGACTACCTTCGCAGCCATCGCCGCCAGTGGTCCATGCGACCACATCGATCCCTTGCACCCGAAGCCACCACCCGTATAAGGGCACTGCACGCGAACGTTCTCCAGCGGAATCTGGAACAGACGCGCCAACGACATGCGCACACCGGAGATGTACTGCGTTGCGTCGTATACGCTGAGCTTTTCGCCCTCCCACCATGCGATCGTGGCGTGCGGCTCCATCGGGTTGTGGTTCTGGATCGGCGTGATGTACGTGTTCTCCACCACCACCGCGGCCTTCGCCATCGCCGCCGCGGAATCACCGCGATGATTGGTGGGCGATTCTTTACCGGGCTGCTTGGGCAGACGCGACTCAGCTATGTGCTTCTTCAGCCCAATCTTCGCGGGTTGCTCGTTGTAGCGAATCTTCAGCAGCCTCGCTGCGGCGCGCGCCTGGTCGAGAGACTTCGCCACTACGAGCGCAATCGGCTGTCCGTTGTAGCTGACGTTCGCGTCCTGCAGCACAGTGATGCTGCGCTTTGCGGGCGGCTGCGGCGGGCCGACCGGCAGCTTCGGCGCGTTGAACGGCGTCAGCACCGCGACCACGCCCGGCGCATGCTCAGCCGCCGCGCAATCCATCGCCGCCACCGTGCCCGAGGGAATATTCGCCTGCACGATGTAGCCGTACAGCAGGTCCTGCTTTGGGAAGGGCTTCTTGAATTCGGCCGCATACTTCGCCTTGCCGGTGACCTTCGCCACGCCGTCATAGCGGTGCTGCATCTGTTGCCTCGGATAGGGCTGTATATCTTCCTGCATCATGCCTGCACTCCTTTGGCAGCGACGGTCAACGCGCGCACAACATTCTGTTTTGCGAGTTCGATCTTGAAGTTGTTGTGCTCATAGCCGCGAGCTCCGGCCAGCGCCAGGTCGGCCGCTTTACGGAACGTCTCGGGAGTAGCCGGTTGACCGGCGAGCGCGCTTTCCGCCTCCGCCCGGCGCCATGGCTTGTGCGCCACGCCGCCTAACGCAAGCCCTGCTGACTTGATCGTGCTGCCGTCCATCTCCAACCCCGCCGCCACCGACACCAGCGCAAACGCATACGACTGCCGGTCGCGCACCTTCACGTACCACGAGTTTTTAGCGAACTTCGCTTTCGGCAGCAGCACCGCCGTAATCAGCTCGCCCGGACGCAGCTCCGTATCCATCTCCGGAGTCTTGCTCGGCAGGCGATGAAAGTCCACAATCGGAATCGTCCGCTTACCCTTCGGCCCCTGCACTTCGACCGTCGCACCCAGCGCATACAGTGCGACGTTCATGTCGGAAGGGTTCGTCGCGATACACGTATGCGCCGACTTCGCGCCCTCATCTGTCTGCCCCAGGATCGCGTGAATCCGCTGGAACCCCGTAATCGCCGCGCATCCACTGCCGGGCTCACGCTTGTTGCACGCGGGGAACGCCGTATCCATGAAGTAGTAGCAACGCGTGCGCTGCATCAGGTTGCCGCCCGTCGTCGCCATGTTGCGCAACTGAGGACTCGCCCCGTTCAGCAACGCCTGCGAGAGCAGGGGATAGCCCTGCACGATCAGCGGATGGTTCGCCAGATCGGAGTTCCGCACGGACGCCCCAATCCTCACACCGCCGTTGGCCGCTTCCACGCGGTCCAGCCCGATGCGCGTCACATCCACCAGCGTCGTCGGATGCTCCACGTTGTACTTCATCAGGTCGACAAGGTTCGTCCCGCCGCCCAGAAACTTCGCTCCCCGCGCCGCCACCGCATGGACAGCCGCATCCGGCGCATTCGCGCGCTCATACGAGAAAGGATTCACGCCGCACCTCCCGCATTGGACTGCCCAGTCAGAGCCCGCACCGCCGCTACAATGTTCGGGTACGCTCCGCACCGGCAGATGTTGCCCGACATCCTCTCCTTCAATTCGCTATCGTCGATCTTCGGCCGCGATGTCGTCCCGTGCTCGAAGCTCACCCGCGACAGCTCGCCGCGCTTCACCTCATCCACCAGCGCCGCGGCCGAGCAGATCTGCCCCGGCGTGCAGTACCCGCACTGAAAGCCGTCATGCTCCAGGAACGCCGCCTGCGCGGGATGCAGATGCTCCGGCGTGCCCAGCCCTTCGATCGTCGTAATCTCCGCTCCCTGCGCCGTCACGGCCAGCGTCAGGCACGCATTGACGCGCCGCCCATCCACCAGCACCGTGCACGCTCCACACTGCCCGTGGTCGCAGCCCTTTTTGCTGCCCGTCAGGTCCAACTCTTCGCGCAGCAGGTCGAGCAGCGTCGTCCGCGTATCGATCTGCACCTGATGCGATTGCTTGTTGATCGACAACGTCACCGGCAGCATCTGCGGGTTCGCCGCACGAGGCTCCTGCGCGGCCAGCGGAGGCAGACCAACCGCAATCCCCGCCGACACCACACCGCTCGCCGCCAGAAAACTCCGCCGGCTGATTTCTTTCTCAATCGGAGACGCGCTGCTCTCCTGCTCTCGCTCTTCAACTTCACATGGACTCACGGATGCCTCACATTCTCGCGGCTGGTCGGGACGTACTTTCGCTTGCAGATGGAGATGGCGGCAACGCGCACAGAAGATGCCTGCCCTGCGCTCGCGTCGTGGCTTTACGATACAGCGAAACTTCCCGCGCGAGACTTCAACGAGACTTCCGCAGCGCACGCCTCGTCTATGATGTATCGACCCTGATATATCAGCACTAACTCCGGAGGCGTAGCTTTGAAGATCTCGTTCGTTCGATTCGGCGCGGTGTCCCTCGCGCTCACCCTTGGCATCGCATCCGCAGCAGTGGCCCAGGATCAGGCCCGCACCCGCCGTAACGCGGAGCCCGCCACCGAGGCTCGCCAGGGCAGTGAAGCGCCGCAAAACAACGAGAACACCCTCCCCATCCCGCCCGAAACCAAGCAGGAGACCAAGCACGAGTGGACAGCCGGCAGCCGCCCCGTCCACTACACCGCCACCGCCGGCAACCTGCTCATCAAGGATGATAACGACAAGGCCAACGGCAGCATCTTCTATGTCGCCTACACCGAGGACGGCGCCCCCGCGAAGTCCCGCCCCGTCACCTTCCTCTACAACGGCGGCCCCGGCTCGGCGACCATCTGGCTGCACATGGGCTCCGTCGGCCCCATCCGCGTCGTCACCTCCAGCCCCGCCGCCACCGGCCCCGCGCCCTTCGAGTGGGTACAAAACCAGTACAGCCTCCTCGACAAAACCGACCTCGTTTTCATCGACGCGCCGCTCTGCGGCTTCTCCCGCGCCGTCGGCAAGGGCACCGCAAAGGACTTCGCCGGCGTCGACCAGGACGTCAAAGCCTTCGAGAAATTCATCACCCGCTACATCACGGTGAACCAGCGCTGGGGCTCGCCCAAGTTTCTCTTCGGCGAAAGTTACGGCACGCCCCGCTCCGCCGCTCTGGTCGCCGCCCTCAACAACGATGGCATCGAGTTCAACGGCGTCACGCTGCTCTCGTCGATCCTCAACTACTACATGCGCGCTCCGGGCTACGATATTGAGCCGATTACCTATATTCCCAGCTACGCTGCCGTCGCCTGGCACTACAACAAAGTGCCCCACAAAGGCGAGATGAAGGACTTCGTCGAACAGGCCCGCAAGTTCGCGCGCGGCCCTTACCTCGAAGCCCTCGAGCAGGGCGACCACCTGCCCGCAGCCGACTTCGACGCCATGGCCGCCAAGGTGGCCGCCTTCACCGGCCTCAGCGTCCAGTACGTCAAGGAATCCAAGCTCCGCATCCAGCCCACGCGCTTCCGCAAGGAGCTGCTGCGTGGCGAGGAGCAGATCCTCGGTCGCTACGACGCGCGCTTCGAAGGCTTCGACGTCGACTCCGCCGGCGAAACCCCCGGCTACGACCCGTCGGACACCGGCATCAGTGGCGTGTATGTCGGCGCCTTCCACGACTATCTAGCCACCGAGCTCAAGTACACCAGCTCCGAGCCCTACTACCTCCAGGGCCCCGGCATCAACCAGAACTGGGACTGGAAGCACCGCGCCTCAGGCGCCCGCGGCTTCGGCGGCGCGCAGGAGCTCCCGGACACTGCCATCGACCTCGCCGACGCCATGCGCAAGAACCCGAAGCTCAAGGTCTTCTCCGCCAACGGCTGGTTCGACCTCGCCACCCCCTTCTTCGGTACCGAGCACGACCTCGCCCAAATGATGCTGCCCGACCCCATCAGGTCGAACATCGAGTTCGGCTACTACCCGGCCGGCCACATGGTCTACCTCAACGTCGACGCGCTCAAGTCCATGCACGCCGACCTCGAACGCTGGTACGCCGACGCGGCAAAGCACTAAATTCAGTCCAGCTACACCTCAAACGAAAGGCGACCGATTGGTCGCCTTTCGTTTGTTCGTTGGCGGTGTTATGTCGCGAAACGTACACAATCCCTTGATTTCTTCGCATCCGGATTCATAGTCCATTCATCTCATCGTGATACTGTCGCAATAAATCAGCACTCGGGACTCATGTTCACATTCGGTTGAGGAGAAGGGCCAATCTCCTCTATGTCACACATTCGTTTACCTGCACTCTGTGCAGTGCGTACACGGAGCCGCCATGAGAAACTCTCTGCGCTTTGTTGTCCTTTCTGTGTTCCTGCTTTTCGGGATCGGTTTTTCCACAACCTCTGCTCAGGTGCAGTCCGTAAACGGCAGTATCCGGGGCGATGTGACCGACTCTGCCGGAGCAGCAGTCCCGGGAGCCACGGCTGAAGCCGACGAAACCGACACCGGCGCCGTCCACACCGTAACCACCGACGACTCCGGACACTTCGATTTCCCCTCGCTCAAACCCGGCGGCTACATCGTAAAAATCTCGAAGACCGGCTTCGCCACCACCATCCAGCAGGACCTGAACCTCACCGTCGGCCGCACAGCAACGCTCAGGCTCACACTCAAAGTCGCAGGAACCACCGAGTCCGTCATCGTCACCTCGGCTCCGCTGATCGACGTGGTCACGGCCTCCTCGACATCCACGATCAACGAGCAGACCATCGCCACCACACCCGTTCTCGGCAGAAAGTTCGAAGACCTCCTCACGCTCACGCCCGGCGTCAGTATCGTTCAGGGCCCTGACGGCGACGAGATCAACATCAACGGCCAGCGCGGCATCTTCAACAACATCTCGCTCGACGGCGGCGACTACAACAACGGCTTCTTCGGCGAGCAGTCCGGCGGCCAGCGCGCCGCGGTCGACATTACGCTCGAAGCCGTGAAGGAGTTCCAGGTCGTAGCCAGCGGCGCGAACGCCGAGTTCGGCCGCACCGGCGGCGGCGTCATCAACGTCATCACCAAGTCCGGCACCAACAGCTTCCACGGCAGCCTCTTCCACTACCAGCGCATCGAGGCCCTCACCCATAACACCTCCGACGGCAACCCCCTCACCAACTTTCACCGCGAGCAGTTCGGCGGCAGCGCCGGCGGCGCCATCATCAAGGACAAGCTCTTTTTCTTCGGCGCGGCCGAGGGCATCGACGAAAACCTCCTCCGCCCCAACCTCAGCACCTATAACGCGACAGCTCTCGGCTCCGCCCCATGTGCGGTCACGAACCCCGTCTTCGGCTCCAACATCACCGACACACAGATCGAAAACAGCGGCGACTGCCAGCGCCAGGTGCTGATCAACTTCTACAAGTCCAACTTCAACGAGGACGAAGGCCAGCCCGTTGACCACGTCGTCCACAACGGCGCATTCTTCGGCCGCATGGACTACAACATCAACCAGAAGAACCTCCTCTACGCCTCCTACAACTTCGACTACTCCAACAATCCCAACCAGACCTTCGACGTCGCCACCTACGGCACCACCGCCAATGGCACCGAAGGCCCGGCGCACATCAGCACTCTGAACTTCAACCTCATCTCCACCATCAGCGACCACAAGCTGAACGAAGCGCACGTCACCTACGGCCACGAGACTCGCCCGCGCGCTCCGATCAACTCCACCGCAGTGCCCGACACCGGCATCGGCTTCTTCCCGTCCTTCCGCTTCGGCCAGCCCTTCTTCCTCGGACCCGGCGCCAGCGAGACCTTCTACCACCTCGACTTCAAGGACAATTTCTCTCTCGTGATGGGCAAGCACACCGTGAAGTTCGGCGGCGAGCTGCTCTACAGCCACAACGTCCAGGTGTTCGACGGCTTCGCTCTCGGCCGCTACATCTTCGGCGACGCGGTCGGCTTCCTGCACTACGCCACACCGGCCAGCAAGGGAGCGGCATACGGCCCCAACGTGCAGGCCTGCGCCGCAGCCAACACCTATTCCAGCGCGTGCACCGGCGGCAGCCCGCTGCTGCTCTATCTGCAGGACGCCGGCACCCAGGCTGGCGAAACCGTGCAGCAGGCCGGCTACTCCAACATCTCCAACCAGGAGCCCGCGTTCTACGTGCAGGACACCTGGCAGGCCACGCCCCGCCTCACGCTCAACTACGGTCTTCGCTGGGAAGCGCAGTTCTTCCCGAAGATGACTATCGCTCCGTCGGCTACGCTGTACGGGCAGTACCTCTCCAACCCGAAGTTCCCCTCAACCGGTTATCTGCCCAACCAGACCAAAGAATTCCAGCCCCGCATCGGTTTCGTGTATGACATCGGCGGTAACGCCAGGTCAGTCCTGCGCGGCAGCGCCGGCATCTTCAACGCGCGCCAGAACATGCTCACCCAGGTCGGCGCCATCACCACTAACGGCGTGCAGCAGCAGACCCTCACGGAATTCACGCCCGCCGGCAATCCTACCTATCCCGGCATCCTCCCAGTCACGGCCTGCCCCACCAGCGGCTGCCCGGGCGCTGGCGTCACGGTGTTCGACAAGAACTACCACAACCCCCGCATCTACACGTACAACCTCGGCTTCAGCCAGCAGCTTTCACAGGACTACGTCGCGTTCGTCGATGGCACGATCTCCAAGGGCGTCTATCTCACACGCTTCACCAACCCCAACGTTGGCCCCACGGCGACTCCGCCTGTGACAGGCGACACCGCAACGTACAACGGCGCGGCACCGTTCCCGAACCTCGGCGCCATCACTGACACCATCAGCAACGCCAAATCCCTTTATCGCGGCGTGACGTTCGGCCTGCGCAAGCGCATGTCGCACCACGTCCAGTTCGAGGCCCAGTACACCTACTCCGTGGACAGGGACGACGACTCCAACGAGCGCGACCCCTTCACCTTCCGCTACGCCAACCTCTACAACCTCGCCTCCGAATACTCCTACTCCGACCGCGATGAGCGCCACAAATTCAACGCCTTCGCGCTGTCGGACCTGCCCTTCGGCTTTAAAGGCAACCTGCGCATCCAGCAGCACTCGGCCGAGCCCTTCACTCCCGAGCCGCGCTTCCTCAACGGAGTCGACCGGGGTCGCAACAGCCTGCGCAAGGACAACGCCTTCTTCGTCACCGACATCGGCATTGCCCGTCCCATCCACTTCCACGACGGCAAGTTTGCCCTCACGCCGCGCGCCGAAATCTTCAACCTCTTCGACAACCGCAACAATCTCAATCCGCTCAGTTCGCCGGCGCTGTTTGATTTCAGCGGCTTCCTGCGCACCGGCGTCGGCGATCCGTTGCAGGCCCAGCTTTCACTCCGCTTTTCCTTCTAACCCGGGCGGCGAGCGTCAATCCCGGCGCTCGCCGCCATTGCGCTCCTCCGCGTCCTTAGCATCCTTTGCGTTCGTCTTTCTTCTCCACGGGAGAAACCCGAACGCCGAGGCCGCGGAGGAAATCCCTGCCCTGAATCGTGTTAAACTAAAGTGTTTGCGGGCCTCGCAACTACGCAGCCCGCGGCCACGAAAGGACACACCGAAAACATGGCAAAGCGTCGTGGAAACCCCAACTGGGGCAAGCCGGAGCCCATCGGCCCGGTCGTCCCCACCATCACATCCTTTGAACAGGTCGTGAAGGAGTACAAGCTCACCCCCGACCAGTACGTCCGCTCCACCCGTCTCCGCGAGTGGGCGCGCCGCAACAAGAACTCCAAGTACATCCCCGAGGCGCTGCTCGAAGCCTGGGGCTTCGAGATCGAGTCGACTCTGTAATCTCGCCTCATCTCCACACCGAACGCCGTCCTCCCAGGACGGCGTTTTTGTGTTCAGCCGGCCACTCCGAACTTCACCCCTGCCATCCGCGCCGCCTTCACCCTCTCCCCCAGCATATTCACCGCGCGGATGCTGCTCAGCGCCGCGCCTTCCTGCCAGCCCACCAGGTAGCTCACATGGTCGCCCGCGAAGTAGATGGGCCCGTCCGGCTGCAGCAGTGTCGTATACCCCGGATTGGCATACTCTCCGCCGCGCCTGTGGCCGAACTCGGTCACCTCCTCCGGCTCAACGTACATCTGCTTCGGTCCGTACGAGCTGATCCACGCGCCCTCGATATACGGCACCTCTCCCCAACCGACATACAGCGGCTTCTCTAACTCGCGGCCGTGGCCGGGGTGCAGCTTTTCCACCGACGCGCGCGACGCCGCGAACTTTTCGGGTAGCGACAGCCTGCCGAACGGCGTGCCGGTGGCCGGGGCATAGCCCGACACCAGCACTCCGCGCTCGCTGAACAGCCCTGCCGAGGGCAGCCACACCGGGCTGCATCCCGTGCTCAGGAACTCCAGGCCTCCGTAGATGTTGTAGTCCTGCTCCCAGAACCGGCGGCTCTCCCACGCCACCTTGTAGTATCCGTCGTACGTACACTCCTCCACTACCTTGCGGTGCGCCGCCGACAGGTTATGCCGCACCTTGCGCAGCGGCACAAGCGGCATCGCGCAGATGCAGAAGTCCGCCTCGATCGCCTTCCGAACGCCGTTCTGCATATACGCCACCAGCACGCCACGCGCCGTCTTCAGCATGTCCGTCACAGGCGAGTTGTACTGCACGATCGTCCCCAGCGCCTCCGCAAACGCATGAGGGATGCGGTCCATACCGCCGATGGGCTGGAACATGGTCGCCTGCCAGTCGTTTTCCTCCTCATACAAAAGGCCGAACCAAAAATCCGCATCGAGCAGCATCTCCATGCTCAGCGGCACACTGGTGACACCATCGTCCTCACCCGCGCCCGGCAGTACCGAGTACCCCGCGCGCTCCGACCCCACATACTTCCCGGCCTTGTCCAGCGGCCCGTAGATGCGCAGAAAGCTCAGCATGCGCTCAAGGTCCTGTTTGGTCATCTCTCCATCCAGCAACCCCTTGCGGATGCACTTGCTCAACAACTCCGACACATGCCCGCGCGCGTCATTGATCGCCTGCCGCTGCACGACAGGCTTGCCGCCATTCGCCGCATCGTTCTGCAGCAGGGAACTGCGCGACGTGTTGATCTCCACCTCCAGCTGCACGCCCAGCTTGCGGCAGTACCCCAGCATGGTCAGATGGTTCGACGGCAGCCGCCCCGGCCCAAAGTTTTGATAGTGCCCGGGGTCGAAGTGACAAGTCTGTTTCGTGCCATCGGCGAACACCACTTCATCGCCTCCACGCACAGTCCAGTTGCGCCCGCCCGGCCTCCCCAGCGCCTCCAGCACCGTGCACTCATAGCCCAGCGCACGCAGCTCATACGCCGCAACCAGCCCGGCAATCCCGCCGCCCACCACCACCACCTTCACGCCCTTGCCACTGCCCGCGCCGGCCTCGACCACCGCGGCCTTGCTCTCCGCAATCGGCAGCAACCCCATGCCTTGCATCGCAGCGTACGCCGCGCCGAATCCACCGGCCTGCCCGACGCGCGTAAGAAAACTTCTCCGTGATAGAGCCATGACGTACAGTCTCCCGGCTGCACCGTTCAGCAGCACACCCTGTATCTGAATTGAGGTTGGAACTACTCTAGCCCAAATCACACGCCAGAGCGTCCCCACCAATTCGCGCCCACCATTTCGAACGTCGTCATTTCGAACAGCGACACTTCGAACACGGGTCGGTGGTCCCCCCACCAATTCGCGCCCACCGTTTCAAACAGTGACGGCTCGAACACGAGCCAGTGGTCCCACCGCCTAACCAAGCGCCAACGGCGCGCCGCTATCCCAGCCCAGGGCGAAGCCCTGGGTAGCGGTACAAGGAGACACTGAGGGCTGAAGGCCCGGCCTATAAGAGCCTCAACCGCTCGCACGCCCTATCCACCCACCCACCACAGGTTTATCCTTAAACCAAATGCCGAACAACATCTTCACCACCGTGCCGGACGCCATCGCCGAACTCAAAGCCGGCCGCATGGTCGTCGTCGTCGACGACGAGGACCGCGAAAACGAAGGCGACCTCACCCTCGCCGCCGAGTTCTGCACACCCGAAGCCATCAACTTCATGGCCAAATTTGGCCGCGGCCTCATCTGCCTCACGCTCACCGAAGAGCGGGCCGACGCCCTTCGTCTCAGCCCCATGACGCAGGACAACACCTCGCGTTTCGGCACCGCCTTCACCGAGTCCATCGAAGCCCGCGAAGGCGTCACCACCGGCATCTCTGCCGCCGACCGCGCCCACACCATCAACGTCGCCATCAGCCCCGGCTCCACAGCCCACGACCTCGCGCGCCCCGGCCACGTATTCCCGCTGCGCGCGCGCAAAGGCGGCGTCCTCGTCCGCGCCGGACAAACCGAAGCCTCCGTCGATCTCGCCCGCATGGCCGGCCTCATCCCCGCCGGCGTCATCTGCGAGATCATGAACGACGACGGCAGCATGGCGCGCGTCCCCGACCTGCTCCAGTTCTGCGAGCAGCACAGCCTCAAGATGCTCACGGTCGCCGAGCTCATCCGCTACCGCCTGCAGAACGAGCGCTACATCCGCCGCGTCGCCGAGTCGCAGATGCCCACCCCCTACGGCGAGTTCCGCACCATCGCCTACGAGAGCGAGGTCGAAGGCGGCGAGTCACACATCGCCCTGGTCTACGGCGATGTGGCTTGCGCGGACGCTTCGGCCGATCCGGTGCTGGTCCGCGTCCATACGCATTGCCTGAGCGGCAACGTCTTCGGCGCCACATCCTGCGAATGCCGCGCCGTCGTCGACAACTCGCTCCGCATGATTGCCGAAGCGGGCCGTGGTGCGCTCGTCTACCTCCACCACACCCAGCAGGGCTTCACCATCGATCGCACCGTCCAGCCCGGCCGCCTCTGCTTCCACCGCGACGGCCGCCCGATCGAAGGCTCGCCCGACCGCGACCAGCGCATCCTGCGCCAGGTCGGCCTCGGCGGCCAGATCCTCTCCGACCTCGGCATCCACAAGATCCGCCTGCTCTCCAACCACCGTACCCACGTCCCCGCACTGCAGGGCTTCGGCATCGAAATCGTCGAACAGGTCGCCATCCCGCTCAAGCCCGTGAAGGCCTGACCGCCTGCACCTGTCAAGCCCCCCGGCCTGTGCAAAACCCCCAAACCCCGCATGAATAGAGCCGAAACGCACACCAGCGAAGTTGCATATCAATTCCGTCCATCCCCGTACAATTGAGCTAGAGCAGATCTCAGTCCGCCAACGGGCCACCTCGCACAACTCAAAACTCACAGCTGAACAAGTCCCGTCCTTCTCTGGGCTCAAACGCTCAAAGCTCTGAGCTCATAGAGAACCAGGAAGGGCGAACCACCCACGCCGGGCCGCAACTCTCGACGCTGCTATACTTTGCGCGCAACTCTCTTAGATTGAGATATTTACAGAAGGTTCCTGCCGCTGAGTCCAACATTCTAAAGCACTTCCGTGCAAGGTACCCCCGGGGGGGGAGGGGGGTACGCCTACTGCACGATCAGGTTCAGCGTCACCGTCTGCGTAATCTGCACCCCGCTCGTCGAGGTCGCCGTCACCTGGTACTGATAGGTTCCCGCTGGCGTATACCGTATCCCGCTATCGGCCGGCATGGCTTTCCCGCCGCATCCGGTCATCGCGCCCGCACCGAGAACGCCCAGGACCATCATCAGCAGCAGCCCGCGCACCTTCCGCGCGCGCTTCAAAACCAGCAGCGGCAAACCCAGCAGCGCGTAGAAAACCGTCGCCGGAACATGCATATCGAGCGCCGCCGAAGTAATCGTATTGATCGTCACCGTAGAGTTCTGCGCTCCTCCGTTCAAGCTCACGGACGAAGGACTGAGTGAGCACGAAGCATACGTTCCAGGATTTACCGGAGCGCAAGTCAACGCCACAGGCCCTGTAAACCCGTTCACCGGAGTCACAGCCAGCGCATACGTCGCGGGCGATCCGCTCTTCACGGTCGCCGTCGCCGACGAGCCGCCATTGACGGTGAGCGTAAAGCTCCCCGCAGTCGCTCCGTTGCCGCTCAGCGCCACCGTCGTCGGAGACGCTGGATCACTGCTCGCCACGCTCAGCGCCGCACTGCGCGCGCCAATCGCTGACGGCGTAAACGTGACGGTGACCACGCAGCTCTGGTTGGGCTGCAACGTCGTCGCCGAGCAGGGAACCGCAACCGCGAAGTCGGCCGGGTTGATGCCCGTAATCGCCAGCGCGATGGACGTTGCAGGCGCATTACCCGCGTTGGTCAGCGTTATCGGAAGGCTCACCGCAGCGCCAATCGTGCTGGTTCCGAACGCCAACGCACCAGGCACGATTTGCAGCCTCGCCTGCGCTGTCCCGCTTCCCGTCAGCGGCACTGTCGCAGGCGATGACGGATCGCTGCTCGTCACGCTCAGCGCGGCGCTGCGAGCGCCCGTTGCCGATGGCGTAAACGTCACCGTCATGTTGCAGCTCTGGTTGGGCTGCAGCACGGTCGCGGAGCACGGAACCGTCACGCCAAAGTCCGCTGCATTGGCGCCGGAGACAGTGATGGCAATCGCCGTAACGGGCGTATTGCCGACGTTGGTGAGAGTCAACGGCAGGTTCGCGGGCGCGCCGACGGCGATCGTTCCAAACGCCAGCGCTCCTGGCGCAACCTGCAGCTTCGCCAGAGCGCCGCTTCCCGTTAGCGACACCGTCAAAGGCAGCGTCGTTGAGTTGCTGGAAACGCCCAGTGTTCCGGTGCGCGTTCCCGCCGCAGTTGGCGTAAACGTCACCTGTAGCACACAGCTCGCATTCGCGCCAAGCGCCGAACCTACAGCCGGACAGTTGCCGACGGCAACCGAGTAATCTCCGCTCGCAGTCAGCCCGGTGAAGATCGTCGGCGTCGCATTACTGTTCGTCACCGTCAACGTCAGCTCACCGCTCGAACCGACGTTCACTGAACCGAAGTCGAGCGCGGCCGCGCTCAGCGTCAGCGGCGCAGCGGACGATGTGCCGATCAGCGAGACGAAGTCCAGCGCGGTGCTGGCGTCCGTCGTGATGGCGAGCGTGCCTGTTCGCGTTCCGGCGGTGGACGATATTCCCGGCGTGAACGTGACCGAGATGCTGCAAGTATCGCCCGGCAACAGCGCACTACAGCTCGACGCAGCCGTGAAGTCTGTCGATGCGACAGCTCTCAGCACATGCAGCGCGGTGTTGCCGGTGTTCGTAAAGATCACAGCCTGCGCGGCCGAAGCGTTTCCAACGCCCGTGTTGGCGAACGTCAACGCTCCCTGCGAAAGGCCAAATGTCGCCAGCAGCGCTCCATTGCTGTTCGCGCTCGCTGTCACCGGCGAAACGATGCCCGCGAGGTCGATTATGTCCGGACTGGAAGCCGCATCGCTCTCGATGACCAGCGCTCCTGAATCCGCGCGCGGCAGCGGCAGACTTCCTCCGCTCGCAACCTGGTCGACGGGCGAATACGTCACCGTAACCTTGCACGCGGCGTTCGGCGCAAGCGCTGCACCGCACGTCGTCGTGGACAAGAAAGGAGGCTCACTCGTAACGCGCCTTACGGTTAGCGGCCCTGAACCACTGTTCGTCAGCGTTAATACCTGCTGCGCGCTCTGCCCCGAATTTGGCGCACCGAAGTTCAACGGTGAGTGCGGAACAAGGTTCCCGCTGATGGTCAGCACGCCCGCTCCACTGCCGAAGCCCTGCATGTAACCGAGCGCCTGCACAGCGGGCGATCCGTCGCTCGGCGTGCCCTGAGCGAATACGGTTCCCGTGGCTGCGCCAGCAGTCGACGGTAAATACATCACAGGAAACGTGCAGCTGGCGAAAGGTGCGAGCGTTGCGCAAGCTGCGGAAACCGCCAGCGGAAACTGCCTTGGCAACGTGAGCGATACAGCAAGCGTCTTCGCGGTGAGGTTATTTACCCTGAACAGTCGCGTGACGCCAAGAGCGCCAACGTTCGTCGTACCGAAGTTCAGCACGTCCGGAACGATCTGCAGTCCTGCGTCCTGGCTCGTGTAGAGACCGTTGAGCGCGACCGCGTAGCTTACGGTCGTCGTCTGTCCATTCACCGTCGATGTCACCGGAATCGACAGCGCACCTGTAGTTGGGGCGGTTCCAGGAGTGAATGTCACGGTGATCGAGCACGTCGCTCCAGCCGCAAGAATGGAACAACTGCCAGAAGGAACGAAGCTCGCGCTGGAACTGGTGAGCGTGCCGATTGCGAGCGGCGTTGTCCCGGTGTTCGAAAGCACCACCGTCTGCTGCAGCGCGGCAGTGCCCGGAACGTTGTCGAAGTCCAGCTCCACCGGATTGATCGCGAGCCCTGGATCGCTGAGTCCATTGCCGCTGAGCGCAGCCGTCAGCGTGCCAGCGCTTGTGACCAGCGTCAGCGTCCCCGTGCGCTGTCCCGTTGCAGTCGGAGTGAAGACGACCTGCACGAAGCATGCATCTGTCGGTGCAAGCGTCGCGCACGTTTGGCCTCCGCTCGTGTTCGACACCACCGCGAAGTCCCCGCTCGCACCGACCGACGTGATGGAGACGCTCGCGGCGGGCGTAAGCAGGTTAGCCAGCGTGAACAGCTTCGGAGCAGACGAGCTGTTCACCGCGACAGGACCGAAGTCCTGCGCGATCGGCGTCAACAGCAGCCCGGTGACCGGAAGCGCAGTGCCGGTCAGCGGGAGCGTGTACGCATTGCCGGCGCTGACTGTCGTCAGTGCGAGCGTCGCACCCTGCAGACCGGTGGTCTGCGATAGGAACTGTATCCCGATGTAGCAATTGCTGCACGTGCTCGTTGCGCTCTGCGCGAAGGCCGAAGGAGGCAGCGTTCCGTGCCCGTATCCATTGTCCTCGACGATTGCCACGCCGAACGCTGCGCTGTTGGTCGCGACGCTGAGCGACGAGAGCGTCTGCTGCACCTTGTACCACGCAATCACAGGCTCGCCGACCAGCGTCTGCCCGAGATCGAGCATGCCGTTGTTGGTCGGCAGTATCGCGGTCGCTGTGCCGCTGAGTGCAACATACACGGGAGCGAAGCCGCTTCCGCCCGTCACGGCAAGCAGCCCTTGCCGCGCTCCAGGTTGGGAAGGCGCGAAACTGACCAGTATCTGGCACGAAGCTCCGCCCTGCAGCGTTGCCGCACATCCGCTCTGCAGCTTGAAGTCTCCGCTGGCGGTAACTGTCAGCGCGAGTGCGTTGACGCCGGTGTTCTTCACCACCACCGTCTGCGTCAGGCTGGAAACACCTGTCACAACTACTGGCCCAGTGAAACCGACTGAAGATGGCGTTACCGACAGACTCGGGTTCGCGGTGCTTCCGGTTACACCCTGCTGTGGCAGCGTCTTGCCCGTAACCAGCACGGAGATGCCCTGATCGAGCGCGAGCACAGTTGTATCCGCCGAAGGCGCGGCCGCAGCTGCGTAGCCCAGCGTCAGACGGCAGACGGTGTGTGGCTCCAGCGTGCTTGGGCACTCATCGTTCACGGAGAACGGCGATCCTGCAGAGAGCACAACAGCGCTGTGCGACACCGTTGCTGTGGAGTTGTTGGAGACGAACAGATAACGCGGCAGGCGCAGACCGCCAGCGAATTGCGTACCGAAATCCACTTCCTTAGCGGACACACTGAGCGCTGCTGCCTCGGTGAAGCCGGTGAGCGTAACGTCTGTCCCGCCGATCTTCCACGCCGCCCGGAAAGCGCCGTCATTACTGCTCACGGCAGACGCTGTCAAACTGAGCGTGATGTGGCACGACGCGCCCGCGGGCAGAGACTTCAGACCGCTGCCATTCGGCGTGCAATCGCTTGCAGTTTCAGCGATCGTATAGGGCAGTGTGTGCGATGTGGTGTCGAGCGCGGAGGTAAAGGTCTGCGGTGTCGCGCTCAGGTTGGTGATGGTTAGGGTGCGAGTTGCTGCCGGATCGACGGATGTCTGGATGCCGAAGTCCAGCTCTGCTGAACTCACCGCGAGCGCTGCAGGAGACAGGCTGTTCGCGGGTAATGCAACTGTCTGCGTCGCGCTGTTCGCAGCCGAGATGGTGAAGGTTCCGGGACCCGTTCCTGTCAGCGCGATCGAGCACGCGTTCGATGCCGCGAGCGTCGTCCCGCAGTTGGAAGCCAAGGTGAAGCCGCTGGCCGTCAGCGCGAGGCCTGTAGCTGTCGCGGAGCCGAGGTTGCGGACGATGAGGTTCGGCAGGTTGTCGGTCGAGACACTAAGGCTCGGCGCACTCGCGGCGGTGGAAATCAGCGTCAGGTATCCCGCGCGTTGGCTGCATTGGCTGGTTCCTGTGCACGCGGCCGAAAGGTCGCGCAGCGTATTTGGCAGCGCCGCATTGGGCGCCCGCACAAGAGGGAGATCGAAGCGTTGCGAAGCCGCAAGCGGTGGGCTGACGGTCATCGTCAGTGTCGCGGGCAGCGAGACGCTAACACCATCAGGCGCAAGTGCGGGCGCTGCTGCAAGGCTGCTCAGGGAAGCGGTGCCGAACAGGCCAGCAGGCTGGCCACCGAAGCGCACCGTCTGGTCGATGGTGTTGGACGCGGTGACGTGCAAAGCAAAGCTGTCGCCCATCAAAGCAAGCGGTTGGCTGGTACCGGGAAACAGCGGCACGCCCAGTGAGCCGGTGATCCACGCAGTGCCGTTCGCGCCGGCACTGACGAAGCTCTGCGTACCTGGGACCAGCAGCATCGAGCCGCTGACGGTCTGGCCGTTCACGGGTATGCGCAGCAGGCTCTGATACGTTGTCGCGGCGAGCGGCGCGGCGACAGTCGCGATGGGGAACTGTCCGAGTGCGATATCGCCCGAGAGCAGCAGCGTCTGGTTCGTCGCGTCAAGCGCGAGGCCGGTGATTCCGCCTCCGGGGATGAAGGTCGAGAACACCAGACCGTCGCCGAGCGGCGTCAGCTTGGTGAGGAAGCCGGAGTTCGCGCCGAGCGCTTCGGGCACAAGCGCCGCGACCGTCGGATAGCCCGTTGCGGATGTGTAGCCCGCAACGTAGGCGTTGTCAGCCGAGTCGGCGACGATGTTCGCGGGCGCCGTAGTGCCGTTTGCGCCGGTGAGGTAGGTCGCGTAAACGAGCGAGGAGCCGCTCCAGTTGAAGCGTTCCACGAAGCCGTTTTCGGTGGTTCCGAAAGCCGGAGTTTGCTGAATGCCGTTTTGCGTGACAGGGAACGCAGGATTGAACGTGATGCCCGTAACGAACACAGCGTCCGCAGTCGCGGCGACAGCGGTGACGGCTGTGCGTCCGGCGCCGAGGAATGTGACGAAGGCGACGTTCAGGTTGGCATCGAACTTCGCCACGAAGGAGTTCGTCGAGGTGTCCGCACGGGCAGGAAATGCGCTTCCGGAGGTCCCGCTAAGATTGCCGCTGGTGGATGTTCCGGCGACGTACACATTGCCGGTCGGATCAAGCGCCATGGCGATTGCGGCGTCTCCCGTTGCTCCGACCTGAGCCTGTGCGAGCACCGAGGTTCCGGCGGCGCTCAGCTTGAGGACGCGCACGCCGTCCGCCTGGTCATAGAGGAGGAAGAGGCTCCCGTCGGCAGCGTACGCTGCAGCGGGAAAGCTGCCGTGACCAGCCGCAGAGCGGAGTCCGGCGAGCGTGACCTGCTGCGAGGTGTTGACGGCCTGTGCGGGCGCAAGAATATGGCCGAGTAAAACAGCGGTACAGATGGCGAGGGTCCGAAGCGTCTTCATCATGGTTGAGGTCTGCGTTACAACTCAAGTTGCAGCCTGCTTCAATAACAAATGAAGATGCTCTAATGCAGTTGTCCGAAGGTGAGACGCGGGTGCGGAAAACCGCACCCTGTACCGAAATGGGAAAGGACGCCTCGGACTTCGTTGGAGTTTTCTAACCTTCCGGAGGCATTGGCAGGGTATCGTAGCCGCCGTCGCGCATGGCGCGCACGAACGCCGCGTGGTCGGTGTAGTGGACGGTCTGCATTCCCGCTTCACGCGCAGCGGCGATGTTCTCGACGCGGTCGTCGATGAACAGCACGTCAGCCGGCGGGACGCCGAGGCCTTCTGCAGCGTGCGTGTAGATGGCCAGCTCCGGCTTTGCGATCTTCAGACGATGCGAGAACGTGCGGTGCGTGAAGTCCCCCAGCCAGGTGCAGCGCGCCATCACGCCAGTCTCCATCGCGTCTCCGATGTTGGAGAGAATGCCGGTCTTGATGCCGGCGCGCTGGAGGGCAGCGGCCCAGTCGATCATGGGTTGATTGGGCTGCGTCCAGAGTGCGGTGTCGGCGTCGATGAGTGCCGCAAGCTGCCGCTCGTTGAGCGGCTTGCCCAGGTCTGCAGCGACCTTTCGCCAGTAGGACTCCGAGTCCAGGGTGCCGCGATCGTAGTCGTGGCGATGCTTCCAATAGGCCGCGTGAAAGCTCGCCTCATCGGCCTGAAGGACATGTTTGAGGCGTTCCCAGGCGGCGGGATCGGGAGGTCCGGTGAGCACGAGGCCGTAGTCGAAGAGCACTGCATCGATTCTGCGCATCTCTTGAATTGTAGGTCACGGCGCGGGAACCGCTACGATGAAGAGGTATGCGTTTCTCCGAACGAACGGCGTGGGAACTGGGCGAGAATGCGTTCGCCGCAAAGCTGCGCGAGGCGCGTGCTTCGGGGTGTGAGCTCTTCGATCTCACCGTCTCGAATCCTACAGCGTGCGGCTTTGCGTATGACGAACGCGCGTTGTTATCGCCGCTCGCAGAGCCGCCTGCGCTGCTCTACGAGCCTGAGCCGCTGGGCATGATTTCGGCGCGGAAAGCGGTGGCGGCGTACTACGGCGATGCAGGCGCGACTGTGCCGGTTGAGCATCTGTGCCTGACCACGAGTACAAGCGAAGCATACAGCTATTTGTTTCGGCTGTTGTGCGATCCCGGCGATGAGGTGCTGGTTGCCTCGCCCACCTATCCCTTGTTTGACTACATCGCGCGACTCGATGACGTTCGGCTGGTTGAATATCCGCTGTTGTACGACCATGGATGGCTGATCGATCTGCATGCGCTGGCGGCGGCGATGACCGACCGAACGCGGGCCATCATCGTGGTGCATCCGAATAACCCGACGGGACACTTCTGTTCGGCCGCAGAGCGTGAGGCGTTGCAGCGGCTGTGCGCGGAGCGGGGGCTGGCGCTGATCGTCGATGAGGTCTTCCTCGACTACGCGCTACCGGGTGTCGCTGCACAAAGCTTCGCAGCGGATCCTGGCGCGGAGTTGACCTTTGTGCTGAGCGGACTCAGCAAGGTCTGCGCGCTGCCGCAGATGAAGTGCTCGTGGATTGCGGCGACCGGGCAGAAGGCGGAGGTCAGCGCGGCGATGGAGCGGCTGGAGATCATCGCCGACACCTTCCTCTCCATGAACGCGCCGGTGCAGCACGCGTTGCCATCGTGGCTCGCGGGAAGGCACTCGATGCAGCGGCAGATACGCGCGCGCATGACGGAGAATATCGCGGCGCTGGATGCCGCGATTGCGGGGACGGCGTGTCAGCGGCTGGAGATGGATGGCGGATGGACGGTGGTGCTGCGCGTGCCGCGAACGGTTGACGGTGTTGAGTTCTGCGAGCACGCTCTGATTCGCGGAGTCGTTTTGCAGCCGGGCGAATTCTACGGCTTGCCGCCCGGTCGCGCGGTACTCAGCCTGCTCACGCCGCCGGAAGTCTGGCGCGCGGGGTTGGCGCGGCTCTTCTCTTAGCTGAGGAACGGGTTCGAAACTGCTTCACGGCCGATGGTCGTGTCAGGCCCATGTCCGGGGACAACCACCGTTTCGGCGGGCAAGGGAAGCAGGCGCTCGCGGATGCTCGCGATCAGCTTGCCGTGGTTGCCTCCGGGCAGATCAGTGCGACCGACGCCGCCGGCGAACAGCGTGTCTCCGGCAAGCAGCAGGGCCGCTTGCGGAACGTAGACGCTGAGGCTGCCTTCGGTGTGGCCGGGCGTGTGCAGGATAGTGGCATCGATGCCTTTCACGCCGAGCGCCTCTTCATGTGCTGGCGAGTGGTCGGGCGGAGCGACCTCGGGCGTGTCGAGGTCAAACCAAGCGGCCTGCACACCTATCATCGCAACCAGCGCCAGGTCGGCCTTGTTGTAGATGACGGGGGCGCCGGTGATCTGCTTGAGTTCGAGCGCGCTTGCGATGTGGTCGATGTGCGCGTGGGTCACGATGATTTGTTTCACGGTGAACTCGTGCTTTGCGAGCAGCGCGAGGATGCGCGGGATCTCGTAGCCGGGATCGATCACGATCGCTTCGCGGGAGGCTTCATCGCCCAGGATGGTGCAGTTGCATTGCAGCAGGCCGACAGGGATGGTCTCGCGGATCATGGACACCTCCGTGGAGTCTCGTGCGCATAAACGAAAAGCGCAGGCCCTAGCCCGCGCTTCGTCAATGTGTTGCTCCCTGGGCCTACTTCTTGGCCGGAGCGCTTTCGCTGGATGGCGTTCCTGACAGCACGGAGCGGCTGGTGTTCGCGCGTGACATCACGATCGTCAAGCCAATCGACGTGAGCATGAAGATAATCGCCGACCAGGTCGTGAGGCGGGTGAGCACGTTGGCCGCACCACGCGGGCCGAAGGCAGTCTGCGAACCCTGCCCGCCGAACGCGCCGGCAAGATCGGCCGATTTGCCCTGCTGCAAGAGCACAACACCAATGAGGAACAGGCAAACGACGACGTGGACGATAACGAGCAGAATAACCATGATGCGGAAAAGCCTTCCAGGGCCGCGGTTCTCGGAACGACGGCAGAATGAGTTGAATGGGTGCGGAGAAGGGAGTTGATCCTGTGCCGTGCTGCCGGTACCTATTCCACAGATAAGCTTATCATCCGGCGTCGCCGGTCCTCAAGGTGTCGAGCGTGCGGCCGTCCGGAGAACCGACGTGTCGGAGCCACGATGCGCAAATATGTCAAAGAGTTGCTCCGGAAATCGCGGGGTTTTCCAGAGCCTTTGCTCAGGGCGTCTGAATCCTTCATCAGTATTTCTCCGGCTATTTATTGATCCCATACCGCGGGTGGCTAGTCTTGCCCGTGCGGTCCGGGCTCTCACGCGTGATCCCGGGCTGCGCCAAGGCAGTCCTGAGGTGAATGCAATGCGGAAGCAGCTTCAAACGTCTTACCATGTATCGTTCAAGTGCGGTGCAGCAGTCCTCGCGACGCTGCAAGTGTTCGCCGGTGCAGCTCAGCCGGTGTTCGCGCAAGAGAGTGGATCAACGCCGAAGACGCGGACGCCGATCAAACACGTCATTGTCATCATTGGTGAAAACCGCACGTTCGATCATGTGTTCGCAACCTACCAGCCGGTGCAGGGGCAGAGCGTCGACAACCTGCTCTCGAAGGGCATCATCACCAACCAGGGAACACCTGGTGCGAACTACACTCTTGCGCTGCAGAACACGGCGCAGGACACAAGCGCCGACGGCTACCAGATCCACCCCGGAGGCAAGGCGGCATACGATCGTCTGCCCCCGCCGATTGCGGGCGGGCCCACGGTGCCGTTCCTGCCTAACATCGCCACAGCGAAGCTCGTCGAAAACGGTCTGCCCGACGACACGTACTACAGCTATCTGACGACCGGAGGCACGGGTTTGCCCGCAGGCGTCCCGGATACGCGCATCCCGAACGTGAACAACCTTCCTCCGGGGCCGTTCCAGTTGACGCCCGGCATCCCTTATGACGCGTATGCGAACAGCCCCGTGCATCGGTTCTACCAGATGTGGCAGGAACTGGATTGCAATGTCAACACCGGCGATGCGAGCAACCCGAGCGGATGCAAGAACGACTTATTTCCCTGGGTCGAGACTACCGTCGGCGCAGGCACGAACGGAAAGCCCCAGCCGCAGCCTTTCACCGAAGCCACCACCGGTGAAGGGGGAACGGCAATGGGCTTCTATAACATGCAGCAAGGAGACGCACCGTATCTGAAGAGCCTCGCGGACAGTTATGCGATGAGCGACAACTATCACCAGGCGGTGATGGGCGGCACGGGCGCCAATCACATCATGCTGGGCACTGGCGATGCCATCTGGTTCAGCGATGGCAATGGCAATCCCGCAACGCCGCCGCACAACCAGCTTGTTGCAGCGGGAACGCCGAACGCCGGCGTGGTGGATGAGATCGAAGACCCGAACGCCGCTCCGGGCACCAACAACTGGTACATCGAGGATGGATACGGCGGCGGGTCGGCCGGATCGCCCTCCTTCGGTGGCGGAAGCTATGCGAACTGCTCGAATTTGGATCACCCGGGCGTGCGCCCGGTGGTGAGCTATTTGAAGACGCTGCCGTACATCGCCACCAGGAAATGCGCTGCCGACCACTACTATCTGCTCAACAACTACAACCCAGGCTACTTCGGTGACGGCACCAACGCGTATACCGATCCGAACCCACACAACACGGTGTTTACGGTGCCGCCATCGACGGTGCGCAATATCGGCGATGCCATGCTCGAAAAGAACATCTCATGGAAGTACTATGGCGCGGGCTGGAACAACTATCTGCAGGACAAGTACTACACGCAACCCACGACGCTGTATTGCAACATCTGCAATATCTTCCAGTACTCCACGTCCATCATGACCAACGCAGCGGTTCGGACGGCCCATCTCAAGGACACCACGGACCTGTACGGCGATATCCAGAACGGGACGCTGCCGGCGGTTTCATTTGTGAAGCCGGACGCACTGCTGGATGGGCATCCCGCGTCTTCGAAGCTCGATCTGTTTGAGGGCTTCGTGAAGAAGATTGTGGACGGTGTGAAAGCCAACCCGACACTGTGGGCGGATACTGCCATCTTCGTGACGTTCGACGAAGGCGGCGGCTATTATGACTCAGGGTACGTTCAGCCGATCGATTATTTTGGCGATGGATCGAGGATCCCGTTGATCGTTGTGTCCCGGTTTACGAATGCCGGCCACATTTCCCACCAGTATGCGGACCATGTCTCAATCCTCAAGTTCATCGAGAAGAACTGGTCGCTGCTGCCGCTGACCGCGCGCAGCCGGGATAATCTGCCGAACCCGAAGCCTGTGGCTGGGAATCCCTACGTTCCCGCCAACAGCCCCGCAATTGACGATTTGATGGACGTGTTCAACTTCCACTAATCCGCATCCAAACGAAGCCCGTGGCCCCTCCGCGCGTAGAAACCGGCGCACTGGAGGGGCCATTCTGTTGTAGAGGACGAGGCATCATCCGCACATTCGGCACTCGTCAACGCATATGGATGTGCATTACCTAAGTTACGCCGATTCATGCATCTGCCGGATTGTGCGCCGCATAGAGCATATGGTTAGTCCATCAGGTGCCAGGGCGTTATCGGCCAGGCTACTGCCAATCCAATGTTGGAGCAAGCTATGACTAACCTCGCAATGGTTCTACGCATCCTCAAGAATGATCAGTCGGGACAGGACCTCATCGAGTACGCGCTCGTGGCCGGCCTTATCGGTCTTGGTGCGGTCGTTGCAATGACCAGCTTGTCATCGTCAATTGTGAACGCGTTCGGCGCGGCTGGGAATCAGCTTACCAACGCGTTTTAGGTTTCGGGCCTCACGGCGGTCGCGCAGCGCTTGCCCAGCCTGTGCGCACGCAAGCCTCGCAAAGGACTCGGCCTGTGGTCAGCCAGCCTCGCTGGCGACCACGGAGCTGGCGCTCCGGAACTAAACCCCTCCAGTCGCTCTCCCCTTCGAGAGCCAGCACAACTCCGCCCCTTCCACTCCTGATTACAATTTTGAGTTCCACAGGGTCTGCGCAGCAGCGAAGGTGCGCGTGCAACCGATGCGTCGCAGCCTCTAAGATTCAGTGGGCGGTCGTAGCTCTGAATCGTGTGGTGTGATCTTCAGACGCGTGAGCGAGGAGCAGTGAGAGTGGTGGGTAAAGAGGATCTTGTAGGTCTTGACGTTGCTCGATTCTTCAGAGCGATAGTGTGTTTTTCAGTATTGGCGCTGACAGCGCGAGCAGGGCAGTGCCAGTCTGGCGAACCCTTTCGCGATCCGAAGCTCCCGCTCGAGATGCGCGTGAAGGACCTGATCGGCCGCATGACGCTGGAAGAAAAGGTTGGCCAGATGGTCAATCATGCGCCCGCGATTCCCCGGCTCGGGATTCCGGCATACGACTGGTGGAATGAAGGGCTGCATGGGGTCGCGCGCGCGGGCATCGCGACGGTGTTTCCGCAGGCTATCGGCATGGCCGCAACGTTCGACGCTCCGCTGGTGCAGCGTGCGGGAGACATCGTCTCGACGGAAGCGCGCGTGAAGTACGTCGAGGCCCAGCACCAGGGGCTGACCGGGCGTTATCGCGGCCTTACTCTCTGGTCTCCCAACATCAACATCTTTCGGGATCCACGCTGGGGCCGCGGGCAGGAGACCTATGGCGAGGACCCGCTGCTTACCGCGACGCTCGGCAGCGCGTACATCCGCGGCCTGCAGGGGACGGATGCTCATTACTTGAAGGTGATCGCGACCGCGAAGCACTTCGCGGTACATAGCGGGCCGGAGCCACTGCGCCATGTGTTCGATGCGCGGCCATCCGCGCACGATCTGGAGGACACGTATCTTCCGGCGTTCAAGGCCGCCGTCGAGGAAGGACATGTCTACTCCGTGATGTGTTCGTATAACGCGCTGGATGGAGTGCCGGCCTGCGCGAGCTCGCCGCTGCTGCAGAACACGTTGCGCGAGCGTTGGAAGTTCGGCGGCTTTGTAGTGTCCGATTGCGGCGCGATACACGACATCGCGCTGACCCACAAAGCAGCCAAGGACATTGCGGAGGCGTCTGCGATGGCGGTGCGCGCTGGGACGGACCTCGATTGCGACAATGAATATCTGCAACTGCCTGAGGCGCTCGCTGCGGGAAGCATCACGCAGCAGGAGATCGATCGCAGTCTGGAGCGCGTGTTGACGGCGCGCTTTCGGCTGGGACTGTTCGATCCGGTGGAGAGCAATCCGTGCCGAACTTTGAGGTCGGCCGATAGCGACTCACCTGCTCATCGCGCCGCGGCACTCGAAGCTGCAATGGAATCGTTGACCCTGCTGAAGAATGAGCATGGAATCTTGCCGTTCGGTCGGGGCGTAAAACGCATCGCGGTGATTGGCCCGAATGCGGAAAGTCTAGAAGTGTTGGAGGGTGAATACAACGGAACGCCGCGCGCGCCGATCACGCTGCTTGATGGTATGCGGGCGGTTTTCAAGGGTAAGGCTGAGGTCGAATTTGCGCAGGGAAGTCCGATCTCGCAGGAGGTTGCGTCTCCCGTTCCCGCCTACGAATTTGGCGCGGGGCAGGGGCTGAAGGCGGAGTATTTCGCGAACGAGAAGTTCGCCGGCACACCCGCGCTGGTGCGTACGGATGGCGCGGTGAACGTCGATTGGCGACAGGCAAGCCCGATCGCAGGGCTCGCAACTCACGGCTACTCGGTGCGCTGGAGCGGGACGTTCACGCCGACGGTAAGTGGCACGGTGAAGCTTGGAACGCAGCGCGGCTTTTGCTGGGATTGCACGACGCCCGATCCGGTGCGGGTGTACATCGATGGCAAGCTATTGACCGACGACCCCGGCACCGGAAAAGCGAACCAGGTGACTCTCAGCGAGATCACGCTGCAAAGAGGCGTACCGCTGTCAGTGCGCGTCGACTACGTGAACACCAGCGGTGAAGGCGAAGTAGCGCTGGTGTGGCGTCCTCCGCTGGACGAGCAGCGAGCGCAGGCCGTGGCGCTGGCGCAGCGATCGGATGCAGTCGTGATGACGCTTGGGATATCACCTGCTCTGGAAGGCGAAGAGATGCCGGTGAAGGTGCCGGGATTTGCCGGCGGCGATCGCACGACGCTTGATCTGCCTGCTGCGCAGAGGGAACTCTTCCGGGCCGTTGCAGCAACTGGAAAGCCCGTCGTCGTTGTGCTGACGAATGGAAGCGCTGTGGCTCTGCATGAGATCGCCGAAAAAGCGGATGCTGTGCTTGAAGCGTGGTATCCGGGGGAAGAAGGTGGAAGGGCCGTAGCCGAGGCGCTCGCGGGAACCTTCAGCCCGGCCGGCCGCCTGCCCGTGACCTTCTACAAGGATGTAAGTCAGCTGCCGCTGTTCGAGGACTACTCGATGGCGAACCGCACTTATCGCTACATGCGGCAGGAGCCGGCTTATGGCTTTGGATACGGTCTTTCGTATACGACGTTCGAATACCGGAACATCATCGTGAAGCCGACAGCGGATGGGTTTGCTGTGTCTGCTGATCTCGTGAACCGGGGGAAGCGGGACAGCGATGAAGTCGTGCAGGTGTATCTGACGCCGCCACACACTCCGGTTGGGCCGAAGGTGGAGCTGGCTGCGTTCCGGCGCGTTCATCTGCGTGCGGGCGAGCATCAGAACGTGCGGTTCGATCTTCCTGCTTCACGCTTTGAGCTCGTGAATGAAGAAGGGAAGCGCGTGAAGCCGCACGGAACCTACGGCGTATGGGTCGGCGGAGGTCAGCCGGCTAGTGGATTACCGGGGATATCCAAGGTGGATTTCAAGCCTTAGGTCCGAGACTAGCCTAAAGTTCAACGTGCGTTGCATACTGGTGCGGCGGTATCTGGAATTGATTCCAATTCTGTCGCACCGGAGAGTTTTCATGCCCAATCGACGTGAGTTCCTTGCCCTGGCTTCACTGGCCGCGGGCGGTACGCTGCTGGAAGGTGCCGAAGCTCAGAAGAGTGCTTCGAAAGTCGGCGCCAGAGCAGCGGCTGGTGAAGACATGACGCGCTACGTCAACGTCTTCGTCGGGACGGGTGGACACGGGCACACGTTTCCGGGAGCCACGGTGCCCTTCGGCGCGGTGCAGTTGAGCCCCGATACCGGGACTACCGAGTGGGACTGGTCTTCGGGTTATCACCATGATGACGCGACGCTGATGGGTTTTAGCCACACGCATCTCAGCGGCACGGGTGTAGGCGACATGCTGGACCTGCTGCTCGTTCCGCGCACGGGCCCCGTCGTGCTCGATCCCGGGGTCGATGCGCAGGCCCGCAAAGACATTGCGGGCACGTATCGTTCGCGCTTCTCGCATGCGGATGAGAGCGCCGAGCCCGGCTTCTACAGCGTGCTGATAGAGAGCAGCGGCGGCGGAAAGATCAAGGCAGAGCTAACAGCAACCGAACGCACCGGACTGGCGCGCTTTACGTTCCCGGAGAACGAACCCGCGCACATTTTGCTCGACTGGCATCACGGCTATGGCGAGCCGAATGGCGTGACGGCCGCTGAGCTCCAGGTCGTCAATGAGCGCGTCATCACCGGTGGACGACACGTCAGCAGGTGGGCTCCGAAGCGCGAAATTTACTTTGCCTCTGAGTTTTCCGAAGCTCCTATGAAGATCGAGGTCTTCTCCGACGACAAGGCTGTAACTGAACACAGCGCGCAAGGCAAGAACCTCAAGGTTGCGTTGCACTTCAAGCCCGGAAGCACAGTGCTGGTGAAGTCGGGGATCTCCATGGTGAGTGCGGAGAACGCACTGGGCAATCTGCGCGCCGAGCAGCCGGCGTTCGACTTCGAAGGCACGCGGCTGGCCGCGAAACGCACATGGCAGAAGGAGCTTGCGCGCATACACATTCAGGACGCAGATCACGAGCGCAAGACGATCTTCTACTCGAGCCTGTATCACATGATGTGCGCCCCCACCCTGGCTGACGACCACAACGGCGAGTACCGCGGTTTGGACAAGCAGGTGCACACACTGAAGCCGGGCGAGCGGAACTTCAGCACGTTTTCGCTATGGGATACGTACCGCGCGCTGCATCCATCTTTCACGCTGTGGCAGCCGGAGCGCGTCACGCCGATGGTTAACTGCCTCGTGAGGACCGCCGAGCAGAGCACGTATGGCTTTCCCATATGGCCTCTGCAGGATGGAGAGACGTACTGCATGCCGGGGTACCATGCTGCGAGCGTGATGGCCGAAGCCTGCGTGAAGAAGGTGCCGGGTATCGACTGGAATCGCGCATATGCGGCGATGCGCAAGCGCAACATGGAAGACGACTATATGGGTCTCCCGATGTATCGCTCCATGGGATACATTCCGGCCGATAAGGAGTGGGAGTCCATTGGCAAGCTCGTTGAATACACGTATTGCGATTGGGCGTGTTCGAAGGTTGCGGAGGCGACGGGGCACGCTGAGGACGCGGCGATTCAACGCAAGCGCTCACAGAATTACAGGAACGTCTTCGATCCGCGGACGCAGTTCATTCGCGCAAAGTTGAACAATGGGGAGTGGGCGCCGGACTTCAATCCGCGCGCGACCGGGCATGTGCCGCATCATCGGGACTACACCGAAGCGAATGCATGGCAATCGACCTTTTACGTGCAGCACGATGTGAAGGGGTACATGCAACTCTTCGGCGGGCGCGAGGCGTTTGCGCGCAAGCTCGATGCGCTGTTTACGGCGGAACCGGGTGTCTCGAACGAGAAGGTGCTGGACATGACTGGGTACATCGGGCAGTACGTGCACGGCAATGAGCCGAGCCATCACATCGCTTACCTCTACGTGTGGGCGGGGCAGGGATGGAAGACGCAGGAGAAGGTCCGGGAGCTGTTGCTGACGCACTATCGGAACGACTTCGACGGACTCGACGGCAATGAGGACTGCGGGCAGATGTCTGCTTGGTTTGTGATGAGCGCGCTTGGACTTTATGCCGTGGATCCGGCGAGCGCAACGTACGTGCTGTCAGCTCCGCTGTTCGATCGCGCAACAGTAAGACTTGCGGGCGGGCGGGAGTTTATCATTGAAGCCACGCGTGCGAATCCTGAGGACAAGTACATACAGAGCATCACGCTTAACGAACGGCCGCACGATCACCTGTGGATCACGCACGAACAACTGATCCGCGGAGCGCACCTCGTATTCACACTCGGCCCGCAGCCTAACAAGAGCTTCGGTGCGCACGAGCAGTTGATGCCGCCATCGCTGACTGCTTAACCGATCTTGTCCCATCCGGTGATCTGGTATGGCCTCTCGGCGTGAGTTGCAGTAGCGGCGTGGACCTGGGAGTTCGCCGCGTTCCATGTAAGGCTCAGGCCTTCAAGATCAGGGCCGCGGCCCTGCCATCCCAGGCTACCGTCGCCGTAGACGCGTACGCGCAGCCTGCGCGTTGCTGGGTCGTTGCTGGACGCGCCGACTTCGGCCCATGGCACCAGAGCATTGCCGCGAACATACACAGGGATGTGCTTGAACGATTTTGCGACACGAATGCGCTGTGCGCCGCTCACACGTTCGCCGGTCCAGAAGTCATGCCAGTCGCCGGCCGGAAGCACCACTGCACGTTCGGGGTCGCCGGCGAAGAGCGGAGCTACGAGCAGGCGGTCGCCCATCATGTACTGGTCGTCGACTGCCTGCATCGCAGTGTCGTTCGGGAAATCGAGAATGGGAGCGCGGAAGGCCGGCGTTCCGTTCGCGGCGTACTGCGCAAAAGCCGAGCGCAGGTAGGGCACCATCGACATACGCCAGCCGAGGATCTCCCGGCAGCGGTCTTCAAGGCTTTCCCAACCCTTTGCAAAGTTGTCCGCGTTGTTGCGATCGCGGTCGATCTGCTTCCACGGCGGGTTGCGGATGTACCAGGCGTTGACCATCGCAAGCGGAGAGAAGACGACGCTTTGCAGCCGGCGCAGCAGGTCTTCTTCGCTGTCGGCATCGCGTACTTCCGGACACCACAGCAGACCGCTGAATCCCGCATTCAGCATGGCGCGAATGAACTGCTTGTGGTCATAGAGATCGCTGTAGAGTACGAACGGATACGGTGCCGCAAGCGCACCGCTGGATCGCACGAGACAGAACGTGGACAAGCCTCGTTTGCGGAACGCCTCCAGCACCGCGTGTTGATAGCGCAGGCCGAATGCTCCGTGCATCTGTTCGCCATCGAGGCCGGAAGGGAAGCGGCTGAAGTCGGGCCATGACCAGCCCTCGGTGAAGTCCGACCCATCGCACTCATCGAGCTTGAACCCGGAAACACCGACATCGATCAGCGCCTTGCCGTGGTAATCACCAAAGATGCGGCGGGCTGGTTCTGCGGCGAAGTCCGGCACCACCCCTTGCCACACGGCGTAGTCGCCAGAGTAGGGAACGAGCGCAGGAAAGACGGGAGACGAAGGATGCGTGAAGGCATGCTCCCACAGGTTCACGCGGTAATCAAGCCGCCCCACGGAGTCGACGAAGCGCTTAGGGTCGGGGAAGCGCGTGGGCTCCCAGGCGAAGCTGCAGGAGTAGGCATGGGTTTGCCAGCCCGGCTCCAGGCCAAGGACGTCGCACGGAATTTTCCGCTCGCGAAACTCCTGCGCGAGCTTGAGTACCTCAGTCGCGTCGAGATGCATTTCGGGCCGGTACCAGAAGCCAAGCGCCCACTCCGGAGGCTGCACGCCGCCGCCAGAGAAGAGGTTGTAACGCTCCACGACGTTGAGCATCGAGGGCCCGGCGAAGAGGTACACATCGACGCCTGCCACGCGAGGCACTTCAACGCGGACTTCGCCGCTCACACCGCGATCTGCCCGACGAATATCTGCGGGAGTTACGACATCGTTGTTTTTATGCGCCTCTGGTTTCGTCGGCTTTGGGTGTGCCTGGCCGCAATAGAACTGCGCATGACGGAACGTGTCCACGAGAACGCCGTAGCCGCGGCTCGTCACATAGAAAGGGACTGGAGCGTGCGAATCGCCGGAGTCGCTCTTTGGGTCGGCGTTCACACGGATAGTGCGTTTCTTGTTGCGCTGCTGGAGCGAAAAGAACTGTAGACCGAAGCCGTATAAAAGTTCCCCGGCTTCGAGAGGGAGCGTTAACTCCGCCCCACGCGCGTCGGCGGAACCCGTTGCGCCCTTCAGCGGCAACTGCGCAATTGGCGGCAGTCCACGCAACGAGGCTTCTGCCGGACCAATAAGCCGCGTCTTCACCGGTGTGTGCTGCTCGGCGGTTCCTATAGTCGCGCGCCATATGCCTGGCAGCACGGACTCCCAGTTGAGAGGCACTGATGCGCTCGGCGGCGATGCAGGCGCTTCAGCGAATGCACGATCCAGCGGCAGGGCTGCGAAAGCAAGACTGCTGGCGACTCTACCCGCCAATTGCCGGCGACTTACTTTTGGCATCGATTGTCTCTCCGTTGCGCTTACTTTCGAACTAGAATGGAACCGGTTCCACAGGCACAAACCGCACTCTACGTAACGCGTCGGGACGATGTCAAACATCCTCCGCGATTCGTTCTTACAAAGTGAACACGAATTCGTTGCGGCTCGTGGTACAAACGTCTGGCTGCCGATTGAGACTGTTGTCCGCCGCGTGAAAGGCGCAGATCACTGCTGATGGTCAGTAAGCAAAGAAGTGTTCCGGCATTGATGGATGTGGCTCGCCGCGCGGGTGTGGGAGCGGCCACGGTGTCGCGCGTCATCAATGGAGGCCAGAACGTCAGCAGCAAGACTCTGGCGGCTGTTCAGAAAGCGATCGAAGAGCTCGGCTACCACCCGAACCAGGCCGCGCGCAGCCTCAAGGGCGCGCGCACCAAGACCATCGGGTTGATCGTACCGAGCGTCGCCGATCCGTTCTTCTCGGCTGCCGCGGCTGCTATCCAAGATGTGGCGCGTGCGCATGGCAGCCTCGTGCTGCTGGCCGCTTCTGACAACCTCCCCGCACGCGAGCAGGAGCAGGTGCTCACGCTGATCCATCGCCGCATCGACGGCCTCATCCTTGCGCCGTCGGACGCTGCGGATATTGGCATGTTCAAGCATGTAGCGTTTCCCGTGGTCTGCTTTGACCGTCCCTTTCCAGGTCATACTCTGCCTACCGTTCTGGGCGATAACTATGGCGGCGCAAAGGCTGCCACCGAGCATCTGGTACGCAACGGTTTCAAGCGCATTCTTTGTATGGGTGGCGACAGCAAACTGTTTACCAGTCAGAGGCGCGTACGCGGCTATCGCGATGTTGTGAACGGAGCGGGATTGCCGTTTCTCGCGGAGCTCAACGTGCAGGATTACGACTCGGCAGAGACCGCGCTGCATCGCCACCTCACGGGCAAAAGCAGGATCGACGCGATCTTCAGCATCAAGAACGCGATTACGGTGAACGCCTACAAGATCCTGCGCAAGTTGAATGTTGCGATACCGGGGTCCGTCGCGCTTGTCGGCTATGACGACTTCGAACTCGCCGACACCCTCGACCCGCCGATCAGCGTCGTGCGACAGCCGGTCGTCGCCATTGCGACGCGGGCTGCGGAGATGCTCTTCGAGGCGCTGAAGAACGGGGAAGAGAAGCCGCAGACCGTTACGCTCAAGGTCGAGCTGGTGCATCGCAGTTCAGGCGGCGAGTCGCGCGTTGCGGAAAGACGGCGGGCCAGATGAGGATCTACGTTCGCCACAGTTGTGGCGCGCGGTCTACACTGCATGGAACCGATTCCGGCGTAGTTTGAAATGTGAAGGAGATTTGCGTGCGCATTACGTCCAAACTTTTGCGGAGCACCGTTGTAGGTGCTCTCGGCGGTTTCCTCTTCGGTTTCGACACGGTCGTCATCTCAGGCACCACCGAGCAGTTGCGCCAGGTGTTTCATCTCACGCCCACATCCTTTGCCTGGACGATGTCCATCGCACTTTGTGGGACCGTTGCGGGCTGCTTCATTGCGGGGCCACTCGGTCAACGCTTCGGCAGTCGCAATATATTGCGCGGCCTCGCGGTCTTGTACATTCTTTCCGCCCTTGGCTGCGCGTTTGCGGCGAACTGGCCCATGCTCATGGTCGCCCGGTTTATCGGCGGGCTGGGGATCGGCGGCTCTTCTGTACTGGGGCCCGTGTACATCGCAGAGCTTGCGCCAGCCACTTGGCGTGGGCGGCTGGTCGGCGCGTTTCAGATCAACATCGTCATCGGTATTCTTGTTGCCTACATTTCCAACTGGTACATCGCCGGGCTCGGTCTGGGCGCGAACGAGTGGCGTTGGCAGCTTGGAGTTGCTGTCTTTCCAGCCATCATATTTTTCGTGATGCTGTTCACGATTCCGCAGAGTTCGCGGTTCCTTATTACTCAGGATAGCCTGGACGATGCGCTTGCGGTCATCAAAGCAATGGGTTCCGATCGCCCGGAAGCGGAGCTCGCGGAGATTCGCGCTTCGATGCACCGCGAGCAGGACGCGGCTGTAGAGCCACTGTTCAAGCGGACCCTCCGTCTGCCGATCTTCCTTGCCGTTTCCATCGGGTTCTTCAACCAGCTTTCCGGCATCAACGCCATTTTGTACTACGCGAACGACATCTTCGCAGCGGCAGGCATGGATCGGATGTCTACATTCTCAAAATCCATCTTTATCGGTCTGTCGAATCTCGTGGCGACCTTCATCGCGATGGCTCTGATCGACAAGCTGGGACGCAAGACCCTGCTGTTGATCGGCTCAGTCGGCACTTGTCTCACGCTGCTTTCGACAGGATATCTGTTCGCCTCCGGGACACATCCGTCCATGATCGTCTGGACGCTGGTTGCGTTTATCGGGTTCTTCGCCGTGTCGCAGGGGGCCGTTATCTGGGTCTATATCGCCGAAGTTTTTCCGACACAGGTTAGATCCAAGGGGCAAAGCCTGGGCAGTGGATCGCATTGGGTGATGGCGGCGGTGATGGTGTTCCTGCTACCGCTGATGGTCGCGAAATTTTCGCGGGCCGCGCCGTTCTTCTTCTTTGCAGCCATGTGCGCCTTGCAATTCTTTGTGGTGCTCTTTATCTATCCGGAGACCAAGGGCTACACGCTCGAGCAACTGCAGGAGCAACTGGAGCGCTGACGCGCTGCCCGCTACGCGTTGTGAAGGCCCATCGCGATACAGATGGCCGCAACATCGCCGATGCGTTCGCCCAGTTCAGCCGCGACGATGGAGCACACAGCGGCTGATGCCGGCAACGCCTCGGCATGCATACGAGCTCGTACAGGCGCCAGCAGCCTCTCGCCGAAACGCAGAGCCAGACCGCCGACGATGATGCGTTCCGGGTTCAACACGTCAACCAGGATTGCCACGGCCTCGCCTAGTCGTCGGCCGGTCTGGTCGACAATGCGCTCGGCAACGGAATCACCTTGCGCCAGCGCCATGCCGATATCTCGTGCCGTCAATGTGCCGAGCCGGTTGGCGAGCGACGTCTGCTCGCCGGCCGCAACGGCCTGCTGGATCGTGAGAGCACCGTGGCGCGCCATACCGCCGCCGCTCGCCCAGCCCTCTACAGAGCCGGCTTTGCCGTAGCCATCGGGACCATCCTCGGTGAGGCGAACGTGGCCGATCTCGCCGGCCATCGAACTCGCTCCACGAAAGATTTTGCCGTTGAGAATGAGTCCAGCGCCGAGGCCTGTGCCCACCGTGAGGAAGACCATGTGCTGACATCCACGGCCCGCACCGAAGCAATACTCAGCCACAGCACCGGCATTGGCGTCGTTCTCAACCGCGCAGCGCACACTGAACTTCTCTTCGAGCAATGCCTTTACAGGCACGTCGTCCCAGGTCGGCAGGTTTGGCGGGCGTTGAATCACGCCATGCACGCGATCCAGTGGACCGCCGCAACTCACCCCAATAGAACTCAGGCTGCCGCCAACATCGTCGAGGCCCCTGCTGATGAGCGCGACGATCTGCTTGATTGCATGGTCAGGCCCTTGCTCCGGAAGCGTCGGGAACTCTGCGCGCCACAGCGCGTGCGGAGGATCGGCGCACAGCACTACCGCTGTCTTGGTGCCGCCGATGTCTATGCCCGCTAGAAGACGATTCATCCCTTGGCCTCTTTTATTGCTCTACTCTTCAAGCGCATTGACTTCTCTGACGTGATGGGTATGACGATCCACGCGCAACGTCTTGATCTCGAACGGGTGGTACTTACCGTTCCACTGCGTTCCAGCAAAATCCAGCTTGAGCGTTGCGTTGGTTTCGCGTCCGTTCGTTTCGTACGAGCGCACGATGATGTCGTCGCCGTCTTCTGCCTGCTTCACCGCCTCGACGATAACGTTCGGCGCATCGACGGAAAGGAACGAGCCCGCGCCCTTGCGGGTACCGGGATGAATGCCCTGGTAGACAATTGGTGTCTCGGTGACGAGCTCTTCAGCAGCCCGTGCGAGGCCCGCCTGCTGCCAGTCGGTGGTGTGCGGAATCAACTGCATCTGGAACGTCTGCACGCCCTGGTCCATCCACTGGTAGTCCACACCGGCGACGAGTTCGCGCGGCTCATGATTCGCGTACACGGCCGCACGCGCGATAGAGACACGCATCTCGCTGCCGTGCACGCTATAGCCGTACTTCGCATCGTTCAGCACAGCGAGGCCGAAGGATTTGCCCGATTGCGTTCCCGTGACATCGATCCAGCGCTGGCCCGGATCTTCATTGCCATTTGTGTCGCGAGCCTGTGCGCCATAGGCGATTTCGTACGTCGCTTTGGGCGCCTCCACATCGACAGGGAAGCAGAACTTCAAAATCTTTAAGTGCTCGTGCCAGTCAAGCGAGACGCGCAGATCGACCTTGCGGCTGTCGGCGTAGAGCATCCAGTCGAGCGTGAGTGTCGACGTTCCATAGCTGAGTTTCTCGCGAAGGCGCGCGCGCAGTGGGCCATTCTCCAGCACCTTCAGATCGGTGCGTTTGAACTCGCCGACTTCTTTGTCGTAGGTGCGAACACGGTGCGCCCAGGTGTCGTTATTGTCGTCGAACAAGACTGGCCGCAGGCCGGTCTGGCCGCCGCGGAACAGCTGCCGTCCGGTGTCCTTGTCGAGAATTCCAATCGCGCCGCCCGGTGAAACGGTGAGTTGAAGGTGCTCGTTCTCCAGCACGTTGTCGTGAGCGCGTGGGGCGTTCGCCGGAGACGGAGCGTCTGCGGGAATCTTGCGCACGCGAATCTGCCGATAGCCCAGCGCCGGAACTTCAACCTGCGCCACCAGGCGCTGCCGATGATTCACCACGGCGGAAGGCGGAATCCACTGGAAGGGAACTGGACCACCCATCTCGTCTTCGACCCCCGTTGAGGTGTGCTCTTCCCAGCCAAGGTCGTATTCGATGTTCAGCTTCGCAGTCCAGGCGTGAGGGTTGAACACAACGATGTACTTCGAGTCGGGATCCGTCGTCGGCACCTGCCACGCGAGCCGTTGCAGTGAACCGTAGAGCGTTTCGCTCGCAACATCCAGTGCGTGTCCGTAACCATCACGCGCCGCTTCATCGTGATCAGGCAAGGTCGTGGCGGCCATACTGTCGTGGAACTGCAGCAGCAATACGCGCTCCCAAGCCTTGGAGAGCTCAGCCTTCGGATATCCGGCACCCCACGCGGCGGACCCGATTGCTGCAAATTTCTCCGCGGTCTGCAGCGCCGCCTCCGATGCACGGTTCAGCTTCTTGATCGCCGACCCGCCGGTGTACGTGCCCACGGAATGATGTTGCAGATCGCCCGCGTATATCTGAATATCCTTCGGCAGATTCTTCGACACTTCCGCGAAGTAGCGGTCCGGCGTCGAATAGAAAATGTGGGGCGCGCCAGGCTCGGTTTGAATCTGCCGGATGGAGCGCATGTTCTCCTTCGTCGGCCCGCCGCCATGGTCACCGATGCCGAAGAACTCCATGTCGGTTCGCTCCGGTTGTCCGGTCAGTGCAGCGACCGTGCGCTCCATGTGGCTGCGCACGTCACCCGGGTCGTCGTAGAAAAGCGGGATGCGGTACGTCAGCGCGCGTGTGCCATCGATGCCTTGCCACAGGAAAAGATTCTGATGAATCTCCGGCTTCTCCAGGGCGTTCGGGCGCATGAAGACGTAGTACGGCATGCCCTGCAGCTTGAGGATCTGCGGCATGCTGCCGGCGTGTCCGAAGGAGTCGGGGTTGTATCCGACGTCGGCACGGCGGCCGAATAAGCGCTGCAGCACACGCTGTCCGTACAGGCCCTGCCGCACCAGCGATTCGCCGCTGGGCACATTCACGTCCGGTTCAACCCACCACCCTCCAACCAGGTTCCACCGCCCCGCGTTGACCTGTTGGCGGATCTCCGCGAGCATCTCGGGATCGCTCGCTTCCACCCACTCGTAGAACTGCGACGAACTTGTGGTCATCGTCAGTTCGGGGTCTTCCGTCATGCGGTCAAGCGCGGAACGGAACGTGCTGTGCACGACCGCGTTGGCTTCCGACAAAGGCCAAAGCCACGGCGCGTCGATATGCGCATTGCCGATCATGTGCAGGCGAAGCGTAGCGGCGTCAGGCGGCCAATTGGGGGTCTTCGCTGCCGACCCGGGCCCGGTACCCGCAGGTGGGGCCTGCGGACTCATCACGTGCGGGACAAGGCAAAATGGCACCGCAAGTGCTGTGATCATCCGTTGGCGCCATCTTGTCATCGTGAATCCTCGCTCTCCGAGTGTCAGTGGAGCACATTCGTCACCCTGGAGGGCTCAACCAGCCCCATGTGGTGGTTCAGTGGTATCGGTTCCAATCCAGTAGCAAGGGAACTGTAGCTAGCATCCAGAGGCCTGTCAAGGCGGGAGTTTTTCTTTGACATGAAAGAGGCCGCTAAAACAGCGCTTTTGAAATCGTCCCAGGAGCGCCTGAAGAAAAAGCTTGACACTCGACTCTTCAGAAGCGCATCTTGTTGTCGCCCGAGAATTGGAACCGATTCCAACAATTGTACTTTCCAGGCAACCACTGCCTATTTAGCGAGGTCGTACCATGAGTTCAATCCGTAACCGACGCACAGCAACCGTTCTGCTCTCACTCCCACTCTTCCTGTTCGCCGCGTTTACCGCGCGCGCGCAGGAAACTCGCGCGACCCTCAACGGGCACGTGGAGGACACCGCGCACGCCGCCATTCCGCAAGCCACCGTGACTCTCCACAACACGGACACGGGTGTCGAGACGAAGGTGCAGAGCGGGGGAGAGGGCGACTACACTGCTCCATTCCTGCCTCCCGGTCCATACCGGGTGACTGCGGAGATGACCGGCTTCAAGCAGGAGGTGCGCGACAATGTCGTGCTGCACGTCGGCGACAAGCTGACGGTCGACTTCTCGCTTAGCGTGGGATCGGCTTCGGAAGTGGTGACCGTGACCGACGCGCCTCCTCTGCTTGACGAAGGCAGCGCCACGCGTGGTGGGCTCATCGACAATATTCGCGTGACGGAGTTGCCGGTTATCGGGCGCAATCCGATCAACCTCGCCAATCTGATCCCCGGCGTAGTCTTCAACGGTAACCAGTCCTTCCAGCGCCCCTTCGACAACGGCGACGTCATCAACTACTCGGTGAACGGCGGTCTGCGTCAGTCGAACAGCTTCCTGATCGATGGCGCTCCGGACGACGCAATCTCCGACACTGCCGGCGATCGTTCTCACGCCAACCTGAACATCGCGTACATTCCGAGCGCCGAGGTTACGCAGGAGTTCAAGGTCGTCAGCAACTTCTACGACGCACAGTACGGGCGCACCGGCGGCGGCATCTTCAACGTCAGCACCAAGAACGGCACCAACATGTATCACGGCGCCGGCTACTACTTCATGCAGCGCTACCAGTACAACGCGAACAACGTCGGCAACAAGTTCAACAATCTTCCGATCTATTCGCTTGACCCTGTGACCAAGACGTTCCTCGCCGCCCCGAAGCTCGACCAGTTCGGCGGAGAAGTATCGGGTCCGGTGCGCTTTCCGCATCTGTACAACGGCAAAGACAAGACATTCTTCCTCTTTGGAATGGAGCAGTACAACGAAGACACGCCTTCACCGGGCGTTGTCGGAACGCTCACGGCAGCGGAGCGCAACGGCGATTTCTCAGCGAGTGGCGTGAATATCTATGACCCCTACACCACCCGCCTCAACGCGAACGGCACCTGCTGCATACGCGATCAGTTTTCTTCCAACGGCGTGCTTAACGTCATCCCTGCATCACGTTTGAACGGCGCAGGATTCAAGCTCGCGCAGTCGTTTCCGGCGCCGAACATCACGACCACAACCTCGGCCAATAACTACAACGTGGGCGCCAACCTCAGCATCGATCGCTATCGCACCTGGATTGCCCGCGTAGACCAGAACTTCGGCCAGAAGGAACGCGTGTATGCTCGCTTTGCTCATGCGCGACGCAACCAGACCGACCAGGGCAACACGAATTATCCGTTGCCGTTGCTGGATTCGCAGGACCCACTACAGCGCGTCAACGACAACGCTGTTGTCGACTCGCTCACGCAGTTCAGCCCGCGCATCACGATGGACATCCGCGCCTCGTTCACGCGCTACAACGAATACGTCGATCGCAGCCGCGCGCTCAGCTATGACATCACCCAGCTGGGTTTCACCTCGAACTATGCCAACAGCAGGTTTGTTCGGCTGCCTCCCAAGCTCGGCTTCGACAACACCAACGGCGTGAACCTGCCGGGCGGTTTGAGCGGGACGGGTATCGGTTCGCGCGATCCTCGTTACGGCATCAGCAACATCATCGGTCTCCAGCCCAGTGTGGAGATTCTGCACGGCCGGCACTCGTTCCATGTGGGCGCGGATCTTCGCGACATCGACTTCAACACGGGGGGCGGCTCTTTCGTCCTCGGCCAGGGCGGGTTCAACTTTACGCGCAATCAGACGCAGCAGGACCCAACCGCGAACGGCACAACCGGCCAGGGTTCGGCCATTGCTTCTATGCTGCTGGGCTTCCCGAATAACGGCATCATCCAGTACACGCCGCGTCTTGGCTATCGGTGGCGCTACTATGCGTTCTATCTGCAGGACGACATCAAAGTAACGCCCCGCCTCACCATCAATGCGGGCATTCGTTATGACGTTGAGGGTTCGCCGCGTGAGCTGCAGAACCGTCAGAATCGCGGCTTCGCTTTCAATACGGCATCCCCGCTGGCGTCTGTAGCGTCTTCCGCTTCAGGTGTCTGCCCGGCCTGCAGCTCGCTCAAGGGAGGCCTGCTCTTCTCGGGAGCCGGTCAGCCGAGCAGCGCATTCAACACGGAGTTCAACCACGTCCAGCCGCGCATAGGCGCTGTCTACCGCGTGTTTCAGAACACCATCTTCCGTGGCGGCTACGGCATGTTCTACTTGCCGGAAGCGGCCTTCGGCGCCGCCCAGGGTTTCGCGCAGGACACCGCGATGATTCCCACGAACGGCACGATCGCGGGCGCCACCGCAGCGGATAACTTCCGTCCCCGCGGCAACAATCCTGCAAGTCAGCCGCTCAATGATCCGTTCGCTACGGGCATCTTTCAGCCCACAGGTAACACGCTCGGCCTGGCCACGTTTCAAGGTCAGAGCATCATCTTCAACAATGTGGATCGCAAGATCCCGCACGTTCACCAGTTTTCGTTCGGCATACAGCAGCAACTTCCTTACGATGTGAAGGTGGACGCTTCGTACGTTGGAAGCCGCACAGTTAATGTGAATACCAACGACAACCAAGCCGGCGGCGCGCGCAATTTGAATGTGCTCTCAAATGCGCAAATCGCACAGGCTAGAACCGCCGCCACTGCAGCAGGCATCACGGCCTCAGCGTACTTGAGCCAGACCGTAACCAATCCATTTGCAGGTCAGCTGCCAGGCACAAACCTGAACGGCGGCACTGTCAGCAGGCAGCAGCTGCTGCTGCCTTACCCGCAGTTCTTAAACGTCGCTTACGGCCAGGAGTCTGTCGGCAAAATCTGGTACGACTCGCTTCAGGTAATGGTGGAGAAGCGCTACTCGCATGGGCTAACGATTCTAGGTGCCTATACTTGGTCGAAGACCCAGGAAGCGCTGGCGTTCCTGAACAATCAGGATGCGGCTCCGTTCAAGAACATCGGTGCACAGGACCGTCCGCAACGGCTCGTTATCTCGACTGTGTATGAGCTGCCCATCGGCCGCGGTCATCGTCTGCTGGGCCACGACAACCGTGTGGTTGAGTTGCTGGTCGGTGGCTTCCAGCTGAATCTGCAGGAGACGATTCAGTCCGGTGCTCCTGTGGGCCTCAACGGTGGCTACAACCTCATTGCCGACCCGCGCATCGGCGTCAGCAAGAGCAAGCTAACGTACTTCAACACCTGCACCCTGCTGGCGAACGGCAGCTTGCAGGCCCCGAACGCGGCGCATTCCGGCGTCGTTACCGGATCCTCGGTCTGCACAAACCCGGCGTGGCAGCAGTTGAACTCCGCCAACCTCGATCTGCGTCAGACCGGCTTCCAGTCTGGGAGCATTCGCAATCCCAATGCACCGATCGGGAACCTGTCGGCGAGCAAGCGCTTCAAGTTCACCGAATCTGTGAACGCACAGTTCCGGTTTGAAGCGTTCAACTTTACAAACACCTACATCCCAAATGGTCCGGACACGAACCCGTCCAACGGCACGTTCGGTACGGTCAGCACGTCGAGCTCAAACCTGAACGCGCCCAACAGCCAGTCGAACATTCCACGTACGGTGCAGCTTGGCTTCAAACTCAACTTCTAACCCGCTGGCCTGAATGCGATTGCCGGAGAGCGCCCGTTCTCCGGCAATCGCTTTGTATATTTCAACGGGAAAGGAGCACACTCGAAGGCATGCGAATCACACGCAGAGACTTCGGGCGACAGGCGTTTGGATCAACTGCTGCGGGCCTGTTGATGGCTTCTGCAGCCCGTCCGCTGCTCGCCCAGGCCTCGATTCCGCTCCAGCCGCTCGCTGCGCAAATCACTCGTTTGATCACAGCACTCGAAGCGCTCGGTGAGCCTCTGCCAGCGTCTGATGTTGCCACTCTGCGCGGCGCGATAAACTCCGCGGACGAATCAGCCGCCACACAAACGATCATCTCCCTCCTCGATCGCCGCGTTCTCATGGAAGTCACCATCAATCCGGAGGTCCGGGTGAGTGTGCGCCGCGGTGCGGTACCTGCTGCGCTCATTCAGGCGGGTTGGCGCGCATTCCTGATCAAGGTCAATAACCAGGCTGGCGCCACTATGCCGCTGGCGATACGCTCCCCGCAAGGCGGAGCGATGGGGCGCCGCTCGTCTTTCGCAATCACCGGCGTGCACGACTTCACCAACGGCGCGGTGGACGCGGTCGAATCACGCGCGCGGTGGATCGCCCTCGCGACCTATGACCTTCCTCCGATGACACCTGCGTTGTCCGGTCTGGCTGTGGAGTATCGCATTCTGCAGGTCTATAGTCGCGATAGTGGACAGCGCGAAGCCAGTCTGCAGGCCGACTGCGGGTTCGGAGAGCAGGACCTCGGCTTTCGCAGCACGCTTCCCGTGCTCTTCAACTGCCAGCCCGCGCGTACGGTCGCGCTGCGGATTCGCGATGAGCGTGGCCGCTCTTGCGTTGCGTCGTTGCTCGTCACCGATCGCCAAGGCCGCATCTATCCAGCGCAAGGCAAGCGGTCGATGCCCGATCTCGCATTCGAGCAGCAAATATATCGCGGTGACGGCGAAACGCTGATCATGCCCGATGGAGCGTACAGCGTCGAGTGCGGTCGCGGACCGGAGTATGTTGCACAACGTCTGCCCCTCAATGTTGCCGGATCGGCGGCATCGTTGTCTGTTTCATTTGAGCGCTGGGTTGAGCCGGCACGGTTCGGCTATTATTCCGGCGACACACACCTGCACGCCGCTGGGTGCTCGCACTACGAGAGTCCAACCGAGGGCGTTACTCCGGAAGTGATGCTGCGACAGACAGCAGGTGAGGCGCTCGATCTTGGCTCGGTGTTGAACTGGGGGCCGGGCTTTGAGTATCAGAAGCAATTCTTTTCAGGGCACGCGCAGGATGACAAGGTGATAGCGGCGGTGAAGGGAGGCGCGCGCGCAGCGCTGCCCCTGATGCGCTACGACGTTGAGGTCTCTGGGTTTCCCTCGAGCCATTGCGGTCATCTCGTGTTGCTTCGCCTTAAGCAGGACCTTTACCCCGGCACGCATTCAATCGACGATTGGCCAAGCTGGAATCTTCCCATCCTGCGTTGGGCCAAGGAACAAGGCGCCGTTACGGGCTACGCGCATGTTGGTCACGGGCTCGTGGTCGACACGACGGAACTGCCTAACTACCTCATGCCTCCCTTCAATAGCTCGGGTGCGAATGAGGTCCTTGTCGATGTGACGCACCCCGGGACTGTCGACTTCATCTCCGGTTGCGACCTATGGCCGTTCGCGGAGCTCAACGTCTGGTATCACCTACTCAACTGCGGCTTCCGCATTGCGTTTGCCGGCGAGACTGACTTTCCCTGCCTCACCGACGAGTGCGTTGGTGGCGGCCGCTCCTACGTGCGGCTGGAAGGCGGGCCACCCCACAGCGATGACGGATATAGCGCATGGCTCGGTGGTCTGGTCGCACGGGATGCCTACTTCGGCGACGGCCGCAGCCACTTGTTTGATCTTCGCGTGGCTGCTGACGGAGCGGCATCGCGTCATCAAGGTTCTCGCGGAGGCGATGTCACGCTCCAATCTGCTGGCGCGATCAGCGTGACTGCGACGGCATGCGCGAGGCTGAGCGCCGAACCCGACGCGCCCCTGCGAGCCATTGCAACTTCTTCGCCGTATGCGAAACCGTATTGGCATATCGAGCGTGCTCGCCTCGGCAGCTCGCGCAAGGTTGCAGTAGAGCTCATCGTGAACGGGCGACCGGCGGATCGTACAGAGATCGTCGCCGATGGCTCACCGCAGCCCATACGCTTCACGCACACGCTCGACCACAGTAGCTGGGTTGCGCTCAGGATCTTGCCGTCATCGCACACCAACCCGATGTTCATTGAGATTGCAGGCAAGCCGGTACGGTCATCACGGCGCAGCGCCGGATGGTGCCTGAAAGCGGTGGACGTTTTGTGGGAACAGAAGCGGACGCGCATTCGCCCCGCGGAACTTAACGCGGCCGCGGAAGCCTACGATCACGCGCGCGCTACGTATGACAAAGTTTTGAGCGAATCCGTTGACGACTAAGCGAGAAGGTATAAGTAGTTGGCGGCGCTCGCGTCGCAACTGCCCGGAGGAATGACACAAGTATGGCGATCTACCAATTGAGCGAAGGTAAACAAGCGCGGCTGAAGAAGCTCTCTGCGAGCAGCGGAATCATCGGTGCGCTCGCGATTGATCAACGCAAGAGCCTGCGCCGCTTGATCGCCGAGGCCGCAGGAGTAGCGGTCGAAACGATCGCCGATGAACAACTCGTCGCGTTCAAGGAAGCAATCTCCGAGGTCCTTAGCCCCCACGCGACCGCGATCCTCTTTGACACGGAGTACGGCATGCAGGCTGCCGAAAAGCGCGCTGCGGATTGCGGCTTGCTGCTTGCCTACGAGCTAGATGGCTACGAGAATCCTCGCCCAAACCGCATGCTGGCATTGATGCCTAACCTCTCCGTCCAGCGCCTGGCGGAACTCGGTGCCGATGGTGTGAAGATCCTGCTGCACTACTCGCCGGACGATCCCGCCCCAGCCAACGATGAAAAGTTTGCCATGATCGAGCGCATTGGCAGCGAATGCGAAGCACTGGATCTTCCGTTCTTTCTCGAACCGCTTCTGTATGACCCATCGCACCCGCTGCTTCAGGGTGGCCTATCCGCCGACCAGAAACGCGAACTGGCGTTCGACTTCGCACAACGGAAGCCTCACCTGGTCGTCGACATGATGAGGGAGTTTTCGCGTGACCGTTATCGCGTCGACATCCTCAAAGTTGAGTTCCCAGTGGTCGCGGCGTTCGTCGAAGGTAGTGACACATTCTGTGGCCGCGCGGCGTACTCGAAAGCTGAAGCCTTGCAGTGGTATCGCGATGCGGATGAAGCTGCGGGGCGTCCATACATCTACCTCAGCGCCGGCGTCAGCAACGCGGAGTTCCTCGCGTCGCTGCGCCTCGTGTCGGAGGCAAAGACGCGCTATTCCGGCGTTCTGTGCGGACGCGCCACATGGCAGGACGGCGTGCCAGCTTTCGCCTCAGGAGGCAAGCAGGCCTTTCGCGAGTGGCTGCAGGATGAGGGCGTCGGCAACATACTGGCGTTGAACAAGGCCATCGCATCCGCAACGCCGTGGCATCGCTTTGGCCAGAGCGCCGAGGCGCAGTAGATGGCGTTGCGCGCACGCTGGGCTGCGGGAGGAGCGATCGCGTTGATCGCTCTCCTGACCACGTCCATCTTCATCAACTATATCGACCGCTCGAACCTCTCCGTCGCTGCGCCTCTGCTGCAGCGCAACCTCCACTACAACTCACAACAGATTGGCCTGCTCTCCTCCGCATTCTTCTGGACGTACGCTCTGCTGCAACTCGTCGGCATCTCCGGCTGGATCTCCGACAACTATCCCGTTGGCAAAGTCTTCGCGTTCGGCTTTCTGCTGTGGTCCGCTGCGACAGCTGCGACTGGTCTGGCTACATCCTTCGCAGCATTCTTCGTCATGCGCCTGGTCCTCGGTGCGGGCGAGTCCCTCGCTTATCCCTGCTACTCGCGCATCATTGCGATGGAAATTCCACAGTCGTTGCGCGGCCGCGCTAACGCTCTACTGGATGCGGGTTCGAAACTGGGTCCCGGCCTCGGGACTTTTCTCGGCGGTCTTCTGCTCGACAAGTACGGTTGGCGCAGTTTTTTCATCGTCCTGGGTCTCGCAGGATTTTTGTGGCTACCCTTCTGGTTGCGCTGGATGCCCCGGTCTCCAGCTTCACGTATGGACTTCGAGCCTGGAGCCTACTCGGTGCGACAGATGTTCACGTTGCGCTCCGCATGGGGAACATTCGGAGGGCACTTCTGCGGCAACTATTTTTGGTTCTTCCTGCTCATCTGGCTGCCGTCTTACCTCATCAACGAGCGCGGCTTCTCGATGAAAGGCATGGCGACCATTGGCTCCATAGCCTATTTTGTAATCGCTGGCTCGACGCTCACAGCAGGATGGATTTCCGACGCACTCCTCAAACGTGGCCTCTCGACAACAAAAGTGCGAAAGACCGTTGTAGTCTGCGGCCTGCTTGGCTCCGCGATCATTCTGCCAGTCGCGTTCGTGCAGGACATACGCATCTCTGTGGTGCTGCTGTACGCCTCGTGCATCGCCTTCGGAACGTACACCTCGAACCACTGGGTGATCACACAAACCTTGGCGGGCCCCATCATGGCGGGCAGATGGACCAGCGTACAGAACGGCATCGGTAACTTCTCAGGCATCGTCGCCGCATGGATGACCGGCGTCATCGTCGACCACACAGGATCATTCCGTGTAGCGTTTATCAGCGCGGCGGCGATTGCTGTCATCGGCGCAGCAATGTGGGGTTTGGTGGTGGGGCCGGTCGAACAACTTTCGTGGAGGAGGGAAGATGGACGCACTGAATATTGAGTTCGAGGAACTGGTGGCCATCGCCCAGTCCATGTTCGCCCGTGGCTACAGCTTCGGCACCGCGGGCAATATCAGCATTCGCCACGGTGACACCATTTATGCAACTCCGACCGGATCGTCTTTCGGAACGCTCACCGTTCCGGCGCTCGCCCCGTGTGATTTGGACGGCAAGCCGCTCGGCCCGAACAAGCCGACCAAGGAGATCCTGTTCCATCTCGCCGCGTACCGTGCGCGCCCGCAGAGCCGTGCGGTGGTCCATCTGCATTCCACCTACGCGACGGCCGCCGCCTCGCTGCGCGATCTCGATGTAGAAGACGCTTTGCCCGCAGTGACGGCCTATTACGCAATGCGCGTCCCCAGCCTGCCGACCGTGCCGTACCTGCCGCCTGGCGACGTTGGCCTGGCCCTCGAAGTGGAGCGGCTTGCACGCAGGACCCCCGCGATGCTGATGCGAAATCACGGGTCGATCGCCATAGGCGCCACACTGCAGGAAGCCGCTGCACTGGCCGAGGAAATCGAAGAGACCGCGCGGCTTTATTTCCTGCTGGGTGATCGCGCTCAGCCCCTTACAACCGAACAAATTGCTGAACTCAGACGCAGGTTTTCCCAATGAGCGAGGTCAACGTATGACGAAGACGGTTTACGCATTGCACACCGGGCCCGTGCTGGTGGAAGTGCTCAAGCAGCTATTCCCGGAGATACTGCCGGAGGTCCGCCTGGTGAACATTGTCGATGACGGGCTGCTCTCCGATGTTCGCAATGCCGGCGGCTTGACCCCAATGCTGCGGCGGCGCCTCGTCGGCTACGGTCTACTCGCCGAAGCCTCCGGCGCTGATGCGATTTTGAATTGCTGTTCGTCCGTCGGAGAGGCCGCTGATCTGCTCGCTTCGCTCGTGCATATACCAGTAGTGAAGATCGACGACCGAATGGCCGACACAGCCGTCGATAAGGGCACTCGCATCGCCGTGGTCGCGACGGTTGCCACTACGCTTGATCCAACCGAACGCCTGATCAAACGCAAAGCGCAGGCTGCGGATAAAGCGGTCATTACTACGCGCTATCTTGTCGATGCGGCCTTCGATGCCTTGCTTGCAGGTGATGCGGAACGTCATGACAATCTCGTGAAGTCGGAGATCGAGCGTGCAATGGCGGAGAACGATGTTGTGGTTCTCGCGCAGGGCAGCATGGCGAGATTAGTACCGCAGGTGCAGCGCAGTTCCGCGGTGCCGGTCCTCTCGAGCCCGAGGCTTGGTGTGCAGGCGCTGCGCGAAAGGCTTGGCTTCGCATGAGCAGCGTCCCCTCAAAACCCGTCGGTGTTCTGTGCGCCGGCAGCATCGTGCAGGACACCATCATCGGCCCCTGCAACCAACTGCAATGGGGCACGACCACCCTCGTCGACACCATGGACCGGCACCTCGGCGGCAACGGAGCAAACACAGCGCGCGCGCTCGCGATACTCGGCAACAGTGTGCGCCTGCTGGGTACTGTGGGCAACGATGATGCGGCGCAGTTTGCCATTGCTGAGTTACGGGCCTCCGGCGTCGACACTGAGCACCTCGTGCGCGTCGGTCGACCCAATGCGGCAACCGCTGTCCTGGTCAATGCAACTGGAGACCGGCAGTTTCTGCACCGCCTCGGATCAAGTCACGATTCGTTTACTGAACTGCCGGACTTCACCAGCCTGATAGTCCACGGCATGCAGCACTTTCATCTCGCGAGCTTTTTCGTGCTGCCGAACCTGCGCTCGAAAGCTACTCACATCCTGCGCCGCGCGAAGACTGCGGGCCTCACCACATCGCTCGACGTCAACTGGGACCCTCGCGGCGAATGGATGAACGCACTGCAACCGTGTCTCAGTTTCGTCGACCTCCTCTTCGTAAACGAGGACGAGTCGCGCATGCTGGCGGGCACTTCAGTTACTTCAGCAGCTGCGGCCCATCTACAGCAGTGCGGCGCGGCTGTGGTCGTGCAGAAGCTGGGCAGGGAAGGCTGTGCTATCTATTCAGCCAAGGCGGGCGAAGTACGCTGTCCGCCATTCGACGTCACCGCAGTAGATACCACCGGCGCGGGCGACTGCTTCGCCGCGGGCTTTCTCTCCGCACATTTGCGTGGACATAACTTTGCCCAGGCTGGCGAGTGGGGCAACGCCGCCGGTGCTCTCAGCGTTGGAAAGTTTGGCGCAGTCGCAGGGTTGCTCGGCGGAGTCGATTTCGAGGCGTGGCGAAACTCCGCACCCCGACGACTGGAACAGCCCCGCAGCTGATGACCGCTATGCGAGCAGTCGCCCACGCAGGATAGTTCCTGTGCGCCGGCCGTGCTGGTCAAAAATATTGAAGTCGGCGGGAGCACCGGTTGCGAGCGCTTCAGATAAACCAAGCATCCGTGCAGGATTGGCGGAGGCCATACGCGCGGCAGTCGCAAGGTCCGCGCCGGTAAATTGTTGAAGGTTTGACACAGCTTTGTCGAGCATGATGATGCTGCCGGCCAGCACCCCTGCATCCGTAGTGCAGACAGGGCCGCGGACGTGCACGGTCGTTTCACCAAGCTTGTAGACGCCGTCGGGCATCCCTGCAGCCTCGAGGCAATCCGTAATGAGGATGGCCTTCTGTGCGCCCTTGGCCTTGTACCAGAGCCGCACCGCTTCGGGCGAAACATGTATCCCATCGCAGATCAGATCGGCGTACAGGTCGTCACGATCGAGCACGACGCCAAGTATGCCGGGCTCGCGATGATCGAATGCACGCATCGCGTTGAAGGTGTGCGTTGCACTGACCGCACCGGCGGTGATGCCGGCAATCGCCTCAGCACTCGTCGCGTTCGAGTGCCCGATAGAGCAGCGGATGCCCAGCTCGGCCGCGTGGGCAATCGTCTCCAATGCACCTGGGACCTCAGGCGCGATCGTCATCAGCCGAATGTGCCCGCGCGACACCTGCCAGAAGCGCTCCAGCAATTCTGCGGATGGCTGCTGTAGAAAATCCGCAGGATGCATGCCGCGCTTGGCGTGCGAAAGAAACGGGCCTTCAATATGGATGCCCAAAGGCCTGGCGGCATCGTCAGCCGGGGCGGCTTCGATGAAGTCGGCGATGCCCTCCAGCGCGATGAACGTTTTATCGAGCGATGCAGTGACAGTAGTGGCCAGGTACTCCGTCACGCCCGCGCGCGCTAGGTAAGCCGAAACCGTGTGCATTGCGGAGGGCGTCGCCTCCATCAAATCATGCCCCGCAGCACCGTGAATGTGGATGTCCAGAAATCCAGCCGTAAGCGTGGACTCCGGAAAATCGTAGTCGATGGCGCTCGCCTCACTGGCCTGACGCGAAGCAATAGAGAGGATGCGGCCGTCATCCATCGTTACTAACGGTCTGTCGATAGTGGACGTGGGCGTGATGAGTGTCTTCGCTGCGAGTGTCTTCACGCAATAACTTTACTTGCTAATCATTCCAAAAGGAACGGGGCATCGCCGACTACATCGCCAGCTACGCCCCGCCTCATCGTCTTACAGCTCGAATGCGCTTACAGCGGCATCCGTCCTCCTGTAGCGCCATAGATTTCGCCGGTGACATAGCTTGCATCATCGGAAGCGAGGAAGACGTACACAGCCGCCTGCTCCACCGGTTGCGCGGGCCGTTCGAAGACTGTGTTCGATCCAAACTGCGCAACCTTCTCGGCGGGCATGGTGGATGGAATAAAGGGCGTCCACACCGGTCCCGGAGCCACACCGTTGACGCGAATCCCGCTCTTCATGCAGTTCTTCGCAAAGCTCTTGGTCAGGCTGACGAGCGCCGCCTTGGTCGCGGCATACGGCGAGAGCTGCTCCGCAGGCTCAAACGCCTCAATGGAGCACGAGTTGAGGATGACGCCGCCGGGCTGCATGTACGTCAGCGCGGCCTGCGTGAGGAAGAACGGCGCAAACACATTGGTGCGAAACGTAGTCTCGAACTCGTCTTCCGGAATGTCGGTCAGAGCGCCGTAAGTCCGCTGGAAGGCGGCGTTGTTGACGAGGATATCGAGATGGCTGAAGGCCTCCATCGTCTTCTCGACGAGCTGTTTACAGAAACTCTTCTTCCGCACATCGCCCGGATGCGCGATGGCGCGGCGGCCGATATGCTCAATGAGTCTGACGGTTTGATCCGCGTTCTTCTGCTCTTCAGGCAGACAGGTGAAGACGATATCTGCGCCTTCTTTGGCGAAGCACACAGCGATCGCGCGTCCTATGCCGCTGTCTGCGCCGGTGATCAGGGCCACCCGGCCGCGCAGCTTATTGCTGCCTTCGTAGCTGGTGAGGCCGTGGTCGGCTGGTGGTTGAAGCTGGTCCTCATCCCCCGGTGCACCCTGCTTCTGCTCAGGGAAGGGCGGTTTGGGAAACCGTGTGCGGGGATCGATGAGAGGTCTGTTCGGCAGCTCTGGCATGGCATGCTCCTTTTCCGGTTTTCTCTGTAATGGGAATGTCTCGCGTGCAGTCAGCGGGTCGTATCGCCAGACGTCGATCTATCCAAAATGAGAGGACTGCAGCCAGAATGGAGTTGTTCGAGAGTGACAGAGCGTGTTGCCGTCATCACAAAAACGAATGGCCAACCGGAGCCGGCTGGCCATTCTTTCTGATGAATTGAGGATTGGTGCGGAGGAGGGGACTTGAACCCCTATGCCTTGCGGCGCTAGCACCTCAAGCTAGTGCGTCTGCCAATTTCGCCACCTCCGCAAGGAGCCTGACACACGCGGAGGCGGCCAGGAGTGCGGTGCAATCCGAGGTCTAGTATAGCACCGTTCGCCGGGCGGCCAGGTGTGACTCCGGATAAACTCAAACTCACAGGAGCCTCCGCAATGCACAAGGAAACACGCCGTATCACCGGCCTGATCTTCGGCCTCTCCATCGCTTTGATCGCCCCCGCAGTGCTTGCGCAGCAGCCGCCCCTGGTCACGCAGGCGCCAGCGGGCAAGTGGGCGATCGTCCTGCATGGCGGAGCGGGCGTGATCGAGCGCACGTCCATGACTCCGGAGCGCGACAAGGCTTATCGCGCGGGACTCGACGAGGCGATAAACGCCGCGGCAGCCGTGCTCGACAAAGGCGGCAGCTCTATCGACGCCGTGGAAGCCGCGCTTCAAAAACTTGAGGATAACCCTCTCTTCAACGCGGGCAAAGGCGCCGTCTTCACGGCCGCGGGACGCAACGAACTCGACGCCGCCATTATGGACGGTAAGACCCTCCAGGCGGGTGCCGTCGCGGAAGTCACACGCACGAAACATCCGATATCGCTTGCACGTGCGGTCATGGAAAAGTCGCCGCACGTCATGCTTGCCGGACCGGGTGCGGATGAGTTTGCCGCGAGCGTCGGCCTGGAGCAGGTCGACCCCTTCTACTTCTTCACCGAGCCACGCTGGCAGGGCCTTGTACGCCAGTTGAAAAAGGAAGGCCGCCCGATTCCGCCGCGGCCCGCTGGTGCGCCGCCCGAGCCCACCAAGCCGATTGCCGAACTCGAAACACCCTACGCCCACAAGTGGGGCACCACCGGCATCGTCGTCCGCGACCGTGCCGGCAACATCGCCGCCGGAACCACCACCGGCGGCACACAGGCCAAGCGCTTCGGCAGGGTAGGGGACTCGCCCATCATCGGCGCCGGTACGTACGCCTCCGATGTATGCGGCGTCTCGGCGACCGGTACCGGCGAGTACTTCATCCGCCTGACCGTCGCGCGGACGATCTGCGCGCGCGTGCAATACAAAGGCGAGCGTCTGCAGGATGCCGTCGATCACGTCATCGGCAAAGAACTCACGGCGCTCAAAGGCGATGGCGGCGTCATCGCATTGGCGCCGGATGGCCAGATGGCATGGGCGTTCAACACGCCGGGCATGTTCCGTGCGCGCATGGTCGAAGGCGGCGCTGTGCAGATGGGCATCTACAAGGACGAGCCCTAGACCCTGGCCCGCAGCTAGAAGTGTTGCGTCAGCTCAGCGAAGGCGCTGAGTTCCAGCAGCCGCTGTCCCTGTGGCGGAGAGTCGATGACCTCGTGCTCCAGCACCCACGTAAAGTCGTGCGGAATGAACACCGCGTTCAAGCCTGCGGCCAGCGCGGGGTTCACGTCAGACTTCGGCGAGTTGCCGATCATCCACGTCGTCCGCGCTTCGCAGCCGTGGTGAGCCGCCAGGCTGCGATAGCCGGCCTCGTGCTTTTCCGGCAGCACCTCGACGCCGGAGAAATACGCCGCTAAACCTGACCGCTCCAGCTTGTCCTTCTGCTCTTCGGAGTTGCCCTTCGTGACCATGATGAGGCGATGCCGCTGCTTCAATTCGTCCAGCGTTTCACGCACGCGCGGCAACAACTCGATCTCCTGCTCCGCGATGGAGTTGACGAACGACACGATGCGATTGTGCTTATCAGCCGTCACGGGTTCATCTGAGAGCTGCTCGAAGCAGTCGATCAACGACCGCCGAAAGCTCTTCAGGCCGTAACCATGCGTCGCAATCGTGGCGCGTTCGCAAAGGTTCAGATGCTCGCGCACCTCTTCATTGGTGTGCACGCGATGGTCAAGGTAGGAAATGAACGCGGCAATCGCGCGCTCGAAATAAATGTTGTTCTCCCACAGCGTGTCGTCGGCGTCGAACAAAAGATTCTGATTCAGTGGTGCGCGATCGGTGCTCACCTGCATATTATAAAGTGCGCCACTGTGGCGCCCTGTGCGACGATAACTGCGGGAGAGATCGCTGCTGCACTCTGCGCTCACATACACGCTGCTCGACATCTTTGGATCGATGTGGGGAGTAGTGATTTTCGCGTCCGCCCTCGTCGCACCGGGCTACGTTGCCGGCCGGTTCCTAAACATCGCAGACTTCCGCCATCGTTCCGGTGCCGAGCAAGCTGCGTGGAGCATCGCCCTTTCGTTCGGCCTCGGAACGCTGTTCATAGTTGCCGGACTGTGGCTCGCAGGAATTACCGCAACCAGCATCGCCCTTGCGGTGATCAGCGTGGCGGCCCTCACATTATGGGGCCGTAGCGGAACTCGATTTCGGCTGCCGCCGCCACTCACAACCGCGCTTGTCATTCTCTGGACACTCATCGTCATTCACAGCGTTGCCGAGCTCGGTTCAGGCTCACGCCTCTGGATGAGCGTTACCGCCTACGACCACTCCCTGCGCACTGCCTTCGCGGACGCCGTTCTGCGCACCGGCGTGCCGCCCATCAACCCCTTCTACTGGCCCGGCCACGATGCGCCGCTGCGCTACTACTATTTCTGGTACGTCACCTGCGCCGCGGTCGCGAAGCTCGCGCACATCTCAGCGCGGCAGGCGTTCATCGCAAGCTGTGTCTGGCCCGAATTCGCCGTCGCGGCAATGCTCGCACTCTTCGGTAAATACCTGCTGGGCTGGCGCGGCGCGGAGCTGCGTTCGCGCACGCGCCTCGGCATTGCGTTAATGACGGTGACAGGCCTCGACATCCTGGTGACGATCTTCAGATGGCACGCTCACCGGCCCACCACCGGTGACATGGAGTGGTGGTCGATCGATCAGCTCACGTCATGGTTCGACACGTTCCTCTGGGTGCCGCATCATGCCGCCGCACTGGTGTGCTGCCTGCTCAGTTTCCTTCTCATCTGGATGGCGCGCAGCGAGTCGCACACACGCCAGCGCAGGTTGTCGGCGGCCGTCGCCGGCCTGAGCTTCGCCAGCGCGTTCGGTCTCTCGACCTTCGTAGCGATCGGCTTCTGCATGGTGATGTGCGCGTGGCTGCTGCGCATGCTCTCCTTCGGCAGCAGGGAAGCACGGCACGATTCATCAAGGCTTCTCTCAATCGCGGCAACCGCAACGATCGTTGCCGCGATCACTCTCAGTCCATACATTGCACAACTTCTCAATCAACCCGCGGATCGGGCATCCACTTCACACGGGACCCAGCACGTACTCTCCTTTCAGATAAGACAGATGTTCGATCCGGTTCTGCTCAGGGACTCCCCGCGTTATACGTTCCTGAAGCATTACCCTGTGGCCACACGAACCCAATCCGCCGCACTTATCCTGCTGCTGCCGGGATACGCCATCGAGCTCGGCTTTTTCGCCGTGGTCATCATTCTCGCCTGCGACATGCGGCAAAAAACCGAGGGCGAGCGCACGCTGCTCTTCCTGCTCTTCGCGAGCCTGCTCAGCGTCACCTTCGTCCGCTCTTCCGTAATAGCCACCAACGACTATGGCCTCCGAGCATCCTTGCTGGCCCAATTCTTTGTCCTGCCGCTCGCCGTGCGCGTGTGGGAAACGAGTCGCGGGGTACGGCGCGTCGCGTTGCTCACCCTCGCCCTCATCGGGATCTGCGGAACCATCTACCAGGCCGCGATCCTGCGGTTCTTTCTTCCTTGGCAGCAACTTCACGCGAACCCCGCAATGTTTGATCTCGCGGAACGCGACTACGCACTGCGCGATGCGTATACGCAATTGAGCTCGCGCGTGCCTCGCTCTGCGCGCATCCAGTACGACACGTCGCACGGCGGCTACTTCGACTACGCGCAGATGCTCAACGCCGGGCACCAGATCGTCAGTGCCTCCGCGGAGTGCAACACCGGGTTCGGTGGCGAGCAGGCTCCCTGCGACCGCATTCTGCGCGATGTGCGGGCCTTGTTCATCCCACTCGGAGGTGCGCCATCAGCCGCGGTCGCCATTGGGCTCTGCGGCCAGATCGGCGCGCAGTACCTAGTCGTGACGCGCTGGGACGTAGCGTGGCTCAACCCTTCGGGATGGGTGTGGAGGCTGCCGGCCGTGGTTGCAACTCCGGATGTCCGTATTGTTAGTTGTTCCGCGCCCTGACTATGTGTTCGGCACCTTTACGTCTAGCCCACCTCGGCGTTGCTTCAGTTATGATGGCGACATTCATCGCGATGCTGAGCCGGTTGCACGCGGACTCCAGGGCCACACGAGGTTCGTCATGATCCCTTCTGCCGGAGAACGCGTGGGTCCGTACGAGATACTCGGACGGCTCGGCGGCGGCGGCATGGGTCTCGTCTTTAGCGCCTGGGACAGCCGCCTGCAGCGCGACGTCGCGATCAAAATTCTGCGCGACGAGTTCCTGCGCAGTGACAGCCGCGAGCGTTTTCTGCAGGAAGCCCGCGCCGCTTCTCAACTCAATCACCCCAACATCTGCACCGTCTTCGATCTCGGCGAGCAGGACGGCGATCCCTTCCTGGTCATGGAGCTGCTCAAGGGCGAGACGCTGCGCGGCCACATGTTGTCGGGTCCGATGCCGCCCGAAGAAATCCTTCACCTCGCACGTGAAGTTGGCGATGCGCTCGCCGCAGCGCACGTCCGAGGCATCATCCATCGCGACATCAAGCCGGCCAACATCTTTCTCGTCGCACGGCCCGGCGGACGCTGGCAGGCCAAGGTGCTCGATTTCGGCCTGGCGAAGATCGAGAGCGACCGCGGCGCCGAGCCGCGCTTTCAACTCACTGGCGCAGGATCCACGGTCGGCACCGTTAGCTATATGTCACCGGAGCAAGCCCGCGGTGAGGCCCTCGACGTTCGCTCCGACCTCTTCGCGCTCGGCATCGTGCTCTACGAGATGGCAACCGGACACGTGCCTTTCCGCGGAGCGACGAGCGCGCTGGTCTTCGTCCAGTTGCTCAGCCATCCGCCTGAACCACTCCGCGAGTTCGCTCCCGGCTTTCCCGGAGAGCTCGAACGCATCATCCTGAAGCTCCTCGCAAAGGAACGCTCCGCGCGCTTCCAGACCGCTGCGGAACTCCTCGGTGAACTGCAGAAGGTCGACCTGTACAAACCCAAGGGAAGAAACGGCTGGTCCACCGGGCCCTCCATTCCGGCGGACGCGAAGACCCCATCGCCAACGCCGGATGCGACTGCACACGAACCCGCAGACAGCACAACCGTGATTCGTCCGCTCCGACGAGAGTCTCTACCGCCCGCGACTTTGCCTCCATCGCTCGCACACTGGACTCACCCGCCACTGCCCGCTGTCGATCCACCGGATGCACCAGGCTCGGACGCCTCTGCGGTACCAAGGCCTCCCGCAGCTGCGCCTCCCGACGAGCTGCCACCCACCCCAATCCGGCGTTCTCCGGATTTCAGCTACACCGCGCCGGAAGCCGACACGCCGGACGAACCCACACCCGCGCCGCCGTTGCGAAGCGTTACGGGGCCAAGCTTCTGGTGGCTGCTATGGCTACTGTTCGTCTGTGTCGCTCTGCTGATGGCCGCGCTGATCTATTGGAAGATCGCGCATCCACGCTAGTGCGTCCCGCTCATCAACCCGCTTCAGCCAGCCGCTTCTCCCATTCGGCAATCACCGCAGCATCTGGTGTCGGAAAAGTGAGATGACCGACCTTGCGGCCCGGCCGCGGCGCCTTGCCGTAATCATGGCGAAACAGGCCGGCGAACTTGCTTGTCTCTTCAATCGGCGGCATGCTGCCGATGCAGTTGAGCATCACCGTTGGATAACTCTGAGTGCTGCCGAGTTCCATGCCCAGCATCGCGCGCAGGCAGTTCTCAAACTGCGATGTCTCAGCCCCTTCAATGGTCCAGTGGCCCGAGTTGTGCACACGCGGAGCCATCTCGTTGGCCAGCAGCCTGTCGCCCTGCACGAAAAACTCGACTGCAAGAACCCCGATGTAGTCCAGCTTTTCGAGCAGGCCCTTCATGTACTGCTCCGCTTGCCCTTGCAACTCGGGATACGTTGAAGGAGCAACGGACTTCCGCAAAATGCCATCGCGATGGACGTTCTCAGTGAGTGGGTAGAACACGATATCGCCACCCCGATTGCGGGCCGCGATCAGCGAGACCTCCGCCTCAAACTTCAACATGCCTTCGACGATGCAAGGCACACCGCCCACTTCAGCGAAGGCGTCCGGCGTTTCCTCTTTGCGCTGCAGCCGCACCTGGCCTTTACCATCGTATCCACCGCGGCGAGTTTTCAGGATGGCCGGGAGGCCAGTAACCGCAAGCGCCTCCTCAAAATCCTCAACGCTATCGACAGCCGCAAATGGTGCAGTGCCGATGCCGCACGCCTCGAAGAATCGCTTTTCGACCAGCCTGTCCTGCGCCGTCGCAACAGAGCACACATTCGGATAGAGATTCAACCCTTCGAGCACCGCTGCATCGATGTTCTCGCTCTCGATCGTTACCAGGTCAGTCTGCCTCGCGAAGGCTTGCACAGCCGCAGCATCTTCCAGATCGACAACGATCAGCGGAGCCACTTGTTCAGCGCAGTCGCCGGGCTGGCCGGCGCAAATGACATCCACGTCCAGCGCTTTACCGGCCTCGGCCAGCATCAGCGCCAATTGTCCGGCGCCCAGAATTCCTATGCGTGGACGTGGTGTGTTCATCGGCGTGGGTCAGGGTTCTTCAGGACAACCTTCGTCTGCGCGGCGCGAAACTTCTCCAACTTGCGCGCGATACTATCGTCACCAATCGCCAGGATAGCCGCCGCAAAAAGTCCCGCATTCTTCGCGCCAGCTTCGCCAATCGCAAACGTCGCCACCGGAATCCCCGCCGGCATCTGCGCAATCGAGAGCAGGGAGTCGAGACCATCCAGTGCGCGACTCTTCACCGGGACGCCCAGCACGGGCACAGTCGTCTTCGAAGCCACCATACCCGGCAAATGCGCCGCTCCGCCTGCGCCCGCGATGATAACGCGCAGCCCGCGCTCCTTCGCACTCTCCGCATACTTCACCATCTTGTCGGGAGTGCGGTGCGCGGAAACCACCTCTGCCTCGTACGCGATGCCGAACTCCTCAAGCATCTTCGCGGCTTCTTCCATCGTCGGCCAGTCAGAGCGCGAGCCCATAATGATGCCGACCTGAACAATCTTCTTCTTCGCCATCACGCTCTCCAACTCCGCAACACGTCCACAAACGCTTCCTGCTCCAGCGCCTGCACGCGGTCTTTTAATGTCTCCACCGTATCATCCGGCAGCACAGCACATTTCTTTTGCAACACGATCGGCCCGGCATCCACATCATCGGTTACCTGGTGGATCGTGCATCCCGTCTCCGCAACCCCGCTAGCCAGCACGGCCTCATGCACGCTCTTATTCATCAGGCCTCCAAACGCGGGCAGAAGCGACGGGTGCACGTTCAAAAGCCGCCCACTCCATTGCGCAACGAACGCGGGCGAAACGATCCTCATGTAGCCAACCATCAGCACAAGGTCCACACCAGCCTCTTGCAACGCTGTCGTGACACGCTCATCGTACTGTTCACGTGCCAGGCCCTTGGGATCGATGAATACCGCGTCGATATGGTGGGACGCTGCACGCGCAAGAATAGGAGCCGCCGCACGATCTGAAATCACCAGCGCAATTTCCACATCCAGCGCCTTCGCCGCAATGGCATCGATAACACCTTGCAGTGCCGTGCCACGCGTCGACCCGAGGACGCCAACCTTCAACTTCATTTCGCCCTCAGCGTGTTCATGTGTTCTGTGCGACGTTCGATCGCGGCTGTAGTCCCGATGTCCTCGCGATGGAAGAAACGCCCGGACACCTGCGTCGCGACTCGCTCACAAAGCCGCTCAGCATCCGTAATACTCTCTCCGACGGCCACAATGCCCAGCGTGCGTGAACCCGCAGTCACAAGCTGAGCGTCTCGCAGGTCAACCGATCCGAGATACAGCGTTACGCCACCAGGAACGTTCGCAGGGACATTCACCACCTCGCCGACAAGCGCGTTCTCTGGATAACCTTCAGGCACCACATACTTGCACACGCTCGCACGAGCGGAAAACGTTACCGGGCAATCGGCCAGGGTGCGATCGACAATCGCGCGGCAAACCGACACAAAATCTGTCTCCAGTAACGTAAGCAGATTCAGGCACTCGGGATCGCCGAAGCGCGCGTTGTATTCAATCAACCGCACACCATCGCGCGTCACCATGAACCCGCCGTACAGCACACCCTGATAAGGCGCTCCGCACTCTTCTGCCAGCGCCGCAGCAACCTTTTCATTCATGGCCTGCGCCGCCGCGATATCCGCTTCAGTTAGAAAGGGCAGAGAACCATCGGCATCGCTGTAGCTGCCCATACCGCCGGTGTTCGGTCCCTTGTCGCCGTTGTACGCGCGCTTATGGTCTTGCACGGCCGGCATATGACGCAGGGTCTCGCCGTCACAGAAGCTCAGCAGCGAAAACTCCTCGCCCTCCAGCTTCTCCTCGATCACGAATGGATGACCTTGGGCGGCCAGTTCGCGGCAGAAATCAAGGCTCTGATCCACCGACAATAAATGATCACCGCACACCTTGACGCCCTTACCGCCGGCAAGGCCATCGTCTTTGATCACGTGCCGATTAGGGAAACGTGCGAGCACCTCTTCAACCCCGTCCAGCGACTCGAATCGCCGAAAGAACGGATTGCCTGCAATGCCATACTTAGCAAGCAGATCGCGCGTAAATCCTTTGCTCGATTCGATGCGCGCAAGCTGCTTCGTAGGGCCAACAACCGGAATGCCCGCAGCCCACAACGCATCTGCCACTCCCGCCGCAAGAGGAGCTTCAGGACCGACGATAGCGAAAGTAGGCTTCACTGTCGCAGCAAATTCTGAGATAGCGTGAACATCGGTGACGCTACCCACACGATAACCGCTGCAAAGCTTCGCTATACCAGGATTATTCGCCGAGCCAAAGCAGTAGAGCTCCGGCTGTTGCGGCGACCGTGCCAGCGCCTCGGCGATCGCATGTTCGCGCGCACCAGAGCCGATGATCAACACCGTCTCCTTCATCGGCCCAAGCCCGCCATCACAGTGGTCTCCAACGGCCGCAAATCGGGCGCGAACTCTGTCCCTGTGATTGCTTCGAACAACTGGATGTACCGACCCGCGAGTTCCGCAATCAGCTCATCCGGCGGCACAGGCAGCACCGCATCCTTGTACGGATCGCAGCGCTCACGGAACCAGAGACGAAAGAATTCCTTGTCGATCATGTCCGGCTCTTGCCCAGCAGCAACGCGCGTCTCGTAGCTCTCAGCAATCCAGTAGCGGCTCGAATCCGGCGTGTGGATCTCGTCGATCAGAAGAATCTCGCCACTCTCTGCAACCCCAAACTCATACTTCGTATCCACCAGGATCAGGCCACGTTGCGCGGCGACTCGCTGTCCGAACGCAAACAACTCCAACGCCTTGGCCGATGCGAACTCCCACTCTTCACGCGTGAGCCACTTTTCGGCAACAATATCTTCCGCAGTAATTGGCCGATCGTGTTTGGCTTCCTTCGTAGTCGGCGTCACAATGTTCTCGCGCAGCCGCTCGTTCTTCACCATGCCGTCGGGCATCGTGTGACCGCCGAAGGCGCGCATGCCACCCTTGTACTGCGTCCATATCGACGTATCCGTCGAGCCCGTCATATACCCCCGCACTACGAACTCAATCGGCAGCACGCGGCACTTCCGCGCAAGCAGAGCATTGGCGTGCGGGCTCGCGATTACATGATTCGATGCGATGTGCGCGGTCTGCTCAAACCAATAGAGCGACGTACGGTTAAGCACCTGACCCTTAAACGGCACAGCACCCAGCATGCGATCGAAGCCGCTTTGGCGGTCCGTGGTCAGCAGCAACAGACGCCCGTCGCCGAGGTCATACGTATCGCGCACCTTGCCGGGATACTTCGCCGGCAGCGGAAGATTCGTCGCCCTGAGGCAGTGTGGAATAGCGTCGATGAGTTGCTGCCGAGTGATCACAGTCCGCTGAACCTCACACCGCTTGCGCCCTCTTCGACGCGTCCAAGCTCCCACACCCGCAAGGCAGGGAAGCCAGCGAGCGCCGCAGCGAGATCATTCTGCAAGCCCGGCGGCCCAATGATAACCAGACCCACGCCCATGTTGAAGGTCCGGTACATTTCGAGTGCGTCGACGTTGGCGATCTCGTGCATCAATCCAAAAATCGGCTGCGGCTTCCATGTGCTCGCATCGATCAGAGCGCCCATACCCTCGGGCAAAATCCGCGGCACGTTTTCTACCAGACCGCCGCCAGTGATGTGTGCCATACCCTTCACCGGAATGCCGGCTTCGAGAATGCGGCGCACCGGCGCAACATAGTTAGCATGAGGCGCCAGCAACACGTCGGCGAGCGACTGTCCCGTCAACTCCTCAGGCTTCGCATCGATCGCGAACTCGCGGATATCGAACAGCAGCTTGCGCGCAAGTGAAAACCCATTCGTATGCAGGCCGCTGGAGTTGACGGCGTATAGCACGTCACCCGGTACGATGTTCTCCCCCGTCAACAGGCGCGAGCGGTCGACAACGCCAGTCACAAACCCGACAACGTCTAGGTCGCCAGGAGCGTACACCGCCGGCATCTCCGCAGTCTCACCGCCGACCAGCGCAATCCCCGCTTCCAGACACGCCGCACTCATCCCACGCACAAGCTCTTCGACAATCGCTGGATCAGTCTTGTGAAAGCCGAGGTAGTCGAGAAACGTCAACGGCTGCGCGCCCATCACGACGATGTCGCCGGCCACAGCAGCGACAAGATCGCGCCCCAGGTCTTCATAGCGGCCGGCCATCACCGTGACCTTCGTCTTGGTGCCGACACCATCGGTGCTCTGCACCATCACCGGATCGTTCATCCCCGCCAGTGCATCGCGCAGGCTGAACAGTGTGCCGAACGCGCCCACACCCGTCAGCACCGCGGTGGAATGCGTGCTGGCCGTATGCCCCTTGATGCGACGCACGGCCTCGTTCCCGGCCTCAATATCTACGCCTGCCGATTTGTAATCAACGCTCGCGGCCATTTGTCGTCCCAATCTTCATCAATTTATCCCACCCACTTGCGTGCGTTGTCGAACATGCGTTGCCAGGGGCTGTCCTTCAATTCGCGCGTCCACGTATGCTGCACGCCGAGGAACACCCGCTCCGGATGTGGCATCACGATCAACGCGCGTCCATCATCGCTGCTGAGCCCGGCAATGCCTTGCACAGAGCCGTTCGGGTTCAGCGGATACTGCTCTGTCGCGCGCCCGTATGTATCAATGTAGCGCAGCGCCACAGTTCCCTGGGACTCGCTGACGTAGCCCTCGCCGTGTGCTGTAACGATCGGCATCTGCGCACCTGCCATGCCATCAAAGAACAGCGACGGAGACTCTTCGATCGCGACCATACACACGCGCGCCTCGAATCGTGCCGACACATTGCGATCGAACAGCGGCCACGTCGCCGCACCAGGAATGATGCTCCTCAACTGCGCCATCATCTGGCAGCCATTGCACACGCCGAGCGAGAACGTATCCGGCCGCGCGAAGAAGCTCGCAAACATTTCGGCGAGGCGCTCATTGAACAGGATCGTCTTCGCCCATCCGCTGCCCGCACCCAGCACATCGCCATACGAGAACCCGCCGCACGCCGCAAGCCCCGTAAACTCCGCCAGGTCGGTGCGGCCGGCAAGCAAATCGCTCATGTGCACGTCGACAGCCGTGAACCCCGCGCGATCGAACGCCGCCGCCATCTCGACCTGCCCATTGACCCCTTGTTCTCGCAGCACAGCGACACGCGGCTTCTGCGTGTTGAAGAAAGGTGCGGCGACACGTTCGCTGAGATCGAACGGCGCGCGGACTGCAAGGCCTGGCCGCTCCGCGTCATCGAGCAAAGCAAACTCCTGCGTGGCGCAGGCTGGATTGTCACGCAGCGACTGGATGTGAAAGCTCGTCTCAGCCCACATCTTCTGTAGCGCGGAACGCGTATTGCGATAGACGATTTCACCGGACGAACGGATCGCCACATCGTTGCCTGCAGTCGACCGCCCCAGCACTTGCGTGACAAGACCAGCCTCGCTCAACGCCCTAGCCACAGTCGCGACATCGTCATCGGCGACCTGAACCACCGCGCCTAACTCCTCCGAAAACAATGCGGCAAGATCGACCTTCGGAAGCTCCACATCGAACCCCGCTCGCCCAGCGAAGGCCATCTCCACGAGCGTGACGAACAGGCCGCCATCGCTGCGATCGTGATACGCGAGCAGCCTACCCTCGCGGTTCAGACGCTGGATCGTATCGAAGAATGCCTTCAGGATTGCGGGCTCACACGCATCGGGACAAACATCGCCGACCTGCCCATACACCTGAGCCAACCCCGATCCCCCGAGCCGATTTTTGGCTCCGCCGAGATCAATCAGAACAAGTGCGGCTCCGCCGGACTTCAACTCCGGAGTCAGCGTGCGGCGCACATCACTCACCGGCGCAAATCCCGAAGCGATCAACGACAGCGGCGAAACTACCGCTTTCTCCGTCTCGCCCTCGCGCCACTTCATCCGCATCGACATCGAATCCTTGCCGACAGGAATCGTCATCCCCAGCGCAGGACAGAACTCCATCCCCACAGCATGCACTGCATCGAAAAGTTTCTGGTCCTCACCCGGCTCGCCCGCCGCGGCCATCCAGTTAGCGGAGAGCTTGATGTCCGAAAGGCTCTCGATGGCAGCACCAGCCATGTTGGTAATCACTTCCGCAATCGCCATCCGCGCAGAGGCCGCCGCGTCGATCACAGCCAACGGCGTGCGCTCTCCAACGGCCATCGCCTCGCCACGCAGCGTGTCGTACGCGGCAAACGTGACGGCGCAGTCCGCAACCGGCACCTGCCACGGCCCCACCATCTGGTCCTGCACCACCATCCCACCGACGCTTCGATCGCCAATGGTGATGAGGAACGATTTCGACGCGATCGCCGGAAGTCGCAGCAACCGCTCTACCGCTTCGGCAATCGTCACGCCATCAAGATCAAGCGCCGTCCCGCGTAAAGGCGTCCGCGTAAAGTTCCGCTCCATCTTCGGCGGCTTGCCGAATAGCACCTGCAGCGGAAGGTCAATAGGTTTCTCTGCACGATCCGTGAGTGTCAGGTGCGGCTTCTCCTCCGCATGTCCAACAACCGCAAAGGGGCAGCGCTCGCGTTCGCACAGAGCCGCAAACGCAACGAGATGCTCGGGAGCAACCGCAAGCACATATCGCTCCTGCGCCTCATTGCACCATGTCTCCAGCGGACTCAATCCGGCCTCACCGCGCGGAATCGCATTGAGATCGAAGGTGCCGCCGCATCCGCCGTCCTTCACCAATTCCGGGAACGCATTCGACAGACCGCCCGCGCCCACATCGTGGATGAACGCAATCGGATTCTCGTCGCCGAGTTGCCAGCAACGGTCGATCACCTCCTGCGCGCGCCGCTCCATCTCCGCGTTATCGCGCTGCACGGAAGCGAAGTCCAGGTCGCTGTTGCCGCCGCTCGCGGCACTCGATGCCGCACCGCCGCCAAGCCCGATCAACATCGCCGGTCCGCCGAGCACGACCAGTGCGTAGCCCGGCTTCATCGCGCCTTTTTCGACATGCTCCTCGCGGATGTTGCCCAAACCGCCGGCGAGCATGATCGGCTTGTGATACCCGAACACCTTGCCGTCGTTCGTCTGCTCATACGTGCGGAAGTAACCTGCAAGGTTTGGTCGCCCGAACTCGTTGTTGAAGGCCGCGGCACCCAGCGGGCCATCGATCATGATGTCCAGCGGCGAAGCAATGTGCGCAGGCCGCCCGTAGTGCATCTCCCACGGCTGCGGAGCCTGCGGCAGATGCAGGTTCGAAACACTGAATCCGCACAGCCCAGCCTTGGGCTTGGCGCCGCATCCGGTCGCGCCTTCATCGCGTATCTCGCCGCCCGCGCCCGTCGCCGCACCAGGCCACGGAGAGATCGCCGTCGGATGATTGTGTGTCTCGACCTTCAGCAGGATGTGGATGTCCTCAGCGTAATACCCGTACGCTCCATCCGCCGGAGCAGGGAAGAAGCGCCCACCCGCGGAGCCTCGAATCACCGCCGCGTTATCGCGGTACGCGGAGAGCACGTTATCGCCCGACACCTCATTCGTGTTTCGAATCATCTGGAACAGCGAGCGCTCCTGCCGCTCGCCGTCTATCGTCCACGACGCATTGAAAATCTTGTGGCGGCAATGTTCACTGTTCGCCTGCGCAAACATGTACAGCTCAACATCCGTCGGGTTGCGGCCCAGCCGCGAGAACTCCGTGACCAGGTAGTCGATCTCATCTGCTGCCAGCGAGAGCCCAAGCTCTCGATCCGCAGCAACGATGGCTGCCGCTCCACGTCCAAGCACGTCAATATGCGCCAGCGCCTTCTGACTACGAGGTGCAAACAGATTCCGCAACTCTTCCGCGCTCTCGAAGAAGACGCTCTCGGTCATGCGGTCGTGCAGTGCTGCTGACAGGCTCCTGACATCGCTCGCACCGGTGACACTGATGACCCGCGCACGCTCAATGCGTGCCACATTTGTGAAGCCGGTATTGTGCAGAATATCTGTCGCCTTGCTTGACCAGGGCGACTGCGTTCCCATCCGCGGCGCGATCCAAACGCTCGGCCCTGCTGGCAACTCCTCGCCTTCGCCCAGCAACTCACGAAGCCGCGTCTCGTCTACCGTGCCCGCCCCGGCCACCAGCAGCACGTACAGATACGCCGCAGAAACATCCGTGACGCCCCCATCGATAGCGCGCAGCCGCTCGCACAGCCGCGCTGCCTCGAACGGCGTCAATGCGCCGGGGCCGGGCAGTATGCGTACTGTCATCGCGCCCTCAGAGATGAGCGGAGAGGTTTCGAGTGATGTGGCTGGCGACATCTTCTGTGTGTTTTGCGGCGTCGGAGCGTTGTTGTTCCAGCATGTTGAGGTACTCTTCGGTGACGTCGCCGGTGACATAGATTCCATCAAACACCGACGTATCAAAGTGCGTGAGCCCGGGTGCTGCTTCCGTAATGGCGTCTTTCAGATCATCCAGGTCCTGGAAGATCAGTTCATCCGCGCCAATATCTTTAGCAAGTTGCTGCACGGTCTTTCCGGTCGCAATCAGCTCCGAACGCGCCGGCATATCGATGCCATACACATTGGGATAGCGCACCGGCGGCGCCGCGGAGCACACGTAAACCTTCTTCGCGCCCTGTTCGCGTGCCATCGCGATAATCTCGCGGATCGTTGTTCCCCGCACGATCGAGTCATCGACGAGCATCACATTCTTGCCCTGAAACGCCTGTGGGATCGGGTTCAGCTTGCGCCGGATCGACTGCTTGCGCTGCGCCTGTCCCGGCATGATGAACGTGCGGCCGACGTAGCGGTTTCTCACCAGCGCATCGCGATACGGAATGTTGAGCCGCGTAGCGATCTCCTGCGCAGCGATGCGGCTCGTCGAGGGGATCGGGATCACCACGTCGATAGGCACATGAGACCACTCGCGCTTGATCTTCTCCGCAAGCTTGATGCCCATGTTGATGCGGCACTGGTACACCGACGCGCCATCGAGCACCGAGTCCGGCCGCGCGAGGTACACGTACTCGAACAGGCACGGCGCCTTCTCGTGGGCCATCAAACTCTGGTGCGTGTTGAGCTCGCCCTCCATGTCGATGAACACCACCTCACCCGGCGCAAGGTCGCGGTCGATCGCAAAGCCGCCCACCTGCAGCGCCACGCTTTCCGAGGCCACCATGTACTCCGTCTTGCCGTTCTCGTCGACGCGGCTGCCCAGAACAAGCGGCCGAATGCCGTGCAAATCCCGGAACGCCACCAACCCCACGCCGGCGATCATTACGATCACGCTGTAGCCACCCTTACATCGACGGTGCACTTCTTCGACCGCGGCATAGATGTCGAACGGATGCGGCTTCACCGCGCCCCGGCGCGCCATTGCATGCGCGAACACGTTCAGCATCACTTCGGAATCCGACGACGTGTTCAGGTGCCGCAGGTCTTTCTGGAACAGGCTGTCGACGATCTCGGCAACGTTCGTCAGGTTGCCGTTATGCGCGAAGATAATGCCGTACGGCGAGTTCACATAGAACGGCTGAGCCTCCGCGACCGAGGCGCACCCCGCCGTCGGATACCGCACGTGCCCGATGCCCATCGTTCCGAGCAACCGCGCCATATTGCCGGCGTCGAAAACGTCGGTAACAAGTCCGTTGGCCTTATGAAGATAGAAGCGTTCGTTAAAGCACGTAGCAATGCCGGCCGCATCCTGCCCGCGATGCTGCAGCATCGAGAGAGAATCATAGATAACCTGGCTGACCGGACTATGCCCGAAGACGCCGACAATACCGCACATTGGTTCTCGCTGCTCCAGGGTTCATTCCACGCCGGAATCCGGCTGGAGACACACCAATAGGCTCAGCGGCCCGTTTGCCGCTCAAAACCACCCGTTACTCAATGATAACCCGAGCCGTGGTGCGAAATACACAGGCGCACAGACGCGCCGGAAGACGCGCAGCCAAACGGCCCCAGCGAGCACAGAAATCTACGGCACAATCATGATCGGAGCCTGCCAGAAGGTGGCCTTCACGCCGGTCGGGTCGAGCAGCGTGACTTGGCAGTTGTACTCCCCCGGCGGAAGCTGGCTCAGGCCAATATCGAAGCTCACCGGCACCGTCCCCAGCCGCGTCTGGGCGCTGGACGTCACAGCGACAGGCGTCGTCTCAAACACCTTCTCCTGCGCCTTGTACAAGCTCACAAACGCGACCAGAGGCTTGCTCGCCACAGCGCCCTCGTAAGCCTGAAGGTAGACGTAAAGCTGGCGGCCTTTGCTGAAGACACGGGTAACGCTCGGAATCAGCTTCTTTCCGTCGACCACCAGGGGATTCACCGCAGCCTGCTTCTCCTGGTCCTTCGTCTTCGCTGCGTTATACAGCGCATCCTTGAGCTCGGCCCGCTGACTGCTCAGCACAACCGAGCTGATCGGAATTCGCCGTTCCTCTTTATTCAGATTCGGAATGACGAACGTGGTCTGGAACGTACCGATCCTTCCCGTCTCGTCATCGCGCGCCAGCAGCTTGATCGTGTACTTGCCGGGAAGCAGCGTGAACCCGGCATCGTATTCAATCGGACGCTTCGCCAGTTCGGTCGCGGTTGCCTCGGTCAGCTTGATGTTGACGTTGTCGCGCACATTCGTCACGGTCGAGCCGCCCGAAAGGTCCTTGATCTCCCCCACGAAATCGATCAGTGTATGCTCCGCACCGCCGCGCTTAGCCAACGCCAGCTCTCGGCCCGGTATCTTCACCACAATAGGAACGAAGTACTCCGCCCGGTTCAACTGAAAGTAGTTGATTTCCATCGCAATCGTAAGTTCGGTCATCGGATCGCCCAGCATCAGCGCATCTTCCAACTGCCGCTCTTTATCCACATCCGTAAACTTGTTGAACTGCTTTCCGGCAAAATAACCCTGACGGTAATCCAACTTCGCATCCAGTGTCGGATTGACGGAAATCTTCACGTGTCGGAACTTGCCGTCAAGGTTCGTATTGGTCGTGTAGTACCCCAGGATGTAGTAATCGGTGACCGACTGCTGCGCCTGCACGATACCCTTGGCCAGATCGTTATAGTCCAGCAGCGCTTTTCCGCCCGTATCGCCCGCCAGCGCGTAGAGCGTGTCCTGCGACTGCTGAAAATTGTTGTTCACCGCGAGTGCGGCCGCACCGTTGTACATGCCGGCGTTGCCCGGCGATCCTTGCGTCGCATCGCCCAGCGGCGCCTGCGCGACCAGGCCTCGTGCATCGATCGGCCAGAACGAAACACCCGCGCGGATAGCAGCATCGATCGTCGCGTGCAGTTGCGCCTGATTGTTAACGCCGTTCAACCGCAGCCCGCTGGCGAAATAGATCAGCGATTTCTTTTCGTTCAACTGCCCAAGCATTTTGGCCGCAGTCTGCAGCGCAGATAGTTGCCTGTCGGTATTGAAGACATTGAACTCGCTGTCGTCCTGCCCGAACGCCGCACCCGTATCTGCGCCGCTGGCATCATCAACCGACTCAACATCCCCTTGGCCCTCGCCGACGACAAGCGTTTGGAGAATGCTCAGCAGGCGATTGCGGTCCTGCGTAAAGTCCTGCAGCACATCGACCGATCCGCCGGCATAGCGCAGGATCGACACAAGATCGACCTCGGTCATCTGCGTTCTGACGAACTTCTCCGCAGCCACTAGCGCACGCAACTGATCATCCTGCCGCATGGCGCTCATGTCGAAGTAAAGTGCCAGAAGCCGCCGATCCTTGTACTTCGAAGTGCCGCTCGGCTCCGCCGTGATCTGGGTCCGTGTCAGCCGCTTATAAATCTTCACGTCCTCCGAGCTCGGCGCGGCAGCAGGAATCGGCGTAGAGGTCGTCGGCAACTTCTGGAACTCGCAAAAGCGGACGGTCTGCGGGATGCCGTCCTCAGTCAACGTGAAGTCCTTCGCGGTGAGGCCTTCCACCAGCTTTCCTTGCTTATCTTTGACCACAACCGTTTCCACAACCAGTTGCGACTTGACCGTAAGGGTATAGCTGCCGGCATTTCCCGGTCCGGCATTTTGCCCAACCACCTGCCCACGTGCGCTGAGCGTGATGAGTAGCAACAGTGCAATAAGAAGTCGCATCGTTAGAACCTCAGCCGTGCGGTAGTTTGGAGGCTGCGCATCGGATTCGCAGCTAGCGGCAAACCAAACTGCGCGCTATTGATCGTCGTATTCCAGGCCGTGAATGCAACGTGGTTGAGAACGTTGGTCGCGTCCACCCGAACGTCGAGGTTATAACGGTCTTTCAACCTGAACGTACGCGCGAGCGATGTGTTCAAGCTCACCAGGCTCGGGCCCGTAATGGAGTTCTTCCGCGCATTACCCCACTGGCCGGCTGCGGGTGCCGTATACGCCGAAGGGTTCAGGAAGAGACCCGCGGGATGACTGTAGATCGGCGCTCCAGTGACATTCGGCCGAATGGTGCCACTAAAGCCAGTCCCCGGCACGGCCGCAAAGTAGATCGGCGTCTCGGGTAAACCTGAGCCGGCGGTCATCTGCGTCAGCACAGTCCACTCTTTGAACACGCGGCCTCGCCATCCCGTCAGCAGCGACCCCCCATGCATTCCCATGCCCGTTGTGTACTGAAGCTGCGCGGTCAGCAGGTGGCGCTGATCAAAGCTCGAAAGACCGCGCTCAGCGCGGAGATCGCGCCAGTTCTGTGCAATCACCACATTCGACGGCGTCGAACTCTGAGTAACTCCCGGAGCAACCGGTCCTTGTCCACCTAACACCGAATCGTTATCAAGAGACTTCGAGTAGGTGTAGAGCAGGGAAGCAGTAAGTCCGCTGCGCAACCTGCGCCTGAGTTGAAGCTGCCCTGCCTCCCTAATCGAATTTCCGCCCGAGGTCCGGTAAATAAATCCAACAGGGCAGGACGGGCAGGGATTCACTCCGCCGACGGGGTAAGTATTTGGAAGAAATTCCTGTACGCCCCGCGTCCCTTTTATACCGAGATAAGTCACCGTCATCTGCAATGCAGCGGGGAGATCACGCTGCACCGATAGTTGCCAGTTCTGCGCATAACCCACACGGAAGTTCGGATCGACCGCGAAAGTGTCCGCCGCAAATCCGGAGCAATGAATAAATCCGTTCGCCAGGCTAAGCGGGCATGACGCACTATTCTGCAAGCTCAGGCTCTTCGAAAAAGGATCCTGCTGAGCCATGCTCAACGCAACATTCTGGTAGACCGATGTGTCCCGATAAATGCCGTAGCCTGCACGCACGACGACGGTTGATCCGGCAATCGGCCGCCACGATAAACCAAGCCGCGGTTCGAAACCGCTCTTATCCGGCCGTATCAACGAATTCGGGTACTTGCCGGGACTGGTAGCCACCACTGGAGGCGCCGTTGAAAAGTCCGGCGCTACATCCAGGTTAACCAGTCGCCCCTTCAATTCGGTGATTGGCCCACCATACTCCCAGCGCGCACCGATGTTCAGCGTAAGCTCGGGTCTGATCCTCCAATCATCCGTTGCAAAACCATCGGCGACGGATTCCCTTAGATACTTGTCGGCATTTCCGAATGCGATAGAGCTTGTAGTCGGCGTGCCCCGCAGGAAATTCTGAAACGCCGATCCGCTCGCCGTATCGGAGAAGGTAAAAGTACCCCGTGGATCCTGCTGCGAAAGATAGTTAAACTCCTGCCTGCGGAAGTCTCCACCGAACGTGACGAAGTGATGTCCGTGATTCCACGTCGTAGATATCGACAGCGCATCGGTCCTGTTGCGGTTGAAAGCGCTCTGCGCGTCGGAGAGACTCGAAATCCCATTGCCGAAGACGAGGGTAGGCGGCCCCCAATCGGCGGCATCTCTGCTATTGCCGGTGATACCTGCTCTAGAAGAGACGTCGTCGCGATTCGCAAAGCTAGGTGTGACGTGCGTTCTAAGGCGGCTGAAGCGGTAACCCGTATTCACGATGAATCCATGCTTCAAACGATGGACCCAATTGATATTGCTGTTGATGCCCAACGTCGCTGTGGTGTCTGTGAATCCAAACAGATTAGAACCGTCCGCGCGAACACTCTGGAAAGAAAAGCCGCCATACACCTGGTCCTTGCGGCCGATCGTCTTGTCCATTCGCGATTGCAGGGCGTCCTGGTGAGCGTTGCTGAGGATCGGCACCTGGTAGTTGTAGCGCGAGTTGCCTGTGACGTTAGCAAGGGGGTATAGCGCTAACAGCGCGGCCGCTTGAGGCGTGGGAGCAGTGTTGCCCGTCGGCAAGTTCCCAATCCGCTCCGCATCAGTCGGCACCAAGCCGGAAAGCGTGCTCGCGTTACGGTCCCTAGTCCACTGATAGGCCACAAAGAAGTTCGGCCCCTTTGGCATCAACCGCTTGATATTCAGTGGGCCGCCAAACGTGAACACCCCAGTAACCCGGTTGTACGAAGACCTCCGCGTATCCAGGCCACTGAGCGAGAACGGCCGCGCATCCAGCGCCGAGTTATCCAAGATCAACGCTAACCCGCCATTGTAAAGGCTCTTGCCCGCATTGCGCCGATTCCCGAACGCGGGCGCCAGGCTGAACTGCGACGTCGCCGCATTGTTCACACTGCCGTTGACCAGGAATCCATCCGCCGATTTATCAGGAGCCTCTTCCGCCGGCTTCGGCGCATCGGCAGCTGCCTCTGCGGGCTTTGCAGCCTCCTTCTTCGGCTGCGGAGCTAAGGCCACGCTCGCCACAACAGGCGGTGCCCCGGCAGTAACCGGCTTAGCCTGCGCCAGGATCGTTTCCATCGGCAGCAGTTTCAACTCCCACTGACCCGCGGGCGCAGTGGCGCTCACCGTCACATCCTGCTTGACCGGCGCAAAGCAGGACATCTCAACCGCAATAGTCCACGCGCCATCAGGCAGGTCCGCGAAAGAATACGCTCCCTGCTGATCGGTGATGGCGACAACCTTCTTCGCTCCCTGAGTCGCCGTGACGGTGGCTCCGGGCAAAGGCAATCCGCCGAACGTCACCTGCCCGTGATACTCCGACGCATCGGCCACGCCGGCCATGCTCAGCGCCGCCAGCGCCACGGCCAGCCACAAGGTTCTCTTCAATCGCTGCGACAACATGGAATGCATCCCGGGTCCTAGTTGGCTGAGGGTTTCTCTACATGGTCGACAGCAATAACATCGACCTGGGTCTTCTCGGGGCTCAGCTTGAGCCCAAGCTGCTGCTGCATCGCCTCAAACAATCCCGGCGCGGTCTCAGTCGTTTCCGTACCCTTCGGCATCGGCGGCGGATGCCCGTTGAACTGCGAATCATCAGGCGTGAACTTGAACGTGAAGTCGTATCGATCGGGCAGCGCGGTCTGGTCGACTACCGGCCGGTCCAGCACCAGCGACTGCATGAACCCCGTGAAGTCCTGGATCCTCGCATTCCTCACGATCACCATCAGACCATCCGCACCCGGCCGCATGCCAATGCCCGGCAGCGGTCCCTTCACCTCGGTCGGCGTCAGTTTCTGCCCGCTTTTTGCGACCGTCAGCACATAAGCCGAAAGTTCCCGCTTGTCATGATGGAATTTCAGCCCGAACCGCTCTGCCAGCAATTTACGCAGCATGCTCTTCAACTGGTCCGGACTCGGCGCTCCCTCCACATCGGGCACCGCCGCAATATCATAGCGGTCCTTGTCCAGCCAGTCCGGCGCACCCACAATCTGCTTGGACTGCACACTGTACGCAAACATGATCAGGTCACCCAGCGAGGAATTGCGCGTGGCGAAATTTCTTCCGTTGACCGTGAGCGACTGCATGCTGGTTCCACCAGAGTCGTTCGGCTTGATGGTCGCCACATCAAACGACGGATCCGCGTCGGCGGCCATCAACTTCGGCGGCGCGGGGGGCGGTGGAATCTCCCAGGCCGTCTCCTTGGTCGCGCGCACCAGGTTCAGCGGCAGGGGATTCGGACCCTGGCTCCATGTGCCCACGATCGTCTTGCCGTCCCCGCTCAACTTGCCGTCGTACGTCGCGCCAATCAGCTCAACGGCAAACTTGAACGACGACCCATCAACCAGGATGTTGCTCACCTTGAACGGCTGCGCTCCCTGGTCGATGCTGTACATCTGTCCCTTCAGCTTGCCGTCGTCCTTCGACACGTTGAGGATGATCCGCAAGTCCTTACCGGCGTGGAGGGTGCCCTGCCAACTTGCAACCACGTCCTGCGCGTGCAGGGAAGCACCAAGCAGCGCGACCAGAGCCAAGGCACGCATTATCACTTTCTTCATAGCATTCTCCTGCCGTCTGTAGCTCTGCGTTCAAGGAACTGAAGCATGCCGGTCAAATCATGAGTGCGAGTATTGAGTGTAGACGGATGCGACGCAGAGCCGATAGCGCCGGGCACACGTGTTTTCTTCATTTGTGGTCAGAACCATCGGGATCGAAATGACATACGAAGAAGATGGCGCGAAAGTTCCTCGCGATAGCGAGCGCCTTCCTGCTGGCCCTCCAGGCTTCATCCAATCGGCAGGTGACAAGACATCCCCGGAGCGAGTATTAGGATTGAACGCAGAGAGCGGCTAGTATTAAGGAAGCAAAACGTAACAGAAGGGAAGCGAGCGGAAGCATGAAGGCATTAGTAAAGAGCAGGGCAGAGAAGGGTCTGTGGCTGGAAGACATTGCCGAGCCGACCATCGGCATCAACGACGTGCTCATTCGCGTGAACTACACGGGCATTTGTGGCACTGATGTCCACATTTTTCAATGGGATGAGTGGGCTCAGAAGACCATCCCGGTCCCCATGGCTATCGGCCACGAGTTCGTCGGCCAGATCGTCGAGGTCGGCTCCAACGTCAGCGACTTCTACCCCGGCGACATCGTTAGCGGCGAGGGGCACGTCGTCTGCGGCCGCTGTCGCAACTGCCTCGCCGGCCGCCGCCACCTTTGCGCCCACACCCTCGGAGTCGGCGTGAACCGCCCCGGCGCCTTCGCCGAACTGATCTCCCTCCCCATGACCAACATCTGGCGGCACAACCCGGACATCAACCAGGAAGTCGCGGCCATCTTTGACCCCTTCGGCAACGCCGTGCACACCGCGCTCTCGTTCCCGGTGCTCGGCGAAGACGTACTGATCACCGGCGCCGGCCCCATCGGCATCATGGCAATCCCCGTGGTGCGCCACGCCGGCGCGCGCCACGTCGTCGTGACGGACATGAACCCCTTCCGCCTCGACCTCGCCCGCAAGATGGGCGCAACGCTCGCCGTCAACCCCAACGAGACGCCGCTTCCCGAAGTGCAGAAGCAGCTCGGCATGCTCGAGGGCTTCGACGTCGGCCTGGAAATGTCCGGCAACACGCACGCTCTACGCGACATGATCGCCAACATGAGCCACGGCGGCAAGATTGCCATCCTCGGCATCCCCGCTAAAGAAGCGCCCATGGACTGGCGCCAGGTCATCTTCAACATGATCACCATTAAGGGCATCTACGGCCGCGAGATGTACGAGACCTGGTACAAGATGTCGGTCCTGCTCGAATCCGGCGTAAACATCGAGCCGGTCATCACGCATCGCTTCGCATACAGCGATTTCCAGCAGGGCTTCGACGCCATGATCTCAGGCCAGACCGGCAAAGTCGTTCTCGACTGGACCAGCCTGGCCTGAGTCCGAACCGCGCGGTTCGTGCTATCTCCATGCGACGTCGTATGCACCCGAAGTGTTCGATGCCTTAAGAGGCATCGAACGTTACAAAGATGGGTACGACGTGTGTGCTGCGCAATATTTACTTTCTGTCTCCCATCAATCTTTGCTCCTATCCGCCGATGCCGAACGAATTGCAAGACGGTGTTCAAGACTTGGCGTCCATCGCGGTGCTTATCCCGTCGTGGGAGCCTGAAGCATGTCTTTTGCACCTGGCTGACGACCTGAAACGCGCAGGGATCGGGAACGTCGTGGTGGTGAATGATGGCAGCGGGCGAGACTTCACGGCGAGCTTCGATAGATTGCGGCAGGCAGGTTTTGCGGTTCTGGAGCATGCGGTCAATCTCGGAAAAGGGCGGGCGCTAAAGACCGGTTTCAATCATCTGCTTACCGAGCACCCGCATCTGTGTGGGGTTGTTACAGCGGATGCAGATGGACAGCACACGGTTGGGGACATTGTGAAGGTTGCCCAGAGACTTCTTGCAGACGGTTCACGGCCGGTGCTGGGCGTGCGCATGTTTGCGGGGACGGTTCCGCTGCGGAGTCGCCTTGGCAACGTTCTTACGCGCCACATTTTTGCGCTCGTCACGGGGGTGAGGATAGCCGACACCCAAACGGGTTTGCGCGGTCTTCGGTTGAGCATGGTTCCGGAATTGATAGGGCTCGAGGGCGAGCGCTATGACTATGAGATGACGATGATCACACACCTGTGCCGCAGCGGCCAAAGGCCCATAGAAGTGCCTATCGAGACTGTGTATCTGGATGGCAATCGCTCGTCGCACTTCAATCCGGTGTGGGACTCCATGCGCATCTACTTCGTTCTTGCGCGGTTCCTGCTCTCGTCCGCAATCGCTGCGGGCATCGACTTCGCAGGATTCTCCGTGGCCTTCGCAATGACACACCACATCGGGTTGAGCGTTGCGGTCGGCAGGTTGAGTTCCCTGGTGAACTTCACGCTCAATCGGGGTTTTGTGTTCCATTACCGGGCGTCGGTCTTGAGCGCCTTATGGCGGTACTACCTATTGGCAATCTGTATCGGCTGCCTCAGTTTTGCGCTGATCTGGAGCCTGACGACCCTGATGTACTGGAATGTTTTTGTAGCGAAGATTTGTGTGGATGCCGTCCTCAGCCTGGTGAGCTTCTCCGTTCAAAGAACGCTGATCTTCAGGCGTTCTGAGACGGTCTGAGGATCCCTGAACGTCTAGTGACTAAGGCTCAGCTTTTTCTGCGACTCCGACCAGGCAAGGTTGTTCTTTGCGAGTTGGAAATCGGGGCGGAGTCCGATGGCTTTCCTGGCCGCGGCGATGGCATCATCCCAGCGGTGCATAGCTTGCTCGTTGGCGGCGATGTTATTCCACGCTTCGGCTGAATGGGGATCGATCGCGAGGGCCGCCTTTGCTGCCGCAATACTCTCCTCAAACTTTCCGGCTTGGTTCAGGGCGAGAGAACGGTTGATCCATTCTGCCGCTGTCGGGGCAGAGGGAACTGCGGGTTTGCGCTTTCGCGCGGAAAATTCGGCAAGGTTATTCCGGGCGATCTCGAGTCTGGGATCAAGTGCCAGAGCCTTGTTTTCCGCGGCGATAGCGTCGTCCCATTGGCCCATCGCGCCGTACGCCGCACCGATGTTGTTGTAAGCCTCGGCGCGCCTGGGATCGAGTTGCAGAGCGCGGCCGGCAGACTGGATGGATTCCGTGTACTTTCCCTCGCGGTATTGGCTGAGCGAACGATTGATTGCTTCGGCAGCTGCAGCAGCTTCCGGATGCTGCAAAACAGCCTTCGCCATGGCGTCGCCGGGAACGGCCTGGAGCGTATCCCTTGCGGCGGTTCGTAAGGCGACAGCGTCGCCTTGAGCTGCGAGTACTGAAAGCAGGAGGTCGCGTTGCATGGGGCGCTGCGGGTTCAGGGCAATGGCTCGCCGGGTGGCGGCGTTGGCCTCATCGAGCCGCCCCTGGGCCATCAACCAACGCGCGTAATAGGTGTAGACCTCATCGTCGGCTGGGGTGAGCAGTATGGCGCGTAGAAAATGTGCCTCAGCATCTTTGTCGAAGTGCATGGCGCTGTACACGACACCGAGGTTGATCTCCAGCGTGGAGTAGTTGGGTGTGTAGATTTGTGCGCGCTTGAAGTAATTCAAAGCCTCTGAGAATGCGCCCTTTTGCATCTGAGTCAGGCCGTAGATCATGAGCCCCCGGCCATTATGTGGAGACTTCTGCACGTCGTCGCGCCAGAGCGTCTCTTCGGTCCTCCATGCCTGGTTACGTACGCGGACGCCCCAGGCGTAGCCGCAGAGCAATGTGACGACACAAGCCGCAACGAGCGGCCGCATGCTGCGTTGCATATGCGAGGGAATGGTCCGCTGCCATGTGAGCCGTGCAGCCCAGACGACGGCGATCATGAGACCGGGAAACGAAAAGAACATGCGGTGATCGTTTTCCACCTCGGAGAGAGCGTAGGCGGAGGTGGGCAACTGGGTGACGAAAAACCAGATGAGCCCGAATGCGATCGGATAACGAGCCCTTCGGCGTGCAGCCCAGACGATGACAGCAATGAGTGCGAGCGCGAAGAGGATTCCAGAGAAGGCTCGCGCGTCGAGTGTGGAGATTGGGTTGAGGTCGGAGTCAACGTTGAGGTGCAGTGGGAGGAACAGTGCGGTGAAATATCGCAGCCAAACAAAGGGTTGCGTAAGGCGGTAGTCGGCGGCCGAAAGTATCGATGGGGCGAAGCTCTTCGGCGTCATGGCGGACTGCAGCCACAGGCCCGCCGCGGTGACGGCCACCGCAGGTAGTGCGGCGATGATGCTTCTCTTCCAGCGGCCGCGTCCTTCCGGGAATTCAAAGAAAAAGACATAGAAGAGGAGCAGAACGGGGAACACCGCGGCAGGTGGCTTACTGAGCAGAGCAAGGCAGAATGGCAGCAGGTAGATTCCTGTTTTTCTCCACGACGGGTACCTTGCCCAGACGACGAGTGCCGCCACGCAGCCGGTGGTGCAGAAGATATCGCCACGCTGGATGATGTAGTTCACCGTCTCCGCCATGGCGGGATGCAGACCGAACCACCCGGCCGTCAACAATGCCAAAGTGGCATTGTTCGTGAGAGGCAACTTGCCGGCTGGATTTGCGACGTCGAAGACACGTTGATTGAGCAGGTAAAGCAGCGCGAGCAGAACAAGAAAGCAAAGAAATGTGCTCAGGTGGAACCAAAATGGAACGTATCCATTTCCGAGCGCGTAATCCACCGCCAAAGAGGTGGAGACGACTGGTCGATAAGTGCGATTGGCCGGCAGGACGCTGAACGTGCCGGCGTCGATGAAGTATCTGGGGATATTACGTAATGAGCGAACGGCGGGGTTTTCAGTGATCGTATGGAAGTCGTCGAAGTGAAACTCGTTCTTGAACGAATTCGCGTATGCAGCGCAGACGCATAGGAAGAGCATCGCGGCGATCGCGATGAGAATTCGCCGAGTTCCAATGGGATTGCCCGTCGTGCTCACGGTAAGCAGACCGCCACTCTCCGCCTTCCGGAAATAGTTGATGAGCCATTTTGACAGAACCCCAGTGCGAGTGTAGTTTTGCTGACATTGCAAATCCTACAATTCGTCCGGACCACTCCCTTTCTGGACAGGGCCCTTTTTGGCAACTGATTTTGCTGTTCTGTAGCGGTCCCTTCCGAGCCTGACCGCACGCAAGCACTCGCAAGCGCGCACAGAGCTCCCGGGCAGGAGTGTGTGTCTTGAAGGATGTTGCCGTCGTTCGGATCGTCGTGCGCCTTCTTGTGGTTGCCAGCCTGGGTATTGCGGGGATGTCGGCTCGTGCTGCGGGCCTTCCGGTCGCCGCCGACGCCCATGTAAGCTCCGCGCGTCCTGCCGTGAACTTCGGCTATATGTCGAACCTTTATGTCGGTAACGGCAATACCGCCTACATCCAGTTCGACCTGTCAAGCCTGCCGGCCGGGATTACGGCCAACCAGATAGCCCGAGCTTCTGTCACGCTTTTCGTGAACCGCATCATTACGCCCGGCGCAGTGAATGTGGCTCCAGTCACTTCGGCCTGGACTGAGTCCGGTGTGACCTTCAACAATGCGCCGTCGAGCGGTGCGGTCGTCACCACCGTCACTCCCGGCGTGTCCGGCGTTTACGTGACCCTGGACATTACATCCCTCGTTCAGGGTTGGATCACGACCCCTTCGAGCAACAACGGCATTGCGCTGTCGTCCGCGTCCGGAGTAGTGCTTTTCGACAGCAAAGAGAACGATCAGACGGGTCATGACCCAGGGCTGAATGTGATCGTCACTTCCATGGGGGCAACGGGAGCTACCGGTGCGACCGGCGTTGCGGGTGCACCAGGGCTCCAGGGACCACAAGGATTGCAAGGTATCCCGGGGGCTATCGGACCACAAGGACTTCAGGGAATCCCGGGCGTTCAGGGCCTTACAGGAGCCACCGGCGCTACTGGAGCGACAGGAGCGACCGGTGCCACAGGCATTCAGGGATTGGCCGGCGTCACAGGAGCTACGGGCGCAACCGGAGCGACAGGTGTGACGGGGGCTCCCGTGCAATTTCAGGGCGCATGGAGTCCGTCCAACATTTACAACGTCGGCGATGCGGTGTCAGAAAACGGGACCTCGTACATCGCGCTTCAATCCAGTTTCAACATTGACCCTGCAGTTAACGCGGCGGGCCCCGGCAATCTTTGGGCGGTGTTGGCCTTGAAAGGAAGCACTGGGGCTACCGGCGCTACGGGAGTGACAGGCGCCACAGGCGCGCAAGGGATCCCAGGGACTCAAGGTTTTCCAGGTCTTCCAGGGCTCCCGGGTTCTATCGGGCCTGCAGGAGCAAACGGAGCGACCGGTGCCACAGGTGCGACTGGTGCGACTGGCGTTACAGGGGCAACGGGTGCTACGGGAATAACCGGTGCAACCGGAGCTACCGGCGCAACCGGAGCCACAGGTCTGACTGGAGCAACTGGAGCAACTGGTTCCACGGGTGCAACCGGAGCGACGGGATTTACAGGCGCCACTGGAGCGACAGGTGCTACTGGCGCGACTGGTGCCACAGGGTCAACGGGTGCTACAGGAACAAGCGGTGCCACAGGATCTACCGGCGCAACAGGTGCCACGGGCACTGCAGGTGCGACAGGTGCTACTGGCGCCACGGGTATCACGTTCCAGGGTTCGTATAACCCCGGCACAACCTATCACGCTACGGATGTGGTGTCGTACAACGGGTCAGCTTACATCGATATCAATGCCAGTCCGGCCGTCGGAATTCTGCCTACTAACACGACGTTCTGGGCACTACTGGTGCCTCAGGGAGCAACCGGAGCGACAGGGGCAACGGGTGCCGCCAGTACGGTGGCTGGACCTTCCGGACCGGCGGGACCGACCGGCGCAACGGGGGCTACGGGAGCCAGCGCAAGCTCGATCCTGGCAACCAGCTTCACACCCGGAATTCCATACACAGTCGTATCGCACGAGTCGGCGTCCACGTCATTCGTCTACTGTTCACCGCTTTCCGGCGGTGGCTGCACCAACCTCACCAACCTTCCGGGTGGAACCGTGTTCGCGACCATGCCGAACAGCTGTCATGCGTATCTTTCGGCGTTCACCACTTCCTCTGCGACGTTCTCACTGGTCTCTAATACGGCGGGCACCACTCTGGGTAGCTGCTCGGTTGCCGCTGGGGGGGCGTCCTGCACGATAGACGGCGGCAATGTCACGCAGGGTTCTGCGCTTTACATCGCCTTGTCCGGCACCTCCGGCGGTGTGAACTTCACGACAGCATTTTCATGTCAGTGATGTGGAATCAAGGATCTGTTGAAGATGTCGCAGCAGGGGCCAGTTGTGCTTGAGAAACGTAAGTAGAGAGGGAATGAGCGCATGTCAGATCCATACCTGGGTGAGATTCGCCCAACCGGTTTCAATTTCGCCGCATACGGATGGGCCCTCTGTCAGGGCCAACTGCTTCCCATTAGCCAATACACGGCACTGTTTTCCCTGATCGGGACGCAGTTTGGCGGCAATGGCGTGACCACTTTCGCGTTACCTAACCTGCAGGGTTCAGTGCTGATGGGCGCCGGGACCGGCAGCGACAATATCCCCTATGTCGTCGGGAATACTGGCGGCCAATCCAGCGTTGTGCTTACTCCCAATCAGCTGCCGGCCCATACGCACGCACCTTCGGCCACAACCGCCGGGGGCGGCCAGCCGGATCCTACCGGCTCCATTTGGGCGACGGAGCTCGACAGCACTGGAAGTATCTGCACGGCTTATGTCCCTCCACCGGGGAACGTTACGCTGCCGCCCAACACGACTTTGCCAAGCGGAAACTCAATGCCTTTGAACGTTGTGCAGCCTTGTCTGGCACTTAACTACATGATTGCGCTCAACGGAGTATTTCCTCAGCGTCCCTGACTTGCAGCAAGCAGCCCCGGAAAGAGAGAAATGAAATGGCTGAACCGTTCATCGGAGAAATTCGACAAGTAACCTTCAACTTTGCTCCCGCAGGCTGGCTGCCCTGTGATGGCCGCCTGGTTTCGATCGGGGAGAATGACGCGCTCTATGCGCTGATCGGCACCACTTACGGTGGTGATGGAATATCCAATTTCGCGCTCCCTGACCTCCGCGGACGCGTATCCATTCATCAAGGCCAAAGCGGCGGTGGCAACTACACCCCTGGGCAGATGGGCGGAGCTTCGAGCGTGACGCTCACGACGTCGCAGATGGCCAGCCATAGCCACGTGGTGCGGGCAAACAACGGGCTTGGAACGGTGTCGGTGCCGACGGTGAGCTCAACGTGGGCGCAGGTGACGCCGGACGGTACATCGGCGAACTCCGCGTACTCGAGCCCCCCAGGCACTACCAATCTTTCGAGCACTGCGGTGGTGCCCGTCGGTAGCGGCAACGCGGTGGACATCCGTCAGCCGTACGTTGTGGTGAACTTCATGATCGCCACGAGCGGTATCTTCCCGTCGCAACAGTAGAACGGCTTCGGATTAGAAAGGGAATTGTTATGGACCCGTTTATTGCAGAGATCAGGGCTGTGAGTTTTTCCTTCGCACCCAGAGGCTGGGCGCTTTGTAACGGACAACTGCTTGCGATCGGTCAGAACCAGGCACTGTTCGCACTACTTGGAACACAGTTCGGAGGAAACGGAACGACCACGTTTGGCCTGCCGGATCTGCGGGGCCAGACGCCGATTTCCGCCGGCAACAACGCGCCGGTTGGCCAGCGGGCAGGTTCGGAAACCGTCACCATGAACTCCAACCAGCTTCCCAGCCACAACCATAACGTGCAGGTGAGCAACACACCGGGATCGGCAGGGGATCCGACAGGGCAGGTCTGGGGCACTGTTCTTGATAGTTCGGGCGTGATCAATATGGCCTTCACCGAAAACGCGCCGAACACCCTGATGAATCCCAGCGCACTGAGTACGACGGGCGGCAGCCAACCGATCTCTGTCCTGCAACCATTCACAGTCGTCAACTACATCATCGCGCTCTCCGGAATCTTCCCTTCGCGAGGGTAGGTTGCACATCGAGAAGACCAGATCGTGATCGCAGTTTCTGTCACAACCCGGAACAGCACACCAGCGGACGAACCGCTGCTTTTCGAGTTGTTCGCTGAACACAAGGTTCGGGAGTTCGCGTTGCTCGGTCTGGGTGACGCACAGCTTCGAATGCTGCTCGCGATGCAATACCGTGCCCGCTGCTCCGGCTATGCGGCATCGTTTCCTTCGGCCGTGCAACAGATTGTGGAAGAAGGCGGCCATGCCGTCGGGCAGTTGCTGGTAGCTGAAGACGAGGATGCGCTGCGCGTGGTGGACATCTGTATCGCCGGCCCTCAGCGCCGCCGGGGTATAGGCGCAGCCGTGCTGGAGCTGGTCCAGGAGACTGCCGGCAACAGGGGCAAGACAGTGCGATTGCAGGTCGCGCCAGAGTCGCCGGCGCGGCGATTGTATGAGCGTCTCGGATTTGCGGTGACGGCCTCGGACGAGACGGCGGTTGAGATGGAGTGGAGACCTGGGCGCAAGCCAGTCCAGAACGACTCGTCCCTCCGCGGAATCGCACGGCTCGCAGTTCTGGCGACTACTTGCATCCTTGCGGCTGCCGCGCATGGGCAGGGCGTTCTAACTCTGACCCCGGGCCGGTCGGCAGGTACTATCGCGGGTACGGGCAACGTGGGGTACACGGGAGACAACGCCCAGGCCGCCGCCGCCACTCTCGCCGCGCCGAGCGCTGTTGCGTATGACGTGAGCGGGAACCTCTTCGTCGCCGATTCCAACAATCATGCTGTCCGGGAGATCGTGAAAAGTTCTGGAAACATCATCACGGTTGCGGGGACGGGAGTCGCGGGGTTTTCCGGGACGGCGGCGCAGCGACGAGCGCTCAGCTCGACACGCCGACCGGGCTGGCGGTGGACAAGAATAACAACCTGTTTATTGCGGATTCGCACAACCATCGCATCCGGATGGTTTCCGGCGGCACGATCAGCACGGTTGCGGGAAACGGCGTCGCGGGCTTTGGCGGCGATGGCGGCGCAGCCACTGCCGCGGCTCTTGATCTGCCCACCGGTATAGCGGTAGACGGCAACGGAAACCTGTATATCGCCGATACCAACAATCAGCGTATCCGCAAGGTGACCGGGACAACGATTTCAACGATCGCTGGGACCGGGGAACAGAACTACTCCGGCGATGGCGCGGCAGCAACAGCAGCGACGCTCGACAGTCCCACCGGCGTCGCGGTTGATGCCACCGGGAGCGTTTACGTTGCCGATCGCCACAATCAACGCGTTCGCCTGATCGCGGCGAACGGGACGATCAGCACGCTGGCAGGGAGTGGAGCACCATCCTTAGCAGGAGCTTTCGGCGGTGATGGTGCAGCCGCGACGGCAGCCTCGCTCAGCGCGCCCACAGGTGTTTCGGTGGATGCTGCCGGCAATGTTTACATCGCGGACACCAACAACCACCGCATTCGTCAGGTTGCAGGCGGAGCCATCGCTACGGTCGAGGGCAATGGCAGTCAGGGTTTCGCCGGTGATGGCGCAGCAGCAACGAGCGCGTCGCTTGATACTCCGCGGGCGGCCATAGCTGACGGCAGCGGTAATCTCGCGGTTGCGGACACTCTGAATGCACGTGTTCGTTCCGGCGGACAGCCCAGTCTGAGCCTGGCTTCGGCGGCCGTGGGTATCGCCTCAGTATCACAGCCGATCACGCTGTCCGATACAGGCAACGGTCCTATCACCGTTGCCGCCGTTAGCTTCACCGGACCCTTTACCTTGGCGGCTGGAGGTACGTGCTCCGCTGCACCCATCACGCTTGCGGCCGGCGCAAGCTGTGTTCAGAACATTGCATTCTTGCCTGCCGTCACAGGTGCAGCTTCGGGTTCCGTCACATTCAGCGGTGCAGGCGTTGTCACACAGGGAGTGCTGCTGACAGGTACCGCCACGAAAGCCGCCACGGTGACGGTGCTCACCTCGAGCGTTGCTGCACCCTTTGTGAACCAGCCCGTCACATTTACTGCCACGGTGCAGCCGGCCGGGTTGGGGACACCGACAGGCAACGTAACGTTCTCATCCAACGGATCGTCTCTCGGCACCGTTGCTCTCGTGAACCGCGTTGCCGCGTTCACGACGAGTTTTGCGGCGGGCGGCAGTTACAGCATCAGCGCCGTCTACGGAGGCGATACCAACTTCAACGGCAGCACAGCCGCGCCATTGAGCCAACCGGTCGGCGACTTCAACTTCACGCTAACCGGGCCAGTTGGTTCCGCTAGCCAGACCGTAATTCCCGGCCAGTCGGCCACCTTCAACTTCAACCTCGCACCGTTGAGTGGCCCGTTCAGCATCCCCATTGTGCTTTCCGCCACCGGAACGCCCCCGGGTTCAACGGTGACGTTTACGCCTCCTACCCTGACACTCGGCTCAACGGCTGCATCTTTCGCGATGACGATTCAAACGGCTAAGCCCGCGGCTTCTCTCCGCAGGCCGGAGCGTTTGGGAGGAGTCGCGCTGGCGCTCATTCTTCTTCCGTTTGCGCGTCAGCTACGTCGTCGAAGCAGGAAGCTGCGGCCGCTGTTGATGCTGTGCTTCGCATTTACCGGGCTCATTGCCGCGGCCGGGCTTACCGGCTGCGGTACGAACGCTGGCTTCTTCGGACAGGCGCAGCAAACCTACACCATCAACGTCTACGCCACTGCGACGGGTACAGGCGGAGCCACGCTGCAACACGTGACTACGGTCACCCTCACGGTCGAGTAAATGGAGCTTGCAGGATTGAAGATGTCTCAGCCCATCACCGTGCTCGCCGCCTTGCTGGTCTTCACGGCGGTGCCGGCCTATGGCCAGGCTAAAAAGGGCAGCGGCAACCTGGACATCTCAGTCACGTACGTGGCGGAGCGCTCAGCGAATGCGAACTTCCGCGAGAATTTCTGGATGCAGGGTGGATCGGCAGAAGTCGGCATGACACTTTGGAAAGGCCTCGGTCTTGTGGCCGACGCCACGGGCAGCCATGCGGGGTCGGTGGGTACGAGCGGCATTCCAATTTCTCTGCTTACAGTCACCGCAGGGCCCCGGCTGCGTTTGCGGAGGGAGCAGAACCTGTCCTTCTATGTTCAGGCGCTGGCCGGGGGAGCGAACGGCTTCAACAGTGTGTTTCCGGCTCCGGCAGCCACGCAATCGCATGCCACGTCGCTGGCGGTGCAGGTCGGCGGCGGCATCGACTATCGGTTACGCACCCACTTCGATGTCAGACTGCTGGATGTCGGCTGGGTGCGGACGCAGCTTCCAAACTCGACGAACAATGTGCAAAACAATCTCCGTCTTGGCGCCGGGCTGGTGTTTCGCTTCGGACGCTGAGGATTTCTTAGCGAAGTGAAGAACAGCTGAAATCGCGAAAACAGGTCAACTGTACCTATAGCAAACGCGCTGGGTTGTGACGCCTCCCTGATCTGACTGTCATCGCAATGCAACTTATCCAGGAGCAGTACCGACTGGTCCGTTCTCGAGTGCAGCACCCAGAACCTCAACATCACCTATAAGGGTTTGGAGCAAGAGATTGACGTTGTTCTGGAAGGGAACCCCTTAGAATCGGTTACGGAGCAGTGCTCAACGTAACCTTTTGATTCTGAAGTGGCGGAGAGACAGGGATTCGAACCCTGGATACCTTGCGGTATACACGCTTTCCAAGCGTGCGCCTTCAGCCACTCGGCCATCTCTCCAGCGCTGCACAAAGCAACCCTCTGACTTTACCACATTGCGCGACCGTAGCGGCCCTCGCGGACCTTACCAGGCGGCGGCGGTTGACACTGCGGCCCATCGCTTCTACCGTTGAAACTTCACAACCTCTCCACTGCTTCAACTCTGCGCGCACACCGATTTCATGCGGCGCTCTCCCATAGCATCTCTCTCACATCTGTCCTCCTACGAGCGGACGGCGACGAGAGCCGGTATCGATTCCACTGATCCTTTTTGGAGGTCTTATGAGTCTTCGCAAGCTGCTTGGATTGTGTGCCGTTCTTTGCCTGTCTTTCTCTCTCGCAGCGGCACAGGGAACCACCAGCCGCATCTCGGGAGTCGCGACCGACTCCACGGGTGCCATCGTCCCCAATGCCACCATCACGGCGACCAACGACGACACCGGCGTCACCTACACAACGAAGACCTCGGGCGCAGGCACCTACGCCTTCGACTCCCTGCAGATTGGCCGCTACACGCTCAAGGCCGAAGCGACCGGCTTCAAGACATTCGTCTCCACCGGCAACGTCCTCGCCATCGGCGTGCCTACCAGCATCGATCCCAAGTTCCAGATCGGAGGCGCCAGCGAGAGCGTCCAGGTCGAAGGTGGCTACGACCTCGTACAGACGGAGTCCTCCGGCAACTTCGGCGCTGTCATCGATAACATCTCACTCACCCAGCTTCCCATAGTCGGCACCCGCGGACGCAACCCGCTCGGCCTCACGCAGTTCATCCCCGGCGTCATCCAGAACAACAGCGCGAACGCACCCGGTGGCGACATCGTCGTGAACGGCTCCCGCGACCGCGCCTGGAACTACGTCCTCGACGGCATCGACGACAACGAGACCTCCTCCGGCGGTTCCACCACGTCCCCCTCGCACCAGAACCCGGACATGCTCTCCGAGTTCCGCGTCATCACTTCCAACCCGACGGCGGAGTTTGGCCGCAACTCCGGCGCACAGGTGTTGATGGTCACGCGCTCCGGTACGAACCAGTTTCACGGGAACCTGTTCGAGTTCTATCAGTCGCCGTTTCTCCGCGCGAACACCGCCGCAGCCAAAGCGGCAAACCTCACCCGTCCTCAGTTCGTGCAGAACGTTCCGGGCGGTTCGCTCGGCGGCCCCATCTGGCGCGATAGGGCCTTCTTCTTCGCGAACGTCGAGCTCCTGCACGCTCTCAGCAGCTCAGTCGTCACGCGCACGGTGTACACCGCGTCAGCCAGGGCAGGGAACTTCCGCTACGTCACATCGCCCGGCGGCACAGTGAAGAACGGAAACGCCGCCGCATCAACCGCGCCCTCAGTGGACGCCAGCGGAAACCCGATCGTCCCTTTCACCACGTACAACGCCGCCACAAACGATCCTTTCGGCGCCGGCCTCGACCCCTCCGTGCAGTCATTCCTCGCCCTTACTCCGCTGCCCAACACCTTCGTCGTGGGAGACGGCCTCAATACCGCCGGATACACCTTCTCTGCGCCCGCAACCGATCGCCAGGTCGATACCACATACAAGATCGACTACATATTCAACCAGAAGAACGCGCTGTTCGGCCGTATCTCCACCGGCCACCAGAACACCTACGCAGACTCGGTAAACGGCGGCCTGCAGCCTTTCCCCGGACTCCCCGGAACCGTCAACACCTTCCGGCTCCCGCGCAACATGGCCATCAACTACCGCTATAGCCCGACGAAGAACATCACTAACGAACTCGTCGTCGGCTTCAACCGCTTCGGGTACTCGTTCGTCAATCCGTCGTACGCGGCAGCCATAGCCCAGCCTTTCACCTTCAACAACTCCATCACTGCTCCCTTGCAGAGTGCGTTGGGCAATAACCGCTACCTGACCACGATTCAATACGTCGACAACGTCACCTTCGTAAAGGGCGCCCACATCATCAAGGGCGGCATCAACCTTCGCAACGGGCGCGAGATCGATCATCGCGGCTCCATCGGCGCATTAAACGCGATCCCGCAGGTGAACTTCTCCACCAGCAGCAACCCCGTCAACACAACGCTGTACAAGACACCGACCACCGCCGCTAACGGCATCAACTCAACCGATCTCAGCACCCTAAACTCGGGCGTGAATGACGTCCTCGGCCGCATCGGCACAACCACAGCAGGCTACGTTGCTCTGCCGAATCTCAGCGCATTCAAGCCGGCGGGAAGCATCAACACCATGGATGCCCGCTGGGATGAATACGACTTCTATTTGCAGGACACCTGGCACGCGCTGCCAAACCTTGTGATCGACTACGGCCTCCGCAACGACGCACGCCTGGCTCCCAAGTTCCAGGGCTTCCCATCGCTCGTGCCCAACCAGGATATGCGCTACGGCACCCCACTGACCGGCCCGCTCTCGTTCGTTCCCGGCAAGTACATGGACAACCGCTGGACCAACTTCGGTCCCTCCATCGGCTTCGCCTGGGACCCCTTCAAGACCGGCAAGACCTCAGTCCGCGGCAACTTCCGCATCGGCTTCGATCGCATCAACTCTTTCTCCTTCTCATCCTCAATCTTTCAGGGCATGCCCGGCCTGACCTACCAGGTGACGAACGCGACCAGCGGCCAGGATTTTTTCTGCCCTACTCAGCCTCCGCAGAACGGTTGTAAAAACCTGCAGGGAACTCGCGCTAAAGACTGGGTCGCCCCGGTGCCCTCAGCGACCCCATCGGCGCTCACTACGCCACCCTCCTACAGCGCAAACTCCATCACCGTCTCCGACCCGCACATGCAGACGCCCACCGTATCCATGTGGGGCTTCAGTATCCAGCACGAACTCATGCGCAATACCGTGCTCACCGTCAGCTACATCGGCAACCACGGAACGCATCTCTACGGCGGATACGACTCCAACCAGACGGAGTTCCGCTCCAACGGCTTCCTTGATGCCTTCAAGTCCGCACAGGCTGGCATCGATACGCCGCTGATGACCCAAATCGCCTCCGGAGATACGCGCAACACCGGACATCTCGCCGGAGTCGCCTATCTGAAGGCCAACTACGCCAGCACAATCCAGACGGTGCCGTTCAAGACCAACGACGTCGCCGGGCTTGCAAACTCGCTGGCAACACGCCTGCAATCCGCCACTGTCCCCAACCCGAACGGCGTGCCGCTGGTCGTCGCTTCCAGTCTTCCTGCAACATTCTTCAAGCCCTATCCGCAATACCTCGGGGGTGTCTACGTCCTTCAGACGCGCGACTACTCCAACTACAACGGCCTCCAGTTCCAGCTGGAACGCCGCTTCTACAAGGGGTTCCTGATCACCGCCAACTACACCTACTCCAAGGCGCTGGACGTGCGTTCATACGATCCGGCGTTCACCACGGTCGCCACCGGTTCCAGCCAGTCGGCGGCGGGAACCACCTACGACTACCACACGCCCCGTCTCAACTACGCGCCCGCCGATCTCGACAACACGCACGTCCTCAACGGCTACTTCGTTTACGACCTGCCGTTCGGACGCAATCGTATCTTCGGTGCACACTGGAATCGCGCGCTCGATACGGCCATCGGCGGGTGGAGAGCCTCGGGTGACGGCTATCTTCAGTCCGGTCGTCCCATCACGTTCTTTGCCGGCTACAACACTTACTCAAGCGTTGTGCAGACGCCCGCTTCATGCCTCGGCACTTGCACGGCGCGCATGGGCAGCATCCACGTCGAGCACTCCAGCACAGGCGGAGCCGACCAGACCTACTTCTTCACGCCCGCCCAGCGCGCGCAGTTCTTCGTACCCGATGCCGGATCGTTCTCCAACGAAGGCCGTAATTTCTTCCGTCAGAACCACGTCTGGCAGGCCGATATGACGCTCGCAAAAGACTTCCATACCTTCCGCGAGCAGTACCTGGAGTTCCGCATTGAAGCGCAAAATCTCTTCAACGTCATCACCTACGACACCTTCGGTTCGCAGAGCATTCAGTCATCCAGCTTCACACGCCTGAACCCCGCCACCGACGGCGTTCTCAACAACAGCCCACGCCGCATGCAGCTCTCGGCGAAGTACGTTTTCTAGGGCAGGGAAGTAGAAAAGCTTTCCGGCTGGGAACGCGTCTGTCGCAAGACACACGCGTCCCAGGCGAAGCTTTTTCGGGAAACTTGAGCGCTCTCGCCGCACGAATTTTGATAAGAAGGGAAATGGTGGACGCGGTAGGGATCGAACCTACGACCAGTCGATTAAGAGTCGAATGCTCTACCAGCTGAGCTACGCGTCCAGGCCTTGAAACCTTCCCGGGAGGGAAGGTGCGAACGTGGTAATGCTCGCAAAGGATGTGCCGGCAAATTTCGCACCGCACGAAGGTTAGTGTACCACGGCCCGGCCCCGGAACAGGGCAGCCGAACCGCAGCAGATTTGCACAAGCCCTGAGGCAATCAGCCGACGAAATCGACCTGCGCCTTGTGCGGAATAATTCCGCGCTCGTAGCCCATGTCGAGCAGCTTGCGGATCGCCTCGCGGCCATCGTCGCCGTAGTTGATCGTCCGCTCGTTCACGTACATGCCGACGAACTGGTTAGCCATCGCCGGATCGAGATCGCGCGCAAACTGCATCGCATACTCGAGCGCCGCCTCGCGATGATCGAGCGCATGTTGAATGCTGTCGCGCAGCGCGTTCGTCGTGATCAGTTGCACATCACCGGGCAGCGAGCGCCGAATCGCATTGCCGCCCAGCGGCAGCGGCAGGCCCGTCAGGTCGCGCCACCATTGGCCCATGTCGAGAATCTTCACCAGGCCATCTTTCGCATACGTCAACTGACCCTCATGAATGATCAACCCCGCGTCAAACTCACCCGAAACGACCGCCGGAATGATCTTGTCGAAGTCGATCGTTACAGTCTCGATCTCCGGCGCGACCAGCTTCAGCGTCAGGTACGCAGTCGTCATCGTACCGGGCACCGCGATGCGCAGCTTCTTCACTTCATCGAGCGTGTAGTAGCGCGGCGCGACGATCATCGGCCCATAGCCCTCGCCCACCGATCCGCCGCACGCCATCAGCGTGTAGTTGTCCTGGATGTACGGATAGGTGTGGAAGCTGATCGCCGTCACATCATAGAACTGCTCATTCATCGCCTTGCGGTTCAGCGTCTCGATGTCGGTAAGGGTGTGCTGAAACGCATAGCCCGGCACGCGCACCTTGTTGGTCGCGAGCCCGTAAAACATGAAGGCATCGTCGGAGTCGGGGCTATGCGCGATGCTGATCGTACGTACGCCATTTGCTGCAGTAGTCATCTGGTCCTTTGAAGTATTGGTGAGTTGAAGGCAGCCATAACATCAGCCGCACGAAGAGAGCCTAAGCCAAATTCCTACGTCCGCGCCCGACGAGCCAGCGCACTGTACAGACCCGATGCAATCACGATCTTCACAGCCTCGCTCGCGGCGAACGGCGCCACGCCCGCCGCCCACGCGTGCTGAGCAGAGAAGTGCCACGCCGCCATCATCCATCCAGCGCCACAGGCGAACAACACAAGGACAGCCGCAGTGCATGCAATCGCGGCAGCGACGAACCGCGGCATAGCAGACCGAAGCCCACCCGTCAGCGCGCCCACAAGAAACGCCACCAGCGGATACGCCATCAGGTACCCGCCTGTCGGCCCCATAATCTGCGCGATACCACCCGCCCCCGCGACCGGGCTGAACACCGGCAACCCCAGCGCGCCTTCCGCCAGATACGCCAGCATCGCAAAGAAGCCCGTCACCGGCCCCAGCGCCAAGCCGACACCCAACACCGCAAGCGGCTGCAGGGTCAGCGGCACCGGCGTGAACCACAGCGGAATCGAAACATGAGCAGCGGCTGCAACCACCAGCGTCGCCGCCAAACCAAGCACGACCTTGCCGGGAATCGTTTGTGTGAAGCCGGACTCAAGCGTTGTTGCGGATTGTCGAACTGCAGTCTGCATATCTGTTCCTTTATCTCGAAGTCTTCGTACGCGAGCCGCTCTTCTATTGTGAGCCCTTATTGTGAGCCTTATTGCCCTGAGGATTCTCTCGGATTTCGTCGTCGGTCCTGGTACGGGTCGCTCAAGTCGCCAGGGTCCTTGTTGGAGTACGCCCAATCCCCACGCTCGGCTTTCTTCTCTTGCGTCGAAGGCACCGGCGGTGGAGGCGGCGGCGCTCCCGAACGCGGCCCAACAAACTCATCATCGATGTCGACCTCGCCATACAGCAGCGCGACCTCGCTGACCTTCCTGGCCGCGGCCCGCCGCCGCTGTCGTGCATGACGAATATGCTGCGCGATTGCGATGGAAGCCCACAGGAGCATCAGCAGGGCAATGATCGAAATGGCGAAGAGAATCCGCAACATGAGTGACCGGCTACCCGGTAGCAGGCAGCCTGCTAAGAATAGCAAAGCAGCGCGCTCGCCAGTGCACATCTCCGCATCCGAACACCTGCAAAACATACGAGCAAACCAGCGCGGAAATAAAAGAGTATCCAATCGGATTCCTCCTCTTACGCCAATGCCGCAACCCACCAGACCGGCTGCGATACTGCATGTACTGGGGCCCTTGTATGAGCGCAAAACGAAACTCCAAACAGCCGTCGCGGTGGGTAGCCGCAGTGGATAGCGCGCAGTCGCGCGCCTACAGCCTGCGTCGCAAAGCTGCGACCGTCGCCGCAACAGCGCTCGCGGTGTTAATGGGCTACCACGTCGTCTTCGGCCAGAACGGCCTCACAGCATACGAGAAGAAGCGCCAGGACAAGCGCGCTCTGCAACTGCAGATGCAGGACCTGCAGCGCGAGAACGACCGCCTCAGCGGCCACGTCGCGCGTCTGCAAAACGACCCCGGCGCCATCGAGCACCAGGCCCGCGAAGAGCTCCACTACACCCGCGCCGGCGAAGTCATCTACACGCTGCCTCCCGACCCAAAGACCCCCGCTGCACCCAAACCCAGCAACTAGCTCTTATTCACCCGCAGCCAGCCGCACCAGCCGCGGCTGAGCAGGGAACTGCCCCGGATGAATCGCCGCCCCCAAACACCTTAAGCCCTCCATCAACGTGTGCGCAGGTGTGTTCAGATACTCATCCGGCACACAGAACACCCTGCCTTCGCGCACCGCCCGCATCTGCTGCCACCCGCGCTGCTCCACCACCCGCGCCAGCGGCACACGGTCGCCCGCACCGCACCACGCGAAGACCAGCACATCGGGATCGGCCGCCGCCACTTCATCCGCAGTGGTATGCCCGCCCGGCTCACCCAGAAACTCCCCACCCGCCGCTTCAATCAACTGCGCAACCCACTGCTGCGACCGAATCAGTGGCTTGCCCCACTCTTCGCAGTACACCTTCGGTCGCGACACTCCGGACACCTTCGCGCGAGCGGCCTCCAACTCAGCTTCACAACTCACAACAAGCCGCTCGCCACCCTCAACTGCACCAGCCACAGTCGCAATCAGCTGTATATCGGCAAACACATCCGCAAGCGCGTGCGGAGCCAGCGCCAGTACCGGAAGCCCAGCTTTCAATATCGCCGCTAACGACTCCATCCGATACGGTACGGACGCAATCACCAGCGTCGGATTGCACGCGGTAATCTCCGCCGTATTAGCCGTCCACGAATCATGCAGCACCGGCAGCCCCAGACCGCGCAACTCCGGCATCGCCTCGATGCAGTACTTCGTCAAACCGCAAAGCGTTTCCAGCCGGCCCAGCGCGGCGAGAGTCAAGGTAATGGAGGGCTGCAAAGAGACAATGCGCATCGAGTCCGATGCTACCGCACCGCGCACACGCGTTCGCCTTGTATTCGCTTATCATGGTGCCTGATGCGCCCCGCGCCACAATCCGCCGCCGCTCTCCGCCGCGAACTCAGCGCCCGCAATCTCGCACGCGCCGAGCAGCACCTGCACGAGGCCACATACGGCAGCGTCCCCAGCGTCGTCTACGCAGAGGAAACCGACGGCACCCACGGCAACTTCCTGCCCGCCTCTTACCGCCGCATCTGCGCCGACCCGCACTGGCGCCTGCGCCTCGCCAAGGCCTATACCGCCAGCGCCCGCGTCCCGCGCTCAGCGGACCGCGCCCGCCGCGAGCTCGACTGCTGCAGCAGCTCCGACGCTCTGCTGATGAACATCTTCTGCTACCCGCGCGTCCTCTCTCGCCCGGCCGTCTGTGCTCTGCTCGGCATCGACTCCGGCCTTCGGGCAGAGTTCGGTGTACGCGCACGCCTCCCAATGTGCAACGGCGAAATCGATCGCACCGAAATCGACATGGCCATTGGCAGCCTGCTCTTCGAAGCCAAGCTCACCGAAACCGGCTTCCAGACCGCCTCCATGCAACGCCTGCTGCGCTACCAGGCCGTCTCCGAGGTCTTCGACATCGACGAACTCCCGCGCACCACGAGCGCCGTGCTGGGCTACCAGCTCATCCGCGGCGTGCTGGCTGCGCAGGCCACAGGCGGCCGCTTCGTCCTGCTCGCCGACGGCCGCCGCGCCGACCTCCACGAGATGTGGTTCCGCGTCCTGCGCGCCGTCACCAGCTTCGACCTGCGCAGCCGCATGGCCCTGCTCAGTTGGCAGGAAGTCGCCTCCACTCTGCCCGCCGCGATGCGGACGTTTCTGGCGACAAAGTACGGCATCCATCCCGCGTAAGGTGCAGCCCACCGTCCGGGCTTCTGGCTATAATTGGCTGGGGTTTCGTGACGCCGATGCCCGGTGGTGAAAGGTTCCACATCCAGAGGGCATCGATCGCAGCATGAACTATCAACCGCCGCCAACCCAGGAAAACACTGCGCTCGTCACCATCGCCGCAGCCGCGCAAACCGACATCGGCTGCGTTCGCCGCAAAAACCAGGACACCTACGGCATTGACAACGACGCGCAGCTCTACGTCGTTTGCGACGGCATGGGCGGAGCCGCCGGCGGCGAAATCGCCAGCCGCATCGCCGTCGACGCCTTCCTCGAAAGCTTCCGCCAGACCAACGACGACGCCCCCGACGCCGCACTTTCCGACGCCGCCTTCGCCGCCAATACCGCAGTCCTGGACCGCGCGAACATCGAGCCCACCCTACGCGGCATGGGCTCGACCCTAGTCGCTGCGCACCTCAAAGGCGAGCGCCTGCACCTCGTCAACGTCGGCGACAGCCGCGCCTACCTCATCCGTGGCAGCGACTGCGCACAACTCACCGTCGACCACTCCTACCTCGAAGAGCAGGTCCGCCTCGGCCTCATGACGCGCAAGGACGCCAACGCCTCGCCCATGCAGTCCATCATCACGCGCGCCGTCGGCATCCCCGAGGGCTTCGCACCCGACATCTCCAGCCTCAGCGTCGAGGACGGCGACTGCCTCCTCCTCACCTCCGACGGCCTCACCCGCCACCTCAGCGCCGACACCATCGCCGACGTCGTCAGCGGTCAACACCTGCCCGAGGGAGCATCTCTCGAAGCCCGCTGCTCCGCCCTCATCGAATGCGCCAAAGACCGCGGCGGCTCCGACAACATCACCTGCATCCTGCTGCAGTTCACGTTCAGATAGAGACCACAAACAAAAAGGGCCCGCCGAATCTCGGCGCGCCCTTTTGTCTGGTTCCGCTGCAAGATTACTGCCGCGATTGATTCATCGCGAAGTCCCCGATGATCGGCAGCTTGAACCACTTGCCCTGCGCGGCCTGAATGATGGCCATCAGCCAGGCGACGAAAAGCAGCAGATCGACCAGCCCTCGAATGAGCGCGATGATCATCCACATGCCCACCAGGTGCATCGCGACGAAAAGGAAGGCGAAGGCAATCCCCAACGCAAACCCAACGACGTTCAGGCCAATGCTCTGGAAGGCATGAAAGCGAATGAACGGGTCTCGCTTGTACGGATCGAGCACAAGGAAAATCACCGCCGGGATAAAAGTTAGATACGAAATCGCGGCAGCCGCAGTCGAAGACAACCCCGATCCCTGCGCATACCCCGGAGGCGGCCCCTGCGGCGGATAGTTCGGCGGAGCCTGGTAACCCGGTGGCGGATAGTTCGGATCAGGAGGCGTGTAAGCCTGCCCGGCGACTGGCGGCACAGGGGTATTTGGGTCGTTGGGAGTATTGGGCACTTGCTGCCAGTTGTTGCCCGGATTCGTGGGGTCTTGCATATGAGCCTCCTGGGGAAACATCAAGATGCGTACGAGTAGGTCACACGGAACGGCCCCAGTGTAACCCCGCCGCCACCTCTCTGCGGCGTATGCCGCCGTAAAATCTCTCCATGCCCGGTACCTCAGTCGCCCCAGAAGGCCCCGCATGATCGCCCCGATTCTCAAGGCCGCGGTCGCTGCCGGCCTGGTGCTCGCAAACTACCTCGCCATCCCATGCACCAACACCACGCTCACGCACTTCGACACGCTCATCGTCCTCGGCACACCCTCGCTAGCAGACGGCACACCCTCACCTGAGCAGCGCGAGCGCGTCCTCGAAGCCATCCGCGAGTACCGCGCCGGCATCGCGCCGCACCTCATCATGACCGGCGGCGCCGCCCACAATAACTTCGTCGAAGCCCACTCCATGAAGCTCTACGCCATCGCACAAGGCGTCCCCGCCGACGCCATCCTCGAAGAAGACCAGGCGAAAGACACCATCCAGAACATCTACTTCAGCGAGCAGCTCATGGAAGCGCACGGCTGGCACTCCGCCGAGATCGTCAGCTCACCCTCGCACCTGCCGCGCACCGCGCTCATCCTCGCCCACTACCACTTCGCCTGGCGCACCCACTCCGCCCACTGGCCCCCGGAGTACACCCCCAGCAACATCGCCGCACATTTCCAGGGCGAAGCGAAGGGCTGCTGGACGCTCACGCACGACGGCTTCAAACCCAACAAGTGGTTGCCCGAAGAGTGAAGATCGACTTAACCCAATCAGGTTGGGTTACCCTTAGCCATGGGTTCGTTGAGTTTCACAGGCGTCCTCTTCATCGCCTACCCGAACGATCATCTGCCGCGCCACGTCCACGGCTTCGCTGGTGACATGGAAGCCATTTGGACCTGCTCGCGGATGGTGACGTTTTACTCGCGGATCGCCCTGACGCGATCCGTCCAGCGAATGCCAAGCGTTCTGACGTAAAGAAGGTCCTCAGGACTGCGGCAGCCCACTTCGACGAGCTAGTGGAACTCTGGGAGAAGCATCATGGAACAGCATAAGGTCGCGACAACGGACGCAGAGATCGATGCAGCAATAGAGCGCGCAAGCGCCATCGCAAAAGAGCCCCGCGTTGTTCGTGTCGACTACCGTTCCGGTCGCGGACTCGATCTCCTCATCCTTCACATGAGCGATGGCCATCGCTGCGTACTCCCACGCGAGGATCTTCAAGGTTTGCAGCATGCCGCCAAGACGGACATCGCCAATGTTCAAATCATCGGTTCGGGTACGGGCCTTCACTGGCCTTCGCTCGATGTCGACCTCTATGTGCCGGCGCTATTGAAAGGCATCTACGGAACCCGGCAGTGGATGTCGGAACTCGGCCGCACGGGTGGTGCCAGGACAAGCACCGCAAAGCGCCGAGCGGCGCGAGCGAACGGCCGAAAGGGCGGCAGGCCACGTCAGTCCGCGCGTCGCTCCACAGCTAAAGCTTGACTCGGACGACCCGCCATCTGTACCCGCTTTTCCTCAGCAACCCCCGCCTTAACCAAGCAGTAAACTAGCCCCATGGCGGCAGAATTCACCCATCTTCATCTCCACACCGACTACTCCCTCCTCGACGGCGCCTGCGACGTCGACAAGCTCGCCAAACACCTCGTAAAAATCGGCCAGACCTCGGCCGCCATGACGGACCACGGCAACATCTACGGCGCCGTCCACTTCTTCGACGCCATGAAGAAGAAGGGCCTAAAACCCATCCTCGGCTGCGAGCTCTACGTCTGCAAGGAAGAAGACCACCGCCGCGAGTTCGCCGACCCCGAGTCCAAGTACAACCACATGCTCGTGCTCGCCGAGAACGAAGAGGGCTACCGCAACCTTGTGCGCCTAACATCCGAGGCTGCGCTGCACGGCTTCTACAAGAAGCCTCGTGTCTCCAAAAACTTTCTCGCGAAACACACCAAGGGCCTCATCGGCTTCTCCGGCTGTCTTGCCGGCGAGGTCTCGCAGCACCTCATGGCCGGCGACTACGAAGCAGCCAAAAAGTCCGCCGGCTTCTATGAAGAGATGTTCGGGCGAGGGAACTACTTCCTCGAAATTCAGGACCACGGCCTCGAACCCGACAAGCTCGTCACCGAGCAGATGTTCCGCCTCGAAAAAGACCTCAACATCCCCCTCATCGCCACCAACGACTCCCACTACATCGCCGACGACGACTCCCGCGCCCACGAAATCCTGCTCTGCGTCCAGACCGCCGGCAGCATGAACGACCCCAAGCGTTTCAAGTTCGACACGCAGGAGTTCTACATCAAGTCCGCCGAAGAGATGTCGCGCCTCTTCCCGGACAACCCCAGCGTCATCAGCGGCACCATGCAATTCCCCGAGCGCTGCAACCTCGAGATGCAGAAGGTCGCCGACCCCTTCCCAGCCTTCGACGTCCCTCCCGGCGAAACCCTCGACACCTACTTCGAGCAGGTCTGCCGTGACGGCTGGCGCCACCGCCGCGAGACCGCAGTCAAGCACCTCGAAGATCGCGGCATCCTGCGCAAGTCCATCGCCGACTACGAAGCCCGCCTCAACCGCGAAATCGACTGCATCAAGCAGATGAAGTTCCCCGGCTATTTCATGATTGTGTGGGACTTTATCTGCTACGCCCGCGAGCAGAATATCCCCGTCGGCCCGGGCCGCGGATCGGCCGCCGGCTCACTCGTCGCCTACGTCCTTGGCATCACCGACATCGACCCCCTCCAGAACGATCTGCTCTTCGAGCGCTTCCTCAACCCCGAGCGCGTGTCCATGCCCGATATCGACATCGACTTCTGCATGAACCGCCGCGGCGAGGTCATCGAGTACGTGCGTCGCAAGTACGGCAACGACCAGGTCGCGCAGATCATCACGTTCAACACCATGGCCGCGAAAGCCGCCATCAAGGACGTCGGCCGCGCCATCGACATGCCTTACGGCGAAGTCGACCGTATCGCCAAGCTCATCCCGCCCACCATCGGCATCACCATCGAGCAGGCGCTCAAGGACTCCCCACCGCTCGCCACCGCCTACGACTCCGAGCCCAAAATCCGCGAACTCATCGACACCGCCATGCGCCTCGAAGGCCTCGTCCGCGGCGCCGGAGTCCACGCCGCGGGCGTCGTCATCGCGCCGCAGCCGCTCACCGAACTCGTCCCCGTCACCCGCACCAAGGACGAAGCCATCGTCACCAGTTACGACATGAAGGCCGTCGAAAAGATGGGCCTGTTGAAGATGGACTTCCTCGGCCTCACGACGCTCACCGTCATCGACGATTGCCTCAAGCTCATCAAGTCCAACCGCGGCGTCGACCTCGACCTCTCCACCATCGCACTCGACGACCAGGTCGTCTTCGAGAGGGTCTTCCACAAGGCGCTCACCAGCGGCATCTTCCAGTTTGAGTCGGGCGGCATGCGCGACGTCCTGCGCCGCTACAAGCCCAACTCCATCGAGCACCTCACCGCGCTCAACGCGCTCTACCGCCCCGGCCCGATGAGCATGATCGACGACTTCATCGAACGCAAGTGGGGCCGCCGCGAAGTCGAGTACACCGTCCCCGAACTCGAACCGCTGCTCCGCGAAACCCTCGGCGTCATGGTCTACCAGGAACAGGTCATGCAGATCTCGAACGTCATCGGCGGATACTCGCTCGGTGGCGCCGACCTGCTGCGTCGCGCCATGGGCAAGAAAGACGCGGCCGAGATGGAGAAGCAGCGCGAGATCTTCCTCGCCGGCGCTGCCGAACGCAAGTTCCCCAAAGCCGCTGCCGGAGAAATCTTCGACCAGATGGCGAAGTTCGCGGGCTACGGCTTCAACAAGTCGCACTCCGCCGCCTATTCGCTACTCGCGTATCACACTGCCTGGCTCAAGACGCACTACCCCGTCGAGTTCATGGCCGCGCTCCTCACCTCCGAAACATCCAAGCCTGAGAACGTCGTCAAATACATCGGCGAGTGCAAAGAGATCGACATCGCGGTCGTCCCGCCCGACGTGCAGCAATCCACCGCCACCTTCACGCCAGACGGCGACAAGATTCGCTTCGGCCTCGCCGCCATCAAGAACGTCGGCAACAACGCTATCGAGTCCATCGTCGCCGCGCGCACCGCACTGCAGGCAGAAGGGAAGCCCGGCTTCACTTCGCTCTGGGAGTTCTGCGAAAAAGTCGACCTCCGCCTGCTCAACAAACGCGTCCTCGAGTCCCTCTGCAAGGCCGGCGCTCTCGACGCCTTCGGCCCTCGCGCCCGCGTCTTCGCCGCACTCGACAAGGCCATGGAGCGCGCACAGAAATCCCAGCGTGACGCTGCCGCCGGCCAGCACGGCCTCTTCGGCATCTTCGACGAAGGCCCAGCGCACTCCGCTCAGGAAGAAGCCCTGCCCGCCGCGCCCGACTGGGACGAGCACACCCGCCTTCAGAACGAGAAGGACGTCCTCGGCTTCTTCGTCTCCGGTCACCCTCTCGACAAGTACCGCGAGAAGCTCCGCAACATGAAGGTCGTCGACACCGTCACCGCCTGCGAGATGAAACCCGAACCCGTCGTCTTCACGCGCGGCAAAGCCGAGCCGCAAAACGAGATCGCCGTCGCCGGCGTCATCACCGGCCTCAAAGTCGCCAAGTCCAAGCGCTCCGGTGAAATGTACGCGCAGGGCTTCCTCGAAGACACCGTCGGCAAGATCGAGCTCATCGCCTTCCCAGCCTCCTACGAAAAACTCGCCGAGAAACTGAAGATCGACGTCCCTGTAGTCGTCCGCGGCTCACTGCGCGGTGAAGAAGACGCCGCACCAAAGCTCTCCATCTCCTCAATCCAGGCACTCGAAGACATCAAGATCAAGCTCCCCGAAGCCCTCCGCATCAAGGTCCCGCTGCACAGCCCCGACACCGCCCTGCTCGAAAAGCTGCACGCCGTCTTCCTCTCCAAACCCGGCTCCGGCAAGCTCATGCTCAACCTCGAAGAGCCCGGCGAGTTTTGCGCGGTGCTGGAACCTCAAGGCATACTTGTAGCCGCGGACGTGCTATTCATTGAGCAGGTTGAAGAGCTGGTCGGTCGAGGGGCCGTGCAGGTAATTTGATGACGAGATCGAGATTCAGAACTGCCTTCATCACCATCCTGGCTGCCTCGACTTCCATCGCCGCAATGGCGCAATCCGCTCCGCTTCCGCTGCCGAAGAATTACAAGACCACGTTCCAGAACTCCGACATCATCGTCATGCGTGTGCACTACGGTCCGCATGAGTTCATCCCCATGCACGACCACACCGCCTTTCCCACGGTCTACGTGTATCTCAGCAACTCCGGCGAAGTGCGCATCGACCACGAAGGCCCGAACGTCCCTTCCGTCAAACGTCCTCCCACCCATCTTGGCGCCTTCCGCATCAGCCCCGGCGTCCCGGAGCGCCACAGCGTCACCAGCCTCAGCGACACGCCCTCCGACTTCCTTCGCGTTGAACTCAAAGGCATCCCCGCCGACGACCTCAAGAAAGTCTTCCGCGGCGACGCACCGACCGATCCCGCCGCCCAGGGCACACGCATCGAGTTCCAGGACTCCGCCCTGCGCGTCGAGCGCACCACCTGCCCAACGACCGCAGTCTGTCCGCTTCCGCCGGTGGATGCCCGCTCCATCATCGTCGCGTTCAACGAGTCCCACGTAGAAATCCGTGGAGCGGACCACCACCTCCAACCCGGCGACGTCATGTGGGTGCCGAAATCCCCCAACGCCCCGCGCCTGAGTGCCGGCGCACAGTGTCTTCGCGTCGTCCTCCTCTATCCAAAGCCCGAAGCCGGCAGCCCCAAACAGTAGTCGCTGCCGCTCAGCACATGACGCTGACGCTCCGCATATCGCTTACAATCCATAGGGAACCGAAATGGCCGAGACCCCTCAGCAGAAACCCAGCTCTCCCGCTCCTCCGCCCTCCGAAGCCTGGATCAAAACGGAGATGGCGCGTCACCCGCAGCGCCCCTATCCCATGGACTATATCGAGGCACTGTTCACCGGTTTCAGCGAGATTCACGGCGACCGCCAGTTCGGCGACGACGCCGCGATGACCGCGGGCATGGCCTACTTCCATGACGAGCCGGTGCTCGTCATCGGCAACCTGAAGGGCCGCACCCTCAAGGAGCGCGTCGCGCGCAAGTTCGGCTCGCCCGATCCCGAAGGCTATCGCAAGGCGCTGCGCGCGATGAAGATCGCCGAGAAGTTCGGCCGCCCCATCTTCACCTTCATCGATCTCGCCGGCGCCAATCCCGGCCTCGGCGCCGAAGAGCGCGGCCAGGGCGAAGCTATCGCCCGCAACCTCCTCGAAATGTCCCGCCTGCGCGTCCCGACCATCGCCACCATCACCGGCGAAGGCGGCTCTGGCGGCGCACTCGCACTCGCCGTTGCCGACCGCGTCCTCATGCTGGAGAACGCCATCTACTCCGTCATCTCGCCCGAAGGCTGCGCCAGCATCATGTGGAAGGACGCCGGCAAGAAGCAGCAGGCTGCCACCGCTCTCCGTTACACCGCCACGGACGTCAAAGCCTTAGGCTGCGTCGACGACGTCATCCCGGAGCCGCCCGGCGGCACACAGGCCGACCCCGAGCGCGCTTTCGCGATGGTCAACAAGCGCCTTGTGCAGCATCTCGGCGAACTCAAGGGCGTCTCCATCGACGCGCTCCTCGGCAACCGCTACGAGAAGTTCCGCAACATCGCGCAGTTCTACAGCGTCGCGCCATCGCAGCCTTGAGCTCATACAGCCAGCCCTGACCGCAGCCCTGAAGGAGCCGCCCTGCAGCAACAGATTCAAACTCCGCCCCCGACGCCTCCCTCGTTTTCGCGCTCCCTGGAATTCGCGCTCTTCCTCCCCGGAGGCCTCTGGATCCTCGCCGCGCATTCAGCGGCCAGCCATGCCGCCGCGGGCTTCGCCGTCCGCCTCAAGCTCGATTTCTATACCACCGCCCTCATCGCCTCGGCTTTCCTCGTCTTTCTGCTCCTGACCGGCTTCACCGCCATCAACTGGATCGCAACGCGCAACGCCTCCATGCGCGCGGTCAACGCTCTGCCTTCGCGCTCCACGGTCGCGCACGAGTGGAAGATCGGCGCGGCTGTCGGCTGGGCGATGCTCGTCATCGCTCTGCTGCCGATGGTGTTCACCGGATCGTTGCATCCCACCTTCTGGTTCCAGCCCCGCGCATTTCTGCTGATGCTCATCGCGCTGATCACACTCCTGCTCGTCACGCTCGCGCAGGAAGCCATCTTCCGCGGCTACATCTTCGCCCGCCTCATCCGCGCGATGGGCCCCACCATGGCGACGCTCCTGATGTCGGCCATCGCCGCGGCCGCCTCTGCGTTTCATCCGCAGTCCACGCGCCTCAGTATTCTCGTCACCTTCCTCATGAGCATCCTGCTCTCGCTCGCCTATCTCCGCACGCGAGCTCTGTGGCTCCCATGGGGCATGCACTTTGCCTGGAGCGCCTCCGCCGCCATCCTCTTCGGCCTCCCGGTCGCCGGTTCCATCGGCTACACCGCCATCGTCGACACCGGCGCCTTCGGCCCAACATGGCTCACCGGCGGCCTCTACGGCCCGGAAGGCGCACTCTTCACCGCCGCAGTCATGCTCGGCGGCATGTTTGCGGTCTTCGCCCTCACCCGCGATCTCGCCTGGAAGTACACCCAGCCGGAGATCCGTCCCGCCGGCTACGCAATGGATGTCGCGCCACCCGCCGAGCACGTCGCAATGGAGCAAGCCGCCAAACCCGCTCCCCTCGTGCAGATTCTGTCGACCACCCCCAGCGCCTCCTCCACCATGCCGGTCATCGACGAACACCTCCGAGCCAACTCCCAGACCGACAGCTAGGGAAATCCCCATTTGCGAATCCTCCGCAAAAGGCGCAAAATCTCCTCATTGCACAGAGGTGACGCCATGGGCCCGCGCACACACCGCAAGTCAAAACTCCTCACGCTTTCCTGTTTCTGCTGTCTCGCCGCAACCGCCGGCGCGCAGGTCTTTGTCGTCGGCATGAAGACCGCCACCGACGACGCCGTCACCGACTTCCAGCCCACCCGCCTGCAACTCCCCACCCAGCCGCTCACCGAGCGAGGCCGCCGCGAGCTCCTCCAGAACCTCGTCTCCGAACAAGGCTTCGCGCACCGCGGCCTTCCCCTTGGCGCCGGCCTCACGCTGCTCGCCAACGGCAACATGACTCCCGGCGGCGAAGAGTACCGCACCATGCTCTACAAGAAGGGCCAGTCCGCCGCTCCCGGAGAGCGCGTCGCCATCACGGCCGTCGTCTTCAAGCCCGACCGCATCATCCTCGACCTCAACGGCGGCCCCTACGCCAAGCACCGCTTCCTCTCGCACATCCAGCTCAACGACAACCCCATCGCCCAGCAGGGCCCCACCGCGACCGGCTGCCGGATCACGCTCGTCTTCGAAGGCGGCATCCCCGAGATCAGCGGCGCCGAAGTCAAAGCGCTGCTCGACCCCGTCATCGACTTCCATGCCAAGAGCAGCGAAGAAGCCTACGCCGACACGCTTCCCCCCAAGGTCCGCGAGGCCGTCGCCGCGCATGAGGTCATGGTCGGCATGAGCAAGCGCATGGTGCTCGCCGCCATGGGCGCGCCCAACTCCAAAAACCGCGAGCACACCAGCTCCGACGACGACAACAGCCCGCGCTACGAAGAGTGGATCTACGGCGTCACGCCGCAGCCCATCCAGTTCGTCCGCTTCCGCGGCGACCGCGTCGTCCGCCTCGAGATCGCCGAGCTCGGCAAGCCGGTCGTCATCCACGAACAGAACCAGCTCGGCAACGCGCCCGCCCCCGAGAATGTTCGCATGGTCGCCCTCGGCGACGCCCAGCCCAACGAGGAAGGGAAGCGAGCCCCCTCCGGCCCCACCCTCCTGAAACCGGGCGAAGGCGGAGACAACAGCGGCGCGCCCGCCGGCATGGGCCCGGTCGCTCTGCCGGACAGCAAGCCCTCGACAGCAAGCGCACCCAAGCAACTGCAGACCCCGCAGCAGGGCACCGAGAAAAGCTCCCTCTGAAGGATGGAGTAGCAGCGGGCTTCAGCCCGCGGTAAACCGCGTCACGGACGCACGGCGGCATCCACTCTTGTTCTCGACACGCGCCCCTGCGCCAAATCATGTAAACTAACACCTGCGCTTCACCCGCCGTACGCCTTCCTGCACGCTGGACACCCTCCCGCACACCGCACCGAAGACCCCCGCAGAAATCCTCTGCGCGCGCACACGGGCAGCCACACATTTTCTTCAGCAGGGAGATCTACAACAATGGCAAAGATTGCCAAGACCGGCGACCGCAAGAAGGTCATGGATACCCAGAAGAGCACCGATTGCCCCAAGTGCTCCAAGCCCACCCGCATCGTCAAGCGCGTCAAGGACCGCGAACGCAACGTCCCCGGCGGCGTGTACATCTCGTGCTCCGCCTGCGACTTCTTCGAGAAGCTCTAGCCTCCAGGCAACCTTTTCTTCGACCATCCGACACCCGCCGCTCACCGGCGGGTGTCCTGTTTTCAGTCACGAAACTTTTACATAACGCTCATGCTTTGCTGCATTTGCCCCGATATTCTCGGGGTTATCGAAAGTTGTACTCCCGCGGACTTGACGAGGTCACCTCGGCGGGGGCAAACTCTTCGACGGAAAGCAGGATCCTGTTTTATGGCATCGAGCACCATTGCGTCACCTTCCCAAGTCTTCGCCTCCACCCCGCACTTCAACCGCCCTACCTTCCTGATGTGTCCCCCTCAGTGGTTCGGCGTCGATCATGCCATCAATCCCTGGATGGCCTCCAACCTCCACAAAGCTTCCCGCGACCGCGCATTCACCCAATGGAAGGCCCTCGTCGACGCTCTTCAGCGTGTGGCCGACGTGCGTCTCCTGCACCCGGAAGCCAACTGCCCGGACATGGTGTTCCTCGGACACGGCGCCATCATCCACCACGGCATCGCCGCCCTCTCCAGCTTCAGCCACGGACAGCGCCAGGCTGAAACACCCCACCTCCGCGCCTGGATGGAGCAGCACCACTTCCTCCTCTGGAACACACCGCGCGAGACCGCGTTCGAAGGCGAAGGCGACGTCCTGTTCAACGCCGACGGCACCGAGCTATGGGCCGCCCACGGCGTCCGCACCTGCCGCTCTTCGCACCGCCACATCGCGGACGCGTGGCACGTCCCTGTGCACTCGCTGCACCTGGTCGACCCACGCTTCTACCACCTGGATACCTGCTTCGCCCCGCTCGCCGACGGTTTCCTGCTCTACTACCCCGGCGCATTCGACCACGCCTCGCTCCTGCAGATCGAAGCAGCGTTCCCAACCGAAAAGCGCATCGCGGTCACCGAACAGGACGCCACACGGCTCGCCTGCTCGGCGTTGAATGTCGGCAATTACATTTTCACGGGCGCAATCAGCGACGAACTCACCCAGACGCTCACCGCGAAGGGCTTCCAGGTCGAACGGCTGCCGCTCGACGAATTCCTGAAGAGCGGAGGCGGCGCCAAGTCACTCGCCCTCCGCCTCAGCGATCTGCCGGTCACGCACCGCCGCCACAAGGCGGCCGCTTAAACCCGCAACTCGAAACTCGCAACTCGAAACTCTCCACCACCAACTTGCTGGTTGCAGCCCGACGAACTATCGGGCAGCAACCAGCAAAGGTGTTTCTGGCCAAACCAAAATCCTCACCGGCGGCAGGGGAACCCGCGCCATCTCGCTCAGCACAGCCGGCGGAATGTCGTCCGCCATGTTCGTATCGCCGCTCTGGATCGGCTCGATCTCCACCTTACCCAGGCCCGTGATCCCCAACACCCGCGCAGCGCCGCGCGACAAGTCGAGTATCCGGCTCCGAGGCACCGGCCCGCGATCGTTCACGCGCAGGAAGATCGACTTCAGGTTGCTGAGGTTTGTCACTCGCAACCAGCTACCCAGCGGCAGGGTGCGGTGCGCGCAGGTCAGCGCATTCACATCAAACCGCTCGCCCGACGCCGTCTTCCGCCCATTGAACCGCCCGCCATACCACGACGCAATCCCGATCTGCGTCTGTCCGCGGCCATCCTTCGAGGCCGGAACCGTGGCCACCGCCGCAGGCGACGAGTTCGCAATCGCCGAGCCCGTAACGCCAATCGCAATCGCCATCAACCCCAGGCGCACCTTCCGCGCCTTGGATTTCCGTTCTGCATTCCGTTCAGCATGATGCTGCTTCGCGTTGGTCTTCATGTCTTCTATTGTCTCTGCCTCAGGAACCGCAAGTCAAACATTCTGAAGCTACTTAGAAGATGATTTAGCTTGAAAATAAGCCTGAAATGTGGTACAGATTAGACACGTGATCGGCGCGAAACAGGGAGGGGCAGCGTTGTCGTCCGAAGGCTCCTCGACTGAATCCAAGCCGCCCGTCGCCCTGACCATCGCCGGATTCGACCCCTCCTCCGGCGCCGGCATCACCGCCGACCTCCAGGTCTTCGCCGCCCACGGCCTCTTCGGCACCGCCTGCATCACCGCCCTCACCGTGCAATCCACCCAGGACGTCGCCGCAGTCGAACCCGTCCACCACCTCATCGCCCCCACGCTTGCTCACCTCGACGCCGACCTCCCACCCGCCGGCATCAAGATCGGGATGCTCGCCACCCCGGAAGCCGTGAGCGCGGTCGCCGCCTACCTCCGCCGCCTGCGCGCAGCCGGCTCGAAGATCCCGGTCGTCCTCGACCCGGTGATCCTCTCCAGCTCCGGCGCCAGCCTCCTCAACCGCGACGGACTGGCCCTGATCCCTCACGAACTGTTCCCGCTGGTCGACTGGATAACGCCTAACCACGCCGAACTCTCCGCACTCAGCCAGATCTCTGCCGGTCACTACCTCCACGACGCGATGCGCGCTCTGTCCCGCGATTACCTCAATCTCCACATCGTCGCCACCGGCGGCGATGACCCCGACAGCCAGGCACGCGACACACTCCTCACCCCCACCGGCGACCTCCACCACTTCGAAGGCGAGCGTATCAACACCACCTCAACCCACGGCACGGGCTGCGCCTTCTCGTCAGCGCTCCTCGCGCGTCTCATCCTCGGCGACAGCCCGCTACAGGCCGTAGCCGCCGCCAAAGCCTACGTCACCGAAGCCCTCCGCCGCGCCCCCGGCGTCGGCCACGGCCACGGCCCCCTCAACCTCCTCTGGCCCCTCCAACCCCGCTAATAACCCGCGTCCTGCTACGCTTGAAGGTGCATGTCTCAGAACCTCACCATCCAATTGAATGGCCAGCCGCGCTCCTTTGAAAACATTGCAGATCCACCCACGCTGGACGGTGTAATCGCCGCGCTCGAACTCAAGGCCGATCGCATTGCCGTCGAACTCAACGGAGACATCGTCCGCCGCTCCGCCTGGCCTGAAACCCACGTCTGCACCGGCGACCGCCTCGAGATCGTTCACTTCGTCGGCGGGGGACTGGTCTGACGCGCTCCAGTCAGCTTCAGCAGCAACTGCTCCCACCGGTCGCCATATTCCGCCCATCCGCCAATCGTCTGCACCCGAGCCAACGCCGCCTGCCGCATCCTCTGCAGCCGCTCCGGGTTATCGGCCAGCAGCTGCATGCGATCTGCCAGCGCGGCAGAGTCGCGAATCGGCACAACGAAACCCTCAACCTCGTCGGTGAACAGGTCCTCGCCACCCGTATTCGTCGAGCATATTATCGGACATCCGCACGCCAGCGCCTGCGCCTGCACCAGCGCGAGCCCCTCTTCGATGCTCGGCAGCACCAGCACATGGCTGCTGCTCATCAACTCGCGCAGACGCGCCTGTGACACCACACCCAGGAACTCCACATCTTCCTGCGGCAGCCGCTGCAGCACAGCCTTCAGCTCCGGCAGCACCGCTCCCGCTATCCGCAACCGCTTATGCGGATACCGTAGCCTTGCGAACGCCTGCAGCAGGTACGGCACGCCTTTGCGCAACCCGGCCGCGCCCGCAAACAGCACATCGAACCGATGCGGCAACAGCTCGCCATCCGGATAGAAATTCTCCAACCGCACGCCGTAGGGAATCACCGACAGCTTCGCGGCCGGCACACCCATCTCCACAAAGCTCCGCGCCGCCACGCTCGAAGGCACTGTAATCGCGTCCGCCTCCGCATAGATCGCCTCCTCGCGCACCGTGTCCCGCTCGTCCGAAACCGCGCGCTCCGCCCCCCACCGCGCAAACTCCTCCGAGACGATCAGCTCCTGGTACCGCTGGTGGGTCGACCCGCGATCGCAAATGAACAACCCGCCGCGCTCCTGGACGCGTTTTCCCGTCGCCAGCCCCGCGCCCGAAATCGCGATCAGAGCATCGCACGCCGGCACCCGCTTTTCCATCCACCGGTCAAACGCCAGCGCATTCCTGTAGCCCAGGTTGTCGCTGGCCCAAGGCCAGTCCACGCCGGCCCGCGCCAGCAGATACTCCGGCATATGTATCCAGGGAAACGTCTCAACCTTGCTGTGCGGCAGCCCCTCGCGCTTCAGCCGCGACCACGGCCACGTCGAGTAGATGCGCTCGAGATGACCCCGCCGCTCCAGCTCACGCGCCAGTTCAAAATGATGAAACACCCCGAAAACAGCCTGGACTATCCGCATAGAACTCCGGGGAACCCGTTCACGCGAGTCTACCAAAACCCCGCGGAACACCCCAGAAACTACTTGACCAGTTCCAACACCAGCGCCGTGCTGTCGTAGTCACCCTGCAATTGCAGCTGCACGCCGGCTCCCATCAACGTCGATCCCGAGACGATCGCATCGCCATGGTACTTCTCCGCATCCAGCGGTCGAACCCTGTAATTCGCTGCCGGGTTAAGACCCTTGAGCCGCACCGTCGGATACGCCACGCGATATCGCATCGAGTGCAGATAGGCCATCAGTACCGCCTGCGATCCATCCCGCGCCACGTACTCCACCTGCGAAGGATCGCCTTCAAGCGGCGAAGCCAAACGAAAGAGTTCACCCTGCTGAACCGTCGTTCGGATCGTCTTGTAGAAGGCCGTAAGTTTCTTGCCCAACGCGAAATCCGCGTCGCTCCACTTATTCAGGTTATTGCCAATGCCAAGTGCACCTTGCATCGCAACCATAAACCGAAACTGGAGAGGTGTAGACCGGGAGTCCATGCTCGGCACATCCGTCACCCAGGCCACCATCACCTGCGGGCTGTACGCATGTGTGAAACCGTTTTGTATGTCCAGCCTGTCCAGTGCGTCGGTGTTGTCACTCGGCCACACCTCGTCCGTGCGGCTCAATATGCCGAGATCCACACGTCCACCGCCGCCCGAGCAGGATTCGATTTCCAGCTTCGGATGCTTCTTGCGCAAGTGATCCAAAATTTCGTACAGGTTCCGCACGTACCGAATGTAAATTTCCTTTTCCGCATCGGTGCTGGGATGATCAACACTGCTTCCCGGGGCAATGTTCCAGCCCGGTTCAGACCAATTCCTGTTGTAATCCCACTTCAGAAAAGCGATGTCATTCTCGCTCACCAGCTTGTCGAGCCAGTTGAACATCCACTCCTTCACGTCAGGGCGCGCCAGGTTCAGCAACAGCTGTTGCCTCTGCTCGGTATGCTGCCGCTCTGGGAACTGCATCGCCCACTCAGGATGCTGCCGGTACAGGTCGCTGTCTGGGTTCACCATCTCCGGCTCGACCCATATCCCAAAGTCCATGCCCAGCGCATGCACACGGTCGATCACAGGCTTCAGCCCGTTAGGGAACTTCTGCTTGTTCAGGTACCAGTCGCCCAGCCCGCGATGATCGTCGTTGCGCTGCCCGAACCACCCATCGTCGATGACGAAGCGCTCTACGCCCAGCGTCGCAGCTTTCTCCGCAAGCGCAATCTGGGTCTGGTCCGTAAAGTTCATCTCCGTCGCTTCCCAGGAGTTGAAGATGATCGGCCGCGGCTTAGGCCGCTGGTGCGCCCCCGCCGACCCCGCCAGAATCTCATCGGTCTGAAAGCGGTGCAATATGCGCGACGCCTCACCCTGGCCGCCACTCGTATATCCCGCATAGAACTTCGGCGTCTCCAGCGACTCGCTGGCCTTCAGCGCAAAGTGAAAGTCGAAGGGGTTATACCCGGCCGTCACCTTCAGCAGGTGCATCGACGTATCCTCGATCGACATGCGCCAGCTTCCGCTCCATCCAAGCTCGCCAAACCACACCGGCCCGGCATCTTCCGTGGTCTCCGCAATCTTGCCGATCGCAAACCACGGATTGGCCTGATGTGACGTACTGCCTTTACGGCTTTCAAGAACGCTCGCCCCGGTCTGGATCGGCTCCGTGTGCAGCTGCCACTCCGACCCCCACATGCCCGTCAGCCAGCTCCGCTGATAGCCGGTACCTTGCGGCAGGTTCCATGTGGCAGACGCCGCCTGCTCGATCCCGAACTCCTTCGTCCCAACGTTCTCAATTCGCGTCCACCTCGCCAGGATGCCCTCAGCGTAAGCGTGGTAATAAAGGTGCACGCGCAGCGGCTGGCTCGCGTCCTTCAGGACGATCTCCAGTTCGTCGCTCCCGCTGACCTTTGCTGAGTCGTACTTCAGAATCAACGTGCGGTCACCGTTGGGCGAATCCACCTTCAGCGCGGCCTCCGCAAAAAGACCCGCTCCCCACGCCGGATACTCCAGCGGCGTCGTTCCAATCGCCGGATCGAACGAGGCGCGTTCCTCATGCATCTTCGCAGCAGGGAAATGCGCGTCCTTCGCCAGCTTCGGCCCCCAGTACAAAGACTGCAGCATGCCTTGATCGTTCACGCCGACGGCATAAGTAGAGGCGCCGGCATCGATAAACCACTGCTTCTGGAGGTGGTCCTCACGAACCGAGGTCTGGGCCGTAGCGGCCACCGCTGAAATTAGGAAGAGAGCAGGAATGAGTCGCATATAAGTTCTTGCGCGATAGTACAGGAATGGACAGCGTTTGCAGGGCATTCAAAGGTCGGTTGGAAATCGTCGGTGTATGGAAGGGAACTCACCGTATCGCGCTCAGCTTAGTTCTTGGGCCAGTCCGATGAGAAGCCCTTCAGGCCCACGGATGTAGCAGAGCCGATACGCGTCCTTATACTGGACGACTTCGCCTACCAGCTCCGCGCCGCGCTTACGGAGCCTCTCAAGCGTCTCGTCAAGCTCGTCCACGGCGAACATCACGCGCAGGTAGCCCAGAGCGTTCACCGGCGCGCTGCGGTGATCCGCCACGACAGCCGGCCTGATGAAGCGCGAAAGCTCGAGCCGGCTGTGGCCGTCCGGCGTACGCATCATGGCAATCTCGACGCACTGATCGCCCAGTCCAGTGATACGCCCCGCCCATTCTCCTTCGATCGTTGCGCGCCCTTCGAGCTCCAGGCCAAGTTCGCGAAAGAACTCGATCGCCCCTCCGAGATCGTCGACGACGATTCCCACGTTGTCCATTCGTTTGAGCGCCATGCGTCCAATCTACAAAGTAACGGTCGAGTCTGACAACGAGCCCGTTTCTGCAGCGAAGCAAGAGCAGCAGGGAAAGCGAGAGCCCTCTCTGTCGGCCGAGGCCAAAGCGCACTATACAGAATATGTGTTATCGGACATAAATGTTATGCCTACATCTGTAATGAGACTTTCAGTTCGGCGACGGCTGTGCTGCTGAGTCCACCACGATCACTTCTATGTGTTCCTTCCCCGGTGAGAGCTTCAGGCCAAGCTGTTCCTGCAAAGCCGTAAAGAGCGAGGGCCACTGCTCGCCCAGATCGCTCGGCGCCGCTCCGGGGCCAGGATCGACCGGAGTCCAGCGCAGCGTGAAGTCATAGTTGCCGGCGAGGCCGGTCTTGTCGACGACCGGACGGCCCTCCGCCTCGGGCTCTGTCGTGAGCGACCGCGCCAGATTGCTCAGCAGCGCTGAGTGCCCCTCCATATGGCCGCGTCCAGACTGATTGATGCGGCTCTGCGGCACGCCCGCCTGCAGCTCCTTTTCCGCTACCGGCGACTGCAGCTTCGATCCCCCTTTTGCCACACTCAGCACAAACGCCGGCATCTCGCGCAGTTCGCGATGGAGCTTCAACTGGAACCGCTCGGCCAGCAACTCCCGCAGCACGGTCCGACGCTCTTCATCCACAGACTGCTGCGGCAGCTTGCTCCACCGCTTCGCCGTATCGGGATCGACCTTCACCTGCACGTCGAACGCCTGCGACAGCATCCACGCCGGCCCACCCTGAACCAGGCCTTTGACACTGCTGGGGACGCCATAGGCGTTGCTGATCATCCCACGCAGCGTCGTCCCCTCAAGCTTGAAGCCGTCGGATTGCCGCCAGTACAACCCAAGGTGTTCCTTCGCAGGGTCGCTGGGCTTCACCGTCGCGACCTCAAGATGTGGCGCGGCTGTCTGAGCGTGCATTGTGGCTGCGATTGTGAAGATCGTCGCAAGAAGCGCGATTGCTCCGAGGTATCGCCTGCACTTCTTGCTTGCCGATCTCATTGAGCAACCTCGGTCGTTGAGTCTACATAAGAGTCAGGGAGACTCACCATAGGTCCTGATGCTGAACGTCCGCTCAGCATCAGGACCATACCTTTTGGTAAACTCGCCGGAACCCCCTCCGGAGTGAATCTGTCCATGCGTTTGTATCTGTTTGCGATGCTTATGTGCTTCTTGCCTATCGCTATGTTCGAGCAGCCGAGCGGCTTCTCCGTCGCGCCCGGCTTGTCGATCCCGAATACCAAGACTCCGTGGGCGCTGGATCATTTTGACGGGCGAGACCAGCTTGTTCCAATCCATCATTCAAACGTAGACGTCAACAATCATGCTGGAGCAAATATTGCCGGGTCCCTTGCAAAATCTTTCTTCTACAAACCGAAATGGACTGTAGAGCTAGGTGGTGAGCATTCGAACTGCCACCTGCATGTAGGCAAGCCAACGTTTTATCTCCATAGCGAGGAGGAAGAATCCTCACCCGAAGACGTTGCAAAAGGTCTTACCTATGAATGGGTCATCGTCCGCGCCCGCATCGATAAGGACCGTAGAGTTTTCACCGAAGCCAGGGTCAACCAACTCAACCACAAAACGACACGTGAGGTTGACACCATCCCCGCCACCTTGACGCATTTGGATAATGGCTGGATTCGCATTGTTCCGGAGAAGGAGCTTGAAGTTGGCGAATACGCAGTCATGCGGATCCCTGGATCAGCCAAATTCTTTTCTGAACAGGTATTCGACTTCGGCTTGGATCCATCTTCCTCAAATGTGACGGACTCTATAAGCGCGAAATAACTCGCCCTGCACCAGGGCGCATTTCCGACGGCGTTGCTTCCCTTCCAAACTATGCCCGCAACACTCCCACGAATGCTTTCGTCGGATCGACAACCGAGTAGTCTCCGCCCCCCATTCCTTCTGATAAACCCGGCAACCACCACCTTCCCAGCGGGTTGAATCCCTCGCGCGGAACCATCACCTCAAATCGCTGCGCACCATTTTTCTGTCAAGTCCCCTACCCTGTGCAAAACTTCTAAACACCCTATAAACACTGCGAAATGTCACCGGCAGCAACTTGCATATCTATTCCTCTCGATCGCTACAATAGATACAGAGTCCTTTTTATCTGCCATTCCTGAACACGATCCTGCGGTCCCGTTCGCCGGGAACGCTGACTCGACTCGTAAGTCCTTTGTTTGACATATCTTGAGCTGAACTTCTTTGTTATCCATATTTTACGGATACCCACCATCTATCTGCTTTGTTTTCCATAATTTGGATTGATAGGGGGGAGGGGGGTACCGTACGCCGCGTCACCCGCCCGACAGGCCCACGACCAGCGCCACAATCCCCGCGCCCAACCCCAGCCACACCAGTTGCCACAGCACCCGAACCACCCTGCACTCCTGCTGAATCTCTGGCAGCAGATTCACCGTCGCGATGTACAGAAAGCTCCCCGCACTCACCGGCAGCAGGTACGCCACAGCGCCATTCGAGCTCGCCCCGGCAAGCATTACCAGCACCACACCCAGCAGCGACGGCAGCCCAGCCAGCACCGCCAGCTGCAGCGCCCGCCGCGAACTCTGCCGCAGATGAATCAGCACGGCAAAGTCCCCAATGCGGTGCGGAATCTCATGCAGCGCAATCGCCACTGCGGTCAGCCACCCGATCTTCGGGCTGGCCGCAAACGCCGTCGCCAGCGCCGTGCCATCGACAAAGCTGTGCAGCATTGCCGCCAGCACCAGGTTCATCGGTTTCGCACTGTGCTCTGCCCTGCCCGGCGCATGGCGGTGCACATGCGTCCCCATACCTAGCTCGCCGACTTCAGGCTCCGTCGTGCTTCCGGTAAGCGCCGAAAAAATCCGCTCCACCGCAAACAGTGCCAGCATCGACCCCGCCAGCAACCCCCACGTCAGCCGGCCGTTTCCTAGCTGCGTCACGGCTTCCGGCATCAGGTCGAGCAGCGCCGTACTCAGCAGCACTCCCACCGCCAGGCTCAGCAGATGCGGCAGGTACCGCTGCAGCAGCCTTTCGCGCGACCTCAACACCCATGCCCCGCCCACAGCCGCCGCCTGCACCCCAGCGACCGCGACCACGGCATCCACCAGCACCAACTTCATCATTCCTCCCCGCTCACCTTCGCAGGCGTCGGCACTCGCATGAATATACACGCGGCGCCCGGCAGGAACCACGCCGGACATGCAGTCTGCACGCCCGGCGACATGCTATGAAGTTAGAAGTTGAAAGCGAATCCGCCCTGTATCGCGCGCGGCGCCTGGGCGAGATACAGCACGTGGCCATCACCTGAAACCACCGGCTGATAGCCCTGGGCCAGCAGGTTGGTCGCATCGATCACGGCGTCGATGCCGTCCGGCAGCCAGCGCCCGCACCACAGCCGCTGCCGCACATAAAGCCCCAGGTAAGCATTCTGGTCCGAAACATTGAAAGCATTCACCTGCGTCAGTGTATGCATCGGCTGCCAGCGATACTCCGCCCGTACCGTGGTCCCCGTGCGCAGGATCTTGCCACGCAGCGATGCGCTGGCCGCATAGCTGTTGTGCGCAACCATCTCCTTCGCAGCGGCCGCGATCATCGTGTCTTCGTTCATTGTGCTGGTCAGCGCAGTGCCCAGGTCATACCCAAACCACGCCGAGAGCGACGGTGTAATCGGCTGCACCATCGACACGCTAACACCACGCCCTGAGTAGTCCGCCGACGTCAGCGCAAACCGCGCGGTTGTCGGGTCCGCAAGAATCGCAGCCAGCGCCAGGTCCTTGCTGTCGAACGTCCCACTGCCATTGATCGCCACATTATCCAGGTGATCGGTATAGGCTGCAACCTGCACCACCCGATTACCCAGCTTCCGGCTCACCGAAACCTCATGATGGCTGCCCTTCGAGCTCAGCGGCCGTCCGTTGCCATCGGTCAAAACCCGAAGCCCCGGCTTCAGGCGATCCAGATCTTCCGAGCTCTGCAGCTCCCGGCCCGTCGCGTAGCGATACTCCACCAGCACGCCCGACATCGGCCGCACCGTCATCCGGAAAAACGGCTCGGTTGACAACCGCGTCGACTGCAGCCGCTCAGCCTGCATCAGGCTGCCGGCATCGATCACAAACGTGTCCCCGAACTTGAACTCCTGCGTGCTCGCCAGCCGCATCACCTGCGCGCCACCGGTCGCCGCGCCATCGGTCAGCTCCGGGTGCGTCTGATAACTCGCCACCAGCCGCGTATTGCCACCGAACGGCGACCGCCGCTCGTACCCGGCCGTCAGCTCTGCCGACGGCTGAACCGGGAACGGTGCCCGAGACCCCGCAACATCGGCGCGCAAAACAGCACCATCGCCGTTCTCAATCACGCGGTCGAGCACCAGCACCTGGTGCACGCCTCCCTGCCCCAGTCCCCCATCGCCGCTCGTGACGCTCACAGCCGCATGCGTCTTTGCTCGATGCGACGTCTCCGCGCTCGACGAAACCAGCACCGTTCCATCATCATTCTCATCCGCCACAATCCGCAGCAGCGGACGGTTCGCCGAGGAGCGCAGCGTCCACTTCCAGTCGTCGACAGGCTCATCGGCGCGACGCTTTTGCGCGGGCAGCCAGTTCTCCGCCTCGTACAGCGTGCTCATGGTCAGGTTGATGATGGTCTGCGCACCGGCCTGCAGGCGCACATTCGGTCTCGACGCCGGCATAAAAAACGCCGCGGAAGCCCGCAGCTGATACCGCCCAGGAATCACGGCATGGATAAGGTAGCGTCCCCGATTGTCAGTAAAGGCAGTCGCAACCGCCGTAGCGTCCGCCGTAAACAGTTGGACCAGCGCACCCATTTGCGGAACGCCGTGCGAATCGCGCACCACGCCGCTGAGTGCAGCATCCGTGGCCGCAAAGCAGGACACGGTCATCCCCGGAGTCGCCAACACGAGTGTCAGCGCTAACATAAAACCCAGGTTCGTTCGCCTTCGCATTACCGCGCCCTCATTCCACTTGCGCGTTCACGGCTCTCCGAAATTTCGCCTCCGTCCGGGAGCGGCCATCGCAACCCATTCCTGCATGGCCTTCTTCCCTGCTTTGACGGGAGCCGGGGGTCTTTACTGCTCCACGACAAATGGCGCTGACTGGGCAATCTGCTGCTTCGAGTTCCCGTCGTTCACCTTTATCGTCACCTGGTACTTGCCCGGCTGCAGACTCGCCAGGGGAAGGCTCTTTTCCAGCGTCAACTGGTCTGCATTGGGGTTCAACTTCGCCGCACTCTCCTCTGTATTGAGGATCTGCTTGTTAGTCGCCGTGTCGAGAATCTGATACTCGATCGTGGCGTTGTTCTGTTTGTTGTCACCGATGCCGAGGTTATACACCTGCATCCAGAAGTTCAGGTTCTGTCCGCGATGGAATATTACCGGAGTCGAAACGGTCGGCGGAACCCGCGGCCGAATCCTCGTATTGCCGATAACAAAGTTGCCCAGGCTCACATCCTTGGACGGCACGCGCTCCATAAGGTCGGCAAGGATCAGCGACGACGCCGAAAGACGGTCGTCGTCATACTTCGGCACAACCACGCTGCGCTTCCAGACGCCAACATGCTCCGGGTTGTTTACGTCCTTGATCGCGATCTCAACCTTATACAGCCCCGGACGCAGCGGCAGCGCCTTCCAATACACCGACATCTCATTCTGCTTGCGCGACAGCAAATCGCTCGAGGTCTCAACCTTCACGGTCTCCTCAAACGTCTGCACCGCCCGGTGGTTCAAGTTCGAAACGCGGCCAAGGATGTTCACCGTCGCCGTCGCATACCCGTCCTTGTTGCTGAACGTCATGTCCTTGTTCCGGATCTGCAAAGTCAGCGGCACCATCACGGTGTCGTTGGTCAGCTTCACATAGTCGGTGCGCACATCGAACAGGAACGGTGGTCCCTTCAGAATCGTCGACTTGGTCAGGAACTCATCGAGATCCGCAAACTTCACCGGAGGCGGCGCGAAGATCTTCGCAAACGTATCCAGCCGGTCGAACTGCTTCGACTGTTGCGACGACGCCATCGGCCCATCGCCAAGCTGCTCAATGCCGCCGCCCGAGAAGCGGTCAGCCTTGGTCGACTTGCCCATGCTCTCGTACAGCGTCTGCCCGGCGCCCGGAGTGTGCTTCAGCGCGTCTTTCTCTGAGCGGTCGATCGTCGCGTGATAGTCGCCGCACATGCAGCTGTCCACAAATTCGATGTCGATGTTGTCGCCCACACCCTGCAGATACCGGTAGTGCCACACCTCGAAGGGGAACGTCGACGTATTGCCGCCACCCTCTTCCATCGGCCGCTCATAGTTGCCGCCTGAGGGATGCGAGTCGATGCTGTCGGGCTTGCCGTAAGCGATATAGATGTGGCCGCGATCGGTCCGCCATCCGGGCTTGCCGGCAGCGAAGTGCTCATTGGCATACGCGATGCGCAGGTAATGCTGCTCGCGGAACTCGTTCTCCGGTGAATCCGGGTTCGGATTGCGGCGCAGCCAGAACTGCTCGATAAACTGCTCGCGCTCTTCCTCGTTGGCGAGGTTCTTGAACGCCTGCGCTTCTTCGTCCGTGATGATCCACTTGACGTCTTCGTCCAGCCACTTCTTGTCTTCGGGCGAAAGCTCGTTCTTCAGCGCCGAACGCCGGCGTCGCTCCTGGCTGTCGCTCAGGCGGTGCTTCAGAGGGTCAGGCCTCTCCTCGATGGGCGGATTCTTCTCCACGCCGCCGCTTTGCGCAGCCGTCTGACCAGCGCTTGCAGGAGCCTGGGCTCGCACTCCTGCCACTCCGCCGCAAACCAGCAGAGCTACAGCAAAGGACATCAATTGACGGAAACGCATGGGCCGGACTCCTGTTCCAAAACCGCAATACAGATACGCGACTATTCTAATCCTCATTACTGTCTCGCACAAGGATTTACGCCGTATGGTTTTTGCCGCCATGTGTCACCTTCCTGCTATCATTCGTGCATCGTGAAACCCTGCGTCCGCACGGGCTAAACGCACTTTTCAAGGTGCGTCTAAACCCGCGGAGGGAACCAAACCGGATGCTCCGGCGTATGTCACCCTGCGGGCTATCAATGAGCGGACGTGTTTCTTAGACGCGCGCCGTATGAGAAAGCTGGAATGAGCCTTAAAAAGATTCTTATTATCGTCGGCGTTGTCATCGTCATTGTTGGAATTGTCACGGCAACCATCGTCCATTCGCGTTCCAGCGTCCTCGCCGTCGCCACCGGCAAGGCCACGCGCCAGGACCTCGTCTCGATTGTCAGCGGCACCGGCCAGATCAAGCCCAAGACCTACGTCAACGTCGGCGCCACCGCCTTCGGCCGTATCACGCACCTCTACGTCAAGGAAGGCGACCACGTAAAAGCCGGCACCGTCCTCGCGACTGTGGAAAACGTGCAGCCCCAGGCCACCGTCGCCGCCCAGCAGGCCAACATCGCCAGCTCCCAGACTGACGTGAACTCCTACATCGCTGCCGAGAAGACCGCCGAAGCGAACCTCGCCCAGGCCAAGGCCGACTTGGAGCAGAAGCGTCTCGACTTCGGCCGCGCCCAGGAGCTCTACAACTCCAAGCTCATCGCCAAGCAGGATTTCGACGCCAAGAAGGCCGCATTCGACGTCTCCACTGCCACCCTGCAGCAGCGCCAGGCCGCGCTCGCCCAGTCGCAGGCCCAGACCATGTCGCAGCGCGCCCACGTCAACCAGGCCGTCGCCAGCCAGCGCTCCAACTACGACGCCCTCGATAAAACGATCAGCCGCGCCCCATTCGACGCCCTCGTCACCAACGTCCCCGTCCGCGAAGGCGAAACCGTCGTCGTCGGCATCCAGAACGCCTCCGGCTCCACCCTCATGAGCCTCGCCGACATGAGCGTCATCACCGCCGAGGTCAAGGTGGACGAAACCGACATCGTCAACGTCGCCATGAACCAGCCCGTAGACGTCACGGTCGATGCCCTTCCCGGTCGCGTCTTCAAAGGCCACGTCACCGAAGTCGGCGACCAGGCGCTGCTCCGCACCACCGGCGTCGCCACTTCGCAGTCCACCACCGGCACCGAGGAAGCGAAGGACTTCAAGGTCGTCGTCACACTCGACCAGGCCAGCGACGATCTTCGCCCCGGCCTTTCCACCACTGCCAAGATCACCACCGCGCACAAGAACAACACGCTGGTCATCCCCATCCAGTCGCTGGTGCAGCGCGACCTCGCCGCCGAGCAGGCGCTGTTCACCGCCAACGGCAAGGACTCCGCCACGGCCACCGCCACAACCGGCACAAAGAAGCCCACCCTCGTGCAGGGCGTCTATAAACTGCAGATGGTGGCAAACCGGCTGCGCGTGAAGTTCGTTCCGGTCACCACCGGCATTACGGGATCGACCGACATCGAGGTCGTCTCCGGCCTCAATGACGGCGACGAAATCGTTACCGGCCGCTACAAGATTCTGCGAACATTGAAGAGCGGGACGGCCGTTAAACGCGACAACTCCGTCCAAACCACGCCGGACGACAACTCGTAGCACGCACACATCGGCCCGCACCACCGCGGCCAGCATCTCCGAAGGAGCCTTCATGGCGGCAACTGCGACTCCCGTTCCAGCATCAACCGGCGCCAACGTCGGCGGCCCAAATCCCGGCGACGTCATCGTCACCCACGATCTCTGGAAGACCTACGAGATGGGCGATCAGCAGGTGCACGCCCTGCGCGGCGTCGATATCCGCATCCGCCACAACGAGTACGTCGCCATCATGGGTCCCTCCGGCTCCGGCAAATCCACGCTGATGAACCTTATCGGCTGCCTCGACTCGCCGTCCCAGGGCAAGTACTGGCTCAACGGCCACGACGTCTCCGAGCTCAACGACGACGAGCTCGCCCGCATCCGCAACAAGGAAATCGGATTCGTCTTCCAGACCTTCAACCTGCTGGCCCGCGCAACCTCTCTGCACAACGTCGAGCTGCCGCTCATCTACAACGGCACCCCGGCCGCCGAGCGCATCGAGCGCGCCAAGGAAGTCCTCACCCAGGTCAATCTCACCGAGCGCATGATGCACAAGCCAAACGAGCTCTCCGGCGGGCAGCGCCAGCGCGTCGCCATCGCCCGCGCCCTCGTCAACCGCCCCAGCATCATCCTCGCCGATGAGCCCACCGGCAATCTCGACTCCAAAACATCCGTCGAGATCATGGCCCTCTTCGACGACCTGCACGCCAAGGGCAACACCATCGTCCTGGTAACGCACGAACCCGACATCGCCGAGTTCGCCCACCGCATCATCTCTATCCGCGACGGTTCAGTAGCCTCCGACGGCCCCAGCCACCGCGCGACGAGCATCCACGACTCGCGCTAACGCACACTGCTTCGCTGCTGAACCAAGCTACGGCTTGGGCTCTGCCAGCAGTTTCGTCACTCCGGCGAACAGCGTTGGATCGCTCAATGCGAAGAACATCCCTCCACGCCCATTCTGGCTGGCGGCGCATCCCGCCGTCAGGCCCACCCCATCCAGCGTTCCCTGCTGGTTCTCATCTCCGAATATCACCAACGGGCTTTTCCCATCGGTCGAGACACCCAGCTTGGCGTGATTCGCGCCGCTCCCCAGCCCGAACGTCACGCCATCCCAGCTCCCCTGTTTGGCGATGTCCACAGCCCCCGGCGGATGTTTCAACAACCCGTCATTCCAGCACGCAGGCTTGCCATCCGCTTTCGTTGTGGGCGCAATCGGCGGCGAGGCCGTCCACGTCGCGGTGCGCAGCGACACCCCGCCCAGCATCGATGACACCGCCTGCCACGTCGGCGCATTCAGGTTCGACGACTTCCATAGCAGTGTCACGCCGCTGGACAGCCCTACCGACTTCGCTACGATCGGGTCATTGATGTTTGGCTTGTTTCCCAGCGCCTTCGCCGCTTCCTCCACGTCAGCGGGTCCACCGATCTCGGCAAGCTGTGCCGTGTTGGGATCCGTGACCACACCGGCATCTTTCATCGCTCCCAAAAGCTGCACGACCTCAGAGCGCTTCAGGCGAAGAGCAAAAAAGTGTTGCGCCACTTGGACATCATTGTCAGCCGAGTGGCACCCCAGCGTATTGCCTATCTTCCTTTGGGCGGCCGACCGTGCCGCGCCCGGCCATTCCGGGGTGCTCACCTGCATCACAAATCCTTCGCCCTGATCGTTCCAGACAAGGATGCCTTTCGAGTGACCCCAAGGCGCTCCGCAATCTCCCTTGCTGCAGATCTCCACCTTCGGATCGGTGTCGTAGAACTGGTCATTCCAGATCACAAAATGAAATCCACTGTCCCACACCTCAGCGAACGTCGCCCCCACCGGATCGTCCTTTGTATTCCCCAGGCACTCCTGTCCGCCGTCCGTCAGAGTCGGATCCACGCTGCTCGCAAAAATGTAACGAAGCCCGTAAGGCGTGGTCTGCTTTTTCCCGCCGAAAGCGCAGGTGCGCCGGTCTGCTCCGTCTGCATCCGTCGGCGCGCCACACATCGGGAATTCCTTCTGCTTCAGCTTGTAGACGAACCACCACATCACCGGCTTCCCCTTCGCCAGCATGGGACACGGCACTGTAACGCCGCAGCCGCTCAATGAAGGTGCACCCGAAGGCGTCCGCGCGCTCTCCGTCACCACCGGCGGCGCGGGCGATGGCGCTGGTGTCGGCGCCTGGTGCTTTGTCAGCGCTCCATGCAGCAGCGCAATTGCCAGCGGCACTACCGGCGCAAGCTTGCGAACGGCACTTCCCCTGGGCGCTGCTGGCTTCTTCTCTCGCGGCATGAAAACTTACTCCTCTGCTGCTCCCGCCCAGTTGCAATTCAGGTTGCAATCACGGTCTCGCCGCTGTGATACCTCCGCGACAGCCTGGCCGCCTATCAAACCCTCGGATCGGGAGCTCCCGATGACGCCATGCCGGTGGTATCCGCAACAACGGCTGCCCCGGTAGCTGAAACGCTCTTCACGATCTCCTTGGTCCTCGCCCGCTCCTCCGGAGTCGTTACACCCTCTTCGCGGCTATACGAGATCCCCTTCCCCACCGCATACGTGCTCGCGCTGATACCCAGCAGCGTCAGAATCCCATCCGAAACCCAGGGAAAGTATCCGTTCCTTTCCACCAGATAAAACAGGCTTATCGCAATCACAAACGTGAAGACCATCAGTTGCAACCGAGACATGCTGGCCTGCTTGTTGCCCTCAGAGACCAGGTGCGTCAGGTCGATCTCGTCATTCCAGATCAGCCAGAGAACTTTCGCGGCGACACCGCCCAGAAAGACACAAACCACATAGCCGCAGACAACCTGTATCACCGCTGAGTTCATTCGCGTACTCCAGTCGTTACTTCTTCCAGAACGTTGTAATCGCCTTCACCGACGCATAAGTCCCACTGCTGGCCCCAAAAACAATCAGCCACTGCCTGCTCACATCCGGCATTGCACCACTGGTGCTATGCACCACCTCGCTGATGTACTTCGCGCTCAGCGCCAGCGTAACCAGCAGCAACTGCACCCGTTCCGGACTTGCGCCTTCCCCACCGGTCTTGCGCGCTAGCAAACCCTCCAGCACAATCTGCCGCGTCAGCAGCCGGTAGACCACAATGCCGCCCAGCGCACAGAGAAAAGCCCAGCCTTCGAAATGAAGAATAGAAGTAATTCGCATGATTCAGGGCCGGATAGAATTGCGGGCCAGCTTAGCACGCGCCCGACGCAAACGCCAGCAGCATTCCATCGCTCGCCCCGCATAGCCTCCACCCCGTCGCGCATCTAAACTTGTGTCATGACCAAGGCCGCGCGCCCGCACTTGCTCCTTTTGCTCTTCCTGTTTCTTCTGGCCGCCTTCTCTCCTCCTAGGCTGGCAGCCGACGCGCGCTTTGACCTCGTCGGCCCGCGCATCGACGTCCGCGTCACCCGCGGCGGCGAAACCCTCCCCATCGCCTCGGTCCCCAACCTCCAGCCCGGGGATAAGCTCTGGGTCCACCCCGATCTCCCTCCCACCCAATCCGTCAAGTACCTGCTCGTCTGCGTCTTCCTCCGCGGCACCACCAATCCGCCCCCCGACAACTGGTTCACCCGCATCGAAACCTGGAACCGCAAAGTCCGCGAAGAGGGCGTCTTCATCACCGTCCCCCCGGAGGCCCAGCAGGCCGTCCTGCTCCTCGCTCCCGAAACCGGAGGCGACTTCTCCACCCTGCGCTCCGCCGTCAACGGCCGCCCCGGCATCTTCGTCCGCGCCTCGCAGGACCTCGCCGAAGCCGGCTTCGAGCAGGCTCGCATTGAGAAGTACCTCGCCTCCATCCGCCGCGTCCCTCCATCCGACGCCGCCGAGCTCCAGAAGCACTCCGCCCTGCTCGCCCGCACCCTCGCCCTCAAGCCCAACGACGACTGCTTCAAGCGCCCCGTCGACACTCAGTTCACCTGCCTTACCCAGACCGGCACGCAGACCCTCCTCGACGACGGCCACGGCCAGACCATGGCCGCGCGTCTCTCCACCGGACCCAGCTCCGACCTCATCAACGCTGCCAGCTACACCAGCCTCGCCGGCGGCGGAGCCTACTCCGCCTATGTCGGTGCCGTCGTCGACCTCGTCCGCCTCATGGGCAACCTCCACACCGCGCAGTACCAGTACATCCCCGCAATCGCCTTCCCCCAGGGCGACGCCCTCAACCTGCGCCTCAACACCCCACCCTCGTTCCACAACCCGAAGTCAGTCCTCGTCATCGGCCTTCCCGCCGTGCAGGCCGCGGTACCCCCGCCTCTGCGCCCCGCCGACGCCCGCAACGTTGCCTGCCTCCTCCAACCCTCGGTTGTCCTTCCCATCGAAGGCGCCCCACTCGTCTTCTCCACCGACTTCGCACACGACCTCGTCCTCCACCTCAACACCCCACCCAACGCCCCCACCGAGCCCGACATCCGACTCGCCCCCGACGCCTTCCAGGGCGGCCTCGTCGTCCAGCAGCACCCCGAGCACCACGTCCCCCTGCCCGAACCCAAGCCCCTCACCACCTCCGAACCCAAACCCGAACCCAAACCCGCACCGAAACCCGAACCACCAGGCCCTCCCCCCTCCGACGCCGCCGGCCCCGTAACCCTCACCGGCACCATCAAGGGCCGCTGGGGCTTCGACGCCTTCACCGGCCCCACCGTCCCCCTCCAGCGCGAACCCGGCACCGGCTGGCACCTCGTCCCCTCCACCTCCGGCGGCAGCACCGAACTCATCGCTGGCCGCTCTATCGACCTTCTGCTCGCCTCCACCGGCACCGCCTGCGTGCACACCATCACCTTCCGCCCGCCCGGCGCCCAGGCCGACGTCACCGTCCCCTTCAAACCAGCTCCCAACTCCGACGCCCTCCAGCTCACCCTGCCGCTACAGCGCGATATGAAGCCCGGCGACCTCCACCTCGCCATCCAGCAGTTCGGCCAGCCTGAAGCCGACACCCTCGCCGCGCACGCCTTCGCCGAGCCCGCAAAGATCACCGCCGTCGACATCCACGCCGCCGACCCGACGCTTCTCCTCCGCGGCTCCAACCTCGCCGAGATTGCCAGCCTCACCCTCGGCGACCTCGTCTTCAAGCCAGCCACCGGCGCGCCATCCGACAACACCCTCCGCCTCTCCCTCCCCGCCGACTCCCCCGCGCCGCCCACCAAGGTCGGCGACCACCTCACCGCCAAAGTCCTGCTCCGCGACGGCCGCAACCTCACCGTCCCGGTCGACGTCTCCGCCCCGCGCCCGGTCGTCACCCTCGTCCGCAAAACCGCCGACACCCCACCCAATGCCCCCATCGCGCTCGCCAACGCCGACGACCTTCCACTCTCCCGCCGCCTCTCTTTCACCCTCAAGAGCGAATCCACCTTCCCCCGCGACGGCCAGGTAGAAATCGAAACCCTCGACGGCACGCTCCGCACCGTCCTCACGCTCGCTCCCTCCGGCGGCCTCGTCCTCCAGGACCCGCACACCATCGTCGCCACACTCGATCCCCTGCGCAGCTTCGGCCCCAGCGCCTTTGGCCCACTGCATTTGCGCGCCGTCTTCCCGGGCACCGACCAGAAAACCCCGGCATCCGAGACCCGCGCCAGCGACTGGCTCCCCCTCGCCACCCTCGTCCGCCTCCCCGACCTCACCCAGATGCAATGCCCCACCGACGTCACCCAGCCCTGCACTCTCACCGGCGCGAACCTCTTCCTGCTGCAATCGGTCTCCGCCAGCCCCAGCTTCGCCGACCCGATCCCCGTTCCCGACGGCTACACCGGCTCCACGCTGACCGTCCCGCACGCAACGGCGTCAACGCTCTTCGTCCGCCTCCGCGACGACCCCACAACGATCAACGCCGCCACTGTCCCTGTGCCACCCCCAGCCCCATCCGAACACCACGCACAGACCGCCGCACACGCGAAGTCCTGACAAACAACAAGGCCCGGCATCTCTGCCGGGCCTTGTTAATTTGTTTGTCATTCCCGAAGGGAATCTGCGTCTCCAACCGCCGTCGCACGCCGAGCCAGCTACTCCACCAATTCCCCCGGCAACTCCCCACGCTGCACCCGGCTATGCTTCACGCTGTAGGTGAAATAAACGATCATGCCCACAACCAGCCACCCAATTAGCCGCGCCCAGTTCAGCCAGCCCAGCTTGATCATCATGTAGCCGTTGAACAATATGCCGAGGATCGGCACCACCGGCACCCATGGCGTGCGGAACGGCCGCGCCTTGCCCGGGTCGGTCTTGCGCAGCACCATGATCGAGATGCACACAATCACGAACGCCAGCAGCGTTCCAATATTCACCATCTTGCCAATATCGTCGATAGGCGTGAGCGCCCCCACAACCGCCGCAATAAATCCGACAAGGAACGTGTTCTTGAACGGCGTGCGGAACCGCGGATGCACCTCGGCGAAAAATTTCTTCGGCAACAGCCCATCGTTGGCCATCGCATACAGCACCCGCGTCTGTCCGAGCAGCATCACCAGCATCACGCTCGTCAGTCCGGCCAGCGCACCGGCTGTAATGATGTCGCTTGCCCACGGCAACCCGCGGTCCAGGAACGCCCGCGCAATCGGCGCTTCAATACTCACCTGCTGCCACGGCACCATGCCCGTCAGCACCGCCGCCACGCCGATGTACAACAGCGTGCACACGGCCAGCGAAACAATGATGCCGATAGGCAGATCGCGCTGCGGGTTCTTCGCTTCCTGCGCCGTCGTCGACACCGCGTCGAACCCGATGTACGCGAAGAAAATGTAAGCCGCTCCCGACCCGATACCCGCCAGCCCGAACGGCGCAAACTGATGCCAGTTGCTGCCCCAGTTGGCCGGGTGAACATAGTGCGTTCCCAGCCCCAGCACGAACAGCACCACCGTCACCTTCACCACCACGATCAAGGAGTTGAACTTCGCCGACTCCTGAATACCGATGGCGAGAATGGTGGTAACGATCAGCGCAATCAGAAAGGCCGGCAGGTTCAGCCCGATCTCATGTCCAAAGATCACCGGAGCGTTGAGCAGGACGTGCGCCTGACTAAGGACATCGGGTGAAGGGGCCTTCGTCATCGCCTCCAGCTTGTCCGTATACGCCTGTGAGCCGATCACAAGCGTGGAGTAGTCATGCGCGATGACCTGTCTGGAGATGTTCTCAATCGCGACTTTCAAAGCCGTCCAGTGGTCGTACGCCAGCCACAACGGAAATTTGATATGGAAAATCTGCATCAGCTCAACAAAGTGGTTCGACCACCCCGAGCTCACCGTGCTCGCACCCATCGCGTACTCGAGCGTCAGGTCCCAGCCGATGATCCACGCCACCAGCTCGCCCAGCGTGGCATACGCGTACGTATAAGCCGACCCCGCCAGCGGGATCATCGCCGCGAACTCCGCGTAGCACAGGCCCGCAAACGCGCACCCCAGCCCCGACAGCACGAACGACAGCATCAGGCTCGGCCCCGCGTAGTGCGCGCCCAGACCCGACAGCACGAAGATGCCCGCGCCGATCACCGCGCCAACCCCCAGCGCCGTCAACTGAAACGGCCCCAGCGTCCGCTTCAGTGTGTTGGAGCCCTCAGCCTGCGACTCCGCCATCAGCACGTTCATCGACTTCTTTGCAAAAAGATTCGCCATCCGCTGTCCCGTCTCCTAAGCCCTAAACCGCCACATCATCGCTGTGCGCTCTTCCCATCCGCGACCACACCATATACACCGGCACACCCAACAGCACCAGAATCAATCCCGGCCACGTGTACTGAGGTTTGTATCGCAACAGTACACCACAAATCCAGGTCGCCATAACGATGTACAGCGCCGGCAGCACCGGATATCCAAACGCCCGGTATGGCCGTGGAGCGTCTGGCCGCGTCTTTCGCAGCCGGAACAGCCCCACAATCGTCAGCACATAAAACACCAGCACAGCGAAAATCACGTAGTCCAGCAGGTTCCCATACTGCCCGCTCAGGCACAGCACGCACGTCCACGCCCACTGCATCCACAGCGAGTTCACCGGCGACCCCGTCTTCGGATCCAGCTTGCCCGTGCTCTTGAAGAACAGCCCGTCCCGGCTCATCGCGTAATACACGCGCGCCCCAGCCAGCAGCATCCCGTTCACGCACCCAAACGTCGAGATCAGAATCGCTCCCGCCATCAGCTTCGCGCCCACACTGCCGAATGCCGTCTCCATCACCGCGGTCGCCACGCGGTCCTGCTGCGCAAACATGATGCCCCGCCCCATCACCGTCGGCGCCGTCGCCACACCCGACATCGGCAGCACACTCAGGTACACGAAGTTGCACAGCACATACAGCAGCAGCACCACACCCGTGCCGATGGCGAGCGACAGCGGCAGGTTGCGCTTCGGATTGCGAATCTCGCCCGCCGTAAACGTCACGTTGTTCCACGCGTCAGCCGAAAAGAGCGACCCCACCTGCACTACCGCCAGCACGGTCAGCGCACCGACCAGCGCCGTCCCGCCGCCAATGCCAAAGAACGATCCAATCGTCACCGGATGCAGCACATTCCATCCAGACCCCGCCCAGAAGTTCTCCCACCCCGCGCCGAAGTTCTGTGCCATGGCAACGGCGTTCTTCGCAATCAACCCCACAAACACCACGCCCAGCAGCGCCAGCACCTTCGCGCTGGTAAACACGTTCTGAATCCCCGCGCCCATCTTCACGCCCAGCGTATTCGTGAACGTCAGCAGCGTAATGATGACGATCGCGGCGAGGTTCGCCGTGCTGAGCCCAATGTTGCCGGAGCCCACATGCACAATCCAGTTCGTCTGGCTCACGCTCGGAAAGAACACACCCAGAAACTTCCCAAACGCCACACCCACCGCCGCAATCGTCCCCGTCTGGATCACCAGGAACAGCGTCCACCCATACAGGAAGCCCCACAGCGGCCCCAGCGCCTCGCGCAGATACACATACTGCCCACCGGCCTTCGGCATCATCGCCGCCAGTTCCCCATAGCTCAGCGCGCCGATGATCGTCATCACCGCCGTCACCAGCCACGCCCCAATCAGCAGCGCCGGCGACCCCAGCGTCCGGCTCATGTCCGCCGACACAATGAAGATGCCCGACCCAATCATCGAGCCCATCACAATGGCAGTCGCCGAAAACAACCCCATGCCCTGCATAAAGTGCGGAGCGCCTACAGATTTGCCATTCGCCAACTCCACTTGGTTGTCATTCCGTAGCGCTTTTCCATTGTCATTCCGCAGCGCAGCGGAGGAATCTGCTTTTAGCGATGCTGAGAGTGGAACACCAGTTTGTGGATTCACGTTCCCAAAACCCTATCGCAAAATCTCCAGAAAGTCCCGCGCAACCTCACCCACAGTTCTCCCCGGCACAAACAGCCCGCCAATCACCGCCACCGAATCCGCCCCCGCATCCACGACGCTGCGCGCATTCGCAAGCGTGATCCCCCCAATAGCCACCAGCGGCTTCCGCGTCAAAGCCCGCGCCCTTCGCACACCCTCCAGCCCCACCACCGGCTCCGCATCCAGCTTCGTCGACGTCCCAAACACCGGCCCTACGGCCACGTAGTCGGCTTCACTCACCTCAGCCACACCCACCTGCTCATCGTTGTGCGTAGAAACCCCAACGACCGCCCCACCACGATCCCGGTTGCCCCATCTTCGCGACGGTTTCATCGTCGCTAAGGTGGGTATCGCGCCCCGCGCGATCGCCTTCGCATCTTCCGGCGACAAATCCCCCTGTCCCACATGCACCCCCCACCCAAGCAATGCCGCCAGATCCGCGCGATCATTCAATATCAGCGTCGCTTCCACCCCCTCAAACACCGCGGCAATTTCCGAAGCAGCCCTCAAAACCTCCTGTGGCCCACCCACCTTGTCGCGATACTGCAACAACCTCACACCGCCCCCGAGCAGTTCTTCCGCAAACGCAGACACGGAAACCCCGCGGCGATCCAGCGTCTCGCGGTCCACAATCGCGTACAGCTTTGGCAACATCTCGACCTCCATCACGCTATCCTGCGGTAATGTCTCCCACCATCATTGTCAGCAAAGAGAACCTGCCCGAAGAGCGCGAAACCATCCTGCAGCGACTGATCGACTTTAACCTTCAGAACGCACCCGACCCCGACTTCCGCCTGCTCGGGCTCCTCGTCAAGGACGATCAGGGTGCCATCATCGGCGGCCTCTGGGGCCGTTCTGCGTACGAATGGCTTTTCGTCGAGTTACTCTTCGTGCCTGAACACCTGCGCGGCACCGGCCTCGGCACTCAACTGATGCGTCAGGCCGAAGACGTCGCGCGCGAACGGGGCTGCACTGGAGTATGGCTCGATACCTTCGCCTTCCAGGCGCTGCCTTTCTACCTGAAGCTCGGCTACACCATATTCGGAGAGCTGAAGGACCACCCGCGCGGCATCTCGCAATATTGGTTGAAGAAGAACGTCAGCGAGATGCCGTCGCCTACCCCTGCTGCTTCTTGAATTCCTTCTGCCGCTCCAAAAACCGCTCCATAAACTTAGTATCGAACTGCCCGGACCGGAACTCCTCATCCGCAAAAATCTTCTGGTGCAGCGGAATCGTCGTATGAATTCCCTGCACCACGAACTGGCTCAGCGCCCGCTGCATCTTGTTCATCGCCTCTTCGCGGTCCTTGCCATGGCAGATCAGCTTGGCAATCAGCGAGTCGTAATACTGCGGCACAACACCCTCGGCATATTGCGCAGTATCCACGCGAACACCATTGCCTCCAGGCACGTTATACGCCGTAATCTTCCCCGGACTCGGCGTGAACTTCTCCGGATGCTCCGCGTTGATGCGGCACTCGATCGCATGCCCCACGATCTTCGGAACCTCGGGCACAATGTCCGGCAACTTCTCGCCCTGCGCAATCCGCAGCTGCGCCTTCACCAGGTCGACGCCCGTAACCATCTCGGTCACGCAGTGCTCCACCTGAATACGCGTGTTCATCTCGATGAAGTAGATCTGCCCATCTTCATCCATCAGGAACTCGATCGTCCCTGCGTTCCAGTAGCCAATATCCTTCAGCGACCGCTTGATGACCTTAGCCATCTCCTCGCGCTGTTTCGGCGTAATCTGCAGGCTCGGAGCCTCTTCGATCAGCTTCTGATGCCGCCGCTGAATCGAGCACTCGCGTTCGCCCAGCGACATCACATTCCCGTGCTCATCCGCCAGCACCTGGAACTCAATGTGCCGCGGCCGCTCGATGAACTTCTCCATGTAAAGATCGCCGTTTGAGAACGCATTCAGCGCCTCGGTCGACGCCGCCTGGAACGCTCCCGGCAACTCATCCTTGGAGCGCACAATGCGCATCCCGCGTCCGCCGCCGCCCGCGACCGCCTTCAGGATCACTGGATAGCCAACGGTCTGCGCCCATTCCAGCGCCTCGCCTTCGGTCGCCATCACGCCATCCGACCCCGGCAGAATCGGTACCTTGGCCTTCTTCATCGTCTGCCGCGCCGTGGACTTCTCGCCCATCATGCGCGTCACTTCCGGCGGAGGTCCGATGAACTTGATGTTCGACGCCCTGCACACCTCGGCAAAATTCGCATTCTCGCTCAGCAGCCCATACCCCGGATGAATGGCATCCGCACCGGCAATCTCCGCCGCGGAAATCACCGCCGGCACATTCAGGTAACTGTCCGCCGACTTCGGCGGCCCAATGCAGATCGCCTCATCCGCAAACCGCACATGCAGGCTATCGCGGTCGGCCTCCGAGTACACCGCAACCGTGCGGATGCCCATCTCCTTGCACGCGCTGATCACGCGCAGCGCAATCTCTCCGCGATTGGCGATCAATACCTTACGAATCATTTGCAACCTTTGCTCTCTATGGTTGTCATCCTGCACCCTGAGCGAAGCCGAAGGGGGAGGATCTGCTTTTGTACCGCCACGAATCTACTACTTGATCGCAAACAGCGACTGCCCATACTCCACCGGCTGTCCCGGCGCCGGCAGCACGCGAACGACTTCGCCCGCAACGTCGCTCTCAATCTCGTTCATCAGCTTCATGGCCTCGACGATGCACAGCACCGTGCCCACTTCCACCCTGTCGCCGACCTTCACAAACGGCTCAGCTCCCGGCGAAGGCGCGTCATAGAACGTACCCACAATCGGCGACTTCACCAAATGCAGCCCCGCGTCAGGATCCGCCGGAGGCGGTGCAGGAGCAGCAGCCGCCGGCGCACTCGCCGCCGGCGCAGCCGCGCTCGCCGAAACCGACGGCACAGCGCCGCCCTGATTCCCAAGCAGCTGCTTCAACTGCGCCAGATCCAGGCCGGTGCTTGCAGCGGGCGGAGCCTCAGCCACAAACTTTATCCGCACCTTCAGATCGCTGCGCTCCATATCGAACTCGGCGATCTCATTCGCCTTAAGAAACTCCACCAGCTCGCGCAGCTCATTCAACTCTTTCCCATCCATTGCATCCAGCTCCTGATTGTCGTTCTATATCCTGTTCGCTGTTCCCTGTTCGCTATTCCTTGCTCTTCCAAACCTTCGGACTTGCGGCCGTCAGCACCTCGCCGCCCGTGTTGGTCACCAGCACCATGTCCTCGATCCGCACGCCAAACTCTCCCGGAATATACACGCCCGGCTCAATCGTAATCACCATTCCCGGCTCCAACACCTGCGTCTGCTTGGATGCCACGCGCGGGCCCTCGTGAATCTCCAAACCAACACCGTGGCCCGTCGAATGGGTAAAAAACTTGTCCAGCTTACCCTTCCGCAGCACGCTGCGCGCGGCTTCATCCACATCGCCGCACGTCGCTCCCGGCTTTACCGCTTCCACTGCCGCAACTTGCGCATCAAGCACCAGATGATACACGTCCCACTCGCGCGAAGTCGGCTTGCCCAGGTGCACGGTGCGCGTCATGTCCGAGCAGTAGCCGTCCAGCAGCACGCCAAAATCCAGCGTGCAAAGCCCGCGCTTCGGCAGCTTCGCCGTCGTCGCGCGCCCGTGCGGCAGTGCCGACCGCTTCCCGCTCGCCACAATCGTCTCAAAGCTCATGCCGTCCGCGCCTGCCCGCCGCGCCGCCAACTCCATCTGCGCCGCCACCTCGGCCTCCGGCACTCCCGGCGCAATATGCTCCAGCGCGACATCGAACAGCGAACACCCCACCTTCGCCGCCCGCCGCATCCGCGCGATCTCGTCAGCGTCCTTCACCTCGCGCAGCCGAGCAACCAGCCCATCGGTCGCCGCAAAAAAGCTACGCCGCACCTTGCCCGGCAACGCCGCCCGCACCCGCGCCAGGCCGGCAACAGTCGTCTGCGCGGAATCGAACCCGCACCGCTTCACGCCCCGCTCCGCCAGCCATTCCGCTGCCGCCACCGCGGCAGGCTTGGGCGAAATCACCACGCGCAAGCCCTGCGCCTCAGCCTTCGCCTGGGTCGTATAGCGCCCGTCGGTAAACAGGGCCGCGCGTCCGCCGGCCATCGCCAGCGCTCCGTTCGATCCAGTAAACCCGGTCAGATAGCGCACATCCGGCCCATAGGTCAGCAGCAATCCGTCGACACCGGCCTTGTCCGCAGCGGCCCGCGCGCGCCGTCTCCTCAAGCTTTCATTCACGTCATTGATTCTAACCGCCCAGCCTCTCCTTCAACGGACTGAAGCACCAAACCTGCTACGCCCGTTATCATGGAGAGATGGCCGGTGAGCCCGAGACCGAAACCACGAACGTAACTCCAGCCGCGAACATGACTCGCCGGAAATTCATCCGCGGCGGTGCTCTCGCCGTCGGCGGTCTCGCCCTCTACGCCGGTACCCACGGCCGTCACGAGCTCGAGATCGTCCGCCGCACCATCCTCATCCGCGACCTCCCCGACAGCTTCCGCGGCTTCCGCATCGCGCAGGTCAGCGACATCCACCTCGTCGAGTGGACGGAACCCTGGTTCCTCCGGCACGTCGTCGACACGCTCAACCAGCTCGCCCCCGACCTCGTCACGCTCACCGGCGACTTCATCAGCCGCGGCCCGCTGTCCGACAAAGTCTCCTACCGCGCCATGCCCGTGGCCGCCGACGCGCTCCGCAACCTGCGCTGCGACCACCGCTACGCCATCCTCGGCAACCACGACGTCGCGGTCGACTCCGGCATGGTCATCCGCAGCCTCTCCGAAGCCGGCATCCCCACCCTCGTCAACCAGGCCGCCTCCATCGAGCGCGGCAGCGACCGCCTCTGGCTCTGCGGTGTCGACGACCCCGGAACCAGCGTCCCCGACCTGACCCTCACCATTCCCAACAAACCCGCCGCGCCGGTCATCCTCATGGCCCACGAACCCGACTACGCCGACACGGTCCGCCGCCATCCCAAATTTCCGCTCATCGACATGATGCTCTCCGGCCACTCCCACGGCGGCCAGATCCGCCTGCCCATCGTTGGCCCGCTCGTGCTCCCACCCATGGGCCGCAAGTACGTCTCAGGCCTCTACCGCTTCAACCAGATGCAGCTCTACGTCAACCGCGGCATCGGCACAGTCGGCCTTCCATTCCGCTTCGATTGCCCATCCGAAATCACCGAAATCACGCTTCAGCGGGCGTGATCGACAGCCGTTCCTGGTGCTTATAGCGGTAGATTTCGTGGAAGTGATACTGGAAATAGAAAATGTTGAAGAAGAAGGTCATCACACCGCTTAACTTCAACAATCCAGGGTCGCTCTTGTTGAAGTGGTACTCAAACTCCCACTTGAACTTGAAAAGGGCATACACGTTCAACACGAACGTCGTCAGTTCGACCAGCGAGAACACGATCTCATGGTTGCGCAATACCTGTGGAATGGCGATCTGACCGATAGCCACAGCGATCCTCAATACATCGGTTGCAACGTACCAATAGATCGCCTTGCTCTCGGGTTCTGCTCTCTTCAGCCAAATCGCCTGAACATAGGTCCAGACATACAGAACGTTGATCAATTCCGTTGTATGCCAGTGAAAATGTAGATCAGCGTAATAGCTCAGGGCGAGGTTCAACAGGTAGCTCAGAAACAACCATCCCCAGGAAATCCCCAAAAAACGAGGTATCGCGATCGCCCGCCCCGCGTCCTTCACCGCGCCCGCGCCACCGGCTTCTTCCGCTCCACCTGTACCGGAGCCGCGTGCGTCACACCGCTCTTCTCGTCCATCCACCCATCCAGCAGGCTCTTGCGAAACCGCCAGCGGTTCCCCAGCTTGAAGGCCGGCACAAACCCCTCAGACGCGTACCGATACAGCGTATCGGCGCTGATGCCGAGGTAATCCGCCGCCTGGCGGATATCCATCACTTCCCTCGGAACAACCTGCGCCTGCGCGGATCCAGCCATACCCATCTCCACTTGGACTTTCTACGGGAATCAAAGGTGTAACACCCTGTTGTACCCCGTTTTCCACAGGCTTACAAGAAGAATCGGCGGCTCAGTCCCGGATTATTTCCCGCCTGCCCCGACCGTCCAGAGCCGCTCCGAGCTTCCGTTCACCTACCGCCCGACCCGCCAACGCCGGCTTGCGCTGCCACCACTCCGCCACCCGCGGCCCCAGAACTTCGGACGGAACACCCGGCACCGGCGACCATAGCTCCACGCCCTTGTCCCGCGCAGCAACCTGCATGCGCTCTATCGGTTGCCGCCAATCGTGCAACGCCAACGCGAACAGTCCCCAGTGGATCGGCATCAGCAATCCCGCCTTCGCCGCTCCGCCCATCTCGGCAAACGCCCGCGCGGCGTTGTCGGGACCCATATGAATCCCCGCCCACGCCTCGTCGAACGCCCCAATCTCCAGCAGTGTCAGGTCAAAGCCGTCATACTGCGCCGCAATCTCGGCAAACCCTTCCCACCACCCAGAGTCCGCGCCGAAGAACACCCGATGCTGCGGCCCCTCAAGCACGAACGAACTCCACAGTGTCTTGAACCGGTCCAGCACCCCGCGCCCGGAGAAGTGCCTGGCTGGCCACGCCGTCACTTTCAGCGCCCCGCCAACCGAGACGGACTCCGTCCAGTCCAGCTCCGTGATCTGTGCCTCCGCCACGCCCATCCCGATCAGCCTTTTGCCAACACCCAGGGACGTGATCCACCGGGCATTCGCCGTTGCAGGCAGCGTCGCCAACTTGCGCACCGTATGCGCTCCCAGGTGGTCGTAGTGATCATGCGAGATCAGCACCGCATCCAGAGGCGGCATGTCCTCAAGCGCCAGCGTCGGATCAAAGAACCGCTTCGGCCCGCTCCACTGCACCGGGCTCGCGCGCTGCTCCCACACCGGATCTACCAGCACGCGGGCTCCGTCGATCTCCAGCAGGAAAGAGGAGTGCCCAAACCACGTCACCCTCAGTCCGCTCTCCGGCGGCGCCGCATACACAGAAGAATCCGTGCGGAACGGCCCCAGAGGCTTCGCGGGAACCCGCTCTTCCTTGTTGAATAGGAACCGCGGCAGCACCTTCAGCATCGCGCCAAAACCACCCATGTGCGTAGGAACGGGATTGAGGAATCTCCCGGCCTTCTTCTCTGCTCGTTTCAGGTAACTCATCGCCAGATTGGATGCTTCAGCCGCGCCCTCGACCCATCCCGCCACCAACTTAGGGCAGAAAATAGAACGGGTTAGGCAGTTTGACGTTCGTCTCCGCCCGCGGTTCGCCGTTCAGGTCGCTCCACTGATCGCCCACATTCAGGATCAGCCGGTACCCTTCCGCCACGATCCGCTTCCGCCGCGACGCCTTATACTCCAGCACCGGCTTGTCATGGTCCCCCGCTGGCTTCAGGTCCAGCCGCTTCCATCCATGAAACCCCGCCGCTTCAAGATTGCGCGCAGTCGCTTCAAGCTGGCTCTCCGGCCTTCCCGTTACGAAGAAAATATCCACCCCAAACGCCTTAGCCCGGTTGAACAGCCGCAGCGCCCCGGGGATCGCCACCGCAGCCTGCGGCGACACGACCCACTCGTAGCTCATCGCCTTAATCCACCCATAGTCCTCGCGCTGCATCTCGCAGTAGCTCGAAAGCGTCGTCTCATCGATGTCGAACACAATCGCCAGCTTCTCGCCCACCTTGCGCGTCGTCACCTCGTAATCCAGCGCCGCCTCCGCACGCTTGTACTGCGTGTCGAGATCCGCCCAGTAGCATCCATTCGTTCCCACGCAATCGGCATAGTCAGCCAGCCGATAGCGCGTGATATCGAAGTTCTCCATCGGCGAAACGGCCGGCAGAGACGCCGGGTCCGCCGCGCCCGCCTCTTCAATCGCAATCGCCTTGGCAGCCGACATCCGCGGCGCGGGCTTCGCTCCATGCGCCGCCGGCTCCGCGCTGCACACCGGCGGCCCATAGTGGTCGGTCGGCACCACCGGAGCCTGTGCAGAACCCACAGCAACGCAGAGCGCGATCAGGCCCGACAGGCGCACCACCGTCCCCGCACAGCGCATCGTTCTCGTCATGGCTTCGTTACGGATGGTAGCCGTTCCTCTGCATAGCATTAGAAATCATTATTCGCGATAGAAGCCCGCGATATCGTCCTTGTACTTCTCCGTGATCACCCGCCGCTTCAGCTTCAGGCTCGGCGTCAACTCGCCGCTCTCAGCAGTCCACTCGTCCGGCACCACCGCCACCTTCTTGATGCTCTCAAAGTGCGCCAGCGACCCGTTGATCTTCTTCACGATCTCCTCGTACATCGCCTTCACCTTCGGGTCCTTCACCAGAGCCGCATGGTCGCCCGCAGCCACACCATTCTGCTTCGCCCAGCTTTCCAGCGCCGCAAAGTTCGGCGAGATCAGCACGCTGATGAACTTCTGCCGATCGCCGATCAGCGCCGCCTGCCCCACCACCGTGTTCGCCTTCAGCTTGTTCTCAATCGGCTGCGGCGCGATGAACTTGCCGCCGCTGGTCTTCAGCAACTCCTTCTTGCGATCCGTAATGCTCAGAAAGCCGTCTTCAATCTTGCCGATGTCGCCGGTCTTGAACCAGCCATCCTCGGTGAACTCCTTCTTCGTGGCCTCCTCGTTCATCCAGTAGCCGATGAACACCGCCGGCCCTTTCACCTCGAGCTCGCCATCGCTCGCGATGCGCGCCTCCATGTTCGGCACCACGTTACCCACCGTGCCAATCCGGTAAGCCTCATACGAGTTGCGCGCGATCACAGGCGACGTCTCCGTCATCCCGTAACCCTCAAAAATCCGTATCCCCACATCAATGAACCACTGCGCCGTGTCGATACCCAGCGGCGCGCCACCCGCGATAAACACCCTTGCCCGCCCGCCAAACGCCTCGCGTATCTTCGAGAACACCAGCTTGTTGGCCAGCTTCCAGGCCGGACCTGAAGGCTCTTCCCCGCGCATCACCACATCGCGGTTCGCACGTCCCCGCGCCAGCGCCCAGTTGAAGATCGTCTTCTTGAAGCCCGTCATCTTGTGCTCGACGCCCTGCCGAATCTTCTCGTACACCCGCGGCACCGCCAGGAAAATCGTCGGCTTCACCGACTGCATCGCCTTCTGCAGGTTGTCGATCTTCGGGCAATACGCCAGCACCGCCCCAATCGCATACAGCGCATAATCCAGGTGCCGCGCCGTCACATGGCTCAGCGGAAGGAACGAGATCGACGTGTCACCCTTGCGCACATCCAGCCCATCCGTCGAGTGGCGCATGTTGCTCGCAATATTGCCGTGCGTCAGCATCACGCCCTTCGGATCGCCCGTCGTTCCCGACGTATAGATAATCGTCGCGAGGTCTTCGGGCTTCACCGCCTTCACCATCGCATCAAACGCAGCGTCCCGCTCCTCGAGCTCCGGAGCCCGCTTCATGATTGCCGAAAAATTCTCCGCATTCGGAAAGCTGCCATCGTCCATCACGATCACGCGTTCAAGATCGGGCAGTTCACCGGCCGCAACCACCTTGTCGTACTGTTCCTTCGTCGAGACGATCATCACCTTCACGCCCGCATTGCGCAGCATGAAGCCCATCTGCTCCGGTGTCAGCGTCTGGTACAGCGGAACGTCCACCGCTCCCATCGCCAACGCACCAAAGTCGGCGACAGCCCACTCCCAGCGGTTCTCGCTCAACAGGCCGACGCGGTCGCCCGGCTTCACGCCCCATCCCTGCAGCGCCTCAACCAGCGCACGTACCCGCCCATACATCTGCTTCGAGGTAATCGGCTTCCAATCGCCGGCTGTATTCCACAACACCACGGTCTCATCGCCGCGGCCGCTCATCAGCTCGAACACGCTGTTTATCGTCTGCAAATCCAGCATTCATCTCTCCCGTGCTCGGCCCTGCGGTTTCGACCGTTGCGTACTGCGACTCAAGCCTTACTCCGCGTCCTCCGCGATTTTCGTTCGCGTCCTCTGCGTTCGTCGTTCCTCTTTACCTGCGCACCGCTAATCCAGAATAGCCTTCGACAAATATCTCTCCGCCGAATCCGGCACCATCGTTACGATGCGCTTTCCGGCCCCAAGCTCCTTCGCAATCTTCACCGCCGCAAAAACGCTGGCCCCGGCGCTCGATCCGCCCAGCACGCCTTCCTCGCGAGCCATGCGCTTCACCATGCCGAAAGCTTCGTCATCCATCACGCGCATCACGCGGTCGCATACGCTGCGATCAAACGTCGCCGGCACAACCGACACGCCGATCCCCTCCACCCGATGGTGCCCCGGAGTCCCGCCCTGCAGCACACTGCCCTCCGTCTCCACCGCGACGGTCAGCACGTTCGGCAAATGCTTCTTGAAATAGCGCGCAATCCCAGTAAATGTCCCGGCCGACCCCACGCCCAGCACAACGGCGTCGATCCGGCCCTCCATCTGCTCGAAGATCTCCACCGCTGTCGTCTCTTCGTGAAAATCAGGATTCGCCGGGTTCTCGAACTGCAGTGCCGCGAACGCGCCCGGCGTCTCGCGCTGAAACTCCAGTGCCCGCCGAATGGCTCCGGCCATCAACTCATTCTCAGGTGTCCGCACCACCGTCGCGCCCAGGCCGCGCATCAGGATGCACTTCTCTTCCGCGAAACCTTCCGGCACGAACAGGTGCACACGATACCCGCGCTGCACGCCAATCAGCGCCAGCCCCACACCCGTATTGCCGGCAGTCGCTTCGACGATCGTTGCGCCCGGCGTCAGTTCGCCGCGCCGTTCTGCATCCAGCACGATCCCCAGCGCCGCGCGGTCTTTTACGCTGCCCCCGGGATTCATCGTCTCCAGCTTGGCCCAGACCTCTGCATCGTCCTTGCCGACAACCCGGTGCATACGCACCATCGGGGTATGCCCCACCAACTCCATCACATCATTGCCGGTTCGCATTCATCTCCATCGTCCAGGACGGGGTCGCAGCGCCTTATTCACTATTCACTATTCACTACTCACTATTCACTGCCTCACTGCCCGGCCGGCCGCTGCGGCGAGTTCACCTTCGGGAAGTACCCCGTACGCGTCCTTACCTGCAGACCGCGGAAACCCTTCTCTTTCGCCTCCACATGCACCTGCCGATACCCGCCCAGCGCCGGAGACTTCGTCGACCGATAGGCTATCGTGTATTGCGTTCGAATGTCCTGCGCCACCATCGCCGCAATATCCGCGACTTCCTTCAGCGACTTCGGGAAATACGCCTGCCCGCCGGTCTGCTCGCTCAACTCCGAGAGCACTTCCTTGGCATGCCGCGCCTCGCGCCTATCCATGTCATCGCCGAACAGCAGCCCAATGCAGTAGATCGCCGGCCCATCGAGGTCCTGGATTCGCTCAATCGTCTGCTCCAGCGTCGCGCTCGATGCATTGTCCTCGCCATCGGTCACGATCAGCAGCACCTGCTTCGACCGCTTGGCATTCTTGCTCAGGTAGTCCGCCGAGGCCACCAGCGCGTCGTACAGCGCCGTCCCGCCGCCCACCTTGGCCATCGCCAGCCCCTGCTGCAGCTTGGTGATGTCGCTCGTGAAATCTTCGTCGATATATGCTTCCGAGTTGAAGTCGACCAGGAACGCCTCATCCTCGCGGTTCGAAAGCTGCACCAGCTTGATCGACGCCGCATCCACGGACGCTCTCTTCTCCAGCATCGACCCCGAGCTGTCGATAACGATGCCCAGCGACACCGGCAGATCCTCATGCCGGAAGCTGGAAATCGCCTGCGGCACGCCGTCCTCGTAGACGTGGAACGCTTCCTTCGGCAGCGAGTCCACCGTCTTTCCGGAGCTGTCGATCACCGACGCATTCAGCCGAACCTCGTACGCATTCTCCCGCAGTGTGTACTTGCCGTTTTCGCGGACGACGTCCCTGGGCCCCGCTGTCCCATCCGGCGCGGCCGCCACCGGAGCTTTGTCCGGATCGGGCGAAGGCACAGGATCGGAGTCCACCGTCAGCGACGGCTGCTGCGTCTTCTGCTGTACCTGACCCGGCGCGGGTGTCTGCGCCCACATCCCCGCAGTCAACCCCGCTATTACAAACAACTTTGGCCCAACTACCCAGCTTCTACTGCGACGGTGCATAGTACCCCTCGCGGTTGTGAACCGTCAGGGTCGGCAGACCCGGCGGCGGCATCAATCGCACCTTCACTTTACGCCATGTGCCATCCCTTTTTGTATCGCTGGGCGTGTAGCCGATCACATACTCGTTGCGAAGTTCCTGACTAATCTTCTGCGCCACGTCGGACAGATCCTGCAGATCGACCACCGGAAACACGCGCCCGCCCGTCGCCTCCGAGATGTCCCGCAGCAGCTCCGGCCCCTCCCGCTCCTCACTCGTCGGCGCAAACGCGTCGAAGATGCCGATCGAGTAAATCTGTACCTCGCTCTCACGCACCGCACGCCGCAGCTCGCCATCGGTATAGCGGCTCCTGTTATCCCCGCCATCCGAGATGATCAGCAACGCCTTGCGCTGATACTTCGCCGTCTTCAGCTTGTTCACTCCCAGGTACACCGCGTCGATCAGCGCCGTGCGCTTCTCCGGCTTCAGCATCACCATGCGCGCTTCCACATCGTCCACATCCGACGTGTAGTCCACGATGATCGCCGGCCGGTCATTGAACCCCACCACGAAGAACTCATCCTGCGGATTGCAGGTCCTCAGAAACTCGCTCAGCGCCTTGCGGGCACGCATGTACTTGGACTCCATGCTTCCGCTCAAATCGAACACAATGCCGATCGTCAACGGCGCATCCTGCGTCGCGAACGTCTTGATCTTCTGCGGCACGTTGTTGTCGGTGAGATAAAAATTCTCGCGCTCCAACCCCGTCACTAGCCGGTTCATCGGATCGGTCACCGTCGCCGGCACCAGCACCAGGTTCACATCGACGTGAATATTCGATCCCGGCGCCGACGTCGCCCGCTTCGCGATCTCATCGCTGCCAGTGATCACCGGCCGTTCGTCCTTCGGGACCGTCGGAGCAGGAGGCGCCTGTGTATGCACATCCCCCAGGGGATTCTCTTGCGCCGTCACTTGCAGCCCCACCACCAGCACTAATCCAACCAAACAATTCAGGGACCAGCGCGCCGTCTTCATTCTCTTCGAGCGTTCTCTGCATTCCATACCGCAACCCCGCAAACATCCGGCCCGACACCGTCGAACCACAACACTACCGCATCTCAGCCGTTCCCTTACAGTTCTAGACGCTTACGCCCCTTAAAAGGGCTGCCCAATTGTCAAATCCTTGTAACCCCGTACCATTCCGAGCGCAAGCATCAATCCCCTCTCCGCACCTTACCGCTAACATAGGGTCGACCGCCTCATGCCCACCCCCTCTAAATCGGCGACCAGCTCCACGTTCCTCATCCTCACCCTCGCTGCCGCCGCCATGGCGGCACTGCTCGCCTTCCTTCCTGCCGCCGGACACGACCAGCTCTGGTGCTTGTACGTCGCCCGCCATGCGCTGGATGGCTCCCGCCTCTACGGCCCCGAGCTGCTCGAATCCAACCCGCCGCTCATCATCTGGCTCTCAATGCTCCCCGCGTCTCTCGCGCACCTCACGCATATCCCCGCCCCAGCCATCGGCAAAGCCCTCGTCGTCCTGCTCGAAGCTCTCATCGCCGCGGTCTGCCTCCGCCTGCTGCCCCGGGTCAGCCGGACACAAATCATAGCCCTCGCCTTCGTATTCGTCACGCTCTTCAACGTCGTCCCCGCCCGCGACCTCGGCCAGCGCGACCACCTGCTCGCCCTCCTCTGCCTGCCCTACATCCTCCTCGCCGCCCGCCGCGCCGAATCTTCGGTCAAAACCACCTCAAACTTTTCATCTCGACCGGAGGCCGCGCCGTTTGCGGCCGCAGCGGAGAGACCTGCTTCTCCGGCCCGCACCGCCACAACTACTCCATTGGTCGCACCTTCCCCACAAACGGTTGCGGTAACCACCGCAACCCTCATCGGCCTAACCGCCGGCATCGGCCTCGCCCTAAAACCCCACCAGGCCCTCATCCCCATCGCCATCGAGCTCTACCTCATCCTCCGCCACCGCAGCCTCCGCCCTGTCCTTCGCCCCGAACCCCTCGCCATCCTCGCCGTCGCCGTCGCCTACCTCACCGCCATCCACACCATCACCCCCGACTACCTCACCACCGTCCTCCCTCTCCTCCGCGACACCTACTGGGCAGTCGGCTCACTCTCACTTCCCCAACTCATTCTTCAGGCCCCCCAGCTCCACCTCCTCGCAACCGCCGCCCTGACTCTCTGGATCACCTTCCGCCGCCGTCCTTCTGTTGGCTGTTCGCTGTTCCCTGTTCCCTGCCTTCTCGTCGCCGCGTCCGCCTCCACCCTCGCCTACTACCTCCAGGGCACGGGCTGGTACTACCAGCAGCTCCCCGCAATCACCTTCTTCGCCTTCGCCCTCGCATTCCAACTCCTCCCACTCCTCGACCACCCACTCCCCACCTGGACACCCAAAGCCGCGCTGGCGCTCTCACTCCTCGCCCTCGCGCTCACCACGCACTTCATGAATTACCCCTTCACCGAAGCCCGCAGCTTCCCCATCGAAACCCCCGACCCCGCCTTCTTCGACCACCTCGCCCCCGGCACCCCCGTCGCCACGCTCACCACCACAGTCGACTACACGGTCATGCCCGCCGACCGCTTCCACCTCACTATCGCGCAGCGCTACCCGCACCTCTGGCTCCTCCCCGCCATCCTCCGCAATGAAGACCCCGGCCCCAACCCTCCCCGCCACCTCATCCCTCCCGCCCGCCTCGCCGAGCTCGACCGCCTTCAGCACCAGTTCATGACCGAAGACCTCGCCCACTGGCAGCCGCAGCTTGTCCTCGTCGAACGCTGCAACCAGCCTCCCGGCTGCCAGCTCCTCGAAGACCGCCGCGACGACATCCTCACCTGGTTCCTCCGCGACCCCACCTTCGCAGCCGAATGGAAGTCCTACACCTTCATCGGCACCCGCGGGCGTTACGATGCCTACGCAAGACTTTCCCACTGAGAAACCTCATGTACGTCCTCGATCAACTGGTCTCGCGACTCAAACTTCATTACGGCGCCATCCACCCGCCACCCGCTCGCGGCCCATTTGAGCTCATCCTCTGGGAGAACGCCTGCTATCTCCTGACCGACGAACGCCGCAAGGAGGTCTTCGACTCCCTACACCAGCAAGTCGGCCTCAATCCGGCCGCCATTGACAACGCCCCGGACGAGATCCTCCTCCCCCTCGCTACGCGCGGCGGCATGAGACCTGAAACCCGCGTCTTCCGCTGGCGGCAGATCGCCCGCATCACCCTCGATCAGTTCGGCGGAAACCTCGACTCCATCCTCACTCTCCCTCTCAGGGAAGCCCGGCGCGCGCTGAAGCAATTCCCAAACATCGGAGATCCGGGCGCAGACAAAATCCTGCTCTTCTGCGATATCGCCTCGACCCTGCCGCTTGAATCCAACGGCCTCCGCGTCCTGGTCCGCATCGGATACGGCCGTCTTCAGAAGGACTACGGTGCCACATATCGCTCCGTGCAGGCTGACCTCACTCCCGATCTCCCGGACTCCACCGCCTTCCTCAAGGAAGCATTTCTGCTGCTCCGAACCCACGGACAGACTCTCTGCAAAGATAAGCAGCCGCTCTGCCACCAATGCCCGGCCGCACGTGGATGCGATTACGCCGCGCAACGCGCCGCCTCCTTCCAGCTCCCGGTGCGTTAACCGTAACGCTGTGGAATTTTTCCCCTCGTACAATCATGGTATGGCTCGTCTTTACCCCTTCCGCGCTCTCCGTTACGACACCAACCGCGTCAACCTGCACGACGTCGTCACCCAGCCCTACGACAAGATCTCCCCTGAAATGCAGGACGCCTACTACGCGGCGAGCCCCTACAACCTCATCCGCGTCATCCTCGGCCGCAAACTCCCCGCCGACACCGACAGCGAAAACGTCTACACCCGCGCCGCCGCCACGCTGAACCAGTGGCGCAGCGAAGGCATCCTCCGCGAAGAAGCCGAGCCCGCCCTTTACGGCTACTCCCAGACCTACACCGTCCCCGGCACTGAAGAAGTCCGCGAGCGCCGCGGCTTCATCGCCCTCGGCCACCTGTACGACTACGCCGACCACGTCGTCTATCGCCACGAGCAAACCTTCCCCAAGCACAAGTCCGACCGCCTCGCCCTCTTCAAGGCCACCCGCGCCTACTGCGAGCAAATCTACATGCTCTACTCCGACCCTACCTTCACGGCCGAGCAGCTCATATTCGGCGGTAAGGATGAAACCACCAGACCCGCCGACCTCGAAGTAACCGACGAGTACGGCGTCCTGCACCGCGTCTGGAAGCTCACGGACCCCGCGCTGATCCAGCAGGTCCTCGCCGCCATGGACGACAAGAAGCTCATCATCGCCGACGGCCACCACCGCTACGAAACCTCCGTCGCCTACATGCACGAGCGCGCCGCCGAACTCGGCATCGGAGTAGGTCCCGATCAGGGCAACGGAGTAGAAGGGGGCTTTAGCCCCCTGTCGCAGACCACCACGGAACCGGGCTTTAGCCCTGGCTCTAGAACTGCTCTCCCCACCCCCGCCTTCCCCGAAGCCGCCATGATGATGACCTTCGTCAACTCGGAAGCCCCCGGCATCACCATCCTGCCCACGCACCGCGTCCTCTTCGGCCTAGAAAACTTCACGGGCAAAGACTTCGCCGCCCGCGCCGCCGACTTCTTCGACATCCAGGAAATCCCCGCCACCGACGCGGCCATCCTCCTCAAGCGCCTCGCCGAAACCGACGGCGTGGCCATCGTCGCCGCCACCCGCGACGGCAACTTCCTCCTCCGCGCCAAACCCGCCGCCATCGACGCCGAACTCGCCGCCATCTCCCCGCGCCAGCGCGCACTCGACGTCGTCCAGCTCCACAAAATCCTGATCGAAAAAATCCTCGGCCTCGACGAAGCCACGGTCCGCGCGGGCAACAACATCCGCTACCTCCGCGAAGCCCCCGAAGCCCTCGCCCAACTCATCACCGGCGACGCCGACGTCGTCTTCCTCATCAAGCCGGTCACCCTCGAGCAGATGACGGACATCTCGCTCAACCTGGAAGTCATGCCCCAAAAATCCACCGACTTCTACCCCAAACTCCTCAGCGGCCTCGCCATGTACACGCTGGATTAGTTCACCCTGCGTGTCCTTGTCTTTTGTTGTCACTCCTTTTTTGTTGTCATTCCTTTTTTTGTTGTCATTCCCGAAGGGAATCTGCGTCCTCAGCCGCACAATTCCGGGTGGCCCATCCTTTCGCGCCTTTTGCGAAAGGGTGGGGTGAAATCCGAAGCCTTGAACAAGTGACCTGGGCGGCTTTCTCTCTTTAGAATTGTCATTCCGCAGCGAAGCGGAGGAATTTGCTTCTCGCCCGCAGCCGCACAACTCCGGGTGGCCATCCTTTCGCGCCTTTTGCGAAAGGGTGGGGTCGCACACCCGTCGGCCATTCAGGAGTTGAGTACGTCGGCATCGCGAGTCCCCACACGAAATGAGCCGTCCAGGCCCCCTCCCGCTGGGCGCTCGGTCTTACCTCGCATCTTCCTCATCAGCAGGCCGATCAGCAGCGCAATTGGTCCGCCAATCCCGAACCCCACGGCCAAACCCCATTCCTGTCCAAACGTGTCGATCTCCGCATGCTCAGGATCATCTTCGGAATACACCAGGCTCACGTCTTGCCCTACCGAAAACCCAGGCGGGTTCGCCCCACTTCCCGAATGAATCGTATGCACTGTGCCCTTAGCCGAGAACCTAAATACCGGCGCATAGCTCAGAGTCTTCGCTCCGTTCACCTCGGTCACATGTTCGTCCAGCTGAATCACCTTCCCGGTCGCGTGCACTGCATGCTTCAAAAACGAAACTTCATACAAGCTCATACCAGCGGCGAGAAGAATGAATATCGCACCCGCGCCGATTAAGCCCCATTGAAAGCAAAACAACCACTTTTGAGGGAGCCCGGGCATATTCATTCTCACCGCGAAATCCCCTCCACCGGCGAGCTCGCCGTCGCATACAGCTTCTTCCCCATCCTCCCGGCCTCAAACGCCTCTCTCCCCGCCTCCACGGCCTTCTTCATCGCCGACGCCATCAATACGGGCAAGCGAGCCCCAGCAATCGCCGTATTCAGCAGCACCGCATCGAACCCCATCTCCATCGCCAGCGCCGCATCGCTCGCCGTCCCCAGCCCGGCGTCCACCACCAGCGGCACCTCCGTAATCAGCTCGCGCATCATGCGCAGCGTATAGCGGTTGGCAATCCCCAGCCCGGTCCCGATCGGCGCTCCCAGCGGCATCACCGCCGCCGCGCCCACATCGATCAGCCGCTTTGCAAACACAATGTCGTCCGTCGTATACGGCAGCACGGTGAACCCTTCCTTCACCAGCACGCGCGTGGCTTCAACCGTTGCCTGAACATCCGGATACAGCGTCGCCAGGTCGCCGATCACCTCGATCTTCACCCAGTCCGACAGCCCCACCTCGCGTCCCAGTCGCGCCGCCCGGATCGCCTCCTCGGCCGTGTAGCAGCCGGCCGTATTCGGCAGCAGAAAGTACTTCTTCGGATCGATGAAATCCAGCAGCGACTCCTTCGCGCGATCCAGCTCCACCCGCCGGACCGCCACCGTCACCATCTCCGCACCGGAGGCCTCAATCGCGGCCCTGGTCTCCGCCCCATCCTTGTACTTCCCCGTCCCCACAATCAACCGCGAACCAAACGTCCGCCCCGCAATCACCAACTCACTCATGCCTCCATCCTAATTCGCCAGCGCCTCGTCTTTCTGTTCCCTGTTGGCTGTTGACTGTTCGCTGCCCTCCAAACACAAACGGCCCGCCCCCGAGGGACGAGCCGTTATGCGGTGATCTGGTGGGATTGACTTGAGGCATCCGTTCTCGGATGGGCCTCGGAGGACTTCACAAAACTGCGAAAAGACCTTCAGGTCTAGAGCAACGAATGCTCTAAGCCTCAGTCACCTCACGTGTTGTACAACTGGAACAATCAATTTTCATAGGCTTGGACCATCCTCCTTTCCCGTGTTGAAAATAGATTACTGCTTGGTTAACCCCATGTCAAATCGCACCAAACCGCCTCGCGAACCCCCGCTTTCAGTCCCCCGAAGAGGGCAGCCATCCCCGTCCCCGGCCCACTTTCAGCTTCGCAGTTGATCCCCTAAACCCGAACCGAACCCGTGGCGCTCCTTCGCGTCCTTAGCGTCCTTTGCGTTCGCCGTTGCATTCACCGCCCCGAACACCCGCTCCCGATCACATCCCTGCAGCTGTCAAGCCCCCACCGCTGTGGAAAACCCACAATACCCGCACCAGCACTGACGATTGCAGCTGCAGCATCCTGCATATTTTCCGTCGCCAAACGGTACAATTAATGAATGGACGGGCCACCGTTCGGCAGAATCTGGTCGAGCTTTTCTCCAGCTCCCGTCCCCCCGTCCTAAGCCCTTTGTTATCCATATTTTACCGATACCCCCACCTTAACCCGTTTAGAATCCACCATTTGGGTTAAACAGGGGGGAGGGGGGGTATCGCCCACGTCCGCCGGTAGCCACCACGGAACCCCTCCAGCACCTCCCCTTACCGTCGGCGGCTACACTGAAACCAGTTCCAAATGACACCCTCAGCGCTCCTTCGCAATCTGCCGCTCGTTCTCTGCCTGCTCCCGGCCGCGGCCCTGCACGCTCAAAACGGCCCGCCGCAACCAACCTCCGCCGACCAGAACAACCCGCAGCCCGAACCACTCACCGTCTTCCCCCACCCGGACAGCGCGCCTTACCTCATCTCCGGACAGGTCAACATCGTCTTCCAGGCGCATCCGCGATTTCACTCGCCCTACCAAGGCCCCAGCTCCATGCTCGCGCGCGGCGAGTACAAAGTTTCGATGGTCGGCACGCTCTTCCTCGGCCTCCAACTCCACCACAACCTCCGCTACAACACCGATGCCATCTACGACGAGGAGTCCTCCGGCGGTCGCGGCATCTCCGAAGCCCTCGGCCTCGCCGGCTTCACCAATCTCGACGTCGTCCGCAATCCCACGCTCGGCTCCATCCCCTACTTGGCGCGCGTGCAACTCCACCAGACCATCGGCTTCACCGACAAGATGGTCGACGCCCAGCGCACGCAATTCTCCCTCGCAACCCGCGTGCCGGAAAGGAGATTGGACCTCCGCGCCGGCAAGCTCTCCATGCCCGACATCATGGACATCAACGGCCCCGGTTCCGACTCGCACCTCCAGTTCCTCAACTGGACCGTCGACAACAACGGCGCATGGGACTACGCCGCCGACACCCGCGGCTACACCTACGGCCTCGTCACCGAGTACGACGACGCGCAGTGGTCGGCCCGCTACGTCCTCGCCCTCATGCCCACGGTCGCCAATGGCACCGACCTCGACTGGAACCTGCGCCGCGCCCACGCCGACAACATCGAGCTCGAGTACCGCCGCCTTCCCCTTGGCCGCTGGCTCTCACCCGAGCGCAAGGGCACCATCCGCGTCCTCGGCTACATCAACCACGCCAACATGGGCGTCTACCGCACGCAAAACAACCTCGCTATCGCCGCACATACCACGCCCGACATCACTGCCCACGCCCCGCGCACCACTATCAAGTACGGCCTGGGCCTCAACTTCGAGCAGGAGCTCTCTCCCGACCTCCGCATCTTCGGCCGCTTCGGCTGGAACGAGGGCCAGCACGAAAGCTACGCCTACACCGAGGTCGACCAGACCTTCGAGCTCGGCGCCGACCTCGCCGGCAAAGGCTGGCATCGCGACAACGACAAGGTCGGCATCGTCGGCGTCTCGAACGCCATCAAGCGCGACCACCAGCGCTACCTGGCTCTTGGCGGCCAGGGTTTCCTGCTCGGCGACGGCCGCCTCAACTACGCGCGCGAGGACATCCTCGAGGCCTACTACAACGCCCACACATGGCGAGGCCTCTTCACCACGCTGGACACCCAGTTCGTCGCCCACCCCGGCTACAACCAGGACCGCGGGCCAGTCGCCGTCTTCACCGTCCGCACCCACGTCGATTTTTAGCCCCTGAACACCAAAACGCCTCAGGCCGCGTCTTTCTCCGGAAGTTAGGCGTCAGTACCTGCACGATTCGTGCCGATAGCATCACAATCCAAATCTGAACGGGACACCGCAATCAATATGACCGCTGCCACACTGAAGCTCTTCCGTCAGACGCACCTTTACATCGGCGTCTTCATCGCTCCGGCCCTGCTCTTCTTCGCCCTCACAGGCGCTCTGCAAACCTTCAGCTTCCACGAAGGCAGCCACGCTCCCGGCTACAACCCTCCCGCGTGGATCGCGACCCTCGCCCAACTGCACAAGAACCAGACAACAAAGATCGGCGGCAAGAAACCCTCCGGCCCTCCACCATCCGCGCAGCCTGCAGCCGAGTCCGTGCAACACCTCGCTCCAGCACCTCCCAAGGCTCCTCCGCCGCAGATCACCAAGTGGAAGCAACACCTTCCCATGAAGATCTTCTTCCTGCTCGTCACCCTCGGCCTCTTCACCTCGACGCTGACCGGCATCACCATGGCCTACAAATACAACAGCAACAAGAAGGTGGTCACCGGACTTCTCATCGCAGGCGTCGTTATCCCTCTATTGCTTCTGAGGTTTTGAAGTGCGAGCGGACGGTGCAAGTTGAGAGCGATCTCTCTATGTGCGGCGTGATTTCGCGACGGCAGAATTTCAGCACCTATACTGACTTCAGTGTTCATTCAAGGCAGCAACGCGGTGGTCCTGTATTACGTTTTGGTGTTTGGATTCCCCATCGCAGGCCTGCTTCTGGGCAGCTTTCTGAACGTCTGCATCGTTCGCCTGCCATTCCACGAAAGCGTCGTCACACCGCGTTCTCACTGTCCCCGCTGCCTCAAGTCAATCCGCTGGTACGACAACATTCCTCTACTCAGTTGGATATTCCTTCGAGGCCGTTGTCGAGACTGTCAGGCAGGCATTCCGTTACGGTATCCGATGGTGGAATTAGCGGTTGCGTTGTGGTTCGCTGCCACCGCTCACCAGATAACCCTCGCGCTGAGGAATATTTTAAGCTATGCGATGGAGCGTGATGTCCCGACAGGCATGTGGGTCGACGCCGGAACTTCCGTTCTCGCTTTCGCCATCCTCGGATTCCTCCTCATCGGCCTCCTCGTCATGGACTGGCAATCCCACACGCTTCCCGACGCCTTCACCCTCACCGGCATCGCCATCGGCCTGTTCCTCATCTGCATCCAGGCCATCTTCCTCGCGCCCGACGAAGCCGCCATTCACCTCGATTCGCACTCGCTCCGCATGTCCAGCCCCGGCTCATTCGTCGAGCGCGGCAACGTCTTCCTCACCGGCCCCGAGCACCTCATCTTCGGCCGCGTCGCCGCCATCCTCGGCGCCACGCTTATCCCGCTCGCCATCCGCTGGCTCTACAAGCTCGTCCGCGGACAACAAGGCATGGGCCTCGGAGACGTCAAGCTGATGGCCATGATCGCCGCCTTCCTGGGCTTCTGGCCGGCGGTGCTTGCGTTCTTCCTAGGCTGCCTGTTCATCTTCCCGTACGCGCTCACGCTGCTCATTCGCAAGCGCGCCACCAGCGCCACACAGCTTCCTTTCGGCAGCTTCCTCGCCGCCGGCGGCCTCGTCACGGCACTCTTCGGCCCGCCGCTGCTGGAGTGGTACCGAAGCTTCCTCTAGAACGCCGCTCACCCGTGGTGCCGGAGAGCCTGGACAAACAACACGATCCCGACGCACACCACTCCCGCGTGAACATACCGCAGGAACGCGTCACCGCGCAGCCGGTGATTGAGAAACCGGCCCAGAAAAATAGCCGGAACCGCCGCAATCAGCGACACCAGAAAGTAATGCGTCACTGCTGGAACCCACAGACCCGCCATCCAGTAGCCCACCATCCCGACGACGCTCGCAGGAAGAAAATACCCCTGCAGCGTCGCGCGGAACTGCGGCGGAGACCATCGCCGCATCGCTCCATAGATCACCAGCGGCGGCCCGTTCATCCCGTAAGCCCCGCCGAGGATGCCGGCCACAAACCCGCAGCCAAGCAACCATGCGCGGCTGTCGGTCTCCAGCCGCGGAGGCCGCGCTCCAAGCAGAAAGTACCCCGAAAACATCGCGATCACGATACCCAGCGTCGCCTTCACCAGCTCCTGGTGCGCGCTTTTCAGCAGCCAGATGCCGGCCGGAATCCCGGCGAACGTAGGCGCCAGCAACCAGCCTGTGCTGCGCAGATGAATCTTGCGCCAATCCTGGACCACGACCACCGCGGCGATCGTGATCGAAAGCAAAACCGCCACAGGCGCGGCAACCTCGATCGGAAGAACCAGGGCAAGCAGCGGAACCGCAATCAACGCTTCGCCAAACCCGAATGTCGATCGCACGATTGTCGCAAAGAAGGCGATCAGCAGAACCCGCAGGGTGAGGACGTCCATTGTCTCCTTATCCGCACTTCGCGAAAGTCCGGTCGGCCAACCTGATTCTATTCCGCACCCGTGTGCATTTCGGGTATGCGCTCACGCCCGCACCATGCTCCTCCTTGACTCTTGACCGCCTCACTTCTAGTCTAAAAACTGGCCATGTCGACGACACCCTATATCTGGCAATACCTTCCCTTGGTGCTCCAAATCCTTGTTGCTCTCGGCATGGCCGGTGGCATGGTGGCGGCATCGTTCTTTCTCGGCAAACACAAGCGCTCGCGCACCAAGCTCGGCGCGTACGAGTGCGGCATGGACCCGGTCGGCGACGCACGCGGCCGCTTCTCCGTCCGCTTCTACATGGTCGCCATGCTGTTCATCCTGTTCGACGTCGAAGCCGTCTTCATGCTGCCCTGGGCCGTCGTCTACCGCGAGCTGAAGACCATCACCGGCAAGCCGCTCTTCGGTTTCTGGGAGATGCTGGTCTACATCGGCTTCGTCGCCGTCGGCCTCTTCTACGTCTGGAAGAAGGGCATTCTCAACTGGTCCAACGACAAGGCTGACCTCTAAACACCATGGCTGACGAACAAAAAGATCCGCTTCCCCTCTCCTCCACGCCGCAGGCCGCCTTCGGCACCGAAGCCGTGACCGAGGCCCTCGCCGCGAAGCCGCCCTTCCGCGCCGCCATTGACGCGATCAGCGCCATGATCACCGACGCCAAGTGGGACCGCGGCGAGCTCACCCTCACCGTTGCGCCTGCCTCCATCGTCCCCGCCTGCGAAGCCCTCAAGGCCGCCGGCTACAACTTCTTCGAAGACCTCACGGCAGTCGACTGGCTGCCCACGGAGCCGCGCTTCCAGCTCAGCTACTCGCTGCTCTCGCACAACTTCAAGCAGCGCATCCGCCTCATCACCCGCGTCTCGGAAGGCGAGCCCGTCAGTTCCATCACCGGCGTGTGGCCTGCGGCCAACTTCTACGAGCGCGAAGTCTTCGACCTCTTCGGCGTAAACTTCCCCGGCCATCCGCGCCTCACCCGCATCATGATGCCCGACAACTGGAACGGCCATCCGCTCCGCAAGGACTATCCCGTGGAGGGATACCGCTAATGCCCCCTGTAGCCGACGAACCCGAAGTTATCCGCAAACCCTTCGACGCCGCCCCTCAGCGCGACACCACCGGCGCGACCCTTAGCACCTTCCGCAACGCCGAGGACATGATCATCCCCGGCATCGAGGACGTCGTCGAGTCCTCCACCGGCCACCACGCGCCGCACGGCAGCGACCCCGTCTCCAACCAGACGATGATCCTCAACATGGGCCCCCAGCACCCGTCGACGCACGGCGTGCTGCGGCTCGTGATTGAAGTTGACGGTGAGACCATCGTCTCCCTCGCACCCGACATCGGCTACCTCCACACCGGCATCGAGAAGACCTGCGAAGCCAAGTTCTACCAGCAGGTCATCCCGCTCACCGATCGCATCGACTACCTCGCGCCGATGGCTAACAACCTCGCCTACGCCCTCGCCGTCGAAAAACTCCTCGAGCTCGAAATCCCCGAGCGCGCCCAGGTCATCCGCGTGCTCTTCATGGAGCTGATGCGCATCAACTCGCATCTCGTCTGGCTCGGCACGCACGCCATGGACATCGGCGCGCTCACCGTCTTCCTCTACTGCTTCCGCGAGCGCGAACAACTCCTGCGCATCTTCGAAGCTGTCAGCGGCCAGCGCATGATGACCAGCTACATCCGCATCGGTGGCCTCTCGCTCGAACCGCCCCCGGGGCTGATGGACACCATCAAGGCCTTCCTCGACGACTTCCCCTCCAAGATCGCCGAGTACGAAGGCCTGCTCAACAACAACCCGATCTGGATCTCGCGCCTCAAGGGCGTCGGCTACCTCTCGCCCGAGGACGCCATAGCCCTCGGCGTCACCGGCCCGCCGCTGCGCGCTTCCGGCATCGACTTCGACGTGCGCCGCGACATGCCCTACTCCGGCTATGAGAACTACAAGTTCAACGTCCCGGTCTCGAACGACTGCGACGTCTGGGCGCGCTATGTTGTCCGCATGGACGAAATGCGCGAGTCGGTCAAGATCTGCCTCCAGGCGCTCGCCAAGCTGCCCGCGCTCGAAGGCCAGCCTCTCACGGCCCACGCGCCGAAGATCATCCTGCCCGGCCGCGAAGAGATGAAGACGCAGATGGAATCGCTCATCCATCACTTCAAGATCGTCACGGAAGGCTTCGCGGTTCCGCCGGGAGAAGTCACCAGTTCGATCGAAGCGCCACACGGCCTGATGACCTACTACGTGGTTTCCGACGGCACCACCAAGCCCTACCGCGTCCACATGCGCAACGCCGACTTCGCCAACTTGCAGGCGCTCGAAGTTATGTGTAAAGGAAGGCTCATCGCCGACGTTGTGGCTGTTATCGGATCTATCGATATTGTCCTTGGGGCTATTGATAGATGAGCTTGGAGAAGCGAATTCGCCTGTTGAGCATTTCCCTGATCGCTATCACCCTTGCGGAGATTTTTCTTGCTGTCCTGGACTTGCTTTCCGGACACACATTGGCTCGCGTCGCTCTAATTTACGGGCCTCAACTGCTGCTTCTTGATGGGTTCATACTCTCATCACGGCAACGTCTGAAGCGCGAATTGCACCTGTAAATGGAGCGCAGACTGGAGACTCGCCTCCATACCGAACTCTGGACCTCCTGGGCATCCCTGCTCCGCTCTTACGCAGCCGCCCACGGACTCAACGCTCCACAGCACGCCGTCGTCGAAATCAGTGCCGATGAAATCACGCTCCGCGTCGGCACCCACTGGCTCCGCTTCACAGCAACCGCTGTACAACACGACAACGCCTCACCCACACCATTCGCTCTACAGGAAAACGGCACCGTAACCATCAACAATCAACCCGCAGAAGAAATGGACATCGCCGCGGAACGCTTCGCGCGCGAGATGATGACCGCATGAACACCACCGCGGCCTCCGCGTTTTTCCTTCGCGTCCTCCGCGTTCGTCGTTGCTGTTGCACTCTAAATCGTTCCACCGCTGTAAACTGAGATAACGCATGGCCACCATCGCCTCCACCATCTTCACTCCCGAGCTCGCCGCCCGCTTCGACAAGCTGGTCACGCTCTATCCTCTCAAGCGTTCCGCGCTCGTCCCCATGCTGCTCTACGCGCAGGACGAAATCGGCTACGTCTCCGACGCCGCTGTCGCCGAGATCGCCCAGCGCCTCGACCTCCTCGAACTCGACGTGCGCAACGTGCTCAGCTATTACTCGATGCTTCGCACCGTTCCGGTCGGCAAGTACAACGTGCAGGTCTGCACCAACATCTCCTGCATGCTGCGCGGCGGCTTCGAGCTCCTCGACCACTGCAAGCACACCCTCGGCATCGGCCACAAAGGCGTCACACCCGACGGCCTCTTCTCGCTCGAAGAAGTCGAGTGCATCGGCGCCTGTTGCTGGGCGCCCGCCGTGCAGGTCAACTACGACTTCCACGAAGACCTCACGCCCGCAAAGATGGACAACGTGCTCGCCACGTATCGCGCCAGGGAGACGGCCTGATGCCGCTCCAGCCACGACCGATGATCGCGGAAGACCATCGCCGGCCATGTGGTGATCAGGTGACGCTCTAGTCTATGGAATCCACGCACGCGGAGGTCGGCGTTCCCGTTCAGACATCCCCTGCGTCGACCCTGCGCTACATGCCTGGCCTCGATGTCGTGCGCGGTCTGGCTATCCTGATGGTGCTTGTATTCCACGGGTTCCAGCCGCATGAACGCATCTTCGCTTCTCTTCCCCCGCACGCCGCGGCCTTCCTCACCAGTTTCGTTCGACTAGGACACTACGGAGTCCACCTGTTCTTCGTACTCTCCGGCTTCCTCATCACCGGCATCCTGCTGGACACGCGCACCGACGCTGACTACTACCGCAACTTCTACATGCGCCGCGCGCTGCGTATTCTGCCTGCCTACTGCATACTGCTCGCTGTGCTTTTCGCGATGCACCGCATCACCCCGGTCTTCCTTCTGGTTTGCCTGCTATACCTGTGCAACATGCCGGGGCTGCTTGGCGTCAACCCGCAGTACGGTCCGCTGTGGTCGCTTTCTGTCGAAGAGCAGTTCTACCTCACCTGGCCCTTCATTGTCCGCCGGCTCTCTCTTCGTCACCTCGCCATCTGTTGTGCTCTGCTCATCCTGTTCGTTCCGGTGCTGCGTTTTGTTCTTCTCTTCGGTCCACATTTTCTTCAGGACATCGGCATGAAGACCTGGGCTGTCATGGATTTCTTCGCGGCCGGCGGCTGTATCGCCATCGCAATCAGGTCCACCCGGCTGCGAGCGAAGATGCGGAAAGCAGTCGTTCCTCTCCTTGCAGGCGGTGCGCTCTCCTTCATTCTGCTCTGCTGCATCCCCATCCCCGCGGCCCCGGTCTTCCGGCGAGCCGTTCTCGCGGTCACCCTCGAGCCGTGGCTTTTCGGCTTCACCGGCATGGTGTTGTTCGCCTATCTCCATCCGGCTATCGCGTCCGGCCTTTGGGCCAGGCCCTTGGTGTTCCTGGCGAACATCAGCTACGGCCTCTACCTGTGTCATCAACTCATCTTTGATCTCGTCGAATGGCATTGGCCGTTCCACGCCATCGACGCACTCTCTCCCATCCCCCGCGCCCTCATCGTTTTTTTCGCAGAGGTGGCCGTTTCCATCGCGGTAGCTTGGGCTTCGCGCAACACTGTGGAAGCATTTTTTCTAAAGTTCAAACCAAAGCATCGCCGCACAACATATCCCGCAGCCGTCCCTGCGCAAGTAGTTTAGAAATCGCGTAAACTGGGCCATAGCGCAGAAATTACAGGAAACCGATGCCTACACTCGTATCCCATCCCGACGAAGTCAAAGTTATTTCGCGCCGCTTCGGCACCGGCGCCGCGGACATCGACAAATATATCGAGCAGGACGGCTACAAGGCCACACAGCTCGCCATCGAAAACGGCCCCGAGTGGATCATCAACACCATGAAAGCCAGCGGCCTGCGCGGCCGCGGCGGCGCCGGCTTCCCTACCGGCATGAAGTGGAGCTTCGTCCCCAAGCAGTCTGAGAAGCCCAAGTACGTCCTCGTCAACGGCGACGAGTCCGAGCCCGGCACCTGCAAGGACCACGTCATCTTCCTGCATGACCCGCACGCGGTCATTGAAGGCACCATCATCGCCGGCCTAGCCATCGGCGCGAAGATGGGCTTCATCTATCTGCGCGGCGAGTACCGCTACCTCCTCAACATCGTGGAGAAGGCCGTCGCCGAGGCCTACGCGCGCGGCTACCTCGGCAAGAACATCTTCGGCAAAGATGGCGTCGACTTCGAGATCGTCACCCAGACGGGTGCCGGCGCGTACGAGGTCGGCGAAGAGTCCGCGCTCATGGAGTCACTCGAAGGCAAGCGTGGCGTCCCGCGTATCAAGCCGCCATTCCCCGCGGTCGTCGGCCTCTACGGCGGCCCCACCGTCATCAACAACGCCGAGACCATCGCCAACGCCCCGCACATCCTGCTGATGGGCGGCGAGTCCTACGCCAAACTCGGCACCGAGCGCAACGGCGGCACGCGCCTGTTCGGCATCTCCGGCCACGTCGAGCGGCCCGGCGTCTACGAGCTGCCCATGGGCTACTCGCTGCGCAAGGCGATCTACGACGTCGCGGGCGGCATCCCCAACGGCAAGAAGCTCAAGGCCGTCGTCCCCGGCGGCGCATCCTGCCCCGTGCTCCGCGCCGACGAGATCGACGTCGGCCTCGACTTCGACCAGATGGCCAAGGCCGGCACCATGCTCGGCTCGGGCGGCATTGTTGTCCTCGACGAAACCGTTTCCATCGTCGAGTTCGCGCTCCGCACCATTCGCTTCTACCAGCACGAAAGCTGCGGCTGGTGCATCCCCTGCCGCGAAGGCACGGACTGGATCAAGAAGACGCTGACGCGCTTCCACGCTGGCGGCGGCAACAAGAAGGACATCGACAACATCCAATACCTCGCCGAAAACATGATGGGCCGCACCTTCTGCCCGCTCGGCGACGCCGCGGCCATGCCTACACTTGGCTTCGTCAAAAAGTTCCGTTCCGAATTCGAGGAGTACCTCGAAGGCAAGCGCGTCGACAATCCCCTGATCCAGATCCAACCATTCGGCGAGCCCGAACTTGTGGGATCGGCGCATTGAGGTCTGGCGAGATCATCCGGATACTGCTTGCTGACGGATGGTTCGAGGTAAAGCGCAGCGGAAGCCATATTCACTTCCGCCACGCGGTCAAATCGGGGTTGGTCATCGTTCCGTTTCATACCGGTAAGGATTTAGGCAAGTTGGCATACGCTATCTTTAAACAGGCAGGTCTGCGATGAAACGTAGCTATATGGTGGTCTACGAGCGCGTAGCGCAAGACAACTGGGGCGGGTGGGCACCGGACATTGGCGGCGCTGTCGGAGCGGGGGACAGCCTCGATCTCGCTCGCCAGAGTTTGCGCGAAGGCATCGCCATCCAGCTGGACGATCTCGCCGAGCGAGGATTGGAAGCACCGGCGGCAACATCCAAAGCTGTCGACTTCTCCGAGTTCGATCCCAATCCCGAACAGAGTCACTACGAAGTCGAATGGCTGACCGTCGACCTTCCTGAACTTATTTCACACGCCGGCGAACAAGCCAGGCAGGCAGCCTAAGGAACCCATGCCAGACGTATCCCTCTCCGTAGACGGCAAAAAAATCACCGCCCCAGCGGGCACACTGCTCATCGACGCCTGCAAGTCCGCGGGCATCGAAATCCCCGCCTTCTGCTATTACCCCGGCCTCTCGCTGCAGGCCGCCTGCCGCATGTGCGTCGTGCGCATCGAGAAGATGCCCAAGCTGCAGACCGCCTGCACCACCCCGGTCGCCGAAGGCATGATCGTTGCCACCGAGACCCCCGAAATCGCGCAGGCCCGCAAGGCCACCCTGCAGCTTCTTCTCGGCAATCACCCTCTCGACTGCCCCGTCTGCGACGCCGGCGGCGAGTGCGAGCTGCAGGACATGACCTTCAAGTACGGCGCGGCCGACAGCTTCTACGCCGAACCCAAGAACCACCGCGACGAGCAGAAGTGGTCGCCGGTCGTCTACTTCGACCGCCCGCGCTGCATCCTCTGCTACCGCTGCGTGCGCATGTGCGGCGAAGGCATGGACGTCTTCGCTCTCGGCATCCAGAACCGCGGCTCGTCCTCGGTCATCGCGCCCAACGTGCCCGCGCAGCTCTCGCCCGAACACATCCCCTCGCTCGACTGCGAGCAGTGCGGCATGTGCATCGACGCCTGCCCCGTCGGCGCGCTCACCTCCGGCGCTTACCGCTACAAAACGCGGCCCTGGGAGATGAACCACGTCGCCACCATCTGCACCCATTGCGGCGATGGTTGCAAGACCACCCTCGGCGTCCGCTCCGTTTCTGAAGGCTCCGAAATCATCCGCGGCGACAACCGCGACAAGTCCGGCATCAACGGCGACTTCCTCTGCAACAAGGGCCGCTACGCCTTCGACTTCGCCAACAACATTGAGCGCCTCACCTCCCCGCTCCTCCGCCAGCCCGACGGCAAGCTCAAACCCGTCTCCTGGGAAGAAGCCCTCACCTTTGCCGGCAAGCGTCTCCGCGAACTGCGCGACGAGCGCGGCGCGGACTCCATCGGCGTCATCGGCTCCAACCGCACCACCAACGAGGAGAATTACCTCCTTCAGAAGTTCGCGCGCACCGTCATCGGCACCAACAACATCGACCACCACCGCACCGCCGACTTCGTCGCCTTCGCATCTGCGCTCAGCCTCGCTCCCGGCCGCTCCGCCTCGCAGCGCGACGTCGCCAGCGCCCCCGCCATCCTGCTGATCGGCGGCGACCCCACCAACCAGGCTCCGCTCACTGCCTGGAACGTCCGCACCGGCGTCCGCCTCAACCGCGCCCGCGTCTACGTCGCCAACCACACCGACATCAAGCTCAAGCGCCAGGCCAAGGCCTTCACCGAGGTTCCCGAGTTCGGCTACGGCAGCTTCATCGACACCCTCTCCGGCGGCAACGAGTTCGCCGACGCCGTTCGCGGTGAAGAGAAGCTGGTCGTCCTCATCGGCAACGAAGTCCGCGGCGCCGATCTCCAGAAGCTCGTCGCTGCTCTGCCCAATGCGAAGTTCGCCTTGCTCGGCGACTACGCCAACTCGCGCGGCGCAGCCGACATGGGCCTTCTGCCCGACGCGCTCCCCGGCTACCAACCTCTCGCGGGCTCCGAACTCGCCAACGCGTACCAGACCTCCGGCAACCCCGGCCTCAACCTCGTCGAAATGTTCGACGCCGCCTCCGCCGGCAAGCTCGCCGCGCTCTACGTCGTCGGCTCGAACCCCGTCGCCCGCTACAACGTCGACCCGAGCAGCCTCGCCAACACCTTCCTCATTGTGCAGGACCTCTTCCTCACCGAAACCGCCCTGCTCGCCGACGTCGTCTTCCCTGCCGCGAATCTCTACGAAAAAGCCGGCTCCGTCACCAACTCCTACGGCGACCTTCAGCTCGTAGCGAAAGCCGGAGATAAGGCGGGCACCCGGACGGACTTCGAGCTCATTGTTCGCCTCGCCGACAAGTTCGGCCACGACATCAAGCAGCTCGTTCCCTTCGGCAAAGGGCTCCGTTCCGACATGGGCCAGAGCCGCGGCGCGCAGGCCGGTGAAGCCGACCGCCACGCCATCTGGCTCGTCGCCAACAACCTCGAGCCCAAGCTCAGCCCCTTCGATCCCTTCGCCGTGCTCGACGAAATCCAGCGCCTCGTCCCCGGCTACGACAAGCTGCTGCGCCTGCAACTACTCTCCGGCAACGACCAGCACATCGAGCCCGCCGCCGGCCTCGTCCAGATCGCCAACCGCAACGACCTCGTTCTGCCATCGAACGACTCACTTTTCACCTCGGGCTCCCTCACACGTTTCTCGCCGCAGCTTCAGGACGTTCAACGCCATCAATCCAAAGAAGTCGCTGACCACCTCGCCGCGGACTAACTCACAACTCAATACTCAAAACTCATCACTGAACAAAACCCGTACTTCAAAGCTCTACACAGAACAAAACGATTCACCGCAATCTCAACGATGACTCAGCCGACCACATTCTCAGTCTTCCTCCTCCTCAGCATCGTCAAGATCGCGATCGTGCTCGTCGTCACCCTGACGGCCGTCGCCTACACGGTGCTGCTGGAGCGCAAAGTCCTCGGCCGCATGCAGAACCGCTGGGGCCCATCGCGCGTCGGCCCCTTCGGCCTTCTGCAGCCTCTCGCCGACGGCATCAAGCTCTTCCTCAAAGAAGACATGATGCCCCTCGCGGTCGAGCGGCCGCTCTTCGTGCTCGCCCCGATCATCGCCCTCGGATGCGCTCTCGTCTCCATCGCCGTCGTCCCCTTCGGGGCGCAGACCCTCGTCACCTTCCGCGGCGCCACAATTGACATGACCCAGATCGCCGACATCAACATCGGCCTCCTCGTCATCCTCGGCATCACCTCCATCGGCGTCTACGGCATCGCGCTCTCCGGCTGGTCGTCGAACAACAAGTACTCGCTCTTCGGCTCCCTTCGCGCCACGGCCCAGGTCATCAGCTACGAGCTCGCACTCGGCCTCTCGCTCGTCGGCGTCGTCATGCGCGCCGGCTCACTCCGCCTTCGCGACATCGTCGACTCGCAGAGCCACGGCCACGGCGCGCTTGGCTGGAACATCTTTGGCGGCCTCCAGATCGTCGCCTTCTTCATCTACCTGATGGCCGCGTACGCCGAAACCAACCGCTCGCCCTTCGACCTCCCCGAAGCCGAGTCCGAGCTCGTCGCCGGCTACCACACCGAGTACAGCTCCATGAAGTTCGCCATGTTCTTCATGGCCGAGTACGCCAACATGATCACCGTCGCCTGCGTCGCCACCCTCATGTTCTTCGGCGGCTCATCCTCGCCCTTCGGCCACATGTTCGATAGCTTCGGCAACGGCTTCATCGCGCACACCGCATTCTCCATCTTCTGGTTCGTCGTCAAAATACTCGCGTTCCTTCTGCTCTACATCTGGGTGCGCGGCACGCTTCCCCGCTTCCGTTACGACCAACTGATGGGCTTCGGCTGGAAATTCCTTCTGCCCATCGCCATGATCAACATTCTCGCCACCGCACTGGCGCTCACGTTCCACGGCTAAGATTTACAATCGATCTACACGCAAGGTTAGAAGGACCACCGACAGCAACAATGCAAATTGCCCTGTTCATCATCTTCGGTCTGCTGGCAGTCGCCGGAGCACTCAACCTGCTCTTCCAGCGCCATCCCATCAACAGCGCTCTCTCGCTCGTTGTCGTGATGATGTCTCTGGCGGTGCTCTACTGGTCGCTCGGCGCGGAGTTCCTCGCCGCCGCACAGGTCATCGTCTACGCCGGCGCCATCATGGTGCTCTTCGTCTTCGTCGTCATGCTGCTCAACGCCGGCGAAGAAGAGCGCACCCACGGCTCGAAGATCGCCTACATCGCGGGCATCCCCGGCGCGGCCGCCATCTTCTGCCTTCTGGCCTTCGTGTTCCTCAAGAACAAGACCGCCCTCGGCAACACCCAGCTCGGCGGCTATCTCTCCACCGCGACCAACAACATCCGCGACCTCTCGCACGTGCTCTTCACCAATCTGCTGCTGCCCTTTGAAGTCACATCGATCCTGATCCTCATCGCGATCCTCGGGGCCGTCGTCCTCGCCCGGAAGGAGCTCTAGACGTGAGGACCATCACTCCCGCCGTCATCGCCATTGCCGTCGTTATCCTCCTCATCGCCGTTTCGCTCTGGATCTACGTCAAGGGCAAAAAGAAGAAAGGGGAGCTCTAGCGCATGGTCCCCATCGCCTGGTATCTCGTCCTCGCCGCGATCCTGTTCTCGATTGGCATCGCCGCCTTTCTCATCAAGCGCAACGTCATCACCATCTTCATGTCGATCGAGCTCATGCTCAACGCCGTGAACCTGACGTTCGTCGCTTTCGCGCACATGTGGCACCAGGTTTCGGGACAGATCTTCGTCTTCTTCGTGATGGTCGTCGCCGCCGCCGAAGCCGCCGTCGGCCTCGCCATCATCATCGCGCTCTTCCGCACGCGCCAAACCCTCAACGTCGACGAAGTCAACCTGATGAAGAACTAGTTTTATTTCGCGCCCTTTGCGTTTTTCCTTAGCGCCCTTTGCGTCAAAGCTTTTGCTCTTGCTCTCCGATCCACCGCATTGCTCATGAACCTAAACCTGCTCTGGCTCATCCCGCTGCTTCCCTTCGCCGGCTTCCTGATCAACGGAACCATCGGCCGCAAGCTCCCGCGCGCCGCCGTCTCCACGGTCGCGCTGCTCTCCACGCTTGCACCCGCGCTCATCGTCCTTAAGCTCTGGATGTTCATGACCGCACCCGGCGCCGCGGAGTCCTACACCGTCACCAGCCGCGCATGGATCGCCATCACCGGCTTCCAGGTCAACTTCACCCTCGCAGTCGACCACCTCACCCTCATCATGCTGGGCATCGTCACCGGCGTCGGCTTCCTCATCCACGTCTACTCCACCAGCTACATGGCCGAGGAAGACGGCTACTGGCGCTTCTTCGCCTACCTGAACCTCTTCATGTTCTTCATGCTGGTTCTGGTCCTCGCCGAAAGCTTCCTTCTGCTCTTCGTCGGCTGGGAAGGTGTCGGCCTCGCGTCCTACCTGCTCATCGGCTTCTACTTCAAGAAGGACTCCGCCGCCAACGCCGGCAAAAAGGCCTTCATCGTCAACCGCATCGGCGACTTCGGCTTCCTGCTGGCGATGTTCCTGCTCATCCAGCACTTCGGCTCGCTGAGCTTCTCGAACGTCTTCACCCACATCAGCGCTCTCCCTCCCGGCGCCATCTCGTGGATCACACCCATTGCCCTTCTCCTCGTCCTTGGAGCCGCCGGCAAGTCCGCGCAGATCCCGCTCTACGTCTGGCTTCCCGACGCCATGGAAGGACCCACACCCGTCTCCGCACTCATCCACGCGGCGACCATGGTCACGGCGGGCATCTACATGGTCGCGCGCTGCCACGTACTCTTCGACCGGTCCCCCGCGGCGCTCACCGTCGTCGCGATTATCGGCGCAGCCACAGCACTCATGGCCGCAACCATAGGCCTCGTACAGCACGACATCAAGCGCGTCCTCGCCTACTCCACCGTCTCGCAGCTCGGCTACATGTTCATGGCCTGCGGCGTCGGAGCCTACGAGGCCGGCATCTTCCACCTCATGACCCACGCCTTCTTTAAGGCGCTCCTCTTCCTCGCCGCGGGCAGTGTGATCCATGCACTGAGCGGAGAACAAGACATGCGCGTCATGGGTGGCCTGCGCAGACGCATCCCCATCACGTTCTGGACCATGACCGCTGGCGTCGTCGCCATCGCCGGCATCCCGCCCCTCGCCGGCTTCTTCTCCAAGGACGAGATCCTCTACCAGACCTTCATCTGGGACAACCCACTCGCCAAGCTGCTCTGGTTCGTCGGCCTCTTCACCGCCTTCCTCACCGCGTTCTACATGTTCCGCCTCTGGTTCAAAACCTTCTTCGGCGCTCCGCGCTTCGACGAGAACGCCCTGGCCCACGGCCACGGATCCCACGACGACACCAACCTCGCCGCGGTCCACTCCCACTCCGACACAAAGCTGGTCATGGAAGCCGAGCACGACTCCGGCCAGGCCGCCAACGCGCACGGCGTCCACGAGTCCTCGTGGATCATGCTGCTGCCGCTTGTCATCCTCGCCATCCTGTCGGTCATCGGCGGGTGGGTCGGCGTTCCCCTGGCCTTCGGCGGACACAATGAGTTCGAGCACTTCCTGCACCCCGTCTTCTCCTCTGTAGCCGAGCACGCGCTCCCTGGCCACGTCGTCACGCGCGGCCCGGAGATGATGCTCGCAGTGGTCTCCGTACTAAGCGCTCTGCTCGGACTCGCCGCCGCATGGTTCATGTACTACCGCAAACCCGGCACGGCCGCCGAACTCGCGCGCAAAGCCGCTCCCGTGTATTCGCTCCTCAGCCACAAGTACTGGGTCGACGAAATCTACGGCGCGCTTATCGTCAGCCCGCTGCTCACCTTTTCGCGCTACATCCTCGGCGGCCTCGTCGACGCCGGCATCATCCAGGGTGCAGGCTCCGCCGCCGGAGGCACTACGCGCGGCCTCGGCTCCATCGTCCGCCGCATGCAATCCGGCAACATCCGTTCCTACGCCGGCTGGCTCGCTCTCGGAGCCGCCGCCGTCATCCTCATCACGCTCTTCGGCCGTCACCCGTTCCACCCATGACCTTGTCATCCTTCGCCGCAGGCGGAGGACCTGCTTCTGCACTTGCTGTTGCTTTACTTCGCGAAACTTTGCTTCCTTTGCGACCTTTGCGTCAAAGTTTTTGCCTTTGCTTTTAGAACCACCACAGGATTCAAATGAACCTCGACCACTCCATCCTGACGCTCCTCCTCCTCGTCCCGCTCGCCGGCGCGGGCGTGCTCGCGCTTCTGCCCGAGCACGAAGGATCGAAGGCGCACCACTGGGGCGCGCTCATCGTCACGCTCATCACCGTCGGCCTGACGCTCCATCTCCCCTGGCACTACGCCTACGCCGACCACACCGCTAACGGCTTCCAGTTCGAGATCAACCTCCCCTGGATCGCCAACCCCGCCATCCGCTACCACCTCGGCGTCGATGGCCTCTCCATGTGGCTGGTTGTGCTCGCAGGCATCCTCGCCCCACTCGGCGTGCTCGCTTCCTGGAACGCCATCAAGACCCGCACCAAGACCTTCTTCGTCCTGTTCCTGCTGCAGCAGGTCGCGATGCTGGGCATCTTCGTCTCGCTCGACCTCTTCCTCTACTACGGCTTCTGGGAGCTCTCGCTCGTTCCCATGACGCTGCTCATCGCCACCTTCGGCCGCACCGAAAACCGCCGCCGCGCCGCCATCAAGTACTTCCTCTACGCCTTCATCCCCTCAGCAATCCAGTTGGTCGCGATCGTCTGGCTCTACGCGCGCACCGGCACCTTCGACGTGCCCACACTGCAGTCGCTCGCCGCCCAGCACGCCATCTCGCCGAACGCCCACGCACTCTGGCTCGCCTCGCTGGCCTTCCTGATCGCCTTCGCCGTCAAGGTCCCCATCTTCCCCCTGCACGGATGGCTCTCGGACGCCGTGACCGAAGCGCCCACAGCCGCCGTCATGGTCCTGGTCGGCAAGCTCGGCCTCTACTCCATGCTGCGCTTCAACTTCGGCATCTTTCCCGACCAGTCGCGCCACATCGCCCCGCTGATGATCGCGCTCGGCGCCATCGGCATCGTCTACGGCGCGCTCAACGCGCTCGTCCAGAACGACCTCAAGAAGCTCGCCGCCTTCTCCACGCTCTCGCACGTCAGCTTCATCATCCTCGGCATCTTCACCTTCACTGTCGCCGGCATCGACGGCGGCACGTTCCAGATCCTCAACGAATCCCTCATCGGCGCCGCCCTCTTCATCCTCCTCGGCCTGCTGTACGAGCGCTACGGCACATATGACATGCGCGACTACGGCGGCCTCGCCGCGCGCCACCCCTGGATGGTCACCTCCTTCGTCGTCACCGGGCTCGCCGCGGTGGGCCTGCCCATGCTCAACGGCTTCGTCGGCGAGTTCCTTATCCTCACCGGCACCATGCAATCCGCCGTCGCGCACCACGTCCTCTGGACAGTCGTCGGCACCACCGGCGTCATCTTCTCCGCCTCTTACGCGCTCTGGATGATTCAGCGCGTCTTCTACGGCAACCTCGGCGTCCGCCCCTCCGAAGTCTCCGGCTGGGACCTCACTCTCCGCGAACACCTCGAACTCTGCCCCCTCGCCGCCCTCTTCCTCATCATGGGTCTGCTCTCGCCCTTCTGGACCAAGTCCATCGACACCTTCGGCGCCGCCGTAGCCGACAAGCCCGCCATCTTCAATCCCGGCGGTATCAAGCACATCGAAACCGAGACCTACGGCACGACAGCCGCTCCATCCTTCGTCGACCCCACCCTCGGCGCCGCCGCCCAGGGCAAACCCGCCCCGACGACCAACCCGGGAGCCCACTACTAATGACCCCCAACATCCTCTCCCTGCTCCCCGAGGCCATCCTCACCATCACCGGCATCCTGGTCATGCTCATCGAGCCACTGATCGCCCCCGGCCGCTCGCGCAAACCGCTCGGCTGGCTTGCCATCTTCGGCGCCGCCCTTTCCGGCCTCGCGGCCTTCTACCAGCTGCGCATCACCAACGCCAGCGGCCCCATCACCGGCTTCTACAACACCGTCCAGGTCGACGCCTTCTCCGTCTTCTTCCATCTGCTCATCGTCGCCGTCGTCCTCGTCACCCTCCTCGGCTCGCTCGACTACTTCGAAGACCCCATCACCCACGCCGGCGAGTATTTCGCCCTCGTCCTCTTCGGAGCCACCGGCATGATGTTCATGTCCAGCTCGGTCGAGCTGCTGATGGTCTTCATCGGCCTCGAAATCTCCTCCATCTCCACTTACATCTTGGCTGGTTTCAGAAAAGGCCAGGCCACGGCCTCCGAATCATCCCTCAAGTACTTCCTCCTCGGCTCCTTCGCCACCGCCTTCTTCCTCTACGGCATCGCCCTCTGTTTCGGAGCCACCGGCTCCACCAGCATCGCGGTCATCGCCAGCGGCCTCGCCACCACGCACACACCGATGCTCGCCTGGCTCGCCCTCGCGATGATCGTCATTGGCCTCGGCTTCAAGGTCTCCGCCGCCCCCTTCCACGTCTGGACGCCCGACGTCTATCAAGGCGCCCCCGCCCCCGTCGTCGGCCTGATGTCGACCGCGCCGAAGGCCGCCGCCTTCGCCGTCCTCCTCCGCATCCTCTACTCCGGCTTCCCCATGTACCAGCACCGCTGGGCCGCCCTCATCTGGATCATCGCCGTCATCTCCATGACCGTCGGCAACCTCGGCGCGCTGCTCCAGACCGACGTCAAGCGCCTGCTCGCCTACTCGTCCATCGCGCACGCTGGCTACCTGCTCGTCGCCTTCACCGCCTTCGGCGCCGACGGCATCTCCGCCGCCTGCTTCTACACCGCCGCCTACGCCGCCATGAACGTCGGTGCCTTCCTCGTCCTCGCCCAGATCTCCGGCTTCGGCGAGGGCGCACGCTCCATCGACGACTTCACCGGCATGGCCCTCAAACGCCCCGTGCTCTCAGCCCTTCTGGCCTTCTTCCTGCTCTCACTGATCGGCATCCCCTTCACCGGCGGCTTCTTCGGCAAGTTCTACGTCTTCAACGCCGCCATCCACTCCGGCAACATCTGGCTCGCGGTCATCGGCCTCGCCAACTCCGGCATCGCCTGCTTCTACTACCTGCGCCTTCTGGCCGCGCTCTACTCCCGCCCGGTAGTCGAAGACGCAGCCGACGTGCTCATCCCGCCCCCGGCCCGCATGTTCTCCCCGGCCGCCGGCCTCGCGCTCGCCGCCACGGCACTCGCGACGCTCGCCCTGGGCATCCTGCCCGGCCGCATCCTCCACCTGGCCCAGCGCTCCAGCCCAGCCCCGATCGCCGTCGCAGCCCCGCTCTCACCGCCCCAGTAGGGCCGCCGCACCCAGCACAATCCCGTGGCGAACCTTCGCGTACGTAGCGTCCTCCGCGTTCGCTTCCCGGTACAAACAGAAAGGCCTCCGCTGCAGCGGAGGCCTTTCGCATTCAGCAGCTTACAAAGCTTACTTCACGTACAGGAAGATGATCACGAACGTGAACAGCGCGAGCGACTCGATAAACGCCAGGCCAAGAATCAGGAAGGTAAAGATACCAGGGCGAGCGCCCGGGTTCCGCGCCAGTGCTTCTGTCGCGGAGGCGGTCGCCTTACCCTGACCGAGACCGCACAGGCCCGCAGCCAGCGCCATGCCGAGACCGGCGGCAATCGGAGTCCAGGGGCTGACCGGTTGGCCTGCCGCCTGCGCATAAGCCGGCGTTGCCAGAAGCATCGCGGCCAGAGTCATGAAGAGATATTGCAGTTTACGCATTGTGTTGCTCCTTGCCCCCATAATCTCGCCGCCAGTGGGTGGTTGAGGCTCACCGTACTGGCCCCCTCACGCTGAACGGCGGAAAACACACCGCAGAGAGGGAGCACCCCTCCACAGGATCCTGCATCGAAGCCCCATGCTGCCGGCTCCGAAATTCTTCGGCCACAACAAACCTGTTCGCTGTTGGCTGTTACCTGTTCGCTGCTCTAATGATCGTGCGACACCGCCAGCGACAGATAAATCATCGCCAACAACATAAATACATACGCCTGCACCACAGCCACGCCAAGATGCAGCCCCAGGAAGACCAGCGGAATTCCAATCGGCACCAGCGAGAAGAACGCCAGCGTCAGCAGATCGCCCGCAAACATGTTCGCGTACAAACGCACCGTCAGCGACAACACACGCGCGCAATGCGAAATAATCTCGATCGGGAACAGCAGCGGATAGAGCCACCACACCGGCCCTAGGAACTGCTTGATGTACCCCGGCCCATTCACGCGCAGACCATGGAAGTGGTAGTAGATGAACGTCACCAGCGCGAGGCCCAGCGGCACGGCCACATTCGCGGTCGGCGATTCAAACCACGGCGACGCCAGTCCCAGCAGATTCGACAGCAGGATGAACAGCAGCAGGACCGTGAGGTACCCGGTAAAGCGCTCAAACCCATGCCCGATGATCTGCTCGCCCTGCTCCGAAACGAACTCGTGCGTCATCTCCGCCATGTGCTGAATGCCACCCGGGGTCTCCACGCTCAGCGACGCCCGCACGGTCAGAAAGTACGCAACCAGCAGCAGGAAAACCAGGAACTCCATCGCCACGGCATTGGTAATCGGTGCCTGCGGATACGCCGGCGTCACATGCACGGCCGCCAGCAGTTTATCGACAGGCGCAGCGAAGAGCTGATTCAGAAGCTTGGTAAAAAATAATTGTGTTGGCATATAAAAAATAAACAGAAGGGTTCTTGATTTCCCGCTAGACCGTCCAGCTTCTCACCAGTTTTACGGCCTCAAAAGTGAGCGCAACAACACCCAGTCCAAGCCCTACGGCGAGTGCAATTACAGAACCATTCAGAAACTTAAGACTAACATAAAGCACCACAATCGAGAGCCCCAGCCTGAGGAAGAACCCCGTCAGCACCAGCCCCATTGGACGCCCTTTTCCGCCGCCATCCATGCGCACCATCACGGCGCTCATCAGCCGCGTCCACTCCCACAAGCCGGTGCCCGAAATCGCCGCGCCCACCAGCAGCAGCACCGCGCTGCGCCACCCCAGCTTCCACAGAACCAGCACAGCGGCCACCGCCGCCAGCACCGCCAAGACACGGACCGCCCGCATCAGCGTGGAGCGCGCGTCGGCGTCGCTGAAGTTCTCAGGTGGCTGCATCAACCGTCCCTTTTCATCTGCCGCTGAGCGGTCTTATAAATCTGCACGAACCCGGCCACCGCTCCCAGGATGATGCCCGTCACCGCGATCCACCCGGTATGAAAGTGGCGGTCCAGCCACGCCCCGCCCAGCGCGCCAATCACGCACGCCGCCGGCAGCACCAGCGCAGCCTGCACCATCGACTCGGCCTTCACCAGGTCGTGCAGCCCGCCACTCTTCTTTCCCTCATCGGCCATCGTCCCAAACCTTACCACTTCCCTCCCCGAGACGACCACTCCATCACCGCCACAATCCCCCACCGCGCCCACCTAGAAGGCAAACGCAACGGTCGCCAAGTACGCCAAGGTCCGCAACGAACCCCGTGGCGTCTCCTTTGCGTCCTCCGCGTCCTTTGCGTTCGCTTTGCTCCTCGCGCCTCCGCCGCATCGCTATACTTAACCCTCGACACATACAGTAAAGCGAGCCTCCTCTTGTCTCAGTTTGAAAGCCAATTCGAAGAACGTCTCTACAGCGAGCGCCGCGAGAAGCTCGAAAAGATCGCCACCCTCGCCGCAAAGTCCGGCCTCTCTCCCGCGGAAGCGATCTACCCCAACCACTTCCGCTTCTCTCCCCCGGACATCACCGTCCGCGCCATCAAGCGGCAGTACGACTCCCCCGCCGCCCCCGTCTCCGGCGAGCAGCTCGAAGCCGAGAAGCCGCACATCGCCATCGCCGGCCGCATCGTCGCCATCCGCCTCCAAGGCAAGGCAGGCTTCGCGCAGCTGCTCCAGGGCGGCCAGCGCCTGCAGATCTACGTCCGCAAAGATAACGTCGGAGACGACGCCTTCGAGCTATACAAGCTCCTCGACCTCGGCGACCACGTCGGCGTCGAAGGCCACCTTTTCCGCACCCGCACCAACGAGCTCACGGTCCACGTCGAAAAGCTCACCTTCCTTGCCAAGGCCATGCTCCCCCTGCCCGACAAGTTCTCCGGCCTCGGCGACATCGAGCTCCGCTACCGCCGCCGCTACCTCGACCTCTTCACCGACAACGGCGACTTCGCCGAACCACAAGCCGCCGTGACCACGGAAGGAACAGGGGCCTCTCTTCCACCCCACCCCAACTCTGTCATCCTGAGCGAAGGAGCAGGGCTCCATCCTGCTCCGCAGCCGAAGGACCTGCACGACTCTCAGCCCCAGCCAGCCCCTTCCCCCCTTTCAACCACAGAGCCCGCCTCCACACCCGCACAAACCCGCCTTCCCGCCCGCGACGTGTTCGTCAAGCGCGCCCACATCCTCCGCTCCATCCGCAACTTCTTCGACTCGCGCGGCTACCTCGAAGTCGAAACCCCGATGCTCCACACCGTCGCGGGAGGCGCAACCGCGCGCACCTTCTCGACGCACCACAACGCCGAAGACATGAAGCTCACCCTGCGCATCGCGCCCGAGCTCCACCTCAAGCGCCTGGTCGTCGGCGGCTTCGACCGCGTCTACGAGATCAACCGCAACTTCCGCAACGAAGGCGTCGACACTACCCACAACCCCGAGTTCACGATGCTCGAGTTCTACCAGGCCTACGCCAACTACCACGACCTGATGGACCTCACGCAGGAACTCATCACGCAGGTAGCGCAGGAAGTCAACGGAACGACAATCACGAACTTCAACGGCAACGAGATTGACCTAGGCAAATGGACGAAGCTCTCCATGCGCGAAGCCATCATCAAGTTCTGGCCGGAGGAGTTGGGAGAGATTCCGGATCAAACCTTTCTCTTGGATGACAAGCTTTTCGTTCTCGTACTGGATCAAGCATTTGAGCGAGCAGGGTTTCACCCACGTAATGGGGTATTTAATTGGGATGGACCTGAGAATTACTTTCCCAAGAGCTTCTTGCAAGCTGCACAGATGCTCCATAAGGTCAGGAATGAGGTCGTTCACGGAATGCCCCTTGGCAAGGGTGTGACAGCACTATTTGAGATATTCAGCGAAGTGGTAAAGCCGCAACTGATTCAACCTACGATCATCTACGATTACCCCCTCGCCGTCTCACCGCTCTCCAAGGTCAAGCCCGACGAGCCCAACTGGGTCGAGCGCTTCGAGTTCTACATTGGAGGCTTCGAGGTCGGCAACGCCTTCTCCGAGCTCAACGACCCTTCCGACCAGCTCGCCCGCTTCGAAGCCCAGGTCGCCGACAAGGACCCCGAATCCATGGCCGCAGTCGACGAAGACTACGTCCGCGCGCTCGGCTACGGCCTGCCCCCCACGGCCGGCGAAGGCATCGGTATCGACCGCCTCACCATGCTGCTCACCGGCTCGCGCTCCATCCGCGACGTCATCCTCTTCCCCCTCATGCGTCCCCGCGCCGGCGAATCCGCCGCCGTTGCAATCGAGGCCGAACAACCCCACGGCGAATCCGCCGAGTAGATACTCCCCGGGCCCACCTCAGACGGTAGGGCCCGGCTTCAGCCGTGCCACAAAACACCACGCCAAAGGCGCTTCCTTGCTGCCGCAGGCCAGAGCGAAGGCGTAGCCGTAGCGACTGAATTGCCTTCTTCGGTTCGCCTCAACCGCAAGCGCTTCCTCTCCGCCCGGAGCCGCTCCCGCGGCTGTCAAGCCCCCACGCCTGTGCAAAACTCACAAACACCGCATGAACACTGGCAAATCGCCACTGGCGCCGCCTGCATATTATTTCCTGCTCAATAGCTACAATTAATGCAGACGATCCCAAACTGCCTTCGCCGTCGCAGATTTGGGTCAGCTATTCACGAGGCAAGTCGGCCGCGTTGCTTCCGCGGCGTATCTGCCTAAGTCCTTTGCTTGAAGGACTTTACCAATAACTCGCTCGCTATCTATACTTTAGCGATACCCCGGACGCAACTGCCTTGTTTCCATCACTTGACTAAGCAGGGGGGAGGGGGGTACCCCGCACAATCTCCGCGAACACCCGCAACCCCTCCGCCACCCGCTCCCACTCCGTCTCCCCGCCAAGACCAACCCGAACTGCGCGCGCCACCTCCGCGCCCGGCGCCGTAAACCAGTGCGCCCCGGTCACCAGAACACCCCGCTCCTCACAAATCGCCTCGCACGACTCCGCCGTCAGCCCACTCGCCTCCGGCAGCGTCACCCAGATGTGCCAGCTATTCGGCCCCGCAACCATCTCCAACCCCGAAAGGATTTCCACCGCCATCGCACTACGCCGGTCGCCTTCCACGCGCTTCGCCTCAATCACCGCCGCCAGCGATCCATCCGCGGCCATCGCGCATCCCAGACTCGCCAGCAGCGTCGAGCTCCCACTCCCGATCACCCGCAGTGCCAGCTCCGTCTCCGCGGCCAGCCTTTCCGGCCCAACCACAAACGCCGTCCTCAAACCCGGTGCAACGCGCTTCGACAAGCTCTCCACATAGAACGCCCGCTCCGGCGCGAGCGTCACATACCGCGCCGGTTCATCGGCCACAAGGAAGCCATAAGCCCCATCTTCGATCATCACCAACTCAAATTCGCGAGCAACCGCAACCATCGCCTGACGCCGCGCAAGCGACGCCATCGCACTCGTCGGGTTATGCATCGACGGCATCGTATACACCGCCGCAACTTTCTCCCGCTCGCACAACGCGCGCAGCGCCTCGGGGCGCATGCACTCCGCATCCAGAGCCACCGGCACAACGCGGCACCCCAGCATCTGCACCTGCCGCACAAACCACGGATACGTCAGCGCCTCCACCGCAATCGTCTTCCCCACCAGCCCCGCGCCCATCACCGACGCGAGCAGCCCATGATGCCCTGCCTCAGCAATGAACACGCGCTCGAACGGCATCCCAAGCCACGCAGCCGCCAGCCGCCGATTCTCCACGCTTCCGCCAAACGCCGGCAGCCGCAGCGACTCCGGCGCAAATCGATCCACCGCATCATGCAGTAACCGGCTCCACGTAGCGTCCTGTTCCGCCAGCACCGGATAATTGCTTTGCAAATTAATCGCCTTACTCATCCCAAAAGTCTACGTCGTCCTCCGCGTTTCTCCTCAGCGTGCTCTGCGCTCAAAGCTTTCCCTCCGCACCCGCGATAAACTCAAACCTGTGAACATTCTTTTCGTCGGCGACGTCTTCGGCGCGCCCGGCCGCCACATCGTCCGCGAGCACCTCCCACACCTCGTCGAAACCCACGCCGTCGACCTGCTCATCATCAACGGCGAGAACTCCGCAGGCGGCTTCGGCATCACGCCCTCCATCGCCGAAGAGCTCTTCGACCTCGGCGCGCACGTCATCACCACCGGTAATCACATCTGGGACAAGAAGGAGATCTTCGAGTACATGGCCGTTCCCGCCGACTCGCACGTTCGCGGCCGCCGCGTCCTCCGCCCCGGAAACTACGCAGCCACAACTCCCGGTTTCGGCGTCTACCAGGGCGAACTTCCCAACGGACAGGAGTACGCCGTCATGAACCTCCAGGGCCGCGTCTTCATGTCCTCCTGCGACGACCCCTTCCGCAAGGCGGACGAGTTGCTCACGAAGATAACCGCCAAGGTCATCCTGCTCGACATCCACGCCGAAACGACCAGCGAAAAGGTCGCGCTCGGCTGGTATCTCGACGGCCGCGTAACCGCGGTCCTAGGCACGCACACGCACATCCCCACATCCGACGAGCGCATCCTGCCCAACGGCACCGCGTTCCAAACGGACGTTGGCATGTCCGGCCCTTATGACTCCGTCATCGGCGTCGAAACCGAGCTCGTCCTCAAGCGCTTCCTCACCGGCATGCCGGGCAAGTTCGAACCCGCCAAGGGCAACCCCAAAATCTGCGCCACGCTCATCACCTGCGACGGCGGCACCGGCCGCGCCTCGCACATCCAGCGCTTCATGCTCGGCGAATAGCTAGAGCGCCTTCTCCAGCATCACGAACGCGAGGTCGTCCCTCAACGGCCTGCCCACGCTCAGGTCGCCATACGGAAACGGCTTTATCTCACCTGTGCGCGCGTAGCCGCGCCGCTCGTACCACGCTGTCAGAGATTCGCGAATATTCATAACCGAAATCCGTATCCGCTGCGCGCCGTTTTGACGCGCCACCTTTTCAGCTTCAGCAAGCAACTGCCGTCCAAGCTTCTTCTCCTGGGCATCAGGCCGCACAGCCAACAATCCGAGATACCACACGTCTTCGTTCATTGGCTCCATCCACACGGAACCCTGGAGCGTTCCTTCCGCATCGCGCGCGACCAGTTGCAGCGCTGTGGGCTTCTCGCTCAAATCGCGCTGCAGGTCTTCCAATGTGATCCGTGGACCTTCCATCACGTGAAACTCCTGCGCCCAACCCACGCTGCCGCGAAAGGCAGTATTCACCAGGCCCACAACCTCAGGCAGTTCAGCATCCTCGGCACGTCGCAACAACATAAGCATCGGTTGTACACGACGCTCTCCTGGTTGTCATTCCGCAGCGCAGCGAAGGAATCTGCTTCTACTCCGGCCGCTGCTGTTCCACTCTCCGGCACGACCAAAGTGCCTGCTCCCTGTTCCAGCTAGAATTATTCCGCCAATGAAAATCTCCTCCCGGCTCTCACGACGCTCGTTCCTGCAAACCGCAACCGCCGCAACCGTTGCCGCCACTCTCGATCCCGAGATCCCCGCTCTCGCTGAGCCGCCCACAAAGCCAGCAACGCTGCCCTACCCCGAAAACGGCACCCTCATTCCCGACGATGGCTGGCATCTCTGGCTCGACCGCGAAGCCAAATGGCAGGAAGACGACATCTTTCTCCCCGAAGACGTGAAGTGGGTCAATGGCGTGCTCCACGGCGGCAATCACGCGTTGCCCGTAAACGCCCCGACCGGCGGTTGGTCCGCGCTCACCGCCGCAGCCGGTAAGCAGGTTCTCCTTCCGACCACAGTCGAGCAGCACTTCTGGGGCGCAGCCGGCGAGCGCCCCTACACGCCCGAGGAGTACCGCTATGCCGCGCCCGCGCAAAACGCCTCTCCTCCCGCCGACGACAACATCCCGCAGAACGGCGCGTACTTCGGCGTCTCGTGGTGGTACCGCGCCATCGACATTCCCGCATCAATGCAGGGCAAACGCATCTTCCTGCACATCCGCGGCGCCCGCCTCCGCGCCGAGGTCTACCTCAATGGCAAGCTCTGCGGCTACTCCATCATGGAAGAGCTTCCCTTCGAAGCCGACCTCACCCACGCCGCGAATCCCGGCGGCGTAAACCACCTCGCCATCCGCCTCACCAACCCCTTCGGCCGCTTCGACTGGGTCGACGGCCTGAACGCCAAGTGGGGCCACGTCTCGCTGTACCGCTCACACGGATTCGCGGGACTTGATCGCGGCATAACGATCAGCGCGCACGATGAAATGCGAATCATCGATGCGTGGGTACTGAATGCGCCAGAGCCACGCCGGATAGACGTTCATATCACTATGAATGCTTCTATGGCGGAACTCACGGAAAAGCTTCCCCACCTCCGACCTCACCTTCTCGATTCAACAACCGGCAAAATACTAAAAGTTCAACAACCAGATAAGCCACAAACGACAACTAATTCACCTGATGGTCGCACTTACATCATGTCTTTCACCTGCCCAGATGCGACCCTCTGGGAGCTCGACAACCCCAAGCTCTACCATCTGGTGCTTGAATGGTTGCGTCCCGATATGACTCGGGGAGACATCCGCACCATCGCTTTCGGCTTCCGTTCCTTCACCGTCGACGGCCTAGGCACTAACGCCCTCTTCCGCCTTAACGGCCGACGCATCAAAATCTACACCTCCATCTCCTGGGGCTTCTGGGGACTGAACGGTCTCTTCCCCGTCCCCGAGCTTGCCGAGAAGGAAGTTACGCAGGCCCAGAAGCTCGGCCTCAACTGCCTCAACTTCCACCGCAACCTCGCCAAGGAAGAAGTCGTCCGCGCGCACGACCGCCTCGGCGTCCTCCGCTACATGGAGCCCGGCGCGGGCAAGATGGCCATCGGCAAACTCCCTGCCAACGTGCAGGCCAACGCCGCCAGCATCGTCATGGAAAAGCCCACCACCGCCGCCGAAAAGTTCGCGCAACGGTACATGTTCGTCAAGTGCGTCGAGATGGTGAAGGCCTTCCGCTCACATCCTTCCGTCATCGAGTACTGCCTGCAGAACGAGATTGGCGCGGACCTCAAGAACCCTGACACCATCGCCATCCTCGAAGCCATGCGCGCCGAAGACCCGAGCCGCTGCATCGTGCTCAACGACGGCTTCGTCGCCCCGCCGCGCAAGGCCGCGCAGGCGTGGTTCGAGCCGTGGAACGCGAAGCTCCACCGCTCCGACGAGGAAGAGTGGGGCGGCTGGTGGAACCAGCACCAGGGCGCAGGCGACCAGTGGTACGACGAGTTCTACAAGTCACCCACCGACTTCACCTACAAGTCTCCCGTGCGCGCACAGCTCTCCGAGTTCGGCGAGATGGAAGGCTGTGCGACACCCGACAACCACTCGCTGATGGTCCACCAGATCACCGACACCTACAAGCGCTACGGCGGCACCAGCTACGACCTCCGCGACCACCAGGAGATCATCGCCAGCGCCGACAAGTTCCTCGACAAGTGGGGCTTCCGCAAAGCCTTCCCCGCCACCGAGCGGCTATGGAACGCGCTCGGCAAAAAGTGCTACGAGACCTGGCAGAACTACCTCGAGAACGCCCGCATCTCCGACGAGCTCGACTTTGCCGCCATCTCCGGATGGGAGTCGACCGCCATCGAGAACCACTCCGGCATCGTCGACAACCTGCGCAACTTCAAGAGCGACCCCGCGCCCATCACGCAGACGCTGCAACGCATCCATCCTGTCGCCAAACAGCGCACAACGGTCGTCGCGCTAGGCGAATCCGCCACCTTCGACCTCTTCCTTCTCAACGACACCAGCAAGCCCGCTAGCGGCCCGCTGACGTTCTCAATGATCACGCCTAGCGGCAAGCGCACCGTTCTCAAAACACTTCCGGCACCAGAGCAAACGCCGGACGTCTTCAGCTACCTGCTACAGGAAGGCTTCGTCACACCGAAGCTCACGGAAGAAGGTCTCTACCGCTTCAAGTTCGCGATCTCTTCATCTCCAGCCTCGACGCACACCAAAGAACTTTGGGTAACCAAACGCCCTCGGTACGATGCCGTTGGAGGATTGCCATTCCAGATCGGCGTGTCAGGCATCACGCCCCTGTTACGGCAACAACTAGTGGACCTCGGTGCGCTCTTTCAGTTACGGGACTTCAAGCCGGGCGATCGCTACGACCTCATCATCTCTTCCGGCCTCACCTCCCACACAACCGGCGAACAGAACGTCGGTGAGACCACCGGCCTCGAAGCCGTGCCTCCGCCCATGAAGCCCGGCCACATCCCCGAGCCCGGCGAAGAAGCCATCACCCAGCAACTCGGCCATCTCCAGCGTGGCATCCTCGAAGCCGTCAAAGCGGGCACGCCGCTGCTCGCCATCCCGCAAGCCAACACGCTCTCCGACGGAGTCGCCAAGCAACTCGCCGATGCCGGAGCCTTCACCTTCAGCGGCAACGTCGGCGACTTCCGAGCGCCATGGATGGGCAACTGGTACTTCGTTCGCGGGCACGCGCTTTTCGCGGGCCTGCCCGTCAACCAGGCAATGGGCCTCTTCTACCAGGTCAAGGGACGCCAATCGAACGGCCTCATCATCGACGGCCCCAACGTGGAAATCATCGTCGGCTACTCCCGCGACCATGACCGCAAGATCGGCGCCGGCACCTTCACTACCTCACTCGGCAAGGGCAAAATCCTCTATCATCGCTGCCCTGATTTCCACCCCGTCCTGCAGCAGCGCTTCCTCGCCAACGCGTTAGGATGGCTCACGTCGAAAGCCTGATGCCACCAGACCCGTGGCGAACCGGTGTGTCCTCCGCATTTGCCTTCGCTACACTGAATATCTAAACGAACGACGCAAGGAGAACCAATGACCGGAGATCGCGAAAAAGACCTGCTCGACGCAGCCAATATGCTGATGGACGCCCGCCGCACCGGCGTCCGCCTCACCGACCTGCCCGAGAACCTCCGCCCCCTCAACATGGAGGAAATGGACTTCATCCAGGACGCCATGGCGGTGGCCTACGGCGACATCGGCGGCTACAAGATCGGTGCGGCCACCCCCGACGCCACACCCAGCTTCTCGCCCATGCCCGCCGTCTGGATCTCCACCAGCGGCAGCACGTTGAGCAGCAATCACTGGTACCGCATCGTCGAAGCCGAGATCGCCTTCCTCGTCGGCAAAGACCTTCCTCCACGCGACACACCCTACACACGGGACGAAGTTCTCGACGCGATGGAGTCCTGCCACCCCGCCATCGAAGTACTCGAAACCGCCTTCGTCGATCCCGCCGCAGCCAGCCCCAACAGCGTCCTCGCCGACCTCCAGCGCAACGGCGGGTTCTTCTACGGCCCGGCTTTCGCTGCCTGGCGCACGACCGACTTCACGCAGGAGCGGATCACCCTCGCCGTCGACGGCAGCATCCGTGTCGAGCGCACCGGCTCCAACACCTCCGGCGATTTCTTCCGCCTGCTCGTCTGGCTAGCCAACGAAGGCGCCACACGCACCGGCGGCCTCCATCGCGGCCAGTGGATCACCACCGGCTCGTGGACCGGCAACACGCCCGCAGCCTCAGGCTCTTCGGTCGACGCCGAGTTCTCCACCGCTGGCCGCGTCAACGTTCGCTTCGCCTAACCCCTTTTACCTGCACCACCTGAGCATCCCGCGTCCGTGCCCACGAATCTCACCAAAGGTCATACCGAGGTGGCCCGTGGCACGTCCCTATTGGAGTGGTCAGATACAAATTTCGCTGGTGTCGTTCGGCGTGAAGCTGTTTGTCGCGACCGAAGCGAAGAGCGAAATTCATTTTCATCAGATTTCCCGCCGCACCGGAGAGCGGGTGCGGCACCAGAAAGTCCTCGCCTCCGCCGTCGAGAACGCGCCCGACGAAGCCGCCGATCCCGTCGCCAAAGACGAGATCGTCAAGGGCTACGAGTACCGCAAAGGCGAGTACGTCACCATCGAGCCCTCCGAGCTAGAACACCTCCGCGTGCCCTCCAAGCACGTCATGGAGGTCACACAGTTCGTCAACGAGGACGAGCTCGACCCCGAGTTCTACGAGAAGCCCTACTTCGTCGTCCCCGAAAACGACGTCCAGGCCGAAGCTTTCGCCACCGTCCGCAAGGCCCTCATAGACACAAAAAAAGTCGCCCTCTCCAAAATCGCTTTCGGCGGCCGCGAGCACGTCGTCGCCATCAAGGCCGCCGGCACCGACACGCATCCCGGCATGATGGCCTACACCATGCGCTATGCCGCCGAACTCCGCAATCCCGAAGAATACTTCCGCGACGTGAAGAAGGTCGACGTCGACTCCGACTCCCTGGCGCTTGCCAAGGAGCTCATCAAGCGCAAGGCCGGCAAGTTCGACCCCTCCAAATTCGTCGACGGCTACGAAGTGGCGCTCAAGGAACTCGTCGAAGCCAAGATCAAGCACGCTCCCATTCCCACGGACGAAGAGGTCAAACCCAAACGCGCCCAGGTCATCAACCTCATGGACGCTCTGCGCAAGAGCGTCGCCGGCAAGAGCGACGAGGAAGCGCCAGCGCCCAAACGGACCGCCGCCAAAGCGTCGGACAAGAAGGCCGACACCAAGCGCGGCCTCTCGCTCGTCAAGAGCGCGCCCAAGCCCGCGCACGCATCCAAGACCGCACATAAGCGGAAATCCGCGTAGGAACTCCGCGCGTAGGGATTTGATAGATGGCTACGAAGAAAACGGCCCCAAAGAAGAGCAAGCCCGCCGCAAAGCGCACGCCCGCGAAATCCGCCTCAGCCAAATCGAAGGCGGCGAAGAAGCCCACTCCCACCGCTTCGGACACGGTCGACGAGCAGCTCGCGCGCTACCGCTCCATGCGGGACTTCCACATCACCGCCGAACCCAGCGGCGGCAGTAAGACCAAGCCTCGCCCCACCGGCGCGCTGCCCTTCGTCATCCAGAAGCACGCTGCCAGCCACCTGCATTACGACTTCCGCCTCGGCTGGAACGGCGTCCTCAAGAGCTGGGCCGTGGCCAAGGGCCCCAGCTACTTCCCCGGCGACCGCCGCCTCGCCGTCCAAGTCGAAGACCACCCCATGGAGTACGGCGGCTTCGAAGGCATCATCCCCAAAGGCCAGTACGGCGGCGGCACCGTCATGGTCTGGGACCAGGGTACATGGACGCCCCAGCCCGGCTACGAGAACGTCGACGCCGGCCTTCGCGACGGCAGCCTCAAATTCGTCATGCATGGCACCAAGATGAAGGGCAAGTGGACGCTCGTCCGCATGGGCGGCCGCGCCGCCAACGAAAGCAAGCCCAACTGGCTGCTCATCAAGGAGCACGACGAGTTCGAGCGCGGCAAGGACGATCCCTGCGTCACCGACGACTCCCCCAACTCCGCCGTCACCGGTCGCACCATGGACGAGATCGCCCAGCAGGAAGACCACGTCTGGAACTCCAAGGAAACTGTGAAATCCGGACAGGCGTGGTTCCGCCAACCCACAAAGTCCCAGCCCGAATCCGCGTCAACGAAAAAGCCGACCCTCCAGAGCCCCGCGCGTAGCGTCAAGTCGAAGGCGCCGCAACCCAGCTCATCCCGTTCAACTCCAAAGCTCGACGCCACTATCGCCAGCCTCCCCAAAGAAGCCCAGCCCACCTTCATCCCGCCGCAGCTCGCGCTCGAGGCCACCGGCCCTCCCGGCGCGGACGGCTGGCTCCACGAGCTCAAGCTCGACGGCTACCGCATCCAGGCGCGCAAGGACGGCGCGAAGGTCCAGATGCTCACCCGCAAAGGCCTCGACTGGACTCACCGAATCCCCGCCGTCGCCGCGGCCGTCGCCGCGCTCCCCGTCGCCAAGCTCACACTCGACGGCGAAGTCGTCGTCCTCGGCCCCGACGGCACCACCAACTTCGCCGACCTCCAGGCCTCTTTCCAGGAGGGCGCCAACAACCCGCTCACCTACTTCTGCTTCGACCTCCTCCACATCGACGGCCGCAACCCCCGCGACCTCGGCCTCCGCCAGCGCAAAGACATCCTCGCCCAGGTCATCGAGGGCCAGGACGATATCGTCCGCTTCAGCGAGCACATCGATACCGGCGGAGAGGCCATGTTCCAAAAAGCCTGCGAACTCCACGCCGAAGGCATCATCTCCAAACGCGCCGCCGCCCGCTACATCTCCGGCCGCAGCGGCGACTGGCTCAAATCCAAATGCCTCCGCGAGCAGGAGTTCGTCATCGCCGGCTACACCTTCTCCTCCGACGGCGAGGACCGCATCGGCTCTCTGCTCCTCGGCTACTACAGCAACGACAAGCTCATCTATGCCGGCCGCACTGGCACCGGCTTCACGCAGAAGATGCGCCGTCAGCTCAAAGACCAGCTCCACGCCCTCGAAATCGCCAAGCCGCCCTTCGATCGCCTTCCCGCCGAGGCCCGGCGAGGAGCCATCTGGGTCAAGCCTCAACTCGTTGCGCAGGTCCGCTTCGCCACATGGACCGCCGACGACCTCGTCCGTCAGGCCGCCTTCCTCGGCCTCCGCGAAGACAAGCCTGCGACAGAAGTCCGCCGCGAAGAAGCCACTGTCGCACCGCAACCCAAAGCCTCTCACCGCGTAGCGCCGGGTGTAGCAGCGAAAGCCGCCGTCTCAAAGTCGACCCACCCCAAATCCCTCACTCAGAGCGAAGGGCGCACCACAAAATCGAAGGACCTGCCAACCCGGCCGTCACCCGCAAAGCGCCCGAAGCACTCTGCCTCCGCCGCCCCAGCCTCGCCGCTCCCCATCCGCCTCACCCACCCCGACAAAATCCTCGACGCCGAAACCGCCCTCACCAAGCGCGAGCTCGCCGAGTTCTACTGGGCCGTCGCCTCGCGTATGCTTCCCCACGTCGCCCGCCGGCCACTCAGCCTCGTCCGCTGCCCCGAGGGCTCAGGCAAACCCTGCTTCTTCCAGAAGCATGTCAACCAAATGCTCCCTCCGGGGATCAAGGGCATCGACGTCCCCAACAAAAAGACCGGCGTCCTCGAGCCCTACATCACGCTCGACACGCCGGAAGCCCTCGCTGGCCTCGCCCAGATGGGCGTCCTCGAAGTCCATCCATGGGGCTCCCGCAACGACGACCTCGAGCACCCCGACCGCCTCATCTTCGACCTCGACCCCGACGAGTCCCTTCCCTGGAACGTCCTCACCGAAGCCGCCGCCGAGGTCCGCTCCCGCCTCCGCAAAGCCGGTCTCGCCAGCTTCCTCAAAACCACCGGAGGCAAGGGCCTGCACATCGTCGCGCCCATCGAGCCAACGCTCACCTGGACAGAACTCAAAGAGCTCGCGCACAACTTCGTCCTCGCCATGGAGCGCAAGAACCCCGCGCTCTACCTCACCAAGATGACCAAGTCGGCGCGCGCCGGCAAAATCTATCTCGACTACCTGCGCAACGAGCGCGGCGCGACCGCTGTCGCTCCCTACTCTCCGCGCGCCCGTTCCGGCGTCAGCGTTTCGCTGCCCCTCGCGTGGAAAGACCTCGATCTGCCGCAGCGGCCCACCTTCCGCGTCAAGGATTTCAGCGACTGGAAGTCGCGCCTCTCATCCGACCCATGGAAGACCATGCTCACTTTGCATCAAACGATTGAACAGGATGCGTTCCGTTAGACCCGGGGTTCACTTCCCGGCCAGTCACGAAAGGAATCTGTGCCCAAATCGCTCAAACGCAGCACCCAGGCCACCGCCGCCGAAACATCCTCCATCGACCCGACCTCCGCCGAGTCGTTGCTGGATGCAGCGCACCTCGGCCAGCGGATCCGCCGCCTGCGCCTCAAGCGTTCCATGGGCCTGGTCGAGCTCGGCAAGCTCACCGGTCTCTCCGCCAGCTTCCTCTCCCAGCTCGAAACTGGCCGCGTCGTCCCCACGCTGCGCAATCTCGCACGCCTGTCACTCGTCTTCCAGAAAGACCTCTCCTTCTTCTTCCAGACCGCCGACCAGAGCGTCTTCCGTATCCAGCGCGGCAAGGATCGCGTGCGCCTCAAGATGGGCGCGCCCGAACTCGACTACATCTCCGAAAGCTTCGGGATCCTCATCCCTGAAGGCGGCGTCCGCCCCTGCATGGCCGAGTTCATGCCCGGTGACCACAGCTTCCACCCCGACCTCTACTCCGGCGTCGAAATGGTCTACGTCACCGAAGGCGCGCTCGAGCTCGAACGCAACGGCGAACCTCACCTGCTCCGCGAACGCGACGTCGTCTACATCGGCGGCGAAACCCACCGCGTCTATCGCTGTTCGGGCGAGAGTCCTGCCAAGGCAATGATCATCAGCTTCCACGGCGAGCCCTCCCCGCAAAAGTCCCCCAAACGCCGCACCACCCCACCCTCCTAAACGCAACACCTCTCTCTGCAAAACAACCACCGCGCCTCCTCTGCGCCCTCTGCGTTTTTCCTCCGCGCCCTCTGCGTTCGTCGTTGTCCTTGCTTTTGCTCTCTCCCGCCTGCCCACCCATCTACCCCAGTTTCAAGCTGCTAGAATTACCCCTTGCTTCAGCAGGAGAACTCGCATGTCAGCAGCTATCGCAACCGACTTCGCTTCCACCACGGGCCCCGATCAATCCACCCCCGAAATCTCCCACTGGATTGCCGGCGCAAAGGTCTCCGGCGTGTCCGGCCGCTTCTCCGACGTCTTCCATCCGGCCTCAGGCCAAGTCCAGTCTCGCGTCCCTCTCGCCACCGACGCCGAAGTCGACAACGCCGTACAGGCCGCTCTCGCCGCCTTTCCCTCCTGGGCCGCCCAGCCACCTCTCCGCCGCGCCCGCGTGCTCTTCCGCTTCCGCGAAATCTACGAGCGCCGCATCGACGAAGTCGCCGCCCTCATCAACCGCGAACACGGGAAAGTCTTCTCCGACGCCAAGGGCGAAGCCACCCGCGGCCTCGAAAACATCGAGTTCGCCTGCGGTATACCGCAACTCCTCAAAGGCGAGTACACCGAACAGGTCGGTACCGGCATCGATAGCTGGTCCATGCGCCAGCCGCTCGGCGTCGTCGCTGGCATCACGCCCTTCAACTTCCCCGCCATGGTGCCGCTCTGGATGTTTCCCATCGCGATCGCTTGCGGCAACACCTTCATCCTCAAGCCCAGCGAGCGCGACCCCAGCTCCTCCATCCTGCTCGCCGAAATGCTCGAAGAGGCCGGCCTGCCCGCTGGCGTCTTCAACGTCGTGCACGGCGACAAGTCCGCCGTCGACGCCATCCTCGCGCACCCGCAGATCCAGGCTGTCAGCTTCGTCGGCTCCACGCCTATCGCCGAGTACGTCTACCGCACCGGCACCAGCTACGGCAAACGCGTGCAGGCGCTCGGCGGCGCCAAGAACCACATGATCGTCATGCCCGATGCCGACCTCGACCAGGCCGCCGACGCCCTCGCCGGCGCTGCTTACGGCTCCGCAGGCGAGCGCTGCATGGCTATCAGCGTTGCCGTCGCCGTCGGCAACCAGACGGCCGACGCTCTCATCGGCAAGCTCGAAAGCCGCATCGCCGACCTCCGCGTCGGCGACGGAGCACGCCCCGCCGAAGGCCAGCCCGAAGCCGACCTCGGCCCGCTCGTCACCAAACAGCATCTCGACAAGGTCACCAGCTACGTCGAGCTCGGCGGCACGGAAGGCGCAGAGCTGGTCGTCGACGGCCGCAAGAGTGCTCTCCCCCGCGGAGACGGCTTCTTCCTCGGCGCCTGCCTCTTCGATCACGTCAAGCCCGACATGCGCATCTACAACGAAGAAATCTTTGGCCCAGTCCTCGGCATCGTGCGCGTTAACAACTTCGAAACCGCGCTCCAGCTCATCAACGAGCATGAGTTCGGCAACGGCACCTCCATCTTCACGCGCGACGGCGACACCGCCCGCGACTTCACCCAGCGCGTCCAGGCCGGCATGGTCGGCGTCAACGTCCCCATCCCCGTCCCCATGGCCTTCCACAGCTTCGGCGGCTGGAAGCGCTCGCTCTTCGGCGACCACGCCGTCTACGGCCCCGAGGGCGTCCGCTTCTACACCCACATCAAAACCGTCACCGCCCGCTGGCCCACCGGCATCCGCAAGGGCGTTGACACGACCATGCCAACGCTGGGCTGAGGCAATTAGCCTTTCGATATAATCAAACCCGCAGGGAGGTTGACTCATGAGCTACGCAGACCAAACCTACGAAAGCGTGCTGGGCTTTCCTCCAACGCGACCCGCTGCTGAAAGAACTCCCGAGGAGCGGCGCGCATCTCTGGAAAAGTTCTTCGCCATTATGGAGAGCCTTTCCGATGAGGAGCTCGCCGACAATCCTTTGTCCGGACGACCGCTGAACGTTTCCATCCTCGATGACGAGCGTTCGGCAGACGCCGCATAGCGTGTATCTCCTCGATACGGATATTTGCAGTTATCTGATGGGGAACCGTCACTCCGCTCTCAATCGGAGACTGCGAGACACGCCTCCAGAGTTGTTAGCAATCTCAGCCATAACTCAGGGCGAAACGTGGTTTGGCTATGCCTACAAAGACATGGGCCTGCGCCGTCGCCTTGCTGCCGAAGCCTTCTTTGAATCGATACAAGTTCTCGATTGGCCGGCCAGCGCTGCGCCGATCTATGGTCGCTTGCGTGCGCTATTGAAGAAGGCTGGCAAAGACATCGGCCTGAACGACGTGATGATCGCTGCTCACGCAATCGCAATGGACGCCACGCTCGTCACCAACAACACGAGTCACTTCAGCCGAATTGGACCGCCACTCAGGATGGAAAACCGGTTGGACTAGACCACCACCAGGCAAGTCGGTAGTGGTCTAGCTATCCGACGTCACGCTCACCGTATCCCCCGCCACATCCGCCACGCACTGCGCATCCGCAATTCCCAAATGCTCATCCAGCGCCGCGATCCCGCGATCCAGCTCCTCCTTGCTCACGATCAGCGGCGGCGCGATCACAAAGTGCGACACCCAAGCCTGCATGATCACGCCATCCGCGAGCATCTTCCCTGCGATCTGATCCACCAGCAGCGGCTTGCCGGACACCTTATCCGTATACGTGTTGAACGGCTCCTTCGTCGTCCGGTTCTTCACAATATCCACGGCCCAGAACAGCCCCTTGCCGCGCACATCGCCCACGCACGGATGCTTCTCCTTCAGCGCCTTCAGCTTCTCCTCAACATACGGCCCAAGCTCCCGCGCGCGCTCCACAAGCCCCAGCCGCTGCATCTCGTGGATCGTCGCCACAGCCGGTGCCAGCGTCATTGGATGCGCCTCGTACGTATGCCCATGCGCGAAGTAATGGTCCTGGAAGAAGTCGCCAATCTTTTCCGACGTCGCGCACAGCCCCAGCGGAACATACGCAGACGTAATGCCCTTCGCCGTGCATAGAATGTCCGGCGTCACACCCCACAGGTTCATCGCGAACCACTCGCCCGCCCGTCCCCATCCGCTCATCACCTCATCGGCGATCAGCAGCACGCCGGTCTCATCGCAAATGCGCCGCAGCTTCGGCATGTACTCTTCCGGAGGAACGATCACGCCATTCGTCCCGACAATCGGCTCCACCAGCACCGCCGCCACATCGGTCTCGTTGCGGATCATGTGCTCCAGGTAGTCCGCGCACGCAATCCCGCAGCCCGGATACGTATGTTTGATTGGGCACTTGTAACAGTGCACCTCCGGCCCAAACAGAACGCCCTGCCCTTTGCCGCGGGGCTCCATCGCCCAGCGCCGCGGGTCGCCCGTCGCCGCGATGCTCATGCTCGTCGAGCCGTGATACGACCGATACCGCGCAATGATCTTTGTCTTGCCCGTATACATGCGCGCAATCTTGAACGCCGCCTCATTCGCGTCTGTCCCGGACGTCGTAAAGAAAAATTTATTCAAACCCTTCGGCATCACGTCCAGCAACAGCTTCGAGAGCTCCGCGCGCGTAGTCGTCGCATACCCCGGCATCGCATAAGCCAACTCCTCGGCCTGCTTCGCAATCGACGCAATCACCGCCGGGTTCTTATGCCCCAGGTTCACGCACATCAACTGCGACGAGAAGTCCAGATACTTCTTCCCATTCGCATCCGTAATGGTGCAGCCTTCTGCGTCGACGATGTGCATCGGGTTCCAGCCCTTCTGGAACCGCCATGTGCCGTAGTTCGTGTCGCGCGTAATCTGCACAACTTCCTGCGAGGTCAGCGTCGTGGATGGGATCAGTTCTTGCGTCTCTGTGGGACTCATCAGTATTGCCTTTCTGTTATGCGGAAACCGTCGCAGTACGAGCGCGGCCAGCAGACATCATCACGTAATACAAACCGCCGGAAAGAAAGAACCCGACGAACCATGCCATCTTGAACAGCGCATCGAGACTCGGCAAAAACCGCCCAATCAGCGCAGCAACAATGCCGACCGTCAGCGCGATCAGCGCCACGCCATTGAACCCGTTGCGGTACTCGTAAATGCCACCGCGCCGGTACAGCGCATCCACATCAAGCTTCGTCCGCCGCACCAGGAAATAATCCGCGACCATGATGCCCGCCACCGGCCCCAGCAGACCCGAGTAGTCCACCAGCCAGCCAAGATAATTATGCGAGCTCGCCATCAGCTTCCACGGCATGATCGCGAGCCCAAGCACGCCGGTAATCAACCCGCCGGTGCGGAAGCTGATGTACTTCGGCGCGAGGTTCGAGAAGTCGTTCGACGGCCCCACAACGTTCGCGCCGATGTTCACATTGAGCGTCGCAATCAGCAGCGCGATCAGCCCAAGAAACGCCAGCCACGGCTGATGGAACCGCCCCAGCAACTCCACCGGACTCCAGATCGGCTTGCCAAAGATCACCGCCGACGCCGACGTACACGCAATTCCGAGGAACGAGTACAGCGTCATCGCCACCGGCAGACCAAACGCCTGGCCTACAATCTGCGCATCCTGGTTCTTCGCATAGCGCGTAAAGTCCGGAATGTTGAGGCTCAGCGTCGCCCAGTAACCGACCATTCCCGTTAGCGCCGGAAAGAAGTAGCCGAGAAACGCGCCCGTGCTCGTGAACTTACTCGGCGCTGCCAGCATTGGCCCAAAGCCTCCCGCCTTACGCAGCATGAAACCCAGCAGCAGCGACGACATGATCACCATGAACGGCGCCGAGTAGCTCTGCAAAAACCGTATCGACTCCACGCCGCGCCACACCACCAGCATGTTCAGCAGCCAGAACCCGATGAAGCACACCCATCCGACAATCGGCATAGCCTCGGAGCTCGGCGCAAGAATATGTACCATCTGCGCAATCGCCATCCCGCCGATCCACGACTGAATCCCAAACCATCCGCACGCCACAATAGCCCGCAACACCGCCGGGATATTCGCTCCGCGCGTCCCAAAACTCGCGCGCACAAACACCGGAAACGGAATGCCGTACTTCGTGCCCGCATGCGCGTTCAACAGCATCGGTATCAGCACGATCAGGTTGCCCAGCAGGATCGTCCCCACCGCCTGCTTCCAGTTCATGCCACCCGCAATCAGCGACGAGGCGAGCATGTACGTCGTCACTTCCATCGACATCGAAAACCAGAGCGCGATGTAGTTGTACGTGCTCCACGTGCGCCGTTCCGGCAGCGTTGGCGCCAGGTCATCGTTGTACAACCGCGCGTCGGCGCCCGCTATGCCGTGCTCGCGCGGATGCTGCTCCGGCGCAACCGCTGTCAGCATCAGCCCAGCCCTCCCGCAGTGGCTTCGCGCTTCAGGAACCGCCCGCGCCCCACCGCGCCTACCCACTTGCCGTCATCCACCACGCGCTCTCCACGCGAGTACACATGCTTCGCGTTGCCGCGCACCTTCCATCCCTCGAACATGTTGTAGTCCGTGGCCATACACTGCGTCGCCGCCGAAATCGTATAGTCTGCATTCGGGTCCCACAGCATGATGTCCGCATCCTTACCCACAGCGATCACACCCTTCTGCGGCATCCCAAAAATCCGCGCCGGCGCCGTGCAGCTCAGTTCCACAAACTTCTCCGGCGTAATGCGCCCCGCATTCACACCGAAGTGCCACAGTATCTGCAGACGGTTTTCAATCCCGGGCCCGCCATTCGGTATCTTGCGAAAATCATTCTTACCCAGCGACTTCTGATCCGCAAACCTGAACGGACAATGATCGGTCGACACAACCGACAGCGACCCATCGTTCAGCGCATCCCACAGCGGCTGCTGATGCCGCTTCTCGCGCAACGGCGGCGTGAACACATACTTCGCCTCCTCCCAGCTCTTGCCCGGCATCTGCTCCTCAATCGAGAGCACAAGATACTGCGTACACGTCTCCGCCAGCGCCCGCGCCCCGCGCTTCTGCATAAACTTCAACTCATCCAGCGCATACTCATTCGAGAGATGCACGATGTACACCGCGCTCCCCGCCATATCCGCCAGCGCAATCGAGCGATGCGTCGCTTCGGCCTCGGCCTTCGGCGAACGCGACAGCGCATGAAAGTGCGGCGCCGTCTTTCCCTCCGCAATCATCTGCTCGACCACAATATCGATCGCGCTTCCATTCTCCGCATGAATGCAGCACAGCGTATTCAGCTTCGCCGACTGCTGCATCACCTTGAACATCAGCCCATCGTCAATCATCAACACGCCGGGATACGCCATGAACAGCTTGAAGCTCGTGATGCCGAACTCCGCCATCTCCTGCATCTCGCGCAGCCCGCGCGATCCATCGCCGGGCCCGAGGTCCGTCACCGCCATGTGCAGCGAGAAGTCCACGCAAGCCTTATTGTTCGACTTCCCCAGCCACGTCTCCAGCGCCTCGTGCATCGTATGGCCCTGCGACTGCAGCGCGAAGTCGATCACCGTCGTCGTGCCGCCCACCGCCGCAGCCTGCGTGCCCGTCGTATAGTCGTCCGCGGAAGTCGTGCCACCAAACGGCATGTCGAGATGCGTATGCACATCGATCCCGCCCGGCATGACCAGCAGCCCCGTCGCATCCACAACCGCATGCCCCGCCGGCGCAATGTCACCCGCAACCTCGCGAATGGTCTCGCCCTCGAACAGCACATCCAGTCGCTGCGAGCTATCCGCGCTCACCACAGTCCCGTTCTTGATCAGAGTTCCCATAAGCCGCCTACCTTTTGAAGAGCCAAGCAATGAAGCTAAAGAGATAGTAGAAGAAGAAGATATTCACGAGAACACCGGCGATTCCGCCGATCAGATTCGCGGCGTATGTGCCGCCACCATGCACTCCCGTCATTAGCATCATGACGATGTCCCCCGGCAATCCCACGAGAAACAGCCAATCGTTGTGAAAGTGCCACCCCGAAACGCTGGCGCAAGATAAGGCTGTGGCGCACACAATGAGAGCTGTGTTTCTTCGTTCAAAACTCCGCGCTGGTTTCGCGATCGACATCATCAATGATTTGGATTCCCTGCCTCAGCCGCGCCCATAGACACCAGCCCGGCAGCCGTACGCTCCGCCCACGTCTGCGCCGGCAAGCCATTCTCCACGCGCTCCATCGTGATGCAATCTTCCACCGGGCACACCAGCGAACACAAATTGCAGCCCACGCACTCATCCACATCCACGCGCGGAATCCTGTGCAGCGGCGTCACCGCGCTGTTCACGCCCGGTCCGCTCAGGTCGAGTTTCGGGATCGGCGTCGTCGCAATAATCTTCGACGACTCGCCGAGCACCATCGCCGGCGTCGGCTTGCCATGCGGGTTCGGCGCTGCATGAGCATAGCGCGGATCCGTCCCCGCAACCAGCTGCTCCATACCACCATCGGCGCGGTCCAGGTGGATGCACTGGTGCGCCCCATCCCAGCACGCCGTATAGCAAAGCTGGCACCCGATGCACTTCTCCGCATGGATCTCCGCGACCACCCGATAGTTCAGGTTCAGGTTCTTCCACTCGCGCATGTTCGGTAGCGAGAGCCCACGGAAGTCGTCGATCGTCTCATAGCCTTTGCCGCGCATCCACTCCAGCAGCCCGTCGGCCATGTCTTCGACGATGCGATAGCCATAGTGCATCGCCGCCGTACACACCTGCACCGTGCCCGACCCCAGCAGAATAAACTCCGCCGCATCCTGCCACGACCCGATGCCACCGATGCCCGACATCGGCAGCGCAGCCTCCGGATCCGACATCACCTGCTGCACCATGTTCAACGCGATCGGCTTCACCGCCGGCCCGCAGTAGCCGCCATGCGACGACTTGCCATCCACCTTCGGCCGTGGCTCCAGCGTGTTCAGGTCGATGCCCGTTATGGAGTTGATCGTATTGATCGCCGACAGCGCATCCGCTCCTCCGCGTCTCGCCGCGCGCGCCGGTATGCGTATATCGGAGATATTCGGCGTCAGCTTCACGATCACCGGCGTGCGCGCCTTCTCCTTCACCCATCCCGTAATCTGCTGGCAGTACTCCGGCACCTGCCCCACCGCCGACCCCATGCCGCGCTCACTCATCCCGTGCGGACATCCGAAGTTCAGTTCCAGCCCATCGGCCCCCGCATCTTCCGCGCGCTGCACCATCTCGTGCCACGTCTCGCGCTTCGACTCCACCATCAGCGACGCGATCACAACATGCTTCGGATAGCGCCGCTTCACCTCCGCGATCTCGCGCAGGTTCACCTCCGTCGGACGGTCGGAGATCAGCTCAATGTTGTTGAACCCCATGATGCGCTGTCCGCTCCAGTCGATGGATGAATAGCGCGACGACACATTCGTAATCGGCTCACCAATCGTCTTCCATACCGCTCCGCCCCAGCCCGCATCGAACGCGCGCATGATCTGCTCGCCGCAGTTAGTCGGCGGCGCAGAGGCCAGCCAGAACGGGTTTAAACATTTGATCCCGGCAAACGTTGTCTCAAGCGTTGGCATTCTTGCCCTCCAACCACGCTGCAATGCCAATGCCCGCGCGCTTTCCATCCGCTACCGCATCCACAACTTCACGACCGCCATTTGTGCAGTCGCCACCTGCAAAGTACTTCGGATTCGAAGTCTGCCCCGACGCTCGATCAATCACCACACGTCCCCGCTCCAGCTTCACCTTCGCTGCTCCCTCGTGCGCCGCGAGAAAATCCGTATGCGTCGCCTGCCCAATCGCGAGCACGATCAGGTCCACCGGCAGCACAAACTTCGAGCTCTCCACCGGCACCAGCGATCCATCCGCACTCGCCTCCAGCTTCTGCAACTCAAGCCCTTCCACCGCATCGCTGCCGTCGATTCCGACCGGCTGCACATGCCACATGAAGTTCACGCCTTCCTGCTTCGCGTGCTCATACTCAAAATCAAACGCCGACATCTGCTCCGGCCCGCGCCGATAGATCATCGTCACTTCACTCGCGCCGAGCCGCACCGACGCATTGGCCGCATCGATCGCCGTATTCCCCGCGCCCACCACCGCGACGCGTCCCGGTACGGAAGTAATAGTGCCGCTCTTGTAACCAGCGATGAAGTCCAGCGCATTCGTCACGCCCTGCATCTGCTCACCCGCAATGCCGAGGCGATGAATCGCTCCCAGTCCCAGCCCCAGAAACACCGCATCGTGTGACGCTTCAAGTTCCTGAAGCATCGCCGCATCCACAGTCGTGTTGAACGTAAAGTTCACACCAAGCTGCGCCAGCATATCGATCTCGCGCAGACTCGCCTCCAGCGTCAGCTTGTACTCCGCAATGCCATACGTATTGAGCCCCCCAGGCAGCGGCCGCGCATCGTAAATCTCCGCGCGAATCCCTCGCCGCCGCAACTCCGCCGCACAGGCCAGCGATGCCGGCCCACCACCGATTAACGCCACCGACTTGCCCGTATCGGCCGTAGGCGTAAACGGCAGCGGCGCTCCACTCGCATGCAGCGCATCCATCGCATAGCGTTGCAGCCGCCCAATCTCTATCGGCTTTTTGTTATACCGATGCATCACGCAGGCGCCTTCGCACAGCACCTGCACCGGGCACGCGCGCGAGCAGCTCGCGCCCAGGATGTTCGCATCCAGGATCGTCCTCGCCGACCCCATCAAATTCCCGCTCGCAATCTTCTTGATGAAACGCGGCACATCGATGTGCGTTGGACACGCCTGCATGCACGGCGCGTCGAAACAATACAGACACCGGTTCGCCTCCGCCACCGCCGCCTGCTTGTCGAACGGCGGATGCAGATCAGGAAATCGTTGCACGATCTCCGGCGAAGGAACGACCTGCGCGTGAAAACTGGTGGGCTCGCTCATCGTGACGTCTCAATCTCCCCAGCGCTGCCGTCTAAGAACTACAAGACCCGCAGCGGAATGATCATCCACGCGGGCTTTCAAGCGGCTGCAGCGCTTTTGTGAAGTCACGATTATGCACCATTCGGAGGGCCAAGCGGTAATCCACCCTGATACCTCACCCCGCCTGCGCCCCAATCCATCCCATCGTTTTCTCGGCGAGCGCCCCAAACGCCTTCACCGCCAGCGCCAGGTGCTCGCGCTTTGTGTCCTCCGCCTTGTTGTGGCTCAGGCCGTTCAGCGACTGCACAAACATCATCACCGTCGGCACGCCCAGGCGCGCCACCTCCGCCGCATCGTGCAACGGCCCCGAAGGCAGCTGGTGCGAAACACCCGCCGTCTCCACGATCGCCTCATCGCACATCCGCATCAACTCCGCATTGAACGGAATCGGATCGATCGACCAGATCTTCGACCACTCCACCGTGCAGCCTTCTTCCTTCGCGAACCTCTCGCTCGCCTCCTGCGTCTCGCGCAGCATCCCCGCCAGCACGCCTGCATCGAGGTCGCGCATGTCCACCGTCGTCTCGCAGCGCCCCACCACCGCCGTGACAATCCCCGGAAACGTCTTGACGCTGCCCATCGTGCACACGGCCTGCGGATGCTTCATCGCAATCGGCCGAATCTCCAGCGCCAGCTTCGCCGCAGCGGCCAGCGCATCGCGCCGCACCTCCATCGGCGTCGACCCCGAATGCGCCTCCTGCCCGCGAAACGTTATCGCATGACGCTCCACGCCCTTCGTCCCTTGCACCACCGCAAGCGGCTTGCCGAGCCGCTCCAGTATCGGCCCCTGCTCGATGTGCAGCTCAAGATACGCGGCCATATCCGCCCGCTCGACAGCCGCATCACCCACAAGTTCCACCGCGACACCACACTGCTTCAACGCCGCTTCCAGCGCGACGCCATCCCGATCCGTGCGAACACGATCCGCCTCAATGCTGTGCGTCCCCGCAAACGCAGACGACCCAAACAAGCTCCGCCCAAACCGCGCACCTTCCTCATCCGCCCAGTCGACTAGCCGAATCGTGCACGGCGGCCGCCCATCCGTTGCCCGCGAAATCCCGCGCAGCACTTCAAGCCCCGCCAGCACACCGAGACACCCATCCAGCCATCCGCCATTCGGCACCGAATCCAGATGACTGCCCAGCACCAGCGCCTGTTTCGACTCGCCATGCAGTGTCACCCAATGATTCCCAGCCGCATCGTAATGGTGCTCCACCGGCAATCCCGCCAGCTTGTCTTCGAACCACGCGCGCGCCTTCAACCACATGGGCGTCCACGCCACACGCTGCGCACCGTTTTCATCTGCCGTCAACGCACGAAGCTCATCCAGGTCGGCGAGCACTGCCTCGGGATCGATCACATGCACCTCACGCGTCCACGTTAGCACCCGCGGCTAAGGAATTGAAGAGGTGGCGTCCCCGGCATGATTCGAACATGCGTTGCCGCCTTGAGAAGACGGAGTCCTGGGCCACTGAACGACGGGGACAAACATAAAGCAGGCGACAGAACATTTTTTCACATCGCACAGACGCGCCGCACTAACGCGTTAGCCAACAGAAACATTCCGCGTGGCCCGCTGCCATATCCCCACCTGCCGCACCGCGTGAGCCAGGCTGCCCACAACCAGGTCCGGCCGCTTGCTTCCAAAGCGCTCCACCACCTCATCGCTATCTTCATCTGAAGTCCACAGCGCCACGGCGATGCGGTTCTCCGGCATGTGTGTTCGCACCCGCTGGCACACCGCTCGCGCCTGCGCAAACGCAAAGGGCGGCAGCGCCGAGATAAAGATCACCGTGTCCTTCTCCTGCGCCATAGCTTTCAGAATGTCATCCGAAATCGTATCCGGCATCAGCATCAACGTCTGCCGCCCCGCGCGTTCCAGCAACTGCGTCAGCATCACCGTCGTCAGCTCCGTCGCCTGCCCCCCGGCCGACAGACATACCACCGCGCACTCCTTCTGCTGCGGCGCCCGCAGTGCGTCAATCAGCACCGACCGCTCCGAGCGCTCATCATCCTCCGCATGTTGCCGATAGCCCGTCAGCCTCGCCACCAACTCGCTGATGCTCAACAGCACAAACTCCGCACGCAGTGGATCGAGCACACCCTTGTGCCGATCCTCCTCCGCCAGGCTCAGCACCGGTATCACCACCGAGTCATACAGCTTCACCAGCGGCTTGTCCTCGAGATACTTCTCCGCAATCGCCCACGCCTCCGTCTGGTCCATCGCCAGCAGCCGCTCGTAAACATGCGCAGCCGGCGACAACTTCGCATTCGTCCCCAGCAGGCTATGCAGGAAAGCCAACTGCGGCACATACCGCCCCAGCACCACCACGCACACCGTCAGGGGCGTCGAGAGCACCAGCCCCGGCCATCCCCACAGCATCGACCAGAAGATTGCACTCGCCAACAGCGCCAGCGACGATATGCCCGTCCGCGAGCTGAACAGCCACGGCTCCACAAAATTGACCGTTATCATCTCCAGCACGAGGAACAGGCCCAGCACATAGATCGGTGTCCACCAGCTCGACGACACCGCAATCGACAGAACTAGCGGCAGCAGCATGCCAAGCAGCGTCCCGACAAACGGCACGATCCGCAGCCCGCCGGCAATCACTCCCCACAGCGTCGCATCCGGCACGCCGATCAGGTACAACCCGCCACCAAACAACAGCCCATAGCACGCGTTCACCTGGAACTGCATCACCAGGTACTTGCTGATACGCGAGGTCGCATCCTCCAACGCACGCGTCATCAGGTTGATGTTCGACATTCCGGCGAGCAGCAGCAGCCGATGCCTCAGGTCTTCCGAGTTCATCAGCATGTAGAGCGTGAAGATCAGCACAATGCCGACCTGTCCCACAGGTTCCAGGATGGAGCCGATCATCCGCTCGGTCGACAGCAGTTGCTCCGACTTCTGTCCGATCACCTGCACCGGCACCACGTCCCTGCGCGGCCCCGTCCCACCCAGCGTCAGGTTCCCGCTGAGGTCTTCCACCATCGTGATCGCTGCTTCCAGCGACCCCGCCGACGACGAGTGAACCGACTCAATCTTCCTCTGAATATTCGCGCGATAACTTGGAAGGGTCTGTGCGAGTGTGAGCAGCTGCCGCGAGACAACAAACGTCCCCGCCAGCAAGGCCGCAAACGCGACAGAGCTCACGATGATGACTGCAAAATTCCTTCGAACGCCCTTCTTCTCCAGCCACGCAACCGCGGGCGCGAGCAAAAACGAAAGCACCAGCGCAAACGCCAGGGGGATCAGCAGTACCCTGGCGAACACCAGCACAAGCACGACGCCGCCGAACACCAGCATCGATCCACTGGCCGGGGACTGAATATTTCTGATACGCGACATAGCGCCTCACGGAGCAGGTTGGCCGGTTGCCGCAAGCATACAGTAAGCGGCGGTTTCTCAAGCACCTGCACCGCGATCTGCGTTCAGCCCTAAGTCAGGCCGCTTCCATCCGAGGCTCACCAGCCAAGACCATCGCAGCTCCCGTATCCACCGGCGTGGCCGGGGTCAACGGAAGCCGCACTTCAAGGCGTGCACCACCCTGCTCGCGGTTCGACGCGGTAACCGCCCCGCCGTGCGCTCGCGCCACCGCTTCAACGAAAGCTAGGCCCAGACCATAACCCGATGAGTTCTTGCCCTTCACCCCGCGTTCGAAAGTCCGTGAGGCAATCTCCGCAGAAAACCCCGGCCCATCGTCCTCCACCACCAGCACTCCCGCACCTTCCTCTGAGGCCAGCAGCACCGTCACCGAGTGTCCCACGGGCAGATGCTTCAGTTCATTGTCGAGAAGGTTCGCCACCATTCTGTGCAGCAGCGCTGCATCCACAAACACATGCAACGGCCCCGCACTCCGCAGCTGCAGGTGCAGGTTCCTTTCCGCCATCGACGGCTCGTAAAGGTCGATCATCGCCCTCAGCAGTTCGTCGAGATCCACATCCGAGCGCGTCAGCCGCAGCGCATCCGCCTTCGCTTCCGCCACATCGAGCGATGTGTTCAGAAAGTCCGTCAGTCGGTCCAGTTCATCCACTGCGGACACGATCGGCTCAGTCCCTTCGTTCGAAGCTGTATGTGAGAGGAAAACCTCGAGCTTCCCGCGAATCGCTGTAAGCGGACTGCGCAGATCGTGCGCCAGCGAGTCGGTGATCGTATGCAACTGATGCATGGAGTTCTCAATCCGATCGAGCATCCCATTGAGCGTCAACGCCAGATGCCCAACCTCGTCGTTGCGTGTGATCGTTGGCACCCTGCTGCTCAGGTCCGTCTCTCCAATACGCGACGCGGCCTCGGTAATCTCGCGCACGTATCCCAGCATCCTGCTCGTCGTAAAGAAAACGATCAGAAAACCGAACAGGACAATGACCAGGCCAAGCAGAAGGAAGCGCAGCCGCAAGTTCCCCAACACGCGCAACTCGTCGCGCTCAGACACCCCAAGGTAGACATGGCTGCCGTCCTTCAGCACTGCCGAAGCCACACGGAACGGATCGCTGAAACCCTCTACACGCAAATGCGATGGCGTATCTGGGTCGAGATTGTTTTCGTGGATAGCATTCAGATTGGGTATGCCGTTGCCGGCGCCAACCCATAACTGCACCGACCCGTCAGTCCCCGTTTGCATAAAGAACACCGAATCATTCGGCGTTGCACTGCCTCGCAACTTGTCTGGGACTTCCCTGCTGGCCAGCTCCGCAATCTCTCCCACGGCACGCCGATACAGTCGGTCCTTGGGCGTATGCTCGGCCACATCGGCCATCGTCTGTATTTCGCCGGAAAGCCATGCATCCGTCCTGCGCTGTATATCGTCCGCTACAAAGTTATGCAGCACGACGAACACCAGCATCGTGCCGCACGCAAACGCCAGCGTCGCCCACAGTGATATGCGCCAGGCGGCGCTGCGCATTGGCGGGTTACCGATCCTTGAGGACATAACCCACACCTCGCAGGGTCTTGATCATCGGCTCGCGCCCTTCAGTATCGACCTTTCCCCGCAATCGGTAAATGTGCACGTCCACAACGTTCGTATCAGGCTGGATCCGCATCCCCCACACCTGGTCCAGGATCATCGACCGGGTCACCACCCGCCCGGCATTGCGGCACAGAAACTCAAGCAGCACGAACTCCTGCGGCGTCAACTGTAGCTGTTCGCCGCCCCTTGTCGCTTCGCGCCGCAGCAGGTCCAACTCCAGATCCAGCACACGCAGCCGCGAGGGCTCGTTCCCAGCCTGGTTGTGCCGCCGTAAGAGGTTGCGCAATCGCGCCAGGAGTTCCGCCAGCGCAAAAGGCTTGGTCAGATAATCGTCGCCGCCCTGCTCCAACCCGCGCACACGATCGTCCACAGTGCGCCGCGCTGACAGGATAAGGACCGGCACGCTCACCCCCAGCCGACGCAATCTCAGGATCAAGGAGATCCCGTCCACATCCGGCAATCCCAGATCGACGATCAGGACGTCTTGCGCTCCCTCGACCGCAAGCTGTTCTGCCGTCGCACCATCCGCCGCAACCTCGACCTGGTAACCGGCCTCAGTAAGAGAGCGCCGCAGAAAGCCCTGAATTTCAACATCGTCTTCGACAAGCAGCAGTCGCATGTTGGGATATTAGCCCATCCCGTCAACGCTTACGGGGCGCAACCGCGTCTTCGTTTCATGACCATTTAAATATGAACGCAATGTCATATTGTCGTTGCTTCAACGTCATTTTGCGGCGCGACTCCGGCCACATGCCGATACGCCGGAGTGAAGCCAAGTTCCCGGGCAAAGTCCAGTATCCGTTCGAAGTTTAGGCTGATCGTCGCTCCAGCTTTCTGCGTCACCTCATCTTCAATCGGCAGGTCGAAATCGTCCGCTCCATACGCCAGTCCCTCCAGCGCGCGCTCATTCTGAGTCAAGACCGACGTGCGAATGCGCGGCACGTTATCCAGATAGATCCTGCTCAGCGCGAGATGCCGCAGGTACTCGCTCGTCCCAATCTCGATGCCGCCAATTTGCGTGAAGTAAGGTTTGTACGTCCAGCACAGAAAGCTCGCGAGCCCACCCGTCTCATCCTGAAACTGCCGCGTGCGCTCCAGGTGCTCCAACCGCTCTTCCAGCGACTCATCGAACCCGATCACCATCGTCGCGGTCGTCTTCAACCCCGCGTCCACAATCGCCCGCTGCGCCTCAAAGTACTCCGCCACGGTGTACTTGAACTTGCTGTGCCGCTTGCGAAAATCCTCAGTCAAAATCTCCGAGCCGCCACCGGTAATCCACCGCACACCGGCATCCTTGAACCGCTCCGCCGTGTCCGCATAGCTCAGCTTCGCGTGATCCGCGAGATAAATGAACTCCGCAATGGTCAGCGCATAGAACTCGAGCCGATCCCCATACCTCTCGCGGATGCTGCGGAACAAATCGCAGTAATAATCCAGCGGCAGATGCGGATTGAACCCCCCATTGAACGCCGCCAAATCCCCACCCAGCTCCAGCAACTCATCCAGCTTGGCGAACACCTCCGCCTGCGCCATCACATACCCGCCCTCTTGCCCGGGCAAACGATAGAACGCACAGTAGTCACACTGAGCCACGCACACATTCGTGTAGTTAATGATCCGCATGATCATGTAAGTGCAATCATGGGCCGCATGGAACTGCCCTCTGACTCGCATCGCCAGCCCACGAAGCTCCGCGTCCGACGCATTCTTCCACAGCCACCGCGCCTCATCCCGCCCGATACGCCCACCATCAGCAACTGTCGTCTGAATACGTTCGAACGTGAGATCCGCTGTGTCCACATCTCCATTGTAAAGAAACGCCATGCTCCCACCCCGCGCTTCCAGATAAACCCACCGCGCCCACCGCGTTTTTCCTCTGCGCCCTCTGCGTTCGTTTTGCGTTTCGAACGCACCATACTAGATTGAGAGGAGACCATGAGCCCTTCCGCCGCAAACCCCAAGCTCCTTTCCATCCTCACAAAAAACTGGCAGGCGGAGATGGAAGGCCTCCACACCTACAAGGCCCTCGCCGAGCGAGAGTCTGACCCCGTGCGCCGCAAGACCCTCAACCACCTCGCCGCCGCAGAGGAGCACCACGCCGCCCTGTGGGGCCAGCGCATCACCGAGCTCGGTCATCCTCTCCCCACCTACGATGGCCATCCCGAAGGCGCCGCCGGAACTTTACTCAACCGCATCGGCGGCTCAAAGCTCGCGCTCCGCCGCCTCGAGATCGAAGAAAGCCGCGACATCGCCAAGTATGCCCGCCAACTCAAGGACCTCAACGACGAGAAGAGCAACGTCATACTCGAAACCGTCCTCAAGGACGAACAAGATCACTACCGCGAACTCAGCACGCTCCTCCGCGATCGCTACGGCAAGGAAGCGCTCAAAGACACCGGCGACGACCCCAGGACCCTCCTCCAATCCATGCTCGCCAAGCGCGCCGGCGCAGGCCGCCAGGCTGCCGGCTGGATCGGCGACGCCATCTACGGCGTCAACGACGGCCTCGGCGCCATCTTCGGCATCGTCTCCGGCGTTTCCGGCGCCACGCTCGGCAACCAGAAGTTTGTCCTGCTCGCCGGCCTCTCCGGCATGATCGCCAGCGCGCTCTCCATGGGCTCCGGCGCCTACCTCGCAGCCAAGAGCGAGCGCGAAATCTACGAGGCCGAAGTCGGCCGCGAGCGCGAAGCCATCGAGACCAACGGCGCCGAGGCCCGCGAACTCCTCTCGCTCTACTACCAGGTCAAGGGGCTGCCCGTCGAAGACGCCGACCGCGTCGTCGATCACATCGCCAGAGACCCGCAGCAATTCCTCAAAGCCCTCGCCGCTGAGCGCCTTAACTCCACCGAAGAAGCCCTTAGCGACCCCATGACTTCCGCCCTCTCCGGCGCGCTCTCCACCGCCGTCGGAGCCTTCATCCCCATCATCCCGTTCTTCTTCCTCAGCGGCTACCCCGCGGTCATCTGGGCCGCAATCATCTCGCTGCTCGCACACTTTGCCGTCGGCGCAGCCAAGTCCCTCATCACCGTGCGTTCATGGTGGAGCAGCGGCATCGAGATGACCGCCATCGGCGCCGTCGAAGGCATCGTCACCTACGTCATCGGCATTGGCTTGGGCCGCATTGGCTGACGCGAATCACGCCCCGGCATAAAGCTGAAACGAAGCCCAGTAGAACGGCTTTCGAAACACCCCACCCCGCCGCATCATCGCCAGCTTCGCCGCTCGGAGCGCATTCGACGGACTCGCCCCACTCGCAAGCCCATCGTACAAATCGTTCATCAGCGTGGGCGTCGACGCATCGCTCACCTCCCACAACGCGCCCACCACGTTGTGCGACCCCGCCCTCAAAAACGCCCAACTCAGTCCCACCAACCCCTCGCCCGAGTACGCCTCCACACCCGACCCGTAGCACGACGAGATCGTCACCAGGTCCGCGTTCAATCGTTGATCAAGAATCTCCCGCGCATAGAGTTTGTAAGCATCGCCATTTCCCCCCGCAGCCGAAAGCACAACGGCAGAATCCAGCGGACTAATGTTGTTCGCCACGCCATGCGCCACAAAGTGGATATACGCGAAGCTCGCCGGCTGGCTCTGCTGATACGCCGCCGGAGTAGCCTCCGCTCCCGTCAGCACAAGGCGCTTGTCTCCCGCAAAGTGCCCGGCCACGCCCGCGACCTCTTCACGCGCATGCGGCAGCTTCACATAGTCAGGCCGGTTGTACACCGGATCCCCGATCAGCAACAGCCGCTTCGGCCCTGCACTCTTCTGCGCCGCCGGGCTCCTCGCCAGCAGGCTCAGCGACCGCGCATTCACGATGTTCACATCCTCGATCCAGAAGTGCGGCTGCGCTCCCGGAGGAATCAGTGTCTCAAAGTTAAGTCCGTTCAGCCCCTCATCCGCAATCACAAACACCTTGCCGCCCGGCGGGATCAGCCCGGCCGCAGGCTCCACCAGATCGCGATACAGCGTCGTCCCCGGCGTCCCCGCCTGCCCTAGCACATCCTTCGCATACACGATCGCGCGGCTGAAGCCCTCCACCAGCGGCACGATCTCTTCCTTGCCCGCCAGCTTGAAAAACTGCACACGCTTCGGCGACACGGCCCACAGATACGACGTCCCCGGCCTCAGGCAATAGACCAGAATCGTCGCATCTAAACGCCTAGCCAACGCACTCGGCTGCACCACGCCAGCCTCGCTCTTCGCCGCAGACGTCAGCCCCTCAGACAGCGTCTCCGCCCTTCCCTGGTCGAGCACCCGCAGCGCATCATCGACCTTCCCCTGCCCGATCAGGTACTCCATATAGCTCAGGTAAAGCCCCGTCCCATTCTCTACAAACGGCAGCCGCGAGTTAATGTTGGTAACCGAAGACCTCTGGCTATGAAACGTCGCAATCGCCCGCTTGAACCATCCATCCGCCGCCGCGCGATCACCCGCATCCGCCGAAAGCTGCGCCAGCGCGTTCTCCACCTCCCACCGCACCGACAGCCTCGCCGAACTCTTCTGCTCCAGCGTCAAAAGCTCCGCGCGAGCCTCCGCTGTTTTGCCCTGCTTCTCCGTCACGCGGGCCTCGATCAACGCCGGCCGCAGCGTATCGGAGTTGTTGCCCCTCTGTTCCGCAATTTGTCCTGCCTCGCGCGCCCGGTTCAGCGCCCCTTCGAGGTCGCCCATCTGCAGCGAAAGAGACGCCAGCGCCACGAGCGCATCGCCGGTTTCTTCGGAGTTCTTGATCGATCGCGCCAACTGCAGCGACCGCTCGAACGAACTCCTCGCCGCATTCAGATCGCCCAGCCGCGACTGACTTAGCCCCGCATCATTCAGCCACTCAACTTGGTCGTGCGACACACCCAACTCGGCCGCCTTCTTGCCCGCAAGCTGCGAGTTCTCCAGCGCTCGTCGATAGTCGCCCAGCTTATAGAGCGCCCAGCCTACATTACCTGTAGCTTTCTCAAGCGCGACCTGAGCGCCGATCCCGTTGGCCAGCACCGAAGATTCCGCAAAGCGCTCCAACGCGCTGTCATATCGTTCCTGCCTAAGCGCGACCACACCGAGGTTCAACAGGGCCTGCATCTGCAAAAATTTGTCGTCGCGACTGCGCGCACTATTCACGCACAACTCAAAGTCATGGTTGGCATCGGCCAGCCGATCGCTCTCAACGTCCACGATGCCCTGGGCCAGCCGCACTTCCGCGCAGGCTTGCTCATTGGGGCAAAGCTTCTCCGCCTCCGCCAGCGCCTGTGTCGCACCTTCCTTATCTCCTGTGCGTCGCAGAGAGATCGACATCAGCGTATTGCGGGTGATGCCGAGCGTCTGATCTGGCAGGCCCGCCGGCAGCGGCTGCTTCAACAAACCCAATGCATCCCCATGATGCCCTTGGTAGACCGAGATCTTCGCCTGCTGCAGTCTGAACTTTGCCGCCCACACAGGCCCGCTAGCCGCAGCCACAGGCGCAGCACGTGCGGCCTCCGCAGCCGCCTGCGTAAGCTCACCCGCAACAAACCTTTGTTCGATTGACTGATAGAGCGTTCCGGGAGCTACCTGCTGCCTGCGGCTGCACGCCGCCGCCAGCAGCAGGACAAGCGTCACCGCACCTACGGCATAGTGCTGCCGTTTGAAAACGTTGAAAGCACGCTCAGCGTTCCGTCCGCCATGCAGCCCATCTCCAGCCGCAGCATGGTCAGTTGCGCCGAGAAGCGACCGACCATCACCTCGCCAAGGAAGATATTGCCGAAATCCGGAACGTGAAGCACGTGCGCATACCCCTGGGCGGGCGCTCCGGCCTTCACTTCCCGAACCAGTGTGCATAGGGCATTTCCCTTCTTCTCAAGATCGACTTGCGGATCGCGCCACGCGAACCGCTGTCCGAATCTCTCCACCAGGATCTTTCGCACTTGGGCGGTCTCGCGATACTGTGCTTCGGCAACCTGTATCAGGTCATTGAAACACGGCCTCTTGGTCGGCGCTCTTCCACCGCTGTCGCTGTCCTGGCCATCGAAAGTAGCGGCGCCATAGACACGCCGATCCATGGTCAATTCCACGGGCTCGCCGTTGACCCGCAGGTTCACGAACTGGGTTCCATTGAACGTAATCTGGGTCGGCCGGTTCTCGTCGAAGTAATGCATCACCGAAACCTGCGCCACAATACGATCTGCCGTGACAACGTTCAGAACGTTGAGCTGTTCGACGGTCGCACTGGTAATCGTGCGCCATCCACCCTGCTCTTTCTGTTCGGTGCCGGAAACGGTAACATTCGCGGTGTTGAAAGCCACCAGGCTATCGAGCCGAAAAGCCTCAAGCGTCAAGCTGTTGAAGCCGCCGGCCTGCGCCAGCGACACCGATCCGTCCGCCGCCAAAACGCGGCTGACTGGTTGAGTGAGAGTACCGCCAAGCACGCTCGCATCAGCGTGGTAATAAAACGCAGTCTTCTTGCCAACATCCATTATTTTCTCTCCAGGGGGCCTATGTCTAAGAGGCTACTACCATTGACGCCATCTACCTGTGAACTTCAAGAACAAATTTGTGCGTCGAGAGCACATCCGTTCCACCCGACTGCCGCTCGCCCTGCACCACCAGCGTGTTCTCTCCCGCTGCGGTTACCGCCACAGGAACGCGGATCTGCACAGAATCCTTCGCTTGGGCAGGCGAGATCTCTCCATGCCATACCGCCGTACCCGCAGGCGACATCAGCGTGACACCGTAACCCGCGTAATCTCCCGTTGGGGGGATATCCACCGACAGCAGGAACGACCCGCCCTCCGGCGCCACAATCTTCAGCGCCTCGCCGCCACGCGTCTCGCCTCCGGCAAGCACCAAGGTGTTCATCACCGCCGGCGCATTCGCCTGCGCGAGTTCCTGCCGCATATGCGGGACGGCAACAACATTCTGGTACACCACAACACCGAGGCAGGCCGCGAACGCTGGCGCCAGCCACACAGGGTTCAGCAGCCACTGCAGAAACGGCGTACGCTCGCGCTCCGCCACCCTCACAGGCTCTGCCGCCACCTCAGCCCGTAAACCCTCGAGAAAGCTCATCCCTGACTTCAAGTCTGTCGTGCAATCCCGACATTCAAAGAGATGTTCCTCGAAGCCGTTCCTCGAGTCGCCGGTCAATTCTCCCAGCAGGTACTTCTCAACGTATTTCTCTCGGAGCGCTTCTTTATGATCCATATTCGCTAAACCTCCCAACACCTGCATTGTGAAAGCGCGCCTCGGAACGTTTCACACAGCATTCACTTTCTCCTTTGCCTACCGAGAGTTGGCCCGAATTGGGACTGACTCGAACTTCTCGCGAAACGCCTTCTTCGCCCGATGCAGCAGCACCCGCATATACTCGCGGTCGATTCCCAGCTCTTTGCATATCGCATCTTTATCGCGATCTTCCACAAACAGCGCCCGCAGCACCGTCCGGTCGCGCTTGTTCAACGAGTCCAGGACCCCATGCACCGTCTCCCGCGTCTGCTCCGAAATCGCCCGCCGCAGCGCGTCCGGTTCACGGTCGAGCAGCGTTACCGCAACCTCATCCTCCAGCGGCTCGGTCCGCTTGCCGGCGCGGTAGTGCTCAAACAGCACATTGTTGCAAATGGAGTTGACCAGCGACCCCAGCCGTTCGCCGTGGCGCACGCCGCCTTCCTGGCGCAGCAGGACGAAGATGCGCGCGAAGGTCTCCTGCGTTACATCCTGGATAGCCTGCCGCGACTGCAGCCGCGACCGAAGTTTTAAGGAAATAAGTTCACTGAAGTAGCTGACGAAGTGTTGTTCCGTGACCTCGTCCCTGCCACGAAGTTTCTCAAGATAAGTGGTGTCGAACGTCTGGAACTCCAACCATCCTACCTCCGCTTCAGCTTCCGCAATGTCTCAAAGTCTACACCGTGGCCCCGCTCTGTTCACCCTGAAGCGATGCAGATTCCGCACCCATGCACCGCTCTTCACAACACCACCACTGGCCTCAATCGGCAACCCGCGGATAAAAAATCTTCGCCTCCATGAAACGAATCGGGCCCTCCTCGCACCATCTCCTTGGAATCGTTTGGAGGTTGCAATGAGCTCTACTCAAACCCACCACATCCCTGCGCACCCCGGCACAATCGCCGGCACTGCCCCGATGCTGGACGACGCCATCTACGCGCGCCTTCCGATCATCGGCGTGCTGCCGGTTGCGCGCCCCACACGCAGACGCAACATCCACTTCTAACGACATCACCGGCCACCGCTTTCGCGATGCAGCGTTATTCCGCGAAGCGTTGAGAGCACGGTGCACAGGAAGCCGGTTCCAGGTCTCCGGTGGGATCTGGAACCGGCTGCAAGACGCTGTCGCTTCACCGCACCATGGGCCCCCACAGCGCGGCCCATTGCAGCCGCCGAAAGAATGAGGCTTTGCATGATCACTCTGCACATTCTCTTTCTGTCTTTCTTTGTCTGGCGTTCCTGTCACTTCGAAAGCAGAAGCCTTCCGCTCATGAACGAGGACGAAATGTCCCTCTGCTCAGAGCACAAGAAGTCTGAAACGATCTGCCCCAGCCACGCATTCCCCAGCGATTGACCGGAAGATCAGGGTCCCGAAAATCAAAGGAGAAAATCATGGCACAGCAAGAAAATCACCTCACGGATCGGGCAGCCATCAGCGCTGCACCCGCAGAACGTACGCACTTCAACAAGCTCCTGTTGGCTAACCCCAACTACTTCGGCACTCTCCCGAAGTTTGGCGGCGAAGTCAAAAAGCCCATCAGCTCCAACACCACCTACGAACATCTCGCCTGCATTGGCCTCAACCCCGGCGGCTTCCTCGGCTCCGGTCTGCTTGAGGCCGTCGTCGACATCACGCAACACAACGGCTACGGCACTGACGCCTGCGGCGCCGGTTCGACCGAGTACGTCCGCTTCTTCGTCCAGGACGCAACCGGCTGGCACGATCTCGGCTCAAGCGCGGTCCAGGTCTTCGACGTCCCCGGTGCCCGTCCTCTCAGCTACGCCGTCTCAGTCGACTTCAACGAAGCGCGCAAGTTCTGCACGACCGAGAACATCGTCAACGTCCGCGCGATCCTCTCCTGGCAATGGGACCCCACGCCCGGCGATCCCAACTTCATTCCCGTCTGGGGCAATGTGGTCAACGCCAAGGTGCAGGTCGCGCCTTCGCTCTTCGCCCACATCTCCATCGCCGACCTCCTCTCCGATAAGGCGATCAGCATCGACCCCAGCCTCCTGCACGACGTTGACCTCGCGCAGCCGCTGCCCGTACATCCGCCCATCCCACTGAGCTTTCCGGAACTCAAGCAGCTCTACGCAAAATCCGAGGTCCCATCGCACCGGTTCGGTTTCACAGAGGCCACGAAGGTTTCCGGTCAGTCGCTGGGCAAACTTCTTAGCCCTGTCACGACCGGAAACGTGATCGAGAAGGCCGGCCCGCTCGGTCAACTCACCACGCTGACCTCGGACATGAGCGCAATCATCGCGCAGCTTGTGGACATCAACGGCGACACCACCTTCGAACAGCTGACCTGCGCCGGCTACAACCCGCAGACCCGCGAGCTCGAAGGTGTCATCCAGATCCACAAGAACGCCGGCTACTCAGGCTCGCTCTGTCACGCCGGCAGCACCGAGTACGTCAGCTTCTTTGCCTTCTTCGGTGGCGTATGGAACGCACTTGGCACCACCCAGGTGCAGGTTCACGACCTGGCCGCCGTCAGCCCGGGACACCCCGTCAGCTACTCCGTCTTCCGCCTTTCCAACCTCACCTCCATGCCCTGCGAGAGCCTCGACGCCATACCTCTGCGCGCCATCCTCTCCTGGGAAACACCGCCCACCGGCCCTCACTTCGTTCCGGTTTGGGGCAACATCCTCGAGACCTACGTCCAGCCGCAGATCGCTCCCGCTGACACCGAGGAGGCGCGTCTCATGCGTATCGGCCGCGTCACCATCAACGGCATTGATGGCAACGGTTTCGCCATGGACATGGGCAGCGCAACCATCGCGGGCGATTGCACAGGTAACAGCAGTCCGTTCGGCGGTGAAACCATCGTCGAAGGCGACTTCTTCCCCCGGGTCGATGTCTTCAACCACACCACCGGCGCACTCATGCCGGGCGCGAAGCCCATCATCTACCAGGTGATGGTCACGCCGCTCGGTGGATCTCCATCGCAGCTCCAGAACTCCTTCAACCTCGCGTTGTTTCCCCCGAACGCGATGCTCCCGGTAGTTCAGCTGCAACAGGCTCTAGTCGCTCCCGGGCCTGTCTCCGGAGGCCTTCCCCCAACCGCCAAGTTCTACACCTACTGGGAGTCCGATCTGCAGGCGGTCAACCCCCGCACGCTGGCGGTCTTCGAGGCCGGTGGTCTCTCCGAAGGCAAGTACACCATCGAGATCCACGGCTTCAAGTGGAACGGTGTGGCGTATCACGCGATCCCGGTCGTCAGCAAACTCATCTACGTCTATAACGGTTACCCACACATGGAAATTGCTCTTGGCGGTGTCATCGTTCCGGAGCAGCGCCCACAGGTCAGCCTCACCATCACTTCGCCGTCAGGGGATTGCGGCGATGTGCAGGTCGGCGAAACCATCCACGGCAGCTACAGTGTCACGGACAATTTCTTCGGCTCTGTGTCCGTTGCTCTCGTTCCCATCACCGTCAGCGGAGTCCCGCAACCGGAGCCCGCTGTCTTGCTCTCAACCGCCAACTCGGGCCCGAGCTCCGTCGTGTTCGACAGCCACCATCCGTTGATCGTCCCCACCGGCACCAGCGGAACGTTCACGCTCGACACCACCGGCATGACACCCTGCGGCTACACCATCCTGCTGCAGGCCTGGGACCGCGCTCTGGTCAACAACACCTGCAACGGCCACTACAACGAAGAAGGCGTAGGCTTCTGCCTCAGAAGGGCCCACGCCTGAACGCAACCCGAAGTGGAGGGCCGTCACGGCCCTCCACTTCACAACGTCTCCTGAAGGCAGCACGTATGCCGTTCTACTTCCTCATCCTCGGCATCCTCGGCGTATGGCGGTTAACCCACCTCCTCCACGCTGAAGCCGGTCCGTGGAATATGTTCGGCGCTCTGCGTTCGTTCGCAGGCAACGGCTTCTTCGGCGATCTGCTCGACTGCTTCTACTGCGTTAGTCTTTGGATTTCAGTCCCCTTCGCGCTTGCGTTGGGCGTGGGCTGGAGAGCAAAACTGCTGCTCTGGCCCGCACTTTCCGCTGGTGCCATTCTCGCCGAACGTCTCTCCGCGCCACCCGAAATCCCCACCCCAACCTACTTCGAAGATCCCGAGGAACCCCATGTGCTGCGGCAGAACTAAAGATCCCGCCCCCACCCCACGCGAGCGGCAGACCATCGCCACCCACTCCGCCTCCACCCTCACCGGAATCCCCAGCCAATACATCGGTTCAACCGCCATGACCGTCATTGGCCCGGTCTCCGGCCGCGTCTACCGCTTCGACGGTCCCGGCTCCCGCCTTGAACTCGACCGCCGCGACGTGCCCCATCTCACCGCGGTGCCGAAGCTCAAATTCATCCGCTGACAAACCGGCCAATCCAGGCCGTCCCGCGATCTACATCTCCGCCCATTGCCGCAGCAGATTGTGATACACACCCGTTAGTTGAACAGAACTCTCCTTAACCTCCGGCGATTGCGCCACCTCGCTCCGTGCCAGTCGCAGAATCGACGCATCCAGGTCGAACAGCAAGGCCCGATGAGCATCCTGTCGAATCATGCTCTGTATCCAGAAGAACGAACTCACCCGGCTGCCGCGCGTCACCGGCTCCACTCGATGCAGGCTCGTCGCCGGATACAACACCATGTGGCCCGCGGCAAGCTTCACGCGCTTTTCGCCATAGTTGTCTTCTACGATCAGCTCGCCACCGTCGTACTCCTCCGGCGCGGTCAGGAACAGCGTCGCGCTCAAGTCCGTACGGATGCGCTGTCCAGTCGTCGCTAGTTGCCGGATCGCCGTATCCACATGCGTTCCGAACGTCTGGCCACCAGAGTAGCTGTTGAACATCGGCGGAAACACCCGCAGCGGAAGCGCCGCACTCATAAACACCGGCGACCGCGCCAACCCAGCCAGTATCAACTCCCCCAGCTCCCGCGCCACAGCCGAGCCCTCCGCAACCTGCGCATTGCGTTTGACCTCCTGCGCCTGGTATCCGGCCGTCACGCGACCATCCACCCACTCCGCACTCGCAAGCTTCTGCAGAGCCACCGCGACCTGCTCCGCCGTCAATACGTTCTCGATTGTGATCAGCACGTGCGTCCCTCTCGTGTCCGCGTTTAAAACCGGAAATTCGCCCCGATCAGTGCACTCAACCCCGCACCCGGAATCAAGTGGCTCGGATGCGGCTGGTCGATATAGAACCGGTCCAGGAGGTTATACACATTCGCCTGCAGTTCAATCCTGTCAGTCACCGGCCGCTTCAGCATAGCGTTGAACACCCAGTATCCGGGCACCTGCTTCGGCGCAACCGACAACACCTGGAAACACGTCTTCGCTGCAACTCCGCAAGGCGCGCTGCCCGCCGCAAAAGGAATAGCAGGCGAATAACTCGTCGGCACATACGGCGTCGTCGAGCTCGCCGTCCGGCTGGCCACATAGTTCCCACCCAGCCCCGCATTCAAACGCCACGGCAGGTTATGCGTTACCAACCCATTGAACGTCTGCTGCGGCACATTCGCCAGCGGATATCCAATCGACGTCGGAAACAGCTTCGAGTACACAACCCTGCTGCTCAAGTACGCATACCCGACCACCAGGTTGACCCCGCCGCCAAGCCTTCCCACCGCGCTCGCCTGCACGCCCTGCACCAGCTGGTTGCCCGCCAGCACAATGTTGTTCGAGTTCGCCGGATCGGTCTCACGCGCATTGTCCTTCGTGGTGTGGAACCACGCGCCCTCCACCTGCAGCCGATCTCGCAGCAGGCTGTACTTTGCGCCCGCCTCGAAGCTCTCATTCTCCTCCGGCGGCAACACACTCGACGCCACGCTCAAACTCAGAGACTCCGCCGACGGATTGAAGCTCGTGCCGTAATCGAAGTACACGCTCCCGTGCTGGTTCGGCTTGAACACGAAGGCCGCCCTGTAACTCGGCTGCCTCACCGTCTGCGACACCGGCGCAACCGCCGCCGTCAACGCCGCACCCGGCACACTGGTCGCCGGAGCATACAGATTGAACAGCGTGTCGAAGTAGTCCCAACGGACGCCGCCGCTCAATTCCACCATCGGCCCCAGCTTCACGGTGTCCACGAAGTAAACACCCGCGCTTTCGGTCTTCACATGCGTGACCGACGCCACATATCCCGTCCCCGAAAATGCATCACCCGGACTAGGCGCCGCCAGGTTCGTCGGCTTCACACTGTTGATCTTGTTCTCGACGTAGCTCGTCTTCACCGGATTCGAAAACTCGCGCCCACCCTCCACGCCACCGGCAAACGTATTGCGTATCCCCGCAACCATGAAGCGCGCCGTCAGCTCCGTCTGGTCCCAAAGATCGCCCTCGACGCTCTTGATCTGCAGCTGGTTCCGATTCACGCTGATCTGCGCGGCCGGCGTCGCAGGTGTGTACGCGCACGACTGACTCGTGTTCACCGCATTCGTCGGCAGCGCGGCAACATATCCGCCCACCGGCGTGCTCACGCTGACATTGCCGCAAATCTGCGGCTCGGTGATCTGCACGTCCCGCGGATAGTTCGCCCAGCGCGCAATCGTGTGCAGGTCCGTATCGCCCGACGCACCAAACGCATGGTTCACCTTCAGCGTCACAATATCGTCATCGGTCCTCAGGTGATTGTTCTCGGGCAGACCGAAATACGCATGCCGATCAACGCCCTGCGCCAATCCATTCTGAAACCAGGGCAGACCGTAGTCCGGCGTGTCCCTCTCGCCGAAGTGCACATAGCTCACCGTCAGCCGCGTCGGCGAATTCATCCCCACACTCACCGAAGGCGCCACGCCATACCGCCGGTTCCGCGCGAACGGCCTGCCCGCAACTCCACCCTCAGTGCCCATCACATTCAGCCGCAGCGCCGCCCCACCCGCGACCTCCGCCAGCGGCTCATTGATGTCCGCCGCAATGCGCCGCGTCGCGTCCGTGCCCAGCTGCGCCGCAACCCGGACCACCTTGTCCGCCCGCGGCACCTTGCTTTCCTGGTTGATAACGCCGCCCGTCGACCCGCGCCCAAACTGCACCCCCGCCGGTCCTTCCAGCACATCCACCTGCTCGTAATTGAAGCTGTCCCGGTAGTAGCTTCCGAAATCCCGTATGCCATCCAGAAAAATATCGTTCCGAGCCGTGAACCCCCGAATCGTCAGGTTGTCGCCCTGCGCTCCACTCTCGCCGGCCGCAATGCTGATCCCCGGAACATTCCGCACCGCGTCCTGCAGCGTCCGGTTCTGCTGGTCCTCCAGCACAAATGGCGGAATCACGGCGATCGTCTGAGGCGTATCCAGCAGCGGCTCCGTAAACTTGCTCAAACCCACCGACCGCGACAGGTCCCCGGTCACATTCACCGACTCCGACGCCTGCACCCCGACTGCCGCCTGTCCCTGACCGCGAAACACGACGTTCAAGCCCGTGCCCGCAAGCAACTGCCTCAGCGCCTCTTCGTTGCCATACAGCCCACTCACCGACTGCCCCATGAACCCCGCGAGCGTCGCTAGCGGAATCGACACCGTGACTGCGACCCCACTCTGCTGCCTGTACGCGTCGAGTGCCGCATCCAGCGGCCCCGCCGCAATGCCGAATCGCCGCACCGGCAACGCCGCCTGTTTCGATTCACGCGCTCGCGCCGGCGCAACATCCTGTGCCCACGCATCCGTTCGACCCATCACGCCATACGCAGCGATGGTCGCCAGCGCCACCCACCTCGCTCGCCGCTTTCCCCGCACACCGCTCCTGCTGCTTGCCACTAATCCTCGCAATCTCGGACTAAATTAGTCTTTGATATATAGAACCATATTTGTCCTATATCGGCAAGGCAAGAAAGCAAACAGGGCGATTCGGTTATGCGTTCCTGATTGCCGGCGGTTGCCTTCAGTTCGCCCACAGGGTCTGAGAGGCCTTGCGATCACGTGCTGGATGAAGCGGGAATCTCAGCCGATAGAACCAAAGCAATCATCGAGGGCGGAACTGCATCCTAGCTAGCAATGAGGAGAATCGTCTAATGGCGTTCACTAGAAGACCCGTTCGTCTCCCCGGTCAAGTCGTAGGGAATGGGCATGTCGCCGACTGCGTGGTCGTGGCAACAGAAGTCAGCATGGGAGGGACATCCGTGCTGACTCGGATCGATATCGAAAGCACGTCCAAAACACTGCCCCAGGGGAACTATCAGCTTGGGTTCAATGGCATGATAGCCATGATGAAGCTGAAGAATGGCTCATGGGCGGGCGGCCTGGCCGATCGTACGAAGACCGGAGGGAGCACGCTCACTCCCGGCTTCGCTCTGGCTTCATAAGCACCCGTCTGGCATAGAACAGTCAAAGTCCCTGCGCGCTTTTAGAAGTCCCGAAAAACATCTCCTGAACGATGAAACGGCCCGGCCCTGCACGGATGCATGACCGGGCTGAACTTCGTGGGGAGCTTAGGCCTGAACGCAACAATGCCCCGAAGGTTTGAGCTTCGGGGCGTTGTTGCAGTTGCTAAGCGGAAACCTCCGCCATCAAAAAAACTATCACGCAGCCAAAGGGTCGCCGGCGATCAGCGCCTCCAACGCCACGTTACTTTTGTGCGCTCCGGCGAGAGTGTCCACCAAAAGAAACCCCGGAGTTGGAGGCTCCGAGGCTAGGTACCCGTCGATGGCTTCAACGTCATTAACCACCCAACTTCAACGCGCCAAGCGCACAGAGCTTTTCTTCCGGCACCTTCGGACAGATCACGACGGCGCTGGATCCGCGTATTCTTCAAGGCGTACTGAAGTTCACTTTCTAAATCCGCCCTTCCACAAGTGGGCGGGCAGAACATCGGTCGCCAGCGAGCACTTCTACATTGAATGCAGCCACTATTCTCAGGTAAAACCCATGAAGAGACTTCTGATCGCGCTCCTGTTGACTACCCCAGCGCTTGCACAACGCAAGCCCGGCTCGCCCCTTGAGCACCTGCCTGCAAACATTGAAATACTCACTCATTTCGGCGAGCGGGCAGACCTTTCGCCGGATAACAAGCGAATGGCCTTCATGGACAAGAGCTTCGGCGATGCTTTCGTCATGGACCTGCAGACCCGTGTCATCCGCTGCCTTACCTGCAGTGTCCCCGGCGCCGCCTTCCTGCGTGTCATGCATCTGTCCAACGGAGACTACATCCTGATCGGACCGGAGAAGTTCATCGACATACACACAAGCCGGAGTCGCGACAATGAGCTCTGGTACCTCAGCGCAAAGCCGGGCTCGAAGCCTGTGAAGTTCAACGCGCACATGAGCGAGGGCGCGGCCCTGTCGAAGACAGAGATGCGGATCGCCTACTCGGAGCTCCCGGCACAATTTCCTGAGATTCCCGCGGATACATCGCGCCTCGTCACAGCCGACGTCGATCTTTCAAACGGCACACCGAAGTTGATCAATCGCAAAGTGATTTATGAAAGCCACACGTCGGCCTGCATTCTCGAAGCCCAGGACTTTTACGATCACGACTCGAAGATGACATTCATCTGCTACAACCGTAAAGATCTCCCACCTCACACCGAAATTCTCGCCAACTCCATGAGCATCGACCTGGGGTCAGGTGAGGTGACGAACATGAGCAAGGCGGACGGCACCTACAACGAGACCGAAGGCATTTTCCCCGACGGCAAGTACACCTGCGTGGAGGGCGATCGCCAGGTTGCAGAGCTCGGCGGCGATCACGGCATGCGCAACATCGACATCTGGAAGCTCAAATTGGACGGCACGGGGAAAGACTTCGTTCGCCTGACCCACTTCAACGACTACGAAGGATGGAAGGCCTCAAATCCCGTTGTGTCGACCGACGGCAAGTTCATGGCATTCCAAGCGGCGCAGACTAAGGACGAGGCTGGCGTCGGCTACGGCCTGTTGCTTTACCACTTCTAAACAGGGTGTCGTTTCCGGTCACTGCACTTCCTGTTCCCGCATCAACTGCTCCGCCGAAATGTTGCGCATGGAGGCATCCAGCAGCTCCACCATGTGAAAAGCAGGCATGGAGGCGTGACCCTGGCGGCGCAGCCCACTCATCAACTGCAGCAGGCAGCCCGGATTGGCGGAAACAACGGCCTGCGACTTTGTTGCCAGCAGGTTCTTTACTTTGCGATCCCCAAGCTCGTTCGCAGGCTCAGGGTACAGCAGGTTGTACACGCCCGCCGAGCCGCAGCAAAGGCTTGCTTCGTCGATCTCCGCAACCTCAAGGCCCGGTATGGTGGCCAAAACGTTCCGCGGTTGCTCAAAGATATTCTGCGCATGACGCAGGTGGCACGCATCGTGATAAGCCACGCGCATCGTCAAGGGGTGGCGCGGAGTCTGCGGCGGAAGCTCGGTCAGAATCTCTGAAATGTCTTTGCACTTCGCACTGAAGTTGGCCGCGCGCTCTGCCCACGCGGGGTCCTGCCGGAGCAGATGGCCGTACTCTTTCATCGTGGAACCACAGCCGGCGGCGTTGATCACGATGGTGTCCACATTCGCCTGCTCGAACATCGCGATGATCTTGCGTGCCATCGTCGCTGCCTCGGCATCGAGGCCAGAATGCAGCATCAGCGCGCCGCAGCACGACTGGTTGGACGGAATGATGACCTCACATCCCTCCGCCGCCAGCACGCGCGCTGTAGCCTGGTTTACTTTCTGGAAGAACACTTGCTGAACGCAGCCGGCAAGCATACCCACTCGGCGGCGAGCCTGGACAGGCGTCACCTTCTGCGGCAGCTTTGTGAACAGGGTGCCCGGCACCCGCGGCAAGAGCGACTCCATAGCCTCCAGGCGTTTCGGTAAAAGCTTCAATAGACCCGATGCGCGTACGAGCGACTGCAATCCTGAACGCTGATAGACCAGCATCGGAAGCGCCAGCAAACGGAGCCTTCCAGCGTAAGGAAACGTTGCAAACAACATGCGTCGGAAGAGGCTGTCGCTTGCGGAGCGTGGCACGTTCCGCTCAACCTGGCCGCGCGTGTCTTCAATGAGCTTGTTGTACTGCACACCTGAAGGGCACGCCGTCATGCAGGCCATGCAGCCCAGGCAGTTATCGATATGTCCACGAAATGTATCGCCAAGAGGAGCTTCACCCGCGCCGGTCTTGCTCATCATGTAGATGCGTCCGCGAGGCGAGTCCATCTCTTCGCCCCAGAGCACGTACGTGGGGCATGCCGGGAGGCAAAAACCGCAATGAACACAGTCCTGAATGAGCTCGGGCTGGGGTGTATTGTGCGCGTCGAAGTTGGAAGCCTTTTGCGTTCCCAGTTGGACCAGTTCAGGCATCAGAGACCTCCGAAAAAACGACCGGAGTTAAGAATCCCGTTGGGATCGAATTGCTTCTTGACCGCGCGCATCAGCGGAAGCGCCGATGGCGTCCTGCCCCAGCGATCGAACACAACATCAGGCGGCCGCTGCAACAGGACAAGAGAGCCACCCGCAGCTTCCAGCGTGGCTCTGAAGTTCGCTAACGCGTCGCGCTCTCCGGAGTGGACGCGGCCGAACAGTATCCCGTTGCCTTGAGCAACAGCCGAGCCATTCATAGCCATGATCGTCTGCATCGCTCCGCCAATCTCCGCGGGCAACATCGTCGCCTTGAACACCAGCGCAGACTCGGCCTCTTGAAATAACGTTTCGCGTGCGGACCAGACTTCCGCTGCATTGATCTGCGCGGAGATCCCCATGCTGCCTGCGACTTCGATCAGGCCGTCCGCCTGCACCTGAAGCACATCCGGCAGAGCGGCGAGCCTTACATCGAGCGAATAACCTGCTCCATCTGTACGCATCTGCAGCGACTGCGTACTGAAGTGTGAATCGAGCAGACGCAACAGCAACTTCCCCAGTAGCGACGCGTCAGGCGAAGTCGCGGTGAGGCTCACCGTGTGCGGCGCGAGAGAATGAAGACGAAACGTCACCTCTGTGATCAACGCCAGCGTACCGAACGAGCCGCAAAGCAGCTTGGGCAGGTCATAGCCCGCGACGTTCTTTACAACTTTGCCGCCACTACGCGCGACTGTGCCATCGGCCAGCGCCACCGTCATACCGATCAGGAGATCGCGGAGTCCGCCGTAGCGCAAGCGCAGCGCGCCCGAGTCATTCGCACCGACGACGCCACCGACCGTAGAATGTTCGGGCCAAAGGGGGTCCAACGCAACAAACTGGCCATGCTGTGCTAAAGCATCTTGCATGTCTTTCCAGATGCAGCCGGCCTGCACGGTGCAGGTCATGTCCTGCCACGTATGTTCCAGCACGGCATTCGTGCGCCGCGTGGAAAGCCGTAGCGCCGTTGGACCATCGTCAAGCCAGCGGCTCTTGCTTCCCAGACCTTCGATTGCCACTGGAACTCTGCTGTCATCGCAGAGGCGCAGCAACTGCGCGGCCTGCGATGTGTCAGCTGGCGCAGCGGCCAGTTGTTCGTCCCGTAGAGAAACGAACTCCTCGCCGCAAATAGCAGCAGCCCGTTCGTAAAGTTCCTTGCTGTGTGTGTTGGTGTCTGTCATTAGAGAGCGACCGAGTCCACCTAAAAGTATTCGGCGACGCCCGCGACTTCGAGCGGGTGCGGGGTATACGGTCCGGTCTTTTCGCCGCACAGTCGTGGCCGAGGAAAGAGCTTATCCGGGTTTGAAATGTCATCCGGATCAAACGCGTGCCGTACACGCTGCATCGTCGCAAGATCGGGTTCCGCATACATGTAGCCCATGGACTGCTGCTTCTCGCGGCCCACACCGTGTTCGCCTGTGATCGAGCCACCGAGGTCGACGCATAGTTCAAGTATCCGGATGGAGAGGTCCGTAGCGAGAGCTTCCTGTCCCGGAACGGAGGCGTCATACAGCACGATGGGATGCAGGTTGCCATCACCGGCATGAAACACGTTGGTCACGCGCAAACCCGTAGGTTCGGCCATCCGTTTGATAGCCTCGAGAATTTCGGGCAGCTTGGTGCGTGGGATCACGCCATCCTGCACGATATAGTTCGGTGCCAGCCGCCCGGCCGCTGCGAAGGCCGCCTTACGGCCTTTCCATACCAACATGCGTTCGCGCTCAGACTGTGCCAGCCTGTCTTCCCAGGCGCCATTGGACTTGCACATGCTTCGCACCTGATCCATCTGCAGGTTCACTTCCGCGGCTGGACCATCCAGTTCGATTAGCAGCAACGCCTCGCACTGCGGATAGTTCGGATGCACCGCGGCTTCTGCAGCCACAATCGAGAGCCTGTCCATGATCTCCATCGCAGCGGGCAAAATCGCGGCAGCAATGATGTCCGACACGGTCTGCCCTGCTGCCGAGACTGTATCGAATGCCGCCAGCAGCACCTGAACTGTCTCCGGCTTCTTAACGATGCGCAGGGTCACAGCCGTGGCCACTCCAAGCGTTCCTTCCGAGCCGACAAACACACCCGCAAGATCGTAGCCCGGAGCATCGAGCGTGCCTGCTCCCAGCTCCACCAACTCACCAGTGGGCAAAACCACTTCAAGACCGAGGACGTGCGTCGTCGTGAAGCCGTACTTCAGGCAGTGCGCTCCACCGGCGTTCTCCGCGACGTTTCCGCCGATCGTGCACACACTCTGCGACGAAGGATCGGGCGCATAAAAGTAGCCATGCGGCGCCACTCGAGCCGTCAGATGGTTGTTGATGACACCGGGCTGCACCTTCATCCGCTGGTTGGGAATGTCAACATTCAAGATCTGCGTCATGCGCGCGAAGCTGATAACGATGCCGCCGGCCGCCGGCATCGCTCCGCCTGAAAGCCCCGTACCCGCGCCCCGGGCGACGAAAGGCAGCTTGTGCTTCGCGCAGACTCGAACCACAGCCTGCACCTGTTCGGTCGACCGCGGCAGGACCACGGCGGATGGCATCGTGCGTATCGCGGTAAGGCCGTCACACTCGTATGTCTGCAACTGGCTCTGCTCAACGATCAGGCCATCGCGACCAACCGCTGCTTCGAGTTCGGACAGCACCCCTGCCTGCAGCGGAGCTGTTTCTGACGGCATCGCTTCAATCACAGACAACCTCACTCCTTAGCACACGCACCCACAAACCAGGCGCGTCACAAATCATCTCAGGCTGCAGTGTAGGTCTCGGTGGCCATCACGCGCTCATAGGCGGGAAGGGTCAGAAAATCCCGGAACTTCGCTGAACGAATCAGGTCTCGCATCAAAGTCGCTGCCTGTTCATAGGCCTGATAACGTTTGTCATCCACAGTCTGCTTCGCCTTCGCCAGTTCAGCATCGATGTACCCATCGCAGAAGTCCGCCGTGATCGCCCGGCCGTCATCGAGCTTTGCATTGTGATGCACCCACTGCCACAGTTGGGCGCGACTGATCTCCGCCGTAGCCGCATCTTCCATCAGGTTGAACAGTGGCACACAGCCAATGCCGCGCAGCCACGCTTCCACATAGCCCAGTCCCACTGCGATGTTCTGCTTGAGGCCCGCTTCCGTAATCGAGCCGGATGGCACCGCCAGTAGATCGGCAGCCGTCGCCGTAAAGTCCGGAAGCTGTTTGTCTATCTGGTTGGGTTGCGGCATCAGGCGGTTGAAGACCTCGAGGGCGATCGGCACCAGCCCGGGATGGGCCACCCATGTGCCGTCGTGCCCGTCCGTGGCTTCGCGCTCCTTGTCGGCTCGCACGCCCGCTATGGCCTTCTCGTTGGCTTCGGGGTCATTCTTGATGGGAATGAGCGCGCTCATCCCACCCATCGCACTCACATTGCGTCTATGACAGGTCTTGATGCAGAGCTTCGAATAGCTCCTCATGAAGTGCGTGGTCATCGTCACCTGCGAGCGATCCGGAAGAATGATCGACGTGTCTGCAGCAAGCTTCTTGATAAACGAAAAGATGTAATCCCAACGTCCGCAATTCAAACCGGCGGAATGATCGCGCAGTTCGTAAAGAATCTCATCCATCTCAAAGCTTGCAAGAATCGTCTCGATCAATACTGTGCCTTTGATCGAGCCGGCCGGTACACCGAGGTCTGCTTCGGCTTTCACAAAAACATCGTTCCACAACCGTGCTTCCAAGTGGCTCTCCAGTTTCGGCAGGTAGAAGTACGGTCCTGACCCGCGCGCCAACAACTCCTTGGCGTTATGGAAAAAGTGCATTGCAAAATCGAAGATAGAGCCGCTCATCGGCTCGCCGTCCACGAACATGTGCCGCTCTTCCAAATGCCAACCGCGTGCCCGCACAAACAGCACGGCCGGCTTATCGACGAGCTTGTAGCTTTTGCCTGTGTTGGGGTCGTCGAAGGTGATGGTGCGCCGCACCGCATCGCGCAGATTGATCTGCCCTTCCATGACGTTCACCCACGTCGGCGTCGTGGAGTCCTCGAAGTCAGCCATGAACACTTTCGCGCCGGAGTTCAAAGCGTTGATCACCATCTTGCGGTCCACAGGCCCAGTGATCTCGACACGCCGGTCCAGAAGATCTGCAGGCAACGGACCGACCGTCCAGTCTGCCTCACGGATAGATTGCGTTTCGGGGAGGAAGTCCGGGAGCTCCCCGCTGTCCAGCCGGGCCTGGCGCACCACGCGTTGAGCCAGCAGATCTTTGCGGCGACCGTTGAACGCCCTCTGCAAGCTGGCAGCAAACGCCACTGCCTCTGGCGTGAGCGTCGTTGCATAGCGCGACGTGATGGGCGCGCGAAACTCGATTCCTTGGCCAAAATCGCTCATACCGCATTATCCTCCCGCTGCCACTACAGTCAAGCTCACTGAATGTCAGACCAATGTAAGCTTCCAGCCGCGCAGTTGACAAGAGCTTCCGAAGATCGTGTCCGGTTGCCGGATTTCTCATTCTGCAGCAGATTTATGATGCTGCTCGCAACCCGGTTTTGCTGGCCTCGGTGGCCCCGGACGCCGCGCCGTGGCAAACTTACAACGGAGTCAACATGGACCGAAAGCTGTTGCGGAAACGATCTTCGGATCCGAAGATCAGGCCAGTCAGCAGGAAAACGATCAGTGATGAGATCGTCGAGCAGATCATGGCACTGATCGAACGCGGCGACCTGAAGCCAGGCCAGCGCCTGCCTTCAGAGCGAGAATTGTGCGTCCGCTTCGGCAGCGGACGCTCCTCTCTTCGAGAAGCCCTCCGCTGCCTTTCGATCGTGGGCGTGCTGCATGCCCGCGTCGGTGAAGGAACCTCGGTAGCAGTGGACAGCGGAAAATTTCTCGGCAAACTGCTCGAGTGGAGGCTCATAACTGAGCAGCAAAACATCGAGAACCTGATGGAAGTACGTATGGCGCTCGAAGGTCTTACCGCGGCGAACATGGCTGTCAACGGAACCGCCGAAGACTTGCAGAAGCTGGATGCTCTGTTGGGGAAGATGGACGCTGCGCGAAATGATTTGAAGCGCTTCATGGCTCTTGACCTTGAGTTCCACATCGCACTCGCAGGTGCGTCCGGAAATTCGCTGGCCACGGACCTGATCAAAATGATTCGCGGGCAGCTTGCGCGCGCGTTGAGCCGCGTACTTATGCCGCCCAATGCACGGCCGCTGTCGTTGCAAGAGCACATCAAAATTATCGATAAGGTTCGCGCACACGATCAAGAGGGAGCGCGGAATGCCATGTACTTGCATCTGCAGGCTTCGCTTGATCGCTATCGCAAGAGCTTGATCCAGGATCAGCGTTCTCAACCTGAGCAGCCTTTAGTGCTGAAGCAAAGCAAACCCAAAGCTCCCAGGTTGGACGGCCATGCCTCAGGAACCCGGCGGAAGGCAACGCGAACGAAAGCAGCCCCACACTAGGAGTCCGAACACTCTCCAGCACCAGCTCCCTGATTTTCCAGAGGCGCCTTTTCTGGCTATACTTTGCCGTGCTGCAACCAATCAAGCAAACGTACTCATGTAAACGGTTACGAGCCACACCGCCGTTTCAACACGGGTGGCGACATACTGTGCGGCCATTGTGCGCCGTTGACGAGAGTTGAAACGCGATACGCCGAAGCCCATTCGGCATGACAGGCTGGATAGACATGAAAATGAGAGTCAAGTTCGTTCTGTTGGCTGCCGCGATCCTTCCCTCGATCGGCGCCGGAGTAACCACGGCGCAATCGACGGGCAAGTCTGCCACGGTAGCACCGGCAAGGCCGCAGGGGCCGTGCGACATTTACGGCGCCGCCAGCGATCCGTGCGTCGCAGCACACAGCACAACGCGCGCCCTGTATGCCTCGTACAACGGTCCGCTGTATCAAGTGCTGCGCCAGTCCGACGGCAAGACTCTGGATATCGGTGTCGTCCAGGCCTCAACGTCACAGGACGGAGGCGGATACGCCGACGCAGCCGCACACGATGCCTTCTGCGCAAATACCTACTGCTGGGTCGCGAAAGTCTACGACCAATCCCCGAAGCACAACGACCTGACCCAGGCCCCACGCGGCGGGTTCAGCGGACCGGCTATGGGTGGCTTCAACAATCTCCCACTGGCGGACTGGGCGCCGATTACGATCATGGGCCACAAAGCATACGGCGTCTTCATTGCACCGGGCATGGGGTTGCGGCAGGACGACGCCAAGGGCACTGCGGTCGACGACCAGGCCGAGGGGCAATACTGGGTGATCAGCGGCGTGCACTTCAACTCAGGATGCTGTTTCGACTACGGCAATGCCGAGATCGACAGCCGCGACGATGACAACGGCACCATGGAGACGACGTACTTCGGCGACGCTACACCGTGGTATCACGGCAACCCTCCCGGGCCGTGGGTGATGACTGACCAGGAGAATAACCTGGTGGGTTGCGTCAACCCGGATGGCTCCAAGCTATGTCTCAACCTGCCGAACATTACGTCGCGATTCGTAACGGCAATGGCCAAGGGGGAGCCGCACCACTGGACTTCCATGGGCGGCGATGCGCAGCGCGGTTCCCTGTCCGTAATGTTCGACGGGCCTCGGGTTAATTCCAGTTACGATCCAATGCGCAAGCAGGGAGCGATCCTGCTCGGTAACGGCGGCGACAACAGCGTGGGATCGCAGGGCACCTTCTATGAAGGAGCTATGACAGCCGCGGGCACGTTCCCGACCGATGCGACAGATCAGCAGGTCCAGGCCAACGTAGTTTCCGCAGGATACGGTGTGCAGCGCCTCAGCCTCAGTCTGGCGCCCGCAGTGGCGACGTCCGCTCCGACGGGGCTGCAGACGTTCACTCCCGGATCGGCACAGGAAAGCACGGTCACCTTCACCAATACAGCGCCGGCGCCGGTCGCCAATGTGTCTCTGAGCCTGGGTGTTCCCTCCAGGCAATGGACAGCCGTCGTTGTGGGAACCAACGAAACCACCAAAACGTTCTCCGGTCCGCTCGCACCGGGCGCGAGCGTGAGTACCACGTTCAAGGTGACATCGGGACCCAGGGTCTTCAACGGTGACCTGGTCGGCAACGCCGTCTGGAGCAATGCAGCCAACAGCGCAAAGCATTCCGAAACAACGGCGCAGAAAGTGCGCAACGTCAGCCCGGTCAGGATCAATGAATTTCGGATCAGTGGGGGATCCGCCGCGAATGCAACCAATTCGTTCATTGAACTCTATAACTCCGGTGAGCGAAGCGTTGACCTTTCCAACTGGACCCTGACCGCGCACCCCGCACAGCAGGCCATCTTATCGACAGTCAGAATTCCCGCCGGAACCACGCTTGCGCCATCAGGCTTCTACCTGCTCGCCCTGTCCAACTCCGGTCTCTCAGCGCCAGCCCGTGCGGGAGACACGACACTCAACGTCAGGAGCATCGCCGGGATGTCGCCCGGCGATACGATCACCATCGGCTCCGGCTCTCAAATGGAGACGCGCAAGATTGCCAGCATCGGGACGGCGGCCGGCAACGACACCACCATATGGCAACCGCTTCCCGACGGTCCTGTGATTGCGATTCCCGTGGGCAGCACCAATGTGCCGGTCCAAAGCGTCGCCGGTTTCGCGGTAGGAGAAAAAATCGCGCTTGGCTATGGCGCGACCTATCCCGCAGTAGCCCGGGGCATGGAGCACATGGAAGTCGCCACTGTCACGGCAGTCGGAAAGCCCGGCACGCAAGCGTACCTCGCAACCGACGCGGCCGCCGGCGCCACCAGCCTCCAGGTGACGTCTGTCGAGAACATCACGGCCGGTGACAAGATACGGTTGGATATCGACAGTGTGGGTCACGGGATCGAGACCGTCACCGTCACCCACGTTGGCAGCAAAGCAGTCCAGACGAACCTTGCAGCCGCGGCCACCGCCGGTGCAACCAGCATCAAAATCCGGCGCAGCGATGGCTTTGCTGTAGGGAGCAAGGTCACGATTGGGAATCCAGCCAATCACGAAACGGTGACAGTCACTGCTGTCACTCCTGTCGCCGGGCTGGGGCCGGGTGGAGCGACACTTGATTTCGCCCCCGCACTCACCGCGGCGCATGGCAATCAGGAGTGGGTGGTAGCTTCCGGCACCGGCCTTGATCTGGCGGCGCCCCTCAGGTTCAACCACGCGGCGAATCTACCCTTCAGTGCCCGGGGAACGGGCATCAGCTTTCAGCCGGCCACGGCCTTCGCGCGCTCGAGCAACGAGCCCGTTCGTCCGCTGGGAACAGGCATCACGCTCGCCGCGGCACTGGCGAAGGTCCACGAGATCGACTCAGTTGTGTATGACCGCGCGGTCAAGACGGCAGGCTACCAAGGTGAGCCGGAGCCGAACCAATGGTTTGGAGGTCCCGAGCTCACCACGAATTCTCCGCAGTTCGGGCGCATTATCAGTGTGCGAGAGGGCAGCATGGTTCTCAGAGACGCCACTGGCTTGGCTGTCGACAGTTTGAATTACGGCGGGCTCGCCGACCCTTGGGCGGCGAAAGGATATCAGGCTGCCTCTGGCGCGGCGCATGCCGGATGCTTCGTGGCGGCGCCCGGGCCGGCTTTTGGCCCCACAGGCGCGGGCACCGCCGCAACCGACACCAGCGCAGGCCGCTTCCCCGATGGAGCTGATAGCGACAGCAACTGCACTGACTTCCTCTTGCAGGCGACTTCTCCTCTGGCCGCCGACTCGGCGGCGGGCGCGACCAACATCAAAGTTGTGAGCGTAGCCGGCTTTTTTGCCGGTCAGACGGTGAACATCGATACCGGCAACGATCGCGAGACCGCAGTGATTGCAACTGTCGGCACCGGGGGCGGAGGCACGGTGAGCAGCGCTACCAGCGTGGGCGCGACCGTTGTTTCCGTCGCCGGCGCACTCGGATTTCGCGACGGCCAGACGATCACGATCGACAGTGGAGCGAACTCCGAGACGGCTGTCATCGCCTCTTTCAGAAGGTTTGGGGCTCCCACAATGACTGTTTCCAAGCCACTCACTCACCCGCATGCTGCAGGCGCACAGCTTGCCGGCACGGGCATAACGCTTGCAGCCGGATTGACCCGGGCACATGCCGGCGGCGCGATGGTCAGTGACCATGTCCCTACGCCCGGAGCGCCAAACCGCTATTCGAAACGAACCCCGTAACAGCTTAGTGCGGCGCTGGAGTTGCGAGGCCACCTTGGGTGGCCCCGCAACTTAGCGCGCTTACGAGAGCAATATTTTGCGAGCGTTGCCTTCTGGATCGTCGACCATACGGCAGGCGTTGTCGAACACCATGGTCTGGCAGCGAGTTCCGTCACTTGGTGTCCAGGCCAGGCCGGGCTGACTCGGATTGCCGGTACGTGCAAAGCTGGCCCAGGCGCTGGCCATCTTCTTTGCCAGCGCTTGTGCTTCAGGAGTATCACCGGTGCCCTGTTCGCAACGTTTGGTGTTGTCGAAGCAAAATGCAAGCTCTGCGGTGTGCCATGCACCCGAGCCTTCCAGCATCGGCGATTGCCATGTAAAGAAGTACTGGTAGACCGGCGCTCCTCCCTGATCGTGCTTCATCTTCACCATACGCTGCACGTTATTGCGCGACGACAGACCCTGCACGCCGTACGACAGCGTCCGGATGCTCTTTTCAGGATGATTCTTTTTCATCGCCGCGACGAGTGCGGTGGCCTTGTCTGCGCCCAGTGTTGTGGACAAGGTCTTATGCCATTCTTCTTCGGTGGGATTTGACGAGTACCGCATGCCTTCTTCGCTCACATTGCCGATGAGCATCGGGATGTTCTTCGAGATTTCTGGGGCGCCATCGAAGAACGAGCGGACGTTGATGACCCGGCCGTCCATAGTGGGCGCCCAGCCGACACGCGCCACGGCAGAGGGCGCCGAACCCGGACCGGGAAAGCCGCGCATCGGAGGGTTGATCTTCGCAGCAGCTGCGTTTCCGCCCGCCATCAGCTTGCTCCACTCCATCTTCTGAAGCGCGCCAATGTCGTTCGGTTGAAGACCAAGTTCCTTCATGGTCTGACGGGCAAGCTCCCGTGACTGTTCGCCGCTGGGGATGTTGCCTCCACCGCCGGATTGCACCGAAGCGCGATGAAACAGGCCCGCCGCGGACGGCATTCCCATCAGCGTCGTTACCTTCGATCCTCCGCCGGACTGACCGTAGATCATCACCTTATCGGGATCGCCACCGAAGTTGGCGATGTTCTCTTTGACCCACTCGAGGGAGGCCACGAGGTCTGTCATTCCAACATTGGCAGAATCTGCGTAAGCCGGTCCTCCGATTTCGGAAACATCGAGAAAGCCAAGGATGTTGAGACGGTGATTGACCGAGACCTGCACAATGTCATGATGTCGAGCCATCTGCGCGCCTTCGTGCGAAGGCAGTTCGTAGGACGAGCCGAAGCTGTAACCGCCGCCGTGGAAGTACACCATCACGGCCCGTTTTCCCGTAAGGCTGGGTGTCCATACATTCAGCTTGAGCATGTCCTCACTCATGTAACCATCGTCCCAATCCTGCAGGAAAGATTGTTCGATGGCAGTGAAGCTGTGCAGGTTCTGAGGACAGTTTGCCCCATAGATCAACGCCGGGTACTCATCCTTCCACGGCTTTGGCGCTTTAGCCGGCAGCCAGCGATTTTCGCCTGCAGTGTTTTGGCCGTAAGGAATGCCCTTGAACGTCAATACCCCTCCGCTCACAAAGCCGCGCACCTTGCCGTACTGAGTTTTTGCAACTGCGGTGTGCGGCGTGGAGCAACCGCCTGGTTCCTGATGGGCAGCCGTCTTGATGCTGTCCGATGCATGCAACGGATCGAGGGCGATAGCCCCCAGGCCCGCCGTCGCGCCAAAACGGAGCGCCTGACGGCGATTCAGACGGATACGGGTAGAAGAACTTGATTCCGGCATGCAGGAGGTCCTTTCAGTTCATGACTTCGAGGTTTTGAAATATCAGTCGCGTATGTTGGGCTGACGCTCTGGAGGATTTCAAACGGGATACGTGGACGGCGAGATCACGTTAGCCGGTTGTTTGCCCACTGTCAACGGTGAACGCCTGACAATATCCGATCGATAGGCTCCCTTGTAGATATTTCAGAATGTGAACCAACAGTTTCTAAATGGGAGTCACAAATCATCGGAAATTATGTGCGGCTCTGTAGGGAGTCGCAGGCGCACCTGTCACCCCGAAGCGGCTTGGCGTCATCGCCCTCCAAAAGTACTGCCCACGCTGTCTTTGGTACCAGCTCAAGATCCGCTTCCGGGTCCCATTCAATTTGTTCGGAGCCGCGAAACCTAAACGACCTTCAACCCACTCTTCGCCGTTGCAACAAACTCCGTCGCGGTCTTCACGATAAAGTCCAGCATCGCGGTAGTCAGTCCCGGGAACACACCAATCCAGAACACGTGGTTCATCACGTAATCCGTGTTGGTCATCTCGCCCACCACGCGATACTCCCACCCTTCGTACGCCGGCTGCCGCAGCAGATTGCCCGCGAACAACAGTCGCGTCCCAATCTTCTGCGCCTCAAGCGCCTTCGTCAGCTGGTCGCGTGTAAACGGAGCGCTGTGCTTCACGCCGATCGGAAACCCGAACCAACTCGGATCCGACCCCTCGCCCGCTTCGGGCAATTGCAGATACTCTGCCAGCGGCTGCAGCGCGTTCTTCAAATACGCAAAGTTCGCCTTGCGCTTCTCGATAAACTCCGGCAGCTTATCCAGCTGCGAAACCCCAAGCGCCGCCTGCATGTCCGTTGCCTTCAGGTTGTAGCCCACATGCGAGTACGTGTACTTGTGGTCGTACCCGCACGGCAGCGTGCCCAGCTGCCAGTCGAACCGCTTGCCGCACGTGTTGTCCACGCCCGGCTCGCACCAGCAATCACGTCCCCAGTCGCGGAAGCTGTCGATCAGCACCTGCAGCGCGGGCTTGTCCGTCATCACCGCTCCGCCTTCGCCCATGGTGATGTGGTGCGCGGGATAAAAGCTCACCGTCGCAATATCGCCAAACGTCCCCACCTTGCGGCCCTTGTACGTCGAGCCGAGCGCATCGCAGCAATCTTCCACCAGCCATAGGTTGTACTTCCTGCAGAACGCCGTCACCGCATCCAGGTTGAACACGTTACCCAACGTGTGCGCGATCATTACAGCGCGCGTCTTCTCGCTGCGCGCCTCTTCCAGCTTGGTCACATCGATCTCGTACGTCGGCAGCACCACGTCCACGAACACGGGCACGAGCCTGTTCTGCAGGATCGGATTCACTGTCGTCGGAAATCCCGCCGCCACCGTGATGACCTCATCGCCGGGCTTCAACTGCCGCGCGCCCAGCTTCGGCGAGGTGAGCGCGCTCAGCGCCACCAGGTTCGCGCTCGATCCGCTGTTCACCAGGCTGGCCGACCGTACCCCCACAAACCGCGCCAGCTTGCGCTCAAACTCCTTGGCCCAGCGCCCTGTCGTAAACCATCCATCCAGCGCCGAATCCACCACGGCGCTCATGTCCGCCGCATCGATCACCTTGCCTGAAACCGGGACTACCGAGCTGCCCTCGACAAACGTCCGCGCCGGAAATGCCTCCGCGTGGAACTCCGCAGTAAGTTGAAGTATCTGTTGCCGAAGCTGCTCTGACCTCTCACTCATATCTCTCAAGAATATCAGCGAGGTCACATTTATCATCTCTACAGCGCAGAACGACCCAAGGACCTCATTGATGAAAGCTGTGATACTCGCCGGCGGTCTCGGCACTCGCATCTCGGAAGAAACCTCCCTCCGCCCAAAGCCGATGGTCGAAATCGGCGGCCGCCCCATCCTCTGGCACATCCTCAAGATCTACTCCCAGCACGGCATCAACGACTTCATCATCTGCTGCGGCTACAAGGGCTACGTCATCAAGGAGTTCTTCGCCAACTACTTCCTGCACACCTCCGACGTCACCTTCGACATGAAGGAGAACCGCATGACCGTGCACAACTCCGAAGCCGAGCCCTGGCGCGTCACCCTCGTCGATACCGGTGACAACACCGGCACGGGCGGCCGCCTGCGCCGCGTCGCCAACTTCCTCAAGGACGAAGACGCCTTCTGCATGACCTACGGAGACGGAGTGGCCGACGTCGACATCACGGCTTCGATCGAATTCCACCGCAGCCACGGCAAGCTGGCCACGCTCACCAGCGTGCAGCCGGTCGCCCGCTTCGGCGCCCTCGGCCTCAAGGACACACAGATTTACTCATTCCAGGAGAAACCCAACGACGAAGGCGGCTGGATCAACGGCGGCTTCTTCGTCCTCTCCCCCAAAGTCATCGACGCCGTCACCGACGATGCTCAGATGTTCGAGCGTGAGCCCATCGAAACCCTCGTCGCCGAAGGCCAGGTCCACGCCTTCTTCCACCACGGCTTCTGGCAGGCCATGGACACTCTCCGCGACAAGCAGCACCTCGAAGAGCTCTGGAGCAAAGGCAAAGCGCCATGGAAGACCTGGTGACCACAACACCAGCCGGGACTTGCCGGGGCGTCTCACCCATGGCGCCGGCCTATCCCTCGCAACTCGGCAACGTCCTATAATCAGCACCAATGCGGCTTCTCTCGATTCGCGCCTTTGTCCTCGCCTTTTCGGCGCTCCTGCTGCCGCACTTCGCCCCCGCACAGGACGCCAACGCCCTCGGCGGCCGCGTCGTCCTCGTCCTGCCCTTCGACAACCGCTCCGGCAACACCTCCCTCAACTGGATCGGCGACTCCTTCCCCGACACCCTCAACAAGCGCCTCAACTCCGCCGGCTTCCTCACTATCTCGCGCGACGACCGCGCCTTCGCCCTCGACCACCTTGGCCTCCCCGCCGGCTTCCGTCCCTCGCGCGCCACGACCATCATCATCGCGCAGCAACTCGATGCGGACTACGTCGTCGTCGGCAGCTACAACGTAGCGGACAACCGCATCTCCGTTCAGGCCCAGATCCTCTCCGTCAAAGGCCTCCGCCTTTCCTCGCCGCTCGAGGACAGTGGCGAGCTTCCCCGCCTCTTCGACGTCGAAAACGCCATCGCCTGGAAGACCGCCCGCCAGATCGATCCGCACTTCAGCGTCGCCGAGCAGACATTCCTCGCTTCCCCAGGCGGCGTCCCTCTGCCCTCGTTCGAGAACTACATCCGCGGCAGCAACGCCCCCACGCCCACCGAGCGTCTGCAGCGCCTCCAGGCCGCCGTCAAGGACACTCCGGGGTACGCCGCCGCTCTGCTCGCGCTAGGCAAGGAGCAGTACGCCGCCCGCGACTACGCCGCCGCTGCCGCCACGCTCGCCAAAGTGCCCAAGTCCGACCGCATAGCACTCGAAGCCAACTTCTACCTCGGCCTGGCCAACTTTAACTCCACAAAATACGCCCAGGCCGAAGCCGCATTCGCCTTCGTCGGCACGCGCCTTCCCCTGCCTGAAGTCGTCAACGACCAGGCCGTCGCCGCCAGCCGTCAGGGCAAGGACGCCGTCGCGACCTTTCAGCGCGCCTCCGCCGCCGACCCCAGCGACGAGGACTACCACTACAACCTCGCCATCGCGCTCTTCCGCCGCGGAGACACCGCCGGCGCCATCGTCGAAGTCGGCGCCGCGCTCAAGCTGAAGCCCAACGACCAGGAAGCCGTCGAGCTCCGCAACCACCTCAACCAGGTCCCCGCCGGCACCAAGCTCGCACCCAACTCCGACAGCGCCTTCAGCCCCGTGGAGCGCATCCGCCGCACCTACTCCGAGGCCGGCTTTCGCCAGGCCGCCTTTCAGCTCGACCAGATGCGCGCCCTGCGCATGGCCACGCTCCCGCGCGCTGACCAGGTCACCCAGTACACCCAGCTTGGCCGCGACTACCTTGCCCAGGGACTGCTCCCCGAAGCCGAGCAGGAGTTCCAGACCGCCCTCACCGCCGACCCCAACGCTGCCGCGGCGCACGCCGGTCTCGCCCAGGTGCGCGAGCAGAGCGGAGCCGCCGACGCCGCCCGCACCGAAGCTCAGCTCTCCATCAAGCTCAAGCCCAACGCAGACGCGTACCTCGTCCTCGCGCGCCTCAACCTGCAAAGCTACGACCTGATCGCCAGCGGCACCAATGTCTCGGAAGCCCTCAAGCTCGAACCCAACAACACCGCCGCCCAGGCGCTCCGCAACACTCTCCAGGCCCAGGGCCAGAGCGTCCCATGATCTCCCGCCCAAAATCCGGGTGCCCCATTCATCGCGCAGCGGTTGGCGCGATGGGTGGGCTGGCACTCCTCTTGGCGCTCCTCACTCCCACCGCCAACTCGCAACCCAACCCCACCATCCTCAAACTCACGCTCCACGACACCGTCCAACCCATCTCCGCCGCCTACCTCCAGCGCGGCCTCGATGCCGCCGCCCAGCAACACGCCACCGCCATCCTCCTCTCCCTCGGCACCCCCGGAGGCCTCCTCGACTCCACCCGAGAAATGGTCTCCGCCATCGAGCGCTCCCCCGTCCCGGTCATCATCTTCATCGAGCCCACCGGCAGCCGAGCCGGCTCCGCGGGCTTCTTCCTCCTCGAAGCCGCGGACATCGCCGCCATGGCCCCCGGCACCAACGCCGGTGCGGCCCACCCCATCATCCAGGGCAAGACCCTCGACCCCATCCTCAAGAAGAAGGTCGAAGAAGACGCGTCCGCCTTCCTTCGATCCATCACCAGCCCGCGCCACCGAGACAGCGCCGCAGCTACCGCGGCCATTATCGACGCCAAGTCCTACACAGCCGACGAAGCCCTCAGCCTCCACCTCATCGACCTTATCGCGGCAGACGAGCCCACACTCCTCGCGCAGCTCGACGGCCGCTCCATCACCCGCTTCAACGGCGCGACCACCACGCTGCACCTGCGCAACGCCCACATCGAGAGCCTCCCACCGTCGCTCCGCGAGAGCCTCCTAACCCGCCTAGCCAATCCCGACATCGCCGTTCTCCTGCTCATCGTCGGCCTTCTCCTCGTCTATCTGGAGTTCAACGTCCCCGGCACCGTCGTCCCCGGAGCCCTCGGCGTCCTCTGTGTCCTGCTGGCGCTCTTCGCGTTCAACCTGCTGCCCATCCGCCACACGTCGGTGCTGCTGCTCATCGCCGCGCTCGCGCTCATCCTGCTCGAAGTGAAATTCTCCAGTCACGGCCTGCTCGCGCTGGCCGGCACCCTCTGCGTCATCTTCGGCCTGCTCACCCTCGTCGACGGCCCACCGGAGCTGCGCGTCCACACCTCGACCGCCATCGCCGCCGGCCTCAGCTTCGGCGCCATCACCTTCGTTCTTGCCTGGCTCGGGCTCAAGGCGCGCCGCAATAAGGCGCTTACCGGCCCCACCGCCATGGTCGGACTCCCGGCAATTGTCCGCTCCCCGCTCAATCCCCTGGGCCAGGTCGAAGTCCGTGGCGAATTATGGCAGGCTGTCCTCGCTCCCGATTCCCCTCCGGTCAACGTCTCACAGCAGACCGTTGTCTCCGCAGTGAACGGTCTTACGCTTACTGTCCGCGCGCTGCCCTCAAAGGGTTAGACTTAGAAACAGCGCAACTTGCATTTTTTCCAACGCCTGCGCCCGGAGCCTTCACGTTTTGATTCGTAAAGTTCTTTCTTTCGCCGCCGCTCTCGCCATTGTGTTCCCTGCCGCCACTGTCTTCGCACAGGACGCCCCCATCACCGGGCTCAGCCGGCACCTCTCGCGCATCGACATCGCCCTCAGCGGTGCAGGCCTCTTCAACAAGACCGTGTCCGGTCCCATCCTTCCCACCAGCTCCAACAACTTCGGCCAATCGATCATCCAGCAGCCCTCGAACACCCTGGGCGGGCTCTTCACGATCCGCTATGTCGCAAAGCCCTTCATCGGAGCGGAGCTCAACTACGGCTACGCCCGCTACACCGAGAACTACTCCAACATCGGCGGCGTCCAGACCAAGGTCAACGAATACACCCTCGGCTACGTCGCCACCCCCGGTTACACCGTGTTCGGCTTTGAGCCCTTCGTCTCTGCTGGAGCCGGCAGCACAGCCTTCACACCCACCCCGCGCGGTGGCCAGGGCCTAAAAGAGCAGGCCCGCATGACCTACTACTACTCCCTTGGCCTGCAGCAGACGGCATTTTCCGAGCACTTCGGCTTCCGCGCCGCCTTCCGCGAAAAGTTTTTCCTCGCCCCCGACTTCGGCCAGAACTACCTGACCATCAAGCAGCACACCACCACCTACGAGCCGACTATCGGCTTCTTCCTCAAGTTCTAACGCTCACAGCACGTCCAGTCAGCGAGCCCTTATGCCGCCGTCCTACCTTCCAATCCTCGTCGTCGCCGCCATTATCATTCTGTACGCCCTCAACTGCATCAAGGTGCTCAAGGAGTACGAGCGCGCCGTCGTTTTCCGGCTCGGCCGCATCCGCCACGACGCTAAAGGCCCGGGCCTCATCCTGGTCTTCGGCCCCATTGACCGCATCATTCGCGTCTCTCTCCGCCAGGACGTGATGGAAGTTCCCCCGCAGGACATCATCACGCGCGACAACGTCACCCTCAAGGTCAACGCCGTCATCACCCTGCGCGTCATCGATCCAAACAAAGCGGTCATCGAGGTCACCAACTACATCTACCAGACCTCGCAGTTCGCCCAGACGACGCTCCGCTCAGTCCTTGGAGAAGTCGAGCTCGACCAGCTCCTCTCCCATCGCGACGCACTCAACGCCCGCATCCAGACCATTATTGACTCGCACACAGCGCCTTTTGGCGTCAAAGTCATCGCTGTCGAGGTCAAGCAGGTCGATCTGCCTGAATCCATGCTCCGCGCCATGGCCAAGCAGGCCGAAGCCGCCCGCGAGGCCCGTGCAAAGATCATCCACGCCCAGGGCGAGTTCGACGCCGCCGCCAAGCTCGTTGACGCCGCCGCACTGATGGCCACCCAGCCCATGACGCTCCAGCTGCGCTACCTGCAAACCCTTACAGAGATCGGCGTCGAGAAGAACACCACTATCGTGTTCCCGCTGCCCATGGAACTGATGAACCTGCTCAACCGTACCCTCACTCCAGCTACACTTCCTGAAGCCGCAAAAGGAACACAGTCTGCATGAGCTACCTGCACGACGAAATCGACGACGACCAACCCGAGCACCTCGCCCACCGCTCGCAATCCCGCGAGCTGACCCTGAGCACCGGCACCATCCTCGCAATCTTCTTCGGCCTCGTCCTGCTCTGCGCCCTGTTCTTCGGCTTCGGATACAACATGGGCTCGAAGTCGCATCAGGCGCCCATCGTCAACGCTGAAACTTCGGCCTCCCCCGCGACCTCAACCGACTTTAGTTCCTTCAAGCCCGCCGCCGGCGCTCCCTCATCACAGCCCGCGTCAGCACCAAAACCCTCTGCCGCCACCGCTCCCCCTGAGCCCACCGCGACTGCTCCAGCGCAGCCCACTCCTGCACCGATCGTCCGCACGACTGCGCCCCCGGCAGCTTCCACTCGCCCTGTTGAAGCCCCGCCCGCTCCGCCCCGCGCCGTTCCGCCCACTGAAGCTGGACTTACCTTCACCGTCCAGGTCGCCGCTGTCTCGCATCAGGAAGACGCCGACCTCCTCGTTGCGGCGCTCAAGCGCAAGGGCTACGCCGTCGCCTCCCGAACCGAGCCCCAGGACAAGCTCTTCCACATCCAGGTAGGTCCCTTTGCCACCAAGAAGGACGCCGACGCCATGCGCCAGCGCCTCGCGGGCGATGGCTACAACGCTATCGTCAAATAACCGACCGGCCCATCGCCTTCGCTCCCCGAACAGGAACGCGTTCCTCTAAGCTCATCAACTCTGGGCTCTGAGCTCATCCAGACCCACCCGCCACGGCCGAAAACTTAAAAACTCACAGCTCAAAACTGACCAAGAACCGCCTTTGCTCTTGTACTTCCTCTGCGCTCAAAACCTCTGCGCTCTGAGCTCATGAAGACCCGCCCTCCTCCAGCGCAGCCTCCATCTCCTTGCGCACCGCCGACATCAGCGCCTCGCGCGACGAGTACCCCCCCGGCTCCACCATGGGCAGAAATCGCACCACTCCCTCGCCCGGCACAATCTTCAGGCTCCCCTTCGGCATCATTCGCGCGGTCCCGGAAATAATCACCGGCACAATCGGCGCCCCCGTATCCGCAGCCAGAAAGAACGCCCCCTTCTTGAACGGCAGCAGCTTTCCATCCGGCGAGCGCGTGCCCTCGGGAAAGATCGTAATGTGCAGCCCAAACCGGAGCGCTTCCGCGGCCGCGCGCACGCTCTTCTCGGCCTCCTCGCGCGAATGCCCGCGCGATACGGGCACAAACTTGCCCATCCGCATCGCTCTCCCCAGCAGTGGAATCGACATCAGCGACTGCTTCAGGAACACGCTCGTCATTCCCGGAATCACCGGCAGCAGCACTGGCGGATCCATGTTCGACACGTGGTTGCTCATAAAGATGCACGACCGCCCAACCGGAATATTCTCGCGGCCTTCAACCCTGACCCGCACGCCGGCAGCTTTCACGCCCAGCCGGATGATCGCCATCCCCCAGCGATACATCGTCGAGAAATCGCCGGTCACCGCCGAGAGCGGAATACCCACCAATGCTGCCGGAACACCCAGCAGCACAAACACGAACAGCATCCGCAGCGCAGCAAACATACCGCTTCAGGATACCGCGCTCATACAATAGGCATAGGTGGCCGAAACATGCAGTTGCCAGTAAGCGCGGAGTTCGTTCTCCTTCCCGCGACAATCGTCCTCATTGCTCTCCTCATCGCGGCCTTCGCGATTCGCCGCCTCATTCGCCCCCGCAGCACCTCCATCGTCCTGCGGCGGCTGCGCCTCGTCCTGCTTCCACTCGTTGCCCTTATCGCGCTTGCCGTCGCCGTGTCGACGACATGGAACGCCATCCTCGCCTTACATTTCCGCTCGCCCTCGGTCGCGCCCGGAGCCATCTACACCGTCAACGGACTGCCCATGCACATCTTCTGCACCGGCAAGGGCAGCCCCACTATCCTCCTCGACGCCGGCCTCGGCGATGACTCCCTCGTCTGGGACAAGATCCAACCCGCCCTCTCCCGTTCCACCCGCGTCTGCTCCTACGACCGCGCTGGCTTCGGCTGGAGCGCTCCCGGCCCCGACCCGCAGGACGCCAACAGCGTCACCCGGCAGCTCCACGGCCTGCTCCAGCAAGCCGGCGTCCACGGCCCCATCGTCCTCATGGGACACTCCGCCGCAGGCCTCTACATCCGCGACTACGCCAGCCGCTTCCCACAAGACATCGCCGGTCTCGTCTTCGTCGACGCCTCCACGCCGCTGCAGGACACGCGCTGGTCCCCGCAACTCCGCTCCGAGGAAAACAAGGATTACAGGTCCCACGAGCTGCTTATCAAGACCGTCCAGGTCCTCGGCATCGCGCGTCTTCGCGGCTTCTGTTCGGCAATCGAGCCCGGCGTCGAGCCGTATCTCTCCGAGCTCCACTTTGAACACGAGTGCAATGAGCCCATCGCGGCCATCCAGCAGGAGCGCACCGCATTTCGGCGCTCCGGCAATCAGACCGTCCGCACCGGCCCCTTCGGCGACCTTCCGATCCTGGTCATCTCACGCGACCCGGCCCACTCGCTGCACGATCCAGTCGGCCTCGCCGCGGAGCATGCCTCCGTCTGGAACCAGATGCAGGAGGAACTTAAACTCCTGTCCACACGCAGCCGCCGCATCATTGCCGAAGGCAGCGGCCACCAGGTTATGAACGACCGCCCCGACGTCCTCGAGCGCGAAGTCCCTCGCTTCATCGAGCAAATCCGCACCCAAAGCTTCCCGCCCACCGAACTCGGCACCACCACAACCGAGTAGCTCGCGTCAGCTGCCAATCGCCTCCGGCAGCTTCGTATAGATCCCGCCAAACCCGCCATTCGACAGGATCGCCACCACATCCCCTGCCGCGACTCTCGGCTTCATCTCCACCACAATCGCATCGGCATCCGCGCACAGCACCGCCGGCACTCCGCGCGCCCGCAGAGCCTCCACCACATGCTGCGGTTCCATCCGCTCCAGCACCGGGATCGCGTCACTCTTGAACACCGCCGCCATCACCACCTCATCCGCCAGCGCCAGGCTCTCTACCAGCTCGCGCTCAAACACATTGCGCCGCAGCGTATTCGACCTCGGCTCCAGCACCGCCCACAAGCGCCTCGCCGGATACGCCGCCCGCAGCGCGCGCAGCGTCTCGCGTATGGCTGTGGGATGATGCGCGAAGTCGTCGATGACCGTCACGCCGCCGACCTCCGCCTTAACCTCCAGCCGCCGCTTCACGCTCTTGAAGCTCGCAAGCGCAGCCTCAATCGCCTCCACCGGCACACCTTGCCCAGCCGCGAGCGCCGCTGCGGCCGTCGCGTTCATCGCGTTGTGCTCGCCCGCCATCGGTAGCGTCAGGTCAGCGAAGTGCTCTCCACCCCGCAGCAGCTCCCACGTCGTCGTGCCACCACTCTGCCGCAGGTCCACCGCCTGCCAGTAGCTGCCGTCGAGCAGCCCATACCGTTCCACCTTGCAGAACGCTTTCGCCGAGCACTCCGTCACATTCTCACTGGCGTCATAGGCGATCAGCCGACCGCGCCGCGGGATCAGGTTCACCATGCGCTTGAACGCCACCTTCACCGCATTCAGATCGGCATAAATATCCGCATGGTCGAACTCGACATGCGTCAGCACGGCCACATCTGGAAAGTAGTGCAGAAACTTCGGCCCCTTGTCGAAGAACGCGGTGTCATACTCATCGCCTTCCAGGATGAACGGACGGGTCCCGTCCTCCACATGAAAACTGTTCCCAAAATTCTCCGCCACACCACCAATCAAGAAGGACGGCTTCCACCGGCTTTGCTCCTCACTGTTCGCTGTTGGCTGTTCGCTGTTGGCTGCCGTCTCATAGATCCACGCCAACATACTGGTCGTCGTCGTCTTCCCATGCGTCCCACACACCACCAGCCGCTCGCGCCCAGCAAGAAACTCATCATGTATCAGCGCCGCCATCGACGTCATCGGTATGCGCTCATCGAGCACGCGTTCCAGCTCCACATTGCCGCGCGAGATTGCATTGCCCACCACGACCAGGTCTGGCCGCGCATCGAGGTTCGCCTCCGCATACGGCTCCATAATGGCGATGCCCATCTCCCGCAACCGGTCGCTCATCGGCGGATACGCCGCCACATCCGACCCCGTCACATCATGCCCCTGCGCGCGCAACATCCCTGCCAGCGAAGCCATCGCCGTCCCGCAAATCCCGATCAAATGCACATGCTTCGCCATCAATTTCCTTGTTACCCCTCAAACTCCGTTGCGTTCCTTTGCGTCCTTCGCGTCCTCTGCGCTCGTTTTGCCTCAGCCCCGCGTAGCCAGCACATCCCCATCCATTCTCAGCGACACCCCCAGCGGCAGACTGCGGTTCCCCGCGCTCACATGCCCGCTCTTCAACCCAATCGCGACCGGCCCCGGAAAATCCCGCAGCGCATGAAGACAAGCCTCTTCGAGCAGCCCCATCTCGGCCGCCTCAACATTCGCACTCATATCGCCCAGCACCACACCCGTCACCCGCTCCAGCACTCCCGCAAACTTCAGATGCTGCAACATGCGATCCCACTGGTATGGCTTGGTCCCAATATCTTCTAAAAACAACACACAAGGCTCCGCAATCCTCAAAGCCCACGGCGTCCCCAACCCCGCCGCCAGGATCGACAAGCATCCACCCAGCAGCCGCCCCTCGGCGCGCCCACCGCGCAGCACGCGCAGCCCATCCTCCGGCCCGACACTCCACTCATCAACACCCTCAACCGCCGCCCGCCAGGTTCGCTCATCAACACCATCAGCCTTCGACCAGTCCGCCGCCACCATCGGCGCATAGAACGTCCGCATCCCGCACTCATTCCAAAACCACGCATGCAGCGACGTATGGTCCGAGTACCCCACAAACACCTTCGGATTCGCCCGCACCAGCTCACGATCCAGCAGCGGCAATAACTCCGCCGATCCCCACCCACCGCGCGTACACAGCACGCCGTCAACACTCGCATCCGCAAACGCCGCATGAAGATCGGCGACCCGCTCCTCCGCCGTCCCCGCGTAATACATCGGCCCTCGCGCAAGCGCATGCCGCATAACAACCGGCTCATACCCCCACGCCCGCAGCGCCGCCGCGCCGCGCTCCAGCAACTCCGCCTTCGCCGCGCTCGCAGGCGACACCACCGCAACGCGACTTCCGGGCTTCAACAGTCGCAACTCAAAACTCACCGCCAACTCCGTCTTTCTCTACGCTCAATAGCTCTGAGCTCTAAGCTCAACAAGGACCCGCGACCTCAGACAGCCCACTCCGCCACACCTCGGCAAATAATCTCCGCAGGCCCAGTCAGCATCATCTCGCTCTCCGCGTCCGGCCACACGACCATCTGTTCCCCGCCCTGCGCCTCCGCCGTCAGCGACCGCGCTGCGTCCTGCAGCACCATCGCTGCGGCGCTCGACGCGCAAGTACCCGTACCCGAAGATGTGGTCGGTCCGCATCCGCGCTCGTAAATCCGAAACGCAATCCGATCCTCCGCCAGCGCGCGTACAAACTCCACGTTCGTCCCATGCGGAAATAGTTTGCTGGTGCTCACCTTCTCGCCTACTTCCTGCCAGCTCAAGCCCTGAAGCGAGAAGTCCTCCTCCACCGGAAAGATCACGTAATGCGGATTGCCCACGTTCACCATGGCCCCCTGCACAACATGCATCAGGCCCTCAACCTCAATGTTGCGCTTCATCACGCGCGGCACACCCATCGCACTCTCGATCCACCAGGCCGCACCCTCGCGCCTGACCACGCGGCACGTCCTAACGCCGCCGTGGGTGCCTAGCGCGACGTGTTCGCGCCCCTCACTCGCCGCCAGCCACGCCGCCACGCAGCGCGTCCCGTTGCCGCTCAACTCGGCTTCGCTGCCGTCGGCATTGAACAACCGCAGAAACAGCGACCCGTCCGCGCGCCGATCCAGAAACTCAATCCCATCCGCACCCACGCCCGTCGTCCGCGCACACAGCTTTCGCGCCATCTCGGCATGGCGCCCACCCGCAAGCGTCTCTTCAATGATCAGAAAGTCGTTCCCGCACGCATGCGCCTTTACAAATTCAATCCCGCTCACTCATCCCCCAGGTCTCTGAACACGACCACCTGATCGGTAGCATCACTCGACCGCAAATTGCTCAACAGCTTCTGATGCTCTTTTCGAGTCGTGAACACAGAAAAACTCATTCGCTCCATGCCGGCGATGTTGTCGTGCTCCAGCACATGCAGCCGGATCGCCGCCGCATCCAGCACCTTCAGCACAGAGGAGTACATCCTGTGCCGGGCGGCCTCGCGCTCATCGGCCAGCGCCTCCGCGCGCGCCGCGCCGACGATCTCCTTACTCAACGCACTCCCCACGTCCGCCCGCACCTCGTACAGCATCGAAAAGCTCTTCCATCCCATCCTGTCTTCCAGCGCGCCAATGACCTGCAGGGCCAGCAACACGATCCCTGTCGCGAACATCGCAACAAAGTAGAGCCCCGCACCACATGCCATCCCAATCGACGCCACCACCCACACGGTCGTTGCACTGGTCAGGCCCAGGACGCGCGTGCGCGCATGAAGGATCAGCCCCGCACCCAGGAACCCGATGCCCTGCACAATGTTCGACGCCACCCGTCCTTTGTCTGGATTGGCGTCGCCGGCCAGCACCGCGCTCAACCACGTAAACAGCGCCGCACCCACGCAGATCAGCAGGTTCGTGCGCAGTCCGGAGTCCTTGTGCCGGTACTCCCGCTGCAGCCCGACCAGCCCTCCCATCGCGCACGCCATCAGCAGCCGCTTCGCCGCAACGGCGGAAAGCGACATCTGTTGCAACGAGCTGAAGTGGTAGGTGCCTTCTAAAATCATCGTCGGAGCAGGATACCAGTCTCACACGACGTCATCGCCTGTCGCCCCGAAACACGTCCGAGCGGTACACGCGCGCACACGGCTGTCCGCTCGTGCAGATCACTTCCAACTCCGTCAGCCCACCGGGATGCGCCTTCACCGCCGCCTCCACTGGGTCGCCGGCAATCGCCACAACATACGCTGCATTTTCCGCCGGAGCTTCCAGCGCCTTGTGCCACGAGTCCCAGTCCTGCTCACTCACCATGCTCTTGAGCGTTCGACCCGCCACCTGCACCGCGCCCACATGCGCGGACGTGTACATCATCACCGGCGCGTCCATCGGCATCGTCGCGAGCGCGCCCGCAATCTCATGCTCGAACGCCACGCGGGTGGTCGCATTCACCATGCCTTCCTTCAGCACCAGCGGCACGCGATACATCATGCCGATGCAGTTCGCCACGCACAACAGCATCGCCACTGGCTGCGCCAGCCGCGTCGCAATCTTCGCCCACCCTTGAGTCCGCGACCGCAGCCACACATCGCCTCGCCACGCCGCCAGCGCCGCATACACACTCAGCGCCGGCAGCATCTCCATCCCATAACGCGCGTTGTAATACGAGTGCGGCCAGAGCTGCGGAATAAATATCGGCACCGACCCATACGCCACCGAGTACACATAAAACGGCAGCGGCAGCCACAACAACCACGCCAGCTGCGCCGCGGATTCAGGGTGCCCCATCTTCGCGACGGCCTTATCGTCCCTAAGGTGGGTATCGTTAGCGGGAGTCAACGTCCGCAAATTCCGGGACGAAGACCACAACCCCGCAATCGCCGCCACCATCACGACCCACCCGGTCTCCCAAACCGAAGCATCCACCTGCGCCGTCCGCGTATAAAACAGCAACGCCCACCCGGGATTCTTCCAGCCTCGATAGTGCTGACCCGCCGGCGCGGTTCTGCGCTCGATCGCCTTCGCCGAGTATGGCCCGCGCATGAAGTCCAGCCAGTCGCCCATGAAGTGATGGTTGAACCAGAACCAGAACACCGGCCCCGCCACACACATCACGGTAAACACCGCGAACGCCGGCAGCATCTTCCGTCGCAGCGCCTCCCCACACCGCCACAGCTCCCACGCAAACACGCACCACACCGCAGCGCCAACGATCCAGCCGTCATAGCGCGTAAACACCTGGCCAATGATCAGCAGCCCCGCGCCAAGCATCCACCATCCCGCTCGCCGAGAGTTGCCCACACGCAACGCCGACACGGCCTCCACAGCCGCCACGACCGTCCACACCAGCAGCGCCAGGAACAGCGCCTCGGTCATCGCCGTCGACGCGAGGAAGAGCAGGTTCGCATTCAGCGCATAGAACGTCGCCGCTACCAGCGCCCAGCGCACCGCCATCAAGCGCCGCGCCAGCCGCCACACGCCCGCCACGCTGGCCGCGTAGCTGACGATAGACATCGGAGCGCCGCCCAGCCCGCTCTGCCACCACGCCATCTTCTGCACGAACGGCAGCATCAGCAGATGCGGCAGCGGCAGCCACACTCCGCCCAGTTGCGACAGTCCCGGCCACCGCGCATCCAGAATCCGTCGCGCAATCGCAAGGTGCGCCACGGCGTCGCCGTATAGCAGCACATAGCCCTTCGCATAGCAGACCAGCGTGGCCAAAAAGCCCAGCACCATTCCGGTCGCAAAGACGAGGTACACCTCGCCCTTCCCGACAGGCTGCACAGCATCCCACTCGAACGGCACAGCCGGCCCGCGGCGTCGCCCCGTGAGCCGTGACCCGGGCTTCTCATACGTGACCGTGCGCACGCCCCGGCCCTCTCCGCGACCTCCGTGTTTTGCCTTTGCGTCCTCTGCGTTCGTCTTTCGCACTTCAGCTCCTACAAATGCGAAATCTCTCTCAGATGCCCGAATCTCTCATCCACTTCCGCGCGCGTCACGCCCTGCAGCCGCTCGGTGCCGAACCGCTCCACGGCAAACGACCCCATCACGCTGCCATAAAACATCGCATTCCGCAGCACCTCGGGCGTCACCGCGCCCTGGGACGCAATGTAGCCGTAAAACCCGCCCGCAAACGAATCCCCCGCCCCGGTCGGATCCACGACTTCCTCAAGCGGCAGCCCCGGCGCACGGAACGGCCGCCCAGCAGACGAATACAGCGTCGCGCCATACTCGCCGTGTTTCACGACCAGCGCGTCCGGCCCCAACGCCATCACCATCTGCGCCGCACGCAGCGGGTTCGATTCGCCGCTCAGCATCTTCGCCTCGGCATCGTTGATCAGCAGCACGTCCAGCTCGGCCAGCACCTTCAGCAGGTTCTCGCGATGCGCCGCGATCCAGTAGTTCATCGTGTCGCCGGCAACCATCTTCACATTCGACATCTGCTGCCGCACGCGCAACTGCAACACGGGATCGATGTTCGCCAGGAACAAGTACTCCGAGTCCAGATAAGCCTCGGGAATCTTCGGCTCAAACGCCGCAAACACGTTCAGGTCCGTCGCCAGCGTATCGGCCGCGTTGAGGTCCTTCACATAGCTTCCGGTCCAGTGAAAGCTCTTGCCCGGCGCGCGCTCGATGCCACGCGTATCCACACCGCGCCGCGTCAGCACCGCCTCATGCTCAGGCAGAAAATCCTCGCCCACAACACCGATCACGCGCACATCGGTAAAGAAGCTCGCCGCCAACGCAAAGTGCGTCGCCGCCCCGCCCAGCACCCGTTCCCGCTTTCCACTCGGCGTCTCAATCGAATCGAACGCCACCGAACCCACAACCAATATCGCCATTACGCCTCACATACTTCGCAAATAATGAATAACCCACAAACCGATGATGCACAACGCACCACCGAATGCCATGCCAACGTAGCTCATCAGCTGAAACAACCAAGGCCAGCCATCAGTCGGTTTCACCTCTATCTTCCGAAGGAGCCGCCAAACAATGTCGACCGTTAATGCCAGCACAGACAAGAAGAACACGATGAGGCCGAGTAGCCACGCCACTCCGATTCCTCCAAACATTCGGCCTCCGCAGGACTACCAATACTTCCCGAACAGAATCTCCAGCTTCTTCTTCGTCTCCGTCGGAATCAGGCTCTTATCCGTCATCGTCGCAAACTTCGCCGCCGTCTGTGCGGGCGACGCACTCAGGTCCCTCGGCAGCAACCGCACCGCAGCCTTCACCACCTTCTGCGCATTGCCAGAGTTCTGATGCATGACCGCGATCACCTGCTCGATGGTCACATCGTCATGTCCTTCGCGCCAGCAGTCGTAGTCGGTCACCATTGCCAGCGTCGCATAGCTGATCTCGGCCTCGCGCGCCAGCTTCGCTTCCTGCAGATTGGTCATGCCGATTACGTCCGCGCCCCAGCTGCGATACAGGTTCGACTCCGCGCGCGTGGAGAACTGCGGCCCTTCCATGCACACATACGTGCCGCCCTTTTTCCCGACGACGCCGACTTCCTCGCACGCCTTCACAAACGTATCCACCACGATCGGGCACACCGGATCGCCAAACCCCACATGCCCCACAACACCCTCGCCAAAGAACGTCGCGGTGCGCGCAAACGTGCGGTCGATGAACTGGTCGGGCACAACGAAGTCCGTTGGTTTGTGCTCTTCCTTCAGGCTCCCCACCGCGCTCACGCTCAGGATGCTGGTCACGCCCAGCGCCTTCATCGCGTAAATGTTCGCGCGGAAGTTCAGTTCGGTCGGTAGTATCCGATGCCCCTTGCCATGCCGCGCCAGGAACGCCACCCGCCGCCCCTCCAGCTCGCCCAGCACAAACACCTCGCTCGGCTCGCCGAACGGCGTCTCCACGCGCTCTTCACGCACATCGGTCAACCCCGGCATGCCATACAAACCGCTGCCGCCGATAATCCCAATCTCTGCCTTCTGCAAACTCATCTCCATTCTGATTTGTCATTCCGCAGCGTAGCGGAGGAATCTGCTTTCCTCCACACCAGCACAACCGCCCGCTCTACCGCACGACCGCCCGCATCACGCCCAGCCCGCTCATCCAACCCGCCATACCACCAATCAACTCCCGCGAAGCTCCAGCAGGCACAACTGCCTCCTGCACTTTCCCAGTCCCCTGCGCGTCATCGATCGCGTCCCGCAGCTTCCGAGCCAGCGCCAGGTCAAAACCCTCACCAATGAACACGCGATTCCCTTCCACCGTCAGCAGCACATCGCCTTCGCTGGTCGAGTACACATGCTCGCTCCCATCCGCCTCATCCTGCTTCCGCCGTTTCAGCCCCGAGTACTTCCGCGCCAGCTGGTTGTCATACATCGTAAAAAAATTCCGCGCCGAAGCCTCGTTCTGCCAGCGCGAACTGTACAGCAGCGCCAGCGACGCCGTCGCCTCTTTATCCATCGCCGCTTTTTTCTGCGCCGCGTAGTAGATACCGCCGGCCCATGCCGGCGCCAGGCCTTGCGCCAGGGGCTTGCCGCCAAACAGTTCCGTCGTAATCCGCACGTCGAGCTCGCCCATCACGCCCACGTCGTACGGCTCGAATCCCGCCGCATCGATCAGCGGATGAATATCCGGCATCCGCATAAGCGGCATCGCCGCATGGGCCAGGTACTTCTCCGGATGCAGAATCTCGGACGTCGCACTCGGCGGCCGATCCAGCACCCCCGCAAACGCGCGCTCCGTCCCCTGCTTGACCAGCAGGTACTCCTCGAAACCCAGACCCTCGACATACGGAAACAGCATCGCCTGCTGAAGCAGCAGCGGCGCGCGCGCCATCACGGGAGAGCCCGCCATATCCCCCGCGCCGGCCTCGATCCGCTCGGCCATCTCCGGCACATCCTTCATCGTCTTGCCCGATCCCTTCAGCGCATAATCGCCGAAGCTGATCATCGCCTGCCCCTCAAGCACCGCCTCACGTGCCGTGTCGGCTTCGTCCACCAGGATGTGCCGATTGTCCTCGTCGACATCCTTCGCGACCCCCTTCACTTCCTGGTCGTTCCACTTCACCAGCCCGACCCTCTGGTCCTGCAGCGCGTGCGTCAGCTCATGCGCCATCACGGGCAGTTGCTGATCTTCGGGCACCCAGTCCAGCAGGTTCATGGTCTCCGTCTTGTCGTCGTAGTAGCCCGCGATCTGCTCGGTCAGCAGACTCAGCAGGAACGGCCGCAGATGAAAGCTGCGATCCAGCAGCCCAAACTTCTTCAGCACGAGTTCGCTACGCTCCATGCGCTTGGCGCCCTCATCTTCATCAAAGCGCTTACGCAGCTCCGCAGCAACCGCATCGCGCGAGATGAACACACCCTTCACCGGCCGCTTCAGCCCCAGCTTCGTGTCGTTGCTCACAAACTTCAGCGTCGCATCGATATCGGCAAGCAGCACCTTCTGCTGCTCCTTGGTCAGTCTGACCTCGGGCTTCGCTGCATCCTGCGCCACGGCGCTCCCGGCCAGCACTGCCGCAACGCACACCATCCCCAACAACCGCTCTCTCAACCTGTTGCCTCCACGCCGGATCGATCTCTATTAGTGTACGCAGAGACGGCCCCATACCGCTCCAAAACTCACAACTCACGACTCCCAAACTCGCAACTATTTATAACCGCCTTTGTCTTTCCTCCGCGCTCAACCGCTCTAAGCTCTGAGCTCTTGCCAACCTCCCGCCTCCACCCCAAAAGGACTCCCAGAAGCCGGACGAATAGAATCATCCTCAAGGATCATCTAAGAAACATGTCGTCCACCGCGCAGACCGAACTAGCCGCCATCCTCACCAGCGCCGCAATCTTCCCACTCGAAGACCGCGCCTTCCTCCGCATCACCGGCTCCGACGCCACGCGCTGGCTCAACGGCATGGTCACTAACTCCATCCAGGCGCTCGCCCCCGGCGAGGGCAACTATAACTTCCTGCTCAACGCTCAAGGGCGCATCCAGGGCGATTGCACTATCTACCGCGAACCCGGTGATGAGCCAACATTTCTGCTGGAAACAGCGGCCACACAGATCGACGCCATTCAAACGCTGCTCGATAAGTTCATCATCATGGACGATGTCGAGCTCACCCCCCTCGACCACCTCTCAGGCATCCTGGTGGCGGGTCCCCAGGCCCTCTCAGTCGTGATGGCAATCGGCACCGCCAACCACCAGGCCGCACCGTGTTCTCCCACTGCACAAGCGCCGTCCCAACAGACCATTAACCTCAAGCAAACGGTTTACGCCGGCGCGCCAGTCACGCTGATCCAGGCCTACAGCCCCCTCGTCCCGCGCTTTGAGATTTGGTCCGACGCATCCACGATTGCGAGCATTCTCGCTGAACTTCGCGACGTCCACGACGTTCCAGTCTGCACAGCCGAAACGCTCGAATCTCTCCGCATCCTCTCCGGTCAACCTCGCTTCGGAAAAGACATCCGCGACCGCGACCTCCCCCAGGAAACCGCCCAGACCCACGCCCTGCACTTCGCCAAGGGCTGCTACCTCGGGCAGGAGATCGTCGAGCGCATCCGCTCTCGCGGTCAGGTCCACCGCACCTTCACGGGCTTCCGCCTCACCGCGCTCCCCGCAGCCCTCCCCGCGCCACTTACAGCAGACAGCAAGCCTGCCGGCGAGCTCACCAGCGCCGCCATCCTCCCGCTCCCCACCGGCGACATCCCCTTCGCGCTCGGCTACGTCCGCCGCGAAGCCCTCGACCGCAACGCCACACTGGAATTCGGCGGCGGCACCGCAACGCCCACCCCACTCCCATTCACCGCAACCTGAGCGACAATAGAAACACTGGGGTTGCGCGCTCTTCTCTGCGACCTCTGCGTTTTTCCCCTGCGTCCTCTGCGTTCGTTGTTGCTTTTTCTCTTTACCAGGAAACCGAGACCCACATGGCCGACAAACCTTTCGTCATCAACGACCGCCGCAAATTCACCGCCGAAGGCGACCCTCGCCCCGACGCTCCGCCGTCCGAGCCGCGCCCTCCCCGCGACACCACGCCGGAAGAGTTCTCCTCCGCCTCCCACGCCCAGCCCAAGGCCGGCCCGCAGGCCGTCCCCGACCTCAAGCCCCGCGCCGAAGAGCCTGCACCCGAACCCTCCGCCGACCGCGACGACCTCCCGCCGCCGCCCACCGCCGAGCAGCTCCAGCAGGCCACGCAAGCCTACGACGCCACCGTCGACCGCCTCGACACTGCCATCCGCGCCGCCAACCCGGGCATGGAGCGCATCCCCGAGATGAGTTTCGAGCGCCTTGTGCAGTCCGTCTACATGCAGGCCATCATGCAGCTGGGCGGCGCAGCCGAGCCCGGCCAGCAGCCCCAGGTCGACCTCCTCGGCGCGCGCCAGTCCATCGACATGCTCAGCATCCTGGCCGAAAAATCCAAAGGCAATCTCACCGAGGCCGAAGAGCGCCTCCTCCAATCCGCACTCTTCGAAGCGCGCATGGGCTTCCTCGAAATCACGCAGCACCTCGCACGCCAGGCCGCTGCCAAGCAGCCGCCGCCCGGCCCCGGTGGCCCGAGCATCGTCCGCTAACGATGGAAGCAACCCTCACCTTCCTCGGCAGCGGCACGTCGATGGGCGTCCCCACACTCGGCTGCAAGTGCGAAGTCTGCACCTCCACCGACCCGCACAACCGCCGCACACGGCCATCGCTGCGCATCGCGTACAACGGCCACATCGTGCTCATCGATACCGGCCCCGACTTCCACCACCAGGCCATACGCGAGGGCATCGACCGCGTGGACGCCGTGCTGTACACCCACGGCCACGCTGACCACGTCCTCGGCATGGACGACCTGCGCCCGCTCAGCTTCGGCAAACCCGAGGGGATGCCGCTCTACGCCGACGACGCCACCGCACAGATCATCGAGCGCGTCTTCGAATACACCTTCCGCAAGGTCAACCGCTACCCCACCAGCGCGCGCGTCTCGCTCAACCGCCTCGACGAAACGCCCGGCGCCGCCATCGACCTCTTCGGCGCCATGTTCCTCCGCATTCCCGTCACGCACGGCCACCACACCATCAGCGGCTTCCGCTTCGGCGACGCCGCCTATCTCACCGACATGAGCGACATTCCACCGGAGAGCATCCCCCTGCTGCAAGACCTCGACATTCTCATCCTCGACGCACTCCGCCGCGAGCCGCACCCCAGCCACTCGCACCTCTCGCGCTCGCTCGAGTACGTCGAAAAGCTGAAGCCCCGCCGCGCCTTCTTCACCCACATCTCGCACGACCTCGACCACGAAACCACCAACGCGATCCTTCCGCCCAGCGTGCAGCTCGCCTACGACGGCCTCCAGCTCACGTTCGATATCGGAGGCGAAGCCGCCTGATGCAGATCTTCCGTTCGCTCTCCGAACTCGGCAACTTCGCGCCCGCATCCGTTGTCACCATCGGCAACTTCGACGGCGTCCACCGCGGCCACCGCATGGTGATCGACGCCGTCACCGCGCGCGCCCGCGATCTTCACGCCCGTTCCGTCGCCGTAACCTTTGACCCGCACCCGCTTCGAATCCTCAAGCCTGAAGTCGACGTACGCCTCATCACCCCCCTCGCGCAAAAGCTCGATCTGCTCGCCGCCACCGGCCTCGACGCCGTGCTCGTCCTCCCCTTCACGCCCGAGTTCTCCAACTGGACGGCCCGCGAGTTCGCTACGCGCGTGCTCCACGACGCGCTCCACACCGTCGAAGTTCACGAAGGCGAAACCTTCCGCTTCGGCCACGACGCCGCCGAAGATGTTACCGGCCTCTCGCATCTCGGCGAAGACCTCGGCTTCACCGTCCGCGCCTACCACCCGGAAAACTTTCGCGGCTCCCCCGTCTCCTCCAGCCGCGTCCGCACGCTCGTCGCCGCTGGCACAATGAACCAGGTCCGCGCGCTGCTCGGCCGCTCCTTCAGCATCCGCAGCACGCCCGCGTCAGGCCGTGGCTATGGCACGCGCTACACGGTACCCACCATCAACCTGGCGCCTTACTCCGACCTGCTGCCAGCGAATGGTGTCTACATCACCACGTTGCGTGTCGCTAACGAGCGCACCTTCCGCTCCGTCACCAACGCCGGCAACCGCCCCACCTTCGGTGCGGACTCCTTCGCCGTCGAGTCCTACTGCCTCGACTTCGAACCCATCGCCCTCACCGAAGACACCCCACTCGAGCTGACCTTCCTCAAACGCCTGCGCGGCGAAATCCGTTTCCCGTCACCCGAAGCCCTGCGCGCACAAATCGGCATCGACGTCGCTAAGGCCGAGCGTTACTTTACCCTCTGCTCTCGAAACTCATAACTCTCGACTCAAAACTCAAAACTGAACAAGACCGCTTTCCTGCTGATCCTGCGGCGGACTCGGCGGAGCCGCAGCGGGCGGCGCAGCCTGGGGCCTTGTCGGCTGCACCGGCGCACTCGGCCGCGGCGTCTGCGGAGCCGGTGCAGCATCCTGCGGCACCGCATCCGGAGTCTTGGCCGCGGGCGCATCATCCGCATCCGGAGTGTCGTCCGTATCTTCCTTCGGCGGCTTGGGCAAATCTTCATCGCCCGAAGACTGCGGCAGCTCCAGCTGCTTCTTCGGCGCATTCGGCTTCGCGAACGTCTCGTTCGGCTTGTCTGCCACCGCCGCCTTCATAAAGTCCATCCACATCGGCAGCGCGGCCTTGGCACCGGTCTCCTTCTCGCCCAGCGACTCGCGGTCATCAAACCCAATCCACGTCCCGCACGTCACCGACGGCGAAAACCCGATAAACCACGCGTCCGTGTAGTTGTTCGTCGTCCCCGTCTTGCCGCCGAACGCATGCTTCATCTGCGCTGCTGCTGCCGCCGTTCCATGCTGCACCACCGCCTGCAGCAGGATCATCATCGTACGCGCCGTGTCGAGAGAAATAACCTCTCTCACCTCCGGCGTCGGCTCCGGAACCTGCAGCCCATCCGTCTGCACGACCTTGCGGATATAGTGCGGCTGAATCCTGATGCCGTCGTTCGGAAACACGCTGTACGCGCCTACCTGCTCGGCCAGCGTAATGTCCGCCGACCCGATGGCCACCGGCAGAAACGCCGGCATATTGCTCGTAATCCCGAACCGGTGCGCGGTCGCAATCACCTTCGTAATCCCGTATTTATTCGCCAGCCGCAGCGCCGGAATATTTCGCGACTCCGCAAACGCCTCCGTCAGCGTCATGTTGCCCTTGTACGACCCGGCCTCGTAGTTGTGCGGCGTATAAGGTCCGTTCGGCGTGTAGAAACTCGTCGGCGCATCCACCACAATGCTCGTCGGCTTCTCGCCCGCCTCGATCGCCGTGGTATACACATACGGCTTGAACGACGACCCCACCTGCCGCTGCGCCTGTGTCGCGCGGTTGAACTGCGACAGCGCAAAATCGCGCCCGCCAACCATCGCCAACACTTCGCCATTCGAGTTGTCCACAGCCATCAGCGAAGCTTGCACGCCGCTGTCCTGCTCCAGCGCCACCTTCGGCCCGTCCGCGCCCGTCGCGTTAACGACCCTCACATACACAATGTCGCCGACCTTCACCAGCGCATCCGGCTTCACCGCATGAGTCCACGCCCAATCCGCCGCCGTCAACGTCGCCTGCTGACTCCCCAGCTTCACCACCATCTTCGACGGCGCCACCTGCATCACCACCCCATGCAGATACGCTCCATCCGCAATCGGCTGCGACCAGTCCGGATGCCTGTAGCTTTCAAGATCGCCGCCGCCGCTCAGCACGTTCTGCAGCCGCCCCGCCTTCCACCCATGCCTGCGCTCATAGCTCGCCGTGCCTTCCAGCACCGCCTTGTTGGCCACGCGCTGCAGGTCGAAGTCGAGCGTCGTATACACCCGCAGCCCCGCCCCATGCGCCTCTTCGACCCCGTACTCCTTCTCCAACTGCCGCCGCACCTCTTCGACAAAGTAAGGTGCCTCGGTATTCGCCGGCGTCTCGATATGCAGCCCCAGCGGTGCGGCCTTGGCCTCCTCAGCCTGCGCCGCCGTGATCTTCTTGTCCTGCAGCATCTCGCTGAGCACCAGGTTGCGCCGTTTCAGCGCGCGGTCCGGATGTCGTACCGGCGAGAACTGCTCCGGCCCCTTCGGCAACGCCGCCAACAGGGCCGCCTCCGGCAGCGTCAGGTCATGCACATGTTTCGAGAAGTAATACTGCGACCCGGCCTCAAACCCATACGTCCCGCGCCCCAGGTAGATCTGGTTCGCATACAGCGTAAAAATCTGCTGCTTCGTAAATCGCCGCTCAATCTGCAGCGTCAGGAAGATTTCCTGGATCTTCCGCCCATACGTCTTCTCCGACGAAAGAAAAAGATTCCGCGCCAGCTGCATCGTGATCGTCGACGCACCCTGCGCTTTCCCCTTCGAGTGCACATCGTGATACGCCGCACTCGCCGCGCGCACCAGGTTGATGCCGCCGTTGTGCTCGAAGTCCTTGTCTTCGATGGAGTAAATTGCCTGTTTCAGCAGGTCCGGAAACTCCGTGTACGGCACCACCACGCGCCGCTCCAGCGCAAACGACCCGAACACCTTCCCATGCACGTCGTAAAGCTCTGTGGTCGTGCTGGGCCGGTACCGCGCCAGCTCTTCCATCTGCGGCATGTTGATGGCGTACACCAGCATCAGCCCCACCATCACACCGAACACCGCCGAGGCGCCCAGCAGCGAAAGGAACGCCGCGCGCATCGCCAGCTTGCGGGTTGGGTACCCGCGCGGATAATCCGGCTCGCGGATGCGCTCAAAAAAACGACGCCAAGCCGGTTTAGCGGCTTGGCGCTCTTCTTGCTCTTCGGTCTGATCTAGGCTGGACACGGCTTCAGTTTACGATGCCGCGACGCCACACTTAAGCCGCCTTGGCCTTAAGCATTTCAAGGGCCTTCGACAACTGGTCGTCCGCGCGAATCTCGGGCTTCTTCGCCGGAGACGGCGCAACCGTCTTTCCGCCATCCGCGTCGTCATCGCCGCTGAAGTCATCCTGGTTCGAGGCCACCAGCGTACCCGGCGTCACCGCATCATCCTGAAACTTCTTGCCCGACGGCGACTCGTACTTCGCGACCGACAAAATCAGCGCCGCGCCATCGGCCAGCTCAAATGTCTTCTGCTGCGCGCCTTCGCCGAAAGTCTTCTCCCCAACCAGGTCGCCGCGCTTGTTGTCGGCAATCGCCGCCGCCACCAGCTCTCCCGGCCCGGCCGTCCCGCGGTTGATCAGCACCACCAGCGGAGCGGTCGCGTTCACCGTCTTCGCCGGATCGGCCGCAAACGTCTGCTTGGCAACCTTTTGTCCTTCGAGCGACGCAATCGTCCCACTCTTCAGGAACAGGTTCGCCAGCCGCGTCGCCTCGGTCATATCGCCCGCCGCAACGTCCCGCAGGTCCAGCAGAATCTTCTTGTTGCCCGACTTCGGCATCGCCTTCAGCTTCGCCTCGACCTGCGACACGTGATCGTGGTCGAGCGTCACCGGCTTCAGGTACAGGATCGACGAGTTCTCATACATCGTGTCCGTCACCGGCGGCTGCGAAACCACCACGCGGTTCATCACAATCTTTTCCGGCTCAGCCTTGCGCGGCCGAATCACCGCCACCGTCAGTTCGCTTCCCGGAGGGCCCTGCAGCAGCAGCTGGATCATAGCCAGCGAAATATCGCGCGTATCCTTATCGCCGATCGCCTCGATGATGTCGCCATCATTCAGGTTCGCCTTGTCCGCCGGGCTGCCCGGAACGACCGAAACCACCGTCGCATAGCCGTAGCGCTTGGACACATTGATGCCCACCTGCGCCTTGCCACCCTTGTCGGCCTTATAAGTCTTGTAGTCCGCGGGCGTCAGATAGCTCGAATCCGCATCCAGCGACTCGAGCAGGCCGCGCAGCGCGCCGTTGGTCACCGCATCGATGTTCGGGTCCTCGACGTAGTCCGTCTGGATGTGCCGCAGCACCTCGCCGTACACATTGATCTGGCGATAGGCGCCATCCTGCTGTGTATCCGCAGCGCTCACGCCCCGCGAGTTCACGCCCAGAAACACGCACAGCACCAGGGCAACAGACGAAGCGAGCAAAAGGATCTTGGCATTCTTGAGCATGATTGTAAGAGCGGCTCCCGGGACCTGATATCAGCACAATACGGCTTCACGAGGTTAGACGTTCCCCGATATCAAAATGATACTCTGACTGCTGAAGTTGTGACTTCTCGGGGCAAAGCGAATGGTGGCGGTGAGTGGAATCGAACCACTGACCTACGGGTTATGAGTCCGTCGCTCTAACCATCTGAGCTACACCGCCGGGTGGGGAGACTGCATCGAGCGGCGCAAAGGACACCATGCCGCGACATCAGCCGCTCCTCCATCATAGAAGCCGCATCTTCTAAGGTCAAACAATAACCCCGAACTCGTAACTGACAGCTCGCGACTGGAAGCTCCTCGCCAAACCCCACGCACCCATGCCCAGCCCGACCAAACCCGCCGCCCTCATGCTCCTCGCCACGTCCGTCGCGGCGGCGGCCCAGCAATCCCCCTGCGCCCTCAACCCCCACGACCGCGCCTGCACCCTCGACCGCACCCTCAACATCCTCTATTGGCTCGCCGCCGTACTGGCGATCCTCCTCGTCGCCATCATCGCCCTCGCCTTCGCCGTCTACCGCAAGAACAAGCGCTCCAAACTGACCCCCGACGACTAACACTCGCAACTTCCAAACTCACCCCTCAGAACTGAACAAAACCGGCCTTCGCTGGGGCTTCCGCCAGCCCTCCATCGGCAGCCCTCCCCTCGCACTAACAACTAAGAACTAACAACTAACAACCTGCCGCCGAGATATCCTTACCCAGCATGCCAAACCCCTCCCTCGGCCGCGTTCTCGGCGTCATCCCGGCCCGCCTGGCCTCCACCCGCCTTCCCCGCAAAGTCCTTCTCCCGCTGGCCGGCGAGCCCCTGCTCGCCTGGGTCTATCGCGCCGCCCGCGCCTGCGCCGCCCTCGACGACGTCGTCATCGCCACCGACTCCGACGAGGTCCTCGCTCTCTGCAACTCCCGAGGCTGGCCCTGCCAGATGACCTCGCCCGACCTCCCCAGCGGCACCGACCGCCTCCACGCCGTCTCCCAGTCCATCTACGCCGACATTTACGTCAACATCCAGGGCGACGAGCCCCTCCTACGCGCCGACCACATCGACGACATCCTCCGCCCCTTCGCCGCGCCCCACGTCGACGTCACCACCCTCAAAGTCCTCTGCCGCCCCGACTACATCCACAATCCCAACGTCGTCAAAGTTGTCACCGCCTTCGACGGCCGCGCACTCTACTTCTCCCGCGCCCCCATCCCCTTTGACCGCGATGGCAACGGCGAGGGCACCTACTGGAAGCACCTCGGCCTCTACGCCTACCGCCGCGCCGCCCTGCAGCGCTTCGCCTCCCTGGCCCCCGGCTCCCTCGAACAAACCGAGCGCCTCGAGCAGCTCCGCCTCCTCGAAAACGGCCTAACCCTCTACGTCGCCGAGACCGCCCACGACACCATCGGCGTCGACACCGAAGACGACCTCCGCCGCGTCGAAGCTCTACTCTTGAACCAACCTACTTAACTCATCATCCTTTGAAATTAACTTGTCCTTCGGGATTGACCTGTCCTCCTCCGCGATTAACTTGTCATCCTTCGCGAAGCGGAGGATCTGCTGTCCCCCGAAGACGCCACAACTCCGGGTGCCCCATTTCCGGGTGGCCCATCCTTTCGCGCCCTTTGCGAAAGGGTGGGGTATCGAGCGAAGCTCGACCGCTTTTCCTAACCGAACGCAACGGTCGCCAGGTACGCTAAGGTTCGCAACGGAACCCGTGGCGCCCTTAGCGTCCTCCGCGTCCTTTGCGTTCGCTGTTTCTGCCCGAGCCCCGGCTGACCGCTCGCTCCGTGAGAAGTTGTCAACCCCCCTCACCTGTGCAAAACCCACAAACACCGCATAAACACCGGACAATCTCATCGGCAGCGTCATGCACATCTATTCTCCCCGCTCGCTACAATGGATATAGAGACTCACTCCCGAACACCCGTTGCCGCACATCCTTTGTCACTCCCGAAGGCAATCTGCGTTGCGCCTGCCCGGGAACGAGAACCGATCCTAACCCCTTTATTTGACATAATTTGAACTCAACTCCTTTCGTATCCATAATTTACGGATACCCCCAACTCAACCCCTTTCTTTTCCATAATTTGGGTCGCGAGGGGGGGAGGGGGGTACCCTCTATCCAGACACGAACTGCCATGAACGTCCTCGATTCTTTTCGCGGCTAAATGAGCTGCGCCCGCTCGCTCCGGCGTCTTAGTATTCGCACCCGCCACCTGGTACAGAACAGGCAGAATGCAATGACTCGAAGCTCGCCCACAATTCTATGGATCGCCTTCGCCCTCGGCCTCGCCGGCTGCAAAAGCAGCAGCACCACACCTCCTGCGCCGGCCGTCGCCACCATTCCCACCAAGCCAACCCCACCAACCCCTATCGCCGAAAAGAAGTCCGAGCTGGGCACCAACACCTGGGACCCGCAATGGGACGCGGCCATCGAAAAGGCGATCCCTGCGGACATGCTCTCGCCCACCGCCGCACAGGCCGTCCGCAGCTACTGCCCCCGCTTCGCGACCGAGTCCGAACAGGACAAGCGCGCCTTCTGGGCGTACTTCTTCCAGGCGCTCGCCGGCGCCGAAGCCGGTCTCGAACCCACGGTCGACGTGCGCCACGCCCGCCCCGCCGCCGCTCGCACTGACGCCGTCAGCAAGCGCGCCGTTCGCCAGGAAGGCCTCATGCAGCTCACCTACGAAGACGCCCGGCGCTACGGCTGCGAATTCGACTGGCAGCACGATCGCACGCTCCCGGAAAAGGACCCCTCGCGCTCCATCCTGCAACCGTCGCGCAACCTCGCCTGCGGCATCCGGATCATGGAAAACCAGATCATCACGCAGCAAAAACCGCTCATAGTCCGCAGCAGTTACTGGTCAACCCTCCGCCCCGGCACGAAGAGCTACCGCGTCTTCGCGAAGCAGATGACCAACGTCCCCGCCGCGTGCGGTTCCGGCGTAGGCGCTCACCGCAAGCGCTGAGGAGAACTAAATCCCCTCGAAGCTCAACTCCACCCGATCGCCCACCGTCGTCGCTTTGACCCCAAGCAGAGACGCCACGACCCAGTCCGCTCCAGCAGCCTTCAACTGTTCAACCGTGTGAGTGCCAACCACACCAAGCACTTTCGAACCCGCAGCCTTCCCCGCGCCCACACCGCTCGGAGCATCCTCCACCACCACGCAATCCTGCGGCTCTGCGTCGATCATCGCCGCCCCGCGCAGATACGGCTCCGGATGCGGCTTGCCGTTCACCACGTGATCGCCCGCAACAATCCGCGACGGCTCAGGCAGCCCCGCAGCCTTCAGCCTCACGTCCAGCAGCCGATACGTCGCCGAAGTCACAATCGCCCAGCGCTCTGGCGGCAGGCTTTCCAGCAGCGCCCGCGCGCCGGCCAGAGTCTCAATATCGGCGACATCCTCCACCTCCATGTCCTCGATCAGCTTCAAACCCTCGATCTGATCCACGCCGGGCTTCAACTGCTCCATGATCTGCACCGCGCGCTTGCCGTGCTCCACCTCAAGCGTCGCCGCACCGGGAACATCGTAATGCGCGGCCCATTTCCGCCAGCTCCGCGTCACGCTGCCAATCGAGCTGACCAGCACACCATCCATGTCGAACAACAACCCAGCAGCCTGGACCCGAACCTCCGCCATTACGCCCCATCTCCCTGCAACACGAACGCCTTCGCCGCCGCGAGCACCTGCTGCACGCTCTCCTGCGAGCAGCTCTCGCAATACACGCGCAGCAGCGGCTCCGTCCCACTCGCACGCAGCAGCAGCCACGTCTCCGCCGCGTTCGGCTTGCCCGAACATGCCGGATTCTCGAGAAAGAATTTGATGCCATCCAGCGTCTCCATGCGCAGCACCTTCAGCCCCGCAATATCCTTGACGCCGCCTTTCGCCCTGCGAATAGCCGACTGCTTCAGCGCCTCGTCGATGTGCATATCGACGCGCCCATACTGGTGCTCGCCGTACTCCGCCTGCAGCGCTGCGACCAACTCGCCGAGCGTCTTCTTCTCATCCGCCATCACGTTCGCCAGCAGCAGGCTGTTCAGCAGCCCATCACGTTCCGGCAAATGCCTGCTGATGCCGATACCGCCTGATTCCTCGCCGCCGATCAGGATCTCCTGCTCCAGCATCAGGTCCACAACATACTTGAACCCGATGCCATGCTCATGCAGCTTGCGCCCATACTTGGCCGCAATGCGGTCGAGCATCTTCGTCGTATTGAAAGCCCGCGTCACATCGCCGGGCCAGCCCTTGCGCTCCAGCAGCCATTGCAGCAGCACCGCAAAAATCTTGTGCGCATCCACCACGTTGCCGTGCTCGTCGACCGCGCCGATGCGGTCCGCATCGCCATCCGTAATCAACCCCGCATCGCACTGCGCCTCGACCACCGCATCGCGAGTCGCCGCAATGTGCGGCAGGATCGGCTCAGGATTGATCCCCGGAAACGCCGGGTTCATCTCCGCGCGAAACTCCACAAACGGAATACCCGCGCGCGAAAAAATTCCGGCAATATACCCATGCCCCGCGCCGTACATCGTGTCGATCAGGAACCTGTACCCGCTCTCCCTGATCGCCTTCAGATCAATGAACGCTTCCAGCGCCGCAACGTACGTCGGTGCGAAGTCCACCTCTTCAATCTTTCCGGGAGTCGCCGCATCCGCCAGCGGCTTCAGAAGGTAGCTCTCGATCGATGCAATGATCGCCGGATTCCCTGCTCCACCGTAGCTCGCCTTGTACTTCACGCCGTTCCACTCAGCCGGGTTATGGCTGGACGTGATCATCACGCCGCCCGCGGCCTTGCGCTCACGCACCGCAAACGAAAGCTCCGGAGTCGGCGTGAACTTGTTCGCAAGAAACACAGGAATCCCCGCAGCCGACAACACCTTCGCCACCACGCCCGCAAACGACCGCGATCCAAACCGCGTGTCATACCCGATGCAAACGCCGGCCTGCGCGTCTTCGTGCTCGATCACATAATACGCAATCGCCCGCGCCGCGACCCGCACGTTTTCATAAGTGAAATCATCGGCAATGATGCCGCGCCACCCATCGGTGCCAAACTTAACAACCGTCTCTGCCATCTAGATCACATCCTCACGCCCCGCTTTGCGCAGCGCCGAAACAATCTTGCCCACTTCCTGCGCCCGTTCCCGCGTGGTCACCAGCAGCGCATCCTCGGTCTCCACCACGATCAGGTTATGCACGCCAATCAGCGACACTACCTTGCCCGGCGCATACACATAGTTCCCCCCGGCCTCAATCGTCACGCTCACCGAGTTCTCCGAGTCGATCACATTCTTCTGCCACAGCAGGTGCGAGGGCATCTCCGCCTTATGCTCATGCAGCGCCGACCACGACCCAAGATCGTTCCATCCAAAATCCGCCGGCAGGCAATAGATCTCCGATCCGCCCTCGCGCCGCGAGCGCGGCTCCAGCACCGCGAAGTCGATCGAGATGTCGGTGCACTTCGCATACTCTTCGGCGAACACCCGCTCGAACCCCGCGGTTCCGTACGCCTCTGCAATACGCTCCAGCGGAGCGACCATGTCGGGACAATACTGTCTGATCGCGCTGGTCAGCGTTTTTGCACTCCACAGAAAGATGCCGCTGTTCCAGGCGTACGCATTCGACGCAAAGAATGTATCCGCCTTCCGCCGGTCGGGCTTCTCCGTAAACCGCTGCACGCGCCACACCGGAACATCGCCACCAGACATGGTGTCCACAGCTTCACCGCGTTCGATATAACCGTAACCAGTCTCCGCGCGAGTCGGTGGAACGCCCAGCACGACGATCCGATCGCCGCTGGCCGCAATGCGCGCACCGGCTTCGATCACCTGCCTAAAGCGTTCCGCATCGCCCACGACATGGTCCGAAGGAAACACGCCCAGCACACAGTCTGGTGCCGTCCGCTCCATCATGAACGCTGCGAGCGCACACGCCGGAGCTGTATTGCGCGCGGCGGGTTCGCTAAGGATGTGCTCGCGTTCGAGCATCGGCAACTGTTCGACGATCGTCGCCCGCAGCGCCTCGTTCGTCAGCACCCAGATGTCCTGCGGCTTCGCCACGGGCAGCAGCCGTTCCACGGTCTGCTGAATCATCGTGGTCTCACCGCTCAGCACCAGCACCTGCTTCGCGCGGGCCTTCCGGCTGCGCGGCCAGAACCGCGTGCCGCTGCCTCCGGCAAGAATTACAGCGATAAAGGGAGGCACTCTCCCAGCTTCATTGGTCATGCGTGCATGCACCCCAGCGAACGGCCGCGGCACCCGCCATGCCGCGGTCCATCGCGCTCTTTACTGAAGTTTGGTGAGGTACTCGCGAATCCGCTCAACGCCCTTGTCGATCACGTCGCCCGACACCGCATACGACAACCGAATATGCTCATCGGTCCCGAAAGCTTCACCCGGAACCACCACCACATGCGCCTCGCTCAGCAGCTTCGCCGCCAGGTCGCTCGCACTCTTTACGCCGCCCTTGCCGATGAACGCACCGACGTTCGGATACACGTAGAACGCGCCTTCGGGCACCGTGCACGTCAACCCCGGAATCGTCTTGAAGCCCTCCAACACCCGGTCGCGCAGCGTGATGTAGTCCGCGCGCATCTCGGAAACGCAATCCTGCGAGGCCGTCAGCGCCGCAATCGACGCCTGCTGCACCATGCTCGCCGTGTTCGATGTGCTCTGCGACTGCAGCTTGCTCATTGCCGAAATAATCTGCTTCGGCCCCAGCGCAAATCCCGCGCGCCACCCCGTCATCGCATACGTCTTCGACAACGACCCGAGCACCACCACGTGCTCCTTGCAATCCGTAAACGACCCGCCGCTCACAGCCTTGCCGGTGAAGTTCAGATACACATAGCACTCATCCAGCAGCACATAAATCCCGTGCTTATGCGCGAGCCGCACAATGGCTTCAAGGTCTTCCGGGCTCACCACCGCACCCGACGGATTCGACGGCGTGTTCAGAATAATCGCCTTCGTCCGGTCTGTGATCGCCGCTTCGATCATCTTCGCGGTGATGCGGAAATTCTCGCGCTCATCGCTCTCGACGTACACCACCTTGCCGCCCGCATATTGAATGATGTCCTTGAAGCTCACCCAGTACGGCACCGGCAGAATCACCTCATCGCCGTGGTCCACCAGCACCTGGATCGCGTTGAACAGCGCCAGCTTTCCGCCGGTCGTAAACACGCACTCTTCCACCGTGTAGTTCGACCCAAAATCCTTCGCATGGCGCTCGACGATCGCCTGCCGCACCTGCGGCACGCCGGCGACCGCGGTATAGCGCGTGAAGTTTTTCTCGATGGCGTCAATGGCCGCGTCCTTGATGTGTCGCGGCGTCGCAAAGTGCGGCTCGCCTGCACCGAAATCGGCGAGGTCAATGCCCGACGCCTTCATCTTCAGGGCCTCGGCGGTAATGGCCATCGTGGCCGAAACTTCAATGCGGTTGATGCGGTCGGAAAGAACTTTCTGGGCTGTGGCTGTGCTCATGCCTATAGTCTTTCAGATTTGCGCGGCGAGATAAAGCGTCCCCTGCAAATCCGCAGGATTCCCTCGCTCAAGTTACTTCCGCACGACCCACGTCGTCATGCACCGGCTTCCCTGCACCACGGTCGTTTTCAGCGGATCGGCCAATTTCCCACCCAGTTCCGCGGTCAACCCCATCAGCATCGCCTCGTTCACCAGGAACCACGCCTGACCATCGGCCACCCGGAACACATTTCCTCGCAGCCTCTCGAACTCCATCCCAATCGTCGACCCGAGCCTGCAAAACAGCATCCCGGCCGGCCGCAGTACACGCCACAGCTCCGCGACCATCGCGCCAAAGTGCGCATCATCCTTCGCAAAATGCAGTACGGAGTTGCAGATCACGACATCCGCAAACCTATCCGCAAACGGCATCCGCTCCACCGCCGCCACCTGAAAGTTCTCCGCCGGCAATCCCGGCGCAAGCACCGCGGCCATCTCGCGCACATACTGCACGGCCTGCGCATTCTGATCGCACCCAAACACCTCAACACCCTCGCGCAGCAGATACACCATGTTCCGCCCGCCGCCGCATCCGGCGTCGATCACCCGCATCCCACGCTTGATATTTCCGCGCAGGATTTGGTCGAACACGTAGATGTCGATATGCCCGAACTGCTCCTGCAGCGTCATCCCTTCGCCGCCGGCCCTTTGGCCTTCAGCCGCTCCACCACCAGCGGAGGCACCAGCGCCGTCACATCGCCGCCCAGCCGGAACACGCCCTTGATCAGCCGCGAGCTCACATACGTGTACTGCTCCGCCGGCATCATGAACAGCGTCTCGATCTCCGGGTTCAGCTTGCGGTTCATCATCGCCATCTGAAACTCGTACTCGTAGTCCGAGATTGCGCGAATCCCGCGCAACACAGCCTTCGCGCCCTGCGCTCTCGCGAAGTCCACCAGGAGCCCATCGAACGTGGCCACCGTCACATTGCCGAACCCCGCCGTCGCCTCGCGAATCATCTCTTCGCGTTCCGGCACGGTAAACAGCGGCGTGCCCTTCTCCGAGTTGCGCAGGATCGCCACCACCAACTGGTCGACAATCTTCGACCCCCGCGCAATCAGATCGAGATGCCCATTGGTCAGAGGATCGAAAGTTCCGGGATATATCGCCTTAATCGTATGCATCGCCAACGAGCATACCAGCGAGCCGGTATCCGGGTGGCCCATCCTTCGCGCTTTTTGCAAGGCGTGAGGTAGGTCGAGCCGCAGGAGCCTCAGCCTTCGCGCGGCAAATAGTACCCCTGGATGTAGTCCTTCACCCCATCCTCGAGGCTCGTAAATTCCTTCGTATACCCGGCCGCTCTCAGCTTCTTCACGGTCGCCTCGGTGAAGTACTGATACTTTCCTTGCAGACGCTCCGGCATCTCGATGAACTCAATCCTGGCTTCACGCCCCATCGCCGCAAACGTCGCCTTCGCCAGGTCGAGCCACGTCCGCGCCTTCCCTGTCCCGCAGTTGAACAGGCCGCCCGGCGAGGTCGCATCCTGCAGCGCAAAATGCAGCGTCACGTCGACTGTGTCCTTCACATAAATGAAGTCGCGCTTCTGCTCGCCATCCTTGTACTCCGGCTTATAGCTCTTGAACAAGTGCACGCGATGCGTGTGGCGCACCTGCTCGTAGCTCTTCGACACCACCGACCGCATATCTCCCTTGTGGTCCTCATACGGCCCATAAACATTGAAGTATTTCAGCCCGACGATGTTCGCGAACATCCCATGCTTCAGCGCCCACAGGTCGAACATGTGCTTCGAGTAGCCATACATATTCAGCGGCTCAAGCGTCGGCGTCACCGCATCGTCATCGTCATAGCCATGCTTGCCATCGCCATAGGTCGCGGCACTCGACGCATATACAAACCGCGCATCATGCTCCAGGCTCCAGTTACAGAGCACGCGCGTGTATTGATAGTTGTTGCGCAGCAGATAGTCGGCGTCCTTCTCCGTAGTCGCGCTGCACGCCCCCAGGTGGATCACAGACCGCGCATCGGCGAACTGGCCCTCTTCCAGAAGCCCCAGGAACTCTTCCGGCGACACGATGTCCTCATACCGCAACCCGACAAGGTTCTTCCACTTCTCATCCTTGCCCAGCTCATCGACGAGGATCAACTCCTCCTCCCCGCGCCGGTTCAACTCCGCCACAACATTGCGGCCGATAAACCCCGCAGCCCCCGTCACAATAATCGGCTTGCCCATCCTGATGCGCTCCTCGACGTCCCTCCCAATCGTATCGGAAGCGACCACCCACCTCTATCGGCTTCAGCCTGCACCTTCGCTAGCCCTGCTCAAAAACCGGGTGCCCCACTCATCGCGCAGCACCTGGCGCGATGAGTGGGTTGCCACAAACGCCCTACCGCGCACCCCGCAACAACTCTCGCGAAATCACGATCCTCTGTATCTCGCTCGTGCCTTCCCCAATCGTGCACAGCTTCACATCGCGATAAAACTTCTCCGCCGGATAGTCCTTGATGAACCCGTACCCTCCGTGAATCTGCACACCCTCATCGCATATCCGGCACGCCGCCTCGCTCGCATATAGCTTCGCCATCGCAGCCTCCATCGTTACTTTCGCCCCGGAATCCTTGATCTGCGCCGCGCGCATGGTCAACAACCACGCCGCATCGAGCTGCGTCGCCATGTCCGCCAGCTTGAACTGGATCGCCTGGAACTCCGAAATCGCCTTCCCAAACTGCTTCCGTGCTGTCGCATACTTCACTGCCGCGTCCAGCGCGCCGCGCGCCATGCCCAGCGACAGAGCTGCAATTGAAATCCTTCCACCATCCAGCACCCGCATCGCATCCCTGAACCCCTCGCCCACGTCGCCGACCAGGTTCTCCTCCGGCACCACGCAGTTCTCGAAGATCAGTTCCGCGGTGTCGCTCGCCCTCAAGCCAAGCTTGTTCTCCTTCTTGCCCGGCCGAAATCCCGGCGTCCCCTTCTCCACAACGAACGCCGAAATCCCGCCGCGCGTCCCCTTCTCCTTGTCCGTCAAAGCGAGAACCAGCGCGCAGTCCGCATACGTCCCATTCGTGATGAAGGTCTTCGACCCGTTCAGCACCCAGCCTCCATCGCCGCGCACCGCCGTCGTCCGCATCCCACCCGCATCCGACCCAGACCCCGGCTCAGTCAGCCCCCATGACCCCAGCCACTCGCCGCTCGCCAGCTTTGTCACATACTTCTTCTTCTGCGCGTCGTTTCCACCCAGATAAATGTGGTTCGTACAGAGCGAATTGTGCGACGCCACGATGATCCCCACGCTCCCATCCACGCGCGAGAGCTCCTCCACAGCGAGCACATACTCCACGTAGCCCATGCCCGCACCACCCAGCTCTTCGGGGAAGATGACGCCCATCAGCCCCATCTCGCCGAGCTTCTTCACCACCTTGTGCGGAAACTCGCTCTTCTCGTCCCACTCCGAAACATGCGGCGCAATCTCGCGCTCCGCAAAAGCCCGAACTTCCTTCCGCAACTGCTCCTGCTCTTCGTTCAACCCAAACATCGCCAAAATTTCCTCCGTTAGAAAACTCATGAGCCTACCACAACTGCAGCATCGAGTGTTCCGCGAGGCATTCGCAGAAATCGCTTGACCTCTTACGGGGACGGGAATAAGTTGCTCCTCACCCGATTTAGTTCAGGAATCCGTGTCCCGTTTCGCCTGGCCCTCGCGCTATTCACATCGACACACAAGTTTTTTCATGGCAGGTACTTATGCTCGGCTCACCTATGCTCGACATCGTCACCGGCATCATCTTCATTTTCCTTCTGCTCAGCATCTTCACCACAGCGATCAACGAGATTCTGATGTCTCTGATGAGCATGCGCGGCAAGGTCCTGCTGCGCGGCATTCAGAGCCTCCTCGATGACGCCAAGGGCAATGGTCTCACCCGCCGCATCTACACCCACGGCCAGATCTACGGCCTCTTCGAAGGCCCCTTCGATCTCTCCAAGCCGCGCAATCTGCCCTCCTACATCCCGGCGCGCAACTTCTCCTATGCGTTCGTCGATGCCATCAAGGATTGGGCCTGCGACCACTGTGCAGCAAACGGGTCCGCTGCTGTAGCTCCCCCACCAGAGCTGCCCGCCACGCCTGAAAGCATCCAGGCCGCTGAGGAGAAACCAGAACCCGACGCATCGCTGGCGCGCCTGCACATTTCTTCGTCTACAGAGACACCCGCGCCGATCACGATGGAGTTCAAGGATGCCGCTCTATTGCTGGCGAAGGAAAGCGAAAAGGTCGGCAAGCCATTGCTCACCATGATTCATCTCGCCGGTAACGACGCCGAGAAGCTCCGGCAGAGCATCGAGGACTGGTACAACAGCGGCATGGACCGAGCCTCCGGCTGGTACAAATACCACACACAATGGGTCCTGTTCTACATCGGCATCACTATGGCGGTCGTTCTCAACGCCAACACCATCGGCATCGTTCGACAGCTCTCCAAGGACCCAACCCTGCGCCAGGCGATGGTCGCCGCGGCCACGGCCAAGTCCCCGACTCCACCTGCAGCCGCGTCAGCGGTCCCGCCCGCCCAGCCCGACGTTAAGGCAGAGCTCGCTAAGACGCACGAGGCCTTCGACCAGGTGACAGACCTCGGCATCCCGCTCGGTTGGCGGAAAATGCCTGACACCCTCTGCTATGGTCTCAGTCACAAGAGCGATTGGAGCTCCTACTGGAACCTTTTCTGGAACGGGCACACATGGACCGCGATCTTCGGCTGGCTGCTCACAGCCATCGCCGTCTCGCTCGGCGCACCCTTCTGGTTCGACACCCTCAACAAGTTCATGGTCGTCCGGTCCACAATCAAACCACACGAAAAGAGCAAGGAAGAGGGCTCGAAAGATCGCAAGACCGGAACCTAAGCACCTTCCCAAACAACAAAAGGAGACCATGCGCGGCAGGAACGTTCCGGCGCGCATGGTCTCTTTTGCGCCTGCATAAAGCACAGTAATCGATCCGGGTTGAGTTCCTGCCGTCAGCCGGCGGTGTCTGTGTCCGCAGCTTCGAAAAGATTTTCTGCAAGGAACATCACACGCCGCGTTCCTGACATAGCGGAGATGCTTCCGCGATCCTGATTGTTCAAGGACGACTCTCCAATGCGACCCACATTTCTTGCGTCAATCCTCATTGCACAGCTCACACTCGCACCGGTCATCAGTGCTCAGAACGCCCGTCCCGCGGCGAAACCGGCGGCGGAAAAGCCTGCACCAGACAAGCCCGCGAGCCTTCCCGTCACGCGCGTCTCGCTCTACAAAAACGGCGTCGGCTTTTTCGAGCACACCGGCCACATCACGGGCAACGCCGACGTCTCCATCGACTTCACCACCGCCCAGCTCAACGACGTCCTCCAGTCCCTCACAGCCATTGACCTCAACGGCGGCCGCATCTCCGGCGCGGGCTACAACTCCACCACGCCGCTCGAGCAGCAACTCAAGTCCCTTCCCCTCGCGCTCGGCGAAGACACTACCGCCGCCGGCTTCTACGCCGCGATCCGGGGCGCGCGCGTCGAGGTCCACGCGGGCAGCGTTTCCATCACCGGCCGGCTCCTCAGTGTCGAGGAGCGCGCTGCCTCCGTCGCTCCGCCCTCCGCGGACGACGCCGCGGCCGCTCCATCGCGGCCCCCGCGCCAGTACCTTACAGTCGTCTCCGACGCAGGCGAAGTCCGCACAGTCGAACTGAACCCGCTCACCAGCGTGCGGCTGCTCGAAAACGGCCTCAACGCCGACGTCACCCGGTATCTTAAGCTGCTTGCCGACAACCGTTCGCAGGGCCTCCGCCACTTGATCCTCACTGATCGCGGATCAGGCGCGCGCGAATTGCGCGTCAGTTACATCTCCGAAGTGCCGGTCTGGAAGTCCACCTACCGCATCCTCTTCACCGATCGCCCCGGCGCCAACGCGCCCCAGACCGCCACCCTGCAGGGCTGGGCCGTAGTCGACAATACAGTCGGCGAGGACTGGAACAATGTTCAACTTTCGCTGATTGCCGGCGCACCGCAGAGCTTCACTCAGCCGCTCTCGGATCCGATCTACTCGCATCGCCCGGAAATCCCCATCGCGCAAGAAGCTCAGCTCATGCCGCAGACATTCCTGAGCGGTCTGGGAGGAGGCAACGGCTTCACCAACGGCATCTCGGGCACCGTCAAGGACCCCAGCGGCGCGATGATCCCAAATGCAACGGTGGCGATCACCAACTCAGCCACAGGCGCCCGCTTCAACATCTCCACCGACTCCGCCGGCCACTTCAGCGCGCAGGTCCCTCCCGGACGCTACAACCTGGATGTCTCCTCCCCCGGCTTCGAGCAGTCGCGCATAACGAACGCCATGCCTGGAAGCGCAATGGACGTCACACTGCCTGTCGGCTCTGTTTCTCAAAGTGTCATGGTCAGCAGCGAGCAGGTGGCTTCCCTTCCCGTCAACGGTCGCATGACGGCCAAGCTTTCTCGCGGTTTCGTCTCTGGAACGGGGTATGGCGCCGGCATCGCATCCCCCGCGATGGCTGCCCCTTTGCCTCCTGACGCCTACCAAAGCTACGCCTACAACTCGATCGCACCGACCACATCCACGAGCGCTTTCGACGACTTCTTCGAATACAAACTCTCCGAACCCATCACAATCCACAAGAATGAGTCCGCCCTAGTTCCCATCCTGCAGGACAAGGTTCGCGCCGACCGCGTCACCGTCGCCACCTACGGCAACGGCAGCCTCTCGCAGCCGTTACGCGCCGTGTGGCTCACCAACTCCACCGGCCTCACGCTCGACCGCGGCAGCTTCTCCATCGTAGAAAACGGCAACTTTGGCGGCGAGGGCCTGCTCGATGCCATCCACGACAAGGAGCGCCGCCTGCTCTCCTACGCAGCCGACCAGGCCGTCCACGTCTCCACTGAAGGCGACTCGAGCACCAACCAGATCACGCTGCTCCAAGGATCAAAGGGTGTCCTCAACATTCACCGCGCAGAAGTGCACAAGCTCACCTTCGTCATCCACAACGCCGCCACCGACCATCGCACGGTCGTCACCGAGGTGCCCGTCGTTGGCGGCTGGGAGCTGGACAAGAACGGTGCCAAACCCGAAGAGACCACCGCGACCGCCTATCGCTTCCGCACCGAAGTTGAGCCCGGCGAAACGGTTCGCCTGCATGTGGACGCGAAGCACGACGGCTCCAACACCTACTACCTCACCAACACTGACGACAACACCGTCCAGTTCTTCCTGAACGAAACCCATCACAACCCGGCACTGATCGGCGCGCTACAGCCAATCCTCGACGCGCGCCACAAGGTCGCCGACGCCCAGGCGGCCGTCTATCAGACTGAGAAACAGTTGGAGGTCCTACGCAAGGACGAAGAGCGTCAACGCGCCAACATCACCGCGCTCAACTCCGCCGACAAAGGCAGCCGCGACCGCTTCGTCAACGACTTGAATGCAACCGAAGACAAAATCAAGTCCACAACCGAGGAACTCGTCAAACGCAATGCCACGCTCGATGCGGCGAAGGATGAATTAAGCAAGCGCATCGAAGCCTTCAGCATCGACGAAAAACTGTAGAGAGCGTCTCCACTGCCATCAGGATCAAGGGTTCGCCACAGCAGCCGTGGCGAACCTTTGCTCCCTTGTCGTCACTGGCGTTTGCGGTTCTGCGGTAGCTACCCCAACGCCTGCGTCAGATCCGCGATGATATCTCCCACATCCTCGATCCCCACCGACACCCGCATCAGCCCGTCCGTAATCCCCAACTCCGCTCGCCGCTTCGCCCCCACCGCCGCATGCGTCATCGTCGCCGGATGGCAGACCAGCGTCTCCACACCGCCAAGCGACTCCGCCAGATAGCAAAGCTTCAGCCGCCTCGCAAATGCATTCGCCGCGTCCAGCGACCCCAACTCCATCGAGATCATCGACCCAAACCCGCGCTGCTGCCGCTTGGCCAGCTCGTGCTGAGGATGCGTCTCCAGCCCCGGATAGAACACCTTCTCCGCGCCAAGCTTCTCCACCAGGAACGCTGCGACCTCGCGACCATTCCTGTCATGCTGCTCCATCCTCACCGCCAGCGTCTTCACACCGCGCAGCAGCAGGTACGAATCGAATGGCGACAGAATCCCGCCAGTACACTTCTGCACAAACCGAAACGTCTCCGCATGTTCCGGGTTGGTGCCCACCAGCACGCCACCCAGCCCGTCCGAGTGCCCATTCAAAAACTTCGTCGTGGAGTGCATCACAATATCGGCCCCCAGCTCGATCGGCCGCTGCAGATACGGTGAGAGGAACGTATTGTCGACGCTCAACTCCACACCCTTCGCATGGCACGCGTCAGCGACCGCCCGTATATCCGTCACGGACATCATCGGATTAGTCGGCGTTTCGATATGCACTAGGCGGGTCTCCGGCCGTATTGCCGCCGACACCGCCGCCACGTCGCGCGTGTCGACGTACGTAAACTCCAGGCCGAACTTCGCCATCACCTGATCGAACAGCCGCCCTGTCCCGCCGTACATATTGTCGGTGCAGACCACGTGATCGCCGCTCTTCATCATCGTCACGAGCGCCGTAATCGCCGCCATGCCGGATCCGAAGCAATGCGCGCTCGTCCCACCTTCCAGCGAGCACAGGCTCTCCTCCAGCGCATCGCGCGTCGGATTCGTCAGGCGCGCATACTCATGTCCCCCGCGCGTCCGCCCGATGCCGTCCTGCTGATACGTCGAGGTCAAATAAATCGGCACATTCACCGCGCCGGTTGTCGCGTCCGGCTTCTGCCCATCGTGAATCGCGCGTGTCGCAAATCCGTGCTTCAGTTCATTCATCTCCACCACATCCTCAAGCGAGAACACCCGCCCATCCATCGTATAACTCCACTACCTTGAAGCCCGCCCGATGACCGCCGCAGCAAAACGCGCAACTCGAAATTCATCAGGGCCCCTCCTTCTACGCATCACCTGAGGCCCAAAAGAAAGCGGCGCCCGCTCGTGCGGACGCCGCCTCCTCTACGCTCTTCACTCTACGCTCTGGAGTCTGCCTCTACGCCTGTGGCTTGGGCGTGAACAGCACAAAGTCCTTCGCCGCCGCATCCCAGTCGGCCAGCAGAGTCTTTCCCAGCACCGAGTGCGATTGCCGGACATGCTCCCCAATCAGGGCCTTCAACGCGTCCTGCTTCTCCGGTTCGACACCCTCGAACGGCATCGCCTCCAGGAACTCCGTGTGGTAACGGCTGTCCGCAATCATCCGCTGTTTCCGGTCGAGCACCCAAGCCGTCCCGCCCGTCATGCCCGCGCCGAAGTTGATCCCAACCTCGCCCAGCACAACCACCTGGCCGCCGGTCATGTACTCGCAGGGATGGTCGCCCACGCCCTCCACGACCGCCGTCACGCCCGAGTTTCTCACCGCAAACCGTTCGCCCGCCTGACCCGCCGCGAATAGCCGGCCTGCCGTGGCCCCATACAGCGCCACATTGCCGAGCAGCACATGCTCGTCGCTGCGCTCGACCGCACGCCCGACAGGCCGAAGGATCAGGTCCGCACCCGACAGTCCCTTGCCGACAAAGTCATTCGCCTGTCCGGTCAGGATCAGCGTCATCCCCTCGGCCGCAAACGCGCCAAACGACTGACCAGCCGTTCCCGTCAGGTCATACGTTACGTCCGCTGCGCCCAGCTCACCCTTCGCGCGGGCGACGCCGAGCGCACCTCCAAGTCGTGCACCTACAGAACGATGCGCATTACAAATGAAGTCCTTCACGAAGAAAGGCTCACCCGCCTTGGTTGCTTCAAGCGCGGGTTCCAACCACGGCTCGTCGAGTTGATGATCCACTCCCGGACGGTCGTTCCGAATCCCCATCCACCGCGTCGGCCCAGTAGCCGGCCTAGCCAGCATCGGCGACAGATCGAGGTTCCCCTCGAACCGCACCTGCTCCAGCAGATCGACACGCCCAACAGCATCATTCAGCGACGCCAGCCCGAATTTCGCCAGCAGCTTCTGCAGATCACCGGCAAGCTGCGTGAAGAATTCCACAACATGCTGCGGCTTGCCGCGGAATTTCGCGCGCAGCTCCGGCTTCTGCGTCGCAATGCCCGTCGGACACGTATTCAGGTGGCACTGCCGCGCCATGTCGCAGCCCAGCGCAACCAGCACCGCCGTCCCAAACGCATACTCGTCCGCACCCAGCAACGCGGCCACGAGCACATCGTGCGCCGTGGTCAGACCGCCGTCCGTGCGTAACCGCACGCGATCGCGCATCCCATTCGCCATCAATAGTTGCTGAGCCTCAGCTAAACCAAGTTCCCAAGGGTTGCCGGCATACTTGATGCTCGAAAGCGCCGCCGCTCCCGTGCCCCCGGTATTGCCTGCAATGACGATGAAGTCGGCATAGGCCTTCGCCACGCCGGCCGCCACCGTACCCACACCGCAGCTCGACACCAGCTTCACGCCGACCGCCGCCTTCGGGTTCACGCGCTTCAGGTCATAGATCAGCTGCGCCAGGTCCTCGATCGAGTAAATGTCATGGTGCGGTGGGGGAGAGATCAGCGGCACGCCCGGCTGCGCATGACGCAACCGCGCAATCAGCCCGGAAACCTTGTGCCCCGGCAGCTGTCCGCCCTCGCCGGGCTTGGCGCCCTGCGCCACCTTGATCTCGATCTCCTCGGCGTGCGCCAGGTACTCGGCCGTCACGCCAAACCGACCCGAAGCGATTTGCTTGATCTTGTTATTCAGCGAGGTGTGCACGGCCGGCGCAGCCACCAGCTCCGCGACCGCCGCTCCTCCGCCTCCAACTGAAGCCCTAGCAATGCTCCCGCCGCCGCCGCTGCCTCCAGTCGGCCGGTAGACATCCGGGTCCTCGCCGCCCTCGCCCGTGTTCGACCGCGCGCCGAGCATGTTCATTGCGGCGGTGATCGTCTGGTGCGCCTCCGGGCTCAACGAGCCCAGGCTCATCGCGCTCGCAATAAACCGCTTGCAGATATCAGCGGGCTTCTCAACATCGTCAAGCCCAAGCGGGGCTCCCACCGGCCGAATCTCGAGCAGGTCGCGCAGCGTCGCCGCCTCGCGCGAGTCCACGCCATCGCTAAAGATGTGAAACGCTGCCGCCGGATCGTCCGCCGGCACACCGGCGCGCGTGCTGCCTACAACCGTTTGCAGGGCCTTCACATTGGGCGGCTGCCACATATGCGGCTCGGCCACATCGGCCTTGCGGAACCGCACCCAGCCAAAGTCCGGCAGGTCGGCCTGCGCGGGCTCGCCCAGCCAGCTCGCCCGCAGCCTGCGGTCGAGCTCCGTAAATCCAATCCCCGACAGCGGATTCGGTGTCCCCGGAAAACAGCGGTCGACCACCGTATCCCGCAGCCCCAGTATGTCGAAGAGCCCCGCACCGCGGTAGCTGTCTACCACCGAAATGCCCATTTTCGACATCACCTTGGCCAGCCCGGCATCCAGCGCATGCAGCGTCTGAGCCTCGCCGTCGACGCCCTCGGGATATCCCTTCTCCCCCGCAAAGCTCCGTGCCGTCTCCAGCATCAGCCACGGACACACCGCTCCCGCGCCGTATCCAATCAGCACCGCCGCATGATGAATATCGCGGACATCCCCAGCCTCAACCGCCAGACCGCACAGCGTCCGCAGCCCGGCCTGCACCAGAGCCTGGTGCACCGCGCCGGTGGCCATCGCCATCGGGATCGGCAGCTTCTCCGCGCTTGCGCCGCGATCGGTCAACAGCATCAGCCGGGCTCCGCTCAGCACCAGCTCAACAGCCCGCTGGCAAAGATCGTCTAGTCCCTGCTTCAGCGTCTTCTCCGGCGCGAACAGGCATGGCACTTCCTCGAACCGCAGCGACTCGACGTGAGGGAACTTGCCCTCGCGCAGCGTTTGCAACTGCCCCAGCGACAGGAACGGCGACGACAACGAGATGCCGGGCAGCGGCGCATGGTTATCGAGGTAGTGGGCCCACGGACCCAGCCGTGTGTTCAGCGACACCACAATCGCCTCGCGCAGCGGATCGATCGCCGGGTTGGTCACTTGCGCAAACCGCTGCCGGAAGAACGCATACAGCGGACGCGGGCTGCGCGCCAGGAATGCCAGCGGCGTGTCATCGCCCATCGACCATACGGCGTCCTTGCCGCTCGCAGCCATGGGCTGCAGGATCATCTTGACGTCTTCCTTCGTGTACCCAAACCCGCGCTGCTGCGCCACCAGCGCGTCGGACGCAAGCGGCGCGTCGATCGGCGCGGCGAGCAGCGGCGTGTCCTCGACCAGCGTTGTGAAGTCGAACTTCGCATCGAAGGCATCCATCATGTCTTCGTTGTGATAGAACTTGCGCTCGGCCATGTCCACGCCGATCATTTCGCCCGGCCCGAGCCTTCCGCTTTCAATCAGCGTGCCCGGATCAAGATCCACCAGCCCCGCTTCACTGCCTGCCACAACGATGCCTTCACTTGTGATGGCATAGCGGCAGGGTCGCAGACCATTGCGGTCCAGCGCTGCGCCCACCACCACGCCGTCGCTGAACGCAATCGCCGCTGGCCCATCCCACGGCTCTGAAATCGACTTGTGATACTTGAGGAACGGATGTTCGCGCTTGGTCACTGCGGGCGGCAGCAGCATGCGCACGGCCTCTGCAATGGTGCGTCCGTTCAGGCTCAGCAGCTCGATGGCCTCATCCAGGCTCGTTGAATCCGTGCCGTCTTTGGTGAAGACCGGCTTGCACTCGACCGGCAGCGTCGACGCGCGCGCCGCCATCCTGGCGCGGTTGCCCCACACCGTATTGATCTCGCCGTTGTGGCCCAACTTGCGAGCCGGCTGCGCGCGGTGCCACGCCGGCAGCGTGTTGGTCGCATAGCGCTGATGGAAGATCGCAAAATTTGTGACAAACTCCGGGTTCGCGAGATCCGGATAAAACTCCGCCATGTCCTGTCCCATGCAGAGCGACTTATACACAATGGTGCGCGAGGACAAGGAGCACACGTAGCCCGTAACTTCACCCGCTTCCACCGCAGCTTCAAACTGCTTACGGGCCAGGTATAGCCGCCGCTCCATCGCATCCGGCCCAATCAGGTCGGAGGTCCCCAAATCGCCGCGGCCCGCCGCAGCATCGGCGACGAGTACCTGCCGGATCACGGGCATTGAATTCAGCGCGATCTCGCCCAGCACTTCCGTCCGGACGGGCACATCGCGCCAGCCCAGGACACGCAGTTCCTGCGAGACCAGGGCACTTTCCAGCACACCTTCGGCACGCGTCTCGCCTACCGGCCAGAACACCATGCCCACGCCCAGTTCGTCGTCCGGGTTGAACTCAAATCCAGTGGCATCCAGCAGCAGCTTCTTCGGCACGCCGGTCAGGATGCCCACACCGTCACTGCTCCGGCCGTCGGTGGCCACGGCGCCGCGATGCGCCAGGCGCGCCAGCGCTGTCAGCGCTTTATCCAGGATGTCGTGACTACACTTCGCCAGCGCCGAACAGACAAAACCGACACCGCAGGAGTCGTGCTCCATGCGCGGATCAATGAGAGATGTATAACGAAACGTGCTTGCGACTCCCACAGCACCGCGGCCCACCGCGGGATGTATCTCGTCCGACGCCCCGTCAAAAACGGGCATACCTGGTGCGACGTGCAACTGGTCCATACTTCACTATACGTCGCATTCATGGCCACGTAAAAATCTGCGGCGTTCTCCACAGGAAAATTTCCACACGCTTTCCTCGCCCTTGACTTCTGCCGCGTGAATATTTATACATAGTAATTGGATGTTTATGCACAGCGCGTGACGGCTCTATGCGTCACGCTTTTCTCATTTGAACGACATGTACGAAAGGGCACGACGTTGAAGAGCGACCGGCACAGCGCAATCCGCGATCTCCTGGTGAAGACATCGGTCACCAGCCAGGATGAGCTGCGCCGCAAACTCGCCGCACGCGGCTTCCATGTCACCCAGGCCACGCTTTCGCGCGATATGCACGAGCTCAAGCTCTCCAAGGGCCCCAACGGCTATGCCCTGCCCGGCAACGGTGAAGACGAGGACGAGGACGAGCCAGCCATCCACGAGATTCTTCAGAACTTCGGACTCGAAGCGCGCCAGGCCGCCAACCTCATCGTCGTCATCACCCGCACCTCAGGCGCGCAGCCCGTCGCCGCCACCATCGACTACGAAGAGTGGCCCGAAGTCATCGGCACCATCGCCGGCGACGACACGGTCCTCGTCATCTGCGAGAACCCTCGCAAGGCCCTCGCAGTCAAGCACCGGATCGAGGCCCACATTGCCTAATCCGCACACCACGCTGCGCACCGCCGTCGCGGGCGTCACCGGCTATGCCGGCGCGGAGCTCGCGCGCCTCCTTCTGCTGCACCCGCGCCTCGCCCAAACGCCGCCCGTCTTCCTAGGCCGCATGAGCTCCGAAGGCGACGGCGCCGCAATCGCCCTCACATCGTTACACCCGCAACTCTCCGGACTCCCCAACGCCGACGGCCTCTCCGTCGTCCCCTTCGGCTGGGACCAGCTTCAACGCGAGGGCGTCGAGCTCCTCTTCCTCGCCACGCCTCACGAGCAGGCCCGCGAGTGGGCTCCGCAGGCGCTCGCCCACGGCATCCGCGTCGTCGACCTCTCCGCCGCCTGGCGCTTGCAGGAAGACGCCAACCGCGCCATCTACAAGCTCACCGACGCCGACCCGTCCTCCGCGCAAACCCTTCAGCGCGAAGCCGTCTACGGCTCCCCCGAGCTCCACCGCGCAGCCATCGCCAACGCGCGCCTCGTCGCCAATCCCGGCTGCTACGCCACGTCCATCATCCTCGCGCTAGCGCCTCTGCTCCGCGCCAACCGCGTCGACCTCTCCTGCGGTATCGTCGCCGACGCCAAATCCGGCGTCTCCGGCGCGGGCAAAACCCCCACGGCCACAACGCACTTCATGCACGCGGCCGACAACCTCTCCGCCTACGCCGTCTTCGGCCACCGCCATACCGGCGAGATCCTCGAGCAGCTCCACCTGGTCAACGACCAGCTCCAGTTCACGCCGCACCTGCTCCCCATCCCGCGCGGCATACTCTCCACCATTTATTTGCGTCTTAATGAAGTGTCTTCGCTCGCGGATATCCAGAACTGCTTCAACGATTTCTTCGCCGCCAGCCCCATGGTTCGCGTCCGCCGGTCGCCGGCGCTGCCTGAAATTCAGCACGTCGTCCGCACCTGCTTCTGCGACATAGGCTTCCAACTCTCCCCCGACGGCAAGCGCCTCGTCATCGTCTGCTGCCTCGACAACCTACTCAAAGGCGCCTCCTCGCAAGCCGTCCAGAACATGAACATCATGGCTGGCTGGCACGAAGCCGAGGGCCTCCTATGATCCACTTCGCGAAACTTCGCGTTTAAACTTCGCGCACTTTGCGTCAAAGCTTCGGCTTTTAGCACTTGGAGTAACCAGATGAAATTCGTAGTCAAACTCGGCGGCGCCGCTCTCGAAAAACCCGAGCTTCTCCAGACCTGCGCGCGCTCCATCGCGGAGCTCGTCAAGGACGGCCACCAGGTCGCGCTCGTCCACGGCGGCGGCGTGCAACTCACCAAGCTCCTCACGCAGATGGGCAAGAAGTCCGAGTTCGTCGCCGGCCTCCGCATCACCGACGCAGAAACCCGCGACGCCGCCATCATGGTGCTCGGCGGACGCGTCAACAAGTCGCTCGTCGCCGCGCTCGACCAGTGCAATCAATCCGCCGTCGGCCTCACCGGCGGCGACGGCCACGTCTTCCGCGCGCGCAAGAAGAAGACCGAACACGACCTCGGCTTCGTCGGCGAGATCGCCTCCACCGACCCCAAGTGGCTCGACGCCATCTGGGCCATGGGCGCGGTGCCGGTCATCTCGTCCATCGCGCTCGGCTTCGACGGCGAGTACTACAACATCAACGCCGACGAGATGGCCTCCGCCTGCGCGGTCGCCACCAAGGCCGACGCGCTCGTCTTCCTCACCGACGTGCCGGGCGTCAAGGGCGCGGACGGCAACGTGATGCGCTGGCTCTCGCTCAAGGAAATCCCCGCGCTCGAAAAATCCTCGGTCGTCTCCGGCGGCATGCTGCCCAAGCTCAACGCCTGCAAACACGCTCTGCTCCACGGCGTCACCCGTGTCCGTATCCTGCCCGCGGAGTCCGCCGCCGTCCTCCCCAACCTTCTCAACTCCCGCGTCAACGACGGAACCGAGGTGATGGTCGCATGACACTCCGACGATCGCTCACCCATAGCTTGTCATCCTGAGCGAAGCGCAGCGTAGCCGAAGGACCTGCCAAACTCTCAGCATCACCACCGCCGTCCGAACCGTTCAACCACCGAGGCCTCAACGATGCCCAACCAGCCGCAAGCCACACTAGCTGACCTCCAGTCCGCCGAGTCGCAGCTCCTCCTCCAGACCTACGGCCGCTACCCGCTGCAGCTCGTCCGCGGCGAAGGCGTGCACCTGTTCGACGAGAACGGCAACCAGTACCTCGACCTCCTCTCCGGCATCGGCGTCTGCGCTCTCGGCTACAACCACCCTGCGATCACCAACGCCATCACCGCGCAGGCGCAGCAGCTCATCCATACGAGCAACCTCTTTTACCACCGCGGAACCACCGAGCTCGCACTCCGCCTCACCGAGATCACCGGCCTCGACCGCGCCTTCTTCGCCAACTCCGGCACCGAAGCCTGGGAAGGCGCGCTGAAGCTCGCCCGCGCCCACGCCGGCCTGCTGCGCTCCGAAGGCAAAACCATCGGCACCAAGATCATCGCGCTAGAAAATAGCTTCCACGGCCGTACCATGGGCTCCGTCGCCACCACGCACAAGGCCCTCTACCGCGAGCCCTTCCAGCCCGTCATGCCTGGGGTCGAGTTCGTTCCGCACAACGATGTCGCCGCCCTCCGCGCCGCGTTCTCCACCGACGTCTGCGCCATCGCCATCGAAGTCCTCCAGGGTGAAGGCGGCATCAACTTCGTCTCCGCCGAGTTCCTCGAAACCGCGCGTCAGCTCTGCGACTCCACCGGCGCTCTCCTTCTGCTCGACGAGATCCAGTCCGGCATGGGCCGCACCGGCAAGTGGACCGCCTACCAGCACTTCAACGTGCGCCCCGACGTCACCACGCTTGCCAAGCCGCTCGCCGGTGGCATCCCCATGGGCGCCCTGCTCTGCACTGAAGAAGCCGCGCGCGCCATCACTCCCGGCATGCACGGCACCACCTTCGGCGGCAACCCATTCGCCTGCGCCGTCGCGATCGCCGTCATCGACGAGATCAAGTCCACCAACCTCCTCGACCACGTCTACAGCATCGGCAGCTACTTCATCGACCGGCTCAACCACCTTAAGTCCACGCACGACAGCATCGCCGCGGTCCGCGGCGCGGGCCTCATGCTCGGCCTCGAATTCCACTCCGCCGAGCTCGCGAAAACCATCCACACCGAGCTCATGTCGACGCACCACATCATCACCAACCGCACACACGAAACGGTCATCCGCTTCCTGCCGCCATACCTCATCACACGCGAGCACGTCGACCAGGCCATCACCGCCATCGCCAGCCTGATCGCCCAGCACACCATCACCGCACAAACCGCCCTGGCCACCAGCGTCTAACGCACTCACAACTCGAAACTGATAACTCATAACTGATACCTAAAATCGAGAACCCACAATGGCTAACAAGACCCTCGTAATGAACGCACCTGAAGTCGAATCCCCCAAGGCGACCGTCACGCTCGGTATCCAGTCCGACTCGGCCTTCACCGAAGCCGCCAAGGCTCTCTCCGGCCGCGATCTCACCTCCATCGCCGACCTCTCGGTGCAGGAGATGGCCGCGCTCATGGAGCTCGCGCACGCCGTCAAGAAGCAGCCCGAAGACTTCCGCCACGCGCTCGACGCGCGCCAGATGGTCATGTTCTTCGAGAAGGCCTCGCTGCGCACGCGTCTCACCTTCGAGACCGCGATGAACACCCTCGGCGGCAACGCCATCTTCGTCGACCAGACCGCATCTCCCCTCGGCGAGCGCGAGTCCATCCCCGACGTCGCACGCAACCTCGAGCGCTGGATGCAGGTCATCGTCCTGCGCACTTACTCGCACGACACTGTTACCGAGATGGCCGCCAACGCGCGCGTTCCCGTCATCAACGCGCTCTCCGATCTCGAGCACCCGTGCCAGGCCATCGCCGACTTCATGACCCTCGAAGAGCGCTTCGGCTCCGTCGAAGGCCTCAAGTTCACCTACGTCGGCGACGGCAACAACGTCTGCCACTCGCTCATGCTGGCCGCCGCTCAACTCGGGGCGCACTGCACCGTCGCCACGCCCAAGGGCTTCGGCCCCAAGCTCGACATCATCCACAAGGCGATGGCCATCGCCGAAACCACCGGCGGCTCCATCGCGCTCACTCACGACCCTGTCGCCGCGGCCACCGGCGCCGACGCCATCTACACCGACGTCTGCACCAGCATGGGCCAGGAGCACGAAGCCACCCGGCGCGCCCCGATCTTCAAGCCCTTTCAGGTCAACGAAGCCCTGATGGCGCACGCGCAACCCTCCGCCGCCTTCATGCACTGCCTCCCCGCCCACCGCGGCGCCGAGGTCACCGACGCAGTCCTCGACGGCGAACAATCCGTAGTCTTCGATCAGGCCGAAAACCGCATGCACGCGCAAAAAGCCATCGTCCTCATGCTCCTCGGCGGCGCCAAGCGCATCCCCTCCCACCGCAATAAGGGCGGTCTGCAAGCAAGAAGCAAGAGATAGTTTTTAGTTCTCAGTTGTTAGTTCTTAGTCATAAGTACCGGGCGACATCGTCCTTACTAACAACTAAGAACTAACAACCCTCACCACCGAACTTCGAACCACCACGAAAGCTCCTCATGTCCGTAATCCTCGAATCCCTCCCCATCGGCGACAAAGTGGGCATCGCCTTCTCCGGCGGCCTCGACACTTCCGCCGCCCTCCACTGGATGAAGCAGAAGGGTGCCCTGCCCTACGCCTACACCGCCAACCTCGGCCAGCCCGACGAAGCCGACTACGACGAAATCCCCCGCAAGGCTCTCGAGTACGGCGCCGAAAAGGCCCGCCTCATCGACTGTCGCGAGCAGCTCGTCCGCGAGGGCATCGCCGCGCTCCAGTCCGGCGCCTTCCACATCACCACCGCGGGCGTGACGTACTTCAACACCACACCCATCGGCCGAGCTGTAACCGGCACGATGCTGGTGACGGCCATGAAGGAAGACGACGTCAACATCTGGGGCGACGGCTCAACGTTCAAGGGTAACGACATCGAGCGCTTCTACCGCTACGGCCTGCTCGCCAACCCCGACCTCAAGGTCTACAAGCCCTGGCTCGACCAGGCCTTCATCGACGAGCTCGGCGGCCGCGCCGAAATGTCCGCGTTCATGCAGAAGTCCGGCTTCGCTTACAAGATGTCGTCCGAGAAGGCCTACTCCACCGACTCCAACATTCTCGGCGCCACGCACGAAGCGAAAGACCTCGAACTCCTCACCACCTCGATGAAGATCGTCGAGCCAATCATGGGCGTCGCGTTTTGGCGCGACGAGACTCAAGTGAAGCCCGAAGAGATCACCATCCGCTTCGAGGAAGGCTTCCCCGTCGCACTCAACGGAACCGACTACGCCGACCCCGTAGCCCTCATGCTCGAAGCCAACGCCATCGGCGGCCGCCACGGCCTCGGCATGAGCGACCAGATCGAGAACCGCATCATCGAAGCCAAGTCGCGCGGCATCTACGAAGCTCCAGGCCTCGCTCTGCTCTTCATCGCCTACGAACGTCTCATCACCGGCATCCACAACGAGGACACCATCGAGCAGTACCGCGACAGCGGCCGCAAACTCGGTCGCCTCCTCTACCAGGGCCGCTGGTTCGACTCGCAGGCCATCATGCTCCGCGAAGCCGCGCAGCGCTGGGTCGCGAAGCCCATCACCGGCACCGTCACGCTCGAGCTTCGCCGCGGCAACGACTACACGATCCTCAACACCGACAGCCCCAACCTAACCTTCGCCCCCGAGCGCCTCTCCATGGAGAAGACCGAATCCACCTTCTCCCCACGCGACCGCATCGGCCAACTCACCATGCGCAACCTCGACATCACCGACACCCGCGCCAAACTCCTGACCTACGCCCAAACCGGCCTCCTCAAACTAAGCAAAGGCTCCGAGATGCCCCACCTCAACAGCGGCGATAAAAATTGAAGTTGCAACTAACAGCAAGTTTATCTAGTGCTGAAACAAACTTTGGACGTGTGAACAATGCCAACGCCGCTAGTTTCTAAAATCGCGTACGAAAAGTTTGAAGCCGGCTTCAAGTCTGCTCCGAACAACCTGACGCAAATACTGCGGAGCCATCACGCTATTGAAGCGCAGATCCACGGTGCTCTTAGTCACTACCTTGTTCTATCTCCTCGTTTAGACCTTCGAAGAATCCCTTTTCTAACAAAAGTCGATTTGTTAATATCCCTCGGATCCATGAACCAACTCTTTTACCCATTCTTCGCCGAAGCTAATCGGTTAAGAAATCGTTTTGCCCACGACCCTGATGCGCAACTACTAGAAGATGATCGAGCAAAGATCCAAAACCTCTATGCTAGTTGCCGTGCGAATCTGGCACCTAAAGGCTGGGAATTAAGTACCCCAGGTCGCGCTATGGGGGCTCTTTTTCAAACCGTATTTTTGGCAGCTCGGTCCATCTACGAACAGGGAGTCAATTCTCGCATCCAATCTCGCGCCTTAGATCAATACATCGCCGATGAACACCCTTCACTGAAAAACCCTACGCGCTCCCATTTTCAGTCGGAAATCGATACCAAAATTGCAGAGATAGCAAAGGGCCTTCTCAGAATTGAACATCCGGACGTTGATTATTTCGACTTATACACCTTCGAGGATGAAAAAACCTCCAATGCTGCAAGTCCGAAGGAGGGTGAGTGACAACAAAGGACACAACTAAAATGTGGTCCGGCCGCTTCCGCGAGCCCCTCAACCGCACCTTCGAGCAGTGGCAGCGCAGCTTCCCCTTCGACTGGCGCCTCCTCCCGCAAGAGGTCGCGGCCTCAAAAGCCCACGCGCAGACGATCGCCGCCGCCGGCATCCTCACGAGCAATGAACTCGAGACCACGTTGAGTGGTCTCGGGCGTGTAGCTGAGCGCGCCCTGAACTGGGCGCACCGCATCTCAGCCACCTCCGGTGAAATGGATTACGAGACCTCCAACCAGCAGGTCGGTGCCGCCATCGTCGCCTCCGCCCCGCAGGCCGAGGACATCCACCACTACGTCGAGCTCGAACTCACCAAGGAAATCGGCGCGCTCGCCCTCAAGCTCCACACCGGCCGCAGCCGCAACGAGCAGATCGCCACCGACATGCGCCTCTTCGTGCGCGACGCCATCGACGCCACCACCGACGGCCTCCTCCGTTGGATCGACGCCCTGCTCACCCTCGCCACCAGCGCCGGCGACGCTGTCATGCCCGGCTACACCCACCTCCAGCGCGCCGAGCCCGTCCTCATCGCACACTGGCTGCTCGCCTACGTCAGCATGATCGAGCGCGACTGTTCGCGCTTCATCGACGCTCGCGTCCGCATGAACTTCTGCCCGCTCGGCTCCGGCGCCATCGCCGGCGCCACCCTCGCGCTCGACCGCTCCATCGCCAGCCAAGCCCTCGGCTTCACCGCTCCAACCGCAAACTCCATGGACGCCACCTCCGACCGCGACTTCATGCTCGACTTCGCACAGGCAGCCTCCACCCTGGGCCTGCACATCTCGCGCTTCGCCGAAGAGCTCACGCTATACGCGACGGCGGAATTTTCGTTTATTGACCTCCCCGAGGCCTTCTCCACCGGCTCCTCCGCCATGCCGCAAAAGAAGAACCCCGATCTCACGGAGCTCGCCCGCGGCAAATCCGCCCGGCTGCTAGGCTCCGCCACAGCACTCTCGACGCTGATCAAAGGACTCCCGCTCGCCTACAACAAGGACCTCCAGGAAGGCCAGGAGCAGGTCTTCGACATCGCCGACACGCTCTCCGGCCTGCTCAGCGTGCTGCCCAGCTTCACCCGTGCCCTCACCTTCCGCACCGCGCGCATGCAGGCCGCTGCCGAGTCCGGCTACCTCAACGCCATGGCCGGTGCTACGCATCTCTCCAACAGGGGCATCCCCTTCCGTAAGGCCCACGAGATCATCGGAAACGCGGTCCGCCTCGGCCTCGACCTCAATTTGGAGCTCAACGCCATCCCGCTCCCAGAGCTCCAAAAGCTAAGCGACCAGTTCGACGAGACTTTCTACACCGCCGTCTCGCTCCAAGCCACCGTCGATTGCCACAACACGCCCGGCGGCACCGCCACCACACAGGTCCGCGAAGCTCTCGCCGCCGCGAAGCATCGCCTCACCGCTCTCGCTGATCTAATCCCGAGCAAGAAAGGAGGCGCGCATGGCTAGCGACCCCAACATCCGCGCCACCAAGGCCCGCCTGCAGGACGCGCAGGATATCTACGATCTGGTCAACTCGCTCTCCGGCGACGGCACCCTCCTCCGCCGCTCCTACGCCGAAATCTGCGAGAACATCCGCGACTTCACCGTCGTCCACCGCGCCACGCCCGATGGAGAATCTGAATTCCTCGGTTGCGGTGCGCTCCATCTCTACGGCCCGCACCTCGCCGAAATCCGCTCCATCGTGGTCAAGCCCGAGTACCGCGGTCTCGGCGCCGGAGACGAACTCCTCGAAACCCTCGTCGCTGAAGCCGAAGAACACAAAGTCATGTCGGTCTGCCTCTTCACCCGCATACCCGACTACTTCGAGCACCTCGGCTTCCGTGTCGCCGAGCGCGACGCCATGCCGGACAAGATCTACAAGGACTGCCAGACGTGCCCGCGCCTCTATGCCTGCGATGAAGTAGCCATGGTTCGCGGCCCTCTACCCAAGGTCGCCATGCTCGGCCCCAAAACCGTCCAGCGCCCCGAACTCGTCCAGGTCCAGCTCCAACCCACCGGCACCAACCGCTAACTCGCCACCAAATCGGGTGGACCATCCTTCGCGCTTTTGCGAAGGGTGGGGTAACGCGCGACCGCTCTCCTCTAACTCGCCGCCAACCTGTGTCGGTTCCCTCCTTCATAGGGCAAATCACCCCGATGCCATGTGCTACTCTCATCACCCGGAGAGCCTTCGCATGAGACTCATCGCCACCTTCACCCTGGCCCTACTCGCAACCCACATCGCGGCCCAGCAATCCCCGTCCACCATGCCGAAGGTTGCCACCGTCGACCCGCGCTTCCAGTCCTACAACATCGAGACCGTGGAAGTGGTTGGCGGACGCTTCTGGAAGCCCTACGGCCCCAAGCCTGCCGCCGCTCCAACCTCCACCGATGCCTCTCCCGGCATCGACCCCTCGCTCTATGAGCAGCGCACACCCATAGATCTCTCCAACCCGCGCCTGCGCAAGCTCGCCATCGCCCTCGGCCCCGCGTACGTCCGCGTATCCGGCTCATGGATGAACACGGTCTACTTCCACGACGCCGACACCCCTCCACCCGCGAAGCCTCCCAGCGGTTTCGGCGGAGTCCTCACACGCGCGCAGTGGCGCGGCGTCGTCGACTTCGTTCGCGCGACCGACTCAAAGCTCGTCACGTCCTTCTCCACAGGCATGGGCGTCCGCAACGCTGACGCCCTCTGGCAGCCCACGCAAGCCAAAGCCATCATCGACTACACCCACTCCCTCGGCGGCAAAATCGCCGCAGCCGAGTTCATGAACGAACCCACCTTCACCGTCGCCGCCGGGGTTCCCAAGGACTATGACGCTGCTGCATACGGCCGCGACTTCGCCGTCTTCCAGCCCTTCTTCCACAAGGCCGCACCAGAAGCCCTCCTCCTCGGCCCTGGCTCCGTTGGCGAGGGCATTGACTTCGTGCCCATGAAGCTCCTCCCCTCCACCGAGCTTCTCGCAACGCTCGGCCCCAACCCCGTCGACGTCTTCTCCTATCACTTCTACGGCGGCATCTCCGAGCGCTGCGCCATCGGTCCCATCGGCGGCAAATCCGGCACCACCACCGAGGCAGCCCTCACCGAAGACTGGCTCACCCGCACCACTCGCGTCGAAGCCTTCTACGCCGGCCTCCGCGACACCTACGCTCCCGGCAAGCCCATGTGGCTCACCGAGACCGGCCAGACGGCCTGCGGCGGTGATCGCTGGGCCTCCACGTTCCTCGACACCTTCCGCTACCTCGACCAGATGGGCTCCCTGGCCCGCCGCAACGTGAAGGTCATCATGCACAACACGCTCGCCGCCAGCGACTACGGCCTCATCGACGAAAAGACCCTCACCCCGCGCCCCAACTACTGGGCCGCCCTGCTGTGGCACAAGACCATGGGCACCACCGTCCTCGACCCCGGCGCCCCGCCCTCAGCGTCCGTCCACCTCTACGCGCACTGCACCGCGAACGTCCCCGGCGGCGTCACGTTACTCGCCCTCAACCTCAGCCGCACCGAGCCCCAATCCCTCACGCTGCCCAGCAAGGCCTCGCGCTACACCCTCACGTCCACCGAGCTCATGAGCCACACCGTCCAGCTCAACACGCACGACCTCGCCCTCACATCCAACGGCGACATCCCCACCCTCACCGCAGTACCCGCACCCGCAGGCCCTCTGGCTCTACCTCCGGCGAGCATCACCTTCATCACTTTCCCTGCAGCCAACAACCCAGCCTGCCGATAACCCCTCATCCAAACTCCTGCGACTTCGCCCAAACCTCCGCCCACGGCCGCCGCAGATGCCGGCACACCAGAATGTCGGGGTGATACACCGACTCCTCATTCCGCACACCATAAGGAATCCTCACCTTCGCGGCCACGGAGCACTGCTCGAAGTTCTTCAACTGGTCCTCAAGGTCATCGCCCAGCACGATCACCGTCTCCGGGTCATACGGCCCATATCCGCGATCGTGAAAGCTGTTCGTACTGCTGATCGGCTGCGGCAGCCCATACTGCGGCCCATATAACTCCACGGCCCCAGCCTCGCCGTAGTTATTCGCCAACACCGCGAGCTTGCTCCTGTCTTCCGGCGACAGCGTATCCCGCACCGCTGCGACCTGCTGCACCAGCTCCGGCCACCCCACCTCATCCTGCATATCGCTGTTGTTCTTCATCTGCCAGTTCCACCCCGCCGACCCCACCTTCCACACCGGCAGATACGCCCACCAGATCGGCGCCACATTCAGCAGCAACGCCACCACCGCGACGGTAGAGGCCGTCACTCTCCACCCGCGTCCCCACCGCTGCGCCAGCCTTTCCAGCGCCACCGCTCCCGCTGCATACAGCACCGGATAAGCTGGCATCAGGTAGTACCCCCGCCCCTTCGCCAGCGCAAACAACACGAACGGACCAAGGTAAACGAAGCTCAGCAGCCGCCACCGCGCATTCCGCAGCAACGACACCAACCCCGCAACCGCCAGCGGAAACCCCAGCAGCGTGAACTTCACCTGGTCGCTGTAGTATCCGCTCGCCCGCCCCAGCCTTACATCGCGCACGTGGATGTGATGCTCCATCTGCAGAGTGATGAAGTGGTGCCGCGCCAGCCACACCAGGTTCGGCGCCGCGATCACCAGCATCACCAGCGCTCCGTACCAGAACCACCGGCTGCGCAAATGCCGCCTCTGCGACGGCAGCGCTATCAGCCCCACCCCCAGGCTCACCACCACTATCCCCATCGAATATTTCGACAGCGCGCCCAGCCCGACGGCCACACCCACGCCGATCCAGTTCCGCTCATCGCCGGTCGCGAGCACGCGCGCCGTAAACAACACCAGCAGGCACCACGCGAAAAGGTCGAACGTGTTGTACTGCAGCACCGAGCTGAACGCGATCGCCAGCGGCATCACCGCGCACAGCGCCACCACCAGCGCCATCCGCCTCCCACCCAGCGTGCGCGCAATCAAACCCACCACCAGCAGCGACGCCGCATTCACGAGCGCCGCCGGCAACCGAAACACCTGCGGCGAAATGCCAAACAGCGCAATTGCCACCCGCCCGCAGAACGCGGTCAGCGGCGGATACGCCACGAAACCCCAGTCCAAATGCCGCGCATCGCTCAGGAACTGCAGCTCGTCGCGATGAAACCCGTAACCGTTCCCGCAGTAGAAGTGGATGACCACCACCATTATCGCCAACGCGGCCAGCACCGTCACGTCCGAAGCCGCAGACCTCACTCGTTGTTCGTTTGCCATTGCCAAGAAGCATACGACGCTTCACGCCATCTGGTTCAATCCGAACACGCTCTCTTCAACTCACCACCACTGCGGGTGCCCCATTCATCGCGCAGCACCTGGCGCGATGGGTGGGCTCGCACGAATGCCCGCACCTCTACCACGCATTCCACCAACCATCCCTCTCCGTCACATGAATCTCCCCACCAAACAGCTCCCCCAGCTTCTCCTCGGTCAACAACTCCCGCTTCCTTCCATCCGCCACCACGCGCCCATCGCGCATCATCACAATCCGCTCCATCTCCGGCAGGATATCGGCAATGTGATGCGTGATCAGCAGAATCGCCGTCCCCGCCTGCGCCAGCTTCCTCAGCATCGACCGCAGGTCCCGCTGCGCCGCCAGGTCCAGCGCATTCGATGGCTCATCGAGCAGCAGCATCTGCACATCGCCCGTGGTCCCGGCAATCGCGCGCCCGATCATCACCCGCCGCTGCTGCCCCGCCGACATCTCCCCCACTAGCTTCTCTTCGAGCCCCTGCGCCCCGACCATCTCCACAATCTCGCGCGCCCTCTCGCGCATCGCCGCGGTCACCTCAAGGTTCGGCCACAGCGTCGAGCTCGAAAAGAACCCCGTCAGAATCGCATCGAACCCTGTCGTCCCGCGCGCCTGCTTCCCGAGAGGCTCCGCCGCCACCACGCCCATCCTGCGCTTCAACTGCGTCAGGTCCCACCGCTCGCGACCCATTATCTTCACGCGCATATCCGGCCTCACCACCGGATAGATCTCGCACGTCATCGTCTTCAGCAGCGTCGACTTCCCACACCCATTCGGCCCCAGGATCGCCAGGTGCTCTCCCGCATGGACGGTCAGGCTCAGGTCATGCAGCACCACCTTGTCGCCCCGCGCGACGTTCACATGCTCCAGCTCAATAATCGGTTCCCCACTCAAGCGCATAGCCTCCACACATCCAGTCTAGCGGCCCCACTCCGCCGCTTATGCGCACATAAGGCAAACGAAAAAGGGCGCACAGCCGAAGCCATGCGCCCTCTCTTGAACTACCCCTCGCTCTAGTAAAAGACCGTGAAAGAGAACTGCATCTTGCGCCCGTTTGTCGACGTATTCGCATTGTTGCCGAACGTCGACAGGATCGTCCCAAACGTCGCGCCCAGCTGCCCGATTGGCGAGCCATTCGTCGCCAGATCCGTGCATCCCTTGCCGAAGTTCTGGTTACCCGGTTGCGAGATCGACGTCGACGAACACGAGAAGCTCGCCTTCGGATTCGACAGGTTCGGTGTATTGAACACGTTGAACGCGTCCGCCTTGAACTCCAACCGCATGCCTTCGTGAATGCCCGTCAGCGGAATCGCGCGCGCAATGTTCATATCGGTCTGGATGTATCCCGGCCCCACGAACGTGTTGCGCTGCTGATTGCTGAACGTGCCGATCGTCGGATATGTAAACGCATGCACGTTGAAGTACTGCGACACCTTCTCCGACCGATGCCGGTTTTTCGGCAGGTACGGGCTCATCCCGGGCAGCAGCGCGGCGCGCTGGCCCGGCTCACCCACCAATGCGGAGTCGTTATTAATCGTCACGCTGAAAGGCTTGCCCGAGTGCGTGATGAACTTGCCGCCATAACGCCAGTTATTCAACACCGTCTTCACCAGGCCATTGCCGTTCCTGACGCGTGGCGGCGTCAGCAGCCAGCCCATGCTGAACACGTGCCGCGCATCATAATCCGACACTCCCCGCTGCGACGAAACATCGAACACATTCGGAATCGCATTCGTGGTCGATGTCCCATCTGTCTGCAGGTCGATCGACTTCGAGTACGTGTACGACATCAGGATCGTCAGCAGCTTTCCGCCGCGCTGCGTGTACTGCGTCTGCAGACTGTTGTAGTTGGAAGTGCCAATGCTCGCGAAATCCACCAGCCCACCGCCGCCATAGTTGAACGGCGAATAACGCAGACGCGCTTTGGTCGATGCGGTCGATGATGTGGCGCCCGTGCAGTACTTCACCGGATCGGCTTGGAAATAACCACCGCTGCAATCGTAGATCGCAGGATTCTGATCGAAAGGGATAGTCAGTTTGCGGCCAAGCTTGCCGACATAGTTCACATCCAGTACACCGCCGCGTGTCACGCGATACTGGAAGCCGACGTTCATCGCTTCAAAGTAAGGCGTGCGGAAGTTGCGGTCCGGATAGAACAGGCTGTACGGCGCCTGGAACTGCGGATGCGCCTTATCGAACAACCCGGGCAGCACCAGCGTCGTTCCATTCGGTCCCAGTCCGGCTAGTGGCGCGGACGCTCCGCCCGGAGGAAGGTTCGCGTTCACCTGGAAGTAGAAAGGTTCACCCACGCCAACAACGTTCGCATTGATCGCGTCGAAGAACATACCGAAGCCGGTGCGCAACACAAACTTTCCGCTTCCGAACACGTCATACGCGAACCCTATGCGCGGCACCAGTCCGTTGAAGTCCGTCGGCACCAGCGAAGGCAGCACGCCCTTGTCTCCGGGATATGCGAGTCCCGCAATCGCATTTGGGAATACGGTCGACTGCACGCCCGGACGGAACGTCGAGGAGGACCCGTTCGGCTGGTACCACTGGAATGGAAGCTCATACCGAACGCCGAGGTTAAGCGTCAGCTTCGGGGTCACACGCCAGTCGTCCTGCGCATACGTGAAGATGGAGTGGTTGATACCACCCTGCACCAGAATGCTATTTGCCTTGACCGAATTCAGCAGCCCTAGAGATTGGTCTGCCAGCGACACGCCCGTAAACGTGCTACTGAAACCAAGCACACCGGGATAGTCCTGCCGGTTCAGATACTGCAGCCGCAGAAAGTTCACGCCGAACTGGAAGTTGTGCGCTCCATGTGTCCATGAAAGCTGTTCGAGCAATTCGATATTCTCGTTCACCACATGGCGATAAGCCTGCTGCGCGGATCCGAGATTGTAGGCGTTCGACGCCGTCAGTTCGGGCATTACGGGTTTGCCTGGCTCAACAAAAGCCCCGCCAAAGCTGTTCCATGTGTTCGAGTCCAGCGGCGGCGTATCCAGCACGTAGCGCTTATATCCAACGCGGAACACGTTCAGGATCGTCGGCGAAACTACCCATGTATCGCCAATGTTGCCGAAGTTGCTCCGCGCAGTGTTGGCCTGCAGCTCATACGTCGGCACGCCCTGGCTTGCAGAGTCCACCCCGGCCGCGCTGGAGTCGGTTGCGCTGATCAGGTTGTAACGCGCATTGACGGTGTGCCTGCTGTTCACCACCCAGTCGATACGCGAAAGAAAGTTCAGGTCGTTCTTCGGCTGTGACGCGTTTGTGGTCGCTGCAAACAGCGTGCCTGTGGCCGTTTGTTGCGGTGCCTGGTTCGGCAGCGGAGCATACGTGTTCAACACCTTGGCGATCACCGGGTTCAGGCACTGAGTCGGGAACTCGGCGTTCGGCATATACCCCGCCTCGATCTTGCCATCCAGGTAGTTATGAGTCGCAGCCCATTGCGCTGCCTGCACCAGAAGCGGAATGCACGGGTTCTGTCCCGTGTTCCCGGCCTGCACCCAGGCGCTGTTCATCATGTTCTCGGTATCCAGCGGGCTCGCTGCGTTTCCTGAGCTGCTGCTGATCGTTTCAGGATTGAGAAGCTTATTGAACGTCGGCGTATTCACCGTAGCGCCGTTTACGGTCGTCGTCGTGAAGCCAATAATGTCGTTCACAAAGCTCGCGCACGACATGCCCGCGAAAGGGCCGCTGCTCGTACACGGACGCGCCGACCCATTAGACAAAAAGCCACGCTCCGCAGGCCCCTGCGGAAACGACGTTCCCGTCTCCTGCAGATGCTGGATCAACTCCTGAACCGTCACTGCATACCACAGTTTGTCTTTCTTGATGGGTCCTGTAACGGTCGCGCCGAACTGGTTGCTGATGTCCTTCGGGTTCACCTTTGTCAGGTAGTCCGCCGCATTAAACAGCTGGTTCTGCAGATAGTCCCATGCGATGAAGTGGAACTGGTTCGATCCACTCTTGGTGATGACGTTGAACACCGACCCCGCATTGCGCCCATACTGCGCCTTGAAGTTGTTCAGCAGCACGCTGACTTCCTGCAGCGCATGCGGCGGCGGATAGTTGATACCCGTGTTGAAGAACAGGTTGTTCCACATCAAGCCGTCGAACAGCATCAGGTTCTGCGTATTACGCGAGCCCGAAACTGAAAACGTCGGTCCGCCGCGGTCATTGGTATTCGTCGCCGGCGCATTCAGGTCCGTCACGCCCGGCAGCAGTCCAGCCATCGCCACGATGTTGTTGCCATCGATCGGCAAACCTTCCACCAGCTTGTTGTCGATCATCGTCCCGATCGTCGACGACATCGTATCCAGCGTCGCGCCTTCAGCGTCGACCGTCACCGTCTCACCCCTGTCGCCCACCACCATCTTCGCGACGATCTTCGCAGCCTTGTCCGCATCCACCGTAATCGAATCGGCAACGTAAGTCTGGAAGCCCGTGGCCGTCACCGTCATCGTGTACACGCCGACGGGAAGACTCGACACATTGTAGTCACCCGACTTCGATGTCGTAACCGTACGCGTCGTCCCCTTCTCCGTATCGGCGACCACCACCGTCGCCCCCGGAATGACTGCGCCGCTGGGGTCGTTCACTGTACCGAAGATGCTGCCGGTGTTCTGCGCCTGCCCCCACGCCACGGCTCCGCCCGGCGCTATCGTCAACAGCAGAAGGCCCAGCAAACCCATCCAGCCTGCAGTCCGACATGCAGAAATACCTGTCTGACGCAGCGTGCGCATCACAATCAATCCCATCACAGACCCCAGTTTCGTTCGGCTGTTTGCTTTCGCAAATGTATTTTTGGTTGCGGCACAGTATGAACAGCCGCACCAGCCATTGTCAACCTGCCGTTACCTCCGTACTGTGACCATCCCTGCAAGGCCTCTCGCCGGCTGGCTGCCCGAGGGCTCCCATTGTCATACTCCAGCGCCAGTCTGCCTTACTCCTTCCACCAACGGGTTTGACAGCGGCTTTATCCGACAGTTACAGTTCGGGCGATCAGCTGTGAGATTTCTGTAGCGACTGCGACGAACGCATCGTCGTCTTCACACCGCCATGGGCCAACGCCATTGCGGTCGTGAAGATCGATGCCGTGCGACATGCAGCGGCACGCTGCTCCATTGAAGGGTACGGGGTAAAGTATGCGCTTTTTCGGCCAAAATTCTGCGTTCAACTGTATGGCATCCGCGGTCACAAAGCACGCGTTCAAGCTCGGCATCGCCGCTTCGGCGCTCGCGCTATCCGCATCGCCCGCACTCGGGCAGACCGCGCCCTACATCCTGCCCTACACCATGAGCACCTTCGCCGGCCCCCATACGCAGTACACCGCCGGTGCGGCCTGCGGTTCTTTCATTGCACTCGACGGCGCAGGTGACGGCTGCCTTGCCGCGGTCGCCTCCATCGGCGTCGATCCCCACGACATCCGGGTCGACGGCCAGGGCAACATCTACTGGATCGACGACAACGCCAGCACCGCGCTCATCCACAAAATCTCCGCCGTTACCGGCCGCATGACGGTCTTCGTCGGCAGCACCATCAACACCAAGGGCCCCTGCCCCACCAACACGACAGCCCAAGGCGACGGCTGCCAGGCCAACGACGGCAACGGCAACACCACCAACAGCCTCTTTACCGACAAAACCCCCAAGTCCCGCGGCCTCGCGGTTGGGCCTAACGGCGATGTCTTCTTCGCCGACTACAACGGCAACTACGACCACAAGATCTCCGCCGCTACCGGCATCATGAGCGTCGTCTCCGGCACTGGTGCAGCCAATACCGCTAACCCGCCCATCGGCGGCCCGGTCGGCACCGCCCAGGTCAACGCCTCGCGCGGCATCGGCGTCGACGCTTTCGGCAACGTCTACATTGCAGATACCGGCGACGGCATGCTGCGCGTCGTTGCCAGCGGTTTCGGCACCATCCCCGGCGTCCCTTCGCCCGTCGCCGGCACCACCTATAACCTCACTCAGTACAACCCTGCCGCGACAAACACCAAATCAATCACCACCGCCGTCCCCGCATCTTCCGCCATCCTCAATGCTCCGGAAGACGTTCAGGTCGACACCAACGGCAACATCTACATCGCCGACGCAGGCAACAACGTCGTCCGCGCCATCTACTCCGGTCGCGGCTCGCTGCCCGGTATCGCTTCTCCGATCGCAGGCTACATCTACACGGTCGCCGGCAATCCCGTGCCTCTCGCCACCGGTGTCCCTAATACCACCTACCCAAGCGACGGCACCGCCCCCACCGTCCCCGCACTCTCGGTCAACCTTACTGACCGCAAGATCGCGCTCGACAACCGCAACAACCTCTACATCGCCGACAGCTCCAATAACGCAGTCTGGTTCGTCGACAACGCCACAGCCAACATCCGCCTGCTCGCGGGCAACTTTGGCGCAACCGCCGGAGCCGCGGCTACCGGTTGCACAGCATCCGCCGGCAACAGTGTCGGCGATGGCTGCCGCGGCCCACTCGCCGCCCTCTACTCTGCCTCCGACATGGGCGTCTCGCCCGACAACCAGGGCAACGTCTACATCACCGACGCACAAGGCGGAGTCGCCGCCAACGCCCGTCTCCGCAAGCTGCTTTCCGGCCTGAACTTCCCCTCGCTGGCGGCGGGTACCTCGGTCACACAGACCCTGCTCATCCACTTCGCCGCAGGCGACTTGCTCGCCTCGTCCAACGGCTTCACCGTCAGCGGTGCAGGCACGGCAGCCTCCGACTACACCCTCGGCACCCCCACCTGCACAGTCAACGCCGACACCACCACCGACTGCACGCTGAACATCACCTTCACCCCCACGCGCCCCGGATACGACACCGCTACCCTCTCCATCGCCTCGGCCAATGGCGGAGCGAACAGCTATCTGCTCACGGGCACCGGCATCGCTTCGGCCATCGCAGTGGACCCTGGCAGCGTCACCGTCCTGTCCAGTAGCGTCAGCAACCCCCAGGGCATGGTCATGGACGGCGCGGGCAACATCTACACGGCGGACACCGCCAGCAACCGCGTCCTGATCACCACCCCGTCTGGCGTCACCTCCACCTTCGCCGGCACAGGCTCGTCCGGCAACTCCGGCGACGGTGGCCTCGCGACCGCGGCCACCCTCAACGGACCCAAGGCCGTCACAGTCGACACCTCCGGCAGCGTCTACATCGCCGACACCGGCAACAACACCATCCGCAAGGTCACGGCCGACGGTCGCATCAACACCGTTGCCGGCGGCGCGTCCTCCGTCTGCTCCACCGCACTCAATACCAGCGGCGACGGCTGCCCCGCCACGCAGGCAACGCTCAACGCGCCCGCAGGCCTCGCCGCCGATAACCTCGGCGTTCTCTACGTCTCCGACACCGGCAACAACGTCATCCGAGCCATCACCACCTTTGGCTATGTCACCACGCTCGCCGGACAAGGCAACCCAGTCTGTACGGGTGCGGACGTCTTCGGCGATGGCTGCTCTGCAAGCCAGACCACCTTTAAGGCTCCCACCGGCCTCGCCTTCGATGCCACTGGCAAGAACCTCATCGTCGCCGACACCGGCAACAGCATCGTCCGCAGCATCTATCTCGCGAACGTGGTGGTCACTCCCGGCACGGCCACCGTGCAGCCTGTCGTACAGTTCAATCCCGTCACACTGATCGCCGGCACGGGAAGCTGCGGCCACGTCGTCAGCAACAACAACACCGCGACCCTCACTGACCTCTGCAACCCCACGGGCGTCGCTGCTGGCCCGGCGCAAAGCATCTTCATCGCGGACACCGGCAACGCCGCCATCCGCCTCGTCTCCGGAGGCACCATCTCCACCATCGCCGGCGTGCTGTCCGGCGCCGGAACCGGGGTCGTCCCGGGCTCCGCGGCTAACGTTCAGCTCACCTCCCCGTCTGCCGTGGCTATCTCTCCCAACGGCCTTCTCGCCATCGCCGACAGCGGCAACAATCGCCTGCTCAGCGACCAACGCGCCCAGGTCAGCTTCAACTTCGGCCGCATCAATCTCGGCAGCGCCAGCCCCATCCAGACCTTCATCGAATCCAGCGCCGGCACGCAGCCCGCCGCTCTGCCTAACCCGCTGCTCACAGCCTCTACTACGCAGACGCAGTTCACCCTTGCACCCGCGTCCGGGAGCACCGGATGCGCCTCGGGCCCCTTCGCTGTCGGCACCACCTGCATTCTGCTCGGCCAGTTCACGCCTGCATCTCAGTCGACCTCCACGGTTACCTACACCGAAGTCAATTCAGCGGTCTCCGCAGGCGATCCGGCCATCACCCTCATCGGAACTGGGGCGGTCCTCACCAACACAACCGGCACGGTCGCTCAGACCGTCCCCGCCACCGGGAACGCTCAGTTCGGCGGTTCGGTCACCGTCTCGGCAACGATCACTCCCGCTTCCTGCAACACCTTCGCGCCGGCCTGCTTCCCCAGCGGAACCGTCCGTTTCATCGTGGACGGCGGCAACCCCGGTTCGCCCGTCACGTTAGTCGGCGGAACCGTCAGCGCCGCGGCATCCCAGGCCATCTCCGGCCTCTCGGTCGGCAGCCACATCGTCACCTGCAACTACAGCGGCGACAGCTTCTATGCTGCAAGCACCTGCGCTCCGGCAACGATTGTCGTGTCCCAGGCTTCCACAACCGCGAAGCTCGGCATTACCAACAACAACGCCGCGCAGTTCCTCGCCAACAATTGCATCCCCGACGGCAAAGGCAACTCCGTCTGCACGGTCAACATCCTTTCCGCGACCGTCACCTCCAGCGGAGGCACTCCCAACGGCAGCGTTACCTTCTCCGCCAACGGCGTCGCGCTCGGCACCTCTGCCGTTGACCCCACCACCGGTATTGCTGCGTTCCCGCTCGGCTACACCCGCGATGCCGGCAGCGTAATCGTCGCCAACAACACCCTCAGCCCCGGCTCCTACACGCTCACCTGCACGTACAGCGGAGCGGCCAACTTCGCCACCTCGACCTGCTCCGGAATCACCTTCGTGGTGGTGCCGTCCCCAGTCGATTTCTCCCTCACCGCGCGCGGCTGCCAGGCGACGTCACTCATCCCCAGCGGCTTCCTCAATCCCAGCCTTGCACAGCAATGCGCCGTGTCGAACTTCCAGAACGGCGTTCCCATTGTCGCGGTCGCTCAGGGCTCTACGTCTGACGTCACCATCTTCATCACCCCGTCGAACACGGTGAACGGTACGCTCACCTTCTCGTGCTCCGGTCTACCGAAAGCGTCCACCTGCACCTTCTCGCCGACCTCCCTCACGCTTACCGCCGGCACAGCTCCAGCTTCCCCTGTAGCGGTGGACATGACCCTCTGGACCGACCTTCAGCCCGGCACGGGCGTCTCTTCCGTCAATACTCCGGGTAAACCCGGCCCGCGCAGCACCCCGGGCATTTCTCTGGCTTTCGCACTCGGCTGGCCTCTCACGCTGATCGGCCTCGCGGGCATCATTCGCTTCCGTCGCAAGGCCCACGCGCTCCGCGGACTCTCCCTGATGTCGCTGCTCCTCATCCTCTGCGGCTCATCGATGGTCTTCACCGGCTGCGGCGGCGGTCCGGGAGCCTACCAGGCCAACCTCACCCCGGCTGGCACCTACCCGATCGTCATCACCGTAACGGGCGCCAATGTCACCCACACGACCACTATCTACTGGACGGTAACTTCCCCCGGCATCACCGGCCAGCAGTAGTATCCCATCCGCTGTAGAAACACGTAAGGACAACGGGCGACCGTGCGATTGTGACAGTGCACAAAGTCCACAACACGATCCCTTTCTACCTAACATGGACTACAGCACTGGCTGGCCATCGAACCTTCTGGGGAGAAAGCCCTTCAAACCAGCCAGTGCCCACAGAGTTGTTTAGAAGGACAGTCGCGCTCCGACCTGAATTTTTCGCATCTCCTGCGCGCCGGTGATCTGGTTGGTTGTGCCGGAGATGTTGATCGCGCCGTTAGGCCCGTTGAGGCTCACGAAGTTGAAGACGTTCGTGGATTCCCCGCGGATTTGGAGCTTGATGCCCTCGCCGAAACCGAAGTCGCGCAGGACTGCCATATCTGCACCGCGCTGGCCCGGGCCGTAGTAACCATTGCGCTGCGTTGTGGCATCGGAGTTGGCTGGTCCTGTGCCGGGGCAGGCGCCAGGATTGGTGAGAGTGTATGTGCAGAACGCTGCGGTGTTGAACCAGCGATGGATCTTGTTGGCCCGGCTGGTGTGGTCGATGCTGGAGTCGTAAAGGTTGGAAATCTGGTTGGCGCGGTCGGGACTGTTGCCGTCAAGGTTCGTGTCCACGCCAGTGCTTACCGTGAATGGGTTTCCGCTGTTGAGCTTGACGATGGTTGAGATGGTCCAGCCATCGAGGGTCGCCGCCAGGATCTTGTTGCCGCCTTTGAAGTAGTTGGGCTTCCACACGATGGAGGTAACGAAGATGTTTCTCTGGTCGTTGTTGGTGGGACCTTTTTCGAGCTTCAGGTTGTTGCTGTCCATCACGGTACCGCTGTCTAGGCCGTAGCTTTCCATGGTCTTGGACCAGATGTAGTGGCCGTTGAAGCTGATGCTCTTCGACATGCGCTTGGAGAAGGTGACCTGGAGAGCGTTGTAGTTTGAGGTTGCGCGCGACTCCTGTGCATTGATGGACCCGATGGTTCCACCGCCGATGGGGCGGCGCGCAAGGATGTTAGCCGAAGTATTCGCTGTCGGAGTTGCGGTGTTGAAGACGGGATAATTCTTGTCCACACCGAAGACGAGGTCGCGGGCGAGAGACGTGACGAAAGCGAAGCCTACCACCGAAGACTTGGTGATCTGCTGCTGTACGGAGACGTTGCCCTGATAGGTGTAGGGCCATTGGAAATCGGTGGGCATACCGAAGATCGAAACGCCCGCCGGAGCCGCGGCCACCTTGCCCGGCGTGTAGTTGAACGGGAATGGCGACGGGGTGTTTTTGTACGGATTGAGCAGGGTGCCCTGAACAGGGAACGTAAAACGCAGCGTGTACGGATAGAAGTTTGAGGTGCTGTTCCACTCGTTGCCGGAGACACCTCCCCAGAACACGCCCACTCCGCCGCGGAAAGAGGTTTTGCCATTGCCGAACGGGTCCCAGGCAAAGCCAAGTCGTGGCGAGACGTGTTGAAAGCGCGTAGCGATAATGCCGCGCGTGATACCTGCATCTCCGGGTACGAGAACTCCCAGGGGCATGGTTGGATTGACGGTGGACTGCTGGCCCTGGACGAACGTCGACTCCTTATTCTGCGGGTCCGTGGGCGGCGTCTGGACATCCCAGCGCAGTCCGAGGTTGACCGTGAGGCGAGGCAGGAGGTGCCAGTCGTCCTGCACAAAGGCCGAGTAGAAGAAGGAGTTGTCGATGGCGTACACGGGCGCGTCCTGGGTCTGGCTGTTGGCGAGGCCAAGCAGATAGTCGGACAAAGCGTTGCCGGTCCGCACCGACGTGCTGGACTGGAATCCGAAGACGCCGTAGTTGTTGAGATCGGTCAACTGAACGTCTTTGTTGAGTGAGGCCTCGCCCCCCAGAGAGATGGAGTGTTTGCCTTTGTTGAGGATGAAAAGGTCACGGAAGGAGTAGAAGTTGGTGCCGGCGTTTGGCCCCATGATCGCGTTGGAAAGCGTGAAGTAGTTAGAGACGGTGATCTGCGGAAGGCTGAGCTGACCCTGACCGACAAAAGAGGAACCAAAGTCCGCGAGCGATTTGCCTGGAGTATTGATGCGGCCGCCGATGCTGCGCGTATACGTGACCCATGTCTGGTTGATTTTGTTGGGGCTGATGGTGAACGTGTCGCTGAGGTTGATGACGTGCAGCACATACTTCTGCGCCTGGTTGCTCCAGGGGATGTTGCCGCTTCCGGCTTGAACTATGTTCTGTCCGTTGAGATAGAAATAGGATCCCTGCAGACGCTGGCGGGTGGTGAACTGGTGGTCGAGCTTACCCATGTATTCGTTGTAGCTGGAAGGCTGCTGGATGGAACCGCTGAAAGTGGGCGCGAGGGCCGTCCCCGCATTCGCTGAAGGAAGGGCCTTGAGGATATTCAAGGCCACGGGGTCGAGGGTGTCCGTGATGATGTTGCCCGCGTAGGGTTTGCGTGTGGTTGGGTTGCAGACGATGAAGTTTCCCAGCGCCTTGTCGGCGGTGGAGATGGTCTGAGCGCAAGTGGCGATTGCGCCGCTGGTGGTGGGCAGGAACTCGCTGAAGTTTCCGGCTGCTTGTTTTGCAGTGGGCAGGATCGCCGTGCTGACCGCCCTGCTCGCCACGTCTCTGAAGCCGGAGTAATCGAAGAAGAAAAATGTGCGGTCGCGGACGATGGGGCCGCCGATCACGCCGCCGTAAAAGTTGCGATGCACGGGCGGGCGGCCGTTGTGAGCTGCGGTGCCGGGAGCGGCCCAGGGGTACGAGTTGAAGTTCGTTTCGCGGTGAAATTCGTAGAGGCTGCCGTGGAACTTGTTGGTGCCCGACTTGGTGATGGCAGAGACGACACCGCTCGACATGCGTCCATAACTGGCGTTGTAGTTGCTGGTCTGGACGTTGAACTCTGCAATGGCGTCCGGGTTGGGCATCTGGTTGCCGGTCATGCGCAGGGCCGTCATGTCCAGGCCGCCATCGAGGTAGTAGCTGACGGCGCCGGTGTTGCTCTCCGTAGTGCTGCCGTTGATCTGCACAACCTGCTGCGGAAAGCCCAGCGTGTTTCCTGCCGAGTTGCTCTGAACGCCTGGGACGAGCACCATCAGCGAATAAATGCTGCGGTCGACGAGGGGCAGGTTCTGCACTTCGGCCGCTTCGATGGTGCGGCCGACGACCGCGTTTTCAAGATTGATGGCGGGTGGCTCGTCGGTGATGGTGACGGTCTCGGTGGTGATTCCAAGCGTCAGCACGGCGTTGACGTGGGCCTGCTGATTGACCGCCAGCGCGATGTTGGTCTGCACGAACTTTTTGAAGCCCGGGGCCTCGACCGTCATGGAGTAGGTGCCGATGGGCAGCAGATCGATGCGGAAGTCGCCGCTGGAATTTGAAATGAAGTCGCTGGTGAAGTGCGTGTCGTTGTTGAGGACGATGACCTTGGCGCCGGTGACGACCGCACCCGACGTGTCGGTGACAGTGCCGACCAGGGTGGCGGTGGTGAGTTGAGCACGGAGCGCGGGCGCGAGAAGCAGCGACAGAAGGCAGAGTGCCCGGAGCGGGCCTGTGATCGATTTCATGGGTGGACCTCCGAAAATGGCGGAATGGTGCTGATTTTTTGTTGTCTTGGCGCTGGATCGTGGCCTTTGGGTGGTGGGCAGAACGTTAGTTCACAGTAAGAACCAATGTCAAGAGTAAAACGTATACTGCACTAATAAAATTCCACAGAGACACTGAAGTGCTCCTTATCGCGCACCAGGACGCCCTCGATGCGTCTTAGAAGGAGCGGCGCATGAGGCGGTGCGATCCCGAAAGCGTTCGAGATTGCTTGATCTTTTGAGTGTTGATCGGGTTCCTGCTACCCGCTCACCGTTGTAAGGTCACGATGAGCGGGGTAGCCGCGTTCTTCGCGCTGAGCGCGCCGCGGTGAGGATGGGAGGTTCTATACAGCGATAATGCCGCGGTCCTGGTTGCGGATACGAATTGCTTCCACGACGTCGAGGATAAAAATCTTGCCATCGCCGATCTGCCCCGTATAGGCAGTGCGAAGAATCGCTTCGACTGCTGCGTCGACGAGGTTGTCGCCAATGACAATCTCCAACTTGATCTTGGGAACGAGATCGACAACGTACTCCCGGCCACGGTATTGCTCGGTGTGGCCCTTCTGGCGCCCGTGTCCACGCGCCTCGGTGACGGTGATGCCGTAGATTCCGGCCTCAACGAGTGCGTCTTTGACCGCGTCCAGTTTCGAGGGACGAATGATCGCTTCAATTTTCTTCATGCTCATGGGAGACTCCTGTGCTTCATGTGGATGGCGATGTATCGAGATAGGCATCGGGATCTTGGCGGCCTAGATGGTCCAGTCGTAACCCTCTTCGCCGTGCTGTGAGAGATCGAGTCCTTCATTTTCGTGCTCCGCGGAGACACGCAGACCGATGAGGATATCAACGAGCTTGAGCAGGGCCAATGTTCCGGCGATGGAGATAACCCAGGCCAAAGCAACGCCCGCCAGCTGATTGAATAGCTGATGCCAATTCCCTTCCAGCAGGCCGGACGGGAGCGGGTTCCCGGCAGCGTCCTTGAAGATGGGGTTGATGGCGCTCGAAGCGAAGATGCCTGTGAGGATCGCTCCCAGTGTTCCGCCTGCGCCATGGACGCCGAAGGCATCGAGCGAGTCGTCGTAGCCGAACCACTCCTTGACCTTGACGACCATGCAATAGCAGAAGACGCCGGTGATGAGGCCGATGACAATGCCGGACATCGGCGTGACGAAGCCGGAAGCAGGCGTGATGGCGACCAGGCCGGCGACCGCGCCGGAGATGCCGCCGAGCGCGCTGGGCTTGCCTTTGAACTTCCACTCCACGGCAAGCCACGAAAGAGCGGCAGCCGCAGCAGCGAAGTGCGTGCTGACGAACGCGCTGGTGGCCAGGGTGCCGGAGGACAGCGCGCTGCCCGCGTTGAACCCGAACCATCCCACCCAAAGCAGGCACGCGCCGATGAAACTCAAAACGACGGAGTGCGGCGCCATTCTTTCCCGCGGATAGCCGAGACGCTTGCCGAGATAGAGCGCGCAGACCAGGGCGGAGACTCCTGACGTGATGTGGACGACGGTGCCGCCGGCGAAGTCGAGGGTTGGGAAGCGGCCACCCAGCGAGGCGTTGAGCATCCCTCCCTTGCCCCACACCATGTGCGCCATCGGCGCGTAGACGACGATCGACCACAGCGTGAGGAAGGTGGCCATGGCGCTGAACTTCATGCGTTCGGCGAAGGCGCCGGTGATGAGCGCCGGTGTGATAATGGCGAACATCAACTGATAGATCATGAAGGTCTGAACGGGGATGGTGCTGCCGTAGTCGGCATCGGGGGTGAGGCCGACGCCATGGAGGAAGAGGTGATGCAGGCCGCCGATGAAGCTGGTCCCGGAGTCGAAAGCCAGGCTGAAGGTGAGGACTGCCCAGAGGATGGAGATGATCGCCATCATGGCGAAGCTCTGCATCATGGTGGCGAGTACGTTTTTCTTGCGGACCAGGCCGGAGTAGAAGAGTGCGAGTCCGGGGCCTGTCATCATGAGCACAAGCGCTGCGCTGATGAGGATCCAGGCGTTATCGGCGTTGGAGACTGTGAGGGGCGCGGGTGCGGCCTGCCCAAAGGCGTGCTGAGAACATGCGATGCAGGCAGTCAGAACGAGAGTCTTGCGAACGATTGGATGCATGGTGCTCCTCGTGAAGGGATCGGACTCGGCAAATGTGCGAGATGATCTTCATTTTAGGAGATAACGAACCTTGATCCGGTGCATAACCAAGTACCGCGCTCGTTGCAAGGGGTGGGGGATACGGTCTTTTGGTCCTAAAGTCTCGATATGCAGGGTTTAGGTCTGGTCTTGAAGACTTCTGAAGTCTCGCCGGGTCTGTTTAGCTGCATGTGTTTGCCTTTCTTGCTGAAATGGAAAAGGCTGCAGCGGCGCTTAGCCGGTGCAGCCTTTTTGAACTGTTGAGTTAATTCTACAGGGTTGAGACGGGTAAATGTGCAGGCATATCCACCTTCGAATGAGTAGCTTGGCCGCTTTGAGGCTTGACACGCCGTTTTTGGGCGGTTTTTCGCGAATTATTTTGTAAGTCGTTGATCGCGCGCGGGTACAGGGTCAGCCCGCGGTGGCAGATCGCCGGTGCACGGTTCGATTCTGGGCGGTGCGGCGCTGGAGGGTGCGAGTGTGGCGGGCGCGGTCGGCCTTGAGTTGACGCTTCACCTCGTGGCGCTTCTTCAAGTTGTGGAAGAGGCTGCCGCCGCTGTGGCCGAGCTTGGCTCCGGCGAAAGCTCCCGGGGGGCCTGCGACGACTCCGCCGGCAACCGCGCCGACGACGGTGCCACCACCTATTTCTTTAAGTTTGGTGTGTTTGTGTTCGCGCTCGTGGCGACTTTCGACCTCGGCTTTGGCGCGGGCTTTGGGCGTCAGGTCGTCGTGCTGGGACATGGCCGGGAGAGTGAAGATAAGTGCCAGAGCGCTGCCGGTCAGGATTACGTGCGATCCTTTGCGCATCGGAACCTCCGTATCTACAAAGAGTCAGATGCGAAGGCGGGAAAGCGGCGATGCATACCCGCTGGCACTGGGGCATGAAGTTATCGTCATGAAGAAGGTGCGGGCACAGCCTCGCGGCTCCGGAATGCTCGGCGAAGAGCCGGCGTCCGGAAGCTTTGCGGTGGTCCAGCGCCTACATCCAATGAGCGGAGGACAGTATGACGGCTAAACAGTGGTTGGTGGTGGGGGCTTCGGTGCTGGGGTGTGTGCTCGCGGCTGGTACGCGGGCCTCTGCCGAGCGCACGGACGGGAGAGTCATACGGATTGCCGAGCTGGAGATCGATCCAGCGCAGTTGGACGCGTACAAGGCGGCGCTGCGAGAGGAGATTCAGGCTTCGATACGCATCGAGCCAGGGGTGCTGCGGCTGTATGCGGTGTCGGTGAAAGGACACCCGGAGCAGATACGACTGTTCGAGATGTATGCGAGCGCGGCGGCTTATGAGGCGCACCTGCGAACGGCGCATTTCAGGAAGTACAAGGAAGGCACGGCCGGGATGGTGAAGTCGCTGAGGCTGGTGGAGACGGAGCCCGTGTTGCTGGGGTCGAAGTAACGAGGACGGGCACGCCTCGCCCCCTAGGTGGTTGTGAGTGGGCCACGCGCCAACCGCACGACGCTGCATTGTGATAGCGTTTTCGGCGTAGATTCGCGCGCGCGTTGTGGTGAGCGGAACGAGCGCGTACGCTTAGATGTGTTTATGCGATTGAAAGAGGCTCGTGCATGTCCGACACGTCGTTTCGCTACAGAATCCTGATCGTCGATGATGAAGCGATATTGCGTGACGTAGGAAAACTCCTGCTGGAAGCGCAGGGCTACGAGGTTCTCTGTGCCGAGGACGGATTTGAAGGCCTGGCAGCGCTGAAGCAGTCTCTTCCCGACCTCATCATCTCCGATCTGCGGATGCCGAACATGAACGGATTTGAGTTCCTCTCGGTGGTGCGTCGCCGCTTTCCCATCATCCCGGTCATTGTTATCTCTGGTGAATTTTCCGGCGTCTCGGTGCCTGAGAGCGTGCTCGCGGACGCATTCTTCGCGAAGGGCGCGTACAAGATACCCGAACTGTTTGAACGCATTTGCGCACTGGTGCATGAGCTTCCAACCCGGCCGAAGACCGGGAAGCCAAACCAGGCTGCCGTGTGGGTGATGAACAACAAGGGAACGGTTGCGGTCACATGCTCGTCGTGTTTGCGCACCTTTCCGGTGGCGCAGGTATCGAAGGGCGTCAATGAAGCTGAGTGCGACTTCTGCTCCTGCATGGTGCGCTTCGAGATTATCGAGGAAAGCTTTGGCGAAGCGAGGTTCGCGCCGGAGGCTGTTGCAGCATCGGCTTGATGTTCCAGCGCACACTCATCCCGAGCATGACGATGAGGCCTTCATGATGGGGGCACCCCTTGTGTTGTTGTGATCGGACCACCCGCCGGCAGGAACTGAAGGTGATGAAGTGATCGGCGCCGCCGGTTTGGTAACGCTTGAGTTTCGTGGGCATTCGGGAAGAGGCTCGATGGACATCGTACATCCCCACCCGTCCGCAAAGAACGCGTACGGATGGGGCACCCGGCTTGAGATTGGTGGGCATCTGAGAAGTGGCTCGTGGACATGCTACATCCCCACCCGTCCGCAAAGTGCCGCGTACGGATGGGGCACCCCGACTTTTGTGGTGAGGTTACGGGTGACCCACCCGCCCAGCTGCCCCTCCCATTCTTATGTTCTTGTGGTATCCTGTCGAAATTCCAAAAAGGGCTCACTCATCATATGGAGGTGCTTATGGCAAAGAAGCGCGAGAACGTGGAAGAAATGAAACGTGCGATCGAGGATAATCCTGCCGCCGCGCACGATTTGGGCTGTTGCTGTTTCCAGCTGGACACTGATGAAGGGAGCGCTCATGTGTGTCGAAATAGAACACCTAGAAGTGAGTGCATGAAAGTAAACGGAAACTTCGGCCCAGGAGAAGTTTGTGCAGGTTGGCCCGTTTGGCCGTAACGCATATCCGGCTCGGATATCACAAGAGTGGTGCGGGTGGGGTTCTTCCGCTTCGGTTGCCGGGAAAGAGAATCAAGTCGGGCCCCCGCCCGACCTAACCATCGATTGTCGTGGTGTGGGGCTGAGTGCGCCATCGCCCCCGACCAATTTTCGGCGGATGCGAAATCCAATCGACCGGCAGTGAAGGCAGCTGTTGTCCGCCATCCGTCCCATGAAGCGGGACGGATGGGCCACCCCGGATGGGTGGGCCACCGGCCCCACCCGCCTTAAGAGGTTTGTCGTGAGTGGGCCACCCGCCCACCACGGCGGTATGGGTTCGTGATAAGTGGGCCACCCGCGGGTGGCCCACTTGTTCCTCCCGCCCATCCGCCCCCTCGTTATAGCTCATACCTGAACCCGTCCATGATCTGTTCAGCCAGAGCCAAGCCTATTTCGCCTCCTGCTCGCAAAGTGCCAGCACGCTGCACGATTTCGCTGAACTTTTCTACCTTCGCCGATCCCTGCGCTGGGTGGCACTGATAAATGAAGTCGCGGTCTTCTCCATTCCATGCGTCGACGATTACGAACGGACTATGTGAAGACAGCAGGACTTGCGCCGGATTCTCGTTAGACGCCGCCAGTTCTCTAACCGTTCTGTAGAAGACTCTCGTTGCTTTCGGGGTAAGCCCGTTCTCGGGCTCTTCAATGCAGAGTATTCCGGGCCTCCCGGGAGCCAAGGCGAGCGTTACAAGGCCAATCATAGACAACGTACCATCAGAGAGATTTGGTGCGACCACGCTCCCGCGTTGATCTGAAAATTTCGCAGAAAAACCCACTTTGTCTGAACCCACGCGATTGAACACGAAGCCTTCGAAACCGTGTATACCCTCCGCTACAAGGTTCACGATTTTCTCCATTAGCGGATTCTCGGTCTCATGCAAGAAGTAGAGGACAGAAGCCAGATCTTCACCGTGGTACGACAACCAAGGGGCGACCAGACTTGCTTCGGTGTCTCCGGGTTTGACCTCTACGACCTTACCAGCGCGTGCCATCAACGTAGGATCCAGTCGGTAGCGGCCGACGCTACTTACTTGTAATGCGCATTGTGCCAATAGCAAATTGTTATCGATAAATTCGGTGGTCCAGCGAACGCGACGGATCGCCGCAAAAATGCTACGGTCTGCGTATTGAAGTTCCGGCAGCCCGGAGAAATTGCAAATATCTTCGCTGCGGCTAAATAGCTGAGTGGTGCCAGATATCAACTCTTCATTGTGGATAGAGTAGGTGGGCTCGAGCTCAGAATTTGGTTGTTGGGAGAACTCGATAGAGTACTTAAGACTGCCTTCAGTCTCTGCGTCTTTACCTAATTCTACTGTGTAACGAATGCGCGCTGTGGAAGAGGCGGCGTGATGTCGGATTGCATCGAACGAATACGGAAAACGATTGAATGCCTCCGCAAGGCTTCCTCGACAAACCATCGAAAAGTTGATGAGGGCATCAAATAGTGCTGATTTACCGCCGCTATTAGGGCCGACGAATACCGTCGTTGGGAATAACGCAATTTGTGTATTCTTATGAATTTTGAAGTTACAAACCTCAAAACGGCGAATGAACATTTTTCTTTCCTTTCAATCCTCTTGTCTACTGAAGCCATCCTAGCTGAAGAGAAACTCTTTTGTCCGGAGCTCTTTCACTGTGTCGCGGAGCTTTGCGGCTTTTTCGAATTCGAATTTTTTGGCGGCTTCGCGCATGTCGGATTCCAGGTTGTTGATGTAGAGGTCTAGTTCGGCCTGGGTAGTGAAGTTTAGTTCGTCGGCGCCGGCTTCTTCGGTTAGGTCGGCGTAGTCGGCCTTGAGGATTGAGGCGAGGGAGTCGTTGATGGCGCGGATGATCGTGGTGGGCGTGATGCCGTTTTCTTCGTTGTAGGCTTCCTGCTTGGCGCGGCGGCGGTTGGTTTCGTCGATGGCGCGCTGCATGGAGTCGGTCATCTTGTCGGCGTACAAGATGGCGCGGCCTTCGAGGTGGCGGGCGGCGCGGCCTATGGTCTGGATGAGGGAGCCCTGGGAGCGGAGGAAGCCTTCCTTGTCGGCGTCGAGTATGGCTACGAGTGAGACTTCGGGGAGGTCGAGGCCTTCGCGGAGGAGGTTGATGCCGATGAGGACGTCGTACTCGCCGCGGCGGAGGTCGCGGAGGAGCTTGATGCGCTCGAGGGTTTCGATCTCGGAGTGCATGTAGCGGCAGCGGACCCCGACCTCGGTGTAGTAGTTGGCGAGGTCTTCCGACATGCGCTTGGTTAGCGTCGTGACGAGGACGCGCTGGTTGTTGGCGGCGCGGTCGCGGATCTCGGCGAGGAGGTCGTCGATCTGGCCCTTGATCGGGCGGATTTCTACCTGGGGGTCGACGAGGCCGGTGGGGCGGATGATCTGTTCGACGACGACTCCGGCGGACTTGGTGAGTTCGTAAGGGCCGGGGGTGGCGGAGACGTAGATGATCTGGCCGGTGCGGGTTTCGAACTCCTCGAAGCGCAGGGGGCGGTTGTCCATGGCGGAGGGGAGGCGAAAGCCGTAGTCGACGAGGTTCTGTTTGCGCGAGCGGTCGCCGTGCCACATGCCGTGGAGCTGCGGGACGGTGACGTGGGACTCGTCGATGAAGAGGAGGAAGTCGCGGGGGAAGTAGTCGAGGAGCGTGGGTGGGGGCTCGCCGGGGAGGCGGCCGGACATGTGGCGGGAGTAGTTCTCGATGCCGTGGCAGTAGCCGACGGACTTGATCATTTCGAGGTCGAACATGGTGCGCTGGTGGATGCGCTGCGATTCGACTAAGCGGCCTTCTTTTTCGAGCTGGGCTTCCCACTCGCCGAGCTCGAAGCGGATGCCGTCGATGGCTGACTTCTTGCGCTCGGGTTGAACGACGTAGTGCGACTTGGGGTAGATGGGGAGGCGTGAGTACTTCTGCTTGACGGTGCCGAAGAGCGGGTCGATCTGCGAGAGGGAGTCGATCTCGTCGCCGAAGAGCTCGATGCGGAAGGCGTTTTCGTCGTAGGTGGGGTAGACCTCGATGACATCCCCGCGCACCCTGAACGTCCCGCGGCGGAAGTCGACGTCGTTGCGCTCGTAGAGGATTTCGACGAGGCGGCGGGTGATGTCTTCGCGCTTGAGCTTCTGGCCCTTTTCGAGCAGGAGCAACATGCCGTAGTAGGCTTCGGGCGAGCCGAGGCCGTAGATGCAGGAGACTGAGGAGACGATGATGGCGTCGCGGCGTTCGAAGAGGGAGCGCGTGGCGGAGAGGCGGAGCTTGTCGAGCTCGTCGTTGATGGTGGACTCTTTTTCGATGTAGAGGTCGCCGGAGGGGATGTAGGCCTCGGGCTGGTAGTAGTCGTAGTAGGAGACGAAGTACTCGACGGCGTTGTTGGGGAAGAACTGCTTGAACTCGTGATAGAGCTGGGCGGCGAGGGTCTTGTTGTGGGCGAGGATGAGCGCGGGGCGCTGCGAGGCCTCGATGACCTTGGCCATGGTGAAGGTCTTGCCGGAGCCGGTGACGCCAAGGAGGACCTGGTCCTTTTCGCCGGCGTTGAGGCCGTTGACGAGTTCGCCGATGGCGCGGGGCTGGTCGCCCTGGGGTTTGTAGTCGGTGACAAGCTGAAAATCCATGTCTCTAGGATACGAGACGCGATGACAGGAAAGTGTCAGTAGGATTTGGGTTGCCGGATGGTGGCGGGGTTGGTAATCTTGGCGCAAGAATCCACCGGGCCAATTGAATTCAGACTGTTTAGAGGTGTGCCATGGGCGCAGCGATTACTACTGTCGATACCAATGTGATTCCGGTTGGAGCAGATGAAGAGCTGGCGGGACCGCCGCATCCGGCTGCTGCGCCCGTTGAGCGTGGAGAGCGCATCAGCACGATCGATACGCTGCGCGGGTTTGCCCTGATGGGCATCCTGATCATGAACATTACGAGCTTTGGGATGTCGGCCGGGAACTATATCTTTCCGCTGTCGACCATCAAGCCGGTGTTCAGCGGACCGCATTGGCAGGCGAATACGTTCTTCTGGTTTGCGCGGATGATCTTCGCCGAAGGTAAGATGCGCGCGCTGTTCTCGATGCTGTTTGGGGCGGGCGTGATCCTGCTGACCAAGCGCGCGGAAGAGCGTGGGGCCGGGTCGAAGGTGGCGGACATCTTTACGCGGCGGAATATGTGGCTGACGGTGTTTGGACTGCTGCATGCATACCTCATATGGGAAGGCGACATCCTGTTCTTCTATGGCGTGGCGGCGCTGCTGTTTCTGTATCCGTTCCGGAACGTGCGGCCGAAGCGGTTGCTGTGGATTGGAAGCATCGTGCTGCTGCTGAATACGCTGGTGGCAAATGGCGGACAGATTGTGCAGTCGATCACGATGCATAAGAAGGCGGTGGCGGCGCGGCAGGCGTACGCAAGAAACCATGTGGTGACCGAAGAGCAGCGCAAGGCGATCGACGCGGAGGACAAGCGGCAGGGTGACTTCCGCAAGAGAGACAAGAAGATCAAGGAAGATATTGCGGCGGAGCAGAAGGGGTACTGGTCGGCGCAGGCGCACAATGCGAAGGATGTCTTCGAGGGGCATACGAAGGGGTCGTATGTGGGATTCGGTGACTGGTTCGCAATGATGCTGCTCGGGATGGGGCTGTATAAGAACGGCTTCCTGAGCGGGAAGCTTCCGACGAAGACGTATGTGTGGACGGCGGTGATTGCGCTGGGGGTTGCGTGGCCAGTGGTCCTCATCGGTTGCTTTGAGGTCTGGAAGAGCCACTTCGATACGGTGATGTGTTCACTGTGGCTCTTTGCGCCGTATGACGTGGGAAGGATCGGTGGCGCGCTGGGCAATGCGGCGGTCGTGATCCTGATGCTGCGCGCGGGCCTGATGAAATGGCTGCTGAAGTGCGTAGCGGCCGTGGGGCAGATGGCGCTCTCGAACTACCTGCTGACCAGCATCAGTATGCGGTTCCTGTTCGTGTGGGGGCCGTTCAAGTGGTATGGGTACATGGAGTATTACAAGCTGTACATCGTTGTGCTCTGCATGTGGATTGTGAATCTAACGTGGAGTCCAATCTGGCTTAAGTACTTCCGGTTTGGACCGATGGAGTGGGTGTGGCGGTCGCTGACGTACTGGAAGAAGCAGCCCATGGTGGTGCAGAGGATAGAGGATAGAGGATAGAGGAGTAGAGATGGGTTTGGAGCTTTGGTTGATGCGGCATGGGGAGACGGCCTGGAGTATGAGCGGGCAGCATACGAGTGTGACCGATATTCCGTTGACGGAGCGGGGGCGCGAGCGGGCTGAGGAGTTGAAGAAGTTCCTGGCGGGGAAGAAGTTTGAGGCCGTGTTTGTGAGCCCACGGAGCCGCGCGCGGGAGACGTGTGCGATTGCCGGGTACGGCGATGTGGCCGTAGTCGACGACAACCTGCAGGAGTGGAACTACGGCGAGAGTGAAGGCAAGACGACCAAGGAAATGCAGGCGATCTATCTGGGATGGAGTGTGTGGACTTCGCCGATGAGGGGTGGGGAGTCGGTTGAGCAGGTGGGGGACCGGGCAGATAAGGTGATTGCGCGGGCTGTGGCGGCGGCTCCTAATGGAGGGGCTGTGGCGCTGTTTGCGCATGGGCATATTTTGCGGATATTGGCGGCACGGTGGATTGAGCAACCTGCAGTCGCGGGGCAGAGGTTCGGGCTAGGAACCGGGAGCGTGAGTGTGCTGGGGTTTGAGCACTCGACGCGGATCATCGACAAGTGGAACCGCGGGTTCGAGTAGCCTGGAATATCACGTCGTCCTCCCAGGCCTGGGATACATCTCAACCGGCTCGCCAGTTCGTCCTCAAAACCATCCGCCAGATGGTCGCTCGGCGTCCATCTCCCGTTACGTCAATACTTATCAAAGTAGTGCCGGGTAGCCTTTTGACGCCAAAGTTACAAACGCGACATCAACTTCGTGATATTGTTGTCCAATATTCTGGGGTATTTCAACATGCTCGCGCTGATGGACTTCTTCGCGAAACCGGTCGTCACAATAACGTCCGGCACCATCCTCAGATGGTGGGAAAGCCGCAGGCTTTATTTCAACGCCATTATCTTCGGCGAAATCCTGATCCTCACACTTCTGTTTACGCTGGTCGAACTGGGCCGCCACAAAAAATCCAAAGCCATCAAGATGCCCGCGAGCGTCATGAATGTCTCTTTTCTCTACCTGCAGCTGCCCGCGAACATCGTGTATACCGGCGGATGGCTGCTGGAAGTGCTGCTCCGCTGGATGTGGCCCGGCATGAGCCCAGGCTTCGCTCCATGGGCCCTCCGGATTGGGATTGGCTTCTCCGTCGCGTTCGTTGGGGCGATCATGAGCTTCTTCGCATTGTCCAGCCTGTGATGGCAGTACAGGATTAAGCTCGCGGCGCCCCGTTCCACACGCAGCAATGTCGATCGTCTGCCTGGACGACGAGCCCGCCCGGTGCCGCATCTTACAATCGACGTCGCGTCTACCGCGGTGGCGCCTGCATCCCTATAGAAAGTGAGGAGCTATGAACCTCGAAATCCTGGTCGCCTCTGCCCTGCTCTTGGTTCAGATGGGCACGTCCGCGCCTCCCGGCCCTTCAGGGCCCCTATCCAACACCTTCATCACTGCCGCCGAAACCGTCATCGACAACTCTGCCACTATTGACCTCAAGGCCGACGACATTCCCTTTGACGCGCAGATGCAGCAGCTCAAAACGTCACGCGACACGCTGAGCACAATGGCCGTCGACAGCCGCCAGAAAGACATCGCGGAAGACGGCAAGCATCTCGTTTTTCTCGTCTCCGCCTGCCACATACAGGCGAAGAACGGTGCGCCCACCGAGAAGTGCGAAGCCCAGCTCGCTAATGCCCGCAAGCGGATCATGGAATCGATCGGCAAGCATAAAAGCGGGAACGCCTGGGTCGACGGCCCGCCGGCGTAGGCGAACCGCCTCAGGCCTCCGCACCCTCGCCCATGAGCGCGTAATACAGCAGCGAGGCCAATGGCATCCGGGCCACCTCGTCTGTCGGGCGCTGCTCATCCTGCCGCGTGATGCGTTCAAACACCCGCTTCACGTTCTCCCCTGCCCGCCCCGCCATCGCCCAGTTTGCCCCTGAAAAATCCAGCTTCACTTTGCTCACGATCGTCACTGTCCTTTACGCCGCTACTGCGCGTTCTGTTCCGTAGCCTGTTCGCGACCCGCACCGAATCCGCACCCACGCCGTCCGCGCATTCCCGCGCGAAACTTCTCGCGTTCCTCGGGTGTCATCTCCGCCCAGCGCGCTGCCATGTGCCGCTTCCATCCGCGGCCGCCGCCGCCATGCCGATGGAAGCCTCCAAACAGCAGCTTGCTCAGCAGCAGCAGCCCAAACGCCTGCGCGAAGGTAATCGTGCGTAATCCGAAGATGGGCGGCATCAGCCAGTTCCACAGGTGCATCACCACGAACCCAAAGACAACGCACGCCACCGCAACCATCACAACAATCTTCACTACCTTGAACACTCGCATCGTTCGATCCTCACTTCACCTAAACTCTTCACTCATCTTCAACAGCCGCTCGCGCAGATACAGCACCGCGTAACGTTTCCGCGAGAGCAGCGTATTCACACTCACGCCGCTCTCTTCGGAGATCTCCTTGAAACTCCGCCCCAGGAACTCGTGCGCGATAAACACCTCGCGCTGCTCTTCGGGCAACTCTTCCAAGGCCTCATCCAGCGCCTCGAACAGCACCTTGCGTGCATAGATCGCTTCCGGCCCAGCCTCCGGCGACGGGAGCAAATCCTCGAGCGTTATCGACTCGTCGCTATCGCCCACCGGGTCGCTCAGCGACTCGGCCTTGCGGCGGCGGAACAAGTCAGTCACGCGGTTCTTCGCCACGCGAAACAGCCAAGCCGTGACCTGCTCAGCCGGTTTCAACATCCTGTACGCCGAGATCAGTTCGTAGAAAACGTCCTGCAGCACGTCCTCGGCGTCACTGGTATCGAGCACGCGCTTACGAATGAAGCTGCGCAGCCGCGGCTCGTCACGCTCAAACGCCTCGGCGATGAACTGGTCCTGTTCGTCAACCGTCCAATCTGTGCCGGGCATCCGAATCCTCTTCCTCAACGCTACTGCCGCTCTGCCGGCTCTGCATGTGTTAACGGATCAAGCCGCGGAATATTGTTTGCGCGACCTTTTATTCGTCACTCCAGACGGTCACTCGTCACTCAGCGTTGAATCGCCCGCCCCTTCAATCCAGCGCGCGAACACCCACCCGCGCCCCAAAACGGCCAAGAGAGCAAAACCTGTCAAGCCCCCCACTCCGTTGAAATACCCGCAAGTAGCACAAACTACAGCGCAAATTATCCGATAGTAATCTGCATATCAATACCCTTCAAACCGGTACAATTAATACAGATAGAAATTTTCAAGGCCGCAGCCGGCATCACGCCGCTTGCGGCCTTTGTCATTTAACCCGCTGCAAGGGCGCTCTTGCTCGGCAGACCATCGCCGTCACCGAGAGCCACAAAGGAAAACCATGATGCAAACGATTCACACTCTTATCCTGCCGTCCTTCAATTTGCGCCGCATCGCCACCGACCTCCGCGCCTCAGTCGCCGCTCTCGTGCTGTTCGCCATCTGCCTTGTCGGCTGCAATACCGAGAATTCACGCCAGGTGGTCGCCCAGATCGCCGCGCAGATTCCCGTCGCTCAGACGGTGGTCGCCACAGCCGCCGCAGCAGCCGAAGGCATCGACCCTGCCGCCGCCCTGCTCATTGCCACTACCGCGAACACCGTGCAGGTCGCGCTCGCCGCTCTGCAGACGCTCTGCACCGCCTACGCGCAGACGCAGGACGCCTCCGTCCTCGCCTCCATCACCGCGGCCATCAATGCGCTGCTCAACACGAACGCGGCAGCGCTCTTGGACGCCGCGCACCTCACCGATCCCACTAGCCGCAGCATCGCGCTCACCGCCATCGGCACGCTGCATACGGCCTTGCTCCTCATCTCGGTCATCCTTCAGAAATCGCAATCGCCCAGCCAGATCGCCGCGACGGCCGCCGCGCGCACGTATAAGCTACGCGACGTTGCTCCCTTTCTCGACCGCCACCTGATCGAGCAGGCCTCAGGCATGAATTTCGATACGGCGTTGCGCTATGAGGAGGGCCAGGGCTTTTAGCATCGCCCAAGATGAAGGTGTCCTGTGTGGCGAAGATCTGCGCCTGGCAGCCTCGCCACTATACGCCGGGAGTCCCGTCCTTTGCCTCATCGCAAAGGACGGGCACCGCGGTCAGTTCGCCGCCGCTTCCTTCGCGGTCAACGCCATGTACTGGTGTATAAAAGCGATCGCCATGCTGCCCTCGCCCACGCCGCTGGACACGCGCTTGATGGAAGCATGCCGCACATCGCCTGCACAGAAAAACCCCGGAAGGTTCGTCTCCAGCAGGAAGGGCGTACGCTTCCCTGCCCATCCGGGCAAGTCGGAAATATCGCGCCCGGTGCAGATGTAGCCGTTCTCATCGCGCTGGAGGTCCTTCGGCAGCCATGCCGTGTTGGCCCTTGCACCAATCATTACGAAGAGCGCATCCGCCTTCCGCGTCACCGGTGCCGCGCCGCTTGTGCTCGTGCAGATCGTCTCCAGGTGGTCATCGCCACCCACCGATACGACCTCCGTATATGGCTCGACTGTGATATTGCCCTTTTGCGCCATCTGCTCAATCAGGTAGGCCGACATGCTTGACGACAACCCAGCGCCGCGCACCAGCACTGTCACCGAGGCCGCATAGCTCGAAAAGAACATCGCCGCCTGCCCCGCCGAGTTTCCCCCGCCAACAATGAAGATGTCCTTGCCAATCACCGTAAGCGACTCGATCCGCGCCGCACCGTAAAGCACGCCGCGCCCCAGCAGTCGATCGACACCCACAGCGTCCAGCCGGTTCCAATCAACGCCCGTTGCCACGATCACCGTACGCGTCCGCACGCGATCGCCGCCGTCCATCTCGACGCAATATCCCTTGCCATCGGGCAGACTGATTGGCTCGATGTTTTGGACCTCGCGCGTCATCACCATCTCCGCGCCGAACCGGGTCGCCTGCTTCAGCGCACGCTCGCTCAGCTCATCGCCCGAGATGCCGCCCGGGAACCCGAGGTAGTTCTCAATGCGCGTCGAGGTCCCGGCCTGTCCACCAGCCGCAGCACGCTCCACCAGCAGCACGCAGAGCCCTTCCGACGCTCCATAAACCGCCGCCGCCAGCCCCGCCGGTCCGCCGCCAACCACCACCACGTCGTAGTCTTCGCGCGTCGCCCGTGTCCTAATCCCGAGCGCCTCGGCGACCTTCCGCACCGTTGGGGGCTGGCCCACGCAGAACGCCCGGTCCACAACGACTGACGGTCCCGTCCGGTCCTTGGGCATGCACGCTGGCACGCGGTCCGGGTCGCGTTCGCGGTCCACCCATTCATACGGTACGCGGTTCACCGAAAGAAACGTCCGTATGTCGCGACAGTCGGTGTCGTACTGCGATCCCACCACCAGCACCCGCGTCTGGTTATTGTTGCGGATATAGTCCTGGATCATCGTCACGCGCTTGGACATGGTCTGCATGATGATCGCGCTGCAGTCCGCGGACGAGTCGATCAGTTCCTTGAACTGCAGCTTGTCCATCCGCACGACACGCGACGGCACTTTGGCGCGCAGCGACGCCAGCGCCGGGGAGGCCAGCAGGATCGGGGTCTCGCCAAAGAAGTCGCCGGGCTTATAGTTGTTCACCACCTGGTCGGTACCGCCGTACTCCTTCAGCACCTCCAGTGCGCCTTCCAGGAGTACAAAGAACCACGGCGGATCGCCTTCACGGATCAGCCACTCACCCGGCTGCACGGAGATATCGGCGGTGGTGGACGCCAAGCGCTGCCGCTGCGCGTCCGTCAGGCAGTTGAATATAGGGATGCTCGTCAACTCTTCCGGTCGAATCATGGTCTACTCCCCCAGGTGGCGTCCGCTCAATTGGCGATGCGCCCCTCAGCTCTGCTTAAGCCTCAATCTAACATTCGCGGTGCTCCGGTTAGATGAAGCCATTTCCGAAACGGTTCGTAAAAACCTGTCATACCTGTCTGAAATCTTCTAGACAATCCGGCGAAGGCTACTGTAGAGTGCCGGTGGTGTTACCCCTAACATTTAAGTGGTGCCAGACTTTTGGATGGTCGCCGATCCCTCATTTCGCATGCCCACACCTCTGTAATCCACCGGTGAAATCACGATGACTCTGCTCTCATCCGCTCCACGCTTCACGCGCATATCTCTGGCCGGCGCCCTCGCTCTCGGCCTCGTAACACTGTCCGGCTGTGGCATCGGCAAGCTAGACACTTCGGTGAACCCCTCCATCGTTCCGGCGTTCTCCGGTAAGGCTCTCGGCGGCCAGATGCCGATCATCGGTTCCACCGTCAAGGTTTACGCCACCAGCAGCAATGGCTATGGCGTCGGCACATTCCTGCAGGAGGCCACGCAGAAGGGCGCCTCCGCCGGGCAGGACACCGACGGCGGCGGCAGCTTCAGCTTCGCCGGCGGATACACCTGCCCCGCGGGCCAGTTCATCTACCTCGTGAGCAGTGGCGGAAACACCGGCGCGAACGCCGTCAACTCGGCCTCGGTCCTGGTCGCCGCTCTCGGCCGCTGCGAGGACCTCTTTGCCAACACCTCCGGCGGTAACTACACCGGCAGCCCGATCTACGTGAATGAGCTCACCACGGTTTCCGCAGCCTACGCGCTCGGCAGCTTCTCTACCGTTACAGGCACCGGCGCAGCGACGACGGTTGGCATCGGAGCATCCGCAACCAACAACGCGGCGCAAGTCAGTGGTGTCTCGACCGGCTGCGTTGCGAACGGCGGCAGCTGCACAACCACCGCAGCGGCAGGTCTCGCGCACGCCTTCCTCAACGCCGGCAACCTTGTGAATCCTTTCGCAAACACGAGCGTGACTGGAGCCAACGCAAAACTCCCCGGCAACAGCGGCGCTATCGTGCCTCAGGAGCTCATTGACACCATTGGCAACATTTTGGTGGCCTGCGTCAACAGTGCCGGCGGCGCGGCGGGTGATGCGACGCCTTGCGGCACGATCTTCTCCGCCACGACTATCGGCGCCAACGTGCCTACTAATACCTTCTCTGCGATGGTCAACCTGGCGGCCAACCCAACACTCGGCGGCTCGACCGTTGCGGTAGGCAACCTCTTCGGCGTCGCCACACCTCAGACCAGCGTCTATTCCCCCGCTCTCTCCAGTGCCACCGGTCTCAGCGACTACAGCATTGGGATTGAATATCCCGCAGGCATGGGGGCCTCCACCAGCGCCGCTCCACTATCGACCTGCGCGACCAATCCCTGCCAGGGTTTGCTTTTCCCCACGAGTGGTGCGCTCGATATCAACGACGTCTACTATGTCGCCAACACGGCCAGCGCGAATGGCACGACGCCGGTTAATCTGTTCGCCTTCTCCAGCAGCGGGACCCTGCTGAGCAACACCACAAATGGAACTATGGCTCACGCCTACGGGATCAGCGTTGATGCCCTGGGTAATGGCTATTTTGGCAATGGCAGTACGTCGGCAACGAACGCCTTAGGCGTATTCACAACCGGTGGAGGTCTGCTTTCCCCATACACCGTCAAAACTGCGAGCACCGGCAATGTATTGAAGGTCTACAGCACAGCCGTCGACCGGCAGAACAATGTCTGGGTTTTTGGTACGGCAACCAGCGCCGGTTCTCTTTGGATGTCGCCTGCCGGCGGCGCGTCCTTCACGGTGCAGGGCACTTTCAATACTTCGGCTCTAACCAGCAACGCATCCGGACTTGCCATCGACCCGAACCAGAACGTCTGGGCAGCCGGAGCGACAACGCTCGCGGTCCTTCCAAACAACGGGACGGTTGCCACACCGACATACACCGCTTCTCAAATAACCACGACACCTGCCGGCAGTATCCCTACCAGCATCGCCTTCACCGCTGGCACCGGCGGCCTGCCTCCGGTCTATCTCGCTGCCAATCAGCCCGGCACCACCGGCGTGCAGCCTTTTAGTCCGACCTACAGCGGCGCGCAAATTACCGCACTCGGGCCGGGATCCATCACCAACGTGAATTCCGTCATTGCCGGCACCCAATTCTCCGCCGAAGCTGACGGCTCAGGAAAGGTATGGCTCGCCGACACCAACAGCCACTCGGTCATCCAGTTCACCCCAAATCTGACACCGGCTAACGACACTGCCTATCGCTATCAGCCCTGCGTGGGCGGCAGCACGACTTGCGCCAGCGCATTTACAACCGGCAAACCCTACACGGTCTCCATCGACAGCACCGGCTCCATCTGGGTGACGGACGAGGCGGTCGGCGCTCTGGTGCAGATCGTTGGTGCCGCTGCCCCCACTTGGCCTCTCCTTTCACTGGGCAAGACGGGAACGCCATAACAACCAACCGAAGCCAAACTCAAACCCGAAAGGCGCTCCCAGAATGGAGCGCCTTTCCATTTCCCCTCACAACCGCTAACGTCATAAGCGAAGCTTTATGCCAAACCCGTCCACACCACCCCGCTCCCAGAAACAACCGAAGTTCCAGTGGTCTGATCCCTTCGATCTCGACTCCCAGCTCAATGAAGAAGAGCGCCTCATCCGCGACACCGCTCGCCGCTACGCGCAGGAAAAGCTCCTTCCCCGGGTCATTGAGGCTTATCGCGACGAGCGCACCGACCGCAGCATATTCACGGAGATGGGTTCCCTCGGCCTCTTGGGCCCCACGCTCCCCGAGCAGTACGGCGGGCCCGACGCCTCCTACGTCGCCTACGGCCTCATCGCTCGCGAGGTCGAGCGCGTCGACTCCGGCTACCGCTCCATGATGAGCGTGCAGTCCTCGCTTGTGATGTTCCCCATCCACGCATACGGCTCAGAGGAGCAGCGCAAGAAGTATCTTCCAAAGCTCGCGACCGGAGAACTCATCGGCTGCTTCGGACTGACCGAGCCGAACGCCGGCTCCGACCCAGGCTCCATGACCACCACGGCCGAAAAGACCGCCAGCGGCTTCAGCCTGAACGGCACCAAGGCCTGGATCACCAACTCGCCCATCGCCGACGTCTTCGTCGTCTGGGCCAAGGTTGAGGACACCATCCGCGGCTTCATCCTCGACCGCGGAGCGCCCGGCCTCACCGCCCCCAAGATCGAAGGCAAACTCTCCCTCCGCACCTCCGTCACTGGAGAGATCGTCATGCGCGACGTCCAGGTGTCCGAGGACGCTCTTCTCCCCAACGCCACCGGCCTTTCCGGCCCCTTCGGCTGCCTCAACCGCGCGCGCTACGGCATCTGCTGGGGCGCCATGGGCGCGGCCGAGGATTGCTTCCACCGCGCCCGTCAGTACGCGCTCGACCGCAAACAGTTCAATCGCCCCCTCGCTGCTACACAGCTCGTCCAGACCAAGCTCGCGAATATGCAGACCGAGATCGCCCTCGGCCTGCAGGGCGCGCTGCAGCTCGGACGCCTCTTCGATCAGCACCGTGCCTCACCGGAGCTGATCTCGCTTCTCAAGCGCAACAACTGCGGCAAGGCGCTCGACATCGCCCGCTCCGCGCGTGACATCCACGGCGGCAACGGCATCTCCGCGGAGTTCCACGTCATGCGCCACGCGCAGAACCTCGAGTCGGTCAACACGTACGAAGGCACCTACGACATCCACGGCCTCATCCTTGGCCGCGCCATCACCGGCATCCAGGCTTTTTCCTGATAGCAACGCTTATAGCTCAACCCTCTGAGCTATAAGCTCGACAGAGCTCGCATTCCTCCCCGAGCAGAACATCTCCAATACGTGTTTAATAACCCTAACCACCCTCGCAACGGAGATTCTGTGAGCACAAAGAATTGGATACTGGTCACCGGCGGCGCCGGCTTTATCGGCTCGAACTTCATCCTCGATTGGTTCGCCACCAACCAGCCCGCCGGCATCGTCAACCTCGACCTTCTCACCTACGCCGGCAACCCCGCTAACCTCGCTTCGCTGCAGTCGAACCCCAACTACATCCTGCTGCACGGCGACATCTGCGACCCCGACCTCGTCGCCCGCGCGCTCGCCACCTACCGCCCCAGCGCCATCGTCCACTTCGCCGCCGAGAGCCACGTCGACCGCTCCATCTTCGGCCCTGAAGCCTTCCTGCGCACCAACATCGACGGCACCTTCAACCTCCTCCGTGCCGCCCGCACTTTCTATGACTCGCTCGAAGGCTCCGAGCGCGATCGCTTCCGTTTCCTGCACGTCTCCACCGACGAGGTCTACGGCACGCTCTCGCCTACAGACCCCGCCTTCCACGAGAACACGCCCTTCGCGCCAAACTCTCCTTACGCCGCGTCCAAGGCCTCGTCCGACCACCTCGTCCGCGCCTGGGTCCACACCTACGGCCTGCCCGCGCTCATCACCAACTGCTCCAACAACTACGGGCCATACCAGTTCCCCGAAAAGCTCATCCCGCTGATCATCACCAACGCCCTCGGCGGCAAGCCGCTGCCGGTCTATGGCGACGGCCAGCAGGTCCGTGACTGGCTCTACGTCACCGACCACTGCAGCGCCATCCGCGCGGTCCTCCAGCGCGGCGGCATCGGTGAGACCTACAACGTCGGCGGCGGCAACCAGCGCAGCAACCTCGCCGTCGTCGAAACGGTGTGCGCGCTGCTCGACGAGCTCCACCCCGGATCGCCGCACGCCCCGCACCGCCAGCTCATACGCTTCGTCCAGGACCGCCCGGGCCACGACCGCCGCTACGCCATCAATGCCGGCAAGATCGAGTCCGAGCTCGGCTGGCACGCCGCCGAGAGCTTCGAAACCGGACTCCGCAAAACGGTCGAGTGGTACCTCGCGAACTCAGCCTGGGTCGAGAGCGTCACCACCGGCGCTTATCAGCAATGGGTTGTAGACAACTACAGCAGCCGCACCGCGCTCGTCGAAGCAGGTGCGCGATGAAAGGCATCATCCTTGCCGGCGGATCGGGCACACGGCTCCATCCGGTCACCCAGGCCATGTCGAAACAGATGCTGCCCGTCTACGACAAACCGATGATCTATTACCCGCTCTCGACGCTCATGCTCTCCGGCATTCGCGACATCCTCATCATCTCCACGCCCACCGACACGCCGCGCTTCGAGCAGCTCCTCGGCAACGGGGAGCAGTGGGGCCTATCCCTGCAGTACGCCGTCCAGCCTTCGCCTGACGGCCTCGCGCAGGCCTTCCTCATCGGCGAAGACTTTCTGGACGGCCAGAGCTGCTGCCTCATCCTCGGAGACAACGTTTTCTACGGCCACGATTTCGCGAAGACTCTCCGCCAAGCCGCCGCGCAAACTTCCGGCGCCACCATCTTCGCTTACCCGGTCAACGACCCAGAGCGTTACGGCGTCGTCGAGTTCGACGCGGACGGCCGCGCCATCTCGCTTGAAGAGAAGCCGCTCAAGCCGAAGTCGCGCTACGCCGTGACGGGCATCTATTTTTATGATCACCGCGTGGTCGAAGTCGCTCGCAACCTCAAGCCCTCGCCACGCGGCGAGCTCGAAATCACCGACGTCAACTCCTGGTACCTCGACCGTGGCGAGCTGCGCACACAGGTGCTTGGCCGCGGCCTCGCCTGGCTCGACACCGGCACCCACGACTCGCTGCTCGAAGCCTCCAACTTCATCCACACAATCGAGCACCGCCAAGGCCTTAAGGTCGCCTGTCCGGAAGAGATAGCCTATCGCCAGGGCTTTATCGATGAGGCGCAGCTTCGCGCCCTCGCCGCCTCCATCGGCAAGAGCACCTACGGCCAATACCTGCTGCGCGTGCTGGACGAAAAGGTTTACTGACTCGCACTCGATCGACCGCGCACGCGGTATGAGAGGCGCTTCCAAGACGAGGAACGAACTAACATCAAGCGAGACCTTATGTCCCAAAGACTCCGCTACGCCGAACTCGCTCCTGAAGGCATCGCCGCCCTGCGGGGTTTCGAACATTACCTGAACACCGGCACTTCGCTTCCCGCCGTACTGCGCGAGCTCATCCGTCTGCGCGCCTCGATCCTTAACGGCTGCACCTTCTGCATCGAGATGCACCGGCACGAACTCGCCAAGCACAACGAGCCGCTCACCCGGCTCGACGCCGTCGCGGACTGGCAAGCCTCGGACGCCTTCACGCCGCGCGAGCGCGCCGCGTTCGCCTGGACCGACGTGGTCACGAACATCCAGGCCAGCCACGCCAGCGACGAGGAGTATGCGTCGGTCAACGAATTCTTTACCGGCAAGGACCTCGCCGACCTGACCCTCACCATCGCCAGCATCAACGCCTGGAACCGCCTCGCCATTCCGTTTCGCGCGGAGTGGAATCCGAGCGTCCACAAGGCCGCGTCCTTGCCCACCGACACACCCGCCGCTGTCAACCTGGGCAGCCACGAGGTCTCCGCCGTAGACGATGACGGCGGCAAGGTCGCGGAAGAGTGATGCCCACAATTTCGTCGGAACCCGTGCTTCGGGCCTCAGGGCTGGAAAAGACCTACCCGCCGCTCGGTTCGACAGCTGCCGGCCTGAACCTGTTTCGCGACCTCTCGCTCGATGTCGCTGCCGGAGAGATGGTCGCCATCGTCGGCGAGTCCGGCGCGGGCAAGAGTTCGCTCCTTCACCTACTGGCCGCACTCGACCGCCCTACCGCCGGCGAAGTGTGGTGCGCCGGCACGGACGTCACCCGCCTGACGACCAGGCAGGCCGCCCTCTACCGCAACCGCGACATCGGCTACGTCTGGCAGTTCCACTACCTGCTGCCGGAGTTCACCGCGCTCGAAAACGTCGCCATGCCGCTGCTCTCCCGGGGCGTCGCGCACGCCCCGGCTCTGGCAGCCGCGAACCGCTGGCTGGAACGTGTCGGCCTTGGGGCCCGGGGCCACCACCGCTCCGGCGAGCTTTCCGGCGGTGAGCAGCAGCGCGTCTCGCTCGCCCGGGCGCTGGTCACCGAGCCGAAACTACTGCTCGCAGACGAACCCACGGGCGACCTCGACACCGGAACCGCCGCCGCGGTCTTCGATCTCATCCAGCAGCTCCACCGCGAGCAGTCGCTCGCCAGCGTCCTGGTGACGCATAATCTGGAGTTCGCCAGCCGCTGCGACCGCGTCCTGCGCCTGCGCGGCGGCCGGCTGACCCCGGCGTGACCCTCCGGTTTGCGACCGTTTTCCCACAGCCGCGTCAAATCTATACAGTAAGCATCTACTGCGATTCCCACAGTTGGCCTCGCGGCAGATACACTGAATCTAACTCTCTGGCTGCTGCACCTCCGGCAATCAGTTCTTTCCGCCGCAGAGCAGCGCGGCGGCGGCCCACGTTTTAAGGCCCTCGACGCTTCGGCGTCGAGCTGGCAGTTCGAAGGGGGAGCATGTTCGAACGCTATACCGAGAAGGCGAGGCGCGTAATCTTTTTTGCGCGCTACGAGGCTAGCCAGTTTGGCTCGCCCTATATTGAAACCGAACACCTTCTGCTCGGCCTGCTGCGCGAGGATAAAGCGCTTACTAACCGCTTTTTGCGCTCGCACGCCACGGTCGAGTCCATACGCAAGCAGATCGAACAACACACCACCGTCCGCGAAAAGGTCTCCACCTCGGTCGATCTTCCGCTTTCCAACGAGTGCAAGCGCGTGCTCGCGTACGCCGCTGAAGAAGCCGAGCGGCTGTCGCACAAGCACATCGGCACCGAGCACCTGCTGCTTGGTCTGCTGCGCGAAGAGAAGTGCTTCGCCGCGGAGATCCTGCAGGAGCGCGGCCTGCGTCTCGCCACCATTCGCGAGGAGTTGCAGCGCACAACGCAGGAGAAGGCTCCTGCGCAAAGCTCCAGCTCCGGCACCAAGCAGGGGCGCAACCAGGAGCAGTCGCTGCTCGCCGAGTTCTCGCGCGACCTCACCCAGGCCGCATCCGATCAGCAGCTCGATCCGCTTGTTGGTCGCGATGGCGAAGTCGAGCGCGTGATCCAGATCCTCTGCCGCCGCACTAAAAACAACCCCGTCCTCATCGGCGAACCCGGCGTCGGCAAGACTGCCATCGTCGAAGGCCTCGCGCAGAAGATCGCCGACGGCGAAGTCCCCTCTTTCCTCGCGGACAAAAAGGTGCTCTCGCTCGACCTGTCGCTCATCGTCGCCGGCACGAAGTATCGTGGCCAGTTCGAAGAGCGCCTGAAGACGATCATGAAGGAGTTGATGGAGAACCAGAACTCCATCGTCTTCATCGACGAGTTGCATACGCTGGTCGGCGCGGGCTCGGCTGAAGGCTCGCTTGACGCAGCCAACATCCTCAAGCCGGCGCTCTCGCGCGGCGAGATCCAGTGCATCGGAGCCACCACGCCCGCGGAGTATCGCAAGTCCATCGAGAAGGACCGCTCCCTTGAGCGCCGCTTCCAGGCGGTCAAGGTCCCGCCTCCCAATGAAGAGGACGCGATCAAGATCATCATGGGCATCAAGGAGAAGTACGAGAAGTTCCACGCCGTCAGCTACACCGACGACGCGATCAACTTCTCCGTCTCGCACTCCAACCGCTACATCCCCGACCGCTTCCTTCCGGACAAGGCCATCGACCTCATCGATGAGGCCGGCGCGCGCGTCAAGCTGCGCCAGACCTCCCTGCCTGAGGAGATCACCGAAGTCCAGAAGCGCATCAAGTTCATCGTGCACCGCATGGAAAACGCCATTGCGAACCACGAGTTTGAAAAGGCGCGCTTCTACTCCGACGAGGAACGCAAGGAGCGCGAAAACCTTCGCGCCCTGCGCGAGAAGTATCACCTCGACGACTCGTCCTCGGGCATCGTCACACGCGAGGACATCGAAGATGTCGTCTCGCGCTGGACGGGCGTCCCCATCACCTCGATCAAGGAAGAAGAGACTCAGAAGCTTCTCCGCGTCGAAGAAGAACTGCATCGCCGCGTCATCGCACAGGACAAGGCCATCAGCGCTTTGGCCCGCGCGATCCGGCGGTCGAGAGCAGGCTTGAAAAATCCGGCGCGTCCGATTGGCTCGTTCCTGTTCCTGGGACCAACGGGCGTCGGCAAGACGGAAGTCGCACGCACGCTGGCGCAGTTCCTCTTCGGCTCAGAGAAGGCACTCATCCGCTTCGATATGTCGGAGTTCATGGAGAAGCATTCCGTCTCGAAGCTGATCGGCTCGCCTCCGGGCTACGTCGGTTACGAGGAGGGCGGCCAGCTCACCGAGCGCGTCAAGCGTTCGCCGTACTCGGTCGTTCTGCTCGACGAAGTCGAGAAAGCGCATCCGGACGTCTTCAACCTGCTGCTGCAGGTGTTTGAAGACGGCCAGCTCACCGACGGCCTCGGTAACACGGTCGACTTCAAGAACACCATCATCGTGATGACGTCGAACATCGGCGCCAAGCACCTGATGAAGCGCGAAGGTCTCGGCTTCCAATCGAGCAAGGACGAAGTCGTGCTCGAGAAGATGCAGGAGATGGTGATGAGCGAGGTGAAGCGAACCTTCAACCCCGAATTCCTCAACCGTCTCGACGAGGTCATCGTCTTCACATCGCTCTCCGACAACGACCTCATGCAGATCCTCGAGCTGCTGGTGCAGAGCCTCAACACGAACCTCGTGCACAAGGCGATCACCATCTCCGTACAGGACGATGCGAAGCGCTGGATCCTGGAGAAGACGCTGGTCGACCGCAGCTACGGTGCGCGTCCGTTGCGCCGCGCGCTGCAGAAGTACATCGAGGATCCGCTCTCGGAAGCGCTGATCGCCGGCCAAATCGCCGAGCGGCCCGCGTTCCTCGAGGTCTACCTCGAAAACAACCTGCTGCACTACCGCCCGGTTTCGGCGGACGGCGAAGAGAAGTCCGCCGGCCTAGCCCTAACCACCGTGTAGTTCGCACAATGAACCGCTACGCCCCGGCCTCACAGCCGGGGCGTATTGTTTTCAGTGGAGGAAACACCCCACGATGGACCGCCGCGAATTCTCGACTCTGCTTCCTGCTCTGCTGGCTGCCACTGCACTTTTGCCCGAAGCCTCCGCGCAAGAGCCCACGGCAACAGCCAAGCCCGCACAGCCGCTTCTCTCCTCCGGCGTATTCAAAGCCGGAGCGCCGAAAAATCCAGCCGCAGAGCGCGTTTCGCAGCCGTTCGTCCATGGCATGCTGAAGGCCGGCAACATTCAGATTGAGATTCATGAAACAACCCAAAAGCCCGGCGCGGTGCACGAGGCCGTCGGCACACATCTGCACAATGAAATCTGGCTTGTAAAAGAAGGCGTCTGCGAACTGAACATCAACGGCGTCTCGCACCGCATGGAAGCGGGCGACGTGGGCATCGTCACCGCGGGCGATAAACATTTCATCGCCAACGCGGGCGACACGCAGTGCTCCTACTTCGTCGTCACCGTCGGCCCACCGGAATAACCGCAGCGAAAAACAACGAGGCCCCGGACACTCCGGGGCCTCATTGCTCCTGCAAATTAAACCAGCTTCTTCGCCGCCTTCGAAGCCGCTGAAGCGTAACCGCTGGCCGCATCCACCGCCGCGTCCAACTGCTCCTTGCCGCTTTCGATCAGCTTCTGTGCTTCCTTGCTGAGATACTCGGCCTGCTTCTTCAGGTACTCCGCCGCATCTTCCAACGCTTCACCGGCGTCGTCGATGCCGCGCTTCAACTGCTTCCGCGTCTTCACGCCGGACTGTGGCGCATACAGCAGCGCTGCCACACCACCTGCCAGCGCACCCACTCCAAGCGCAATCCAAAATTCTTTATGTCGCATCGTTCCTCCATGGTGCTGTTATAAGGCTCAAGTCGGGCCCATGCCGCATTCACACATGAGATTCATACTGCTACAAACAGGATGCTCTAACTTGCGAAACATAAACAATCCCCATGCTACATCGGGATCAGCGCAGCCCGGCTAATTCCCGCGCCCGCACAAATATTTTCGCAAACATTACGCGGTTCAGCCGCCCCGTATTCGTATTGCGCAGCGACGGATGATAGCTTCCCAGCAACCGAATCCCATTCGGCAACACATACTCCACTCCATGCCCGAAGGTGTAGTCCGACCGTCGCCTGATCACGCCCGCATTCAGCAGGTGCGCCAGGTAGCCGTCCCACGCAATCTTGCCCAGGCAGACCACCACCTTCACCTTTGGCAGCGCCGCAGACTCCGCCGCGAAGTGCGCCGCACAATTCCGAACTTCCGCGGGAGTCGGCTTGTCGCCCGGCGGCGCACATCGCACCACCGACCCTATCCACGCATGTTTCAGCTTCAGGCCATCGTCTCTGGAAACGGCGTTCCCATGCGTCGCCAATCCCATTTCATACAGCACCGGATACATGAAGTTCCCGGCGCCATCGCCTGTAAACGGCCGCCCCGTACGGTTTGCCCCATGCGCGCCCGGCGCCAGGCCCACAATGCGAATCCGCGCGTTCTCATCGCCGAACCCCGGGACCGGCTTCGCCCAGTACTCCTGATCCATGTAAGCCCGGCGTTTCACGCGTCCGATATTTTCGCCGTACTCGCGGAGCCGCGGGCACAGCGTGCACCCGGCGATGTGGTGGTGCAGTGTCTGCAACACCGTCAGCTCTGCAGGCGCCGCATCCTCCGCGCCCCGCTTCTTGCTCCGGCTCGGTGCTGCGCCCTTTGTCTTCGCTCTTGGTGTTGTTACCCCCGAAGGGGATGTGCGGTTCTTGCTTACGGCGGCCATCTCTACATTCGATGATACGTCGCATCCACCGGCTCTTGCCTGTTGGCTCTTCACCGCCATTGGCGTATCCTTGATGAGGCAACACGATCAGCGGCGGCTGCGCTCAAACGCGCTCCAAGGCAATCCAACATCCCGCCCACAAAACTCTGGAAGGCAACACTTTGACCCCCACTGACACCACTGAAGAAAATCTCGCGTCCGCGGACACTTCCGCGACCGGCGCCGCCGAAACCCATGACCACGAAGGTCACGATCATGCGGGCCACGATCACAGCGCTCACGATCACCACCACCATGCGCCCACGCTGAACCCCGAGCTCACCCGCACCATCTCCGTCGAAGCGCCCGCCGAGGAAGTCGACAAGGCCTATCGCACCACGTACAAGCGGTACCAGAAGCTCGCGCGCATCCCGGGCTTCCGCGCCGGCAAGGTGCCGGAGTCGCTCATCCGCTCGCGCTTCGCCAAGGAAGTTCGCCAGGAAGTGCTCGAAGCCCTCGTCGACCAGAAGTTCCGCAAGGCGCTCGCCGAGCAGCACGCGCAGCCCGTCTCGCAGCCCCAGGTCTCCGAGCTTCTGCTCGTTGAAGGCCAGCCCCTGCGCTTCAAGGCCACCTTCGAAGTCAACCCTGAGTTCGACACCGCCGGCTACGAAACCGTCAGCGTCCAGCGCCCCGAAGTCTCCCTCACGGACGAAGAGTTCGAAGCCGAGCTCAACAACGTCCTCGACCGCCACGCCACCGTGACGCCCGTTGAAGAGGACCGTCCTCTCGCCGAAGGCGACTGGGCAGAGATCGGCTTCACCGGCAAGGTGCAGGACCTCGCCCAGGTTGTCGGCGAAGAAGGCCTCGAAGGCAAGACCGAAGAGCAGCCCATCACCGGCGACGACGTCCTCATCGAGATCGGCGGCAAGAACACATTGCCCGCCTTTACCGAAGGCCTGCGCGGGGCCAACGTTGGCCAGGAGCTCACCCTCGAAGTCGTCTACCCCGGCGACTTCGGCGACGCGCGCCTCGCCGGCAAGACCGTCACCTACGACGTCACCGTGAAGGCCATCAAGCGGAAAGACTTCCCCGAGCGCGACGACGAGTTCGCCAAGGAGCTCGGCAACTACGAGACCTGGGCCGACTTCGAATCCAAGCTCCGCGAGCACGCCACGCGCCGCAAGACGGACGCCCTCGTCAGCCAGGCCAAGGAGAAGATGCTCGACGAGCTGCTCTCCCGCTACAACTTCCCGCTGCCCGAGTCCTTCGTGCAGCAGCAGATCGACGCCCGCCTCGAACGCGGCCTGCGCGCGCTCGCGCAGCAGGGCATGAGCTCCGACGCGATGCGTCAGCTTGACTTCGGCCGTCTGCGCGAAGCGCAGCGCGACCAGGCCATGCAGGAGGTCAAGGCTTCCCTTCTGCTTGATCGCCTCGCGGCCGTCGAGAACGTCACCGTATCGGACGACGATATGGACCGCGAACTCCTGATGGCTTCCATCCAGCAGCGCGAGCCGCTGGAAACCCTCCGCAAGCGCCTCACCGAGGACGGCTCCCTCGACCGCATGCGCGAACAAATGCGTCGCGAGAAGACCGCCACGCATCTGTACGAAAAGCTCGCGTCCTAGCAAGAATCCGAGTGCCCCATCCTTCGACAGCGTCATGGTGAAGGGTGGGGTGCACTTGTCTATACCCTCCGGAATCCCACAACCACCAGACCTGTATCCTGATCACGCACGAACAGAAAGAGAGAGAACCAATGGGACTTATACCTATGGTGCTCGAGCAGACGAGCCGGGGCGAACGCTCCTACGACATCTACAGCCGTCTGCTCCGCGACAACATCATCTTCCTCGGCACGCCGATTGACGACAACGTCGCCAACCTCATCATCGCGCAGATGCTCTTCCTCTCCGGCGAAGACCCGGAAAAGGACATCCAGCTCTACATCAACTCCCCGGGCGGCTCCATCACCGCGGGCCTGGCCATCTACGACACCATGCAGTACATCAAGAACGACGTCGTTACGTTCTGCATCGGCCAGGCAGCGTCGATGGGCGCCTTCCTGCTCATGGCCGGCAAGAAGGGCAAGCGCTTCGCCCTGCCAAACTCCCGCATCCTCATCCACCAGCCCTCGATGGGCGGGCTCAGCGGACAGGCCACGGACATCGACATCCACGCCCGCGAAATCCTGCGCATCCGCGAAATCACTAACAAGCTGATGAGCGCCAACACCGGCCAGCCGCTCGATCGCATCGAGCGTGACGTCGAACGCGACTTCATCATGAACTCCGCACAGGCCAAGGAATACGGCATCATCGACGACATCATCGATCGGCCGCGCACCTAACAGCCGGACACCGCATCGGTTCCCATCGCCCTGCAGCAGCCATGCCGCAGGGCGATGCTGTTTCCGCGCGCACCAAACCTGCCGGACAAGCCTCAGCCGGGAATCCAGCTAGGCACGGGTACCAGACGTTACCTTTGTGTTGCACTTCCGTACGACTTTTCCAAGCCCCTACAGGTGTAGACTTTAATTGGCTGAACGCGGCGGTTGCCGTCCGCACGAAGGAGTCGCTGCACTTTATGAAAACCACCCGGGGCCTGGAAGAATCTCTTCGCTGTTCCTTCTGCCACAAGTCGCAGGACGCAGTGGCCAAGCTCATCTCTTCCCCTTCCGACTACCCGCGGGCCTACATCTGCGATGAGTGTGTCGCAGTCTGCAACTCCATCCTCGAAGACGACAAGGGCGATCAGCAACCCGGCAGCGCGCCGGCACATCTGCCCAAGCCTTCCGAGGTCAAGGCCTTCCTCGACGAGTACGTCATCGGCCAGGACATTACCAAGAAGAAGCTTGCCGTCGCCGTCTACAACCACTACAAGCGCGTGCAGATGAACCGCACCCGCGGCAATGATGTCGAGCTCGCCAAATCGAACATCCTCCTGGTCGGCCCCACCGGCTCCGGCAAGACCCTGCTCGCGCAGACGCTCGCCAAGATGCTCGACGTACCCTTCGCGATCGTCGACGCCACCACGCTCACCGAAGCCGGCTACGTCGGCGAAGATGTCGAGAACATCATCCTCAAGCTTCTGCAGGCAGCCGACGGCGACGTCGCACGCGCGCAGTCCGGCATCATCTACATCGACGAGATCGACAAGATCGGCCGCAAGGACGAGAACCCCTCCATCACCCGTGACGTCTCCGGTGAAGGTGTACAGCAGGCGCTGCTCAAGCTGCTCGAAGGCACCATCGCCAACGTCCCGCCGCAGGGCGGACGCAAGCACCCGCACCAGGAGTTCACCATCGTCGACACGACGAACATCCTGTTCATCTGCGGCGGCGCATTCGTCGGCCTCGAAAAAGTTATCGGCCGCCGCATCGGCAAGAAGGCCCTTGGCTTCAAGACCCAGGGTGAACCAGGCAAGGAAGCGGAAGTCACTCCCATCCGCGCCCAGCGCGACTCCGAGTTGCTGCGCCAGGCCGAGCCCCAGGACCTTCTCAAGTACGGCCTCATTCCTGAATTCGTCGGCCGTCTGCCGGTCATGGGCATCCTCGACGAACTCGACGAAGCCGCACTCATCGAGATCCTCACCAAGCCCCGCAACGCCATCCTGAAGCAGTACGCCAAGCTTTTCGACTACGAGGGCGTCAAGGTCATCTTCACCGACGAAGCCGCTCGTGCCATCGCCCACGAAGCGCTCCTGCGCAAGGTCGGCGCCCGCGGTCTGCGCATGATCCTCGAAGAGCTGATGCTCGACGTGATGTACCACGTCCCCGGCAACAAGAAGGTCAAGGAGCTGCTCGTCACGGAGGAGATGGTCAAGAACCGCGACGTCACGCTTCCCGTGCTCCTCGAAAAAGCCGGCTAAGGCCCTTTCAGCACAAAGCGAAAGCGGACAACCATCGGTTGTCCGCTTTTGCTTTAACTCACAACTCAAGACTCACAACTCACGACTGAACAAGAGCTGCCGACGCCATTAAGCAGTTGTCAGCTTCAGCGTAACCCCGATGTTCCCAGTCGCAGGAGCTTCGCCCGGCAGCGTCACAAACAGCCCATCCGGCTGCTGCCTGAAACGCAGGTTCTCTGACCGTCCAAGCATCCGCGCGCTCGTGATCTTCGGCGCGCTCTTCCCGGCCAGCTCAGCCTGCTGCCCCAGCGAAACAACCTTCGCTTCCCCGCCCGCCGGCCAGCCCTGCACGAACGCATACAGCGTGCTGCCCTTGGTTGTGAAGCGAACATCCTCGGTTCCCATTTGCGGACGCTTCGACTCGTTGAAGTCGAACATGCCCTTGCTCACCGCCACCTTCGTCGAGGGTCCCTCGCCATACACTAGCCAAGGCTTCGTCGCGTAAATGCCTTCACTGTTGACCTGCATCCATGCCGTCAGGTCGGCGAGCACCTTCATCTCCTCGGCATCCAGTTCGCCACTGTTCGGCAGCGGAAAGTTCAGCAGCAGGTTGCCGTTCTTGCTGACGATATCGACCAGCAGATCGACCACATTCTTCGCCGACTTGTACTTCGCTCCGCGCTTGTAGTGCCACTGCCCGATGCACGTATCCGTCTGCCACGGATGCGGCGCGATCCCGTCCAGCACACCACGCTCGCGATCCAGCGAGCACGTCCCCTGCTCGCAATCACTGGGCGTCTTGCTGAAGTACACAGCCTCCACCTTGCCGCCATGCCGCGCCGCACTCACGTTGTAGTGGTTCGCCACCAGGCTCAGGCCAAGCTCGCCGTATGGAATGCCGCCGTCTGTGTACAGCAGGTCAGGTTCATACTGATCAACGAGGTCTTTGATGCGCTGGAAATAATTCATCTTCCACTTCGGATTATCAACACGCTGCATCGCTTCGGCGACCGTTGTGAAATCCGCAGGCTGCCCGGAGTAATCGTGATACAGGTCGGCATACGCAGGATCATTTCCGTCGTAAGGCACTCCGGCCAGCGGTCCGGTCTTGTCCGCCCGATGCGACGGCGATAGCCAGGCATACGAGTTCGACAGGTGCTCGCTCACACCGAACCGCAGCCCATGCTTACGCGCGGCCTTGGCGTACTCGCCGACGATGTCCCTCTTCGGCCCCGTCGCCACCGCGTTCCAGCGCGGCTGATACTTCGAATGCCACATGTCGAAGTTGTCGTGATGTACTCCCATGGAAAAGAAGTACTTCGCGCCGGCCTTCGTATACAGGTCCAACAGATGATCGGGGTCCCAACGCGCCGCCTTGAACTGCGGAATCAAATCCTTATAGCCCACCTTGGACTGCGGCCCATACGTCTTCAGGTGGTATTCGTACTCGGGCCGTCCCTGCACGTACATGTTGCGCGCATACCAGTCGCCGTCCTCCACGCCGGACTGCGGCCCCCAGTGCGACCAGATGCCGAACTTCGCCTCGCCAAACCACTGCGGCGTCACGTAAGCAGCCAGCGATTCATGCGTCCCCGCGAACGGCCCTTTGCGGATCGGCCACTGCCCTGCTGCGGGCGTCTGTCCTGCTCCCAACTTCCATGCCGGAGCCGCCGCAGCCAGCATCATCATCGTCTCGCGTCGCGTAAACTTTCTCATCCGCTGCTTTCCTCCAGCGCAGCTAGCGCTAACATCCGCAGTATCTGCTCAACAGCCGAATCTACCACACGCCTGACGCCAAAGGTAACCGTTCATAACCCATAACGGGAGATGTTTCCGCGCCTTCGAACGCGTACAATTCCACCAATACGGTGGAGTGCAGGGCGCGCATCATTCGCTCGCCTCGCGCGTCTAATCCCGGAGAGCCATGACAAACGAAGAACGCGACATCCTCAACGGCGCCCAGCGCAAACTCCCCATGATGCCCATCCGCGAGATGGTCATCTTCCCACACATGATGGCTCCCTTCGTCGTCGGCCGTGAGTCCTCCGTCCGCGCGCTCGAAGAGGCCCTCACTGGCGACCGCCGCATTTTTCTCGCCACGCAGCACGACGCCTCCGTCGACGAGCCCACAGCCGACGACATCTACACGGTCGGCGTCATCGGCAACATCGTGCAGTCGGTGCGCATGCCCGACGGCAACATCAAGGTCCTTGTCGAAGGTGTCGAGCGCGCCCGCTCCACAGAAGTCAACGACGAAGATGGTTTCTTCGTCGCCACCGTCCGCACCTCCCGCGCGCAGCTTGAGCCGGCCAGCCCACAGGCCGAGCAGCTCATCTCCCGAGTCCATCAACTCTTCGAGCAGTACAACAAGCTGCAGCAATCTCTGAACCAGGAAACCGCCGCCGCGCTTCGCACCGATGAGCCCGCCAAGCTGGCCGACGTCATCGCCGCCAACCTGCAGCTCTCCATCGAAGAGAAGCAGCAGCTTCTGGAAGTGTTCGACCCCGAAGTCCGCCTCGCGCGCATCGCCGACACACTCGACATCGCCATCGAAAAGCTCAACATGGATCGCACGATCCAGTCGCGCGTCAAGCGCCAGATGGAGCGCGCGCAGAAAGAGTACTACCTCAACGAGAAGATCAAGGCCATTCAAAAGGAGCTCGGCCGCGGCGAGAAATCCGAGTTCGACGAGCTCAAGAAGAAGATCGAAGAAGCCGGCATGACCAAGGAAGTCCAGGATAAGGCCATGCAGGAGCTCAAGAAGCTCGAAGCCATGCCGCCTATGTCCGCCGAGTCCACGGTCTCGCGCAACTACCTCGACTGGCTGCTCGCCGTGCCATGGAAGAAGCGCTCCAAGGAAATCCGCAACATCGAAAGCGCGGAACAGGTCCTCAACGAGGATCACTACGGCCTCGAAAAAATCAAGGACCGCATCCTTGAATTTCTCGCCGTCCGCCAGCTCGTTAAGAACCCCAAGGGCTCTATCCTCTGCTTCGTCGGGCCTCCGGGCGTTGGCAAAACATCGCTCGGCATGTCCATCGCGAAGGCCACCGGCCGCAAGTTTGTCCGCATGTCTCTCGGCGGCGTGCGCGATGAAGCGGAGATCCGTGGCCACCGCCGCACCTACATCGGCGCGCTGCCCGGCCAGATCATCCAGTCGATGAAGAAGGCCGGCACCAAGAACCCCGTCATCATGCTTGACGAGATCGATAAGATGGCCGCCGACTTCCGTGGCGACCCCGCATCGGCGCTGCTCGAAGTCCTCGACCCCGAGCAGAACAACACCTTCCAGGACCACTATCTTGACGTCGAATACGACCTCTCGCAGGTGCTCTTCGTCGCCACGGCCAACGTCCTGCACACCATTCCCGGCCCGCTGCAGGATCGCATGGAGATCCTCCGCCTCACCGGCTACACCGAGGTGGAAAAGCTCGAAATCGCCAAGCAGTACCTCGTCAAGAAGCAGCGCGAAGCCACCGGCCTCACCGAAGAACAGATCCAGTTCTCCGACGAAGCCCTGCGCGACATCATCCGCGGTTACACCCGCGAAGCCGGCGTCCGCAACCTCGAACGCGAGATCGGCAACATCTGCCGCAAGATCGTCCGCAAGGTCGTCAAGGACCTCACCCACACCCAGGCCATCACCTCCGACTCGCTGACGGACCTCCTCGGTGTCGCAAAGTTCCGCGACTCGCAGGTGCAGGAGAAATCCGAAGTCGGCCTCGTTACCGGGCTCGCCTGGACCGAGATGGGCGGCAGTATCCTGCAGACCGAAGTGCAGGTGCTCGACGGCAAAGGCAAGATGACCGCCACCGGCCAGCTCGGCGACGTTATGCAGGAGTCCGCGCAAGCCGCGCTCACCTACATTCGTTCGCGTTCACACCACCTGGGCCTCGCGCGCGACTTCTACCGCTCCATCGACATCCACGTCCACGTCCCCGAAGGCGCCATCCCCAAAGATGGTCCCTCCGCCGGCATTACACTCGCCACCGCTCTGGCCAGCGCGCTGACAAAAATCGAAGTCCGCCGCGACATCGCCATGACCGGCGAGATTACTCTGCGCGGCAAGGTGCTGCCCATCGGCGGCCTCAAGGAGAAGCTACTCGCAGCGCATCGCGCGGGCATCTTCGAGGCCATCCTGCCGGCAGAAAATCGTAAGGACCTCGCCGACCTTCCCGAGCTCATCAAGTCTTCGATGAAGCTGCACTTCGTCGAACAGATGGACGAGGTGCTGGAGATCGCGCTCGCAGGTAAGCTGCCTCAGCTCGCCGAAGAGACGCCGGATGCGCTGGCAAAGACGATGCCGGTTCCCCCCGCGGCTCTCACACCACCGCAGCCCGTCGCGCATCAGTAATAACTGCCACTAACAACAACGGCCGAGCCACTGGCTCGGCCGCTTTGTTTAAACGCGCATCGTCAAACAGTCGACGTCCGGCGTCCACCCACAAGGTGCATGACCAGCGAGATGACCGCCGCGATGATCAGCAGATGGATGAAGAAGCTGGTGACGTGCATCAGGAAGAAACCGCCCATCCACAGAAGAGCCAGAACAATTGCGAGGACTAGAAGCATGTTGCACCTCCGTACATCGAGCTAGTTGCGAACGCCCATAAGCGCACGTCACATAAGAGCAATGTCACCACCTCATATGTTGCTTGCCACACAATCTTCGCAAAAATATTTGCGCTGGATAACACCATGCGGAAGCATCTGCATCTACCTGTGTGCGTCATATTCTGTCCTGGAGGAACGCCTTGGAACTGATCATTGTCATCATTCTCGTGTTGTTGCTATTCGGGTCCTTTCCAATCTTCCCGTACTCACGCGACTGGGGCTATCGTGGCTCAGGTGTCCTCGGCACGATCCTCTTGATCGTCATCATCCTCTGGCTGTTGCACTACATCTGATCCCCTTCCGCTTCGCTCGGCTAGAATGAAAGGCGCGCTACGGCGCGCCTTTCTCATGAGCTCAGCTTCCGTCATCTCGCCCGCGCAATCTTCTCTTCGCCTCAGCCAACTCGCCCCCAACACCATCCAGTCTGAGATCCGCGCGATGTCGGTCGCGTGCGACGCCGTCAACGGCATCAACATGGCCCAGGGCGTGTGCGACACCGATCCGCCGCTCCCCGTCGTCGAAGCCGCCATCGACGCCATCCGCTCCGGCCGCAACATCTACACGCGCCTCGATGGCATCGCCACTCTGCGCGAAGCCATCGCACAAAAGTTCGCGAGCTTCAACGGCATCACCGCCGACCCCGCCTCTGAAGTCCTCGTCACCTCCGGCGCTACAGGCGGCCTCTACGCCGCGCTCATGGCGCTGCTCGACCCGGGCGACGAATGCATCGTCTTCGAGCCCTTCTACGGCTATCACCTGCTCACAATGCGCGCGCAGCGCATCGTTCCGGTGATCGTCCCACTCGACGCGCCGAACTGGACGCTCGACATCGACCGTCTCCGCGCCTCCATCACACGGCGTACGCGGGCCATCATTCTCAACTCGCCTTCGAACCCCTGCGGCAAAGTCTCCTCACTCGCAGAGCTCGAAGCGATCGCTGAAATCGCCATCGAGCACGACCTCTTCGTCTTCACCGACGAGATGTACGAGTACTTCATCTACGACGGCGAACGCCACCGCAGCATCGCCGCTCTGCCCGGTATGGCCGAGCGCACCATCACCATCTCCGGCTTTTCAAAAACTTTCTCGGTCACCGGCTGGCGTCTCGGCTACCTCACCGCGAGCGCAAAATGGCTGCCCGCCATCGGCTACTTCCACGACCTCACGTACGTCTGCGCGCCGTCACCGCTCCAGCACGGGGCCGCCGCCGGCCTACTCACACTGCCGGACAGCTTCTACGAAGAGATGGCCGTCGAGTACCAGGCGAAGCGCGACATCACCTGTGCCGCACTAACCCGCGCCGGCCTGACGCCATCGATCCCCACCGGCGCTTACTACATCCTCGCCGATGCATCCCGCGTTCCCGGCACCGACGCCAAACAAAAATCCCGCAGGCTCCTCGCCGAGACTGGCATTGCAGCCGTTGCGGGCTCCGCCTTCTTCGGCGCCGATGAAAACGGCCACAACCGCGGTGAGAACCTCCTCCGCTTCTGCTTTGCAAAAAAAGAACTCGAACTCGAAGAGGCGGTGCGCCGTCTGGACGCGTACCGCGCCTGAACTGACGTAGTCCTGGCCGAGCCTACCCCCTCCCCCCTTGTGCAAGGCGGCCCTTTGTTTTGTTACGGATACAGCGGCTTGCGTCCGTAAAGTCCTGATTTTGGCTAGCTTAGGCGCAAAGTAGCCAGAATGTGCGACTTGGGAGTGTTTTCCGCAGTTAAAGGGAACAGCCGCCTGCTGGTTACGCTGGCGGCTGTTCATCTTTATTCGTTACTTCTATTGTAGTGGGTTGTGAGAAATAATCTGCAGGTAGATGTGGCTTGGTTTGTTGAGGTTACACCGCCAGGGGCTTGACAAGATTTTTGCGGAACGATGTTGCGTGGACGGCGAAGAAATCTCGCCGCCCCTCACTCCATCGCCGATTTACAAAATCTCACCCGGCAGCAAATTCAAATACCGCCGCTGTCCACAATGTCCACCCGCGATCGACGGGATCAGCATCACCTCATCACCGTCCTCAAACGCATGCGTCTCCCCGCCGAGAAACCGAATGTCCTCGTCGTTGACATACACGTTGATGAACTTCCGCAAGCGTCCGTTCTCATCCTTCACATTCGCGGAAAGCGCCGGAAACTTCGTATCGAACTCCGCCAGCAATCCAACCAGGTTTGGCGCATCCGACTCGAACGTCTTCTGCCCATCCGTATGCCGCGCAAGCGCCGTCGGCAGCGTTACCTTGATGCTCATCGCGCACCTCCGGCGAGCTCCAGCTCTTGTTCGCTCACGCTCACGTCCTGCGCGCGCAGGTACTCGTCGAACGCGGCCAGCTTCGGTTTCACCGCAACTCCAGGCTCAAATCGGCCCTCGAGCGCATCGGTCGTCTTCAGGCCGTTGCCCGTGATGCACACCACCGTCGTCTCGTCCGGAGAAATCCTTCCATGCGCATACAGCCGCGCCGTCACTGCCGTGGTCACACCACCGGCTGTCTCGGTGAAGATGCCTTCAGTCTCCGCGAGCTCCTGAATGCCGGCGACAATCTCGACATCCGAAACATCCTCGGCCCATCCACCGGTCTCGCGAATCATCTTCGCCGCGGCAGGCCCGTCCGCAGGATTGCCGATCGCCAGCGACCGCGCAATCGTGTTCGGCTTCTGAGGCTCGATGTAATCCCAGCCCTGCTTCACCGCGTGCGAGATCGGAGAGCACCCCGTCGCCTGCGCGCCGAAGAACCGCACATGCTTCGGCTCGACAAGACCCAGCGCAATCAACTCCCCAAACGCCTTCTTGATCTTGCGGATCAGCGACCCGCCCGCCATCGGGCAGACCACGTTATCCGGCAGTTTCCATCCGAGCTGCTCGGCAATCTCATAGCCCACGGTCTTCGATCCCTCGGCGTAATACGGCCGCAGGTTCACATTCACGAAGCCCCACGTGTACTCATCCGCAATCTGCGTGCACAGCCGGTTCACATGGTCGTAGTTGCCGTCGATGCGCACCAACTGCGCGCCGTACACCTGCGTGTTCAGAATCTTCGCCGCTTCGAGGTCCGCCGGCACAAGCACGCACGCCTTCAGCCCCAGCCGCGCCGACTGCGCCGCCACCGAGTTCGCCAGGTTCCCTGTCGAGGAGCACCCCACCGTCTTAAAACCGAACGCCTGCGCATTCGCCAGAGCCACTGAAACCACGCGGTCCTTGAAGCTCAGTGTCGGAAAGCACACGGCATCGTTCTTCACATAGAGATTGTTTGCGCCAATGCGCCTGCCCAGCCCCCTGGCCTTCACCAGCGGCGTAAAGCCCACCGGAAGGTCGGGCTCAAAGCCATCGGGGATCGGCAGCAGCGCCTTGTAGCGCCAGATGTTCGCCGGCCCCGCAGCTACGCTCTCGCGCGTAAACTTGCCGCGAATCTGTTCCAGGTCATATTGCACTTCCAGAGGCGCAAAGCACACATCGCAGGCCGAAAGCGGCCGATTGCCAAAGCTTTTGCCGCACTCATTGCAGCGAAGCTCATACAAATTACAGGAATACTCCATTACGACTCCCTCGCAGCCAAGGGGGTTCGATTACCTGAGACTTTCTCTGTGCTGGAATGCCTTTGCGGCAGAAGGAAGGAAATGCGGCGGTGCAGCAAGGCATCTACTGCGAACTCCGAATCTCATGTTCCCTGTTTCCAGGAGAGAGTTGACACCGGTACGCGTTTGTTCTGTCCGGTTGTCGTGGCGTCTCAGGGCTCGTCCCTCAACCACTCTGCATGAAATTCAAATCTGCCGAAGCAGACTGGAATAGATCGTTTGTACCACATGCCTTATCGGCAGTGCAATCGGGCCCGTTAAGATTCCTGTGGACAAAATCATTTTGTTGGGCGTTTAATGCTGGCCGTCCTTCCGAGGGCACGTGCGCAGCCTCCCAAGGACCACTGGAGGACTGCCCCCATGAAACTCCTTCGCCTCATCATGAAAGGCTTCATCATCGCCTTTTCAGTCGGCAGCGCCTGCCGCTTCTAGGCAACGCCCGCCGCGCAGCATCGCCAGCGCAAGGGGAAAGCTGCATCCCTGCACACTAGGTCGCCTTGCGCTGGAAGCTCGTCTTCTTCGTATTCGCGAAAGAATCCTTCGCCTTGAACGAGACGGCCGCCGCTCCCGGAACAGGCTTTGCTCCACTCTTTCCCTGTGCAACCTTCTCGCGCAGCGCCTGCAGCTTCTGCGCCTTGCGGCTCAATCCGCCAACCTTCACGCCGCCTGCCTTCGGTATCAGATCACTCATACTCAAATCCTCTCACGACCGGACGCAACCATACTACTTCGCCGGTTCGTAGTTCAGGTTCGGCCCGAGCCAACGCTCCACTTCGGCAACCGTCATGCCCTTGCGCGCGCTGTAATCCTCAACCTGATCGCGATCGATCTTTCCCAGGCTGAAGTACCGCGACTCCGGATGCGCGAAGTAAATCCCGCTCACGCTGGACCCCGGCCACATCGCAAACGACTCCGTGATCTGCATCCCGGTCTTCGCTTCCACGTCGAGCAGACGCCACAGCGTCCCCTTCTCCGTATGGTCCGGGCAAGCAGGATACCCGGGCGCCGGCCGGATGCCGCGATATTTCTCCTGGATCAGCTCCGCCGGACTGAATTTCTCCTCGCGCCCATAGCCCCACTCATCGCGCACACGCTTGTGCAGACACTCCGCAAACGCCTCAGCCAGTCTGTCCGCAAGGGCCTCCGCCATGATCGCGTTATAGTCGTCGTTCTCCGCGCGGAAGCGATCGCACAACTTCTGCAGCCCGATCCCGCTCGTCACAGCAAACGAGCCGACGTAATCGCGCAGCTCGGTCTCTGCCGGAGCCACAAAATCCGCAAGCGATCGGCAAGGCTCACTGCCCTCGCGATTAGCCTGCTGGCGCAGAAAGTGGAACCGGTCCACCAACTCACCACGCGTCTCGTCCGTGTACAACTGCACGTCGTCGCCCACAGCGTTGGCCGGAAAGAAACCATAAACACCGCGCGCAGTGATCAGCTTCTCCGCGATGATGCGGTCCAGCAGCAGATTGCCTTCCTCAAAAATCTGCCGCGCCTGCGCCCCGTGTCCCTCGTGCTCGAAGATGCGCGGATAGATTCCCTTCAAGCCCCAGGTGTGGAAGAACGGCGACCAATCGATGTACTCCCGCAACGTCGCCAGTGAAAAATCCTCAAGCACGCGGATGCCCGTGAACTCCGGCACAGCCAGGTCCTCGGCGCGCCATGTGATCGGCGTGCGCCGCGCGCGCGCTGTCTCGATCGGCACAACCTGCTGCCGCGGAGCGGCATGCGCCTTGCGCAGCGCCTCGTACTCCGCGCGATGCTTGACTACGAAGTCGTCCTTGCCGTCCTCGCTCAGGAGACTCGTCGTCACAGGCACGGCGCGGCTGGCATCGAGAATGTGCACCACAGGCTCGCTGTAGTGCGGCGCAATTTTCACCGCAGTATGCGCGCGGCTCGTCGTCGCCCCGCCGATCAACAGCGGCAGCTTGAACCCCTGCCGCTCCATCTCGCGCGCCACGTGCACCATCTCATCCAGCGACGGCGTAATCAACCCGCTCAACCCGATCAGGTCCGCCTTCTCCGCCTTTGCGCGCTCCAGGATCTTCTCCGACGAAACCATCACGCCGAGGTCGATCACTTCATAGTTGTTGCACGCCAGCACCACGCCGACGATGTTCTTGCCGATGTCGTGCACATCGCCCTTCACCGTCGCGAGCACGATCTTGCCCTGCGCCTTCACCGTCTCACCGGCCGCAGCCATCGCGGCCTTCTCGGCTTCCATGAACGGCGTTAGGTGCGCCACAGCCTTCTTCATTACGCGCGCAGACTTCACCACCTGCGGCAGGAACATCTTGCCCGCGCCAAACAGATCGCCGACCACACTCATCCCGTCCATCAGCGGCCCTTCAATCACCAGCAGCGGACGCCCCAGCTTCACGCGCGCCTCTTCCGCATCGGCCTCGATGTACGTGTCGATGCCCTTCACCAGCGCGTGCGAAAGCCGCTCCTCGACGGTGCCGTTACGCCACTCCTCGGCCTTCTTCTCGCTGACCGCCGCGCCCGCGCCCTTCAACGTCTCGCCAAAGTCCACCAGCCGCTCCGTCGCATCGGGACGGCGGTTCAGCAGCACGTCCTCGACCAGCACCTTCAGGTCCGGCTCAATTTCTTCATACACCTCCAGCATGCCGGCATTGACGATGCCCATATCCATACCCGCCGCAATTGCGTGATACAGAAACGCCGAGTGCATGGCCTCGCGCACCTTGTTGTTGCCGCGGAAGCTGAACGAAATATTCGACACGCCACCCGAAACCTTCGCGTGCGGCAGGTTCGCCTTGATCCACCGCGTCGCGTTGATGAAGTCGACCGCGTAGTTGTTGTGCTCCTCCATGCCCGTCGCGACGGTCAGGATGTTGGGATCGAAGATGATGTCCTCAGGCGGGAAGCCGACCTCGTCGACAAGGATTCGATACGCGCGTTCGCAGATGCGGATCTTCTCCTCGTACGTGGCCGCCTGCCCCTGCTCGTCGAACGCCATCACCACGACGGCCGCGCCATACTTCATCACCGTCGCGGCGTTCTGCCGAAACTTCTCTTCGCCTTCTTTCAGCGAAATCGAATTGACGATGCCCTTGCCCTGCAGGCACTTCAGCCCCGCCTCGATAACCTCCCACTTCGAGGAGTCCACCATGAACGGCACCTTGGCCACTTCAGGCTCGCTCGCGAGCAGTTGCAGGTAGCGCGACATCGCGGCGACGCCATCGATCATGCCTTCATCCATGCAGATGTCGATGACGTTAGCGCCGTTCTCCACCTGCTGCCGCGCCACGCTGACAGCCTCCTCGTACTTGCCTTCCTTGATCAGCTTCGCGAACTTCGGGGAGCCGGCTACATTCGTCCGCTCGCCGATCATGATGTACACGCCCGGCTGCTGCGTGAACGGCTGCGACCCCGACAGCCGCAGCGGCTTGACTGCCTCGACTACCTTCTGAGTCCCGCTCACGCCGCCACCTCATGTGCAGCGCCGATCCGCCGCGGCGCCGCGCCTTCCAGCGCCTTCGCAATCGCCGCAATATGCTCCGGCGTATTGCCGCAACATCCGCCGGCAATATTAATCAGCCCCGCCCGCGCGAACTCGCCAAGGTACCGCGCCATATCCGGCGGCCCCAGGTCGAAGCCCGTCTCCGACAGCGGGTTCGGCAAGCCCGCGTTCGGGTAGCACGAGATCGCCACATCCGCCTTCTCCGACAACTCCTCCAGAAACGGATACATCAGGTCCGGCCCCAGCGAGCAGTTCAGCCCCACCGAGAGCGGCTTCACGTGCTTCACCGCAGTCCAGAACGCCTCCGTGGTCTGCGCCGAGATCAGCGTCTCTCCGCCGCGCCCCACGGCCGCCGAGATCATGACGGGCAGCTTCGTGCGGTCCTCGTCGAAGACCTCGCGAATGGCCACTAGCGCGGCCTTTGCATTCAGCGAATCGAAGATCGTCTCCACCAGCAGCAGGTCCGACCCGCCCGCAATCAGCGCCCGCACCTGCTCTGCGTAGGCCTTCTTCACCTGGTCGAACGTGACCACGCGAAATCCCGCATCGTCCGCATCCGGCGAGTTCGACAGCGACACCGTCAGTGGCCCAATTGCTCCGGCCACAAAGCGCTGCCTCCCCGTCGCATTGCCCACGCGGTCGGCCCATTCCCTGCACTGCTGCGCGGATTTCTCGTTGATCTCCCATGCCAGCCCGCTCAACATCGGGTCGTCGATGATCTTCTGATAAAACTCAGGGTCCTTGCGCCCGCCGTGCTCGCGCGGATCGTCCACAAAGAACTCGCTCTGCGTGATGCTGGTCGCACCAAAGGTATTCGTCTCGATGATGTCCGCGCCGGCTTCGAGAAACCGCCGATGGATATCGCAGATCATGTCCGGCTGCGTCAGCGAAAACAGGTCGCCGTTGTTCAGCAGGTCTTTCGTCGAGTTCTTGAATCGCTCGCCGCGAATATCGGCTTCCTTCATGCCGTACGTGCGGATTGTCGTGCCCATCGCTCCATCGATGATGGCAATGCGTTCGTCGAGAATTTTTTCCAGAGGATGTTGTCCGGCTGTACTCATCGTTGCCCTTTCGCGCGGTCTGCTCTCGCGCCTATCGCAGTGCGGCGAGCCGTGAGGCTCGCCGCTTGTCTCCCAATGTTTCAACGCTCAGGAAAGCACGTCGGCAAGGTCTTCAGAACTCCGGGGATCGAGCGGCATCGCCGGCAGGATCCTCACCAGCATGTCTTCCTTGCGCATCACCAGGTTGGTCGCGTTCAGGCTCGCCAGCTCAAACCCATGGCCGTGCGTGATCGCATCCGTCGGGCAGGCCTCTACGCAATACCCGCAGAAGATGCACCGGTTGTAATCGATGTTGTAGACCTTGGCATAGCGCTCGGCGGAGGAAATCCGCTTCTCTTCCGTGTTCTCCGCTGCCTCGATATAAATGCAGTTTGCGGGGCACGCCGCCGCGCACAGGAAGCAGGCGACACACTTCTCCAGGCCGTTCTCATCGCGCTGCAACTGGTGCTTGCCGCGGAACCGCTCCTGGAACTGCGCCCCCCGCATCGGCCCTTTGCCGTCAGGATAGTTCTCCACCTCGGTAGGCTGAAAGGCCTCCCGCAGCGTAATGCTCATGCCCTTCGCGATAGCGGCCGCGTTGCGGATAATCGACATAGCTCTAGTATACGACGGCTCAGGGCAGTGCCCGATCCCCTACCGCCCAACCCTGTACGTCACCCGAAACATACCGCTATCGATCCCCGGATTGTAGTGGCCCCTGTATGCATTCGATAGATGCTGCACCCTGTAGTCGAGCCCGATCGAATGTCGCCCGTCCTGGAACCACTCCACGCCACCGCCGCCTTCAAACGTAAAGTTGAACCGCGCCGAGTCGTTCACCGGAAGATCCCGAGGCGACACCAGAAACCCCGCGTTCGCGACGACGTACGGCTGCACGCTATGCCGCGTCGCAAAATTCACCCTCTGCCCCAGCGGATTGATCCCACCCGCATACGTCCAGCGGCTGCTGCACTGCTGCGTTATGGTCTGCGTATACGTGACGCCGTTCGAAGCCCCCGTACTGACGGTTGTTCCACTGGCGCAATTCGCCATGGTCGGCCCGCTGAAGTTGCCGCTGAACGGCAGTGTCACAATGCCTGTGGGCGTGCCCTGGAGTGTCAGCGTGGCAACGCCGCTAACGATCGGGTCGCGCACAAAATTCAGCGGTCGCACTTCCGCCTCGTACGTCCACGCCGCCATCCTGGTCGCCTTCAACCGCCGCGCGTACGACACGCCCAGGCCGCCGATCTTGCGGTTCTGTTCCTGCCCCAGGAACATGTGGCTGGAGTCATTCGAATAGTCCGCGAAGACGCTGATGACTGTCCTGCTGCCGTATCGCAGGTCAGCGTCGGACTTCACACCCTGTCCGTGCGCCCCCATCCCCACCACTACCAAGAATGCGAAGACAAGGCACCGCGTCATCCGATGCCCAGAGCCTTCCATACGCTATCCACGCGCGCCTTCACTTCCGGCGGCATGGTGAGCATCTGCGGCCATGGACGCGTAAAACCTTCCGCCGCCCACTTCCGCGTCGCATCGATCCCCATCTTCGACCCGAAGTTCGGCAGCCGGCTCGCGTGGTCCAGCGAGTCCACCGGCCCCAGCGTGAACTGAATGTCCCGCTCCGGGTCGATGTTGTTGGTCACGCGCAGCGTAACCTCGGCCAGGTCCTGCACATCGCAATCCTCATCGACAACCACGACGCATTTCGTGAACATCGCCTGCCCCATCGCCCAGATCCCGCTCATCACCTTGCGCGCATGGCCGGCGTAGCTCTTGCGAATGCTCACGATCATCAGGTTGTGAAACACGCCCTCCGCGGGCAGGTTCACGTCGACGATCTCCGGCAGCGTCAGCCGCATCAGCGGCAGAAAGATGCGCTCCACCGCCTTGCCCATCCACGCATCTTCCATCGGCGGCTTGCCCACCACGGTCGCCGCATAGATCGGGTCCTTGCGATGCGTGATGCACGTGATGTGAAACACCGGATACTCATCCTGCATTGTGTAGAAACCGGTGTGGTCGCCAAACGGCCCCTCGGTCCGCAACTCACCCAACTCCACATAGCCTTCCAGCACGATCTCCGCCGTCGCCGGCACCTCAAGATCGACCGTCTCGCACTTCACCAGCTCGACCGCCTTCTGCCGCAGGAAGCCTGCGATCAAGTACTCCTCAACCTCCGGCGGAGCGGGCACAATGGCGGAGAACGTCGTCGCTGGATCGGTCCCGATTGCCACCGCGACGTCCATCCGCTCCCCGCGAATCTTCGTCAGCACAGTCTGCGGCACGCTGCTCGTATCCACCGCCGCAGCGGTTCCCCCGGCCGTCAAGGCCATCATCTCCACCGCGCCCGCTGCGTCGTTCGTCGCCGCACGCATGCGGTCGCGGAAGTGCTCCGCCGCAACCTTCTGCCGCTGCCAGTGCATGCCGGTCGTCTTGCCGTCGTACACCTGCATGCGATACATGCCGACGTTGCGCTTGCCGCTCTTCGGATCGCGCGTCACGACGCACGGCAGCGTGATGAATCGCCCACCATCCTGGGGCCAGGTCTGCAGCACCGGAAACTTCAGCACGTCGACATCCTCGCCGCGCAGCACCACTTCCTTGCACGGCGCGTTCTTCGCCGCAGTGCCATCCAAGCGCTTGGGGAAAAACCCACCCACCTCCGCGAGCACCGGCAGCATCTTCAGCTTGTCCATAAAGCTCGCCGGAGCCACAGGATGCAGCAGCGACTCAATCCTTTTCGCCACATCATCGAGCGAGTCGACTTCCAGCGCCATGCGCATGCGCCGCTCGCTGCCGAACTGGTTCATCAGCACACGCGCGCCCTTGTACCCCGTGACATTCTCAAACAGCAGCGCAGGCCCACCCGCGCGGCTTGTCCCCTTGCCGCTCTTGGCTGCGCGGTCGGCGATCTCCGCCATCTCCAGCACCGGCGACACGGCCGCGCTGACGCGCTTCAACTCGCCCGCCTTATCCAGCGCCTTCATCCACTCCCGCAAACTCTCGTAACCCAACCCGCCCTCACCCTCTTTTACTTGCGTCTTCTCTGTTCGTCGTTGCCTTAGATCTTCCAGAAGATCTTCTTCCGCCACATCCACCAGTTCGGCAGGAAACACACCGCCACAAACGTCAACCCGAATGCCAGCGAAGTCCACTTCGTCGAGTCGCCATGCGAAAACCCATGCAGATACGCCAGGGACCACAGACTCCTGCTTTTCCCATCCGCGCCGGTGAGCTTGATCATCGAGAACGTCTTCACCAGCACTACCGACGTCGTATACGCCGCAATCGCATTCGCTCCAAACACGAACCACGGCCACGTCATCCACTCCAGCCACCGCGGCCACGGCTTCGGCCGCGCATCCACCAGCCAGTTCAGCAGCGCCAGCAGCACCGTCGCAATCCCCGCCATCACCAGCACAAAGCTGCTCGTCCACAAATTCTTGTTCACCGGGAACCACCGCGCCCACAGCGATCCGGTCAGGAACATCAACCCTCCGAACGCCAGCATCCCGCTTCGCATCCTGTTGCGCATCGCCTCGCCCTGCGCCCACTCCGGCCGCCGCATCCACAAACCCACGACCGCGCCCAGCAGCGTCGTCGCCAGCGATGGCAGCGTACTCAGCAGACCCTCAGGATCGGAAGTCTTCAAATACAGCGTGCCAGTATGCAGCCACTTCAACGTCCACGCGCTCACGCAGCGGTCAAGCCACGCCGTCAGGTTCAGGTTCTTATCCAGCAGCGGAAAATCGCGCACCGGCATTCCCGCTCCGGGCACAGGAACCCACCGCAGCAGCACCCAGTACCCCACCAGCAGCACAACAACAATCGCCAGCAGCACCCTCACACGCCGCGTCATCAGCAGCACCAGCCCGGCCAGCAGATAGCACAGCGCAATCCGTGTCAGCACGCCATAGATGCGCATGGTCTGCCAGTGGAACAGCGGCACCAGCGAGAGCGCCGTCTTCAACAGAAACAGCTTTGTCGCCCGCCAGAAGATGTGCCCCGCAAGCGTCTTCTTGCAGTCGCCCTTCCGCTCGCGCGCCTCCAGTGAGAACACCGTGGCCGCGCCAACCAGAAACAGGAACGTCGGAAACACAACATCGGTCGCCGTCCATCCATTCCACGTCGCATGGTCCAGCTGCGAGAAGGTCTGCTTCCAGTCCCCCGGATCATTCACCAGGATCATGAACGCAATCGTGATCCCGCGCAGCATGTCCACCGACAGAATGCGTGCGGGTTTCGTCACTTCGGCAGCGGGTTGCACCCCGGCAGTCTCGGTCGATGTGGTTGCGGCGGTGGAGATCATGGCCCTTCCATCATCTACCGAATCGTTTCCCGCCGCCACCCTCGGAACCTTCATTCAGCCATCGGTGTCTAAGCCCATAACCGCATTCCTCGCCTGGATGCGGCACATCGATCAACGTTCGAGGTGCCGTCATGTTCGAGGAATCCCTTCTGGAATCGTCCAATCTTCTGCGCACGCGCAACCGCTGGTCCGTTGTCGCGGCGCTCGCTCTGCAAGCCACTGTCGCGACCATGGCGGTCGTCATTCCCCTGCTGCACCCAAACGTCCTTCCGCTGCGGCTGCCGGCTTTCGCCCCACTCCCACCCGTCCCCATCACGCGCACTCCGCCACCGAAGCCAGTGCGCGTCGAGGCCTCAACGGCATCCACCGCTCCTAGCGCGCCGACGGCGCCCCCGACGCAAGCCGCCCGCCTTGACACGCAAATCCGCAACATTGATCCCACCGGCTTCAGTAACGAGGAGCCAGCGGTGGGTACCGGCATCAACATGACCGGCTCGACCGGCAACGACCCACTCGCCTCAATGGTCTCAGCCGCGCCCTCAAGCCCTCATGTGACCATCGCCGCGAAACCAGGCCCTGTCAAAATCTCAGACGGCGTCACGGCGGGCATTCTGCTCGCGCCCATCCGGCCTGTATATCCCCCTATCGCAGTGGCAGCGCGTAGAGAAGGCGTCGTGATCATTCACGCCATCATCTCGAAAACGGGCACCATCGAAAGCGCCAACGTCGTCAGCGGCCCCATGATGCTTCAAGGTGCCGCGATAGACGCTATTCGCACGGCGCACTATCGGCCGTATCTGCTCAACGGCCAGCCCACCGAAGTCGACACGACGTTCAGCGTCGTCTTCCGGCTGAACAGCTAAAAGCAGTGAATAGTGAAAAGTGAATAGTGAATAAAACTAAGGCAGCGCTTTTGCCTTATTCACTATTCACTACTCACTATTCACTGCCCTACCCCAGCGCGATCGCTTCCAGCGGATACCCAGCGTCCTTCCATCCCTGCAGGCCACCCCGCAGCGGACGCACCCGCAGTATCCCCATGCTGCGCAACTCCAGCGCCACCTTCGCACTTGTCTCTTCGCTCGGACACGTGCAGTACAGCACGATATCCCTATCCCGCGGTATCACCGAATTGCGCGCCTTCAAATCCTGCGGCCCGATATGCACTGCCCCCGGCAGCGCCCTCGGGTCCGGCAAAATATCCAGCGGATGCCGCAGGTCGACGATGAACGGCAGCGGCTTGTCCTCGCGCTTCGCATCTTCGATCATCGCCATCAGCTGCCCCGGCTCCAGCCGCAGACCGCGCAGCGAAACCAGGAACTGCCGCTTCTTCACGATGCGGAAGATGATTACGCCAATCACCATCAGCGCGACCAGCCCCGCCGCGAAGTGCCCCAGCAGTCCGAAAAACTCATTGCTGCGCTTCGCCACATCGCCGAAGAACCGCCCCGCAACCAGCCACGCGCCCGCCCAGATCAACGACCCCGCAGTGTCATACGCCAGAAAGCGCCAGTACGAAATCTTCGCCTGCCCTGCGATCGGCGGCGCCATCGTGCTCAGCCCCGGAACCCACTTCGCGAACAGCAGCGTGATCGCCCCGCGTCGCCCGACCGTCCCCTGCGTCTTCTCCACGCACGTCGCTGCTTCAAACGAGAACCTGCACAGCAGGTTCAACACCTTGGTCCCATGCCGCCGGCCCAGGTAGTACCACCCGGAGTCGGCGATGACACTCGCCACGACCGCCAGCGGGATCGCATACCAGAGGCTCAGCTTGTGCGCCGCGCTCATCGTCCCTGCCGCCAGCATCACTGGAACGCTGGGCACAGGAATGCCCGCCTGCTCGATAAACACCCAGCCGAACAGCAGCAGATACGCATGACGAACCAGCAGACCCAGGACCGACGACATACCAACACTCCCTCGCAAAGCTTTCCTATGTAGATGTTGCCTCATCAAAGAGGTTTCGGAATACTTTCGTACAAAGAAAAGCGGCCCGGCCGCAGCCGGACCGCTCATCCCGAACCGCAGCTACTGCTTGACGCGCACGTCCGGCGTGACCGACATACCCGGCCGCAGCGCGTGGTCCTTGTTCTCATCCTGCAAGTTGGTGAAGTCGATGCGCACCGGGATACGCTGCACCACCTTCACATAGTTGCCGGTCGCGTTCTCCGGCGGAAACAGGCTCAGCCGCGACCCGGTCGCGCCGCCGATCTCCGTCACCTTCCCGTGGAACTTTCGTCCGCCCAGCGCGTCTACCTTCAAGTCCACCGGCTGGTCCTTCTTGAGTCCCTTCAGCTGCGTCTCCTTGAAGTTCGCCGTCACCCACAGGTTGTCCAGCGGCACGATCGTCAGCAGGTCCTGCCCGACGCTCAGGTTCGCACCTACGGACACATTCTTCTTGTTCACGATGCCCGAGATCGGCGCCAGAATCTTCGCGTAGCTAAGGTTCAGCTTCGCCTGGTCCACCTTGGCCTGAGCCTGCTGCACCGCTGCCGCAGCCGCCTCGGCGCGCGACTGCTGCACCCTGATCTGCTCGGGCGCGTTCTGCCGGTTCTGCTGGGCCTGGTCACGCGACTGCGACACACGCTGTTCCGCCACGCGCACATTCTCGCGCTGCGCCTGCACGTTCTTCTCCGCTTCCAGCACCGCTGCCTTCGCCGCATCGGCCTGCGCCACCGCGGCATCGAACTGCTGCTTCGAAATGACGTCCTTCTGCACCAGGGGGGTATAACGCTCCACGTCGGCCTGTGCCTTCACCGCATTCGCCCTCGCCTGCGCCACGCGCGCCAGCGCCGCCTGCTCCTGCTGCTGCGCCTGCAACACGCTGGCCTGGCTCCCCAGCACATCCGATCCCGACGTGCTAACACTCGTGCGCACATTTACCGCGGTAATCGGCACATTGGAGCGCGCCTGCTGGTACTCCGCCCTCGCATTGGCGAGGTTCGCTTCTTCCTGCGCCAGCGCTACCTGCAGATCGCGGGTGTCGATCTCGGCGATGGGGTCGCCCTGGTGTACGAACTGGTTGTCGTCAACGTAAACCTTTACCACCTGCCCGGCAACGCGCGAGCTTACCTGGTACAGATCGCCGTCCACCTGCGCGTCGTCCGTGTCCTCGGTGAATGTCGAGCGCCAGTAGTACAGCCCGGCCAGCACGACCAGCACCGCAACAACGATCAGCACAATCGCTTTGCGCCGCGACTTCTTCTCCGGCGCCTCATCCGCGGGCTCGTCCTGCGGGGGCTGGCCGGCTGCGCCGCCCTGCGGCTGAATCTTCACCGTCCCGGATATCTGCGCCGTCTGCTCCTGCCCACCATTACTGTTTTGATCTTGATCCGCCACTCTATTTGCCTCCCAAATCGTTCTTCGCCGGAGCACTCACGCTCGAGCTGTTCGGTCCCGCGCCTACCGGCGTTTGAGTTCCGTTGACATATCCCTTGTAGTTCGTTGAAGCCACACCCAGCGCCCGCGCCAGTGCCAGCTTCGCGACATTGTGCTGGTACAGCGCGCTGATGAACTGGTCGTCGGCCTGTTCGCTCGCCGCCAGCGCCTGCGAGACGGCGAGGCTTGTATCCACACCGGCCTTGAACCGCTGCTGCGCCTCACTCAAGGCTTCATGCGCCAGGTCTGCATTGCTCCTGGTCGCATCGACCAGCTTCGCCGCAGTCTGAATATCCAGGATCGAGTCCCGTACATCCGCGTTCACCTGCTGCACGGCATCGGAAAGCTTCGCCTTCGCCTGGTCCGCCTGCGCGCCGGCCACCAGCTCATCGCCATGCGTCTTCGCAATCTGCAGGATCGGTGCCGACACCTTGCCCGTCGCCGTATACGTTCCGTGCGAGTGCGCAGGCGTTGTGCCCAAGTCACCAATATCGCCTTCGAAACTCGCCACCGGCAACTGTTCCGCCCATGCGGCTTTTTTCGCCGCTTCCGCGCCCTTCAGAGTCTCCGCAGCAGAAGCCAGGTCCTTGCGCTGCTTCAGCGCCTGCTGAAACGCCGCATCCGGGTCCGGCGTGTCGAGTGCCGCAAACGGCGTCGTGTCGGCCAGTCTGAACTTCTGGTCCAGCGGCAGACCAATCGCCCGCGCCAATGCGAGCTTGTCTTTCTCGAACTGGTTGGTCGTCGCAATCAGATTCTGCTGTTCGTTCTGGTAATCCACCTGCGCGCGCAGCACATCCAATCGCGGACTCGTGCCAGCCTCATGTGCATCGTTCGCCTGGTCCAGCGACACCTTCGACGTCGCCAGGTCGGCCTGCACCGCAGCAATCCGCGCCCCGTCGGCGATGCACAGCAGATACGCATTGCCTACCGTCAGCACCACCAGATCGCGCGCGTCGTCCGCCGTCAGCTTGGCCGCTTCAAAATTATGCTTCGCTGAAATGTAGTTCTCCAGCGCCTGCACGTTCACCAGGTTCTGCGTCAGGTAAGCGCGAAAATCCACCACCTGGAACGGTCCGATAATCGGGTTCAGCCCGGGAAACTTCAGACCGAAAGCCGCCAGGTTCACCTGCTGCACTTCGATCGATCCCTCGCCCCGCACGGTCGGCAACAGCGCCTGCAACTGTTGCAGCCGCTGCCCGCTCGCGCCTTTCTCGTTGGCGCTCTGCAGCACCAGGCCAAGGTTGTTCTTCAAACCCCGCTGTATCGCATCATCCAGCGTCAGATCGAGCACATCGGCAGTCGCCTTGTCCCGCACGATACTGCCGCGAAACGACGGGTCCGTATTGCCCGTCTGCGGCACGACGTTCGCGCCCGGCTGGTTCAGCTGTTGCTGCGCCCGCAGCACCGACGAAACGTCCGATCCGGACGACGTGGAGCTTCCGCTCTGTCCCTGCCGTGCGCCCTGGGCCCACACCGGCTGTGCCAGCAGCATCGCCGCCAGCAATCCCGCGCCGCCGAATCCAACACTCCGGGCTGCGCGTTTTCTATTTCTGACCATATCTCCTCATGCTACATGCCGTAGTGCGCTGATCTAAGCGGAGTACCCGTGCGCTCTTATCTATTCCAAGTTTCAGATGCGCGAATCTCCCCCGGATGTGCAAAAACTTTCGCTTACGAGTTGACCAAGGCCCCGCCCGCGATGCACCATCGCCGTTAATTCAGAAACTTGTGAGGGAATCGGATGAGTGAGTCTGTCGATCAGTTTCAACAGTTGAAGCAAGCCATGCGGGCCACCTGGATGGCCGGCGACTTCGGCGTCGTCGCCAAAACGATCTCCGCCGGCGCGGAAGCCTTCGTCGACCGTCTGCCTGTCAGCCCCGGGGACCGCGTGCTCGACGTCGCCTGCGGCACCGGCAACCTCGCCATCCCGATCGCCCGGCGCGGCGCGCAGGTTACCGGCGTGGATATCGCACCCAACCTCCTCGAGCAGGGTCGCGAGCGGGCCGCCGCCGAGAACCTCACCATCACCTTCGACGAGGGCGACGCTGAGCAATTGCCCTACCCCGACGCCAGCTTCGACACCGTCGTCACCATGTTCGGCGCGATGTTCGCTCCGCGGCCTGCGCTGGTCGCCTCCGAGCTCGCCCGCGTGCTCAAACCCGGCGGCCTGCTCGCTATGGCCAACTGGAACCCCGCCAGCTTCACCGGCCAGATGTTCCGCCTCGGCAGCAAGCACGTCCCGCCGCCTCCGGGCGTTCCGCCCCCCGTCCTCTGGGGCGACGAAGCTACGGTCCGGGAACGCCTCGGCTCTTTCTTCGGCGATATCGAGACGGTGCTGCGGGCCATCGAGTTCAAAATGCCCGTCTCACCCGCCGGCGCCGTCCAGTTCTTCCGCGATTACTTCGGCCCTACCCAGATGGCGTTCAAGCGCCTGGACCCAGCAGGTCAGGCCGCCTTCGCCGCCGACCTCGAAAGCCTGTGGAGCAGCGCCAACACCTCCGGCAATCCCGACCAGACTGTGGTCCTAAACGAGTATCTCGAGGTCACAGCCAAACGCCTCTAAAGAACTCTGGTCAATCCGCGTTTGAGTGTACAGAGCTTCAGTCTCTCGGAAAGACCGATTCGCCCGCTGGATTGGTGAGAGCACGAAAGAGTGGAACGAGAGTATCGACCGAAACATCTCCCATAGTGGCGATCTGGCCCCAGCCGCGATGCTCCAGGTAGGGTGATTCGAACGCGATATGGAAGCCGGCGTCGAGGCAGACTTTGGGGAAAGCGTGCGACGGGAGACGGAAGGTCGTGATGTTGGGTGCGGCAATCTCGCAGGGAGCTAGTGGCGTAAGCGATGTGCGCATCATCTGTTGGCGGACGCAGATGCCGAGCGATGCATAGTGCGCGAAGCGAGCGGCCATGGATTCCGCGTCGGAGTAGTTCTGTTCAAGCGCGGTGCAAAGAGCGAGCAGGGCGGGCGAGGAGATGGTGGATACCGGACCGCAGGTCTCGAGCATGTGGAGAAGATCGAACGAGGGGCAGAGCGGGCGGTCGACCAGAAGGTGTGTGGCACTGCGATTGACGTAGACGAAGCCGATGCCCGCATAGGAACCGATGGACTTGCCGGAGACGCCGCTGGCGAAGAGCAGGGCGTCGCTGGTTGGGATCGTCGATGCGCCGAGGCTGCTGACGCAATCGAGAGCGACGGCACAGCCCGCGCGCTGAGCTTGAGACAGTAGAGTGCCAGCGTCGTTGAGAACGCCAGTGCTGGTTTCGAGGTGGACCGCCCACACCCATGCGGGTTCTCGATCGAGAGCGGACTGCAGAGTTGGAAAGTCCCAAGGCTGTCCCCAATCAGAGCGGATCTCAGTGAAGTTCAGACCGGCGCGGCGGGCTTGATTTGCAATGCGCTCGCCGAACTCGCCGTTCGACAGGATGATGCCTTGGGTGGCGGCGAAAACGGCTTTTAGATTGGCCGCGACGATGTCATTGGCGAGCGTGCCTGCGCCGGGAAATATTGCCACGTCCATGTTCGGGAGCAGACCGCGAAGGAGATTGCGGGTCCGCTCATAGCGGCGGATGAAGTCCGGCGAGCGGTGGGAAATGGGCGGCGAGGCGAAAGCCCGGGCGACCTCGGGATGAATGCAAACAGGGCCGGGCATGAGAGATATGGGCGAACGGTTCAGGGCGCCGCGTTGCCAGTGGCGTTGATGCAGGCTGGCCCGTTGGGTCACGCCGGGTGTAGGGTTGGCGAGATCGGCAACCATGGGTATGAAGCTTGCCGCACCTTCAGGGACGGCCGGCCCGAGGGGTTCGAAGCCGAGCTTGCGGTACATGGGTTCGCGCTCGGTGATGGCTGAGATCAGCAGGTGGGAACCGCGATTGCTGAGGGCGAAGTCGTAAACCTGCCAGAGCAGGCCGGAGAGGACGGTACGGTTGCGCTGGGCCGGATGAATGGCGAGAAGCCGTACTTCGAAAGGGCGCGGAAAGTCCGAGAGCGTTTGGGGGGCGGGCAGGCGGCGGCTGACGGAAAATGCAGGGCCGGAATGAGCGGACACCATGCCGATCACTTTGTCCTGATGGACGGCGATGAAGTAGTGGTTCTGGCTGTCGAGGCGGTCGACGAGGAGGCGGGAGGGGTCGGTGGGGTGCTGCGCGATCTCTTCGGCAAAGATACGGTGATTGAGAGCGTGAATCTGCTGAAACTCGGCTTCCGTCTCGGCTGACTTGAAGAGCACTTGCGTCATGCGGGCATGACCTCCGGTCAGACGGAGTGTATAGGGTTTGCGGGGTCAGGCAAGGCCGGAGTGTACGGAATAAGAAAGTGTCACAATCGCGGAGGTGTTGCGAAGGCTGGTGTGCTAGCGGTTCAGTGATGCCGTGGCAGGCATGGGCGCGGTGTTGCCGGTGGGGGCGGCGCCGGGCTTGGTCTGTGGGGCGTATTTGCTGGCACACTTGGCCTGGAGCTGCGTGGCGTGGAAGACGCCGTCGCGGCCGTAGGTGCCGATGGCGAGGGCCTGGGCGTCGTCCTTGAAGGTGTCGGGAGGCGGTTCGAGGCCCTGGTAGCTGACGCGGAGGGTCTTGCCCTGTTCGAGCAGCGTGAAGGTGGCGTTCGTCCCGACGTGGTTGATGCTGCCGGGCTGCACGTTGCCGGCTACGCGGAGATGACGCGTGTAGGCCTTCTGGCCCATGGCCTGGAGCTCGGTGATGGTGACGTAGTAGCTCTTGTTGTCGCCGGCGGCCGAGATGGCGAGCCAGGCGACGACGCCGATGATGATCAGAGCGGCGACAACGAACTTTGTGGGCTTCGTGTTCTGCACATATCCAGTTTAGCGCGTTGGGTTTTCCGATGCACGGCGGGGGTGGTGGTTCAGATACGGACCGAATCCACTATCCTGACGTAGGTCTCGGATAGACGATTGCGACAAAGGTGTGGCGGAGGACTTTTGAAAAAGGCACTGATCACGGGGGTTACGGGACAGGACGGAGCGTACCTGGCTGAGTTCCTGCTTGCAAAGGGGTATGAGGTGCATGGGATCAAGCGCCGGGCGTCGCTGTTCAACACCGCTCGAATCGATCACATCTATGAAGACCCTCACCATCCCGACCCCAGGTTTTTTCTGCACTACGGCGAGATGACCGATTCCCTCTCGCTAATTCACCTGGTGCAGGAGGTGCAGCCGGACGAGATCTACAACCTGGCGGCACAGTCGCATGTGCAGGTTTCGTTTGAGGAGCCGGAGTATACGGCGGATACGGATGCGATCGGGGTGCTGCGGTTGCTGGAAGCGATCCGGATCCTGGGGATGGAGAAGAAGACGCGGTTTTATCAGGCTTCGACGTCGGAGCTTTATGGGTTGGTGCAGGAGACTCCGCAGCGGGAGACGACACCGTTCTATCCGCGCTCGCCGTATGCGGTGGCGAAGCTGTATGGCTACTGGATCGTGGTGAACTACCGCGAAGCGTATGGGATGTATGCGTGCAACGGCATCATGTTCAATCACGAGTCGCCGCTGAGGGGCGAGACTTTTGTGACGCGCAAGATTACGCGCGGGCTGGCGCGGATCAAGCTTGGTCTTCAGAAGCAGCTGTTCATGGGGAATCTTCATGCGAAACGCGACTGGGGACACGCGCGGGACTACGTCGAGATGCAGTGGCTGATGCTGCAGCAGGAGAAGCCTGAGGACTTCGTGATCGCGACCGGGATGCAGTACTCGGTGCGGGACTTTATCGACCGCTGTGCGGCGCGGCTGGGACTTGAGCTGACGTGGCAGGGCGAGGGCGTCGAGGAGAAGGGTATCGATAAGGACGGCAACGTTGTGGTTGCGGTGGATCCGCGGTATTTCCGGCCGACCGAAGTGGAATCGCTGCTGGGCGATGCGAGCAAGGCGCGCAAGCAGCTTGGATGGACGCCGCGAACAAGTTTCGATGAGCTTGTGGCGGAGATGGTCGATGCCGATCTGACGGCGGCGCAGCGGGATGCGCTGGTCGTTGAACATGGGTACAAGGCGTATGGGATGAGGGAATCCTAGGTCCGACCGAGTGTGAGGAGTTTGAAATGAAGTTGGACGATTGCATCTACATCGCGGGCCACAGGGGGCTTGTTGGGTCGGCGATCCATCGAGAGCTGGTGAAGAAGGGGTACAGGAACTTTGTGCTTCGGACGCGCGAGGAGCTCGACCTGCGCGATGCGGCGGCGGTGGAGAAGATGTTCGATGAGGAGCGGCCGCAGTATGTGTTTCTTGCGGCGGCGAAGGTTGGAGGGATTCTTGCGAACAACAATCAGCCGGCTGAGTTTATTCATGACAACCTGGCGATTCAGGACAGTGTGATCGCGGCGGCCCACAAGACGGGTGTGAAGCGGCTGCTGTTTCTGGGGTCTTCGTGTATTTATCCGAAGCTGGCGCCGCAGCCCATGCCGGAGAGCTGCTTGTTGACGGGGCCGCTGGAGCCTACGAATCGCGCGTATGCGATTGCGAAGATTGCCGGCGTGGAGATGTGCTGGAGTTACAACCGGCAGTATGGAACGAAGTTCCTGGCGGCGATGCCGACCAATCTTTATGGGCCAAACGATAATTTCGACCTGAGTACGTCGCATGTGCTGCCGGCGCTGATTCGTAAAGCGGTGGAGGCGAAGGCCAGCGGCGCGGCGGAGATGACGGTGTGGGGTACAGGGACGCCGCGGCGGGAGCTGTTGTACTCGGATGACATGGCGGATGCGTGCATGTTCCTGATGAATTTGGACGATGGTATCTTCGATGGTTTGCTGAACGAGAGTGAGCCGCCGTTGATCAACATCGGCACCGGTGAGGATGTCACGATTTGCGAACTGGCGGAGATGGTGGCGCGGATCGTCGGGTTCGAGGGAAAGATTGTTTTTGATACGGGCAAGCCGGACGGGACGCCGCGCAAGCTGCTGGACGTGAGTCGTCTGCATGCGCTGGGGTGGAGGCACCGCACCGGTTTGGAGGATGGGATACGTGAGGCGTTGGCGGCTTGGCGGGCAGTGCGCTAGTCGAAGGTGACGTCGAGGGTCATGCGGCGTTCGCTGCTGATGCGGGCTAGTTCGAGGAGGCGGATGACGCGGAAGCCGTCTTCGGCCGGGATGGCTAGTGGGGCGGTGCCGAGGATGGCGTCGCGGACGTTGGCGTAGAACTGGCGGTAGTCGCCGGGCTCGGTGGGATGCGGGGAGCGGCGCAGGTCTGTGGGGTCGTCGGGGTTGGGGGCGACGATGAGGGTGCCCCAGGCGGATTCCGGTTCGGGGAGCCAGGGTTCGGGGGAACCGAGCATGGGCGGTTTCCCGCCGCCGACTAGGGCGGGCTCCTGGGGGTCGACGCCGTGCTTGATGAAGCTGCCGCGCGTGCCATGTACGGTGAAGCGCGGTGCGGGTTCAGCGGCGATCATGGTCGCCTGGCAGGTGTAGCGGAGGTAGCGGTTGTCGGCTGTGCCGCCGTAGTCGAGGACGATGTGGAAGGCGTCTTCGATGGCGGTCTGGTCGCGGTCGGAGCGGACGCTGGCCGTGATGGCTTTTGGGGGGCCGAAGAGGGCGAGCGCCTGGTCGACGAGGTGTGGGCCGAGGTCGAAGAGCATGCCGTTCGATGGGCCGCTGGCCTCCTTCCATGTGCCGGAGCGCTGGAGGGGGCGGAAGCGGTCGAAGTGGGATTCGATAGTGACGACGCGGCCGAGGGTCGACTCGGCGCGCAGCTTGCGGAGAGTGAGGAAGTCGCCGTCGTAGCGGCGGTTGTGGAACGGGGCGAGGACTTTGCCGCTGCGGTCGGCTAGTTCGATCAGCTCGCGCGCCTGCTGCGATGTGGCGGCGAAGGGCTTGTCGATGACGACGTGTTTGCCGGCCTGGAGGGCGCGGTGGGCGAGGTCGAAGTGCGTGTCGTTGGGCGTGCCGACGACGATGAGGTCGATCGCGGGGTCAGCGAAGGCGTCGTCTACGCTGCGGAGAATGCGGGCGGTGGGGTAGGCCGTGGCGGCTTCATCGCCGCTGCGCTGCACGATGGCGCTGAGCTCAAGCCCGGGGACGGCGGAGACGAAGGGGCAATGGAAGACTTTGCCGGCGAGACCGAAGCCGAGGACAGCGGTACGTATGGGAGCGCTCATGGAGGATAGGATACGGGAGTTATTTGCCGTCTGTCTGCCGCGCTATTTGAGGCTCGCTGACGCTGCTTCGACGGTGGGAAAGATGCTGAGGACTTCGTGCACACGGGTGACTTCAAACATGGTCATGACGCGCGGGTTGACCGCGGCGAGGGCCAGGCGGCGGTGATCCTTCTCGGCTGAGACGTAATAGTTGAGCAGGAGGCCGAGGCCGGCGGAGTCCATGTAGGGAACGCTGGTCATGTCGAGGATGAGAGTGGACGGCTTCAGGGAGCGGAGGAAGTCTTGAAAGTCGAAGAGATTGCCGAGAGTGACGGGGCCGTCGAGATGGAGGATGACTTGTCCTTCGGTAGGGCCGTCGATTTGCGTGTACGTCAACTCTCGATCATGCATCTCGCGAGTATAGAGAGTTTATCCGGGCCGACTTGTTAAGGGAACGTGAATTCAGGTCGCGAAGTTGGGCACAACGATGGCGGAAGCGGGTGTCTAAGGCTTCGTCAGGGCCTTCAGATACAGGTAGTAAAACTCAACACCCTGGTAAAACGCCTCGACCCTGATCCGCTCATCCTTGCCATGCGCGCGGTCATCGTCAAAATCGACTCCCATGCCACCGACGCCGTAGCTCGGAATGCCTGCGGCCATCGTATAGATTGAGTCGCTCGCCCCGGCCGACATTGACGGGATCACCGGCATCCCCGGCCACATCTGCGCCGCCACGGCACGCAGCGGCCCGAAAACATCCTCGCGTACAGGAGGCGGCGGCGAGCTCTTGCGGTCTGACCCCATCGCCATTGCGCTGCCCGCATCGGTCACGTACTCGATCTTCAACTGCGTATCCGCGAACAGCGCAATCAGCTTCTGCCGAATCTGCTCCTGCGAATACCCCGGCAGAATCCTGCAATTCACATTCGCCTGTGCCATCGCCGGCAGCGCGTTGGGGGCGTGCCCGCCTTTTAACATCGTCGCCACACAAGTCGTCCGCAGCGTCGCGTTGTCGCCCGGGTCCTTCGAGAACTCCGCCACAGCCTTCATATCCGGCGGCGTGGCCAGCACACCGCGGATCAGCTTCGCGCGCTCCGGCGTCGCGATCTTCTCAGTCGCCGCCAACTCAGCGCGCGTGACCTCGTTTAACTCCATTGGAAAGGGGTTCGCCTCAAGCTTTTCCAACGCATGCATCAGCTCATAGATCGCGTTGTCCGGCCTCGGCTGCGAGCTGTGCCCGCCGCGGTTTGCGGTCGTCAGCCGAAAGTCGGCATACAGCTTTTCGGTCGCTTCGACACCCATCGCGGTCGGCTTTCCGCCACGCAGCTCCACACCACCCGCATCGGGATTGAGCACGAAGTCCGCAGTCATCAGCTCCGGCCGATGCTTCAGCAGCCAGTCCACACCGTTCGACTGGCCACCTTCCTCATCCGCCGTTAGCGCGATCACAATATCGCGCTTAGGCGTCCATCCCTCGCGCTTCAGGCGAATGAAATTCGTAACCAGGTCAGCGTCTTCTTCCTTGATGTCCTGCGTACCGCGCCCGTAGAAGTAGCCCTCCTTCTCAACGAACTCGTACGGATCGGTGGTCCAGTCCTCACGCCGCGCCTCGACGACATCGAGGTGACAGATGATTAGGATGGGCTTCAACCCCGCAGTTCCCCGGTACTTCGCAACGAGGTTCTGCTTGCGGTCATTCGGGCCGGCGAGCACCAGGTCTTCAGCCGGAAAGCCCGCGCCCAACAGCCGCTCACGCATCGCAACAGCCGCCGCGGTCACGCTGCCGTTCGAGTCCTGCGAGTTGATCTCGATTAATTGCTTGAAAATCTCTCGTGACAATGCACGGTCGGCCGCAGGCAACGTGGGAGCCGGACTTTGCCCCGTCGCGGTTCCGCAACTCAACAGCAGCACGCCCGCCGCAAGGCTGGGGCCCATCCATCCGCTAAAACACATACGCTTTTCCTCACGCTTACGAACGAATCGAGAGTCCCAGTGTACCGTCCAGCGCGGAGTGGCTTGCCCCCTCAAATGTGAAGTCGCGCAAATGGTACTGAAAATAGGTGGCCCCGAAGAAGAACGTCATTACGCCCCCCAGCACAATGTGCATGGGAGCCTGGGCCAGCTCGTCTCGCAGAATATATATCGCTGCCAGACGTGTCCCAATGGCGATCAGCACTGCGAGGACCATGAGGACACCGAGGTAAGCAGGATCCAGTTCCACCTTCATTACGATGAAGACCATGGCGACGAAGAAAGCCATGCCGAAGATTGCAGGAAACATACACACGTAAACGATCGCCCATGGCAAAGCCTTAGATTTGCCGAGTACCTTACGCACCCAGTTGGCCTGTACGATCAACCAGATCGGCTCGAATATGCCCCTTGTGATGATGTTCAAAGCCAACACCCAACCCCAGTGAAGGCGTGGTGGATCCGGCAGCGCGCGGCGAGTGGGAGAAAGATTGTCGATATACATGGCGATCACCATAGAGCACGCCCTACGTCGTGACAACTGAAATCCGCACTCTATACTCGAAAAGATGCTCCCCGAAGTAACGCCCGCGATCGAACTCACCCGCGTCTCGCGCGTTTACGGCAACTTCGCCGCCCTTCGAAACCTGTCGCTGGCCATTCCCGCGGGAGCCAGCGTGGTCATCCTTGGTGAAAACGGCGCAGGCAAATCCACGCTGCTGCGCATTATCGCCGGCCTCGTCAGTCCGAGCCACGGCAGCCTCACGCTCTTCGGCGCGCCGGCCCGAGAGCAGTCTCACCGCCTCGCCTACATGAGCCACGAAACCATGCTCTACGACGAGCTCACCGCGCTCGAAAACCTGCACTACTTCGCCGCGCTGCAATCGTCGCCGCAGTCCCTCGCACCCGAAGCCGCGCTCCGCGAAGTAGGCCTCGATCCAGCGATCCCGCGCCGCGTCAGCGAGTACTCGCAGGGCATGAAGCAGCGCGCCTCGCTCGCCCGTGTCCTGCTCACGCAACCTGACCTCCTGCTGCTCGACGAACCCTTCTCCAACCTCGACGTCGCCTCCGCGGGACACATGGTCGAACTACTGCGTAGCTACATCGGGACTGCGTCCAGCACCGGCCAGCCGCGCACGCTGCTCCTCACCACGCACCAGGCCGAGCTCGCACGGCCGCTCGCAAACACCACGCTAACCCTGCAGGCGGGCCAACTCCTCTCGGTGACGGAGGCCACGCGATGAAGTCCGCAAAGCCCACCAAGACCAACGCCGCGCGCCTGCTCGACACGCTCAACATTCCGTACGAGCTGCGCGCCTATGAAGTCGACCCCGACGACCTCACAGCCATTTCCGTAGCGCGCAAGATCGGCATGCCGCTTGAGCAGGTCTTCAAAACCCTGCTCACCCACACCAGCGATGGCGAACAGGTCTTCGCGGTCGTCCCGGGAGACGCCGAGCTTGACCTCAAAAAACTCGCCGCGGCCGCCGGCGCACGCAAAGCCGAGCTTGCCGCGCTGAAGGATGTCGAGCCGCTCACCGGATACATCCGCGGCGGCGTCACCGTTCTGGCCGCGCGCAAGCCTTTCCGCGCCTTCGCTGATGAAACCATCGAGCTCTTCGAGGTCATCTCCATCTCCGCCGGCCTGCGCGGCCTGCAACTCATCCTCGCGCCCGCCGACTACCTCCGCGCGGCCGGAGCCGCACTCGCCGACCTCACCAAGGCGGCGACCGCATGATCTACGCTCGCCACGTCCTCACCCATCTCCGCAAGGATCTCCGCCTGGAGTGGCGCACCAAGGACTCCATCAACGGCATGCTCTTCTTCACGCTGCTGGTCGTGGTCGTCTTCTCGCTGGCGTTCGACCCCACCTCCTATCCCTCCATCGCGCGCCAGATCTCGGGCGGCCTGCTCTGGGTCGGGCTGCTCTTTGCCTCCATGACCGCGCTCAACCAGTCCTGGACCCGCGAGCTCCGCAACCGCGTCCTCGACGCGCACCGTCTCTCGCGTGCGCCCGCCTCGGCCTTCTTCGTCGGCAAATCCCTGGCAAACTTCATCTTCGTCACCGGCGTAGAGATCGTCCTCGCCCCCGTCTTCGCCATCCTCTACAACCTGCATCCACTTGGGCAGGTCTCGCTGCTGCTCATCATTCTTCCGCTCGGCACCTGGGCGCTCGTCGTCAATGGGACCTTCTTCGCCGCTCTCTCTCTCCGCACCCGCAGCCGCGAACTGATGCTCCCGCTCATCCTTTTTCCCATCTCCATGCCGGCCGTTCTCGCCATGATCCAGGCCACCTCGGCCATCATCACCGGCGAAGCTGAACCCGGCTTGTGGGTCCGCATGCTGGTCGCCTACGACGTCATTTTCACCACGCTCTCCGTGCTGTTATTCGATCTCGTCCTGCGTGAGGACTAGGCCCGCCGCGATAAACTAAACGCATCGTGGAAACCGCTGCTACCACCCACTCGCGCCCGGCTAAAACCCATCCATTCGTGTGGATATGGTTTATCGCCACTCTCGGCGTACTCGCCGAAGGCTACCGCCAGGCCATTTTTGTCTCGCCCGCGGAAGCCACCATGGGCGATATCTTCCGCATATTCTTCTACCACGTGCCGAACGCCTCGCTTGCGCTGGTACCGCCGTACATCAACCTGCTCGGCTCCATCGGCTACCTTATGTGGCGCCGCACTAACCCCGCCCGCGCACTCGCCGCCGATGCCCTGGCCATTGCCGCCGCCGAACTTACACTGGTCCTCAGCACCATCGGACTCGTCACCGGCATGCTCTGGGCCCGGCCCATATGGGGCATCTGGTGGACGTGGGACGAGCGCCTCACCACCTACCTTCTCCTCTGGCTGCTCTACGTCAGCTACGTGATGGTCCGCCGCCTGTCGTCCTCCGGCCAGACCTACACGCTGGCGTCCATTCTCTCCATCTTCGCCGCGGTCGACGTCCCCATCACCTTCATGTCCATCCGCTGGTGGCGCACCCAGCATCCAGGCCCCGTCCTTACGGGCGGCAAGGTCGACCACTCCATGCTTCCCGCGGTCTTCTGGAACCTGGCCGGCTGGGGCATGTGGACCGGTCTCGCGCTCTTCCTGCGCTACAAACTCGAGCGCCGCCGCCAACTCGCCGCCGTGCAGAACGAGCTGGCCTTCCTCGCCGACGAACCCGCACCCCACACCGCACAGGAGCCCGTCCGTGGATATTGAAAGCTTCGCCAACGCCCACCCGCTCCGCTACGTCCACCTCGCCTACGCCGTAGTGTGGGGTCTGCACTTCGGCTACGCCGCCTGGGTGGTCAACAAGCTGCGCTCTGAAAAGCCCGACCTCGACGGGCGTTAAACAAAAAAGCAACGAGGCGCCGGTCTTTCGGCGGCCTCGTTGTTCCGAGGAGTCCTGCTGTAACCCGGCCGCTGCATGTGGCTGCCGTGTCATTTATCGAGACACCATTGGCGCGAGGAAAGTTGCGCCACATCAAATAAATTTGTCCATTGCGGCTCCCACCCCGCACCACTACACTCCGAGAAGATGTTTCTTTCCCTGATTCGCCGAAACCGCACGCGGGCTGTCTCCTGCCTCATCGCCCTTCTGCCTCTCGGCCTGGCGAGCTGCCGCCGCTACCAGTTCCCCAAATACCCCGCAAACTTCCGCGAGTACGCCTACGTCACTAACGGCCCTGCGAACACTGTGGCCGTGCTCGACCTCGTTTACCTGCGACAGGACCGGGTGCTGCAGGTGGGCAACAACCCGACCGGCATAGCGATCAACCCTGTGCGCAACGAGGTTTACGCTGTCAACAGCGGCAGCGACTCCGTCTCTGTGATCGACGCAAACCAGAACAAGGTGACGGCGACAATCGGCGTTCACCACCAGCCGTATTTCATCGACGTCGCGCCTGACGGCAAGCGCGCCTACGTTGCCAACTCCGGCTCCAACACAGTCAGCGTGCTCGACCTCGACCACCATCGCGAGATCGCCGTCGCCGCTACAGGTGAACAGCCCGGCCTCGCTCGTGTCTCGCCGGATATGCGTTCGCTGGTCGTGACCAACCGCGGCAGCGGCAGCGTCTCGATCTACTCGATTTCGGACTCGGAAACCCAACCGCTAACGCTCCGCAACGCCTATCCCGGGTGCTCCGGGGCAACCGACGCCGTGATCCTGCCTGATTCGTCGAAGGCATTTATCGCCTGCTCGGGTGCGCAGAAGGTGATGGCGATCTGGCTCGCGGCGGCGCCGGACTCCTGGCGCGGCAAGCAGGATTCCACGCTGCTGCAGGACCACCTGCTCGCGCTGCTGGACGTCGGCAATACGCCCACGCATCTCGCCCTCAAACCCGATGGCGGCGAGATCTTCGTCACCAACTTCGGCTCCGACAGCATCTCCGAGATATCTACGTGGACCAACGAAGTCGGCGGCACCTACGTCATCGGCACCAAGCCTACACGCGCGGTCATTAGCCGCGATAACAGCAGCCTATGGGTCACCAACTTCGGCGCCGAAGCCGCCAGCCTCTACAGCATCGACGACGGCAAGCCCGTCGCGAGCGTCCGCACCGGTGCGGGCCCAGATGCTATTGCGCTCGATGCCGATGAGCACCTGCTCCTCGTCGCCAACTCCGGTACGGGCGACGTCGCCGTCATCCGCACCCAGGGCGCGAACCCAGAGCTCGTCACCATGCTCCCCGCCGGCGGTCACCCTAACGACATCGCCATCAAGACCTTCACGGCGAAGTAGCCGCTACTCCGCGCGCAGGTCCGACTGGCGCGCCTCGCGCAAGGCCTGCCGCGTAGCCGACACATACGCCCCCGCCAGCAACAATAGCCCGGAAACAAACGCCCACATCATCAGGCTTACCGACACGTCGAACGCTCCATAGACCGAGTGAAAGTCCAGATGCGGCAGCGCGAAGATGTACACATACTTCGCGGCAGTCCAGATGCCACCCATTACGATCGCCGTCGGCAGCACCGCGCGTAGTGGAATTTTGCGATTCGGCAGGCCCCAGTAAATGAGGAAGAACAGCCCTACGCTCGCCGCCAGCGCGCATATCTGCAGAAACGCATGCGCGAGGAAGTTGAAAACGAAGTTGTCGGTATGGCCGAAGAACATCCATCCCAGCAGAGTGCGTTGCGCCGCTGTCAGTGCAACCGAAGTCATCGCCAGCAGACCCACACCGACCGCCAATCCAATCGAGACAATCTGGTTCTGCAGGTACGAGCGATTTTTCTTCACGCCCCACACACTGTTCAGCGCCACTTCCAGCGGCAGAAAGACGCCTGTCGTCGTCACCAGCAGCATCACAAGCGAAAAAATCTTCGTGCCCGCGTGCGAGTGCGCCAGCGCCTTCATGTTGCGCATCACGAACTCCTGGTGGTTAGGCAGGAAGTTGCTGATCATGTCGCCGACAACGTCAGCCATTTTCTCGGAGTGAAACACTTTCTCTGAAAGCGTCAGCAGCAGGACGATGAACGGGAACAGCGACAGGATCACCTGCGCCGCCACGCTGAACGCATAGGTGTGGACCTCGGTCTTCATCATGTACCGGCCCAGCGCGAGTACCTGCGCCCATGTGCCGGCCTCGTCGACACGCACGGCATACTCGGCCGCCATGGTCGGCTTCACACCCTCTTGGCCCGCATCCGGCTGAACGCCGCGCTCTACCCGGGTCTGTTCGTCTGTCATGCCAACAGTCTACTTTGAGCCCAACTTGTTGCCTGGAACCCGCAAGTCGTAACTCGTCACAAAACCTACGCTAGGTCGCACCTTCACTCAGTTTCCGCAGCGCCCACTCAGCAGCCTCCACCAGCACCGAGTCTTCACCTGAAGCCCACTCCTTCAACTGACCCGCGAACTCCCGCTCGCCGCTGTTCCCCATCGCAATCGCTACATTCCGCAGCAGCCGCTTCCTTCCCGTGCGCTCCAGCGGCGAGCCGCGAAAGAGCCGGTTGAACGCCGGTCCATCCAGTCCCGCGAGCCACGCCAGGCTCGGATTCACCAGCTCACCGCGAGCGGGCAACGCACCCTCGCGCGCCACGGGAGCGCGGCCGTTCCACGGGCAAACATCCTGACAGATGTCGCACCCAAAAACCTGCCGCCCCATCTTCTCGCGCAGATCCTCGGCGATGCTTCCCTTCTTCTCGATGGTCAGGTAAGCAATGCACCGCGAAGCATCCATCTGCCGCGGGGCGATCAAGGCATCCGTCGGACATGCATCGATGCACCGCGTACACGAGCCGCACCGGTCAGCCGCCGGCAGCGTCCACGCCTCCGGCTCCATGGGCACCGACGTCACAATCACGCCAAGTAGCAGCCACGACCCCATCTCCTGGTTCAGCACGCACGTGTTCTTGCCGATCCAGCCGACGCACGCCCGTTGCGCATACTCGCGCTCCACAATCGGTCCCGTATCGACGTAGCATCGTGTCTGGCACTGCTCGCCGAAGCGCTCCTTCAACTCCGCTTCAACCTGCCTCAGCCGTGGCAGCAGCACATCGTGATAGTCCGCGCCCTTGCCGTCTTCCCTTCCGCTCCAGGCATAGCGCGCAATCCACCCCGCATCCTTCTCCGCCGCGTCAATCGACCGCGGAGCATCCGCGTTGTAGTTCACCGCGCACACCACCACCGAGCGCGCCCACGGCATCGCGCGCCGTAAATCTCCACGGAGCATTTCACCCGAATCGTCCGCGCGCTTCAGCCACTCCATTTCGCCGGAGTGCCCCGCCGCGATCCACTCCGCGAACCTTCGACGCGCCTCTTCCGCCGCTTCTGTATCCGACTCCGGAACGCCGGCTACCCCCGCAAGGTCGAACCCTGCCGCGCGCGCTCTCTCCTCCACCCACTCCCGCAGTTCGCGCGTAAACGTCATGCCTTCATTCTAGAAAGGTCGCGGGCAGAAAAATACGCACGAGCGGCTTTCTCTGTAGTCCCCACAGAAAATGCCGCTCGTGCGCGACGAACTCGCTTCCTTTGCTCCAGCAAACTCACGGAGCAGATTGCGAGAAAGTTGCTTGCACCGCCGCCACAGACGGCGTCCCACCAGCACCCCAACATCGGCCGAACCCAACCACCCCGGGAACGCGCATGCGAATCTTCCAGCTAAGCGGAAGGCGGGCGGCCACCTTTAGAGCAGCCGCCCTCCGAGTCTCGAGTCACCGGACTGCCTGCATTGTGGTGCGCAATTCGTCCGTATTACCAACCGCGAAATTCTTTTTCTGCAATTTCATCCCGCCCCCGGTTCCTGCCGGCCCCCATGTATCCTGAATCCACCACAAAGGAGCGACTCCTCACCGCAGCAAGAAATGTGGACCACGCGACATGCAAGACAACTGCACTTCTTTTGACTCTTCAAAACGCCTCGTTCGGCCCCGCTGGCTGGCCATTCTTTTCGCAATCAGCTTTTTGCAGACCCTCTCGGCCCAGCAACCTAAGCCTGCAGCCTACACGGACGCCGAAAAATCCTTCGCCGCCGAGATCATCGCGCAGCCGCTCGAAGGTGCCCTCAAGACCATCGGGACCGCAGACACCTCGCGGATCACCGAGGGTCTCTACACCGCGATGCACGACGCCGGTAACCAGACGTACGTTCGCGACGCTCATCAGTCCATCATCATCTTTGAGGAAGCCGAGGCGGTCGCCACGCGCGCCGGTCTGCCCATTCAGGCCGCGGAAGCGCGCAGCCTGCGGGCCAGCGGGCTCGTCGCGGATGGGGAGCCCACCGAGGCCATAGCCGCCTACGACCAGGCCCTCGCGATGCTTGAGGCCGCGCACGCTCCGCCGAAGCGCATCGCTTCCCTATATCTGAGCCGCTCCAGCGCTCGCGAACATCTCGGCGATATCGACGGCGATATCGCCGACGCCAACGAAGCTCTACGTATCAATCAGCAGCTCGGCGACGAGGTCGGCCTAGCCCGCGTCCAGAATGCGCTCGGCAACGCCTTCGCCAGCCAGGGAGACTTCAACGCCGCGCAGATTGCGTTCGAAGAAGCGCTGCGCCTTGCCCGTGCGCACGGTGAGAAGCTCGGCGAAGCTTTCATCCTTAACAATCTCTCCATGGTCTACTCGCGCCAGGGGGATTTAGCTGCCGCGGTCCGCTTCTGTGAGGACAGCCTGAAGATCAAACGCGCAGCCGGCAATAAGCTGGATTTCGCCACTTCGCTCATCAATCTTGCCAACTACTACCATCTCGCCAACCGGGAAAAAGATGCCAATCGCGTCCTCCTCGAAGCTGCCCAGATTGGTCGCGACACTAACCGCAAGCTCATCACGTCGAAGGCCTTGGCCGAGATGGGTATCTTCGAACTCGATGACCACAACCCCGAAGCCGCACTCAAACTTCTACTCCAGGCGGACGACGGCAGTGAAGACCTCCTGGGCCATATCGCGAACCTCAACAAGACCGCCGAGGCGCACTCTGCGCTGCACCGGTACGATCTTGCTCTGAAGGCCAGTTCTGAAGCCAGCGACCTCGCACGCAATGCCGGCATGGTGGATCAGCTCTCCACCGGCGCGTTCTACAAGGGACAAGCGAACATGGCGCTGGGCCGCATCAGCGACGCCCGTCGCGCCTACCAGGAGTCCATCAGCGCCGTCGAGCAGTTGCGCGGCAACATCGCCGGCGGCACTCGCGAGCGCCAGATGTTCCTCTCGCAGCGTACCGACCCATACCGCATGCTCGCTGCTCTCGACGCGCGCGAGGGTGACTGGGCCGCTGCACTCGACAATTCCGAAAAGGCAAAGGGCCGTGTCCTGCTCGACGTCTACGCCGGCGACCGCACGACTGGCGGCTCCCTGCTGACGCCCGCAGAGCGCGGCGAAGAAACGCGGCTCCAGGGCCGAATCCTCTCGCTCGACGCGCGGCACTCGCATGCACCGACGCCCACCACCGGCCAGCTCACCGCCGATGCGAATCTCACAATAGCTCGCGCCGACCTCGATACCTTCCGTCAGAAGCTCTACATCGATCACCCTGAGCTCCGGCTGCGCCGCGCGGAGTTCGGTGCACTCACTCCCGCGGAAATGCAGTCACTGGTCCCCGACCGCACTTCCGCCTTGCTTGAATACGAGCTCACACCGCGCGGCAATTTCGTCTTCGTTATCACGCGCGGTCCGCGCAATACCGCGGCGATTCAGGGGTACAAACTGCGCGTCTCGCAGGCGCAGCTCGCCGTTCACGTCCGCCTCTATCACGATCAGCTCGCGTCGCGGGATCCCGGCTTCGCCACCGAATCGCGATGGCTCTACGCCGGGTTACTTCAACCCGCACATCTGGCTTTGAAGGGCAAGACCTCTATCACCATCGTCCCCGACGGCGTGCTGTGGCACGTTCCCTTCCAGTCACTCCTGCAGCCTGATGGGACATACTTTGTCGAAAGCGCGGCAATCAACTACATCCCGTCGCTGGCTGTGCTCCAGGCGCTGAAGTCCACACCCGCCCCGCATCACCAGTCCCGCACGCTGCTTGCAATCGGTAACCCCAGCGGTGACGCCCCAGACCAGGCGAGCGAAACGCAAGCACTCGAAACGCTTTACGGCAGGGGACGCAGCAAGCTCCTGTCCGGCAAGGCCGCCACACTTGCCCAATTCCGCCTAAGCTCCGCCTCGTACGACGTCGTGCACGTTGCCGCGCATGGCATCTTCGACGACCACGATCCCATGTCGTCGCACATGCTCCTTGCCTCCGCGACCTCGCGGCCGCGCGACGGTTGGCTCCAGGCTCGCGACCTTGAAGACATGAAGCTCCACGCTGATCTAGTTGTGCTCTCCGGCTGCGAAACCGGCCAGGGTGCGTTCGAAGACGGAGAAGGCCTCGTCGGCATGAGTTGGGCCGCGCTCGCCGCCGGAGCTCGCGGCACCATCGCCAGCGCATGGCGCGTCGAAGCCCAGAGCACCACCGAGATGATGCTCTCCTTCCACACGGACATGCTGCACGGCACCCGAAAGTCCGAGGCTCTGCGTCGCGCCGAGATCAAGCTCATCCACAACGACAAATTTCGCCACCCTTTCTACTGGGCAGCCTTCGATCTGATGGGCGACGGCGCCTGACCTTACCTCCCCAGTTGCACCGTTCCATTCAGCGCGATGGCCGCGGAGCTGCCGCCCACCTGCACCTTGTACTCTCCCGGCACAAGCTGCCAGCCGTCCGCCTTCTCATCAAAAATGGAGATGTACGCCGGATCGAGCTTCAGCGTCACAGTCTTGCTCTGCCCCGGTTCCAGGCGCACACGCTCCCAGCCGGCCAGCCGTTCAAACGGCTCCTGCGCGGCCTCTGGCAAACGCACATACATCTGAGGGACATCGCTGCCGGCCGCCTTGCCCGTATTCGTCACCTCGAACTGCACAGTCTTCGCGGCCGCATCAATATGCAGCTTCGAGTACTTGAACGTTGTGTATGAAAGTCCGTGGCCGAACGCAAACAACGGCTCCCGCTTTTTAACCTCGTACCAGCGATACCCAACTGCGAGACCGTCGTTATAAATCACGTCGGCACCCGCCCCTCTGCGCGGACGACCGTCATCATCGGCCAGGTGTTTCTCCGCCTGCCCGACGATCACGGGATTCGGCAGGTCCGCCACGTTCTTCGCAAAAGTAATCGGCAGCTTGCCCGAAGGATTCACCACGCCGAGCAGCAGATCGGCAATCGCCTCTCCGCCACCGATGCCCGGATACCATGCCGCCATCACAGCCCGAGCATTGCCAATCCACGGCATTGTCACTGGCCCACCCGTCTCCAGCACTACAACTGTGTGCGGATTAGCTGCTCCAACCGCGGCTATCAGAGCGTCCTGATCGTCAGGCAGCGACAACGTTGCAGCGTCCGAACCCTCGCTCATAAACTCCGTCGCAAAGACGATCGCCACATCGCTTGATCGTGCCAGCTCCGCCGCTTCCGAAACGTTCGCTCCAGAGACGTAATGCACATCCAGCCCGGGCGCGAGCTTCTGTATTGCCTTCATCGGCGACGACGGGAAGTACACCGGCTTGCCCCAATGCGTGGCGCCGTCAGCGGGGTCGATGGCGTTGCCGCCTGGTGCATCCACCTGCGCCGAGCCGCCACCCGAAAGGACGCCAACATCCGCATGTCCTCCAATGATGGCGAGACGGTGCAGAGAGCCGGCCTTCAGCGGCAGCGCGTTCTGATCGTTCTTCAAGAGCACAATGCTTTCCTCTGCAATGTGCCGCGCGTCGTCGCGTCCTTTGAACGGATCGACAACGCGACGAAGCGGCGGATGGTCCACCACACCTGCGGCAAACATACTCCGCAAGATGCGGTGGTCCATATCGTTCAGGCGATCCATCGACACTTTACCGTCAGCGATCGCCTTGCGCAGCCCATCGCCGAAGTAGTCACTGCCCGGCATCTCCTGGTCGAGCCCCGCATTCGCGGCCTTCACCGTGCTGTGGGTCGCCTCCCAGTCCGAAAGCACCCATCCCTTGAAGCCCCAATCCTTCTTCAGCACCTGATTAAGTAGATAGTCGTTCTCGCAGGCCCAGTCACCGTTCACCTTGTTGTACGAGCACATCACGCCCGCCGGCTGCGCCATCTTGATTGCAATCTCGAATGCCAGCAGGTCGGTCTCACGCATTGTGCGCTTATCCATCACAACGTTCACGCTGTTGCGTCCCGTCTCCTGATCGTTAAGCGCATAGTGCTTGATGTCGCCCATCACATGCTGCGACTGCACGCCCATCGCCAGTTGACCAACGATGTTTCCGGCCAGCACAGGGTCTTCCCCGGCATATTCAAAGTTGCGTCCGTTGCGCGGTTCGCGGGTCAGATCGACGCCGCCGCCGATGGACATGTTGAAGCCCTGCGCGCGCAACTCCCGCCCAATCACCTGCCCGTAGAGATTAGCGGCCTCGGTATCCCAGGTGGCCGCAAGCCCGAGCGCCGAGGGCAGCAGTGTGGCATAACGGCTGTCGTAGGCCGACATCCGGACACCCACGGCGGAGTCTGCGAGGTCGATCTTCGGAATCCCCAACCGTGGAATAGCTGGAACGAAACCCGCTCCGTGATTATCCTCGGCAGGCACTGGATCCCCTTCCCGCAATACGCCCCAGCCGACTCCATGCACCAATTGCAGCTTCTCGTCCAGCGTCATTTGCTCTATTACAAGGTCAGCCCGCCGGTCCGGGGAGAGCGCGGTATCCTTCCACGGGGCGTTGGCAGGAGCGGTCTGCGCAAAGCACTCAACAGCTGAGAACGAGCAAAAAAACGCAAGCGCTAAAAATAGCTTCGAAACAGTATTCCCAGTCACGATCAAGGACTCCACGCGTATTCGCGATTTAAATTCAGGTACGGCGCCTGGGCGCCGAAGGAGTCCACTCTACATTGGACGGAGTGCGAATTGGAAGAAATAAATCGATTAAGTGATGGTGTCCGCCATTGGGTTCCACATCGTCCAACTGTTTGGACGCTCGGGGTTGATGGATCTAAGCCAGCCGCGGCAGGAGGACTTCTACCTGCAGACCCGGCGGCTCGACGTTCCGGGCGCGGATCCTTCCCCCGTGAATCCGGATGACCCGTTCGGCGATGGCCAGGCCGAGACCAGTTCCGCCCGATTCGCGATCACGGGCTTCTGCTGCACGATAGAACGGTTGGAAGATAGAAACGAGTTCAGATTCGGAAACGCCGGGGCCATAGTCGCGGACCTTGAGGCAGACCGCCGGTGCAGACATATCGGACATCGTCTCCGGTTCCAGTGAAACCTCGATCACCGAACCGGACGCGGTATAACGGACCGCATTGCGAACGACATTTTCAATCGCGCTGCCCAGTAGATCTGTATTTCCCCGGACGAAGTATTGCTCACCTGCCACGAACATGACGCGGCAATCTCGCTGACGCGATTCGAAGTCAGCGTTGCTGACTATCTGGGATACAAGCTCTGTCAGATCCAGAGACATCATGGGAACGGGCGCGGTGGGCGTGTCAAGACGGGCAAGGGTGAGCAGGCGTCCGATCATCTCGTCTAGAAGCCCGAGGTCCTGCTGCATGTGATGGAACGCTGGATCATCGCCCTTTCTTTCGCGTCCCAGATCGAGTGCCACATTCAGCCGCGCTAAAGGCGAACGCAGCTCATGCGACATATCGGAAATAAGTTGTCGTTGCTTCGAAACCAGCTCTTGAATGCGAGAAGCCATAGCGTTGAAGTCGTGTACGAGGTCTCCTATTTCATCGCTGCGGCGCTCTATTGCCGCGGCGGCACGCGCGCTCAGGTCGCCAGCGGCGAGTTCTTGCGACGCTTCGCGCAGCTGGAGGATCGGTGTGGTGAGATACCGCGTGAGCAGATAACAGATCAATCCCGAGACGAGAAATGCGACGCTCCACTGTAGCGCGAACGCGGCCCGATTTATGCCGAGCGCTGCACGAGGTCCCGCTGGCAGTTCAGTAGCGAAAATATATTCGCGACCACTCTCACCTTGCACTGCCAAAGCGACGCGAGCGATCCCATACCGCATGTTGAAGTCGTATGTCTTTGAGGCCGACACCTCCGAGGTCATGCTCTGGAAGCTCTCGCAGGCAGTACCGGCGACCTGTCCTCCGGCTCTATTGAAGAGGCAGGCGCGCATATGAGTTTCCCGCTCCATCCGCTCGATGTAAGCCGATGCTGCCGGGAAACCATGTCGCTCTGCTTCTTCGACTGCGATCGCACCTGAATAACGTGCCGTGTCCACCAAAGTCGCATGCCATCGGGAGGGCACGCTTCGCGGCTGGAGAATGAACGTAAGGACAAGCGCAATACCAGTGGCGATGACCGTTGCCCAGAACCAGAGGAAGATTTTCAGGAAGAGGCTGCCTGCGGTGAGCTTCATTTCGCCTCCAGTCGCGCCACCAGGAGGTAACCGCTGCCTCGCACAGCCTTGATCCTGTCGCCACCCTGCGCTGTTGCCAGCTTGCGGCGCAAATTACTGACGTGCACATCGATCACACGATCGAATGGACCCAACTTACGGCCTAGCACAGTCTCGGTGAGATGCTCACGCGTAAGGATGTGCCCGGCATCACGAAGAAGAGTCTCCAACAGCGTGAACTCTACGCTGGTTAGGTTGACCGGCAATTCGTTCAGCCATACTTCACGCGCTGCAGGATCGAGTCGTAGGTCACCTACGACCAGCGGTGCAGCCACGCTCGCAGCTTGAACGCTGCGGCGCAGAATGGCGCGAATGCGGGCGATAAGCTCGCGTGGATTGAATGGCTTGGGAACGTAGTCGTCGGCGCCGATCTCGAGGCCAAGGATCCGATCGACGTCTTCTCCGCGCGCCGTCAGAATGAGCACTGGAACGGGAGATTGCGCGCGCAAGCGCCGCAGAACATCAAGGCCGCTCATGCCCGGGAGCATCAGGTCGAGTACGACAAGAGCATGCTCCATTGAGAGAGCGCGCTCGAGGCCGCGTAATCCGTCGTGGACGGCTTCGATCACAAAACCTTCCGTGCCCAGACGCTCAGCTAGCAGCCCGCACAGCTCGACATCATCATCGACGATGAGGACCCGATCCATTCTTTGCGGCAACGCCTCCGCCTCGATACTAGACCACGCCTCTTTCGCCGAAACAGCCTTTACAAAACTTTACTTTGCTTGACCAATCTTTATCGCGTACGCGATGCAGCAGTGCTGAAATCGAGATGTCAAAGAGGCCGCTAAAGATCAGCAGCGGTCTACACCACCGAACACAGGATGGAGTCGTGAAGATGAGTGTCGCCAACAATCCGTCTCACTATCCAGAACAGGCGCACAGGCGTGGAACTCCGCTGTGGCTGCTTTCAGGCTTCTGGATCAGCGTAGTGATCGCAGTGGCCGTGGTTGTGCGGCGGCTCGTTGCGCTTGCACATGCGTCGAAGGCGGGTCCGCGGCAGATGGTCGCACTGGACGCGGCATTTGCATCGCACACTGCCCTGACGTTGGCGCACATCGTTCCGGCAATGGCATTCGTCCTGCTGATCCCATTTGTATTTCTGCGTCGCACCGGCGCTGCGTGGGCAGAGCGCCTCCTGTTTCCGCTTGGAGCGGTGGTTGGAATGACTGCCTTTGCGATGAGTGCCTATTCCATTGGTGGATGGATAGAGCGGTCTGCGGTCTATTTCTTCAATAGCCTCTTTCTGTTTTCATTAGCGCGGAGCTATCAATACCTGCGGTCCGGCGAACGTTGGATGAAGCGGCGATGGATGACTCGCGCAGTCGGGATACTCCTTGGAATCGCGACAACCCGGCCGGTGATGGCTGTCTTTTTCGCTACCAGCGCGCGGACACATCTTGAACCCAGGCAGTTCTTCGGCATCGCGTTCTGGATCGGGTTTTCGATCAACACGATTGCGGTAGAGCTCTGGCTGCATTCCAGGCAACGTAAATCTCAAACAGAAAGGATGGCTGCGCATTCGGAGATTGCATTGTGAGCCGATGCGCGCCGGAGAAGACCATGACTGCGAAGATCGCCTTACGCTCGGGAGTACTGTGCGCGATTCTCCTATTGTTGACCACTGGTCCTTTGTTCGCCCAGATGACACCGACGCAGCAGCTTGCGCAGGCATTCGTGCTGGAGAAAGAAGGTAAGCCGGCATTAGTCATCGCTGAGCTACGGCCCCTTCTGGATTCCGATTCACTGGATACAGCAGGCGCCGGCAAAGCCTGGAACATCCTCGGACTGGCTTATCGAGACCAGGGAGAGTTTTCGATGTCTCGTCACGCCTTTGAAGAGTCTCTTCACATCCTGGAGCGCTTGCCTGACAATCTCCGTGACTATGCAATGGCGCTGGACGACTTTGGCGGACTGTATCTCGCCACGGCTCAGTATGAACCTGCGGAGAAGCTGAAGACCAAGGCGCTGGATCTCTACGAGAAGATCGACGATCACGGGGGCATGGTACGGGCCTCCTGCGATCTTGCGGCGATTGCCTTCGGGCAGAAGAAGGGAGGCAGCGGCAGCAACTATCTGAGGCGAGCTGTAAAAGAGGAGCGCACGGCGAAAGACCTTGACGACGACGACCGTGCCGCGATCGCCTCACTGCAGGGATGGGAAGCGCTGTTTCATGGCGATTTCGTCGTGGGCGTGGCGAGATACCGGCAGGCTCTCGAACTGTGGAGGAAGCTGCACGGTGAACAGCATCCTTATACGGGATGGGGCCACCTGCTTCTGGGTGACGCCGATGCTGCAGCCGGCGAGTGGGACGCTGCACTGGGAGAAGTGAGACAGAGCATATCCATCCTCGACCACGCATTAGGCCGCCAGAACCCGCGATACCTGTTGGCAGAGATGGCGTATTCCCGTGTACTCGATGCGACTGGCTCGCACTCGGAGGCAGCACAAATAAAGGCTGTGGCAGAACCGCTCCTGGCTGATATCTACCGCAGGCAGTGTGCTGGGTGCTCCATTAGCGCAGCAGCGTTTCGCTGACGGACCCGGCAACCACCCGTATATATGCCGTCCCGGCGCTCATGCCATTGGCCGAGCAGATACCATGAGTGGTGTTTAGAGCGGGAGTTTCCAGATGCGTTTTGTTTCGTTGCGTCAATTCGTTCAGGCTTCGATGTTTGCAACCGCGCTTTTTGCGGCGAGGCCGGCTTGTTCCATGCCTGTGCACCTGCGCACCGAACAGATGACGAGCCCGTTGGGCATTGACGTCGAGAAGCCCGTCTTTTCATGGCAAAGCAATGCCACCGCAACAGACTGGATGCAGAGCGCCTATGACGTCATGGTGGCGACAGATGCGAGTTTGTTGTCCCGAGGAAAGCCGGATGTGTGGGACTCCGGCAGGATTCCAAGCTCCGATTCAGTCAACATTGCATACGGCGGACCGGCTTTACGGTCGCAGCAAAGGTACTTTTGGGCCGTGCGCACATGGGACACTCACGGCTCACGAAGCACCTCTGGCACAGCCTGGTTCGAGACAGGCTTATTGAAAGCGTCCGACTGGAAAGCGGAGTGGATCAGGCGCTCCGATCCGGTGGCAGATCAGGAACTCGCCGCCGTTCGCTGGATATGGATCGCCGGCTCGAGCGTAGAACACATGCCCGACAAGATGGCCGCGGAGTTTCAGTACAAGTTGCATCTGGATGCAGAGCCTGCCCGCGCCACGTTGCACGTCATAGCCCGCGCGGCGTTCGTCGCGAAAGTAAATGGCAAGCTGACAGGTGAGCATACTGGATGGAATTCCTTCGATCGTGAAGAGATTCGCACTGCGCTGAAGTTCGGCCCCGGGTCCCGCGGCGACAACGAGATCTCCATAGCGGTAACGGCACCGGACGACGACGCGCAGACCGCTGGCGTATTTGCCGGGCTCGCGGCCACTCTTCGGATCACGGGTCAGGACGGGGTCGAACGCCGCATTGTCAGTGACCCCAGCTGGATGGCAGGACCGAAGGGCGGTGCTTTGAAACCGGCCGTAGTGGCAGGTGATATCTCTGCTCCGTTCTTCGGGAAGAAGAACACGACTGCCACCCGAAACCCAAGCCGTATATCAACGGATGCTTCCCTGCTTCGCAAAGACTTTGCGGTCGCCGGTAAACTTCGCTCCGCGCGCCTGGTCATCACGGCGCTCGGAGCTTATCGCGCGTACATCAACGGCAAGGCGATCGCGCCGCAGAACATACTGGACCCCGGATTTACCGACTTTGACAAGCGCGTGCTTTACCAGACCTACGATGTGACTTCTATGCTGGCGGAGGGGAATAACGCCATCGGAGCGGAACTAGCCGGAGGATGGCATGGCTCACCGCTGCTCTGGCTGGGCACCCGTTACTTCGATGGGCCCGACGCCCTGCGCGCGCAGTTGGACATCACGTTCGCAGACGGCTCACACAAAGTCATATCCACAGACAGCACATGGAAGACCGCCGCAGCGCCCGTACTCTCAGCGGAGATATACGGCGGCGAGGCCTACGATGCACGCCTGGAATCGCCCGGATGGAATACCGCAACATTCCGCGCCGTAGGTTGGACCGACGCTGTTGCCGTGAACGTGCCAGCCGGCGTGAACCTAACCTCGCAGCCTGACCTCTCCATCTCTCGGAGCACAACGCTGCATCCGGCCGGAATGAGTCCAGCCAATGCCGCGCATCCCGTCGTATTCGATATGGGACAGAACATGGTTGGCAGCATCGCCCTGCACGTGCGAGGACCGCGCGGCACCGTGGTCCAACTACGCTATGCGGAGCGGTTGAATCCAGACGGAAGCATCTATACAGAGAACCTTCGCAACGCGACCGCGACCGATACCTATACATTGTCCGGCCGCGGCGACGAAACCTATTCGCCCGCATTCACCTTCCATGGCTTCCGCTACGTTGAGGTTTCGGGCTATCCATCGACACCGACCACCGCGAGCATCGATGGCCTTGTCTACAACAGCTTGCCCGAAACGCCATCGGTCGCATTCGAGAGTTCCAGCGAGCTCCTGAACAGCATGGGCAAACTGGGCTTCTGGGGGCAGCGTGGCAACTTCGTTTCTATACCGACCGATTGCCCTCAGCGCGACGAACGCATGGGATGGATGGGCGATGCGGGCGTGTTCTGGCGCACGGGGACGTACAACTTCGATATCGTCAGCTTCACGCACAAGTTCATGATGGACATTGACGATGCGCAAACGGCCAGCGGATCGTTCACCGACATCGCGCCCGATCTTCTACAACGTGAAGAAGGCGCGCCCGGCTGGGCGGATGCGGGGGTCCTGGTGCCATATGCCGCCTGGCAGCAATACGGCGACACGGCCTTGCTCGAACGGTCATGGCCGCAGATGCAGCGGTTCATGGACTTCATACTCAAGACCAACCCCGACTACCTGCGCCGCAATCATCTCGGTGCAAATTACGCCGACTGGCTGGCCCCCGATGAGCGCACACCGAAGGATCTGATTGCAACGGCATACTGGGCACTCATCGCACGCGACATGCAGGATATGGCTACGGCTCTCCATCGTTCTGCAGATGCTGCCAAATACCAAGCGCTGTACGAGCATGTCGCCGAGGCGTATCGCAAAGCCTACGTTCATCCCGACGGTTCCGTCGCGGGCAACACGCAAACAGCGTACGTCGTCACGCTCTATGCGGGCATCGCTCCGGAAAACCAGCGAGCCACAATGACGGCGTTGCTCGTGAAGGACATCGAATCGCACGGCTATCACCTCACCACGGGCTTTCTCGGAACGCCGTTCCTGATGTTCGTGCTCGACGACAACCATCGCGCAGACGTCGCCTACAAGCTACTGCTGCAGGACACATATCCCTCATGGGGCTACATGGTGCGCAAGGACGCAACCACCTGGTGGGAGCGGTGGAACGGAGATACGGGCGATCCCCGGATGAATTCGTATAACCACTACGCGTTTGGGTCCGTAATGGCATGGGTCTTCCGTCGCGTCGCCGGTATCGATACAGACGCGTCGGGTCCCGGCTTCCACCATTTGACGATCAAGCCCCAGTTCGACGCTTCCCTTCCGCGTATGCATACGGAGTTCGAGTCCGTATATGGTCAGGTCATCACCAACTGGGACGGCGCCAGCAGGCACTTCGATGTGCGGTTGCCTGCCAATACGAGGGCGACAGTGATACTGCCCGACGGGAAGAGAGAAGAGATCGGCAGCGGCGCCCACTCCTATCTGGTCCAGTGAGGCTATCGCCCGACGCCGGCTTTGATCAAGGCATCGGCCCAGATGCCGTAGCCCGCATCGCTCGGATGTGTGCCGTCTGGCATCATTGTCCTGGGCAGCGTGCCGTCTTGTGCGAGGAACTCATTGCCGATGTCGAGATAAATCACAGAGGCATCCTGCGCGAAGCGCTGCTTCAACAGCCGGTTTGTCTCCGTTATCAGCTCGCGCAGGCTGGTATTGGGCTGAACGTTGCGAGGAAAAATCCCCATCACCACGAGGCGACTCGCGGGTGCGCGTTGTCGGATTTCATCACGGATGGCTCCGATGCCCGCAACCACTTCTGCTGGCGTATTGGCCCGCGCATTCTTTGACGCTGTGAGATTGTTCGTACCGATGTTCAATACAATCCACCGCGGGTCGAGCCCATCGAGCTCGCCCTGTCGAAGGCGCCACAGGACGTTCTGAGTGCGATCCCATCCGAATCCCATGTTGATGACGGGTAGGTCTCCGAAGAGGTGACTCCATGCAGATGGCGCATTCACCCTGATGCCTGCGGGCATACCACCCCAGAAGTGAGTGATGGAGTCTCCGATCATCACGACCTGCGGCTTTACACGCTTTTGAATTTCCAGTTCCGCATGATGCCTCGCGTACCAGTCGTAAGAGTCTTGTTCGAGCATGGGAACCGGAATGGAGGCAGTGTTGATATCCGTCATCGCGTTCAGGTCTTCGCGAGGCGCGTCTCCCATAAGTTTCGCCAGGGTCGGCTCGATGGCTTCAGCCATCATGCGCTGGCCGTGAGTATCCGGGTGCAGCGCTCCAAGGTGCTCCGGTAACCGCGGATCATAGAAGATCGCAGAGTTGAGCACACCATCCCGGTAGAAGATGGAGTTGATATCCAGATAGGTCACGCGGGGGTTTTCGCCGTAACAACGCGCAAGATAGGCGTTCACCTTTTTGTCTTCCTGCGCCTTGATCTCCGAGCGGTCACTGGGGAGAATTGCGAGCAGTAAAATCCGCGTCTGAGGTAAGCGCTCCTCGAGGTCCGCAATCAATGCGTCGATGCCGACCTCGGTCTGCTCGGCTGTTTGATTAGCGTGTCCCGTATTGTTTGTACCAATCAGAACAATAGCTACCTTTGGATGCAAACCATCCACCTCGCCGTGCTCCAGCCTCCAGATCACGTTGGCGGTCGTATCGCCACTGAAGCCGAGGTTGAGTGCCTTCCTCGGTGCGTAGAACTGGTCCCACGTCGGCTGAAAATCTTCGTCGGGCTTCCTGGCCTTGTGGTAGTTGTCCGTGATGGAGTCGCCTATCAGCAGGAGCTGGCTATCCGGGCATGCGTGAACTTCCTTGAGAACAAGTTCATGCTGTGTCGCCCACCATGCTTCCCCCAGGCGATCGGCCGCAACCACCGCAGGATTCCTGACGGCCTGTGCATACGCGAGGCCGAAGGAAACGCCTATGCATGTGAGCGCCGGCAGGCTCACGCGAAGAACCTTCAAGCCGACAGAAGGAGTTTTGGTGCGCGCTACCATCTCCAGCACCCCAGCTTCGTTTTCTTTCTTTTGCGTATCCTTATTTTTCGCTTATAGTGACAAAAGGAGAAACAAACATGCGTCTCGAAGTATACCCGTCGAAAACAGCACTAGCGAAGGCCGCCTCCCAGCACGCGCATGAACTCCTCGTCAGCACGATCCGCGAGAAGGGTCGCGTGCGCCTGATCGCGGCCACGGGGGCTTCGCAACTCGACTTTCTCGAAGCTCTAACCGGCCTTCCCGGCATCGATTGGGGCAAAGTCGAGATGTTCCACCTCGACGAGTACATCGGCATGAACGAAGAGCACCCGGCGAGTTTTCGCCGCTATCTCCGCAGCCGCCTCATCGAGAAGGTTGGCATTCGCAACTATCATCTTCTTGACGGCACCCGGCCACCCGCTGAGGTTATGGCGGAGGTTGGCGCAGCAATCCAAAGCGCTCCCATCGATGTGGCATTCGTCGGCATCGGAGAGAACGGACACCTTGCCTTCAACGATCCACCTGCGGACTTCACCAGCACAGACGCGTACAAGATCGTGACGCTGGACGAACCATGCCGCCGGCAGCAGTTCGGAGAAGGCTGGTTTGCGACGCTCGAGGATGTGCCACATCGCGCGATATCGATGACGGTGCGGCAGATCATGGCTTCGACCCACATCGTCGCCGTTGTTCCGGACGCCCGCAAAGCGCAGGCAGTGAAGGACTGCCTTGAGGGCGAGGTGAGCCCTATGCATCCGGCTTCGATTCTGCGCGAGCATCCGAACACGACACTCTATCTTGATCCCGACTCCGCTGCGAAGCTCTCTGAGAGCACCATCGAAGCATTCCGCAACTAGACCGCCCCGCGGTTCAGATGCGCAGCACCTTGCCCTCGTCCGTTGCGCGCGTGTTGCGGACGAGCAGCACAACAAGCAACATTCCCACCACAGGTATGCACCCGCTGGCGATCATGATCGGGTCAAACGCGTGCGTCCCCATTCCTTTCCTGGAGTCAGAAAGGTAGCCCACGGCCTTCATCGCTATCACGGTCAGCAGTGCGGCCGCGGATCCGCTCATGCCGCTGACTGTCGCTACCGAACTCGGTTGATTCAGGTCCGAAGGCAGCACGTTCGCGATCGTGCTGAAGCAGGCGTACGAGAACGTCGCACCCGCGAACAATGCGGTGATCGTGATGAGGTTGGTTGTGAAAACGGTGGGAATCAGCAACATCGTGCCCAGTCCACCGCCAATGACGACCGCCCTGCGAGCCGCACCGACACCCCAGCCCCGGCGTATCAGCCATCCCGAGAGCGCACCGCCCGTGAAGTTCCCCGCGTCCGCGGCAATGAACGGAACCCAGACAGAGAGCAGACCGCTGCGCAGATCGATCCCCTTGGCGACAAGATAGATCGGAAACCAGTCGGTGACGAAAAACCACACGGGATCGGTCAACGCACGCGCCGCAATAGTGCCCCACGTTTGCGGAAGCTTCAACAGCTCCCAGACCGGCGTCTTCACCGCCTCCGATGAGCCCGCCCGCTCCTTGTCCGCGCGCAGCATCTCCAGTTCCCGCGTGGAAATAGACGGATGCTCCTCAGGCGGGTAGTAGAAGCGCCGCCACAATAGCAGCCACAGCAGGCCCAGCACTCCTGGAACGATGAACGCCGGACGCCAGCCCCAGTGCGAATAGATGTAGAACGCAAGAAATGGTGTTATCGCTCCGCCGACCGACGACCCGCTATCGAACAGCGCCGTAGCGAGGCCTCGCTCGCGGGCCGGGAACCACTCCGAGACCGCCTTCGTCGCAGCCGGCCAATTCGCCGACTCGCCCAGTCCCAGCATGAAGCGAAATCCGAGAAATCCGAGCAAGCCATTGGCGAGCGGAGTGAGGATCGACACAATAGAGTAGAACGTAACGCTGAGAGTGATGGAGCGCCGCGTGCCGAAGCGGTCGATCCATTTGCCACACAGCAGCTGGCCCACGCCATACGCGCAGCGAAAGCCAATGACGAGATTAGCGTAGTCGCTGTTCGTCCAGTGGTACGTGATCTTCAGGAAAGGCGCGAGCAGCGACAGCGTCTGGCGATCGAGGTAGTTGATCACCGTCGATGCAAACAAAAGCAGGCAGATGTACCAGCGTATGGATCGGCCGCTCGCCCGGACTGAGCCGCGCCCCGGCGCCGTCAATTCTCACCTGCACGTAGAGGCTGCTTTCCTGCCCCCGTATCGTCGATTCTCTTCAACACGCGATCAGATCTCGAAAGAAACGGTGATTTACGTTTTCTTTCGTTCGAGCATATAACTGTTTCGCGGGATCGTCAAAGGATACTTACCGAAAGAGCGGCGCTTTACGTGTTAGTGGCAAGATGCGGGTTCGGACGACCTGGGGATCGGTGGGCACCCTCACCCAAGCCGCGCAGCCGCAGCGGATGATCCGCAATGTAAGGAATGGCGTATCGCAAATACAGCCACTTAAGCGAGTAGCAGATTACAGCCAAACGACCGTACTTTTTCCTGTATGCGGACAGGCATGCTGGTATCGCTTACAACGGTGTGAATCTGCGAAAAAGTTGCAATGCGCGACATGCTTCTCTTGTCGAACTTGCTGGCATCGGCCACCAGGATAGTCTCCCGCGCACAGCCGAGCATGGCCTTGTTGACCATAGCCTCCTCCAGATTCGCGCCACTTACGCCGAAGTCTGGATCGCAAGCGGCTCCGCCCATGAAAAGCTTGTCGGCAAACAAATGGCTGAGCATGTCCTCTGTGGCGCGACCCACGATCGAGGCCGAGTCATTGCGCAGCGTTCCGCCCAGGATCACGGTGTGAACACCACGCGCTGTAAGCAGCTCGTTGGCTATATTTACGCCGTTGGTGATGACCTGGAGGCGCGAACGATTCTTGAGCTGCTTGGCGATCTCGTCGGTGGTGGTGCCGGAATCGAGAATGACAGTATCCCCGTCATGGATGAGGCTCGCCGCCAGGATCCCCATTCTGCGCTTTTCTTCAATATGCGCCTGCATACGGTCCATAAACGGCGACTCATACTGCCTGGCGTCCGGTTTGATCGCTCCGCCATGGGACCGCTGCAAAAGCCCCCGGCGTTGCAACTCGTTCAGATCGTTGCGAATGGTGACAGACGTCGTGCTAAATCGGCGTGCCAGATCCTGCACGCGAACTCTTCCCGAAGAGTCTATGATTTGCATGATTACCGATCGGCGCTCGTCGGCCATAACGCCGCCCGTTGATTCGCTCAGCTTGTCGGACAATGCCATTCCACTCCCTGCATATTCGATGCAGGAACCCACAATACAAGGGCACTCGCATTCCTGTCATCTGTTGCGTTTACTTTTGATATTTCAGCGCCTCCGGCTGAATACAGCCAGTCTAGCGCGGGGACCCGCCCCTTGACCTCATTACTCAATAGAACCGGTTTGCCGCCCGGGGAAGCAGTGCTCATCAAGCTTGCGAGTCGGCGCATCTTCCAGCCTGGCCAACTGCTTAGTCTTGAGGCCGTCGGTCGCACCGGAGCGGTCCACCGCGTATTGGGTGCTCCAGGGTCCGTTAGGGAGACCTTTCCATTCTCCATCTTGTCTTTTGTATTCTTTCTCTTATTAACGTATGCTTTCTAACGAGCCGCTGCATCACCCACATTTCATCCCCTTAGGTGCTCCCATGACGACGGCAGTTCGCAAGCGCTCTCTCTGCAGTTGGACCGCATTGGTCATTTACGGACTCATCGCTGTCAGCTCCTGGTGCCAGGTCCCGCGAGCCCGGCTCGCCTTGCTCCCGATGCCTCAAGAGGTTCGGGAAGAAGGCACGCAGTCGCTCGCGGGCGGCGTCATTATCCGATCGGCCCCCAACGCCGACGACAGGTTCGCCGCTAACGATTTAATGCTCCCGTTGCATTTGGCTGGCATCCAGCGGCGTGCGACAACAAAGGCAGCCGTGATCGAACTGTTGCGGCTAAACACGCCTAAGGCCGCCCAATTGCTCGCGCGCCACCGTTTGGTCTTCTCCGACGCGATGCACGATGAAGGTTACATCCTCGTATGTGACGCCGGTACGCTTTACGATGTAGCCGCGACTTCATCAGGAATCTTCTATGGTGCCCAAACAATTAAACAACTTGTCGAAGGCCAGGGAAAAGATGCGCTACTGCACAAAGTCCTTGTGCGCGACTGGCCCGCAATGAAATACCGCGGGCAGGACGATGACCTCTCGCGAGGCCCGTTCCCAACGCTGGACTATCAGAAGAAACAACTTCGAACGCTCGCGTCTTTCAAGATGAACATCTATTCCCCGTACTTCGAAAACACTTTGCAGTACGCGTCGGCTCCACTCATGGCGCCACCGGGGGGCTCAATGAGCCGCAGCGATGTGGAAGAGCTTGTGAAGTATGCACAGCAATATCACATCACCATCATCCCTCAGCAGGAAGCCTTCGGTCATCTTCACCACACATTGATCTACGAGCACTACGCGCAGCTTTCTGAAACTCCACATGGCTCAGTACTTGCGCCGGGCCAGCCAGGCTCCTTGAAGCTGACCAACCAATGGTTCGCCGAAGTAGCGCAGATGTTTCCTGGCCCCTTTATTCACATTGGAGCCGATGAAACAGACGACTTAGGTCTGGGCCAAACGAGAGAGGCTGTGATGAGTCGCGGCCTCGTCCCGGTCTATATCGACTTCGTCAACGAGATCCACCGATCGTTGTTGCCGCTCCACAAACGTCTGTTGTTCTGGGGAGATGTCGCGATGAACTCGCGGACATCGGTCGAGAAGCTGCCTAAGGACATGATCGCCGTCGCATGGCAATATTCGTTTCCAAGCGAAGGAAATTTCGATAAATGGATCACTCCATTCAGGGACGCCGGTGTGGAAACGTGGGTCGCGCCCAGTGCCAACCGAGGCAACCGCATATTCCCCGACAACGACAATAACCTGAAAACAATTCAGGGCTTCGTGGCCGACGGCAAACGGCTCGGGGCAACGGGCATGCTCAACACGGTCTGGGTCGACGGCGGAGAAAGCATCTTCGATCAAAATTGGTACGGTGTTCTGTATGGTGCAACCGCAAGCTGGCAAAGCGGCAAGGCCGACATACGCCAATTCGAAGAGAGCTATGGAGCCGTCTTCCACAACGACCTTTCGGGCAAGGTAAATCAAGCAGAACTAGAGCTGATGGAATCGCACCTTATCCTGGAAAAGGCCGGTCTATATGCGAAGAATGCACTATTTTGGGAGGACCCATGGAGCAAAGGTGGACAAGACGACACGCTCAAGATCCTCCCGATCGCTCATGACTTAAGACTCGCTGCGGAGAACGCCATCATTCTGATCGAGGAAGCGAAGAAGGAACCCGGAATTCGGAATTTGGACGCGCTGGATGCGATGGAGTTGGGCGCGCGGAAGATGGACTTCATCGGCCAGAAATTTCAGCAGGCACAGGAAATGCGCGACGAGTACGACTCGATGTATGCACTCCAGGCCGATGCATCCAGACACAATCAGATCGTAGATATCTCCTATCTCATTACCGGCAACAATGGCCAGTGTCAGGACATGCGCGATGGCTACGGCCTCATCCGCGACCTCTTCACGGCCGCATGGCTCCGGGAGAACCGGCCATCGTGGCTAGACAATGTCACAGCGCAGTACGACCTGAATATGCAGCTTTGGATTAATCGAAGTACTGCCTTCCGTGCCGCAGCGGATAATTTCGAAAAGACAGGCTCGCTTCCTCCTCCCCAAGCGATCGGGCTCCCGCTATCGCTTCACTCAAGTGACGGCTCCATAACAACGGCTCAATGACAGTCCCTCAATCAGCGCAAGTGGAAGTGCAGTAGGTAGGTTTTGGTGAGATAGAGGCCGTTGCCTACGTAAACGGAGAGTTTTATGGCATCCCGTGGATCAGCTAAGCGAGAAGTTCTACCCATACGGGTCGTATGCGTTTTTTTATGTGCTCTAGGCTGCGTCGACGGGACCGCTCAAAATGTTGTTGAGCGAACAATGCGGGTTGCAATCGATCCCGCGGACGCAAGCTACACATTTACGGCAGAGGGCTTGACTTCTCCCGTCCTTCGCGCACAGATCTCCGCAAGTGTAAACGGAAGGTGGATACACTCAAGCAGTTATCCAACGCACAAAATCAATCAAATCTCAGGTGCCGATAACAAGAATTACGTTACTGAGTGGGACGTCGCATTTACCGGTCTCCCCGATGCACCCGAACTGCAGTATCGACTTCGCACGGGCCTTGATGCGGGCTTTGCCGACATTCAGGTCACGGTTAGGAACACAACGCGGAAACCTATTCGTGTAGAGGCCATCCGAATGATGGATTCGCTGGGAGCTTCCGTTCTCAATCTTGGAGCATCCGCAGATCACGACCGTGTTCTCTCCGACAGCTTCAGCGAAGATGTCCCGGCAATCAAAATACGAGACCTGAACGATTCTGACGATCATGTGCATCGCGGTGTGGGCAGCCAACTCGTATATAACCGTGACAGCAAATGGAGCTTCTTCGCGGGAGCCGCGACCTCGGATCGTTTTATAACTCTCCTGCACCTCTCACTCCGAAGCGACTCCGCACAGCATGGCATTGAAAGCTATGCAATCGAATCAACAGGAACGACCGAAATCATGCGAGACAATTCCCTGGCTGAGTCTCTTCCAGAGGATAAGGTGCCGCTGTCGCTTGAAGTCGCCCCCGATGGAGAGCTCGCGTCGGAGCGGGTATTCTTTAGTCTAAGCAAGGATTATCACCGTCAGTTAGAAAATTATGGAAACCTTATTCGCGAACTTCATCACGCACGCACCGCAGCTCCGCCTTCTATGGGATGGTGGAGTTGGACTGCATACTACTACGGTTTGAGCGAGGGCACCGCTCTCACGAACGCACAATGGCTCGCTCAGCACTTGCGTTCGCTCGGGTTCAACTACTTCCACATAGACGAGGGGTATCAGTATGCGCGGGGAGAATACACAACGCCTGATGCGACATTATTTCCTCGAGGCATGGCGACTCTTGAAGGCCAGGTGCGTCAGCTTGGCCTGACGCCTGGTCTATGGACCGCTCCCTTTGAGGTATCGGAACGTGCATCGATCTTTACGGAACACAAGGACTGGCTCGTCCATAACTCGCGCGCTGCGCCAATTCATCTAGGCTGGGCCAACAATCATCATGACCGCCTTTACGCGCTCGATACAACCAATCCGGGAGCACAGGAATATCTGCGTTCAACCTATCGCACGTTGGTGAAGGAATGGGGCATCCGATACATCAAGCTGGACTTTATGGATGATAGCGCTGTCGAAGGGGTCCGATACATCCCTAACACGACGGCAATGGAGGCACAGCGCATTGGCCTAAAGATCATTCGCCAAGCAGTCGGCGACGCTGTGCTTTTGGACAAAGACGGTAGCGCGATGTTGAATCCAGTCGGTTATGTAGACTACGGCCGTATCGCACAAGATACAGGACATACTTTTACTGCCACAAAAGAGGCTGCGCCCGCTGTCGCCGCTCGCTACTATATGAACCGCAATTTCTTCGTCAACGACCCGGACGCCTTCACCGTTTCCACGCAGACCGTTACTGATCATCCCTGGAACGGCGGCACAGTGCCCCTGACGTTCGAAGAAGCTAAGGTATCGATCGCGGTGAGCGCAGTCTCTGGCGGCCTATTCGAAATCGGCGACGACCTGCCCACACTGGGCAGCAATGCCGAACGGCTTGCCCTGGTGCGGAACCGCGAGTTGCTCAGAATGATCAAGCTAGGAAGAGCCTCCACCCCGGTCGACCTGATGAACTATGCCCCGACCGACCGGCAGCCCAGCATCTTCGTACTGAAGGAGGATGCACGACGAAGCATCGTCACGATCTTCAACTGGACCGATGGACCGCTTCACCACACCATCCCCATAGATTCACTGGGACTCTCTTCCGGTTCCGGCTATTCTAAACGGGAGATATTTGGTAGCGGCTCCGGCACTGAACTTATGGAGCATGCCATCACGCTTACGCAGCCCGCCCATTCTGTACGCATGTTTCGGGTGATCAACACCTCCGTAGCCACCCCACGTCTACACATCGTCGTCGACAAGCCGATCTACGTGAAGACCGGAGAGGTGGCGAGTTTTTCCGCCCACCCTAACCTCCCATCATCTCAGGACATGGAATATTGTTGGAATTTCGGCGATGGTGTCACCTTGAAGGGTGCTGCAGTGAGACATGCGTATTCCCACCAGGGAAAGTATCGGGTTCGGCTGGAGGCACTCGCTCCGCAAGGCGCGAAAAAGATTAAGACCTTCGATGTGACCGCCTCTGGGAATGTCTCGTCTGTATTTGTACCTGCGGCTAAGACTCGATTCAGCGGCCAACCATAATATCGAACGGAGACTAGCTGCTATGGCAAGATCCACAATCAATCTCTTCATTGATATGTCGCGCATCGGAGAGGGCAGCCGACATCCTAGATATGTATGCACCGGGCGGTTGTTCGCGCTTGGCTTGCTTGCAACGCTTTCCGGCGTAGCCGGTTCAGCACAACGAAACAAGGATCAAGGGGAGTTCTCCCGCTTTGTGGGGGATGCACCACGGCGGGCTCTGCCCTACGCGAATGACCTCTCGACCAAATTGACACGCAAGGATATAGCCGCAGCATTAGAAAAGGTTGCCGATTGGCAGTTGAAGAGATCCAAGACACATTTTGACACCGACTGGACTTTCGCCGTCCTCTACACCGGCTTTATGGCGGTTCCGGAATCTGTGGCAGGTAACAAGTACAAAGACGCTATGGAAGCCATGGGAGGTTCTCTCCATTGGGAGATGGGTCCGGACGAACTCGATGCAAATGACCTGACCGTCGGACAGACGTATCTTGACCTTTACGAACTGAAGAAGAACCCGCTTGCGCTGCAGGCGGTTAAGAAACGTGTAGACGCGATCATCAAGGATGCGGAACTCGGGGAACGGCCCTTGTGGTGGTGGTGCGATGCGCTGTTTATGGCCCCCGCAACCCTTGCGAAACTCTCGCGCATTACAGGTGATAAGCGCTACTTCGATTACATGGACGAGCAGTGGTGGAAGACCTCGTCACTGCTCTATGACCAGAAACATGCGCTCTTCTATCGCGATTCGCGCTTCTTGAGTAGACACGAAGCTAACGGTGAGCCCGTATTCTGGTCTCGAGGCAATGGATGGGTGTTGGCGGGCCTCGCCAGGGCGCTTCAGGCCATGCCGAATGATTATCCCTCGCGACCAAGGTACGTTGCGCAATTTCGGGCAATGGCAGCATCGTTGGCACATCTTCAACAACCGAACGGTTTGTGGACTGCTGGGCTTCTCGATCCGCTCAGTTATCCCGCGGACGAGACATCAGGGACCGGCTTGATTACGTATGGCCTGGCGTGGGGGATCAACAGTGGCACTCTAGACGAAGAGACGTACGCGCCTTATGTGGAACTGGCATGGCGCGGATTGGTTGGGCACATTTTTGCGGATGGCAGGCTGGGCGCCGTTCAGAAGGTCGCCGATTCTCCCGGTCACCTCAAAGCCACATCAAGTTATGTTTACGGAGTCGGCGCGTTTCTGCTTGCTGGTTCTGAGGTTCACGGTTTGGCAAAAGAATAAGGGGTCAACTACGGTGTCTCTTGTTTAATGATCGAGTATCCCCGGGAACCATCTGAGCGCGTTGTCGTGGTAAATCTTCCTCAATATGGAAGCTGGAAGAGCTAGCCCCTGCACCGGCTTTCCCTGATACTCCACAACGTCATTGGTAGCAAAGTAGCGCCACTGATCGGCATAGGCCTCTTCCCAGTCCCTCCCCGCGCGCTTAGCCTTGCCCGGGGGATAGAATTCGTGATCATTGTCGGTTGCATAAATTAGCCGGTCCTGATACTTGGTAATGAAGGCGATGGCCTCGGCCCGTGGCATCATCTTGAAATAGGGAACACGACCCGCCATGTCGACGGCGAAGTTGGGGTACCGGTCGAAGTGTGCAGCCAGATCGGCAAAGCTTGCCTCCATGCTACCGAGATGGGCGCCGACCACGCGAAGCGTAGGATTTTCTTCGAGAATATGATCACGCGCTTTCAGGATTGTCTCTTTGGAGTTCACTCCAGGCTTGTTGTACATATACCACCAAGGCTCTTCTTCCATATAGTACGAGTAGTCATCCGCCTTGGGATCGGGCGGAGCCCACAAGGTATTAGGATCAGCCAAGTGTGCTATTAGAGTTTTATTATGGGCAGCTATGTCCTTGTAGACCCCATCGAAGCGGGGGTCATCTGGGAGGACATACTTACCCGCCGGGTCTTTGATTTCCATGCCGACGTTTTTCCATATCTTCACCGCTATCGCACCACGGTTGAAGTCATCGTTCATTTCGGCTACCGCGTCCTCGGTAAAGGAGGGGGAATTGAACTTGTATGGATCGAAGGACGTGCAGAGCTTCATACGATCTTCGTTCCGAACGATAACGCGAAGCGCGCTGGTACGTTGCCCCGAAAGAGTCGCCGGCTTCTTCCCGTGATCGTCTACCACTACGATGTCGATGAGATGAAGATTCAGTCGCCTCAGCAGATCATCAAACATCGGCGATGGATGGAAAATGTGCGTGTGCGTGTCGATCGGCTCGAGAGAAACAAATTCTTTCAGTTCGCCAGGGAAAAAAACACCGCGAGAGATGGGCGGCGGCGAAGTAGAAGGTAGTTTGGTCTTTTGCGCTCCCGCGGGCACGGCACCGGCAATAGCGAAATAACATAGGGCATATACGACACAGGTCTTCATAGATACCTCTTCGCACGGGTCGAATTGTGTTGCATAGTGGGCGTCCTTCTAAACTGGTTGATCCCGAATCTCTTCCTTCTGAGGATCCCAATAGAGCTTCTTACCGCTCCAGTAGGACTGTGCAGCCATGATGCATACGACACAATGCGCGAAACCGTGGTCCACCGTCGCAATAGGCTGGCTCCTGGCTCGCATCGCATCGATCCAGTTCAATAGATGCGGCGCATCTACGTCGTCTGGCCCGTCGGTGTCGGGAGGCGGTGCGCCGGAGACGCGCAAAACTTCTTCGCGGTCATCGAGAGGAGCAACCAGAGGGACATTCTTGTAAAGCGGGTTGTGACCGTCATATTCCTCGCGGCCGCCTTCCTTCGTTACCACAAAGAGAGACGCCCCTTCCCCGCCGTGATTTTCGATCGTGCCGTCACGGCCCTGAATTCGCGAGAAGCTCCGATAGCTGTTCCCAAAAGTGGTCTTGTAGGTGTAGAGAAAGCCCTTAGGATATGTGATGGCAGTCACGCAGGTATCGGGGTTTTCCCGGCCATCCGGCCACGCGAACACCCCGCCGTTAGCGACAACGCTCAACGGGAACGACTCGTCCATCCACAAGTGGACTAGATCGCAACCGTGGCTAAGCCATTGATCGAATAGTCCACTGGAAAAGTCTCTGTATAAACGAAATTCAAGATACACGTGCGGATCGAATGGACGATATGGTTTGCCGAGAAGCCAGCGCTTCCAGTCTGTATCCTCCTCCCGCAGACCGGAGTGCCGCTCATAGAGCCATTTCTTCCACTCCATATCTTTGTCCTTAAGCATTTCCGATGAAATCCCAGTGTCAACGTCAACGAAACGCCAACGTTCTTCGTTCACATGCCACTCTTGCTCAATGTTAATGACCTTGCCAATTCGGCCCGATCGGATGAGATCTCGGACAGCGATGTTGTAAGGTTGGCCGCGATGCTGCGTGCCAACCTGCACGATCTGTTTCGAGGCCTTGACAACGTCGCGCGCTTGCTTCGCTTCCGACAGCACGTTCGCGAAAGGTTTCTCGACATAGCAGTCCTTTCCGGCGTTCACAACGTCTATGCAGAGCTTTGCATGCTGAAAGTCACCGGTTGCGATCATCACGCCGTCGATGTCCCTACGGTTGAGCATTTCCTCGAGGTATTGATACCTCACTGGCTCAAAGCCCATCTGCTTTTTCACCTGTGCGGCCCGTCGATCGCGCGCCTTGCTCCAGAGATCGCAGACCGCTACGATTTCCAGCGGTGTTTGCTTACGAGCGATCTGCGCCATGTCAACGAAGTCCTCACTGCGTGAGCCGCATCCCGCGATGCCAAGTCGGACCCGGTCGTTCGATCCCAGAATGCGCGAATATGAACGAGCGCTCATTCCACTGCCCAGCAACGCGATGCTGGTCTGCTTTACGAAGGTTCTGCGGTCTGTTGGCATCATTGTTTCCTTTGCAGCATCTGCAATCGCGGTGATCAAAATTGGCTTAGCCACGTTGGCGATAGCCGGCGCTCGAACTCTCTAGAACAGTCCTATTAGCGCTGCTTAGGGTCCGCGGTGGAGCTTCCAAGAGAGACCGTGGTTGGTTTCGTCGTATATCCTTCGACCCGAACCCAAGGCATCCGATTTGCGAGATCTTTTGAGTCAAGAGTTCCTTCAACAAGCTTCGTCTCCCCTGGAAATACCGTCACGTAGTTGTCATCGTACAAAATGGGAAGAACTTCGTTTCCATTTTTGTCGCCGGTGACCGTCACCCTATTGAAGAATGCGATATGTTGCGTTCTGTTATGGAGTGCAACGGAAAGGCTGCTACGGCCATTCACAATTTTTTCTGTACCTGTTACTTCTAGCTCGACCTTCGGCATAGCGTTTAGTTCAAGAAACGTGGACCAGCTCTTTTGGCTGTAGGCATAGTCGTCATCATCGAGGCGTGGATTGCCGAAGTCATCCAGCGTAGTCGACTGCCAATAGACGTTGTCTACAATCTTTCGGCCGGCGACGTCGAGGAGTTCGCAACGAACGAAGTAGGTCGGCGTAATGTGTGGGGGCCGGGGCATCATAAGAGCTGTAGCTACGCCCTGCGGCTGCACTGACTGATTTGCGACTTGTTTATCGTATCGGACGTTGCCTTCGAGATCGTAGATGCGTACCCGAACCTGTAGACCTGCCTGTGCCAAAAGCGACCGATTCACGATTCGAATTCTTGCGGACCTGTGCGGCTTGGCGGAGTAGTAGTCGAACACGACGCTTAGTGGCCTGAGCGCTTTCTTTGCGCCAAAATAGCCACCGCCGGCCTTCATGTAGTAATCGTAAAGATGCCCAAAGAAAGATGGCCAGTGGTTATTAAGCATCCAGTACATTTCCATCTTATGGAGATCCCACCCATCCGCCGCCCATGCCTCGAACTGACTGCGGGTAGTTTCGTAGTGGGCAAGTTGGGCCTTTTCGGCGAACTCCTCGGCGCTGTGTGACACTCCATAGCGGCGCTCAACAACCCGGCGGATTGTTGTGAGTTGATTTGCACCTTCGTGGGCGCCAGCGTGGAAGAACCAGTATTCATTCGGCGGCCAAAGCTTATCCTCTGGGATGAATTTCTGCAGGCTTTCGAACGGAGGTATGACCTCGTTATCTCCATATTCCGCCGTGGATCCGCCCGAAGCGGGGTATCGGTGGTCGAACCAGTATGACGGCGGATGCCAGCGATCGACCCCGAACATCCCAATCCCGTCCCACACTTGATTCCCGTGCGCGTCCCGGTTTCCATTCGCATCCGTATCAACGACCGCGTTCTGCCAGTGCAATTCGTCAAGGATACGGCGGTAGTCGCTGCGCAGCGGCTCCGGCGGCAGGCCATCACTGCCATTCGACCAGAGAAACACGGACCCGTGGGATCGCAGCATCAGAATTTGCGAGCGTAGACTTTCTCGCGCAACCTGCTGATCTTCTGCACTCCACTGGTCCCATTGCTCCCACTTGGAACAGCACATCCATCCCACCATCACTGGAATTCCGGCCCGATCGGCTAGTTCAAACATGTTTTCATCCGCGATTTTTGCCTCCCATCGCAACATGTTCAAGCCAAGGTCTTTGATATAGAGGATGTTGTCGGCATTTCTTTGGCGGTCGGAACGGAATAGAAGATCCGGAGTATAGTCAGCGCCCTGAACCAGGAAGTCTTTGCCGTTGATCTTAAAGTAGAAATTGCCCTGAGGAGTCTTGGTGAAACGCAGATCGGAGTCCCTATGTTGCGTGACCTTTCGAATGCCGAACTGGAGGGTCTGCGCGTCGGAGAGCTCACCCCGAATTTTGAAATCAACGTGCAGGTCATAGAGGCTTGGCTCGCCCATCGTGTAAGGCCACCAGAGGTCGGGATGCTGGACAACCAGCTGAGGGAAACTTTCCGGGGAAAGGCTGATTTCCCGAGACTCGCCCGCGGCCAGCGAGACAGGACTCTCCACGTGGATAGTCGACTTCCCTGTTCTCGATATGCTCGCAATAAGGGTGCCGCTGACCGCTGTCGCAGTGTCGTTTGAAAGGGTCGCGTATATCGATAAATTCGCGAACTCGGTAGATGGGAGCGGTAAATCGGTGTTGACCAGCGCATCCGAAACCTTCACCGCACCGGTGGAATGGAGATACACAGGCTTCCACACCCCTGCATTGCGGTCCGCAGTCCAACCTTCCTTGTAATGGTCTGACCGCGGTGCTTTCGAACCGAGGTATTTCCAATCGAGCCAGTCGTGCCAGCTGTCCGCTAACTCAACCCCAGTGGCGTCTGGAATAGCACGCTCGGGCGTCACCTTGATGGCGAGGATATTAGGTCGTTCAGGGCGGATGAGGTCCGTCACGTTGAATTCGTGACGGACATACATGCCTACTACCTGCCGGCTGTCAGCGATAGGCTTTCCGTTCAACCACACCTCAGCGCGGTAGTTGATTCCTGGCAGTTCGAGCCAATAAGCCTTCTTCCCCGCTGGCGCTTCAAAGCTTGTGCGATACCACCAGTCCTGTTTGTAGAGGTCCTGAGGCACTTCGGTCAGGAGGTTCATGCCAAAGTAAAGATTGGGATAGATGCCGTCTTCCTGAAGGATCTCAAGGACCGTTGCTGGCATGTGTCGTATGGGAAGCCAGTGCTCGTCATCGAATGTGGCCTGCGATACCTCCGCACCAGACTCTGGCATTTTGCTTGCCGAGATGAGCTTCCAGCCGTCCACCAGCTCGGTGCGTCCAGCGACCTCCGTGGCGAACGCAGTATGCCCGCTACCGAAGAGCGTCAGGCAAAACGCAAATGAGAGCAGGGTCATGCCTATCGATTGCATAGCACTCTCCAATTCACCTGCAGCCTCCACAAGGAACTTATGCGACCGGGTTTGTAGGAACTGCCCCAGAGACCATTGCATCCTGGGCTTCGCGGAATAGGTTGCGATATTTTCGTGTTCCTGCCTATTGTATCAGTTCTAGTGCTGCTATACTTTCGTTTAGGCACCTATTATTTGCGCTGGTGCCCAGTCGGGGATGTCTCCATCGTTTCAGCTTCACCGAGCTTTTGGAACCGAAGGATGTCCCTGCCTGGCAATATTTGAGGAAGCACATGAGATTTCCCTCTAAAGGCATCATCGAAGATACACGCCACACTTGGGCGGAGATCGTTCAGCAGCCCAATATATGGCCGACCACTCCGGACCGAGTCGCCAAAGCCGTTGAACAATTTGGGCTGCACGAGCAAAACGTCCTTGCACGAATCTTGTTTACTGGAGCTGGCACATCAGCATACGCGGCCGCCGCCGTGGCCTCGAGTTGGCCGCACGCTATCGCTGTCCCGTCGACGGACCTATTGGTGGACACAAAACGGCTCGTCGCGGATGTCACCACAGTCATTTCGATTGGCCGCTCAGGCAATAGTCCCGAGAGTATCGCCACCGTGCAACGCATCCACAGGTATCGCCCCGACATTGTCCAACTCGCCATCACCTGCAACGCCGAAGGATCTCTGGCGCAGTCTCCGTTAGTGAAATCGATCGTTCTTGATCCCCGCACCGACGATAAGAGCCTTGTCATGACGAGCTCGTTTTCGAATCTGGTGCTCGCCGGATACAGCCTCGCAGACGCGCCGAAAATTGAGAGGTTGCTTCCCGGGGCGTGCGCGACTGCGTCGACTCATTTCGCCGAGATGAACGGTACCGCCAAGCGAGTGGCGAGCGCAGTGAAAGACCGCATCGTCATGCTTTGCTCATCCCCATTATTTCCCTGGGCACAGGAAGCCGCGCTCAAGGTCCTGGAGATGACGGCAGGAAAGTATCCCAGTCTGGCCGAGACTTACCTTGGCTTGCGTCACGGCCCCATGAGCTTCCTGCGGCCGGATACAGTAGTCCTATGCCTACTCTCAAATAGTGCCATTCGCCGCCGCTACGAGCTGGATCTCATAGAGGAGTTGAAGAAGAAGGGTCTTGGATATCTGGTCGCCATCGGAGCTACAGCCGAGGAGGAACCGCTATTCGATGAGTTGATCCCTGCGATAATGCCGGCTGGGCCCGACGAGCTCCGAACTCCTTTCGAAATCATCGCTCCACAGTTGCTCGGATACCATTTGAGTCTGCGCAGCGGACTGGATCCAGATAACCCAAGCCTCGATGGCGTGATCAATCGAGTGGTACGCGGCGTAACGATCTATGCCGACCGAGAAGTATAGACAAAGGCACAGTTGATCGATTGCCACGACGAACGTTATGGGTCGATCGAACTGGCCTACTTCGATCGGGCTTGCGGGACGGTCGCACTACGTCTGTATCTTCAATAAGCTCGCTGCGGGCTACAGCTATCTCACAATTTTTTCCAAAAAAATCCCGGCGGGTTTCCCCGCCGGGAGTCTATTGGAGGCCATGCTAAAACAACAGCTTCAGAGCGAACTGCATCAGGCGCGGGTTGCGCGCGACCAGGTTCTGGCCGAACGAACCGCCTGGGATCACATTGTTGTTTCCATCAAGGTTGGCGTCGTCGAACTCACCATCCACGCCGTCGAACTGAGCGTGATTGAAGACGTTATACGCCTCAAACCGGAACTCGAGTTTCACCGACTCATGCAGTGTTGTGTCTTTCGCTAGCGATACGTCCGTGTTGTTCACGCCCGGACCATGGAAAGAGCGGCGCATCGCGTTGCCCATCGTGCCCAAAGCCGGCAGAGCGAAGAACTGCGGGTTGAAGTACGGCAAGCGCGTGCGCGGATTCTTGCTGGTCGCGGTGCCTCCCACAAACAGCTTGCTCCCGTTGTTCGCATAGCTCGGACTGTCCGCCAGCGCATTGAAGTCGCCGGCTAGCGACTGGTCATACCCGCTCTCGGACAGGAAGACCGGCGGTCCGGAAACCAACGACGTAATCCCCGCGATCGACCAGCCCTCCGTGACGCGCTTCACCACATCCCCTCCATGCGCGAATCTTTCGAACGGCAGACGCACGGTGTAGCTGGCGACAAAGTTGTGCGGCACATCGTGGACTGACAGCGCGCGGCTTCGGCTGGGAACATACGGGTCGCTCGAGTCGAACGCATCCGAGCTGTTGTCCATCGACTTCGACCATGTATAGCCGATCAGGAAATTGGTATACCGGTCCCGATGTTTCAGGCTGGTTTGTAGAGAGTTGTAACTCGATCCCGCGGCGGTCTTCATCCAGGGGTTGCTGCCCAGCGCCAGCGTTCCGAACACCGTACGCGTTCCATCGATCACGGTCCCATCGGCCTTGATGTATTGCTGGTCTTCTCCGCCAGGCCCGCAGGTTGGTGAGGCCGCAGAGACATTAGCAGGATTGCTCAGAAGTAGGCAGAGTGCCTGGTTGCCGGGGTTGGAATCGATGCTCGTCATTTGATGACGCCCGGACGTTCCCACGTAGTTCACGCTCAACACCGTCGCTCGGCCGAGCTGACGTTGAAACGACAGATCGTAATTCGTCGTCAACGGCAGCACGTTGTTCGGGAAGATGCCGTACGACCCCGAAATCTGCTCGAACTGTGTAAAGTCGATCAAATCCGGGTTCGCCGCCGACACGTTCGCCGGCGGCAGCGGCGCCGGGAACCTGAGCCCCTCAAACGCGCCTGAGTACCGGTCGGTGTAGGGGGAATCGAGGTTCGGCTGCACTGGGCTGCCGTAGTAAACGTTGAACGGGGGGCCGCCCGCCGTATTCATGCCCGTCACCTGCTGAATGGCTGAATAGAAAACACCGAAGCCGACGCGTACGCTGTAATTGCTCGAGGTTGGCGCGTAGGCAATGCCGATTCGTGGCGCGAAGTTGTTATACCTCGTCGGAGCGATTGTATTTGGAATTCCGGGGTCTCCCGGGAAGACCATACCTTTCGGAGCATTGGGGAAAAGCTTCGACTGCTCGTTCGGCACAAATGTCGAGAGCATGTTCTTTGTGTCATACCACGGTTGACTGATGTCCCAGCGCAGGCCGTAGTTGATCGTGATTGTAGGCTTGGCACGCCATCCATCTTGCAGGTACGCACCGAAGTAGTGGCTGCGCGAGTTCAGCTGGGTCAGGCCCGCCTGCGAGAACGCAGAAGGTGCACCGAGCAGAAAGTCCGCGAAATCATTGCCCGTCTCGCGAGCGTTGAAAGTGAAGCAACCGTTCGGGCAGCTCGTGTTGCGTTCGTTGATCTGGTCGTAGTGAAAGTCGATTCCAAATTGAATGCTGTGCGTGCCAATCGTCTTCACTACGTTATCCAATATCTGGACCGTATTATTGGCTTCCCGGATCGTGCTGTTTGTAGTCCCGAAGTTAGCGGACTTCAGCGCTACGACCGGCACACCCTCATAAGAAGGTTCAATCGGTGCAAGTCCGCCAGTCGCATTCTGTGAAGTGTTGAAGCCCAGCTTGCCGATTTGGCCCTGGGCCACGCCGCCAACCGGTTGGCCCAGCGTCCCCGACACGCGCAGGTACGCAACCCGCAGGTCATTCACCAGGGTGTTGTTCAACGGCGTCGTCAAGCCAAAGTCGACAAGCTGCGTAAAGCCCGTGCTGCCGCTGCTGAACCCCGGCAGGTTCGTATGCCGGAAGAATGGCGTCACGCCATTGAAGTGGTCCCGGAAGTAATACACAAACACGTCACCGAGCCGCGTATTCGCGTCCACGCGCGCCGCGCCTTTGTCGTCAGCCAACGTGTTCGCGTAGGCGCTCGTCGTGAACTGAGTGCCGCTCGTTGGGTTCGGAATGAAGCCCACAAGGTTCTTGCTCACCGAATCGACCGCCTGCGTCGGGATAATGCCGCCCGGAAACACGCACTGGCTGGTGGTCGTGCAGCCCGTCGCGAAGTACGGTTCGCCTTGCGTCACCGTGTATCCCAACCGCTTGGAGAGCGCTTGTGCCCAGGCGCCCTGTGCGGTGCCGGAGCCTCCTACACCTTTGCCGTTGCCGCCCAGCGAAGCTGCATACGCCGAAAAGTCGCCCGTATGCTGCGCAGCCAGAGGTACATTGGTCGTTTTTGTCGTCGCAATCGTCTGACGCGTTCCCTGGTAGTCGACGAACCCGAAGATCTTGTCGCGAATAAGGGGAGCTCCCAGCGTGCCGCCGAAGATGTTCTGGTGATATGGGCTCACAGACTTCGCGTAGTAGTTCGTCGCATTCAGATTCGTGTTGCGAAGGAACTCAAACACATCGCCATGGACCTGGTTCGTTCCCTGTTTTGTGACGACATTGATCTGGCCACCGCTGAAGTTGCCGTACTCCGCGTTGTAGTTGTTGGTAATGATGCGAAATTCGGCGATCGAATCCAGGTTAGGCACAAGCGCGGCTGCTTCGTGCGCACCCTCCTCGGCAAAGGCGCCGTTTACCAGATAGGCGTTCGATCCGGAGCGTCCGCCATTGACGCTTTGGCTGCCATTCGACAGGCTGCCAGAAACCGTCTTGCCTCCGATACCCGTCCCCGTATTAAACGCCGTCACCGAATACGGCGAAACACCCGGTTGAAGAGCTAACAGGTCCAGAAAAGAACGGCTCGTCAGCGGCACCGCTTGAATGCGGTCGGCTTCGATCACCTCTCCCATTTGTGTGTTCTGAGTCTCAATCTGCAATGGATTACTTTCAACCCTCACTTCTGCAGTCACAGTTGCCAGCGTGAGTTTCACGTCCACACGGATCGACGAGTTCGCGTCGACGGCAATATGTGTTTCACGGAAGCTGCTGTAGTCCTTAGTCCGGAGTTCCAACGTATAGGCGCCGATCCCCAGAGTGGGAAAGCTATAAAAGCCTTTCTTGTCGGTCACGGTGCTCGCCCCGATATTGGTATTCTCGTTCGTCGCAGAAACCGTGGCCCCAACCACCACAGCGCCTTGCGGATCGGTCACGATGCCCGAAATCGCGCCTTTGATGTCCGCGCGTGCCGATAGGGTCGCTAAAAGTGCGATAGCGATAAAGCAAAAGTCTAGAACGCGCCCAATGCGTCGATTCATAACAGCCTCCTCGGGTGGATCTTGATGGTCTCTTCGCCGATTTGCGCAAAGGGTAGACCTGCAATACAGTTCTTTTACATCTGTATTAGGCCCGTTTTGCTTTCGTTTGCTTTCGATACTTGATTCTCGGCTTACGGGATTGCGCTGTCAAGAGGAAAATTCAGTGAATTGATCGCAATTGAGCCTCCGGGCACGTGAAGCGGGCGAAATGGAGAGGTAACGCTCAGCCGTGAGCGGAAGGCGCACCTCAATCTCAGCCTCTTAATAGCCAGCCTCGATCTTCTGAATGTTCAGGTCCGGCTTCGACTCTGCACCGCTGATCGTGGGACCGTCCCGACTGATGATTCGATTTCGTCGGCCGCCAGGGTAATAATCCAGACGTCGAAGCCTAGTAGTTCCACTGACTCGGCATGACATATGCGGTTCCACGACGACGAGCGCTTCAACGAAGTTACGTTCTTCTAACCCAACCGGCGGCCCGTACACAGCATCTATTTGCCAATTCTTTGGGCATTGGAATAAAGTCGAGCCTCTCGATCCCCACGCACATTTCCCGAACTCAACGCACGTCGACCACACAAGCGATTCTACGAATCCACTCATCAGCGCACATAGCGGAGTGGCCTTCCCGAAAGGACTTCATGAAACCGAAGAGGCTTCCGCTTGCCTACGCCGCTTCCATCCTCTTTCTGCTTTGCAGTCGGGAGCCGGCCCAGGCACAGTTCGCACCCGATCCACCCAAGCCCCTTCCACCGCCGGCTGTAACATTTACGGACGAGCAGGACCACCAGAACATGATGGACCAGCTCGGCATTAGGAAGTTGCGCCCCGGCCGCAGCGGCAATGACAACGACCCCAACCACGCGAACTACGACGAGTCCAAAGCCAACCCCTACCCTGATCTCCCGGACGTGCTGACATTGAACAGCGGGGCGAGAGTGACGTCACGCGAGGTCTGGTGGAAACAACGGCGTCCCGAGCTTGTCGACGCTCTTGAGCGGGAGATGTACGGCCGGCTCCCGGCCAACATCCCGAAGGTCACATGGACGGTCAAGGTTGCAGACAGAGAGTTCGTTGGGCGCACTCCCGTCCTTGCGAAGCACCTCATCGGTCACGTCGACAATTCGAGCTACCCGCTCATCGATGTCGACATCGACGCTGTGCTCGTAACGCCGGCCAACGCCCGTGGTCCGGTTCCTGTTCTGATCATGTTCGGACGGCCATCGCTTCCCGCCCCCGCGCAACCCAGCGCCGATGAACTTGAGAAGCTTAATGACGCTGTCCGTTCCATGTTGTCCAACAGCGATCCTTCCCTCCGAGCGATCCTCGAAAGGTATCCCGCCTACCATCCGCTTGCGGTACTGCCCAGCCCGTCGCCTTTCGGCCCTCCTCCAGCCCCTATAGGCCCTCCAGGTATAAACGGCACTTCGAACGACCCGCCATCGCAACAGCAGCTCATCGCCGACGGTTGGGGTTACATCACACTTAACCCCACCAGTATCCAGGCCGACAACGAAGCCGGCCTTACGCGTGGCATCATTGGCCTCATCAACAAGGGGCGGCCGCGAAAGCCTGAGGAGTGGGGAGCACTGCGCGCCTGGGGATGGGGCGCGAGCCGCATGCTCGACTATCTCGAAACCGATTCTGCCATCGATGCGAAGCATGTCGGCATTGAAGGCGTCTCCCGCTACGGCAAGGCGGCGCTTGTCACCGAGGCCTTCGACCAGCGCTTCTACATGGGGCTCATAGGATCTTCCGGCGAAGGCGGCGCCAAACTCAGCCGGAGGAATTGGGGCGAAGCAGTCGAGAACCTTACCGGGGGTGAAGCGCACTGGATGGCTGGCAACTTCATGAAGTACGGTGCAAGCGATGCCGTGTTCGGCGCGAAAACTCCGGGCGACCTTCCCGTCGACGCGCACGACCTGATTGCCCTCTGCGCTCCACGCCTCGTCTTCATCAGCTACGGCATCCCCGAACGCGGCGACGCAAAGTGGCTCGATCACCAGGGAAGTTACATGGCGACAGTAGCGGCACAACCGGTCTTTCAACTACTCGGGGCAAAGACCCTTGGCGTATCGAACGACTACCACACCGAGAAGATGCCGCCCGTGAACCACGGTCTCCTCGATGGGCAACTTGCCTGGCGCCAGCATGACGGCGGCCACACCGATGCACCCAACGTGAAGTACTTCATTGCGTGGGCGGACGGATTCATGGGCCGCACCCAACCCAAGGCTCAACAATGATCCGCGAACCGCGTGATGAAATCAGGAGCATGAAGTGAAGCATTCAAGACCCATGGGACACTCGTTGGCTTCTGTCGCCAGCAGGCGCAGCGTCCTCGCTGGAATAGCGGCATCCGCGCTCTACTCTGCCACGGCAAGAGCTTCGACCTGGCTCCCTGACGCGACCGCGCCGCTGAAAATCGAGGATGTCGAAGTCTTCGAAGTCACTGGCCGCTACACCGAGGCCGCCGGCATCAATGGTCAGCATCAGGTCAATCCGCTGGACATCTACGACTCGCTGCGCTTCCACTCGCCGCCCGACAAACCGGCCGGCACAAAGGAAGTTCAAACCACCGCGGTGTATCTGCGTATTCGATGTGCCGGTGGCCTCGATGGTCTGTACGGCCCCATCGAAAGGACCGCCGCTGTCATAGTGCTGCAGGACCTGAAGCACTTTCTCATTGGCAAAGATGCTCTCGCCGGCGAAGCTCTCTGGGACCAGATGTATCGTTCCGACCGGCAGTCTCGCGACGGTCTATTCATGCTGGCCATAAGCGCGGTAGACAACACTTTGTGGGACGTACGCGGACGTTTCTACAATCTGCCCGTATATCGCTTGATGGGCGGCCCGACACGCTCCTCGGTAGAGATGTATGCGAGTTGCCTCGGCTATTCCCTTGAGCTGGACGCTGTCAAAGCGCGCTGTCAGGAAGTCCGGAAGCAAGGCTTTCGTTATCAAAAGTGGTTCATGGGATATGGCCCGGGCTCCGGCCCGGAAGGCATGCGAAAAAACGTTGATCTGGTGCGGACTCTCCGCGAAACGCTCGGCGACGACACTGAGTTGATGTTCGATGCCTTCAGCGGATGGGATCAGAAGTACGCACTCGAATGGGCGCACCAGGTCGAACAGTATCGCCCTTATTGGATGGAGGAAGTCACAGCCGCGGAAAAGATCGAGAGCTTCGCGCAGATCCGTCGCAGCACCACAATTCCGGTTGCCTCCGGAGAACACTTCTACGGCCGATGGGAAGTGGAGCGCTATCTGCAGGCCGGAGCTCTGTCCGTGGTGCAGGCAGACCCCGAATGGTGCGGCGGTGCTTCCGAACTGCTGAAGATTGGCACCGTCGCTTCATTGCATGATGTTCCCGTGATGCCGCACGGCCACAGCCTGCGCGCCGCCATACACGTCATCGCCAGCCAGTCGCCTATGACCTTTCCGCTCGGTGAGTACCTCATCCTCAAGATGCAGCACTACTACCACTTCGAGAGCAATCCTCTCATCCTCAACAACGCTCACATCGCTCTACCCACCGGACCGGGCTTCGACGTTCAACTCGATCCCGCCAAGATCGAGAAGCAGACTGTACTCAAGGCGGTCTGAGCAACCCTCTTAGTCTGGTAGTACTGCCCTGCTCGTAATGCGGAACTCGCCTGCAACACCCGCTGTCTTCGCCGCCGCGGTCCGATCACTCCCCTGCCCGGCGCCTACCCAGGTTTTGATTGTGCCGGGCTCGATGCGTCGCTTGCCTTCAGCGTCGACCACACTCAAGTCGCGTCCGCTCACCTCAAAGGTGACAGTCTTCGTCTGATGCGGAGCAAGATGCATACGCTGGAATCCGCGCAGCTCGCGGTTCGGTGCGAGACTGACGCCCGGGTGCGAAAGATAGAGCTGCACCACTTCGTCCGATTCCATGGGCCCGGTATTTGTGACGTCGGCTGAGATCTTCACACGTCCATCCGCCGCAATCGCTTGTTGATCGAAGCTCGGGTGCGCATAGGCGAACGTGGAGTAGCTCAATCCGTATCCAAACGGATAAAGTGCTTCGCCTTCGAAGTAGCGGTACGTTCGCCCCTTCATCGAATAATCTTCAAATGCCGGAAGGTCCGACGCCGACTTGTAGAACGTGACAGGCAGCCGTCCCGCCGGGCTGAAGTCTCCTGCGAGCGCCGCAGCCACTGCTGTTCCGCCGCTCTCGCCCGGGTACCATGCTTCAAGGATTGCCGGCACATGCGCATCGGCCCAGTTCACCGAGAGCGCGCTTCCATTCGACAGCACAAGCACCACCGGTTTTCCCGCTGCCACAACGGCCTCCAGCAGCTTCTCCTGAGGCGCAGGCAGATCGAGTGATGTGCGGTCTCCACCACTGAACCCTTCCGCCTTCACTTTCATCTCTTCGCCTTCCACTCTTGCCGAAAGACCGAGCACCATCACCACCATGTCTGCAGCGCGCGCCGCCTCCACGGCCCCGGCCTCTTCGCGCCCTGGAACACCCCACACCAGCTTCGCTTCCGCAGAACGCACGCCCTGGAAGTATTCAACCTTGAGCTGGTACGTGTGACCTTTCTCCAGATGAATGGCGTTCGTCACTGTTGTCGACGGCCGATGACGTGTCCAGTCCTCCGCCTGCACTGCACCATCTACCCATATGCGATACCCGTCCTGCCCTGTGAACCCGAGGATGTAGTCCGCGGTCTCGGCTGGAGCAAGCACGCCCGTCCACCGCACGGAGTAGTTGTCCTTCAACTGTGGCGACACTCCACCAAATCCCCACGTGAAGTTCACACTCGCATCCGTGCGCCGCAGCACCGGTTCGCCCTGCAGGTCGACATTGTTGAAGTACTCCGCCTTCAGGCCGCGCATACTTTTCGATGCATTCGTATAAAGCACCGCGGCGGGGACCGGATGCACAACCGTGCCAACCAAACCCGTGCCTTGCACATAGCTCACCTTCGACTGCGGGAAGCGCTTGCGAATGCCCGCAAGAATCGTCACCGGCGCGGAAGGCGTGCCGTTGTAGTTGCCTTCGAGAGCGTCGAGGCTGTCGGCGTTCGGTCCAATCACCGCGATGCGCGCGTACGGCTTGCGAAACGGCAGCAGATGGTTCTCGTTCTTCAGCAGCACCAGCGATTCCTTCGCAGTTTGCAAAGCGAGACGGCGGTGCTCAGGGGTGTCATTGGCTGCTGCGCCCAACCCGGACCAGGGCACTGCCGCCCGCGCATCGAACATCCCGAGCCGAAACCTCGCCGTCAGCAACCGCGTCACCGCACGGTCAATGTCCGCTTCCGAAAGCAGCCCCTGGTGCACCGCGTTGAGCGCCGCGGTCCGCTCCAGATGCACACGATCCTGCGGAGGCTCCCCGCAGATCAGGTCGGTGCCTGCCTTCAACGATGCGGCGACACCCGCCTCCATCGTCGGCTTGAAATGATGATGCGCACTCACGTCCTCAATGGCCGCGCAGTCGGATACCACATACCCGTCAAACTTCCATGCTCCGCGCAGATACTTGCCCAGCAGCACATCATTCGCGCAGGCCGGCTCACCATTCAGCGAGTTGTAAGCGCACATAACTGAACCGGCATGGGCCTCAGTCACCGTGGCCCGAAACGCAGGCAGGTACGTATCCACCATGTCATGCAATGAGGCAGGAACGTCGACGCTGTGGCGCGTAGCCTCTGGTCCGCTATGAACCGCAAAATGTTTTGGCGTCGCAACAACCTTCAGGTACTTCGCGTCATTGCCCTGGAGTCCCTTTACAAATCCCACCCCCATGCGTGACGTCAGGAAGGGATCTTCGCCATAGGTCTCCTGTCCTCTCCCCCAGCGCGGATCGCGGAAGATGTTGATGTTCGGCGACCACACGGTCAAGCCCTTGTACCAGACGCTGGAACCATCAGGGCCATGAGTGGCGTTGTACTTGGCGCGAAACTCCGTGCTAATCACATCGGCATCGCGTTGGATCAACGCATCGTCAAACGTTGCCGCAAGTCCGATCGCCTGAGGAAACACAGTAGCGACGCCGGCACGCGCCACGCCGTGCAGACCTTCGTTCCACCAGTTGTATTCCGCAATCCCCAGTCGCGGAATCGCGTCGGAGGTATGCCCAAGCTGCGATATCTTTTCCTCCAGCGTCATTCGCGCTTCAAGCGCCTTCGCGCGGGACTCGAAGTCCTCTCCCCCACTCGCCTTTTGCATCGGCCGTTGTGCCGAGACAGACACGCTCATAGCGCTGCCCACCATAACCAGGAGGGCAGCAAGCCGGATTTCACGGAGAGAAGTGCGAGGGGCTTTCAAAGACATGGACGCTCCGAAACCTGAGATCTTCAGCGCACCCATACTACCGTCTTTGTTTCGCCTTCCGTAATATGTCCCTTATCCGCCGCACTGCCCGCCCCCTGTTCGATTGCTATCCCGATACGAAATCGATTGTCCGGAAGCGCCGCCAATTTCTTCAAGCAGCACCGTTCCCTGAACCGCACCCTCGTCCTACAGGTTGAATCTCCAAACGTTCAGCCCTCATCGGGTGACGCGCATGCCGCTTCGATTCGGACATCCTGATAGACAACCTTCCCGGGATCAAAGCGGACTTTCTTGCCGCAGGGACTGATACGACAAAGAAAGCCAAACCCTCCTCTGAACGGCTCTGTGGTATCAAAAGAGCGGTCGACCTGTGCCACTTATCCCTGGGCCCAGGAAACAGGGGGACGCTGATGCCTGCATTCGCTCAACAAACTTCGCGGCGACGCCGCACTCCTATCGTCGGTCACTCTATCTGCGCCTCCGCAGCGACGCTGCTATCGATCGTCCTCCTCACATCACCGCTCGTAGTCGCGCAGACCCGCCACGCTCAGCCTGCAACGCCGCCGCAAAGCAATCCCATCATCCCCGGAGACCATCCCGACCCCACCATCATCCGCGTGGGCACAACCTACTGGATGACCAGCACCTCGGGAGGATGGGCGCCACAGTTCGTCATCTACCGGTCACCCGACCTGCGGCGCTGGACAGCCACCGGCGCAGTCTTTCCCCACACGCCCGCATGGGCTACAGGCGACTTCTGGGCACCGGAGATGGTCGCCGATCGCGGTCGCGTGCTGGTCTACTACGTTGCTCGAAAGCGCGGTGGCCCGCTCTGTATCGCTGCAGCGACAGCCGCTGCACCGCAAGGCCCCTTCGTTGATCACGGCCCACTCCTCTGCCAGCCCGACGGCTCGATCGACCCGTCCTTTGTGCGCGATGAAAACGGCAAGCCCTTCCTCATCTGGAAAGAAGACGGCAACTCCATCGGCAAGCCCACCCCCATCTACGCGCAGCCTCTCACCGACGATCTCCTGCACCTCACCGGCGAAAAGACGCAGTTGATCACCAACGATCCCGGCACCTGGGAAGGTGGTGTCGTCGAAGCCCCCTACGTCCTGCGCCACGGCGGGCGTTTCTATCTGCTGTACGCCGGCAACGCATGCTGCGGGCTGCAGTGCAATTACGCCGAAGGTGTGGCACGCGCGGACCATCTCTTCGGGCCATGGGAAAAAGACCCTGCCAACCCTTTCATCCGCGCCAACGGCAACTGGAAGTGCCCGGGCCATGGCACGGCAGTCCAGACCTCGCACCACGAAGACTACTTCCTGTACCACGCGTACCCCGTCAACGGCACCGTATACCTCGGCCGCGAATCGGTGCTTGACCGCATTACATGGAACCCGAACGGCTGGCCCGAGGTCAACGCCGGCCGCGGCCCGGGTGGAACCGTCGCGTCGCCAACCCCAGTCGCTTTTTCAGACGAATTCAGCAGCGGCCACCTCGACCCGGAGTGGAGGTGGCCCATCGGCGGTGAACCGGACGCGAAGGTCTCAGGCAGCCGGCTCACTTTGACCGTCCCCGGCCCCCGCGATCACGTCTTCATCGCACGCTCTCCGCTGTCCGCCGCTTACACTGCGTCCGTCAACGTGCTGCCGGGCGCCTCAGCCGCGCCCGCGCTCGCAGTGATCGGCAACGCGGAAAACGAGTGCATGCTCCTCCTGCAAGGCAGGCACCTCGAGCTGCGGCGTCTCGCAAAGGATGACAAACACGTCCTCTGGCGCTCGGACGACTTGCCTCCCAATCCCGTCTGGCTGCGCTTCCAGGTCGATAAGCAGACGCGGGCCACCTTCTCCTACAGCTTGGATCGCAAGAACTGGATCAGCGCCGGATCACCCGTCACACTGGTCGGTCTTCCACCCTGGGACCAGGGCCTCCGCGTCGGCCTGGTGGCCGTTGGCGCTCCCGGCAGTAGCGCCAGCTTCGCTCACTTCCTGCTCGGGGCAGAAGACAAGTGAAGCAGTCTGCATCGAGCCAGTGTTCTGTACCGCACATAAAATTTTCTTGCTCATCAGCGAGCATCACCGCATCCAAGCAAGGGCAACTATCTTGACAAGGGGAGCAGTGACTTACTATGCTCTCCATCGTTCGGAACAGCGCAACACTGCTTAGTACGCCAGGGTAAGAGGGTTGTGCGCACGCCTCTCTACCGACCAGCAAGAACTGGCCGCACGACAGACACAGTTCAGCACGTTCACAACCGTTGGGGGCCAACGTGAACTATCCTGAGACGTTTCTCCGTCGACTCTTTTCTTCCCTTCTGCCTGTAGCTCTGGTCGCTTCAACCGCGCTGCACGCCCAATCGACCAACGCCAATCTTTCCGGTACTGTCACCGACCAGACTGGCGCGGCCGTACCCAATGCGAGCGTCACCGTCACTGACCGCAATACCGGCGTGGTGCGTCACGCGACGACCGGTGACACCGGTGGCTACACGGTTCCCGAGCTGAAGGCCGACCCGTACACGATCACCTTCTCTGCGCCCGGCTTCAACGTCGAGACGATCGATAACGTGGTGCTCGCAGTGCAGGTGGACCGCCGCGTCGACGGACACCTGGCCGTTGGCGCGCAGGAGACCGTGCAGGTAAACGAAACCTCCGACGTGCAGCGTGAGTCTGCCGCCCTCCAGAATTCAGTCAGCGAACGCCAGGTCCGCGAACTACCCCTGCTGGTCGGCGCTGAGACCGCCGGCCGCTCGCCGCTGGCCTTCGTGTTCCTCGACAGTACCGTCACCACCACAGGTGGCCCGGGAACATTCACCGCCAACTTCCGCGTTGCCGGCAATCAGGGCGGCTCGACCGACATCCTCATCGATGGAGCCCCCACACGCCGTGCCCAGAACGGTGGCTACTTCACCGAAGTAGCGCCGGGGCCAAATGCCTACAAAGAGTTCACAGTCACCACCAGCCAGTACTCGGCGGAGTACGGCGCCAGCACCGGCGGCGTGGTCAATTTTGAAACAAAGTCCGGAGGATCGCACTTCCACGGCGAGGTCTACGATCTGCTGCGCAACGACAAGCTCAACGCCAACAGCACGCTCGGTGACCTTACCGGCGCGCCCAAGCCTCGCGACCACGAGAACGACTTCGGCGCCAATGTCGGCGGCCCGATTTACATACCGCACTTCTACACGCGCAAGGACCGCGCCTTCTTCTTCTTCAACTACGAAGGCTACCGTAACGTCGCCGGAGAAAACGTCTTTGTCACGGTGCCTACCGCGAAGATGCGTACGGGGGACTTCTCCGAACTCCTTACCGACCCCGCAGCGCTCGCCGTCAACGGCGGAAAGCCCGTGCAGATCTTTGATCCACACATAACCGGCCCCACCCGCCCCGTAATCCCCGGCAACCGCCTGGACACTTACATCAGCCCAGCCACCGGCAAGAGTGTTATCGATCCCGCCGGTCTGAAGATCATCAACTTCTATCCCCTGCCCACCGGGTCGGGCATCTACCACAACTACCTGGCCAGTTCCACAGATCCCTATACGGCGGACATTTACACCGGTCGCGTGGACTATCACTTGAGCGACAGCCAAACCTTGGCGCTCAGCTACTCCTATCGCAATCAGCCCAGCACAAAGGGCGGCTTCCCCCGCTTCACGAACAACCCCGCAGCTACGGCGAACGGCGTGTGGGACCAGGTCTTCCTCTCACACTTCGCTCGCGCGCAGTACGACATTACCTTTTCGCCCAGGGTTACAAACCATCTGAACCTCGGCTGGAACCGAGTCTTTGTCACCAATCACAACCGCAGCGTTGGCACGCAGTTTACTGCAGGCGACATCGGCATCCCCGCAAATGCGACGCAGAACACCGCGGCCCCGCGGATCGGTTTCCCCGGCTACGGCACGGAGGATTCAGCGGTCGCCAGCGACCCGCGCGTGGCGCAGGAGATCGGCTCAACCTACTTCGACGACAAGCAGGGTGACGACACTCTCGACATCGCCGACATCGTGAGCTGGAACAAAGGCCGGCACTTCTTCCGCATAGGCGGCGACTTCCGCATCGAGGACTTCGACGTCACGCAGTACATCGATCCGGGTGGCTCCTTCAATTTCCGCGCAGACCAGACCGGCAACAGCACCGTCCCGAACTCTGGCTGGACGCTGGCTTCGCTCATCACAGGAGCTACCGAGTTCAGTTACGCCACCATTCACAGCGCGCAACCCGCCTACCGCTATCACTACCCCGCCTTCTTCGCCAACGACGACTACAAGGTCAACGATAAGCTAACGATCAACCTCGGCCTGCGTTACGAACTGCCTTTGACGCGCACCGAAGCGCATAACTATCTGCGTGGATTCGACCCGAACGTCGCCAATCCTGCAATCGGTATCAAGGGCGCACTGGTTGGCGCCAACCCTGCGAACGGGCCGACCTCACCCTACCGCAGCCTTCAGTCGAACTACTACGGCAGCGTGGCGCCTCGCTTCGGATTCGCCTACTCGCTCAATGAGCGCACGGTCGTGCGCGGAGGCTGGGGCATCTTCTACGGCCCGCTGCAATACAACGCCGACATCTCGGCCGGCACACTCGGTTACAGCGTCAACCGTCTTACGACTCCGCTGGCGGACTACACCCAGTCAGGCGCCTTTCTCAGCACTTATCCCGCGGCTCCTGTCGCCGATCCAACCAGCCAGTTCATACAGCCCAACTGCAATGTTTTCGGCACCACATGCCAGGACGTGCAGGAGTTCAACAGTCCCTACCGCACACCGCTGGTGCAGCAGTTCAACCTGAATGTGCAGCGTGATCTCGGAAAGAACTTCATCCTGCAGGTCGCCTATATCGGCCACCTTGGACAGCGCCTTGCCTCGAACTTCCAGCGGCCGAACAGCCTTCCCTTCCAGGACCTACGTGTCGGCGGGCCAATCTTAAACAAGCCGCTCTCCCAGGTCACGGCGCAGGACCGAACCTATGCCAGCAGCGTCGGCGTTCCGATACCCACGGCTCTCCCCTACCCCGGCTTTGCAGGGTCGGTTGCACAGGCTCTCAAACCGTTCCCGCAATATGGGTTCGTCATCAATCAGAACGAAAATCAAGGGCGCGATTACTACAACGCGCTCCAGGTCAACCTGAACCACAACTTCTCGCATGGCTTCCAGGGTGGCTTCTCTTACGCCCATGCCAAGCTGATCACCAACGCAGCCGAAGACGTGCTGTATAACTCGGTGCTCGGCGGTGTTCTGCAGTATCCGACAACTCAAAATCTCTACGCGCTCCACAGCCTCTCGCCGAGCGATGTCCCTGACACGTTGGTCATCAACTATCTCTACGAGTTTCCCTTCGGGCGCAACCACAGGTTCCTCAACCACTCTGGCCTCACCAATGAGATCCTCGGCGGATGGCAGATCAACGGCGTGCAGCGCTACTCTTCAGGCGCTCCACTTGTCCTGGAGGACACCAACAACAGCCTCAACCACGGCTTTCTCGATACAGTGGGCGTCGGCGGCAACCTGCGTCCCAACCTGACGGGCGCTCCTCTGCTCTCCGGCGCCAAACAGACTGGAGTGAACTACAACCTGCTGAATCCCGCTGCGTTTTCTGAACCGGCGCCGTTCAACCCCGGCAACCTCAGCACCAATACCGGCTCACCCGCGTATGCCGCCTACTTCGCTGACCTGAACAAGTTCTTCGGCAGCGCCCCGGCAGTGCTTGGCAATGTGCGCCCCTTCAACTATCTCGCCGAGGACATCAGCCTCCTCAAGAAGACAACCATTCACGAGGACAAGTCTCTCGAGCTTCGCATCGAAGGCTTCAACGTCTTCAATCGCCACAGCTACGGTATTGGGCCGATCGATCTCAACAACGGAGCCAACTTCAGTCAGGCCACAGTGCTCGGCGGCGCGCGAACCTTCCAGGTCGGTGCGCGCCTAATCTACTGAGGGTTCTCCGACACACGCCCGGTGCCTTGCATAGTAACGGAGCACCGGGCCATTCTCTTTGTATGCGCGCGCTGCTGCCAATTCTTCTGCTTGCATTGGGTTCGATCGGATTGCCCCCGCAGGCGCACACACAAAGTGCAGATCCGCTCGCCTCCGCGGCAGCAAGCGGCGATTGGAAACGTACCGAAGTTCTTGCGCGCGCTGTCTTGGCCTCCAACCGCCGTAGCGCCGCCGCATGGACATACCTTGGGCTCGCGCAGGATCATCTCGGAGAAAAGCAGCAGGCCCTCAACGACTTCGCCGAAGCCGTCCGCCTCGACCCGAGAGCCACGTTTACGCACAACAACTATGGAGCCGCGCTGGAAGCAGATGGCAAATCAACACAGGCTGGGGCGGAGTACCGCCGCTCGCTCGCTATCGATCGCAACCAGCCTGCCGCTCTGGTCAACCTCGCGCGTTTGTTGACGCACAGCAGCACCAAAGGCTCCCGCGATGAAGCGCGAACTTTGTTGCAAGCCGCCTGGCAGCTCGCGCCGGACTCCGAGATCGCACGTTCACTGTTGCTGCTCGCTCCCTGCGCTGTAGTATCCGGGCCGCACGCGTCACCTCTGGCTGAGCTCTCTACCTACGCGCATGCAGTCGCTGCGAAGATCAGTGCCGTGCCTAGTGACGAGCGCCCTCGTGTCGGCCGCGTCATGCTGGGCTGCGGGTTGAAGGATGACGCGGAAGCCTATTACGCCGCCTTTCTCTCTGCGGAGCCCCGCAACCCCGAAGCGATCGTCGGTATGTCCAAGGCGCAACTCGCAATGGGACGGATCAAAGAAGCTGGAGCCACTTTGGAAAGCGCCGTAGCCGGTGGGCTGGAGTCGCCGCAGGTGTACGCGTCGCTTGCCCAGCTTTACCTGCGCACCGCACACCTCGATCACGCCGTCGACGCGATGCAGCGAGCCCTCGCGCTGGCTCCGCAGGATAGCTCATTACAGTTTCGCTATGGCATGCTGCTGCTCGACACGCATGCTCCAAAGGCCGCAGAACTGCGCATGCAGCAAGCCGTTGATGCCAACCCGCGCGCGGCACAACTCTGGTTCGTTCTCGGCCTCGCACAGTTCGATCAGACCAACCCCGCCGCGGCTCAAGTCTCATTCGACCGCGCCATCGCGCTGGATCCGCACTTCGCGCCTGCACTTGCTTACCGCGGCCTCGCCGCACTCGATCAGCAGCACTATGCCGAAGCCGAACAGTGGTACCGCAAATCCATAGCCGCCGATCCCTCCGCCGCCGACCTGCACTGCCTGCTCGCTGAGGCGCTGGAGCGGCAGCATCCTGGGGAACTCAACGATGTTCGCGCCGAGCTGCAACGCGCTCTCCAGATGGACCCAAACCTCGCCACTGCCTACCTTACCCTCGGACGTCTCGACGTAAACCATGCGAGACCCGCTGATGCCGTGAAGGAGCTTGAGACAGCACTCCGCCTCGATCCCGGACAGCGCCAAGCGCATTTCTATCTCGCTCGAGCTTATCGTCAACTGCATGACACCGAGCGCGCCGCAACCGAATCCCGCCTCTTCAGTGAACAGGAATCGGCAGCGCAGACCGCAGACAGAGCCGCCCTGCAGGAGACCGTGCGCCAGCTTGCGCACACGTCGTTCTGAGACATTGCCCCCGGCGTCACCGCGAGAGCGCTCGCGGGTTCCGACCGTCCTTTCTGCAGAGCAGATAAAGTTCCTGCTGGAAAGCTGGTAGTTTTGACCGATCTTCACGACCCATGCCATAACACTACGGCCACACCTGGCCCAAAGGAAAAACCATGCCGAAAACCAACAAACCGCAACCCGGCGTTCTGCCGAAGCTCACTTTCATTGGTGGACCGCATAAACTTTCACCTTTCAAGAAGCCAAAAGAGCCAAAGCCTCCAACTCCGGGTTCTTGTCAACGATTCTCTCCAAGTCAATCAAGTGGGCGACCCGCAGTTGCCCGAATATCAAATACCGTCACCACGAAGAAGAAAATTAGCCTCGGTTGAGTTCTTCCTTGAAACTAGGCCGCTTTGCGACCGTTCCTGTTGACTTGTCGACGGACCGCATCGCGGATGTGGAAGACCGCATCACGCACATTTGAACTTCCGCAGTACTCGGAGGGTAGTTGGTTGAGATTGCGGCCTCTCGGCCCCGGATAAGCGAGAGGCGCTTTATCACAGTACTGGTAGAGAAAAGACCGGGCACTCCAAGCGTCTCGGAGCCCTCCATCTCGAAGCCGTCGCTGGCACTCGATTCCACCACCGGCCCTCACGCGGAAGTCACAGATTGGGCGCCCGCGATTTGAAATGCGCGGCTCGCCGAGGAGTCGAGCGCATAAAGACAAGCACCAGCAGGGACGGAACCAGCTTGGGCCCAAACCTTATTGCAGTGGAAGGAGAAAAGCGCTGGGCCCTTTGCCTTCAGACAGCTACATTTCTATTTACAGCGCTCTTATTCAGAAGACCTACGCTTAAGGGCCGGCATAGTTTCTCTGGCTGTGTAACCCACCACGCTTTCGATTGCCACATTCATTGCCGATGGTGCCGTGTCGTCGAAGCCTAAGAACACGGAAGCGGTGTCCCCTGTTGCGGTGTTCAACTAGGCCTACCGATCCCCGAGTCAGGAGGAACCCTATCCTGACTTTCAAGGCGTCGAGACCTCAACCACTTTCCTTTCGGACGGACTTTGGCGATGCGCAACCCCAACGATTCGGCCGCGCGGCTGAGGGGTTAGAACGTCCTCGGTCGCAATCGGGCACGGTTTGATGGTGCACTTCGATTCGTTAGTCGGCGTCGTCTTCGTGTAGTTGTGATTGAAATCTGCATCGCCCGGGACAATGTAAACAAGGACGCGCCGGGCAAGTGTGTATTCATCAGTCGTCGGAATGATGCGCGTCGCATCGGCGTGCAGCCACTGAACGAGGTAAGCCTTGGTGTTGATGGCGCGATAGGCGGCGACATCGCTAAAGCGCACATCGAGACCTGTGGCATCTTCGCTCATGCGCTCCATGCCACGCTCCGCCTCGGCGTGGTCGTAAAGTGGATGCGCAACGCCCACGAGCACCAGCTTCACACCAGGCGTATCCTTGAGCTTCTGTGCAGCCTGCTCCAGGCACGGCAGCGCCTGGTCTTCAACACGCGCAGGCCGCCGAGAGTCCTTGTCGAATTCAATGGCACATAACTTCTCTACCCCAGAGGCCAACGGCAACTGCTGCGCCGGCAAGCGGCCAGTGGAACTCGCCGCGAGCAAAGCCAGCGCGGGCACGAACGATCTTAATCCAGGCATGTATGTTTTCCTTTGCATCAGGCGGTGTAACCCGAGGCAGCCGCCAGTGCGAGACTGACGGCTGCCAACAGTGGGCTTATTGGGAGGTGTAGTCGATGGGGAGAAGCGGCAGCCCAGGCACTTCGTTGCCGCCCGGAATGAGGCCCTCCTGGCACGCTTCCTCCCATAGCTCAAACTTTGCTTGAGACTCTGCGGTTACGGGACCCGTCGGTACGCCGCCATCGCCGCCGAAGTACCCACGCTTCTCATCGATTGCGAAGGTCCAGGGCCGCGTATAGACCGACGGATCGTCAAACGTCGCTTCGTAGCGCAGCGTGTCCGGCCCGGTGAATTTGAAGCGCTCTGTGTAGTGGACCTTATCGCTGGAGAAGTCTCCCGCACGGCTCAAACGTCCCTTGGCGTTGTTGTTGGTTGTATCGACGACAAGTGTGGTGCCTTCCCAATGTGCGCGTGAGTCGCCAAACCACAGCTTGAGGCTCTCGGCGATGTGCGGCCGGTTGTCGAGGTAGACGATCCGGTACTGCTCCGCGCCGGAATAAATAAATAAGACATAGCCGGGATACTGCTCGATCTTCACATCGTGCCATGTGAACTGACGCACAGCGCCCAGGGGCCAGCAACGTTGCTGCGGATCGATGTCGCCGTAACGCGTGAACTCGTAGTAGTGCGCAAAGAGATCCTGCTGATGCGCCAGGGCCTCTGGCGTGTAAGGGATGTCATAGTTGGGCGTATCGATGATGCGGCTGGGGGCATTACGCGCGGCTCGAGGTCCGCGTGCCGTAGGCGGAGCATCTTCGCCTCCACCTCCGCCCTGGGCGGCTGCACGGCGCAGTCTTGCAGGGCCGCCGCCAGCATCAGGCTGCGCGTTCACGATGCTCGGCGGATTGCCGTTGCCGCGCTGACCGGGCGCTTTGCCGGATGCGTCGACAGACGGTGGGCCGCCGGCGTTGGCAGTACCCGGCGCGGGCCTTGGCCCCGGAGGCGGAACGCAGTTCACATCACCATTGGTCGGGTTCGTCAGGCATCCCATGCCGTAGTAGACCGCGGTCCATGTGCCTTGCACGTTGGGCTGGCCGTCGCTTAACAGTGCCGGCTTCCACGGCTTAGCCGCTGCGGCCTTTGCAGGCGATTGCGCGTAACCCTGCACGGCAATCGCGAACCCCAGCAGCAACATCGTTTGATGCTTATATCTCGTGTTCACTTCGAACTCTCCTGTCGAATTGCATTTCGATTTGGACCTACTGGCTACGGGTAATACTTCTCATACGGAAAGGCGTAGCAGACGTAGTCCAGAAGTTGAAAGTTCTTCTCGGTGCGCCGGTAGAGCGTGAGATCGATATGCCAGGGCTTCGAATAGACCTTGGGGTCGTCGATCTCAACGTTGTAGTCGAGATGATCGGCGTCGATCAGCTTGTAGCGCTCGACCACATGCAACTCAGGGCTTACGTAGTCGCCGGCGTGGTCCAGCCAGATGTCGTTCAGGAAGTCGATCGAATCCACCACCAGGGTGTCGCCGTCCCATTTGGCGCGCGAATCGCCGAGGTACCAGTTGATATGTCCGGGCGGATGCGGGGTTCCGTTGGTGTACAGAAAACGGTGCGCCTCCGCATACTCATAGAGCACGGTGAGCTTATCGCCCTTAGGCACCTGGAAAATCTGGAACGGAAGATTGCGCGCATAAGTGATGCGTGGTACGCCTGGGAGATTGCACTTTGTTGAAACCGGGTCAAGCGTGTTGCGTTGTGCGAAGTTCTGCTCTCGCTGCTTCCGCGCATCGGGCAAGTAAGGAATCGTGTGCTCCTGGACCACGCTCTGTGCGCCCGGAGCATATTTGTCTGCTGCATGGTCCTCCAGGTCGACATCAGCCCCGTCGATGGCCTGCCATATGCCGTTCAAGTTTGGCCTGCCGTCGGCAAGCCGCGGGATCGTCGATGCGCGTGGCGGAGACGCCGGCTTTGCCGATTGCCCCGACCCGGAGGCAACCAGCAAAGCGCCGGCAAAAAAAGACAAGCAATGGGTCTTGCTGAAAATCATGACCTTCCTTTCGTTCTTTGCACGGATCGTTACTGGTTGTAACCCGGATCTCCGGGCGCGCCGGTGCCCAGCGATCCGGTGAAGAGACTGCGACCGTCGGGCAGCTTGACGGAGGTGCCATTGATGATCTTCGCGCCGTTCTTGGCGAGATAGCCGTTGACGGTCAGCTCGCTGCCCAATGGGAAATCGGTCTCGCGGAGGCCGCGGCGCAGCAACGCATTCGGCCCGCCGAACTCCACTGCCCAGTTGGTCGAAGTGTTATCGGGGTTCTTCACTTCAACGTAGATCCATCCATGCGGATTGACCCAGGACAATTTGGTCAGCTTGCCGTGCAGGGTGATGGGCTTGCTCGCGTCGTACTCCGCGGCAAAAGAGTGATGGGCGAAAGCCGGCACTGCGGACACGCTGGCAATGCCCAGCGCGAGAACAGCGGTTCCAATCAGCATTTTCTTCATGTGCTTCTCCTTGGTGTGTAGTTGAGATAGAGGTGCTAGAACAACACTTTGATTCCGCCCTGCAGCTCACGCGCCGAGCTGCTGGCGGAGCTCGTTATCTGGCCGAAAGTTGCAGTGCCCAGAACGGCGTTGGGCAACGCGAGGTTATTGTGGTTGGCCAGGTTGAAGCTTTCCAACCGCAGCTGCGTGCTGACGCGTTCAGTGATTTTGAAACGCTTGTGCAGGGCCAGGTCTAGGTCCACAAAGCTCGCACCACGCAGCGTGTTGCGACCGACGTTGCCGAAGGTGTACGGTGCATTCGCGACGAAGGCGTCCGTATTGAACCACTGCGCCCGGGTGCGGGTGGGCTTGCCGGTAACGGGGTTCACAGCAGCTTTGAAGTTGGGATCCGCAGGGTTCAAGTTCGGCCGATCGTTGTTGCCGTCGAGGCTGCCCTGGCCGGAGTTCGAAGGATTGCCACTCACCGTCAGGTTGAACGGCAGCCCGGTGCTGAAGCTGACGATCGGATCGACGCTCCATCCGCCCACCGCAGCATCGGCATAGCGATTCAGCGAGGAAGCCCACTTACGTCCGTGCCCAAACGGCAGATCGTAAACCGCGCTGCCGGTGATGTGGTGCGCAATGTCCTGGCTCGACACCGAACGATCGGCCTGGACGTTGCGCACATCCTGAACGCCGCCCGACTGACTCTCTCCGAGAGAGATCGTCTTCGCGTAGCTGTACGACGCCAACAGGCTGAAGCCCGCCGCATACCGCTTCTCCACGCGTGCCTGCAGTGAGTTGTAGTGGCTATAGCCGATCTTGCCGATGCGAAGAATGTCGGCCAGCGTAATGGTGTATGGGGTGCCGGTCACAGCCAGCGTACGGAACGGCCGGTTGTTGTTCGTCGTTCCGGGACCCGGCAACGCCTGATTGGCGTCATACTGCATCCACGCGCCGGAAAGACTGTTTCCCGCATAGCCCAACTCGAACAACATGTTGCCCGGCAGTTCGCGCTGGACGTTGACATTCCACTGCTGGGCACGCGGCCAGCGGCCCTGCGAATCGTCAGAGACGGTGAGCACGTTCGCCGCATTGGCCAGCGAAAGGCTGTTCGCCGGGAATCCACCCTGCAGCGTCAACGCGGGCGCCGTCGCGGTGGGCGAGTTCGAGAGGGCGATCTGCAGGTGATAAGGAGGATTGATCTGGAGCGACTGCATGCCGCCCGGCTGCTGCGCGTTCGAGTAGAACAGCCCGTATGCGCCGCGAATTACCGTCTTGTCGCCCGGCAGGCTATACGCAAAGCCAACGCGGGGCGCAAGCTGCGCATGATCCGCGTTGATAGTAGAGCGGCTGGCACGACTGTCGCCATTGGCTCCGGCAAGCACCAACAGCGGGCTGCCCGTAATCTCCAGATTGTCGTTCGCCAATTGATCGTACTTGTCTACCGGCGTCCGATTCAGCTCGTACCGCAATCCGGCATTGATAGTGAGACGGCGGTTCACGCGCCAGTCGTCCAGCACAAAGAAATGCGTAAGCGGCTGACGGTCTGCCACAACCTCCACGTTCGATAGATTGCCGGAAGCCGGCAGCCCAAGAAGGAAGTCCGCAAACGGACCATACTGCGCCGCAGTGACCGTATTGTTCTGTCGGGTATATCCGCCAGTGAAGCTCAGCGTTCCTTCCGACTGTTGTGCGCTGACAAAGTTGGTCTGCAGCCAGTACTGCTGTACGCCGAACTTGAAGCTGTGTGCGCTATGGGCCCAGGTAAGATCGCCCGACACCTGCCGCGTCTCCGTGCTGGTGACATTGCCTTTGCCGCCGCCACCGAGACTCGTAAAGCCGGTGATGCTGCTCGCGACCAGGCCGCCCGGAATGACCGTATCCGCGCCCTTGAAGCCAAGAGCGGCATTGAGGTTCGGCGTGTTGGCGCTGGTCGCCGCCGACTTCAGGTAGTTCCAACCGACGCGCACCGAGCTGATCAACCTCGGCGACCAGATGCGGTCGTAGCCCACCGCAAACGCGTGACCGTAGTCGTCGGTTGGCTGAGCGTTCGTGTAGTAGACGCCGCTATATTGCTGCAGTGTAATCGTTGCGGGATAGTGCTGGTTCTGCGTGCTCCAGCGAAAGAACAGATTCTGCTTGTCGGAAAGAATCGAGTCGATGCGGAAGTCGAACTTCACCGGAGCCTGATTCGCGGGCGCGACGTAGTTGTAGTTCAACGCGCCACCCGCCGCGGGCACGGGATACACCTGGACCAGCTTCGCGGCGATGGAATCAATGCGCGACTGCGGAATCAGGTATGAACCGGCAGGGCAAACAGCCGTGGCTGCGGTCACGACGGGGAACGCCGTTCGCGTCCCTCCGCTGTAAGTCGCAGGATCATACACCGGCCCAGGAAAGCAGCCCGCCCGCTCGGCCGCCGTAGGCAACGTATCGCGCGAGGTGACGCTCTGCTTCAGTCGCAACAACTCGAAATCGCCGAAGGCAAACAGCTTGTCACGCAGGATCGGCAGTCCGAGACTCGCGCCATAATTGTTTCGCGTGTACGGTGTCTTAGTTGCGAAGAACGGCGTGGCGTCCAGGGCATCGTTACGGATGAACTCATAAACGGTCCCATGGACCTGGTTTGTCCCCGATTTAATCGACGCACTCACAACGCCGGACGAGGACCGCCCATACTCAGCCGAATACCCATTCGTCACCACTTTGAATTGACTGATCGCATCGACTGAAGGCTTGATTGCTTCCTTCTGGTTTCCGTAGCTGTAACGAATAAATTGCGCATTGTTATCAATGCCATCGAGCAGAAAGCCCACGTTATAGCCTTGCTGCCCGCCAATGCTGATGCCTACTCCGGAAATGGCGGGTGTCGTCCCCGAAGACAACAACGCCAGCTGCAAATAATCCCTTCCAGTCGAACTGGTCAGGGGCAGCTCGACAATCTCATCGTTGCCGATCACAGTGCCGCTGGTGGAGTCCGACGTATTCAACACCGCGCCCGAAGCCGAAACAGACACCGTCTCTGAGACTTCACCCGGCAGCAGCGTCGCATCGATCTTACGGACATCGCCGATCGAAAGCTGTATTCGGTCCTCAGTAAACGATTTGAACCCAGCGGCCTCAACCGCCACCGCATATTCTCCAATGCGCAACGGTGGAGTGCGGTACTCGCCATGCGAATCGGTTCGCAGCCGCGTCGAAGCCGACGTGGCGACGTTAGTAATCGTCACCGCCGCGTCCTGGATCGCCGCATGACTTGGATCCGTTACCGTTCCAAGAATAGTTCCATCGGTAGACTGCTGACCGCGCACGGTAGCACCCCACAATATAGTTGCAAATAAAAGCGCGCGCTTCTGCACAGTAGCCTCGGTAGGTTGCTATTTTCGGTAGGGGATTCCCGCCCACCATCTAAGTGGTGACTGGGGATATTGCATGCGCCCTAACATTTGTCGTCAGACAACAAAGCCGCACCCTGAGAGATGCGGCGAGTCACTTGTATCCTTGCTTTTTGCAATCAACAGCAAGAGCAACAGCGTACTCGGCCACAATCCGGAAAATATGGATACAGGCAACAAGCAGCCGCGTTGCAGATAAATGACATAGTTCCTTATAACCTCTAAATACTAATAAGTCAATATATTTGCGGTAACGTACGGATCAAACTAATCAATTTCTATTGCGCGAATCTCTACACATATCCGACGGCACGTCCTGCGAACCCAATGGCGAGCCACAGCAACAACGACAACACCGCGCAGGCCTTACGCATCCCGAGATATTCTTCCTTATCCGACACACGGCGGGAGACCGAGATCTGGAGTGCAAAGTGCACGATCAAAGCGATGCCAAACAAAATCATCTTGAGTTGAAACGCAGGGTTATGAGAGTAACGCTGCGGTCCTCCCGCATACATCAGCAGACCAGAAATCGACATTGCAAACACTCCTCCTGCTGTGACTGGAAGGAGTTCTTTGGCCACCGTAGAAGCCGACTGTGTTTTGAAACCAAGATTCAAAAACCTTAGATCGACAAGCAGAATGCCGCCACCAAAGATTGCCAGGGCAAGCAAATGAACAATCTCAACAGCCGGAAATGCGTAAGTTGAATCTCGCATAAACAGGCCAATATGAGTCCTCGATAACCAATGATTGAACCCCGCTAAAAACATAGGTCTTCTCTTTTCCAGAATGCGAGCGTCGCACGGTCACAACCTATGTGTTGACGTAAGCGATCAATCGGCCAAACACAATGATGCCGGCCCACAGAACGAGAGAAGCAACAGCTGCAAGCCTCGCACGCAATGGCGTTACATTGGCGACGTCCCAGGTGTTGACCCTCCGAAAGATCGTTAGGTGAAAGATCAGCGGATTGAGGCCCACAAGCAACAGCAAAATCATCTTGATTCGAAAGGCCCAGTTGGAGTAGTTCGTTGCGGCTTCGGCAATCGAGAGCAACAAACCCGTCACAAACATCACTCCGAACCCAGTCCACGTCCAGGGGAGCACCTGTCGTGCGATCCGCGACACCGGCTCACTCTTCATGATCAGGCCCAGAAGTCTGAGATCCAGTATGGCGACCGTGCCGACAACCGCCGCCACGCCAACCGTGTGGATCGTTTCGATTACGGGGAATGAGTATGGCGACTGACGTATCGATGTCGATAGGTGTGTCGCGTAAATCCACTGGCAAATATGCAATAAGCTCGGCATCATTCACTTCCATTATTAGAGCTGGATGTCTGAATTGTGGCGTGGACCGGGATCACAGGTGATACCATCGATCGGCGCCATAGACCAGCCCCAACGTAATCACTGCAATCACAACTTCACCAACCGCACCAACAACGAAGGGGCGAATTCCCTGCTTCGACATCTCTTTCAAATTGGTACGCAAACCAACGCCCGCAAAGGTAAGCAGAAAGGCCCAGCGGGAGAGGTTTCCAAGTGCGAGCGCTTGCGGCTTGGAGAAGAACCCGATCGTCGCGAGAAGAGAGATGAGGAGAAAACCCAGAATGAACTTAGGGAACTTTTGCCATAGAAAGCTCGCCTTGTTTGTGACAACAGCCGCCTGCCCTTTGGAAGCCCAATAGATCGCATAGCCAAGAACGATGAACCCGATCGTGGCATTGCGGCAGGTCTTAGCCAGAACCGCGACCTTGCCTGCGGCGTCTGAATAGAGTGCGCCAGCCGCTGTCGCCTCCGCCGTGTTGTCTACCGCCAAACCAGTCCACAGCCCATACGCACGGTCACTCAGGTGCAATGCATGACCGACGAGCGGGAATACCAGCAGCGATATGGCTCCCAGCGCCAGAATTGCAGCAATAGCATAAGACGAGTCCTCTTCATCCGCGTCGATAGCACCCTGCGCAGCAATGATAGCGGAGACGCCGCAGATGGATGAGCCCACTGCAAGCAGACTGATGAGCTTCGGCTTAAGTTTGAAGGCCCGCCCCAGATAGGTCATGAATGTCAAGGCGAGCGCAAGCTCGATGACGATCAGTCCAAGAGATAGACCGCCAAGCCGGCGCACGTCGCCAAGCAGGAAACGTGCACCGAGCAAGACGATCCCGGTCTTCAGCCAGAACTCATACGTCGAGACACCTGAGCGAAAACTTGCGGGAACTCCGACTGTATTAGAGATCGCCACGCCCAGAAGAATCGCCCAAAGCACGTACTCGATGTTCGGCAACACCAGGTGATGCGACTTCCCATAGACCGCAATAGTATGCTCGATGAGCTTTCCCAGATATCCCACAACGGCGAGAAGCGCGATCCCAGGAACGACACCTAGAAATCTAGTGAGTTGTGACGATGTTTCCGAGCGACTAATCTGCGATGAAATGCCAGCGCTGTCGGCTTGCATGTTATTGCCTCTTCTTCTAAGGGGTTATTACCAGGGAATAGAGTTGATCACGCCAACGCGGACAGCGATTGCGAGCAACAACGCAAGGAATACCGCCCAGGTATCGCGCGATAACTGGTTTTTTCGGGTATCAGATGGCACCGTGTAATCTCCTTTGTAATTCGCTGGGTGCTAGTTCTAATTGGAGGCTGCACCAGCCGCATGCGCAACCTCGCCAGCGGGACGTGCCGGAGGAACCGGAATCTTGACGGCCAGTGTGCCACCGTCTTGCTGGTAGGTATCGGCGCCCACTGCACCGAGCACCTTGAAGCCGGCGCTATCTAGCAGGTCTGCAGCCAGCCCCGCGCGAGCAGCATGATTGGAGACGGTGATAATCTCGCGGTCCTTCGGAATCTCCTTGAGGTGGTTCTTCAAATCCTTGAGCTGAATGCTCAGATACACGGGAAATCCACCGATGGTCGATACCTCATCCGGCCGGCGAACGTCCAGAATCAATACCTTTTCCGGGTGTGCCAGATAGGCGTCGAATTCGGCATTGGTGAGCTTCTTCGCCCGGGTGGCAACGGGCGCTTTGCCTGCCGGCGCAGGCTTTGCCGCTTCCTGTGCGAAGGCAGCCGTGGACAACATAGCGATAACGACAAATTTCTTCAGCATTTTTTCATTCCTCTCAGAGTTGAAAAGCGGTGCGGAACTTCGCTCCAGGCGCTAGCGAGCCCCGACGGACAGTGTCTGTCCAGCAAAGAGACAAGTAGGCTCGCCCGAGCCCGGTTCAGGACTAAGTGCTTATATACCGATGTGAGTTCGGGGAATTTTCCAGCTTCATTGCAGGAAAAAGGCCCGGCTCCTGAGACAGGTGCGCGGGCCTTTCTTTTGTTGCGGATCTTAGATCGCAGCAGAAGCTAGTTAGTCGCACACACCATCGGTTGCCATGAACGGGGTCGTTCAGTCAGCAACAACAATTGGTGTGTGGAAGGCGAAGCATGAAGCTAACGTAATGATCTTCTGGCGATTTGTCAAGCATCTGAGATTAATTATCCGTGACCTTTTTGCGATCTTTTCGTATCGGTTGCGGCGAGTTGCCAATTTTCAAGTTACACTCAACTTGAACGATGAGAGCGCAACCCATCTCGAACGGCGACTTCGCCAGTTTTGCAGCAGTCATGCAGGCGGGTGTCCGTTTTATGTGCGGGCAGTGCTCGCCGGCGTGTATCTGTTGTAGCCGCAGCTTCTTCCTGCGCTAGAACTGTCGCCCTCTTACTGGCTTAGCCAGACATCAATCCCATTTGCAGCTATCAGCCACGTTGTCGCGCATCGCGTCACTGGCGAGACGTACCGCGAAGACTTCCCTGCCGCGAAGCAGGTACAGCTTCCGTGAGGCATACATGTTTATTCTGCTTGCCAGCATTGCACCCAGGCGGCGCACCCAGTTATCCGCGCTTCTGCTCCTTTCTTTCTCCCTTGTTGCACACGCGGCAACAGGTGGCAGCATCTCGGGTACGGTTGTCGACCCATCCGGTGCCGCGCTCAGGCAGGCGGACGTTCTTCTCGTCAACGAGACACAGCAGACCACCTATCGCACTCTTACCGGCCCGCAGGGGCTTTATACGTTTCCCAACCTGCCCGTGGGGAGTTACACACTTACAGTGACGGCGCCCAGCTTCGCCGCAGGGAGACTCCTGCATCTTGCCGTAGATGGCGACTCCGCGCTGCGTATCGATGTGGCCCTCAAGCTGGGGACGCCGACCGAAGCCATCACTGTATCCGGCGCGGATATGGTGCACGTTGAAACCGCCGCCACGCACCTCGGCGAGATCGTCTCTGGCGCTCAGATGACCTCCATGCCGCTCAATGGACGCAGCTACACCGATCTGCTTGCGATCCAACCTGGCGTTGTCCCAGTCTCCACTCTGCTCCCCAGCTCTGTCATCATGGCGGGCGTCACGGGCAGCATCGACCCTTCGGGCGACACGAACCCCGGCAACCTTTCCATCGACGGTCAACGCGAGTCGTCCAACGGTTTCATGGTCGACGGAGTGGATGTGCAGGAGCACATGAACGGTGGGACTTCCATCGTCCCCAATCTCGACTCCATCGAGCAGTTCCGTGTTCTCACCAACAACTTCGACCCCGAGTACGGCAACTACAACGGCGGCATGGTCACCGTCATTACGCGGTCCGCGGGCGATCGCTGGCATGGCAACGCGTTCGAGTTCTTCCGCAACACCGCGCTCGATGCCAGGGGCTACTTCGACCCCACGCGATCAGCGTTCAGGCGAAATCAGTTCGGCGGAACGCTGGGCGGCCCCATTCTGCGCAGCCGCGTCTACTTCTTCACGGACTACCAGGGCACCCATACAACGCAGGGCGTTTCCACCGGCAACATCTCCGTGCCGACGCTGGCAGAGCGCGGTGGCAACTTCGATCCATCCACCCTCACCGGCAGCGTAAGCGGACCGTACTTCGCCCATCTGCTTACGCAGAAGCTCGGATACACGGTCACGGCCGGCGAACCGTATACCAGCGTCTTTCCTCAAGGAAGCATTCCGCAGAGCGCGTGGTCAGAACCCGCGAAACACCTTCTGCAATACATCCCATCACCGAACGTAGGCCCCAGCCAGTTCTCTACTTCCGCGAATGCGCAGACGGTGCGCGACGATAAAGGCGCTCTCCGCATGGACGCCAACAACGGCATGGGCCAGATCTCCGCCTACTACTTCGTCGACGACTACACGCTCGACAACCCCTATCCGGGCTCCGTCGCGGGCGCAAGCGTTCCAGGCTTTGACGCCCTGTATCGCGGCCGCGCGCAGTTGTTCTCGCTTGGCGATACAAAGGTGGTTGGGCCCGACCTCGTCAACGAACTCCACCTGGGTTATCTGCGTAACGCCAACGTCATCGGTCAACCACACGGCGGGCTTGGCGTAAGCCTCGCCTCACAAGGGTTCTCAACCGGCAGCGATGGGATCTTCGTGCAGGCGCCGCAATTTGAAGGCGTCGAAAACATTACCTTTCCCAGTTTCGTCATGGGCGTTCCGATCACCAACCTGACTCAGGTCAACAACACCTTCTACGCAAGCGACGGTCTCTCAATTGCGATACGCGCGCACACCTTCAAAGTCGGGGCGCAGTTCCACTTCGACCAGGTCAACGAACACCCCAACGCGACCTTCAACGGCACCTTCAACATCAATGGCACCGAGACCGGCTCACCCTATGCCGATTTTCTACTGGGCACGGCAAGCAACTACACCCAATCCTCCGGCCAGCCGTTTTATCTGCGCAATCGCTATCTTTCGCTCTATGTGCAGGACAGCTGGCGCGCCTCCAGCTCGCTAACCATCAATGCGGGCCTGCGCTGGGACCTCATCATGCCTTGGTGGGAAAAGGACAACCAGCTTCAGACCTGGGTCGCGGGCGCGCAGTCCACGCTCTTCCCCGGCGCGCCGCCAGGGCTGCTCGTGGCTGGAGATCCCGGCGTCCCGCGCACCATTGCGCCGACCGACACCGGAAGCTTCGCTCCGCGCGTAGGTATCGCCTATGCGTCGGGGTTCGAGAAGGGGCTGGGCCGCTGGCTCTTCGGAGGTAAAGGCCAAAGCAGCATCCGCGCCAGTTACGGCCTCTTCTACACAGCGTTTCCGGGTCTCGCCGCAGGCATCATGTACGCCGTTCCGCCCTTCGGCTACAACTATCTCAGCCCCGGTCCGCCGCTGCTCGAGTCCCCTTTCATCACCGCCGCAACCGGCTACGACAACGGCCAGCGATTCCCTTTTCCCTTCCCGTCGCATTCGGTCTCCGCGTCCCAGCCAAATAACATCGTTGACTGGGCCAACTTTCTTCCTCTATCGGCCGATCCATTTTTCGATCGCCGCAACAAGCCTGCGTACATCGACAACGCCATGCTTTCGGTGCAGCGCCAGCTTGGCAACGCAGGCTTGCTGACCGTCAGCTACGTCGGCAACCAGGGACATCGCGAGCTCGCACTCGTCTCCGCCAACCCCGGCGATCCTGCGCTCTGCCTCGCCATTGCAGGCTGCGGGCCCTTCGGTGAAGACACCGCCTACACAAGCGCAACAGGCCAGATCGTTGAAGGCACGCGTGTCGGTCAGGGCCCCAACTACGGCGAGAACACCGCGGACCGCTCCATCGCCAACTCCAACTACAACGCGCTCGAAGCGACGTGGCGCTACCATCGCCACGGCTCGCAGTGGCTGCTCAGTTACACCTATGCGAAGTCGATTGATCAGGATTCCAACCTCGGCGAGCAGCTCAACCCCATCGACGCACGCCAAAGCCGTACCATTTCCGCCTGGGACCTGAAACACGATTTCGTTGCGGGCTACACCCTTGCGCTGCCCTTCGATCGCATCGTGCCCTCGCATAGCGAGCCGGCTCTGCTCACCAAAGATTGGAGTCTCTCCGGAACGACCCGCTTCGCCAGCGGCTTCCCCGTCACTCTCTTCGACAACTCCGACAACTCGCTTCTCGGCACCCTTGGCAACGGCGCGAACAACTACCTGCTCGACACGCCGCAACTACTTCCAGGACCGCTGCACATCAACACCGATGGACGCAACGGCAAGCCGGCTTTCAACACCGCACTGCTCCCGGAAGAAACAATGGGGCAACTCGGCAATGCAAAACGCCGCATGTTCTACGGTCCAGGCATCGAGAACTTCGACCTCGCGGTTGAGAAGAGCCTCCATTTTTCGGACAGCAAAAGCCTCAACCTGCGCCTGGAGAGTTTCAATACCTTCAATCACGTCCAGTTCTATGGGCCGGCGTCGGTGAACGGCCAGGTAGAAGACACCACAAACTTCGGCCACATCGTCAGCGCCGCTCCCCCGCGCTTGCTTCAGCTGGCCGCTAAATTTGCGTTCTAGCGGACAAGCGGCGCATGCAACCGACCGGAGAATACAGTTGGGCACCAGTCTGTTCGATCTAAGGGCGACCCTCCCGACTGGACGCGACCGCGAAGTTATCGAGGGTTTGCAGGTCTTCTCTCCCGAGTGCGCTCTGATCGAATGCTCGGTCCATTTCTTCTCCAGCAATCCCACGGATGTCCGAGCAGTATTGCTTACGATTCGCGATGCTGCGGGTCTCCTGGGCCGACTTTTGGATGGGGGACGGACCGTGAGAGCCGGGCGGCTAGCCGGAGCATTTCGCAGCCTCGGCAAGGATCGTATCGCCGACGACATCGTGAAAACGATGTCTGCGGCCGGATACGCGGTCAGGGGGTCTGACCCCTTCGCTGATCGGCCGCTTGTTCCCTTGCATGGCCGCGAAACCTCACCCTATGTGAACCGGATCCGGCTGCTTTGGCAGCCAATGCGTCAGTCCGTGATTGACCGATTCCATGCCGCTCCGGGTCCCCCTCGCGATGTGAAGGCGTACTTGAAGCGCGTGAACGATGTCTATGTGTCGGACGCTTACCACTCCCTTTCGATCCCGGGCACAATTCCACCCCCGTGGGCACAGCGCAGAAGTTTCCAGCCCGTTTTCGCGTCCGCTGCATTTTCAACTTCTTTCGCTGTAAGAAGTGTTGTTAGGTAACTCATTGAAATCAGGCGCAACGGATAGCTCCTTTTAGCGCTTTGAGGCACCCTCGGGAAACAACAGCAGGGCGGCATACCGCAAATGAAGTGACATCATAACGCTGAATGTATCCGGGCAAGTAAGGTGTCACAACACACATTAGAACCGTTGCCGCCCAACACTTTACGGTGAGTCCCAAAGCATCTCCGGGGCATATCAGAACGCAATCGACCTTGAGAAAGGTGTAGGAACCGAGCAAGTCTTCTTGCGAATCAACTCGAATCGACTGGCAAATTTCAGGCGCATATGGGTACGACAACAGCTCCAAAGAGCCGTACTCTAAGCCCATTCGAGGCAACACTATCGCGCAACGTCAAAGGCCTTCTACGTTAATGACTACGCCAGCCACTGAAGTGCCTGAGCATTAGCTGGCAACCGATTGCGTCTCAGAACCGCACTTCAGGGCAATTTTTTTGCGCTTGCACAGCTGGTGTGCCAAGTCGATGCGGCCGAATATGCGGTTCTGCAGGAAATGCGCCACGGTTGTCAATTCATCGAGATCGATCTCCATCTGTTCCGTAGTTGTGTGCCCCCTTCGCTACTTTAAATGTCGCGGGTTACCAAGCCGGTACTAGGGATGCAGGCCATTCCAAAACGGTGGGCTCGAATGCGGTAGGCGCCTCGAGATGTCCCGCATAACAGCCAGCGGCGGCCCGGCGCACAACGGGGATGAGGGTCTACGAGGAACCGGAGAGATTGTCTCCCGGCGCAGTTCGCGACGGTTTGAGAGGAGAAAGCAGCCCCGACAAAAGGGCCACGTTGTGGCTAAGGTACTTTTGGATGGCTTACTCAAAGCAGCAAAATCTGTTTCTCGCTCGCGGGACGACTTGAACGAAGAGTGGATCACCTTCCGGTGACTTCCAGCATTTGGCCTTCTGCAACTCAAGCAGGAAGCAGTCCGCTCATCTTCTTGGCTATCATCCGTGCTGCGTAGACTGGCGAGAAGCGGTATAGCTTGTCCATCATTGCGGCGTCTTTACCAACAAAAATATGGTATCGGTCATGTTCAATCCCACGAATGATGATCCTGGCTGCCTCTGAAGCCGTGAGCGGCTTCATCTTCTCATCGCCCCCAGGGCCCATTGCTGGTCCCTCCACGCCGGAGTTCGTCAGGATGTTTGTGGCGACGGCACCAGGACACACAACGGAGACCTTCACCCGCGTACCGAGAAGCTCTGAGGCAAGCCCTTCAGTCATCAACTTGACTCCTGCTTTCGCCGCACAGTAGATCGTTTGACCAGGGACAGGAACAAAGCCTCCCATGCTGGAAAGATTCGCAATATGTGCTTCCGGCCTTTTCATCAGATGGGGAAGGAATGCCTTGGTAACAAACACTACCCCAAATAGATTTACCCTGAGCACTCGTTCGATCACTTCGTATTCAAGGTCGTTCAGGCGCACGAAGGGTTGAATGATTCCTGCGTTATTAATAAGCCCGTCCACGGCACCGAAGCGTTCGATCACTTTCCCGGGAAGCTGCAGAACAGCGTCATTGTCGGCGACGTTGACCTCAAAGGTCGCGCACCGGTCCTGCAGCCCGACTGCCAACTCTCGGGTTTGCGCCAGAGCCGTCGGATTGACGTCCACCGCAGCAACATGGGCGCCCGCCTTCAGCAATTGGAGTGCGAGTTCTCTGCCAATACCACTCCCGGCCCCGGTGACCACCAAAACCTTATCTCGAACTTTCATGCTGTCTCATTTCTCTGGTGATCTAAAGCTCGATCAGCGCAATACCGTTGGCAGGGACGACGATCGATACTTCACCATTCGGCGTCAAGTGGCTTATTTCTGGCGGGGCTATCTGCGAACGCCGCTGAAGTTCTGCGATCTGCGAGAGGGTTGGATATGCGGGTCGTCCAATCGCCTCGTAAGCGCGCAGCAAGTTACCGCTATTTTCATCCACACGCGTGATTTGCACCCTAGTGCGTGGCTTACCACCTTCGATCCGCAAGGCGATGGTTTTCGAGACGCCTTGCGTTTGCCATTGGGCACCGGTCTGCAAAGCGGGATCTCCGCTAGCGGACCGTACGCCTGCGGGCTGTGGAAGCAGGTTCCAGACCAGTATGGCCATGGAATGATCTTTGCGGAGCGTGGCCAGCACCGGCCCCTCGTCAGTGGCGAGCTTGCGATCTCCGAGCTTATGCAACAAAGTGAAGGTATGGAATGACGGTCGGGGAATTCCACGTTGGCCGAGCATGCCGAAGCCAGAATTCAAGAAGCTTTTCTGGACGCCGAGCTCCTCATACACGTTGTCGAAGGTCCAGAAGGACATGATTTCAGCCAGGCCACTACATCCCTTTATGGTGTGCGCAATGAATGCAGGATTCTGGGAACTCCATTCGGTGAGGTAAAGGGGGAGATCTGCGAATTTCGAAGATCGAATCCGGGCGCGTACGCTCTCGAGTGCGCGAGGCATGACTTCCTCGAAGGGATACTGTTGCCCTTCGCCGAAGAGCACCTTTTGCGGGTCGTCAGGATATATATGAGTCGAGACGAAGTCGATTGGGGCTTGGTTTGCCGCGCAGAAGTCCAGGAGATCGCCGACCCATTCCGCTCGAGCGGTGGCGGGACCACCAACTTTGAGCGCAGGATCGACACTCTTCAAAGCAAGCGCCGCTTGCTTGTAAAGCTCGAAATAATCTGCCTTTGTACCTGACCAGAAGAAACTCAGATTGGCTTCATTCCATACCTCGAAATTCCACGTACTGACTTCTGTGAGTCCATAGCGATCAATACAGTGCCGCGCGAAGAGGCGGATCAGTTCGGCCCATTGCTCCATGTCCTTGGGCATCGTGACGTTGCCGCGGTAGAAGAAAGCTGTGCGAGTTCCGCTGGCCAGCGCGCCCGGCATGAAACTAAGCTCGACGAAAGGCTTGAGGCCGCGTTCGATGAGCGAGTCGAAGACAACGTCGACGTAAAGGAAGTTGGGCGTTTTGGAACCAACCGGCCAAACGCCCATTTCATCGTCGAACACTCCGTGAAACCGCACGGACTGTATACCCACATCCCGCTTCGTGCATTCGATGTCTGAGAGCCACTGTTGGCGGAAGGCAACGGCTGCTCTGTCGGAGCCGACACATGTCTCCCAAACATGGGGAAAGGGGGTCACGCTGGTAGTCCGAACCACGATCGGCTGAGAGTTTGTTTGCGCGCCGTCCTGCGGGAGCAAAGCGTCGGCGCGAGCCGTTACTGCATAACTAGCGCTTAAAGCAGCAGCGTGAAGAAAGGTACGTCTGTCCACAAAAACCTCACATCAGTAAGTGGTAGTTCCAGACGCCCCTCAGAAATGTGGCGCGCCCGTGCAGATTGTTAGAGGGCGCCTCTACTGGGTCGGTGCCGCGGTGAATTCCCCGCTAACGCCAGCTGGATCGACGTTGGTTTCCCCGGGTTCGGTGTCCTTTGCGTGCAATCGGTCTCGCAAAACCATACGTCGCGAATTAGAGACGTGTCAACACGTTTTTATTTTCCGACTCAAACCCTTGCAGACGTCGTGCTTCCTGCCTTACCCATCAACATTGGTATACACGGTACACGTCGACACGCCACTCACTACGAAGATGAGTCACTCCTGGACTGGAAAGTTCAAGAAATCCTAGCAGGCGCAGCACAACACAGTGGTGATGGTTTGAAAGATGTGTGCCGCATCACGTACCATCACGACCATGAACGAAGCGAAAGGCCCTACAAAACACCAGATCAAAAGCGAAGCAACGCGAAATGCCTTGCTGGAAGCCGCCGAGATGATCTTCGCTCGCGACGGATACGAGCGGGCACAAATCGATGAAATCGCAAAGGAATCGGGGCGTACGCGCGGCGCGGTATACGCACAATACAAGACGAAAGAGCACCTGTTCTTCGCAGTCCAGGAGCGCCGAATCGAAGGAGCCATTCGCTACACCAGGGATCTCCAGTCCCGGGCCGACTCTGACGACTTTCATGCAAGATGGAATGTAATTCGCGCCACTTTCTCAGGCTTTCAGGACGATCAAAGTGAAATCCTCGATCTTGAGCTAAAGCTGTACGGCTTAAGGCACCCGGAAGCACTGAAAGAGTGGCGGGAGAGATACACTCGTCTGTTTTCAGTATCTGAGTTCACGAAATATCTTGGATTGACACAGAAACCAGGGCGTTCGAGACTTGCGAGCCGGGTCACCTCGCTTCCTGCACTCAAGAGTGGATTGATTCTTTCAATGAAGTTCCTCCCCGATCAGTTGCCACCGGGGGAGGTCAGGCTTATTCTTCAGGAAATTTTTGAAGGGCTCTTTCACGAGGACGAGCTCCCACGCGAGGTAGCAACTCCCAGGAAACAGAAGGCTCCATTGAGCCGGAAACGCTGATCTCGGGATGCACTCGCGGGATTGGGGGCTAGACAGATCGTCCTGGAACAGTAGTAGGTAAGGTGTAGTGAAGCTCCAAAAACAATGCGGAGATTCTGGGTCCTCCAGAATGACCACCGCAGCTGGCTCGACTCTTAGCGCAGGGGAATATGCTGTCGAGGCCGACCGTGAAGAAGTGGAAACGGATTCTATGCGCCACTGCTAACACTCTGGCGCATAGAATATCCAGATCGAACCCATTCGCGAGAATCCACTGGAAGCAGATCCTGAAAAATGTGCTCGGCAGCGGCACTGATCGTGGGGCGCAAAGCAAGAGGGTGTCAAGAACAGCACGCCGCTTAGAGTCGGTGAACATTCGTGATCGGCAATTCTCCCACCAGGCCGGTCTGGCTGCTCACGGCCAATGCCCGCGGAACTCATTCAAATTGCACCCCAGCCACGTTCTACTCAGGTGGTTTTCGTTTTGAGTTTCAAACGACGCAACTGGTTCCTGCAGAACCACTTCGGCTAAGGAAATCTCGTTACCGGCTCGAGACACAATTAAAACGTGTTGACACGCATGTATTACGTCAGGTATCACGTTGCAAGTCACATCTGCCGTCTGCCGATGCACGTCACCATAAAGCGCTCCCTCTTTCACGAGGAGTCCCCGCAGACGACGGTCTCTTTGACTCAGCGGCAATTTATCGGAGGCAACGTGAACCAAAATTGGAATAAGCGCAAGGGAACGCCACGACTCCCGGCGAGAGCAACAAAGGCGTTCAGCCGACTACTACTCCGAGTCATCACAGCCACAGCTCTCGTGGGGAGCACAGCTGGTCTCCTCACAAGTATCTGCGCGCATGCCCAGGTGCTCTACGGCAGAATCAACGGCAATGTCACCGACTCTACCGGTGCGGTGATTCCAGGCGCGAGCGTCAGGGCCAGGGACGAGTCCACGGGGATCGAGAAAAGCACAATTGCGAACAGTAACGGCGCGTTTACGCTCGGAGATCTGATTCCAGGCACGTATCAGCTGACGGTTATTGCTCCGGGGTTTGCTACAGCCCAACAGAACAACGTTTCGGTGCTCCCGAATTCGGCGCAACGCGTTGATCTGAAACTTACAATTGGCTCCAATACGCAGCAGGTGACGGTAACGGATACGCCGCCCGTACTGCAGGTGGACCGTGCCGAAACGGCATACAACATCTCGCGTGAGCAGGTTGCAGAGCTGCCGACCACATCGACCACAGGCCGGAACTTCCAAAGCTTGTACAGGTTAGTACCTGGTGCAACTCCTCCCGCGGAGCAGAACTCAGCCGCCTCGAACCCGCAACGTTCACAAGCAACGAACGTAAATGGGGTGTCAAACGCAACCAACACGACGCGCATCGACGGAGCCGTCGATGCATTCCCTTGGCTTCCCTATTTGGCTGCGTACCTTCCGCCCACAGACGCCATCGACAACATCAACGTGGTCACCGGATCCTTCAATGCCGAGCAGGGCTCCGCTGGCGGGTCGGCAATCAACGTGACCGTCAAGAGCGGAACCAACAACTTTCACGGAAGCGCCTGGGAATACAACTCCATCGCGCAGTTCAATGCGCAGGCTTGGCAGAATCGGACTGGCATCCGGCAGAAGAATATCTACAACGAAGTAGGCGGAGCGATCGGAGGCCCAATCGTGCGCGATAGATTGTTCTTCTTCTTCGATTACAACCGGGTCTCCGTCAATAAAGCGATCAACGGCACTTTCAGTGTGCCGAGTTTGGCCATGCGAGCCGGCGACTTCAGTGGAACGGGAACGACGATCTATGATCCCGCGACTGGAACGATCGCCGGAGTAGGACGATCTGCGTTCGCAGGCAATCAGGTTCCTTCGACCCGATTCGCGCCAGCTGCGGTGATACTGCTTTCTAAGTTGCCCGCGCCGAACATCGGTTCGCCAGGCGCTACCACGAATAACTATTTCGGATCTGCAACAAACGCCTTCCTGCGCGAAAACTACGATACGAAGGTGACGTACACGCCAACCGACCGAACCAGCTATTTCGGTCATTACAGCATTTCACCCAATACGATCAGCGATCCGCAGGTGTTTGGAAGTGAACCCGGCGGACCTACGTTTGACGGGGGCCAACCCGGACTCGCTACAGGTCTCCTTCAGAATGTCGGTCTGGGCTTTACGCACGCTTTCACAAGTCGATTCGCCACAGACTGGAATGCCGGATTCACGCGGCAAAGGGTCGGCGCGAACTCAACCGACCTCAGCCTCGGTGATTACGGCGCCAAGACTCTCGGCATCCCGGGTGCGAATTATAACGGTCTGCCGCTTTACGGTGGCATCCCAGCCTTCTACTTCACGACGTATACCTCACTGGGAAACTCGACCACTGGCAGCCCGTTTACGTTCCGCGACAATCAGTACACGGGAAACGCGAATGCGAGCTATGTCTTCGGCCAACATACTATTCGCTTCGGTGGCGAGTACCTGCATTCAGCAATCAATCACATTCAGCCCGGCTCCGGTACGCAGGGAACCAATCGAGGATCTTTCGTGTTCACGGGCGGTGCAACGTCCATACCCGGTGTGACGACGACTGCGATCAATTCATTCGCTTCGTTCCTGCTTGGCCAGGCCGAGAATTACCAGAAGAGCGTGCAGAACTTCAACCCAGAAGCCCTACGTCTCTCAACCTTCGCTTTTTACGCACAGGATACCTGGCAAGCGACACCGAATCTGACGCTGAACTACGGCCTCCGTTACGAGTACTATCCCCTTCCCGTGGCGGACCACTTCGGCACGGTTAGGTACGATCCTTCGATTCGCCAGACCATCACGGATGCAACAGGGACGCATACTGTAGGTACGATGCTGGTCGGCGGCAAAGCGGGCATTCCGCAACATGCTTATACGAGTAACGGCCGAGGGATGATCGTACCGCGCTTCGGAATAAGCTACCGCATCGATCCCAAGACAGTTGTCAGATCGGGGTTTGGCATGACGGTTGACCCTGACTCACTGCGCAATTTATTGCAGGCGTATCCTGCTGCAGTTGCCACAAACATCAGTGCGAATACCGGGTACACTGCTGCCACTAGCGTGAACCCGGGCCTCCAGACCCAAAGCACTCAAGTCGGATTTCCCACACTGGTATTGCCTGATGTAAACCTTGGCTACTTGCCTCTGCCGACGAACATCTCCACAACCACATCGCCGCAGAATTTCAAGCGTGGATATATCTATAGCGACAACCTCTCCGTACAACGAGAGCTGCCATTCCAGTTGACCACAACAGTTGCCTACGTTGGCACTATCGCGGTGCGGCAACAAGCTACCATCAACCCAAATGTGGCGCCTCCGGGCGGAGGCAATGCGGGACGGTTATTGAATACCACGTATGGCGCAAACACGAATAACACAGACATCAGCTCACTTCAGCCGTTCCGCGGTTCGAATTACCACGGGCTCCAGACGCAACTCTCGCGTATGAGTGCAAACCGTATCTCAACCGGCATCGTTTATACCTACTCGAAAGCGATGAACTACTCGGATAACAGCGGCAGTTCGCTGGTCTTTGCACACCCCGCCTATTGGGATCGCAACTATGCAGTAGCCGGATATGACCGCACCCACAACTTCCAATGGTGGACCATTTTCAATCTGCCATTTGGAAAAAGTCAGCCCTTCCTTACGAATGGTTTTGCGGGTTATGTGCTTGGTGGCTGGCGTGTGGGCACAGTGCTTAGTCGTGTGAGCGGAACACCGTTTAGCATCCTGGACGCCTCTTCCCTTCTCAACGCTCCTGGCAATACGCAGGTCGCTGATGAGAACTATGGCGTTCCACGGGTGCTGAATGGCCGGAACAACGTGGGTTCGACTGGATTCCGCTACGTGAACCCGGCCGCTTTCTCCAGTGTGACCGGAACAACACCCCGTTTCGGGAACTCGGCCAGAGATAGCGTTCGGGGCCCGGGATTTTTCAACCTGGACGTCAGCCTCAAACGTTCGTTCCCCATCCACGATCAGTTCGGGCTTGACCTTATGGCTGAGAGCTTCGATGTCACGAACACGCCTCAATTCGCCAATCCGACATCGAACAATGCGAACAATGTCACCAGTGGAGCTTTTGGAATTATCACGACTTCCAATGTGAATCGTACGCTCCGTCTAAGTGGCCGCATCAGGTTCTAAATGAGAACGCCTCCTCGGACGAGTTCCCTCAGCCGCTTTGCTTGGGGAAACTCGTCCATTTTTTGGGCAGCAGCCGCTCCTTTGTTTGCGGCTCATACATCCGCACCTCAGCTCTACTGGACGGGTTGGCTTGGCCTTCTAGTTACACTTCAGCAGACATCCAGGAGGAACAGTGTCCGTTCAGAACGTCTCAAGCACTTCGCGCAAAAGTTTGCACCAGCCGCGTCCGAGGTCCGCGAAGTGCACGGTCGTGGCCGCCTTGCTTCTCTTTGGAGGCGTGACAGGAAATTCACCCGCCCAGAAGCCGAAGGATGACATGCAGGCTGCCTTTTTCGAGCCACCACAAACAGCTCGGCCTCAGGTTTGGTGGCATTGGATGAGTGGAAACGTCAGCGAGGAAGGCGCAGCGCTGGATCTTGCCTGGATGCGGCGTATCGGTATCGGAGGAGTTCACATATTTTCGGGATCACTGATGGAGCCGACCGTTGTGTCGCCCCCGGTACCCTTTATGTCACCGATGTGGAAGCAAACGTTCGGTTCCATGGTGACAAAGGCGCGACAGTACGGCATGGACGTTACCATCGCGGGATCGCCCGGCTGGAGTGAGACGGGTGGCATCTGGGTTGCGCCCGAAGATGCGATGAAGAAATATGTGTGGAGCGAGACGACCGTTGAAGGTGGAGTACCCATTCGTGGCTCGTTGACGCAGCCACCTTCCATTACTGGGCCGTACCAGGCGGTGAGGCGGAAAGTTAGCAATCACGTGGCCGTGGAGCTTACGCATGACGTATACAGAGATGCCGCTGTTGTAGCATTTCCCACACCCAAGGCTCTGCACGCTTCGGCATCCCCTGAGGTCACGTCGAACTCGCAGCAATTCGATCCAGCTCTTACGAGATCTCATGGAACATCTTCGCCGTTGCTACTCGCGCCCGGAACAGATGACGCTTCCGTGTATGTGCAGTTCGCTTATCCCACCGACGTAACGCTGCATGCCTTGACTATCGGTCTGTCGGTTCCTGCGGATGTCGAGATCCAGGCGGCGGATGATAACCGGCAGTTCCATACGGTCCTCCAGGTCCCAGCCGACCGGACCGAACAACCGTCGCCGCAGGCTACGTTGTCGTTCCCCGCATTACGCGCGAAGTTGATGCGCGCGGTCCTCACTCCCGTAGCGCCGATCGCCCTTCCAGGCATGCCGAAAGGCATGACGCCGGGTCGAGCGAAAACGATCTCTCTCACATATATCTCCTTCAACACCGTCGATCGCATCAACCACTTCGAGGCAAAAGCCGGTTTCGCTTCAACGGTTGATTTTTCAGCGGTGAAGACACCGGATGCCAGCCGCGATGGAGTGGTGCGCTCGAAGGACATTGTCGACCTGACCTCCAAAATCCGTGCCGACGGCTCGTTGGACTGGACGCCGCCGTCCGGGCAGTGGACGATCCTGAGGTTCGGGTACTCCCTCACGGGCCAGACCAATGCCCCGGCAGAGGTGGCTGCCACCGGCCTTGAGGTCGACAAGCTGGATCCAGCGCTCGTCCGCACATACATGGAGCATTACCTCGATCTTTATCAGGACGCCAGCGGAGGCAGGCTGGGCCAGGCTGGCGTTCAGAACGTTCTGACAGACAGCTGGGAAGCGGGCGTCCAGAACTGGACGCCTACGATGCTAGCGCAGTTCAAATCCAGGCGCGGATACGACCTGACGCCATACCTCCCCGCGCTGGCCGGGTGGGTCGTGGATGATGCGAACACGAGCGATCGCTTCCTTTGGGACTTCCATCACTCTCTGAAGGAAATGTTGGCCGACGACCACTACGGCACGATCGCAACCATCATGCACGAACATGGGATGGGGTACTACACCGAGGCGGAGGGAGACTACCCCAGGGCCATCGGCGACGGCATGACCATGAAGTCCCGTGCCGACATTCCGACCGGCGAGTTCTGGTACCGCAATTTCTCAACAGAGCCCGGACAGCCCCCTCTCAGGGCGGATCTCGACGAGTCGGCGTCGGTTGCCCATATCTACGGGAAGAAGTACGCTGCCTCGGAGTCCCTCACCGTCGGTGCGATCAGCGATCCCTGGTCGTTCTCACCCGCCATGCTGAAGCCCATCATCGATGAGATCTTCGCGCACGGCATCAATCGAATTCTGCTCCATGAGTCACATCATCAGCCGTTCGTGGACAAGAAGCCAGGGCTCACGCTGGGCATCTTTGGACAATACCTAAATCGCAACGACACTTGGGCAGAACAAGCAAAGCCGTGGACCGATTACCTTGCCAGAACATCCTTCCTGCTTCAGCAGGGCCGGTTCGTTGCGGACGTGGCGTTCTTTTACGGAGAAGATCGTAGTCTGAGCGAGATCTATCTGCATCGCTTCAACGCTGACGTACCCCAGGGCTATGCATACGACTACGTGAATCCGGAAGCGTTGCTGACGCTCCTCTCAGTACGCAATGGCAGACTTGTGACGCCCAGTGGCATGTCTTATCGCGCGTTGTATCTGCCCAGCTACGTCGACCGGTTGACACTGCCCGCACTCGAGAAGATCCGGCAGCTTGCCGCGGCTGGAGCAACAATCGTAGGTGCAAAGCCCAAAGGTGGATTGGGCCTCGCGGACGATGACCGCAAGGTGCAAGACATCGTCGAAGAGGTATGGGGAGAAAGCGCTGGCAGTGTCGTTACAGCGCATCGCCTTGGAGCGGGTCGCGTCTACGGGACGACTGACCTCGCCTCCGCGCTCCGCGACGAAAACATCCAGCCGGACATCGCGGTCGCGGCGGCGCATCAGGACAGCAGCATCATGGCCGTCCATCGACATACAAACGAGCGGGACATTTACTTCGTTTCGAACCAGCGCGATCGCGGCGAACCGGTCAGTATCCGGTACAGGCTGGCGGGCATGGCTCCTGAAGTGTGGCATCCGGAAGACGGCAGCGTGACTCCTGTAAGTTACAACTCGGATGCGCACGGTGTGACAGTCTCGCTGGACATGAAGCCGTATGAGGCAGTGTTTGTCGTCTTCCATCGTACTTCCGTCCGAACTCTTCACGTGCCGCCCGTGCACCTGAGGGAGCTTCAAACGCTCAGTGGGCCATGGAACATCACTTTTGAACCGGGGCGAGGTGCGCCCGCTGCCGCGCGCTTTAGCACCCTACAAGCCTGGAACGAGTCCCCCGATCTTGGCATCAGGTATTTCTCCGGCCACGCGACCTACACCCAAACTTTGACCGTGCCGGCATCGGCCCTCAAGCATGGTTCTCGGCTCTTGCTAGACCTTGGCGAGGTACATGAAGTGGCGGAGGTCTCGGTCAACGGGTCCGCACCAATCATCGTCTGGCACGGGCCCTACACAGCGGACATCACGAACTTTCTTCGAGAAGGATCCAACCGCGTTTCGATCACCGTGACCAACCTTTGGCCGAATCGTCTGATCGGGGACAAGCAGCCTGGAGGGGCAACGTACACATACGCCCCGCAGTCGTCTTACCGGGCTAACTCACCTCTGCTTCCATCCGGTCTATTGGGACCGGTTCGGCTCGTTGCGTCCTCGAGGAGCAACACACGATAAACACTTAGGCGTGTCGTTGCATGCACGGGCCTCCAGATCCAGCATGACGTGGCAGACGCTCACCGCGTCACACACCCGCACCACCCATAGGTCCAATATTCTGAATATCAAGCCGTCGCCCTGAGCCCTTCAGGCTCGACTCTATGTCCGGGTGGCCTGCACTGAAGAATTCTCTTTACAAATGTTAGTCCGATTCACTATAAGGATGCGTACTGACACGCATGTACTTTAGCGATGCCGATATATGGCGCTCCCGCACGAGATTCGGAGCGAAATCGCCTCTACCCGCGGGATTTGCGTCGAAGCCAGTCGATTTTTGGCCGAAGGGATAACAGCAATGCGCAACCAACTCAAGAAGGTCATCACATTATTCGGAACCACCAACATCAGGACACCGCTTGGTTTCGCCGGAGCGCCAATCTGGTCCGCCGCTCTGCTGGTCTGTACCTGTGCGGTGCCCATCGCATACGGTCAGGTCTCGACGGCAGCTATCCATGGGACCGTCACCGACACCAGCGGTGCTGCTATACAGGGTGCCGTCGTCACCGTGACGCAGACGAATACCAACTACGCTGCGACGACCACCACACGGGACAACGGTGTCTTCAATTTGCCTGCACTCCCGGTTGGCCCATATTTGATTCGCATTTCAGGAACCGGGTTCGCAGGTTACGAGCAGACCGGCCTTGTGCTTGAAGTCGGGCAGAACGTCCTCCTCCCGGTTTCGCTGCGCGTCGGTGCGGTGAACGAGCAGGTTGTTGTCAGCGCGGAGACCCCTGCTATCGATTCAACAAGCCCCGTCATTCAGCAGGTTGTAGATCAGAGAACAGTCTCGGAGTTGCCACTGAACGGGCGCAATCCTGCAACGCTAATCAATACCGTCCCAGGGGTAACTGATGCCTCGATCAACATCAGCGCGCAACAGACTAATAGCACGGTGCGAACGGCAGTTGCGAATCTCCCTTCGCAAAGCGCTCCGACGGTAAATGGCGTGCGGCCCGGGGGAACATATTTTTCACTCGATGGAGCCGGCAATACCGACCCATTCAATGTGATCGGCGGCCCGTTCCCTAATCCGGATGCAACACAAGAGTTCGGCGTGGTAACCGGGACATACGGCGCGCGCTACGTTTCCGCTCCAGGCGGAGCAGTGAACGTGATCTCCAGGTCCGGAGGAAACCAGCTCCATGGAACCATATTCGAGTTCATTCGTAACGGAGCTGTGAACGCAACCAATCGTTTCGCGACTTCGGCGGACCCGCTGAAGCGGAATCAGTACGGCTTTGCTGTGGGCGGACCGATCATAAAGGATAAATTGTTCTTCTTCGGGTCATTGCAGGAGACAAACATGCGGTCCCGATCACTGATCAACACGTTCGTCGGCTCGACCGCTGAGCAGTCCGGTCAGTTCACGCAATTGAGCAGCGGGAAAACGATTCAGCTGCCGATTGGGAAGTTCGCAGCTAACGTGCTGAAATACATTCCTGCCGCGAATACTGGCACAAACATTTTTATTGGAAGTACGCCATATAGAGCGAATGAACCACAGGGCACAGTAAAGCTGGATTATTCCTGGCGTAACAATCGATTCTTTGCGCGCTACTTTACCGACCAGATTGCAGTCACGGGCCAGCCGATGGTCAACAACAACATCTATACCGCCACGCAAGGACAATCGCAGAGCTGGAGCAACTACGCTCTGGGTGACACGTGGTCCTCCAAAGAAGGGCGCTGGATCATTGATGGGCGTGCTTCGAATACCCACGTCAAATCTACCAATCTTGCAAACTCAAGCCTCGCGGCCTTGAGCGGAAACGCACTAGGGAGCACCATCTCGCCAGGGCTTCACCCAACATTTCCATTGATCTACGCGGGATCTCTCTTCTTGCAGGGCACCACGCAGTCAAGTATTCCGCGCGACAGCTGGGACTACAACGTCGATGTCACGCACGTCTACAAGAAGCATCAGATATCGTTCGGCGGCAACCTGCGGTTTGTCAGTCTGCAACAGTCGAACGAAGCGCAACAGGCGCCGGCGTACATCTATTTCGGCACATACAGCAATATCTTCTACGGTGCACTTAGCAACAATAACTATGCCGATTTTGTCCTGGGTCATCCTGTTCAGTTCTCTCAACAGGATGGGTCGTTCTCAACCGTGAACGGCAAACTCCTGGGTTTCTATGGCGAAGATAAATACAACGCGACCGGTCGCCTAACCGTTACCTTCGGTCTGCGTTATGATCCATTCCTTCCCTTCGTGCCGCAGGCGGGTCAGATCGATTGCTTTATCCCTGGTCAGCAGTCGAACGTTTTCGTGAATGCGCCGGTCGGCCTCAACTATCCCGGAGATTCAGGCTGCTCGGCGGGCGGAACTTCGGCCAGGTTCACGCAGATTGAGCCCCGGGTTGGGGTCGCGTACAAGCTTGATGACCGCGGGGACACAGCTGTGCGCGCCGGCTTCGGCATCTATACCTCTCAGTTTCAGTTGCAAAGCCTTGCTGGATTCTCCGCCCCTCCCTTCAACCGCAGCTTCACGATCACGAATCCGTTTCAAACCGACACCAATCCTTACGGATCAAATGGGCTAGTTGATCCTTTTGCCGCTGGCTTCCAAACGGCCAGCTATGTACCGCCAGCGAATGTCAGTTTCGCGACGCCGGTCAAAGCTGGCTTCAATGTCAGTGCGATTGATCCAAACTTCGTGCCCTCTTACACGGAGCAGTGGAGCCTCTCGCTACAGCACGCGTTCTCCCCTTCGAACAGTATGGAACTCGCGTATGTAGGCACTCAGGGGATCCATATTGCGCAGACCTATGATGCGAATGTGCCGGTCGCGAGCCCAACCGCCACCGTATCCAACGAACGCGCACGGCGCCCGTATGGAGCAGAGGGGTTGCTGCAACTCAGAACACTTCGCAGCAATTCCACCTCCAACTACCACGGACTTAACGCGACCTTCCGTCATCAGGCCAAAGGAGGGCTATCGCTATACGGCGGCTTCAACTGGTCAAAGTGTCTCGACGATGGTTCTCTACCGGCGTCAACCCTGTATCTGACTGCAGAAGGAAACGATCCGAGCATTCGGCATGGACGCTGCGACTTCGACGAGAATCTGACCTTCCGCAGCACCATCGCATGGAACGCCCCCACATTGAAAGGCTCGAACACCCTCGTCCGTTCCATCGCAGGCTCATGGATATTGAGTGGGCTCGTGATTGCCGACGCTGGTCTACCACAGAGCGTCCTCGATTCGTCAGACCCCTCCGCAACAGGGCTCGGCCTCGACATTGCTGACCAGGTTCCTGGACAGCCTGTGTTCCTCAATGGCCGTGTGAACAAGGCGGCGTTCGCTCATCCGGCAGTAGGAACCTACGGAAATTCCGGACGAAATTCGCTGCGCAGCCCCGGGTACACGGACTTCGATACAGCAATCGCGAAGAGCTTCCCTCTCACCGCGGAAAGGGTCAGTTTGAATCTTCGGTTCGAAGCATTCAATGTGCTAAATCATCCCAATATCAATCCCACGTTACTGCAGTACAACGGCAGTGCGAGTGTGTTTGGGATATACACGATCGCGCGCGATCCCCGCATCTTACAGGCCGCAGCAAAGCTCACATTCTAGGTAGCATTGTTCCACTCGCGGGGCGAGGCAAACAGTTCTCGCCCCAAACACTTTGGTCTGTGCTGGAACGCCAATCTCCGAAAATGAGGAGTCCATGGAACCTCCTCACACTTTGCTGCAGGCCAGTAACCCTGAAACCAGCTGGTCGTGACACGGCAATGATCCCGTGCCATCCAGATGAACATTTAGCTCAACCATCGAGGACAGCATGATAGGCAACCGCTTACGCACGACGCGACGACTCCAGGCAGCATTCGTAATCTCTTTGAGTACCCTCGCAAGCGTGCAGGCGCACCGGGCAGGCGGCCAGCCAACAGCGGTGCTGAATAAACCGCCGGCTCCAAAGCACGAGCCCGTGGTTGTGACGGAACTGCCGCTTCCACCGACAGCCCCAAAGAACGAACCGGGCGCGTGCACAGCCGCCGTAAATCCTCACGGAACTGGCTGTATCGACGGGAGCGACTACGGCATGGGAGAGGGCCCGAGCTACACGTGGGATGGTCATTACGTGCTACTCCCGATCACCTTCGCCGGTGCTCCGGCCGCGCCTGACCCGAGGAGCATCTACAGCGGAGATCAGGTGATTGCAGTTAGGACCGATGGAACCACATTCAAGAACGGCGATGCATGGAAGTGCATCACCTGCGGGGTCCCGGACAGCTTCCATGCCAACAGGCAGCACCCGGAACCCTACGGCAACGGTCAGCTTTTTGTCGATCACCCGCAACCGATGCACGACGGCTCACGAGCTGTGGTCGGAACGAACATCCTGGACTGCGGTGCTCATCAGATCGTCGCCGAAGATTGCACGCCTCAGGAAACAAAACTTTACCCGATCGCGCAGTACCGGAAGGGCGCTTTCGCGCGTGAGTTGCGCCTGCATCCAGACGACGTGCACCTTGGCTTTAGCGATGCGATTTTGTCCGGCGGCACGTTCGTGGACGAGTACGGTGTATTCGGCAGGCTTGAGTTCAATGCTGCCGCGAACCAATACGAACTCCACAATGTGTCGTTCATGCTCAGCGCAGATCCGAGTAAGACCGGGCAGCCGATCAGTGTCGATCCCACTCACCCGAATCAACTGAGTACCCATGCTCCGGCTGGAGTGGTCGGTGAATTTCGCGGCTTCTCCAGCGACGGGAAGTTCGTACTCGGGACTGGCCTGTTCGACTCAGGAAACATCGATCTCTTCTTCACCGATCTGGTCTCCGGAATGTCCAGGCGAATCACTCACGATCCCGCTTACACGGATCCGTCCCACACCTCGCCCGATGCGAAGTGGCTCGTGTTTATGGATGGTCGCGTGAACGACCGCATGTACTTCGAGGCAGCCCTCCCTGGAGTCCCTCCGCTCACAGACATGGCGAGCGCTTCCTCAATTCAGTATGTGTACAACAACGGCTACAGACGGTTCTTTGAGCCCTTCGTGGTGAGCACGGCTCCCGACTCGGAAAACAGCAACATCCACGATGGCTTTCAGTTGAATGGCGGGCAGGACGCAAACATCTCTGATCCATTATGGAATGGGCGAGCGGATCCGACGTGGTCTCCGGACGGGACCAACATCGTTTATTGGCAGGCTCACGTGATGCCTCCTGCGTGCGGTGCCGGACAGCCGGCGGCACTCTCCTGCCCAGCCTCGCATGAGCCCGGTGGGCGTCGCACGAGGCTGATGATTGCTCGGTTCACGTCGCGAAAGCCCATCTCAGTCCCGCGGGCCATGCGCGCAAGCGACGAAATCCCCTGGGGAATTCCATATCATTCCGGCGATGTTTTGCCAAAACGCACTCACTTGCCAGCGGGTACTTACAAGCTCAGCGGGCAGGTCTCGGGTGAGGCGACGGTCGTGATCACCGAAAGCACCGACAGAACTGCCATCGCCAAGGTTGAAGTCACCTACGCAAATTACAGCCGCGATGGGCTCAACGTTGTGAATGGAACAGAATCGGCCACTTCGGCTCCGTTCACGTGGCATGAGAACCTGACCTTGACTGGCCAGCACAAAGGAACCCGAAAGACGAGCGAGCCAGGTGGTTTCGTCATAACGCCACCGCCTGCAAACAAGCCGATGGCGAGGGCCACTATTACAGGCACTCTCACGACAACTCTTGACGGCCACACCTATTCTTCGCCATCGACCGGGCAATGAACCCGCGAACGTGTCGACCACGATAGCCATAGGGACGACTGTCCCGTCGATACCAGCAACTGTGAGCAGCGTTCCGATTGAGACGTGGTTCACGCGTTGTGGATGCGGGTCTGGGTCCGGAGATTGGAGGGTCGGGCTGCTCCACATCCAGTTCGGCCGTCCGATGCTTCTCGATAACTGTATGGACACCAAGGTCCCCGACGCTGAACGAGCCTTGGGGGTGACTTCTACCGGTCGGAAAGGTTTGCGCGGACATGAGATCGACCCTGTTGCTTGTCGTAGCGATCCTTTTGGAGGTACACAGTGTTGCGCAGCAGCACGTGCAATGGATCGTGAGCACGGAGAATGCGCCGTGGGTGGAACGGCAAGTACCAACGATAAACGCAACCTCCACCGACCGCGATCTCCTGACTGTTGAGGTGTCGCGGGCGTTTCAGAGGATGGATGGCTTTGGCGGGTGCTTCAATGAGCTTGGCTGGGAAGCGTTGAAAGGCCTGGAGGCGGCAGAGCGCGAAAAGGTCCTGGCATCGCTCTTTTCTCCGCGAGGAGCGGACTTCAACCTGGGGCGTATGCCTATTGGGGCGAACGACTTTGCGAACGGCTGGTACTCCCTGGATGAGACGCCGGACGACCTTTCCATGGAACGCTTCTCGATTGCTCGCGACCGGGAAGATCTGTTGCCGTTTGTGAAGGCGGCAATTCAGATCCATCCCGGGTTTGCGGTTTGGAGCGTGCCGTGGTCGCCGCCAACGTGGATGAAGACGAATGGGCAGTACAAAGGCGGCGAGTGGAAACAGGATGCGGCTACGCTGAAGGCCTATGCGCTTTACTTCTCGCGCTATGTACAGGCGTATCGCGCGGAAGGTGTTCCTGTGTTTGCGGTGATGCCACAGAACGAGCCGAATTACAACAACAATGTCTATCCGCAGGCCATTGCCAGCCCGGAGTTGCTGGGCCGTTTTTTGCGCGACTATCTTGCGCCGCAGATCAAACAGGACAAGCTCAATACTCAAATATGGCTCGGTACGATTGTGAAGCCGGCGATGGGGTATGTGGACGCATCGCTGCAGGATCCGGTGGTTCGCAAGGAGGTCACAGGGGTGGGTGTGCAGTGGGAAGGGCAGCAGTCGCTGCAGGCAATTCATGATGCCTTCCCCGAGAAGGTGTTGGCGCAGACGGAGACGGAGTGCTACAACGGACAGAATAGCTGGGCCCAGGCGATGCAGACAATGCACAACATGATCGCGGACATTACGCATGGGGCCAGCAGCTATTTCTATTGGAACCTGGTGCTGGATGAGAGAGGGACGAGCCACTGGAACTGGAAGCAGAACAGCCTGGTGACCGTCGACCGAGCGACAAGGAAGGTCACTTATAACCCGGAGTTTTATGCGCTGCGGCATGTGTCCTCATTTGTGCATCCCGGGGCTCGTCGCGTTGCAGTGCATGGAAGCAGTCTCACGGATACAGTTGCCTTCCAGAATCCGGATGGCGGCGTTGTGATTGTGGCGGCGAACCACACGCAGAATGCAATGCAAGTGGGGATTGCTGTGGGCGCGCGGGTTCTGAGGCTTTCGGTGCCGCCGGAGTCGATGGATACGTTTGTTCTGCCGATGGCGAAATAACGGCGGAGGGCCATTGTGTGGGATGCGAACGGCGGGCGGGCGAGCGCGCTTCAGCTCTGCTCGATATGGCGTAAAGAGGCGGAAACAAAATAATAAGATAACTTCGGATTATTCCGTGGTCCATGTATTTTCCGTCGTTACCCCGCGGCTTATTGAATGTGAGTGACTTCATTTGTTTTCGAAAGTACCACGGTCGCGCATCACTATCCAAGCGGACCAAAGCTCAAGATCGATGTGAATCTCCAAGTAGGGTCAGCCTCCGAGATCGTAAATGTTGCTTCCCGATGCGTTCCGATCGGCCAGAAACGCTCTTCAAGCGGTATGGTCGTACAATCACGGTTCCACCCGTCCCAAGCAATCCATAGCTCTTTCCGCTTCCAGCCACGCTGTTGTATAGCGTGGTCGCCACCTGAACCGAGATCGTGTTCGTGCCACTTCTTGCATATGGCCCGAGGTCGATGATCGGATTCTCCTGATCCAGGGCAGATAGCTCCTTTCCGTTGACCCTTACGGTAAAGCTATCGTTCAACTCGCCCAGATCGAGAAAAGCGCTACCTCCATGGCCCCAACCCTCTTCAAGATGGAATGTCCCCTCGTACGTGCCAATCCCAGATACACGTGCCAAAGACGGATCGATCTGGTTCCATGGTTTGAGAGTGGCTCCAAGCTTGAAGGGCCCCAGCTTCCGCCAGACCGCATCCGAGAATAGCGTGCTGCCTGTGGTGGGCGCTTCTATGGAATCGATGGCTAGAGACCAATCCTGAATCGGCTGGGACGGCTGCAGGTCCGTGATCTGCAGGGATACGGTGCCACCCTTGTTCAGTCGAACCGTGTGGACTCCAGAGTTGGCGATTTTGACAGACAGCTCGTTTCTCCGCCCGTACGTCAGAGTGTCCGAATCTTGATCGGTGGCCGTGGCCCATGACTTCACGGGTGTCAGACCGGCAATTCTGGCTTCTTGGTCAGTGAGTAGGGCGATGAGGATCGCTTCGTCCCCCCCTAGCCGCACCGTTACCTGAACGCGACCGCCATCGACCATAAATTGCGGAATGGGCTTAATGTTGCCTGTCCACGCATCCAGAAAATACGGCTTCCCTGTTCCCGCTAGTGAGAACCGCGCGGACTTCGGCACCAGATTAGCCGGTCTGTCCAGATTCGGATACTTTGTATGATCTCTCGCCTGCCCTGTAGCAGCCGCATCGGCATCCGAAACCTCGTTGTAGTTGTGAAGATAGTAGAACTCCGCGCTCCGATCACTCCTATGCTGCGTGAGAATGTCAACCGGGGCTGCCGGCTCTGCATCGGGGTGACAGCCGAGCCGCCGAAGCGCAGCCGGCACTGCACTGTATTCCGCAACCCTTGTGACCGTAGCCATTGTGAGGAGGCTGTCAACGCGGTTGCGAATATCAGCGTCAGAGTGACCCCTGAGTTGATCGGCCAGGGATGCGTTCCTGGTCGGAACATCGCCGACGAACACAATATTAAGGCCTGCACCCGCGAGCTGCTGCAATCGATCCAGAACGTGCGAAGTCATGCCAGATTGATTGTGGATGATAAGCGCCTTATACGCAGGTCCGCCAGCATCAAGCCGGCCATTCGCAATCGAGGCCTGAGGAAGATCCAATAGACCAGGGCTGACGAAATCGTAGCTAAATCCGTTGGCGCTCAACACGCCGCCGTCGGGGTATACAGCGTTTCCGTCGCCGCGCTTCCGTGAAGAGTCGTCGTAGATGTCGGGAGCATCCTCGAATACCGCGACGTCCACCGTCGCACGTTTTTGAAGCACGTAGTTTACTCGTGCCATGTAAGTGAGTACCCGATGCAGCGCCTCGGGAGAGGCTTGCCGGGTCCAATTATTGGAGAAGGCAAGCATTGCAGAGTAGCCAGGCCACTTCTGACCAGGAAGCTGCCCCGCAACATTTCCGGGCCCTTGGAATTCGCCAGAGTACGATTCCCCATGAAACCGCTGAACATTCACTCCGCCGGACCACGCACGCTTGTTCCACCAGAGGATATCCTGCAACGATTGCCCGTATCCGTTCAACAACTCTGCTGATGTCTCAATTGAATAGAGCGGTTTTCCGGTCAGATGTACCGCTCCACTCATATAGCGGGGCATGTCCATCGAAGCACGGCCGAGAGCCTCCGTCTCCGGGATGCCCACCGCCGCGGCTGAGTCCTCGATCTGCATGGGCTTGTTGTATGCAACCTGATAGCGAACTGTGAGCCCGTGCTTCTCAGCCATCTGCTCCATCGGCCGAAGATGATTCCGAATGTACAGAGTAGTTAGAGTTTCACGGTAGTCGTGCTCAACCTGAGCGCCCAACGCTTCGCCTGTTGCCTTGTAACCGGGAACGTCGTTCGCGGGGTATGTGGTCGCCATACCCACGAACGGGAGGTAAGGCACAATGTCATACCCGTGCTCTTGCTGGAAGACCTCGCGCATTCCTCTAGTCCATTCCATCGAAACTGCATACTCCAGAGAGTCATTGAAAATCGATCGAACGTATTTGATATCGTTGCCCAATGCGGGTAAACCGATCTCCTCCCAGTAGTCGTTACTCGCCTTTGCTCCCGCAGCACTGAAGTGATCGATCACGTAAAAGGCGCCGGTTTTCTGGGCGGAAGATTGCTCCCAAAAGGAAAACAGAATCCAAGGCTCTGTCCCCTCGGGTGCGGTGAACTCGACGGTGCTCCTTGCATGATCTATCGCATTCACACGAACCTTCCCGGTGAGGTCAATGACGCTCGCAGGATCTAGCGTCTTCTCGCCGGTCGTTCGATACGCCAGGACAGCAACCAGTTTTGTTGTGCCTTCGCCTCGGATCTTGCGCCGCTTCGGAACTACCCCTTGGAACGTGTGCCCCGCCTGCACCGTTTCGGCTCCGAATGTCAGCTCATACAGGGCACCAGGATCATCGGCGGACCGAATCTCAGGCATCGCGATCGGCCACTTAGGGCCGTTAGTGAAGTCGATGCTCATTCCGTTCGCACCAGCTTGTGATGCTGCGGTTTGCACAAGGTGGTTCCACGCGGAAGTACCCCATTCGAAATCCTTGCCGATGCCTTTGGGTACGGGAAAAGCGTCGAGTTCCAAGCCTCCGAAGCCGAGCCGAGCGAATCCATCGATCATGCCCCGCAGGCCGTCGTCCGTGACTGCCGCTCCAGGAACCCAGAATCGAATCTGGGGACGAGCGGCTTGCGGCGGCTTGGCGAAATTGGAAGTCAGATTCGATGGCGCGAGCGCGTCGTGGCTCCCGCGCAGAGGCGCCGCCACTGGCTGTCCCCCCATTTCCCCCAAAGTACGCTGTGCCACTCCCTGCGCTGAAAACGCCCAGAGAAGAGAAATGAGCCAACCTGATGATTTGTACAGAAACCCTCCGTCGCTGCTGGATATCAATGGCTGCATTGCGTCTAGCTGCGTTTGATCGGCTGCGGTGTGGCTCGACCGCTTCATCCTCCGGCACCGGTGGACGATGTGCCGGTGGTGAATGACTGGCCGTCACGGTTGAGTTCAACGCGTGAAGGCACCCAACTTGATGACGTTCTCCGAAGAGTCACCCGCATACACGGTAAAGGTCCCGGTCGGGATGACAAACTGTTGCGACTGCTTGTCCCAGACACTCAAAGGGTGGTTGCTTGCTGAGGGATCGATCGTGATTGTCACCGTCGCTGACTTGCCATGAGGAACAGCAACTCTTTGGAACCCAACGAGGCGCTTCGGTGGTTGGGGCAGATACGATCCACTCGGAACTCCCAAATAGACCTGGACCACCTCGGAACCATCAACCTTGCCCTTATTTGTGACCTTCGTCTTGACGTAGTACTTCGCGTCGGAAGCTGATTTTGCCATGAACGTAGAACTGAGGCTAAAGTTCGTGTACGACAAGCCAAAACCAAAGGGAAACGCCGGTTTGATGGACTTGGAGTCGTACCAGCGGTAACCGATGTCCAGGTTCTCTTCGTATGTCACCGTTGGCACGCCGCCTTCGAGCACCCCGGGAAATTGCTTTGGCGTCACACTGCTCATGAACGAGTGGCCTGCGACGGGAACGGTGACCGGCAGTCTACCGCTCGGATTCGTTACGCCATAGAGGGCCTCTGCGACGATGTTGCCGTCCTCCTGTCCCGGGAACCAGGCTTCTAGAATCGCCGGTCCCGAGTCGCCAACGAACGAAGGATCCAGCGCAACACCGGCAGTATCCTTCAGCACCAAAACTGTCTTGTGGGACATAGGGATTCTAGTCGCAGAGGTGGTGCCAAGGATGGCTTTGATCATCGCCACGGTATTGCTATTTCCTTGAGCGGAGCTCGTTGTGACCACATTCGGATGAGGCGTGTACCAGTCAAGATTGTCTCCAGATTGCACGAGAGACGTCCCAGCGTTCGTCGTGAACGAAGCTCGGTCGGCTCCCTCCTCGGAAATCGTTCCTGCCATAATGACGACCTGATCGGCCCCAGCGGCGCTGCGTAGCGCAGCTTCGAACGTACTCTGCTCACCGTGAATCGTGGCAGCGGCGTTATTGTCGTCAATCAGGATCAGCTGTACGGTTGCGTGGCTGTTCCCTACCTTCGACAGGACATTCTTCAGACCTTCGACCGGGCTGACGGTATACGAGGGCACTACGTCAGAGCTACCTCCGCCCGCGCCGAATGCGACGCCAACCTTGGCACCTCCGGCTACGGCTTGCTGTGCATATACCTGTGTCTTCTTCCCCACGACCACGATGTTCTTGGCACTCCTTGTAAACGGGAGAACACCGTTGTTCTGCATCAGCACCAGAGTCTTCGAGCCGATGGCCCGCGCATGATCGCCGCCACTCTCGAAGTCAATCGGAGTCTGCCGTAGGGGACGATCGAAGATTCCTAAGCGGAACATCTGGGTGTACCGGCGCAGAAGTGCACGGTCCATGTCGGCTTCCGCGATGTGACCGGCCTTCAGCGCCGAATCGAGTTTTGCGACTGTCCAGACGGGGGCGAATGCCGTCAATTCCAGATCCATCCCCGCGAGCAGATCGCCGGCAGTATCGTGGGCCGCACCAAAGTCTGACTGCACGAAACCTTTGAATCCCCATTGATCGCGAAGTACGTGCGTAAGAGTCTCAGCGTTCTGGCATGCTTGGTGCCCGTTGATCGTGTTGTACGAACACATCAGAGAGCCGACATTGCCGTCCTTCACCAACATTTCGAACGGCAGCAGATACAGTTCATGGAGTACCTGGTCGTCTACGATTTCGGCCACTCCCATGCGATTTGTTTCTTGCTCATTGGCAACGAAGTGCTTACCCATAGCGATCACGCCGTTATTCTGGACAGCGACAGCTTCCGCGGTTGCCATCTTCCCGCTCAGCAAAGGGTCTTCACCGAAGTATTCGAAATTGCGACCCAGCACAGGCAGCCGTGCAAGATTCAGACCTGGCGCTTCAAACTCCTGAAGAGCCAAATTTCGAGCCTCAGCGCCAATGACATTACCGAATTCAGTCGCAACCGCCGGATCGAACGTGGCCGCTAGAGCGATGGCGGAAGGCAGAGCCGTTGCTTTAGCTGACGACGGGTCAACAAATACACCCATCAAATTTGAGGGTTTGATCTTGGTCGAAACGCAATCGTTCTGGCCGATACCAACCGGCCCATTCGTGATGCGGAAGGTCGGAATCTCGAGATCAGGTATGCCCAGGATGTGACGTCCACCCAGACACGATGGGAGCTCGGCCAATACACCAATCGGCGAACCAGTCAGTTGCTCTTCTTTTTGGCTCAGAGTTAGAACCTGCACGAGCAGCGATGCGCGCCGCTCAGGTGACATCTTCGCGTTCATCCACGGATGGTTCGCATGAACCAGCTGGTTCTTTCCATCCTGGCCGTGTGCAGTATCTCCAAACGTAAACAGCAAAGCCAGTGTCGTCGCCCCAAGCATCCGGAATTTGAGTGCAGTCATTTGCATCGAGACCCTACTTCACGGGAGTCGCTGTGAAGTCTCCACTGACTCCAAAAGGATCAACTGAGGCTTCTCCCGTAATTTTTCCGTCAGCCAATTTTCCCTTGTACCTGAGCGTGAGGGCCGTTCCGTTGTAATCGGAATTATAGGACCAGGAGACCGACGTTCCTTCTACTTTTCCGGTGATCTTGACCGTCCCTTGCTCACTCACGCAAGAGCCAGACATGTCGCTCCCAGTTTGCGCGAAGGTGCAGGTTGATGTGCTTTCGTTACCAGCAATCGAGCTGACAACTGTCCACTTGCCGGTCACGTCAGGTGCGGCAGTTTGAGCGAAGGTGCTTGGTGCAAGTGCGAGGAGGAGTGCGATTGCGAACTTTCTCATGATGTTTACCTTTCCCGGATCGATATCCGCTTCCATACATACTTGTTAAAATACAGACGTGTCAACACGTCTTTCCGTTCAGCGGCGCCACAGAATCAAACCGCATGACTAATGTGCTCCCGCAGCCGCTTTGGTCTCTTCGGCTGTTGGTCGGCGCATGATAAACGGCAGAGGGGTCAGCAAGAGCACCAGGACACCCATGACCCAAAAAGTGCTCACGAAGGCCTTTACGCTCGCCTGTAGGTCAACCTGGGCGGAGATTTGCGCTAAAGCCTTATGTGAAGCGGCCGCAGCCCCCGAGCCTAGAGATTGAATGTTTGCGGTCATCCCGTTCAATTGCCGCGTGAAGAACGGGTTGGCATTATTCGTGTGCGAGGTTAACGAACTTCTCTGGATCTGCATCTGCCGAGTGATGAAGTTGCTAAGAAGCGAGACCCCTATCGCGCCGCCAACGTTGCGGGTGAAATTGCTGATACCTGATACCTGATTGAACTTCTCCCTCGGCACACCTACGTAATTGAGGGTGCTGATCGGAATGAAGATCAGCGGAATACCGATCACCTGCAACACCCGGAGCCACACTAACGTATGAAAATCTATGCCCGCATAAACGCCTGTTACATGGAGCAAACCGGCCGCGGTTGCGGCAAAACCGATGGATATGATGAGGCGCGGATCGAATTTCATCGCAAGAAAGCCTGCCACCGGCATCATGACAGCGAGAGCGATGCCGCCAGGTGAGAGCGCGAGGCCTGCCAATTCTGCAGTGTATCCGAGACTGTTCTGCAAGAACTGAGGCATCAAAATCGTGCTTCCATTGAGAACTATCCCCAGCATGAAACTGAAAAATACCGCGGTTCCGAAATTCCGCAAACGAAGCAGCTTCAGGTCCATGATTGGATCTTCGTGGAACCATTCGACGACGACGAGGGCAATAAGGGACACAATCGCTATCAACAGACAGACCACAATCGTCTGCGATGAGAGCCAGTCTTTCTCCTGCCCCTTGTCCAGAACAAACTGAAGAAAACCAACTCCCACAACGATGAGGCCCATTCCCCAGTAGTCGACCCTGCCACCCTTCTTTCTAATCTCTTTCAAGTAGGGCGGATCATGAACAATCTTGTTTGTAAGAAAAAGCGAGAGGATACCGATCGGCACGTTGATGAAGAATATCCAGTGCCAGCTGTAGTTATCGGTAATCCAGCCGCCCAGCGTTGGTCCCACTGCTGGAGCTACAACAATGGCCATTCCATATAGAGCGAACGCCATTCCACGCTGCTTCTCAGAGAACGTGTCTGCGAGGATGGCTTGTTCACTAGGGCCAAGTCCACCGCCGCCCGCCCCCTGAAGGACTCTGAAAAAGACGAGCATCGGCAGGCTCGTGGCAATCCCGCAAAGAAACGAACTGGCCGTAAAGATTGCGACGCATAGCATGTAAAAACGCTTCCGGCCTATGACATTTGAGAGCCATCCGCTCATAGGTAGAACGACCGCAGTAGAAACGAGATAGCTGGTGAGCACCCAGGTGCTTTCGTCTGTACTTGCTCCCATGGCCCCGGCCATGTGTGGAAGTGCAACATTGGCGATAGAAGAGTCGAGAACCTCCATAAACGTCGCGAGGGTAACCGTCATTGCGATGAGCCATGGGTTGATCGCGGGCCGGATATTCATTTCGCTTGGGGATGCTGCGAGAGCTTCTGCCATGAGCTACTTCACGATCACTTTCGGCTCTACCGACATCCCAGGCCGAAGCTTGTCCAAATCCGGTTGGCCGCCCGAGAAGCGCAGGCGCACTGGCATACGCTGGATGACTTTGACATAGTTCCCGGTGGCGTTCTCTGGCGGCAAGACGCTGGTGCGGGAGCCGGTCACTGCGGGCATACTTTCAACTTCACCGTCGAAGGCACGGCTCAATGCATCCACGTAGATCTTAGCTTTCTGGCCGGCATGCATATGCGCGAGTTGCGTCTCTTTGAAGTTCGCCGTCACCCAGAGGTCGTTGGTTTGGACCACCATCATCAACTGTTGTCCTGGTGAGACCCTTGCTCCCACTTCGGCGCTACGTTGAGTGACAACACCTCCTACCGGCGACACGATGCGTCCGTAGCTAAGGTTCAGATCGGCCCGCTCGACGGCGGCGCGAGCGGCTGCTGTGCTGGCCTGCTGCGTTCGAATCCCTGCTTCTTGAATCTGTAGCCGCAAGGGAGCGCTGCTCTGTGACTCCTTCAGTTTGCTCTGTTGAAGTTGAAGTTGGGCCTGACGTTCCTCCACGGTTCTCTCGGAAGAGGCCGCGCTGGCCTGAGTGGCGGCTACGTTCTGTGCTTGAGCTAAAGCCGCGGTCTTGTATTGGTCGTACTCGGCTTTCGCAACCTCCCCCTTTGACAAGAGAGTGTCGTACCGCTTCAGATTTGCCTGCGCACGTTCATTGTTTGCTTCTGACTCCCGGAATCGTGCCTGTGCAGCCAGCAAATCCTGCCTCGCAGCTGCGAGTGCAGCTTCTGCACTCGCAACCTGGGCCGCGTCCCCGGCAACGCTCGACTCGTTGCTGAACTTCGTGATCGGCACATTTGGGCTCGCTCCACTGAGTTGAGCCGACGCTTGACCGTACTGAGCCTTAGCCTGGTCCAAAGCCACTTCGTTATCTTTTGGGTCCAGTTGGATCAGCAACTGTCCGGCTGAAACCACTTGGTTATCATCTGCATTCACCGCTAGGATCGTGCCTTCTACCCGGGCGGCTATTGGGATCAGATGCCCATCTACCTGGGCATCGTCCGTATCTTCAGTACCGCCCGAGAAGTGGTACCAACCCAAGGCAACGGCAGCGACACCGATCAGGATGGCCGCAATAATCGGCTTCTTTACCGCACGCTTCGCTACAGGGCTCACCCCGATCGTCTCCTCGGTTTCACTGGAAGTTGTCGGTACAGTACCAGCGTCGCTCATTTTGCTTCCCCTCTGAACAGCTCTGTGATTTCTTTCTCCGCATCCCCTGATGCGTGCGCTAGATTGATCAACGCGACGTGCTGCGCAAACAGGCTGCTTACCAAGTCATGATCGGCGGCTGCCAAGGCCTGCTGCGAGTTGACGACCTCGACGGAGTCCGCCACTCCAACGTCGAATCGATCCCTCGACTGCTGGAGCGTCCGCATCGCAAGTTCGCGATTCCTGTCAGCCAGGTTCACCTGATCGTTCGCGACGGTAAGATCGACGTACGCGCTACGAACGTCGGCTTCAACGGCGCCTTGTTGATCTACAAGGTCTGCTTGCCGCTGAGATACGACGGCGTCTGCCTGACGAACATCCGCCTCGATCCGCCCACCTTGGAAGATAGGAATACTTATTCCGGCTTGGGCTTGAAAGACGCCGGCTCCGTGATTAGGATTTGTCCCCTGAAGCCCGTATTGCCCAGAAACGGTGACGGAAGGCAGATGCTCTGCGCTCGCCGCTTTTCGGGCCTCGACGGCTGCGCGGACCTGAGCCTGTGCAGCGTGAAGATCCGGCCTCTGCGCCAACGCTCGTCGGACAATTTTGTCCACGTCATCGACGGCATTCGGAAGCGGTGCGAGACGGTCCACGGGGCTGACTCGAACCTTGAGTGGCAGTCCAATCAGCCGTGCCAGTTGGATTTGTCTCTTCTCAACCTGTCCTTGCTGCGCTCGCAACCGCTGCTGCTCGGTTTGAAGCTCGATAAGACTGCGGCTAGCTTCCAGAGCGGATTTGTTCCCTGCATCAGCCTGGGCCTGAGCCTGCTTGTAACTCGCTTCGGCTAAGGTGACTTCTGCACGCTGTCGCTCGAGCAGCGCCGTATCGGCCATCAACTGCAGATAGATGCCAGCAACTGCCAGGACCACTTCCTCGCGAGCTTGGCGAGCCTGCTGACCGGACGCTTCCACGGAGGCATTTTGACTCCGAAGGTTCCGGATAGCTGTGACGTCAACAATGCTCTGTTGGATCGAACCGTGCAGGTCGTAGTAGTGAAACGGGCCTGCAGTCTGCGGGAAGGCAAACGGAATACTCGAACCAAACGTTCCCGCGCTGAACCCTTGAGCGGCAAGGTCAATTTTGGCCGCCACTTCGGAAACGGAACCGTTCAAGTTGGGGAGCAGAGCGCTCCTCACGATGTCTCTTTGCGCGCGAGCTTGGCGGTCGCCGTTGCTCGCCGAGATCAAACCGAGATTCGTACGGATCCCTCGCGCGACCGCTTCAGCCAACGTAAGCGGAAGAGCGTCGTTAGGTTCATCTTTCCCGGCTATGCTGCCAGCATAGGAACCTTGCGTCTGCACCTGCACAGTGGTGGTTGAACCGGAGGGAATTTGAACGCTCTGCTGTACAAATGTTCCCCCAGGCTGCCGAGCCGAAAGCGGTAACTGTGCTGCTCTAGCACCGGACTGCGCGGCAATCGGCAGCGCAAATAACGTCAACGCCGCATAAGCCATAGCTGTCGCAATGCGGCCATCGAGACTCGGTTGCGGAGAAGGAAACATCGCTCCACAAACCCTCGAGCTTTCTAATTGCATACATGTGAGCACGTATTTTGTATACACGCGCGACCGTGCTCTTGTCACGAAGTTTCTCAAGCTCATAGGGTCGCTCGGGTAATCCGTTATGATGGAGCCCAATCCAACCATCCGTACCATCGAGGGGCATGAAAATCCAGAAGGGTCCAACGAAACATCAGATCAAGAGTGAAGCGACTCGCAACGCGCTGTTGAAGGCCGCGGAGACGATTTTCGCCCGTGACGGTTACGAGCGCGCTCAAATTGATGAGATCGCCAAAAAATCGGGTCGCACCCGCGGCGCTGTGTATGCGCAATACAAGACCAAGGAGCAGTTGTTCTTCGCAGTGCAGGAACGTCGGTTCGAGGTCGCGAGGGAAGGCATCTCCGCGTTGTTTTCAAAGATTGATCCGTCTGATTTCCACGCTCGCTGGGAAGCCATCCAGAAGTACTTCTCAAGGAGCAGTGACGATTTAGGTAGCATCCTCGATTTGGAACTCAAACTCTATGGGTTGCGCCATCCGGAATCGATGCAGGAGTGGCAAACGCGCTACAAGGGTTTGTTCTCCGATAAGGATTTCTCGAAATCGCTTGGGCTTACGCAGAAGGCTGGCCGCTCAAAGTTGGAGAGCCGCATCAACGCACTGGCTGGGATAAAAAGTGGTCTCGTACTTTCTTCCAAGTTCCTTCCAACGGAGTTGCCCGTCAAGGAGGTTCGACAAATTCTCGAAGAGGTCTTTGAGAGCCTCTTCCACCAAGACGAGCTTCCAGCGGCCAATAGGGGACGAGGACCAAAATCAGCTCATACTGCGAGACGATAGCTCCTCTCGCGCGATTCCTCTATGCGTTTTTCGAGGGCCCACTCTAGCGGGAAGAGGGTCCGGGAGAAACCGAAGGGGTTTCTCCCGGCGTCATTTTCAGATTCGGCAGACAGAAATAGGCCCCGGGAACTCCGGGGCCACAGTAAAACAGGGCTACGCCGCTTCCCTGCTCATTGCCTCTTTCTTTGACGGTTCCTCTACCGACTTCTGTTTGCCCGGCACCTCCGCCTTGTTTGGACCGCCTTGGGCTTCTTGGGCGCGAACACCTGTTCAGCCTCGGCGAGAACGTCGGGCTGGCTCTCGTGGGGAAACCCGTGCGCACCATTGGTCCCGGGGGGAATTGATCGCAGTCGTGACCAGACGGTACTTGATCGCGCAACTGGCACAACTTCAGATGAAGCTATCGAGTAACGTCGGGCCATGGTTGGGTGATGACCTGCGGAAAATAGATGTCCCCTCGCGTCACCAACTCTGGAGGCGACATGGTGTTGCAGACGTACGTGAAGACCAGGTTTGAGCGCGACTCAAGTTCTGAATGCTCCTTCCCGGCATAGCAGAAGATGTTTTTGTCATGCCGGGGTCCACGCTGCATCTCCGGCATTGTGTAAATGGTGGTGCTCTCGCTCCACGGACCGGTCAGTTCCGGCGCTGTTCTGAAGACGATCTTGTCGGAAAACAACGCTGGATCGACCATTACTGCCACCCAATGCCTACGCTCAGGATGATAGCGAATCGAGAGTTCGGGGCTTCCCTTCTCCATCACGGGTTTCGCCTTCGTTGGATCGAAGCCAGGCTTCCATGTGCCGTCAGCCGCGAGATATTCAAGATTCGCCGCGGGGTCCTTTAGCTTGCCTAGAGCGATGCGCGTGGCCACCAATGGGCGCGCTCCGCTCTCGTAGATCGCGAACAGGTACGCGTAGCCGTCATGCACCACTGTGGTTGCCGAGGGGTAAGCCTTCACACCGTTGGGCACAAGTGGATGCACAGTCACGGTCCACTTTTGCGGGTCCTTGTCGAGCCCGCTGATCTGTGCCAGGTCGGAGCCGCAGGTTTCAAAATCGAAGCCCGTCGGCGCGGGTGTTGAAGGGTGTTGAATACAGAGCAGCGTTACCCAAAGGTCGCCGTTCGCATAAAAGCCATCGAGTGCCCAATACCAGCGCTTCGCGTCCGTTGGAGAGAAGAAACTCAGCGGCTTGCCGGCGGCATCGCGGCGGATGATGTAATCGATGTGCCACTTGCCGCCTTTGCAGGAAGAAATCCCGAGCGAGTTATGTACCATTCTCGGCTCGTTGCCGTTGACTACGCGTTCCGGGCCAAACAGCGTGTCGCCGAAGATCCAGACATCGCGGCCATCCGGCAGTGGAATGGAATAAGCCGCATCGGCACCCTGCCATCCCAATCGTTTGCCCGACTCCAAGGTAAAACCCGCGGTGCAAGGAGCAGTCTGGCCGTGAGCTACCGCCGCCGCGATCACGAAGGCGATCAAACAGTGGGCGAAACGAAGACTTGGAGATTTCATCCGTCGCATTGGTTTACCCTTCGCAATCTGAGTTGGTGGCGCGCACGTAGGCGAGCATGGTGCCGCACTGCTTGCCGGCGGAAGGCACATGTGGACGAATGGTGTAAGGCCCGACAGCCGCGGGCACGATGAAGGTCTCCGCGTAATGAACGATGAACGGGTCGAAGGCCGACGTGGGGCTTTCGACGATGGCTTCGTCGCCTTCAACCAGGTTCAGCACGTGCACGGTCCCGCGCGTGTCGTGCGGAACAGTGCCGGTGAACCAGTGGCGGCGGGTCTCGATGAACTGCAGCCTGTGCAGGCCGGTACACTCTTCGCGCCAGCCTTCGCCGGAAGCTATAGGCACCAGTTGGTCGACAAGATTGGCGCGCACCCATTCGGTTGTGCGGTCCCATTGAATGTTGCGGATGCCGTGCTCCAGGTGAATGGGTCGCGGGGTTCCGTCGAGACCAACACGACCCCAGTCCCAAAGTTTGAAGGTGAAGATGTACGGCGTGGCGCTGATCTCGAGCACCATTGAACCGGCGCCGCTACAGTGAACCGTGCCTGCCGGGATGAGGAAATGGTCGTGCTTCCGCGCCGGAATCTGATTGACATACTCTTCCGCCGGAAAGTCGAAATCGCCCGCCTGCGCGCGAGTGAGGTCGGCGATCATGCGGGGTGCATCGACGCCCTCCTTAAGCCCGAGATAGACCTTCGCCTCTGGCTCCGCGTCCAGCATGTAGTAGCTCTCATCCTGCGTGTAGGCCATGCCGAAATGATCGCGGATGTACTCCGTCAGCGGATGCACCTGCAGCGAAAGATTGCCGCCGCCCATGGTGTCCAGGAAGTCGAACCGGATGGGAAACTCCGCGCCGAAGCGCTCGAAAACAGCGTCCCCAAGAAGCTCGCGCGGGTGCTGCAGCACGAGATCGAGCGCAGGCACCTCCACACGCGCATCGCCAAAGCCAAGCAACAGGCTGTTCTCTTCGGGCACGCAGTCGAAGCACCATGCGTGATTGGGCGCACCATCATCCGGTAAGTCGCAGACACGCTCCATCCAATGGCCGCCCCACGGGCCGGGATCGAAGAATGGAACGACGCGGAACGGACGAGCAACGGCGGCCCGCAGGCCCTCACGGAATGTATCGGCGGTAATCATCTTCGGCTCGCCCGGTGCGTTGGTATCGAGCAGAAAATCGATGCCCGCGAGCAGCCCAGTCTTGGTGCGGTCCGCGACGCGCCAGTCGAGGAAGAACGCGCGTTTGTACTTCAGCGCAGCGCGTTCGCTGAAGTTTCGCAGGCCCAGGTTCGGGATCAGGTCTTCGCGCTGCCGACGCTGCAGCTCCCAGCGCGCCATATCCGCGTACACCAGCAGAGAAGGCTCCGGACAAACGAGAGTGGCGCCTGTGCCGAGAATGATGCCGTTGCCAGGAAGTGCCGCCTCGCCCCTCAAGCGTTCGATTTCAGCAGAGTCGAAGAAGTCAGCGAGTCCAGCTTGCGAGATGCGGCCGAAGACCGGATCATCCGTGAGCTGTTCACTGAAGCGCTGTTCGATGATGCTCTCCGGCAGCAGCGCACTTTCAGTCAACACAACCCGCCACCCGGGCATGTTTTCCACGATCGCCTGCTGAATTTCGGAGACGAAGACGCCGGGATAGCACTCGATGCAGATGCTGCGGCCGGTGTGTTCGCGCAGACGCGACAGGATGCTGGACCAGCCGACCAGACAAGATTCAGCCGGCCCGACCGTGATGTAGGGAGCCTTGTCGTACATCTCAGTTGGCTCCTTCGGCAAAGAGTGTCGGTACGCCAAGAGCGGCGGCTTGGTCGCCAAGCGTCGCCGGAACCAGCCGCGCCTTGCCCCATGCCGTCCAGGTATAGTCGTCGGCGTATTTCTGCAACGAAGGCAGAATCTGGCCGGCCGCGCGCATCGCACCGCCTCCGAACACGATCACCTGGGGATCGAAAGCATGTACGGCGGCCACCGTCATCATGCCCCAGATCGTCAGGCAGTGGTTGCGTATCTCAACGGCTACGCGGTCGCCGGCAGCACTCGTTTCGAAGAGCGATTTGAAATTCAGAGGAGCGTTCGCGAGGGCGCTTGCAGCAAAGCCGGGCCACTCCTGACAAACCGCAGGCAGCGACCAGCCGGAGGCTTCCGCTTCAGCGCAGCCCAGCCCACCGCAGGTGCATCGGCGGCCGTTGGCACGAACCGGAACGTGGCCGCCGAGAACTCCAGCCTGCCCGTGCGCTCCGATCAGCGGCGCGCCGTTCATCGCCGCGACGCCGCCGATACCGGTGCCGAGCGTAAACATCACGACGTCAGTGAACCCCTTTGCGGCGCCGATGTGCATCTCGCCGCGCAACGCCAACCGCGCGTCATTTTCCAGGCGCACCGGGACACCCAGCGTCTCGCGGCCCCATGCCTGGAAATCGAACGTGGGGGCGTCTTCGTACTTGCCATTGGTGGAAAGCACGCGATTGAGGCGCGAATCCACGAGACCGCAAAAGCCAAGCCCGAGTCCCGTCACGGGCGCCCGTGCCTGCTTCGCGAGCTTGCGCAGCGTTTCGTTCAAGACAGGCAGAACCGCAGCAAACGTGCCGCTATCGGGGAACGATAAGTGCTCAGTGGCGAGCACGGTCGTTCCGCTGATCAGGCTGCAGGCGGCGTGTGAACCGCCGAGGTCAATTCCGAGAAGGGACATGCGTAGCGCAGAACTCCAAATTGCAACTCGACTATACGGCTGCGGTTTGGAGGATGTCCAGCTTGATTGTTCGTTTTTACGAAAAGGAACTAAATGTGCTGTCTCCGGCGAATGCCAAGTAGACGCTTAAATCGAACTAAATTGAGGATTTACTAGAACTCTTTCAGAAGATTTGCCACTTTTTTGTCGGATCCGAGTGCTGGTCGCCATTTTACGTATCGAGTCTTATTGTTCGTTTTAGGTCTAAACGAAAACTTTGCACTTGACTGATGATCATCCATTTTCATAGGATTTCGCCGTCACGTTGATGCAGTAGTTTCCGGACTCGAACCGGTGGAGGTTAGGTGAACATGGGTAACTTTGGTTGGGTGAAGAGCTTTCGGCGGCCGTTCGCGGTTGTCATGGGTCTGATATGCCTGTTGGTTTGCAGCGCGCTCCCGGCAGCGGCGCAGTTCGATACTGGAACAGTCAGCGGGTCCACCGTGGATAACACCGGCGCGATGGTGCCAGGTGCGACCGTTACGGTCAGCAACACGGGCACCGGCCAATCGCTCTCGCTCACGACCAACTCCGCGGGCGCTTTCACTGCGACCGATCTTCCCTTCGGCACCTACACCGTCACGGCGACGGCGCCCGGGTTCGGCACAACGACAAGCCGCAACGTCGTGCTGAACGTTGGCGCAGCCATACACGTAACGCTCAAGCTTTCGGCCGCCGCCGCCACCGAAACAGTAACCGTGACTGGCACCACGAACAGCGTCAATACCGAAACGACCGTCGCAGGCGCCAGCTTCAATTCCACGCAGGTTTCGAACCTGCCGGTGAACGGTCGCGATGTGACAGCTTTCCTCGAAATTTCGCCGGGCTCGGTGGGGTCAGCGCCCGAGTTCCAAGGCAGCGTCAACGGCCTCGAAAATATTTTCAGCGGCCTGAACATCACCGTCGATGGCCAGAGCGCGGTGCGTGGCGACATCACAGGCTTCCTGAACACCGAGGGTCAGGAGCAGCCGCACATCACGCGCTCCAGCATCGACAGCATCCAGGAAATTGACTTCGCCAACAACGGCTACACCGCCGAGACCGGCCACTCGCTCGGCCCGCAGATGAACATCATCACCAAGGGCGGCACTAACAACTTCCACGGCACGGTGTTCGAGTTCTTCCGCAACGAGGCGCTTGATGCGCATGACTACTTCCTGCGCAGCGCCAAGCAGCCCCTCAAGCTCAACCAGTTCGGCGCAAACCTCGGTGGCCCCGTCTTTCGCGACAAGCTCTTCTTCTTCACCAACTACGAAGGCACGCGCCAGCACCTAACCACCATCAACCCACTGAACCACACGGTCAGCGCCTACGTGCGCTCGAAGTTTGTGCCTGCCATGCAGCCGGTCCTGCAACAGCTTGCACCGTTGCCGGCAGGCTGCAACGTCATTCCGACGCCCGCGGCCTGCGCCTATCCGGGCTCAACCGTAAGCGTGGGCGGTGGCGCCGACCTCGTCACTTCGCCGGTCAATCTTTCCGACATTCTTCGCGAAGACACAGGTTCGCTTCGCTTCGATTTCCTGCCCTCGGCCGCAGACCGCCTGATGGTGCGCTACAACATCAATGACTCCGACACCGAGCACACCTACGGGACCAACGCTGGCCAGGTCTCGCCGCAGAGCCTGCGCACGCAACTCTTCAAACTCGACGAGACGCACACTTTCAGTCCCACACTGATCAATCAGGCAAGCATCGGATACACGCGCTTCTTCTCCAACACCGCCTCGAACACGGTGCGGCCTTACTACGCGATTTCGGGCTTTTTCTCCGACCTCGGCTCGCTTCCCGGAGCACAGTCCTTCAACCAGAACAACGCCTATAGCACCTACGAGTTCTTCGACAACGTGACCAAGGTTCTGCACACCAGCAACCTCAAGTTCGGTGCCCAGATCCGCGTCAACCGGCAGGTGCAGGCGCTGGCGCCGTTTCAGTCCTTCCAGTACTTCTCCATCAGCGACCTTGAGACCAACGCCCCGTTCAATTTGCAGAAGATTGGCTATAACGGCTCGCTCGGAATTCACAACTCCGAGTACGACTTCTACGTGCAGGACAACTGGCACGTTACGCGCAAGCTGGTGCTCAACCTGGGCGTTCGCTACGACTACAACACCGCATGGAACGAGAACCACAATCATGCGCCGAACTTCGACATAGCGACGCAGAAGTTCCTGCCGGCAACGCAGTCTCCCTACACGGCACCACGCGGGGACCTTGCTCCTCGCGTCGGCCTCTCCTATGATCCTTTCGGCCGCGGCAAGACGGTCTTCCACGCCTACGCCGGCATGTTCTATCTGCCCATGTGGCTCAGCTTCAACATGGCATCGAACGATCCCGCATACGCCAGCTACAGCGTCAATGTGTTCCAGGCGAGCTTCCAGTTCCCTTCCACCAACCTGGCTCTGCCCGCTGGCAGCCAGACGGTCTACTCGTTCCCGCGCAACCCCAAGGACCCCAACGCGCTGAACTGGCTCTTCGGAGTTGAGCAGCAGATGCCCGGCCAACTAATCGCTGTCGTAAACTACAGCGCGAACCGCATCAACCATCAGCAGGCCGGAGTCAACTTTGCCGCCGTCAATGCGAACCCCGCCAACCCGAACCCCAACATCGGAACCCGTCCGCACAGCGGCTTTAGTGACGAGAACTATCTCGGCGATGTTCTCGGTTCCAACTACCAGTCGATGCAGGTGCAACTGCGCCGCAATACGCATCACCTCAACACGCAGATGAACTACACCTGGTCGCATGAGATCGACGACATGGTGAACGTGTTCTCAGGCTTTGAGGATCCGTCCAACCCCCGCAACGATCGCTCCAGCGGCGACATCGACGTGCGCCAGAACTTCTCCGGCAGCGTCGTCTACGACTTCGGGGATCTCCACGATCATTCCAGGTGGGAGCGCCTCGCAGGCGGCGGCTGGCAGCTATCGAGCATCTTCCAGGCGCGCACGGGCCTCGCGGAAAACATCACGCTGGTCAGCGGCTTCTTCGGCAACCCCATTCGGCCCAACGTCGTGCCCGGACAGAACCCCTACGTATCGCACATCAATTGGGTCAACCAGGGTGGCTCCTACAACAGCAAAGCGTTCGTTGTGCCCACCGGCTATGACGGCACTTACGGCAGGAACTTCGGCAACGTCGGACGCAACTCGCTGCGTGGCCCCGGATTCTTCCAGTGGGATTTCTCGGCGATGAAGAACTTCGCCCTCACGGAGAAAGCAAAGTTGCAGTTCCGCACCGACCTCTTCAACATCCTCAACCACCCGAACTACTCCAACCCGGACGGCGGCATCTGCTCATCGCTGATCTACGGCAACGCGGGCCAGACAGCGGTATGCTCACCTAACCCGAACTTCGGTGTGACGGCGTCGACGGTTGCCAACCAGACCGGGAATGGGCAGATCGGCAACGGGACCGCGCGCCAGGCGCAGTTCTCACTCAAGCTGCTGTTCTAAGCTTGCGGGGACCGCACCGCAACTAGCGGGCGGTCCTCTTCAGGTTCACTGGATACAGCAGAAGGAGAAGGCATGCACAACACCGCCGGGGGAATGGGCCTGCTGATTTTAGCCGGAGTAATGAATGCGGGCTTCGCCCTGCCCATGAAGTTTGTGCGCAACTGGTTCTGGGAGAACACATGGCTGGTGTGGAGCGTCGTCGCTCTGCTGGTGCTGCCCAGCGCGCTCGCGTTTGCCACGATCCCAGACTTCAGCTCGATCATCACCAATGCGGGAAATGTTGCGCTGACGGTGGCGCTGTGCGGCGCGGCGTGGGGCGTGGCACAGGTGCTCTTCGGCATCGCGCTGGAGCGCATCGGCATGGCTCTAACGTTTTCCATCGTGCTCGGACTCTCCGCAGCGATGGGCAGCCTCATTCCGCTGGTACGCCTGCACGCCGACCGTCTCTTCACGCGCTCCGGGCTGACCTCCCTGGCGGGCATAGCCCTCGTGCTGCTTGGAGTGGCCATCAGCGCTGTTGCGGGCAAAATGCGAGATCGCGCCAGGCATACTGCAGCCGGTGACGGCAGGCAGTTTGGCGCCGGGCTCGCGATGGCCATTGCGAGCGGCGTATGCGCCTCGATGATGAACGTCGGCTTCGCATTCGGCGCGCCACTGGCGACCGCCGCGAGCGCGCATGGAGCCAACTCGCTTTGGACTACCGACGCCATCTGGGTACCACTGATGGCGGGCGGCGCGGTGCCCAACCTGCTCTATTGCATCTACCTGCTCAAGACGAAGAAGACCGCGTCAAACTACGGCGCCGCCGCAGGACGCAATATCGCGCTCGCCACGGCCATGGGCTTGCTGTGGTTCGGTAGCAGCGTGCTCTACGGCATTGCGACGGCGTTCCTCGGCGAGTTAGGCCCTGTGGTGGGATGGCCGCTGTTCATGTCGCTCATCGTGATCGTCGCCAGCGTGCTCGGCGTGTGGACGGGCGAGTGGCGTGGCACAGGCAAGCCGCCCATACGAGTGCAGGGAGTAGCCGTATTCGTGCTGGTTGTGGCTGTAGTGGTGTTGTCGCGCGCAACGTTCTGAGGGCGGAAGATGGCGTGTCACATAAGGCTTCTCTTCATCGCTACGCTGCTGCTGCCTGCCGCGTGCGCGCAAACCACAACTGCAAGCACCTCCGCCCTCGACACTATTGAGCATCGCACGTTCCTCAGCCCGGCCCTGCAGCGCCAGATGCCCTACCAGGTCGTGTTGCCTGCGGGCTATGCGGCCGGGCAGCGTAGATACGCTGTGCTCTATCTGCTGCATGGATGGCAGGGCGACGAAACAAACTGGATCAAGCTCACGCACCTGGTTGAAGTCGCATCCCGCTATCCGCTGATCGTCGTCACACCACGCGCAGGAAACTCCTGGTACGTAAACTCCGCGACCAATGAAAATGATCGTTACAGCGACTACCTGACCGACGTGATCGCAGACGTAGACAGCCACTTCCGCACCATCGCCGACGCCCACGACCGAGCCATTGCGGGCCTCTCCATGGGCGGCTACGGCGCCATGCTTTTCGCACTGCGTCACCCGGGCATGTTCGCCTTTGCCGGCAGCGTGAGTGGAGCGTTCGCTGGATCGACAGAGTTGGACAAGCTGTTGCCGCAACTAAAGCCAAGCCTCGACGAAGCCTTTGGAGCAGTCGATAACGCCGCGCGCAGACAGAACGACGTGGACACATCGATCTCTGCAGTTGATCCTGCCGGCGCTCCGTTCCTCTTCCTCGAGTGCGGCACAGAGGATCCTTTGCTGCCGCTCAACCGTCACGTTGTCGCAGAGCTTTCCGCCCGCAAGATTGTCTACGAGTATCACGAGCTGCCCGGCGCGCATACGTGGACGTTCTGGGACAACTCGCTCACACCCATGTTGAATTCCGTCGCGACGCAACTACATCTTTCACTCACGCCCGCGATGGAAACCTCGCCCAGGCCGACGCATCGTTGAAGGGAGCTTCATGTCTTCGTCTCGTTTCTCAAGTGATCGCTGGCACCTCGGTCGCCGCGCTTTTCTGAAGCTCACCGGGGCTTCTGTGGCCGCGGCCGGCACTCAACTAAGAGCCTCAGGCGCGAAGGCCCCTTCCCTGCCATCAATGCCGAGCCCCGATGCACTGGCCAGCACGGAGATGGAGTTCACCTACACCGATCTCTTCAACATGCCGGTGTTCGCAAACGAATGGGGCTACGGTCAGGTGTCGAAGTCCGTGTCCGGCGTGACCGGTATCACCTTCCCGCCGTATGCCTGTTGCGGTGTGCCGGAAGTGACATGGAGCCCGGGGCTGCTGACCTCGTGCGAACTTGTTGTGAACGGCCGGTTGCTATCCATCGCAGCGCCACCGGGAGGCCGTGTAAAGTATCGCTGGCTGCCGCAGCGCGTCGACCGCGAGCAGACGGTGAACGGCCTGCGCATCCGCACACGCACCTTTATGCCGGTCAAGCAGCGCGCTGTGACAGAGCACATCGAAATGACTAACGTCTCCGCTCAGCGCCAGACGCTGGTCGTAGGCTTCGACATGCAGGCGGCGGTCATCAAGAAGACCGCCTTCTGGATGGCAGGATGCCCCGGCGAAGGTGGCAACCAAACGCACTGGGACGCCGCACAGAGTCGCGTCACCTTCGTCGCGCAGCAATCCAAAGCAGCATCGGCGCAAGGTGTACAGCCAAAGGCCATCGGTCTCCGAGGCGGACACATTCTGCAGTACGAGTTCGGATTGAACCCAGGCGAGTCCCGGCGCTTCCAATACGTCAATGCCATGGCCGACACTGCCGAAGAAGCCAACCGCATTCACGACGATCTGCAAGCCTCATTCGTTACCGCGGAGCGGGACAACGAACAGTTCCATGCGGACATGTTGAAGGCGGTCTTCACCCCGGGGAACACGTTCTTCTCCGGCCATCTGCCCACACTGCACACAGACGACGAAGCGCTATGGAACCTCTACTTCGCCGGCATCAAAAACCTCCTCACAGCTCGACGCCACTCTCCCGACTCGAGGTACGGGCCGGCCTATCTCACGCTCGGCGGCCATACGCTGCCCACCCTTTCTTTCCCGTGGGACACTTCGCTCACGGGCCTCAGCCTGGCCTTGCTTGACCCCGCGGCGTTGCGCAACATTGTCGAGGTGTGGTTCGGGCAGGACATGCACCAGCACCTTGCTACCGACTACGTCAGCGGCACCGGTGTCGGTCCCTGGTACGCAGTGAACGACACCGCGATTATTCGTTGCGCGCACGACTACCTGCGCGTCACCGGCGACATGCAGTGGCTCGACAAGCAGGTCGCCGGCAAATCCGTCATGACACACATGGTCGACCACGCCCTGTTCTGGGAGACGCTGCAGCACAGCGGACGTGACCTTGCAGACTACGGCAACATCGAGAACCTGCTCGAAGTGGTGAGCACCTACCTGCATGAAGTCGCGGGGATGAACGCCGGGAACGTAGCTTGCATGCGCCTGGTTGCAGACCTGCTGGAGCGCCGTGGAGATGCTGCTCGTGCTCGCGAACTGCGTGCCAAGAGTAAGCAGCTGGCCGAACGCATCAACCGCCTGCTCTATGTCGAGGGTAAAGGATGGTGGCGAGCCGGCCAGCTCGACGGCACGTTCAATGAGGTCCGCCACTGTTACGACTTCATCGCCGTCGCCGATAGCATGGCCGATGACCTGTCCCCGAAACAGAAGCGTGAGATGACCCACTTCTTCTGGAGCGAGTTGAAAACTCCGAAGTGGATGCGCGCGCTTTCAAGCGGAGACGATGATGCGACCTGGAACATCCGACCTGACCATAGCGCCATTGGCGCATACGCTTCATGGCCGCCGATGTCCGCGAAGGGGCTGTACCAGCTCGGCATGCCGCCGGCCGAGGTTGCCGCCTGGCTGCGCGAAGTTGCCAAAGCAGGAAATCAGGGGCCCATCGGGCAGGCGCACTTCGTGGAAGACGTGTGGCCGGCGCTGAAAGGTGGAGCGTTCAAATGTCCGAACGATCCACCGTATATCAATGAGTGGTGCTGTATCGCCGGCGGCGCCTTCACCGATATGGTGATCGACACCATCTTCGGTGTCGGCCTGTCGCTCGACGGCACTACCGTGAACTCGCGGCTTGCTGACTTCGATCTGAAGGCTGAACTGCGCGGTCTGCGGCATCATGATAAGCAGTACATCATCGACAGCAAGAGAGCGAGGCCAGCGTAGCCGCACGGCTCGTTTGCGAACAGCCAGCGGCCCGTGCAGTATTCTCAAGCCAGCAAAAGATGACGCGTGCGAAGCACGGGGACGGAAGCACGGAACGCAAAATGGAAAACGACAAAGGTAAAGGCAAACAGGAGATCCGCTATCAAGCCATCTTGAACGTGCTCCACCAGACCGGCTCGGTCTCCGTGGACGCGCTGGCCGAGCAGTTCCAGATGACGGTCGTCACGATTCGTCGCGACCTCGATGCCCTGGAGCGCAAGGGGCTGTTACATCGCACACACGGCGGCGCCGTGCCTATTCAGCCTCTGTTTTACGAGCCATTTCGCCGCGACCGCTCGTTCGTCATGCAGGTAGAGCGGCACGCCGACGAAAAGCGTCGCATAGGCTACGCGGCCGCCGCACTTATTCAGCCGGACGAAACCATCGCCGTCACTCCGGGCACAACCGCTGCGGCAGTCGTGCGCGCGCTTCCTCTGAATTGCAACCTTACTGTAGTCACCAACACCGCCAATGTTGTGATGGAGCTCTCCAAGCGCAAAGACATCAAGGTGTTCGTGACCGGTGGCACGCTGCACGGAGAATGGTTCTCGCTTATAGGTCCCCATGCTGTTCGTAGCCTGGACAACATCCTCATCCACACGTTGTTCATTGGCGCTGATGGGCTTGATCCCGAATGGGGTGCCACTTCTTTCGACCAGGACGAAGCCGAGCTATGCCGTGCGATGGTGGATCGGGCGCGCCGCCACGTGGCTGTGATCGACCACACGAAGCTAGGCAAAGTGGGCAACTGGCTCATCTCTCCAACCAATAGTCTCCACACCATCGTTACGGATACGGGCGCGACCGATGCAATGCTGCAACCTTATCGGGACATGGGGATCGAGATCATAATCGCCTAACCACGCCGGGATCTCCGCCCTACTCATCGTCCTTCAAATGCGATACGACGACCATACTTTTCCACTGAACAGTCACCTATGCGCAAAGTCCTCGCCGCAGCCGCTGTTCATGGCGATCGCTCCTTTCGAGCGGCTGAGTACTCGGTGGCACCTTCCTGAGTTAAGTCTCGGATCGAAACTCCGATCGCGCTACCTATAGAGAAGGTACTTAGCGCGTCTCGCAACGAAAGCGTCTAGCTCAGGCTTCCGTCCCTTCGTAATGACGCGAGGATCTGTCCCCGCCTTAATCTGGTCCAGCACGGTATGATTGAGAAGAAGACGATCGACCTTGTCGATCTGAAAGCTTTTGGGATACAACTTCCAGAGTGCGGACACGGCTTCGATTCCCATCTCAGGTGCATCCACAGCATTGCGATCGTTGATTTGGAGTTCGACGCCTTCGACGCGCTCGCCGCGGTATGGATAACGCTCTTCACCCGACGGCACATAAGAGATAGCCATGAAGCTCACGCCCGGAATCTTCCTGGCGTTCAGATAGGAAGCGAGTTGTGTGCCCACGATCCATGGCGCGCCGAATCGCAGGAACGGAGGCTCAACTGGGCCTTTGACGTTAACATTGGTCCCTTCGATCAAGCCTGTCCCCAAATATGCGATGGACTGCGTGAGGCTGCGGACGTTCGGGGAAGGATTCACCCAAAGCAGGCCGGTGTCATCGTACCAATCTGTTCTGTGCCAACCTGTCATCTTCACGACGGTCAGTTGCGCGCCAAGATGCCGTTCCCCATTGAACATCTGCGCCAGTTCGCCCATCGTCATACCAGGACGCATCGGTTCCGAATACGGGTTGACGTAGTTTTCTCGCCCTGGTGTCGACAGCGGACCTTGCACGGCAACTCCGTTAACTGGGTTCGGCCGATCAAGAATAACGATGTCAATCTTGTTGGCTGCTGAAGACTCAAGGAAGTATTCAACGAGAGTTTGAAAGGTCCAGTAGCGAACACCTACGTCCTGCAGGTCGATGACCACCGCGTCGAGGCCGGCGAGTTGTGCGGGCGAGGGGTGCCGCTTCGCTTCGGTTGCACCATAGATGCTCACGATAGGCAGACCGCTGGCAGCATCTTTATCATCATCGACGTTCGCCTTGTCCACAGCGGCGTTGATTCCATGCTCGGCACTGAAGAGAGTGATCACACTTAGACCAGGGACTGCTGCGGCGGCATCTGTCCGAAGAACGTCGATCGTCCTTCGCTCATGAGAGTCGATTCCTACGGGGTTGGTCAGCACACCCAGCCGGAGATGTCCGCTGTGCCTGGATGCAATCTCTTTAAGAGGCGCGAAGCGCTGTTGCTCCAGAACATCAATGCCCGTCGAAACTTGAGCGGCGACAGGAACGACAGACAGAAAGACGAATGCAATTGATACCAGCTTCATTACTGCTCCTCGGGATTTGAGAGCTACGTCTGGCCTTGCGGCACTAGAACGATAAGCGAAGGGCGAGTTGCAACTGGCGAGGCTGCGCGTTGGTTCGAAGCGAGGTGATCGCTCCGAATGTAGACGTACCCACTGTTGCCCCTGGCTGACCAAAATTAGGCGTGTTCGATAGATTGAACGACTCGGCCCGGAACTGCAGCTTTGTGCGTTCTGTGATGCTGAAGTCCTTGAAGAGTGAGAGATCGAAGTGGCGGAAGCTCGGGCCGTAGATGCTGTTGCGCGCGGCCGTACCGAATTGTCCAAGCGGCTGGGCAACGAAGGCAGATGTGTCGAACCACTTCCCGTTTGTCCTGGTCGCGACATGGGGAACGTACAACTGGTTCGGACGATCGGAGTTCACGCCGGTGTTAGTGCGAGGGCTGGCATTCACAACCGAGAAGGGCTGGCCAGTCTCCCACACGTCGATAGCGTTGGCCTGCCAGCCCTTCGCGATGACCGCTTTCCAGCCTGTAAGTTTGTCCGCTATGCCAATGCGATAGTTCAACATCATCGCGAACCGATTGCGAACGTCCAGTTCGCTATTGCCGTACTCCACGATCTTATTGTTTCTTGGCTCGGCGCTTGTAAAGAGGCCGCCCTGCGAGAAACCCTGCACATCGCCCAACGCATGGGACCAGGTATAGTTTGCCTGGAAGAGAAGACCGTGGCCAGTTTGTTTGACCAGCGTGGTTTGTAATGAGTTGTAGTTGGAGAATCCGTTTGACTCGATGTTGTATATGTCGGTGACGTTTGGAAACTGCGAGTAGAACGGCCGGAGAGTGGTGTACGATCCCGCCGTGGAGAGACCCAGCGGCCCCAGGTTCACATTTGGACTAGTGCGTAAGGCGTGCCCCAACTCGCCGACATATGCAACGGTCATGACGGTGTCGAAGCCAAGGTCCTGCTGCACGTTTGCATTGAACTCGTGAACATAGGAGTTAGCGTAGTTGAGTTGCATGCCTCGTAGGGCGCCGGAAGGTGTCGTCGTAGAAGCTAACGACGGAAGTGGCAACGGGGTGGAGAACGTTGTCGTATTCGTGTTGGGAGAATAGGTTCCGACATAGGGTGGATCGGCAAACGGCACCGATGGGCCAGTATTGTCGCGGAAGAAGACGATCCCATAGCCCGCGCGCAACACGGTCCTCGGCAGCGCATTGAGCGCGAGACCGAAGCGAGGAGCTATCGATTTGTAGTACGTCTTTACGTCGGCCGATCCGGAGGCGTTCTGTCCCGCGACGCGGAAGGTTCCCGAGACCGGGTCGAAGTGAGAGATGTGATTCCCCTTCTCAACGTCCGGTGTGATGATGTCGTATCGCAGCCCCATGTTCAACGTGAGCTTCTGGGTAGCGCGCCAGTCATCCTGCACGAAGAAGCTTGGTTCGAAACTCCGCAGATAGCGTGGAAACAGTTGTACAACCCGGGACACCTGAAAAACGTTGCCCTCCAGCAGGTTCACCAAGGGAGTTACACTCGAAACCGATGTGGAAGCTGGGCTCGTCGTGAAGCTGAATGATCCCGTGCCGCTGGTTGGTTGCTCGTTGTAGATCTGTCGCCGAACGAGTGTCGCACCATACTTCGTCGAATGTTTCCCGCGAACCTGGGTCAGCGTCCCACCGTATTGGAAGATATTGTCGCGATCAAAGAGCGGCAAGGAATTGGAGTCACCCAGCGGCGCATAGCCCGTCACCGAAACAGAAGGCAACGCCGAGGTGAAGATATCAATGTTCGAGTTCACAACCCCGAAGGCTGTGCCAAAGTTCTTGCCGTAGTTCAACGGCAGCGACACGTTGCTGACGTACGTATAACCGGCTTTCAAGTCAAGCACCATCCTTGGACTGAACACATGCGTATAGTCAAGCACGGCCTGCTGCGCTTGCTGCGACGCCGGTCCAGGGAACGATATAGAGCCGCCGGGATCGACACCGCCTACGTTCGGCAGTGCACTCGGAGTCACCGTATTGACGTTGTTATACGTCCACCGGCCGAAGACGGTGTTGTTGTCATTAAAGCGATGGTCCAACCTGCCGTCGGCTGTCGTACTGTTCTGTACCTGCGCGTAGGACGAGGTATAGAAAGCCCCATTGTTTGGCGCTGGATAAAGGTTGAAGAACTTTGCGCCGATTGGATTGATCTGTCCCGCAGTCAGCACCGGACCGCCGCGATCTGAGAAGTCGCCAACGTGCGCCACCTCGTACGCTGTGGGCACGGAGTTGTTCACAAGAGCGTTGGTGGCGTCGATAAGACGAAAGCCTTCGAAGTCGGCGAAGAAGAATGTCTTGTCGCGGAAGACCGGGCCTCCCAAGCTCGCACCGTATTGATTCCGGCGATACTCCGGCTGCTTCCCGACCACGGCGCGAGTCGCATAGAAGTTGCGAGCATCGAAGTAGTCATTGCGCAGGAATTCATACATTGAGCCGTGAAATTTGTTTGTGCCGGATTTTGTAATCAGGTTGATCACCGCACCTGGCGTCTTCCCCACTTCCGCCGGGTAGAGATTCGTCAACACGCGAAATTCCGCAATCGCTTCGACAGAAGGTCGAACGCCGATGGTGCCCACGGTCCCTTCGTTGTTGTCCACGCCTTCCACCATCTCCCAGTTGAGGTTGTCGGACTGAGCATTAGCGACGACGGAAGATGTCTGGCGGCGATCGTCTGGGCGGTTGCCATTTGAGATGGCCAAGGCTGTTCCTTCGTTCGAACCCGCCGCCAGCTGCGCAAGCTGCACAAAGTTGCGGCCGTTGAGGGGCAGATCTTCGACCTGACGTTGATTGACGACAGTGCTCAAAGCTGTGGCGTCAGTATCTAATGCCGGAGGAGCGGCGCTGACGTCTATGCGGGTTTGGGTGCCGGCGACTGCCAGTGTGGCGTCCAGGCGCCGACGGTCTCCGCCGTTTACGCTGAAGGTCTTCACCTCGAAGCGGCTGAACCCATTCGCTTCGACCGAAAGAGAGTACGTCCCGTTCTGTACGAGGGGGAACGTATATTCCCCTGTATCGTTTGTGATCTGCATGCGAACTTGTTGCCTGTCCGTTTGAGTCAATGTCACCTTTGCGTTTGCGACAACGGAACCCCCGGCGTCCCGAACGGTGCCCAACACATCTGCGGTGGTGACTTGCGCGGAGATCGACAGAGGAATCAGCAGCAGTAGAACGGCAATGAAGTTCCAGATCAGGTTGCAAGCTGAGGAAGTATCAAAGATGAACTCTGAGTTTCGCATATGGCCCTTTCGTTTTGATGCTCTGAGGCGACGGCCGAGCCAAACTGATAGGTGCAGATCATGTTTCGCGTTGGTCCTCTGCCCTGGTCCCTTCACATCTTGGATGCGCTTCCTTGACGGTGGACGGCTTTGAAAAGCTCAGTTGTGTAGATGTATTACATAGAGACAGTAATCAAGGCAAGCCCTGTTTGAGTCAGCAACACCTCTATCAAAGCCGCTCTGTTTGGGTCGGACGAGATGGGTTGGATAGGGCGCGCTGGGAGATGCTCTCGGCAAGTTCCTCCAACTTACCCTGGGCATTCCCAAACACCTCATCTCTTTCAGGTTATGAGGCGTTCTCTGGGAACCCATCCATCGGTCATCGGCCGCGGACAGATAGAAATTCATTTTCCCGGTGAACGCCGGTTTGAACTCCTCGATCTTCAGATCGACAATGACGAAGCAGCGCAAACGAAGGTGAGAAAAGAGCAGGTACAGATAGTAGTCCTGGCCTCCAACTTCGAGGTGATACTGGCTGCCGACGAAGGCAAAGCCCTTGCCCAGTTCCAAGATCGTGGCGCGCAAGTGATCGAGCAGGCCGCGTTCCACTTCACTTTCAAGCAGGTCCGCGCCCAACGACAGGAACTCGAAATTATAGGGACCGTTGATGAGTTGCTGGGCAAGTTCGGATTCTTCTGCGGGCAGAATGCGAGAGAAGTTTGTGAGCGCTTTACCCTGCAGTTGAAACAGCTCCTCGGATGTTGAAGTAGCAGAACACCAACGGAAAATGGTGGACCTGTACGGGAAGCATGGGATCAGCGCGCCGACGTTCTGCGGCTGGAAGTCGAACTTCGAGGGGTGGACTTTGAGCGCGGCGCAGCGGCTGAAGACCCCTAAACATACTTGCGAATGTCGATGCCGAGCTGGTACTGCTCGGCATCGGCTTCGATATCCTCCCAGCTGACCGTGCGTCCGGTCTCCGCAGATTTACGAGCCATCATGCAAGTCCTCGCACTCTCCACGCCCGCGGCAATCTGGTTCTGAAACTTGTTGCCCGTAATGCTCTCGATGAAGCTGCGGTCCTTCATCTTGTCGGCATCTGCCAGATTGTCGCTGAAGGCACCGTCGGCGGCGAACTTTGCTCCGCTCTCTTGTTCGCTGCCGGTCCATGTCCATGGCTTTTGGCCCTGAATGCGCAGTGCACCCTTGTACGGCATTTCCGCGATGCCCTCGGTGCCGAAGAACGTCTCCTTAACATCGAAGTAGCCCAGTCCATTGAACTGCGTAGAACTGAAGACAAGCTCCGCCTCTCCGGGATATTCAAATATGACTTCATAGTTATCGTTGATGTTGCCGAAGTTCTGGATCACCTTGCGGCTAGCGTGTGCAGTGGCTTTCAAAGGATGCGATCCCATCACCCAGTTGCACACATCGATGACATGAATGTTCTGCTCCAACAAAATGTCGCCGGATAGGGTTTTATCCCAAAGCCAGTTGCGCAGGCGCTGTTCGTCATGGGGCATGGCACCACGATCCGGATATGTGGCTGGTGGCGCGTTGTAATAGCCGGCGAGCGAAGCGATTTTGCCGATCTGTCCAGCATGGATTCGTTGCACGATCTCCACGAACGGCGGTGCCGACCGAATCTGGAAACCCACCGAGACGCTCACCTTGCCGTCAATGCGCTTTGCGATCTGGAGAGCGCGCCGGGTCTGTGGGATATCGACCCCCATCGGCTTTTCGCAATACACATGCTTACCGCCCGCGCTCAGAATATCCATGTGCTCAACGTGGAAGAACGGCGGTGTCGATATCTGTACCGCATCGATGTGCGGATCGGCGGCCATTGCCTTGTATGCCTCCCAGCCGTGGAACGTTAGTTTCGGATCGACGGCCGGGAGACCCAACTTGGAGTTAAGCTGGTCGAAGTGCTGCTTACCTCTGGCAAGCTGGTCGGAAAAGATATCGCCCAGGGCCACAATGCGTGCCTGCGTATTCGTCGCAAATGACGTGGCCACGGAGGTGCCGCGTCTACCGCAGCCAAGCAAGCCATATTGCACGGCCGAGTTTGCCGCATAGCTAAAGGCGACGCTCGGCTTCACGATCATCAGGCCGCAGGCAGTGCTGGCACCCTGTAGGAATTTTCTGCGATTCATGGTCTCTCCCCTTCACTGATTTATGCCTGCTTGATCTTGTTCAAAATATTTTCGAGATACAGCTTTTCTGCCTTTACGTCCTCAATCTGCTGGGGCCCGGATGTTTCGCGTTCAATGCTGACTGCGCCTTTATAGCCGAGGCCATGCAGCATGGAAAGCACCTTTACGAAGTCCACCTCGCCCTTGCCAATCAGTACTTCCTGCCCGAGTTTGTCCGGATCGGTTGGCCATTTGCCATCTTTCGCATGCATCGCCTGCACATGCGGCCCCAGCACTTTCAGTGCGTCCACAGGGTTCGCCTTGCCATACAAAATCAGGTTTGCTGTATCGAGACCGACGCCCAGGGCCGGGTTGTTCACGTCCTTCAACATGCGCAGCATGGTAGTGGGTGTTTCCTGGCCTGTCTCCATCAGAAAGCTTTGTCCATTCGCCGCGCAGTGCTCTGTGATCTCGCGGATGGCAGCCACGGTTTCTTCGTACAGAGCATCCTTGGGATCTTCCGGAATGAAGCCACAATGGGTCTGTACACGGCCGATGCCGAGCGTCTTCGCAAAGTCCGAGCACTGCTTCAGTGCGTCCAGCCGCGCCTTGCGATAAGCTCGAGGCACCACGCCAATGGTGGCCGGCCCTTCAACGAAATTCCACTTTAGCGGTTGTGGATTGACCACCTCTGCCGTAGTGGCAATGACCTGATACTTGTCCAGCAGGTCCGCGAACTGCCTGGTCAGTGCGGGCGTGAAGTGATCCAGATACCCGTCCAGCGATAAGAAGCATGTCTTGAAGCCAAGCTCATGCACTAACCGGATCTTCGCTTCGGGATCAGGTGATGGCTTGATCAGCAGGCCAAGCTCCATCGGTGCATGCACAGGCTGTTTGTGAATCGCCTCTTCGGCTATGAGTGACGAGGGTACGATACTGTTCACAGCTCCGGTGGTCGCCCAGACCGCCGCATGCTTCACAAAGGACCGACGTTCCATTCGATGTCTCCTTTTCCAATTGTTTCGAACCTATCTATTCCGCGAACCTGATGGCACTTCATATCGCCATCAGGTAATTGACCGCTGCAATGGAAGCCGCGCTCCGCGGGAGCGAAACGGGATCGGCCAAGGCAAAAAGAATTTTTGTTGAGCCCAGATAGCGTGGCAGAATTCCGTTCTCGATCGCCTGCCGGGTGGCGGTACGAAAGACGCCGTTCTCAAAGCCCTCCAGATCGGTGAAGATGATGGCCTGCGGATTGTTGAGGTGAACGAGAGAAGCGACTGCCGTGCCCAGTGCCTTGCCCGCGGCCCGCAGCAGATTTGCTGCTGTACGGTCGCCATGGACGGCAAGCCCTTCCAGCTCGCGCATCCCATCCACCTCCAGGCCGTTCTCGCGCGCCGCTCGCCGCAATGCGAAGCCGCCCGCGATTGTGTCCAGGCAGCCGTTGCGACCGCAACGGCACATACGCCCGCCGGGATCCACAGTGATGTGTCCGATTTCCCCCGCGCTGCCATCGTGCCCACGATACAGAATGCCGTGCATGTAATGCGCCGATCCGATGGTGCGACCCAACACGATGGAAGAGAAATGATCATAGTCTCGAGCATCGCCAAAGATATGTTCGCCAATGGCTACAGCGTTCGCATCGTTATCGGCCCACGCTTTCAATTGCAGCGCATCGCCGATCATCTTCGCGATCGGAACATCCCGCCAGTCCAGTGCCGCCGAGTAGCGGCAAATACCTTCTTGCGCATCGACGATGCCGGCGACCGCGATGCCCAGGCCTCGCACGCGGCTGCGGGGAATGCCCGAGCTGCGCAGAGCAGCGACGAATGTCTTGCGGACGGCCTCCGGTATCTCCGCGGGCGATCTGGTCGGGGGCACGGATCGCTGCTCCAGCACCTCACCCTTCAGATCGGTGATGGCCAACAACGTCTCACCTTCGCCCAGGTTGATTCCCACAAAGCAAGAGTGGCCAGGCTGCATTGAGAGACGCACCGTGGGTCTGCCGCGGCGTTTTTCAAGCGCCGCGGACGGCGTTTCGACGAGAAGTCCATGCTGAAGCAGCTTCTGTGTGACTTCGGTAATGCCTGCCGGACTTACACCGGTAAGGTCACACAGCTCAAGTCGTGAGAGGTAATCCTGCTGCAACAGTGCTGCAATCACCGAGGTCTTCGCAGATTGAAACGGCACCTTCAAATGCGTCTCCAGGCAAATTCAAAATTGAGGATATTGAACTGCCCCGCCACCGATCCCTGTTCAAGAGGAATTCGGTGAAAAGTTTGTGACAATTCTGATTGACCGCGTGCCGAGGCGTGGATATGATTCAGTCACCGAAGCATTGCAGCCGGCAATACCTGTAAATCCTACAACGCCCTCATCGATACTAGCGCTGTTATTTTTCAGTAACTGAATGAACGACGAGAGTACCCGCCGTTCGCTAATTGCTGCAGATTCCTCGTCGCTGGGCACGGAAGCATCCGCCCGAGCCCGTCACCCGTTCGGAAATGCATAGGAGGCAGCTCATGAAGGATCGTTCGAAGAATTCGACCCTGGGCAATCTTGCGACGTCGTTGCTGGAAGGTCTGCTCTGTTGCACGCGTTCCCTTCTTCGTGGCTGCCTTCTCGGCGGTCTTGCCGTGATATTCGCCAATGCGCCGCTGCTGGCGCAGAACACCACGGCGGATGTCGTGGGCACCGTCAGCGACGCCAGCGGAGCTGTTATTCCCAATGCGAAGATCGAGCTGACCAACATCGATACGCATGAGATGCGGACCCTCACTGCCGGTGCGGATGGCGAATATACATTTACGTTGCTGAAGCCGAGCCGTTACTCGCTTAGCGTCACGGCGCCAGGATTCAAGACGTTCAAGATCGAGTCGTTCAGCCTCTCGGCAGGCGACCGCGCTCGTGAAGACTCGAAGCTGACGGTAGGCGGTGCAGGCGAAACCATTACAGTTGAAGGCGCAACGCCGGCGCTGCGCACTGACTCCGCCGCGTTGATCACCACCGTGACCGAAAAAGCCACGCAGGAACTTCCGCTGAACGGCCGTAACTTCATCAACCTTGTGCAGGTGACACCAGGTGCGACGGAGGGCCTGAACAATGGTCTGGCCAGCGGCAACCGCCCTGACGATCGCCGTCAAACGTCTTCGGTGTCTGTAAATGGACAGGCTGACATGATGAACAACCAGACGATCGATGGCATCGACAATAACGAGCGCGTCATTGGTTCGATCGGTGTGCGTCCATCAGTGGATGCCATCCAGGAAGTCAGCGTGCAGACGAATGTCTTCACCGCTGAAGTGGGCCGTGCAGCTGGCGCTATCGTCAATGTCATCACCAAGTCGGGCACGAACCAGTTCCACGGCACCGTGTATGAGTTCTTCCGCAACGATAAGCTGAACGCGAACCCGTTCAAGTTCGGTGCGAATATTCCAAAGCCAAAGTTTCGTCAAAACCAGTTTGGCGGCAGCCTCGGTGGCCCCGTTTTCAGAGACAAAACTTTCTTTTTCGCCGACTACGAAGGCCTCAACTACATCCGCAATCAGAACCCCACCACGACAACCGTCCCGACACTCTTTGAACGTCAGAACCTGGGCAACTTCACCGACAATCCCGCGATCAACACGATCATCCCATCGGCGCAGTTCGACAAGATCGGTCAACAGTACTTCAATTTGTTCCCGTTGCCGACAAGCAGTGCGCTATCGGGCAACTACGTGGGGGCGCGCGCCGATTCGCAGTTCAACAAGACGGCGGACGGCCGTGTGGATCACCACTTTCATAACGGCGACCTTTTCTACCTGCGCTATACCTATAATTCCGTCGACACCAAGATCGGAACGCTATTTCCGGCCGTTTCTACTGCAGCAGGCATCATTGAACCCGGCGGCAATCTCAGCAACTATCCCGGTCCTGCGGTTACGCGCGCGCATCAGGCGCATTTGAACTACATCCATACCTTCACGCCTAACCTGCTGCTGGAGTTGAAAGCTGGCTACACGTTGCTGGATAACGCGCAGTTCCCACTGAACTACGGGAATGGGATCAACGCCAAGTTTGGGCAGCCGAACATCAACGTGGACACGCGCACCGCGGAACTTTCCGCGGTCACAGTTAACCAGGGGACAGCTCCCACGCTGGGCAATCGCCCGCCCATCGTCTATCACGAGAACACGTATCAATATGAAGGCACTGTGAATTACATCCGTGGCCGACAGACGATCAAGGTTGGCGGGGGTGTTATCCGGCGACAGGACTCGACCACGCAGACCGACACAGCAAACGGAAACTGGAGCTTCACCACGTTTGCCACACTGCTTACCGGGGATTATCTGAGTGGCGGCCGCAACGAGATTCTATACACGCCGCATAACCGCACTTGGGAGCCCCATGTCTTCCTGCAGGATGATGTCCATCTATCGAGCAACCTGACGCTCAACTTGGGCATTCGTTACGACTTGTTCACGCCGTATACGGAGATCAACAACATCCTGTCGAACTTCGATATTACCAACGGCTTGATCCTTGTTGCAGGACAGAATGCCGGCATACATGCAGGTGTCCAGACCGACTACGCAAACCTCGCCCCGCGTTTCGGCTTTGCCTACACGCCGTTCCCGAAGACTGTTATTCGTGGTGGTTTCGGTCTGACCTACGCACCGGAAAATACCACGTCAGGCTCGGCCCTTGTGAATCAGCCGTTCACCGCGACTTTCGGTCCCTATACGCCGGCACAGGCCGTTACCGCTGCCGGTGCGCAGTACGCCAAGTTCGCGGGCGGCTTGCCCATTCCGAATCCAAATAGCGCCACCAACCCAAGCGGCAGCATTACCGCTGCACTGGATCCGAACTTCAAATCAAGCTACATCGAGCAGTTCAACCTGACAGTGGAGCGTGAGTTCGCCGGCTTTGTTGGAACGCTGTCCTATGTGGGTGAGTTGGGCCGTCGCAACGCTTACTACCTCTCGGATTACAACACCGTACCTTTGAACAAGACTTCTCAGGTGTTCGTGATCCCGGGCGATACGACGACGAACTCGCCAGCGACAGTTTCAACATTCAATACGCTACGGCGCTTCAATGCCACAGCTCCAAACGTAATTTCGATTCCCCTGTATCGCAGCAACGGTTCGAGTAACTATCACGCCATGCAGGCTGTGCTGAAGCGTCGCTTCAGCAAGGGTCTTGATCTGCAGGTTAGCTATACGCTGGCTCGCCTTCTCGATAACGCGGAATCGATCAGCAACAACGGGGGCAACGGCTTCGGATCGTCCGCAGAGCTTATCCCCACCATCGAATATGGCAACGGCAACCTGGACGTGCGGCATCGTGTCACACTGACTTTCAACTATGCTCTACCGTTCGGAAAAGAGCGGCACGGCTTCGCCGCTCTGCTGGAAAAAGGATGGCAGGTAAACGGCCTCACGGTGTGGAACACGGGTATGCCGTTCTCCGTTACCAACACCACCAACCGCAGCGGTACTCGTCCCACTGCAGGCAACGGCGATCGTCCGAACATGATTGGCAGTGGCAAGGTTGGCCACGCCGTCATCAGCCACTGGTTCGATACGAACGCATTCGTCTTCCAGCCGGCTGGAACAGTGGGCTCGGAACATCGCAATCAACTTTACGGGCCCGGATTGCAGCGCGTGGACCTGTCGCTATTCAAAAACTTTGATCTTTACAAGGATGGATTGAAGCTGGAGTTCCGTACGGAAGCCTTCAACGTGCTGAACACGGCCCAGTTCGTCAACCCAAACGCGTCACTCTCGCTCACGCCGTGCACGACTACCTGCAATGGCTATCCGGTAACTGGCTTCACGCCGGTGTCGACGTTCGGAACGGTCACGTCCACGGCCAATGCCTACAACCCACGAATAATTCAATTCGCCGCCCGATTGAAGTTTTAACTCGATGATCCCGAGAGCGGCTCCTTCGGGTGCCGCTTTCGGGTTGCGAGAAGTTCTTTTCATACTGACTCCGGAGACCTGAGGTAATGCTGCGCAGATCCTTTCTGAAGAGCGCGTCCGTTGCGGCGTTGACCACGGCAACGCACCGCAGCTGGGCGTTGCCAACGGGCGTTCCACGCATCGCCTATGGGGGCATCAGTATTGAGAGCAGCACATACGGCCATATTCGCGCTCACATGCAGGACTTCACCATCCTGCGCGGCGAAGAGGCGGACGACAATGCGCGGTTTTCCTTCCTCAAGAAGCGTTATCCCACCGTTCCCTTCCTGCCCACACTTGTGGCGACAGCCGTTCCCGGTGGACCCATTGCCCGCGATACCTACGAAAAGATCAAGGCAGAGTTCCTCGACCGCCTGAAGGTTCTGCTGCCACTGGATGGCCTGTACCTTCCCATGCACGGCGCCATGTTCGTAGAGGGCATGCAGGATGCCGAAGGGGATTGGTACCAGGCTGCGCGCAAGGTCGTTGGGCCAAAGTGCCTGATGTCTGCCAGCTATGATCTGCACGGAAACATCAGCCAGCGCATCATCGACACGATCGACATGATGTCGGCCTTCCGCACGGCGCCGCACATCGATCGGCAGGAGACGCTGATCCGCGCGACCGACATGCTGGTGAAGTGTGTCCAGGAGAACCTTCGCCCAACGCTGATGTGGGCGACGATTCCAGTGCTGATGCCCGGTGAGCGCAGTTCCACTGGATGGGAGCCTGCCAAACATCTGTGGGCCCAATTGCCCGAGCTGAATAAGACGCCGGGCATCCTCGATGTATCCATGCTGGTTGGCTACGTCTGGGCGGACGAACCTCGCTCCGCCGCTTCTGTCGTTGTGACGGGAACGAATCCGGCAGCTGAAGAAAAGATCGCGAAGGACCTCGCGCAGCAGTACTGGAATGCGCGCCGCGAGTTCAACTTCGGCGACGAAGTTTGCTCGCTCGACGCTTGCATTGCGAAAGCCATGAAGTCCAATACTCATCCTCTCGTCCTTGCCGATTCCGGCGACAACCCCACCGGAGGCGGCAATGGCGATCAGGCAACGGTCCTAGAAGCATTGTTGAAGGCCGGCGCAAAGGACGTTGTCTTTGGGGGCATTGCAGACCGCCCTGCCGTGGACACTTGCTATAAGGCTGGCCTGGGCAAGACCATACCCCTATCGATTGGTGCAACTCTGGATCCGCTTGCGAGCAAGCCAGTCACAGTGCAGGCCACAGTGAAAGCCCTGCTCGATGAAAAGAACCCGGAAAAGCGCGAAGCCGCCGTCCAGATTCAGGGTGTCACGCTGATTCTCAGCGCCTATCGCCGTCCCTACCACGAGATCGTCGACTTCACGAAGCTCGGCGTCGATCCAAAGGCGGCGAAAATCCTGGTTGTGAAGTCAGGCTATCTTGAGCCCCAGATCAAGGCCATCGCAAACCCCAATCTGATGGCTCTGACCGATGGCTCTATCAGTCAGGATATCGTCCATCTGCCGAAGAACAAGTACCGCCCTCCGACGTTCCCTTTTGTGGATGATTTGACCTTTACGCCCGGCGTCTATACTTCGGTACGCAGCCGAAAGTAGCGACGCTCACAGTCCATCCGGACACAATGTCGTTTGGACAAGCAAACATTCCGCGATCATTGTGGGACCGGCAGAAGCAGCAAGGTTTGGCCATGGCGTTTTTTCTCGCGATCGATGCGGGTGGCACCAAGACTGATTACTTATTGGCCAATGAGTCACGTACGCTTGCGCGCGTGCGAACAGGCACAATCAAGCGTCTGCGCACTGATAACGAAACGGCCGCACTGAATCTTGAAGAGGGTTTGCGCAAACTCACCTTAGCCAGTGGCGTGTCGATGTCTGCAGTGAGCCGCACCTGCATCGGTACCGCAGGCGAGACTGTGCCGCTGGTTGCAGACTGGCTCCGCTCCGCGCTCGCAAGGCGAGTGGCTGGAAGCCTGCTACTGCTCGGGGATGTGGAGATCGCACTTGACGCGGCTTTCAAGGGCGGCCCCGGCATTCTCGTGCTCGCGGGCACAGGCTCAAACGTCGCCGGACGCACACCTGCCGGCACGCTATCCACCTGCGGCGGCTGGGGCCCTATGCTCGCAGACCAGGGCAGTGGACATGCCATAGGAGCGCGAGCGATACGATCCATCTTCCTCGCCGTCGATGAGGGTCGTGAGACCGAGTTGCAGCAGGCCATACTCGACTTCTGGAATTTGCCGTCACTGGAGGCGCTTATTGAATTCGCCAACCAGGCGCCATCGCCGGACGTCTCGCGCCTTACTCATCTGGTGTTAAATTGTGCAAACCGAGGTGATGTGATGGCGCGTGAAGTTTTGGAGTGCGAAGGCCGGCAATTGGGATACCTCGTCCGCCTGCTGATTCGCCGCATGCGCAGCACACCAGGAAGCGAGTTCTTCGTGCCATCGCTTGCTTTCGCTGGCTCCATTATGGAGAACGTGCAGCCAGTGCGCGATGCTCTGATTGCCGACGTACTTAGCGAGTTTCCGCAGACGGAGGCGATGCCGGGCGTTGTGGATCCCATAGAGGGAGCACTTCTCCGAGCCCGCCAAGTAGACTCTCCAGTGAGTGCTTAGTTTCACCGATCCAGTCGACAAGAGGCATGCACGGTATTCCTGTGCACCGCGCATCTCAGAAGCCGATCCTCCGCAGCTACATCGCCTTCGCCCTTCAGAATGGAGCTTCAGCGCACAAGCGATCCGTGCACCATGGCGGCCATGCGGCGTACGTCGTCCGGGTTCACCGTTCCCGGCGAGGGACCCCACAACACGTCTCCGCTAAATGCGCCTGTGCCAACACGCAACGACCCGTGCAGATCCAGGCCCGGAATCGTCAGCAACGATGCGGCATTTGCCAGCGCCACGCCACCGCCCGCCGCCACACGAATCCGCCCTGCGGCTTGAGTGCACATTCTCTCCAGCGAAGTGCGGCCCTCCATAACGGTAGGCTCACCACCAGAGGTCAACACGCGGGTACAACCTAACCCAATCACCGTTTCCAGCGATTGCGATATATCGTGCGTGCGATCTATCGCGCGATGGAACGTCACAGGCAGTCCGGACGCTAGTTCCACCAACTGCGCTAGGTGGTCAGCGTCTATAGCGCCTCCTACCGTCAGCAATCCCACCACTATGCCCGCAGCGCCAAGTCCAACCGCATCTTCCACGTCATCAGTCATGGCGCGAAATTCGTTCTCTGAGAAGACAAAGTCTCCACTGCGAGGCCGGATCAACACATGCACAGGCGTCTTCACGCTCGACAGCGCAGCTTTGAGGAATCCACGACTAGGCGAAATCCCACCTTGGCTCAGGGCCGCACACAACTCAATGCGGTCTGCGCCGCCAAGTTCCGCCGCTTCGCAGGCCTGTAGCGTCTCCGCACATAGCTCAAACTCACGTTGCATAGGCTACCTACTCTTCGAGTGCCAGTCTCGCTCTCATACGAGGATGGTCCATGCAAGGTCCCTGAATCGCTACACCCTGGGGCGAAGATCCGCAGGGTCATCACGTCGCCAATGGCCAGCTAGCCATCGCTACCTTCGTCCGCGGTAAGGGTATGGTGGACGATCTGTTTAGCATAACAGCGTATTCTCCACTGGAAAGACGATCAAAGAACCACTCGATACTTTCAATTCGTAACAATCGATTCGATAATCCACTCCTTCAGCATCTGATCAACAGTGTTCGCCGACAGCCACCAGATTTTGCTGCTACCCCCCGCCCGAGGAGATTCTGCTTGGTTTTGTGAAGTGACTTTCAAGATGACAGCGCACTCGTAACGCGAAGGGTCGCAGGTTGGAACTCCTGCCCGGGCCACCACATCTCGGTGACCATCCTTCGCCCAGTCCGAAACCGAACCCGAACCCGCGTTTGATTCCAAGGGCAGATGGTCCTGATGGAGGTGGCAGTGAGTGATCGTGTATCAAATAGACTCTCTGTGGTGATCCAGCAATTCGGTCACCGGCTAAAAAAGCCAATGTTGTTACGGTTGTGGAGTTGTCTATTAGCAACTGCGCTCTTACACGTCACTGCGCCGTCAGTTTCTGCTCAAGAAACTCGTCTTCTGTTGAACGATGCCAAAGTCCTCGTTCGTGAAATCACTGTTTCGCCGGGCCAAACTTACGCACTACCTAAGAAAGATGGCGTTATCTGGGTGGCGCTTGACCCACTGAACCTGTCGACGATTAGGCAGGGCCGACAGGTTCAGAAGCGAGTTGCTCCTGGTGATGCGGCAACCGCTAGTCCGGACGTGCAAACCAACTTTCGAGCGGAAGGCAAAGTGACGGCGCGCTTGGTCGTTGTAACGCCGAGGTTGGTCCAACAAGAACTTACGGAAGGCCCTTTCTTAATCGCCTGTTCCGATCGGTGCGGCGGTTGCGGAAATACTATGGGCATGGAGAACGTGCTGTGCCTACAACCAACCTCAGGACTGGGTCTTTGCCAGTCCTGCGAAAAAAGGAACACAACCTTACTGGCCGAGTTCCATCTATCGGGTCTATCTCAAGCCCGTTTTGGAGAATGACCTGAAGATCACCGAACCGGTAGGTTGGCATACCCTGCGGCACAGCTTAGGCACGCTAATGACGGCGAATGGAGAAGACGTGAAAACGGTTCAGGAAACGCTTCGACACGCCAACTTCAAAATGACGATGGACGTGTATACACAAGGCGTGACGGAAGTGAAGAGGAACGCTCATAGTCGCATAGTGCGGCAAATTATGGACGTTCCTGAGGTAGGGGATGACAAATAGATTTGGACTTCCGAGCTCGGAAATCCTTATCGAACCTTTTCAAACCCACGTTTCGGAGCTGAAATCGTCGAAGTTGTTGATATATTTGGCGTCCCCGACGGGATTCGAACCCGTGTTACCGCCGTGAAAGGGCGGTGTCCTAACCGCTGGACGACGGGGACGCGTATGGCTGCACGGAAGAGCTCCGCGGCACTCGTTCTAGGCTAACAACTGCATCCACCCGTGTCAAAGCAACAGCCTCTAAGCACGCGGCCGTAGCGGCGCCAGCCCCGAGCGCACGCGCCGGCGCACATCCGCATACTGCAGCAGGATGAAGTTGTCCGTCATGCCCGCGATATAGTCGGCCACAACGCGAGCCAATCCTTCGCTCTCCACTTCAGCGAAATACGACTCGGGCAGCTCTTCAGGATCGCTCACCCAATACTCGAACAACTCCGTCACAACTTCGCCGGCCTTCCTGTGCTCCAGCTCAAGTGCCGGACACGTATACAGCGTGTCGTAAAGGTACCGCTTCTCCTCCAGTCGCTGCGCCTCAGCCTGTGCCGAGAACTCCGCCAGCCGCCCATCGCAATCGCGGACATCCTGCAGCGACCGCACACCGCAGCGCTCCACATTCTCGCGGGTGTTGCGAATCAGGTCCAGCACCAGCGTCTTCTGCATCGCCTGCAGCGCATCGTGAAAGATGTACTTCTCTTCAGCATCCGCATGCGCCTCGCGCACCGTCGCATAACTGCTGCGCAGGATGCCGACATGATCGCGTATGTGCCGGATCTCCAGCAGCCCCGACTCCACACCATCGTCGAGATCGGCAGTCAGATACGCAATCTCATCCGCAAGGTCGATGATCTGAGCTTCAAGCGGCGGCCTCTGCCCGAGGAAGTACTCCGCAAGATCAGGATGCTCTGAAGCAGAGTAGTCACGCGAGTGCTTGATGATGCCTTCGCGCGATCCCAGCGTCAGGTTCAATCCGCGATGCCCCGCATAGCGCTGCTCGAAGCGCTCCACGATGCGCAACGCATGCAGGTTGTGATCGAAGCGCAGACCATGACGCTTAAGGCACTCATCGAGCGCGCGTTCGCCCGCGTGTCCAAACGGCGGATGCCCGATGTCATGCACCAGCGCCAGCGTCTCCGCCAGGTCGACATTCAACCCCAGCGCGGAAGCCACCTGCCGCGCCACCTGCGCGACCTCAATCGTATGTGTCAGCCGGCTGCGAAAGTGGTCGGAGGCGCGGCTCGTAAACACCTGCGTTTTGCCGGCGAGCCGCCGGAACGCACGCGACTGCACAACGCGGTCGCGGTCACGCTCGAATGGGCTGCGTCCGTCTCCTGAGGGCGCCGGAAACGCACGCCCCGACAGCGCCTTCTCCTCCGTCCCGAAGACCGCGCAGAATCGTAAATTTTCCATCATCACTGGCAGTGTAGCGCGGGCTACTTCGCCGGGCTCACATGCGCCAGTTTCACGCGCGCACCTTCAAGCTTGTGCTCGACATGCGCCACGTCCACGGGATCAGCCTCCGGCGGAAGCGACGTCGCATACTGCGCCAGCGACTTCTGCCACTCCTGCACCGCCTGCCTCAGCTTGCCGGTCTTCTCATACACCTCGCCGAGATGGTCAAGCACCGCGGGATCCGTGCCCGTACGCGCCGCAGCCTTGCGCAGGTTCTCTTCCGCCAGCGCATACTGCCCAGCCTTGAAGTAAGCCCAGCCCAGCGAGTCTAGATAAGCGCCGTTCTGCGGATCGAACGCCACCACCTTGCGCAGCATCTCAATCGCCTCCGGCAGCTTCACGCCGCGGTCGGCCAGCATGTAACCGAGGTAATTCTGTACCGCGGCATTCTGAGGATCGATGGCCAATGCCTTGCGGAACTCAATCTCCGCCTGGTCAAACATCTTCTGCCGCTCGGCCACAGTGCCGCGGTAGTAGTACAGGAACACCTTGTCTTCAGACTTCGTAGCCAGCGCCTCGGCCTTGTCCAGCTGCGCCGAAGCCTCTTTCCACCGCTTGGCGCGAACGTCGATATCGGCCGCGGTGTAGTAAACGTCGCGATCATCCGCGGTCCCGCTCAGCTGCTTCTCAGCCAGCTTGATCGCCTCATCGAGCTTGCCCGTATCCGCGAGCTGGCGCGCATACAGCAACTGCACTTCGTGGTTCTTCGGCAGAGCCTTCGCCGCCGCCGCTGCCGCCGCTGTAGCAGCAGTCCACTGGTGCGCATCCCGATAGCTATCGACCTCGCCCTCCGCCGCGCGCTGCACATAATCGCCGCCCAGCTGCCCAAGCTGCTTGTACGCCGTAACCGACTCCGCAGTCTTGCCCTGCTCGCGATAGATCAGCGCCAGCCGGTCGAGGAAGATGCCGCGATTCGTCGTCTCCGGATCACTGTACTTGCCGTCAGGATGTTCCGTCGCAGTCAGCACCGCCTTCAGCGTCGCGGTCGCCTCGTCATACCGGCCCAGCGAGTCGTAGGTCAGTGCCTCGTTATAGCTCAGCTCAGGATTCGTGTCAGTAACAATCGCCTTGGCCTTCTTTAGCGTGGCGAGCGCCTCATCATAGTGGCCCTCGCGCCGCTGAATATCGGCCGCCCGAATCAGCGACTGCGCATCCTGCGGATCAGACTGGACGAGCTCGTTGTACACCTTTCCGGCAGCATCCACCTTGCCGTCGTTGATCAGCGCATTGGCCAGCCCGCGCTTCGCATCCGCATTGTCCGGCTCCAGCGCCAGCGAGCGCTTGTACGCCTCAGCAGCTTCCTTCGGCTTTTTCAAGGAATCGTAAATCCCGGCCAGCGCAAACTCCATACGCGCACTACGATCATCTTCAGGAACCGACAACAGCGTGCTGACGGCCTTCTCCATCTGGCCCTGCTCCGTATAGAGCCGCGCCATATTCAGCACCACTTCTTCTGAGCCGCCATCGATCCGCTGCGCTTCCTTGAACTCCGCCTCCGCCTTAGCCGAGTCATGGTTCAGCCCATAGAGCTGGCCCAGCAGCAGCCGAGTCTCCAGGTCATTCGGCTTCAGCTTGGCGATCGTCTCATATTCCTTCAGCGCCAGCTGCAGCATCTGGTTCGACTGCGGCCCCTGCATATCGCCCAGCGAGCGCAGGTACACCTTACCCAGCAGCTCATGCGCGTTCACATCGTCCGCATGCTTGTTCACCTGCTCCTGGGCAGCCGACACAGCCTCGCGAATCCGCCCCAGCATAAAGTAGAGGTCGGGCAGCCCATCCTGCAGCATGCGCGAGTTGGGGTCCGCATCGAGAGCCAACTTGTACTCTTCAATCGCCTGCGTCGCAAGGTCCTGTCGCCCATTCGCCGAAGCCATCTCACCGTACATCTTCGACAGACTGTAGTGGTAATAGGCCGCGCCGCGGTCGATCTCAGCAGGTTTATCAGCAGGTTTGCTGGAAGGGGCCTGTGCCAGAACGCTTCCGCCCGAAATCAGGGCCGGAACAAACAATGCGACGGCGGAGATGTGAAGTACACCTGCGTAAAACCTTGGGCTCATTGATCGGATTCCTTTGCGGCATTTTATCCCGAATTCCCGCGTTTCCTCTCTCTTAGACGGCACCAGCCCGGCTTTGGATGCGACGCACCCTACCCGTGCCGAAAATGTCGCACACCCGTAAACACCATGGCAATCCCCAGATCGTCCGCCGCCGCAATTACTTCCGCATCCCGCACGGACCCGCCGGGCTGAATCACCGCCGTCGCTCCTGCGTTTGCAACAGCTTCCAGCCCATCCGGAAACGGAAAAAAAGCATCCGACGCCGCAACCGTCCCAGCCAGCGGCAACACAGCCTTCATCGCACCAAACCGCGCCGCATCCACCCGGCTCATCTGCCCGGCGCCGATCCCCACCGTCTGCCCAAACCCGCCGTTCAGCCGCGCATACACAATCGCGTTCGACTTCACATGCTTGCACACGGTCCACGCAAACAGCATCGCCTCGGTCTCCTGGTCCGTCGGCGCCCGCTTCGTCACCATCTTCAGCGCCTCGCGCGTCATCTTCGCCGAGTCCGCATCCTGAATCAGGAACCCTCCCGACACATGCTTCACCGTCGTCGTCGCAGCCGCCGGACGAATCTTCACCAGCCGCAAATTCTTCTTCGCCGCAAACACCTCCAGCGCCTCCGGCGTGAAGTCCGGCGCCACAATCGCCTCCACAAACAGCTTCGCAATCTCCGCAGCCGCCGGCCCATCGACCGCCCGGTTCACCCCAATCACTCCGCCGAACGCCGACACCGGATCAGCCTCCAGTGCCCGCTGATAAGCCTCGAGCGGCGTCGTTCCCATGCCCACACCGCAAGGGTTCGTATGCTTGATGATCGCGACCGCGCACGCGTCGAACTCGCTCACCAGCGCCCAGCATGCATCCAGGTCGACGAGGTTGTTGTAGCTCAGCTCCTTGCCCTGCAGCTTCTCCGCCCCGGCAATCCCCGTCCCCGAGCCATCCACGTAAACCGCCGCGCGCTGGTGCGGATTCTCGCCATACCGCAGCGTCGTCGACCGCCCCGCAACCACCCGCAGTGTCTCTGGCATAGGCAGCCCGTCGATTTCGCACTCTGCAGCCGCAAAGTGCGTCTCCAGAGTATTGGCGATCGCCATGTCATACGCTGCAGTCGTCGCAAACGCCTGCCGCGCCAGCCGCCAGCGGGTCTCCCGGCTCAGCGCACCCCCATTCGCCCGCAGCTCCTCGATCAGCGGAGCGTACTCCGCCACGCTCGACACCACCGCTACATCCTCAAAGTTCTTCCCCGCCGACCGCAGCATCGACGGCCCGCCAATGTCGATGTTCTCGATCAGCTCCGCGAACTCCACGCCCGGCTTCGCCGCCGTCTTCTCGAACGCGTACAGATTCACCACGACCATATCGATCGGCGCAATCCCCTGCTCCGCGACGGCCTTCACATGCTCCTCGTCGCCGCGCTTATACAACAGCCCGCCGTGGACGCCCGGATGCAGCGTCTTCACGCGCCCGTCCAGCATCTCCGGGAACCCGGTCAGGTCGGAGATATCGAGCACCGTCAGCCCCGCATCGCGCAGCGCCTTCGCCGTCCCGCCAGTCGAAACCAGTTCCACGTTGAACTGCGCCAGCACCTGCGCAAACTCCACCAACCCTGTCTTATCCGTCACCGAAAGCAGGGCACGTCCAATTTGTTTCAGCTCGCTCATGTGCAATCAATTCTAATCGCCTGCCGAGCCGCCTTTTCCTTCTGACAGCAGGCCTCATAAAGGCTCCCCAGAAAGGGAGGGCAGATCAGGCGCCTAATTGAATTTGCTCAGGAACACAGACTATTGCGCAGTCTGGATTAACCACGCACCCCAAAATCCTTCAGCATCCGCTCCCGCAGCATCTGGTTCGCACGAGTCTGGTACCCCTCGCCATCCTTCTTCAGCCAGGCAATCACATCCGCATCGAGCCGCAAACTCACTGCCTGCTTCACCGGGCGATAGAACCGCCCCCGCACCGCATTCTTCCACGCAGAGGCCGGCAACGGCGGCGCATCCGAAGTATCAATCTCGCTGTCGGGCTTCTTCGCCAACGTTTCCAGCCGCTGCTTCTGCTCCTTCTTCATCGGCGTACCGGACTTCCATTTACTCTCCCGCTTCATATGGTCTCCTTTCATGGCGGTCTGCTTTACGCGCCGAGATCAGCCGCACGTACTCTTCGTCGTCTTCGGTCTCCAAAGTATGCGCGACCAGCAGCAGCAGGACTCCATGCGCCATTCCGACTGTTGCCAACGCATTCGTCACTGCTGTTGTTCTCCTTCGCACCCGGCACGAACGGTAGGGCACGGGTTTACCCGTGCCAATAGAACCAATTCCTACTCTGCGGCTTCAGCCGCTGCGGGACGGGTGCGGAATGCCGAAGAGAACGGATAATCTTCCGGTCTCGCCACCAAATGCGCGCGCACCGGATTTTGATGGATGTATTCCTTGCGCGTAATGAACTCCTCCGCATCGCGCATGCGGCGTTCCTGAAAACTCTTTTGCCACACGGGAAACTTCGATCCAACCCGATGCGAAAATCCGCCCTTGATTAATCCAACCACACGTTCGATCGTGATTCCCTGCGGCGTAATCAGGAAATGAACATGGTCGGGCATCACCACAAACGCATGCAGCTTGTAACGACCCTCCGCACGATAATGCTGCAGCGTCTCCAAAAACATCCGCGCCTTCGCTTCCACCTGAAACAACCGGCGATGTTCGAACGTTCGGCTCGTCACGAAATAGGTTGCCGTAAGACTCGACTGTGTCGGCATGGCAAGCAGTCTACAGCTACCGCAGCGGCTGAAGCCGCACCCTCACAGCCGCCGAATCGGCACGGGTGAACCCGTGCCCTACCGTTCGTCGCGTGAACCTGCGAAACGGCTTCCTCTCGTCCCAATCGAATAGCACGCGGCCACCTGTGAATAGTGTATATACACATCTGCATATACACGCAAGTCGGCCTCACGTCCGGCTGTCGAACAGCTAGAATGAGCTACGTATGCTTGATTTAGCTTTTGTGCGGGCCAATCTCCCGCTGGTTGAAGAAAAACTCCGCGCCCGTGGCGCCGACACCTCCGCCCTCGCCGACTTCGCCACACTCGACGCCGAGCGCCGCGCTGCCATCACCGAAGTCGAAACCCTCAAAGCCCAGCGCAACACCATCTCCCAGGAGTTCGGCCGCCGCAAGCGCGCCGGAGAAGACGTCCACCTCCTCGAGATGCAGACCGGCACGCTCAAAGCGCAGACCGAGCACCTCGAAAGCGTCGCCGACTCAGCCGACGCCCGCCTCCGCGCCCTGCTCGAAAGCCTCCCCAACCTGCCCAGCGACAGCGTCCCCATCGGCAAGTCCGAGCACGACAACGTCTGCGCCAAGGCCTGGGGCGAACCGCCGCAGTTCGACTTCACCGCCAAACCGCATTGGGAAGTCGGCGAAGAGCTCGGCATCATCGACTTCAATCGCGCCGCCAAAATCTCCGGCTCACGCTTCGTTCTGCACTTCGGCGCCGGCGCGCGCCTGGAACGCGCTCTCGCCAACTTCATGCTCGACCTGCACATCAACAAGCATGGCTATGTCGAAGTGTTGCCTCCGTTTATGGTCAACTCTCGCTCGCTCTTCGGCACCGGCCAGCTGCCCAAGTTCGCCGAAGACCTCTTCCACTGCGACGACAAAGGCCCGTACGTTCCCGGCGAGCTTCAGGACAACGACCACTGGCTCATCCCCACCGCCGAGGTCCCGGTCACCAACATCTTCCGCGACGAAACCATCGACCTCGCCGACACCATCTCCTTCTGCGCCTACACGCCCTGCTTCCGTTCAGAAGCCGGCTCCTACGGCAAGGACGTTCGCGGCATGATCCGCCAGCACCAGTTCCAGAAGGTCGAGCTCGTAAAGTTCACCAAACCCGAAGACTCCGAAGCGGAGCACGAGCGCCTCACCGCCGACGCCGAAGCCATCCTCGAAGCACTGGAGCTTCCCTACCGCCGCATGTTGCTGTGTACTGGTGACATGGGCTTTGCCTCCGCCAAAACCTACGACCTCGAAGTCTGGCTCCCCGGCCAGCAGACCTACCGCGAGATCTCCTCCTGCTCCAACTTCGAGAGCTTCCAGGCGCGCCGCGCCAACATCCGCTACAAGCCCGCCGGCGCAAAGAAGTCCGAGTACGTCCACACCCTCAACGGCTCCGGCCTCGCCGTCGGCCGCACCTACCTTGCCGTGCTCGAGAACTACCAACAGGCCGATGGATCAGTACGCATTCCCACAGCCCTGCAACCCTACATGGGCGGAGAAACCGTGATTACACGCCAGAAACTGGGCCGCGTCCTATGATGCGTCTCCTGAACAGCTATATCTTCTGGAGCTATGAACGGGGCAGCATCCAGTACGACGTGATGGTGACCGCGATCCTGCTCTTCATCTTCGTCGCCCCGCGCTTCGTCGACTTCAAGGACAAGCCTGTCGCGACAGTTCCCCTGCGCTCCAGCGAAGTGCTGGTCAAGAGCACAAACGCGAAGGGCAACGTCTTCACCTACGAAGTCCGTGCCGACGACCTCCACGGTGCGAGCACAGAACCCGAAATCCGTGCAGCTCTACTGCACGTCATCGAACCCATTTCCGGCGACGTTTCGCTCGAAAGTTATCAGCCAGTGCGCGACACCCGGGGCAAAATCGTGGCGTACGATGCCACAGTTCGCCGCTGATGTCCGCCGCTGACTCACCGCAATAGAGCAACAATTCTCCTCTGGGCCCATCTAACTCAAGGAGAAGTCGTGGAGCGTTCCGAATGAAGCGAATCCGTCTAGCCTGTTCGATCCTCACCGCTGCTCTCCTCATCACAGCGCTCACCGCCCACGCACAGGCTCCCGATCCACGCCTCACCGCCGTACTCGCCCAGCTCGACACCGCCAGCCAGCACTTCACCAACGCCCGCGCCGACTTCACGTGGGACTACTACGAGTTCGTCGTCCGCGACACCACCACGCAGACCGGCTCCATCTACTTCGAACGAAAAGGCAACGCGACGCAAATGGGCGCGGTAGTCCTCAACCCCAAAACTCAGCAACCCGACAAGATCCTGGAATACAAGGACGGCAATCTGCGCGTGTTCGACAAAGGCGTCGATCAACTCCGCACGCTCAAAGCCGGGCCAAACCAGGCCCAGTACGAAAGCTTCCTCACCCTCGGCTTCGGCGGCAGCGGCAAAGCGCTCGCGCAGGCCTGGAACATCACCTACCAGGGCAGCGAAACCCTCACCGACAACGGCCAGCCCGTCAAGACGGAAAAGCTCGACCTCGTCAGCAAAGACCCCGGCGTGCGCAATAACTTCACCCACGTCACCATCTGGGTCGACCCGCAGCGCGGCGTCTCGCTCAAGCAGCTTTTCGAAACACCCTCACACGACCGCCGCACCGCCACCTACGCGCACATCAAGCTGAACACTAAGATCGACACCGGCACCTTCGCCATCAAGCCCGGCCCCCACACCGCTAAGCTTTAGTCCACTGGCGAGCACTATCTAGCGGAAGCTCACCGCCATATGCCACCCGAGCCCGCGCTCCGCAGTCTTGCGCAGCACCACTGCGTACTCGCGCAACTCTTCCAGCACCAGCACACCTTCCGACCCCAGCTTCTGCGGCTCGTCCTGCAGCGACTCGATCAACGCCGTCACCGTGGCTAGGCCCTCATCGCCGCGGAACCACTGCGGCGGCGGCAACTGCTTCATCAGCTCCGCATCGCCGGCTCCGCCTTCCACCAGCAGCGACATCAGATTCTCATCCGCCGAAAAAAACTCGATCAGCGGACGAACGCCGATCTGCAGCGCCAGCTTCTCCACCGCATCTTCGTTCCGCGCCAGCGCTCGTCCGTTGACGTAAATATCAAACCCCGGGTCTTCGCCCTGCACCACGATGTACATCGAAGCCGCCATGCAACCGAGTGTAACGCCGCGGCCTGTGCACGCCAACGGCCTCACCGCAAATGCAGCTCCGAGGTACCGTCGCCGGTTCCGCGCGAGTTCAGCAGCGACACCGCGCCAGCGGCCATCAGCACCATGCCCGCACCAACCCGCAGCCCAACGTTGAACCGGAACACCACCACATTCGATATCACCGCCAGCAGCGGCACCATGAAGTACCGCGACACATAACGCGGCGCTTCCACCTGAAGCACCACTGCAATCGCTGCCACAGCCAGCACCGCATCCAGCGCCACAGCCCACACCGAGAACGCCTGCGCGGGCGCTCCCGTCTCGACTGCCCTCCACACCTCGATCAGCACCAAACAAACCGCTCCACCAGCAAACACCAGCGCCGCACTCCACTCCGCCGCAACGTGAAGCGCAGCCGTCCGGCAAGCCACGCACGCCACACTCACCGCAAGTGGAGGCACCACCAGAAAAACCCACCCCACAACATCCGAAGGCAGCCGCAACGGGAGCACCAGCAGTGCTCCCGCGAGTCCCATCAGCCCCGGCCAGAAGCTCAGCGACTTCCCCTCATTCCCGAGCCCGCTCAACACCGTCACCAGCACCGGCACAAAGCACAGCGCGACCGTCCTAATCACCGGCTCACCCGCTACTCCATGCACCGCCGCGCCCATCGCCGGTGCGCCCAGCAACCCAGCCCCAATCGCCAGCAACGCCGCCGCACTCCGCAGCTCCGGCAACCGTCTCAGCCGCCCAGCCGCAACCACCACCATCACCACTGCCACGATGCCCGAAGCCCACGCCTCGGACCGCAGCGTCGACCCCATCTCCGGCCAGGCCGCCGCAAAGATCCACCGAGTCGACGCAGCCGCGCACATCAACGCAAACGGCACCGCCCATCGCCACACGCCACCACGCTTCGCAAAGCTCACATCATCTCCACAAACACCGAAGCCGCGCCCGAGAGCGCGGCTTCAGTATCAACCGTTACGAACGACTAGCTGGCATTCCCGTCGCCCTGGGGCGCCGCTCCACCACCACCGCCCTGGCCCGGACGACGTCCGCCGCGACGACGGCGTCCACGACGCTGCCCTCCCGGACGCTCGCCGCCCGCAGGAGCCGGTGTTCCCGGCGCCGCAGGTGCTGCGCCGTTCTCTTCCGTGCTCTCCTCGCCCTCATCACCGTCGAGATCGTCATCGTCATCGAAGTCGTCTCCGCCTTCAACCACGATCGTCTCTTCATGCTTGGGAGCCTCAGGACGCGGTGCCCGATCGGGACGCTCAGTGCGCTCAGGACGCGGTCCACGGTCTCCACGATCACCGCGGTCTCCACGCTCGCGTCCACCGCCACCACCGCCCTCATTGCTCTCCGGAATCTCCGGCAGCCCGAGCTTGGCCCGCTGCTCGCGCAGCACAGCCTTGCGGCTCAGCTTCACGCGATTGCCTTCAATAGCCAGCACCTTCACCAGTACCTGGTCGCCTTCGCGAAGCTCGTCCTTCACGTCCTTCACGCGATGCTCTGCGATTTCGGAAACATGCAGCAGGCCGTCCGTTCCAGGGAAGATTTCGACAAACGCGCCGAACTCCGCCAGACGAACAACTTTGCCCAGGTACGTCTTGCCGACTTCCGGCACCGCCGTAATGTCCGAGATCATCTGGATCGCGCGCGCCAGGCCATCGGCATCGCTCGAGGCCACATTCACGCGGCCCGTATCGTCCACGTCGATCTTGACGCCGGTCGCGTCCACGATGCCGCGGATGATCTTGCCGCCAGGCCCGATCAGGTCGCGGATCTTGTCCGTCGGAATCATGATGGTGTGGATGCGCGGAGCGAACTGCGACTTCTCCTCGCTCGGTCCGGACTGCACAGCGTCCATCTTGTCCAGCAGGAACAGACGTCCAACACGGGCCTGCTCCAGCGCCTCACGCATGATCTGCGGCGTGATGCCCATGATCTTGATGTCCATCTGCAGCGCCGTGATGCCATTGCGCGTTCCGGCCACCTTGAAGTCCATGTCGCCGTAGTGATCCTCAGCGCCTGCGATGTCGGTCAGGACAGCGTAGTTATCGCCTTCCTTCACCAGGCCCATCGCCACACCGGCAACCGATCCCTTGATCGGAATGCCCGCCGCCATCAGCGACAGCGAAGCGCCGCATACCGTCGCCATGGAGGACGACCCGTTCGACTCCAGGATGTCCGACACCACGCGCAGCGTGTACGGAGATTCGTCCTCACCCGGCAGAACCGCCTCAATCGCGCGCCACGCCAACGCTCCGTGGCCGATCTCGCGACGGCCAACGCCGGTCATACGTCCAACTTCACCAACGGAGAACGGCGGAAAGTTATAGTGCAACATGAACTTCCGCTTCTGCTCGCCCTGGTAGCTTTCCATGCGCTGCGCATCGTCGGTCGTGCCCAGCGTGACGGACACCAGCGCCTGCGTCTCGCCGCGGGTAAACAGGGACGATCCATGCACGCGAGGCAGAACGCCGGTCTCGATCGTGATCTCGCGAATTTGATCGAACGCGCGGTGGTCGGGGCGGATTCTCTCGTTCAGAACCTGCTCGCGGAAGATCTCTTCGCGCAGCTTCTCGTAATACGTGGACAGCTTCTTCGGGGCCGACGGATCATCCGCCGGAAGCTCCTTCTTGAGCTCGTCCTTGATCTGCTTGACCAGCGCGTAGCTCTCGAACTTCGGATGCTTCTGCGTATCCAGCGCGTCCTTCAGGCGGTCGCCGATCTTGGCCTTGAGTCCATTCAGGTACTCGGTGTCGACCACGATCTCCGGTACGGTGCGCTTCGTCTTGCCCGCTCGCGAAACCAGATCGTCGATGCCCGCCACGATTTTCTTGATCTCTTCGTGCGCGAACTCAATCGCCCCCACCACAACATCTTCCGACACTTCCTTCGAGCCGGACTCGACCATCACGATGCCGTCCTTGGTGCCGACGACCATGATGTTCAGCAGGCTGGTCAGGCGCTCCGTGTAGGTCGGATTCACGATGTACTGGCCCTGTCCCTCCGAATCCAGGACGTAACCAATGCGCACCGCGCCCACGGGACCGTGGAACGGAATGTCCGACAGCGCCAGCGCGCAGCTCGCGCCGTTGATGCCCAGCACGTCAGGATCGTTTTCCTTGTCGGCCGAGTACACGAACGCGACCACCTGGGTCTCGTTCCTGAAGGCCTCAGGAAACAAGGGGCGAATAGGCCGGTCGATTTGCCGCGAGGTCAGGATTTCCTTTTCGCTCGGGCGGCCTTCGCGCTTGATGAAGCCTCCGGGGATGCGTCCGCCGGCGTACGTAAACTCGCGATACTCCACCGTCAGCGGGAAGAAGTCGATGCCTTCCTTCGGGTCGGGTGAAGCGGTTGCGGTGGCCAGAACGGCGTTATCGCCGCTGGTCGTGAATGCGGCGCCGGGAGCCTGCTTGGCCATGCGGCCGGTCTCAAATTTGATGTGCTTTCCACCGGAAAGCTCAACGGTGACGTCTTGTTTCATGTGTGGTTCCTCGCGTTCTCTTGTCTTCTCTTCTGTCTCTAAGCTTGTTCAGATGCCCACACGAACGACGGCCCCGCCATGTGTTTCCGGGCGGGGCCAAATTTGCGGGAGGAGGCGTCTACGCGACGCATAGTGCCTGTGGGGGCATCAGGTTGTGGGGAACAGGCAGATACGGTCAAAGCCGCTCCAGCCCGAACCTCAGAAATTTGAGGGTCCAACGCTCTTTCCTCGATGCAGATACACGTCCACGCACAAAGCGTGGGCAGCGCCGCTTACTTGCGGATGCCCAGCTTCGCGATGACGTCACGGTAGCGGTCGGAATCAGTCTTCTTGAGGTAATCCAGAAGACGGCGGCGCTTGCTGACCAGCATCAACAGGCCACGGCGGGAGCCGTGATCCTTCTTGTGCGTTTTAAAGTGCTCGGTCAACTCGCCAATACGCTCGCTCAAAATCGCGATCTGAACCTCGGGGCTACCCGTGTCCGATTCATGCGTACGGAATTTTGTGATGATGTCTGTTTTCTTTGCGGATGCCAACACGGCAGTTACGTACTCCTGTTTCTTTTTTCTCTAGTCCACTTCTCTCAGTGTCCGATTAAGTCTAGCACGCAATGGGGTTCGATTCCCCACTCCCGCCACTGTGTTGGATGCCGGAATCCCAGTCTGCAAATCCGTGCAGCTCTGACAATACCGGCCCCAACCGCAAACTCAAGACTCAAAACTCACGACTCAGAACTAAACAAGACGCGCGCAACATCCGATCTCACGCCTCCGGTCCTCTAAGCTCACTCGCTCTGGGCTCTGAGCCCCTTACAACCCGGCCAACCTCAGGCCACATTCTCCTTCAAGAACGCGAGCGTCCGCTCCCGAGCCAGCTTCGCCGCCTCGGCGTTGTAATGCCCAGGATCGACATCCCGGTTGAACGCATGCCCCGCACCCTCATACACAAAAATCTGCACATCCGGATGCGCCTGCCGCACCGCCTCAATCTGGTCTTTCCCGATGTGGTCATCGTTCGCGCCAAAGTGCAGCATCACCGGGCACGACGGCTCTTCCGTCGCGAACTTCCCCACCCCGCCCGGATAGTAGCCCACGCAACAGCTCGGCTGCATCTTGTAATTCTCGCCGCGAGTCGCTACCCACCACGTCGTCAACCCGCCATAGCAGAAGCCGATGACGCCAATCCCCTTGCCTTCTTTTTCGGCGAACTCATACGCCGCGGCGACATCCATCAGCGTCGGCTCGGGCTTCAATTGCCCGTACAGCCCCATCGCCTTCTTCTGGTCTTCGCCCTCGTACTTCAGCTCCAGACCACGCTCAAAGCGGTCGAAGATCGCCGGCGCCACCACCACAAACCCATCCTTCGCATAGCCGTCGCACACGCTGCGAATGTGAGCATTGATGCCGTAAATCTCCTGCACCAGGACCAGCGCACCGATCGCCTCACCCTCTGGCCTGGCCACGTACGCCCCAAGTTCGTGCCCATCCTGCGCTGTAACCTTCACCCACTCGCCCATCTGTAGCCTCCTGTACCGCCAGAAGCTAGTGTACGAAAATGGGACACTCCCTGCAGCGTTCCTACTGCCCGCGCAGCATCGACTCCATCAGGCACTCGGCCACGTCTCTGGACGACACAAAATACCGCCCCGCCTTTATCGCAACCTTCAGCCTCGCCAACCGCTCATCGCGCGTCTCCACACGCGGCGTGCGCACCACCGGCCCCGCCGAGATCCAGCGCACGCCATAATCAAACCGCGCGCCACCATTGATGTTCGCCAAAACGCTGTCCATCTGCCCTGCCGTCAAACCACTCATTTTCACTCCGTCGATGCAGTTCATAATTGCCTCCTGCTTCCTTTATCGACGGCCCTCACCCGCACTTTAGAACTTTCTTATCTTTCCTCTCAAAATATTTGAACCGCCCAAGAATCTCCGCCTACGCGGCACGCCCGAAAGTCTTCCGCGGCGCGCTTCCCTTCACCTTCTTCGCCGCGCCAAGAGCTGCACGCAACCGGACCACCGCCGAAGAGTGAATCTGCGACACGCGCGACTCCACCACACCCAGCGTCTCGCCGATCTCTTTCATCGTCAGCTCCTCGAAGTAGTACAGCGTCAGCACCAACCGCTCTTTCTCCGGCAGCGCGTCGATCGCGTCCGCGAGCAGCTGCTTCATCTCGCCCTTCAGGCACTGAAACAGCGGGTCATCATCCGGCGAGCCGGGAATGTACGCAATCTCCTCATCGCCCGAGTCCTCCGAGCGCTCCATATGCAGACTGCCGATCTCGAGCCCCTTCAAATCCCCGAGCAGTTGCTGATACGCCTTCAGCCCAAGCTTCATCTCTTCGGCGACCTCATGCTCACCCGGCGCGCGGCCCAGCTTCTGTGTCAGCGAGCAGATCGCCTCTTCCACCGCGCGTCCCTGGCGGCGCAGCTCACGCGGGCTCCAGTCCAGCGACCGCAGCGAATCCAGAATCGCGCCGCGAATCCGGAACTGCGCATAGCTCTTGAACTGCACCTGCTTGCCGTTGTCGTACTTGCTGAACGCATCGATCAGTCCAACCATGCCAGCCGAGATCAGGTCATCGAGCTCCACATGCTGCGGCAGCCGTGCATGAATCTTGCGTGCGATAAAGCGCACGGTCGGCAGATGCTCCACCAGCAACCGGTCGCGCTCCTGCGAACTTATCGGGGTCGTGGCGGCCGAAATTTTGGCGCCCGCCTGTGCGACCTGCTCCCACTCCGCAGCCTGGCCCACCATCTCCATCGCCATCTCACCCGAGCCCGACCACCCTGCCTGCACATTGTTGTTTGCCATCGCCATACCCTCGTTTGAATTCGCGCTTCCGATGCTCTGTAGCGTCGTCTTACACGGGTATAGAAAGCACGGCAGCAGCCGAACTATGGCCACTCACGGTTAGAGCCCTCAAAGACAAGCTGCATCGCTCTAAAACCAGCGCCGTTGCTGCACAAATCGCTCCGCACCGATTAGACACCGGCGCATAAAAAATGACCGATTGCAGGTCACGCATCACGTGTTAGCAGGAATCAATCGAGAGCCAGCCTGAAGGCCTCCAGAGAGCCGCCGCATAAGCCGCTTCTCATGGGACATGTCTTAGAAAACGACGATCAGCGCGTCGCCTTGCGCAGCCGTATATCCTCGGCGCGAATCTCCGCCGAAGTCCCCGCCAGGATCGCGCCGCGCTGCAGAACGTGCGCCAGTTCGCGCACATTCCCCGGCCACGCATACTCCTGAAGCAGCTCCATCGCGCGTATGTTGACGCGCTTGCGCGGAGACTCTCTCCCCATCTCTTTCAGCATGTGTTCCACCAGCAGCGGCAGGTCGACCATCCTCGCCCGCAGCGCCGGAACCTCCACCGGAAACACCGCCAACCGGTGATAAAGGTCGAGCCGAAACGTCCCATCCTCCGCCCGCTGTGCGAGGTCTTTGTGAGTCGCCGCGATCACCCGCACATCCACGCGCATCGTCTCGTTATCGCCGATCCGCTGCAGCTCGCCGCACTCCAGAAACCGCAGCATCTTGGCCTGCAGCGCCAGCGGCATCTCGCCAATCTCATCCAGAAAAAGTGTTCCGCCATTCGCCGACTCAATGCGCCCCACCCGCGCCTGCACGGCCCCCGTAAACGCTCCCCGCGTGTGCCCAAACAGCTCGGCCTCAAGCAGCGTCTCCGGTATCGCCGCACAGTTCAACACCGCAAACGGCCTCTCGCAGCGATGGCTTAGCCGGAAGATGGCATTCGCCACAACCTCTTTGCCTGTGCCCGTCTCACCCTCGATCAACACACTCGCAGACGTCGGCGCCACCAGCCGAATCAACCGCGCAAGCTCCACCATCGGTGCCGAACGCCCCACCATCCCCGGCAGCAACTCCCCGGCATGCGCCTCGATGCTGTACACCCTTGCTCTCTTACCGGCAGCCTCAACGGGCTCAACAAAATCGCTATCGAAAGCGTCGCCTTGAGTCTGCGAGAGAACCTCAGCACTTGCTCCCGGCTCCAGCGCCTCACGCAACGCATGCAGCAGTTCATTGCGCCGCGGACTCCGTATACCGGCATCGCTCGACGCGCCGTCCATGCGCAGCACATCCACTCCCGGATAGATCAGGCAGACCTGTCGTGCAAACTCACTCGCCTCCAGGTCTGGAAGCCAGTTATCCACCAGCATTGCTTCGGGGCGCTGCTCATCGAGCTGCGCCATGGCTTCCGCGCCCCCGGCCGCTTCCCTCACCATCCACCGCATCCCCAGCAGGCTGTGCTTTAAACGGCGGCGCAGCTCCACATCCGCGCTGGCAAGAATCACATTGCGGACACTGCCGGCGTTCGCTGCTGTTTGAAAGCTCACTCCTGGTCCGGCTCCGCGCAAATTTCATGCAACCGCCGCCGCATCGATGCGATGCGATCGAACGTCTCTCTGCACTGCGTCAGCGCACCCTCCACCGCAGTTTTCAGAGAGTCAAGATCGCCCATCATCTGGCCGAGCTCCAGCCGGCATGAGAGCAGTGTGATCGGCCCGCACAGATCGTGCAGTTCCTTGTCGATATCGGCACGCAGCGTCGCTTTCACGGAAGCCATAACCGTTACGCCCTCGCAGCTTCTTCACGCCTCGCCGCTACAGCCATCACGCCGACACCCGGCACGCTGCCCAGCCGATATCCCGCGCCGCGCACCGTCTCAATCGCGACCGTCATGCCGCCCTCGGAGCGCACCGCCGCTAGCTTCTTGCGCAGGTAGTTGATGTACACGTCAACAATATTTGTCGCCGCATCCGGAGACATCTGCCAAACCTCACGCAGCAACTCCGCGCGCGTACAGCATTCGCCGCGGCGCATCATCATGAACTGCAGCAGCGCGTACTCCTTCGTCGTTAACTCAATTTCGTGCCCGGCGCGGCGCACACTGTGATCCAGGCGATTGATCTCCAGGTCGCCGTGCCGCAGCACCGGGTCGGCGTGATACTCCTTGCGCCGCAGTATGCCCATGCAGCGCGCTATCAACTCATGAAAGCTGAACGGCTTCATCACGTAGTCGTCCGCGCCAAGGTTCAGGCAGCGAATGCGTTCCTCAACATCGCTGCGCCCCGAAAGCACCAGCACGGAAATCTGCGGCGAACGCGCACGCACCTGCGCCAACACATCCGTGCCATCCACCCGCGGCAGCCCCAGGTCGAGCACCATCAGGTCCGGCTGCCGATCCGTCACGCTGGCCAGCGCAGCTTCGCCGTCTCCCACCAGCTCAACTTCGTGGCCTTCCATCATCAGGCCCTTCTGCAGGAACATTCCCAGCGCCTTTTCATCCTCGACAACCAGTACTCGCATGGAAACTTCTCCCCCGTGGATATGCGAAAAGACGATGCCTTTCTGCTCCGCGATTTCCCCACTATCGACATTTGCCCCAGGATTTTTCAGACACACCACAACGAAAACTCCTCCTCCCGCTGCCCCGAAACGCGACACATCGTGTTGACCTTCTCGGAACGCCGAATAAAAATTCTTGCGGTTCGCTTTTTATTCGCTACAATCTCCGCATGGCGATCACGCGGCGGCAAAAAGAAGTCATCGACTTTCTCTCCGGCTTTACCACCAGGCACGGCTACTCCCCGTCCTACGAGGAGATCGCGGCCGGTCTCGGCCTCAACTCGCTGGCGACCGTGCACAAGCACGTCACCAACCTGCAGAACAAAGGCCTGCTGCAGCGCGCGCACAACCGCAGCCGCTCCATCGACGTGCTGCCCCAGCGCTCACCCAAAAAGAGTTACGACCGCCTCCCGCTCCTAGGCCGCATCGCCGCCGGCCAACCCGTCGAGGCCATCGAAACGGCCGAAAGCATCTCGCTCGGAGACATTATCGGCAACCGCGAGGTCTTTGCCCTTGAAGTCCGCGGTGACTCCATGCGCGACGAGCACATCGTTTCCGGGGACTACGTCCTCGTCGAGCGCACCCGCGTCGCCCGCGAAGGAGAGATCGTCGTCGCTCTCGTCGACGGCACCGACGCCACCCTCAAGCGCTTCTACCGCGAGGGCAACCTCGTCCGCCTGCAGCCTTCAAATACCGAAATGGCCCCCATCTACGCCCAGGCCTCAAACGTCAGCATCCAAGGCAAGGTCCTCGGCGTCCTCCGCAAATACGCCTGAACTCTGCGCTCGACACATTACCCTCTGAACCCATAGAAACCGCTCACGGCACCTCCCGGTCCGCTGCTGTCAAGCCCCCACCCCTGTGCAAAACTCACAATACCCGCGCCAACATTGACGATTTGGCCGACCCGCGCCCTGCGTATTTTCCCTCTGCACTCACTATCATTTAAGAAGTGACCAAGGAACACGATCGGCTGAGATCCGCGGCCTGGTCCATACCCCCGGTCTAAGTCCTTTCCTTTCCATATTTTAGCTATACCCCCAACTCAACCCATTTAGAATCCACTACTTGGTTCGGTAGGGGGGAGGGGGGGTGCAACGGAACCAATCATGGCCACGGCGCGTATCACCGTCCCAGACCCGCCGGAGGCCCGCACCTGTGTCCACGCAACGTAAAAGCCGCAAAAAACTCTGGATCGGCCTCAGCATCGGCCTCGTCCTGATCGTTGCCCTGTCCATCACAGCCATCAAGGCCATGGGCGGTCCGGCCAAGCTCGACTCTTCCCAGCTCGCCAAAGTCGAAACCGGAGACATCGCCCGCTCCGTCGTCGCGACCGGCAAGGTCCAGCCCATTACCAAGGTTGAGGTGAAGTCCAAGGCCAGCGGCATTGTCACGCGCCTCGACACCGACATCAACGCGAACGTCCACAAAGGCCAGGTCCTCGCCCAGCTCGACCAGCAGGAAATCCTCGACCAGGTCGCCGCGCAGAAAGCCCAGCTCTCCGCCGCCGAGGCCAACGCGCACGCCGCTTCCGCCGCCATCGAGAACGACAAGGTTGCCGCCAGCGCGCCCGACCTGCCCATGTACAAGAGCACCTATGACCGCGCGCAGCACATGGCCGACGCTGGCATCGTTTCGCGCCAGGCGCTCGAAGACTCGCAGCAGAAGTACCTCGCCGCCGCCAACGCCCGCGACCGCGCCGTGGCCCAGATCGCCGTCGACACCGCCCGCATGCACCAGGCACAGGCCCAGGTCATCCAGGCACAGGCCTCGCTCAAGCAGCTTGAAGAGCAGCTCTCCTACACCACCATCACCGCGCCCATCGACGCGACCGTCCTCTCCCGCGACGTCGAGGTCGGCAACGCCGTCAGCTCCATCCTCGTCCTCGGCAGCACGGCAACGTTGGTCATGACGCTTGGCGATACGCACCAGGTCTACGTCCAGGGGAAAGTGGACGAATCGGACATCGGCAAGGTCTATCTCGGTCAGCCCGCACGCATCAAGGTGCAGAGCTTCCGCGACAAAACCTTCAACGGCATCGTCACCAAGATCGCTCCACTCGGCGTCGAAAAGGACAACGTCACCACATTCGAAGTCCGCGTCTCGATCGACAATCCAGGCGGCGAGCTCAAGGCCAACATGACCGCCAACGCGGAGATCGTGCTCGAAGAGCACAAGCACGTCCTCACCGTCCCCGAGCAATCGGTCATCTTCGACAAGGACCGCAACGCCACCGTCCAGGTTCCCGACGAGAAGGGCAAAGACGGCCGCCGAGCCGTGGCCATAAAGGCTGGTCTCTCCAACGGCAGCCGCACCGAAATTCTCTCCGGCCTTAAAGCCGGCGATACTGTCATCCTTCAGCAGTAAGCTTTCGCTCTCGTTGATTTCCGGCCAGGCTTTATCGCACCACAAATTTCAAAGGAGCGCCTCCCAATGATTCCCACGCTATCGATTCGTACATTCACCACCGCAGTCCTCCTTGCCACGGCCACCGCAGCCTTCGCGGACGCAGACTTCGAACGCACCCTTACCATCTCCGGACAACCCGACCTCTACGTCTCCACCGGCTCCGGCAACATCAAGATCTTTCCCGGCAGCGACGGCCAGGTCCACATCAAGGCGCACGTCCATGTCGGCTGGGGCGCTTCCGGCTCCACCGACGCACGCGTCACCCGCATCGTCCAGAACCCTCCCATCGTGCAATCCGGCAACACCATCCGCGTCGGCGAGACCAATGACCGCGAGCTCTATAACCACATCAGCATCGACTACGAGATTTCCGCGCCCGCCTCGACGGCGCTCAATCTCCGCTCCGGCTCCGGCGATGTTGAGGTCGACCACGTCGGCCGCTTCCTCGCGGCTTCCAGTGGCTCCGGCTCGGTGCGCGCCCACGGCGTTCGCGGCCCTGCGGACCTCCACAGCGGCTCCGGCGACATCGAGCTCCAGCAGGATGCCGCCGGTGAAGTCAAGGCGCAGACCGGCTCCGGCTCGGTACGCATCAACGGACTCGACGGCGGCCTCACCGCTCGCACCGGCTCCGGAGACATCGAAGCCAGCGGCCGCATCACCGGCGCCACTCGCATCTCCACCGGCTCCGGCTCCGTGCACCTCAACCTTCCGCCCGATGCACACTTCGACCTCGAAGGCTCCACCGGCTCCGGCTCCATTCGCGTCCACTTCCCCAACGCTCCGCAGCAGGGAGACGACTCGCGCCACCACCTCACCGGCGCAGTCAACGGCGGGGGTCCGGTGCTCGAAGCGCGGACCGGTTCAGGCGACATCGAAATCAACAGCAGCTATCACAAGTAACGTCCTTCGGATTACCGAAGTCACCAAAACGCAACAACGACGCGGCTTCCATCATCGTGCAATATTGTATCGCGATGAAGGAAGCCGCACTTTTTCACTGGCGCAAGCACGATTTTCCCCGGTACACTTCGCGCATGAACTTCGTTTCCAGGCTCCTGCTCTTCATCGCCGCAATCACGTTTTTCCCGATCGTCACACCAGCACAGACCGCTGCTGAGAAAGCCGCAGCCGTGCAGAGCGAACGCTACGCCCTCGCCCTGCACAATAAGAAGATCATCGACCTGATGAGCGTCTACACCCCCGATGCCGAGTTCATCGATGCGAACGGTGCACGCTACAAGGGCGTCGACGAAATCCGCAAGCACTTCGAAGAGCAATTCGAAGTCTTCGACATCGACATTCACCTCAAGCGCAACGACTTCCAGCAGACGCACGCCTTCGGCATCGAGCACGGAACCTACACGGAAACACTGCGGCGGCACACGAGCGGAGCCACACGCCAGGTCACCGGAAAATTCGTATTCCTGCACGAGCGCCAGCCCAACGGCGACTGGCTCATCGCCCGCCAGGAGTGGACCGCGAAACCCGTAAAATAAGCTTCATGCCGCTTCCCCGCCTGCTCGTCTTTGACCTCGACGGCACACTCATCGACTCTTCGCTCGACCTCTGCAACTCCGTCAACGCCAGCCTGCAGCACGTCGGCAAGCCAACCCTTCCCAACGCGCTCATCGCCTCCTACATCGGCGACGGCGCAGCTATGCTCGTACGCCGCGCGCTCGGAGATCCCTCCGACCTCGACAGCCTCAACCCGACAGACGCGAACAGCGACGCGCTCTTTCATCGCGCCTTCGATTTCTTCCTCGACTACTACCGCATCCACAAACTCGACAACACGCGCGTCTACGCTGGCGCGCTCGAAGCGCTCGCCAGCCTCCGAACCGCGCATCCAACGCTTCCGATGGCAGTCCTCACCAACAAGCCTGTAAATCCATCACGCGATATCTGCGCCGCTCTCGGCCTCGCTCCATTCTTCTTCCAGAACTACGGCGGCAACTCGTTTCCCACCAAGAAGCCCGATCCCGAAGGCCTGCTCACCCTCATCGGCGAAGCAAGCGCCCTTACCGACACGCTCATCACGCCCGCCGAAACCGTGATGATCGGCGACTCCGACGTCGACGTCCTCACCGCGCGCCGCGCCGGAGCGATCTCCGTCGGCTGCACCTTCGGCCTCGCACCGCACACGCTCGCTCTCGCACAGCCAGACCGCACCGTTGACAGCCCCTCCGAATGGCCGAGCGTCCTCGGCTTCGCATAGCTGCTGCCTACTTCCACGCGCCCAGCAGCCTGCGCACCACGATCAACTCACCCGTGTGATATGCATTGTGGTCGCCGATCAGCAGCGCCTCATGCAGCAGGTTCTGCCCATCGCCCCACGGAAACGCCTGCACCAGCTCCGCATCATCCGCGTCGTGAAGCAGCTTGTCGAACGCCTTGCGGTCTGCGCGTATCTGCTTCAAGGACTCATCCCATGCACGGTCATTCGGCGGCTCGGCAGACTTCGGCCAGTAATCATCCGGCCACTTCATCGTCTTGTACGATCCGTCCGCGTTGTCGCTGAACTCCAGAATGTCCTGCTGCGCAATCCGCAGATGCTCTACGATCTGCCACGCAGAATATGGAAGACCCTTTGGCACAACGCCACGCAGTTCCGCCGGAAACCCCTTCACCGCATCGTCAAACGTCGCGTGCGCCTTGCCGCCATCGAGCAGCGTGATCAGTTCCCGCCGCAGTTCAGTCCCCAGTGTCTTCGTAGCATTTGCCATGTGTCCTTGGATGCCTGCATCCGCACGCAGGCTTCACTCATCTAGGATGTTGGCATCATTCTGCGCATACTGCGGCAGAGCGCAGCCTCGACGGAGACTTCCATGAACGAACTCCAAACCACCTGCTGCATCGTCGGCGGAGGCCCTGCCGGAATGGTGCTCGGCCTGCTCCTCGCGCGCGCCGGCGTACACGTTACGGTGCTCGAAAAGCACAAGGACTTCAACCGCGACTTCCGTGGCGACACCATCCACCCAGCAACGCTCGAGGTGATGCACGAGCTCGGCATGCTCGACGCGCTGCTCCAGGTTCCGCACCAGAAGATCGAGCACCTCAGCCTCGTCATCGGCGGCAAACAGCTGCCTCTGGTCGAGCTCGCGCATCTCCCCACCACCGCGAAGTTCGTCGCCCTCATGCCGCAGTGGGACTTCCTCGACTTCCTCGCCGCACAGGCGAAGCAATTCTCCACCTTCCGCCTCCTCATGGAGCACAACGTCACCGACCTCGTTCACGAAGGTGGCCGCGTTGTCGGCGTGCGTGCGCAATCACCCGCAGGCCCGGTCGAAGTCCGCGCCCCGCTCACCGTCGGCTGCGACGGCCGCCACGCCGTCACCACCGGCGCCGCGCACTTCAGCACCATCGAGCAGGGCGTTCCAATCGACGTCCTCTGGTTCCGCGTCTCACGCCGCGACACCGACCCAGAGAACGCTCTCGGCTACTTCAACTTCGGCACCGCCTGCGTCCTCATCGACCGCCACGACTACTGGCAGATCGCCTTCCTCATCCGCAAGGGTGAGTTCGCCGAACTGCAGGCGCAAGGACTCGACCAGTTCCGCAACCGACTCACGCGCCTCGTTCCTTTCCTCGCCGAACCCGGTCCGGACGGCAAATCGCGGGTCGATGAAGTCCTGGACTTCTCACAGCTCAAACTGCTCACCGTGCAGATCAATCACCTGCTGCGCTGGCACGCGCAGGGCATCCTCTGCATCGGCGACGCGGCGCACGCCATGTCGCCCGTCGGCGGCATCGGCATCAACATCGCCATACAGGACGCCGTCGCCGCAGCCAACATACTGGCCAAGCCGCTGCAGCTCGCCACCCTCAGCCGCCCTGTCCCCGAAGGCACGCTCGCGCAGGTGCAGAGCCATCGCGCTACAGCCGTGCGCATCACACAGTTCTTCCAGGCGCAGGCCCACCGCTTCCTCGTCCAGGCGCTCGACAACCCCGGTGAAATCCGCCCGGCGCGCATCCTGAGATTTATCTCAGCCCACTCCGCGACCCGTCGCTTCATGGGACGCGCTGTCGGCATGGGCGTTCAGCCCGAGCACGTCCACACTCCGAAAGCGTGAACTCACGCTACTTCCCCGGATCGTTCCACAGCCACGCCGCTCCGCGCACGCCGCTCGAGTCTCCATACATCGCACGCACAATCGGCGTGTCCGCGCCGCCGCCGAAGCACAGCTCGCCAAGCTTCGCCCTCACGTTCGGATAAATGCGATCCAGCTTCGACAGGCCTCCACCGACGACGATCACGTCGGGATCAAGAATATTTACGATCACCGCGAGCCCCCGCGCCATGCGGTCCTCCAGACGATCGAGCGCCGCCATCGCCTCCGCGTCACCTTCACCCGCGGCTGCGACAATCTCCTCACCGCGCAGGGCGCGCCCGGTCACATGCGCGAAATCCCGCGCCAGCCCTGTCCCTGAGATCCACGTCTCCAGACAACCGTGCTTGCCGCAGTAACACAACGCACCCGGCAGTTCATCACCCGACGCCCACGGCAGCGGCGTGTGTCCCCACTCTCCGGCCAGGCCATTGGGCCCGGCATGGACGTGTCCATTCAGAGCCACGCCACCGCCACATCCCGTCCCCACAATGACGCCGAACACCACGCCATGGCCCTTCGCCGCGCCGTCGGTCGCCTCGCTCACGGCCAGGCAATTTGCATCGTTCGCGCACCGCACCTCGCGTTCGAGCTCAACGCTCAGGTCCTTCTCCAGCGGCATGCCGTTCAGCCATGTCGAGTTGGCGTTCTTCACCAGCCCGGTCGCCGCCACCACGGTCCCGGGAATCCCGACACCCACGCTGCCCACGCGATGCGTCTCCTGTTCGACCTGCCGCACCAGCCCGGCAATGGCGGCAATGGTGCCTCGATAATCGCCGCGCGGCGTCGGGACCCGAATCCGGCGCAGTTCCTTGCCTTCAGAGTTCAAGCCGATCGCTTCAATCTTGGTCCCACCTACATCGACGCCAATCCTCATCCATCCTCCATAATGCTAGCGATATCCAGCATAGCGTCTCGTCCGCCAATGTCACTTGTACGACAAAGCTGTATCATTACAACTGCATCCGCGCTTACACGGTCCGCCATCATGGCGCTCGCGAGATGCGGCCCATCCTCTGGGAGATCGTCCGGCATAGACCGGGCCCAGAGCTTACCAATAAGTGGAGCCGCAGCTTGGCCGTTCATCTTATCAATCCCAGTGACAATTCCTTTGGCACCGCGGTCATCACGCCGCGCTGGCTGTTCGTTCTCGCCGCCGCCACACCACGTTCCATGGGCGACCCCATCCTGGTCGACGAGTCCCTCGAACAGCTTGACCCGGCCACCATCCAGCCCGGCGACGTGGTCGGCATCAGCGTCCACACCGGCAACGCGCTGCGCGGGTACGAAGTCGGCAGAATAGCCCACGAGCGCGGAGCGACGGTCGCCTACGGTGGCATTCACGCGACGCTCTTCCCGGAAGAGCCGTTCGAGCGCGGGCTCGCAGACCACGTTGTCAAAGGTGACGGCGATGTGGCCTGGGGCCAGTTGCTGCGCGACCTCGACGCCGGCTCTGCCCACCGTATTTACGAAGGCGGAAAGCTCGAAGGCGAAGACTTCCTCGCCGCCCGCTGGGACCTGATGGACACCAGCAAGTACATGTGGGCCTCGGTGCAGACCATCCGCGGCTGCCCCAAGCACTGCTCCTTTTGCTCGGTCTGGCGCACCGACGGCCAGAAGCCCCGGCAGCGCTCCTTCGAGCGCGTCATCGACGAGATCATCGACCTGCGCCGCCTCGGCTTCCGCTTCATCGCCCTCGCCGACGACAACTTCTACCCCGTCACGCTCACCGATCTCCGCCTCGCACGCGAGCAGAACAACGCCGAAAAACTCGAGTCCCTGCTCCAGACCCGCGCCGAGCGCTTCTCGCTGATGGCCGAGCTCGCGAAGCTCCCAAAGGACATGGTCTTCTTCACCCAGATCACCATGGAATCCGCCGAAGACACCGAGTACCTCGACGCCATGCGCCGCGCCAACATCAAGGGCGCGCTGGTCGGTGTCGAAGCTGTCACACCCGAGGGCCTCAAGGCCGTTTACAAAGACTTCAACTACTCCGGCGAGCGCCTCGTGCAGCAGCTTCAAACATTCCGCAAACACGGCGTGCATGTGCTCGGCTCATTCATCTTCGGTCTCCCCACCGACAAACCCAGCACCTTCGACGCTACGGTCGAGCTCGCCCTGCGCGCCGGCGTCACCTTCGCGCAGTTCGTCATGATGACGCCCTTCCCCGGAACCGTCGACTTCGCCCGCTGGGAGAAGGAGCAGGCCGCCGCGCCGGAGATGGTTGAGGGCACCCCTATCACCCGCTACTGGCTGATCCCCACGGCCATACGGCCGAAGATGTTCACGCCACACCCCACGATGGCATCTGAGGAAATCAAGGAGCGCACACAGAAAGTGTGGGACCGCTTCTACGAGCTCGGCGCGGTCTGGAAGCGCTCCGCCTGCACGCCCACCCTGCGCGCCCGCGTGGCCTTCGTTCTGCTCTCTAAGCTCTACCGCCAGATGTACGCCGGCACGGGCATCTCGACCGACAGCGCGCGCAAGAAGAAAGCCAAAACCTGGGCCCGCTGGACCGCCCGCCAGACCAGCAAAATCTTCCGCGCAAAACCCATGCCGGAACTGAGCTACCCCGTCTGGCAACCGCGCCCAAGGATGGTTCCGCAGCTCACACAACTCACAACACAACCGACAAGCTTCTCCGGCGATTAACAGTTCTTGTTCGTCCCCGCCACAACGTGGGTGCCCCATTCATCGCGCAGCATTTGGCCCGATGGGTGGGCCGCCTCGGGTGCCTGGTCCTCTACTTCTTCGCGAACGACCGCACCACCACCACCATGTTCCAAATCTCATCCGCCTTCACGCGATCGCCTTCGCCGGACATCTGCCCCTTGCCGTTCTTGATGATGTAGAAGATCTCGCCATCCGAGATGTCCTTCAGGTCGGCGGCATTCGTGTAGTCCTTCAGCGTCATCTTCATATCAACGGCGACCTCGCCTTTGCCATTGCCATTCGCCCCGTGGCACATGGCGCAGTCGTACCCGTACATTTTCTTCGCCTGCGCCAGCGACTGCGGCGTCGGCTTCACCGGGTTGACCATCTTCGCCGCATCGGCGGGAACAGCTGCGGCTGCCGCGGCCGCGGGAGCAGCCTGTTGCATTGAAAGTTGCGAAGGCCCCATCACTAGCAGCGCGGAAAGCGCAAACCAAGACTTCACCATGCGAGTCTCCTGGACGGCACACCAACCATACGCCTGATTGGCGAATCACGCCCAGCCCGCTTCTACTTCGCCGCCGGCCATCTCCAGTTCCGGATCTCCGGCTTATCGATGCCCTCGCTGTACGCGTAGCTGATGCTCTCGATGATCTGCGCCTTCAGCCACTCCTTCACATGCGCGCCGACGCCCTGCAGCCTCGGCACGCGGTCCAGCACATCGATCGCCAGGTTGAATCGGTCCACCTGGTTGCGAATCGCCAGTTCCAGCGGCGTGTTGATGTTGCCCTTCTCCTTGTAGCCGCGCACGTGGATGTTGTCGTGGTTCGTCCGCCGATACGTGAACTTATGAATCAGCCAAGGATATCCATGGAAGTTGAAGATCACCGGCTTGTCGCTCGTGAACAGCGCATCGAAATCGCGGTCCGAGAGACCATGCGGATGTTCGCTCTGCGGCTGCAGCTTGTACAAGTCGACGACGTTCACGAACCGTATCTTCAGGTCCGGGCAATGCTCGCGCAGCATCGCCACAGCGGCCAGCGCCTGCGCCGTCAGCACATCGCCGGCGCTCGCCATCACCACATCCGGCTCCGCGCCATCATCATTGCTGGCGAAGTCCCATATTCCGATGCCCTTCGTGCAGTGGATCACCGCCTCATCCATCGTTAGATAGGCCAGATGCGGCTGCTTATCCGCGACGATCACGTTGACATAGTTCTCGCTCCGCAGACAGTGGTCGATCACGCTCAGCAGGCAGTTGCCATCGGGCGGCAGATAGATGCGCGACACGTTCGCGCTCTTGTTACTCGCCACATCCAGAAAGCCGGGGTCTTCATGGCTGAAGCCGTTATGGTCCTGCCGCCACACCAGCGACGACAGCAGGATATTCAGCGACGAAACCGAGTGCCGCCACCCAATCTCCAGGTTCGACTTCTCCAGCCACTTCGCATGCTGGTTGTACATCGAGTCGATGATGTGCGCGAACGCCTCATACGTATTGATCAGCCCATGCCGGCCCGTCAGCAGGTAGCCTTCGAGCCAGCCCTCTAGCGTATGCTCGCTCAGCATCTCCATCACGCGGCCATCGGGAGCGATGTCCGTCCCGTCGGCGTCCTCGGGCTTGTACTCCGCAAGCCACGTCTTATAGGTCGCCTCATACACCGCATCCAGCTTGTTCGACGCATTCTCATCCGGGCTGAACATCCTGAAGCTGGTCATGTTGCGCCGCATCACCTCGCACAAAAACTTGCCGGCAAGTCCGGTCGGCGAAACCTCCTTCGATCCCGGCGCGCCCGTGTCGAACGCAAACTCCCTGAAATCGGGCAGGTCGAGCCCCTTGCGCAGCCTGCCGCCGTTCGCATGATGATTCGCTGTCATGCGGCGATTGCCCACCGGCGCCGTCGCCCTGATCTCCGCGAACACAGCTCCGCGCTCATCGAACAACTCTTCCGGTTTATAGCTCCGCATCCACGAATCGAGAATCTTCAAATGCTCGGGCTTTCTGACGTCCAACACCGGAACCTGGTGCGCACGCCAGAAGCCCTCCACCTTGTGCCCGTCGACTTCCTTTGGCCCCGTCCATCCTTTCGGCGAGCGCAGCACGATCATCGGCCATATCGGACGCTCGGCCTTCCCCGTGCTCCGCGCCTCCTGCTGAATCGCGCGTATGCGCGTCACGCACGTCTCCACCGCAGCGGCCATCATCTGGTGCATCGCGACCGGATCATCCCCTTCAACAAAGATCGGAGCCCACCCGTACCCCTTGAACAGGCTCTCCAGTTCATCGCACGGTATGCGCGCAAGGATCGTCGGGTTCGCGATCTTGTAGCCGTTCAGATGAAGTATCGGCAGCACCGCTCCATCGCGGATCGGGTTCAGAAACTTCGTCGAATGCCACGAAGTCGCGAGCGGCCCCGTCTCCGCCTCGCCATCGCCCACCACCACGCTGACGATCAGGTCAGGATTATCAAACGCCGCGCCAAACGCGTGCGAAACGCTGTAGCCCAACTCGCCGCCTTCGTGGATCGACCCCGGCACCTCCGGCGTGCAGTGACTGCCCAGCTGCCCCGGAAACGAGAACGCCTGGAACAGCCGCAGCATCCCCGCCTCGTCCTGGCTCTTCTCCGGATACACCTCGGAGTACGTGCCCTCCAAGTAGCAGTTCGAAATCATCGCCGGCGCGCCATGTCCCGGCCCCGAAATGTAGATCATGTCCAAGTCATACTTGCGGATCACGCGGTTCAGATGCACCCACGTAAACGTCTGCCCAGGATCGGTTCCCCAATGCCCCAGCAGTCGGTTCTTGGTGTGCTCCGGCCGCAGCGGCTCGCGCAGCAGCGGGTTCGCGCGCAGATAGATCATGCCCGCGCAAAGGTAGTTGCATGCACGCCAGTAGGCGTCCATCTTTTGAAGCTCGTCGGGCTCCAGAACGTGCTCAAGATGTGCTGCGGAGGTCATCGCATCATGCTCCTTGTTTTGAGGATGTTCGGTCCCGGTGTCGCCGAGCTGCATCGCGGGTGTGAATCGTTGGATGCTCCAAACCTGCACTGGTCCTGAGAATCGCACATCCTATATGTATGGAATGTGACGGCCATCACGCCCCGCAAACGGATGGCGTGTAACCCTCAGCGCGTACAGTAAAGCCGTAGCGGCAACATCTACAAAGGACCCAACTCGTGCCCGACGCCTCCATCCTTGTCATCAACACCGGCTCGTCCTCGCTGAAGTTCGGCCTGTACAAAGGTTTAGGCGACGACGTGCAGCTCACGCACGAAGGCCTCGCCGACAACATCGGCCACGAGCACGCAACCCTCACCCTCAAAGACGCCTCAGGCGATATCCTCCGCTCCGAACAGACATCGCTCCAGCATCAAGCCGATGCTCTCGACCACGCCACCACCTGGCTGCGCGAGCTCGCCCCGCTCCACCCCACCGCCATCGGACACCGTGTCGTGCACGGCGGCCCACGCCTCACCGCGCACCAGCGCATCACGCCCGAGCTTATCGCCGAACTCAAAGCCTGCATTCACTTCGCTCCGCTCCACATCCCCGTCTCGCTGGAGCTCATCGAGCGCGCCGCACGCACTTACCCCAACACTCCGCAATACGCCTGCTTCGACACCGCGTTCCACACCACCATCCCCGAAGCCGCCGCACGCTTCCCGCTGCCACGCGCGCTGTTCGACGAGGGCATCCGCCGCTACGGCTTCCACGGCCTCTCCTATGAATCGATCGTCCACCAGCTCGGCGACGAACTACCCAGCCGCGCCGTCATCGCGCACCTGGGCAGCGGCGCGAGCCTCGTCGCACTCAAAGACGGCCGCTCCATCGACACCACCATGGGTCTCACACCGACGGGCGGCATCCCCATGGCCACGCGCAGCGGCGACCTCGACCCCGGCGTTCTGCTATTCCTCATGCGCGTCAAGCACATGGACGCGGACGCGCTCGAGCAGCTCCTCAACCGCGACTCCGGCCTCAAAGCGCTCTCCGGCGGCATATCCGACATGCGCGAGCTCGAAGCCTCCGACACTCCGGACGCCTGCCTCGCCATCGACGTTTTTGCAACGGCGATCCGCAAGGTCATCGCCGCCTACACGGCCGAGCTCGGCGGCCTCGACATGCTCGTATTTTCAGGCGGCATCGGCGAACACAGCGAGCGCATCCGCAACGCCGCCTCCGCAGGCGTGAGTGCGGCGATCCGCATCATCCCCAGCCAGGAGGACCTGCAGATCGCCCGCCACACCCAACGCCTCAACTCTGAGCTCAAAACCTCATAGCTCCGAGCTCATTCAAACCCGTTTCGCTAACACCGCACCAGGTTCGCCGCCGAGATCCCCTTCGTCGCATTGCGCGTATCCACCACAAGCTTCGACTCCGCCACGATCTTCTTGTAGTCGTACTGGGTATGATCCGTCACGATCAGCACGCAGTCATACTGCCCCAGATCCTCCAGCGGCGTCGACGTCATGTTCAAGTTGTAGTGCCGCCCGCGGCCGACCTTCGGATGGAACGGATCGTTGTACAGCACCTCGGCGCCTTCCTTGCGCAGCAGCTCAATGATGGTCAGCGACGGCGACTCGCGCAGGTCGTCGATGTCCTTCTTGTACGACATGCCCAGCATCAGGATCTTCGATCCGTTCATCGCCTTCTTGTGCGTGTTCAACGCCTTCGCAACCTGCGTCGTCACGAACTCCGGCATCGCCTCATTCACTTCGCCCGCGAGCTCAATGAAGCGCGTGTTGAAGTCGTACTCCTTCGCCTTCCAGCTCAGGTAGAACGGATCGATCGGAATGCAGTGCCCCCCCAGCCCCGGCCCCGGATAAAACGGATGGAATCCGAATGGCTTCGTCGTCGCCGCGTCGATCACTTCCCATATGTCCACACCCATGCGGAGCGAGAGCACCTTCAGCTCATTGACCAGCGCAATGTTCACGCAACGATAAATGTTTTCGAGCAGCTTCGTCATCTCCGCCACGCGCGTCGTCGACACGCGAACCGAGCGCGTAAAGATGCCCTCGTACAGCGTCGCCGCCAGCTCCGTCGCCACCGCATCATGCCCGCCGACAACCTTCGGTATATCGCGCCGCGCCACCTGCTTGTTGCCCGGGTCTTCGCGCTCCGGGGAGAACGCCACGTAGAACACGCCACCCTCGGCTGCAGCTCCCGACGTCGCTGCCTTCAGCCCGCTCTTGCTGCCCGCCTCCAGCAGCGGTATCAGCACATCCTCGGTTGTCCCGGGATACGTCGTGCTCTCCAACACCACCAGCTGGCCTTCCTTCAGCCATGGTCCGGTCGACTTCGCCGTCAGCTCGATGTAGCTGAGGTCCGGCTCGCGATGCCCAGTCAGCGGCGTCGGAACGCACATGATGATCACGTCCTGCTCGGAAAGATGCGAGAAGTCCGTCGTTGCCGTGAAGCCGTTCTTCACGGCTGCCTGTATCTCGGCCTGCGGGATGCTGATGATGTACGTACGCCCGGCAGCGATCTCGGTGATCTTGCTCTCGTCGATATCGAAGCCGGTAACTTTGAAGCCGGCTTCGGCAAAAAGAAGACAAAGCGGCAGGCCAACATAGCCGAGTCCAATGACTCCAATGCGAGCATCTCGGGCCTTCAGCCGCGCAAGACGGTCGGCTGCAATCTGGGGCAGGGTGGGGGCGTTCGTATTCGACATATTCGCCTATTATCGCATCGAGAAGCGGCTATTCCGCACCGCAGATTGAATCGAAGTCCACACCATCGTCACCCATTTTGGGTATTTATCGACGGGTTACTCCCGGGGCAAATGCAGGTGACTTCGGGTCTCCGCACGCGCCGCCGCAAAGTCCTTCTGAAACTTCGCCGACGCCGCCATGGCTCCATACATCGCGAATGCTATCTCGCGGCTGGCCTCGGTGTCGGTTGGATAGTGCACGCCGCAGACGACGCGGTTGTACGCATACTGCTGTGCCCGCTCGAGGATCGCATCGGCCTTCTCAGGGACCATCTGCGCGAGCGCAAGGCCCGTCAGGTAGCCGACCATCGTGTGCCCGCTGGGATACGACCCTTCAGCAGTCTTTGCACACACCGGATGCACGGTCTTGTCGGCGACAAACGGCCGAGGCCTCGCAAAATACTTTTTCAGCGCCGGGTTCACCACGCCCGACTCATTGCGCAAGTGTGCGGAAAACGCCGCCGTCAGCGGCAGATCAGCCGCTCGAAACTCCGGCCCCAGAACGTTCGCATAGATAAAGATGTCCTCTTCGGCGTCATCCTTTTGCGCTGCGGAAACTTCCGCCGGCGTGCGCTGCTTCTCCGCGAGATGCACAGCCGCGAAGTCCGCATTCGACGCCGGTGTACCCGGCTTCGGTGGAGGCGCCAGCAACGCACTGTAGTTGATCTGCGACGGATCAATATAAGAAGGCACGTGCTTCGGCCCTGCAGCGGTCTGCTGCGCGACTATGCCCCTCGACATCAGCAAAAAGAAGCACCCAGCTGCGACACCATGCTTCATCACACTCTCCATCTCATGCAGTCAAAGGGCGCCGACTATCCGGCGCCCTCTGCGGTTGATCGTTCCGTGCGTTAGCGTCCCGCTGTGTAACCGAAGACGACCGACAGGGTGATGCTGCGTCCCGGCGTCAGACCCAGCGCGTCACCCGCCACGGGAACAAACGTTGTGCCCGAAGTTGAAGCTACTCGCTGTGGCGGGTGAGGCCCACCCGGAAGGAAACGGTCACGCTGCGACCGGGAAGCAGTGTAAGCGTGTCGCCGGCGGCGGGAGTGAACGTAGTTCCAGCAGTCGCGGCGGTGAGGCCCGTGATGCCCTGAGCGTTGAAAAGATTGTTGAAGCTCAGGCGCAGCTTCGATTCTCCGAAGTGCCGAAGCTGGCGGATGTTGTAGTTGACGAACAGGTTGGAGAGGGTGAACGGATCGATGGGAACAACCTGACTCACCGTGAAGCTGGGTGAGGTGCAGGTGGTGACACCGGACTTGGTGGTGCAGACCTGGTTGTTGGTGCCATCGGTGTAGTTGAGGGTCAAGGGGGTCTTGTTGTCGTTCCACATCGGACCGATGCGCTTGGTGAGCCAGCCGAAATCAACCCCGTGAGAGTTGTAGGTCAGGCCCCAGGTCTCGGTGTTCGCCGGAGCGTTCGCTACCGCCAGGCCGTTGTTGGGATTGACGTAGTACTTGTTGCCCGTAGCAGTTCCGGTGAGAACGGTCTGGCTGCTGTACTTGGCCGAGCCGACGGTGCCGTTCAGGTAAATGAGCAGCCCGCGCGTGAGTGAAACGTTGGCTTGGCCCTCGAACCCCTTGGTGGTGGAGTTGCCGGAACTCTGGTACTCATTGGCGCCGGCAGCGTTGGGGTCCGGCGACGCCGTGTAGCCGTTGCCGAAGAGCACATAGTAGAAGTCGCCATCGAGCGTCAGGCGGCGCATCTTCAGCACCGAGCCGGCCTGATAGGTGTAAGCCTTGGTCTGTTTGGGCAGCACGGTAATGGGATTGACCAGCGCACCGCCGACAACGTTCGGCACGTCGAAGACGCTGGATGGAGGGATGAGGCTGCCGGTGGCGAACTGCGCGTACGCCGACCAGTTCTGGCGGATACGGTAGTTCACGTCCGCCGAAGGGAGCACGGTATTGAACGTCGCGTTGTGATAGACGGCGGTCTGTCCTGCGGGAAGGGCGCCGACGGCGCCGCCGTTATCGGAGAACTGCTGCAGGGCGAAGGTGTAGCGCGAGAACTTCGCTCCGCCGCTGACGGTCAGCTTCAGGTTCGGATGCCACTCGTACTCGGCAAACGGCTGGTAGCTGTTTGTGATGAACTTCTCGTTGAAGTTGGGCACAACGGTGTCAGCGTGGGTGATGGGGTCCTGCGGGACCTGGTGGCGCGAGGTGGTCGCCCACTCATACCAAAGACCGGTGCGGAAGATGCCGAACTTCGACACCTGACTGACGGTCGTGGTGTCGCCATACTTGCGGTAGCTGTTCAGCTTGTCCGTGCCGCAGTTCTGGGTGCCTTCGGGCAGGCAGTTCGTCGCGGACACGATGCCGCTCTTGGGCGTGGAGGCGAAGTTCTGCTGGTTGTAGTAGCTGTAGGTGTACTGCTTGGTGTCCACATGCCAGCCGCTGCCCAGCGGCATGATAAAGCCGACGTACTCGAAGTCCGACGGGATGTGGTAGTAGTTGTAATCCGCGTAATCCGACCGCGTCGGATCGGTGCGCTGCAGCAGGTAGTTGTACTGCGCCTGGTACTGCGTACGCGTCGGCCCCTTTGTGTTGGGCGTGTTGGTGTCGAGCAGGCCGACGCCGCTGTAACCGGTCAGGATCTTCTCATCGTTGAAGCGATACTCCACCTTGATGTCGCCGGCCGAACGCATCTGCGCGTTCCAGGTCTGGAAGCCGTCGGAGGTGAGGTGGTTGAAGTCCGCGAGGAAGTGCGTCTTCTTGTTCGCGCCCAGGGCGCCGGAGTTGATCTGAACGTCGGTCAGGACCGTGTTCCACGACCCATAGTTGACCGAACCGATGATGTCAGGATGCTGGCGAAGCGTCTTGGACAGCATGTTGATGGAGCCGCCGAACGGCGTCGGCCCAATGGTCGAGGCAGAGCCGGGAGAGCGGTCGAAGTCGATGCTGCCGATGAACGGAGCCGGGAAGAACGCCCAGGAGTGATGGGTGGGCGAGTTGGTATCTTCATACGGGATGCCGTCGAAGGTGATGTCGTAGTTGCCGTCCGAGAAGCCGCGGAAGTAGTTCTTCGAGTCGCCCAGGCCGCTGCCATTGGGGTTTACGGAGAACGTGCCCGGCGCGAAGTAAATCATTTCGGTGTTGTCGGCGGTAGGCGTGGTGTAGTTCTCGATGAAGTGCGACGTGATCTCGGTGCGCGCCGAACGGGCGTCCAGACGGGCGTCCATGGGAGCGAGTTGGGCAGCGACGGAGTTCGACGCATCGGCCTGCACTTCCACCATCTGCTCCAGGTTGCCGATGCGCAGCGTTACGGTCAGTTGGGTCGGCTGGTCCGTGGCGACGGTCACGTTCGCCTGGTGCGTAGTCGCAAAGCCGGGCGCGTCCGCATCGAGCACGTAACTGCCGGAAGGCAAGCTGCTGAGGGTAAAGTGACCGGCATCATCGGAGGTGGCGCTGCGATTGATGGTGTTGTCAGGCGAATGGACCGCGATCTTGGCGTGGGCAACGTACGCCCCCTTGCTGTCAACTACCGATCCGCTGATGGATGTGGCGCCGCTGTTTGTCTGTGCAACTATCGGCGCAACACAAAGTGCGAGCAGGCAGGCGCACGCCTGGAACCGCAAAAACCTGGCAATCATTGGCTTCTCCATATCAATCTGAATGCCTATGACGCTACGTTGCGATTGTTGACGCGCAATGACGCCAGTGTTAATGGACGATGTATACCAAACAAATTACGGTCTCTTTCCCACAGAAATGAACGCTGCGTCATCTGCTGCTTGCAACACCAGCAATGCACCACGCTTCCCACGCAGCACCGTTTTCGTCTACAACGGAATCATGCCCACTCGCCAGAACATCGCCGGTACTAGCCCCTACGAGCCCGTCATCGGCTTCTCCCGCGCCGTCCGCATCGGCAACGTCGTCCACGTCTCCGGCACCGGCCCCGTCGGCGCGGAAGAGCTCTCGCCCGCTGAGCAAACGCGCACCGTCCTCGCACTCATTGAGAAAGCCCTCGCCCAGGCCGGCGCATCTTTCGAGCACGTCGTCCGCACCCGCATGTTCCTCGCCCGCGTCGAGGACTGGGAAGAAATCGGCCGCGCCCACGGCGAAGTCTTTGGCACCATCCGCCCCGCCAGCACCATGGTCGTCGCCGCGCTGCTCAACCCCAAGTGGCGCATCGAAATCGAAGCCGAAGCCGTCCTGCCTTAGCAGGACGCGCGACTACCGCACCGTCACGTCCCAAATCTTGCTCATCCGCGACTTCCCCGCCGGCCCCTCCACATACAGCACCACTACATACTGCCCGGCCTTCGTATAGGCATGAAGAGGATGCTGCTCCGTCGAAGTTGCGCCATCGCCAAAGTCCCACTTCCAACTCGTCACCTTGCCAACGGACTCATCCTCAAACGCCACCAGCCGCCTCGTCAGGTCGAGCACTTTGAAGCTCCACTTCGCCTCGATCGCCCTCTGCAGCCCCGGCTCCAGTGGCATCAGCCGAAACTCCCGCAGGAGCGACGCGTTGCCGTACATCGTGTGCTCCAGCCCCAGGTTCCAGAAGCCGTTGTTCTTCGCATCGCCGTCATAGTCGATCACCGCCCACGACAGCCCGATGAGCTTGTTCTCATACAGCACGGACTCGACCGCACGCTGCGGCCCTTCGCATCCCGCGTAATCAAACGGCGTGATGTAAAACTCCAGCACATACTTGCCCGACTCACCATGCTTGAAGCTGTAACTCTGCGCGTGATTGGCCCATGGCAGTTCCTTGTCCCACGGCTGACATCCCCACGCCAGAGCCCAGTCCTTGCCTTCCGCGGGCGTCATGATGTGATAATTCTGCGCCTGCACACCGTGCATCGAAAAGTGCGCGTCGTACTCCTCCTGATCCGCATTGTTGCGAAACTGCGGAATCAGCGGCCCACCCGAGCGGTCTCCATCGACAACAATCTCGAACGTGTCATTGTGCAACCCGGGATCGGCGAAGTCCCAGAAATTGTCATACGCCTCATACAAAAAGTAAAGCCGGTTCAGCCCCTTCACCCACCCCACCTTCACATGCACATCCAGGTCTTTCGGATCGGGAGCCGCATGCTTGTGTTCGTCATCGTGCATCTTTTCCAGGCCAATCGAGTAGCTCTCCGGCACCATCGCCCAGTCACTCGCATCGCCGTCTATACGCGGAATCCTGTCCGCCGGAAACTGAAACACCTTGAACACCTCAGCCGGCGGAGCCGCGGTTTCATGCCGCTCCGTCCGCTGTATCGGGGGAGGCTGCACCGGACGCATCTGCTGCGCGCTCGCACTCGCCGCCGCCATCGTCATCAACAAAGCCGCTCGCGTCCTCATGCGATGTCCACATCCTTCCCCAGCTCTTTGCGCGCAGCCACTCCGGTAAACCGCTCCATCTTCAAACCCCTGCAGTCCCGCGCCTCCAGCGCATAGCTGAACTCGTCCTTCCGAGCCCCGCCCCACGCTACGCTGCAATCCTTCAGCACCACATCGTCCGCGTGTTCTAGGTTGATCCCCGGCGTATCGCTAGGCCCGCGCGGCACGATCCCACGCCCCGCGCCCGCGTCTACGTACGTCGGTCGATTGTCGTAGAGCCCGCCCTTGTACTTCGTCGTGCGGTCCAGCGTCACCGCCACATGATCAAACGTCACATCGCGCACGCGATTCTGCTCGCTGCCGCAAACACGCACACTGTTCTCCGCGGTGCCGGTCACATTCTCCACGCGAACTCCATACAGCTTCCCAAGCTTCGTCGCCGGCGTACGCGGCACGGCCGTAAACGAAATGCCTTCACCGCGCCCCCACCACGGGTCGGCGTAGAAGCGCGACACGAACGTGATGTCCTTGAACACCACATCGTGCACATCGGCCTCATCGCGCAACTGTATGCACAGCCCGCGCGAACTCGTCTTTATCCTGCAGCGCTCGAACCGCACATCGAATATTTCCGACGTCGTCTCAGTCCCAATCTTCACGCCCGCATCCTGCGTCTCGATGGTGCAATCATGCACGCGCACATGCGCCGCCGGTCCATAGTCCTTCGACTGGCGGCTCGTCTTCACCACCACGCCATCGTCACCGCAAACAATGTCGCAGTTACGAATCTCCACGTTGCGAGAGTGGTCGGGGTCGATGCCATCGCAGTTCGGTACATCCAGCAGGTTGCGCACCCTCACGTTGTCCACCAGCACACCATCGCAGCCCAGCATGTGCAGCCCCCAGTTCGGAGCCTCAGCAAACGTAATGTCCTTCACCTCGAGATCGCGGCACCCGGTCAGCACAAACATCTTCGGCCGGAAACTCTTCGGAATCCACCACTCGCCCACCGGATCGTAGCGCTCCATGAACTCCTTCGCCCGCCCCTGGAAGCTCCCCGTCCCCGAGATCGTCAGCCCCACCGCGCCTTCCGCCGTAATCAGCCCGCCCGCGGCCGCGGCCATCGCGTCGCCGTCCGACGAGTTCGCAAGCCCGCCCGCATAATCCTCACGCCGCAGACTCGCCACCACCTGCGCATCATCGGCAAGATGAAAATCGATGCCTCTCTTCAATCGCAGCGTGCCCACGACGTACTTCTTTCCACCGCGTAGCAACACCTGCACCCGTCCGCCGGCCGCCGCAGCCTCATCGATTGCCCGCTGAATCGCCGCTGTATCCAGCATCTTTCCATCACCCACCGCGCCATACTTCGTCACGTCAAACACCTTTATGCGCGGGGCCGCTCTCACCACTCGCGCGGCAATTGCGCCTCCCGCGCACATCGCACCAATTCGAAATAATTTCCTCCTCGAAACCTCCACGCACCCTCCCGAAATCACCGCAACACTCTAACACTCCCGCGCGATTCCTTCGCTCCGTCACCAAATCCATCCCGCTCGTAACTCTTGAGCGCGCTTCGACCCCTCACCACCGAACCCTCGGGCATAATCTCTCCATGCCCGCACGCCGCAGCCGCTCGCTCCTCAAACCCATCCTCATTGCCGGCCTCGTCGCCGGCACACTCGACATCCTCGACGCCATGCTCTTCTACAACTTTCGTTCGCACGTTCCGCCGATTCGCATCCTGTACGCGATCGCCAGCGGGCTGCTCGGCCGCTCCGCATTTACAGGAGGCCTTCCCACCGCCGCACTAGGCCTCGCCATGCACTTCTGCATCGCGATCTTCTGGGCCGCGGTCTTCATTCTCGCCGCGCGCGTTGCGCCCGCCCTGCGCCGCTATGCTGTCGCCGCCGGCCTGGTCTATGGCCTCATCGTCTACGCGATCATGAACTACGTTGTGCTGCCCCACACCCACGCCCGTCCGCTGCCAACGCAGGCCTCCATCATCGTCCTCAATGGAGTTGGTGCAATCGTTTTCTGTGTCGGGCTCCCTATCGCGCTGATCAACAAGCGGTTTGCCTGACGCCCACACCCCGTCCTCCGGCCATTACACAATTCGCCGCCATCTCGCGTATCGTTAACCGCAATGTCCAAGCTTTCAATTCGCGACCTCGATCTGAGCAACCAGCGCGTCCTCATCCGCGTCGACTTCAACGTCCCGCTCTCCAAGGACGGCAAGATCACCGACGACACTCGCATCCGCGAGACTATTCCCACCATCGAGTACGCCCTGCGCCGCAAAGCCAAGGTCATCCTCGCCGCACACCTCGGCCGCCCTAAGGGCCAGCGCGTCGACTCCATGAGCCTGCGCCCTGTCGTCGCCCGCCTGCGCACACTGCTCGACCACGTCCTCGACGCGGACGAGAACGTCGCCTTCGCGCCTGACTGTATCGGCCCCATCGCTCTCGAGCTGTCCAACAACCTCGAAGCCGGGCAGACCCTCCTGCTCGAGAACCTCCGATTCCATGCCGAAGAGGAAGCCAACGACCCCTACTTCGCCGAACAGCTCGCCCTGCTCTGCGACGTCTACGTCAACGACGCTTTTGGCGCAGCCCACCGCGCCCACGCTTCCACCGAAGGCATCACGCACTACGTAAAACAGTCCGCCGCTGGCCTGCTCATGGACAAGGAACTCACCTACCTCTCCAAGGCCACCAGCGACCCCAACCGCCCCTTCATCGCCATCATCGGCGGAGCGAAGGTCTCGGACAAGATCGCCGTCATTAACGCCCTGCTCGACCGCGTCGACGCCCTGCTCATCGGCGGCGGCATGGCTTACACCTTCCTCAACGCGCAGGGCCAGACCACCGGCAAGTCGCTGCTCGAAGCCGACAAGATCGAGATCGCCCGCGCCGCACTCGACAAAGCCGCAGCCAAGGGCGTCCGCTTCCTTCTGCCGGTCGACCACTGCCTCGCCAACAAGTTCGCAGCCGACGCGAAGACGCAGCTCTTCTCCGGCACCGATCCCTTTCCCGAGGAGTGGATGGCGCTCGACATCGGCCCTGAGACCATCAAGCTCTTCGCCGCCGAAATCGCCGACGCCCTTACCATCGTCTGGAACGGCCCCATGGGCGTCGCCGAGCTTGCGCCCTTCGCCAAGGGCACCAACGCCATCGCGCGCGCCATCTCCAAAAATGAGGACGCCATCTCCATCGTCGGCGGCGGCGACTCGGTCGCTGCAGTCAACAACTCCGGCGTGGCCGACAAGATCACGCACATCTCCACCGGCGGCGGAGCCTCGCTCGAATTCCTCGAAGGCAAAACGCTTCCCGGAGTCGCCGCGCTCACTGACAAGTAGATGGATAGCGTTGTCGCCTTATTCCTCGATCCATCCAGCGATCCCTCGCTTGTTCTACACACCCTACCGACAATGCCTATTTGGATTGTGAATACTTCCGCTAACCGGGCGATCCTTCCCCATCCGAACGACGGTGAACCTTCGTTAGGCGGCAAAGGCTGGACTGTTTACGATGTCGCAAAGCCACATGCTCGCTTGCAGAATGGCATCAACGTTCTGGACACCCTGCACCTCCATCATGCGTTCATGAACGAGCTTAGGGTTTTCGGGGTCTCAGAGGCCGAGGCACTCGACCCCGAATGGGCAATCGCTGGATTCGAATACAGAGGCTTCTTCGAACAAGCGGCGGCCTTCGGGTGTGGACATTACAATTTCGATTGACTCGCTTTTCCGCCTCATCGTCCTTTCACTGATCAATACCGCTACTGGAGACAGCCTCGAATGCGCAAGCCCCTAATCGCCGGCAACTGGAAGATGTACAAAACCCCCAAGGAATCGCTCGCCTTCCTCGACGCCTTCCTCCCCCTGGTCGCCGACCACACCCGCGACGAGATCGCCATCTTCCCCACGATGAGTTCGCTCGCCTACGTGCTCGATGCGGTTGCCAACACCAACGTCCGCGCGGGCGCGCAGAATATGCACTGGCTCGACGAGGGCCCCTACACCGGCGAGACCTCGCCCACCATGCTCGGCTCCATCGGCTGCAAGCACGTGCTCCTCGGCCACTCCGAGCAGCGCCTCTACTTCAACGAGTCCGACGACCGCGTCAACCTTAAGCTCAAGGCGGCGATCAACCACGCCATGACGCCCATCGTCTGCATCGGCGAGATGCTCACCGAGCGCGAAGACGGACGCACCGAGGAAGTCCTCCGCACCCAGCTTCACAACGCGCTCAACACCGTCACCGCGACCGAAGCCGCTCACCTCGTCATTGCGTACGAGCCCGTCTGGGCCATCGGCACCGGCTCCACTGCGACGCCAGAGATCGCCGCCGAAGCCCACGCCATCATCCGCGACGAGCTCGCGAAGCACTGCGGCCAGGCGGTCGCGGACGCCACCCGCATCCTCTACGGCGGCTCGGTGAAGCCCGACAACATCAGCTCGCTCATGGCGCAGGACGGCATCGACGGCGCCCTCGTCGGCGGCGCCAGCCTCGTCCCCGCCACCTTCGCCAGCATCGTCAAATACGCCTAAAAACCGTAAGCCAGCAGGCGTCACATCGGTCTGCTGGCTGTCTTCTGTTGGCTGTTACCTGTCGGCTGTTCGCTGCCTCTACCGCACGACCCCTGCCTGATCCACCGGCCAGTACACAAACGCAGCCCGCCCATACACCAGCGAGCGAGCCACCGGCCCAAACTCCCGGCTGTCGCTCGAAATCGATCGATGGTCGCCCATCATGAAGTACTTGCCCGGCGGAATCACCATCTCCGGTTCAGAGCGGTCGTCGGCGTACTTCGCCGGCACATACGGCTCCTTCAGCAGCGAGTCATTCACGTAAACGTGTCCATGCTCGATGCGCAGCCGATCCCCCGGCAGCGCGATCACCCGCTTGATGTAGCTCTTCGTCGTGTCATACGGATAGCGGAACACCACGACATCGCCGCGATGAATGTCCTCGCCCACCAGCGACCCGGCCCATGAGTACGCGAACTTGTTGATCAGCAGACGGTCTTCATCCTGCAGCACGGGCAGCATGCTTGTGCCTTCAACATGCACCGGCTGATACAGGAAAAAGATGATGAAGAACGACACCACAAGAGCCACCAGCAGGTCCAGTCCCAACGAATGCAGGCCACCCGTGCGGCTTGCAGCCTGCGGGGTCTCTGCACCACCGCAGGGAACGCACGTTACCGGCGTCTCTACCTGGGCATCCTGTACTGGTTTTTCGTCCATACTTCCCACATCCTAAATGGCTTCGGCCCGTCTTTCGTCCGTCCCATCAATTTAGACGAAGATTTTCGCGCTTCGTCTACTTTGCAGCCGCCGCCAACCCCAGCCCCGGCACGAGCGCCTTCGCATCCAGCCCGCCCGGCGACCACGTCTCCACAATCGCCTTCGCCAGCTTGGCAATCGTCACTTCGCCTTCGTTATCGACGGTCCATCCATGGTCGGCATTCTCGTAAGTGAAAATCGAAATCACCATAGGCCCGCTCTTCCCCGCCACAATCGCGACATCGTTCCGCACCGCGTCCAGCGACCCCGTCTTGCTGGCGGTCGTCCCATCGCCACCCTTCAGATAGCGCGGAATAGTCTCGGTATAAAACTGGCTCTTCAGCATCCCCAGAGCCACACCGCACACCGCGCGATCAGCGTCGTCCGCTTCCGCGAACACCGGTGCCGCGTTCTCCGCCGCACCCGCCGACTTCCCCGTCCTCAGCTCGCATTTCCCGATATGCGCCATCAACTCCGCCATCTCGCGCGCGGTCGTCTTCCCCAGCCCAAACTTTGGCTGATCCGCCGGCAGCGGCCCGGTCGCAGGCTTGAACACCTTCTTGTACAAGTGCGTGTTCCGCAGCCCCAGCGACTCCATCCGAGCATTCACTGCCTCCACCCCGAACCGGTCGATGGCCAGGTTGGTCGCTGTGTTGTCGCTCACGATCACCATCATCGTCAGCACATCCTTTAGCGTCAGGGTCATCGGCGCGTCAAAAAAATGCAGCATCCCCGACCCGCCGACAGCCTCGCCGGCCTTCAGCACGATCTTCTCGTCCCAGTGCGCCTTGCCGTCGCGCACCTCCTCCATGGCTTCGTAAAGGATTGCAAGTTTAATCACGCTCGCCGTCTGCACCGGCTCGTCAGCGTCAAGCGCAACCGACTTGCCCGTATTCAGCTGCGCGGCGTACAGCGCCACCTTGCCATGGTGCGCGCCGGCTATCGCCTGCACCCGCTGCTGCAGGTCTGCGTCACCGCCCTGCGCCAGACACCCCACTGCGGCCATCGCCGCCACCAAACCACACCCTGCCCACCGCAACAACGCCGTTCTCATGAAGCGCATCTTACATCTGTTCAGCCCAAGATTAGCTGGATGTCGGAGAAAGCACCCTTTCGCTTGACCGTCGGCAAAGCTTGGGTGATTGCGTTAGAATGGGAGAAGATTCCGACCGTATGGCCACTTTGACTATGCCCGAACCGCCCTTCACGGCAAGACCTCCAGCTCGGAACCTTTCCGATCTGGACTCGCTCCCAACCGAGCGTCCCAACGAAGCGTCGGCAGGACTCGATACCAAATCAGCAATCGAGATCGCGCGCATCATCAACCATGAAGACGCGAAGGTCGCCGCCGCTGTCAAAAAGGCCCTCCCCGAAATCGCCATGGTGATCGACACGGTCGCGCGCTCGCTCCGCGACGGCGGCCGCCTGATCTACGTCGGCGCCGGCTCCTCCGGCCGTATCGCGGCACTGGACGCCTCCGAGTGCCCCCCCACCTTCTCCACCGCGCCCTCGCAGGTGCAATACATCATGGCCGGCGGCCCCAAGGCCCTCGCCTCCGCCTCGGACGTCAACGAAGACTCCCCCGAGCTCGGCCAGCGCGACATCGCCCGCCGCCGCCCCACGCGCAAAGACATCGTTATCGGCGTCTCCGCCTCTGGCCGCACGCCCTATGTTGTCGGCGCGACAGAGTACGCCCGCAGCCGTGGCGCCAAGACGGCCGCCATCACCTGCAACCCGAACTCCGACCTCTCCCAGGTTGCCGACGTCACCATTTGCGCCGACGTTGGCCCTGAGGTCATCTCCGGCTCGACCCGCATGAAGGCGTCGACCTCGCAGAAGATGATCCTCAACATGATCACCACCGGTGCCATGACGCGGCTCGGCTACGTGTACGAAAACCTCATGGTCAATGTGCACATGAAGAACGCCAAGCTCGTCGAGCGCGGCATCCGCGTCCTCATGCAGGTCTGCGAAATCGACCGCGACACCGCCATCCGCACCATCAAGTCGGCGGGCAAGTCGATCCCCATCGCGGTGGTGATGCTCAAGGCCAACGTCGACAAGATGGAAGCCGTCCGCCGCCTGCAGAAGTCGGATGGTAACGTGCGGTTGGCTATCGACGACTCTCGCCTGGAGCTCTAAAGCGGGCACTGCGTCAGTTCAAATAGAGTTCCTGGCCTATCCGCGCTGCCTCATGGTCGTGTACCGGTCCTGCCGGTCGCCACGGCTTCCGCGGTCGGGGTTACCACAGGCGCGCCGAAGCCGATAATCATCGCAACATCGCGAATTCCTGAATAGGAAATCGACGAGCCGTAACCACCCGCAACCCACAGGTTTCCCGACGCGTCCACTGCCAGCCCATCACTCCCGGGGTTGATCGGTAGAGCCGACATGTTCGACTGGCCGAAGTAGAAAGTGCTGAACGGCCCATAATATCCACCCGAAGGCGACATCAACGTTCCCGCACTCGCAAACACCTGGATCGCTCCGGAGTGATTCGACCCTTGGTGCTGCGTCGAATTGCTCGTATAGATCATCCCTGCGCCATCCACTGCCGTGCCGCGTGCCTGCAGAATATTCGCAGTTCCCGCGTAACCGGTTGCCGGAGACAGAAGCGAACCTGCGTCCGATATCTCGCTCACACCACTCTGATTAGCAGAAAACTGATCCACATAGTTCGTCGCGAGCCACGCGTTGCTCAAGCTGTCGATTGCCACCGAACTGAAAAACGTGGATCCGGTGGTGCTCACGTTCTGGATCGCATGAGATGTCGCCGCTACCCTCTGAGCAGAAGTCGGACTCTGCACCCAGATCGCGGCAGGAGAAGCCGCGACGAAATTGTTCGATGCCCCGGTCGCAAATGGACTGCCCGCAGCCTCAACGCCTGTCGGCCCGAACTCGGTAATCCCAGATGCACTTGCAGAACTGTTCGCCACCCACAAGTTGCCAGATGCATCGAACACCATACCTGCTGGGCTGTTGAGCGAACGCGCCGTCAGCGTCCCCAGTACCGCTCCACCGGCGCTGTACTTCCGCACCGTGTTTGCGCTTCCGCACGACACGTAGACCACATCGCTCGGATCGATCGCCAACCCCGCAGCCCCGCAGGACGCTCCAAGATCTACATTGACAAAGGCCCCTGCCGGAGAGATCTTCGTCAGATTGTGGATCGTCGATGTAGTATCCGTCCCGCTCAGCACCCATGCATTCCCGCTTCCATCGATCGCCAGCGAAGATGTCCCTGTCGTCGTGATATTCGCTCCGAAATACGCAATGGCCATGGTGAAGTCGTGCGGGATGCTGCTCAGCGTAGGCTGAAACGGTGGCGTTCCACCCACCAGACCAAATAATGCGCTCACATTGGCACCCGGTGCTCGGGCGATGTTGATCGCCGCTTGGAAGGTATCGATCGGCGCTGTTCCATTGATCGTGGTGCTGCTGATTAATGTCTCGCAGTTGCTCCCCACGGCGGTGCTGCCTGATGTGTTGATGCACGCGGCAATCACGTCTGCCAGCGTGTTTAGCTCAGACTCCGGAAGGTAAGCGCCCGAAACGGCCGTCGCCCCGCGCGCAGACCCCGCCGCATATGGAGCGATCAGCTCGGTCACGTTGAAAGCGTTTTGAAGGCCCACCGTATTGCCCGGTGAAGTTCCAATGCCCGTACCCGCAGAGCTTACAGAAGAGAACGGTGCCAGCGCGTAGGCCGCAGCCACGGTCGTAACTTCGCTCATGTTTATGAACGTTGCGGAAGTGAGCGAAGCACATGGTCCTAAAACAGCAGCTTCCGCGATAAGTGGATTGACACCAGTTCCCGAATCGCCTCCCGTCGCCGTGAGGTACACAAGGCCTGCGTTTGGCGGGCAGGTGTAAGTAGGCAGGGTGAACATCCCGTGAGCATCCGATGTTGTCGTAGCCAACAGAGTGGGCGCGGAGCCATAGCCCGTTAGGCCAGGAGTCCACAGCTGCACTGTTGATCCCGCTATCGGTTGCTGGCCACCGTGCTCAACACCCGAAACGCCTTGGGACGTCACCGTAGAGGCATTCATGCCATCTTTGATTGCACAGCCACTCAGCGTTGCAGCCAGGAAAAGAATGGCGGGAAAAGCACCTGGCATACTGCTCGACTGCTTGAATCTCGACACGCGCATCGTAGCTCTCCGGTTCGATTTTCGCGCCAGCGCTCGGTTTCAGGCAGTGGCTGCATGCAGTATATAGAGCATCCATCAACGCCAAGGAGCTATCGTCTCTGGGGTCGGCGGTTCACAGACCAGCCGCGCCCAAACGCAACATTCTCTGTCTGCCCCGTGTTCATTCCCACAGCATGCAGCGAGTTCCTCCCCGCGCTGCTGCAAGGAGCAAGACATGAACCGCATTCTCTCAACCGCACTCTTTCTCGCGCTCACCGGCGGCCTTGCCGTGGCGCAAGCGCCGGCCCCGCAAGCGTCCGCACCCGGCGCTCATCGGCATCACCAGCGCGACCCTCACCGTGCTGCAATGAAACTCAGCAAGAAGCTCAACCTCACGCCCGATCAAACGGCCAAGGTCGAGCCCATCATCGCCGATCGCCAGCAGAAGATCAGCGCACTGATGTCCAACACCCAGCTCACGCCCGAAGACCGCAAACAGCAGTTCCATGCGATCCGCAAGGACAGCGAGCAGCAGCTCGCCGGCATCCTCACCCCCGACCAGCTCCAGCAGCTCAAGTCGATGCATCACGGCCACCATGGCCACCACGGCGAACAGCCCGCCACCCAGCCGGCCGCCTAATACCCTGCAGCATCACCACACGTCCACTCACCGCACCCACACCCGCGATGAGTGGACGTCCCACACCCCGTGGCGTCCCTCCGCGTCCGTAGCGTCCTTCGCGTTCGCTTTCCGTGCCTCACCAGATACCACCTCAGGATTTCCTCCGCCTCCCCCATCTAAACTAAAAGCATGGACAAGTTTGTAATCCGTGGCGGCAACCCGCTGCTCGGCACGATTAAAGTTTCCGGGGCCAAGAACTCCGCGCTTCCCTGCATGGCCGCCGCCATCCTCACCGAAGACGAGGTCATCCTCGAAAACATACCGCAGGTCCGCGACATCGAGACCGAGCGCAAACTGCTTGAGGCCATGGGCGCCACCGTCCAGCTCGGCTACGGCCGCGCGCAGCACCGCACCGTCATCCATTGCGCCGTGCTCTCCGACCCAGTAGCCAAGTACGAAATCGTCAAGACCATGCGCGCTTCCTCGCTCGTGCTCGGCCCGCTCATCGCCCGCACCGGCATGGCCCGCGTGGCAATGCCCGGAGGCTGCGCCATCGGCGGCCGGCCCATCGACCTCCACATCAAGGGTCTCGAAAGCATGGGCGCCACCATCACCCAGGAGCACGGCTACCTCGAAGCCCGCAGCCCCAACAATGGCCAGGGCCGCCTAAAGGGAGCGCACATCGTCTTCGATAAGATCACCGTCACCGGCACCGAAGACCTCCTCATGGCCGCCGTCCTCGCCGACGGCGAAACCCTCTTCGAGAACTGCGCCCGCGAGCCCGAGGTCACCGACCTCGCCGCGCTGCTCATCGCCATGGGCGCGAAGATCGAAGGCGCGGGCACATCGACCATCCGCGTGCAGGGCGTCTCCCGTCTGCACGGCGCGCGCCATAAGATCAACCCCGACCGCATCGAAGCGGGCACTTTCCTCATCGCCGGCGCCATCACGGGCGGCGACCTCAATATCGACTGCTGCAACCCCGCACATCTCGGCGCGATCCTCGCCAAGCTCGAGGAGTGCGGCGCCAAGATCGACGTCGGGGCCGACCACATCCGCGTCCGCTCCGAGGGCGCACAGGGCGGCCTCAAGCCCGTCGATATCGCCACCGAAGAGTACCCCGGCTTCCCCACCGACATGCAGGCGCAGTACATGGCGCTCGCAACGCAGTGCAACGGCACCAGCACCGTCACCGAGAACATCTTCGAAAACCGCTTCATGCACGTGCAGGAACTCAACCGCATGGGCGCCAGCATCACCGTCAACGGCCGCACCGCCACCGTGCGCGGCGGCGCTCCCCTGCAATCCGCGGCCGTCATGTGCTCCGACCTCCGCGCCTCTGCCGCCCTCGTCCTCGCCGCTCTCGTCGCCGACGGCGAATCCGTCCTCGACCGCATCTACCACATGGACCGCGGCTACGAGCGCATGGAAGAAAAGCTCCGCGGCGTAGGCGCGCAGATCCGCCGCATGGGGGACGTGTTCGGAAAGAAGTAGCGTCTGCCAGCTCGTGCGAGCTCTCTCACCCTAATCGCGGTCGCGTCCGGCCTCTGAACATCACAAACACTCCGTAACCGAGCAACACGCCGAAGGCATTCAGTATCACGTCGTCGACGTCGAAGATCCCGACACGGAAGACCAGCTCCATCACCTCGCACGATAACCCGGTGGCAACACCGATGACGAGCGCCTTACGCCATGACATGGATCGGAAAACCAGCGCACCGAGAAGGCCTATCGGCATAAAGGGAATGATGTTCCCGAGCAGGTTCACCATGGCTATCAGCCGATTCCCGCGACCACTGAGGAGAGGGACAATGGTCGTGAACGGGACGAAGTTCCCAGGACCTGTGTGCGTGCCTGCGAACCTCAGCCTAAGGTGTCCTATGCGAATCGTAGGTATCGCCTTGAACACGACAAACCTGATCAGAACTACGCTATATGCGACGAGAGCGCACGTTGCCACCCACCGCGTTCGATTCGCCTTCATGCCACTCCCGTCGGCAAGCGCCGTAGTCCTCAGAATGTCCTCATCGTCGACCACGTTGGGCTGGCGTCAGAAAATTAACGAGCGCTAGTCCCTCACCGGCTGTTCCGCTGCATCCACCACCATCGCGCTCACCATTCCATGCGTCGCCGTCAGTTTGAGGCCCAGTTGCTCCTCGACCGCCACAAACAGCGGCGGGCTCGGCGCATCGTCCGCGGCCTTTGGGACCTCGCCGCCATACTGCGTCTCATCCGGAGCCCAGTCCAGCGTGAAATCGAACTTTCCCGCCAGCCCTGTTTTGTTCACCGTCGGCCGATCAAGAGTCGCACGCTGCAGCATCGCAACAAAATCGTCCATCGTTACGCTCTTCGCAGGCACCTCGATCTTCCCCGGATACACCACCCCAACCAACTGTACCGGTTCATCAGGGTTAGCAGCGGGCTTCAGCTTCGACCCACCCTTTGCCACGGTCAGCTCGTAGATGGAAAACTCTTTCTGCTGCCGATGAAACTTCAACGCGAACCGCTCCACCAGCAGCGCGCGCAGCATCTTCATTTGTTCCTGCCGCGTCGGCCGCGTTTCCCCCGGCACCACCGCTTCGATGTTGAAGTGCTGTGACTCAATCCACGCCGGCCCGCCAGAAATCGTCCGCGGGCTCAGTTCATAGGCCAGCGCGATCAGGTTCTTGAGCGTGTAATCCGTAGCCACCCACCGATGCGGTCCGTCCATCCGAAACATCCGCCCGCGGTGCACATCGGCATCCACCGGCTTCACCGTCGCTACTTCGAACGCCTCGAACTTCGGTGGGGAGGCTGGTGCCTGCGCGCATGCGCCTCCGATCGAAAGCGCCATGAGAAGGACAGCTGGAAGTCGACTCATGTACTCGCCTTTCTCGCCGGCCCATCGCGATCTGGTCGACCTTGATGGAAAGTCTAGGCAGGTCGCCCGGCTGGGCCGGATCGAGAAGGGTACGCTATTTTCCGCCTGTGGGTCTGCGCGACGGAATCCGGTAGACGACGCCTACGGTGGCAAAGGTCGGCGTCATGGTGAACTCTGCATTGTTTGGCAGAGTGCTATTCGCCCCGAAATTAACCAGAACGTACTGGAAGTCCGCCTTGGCTTGAAACGTCTTATAAACATCCACGTTGATGCCGCCCCCAAACGATTTCGCGAAGGCGTTGTCCGAGGTGTAGCCGGTCCTGAAGGGACGATCGAATGAAAGGTGGTTGACACCGAAAAGAGCATTAACGTAGGGGTGCATGCGGCTTATATCCGCCTGGAGCCGCAGACCGGCGAGAATATTGCTCTCATCGACCGTCGAACCGTTGGCAAAGTTGTAGCGCACTTCCACTGACGGCGCGAGGAATCGATTGAAGTAGCGCGTGTAGTCTGCGCCAAACGTCGCGCCATTGTTGCGAGTCTGTCCGTAATCCGGTCCGCCGTTGGTATACCCGGCGAAGACCGAGATTTCGGCTGCACGGTAGGCTTGCGGCGCCCTGTTCGCTACCTGAGCTTGCGACGTCACCGCCAAGGTCGTGCACGCCAGCGTCAGAAGCATGGCTGCGCGCTGAAAATATTCAGTGTGGATCCGAACTCGCATCGATTTTCTCCTATAGTTCGTCGTTAAAGTTCTGAGATGCAGTTTTGGCAGCCGGGAGCAGCCCATAAAAATAAAGGAATCAAATCAGAAACACGCAACTCTCGAAAATTGAGCAGTTTGTCGATGTGATGCTTCGCTGAATTTCTCCATGCACAATGTGCGCAGACGGCAACTTCGTCCGTCGCGTATCCTAAGTTCTATCACCATGTCGACTCCCGTGGACAAAAGTCTCTGGCGCGGCAAGCGCGTCTTCCTCACCGGGCACACCGGTTTCAAGGGCGGCTGGCTCGCGCTCTGGCTGGCATCCAAAGGCGCAATCGTACGCGGCTATGCCCTCGACCCCTGCACCGAACCCAACCTCTTCACGCAGGCGCGCATCGGCTCGGTCATCGAAGACATCCGCGGCGACATCCGCAACCCCGCCGCGCTCGACCCCGCACTCCGCGACTTCGCCCCCGAGGTCGTCTTCCACCTCGCCGCGCAGCCCCTGGTCCGCTACAGCTACGAAGACCCGATCGGCACCTACGAAACCAACGTCATCGGCACCGCCCGCGTCCTCGACGCGGTACGTCGCACACCGTCAGTCCGTGCCGTCGTCTCCGTCACCACCGACAAGTGCTACGAGAACAAGGAATGGCTGTGGGGCTATCGCGAAACCGATCCCCTCGGCGGCTACGACCCCTACTCCAGCTCCAAGGCCTGCGCCGAGATCGTCTCCGCCGCTTTTCGCCAGAGCTACTTCAACCCCTCACAACTCGCCGAGCACAAGGTCGCCGTGGCCACTGCGCGCGCCGGAAACGTCATCGGCGGCGGCGACTGGTCCACCGATCGCCTCATCCCCGACCTCGTCCGCGGCTTCCTCGCCGGCGAGCCCGTGCGCATCCGCCGTCCCCAGGCCATCCGCCCCTGGCAGCACGTGCTCGAGCCGCTGCACGGCTACATCCTGCTCGCCGAGCATCTCCTCTCAGCCGACCCCGCACGCTTCGCAACCGCCTTCAACTTCGGGCCCAGCGATGACGACGCCCAACCCGTCCAATGGATCGTCGAGCACATGACGAAGTTCTGGGGCGGCGCCGCCTCCTGGGTCCTCGACCCCGACCCCGGCGTCCACGAAGCCGGCTACCTCAAGCTCGACGCCAGTCGCGCCCGCGCCGAGCTCCAATGGCGTCCCCGCCTCAACCTCGGATCCGCCCTGGAGTGGCTGGTCGCCTGGTACAAAGCCTCACAGGCCGGCGAAGACATGTACGTCTTCACCCTCGCCCAAATCGCCGCCTACGAATCCCTCACTCACATCTAGCAAACTCGCAACCCACAACTGAACAAGACAGTCCTTCCTCTAAGCTCAATACCTCTAAGCTCTGAGCTCCTACCAACCAGCGCAACCACACACACGCAACACAAAGGGGCGACCGCACCGGCCGCCCCTTCCCTCCGCTCCACCACTTACAACGTCTTCGCCGGCCGCTGCTTGTGGCCGCCCTTCTCCACCTCGACCGCCGCATCGCTATACACGCGAATCGACCGCCCACCGACAATCGCCTTATCCGACATCGCCGCCTCGCAGAATGGGTCCGCAATGTTCTCCGTGTCCAGCACCTGCCGCCACGGCGTATTCGATGGAGGCTCCGGCAACGTGTACTCCACGCCGTTGTCCGACGCGTTCACGACGATCAAAAAGCTGTCGTCGATCACTTTCTCGCCCTCCTCATCCATCATGTCCAGCGTCTTGCCGTTGAACATCACGCACACCGACTTCGCCCCGGTCTGTCCCCACACATCATCCGGCAGCTCATTGCCGTCCGTGCCGTACCATGCGATATCGCGCACCACCGACCCACGGATCACGCGATCGCCCTGGAAGAACTTCCGCCGATGCAGGTTCGGATGCTCCTTGCGGAATTGGATCAGCTTCGCCGTAAACTCCAGCAGCCGTATCCGCGGCTCATCGAGCTTCCAGTCGTACCAGGTCAGCTCGTTGTCCTGGCAGTAACAGTTGTTGTTGCCCATCTGTGACCGCGCAAACTCGTCGCCCCCAGCGATCATCGGAACGCCCTGGCTCAACATCATTGTCGCCAGAAAATTCCTCATCTGCCGCTCGCGCATGTTGTTGATGTTCTCGTCGTCGGTCGGGCCTTCCACGCCCATGTTCCAACTGTCGTTGTTATCGGCGCCGTCAGTGTTGTTGTCGCCGTTGGCCTCGTTATGCTTCTCGTTGTAACTCACCAGATCGCACAGCGTGAAGCCGTCATGCGCTGTGATGAAGTTTACCGAAGCCGCCGGCGTGCGGCCATCGCCTTGGTACAGATCGCTCGATCCCGTCAGCCTGAACGCGAAGTCCGACAGCAGCCCGCTGTCACCCTTCCAGAACCGCCGCATTGTGTCGCGGTACTTCCCGTTCCACTCCGCCCACAGCACCGGGAAATTCCCCACTTGGTAGCCGCCTTCACCAACGTCCCACGGCTCTGCAATCAGCTTAATGTCCGCGAGCACCGGGTCCTGATGAATAACGTCGAAGAAAGCGCCCAGCTTGTTCACATCATGCAGCTCACGCGCGAGCGTCGACGCCAGGTCGAACCGGAACCCGTCCACGTGCATCTCCGTCACCCAGTAGCGCAGGCTGTCCATCAACAGCTTCAGCACCTGCGGGTGATAGATGTTCAGCGTGTTGCCCGTGCCCGTATAGTCCATGTAGTGCCGCGGACTGTCAGGCACGGTGCGGTAGTACGTCGTGTTATCCGCGCCCTTCATCGAGAGCACAGGCCCCTTCTCGTTGCCTTCGCAGGTGTGGTTGTACACCACGTCGAGAATTACCTCGATGCCCTCCTCGTGCAGCCGCTTCACCATCTGCTTGAACTCGATCACCTGCTGCCCGTCGTCACCACTCGAGCTGTATCGCGATGCCGGCGCGAAATACCCCAGCGTGTTGTAGCCCCAGTAGTCCTTCAGGCCGCGGTCCAGCAAGTGCCCTTCATCAATGAAGTGATGCACCGGCAGCAGCTCCACCGCTGTGATGCCGAGCTTCTTCAGATAAGTGATGCTCGCCTCGTGCGCCATGGCGGCATAGGTGCCGCGCAGCTTCTCTGGCACATCAGGATTACGTTTCGAGAAGCCTTTCACATGCACTTCATAGATGATTGAATCGGCGATAGGAGTCTGCGGCGCGCTGTCGTTGCCCCAGTCGAAAGTGTCATCAACCACCACACTCTTCGGCACTGCCGAGGCATCGTCCTCATCCGACTTCTTCAGGTCATCGCCCGACATCACGTCATACGGATAGATCGGCGCCTTGGGGTCCGGCTCTCCACATATCGCTTTGGCATACGGGTCCACCAGCAGCTTCGCCGGATTGAACCGGAAGCCCTGCTCGGGCTCCCACGGTCCTTCCATGCGATAGCCATAGCGCTGCCCGACCGTGATGGCACGCACAAACCCGTGCCACACGAACGCAGTGCGCTCGCGCAATCTGACGCAGTCGGTCTGATTGCCATCATCGTCAAAAAAACAGAGTTGGACTTCGGTCGCGTTCTCCGAGTAGACCGCAAAGTTAGTGCCCTGTCCGTTGACAGTCGCGCCCAACGGGTAAGGCTTACCCGGAAGCAGTGTGCGTTGCATAAACCTCATTTGTTAACAGGAATTTTCGACAAGCTCAACACATGTTGTGGCCCGGTCGCTGTATGGATAGATGCCAATAAGCCACTTTCGGCTGCCTTTTGAAAGGGGGTCTTCACTTCCACCAAAGTCTTCAGCTTTCACTTGAAGAGTGCAAGGATACGAGCATCCAATCGCAGCACGCCAAGCCCTGGGTTGTGACCGCAACACACGAGGCCGTATCATCTAAGGCGTATGCCCAGCTTTCAGGATAGTGCCATCATCTTCGTGCTCGCTCTGCTCCTCTTCGGGCCGAAGAAGCTTCCCGTGCTGGCGCGCGAACTGGGCAAATGGATCAACGAGTTCCGCCGCGCCTCCAACGAATTCAAAATGCAGATGGAAGAAGAGCTGCGCCTCTCCGAACAGGCCGATCGCCAGAAGGAAATCGCTGCCATGGAGGCCGCCGCTCCTCCCCCGCCCGTTCTCGAAGGCGTTCCAACGGAAGAACCCGAACACCCGCATCTCTATCACGGCGAAGCCTCCACATATGAGTCCGCCGACACCTCCGTTCCCGACGAAACCACGGCACACACCGATCCTCTCCCCATCGCCTCTTCCGGCGAGCTGAAGATCATGCCCCCGTCAACCGGGCTCCCCACACCACGCACGCCGGCCTTTGAAACCTCCGCGCATGACGACCTCACTCCCCTCATCGACTCCATCCCGGCAGTCGATCCTCACGACCCCGTTCCACCGTCACACCACGAAGAACCCGCGGAGAGCACAGCGCATGGCTGATCTCCCCATGGCTGTCGTCCCGCAACCACACCGTAATCTCTCCAAGGAACCTTCGCATGTCCGCTGACCTCGTCGACCGCGCCCGCAGTTCCGTGCAAGAGCGCGCCGAGCTCCCGGGCATGAGCCTCATGGAACACCTCGAAGAGCTGCGCCGCCGCCTCTTCTGGTCCGTCGGGTACCTCGGCCTCGGATTCATCGTCGCCTGGATCTACCGCGAGCGCATCTACAACTGGGTGCAGGCGCCCGTCACCAACCTGCACCTCCAGCTCAACTTCACCCACCCCACCGACGGCCTCAACCTCTACATCAAGACCGCTCTCATCGGCGGCGCCATCATTGCCTCGCCGTTCATCCTCTACCAGATCTGGCTCTTCATCTCCCCCGGCATGTACGCCAACGAGAAGAAGTACGTCTGGCCTTTCATGTTCGCCACCGTCGGCCTCTTCCTCGGCGGCGCCTGGTTCGGATACCGCTGGGTCCTCCCCGGCGCCATCGACGTCCTCGTCATCAAGATGGCGAAAGACTTCCACCCCATCCTCACCATAGAGGACTACACCGGCTTCTTCATGGCCGTCATCCTCGGCCTCGGCATCACGTTCGAGCTGCCGATCCTCATCTTCTTCCTCGCGCTCTTCGGCATAGTCGACGGCAAATTCCTCCTCAAGCACTTCCGCTACGCCGTCCTCGCCATCTTCCTCATCGCGGCCATCATCTGCCCCACGCCCGACCCCATCGGCATGTGCCTCTTCGCCACTCCCATGCTCGCGCTCTACTTCATCGGAGTCGGTGTCGCCTTCCTCGTCCATCCCACGCGCCGCAGGAAGAAGGAACTCAAGTGATGACCTCGCGGTCGACCCACAACCAGGGTGCCCCATGTCTCGCTTCTGAAACATGGGTCCGCCACGGCCTCCTGCTCGCCGCCTTCGCTCTTCTCACGCTCTCCACTTTCGCGCAGAAGCCGAAAAAGCCTGCAGCCCCCGCCGCTACCACCGTAACCGGCGCGCACATCTACGAGCTCACCCAGCAATACCTCGCCGTCGCTCCCAAGCGCTTCGTCGGCTCCCCCGGCCACGCCGCCGCTGAGAACTTCATCAAGTCCCACTTCGCTCCCGAGATCGCCCACGGCCAGTTCGAGACCGACAGCTTCGCCCCCAGGACCCCCATCGGCACAGTCCCCATGCGCAACTACATCGTGCGCTACCCGGGTAAGAAGGACGGCGTCATCGTCCTCGTCTCGCACTACGAAACCAACTACCCCCTCAAGGACATCCCCTTCGTCGGCGCCAACGACGGAGCCTGCACCACCGCGCTCCTCATCGCTATTGGCGAGTACTTTCGCGCGCATCCACCCGAGGGCTACTCCGTCTGGCTCGTCTTCGACGACGGCGAAGAAGCCATTCGCGAGTGGAGCGCCTCCGACTCCCTCTACGGCACCCGCCACCTCGCCGCCAAGTGGAGCGGTGACGGCACCCTGAAAAAAATCAAGGCCGTCCTCATCGCCGACATGATCGGCGACAAGGACCTCAACATCGACCGCGACGCCAACTCCTCCCCCGAGCTCCTCTCCATGCTCGGCCAGGCCGCCAAAGAAACCGGCCACTCCACCTCGGTCTTCAAATTTCCCACGCAGGTGGAAGACGACCACCTCCCCTTCAAAATGCGCGGCGTCCCCGTCCTCGACATCATCGACCTCGACTACGGCCCCCACACCAACAGCATGCCCGACGGCTTCCACCACACCGCCCAGGACACCCTCGACAAGATCAGCCCCCGCAGCCTCCAAATCTCCGCCGACCTATTCATGCAAATGATCAAGCTCCTCAACCAGCACTAGCCCCGCCTTACTTCGCGAAACTTAGCTCCCTTCGCGAACTTTGCGTCTAAGTTTTTGCCTTTGCTCTTGCAGTTGCCTTTGCACTTCTGAACAGGATCCGATGACCCCAACCCCCCACTGGATCTACTTCCACATCGCCATCGTCGTCCTCATGGGCGCCGAGTACCTCGTGCACCTCGCCGTCCCCGACACCCACCGCAAGGCCATCTACGCCACCATCCTCTGGGTCGGCGCCGCCCTCGCGCTCGGCGGCATCCTCGTGCCCTTCTACCATCCCTCCGGAGCCATCCAGTACATCTCCGGCTACGCCATCGAAGAAGCACTTTCCATCGACAACCTCTTCGTCTTCCTCCTGCTCTTCCGCATCTTCCGCATCCCCGACGCCCGCCAGCCCCGCGTCCTTTTCTGGGGAGTCCTTGGAGCCATCGTCCTCCGCGGCCTCTTCATCGCCGCCGGCGTCGGCCTCCTCCAGCACTTCCACTGGATCAGCTACGTCTTCGCGGTCATCCTCCTCATCGGCGCCATCCGCCTCCTCATCCCCGAAAAGGACGAGCACACCGACGCCGCACCAAAGTGGCTCACCTGGCTCACGCGCCTGCACCCCGTCAGTGCCAACCAGGAGCACTTCTTCGTCCGCGAGTCCCCCGAACCCGGGCTCCCCGTCCGCCGCATGATGACCGTCCTCTTCGTCGCTCTGCTCGCCGTCGAAGTCACGGACATCGTCTTCGCCCTCGACTCCATCCCCGCCGTCCTCAGCATCACGCGCCAGCCCTTCCTCGCCTACACATCGAACATCATGGCGGTCATGGGTCTCCGCTCGCTCTACGTCCTGCTCGCCGCGATGCTGGCCACGCTCCGCTTCCTGCACTTCGGCCTGGCCGCCGTCCTCGCCTTCGCGGCCATCAAAATGCTCGCCGCCGACTGGATCGAAATCGGCCCCCTAGTCTCCTTGGCCGTCATCGCCGGCGTCCTCGGCATCACCATCGCCATCTCCCTCCTCTTCCGCAAACCCGCACAGCCCGCCACCCCCTCCTAACTGGCAACTCGCAACTGATAACTGACAACTGGCCGGGTGCCCCATCTTCGGCGCGCTTTCTGCGCCTAAGGTGGGCATTGCGCGTCAGCGCGACCGCTCTCCCATCCTGACAAGCCCGCCCAACGCCGTGGCGAACCTTAGCGTCCTTGGCGTCCTCCGCGTTCGCCTCTGCTCCTCCACCATCGCCCTCGCCACCGCTGCTATCCTTAACCCAGATGCCGACCCCGCACACCGTCCCCGTCCGCACCACCTCCGCCATCTACGACGTCCACATCGGCACCGGCCTGCTCGCCAACCTCAGCGCCCACATCGCCGCTCTCACCGCGAAGCCCAACACCAAGCCTCCGACCCTCTTCGTCGTCACCTCGCCTGAAATCTGGAGCCTCTGGGGCGCCACCTTCCTCGCCGGCTTCCCTACCGCCCCCACGGTCCTCACCATCCCCGCCGGCGAGCAGCACAAGCGCCTCGCCACCATCGAGTCCCTCGCCGAGCAGCTCTCCAACGCCCACGCCGACCGCGACTCCGTCCTCATCGCCTTTGGCGGCGGCGTTATCGGCGACATGACCGGCTTCCTCGCCGCCATCTACATGCGCGGCATACGCTACATCGGCGTCCCCTCCACGCTGCTCGCGCAGGTCGACAGCTCCCTCGGCGGCAAGACCGGCGTCAACCTCGCCACCGGCAAAAACCTCATCGGCAGCTTCCACCACCCGCTCGCCGTCTTCGCCGACATCGACCTCCTCGCCACCCTCCCCTCCGCCGAGCTCCGCGCCGGCCTGCAGGAGTCCGTCAAGGCCGGCATCATCCGTGACAGCTCCCTCTTCGACTTCCTCGAATCCCACTGCGGCAAAATCCTCAACGGCGACTCCGCCGCCCTCACCGAAGTCGTCGCCGCCAGCGTCCGCATGAAGGCCGCCGTGGTCGCCGCCGACGAGCGCGAGAACGGCGAGCGCATGCTCCTCAACCTCGGCCACACCCTCGGCCACGCCATCGAGTCGGCCACCAACTACACCCAGCTCCTCCACGGCGAAGCGGTCGCCTGGGGCATGATCGCAGCCATCCAGATCGCGCTCGAACGCGGCACCATCACCACCGAAGAAGCTGACCGCATGACCCACGTCATCTGCCTCTACGGCCCACTCCGCCCTTTCACCGCCGACCCCGCCACCCTCGTCGCCAACACCGCTAAGGACAAGAAAGCCCGCAGCGGCACCCGCTCCTTCGTCCTCCCCGTCGGCATCGGCGACGCCACCGTCGTCCGGGACATCTCCGAAGCCGAACTCCTCACGGTCGCCGAAGAAATCGTCACAACCGCAGCCGGAGCGGCAGAATGACCGGCACCGACACTCCCGCCCCCGGAGCCCGCGTAGCCGACGAACCCGACGAATCCGTCGCTGCCTCCAACGTCCGCTCTCTCTTCAACACCATCGCCCCCACCTACGACCGCCTCAACCACCTGCTCTCCTTCGGCCTCGACCGCCGCTGGTGGAACCGCACCGCCCGCACCTTCGCTCCCATCCTCCAGCGCCCCGAGGCCCGTATCCTCGACATCTGCTGCGGCACCGGCGACCTCACCGCCGCACTCATGCGCCTCCGCCCCCCGCAGTCCGAACCCATCACTGGCCTCGACTTCTCCCCCGAGATGCTCACCCGCGCCCGCGCAAAGTTCCCCTCCGCCAATGCCGTCTGGCTCGAAGGCGACGCCATGCACCTCCCGTTCCCCGACGCCTCACTGGACCTCATCACCGCCGCCTTTGGCTTCCGCAACCTCGCCAACTACGCCGACGCCCTCACCGAGCTCCACCGCGTCCTCCGCCCCGGCGGCCAGATCGGCATCCTGGAATGCAACCACCCCGACGGCCTCCGCGGCGCCTTCTACAACCTCTACCTGCACCATGTCCTTCCATTGGTCGGCGGCTGGATCTCCGGCGAGCGCGCCGCCTACGCCTACCTCCCCGCCTCGATCGCCCGCTTCCCCCGCCCACCGCAGATGCTCGCCATGCTCTCCACCGCCGGCTTCACCACCCCCACCTGGAAGGGCTTCCTCTTCCGCGCCGCCGGCCTCTACACCGCCCGCAAACCCTAGCCTCCATAAACCCGGTGCCTTCGTCCGCGTCCTCTGCGTTTTTCCTCTGCGCCCTCTGCGTTCGTCTTTCGCGGCCCGCCCTTCCCGCCACCAACCCATCGCGTGTACCGTAGCTGCATGACACTTCGGCTCGTCGCCGCCGCTCTGCTGGCCGCTCCTCTCGCTCTCTCCGCACAGACCTCCCCGCAACTCATTCCCGTCCCTCGGGAATACACCGCGAAATCCGACATCCCGCTCCCCAACGGCATCCAGATCGTCTGCTCCAACTGCGATGCGGACGACACCTTCGCCGCCGCCGACCTCCGCGAAACCCTCGCCGCCCGTGGCCTCGATACCGCCAACACCCGCGGCCTGCGCATCGTCCTCCAGCGCAACGCCACCGGCTTCACCGACCCCATGAAGCCCGAGGGCTACACCATCGCGTCCGCTCCCGGCACGCTCACCCTCACCGGAGCCACCGCCGAAGGCCTCTTCTACGCCGCCCAGACTGCCAAGCAGATGATCGACGCGGCCCCGGGAACATCCGCCGTCCTCCACGCCGCCGACATCCGCGACTGGCCCGCCATGAAGTACCGCGGCCTCGACGACGACATGTCCCGCGGCCCCGTCGACACCCTCGAGTTCCAGAAGAAGGTCATCCGCACCATCGCCGCCTACAAGTGCAACCTCTACTCGCCTTACTTCGAGAACACCCAGCAATACGCCTCCAACCCCCTCATCGCGCCCCCGGGCGGCAGCCTCTCCGCGGCCGACGCCCGCGAGCTCGTCGCCTACGCCCGCCAGTTCCACATCACCATCGTCCCCGAGCAGGAAGCCTTCGGCCACCTGCGCCACGCCCTCATATGGGAGCAGTACCAGCAGCTCGCCGAAACGCCGCATGGCGCCGTCCTCGCCCCCGGCCAGCCCGGCTCCCTCAACCTCATCTCGCAGATGTTCACCGAACTCGCCCAGCTCTACCCCTCGCCTTTCCTCCACATCGGCGCCGACGAAACCGTCGATCTCGGCACCGGCCAGACCCGCGCTGCGGTCGACGCTGACGGTCTCGGCAAGGTCTACCTCGGCTTCATGCAGCAGATCGATACGACCCTCCGCCCGCTCAACCGCCGCCTCCTCTTCTGGGGCGACATCGCCCAACACGAGCCCGCGCTCCTCAAGGCCATGCCCGATCAGTTCAAAAAGGACACCATCGCCGTCGCCTGGGAGTACAACCCCAACCCCAAAGGCTTCGCCGAGTACCTGAAGCCCTACACCGATGCCGGCTTCGAGACCTGGGTCGCCCCGGGCATCAACAATTGGAACCGCGTCTACCCCAACTACAACAACGGTCTCTCCAACATCCAGCAGTTCACCCGCGACGGCCAGGCCATGGGCGCCACCGGCCAGCTCAACACCATCTGGAACGACGACGGAGAAGCCCTCGCCTCCAACAACTGGTACGGCATCCTCTTCGGCGCCGCGGCCGCCTGGCAACCCGGCGAAAGCAACATCCCGCAGTTCCAGCACACCTTCGCCGAGGTCTTCCACGGCGACCACACCGGCAACCTCAATCAAGCCCAGATCGAGCTCATGGCCGCCCACGATCTCATCAAGTCCACGCATCTCGGCGACGGCTCCGACGGCCTCTTCTGGAGCGACCCCTTCTCAAAGGACGGCCAGAACTTCGCCGTCAAACTCCGCCCCATCCTCTCCGAGCTCCGCCAACACGCCGAACGCGCCCTCACCCTCATAGCCCAGGCCCGCGCCGCCGCCCCACCGCCAGCCGGCACCACGCTCTTCGAGTGCACAGGCTACAAAGCCCCCGACTCCCGTTGCGTCGCCAACTCCGCATCTGCTTTGAAGGGGACGGGCTTCAGCCCGTCCGGTGGTTCAACAAATGGAACCTGGCCTTTAGCCTCTGAGGGCATTTACGATCCAGCCAACGCCTTCCCCTCCAACCCCACGTCCCTCCGCGAAACCGAAGCCATCGACGCCCTCGAACTCGGCGCCCGCCGCTTCGACTTCATCGGCCTGAAGTTCCAGCTCGCGGACGAAATCACCGAATCCTACAACCGCGCCCTCACCACCGCCGCACTCCCGCCCGCCGAGATGCGCAAGACACGTCCCGGCGTCTCTCCCCTGCTCTCCGACATCAACGGCGTCAATGGCCGCATCCAGGACATCAAGGACGCCTACTCCCTCATCCGCGACCTCTACGCCCAGTCCTGGCTCCGCACCAATCGCCCGTACGCCCTCCGCCCTGTTCTCGAGCACTACGACTGGACCATCGGCGTCTGGCTCACGCGTATGGACAAGATGCGCAGCGCCCAACGCCAATGGGCCGACACCCGCACCCTCCCCACCCCCGCAGAAGCCGGCCTCTACGTCCCTCCGGTCCCATCCTCCGCCGCCGAACCTGCGCCCTCCCCCAAATCCAAACCCAGACCCAAGAAATCTCCCAAACACTCCAAATCCAAGAGGTAACCTCCGATCTCACGCACCCCTCAAAACTCTTAAACTCACGACCCAAAACTGAACAAAACCTTCCCTTGCTTCTGCTTTGCCAAGGAAGCAAGGGGGCACTCACAATGACCGAAACCATCACAGCCCGCCACCTCATCACCGACATCGGCTCAGTCGAGTTCCCCGTCATCACCCTCACCCCTGAAGGCACCATCGGCGAAATCTACTCCGACCCAAAATCCCTCCACACCGACACCACCACGCTCACCGCTGCCTTCCTCGACGTCCACACGCACGGCGCGCTGGGCCACGACGTCATGCGCGCCTCACCCTCCGACTTCGCCGAGCTCCAGCGCTTCCTCGCCGCCCACGGCGTCGCGCACTACCTTCCCACAACCGTCACCGCATCGGTCGACACCACGCTCCGCGCCCTCGACGCCCTCGCCGACGCCATCGAAGCCGCTCCCCGCGAAGGTGAAGCGCGCCCACTCGGCATCCACCTCGAAGGCCCGTTCATCTCCCACGCCAAGCGCGGCATGCATCCTCCACCGCACATCCAGCCGCCCAGCATCAAGCTCTTCGACCGCTTCCACTCCGCGGCCCGCGGCCACATCACCCTCCTGACCATCGCCCCCGAACCCAACGCTGGCAGTCCCACAACTGCGGGTGACCCATCTTCGGCGACGGCATTATCGTCGCCTAAGGTGGGCTCGCACAATCCAGACTCCGCCCTAGACCTCATCCGCCACGCCACATCCCTCGGCGTCCGCATCTCCATCGGCCACACCAACGCCCTCGCAGCCGACACCCTCGCAGCCATCGCCGCCGGAGCCACTTCCGCCACCCACACCTTCAACGCCATGCGCCCGCTCGACCACCGCGAACCCGGTGTCCTCGACACCGTCCTCACCGACGACCGCCTCTTCGCCGAGCTCATCTGCGACGGCGTCCACGTCGCGCCCGCACTGGTCCGCCTCTGGCTCCGCGCCAAGGGCCTCGACCGGGCCATCCTCGTCACCGATGCCATGGAAGCCGCCGGCATGCCCGACGGCGACTACATCCTCGGCGAGTCGGCCGTAACCGTAGCCAACGGCCGCGTCCTGCTCAAGGACGACCACGCCCGCGGCAAGGAAACCCTCGCCGGCTCCATCCTCACGCTCGACCGCGCCGTCGCCAACCTGCAGGCCTTCACCGCTGCCCCACTCGCCGACGCCACCCGCCTCGCCTCGTACAACCCCGCCGCGATGCTCGGCCGCCCCGAACTAACCCGCCTCGCCCCCGGCTCCGCCGCCAACCTCAACCGCTTCAACGCCGAAGGCCACCTAATCGCCACCTACATCAACGGCCACAAAGTCTAACCAACGTCCACCGCTCCCGTTGCGAACCTCCGCGTCCTTGGCGTCCTCCGCGTTCGCTTCTACGCCTGCCGCGCTCTCCACAACGCCCCTTCCAACGGCTCAACCGCCGCCTGCGCCACCTGCACACCCACGATCGACGCCACCAGCGCCTCCTCCATCGCGCGCCTCACCCGGGAAATTTTGTCCAACACACTCCCGGTAAACGCCACATGCAGCGAGTCCGCAGCCGCGCAACCAGCCTGGTGCATCTTCGACGCCGCCAGACTCACCTGCTCCGCCAGCTCCTGCCCCGCGCGCTGCAACACACTCGCCGCCAACGCATCGCCATCCTCCGCGCACCGCGCCACAACCGCAGTCAGCCCGGCAAACTCCACGCGCGTCCTGCGGTTCGCATACGCCACCAGCTCACCCTGATTCTGCAGCCCCCAATGCGCTTCAATGCACTTCAGCATGCACGTCTCGACACCGCGGTCCTGCGCCCGCAGCGCCGCCTTGATCGCCTCCACCCCAATCCAGTGCCCCGACCCCTCATCACCCAGCATCGGCCCCCATCCTCCAGCCGACACCACCTTCCCATCCGCACACCGCCCCATCACATTCGACCCCGTTCCGGCGATCACCAGCACGCCAGCGCCTCCGCGAAACGCCGCCTCAAACGCAATATCGACGTCACCACAAATCACCACATCGCCGCTCACCACGCCGCGCAGAGCCTGTTCCGCCCACGTCCGCACACTCTCGCTCCCGCTCCCCGCGAGCCCGAAGCACGTCCGTCTCACATCGCTCAGCGCAACACCCGCATCACCAGCCGCCGCACGAACCAGTTCCTGGAGCCGCGACGTCGCCGTAGCCTCATCGACATTCATCAGCTTCACGCTGCCAGCCGAAGCCCGTCCCAGCACCTTCTGCTCATCCGCAACCCAGCATTCCGTCTTCGTCCCACCACCATCGAGTGCCACAAAATACGCCATCGTCCGTAAGTCTCCATCCAGCGCCGAGCAGCTAGTCGCCGCTCCACCGCGCCTCATTCACTATTCACTACTCACTATTCACTGGCAGCGCTTCGCTGCCTCACCCACAAGCCCGTTATCATATCCTCCACTGCACCAAGCCGTCAGGAGACCTCATTGTCGAGCACGCTGGACGCACTCGCCTTCGCCACCACCACAACGCGCCTCAGCACCTTCGACCTCGGTCTCGTCGCTGTCTACCTCGTCGCCATCACCCTCTTCGGCCTGCGCTTCCGGGAGAAGAAAGGCAGCAAAGCGGACAAGTCCCTCAAGTCCTACTTCCTCGCCAACAACACCATCCCATGGTGGGCCATCGCGCTCTCCATCGTCTCCGCCGAAACTTCAACGCTGACCATCGTCTCCATTCCTGGCGTCGCGTTCGCCGGCAACTTCGGCTTCCTGCAGATCGTCATCGGCTACATGATCGGCCGCATCGTCGTGGCCGCGCTCTTCCTCCCGCGCTACTTTGCCGGCGAGATGCTCACCGCCTACCAGCTCATCGACCGCCGCTTCGGCCCCGCGCTGCACAAGGTCACAGCAGGCCTCTTCCTGCTCACACGCGCCGCCGCTGAAGGCGTCCGCGTCTTCGCCGTCTCCATCGTGGTCGGCATCGCCATCGGCACAGGCGACACGCTCTCCATCGCCATCATCTCCGCCCTCACACTGCTCTATACCTTCGAAGGCGGCATGACCGCCGTCATCTGGACCGACGTCGTGCAGATGTTCATCTACATCGGCGGAACCTTCGTCGCTCTGCTCACACTCGGGTCGCACGTTCAGGGCGGATGGACAGAGATCCACCACGTCGCCTCCGCGGCCGGCAAGTTCCACATGCTCGACTTCGCCTTCAACCTCACCAGCGCCTACACCTTCTGGGCTGGAGTCCTCGGCGGCACATTCCTCACCATGGCCTCGCACGGCACCGACCAGCTCATGGTGCAGCGCATGCTCGCCGCCCGCAATCTGCGCGAGTCGCGCCTCGCGCTGCTCAGTTCCGGCGCGGTGATCTTCCTGCAGTTCACGCTGTTCCTCCTAATCGGCGCCGGGCTGTACGTCTTCTACGGACAGCACCCCGCCGCATTCGCATCGTCGGACCGCATCTTCCCCACCTTCATCGTGCGCGAAATGCCCATCGGCATCGCCGGCCTGCTCGTCGCCGCGATCCTTGCCGCCGCTATGTCCAACCTTTCCGCTGCACTCAACTCACTTTCCTCCACCACAGTCGTCGACTTCTACATGCGCCTCCGTCCCAACGCCGACGACCGCGAGCGCGGCCTCATCTCCAAGTCCTCCACCGTCCTCTGGGCGCTCGTGCTGTTCGCCATCGCCATCTACAGCGTTAAGGTCGGCGGCAAGGGCCACGTCGTCGAGATCGGCCTCTCCATAGCCTCTGTCGCCTACGGCTGCCTGCTCGGCGTCTTTCTCCTCGGCACGCTCACGCGTTACGCCACCGAGATCGGCGCCAGCATCGGCATGGTCTGCGGCTTCGCCCTCAACATCTGGCTGTGGCAAGGCACATTCCCGAAAATCCTATGGACAGGGCACACGACACTGGCGGATTGCCAGTCCACCAAGACCGTATTTTCGTGTCCGCCGCCACCCACCCTCACCATCCCCCACATCGCGTATCCCTGGTACACCATCATCGGAGCACTCGTGACCTTCGCCATCGGCTCGCTCGCCAGCCTCATCTTCCGCAAACAATCCCGTCGAACGGCCGTCACAGTCTCCCTGCTCGCCCTCACGTTTTTAGGATTGTCATCCCGTAGCGCGGCGCAGGGATCTGCTTCACCCGCTGTTGCACACCATCAAACAGGCCCCGACATCACCGCCGCCAGCACCCTCATCAACGACGCCATCGTCGCCCACAAACTCCCCGGCGCGGTCCTCGTCGTCGGACACAACGGCCACGTCGTCTTCCATCAGGCTTACGGCAACCGCAAGCTCGCCGGCGAACCCGGCCTCGACGGCCACCCCACAGACGCCGAACCGATGACCGAAGACACCATCTTCGACATGGCCTCCCTCACCAAGGACCTCGCCACCGCAACCGCCGTCATGCAGCTGTACGAGCAGGGCAAGATCGCGAGTTTCGACGACCCGCTCCAGAAGTACCTTCCCGACTTCAACGCCAGCAACGACCCCGAGCGCGCGAAGGTCACGCTCCGCATGCTCCTCACGCACACCTCCGGCGAAACCGAAGACGTCTCGCTCAAAGAGCCTTGGGGCCTCCTAGGACCGGACCGTGCCGAAGGCTTCCGCCTCGCTCTCACCACACCTCTGAAATCTGCGCCGGGCGCCACCTTCCGCTACTCCGACATCAACTTCGTCCTGCTCGGCATGCTGCTCGAAAAGCTCAGCGGCGAACGCGAAGACGACTACGTCCGCGAGCACATCTACAAGCCGCTCCACATGGACGACACCCGCTACTTGCCGTTTGACGCGGCATGCGGCCCGCTGGATCGGCTCGGATCAGCCACATATCTCCCACCCAATTACCACCCCGACCGTGATCGCTTATTCTCCAGCTTTGTATTGCAATTCAACCTGAAGCCATGCGCCAAGAGCACTTGGCACACTGATGTCTTGACGCGCATCGCCCCCACCGCCCACGACGACGAATCCAAATCCAACCCCGCCGCCAACCCCGATTTCGACCACCTCCTCCGCGGCACAGTCCACGACCCCACCACGCGCCGCATGGGCGGAGTAGCCGGACACGCCGGCCTCTTCTCCACCGCGCACGACGTCTCGCTCTACGCTCAGGCTCTCCTCGACAAGCTCCTCCGCAACACCGGCCCATTCCCCCTGAAGCAGTCCACGCTCCAACTCATGATCCAACCCGAGCAGCCCGGCCATTCCGCAGAGCAGCTTGTCCAAGCGAATCTGGCGTTGGATAGCAACTTCCAATGCCAGATTCGGCAGTCCACGACCGATAAGAAAGAATCCGACCGCAACTGCGCGAAAGAACACGGCAGCATCCCATCTCCAATCGACCCATTGCTGGCCGAGAGCTACCCTGCCATCAAGGGCCAGAACCTCCGCGGCTACGGCTGGGACATTGACACCGCCTTCTCCAAGCCCCGCGGCCGCATCTTTCCCATCGGCAGCTTCGGCCACACCGGCTTCACCGGCACCACACTCTGGATCGACCCCGGCTCCGACACCTATTACGTCCTGCTCGCCAACGCCATCCATCCCCGCGGCGGCGCGCCCATCTCTCCGCTCCGCGGCGAAGTAGCCACCACCGTAGCCACCGCCCTTGGCCTCTACGGCAGCAACCCCGCACAGCTGACCGGAAGCACCCGCGGGAGTAGCAGCGGGCTTCAGCCCGCGGTAACCTCCAGCGTGGATGAGGGGGCTTTAGCCCCGGCGCCCCCCTCGGAAGTGCCTGATCCCCTTAAACGTCGATTGTCAGACTCAGCAGAACGGCGGCGCCGCGCCGCCCTCGCTCGAGACCTTGGCCTGTCTACGCAAGCTTGTGATTGGGGTTGCGGCCAAACCCTCACCGGCATCGACTCCCTCGAATCCGCCCACTTCTCCCAACTCGCCACCCTCGCCGCCAAGCACGACAACCACCTCCGCCTCGGCCTCTTCACCAACCAGGCAGGCATCGACCGCAACCGCCGCCGTACAGTCGACATCCTCGCCACCGATCTCCCGCGCGCCATCCCCGCCGCCAAACTCGTCGCGCTCTTCTCGCCCGAGCACGGCCTCGCCGCCCTCGCCGACACCGAAAACGTGCCCTCCGAAACCGACGCCACCACCGGCATCCACGTCACCGGCCTCTACGGCGCGAAGCCCGCCGACCGCCACCCCACCCACGACATGCTCAAGGACCTCGACGCCGTCGTCATTGACCTCCAGGAAGCGGGCGTGCATTTCTGGACCTACGAAGCCGCCATGGGCTACTTCCTCGAGGCCTCCGCCCGCGAGGAGCGCGAGTTCCACCACCGACTCGACATCGTCATTCTCGACCGCCCCGACCTCGTCGCCTCCGATAAAGTGCAAGGCCCGGTCAGCGACCCGGATAATTCCAACTACACCGACTACATGTCACTCCCCGCGCGCCACGGCATGACCTTCGGCGAGCTCGCGCGCTTCTTCAACCAGAACAAACTCGACGCCTCCGGCCAGAAGCTCGACGCGCCGCTCACCATCATCCGCATGCAGGGCTACAAGCGCTCCATGTTCTTCGCGGATACCGGCCTCCCTTGGGTCAACCCCAGCCCCAACCTCCGCGATCCTGAGGCCGCCATCCTCTACCCCGGCATCGGGCTCATCGAAACCACCAACATCTCCGTCGGCCGCGGCACCGACGCCCCCTTCCACATCATCGGCGCCTCGTGGCTCAAAGGCACGGACGTCACCGCCGCCCTCACCGCGCGCCACATCCCCGGCGTCACGTTCGCTGCCACCACCATCCCCGTCGTCGAAGACGCGAACAAGTACCCCTTCCACGGCCAAACCATTGAGGCCATCCGCTTCACCGTCAGCGACGCCGCGGCGCTCGACAGCCCGGAGCTTGGCACCGAGATTCTAGCCGTCCTCCACCGGTTGTATCCCACTGAATTCCACTTCGCTAAGGCCACGCGCTTCATCGACAACAAGGCCACGTTCGACGCCCTACTCCGAGGTGACGATCCGCGCTCGGTCGCCGCCTCCTGGCAGCCCGCACTCGATGCCTTCAAGGCCCTCCGCGCCAAGGTTCTCCTCTACTGACCTCTGAGCTCAACACCTCTAAGCTCCGAGCTCTTGCCAACCCCGCTCACAACTCAACGCTCATAACTCAAAACTGAACGAGAACCCTCACAGCGAAGTCTCCGGATCTCCACGCTTGGGCCTCGCCCTCTGCCCGCGGTAAATCCCCGCCTCACCTGAAAACAAGTAGCTGACCACGCAGGCAATCCCCGCATATGCTCCCGCTTCAGCCCCGAACAGCTCCATGGCCATCAGCGTCGACGCGATCGGCGTATTCGCCGCCCCCGCAAATACCGCTGCAAACCCCATCCCCGCCAGCAGCCCCGGCGGAAGCGGCAGCACATGCGACAGCGCATTGCCCAGCGTCGCTCCAATGAAGAACAGCGGCGTCACCTCGCCGCCCTTGAACCCAAACCCCAGAGTCACCGCCGTAAACACGAACTTCGCCGCCCAGTCGTACCACGGCTGCTGCTGGCCGAACGCCGCCACGATCCCCGGAATCCCCAACCCGATGTACTTCGTTGTCCCCAACGCAAACACCGCCGCCGTCACCAGCAGCCCACCCACAAACGGCCGCAGCGGTGCATAGGCAATCATCCCCTTCGCCGCCGCCGCAATCCCATGCGTCGCGCGCGCAAATCCCATCGCCACCAGGCCAAACGCCACCCCGGCGGCGACCGCCCACAATATCCCCCACGCGCTCATCGCCGGCACACTCTCGACCGCATACACCGTATGCCGAATATGCCACGCCCGCGTCACCAGGTCCGCCACAAACGCTGCGAGGAAGCACGGACCAATCGCCTCGTAGCTCACACTCCCAATCGCCAGCACTTCAATCCCAAACACGGCCCCCGCCAACGGCGTTCCAAACACCGAAGCGAACCCAGCACTAACGCCCGTCATCAGCAGAATGCGCCGCTGATGGGCCTTCATCCGCAGCGGCCGCGAGAGCTGGTCCGCCAGCGAGGCCCCGGTTTGCAACGCCGTTCCTTCGCGCCCGGCCGATCCGCCAAACAGGTGCGTCAAAAACGTCCCCAGCAAGATCAGCGGAGTCATCCGCAGCGGGATCACATCCTTCGGCGCATGAATCTCTTCAAGGATCAGGTTGTTCCCCGCCTCGACCCGCCGCCCCAGCCAGTGGTACATCAGCCCGACGCACAACCCCGCCGGAGCCAGCAGCAGGATCAGCCAACGATGCGCCTCGCGCACATCCGTTGCTACCTGCAGCGACCACAGCAGCAGCGCCGACGCACTCCCCGCCAGCACCCCCACTACGACGCACACCGGCGCCCACCGCCCCAGCGCCAGCAGCAGCCCAAACTGGCTATGCAATGCCTTCCTAAAATTTGTGTGAGACACACGTCCTCCTACAGGGATGTAGGAGTCATCAGCTCCGCCCAGCCGGGCGGGCATCGGAGGCGAACTCCATCGCCAAAGTTGTCATTCCTACCGTAAACGGCGACACCTCCTGCGTCAACGACGCGGGAGGTGTCACCCCATGTTCTGGACACGCCTACTTCTGGATGATGGTGACCTTCGGATGGTCTTCTCCCGCAACAGCATTAATCGTTACCACTTTGCTGGGAGAAATCGAGTAGCCCACCACAGTCCCAATCGCCGATCCCTTGTACATAAACCGTCCCGACGATCCCAGCAGGTTCGCATCCGTGCAGGTCAACGTTGACGTGCTGCCCTGCGTCAACACCCCATTAGGTTCGCTGTCGTCGACAATGGCGTTGCTCGCCGCGATGCCATTCTGTTGCACAGTACCGCTGTTGACGGATATCCGCACGGGAGGCTGCAGACTGCCCAGCATGTACGTCCCCGCGGACGTTGCGCAACTGAACGGTCCGCCCGTCTGCTGTTCAATGTTGATGAACCCAGTGTCACCCTGGTTGTTTACGCTGGGCTGTTCCGTCCCGAAACCTCCTGAGGCGTTGGCCAGATAAATCACCGGTGAAGTTCCATTGACGCCGGTAAACATCGCGCGTCCCGCTGCATCGATCGTATAACCCAGCGGACCCAGGGGGTTGCCCAGTTCCAGCTTTCCATTGTTCGAGTTGTTCGCATCCTGGATCAGGTTCACAGTGTTGCCCGAGAACGTGAGCAGCAGCACTTCCGCCGCCGCCTGGTCAGGGAAATAGTTCACGCCATTTCCGTTGACGGGTGTGTTCTCATACACCACGTAGTTGCCGCTCAGCACCGATGCATTGGTGAACGTCGCAGTCTGTGCCCTCACTTCGCCGCTCAGCATTGTGTTGCCTGAATGTCCGTCCACCGAAAGGATGTACAGCTCAGTCGGGCTCACCACGTAATACACAAAGGTGGTCGGAGGATTCGGATACAGGGTTCCCGTAGTCGCGATCGTCATTGAGCCGCGGCCGGTCGCATCGGGCGTTGTGTAGGTTCCCGTAAATGTCACGCCCGTATAGCTGTTGTTGTTAGCTCCTGCATCTTCCTGGCCCTGCGAAATACCATTGGCGTTGTCCAGGAAGAACCGTCCGACCGCGGTCACCGCGCCGAACGGCGTCACTCCAGTATTGGGGCATCCGTTGTTGTTGAACTTGGTGCACGGCGTCTCGCCCTGCAGGCCGAAAACGTAAGCCTGGTTAGTCGAAAGCGATGTCGTGGTCTGCAGCTTGCCCACACCCGCCCCCGTAGCAAACGGACGTCCAGCGGCCCTGGTGTTGTCAAACTCGATGAGCCGGATGTCCTGCGCAATGGACGACCCATTGAGGTTGCCCACAGCGATCGCATACTCCAGCGTGACCGCCGGGTAATTGATCACCATGACCCCGCGATGGTCAGCGCCCAGCGTGTAGTACCCCGTTCCAACCGTTGCGCTCGCCGCAGTCGAGTGGCTGGTCGAATTGTTGAAGTCTTCCGACGCTGCCGTAATGCCACCGGCACCATCAAATGTCACCGCCTGCACAATCGCATAGCCCGCCGGAAAGCCGTTCGCCAGTCCATTCCCATTGTTGAATCCGCCCAGGTGCATGATGTAGCGGCCGCTCAGCGTCGACTCACTGCCACCCGCCGTCAAGCTGCCGCTCGCCGTCAACGAAAGCGCCTTGGTCGCGCAATTCGTCGCATTCGCCGAGTCACAGGCCTTCACTGTAAAGCTCGTCGCCCCGGTGGTCAACGTGCTCCCTGAGATGAGCCCGCCGCCCGACAGAGACATCCCCGTGGGCAGCGTCGTTCCGTTCGCCAAACTCCATGCAAAGCTTCCAGTATTGCCGCCGCTGGCCTGCAACTGCGCGGTGAAATTCACGCTGGTCGTGTAGTTCGGCAGCGTTGCGCTGACCACCGTCACCGGGATCGGCGTGCCGGGCTTCACCCCGAACTGGCCGGTTTGCATCGCTACTGAAAGCGGCGTCACTGCCGGCGCGGCCAGTCCGACGAACTCGGTGAGGTTGGCCACCAGACTCGTGTTCGGGATTGCGGTTGCAGCGAAGCTGCTCACCCACACATTGCCGGAGCTGTCGATCCGCAGCGCCCAGGGCGAATTCAGATTGCCAACCTGCCCGCCCAGGTAGCCCGTCGATGGCGATATCGCGGTGCCATTCGAGGACAGCTCGGAAATGCTGTTACCCAGTTGGTTTGCGATCCAGACATTGTTGTTGCCGTCGATCGCCAGAGATATAGGCTGGCTGATACCGCCGCCTGTGAAGCCCGTGTTGTTCACCGGAGTCCCATTGCTGGTGAACTCGCTCACCGCCACACTGACCGCCGCATTATTCGCTACCCATACGTCCCCATCGGAGTCGATTGCGACGCCCGCGGGGCTGGCCAGGCCTCCGCCGGCAATGTTGGTCACTGTCTGGTCAGGAGCAATCTTCGAAAGGCTGTTGCCGGCATTGAATCCATTGTTGGCAATCCATGCGTTGCCTACGCCGTCGATAGCGACCCCCAATGGTCCGGCCAGGCCGCCGCCAATGTAACCGCCGTCAGGGGAGATAGTTGCGAACGCATTGCCGCTGCGAGTTTCCGTCACTGAGTTGGAGTTCCTGTTCGTCACCCAGACATGATTGCCGCCGTCCACTGCGATGCCCAGCGGGCGCTGCGTCTCGGGAAATGTGAAAGTGCCCAGCAGGTTGCCGTTCGTATCCAGCTGAACGAATTGGTTGAAGTCCTGGTCCACCACCCACGCCGAGCCGAAGGGATCGATCGCGATCGAGACCGCGCTGCTGAGACTGTTGGTGTTTACCACGCTGATGAAGGGGCTTCCGCTTGCCGGCACGCCCAGGTTGCTCAGCTTGCTCACGCTGCTGTGGAAGCCGCCACCGTGATAGTTCGCCACCCAGATGTTGCCTTGAGCGTCAATAGCCATGTCTTCAGGCCCCTGCGTCGTTCCTGCGAAGTCCAGGGCCATCGTCCAGTCGTTCGGGGCCACAGGAAGCGTCGGGCTGAAAGGCGCCGTCGGGGTCACCGTCGCGAACAACTGCGCCGGATTGGACCACGGATACAGCGCGATGTTGAGCGTAGCCGTGATGGTGTTCGTCGGAGCGGAGGCTCCCACACCGGCCGGTGTCGCCGCAGCAAAGAGCGTGCTGCAACCCGTCGACGGCGACGCGCCGATGCTGGAAGTATTGATGCACGACGCCATGATGTTTGCCAGCGTGTTGATTTCAGCCTGCGGAACCTGTCCGTTGCCTGAGGGCGTCAGCACGCGTGCCTGACCCGTTCCGATGTTCACCAGGTTGCTCGCCGTCGCGAATGCGTTGGTCAACCCCGTCGTGCTGTAGCCGTACGACCCAATGCCGCCCGTTGTCGGGTTCATAAACTGCGCCAGGGCATACACCGCGGCTACAGTTGTCACTTCGTTCATCTGGATGAACGTTGATGGCGTCAGCGCGCTGCACGGCCCCAGGGCCGCCATCATTGCGAGCTCATTGTTCACACCATTGCTGGGATTGCCCCCGGTCGCTGTGATGTACACCAGGCTGTTCACGCCGTTCACGGCATTCGAGCAGCTATAGTTTCCCGTGATGCTGAAGCTGCCGTCCTGCTGGCTGATCGCGGGCGTGCCCAGAGGGCTCGCGCCCAGGCCATAGCCCCCCGTACCCACCTGCCACAACTGGACCATCGCGCCGACAACCGGCTGCTGGCCTCCATGGACAGAGCCATTCGATGTATTGGCCGCCGGTAAAACCGGAGGATTGCCAATCGACAGTGTGGGTCCACCCGCACTGCAACCGCCCAGGAAAACGAGCACAACGGAACCAGCTAAAGCAGCAAACTTACGAGCAGCAAACTTACGCATGAACAACTCTCCTGACGCCACACTGACGCACTTCGCGCAGTCGAACCGGTCTGCGCACCCATTTGGCCCGGCGCAACATTGGTCCCGCAAAACTAACGCTTGATCGTGCCAACATCATAGTGCGGGATTAAAGCGGCACGCAACCCGATTTCGAGGAACTTTTGTAATCGAAAGTTCGGTTACCAAGTCCCAAAATGGCGTGCCGACAGGGAGGAACATATCCGCCCTCGGCCATCCAAACTCAACTACCTAAAGAGCATGCGACCCGGGCCGATTGCTAATACATCTTTCGAGGAATCTTCTTTACCGGATTGCCGGGTAGTATCGAAAAGGATTCACCTCGGCCAAGGCACTATTAATTTTCAATGACGGAACTGCCACCCGGGTAAAGATGCAGTGCATGGCCGTGTTCGCGATGTTCAGCGGCTACCCTTCTGCATCCAAAGAGATCGATTCAACATGCATCAACACTGCTAAGGAGAAAAATGGCGCGCTATCTGATTACGGGGGTTGCCGGCTTCATCGGCTCAACCATTGCACACACATTGGTAGAACAAGGTCATGAAGTCACCGGAGTTGACAACCTCTCGACCGGCAATCTCGACAACCTCGCCGACATCGCATCGTCCGTAACATTTCGTCAGGCGGACCTCCAGGACCTCGCGGCCATGAAGGAGGCCTGCACCGGCGTGGACTACGTGCTGCATCTCGCCGCCCTCGCCTCTGTCCCGCGCTCCGTCAAAGACCCGGTCGCTTCGCACGAGGCCAACATCAACGGAACGCTCAACGTCCTGCTCGCGGCGCGCGATGCCGGCGTCAAGCGCCTGGTCTACTCCGCCTCCTCCTCCGCATACGGCGATCAGCCCACCCAGCCCAAGCACGAAGAGATGATCCCGCAGCCGCTCTCGCCCTACGCCGTCCAGAAGCTCACCGGCGAGTACTACATCCAGTCCTTCTGCAACGTCTACGGTATGGAAGGCGTCTGCCTGCGCTACTTCAACATCTTTGGCCCGCGGCAGGCGGCAGACTCGCCCTACTCCGGAGTCATTGCGCAGTTCATCTTCAAGATGATGGCCGGCGAAACACCCACCATCAACGGCGACGGCTCAACCAGCCGCGACTTCACCTTCGTCCAGAACGCGGTCAACGCCAACCTGCTCGCCTGCACCGCACCCAAAACAGTCGCAACCGGGCGCGTCTTCAACGTCGGCACCGGCCACAGCCACACCCTCAACCAGCTCTACACCACCGTGGCCGAGATCCTGGGCTTCAAAGAGAAACCCAACTACGGCCCACCCCGCGCAGGCGATGTTCAGCACTCGCTCGCCAGCATTACCCGCGCCTCCACCGAGCTCGGCTACCAACCTCTCACCGATTTCCGCGCCGGCCTGGAAAAAACCGTCGCCTGGTATCTCGAAGAGAAAGCCAAAGCCTAAACCTCAATCAGCGCATGAAGTGAAAGAGCGTCCCATTCGGGACGCTCTTCGTTTGATCATCAGCCTGCTTGTTAGCCCAGCTTGCCCAGGGCCGCCGCCGCATCCTTCCCGGTCTGCGAGTTCGGCTCCAGTGAAACCGCCTTCTTCAGCTGCGTCACCGCATCCGCCCTGCGTCCCAGCTTGCTGTACGTCATGCCAAGGTGGTAGTGCATGGACGCATTATCAGGGCTTTGCTTCAAAGCAGTTTCCAACAGGTCGCGTGCTGACTGATACGTTCCCTTGTAGTAGTACACCCACGCCAGCGTGTCGGCTGTGTCCGGAGAGTTTGGCAGGTTACGACGTGCGGTCTGCGCATACGAAAGCGCCATATCGACGTTCTGTCCGCTGGTCACCATCAGGTACGCCAGGTTGTTCGCCGCCAGTCCCTGCGAAACATTCGACGACGGTCCCTGCGCGTTGGCAATGTCCAGTGACTTCTTGTAGTACTCCACAGCCTTGGCATTGTCGCCCTTCTGCTGCGACAGCATTGCCAGCATCGAGGTCGCGTCCGGATCCTTGGGATGTCCGGCGGCCCAGGCTTCCCACGTGCGGATCGCTTCGTCCACATTGCCCATGCTCGCAACAGCCTGCGTATACACCTGCACAGCGCGCGAGTTCGTGGGATCCAGCTCCATCGCCTTCTTGCCATTGTCGCGAGCACCGTTGAAGTCCCCGGTCCCCAGCTGCACTGATCCCAGCAGCGTATAGAACGCAGGGTTCTTCGGCGACTTCGCAATCTGCTGCTGGATTCGCGCAATCCCCTTCTCCGGCTGCTTCATGTACACGTCGATCCCAACGATATTATTCAACGCCGCGAACTCGTTGGGATTCTTCTCCAGCGCCTTCTCCAGCATTGTCAGGGCCTCAGGCAATTTGCCCTGTCCGGCTCGAAGCTGTCCCAGGCCGGTGTAGGCTGCCGAGTTGTTCGGGTCCTTGCTCACAGCGGTCTGGAAATCGGTGTCCGCCTTATCGAACTGTTTCAGGTTGGCCTCGGCCATTCCGCGCCACAGGTAAGCCTGCGCAATGTCGGGCCGTAGAGCAATCGTTTTATCGGCCACGTCCAGGAGCATCGTCCAGTCCTGCCGCCGGCTGGCAATATCTCCCAGTGCCGCCTGTATCTCAACGTCGCGTGGAGAAAGCTTTTCGGCCGTATGGAAAGCCGTCGCTGCCGTATTCAGGTCGCCCTTGAGCTCCGCAACTTTCCCCAGCGCCATCTGCAGTTCCAGGTTCTCAGGAGCGTTCTTGACCCCGCTCTGCAGCAGATCGAACGCATCGTTGACCTTGCCCGCCTTCAACAGCATCGCGCTCTTAAGCACCTGCACCTGGGGGTTGGTGCTGTTCTTCTTGCTCAAGTCGTCGACGATCGGCTGCACCTTCGCGAAGTCTCCCTTGGTGGCCAGGATGTTCGCATAGTTGATCTTGATCGGCACGCTCTTCGAGTGCTTTTTGTTCAGATCGCTGAACACGGCAAGCCCTGTGTCGATCTGCCCGCTCTGCATGTAGTAGCTCTTCAGCAGAGTGCTCGCTTCGTCGCTGTCCGGCATGTCGTCGACAGCCTTGCGCAGCACGGCCTCCGACTTCGCCTTATCGCCTTCGCGCATGTAAAGCCCGGCCAGCGTGGCGCGGGGCTGCAGTTCGGTCGGCGCCTGCTGAATCGCCGCGAGGTACTGCTGCTCGGCTCCAGCCTTGTCGCCCTTCCTCTCCATCAGCGCCGCCATCACCATGCGCGCGTGGGTGTCTTTGTTGTCGAGCGAAATCGCCTTCTGCAGCTCCTGCTCCGCCGCTGCTCCGCCCTGTGGGTCCGAGCCCACGATCAGCGCCAGGGTTGTGTGATACGAGGCTTCATTCGGCTTCAGCGCCAGCGCCTTTTGGATGTTCTCCAGTGCCCCCGGCTTGTCGCCCTCTCTCACCGCTATCGCCGACTTCAGAGCGTAGGCCTCAGCGTTGTTCGGATCGGCAGCCAGGATGACCTTCGTCTCCTGCTTCGCCTTGTCGATAGCGCCGCCAGCCAGGTACAGGCTGCCAAGGTCCACGTGCGCCGGAATGTTGCCGGGAGCCAGTTCCACAGTCCGCATCAGCTCGCCATAGCCCGCCTTTACAACGCCCAGCTTCAGATAAGCCTTCGCCAGTTCATAGTGCGCATCCGCGAAGTTGTGGTCCACCTTGAGGGCATTCTGGAACTGGATAGCGGCTTCCCTGAACTTGCCATCCTTCTCATACCGCTTGCCGCTCTCGAGGTACTTCTGCTTGCGCACGTTCGGGTCGCGATTACAACCCGCTGTAAAAACCAGCGTGAGAAACAAGGGTGTAGCGATAAATAACTGACCGATCCGCCGACTGCGCTGCATAAACATTTTGAAAGTCCTTTTGTTTGTTGCAAATATCTTTGCACATCGCTCTTGGCACGCGTCTGCGGCTTTGGCGTTAGTGCATGTCTGACTAATTGGGAATGAACGCCGGTAGCAGCGGGTTCATCTGCTCCGCGAACGAGACCGCACGTTCATGCGCGGTCGCCGGACTCTCTCCGGGCGCCAGCTGCGTGATAATCCGCACCAGGGCCGCATCCGTGCGGCTGTAACGAATCGAGTCCGCCAACGTGTACAGCTTGGCTTGGTAATCGTCCGCAATGCTTCGCCCATGAGACCTGTACCAATACAGTACTTCGGCCTTCACCGTCCCGTCGGAAATGATGTACTCGCCGACCTGGATGTCCTTGCCATCGTTGCTCTTGATCGCCGTCGTGCCGGACTTCTCAAACGTCCATCCCGCCCCCGGCAGGCAGTGCTGCGGAGAGTGGATCGACTGCCCCGTGCGCTGAGTCGGAAAGTATCCGATAAAAAGCCCGATCGCGGGCTCTGGAGCTTCATTCTTCGGCGCGTCGGTTGCACGCGGCACGCTGTACACGCGGTTCAGAAACACGCCCTTGCCCAGCACCGCCAGAACATCCGCATCCAAGGGGATATCGACCGCGCTCCACTGCCCTATGGTCTCCGGCATCTCGTTGAGCGGCTGGCTCGGCGGAACGCGGTCCACATCCCCGCGCACCCGCAGCACAACAGTGGCCGCCAGCAGTAGAGACACAACAACCCAGAACCGGCTTGATCTCATGCCGCCACCTCGCGCTTGCGGCCCACAAACCGCATCATCACATGCACAAGGTACAGAAATGTCAACGAAACGATAAACATCAGCCAACCCGAAAACTCATGGAAGAAGCCGACCGCTTTGTCGGGATCCCAATACTGTACGCACAGACCCGTCCCAAAGATTCGCGCAGCGTTCGCCGCCACCGCAATGGGAAGCGCGGCCAGCGCCAGGATCGTGCGCCGCAGCACACCCTTCTCCAGGAAATACCCGTAGATCACCGCCACCGTGAAAAGGCTCATCAGCGACCGTATGCCGCTGCACGCTTCGGCAACCTCGAGCTGCATGTTTGGCAGGTTGATCACGTTGCCTTCGCGCAGCACTGGCACTTGCGCCAGCGGGAGCAGGTCGCTGGCCAGCTTGGTCGCCCAGATCTGCAGCGGAAACGTAATGTGGTTCATCACCAGCGTCGGCAGCGGGATTGCCAACACGCAGACGAACAGGATGAACTTGGTTTCGGCCAGCATCTTCCGCCCGAGCAGCGTCCAGATGATGCCCGCGACAAGCAGCACAAACGAGATCCGGGAAAGGAACAGGTCTGCTCCGAACACCCCCAGCATCACGACAAAAAGCCCCAGCACTACCAGCCATAAACCCGACCACGTCGGTTTAACGGGCGTAGCCTGTAACGTTTGGCGCTTGTCCCACACTAAATAGAGCACGAAGAAAGGAATCAGCAGTCCATGCGAGTAATCGGGGATGTTGTACCAGTCCGATACCAGCTTGAACGCGATCCGGTAGTACAGGGCGGAAAGCAACACGCCCAGAATCGCCACAGAACCCCACGCCATGCTGGAGAGCACCTCAACCTTTTTATCGACAAGTGGGGTTCTCTCAATCACTTCCCCCGTAAGGGCTGCATCGGGGGGAGCGGGCGAGGCGATAACCGTACTTTTCAGCATAGGAGGCTTCTGTAGTCCTGTGAATACAACTTATATACTAGCTGGAATCTCACCCAAAGCTTGTAACCCGCTCGTAGTGAAAGTGGAATATCCTTGGCACTGTCGGCCTGTTCCAATTGGACGGTGATACTTGAAAAACCGTCGTCGCTGGATGGAAACCGAAACTAAAATGGTGCAAATGGAGTTTGTATAAGCGTTCGCCGTGGCTGGTTTCAGGACACCATTCGACCCTGATGCCCGTCCGCCGGTAAACTCGATATGGACTCCGCTCGTCACCGAAATGATAGGTAAAGACATGAAAGTTCTTTCTTCCACGGCGTTACTGGTTGGACTGCTCCCAGCTTCCATGGGTATCGCCGCACAGCAGGGTGTCACGAATCCACCAGCAGGCGCAACCCCGGATCCCGCACAGGTTCAGACCGCCCCTCCGGCTGCCACAGCGACCGCCGGTCCCAACGTCCCGCCCGAGGTCACCGCGAGCTACGTTATCGGCCCGGACGACAACATCCGCGTCGACGTCTGGCATGAGCCCACGCTCTCCGGCAGCTTCCCGGTCCGTCCCGATGGCATGATCTCCCTCGCCCTCGTCGGCGACATCATGGCTGCCGGCCGTAGTCCAATGGACCTCGCCAACGACCTCACCATCCGCCTCAAGAAGTTCATTACCGACCCCACCGTCACCGTTTCCGTCGTCACGGTCAACAGCAAGCGCGTCTTTATGCTCGGCGAAATCGCGCATATCGGCCCTATTCCGCTGACTTCCACCCTCACGCCTCTCCAGGCGATCTCAGCCGCCGGCGGCCTCACGCAGTACGCCAACAAGTCGAAGATCTATATCCTGCGCGTCGAGAACGGCAAAAAGAAGAAGATTCCGTTCAACTATAAGAAGGCCATCAAAGATGGCGACCTGCAGGGTGTGACACTTCTTCCGGGCGACACCATCGTGGTTCCATGATCAAGAGGACTCAAAAGGCCGTGCTGTTCCTGCTAGCCTCGGTGTGCTCTCTGGCCTACAGCCAGGACATCCCGGCGGTCACTGGACCCTCCACGTCCCAGGGCTTTTCCCTGCCTGATACCCAGGGTGCGCTGACTTTCGCAATCGTCGGCTCGGAGATCGCACGCACCGGATACTACGGCGCCGGTGGCGTAATCTGGTCCAGCACCATCTCAGGAGATGTGGGGTACCTCTCCAAAAGCTCGATTCACCCATTCAGCGCAGTCTACTCGGGCGGTTATTCCTACTTTTCGAGCAGCCGGCCGTCGACCGTCTTCCAGAACCTGATGCTCTCCCAGACCTTCAATGTCGGCCGGTTCCTGTTCTCCGCCTCAAACTCCTTCCGCTACCTGCCGGAATCGCCTATCGGGGGCCTCTCCGGTCTGGCCGGCCTGCCGGGAATCGGGATCCCGTCGCCCGGCCCCCCCGGACCCCAGGGGATCATCTCCCCCTTCGGCCAGCGTGTTAACAACGACACAACCGTCAGCGTCACCCGCCAGATCACCGGACGCACCGCCATTTCCGGCAGCGGCGCTTACACCTTCATGAAGTTTCTTGATGTCGCCAGCGGCATCGACAATAACGACGTCGACGGACAGGGCATGGTGTCGCACCAGATCAATTCGCTCAACTCCGTGAACGGCGATTACGTCTATTCGAAATTCTCTTATCCCGGCCAGAACTTTTCGTTCATCACCCAGAGCGTCCACGCCGGCTTCTCGCGCCAGTGGAATCGCCGGCTCACCACCAGCGCTTCCGCCGGTCCCCAGCGCACCAGCAGTTCCAGCACGCTTCTACCGTCAGGGATCAACGTCTCGGCCAACGCCTCGGCAACATACATCATTGAGTCCCACACCTCGGCCGCGCTCAATTACGTCCACGGCGTGCGTTCCGGCTCGGGCGTGGTGCGCGGCGCCATCGCTGATAGCCTCGGTCTAACCGGCACACGCCAGATCGGCGAGTTCAGCCACGTCGACGTCAGGGCCATCTACACTGGTCATAGCAGCCTTCCCATCACGGGAACTACACCCTACTCCACCAGGACCATCGTCACTGGAATTCAATATTCCAGAGCGCTCGGGCAATATCTTTCCGGCTATCTTAGCTACACTGCACAAGAGCAATCTGTTTCAGGTTCCACCTCGGTCGTGAACGGCTTCACTGGCCTTTCGCAGTCCTTTGCTGTCGGTCTTACTTATTCGCCACACCCCATCCATATAGGTCATCAATAAGGAACACATATGCTCGGTCATCGCAAACTCAACGCAGAAGACTACATCGCCATCCTCAAGCGCCGCCGCTGGTTGATCGTGCTGCCGGTCCTCATCTTCCCGATCATCTCGGTCGGGATCAGCCTCCTGCTGCCGGCGCAGTACCTCTCCCAGACGCTCGTCATCATCGAAGAGCAGAAGGTGCCCGATCAGATCGCGAAGTCGGTTGTCACGACCAGCCTCGACCAACGCCTGGCCTCCATGCGTGAGCAGATCTCCAGCCGCTCCCGGATCCAGCCCATCATCGAGCGCTATAACCTGTTCCCGAAATCGCCCAACATGGACGAGCGGGTAGACCTTACGCGTAAGGCCGTCACCGTCAAGCCGATCAAGTCCGACATCTCGCGTATCGCGAATCTCCCCGGCTTCTTCATCACCTTCACTTACAGCGACGCACGCACAGCCCAGCTCGTCTGCTCGGATATCACGACGCTCTTCGTCGATGCCAACCTGAAGATCCGCCAGGACTCCGCCCAGGGAACGACCGAGTTCCTCCGCACCCAGCTCGAAGACGCCAAGCGCAATCTCGCTGACCAGGACGCCAAGCTCGCCGCCTTCCAGCGCCAGTACGGCGGCAAGCTGCCCGGCCAGGAAAACTCCAATCTCGGCATGTTGACCAGCCTTAACACCCGGCTGGAAAGCACCAACGAGGCCCTCGCCCGCGCTCAGCAGGACAAGTCGTACCAGGAATCGATGCTGACCCAGCAGCTGCAGAACCTGCAGATCATGTCCCCGTCTACCCCGGGCACACCCGCAGCCCAGGCGCCACAGGTGCAGCAGCAGGAACTCCAGACGCTGCTCGCCCAGCAGGCCGACCTCACTGCGCACTACACAGCGGACCACCCGGACGTCATCGCAATCAACCGAAAGATCGCAGAATTGCGCAGGAAGATCGCTGCGACACCTCCGCCTCAGCCGATCTCAGCCAGCACTGCCGTTTCCACAGCTCCGAGGGCCAATGAACCCATCGGCATCCTTCAGCTCCGCGCCCAGATCCACTCCTCCGAGATCGGCATTCAGGACAAGCTGCGTGAACAGCAGCAGCTCCAGCGCGCCATCGGCGAATACCAGAGCCGCATCGAGGCCAGCCCGCTGGTTGCCGAGCAATACAAAGACCTGACTCGCGACTACGACACCGCACAGCGCTTCTACGACGACCTGCTTGGCAAGATGAACAACACCAAGATGGCTTCAGATCTTGAAGTTCGTCAGCAGGGTGAGCAGTTCACGGTCATGGACGGCGCCAACCTTCCCGAAGCCCCCACCTTCCCACAGCGCTCGCTGTTCATCGCCGGCGGCATCGTTGTCGGGCTCCTCTTCGGCCTCGCCCTGGCTGCCTTCCTCGAGTACAAGGACACGGCCATGCGCACCGAGCAGGACATCTGGGCCTTTACCAAGCTGCCGACTCTCGCCGTCATCGCGTACGCCGGCGAGATTCGCAACACTGCGGTCAAGCCCAGCTTCATCGACCGCATCAAGCGTTTGTTTAGTAAAAAGACCCCAGTGGAAACACTGGTTAAGGCCCACGGTTAAACATGTATAAGGAATTCTTCAACCTCAAGAGCGATCCGTTCGGCTCCAGCCCCGACCCGCGGTTTCTGTACATGATGCCGCACACCCGCGAAGCACTCGCGGGGCTGGAGTACGGGATTTCGGCGCGCAAGGGATTCATCGTCCTCACCGGCGAAGTCGGAACCGGCAAGACGACCCTGCTGCGCCGCGCTCTTGCGTCTTTCGAACAGGGCCGCGTCTTCACATCCTTCGTTTTCAACCCGCGCCTGGACACCCTCGACTTCCTCGAGTTTGTCCTCAGCGACTTCGGCATCGCACCCAACAGCCGGACAAAATCCGGCATGCTCCTCCAACTCAACCGCTGGCTCATCGAGCGTTACCGCCACCAGGAAACCTGTGTCATCGTCGTCGACGAGGCCCAGAACCTCTCCCCTGAGCTCCTTGAAGAGATCCGTCTCCTCACCAACCTCGAGACCTCCTCCGAAAAGCTCGTTCAGATCATTCTCTCCGGTCAACCTGAGCTCGAGCAGACCCTGCGCCAGCCCAGCCTGCGCCAGCTTCGCCAGCGCATCGCGCTCTGGTGCCGCACACAGCCCATCACCGCTGAGCAGACCGCAAACTACATCTCGCAGCGCCTGCTCATCGCCGGCTGCTCCGAACCCATCTTCACCAGGGACGCCGTGCTCGCCATTCACCGCGCCAGCCGCGGCATTCCACGCCTCATCAATCTCATCTGCGAACATTCACTCATCTTCGGCTTTGTCGAGCAAGTCAGGCAGATTCCCGAGGACATTATCCTGGCAGTCGCGCAGGATCTCGAACTCGACACACAGCCGTTCCTGGTCTCGGCAGTTCAGGCCAGCGGCTTCCCGACAAGCGTTTAGACTGGGTGAAACTTCCCAGTTGTTCTGGCACCAGGATTTGATACAAAAGCAGTACACATACAAGATTGAAGGCAGGCCATGAGCAAGATCTACGAAGCACTACGCCGCGCAGAGCAGGATCGCGCCACACAGGACACCGGCAAACCGGAGAGCACTGAAGCAGCACCCCCGCCGGTCGCCGCACCGGTCGCAACACCTCCACCGCAAGCTCCGCAGCCCATCGCTCCGGCCCCCATCGCCGCCGCCCATGCTGCCCCGCCGCCAGTTGCACCCTCGCCTTCCATGGCCTCCATGCTCGAGCAGGCCATCCCCGCGCGGCCCATCGTCAACGACCCCTGGGCCACCCCGGAGTACCAGCCTCCCGCCGAGTCGGCCGTCTTCTCGCCGTCCTCAGTCCCAGCCGAGCCCGTTGAGCTAGCCAGCATCTCCGCTCACCCCTGGAACCCGTCCTATCACCATCTTCCCGCGCTCGAAGCCCGCGGCCGCGCCGTTGAGCAGTTCCGCAGCCTGCGCTCGCGCATGCACGAGTTCCGTGACCTCAACACCCTCAAGTCCATCCTGGTCAGCAGCGCTCTGCCGCAGGAAGGCAAGACATTCATCGCCGCCAACCTCGCCATCTCCTTCGCGCGTCACAAAGCGGCCCGCGTCCTGCTCATCGACGGCGACATGCGCCGCTCGTCGCTCCATCATCTCTTCGGCTGCCCCCAGGAGCCCGGCCTGACCGATTACCTCTCCGGCAACGCCGAGGTCATGGACATCCTGCAGCGCCCGCAGGCCGCCGAAGGCGGCAACCTGCACCACGGCCTCGAGTCCCTCACCTTCATCAGCGCCGGTAAAGACTCCGACAAGGCCGCCGACCTCTCCGGCAATCACCGCTTCGAAGAGCTTATCCGCAACGTCTCGCCTATGTTCGACTGGATCGTCATCGACTCCTCTCCGGTCAACCTCGTCGCCGACGGCGTCAACCTGTCCCGCGCCTGCGACGGCGTTCTTCTCGTCGCCCGCGCCGGTCTCACCAAGTTCGAGGTCGCCCAGCGCTCACTCACCGAGCTCAAGGCTGCAAACGTCCTCGGCTTTGTGCTCAACGCTGTTGTGAGACCCCCATCGAGCGGCGGCTATTACGGATACGACGGCTACGATAGCTACGACAGCCTCGAAGCGTAACCGGAGTCACCGGCAAGATGATACGGTTCTTCAACGTTTATTACCCAACTCGGACCGTCATCCTTGTTCTGGGTGAAGCGATCCTGGTCTTCGGCTGCTTCCTGCTGTCGACCTTCGTCGTGCTGTCTCCAGGCGATGCCTACATCGTCCTGAACTACGAGCTCGGCTTCCCCAAGATCGCCGGGGTGACGCTGCTCACCCTCCTGCTCTCCTACTACTTCGACCTCTACGAGCCCCAGATCGTCTCCACGCGGAAGGAAATCTACTTCCGCATCCTGCTCGTCCTGGGCTTCGACTGCTTCATCCTCTCCGCCCTGCTTTACGTCTTTCCGGATGCAGCCCTGTGGCGCGGCCGCGCTTACGTCGTCGGCTTCATCCTCCTCATCCCCGCCTTCATCCTCTGGCGCCGTGTCTACGAGTGGATGGTCAGCTGCGAAATCTTCCGCGAGCGCATCTACGTGCTCGGCGCCGGAGAGTTCGCGCGTTCCATTGTCGAAGCCGTCAAGGCCCGCCCCGACATCGGCATGGACATCATCGACTGGCAGCCGATCACCGCTCCGCCCGAAGAGCGCAAGGCCATCTGGGTCGCCGCGCTCGAGCGCCTCTCCCAGCGCAAGAAGCCCGTCCACCGCATCGTCGTCGCCATGGAGAACCAGCGCGGCGAACTGCCCGTCCAGGAGCTCCTCGCCCTCCGCTTCACCGGCATCATCGTCGAAGAAGTCGGCGCCCTCCGCGAGCGCCTATCCAGCAAGATCCAGCTCGACGGCCTCCGCCCCGGCACCCTCCTCTACAGCGAAGGTTTCCGCGTCAAGCCATCGCAGCAGTTCCTGCGCCGCATCGTCTCCATGTGCGCCGCGGCCGTCGGCCTCATCCTCTGCCTGCCCATCATCCCGCTCGTCATGCTGGCAGTCCGCATCTCGTCGCAGGGCCCAATCTTCTTCCGCCAGACCCGCGTGGGCGTCAACGGCAAGACCTTCAACGTCATCAAATTCCGCAGCATGTTCATCGACGCCGAAGCCGCGGGCGCGCGCTGGGCCACCAAGGACGACCCCCGCGTCACGAAGGTCGGCATGTTCATGCGCAAGACCCGCCTCGACGAAATCCCCCAGCTCTGGAACATCCTGCGCGGCGACATGGACTTCGTTGGCCCGCGCCCCGAGCGCCCCGAGTTCATCCCCATGCTCTCGGAGAACCTGCCCTTCTACTACCTCCGCCACCTCGTCCGCCCCGGCCTCACCGGCTGGGCGCAGATCCGCTACGGCTACGGCGCCACCCTCGCCGAAACGAAAGAGAAGCTCGAGTACGACCTCTACTACCTCAAGCACATGTCGCTCGGACTGGACCTCTTCATCATGTTCGAAACCATCAAGACCATCATTCGCCGCCGGGGAGCGCAATGACAGCCGTCTTCTGGATCTCGCTGGCCGTCATCCTCTACACGTACGCCGGCTATCCTCTCGCAATCGCTCTCCTCGCCCGCATCAAGCCGCGCCCGTGGTGCCGCCAGCCTTGGCCGCAAACCGCCCAGGCGCCCATCAGCATCATCATGGCCGTGCATAACGGCGCCGGCATGCTCCCGGCCAAGATCGCGCATCTGCTCGCACTCGACCCCCACCGCGTCCACGAGATCATCATCATCTCGGACGGCTCGACAGACGCCACGCCCTCCATCCTGCGCGGCGCTTCCGACCCTCGCCTCAAGACCATCATCCTCGACGAGCAGGTCGGCAAATCCTCCGCCGTCAACCAGGGCATCGCCGCCGCCACCGGCGAAATCCTGCTCTTCGTCGACATCCGCCCCATCATCCAGCCCGGCGCGCTCGAAGCCCTGCTCTCGAACTTCGCCGACCCCAGCGTCGGCTGCGTCGCGGGCGAGCTCCTCCTCAACACCGCGGGCCACGACGGCGCCGCCTCCGCCGTCAGCGGCCTCTACTGGCGCTACGAACAGTGGATCCGCAACTGCGAAGCCGCATGGGACTCACCCGTCGGCGTCTATGGCGGCTTCTACGCCGTGCGCCGCTCCGTCGCCGTTCCCGCCCCCGCCGGCACCATTCTCGACGACATGTTCCAGCCCCTCTCCATCATTCGCCAGGGCTACCGCAGCGTCCTCGACCGCACCGCCGAGGTCATCGACACCTGGCCCGCCCTGGCCTCAGGAGAGTTCCAACGCAAGGTCCGCACCCTCGCCGGCAACTTCCAGCTCATCGCCCTCGCGCCATGGCTGCTCACGCCGAAAAACCGCGTGCTCTTCCAGCTCGTCTCGCACAAGCTTTTGCGCTTGGTAGTTCCCTACTTCTTCGTGCTGCTGATCCTCAGCTCCGCCGCCCTCGGCCTGCACTCAATCCCATTCGCCATCTTCGCGGCACTACAAGTGGCCTTCTGGCTCATGGCCGCGCTCTCGCTTAAAGTACGCATCCCCATCCTTCACCGCCTCGCCTCCCCCGCCGGCGCCTTGCTGGTCCTGAACGCCGCCGCCATCGCTGCCGTGTCGCGCTTTTTCTTCACCAAAGGCCCACTTTGGAAAACCTGGAAAGCCACCGCAGCCCCCGCCGAGAGCCACTTCCAGCAACAGGCCTAAGACCTTCTTCAAGAACTCGATGCCGCATCTAGGGCAGCATCTGGGGAGGGAGCGTGGGGGCTTCAGCCCCACGAATCGCCCAACTTGTGAGCAGGGCTTTAGCCCCGGACCCTCGACTTGAAGCGGCTGCAAGCCCTGTCCAACAAACTCCAGTCAGCACGGAGAGCAGTACAATCGGAGCGTACCCCTTCGGGCGGGACCCTACCGATGAAGGTTCTTCGTTCCGTGAATCGCAGAGGTGTCGAGATAAGTGCCGCGGGATGGTTTACCGTCCAGAGGCCCAGCAGGTGGTTCGCCGCGTCCCGGCTCCCCGACCGATTCCCCCGTTTTCATCGCGGCGATTCATCCACCGACAGCCCCAGCTCAGCGGCGCCCGAGCAGACAGCTCGAACCATCCAGAGAATCGCAGAAACGGCTGACTTCCCAAACGTCCACATGCCCACTGCGGAGGGGCGTCCTTGGATAAGGAGAGCCTCGCTCGTCCTGGCGGCAATCGCAATTACACTGCTTGCGCTGCGCTCCATATCAGGGAACATACCGTTGTGGTGAAATGCAGCCTTGGATTTAGATTTCGAAAATCCTAAGCGCAATTGCGGCTTTGCAGCCGCTGAGGTAAGCCTTAAAGAGGCTCAGAGCTTACCTGACAGTCTCTCCCACTCCAAAGTCCGTTGCGAACCTTTGCGTCCTCCGCGTCCTTTGCGTTCGCCTCTCCCCTACGCCAGCCACTATCCCTGATAAAGCCGCATATACCCATCCGCCATGCGCTTCAGCGTAAAGTGCTCCCGGTAAGCCTCCAGCGCTCTCCGCCCGAACTCTTCCCGCGCTGCTGCATCGGTGGCCATCGTCACGATAGCCTCGGCAAACTTCTCCGGCGCCGATACCGGCACAAGTATCCCGCCGCCGGTCAACCGCAGCACTTCGCCGCTGCCGTCCACATCAGTCAAAATCGCGGGCGTCCCAAGGCTCATCGACTGCAGCAGCGACATCGGCAGCCCTTCTGACAGCGACGACATCACGAACGCATCTGCCGCCGAAAAGAACGGCGCTGTATCCATCTGCAAGCCCCATAGCTTCACCCAGGGGTGCGCTCCAAGCTCCTCGATCACCGCTTCCAGCTCGTGCCGCACCCAGCCATCGCCCACCACCCAGAACTGCAGGTCCGGCACGCGCTCCTTGGCGATCATTACGGCCCGCACCAGCGTTCCAAGGTCCTTCACCGGCGCAATGCGCCCAATAAACGTGATGGTGAAGCCGGTCTTTCCCAGCGCCTCGAAACTCGCGCGCTCCACCGGAACGGTCCCGTTGTACACCCGCACGATCTTCTTCAGCCGAGCCAGCGGAGCCCCGCGCAGATCCCTGCAGGTCGTCTCGCAGATACCCGTCACCCAGTCGCAGAACATGCCCATCACGCTGTAGCGGATCTCTTCCGCCTTCTTGTACGGCAGCTCCAGCCGGTGCCTAGTCGAGATGACCTTCCTCACACCGGCAAGCCGCGCGCTCAAGGCCGCATGAGTCGTCGGCGCCGCGTTGTGGCAGTGCACAACGTCCGGCTTGGTGGCCCGGAAAATTTCGTAGTACCGCCACATCGTCTTCAGCGGCGGCGCTTCACCCAGCACCTGTATGTCAAATCCCTCGTCGCGCAGCTTTTCCCCAACCACGCCGAGCTGCGAATACGCGCAGATTGAAACGTCATGGCCGCCGGCCCGCTGCGTGCGGCTCAGCTGTCCCACCAGCACTTCAGCCCCACCCATTTCCAAACTGTAAACAACGTGAACGATCTTCATTACTTTGTCGGCGAATCAGGTGCGAGCGCCGCCATCGGTCGCTTGCTCTGCTACGGCTCCGCTGTGTCCCTTCCGGATATCGACTTCCAGCCTACAACATGCGTGTCGCCCCACGGCATCACCCAACAGTCACCACTTCAGAAAGGTGCCCACCGGTGGCAAACAGCAGCATCGCCAAAACCACTTTGGTACTATGCAAATGACGCCGATAACCTGAGCTCGAACTCCCCGCAAGCCGGGACTCATAGGAATTTCGTGAAGTTTCCAAAAAACGCAAACCTCTGGTTGCCTGCCTATATTCAGGATCGCGCCAGACGGGCCCTCAAGCCTCGCCCCGCCAAACGGCTCTGGGTCGCCATCACCGACCACTACGAGCCCCACGGCAACACCACACTCGACGTTGCGCACACCCGCGTCGCCGCCTGGCAGGAGCGCTGGCCCAACATCGCCCTCGACGCACCCAAAGACGCTGATGGCCGCCACCCCTGCTTCACCTTCTTCTATCCGCAGGAGGAGTACCAGCGCGACCTCCTCAACTCCATCGCCGGCCTCTGCCGCACCGGCCTCTGCGACGTCGAAGTTCATCTCCACCACTTCAACGACACCGCTCCCAGCTTCTTCCAGAAAGTCCGCACCTTCGTCGACTGCCTTCACCACGAGCACGGCCTGCTGCACCTCCACAACGGCCGCCTCGTGTTCGGCTTCATCCACGGAAACTGGGCGCTCGACAACTCACACCCCACAGGCCACGGCTGCGGCGTCACCGGCGAGCTCCAGCTCCTCCGCGATCTCGGCTGCTACGCCGACTTCACCATGCCCTCGCTGCCCTCACCCACGCAGTCCCGCATCATCAACAAGATCTACTGGACCACAGGCGACCCTGCCAAACCTCGCGGCTTCGACTCGGGCATCGAGGCCACCATCGGCGGTGGCACTCGCGGCGACCTCCTCATGATCACCGGCCCCACCGGCCTGCGCTACCGCGGTCGCCTGATGCCGCGGCTCGAAACCGGCGAGCTCGCCGTCTACGATCCGCCCACACCCGACCGCGTCAACCGCTGGCTCGACCTCGCTCCTCGCATCGGCGACGACATCTTCGTCAAGCTCTACGGCCACAGCGCCCGCGAGGACAACGCCGGCGCTCTGCTCGGCACGGACGGCAAACAAGGCACACTCGCTCCCATGTTCCGCTGGATAGCCGAAGCCGCCGCTCAGCGCAACCTCGAACTCCACTGGTCCAGCGCTTTCCAGATGTTCCAGGCCGTCGACAGCCTTATCCAGCCCACAGGACGCGCGCAGTGAAGGTAGCGGTAGTCACGCAGCGCTTCCCCACGTCGCAGGAAAAGTGGGCTGGCCACTCCGGCTATCAAACCCTGCGCATGCTCGCCCGGCGCACCGACCTGCACGTCTTCTATCCCGAAGCCGTCTATCCCTCGTTCCTGAGGCCGCCGGGCGGACGCCGCGCTCCGCTCGACCGCAACTGGAACCCTGACGGCGTCGCCACCACCTACATCCCATACCCGGTGCTGCCGATCGTCTCGCGCCCGCTCAACGGCTACGTCATCGCGCATAAGCTGCTGCCGCACGTCCGCCGCTTCCAGCCCGACATCGTCCTCAATTACTTCATCTACCCCGATGGCTTCGCCGCCGTTCGTATCGCGAAGGCGCTCGGCGTGCCGTCAGTCCTCACCGCAACCGGCGGCGACATCCACAGCATCCCCAACGCACTGGTCCGCGGCCTCACGCGCTCCGCGCTCCGCAACGCCGACTTCGTCACCGTCGTCAGCCAGCAGCTCTGCGATGCCGCAATCGCTCTAGGCGCTCACCCCGACCGCTCCCGCCCCAAACTCAACGGTTGCGACACCACCGTCTTCTACCCCCAGGATCGCCAGCAAGCCCGCGCTGCGCTCGGCCTCGATCCCACTGCCGAGATCGCCGTCTACGTCGGCCGCCTCGATCTCCGCAAAGGCCTCATCGAACTCATCGACGCCGTCGCCCAGCTCGCCCCCCAGCGCCCCAGGCTCCGCTGCTACATCGTCGGCGACGGCCCCGCCAAGCCTGCACTCCACGAAGCCATCACACGCCACAACGCCGGGAACTTCATCCACCTGATGCCCTCCTGCGGCACCGCCGAAATCGCGCAGTGGATGGCGGCCTCAAATCTCGTGACGTTGCCCAGCTACAACGAAGGCTGCCCTAACGTCGTCGTCGAAGCCCTCGCCGCGGGCCGCCCGCTCGTCGCAACCGACGTCGGCGGCATCCCCGAGCTCATGGACTTCTCCTGCGGCCGCATGGTCCCACCGCGCGACGTGCCCGCCCTAGCCCGCGCCCTCACCGACGTGCTCAACCAGAATTGGAACGCCGAAACCATCGCCTCGCGTCACGGCCGCAGCTGGTCCAACGTCGCCGACGACCTCTACCACGTGCTCGAAGAAACTCTCGCCAACCGAGCCAAACATTAGCTGCGACTACAGCCCGCGCACAACCTCGCCCACGCGCTCCACAACCGCGTCCCACGTATATCGTGCCAGTACGCGTTCGCGGCCGTTCATGCCCATTGCCGCGAGCTGCCCCGGATCACTCAACAGCCGGATAATCTTCGCCGCGAAATCTTCCGCAGATCCCTTCTCCGCAAGCTCGCCATTCACCCCCGGTGTGACGAACTCCGGAAAGGCCCACGCATTCGTCAGCAGGCAAGGCATCTGGTACAGCATGGCCTCCAGAGGCGCAATCCCAAACGGTTCATACAGCGACGGCAGCACAAACAACGTGCACTCCCGGAACAGCTTCTCCAGTCGCGCCTTCTGTTCGGGATCGCCCTTCGAAAGGCGCCCATGAAACACCACGCCTTCGGGCAAACTCTCCATTGCGGCTGGACCTACGATGTTAAGTTCCACATCGGGAACGGCTTCCCGAATGCGCTTGAATGCTTCCAGCAGCACCGCTCCGCCCTTGCGTTTGAACTCAATGCCAATGAACAAAATGCGGTTCGCCGCATAGTCCTTGCCGACCACCGGCGCAGGAATCTCTGTCAGGTTCACCGCCCCACCGACGTTGAACACCTTCTCCGCGGGCACGCGATAGTCCCTGATGAACGACTGCCGCAGATACTCACTGAAGGTCAACACCGCAGCCATCTTCTGCGATGTCTCTTCCTCATATCGCAGTGCCTGCTCGACGCGTTTCGCCGACACACCCTGCATGCCGAAACCGCTCGTGGACGACTGCGCGAGGTTGCCGTCCTGATACGAGACGCACCGCTTATCCCTAAACACGTCGGGCAAACACATCATTGTCCCGTACTGCATACACGCCGGACTCTCCACACGCACCCTGCCTGCAGCCGCAGTCAATGCACGGCGATATGCCGGGTCGAGATAGTACTGCTTCCGCCATGCAGCACGGTTGCGGCTGAAGTTCTTAGCCAGCAACAATCCATCAGTCAGCCGCGGCACCTTCAGCCCGACGGCCTTGTCCAGCAGCCCACCCTGTTCCATCGCCTTCAACAACCGTTGCGATGTTCCTGACCAAGTCTTAGCGGACCACGGGTCCGAGCCCACTGATCCGCCCACGAACACGGTCACGTCTTTCATACGCGCTCAGACATTCCCTTCGCAGCGAATCACTGTTTCGCCGCTGCTGCCGCGCCTTCACGCACCAGCACTGCATCCCACTCCAACACCGTCACGCCGTCATTGGCATGATTCACAGGGAAGAATCCCGTTGGCCGGAAACCCTGCTCCCAATAGAACGAGAGCGCTTCCAGCAGAGATGGCTGATGCGCATACAAACAGATCCCCGGCAACTCGCTTTGCATCGCCAGAATCTTGTCCAGAACCCCGGCCGCCCCGGTCACCACTTGCACGTCAAAGCCCTGCGTGTCCATCTTCAAAAATATGCGGGCACCGGGAATATCTTTAGTCACCTCATCGAAGACGGAATCCAGGCGGCGCAAGTTAATGGTTTCGGTACCCACTTCTTCGGTGCAATGTTCAAAACGGTCCTGCACCCCTGAGGGCGACAGCAGCGAATTGAAGTCACTCGCCTTGTAGAGGTGAATGATGGACTGCCCATCTTCGGACGCCAGCGCGAACGGAAACGTCCGCCACTTCGCGTCTCCCTTCGCCGAGTCCTGCAGCAGCTTGAACGATTCGCTCACCGGCTCAAAGCTCAGGATGTGACCGTCGAAACCCAGCTCCCGCAGCAGCTTCCCGAACTCTCCATAGTGGCCCCCGACATCGAGAAGACAGTTGATCCGCAGCTCGTCCAGGATGTCGACAAGATGACGCCTGTGGGTTTTGGGAAAGGGGTAAAGACCGACCGGGCGGGCAAACGTCTTGGCGAGCCCGTAGGCTGCACCTTTCAGCGATGTCCTCATGGGCGAATTATACGGTCACCGCAAACTTCAGTCGAACACATCTGAAATCGTTTGCGTCAGTGACGAAAGTTCATCCCGGCGGCTAGGAATTCACCGCCCCGGCGGTTATCCTCTTCTGTATGGCCCCCCAGGCAAGAACCACAGCAGGAAAGATTCTTCACAATTCTTTCTGGTACGGTCTCGAAACCGTTCTCGAGACGGTGATCTTCCTTGGCACCTCCATAGCTGTTGCACGTTATCTTGGCCCGGAAAAGATGGGCGCTTTCAGCTACATCAATTTTTTTGTTATCACCGTCACACGCACCAGCGGCACCGGCCTCGCCAGCGCCACCCGCAAGTACATGTCGGAGTTCCTCGCGCTCGACCAGCCCGGGGTTGCGCACTCGGTCTACCATCTCGCTTACCGCTATCAACTGCTCGGAGCGATCTTCATCACCGTGTTAGGCCTCCTCGGCATCTTTCTCTTCGGGGACCCGCACTACAAGGTGATGTCCTACATCCTGATCCTCGCCATCATTCCTGGCGTAATGTCCTGGGTGCCCGCGCAGGCCAACAATGCTTTCGAAGACGTCTACCCCAACACGCTCAGTGCGGTCGGATATCTCATCGCTTATGGCATCGTCATCGGCCTTACGCTCTATCTGCATTGGGACCTCACAGGCATCGCCTGCGCCACCCTCATCGGCCGCAGCGTCGAAGTGGTGCTGCGCACTATTCCGGTCAACCGCAAGCTCCGCAAGCTGCCGCTCGATAAGCTGCCTCGCGAGGTCATTGACCGCATTCGCCGATACTGCTTCCAGGCCATGGGCATCCAGCTCCTCATGTCGGTCGTGTGGGACCGCTCAGAGATGCTCTTCCTTCATCACTTCTCCGGGAATGAGCAGATCGCGTTTTACTCCGTCAGCTTTGGTCTGGCCGACAAGCTTCTATTGATCCCGCGCACGTTCGGCGCCGCCACCGGCATCTCGCTCATGGTCGAATCCGGCCGCGATCCGGGTCGCGTCGACAGCATCGTGAAGAATGCTTGCCGCTATCTGCTTTTGGTCGCCTTCCCGGTGCATCTGGGAGCAGCCGCCATCGCCAGCCGAGCGGTAGCCCTGGCATACGGTTCCAAATACACTCCGGCGATTCCTGTAATGATCGTTGCTGCGCTCCTCGCCATGCCGCGGGCTTTCCAGGAGGTCTCGGAAGTCCTCATGCGCGCCGCCGACCGCCAGAAACAGCTCCTTACCTGGCTCTCCATTACAGGTGCAGTCAACATACTGCTCGACTGGTACCTCATCCCGCGCTATGGCGCCGTCGGTGCCGCATGGGGTAACGGACTTTCGCAAACATTCGGCATCATTGTCGTTTGGCAGCAGGCCCGCCGAATCTACACCTTCAACTTCCCCGTGCAGCCAGCGCTGCGGCTCTTCTCCGCTGCCTTCCTCATGGCAGGACTGGCATACTACATCAGCCGTTCGCTCCCAGGCCTCCCAGGTCTGGTCATTGCGATCGGATTCGCCATTCCGACTTATCTCGGTCTGGTAAAACTCTTTCGCGGTCTTGAGCCTTCGGATCGCGCCCGCCTGGCCCCTATCGGCGAACGCCTCCCCGGCGCCGTCCGTCGGACCTATCTCTCGGTCATCTCCTTCGTGACTCCGGCGACCTCGTGATTTACCCTGTAGCTACCGTAACCTTCACCCATAGAGACCTTCCCTCGGGCGCCGCCGTGCGCCACCATCATGCCGAGTAACGATGCGCCAGAATAATTTCGATATCGTCCGCATTCTCCTCGCCGTCATCGTCGTCTTCGTGCATTGCTACGATCTCAGCGGTAGCCAGACCCTGGCCTTCTTCCGGCATATCGTCAGCGCCCGCATGGCCGTGGAAGGATTCTTCGCCATCTCCGGCTTCCTGATTTTTGCCAGCTACGAGCGTTGCACGTCGCTGCATGAATACTTCACCAACCGCGCCTGGCGCATCCTCCCCGGCTACTGGCTCTCAACCGTTTTTTGCCTGCTGATCGCCTTCTCTTTCGGCAGCTATCACGTCGGCAAGTTCCTGCTCGCGAACCTCACATTCCTCACCTTCCTGCACCCCAACATCGAAGGCGTCTTCGAATCCAACCCCGGCAACCACGCCATGAACGGGGCGCTCTGGACCATCAAGATCGAAGTGATGTTCTATCTCGCGGTGCCCATCATCGTATGGCTCTGCCGCCGCCTGAAGCGCGATGCAGTCCTGTGGATCCTCTTTGCCGGATCGCTGATCTTCCGCGCCGTCTTCGCGCGCCACGAGTCGCTCTCACTCCAACTGCCGGGCCAGCTTTCGTTCTTCATCATCGGCGCACTGATCTATTACCATCTCGACTTCTTCAAGCAGCATGGCAAGTGGATCATGCTCGCGGCCGCCCTGCTGTACGGCCTGCATGTCTTCAGCGGCTGGTTCTTCCTGCGTCCCGCGGCCATCGCCGCGCTCACCCTCGGGGCCTGCCTGCTGCTGCCGCAGATCAAAGGACCCACACGCTGGGGAGACTTCTCCTATGGCACCTACATCCTGCACTACCCGATCGTGCAACTGGTCGTGGCCGCGGGCCTCTTCAACAGCCACCCCTGGCGGGCCCTTCTGCTTACGCTCAGCCTGGTGACTATCGGCGCAACGCTCTCTTGGTTCTTCGTCGAGAAACCCTCCCTCGCCCACGCCCGCTCGCGGCGCCTCCGGCAGGCGGCCTTGGGCGTGGCACCAAACTATCCACCGGCAGTGCCATAACCGCGCCCGAACCTCGCCATATCCCAGGCTGTAGCGCGTCCGTGTGAGTCCGCAGGTTTATAGGCAGTCAAAGCTCGCCCAACAGAGCGGAGTTGCAGGCCAATGCCGGCAAGACCTGCCTCAAGCAGGATGGCCCGCGGTTCCCTCTTATTTTCCGGTGAGATGCTGGATACGCAGGATCAAATAAACCAGCAGCGTCAACGTAATGCACATTATTCCCGAGAGCTTCGCCGCCCGCAAAAACTTCAACGGCGGCGGCGCGATACCGCGATCGAGCGCCATGCGGTACACCACCATCGCGATGCCGGCGTGCAGAAACAGCGTCATCGTGTACGCCCGTGAAAGGAACCATCCGGCACTCAGGAAGCCTGTCAGCGCAAGCACGGTGAGGCCTGCCAGGCGATGAATCTCTGCGTTCGTTTCTTCGTCGGTATGGTCCGCGAGATCCATGAACTTGGGCATATTCCGCACGATCGGCTTCCTTGCCGTGTCCCGCGCCGGAGTGGACACCCTGAGGCTGTTAGCGCTGCGCAACTCCGCCGCTCTCATGGCCACGGGCCGTCCCCCGGGGGTCGCCAGCGCTGCATTCCGGAACGCCATGTCCGACGCCGGCTTGGCATCCTTCGCCTCCCGCGCGGCATCCGGGTCTTCATGCTGATGCCCCAGCCAGAGCTGTTTGCCTCCTACCACCACAACATCATCTTCGAGCACCGGCACATCGCTGGTCGCCAGCGCATTGCGCACCGTCGGAAGGACAAACAGCATCCAGAAAAAGAAGCCGATCAGCCCAATCTCGGCGGCGCAAACAATCACCGTATTGTGGGCCGTGATGTAAAAGAAGTTCGCAAAACGTTTATAACCCACGCCGAAAAAGGGATGCGTACGGATCAGCTGAATGCCGGTCGACCATGCTTCCATGCGGTCGGCGCCGGCGGCGGGCGTGATATCGCGCCCGCCCGAGAAGCCCGAGACCTGCATCCCGAGAAACAGGATCGCCCCGCCAACCAGCGCCGGGAAAATACCGATCTTTCGCCGGCCGGCGACCACCGCGCAAATCATCAGCGCCACCATGCCCCCGCGCGACTTCGTCAGGAACATGCCATAAAGCAGGAAGCAAATCGGCAGATAGACGAGGAAGAGGTTGACGACAAACTTCCCGCGTGACCAGAAAAAGAACATGCACGGGATCAACGCCACCATGAACTGGGAAAGGTCGTTGGGGTCGTTCAGAAAGTCCAGGCCGCGGATGCGAAAGATAGTAAGCCCGGTTTCACTGATCCGTTGCCGCAGCAGGTAAGGGCTCAGCAGATCATTCGTCTGCAGCGCGTAAAAACTCGTGCACCCGATGAACACGGCGATAAGGAACATCGTCATGATCACGAACTGCAGATGGATCTTCTTCCGGCAGTTCAGAAAAATGAAGAAGAAAATAATTTCGTTCGGAATGAAGTCCATCAGCGACATGGGAATCAGGCCCATGCGATACGCAAACAGAAGCGACAACCCCACGCACAGGGTCATGCCGATCAGCGCCCAGGTCTGACCGATCTCCAGAATTCTCGATCCACGCAGCGTGAACAATGAGCAGAACAACGCCAGGCAGGCCAGGATGATCGCAATGTGATGGTCCGCCAGGCTCCCCCACACGGTGGGGGGGCTGAGGTACGCTGTCACCATGTAGAGCAGTGTGAAGAAAAGTCCCATAGAAGGTGTTTACGTTGTCGCAATCCTATTTTATCGGCATGACAGCCGCATGTCAGTGCCGAAGCCAAATCCAATCTATCGGCGCAGCTTGATTCGAGCGCCGCGCACTAATCCAACGCCCCCAGCACCGTAGCATCCTGCCTCGGCTTGATCGTATTCGTCGCCGGAAAATACTCCATATTCGACGGCTGATCCCGGATCGCCGCCGGCAGTGGCGCGCCCAGTCCACGCAGTTTCGCGCCCGGCAGGAACGTCTCCATGTCGAACGGCGTCGGACCCACATACAGGGTGGCCGCCTGGGTCCCCACCTTGCCGCCTCGCGCCCAGATCATGTGCCCATTCCCCGGCTTGCACATGTTGAACGCGTCGCAGGTCGCGAGTTCCTTGTCCGACAACCCTCCCTGGTAGTGATCGACGCTGTTGCGGTTCGGCAGGATATGCGTCGGCGCAATCCAGTTGGAATCCACCGTGATCTGTGTCCAGAAGAACCGCGTCCACTGCAGCTGTCCGCCACTACTCACCGCGAAAACGTTGTTGATGCTCTGGATCGTCGGATACTCATACGAGTGCCCTTTGTCCGGCATCGCCGCATCGAACATCTGCTTGATGCCATCCGCCTTGCGATACAGATGCGTGTTGTTCCAGTAGTACAGCGTACCGCCGCGCCTGTACCTCCCCGGTCCCTCCGGCGTCTGCTGGTCATACCCATAATGCACAAACTGCGAGTTCGATCCGCCATCATCCATGATGTTGCCGTAGATGTAGTCGGAGTGGTAAGCCTCGAAGTTCGCCGCCACTTCGTCCGCTGTGTACTTGTCCACTGCGGCGCCACCGCGCGGCGGGTTGCAGTCCGACTTCGTTCCCCCGCCGTGATACACAAACGCGAACGCAAACGGTGTCACGTAGCACGTAAACGCCTGCGGCTCCACCATATCGAAAGACCTGGCCGTCGCCGGGTCAGGCTGCGATATATAGTTCCACCGCAAAAACTGCACCACCGAGCGCGACTTGATCGCGTTCCCGATCGCGCCGGGCGCCGAAGGCCCGAAATAGTTGAACTGCACCTGCAAACCAATCGCCTGCAGATACATCCCGTGCACCAGGTAGTTCTTCGCCGCTCCCCACCCGTGCAGGTAGTTGCCCTCCACCGTCACGTCGTCGATGATGCTTCCTTCGGGCGTCTGCCCGTTCGTGAACACACCCTGGTTGCAGTTCTCAAGATCATTGCCGCGGATCATGATCTGCCGCCCGGTCTGCACGCGAATGCAGGCCGTATGGCTGTCGAACGGCACCTTGGCCGAGCTGCTCTGCTTCACATAGCTCGTCGCCACGTTCGCATCGCGAAAGTGCAGCCCTTCGATCACGATGTTCTGCGCCTCATCGGCTTTCGCGTCCCACTTCCGGAACCCGTCGTACAGCACGAATAAACCCAGCCCCTCGACGTACCCGCGCGCCCAATCCGCATCCCCCCGCGATGTCGCATCCTGGCCTTCGATGATCGGCTTCACGCCCTTCGCATCCGGCACGCCGCAGATCCGCACCGGCTCCGCCTCGGTCCCACCCGAAGTCAACGACACATGCTGGTGATACGTCGTCGGCGCGCTGCCGGTCGTGTCATCGTTGTGAATCCGGACAGTATCGCCCCGCTTCAGCGAGTTCCAATTCACACCGTTTAAGTCCTTATGATCTCTCCCCGGCCCAACCTCGTACGTCTTGCCGCTGCCCACCGCCGTGCAGTCGACAGGCTCCGTATGATCGGCGTTTGGAGCCGGAAGATCGTTCGCCGTCACATGGATCACCGTCGAAGCGGTCTTCGTATGATCCGCCACACTCGTCGCGGTCAGCACATACGTCCCCGCCGCCTTCGCGGAAAACACCGCATGCCGGTTCGCCGTTCCTCCGGTCAGTGCCCCCCCGCCCCCGGGGTTCGACGTGATGGCCCACGTTACACCCGTCTCCACACTCCCACGCAGGTCCGACTGGATGATCCCGTACTGGTTCTTGTACAGCACGGTGCTCCCGGGAAAGGTTGTCAGCGTCACCGCCGGCGCACACACCGGGATAACAATCGAGGCCTTCTGCGCAGGATCCGCCGCGCTCGCCGCCGTCACGGTGCAGCTCATCGCCGATGAAAAGCTCGGGTCTTCATTAGTCGGCGCAGTTGTCTTGAACTTGCACGCACCACCCTGCGCCGGAGCCGTCACCAACTGCGGCGTGGCCGTCGTCGTGGGGCTCGCGAGCGTGCACCCGCCCGTGACCGTCCAGTTCACCTTCAGGTTCGGTGAGCCCTCAACAGTCGCATAAACAGACCTCACCGACCCCGGGATCGCTGCCAGGTCAGCCGACTGCAGGCTGATCGTCACCTGCGCCCCTGCAGACGTCGCCAGCAGCGCTGGCGCAACAAGCGCCCACACCGTGCTAGCTTTCAAAGTTGTCATCCTGACCCTCAGCTTCCCGAAGGGGAAGGACCTGTCTTTTATGGCAGTGGCAACACGCATCGGGTTCAACCATACTATCTCTGCAGCCATCGCAACATGACTCTGAAGGACCACATGCACCCTTCCTTCCCCTCGATATGTCAAACTGGGCGCAGGGACATCACCCAGCCCCGAACCGGAGCCCGTCAAGCTTGAACGTGTTGCTGATCACCTTTTCTTTCCCCCCGGCCGGAGGCGTCGGCGTGCTCCGCGCGCTCAGCCTCGCCAAGTACCTGCCCGAGAACGGCATCCGCGTCGACGTCCTGACCGCGCGCAACGCTCCCGCCGTCGGCAAAGACCTCGCCCTGCTCGCACAGGTCCCCGAAGCGGCCACCGTCCATCGCACATGGACACTCGACCTACCCTTCGCCCTGCGCAAGGCCATCAAGAAGCGCGTTACTAAAGGCGCAGCGCAGAACATCGCCCCTGCCCAGAACGCAGCCGCCAAACCCGCCGGTGGCGGCAACCCGCTCAAAAAGCTCATCGGCAACCTCCTGCTGCCGGACCCGCAGGTCGGCTGGCTCCCGTTCGCCTTCCCCGCCGCGCGCCGCATCATCCGCAGCCGCAACATCGACCTCGTCCTCATCACGGTTCCCCCGTTCTCCACCGTCCGCCTGGTCACGAAGCTCCGCAAAGTCTTTCCGCGCCTGCCCATTGTGCTGGACTTCCGCGACGAGTGGCTCACCACCACCATCGACCTCGTCAGCTTCAACAACAACGAGCGCGCCCGCTCCATCGCCCACACCGCCGAGCGCGAAGCCGTCCGCGACGCGACCACCGTTGTCGCCGTCACCGAAGCAGCGCGCCTCGAAATCATGGGCCGCTACCCCGACCAGGACCCCGCCAAATTCCGCTGCATCCCCAACGGCTTCGACACACCCGCACCCACCACTACAGCCGCGCCCCCGCCCGACAAAGACACCATCCTCCTCACTTACCTCGGCACCGTCTACGGCTCCACGGACCCGGCCAGCTTCATCGAAGCCGTTCTCTCACTCCCGGCCGACCTGCGGGCGCGGCTCCGCGTCCGCTACATCGGCCACATCGAAACCCCCGCCTACCGCGAATCGCTTCTCCGCCTCGGCGACACGGTCGAGCTGAAGGGCTTCGTCCCTCAGGCCGAAGCCCTCCGCGCCATCCAGGACACGGACTATCTGCTCCTCATCACCCACGACCGCATCAACGTCGCCGCCAAGTTCTACGACTATCTCGGCTCCGGCAAACCCATCATGGCTGCCGTCCATCCCGCGGGCGACGTCCGCAAGCTGCTCGAAGAGACCCACGCTGGCCGCTGGGCGGACAGCGCCGACCCCGCCGCCATCGCCGCACTCCTCACCTCGATCCTGACGCCGAACCCCACACCCCCACCAGCCCCGGACCTCACCCGCATCGCAGCCTACCACCGCCGCGCCCTCACCCAGCGCTACGGCGAACTCCTCAGCACCCTGAGCCAGAAATAACTGGCAGCAACACTCGAACCCACCGCGACTTCAAAACCGCCTCTACCTTCCTCCGCGTACCTTTGCGTCCTTCGCGTTCGCTTCTGCACTTTGTCCAGACTCCTCCGGCACCTATCCCGCGCAGCCCCTCCAACCCACGCTCCAAAGAGAACCCCTACACTTACATCCATGCGTCGCGCCGTTCTCCTCTTCAATCCCGCCTCCGGCCGACACCCGCAGAAACGCCTCCACACCATCAACACCATCGCTGCTGCCCTGAACGCCAAAGACATCGCAGTAACAGTCCTCCCCACCGACGGCCCGGGCACCGCCGACAAGCAAGCGCGGGAGGCCGCCGAGCAGGGCGCCGACATCCTCTTCGCCTGTGGAGGCGACGGCACCATCCACGAGATCCTCCAGGGCATCGCCTTCCATCCGCACACAGCGCTCGCCATCGTTCCTCTGGGCAGCGCCAACGCTCTCGCCCGCCATCTCGGCCTTCCGCTCGACCCCGTGGAAGCCGCTCTCGCGCAACTCGATTTCACCCCGCAGATGCTCCCGCTCGGGCACATCGAATACACCACGCCCGAGGGCGTCGCCGGACGCTACTTCCTTGTGATGGCCGGAGCCGGAGCTGATGGCGAGCTCGTCCGCACGTCCATGAGCGCTCTCAAGCGCCGCTTCGGAACCGCCGCCTATCACGTGCGCGCCGCACGCCTCTTCCTGCATGTGCGCTTCAGCACCTGCGACGTCCACCTGCAACTCGCTTCCGGCGAACTCCTCGACCGCCGTGCAGTCGGCATCATGGCAGTCCGTGGCAGCAACCTGTCCGGCATCCTGGGTCCGCGCTCCATCCGCGGAGCCCTCGCGCAGCCGCATCTGGCCGTCACGCTCCTGCGTCCGCCTATGCGCCTCTCCCTGCTCGCATGGCTGGCCTCCGGATGGGTCCGCGTTCCTGGCTGCAGCCGGTTCGTCGAAACCTTCGAGGTCGAATCCCTCGCGGTCACCGCCGGTCACAGTCGCCCCGTGCCCGTCGAAGCGGATGGCGAGTGGCTGGGCTTCACGCCCATGAAGCTCCGCGTCGTTCCCAATGCCCTGCGGCTGCTGCTCCCGCCGCAATAAGTGTCAGTCTGGGGTCGGTAATTCGGAGTGGTCGATCACCAGCCGTTCCACCTGTCCTCGGCCCGGCTGCAGCTTGAGGCCCATCTCTGTCAGCGTCGACAGAAAGGATGGCCCGAACGTGCCCGGTTGGAAGTCCTCTTCCGTAAGAATATTCTTTGACTCAAAGTCGAATCCACCTTGGAGACCGGTACGATCCAGCACCGGACGGTGCACCACGTAGCCGTCGGCGTAGGCCGCCAATTGGGCCATCGTGGTGTCGACCAGCAGTAACCCGCGGCCCTCAGCTCGCCCGATCTCGCCGCGATGGGCATCGATTGAGCCGTTTGCCTTTGAAGGTTTCAGTCGTAGCGTCTTCCCGTTCACCTCTAGGAACATGATTGCCCCTTCCCTGCTCTCGCGGTGAACCCTCAAGTGAAATCGCTCCGCCAGAAGCGTCTGAAGCATCCTCCTCAGTCGTTCATCCCCAATGCCAAACAGCGTGAACCGTGTGTCGTAGGGGTGACCCGGCGACTCCTCCGGAGGCTTCGCCTCGACCTCGTACCTGGTCTTGTCCGGTACCTTGTCAACCCCGTCTAGCTGCCAGTAGCTCAAGTCGTAGGCCGTGCAGATCAAGCTGGTCAGCGGTGCTCCATGGATCGTCACTCGACCACCCCGGAAAACCTCCAGCCCGGTCACTTTCAGTTTACGTGGATCCTGATCCTGCGGCTTGATCGTTGCGACATCGAAAGCGAGTGGACCATCCGCTGCCAGCGCGCTCCCGCTCTGCTTCTGACCACACAGCACAGGCAGCAGGGTTATCACCATGCAGCAGATGACTAGCTTCAGCCGCAACGAGAATCTGTTCGACACTGGCACCTTAATCTCTCCGCAAACATGCCGTGCACAAATCTCCAAGGTCACTTACATCGCCGCCGGCACAGTAATCCCCAGCCATCCCAGCACGCGAACCAGCTCCCGCCGCGCAACCGCCGCTGTCGCTAGCAGCAGTGCCTTCCGTGCCGGATCGGTTTCGGTCAGGATGTGATGCCGGTGGTAGAAGTTGTTGAACTGCTGCGCCAGTTGGAATGCATACTTCGCCATCACCGAGGGCTCTGCCGCCGCAATCCCCTGTTCCAGCACCAGCGATAACCGCGAAGCCGTCAGCCACACTTCCCAAACGCTCGTTCCCTCTTCGCCTTCGAGCATCGCCGCCAAATCAAGCTCCGCCACCGCACTCAGCGACTCCTGCTCATCAGCCGAGGCCTTGCGGAAAATATTCGCAGCGCGCACCGCAGCATACTGCGCATACGGCCCGGTCTCGCCGTCGAACGCCAGCGCATCGAGAAAGTCGAAAGCAATGATCGTGTTGCGCGTAAAGCGCAGCATGAAGTACCGCAGCGCGCCCACGCCGATCGCATTCGCGATCTCCGCGCGCTCCTCCTCGCTCAACTCCGGATGACGCGAATCTACTTCCGCGCGCGCCGCACCGATCATGCGATCGATCAGGTCATCGGCCTTCACGCCGAACCCCTTGCGCCCGCTCACCTCGATATACGCGCGCCCCTTGTCTTCCTCGCTCAGCACATAGCCGAGTTCCTGCGCAGTGCGCGCCGTCAGCCCCACGAACGCATAGTTCAGATGCACATAGCGATCGGCGGCAGCCGCATACCCCATCACGCGCAGCGCCTCGCGCACCTGCGTCTGAGGATCGTCCTGGCGCGAATCGATCACGTTGTAAATCGCATCGGCCTTACCGAACGTCGGATGCGGCTCTTCGCCATGCATCGTGGAAATCCAGCACATATGCTTCGGATACTGATGGAACTCGGCATACCCAAAGTCCTTGCCCAGCAGCCCGAACTTCCACAGGTGATACGCAATGTCTTTGCCGACATACGTGACCGTTCCATTCGAGCGCACGATAATCTTCGCGTCTTCGTCAGGTCCGTCCGCCTGCTCGGCAACCTGCGAAATCGCCCGCCGCATCACCCAGCAACCCTTGTTCTTGCCCTCGGTCTCGAGATACATCGCGCCTGTCTCAACCAGCAATGCCCGCGCCGCGTCCCAGAAGTGCAGGTGAAGAATCTCGCTCTCGCGCGGCAGGAAATCGTACTCGATCCCCAGCCGCTCCATCGTCTTAAGATGCCGCCGCAGCACCGCCGTCGACAGTATCTCCGCGATCTCCGCCGTGTCGTTATCCCCGGCCTCGATCTCATGGAGCGTATCCAGCCGCAGCTTCTTGCGCGCGGCTACTTCATTCGGATCGGCGTCGTACCACTGCGATACCTGCGCATACAGATCCCAGCACACGTAGTCGATCCGTTCGTTCGACTCGAGCCGCTCCGTCATCCACTCGCGTACACCCTGCAGATCGAGACCTAGCCGATGCTTCACCGCCACAACAATGTCAGCAACCTGAACGCCCGTGTTGTCGATGTAGTTCTGAACGCCCGTGTCCCAACCGGCCTTGTACTCATCCGGCCGCAACATCCGCTGAAACGTGTCCCCCAAAATCGCATTGCGCAGGTGCCCCACATGCGCAGCCTTGTTGGGATTGATGCTCGTGTGCTCAACCAGCCGAAACCCAGGCCCGCCCACCGCCGAGTGTTCATCAGCGGCAATGCGCCGCACCATCGCCGCGCGGTCCAGCTTCACATTCAGGTACCCCGCGCCCGCGACTTCCACCGTCGCCACGCCATCGATGCTTGCAAGCTCCGGCTGCAGCTCCTGCGCAATCGCACGCGGCGCCTTCTTCAGCCGCTTCGCGAGCTCGAACGCCACAGGCAGCGCCATCTCGCCAAACTCGATCTTCGGCGGCAGCTCCACCCCCAGACTAGGCAGCGCAATGCCATACCGCTCCTCAACGAGCGCCTGTATGCGCGCCTGAATTCTCTGCTGCAATATCCGATACATAATCGTTCTCTCTAAGCTCTTCGCTCTGCTTTACGGAAGCTCTACCGGCAGCGTCTCAATCTCTTCCAGCAACGGCTTGGGCCGCGCCATATGCACGCGATGCGCGAGGAACATCCCTCCACCCACCGCCGTAATCGCCACCAGCAGCCACGCATGAATCAGCAGCCCGAAGATGCTCGCCGGCGCCAGGCTCTCTCCCGCCGGCATATGTTTGATCAGCGCATCCTTGCACGCCCACTCAAAAGGCCCAATCCCGCCCGGCGAGCTCGGAATCAGGAACGAAAGATTCGCCTGCGACACCGCAGCCCACGGTCCCGCCCAATCTGTGCGCAGCCCCACAAGCTCCGCCGCAGAAAGATACAGCAGCCCCTCAAACATCCACGCGATAAAACTCACCGCAACCAGCCACAGCGTTCCGGGCACGCCGATCTGCCGAATGCAGTCCAGCGCCAGCAGTATCCAGTGCTCGACCTTCGCGAGCTTCTGATTCTTGGTCCGCGCAAACAGCCGCTTCACCGGCGGCTCCAGCGTCCGCGCGCCAAACACCAGCACCAGCACACCCGTAAACGAAAGCAACACACAGCCTTCAGCCACAAGCCGCAAATGCGGTTCCACATGGTAGCCGGACTGCATCGCCACCACGAACATCAGGCCCAGCGTCAGCACGTCCAGCAGTTTCTCCAGCAGCACCGTGCTCATAATGATCGAGGGCGTCGCATTCAGCTCTCCTGAATACGTAAAGATTCGCATCACATCGCCAATACGCAGCGGCAGAATATTGTTCGCCGCAAGCGACGTCATGAACACCCGCGCGCAATCGTAAAACCGCGCCTTCACGCTCCGCAGCATGAACCACCAGCGATAGCTCCGCACCGTATATCCGGCCACGCTGAAGAGAACAACGCCCGCGATCCACATCGGCGAGGTCAGATGAATGGCCCTGAAATCGTCCAGGTTCACCGGCCGGACGCCCTGGCTGTTCTTCCGCACGAACGTGAACCACAGGAAGAATGCGCTTATCAGCAGCCCGGGAAGCATTTTCAACAGATTGAGACGGCTCTCCCGCTTCACGGGCAGACTCCGCTCGACCGCACACGCGGCGGCTGTGGGCACACTTGTTCAACACGCATTGTGAAGAGTCTAATCATCAGGTTTCCCCGTCTATTGTATCGTCCTCCTCTCACCACTACGGACGCATAGCCTTCGCAGAGCAAACGTCGCGAAGGCCGACCTGCACACGCAGCTAAGGATCTATACGAACGCTTTGATCGAGATCGCCCCCGCACCCGCCGCCGCGCAGGCTTCGTCATCCGTGGTGCGCACAGCGGTTCGCCATCTCACCCTCGCGGGGCTGACGCTCTGCACGCTCCTCATTCACGGCTATCATCCTCTCGCCGAAGACGGCGGCCTCTACGTCGCCGGCATCGAGTCGGCGCTAAACCCCGCACTCTTCCCCCACGATCTCGCCTTCGCCTCCGCGACTCGCCACTACTCCCTCTTCTCGCCACTCATGGCGCACATCGTCACCGGTCTGCACATCCCTCTGCCCTGGCTGCTGCTTCTCACCAGCCTGCTCGGCACATGGATCATGCTCTACGCTGCCTGGCGCATCGCCGCACATTGCACTCCTTCACAGCCCGCACAGTTGTGCGCCGTTGCACTCCTCGCCGCATGGTTCACTCTCCCCATTGCCGGCACATCGCTTCTGCTGATGGACCCCTACGTCACAGCGCGGACTCTCTCCACACCACTCTCACTGCTCGCGCTCAGCTTCGCCCTTGCATCCGATAGGTACAACAAGCGCCCGCTGCTTCTCTGTATCTTGAGCCTCGTTATCGCCGCGCTGTTTCATCCCCTGATGGCCGCATACGCCGCCGCGTTCATCATCGCGCTGCTCATAGCGAAGCTCCCCACACACCACGCCCGCGTCATCACCTGGATCGCCCTCGCCGCCTGCGCTCTCCTCATCGCTTCCGCACTGCAAGCCATCGCGCCCCCCGAGTCCCCGGCAATCATCGCCTCCGCCCACTCCCGCTACTACTGGTTCCTCTCACAGTGGCAATGGTTCGAGCTACTCGGCCTCATCGGCCCGCTCGCAATCTTCGCTCTCCTCCTGCGGCTCGCGCACCGCACACTTGGAGAACCCGGCACGGCCCTCTGCCGCGCGGCCATCGGCATCGGCCTCATCGCCACGCTCATCTGCCTGCTCTTCGCGCACGAGAGCTACAACACGCATCTCGTCGCCCGCCTGCAGCCTCTCCGCACGTTCCTTCTCATCTACGCCGTAATGATCGTCCTGCTCGCAGCCACGCTTGCCCAGGCCGCCTTCAGCAGCAGTTCCCGCCCGCTCCTGCGCACGCTGCCGCCACTCTTCCTAGCAGCCATGGCCATCACCTTCTTCTCCGTCCAGCGCCAGAACTTCCCGGCCTCGCATCACCTCGAGCTGCCTGGCCGCAAGCCGGTCAACGCCTGGACAGAAGCCTTCCTCTGGTCGCGCGACAACACCCCCACCAATGCACTCTTCGCTCTCGACGCCAACTACATCAGCACGGAGGGCGAAGACGCGCAGACCTTCCGCGCCACAGCCCAGCGCAGCATGTTGCCCGACTTCTCAAAAGACGGTGGCGAAGCCGCGGTCCGTCCCACCCTCGCCGAAGCCTGGTTCGCCGGCATGACCGCGCAAAAAAACCTGAGCCGCCTCACCGACGAACAACGCGGCGAACGGCTCAGGCCCTTAGGTGTTACCTGGATCATCCTGCACGCGAACGCCCCGACCGCGACTCCCTGCCCCTACCGGAACACCGTCGTCAAGGTCTGCTCGCTCGCGCCACTGCCTCGCTAGCTAGTTCGCCGGCTTGTCCGACGATGCCGTAGTAGCAACCGCGGTGCCCTGCTTCAGTACGATGCTCTCCTGGTCCTTGGCCTGGAACTGCGAGTAGAACGTCCGCAATTCGGGATAGTCCTTGACCAGGACGATCAGCGGGTTGAACGCGAACGTCCTGTGCACGGTCACGCTGTTGGGTGCCTGCGTTGCTTCCATCGAGTAAGCGCCCTGCCCCGTCATGCTCAGCTTGCTGGCGGCGGGCACGGCTTCCACGCTCATCGTCGGCGGCAGGTTGATGCGCATCGCATCCAGCACCATCTCCGGATAATGGAAGTACACCGGCAATTCCCTCTTCTCTCCCGGGAACGACACGCGCTCATCCACCAGGAACACATCGACCGGCACGACCAACCGCTTGCCAGTCGGCGTGCCCACCGTCCCAGTCGCGGTGAACTTCACATCCAAAGGCTTCTCGTAATCCGTTAGATTTCCAATCGTCTTGACCTTCACCTCAAGACTCTTCGGCAACATGTCCTGCACGGACGTTTCCAGATCGTGCCGCACGCTTTCTTCATCACCCTGCAACGCCTTGTGGCGCCAGTGCAACGCCGACGCACCGGTATAGCTCATATCGATCGTGCCGGTCACGCTGCCGTCCGCAGCCATCGTAAGGTTCGCCACACGAGCTGTCTTGTTTTCCTTGTAGTTGTCCGACGGCGTGCCCGCGAAATCCGTTCCGTTGTCGGTCTGACGAATCCCCGTCGCCTCCGTGTTCTGCCAGGCCATTTTGCCGAACGGGCAATAGCGTTGGCCGGGGTCGAAGGTGCGTTCCTTACCGTCGACATTCACAATCGCCACATGGTTGTCGAACTGGTAGAAGTTCATCCAGGTTGGCGTGAACAATGTACTTGACCGGTCCGGCACCATCATCATGTACGCCTTCATGCCCGCCGCCCGCGCCATGCCCACAAACACCGCCGTCAACTGACCGCTGCTCCCTCGCCCCGCCTTGTACACATCGCCTGCGCTGTCGATCTTTAGCCCGGCCGCCTTGTCTTCCTTCTTGCCGCGGTCGCGCGTAAAGCTGGTATTCTCAAGCGCCATCACGGCGGCATAAATCTTCTTCAGCTTGTCTTCCTGCGTCTGCGCGCCGGCGATCACGGTGTCGGTCGCTGCTCTCAGGGTTTTATCCGGACCAATAAAGCTGTCTTCACGCTTGGACCACTTCTTCCCTTCGGATTTCCAGAACTCCGCTCCGGTGTGGAAGGACGAGTATGCAAACAGCACCCGATAAGTGAAGTTCTTGATCGGGGGCATGAACTCCTCCTCCGGCTGCGGAGGCACGTCATGCACCGTGACTTCATAAATCTGCTGCGATCCATTGGACCCTGGAGCAGGAGTTTCCCGTCGTTGAAGGTTAACATTCGGAGGCAGAATCGGGTACCAGGTGATCGTGCTCACGGTGCCTTCCGACGAACCCAGTTCCTTCAGCGTCGGATACCAGATGAAGTGTGCGTTCTTGATAAACAGGTCGTCCTGTATATACCAGCTCGGTGCCTCGAAGATGTTGTCCGCAATCCGGGTGGCGTATCGATATTCAATAATGCTGCCCACCTCTACGTCCGGAAGCGTGAACACGCGCGCCTGGTACTTCAGATTGCCGGCCTTTTCCATCGTCTTGAGGTACGGCTTGCCGGTAAACGGAATGACCGTTCCATCCGGATGCACTGTGCGTCCGGATATATCGGTGATCTCCTTGTCGTCGTAGTTGAATTCATCGGAGTCCCAGCCGCTGGCGCTGAGGAACTTGAGTTCCACGTTCGCGTAGCTCTTGCCCTTCTCCGTCAGCACTTTGATCCGGTCGTAGTGCTGGACCACATGCAGATCGTCCTTCGTGATCTGCTCGCGAAACAGGATGACCGCAGGCGCGCCCGGATACCCCGGCACAGAGGTCATCGCCAGTTCCTCCGCTGTCGGCTTGGCCCACTGATCGGCAAAGCTCATCGCCGGCAAAGCCGTCGCTGCAACCGCCACAACCAACGCACGCCTCAACACGCCCACGCGCACTCCTGCAAAACATCCCGTCAACTTCATACCTCTCCTCAATCTTCCTGCTATCAATCGTTCTATTTCTGATCTCTTACGGCGCCTTCTTCAATACCGCGCGGCTCTGCTCATCGTTCGCGATCACACTCGCCAGATGCTGCAATTCGGTGTACTTGTCTGCCGGCAGCGTCACCTGTTTCAACGTGTACGTCCGGCTGTAGTGCAGCGACTTGCCTCGCAGTTCCGTCGAGCTCTCATAGCTCGCAAAACCCACGTCCAGCTTCACGGGATCGGGCAACTCATCCACCACGTAGCCGTCCGGCAGCGCAATGTCGAACTCATCGGTGCCCCGCATCGTCTCATCCAGATCGATCGGCAACTCGCGCTTCTTGTGATCGACGTCCAGCGAGTAGCTGCCCAGCACGCGCGGCCGGACCATCAGCAACGGTCCCACCGACGTTGCAAAGTGCGCTGCATCCACCGCATAGGTGGTCGTCAGGTCCTTGTTCAGCGCCTCGGCGTTCTCTACCTTAACATCGCTCAGCGTGAACGACGTAAAATCCCGCGCGGCTACGCGCTCCATGTAGTGCTGCTGCTCTTTGGCGTCGTCATGCGTAAACACGGTGCGCCGGCCAACGGAAAGATCGCCAAAGCGCAGGTCCTTCACACTGCCCTTCAACGACCCGTCAGCCTGCAACTGGAAGCTCGCAGACCGCTGAATGCGATTCAGCCCCGGATCGAGTACCGGCAGCTCGATCACTTGGCTGTCCTTGCCTTCCATCAATACGCCGAAGCTGCCCTGAAGGTTATGCTCCAACTGGCCAAACGGCGTCTTCTCCCAGGTCGGATCGAATATGAGGTAACGCTTGCCTGTCTTCGCCGTCACCACGCTGCGCAACTTCGGAGACTCGTACCCCTTGGGAATCTCAATCGCGGCAATCATGTGATTGCCGATGATCGAAGGCGCCTCCGGATCGATCACACCGCGCTCCGTGTGCACCATCAGCAGCGCGCTATGCACCCCGACAGTCGACAGCATCGCGCTCAGCAGCGTTGCCTTGTCTTTGCAATCGCCATATTTGCCGCGGAAAATCTCCGCAGCGGTATGAGGCTGGTATCCGCCAATACCCATCTCGATCACGAAGTAACGAATCTGCTTCTGCGTAAACTCGGCAATCGCTTCCGTCTTGTCGTAGAAGTCGATCTTTCCCGCGGTCAATTCCGCGGCCTTCGCCGAGATCTCAGGCGTCGCGACCAGCCGGTCCTCCGCCAGCACCTTGTACCATTCGCCGATACCCTGCCACGTTCCATCAGACAACTGCGCCGGCCCCGCCCCCGAATAGTGCACCGTCATGCGCCCCGCCAGCGCCATGCCCGCGGGCGACATCGGCACCCGCTCCAGGTCAATGGACGGCACCTTGTCCATCTGCCAGCGCCACCGCTGGTGCTCCATGTCGATGCCCTTGTCCGCCGCATGGTGGGCCCAGGTGGTTGTCTGTGTGAAGCCTTCCGGCAGCACCAACGTAAAACTCTGCTTCAGGCGCGGGAGCTCACCCTGAAACCTCCAGGTCGTCTCCCTCAGGTACGGCCGCGCGCGCAGCTCATATTCGTACGCAACCACCCCCCCCGGATCGCTGGCCGGAGGATTAGGCATTACCTTCGCCCTGTCATCGACGTACAGTTCGCCGCCTTCACCGGGCACCCCGACATCTGCAATCTCATTGTCCTTGACGGCAAACTCGTGGCCATCCGCTCCGATGGCCCACACGTGCATGGACAGCACCTTCGAGTCCTTGTCGTACCACACCACGGGGACCGCGTCCTCTCGCCCCTGCGGCCGCAATATCTTCACCACTTTGCGCACGTGCTCAACCGCCTGCCCATCAGGCGCAACCGTGTACGTGGTCTCCTCCAGCAGCACGACCGCCTTGGTCGTCTCCGAGTAGTGTGGAATCTCCTGTTGCGCGGCGGCTTTCACCCAGTCGGGAACAGAGTTCGAAGAAGCGTGCGCGCACACTCCCAGCGCAGCGCTCACCAGTGCTACGGCAAGCGAGCACCTCAATACGGCATAGGCCCGAAACAACACGAGGATCTCCAGCGGTCCCGACACCGGCGTTAAATTGCTCTGAGGCCGAGGACTGATTTGTTAGTGTGAGAGCTTTATACGTGGAGGGCGCTCGGGAAGCAAGCAAAATTCAGCGAACAGCGTGCCACTAAAGTGGCGCATGCACGGTCGGGTACCAGACTGAACCTGAAGACCTGACTCGCAACTCGAAACTCGCGACTCGAAACTCTCCACAACCCCAAACCACCGCCGCCAGGGTCTACGGCACCCGCACCGGCCGGAACCCCTCGAACGAGAACAACCCCGTCGGATAATCCGCCGTCGGATACTGCGGCCGGAACAGGAACCGCACGAAGAATCCACCCGAGATCGTGTTGTAGTTGTTCGTGTTATTCCCGCTCACGAAACCGCCCACATACCAGTGCTCGTTCAACTCGTACGCGCCCTGCGCATCCAGCGAGTAGTTCAGCCCCGTATTCGAGTTCACCGGATACAGCGCGCATGTCAGCTGCCCGCAATTCGACCCAAACCCGGTCTGGATCGGCACATCCAGCGGGAAGTACACCTGGCTGTTTTCCTGGAAGGTCTGCAGACCCGCACTTCCCGAAACGTTGTAGTGGAAGTAAGCGCCATTATGCCCGGCAAACGTCACGGGCACCGCCGCCAGGAAGTACGCATTCGGGCTGAAATATCCGCCCAGCCCATATGTCTGGCCGCGCTCGTTGTGATCGTAGTGCTCGCCGAACATCGTTCCGCCCACGTTCAGCGTGCCAATATCCTTCCACGTCTTCACCCGGAAATACGCGCCCATTGTCCCCGCATACTTGCGGTTCTCGAGAACGTGGTATCCGGTCAGCTCCGATCCCTCAACCTGCGTATAGAATCCGGACTTTTCGTCGCCGAAGTCGAACCGCACGCCTCCGCCGCTCTCCACAACGCCGCCCCAGATGTTCCCGCCAAACACCGCGCTCCCGGGGTCACGGAGCCCGGCGTACGAAAGCTGCGTCTCCTTCACGGCATCGCGCCCGCCGAACAGCGTAAAGTGCCCATTCCCCGGCTTCCACCGCGCGCGCCCAATCACGTTCGACACCAGGAACCCATACGGCGTATACCCCAGCGCCAGGCCCAGAGTGCGCGTGGTCATCTGTATCTCGCCGCCCACGCCCGTCGCGAACTGCTGCTGCGGCGGATTCAAAGCATTGCCCGGCAGAGTGCCCAGCACCGGCTGCGTGCCCAGACCGCCGCCCTGCGTATTCAGCACGCCCGAGTTCAGGAACACGCCCTTCGGAATGATCGTGAACCGCGCCGTCTTGCTCGCCACGCCCGAAACCTCAAACGGAGCTTCCAGCGCCGTCAGCCGGTCGATGCCCGGCGTCCCGCTCCGATACCGTCCATACGCCGTCCCGCCAACCCATCCGCTGTACGACCCCTCAATGATCGCCAGGTCAAGCTCCGTCTGCTGCCTCTGGTTCAGCGGCGCTTTCGGATCGACGCGCGGATCGTAGTACCCCCGCAGCGGCGGAACATTGTGCTGGATCAGGTCCGAGTCGCTCGGCGGCTCCGGTAGCGGATACGCCTGCCCCGTCGCCGGCGGCCCCGGATTGGTCAACTGCGGCTGACCATACGGCGGATAGGTAATCGGAGGCGCCGATTGCTGCACAGGCGCCTGCTGAGGCGCGGGAGCCGGAGTCGTCCGCCGCCGCGGCCGCACAGGCTGCGTGCCCCGCGTATTCGGCTGCGGATACTGCTGCCCATTGCTGTCGCCTGTCTGCACAGGCTGCTGGCTGCCGTTGGGCAGCGCATCGGTGGTCTGCTGCGACTGCGGTCTCTGAATCTGCGTCCCTTGCGTCTGCGCGGGGTTGAACTGCACGCCGTCCAGTTGCGACGCGTCGTAATTCTCTTCCGGCGGATGACTCACGCCACTCAACGTCAAAGGCGCCGTCTGCTGGTTCGCCCGGATAGCCGCCGCCCGAGCCCGCGCAGCCTCACTCGCCGTGGGCCTGCGCTTCGCCGCTGCCGTACCGGCGTACGGCACAATCGGAGTTCCATCCGGCGTCGACTTCGGTGCCCCCGCCGTGCTCTTATGCGCGCCCGAGTTCCGCGGGACCGGGAAGCTCTCCTTATACGTCCCCGCCGGGCTCTCGGTTTGCGGATTTACCGGCTGCGGATACACAGGCTGCGGATACGTCGACTGCTGCGGCGCAGGCTGTGAATTCACAGGCGGCACGTACGTCGGCTGCGCAGGCGCGGGCTGCGGATACACCGGTTGCGGGTAAACAGGCTGCTGATACTGCGCCTGCTGCCACACCACCGCATGCAGTCCCGTGCTCACCTTAGCCGCATCGAGCCTCGCCTGGGCCATCGCCGCCGTCTCGACCGACGGATCATACGACGTATACGGCCCGAACGCCTTCTCGATCGCCGCCACCGGATGCAGGTGGATCGCGTTGTCCATTGGCGCAGGGCCCACCTTCGACTCCGGCACATAGTCCTTTAGCTTCGTGCCCTTCTTCGGAGCCACGGGCTGCGGTTGCGCACCCGGGTCCGAAGCTCCCGGATACCCGGGCGGCACGTTGTACACCGGAACCCCGCCGCTCACGGGAGGCGCCTCATTCAGCGGCACCGGAGCAATCGTCGAGTTGGTCGACCCCGGCAAATACGGCCGCGTATAAACCGGCGCCGGAGCCGCCTCTTCCGGCAACGTCGTCTTCGCCTCCGGGGCCGACAGCAGCGTCGCCAGATCCTGCGCCCGCACCGCATTCGTGCGTCGAGCCGTGGAAACCGGCGCAGCGCGGCTCATCTCGCTCGCCAGGTCTGCCCCATAGTCCACCGGAGGCATCGCCGCCAGCGATGCCTTGTAATACTCCGCCGCGCGGTTCGCATCGCCTCGCGCCTGTTCAAACTTCGCCCCAAGCACCAGCATCTGGGCGTCACGCGGATACTGGTCCAGCCCGAACCGCAGCCAAACCTCCGCATCCTTCAAATCATTGTCCGCCAGCGCCGCTCCGATAGCCGCCTTGTAGTCCGCTGCCGTTCCCGTCGAAAGATCCTGCGCCTTGAAAATCGCCACCGCCTGCTTCGGCATCCCCGCCGCCGCATACCCGGTCGCCAGCGCCTTGGTCACCGCCGCATTGTCCGGAAACGCCTGCGCCGCCGCGTTCAGGATCGCCAGCGCTCTCTTCGTATTCCCCGCCTGCGCCGCCTGGTTCGACCGCCTCACCGCCCAGGTCGCCCAGATCGTCTGCACCGTCCGCCGCTGCTCATCCGTCAGATCCGGCCGGCTGCCCAGCCCCATGAGCGACCGATACAGCGCCGCATCATTCTGGCTGTTGAACAGCAGCCACGCATTCTGAATATCCACATCCGCCGGAGCCACCGTGCGCTCCGCCGCATAGTGCTGCTGGATGCGGTTGAGGAACTGCATTGCCGCCTGCGGCTGCCCCAGCCCCGCGTAGATCGACCCTACCGTCTGCAGGTAAGCCGGGTCGCCCTCCAGCGTCTTCCGCACCGGCGCCGGAATCTGCTGCACCTGTGCCAGCGCTTCCTGGTCATGCCCGGTGCTGTGCAGCGTCGAGAGCAGCCCCTTCCACGCATCGATGTTGTCCGTATTGCCGCTCAGCGCCTCACGGTACAACGGATACGCCTGCTGCGAGTTCCCCCGCGTCAGATAGATGGCCGCAAGCTGAAGTTCAGCCGGCACAAACGGCTTCTTGCCCGCCCCGCGCTGGGCCGCGAGAAACCGCTCCAGCAGTTCCTGCGCCTGATCCATCTGCCTCAGGCCTTGATAGATCGACGCCACCAGCGTCTCAAACCCCGGCTCCTGCATCGCAGCCTGGTAGTTCTGCGGAGGCATCGCACTCACGGCCTGCAGCGCATTCGCGTCCTGCCCCAGCGCGTGCTCCGTGCCGATCAACCCTGTCCACGCACTCGTGTTCGTGGTATCCGCAGCCAGCACCTGCCGATACAGCCCGGACGCCTGCTCATAATGTTTCGCCGCAGCCAGCAATCCCGCATACTGCAACTGCGTGTCGGCCTTGATGCCCCGAGCGTCCGCAGGAAACGGCAGATCGAGCGCACTCTGCAGTACCCGCTGCGCATCAGCGTCTCGCCCCACCCCGGTGTACACCGAAGCCAGCGTCCGCAGATAATCCGGATCGCGCAGCAACTGCGCGCGCACCGCCGGCGGCACACGCTTATCCATCGCGAGCGCATCGCTGTAAAGCCCCGCCGCGGCCTGCGCCATGAACAGCCCCCGCCACGCCGCCTTGTCGCCGGGCTTCATCTTCACATACGCGCTAAAAACCCGCATCGCCGCTTGCGGCTGCTGCGCCTTCAGCAGCGTTCCACCCAGCCCGAGCATCGCTTCCGCACTGTCCGGCCGCATCTTCAACGCCGAGTCAAACTCGAACTGCGCCGACCCCAGATCGTTCTGGTCAAGCGCCGCCGTGGCCTCCTGCATCGTGTAGTAGAACCGCGAATCCCGCAGCGCCTTCTCCACGCCGGGATCGTGCGCGCCCTCCTGCTCCGCCTGCTCCAGGAAGCTGATCGCCCCGCCAAAGTTCGCCTGCTCCATCCGCACGTAGCCCATGCCGGCCAGCGCCTGCGAGTCTCTCGGATTCCGCGACAGAATCTCTTTGAACCGGGTCTCCGCTTCGTTCACGCGGTGAGCATTCAGGTCCGCGTAGGCCGCGTTGTCCTCCGCCGTACGTGCCCGCATAGACGCCTGCGACGCCCGCTGCTCCGCTGTCAGCGTCGGCCCGCCACTCTTCTTCTTCGCGAGCTCCGTCAGCGCCGACGCCAATTGCTGGTCGTTGTGCTTCGCCAGGTAGCTGCGGATGTCCGCCGCCGTGGCAGGGTTCTGCGCGTCCCACACCAGCGACTGCCGCAAAGCCTCGCTCGCCTCAACGTCCTCCGGGAACCGCTGCAGCAGCTTCCGCCCCTCCGCCCGCGTCCGCGGGTCATAGGTCAAAATCTTGCCCAGCGCAATCTGATACCGCGAGTCCTGGGTAAACTTCTGCACCAGCGCCCGCAGCCCCGCAATCGCATGAGGCCGCCCATCCATGGTCGCCGCCTCGGTCTGGTAATACGAGAGCGCCGTATCTCCCGGCGGGGGTGTATCTCCATATACCTGCCGCAAGATTGTCATCGCCCGGGCGTACTGCCCGGCCTGCGCGAGCTTCCCAGCCTCATTCAACTGCGTCGAAGTGTTCCGCTCCGACTCCATATTCTCGACCCGCGCAATGTTGGGATCGTTCGGGTTCAGCGATCGCAGCTTGTCCAGATACCGCGCCGCATCCTGGTTCTTGCCCTCGAGTTTCGCCGCCCGGGCCATCCCCGCCAGCGCCTCGGAGTTGTTCGGATCGACCAGCAGCACCTGTTGCCAGGTCTGCTTCGCCATGTCGATTCGCCCGCGCTGCTCCAGCGCATGGGCCTTTCCAAGCAATTGTGCGGTCGCCGACTGTTGCGCCTGCGCAGCTCCGCGCCCCACCGCCGGCCCGCACACAGCGGAGCACAGCAATAGACCGGCAGCCCACAACCGAATCGGCGATCCTCTCCTCATCCCAATCTCTTTGTCTACCGGCCCGGCGCCGCAGCAGAGTATTCCACAAGGCCCCAACCGGCTGGTTTATGAAGCTTACCGCTTTTTCTGTGACAATTGTCGGGTTTTTCCGGCTTCCAACCGTGCCTTCCCGGTTTCCATCGCCCCAAATCGGCGCACCAACCCGTTGCGCTCCTTTGCGTCCTTAGCGTCCTCCGCGTTCGCCTTTCCGCGTGCGCGCTACTACTTCCACTTCAGCCGCAGCTTCCCATCGCTCTCAAACCGGAACCGCTGCTCCGTCCACCCCGTCGAGAACAGCACCAGGTTCTGGTCGTAGTACGCCGGTTCCCGCCCATACAGCCCCGTCTTGTCATCCCGCAGCGCCACCAGGCGATCGTTCTGCGTCTTCGCTTCCGCCTTCATCCCCCGAGCCTCAAGATACGGGATCACCGCCGCCGAAAAACCCACCGGCGCATCCGCGCTCAGCACCTTGCCGCTCCCGTCCACCTGCAGCGGCGGCGCGGTATTGCCGCGCAGATAAGCCGCCATCCCGCCGATCTGCGCCATCGCCTCCTTCACGCCTTCCGTCTTCGGATCGGCCATGCCCACCCACAAATACACGCGGATCGCGTCATAGCTCCCCGAAGGTGTCTCCGTCGACGCCCCCTTCATCAACTTCGCGGGATTCACCGAACCGCGCACACCCGCCGTCCCAACGCTCACCCAGTCCATAACGAAGCCGCCATCAGTATGCAGCACAGCCGGCAGGTTCTTCTGCACCTCGCGCCACGGCGAAAGCGGCGTCCGATGCGCGAAGTACACCAGCAGCGGCGGTGGCATGTAGCTCGGATTCACAAACCAAGTCTGTGCATCCGGATGAAACCCTTCCGCCCCCGGCAGCAGCATCGTCCCCAGCCCCGGCACGGTCACCACTTCCTGCTGCGCCACACGCGCTGCCATCAGCTCGCCCAGCTTTTCGTAACGCTGGTTGTGCCACAACCGCCCCGCCTCGCACAGCGCATAGGCCATCCACAGGTCGGCATCCGACGCCGGATGGCTGTCCAGCACACGCCAGCTCCCATCCTCCGCCCTGCCCCAGCTCCACGCCGGCAGCCGCGCCGTCAGGTCGCCCTGCGCCAGGTTGTCCGTCGTCCACTGCAGCAGCTTGTCGAACCGCTCGCGATCGTTCGCCACCAGCGCGAAGAACATCGCATATGCCTGGCCTTCAGTCGTCGTCAAGTCCTGCCTGCTGCGGTCGATCACCCGTCCCTGATCATCCACAAACCGCTGCGCATACGTATCCCACAGCGGCCACACTGGCTCCGCCCGACAGCCGGATTGCACTCCGCACACCAGCACCAGCACAGCCACCACACCGTGCCTGAACACCGCTACCTTTTCCCTGGCCCAAACCGATCGCATACTCAATCCCACCTACAGCTCACCCAGCAAACGCCTGCGCGCCCGCCGCCGCAGAGCCGCACGCAGCAGTATCGCCATCAGCAGGCACACCCCAACCGCGATCAGGATCACCATCACCGGAAACTCCTGGCAGAACCGCGTTATCGTGATCAACGGCGAAAGATAACCCACGTGGTACAGCTCGTTGCCGATGCGGTACGACGCAAAATGATCACCCTGCAGCACACTCACCGAGTGCGCAATATCCGACGACTGCGAGCTCTTCAGGAACGTCTGTAGAAATCCCGGCGCCACCGTCTTGTCGCGCAGCATCACCAGCACCAGCGACTTGCCGCTCCCGCGCGGCCACTCGATACCCTCTACCAGCGCATCCGGCAGCACACCCCCCGCAATCTCCAGCTTGCCGCTCTCCACGCGGTCCGAGCTCCTGACCTTCCACCACGCATTCTGCAGCGGCGCAAAGAACCCCTGCGTGTCCTCGACCTCCAGCCCACCGTTCTTCACCTTCACGGGCAACCCATCGCCCACTCGCGCGAGCGCGCCCAGAAGATTGTCCGCCGTTCCCAGCACCAGGTAGTCCTTCTCCTGGTCGGTCTTCATGCCATCCGCGTTGGTGACCGTAACGTTCAGCACCGGATACCCGGTCTGCGCACCGAAGTGTCCCATCAGCGTCAGGTACATCTCGATCTCTTCCGTCGACGGCGCATCCGCCATCACCACCGCCGTGTCAGCCAGATCGGCCATGCGCGTAAACGGATACCCCGCATTCGCAAACAGCTCCAGGTTCGGCATCTGCGCCCAGTGGGGTATGTCGCGGATGTCCAGGTACGAGTTCTTGAGGATCGCCCCCTGCAAATTCATCGGCGCAGTGTCCATGCACTTGCCGGTCTTCGCGATCTGAAAGGCAAACTGCATCTTCATCGAATTCGAGAACGGCCGCATGTCCACAACCGGCACCGGAATCAGCGTCTCCAGTTGCGCCGACGCGTTATTGCTGTGCGGCATCGGCGTCGAGCTCACATACGCTCCGTTCACATACACCTGCAGCGTGCTCTCGTTGGCCAGCGGCACAGGGTTATAGCGATAGTTCATCTGGAACGCCAGGTTCGCCTTGGCGTCCGCGAGGTCAAGGTCCGGCGGAATGCGGAAGTACGCTCCCACCGGCACGCTGCTGTCCCCCTGCAGGTCGCCCGTCTGAGCAATCTCGCCCAGCGTCGTGATGCGCTCCGTGCTCAACCAGCGCGGCGCGTCATCCGGCTTGCGTCGCGTGGGCTCGGCCACCAGCCTCACCGCCTGCATATCGCCCGTCAACGAGCTCCTCTGCAGCGTCAACACCTTTGCCGCAACCAGCAGATCGTCCGCGTTGTCTCCGCTCAACACCAGCAGCTTCGAGTACGAATCGAACGGGTTCGTCCGCATCGCAATCGTCGGCCCGCGGCTTGACGCCAAACCCAGCGCTCCCGGCAGGCCGCCCGTGTTTTCGCTGATCACAATCGCATTGCCCTGCGGCACCGTGCCCGAGATCGACACCGGAAAGCGTGCTGCACGATAGTCCGTCATGATGCCGAACCACGACGCCACGATCCCCGCCGCCTGCAGCGCTTTCGCCGACGGCTGCGACATGAACACGATCGGCACCGACGGATGCAGGTTCACCGCCGCGTCGTAAAACGGCAGCGGCAATACCTTCAGATCGTTCTGCAGCGGAAGCAGCGTCCCGCCCAACTCAATCCGCGAGTCCGCATCGACGCGGCTCCATAATGTCGTGTTCGAAGGGTCCTCGCAGTTGGTCGTATAGTGCCCCACAAACTCGAAGGTCAGCTCATTGTTATGCACCAGCGCGTCCGCAGGCAGTATCAGCGTCGCTTCCAGCAGCGCACTGTTCTGCATCGCGGCATTCGTGTCTTCCCCGCCAATCGTCGGAGAAGTCCTCACCGGCAGCGTCGCAAACACCGTCTTGTTCAGGCTCACATTCAGGTGGCTGATCATCGGCAGCAGCCCCGGCGAGAAGTGATACCGCAGCTTCATCGTCGCGGTCTTCACCACCTGCGTCTGCGGCACTGAGAAGTACACCGTGTGATACGAATCCACGCCACGCAGCACAATCGTGTCCGTCGTTCCCACATCCGCCAGCGTAAACACGTTGTCGAAATTACCCGCAGCCGGTCGCCCCTGCGCCTTCACTCCCGGCACCAACATCAGCAACAACAGCAGCGGTGCGATGCTCGCCGCCAGCTTCGCCTTCGGCGCGCCATTGCGACGCGTGAACATGCCCTTCGCCGTCTGCGTCAGGCCATGCACCGAAAGCTGCAGTATCCTCCACATGCTCAGCAGCGGCTCATCCGACTCGCGCGCCTCGCCCCATCCCAGCCACGTATCCGCACGCGAGTAGAGCACCATCGTCAGCGCCTCTTCTTCCTGAATCGTCAGTGGGTCGAACTCCGCGCGCAGCGTCCGTCCTTCCACCTCCACCACCGTCGCCGGCAGCGTCGCATCGCCGTCAAGCACCGGGAACACCAACTGTATCGCCTCGCCAATCGCCACCTCCACCGGCGTCTTGGTCAGCAGCATCACACCGCCACTCGAAAGATCGGTCGTCACACTCTGCATCGCGAACCCGCTCGGCAACACAACATTCGCCGGCACCGCCATGGTCACACGCACCGTCGTGCGCCGCTGCTGGCTCTCCCACGCAACCGCCGTCGCCACTCCGAGGATCATGATGTTGAACAGCGTCCATACAACGTTCATCACGATCGTTCCGCGGTGGGCGCCATCGTACATCGTATACGGCACGTTCACTAAAAAGTTCGGCAGGTTCATCAACCAGTCGACCACCGCATTGCCGTAGTGTCTCGCCGGTGCAACGTCGAATGCCGGAACCTGGAACCATCGCGGTATCGCGCACAGCAGCCCGATAAAGTTCATCGCCAGCATCACGATGAACGGCTGCGCGATCCGCGCATCGAAGAAGCCGCGCTTCACCACGCCACCCTTCGCCGTCACGTTGAAGCTGCCCAGCTTCGGATTCACCAGCGCCATCATGGTCGGCAGGAAGATGTAAGGCGCCAGCACCGTCTCATAAATCTCGTTCCAGAACGAATGCCGATGCTGCCCCTGTATGCGCGAGTTCGTAATCGCCGACAGCACAAGATGCGGGAACGCAAACGCCAGGATCGCCGCCCAGTATCCCGGAATATTCGTATGCCCCAGCACCAGGTAAATCAGCGGCGACGTCAGAAAGATCAGCCGGGGAAACGCATACAGAAAATGCGTCATTGCGTTGAAGTAGCACAACCGCTGCCATGCACTCAGCCCCGCCGCAAACAGCGGATTGTCCGTCCTCAGGATCTGGATCATGCCGCGCGCCCACCGGATACGCTGCTTCACATGCCCGCTCAGCCTTTCCGTCGCCAGGCCCGCCGCCTGCGGGATGTTGATGTACGCCGTGTTCCATCCCTTCATCTGCATGCGCAGCGACGTATGCGCATCCTCGGTCACTGTCTCAACCGCGATCCCGCCCACTTCATCCAGGGCCTCGCGCCGAATCACCGCACACGACCCGCAGAAGAACGTTGCATTCCAGAAGTCGTTACCGTCCTGCACCACGCCATAGAACAGCTCGCCCTCATTGGGGATCACGCGAAACTGCCCCAGGTTCCTCTCGAACGGATCGGGCGAATAAAAATGATGCGGTGTCTGCAGCAGCCCCAGCTTTGGGTCGCGCCCGAACCACCCCATCGTCAACTGCAGAAAGCTCCGCGTCGGCACGTGGTCCGAATCGAAGATCGCCACAAACGGCGCACTCAGCCGCTTTAGCGCACGATTGATATTGCCGGCCTTTGCATGCGCGTTGTCATCGCGCGTCATGTACCCGATGCCGGCTTCTTCCGCGAACGCCCGGAACTCCTCCCGATTGCCATCGTCGAGGATGTATACGTTCAGCCTGTCGGCGGGCCAGTCGATGTTCATCGCCGCCAGCGCCGTATAACGCACCACGTTCAACGGCTCGTTGTACGTCGGGATCAGCAGGTCGATCTCCGGCCACGTTTCAGTGTCCTCAGGCAACGGCACCGGCGTGCGCCGCAGAGGCCACAGCGTCTGCAGATATCCCAGGAAAAGTATGCCAAACGAGTAACACTCGGCCGCCAGCAACAACCCGATAAAGAACGCATCCAGCGCCGTCCAGTGGATCCCCGGGTCTCGAAAAAAGAACTTATACACCGTCGACACGCGCCAGTAGGCATACCGGAACGTAGAGAAGCACGACAGCAGCATCAACGTCAGAGTGATCAGGTACGACGTCGACGCGCGGTGCATCCAGATCGCCAGCACCAGCGTCACCAGGCCAAGTACGATCTGCTGCGGCCACGTCAATTCCAGCCAGCCTGCGAACAGCAGAAACAGAAATCCGCCGCTCAGGATAACGAACCGGAGCAGTCTCAAAACGATGTTGTCACCAGACTCGAATTCTCTCCAGAGCGGAGACCTCGTCATCGTTCACTCCATCTCGCGTTCCTGAATCCGGCAGGCGCCGGGGCCGACTGCGTCCGCAACCACGCCAGCAGGTTCATGTAGTCCCCTGTCACCGGCGCGTCCGGCGCATAATCCATTACCGTCATACCTTCAGCCAGCGCTTCAGCCACAGCCGGAGATCGCCGTATCGCAAACGGCAGCAGCCTGTCGCCAAGCTGTTGCCGCATCACCTCGCGCACATCCAGGTGCAGCGGCAGAGAAGCGTCAAACTGGTTCAACACAAAGAACGGCCGCACCGGCTGACCATCCGCATCCGCCATCGCCTGAAAGAACTTGTCCACACCCTGCAGGCTAATCACCGAGTTCATATCCGGTGCCACCGGCACCAGCATCGTCGAGTTCATCCGAGCCAGCCGCCGCCCCGCCCACGCCGCTCCCGGCGTCAGGTCGACCAGCACGCGCTGCATGCCGCGGCTGTTCTTCAGCAACTCCTCGCTCAGCCAGTCCTGTGTCACGGAGTCGCCCGTCTTCTGGTTCACGTCATAGCTCACCAGGTAGATCGGCGCATCCGCGCTTCCCTCCGGCGGCGAGAACGTCCGCACCACTCCCGGCCGCAGCTCATTCGCGCCAAAGTAAAACGGCAGCAGCCCATGCGACGTCGTATCAGTCAGCAGCACGCGCTCGCCGGTGGACGAAAGCGCCCGTCCCAGCGTCGCAATCAAACTCGTCTTGCCCACGCCGCCCGCCAGCGAAAACACCGTCAGGATCGGCATGCGCATTTCCTGCACGCGTTGCGGCTGAAGCTCCGTCTGCGGCTCCTGGTGGTCGAACACACCCTTCAGCGCAAACCACCGCGACGCCACCCGCTCCCGCGAGTGCTGCAGCGTATCCTCCACCGGCGACATCGGCTGCGGCGCACGCGTACCAGCAACAGCCGTAGGCAGCTCATGGATCCACGCCGGTATCACCGGCTCGCCCGCAGCGTCGTTCGGCCGCGGTTCCGCCGACCCCGGCTTCTCCGCTTCCCCAAACATCCCATTCCGGAAGCTCGGTCTCCGCCTCGACCGCCGCTCCAGCCCGACCTCCTCGCGATACCCCTCAACAAAATGCGCCGGGCTCTCCGCGACAGGCTTCACATCATCCAGCCGCACCTCAGCGCTCTCGTTCGGCCGATACCCTTGGGGCACCCGTGCCTCGCCATTCACGCGGTTCGCCAGCGGCATCTCCGCAACCTTCGCCGCATACGCCTCGCGTTGCGCCGGAGTGAGAATCGATCCCGCCTCGCGGTCCTCAAACTGCACCACACCGTCCTTACCGGCGCTGGCCGCAGCACCGCCCACCGCCGCAATCTCCGCCTCGCGTTCAATCGACCCCACCGCTCGATACTCCCTGCCTTCCGGCCAGCCGGCTTCCGGCTGCGGAACGATCACCCTCTCCCGCGACGACTGCCGATGCCGCGAGGGCTGCATGTCGTCCTCCGGAATAATCGGCTGATGATAGATGCGGTCCGGCCGCACCTGCACGACATCGATCGTGTACGGGTCCGAAATGCGCCCACCCACCGCAGTCGGCTGCGGCCCCGCCGCCACCCTCCGCCGAGCATCCGAATCCTCATACCGCCGCGCCTGGCGCTCCGCCGAGGCGTGCGCTTCGGCAATCTCGCGCTCTTCGCGCCGAGCCGCCTCTTCCGCCGCCGCCACAGCCTCAGCCCTGCGAGCCGCCTCAATCCGCTCCCCCGACGCTTTACGTGACAGCTCTTCGGCGGTCTGCATTGCCCGCGCACTCGCCGCCTCCGCTACCCGCGAGTCGATCCCATGTGCCGACGCCGCTGCCTGCCGCGCTGCATTCTCATGGAACCGCGCAGCCACTTCCGCTTCCCGAGCGGCCTTCTCCGTCGCCGCAGCCGCGGCTTCAGCCTCAAGCTGCGCACGCCGCTCCGACTCCCGCTGGATCTCAGCGGCACGCCGCCGCATCTGCGCGCGATACTCCCGCCGCGAAGCCGAAAAGTCGCGATACTTCGCACCCTGCAGCTTGGCCCACGAATACAGCACAGCAACATCTTCCGGAGTCTCCGATTGCAGCTCCTCGTCGTTCTTCTCCGGTTCCCTCGGGTCCATTGCCGCCTCGATCTTTCGCTCAAACTTCCAACCACCGCGCCGCCTCCATCAACGGCACGCCACCTAAACCAATGAACACATGGGTTTCCAATGTACGCTGAGGCTACGTTTCCAACCGCACAGAGTCAATCAACCAACGGTGTTACCTGTGCTATTACTTTGGTTTCGCTTTAGTAACCACGCCCATTTTGGAACAGGTGCTGCCTTCGCCCCCGTCTTCGATCCACCATCGGCACATCGTCACGCTTCAAGCATCGCGTCGTGATCCTCAAGCCCCCGTGCTAACCTATGGTTGGAGCACGAGCGGGTAGCTCAGTTGGTAGAGCATCGCCCTTTTAAGGCGTTGGTCCTGGGTTCGAGCCCCAGCCCGCTCACCACCACCCCCCAAAAAACCTTCCCCACCAATCAACACATTGTCATCCTGAGCGCAGCGAAGGACCCGCTTCTGTCTTTCCTGTTCGCTGTTCCCTGTTGGCTGTTCGCTGCCCTTCGCTTCTGCCCTTCTTGTTTCCTGTTCCCTGTTGGCTGTTCGCTGCCCCTAGGCCGTTGGCTTCTCCGGCGCATCCAGCCGCGCATAAAAGTCCGTCAGAAACCGCCGACCATAATCATCCAGCAACTCCTCCACGCGGGCCGCCGACCCCGACCGCACAATCAACCCCGCGTGATGGTGCTTGTTGAGCCGGTACACCACCTCCGCATCGTTGTACCCAGACGTATCCGGCTGCTCCTGCCGCGCCAGGCTGATCACGCTCCCCGCATACTCCTCGCGCAGCTCCGGCAGCGCATACGCCTCGCCCCTCATCGCCGCCACTTCGATCCGCGCCCACTCCACCCAGGGATTCAACCCCGTCGCAAACTCCACAACCTCGGCGATGAACGCCCCACCCACGCGCGCCGCGGTCTCCAGGAAATAAAACTTCCCGTCGACATGCGCCTTGATGAACTCCGAATGCGTCACCCCGGCCTTCATTGCCAGCGCCGCCAGCGTCTCGCGATGGATCGCCCTCAGCCCCTTCGCATCGTCCGACTCGCGATCCAGCCCCCGCGTCGTAAACACCCCGCCCTCATGCATCGTCTGCATCGGAGGCTGCCCGTATTTATGCGGAGCGGCAAACAACACCTCGCCATCCCACGTCACACCCTCCACATGGAAAATCTCTCCCGGCACAAACCGCTCCAGTAAGTGCTGCGTCCGCAAATCTCCTAACGCATCGAGCGCCGGCCACAGTTCCTCCGGCCGCGCAATCTTCTTTATCCCAATCGCCGACGCGCTCCACCGCGGCTTCAGAAGCCACGGCCCCTCAACGCTCCCCATGAAGGCACTCAGGTCCGCATCGTTGAACACGCCCGTGAACTCCGGCACCGCGACTCCCGCAGCCTTCGCCCCCAGCCGCATCGCCAGCTTGTCGCGAAAGAACCGCGTCGCCGTCTGCCCCATCCCGTCGCCCGGCCGGCCCACCAGCCGCATATGCTCGCGCACCATCGCGGCCACCTCGAGGTCGAACTCGTCCAGGGCCACCACGCGCGCAATCTTCCGCCGGCGCGCAATCGAGTCGGCCACCACCTTCACCCGCTCCGGATCATCAGCCTCCGGCATCGTATGAAACTCGGCCAGAACATCCTTCGGCCAGTCCGCATCGTGCAGCTTATCGACCGTCAGCAACACAACATCGGTCCCCAGCCGCGCCGCCTCCCGCAGAAAAGCCTGCCCCTTCTCATACGTGCTGATACAAAGCATCGTCGGCCGTCGTTCATCGCTCATAGGCACCTCGTTGCGGAAGTGAAGAGTGAATATAGCGAAACGTCCCCGCCTTCGCCTTATTCACTATTCGCTACTCACTACTCACTAGCTTTTTCACAATATTCGTCGTCGAAAACCCTTCCACCGTCGGCACAATCTCCACCCTGCCCCCGGCGGCAATCACATCCTCATGCCCCACCACGGTCCCGACCGAATAATCCCCACCCTTCACCAGCACATCGGGCTTGATCTCACGGATCAGCTCCAGCGGGGTGTCCTCATCGAACAGCACCACCGCATCCACCGCAGCCAGCGCCGCCATCACGCGCGACCGTTCGCGCTCGCCCACAATCGGCCGCCTCGGCCCCTTCAGCCGGCACACCGACGCATCCGAGTTCAACCCCAGCACCAGCTTCGACCCGAACCTGCGGCAGTCCTCCAGCAGCGTCACATGCCCCACATGCAGCAGGTCGAAACACCCGTTCGTAAACACGATCGACTGCCCCGCCGCGCGCCACTCCGCCACGCGCGTCGCCAGCCTCTCACGGTCGAGTATCTTCTCCCCCGCGCCAATCCCGCTCGAAGGCGTCAGCGCCGCAATCAGCTCATGGTGCGCGATCGGCACCGTACCCACCTTGCCGACAACAATCCCCGCCGCCAGGTTCGCCAGCTCCACCGCCGTCTTCACCTGCAAGCCACCCGCCAGCCCCGCCGCCAGCGTCGCGATCACCGTGTCCCCCGCGCCCGACACATCGAACACCTCGCGCGCCCGCGTCGGCGAGTGATACACACCCTCCTCGCCGAGCACGCGAATCCCCTTCTCGCTCATCGTCACCGTAAGAAACCGCAGGTCATGCTCGGTGCGCAGCGCCTCGCCCGCTATCAGCAGCGCCGCAGTCTCATGCGCGGCCACACCCGTTGCCAGGGCCAGCTCGCTCAGGTTCGGACACACCGTCGTCGCGCCCGAGTACTTGCTGAAGTCCGGCGACTTCGGGTCCGCCAGCACCGGCACATTGGCCAGCCGCGCCGCGCGGATCACCCTTTCGCACAACTCGTTCGACAGTGCCCCCTTCGCATAATCCGACAGGATCACCGCATGCACCTTGGTCGCCAGCACCTCAGCCCGCTCCACAAGGTGCTGCTGGTCCACCGCGCTCGGCTTCTCACGACTCTCAATATCCAACCGCAGCAACTGCTGCTGCCGCCCCACAATCCGCGTCTTCGAAATGGTCGGCATCGCGGTCGACACCACACCCGTCGTATCGATCTTCGCGTTCTCTAAAAACGCAGCCAGCTCCCTTTGCTCCGCGTCGTTGCCCCAGAACCCCGCCAGCAACGCCTGGCACCCCAACCCCGCAAGATTCATCGCGACGTTAGCAGCGCCGCCCGGCCGCTCATACCGATGCACATGCCGCAGCACAGGCACCGGAGCCTCCGGCGAAATGCGGTCCACGTCGCCGAGAATGTAGCGGTCGAGCATCAGGTCGCCCACCACCAGCACCTTCAGCTCCGCAAACCCGCCCTCCAGCAATCCCAGGACCTTATGAATCTCCGGCAGCATACGTTCTCCCCGCTCCATCATCGCACTCGAACTCACAACTCAAGACTCACAACTCAACAAGACCCGCCTTCCTCTAAGCTCACCAGCTGTGAGCTCCGAGCTCATTCCGGCCCACACGACAACTCACTACTTGAAGACTCGCACCTCACAACTGAACAAGCCCTCCGCCCTTTCCTCTAAGCTCACCAGCTCTGAGCTCCGAGCTCATTCCCGCCGCACGACAACTCACTACTTGAAAACTCGCACCTCACAACTGAACAAGTCCTCCATGCTTTCCTCTAAGCTCACCAGCTCTGGGCCCTGAGCTCGTTCCATCCCTACCCGGCACAACCTCCGCCACGGCCGCCACCACCTCATCCACCGTGATCGACAAAATGCACTTCTTCGCCTCCACGACGCATGTCTCCAACCGACACCCCATGCAGTCCACCCTGTGATACACCACGCGATGCTGCTTGCCGAAAGGAAACCACACCCGCGGAATATTCCGCGCCGCAAAGATCGCGACGCATGGCGTCCCGACAGCCGCCGCCAGGTGCATCGGCCCGCTATCGTGTCCCACAAAGATTCGCGCCAACGAAAAGGCCGCCGCGCTCTCCCGCGGACTCAGCCTGCCGCACAGATTCACCACCGCCCCACCACCCGCCGCTCGCCACCCATCCGCCGCGTACTCACTCGCTGCGCTCTCCTCGGGAGCCCCAGCCAGCAGCAACGCATGTCCCGGAAACTCCGCCGCCATCCGCCCCAGCAGCGCCCGCCAGTTCTCCCGCCCCCAGTCCTTCGCCTGCACCTTCGTCCCGACGCTGACAGCAATCTTCGGCAGCGGCATCACCTCCGCGCCAATCGCCTCAGAGGCCTTGCCCAACTCCCCCTCAGTCAGCCTCAAATCCCAGCTCGCCGCCTCACCCAGCCGCGCATCGCCAAGCTCCGCCACATTCCGCGCCAGCCTCTCCGCCTCAGGCTCCAGCTCCACCAGTCCCCCGGCCGTCTCCGCACCAAAAGCATTCAGCTGCATAGCCTCCGTCACCGGCACGCCCACCATCCGCTTCACGCCGCACAGCCTGAAGAACGCCGCATCCCTCTTCGCCGACTGCACGCCCCGCGGCGCCCCGAGGTACACCAGCACATCCGCCCGCCACCGCCGCAGCTCCCACCACAGCTTCGCCAGCTCCACCACGCTGCGCGTCCCCACCGCATAGCGAAAGTACCCGCTCACGAGCCCCGAGTTCTCAAGGATCGCCGCCGCCGGCGGCGCCTTCACATTCACCGGAAAATTCGTCAGCATCCGCCGTTCCGCATCTGGGAATGCGCGCGCCACCAGGTGCAGTGCGGGCAGGGCAATCAGGGTGTCCCCCAGGCTTCCGAGACGATAGATCAGCACCCGCTTCACTTCACCCATACATCCCAGTCTCGCATGCCGCCAACCCGATCCGCCGCCCTCGCACTACACTGGAACAAACCTGATGCTCGATGCTCTCCACATAGTCCGCCTGCACGACGAAGCCACCGCCCGCTGGCACGACACTTCTTTCCGCGAGCCGCACCCCGCCGACTCCTGGGACGCGCTCATCCTCGACCAGCACCGCGCCAACTTCGACCTCTGGCACCACGAAGACGCCGCCCGCGACCCCGCCGCCTCATTCCAGGCCATCACCGAACACAAGCACGCCATCGATACACTCAACCAGCGTCGCAACGACCTCGCCGAACAGATCGACCTCATCCTCCTCGCGCAGGCTCCGTCTGAAACCGAAGCCGTTCCACTCCACTCCGAAACCCCCGGCATGATGATCGACCGCCTCTCCATCCTCGCCCTCAAGCGCTTCCACACCGAGGAAGAGACCTGCCGGATCGGCGCCGGAGCCGCTCACCATCAGCGCAATCGCGACCGCCTCGACATCCTCGACACACAGCGCGACGATCTCGCCGCCTGCCTCAATATCCTCTGGCAGGAGATACTTGAAGGCCGTCGCCGCTTCAAGCTCTACCGCCAGCTCAAGATGTATAACGACCCCGCACTCAACCCCGTCCTTTATCGGAAGAGCCCTGTGGAAACTTCCGGGAGTAACGAAAGTTGACCTTCGCCCTTCACTGCCGTATAAAACCGAAGCAAGTCAATCTGAAATATTTGCGTCTCTTGAAACAGCCGCACGTCGGGTCGAACACAGGGAATCATGGCTACCAAAACAGCTAACTCGAACTCTCACAATTCCGAAGCCGCCTCGCTCAGCAAGAAGCCGCGCACGCTGGCAGGCATCGTTCCCGCACCCACGGACGAATCGCGCAAGAAGACGCTCGCCCTGTACGAGAGCGCGCTGAAGCTCATGCAAGCCGGCAAGTACGAGAAGGCGCACGGCATCTTCAACGAGATGCTCGCCGGCGCGCCCAACGACCTCGCCGACCGCATCCGCATGTACATCGCTGCCTGCGTCGCGCAGATCTCCAAGGGCTCCACCAACTTTGAGAGCCACGAAGAGCGCTACGACTACGCCATCTCGCTGCTCAACCACGGCCACTACGAAGACGCCCGCGAGCACTTCCAGGCCATCCTGCTGAAGGAGCAGACGGCCGACTACGCCTTCTACGGGCTGGCTCTCCTCGCCAGCATGACCGGCGAAAACCAGAAGTGCATCGAGCACCTCACCGAGGCCATCCGCCTGAACTCGCAGTACCGCATCCAGGCACGCTCCGACTCCGACTTCGACGGCGTCGCCGACGACCCCCGCTTCACCGAACTCCTCTACCCCGAAGCCTAGCGCCCAACGGCCTTCGAGTTACACGCACAATTTCGGCATTGTCATTCCGCAATATTTGACATTGTTGTTCCACAACATTTCGACATTGTCATTCCGCAGCGAAGCGGAGGAATCTGCTTCTGTCGTTGCGGTTGTCGTTGCCGTGGCGGTTGCTGTTCCGGCTGCCTGTTCCCTTCCCGTTTGCGCACGTCCCCCTCCGCAATCGAACGTTCATCCGCGCATCCACAGCCGCTGCGCACTACACTGTACTGGACCCATGACTCCGGCCCCATCCAAACAGCTCCGCGTGGTTGCCATCGGCGGTGGCACCGGCCTATCCACGCTGCTGCGCGGCCTTAAGCGATACGTCGCCACTCCCGGCGTCGCCGCCCTGCACCTCGAGCGCCGCCAGCATCCACGCCCCTCCGCACCCTGCCCCGACCTCCCCTGCCTCATCCGCGAGCTCTCCGCCGTAGTCACCGTCACCGACGACGGCGGCTCCTCCGGCCGCCTCCGCGAAGAGCTCAAAATCCTCCCTCCCGGCGACGTCCGCAACTGCATGGTCGCGCTCTCCGAAGACGAGCACCTGCTCTCCCGCCTCTTCCAGTACCGCTTTCAGCAGGGCGACCTCGAAGGCCACAGCTTCGGCAACCTCTTCGTCGCCGCGCTCTCCGGCATCACCGGAGACTTCGCGCAAGCCGTGCAAATGTCCTCGCAGATCCTCGCCACGCGCGGCCGCATCTACCCCTCGACCACCGCCAATGCCACCCTGGTCGCGCAGATGGACGACGGCTCCTTCGTCCACGGCGAAACCAACATCACGGCCTCCGACCGCTCGATCGTCGAACTCACCATCGATCCCCCCGACGCCCCCCCGCTCCCTCAAACCCTCGACGCGATTGCCGCCGCCGACCTCATCACCCTCGGCCCCGGCTCGCTCTACACCTCGGTGATCACGAACCTGCTGGTACACGGCATGCCCGCCGCTCTGGCCGCCTCGCGCGCCACCCGTGTCTACATCTGCAACCTGATGACCCAGGCCAACGAGTCCCTCGGCCTCACCGCCTCCGAGCACATCGAAAAAATCTTCGCCCACGCCGGCGCCCGCATCTTCGACTACGCCCTCATCAACACCGGCCCAATCGACGAGGCGACAATCGCCCGCTACGCCCTCGAAGGCCAGAGCCCCATCGAAGCCGACCTCGACCGCATCCGCGCTCTCGGCGTCGGACCCATCACCGGCAACTTCGTCCACGAGGACGACGTCCTCCGCCACGCCTACGATCATGTCGCGGAAACCCTCCTGCATCTGGCGCTGCAGAGAACGGCCCCTGCCGAAGCCACACTGCAATAACCAGAAATTGTCATTCCGCAGCGCAGCGGAGGAATCTGCTTTTCGCCCGCGCCGGCAAGTCGCTTTGGCGATTTGCCAATACTCAAGCTAGTCTTAGCTTATGGAGATTCCAGTCCTCGAAGGCCCCAACGTCCGTCTCGAGCCCCTTACCCTCGACACCCTCCCCGCGCTCGAAGCCGTCGCCTTCGATCCCTCCATCTGGCGCTACATGCTCCACCCCGTCAACACGCCGGAGAACCTCCGCGCATGGGCGCAATCCGCCCTGAACGACGCCGCCAAGGGCACCACGCTGCCCTGGATCACCATCCGCAAAGCCACCGCCGACATCCCTGAAGCCGTCGTCGGCGCCACCCGCTTCATCGACCTCGACCTGCGTCACCGCTCCACCGAGATCGGCAATACCTGGCTGGCGGAGTCCGCGCGCGGAACCCGCATCAACGCCGAAGTGAAGCTGTTGCAACTCACCTTCGCCTTCGAGACCCTCGACCTGCTGCGCGTCTGCCTCAAGACCCACAGCGCCAACCAGCGCTCCCAGGCCGCCATCCGCGGCATCGGCGCAACCTACGAAGGCACCTTCCGCAACCACTACGTCATGCCCGACGGCTCCAGCCGCGACAGCTGCTGGTTCTCGATCATCCGCAAAGAATGGCCCGAGGTGAAGGACCTCCTCACGCGGCGCCTCAACGCCCCGGTGTAAGCCCGCTGCGGTCCCTAAACCGCCGCCGCCCCAATCACCACCAACTCCGGCCGCTCCTCCGCCACCGTCCTCTTCAACTGCCCACAAGCAGCATAGATATCCCGTCCGCGCGGCCTGCGGATATACGTCGGAATCCCACCCGCAATCAGCATCTTCTGAAACACCGCCACAGCCTCCGGCGTGGGCTGGTGATAATCGATCCCCGGCCCCGGGTTCCACACGATCAGGTTCACCTTCGCCGGCATTCCCGCCAGCAGTGCGAGCACCTCGCGCGCGTGCTCCGGCTGGTCGTTCACTTCCCCCAGCAGCACATACTCAAACGTCACCCACTCCCGAGTCCTCAGAGGAATCGCACGCACCGCATCCAGCAGCTTCGCAATATTCCACTTGCGCGTAATCGGCATCACGCGCTCGCGCACCACATCATTGCTCGCATTCAACGAGAGCGCCAGCTTCGGCCGCACCGTCTCCTTTGCGAACGCCTCAATCCCCGGCAGTATCCCGCTCGTCGACACCGTCATCCGCGACTCCGGCACACCGATACCCTCCACCAGCACACGCACGCTCTTGATGAACTCGGCATAGTTCAGGAACGGCTCACCCATTCCCATGAACACCAGGTTGATGCGGTCCTTCCCCATCTTTACGCCATGCCGGTTCAGCACCGCGGCCACCTGCCCGGCAATCTCGCCCGCGGTCAGGTTCCTCCGAATCCCCAGCTTCGCCGTCAGACAGAACTGGCAGTTCACCGCACACCCTACCTGGCTCGATATACAAATCGTCGCCCGCCGAAACCCCTGCTCCGCCAGCACCCCCCAGTTGCGCTTGTCGACCTTCGTGACCCCACCCACAACTGTGTCATCTCGACCGGAGCGCAGCGCAGTGGAGAGACCTGCTTTCCCCGCCACGGCCTCCTCCGGCCCCACCACCTCCGCAGCCTCTTCAACCGCCGCCTCGCTCCCATCCCCGCGTTCGCCGCCATCACCGTCCGGCATCCAGACCGTCTCCACCGTCTCGCCATCGGCCATCCGCATCAGGTAGCGCTCGGTTCCATCGACAGACTTCGCCGTCTGCACGATCTCCGGCAGCCCCACCCGCCAGCCCGCCTCCATCATCTGCGAACGCAGCGCCACCGGCAGGGTCGTCACCTCATCCAGCGACCCCACCCGCTGCTTATACAGCGCATCGAAAACCTGCCTCGCCCGATAAGCCTTCTGCCCCAACCCCGCCATCACGGCAGTCAGTTCCACCATCCCCAACCCAAACAGCGCTCCCGCCGCCGGCATCGCAACCGCAGCTTCAGCATCCACACCCGTCCTTACAAGAACTTCACTCACCCATCCAGTTTAGACCCCTCGGCCACCTCCACTCACCACTCCAAACTCAACACTCAAAACTGAACAAAACCAGCCTTCCTCTAAGCTCACCACCTCTGGGCTCTGAGCTCATACCAGCCCCCCTCCCAATCGCGCGCCACATATCAGCTGACAATTTCCCGTGACGCTTTCTCCTTCCGCGTCTACACTACTCCCGCCCAATCAATCCATTTCAGGAGATCTCCAATGACTGCACGTACTTGGCTCGCCGGCGTACTCGGTGCACTCGCCATGTTTGTATGGATCTTCCTCGCTCACGGCGCGCTCGGCCTCGGTGAAGCCGGTATAAAGCAGATCCCAAACGAAGCTCCATTGCTCGCCTCCATGCAATCTACGGTGCCGGTTCAGGGGACCTTCATCTTCCCCAATATGGACCGCAAGGCGCCGGAGGCAAACATGAAGAAACTGGAAAGCGGTCCATCGGGTCTGTTGATCTACTTTCCCACCCGTAACTTCAGCTTTCCCGTGGCCCTTCTCATCGAGTTCCTCACCGAGTTCGTTGCCGTCATGATCGTGGTTTACCTGCTGTCCCTCACGCGAGTGCGCAGCTTTGCCGGCACAATCGGCTTCTTTGCCCTCATCGGCCTTGGCGTCGCCTGCGCCGACCCGGTCTCCAACTGGAACTGGTTCGGCTTCTCTGCCGCGTACACCCTGGCCACCTGCTTCACGGGATGGTTCGGTTACGTTCTTGCCGGTATGGTGGCTGCCGGGTTGAAAGTCCGAGGCCAAAAGACGGCTTAGATCTCGCCGTAAGCCGAATGCAAGGAGAAGCCGGAACGACGGAATGGCCTTCCTCCCCACCGCCCAGCTGTCAGTGCCTTCTCCAAACGCCAAAACGCTTCAGAGCTGTCAAGCCCCCTCGCCTGTGCAAAACTCCGAAACCCTGCATGAACACTGAGCAATCTCACCGGCATCGTCCTGCATATTTATTCCTCCCGCTCGCTACAATTGATGTAGAGATCTTTTTCGTCAGTCTGGCGGGAAATCTGTATTCCGCGCAAGGGGATTATGGGTCGATTCCACGACTAACCCCTTTTGTTTGACATAATTTGAACTCAAACCCTTTGCTGTCCGTCACTTACCGATACCCCTTGGTCATCTCCTTTGTTTTCCATAATTTGGATTGGTAGGGGGGAGGGGGGGTAGGTAGTTGGAACATCCGCAACGCCATGAAAGAATACAAACCATGTCCGTAGTTCTCGCGGAAAATTCCGCCCCGATCGCCCCGTCCGTCTCCCCCGCCCGCGACATCCGTAAGACCACGCTCCCCAACGGCCTTCTCGTCCTCACCGAGCGCATGCCCCACCTCCGCAGCGTCTCCATGGGCGTCTGGATCGACTCCGGCTCCCGCGACGAGACCCCCGAGCGCAACGGCATCTCCCACTTCATCGAGCACATGGTGTTCAAGGGCACCACGACCCGCTCCGCCTCGCAGTTCGCGCGCGAAGTCGACGCCATCGGCGGCAACCTCGACGCCTTCACCGGCAAAGAAACCGTCTGCTTCAACATCAAGGTCCTCGACGAGAACGTCCCCGCAGCACTCGATCTCCTCACCGACCTCGTCCTCCACCCCACCTTCTCGCCCGAAGAAATCCTCCGCGAGCAGGGCGTCATCCTCGAAGAAATCAAGATGGACGAGGACAACCCCGACTACCTCGTCCACGAACTCTTCACGCAGAAGTTCTGGAAGGGCGACGCTCTCGGCCGCCCCATCCTCGGCACCGCAAAGACCGTCTCCAGCTTCAATCAGGCCATCGTCCTCGACGAGTACGCCTCCCGCTTCACCCCGCAGAACATGGTCTTCACCGCCGCCGGCAACATCGACCACGACACCTTCATCGCCGAGGTCGCCGAAGCCTTCTCAGCGCTGCCGGCGTCCACATCTACTCCAGCCCGCACGCCGCCGCCCACCGCCTTCCCGCACATCACGCTCAAAGACAAAAAATCCCTCGAGCAGGTGCAGTTCTGCCTCGCGCTCCCATCGCTGCCCATCGCGCACCCCGACCGCTACACGGCCTACCTGCTCAATTCCATCCTCGGCGGCGGCATGAGCTCTCGCCTCTTTCAGTCCATCCGCGAGGAGCGCGGCCTCGCCTACTCCATCTACTCCGAGATGAACCCCTTCCGCGACACCGGCTCTCTCGCCGTCTACGCGGGCTGCGCAGTCGACAAAGCCCGCGAAGTCCTGGACCTCACCCTCGCAGAGTTCCGCCGCATCAAGACTGAGCTCGTCAGCGAAGAAGAGCTCGATCGCGCCAAGAACCAGCTCAAGGGAAACATGGTCCTCGGCCTCGAAAGCTCCAGCTCGCGCATGTCCAACCTCGCCCGCCAGCAGATGTACTTCGGCCGCTTCTTCACCGTCGACGACATCACCGCCGAGGTCAACCAGGTCACGCGCGAAGACATCCAGGGTCTCGCCAACCGCCTCATCGACCAGGACAAGCTCGCCCTCACGCTGCTCGGCAATCTCGGGGGCCTCAAGATTGAAAGAGAACACCTCGCCTGCTGATTTCACAGTACCGTCAACGCCATACCGGCTGCCGGAACGTCTATACTCTGAAGCTGTCATTCTTCCAGCGGAGCGGACATACCCGCGCCCGCCCGCGTCACCAAGGACCGCACCTATGAAGACTCAACGCAAACATCATCCCGAAGCTGGCTTCACACTCATCGAGTTGCTGATTGTCATGTCCGTCATCCTTATCCTGATGGTGATGGCCATTCCTGCCATGCAGGGAGTCATCCGGAAGGGCAACCAGACATCCGCCGTCGCCTCGCTGCGCATGTTGACCTCCATGGAAGGCGAGTACAACTCCAGCTACCCGCAGCATGGATACGCCTGCACACTTGGCGCGCTCGGTGGCAAGCAGGGGTCCGGTCCGCCGACTCCCGAAGCCGCCCAGCTCATCCCCGAGGACCTCGCCAGCGGCTTCAAGTCTGGCTACACCTTCACCATCACCTGCGGCGCCAAGAACACCGTCAACAACCAGGATCAGTACAACAGCTTCACCATCAACGCGGTGCCCACCGCCGTCGGAAAGACCGGCAACAACGGTTACTGCACCGATGAAAGCGCCCAGATCCACTACGACCCCAAGGGCGGCACCAACTGCACCGAACTCCTGCAGTAACGGCGTCGCGATGTAGTTCGCAGCGAAGGCCGCCTCTAAGGCGGCCTTTGTCGTCGATCCTTCTGAGCGCCAACGGCGCGTCCTATAACAGCCCAGGGCGAAGCCCTGGGGTAACCGCACACAACACGTGAGGGCTGAAGGCCCGACCTATGACCTGCCTCGATACCCTGCTCGCCACCCTTGCTCTTGTCGCCCCGCTTTCGGCGCCCTCAGCCTCCACCCTCGCCGCCCGCGTCGACGCCCACTACAACCACCTTTCCTCCCTCCAGGCCCGCTACACCGAGCGCTACAAAGGGATGGGCCTCGACCGCAGCGAAACCGGCACACTCACCCTCCGCAAGCCGGGCCGCATGCGCTGGGCCTACGACACGCCGCGCGGCAAGCTCTTCCTCCTTGACGGCAAGTCCGCCATCTTCTACACCCCCGGCGACCCGCAGGCGCAGCGCATCCCCGCCAAACAGCTCGACGACCTCCGCTCGCCTCTGCGGTTCCTCCTCGGCCACACGCAGCTCGCCAAAGAGCTCGACCACCTCACCCTGACGCTCACCGACGGCGGGTACACACTCTCCGGCGCGCCAAAGGGCATGGAGCAGCGCCTCCGCTCGCTCGCCCTCACAGTCGACGGCACCGGCGTTATCCACTCGATGCGCCTCAAAGAAGCGGACGGCGCAACCACCACCTTCACCTTCACCGACATCCACGAAAACATCCCCACCCACGACACCGACTTCACCTTCACCCCACCCCCCGGAGTGACGATCGTCACCGGCACGCCGCCGATCTAAACATCCTCCTGTATCCTCATCGCATGGCCGGCGCATCAACCGCAGAGCACGAGCAGCGCAGCGACGCCAAACGTTCCGCCGCACTCTCCTCCGTCCTCGCCGCCGCGGCCATCACGCTGCTCAAGTTCCTCACGGGCATCCTCACCGGCTCGCTCGGCATGTTGTCCGAAGCCGCGCACTCCGCCATCGACCTCGTCGCCGCAGCCATCACCCTCTTCACCGTCCGCATCGCCGATCGCCCCGCTGACGAGCAGCACAACTACGGCCACGGCAAGCTCGAAAGCCTCTCCGCCGCCGCCGAAATCCTCCTCATGCTCGGCTCCTGCGTCTGGATCGCCGTCGAGGCCATCCGCCGCATCGCCTATCACACGCATCTCGACCTGCGCTGGTCCATCTGGCCCTTTGTCGTCCTCGTGCTCTCGATCGCCGTCGACTTCGTGCGCAGCCGCAACCTCCGCCGAGTAGCTCAAGCCCAGCGCAGCGACGCCCTCGCTGCCGACGCAGTACACTTCGCCACCGACATCTGGTCGTCCACCGCTGTCCTCGTCGGCCTGCTCGCCGCCTTTGCCGGCGAGCGCCTGCACCTCCGCTTCCTCGAGTACGCCGACCCGATCGCCGCGCTCGCCGTCTCCGCCATCATCGTCTTCGTCACCTGGCGTCTCGCGCACCAGACCATCGACTCACTGCTCGATGCCACGCCGCCCGAAGTCCGCGCACAGCTGCGCAGCAACCTCGTCCACGACCTCGAAGCCATCGACGGCATCCTCTCGGTGCAACGTGTGCGCGTCCGTCGCTCCGGCTCCAACTACTTCGTCGACCTCACTCTCGGCATTCCCCGCAACGTCACCTTCCAGCGCTCCGAGCAGATCACCTTCGCCGCCACCACCGCCGTGCAGGCACGCCTGCCTGAAGCCGACGTCGTCATCCACACAGTTCCCACGGCCTCGCAGCGCGAAAGCATCTTCGACCGCGTCCGCGCTGTCGCTGCGCGCTCCAACCTTTCCATCCACGACGTCAGCGTGCAGCAGTACGACGGCGCTCTGCATCTCGAACAGCACCTCGAAGTCGATGAGCGCATGAGTCTCCGCGATGCGCACGACATCGTCACCGTGCTCGAAGCCGAGATGCGTCACGAAATCCCGGAGATCGCTTCCGTGCTCACACATATCGAAAGCGAGCCTGCCACGATCATCCATCCCGCCGAAGCGGACCGCGACAACCGCGCGCTCGAAGCCGCCCTCCGCGAAGCCGGTCACAGGTTTCCGGAGATCATCGACATCCACGACATTGTCATGACCCGCTCGCACACCGACCACGACCACAGCCTCCACATCCGCTGCCACTGCACCCTGCCCGACGACCTCTCCATGGAGCGCGTGCACGCCATCATCACCGAACTCGAGGGCAACTTCCGCGCCACGCACCCCATGGTCAGCCGCGTCCTCATCCACCCCGAACCCGCGACCGACAACTGCCGTTAGCGGGCCGTGCATCGTATGCTGGAGACGCAATGAAGCTGAACTTCAAGATCATCATGGGCGCGCTGGCGATGCTCTTCGTCGCCATGCTATCGGCCGGCATCACCATGCGCATCGCGCTGCACGGCGGCGAAGTCGCGGTCCCGAACTTCTCCGGCATGTCCATCGCCGAGGCCTCGAACGCCGCCCTGCATCAGCACCTCGACCTCAAGATCGACAACAAGTTCTACTCCACCGTCGTCCCCGCCGGACGCATCCTCTCCCAAGCCCCCACCGCCGGTTCGCGCGTGCGCAAGAAGTGGCAGGTGCGCGTCACCGTCAGCCTCGGCCCGCAGCAAGTCTCGATCCCCGACGTCGTCGGTCAGCCGCAGCGCGACGCCGCTATGAACATCCGCCGCATGTCCCTCGACCTCGGCACCATTGCCCACATCGGCGCGCCCGGGGACCCCGACATCGTCCTCGCCCAAACACCGCCGCCCAATGCCGGCGTAGACCGCCCCCAAGTCAGCCTCCTGCTCTCCGAAGCTACCGACACGGCAACCGGCTCCTACGTCATGCCGTCCTTCATCGGCCTCGGATACTCCGCAGCCATGCGTGCCGCCACTGCCGTAGGTCTGCGCGCAACCTACATCGCGGACACACCACCACCCCCGCCGCAACCGGCAACGCCTCCACCGACGCCGCCGGCTCCCGGCTCACCGCAGCAGCCCGACGCCACCGCAACCCCCGTCCCGGTCCACGTCAACCCAGTCGGCCCAGTCACAGCTCAGAAGCCCGAATCCGGCCACCGCTTCAGCAAAGGCGACGCCGTCCGCCTCACCTTCGGCCACCCCGCCACAACGCCCTGAATATTTGCAGGGGTTCTGCAAGCTAAGCCGAACCTCCGCCTTATGACAAACGGCGTTCCGCTGCAGCACATCAAGCTCTGAGCTCAACACCTCTGAGCTCTACGCTCTTAAGCAACCCGCTCCTCACAACTGCAAAACTCAAAACTCACGACTGAACAGATCCCGCCGTCTCCCGCAGTCGAACACTGCCCGCCGACTACCTCTCCCGCTCAAACACCGCCGCAAAGAACCCATCGCCCTCAAACCCACACCCCGGCAGGGTCCTCAAAACATCCCCACTCACGACCGCGGAAGCATCGCCCTTCAGAGCCACACGCTCCAGCAACCCCTCCACCGGAACCCTCCGCAGCCCGATAACTCCCGCGACCACATCCTCATTCTCCTCGCGCTCCAGCGAGCACGTTGAATACACCAGCCGTCCACCCGGCGCGAGCCGCTTCACCGCCGCTGCAAGAATCTCTTTCTGGCGCACAGTCTGCCGCCGAATCTCCTCAACCGACACCCGGTGCCGAATCTCCGGATTTCTGGCCAGCGTCCCCGTCCCGCTGCACGGCACATCGCACAATATCAAATCGAACTCTCCCAACTCTGTAGGCAGAGCCGCCGCATCCGCTTCGACCGTCCGCACGCGTCCGCCGACACCCGCAGCCTCCAGCCGCTCCGCCAACCCCTTCAGCCGCCGCGGGCTCGCGTCCGTAGCCAGCACGTCAGCACCGGCGAGCCGCCGCGCCATCACCAGCGTCTTGCCACCCGGCGCAGCGCAGCAATCCCAAACGCTCCGCGCCTCAGGCATCGCCGCAGCCGCCAGCTCCGCCACCAGTCGCGAGCCGTCGTCCATGACCGGCATCTCCGCCCCATCAGACTCGGACGCAAACAGCGCACCGCATCCGGGCTCCTGCTGATCCGCCTCGCAAATCGCCATCGCCGCAGGACGCCCGTAGGCCGCAACCCAGCGCTCCACCAGCCAAAGCGGATGCCCCAACCGCTCCGCAAACGCCGCAGTCGACTCATGCAGCTTCTTTCCTACCTTCGGCGCAGTCGACAACTTCCGCAGCACCGCGTTCACCATGCCCACCGCAAACGGCGCCCCCGCACGCACCAGTTCGACACTCTCGCTCAGCGCAGCATGCGCCGGAATCCTGTCCAGGAGCAGCAGTTGAAACGCGCCCATCCGCAGCGCAATCTCCACCGGCGGCGTCAGCTTCACATCCGGCCGCAACAGGAACGGCCTTATCCTCGCATCGAGCGCAATCTGCCAGCGCAGCACGCCCAGCACCAGCGCAGTCGCCAGGTTCTTATCCGCAGACGAGAGCCCCCGCAGATGCCGCCCGTGCAGCAGTTCATCGCTGTGCCCGCGCCCCTGCCCCACCAACCCGAGAATCTCAAACGCCGCAGCCCGCGCCGGGCTGATCTTCACCGCCGGACGCCGCGCGTCCGCTTCCGCCTTCTGCATACGCTTCGGATCAGCCAACGCGCTCACCCGGCTTCACCTGGAAGTCCCGCCAGAACGCCGCCCCGCTCAGCCGTGCCCTTCCCTCAAGCTGCACTTCCTCCAGCACCAGCGCCGTATTCTGCGCCGCGCCCAGCATCAGCTTGTCCTCATGCATCCATAGCGCGCCCGCATCGACCACCTCCGGCACATCGATCTCCGCCACGCGAATCCTGTGCAGTAAAAACCGCTTCCCGCGAAACTCGGCATAGCACCCCGGCCACGGCGTGAACCCACGCCAGCGGTCATAAGTCTGCATAGCCGTACGGTCAAGATCGAGCCGCCCATCCTCACGCGTCAGAATCGGCGCGAGCGTCGCATGCTCATGGTCCTGCACACGCGCCTGCAACGTCCCCGCCTCCAGCCCTCGCAACGTCTCTACCATCAACTCCGCACCGGTCGCGGCTAGCACCGGATACATGTCCGCCGCAGTCGCCTCGTCCGGCACCGGCACCGCACGCTCCAGCAGCACGTCGCCCGTATCGAGCCCCGCATCCAGCCGCATGGTCGTCACGCCCGTTTCGCGCTCGCCGTTCGCAATGGCCCACTGAATCGGCGCCGCGCCCCTGTACTTCGGCAGCAGCGATCCATGCAGATTGATGTTCCCCAGCCGCGGCAAATCCAGCATCCACTGCGGAATGATGCGCCCATACGCCACCACCAGGATTGCATCCGGCGCGATCGTTTCGAGCTTCTCGCGCAGTTCGACATTGTTCTTGATGCGCTCCGGCTGCATCACCTCAAGCCCGCGCGCCACAGCAAACTGCTTCACAGCCGACGCATGCATCTCCAGCTTGCGCCCCGCCGGTCGATCCGGCTGCGTGAGCACCAGCGCCACCTCATGCCCCGCGTCGAGCACCGCAGCCAGTGTCGGCACGGCGAACTCCGGCGTCCCACAGAAGACCAGCTTCATTACCACTCGCCATTCTTTTGCAGCTTCTTGATGCGCCGCTGCACGAGGTCGCGCTTCAACCGGCTCAGGTGGTCGATGAACAGAATGCCGTTCAGGTGGTCAATCTCGTGTTGCAGCGCGCGGGCCAGCAGCTCCTCGCCTTCCACCTCGAACGTCTCGCCCTTCACGTTCTGTGCCCGCACCTTCACCCACGCCGAGCGCTGCACCTTCTCGCGAATCTCCGGAAGACTGAGGCAGCCCTCTTCCTCGACCTGCTTGCCCGAGCGGTCGAGGATCACCGGGTTGATCAGCGCCAGCTTGTCTTCCGGCCGCTCCTTGAAGCTCACATCGATCACCGTGATGCGCTTCGAAATGTTAATCTGCGGCGCCGCCAGTCCGATGCCCTGCGCCGCATACATGCTGTCGAACATCTCCTCGACCAGCTGCGCCACGTCCTCATCGAACACGCTCACCGTCTCCGCGGCCTTCGATAGAACCGGGTCGGGATACTTCACAATCTCGTGTATGCGGTGCGGCTTGCTCATCTCTCAAAACGCTCGAATCTGTTCGCAGTATCCGTTGTAATTCCTCTGCAGCTCGCGCAGCGAATCGCCGCCAAACTTCTCCAGCACCAGCCGCGCAACGCACAGCGCCACCATCGCCTCAGCCGCAACACCCGCTGCCGGAACGACGCACACATCGGAGCGCTCATACGCGGCCTTGGTCACCTCGCGGGTCGCAAACGACACCGAAGCAAGGGGCCGCCGCAACGTCGAGATGGGCTTCAGATATCCACGCACCACCAGGTCTTCGCCGTTCGAAATGCCGCCTTCGATTCCGCCAGCGTTGTTGTGGTCGCGCGAGAACTTCGTAAACGGCGCTCCACCTTCCGCCGGCTCGCCTTCATACGCAATCGCATCATGCACAGTCGAGCCCAGCGACTGCGCCGCCGTCACGCCGCGGCCCAGCTCCACGGCCTTCACAGCCTGCAAACTCATCACCGCCTGCGCCAGCAACCCGTCGAGCCTCTCGTCCCAGTTCACGTGCGTTCCGACACCCGGCGGCAGCCCATGCACCAGCACCTCGAAGACACCGCCGATGGTGTCGCCCGTACGCAGCGCAATGTCCACCTCAGCCTTCATCCGCGCCTCGGACTCCGCATCGACGCACGCCAGCAACACCTCTTCGCGTTGCGCGATCGCCGCGACCTCCGCAAAGCTCACCTCGCGCGACAACTCCGCTCCACCTACACGCACGACGTGGCTCGCAACCTCAATCCCGAGCGCCCGCAGCAGCATTTTCGCCAGCGCACCGCAGGCCACACGCGCCGCCGACTCCCGCGCACTCGCGCGTTCCAGCACATAGCGCGCATCGGCGAAGTCATACTTCAGCGCACCGGCAAGATCCGCATGCCCCGGCCGCGGACTCGCCACAGCCTTATGCTTCTCCGGGTCGCCCTCGGCGACCGGCAGAATCTCTTCCCAGTTCTTCCAATCACGGTTCGCCAGCGTCATCGCAATCGGCGACCCGATAGTCTTGCCATGCCGCACACCGCTCAGAATATGCGCGGTATCCTTCTCAATCCGCATGCGCCCGCCGCGGCCATATCCCTGCTGCCGCCGCCACAGTTCATGATCAAGAAACACCTGGTCCACCGCCACACCAGCAGGCAGACCGCTGATCAACGCAACAAGAGATTCGCCATGGCTTTCGCCGGCTGTAGAGAAACGAAGCATCGCTATCGATTATAGCGAGACGCTCCACGCAGCTTGCGAGTTGGCTCTATAGCTCATCCGCTTTCAGCCACGCCTGCGAATCAAAAAGCGGCCGTTCCATCGACCGCACCCACTCCGTCACATCCCCCGGGCCCTTGCCCGCGGCCTTCGCCGCCGCAAACTCCCCACGCATCGCCTGGAACTTCGCCTCAAGATCATCCAGCGCGCTCAGCAGCATCGCCTCCGGCGTCATCGGCAGCTTGGGCGACCCAAACTCCAGCTTCCCGTGGTGCGCCAGGATCATGTGCTCGACCAGCACGCGCAGCTTCTCCGGAAACAGCACCGGAGGATTGCCCTCGACGCCCGCCTCGGCGATCGCGCGAGCGTTCAGGGCCGCAACCTTCTCGTGCAGCATCCCCTGCGCGATGCTGATGTGCCCGATCAGCTGCCCCTCCAGCGTGTAGTTGAAGCTCGACTTCCACGACAGCTCGCGCACCTTGCCCACATCGTGCAGGATCGCTCCCGTCACCAGTAGCTCCGGGTCGACCTCCGGATAGAACGGCGCCGTCGCCCTGCACACCCGCACCAGCGTCAACACATGCTCCAGCAATCCGCCGATCCACGCATGATGCAGCCGCTTGGCCGCGGGAGCCACGCGAAACGCCGGCCCCACGGACTCATCATCCAGGAACGCATGCACCAGGTCGCGCAGATGCGCATTGCCGAACGCATCCACGTAACCGATCAACTCCGCATACATCGTGTCGATATCAAACTGCGTCGTCGGAACAAAATCCGCAGTCTCGATCTCCGTCTCCGCAGCCAGCCGCATCTTTGTCAGCGTGATCTGAAACTTGCCCTTGTACTTCGAAATCTGCCCCTGCACCTTCACATAGCAGCCCTCGCTGCAGTGCACCAGCGACTCGGCAAACTCCTCCCACATCCGCGCCTCAAGCTGCCCCGTCTTGTCCGCCAGCGTTATAGCAAGATACTGCCCGCGCGTGCCGTCGCGCACCGTCAGCGAGGCGAGACAGAAGTAACTCGTAACGACCTGGTTCTCACGGCTGGCCGCGTCAGCAATAAAAAAATCTTTCATATAGATCCCAAGAATACGCGTTCACCCAAAGAAAAACGCGAAGGCCAAAGCCCTCGCGTTCCTCTCACATCTGTGCAGACTACATCTGCGGCGGCGTCGCAGGCGGAGTCGTCTGTCCCGGCGGCGGTGTATCCACCGGCGGCACAGTCGTCTTATCCGAGCTCGGAGCCGCTGCCGGCTGAGCCGGAGTCTGCACCGCGCTTCCACCCAGGGTCGGGTTCACCGTCGGCGCAATCGGAGCCGTGTTGTCCACGGGCTTCGGCTTATCCTGCAGCCGCTCCTTCGGATCGCCCTTCTTGTGCACCTTCTTCTTCTTCTTGGCCGTGTCGCCATTCAGCCCCAGCGGAGCCGCCTGCGCCGTCTCGTTGGCCTTCTCTTCAGAGGTCGGAGCAACCGAGCGCGCCTGCTGATGCTGCCCAGCCTTCACCGCGCGATCCTGCGCCTTGGCCAGCTGCACATCGGCCTGCCGCGCTGTATACCGTGTCTTCTTGCGCGGCCCTTCCTGCGGAGCCAGAGGATCGGCGTTGCTGTTGTCCACACCCGTACCAGTCGAGATCGTGGTCGTCTCAGCCGGCGCGGCCATCGCCACTCCCGGAGCCTGCCCGGCCAGTGGCGTGTCTCCGCCAGTCACCGTCGTCTCCGTCGCGGCCGGCGGCAGCGCATTGCGCGGAGCCTGACCGAACCGGATCTTCTCCGGCTTGATCTTCTTCACCTTCTTGACCGACACATTCTTCATGCCGCTGTTCTTGGCGGCCTTCTCAGCAGCTCTCTCCGCCGCGCGCTCACGTGCTTCGGCCAGCCGCGTCTGCGCCAGCGCATCCTTCTGAGCTTCCAGTCGACGCTTGGCTTCGGTCTTCTTCTTCACCTTCGGCGGCGTGTAGGTAGTGAAGAGCACATCCGGCTTCACTTCCTTCTTGCCCGACCCGCTGTCCACAAACCCAGGCTTGATGTCGACATACGCTTCATCGCGCGCCTTGGTCAGGTATGCACGCAGCGCCGGCTGCAGGGCGTCGAGATACATCGCTTCCTGAATCTGCGGTTCAACCGACGCGATCGGCGGCACGCCCGCGGGCGTGTGGCTGTCCACACGCAGGATCACAAATCCCTGCCGCGTACGGATCGGATCCGTCATGCCTCCGGCCGGCAGCGGGAAGGTCGCATCCTCCAGCACCTTGCCCAGCTGTCCGCGCTTGAAGTCGCCCAGCTCGCCGCCGTGCGACGCGCTCGCATCACCCGAGTACTGCTTGGCCGCATCCGCAAACGCGAGCCCCGCCTTCAACTTCGCGGCAATATCGTTAGCCTTGTTCTGCGCCTGCTCCACAACCGCGTCGCTCGCATTGTCCGGCGTCGGAATCAGGATCTCGCTCAGGTGAATCGACTCCGGCTGCTCAAAATCCTTCTTGTGCGCGTCGTAGTACGCCTGCTCCTGTGTGCGTGTGATCGACCCGCCAACCCTGCGGCCAACCTCGTCACGCACCACCTGCTGCGTAATCACGTTGTTGCGGATGTTCGCCTTGAAATCCTCGAAGCTCACGCCCTGCTGCGCCGCAGCCTTCTCCAGCGCCTCCATCGAATCCAGGTGGTTCTGCTTGCGGATCTCATCCAAGCGCCGCACCGTCTCGGCGTCGCCCGTGATCCCCAGCTCCTTGCCCTTGGAAAGCAGGATCTGCTGGTCGATCATGTCGCGCAGAAGGTCGCGCTGGCGCTGTTCCAGGTCGGCCTGAGACATGCCGTTCTGCTGCGCCTCCTGCACCAGTTGCTGCTCGCTGCGCTCCAGCTCCGACCGCGTGATGATCTGGTCGTTCACGCGCACGATCACGTCTTCCACGACCTCGCCATTGGGTGTGATCGCCGGCGGTGTGGGCAGCTTCGGCACCTGCATCTGCGGCGCGTTCATCAACCCGGGCTGGAAATTCGGTTGGGCCTGTGCTCCGGCCGTCGTGCCGGAAGCGGCGCCCGCGGTCAGTAGCGCCGCGGCAAATAGTCTGATTATGTACTTCTCGGTCATCCGTTCCTTCGTCCGCACCGGGGCGGTCTCCGCCTGACTCATAAACTGCACAACATTCGTTAGACTGCGCAACCAGGCAGAGGTGATTCGCTTCCCACATTCTACCTGTGGATTCCCACCTGTGGAATCCGCCTCCTCGCCCGGCCTCGGCCCGTTGCTTGCAACCGAACTGGCAACTCGAAACTCGTAACTCGCCACTCGAAACTCTTACACAACCCGCCTTCCTCAACACAGTGATGCACTTTCCTTCAGTTCCCTAAGTTTGCCGATCAACAATAACGTTCCCTCCTCCGCGACCTCCGCGTTTTCCTCCGCGTCCTCTGCGTTCGTCTTTCCTTCCCGGGCGCCGATGCTGTCAAGCCCCCCAGCCTGTGCAAAACCCACCATCCCCGCACCAGCAGTGACGATTCTCGCACCAACATCCTGCAAGTTATTTCCACTCCACTTGCTACCCTTAACAGATATGCAAGGTGCCCGAGGAACACGACTGCCACGTCTCCATTCGATACCCATGGTGTAACTCGTTTAGTTTCGATATTTTGACGATACCCCCACCTCATCCCATTTAGAATCAGTTAGTTGAATTAAAAGGGGGGAGGGGGGGTCGCCCCGAACCTCCACTCTGGCAGCAACCACGACCGCCCGTCTCAACTAACTTGTAGCTCGTCCCAATCTCGTGCCGGGGCTAACCCCCAACTGCTATACTCCGTCCAATTACAATGGATTAGGTCCATTCGCGTGCCGTTCGCGCGCTTGATTTCGAGGGTCTGCACACATATGGTCAACCGCACGCGTCGCGCGCTCTTCTCCGCCACACTTTTTCTCGCCACATGCGCTGTTGCGGGCTCGGTTTACAGCGGCAAGGTTTCCGCCCAGTCGGCCTCCCAGGAGTCCACGCTGCGCGACTCCCTGCACTCTTTCACCGACGTCTACGGCATCGTGGAGCAGAACTACGCCGAGCACCTCGACTCCGACAAAGTCGACAAGGCCATCTACGACGGCGCGATTCCGGGCATGTTGCACGTGCTCGACCCGCACTCCAACTTCTACGACCCCAAGTCCTTCGCCCAGATGCGCGAAGACCAGCACGGCAAGTACTACGGCGTCGGCATGCAGATCCAGCCGCAGGGCACCAAGATCCTCGTGCTCGCGCCCTTTGAAGGAACGCCCGCTTATAAGGCTGGAATCCGCCCCGGCGACGTCATCCTCTTCGTCGACGGCAAAACAACCGAAAACCTCGACTCGGCCGCCGTCGCCTCCATGCTCAAGGGACCTCGCGGCACGCACGTTTCAGTCACCATGGGCCGAGAAGGCGCCGCCAAGCCCCTCGTCTTCGACCTCATCCGCGACGAGATTCCCCGCTACTCAGTCGACATGGCGTTCCTCATCCACCCAGGCGTCGGCTACATCCACGTCACCAACTTCATGGAGACCACCTCCCATGAAGTCGGCGAGGCCCTCGACAAGTTCGGCGACATCCACGGCCTCCTGATCGACCTGCGCGGTAACCCCGGTGGCCTGCTCAACGAAGCCGTCAACGTCTCGGACAAGTTCCTCGAGCGCGGCCAGATCGTCGTCTCGCAACACGGACGCGCCTTCCCCGACCAGGTCTACCGCGCCCCCCACGGCTCGCAGGCCAAGTACCCCATCGTCGTGCTCGTGAACCGCAACACCGCCTCCGCGGCTGAGATCGTCTCCGGCGCGCTGCAGGATCACGACCGCGCCCTGATCGTCGGCGAAACCACCTTCGGCAAGGGCCTCGTGCAGACCGTCTTCCCGATCTCCGAGAACACGGGCCTCGCGCTCACGACCTTCCACTACTACACGCCGTCTGGCCGCCTCATCCAGCGCAACTACAACAACGTTTCGCTGTACGACTACTACTACGTCCGCGACAGCGCCACCGCGCCCAAGGACAACACCAACCGCGAGGTCAAGCTCACCGACTCCGGCCGCACCGTCTACGGCGGCGGCGGCATCACCCCGGACGAGAAGATCGAGAGCATCAAGTCCAACCACCTGCAGGACAACCTGCTCCGCCAATACGCCTTCTTCAACTTCTCCAAGCACTATCTCGCCACCCACACCGTAGAGAAGACGTTCACCGTGGATGACGCGATCCTGCAGCAGTTCAAGGACTTCCTGAAGTCGCAGAAGATCGAGGCCACGGACGCGGACATCGCAACCAACATCGACTGGATCAAGGCCAGCATCAAGAGCGAGCTCTTCACATCGCAGTTCGGCCAGAACGAAGGTCTTCGCATCCGCGCCGAGTGGGACCCGCAAATCAACAAGGCCCTCACCTTCATGCCCGAAGCCCAGGCCCTCGAAGACCACACTCTGCCGTCCCAACAGAAGACCCAGACGGCCAGCAAGTAATCTCTGCCAATACCAAAAGACGAAGGCCGCGCCCCTGTGGGCGCGGCCTTCGTCTTTCTCTACACTCTAATCTCTGTATTTGGAGCGGGAGACCGGGATCGAACCGGCGACATTCAGCTTGGGAAGCTGACGTTCTGCCACTGAACTACTCCCGCGGCCGTTCACCTTCAGCACTTACGATTCAAAGTCCACTCGCGATCGCCACCAGCAAAGCCCGCTGACGGGGACAGAAAACCATGAGTGAATCCTATCAGAGAGGCAGCATCCGATGCATCCGGCAGTCTCGTTAACGGCCGCTGCAAACGCTGACGGAGAACCGCAACAACATCGCTCGAATCGTGATTGTCGGCTACTGGAGTAGATCTGCTTCTTGTGGCTCCAGAATCAGTTCCCCGTCGTAGACGCGATTGCTGATGATCCCTTTCTTTCTGCCCATGGTCGGGATCGTTGAGTCAACCTGTCGCGACATCAATTGGCAGTTTCGGTGAACCTGACTGCCTGACCGCCCGCCGCGAACTGGCTCCGTGCCGTGACGGTGACATTGCCGGTTGTTGATGGCAGTGTGAGCGTGACTGACGCGACGCCACTGGAGTCAGTGGTTGCAATCACCGCGGTCCCACTCGCCGATCCGTTCGACAAGGTTCCGCCGGAGGTACTGAAGAGAATCTCCGCGTTGGCGCTCGACAACCCCGACAGGCCCGGATTGAAGGTCACCGTCAAGGGCTGGGCAAGCTTCGAACCTGCTGTTGCGGTTTGCCGGTTGCCGGATTGGCTCAATGTACCCGCAGGCTGTCCAACGATGATCCATCCACCCTGCGTCTGCGGGCCCATTCCGTCGTTGCCGGAGACGGTGTAGTGGCAGAAGCCGGGAGTAGCGCCTGGATTCACGGTGATGGTTGCAGGCTGTGCGGCAGTAATCGTCGCGTTGGTCAGACTCAAGGTGCCCGAGCAGGCTGGCGCTCCCTCGAACGCATCAAAGACAGCCGAGTTGAGCGTAACTGGGGCAGCGCCGCTGCTGATCGTCGGTCGCAGAATCCCAGTGCCTGAAGCGGGGACCATCAGATCGTCGGGGTTCACGTACCATTCTGACGCCGGAGCGGGGCTCTGTGCTCCGCTGACCACGAGCAGCGTGATGCTGTAAGGCGCGAAGCTCTGCGTCGCGCTCCACGACTGTGAGGCCGCGCTCGTGATCGCCGAGGGGTTGGTCGAGGCGACGGTGTACGACGTGTAGCTGGAGGCATTGAAGCCGGTCAGGTTGAAGGAGACATTCGTCGTGTTGTTCGGATCCTTATTCAGTACCATGATCGTCATAGCCGTGCCGCTCGCGTTCAGCGCGGCGTAACTCACAAACAAGTCCGGATTGATGCTGCTTTGGTCCGAAACAGAGATCGTCTCAAAGCCGTGCCTGGCCCCGTCGTAATTAGTAAACAGCTTGAAAGACTGATAGTTCGGATGGGGTTGGTTGGTCGTACCATCGGTTGCTGCCGGGCCGCCCCAACGCGTGGAGAAGCTCAGCCCCTCGCGCCCCATGACGCCATAGGCATCCGCATCGGAAAGAGCGGTGGCGAATTCCCACTCGTTGAAGAACGATTCCCACTCCGTGAAGGAGAGCGGCGTTCCAGGATAGATGGCATTCACCAGCGCCTTCATGCGCGGAATGAGGAACGTGACACCGCGATTGGGCTGCGTCGATGTAATCCAGCCCGCATCGATCCCGGCGTTGTAGTACGTCGGATCCCAATAGGTGCGCAGGTACTTGCCCACCTCCGCGCGCATTTGCGGGTTCGTGAAGCCATTGGTGTTGATGTTGTCGCCAAAGTAGGCATGAATGTCAAAGACGTCGAGGGTACGTGTTCCGTTGATCTGATCCAGCCAATTGACTCGGTTCAGCCACCACGGCGCGTAGTCAATGCCAGCATGCGCGTTCTTGTCGTCTCCCGTGGGACCCGAGGTCCAGAGGAAGTTCCAGCAGCAGGTGATTGGGCCGAACCGAACCGCACCGGGATCCCAGTTCTTAAGAGAGGTTCCCTCCTTCTCAAAGAGATTCGATAGCTCCTTGTATCCGGGGTGATTGGGATGAACGTCTCGGTGCGATCCATCCCAGATCTCGGGCTCATTATCCATGTCATAGAAGTGACAACTGGTGATCGTCGAATAAGGCACATTGCAGATGCCGTTGCCGTAGGCTGCGGAAAGCGCCTGCGCCCAGGTCTTCCGGTCAAGGCACGTGGTTCCGTCTGTGGTGCCCGACGGACAATCGAGCGGTGTGTCCACCAGCGGGTAGTACGCGCTGGTCGATGTATTGCCTGTTACAGGCTGAGTACTGGTACTGCAGTTGCCTGTTGACCCAGCTTTCAGTCCATTGCCGGCGTCTGAATTGTAGGGATCGGTAGAGCACTGGGCGCCGTAGGTCGCGACAGAAAAGCTCCAGTTGCGATTGCTCCCGCTGACTGGTCCCTTGGCTACCCAATCGAGCATGGGCATCGTACTCAGCATGTGACTGCCGGAGTTCACGGTAGACTGCGTCAAGGCAACCGAGTCAACGCCACCGAGGTTGAAGTCCTCGTAGTACCAGTCAGCGCCAGCGTTGTAAGTGAAGAGCTTCCAGTTATAGTTCGTGGCCTCGTTACCACCAAAACGAACGAACTGCGGCGACAGGTTAGTGACATCGGTCGCGTTCAGCGTATTGAGCCCATAGATGTAAGGGCTGATCTGGTGGCGATTGGCCAGTGTGTTGATGTTAACCGCAACATTCGTGCTGCCTGGCGAGGTGATCGTCATCGCAGCCGTGCCTGTGGCCTTTCCGTACGTTGCAGAGCTGGCCGAGTCGGGCGAATAGCTGACGGTCAAGGTATCGGAGCCCTTCGCGAGCAGCCCGGGTTGGACGTAGAAGGTCGCAGTACCGGAGCTCAGCGTCGCCGCCGAAGAAGTAAAGCTTCCACTAGAGAGCGTCACGGTGCCGCCTGGCGACACGGCTCCGTCCTTCACGGTTGCGGTAACAATCAGGTTTGCGGCGTAGGAATGCGTAGCCTCTTCGGGCGTCACCGTAACGGTCGGCATCTTCACCGACTGCACCGCTGTGACGATCACCGTCGCCGTTCCCGAGGCGCTGTTGAATGCCGGAATACTCGCCGAATCCGGCGAGTACTTGCCAGTCAGAGTATTGGAACCTGTGGCCAGCGAGCCTGCGGCGATCGTAAGACTGGCCGAGCCAGAGCTAAGCGTCGCGGCCGAGGAAGTATAGGTTCCACTGGATAGAACCACCGATCCCGTCGGCAAACCGCCAGTTCCCGAGACGGTGACCGTGACGCCGAGGCTCTGGGCAGTCGTAATGCTGTTTGAAGACGGCGTAACAGAAACCGCCGGCGTCGTTGGGCTCTGAGTTGTTACACCACCACCCGCAACAGGTGCGCTCCCCGCGCTGCATGACGAAATCAAAAGGACGGTCCCACATAAACAAACGCCCTGGAGAACTCTTGCAAATCGGTGCATGTATCGTCCTTTGCGCCAGTTGAATTTAACTATTCTGTGCGGGACACGCTCGGATCCGCGGTTCAACGTTTCTGAAATACATCAGGTCCAGACAGCATCATGTCAGCGGGAAACCTTCGCGCGACCCGCCTGGCTCAAGTGTTCTGCTTGCATGCCGTCCAGCTTTATCAGCACGATGTCATTACTCTTCATTCGAATGCTGAGCTCGAGCGTTCCCTTCGAAGTGGTTCTGACCGCGTGATCCGTTTCCGGGGAGTCCTGAGTGAGATCGTTCAGCCGCGAAACGTCCGCTTTGGCCAGCTCTTTCGGAGATCCCATTTCGATGTAGGCGGTATACGCATCGTTCTTGTGGTAACCCGTGCGATGCACTTCCAGGTGGTACATGGAATTCGGGATCAGGTGAGTTAGTTGCAACTGAACGGGCTCGGCGGGATGCGACGGAATCACCTTCGTATAAAAGGGCCGGTTGCTTACCTTTTGATCTGGCGACTCAAAATCCCAGATCACTGCCGAGAAGGATCCATTGGCAGTGGCAAGCAGCGCCTGATTATCGTTCGTGGCAATAGAATCGCCTTGCAAAGCATGAAGGTACTTGTAGGCGAAGAAGGCCGGCTTGCGAATGCCTTCGGGATTCAGTAGCCCGAATCCGCCCTGAAAAGGAGCTGTAGGAGGACCCGGTTCTTCGAACAGGTCTGTATACGCCCAGTAGCTCATGCCCTGCACTTGCCCTTGACAGGCCCTGAGCTTGCTCAGGATGTACGGTGCACTGATATAGGAATCATGTACTGAGTCACGGGGCGTGTAGCTTGTGCTCCACTCTGAAAAATACAGCGGAAGATCAGGAAATGCCGAGGCCGAGATTTGCTCCCGGACGCGGCGCACGTCTCCGATGATGGCGTCTGGAGACGCCGAAAGCTTCGTGTCGTTCTTGCCCTCTTCGTCGAGAAAGCCTCCATCAACCCCGTAGGTGTGTGTTGTCACGAAATCAACGCCGGCACCGCTCTGCTTGATGTGCGTCAGAAACTCAGGAACCCATGCTGCCCCCGCGGTAGAAGGACCGCCAACGCGCAACACGGGATCGATGGATTTGATTGTTCGTGCGGTCAGGTCATACAGTTCGAAGTATGCTTTCTGATCTCCACCTTCCCAAAAACCGTCGAGGTTGGGTTCATTCCACACTTCGAAATACCAGGTCCGCACTTCTTTTTTCCCGTATCGCTCTTCGATGTGTTTAATAAATGCATTCACTAAGTCGCTCCAGCCTGCGGGGTCTGGATGCGACGTGTTCCCATGCCAATAAAATACGCTGTTCTGCGAAGTGGCCAACGCCTTAGGCGTGAAGCCGAGTTCAACAAATGGCTTGATATGACGGGCAAGCAAATCATCGTAGAGTCGGTCAATTACGGTCCAGTTATAGACGGCTTTTCCGTCCTCCACATGCAACGTGCCTAGCACGTCGTGAAAAATTGCATGAAATCGTATGTAACGAAATCCAAGTTCGTCTGCAACGATTTTTAGTTGCGCCTGGCTATCATCGCGAATTAGTGTGCCCGGGTAATCCGAGCCAACCGACAAATCGTAAAAGTGATCAACAGGACCGCCCACATTATTGAGATTCGCCGTTATGCGGCGGACCGGCAGTTGCTGGCACCGAGCTGTAACGAGTAACGCAGTAGACCCCAGGATCAAACCTGATAACAGCCGTCGAGCTGAGCTTGGCATGAATGGTGCATCTTTCTGAAAGAGTAAAGTGCGAGTAGTTCTGATATTTGAGTGAATCGTCGGTCAGTGGAGTTGTTGCGAACACAATTCCACGCCGCGGTCTGTTCAACACCGTTTGTATGGCAAATACACCTCCGCAGCAATCACAGCGGAGGCGCAGAAGGTCTGCCGGAACGCGGCCGCCCTGGAGCGGCCGCTCATTCCGATTAGAAGTTGTAGCCCAGGCTGGTTCCCGGAATCCACGATGATCGTGGATTCGGTCGCAGTCACCGTTACGCTCGCGTCGGTCGACCCAATGGCCAGCGTCACGTTCAGGTTCCGGCGATCACCGGGGCCGACGTGAATGCCCGTCTCCTCCGCCCGCCGGAATCCCTGGGACTCGACCTTCACGGTATAGTTCCCAGCTTCCGTGCCGCTGAATGCAAAAAATCCATCGGCATTGGATGTCGTGCTCCGTATGCCCTTGGTTTGAGTATTGACTAAAGTCACCTTGGCTTTCACGATCACTGCGCCGCTCTGGTCCTCCACGGTGCCTACAATGCTGCCCGTCTGCTGGGCGCTCAGTAGGGGCGAAAGTGCGGCGCAAATCGTCGCTATCAACGTCGATTGCAAAATCGATTTAGTCATGATACCTCCTGATGGCCTTCATCCCGCCGTTGCAACGGCACTTGTGTCTCGGCGTCGCTTCCGTCCAGCAACTAATTTTTTGGGTGAAATGATGCGGACCGAATCTTCCACACCGTGCAAGACATCGTGAAGTTCAATCTTGTACGGACACGGCGTTCCTTGTACATCGCTGAAAATACAAGATGTACAAACTCCCAGGTACTTGTTTCAACCGGATTCACCCGCCTCCGTATGAGGAGGGGCCAAGGCTAATGGGGGGTGCTGCTAAGGCGGATTACGGCGTCACCCGTCGGCCAAAGAATGCAGGAAGGATGACAAAAGCGCTGGGCGCCTATTGGGGTGGGCCTGCCGAACCAAGTGAAGGATGACATGCGAATGCCAGCACGACCGTATTGTAGGAACCATGCGGCCAAACACGACTGTAAACCGGTCGGCCGATCTGGATCATCCGCAGAAGGACAGCTCACTTCACTGGGATTCGTCCAGAACCTCTATTCCAGAAATAGTGGCATTGTTCGCGATTGGCTCAAACGTAATATTCAGCTTGCCCTGCGCGCTGGGTTTCAGCCGATGGAAGGTCTTGGTGTCCTCGTGGAGGCTTCCGACCTCCTTGAAGATGTCGAAGTTGTCCAGTAGCGTTTGCCCGTTACACATCACCTTGAAACTCCGGCCCCGTATCCCGGAGCTCGGGTATGTAAAGTAGAACTCGGCAAAGTGAAGTATGAGAGTGTAGGTACCGCGGGTATCCACGGGGATCGCATATGTGAAGTGCCCAAATCGCTCTCCCGAAAAGAGATCCGGGTCAGCAGAATTCGCAAGCGGATGATTCCGTTTGGAGAGATGGCCGTTCATAAAATAGTTGTCCGGAGACCAAATCTGGCCTTTGCTGTCCGTAACCGAGGTGGTTTGCATGATCAGGCGAATCGGAAGCTGAACATGATGCACGGAAGGGAGAACTTCGATGGCATTCAGCGCGGGAGGACCCATCGCACCTGAAAAGTTGATCCGGAGCAGGCCATCCGACCCGGGGCCGACATCGCGAAATACCCGCTCATCGGCAATGTCTTCTCCCAGCGCGTCCATGTTGACGTCAAAATCCGGCAACACGTTCTCTCCGTTGATTGCAACATTAAAGGTGTCGACAGAATCCGAGGTGGGGGTGGAAAAGAACAGGTGCAGTTCGTAGGATCCCGGCTTGAGCGGGATCATGTAGGTGAAGTCACCAGTTCGCGAATGTTCGAAAATAAACTGGTCGCTGGTCCTTGCGATGAATCCTGAGGCGCGCGCCCAGCTACCCCCCGCGATGAAATATTGGTCCGGACTCCACACCCTTCCAGCACTATCTGTTCTCGGCGGACCGCTATAGCCCGCCAGTAGCCGTATCGCCGACGAGGATGCCGTCGGCGGCAAAGCTCCAGAACTGGACCCCGGCGCTTGAGGGCCGCCCAGAGCTGCGGGCGTCGAGCCCACAGCGCCATGCAGGTACAAGTAGAGTCCCACTGCGACCAACATGAGGCATGCCACCAGAGCCGGATATTTCCAGCCCATCGCGACCGGCGGCGTTTCCTGCCCGTCCGGGGTTTGCGAATCCGTTTCGGATGCCGACCCCGGACTCGGCGAAGCTGGCCTGGCTTCCCGCTCAGATTTCTGAATGAAAACCGGCACATAGGTGCCCGCGGGAAGAGTGACCTGGATCGGATGATCTCTTCCCTCCGCCTCATAGAACGCCGCGAGACGCTTCCGAAGCCGGTGAGTCTCCACCCTTGCGATCGCGTCCTCTCCTGCGTTGAAGACGGTCTTGGAACGGCCAAACACTTCGGTTGCGATGTTGTATTCGGTAAGGTGGTCGACTTCGCCGGAAAAGAGCTTTTCCCCCATATATCGCAGCAGTTGGGACAGGCGCGACCATCTCGCCAGCGCTTCGACAACACACTCCAATTCAGCGCGTTCCGCCTCACCAGTCAGCGCATTGAAATCCAGAGGCATAGTCACTGCTCAAAGAGAGATTCGCGTCGCGATTTTCTGCGAAACCTGACAATATTAGCATCAGGCTCTTGGCAGTTCGATCGATTGTCAGCACGCTGCAATGCCGCTGGCCCGGCCTACGAGGATTCTCAGAGTGGCGCGCAACAGATAGGAGTGATGATGGAACGATGCTCCGTGTTCTGTCACCTTCGCACGGGATGGCAGCCGGCGACCTCTACCTGCATATATTTCGCGGAATCAACGAGCCATACCGGCCAGGGCATGGCGACCCGCTTGTCATTCGGGCAGAAGTCACATTCCCGATCAGGTCTGTGCAGCGTTTGAGACCGTTCGGCGATTCCGAGAAATGCACCGTGTTTCGACCTTTGGCAATCAGCGGCGATCATTCAGCATTTCTTCGATCTGCACCTTAGGGACCGGCAGATGATCCTCGTTCTCCTTAAGCCAAGCTCTATAGTCCTCTTCGATCGCCGGAGTCCAGCGCGTATCTATCTGGCCAGCGGTATACTTCTTTTCCCTAAGTCGCTGATGTCCGAACATGTCCCGCAGATGCGTACGCTCCGAATCCTTTACCACCTTCTCCGCGAGTTGCGGCGGGATGAAGATGACACCTCCATTCCTGCCCAGGACGACGTCGCCCGGCATTGCCAGGGCGTGTCCGATCCGAACCGGGCCGTTGATACTCACCATCGTTGAGTTCAGCAGCCTGCCCGATTTCAGAGACCCATAGTGATGCGAGGGATCGTAGGACCGAACGAATGATGTGAAGTTTGGCAGTTCCTCGAGACCGTTGATATCTCTGACCGCGCCATCGTAGACAATGCCGTTGCCGGATTTCGCATAGATCGCATTGCCGACATTGTCGCCGATGGATGGTCCGCCAACCTTTAACTGGAAGTGATCGGCAACATACACGTCACGGGGCTGCAGCATATCCACGGGCCATGCGTTCATGTCGCCTTTGCGATTGTCTTTCACACCCTGTTCTTCGATGACCTTTTGAATATCGGGCCGCCCCGGCATCCAAACGGCAGTCAACGCCCTTCCCACGAGCACCTTGTCGCTGTGTATCGAGAGCCAGCCATCTTCATACTGGTTCATGAAATTCGCTTGCTGGAGCGTGGCCCAGGCCTCCTCCAGTGTTACGTTCTTCATTCTGTCCAGGATGCTGTCCGGAACTTTGGGACGACCGTCCGCGAATCGCTCGCCCTTCCACTCGGGCGTGTAAGCGATCACATCCGCGGGTGTAAAGAACTCCTGCTGTGCCTTTAGCAGTGGCACAGCAACACCAAGCATAACTACCCATATTGCGAAGTAGATGACTTGCACGAATGGTTTTTTCATCGTCGGCCAGCGCTCCCTTTCGAACATCACATGCCAGGTTCAAACCATGGGGTACCCTTGATCTGGGCTTTCTTGGCGGCGACCTCGTCCATCTCGACTCCAATTCCGGGCTTGTCGGTAAGAGCGATATGACCATCCACAATGATTTCGCCTTCCTTTACGAATGTGGTCCAAAGATCCATGTGATTGATCCAATGCCACTCACAGACTAGGAAGTTGGGAACCGAAGCGCAGACGTGGGCTGAAGCCATCTGTCCAACTGGCGAGACTACGCAATGGGGCGCGAATGGGATGTAATATGCCTGTGCCATGTTAGCGATTTTCTTAGCTTCAGAGAGGCCACCTACCTTCTGAATATCAGGCATGATGATGTCCGCGGCCTGCTTCTGCAATAGCTCTGTGTAACCCCATCGCATATACAGATTCTCACCACAGCAAATCGGAGTAGACGTCGATTGGCGTATGTCCCTCATGGCATCGATATCTTCGGGGGGCACCGGTTCTTCCAGCCACAGCAACCTGAACGGCTCAAGCGCCTTAGCGACCCTCTTACCCGTGGGCGCGTCATAGCGTCCGTGCATATCGCAAGCGAGGTCCATTTCCTTCGGGATCGACTCGCGGACGTGTGCCACCCACTTCACCATACGGTCGATCTCGCCATTACTCGCAGTCCAGTTCACCTTGTCGAAGCGTGCAGGGTCCCTCGCTTCGTCGAGATCGATCTTCATCGCGGTGAAGCCTTTCTGCTTGATCCAGGGAAGCTTCTTGTCCGCCTCCGGACCGATGGGATCATCCATATCGGAGTCGCAGTAGATCCGGATCGTGTCTCGGAACTTGCCACCGAGCAACTGATATATAGGAAGCCCCAGTGCCTTCCCGACGAGGTCCCAGAGCGCAATCTCCACTCCGGTAAGCGCAGTAATATACTGCCCGCCCTGGGCTCCGGCGAAGATACCCGCCGTGCGGATTCTTTCCCAGATGGCTTCGACATTCATCGGATCCTGGCCCACTAGCATGCGACGCCAGTTACGCACGAGCGATGCTGTCCCCACCGCTGCATCCGTAGATTCTCCGTGCCCGAAGAGGCCTTGGTCAGTGTAGATACGGATGTGTGTCTGGGGCCCATGGACGTTGACCTGCGCGGTTCGAACATCTGTGATCTTGAGCTTAGGTCGTTGCTGAACTGTGCTATTACTTTGGATCGCCATGCCCAGCGTTGGAAGGGCAAAGGTGCCCACCACTGGAATGGAACCCTTTAGAAGCGACCTGCGTGAGAACTGTGGCATGCGCGTCCCTTTCGTGATGCCGTTGATTGACGGTCAGCGTTCAACGTTTCGCTGGACCGTTGCAAGTATGTTCTGACGAAGAGTCACACCCAGCGCGCCATACTTTAGGTCAGTAAGGCTCTTACAGCTCTTCTAATGGAGTTAGATCGGCACGCGACAGTGAAACTATTCAAGGCGTGCTGGGCAGTTATGATTCTAAGAATAGATGGCGAAAAATATGTAAGGGTTTGTTCAGTAACTGAAATCCCGTCCGGTTCATGCGCTCGCTAGGTATGCTGCCGCAAAAAGTCCGAGTTGGACGTCCAACATCGGACGTCCAACTCGTAGGTAGTGACTACCCCCCAATAGTGCGATAAGGGTCGCCCTTAGAATTGATACTTTGCGGCTAGTTGCAACTGGCGCATGCTGTTTGCTGTGCCGGTGATCCGCCCAAAGGTGGACGAGGTGATAGTCAGGTTTGGTATTGCCCAGTTGGGATGATTGAGTGCGTTGAATGCCTCGAAACGAATGGACAGCTCATGCTTCTCGTTGTATGGCATCTGGAATTTCTTGTGCAGTGACGCGTCCAGGTTGGTAAACCCGGGCCCGGTAAAGCTGCTGCGGGTAGCATTTCCGAAGAAGCCGGCTGGAGCCTTTTGATAGGCAGCCGGGTTAACCCAGACGTTGACCGATCTCGCGCTTCCGCTGAGATACGGGCTTACCCCGGTGACATTGGGCCGGTCATAATTGCCCCCTGCGCCAGCAATAGCCGAGTTGTCGGTACCAACCTGCGGGGTTGCAACAGCCCCGGTCTGGTGAGTGAATATGCCTCCCACCTGCCAACCGCCGACCAACGCATTCAGGATCTTGCTATTGAGAGGCAACAACTTGCCAGGTCCGATCGGCAGTTCATAAAGTGCGGAGCCAACAAACCGGTTTCTGACATCGAACGCTGAAGGACCGTAGTCGCAAGAGAGGCAGCGATTATCCTGCGGAAACAGGATATCGTTGCCCTGGCTGCGAACGCCGCTGGTGTCGTCGAGGGACTTCCCGTATGTATAGCTAGCGATGATGTTGAGGCCCTTGCTGAAGTGTCGGGTGGCCTTTGCGCTCACTGCGTTGTAGTTGCCCGAGCCTGCATCGTGTACGTATTGGAGTCCTCCCATATTCGCGAAAGGGGTGCGGGAGGCAACGGAGGTCGCGGCGCCATTGCCGATATATCCGTAGGGTGTCGCAATATTCTGGTTGATGAATCCGTAAAGGTGCCGGCTCGTTGCACCCTGATATCCCATCTCGAACACCCAATCCTTTCCAACCTGCTGTTGGATGTTCAAGAGAAACTGCTGCGCGTAAGTGGTTTTGTGGCTGACCGCGTTCGAGAAAGCGGTCGTGTTCGCGGGGAGATTGGAGACTGCGCCGCTACCGCCTGGCGCGGCATTGGCCCAAGTCAGGGTGGAATTACCGTATGGCGCGGTGCCGGCAACATTGGTCGCCGTCACGCGTCCTGCGATGTTACGTGCCATGTCAAAGTACGCGTTAGCAATGTCCTGGTTGTAGAAGATGCCGTAGCCGGTACGAATCACCAGCTTCGCGTTCGGCGAGTAGGAAATGCCTAGACGCGGAGCAAAATTCAGGTATTGAGTATTCAGGAGCGGGCCATCCGGCAACAGGCCGTTACTGCAACGCGGCGCCGGGCCGTTGCCGTTAGCGCTGGCCGTCCATCTGATTGCAAGCCCTTGATAGACATTTGAGGGGTCGCAACTGCCCTGGCGGACATAGAAAGGCCACTGGCTAGCCGGAATGGTAGTGCTGGTGACTCCCTGTGGTGGAGTTACAGGAATCGACACATTGAAGTTGTTACCATAGGTATCGTTCCAGGGAGGAGTTAGTTCGTACCGGAGACCTGCCGAAATGGTTAGTTTTGGGGTGAACTTGTAGTTGTCGTCGACGTAAGCAGCCTCCACGTTCCGCACGTAATTTGCGTTCGCCACTGCCACCGCTACGGTGGACTGGTACAAATTGCCGAGCAGGAAGTCGGCTAGGGCGTCACCCTGCGAAAGCGTCACGCTTCCGGGTGTGCCCGATTCCAGAGCCGTCGCAAGCGGCTGGCTGCTGAATTGACCGCGTGAAAACTGGTTGCCGAGCTGGTTGAAAGTCTGCCGGTTATATTCGAAACCGAGCCGTAACGAATGTTTACCGAGAATCCAGGAAACGTTATCGACAATTTGCCAGCTTGGATCGGTCACGACGTACGGGCCATCGCCACCGCGGTCCCCAAAACCACTCCAGATGTTCGCCGTTGTCGACCCCGGGCCAGAGTTGAAGGACACATCAGGAACACCCCAGGTCGCGGGCAGACCACCCGAGAGACCCGGGATACCGAGTGGAGTAACTACATCGGTCGTGAATGCAGCGAGCAAGCCTGTTGAGTTGTAGAAGTTAGTGTAGCCAAACCGCGCCTCGTTAATCACATGAGGCGAAAATGTCCATGTGTTGGAGCCCATGTACTGGTAGTAGTTCGTAACGGTCTTGCTACCCGCTCCGAGTAAGCCCGTGGACAGGAGGGTTTCCTTTCCAGAGCTGTAGCGGAAAGCCCACTGGGAACGCGTCGACTGGATGAAATCTCCACGAACCGTCAGGCTTTGACGATCCTGCGGCGAATTGGTAGCAAATGAGTAGTTGTTTTGTACCGTGTAGGTGCCTGGTACATTGGGGTTGGGTATTAAGAAGGGCTGCGTGCTTGTCCCGAGATACTTAAGCAAGGCCGTGGAAATGGGGCTGATTCTGTTTGCGGGAATTATGTTGTTCGGGAATGGCTTCCTTCCCAGGCCGTTGGCGTCCCCGGTTGCCGGGTCGTAAATGACGACAGGGGCTCCAGTTTTGGTGATGTATCCCGAAAAGTCACCGGAGGCGATAGCTGGGGAAGGTACAACCGCACTGCCCTGACCGATATTCCGGATATTCCTCCATTCATCGTCCACCATGAAAAAGAACTTGTCTCTTCCGTTGTAGAGCTTAGGGATCCTGATTGGGCCGTCGAGTTCAAAACCGTAATCGTTCCATTTGAAAGGAAACACTTTTGGAGGGGCTGTGTTATAGAAAAAATAATATGGACTTGCATCCACCGTGTTGTTGCGAATGAAATCGTATAAGCTGCCGTGATAGCGATTTGAACCCGATTTCGTCAGCACATTGACCTGCGATGCTTCGTGACCAAACTCGGCCGAGTAGACACCCGTCTGGACCTTGAACTCCTGTATCCCGTCAACAGAGGGCAGGCCGATATACGTGTTGAAGTCGGGATCGGTGTTGTTTACGCCGTCCAGCGTGTAGTAGTCAAACATAATGCGCTCGCCGCCGACGGAGATCGATTGGCTGGCGCGCTCGCCACCTAGTCGGGCTCCCGCCTGGCCCGCTGCTGGTGAAAGCGTATTCACGTTTGACGAAAGGGCGACCAATCCCAGATAGTTCCTTCCATTCAACGGCATCTCGTTGATCTGCGCATTGTCGATCACGGTACCCAAAGAGGCATTGTCCGCCTGCAGCAGAGCTCCCGTCGACTCCACGGTGATTGATTCAGTCACTGCGCCAACTTGCAATGTGAAGTCGAGGCGCACGCTCTGCTGGACCTGCACGTCGAAGCTGTCGCTCTGCAGAGCCTTGAATCCGGTGTGCTTGGCCTGGATGGTGTAGGTTCCGGGCGATACCTCTGTGAAGGTGTAGTCACCGGCAGAGGTAGTCTTCGTGGTTCTGGTTGCAGTAGTGTCGACGTCCGTGAGCGTCACTTCCGTTTCGGCGAGGTTGGCTCCGGCCGGATCAGTAAGGCGTCCGGCGACCGAGCCAGCGGTCTGCGCCAGAAGCCCAGGAATACCTACCAAACCCAGAAGGGCAATAAACAACATTTTTCCGATGCTTCTGTTGAACATCTGCACAGCCTCCATATGAAAGAAGATCGCTCGGTTGGTTCCCGAAACAAGACTCTGACCTGTCCGAAAACGTCTTTATTATTGTGGGCGAAAAAGTAGCACTGACTAAAGATGGGTGTCAAGCAGTTTTCGCTGAAAACGAAATGTGCATTTCATTGGATGAAATGACCGCCGAAACTTGAACATTGAAAATTTCGACGATTACTGATCGATTTTTGCGGGTGTGACGCGGAAACTTACCGCGAAGAGCCCTGTATCCTTCGGAAATCACGCAAATATGCTGAGGTGGAACTAAGCTGCGGCGCCCCAGTGACGTCGATTTCCCTCAATGCCCGCGATGGCGAGCGATCATCCCCACGCCTAAAATGTTTTTTCATGGATCAAGTAAAATTTCACTGACCGAAACGGGTGTCGTTGACCCGCAGAAGGGGCGTCGGACTCAACCGTTTTTGCGCATTTGCGACTGACGCTCTTAGCCGTGTCAGGCAGTTCAGGGCCTTATGCCATCCGGTTTGAACTCTCCACCATTTAGAAGGAGGTTCAGGAGTTCCTTCGTCCTCGCGGGGCACGCCCTTCCCTTTAGCGGCGTGAGATTGTCATGCTCAGATTCGATCATTGGCAGGGGCTCTTTCGGCACAGTCATCTGGTTCAGCGCCGTCCATATCCCCGCGGGAGGTGAGGTGGTGTCAATAAAGCCCATCCCGGCCAGCACAGGCGCCTTAATCCGAGGTGCGAAGTTCACTGTATCGAAGTAGAGCGCGGTTTTCATCACTGCGGGGTCTGTCGAGGACCAGTTTGGATAGCCTGCCTTGCGTCCATGCAGGTCGCCATTGGTGTCGGCGCCTGCGGGTACACAGGTGAGTACCGCGGTGATCTTTTCAGGTCGGAGACCAGCAAGGACGAGGCTCTGCTGGCCCCCCATGCTGCCACCTGTTAGAACAATCGTCTTTCCATCCCAGTCCGGTCGCGTTAGCAGATAATCGAGGGCGCGCGAATCGCGCAGATACATGCTTAGAAAGTAGGATTTGTCGCGGTCGTTGTCCCCAATTTTGGGATAGTTCCGCGGAACGTCGCCCGACGGGTCGGAAGGCAGTTTGTCATGCGCATCGACGTTGACCACCAGCCAACCTTCCGCCGCCCGCTGCTCATCGCCCCGCAGATTTAGCGCATAAACGCCCGCATACTGCAGTTGAATCAGAGCTGGGAATTTGCCTTCGCCGGCGGGTTTAGCAATGTAACCATGTGCTTTCGACCCCAGTGCGTCCAGCACAAACATGTTCACCTCCACGCCTGGCGTCCCGCTGTTCACCGCTGTCAGTACAGGGTGAATAGGTACCGTCGCCTGCTCCGCGAGCTTTCCGGCCCAGAACGCATCGAAGTCGGTGGTACGCGGTGTCGATAGGCCAAGCTTTGTTGGAGCCACAGCCGCGCCCACGGCGTATAAACCGTTGTTGCGACCTGTGTTTCCACCAACATAGGCGGTCACCGCACTGTTGTTACCGGCCGGGTTTTGTTCGGCAGTACCAGCGACATCCGGTGCCGACGCGCCTGCTGTCAGTTGGGCATAAGGCTCGATTGCTACATAAAGCATCTCCGGTTGGTCGCCCGCAATTTCGATCTTGTCTTTGCCGGCCGAGAGATCGAGTTTGCCTTCTTTGAGGACAACGGCATTGTTTCGCCGCACGGTCCACTTGTACGCATAGGTGGGCGCCACTGGCCCCGGAGTGACCGTCCACCCGACCGTTTCACCAATGTCGTAGATGCCGCTCGCGTGATAGGGAGTGAAGGTCAGTTGCTCTGGGATGGGAGCCCGCTGCGAGAGCGCTGGGGCGGCATAAGTCAGCAGGGCGGCAAAAGACAGAAAGCAGGGGAGCTTGCGAGTCATTGAAAGGCCTCTTGAGTCGAGTTACAACAGAACGCCTGAGTAGCATTCCACTCCACAGGCAAAACACCTTATTTCACAGAGCGAAATATTCCAAGAGACGCTTTGACACTTCTATTTTGCTTTGCTAGGATTCGCGGAATTCTTGTTGCTCTATTTCAACCAGTAGAGGTCATGTGAAATATACATTTCTTGCGACAGCTTTGTTGACCTACCTTGCTTTCGCGCTCGACGGCCAGATCGGCATCCACGATCCGTCAACTATTGTGCAATGCGACGGTAAGTACTATACGTACGGCACCGGTGGGAGTGGCTTGGTATCCGATGACGGATGGACATGGAGACGGGGGACCGCCCTACCGCGCAGAGGGCTTGCGCCGGATGTCATACATATCGGTGATCGCTATTACGTCTATGTGGCCGCGAACATCGGCGAGCAGCCAAAAGCTGCCGTCAACATGATTTGGAACAAGTCTCTCGATCCGGCATCTCCCGACTATAAGTGGGAGGAGGGTGGAGTCGTCGCTTCTTCCGATGGAATCGAGGATTCGAATGCTATTGATCCAGGAGTGTTTCTCGATCCCAATACCGGAAGGCTTTGGCTGGTATATGGCTCATACATAGGCTTCATCCGCCAGGTCGAGTTGGATCCAAAGACCGGAAAACGTCTGAACCCCAATGACAAGCCTCGCGATCTCGCTATCAACTGCGAAGCGTCTGACATGATGTATCACGATGGCTGGTACTACCTCTTAGCTACCCACGGGAGTTGCTGCCGCGGAGCCGACTCTGGTTACAACATACGGGTTGGGCGATCCAGAAAGGTCACCGGGCCCTTCCTGGATGCCGAGGGTCTGGACATGATCATGGGCGGAGGAAGATTATTTATCGGCTCCGAGTCGCGCAAGATCGGCCCTGGCCACTTCGGCCTGTTCGATCTCGGCGATGGGATCCAGAAATTCTCGATGCACTGGGAGGCGGACCTGGACCGCGGCGGTGCAAGCGTTCTCGACATTCGGCCGCTGCTCTGGAAAGACGGATGGCCAATCGCCGGTGAAAACATGAAGGAAGGCACCTTCGAAGTCGAGTCCGCGCGCACAGGTACGGCGCTTGAGCTTGCGGTAGAAGGCATGCCCGTCGGAGGTCGTCGCACCAGGGGACCTCGTCCGCCCACAGCCCCCAGACCTGATGGAGCACCCGGCGCACCTGCTGCTGGCGGTGGCCCCCCACCCGGTTTTGGCGGATTCTTCGCCGGTACCGGCACCCCAATTCCTCCGCAAGATGTAACCCAGGTTTCGAAGAACTGGCCCGCAGGCAACGTCAATCTGCGGCTGGCCAACTACCAGTCGCAGGCGCAGCAGAAGTGGACGATAGCGGCCGTGCCGAACGCCGGCGGTTATCTCGGCTCGCCATACTTTAAGATCACCCTTGCCGGTACGGAGCGTGCGCTCGCCGCCTCTCCCGATCTCGAACTGGTCGTGGTCCCGACCTTTACCAACGCACCCGAACAGCTGTGGCGGTTCGATGAACTTGCCGACGGCACCTGGCGGATCATGCCGAAGTCTGCAGCTGGGGCCAAGGGATCGATTGCCATGTCCGCAATAGGCAGCAGCTTCGCGACATTGGAAAAATTCGATGCCTCGGCCCAAAAGCAGCACTGGCTGCTCAAAGCCCAGTGAAGTGGCGGCGCAATGAGCGGCGGTCACTATTCGAGAACAGAACAAGAACCTGCTGAAGGATAAACATGAATACGTTTCGCGCGCCTTACGTAAGAACGATAGCGCTTTCCCTCTCCTTGGCATTCCTGCTCGCCGGCGCGCGGCCATTCGCCTCGGCGCAGGTTCCTACAGCCGCGCCGCAGGTCCCTGCCGCCACGCTCACCAAGCCTTCAACGCCGGAAAAAGCTCCGAGTCCTGATGGTTTCATTCAGCGCTGGATTATTCTTGAGCCGATCGCCGCACCGAGCCTCATCGAGAGCGCGGTCCAGGCGGAGGTCAAGAAGGATTACTTCCCTGGCCAGTTCACCGTTATTCCCCAGGACGGCGACAAGATCTCCGTGGCAGGGAGCGAGCTCACCTGGCACGCGGTCGATACAAAAAACTACAACGTCAATCTGTTCCACTTCGCGCGCGGGCTGGGTAAGCCTACCACCGACGTGCTGTTCTGGGCGGTCACCATCGTCAATGCGCCCCACGAGATGCATGATGTACGTCTCGCCATAGGCTCTAATGCGGCCTCGGTCTGGTGGGTGAATGGACAGGAGGTCATCGGCATCTATGGAGATCGTCCTACCGTCATTGACGATGGAATTTCCCGTCGGCTCGATCTCAAGAAGGGTCCCAACGTTATTCGGGTCGCAGTTGTCAATGGCGGCGGCGCGACTGATTTCTGCGCGCGCCTTCTCGATGCTCAGGACAAACCGCTCACCGCGTTTACGACGACGTTGCGCAATCCCGGCAAATGAGGATTGCCAAAGCTACGGGATGCGTCCAGCGACCATCGTCTTGATCGCATACAAGCCCGAGCGAGCGCCGATGAAGAGTGTCCGGTGGTCCGAACCTCCAAAAGCGAGGCTCGACGGCCTTTCCGGAACTTCAAGCGTGCCGCTCAGGTGGCCCGAATTGTCATAGACGAAGACCTGCGCACCCGCAACATAGATGTTTCCAGCAGTGTCCTCTACAACAGAAGTTCCGCTGCGCGGCGTGAAGATCGCAGTCTGGATGTGGGACCTGCTGACAAGCCGCCCGCGATAAACCTTATCGTCATCCTCGCTGACCGCCAGGTGTGAGTCTCCGACATGGAAGGGTGCAAGCTGCATCGCCTGGAGATCCGGCTTCCATGTCCCGATGCTGGTCACCGCGCCTCTTGGCGCCGGGGCGGGCAATTCTTCTGGAGCGCCTGCTCCTTCGATTGCAACCTTTGTTCCGGGTGCGTAGTAAAAGGTCCGCGGCTCGTGTTCGTTGAAACCTGTCACCGCCATGTTGCTGCGCGGCGCATAGAAGTAACCGGTGCCGGCGACCAGCCGCTCGAGAGTAGCCACATCGTCATGCAGACCGACAGGCAGCAACAGCGTCGAGTCGTCTGCTTCCGCTTGCGGCGCAAGCATGCTGGCATGGCCGGTCCCTTCGCTCGAAAGCGCGAATACGCGCTTCGCATTGTCGATGACCATGAGAGTCGACGGCGCAACGAAGGTGGCCGATTGCGGCGCGCCAACATCCTCGCTGACGACAACAGGTTGCTTCGTCGATTCATCCCAGCGATAGACGCGATGTTTCACCGAGTCGGTAAAGAAGATGACACCTGCAGGACTGGAAGTCAGTCCAGTGGCATTGCTGAAAGCTCCGGCAAGTTTCTCAACCTTTGCACCTGTTTTGAAAGCCGCGGGCAAAGGTAATGGCGAGCCCGCCCGGAGCAGAGGGCCGATCTCGAAGGTCGTGAAATCGTGAGTGCGGACGGCCACACCGCTGCTTTCATCTATGACACTGTTATCGAACGCGAGCCGAGTCTGGCTGAAGTTATGCATGTTCTTCAGCCGAACCGGCCCCGAGTTTCGCGAGACAACCGCAGCAAGCTTCGGCAGCACGTTGCGTGAGACCCGATAGTCGAAAAGATTCGCAAGCGTGATGTCGTGCGCATCCTCCAAGTCGACAGCGGTCGCTTCCGTGCCATCGGGGCTCTCTTCCTCGGTTTGAAGCGCATACACCACCCAATGCGCGGCATGTGCGAATTGCACTTCATTCTTTGGATGGTGCTCACAACTGACCTGGTACGCCACTCCGCCGGCGTCTGTGCCCTCTACGCGCCAGCCTGAGCGCGCCATGGTGTTCGCGGTCCACACATCGCGGATGAGACCTCCTCCGCCGTCTCTAATCCAGAGACTCGGAAACTGTGTGCCTCGAAACGCCGCACTCTGCCTGGCCGCCTCGGCGAAGGCCGCAGGCGTAGTTGGCAAAGCCGAGCCGAGCACCCGAGAGTTGCGGCCGCGTCCGCGCGGGAAATTCACATCGTCGATCAGCGACCGAGGACCGCCGCGCCACAGGATTCCCGCAACACGAGGAGCGACATCACCCGTCGCGACAGCGATGCCAGTCACAATTTCAGTTCCGCCCTTCGGCGTGTCGATCAGAGGCACGGCGTCCCCGCTGCCCATGAAGTTCGGATCACGCTCCTTAATAGTCACCATCGTCGTGGCGGGATTCAGACCGATCAAGACGCTGTCCGGCCGGAGATGTAGCCTGCCCTCCACGCGATAAACCCCGCTCGGCAGATACACCACACGTTGCGTATCGATCGCGTGTTGAAGAGCAGCGGTATCATCGCTCACACCATCGCCCTTCACGCCAAGCGTCTTCACGTTGACCCAGTCGGCCACGCCAGGAAGTCCAGGAACGTCGCTTGCGGTTAGCTTCGGTGCGGAGCCAAGGATCTTTTCGCTATGACGAAGCGCAACCTTACCCTCGCGGCCATCGTTGCCGATCTCCTGCCCAAGCGTGAGCTTTCGCTCAACAAAAAAACGTGCCGGCGCTGGAATCGTCGTCCATCCTGAAACGCCTTCTCCACCTTGAAGCAGGTGCGCAACGTTGGCACAACGAACCTCTTCCAGCGTGACCTGATGATGCTGCTGGCTTACATCGCCAAGCACCACCGCCGCACGCGAGATGTTGCGCAGCAGGAGGTCGCGGCCGTACAACTGCTCCGGCTTCCCATGGGTGATCTCTACAGCCACTGGCGCGTCCGCAAGTTCTACGCGAACGAGCGTCATGCCAACCTCTTCGGTATGGATTGCTGCAATTCGCTGCCCGGTAACATGCGCATCCATCAGCAAAAACTGCCACGCCGGCGACGTTCGCTTGGAGATAATGCCGTAGTCGCCTCCATGGATGGAGATGTCATGAGCCTGGTTCCCAACGTCCTCAATTCCTGCGCGTCCGTGCCCAACCTGAATGTCGATGTGACCGAGAAACGAGTGCTGTGCAACATGGAAGCGTATGGCTATCGCCGCGGGGTTGCCGTCGCCAATAGCGAAATCGACGTTGCTCACAGCGCTATAAAAGGTGAACTCATTAGCGTCGATGACCGCACCAGCGGCCGCCGGACGGCGGGAAGCAAACTGCAACATGTAGCGTCCCGTTCCGAGGAAGTCATGTCCTTTATCGAAGCCCGGAGTGTGATCGGCAAGTACGAGCGTTGGTCGACGCTCACCATAGCCAATCAGTCGGATACCCGACCACAAGTAGATCGTGTGTGACAACCGATAGTGGCCCGCCGCAAGAAAGACGATGCCCTCTCCTGTCGTCTCCTGCACGTGGTTGATGGCAGCTTGCAGTGCATCAGAATCATCGGCGATGCCGTCACCATGCAGGCCTGCAACACCGGGCCGCGCATCGAAGGCTTGAGCATCGTCAGGCCGTTGCCGATAGACCGACTGTGCCGAGATCCCCACCGATATCAGCAGGAAGCATAGTGGAAGCCCTATCGAAAGCTGACGGAAGACCGTCCGAACCAAGCCACATTTCATAGCAGAACCATCGTCCAACTGCCGCTCTGCGCGCTCTTACCGAGCTCGCAGAGGCTTCTCCCCAGCTAACCCTGCTGCTTGGAACTCTCGGCTTTCCAATAAACGGAGTAGCGCTGATCACGAATCTGATACATCGGCATCACATCGTATTTTCCGTTTTGGCCGACCGCTGTAAAGTGCAGCGGAGACGATGAGTCGTTCTGTATCCATTGATTCGCCTTTCCGCCATGGTCGGCCGCGACCTTCGGCAAAGGCGCGGCCGCAGGCAGATCCTTTGGTGCCGTGTCTCTGCCATGCACTACCCGCATGGGACCCTCCGGCGGCCCTGCACCAAGATCTGCAGCCAGCACAAGAGGACCGTACATTGCAGCGACTGTCGACTGATCCCCGGGTAACGCGTCCTGGTAGATCCCCATAGGCAGAGCGAGGCTGATCGTGTCGCCATCTTGCCAGACTCTTCGCAGCGACAGATACGAGCCCGGCTCTGACATCGCTTCAATTGCGCGGCCGTTGATCTTCACCTGCGCATCTTCGGTGGTCCAGCTCGGAATCCGAAGGTGGACGCCACGCAGCGTTGGACGCGAGGTCTTTAGTCTGAGCGCCGTGCTCTGCTCGCGCGGAAACTGCGTGGTCTGTTCAATCACTAGACCTTCTGCCTTCCAATCGAGCGTGGAAGCGATGAACTGATTAACGTAGACATCGCTGCCGCGGCGGAAGTAAATCGTGTCGGCGAATTTTGCGAAATCCTCGGCGCCCGTGCCAGTACAACACCAGAACGACTCCTCCGCCGAACCGTGGGCCCGCCAGTATCCGGCGGCTAGTGGGAAGAAGTATTGCTTGAGTCCCAGGGCATTTTGTGTGCCGAGCCTGCTGTTGAAGAGCGAGCGTTCGTAGGCATCCATCCAGCGTGCATCGGCTGTCCAACTGAATACCTTCCGCTGCAGCTTCATCAGGTTATAAGCAACGCAGCATTCTGCATTCTTCCATGCCAACGTATCCTTCAACTGACCGGGAGGTGTTGTCCAGTTTTCGTCCAGGCTCGTATTGCCGATCGCATAGTTGCGCTCGGATAGCACTTCGGCAAGAAAGTACTCCGCTATGTCCCGATAGCGCCGGTCCCCCGTAACCTCATACATGCGCGCCGCGCCGATAATCTTCGGGACGTGCGTGTTGGCGTGCAGACCCTGCAGCTCGTCGCGGTGAGCGGCGAGCGGATCGAGAAAGCTCGGCTGCTCGAACAGTCGCGCGGCCTCGATGTAACGATCCTTCTTCGTAGCGGCGGCCAGGTTCACCAGTACTTCATTCATGCCGCCATACTCGGTGCGCAACATCCGGAGCCGCTGATCGATGCTGAAGCCCCGCATGAACCCCTGCGCCCATTGCCCCATGCCCTCAGCGACCTTGAGTGCATCGGCATTGCCGGCGAGGAGATACATATCGAGCAGGCCGGCCATGATCTTGTGGTACGTGTAGAACGGCGCCCATGCGGGCTTGCCTTGCGCCAAGTGCTCGAACAAGTCGGTCGGATACGCGCTCACATATCCCGTTCCAAGCTTCTTCTGGCACGATGCGAGCCCGGCGACAAGCTCATCACCGCGTCTCTTCAACTCCGTGTTGCTGGAGCCCGCGTAAGACAGCGCAACGGCAGAAAGATAGTGGCCGCCCGCAAAGTGCCCTCGCAACTCGCAGGTTGGATCCTCCCATCCTTTGTAGGGCATGGCACTGGACGGGATGCCTGCGGTCAGTCGGAATGTATGCAGTAGCCGATCCACCGCGAGCGAGTCAAGGTAACGCGCATTGATCTCTTCCTCGTCACGAAAAATGCCTGCCGCCAGACGAACGGACGCCAGCGGAAAGGGTTCCAGCCTCGCCGGTTCTTCGGCGGCCAACGCTTGACACACCACCGAAGAACCAACTGCAGACAGCCCGGCAATACCGGCCGACGTCCTGAGGAAGTTGCGACGCGTTACGCTCCTCATCCAAGTGCCCCCCAAACATTCTCTTACTGACACCTTGCCTTGAAGCAAAGATTCTTGCTGAAGAAAGGCATCACATGATTCTGAAATCGATCCGCGACAGCGCTCGTGTGAGTACCCTCATAGACCTCAAAGCTATTCGCAATGCCGTACTTATCGAAGATATCGTGAAGCTTGCCGGCATCGATGCGCAAGCCGTCGTGGTCGCCTACGTCCATGGCGATGGCCCGATACTGCTTGAGGTTCCCAATGTACTGATCCACGAAAACCAGGGGCGCATTCGCTGCATATTTCGCCTGTATCTCCGGCACGGGCACCCCGTCCTTAGTCGGCAGGTCGAAATACAGCGGCGGGTTCTTCGGGTCGGGCGCCCATGCCGCCGCCGTCGCATATTGCGCGGCTCCAAAGCCCGGCGACTGCAATGCCAGTTCCGCCGGCGATTTGGCTTCGGCAACCTTCTTTTCGTTCGCGATCGCCATCTCTTTCATCCGGTCCGCTGGACCGGGACCGCCTGCGCCCATCGGCGACATGCAGCAGGGACTCATGATGTAGAGCGCGCCGAAAACATCCGAGTGCTTCATTCCGATGCGCGAAGCACCATAGCCGCCCATTGAGTGGCCAACCAGACCGCGACTCGTGCGCTCCGGAATGGTGCGATAGTGGGCGTCCATGTATGCGACCACATCATGCGAAATGAATCGTTCGAAATCGCCCGTAGTTGCAGAACTCGAATACATTGAACCGTTGTAAATAGTCTTTGAATCCGGCAGCACGACGATCATGTCCTTCGCTCCCTGGGCGAAAGCTCCCTCGATGGTCTGCGGCACATGAATCTCGCGCGACCATTGGTCAGCACCGATCGAATATCCATGTAGAGCGTAGACCACCGGATAACGTCGCGACTTCTCCTTGGCGTAACTTGCGGGGAGGAACACGATTACATCGCGGTCGACCGCGTCGCCTTCCAGGTTGCCCTCCAACGCCGCGCCGTGGATCTTGATGCGCTCAACTACAGCAGGCTTCGCGCCAGGGATCACCGGTGGCACGATGGTTTGAACCTGCGCTACGACGGAAGGTCCCATTGCAAATGCGAATGCCAGTGCCATCACATTCAATCGCTGCATAGTCATTGTTTCGCTTCTCCTTGATCAACGCGGTGTATATCTCAACGTTCGATTGAACGACGCTCGCCCCGATGGCAGCTAACGCAGCTCGACTTGAATCTCTTTACCCTCATAAGCAACATCCCTATGCAAAGCATTCGCCACTTCGACGCCTCCTCCGCGCCCGTCAGACATTAGCGCGACGCGGAAGATGCGATGCTTGACCATATTCTGAAATGAACCCTGGCGAGCGTTGATGGTCAGCACCTCCTTCTTGTCATCCCAGTGCATGGGAATCACGGAATGCTCGTCCTTCTGGTAACCGTAACCATCACCCGCATCCTCATAGAGATCGAACTTGCCATCTGCGCCTGGGTAGATACGAATATCGATCCGGCCCTCCGGGTCCTGTGAAGCGTACTCAATCTCCGGGCCCATCGGGAGGATGGAGCCAGCGCGGACAAAGAGCGGCATGCGATCCAACGGCGCGTCGGCTTCAATCTCCTGGCTGCCCTTCACCGCTTTGCCAGTCCAGAAGTCGTACCACGCCGCTGCTGCGGGAAGGTACATAGTGCGTTTCACCGCGTCAGCTTTGAGCACAGGGCTCACGAGGATGGCGGGGCCGAACATGAATTCGTCACCGAGATTCCACGTCTTCGGGTCGGTGCGCCAGTCCATCACCAGCGGCCTTTGAATGGTGTAATCCTCGCTCGTCACCTTCCACGCCAGGGAGTAGATGTAAGGCATCAGCCGATAGCGGAGCTTATCGTAACTCACAATGATGGGCTCGACCTTGTCGAATGCCCAGAGCTCATTGTTGGGGCGATGGCCGTGGGTACGGAAGATCGGACAAAACGTTCCGAACTCGAACCAGCGTGCGTAAAGTTCCTGGTAGGCAGGATCAGCCAGCGGATTGTCGTGCGGTGGCCAATAACCACCAATGTCCGTCGTCCAGTACGGGTAACCTGACAAGGCAAAGTTCAGGCCTGCGGGTATCTGGCGATTGAGGCCCCAGTAGCTGCCATACACGTCGCCCGACCAGACCGTTGCTCCCACGCGCTGCTGACCAAGAAACGCAGAGCGCGTGAGAAGAAAGACGCGTTTGTCAGCGGTCGCGGTCTTCCAGTGATCCTGCACCCCCAGCGTGTGCAGCAGCGGAAATACATTGGTGTACTCCGCTCCGTTTCCGATGGCGAGCTGCTTGTTACGGAGGATGCCGTCGCCCATATGCGGCCAGTATTCTTCTGGCTCGGCGCTGTCGAGCCAGAACGCATCCCATCCTTGCGCAAGCAGCTTCCCGGGCAGGCGATCCCAATAGATATTTCGCGCCTCAGAACTGCTGGCGTCATAAACATGGGCCTCTGGTACAAGCAGATGCTTCGAGTCCAGAACTTTGAAGGTCTCAGAACCGGGATCGAGCAGACCCCAGACGGAGATCATGGCGTGAACGTTCTCCTTGTGCAGCGCTTCGAGATCCTTAGCCACGTCGTGGTACTTGTCGTTGAAATCGGGATCGCCTTCCTTCTTCCACCAAAACCAGTCCTGCACGATCGCATCCAGCGGAATGTGCTCCTTGCGGTAACGATCGGCTATCCCGCGAATCTCATCGAGAGAAACGTAACGATCTTTGGACTGAAAGAAGCCATAGGCCCATTTAGGTAACAGAGGAGTGTGGCCGGTCATGGTTCTGTATTCGTGAATGATCCCGTCGATCTCGGGGCCATAAATAAAGTAATAGTCAATGGACTTGCCGGCAATCGAGCTCAGCGTCAGGTTCAGCGGAAAGCGGTTATCAACATACGTCATAGCGGCTGTGTTCCACATCACCGCATAGCCTTTGCTCGAAACCAGCAACGGGATCGCAACGTCGGTATTGTCCTGTGCGAGCTCAACTGTTGCGCCACGATAGTTGAATAGACCGCTCTGGTGCTGTCCCAGACCGAAGAACGCCTCGCTCATCGTTGGGGAGAATCTATCTGTGATACGGAACGTCTTATCCCCATTCACTTCCACTGGCTCATAAGTGCGCGGCACGCTCGAACTTTCGTTCAGCAGGTTGTCTCCTTCCGCGGAACGAAAGGACAGACTGCCGCGTCCCAGATTCAGAGTGATGTCGAGCTTAGCTGTCTTAAGGCTGGCAGAACGCGCGTCCTGCGCGACAGTGAACGAGGCTCCGGCACAGGACTGCGGCGCGTCCAGCATCCATGGACGCGGCGCAGGTGTCGCATCCGATTCCCCCGGTTTCGCCACCACATGAATCACCGATTCACCGCAAACAGTCACCTCAAGCACTTCCTTGCCTGACGTTGCACGCAATCCGTAAGAGGTCTTTTGGGCTTCTGTCGGTGGTGGCCCGGGCGCTTTCTGGCCCGGCATTTGTGCAGTCATTGCGCAGGGAACTACAACCAGGACCAGCAGAGCTTGAAGCACCGGCCGAGGCGTAGCCAACTGCCCTCGAAGTTCAACTCGTTGCATAATTGCCTTTCTATTTATGCGCATATTCATCAAGTGGTCTCCAACATCCGATTACTGCGCCGGATAAGAATAGATATTCACACTGAACGGGCGAACGGTAATTGTGCCGGGTAATGAGCCAAGCGTCTGCTCTTCCACCTGAACTTCGGGCTTCTTGTCGACCTGTACCGTCGCGTCGATGGAATCGGGAGCCATGCGCCATAAGGTGCCGGCGCTGGCGAGCTTCGCTCCTTTGATTGCAATCCTGATGCTTTGTTCGGAGTCGGATGGATTGAGTACAGCTATAGTGAGGGACTTGCGATCTTCGCTCAACGCGGCGCTCACATCCAGCGGATAAGTATCACTCCCGGGATTGACTGCCGGCTGGTCGCCGCCCGCCGGGAAGATGGGTTTCGGTTGTGGCGAGTCGCCGGCAACTTCGACAGGAATCGTGCCAAAGTGATCCCGATACATCTTGAAAAGCATTCCAGTGGGATTGAGTTCCGCTTCGGTCCGATTGGAACTCATCATTGCCGTCGCGAAAGTGAATGCACCCATCTGGAAGATATCGGAATGGCGGAACATCTCGTGGAAGGCCCACGCATAAGCTGGGACGGTCTTGTAGGAGTTCGGTCCTCCGCCGAAGTAGGCCCACTCGTCAATGGCGATGGGAACGGGCTTGGCGCGCAGAGCGGGAATGCGCTTGAGGTACTCCTGATAGTGCTCGTACTTCGCACGGACCTGAACGGCCGGCGCCCGCTGCCACTCAATGAACGACAGTGGAGGGTCGATGGGCACCTTCTTCTGCAGTTTCATGTCGGTATGCTGGGTGCCGGAAGCGTAGTAATGCTCGCTCACCATATCGATGTTGTCGAGGCAGTTCAGCAGCATCTGACCGGTCCAGTCGGCTGCAGAAAGATAATCAGGAACGTATTGCCCATTGATGCGTCTCGCCTGGTCGGCACCTTCCATGACATCGGGCATCGCGCCGCCCGCTATGAGTTTGATGGACCCATCGACCTTACGCATCTCTTTGGCAAACGCGTTGTGTTTCAACTCGAACTGCGGAAGTGACATGGCGCCCATCTGGTAGTCGCCCCACGGCTCGTTGCCGACTCCCCATAACTCGACGTGATACGGCGCGGGGTGGCCATTCTCGGCACGCCATTTGCCCATCGGTGTTGTCGCGGCGCCGTTCGTGTATTCCACTAGTTCACGCGCGGACCACGCATCGCCGAAGCCGGCATTCACCGTGATATACGGATCGACGCCCAGCAAACGACAGAGCGTGAGGAATTCATCTGTGCCCACGTCATTAGACTGCACTGCGTGCCACACGGGATCGAAGATGGGAGGGCGCTTATCGATGTCGCCGACACCGTAGCGCCACTCATAAGACGAGACGAAGTTACCACCCGGAAAGCGAAGGACTCCAAAGCGCAACTGCTTGAGAGCGGCAACGATCTCTGGGCGAAAACCTTCGATGTTGTCGGCGGGCATCATTGACACCGTGCCCACATGGAGCACTCCGTTACCCGTACCGCTGATCTCGAGAGTGGCGTCATCCGTGTCGCTCGCCGCCACGTAGCGCAGCGGGAATTTGCGATATCCGGCACCCAGGTTGCGGATTGTGACGGTCTGCCGGTCAGTTGTTCCCTTGCCCCAAATGAGCGTCACCCTTACAACCGTGCCCGGCGAGCCAGCCAGAACAATACGTCCCGTGTAGGTCTTGCCTTTGCGCACTGCGATTCCCGATTGCCTCAGCCCATGCGGCTCTTTTGCGTTCAGCGCAACGGCCGGCGCCCTTTCTCCGGTATAAGGTGCCTTGCTATCCATGATGACAACATCATCGCCCCCTACAGGAGCCCACCATCGTGTAGGAATCCTGCGGAAGCGGGGATTCCCTGCCGCGTTTCCGATCACCGGGGGCGGCGTGGGCGCACTCGTTGAGACCGGATAGAAAAACTTGCGATCGACAAGCATCTCAGACCAGACACCGGTGTTGACGATGTCGCCACCATGCTCAAGAAACTGGCCGTAGATGTACTTTGAGATAGGCGCGCCAGTCTTCGCTACGTCAATCATGGCATTCACGGTCTGCGTCTGTGAATGCACATGAGGCGCTGCGCTCAGCAGAAGAACAATAAGGAAACCCGCGGCCCACCCCACGTTTCCTCGCGCTGCCACCGTTCTAAACGAGTACATGCTTAGCTTCTCCGTATACATCTTTGAGGCTGCTGTTAAGTTAAGTAATGACGCGGCCGGCGATTTGAGTTTGTTTTGTTTTGCAGCTATTGTTCGATCGAAATAACAGTGACCGATCTCGGTTCTACGGTCAGAGAAAGTTTGCCACCCTGAAGCTTCACCGCTTGCGTCTTCGGTGCGACAGTATTGGGGTGGTCAAAGGTGTTCACGCTGTCGACCGCCGCGGCACTCAACGTCTCTGCCTTGGCTGACTTGGCCGTCAAGCCCAAGAGGTCAGCATCGATCTTCGCGGAGCTTTCCGCATCGAGATTGGTGATCTCGATCAACAGCTTCCCGTCGGAGGCTTTGGCGGAGATGACGTCGACGCTAGGCAGCGATACGCCTCCAGGCGTGTAAGTATGTGCATCGAACGTCACCGGAATAAACACAGCGTCTTGAAACGGAACATACATTCTGAATACGTGATAGGTAGGCGTCAGCACGAACTTCTCTTTGTCCGTAAGGATCATCGCTTGCAGCACATTGATCATCTGCGCGATATTTGCCATGCGGACGCGATCAGCATGACGCGCGAAGATGTTCAGGTTCAGTGAGGCGAGCACCGCATCGCGGAGACTGTTCTGTTGGACGAGGAAAGCCGGATTGGATCCCTGCAGCGGCCCGTGCCACGCTCCCCACTCATCCACACTCAAGGTCACCTTCTTCTCCGGGTCGTATTTATCCATCACGACCTCCTGCTTACGCAGGAACTCGTCCATGTAGAGCGTGGACTTGAGACTCTTCGCGTACTCATCCACTCCGAACTTCTCAGAATTTGTTGTCGGCGGCCAGCCGTTAGGAACCGTGTACCAATGCAGCGAGAGGCCATTGATGTCCCACGCCCAGGTGTGCTTCTTCCACGCCTTCATCACCGTGTCAGTCCACTCGGTGTCGGGAGTGCCAGGACCCACGGCGATCTTCAGCATCCTGTCATTAGCTCTTTGCGCGGGATTCATGTTGAGCACAAAGCGGCTGTACACCTTCATCTGGCTCACGTAGTAGTCGGCCGTCATCCCTCCGCCGCAGTCCCAGCTCTCATTGCCAATCCCGAGGAAGCCAACCTTGTAAGGTTCCGGATGTCCGTTCGCCGCACGCTCTTTCGCGAGGGCCGTAGGCGCCGCGGCAGTCATGTACTCCATCCACTCCGCCGCCTCCTGCGGCGTCCCCGAGCCAACGTTGACGGAAACATACGACGTGCTCCCGATCTGCTGCATGAAATCCATGAACTCATCTGTGCCGAAGGCGTTCGTATCGATAACGTCGCCCCACGCCGAGTTCACCGTTGCCGGACGGTTGTCTCGAGGCCCGATTCCCTTCCGCCAGTGGTACTGGTCCGCGAAGCAACCGCCAGGCCAGCGGACGTTCGGTACTTTGAGTTCCTTGAGCGCGGCAACCACGTCGTTCCGGATCCCCCGCGTATTCGGGATCGTGGAATCCGGCCCAACCCATATGCCTTCGTACAGCCCGTGTCCAAGGTTCTCGGCAAACTGCCCAAAGATGTTGCGATCGATCCTCGCTCCCGTTTTCGAAGCATCGATGGAGATATGAACGTTCTGTGCCACAACAATCGGACAAGACAGACTTGCCGTCACCACACCCAGGCCGAGCAGAAGCTTACACGTCACGAAGTCCTCCCGAATCAGCGCATCCACGCCTTTCATTTGCGAAGCCGAAATAACGCGCTCCAGCCCGCGAAAGCCGACCACCAGTTTTCGGTCTGCTTCTGGGACACATTGACCTTACAGATCGACGCCAGATGCGACAAGTCTGATAAATCTCTCGGTCGCAATCGATTTTGTCGATGAGTCAGTTTCCGTGTCAGGGCGTTCAGGATATGGGTGTGGTGCGGACGGGCTAGAGGATCTCCGGACCGCCGCTCATGCCCAGCAGTTCCGCCAGAGCGCTTGTCTCCGGGCTGCTTTCGATGGTTTCTCTACAAACCAGATTCAGTCTGACTTCGCGCGTCTGTCCCGCAGGCAGCGGTAGCGCAAGGAGATCGCCTTTATCCAACTCGGCCTGTACGCGGTACTTCGGAAGCCATCCGAAACAGAGTCCGCTGCGCACCGCTGCTACGGCGGACTCAATCGTGCCCACCGGAAGTATCCGTTGCGCCAGAAGCCGGGGCTGATGTTTCAATATCCCGGAGGCTGCGCTCTCAATGGTGACCAGCGTATGTCCCATCAGGTCGGAACGGGAGATACGGCGACGAATCGAGAGTAGAGGATGATCTTTGCGCGCCACCGCGATCATACCGACCACGAGAATAGGCTCGACGAGCAATTCGCGAGACGGCAAGGCGGTGATGCAGAGTTGTGCATTGTGTACGGAGAGTTCAGAGTCAGCCGAAAGAAATGTGCCTTGGCGGAGCTTCAGCTTCACATGCGGAAAACTTCGCGAAAAGGCCGCAAATGCCTCAAACAACCGGTCGTCTGGGTATATGCTGTCGACCGAAAGCCTGACCTCCGGAGCCCCTCCCGACGCGATCAGGCGAGCGCGTTTTTCAAGCTCGTGGAACCCGGCGAGATGCGATTCCGCGTCGGCGAGCAGCCCTCTTCCAACCTCGGTCAGCTGCGCTTTCCTCCCGTGGATCTCGAAAAGTTTCAGCCCGAGCTGGTCCTGTAAACGACCGATGGCATAGCTGATGGTCGACTGCGATCGGTTCAGCTTCTTCGCGGCGGGAGCAAATCCCCCCAGCTGCACTACGGCCTGCAGAATCTCCCAGGCATCCAGCGTCGTGTCCATGCAGTAGAGATTACATCGAGTAAATCGATGGTTGGGATAGAAAAATGCGACTATCCTTCGGGAATTTCTATCGCGTATTATGCCGCTGTCTTGAAGCCCGCGTTTTTTGTGTCACCGAAAGATTTCATGAAACCGTCTCCCCGCACGTGGCTTTGAGGAGACTTTCTATGAACGTCATCGGCACGCACCGAGGAGCGGAATTGAAGACGGAGGAGCGATTGATTATGAAGCTCGCGGTCACCCTGCTGCTGTTTTCCAGCTGCTGCTACGCGCAAAATGACACTGACTTCAAGCCTGCTTCCACCAACGTATGGAATGCACAATATCCGCGCGTCGACTCCCAAGGCAGAGCGGAATTCCGCCTCAAGGCGCCGAGCGCCACGGCCGTGCGGCTCAATTTCTGGAGCAATCCGAAGCTCGACATGGTGAAGGGGGCGGATGGCGTCTGGACCGCCACAACGCCACCGCTGGTCCCCGGCCTCCACTACTACAACTTCGTCGTCGACGGCGTGGACGTCAACGATGCTGGAAGCCATGCCGTCTACGGCGGCAGCAGGGACGCCAGTGCCATCGAGATACCCGAACCAGGCGCGACCTACTATCTGCCCCAGGATGTCCCACACGGTGCCGTGCGCGAAATCTGGTATCTCTCCAAGGTCACAGGCTCCTGGCGCCACGCCGTCGTCTACCTGCCGCCGAATTATGACAAGCTGCCGAAGATGCGCTACCCGGTGCTTTACCTCCAGCACGGTGGCGGTGAAGACGAGACCGGCTGGATAAAGCAGGGTCACGCGAATTTCATCCTCGACAATCTCCTCGCCAGCGGAAACACCAAGCCCATGATGATCGTCATGGCGAACGGATACGCGCGCCGGGCCGGTCAGGTCGATGCCAATCCGGCGGGACAGACGTTCGGCTCGCCGGCGATGATGAAGTCCATGCAGGACATGGCACAGGTGTTTGAAGACGATCTCACCCAAGCGCTGATTCCGTACATCGATGCCAACTTCAGGACCATCCCCGATCGCGAGCATCGCGCGATGGCCGGCCTCTCCATGGGAGGCATGCAGACCTTTCAGGTCACGTTCGACCACCTCGACACCTTCTCCTACATCGGCGGATTCAGCGGTGCGAGTGGCCTCATGATGGCGAACACCGACAAGCCCGATATGAAGACAGCCTTCCACGGCGCACTCGCCGATCCCGCTGCCTTTGATAAGAAGGTCCATCTGCTGTGGATCGGTGTGGGAACCGAAGAGCCTGCGCAAATGCGTGCGGGGATACTGAGACTGCACACCGCGTTCGCAGACAATAACGTCAAGCACGTCTTCTTCGAATCGCCGGGCACTTCACATGAGTGGCAAACATGGCGTCGTGACCTGAAAGACTTCGCACCAAGACTTTTCCAATAATCGACTGTGGTCCTCCTTGAGGCTTGGAGCGACAACTCCAAGCCTCGTTTTGTATCTTCCACACCGCGTCTTAGGCGCCAATCAGGGTCCACGATAGGCTCTTGGCAAAACGAAATATTTGGTCAACGTACATTCAACCTCGAGGGGCAAGATGCAAAACCACGTCACACGAATCTTCAAGAGAGCGGTCCTGTCGACCGCACTGTTCTCCAGCCTGATTGTGCAATGCGCAGTGGCTCAGGATGCCTCGAAAGCCCCGTTCCTGAATCCGCAGTTGTCGCCCGAGCAGCGCGCCGCCGACCTGGTGCACCGCATGACACTCGCCGAGAAGGCATTGGAGATGCAGAACAACTCCGCCGCACTTCCCCGCCTCAACATCCCCGCCTATCAATGGTGGAGCGAGGCTCTCCATGGCGTGATCAACGAGGGCGTCACGGAATATCCAGAACCCATCGGCCTCGCCGCCACTTTCGACGCCCCCGGCATCCACACCATGGCAGCGCAGATCGGTATTGAAGGCCGCATCAAGCACGTGCAGAACCTGCGCGAGGGACACACCGGCATCATGGGAGGCCTTGATTTCTGGTCCCCCAACCTAAACATCTTCCGTGATCCGCGCTGGGGCCGCGGCCAGGAAACCTACGGCGAAGACCCGTTCCTCACCGGCCGCATGGGCGTCGCCTACGTCACCGGATTGCAAGGCGACGATCCGAAATACTACCTCGGCATCGCAACCCCCAAGCACTACGCCGTGCACAGCGGACCGGAGCCCACACGGCACTTTGCCGACGTCGACGTCAGCAAGCACGATCAGGTCGATACCTACACGCCGGCCTTCCGTGCCGCCGTCATCGAAGGCAAGGCCGGCTCTGTCATGTGCGCTTACAACGCCATCAACGGTGAGCCCGCGTGCGCCAACCAGTTCCTGCTGCAGGACCAATTGCGTGGCAAGTGGGGCTTCCAGGGCTACGTCGTCTCCGATTGCGATGCCGTGCGCGATGTCGCCGCCAATCACCGCTATCGTCCGACCCAGGCCCAGGGGGCGGCCATCTCGGTCATCCGCGGCATGGATAACGAGTGCGTCACCTTCACCTCGAGATACGGCGACCCCGTCGAGAAGGCTTACGTCGACGCCGTCCAGCAAGGCTATCTGCCGGAAAGCACGCTCGACACCGCCCTCATCCGTCTCTTCACAGCGCGGATCAAGCTCGGCATGTTCGATCCGCCGAACATGGTGCCCTACACAAAGATTGACGAGAAGGAGCTCGACAGCGCCGCACATCGCGCCCACGCTCGCAAACTCGCGAATGAGTCCATGGTCCTGTTGAAGAATGATGGCCTGCTTCCTCTCAAGCCGGGAGTGCAGAAGATCGCCGTCATCGGCCCCCTCGCCGATCAGACGCGGCCCCTCATCGGAAACTACGCCGGCCGGCCGACGCATATCGTCTCCATCCTCGATGGTCTGCATGCGGAGTTTCCAAACGCCACCATCACATTCGTGGCAGGAACCCAGTTCCTCCGCACCGATGGAACCCCCGTTCCCGACATCCTGCTCACCACGCCCGACGGCAAGCGCGGCCTCAAAGCGGAGTACAACGAAGGCATCCCGAGAGGCGGCGGTCCCGCTCCCGCAGCGCCCAGCAAAACCATCACCAGCCGTACAGAGCCGAACATCAAGCTCACCGGCGCCAACCTCCCCTCTGAAGTCGCCGGCAGAAAGACTTTCGGCGTGCAGTGGTCCGGCTTTCTCACACCCACGGAGTCGGGTGACTTCCTGCTCGGCATCCGCGCAGCAGGTTTCGCACGCCTCACAGCCGACGGCAAGCAGATCGCCATGGCGTTCGGTGGCGGCGGTGAACCCTCCGAGAGCGTCGGTCGCATTCACCTCGAGCAGGGCCGCAAGGTCGCCCTCACCATCACCTACGGCAACACCAATGGCAAGCCCCACGCTGATCTGATCTGGTCCAAAGTAGTCAACGGACCTTCGCCTGACGCCATTGCCGCAGCGAGGAACGCCGATGTCGTCGTCGCTGTTGTCGGCATCACCAGCCAGCTCGAAGGCGAAGAGATGCCGGTTACCGAACCCGGGTTCCTCGGCGGAGACCGCACCAGCATCGACCTCCCCCAACCTGAAGAAGATCTGGTCGAAGCGCTCGCCGGCACGGGCAAGCCACTGGCAGTCGTGCTGATGAACGGCAGCGCGCTCGCAGTGAATTGGATCAACGAGCACGCCAACGCCGTCCTCGACGCATGGTACCCAGGCGAGGAGGGTGGAGCGGCGGTTGCCGAAACGCTCAGCGGAAAGAACAATCCTGCGGGCCGACTGCCCGTTACGTTCTATACCGGCGTCACCCAGCTGCCCAACTTCGAGGACTACGGGATGGCGAACCGCACCTACCGCTACTTCAACGGCAAGCCACTCTATCCCTTCGGCTATGGTCTCAGCTACACATCCTTCGCCTATAGCGACCTCAGCATCCCCACCAAACCAATAGCAGCTGGTCAGCCTCTGGACGCCGAGGTCAAGGTGACCAACACCGGCAAAGTCGCCGGCGACGAGGTGGTGCAAATCTATCTCAAATTCCCCGCCGTGAAGGGTGCTCCACTAGTCGCCCTCCGTGGCTTCCAGCGTATCCATCTCGAACCGGGCGCAAGCCAGAAGGTTCATTTCGAATTGAAAGACCGCGACCTGGGTATGGTCACCGAAGAGGGCAACCCCATCATCGCCGAAGGCGAATACACCATCAGCATTGGAGGGGGCCAACCCGACACCGGCGCGCCCACCGTGAACGGCCACTTCCACATCGCCGACCGCATCGCCTTACCTGAATAATCGCGTCAAGCGTTGTGGCACTTTCCATGCATCACCTTCGTAACGCCTGTCGGCCCGAGCCCGATAATGTGAGGACGATCTCACGTTATCGGGGCGCGGGCCGAACTGCATCAGGTTTCAGGACCTCCCGTCTGACCAGGAACGTTCCCCGCGGAACCCCTCCGCGGCAAGCTGGCTATGGCGGCGCGTTCCACCACCTCCTCAGCCAAATTTTGCCGATCCACACCGGTTCGTCACGGTACGCTGTGGTCTTCCGGTCTCGCTCGCATCGACCTCAATCATCCGTGAGCCGTCGGGGCCCGGTTTGGCAATTTTTCAATTTTCGATGTCTTTGTTCCGTCTGTTGAAACAAATGAATGAAACCTCCGATTGTTGGTTTTCGTAAAGAGTTGATACACGTCTTGAGGTATGCTGATATTCGTTGCTCATAAAGCTTATATCTGGCACGTTCCCTGCGATTTTGCCGGCGACCGATCAGGCCGGTAACGCTCTCTTGCTTCTCGCTACCTGAATTCCTTCAGTTCAATGAATGAAATCGAAACATAGCGCAGATAAAGAGATAATGGAATTTCGGCTCAGGGCTTGGGAAGTTCGGAAGTCCCAATCCCGCTGGCAGCGGAGAGGTAAATATGAAGATCTACCGGACGACTCAGGGCGTATTCGCAGAGCAAGAGGGGCGCTACTTCTCGATTGAAGCGGACAGCTGGGATGAATTGCTGTGCAGCGACTCATTTTTGGATCGAGCCCGTAATGCGGTCGCCGGGGATGGCCTATCTTCGCTGGACACCACAAGCCTGCTTGCTCCCGTCCAGGGTCAGGAGGTGTGGGCGGCAGGAGTGACCTACTTCCGCAGCCGCAATGCGCGCATGGAAGAAGCCAAAGATGCAGGCGGCGGAGACTTTTACGAGAGGATCTACACCGCGTCCCGTCCCGAGTTGTTCTTCAAAGCCACCGGCAACCGCGTCGCCGGCGACCAAGCCCCCGTCCGCATTCGCTCCGATGCAAACTGGTCCGTTCCCGAACCGGAGCTTACGCTCGCCGTCAACCCAAATGGCCGTATCATCGGATACACGATTGGCAACGATATGAGTTCCCGCGATATCGAAGGAGAGAACCCCCTCTATCTGCCGCAGGCCAAGGTATATGACGGGAGCTGCGCAATTGGTCCCTGCATCCTCTTATCATCGGACCCGCTTCCCTCAAGTACCCAGATCGCAATCGAAATTTGTCGAGACGGCAGGGTTGAGTTCGCGGAATGCACAACGCTGGCCGCGCTGAAGAGAGATCCGCTCGAGCTCGTCGAGTACCTCTATCGCGAAGTGTCATTCCCTCTCGGTGCCTTCCTCATGACGGGGACCGGGATCGTTCCTCCGGACGAATTTTCTCTGCATCACGGCGATGTAATCAAAATCTCAATCGATGACATAGGTACACTTGTGAACACCGTCGCGTGACCAGCACACCGGTTCGAAGCGCTTGCTCCACGTACGAACCCTCACCGAAACCGTTGTAGACTACCGTCAATTCATTTATGCCTATCAAAAAGATGAAGTCCGCTCCGGTTGGTGTGATTGACAAGGTCCTTGTCATCCTGGAGCTCCTCGATCAGAATCCCGGCGGCCTCAAACTCAAAGAGATCGCGGAACAATCGAAAATTAATAAGAGCACTGCGCATCGTTTCCTGAGCCATCTTGAAACGAAGAGCTATCTGTTCCGCGACGCCGCAGGCACGTACATGATCGGCCCGAAGCTCACAAGGATGGGAACAGGCATCAGCTTTCATGCCACTCTTGCGAAGATGTGTCGCGGCGTTCTAGAGAATCTTCGCCTGGCCACCGGCGAGACGGTCAATCTCGCGGTGCTTGATGGATTCGAAGTCCTCTACATTGATGTCTTGGAGACCGGTCATACTTTCAGGCTGGTCTCCGGCATTGGCACGCGCCGACCTTTTTACTGCACGTCCTTGGGCAAGGCGATCCTCGCGAACATCGACGACGAGCACAAGCGCGAAGAGCTTTTCGCCGCGATTCGGTTTGATCCCGTCACGCCTCGCACCATCACCAATCTCACGCGTCTGAAGAAGCAGCTTACTGTCATCAAGAAGCAGGGTTACGCTATCGACGACGAGGAAGCGGTCGCAGGCATTCGCTGCTTCGGCGCCCCCGTTGTGACTCCCGAAGGTGAAGTGCTGGGTGCGATCAGCGTTTCCGGCCCGGTTGTGCGAGTCACAACCGCCAGGCTGCCTCTCTTTACCCATGAAATCTGCAGAGCTGCGCGCGAGATCACCTGGCTGCTCGGCAACAGCTCTCTCAAGCCTACCCGAAGCGCGTAACGCAGCACGGTGCTCAGGCGAGCCGGACTACGACTTCAAACCGGCGCTCATCGTGCGGCGTGATGATCACCGCATCGCCATGCATTCCCGCGAACTCCGCTGGCCTTCCGTTCGCAGTAGCGCTCGCAAGCTTGCGGCCCTCTCCCGCGCGGAAGCTCACGTGGAGGTGCTTCGGCAATTCTCCCTTTGGCGGCAGGGCTATCGTTGCCACCAGGCTGTCACCGCGGGTCTCCAGCCGGTAATCCACGCGTCCCCAGCGTGTGGGAGCGCCTGTGATGGCGATCGGCTTGCCCGATGCAACCCAGACGCGCGGGAGTGCACGGCCGAAGTGGAGGTTGTCTTCGTCGGAGTCTTCGAAGACGAGCATCCATCGCACCAGCAGAGGGATCGTCTGCTGTGCGGGGATGCAGAAGAGCGCGCCGCCGCCGGTGATGCCGGAGACTTCGCCCGCGGTCCAACTGCCGCGCGAGTGGTCGTGGTAGCGATGCGCGTAGAGGAAGAGGATGTACTCCTCGATGCGGTTGAGGCGCAGCAGCGCGGCCGCGTAGCCGTAGGAGATGAAGCCGAGGATGGCGCGGCCGTTGGGGTTTGCGCGGCCGACGTTCGCGACGACGCCGCAGGTGGTGGCGCCATAGGCGCGCATGCAGTCGATGACGGTGTTGGCCTGCGCTGTGGGCAGCACGTCGGGCTGGAGGAGTTCGGCGTAACAGCGGTGCGTCCATCCCTGCTCGCTGGGATGGTCCTGCTCGAGCGATTCGCGGAAGGTCTGCTTCACGCCGGGCAGGGGGCCGATGTACGCCGGCTTCATGTCGCGGCGCGTGTTGGCTTCGATGCTGCGCGTGAGGGTGGCCTGCAGTTGCTCGGCGCGGCGCAGCCAGTCGAAGGCCATCGTGTCGTTGAGCTTCAGGCGGCGCCAAGTGGCGGCGATGTCGCGCCAGCCGCGGACCGTGAAGGCGCTGTTTGAGAAGTACGGCTTGTCCCAAACAGAAGGGTCCGGCATGAGGCAGGCGTCGGACTCGCACCAGCCGTGCAGCAGGCCATAGCCTCGATCGGTCGCGGGGAGCTTGAGCGACTCGTCGTGCAACTCGGCGAGCAGCGTTGCGGTTGCTTCGATCTTCTCGCGATGCTTAAGGAGCAGCGACTTGTCGCCGGTGAGCTGGAAGTAACGCGCGATGAGGAAGAGTGTGAGGCCGAACTGCGCGGTTTCTGCGCCACGCATGTTGATCATGCCGGTGCTGTCGGTGAAGTCGGAGAAGTAGTTGTCGAAGATGTCGTGCGCCAGATCGAAACGTCCGCACTCAAGGTTGGTGTAGAGGGCCATCGTGAAGATGTCCTGGAAGCCGTCGTACTCCGGACCGTAGTAGTCGCGATCGACGGCGCCGTACTTGGGGTAGACGCCGCCCGGGCGCACCATCTGCTCCTTCACGAAGGCGTAGCGCACCATGTCTGTCCAGCTTGCGTCTGGAAGCGTGATGGGCGTGAGGTCGTGCGTCTGGCGCTCCCAGTATTCTGCGAACTCCAGCAGGCCGCGGTAGAACTCTTCGGCCTTTGGGTCCTGGCGGCGGCGCGTGTAGGCGGGGTAGCTGTACCCGAACTCCACCTTGGTGACCTTGCCGTTTTCAATGTGTGATGTGCGGTGCCAGGTCTGCACGATGAAGCGGTCCTTCGCGAGCACGTCGCCGAAGACGACGATCTCGTAGTGCGAGCCGTTGTCGCCGGGGAGTACCTTGCGGACCGCGGGCATCCATCCGCCGATCATGCCTTCGTGGCGCTTGTTGGCGCGCTCCTGCGTGAGCTCTTTGAAGTACTGCACGGGGTGATAGGTGCGCGTGCTGCCGACGGGGTACACGGGCATGGTGTCGCTGCACTCGCGTGTGCCGACGAAGGTGTTCCAGGACGGGCGATAGTTGGGGTTGTTGCCCTCGCGATGCGCGGAGTTCATCGGCGGCGCGGCCTTGCGGACCTCGTCTTCGATGGGATCGCCGTGGGCGAGGAGTTTGTCGGCGAGCAGGTCGGGTGCGGCCATGCCGATGTCCTTGATGTCGAGGCCGAGATGCTGTGGGCCGTCATCGGCGAAGGTGGGTTCGGCGGTCTTGGTCAGCACGCGTGCGGTGCCTGTGGCAGAGACGAAGGTGATGACGCCGTCGCGCTCGCGGAGGTCTTCGTAGACCGTCCAAGACTCGCCCTTGCGCGTGAAGGCAGCGAGCTTTGTGTGGCCTTCGATGGATGCGGCGGCGGCGGGGACAGAGCCGAGTGCCGAGAGCGCCGGGGTTGTTTCGGCGGCGTGAGAGGCGAGTGTGTGCAGCGCGGCTGTGCTGGCCGCCATGTTCTTGAGGAAGTCGCGTCTGTCCATCGTGGATGTTCCTTTCGGCGCGTGTGCGCTACGGATGCGTTGGGTGGTCGCCATAGAACTTCCAGCTGGGCTGGAAGTCTGAGGTGAGCTTGCCGTCTTCGAGCTCGGCGCGCAGCATCTCGATGGGCATGGGGCCCGCGTGGAGGATGGCGTCATGAAACTCGCGGTCGGTCATCTTGTGGGAGTCGACGAGCTCGTGATGCATCGCGCGGAACTGCAGGGCGCCCATGAGGTACGCGCACTGGTAGAGCGGGCCGACGGAGCCATCGAAAGAGCGGCGGACTTCGGCGAGAGAGTTTTCGGATTCGAAGCCGACGTTCTCGATGAGGAACTGCACGCATTGCTGCGGCGTCCATTTGCCGAGGTGGAAGTTCATCGTGAAGATCACGCGCGCGGAGCGATGCATGCGCCACACCAGCGCGCCGACGCGTTCTTCAGGCGTGCGCTCGAAGCCCTTGTCCCAGAAAAGCATCTCCCACCAGAGCGCGTTGCCCTCGCCCCAGAAGGGCGTGGAGAACGGGCGGCGGTACGTGCGATAGCGCCCGTTCATGTAAGCCTGCAGGAAGTGGCCGGGGATCATCTCGTGGAAGGCCGTGGCGTGCGCGAAGGGGATGTTGTTGCCGCGCATGCTCATTTCGCGCTGCTCGTAGGTCATGGTGTCGGTGGGGAAGGAGACGCTGATCTGGTTGCCGCCGGTAAAGAAGGGGTTCACCAACTGGCGCTCGGGGGTCATCATGATCATCGTCCAGGTTTCGTCGGCGAGTGGAGGGACGGTGACGAGGTCGTTCTTCTTTACGAAGTCGCTGCCTTCGACGACGAGCTTGCGGATGAGCTCGGGCTGCTCGCCGGGAGGGACGTGCATCTGCTTCACCTTCTCGACGGCGGCGTGCCAGTCGTCGCCGTAGCCCATCTCATGTGAGGCCTTCAGCATCTCCTTCATGCACCAGTCGTACTCGGTCTGTGCGATGGCGATGAGCTCTTCGGGTGTGTAGGGGATCATGTCGTCGGAGAGCTGGTTGAGCAGCGCTTCGCGGCCCACAGGGTCGCCGATGATGGTGGTCTTGTCGTCGGGCTTGATGCCGATGAGCTTTTCTTTGAGGAAGCCGCTGTAGCCTGTCAGCGCCTTATCGGCTTCCTTGTACGGCATGGCGGCCCACCACGTAAACATTGGATCGTACCCGTTGTACTGGTTGAACCATTCCCTGAGTTGGTTAGTCAGCTCGCGCGTGGCGGCTACCGCACGATTGGCGACGACGGGGTTGATGTCGGAGTGCGCTCCGGGTTTCACGTCGAAGCGCTTGCGTGCGGCGTCGATCTGCTTCACGAGCTCGGACAGCAACGCGGCGTCCTTCTCACCATCAGGTTGTTTCATCAGCCGCTTCTGGTCGAGCACGTCCTCGACCGCGGCGGCGAATGGGAGCAGCGGCTGCATCTCTTCTGCGCGCTTCTTTTCGATGGCGAGCTGGTGGCGGTCGGCGGTGATGCGGTTCTTCAGGAGGAGATAGTCGACGCGGTCCTCGTGCGAGAGGGCATTGAAATCGATGGCTGCGAGTGAGGCGAGTTCGTCGGCATAGAACTTTTCGAAACGCGCGATGTGGCTGGGCGAAATGGCGAGGGGATAGGTGCGGCCCAGGCCCATGCGGTCTGCGCTGAACTGCTCGATGACCGCCGGCATGACGGCCTCGGACGCATTGTGCGGCGCGGGTTTGGCGGGGGCGGCGTGACACGTTATGGCGAAGAGAAAGCCTGAAAGAGACAACAGCCGAACCGCCCGCATCCACACTTGCATCGTTCCGTCCTTTGTTGATGGTCAAATGGCAGCGGCGTTTGGGCCGCAGGCCGGGTGCTGCTATGGTTCTCGCCGGTAGGAAAGTTATACCGAAAGAATTTACAGTTGTATACAAATTAGTATTTGTTTGCTGTCACAATGGTTGCTGTCGGGGCGTGCGAGGCCATTCGCGCGGAGAGAGGAAATCTCATGGAGAAGAAAGTTTCTCGCAGGTCTGTGATGGCGGGGATAGGGGCCGTATCGGCGAGCGTGCTGCTGGAGCGGCGATTTGCGTATGCCGAGTTGCTGCCGCTACAGACCGGGGCGAAGGTGGCGGCGGGGCCGGTGGGAATGGATGTGACCATCACCGCCGTTACCGATTCGACGCTGCGCATCTCCATCGCTGCCGTCGACGAGGACCTTGATCGCTACTACGACGACGGCAGCATCGCTCCGCGTACGTTCGCGAAGCCGATGCTGACGCTGCGCACGGATGCGGCGGGGCAGGACATTCCATGGGGCGCGTACACGGTGCGGGTCGCAACGAAGCCGCTGAGGATTGCGGTCGAGCACCCCGAGCGCGGTGTGGTGCAGGAGCTTAACTTTCGACCTGAGCTGAACCAGATCGGCTTCAGCTACAACAATGCGCCGGTGTATGGCATGGGGCCGGGCGTGCAGCCGATGGACCGCCGCGGCGTGAAGGACATCATGCGCAACGGCGCAGGCGACAACCTGCGCATCTTCGGCGCTCGCAACCCGATTCCGTGGGTGATGGGTAAAGGCTGGGGTCTGTTCTTCCACGAGCCTGGGGGACAGTTCGACCTCTCCGGCGACACGGGCCTGTTCAAACCCAGCGACGTCGCACGCGGACAGGACTTGTACCTCTGCATCTCGCCAACGCCCGCCGGGCTGCTGCGTCAGTATGCCGAGATCACCGGCTTCCCTCACCTGCCGGCGAAGTGGACGCTGGGCTTTCAGCAGTCGCACCGCACGCTTGAGAGCCGCGAGCAGATCCTGGGGGAGGCTCGCACATTTCGCGAAAGGAAGCTGCCGTGCGACGCGATGATCTATCTCGGCACAGGCTTCTGCCCTTCCGGCTGGAACACCGGGCATGGATCCTTCGTGTTCAACCAGGATGTCTTTCCCGAGCCGGAGGCCGTGCTGCGGGAGTTCCATGACATGCACTTCAACGTGGTGCTGCATGTTGTGAACCCGCCGGAGAATCTGCACGGCAGAGTTTCCGACACAGGCTCTGCGGCCTCGGTTCCGGGCGATGCCGCCAACTACTGGCAGCAGCATGTGCCGTTCGTGAAGATGGGCGTCGATGGCTGGTGGCCGGACGAGGGTGACGTGCTGCCCGTCGCTTCGCGCCTGGTGCGCAACCGCATGTACTGGGAAGGCGGACGCATGACGCAGCCCCACAAGCGGCCCTTCGCACTGCATCGCAACTGTTACGCCGGCATCCAGCGCTGGGGCTGGCTGTGGTCGGGCGACACGTTCTCGACGTGGAAAACGCTGGAGACGCAGATCATGATGGGCATCAATACGGGCTTGAGCGGGGTGCCTTTCTGGGGTACCGACATCGGCGGCTTCGTGCCGACGAAGGAGTTCACCGCGGAGCTTTTCGTGCGCTGGTTCCAGTTCGGCGCGTTCTGTCCGTCGTTCCGCTGCCATGGACGGACGTGGCAACTGCGCCGTCCGTGGGGATGGGACACCGGCAGTTACGGACCGTCGGAGATGGGCGCGAATGCCGAGAGCTTCCTGCCCAAACCCGAGGACCTGCACAACGCCGCGGTCGAGCCAATCTGTCGGAAGTTCCTGAACCTGCGCTCGCGGCTGATGCCGTATCTCTACTCGGCTGCGTGGGAGACGCATAAGACCGGCATACCGCTGATCCGCTCGCTGGGGCTCTCGTTTGCCGAGGACGCTACTGCATGGGCGACGGCCGATGCGTATCTCTTCGGGCCGAGCCTGCTGGTTGCGCCGGTGTTCGAGCAGGGAGCGACGGAGCGCAAGGTCTACCTGCCTGCCGGCGAGTGGCATGACTTCTGGACCGGCAAACAGCTCGCAGGCGGAAAATCTGTGACGGTCACGGCCTCGCTCGAGAGCATGCCGCTGTTTGTCCGTGCGGGCTCGATTGTGCCGACCGGGCCGGTGAGGCAGTACGTCGCGGAGCCTTCAACAGAGCCGGTGCACCTCACCATCTATCCCGGAGCCGATGGCAGCTTCGAGCTCTATGACGATGACGGACTGAGCTTCGGTTATGAGAAGGGGGCGTTCAGCGTTGTGAGCCTGGAGTGGAATGATGCCAGCCGCACGCTGCGCTACAGCACCGACAAAGCCGGCCTTCTGCCCGCGAAACCGCTAACGATCTCTCTCGCAAGCGGAGCATCGCAGCGCATCGTACCGAGCCCCACAGGTAAGACTGTGAAACTCTGAATCCAGTGCGGGACTGTGCCCTGAACCCATAGTCACTTTTGGATACAACCATGTATACTTTGCAAAATTTATACTGCTGACCAGGAGCATTCATGCGATCGTTGCATCTCCGCCTTGCCGCCTCGGCGGTCTGTCTTCTCCCCGTTGCTCTGGCTTCGCGCGCACAAGGGACGCTGGCTGACTATCAACGTGCGCACGATCTGCGCATGAAGTCCCGCGACCTCGTCGTGAACACGCCGGGCGCGGTGACCTGGATCAAGGACACCGACCATTTCTGGTATCCGAAACCGGTCAAGGGTGGCACGGAGTTCGTGCTGGTGGATGCGGAGAGCGCTGTGAAGAAGCCCGCGTTCGATCAGCAACGGCTGGCAGCCGCGATCTCCACTGCGACGGGCAAGCCCACCACAGCGCTCAAGCTTCCCTTCGCGCCCGTGCAGGGCCGGCCCGGCGCGCGGCCTGCGTCTGGCGGAGCATCCTCCGCTCCCCTGATATTCCTCGACAACGAAAGCTCCATCGAGTTTGGCACCGGGGGTTCGCTGTACAAGTGCAACCTCACGGACTACACCTGCGCCAAAACCGGACCTATCCCTCGGCCCGGCCGCGACGGCCGAGGCGCGCCTCCCGAGGACGAAACCCTGCCCAACCCTGAAGGTCCCGGCGGCGACCCGGTCGACGGCCTCGCTTACCAGCCCCCAGCGCCGCAGGCCGACGATGAGGGCCGGGCCGAAGTTCGGCCGCGCTCCTGCGCTCCCCGCCCACCGCAGCAGCAGCCAACGCCGCAGGCCCGCGGTGGACGCGCCGGAGTCGGCTCTTCGATATTGGGCCAGGCTCCTCCCGACCCCGCCGAGGTCTGCGCATCATTCGACGGCAACTACGAAGCCTTCGTGCAGAACTTCAACGTCTTCCTCAAGCCTAAGGGCGACAAGCCTGCCTACCCCATCAGCTTCGATGGCTCAGAAGGCAATTATTACTCGCTGCGTTCGTTCGCGTGGTCGCCGGACTCGAAGAAGCTCGTCGCGTACCACACGCGTCCCGGCTACGACCGCGAGGTCATGTACATCGAGTCCTCACCCGCCGACCAGATTCAACCCAAGCACAGCACCATCCACTATGCGAAGCCCGGAGACACGCTGGACATCGCCTACCCGGTACTCTTCGATGCGGCCTCGGGCAAGGCAATTGAGATCGATCACACTCTCTTTCCCAATCCTTACGACATCACTCCGCCGGTGTGGTGGAAGGACAGCCGCGCCTTCACGTTCGAGTACAACCAGCGCGGGCACCAGGCCTACACCGTCATCGAAGTCGATGCGCAGACCGGCACGACGCGCCCCTTGATCGCCGAGCAGACCAAGACCTTCTTCTACTACAGCGATCTCGGGCCCGGTCTTTCTGCGGGCAGAAAGTATCGCCACGACCTGAACGATGGCAGAGAGATCATCTGGGCTTCGGAGCGCGACGGATGGGAGCACCTCTACCTCTACGACGGCGTCACCGGCAAAGTGAAGAACCAGATCACCAAAGGGGACTGGCTGGTCCGTAACGTGGAGTATGTGGACGATGCGAAGCGCCAGATCTATTTCGATACCGGCGGCATCGTTCCCGGGCAAGACCCATACTTCACGCAACTCTATCGCATCAATTTTGACGGCACGGGGCTGACGAAGCTCAGCGACGCAGACGGCATGCACACGGTGAGCTTCTCGCACGACCACAAGTTCTACGTCGACACCTGGCAGCGCGTGGACCTCGCTCCTGAAGCGCAACTGCGCCGCACCTCGGACCAGGCCGTGGTGCTCGACCTCGATAAGGGAGACATGACTGCCCTTCGGGCCGCAGGCTTCAAAGCGCCGGAGGTCTTCGTAGCGAAAGGTCGCGACGGCAAGACCGACATCTGGGGTACCATCACGCGGCCGCTGAACTTCGATCCGGCGAAAAAGTATCCGGTGATCGAGAACATCTACGCCGGCCCACAGGGCTCCTTCGTGCCGAAGACCTTCAGCGCGGTTGCTCCCGACCAGGCGCTTGCAGAACTCGGCTTCATCGTCGTGCACATTGACGGCATGGGCACCAGCAACCGCTCCAAGGCGTTCCACGACGTGGCCTACAAGGACCTCGGCGACGCCGGCTTCCCCGACCGCATCCTGTGGCATAAGGCTGTGGCCGCGAAGTACCCGTACTACGACATCTCGCGCGTCGGCATCTTCGGCACGTCGGCCGGTGGGCAGAGTTCGCTGGGCGGCGTGCTCTTCCATCCGGAGTTTTACAAGGTTGTGGTCACCAACAGCGGCTGCCACGACAACCGCATGGACAAGATGTGGTGGAACGAACAGTGGATGGGCTGGCCCCTCGGTCCGCAATACGCTGCGTCGTCGAATGTGGACAACGCCTACCGCCTGCAGGGCAAGGCGCTCATCATCATCGGCGAGATGGACACCAACGTCGATCCCGCATCCTCGCTCCAGGTCGTCAATGCGCTCGTGAAGGCGCACAAGCACTTCGACATGCTCTACATCCCCGGCCAGAACCACGGCGTAGCCGTTCTCGGAGACGAGCATTATCGCGACGATTACTTTGTTCACAATCTTCTCGGTGTCGAGCCTCCCGACTGGAACAAAATTCCGCCGCCAGTCGAAGAGCCGGTGGATAACTAAGGTGAGTTCGATGAGCTTGACGCGAATGAGAAATCTCGTACCCGCAGGGCTTCTGGCAGCCGTGGCGTGCGTCACAACTGCGCACGCGCAGTTCCGGCAGGATCCCGGCCGCTCCATCGGCACCGTTACGACGCAGGGCAATCTCCTCGTCCTCACGTTGGACGAGGACGTGCTCGGCAAGGCGAACCTCTTCAACCTCGCACACCACACGTTGCGCTTTACGCCGGAGGGCTCGCGCTATCGTGTAGAGTCCCTGCCCGCGCAGTGGGACGGGGACTTCGGTCCGGAACTGCCCGGCAGCGAGGCGACTCTGAAGAGCCTCGCATTCCCCTTCTCCGGCAAAACCTGGAGCACGTTATCGGTCGGCATCACCGGCTCCATCACCTTCGGCGAAGCGCCGGCCCCGCGCGGCCAGCAATCGATCGCGGAGCCTAACCGCTCCGGAGGCCTGGCCATCGATCGTTTCGCCGAGTTGCAGCAGGCGGCCCCGTCGATCATCAACACCGTTCCCGCCATCAGCGTCTTCTTCAGACCGCGCCTCTCCGGCAAGCGTTATCTGAAGGAGTTGAATGATCGCGCGGTCATCACGTGGAGCGTAACCGAGCCCGTGGGTGGCGTGCAGGACATGACGTGGACGCCCACCGTGAATCGCTTTCAAGCCGTACTGCATAAGGACGGCAGCATCGATCTCAACTACGACGATGTTCATGCCGAAGACGCCATCGTAGGTGTCTATCCAGTCGTCAACGCGGCCAGTGCGACCGACATCGCAACGATTCCCGCGACCGAAAATGCTGCCCTCCCGGCGAACCTCAACATCAGGCAGATAAAGTTGTCCGCGGTCGATGGACTCTTCCTCCGTGTCAGCATCGAAACCCGCGGCCCGGTGCTTCCCGAAACTGATCCCGCGATCGCCGGCATCGTGTACCGCGTCTGCTTCGATCGCGACAAGCCCGCAACTGAGTGCACGCAAAGCGCCCCGAATGCCTGGACCATCACAGCAGGTGGGCGCGGCGGGCGTGGACGCGGCGGCCCCGGCGGAGCGCGATACATCGCATTCGGCGCGGGCGTGATGCCAGCAGTGACCGTCAGCGGCAACACCATCTCGATGCAGGGCACGCTGCCGGCCGGATACAAGACAGGCGACCGGCTTTTCGTCTCAGCCACAACGCAGCCACCCGCCACAACACCAGGCGCCCCTGCAGTCATAGCAGATCGCGTTGCGCCGAATCCCGTGAAGCTAGCCGGCCTCACGAGCCCCGAGGTCCACCTCTCTTCTCTCAAGAAGACCGATGGCCCCTTCGCGGTCGCGTTCGAGGCATTCCACTATATGAAGCCGCCGCGCGCGGCTGATCTCACCTGCTCCATCATCAAGGCGCTCGGCGACAAGTTCGACATGCTCGCCTATTACTCCGACTTCCGCATCGACAACCCCGAAGCCGGCACATCCAGCACCGGCCCGCTCGGGGGCGGACCCACGGGGGGCGCCGTGACAGGAATCGGAGCCAACCAGCGCAATCTCGCGGGCTTCTGCACGCACGGCCGTTTCCAGTGGCAGTTCATCCAGCCCGTCTACGTCGGAGCCAACCAGATGCAGGAGTATCCACCGGACGGCCTGACCGAAACGAACGTCCATAACGTGGCCGCATATACGCATCAGCTTGCAGAGCGCACGGCCAACGGCAAGATCCCACCTTACGATTACGCCATGTCACAAATCGGCCACGAGATGGGGCATCGCTGGTCGGCGTTCGTCTCCGCGAAGGTCAACGGAGAGACGATCCAGCTCGGCCCCACGCACTGGGCGCGCGGTCTACAGGCGCCTGTGGCATTTCCCTACCAGCGCCCAACCGAGGCCTCTGCGATGGGTGGCGGTGTATGGCAGGACAACTTCGACGGCACGTTCACGCAGCTTGATGACGACTACTACGTGCCCGCCACCGGCTGGTCATATCTCGATCTCTACCTGATGGGCATGATCTCCGCGGCCGAGGTGCCGGACTTCTTCATCCTGCGCAACCTCGTGCCCGCAGGTCACGATGCAAACGGTCGCCCCATCTTCAAAGCCGACCGCACGAAGATCACGATTCAGGACGTCATCGCCGCCGAAGGGCCGCGCCTTCCCGCAGTCGACCAGGCCCAGAAGAACTTCAACACCGGCATGGTCATGGTCGTGGAGCACGGCAAGAAACCCAGCGCGAAACTCATCGAAAGCGTCACCGGCATACGCGAGCGCTGGATGGATTACTGGACCACCACCACCGGCCATCGCTCCACCATGACCGCCGATCCAAAGTAAATGCCCGTACCGACAAGGTGATCCTTATGCGCTCGTGTACCGATCGAAGACTCGGCCTCACCTTCCTCATCGCACTGTGCGGCTCGGCGGCAATCGCACAATCGGCCAACGCTGGTGCTGGTGCTCCGGCGCTTTCCGGAGGCGACAAGCTGCTCGGCACTTACGGCCCTTATCGCGCCAACAACGATCTGCTGTACTACAACCTGCATGTGCGTGTGGACCCGGCGAAGCAGTTCCTGAGCGGCACTAACGCGATCCGCTTCCGCATGCTGGAGGATGGCACGCGCATTCAGCTCGACCTCGTCCCCACTTTCACCATCGACGGCATCGCGCTGGAGAACGCCAAAGGCGCACCCACGCCGCTGAAGTATGAGCGCATCGCCGGCCGCTCCATTTACATCGACTTCCCACAAACGCTGCGCAAGGGCCAGGTGTACACGGTGGATTTCCGCTACTCCGGCCACCCGGCGGAGATGGGCCGCTTCGGCGGCTTCGTCTTTCGCAAGGACCCCATGGGCCGCCCCCTCGTAAACACCGCATGTGAAGAGGAAGGCGCGAGCGTGTGGTGGCCAAACAAGGACCAGTGGCGCGATGAAGTTGAATCGATGGACATCAGCGTCGAAGCGCCCAGCGATCTGGTCGAGGTCTCCGGCGGACGCTTTCAGGGCAAGACCGATCTGCACGACGGCTTCACGCGCTGGGACTGGAAGGTGCAGTACCCGATCAACAACTACGACGTCTCACTCAACATCGGCACGTACACGCACTTCAGCGACACCTGGAACGGCCTAACGCTCGACTACTTCGTCTTCCCCGAAGATCTCGAAAAAGCGAAGCGCCAGTTCGTGCAGGTGAAAGACATGCTGAAAGCGTATGAGCATCTGTTCGGCGCCTATCCCTTTCCAAAGGATGGATACAAGCTCGTCGAGGCACTCTACTCCGGCGTCGAAAACCAGACTGCAATCACCTACGGCAATCACTTCGAAAACGGCTACCTCGGCCGGCCGAAGACCGGCATCGGCACATGGTTCGACTTCATCATCATTCACGAGAGCGCGCACGAGTGGTTCGGCAACAGCATCACCGCGCAGGACCGCTCCGACATGTGGATCCACGAAGGCTGGGCAAACTACTGCGAGAGCCTCTTCGTCGAAGAGATGTGGGGCAAGAAGAATGGACTGATCTACCTGAACACCGGCAAGGAGAACGTGAAGAACCAGGTGCCTGTCATCAGCGAAGAGGGCATCTATGCCACGCCGCCTGTCGACCAGTACAAGAAGGGTGGCCTGTTCCTCAATACCGTGCGCAGCGTCATCGACGACGATGCGGTGTGGTTCAAGCTGATGCACGACTACTACCAGCACTTCAAGTATCAAACCATCATGACGACCGATGTGGCGGCATTCTTCAACGCCCAGACCCGCCTGAAGCTGACGCCGCTATTCAACGAATACCTGCGCCACGCCGCGATTCCGACTCTCGACCTTAAATTCGACGAGAGCGCCCACACCGTCTCGTATCGCTGGGAAGCTGAGGAGAAGGATTTCGCCATGCCCATCAAGGTGGGCAGCAGCAGCGCGTGGCAGATCATCCAGCCCTCGACCACCGAGTGGAAAGTGCTCTCCACACCACTCACACCCGACACCTTCGAAGTCGCAACCGATCTCTACTACGTGAATGTGCGCAGGCAGTGACATCGCCCGCGCACATTCTTTTAACCTCTATGCCGCTACCAGCTTCCGCGCTCTCCGAAAATCTCGATAACGTGCCCAAGCCGCTCTGCGCCTCTCAGCCAGTTCACCTGCAAGCCTCTCTCCACGCGGTCGGGATCGCCCGCCTGGATCGCGCGGATCACATCATCGTGCTCGGAGACAGAAATATGCAGGTCCTTGATAATCGAGCTCGCATAAAGACGCCAGTAGCGCTCCGTCTGCGGCTCGATCGCCTTGTGCAGCGTCGTCATGCGCGGTCCCGCGCCGTACTTGATGATCAACCGATGGAACGAGCGGTCGTTCTCAAATATCTCTCCCGGATGCCCATCGCGGTCCTTCGAAATGATCTCCAGCCGGTCATTCAACTTCTGCAACTGACCCGCGATGTCCTTGCGCTCGGCCGCGGGCAGCAAAGCAATTCCCCGCCCTGCAATACCTTCAAGCCTGCCGATAATCAGGTAGAGCTCGTTCGCATCTTCCTTGGTCAGTGGAGCAACGATCATGCGCGACTTCTTGGCGTTGCGGTGCTCGAGGATATAGCCCTCGCGTTGCAGCCAGTGGATCGCCCCGCGCACCGGAGTCCGGCTCATGTTTAAGCGTTCGGCCAGTTCTGCCTCGAGGATCCAGGTCCCCGGCGAGAGTCTTCCGTGCACGATCAATTCACGTATTTCGCGGAACGCCGTCAGTAGACTGGTGCCATGCTCTGCCTTCGCCCGAGGCGCCGGCGCCCCCGGGATTTCTTTCTTTTTCTTCTTCGTCAATGGTTCAGCAGTTGTTTGCAATGAATTTTGCTCCCGGTGTCACTGTATCGTCTTTTACACATTCGAGCGATACGAATTTTAGGTTATCAATGTATTCAAAATAGTCGACAACGAGGTATTATTTCTTATGCAATCCCGCCGGTCCGTTCAAATCATCGACTCCCATACTGAGGGTGAACCTACCCGGGTTGTCATTGCCGGCGGACCGGACCTCGGTGACGGATCGCTCACCGACCGTTTAGAGCGATTTTCCAGCGAATTCGACCATTTCCGCTCCGGAATCGTGTGTGAACCACGCGGCTCCGAAGTCATGGTTGGTGCGCTCTTGTTGAAACCGGTTCAGCCTGCATCCTCCGCAGCGGTAATCTTCTTTAACGACGTAGGGTACCTGGGTATGTGCGGCCATGGAACCATCGGCGTACTGACAACACTCGCACACCTTGGGCGCGCCGGCCTCGGCGTGCATAACATTGAGACGCCGGTCGGGACCGTTCAGGCTACGCTGCATGACGATGGCAGTGTCACGGTAGGTAACGTCCCCAGCTTCCGCTATCGCGCAAACGTGGAAGTCGATGTGCCGGGACACGGCGTCTACACCGGCGACATCGCATGGGGAGGCAATTGGTTCTTCCTGGTCTCCGACCCTCCTGTGCCTCTGCTGATTGCCAATCGCAACGAACTGCTTGCTGCCTCTATCGCGATTCGCGCCGCACTCCACGCCAATGGCATCACCGGCTCTGACGGCGCCTATATCGACCATATCGAGTTCTTCTCCGCACCGGAAAACCCCGCCAACTCCTCGCGCAACTTTGTGCTCTGCCCGGGCATGTCCTTTGATCGCTCGCCCTGCGGCACTGGCACCAGCGCGAAAATGGCATGTCTCTACGACGACGGAAAGCTCGCCCCGGGAGTCATCTGGCGGCAGGAAAGCATTCTCGGCACGGTATTCCAGGGCTCGGTCCGTGAAGGCGAAGACGGCGAGGTCAATCCCAGCATCCGTGGACGTGCATGGGTGACCGGTGAATCCACGCTCTTCTTTGCCGGCGACGATCCCTTTTCCCAGGGGATTAAATTCTGAGATGAAGCCCTTCGACATCGTCATCGTCGGCGCGGGAATCGTAGGATGCGCCGTGGCCCGCGAGTGCGCCCTGCTGGGGTGGCGCGTAGCCGTCATTGAGGCCGGAGTTCCAGCGGCAGGCGCGACCGGCGCGGGCATGGGACACGTCGTCGTGATGGACGACTCCCCCGCACAACTCGCCCTGACGGCCTTCTCGCGTTCGCTTTGGCAACAGGAGTCCGCCACTCTGCCCATGTCTGTCGAGTACGAGGGCCGCGGCACGATCTGGGTAGCAGCGGACGACGAAGAGATGGCCCAGGTCTACGCACGTCAGGTGCTCTACCAGCGCTCCGGCGTCGAGGCTAGCGTACTGACATCCGATGCACTCGCGCGCGAAGAGCCCAACCTGCGCCGTGGTCTGGCCGGCGGTCTGCTGGTCCCCGGCGACAGTGTCGTCTACCCGCCCGCAGCCGCGGGCTATTACCTCACCGAGGCGAAGCGACTCGGTGCTGAAGTGTTTTACGCTCGTGCGACCTCCGCCGCGGATGGCCGTGTGCTGCTCAGCGATGGAACAGCGCTGCTCGCCGAACGCATCGTTCTGGCCGTGGGTGCTGAGTGCGACCTACTCCCCGCCCTCCCCATCCAGAAGCGCAAAGGTCACCTCGTCATCACTGATCGCTATCCGGGATTCCTTCACCACCAGCTTGTGGAACTGGGCTATCTCAAGAGCGCGCACAAGGTCGAGGACGACTCGGTCGCATTCAACATCCAGCCACGGCAAACCGGACAGCTGCTGCTGGGCTCTTCGCGTCAGTACGGCAACGAAGATCCGGGGGCAGAGCCTGAGATACTCCGTCGCATGATCGACCGTGCACGCGAGTACATGCCGGGCCTGCACAATCTCTCCGCGCTACGGGTATGGACTGGGTTCCGCGCCGCCACCGCCGACAAACTTCCCATCATCGGCCCGGCGGCGGGTCTGTCCGATGACTCCTCGCTGTGGCTCGCAGTCGGCTTCGAAGGTCTCGGTATCACCAACGCGCCGGGTGCCGCGCGCCTGCTGGTTGACGCCATGCTGGGGCGCGAATCGGCCATCGATCTTGCACCCTATCTGCCCACTCGGCTGATGGCGTCGGCAGGTCTCGCCCATGCCTGATACGCTCTCCGTCATCGTCAACGGCGCCACCGTAAAGGTTCCGCGAGGCGTCACCGCAGCAGCCGCCATGTTGATAGCAGGCCAGCCCACCCGCATCTCTGTCAGCGGGCAGCCGCGTGTCGCGCTGTGCGGTATGGGCGTGTGCTTCGAATGCCGCGCACTCGTCAATGGCACGCCACATCGCCGCACATGCCAGGTGCTGTGCGAAGACGGCATGACCCTGGAGACCAACCCATGACCCGCACCGACGTGCTGGTGATCGGGGCAGGCCCAGCGGGCATCGCCGCAGCCATCGCAGCTGCAGAAAATGGCCGCCAGGTCGTCGTGCTCGACGACAACCCCGCAGCCGGTGGCCAGATCTGGCGTGGCGCTACCGTGGCTGCGAACTACAGCCGAGCCCGGCGCGATGGGGCAAAGGATCGTGCTCTGCAACGACTTCAGCGCTCCGGCGCTGAAGTGCTCGGCGGCCGCTGCGTCTTCAACGCGGATGCGTCCGGAACGTTGCAGGCTTTGCACGAGAACGGCAACCATGCCGTCATTGAAGACTTCCGCTTCGAGCAGCTCATCATCGCCACCGGTGCCCGCGAACGCTTCCTTCCCTTCCCGGGTTGGACGTTGCCCGGAGTCTTCGGTGCAGGCGGTTTGCAGGCGCTGGTCAAAGGGGGCTACAACGTTGCAGGTAAACGCGTGGTTGTTGCCGGCACGGGGCCTCTGCTGCTCGCTGTTGCGGCTCATCTTGCCCAAGATGGCGCCGTCGTTTCGCAGGTGTTCGAACAAGCGCCGGTGAGTCAGCTCGCGCCATTCACAGCATCGCTCTGGTCGCATCCCGCAAAGCTGCTGCAGGGCATGCAATTTCGCGCGCAGCTCTGGTCGACGCCGTACCGCACGGGCTGCTGGGTCGTCGAAGCGATCGCCGCAACAGACGACCAGCGCCTCAGCGCTGTCCGCGTCACCGACGGCGAGCGCACCTGGACCGAGCCTTGCGACCTGCTCGCCTGCGGCTACCATCTCGTGCCCAATACAGAGGTCGCCGCGCTTCTGGGCTGCACCTTTCGCGACAGCTTCGTCGAGGTCGATAACGCCCAGCGAACATCTCTGCAGAACATCTTCTGTGTTGGCGAGCCAACCGGCATAGCGGGCCTTGAAGCGGCGCTGGTGCAGGGAGAGATTGCCGGTCTCGCATGCGCCGGCCGCACTAGCCCAACACTCGAAAGACGCGCCGCAGCCGAGCATGTATTCGGACAGCGACTCGAAAAGGCCTTCGCTCTCCGCGAAGAGTTGCGCTCACTTCCCGATCCCAACACGATCCTTTGCCGCTGCGAGGACGTCGCCTTCGCGAGCCTCAGCGGCCACACCGGATGGACCGACGCCAAGCTGCAGACCCGGTGCGGCATGGGTCCCTGCCAGGGACGCATCTGTGGCCCCGCAATAGAGCACCTTCTCGGCTGGAAACCCGTCTCCGTGCGCCAGCCCTTATTTCCCGTTCCGCTCGAGGCCCTATGTTCGCCCGCAGAAACGGCAGAAGTTAATCCCACAACCGAATACATCGAGGAGAATCAATGAACTGGTCCGGCGTACTGCCTGCAATGACGACCCCATTCGACACAAACATGAAGGTCGACCACAAATTTCTGGCGCAACACGCTGCCTGGCAGCTCGGCAACGGCTGCGAAGGCCTGGTCATGCTGGGGTCGCTCGGCGAGGGTGCCACGCTCGAGCACGATGAGAAAATCGCCATCCTGAAGACAGCCGTCCGCGTGGCCGGACACAAGCCAGTGATCGCAGCTATCTCTTCGCTCTCTACCAAAGCTTCTATCGACCTGGCCAAGGAGGCCGAGGACGCAGGGTGTGCGGGCCTGATGGTGTTGCCTCCTTACGTTTACACATCGGATTGGTATGAGATGAAGCAACATGTTTCGACGGTGATCGGCTCCACGAAACTGGAGTGCATGCTCTACAACAACCCCGTGGCGTACAAGACCGACTTCCTGCCCAGCCAGATCGCTGAACTGGCCGCTGAGCACTCGAACCTCGCCGCTGTAAAGGAGTCCAGCGCCGACGTGCGGCGCGTCTCCGCGATCCGTGAGCTGCTCGGCGACCGGCTGCGTATCTGCGTCGGGGTGGATGACGTCCTGGTCGAGGCCGTGGGCGTAGGCGCCGTAGGCTGGGTAGCGGGTCTCGTGAACGCCTATCCGGCGGAGTCGGTGCGGCTCTTCGAACTCGCACAGCAGGGCAAGCGCGCTGAGGTCTTCGAGCTCTACCTCTGGTTCCTCCCTCTTCTGCGGCTGGACACAGTGCCGAAGTTTGTGCAGCTCATCAAGTGGGTGCAGGAAAAGGCCGGCGTAGGCTCAGCCCGCGTCCGCGCTCCGCGCCTCGAACTTCAGGGAGCGGACCTGGCGGCCACGATTGCCGTCTTTGACAAAGCTACGGCCACACGTCCCGCCATCAACGAGAAGCCCATCACAGACTTCGCCGGAGCTTAACCTCTCCATCCACAAGGCCGCACAGAAATCTGTGCGGCCTTGTGCTGTCTGCGATCTCGCCTCACGACGGCTGCTTCAACCCAAAAGCAATGGGCCTGCCCCGCTGGAACGCGGTGCAGGCCCAAGCTGGTATCCGTCGAGCGGCTTTAGAACAGGATGTTGGCTCGCAGCTCAATCTTGCGGTTCCCTTGAGCGAGAGAGTTCGTGGTTCCGAACGTCGCACTTTGGGTGCTGAAGTTGCCGCCGGTGGAGTTGACAATCCACGCCGGATGATTGAAAGCGTTCAGGAAAAGGCCTTGTACGTTGATGTGGACCGCTTCGAAGATGGGCAGATCCTTCGTCACGGCAAGATCAAAGTTGTTCCACTTCGGACCGTAAATGAAGGGCAAATTGCCCTCCACACCGGGAACCGTGTTGGGAGCGACATAGGTTGCACTCGCTCTGCCGTCCGTTGTGGACTGATACTTCGAGCCAATGAGATTGACAAACGCCTTCCCTGCCGGCGCATGCGTTACACCCACCGACTTCTGGATGTCACGCGCCGTGATGCCCGCGGCAAACGTGACGCCGCCATCCGTCGCAGGGTTGATGGTGGATGTGAGACCGCCGGAAAGGATGATCGGAGCTCCGCTTTGATAGATGGTAATGATGCCTGGAGTCCACCCGCCGACGACGTAATTCATCAGGGCGCCATGGCTGAGGAAAGCCTTGTTCTTGCCGAACGGAAGCGCATACGTTCCACTCAGCTTCATGGCGTTGCGGATGTCGTACGAAATCGGCTGGTAGTTATAGTGCAGGTTGTGCAGGGTGATGATGTTCGCCTGATTCCCAATGGAGCCGGAAGCCTGGTTGGAGCTGTTGCCGAGCGCTTTGCTGAGCGTGTAGTTGACGTTCAGGTTCAGGTCGTGGAAGAGCTTCTGCCGAAACTCCATCTGCAACGCGTTGTAGTTCGAGGATCCTTGGCTGCTGAGGATCGCAGCTGATTTCCCTTCCAGAAAAGCATTCGCCTGGAAAAGATTGCTCGGGTACGCCGACGATAGAGGGCCGAGGCCAGCCGTTGCACAAGGAGCGAATTTCTGGCTCACAACGTTGCAGTAGAAAGTTTCGTTATTGGCGACAGCTCCCGCCAAGCCTCCCAATGATCCGTTATTGAGAAACGTGACGTAACTTCCATTCTTGAAGTTACTGGCCGAGCTTCCAGCAAACGCTGCTGAGAGGATCGGCATCGCCGGCCCGGAACCATGATTGCTGAAGTCGTTGGGAGATCCAGCAGCCGTATTGATAGCAAGGTTCTGTTGTGCCGCAATAAAGTCCTGGTAGAAACCGTTGTTGAGAGAATTGACTTCGTTGTAGTTGTAGTTGATCCAGTCGTGAATGCTCCGGTTTCCGACGTAGCGCACTTCGAACGCGGTGGATCGCCCGATCTGACGCTGAATCCCGAATGTATAAGACTCAACGTAAGGCTGTTTGATATTCGGGTCGATCGCCGCCGCAGACCCCGCAGCCTGGAAGAACAGGCTCGACTGCTGAATCGTGGACTGGTACACCGACGGAGACTGATAGAGCGTCGGCAGACCGCCCGTCGCCGCGGCGTTTTCCGTAGCCACATTGATGCAGTTAGTCACCGGGTTGGTGCAGGAGGCGCTAGGTGTGCCGAGATGCACGGTCCCAGGCGCGAAGTACTGCGGACCAGTGGTGTTGCTTGCCGTTAGGCTGTTGGTGTTGAAGAAGTTGTAACCTTGGTTCGATGCAGCCTGCCAGAAGCTCTGTCCTCCCTCGGTGTAGTTCTTGAGGGTATAGCTAGCGCGGAACACGGTCTTTCCACCTCCTAGGACGTGTCCCCAGAAGCCTTCCGTAACGTTGGGGTTCCAGGCGAAACCGATCTGCGGCTGTGGCAGAACCAGGCTCGAGTTGTACTTGCTGCCCGACGTGATGTACTGCGGATTAGCCGGGCCGGAGTTCGCCCCGGGCTGGAAAATATTCATGTACCCGGAGGAGCCGAAAACGTCGGCCGCCGGCGGCGCGGTATAGCCGTTCTTGAGGTCATGGATTGCAGCGATGAAATCCCAGCGCAAGCCATAGTTCAAAGTGAACCCGGGCTTGACGCGCCAGGAATCCTGCACGTACACACCGCCGCCGAACTCTGCCTCATCGAGCCCATAAGTACCCGGCCGTGGATATGTTCCAGTAGCCCGGTCAACCGGATACGAGGAGCTTGCACTCGATACGCGCCCGTTGAGCCACGCGTACATCGCCGCGACATCGCCCTGCGCTCCGCTGACGTTGCTGGGAAGATTTGGATCCCCCTTGGCAGTGGGAACCAGCCCACGGATGGTGTTATATGCGGGGTCCTGGCTGATGAGCCCAAGGTTGATGTTCACGTAACCGATGGGAGGGTTGTAAAAGTGGTCTTGCTGGTGCCAGATATTGCCACCAAACTTAATCGTGTGTGCGCCTTTCTGCCAGCTCACGTCGTCGTTGCCTTGCAGATAGGGGTAGTAGTTCCCCTGCGGTGTGATGGAGAAATTGCCGCTGGTGATACCCGAAAAGCCATAGTTGGTAGCGCCTTGCGAGCCCACATCAAAGCCGGCAGCAGTAGGGCTGTTGATTGTGTGAGTGTAGAGAAAGCCTACCTTGAACTGGTTGAGGATGGTTGGCGTGATGTTGTAATCGATGCCCAGCGCCGTCACAAAGTTTTCCTGGTAAAGGCCCGTGGTCTTGGTCTGAAAGTAGGGTCCAGGAAGCGGGTCCTGATAGATACCCGTATTCGTGTTGTGAAGGATGTTACCCGAGAGACTTACCCGGAGCTTTTGAGTAATCGTGTAGTCAAGCCGAGCCGATGGATAGTAGATCGTATTCAGGCTTGGGACCGTAAATTGAAGCGTCCTTGTATTGAGTTGGCTGTTGCCCGAAGGAATGAGGAATGTGCCATACGGATACGACGCTTCGTTCAGCTTTTCCTGGAAGGCAATACCGCCATTCACGTTCGGATCGAGTCCTGCCCCTCCCGCACCTTGGAGGACGTTGAACGTAGAAACACCGCCGCTGGCATTGACGTAACTGTAGTTTCCCGCAAAGGCTGCCAAAGTTGGCACCGTTGCAGTCAGGACTGCCGCGTTGGGCGAAATTCTTCCGGAGAAGTTGCCGAAGAAGAAGAACTTATCCTTGAAGATCGGCCCGCCCACGGAACCCCCGAAGTCGTTGATCACCAAATGGGGTTTGTGAAGCTGATGGGCTGGATCCTGGAAGCCATACGACCAGGGCTTCGCGTTGAAAGCGTCTTCCTGGTGGTTCTCAAATATCCGTCCATGGAATTTGTTGGTGCCGCGGTTGGTGACGATCAGCGTCTGCGCGGCACTTTGTCCGCCACCCTGGCTCGGAGGCAATTCGCCACTCTGTACCGTAAACTCCTGAATATTCTCCACACGCATGGTGACGGCCGCGCTTGAACCGGCGCCTGACTTGCCGCGCTGTGATGTCGCATTGATGCCGTCGACGTTGGCTTCATAGCCCGCCTGCGCCGTTCCATTGAAAGTGCCGGTGCCGTTCCCAGTTGCCGACGCGTACCCCGGTGTCAGCGCTTGTAGCGCCAGAACGTTGCGTCCGCCAACCGGCAGATCATTAATCTCCTCCATATTGACCGAGGTTGAAATAGTGTTCGACGACGTCTCAATGATCGGCACGGCAACCGACGACACTTCCACCTTCTGCGTTTCGCTGCCGATCTGCAGAATCACGTTTACCGGCGTCGCCACACCCGCCTGCACGAGAATTTGGTCATAAGAGACGCTCTTGAAACCGGAATGATCGACGGTGAGCCGATAGGTTGAGGGCGGCAACGAATTGAATGTATAGGTGCCGGAGCTTAACGTCACGCCTTCATGGGAGACGTTCGTCTGGACATCGGTGAGCGAGAGGTGAGTGCCGGGTACGAGCGCTTTCGTTGAGTCCGTCGTCTGGACCGTGATCGATCCGTCAGTCGTCTGAGCCGAGGCCACGAAGGCGGTGGAGAGGAAAAGGAATGCTGCTGCCCAGAAATAGGGCATCGCGCCGTTTAGCAGTCGCTTAATCATGAAGGTCACCTGGCAATGTATTCAAAATAGTATTTATGATTCGATACACATTCCCTTATCAGGACATGATCTGTCAATAGATTTTGGCTCTCGCATCTGAGATATTACATTTCGTCCATATCCCTGCAGCGTCGGCGTTCCCAGCCTGCGGGTCGCGAAGCTGGTTTGTTCCCGCCCCTATTAGTCATAATTCTGCGGCGTTTAGCGACTGCGGGCATTCGATTGGGAACGATGGATCGATGAGGGGGTCGCTAGTGGCGTCCTCCACATCCTTCACTTGTATACGAATGCATAATTGTATTTTTCCGCAACGCGGAAAACGGTTACAGTGAATTGCACGGCCGTCGTCGTAGTCAGGCACACCCAAACTGCCGAGCGCTGCCTCGCAGAAATCAACCGCTGTCCCGGAGATCTTTCATGTCCATGCTGTTTCTCGCGTTCCGAAGGCCGTTAGCTCTGCTCGTCTGCTGCCTGTTTCTCGCAATCCAGCCGTCCCACGGCCAGACCAACCTGAGCGGCTACTGGGATGCGCGCATTCCGAACCCCGGTGGCGACGGCACTTTTCGCGATATCTACTTCGAAATCCAGCAGACCGGCGAAACCATCAGCGGCACACTCATCCGTCGCCCGAACGGCATACCCATCACGGGCACGTTCAAGGACAACGCGATCCACTTTGTGACGGTGCCACCGCCTCCACCCCCTCCCCCTGCGGGCTCAACGGCGCCTCCCCGCCCCGCGCAACGGCCGATCACCTATGACGGCACATACGAAGGCGGCAAGTTGCTGCTCGAAAGTCAGGGGCGCAACGGGGTAATCAAGGCCGTCGCCGAGAAGGTGACGAAGGAGGCGACTATGCCACCCGCGCCTCTGCCGTTGCCCGCGCTCAAAGATCTACCCGACAACGGCCTCGCCCGCACGCCGCCTATGGGCTGGAACAGCTGGAACAAGTTCGCCGGCCGAGTTGATGACGCGTCCGTGCGCGGCATGGCGGACGCGATGGTATCGAGCGGCATGAGCAAGGCCGGCTACGTGTACATCAACATCGACGACACCTGGGAACTGGGCCGCGATGCCAATGGCAATATCACAACCAACAAGAAGTTCCCTGACATGAAAGCCCTTGCGGACTATGTGCATTCCAAGGGGCTGAAAATCGGCATCTACTCCAGCCCCGGACCAAAGACCTGCGCCGGGTACGAAGGCAGTTTCGGACACGAGGTGCAGGACGCGAAGACCTTCGCCGCATGGGGCATCGACTACCTGAAGTACGATCTCTGCAGCGGTCTCGACATCTACAAGGACGATGCGCCGACTCTGCAGGCGATCTACCAGAAGATGGGCGAAGCACTGCAGCAGACCGGCCGTCCGATCATCTACAGCCTCTGCGAGTACGGCCGCGCCGCCGTCTGGACCGGCTGGGGCACAAAGAGCGGCGGCAATCTCTGGCGCACCACCGGCGACATCTCCGATCGCTGGGATTCCATGGACAAGATCGGCTTCAGCCAAATCAAGCTCGCAACCTACGCGAAGCCGGGACATTGGAACGATCCTGACATGCTGGAGATCGGCAACGGAGGCATGACTGCCGATGAGTACCGCACGCACATGAGTCTGTGGTCGCTGCTGGCCGCACCTCTGATCGCCGGCAACGACCTGCGCTCCATGACCGACGAGACCAAGAGCATCCTCATGAACCAGGAAGTCATCGCGATCGATCAGGACCCCGACTACAAGCCGGTGACCTCGGTCTCCAGCGAAGGCAAGGTCGAAGTGCTGATGCGCCCGCTGCACGACGGGTCGGTCGTAGTTGGACTCTTCAACCGCAACGCCGCACCGGCAGACGCACAGTTCGCGCGCAGCATTTTGCCAGCCGGCCTCTCCGGCAAAAGCGCGAAGGTACGCGACCTTTGGAAGCATGAAGCCGTCGCAATGGACGGCGACTCGTTCAAGACCACCGTACCCGCCCATGGCGTGGTGTTATTGAAAATCAGCCCGCGATAAGGTGCGCTAAAACAACACAGCCGGCAGGATGCACTCTGCCGGCTGTGCTTTTTATGCAGACACAGACGCGTCACATCGCACTCTGCTTCAACGTCAGCGTCGTCTCCCCACTCCCTAGTGGAACCACCTGGTCGCCTGCGTCCGTAGTTGTCTTTGTCGAAAGACTCCATGCATGCGCGGGGGTTGTGCCATTGGTCTGTACGAGGCGCAAGCGCGCAACAGGTACTGCGGCCGTTGCGGCGGCGAGATGCAATTGCACCGTCCGTCGAGCGGGATCGAAGTCCGCGGACACAAGTTGTCCTGCATCGAGCGTTATCCACAACCCAAGCGGCGCGATGAAGAGGCGATTGCGCGATGAATCGAGCACCGTCGCATGGACCACTCCGCGACGCTCTTCGACATTACCGCCAAAACAGATCCAACCCATGGCCTCATCGTGCACCAGGAACGTTCCGGTATTGATGGCGTGACCGAAGAAGTTCGGTCCGTAGTCGCCGGTGTAAGGATCGAACTTCATCATGTCCGGGAAGGAGTGGAAGGCGGCTGATCCAAACCCTTTCTCGTCGATGTTCGAGAGCGGTCCCATCACCCCGCCATATCCGACCCGCAACAGATAGAGATCGTCGGGATGCGCGCGATACTCTGCCAGCAGCGGTATCGCATTGATGCCTGAGCCATAGTGATGAAGCTGACGCTCGATGCGAGAGTACCTGGGATCCCCGCCATAAATAAAGTCCCAGTATCGCCGTGCACTCCCGTTATAGCCCCAGCTCGGAATGAGAGGGTCATAAGCCAGGATCGCATTCAGCGTAACCTCCGCCTTGTCGTCATAGTGGAAGTACCGTGTCCATCCGTATACCTCTTCCTGCCCGGTGGAATCCCAGGGCATCTCACTGCCAAAGGGATAGGCTTCGCCCTTCCAACGGTCTGCACGTTTGCGCATCACGGCCTCCAGCTTGTCCGCCTTTTCGTTCCAGCCCTCCGCCCGCATGTCATCCAGCGTGCGGATGAACACGGTGCCCTCCATCTGCCCGAAGCGTGTGTAGTACGGTGCGTCCGCGCACATCGCAAGCGTGGTCTCATATGCCTGATTCAGGTACCAGTCCCACGGATGCTTTACGACCAACCCCTTGCTGTTGCGGGCCACGCGGTAAAGCGACCAATATGTGGAAACCACATGCGGGTAGTTGAAGGACCGGCCGAGATCGTCCGCACCCTTCTTGTTCCAACTCGTCCAGCTCTTCCAGTTGAGCGATGGATCGTACTGGAACCCCGGCACAAGCGCAGGCTCATAGAAGAACAGGCTTTTGTGGACGCCGTACTTGTGGTCGCCCTCGCTGTTTTGCAGATGGCCCCAGAGTACGCCGTCAACGTAACTCTCAAGCTTCGCAATCTCCGCCGCGTCAGGTTCGAGATATTCCTTCATGGCCGCTGCAAGCCACGAGCCCGCGCCGGCTTCGTCGCTCAAACCCGCGATCCAGACGCGCGCATCCTGCGTGACCTGCTTTCCTGCCTCGTCGTCATAGCTGATGATCGAAGGTGAACGATGAAAGGGATCGTTAGGCTGATCGAACCACTGCTCGTGGAAGAGGAAGCGCCCCATGTCCGCGATGGCTTCCCTCTCCGGCCTGATGGTCCGGTAGCCGATGCTCTGCGTGGTGCCATCGGCATATGTGACGAGCAGACGGAAGCGGCCCCACTGTTTGCCCCGCAGCGTGTACGCATGCAGGCCCGCAGTGTTGCGGCCATCGTCGTGAATCGTGACCGCAGTGGCCGGCTCGCTGACGATGGAGCGGACCGGCGAGTTGTAGTTGAGGAAGAGCCGCGCATTCATGTCCTGAGGCAGGATGTAGCCGGGCACGCCAACAGCGACAGGACGTTGATGCTCCACGAGCGTTGTTTCGATATGACGGACGTCCGGTGCAACGATGAAGCGAACGCCGAACGTCAGATCGGCTCCAGGCGCGAGCGTTGCAGATGTGGCAGGGTTCCATTCGTTGACGCCTTTCCACTCCGTCTGCCCGAAACCCGCGGAGTGCACCATCCAGTCATACGATCCTTCAAATGTCGTGCCGCGAGGGGTAGGATCGTTGCCGAACAGGCCTTCACCGGTCGCCCGATCGCGGTGATCCAGGATGGGCTTCCACTGTTCAAACGGTGTGTGCCCATCGGGTACGACCAGCAGCACCGGGCCGACGCCGCTCAGCCGCACCACCTGGACATAACCCGCGTCTTCTCCGATGTAAGGATCGTAGAACGAGCAGGTGCGGTAGGACTGATCCAGCGTGCGTCCGTTCATGATGTTGTTGAACACCATAGGGATGCCCACGCCGCCGAGCTCAAGCGGCTTATCCGCGGTATTCGTGACCGTGAACCGAAGGACCAGGTCACCGTTTTCAACGGCCCACGTTCGCACCACCTTCAGCGGTGTTCCGGCGGGAAGGCTGGAGGTTACATCGCTGCTGAAGTGCGTGGCATCGGAGGCGTTGACCGTCACTGCGGCGCGACGAAAGGCCGTAGAGACATCCGTCCACTCACTGGCTCCGACCGACCGAATGCGCAGATCGAGATCACCGAGGTGATAGAAGGTGTTGGCGGAACGCTCTTTGAGCTTGTCGCCAGGCGTATAGTCGAGCGCCGCGTCCGCGGATGGCGTCAGCCGTGCCACAGTACCGGAATACTTCAGCAGGTCAACCGTAAGAGCACGCGAAGTCAGCGTCACTTTGCCGCCGTCGATCATTGGGCCCGGAGGAAGAACGCGCGGCCCGCGCGGCGGCGTTGTCTGCGCCGATAACGCGAGAGCGAACGGGAGCACCAACACTGCGCTGAATCGCGGATGCCTCGCAAAGGATGAGAGACGGCATCCGGTTTGCGGCCAGTTTCGAATGTGCATTAAGGACCTCGATAAGAATCTTGAGTCATTGATAAAAGTGCTCGGATCTTCGCTAGCTGCCTGGCCATGTTCCAAATCACATGCTCTGACAGCTAATGTATACAATAATGTATAAACAATCACGAAGAAGACCACCTTCCCGTCACAGTGAGGACTCTTGAACCACGAGAATTCTGTCTTGCGATGCACTGCCGCTGCTGTTCTTCTCGCTGCGGCATCATGGGCCGCAGCCCAGGCGCCCCAGCCCACGGTCATCCACAGCGCCGGGAACCCAGTCCTCTCCGACGGATCTTTCTACTCCGCCGACCCCGCGCCGATCGTTGTCGGTGACACGCTCTACATTCTCGCGGGCCGCGATGAAGCGCCGCCGAACGTGAACAACTTCATCATGAACGAGTGGCAGCTCTTCGCGACGAAGAACGTGCGTTCCCGAACCTGGCTTCACTATCCCTCAATCCTTCGGCCTGAAACCGTCTTCGCGTGGTCGAAAGCTGGTCATGCTTACGCTGGACAGATCGTCCAGGGCGCGGACAAGCGCTTCTACCTTTACGCGCCTGTGCAGGAAGGCAAGCGTGAACATGCCGATCCGTTCGTTATCGGCGTTGCCGTTTCGGACAGCGTGCTGGGACCGTGGAAGGATGCGCATCCGAGCGGACCGATTGTGTCCCAGTCAGTACCTGAACCCAACAAGATCCAGAACATCGATCCGACAGTCATGGTCGACAACGATGGCCGCGTCTTCCTTTATTGGGGCACGTTCGGCAGGCTTCGCGGCGTCGAGCTTGAAAAAGACATGGTCACACCGAAGGGCAAGGAGATCACGGTCGATACGCTCACCGGGTTCTTCGAAGCGGCCTGGATATTCCGCCGCAAGGACACCTACTACATGGTCTACGCCGACAACAAAGCCGGCCCCGACTCACCCTGCACGCCCGCGAATTATCACGCGTGCATCGCGTATGGCACGTCTCCTTCGCCGCTCGGGCCGTGGACTTACCAGGGCGTCATTCTCGATCCTGTTTCTTCGACCACGTCGCATCCTGGCGTGATCGAGTTCAAGGGCAAGTGGTACATCGTCTATCACACGGCCGACGCCAAAGGCGGCAACCACTTTCGCCGCAGCGTCGCCATTGACACGGTCGAGTGGGACGACAGTGTTTCTCCGGCGCGCATGCTAAAGGTGAAACAAACGCACGAGCCTCAGCCGGCCGCGCCACCGACGCGCAACGTCGCGGCCGCGGCGCTGGCCAGCGCCTCGAACGAGCCGATCCCTGTGCAGTACTGGATCAAGGCCCTCAACGACGGCATTGTGCGGCCTAATCCTTTGCCTCCCGATATGTGGGGAAGCTGGTCGCCGCACAATCCGTCCAGCCAGTGGATCCAGTACGAGTGGGCAAAACCCGTCACTCTCAACGGCACACGCATACAGTTCTGGAGCGACCATCGCGCCGGAGCGAACGCGGGCGTCGCGCCGCCGGCTGCGTGGCATCTCGAGTACCGCAGCGACGGCGCGTGGAAACCCGTACCAAACGCAAGCAGCTATCCGACATCGTTGGGCGCGTTCGTCGATGTGACGTTCGATCCCATCACGACGCGCTGCCTGCGCGCGGTGTTCGACGCTTCCGGCGACGGTCAGCAGTACGCTGCGGTTGCCGTGCAGGAGTGGGAGGCGCTTGAACCGAAGCTCACCAAACTGTCTGCCCTGCCGAAAGCTCCAGCGGCTAGCGATCCCAATGCGGGCTGTTACGCGCGGGGGTCGAAGCCACAATGAGCCTCTAACGGCACCCACCCCCCCTCCCCCGGCGTAAGGGCTGCCGTTTGTTTTGTTGCAGATAGAAACGATTGCGCCCGTAAAGTCGTGATTCCGGCCACATTAGGCGCAAAGTAGCCAGAATGTGTCGTTTGCGGGCGTTGATGACCATTCGAGCAGATTGCCACCCGCGAGTTACGCCGGCAGCCCGTTTGCGCTTAATGGCTACTTTCAATTGTACCTGATCGTGAGAAATATTATGCAGCGGTATGTCGCTCATTTCATGGCTGTTAGCTTGAAGGGGGCTTGACAGGAATCGCTGCAGAAATCGCATGCCTCGACGGATCGACATAGCGATGCGTGACTAGCGTCACTTCTATAGGATTGTGGCTTCGGAAGAGCCCGGCGATTGACAAGAAGTTGACACTCGCGCGATTGTCTATGTACACCAAATTGTATTTTCGCCTCATGAGACGTAAGGCGAGACTCAACTGAAGGCACCTGGGCGTATCCACCATCGGATCGCCTGCTGCATCTCCAACCGAACAGAAAGCAGGCGCATGCAGCAGATTGCCACAGAGCTGAAGCCGACAAACGATGCCGTTACGCCTCCCACTGAGTTCCGCAAAGCGCTGGGTCTTTTCGACTCGATCATGATCGTCGCGGGCATCATGGTCGGCTCCGGCATCTTCATCGTCAGCGCTGAGATCTCGCGGCAGGTCGGATCGGCGGGCTGGCTGCTTGTCGCCTGGATCATTACCGGCGTGCTCACAGTCTTCGGCGCGCTCAGCTACGGCGAACTCGCGGCTATGATGCCCTCCGCGGGCGGCATGTATGTCTACCTGCGCGAATCGTTTTCGCCGCTGCTCGGTTTCCTCTACGGCTGGACGCTGCTCACCGTCATCCAGACCGGCTCCATCGCCGCCGTGGCGATCGCGTTCGCGCGGTTCAGCGGAGTGATGTTCCCCGCCGTCAGCGAGAGCCACTACCTCATCGCCCCAATCCGCATACTTCCCGGCTATGCGCTCTCGCTCTCGACCGCGCAAGCCCTCGCACTGGCTGTCATCCTGCTCACCTGCTTCATCAACACCCGCGGCGTTACCTGGGGCAAACTCATCCAGAACATCTTCACAGTCGCCAAGCTTTCCGGAATGGTCATCTTGCTGGGCCTGGGCGCCTATGCCTTCCTGCACAATTCGTCGGTCTTCCATGCCAACTTCGCCGCTGCGTGGACGCCCCGCCATGTCTCGCTGATCCGCAATATCGATGCGACCACAGGCTTCGGGCTGCTCGTCGCGCTGTGCGTCTCGCAGACGGGCTCGCTGTTCTCGGCCGACTCCTGGCACGACATCACTTTCGTCGCCGGCGAAGTTCGCAATCCCAGGCGCAACCTTCCGCTTGCCTTGGGGCTCGGCACGTCGATCGTGATCGCGCTCTACCTGCTCTGCAATCTCTGTTACCTCGCGGTCGTCCCCGTCGAAGCCATCCAGACCGCTCCCGGCGACCGGGTTGCGACCCTTGTCGTCGACACGGTGCTACCCGGTATCGGCAAGGTTGCCATGGCCTGTCTGATCGTGGTGTCTACATTCGGCACCGTCAACGCTCTCACCCTCGCAGGCGGACGCGCCTGCTATGCGATGGCCCAGGACGGCCTCTTCTTCCGGAAAGCCGGCACTCTCAACCAGGCTCGAGTTCCCGGATGGGCGCTCGTGATCCAGTGCCTGTGGTCGTTGCTGCTGGTGCTTCCGCGCACCTACGATGCGGCGACGAACACCTACGGCAATCTCTACAGCAACCTGCTGGACTACGTTATCTCCGCCGCGCTGATCTTCTACATCCTGACGGTCGTGGGGCTGTTCCGGCTGCGGCGCACGCGCCCCGATATGCCCCGCCCATACCTGTGCTGGGGATATCCGTGGCTTCCCGCGCTGTATGTCGCGGGAGCTTCGCTTGTTCTCGCCATGCTCTTTATTTACCGCACTGCAACAACCTGGCCGGGTCTGCTGATCGTGCTGAGCGGCGTGCCGGTGTACTGGCTGCTGCGCCGGGCGAATCCGAAATCAATTTCAGCCTCTAGCTGAAGATTTCCGGAAACTTATAAGAAAACATAATCGTATCCAATTTAGATCTTCCATTCTCGACGGCCCGCAAGGCCATCGCGTTGCACCGTTGTTGCGCTTGTTCCAAAGCCGCCAGGAGCAGAAATGTCATCGTCCACCCAATCCTTTCGCGTGTCGCCGCTACGCCGGCTGAGCACCTTCGCCCTCACCCTGTTGTGCTTCACGCTTCCGGCGGTCATGCGCGCGCAGACGCCGTCGACCGGCATCATCCGCGGCACAGTGACCGATCCTGACGCCGCGATCATCCCGGGTGCCGCCATCACGCTTTCTTCTACCGGGGGCAAGGACGTCACCGCGAAATCCGGCAGCGATGGCAGCTTCCGCATCGCTGTCCCGGCGGGCACATACAACGTGACCATCGTCATGCCGGGCTTTGCTCCGTACAGCCACACGGCCGTGAAGGTGGCGGCAGGTCAGAGCATTGCGCTGGACGCCAAGATGATCGTCGGCGACGAGACCACCACCATCAATGTCACGAGCGAGGTCGCAAGCGTCGGCGTGGACGCCGATCAGAACGCCAGCGCCACCGTCATCAAGGGCAAGGACCTTGAAGCGCTCTCGGACGATCCCGACGAGCTTTCCTCCGAGCTATCCGCTCTGGCCGGCCCCTCTGCCGGGCCTAGCGGCGGACAGATCTACGTCGACGGCTTTACGGGCGGACAGTTGCCGCCCAAGTCTTCGATCCGCGAAATCCGCATCAATCAGAACCCCTTCTCCGCACAGTACGACAAGCTCGGTTATGGCCGCGTCGAAGTCTTCACCAAACCCGGCACAGACAAGTTCCACGGATCGCTGAGCACGCAGGGCAACACCAAGGGTCTCAACACGTCGAACCCGTTCCTGGGCGCGACGGACACCCAGCCCGGCTACTACACGTTCTTTCTGCTGGGCAATGTGACGGGGCCGATCACGAAGACTTCTTCGTTCAGCATTGGCGCGTCACGCCGCAACATCAACACGAACACGATCATCAACCCCACGGCGATCTACTCCGCCTCCGCCGGCTCAACGCAGCTCTGCCTTCCGCTGGATCTCACCTGCGGCAGCTTCGCGTTTCCCGCAGCTTCGCGCGCGATTCTTCAGCCGCAGCTGCGCCAGGACATTACGCCCCGCGTCGACTTCGCCCTGGGCGCGTCGAACGTCCTCACCGTCCGTTACCAGTACGAAGGCGGCAACCGCCAGAACGGCGGCATCGGAGCGACCACTCTGCCAACCGCCGCTTCGAACACGAGCAACAACGAGCACACCATCCAGATATCCGATACGCAGACGATCAACGCGCGCATGGTGAACGAGACGCGCTTTGAATACCAGCGCGGCACGGCGAGTTCCACCCCTCTGTCGAATGCGCCCACGCTTTCCGTACAGGGCGCATTCACGGGCGGAGGCAGCGGCGGGCAGACGTCGAACAGCGTGAACACGCATATCGAAATACAGAACTACACCTCGCTCGCGATGGCAAAGAACTTCGTGCGCTTCGGCGGGCGTCTCCGCACGACCTCCGAGTCTCTGACTTCGACGGCCGGCTCAAACGGCGGCTTCACGTACACGTATCTGCTTGATCCCTGCACCGATCCCGGGCTGGACGGGCAGAACGGGCATCCCGCGCGGCCCTCCGGTTGCGCGCCGGGTGTGACGAAGATCTGCGACCCGGCCAACACTACCGCCAGCGCGACGTACTTCTCGTCGTACCAGTGCGGCATGCCGAGCCAGTTCCGGCTCACCACGATCAACAAGGGCACCGTGCAGGCGCGCTCTACTGATATAGGTCTGTATCTCGAAGACGACTGGAAGGTGAGGCCGAACCTTACGTTCAGTTACGGACTTCGTTTTGAAGCGCAGAACGGCATCAACAGTTCGCATGACTTTGCGCCGCGCCTGTCGGTCGCTTACGGTATTCCGCGGGCCGGTGGCAAGCAGGCGCAGACGGTGGTGCGCGGCGGTTTCGGCATCTTCTATGACCGATTCGGGCTTGGCGATTTTCTTACAGTGCAGCAGCTGAATGCGTCCGGCCCGGCGCAGACGCAGGTCACCGTGCTCAACCCCGGACTTGCCTGCCAGCCCACCGGCACGCGGCCCTTCAACTGCGGCACGGGTGCGGCGGCGAAGGCGGCCGTCTACTCGCTCGCGTCGAACCTGCGCAGCGCGTACACGATGCAGGGCGCGCTTGGACTTGACCAGCAGCTGGGGCGTATTGGGACTGTCTCACTCAACTACGTCGCCTCGCGCGGCAACCACGAATTCCTCACGCGCCTGACGCCGACGGCCACCGCGTACAACTACCAGCTGCAGTCCGGCGGCGTGTTCAACCAGCAGCAGCTTTTCGTGAACGCCAACGTGCGCACGAAGGCCGTTACGTTGTTCGGGTTCTACTCGCTCGGGTTCGCGAATTCGAACACCAGCGGGTCGGGATTCATTCCCACCAGCACCAACAGCCGCGTCGACTACGGTCGCGCGTCGTTCAATACGCGCAGCATGGCGGTGGTCGGCGGGAACTACATGGCGCCGTTCAGGATCAGCGCCAGTCCGTTTGTGATGATGCGTTCCGGGTCGCCGTACAACATCACCACGGGCACCGACGTGAACGGCGACACTGCCTTCAACGACCGGCCGGCCTTCGCCTCGGCCACATCGGCCGACTGCCGTACGGCCAGCACGTTCACCACGCCCGCGCCGGGCTCGTCGTACACGGAGATTCCGATCAACTACTGCACCGGGCCGGCCTCCTTCGGCTTCAACCTTCGGCTCGGGCGCGCGTTTGGCTTTGGGCCGAAGCGTGAGGCGACGGCTGTCGCCAGCGCTTCGGGTATTGGCGGCGGACGCCCGAGCGCTCCGGTTGGGCGCGGCGGTCCCGGGGGCGGCGGTGGCGGCACTCGCGGGGGTGGCGGGGGAGGACCTCGCGGAAGCGCTGCGAACTCGGGCCGGCGGTATACGCTGAACCTCGGCGCGCAGGCGCAGAACCTGTTCAACATCGTGCCCTACTCGGCGCCGGTGGGCACTCTTTCAAATGCGCGCTTTGGCACGTTTACCAGCATCCAGGGCAGCGGGACGGCGGTTCGTTCGATCACTCTACAGGCGACCATCAACTTCTAGCTGGAGTTCATTGACAACAGTGCATACGTTTTCGTATACGAAATAACACGGCAGCATCCCACAGCCTTTCCGTTCTGTTCAGAAGGCTCCCTCGAAATGAAAGCGCTTTCAAAGGCTTCAATCGGCGGTCTAATACGTGGGAGAATTCAAACCGACTCGGTCGGTTCATCAGGCTTCACCGAAAGGAACACCCGTCATGTCCAGCCAGCACCTCAGCGGAATTGTGAAGCGTCCCCGGACGACCGCAGAGCCGACGTCCGATGTATCCGAAGCCTTCGTCGTGAACCGCAGGAGCTTTCTCGCGGGTGCCGCGGGCACAGCTCTTGCAAGCTCTGTCGCGCGCTCACAAACGCTTGCCCCCGCTGATGCCTCCGTGAACCTGGCCAAAGTCGCCACGCCTTCCAGCGCCTACAACTCTGGCGACACCAAAGTTTCCGCGTTGAACGACGGCTTTGCGCCGGCCAACTCCCGCGACGCACAACATGGTGCCTTCGGCACCTGGCCCCGCACCGACATGCAGTGGGTTCAGTACGACTGGAGCAAGCCGGTCGCGACCAACAAGGTGGACGTTTACTGGTGGATCGATCGCGGTGGCGTTGCGGCCCCCAAGTCTTACCGAATTCTCTACTGGAACGGCACCGCCTTCGTTCCCGTCTCCAACCCAAAAGGCCTCGCTGTGGCGGGCGACACCTTCAACACAACCACCTTCGACGAGGTGAAGACCGACAAGCTGCGCATCGAAATAACTTCCGATGGCACGCACTCTACGGGCCTCCTTGAGTGGCAGGTTTACAGCTCCGGCCCGGTTCCCGACTTCCCTCCCGTGGTGGACGCCGGTATCGATCGCAGCGTGGTGATCGGCGCCCATACCTATCTCTCCGGCAAAGCCGACTGGCTGAAGCCGTCACGTAGCAACGTGCTCCGCTGGACCAAGGAGAGCGGCCCGGGTGCGGTCACTTTCGCGGACGCTACGGCGGCAAAGACGACCGCCACATTCTCGGCTCCCGGTGAGTATGTGCTCAAGCTCACCGCCGCCGGCGGAAAGGAACGCACGGCATCGACACTCCGCGTTCGCGCTGAAGCAGCCCCGCCGAAGGAACGACTCGATGTCGTCTACACGACGAAGTACTCCATCGACAGCCCACTGTGGAATGCGCGCGCCAGGACGCTGATCGTGAACTGGATCCCGCATTGCATCGATTACTGCGAGCGCACCGACCTGACGCAGGGACAGGGTGGTCTGGACAATTTCATCGAAGCCGCCAAGGCTCTGCGCGGTGAACCCCACGCGCGCCACAAAGGCTACGTTTTCTCCAACGCCTGGGTCCATCAGACGGTGGAGTCGATGTGCATCGCGCTCATGGTCGACCCGCACGGCGATCCCGACATCATCGCCGCGCAGAGCAAGATGCGCGACACGCTCGAGAAGTGGATTCCGATCATCCTGGCCGCGCGCGAGCCAGACGGCTACCTTCAGACCGCCTACACTCTCGCTGACCGCAGCCGATGGCCGGAGCGCTGGTCGCCTGCGCAGCGCGGCAATCACGAAGGGTACGTCTCCGGCTACTTCATTGAATCGGCCATCAATCACTACACGCTGACCGACGGCAAGGACCTTCGGCTCTATGACGCAGCGAAGAAGCTCGCCGACTGCTGGGTCGCCCACATCGGGCCGGGCAAGAAGGAGTGGTTCGACGGCCACCAGGAGATGGAGCAGGCGCTGGTGCGCTTCGGACGTTTCGTCAACGACGTTGAAGGCCACGGCCGCGGCGACTCTTACATCACGCTTGCGAAGTTTCTGCTCGACTCCCGCCGCGGTGGACAGGAGTACGACCAGAGCCACCTGCCGCCGGGCCAACAGTATGAGGCAGTCGGCCATGCGGTGCGCGCCGTATACTTCTACTCCGGCATGGCAGACATAGCCGCCGAAACGGGCGATCGCGACTACCAGAGCGCCGTGGCTTCGCTCTGGGACAACATGATCAACAAGAAGTACTACGTCACCGGAGGCGTCGGCAGCGGTGAGACGTCTGAAGGTTTTGGCCCCAACTACTCGCTGCGCAACGAGGCGTACTGCGAGTCGTGCTCCAGCTGCGGCCTCATCTTCTTCCAATACAAGATGAACCTTGCATACCACGATGCGCGTTACGCGGATCTCTACGAAGAGACGATGTACAACGCGCTGCTGGGCGGCGTCGATCTCTCGGGCAAAACCTTCGCGTACACCAACCCGCTCACCAACACGCTGCGCACGCCGTGGCACGTGTGCCCGTGCTGCGTCGGCAACATTCCCCGCACGCTGCTCATGGTTCCTACATGGAGCTATGTCAAGGGCAAGAATGGCCTCTACGTCAACATGTTCGTCGGCAGCCGCATCCACGTGGGCAAAGTCGCCGGCACCAAGGTTGAGATGGTGCAGAAGACCAACTACCCGTGGAACGGCAACGTCGCCATCACCGTCAATCCCGAAGAGGCGAAGACCTTCTCGCTATACGTGCGCATCCCGAACCGCGGGACCAGCAAGCTGTACACCGAAACGCCGGCTGTCAGCGGCGTGAAGAGCTTCTCGGTGAACGGCCAGGCCGTGAAGCCGCGCATCGAAAAAGGCTACGCCGTGGTCACACGCGAATGGAAGGCCGGTGACCGCATCGACCTTGAGCTTCCGCTCGAGCCGCAACGCGTCAAGGCCGATCCCCACATCAAGGCAGACACCAACCTGGTCGCCCTGCGTTATGGTCCGCTCGTCTACAACGTCGAGCTGGCCGATCAGCACACGCTCGACCAGCCGCTCGGCGATGCTCCGTTGAAGATGGAATGGCGTCCAGACCTGCTGGGCGGCGTGATGGCGATGACGGGCCAATGGAAGGACGGCACGCCCATGCTCGCGATCCCCAACTACGCGCGGATGAATCGCGTCGAAGCGCCGAAGGAACTGCCTGCGGGCGATCCCTCGGTGAACTACTCGCCGGGCGCGACGGCAAGCGCCGGTGCGGACGCTTCGGCAGGGCCAGCTCCACGCCGCATGCGTCCCCGCATCGTTCAATCGAAGGTGTGGATGCAGGACCGGGTCTGATCGACGCACTTCTGGCCCGCCTGAGCGCCGAATCGGCCTCGGGCGGGCTTGAAATCAGGCCATCCAAACAAAAACTTGGCAAAAAGTGTTCGTCCTATTGACTACGACCCTGTTTACGCTACTTTGGTAACGTCTCCCTTGCGTTACCATATCTGAGCACTCATGGGTATTGCTTACGTCGTCATCGCCGCGCTGGTGGCCGCCTGCGTCTCGTTACTGATCGTCTACCGCCGCGCCCAACGCCGCATCGCCGATCTATCTGCGCAGACGCAGCAGGCCATCCGTATGACCATGCAGCAGCAACAGATGCTGCGCGAGCACACTCACGCCCACACCCTTAAAGACGAGTTCATCTCCACCGTCTCGCACGAGCTGCGCACCCCGCTCACCAGCATCAGAGGCGCGCTCGGCCTGCTCTCCAGCGGCGTCTTCGGCCAGCTCGATACCAAGGCGCAGAACCTGCTCCGTATCGCCAGCACCAACACCGACCGCCTCGTCCGCCTTATTAACGACATCCTCGATCTGGAGCGGATGGACTCCGACAACGCGCCGCTGCAGATCCACCGCTGCTCCCTGCCCGAGCTTATCGTGCAGGCCGTCGAGACCATGACCCCGATGGCCGAAGGCGCGGGCGTCCGCCTCGAAACCGTTCCGGCCCAGTCCGGCGAATCCATCGCGTTCGACGGCGACCCCGACCGCATCCTGCAGCTCCTATGCAATCTGCTCTCGAACGCGATCAAGTTCTCGCCCCCCGGCGCTCCGATCCGGCTCTTCACCAGCACCAGCGGCAACGACTTCGTTCTGCGAGTCGAGGACCGTGGCCGCGGGATTCCCACTGAAAAGCTCAACACCATCTTCGACCGCTTCCAGCAGGTCGAGCACTCCGACGCGCGCCAGAAGGGCGGCACCGGCCTCGGCCTCGCCATCTGCCGCAGCATCGCCGTGCAGCACGGCGGCACTATCTGGGCGGAGCGCAATGACTCCAAGGCCCCCGGCCGCGCCGGCAGCACCTTCTTTCTACAGCTACCGCGCATCACGAACGTCGACGAGCCCGCTCCCCAGCGCTCCCAGGGCGCCATCCTGGTATGCGATGACGATGCCAGCATCCGCCACATCGTCGCAGAACACCTCCGCCAGCACGGCTACACGGTCCTCGAAGCCGAGCGTGGCGAGCAGGCCCTGCAGCTCGCGCAGCACCAGGACATCCAGGCCATCCTGCTAGACCTCTACATGCCCGGCCTCTCCGGATGGGAAACCCTGGAGCGCCTGAAGCTCGACCCCGGCACCGCGCATATCCCCGTCGTCGTGCTGAGCGCGCTTTCGCCTGCCGCCCGGACCGCCGCCGGCTCTCCCCTCATCGCCTCTACCGAGGGCTGGGTGCAGAAGCCGTTCAACGAAAGCCTGCTGCTTGCGGAGCTCGGCCGCGTGCTCCATCGCGACGCCGGCCCCGGGCGCGTCCTGCTGGTGGAGGACGACAACGACTTCGCCACCGTGCTCCTCTCCGGCTTCGAAGCCAGCGGCACCGCGGACGATGTCGCTATCCAGCATGTGGGCACCGTGCAGGAAGCTATGAACGCCTGCGCTGCGGGCGCGCCTAACATCATCATCCTCGACCTCACGCTACCCGATGGCACCGGCTTCACCCTGGTCGACTGGCTGCGCCAGCAGCCCTCGCTGCGCAACCTGCCGCTGGTGGTCTACTCCGGCCAGCAGCTCTCCGAGCCCGAGATGAAGCAGCTCCGCCTGGGCCCGACCCAGTTCCTCACCAAGGCGCGCGTCCAGCCGCAGGACGTCGAGGACCTCGTCCTCGCCATGGTCCGCCACGTCCGCACGCCCGCCATCGCGATGTGAGCTGTTAAGCACAAACAGCGACACAAAAGTGTCGCTGCCATTCATACCCTGCGCATATTTTGATTCTTTGGTGGAGCTGAGCGGGATCGAACCGCTGACCTCCTCGTTGCGAACGAGGCGCTCTCCCAGCTGAGCTACAGCCCCACACCCAGGCTGCATTCACGCTCTCGCGCTCACAACCTGCTACGTTCGTAAGTCTAGCAGGAGAGGCGCTCGCACTCAAATCTGAACTATCCGTGGCGCTCGCTCGTATACCTCAACGGACGCATCGAAGCAGCAGAGAGGAAACCGCAATGACTCCCCAGGAACAGCAGATGATCGACGGCCTCATCGAGCGCATTCGCAACACGCAGCTCACCGACCGCGACCCCGTCGCCGCCGCGCACCTCCAGCAGGGCCTCGGCGGAAACCCGGACGCCATCTACATCCTCGCGCAGACCGTGCTCGTCCAGCAGCAGGCGCTCCTCCAGGCCCAGCAACAGCTCCAGTCCGCCAACGCCGAGCTTGCCCGCCTCCGCGAGAGCGCTGGGCACCCACCGCAACAGTCCTCCGGCAGCTGGCTCGACCGTTTCTTTGGCACCAACTCTTCCACGCCGCAGCAACCTCAGCAGCCCAACTACGGCTCCCAGCAACCCGGCTATCAGAACCCCGCGCCGCAACAGCCCTACGGCACGCCGGTGTACGCTCCTCAGCAGCCTTACCAGCAGCAGCCCTACCCGCCGCAGGGCTACCCGCAGCAACCTTATCCGCCTCAGGGCTACGCCCAACCCGGTTACGGCAACGGCCAGCCTTCCGGAGGCGGCAGCTTCCTCCGCGGAGCGGCGCAGACCGCTGCCGGAGTCGCCGCCGGCGCTCTCCTCTTCGAAGGCGTCGAGTCCATGTTTGGCGGTCACGGAGGCGGTTACGGCGGAGGGTACGGCCACGAGGGCGGCACCACCATCATCAATAACTACGAAGACCGTCCCGCACCCGAGCACCACGGCGCAGCCGACACCGATAGCAGCTTCTACAACCCCTCGCATGACGCCAGCCGAGACCTCACAGGCGACGTCAACGCCGACACCGCTTCCCACCAGGCCCTCAGCTCCGACATCGAAGACCGTCGCGGCTTCGCCGACACGGCCGGCAACGACGCTTCCTCTGATGACACGTCAACCTTCGCCGACACCGGCTCGTCGGATCTCGATGCCTCCGACGACAATTCCTCAGACGACACCTTCGACGACAGCAGTTCCTTCGACGATGGTGGGTCCTTCGACGACAGCGGCTCGTCCGACGACGGCTCCTTCTGATCCGTCGCAAACAGCCGCCTGAGGAACCAGAAGCTTGAAGAGCTAGAAGCTAAGAGCTAGCCTCTCCCCGCTTCGGTGCCTGCAGCCCCATTTCCTTCATCACCATCTGCAGGTCCTTCCACGCCTCACCCTTCTGCCGCGGATCCCGCAACAGAAAAGCCGGATGATACGTCACCGCGACCTTCGCCCCGCGGCACGAGTGCCACCGCCCACGCAGTGACGCCAGCGATTGCCGCACTCCAAGCAGGTACGTCGCCGCCGTCGCGCCCAGTGCCACGATCACCTGCGGCTGCACCACATCGATCTGCCGCAGCAGGAACTGCGAACACGTGTTCGCCTCGACTGGCTCGGGCGTGCGATTCTGCGGCGGCCGGCACTTCACAATGTTCGCGATGTACACCTGTCCGCGCGCCACGCCCATCGCCGCGATCATGTTGTTCAACAACTGGCCGGCCTTGCCCACAAACGGCAGCCCGCTCGCATCTTCATCCGCTCCCGGCCCTTCGCCGACGAACATCAGCTTTGCATTCGCATCGCCGTCGGCGAACACGATCGTGTGCCGCCCCGCGTACGCGAGCGGACAGCGCGTGCAGTCCCCGATATCCGCGCGAATCGCCTCCAGCGCCGCCGCGCGCTCAGCCGCAGGAACACGCACCACCGGCAACGGCGCCAGCGCATCGAACGAAACCGGTTTCGGCATAGGCGCCTCAAGCTCTGGAGGAAGTCGCACCGTCGCTGGCTCCTGCTTCGCCTGCGCCGCGGCAAACGGAGACACCGCAGGCGCGACTGGCCTCGGAGCCGCAGGAACGGCAGGCTTAGGAGCCACAGGCGCGGGCCGCGCAACTGGCTCGCTTGGCCGCTGCTGTACCGCGGCGCGCGCGAAGCCTTCAGGCAGCATCACTCGCGGCGCATCCTTGCGATACAGGTCGTAGATCCCCATATCGCGCAGATAGTCGACGTACGCGCGAAGCTGCTGCTGCGACAAACTACTCATCGAGAGTTAGGATACCGCAGGCGGCGCAGGCTTTCGCGTCACAACGCTGTATCCAACTTTGCCCGAGCGCACTTCATCCTCGGCCACGCGGCACGCCTTCAGCGATGCCGAGACACCAAGAGATGGAGCGCCAGATTGCAGTTGCCGCGCACGCCGTGCCGCGACCTTTACGAGGCTGTATTTATTCTGAAAGAGACTTTGGTCGTTCATGGTCCTGACCTCCGCGAGCAGATTGTGGGTTGGTTTCTTAATACTATGCCGAAACCTGCTCCGAATGCACGCCGAAGCTTTCGAGCGCCGCCGTCAGCCGCGGCGACAGGCTCCGCGTCAGGCATGACGCCGCTTCCGGGCCATCCTGCACAGGCTCCCCACGCTCTTCCAGAACAATCGCCCGCATCTCCGCCGCCGCCTGGTCGAGAACATCGTTGACCAGCGCATATTTGTAGTCGCCGATCTTCAACAACTCATTGCGCGCATTGTTCAGCCGCGTCTCAATCACCGCTTCCTGCGTCATGCCCTCGGCCTGGCTGCGGTTCCGCAAGCGTCGCTCCAGCACCTGCGGACTCGGCGGCAGGATGAAAATCGACACCGCCTCCGGCAGCCGCTGCATCACCTGCAGCGCGCCCTGCACATCGATGTCGAGCAGCAGGTCCTTGTGCGACATGCGCGCATGATCGAGCGCCGCAATTGCCGTCCCGTAGTAGTTGCCGAAGACCTCGGCCCACTCCAGGAACTCACCCGCCGCGATCATCTGCTCGAACTTTTCGCGCGTCGTGAAGTGATACTCGCGACCATCTTCTTCAGACCCGCGCGGCTCCCGCGTCGTGTACGAGATCGAAAATTCCAGGCCCTCTACAAGCCGCCGCACCTCGCTCACCAGCGTGGACTTGCCGGAGCCCGAGGGCGCGGAAATGATGAAGAGAATGCCTGCCATATCGTGCGTACCGTCAGTGTACCTTGCGGCTCACGCAATCCCTTCCACACCCGCCGCCGGCTCATCGCCCTCATCCACCGCGGGCTCCGCGCCGAACTGCAGGTTGTACAGCCGTCGATAGGTCCCGCTCTTTGACATCAGCTCATCGTGCGAGCCCATCTCGGTAATCGACCCATGTTCCATCACGGCAATGCGGTCGGCCCTGCGGACCGTGGTCAGTCGATGCGCAATCACCAGCACGGTGCGTCCCTGCATCAGGTTGGCGAGCGCCGCCTGCACAGCGGCCTCGCTCTCGGTGTCGAGCGACGACGTTGCCTCGTCTAGCACCAGGATCGGCGCGTTCTTGAGCAGCGCCCGCGCAATCGCCAGACGCTGCCGCTCGCCGCCTGAAAGCCGCGTGCCGCGTTCGCCGATAATCGTGTTGTAGCCTTCCGGCATATTCAGGATGAAGTCATGCGCCAGGGCCGCGCGGGCCGCCGACTCGATGCGCTCCATCGGAACATCCGGTTGTCCGTACGCGATGTTGTTGCGCACCGTGTCGTTGAACAGCACCGTCTCCTGCGTCACCTTGCCAATCTGCTTGCGCAGCGAAACCAGCGTCAGGTCGCGCACATCGTGCCCATCGAGGGTGATCGCGCCTTCGGTCACATCGAAGAACCTTGGCAGCAGATTCATCAGCGTCGACTTGCCTGCGCCGCTCGGACCGACCAGCGCAATCACCTCGCCGCGCTTCACGTTCAGGCTCACGCCGTGCAGCACTTCTTTCGACTCGCCGTCACTGTCATAACTGAAGTGCACATCGCGGAACTCGATGCTCTTCTCAAACCCTTTGAGCGTGATCGCCTTCTTGCGCTCGAGCACTTCATCCTGCGCATCCATGAAGCGAAAGATCTCGTCGCTCGCGCCGATCGCCTGTTGAAAGCTGTTGTAGTAGATCGGCATCTTGCGCACAGGGTCGTAGAGCAGTATCACGGCACCCAGGAACTCGATGAACGCGCCTGCGGTCATGCCGTGCAGAATCTCCTGGCGGCCCAGGAACAGCAGCAACGCAATCGCCACCGCGCCCAGCGCATCCATCAGCGGTGACGAGATCGACTGCACCGCAACCGACCGCATGTTCGCCGTCAACAGCCGCTGCGCCGCGCTGCGAAAGCGGTTCATCTCCCACAGCTCCATGCCGAACGCCTTCACGATGCCGTTGCCCGTGATCGTCTCGTGCACGATGTTCTGGATCTCCGCGAGCTTGTCCTGCCCTTTGCGGGTCCGGCGCCGCACGCTGCTTCCAATCCGTCGCGCCGACGACACGATCACCGGAAGAAACAGCACCAGCACCCACGCCATTTTCCCGCCCACAGAAATCACCACGCCGATCATGAAGATCAGCGTGAAGAGTTGCTGCAGGAAGTCGCTCAGCACCGTCGCCATCGCGGTCTGCACGCGCTCTACATCGTTGATCAGCGTCGAGATCAGCGACCCCGTCGCGTGACGCTGAAAGAACGCCGTCGACCGCCTCAAAATCGAGTTATACAGGTCGTTGCGCATGTCGGTGATCATGCCGAAGCCCGCCGTGTTGGCCAGCAACGTCCCGGCATAATCGCAGATCGACTTGATGATCGCCGATCCCACCAGCGCCACCGCCACTACCGTCCACGCGTTGTGAAAATGCTTTGGGATCAGGAACTGCAGGTTGAGTTGGTGGTGCGAGTGCGGCATCGAGAACACCAGCACCTGGTCCGGCGAAGCGGCGGGGCTCAGGACGTTGTCGATGATCGGTTTAATCAGCATGATGCGGAACGCCGCCAGCGCCGCGTATACCGCCATCAGCATCACCGACAGCACCCAGTGCAGCGTGTACGGCCGCATATAAACCAACAGCCGCCAAACCCGCTTCATGCCCAAATCTTTCCGCGTCCCCATGTGTCGGCGATCATGATTGCCATTCTACGCGGCCCATCGGGTGCGTCTCCCTGGAGTACCCCCCTCCCCCACGCGTGATCAGTTTCGTATGTTTTGTTGCAGATACAGCCGTTTGCGCCGGTAAAGTCGTGATTCTGGCGAGATTAGGCCCAAAGTAGCCAGAATGTGCGAGTTACGCGCTTTTCTCGCCGCGTGCAAATGGAAAAGCCGCCTGAGGTGCGCGGGCGGCGGCTCGGATTTCCTGAGCTACTTCCATTGTAGCGGGTACAGGGGTAATTATTTGCCGGTGGATGTGCCTTGGTTTGTTGGGCTTAGAAGGTTCAGGGCTTGACACGATTTCGGCTAGCAAGCCCGCTCTCAGAGCGTCGGCCCTTCCTAGTCCCTAATCCCTGTTCCCTGCCTCACCTCGGCATATCCCGGTGCACTGCCTTCACGCGGTACCCCGCCGCGCTCAGCCGTTTCTTCAACTCCTCGGTGATCATCACCGAGCGGTGCTGCCCGCCGGTACACCCGATGCCCACCGTCAGGTAGCTCTTGCCTTCCTTGATGTAATGCGGCAGCAGGAACGTCAACATGTCCGTCGCCTTGTCCAGGAACTCCGCAGTCTGCGGAAACTTCGAGACGTACTTCACCACCTTGGGACTCTTCCCTGTCAGCTTGCGCAGCTTTGGGTCGAAGTGCGGATTCGGCAGGAAGCGCACATCGAACACCAGGTCGGCATCGGTCGGCGCACCGTTCTTGAACCCGAAGCTTGTGACGGAGATCGTGAGATTCTGGTCATCCTTCTTGCGTCCGCCGCGTTGAAACTCCGCGACAATATGCGCGCGCAGGTCGTGCACATTCATGCGCGTCGTATCCAGCTGCATGTCCGCAACCTTGCGCACCGGGTCGAGCCGCTTGCTCTCGGCGCGTATCGAGGAGATCACCGTCTCGCCGCGGCCCAGCGGATGCGGTCGCCGTGTCTCCGAAAACCGCCGCACAATCGCGTCTTCGCTGGCTTCGAGGAAGACCACGCGCGTCGGCAGCACCTTGCGCACCTTCTTGAGGATCGCCGGGAACTTGTCCAGCCGCATGCCTTCACGGACGTCGATAACCAGGGCGGCGCGCGTCGTCTCCGCCGATTGCAGCACCAGGTCGGCGAAGCGCTCAATCAGTTCCAACGGCAGATTATCGACCGAGTAGTACCCGAGGTCCTCGAACGCTTTCAGCGCCGACGCCTTGCCCGAGCCTGACATTCCGGTCAGGATCACAAGTTCGCGGTCCACGTGCTCCGCAGAGGTCGTTCCGGGTATCAGCGTCGCGCGCTTGCGGGCCATGGCAGAATCCTAGCACCGAGCTTACGCTGCGGGAGCGAACGCATGTTGCGCCTTGCCCGCGACCTTCGCCATGTACATCGCAATGTCGGCCGCGCGCACCACATCCTCGGCGCGCTGATACTCCGGCGTCACCACCGCAATCCCGATGCTTGCCGTAATCGCCGTCGCGCGGCCTTCCAGCATCACCAGCTTCTGCGTCGCAGCCTGAATGCGCTCGGCCACATGCGCGATGTCCTCGCGTGTCCCCGCATCGTCCAGCAGCACGGCAAACTCGTCGCCGCCGAACCTCGCCACCGTATCCTGCGGCCTCACACACTCATGCAGCCTGCGCGTGATTTCGCGCAGCAGAGTATCGCCGGCCGCATGGCCCAGCGTGTCGTTGACGCTCTTGAATTGGTCGAGGTCAAGAAACATCACCGCAAAATGCCGCTCGGGCCGACGCTGCAGGCGCGCGAGAGTCAGCCGCAGCCTGTCCAGAAACAGCGCCCGGTTCGGTAAGCCGGTAAGCGGATCGTGCAGCGCGCTGTACTGCAGCCGCGCCTCCTGCTCCTTCTGCCGCCGAATATCGCGAAAGGTGTGGAACAGCCCCATCGCACCGCCACCCAACGCTACTGGAGCGACTACCAGCGCAACCGGAATCGCCACGCCCGCACGCGTCTGGCGTGCGGTTTCGATGGATGCGCGTCCTTCGGTGGCCACCACCTGGTACAGAATGTCGTTTTCGTGCATCCGCCCTTCGGGCAGCAGCAGCGCGTCGATGTCTCCACCGATACACGCTTCCGGCCCATACCCGAACAGCCGCGTGAACTCGCGATTCACGTGCAGCAACTCGCCATCGCGGGTAATCGCCATGGCCTCTGGAGCGCACTCGAAGAGGTTGGCGAAGAGCTCGCCATCGCACTGTGCGGCCGGTTCGTCTGACTCGCCCGGCGCCATTACCGCCCGCGTATCCGGCGCGCTGTCCAGCATCGCTTTACTTCCTCGCTCTACCTATCGGCAAATCGGGCCGAAACATGAGTGCAAAAAACTGGGACACACCACGCTTCGACCCGCAGGCCTACCTCAGCGGCTAAAGCCGCGTTGATCTGCATGCTTATTGTCACGGCTGAAGCCGTGACCTACCGTTCTTGCAGTTGACCAGTGACCTACCGTTTTCGCAGTCGACCAGTGACCTACCGTTCGCATGTTGATCACTGACCTACCGTTCTTGCATTTGATCGTGCCTACCGTTCTGGCACCTGCTCAGATGTTTGCTACGCCGCTTCGCTCGGAATCGGCCTTGCATGCCGCGTGATCGTGTCGAACCGCTCCTTGTTGCGGATCGCCTGCTGCTCTACCTTCTGCAATGCATCGTGAAGGGCTGTCTCCATCTCGGTCGACTCGCAGCGCGCCACCCACTCTCCATGACGGCACTTTATCGTCACTTCCGCAATCTTCCGATACTTGTCCTCGGTCAGAATAATGTGCGCACTTGCGGATCGGTCCGCCAGTTTCGCAATCCGCGCAATGCCCGCCTCTGCCTGCGCTCTCAACTTTGCCGTGATGATGGTTTGCCGTCCGGTGTACTCCACGTTCATGCTTTCACCTCGCAATGCATTGTTGTCTGATGCTGTCATCGCACCCGGCGTTGATGGGTGCTGGGGATGTGCAGGTCTTCTCGGTATTTAGCCACGGTACGACGTGTCACCTGGATGCCCTGCCGTTGCAGCTCGGCAGCCAGGTACTCGTCGGTCCACGGCTTGCGTGGGTCCTCCTCTTCGATCAGCTTGCGGACCCGGCGCTTGAGCAGCGGCAGCGGAAGCTCTCCGCCCTCGGGTCCGTTGACACCTTCAGAGAAAAAGAATCGTAACTCATACACACCCTGACTGGTGTGCACATATTTGTTGGAAACCGCGCGGCTCACCGTGGACGGATGCACGCCGATCTCCTCGGCCACCTCCTTGATCATCATCGGGCGCAGCGCATCCACGCCGCGCTCCAGGAAGTCCGTCTGCCGCCGCACGATCACCTCGCATGTCCGGATGATCGTATTCTTGCGCTGCTCGATGTTGCGCAGCAGCTGGATCGCCGACTTGTAGCGCTCCTTCACATACTCACGCACATCGCGTTCCGTCTTCTTCTCGCGGAGCATCTTGCGATAACCGTGGTTCAGCCGCAGTGCCGGCAGGTCTTCCTCGTTCATCACGACAACGTACTCATCGTCGCGCTTCACAAACGCCACGTCGGGTTCGATCAGCCGCGTCTCGGTCTGGTCGTAGCGCTGCCCCGGCCGCGGATCGAGCCGGCGAATCAGCTCCACTGCTTCCTGCACTTGCTCCGGCGTGCGCCGGCACATCCGCGTCAGTTCCCGCATGTCCTTCTTCTGCAGCAGCGGAAGGCACTGTTCCACGATGAACGCCGCCGTATCGTAAACGTCGAACGCCTCCACGCCGCTGGGCACATCGTGCACCGGCTCGCCCGCAGCCTTGCGCTTCAGCGCCAGCACATGCTCGCGGCGCTGCGCCTCCACCTGCAGGGAAAGGCACTCCTTCAAATCGCGAGCGCCCACGCCGATAGGGTCAAGCTGCGTCACCACACCGCGGGCTTCGACGATCAGTGGCAGCGCCTGCTCTGTGGTCATCGGCGTATCGCCGCCCGCAAACTCGTGCAGCAACGACTCCGCCATTTCGTCATCGTTGGCGTTGAGATAGCCATCTTCGTTCAGGTTTCCGACCACCAGCTCCGCGGCGACACGCAGCTCTTCGCGCAGCGCCAGCGCCCCAAGCTGCCAATGCAGATGGTCGCTCAGCGTGCTGGGCTTGGAAAGGAAGTGTTCGAACGACGGCTTGTCCGCATCGTCAAAGCTTTCAAAGTTAGAGGCGGTCCTGAACCCGGGGTCCAGGTAGTCCTGGAAGTAGCTGCCGAAGTCGATCTCGTCGAACGGATCTTTCTCCGTCCGCTCGCCTTCCGCCGTCACCGCTTCCGCGCTGCGCTCGCGGTCGCCTTCCTTGCCCGCGCGCTCGTCCATCGTCTCGGAAGACTCTTCAATCTCCTCGAGCACGGGGTTCTCGATCATCTCCCCGTTGATCATTTCCTTCAGCTCAAGCTTGTTGAGCGCAAGGACGCTGACCATCTGCACCAGCCCCGGCGTCAGCACCTGCCGCTGGGAAACCTTCACGTTGAGTCTAGGCTGCAATAACAAACTCTGGTCCCTCGCACCCTGTCTTTGAAATCCAGCCCTGCGGCCCGCCTCCCGCGGTCCGCGTCGAACCTCCACCAAACCGTGCATGCCGCCACAGCCTGCGGTGGCCTCAGTCTACTCCTGCTCACGGGCTTCCGGTCCAGACCTCCATGTCCCGTTTCGCGACGCCTGTGGAAAGCGTCCACGCCGCCGGATGTCCGCCAACTCTACTCCCATTAAAGAGAAAAGTTGTCGCCCAGATAAATCCTCTTCACCTCGGGATCGCGTCCCAGCTCGCCCGGAGTGCCAGTTTGGAAAATTCGCCCCTCGCTGATGATGTACGCCCTGTCGGTCACGCTCAGCGTCTCGCGCACGTTGTGGTCGGTTATCAGCACGCCGATGCCGCTCGCCTTCAGGCCGTAGATGATCTGCTGCAGCTCCAGGACGGCAATCGGGTCGATTCCCGAAAACGGCTCGTCGAGCAAAATAAACGCCGGGCTGATCGCCAGGCAGCGCGCAATCTCCACGCGCCGCCGCTCGCCGCCGCTGAGCGCGTAGCCGCGCGTCTTGCGCACCTCGCCGAGCTTCAACTGCGCAATCAGGTTTTCCGAGCGCTTGCGCCGGGCCTCCCACGTAATGTGCTGCGTCTCCAGTACGGCGAGGATGTTCTCCTCGACCGTCAGCTTGCGGAAGATCGAGGGCTCCTGCGGCAGGTAGCTGATGCCGTAATCCCGGGCGCGTACGTACATGGGCGCCTTCGTGATGTCGGCTCCGTCCAGCAGGATGCGCCCCGAATCCGGCCGCACCAGGCCGACGATCATGTAGAAGCTCGTCGTTTTGCCTGCGCCGTTCGGGCCGAGCAGCCCCACGACCTCGCCCTGCTTGATCTCGAGGCTCACGCCCCGGACCACGTGACGCCCGGCGTAGCTCTTCCCAATTTCCTCGGTTGCCAGCGTCTTCATTGTGCTTTCTGCCTCACGCGCGTCTCGATGTGTGCCCGCTGCGATCGCTGTTCCCCCGGCGAGGCTCCCGACACCACGATGGTACTATCCGCCGCCGACCCGCCGACCCGGAACAGCAGCGAGGTGCCCGTGACGCTGCCCTGCTGCGCATCGACGACGCGCGGGGGTGCGGACGGCGTCCCGGTCAGCACGAAGCTCTCGTCCGCCGCCTTGAACACCAGCTGCTCGCCGGTACCATGACGACCCGGCTCATCCAGCTTCACGTCGCCGGTCACGATCACGCGATCCAAACTCCCACCCATCAGTCCACCTTCCACTACCGCAGTTTTACTCGATCCCTTTGCCGTCGGGGTGAAGAACGCGACCGTGCGCTGGCCGGTCACCTCGCCCACCGCTCCGCTCATCTTCACCGGTCCGGTAAACAGGGCCTGGTGCTGGGCGTCGCTGTAGTCCAGCGCCCGGCTCTCAACCCGCAAAATACTTGGTGCGCGCTTCTTTTCCGCCTGCGCGCTCGACTGCGCTGCCGCGAACACCGAACGCACAACGCCTCCGGCGGCTCCGGGGCGCGCCAGTAGCGTGTTCTTCAGCCGGTCGACGGTGATCTTCGCGGCCTCGACCTGCGACGCATCCTGCCACAGCCGCGCGGGTTTGCCTGCTCCGCCCTCGAACTCCGCGACCTGCGTCGCCTTGTGCAGCAGCGCACTCTGCGCCGCCACATGCGTCGCCTGCGGGCCGTTGCCGGAGAGCGTCGCCGCGATATTTCCATGCGCCTCCGCATCGCCAGTCGCTTGGTCGAGCACGAGCGACTCCGCCGCCAGCGACGTTCCGCCGTCCGCAAGATGCACGCCGCCGTTCAGCGCCAGGCGCTCGGCCGCGCCGTCATACGCCGCGCGCTCCGCGGAGGCCGTGGCGACCTCCGGGGCTTTCTTCCCCGGCTTCAGCGCCGAGCGACTTGTGATCGCCACGTGGCCCACCTGCGTCGCCGACGCGACCGTCAGCTGGCCTCGGTCTTCGCTCGGGGCGAACACCGCATCCAGCGTGTCGCCCGAGCTGACACGCTCTTCGCCCAGCGCCGCCGTCTGCCGCAGCACCGTATGCCCCTGCCCATGCAGCTTGTCCAGCGCCACGCGTCCACCGGCGCCCATCACAAACTGCATCAGCAGATCGTCGCCCTTGATGCTTGTCGCCTTCAGCCCCGGAGTTCGCGAGCCGATGCCCTTCGCCAGCGAATCTCCGCGAAGCGACGCCGCTCCGGTCGCATGGACCTGCTGCAGCTCCGGCTTGCCTTTCTCCTCGGCATGGAACGTCGCGACGATCTGGTCGCCGCGCATCTCGCGCTCGAGCGACGGGCCTTTCGCCGCAACCTCGTGCGCCGTCAACCGCGCTCCGCCGACGGCCGTCACTTCCTGCGCCTGCCCTCCCCCATCGAACCGCATGCGCACCTCGGCCGCCTCGCCGTTCGCCGGCCGCGTTGCGTCATCGTCGACCAGCTTCACTCCACCCGAAAGCCGCGCCGTTTCCGGCTGGTTCTTCGCGCTCATCGTTGCATCCATGCGTGGGGCGGTCAGGTGCAGCGTGTCCTTGTCGAGCGCCACATTCCCGGTCGCCTCCGCGCGCTCCACCGACCCATCCTTGCGCAGGTGCAGCACGGCATTGTCGGAATGCGCCTTGCGATCCTGCGTCGTCAGCACTGGCAGCGCCAGCAACGCAATATTGGTCGAGCGATCAAAGTCCGCCCGGGCTGCGGTCAGCGCGACCGGCTCGCCGCGCAGCACGCCGTTCATCTGCACGTTCGCCAGCAGGTGCAGCGAGCTCGGATTGTTGTCGAACTCCGCTCCCCGCGCGATGCACGTCAGGCCGGCATAGTGAAATTCGATCTGCTCCTGGGTCGCCGCAACGCCCAGCCTGCGCAGGAACACCAGCCCGCTGGTGCGCACATGAATGCTGTTCGCGCTTGTGTCCGACGCACCGGTCGCCGGGCTCCCGTGCCGCGGCGCAAGCACCACGCCTGAGGGCACCTGCAGGTCCATCTGCACTTCGCCGACAGCGCGCGCTATCCCCTGGTTCTCGTCCCACTCAAACTCGTTGCCGTAGACGCGGTCGGTGCGGTCGTCGTGCAGACCGTACAGCGTGATCACGACATCATGCAGTATCCAGTGCCCATCGGTATGCTGAAACGCCTTGGCCGCATGCAGCGTAAAAACCGTCTTGCCTTCGAGCGACTGCGAGTAGGTGAACCCGTCCGTCTCGCGCACCAGGCTCGCGCCGGAGTTCTTCTTGATGCGGTTGATCCAGCTCTTGGCGGCCTTATAGCGCGCATAGCTGAACATGCCCACGAGCACCATCAGCAACAGCGCACTCCCCGCTATCAGCCCCACCCGAACTCGTTCGACCCGCGGTTTCATCCCTGATCCAGCTTCTATCTTCTCACTCTGCAGTCGTTACACAGTCAGACGCGGATTCCCACCATTCGCTGCAATTAATCCGCGCACTGTTCTCCCCACCGCGTCCGCCGCGCTTTTCCGCCGCGCCCTCCGTGTTCGTCGTTGCTTTTCGTCGCGCCCGCCCGCACGCCGTAGAATGGAGCCATGGCCGACCAGCTTTACCTCAGCCTCTGGTACCCGAACTTCCGCCTCGCCTCGCTGCCTGCGGCGCTTACCGGAGTGCTCCGCCAGTTCGCGCTCATCGCCTCCGACGGCAAGCCTTCCAGCCCCTTCGCGCGTGTCCACGCCGCCAGCGCCTATCCCATCGACTGGACCGAGACGCCCACCTACCAGCGCATCTATGTCAACGACGACCGCGCAGCCGACACGCCCGACACCGCCGGCTCCATCATCGAACCCGCCGTCGCCGAGGCCACCGAGCAGCTCCACGACGACACCGCCTACGAGTTTGAAATGCGCTGGTCCCTCTGGACGCCGGACACCACACCCGGTGACGACGCCGGCCTGGACGCGATATGGCGCCTCGAACCCGCCCGCGTTCGCATCATCGGCTTCGGCCCCGACTTCGATGCCGGCAGCTTCGAGCAGAATGGGCACATCCGCGTCGACTTCGGTCTCGACACGCCCTGGGTGCTCGAAGACGAAGAGCTCGACGAGGACGTCACCAAGCGCATCCAGCAGAATGTAGAGAAGCTCCTGGCCTTCACGCTGTCAGTCGAGAAGCACTGCGGCATCTCCAGCCGCCTGCTGTGGACTGAGTCCGGCGAACCCCTCGCCGAGAAACTCATCGCCCGCCTGCAACGAGTGAACTGAACGACATGTCCTCTGATCCGGTACCCTATGTCTGGTTTCTCGCCGCAGTGGTGGGAGCCACGCCGATACTCGTGACGCGCTCACGGCAGTGGTGGCGACGTCGTCGATCAACGGATTGGAAACCCGTTCAGGCATCGATTCACAACATCGAACAAGTAGATCCTCACCGCAACGGCGGAACCTATCTTCGCCTCTCCTACAGCTACTACATCGAAGAGTTCCGGTCAGGCGAGTATCACTTCCTTGTAGCTGAGAACCTCTTGGGAGAGGAGATCGCACGTCTGCTTAAGGGCGCCTCGGTAGATGCCTTTTGCGATCCACGCGATCCAGACCGTTCTATCCTTACGGACGCAAACCTGTATGCCACAGCGGCCCGTGTTCGGAAATTGGAGATCGCCCAGGAACCACCACCGCCCTATGATCTTAGTTTCGATGTCGCACACTACGACGATGCACCTTCGACAGACACGCCTCACAAAGATTAGCCGCGTTAGCGGGAGGCAGGACATACCCCGCTGATCCATGCCGCTTTCTCGCTGAACCGTAGCGCACAGCGTCAGCCAGCCGTCACGATCTCCGAAAAGTCCGCAATCGCTGAAAGGTTGCTGACGATTGTCGACAGCATCATCAGTCTGCGTTGACGAACAATCAAATCCGGGTCCATCACCATCACCTGATCGAAGAATGCGTCGATCTCAGGTCGAATTGTCGCAATCGCTGCCAATGCAGCGCCGTAGTCGCGCCGATTTCGGAACTCCTGGATTTGGCCAATCACTTCAAACGACTTTGCCATCAAGGCTGATTCCGCAATTTCCGATGGAGGTACAAGGAAGCCGCCGCTTTCGACCGGCTCATACTTCGCCTGTGCGAGGATATTCTTGATCCGCTTGAACGCCGCGCTCACTGCCACGAAGTCTTCGCCACCACGCGCGGCAGTCACCGCCTCAGCGCGAGCCACGGTATCGCGTACATCCAAATAGCCTGCGTGGCGTTCCCCTCCGACCACAGCAGCCACAACGTCGTACGCCTGCCCGCGCACCTCGCGCAGATAGAACCCGACCCGCTCGCGGAAAAATGTGAACATCTTTTCCGCAGTAGCTTCATCTCTAGCAGCGAGCGTGACGATGGGGTACAGCGTCAACGGCAAGTCTGTTTCGGCAAGAATCTTTACAATCCCATTCGCCGCCCGGCGCAGCGCAAACGGGTCCTTGGACCCCGTAGGCTCCATGCCCAACCCGAACATCCCCGCAATCGTATCGGCCCTGTCAGCAATCCCCAGCAGCGCCCCTTCGAGCGAACGCGGTACACCATCGTCCATGCTGGCCGGCGTGTACTGATCGTAAATGGCGTCGGAAGCGAGTTGCGAGACGCCTTGCACCTTCGCGTACAAGCCGCCGATGATGCCCTGCAGTTCGGTAAATTCCTTCACCAGCTCCGTCGTCAGATCGGTCTTCGCCAGCCGCGCAGCCTCATCGACTGCCGAGGCATCTACGCTCGCCCCATCCTTCGTCGCGAGCTCCGCAAGCTTCGCTGCAAGCGCACGCACACGCTCGCTCTTCGCCGCATAGCTGCCAAGTTCTTTCTGGAACGTCACATTCTCCAGCAGCTTCACGCGTTCCGCCAGCGGCACGCGCTGATCGAACTCCCAGAAGAAGCGCGCATCGTTGAACCGCGCCCGCAGCACGCGCTCATTGCCCTGCCGAATGATGGCCGCGCTGTTCTCGTCGGTCGAAATATTCAGCACCGCGAGAAAGTGCGGCGCCAGCTTGCCCGCAGCGTCCTCCACCGCGAAATACTTCTGGTGGTCGCGCATGACGGTTACGAGGACCTCTTCAGGGAGCGCGAGGTACTCGGGCTCAAAGTTGCCAAGAAGCACCGTCGGCCACTCGGTCAGGTGCGTCACTTGGTCGACCAGCGCCTCGTCCTCGCGCCAACGCGCCCCGGCCACTTCGCGTGTCACCTTATCGAGCGCCTTGCGAATGCGATGCCGCCGCGTCTCCACATCGGCGAGCACGAACTCGCCCTCAATCTGCGCAAGGTAGCTCTCCGGCGACACCACCTCGAACGCCTCGCCGCTCGACAGCACGCGATGCCCGAAGGTTGCGCGCCCGGCCGTCCTGCCGCCAAAGCTCACCGGCACCACCGCATCGCCGAGCAGGCACACCAGCCACAGCACCGGCCGCACAAACCGCTCCGCGCTGCCCGTCCGCCAGCGCATGTTTTTTGCCCAGTAGATCGCCGCGACTTCCTTCGGCAGCTCGTCTGCAATCACGACGGCGGCGGCGCGCCCGGCCTTCACCGACGTCGCAGCCAGGTACTCGCCCTTGGGCGTCATCACCGTCTTCAGGTCGGCAACCGCCACGCCAGACTTGCGCGCAAACGCCTCCGCCGCAGCCGTAGGCACGCCGTCTTTGAACGCAATCTTCACCGCCGGCCCGGTTACTTCTTCCGAAACATCCTCCTGCCGCGCCAGCACGCCGCGCACCAGCACCGCCAGCCTCCGTGGCGTCGAGTACGACGCCGCGCCACTCAGCAGATCGAACCCCTCCGGCAACAGCCGCTCGCGCCCCAGCAGCGCCACAGTCCGCCGCAACAGCTCGGCTTCCGCCGCCGCGATCATCCGCGCCGGAACTTCCTCCAACCCAATCTCAAACAGCAAATCTGCCATTGTCTTCCTTATTCAATTCCGTCGCTGCAAAATCCCGTTGCGAACCTTCGCGTTCTTAGCGCCCGTTGCGTTCGCATCTACTCAGGCGCCGCCCACCAGATCCGCAACTCGCCCCTGCTCGGCATACACCTTCGCCACACCCACAATCAGGTTCCGAATGCGCGCCATCACGCCCACGCGCTCCGTTACCGAGATCGCACCGCGAGCATCCAGCAGGTTGAAAACATGCGAGCACTTCAGCGCGAGTTCATAGGCTCCGAGCGTCGGAAAGCGCTTCACCGCAACCGCATCTTCATTGGTCTCCACCAGCACACCGCGCGCGCGGCCCAGCAGTGCGAGGCACTCGGCTTCATACAGCTCCAGGTGCTTCCACAGCGAGCTCACATCCGCATAATCGAAGCTGTATGCCGAAAACTGCTGCTCTTCATGCAGCCGCACATCGCCATACGTTATCTCCGCGCCGGTGTCCGGATCGCGCGCCCACACGATGTCATAGATCGAATCCACATCCTGCAGGAACTGCGCGATGCGCTCCATGCCATACGTGATTTCGCCCGAGATCGGATCGAGGTCCATTCCGCCGCACTGCTGGAAGTACGTGAACTGCGTAATCTCCTGGCCGTCGAGCATCACCTGCCAGCCGACACCCCAGGCGCCGCCCACCGGCCACTCCCAGTTGTCCTCTTCGAACTTGATGTCGTGCTCGCGGAGGTCGATGCCGATCGCCACCAGCGACTCAAGGTAAAGCTCCTGCACGCGCTCCGGGGGCGGCTTCAGGATCACCTGCAGCTGCGTATGCCGAAACAGCCGGTTCGGGTTCTCGCCGTAGCGCCCATCGGCGGGCCGCCGCGAAGGCTGCGCATATGCAATCTTTATCGGCTTCGGGCCCAGCACGCGCAGAAACGTGTCCGGAGACATCGTCCCCGCGCCGACCTCCAGGTCGTACGGCTGCTGCAACACACACCCGCGATCGCCCCAGAACTTCTGCAGCGTGAAGAGTAGTTCCTGAAATGTAAGCGCCTTCTTTGCCGCAGCGGCAGTAGCCATTTGTGCCTATTTCTTTCGTTGAAATATTCATCTACAGTTTAGCCGATGCTCTCCTGGCTCACATGGCGGCCCTCCAAGCCTCACGGTCCGATCACGGAACTGGAGGCATACGCGGCGACAACTGAGACGTTGCGACCGCTCTTGCCGGTCTGCCCAACATGCCTCGGCCCTATCGCGAATCATCACTACGGGCAGTACGCTGTCGCAGCCGGAAAAGCGGACATGAGTGCACTGCTCGCTGCCTCAGAGGAATCTCGGTGGCGAGACCTGCGGGCGATTCAGACTTTCAACGGTGATCAAGACGCAGTTGTGGCTTTGGCAATTCGCTGCACAGACCGCTCAGGCGCGCTCATTTGCGCTCTAGATCCATTTGAACTCTACGCAGGCATGTCTTTGCTGAGGCGATATTCATTGAGGAGCAGCGAGTGGATGGAATTGCTGGAAGCAGCGCCAGATCTTAGGTGGCATCCGTTTTGATTTATGCAGTCGCTCTATTCTCCTCAAACGGGAACACCGCCACACAAATCAGCAGCACCCCCAGCAGCGCCGCCTGGATCAGCCCCGCATAAATCATCAGCGTCGGAAACGTATACAGCGTGAACGACGAGAACAACGGTAACATCAGCAGCATCACTGCCCCCAACCCCGGCACCCGCACGCCGTCCTTGGCCGCGCGTACCGCGACGAACGCCAACAGCAGCCACGGTGCGTACAGATGCAGCAGCGTGTGGAAGTACGAGACCGGCGGCAACATCACCATGAACAGGCTCACGAAGAGCAACTGGTTCGCCACCGGTAGCTTCCTCACGCGGCCAAAGAACACAACGGCAAACAGCAGCGCGCCGCAGACGTAATATGGCTTCGTCAGCGCCTCGGTCGACACGCCGGCAACAATTGCCACAAACTTCACCAGCGTAAAGAACGAGTGGTTCCCGGCAAGCTCGCGGATCGTCCACTCCTGCACGCGCACGCCTTGATAGCCGAACACATCGGTCAGCGACCCGCGCGCCGCCACCGCGATGCTCGGCCCCAGGTAGGCCAGCGAAGCCACGGTCGCCACCACAAACGTCGCAACACCCGCAGCCAGCGCGCGCCACTTCCAGCGCGGGACAAACAGCACCAGAAAGATGATCGGATACAGCTTCATCGCCGCGGCGAGCGCCCACAGCACCGCCGCCGCTTCATCCTGCCCGCGCAGATACGCCCAGATCCCAGCCACGACAAACATCCACAGGAACAGTTCAATATTCCCCTGTGGCACCAGCCTCCACAGCGGAAACGACGCCAGCACCAGCGTCAGCGGAAACAGCAGCGCCGTCATCGGACGGACGCGCCGCCGCAACAGCGCACCGCGCACGGCCCACACCGCATAGGAAAGCACAAGCGCGGCAATCACGAGGTACACCACTACCGGATGGCCGCCGGTATAGATCGCCCCAAAGATCGCCGCACCAAAGGGCGGATACGCCACAGCCGAGTACGCCGGATGAAAGAACTCCGGCGTATGCACCAGGCGGAACGTCGGCACGTACTCGACGAGGTCGGTGAACAGCGGATACTGGACCGGGTCCCACCGGCCCTTCGGCCAGCCGGCGTGCCACTCCAGCCACGCGACCACGAGCGTCAAAACCAGCGTCGCCGCCGAGCCCGCCCAAAACCACCGCAGCACCCGCGGCAGCGGCACATAGGCATCCGGCCCCGCCGCGGCGTTGGTGTTCACCCGATCCATCAACTCAGTGGATTCCAAGCAGGTCCTTGCGCAATCAATTCCGAGCTTAAGTCAGCCAAGTCTAGCGCAGGAGGCCGCCCGCAAACATCCCACCATCGTCGCACTGCGCGCGAGCTATCCTCTCCCCAGCGCCACCGCACTCCTGAGCCGCCGCTCCAGGTGCCGCTCCAGCGTGCCAATCGCAAACGCGCGAAGGTCGGCCGCGCGGGCAGCCGGCCAGTCGCTCTCCGCCAGCGTCTTCAGCGGCGAGCGAAACATCGCATAGCTCTCCGCCACCGACGCCGCGCTCAACGCCAGGCTCCCCGGCCTGCGATCGTCCCCACACGTCACACCATCGCCCACCGGCGACCACCACACCGTGCCGCCGCGCAGGTCCAGTCCGCAGACAGCGCAGTGTCCCAGCTCAGGCATCCAGCCCATCAGCCGGTTCATCCACAGGCAGAAGTACGTCACCGGAAGCCACACGCCCGCGCCGCCCGCGCGCATCTCGGTCAACGCCGTCAGCGCCAGCCGGAACACCGCATCCTCCGGCGCCCCCTCCGGCATCGCCTCTTCGAGCACCTCGACCACCAGCTGCAACCCCGCTGTGCGCTGATAATCCACCGCATCGGTCAGCGGCGACCAGACGATCTCAAACGCATCCAGGCGCGCCAGTTCCTGCTTCGGCCTCTCGGCATAACTAGCGCGCACATGCGTCCCGGGCTCCAGCGCCCCGCCAAAGCGCCGCCGCGACCGCATCGCATGGCGCGCCACACCTTTCACCTTGCCCTGCTCGCGCGTGAACAGGCTCACCAGCAGGTCGGCCTCGTGGAACGGCCACGTCCGCAGCACAATCGCCTCGCCGTGATGCTGAACTAGCCGCCCTTCCGCCATAACTCCATCGTCTCACCACAACACCGTTGCGGAACTTGGCGTACTTTGCGCCCTTTGCGTTCGCCTTAAACAAAGAACGCGCAGCCGAAGCTGCGCGTTCTTCACAACGAAACCTTACCGCCCAAAGTGCGCGGCGTTCTTCTCCTGGAACTCCGCCCACTTGTCGGGCAGATCGTCGCCGGCGTAAATCGCGGACACCGGGCACACCGGAACGCACGCACCGCAATCGATACACTCCACCGGATCAATGAACAGTTGATCCACGGTGTCGCCGCCGGGCTCATCAGCCTTGGGGTGGATGCAGTCCACGGGGCAGGCGTCCACACACGCCCGGTCCTTGGTGCCGATGCAGGGTTCCGCAATTACGTAAGCCATGTTTCCAATCTCCTGAATGTAAATCGAAATTTTTTATCGAACTTAATTTTAGCAGGATGAACTGTCCCGACAAGCAAGCAATCCACAAAGTCCAAAACTCCAATGGATTCCCTATTCTAATCCGCCAGCCGCGCATAAATCTCACCCGCCAACCGCGCCATCTCTACCGGGAACACCCTTTCCTGGGTGCTCTTCAACTCATCCACGGTCCACCAGCGCGCTTCCTGCATCAGTGCGATCTCATCCGCCGTCACGCCCGCCAGCTTCGGCGCACTGCGTTCACAACGCGCTGCGAAGAACACATCATGGTTGCGCACGACCTCGCCAAGATGCTCATAGGTCCCACCCTGCTCTTCATGCACCGGCCCAATCATCGGCGAATCGAGGCCCAGCTCTTCGCGCAGTTCTCGCACCGCAGCAGCGCGGGCATCTTCACCCGGCTCAATCTCCCCACCCGGCGTAACCCAGAAGACAAACAACCAATCCGAGCGCTGCGCAGCAAACCGTATCAGCAGCACATCGCCGCGCTCATCGAAGAGAAAGATCCGCGCTGAGCGACGCAGCCGCACTCAGTTCGCGCGCGCCTTCCGCTTCGCCGCAAACTCCGCCGGCGTCGGTATCGGCTCCAGGTTCCTGCCCGCGAACAAATCCACAAACAGCCCCTGCATCTCCGCATGGATCAGCCCATTCGTCGCGAGCACCTCTACGCTATCCAGCGTGAACTTGCTGCCATCGAAGTGCGTGACCTTGCCGCCAGCCTCTTCCACCAGCAGATAACCCGCCGACGTATCCCACGGATTCAGCTTGAACTCCCAGAACGCTTCCAGCCGCCCGCACGCCACGTACGCCATGTCGATCGCGGCCGACCCCGCCCGTCGCACGCCATGCGAGCGCAGCGTGAACTCCTGGTAGAAATGCACGTTCGGGGACTCATGCCGCTTCTGGCTCGGAAAACCGGTTGCCACAAGCGACTCCTGCAGCGCGTCGGTCTTCGACACGCGAATCGGCCGCCCATTCAGCGTCGCGCCCTCACCCCGAGCGGCCGAGAACATCTCATCGCGCAGCGGATCGTAGATCACGCCGGCAACCATCTCTCCATCCTGGTCCGCCGCCAGGCCCGGGCGCCGTTGCTCGCATCCCAGCACAACGCAGAACACCGGAAACCCATGCGCGAAGTTCGTGGTCCCGTCCAGCGGATCGACGTACCACCGGAACTCGCTCTCCAAACCCGAGCGCGTCCCCTCTTCGCCGTAGACGCCGTGCTCCGGCAAGGCCGTCTTCAACCGCGCGACAATCAGCGCCTCACTGGCGCGATCGGCCTCGGTCACCAGGTCGACATCACCCTTGTACTCGGCCGCTACGCCACGATGATAAAACTCGCGCAGCAGCCCACCTGCTTCACGCGCGATTGCCTCAGCCGCTTCAAGAAAATTCTTCACACCATCATTCTAACGACAGCGAACAGCCAACAGGTAACAGCGAACAGGAGCTGGTTGCTTCTGACTGTTGGCTGTTGGCTGTTCGCTGTCCTACCGCTCTTCGCGATTTCCGCTCCGCCGCCGCTCCGCGCCGGCCGACTCCGTTATCGTCCGAATCTGGCTCTTGTAGATAAACAAATTCGGCTTACCCTCGCGCGTCAGCCGCACCATCATGTCGTCGAAGTATTCGATCCAGCCGCTCACAGCCTCGCCGTCGCGCAGCTTGATCGTGACGGCGACCTGCCGCTCCGAAAGCGACTTAAGATATAGGGCTTCCTGCCCGGTCTCGCCCGCAGGCGGACTCTTGTGACGTTTTTTCAATGCCATATCGTGTGTAGGACGCGGGGCCCGCGGTGAAAGTTGCTGCTAGGGCCGAGTCCCGTAATACCCGGTCCGATAGCGCAGAGTATACCGCGACCGCAGCGCCGGGTCTTTCAACCGAATCTCGATGCGCCGAAAGCCCGTGCGGTCGCCGCCCCGCTGCGGCGCGTAGTATCCCAGCGTGTACTGCGTTCGCAGGTCGTCCGACACATGCTGAAATGCCGGCGACAGGTCCTGCTTGTCCTCGACGTAGTAGTACTTCCCGCCCGTATCGGTGGCCATCTGGATCAGCGCATGCTCGCCCGCCGTGTTGCGCCCGGCGTCGTTGTGGATCGGCACCAGGATCAGCGCATAAATCATCGCCCCTGCACGCTGCGCCTGCTCCATCGAGGAGGTGTAGCTCCCGTGATGCGTCGTGTCATCGCCGTCCGTAATCATCACGATCACGCGCCGCCGCCCGTCCGCCGCGCGCGTATCGCGCAGCCTCTCGCTGGCCAGATAGATCGCGTCATACATCGCCGTCGCCTCGCCGCGCTGCATCCGCGAGAGCCCCGCGTCGATGTCCGCCACGCGGTTCGTAAACGGCACAACCTCGCGCACGTTGTCGGCGAAGTCCATCAACTCAACCTCGTCCTGCGGCCGCAGGATTGACCGCACAAAACGCTTCGCGGCCTCGCGCTCCAGGCGCTCGTCCGTGAACACGCTCTCGCTCGCGTCGATCGACAGGACAATGGAGAGCGGCGTCTTCGACTCGCGGTCGAATACCGCGATCTTCTGCGGCTTGCCATCCTCGAGCATCTCGAAGTCGTCGATCGTCAGCCCCGCCACCGGCGCGCCCTTGTCATCGACCACGTTCAACGCTACCGGCACCAGCCGGCTCTCTACTGTAATCGTCGGAATATCCTGCGGACTCCTGCGCTCAATCGGCGCCGCGTCCGGAGCGGGCGCCTCCCGCTGCGCGACTGCGGGTATCGCGATTGCCAGCGCACAACACAGCCCGACTGCCTTCACTTTCCCACCCCCGCAATTTCCTCCGGAAAGGGCTCTCCATCCGCCCACACCGCGCCATCTAAAAACTGTTCCTTCTTCCAGATCGGCACCGTCTTTTTCAGCGTATCGATCACCCAGCGGCAGGCGTCGAACGCCGCCCCGCGATGCGCCGAAGCTACCACGATCAGCACACTGGTCTCGCCCACCACTAACCGCCCCAGCCGATGCACCAGAGTCACGTCGCGTACACCGAACTTCGCCACCGCCTGCTCTGCCAGCTCACGCATCTGGGTCAGCGCCATTTCTTCATACGCTTCATAGTCCAGGTGCAGCGTCTGCCGGCCGCGCGTGTTGTCGCGCACAATGCCGTCGAACACGCACACCGCGCCGTCGCTCCCAGCCTTGATTTCCCGCGTCAACGCCGCCGCATCAATCACCTCGCGCACCAGCTCGACTCTCACTGCCGTCCCCCACTCACCGGAGGCAGAATCGCCACCTCATCGCCCTCGCGCAACACCCGCTCCGCCCCCGAGTACTCCTGGTTCACCGCCACTGCCGATGCCGCCAGCAGCTTTTCCGGCAGCACGCCCTCACCGCGCAGCGCGGCCAGCAGGTCGCCCACGGAGTCTCCCTCGCGCAGTTCGCGCCAACCCTCGGCCGCCGCCGTTTCCTTCAGTGGCCCGAACAGCAGCATTTTCACCCGCACCATGGAAGGACGCATCGCATAAGAATACGTGAGGACCATCTACTCGTAGACGCACTTCTTCGCCCCCCGGATTACGTGGCCGTCCCGCACGCGGTATACTCGCCGCATTTCAGAAACCAGCAGTTTCCCGGGAGGCACCTCATGTTCAAAGGCTTTCGCGACTTCATCCTCCGCGGCAACGTCGTCGACCTCGCCGTCGCCGTACTCATCGGCGCGGCCTTCGGTGCGATCACCGCATCCTTCACCGGCGATGTCCTCACCCCCTTCCTCGCCGGCCTCGTCGGCGTGCCCGACTTCTCCTCCCTTGTCATTCATGGACCGGTCCTGCACGCTGTCGTCCCGCCCAACCCGCTGCCCGCCAACTACGTTCCTCCCGGCGAGATCCACATCGGCAAGCTGCTCAACGCGCTCATCAGCTTCCTGATTAACGCGGCCGCCATCTACTTCTTCGTGGTGCTCCCGGTGAAGCATTTCCTTTCCCGCAAGGAAGCAGCCGCGCCGGTCACCACCCGCGCCTGCCCCGAGTGCCTCTCTGAAATCCCGCTCGGCGCCCGGCGCTGCAAGGAATGCACCGCTGACGTCTCCAACTCCGCCGTTCCCGCCTGAGCATCTTCCCAACCCTCCCGGCCCTTCTAACCCTTGGAGCAGCACGGCGCAAAGCCGCTCTGCCCAGGTTTAGGAGGGCTCACTTTTGCTCAAGGGTTTTCGAGATTTCATTCTGCGTGGCAACGTCGTCGACCTTGCCGTCGCGGTCCTCATCGGCGCCGCGTTCAGCCAGATCACCACGTCGCTGACCGCCGACGTCATCACGCCCTTCATCTCCTCCGTCGTCGGTACGCCGGACTTCTCCGCCCTCAAGTTCCACATTCACCAGTTCAACCACACCAAGCCCAGCCCGCCGCCGCCCTGCGTTCCCGCTCAGTCCGCACCGTGCCCACATCTTCCGGGCTACATCTACTACGGTGTCTTCCTCAACTCGCTGATCAACTTCCTGCTCGTTTCGGCCGTCATCTACTTCATCATCGTTCTTCCGGTCCACAAGCTCCTCGAGCGCATCAACGGCCCCGCGGCGGTCACGACCAAGCAGTGCCCGCAGTGCATCTCGGAGATCCCGCTGGCGGCCACGCGCTGCAAGTTCTGCGGCCAGGCTATTCCTGAAGCTCCCCAGGCGGCCGCCCACTCGGCAACCTGACCATCTTTGAGCCGGGCAGCACCCACGACGAAATCCTGCGGCCGCTTTGCCGTCCTCCCGTGATGGCGTATAAAGCTCTGTATCCTTGCACCGTCTTCGCGACTGAAAGGCGCCTGATGACACTTCGCCACGCCGCCGCATCCGCTCTGCTTGCCGCCGCCTTCTCCGCATCCGCCCAGGTCACCGCCCCTGCCACCGTCTTCGGCTACAGCGACTTCACCCAGCAGGCCAAGTGGGACGCCGCCTTCATGCGCGTCCCCGACCCCGCACTCGCCCGCGAACACCTCCGCATCCTCACCGCCGAGCCCCACTGGGCCAGCTCCCCCGAGGACTACAGGACGGCCCTCTACGTCGCCGACAAATTCAAAGCCGCAGGCCTCGAAACCACCATCGTTCCGTACAGCGTTCTGCTCAACAAACCGATCAAGATTCTGGTGGAAGCGTTTGACCAGCATGGTGCTAAGCTCATGTCCGGTCCCACACCGGAGCACGTCGACCCGAATCTCTACGGTGGCGATCCGTTCCAGAACGATCCCCGAATTCTCCCCGCCTTCAACGGCTACTCCCCATCCGGCGATGTCACGGCCGAAGTTGCCTACGCGAACTACGGCACCCTTGCCGACTTCAAGCGCCTCGCCGCTCTCGGCGTCAGCGTCAAGGACAAGATCGTCATCGTGCGCTACGGCGCCAACTTCCGCGGCGTGAAGGCGTACATCGCCCAGCAGTATGGCGCCAAGGGCGTCCTCATCTACTCCGACCCCGCCGACGACGGCTACGTCAAAGGCGACGCTTACCCGCGCGGCCCCTATCGTCCCCCGTCAGCCGTGCAGCGCGGTTCCGTACAGTTCCTCCCTATCTACTCCGGAGATGCTGAAACTCCCGGTATAGCTTCCACCCCTGATCTCGCTGAATCCAAGCGTATTAGCGATCCGGCAAAACTCAACATGCCGTCCATCCCGGTGAATCCGCTCTCGTATAAGGACGCCGCCCCAATCCTCGAGGCCCTCAACGGCGCCACCACACCGCGCGAGTGGCAGGGCGGCCTGCCGTTCACCTACCATCTCGGCGCAACCGGACCCGGCAAAGTCACCGTCCACATGCACCTCGAGCAGGACTACAAGCGCCGACTCATTTGGGACGTCATCGGCACCATCGACGGCACCGACCCCGCCGAAAAGGAAAACTGGGTCGTGGCCGGCAACCATCGCGACGCCTGGGTCTACGGCGCGGTCGACCCCAACAGCGGCACCGCCGCCATGCTCGAATCCGTCCATGGCCTCGGCGAGCTCCTCAAGCAGGGATGGAAGCCGAAGCGCCGCGTCGTCATCGGCTCCTGGGACGCCGAAGAGGAAGGCCTGATCGGCTCCTCCGAGTGGGTCGAGCAGTACGCGAACCACCTCGCGCACGCCGTCGCCTACCTCAATACCGACGTCGGCGTTGCCGGCCCGGACTTCGACGCGTCTGCCGTCCCTTCGCTCAAACAGTTCGTGCGTGACGTCACAAAGCAGGTCGCAAGTCCTAAGGGTGGGACGGTTTACGAACAGTGGCATAAGGACCAGGAAGCCGCCGCTGAACGCCGCGGACCCGGCGGTTCCACCCGTCCCTCCACCTCTATCGAGAACGATGTTCGCATCGGCGACCTCGGCTCGGGCTCGGACTTCACGCCCTTCTTCCAGCACGTCGGCGTGCCCTCCACCGACATCGGCTCCGGCGGCCCGTACGGCGTCTACCACTCCGTCTTCGACAACTTCAACTGGTTCATCCGCAACGCCGACCCCACGTTCGTCTACGAGCAGCAGCAGGCCCGCGTCTTCGGCCTCGAAATCCTGCACATGGCCGACGCCGACATCCTGCCTTACGATTACCGGCTGTACGGCCGCGAGGTCGTCGGCTTCCTGACCGCCGCCCAGCACCGCGCCAGCGAATCGAAGCTCCAGCTCGACTTCACCGCCGCCACCACTGCCGCCGAACGCTTCGCCGCTGCCGGCAACGCCATCTACAGTCGCCAGACCGCCGCAAGCACTCCCGCGTCCTCCTACGCCGCGCTCAACACCGCGCTGCGCTCCGCCGAAACCGCCCTCCTCAACGATGACGGTCTGCCCCGCCGTCCGTGGTTCAAGCACACCATCTTCGACCCCGGCGAGTACACCGGCTACGCCGCCGTCGTCATTCCGGGCGTCAATGAGGGTATCGACGCCGACGACGCCAACCGCACTCAACTCCAGATCGCCGCCCTCGCCGCAGCCCTCAACCGCTCGGCTGCAATTCTCGAAGCCGCCGCAAAATAACCGGACGTCCGCCTACAGCTTCGGTAACAAAACAGGGTTACCAAATGATGGAAAATTTCAAACCGCTGTTGTATGTACGGGCAGCGCCCAACACGTCATCATCAAACCAGTCGAGTTCCTGAGCTCGCGGAGGCCCACTCAATGCACGATTTCATTGTCGCGTTTGTCTTCCTGGCCATTGTCATTCTGCCCACCGTCGTCGCCACCCGTGCGGCAGCCGGCGACGCACAGTAACCCACCCAGGCTTCGGCCGCCACATACACATTGCCTCTCCAGGGGCGAATAGAAAAGGGCAGCGTTCCCGACGCTGCCCTTTTCGCTATGCTACTTGCCTTCGTCCTATCCCCGCATCGCCATCTGTTCGGTCACAATCTGCGTCAGGTCGGGCTTCTTCAGTCCGTGGACTTCCTCGTTGAACTTGTCTACCTTAGACGACCAGTTCATCGAGCAGAACTTCGGACCGCACATCGAGCAGAACGCCGCTTCCTTGTAGTAGTCGTCCGGCAGCGTCTCATCGTGCATGCCACGCGCCGTGTCCGGGTCGAGCGACAAAGCAAACTGCTTGTCCCAGTCGAACGTGTAGCGCGCATGCGAGATCGCGTCGTCGCGGTCCCGCGCGCCCGGCCGGTGCCGCGCAATGTCCGCCGCGTGGGCCGCAATCTTGTAGGCGATGATGCCGTCCTTCACGTCCTTCTCATTCGGCAGGCCGAGATGCTCCTTCGGCGTCACGTAGCAGAGCATCGCCGCTCCATGCCAACCGATCATCGCTGCGCCGATGGCGCTTGTGATGTGGTCGTAGCCGGGCGCAATGTCGGTCACCAGCGGCCCCAATACGTAGAACGGAGCGCCGTCACACAGCTCGACTTCCTTATCCACCTGTTCTTTGATCTTGTCCATCGGCACATGGCCGGGGCCTTCGATCATGACCTGCACATCGTCCTTCCAAGCCTGCCGGGTCAGCTCACCCAGCGTCTTCAGCTCCGCAAACTGCGCCTCATCGCTCGCGTCCGCCACGCATCCAGGCCGCAGCCCGTCGCCCAGCGAGTAGCTGACGTCGTACTTCGCCATAACCTTCGTGATGCGGTCGAAGTTCTCATACAGGAAGTTCTGCTTGTGGTGCGCGGTCATCCACTGGGCCAGAATCGCCCCGCCGCGGCTCACGATGCCCGTGATGCGCTTCGACACCATCGGCACATACTGGATCAGCACGCCCGCATGGATTGTGAAGTAGTCCACACCCTGCTGCGCCTGCTCCTCGATCACCTCGAGATACAGGTCGATGTTCAGGTCTTCAACCTTCTTCACGCGGCTCAGCGCCTCGTACAGCGGCACCGTGCCGATGGGCACCGGCGAGTGCCGGATAATCTGCTCGCGGATCATCGGGATATCGCCGCCGGTGGACAGGTCCATCACCGTGTCGGCGCCAAAGTGCACCGCCGTATGCAGCTTGCGCAGCTCTTCATCCACGTTGGAGACGAGCGCCGAGTTGCCGATATTCGCGTTGATCTTGCACAGGCTCTCAACGCCGATTGCCATCGGCTCCAGCTCCGGATGGTTGATATTCGCGGGGATGATCATCGTCCCCTTGGCGATCTCCGAGCGCACCAGTTCCGGCGAAATCTTCTCCTTGTGCGCGACGAAGGCCATCTCTTCGGTCACCAGTCCCTTGCGCGCAAAGTGCATCTGGCTCATGTTCCAGTCGCCGGTCCGCGCGGCCTCTTCCTTGCGCTTCACGATCCACTCGCGGCGCGGCATTGGCACCGTCCAGTCCGTGTTGTGGACGTGCCCATTGCTCCCGTTTCCATTGCTGCTGTGTCCGTTTCCGTTGTTGCTCATAGCCTCTAAAATCCCCCTCAATGCCTCTTTGATAGCGGCATCGCCCACCGCCCGGCGCTCGCCGGTGTTATCGCCAAAGTATACGCCGGATGAGCCCCGTTCCCGCCGCGCCGCACCCTCGCGCAATCATCGAGCCCATGTGAAACTCCTGTCACTCGTTTGTCATTCCGTAGGCGACGCGCTGCCTCGCCGCGTCCAACAGGCTATGAAGCTTCGCCGTCTCCCGCTTGCAGCCATCCTCCTTACCGCCGCATGCTTCGCGTCCGAACCAGCGGGCAGCAGCATCCTCGGCAACTGGCGCGAGCCCACCGGCTCGGTGATCGAAATCTTCCGCTGCGGCGCCGACATCTGCGCGAAGATGGTCGCCATCAGCAAACAGGCGCCCACGCAGCAGGACATCCACAATCCCGACCCCGCAGCCCGCACGCATGCTCTCTGCGGCCTGCAGATCGGCTACGGCTTCCACTCGACCGACCTCGCACACGCCGACGGCGGCAAGCTCTACGATCCGAAGTCGGGCAAGACTTACCGCGGCTCGATGACCGCCGATGGCAACCACCTCAACCTCCGCGGCTACATCGGCTTCAAAGCCTTCGGCCGCTCCGAAACCTGGACGAGAACAGATCGCACCGCGGCCGCATGCTCAACGTAGCATTTTCGGCGGCCCAGCTTGATACAGTAATTCAGTGAACAGCGTCTCACCCACCACCTCCCTTCCCCTCGGCTTCCAGTGGTCCTCCGTCAAGGCCGGCATCAAGGCCAGCGGTAAGCCCGACCTCGCGCTCGCCGTCTGTCCCGGCGGAGCCGCCGCAGCGGCCATGTTCACGCGCAACCAGGTTGTCGCCGCGCCGATCACTATCGGCCGCCGGCATCTCACTGCTACGGGCGGCCGAGTCTCCGCGCTTGTGGTCAACGCCGGCAATGCCAACTGCGCCAACGGAGAAGCCGGCATCGACGCCTGTCTGCGCAGCTGCATCGCCGTCGGCGAGCAGTTCCACTGCGTTTTCGACGAGGTCTTCCCCTCCTCCACCGGCATCATCGGCGTCCCGTTCCCGACCGAGAAGCTCCTCGCGGCCATCCCCGAAGCGTCCGTCGCGCTCGGCTCCACGCCCGAGCACGCCGAAGCCTTCGCCACGGCCATCCTCACCACCGACACCAAGCTCAAGGTCGCCTCCGAAACGATCATCATCGGCGGCAAGCGAGTCAGCCTCTTCGGCTGTGCCAAGGGCGCCGGCATGATCGGGCCCAACGTCGCGCTCCACGCCGGCCCGCCGCACGCCACCATGCTCGTCTACCTCTTCACCGATCTCGCTGCCAGCTCCGAGCACCTGGGCGCCATGCTCCACAAGGCAGTCGACACCAGCTTCAACAGCATCTCCATCGACGGCGACACCTCCACCAACGACACCGTCCTTCTGCTCGCCAGCGGCAGGAGCGGCGTCGAAGCCATCGGCGAGCACATCCCCGCATTCGAGTCCGCGCTGCAGCGCGTCTGCGACTCGCTCGCCCACGCCATCATCGACGACGGCGAAGGCGTCACCCACGTCGTCACGCTGGAAATCACCGGAGCGCGCAGTGATGCCGACGCCAAACAAATCGCCCGCTCCATCGCGCACTCGCCTCTCTGCAAGACCGCCTGGTCCAGCGCCGACCCCAACTGGGGCCGCCTGCTCGCTGCGGGCGGATACGCGGGCGTGGCCTTCGACCCCGCCGCAGTCACCATCCGCATCGGCTCACTGCCCGTGTTCGAGCACGGCATGCGCGCCGCGGCCTACGACGAACTCGCCCTGCACGAGCACATGAGCCGCCGCGAGTACACCATCCACTTCAACCTCGGGCAGGGCGAGGGCCGCTGCCGCTTCATCACCTGCGACCTCACGCACGAGTACGTCTCGATCAACGCCGACTACTCGACATAGAACACAAGTTGACGGCCCGTATTGCGTATGCATACACTATACGAAGATTGAAGGTGCAGAGCTTTGATCAAATCCTTCAGGCACAAAGGTCTGGAAACGTTTTTCCTTACGAACTCAAAGGCCGGAATCAATCCGTCTCACGCAGCCCGGCTTAGAGACCAACTCACTCGGCTCCATCAGGCGAAGGGGCCACGCGAGCTGGATATCCCGGGTTACTTCCTGCATTCCCTTCGCGGCGACCTCGAAGGTCATTGGTCGGTGCGTGTAAACGGCAACTGGCGCATCACTTTCCGCTTCGTCAATGCGGATGCCGAGGTCGTCGATTATCAGGACTATCATTGACTGGAGAGCAGCCATGGAAATGTACAAACCCTCCCACCCCGGTCGCCTCATCCGAGAAGAAATGGGCGACGGTGTCACCGTTACCGCCCTGGCCAAGCATCTGGGCGTTACCCGCGCTCATCTATCCATGATCCTCAACGGGCGAGCAGGCCTTTCAGCTCTCATGGCGCTCAAACTCGATGAGGCCTTCGAAAAATCGGACGGCTTTTATTGGCGCGTGCAATGCGGTTACGAACTCGCGAAAGCCCGTCGAGTAAAGCGTGCGAAGGTCAAGAGCCTTCGCGATCAGGCTTTCGCATCGGTCACCGCGATCGGCAAGAATCAAGCGCCGAAAAAGCGTACAAAGCCGGAACATAAAAGGCTTGCGAAAGCTGCCTGACCCCGACGGTCGCAAAAAGCCTGCAAGGGATTTATCGTTAACGCGGGACTGAGTCCGTTCAAACAAGGGGTAAGTACATGGCCGTAATCGCCGATGCAGCAAAGCAAGACCTCACCGCAGAGGTCGCAGAGTGGATTGAAGCGTTCGACGAGGTCGTTGCGCAGGACTGGGAGCAGGGCGCCGCGCTGCTCTCCGCGCTCCGCACCCGCGCCCGCGAGGCCGGCGTGCCCGCCATCGGCGACGTCACCACCCCCTACAACAACACCATCCCCAAGCACGACGAAGTGCCCTACCCCGGCGACCGCCAGATGGAGCGCCGCGTCGAAGCGCTGCTGCGCTGGAACGCCATGGCGATGGTGCACAAGCAGAACAAGTACGACGCCGGCATCGGCGGCCACATCTCCACGTACTCCTCGCTCGCCACGCTGCTTGAAGTCGGCTTCAACCACTTCTTCCGCGCCAAGTACCCCAGCGACAAGGGCGACCAGCCCGGCGACTTCATCTACTTCCAGGGCCACGCTTCTCCCGGCGTCTACGCCCGCGCCTATCTCGAAGGCCGCTTCGACGACTCGCGCCTCAAGAACTTCCGCCACGAGCTCCGCGGCGAGCCCGGCCTCTCCAGCTACCCGCACCCCTGGCTCATGCAGGATTTCTGGCAGTTCCCCACCGTCTCGATGGGCATCGGCCCGCTGAACGCCATCTACCAGGCGCGCTTTATGCGGTACCTCGAGAACCGCGGCCTCATCGAGAAGACCGACCGCAAGATCTGGGCCTTCGTCGGCGACGGCGAAACGGACGAAGTCGACACCCTCGGCGCCATCGGCCTCGGCTCCCGCGAAAACCTCGACAACCTGATCTTCGTCGTCAACTGCAACCTGCAGCGTCTCGACGGCCCCGTGCGCGGCAACAAGCGCATCATCGACGAGCTCGAAGGCGTCTTCCGCGGCGCCAACTGGAACGTTATCAAGGTCATCTGGGGCTCGGACTGGGACGAGCTCTTCGAGCGCGACCACCAGGGCCTGCTGCTCAAGCGCATGGAAGAGTGCGTCGACGGCGACTTCCAGACCTACAAGGCCAAGGGCGGCGCTTACCTCCGCGAGCATTTCTTCGGTCGCTATCCCGAGTTGCTGAAGCTCGTCGAAGACAAGACCGACGAGCAGCTTGGAGCGCTCCACCGCGGCGGCCACGATCCCGCCAAGATCTTCAACGCCTACAAGCGTGCGCTCGAGCACAAGGGCGGCCCCACGGTCATCCTCGCCAAGACCGTCAAGGGCTACGGCATCGCGTCGGCGCAGGCGCGCAACGCCACGCACTCTGAAAAGAAGCTCACCGACGAAGGCCTCGCCGCGTTCGTCAAGCAGTTCGACATCCCGCTGCCCGAAGGCGCCGCCAAGGACGCGGACTTCTACCGCCCCGATCCAAGCGACCCCGCGATCCAGTACATGCAGGCGCGCCGCCAGGAGCTCGGCGGCTACCTGCCGAAGCGCGAGGTCCCCACGCCCACCTTCAAGGCGCCGCCCATGGACTTCTTCAAGGAGTGGCTCGGCGGCTCGAAGGGCCGCGCGGTCTCTACGACCATGGGCTTCGTGAACCTGCTCAATGGCCTGCTCAAGAAGAGCTCCGGGATCAACCAGCTCATCGTCCCCATCATTCCGGATGAAGGCCGCACCTTCGGCTTCGAGTCGGTGATGAAGGCGGTCGGCATCTACGCGCCCGAGGGCCAGAAGTACACGCCGCACGACGCCGACATGCTGCTTGGCTACTCGGAAAAGAAGGACGGCGCCATCCTCGAGGAAGGCATTACCGAAGCCGGCTCCATGGCCAGCTTCACCGCCGCCGGCACCGCCTATAGCAACTACCGCGTGCCCATGATCCCCTTCTACATGTACTACTCGATGTTCGGCTTCCAGCGTATCGGCGATATGGCGTGGGCGTTCGCGGACTCGCGCGGCAAGGGCTTCCTCATGGGCGGCACCGCCGGCCGAACCACCATGCTCGGCGAAGGCCTGCAGCACCAGGACGGCCACTCGCCCGTGCTCTCCAGCACCATCCCCACCTGCATCACGTATGACCCGGCCTTCGTCTACGAGCTCGCCATCATCATCCAGGACGGCATGCGCCGCATGTACGAGGCCGGCGAAGACTGCTTCTACTACATCACCATGTACAACGAGGACTACGCCATGCCCGCGCTTCCCGAAGGCGACGGCGTGCGCGAAGGCATCCTGCGCGGCATGTACAAATTCAAAGCGTCCGAAAAGCCGGCGCAGGTGCAACTCTTCGGTTCCGGCCCCATCCTCAACGAAGCGGTGGAGGCGCAGCAGATCCTAGCCGAGAAGTACAACATCGCCGCCGACGTCTGGAGCGTCACCAGCTACAACGAGCTGCGCCGCGACGCCCTCGACACCGAGCGCTGGAACCGTCTGCACCCGGCCGAGAAGGAGCGCGTGCCGTACGTCGTCAGCGCTCTCGGCAAGGCCGCCGGCCCGATCATCGCCGCCAGCGACTACATGAAGTCGCTGCCGGACAACCTCTCGCCGTGGCTGGGCTCGCGGCTCGTCACGCTCGGCACCGATGGCTTCGGCCGCTCGGACAACCGCGAACATCTCCGCCGCCACTTCGAGGTCGACGCCGAGTCGATAGTCGCGGCCACGCTCTCGAAGCTCGCACGCGAAGGGGTCGTCAAGCCTAAGGTCGCGGAAAAAGCATTCGCAGAACTCGGCCTTTCCACCGAAACTAAAGGCGCAGCGCACGCATAGGCCCCGGCCGCGTTGGTGCAGTGTAAGCTCGCACCATCGCGGTCTCCATCTCTCGAACACAAGGTATTTCTTTGCCCGAAAACCCGCTGCTCCCGAACGCAAAACTCAAAGAACTCTATGCCCTGATGCAGCGCGCCCGCGCCCTCAGCAAAGCGCCCGCGAAGGCGCCGCGCTTCGAGGCCATCCTCGGCGCCACGCTCATGCACGCCGAGCCCGGCGACTTCATCAGCCCGCCGCCCGGCGCTCCGGCCGCCGCACTCCTCGCCGCCGAGCGCACCGCACCCAAAACGCGCGGCAAATCCAAAGCTGCCGCGCCCGCCACACCGCTGCCCACTCATCAGCGCCTCGCCACGGCCGCCGGCATCGCGCAGGGCCTCAAGCTCTCCGACACGAAGCGGCTCGCGCTGGTCTACACGGACGCTGGCCCAGCCTCCGCACGCAACGAGGAAGGCTGGGCCGAAGCGCTCACCTACGCCACCCGCGCCACCCTTCCGCTGCTGGTCGTCTGCGCCGACATCAACGGTCCGCGCGCGGCAAACCCGAAAGCCATCACCTTTCAGAGCATGACGAAGCTCGCAGCGTCCGTCCGCATGCCCGTCCTCACCGTCGACGGCACCGACGCCCCCGCGCTCTACCGCGTCATGCAGGAATCCGCCCACCGCGCGCGCCAGGGCGATGGTTGCGCCGTCATCTGGTGCATTCTTCCCTCGGCCGCGGAGCGCACCCTCGCAAACGACCCCATCCGCGTCATGCAGCGCTACCTCCAGGACCGCTCCCTGCTCCCTAAAACCGGGGCGAAGCGCGGCCCAAAGAAGCGCGCCCGCTGACGTTCGTGCCCGGCCCGGCGGTTACACTGAGAACATGGCCCGTTTCACCTTTCGACCGCGATTTCTCTCCCTCGGCTTTCTCGCTGGCACGATAGCTTTCCATTCCACACACGCGCAGGCTCCGGCGATGCCCGTGCCCACCCCGGTGCCGTCCAACAGCATCCCGTCGATCGCCGCGCCGACGATACAGACCTCTCAACCCCAGACTCAACAGCCTGCGCAGCCGACACCTGGCGCGCCCACCATCCCGCCAGCGACACCGCAGGAACCACAGCCGCAAACCGAACCTCAGCAGCCGCAGGCAAACCCGCCCCAAACGCAACCCCAGCAGCCGGCAACACCCGGATACCAGGACCCCCTCGAGGCTCCAATCGTTGTCAAGCCCGGGGTTCCGCAGCAGCCCACGCATGTGGACATGCCGCCGCAGCAGACTGTCGTCTCGCTCCCCTCCGAGCCGGCCTACGACCCCGCACCGTTTGTGCCGGTGGCCGACCGTCCCGACTTCCTCGGCAGCACCTACATCCCTGTCGACAGCCCGATCTACCCCATGGCGCTGCGCCTCTACTCGCTCGGCTACCTCGACAGGGCGTTCATCAACATGCGTCCCTGGACGCGCCGCAGCCTGCTGCACGCACTGCAGGCCACCAGCGCGGACGTCACCGCCGACGGCGACGAGCAGGCCCAGCAGATCGTCGCCAAAATGCTCGAAATGCTCTCCGCCGAGACCCCAGGCAAGGGCTTCGAGCGTGGCCGCGTGTACGGTATCGAGTCCGTCTACACGCGCTTGATGGGCATCAGCGGAACGCCGCTGCGTGATAGTTATCACCTCGGCCAGACCATCGTGAATGACTATGGCCGTCCCTACGCAAACGGCTTCAACAACATCACAGGCTTCTCCTCCATCACCGAGATGGGACGCTTCTCGCTCTACGTGCGTGGCGAGTACCAGCACGCTCCGGCGAGCCCCGGCTACTCGCTCGCTCTCGCCAATACCCTCTCCTGCAACGACATTATTTGCCCCTACGCTCCGCCCAATGCTCCGCAGGCGACGATCCCATACGGCAAGACGGTCGCTGCACAGGATCCCTTCCGGTTGCAGGAAGCCGCGCTCTCCTTCCACTGGTGGGGACACGAAATCTCGTTCGGTAAATCCGACTCGTGGATGGGACCCGCGCTTGGCGGCGGCATGGCCTGGAGCAACAATGCGGAGGACATTTACTCCTTCCGCATCAACCGGGTCGATCCCGCGCACATCCCCTTGCTCTCCCGATTCATCGGCCCGATGCGCTACGACTTTTTTGTAGGTTCGCTGAAGGGACACACCGCTCCCAACTCGCCCTGGGTCCACTCTGAGATGTTCGCTTTCGCGCCGACGAAAAACTTCCAGTTTGGTTTCCAGCGCACGGTCATCTGGGGCGGCAAGAGCCACGAGGCCATCACGCTCCACACCTTCCTCAAGAGCTTCTTCGACATCAACGACACCACGGCCGCCGAGAAGTTCTCCGGCAACGACCCCGGGGCGCGCTTCGCGGCGTTCAACTTCTCCTACCGGCTACCCTTCGTCCGGCGCTACCTGACGCTCTACGCCGACTCCATCGCGCATGACGACGTCACCCCCATCAGCGCTCCGCGCCGCGCGGCCTACCGCCCGGGGCTCTACCTGTCGCAGTTCCCGCATATCCCCAAGCTCGACCTCCGCGTAGAAGCAGCCAGCACCGACACCTCGACCCTGCGCAGCCTCAGCGGCTACTTCAACTACTTCGAAGGCATCCAGGTCCAGGGCTATACGAACAAGGGCTTCATCATGGGCGACTGGATCGGCCGCGAAGCCAAGGGCGGACAGGCGTGGCTCACGTATCACCTCTCCGGCGATGAGTGGGTGCAGCTCGAATACCTGAACAAGAAAACCCCCAAGGACTTCATCCCGCAGGGCACAACCCAGAACCAGTTCAAGGTGGACGTCGTGAAGCATCTCGGCCACAACATCACCATGGACGCCTGGTTCCAGTACGAGCACTGGAAGGCCCCCATCTACATGACCGGCCCGCAGAGTGACACCACCATCGCCGCCCAGTTCACCTGGTACCCGAAGCTGCGGACTGCGCCCGTTCCCGCCAGGTAGAAGCGAACACCGCCGGTCTTTGTGCTGTAGCATTGTGACGCGATACGAGTTGTAAACGCGAAAGCATGAGGACGACGCTATCCTTTTTGTGATATTTAAGTCACAAGGGAGTGTGCCGATGAACGATTGGACAGCACACCTAGAGACGTCTTTATCTACGAGACGCAGGATGGCCGAGAACCATTCAGCGAATGGATGGATGGCATTGAAGGCCAGCCGATCTACGACATTGTGATGACTCGAATTGACCGCGTAGAGAGCGGCAACCTGGGGGAGCACAAGGGTGTAGGTGAAGGCGTGTTCGAACTCGTTATCAACTTCGGCCCAGGCTATCGTGTGTACTTCGGTCAAGATGGTAAGGACATCGTTATTCTGCTGATCGGCGGCAACAAGAGTACGCAGCCCAGAGACATCAAGACCGCCAAAGAATATTGGAGAACCTACAATGCCTAAAAAGGCACGGCCATTTCGTTCCTGGCAACTGGAAAAACTGGCTGATCCCCAACGCGCAGCCAGTTATCTGAACGCTTCACTCCGGGAGACCCCGGAACTATTCCTTGTGGCACTCGGAAAAGTCGCCCAGGCGAACCAGATTTCCAAAGTAGCCAAAGAATCGGGAGTCCAGCGCGAGACCCTCTATCGTTCACTTTCCGAGAAAGGGAACCCCACTCTCGACACCCTTACAGGTGTGCTCAATGCGGTTGGATTGAAAATCAAGATCGTTGCCGCTGAAGGCAACTACGCCCGCACCGTCTCCAACTCCAAACAGCTCTTGAAGTAATCCACCGACATCGCCAGCCCATCGCGCAGCGACACCTTCGGAGACCACCCCAGCAGCGTCTTCGCCCGCGTAATGTCCGGCCGGCGGCGCGTCGGATCATCCTGCGGCAGCGGCTTGAAGACGATGTCGCCCTTGACGCCCAGAAGGGCCTGCACTTCCTTCGCGCATTCCAGAATCGTCCACTCATCGGGATTCCCGATGTTCACTGGCATGTGCTCATCCGACTTCGACAGCCGCACAATCCCGTCGATCAAATCCGACACATAGCAGAAGCTCCGCGTCTGCAACCCGTTGCCGTAGATCGTCAGAGACTCGCCGCGTAGCGCCTGCATCATCAGGTTCGAAATCACGCGGCCATCGTTGGCCTGCAGCCTCGGCCCATACGTATTGAAGATGCGCACCATGTGCGTATTCACGCCGTGATAGCGCTGGTACGCCGAGACCGCCGCCTCAGAAAACCGCTTCGCCTCGTCATACACCGAGCGCGGCCCCACCGGGTTCACGTTGCCCCAGTACGTCTCCACCTGCGGATGCACTTCAGGGTCGCCGTAGCACTCTGACGTCGACGCATGCAGATAATCCGCGTCATACTTCTTCGCCAGCTCCAGCGTATTCAGCGTCCCAGCCGACCCCACGCGCAGCGTCTCGATCCCCAGCCGCATGTAGTCCACCGGACTGGCGGGCGACGCAAAATTGAACAGCCCATCGATCCTGCCGCAGTCGAACGGCTCGCAGATATCGCGCTCCTCGAACCGAAAACGCGGCTCGCTTTTCAGGTGCGCGAGGTTCGCAAGGTTCCCCGTCGCCAGGTTGTCGACGCCGATGACGTCATTGCCCTCAGCCAGCAGGGCATCGCACAGGTGCGAGCCGAGAAACCCCGCCGCTCCTGTAACAAGAATGGTTCTGGACGTCATGCTGCGTCGACCCTCCACGGGCAAGAGTTACAGGTTGTTGGATGCGGGCTGCCGCCGCAGCACTACGCCGTCACAGCCTCGCGCACCGGCTTGGCCGCGGGACGCCCAATGCTCATGTACGTGAACCCGTGCTCCGCCATGGCCTGCGGATCATAGAGATTGCGGCCGTCGACAACGATCGGATACCGCAGCGTTGCGTTTAGCTTCTCCAGGTCCAGCTCCGCAAACTCGCGCCAGTCCGTCAGGATCAGCAGCGCATCCGCATCCTTCGCGGCGGAGTACGAATCCGTCGCGTACCGCATCTGCGCCGAAGGCGGCAGTTCGGCCTGCGCACGGTCCATCGCCGCCGGATCGTACGCCGTCACGCAGCAGCCCTCGGCCAGCAGCATCTCCACCATGTCGATCGCGGGCGACTCGCGAATATCGTCGGTCTCGCCCTTGAACGCGAGGCCCAGCACCGCAAGCTTCTTGCCGCGCAGCGTCCAGAGCGCCGACCGCACCTTGGCCAGGAAGCGCTTCTTCTGCAGCGCGTTGATCTTCTCCACTTCCGTCAACAGGCTGAAGTCCACGCCCATCTGCTCGGCCACGGAGCGAAACGCCGCAACGTCCTTCGGGAAGCACGATCCGCCGTACCCGATGCCCGGCCGCAGGAATCGCGGTCCGATGCGGCTGTCCAGTCCCATCCCGCGAGCGACCTGCTCGACATTGGCGTCCGCAGCCTCGCACAGATTCGACACGGCATTGATAAACGAAATCTTCAGCGCCAAAAACGCGTTCGACGCATGCTTGATGATCTCCGCGCTCTTGGTGGAAGTCAGCAGCAGCGGCGGCGGCTCGGCGGCCGAGAACGCGCCCGGAATGATGTCCTCGTTGGTGTAGTAGTCGCCCGTGGTCAGCGGCGCATAAATGGCGCTCAGCACAGCCGCCGCGCGCTCGCTGTCCGCGCCAACAACGATGCGGTCCGGATGCAGGAAGTCCGAGACCGCCGTACCCTCGCGCAGGAACTCCGGGTTCGACACCACGTCGAACATGTCGCGGTCGACGCCGTTGCGTTCGATCACCCGGCGAATCCACTCGTTCGTGTACACCGGTACCGTGCTCTTTTCCACGATCACCTTGTAGCTGTTGATCGACCGCGCAATCTCGCTGGCCACGGCCTCCACATACGAAAGGTCGGCGTCGCCGCTCTCGCTCTGCGGCGTGCCCACCGCGATAAAGATCGCATCGCACTCGCGCGTCGCTTCGCCCAGGTCGGTCATGAAGCGCACCCGGCGATTGCGGTAGCGGTTCAGCAGTTCGGGCAGATAGTCCTCGTGGATGAGCGTATCGCCGCCCTGCAGCGCGACAACTTTGCGCTCGTCGTTGTCCACGCAGATCACATCGTGGCCCATCTCTGCAAAACACACAGCGGCAACCAGGCCGACGTACCCAGACCCCACCACCGCGATTTGGATCTTTTTGCTCATATCACCTGTACATCCGGGAAAATTTGACACGTATCCTCCCATTGTAAGGTCTTCCCGCGTCGCCGCGAGGGAATACCGTGCAAAGCGCGCCCCGGATGGTCTACTGCGCTGTCTTCGCGTAAACTAGGGGCAGATGGATCCGCAAAGAACCTCAGCACCCATAGGCAGCGTCACACCGGACCCTGTCAGGGCAGGGGTGGACACAGTTGCAACCAATGCCACGCTTTCGGACATGCTGCTCACCGTCCGCAAGCGCAAGTGGATCATCGCCGCAGCGCTCGTGCTGGGCGGAGTCTACGGCCTCTATAAGGGTTCGACCCAGCCCCACATCTTCGAAGCCTATGGCCTGATCGAGATCCGCAGCGGCTCTTCGAACCAATACCGCGTCAGCGGCGGTGGCAGCCTGGGCAACGAGACGTCCAACCGGATGCCCACCGAAGTCACCATCATCCAGAGCGACACGCTCCTGACCTCCGTCGCGAAGGAAATGGACCTGCCCAACAATCCATACTTCGGCGGCACCCCGCACGTGCACCGCAGCATGGATGACCAGGCGGTCCACCAGTCCATTATCGGCGGGCTGCAGGGTGGGCTGCACGTTTCCGCCATTCCCAAAACGGACATCATCCGCATCAGCTACGCGAGCCTCGACCCTAAGCTCTCGGCCAACATCGTCAACACGGTGATCCGCGCCTACATCGAACGCACTCTCGACGCCCGGGGCGAGGCCACGCAGCGCGTTTCCGAGTGGCTATCTAAACGCCTCAACGGTCTCAAGCAGGAAGTTGAAACCTCCCAGGCCCAGGTGCTCGATCTGCAGAAGCGCATCGGTGTGCTGGGTTTCGACGCCACCCACAACCAGATCACCTCCAGCCTCGACGACCTGACCAAGGCCTCGGCTGAAGCGCAAATCCAACGCATCCTGGCCGAATCGCATTACCACGTCCTCAGTACGGCGTCGCCCGACTCGCTCGAAAGCACCATCGACGTCGGCGGCCCCGGCATGGTACCCAGCGGCCTTTCGGCCCTGCGCCAGCAGTTAGCGCAGGCACGCGCCACCTACGCACAGCAATCAGGCTATCTGGGTCCCAATAACCCCCAGATGAAGGCCGCCCGCGCGCAGATGGACGAGCTCCAGAGCGCCATCGACAAGGAGCAGAGCCGCCTCGTCGAGCAGGCCCGCGGAGCTTACGTTGCCGCCCGCGCCAACGAGCAGCAGACCAACGCCGCTCTCGAAGGTCAGAAGAACGAGGCTTACAAGCTACGCGACGATCTGGTTGCCTACACCCTTAAGGAACGCGAGTTCGAGTCCAACCGCACCCTGTATGAAGGTCTGCTGCAGCGCATCCGCACCGCCACTGTGCAGGCAGGCCTGGAGTCACAGGAAATCGACATCATCGACGAGGCCAAGCCGCCAGTCAACCCGACCCTGACTCCACGCTCATCGCTGCTCACGCTCTATTGCGCCATCGGCCTCATCATCGGTGTCATTCTGGCCTTCGTTCTCGAAGCTCTCGACACCGGCCTGCGCAGCGTTGCCGAAATAGAAACAGTCACCGGCCTCGCGTCGCTGGCGCTGATCCCCCGGGCCCGCAAGCTGGGTTCCGAGGGCGCTTCGCTCACGCCCGTGCAGCGCAACCTCGGCGTGCTGGCCAATCCGAAGTCGCAGTTTTCAGAGTCCTTCCGCGCACTGCGCACCTCGCTCCTGCTCTCTACCGCCGGGCAGCCCCCGACCACCATTCTGCTCACCAGCGCCACGCCATCCGAAGGCAAGACGACCGTCTCCACCAACCTGGCTTGCGTGCTCGCGCAGCGTGATGTGCGCGTCATCCTTATCGACGCCGACCTCCGCCGCCCGACGGTCCACCACCGCTTCGGCCTCAACGGCCGCATCGGCCTCACCACCGTCCTCACCGGCAGCACCACCGTCGAAGAAGCCATCCAGCGCGTACCCGATGTGCCGAATCTCGACATCCTGGCCAGCGGCCCGGTGCCCCCGTTCCCCACCGAGATGCTGGGCTCGCGCACCATGGACGACCTCATCCAGAAGCTCAAGCAAACCTACACCCACATCGTCATCGACTCGCCGCCGCTGCTCTCGGTCACCGACGGTGTGGTGCTGGCGCGTGAGGCGGACGCAGTCGTCATGATTGTCCGCCACGGCAAATCCTCCAAGCATGTCGTCCGCCGCGCCCGCGACCTCCTGCTCCGTGCGGGCGCCCCCCTCATGGGCATCGCGCTCAACGCAGTCGACCTCAGTTCGCCCGAGTACTACGGCTACTACGGATACTCCGGCTACTCGTACGCCGGCGTCGACACCCAAAGCTGGACCGCGAAAATCAAAGAACCGGAATCGAAGAAGGGAGACCGCTCATGAGCTTTCGCATGGTTGTCAGAAGCTTGCTGAACACGACTCTCCGCGATACGTTCGCTCTGCTCGCACTTCTCGCCTGCGTGGCCGTACTGCCCGCCTCGGCGCAGTTCAACGGTCCGGCGCTTCCTCCAACCGTCGGAGTCAATCATCCCACCGCGCTGACCACCGACCCGGCGATCCTGTTCCCCGCAAGCCGCGATATCCAGCTCGGCAGTGGCGACGTTATCGCCGTCAAGGTGTTCGGCCCCGGAGACTACTCGCCTTCCGTACGCATCGGCGTCGACGGCAAGGTCCAGCTCCCACTCATCGGCGTCGTCTCTCTGCAGGGCCTGACCATCACCCAGGCTGAAAGCCTGATCGCCAGCAAGCTCGTCGAGGCCGGCATGTTCGTCGACCCCCAGGTCACCATCCAGGTCACCGAGGGTCCGCGAGCCAGCGTTTCGATCATCGGCGAGGCCCATGGCGTGGTCCCCGTCCTCGGTGAGCGCCGTCTGCTCGACATCCTCGCCGCCGGCGGCGGTCTGCCGGTAACCGCCTCCCACATCATCACCATCGACCGTCCCGGCCTGCCCCAGCCCATCGTCGTCGATCTCGGCAATGACCCCGCACGCAGCGCCTACGCCAACATTCCCATCTTCGGCGGCGACACCATCATCGTCGGGCGCGTCGGCGTCGTTTACGTCATCGGAGCCTTCAAAACACAGGGCGCTATCCCCGTGCAGGGAAACACTCCTCTCACCCTGTTGCAGGTCGCCTCACTTTCCGGCGGGCCGAGCTTCGCCGGCAAGTACTCCGACATGCGCATCATCAGGACGGTCGGCAACGAGCGCACGCTGGTCAAAGTCGACATCAACAAGGTCATGTACGGCAAAGCGCCCGACCCCGTCCTGCAGGCCGACGACATCATCTTCCTGCCCACCGACACCCTCAAGGGAGCCATCGCTTCCGGAGGCATCGGCACCCTGCTGGGCATCGTATCCATCATGATCGCGTTCCTCCGGTAATCCCCAGCACGACGGCAGCCCGAATCATCCATGCGACCCGACGCTCAAAACCCGTCCGCTCGATCCGAGCGCCCGCCGCTGCGGCTCGCCTATCTCGTCAGCCATCCCATCCAATACCAGGCGCCCCTGCTCCGCCGCATCGCGCAGGAGCCGGACATTGACCTCACCGTCTTCTTCGGCTCCGATTTCTCCGTCCGCAGCTACAAGGACGAGGGCTTCGGCGTCGAAGTCCAATGGGACACGCCCCTCACCGAGGGCTACAAGCACGTCTTCCTCAAGACAATCCGCGACACCGGCACCGTCTCCCCCACCAGCCCCATCAGCCGCGGCATCTACCGCAGCCTCCGCGGCCCTGACGGCCTGTCCGCCTTCGACGCCCTCTGGGTCCACGGCTACGCCAGCGTCAACGCGCTGCAGGGCATCCTCGCCGCCAACGCTCTCGGCATCCCCGTCCTTCTTCGCGCCGAGTCCTGGCTGCGCGACCGCGAGCGCACCGGCCTCAAGCTCGCCATCAAGAACTTCTTCTTCCGCATCCTCGGCTCCATGGTCGCGGGCACGCTGCCCATCGGAACGTTCAACGCGCTCTACTGGCGCCACTACTTCGGCGACTCCGTGCCGCAGTTCCTGATGCCCTACGCTGTCGATAACGACTACTTCGCTCGCAAGGCTGCCGAAGCTGCTCCGCTCCAGCCCGAACTTCGCGCCCAGCTCCAGCTCGAGCCGCTCCGCCCGGTCATCCTCTTCGCCTCCAAGCTGCAGGAGCGCAAGCATTGCATGCACCTCGTCGAGGCCTACGCCCAATATCTCGCGTCAAACCCCGCCGTCCGACCCTACCTCGTGATCGTGGGAGACGGTGAAGAGCGCGCCCGCCTCGAAACCTTCTGCCGCGAAGCCAACCTCACCGACGTCCGCTTCGCCGGCTTCCAGAACCAGTCCGTCCTTCCCCGCTACTTCCAGCTCGCCGACGTCTTCGTCCTGCCCTCGCGCCACGAGCCCTGGGGCCTCATCATCAACGAAGCCATGGCCGCCGGCTGCGCCTGCATCGCTTCCGAGGACGTCGGCTCTCACATCGACCTCATCACCGATGGCGTCGAAGGCTTCGTCTTCCCCACCGGCGACGTCGCCGCGCTCACCTCCGCGCTCGCCCACGTCTTCGCCACACCGGACACCGCAGCCGCGATGGGCATGCGCGCCGCAGAACGTATGCGCACCTGGAGCTTCGAGCAGGACGTCGCAGGCCTCCGCGCCGCACTCGCCCACACCACGCGCAGGTTGCGCGCCTGATGCGCGTCCTGCACATCGTCGGCACCATGAGCGCCGAAGCCGGCGGCCCCGCCGAAGCCGTCCGCATGCTGGTCGAGTTCGCCCCCGCTAACGTCTCCTCCGAAATCGTCACCTGCGACGAGCCCTCAGACGTCGCGCAAATCTCTCTGCCCTGTCCGGTTCACGCTCTCGGCAGCACCAAGCCCGGCTTCTACTACTCCGCCGCGCTAATCTCCTGGCTCCGCGCCAACCGCGCACGCTTCGACGGCGTCATCGTCCACGGCCTGTGGACGTACCCCAGCTACGCCGCTTGGCGCGCCCTCGCCGGCCATGTCCCCTACGTTGTCTTCGCGCACGGCATGCTCGACCCCTACTTCAAGCGCGCCTTCCCGCTCAAACACCTGAAGAAGTGGGTCTACTGGCTGGCCGCGCAGTACTGGATCCTGCGCTCCGCCCACCGCGTTCTCTTCACCACCACCGTTGAGCGCGACCTCGCCCGCCAGAGCTTCTGGCTCTCCAGTTGGACACCGCTGGTCGTCCCTCTGGGCACCGAAAAAATCGAGCCCGCAAAAGCCGACGCCCACGCCGCCTTCTTCGAGCTCTGCCCGCAAGTCCGCGGCGAGCGCTTCCTGCTTTACCTCGGCCGCATCGACGCCAAGAAGGGCTGCGACCTCCTCCTCCGCGCTTTCGTCCGCCGCGCCCACCACGATCCCGGCATCCACCTCGTCGTCGCCGGCCCTGACCCGGGCCACTGGAAGCCCGAACTCACCGCCATCGCCGAGCACGGCGGCATCGCCCACCGGGTACACTGGCCGGGCATGGTCAAGGGCATCGCCAAAGCCGGCGCGTTCGACCTCTGCGAGGCCTTCATCCTGCCCTCGCACCAGGAAAACTTCGGCATCGCCGTCGTCGAAGCCCTCGCCGCCGGCCGCCCCGTCCTGCTCTCCGACAAGATCAACATCGCCCACGAAATCGCCGCCGACGGCTGCGGCCTCGTCGAGCACGACACGCTCCCCGGCACCATCCAGCTCCTTGACCGCTGGTTCGACACGCCCGCCCCGCAGCGCGCGGCCATGAGCGCGCAAGCTCTCCGGACCTTCGCCGAACGCTACGACATGCGCGCCAACACCGCCGCCGTCCTCCACGTCTTCGAAGCTACGACGCGGCATAAAGCGGAGGCCCGCTAGTGCCCCGCCCCGTCGACTACCGCGCAGCCGACCACATCGACGCCGCCGCGCACCCCGACGCCTACGTCCGCCCCGCCTTCAGCTTCTCCAACCGCGCCCGCCGCGCCATCTGGAACACCGCCTGGCTGCTGCTCTTCCGACCAACTCCCCGCCCCATGCACGCCTGGCGCGCCGCGCTCCTGCGACTCTTCGGAGCGACCCTCGGCCCGCACTGCCACATCTACCCGTCCGCACGCATCTGGGCCCCTTGGAACCTCATCTGCGCCGACCACGTCGCCATCGGCCCCGGCGCGGAGGTCTACAACCCCTCACCCATGCAGCTCGACTCGCACGTCATCCTTTCCCAGAACGCCTACCTCTGCGGCGCAACGCACGATTACGACGACCCCGCCTTCCCCCTGCTCGCCTTCCGCATGAGGCTGGGCGCCTACGCCTGGGTCTGCGCGCGCGCCTCTGTCGCCCCCGGCGTCAACCTCGCCGAAGGCGCAGTCCTCGGCCTGCAATCCGTAGCCACCCACGACCTCGAACCCTGGACCATCTACGCGGGCGTCCCCGCCGTCAAACTCAAACCTCGCAAGCACCCTAATCCCTAATCTCTGTTCCCTGTTCGCTGTTCCCTGCCCCTATGATCTCCGTCCTCATCCTCACCCGGAACGAAGAAAAGAACCTCCCCGGCTGCCTCGAGTCCGTCGCCTGGTGCGACGACATCCACGTCCTCGACTCCATGAGCACCGACAGCACCGCCGCCATCGCCACCGCTGCCGGTGCGAAGGTCACGCTGCGCCCCTTCGACAACTGGTCGAGCCATCAGAACTGGGCGCTGAAAAACCTGCCCTTCCGCCACCCCTGGGTCTTCTATCTCGACGCCGACGAGCGCGCCACCCCCGAACTCCACAGCGGCATGCTCAAAGCTATCGCCGCTCCCGGCGACACCGTCGCCTTTCGCGTCCAGCGCCGCGACTTCTTCTTCAACACCTGGCTTCGGCACGTGCAGTCCTCGCCGTTCTACCTGCGCCTGTTCCTTCCGCAGAAGATGCGCTACGAGCGCCTGGTCAATCCCGTATCGATTCCCGACGGCCCCACCGGCCAAGTCGAAGGTTTCCTCGATCACTTCCCCTTCAGCAAGGGTGTCGGCGACTGGTTCGCGCGCCACAACCAGTACAGCGCCCTCGAAGCCGCACAGATCGTCGCCAACCGCGCCGGTCAGGTCCCGTTCAGTCTCCGCAGCGCGCTATTCGAAAAAGATTTCCACCGCCGACGCTACCACCAGAAAGAACTCTTCTACCGCATACCTGCACGTCCGCTGGCCAAGTTTTTCGCGCTCTACGTCGCGAAGCGAGGCTTCCTGGACGGGCGCGCAGGCTTCACCTACGCCGCCCTCCAGGGCATTTACGAGTACATGATTGTGTTGAAGACTCGCGAGCTCGATCGAGCCGCGATGCGCTGCATGTGCGGCTGATTAGCCCCGCAGCTTGGCCAACAGATCGGTCGGATGAACAGGCTTGGCGAGTATCTCGAACTCATGCCCCTGCGCCCGTGCGCGCTCCAGCAGATCGGCCGTGGCGGCCTGGCCGGAGAACAGCAGGATCTTGCACTTGGGCAGCTTCTCACGCGTCTGGATGGCCGCTTCAATCCCGGTCATCCCGGTCATGATCACGTCCGAAATCAGCATGTCGGGGTGAAAGATATCGAGAGCTTCGATAGCCTTCTCGCCGCTGTAAACGGCACGCGCCTCAAAACCTGCCTGGTTCAAAATGATGGCGAGAGTATTGGCGATGACCTGTTCGTCATCCGCAACAAGGACGCGCGGCTTGGCAGTCGTGGTGTTTTCTGACATGAATTTTTTCCTGAATCTCCCTGGGGTCTCGTGACTCCGCGCGTGGACGCTTTTTCACTCTCTGCATGATACGACGTGAACGAGAGGATGCGAAACATTCCAGCCAACTTAGATGAAGATGGCCCAATATGACAAGCCTGTCAGATAGCGCACTCCTGAGGCCCTCAATCCGCTTCCCACCACACGATGATAACCTGACCCCAGCCGATGATCGATATCCACCACCACCTGCTCTTCGGTCTCGACGACGGTTCCCCGAACCTCGAAACCTCCATCGCCATGGCGCGCATTGCCGTGGCCGACGGCATCACGCACGTCGTCTGCACGCCCCACGCCAGCGGCGCCTGGACCTACGAGCCTGACCGCATTGCCGAGCGCATCGCCACTCTCCGCGAGGCGCTGGCCGCCGAAGATATTCCGCTCACGCTCGGCGTCGGCTGCGACTTCCACCTCAGCTACGACAACATCAACGACGCCATCACGCACCCGCAGAAGTTCGCCATCAACGGCACGCAGTACCTGCTCGTCGAGCTGCCGGACTTCGGCCTCCCCCGCACGCTCACCGAGACCTTCTACCAGCTCCAACTCGCCGGCTTGATCCCGATCCTCACCCATCCCGAGCGCAACCCAACGCTGCAAAAAGATTCCACGCGCCTCATCGAATGGCTGCAGAACGGACTGCTTGTCCAGGTCACGGCCGGCTCCGTGCTCGGGCAAATGGGCAAGGCCGCGCAGCAGATGAGCCAGCGCCTGCTCGCCGACCGCTGGGTCCACATCCTCGCCACCGACGCGCACAACATCACCAGCCGCCCACCGCGCATGCGGGAAGCCTGCGAGCTCGTCGCCAAACGCCACGGCTCGCACTACGCCAACCTGCTCTGCACCGAAACGCCCCGCGCAATCTTCGAAGGCGCCGCCCTGCCCGATCAGGAAGAACCCCTCCACCTCTTCGAAGACCGCGAAGAAAAGAAAAGCTGGCTTGGCCGCCTCCTCCGCCGCTGAAGAACCGCTGCAACTCACAACTTAAGAACTCACGACTCACAACTGAACAAAGCCAGCCTCCACAGCCCTCTAAGCTCAAACGCTCTGGACTCTGAGCTCGTGTCATCCCTACTCCAGCACCCCTCACAGACCGCTTACCGATAAGCAAAATGCCGCTTCAGCTTCAAAAACGGCGTCTCATAGAACTTGAAACTCAGCACCGCCACCCCAATCACCACGCCCGCCGCCAGCAACCAACTCAAGGCCGCCGCCACCTGCGCGCGCGTGATCACCGCCAGCATCCACTCTTCGATCCACTTGTACAGCGCGCGGAAGCACAGCAGGTGAAGCATATAAATCCCGTAGCTGTACCGCCCAAAGAACCGCAGCACCGGGTTGCGCAGCATGCGTCCGCTGCCCTGCCGCTGCGTCCACGCCACCACGCCGCAGGATGCCACTGCAATCAACGTCAGTCCCACCGTCAGCAGCAGCGGACTTCCCTGCCAGTTCAACCCGCGCAACTGAATCGCAATGGGCACTAGCAGCAGCGCAGCACAGCCGCCAATCCACGGTGCCCACCGCACGGTTGCGGAGCGAACCCCCAGCCGCTCCGAGCGCAGCAGCAGCGCCAGCGCTCCACCCAGCAGCAGCGCATCCGCGCGGCACGCCGTAAACGAATACACAAACCACGGTGACACGCCCATGTGCACCAGAACAATCCGCAGCAGCAGCGCCGCCACGCTCAACCCCAGCGCAATCTGCGTCAGCCGCTTCACGTCCCGCAGAAAGAACACCAGCAGCGGCCACACCAGGTAAAACTGCTCTTCTACCGCCAGCGACCAGTACGGGTTCAAATTCACGGCATACCCCAGCCGGTACTGGTCCAACGGCACGGCGATGCCGGTGTTCTGCAGATACAGCAGCAGCATCGGCAGCATCGCTCCCCACACGAAGTGCGCCACTGGAGTCAGCAGCAGCAGCACGGCGATCACGCCGTAGTACAGCGGGAATATCCGCAGAAACCGCCGGGCATAAAAGTTCTTCAGAAAACCCGGCGTCCCCACCGTGTCGGCCAGAATTCCCGTAATCAGAAACCCGCTCAGCACAAAGAACAGATCGACGCCAAGCCAGCAGCTCTCCGCCACCATCAGCATTGGGCCATACAGGCGACTGCCCGTGGGAAGTGGCACGCCCCAGTGATGCAGCAGCACCAGCAGGATCGCGATCCCTCGCACACCGTCCAGCGCCGCATTATGCGCCTTTTCCGGGTGCGTCACCCTTGCCTTCACGGCATCGGACATCTACAGGCCCAGCCCGCCATCCACTGCCAACAGCTGTCCCGTAATAAAGTGCGGCCCGGTGGCAAAGAACAGCGTCGCCGCCGCCACATCCTCCGCGCGCCCATTCCGCTGCATCGGCGTCTTGTGCGCGAAGTGCTCGTAGTCCGCACTCACCTCGCCCTGCACGATCATCCCCGGCGCCACGCAGTTCACGCTGATCTCCGGAGCCCACGCCTTCGCCATGGTCTGCGACAACATGTGCAGCGCCGCCTTCGACGTGCAGTAGTGCGCATGCGTCGCCCACGGATGAATCCCGCCTAGGGACCCGATGTTCACAATCCGTCCGCGTGCTTCTTTCAACGCCGGATGCAGCGCCTTAGCCACCAGGAACGGACCGCGCGTGTTGGTCTCGAACATCGCGTCCCATTGACCCACCGAGATCTTCTCCATCACCTCGGTCTCGAATGTCCCCGCGTTGTTCACCAGCAGATCGAGCCCGCCGAACTCACCCAGCACTTCATCCGCAGCTTCGCGGATACTCGCTTCCTCGCGCACATTGCAGAACACCGCCAGCGCCCCCACACCCATCGCCTGCAGTTCCGCAACCGTACGCTCCGCATCACCCGGCGAGCCGCGATACGTGATCGCCACATCCGCACCGGCCTGCGCCAGCGCCAGCGCGAGCGCCCGCCCAATGCGTTTCGCTCCTCCGGTCACCAGTGCGCGTTTCCCGCTCAGCGGGTTGGCATCCAGACTCACTTGGGATCCGGCCGCGGCACAATCTGCGATGCTGGAATGTCGGTCGTGTTCTGCGGTGCGGGCGTGGTCTTTGCCGGCTTAGCCTTCTTCGGCGTCACAACCGGAGGAGGCTCCTGCACACCCGCCGGTCGCTGCGCCGCCTTGCCGTCATTGTCCTGGTAAGCCGAGATTTGCGCGCGCGGCTTCTCCATCTTCAGCACAATGCTCTTTTCCTCGGTCGGCACATCGAACTCGGCCGCATTCGTCGCGAACCCATCCGCGATCACCTGCACCTTTACATGGCTGCCAATCTCGATGATGTCAATCTTCGCGTTCCCATCAGGATCGGTTTTGATCTCCATGCTGCCTTCGTTCTTGCCCTCATGGTCGATGGCGCGGAAAACGACGGCCGCGTTGCTGATCGGCTTGCCATTGGCAGCCTTCTCCACCTTCACGGTGATGGTTGCGGCCGGAGCGAGCGGTTTGTACTTGCGCCCATGCCTCTCGGTCTGGCCATGTGCCGAAGCGGCCAGCACGAGCGCCAGCGCGGAGCCCGTAAAAACTGCGGTATGTGTGCGGAAAAACACGGAATTCATGGCGTGATTCTACAGCTTTAGACGCATCTTAGGCACCTTCGGAGAACATGAGCCACTTTCACTCACATTTCACAATCAGCACTTGACTTCCCCGACTGCCAAAGCCTACATTAGCAGTCGGAACGAGAGAGTGCTAATCCGCCCACGCACGACCTGCGCGGACCCAAGTCACCTCAAACCCCAAAGGAGACGTACCAACAATGGCAAATTCGTTTACACCGCTGCATGACCGCATCCTGGTTCGCCGGGTTGAAGAAGGCGAAAGCATCCGCGGCGGCATCATCATCCCCGATTCCGCCAAGGAAAAGCCCCAGCAGGGCGAAGTCATCTCCGTCGGCAAGGGCAAGTCCAACGACGAAGGCAAGGTCTTCCCGCTCGACGTTAAGGCAGGCGACACCATCCTCTTCGGCAAGTACTCCGGCACCGAGATCAAGCTCGACGGCGAAGACTTCCTCATCATGCGCGAAGAAGAAGTCCTCGGCATCCTGAAGAAGTAACTCTTCGGAGAGCACGGACGGTAGGTCACGGCTTCAGCCGTGACATTTGCGGACCGCCTCAACCCGGGCTTCAGCCCCTGAGGCCAATTTTCAAGCCACCATTGGTGGCACAAGGAAAAACAAATGGCAAAGCAAATTCTGCATGGAGAAGATTCGCGTCAGGCGATCCTGCGTGGCGTCAACACGCTCGCCAACGCGGTAAAGGTGACGCTCGGTCCCAAGGGCCGCAACGTCGTCATCGAGAAGAAATTCGGTTCGCCCACCATCACCAAGGACGGCGTCACCGTCGCCAAGGAAATCGAGCTCTCTGACAGCCTCGAGAACATGGGCGCGCAGATGGTCAAGGAAGTCGCTTCCAAGACCTCCGACGTCGCCGGCGACGGCACCACCACCGCCACCGTTCTGGCCCAGGCGATCTACCGCGAAGGCGTCAAGACCGTTGCCGCCGGAGCGAATCCTATGGCGCTCAAGCGCGGCATCGACAAGGCCGTTGAAGCCATCATCGGCAAGCGCGGCGAGAACGGCGAAGTGGTCGGCGGCGCGCTCGCGCAGCACTCCAAGCCCGTCTCCGGCGACATGATCGCCCAGGTCGGCACCATCTCCGCCAACTCCGACTCCCAGATCGGCACCATCATCGCCGAAGCCATGAAGAAGGTCGGCAAGGACGGCGTCATCACCGTCGAAGAGTCGCGCACCATGGAAACGCAGCTCGACGTCGTCGAAGGTATGCAGTTCGACCGCGGCTACCTCTCGCCCTACTTCGTCACCGACGCAGAGCGCATGGAAGCAGCCCTCGAGAACCCCTACATCCTCATCTACGAGAAGAAGATTTCCTCGATGAAGGACCTGCTCCCCCTGCTCGAGCAGATCGCCCGCACCGCCAAGCCCCTCGTCATCATTGCTGAAGACGTGGACGGCGAAGCGCTCGCGACCCTGGTCGTCAACAAGCTGCGCGGCACGCTCAACGTCGCTGCGGTCAAGGCCCCCGGCTTCGGCGATCGTCGCAAGGCGATGCTCGAAGACATCGCCACCCTCACCGGCGGCAAGGCCATCACCGAAGACCTCGGCCTCAAGCTCGAGGGCGTCAAGATCGAAGACCTCGGCACCGCCAAGCGCGTCACCATCGACAAGGACAACACCACCATCATCGACGGCGGCGGTGAAGACGCCAAGATCGCCGGCCGTGTGAAGGAAATCCGTTCTCAGGTCGAGAAGACCACCTCCGACTACGACCGCGAGAAGCTCCAGGAGCGCCTCGCCAAGCTGGTTGGCGGAGTCGCCGTCATCAAGGTCGGTGCAGCTACCGAAACCGAGATGAAGGAGAAGAAGGCCCGCGTTGAAGACGCGATGCACGCCACCCGCGCTGCCGTTGAAGAAGGCATCGTCCCGGGCGGCGGTGTGGCCCTCATCCGCTGCGCTCCTGCAGTCGACGCGCTCGTCAAGACGCTCGAAGGCGACGAGAAGATCGGTGCGAACATCATTCGTCGCGCCATCGAAGAGCCTCTCCGCATGATCGTCTCGAACGCCGGCGAAGAAGGTGCAGTCGTCATCGGCAAGATCAACGAGTCCAAGGACAGCAACTTCGGCTACAACGCCGGCACCGGCGTGTACGAGGACCTGGTCAAGGCCGGCGTCATCGACCCGACGAAGGTCACGCGCACTGCTCTGCAGAACGCAGCCTCCATCGCCGGCCTGATGCTCACCACCGAAGCCATGGTCGCCGACATCCCCGAGAAGAAGGAAGCAGCCGGCGGCGGACACAACCACGGCGGCGGCGGCATGGACGGCATGTACTAAGCCACAACCCGAACCACAACGCGCTTCCCTTTCAGGTTGTCGTTCCCGAAGGGAATCCGCGTTATCAACGAAGGGGCCCCGGAGCAATCCGGGGCTTTGTCGTCATATCCCTCATTCCCACTAACAAGCACTTTGCTCGCAGAATTTTCTATGGATTCATCGCATAAGGCGGCAGAATAACAGAATCTTTACAGTACAGAGGATTAGGGAATGGGAGTTGCAGAAAATTTCCGAGCATTTCGTGATGGATACGTGATCGGTCAGGATCAGATGGATTCCATCTCATACCGATACAAGCGAATCACCCGACAGCTCAACACTGACTTCTGGGACACCCAGTCCGAAACGGCTCATAGCCTTTATATTGGCTCATATGGAAGGGATACGGCCGCGAAAGGTGTTAGCGATATTGATATTTATTTTCGCCTTCCCAACGCTCTCTATCAGCAATACAACGCCTATCAAGGCAATGGACAATCCGCGCTCCTCCAGGCGGTACGAACTTCGATGTCGAATACCTACGGAACAACGTCTCTCAAAGGAGATGGGCAGGTTGTAATCGTAAGCTTTACAGACGGCATTACTTTTGAGGTATTGCCCGGCTTCTTGAACACATCGAATACCGTTACATTCCCGGATTCCAATGACGGAGGCACGTGGAAGGCCTGTGACCCTCAAGGGGAAATGACGGCATTCGCGACACGGAACGTATCGTCGAACCACAACTTGAAGGCTATATGCAGAATGGCACGCATTTGGAAAACTCAGCAGAACGTTCCTATCAGCGGAATGCTCATCGATACTTTGGCATACCAATTCATGGAGAATTGGGCATACAAAGACAAGAGCTATCTTTACCATGATTTGTTAGTTCGCGACTTCTTCCAATACATCTCCGATCTTGATCAAAATCAAGAATGGTGGAGAGCTCCGGGTAGTGGAGCGCGGGTTCACAAGACTGGAGTATTCCGCCTAAAGGCTAGGGCCGCATATCACGCGGCCATCGATGCAATCGCGCACGAAAAAGCGCAAGAACCGTGGGCTGCTCGTCAAGATTGGCAACTGATATTCGGGACTTCATATAATGCTTACTAAAGAAGATGAATTGACGATCCTAGAAGCGCAAATTCGCGAATGTTTCGGAAGGGTCATCTACACTCACAAGACTCATTCCAAGATGGCGGATCGTGCAGCACTCAGACTTAAATGGTTGAAGATATGTCAGATCGTGTTATCTTCACTCACGGCGAGCGGCGCAGTAAGCTTGGTCTTCTCAAACCAATATGCACTAAAGTTAACCACTGCATTGGTGTCACTTGGAACTGTCACACTGACGGCATATATGAAAGGCTTCGACCCAGGAGCTGAAGCACAAAAACACCGCGATACGGCAGCTGATATCTGGCCCATTCGAGAGAGCTACTTGAGCCTTCTAACGGACATTAGGGCTGGCGACGTAGACCTCAAGCAACTAAGACAGCGACGAGACGAATTACAAAATGCTTTAACGGCAATCTATAAAGGTGCACCTCAGACGAGCAGTGAGGCGTACGTCGATGCGCAAATTGCCCTCAAGAAAAACGAAGAATACACCTTCTCAGATGAGGAGCTTGACGTCTTCTTGCCGCAGGCTCTGAAAAGGAAGAATCGAAGCTAGGTGGGCGGGTGGCCCACTCATGACTCACCACTCAAGCCGGGGTGGCCCATTCATTGCGTTCTTTGCGATGAGTAGGAACCTCAGTCGCCCGCTAGGGCGGGTGGTCCCCTCTAACTCGGCGGGTGACCCGATCATAAGGGAGCCTCCGTTCATGACGGTTTCATCATCATCGGACGGGTTCACCGCTGAAAACTAGGCTGGGCGAGTGGCCCGATCACCACAACGGGGTGCCCCGTTCATGATGGTTTCATCGTCATGAGCGGGTTGATGCGCCCGCCACTCCTACTCGTCGCCGAGTATCTCGCTTTTGAGATTTGACTCATCGCGCAAACCGCGACCGCACCCGCCCATTTCCGCGGAGACCCCAAATCTCCCAGCAGGGCCCAACTTCAGTTGGGCCATAAAACAGCTGTGTCGAAGACCCTTCCTCGCTGCCGCAGGCCGGAGTGAAGGCGCAGCCGTAACGACAAAATTGCCTTCCGTCACCGCGCCACAAATCTATAAACTCCCACCATGTCCCGACCGCAGAGAACCACGACGTCTGGCACGTTCCTCGTCACCGCGATCACGCACAACCGTCGCCGCCTCTTCCAGGTCGACACTGCCGCCAGGCTATTCCTCGAAACCCTCCAACGCTACCGCGCTCAAGGCCTCTACAAACTCCACGCCTTCGTCGTCATGCCCGACCACATCCACCTGCTCCTCACAACCGAAGATCTTCCCAAAGCCATGAAACACATCCGTGCAGGCTTCTCGCACAGCCTCGCGTGGAAACAGGAAATCTGGCAACCCGGCTACACCGACCGCCAAATCCTCAACGAGAAAGACCACCTCGACACCCGCGACTACATCCTCCAAAACCCGGTCCGCGCCCGGCTTGTCGCAAACCCCGAAGACTTTCTCTACTCCTCCGCCTTCCGGGACTAAAGTCCCGGAAGTAAATTGGCCGGAGACGCATACGGCCTGACTGAAGTCAGGCCCTGCTTAGAAATCTCCGCTCCATCAGCGACAAAAGCGTCGTCCCATTATTTAGGAACTCCACAAATCTCCATGACCAAACGCCGCCGGGGTGGCCCATTCATCCCGTTCTTTGCGATGAGGGGTCACCTCAGCCGCTCGCCAGCCACGCGAACCGCACCCTGACGAGTGCCTCCACGACAGGATTTCCCTGAGTCCCTGCGCCGCGTTCCTACATCCACCGTCTGCCACCGCCCAACACCATGCTCTATAGTCATTGGTGCCTTCGATCAGACAATCTCGTATACCTTTTGCGGATTACCCTCGCATTGCAGGTCTGACACTGGCCCGAATTCCCAGGAGGCTTTGGATGATCGGAAACGCAGGTCTTGGCATACGCGCTTTGCAAGTCGCGGCAGTAGTAGCCGGTTGCGCAGTCACCGCAAGTGCGAGCGCGGCAGAAGCACCGCGCGCAGAAAAGAACAACGGCGCTGTGCACGTGCAGTTGCAGGATGCGGAGGGCAAGAGCATTGCTCACGCAGAGGCCTCGCCCGGTAAGTCGAATGCCGCTGTTTTGAACGTTGAGCGGGCCTATCAGGCTGGGGACCGAATTGTTTTCGGCGGCGCACCCTGGATGGCCGTGCGCGTCGATAATACGATCCCGGAATGTTTTGTCTTTGCGCCGCGCGCTGCGTCTGAGGAGGTCTCCTACGAGATCCCCTTTGGCCGCGAAGAGAAGGACACGGGCATCGCCTATGACCCGCAAAGCTTCGCCGGCACCTCGCATCGCATCACGCTGCGTCCGCTCAGCAAGCAGGAGATTTCGGGCTATCGCAATCTCGCGCTCAATCCATGCGACCTGACGCGAAAGGACGAAGCCTCCGTCCAGTTCTACCCTCACGCGACCTCCAACAGCGTTTCGCGAGGCGCGTTCGACTTTGAAGCCCGCAATGCCATCGACGGCCGTAGCCTGAACGGGCATCATGGCGGCTGGCCTTACCAGTCGTGGGGTCCGCAATTGCGCACGGACATCTGGTGGAAGGTCGACTTCGGCGCACCTGTGAGCGTGGACAAGGTGCGGCTGATGGTACGTACGGATTTCCCGCACGACAGCTATTGGAAGAACGCCGACCTGGAGTTTTCCGATGGCAGTCACGTTCCGCTGCAAATCAGTTCTTCACCCGAATTTCAGGAGTTCTCATTTCCGGCACGCCGTGTGGAATGGATGCGAATCGCAAACGTGGTTCCTGCCGACCCAGCCAAGTGGTGCAGCATGATGGAAGTGGAAGCCTGGGGCAAACAGGCGCGGTGAGTTTCTTACCCTTGGAAACTCCGCAAGCACATTGGCGGACTTGACTCTCGAACGGAAGGATGCAGATGAGCCGGATCTTGGTTACAGGTGCGACAGGCAAGGTGGGCAGCGAGTTCATCCGCCGGATTCTGAACGAGCCGGCTCACGAGACCGCAATAATTCGGGCGCTGTGTCACAATCGGCAACTGGAGCCGCAGGCGCGCGTCGAGTGCGTGACCGGAAGCATAAGTGACCGCGCCGTAGTGCGCGAGGCGATGCAGGACGTCACGCATGTCGTCCACTGCGCCACCTGCAAGGAAACCGAAGACCTTGTAATGGACGTGACGGTGAAGGGGCTCTTCTGGCTGCTGGAAGAGTGCCGCCGCAGCAGCACGTTTCAGCAGGTGATCCTAATTGGCGGCGATGCCGCGCTCGGACACTTTTTCTATCCTCATCCGGTGCCTGTCACGGAGCAGCAGAAGCACAGCGCATATCCCGGCTGTTACGCACTCTCGAAGGTGCTCGAAGAGGTGATGCTGGAGCAGTACTACGTGCAGTACGACCTGAACGGCTGCTGCCTCAGGGCTCCCTGGATTATGGAGAAGGACGATTTCAAATACTCGCTCAGCTTTGCTGAGGATGTGTTTGGAGGCCCTCGCTGGCGAGACCTCGTCGGCCCCGAAGCCGCCGATACGTACCAACGCAGTCAGACGGTCCCCGTGATGCTTGATCCTGACGGCGTCCCAGTGAAGCGCAACTTCGTGCACGTGACGGACCTCGTAGAAGCTATGCTGATGGCGCTGGATCACCCGAAGGCGCGGCAGCAGACCTTCAACATCTGCATGGATGAGCCGGTGGACTATCGCGAAATGGCCAACTACCTGAACGCGAAACGCGGGCTGCCGAGCGTTGACGTGAAGACGCCGTATCGATCCGTTTGGCTGGACAACTCCAAAGCCAGTTTTCTGCTCGGCTGGAGACCACGCGTGGACTTGCCTCTCCTGATCGAAGAAGCATGGACGTTCCAGCGCGCCGAGTCTGACCCTCGCAAAGTCTGGTATGTGGGCTAGAGCAGATCTCCTGGTGGCGATAGCGATGCCTCAACATAGATAGGCGCGCGGGCGGCCCCTTCATCGCGTTGTTTGCGATGAGTGGGGAACCTCACCCCCCCGCTAGGCACGCTCATGAAGCTGACGAGTACCGCTTCATGAGCGGGATGTCCCCGAGTCGCTACGCCGCCTTCCGCTGCGCCCTCTTCTTCGGCCTTTCCTTCCGCCCCAGCGCCCGCATCACCGCCTCGGGTTCCTTCGCAATCACCGTGAGATACGCTCGCGCGGCTACTTCCGGCTGCCGGCGTCCACCCTCCCAGTGCTTGATCGCGTCCAGGCTGAACCCGAAAGCATCGGAAAACTTCGCCTGCGTCATCTTCAGTCGCCCGCGAATTTCCTTCACATCAACGTCTGCGGGAACATGGACGCGGTATCCGTCGCGCTCTCCGGCAAAGTACCCTTCAACTTCTTTCAGGCCCTGCATCATGTCGTCAAACAATGCACTCATTGCTTCACCCCATACGTCTCGAAAATCTCGTCCGCCGTCTTCTTCAGGATGTTCCGTTCAGCCATCGTCAGATTGTCTTTCACGTTCTTCGCATACACTTTCACGAGAAATACAGGGAAATCGGCATTGCGATAGATATAGATAACGCGCACGCCTCCTCGCTTGCCCATGCCAGGACGGGCTGCACGAAACTTGCGAAACCCGCCCGTCCCGCGAATGACCTCACCAATCTCAGTGTTGGCGGCTACAGTTTGCACGACGAGTGCCATTCCCTCGGAACCGAGCAACTCTTCCGCAACGGCGCGATAGCTTGGCATCTCGACAACAGTATGCATTTACTTTGTACTCCATTGGACACCTTCGGTCAATATCGCATTCAATCAGGCGCCAGTGAGGAGCATATTTGCCAAGGCCATACCGAGATGCCAGAGATGGCGAGCGACGCGAGAATTCCTATCCCGTTTTGGAACGCCGGGTAACACCGGCTCGCACCGCAAGCTCACATCTCTCGGAGCCTACCTCGAACGGTAGGTCACGGCTTCAGCCGTGACAAGAAAGCCAAGCCGGAGGCGCTTCCGCTCTGCCGAAGGCCGGAGCGCAGGCGTAGCCGCAGCGACAAAATTGCCTCCTTTTGCCGCGCCTCAACTCCAATCGGACGGCCCGCAGCCAGTCCACCTTCCTGGCCATCGCCTCAGTCGTGATATGCCCCTCCCATACCCGCCAGCACTATCAGGCCCACATAGACGACGTACCCAACGAACTTCCATCCAGGGTGCCCCTTCTTCCGAGCCGGGCTGCCCGCCGGTGTCGGACTCCCGGCAGCCGCCGGCGACGTCGCCGGCGCTGGCGGCGCCGTTGCGGCGGGGCTCTGTTCCCCACTGCTCGACGCACCATCGTCACCGGCCTTCTCCTGCGCCGGAACGCTCGCTGAACTCTGCTGCTCCGCCGCCACCGGCGCCTCGACAGCCTGCGCTCCACCCACCACCGGAACGCCGACCAACAACACCCAGAGAGCCACGCTTCGCATCATCTCAGGATCCCTCCTGAGCGAAAGCCTACGAACGCCCATCACACGCACGCAGAGCCCAACCGTACACTTCCTCAACTGTCACAACCGGGTGCACTCCCTACACGAAGGTCTGCCCTGTATTTCCGAGCGCGGTTGGCGAGTGGGTGAGTGTCCCGATCATCCCGCGCACTTCGCGGCATGATCGGGAACCACACTGCCCAGGCGGGGATCAGCGCACCCGGCGCACTGCTTCTACGACAACCGCCGCCGAGCCATCCCAATTACGCCCAGCATGCCCGTGCCCAGCAGCATGATGCTGCTCGGCTCAGGCACCGCGCCGCCGGTGAAGGACGCATTCACGTTGAGCGATCCCTGGTTGCCAGTGCTGGCCCCGATCGAGTCGGCCGCGGCCAGGTAGAGTCCGGTCGCTCCAGCTGGAACCACGAACGTCTCGCCGGCACCGCTGCCGATAAAGAATATCTGCCCGATCGCCGGAGAATAGGTGCCCGGCCCCAGGTTCAAGGGGTTCTGATAATCGGGGCCAGCCCCAAACACCGGCCCGGTATAGCCGCCAACCATCGTCAGCGCCGGCGTCCCGCTGGTGAAGATGCCGATGAGGGCGTCCGCCGGCCCGTTGTAGTTTCCGCTCCACGGCGATGGCGAAAAGCTGGACTGGTCGCCATAGCAGCCGCCGTCGGGACCGGCAAAGCAGCCCCCATCCACCGACGTGCTTCCGGTTGCCGTGAATACGACCGACGTCCCGCCGATCGTAATTTGCACCGGAGAATTGCCGGGCGCGGTGTCACTACCGAAATAGCCACTCACCGAGGTTCCGGAAGCCTGGCCCGCGAGCCAGATGGAACTCGTTCCGGGAATCGTAGTGGCAGCCGCAGGAAGAGCCAGCATAAGAGTGAAGCAGCAAAGAACCGTTTGATTCAGACGCATGAAATCCCCTCAAGAGTGAAATAAGCAGCAAGCCCGACAGAAAAAGTGTGCTGTCAGAGTGTTCTCACCGCTTCATTCCGAGGGCAAGGGGCATAACGGGTCATATCGTGCCATCTGAGGTCACAGGTAAACCGCCCCAAAATCCTGTCAAGCCCACACGCCTGTGCAAAACCTCCAAACCCCGCGCCACCACAGGCGAAATCCCATTCGCCCTCCGTGCATTTAATTACTCGCAAATCTCTACAATTGAATCAGTACCAATTAGCGCCGGGCTCCACCAGCAGCCTCACAGACTTCGTAGACTTCCGGCAGACTCTAAGTCCAGACCTAACTACTGCAGATCGAAACTTTAGGACCAAAAGATGGGTTCCCCCCACCGTTGATCCACCGCACACATTTTCAAAGCTAATATGGTCGTCGAGGAACCCAGACCAATGCCGCTGCCAAACCTGACCCGTCGCGACTTCACAAAACTCACCGCACTCGGCCTCGCGTCGCAAGCGATCCCCGACCTCGCGCAGACGCCGCCGCGCAAAATCGGCTACTGCGTCATCGGCCTCGGCCGCATCGCCGACCACTTCATGCGCGGCGTCCGCGACTCCTCGACCTCGCAGATCACCGGCCTCGTCAGCGGGCACCGCGACAAGGCCCTCAAGCTCGCCGCCGAGTACGGCGTGCCCGAAACGTCCATCTACAGCTACGAGCAGATGGACGCCATGCGCAGCAACAAGGCCATCGATGCGGTCTACGTCGCGCTGCCCAACAACATGCACGCCGAGTACACCATCCGCTCCGCGAAGGCCGGTAAGCACGTGCTCTGCGAAAAGCCGATGTCCATCAGCGTCGCGGAGGCGGAAGCCATGATTGCCGCCTGCAAGGCCGCCAACGTCAAGCTGATGATCGCCTACCGCCTGCACTACGAGCCCACCACGCTGCACGCCATCAAGCTCATCCGCGACGGCGCTCTCGGCACAGTGCAGTCCATCAGCAGCGCCAACGGCTTCAACATCGCCAAAGGCGAGTGGCGCGCCACGAAAGCTCTCGGCGGCGGCGGCCCGCTCATGGATGTCGGCATCTACTGCCTCAACGCGATGCGCTACCTCACCGGCGAAGAGCCCACCGCATTCACCGCAACGGCCTCCACCATCGACCACGACGGCCGCTTCGATACCGTCGAAGAGAACACCGCCTGGACCATGAAATTTCCATCAGGCATCACCACCAGCTGCACCACAACCTACGGCGCGAGCATGCCCGGCTACTATCGCGTATACGGCTCAAAGGGATCGATGGAGGTGGGCTCCTTCGGCTACCAGAACATCCGCCTGCAGGCCAGCTTCACCGCTGAAAAAGGCGCAACACCCACGAAGCTCGACGAAACCAATCCCGAGCCTGATCCGAAGCAGTTCACCCGCCAGGCCGACCACTTCACCGACTGCATCCTCAACAACAAAACTCCGGCAACGCCCGGAGAAGAAGGGCTGCGCGATATGCAATACATGCGAGAAATCTATCGCGCAGCCGGTATCACAGCGTTGTAAGCGTTACTCCGCAAGCCCCGGATGCACCGCTTCAGGAGCATGCAGTTTCAACTGCGGCTGCGAGGTCGTGATCTTCAGCCGCGCCAGCGTGTTCGCCTTCTCGTGATTCGCACTGGTCATAAACGTCGCGGTGTAGCTCTCCGCAATGGCCTTGCGGAACTCGCTAAGGAACGGCGACAGCGACACCGGATTGCCGATGCCGTTATAGAACGACCGTCCGCCGGTAGCATCAGCCACCTGCTGCAGATAGCTCTGTCCACTGAAGGATCCCCTGCCGCCGCGGAAGCCCGCATCGCTGTAAGCGATCGCGTAGACCGCCACGCCGGCGCGCTGCGCATCAGCCTGCGCCGCCTCCACGTAGGGGCTGTCCTGGTTGAGGATCGACGTGCTGCCGTTATACGGGTCGACACCGTTGGTCAGCATCAGCACAAACCGCGGCCCGCGGGTTTGCGAGGGCCACTTCTTCGCGAAATCCGACAGGCAGAAGTACGGGCTCGCGCTGATCCCCGCCGCGGCCATCGGCATGCGGATGTCCGCAGCGACCGCCGCGTGGTCGGACGAGAAGCCGCCCTTGGAATCCACCCTGCCGTTGCGCATGTAGCCCACCAGCACCTGTGTCCCTGCGGGCAGCGAGTTCACAAACTTCTGCAGATCGCCAATCTGGTTGCCGAACGACGACCGCAGACCATCATCAATCAGGATCGCGATCTGAGCGCTCGAGGAGTTGATCTGCGACAAGCCGGTGAGCGGCGTGTCGTGGCCGTTCACCTGCACCTTCAGCTGCGCCGGATCCAGCCGGACCGGCTGCTTTGCTTCCACGGAAACAGTCGCATGGGTTTCAACGGGACCCTCGATCGCGACTTCCTGAGCCACTAGTGGAATAGCGCCCGCGAGTACGCCCAGGAGAGTAAAACGAGATAAATAACGAGTTGCCATCTGCATAACTACCTCACACTCGTTAGACGTATGAAGGCTTGCTCGCGATGCAACCCAACTACGCGAAAGCCCGCGTCACTTGCGGCGACGCGGGCTTTCAACTTAGGCGCAACTTATTCAGATAGCCGGTGTTTAGTCGCCCCCCAACCGTATCTTGAACCCCGCACGCACTGTCAGCGGCAGTCCGGGAAAGCCGATCGGACCAATGTGCTGATCGTTGAGCAGGTTCTCCAGTTGCGTGAAGCCGGTTATCCGCGACGAGAGCGCATACGTGCCGCCAAGGTCGAGCTTCACATAGCCGAAATCAAGATCGCGGTTCGGCAGAATGAGCGTATTTCCGAAGCTCGGATCGAAGCCGTCGAGGAACGTCGAGTCGTCGCTGCGACTCGCCATCGCTCCCTTGAAAGCGACCGTGTACTTCGGCCGGTGATAGTCGACACCGAAGAACCCCGTGTGCGGCGGACGACGGAACACGCGGCCTCCCACCAGCGGGCTTTCCGCGCCGATCGCCACACCCGGAATGTTCGGGTTCGTTGTGGGCGTACCCTGCGCTGCGGCCAACGCGTCGCCCGCAAACGACTGCACCACCTTTGTGTCGAGATACGTATAGCCGCCGCGCACGAACAACCGATGCCGCAATTGCCACTCAACCTCAAGCTCCGCGCCCGAGGCACGATACGCGAGTGAGTTCACATATGCCGAGAAGATTGAAGGAAACGGGCATAGCGTCGTGCTCCCCGTTGTGCACGGCACACCCTGCCCCAGGTACTTCACCAGCGCCTGCCCACTTACGCCTTCGAGCTGGCGATCGAAGACGTTGTGGAACCAGTCCGCCTTCAGCACCAGCTTTTCGCCGAGGATGTTCTGCTCCAGCCCTACATCGTAATTACGCGAGCGCTGCGCAGCGGGTGGGCCGATGCGATAGAGCGCAATCTGCGCCGGCGTGAGTTGCCGATAGAGACTCGCGAACTCCAACGACAGGCTCGGTTCCTGCACACCTGTCGCACCGTTGGCTCGAATCTTCGTGCCATGGAACAGCCGATCGGAAGGACGCACCGGAACAAACGCCAGCCCAACCCGAGGGGTTCCCGCAATGCCGTAGAGATGATTCTTCTCCACCGCTCCGCCTGCGGAATAAAACAACCGCCCGAATGCTTGTCCCTGAAACTGCAGGTTGTATTCGAAGTTCGTGCGCTTCACGGTGCGATGCTCGGCGAAGTCGTTGTCGTTGAAGACGCCGCGCTCGTTGTCGTAGCGAAAGCCAAACAGCCCAACAAGCTTCGGCGAGAACGTGTAGTCCGTCTGGTAGTAGAGCTGGTCGCGATTTGACGCCTGGTCTTCATTCGGTAGAAAGAAGGAAGCCTTACCAGTCGCGGTGTAGCCGTTTGCTCCACGTATGGTCACGACGTTGCCGAAGTACTCGGTGAAGCCGGGAAACAGCCTGATCGGCGTGCCCTGGTTCGTGAACATCTGAGCCTGCTCACGCTTGCGCGCGATGCCGTAGCGCACAAGGTTGTGCCAGTCGGTCTTGTATCGGTTCTCCAACGTGATGCCCGAGTAGATGTCCTGATCGCCCTGTTTCGCATCGGCTGACAGGCCATAAAAATCATGCGGACCGGGCAGTCCGGTAGCCGATACGGCATCGCGAATCGTGAACCGCAGCTGGGTATCGCCGGTGAAGTTGTAGCCCACATTCGCGGCGGACGTGGACGAGTGATACCTGTCCCGCGGCAACGCATTCGATGTATCGAACCGCGAGAACGCGCCGAAGTAGTCCAGCCGCCGCGCCGTCCCGCCAATCGTCCCCTCGTTACGCCACGTGTGCAGGTTGCCCGCGTCGCCCGAGTAGGTCAGCAGCGGCTTCAGCGACGATCCACGCGGCGTATTCAGCGTCACCACCGACGCGCCCGCGTCCGTGCCATACACCGCCGAATTCGGTCCACGATAAATCTCCAGCCGCCCAACGCCAGTCGAGCTCACCGTACCGAAGTCGAACGTTCCGCCAACATCCTCCGCAGGAATGCCGTCGATCAGCACAAGGTTCGCGGTCGAGTTCCCGCCCCGCACAAACAGCGACGTCAGCCCGCCGTTCTGGCCGCTCTGCGCCAGCTGCACGCCCGGTGTCTGACGCATCTCTTCGGTCACGCCGAGGCGCGTGGCCAGGTCGTCCGGCGAGATCACACTCACCGGCGCGGTCAGCTGCGGCAGCGGCGTGGGAATGCCGGTCGCCGTCACCGACACCTCCTGCCGCACCGTGCCGGCGGAGATCACAGCGTCCTGAGCGACGACGTCTTCGGCGCCACCGTAGAAGTCCTCGCCGACACCCGGCAGGAATCCACCTGCGGAAGTCAGCAGCGTAAAGCGTCCACCGTCTCCAGTGCGGATCTCGAACGTGCCATCAGGTCCGGCGACGGACGCCGCAACCACCTGGCCGCCTTCGACCAGTTGCACGCGCGCGCCCGGAACGGCAGCGCCAAGCGGCGTCGTGACACGACCGCGCACAACAACTGCATGAGCCGCAGCGGTGATAGTAAGCAGAAAAAGCGCAAAGGCAAAGCGCCGCAGCGAAAGCGCGCGCGAAGACGAACTCGCCCCCTGTGGGCGCGAAGCCCGGGGCACCAAAGTATGCATGGATTACTCCTCCGCTCTCCCTGCGAGAGCGTGGTTGACGTGCGCAGTGGAACCGGTCTCCTGACTGGCGCGATTTCAGGCCTGGCCATACAGCATTCGACTCTCCCTTCCCGGCGCCGGGGTGGCGTCAGTGGAAGAATCGCGGCAGGCTTCACCTTCATCAGAGAAGGTGCGCGCATCACAGTTGCGGGGCAGTGGCGGAGTTTCACCGCGCTTCCCGAACATTCCATTGCGGTAACGAAAAAGATCACACGACGCCCGTTTGCAGCAGCATCGCAAATTAACCGCGAGCTTTTAGTGTGACGACAGTTGCTGTGGAAGTCAAAGCCCCAAATGTCATTCCCTCGTCATGCGGCGAGCGCCTACGGCACCAGCAAAACCTTCCCCGTAGTCTTCCGCGCCTCAAGATCCCTCTGCGCCTGCGCGGCATCAGCCAGCGGATACGTATGCTCCATCCGCAACTTCAGTTCTCCGCTCGCGACCCACCCAAAGACATGCTCCGCGCGCTTCTCCAGCTCCGCGCGGGTGCGCACGTAATCCTTCAGCGTTGGCCGCGTCAGGTACAGCGACCCGCTCATCAGCCGGATCGGGTCCAGCGGCGGCACCGCTCCACTCGAGGCTCCATACAGCGCCATCAACCCACGCGGCCGCAGACATTTCAGCGAATCCTCAAACGTCGTCTTCCCCACCGAGTCGTAGACGACCGGCAGCCCGCCCGGCTCGATCTTCAAGACCTCTTCGCGAAAGTTCTGCTGCGTATACAGGATGGTGTGATCGGCTCCGGCCTCGCGCGAGAGCGCCGCCTTCTCCTCCGTCGACACGGTCGTGATCACAGTGCCACCGAGCCGCTTCGCCATCTGCGTCAGCAGCAGCCCGACGCCGCCCGCACCTGCGTGGACCAGCACCGTATCGCCACGCTGAATCCGGTATGTGTCATGCGCCAGGTAGTGCGCGGTAAACCCCTGCGTCAACGCCGCCGCAGCCTGTTCCGAACTCAGCCCTGCCGGCACATGCAACAGTTCGCTCGCGGGCGCCAGCGCAAACTCCGCATACGTCCCACGCGTGCCAGTCCAGGCCACGTGGTCGCCTTCGCGAAATCCCGTCACGCGCTCACCCACCTCGGCGACCACACCCGCAGCTTCCTGTCCGGGAATAAACGGCAGTGGCGCCGAATACCGACCCTCACGCAGATACGTGTCGATGAAGTTGACGCCGGAAGCCTCCACGCGCACGAGCACCTGCCCCGCGCCAGGCGTGGGCACCGGCAGCTCGACAACCTCGAGCACCTCCGGCCCACCCGTCTTCGCAATCTGAATCGCTTTCACAGCCGCTCCGATTCGCGTTATTAGCTGTTTACTGACTCCGGCTTCATCCGCACCACGCGGTCCACTGTGTACGGCGTCTGCTGCGACTGCGCATAGAAGTGCCGCACCTGCAGCTCGCCCAGCAGACCCACGCCGATCAGCTGAATCCCCGCCAGCAGCAGCACGGCCGCAATGATGAACAGCGGCGCGTGCTCGCCGGCGACGTCATGCTGCGTCAGCAGCTTGTGCACCAGCAGCCACGTCGCCAGGCCGCCGCCGGAAAGCATGGCCAGCGCACCAACCGCGCCGAAGAAGTGCAGCGGTCGCGTCATGTACTTCAGCAGGAACCGGATCGTCAGCAGATCGAAGAACACGCGGAACGTGCGGCCGATGCCGTAATGGCTTTGCCCCGACGTGCGCGCCGGGTTCGATATGGGAATCTCGCAGATGCTCGCGCCATACCAGCTCGCCAGCGCGGGGATGAAGCGGTGCATCTCGCCATACAGCGGAATATTGTGGATGACCTCGCGGCGATACGCCTTGAACGTGGTGCCGAAGTCATGAATATCCACGCCCGAAAGCCTGGCCATCAGCCAGTTCGCCACCCGCGAGGGCAGCACGCGCAGCACGCCATCCGCGCGAGACGAGCGCCATCCGCTTACAACGTCGTAACCTTCTTCGAGCTTTGCGAGGAACCCCGGAATCTCATCGGGATCATGCTGCAGGTCGCCGTCCATCGCAAGCACATACTCACCGGACGCATGATCGAACCCGGCAGCCAGGGCCGACGTCTGACCGAAGTTCCTTCGCAGCTTCACTAGGAGCACGCGCGAGTCCACCGCGGCGATCTCTTCCATCAGGCGGTACGTCCGGTCGCGCGAGCCGTCGTCCACAAACACCAGCTCGAAGCTCGAACCCACATGCTCCATGACATGCTTCACGCGGTCATAAAGCACCGTGACGTTTTCTTCCTCGTTATGAAATGGGACTACGACGGAGTATTTCGGCACATAATGATGATAACCCGCGCGCCGCGGCGCATCTATAATTCGTGACAAGTTACGTAAGCCGTGAGACATAGCGTCCCGTTCACGCGCGGTGCGGCCCGGGGATGCGAGGATGGATCATGTCGCGATTCGGTTGGATTTTGGCGGTAGTGCTGGTGGTGGCGGGTTGCTGGTGGCTTTATCAGCACAATGCCAACAAGAACGCCCTGGGCTCCGGCCTGGTGATCTCGCACGATGCCTCGGCCGACACCGGCGACGACAACACGGCTGCGCCCCGAGCGGAGCCCGTACGGCCATCCGCTCAACTCAATCCGACCGCATCTGCTCCTGCACCTCAGCCGGCGCCAGCCGCCACGCCCAAGCCCAGCGCAGCTCTCCCCGTTTCCGACACCATCGACCGCAACCCTCCTAACGGTACGGTCTTCGCGGGCACGGGCAAGTACACGTGGTACCGTCAGGGGAACATCACGTGGCGCGTCAACACGGAAACGGGCAAAGCGTGCATCGACTTCGCGACGATGGAAGAGTGGCGCAAGCGAATCGTCTACACGCACGGCTGCGCCAACGCCTGACCGGGCACGATACACTAGCTCTAATGGCCCGGTAGCTCAGTTGCATAGAGCAGCGCACTCCTAACGCGAAGGTCGCAGGTTGGACTCCTGCCCGGGCCACCATTTATCCCTTCGCATTGGTGAGAATCCAGGTGGCCCGCTGTGACCAGCTGCTAGTAGAGGCTGCCACCCGCCTCTCAGAGCCCTCTTGCCGGCAGCGCTCACCTTATACCCGGTTCGACCGCGAGCCCCCGGGCGGTCCCCTGCCGAACAAGCTGCGTGTCCAGATGAATCTTTCCTCGCACTCGCCCGTCAGCCCCACCCTTGTCTTACCGCCCCCACCGCGGCATGCGACAGGTTCTCATCCCTAGCTCGTCAGGCCCAGCCCCGCAGCCATGACCAGACCGATGGCATTTGGAGTTGCAAAGCCAGTGAGTTATCGTTCGCGCAAAAAATCACGGCCCGGTAGTGAATGTGGAGGACGCCGAGGAGTAGTTGTAGTTGCCAGCGATGTCCGTCAGGTTGTGGCAGCAGTTGCTTGAACCGGGCGGTTCCGAGCACGCGAACCCGTCTCTGCAAAGCACGCTGAAGATGAATCTCGCGCAGGCGATGCTCGATGGTCGTATTCCCGCGGGCACTCGCCTGCCTTCAACACGCTCACTCGCGGCCACGCTCAATGTGGCGCGCGTCACGGTCGCTCTCACCTATGAGGCGCTTACCGCGCAAGGCTTCATCGCCGTTCGCGAGCGCAGTGGGCACTTCGTCGTCGAGGGTCTGCGCGATCGCCAGGCGCTCGCGCAGGTGACGCCACGCCGTCCCGCACGGCCGCCCGCGTGGTCTGCGCATCTGGTGCCTTTGCCGCGCGAAGAGAAATGGCTGGAGAAGCCGCGCAACTGGCAGAAGTATCGCTACCCCTTCGTTTACGGACAGATGGACAGCAAGCTCTTCCCGCTGGCCGAGTGGAGGGAGTGCAGTCGCCTGGCGCAGGCCACGCCCGAGAGTGCATCGTGGGCCGCAGACGCCATTGATCGCGATGACACCTTCCTCATCGACCAGCTTTGCAAACGCGTCCTTCCGCGCCGCGGTATTGAGGTCACGCCCGAGCAGGTGCTCATTACAGTGGGCTCTCAGATGGGCGCATATCTTCTCTCCGAACTCCTCGTCCGTCGCGGCACCACCGTGGCGTATGAAGATCCGGGGTACATGGATGGCAGCAATATCTTTCTTCGCCGAGGAGCGCGAATTCTTCCAATGCCTGTTGATGGTGAAGGCGCCATTCCGCCGGCTGACCTTCCGCGGCTCTCCTGCATCTACTGCACGCCCAGCCATCAGTGCCCCACCGGGGCAACGCTCTCCATGGAGCGCCGGGTAGAGTTTCTCGATCTTGCGCAGCGTCATCGTTCGCTCATCATTGAAGACGATTACGATGCCGAGACGCAGTTCGCAGGAACTTCATTGCCCGCGCTGAAGGCTATGGATCCTTCCGGCTACACCATCTACCTGAGCAGCCTCTCGAAGTTCTTTGCCCCCGGGCTGCGCATCGGCTATATCGTTGCTGACGCGGAACTGATCGAAAGAGCGCGTCACCTGCGTCGTCTCATCCTTCGTCACACCCCGGGCAACAACCAGCGAGCCTTGGCGCTATTCATCGCGCACGGCCACTACGATCGCCTGCTGACTAAGCACAGCGAGTCACTGCGCGCACGTGCCGCAGTGATTGCGGAGGCGCTTGGCCGGTACATTCCGTCGTGGAAATTTGTCACCCCGGTCGGCGGCTCGGCGCTGTGGGTGGAAGCTCCCAAAGGTACCGACATGGCGGCTGTTGCGCTGCAGGCCCGAAAGAAAGGCGTGCTGATCGAGAGCGGAGGTCCGTTTTTCAGGTCGGTTGATCCACCGATGAATTTCGCTCGTCTTGCCTATTCGTCAATCCCCATCGAACTGATCGAGCCCGGGATCCGTATGCTTGCTCAAGTGGTTCGGCGACAGGAAAAATTCTGATGATCTGGCCCTATCCCAAATATCATCTGGCACTATCATCGCGCCAGATGTTTGTTACCCTCGACTTCATGGGTTCTTCCTCCGCAACACGCAGAGCGGCCAGGTTCCGCTCCGGAACAGGCAACATGCCTGTCCTGTCGCTGCGCTGTTGTTGTTAGCGTCGAGCATATCTCCACGCCGCTGATCTTCATTGCTTAGCGCGTCCTGAATCCATCCCAACATCCCTTTTCGACTCCGCGCGATTTGCTGCTCGGGTGCCCTCAGGCACCTCGATGCACCGTCGCCGGAAAGAGACCGACGCATGGCAGCTATCGACGCTCCACGGCAACTCGAAAGATCGCTCAAGCTCTTCGACTCCACGATGATCGTCGCGGGCTCGATGATCGGCTCCGGGATATTTCTGGTCACTGCGCAGATGACCCGTGAGCTCGGCAGCACCGGATGGCTGCTCGCCTCCTGGGCGATCACAGCCTTTCTTACGCTTGCCGCCGCTCTATCCTATGGCGAGCTTGCCGCCATGATGCCCTGGGCCGGGGGCCAGTATGTCTATCTACGCGAGGCATTCTCTCCGCTCGCCGGCTTCCTCTACGGCTCACGCAGGACCAGTTCAACGAGGAGTACGACAAGTTCTTCAAACGCGGCTGGCCGGTGGTTCCCCCGCAAGCGCTGTTCCTTTGGTGGGCCGCGGTAAATCGTCGCACCCGCAGCAACCAGGTGCTTGGGCCAGACGAGCGCATCGATGCGCAGACCGCTCTGAAGGCCCTCACCATCTAGCCCGCTTACCAGCAGTTCGACGATAAGATCAAGGGCACACTGGAGCCTGGTAAGTATGCCGACTTCGTCATCCTCGAGGAAAACCCGTTGAAGGTCGCTCCACTTCACATCAAGGACGTCGTTGTTCTTGAGACCATCAAGAACGGGCAGACCCTGTGGAGACGTGAGGCTTTACCTGCCGAAACGCACTAACGCTTCAATATGGAATTGCACCGTCCGGGAAATATGGAAGATATTTGAAGGCATATGCGCAGGTGCACGCTTCGACCTCGCTGCATGGGTAGTGGGCTATCTTGCTCCGTGATAGGTCACCCTATCGATGTCCTGCATGGAGTACAACATCGAAGGCGCAAGATTTTCGATGTGCGCGTGCCATTGGGCGCGCAATTCGACGTACTTTGCTCGTGCAAGGTTTCGATCCGCTGTGGCAAGACCGGCGGTTTCCAGCAGAGCGGTGGCATGATCGAGCCTTCGCTGCCATAGCGCTATTTCGGATGATTCCGGTTCCTTTGGACCGGCTGGTTTATCGGAAATAAAGCTCTTCTCAAGCGACGTCAGCAACAGCATCGATCCCTGCCAGAGTTCGTCCAGTGCGCGTAGTTGCTTGACTGCGCCGTACTCATCACTCAGGGCTGAACGCATGATCGTGACCGCATCAAGCAGCACTAAAGTGGCGAAGGATAGCGAATAGAACGACTGCTCGAATCGCATGTAGAACAGCACCGGGTAGAAGTGGTGGGCTTCCTTTGTGGCAGCCACCTCTGCGGCGAGTTCCCAGAGCACCGACGTGCCGTGACTCCATTCGCCACCCGGCGCCAGGCCAGCAATCAGCACTGCCGCGTCTCCGGTTTCACGCGTGGCCAGGTAGATCTTGAGAGCAAAGGTGTTTCTCTGCTGCAACTGGCTGTAGATCTGCATCAGGTAGGTCAGGGTCAGCGATGTCACAGAAAGCCCAACGATGGAGTTGAACAGATAAATCAGCCGATAGTGTGCAACTTGAGGAGAGAAGTCAGCGGAACCCACAATCGAGATGCTGCTTCCACCGGCGTAGAGGGCGCTCACGAAGTCTGTAGGAGTTTTGCCACTGCTCGACCGAATGGCACTTCCGAGCACCGGATGGAACAGAAGTCCGTTTCCGACTGTGAGTCCTGCGACCCACACGAACACCAGAGACACAAGAATGACGGGACCGCAGAACGAAGCGATGCGATCGCAGTGACGCGGAAAGCTCACAGCGACCCCACGAAACGCACGCCAGACGGTCCGCGCAAGCTGCGGGCTCAGGATGCCGCTCCCCATCCTGGCATAGAGCACGGTGAGGAAGACGTCCAGCAGAATCACCAGGACGATCAGTATCCCGGTGATCTGCTGGAGCCATACAAGCAGCATGGATATCTCCCGATTCAGGCTGCCTGGCGTTCCTCGTGAGCGCGTTGGCTGTTCCAGTCCGTCAACGCGACCACGGAACTTTCTGCGAGTGAGTTGCCCTCGAAGATCTTTCCCGCCACCGTGTCCTTGAAGCCGAAGAGCAGCGGGACCATCCACGAGCTTGAAGCGAACACGGCATCCATCTTGCCGTGAGTCTCAAACGAGAAGACAGGTTTTACGCCGAGGCGGTAGTCGGTAAGCAGGGACTGCACCAGGATGAAGCCGCTCGTTGCGAACGCGGCACGGGCGGCAGCCTTGTTTTGGGAGCGAGCACAAAAGACGCCCACGGTGAAGAAGAATGCGGCGTGACAGTAGTCGATAATGCCGTGCATGGTCGGGCTGATGACCTTCGGCACGGCACCGTCGGAGGAGTTTGCGGATTTCGATAGAAACATAAGTCTCCTTTTAGACAGCCACGATCAAGCGGCCATCGGTTGGTCCCAAGGTTTGAGGACGATCTTCGTGCAGCGGTCCTTCTTGTCGCGGAACATGCGGTAACCTTCAGGCGCGGCATCGATAGGAAGGGTGTGGCTGATAACGAACGACGGATCGATCTCGCCTCGTTGAATACGCTCCAGCAGCGGCCCCATGTAGCGCATCATGTGGGTCTGGCCCGTCTTCATCGTCAGCCCCTTGTTCATGTAGGCGCCCATGGGGATTTTGTCTACGAAGCCGCCGTAAACACCAGGGACCGAGACAGTTCCGCCCTTCTTACAAGCCAGGATCGCCTGGCGGAGAGCAACGGGCCGGTCGGTTTCAATGCGAGCCATCTGCTTGGCTCGATCGTAGGCGTACATAGCACCGTGACCGGAAGCTTCCATGCCGACAACATCCATGCATGCATCCGGACCGCGGTTGCCGGTCATCTCGTGCAAGGCGTCGATGATGTCGTCCTTATCGAAGTTCAGGGTCTCTGCGCCAGCCGCACGTGCCATCTCCAGCCTCTCCGGCACGCGGTCGATCGCGATAACGCGCCCTGCGCCGAGCATGAAGCAGCTACGAATAGCGAACTGCGCAACTGGACCACAGCCCCATACAGCGACCGTATCGCCCTGCCGGATGTTGCAGTTCTCGGCACCCATGTAGCCGGTCGGGAAGATGTCCGAGAGGAAGACGACCTTCTCGTCAGGGATGCCATCGGGAATTTTGATGGGACCGACATCCGCGTACGGCACACGCGCGTACTGCGCCTGTCCGCCGCTGTATCCACCCAGCATGTGCGTATAACCGAACAGGCCCGACGGGCTATAGCCCATCAACTTTTCGGCGATCCATGCATTGGGGTTGGAGTTATCGCAGCAGGACCATAGCTGGTCTTTGCAGAAGTGGCAGTTGCCGCAAGCGATCGTGAAGGGGACAACCACGCGGTCGCCGACCTTGAGCTTGTCTTTGTTGATCCCAGGTCCAACCTCGACAATCTCGCCCATAAACTCGTGCCCCATGATGTCGCCCTGTTCCATCGTGGGGATGAAGCCGTCGTAGAGGTGAAGGTCTGAACCGCAGATACAGGTGGAGGTGATACGGACGATGGCATCACGCGGGTTGAGAATCTTGGGGTCAGGCACATCGTGTACCTGCATCTTTTCCTTGCCCATCCAGCAAACAGCTTTCATCGCAAGCTCCTTTTTGTTGAGACATGATCGAGCGGGTGCGTGGCATGAACGGAGTCACGCGTGGGAGACGGCGTTCTGCCGTCGTGCTAGGCGGCTCGGCTGTAAGCCGTCGCGGTTTGCGGTTCAGGGAGATTGGCCTTTTCACGCAAGAGCACTTGCGTTGTCTGGCCGTGGATTCCGCGCGGGCCGTGTGTCTGGCCGATCGTTGTGGGCACCTCTCCGGTCTCGAGTAGTTGTTTGAAGCGTCGTACATCCTCGCGCACGACGAACTCCGGGTTCTTACCGAAAAGCGCGGCGATCCCGCTGGTGAGCGCACCTCCTGGAATCCCGTACTGCACGTTGGCGCTGATATAAGTACCTCGTCCCTGCGGGTCAGGACGAAAGTTGACGAAACCGCTTGTCTGAACATCGGAGCCTGGGAGCGAACGCCAGGCGATGCGCTGGTTGGGCGTGTCCTCTGTGATCTCGGCTGTCCAGCGAACTTCTCGTCCCCCCGGGCCCACGGCGACCCACTCGGATTGACGATTGCCCAACTCGCGCACCGACTTGAGGTGAACCATGAAGCGCGGCAGTCCTGAGAGGTCACGCCACAGCCTGTAAGCCTCCTCCGCGGAGGCATTCAACAGGAACACCGCATGCGTATCCGATGTGGTTTCAGGAGATTGCGCAGCCTTATAAGCGAGCAGGCCTCCGGCTGCCGCAAGGGCGGTCCCCGCCTTGGAGCGCCGGGTCACGCCATAGGCAATTAGCGCTGTTGCTCCAATCACAAGGGTTTTGGGACCGAAGGGAAGTCGACGAGAAAGGCTTTGGGGAGATAGCGACTGCTGCATGAAAGACTCCTTCCGTGCACGGGTGGCACGACCGCTCGGTATGAGCCAAGGGTTTGCAGGGGAAAGTTCCAGGTAGCGCGCTGCAATGAAGGTGGAGGCCTGGGTTTCGCTCTCTTGCCGATGCCAGTACGCCATCCCAAAGGCGGAGTCTACCCATTGGGAACCGGACTCCCATGAAGTCCGGCTTTACCCGCCCGGGGCGTAACGCAGGCAGATGACGTGATGGACGCAACGAAATTTCACCGGGTTGCCAAAAGGAGACAAGTTCGACATGTGGACAACGCGCTCCCGCACCCGAGCGTCCATCACTCAAGCGACTGCGTGCCGGACACTCGCACGACATTGATTCTGGCCCGCCGATCGTCACTCCTCACATCTTCAGGAGAACGGCATGCCGCATTCACGATCGGCAGAAGTGCCGTAACCAATGGGAGCACCGCACTTCCGGGCGCATTCAGCATCACCAACTTCTTTGCGCGCAATGCAGAGGAGGTCGCCCTCATCAAGGAAAGCGACCGCAAGATTGCCATGGACATGCTATCCATGCCGGGCTTCATCACCATGGTCTCCGCTGTGGTGGGAGATTGCTTGATGACCATCACGGCATGGGAGACGCGGGAGTCCATGGCGCCGTTGATGAAGCAGGGAGAGCATCGTTCTATGATTAGCCGCTACTTACGTCGGAATTTGGCCAGGGCGGAATGACCGGAGTGTGGGTTCCGGGACGCCTCAATCCACGCCGCGTCCGCTGTCCTCGCTGTGACAAGATGACTCCCGTCGAAGGTCCGCAACAGACGTGCAGTTGCGGAGCCGTGCTGCCCGATCCACTTGCCTATTGGTAGCGGGCTCGCCCAATCCATCCATACGCGCTCGCGGCCGCAGATACTCTTGTGGGAATCGGATCACTGCGGCGCGAGAGTTCTGGTGCCAGCCTGGAGGTATACCAGCATCATGGCATCGCGACCGTTCAGAGGAAGATCGACAGCCTGTTGCTTGCTCACGACCGAGCCGACTTCTGTGGTGCTTGTGTTGACTGTCGCGGTTTCGGCGACAACATCAACTGAAGTGCTCGCGCCGGAAACCTGTAGAGACACGTTGGCGCGTTTGGCGTCGCATTCCAGGCGTCTACATCCACCTTCTTTTCAGCTTTCATCAAGGACGCACGCACGCATCCCGGCAGAACGCTGAGACATTGACCCCATTCTTCAAGCCATGCTAGCTTCACCTCATGGCGTTTCTTCTGATGCATTGTTGTCGCTGCGATCAACCCTTTCCTGGGTGAGCCGCGACTTCTCAGACATACCTGAAACGTCCCCCTCCAAAGCTCATCCGATACTCCCATCGTTTATCGAGTACCCGTCAACAAGCCCAGATCGTATCCGGGCCTGTTCGCGGTCGTACAGCTCTGGAGAAATGCAATGCAACTTGCAACAGAAGAGTCAATAGTCGACGAAGTCAGCAGTGCGTTAACAGCTACAGAGAGCCAATTTGTCGCGGCCCTGAGAACACCTGAGGAACTTGCCGAGATCGTCTCCTCGTTCGCATCGTCAGATGGATGGATGGATCGAGTGCGGCTTCGCACAGACCATCGCTGGTATGAGCGGCTATATCAACGCCCCGACCATGACGTTTGGGTGATCAGCTGGCTGCCTGGCCAATCAACCGGCTTCCACGATCACGGCGAGTCTGCGGGCGCCTTCGTCGTAGCCACGGGCATTCTGGAGGAGCATCGTCCCGGTGAAAAGCCGGTGCTGATACCGCCGGGCAAGCCACGCGCATTCGGTCCCGATTACGCCCATGATGTGCGCAACGAATCACTCGGGCCGGCTGTGAGCATTCACGCCTATTCTCCTCCGCTCAGCGAGATGAACGAGTATGAACTGGACGGGAGCCAACTGGTCCCGCGCGAACGTTCGTCGGAACGAGCCCAGACTCTTGAAGCTCAGGCTCAAAATCAGGCGACGGCGCTGCAGCTTGAACATGACAAACCGGCCGGTCCCCTGAGCATTGAACAGATGCTCTCAGTAGCACGTGCCCGACTGCGACGGTTGTCTCCGCATGAGGCTTATAAAGCGAGTATTACAACAGGGGCACTGCTCGTTGATATTCGCCCCGAAAGTCAGCGATCGCACGAGGGCGGCATTCCCGGCGCATTGATCGTTGAGCGTAACGTTCTCGAGTGGCGCTTCGACCCGACATCCAGCGCGCGGCTTCCTGTCGCAACCGATCATGATATCCAGGTCATCGTGTTCTGCTCCGAGGGCTATACCTCGAGCCTGGCTGCCGCGGCATTGCAGGATCTCGGCCTCTGGCGCGCGACGGATATCATCGGTGGATTTCATGCATGGTGCGCAGCGTGTCTACCGAGTGTGGAATCCAACAAGCCTTCCTAGCGTCTATCGATCAGCTAAAGCTTTTAGTATGACGCCTGAACCGTCACTGTTAGCCTGCGGTTTATCTCACAACAAGTGAGGCGCGGAGTATCTCGATTCGCGCCCGAGATGCTCGAAGCGCCGCTCCGAAAGAACTTTCTGGGCGCTGCCTCGTAGAACTTCGTTCCTAACCAGCGCCTCCTGTATCTTCTGGGTTCATCGCGAATCTATGAATCGCGCTTGAGACTGGAAGATTGGCGCGGGTCAGTTGGATATCATCTTCAGCTCGGATGGGGCAGCCTTCGCTTCAATCAGATGCTTAGTTCGACATCTCAGACATAGCAACTTGAGTGTTCCCAGAAAGCAGCCCAAGCACTTCCTCGTTGTTCGGCAATGACGGCTGCGCTCCCGCACGAGTTACCGAGATCGCCGAAGCGGCGGCGGCAAACCTGGCGCTCTCGGCCGGTGAGTTCCCTCTCATCAGAGACGTTGCACGAGCATCCTCACAGTCCGCTTGCTATTGAATGAAACGATTCATCGCGTGACAAAACTATACGGCTACCACAAGCTATGTCAATACTTCACATCGTCCGTAACCGATTTTCACGCGTGTAGACTTCTTACATTGCCGCGACAAACAAATGGCCACCATCAAGCAAATCGCAGAAGCATCGGGCGTCTCTATCGGCACAGTCTCCAACGTGCTCAACAATCTGCCCACCGTCCGCGAAGCTGCCCGCCAGCGCGTACTCGATGCCATTGAAGAGCTCGGCTACCAGCCGTCGCTTCTAGGACGAGCCCTGCGCAAAGACAAGACCAACATGATCGTGATGATAGTGCCCGACATCACCAACCCCTTCTTCCCCGGCGCTGTACGCGGAGCTGAAGACGTCGCATTCCAGAACGGCTTCCGCCTCGTGCTCTGTAACTCCGATAACAGTTTCGAGAAAGAAGCAACCTACCTTCGCGAGATGCAGACCTACCGGCCCTCCGGACTCATAATCGTTCCCTCCGATCTAAGCCGCGGAACCGATGAAGCCAGGGGTTACCTCAAGGCGGGCTCCTGCGTGGTCTACGTCGATCGCATCCCTTCCAAATGGAAGGGCGACTCCATCACCAGCGACCACGAAAGAGGCGCCTGCGCTGCGACCCGGCACCTCATCGAGCTCGGCCATAAGAGGATCGCAACCATCACCGGCCCTCTGCCCGGACCAAGCGCCGCCGCCCGGCTGGAGGGCTTTCAGCGCGCCATGAAGGCCGCTGGCCTGAAGGTGCCGCCGGAATACATCCAGGAGTCTGAGTTCAATAAAATGGCGGGCCGCGAAAAAGCTTCTCTCCTCCTGCATTTGAAAAAGCGTCCGACCGCAATTTTCGCGGCCAACGACCTCATTGCCTTCGGAGTTTTGGCCGCAGCGCGCGAAACCCGGCTGCACTGCCCCGAAGATATCTCGCTCGTTGGCTACGACAATCTCGACGACAGCGATGCCACTGTGCCGACACTCACAACCGTCGACCAGTTCGCCTATCAACTCGGCGCGAAAGCGGCGCAGACAGTGGTCGACTACATTCGCGCTGGTGGCAGCCCCACGCGCCGTATGGTGCAGGCGCCTGAGCTGCGCGTGAAGGAATCCACCGCACGTCCACCCAGGACCATCGAGCCTGCGTGGAACGGCGCCAGTCTGCGCGCAGGAACTACTCCGCCTCCATCACGCAGCGGAACCCGATAGTAGCGGCGCGGTCCCGCCCAGGAGACATCATCAGATACTTTCCATGTTGATGCAGATCATAAGCCTGCGGAAAATACCACAGCGATCCCATAGGTCTGTAATAACTCCCTCCGCGCAGTATGCCGGCTCGCGTATGGTCGTCGGAATATTCATCCGTCCATTGCCATACATTGCCCACTAGGTCTTCGACGCCAAAAGGACTCGCGCCTTTAGGATGCGCTGTCACATCGGCCGGTCCGCTCGCGTCCCTGCTGCGGTTAGTCGGTGCGACCATGGCCGCATCCCATGTGCTTCCCCATGGATAACTCCGTCCGTCCGTTCCCTCAGCGGCCAGCTGCCACTCCCACTCATGCGGCAGCCGTTTGCCGGCCCATGCGGCATAGGCACGTGCATCTTCAAGGGCGACCCAGGTCACCGGCTTGTTTGCCCACCCATCTGGAAACGTGCCATCCTTCCAATCCTTCAGGAAGTTGTGATCATCCTTTGGGTGATACTTCGAGCCGTCGATAAACTTCTTGAACTCCGCATTAGTCACAGGGTACTTGTCGATGTAGAACGCCTTCACATCCATGCTCTGCTGATGGTGCCGCTGGGCCACGTTCTCCCACGGATATTGAACGTCCACACCGGCCAGGTTGCCGCCCTCAATCTCAATCCCCTCCACCTGGAAATCGAACCTGGTCGCCGGAACTTTCACCATCCCGGTAGGAGCCTCTTTTACCAGCTTCGTCGGGCGCACCGGGGTCATCGTCTGCGGCAGCACGGTCCATGCGCTCGAAAAGCTGTCGAGGCGTACGGCGTTTAGCGCCTTCATCTCCCGCATCAGGATCTGCAGAGAAGCGTCCGGCGATGCAGTCGCCACCACCGCACCGAAACCATTGGCCTCCAGCTCAAAGCTCAACACTGCCTTGCCCTCGTCCACCGCTGGCTTCAACTCGACCCCGCGCCACACATCGAAGTAACGCATGCCGCTCTCAGCCGGAATGGTTATCTGATTCCCGGTCACGTCGAACTCGTTGCGGTTAATGATGGTCCAAAGCACATGATCCGTAGCGGGCCATTTGCTGGCGTACACACCGAAACGAAGCATCGGCGTGTGCGGCTCCCACTTGGGGCTGATCAAGTCAGCGGCGAAATGTCGTTCGAGCTTCGCAATCCGCCGGACCGTCTCTGAATCCCGCGGCGTCATGCCATTCCAGATCCCCCAGATGTTCTCCCATGTCTCCATGCCGACACCGTTGAAGAACGCGTACTGCAGGTCGCCATTCTTGTCGCGCTGCCACCGGTCAGAAACGTTGGTCATGTGCCGCGACTCAAGCCACTTATACTTATCCACGTACTCCGGTCCCGCAACCCCCAGCCACTTCCGTGTGGGGCCCTGCTGTTGCACCGGACCCTGCGGCACTGCCTGCGCCCACGCCATATTGTTGTACGCCAGCGCTTCGTCCTGGGTCAGGTGTTCGGGTTCAAATGCCAGCGGATGCCCGGTCTTATCGGACGCAGCGCGGAACGACCGCGGAACCGCGATCATCGTATCGCCGTTCACACCATCGGCTCCGACAGCCGTCAGTTCCTCCGCCAGCGCATCGGCCTCGGCCTTGCCGGCGTTGTGCGTACCCTGGTCCCATAGCATGACCGGGAACAACACGCGCACGTGCCGTCGATGGAAGTCGTCCACCATCTTCCTGATCCCATCGATCCCACCCTGCATGTCGTGAAACATATCGAACTGGTTCCGGCTGTCGATGCCAATGTTCGGATACGTCGGCCAGACCAGCACAGCGTCTATCCCGCCGTAGCGTTTCTCGAGGTCATCGAGATAACGATCGACCGTATACTTCCCCGCCAGCGGATCGTAGAAGTATCGGTCCTCGATCATCATCTGCGGCTGCATGTAGCTGCTTTGCGTCCACTTCAGTTCGGGCCGCTCATACTCCGCCCCGTCATAGCCCATGCGCACCAACTGCTCATGCCGCCAGCGCCTCATGTCGGCAAGCCATTTGGAAGACTCCGCCGGATCCGCGGGACCTTCTATCAAAGAGCCACTGACCTCGACGTTCGGGTCCTGTGCTTCGCTGCGTCTAGCAGCAGTAGCGATAGGCAGACCGGCGATTAGTAACAGCCATGCGAAGCCACTAGCCATACAGGGGTTCTCCCATAAATCTCTCGCCTAGAACGATAGCCGAAGCGCGAACTGCAGAATGCGCGCCGCGCTCGTTGAACTGATCTGCCCCACCGTTGGCGCGCCGACATTGCTCGCCGGATTGTTGAGGTTCACATTGTTCAGGCAGTTCGCATTGAAAAGGCGGACAGAATGAATCGTTTCATTTGCAAGAGCGAAATTACTCCTCGGTCGCCTAACGCGTCAAGTGTCCGTCGCCTTGCGCGTGGCACTCGAGCGCTCTTTCCTCGGGTTCGAGAGCGCGGCCGGGAGGGTCGTCCAAATGCAGGTTCGATGCCCAGGCTTTCAGTGCTGAGATTGCCCCGGGATTTCGGGCCGCCCCGGTTCATCCAGTATCTGGACCGCAGTCGCGGGCCCCAAATCCGCCCAGTCGTTGAGCACCCACACCACCTTCTTGTCCTGGGTCACCTCGACCAGCTGCGGCCCCTGGCCATTCCCTCCACGAGAACAAATGATCGTGTTGCCGTTGGCCAGGCGCGTCGCGCTCTGGGTGTTGATGAACCGGTAAGCCTCAGGCAGATCGCTTGGCCTGAGCTCCCATACTGTCTCTTTGCGGGGATTGACCTCACGCGTGAGGATGTCATGCTCGTCAGTGATGAGCGTGTTGCCGTTGGCGAGACGCACTGCGGCCCAGGGGCTCTTGATCTCGTACTTCCATAGCTCCTTGAAGTTCTTGTCGTACTCGATCACCTGATCCATCTCGAGGAACGGCACGAGGTAGGTCCCGCGCGCGGTGTAGCGCACTCTCCGGAACTGCCCGTGAACAGTCTTGCGATCGGTGAGGCTCGGAGCGGGAAGTTCGTGTTGCACTTCGACCGCATTAGTCTTGATGTTCACCACCATCAGCTTGGGCGGCAACCCATTCAGCACGAACAGGACTTTGTCCAAGCCGATTGGCTGGCAGGTGTGAATCTCAGTCCCTGCGGGAGCGTCGTAGCGCCAGACGACCTGCTTGTCAGGCGTCACCTCTTCCACATACTGCATGCGGCTGAAGAGAACGTTGCCGTTCGAGAGCATCCACACATCGTCGTACTCCCAGCCGGGGCCGGTGGAGTAAGTCCAGGCAACCTTGCCTCCATTGACGACAAAGATCTTGTTGTAGCCCTCACCGATATAGACCATCGGGTGCTGAGCCAACCCGTTGCCGGGCAGGCCGGAGGGGATCGGCTTGTCCCACGTGCGGCTCGGGACTTCGATTTCCGCGGAGCCCATAGCAGGCACTCCGGGCGCCGTGAAGCGGTCCAACTGTGTCATCAACGGTGCAGCGTGAGGCGGCCGGGCATTCACAGCCTTCTGGGCGACGAGCGCCGCGCCCACGACGATCGACACCACGCTCGCTATAGTTACGAGCTTCCTGCGAACACCTCGCATGCAACCTCCACTGATCGGCAGCTCACTGCATCGTGGAGAATTGTATGCCGTGACTTAGGACGCCGTCCCCGGCTGCAGCAAACTCCACGAGACTGCTCTCTACAAGTCCCACATTCTGCCCACTCGGCGAACACGAACATTGACACTTCTAACCGAGTTCCCTTACAACGGAAGCCTCCGGGAGACACCTCTTATGGCGGCCGAGGGCTACTTCATACAACGACGTGATTTTGTGCGTGTTCTGGTCACTGCAGGACTGGGACACAGATTTCTGTTTGCACAACAAGCCACCACTCCTCCCCTGCCCCCACCCGCGCCTGTGCCGTGGACGCTGGGCCTGAACCCGCGGACCCCGCTGCCACACACGGCTGCGGTGGACGCGGTCGCGGAGGCCGAAGTCACTTTCTTTTCCACCGAGCAGATGGCCGCGCTCACCCGCTTGAGCGAGCTTCTGCTGCCGGCCATCGGCAACAAGCCCGGCGCCATCGCTGCCGGGACGCCGGCGTTCCTTGATTTCCTCATCCGCGAGTCGCCCGCCGAACGGAGGCGGCTGTATACATCCGGCCTCGACTGGCTCAATGCGGAGTCGCGACGGAAGTACGGGAAGGCCTTCACAGAGACGACCGGCGCGCAGGCCGATGCGATCGTGAAGCCGTGGATGCGGACGTGGATGATGGATCATCCGCCCACCGAGCCGCATGCAGACTTCCTCAACATTGCCCACGCGGACATTCGCATGGCGACGCAGAATTCCAAGGCCTGGAGCGATGCCTCAAGCAGCGACGAGCGCAACCCCGACGGGCTCTACTGGTCGCCCATCGATCCCGACATGTACGCCGTCGGCATCGACCGCGTGCACATGAGGCCATCGCCGCCCATCGCCGCGCCCAAGGCTTCGCATACGACGCCTTCCTACCCGCACTAAACCCATTGGAGTTGGAACGATGAACCATGAACCTGTCGATGTGCTCATTATCGGATCGGGGCACGCGGGCGGCATGGCCGCGAAGATTCTCACCGAGAAGGGCATCTCATGCCTGATGCTGAACGCCGGCCCCGTGGCCGATGTGGCCAAGCACGCGCAGCGCAAGCCGCGTTATGATCTGCCGTTTCGCGGCTTCAAACCGCCGGGCCGGCTCGAGCACGTATTTCAATCGAGCGGATACGATGCCAACGTCTGGGTCGACGAGCAGGAGGTCCCCTACACCTTCGACCCAGCACATCCGTACAACTGGGTGCGTGTGCGGCTGTTTGGTGGGCGGTCGCTGTTCTGGTCGCGGCAGTCGTTCCGCCTCAGTGACTACGAGTTCAAAGCGAAGTCTCACGATGGGTTCGGTGAAGACTGGCCGATCGATCATGCGGAGCTCTCGCCGTTCTACTCCCGCGTGGAAGGAATCTTCCGCGTCGCGGGCGCGATGGACGGGCCGCCGCAGATGCCCGACGGCAACTTCGTGCTCGACAACGAACCGTGGACTGAATCGATGCGCCGCTTCATGGAAGCGGGCAAGCCGCTGGGCGTAGCGGTCTGCAAGCAGCGCCGCGCCGAGGGCCGCGATGGACTCGCAAGCTCCGTCAACCTGTTACTCCCCGACGCGGAAAAGACCGGCAAGCTCACGTCGCTCTCGAACGCCGTGGTGCGAGAAATCACGGTCGACAAGAACACCGGCAAGCCGAACGGCTGTCACTTCGTGGACCGCATCTCACGCCGCGAAATGCACGTGAAGGCGCGCGTGGTGGTGCTCGCCGCGGGCACGCTCGAAAGCACGCGGCTGCTGTTGAACTCCGGCCTCGCGAACTCCAGCGGTCTGGTCGGCCGCTACCTGATGGACCAGATCTACGGCGCCGGCATCACATGCTCTGTGCCTGAAGCCCGCAATGGCCGCGCCAACGAAAAGCTGATGGGCGGCGGTGCGATCGTTCCGCGCTTCCGCAACATCACGTCCAAGCACGACAAGTTCCTGCGCGGCTATGCACTCAACGTCACCAGCCGTATGGGTGGGCTGGAGCCGAGGAACTTCGCGGCGTATGGGGCCGAGCTGCAGCAAAAGCTCGATGAGTACCACGGCTCGGCGTTCTACATGACGATCATGGGCGAAGTGCTCGGCCGGTACGAGAACCATGTGCGCATCAACAAGGAAAAAAATGATGCCTGGGGCATCCCCGTTTTGCATGTTTCGACGAAGTACACAGACAATGAGTACAACATGGCGAAGGATGCGGTAGAGGTCGGGTCGGAGATGGCGCGCGCGGCAGGGTTCGAGGTGCTGTCGTCGAACGCTGTCCCGAATCCCCCGGGCTACAGTATCCATGAAGTCGGCACCTGCCGCATGGGCAACGATCCCAAACGCAGCGTGCTGAATCGCTGGAACCAGAGCCACGATCACAAGAACCTGTTCGTCGTCGACGGCGCGGCTTTTACGAGTGCGGGATGGCAGAATCCAACCATGACCATCTCGGCGCTGTCGATGCGTGCATCAGAACATCTGGCAGACGAGATGTTGAAGAAGAATATTTAGGAGAACGTTTTGACGATTTCGCGCAGGTCCTTTGTCTATAGTTCGGTTGCGATTGCGGCGGCTCCCTGCGCAACGCGGTTGGCGTTCGCCCTTCCCCTGGGACTTCCGCTAGGCGTACAGCTCTACTCCGTCCGCCAGCAGATGGCGGAAGACCTCGACGCGGCCCTCGACGGGATTTCGGCTGCGGGCTTCACGGAGGTCGAGGCCGCCGCGCTGCCCAAGAAACCGGCGAAGGAGATTCGCGCGGCATTGGACAAGGCCGGCCTCCACTGCGTCAGCGCGCATCACCCTTTTGGCGAGCTTCAGGCGGGCTTTGAAGAACGCATAACATTCGACAAGGAGCTCGGCGCGAAGTTCGTCATCTGCGCCAGCCCGGGATTCAGGAACCCGCCTGAGGCCGGTGCAACGGGACCGCGAACCTACACGTTGGACGACTGGCAGTACAACGCCGAGCAGTTCAACCAGATGGGTGAGCGCGCCAAGGCGCTGGGTGTTTCATTCGGCTATCACAACCACACGCGCGAGTTCGTGGTGACGGACGAGAAGACGCCCTACCTCGAGCTGCTGCGCCTCACCGATCCAACCAAGGTGGCCTTCGAGCTGGACTGCGGCTGGGCGGCGGTCGCGGGCAAAAACCTTGTGGAGCTGCTACGCGACCATCCATACCGCTTTTCGATGTTGCACGTGAAGGACTTCAAGCTTGCGGCCACCCAAGCTCCCGAGGGCCCGACGCCGCCGGTGACGGAACTGGGTCGCGGCAGCATCGACTATGCTCCGGTCTTCGCGCAGGCCGCAAAGACTCAGCGCATCCAACATGCGTTTGTCGAGCAGGAAGAGTTCGACATGCCGTGGAAACAGTCGCTCAGAATCGACGCCGATTACATCCGCCGGCTCAAAGCCTGAGTATGCAGATCGGCCTCTTCACACCGGTTTTCAGCAAGCCCAGCTTCGACGCGTTGCTGCGCGAGTTGAAGCGCTATCCGTGGTGGACATAGAGCAGCGCGCAATTAGACCGGCGTAGCCGACGCGCTGAGCGCGGGTTCCTCCGCGCCAATCTGCTTCCGTTCCGAGAAGAAGGCCATAAACATGACCAGTACAACCGCCGCGAAACCCGCGGGGAACAGCCAGATCGTGCGCCAGTCGTACGCCGGTTCACCATTCACGACGGTCGAGTAGTGTTGCACGATGTAGCCCGAAAGCCACGAGCCCACGAACATGCCCACGCCATACGTGAGAAACGTGATCAAGCCCTGCGCGGCGGCGCGGAGGTGCGGGCTGGCTTTCTGGTCAATGTAGATTTGCCCCGTGACGAAGAAGAAGTCATAGCAGATGCCGTGCAGCAGAATGCCGACCCAGAACATCCACACCAGCGACGTGCTGTTGCCGTAGGCGAACAGAACGTACCGGATGACCCACGCTAGCATGCCCACCACCAGCATGTACTTCACGCCCAGGCGCCGAAAGAATAAAGGCAGCAGGAGCATGAAGCCGAGTTCCGACATTTGTCCACCGGTCATCTTGCCCGCTGCGTTCACTACGCCACGCTGGTTGAGGAAGAGGTTCGTAAACGCGTAATAAAACTGCAGCGGTATGCAGATGAGAAACGAGGCAATCGCGAACACCGCGACCGAGCGGTCGGCGAGCAGGCGCACGGCCTCGCGCGGAAAGATGGAGGAAAAGCTCCACTCCGTAGCCGCCGCAACCGGCGGTGTGTGCGGTAGTGTAAGCGCGTAGATGGCCATCAGCGCCGAACTCGCCGCGGCAAGCTGCATGGGAATAGCCGTAGCCTCAACGCGCATTGTGCCGACAAGCAGCCCGGCGACGATCCACCCCAGCGTTCCCATGACGCGGATGCTGCCAAACTGTGTCTGCGGGTCGGTCATGTGGCGGAACGCGAGCGAGTTGGTCAGCGAGAGCGTCGGCATGAAGAACAGGCAGTAGAGCAGCACGATCCAGTACAGCCCGGCGAACTCAGTCTGCCGCGAGGCGAAGTAGAGCAGAACAGCGCCCATCCCATGCAGCACTGCGAGCAGGCGCTGCGTTGCGGCCAGGCGGTCCGCGACGAAGCCGACGAGGAACGGAGAAACGATGCCGCCCAGCGCGGTCGTTCCGGCGGCGAGCCCGATCTGTTCGCCTGAGAAATGCAGAGACTGCGCCAGCCAAGTTCCCAGCGTCACGTACCACGCGCCCCAGATGAAGTATTCGAGGAAGAGCATTAGGCTGAGGCGAATTCGCATCGAGATTGTCATTGTTTGTCCTTCAGATCGGCGGGGCCGTTCTCCTGTTTCACCATCGAGCCCTCGCCTTCAAACGGCAGCAGCGATAGCGCAAAGCGTGTCGGTGTCATATGTCCTAGCGAGGCAGAGGTTGCAGAGTCACGGTGTGTCCGGTCGCCGCGGATGTGCGAGCTGCATCGAGGATTTGCATAACGACAATGTTGGTTTCGAGCGACGACAAATCGCCGTCCGGCTTGATCTCGCCATGCAGCACAGCGGCGAGATACGCGAGCGAGTTCGCCCGGCTATCGGGCAGCGCAGGAGAAGCAGCGGTACTCTCTTCCTTCTCGCCTTTGAAGCGCGTCCGAACGCTCGAAGGACCGACCGTCACTGCCGTTCCCCCAACACCATAGACCTCCATGTCCTTGCGCGCGAAGCTCCAGTCCCAGGAGGGCATCAGCACGGCCTGCGCGCCGGGGTAGCGCAGAATCACGGTGCTATCGTCTTCCACGTGCGGGTATATGGCGGGCTTGTCGGTCTGCGATACCGCCGTCACTGAAAGCGGCGGCGCGCCATGCATCATCACCGTCACGAGGTCCGCGCCGTAGCAGCCGAAGTCGAAGAGCGCGCCTGCACCGTTGCGCACCGGGTCCGTAAGCCACGGAAGCCACTCCGGCCCGACGCCGATCTCCGCCGGCCCTTCATGCCCGTCGTGCACAACCACCTTGCGCACCTCTCCAAGCTTTCCCGAGCCGGCCAGCCGAAGCGCCTCGGCGTTCGAGGAGTACCACGTCGTCTCATAGTTCACGAGCACCTGCACGTGATGCGCCCGCGCCGCCGCACGGATAGCAAGAGCATCTTCCATCGTCGTGCACAGAGGCTTCTCGACCATGGACGACGCGCCATGCTTGGCGGCTGCTTCAATAACGCGCCGATGGTCCTGGATGGTGGTGTAGACCAGCACTGCATCGGGCTTCTGCGCACTCAGCATCTCTTCCAGATCCGTGTGAAAGAGCGACGGGTCCAGCTTGTACTGCTTCTGGTATTGCGCCGCCAGGGCTTTGTCGGGCTCGACAATGGCGACCAGGCGGGCGCTGGAGTTATCGGGCAAAGCCTTTAGGAAGCCCTTGACGTGGCCGTGAACAAGACCCACAATGGCCACGCGGATAGGCGTATCCGCCGCGTAAACAGGAGCCGCAAGTAGGGTCCACACAAGCAGTGTGAACAAGCAGAAACGCTTCATTGAGAGAACCCTCGTCAGCCGAGCTTCATGGTTTCCGGATTCCATTGAACTACATTGCCGCGCTCCATGCTGAGGTTGCTGAGCAGCGCGGCGCCTGCGGCCCTGAAGCCAAACACCGAGTCCTCGGCAGGAGTCTTTCGCGTGCGCACCGACTCGAAGAAGTTACGGAAGTGTTCCGTCGTGTCGTTGTAGCTTCTGGGCAATGTGTACCGCTCAACTGGATCTGCTGAGACGGTGCCCGCCGGGTCATCGGGATACTTCTGCTGATACTTCGCCAGATAATCCTTCTGCATCGCTTCTGAGAACGTGTTGATGGTCATGCCCGGCGCCTTGGCCATGGGAGCGCGATGCAGCGTCAGTCCCGCAGCGTTGATCTCCAGTGTTCCTTCAGAGCCGGTGAAGAGAAAGCTCTCTGCTTCTTCGCCGCCGGCAACCTGGTTGACGCGCAGGCTCAGGTTGAATCCTTCGGGGTAGTCAAACAGCGCAAGCATCACATCGGGGACGTTGCGGCCGTCCTTCCAGTAGCGGAGACCGCCCGTGGCCATCGCTCTTGTCGGGCCGCGCGATCCGGTAATGAAGTGCGTTCCGCTGAAGAGATGCACAAAGAGGTCGCCGGCAACGCCTGAGCCGTAGTCGGTCCACTTGCGCCACTGGAAGAAGCGCTCGGGGTTCCACGAAATCTTGGGCGCGGATCCGAGAAACCGCGGCCAGTCGCAAGTCTCCGGGCTGGCGTCAGGAGGCACAGTGTAGCTCCACGCACCCATGAACGAGCTCCGGTCCCAGCGCGCGGAAACCAGGTTGAGTTTGCCGATCGCTCCCGAGGCCAGCAGCTCCTTCGCTTTGAGATAGAGGGCATTGCTGACGCGCTGGCTTCCCACCTGCAGCACGCGGCCGGTGTCCTGCGCCGTCTTGATGATGGCCGGACCGTCGGCATAAAGATGGATCATCGGCTTTTCCAGGTACACGTCCTTGCCTGCGTTCATCGCGTCGATAGCAGCCTGCTTGTGCCAGTGGTCCGGGGTCGCAATGATGACCGCGTCGACATCCTTGCGGGCGAAGACCTCGCGGTAGTCACGGGTTGTAAACACGCTGCTGCCCCAGAGCTCCTTCGCGTGCGTCAGCCGGCCGTCGTAGCAATCCGCCACGGCGACTATCCGGGTATGTGGCACCTGAAGCGCGCAGGCCGCATCCTGCTGGCCGCGTATGCCCGCGCCGATAAGAGCAATCTGGATCTGGTCGTTGGGGCCGCGTTGCTGCGGCGTCTCCTGTGCTGCGGCCAGCATGTGCAGCTTGCCGGGAACAGCGGATGCAGCAGCAGCCAGCGGAAGTGTTCGCAATACGTGTCTGCGAGAGAGACTCAAAGTCGAAACCTCGATTCAGGAAGAGAAAGCATGCGTGAGAAAAAGCGGTTGTCTTGAGAACACACATCCATGTGCGTGGCTCAGCAAGATGCTTTTACTCAGGCGCATCGCGAATGTCAACCACTCGCGCTCCGCGCAATTTGCGGAAGGCGTTCAGGCGCTCTCTGCTTCCCACTACCAGCAGAGAGATTCCCAGCCGATTCCTCGATCCCTCGAAAGTCGAAATCAAAGGTTCGCAACAGTGAAGCGGTCGCCCCTCAGGCATTCTCCTCGACCGCAGCTTCGTTCTGTAATTTCCACGAGGTCACGAGTTTTCCTATGGCGCCAGGCTCCTCCGGCGCGGGCTCCGTCTTCGGAGCGCGTCGTACACGCAGGTTATCGATGGCATAGTCAAGGAATCGCGGCTCAAGAGCCGGAGGTCGTTCAGCGAATCGACAGGAAGCAACCACCTGCTCGAGGATGAAGCGCGGCTGAAACGCGGCGAGATCAAGCTGCTTCTCCACTTTGATGCGATGGACTATCGCTCCAATAGCCTCTTCAGTCACCTCTATCCCCTGGGACCGGCACTCTTTCGCGAATATGCGTTTGAAGAGTTCGACCGAGGGTGAACCGATCTCAATCTTGTACGGTAAGCGGCGAAGGAATGCAGGGTCCATCAAATCTTCCGGATCAAGATTGGTGGAAAAAATCACCAGTTCATCAAACGGGATGCTGAAGCTCTTCCCCGTATGAAGTTTCAGATAGTCGATGCGGCTTTCGAGAGGAACGATCCATCGGTTCAGCAAGTCGGCCGGGCTGACCAACTGCCGCCCGAAATCGTCGATAACGAAGCATCCGCCCAGCGCCTTCATATGCAGAGGCGCCTCATAGAGCTTTGAGGTCGCGTCATACCGCAGATCCAGCATCTCCAGCGTCAACTCTCCGCCGGCAACAACAAACGGTCTCTTGCATGGCACCCAGCGCGCATCAACTTCCACGCCGCGCAGGAAGGACGCCTCCTGGCCCGAGTCCCCTGCTTTCGGCAACACCGCGATATGAATACTCGGGTCATAGACACGGATAGTCTGACCCTCCACCGATACCGCATACGGGATATAGACAATGTCCCTGAACACATTCGCCAGACGCAAAGCGAAAGTCGTTTTCCCGTTACCCGGCGGTCCGTAGAGAAGAATAGCCCGGCCGGAGTTCAGCGCCGGTCCAGCTTGTTCCAGGAGAGTCTGATCCATGTCCAGGTCGCTGACGCTGTTGCGAACACGCTGAAATGTAACCACCTCGCTCGTAATCTTCTGAAGATTGACCTGTTTGTTGTACTCCTCGAGCGTAACCGGAGCGGGGCCGTTGTACTGCGACCGGTTAAGCGCATCCACCGCCCATCGACGCCCCTCATCCGTCAGGTCGTAGTTCATGATGGCCGCATTGTCTATGCGCACGCCTTTGGCATAAACAAGCTTGCGTTCGGTCGCCAGGCGAATCAGGTCCGTGACAATCTGGCGCGGCAATTTGATCGCATCGGAAAATTCAACGATGGACTGCAGGCGAGCGGTATACATCTGCTTGATCAGCAGACCCAGGAGATCGGACTCGTCGATCCCAAGGCTTGCAATATTTTCCGGCTCCACCGGAAACTTCGACAGGAAGGCCGAAAGCACTTTCTCCGTCACGTATCCCGCAGCCACCAACTGGTCACAGAGGCTTCCGCCCTGGCTTATCTGCCGTTCCAGAACGTCATCCATTTGCTCCATAGTGACTAAGTTCGCCAACATTAGGAGAGTTCCAAGTTCCATGCCCACCGGGATATTTCCTTTCAAATGCTTCAGACCGTAAGAAATCTTTTTGAGTGTCTCTATGGCTTCGGCGCGTCTCAGACACAAGGCGTTCGAAAACCCTGTCGAGCAAGGACAATCTGCGCCGCATCTCGGGCATCGAATCCATCACATAGCACGCTGTAAGGCTAAGAGCGTGAACGCGACAGTGAATGCCTTTTGGGAAGGCGCAGCCATTGCGCCGAATGTCATCAGCGTTGCCTAAGGAGGAGAAAGTCCAATGCCAGGCAGTCGCCTGATGAGGCCGCGAGCCACCGCGTGCACCAGAACATAGTGATCGCACCTGCGATCCTTGATGACGCGGAAATGCGGCCTCACGTGGGACATGAAGTGCTCCAACCCTGAAAATTTACAGACTGAAGGAGCAAACTGCCTGGCCCGTCGCATCTGGTTTCCTCGAAGATATCGCGGTAAGAGTGGGCCCGTTCGTCTCGCGGACTCTTTGCTGTGACAGAGGTAATAACCCATCTAGGCGCAACCGCCCAGCCTTTGTCAGACCGACGCAGACCCGCCGCGCACGGACTCCCTGGCGCATGCCGCTCGCTCGGCATCAGTCAACTCCGGAGCGAGCGTCTTCCCGCTGGCTCCCGACTCAAATGACGTCTGCAGAATGCACATCACCGCACTCGCCTCAGACGGAGGCACAGGGTTCGGTCCCCTTCCCAACACGGCATCGCGGACGCCGGCATAGTACTGCGCCTGGTTGGCCCGTGGCGCCAGTATTTTCCTCTGTGTCCCCGTCGTGCCCTCATACAGAATGCCCGGATCAGGGTCGACGCCGAATTCACTTGATCCGGGGAGCATTCGCGCAACCAACTGCTTCTCCTGGACATCACCCGCATACTTCGCCCAACTGCCAAGCGTGCCATGCAGCACGGAGCGCGGCCCGCCGCCCGACACCAGCAGAGAGGCATGCAGAATCACGCGCAGAGAACGATAGTTCAGCTGCACATGCGCCCAATCGTCCGTCTGACCGCCTTTGCGCAGAGTCGCGAAGCTGGCGTTGACCGTCTCAGGCACTCCAAACAAGTTCAGGGCCTGATCGATCAAGTGCGGCCCGAGATCGAACCACAGTCCCGCGCCGGGCCCTGCGTCCTCGCGCCAGCGCCTCCGGACCAGCGGACGATAGCGGTCCATGTGCGCTTCAAAGTGGACAATCTCTCCCAGCACACCCGACTCGACGATTGCCTTCGCCGCTAGCGCTTCGCTCTCCCACCGCCGGTTGTGAAATACCGAAAGCAGCCTTCCCTGCTTCTCCGCAAGCTCAACCAGCAACCGCGCATCGGCCAGCCTGACCGTAAACGGCTTGTCGACCACAACGTCTTTTCCAGCACGCAATGCCGCTGCGGCCAACGGAAAGTGGCTTTCATTGGGACTCGCAATCACCAGCAGATCGATCTCTGGATGCGTCGCCACATCCTCCATCGCAGAGCTCACTATCACCCCCGGCAGGTCAGCCAGCACGGCTTCGGGCCTGCTCGAGCCGACAACAGTCAGCTTCAAACCCGGTACGGCCCCGATCAACGGAGCGTGAAGCGTCCTTCCGGCATAGCCGTAGCCGATGAGCCCGACACGAACGTCTTTTCCATCCTCGATCACAAAAGTTCCTCGCCTGAAAGCAGACTGCCGCCATCAAGATGACTGTTGACTTCACTGTGTTCCGCGTCCAGACTCACTTGTAAACCATCTAGGCCATACGTCCTACAAAGAATCGCTCCCTCCGTAGTCCAATGGATAGCCCACGCGTCAATCCGAAGTATTCGAAGGCCAAACCATCTGTTGGCAGCGTCAACGTGCCTCCGGGAGTGTCATTGATGTATGTAGAACGCCGCACACGGGTCCGCTTCTATCTCGCCTTCTGGCTCTTCGTCCTCAGCGCCGTCGCTTTTCTGGACCGCACCAACATCTCCATCGCCGGGCTGCAGATCAGCACGGAATACGGTCTCGGCAATCAGCGTCTCGGCTGGATCTTCAGCGCCTTCCTCATCGGCTACGCGGGGTGTCAGGTTCCGGCGGGCTGGCTTGCCGCGCGCTACGGTCCGCGCCGGGTGCTCACGCTGGGCGTGCTGTGGTGGGGAGTCACCACTGCACTCACCACGCTGCTGCCTCCCGGCATGTCGCACGCCGTAATGCTGCTGATCGCCATCCGATTCGCGCTGGGTGCAGGCGAGGCGGTCATCTATCCCGCCGCCAATCAGTTCGTCGCGCGCTGGGTTCCGCTACAGGAGCGCGGCTTCGTCAATGGACTCATCTTCGCCGGGGTAGGCGCGGGCAGCGGTCTCACGCCCCCGCTGTTGACGTGGCTCATCACGCATCATGGCTGGCGCGCGGCGTTCTGGTTCAGCGCCATCGTCGGGCTCGTCGTCGGCGCAGTCTGGTGGTACAGCGCTCGTGACACGCCCGAGGAACACTCCGGCGTCTCTATCGCCGAACTCACTCTGATTCGTGATGGCCTAACGACCACGGGCGCGCTCGGTTCAGCGGCGATGGAGAACAGGGAAACCGCCGTGGCGGCACCTGTCGTTATCTCCTGGGGCGCAATCTTCCGCTGCCGCGATTTACCGGCGCTCATGGCCGGATACTTCGCCTTCGGCTACATCGCCTGGATTTTCTTCAGCTGGTTCTTCCTCTACATGGCACAGGTGCGTGGGTTCAATCTAAAGTCGAGCGCGCGTTACACCATGCTGCCCTTCATTTCGATGACCATCTTCTGTCTTCTCGGTGGCTTCCTAAGCGACCGTCTTACCCACGCCTACGGGCTTCGCATCGGCCGATGCGGCCTTGCGGCGGTGGCAATGCTCATCTCCGCGATATTTCTGGTTCTGGGTTCGCAGGTCCATAGCCCTCAACTCGCCGGCATCATCCTTGCCGGCGGCGCGGGCGCGCTGTATCTATCGCAAAGCTCCTTCTGGTCCGTATCGGTCGATATCGCCGGCCGCAGCTCCGGTGTCTTCTCCAGCATGGTCAACATGGGCGGACAGATCGGCGGTGCCGTCACTGCCTCGCTGACGCCGTGGGTCGCGCAACGCTTCGGCTGGACAACATCCTTCGCCATCTCAGCGGGCCTCGCCGTCTTCGGCGCCATCTGCTGGATGACCGTCCATCCCGAACGTCAGCTGGACGCCTGAGCCCATGGCGCACAGGAGCGTTCGCTTGCCGCACGCGCAAATTTGTGTTCGCTTTAAATTTATCCACCTCTTGAACAGCCGAATCCATCTCGTCGGCACCTCCTTTCCAAACATCCGGCAAGGGCTCTCGTGGCGCGCGGTGATGCGCCGGGCACCGTTCGTTCTAACGGTCATGGGCAACATGCCGTCGCTCGCACACGGCGCTCCTGTGCAGACTCTCCGCCTCTCCGAGTACCAGAAGCAGGACTGGCAGGTCGAAGACGGCCTTCCCGAAAACAACGTCCGGATGATCGCGCAGCGGCCCGACGGCACACTTCTGCTCGCAACCTCCTCAGGCATCGTCACCTTCGACGGCCAGCGTTTTCAGCCACTGCCCATCGGCATCACTGAGAACGAGGCAGTCAACGCCATCCTGCCTGCGGGAAACGACGACCTCTGGATCGGCACCGACGGCCGCGGCGTGCTGCACCACACGCGCTCCGGCACAGTAAACATCAGCGAGCAGGCCGGCCGCTTCAACGAGCGCATCCGCATGATCTACCAGGACGCCGCCGGCGCAGTCTGGTTCGCCACGCAGAACGGCGTCGAGCGCTATGCAAACGGCAAGCTCGAGGCCCTCACCAGCGCCGGCATGATCTCCGGCGATATCACGACCCCCTTCGCCGAAGACGGTCGCGGAGGAATGTTCTTCGTTACATCGCTCGGCCTGTTTCACTGGCGCAACGGAGTCGTCGAGCGCTACCAGCTAAACCTTCCCGCAGCCGACGCCGCCGTTGCGGTGTATCGCGACCCGCAGCAGCGCCTCTGGGTTGGCACCATGGGCCACGTCGTGCAACTCACGCCGAGAAGGCCGGCCTCACGCGAAGCTGCTCCAATCTACGACGAATCTGTTCGCGCCACCGTGGGCGGCCCCGTCTCCGTTCTGCTCTGCGACGCCGCCGGCAACCTCTGGATCGGCACCCGCCGCGAAGGCCTGTGGCGGCTTGCATCCGATGGCCTCTCGCAGTGGAGCTCGCGCAACGGCCTGCCCGACGACGCCATTCGCTCCATCTTCATCGACGACGAGCAGAACCTCTGGATCGGCATGCTCACCGGCGGACTCAGCCGCTGGCGCAAGGGCGCGCTCGCTCCTTACGGCGACCCCGAAGGTTTCCACGCCACGTACTCTGCCAACGTCTTCGCCGACCGCCACGGCGATCTCTGGTTCGGCACATGGGGCAAGGGACTCTTCCGCCGCCACAACGGACAACTCGTGGCCATGGGCCCACCCCAAATGCCGATCGCTACGCCGATCCGCGCACTTGCCGAAGATCGCCACGGACAGATCTGGGTAGGCACATGGTTCGACGGCATCTACCGCTACGACGGGCAAGCCTTCCACCATTACCTTCTCGGCAACGAGTCGCCCGGCAATGCCGTCAGCTCCATTCTTCCCGACCAGCACGGAGCCCTCTGGGTCGGCACCTACACGGGGCTGTTCTACTTCCCTTCCGGCGTCCCCGTGCCCGAAGGCCGCTCGCATCTGCTGCAATCGCAACTCGTCACCTGCCTCATCGAGGACCCAGACGGCTCCGTGCTCGTCGGCACCAGCACCGGCCTCTATCGCGTGCGCAACGGCGATGTGACCGCGGTCTCCGGCCTGCCGCATCCCTACGTCCTCTCGCTCACGCGCGACAGCCTCGGATACGTCTGGGCAGCCACTAAGGGCGGTGGCCTCGTCGCGGTCCGCAATGATCACATCACCGCGATCCCCGCCAGCTCCGGCCTTCCGGCGCTTCCAGTCAACACAGCCATCGAAGACGACGATGGCCACCTCTGGCTCGGAACCTCGCGCGGCATTGTGCGTGTCGCTGTCGCCGAGTTGCACGCCGTCGTCGATGGCAGCCAGACCCAGCTCTCCGCAGTCATACTCGGCAAGTCCGACGGCATGCGCTCAAGCGAGTGCGGCGGCGCATCCAAGCCCACCTCGACGCGTACGCCCGACGGCACGCTCTGGTTCGCGACCACCAAAGGTTTCGTCCACACCACCGACGTCGCAGAGAAGCTCGGTTCTCCCAGTCCCACCGCCGTGCTCACCGGCTGGACCATGTCCAACGACCTCAATGCGGCCGACGTCGTGGACGCGGCGTCCGCCTCGCGTGTCGATCTTGAAGCGGGCCAGCCCGACATCCTCTTCTTCTTCAACGCCAAGCTCCTGTCCAACCCGGGGCACATCGAGTTCCGCTACCGCCTCAGCCACTATGACGCGGAATGGACCTACACGCGAGCGCGGGTCGCGCGCTATCGCCGCCTCCCGCCGGGCAATTACCGCTTTGAAGTGCAGGCCCGCAGCAGCGGAGAAGAGTGGTCTTCAACGGTCGCCTCAGTCGCGGTCAAACAACATCCGTATCTTTACCAGACCTGGTACTTCTACGCTGTGCTGCTGCTGGTCGCGATTGCCTTCGGCGTGCAGCTCTTTCGACGTCGCGTGCGCATGATAAAAGGCCGCATCGGCATCGTGCTCGAAGAGCGCAACCGCATAGCGCGCGAGTGCCACGACACGCTGATGGCAGGGTTCGCCGCGATCTCGTGGCAGCTTGAGGCCACCGCGAAACTCTTTCGCGACAGCGGCGCCGACGCCACGCCTCCGGCCGACTCCTGCGAACTGGCGCGCAGCATGGTCGCGCACTGCCAGGCTGAAGCGCGCCGCATCATCTGGGATCTTCGCGACACCGACGAGGTCACCAACCTGCTTTCGCAGGCCCTTAGTCGCACGCTCTCCGCCAATCCTTCGAACGAAGACATCAAGACCACCCTCGAGGTCGAAGGCGAGGAGGTTCCACTCGCGCCCGGCTGCGTGCATCACCTTGTATGCATCGGGCAGGAGGCCGTGTCGAACGCCCTCCGCCATGCCAACCCGGCGCACATCACAATCTCCCTCAGGTACGAGAGCGATGCGCTCAGCCTCTGCATACGCGACGATGGCCGCGGCTTTTACGTTTCCGATCTCAGCGGCGCGCGCAGCGGCCACTTCGGTATCCCGGTGATGGAAGAGCGCGCACGCAAGCTTGGCGGCACACTGCGACTGCAAAGCTCCGTCGGCGAAGGGACCGAGGTGATCGTTAGGGTATCCTTCAACGCAATGCTCCAGCCCGTGAGCCAGGAACATCACGTCATACAGTGGATCGGCATATGAAAGAAATTCGGGTTCTCCTCATCGAAGACCATTTTCTGGCCCGCATGGCGCTGCATTCCGTGCTCTCCGGACATGCGCAGATTCGCATCATCGGCGAAGCCAGCGACGGCGAGACCGGCATTGCCATGTACCGCACACATCGCCCGGATGTTGTGGTGCTCGATCTCCGTCTGCCGCGTGTCAGCGGCTTTGACGTCATCGTCCGCATTCGTGAGGAGTTCCCCCAAGCCCGCATCGTCATCCTCTCCAATTACCAGGGCAGCGAGGACATTTACCGTGCCGTACGCAGCGGGGCCCGCGCGTACCTCACCAAGGACGCCAGTGGTGAAGAGTTGCTCAATGCGATTCAAAGCGTTGATCGCGGCCTGCGTTACCTTCCTCTCATGGCGCTTGATCGTCTTGCAGAGCGCATGCCCGCCGTCGAACTCACTCCTCGCGAGACCGAGGTACTGACCTGCATCACGCAGGGCCGCAGCAACCGCGAGATCGCCGAAGAGCTCCGCATAGCCGAGAAGACCGTGCGCATCCACGTGAGCTCCGTGCTCGACAAGATGGGCGCGCGCGATCGTACGCAGGCTACCATCTACGCCCTGCAGCGCGGCCTCGTGCACCTCGACTAAGCTTCAACTCCCGTCTCCTTCCTGACAGCAACCCTCAGAGTGTCTCTCGGTCCCGGCCCCAATACCTTGCGGTGCCGCATAGGTCATTTGGCCTAGATGCTTCCCCGGCAACTGACCGATGACAGATTTTCTGTCCCGTAATCAAATCGTGACACTCAATCAATACTTCACAACGCGCAGAGCGTGGTAACGCTGTATTGCCATACCCAGCCTGCACACCTTGTGAACACACAATTCAATGCGTCACCTGATCCATGCCGATCTATTTAGGAGACCTACCGTGAAGAAAGTGCTCGTCTGTTCTCTCGTACTTCTGTTGAGCCCCTTGTTTCTGCGGTCGCAGATCGCCAACAATACGGCGCTCGTCGGCACGGTGTCCGACAAGACCGGCGGCGCCATAGGCGGGGCCACCATAACCGCCGTGGAAGAGAGCACCAAGGTGAAATATTCGGCCGTGACCAATGCCGACGGATACTACGCCATCACCTTCATCAAGAGCGGCACCTACGACATCACGGTCGAGCAGACAGGCTTCAACAAGGCGGCCACCATCGGCGTGCCGGTCACCGTCGACCTCGCCGTCCGCACGGACTTCGGCCTGGTCGTCGGATCGACAGCGGAGACAGTAACGGTCTCCGCCAGCACGCCTCCCATGGCAACGGACGACGCGTCGCTGGGCGAGACCTTCTCAACGCAGCAGGTCGAAGATCTTCCGGTCCAGGGGCACAATGCACTGGAAGTCGCCGCGTTGGCCTCGAACGTCATCATCGGATCGAAGACGTCCTACTCCGGCAATCCTCCGGGCGTGGACTTCATCGGCGCCGGCCAGCGCGAGACGCAGAACGAGCTCACGCTCGACGGCGTTTCCATCATGAACAACCTCGGCAACGTAACGCCGGCCCGCCCCGGCACGGACATGGTCTCCGAAGTCCAGATGCAGAGCGGCAACTACCCTGCACAGTACGGCTCCTACCTCGGTGTCCACGTCAACATGGTCAGCAAGGGGGGAAGCAACAACTATCACGGCGCAGTCTACGACTACGTCAAGAACAACGCCTTCAACGCACACAACTTCTTCGATACCAAGACCACGAAAAAAGCTCCCCTCAACTACAACCAGTGGGGCTTCACGCTTGGCGGTCCGATCACGATTCCGAAGCTCTACAACGGACGCAACCGAACCTTCTTCTTCGGCGCATACGAGAAGCTCAACCAAAAGGCCCAAAGCGCAGGCACGTCCACAGTGATGACGTCTGCGATGGAGTCCGGCGATTTTTCGGCTCTGGGTTCGTACAACGCAGCCACAGGTGTCTGCACCGGAATCTGCCTGAAGGATCCCTACAACGGCAATGCCTTCTATACGAACAACCAGATACCGGCGAGCGAGTTGAGCACCGGAACGGCCTTGATCGCAAAGAAATATGAAGCCTACGTTCCGCTTCCCAATATCGCCGGCATCAGCAATAACCTCAGTAACGTTTACTACCCCAACACCATCTTTGTCGCCCAGACCATGGAGCGCCTCGACGAGAACATTGGTGACAAGGTCAAGCTCTTCGGCCGGTTCCACTGGCAGGACCTCACGTACGCCAACGGCAACCAGGTTCCTGTCAGCGGCGGCTATGGCCCTGCAAACAGCCGCAACTACGCGTTCGGATACACGCACATCATCACACCTAAAATCGTGAACGACTTCCATGCCGGCCTCAACGAGTTCACCACCGACTCGCTGAACTACTGGTATGTCAACGGCCTCAAGGGCGCCGGCACGGCGCTCGGCATCCCGGGTTTCAACTACGACACCACCGACAACATGCCCGGCATTCCCAACATCAACGTCACCAGCGCCGGCGGCATGAACGTCGGCAACAACGGCACCAACTGGTTCCAGGACGATCGTTCGATCGACATCTATGACCAGATCAGCTACACCCGCGGCAAGCACAACTTCATGGCGGGCGTAGAGTTCCGCAAGCTCGACACAGGCCGCATCGCCACCAACCTCTCACTGGGGCAGTTCACATTCAACGGCTCCATCACCGGCGACTCGCGCGCTGACTTCGCACTTGGACTTCCTTCCGGCGATGTGACGCCTTCGACCAGCATCAAAGGCTCTGCGGCAGAGTGGCGCGACGGCTTCTTCGCACTCGACAACTGGCAAGCCACGCCCAAGCTCACCTTGAACTACGGCCTCCGCTACGACCTGCCCACAGTGCCCTACAGCCTCAACGGCTACACGCGCATCATGAACGCCGCGCAGACGGCCCTGCTTCCAATCTCATCGGCGACGTCTCCGGCCACCTGGACCCCGGTCCCGGGCCTCAAGCTCGGCAGCCCAACCCACGACAACTGGGGCCCGCGCCTGGGCTTCGCTTATCGCGCGCTTGAGAAGACAGTGGTCCGCGGCGGCGTGGGCTTCTACTACAACGCGAACCAGCTCAACAGCTTTACGTTGCTCACCAGTAACAACTACCCCTTTGGCGCCAACTTCTCCTACTTCGCATCAGCAGGCACAGCCGCGAATCCCTTCTCGTTCACTAACCCAACGCCCGGCCAGGCGACCGCATCCCCCGTCACCGGCACCTGCACTCCGAACTGCACTTACGGCAGCGCTGTGACTTACGATCCTGCAAACAAAACACAGCGCAGCTATCAGTGGAACCTCTCCGTAGGCCAGGAGCTATGGAAAGGCGCCGCAGCCGAAGCGCAATACGTCGGCTCGCATTCGCTCGATCTCGACACCAGCTGGTACGACAACGAGCCCACAGCGGTGAAAGCCGGTTCCATCTTCTCGCAGCCGACGAAGGCCAACATCAACTCGGCTCCCGGCGCCTGCGGACAGGCCACCTGCCTCGTCCGCCCCAACCAACTCTTCGGCTCCATTCGCGACCTGAGAAACTTCGCCTGGGCCCACTACAACGGCCTGACACTCGTGCTTCGCCAGCGCGCATCGCACCACTTGTCAGGACAGGCCAGCTACACCTGGTCGCACACGCTCGATCTCTCTTCGGACTCCAACGGCGGCGGCGTTCTCTCGCAACCCTACAATCCAGCCGCGGATTACGGCAACGCCAACTGGGACATTCGCCACCGCTTCGTCGGGGTCCTCACGTACGAGCTGCCAACGTTCCGCGGATCAAACGTCCTCGTCCGCGAAACACTCGGCGGCTGGCAGCTCAACGACATCCTCAACCTGCAGACCGGCATGCCCTTCAACGTCTCTCTTGGATATAACAGCGCGGGGCTGTCCCAGGGCACTGTGCGGCCAAGCTGGGTGCATGCGCCCAGCGCGAACTGCAGCCTGAAGAACGTCATCAATGGAGTCAACGGAACAGCCGCTTCGGGTTCGTGCATCGACCTCACGGCCTACACGTTGCCCGTTGCACCCACAACGGTTAGCGGCTCAACGGTAACCGCATACAACTACGCCTTCGGCAACACGTCCCGGAACACGTTGCACGGTCCGGGTTTCTCCTACGACAACCTTTCGCTCTTCAAAAACTTTGCTATGGGTGAACGAGCGAAGTTCCAATTCCGTGCTGAAGCGGCCAACGTTTTCAACCATCCCAGCGCAGCCAACCCCAACTCATCGAACGGTGGCGGCAACCCGACTCTGAACGCCGCCTCGCAGTCCGGCACGGCGATCAGCGCCGGTAGTGCGGGAACCATCATCGATGTGCAGCGCATTCCCGGTGAACTCACCGGTGCTCGTGTCCTTCAACTTGCCGGAAAGCTCATCTTCTAGCTCATCGGCAGGTTGCTTCTGAGCCGCCGGTGTATGCCGGCGGCCCACTTTTCAAACCTCCTGCATCGCAGCCTCCCGAACCGATCATCATCGGCTATCGTGGCTGTCGTGAGGTGATCGAATTGAATCCGGTCCTGTCTTCCCGCCCCGTCCGCACTATCGCAGCGATGGCTCTCCTCTGTATCTCGCTGGCCGTTGTCTCGCACGTCGTGCACGCTGACGCTCAAAAAACTTCCGCTGAGTATCTCGCCGATCCCGCCGCCATGCTCGAAGCCTATCGCCACGTCGAGGCCGCTTCCGTATCCGACGCGATCGAGCAGCTCTTCCACCAGAAGCGATACATGTCGCATCGCATGAACGCCATCTTCCCCACAAAGTTTGCCGGCACCGCGCTCACCGTCAAGCTCGTCAAGCAGGAGAACCAGGACCCCGACGCACTGACCGGCATGCTCCAGGCCATCGACTCCGGCGGCCCCGGCTCGGTCTACGTCATGCAGGTTGAAGACGGCGCCGACATCGCCGGAATGGGCGGCCTCATGGGCACAGCCATGTTCTCGCGTGGCTTCGCCGGCGCTGTCATCGACGGCGGTGTCCGCGACCTGCCGCAACTCAAGCGCATCGGGTTTCCGGTCTACGCACTCGGCCCCGTTCCCTCAACGTCCGTCGGCCACTACCGCTTCGCCGGCATGAATATTCCCATCGACTGCGACGGCGTCCGCGTCAACGCCGGCGACATCATCGTCGCCGACCAGGACGGCGTCGTCGTCGTTCCGCGCGAACACGCACCAGACGTACTCGTCCTCGCTCAAAAGCTCGATAACAGCGAGCACTCCATGTACCCCGTCATCGAAAAGTTCCACTCCATCGTCGAGGCGGTCAAGCAGTTCGGCAGGATTTAGTCCCCGCAGCAAAACGCAGGAGGAGGTTGAGCAGATGTCTCGCATCGGGAACCCGGGTCTCTTCACACGCCGCCGCTTCCTCGGGTGGTCGCAGGCTGCGCTGGCCGCCCTCGGCGCAGCACCTCTGCTCTCTCGTTCTGGCGAAGCTTCCCCTGCGCCTCGGCCTGCCGGTTCCGACGACTACTACTCCAAGCTCGGCGTTCAGAAGATCATCAACGCCGCTGGCACCTACACCTATCTCACTGCGGCGGTGATGCCACCACAGGTGCAGCGCGCGGTCGCTCAGGCCGCGCTGCATCCCGTCGTCCTCAAAGACCTCCAACGTGCCTCCGGCGAATACGTCGCCAAGCGTCTGCGTTGCGAGGGAGCTCTGGTCACCTCCGGCGCTTCCGCCGCTCTTACTCTCGCGACCGCGGCCTGCATCGCCGCCGCCAACGGCACTCAGCCCGATGAAATCCCCGAGAAGATCGGCTCGATGAAGAACGAGGTCATCGTTCAGAAGGCACACCGCTACGAGTACGACCACGCCATGCTGCTGTGCGGCGTCCGCATCGTCGAGGTCATTACCCTCGACGACTACAAGCGCGCCTTCACACCGCGCACCATCATGACCAACTTCTTCAACTCCGCCGAAGCTGGAGAGATCGACCGCAAAACCTGGCTCGACATCGCGCACCAGCACAACGTGCCCTGCCACATGGACGCGGCCGCCGACATGCCGCCCATTGAGAACCTGTGGAAGTACACCGGTATGGGTTACGACCTCGTCTGCTTCTCCGGCGGCAAGGGCATACGCGGCCCGCAAAACGCCGGTCTCCTGCTGGGCAGGAAATCTTTGACCGAGCTAGCCGCCGCCAACGGCAGTCCCAACTCCGACGCTGTGGGCCGCGGCATGAAAGTGGCAAAGGAGCAGATCGTCGGCATGGTCGCGGCCGTGGACTGGCTGCTTGAACAGAGCGACGAAGCCAACCAGGCCGAATACATGCGCCGAGCCAACACCATCATCAGCATCGTGAAGAACATTCCCACGATGAAGACCGACATCTTCATGCCCGAAGTCGCGAACCACGTTCCCCATCTCATCCTCGCCTACGATCCTGCGGTCGTTGGCATCACGCCGAAGCAAGTGCAGGAGCGGCTCCGGAACCTGCGTCCTCAGATCGAACTCAACCCAGCCACCGGATCGACAGGCCGTCTGGGTCCTCACTCCAACGAAAACACCATCGTCGTGGGCACATGGATGCTGCAGCCGGGGGAAGCGGAAGTCGTCGGCCGCAGCCTTCACGCTGTACTCGCAAACGCCAAAGCCTGATCGCACACCAACCACGTCCCAACCGAAACCACAGGAGCACATCATGGAAAAGCAATCCAGAAGAGGTCTTCTCAAGAACGCCGCCAAGGCAGCCGTAGCCGTCACCGGCGGCGCTGCACTCGTCGGCTCAGCCGAGGCCCAGGCCAGCGGAAAGCTTGAGAAGAAGTCCTACCCCGTAAAGACCAACGCGGACAACGCAACAGCCACACCGCCGCTCTTCTCGAGCGCCGTATCCTACGGCAACCTGCTCTTCCTCGCCGGCGTTGGCGCACACTTCAAGGGCACGATCGAAGAGCACACCAAGCATGTGCTCGACGAGCTGGAGAAAAATCTCATCGGCGCCGGCTCTTCCATGGAGAAGGTGCTCAAGGTCAACGTCTACCTCAACGACATCGAGGACTGGGCAAAGATGAACACCGTCTACGCGGGCCGCTGGGGCAAGATTCCGCCGGTGCGCACCACCATCGCTCCCGCTGGCGGTATCCCCGGCAACTCCCTCGTCGAAATCGACCTCATCGCTTACATCTAGCTGCCGCACCTCGGCCCCACACGCACCTCCGAAAAGGAACGACAGGTCTATGCCCCTCTTTCGCACGAAACGCTGGTCAAGGCGAGAAGTCCTCAAGCAGTCCGGAATGCTGTCCGCGCTCGGCGCCGCGACGGCTGTCGCTCCGATAGCTGCCGGAGCAACCACACTCGCAGCACCGCCAACACTCCCCGTAAAAGAGGGCACAGACCACGACAACCTCTTCACCCGCATCGGTGTACGTCCCATCATCAATGGCCGAGGCACGTTCACCATCATCAGCGGTTCGCGCTCGCTGCCTCAGGTGAAGCAGGCCATGTTCGATGCCTCACACTATTTCGTGCAGCTCGACGAGATGATGGACGGCATCGGCGCGCAACTCGCCAAACTCACCGGCGCGGAGTGGGGCATAGCCACCACCGGCTGCGAAGCCGCTATCTGTCTCGCCACCATCGCCTGCATCGCCGGCACAGACGTCGAGCGTTGCCAGGCGCTCCCTTACATCAAGGGACGCGATCAGGTCATCATTCCGAAGCACTCGCGCAATCCCTACGATGTCGGCGTCCGTATGGTCGGCGCGGAAGTCGTCGAGGTCGAATCCGCCGAAGACCTCCGCGCAAAAATCTCCGACCGCACAGCGATGATCTACATCCTCTCCAGCCCCGCCGCGGAAAAGGGCCCGTTGAGCATCGCCAATATTTGCGCTATCGGAAAGGAGAAGGGTGTTCCTGTCTTCGTCGACGCTGCCGCGGAAGAACCCATCGTACCCAACATCCATCTCGCTGCCGGCGCGACGCTGGTCGCCTACTCCGGCGGCAAATGCATGCGCGGCCCGCAGTCTTCCGGCATGTTGATCGGCCAGAAGGACCTCTGCAAAGCGGCCTACTACCAGGCCGCACCGCATCACTGCTATGGCCGCGCGTTCAAGTGCAGCAAGGAAGAGGCAATGGGTCTGCTCGCTGCGGTTGAGCAGTGGTACAAGCGCGATCACGCCGCCGAGCAACGCACGTGGAGATCATGGCTCAACAACATCGAAGCCCGCCTGAAGACGCTGCCTTCCACCAGCTTCGAGTACCTCGAACCCGAAGACCTCTCCAACAAATCGCCGCGCCTGCGCATTCAATGGGACGCCAACGTCCTCAAGATCACGGGCACAGAACTCGTCGCGCGCCTTGACGCCGGCACGCCGCGCATCATCGTCGACAGCGGTACAGGCCGCCGTCCCGACATGATGAAGAGCTCCGTCACCATCATGCCCTACATGATGGACCCCGGCGAAGACCGCATCATCGCCAACGCCATCTACGAAGGCCTCACCAAACCCGGCCCCTACGAAGACCCCATCATTCCGACCGGCACTCCCGCTTCCATCGCCGGTACATGGTCCGTCACGGTCCAGTATCCGCGCGGCGTCGGCGAGCAGCACTTCACGCTCGAACAAAGCGGCAACGACATCACCGGCATGCATCGCGGCGAAATCTACAGCGGAAAACTCCAGGGCAAAGTTCACGCCGGCCAGGTCGAGTTCCACAGCATCATGGAGGTCCCCGGAAACGACATAGCCTGGACCTTCAAAGGCACAGCCGAAAGCAGCACCATGAGCGGCACTGTCCATCTCGGCGAGTATGGCGACGCCACATGGAAAGCTACCCGCGCCTGAGCGCCCCTGCGTCACCTACGCAGTTCACAAAACATTCGCACCTTCAGCGCATCGATTGAGGATCCCATGATTCAGCACCTTCGCAGAAACACCCGGCCGGCAAACGCCCTTTGCCTCATTGCACTCCTGCTCTGCTTCGCAATACGGGCTCGCGCCGAATCCGCTCCGCCCTACGATCTCTTGCTCCAGGGGGGACACGTCCTCGATGACAAGAACCACATCGACTCCGTGATGGACATCGCCATCAAAGACGGCAAAATCGCAAGGGTCGCAAAGCACATTCCCGCGGCCGACGCGCTCAAGACCGTCGACACCAAGGGTCTTTACGTCACTCCCGGCCTCATCGACATCCACGTCCACGTCTACGCGGGCACCGGCGAGAAAGCGTCTTACGCCGGCGACAACAGCGTTCCGCCCGATGGCTTTACATTCCGCGTCGGCGTCACAACGGTCGTCGATGCCGGATGCTCCGGATGGAAAAATTTCGAGGACTTCAAACAGCGCATCATCGACCGCTCCAGAACTCGTGTCTTCGCGATGATCAACATCGTCGGCGGCGGCATGCGCGGCCTCAAGCCGGAGCAGGACACCACCGACATGGACGGCGAAGCCACCGCGGCCATGGCGCTGAAGTATCCGCAGACCATCGTCGGCATCAAGACCGCCCACTTCGAAGGCCCGGAGTGGACCCCGGTCGAGCAGGCCGTCATCGCCGGCACGAAAGCCAACATTCCCGTCATGGTCGACTTCGGCATCGACCGGCCGACGCGGCCCATCTTCAACCTGCTGACCGAGAAGCTCCGCCCCGGCGACATCTATACACACATGTACTCCGGCCTGCGCCACGAGCAGGATCCAGTCACTCTCGGCCCCAGCAAGGCGCTCATCGAAGGTCGCAAGCGCGGCATCTATTTCGACGTTGGTCAGGGCGGCGGAAGCTTCAAGTGGTCGCTGGCCGTGCCCATGATCAAGGCCGGCTTCATCCCGGACTCCATCTCCACGGACCTCCACATCACCAGCATGAACGCCGCGATGAAGGACGAACTCAACGTCGCCGACAAGATCCTCGCCCTCGGCGTCCCGTTCAAAGAAGTCGTCGCCGAAATGACAGACCATCCGGCGCGCGAGATCAAGCACGAGGAGCTCGGCAACCTCTCCGAAGGTTCCATCGCCGACATCGCCGTTCTGCGCCTCCAGAAAGGCAACTTCGGCTTCACCGACATGAACGACACCCGCTTCGATGGCAAAGAGAAGATCGTCTGCGAGCTCACCATCAAGGACGGCAAGATCGTCTATGACCTCAACGGCATCAGCGCGAGCCTCTGGAATGCGGCTCCCGGTCCCCACGCCGCGGACGCCCTGCGCTGGACCACCTTCGCGCCCCGCAAGCCAGGCACGCCGGGCGCCGGAGACATTCACTAACCGCCTCGCCACCTATAAACGCCTTCCGGCAACACCCGCAGGCGGGCATATTAAACCGGACTCCCCGCATCTCATTGAGGAGAGGGCGAATCCTGCTGCCGACGATCAGTGGCTTAACTGCCGCCCGGATCCGAAAAGGAGCAGCGATTTGCACAAATCGATAATTGATTACCCGTCCAACGACAACCTTCTGTTAGCGGCTCTTCCCGAAGATGAAAAGCGGAGGCTGGCCCCTTTTCTCACAACGGTCGAGATGAAAGCCGGACAGACGCTCATCGAGCACGACGCTCCGATACGTCACATCTGGTTCCCCATTGACGCCATCACTTCGACCATTCAGCTCTTAAGCGACGGTTCCAGCGTCGAATCCGGCATCATGGGACTGGAGGGCATGATCGGCATCCAGCTCTGGCTGCGGCAGCGCACGACGCCGCAACATACCGCCGTCCAGATAGCCGGCACCGGCAGACGCATGAATGCTGACGTATTCCTGCGCGAGGTGGTCTACACCTCCTCTCCTCTCAATGACCTGCTTGCGGGCTACATTCACGGTTTCCTGATCTTTACGGGTCAAACGGCCGCCTGCAACAGGCTGCACACCATGGACCAGCGTCTCTGCCGATGGCTCAGCATGGTCCATAACCGCATCCCTGACCGCCGCACCTTCACGCTGAAGCAGGAGTTCCTCGCCAACATGCTCGGCGTCCAGCGTCCCACGGTATCTGTTGCGGCGGCGATGCTGCAAAAGGCCGGCTGGATACGATACAGCCGCGGCAATCTTGAAATCCTCGACCCGGAGGGGCTGGCCTCCGGAGCCTGCGAGTGCTACAGCATCATCGAGGCTCAGTTCGACAAGATCTTCCACCAGTCGTGGATCAAGCTGGCCAAAAAGGCGCGCGGCGCGCCATCGGATAAGGAGTAACTCGCCTCAAGCCCATATGTTCGACGTCGCACGGACTCGCCGCAAAGTTAATCGCAAACTGCTGATGAAAGAGGAAAAGTGGGGCTCTTCACGACTGCTTGACTTCTCTCCTTTCCGCCTCGCGGCGGTTTGATCGATCCCTAGGAGAAGTATCAGTGGCACAGTACAACGGTGTTGTGAAGTGGTTCAATAACTCGAAGGGTTACGGCTTCCTTGGCCGTGACAGCGGCCCCGACGTGTTCGTTCACTACAGTTCGATTCAACTGACGGGCTACAAAACACTCAAAGAAGGCGAGCCCGTGGCTTTCGATATCGTTCAAGGCGACAAAGGCCCTCAGGCAGACCAGGTCACGCGCCTGGGCGACGCCTGAAGATCGGCCGAAGCAATATCCAACAACCTTCACGCGACGTAAGCGAGCTCCCCAGCGGGAGCCCCTTACGTTGCGAATCTCTTTCCGGCCGCTGGGCTTACATTTCTCGCCGCCCTTCGCCCTATATTCGCTTACAATCACTCCATGCCTGGCGACCTGCTGGAGCCCCAACCAACGGCAATGCGCAAGATCGTCCACGTCGACATGGACGCCTTCTACGCCTCGGTCGAGCAGCGCGATAACCCTTCGCTCCGCGGCAAGCCCGTCGTCGTCGCCTGGAAAGGCAAGCGTTCCGTCGTCTGTGCGGCCTCGTATGAAGCGCGACGCTACGGCGTCCGCTCCGCCATGCCCGCCATCACGGCCGAGCGCCTGTGCCCCGAAGCCATCTTCCTTCCGCCCGACTTCACGCGCTACAAAGCCGTCTCGCGCGCCGTGCGCGAAATCTTCCAGCGCCACACCGACCTCATCGAGCCCCTCTCGCTCGACGAAGCCTACCTCGACGTCACAATCAACAAAACCGGCCTGCCCACCGCAACCAAGGTCGCCGCCGCCATTCGCCGGCAAATTCGCGACGAGCTCGCACTCACCGCCTCCGCCGGCGTCGCACCCAACAAGTTCCTCGCCAAGATCGCCTCCGACTGGCGCAAACCCGACGGCCTCTTCGTCATCCAGCCCCAGGACTTCGACACGTTCCTCCCGCCGCTGCCTGTCGGCCGCATCCCAGGTGTCGGCAAGGTCACCGAAACGCGCCTCAAAGAAGTCGGCATACAAACCGTCGGCGATCTCCGCGCCTTCGAGCTCCCGACACTCGAAACCTACTTCGGCCGCTACGGCCTCCGCCTCTACGAGCTCGCGCGCGGCATCGACCACAACCCCGTCACACCCGACCGCCCCACCAAATCCATCTCCGCCGAAGATACCTTCGAGCAGGACATCCCGCTCTCCCAAACCGAAGACCTCATCCGCCGCCTCGCCGAGAAGGTCTGGGCAGCCTGCGCCCGCGAGTCCCGCACCGCACGGACCGTCGTGCTCAAGCTCAAGACCAAAGAGTTCAACATCCACACCCGCAGCCACACGCCTCCGGTCCCACCCGCATCGTGCGAAGAACTCACGGCGATCGCCCTTTCTCTCCGCGAGCGCCTCGACCTCGGCCCCGACCGCCTCTTCCGCCTCGTCGGCGTCGGCCTCAGCAACTTCCGCGACCCGCACCCCTCCGAAACACCCACCCCACTGTCTCTCTAAACCCCCCTCACAACTTACAAACTCACCCCTCAAAACTGAACAAAACCGTCTTTCCTCTAAGCTCATCACCTCTAAGCTCTGAGCTCATGAGCACCCGCTCTCCCAGCGATGCCTCCAGCATCACTACCCCTACCGCCGCGGCCTCTGCTTTGCCGACACCAACCGCACCACGCAGTACCCGCGCTCCTTCGGCAGCTCTTCCGCAATCTCAATCGCCGCCGCAAGCGCCGCCTCCACCCGCGCATCCTTCAGCGTCTTCGCCCCGTCCACTAGCCGCACAAACCTGTTCTGCGTCCCGCTGCCTTCAAGAATCCCATCCGGATCCGGCAGATCGGCGCCGTGATAGAAGTGCAACCCGACACCGTTCTTATCCGCGGCCATCGAGCAGATGCAATCCGACGTCCGCTCCGTCGCCGAGTAAGCAATCACGAAAAAATTGTAGTTGTCGTACACCAGCTCGATCGCCGTCGGCAACCGCTTCCGCATCGCCCCCCTCACCTCGCGAATCCGCTTCGCCATCGCCGGTTCAAACTTATCGATGAACCCCTCGACCTGCTTCTCGACATCCGCTGCCAACGGCCTCACGACCTGCTTTTTCGCGCTCAACGATTCACCTCGCCACACCCCAAAAACCTTCCGACAGGTGGCAAAATGATAAACTTGTAACTGATCATGCCCGCTATCCATCGCAGAAAATCGGTAACAGTCAACGTAGGCGGCATCCGCGTCGGCTCCTCCGCCCCCGTCGTCGTGCAGTCGATGACCAACACCGACACCGCCGACATCGACTCCACCGTCCAGCAGATCGCCGCCCTCGCCCGCGCCGGCTCCGAGGTCGTCCGCATCACCGTCAACAACGACGACGCCGCCAAAGCCGTACCCTACATCATTGAAGGCATTCAGAAGAAGGGCTGGAACACGCCCATCGTCGGCGACTTCCACTACAACGGCCATCTTCTGCTCCGCAAATACCCCGACTGCGCCAAGGCCCTCTCCAAGTACCGCATCAACCCCGGCAACGTCTCCATCGGCCGCAAGGACGACGACAACTTCCGCACCATGGTCGAGTGCGCCGTCGACAACCAGAAGCCCGTCCGCATCGGCGTGAACTGGGGCTCGCTCGACCAGGCGCTCCTCACCAAGATGATGAACGAGAACTCGCAGCTGCCCGAGCCGCTCGACGCCCGCGACGTCATGATGGAAGCCATGGTCGTCTCCGCGCTCGACAACGCCGCCGCCGCCGAGCGCTACGGCCTCCGCCGCGACCAGATCATCCTCTCCGCCAAGGTCTCCGGCGTACGCGACCTCATCGACGTCTACACCGAGCTCGCCTCACGCTGCGACTACGCCCTCCACCTCGGCCTCACCGAAGCCGGCATGAGCATGAAGGGCATCGTCGCCTCCACGGCGGGCCTGTCTCCCCTGCTCCTCGCCGGCATCGGTGACACCATCCGCGTCTCGCTCACGCCCACCCCCGGTGGCGACCGCAGCGAAGAAGTCCGCTGCGCGCAGCAGATCCTGCAATCGCTCTCCATCCGCAGCTTCATGCCGCAGGTCACCAGCTGCCCCGGCTGCGGACGCACCACCAGCACCTACTTCCAGGAGCTCGCCGAGCGCATCCAGAACTACCTGGTCGAGTCCATGCCCGAGTGGAAGAAGGTCTACCCCGGCGTCGAAGAGCTCAAGCTCGCCGTCATGGGCTGCATCGTCAACGGCCCCGGCGAATCCAAGCACGCCAACATCGGCATCTCGCTCCCCGGCACCTTCGAGGACCCCAAGGCCCCCGTCTACGTCGACGGCGAATTCCTCACCACCCTCAAGGGCGACCACATCGTCGAAGAGTTCCAGGTCATCCTCGACGACTACGTCGAAAAGCGCTATGGTCGCCAGCCCGTCGAGGTCTAACCGTTACCCTCGGAGGCCGGATTTCCAAATTGGGAATACCGGACGCATATTTTCGCCTTAACTGCGACGTTTGATTGCCTATCGCCGTCGGCTGCCACCATCATGTCAACAGCATGACCTGGCCCCACGACGACAGCATGGACGGGCTTCTGGTGCTGGGCGTGGCCTTCGCGCTCGGCTTCGTTTACGTCCTCTGGCTATACCTGCAGACCGCACGCCGTCTGGCTAAAAGCCGCGCCCAGCTTGAACTCGTTCTCACCAATGTCAAAGAGGGCGTAATCGTCCTCAATCCCGATCTCACCATCGCCCTGATGAACACAGCCGGCCCGCGCCTCGTATCGGAGCCCCGAGAGCACGCGTCCTACACTCAGGTCCAGCAGCAGTTCGACGCCTACACCGCGACCGGCGACCTGATGCCTCACGACCAGTGGCCCAGTGCCCGCGCCCTGCGTGGCGAGTTCGTCAACGACCTCTCCATCACGTTCCGCAATAAAACCACCGGCGAGACACGCACCCGCGTCGTCTCCAGCGCACCTGTGCCTCCTGCGGCCGGTGCACCCGGACAAATCATCCTCAGCTATCGCGACGACTCCGAACGGCTCCGCCTGGACCACGCCCGCTCACGCCTCGCCGACATCGTCGAATCGTCCCGTGACGCCATCCTCAGCGTCAACCGCGCCGGCATCGTCACCAGCTGGAACCACGGCGCAGAGGACATCACCGGCTACACCGCCGCCGAAATGATCGGCCAGCCGATCGCACGCCTGCTTCCGCCCGACCACGCCGACGGAGATCTCGACATCTTCCAAGCCGTATTTTCCGGCGAGCGCATCAACCGCTTCGAGACCGACCGTCTCACGAAGAATGGCCGCCTCATTCGTGTCGACATGTCCCTTTCGCCCATTACGGACGTCAGCGGTGACATCATCGGCGCGTCGGCCATCATGCGCGACATCACCCAGACCCGCGACCTGCAACGCCAGCTCCACCAGAGCCAGAAGATGGAAGCCATCGGCCAGCTGGCCGGCGGCATCGCCCACGACTTCAACAATCTCCTGAGTATCGTCATCGGTAACCTGGAGCTGCTCGAAAGCCGCTGCGGCGACTCAGAATCCATAACCCGCATCAACACCGCCCGCCGCGCCGCCGCGCGTGGCGCCGACCTCACCCGCCACCTGCTCACATTTTCGAGTCACCAGCAGGCCATGCCGGTCGCAACTTCTCTCGATCAAGCCATCGAGAGCATCATGCAGACAGCCGGACATGCGCTCTGCCCGGGAATCGCCGTCTCCATCAATGTCGAGGACAACCTCCCTCCGGTCCTCGCCGACCCCGCCGCCCTTGAGCGTGCTCTGCTCAATATCGTGCAGAACGCCTGCGACGCCATGCCCAACGGCGGCCTTCTCGAGATCGCCGCCCGCCCGCAGCTTATCGACCGCTCATGGCCGCACGTCGTCACCAACGCGCTCACGCCAGGCCATTACGCCCGCATTTCCATCTCCGACAACGGCTGCGGCATGTCCAGCGACGTCCGCGACCGCATCTTTGAACCCTTCTTCACCACCAAGCAGCGCGGCCGCGGCACCGGCCTCGGCCTCCCTATCGTCTATGGCTTCGCCCGCCAGTCGCGAGGCTCCGTCTTCATCTACAGTGAGCGCGGCCACGGCACCACCGTCTCGCTCTACCTTCCTCTCGCCGCGCAGTCTACCGCGCTACCCGCCGCGTTACCCACACCTGCGCACGCAGCCTCAGGCACCATCCTCCTCGTCGACGACGAAAAAGACCTCCTCGACATCGCCAGCTCTTTCCTCAACGAAATGGGCTACGAAATCCTTACCGCCACAGACGCCGGCAGCGCTCTCGAAATCATCGGGCAGCCCTCCCCCATCGACCTCGTCATCACCGACATCATCATGCCCGGCGGCGTCACCGGAATCGAGCTCGCCGAGACCATCCGCCGCTCCAACCCCGCCATCAAGATCATCTTCACCTCCGGCTTCCCTGCCGAGGCTCTCGCGCAAAAAAGCCTCGCACTCGATGGCGGCATCCTGCTCAACAAACCCTACCGTCTTACCGAGCTCGGCGAGGCCATCGCCGCCGCCATGAGTCTCGCAGCCCCGTCCGTCCCCACCGCCGCTCGCGCCCTATGACTTGCCCATCTTCTGCCACTTCCACGGACTGTTATGCCGCCGCAGCTCACGCAGCGGATACAGCGTTCCCCGCCACCGCACCCCCCCATCCTTCCACACCACCACCATCGACCTCAGCAACGCATAGATAAGCGCCAACGCCCCCAGCGGAAATCCCCATCCATACTTCGGCGGAATCCTGCTCGTCTCGCCGTAGATCCGGTATGTCACCGAGATGCACGCCACCACCAGCAGCCCCGGCGCCAGCGTCCGCCACCACGCCAAACCCGCCAGCGGCCCCACGCAGAACAGCCCAATCCCAAGGCAGCCCAGCAGCGCCAGCACCGGCCTGAAGTTGAAAGCGGAGAACAAATTCTTGCTCATCACGCGCATCAGCCCCATTGCCCCCGACGCCCAATGCACCAGCACCAGCCCCGGCGCGAACGCCACTCGCTGCCGCATGCCCGCCGCCTTCACCCGCCGCGCCAGCGTAATGTCTTCGAGCACCGTCAGCCTCTGCGGCAGCATCCCACCCAACTCCGCCAGCGCCTCCCGCCGCAGCATATTGAACGCCCCTATCCCGATCACATCGTGCTTCGCCTTCGGATCGCTCGCCTTCCACGGACGCACCAGCCACATGCCAAAAGTCTGGAAGAACCCCAGAACCACACCCTCGCCCCAGCCCTTCACGATCAGCGTCGGCAGCGTCACCAGGTGGTCCGCGTGCTCGCGCACCGCATACGCCAGCGACCGCCGCAGCACCGACGGCGAGAACAGCACATCCGCGTCCGTAAATAGCACATAGTCCGACGCGCTCACCGCCAGCCCGTGCGCCATCGCATGCGTCTTCCCGAGCCACCCCGGCGACAGCTCCATCACGTGCACCACCGTCAGCCGCTGCGGATAGCGCACCGCATACTCCTCCATGATCGTCCCCGTCGCATCGCTCGACCGGTCGTCCACCGCGACCACGTGCACGCCCGCATAATCCTGCTGCATCAGCGCATCGAGCGTCGCCCCAATATGCTCCGCCTCATCGCGCGCCGGCACAATCACCGTCAATGTGGGCGAGCCCTCCGGCTCCACATCCCGATCCAGCGCGGTCAGGTCCACTATCCCCGGCAGGTTGTCCAGGGCGTCTTTCGTCCGCACGCACCACGCCAGCGCCACACCCCAGGCCGCCCCTTCCGTCAGCCACCGCCAAACCTCCGGCCGGATCAAGCCGCCACAGCCTCCACATCATGGTGCAGCTTCGGCGCATACCTCGCCCCGACAAAGAAGATCACGCCGCCAATCACCATCGTGATCAGCGTCGATCCCAGTCCATACCGCAGGTTGGAGCGATCGCTGATCATCCCGATAATCGTCGGCGAGGACGTATCGCCGAACAGGTGAATGATCAGCAACTGCCCGGCCATCGCCATCGACCGTATCTCCGGCCGCACCGCATTCAACGTCGCCGCATTGATCGGCCCCGTTCCCAGGAAAATCAAAAACACCGCCGCCGACAGCGCCGCAATCGTCAACGACGCCGGCCCGAAGAAGCACAGCAGCGCCGGCGGAACAGCAAGCACTGCACTCAGCGCCGGCACATAGTACAACGCCTTCGGCGTTCGCTTAGACCACCACTGCGCCAGCAGACCTCCGCAGACCGTCCCGCCCAGCCCCGCCACAACGATCACCGGCCCCATCACGCCCGCGGCCTTCTCTTCTGAGAAACCATTCATCCGCTGCAGGAATGACGCCATCCATGACGAAATCCCGCCCAGCGAAAACGTCACCGCCGCATAGCCAAAAATCGAGCACAGATAAGCCTTGTTCGTCGCCAGCGACAGGATCGCTCCCTTCTCCACCTTCGCCGCCCCGGCTTTGCTCTTGCCGCGCACCGGCTCTTTCAGGAAGAAGGCAATCAGCACCGCAATCAACGCTCCCGGGATAGCCGACACCACAAACGCATGACGCCATCCATAGTGATGCCCGATAACGCCGCCCGCCAGAAATCCCAACGCCGCCCCCACCGGGATCGCCACGTTGAAAATCGTCAGCACACCATTGCGCCGGTCTTCGGCGTAAAAGTCCGCCAGCATCGCCGGAGCAAAAATCCCGAACGCCGCCTCACCGATGCCCAGCGCGGCGTGCCGAATATTCAGCGAGCTATACGAGTTCACATCCGCCGTAAAGAAGTTGCACGCGCTGATCATCAGCCCGCAGAACACCAGCATCCACTTCCGCGGAAACCGGTCGCCCAGCCATCCCGTAATCGGCGACGTACACATGTACGCGACCATGAACCAGAACGTAAGCCTTCCGATCTGCCCGTCCGAAACGTGAAACTCGCCCTTCACCTGCTCCTGAACAGCAGGCAGAATGTAGCGGTCGATGTAGTTGACGAAGTTCATCGCTGTGAGCAACACCAGCGCCATCGTCGCTCCCGCTACCGAACTTCCCCTAGGCTTCGTGGCTGTCGTCATCGTGAGGCGAGGATATCAGGACTGCATGTCTCCAAGCTCTTCTGCGCCCACCCGCTCTGAGCTCCGAGGTCGTTCCAACCACTTGCCGCATCTCTCAAAGCTCTTCTGCGCTCACCAGCTCTAAGCTCTGGGCTCGTTCCCAACCCACTTACCGCATCTCTTCGCTTCGCGGATACCGTGCCGTCACCACCGTCGAAATCCCACCCCTCGGCCGGAAGTCCCCCTTCACCTCGCACCACACCGGGTCAGTCGCCTTCACCACATCATCGAGCACCTGGTTAGCAATGTTCTCCTGAAAAATCCCCAGGTTGCGATACGTGAACAAATACTCCTTCAGCGACTTCAGCTCCAGGCACTTCTCCTTCGGCATATAGCGTATGGTCAGCACGCCAAAGTCGGGCAGCCCGGTCTTCGGACACACGCTCGTAAACTCGGGGTCATCGATCAAAATCTCATACGCGCGAAACTGGTTCCGCCACGTCTCAATCGCTGGAAAAGTTACATCAAGACCCGCCTTGGCGTGGTCATCGGTATAGCCGGTAGTGTGTTCAGACATACCTCTATTCTATCGCCGCATCAACACTCAGACCCCCGCTGCCAAGCCACCGGTCCAACCCGGCATCACAAACAAAAAGCGCGGCGGGTATTAACCCGCCGCACCTTCCGTTCACTGTTCCCTGTTGGCTGTTCGCTGCCCTTAGTTTCTCCGCCCCAGGGTCGGACGATCGTCCGTCCCGCTGGTTCCGCTCGGCGCATTCGGATCGTTGTTCGATCCGCCCACGCGCCGCAGCGTCGGCTTGTTGCCATCCTTCTTGTCGCCGATCTTGCGCTTGTTTTGGATGCGCGCCAACCGCGCCTTCACATCGTCGAACTCCGAGGTCGTCACAACATAATCGGGCCGCGCCGGCATGATCGTCGCAATCTCTTCTTCTGAATGAGCAATGCGGTCCGGCGTCTGAGGATGGTCGCTGAACGCCTTCGACAGCGTCCCCGGCTTGTGCTTCTCCAGCGCGTCGATCTTCTCAAAGAACGAGATGAACGCCTGAGGATCGTAGCCCGCCTTGTACATGTACTGCAGCCCGAGATAGTCCGCCTCCGCCTCGAACGTGCGCGAGAACTGCAGGAACGTGATCGGCACCGCCAGCTGCGACGCCTCATAAATCCCGTACCCCGTCCACGACCCCTGCGCGAAGATCATCAGCGGGACCGAACCGATCTGCATATAGTTCATGCGCGTCATCTCGCGCGCCGCATGGTGTGCGCACACATGCGCCGTCTCATGCGCCATCACGCCCGCGAGCTCCGCCTCTTCGTCCGCCGCCAGGATCAGCCCCGAGTTCACATAGAAGAAGCCGCCCGGCAGCGCCATAGCGTTGATCTCGTCCGCGTCCAGCACCTTGATCGTGAACGGCACCTTGCAGTCCGAGTTCTTCACGATGTTCTGGCCCACACGGTTCACATACTCCACCACCACGGGGTCCGTCACCAGGTGCGACTGCTTCTCGATCTCCATCGAGTACTGCTTGCCGTTACGGATCTCCCAGTCAGTCGAGTACCAGTTCCCCATACCGCGGCCGCCGATATTGCGCGTGCCCACGGCATCCACATCTTCCTCACTGCCCTTCTTGATGTGCGGATCGAGCGCCTCACCCGGCGAAGGAATCGAGTCCGCCTTCTTCGACGAGGCAGTCTCCTCCGGCTTGGCGTTCTTCTTGGAATCTTTGGTATCCGGCTTCGACGTAGGCACCGGGTCGGTCGATCCGCCAGGAGCTCCCGCAACCGGCGGCGTTCCCGTCGGCGCAGCTGTCGGTTCCTGGGCAAAGGCGAGGGTAGAAAGGGCGAAGACTGCGGCGAATGAAACCGGAACGAGTGCGCGCATGATGGGACTCCTGAGAGCCGTCGCCCGTGCCGAGCGGGACACAGCTCCTCACCCATATTAGACGCGTTTTCTAAAACTTTGTTTCAGAAGCCTGTCCGGTCCTGGGACACACCCTTCCCCGACCCAACAAGGTTCTCCCAAAAAGCTGACCGTGAGCTTCGGTCGACCGTTGCTGTTGCTTTCGAGATTTTGCGGTTGCCGTTGTTTTCTGAACCCTTGCCGCTGCGGTGTCTTTTGACCGTGGCCGTTGCTTTTGCTGCCGCTGTTGCTGTTGCTGTTGCTGTTGCTGTTGCTCCTGAGATAGGTCCACGCTTTAGCGTGGACATCAACACGACGAAAAATCCCGGGCTTTAGCCCCCGGGACATGCATTCTTTGGCCGGAAACTCGCCTCAAACCCAGCGCTTTGAAGGGGCGGGACTTCAGTCCCGCCATAAACCTCCCAGAATCAACGTGGCTTTAGCCACTGAGGGAATGCCAGCCAACCCGCACTACCACGTGTTGTACGACGTCCCCTCCGTCGACACACCCTGCGCGCCCGAATGCACATCATCGATCCCACCCTGCGTCTCGTCAATTGTCGTCAGGTTCTCCGACTGCCCCGCAATCCACGTATCAGCCCGGCTCGTCATCGGATCCACCGGCATCGACTTCAGATACCCCGCCTGCACCAGGTCATCCAGCGACTGCGGCGCTTTCTCCTTGTCCACCGTGTAGGAGTCGATCGCCTGCCGCATCGTGTGCAGGTCTTCCTTCAGCGTAGCCTCGCGCGCCTTGATCACCATCCGATTGAAAATAGGCGCTGCGATGGCCGACAGAATTCCGATGATCGCCATCACGATCATCAGCTCCATCAGCGTGAACCCGCGCTCACCCCCAGCTCTCCTCACGCGCATTGTGGCCATCCTCACCATGTGTTGTACTTCGATCCGTCCAGCGCCGTGCCCTGGCTCTTGGTATAGACGTCGAAAACGTTCTGTCCGCCAAAAGAATCGGCATCCGCATCGTCCTGGTTCGACCGCAGTCCCCAGTCCGTATTGTTAGTCATCGGGTCCACCGGGATGCGCCGCAAAAACCGTACATGCTTCGAGCTGATGTCCACCCCATCCACCAGCGTCTGCAGGTCCGGCGGATAGTTGTTCGAGTCCGCCTTCGTCTGGATCCCGCCCTTGTCCGCCGCATCCTTGTACGCATCGATCGCCCTGCGCATCTCCCACAGGTCGCGCCGCAGCTCCCGCTCCTTGGTGCGTTTCACCTGGAACTTCGCTACAGGTATCGCCGCGGTCGCCAGCACGCCCATCATCGCCACAACGATGATCAGCTCGATCAGCGTCAGACCGGCTTCTCCCGGCCTCGGCACAGCCTTGCCGCTCTGCACCCTGCCGTCCGCCGAATTGCCCTGTCCCGAACGCATCGTCGACCTTCTACTTCACATGCACAACGGACTGGTTGCCGACCGTCGGCAGATTGTTCTGACTGCTGTCCTTCGCGCCGATCTTCACCAGCGTCAGCGGCGAGTCGCCCGCCGCCAGCGCCTTGAACGTCAGCGTGCACAGCGTTCCCTGCCCATCCACGCCCTTCACGTTCGGCGGCCGCGACGCCGAAATCGTCACCATGCCGTTACCCTCGTCGCGATGCACCAGCGCAACCGCCTGGCCATCGCGCCCCAGCAGTTCTCCCGAGTCCACATTCACCAGCGCCAGCACGCGCGGATCGAAGTGCATCTGCAGCGGCACCGAGAACAGGTCCTTCGCATTGCTCAGCGTCACCGCCACCTGGAACGTCCCGCCCACCGCCTGCGTCATCGCCGGAGGCACAACGCTCAGGTTCACCGGAGCACCCGCGCCCGCCGGCGGAGTCATCGGAAACGCCGCCGAATTCGGCCCGCCCGCAGCCGGCGTCGGCTGAGCCGGCCGTACCTGCGCTTCCATCTGCGGGATCATCGCAGAAGCCGCATTCGCCGCCGACGTCTTCGGCGCGTTCAGGTTCGGCGACATCCCCGACAGATTGCCCGTCCCCGCCGGCGCAACCCTCTGGTTACGCAGCAGCTCAACCGACTGGCTCGTGCCCGTATAGATCGGCCGCATGTTCTCTTCCGTCAAAATCGACTCACGCACGATATGCGGAATGATCAGGAACACGATCTCGTCCTGCGCCTGCGTCTTGTCCTGGCTGCTGAAGAAATACTTGAGCAGCGGAATCTCGCCCAGCCCCGGTGTCCCCGCCACCGTCTTGCTATCCTGCTTCTGCATCAACCCCGCAAGGATCGAAGGCTCACCGTCCTTCAACTGGATCACCTGCTCACTCACGCGCTGCGAGATGATCGGCTCCGTCACGCCCGAAATCGTCTGATCGCCAGTGTGCGACGACACTTCAATCTTCAGCTTCAGCGTCACTTCACGGTCGTAATGCACCGTTGGCGTCAGGTCGATATTTACGCCGATATCCAGATACGTAAACTGTGTCTGCACACCAATGTTCGCAATGCCCGTCGACACACCCGCGTTATACGACCCGGTCGCCACCGGAATCTTCGATCCAATCTTCAGCGTCGCACGCTGTCCATCCGTCGCGCGAATGCGCGGGTTCTGCAGCACGCGCGTATCGGAGTCCGACAGCAGCGCGTTCACCGTTCCGCCGGTCACACCCACGGCGAAGTTCGTCGCATTCAAATTGCCCAGCGTATTCAGCGTCAGGTTCGTCGTCGATGTCCCGGAGGTCGTCCCTGTCCCGCTGGTAGTCCCCGTGGTCGTCGTGGCATTGCTGGTCTGCGGAGTCAGCGTAAAGCTTGTCGGCAGCGTAATGCCGAGGTTCCGCTCCTTCTGCCGGCTCACCTCCAGCACCGCGACGTCGATCACTACTTCCGGCTTCGTCCGGTCCAGGTCATTGATCAGCTTCTCCGCCAGCATCAACTGGTCCGTCGTCGCGCGCATGATGATCGCGTTCTGGCTGGCCACCAGGTAAATCTTGATGCTCGGATCCAGGACATTGCGCAGCGCCACCAGGATCTCGTTCGCATCGTTCTGCTGCGCCGCGTTGGTCAGATAAAACGTCTGCACCGCAAGGTCTTCAAGATCGGTCCGCTTCGTCCGATTGTTCTGCGCCACAAAGATCGTATTGCTCGTCACCGGCTTCCAGAACGTCCCCGAAAGCGTCCCGATAATCCGCAGCGCATCGTTCAACGAAACGCTCGTCAGATCGATCGGAATGCGTTTCGACGTATAGTCCGGATCGAACAGCACATTCAGTCCAGCGGCCTTACCCACAGCCTGGTAGATGACCTTGACGTCCTCGACCATATGCAGCGTAATCGGATCATTCGACACCGGCTGCAACGTCACCGGCGACCCCATGCCCTCAATCTCGTGCTGCACATCCGCCTGGTGCGCCGTCTGCTCCACCGAGCCCGGCCCAACAATCGTCGCCGGCTGCCCCGGACCTGCTCCCGGAGCGGGTTTGTCCGTCGTCTGCAACTCCTGCGCCGCGGCCTGGTTGCCCGGATCGATCTGCAGCGCCCGCGCAAACTCGTTGATCGCTCCGCCCGAGTCCCCCGACTGCCGCAGCACCCGCCCGCGATCCACATGCTGATTCGCCGCCTCGAAACGCATGCGTTCATAGTGCGTCTTGTAGCGGAGATCGTTCGGCTTCTTCAGGTGCGCCTGGCGATACGCCTCAAACGCCGCATCGAAGTCCTCGCGAGCCTCAGCCTGCGCGCCGCGCTTGGCCCAGCCGCCGGCCGACTGCGCATGCGCCGCCACGCTCGCCAGCGCAAACACCACCAGCAGCGCGCCCATAGCTACGCGGAAGAGCCCTGCGCGGAAAATTGTGCGTCTACGGTGCGAAGACCTGCTTCCTCGACCAATCCTGCTTGAAGACATGCTTGAGTCCCGCTCCCGTGCGCCTCGGCCCTCACCGTCCATCTCGGGCCCAATGCGGCTTTCACCGAACGCCGCATCGTCACCAAAAATGCGTTGCTGTGCGGCTTCAGGCGGGCTCTCGAGCGGGTGGCCGGGCTGCTTGGATAATACCATTCGTATCACTGACTACTCCGTAAAGTGGGCTGCCGTCCATGTATCGTCCACGGGCGGCTGGTGCGCCTCCTCGCAGTGTCAAATCCAAGCCAGCACAGGCTATTAAATCCAGCCGGCTGTTTCATTCGCTGCTGCTGCCGCTGTTGCTGTTCCTGCTGCTGTTGCCGTTGCTGTTCCCTGTTCCCTGTTCGCTGTTCCCTGTCCTTGCCCTTTGGACGTACTCCGCTCCATACCGTTTCACCGAATCTCGTTCTGCTAGCATCAAAGATTCGGATTGCCACTCAAATCGGCACTCTCAAATTCCCGCAATGGCCCGCTCGCTCTCCAACCCGACCACGCCCACCGCCTCGGCCAAGCCCACCGTCAAGGCCAAGGACCGCGACCCCGTCGCCGCCGGCCTGCGCGACGCCGCCTTCAACCGCTCCGCCAGCTTCAACTACTTTCTCTCCGACAAGTTCGAAGCCGGCCTCTCCCTCCGCGGCACCGAGGTCAAGAGCATCCGCGAAGGCAAGGCCAACCTAAAGGACGCCTACGGTCTCCTCAAAGACGGCGAGGCCTTCCTGCTCAACCTCCACATCGGCCACTTCTCGCACGGCAACATCATGAACCACGAGGAGACCCGCACCCGCAAGCTCCTCCTCCACAAAAAAGAAATCGAGAAGCTGAACGCCCTGACCCGTCAAAAGGGCTTCACCCTCATCCCAGTCCGCCTCTACTTCCGCAACGGCCGCGTCAAGTGCGAGATCGCCCTCGCCAAGGGCAAGCAGGACTGGGACAAGCGCGCCACCGAACGCAAGCGCGAAGCCGACAACGAAGCCAAATCCGCCGTAGCACGCAGCCAACGCCGTTAACCAATCTCTGATCAAGTGCAAGAACGGTAGGTCACGGCTTCAGCCGTGACAATAAGGCACGCGGAATCAATTCGGCTTTAGCCGCTGGGATAGGCCTGCGGGACTTACATCAGAGCTTCCTGAACGCAAAATCCACCCGCCACAAAATTGTCATCCTGAGCTGCGGCTCGCGCTTTTGCGAGCCGCAGCCGAAGGACCTGCCACCCCGGCAGCAGCGGCACCAACGCCCGGACCGTTCAACCACCACTCTCGGGTGCCCCATCTTCGTCGCGGCTTCATCGCGACTAAGGTGGGCATCGCGCGAAGCGCGACCGTTCTCCTCCGCCCATCGCGTATGATTTCGCGATACCTCACAAGGAGCATCGAACGTGAACCATCGCAACCTCTCAGCCCTCCTAATATCCCTTTGCTTTTTCCCGCCGCTGCTCGCTCAGAACCCCAAGAAATCCACTCCGGAAGAACGTCAGCAGTGGGCCGACACACTCCACAAGCTGGAGGCCCAGCCGGAAGACGCCGCCACGTTGAAACTCGCGCAGCACGCGCTGGAACGCCTGATCGAGGTTGATGACGTCACCATAAGCCCCTGCGCCTTCAAAGAACTACCCGACAACTACAAGCCCTTTCATCCCGTCCTCTTCTACACACTCGGTCTCGCCGCTTTTCAGGTGGAAACGGGCAAGAACGACGGCCTCGGCTCAAACGTCTACGCACTTCACAGCGTGCTCAAGGCCTACAATACCGAACTCGCCACGAATCCAAAAGCCCACGACAAAAAGCTGGATCGGCTGGCAAAACTCGACGCTGACGGCCAGCTTGAAGAACTCATAATCAAGGACGGTTGCAACAAATAGCTGCTCCTGAGGATCGCCACATGACATTCCGGCCCATTTTGTTCGCCCTCCTCCTCACCCTCCCCACCTTCGCCCAGGACCCCACCACCCCCGACCAGCGCAAGCACTGGGCCGAGGTCGCCCACAAATTCGAAGCCGCTCCCCTCGACGGAGACGCTCTCCACGACGCCCGCTTCACCGTCGCCGAAATCGCCACTTCCCACGACTTCCACCCCGCCGCCTGCGAAGCCTTCTACACCGAGTTCAACGAATCCAAGTACCTCTACCACGCCCAAATCCGCCTGCTCTACCTGCTCGGCGTCACCGCCTACCAGGTTGAAGCCGGTAAGACGGACACCGAAGGCGCCAACCTCTACGCTCTCCACAGTGTCGTGAAGGGCTACACCGCCATCCTGCACGACGAACCCAAAGAAACCGACAAGCAGCTCGACCAGCTCGCCAAATCAGACGCAGCCGGCAAACTATCCGACGTAATCAAAAAACAGGGCTGCAAATAACAGCGCCATTCCCAAACCGTTACTTCAACCGACTTGCCAGCCCTCTAACTCATCTCCCCGCCGCACTTCTGGCATTACCATAGACCTGTGAACACCAAACTCCTCTTCCAGGACTCCGCTGCCTTCCCCACCCCGCTGCTCGCGGTCTTCGCCGTCGACATCTCCACCGGCAAGGACGAAGAGCCGCACCCCGCGCTGCTTTCCACCAACGACGCCATCGCCAAAGCCGCCGCGCCCTGGATCACCTCCGGCGAGTTCAAAGCCGCCGTCGCCGAGACTCTCCTCCTGCACGCGCCCGCCAACGTCAAGGCCGAGCGCCTGCTCATCATCGGTCTCGGCAAAGCCAAGTCCCTCACCATTCACGAAGTCCGCAAAGCCGCGGGCGTCGCCGTCCGCTTCGCCAAGCCGCGCGCGCTCCGCGATATCGCCATCGCCTTCCCCGAAGACCGCGCCCTCGCCGACGAGCACATGGACGCCCTTCCCTGCGACCTCCTCGCCCGCGCCATCGCCGAAGGCGCCTCGCTCGCCGAGTTCGACATCGACACATACCGCAGCGATCGCAAGGACCTCAGCGTCCACAGCCTGCACGTCATCTCCAACGAAACCGACAAAAAGCAGCAGACCGAAACCCAGCACGGCCTCGACACCGGCCTCATCATCGGCGACTCCCAGAACTTCGCCCGCACGCTCATCAACGAGCCCGGCAATGTCCTCACCCCCACCGAGCTCGGCCGCCGCGCCGCCGCCATGGCCGCCGAAGTCGGCCTCTCCGTCGAAGTCCACGCCTGGGACAAGATCAACGAGCTCAAAATGGGCGCCCTCGCCGCCGTCGCGCAAGGCTCCTCCGAACCGCCCGCGCTCATCGTCCTCCGCTACGAGCCCGCCACGCCTCCCCCAGCCGACGCTCCCGTCCTCGGCCTCGTCGGCAAAGGCATTACATTCGACACCGGCGGCATCTCCATCAAGCCCGCCGACAACATGGACAAAATGAAGTACGACATGGCCGGAGCCGCCGCTATGATCGGCTCCATGCGCGCCATCGCCCTGCTCAAGCCCGCAGTCCGCGTGCTCGCCATCGTCTGCTCGGCCGAAAACATGCCCGACGGCAAAGCCTTCAAACCCGGCGACGTCATCACCGCAATGTCCGGCAAGACCATCGAAATCCTCAACACCGACGCGGAGGGCCGCCTCGTCCTCGCCGACGGCCTCCACTATGCCAAGACCCTTGGGGCGACCCACCTCGTCAACGCCGCCACGCTCACCGGCGCTATCGGCATCGCGCTCGGCCAGCTCAACGCCGGTCTCTTCTCCAACGACGACGCCACCGCCCAGCGCTTCCTCGACACCTTCCCCGTTGCCGGCGAAAAGTTCTGGCGCATGCCCTGCACCGACGACTACCGCGACCAGATCAAGTCCCAGATCGCCGACATCATGAACACCGGCGGCTCCCGCTACGGCGGTTCCATCACCGCGGCCATGTTCCTCAAGGAGTTCGTCGGCGACACCCCTTGGATCCACCTCGACATCGCCGGCACCGCTTGGATCGACGAACAGAAAGCCTGGCAATCCAAGGGCCCCTCCGGCATCGCAATACGCTCCATCGTCGAGTGGATCAGCAGCTACGCCAGCTAGCTGCCGCCGCCGCGACCTCCGCGTTTTTCCTCCGCGTCCACCGCGTTCGTCTTCCTGCGGCTGTCAACCCCCCACGCCTGTGCAAAACCTCCAAAACCCGCATGAACAAAGGCTGGATCTCAACACTCAGACCTGCATATTATTCCCGCTCGACTCAATACAATTGAAGTACCACCCAGCTCTGTCTAAGCTCAAACGCTCTGAGCTCTAAGCTCATGCCCTCCCATGAGCCAGCACCAGACGCCCAATAAATGCCCTAAGCCGTTACGGGAGAATACTTTGCATGCAACCACTTTGGGCTGAATACTTTACAACAGGCTCCTGCCCCGGAGTCTCACATCCTAAAGGACTTCGCTCCAAAGTACCCCAAGGGAGGAGGGGGGAGGGGTAAACCCATAGAGCGCACCTGTTAAACTCCTCCACAGGACGGTAAAAGAATCGTGCAGGGCATGAAAGTGTTGCGCATCGGGATCGTCGGCTGTGGCAAGATCGCCGACGGACACGCCGAGATACTCAAGTTCCTCGATGGCGCACAGCTCGTCGCCGTCTGCGACCGCGAGCCCATCCTCGCCGAGCAGCTCGCGGTGCGTTTCGGCGTTCCCGCCTGGTACAGCAGCCTCGACCAGATGCTCGCCGCCGAGCGCCTCGACGTCGTCCACATCACAACGCCGCCAGGCGTCCACCTCGCCCTCACCCGGCAATGCGTCGCCGCCGGCGCGCACGTTTTCCTCGAGAAGCCTCTCGCACTCCGCGCATCCGAAGGCCGCGAGCTCATCGAAGCGGTCACCGCCGCTGGCCTGCAGATGACCATCAACTACTGGCCCAACTTCGACCCGCCGGCAATGGAGTTCAAGCGCCTCCTCGCCTCCGGCGCCATCGGAGATCCTGTCCACGTCGAAGCCTTCATCGGCTACGACCTCGCCGGAGCCTACGGACAGGCGCTCATGGGCGACCCCGGCCACTGGGTCCACGCGCTTCCAGGCAAGCTTTTTCAGAACATGATGGACCACATCTTCAACCGCATCGTTCCGCTCTTTCCCGATGTGGATCCTGAGGTCAACGCCTTCGCCTTCAAGCGCCGCGAAGCGGTCCGCAACGACACCACCGACGCGATGCTCGACGAGCTCCGCGTCTACCTTCGCGCTGGCGGAGTTTCCGCCTTCGGAAGCCTCTGCAGCCACGCGCGTCCGGTCGCCAACACCCTCAAGGTCTACGGCACAAAGAACACCGTCGAGCTCGACTTCGCCAACCGCACCGTCGTCCTCGCGGCCTCGCAACGCTATCCCAGCGCGCTCGGCCGCCTCGCGCCTGCCTTCCAGATGACTGGACGTTACTTCAGGCAGGCTCGCCGCAACGTCAGCGCTTTCCGCCGCTCGGAGTTCCAGTACTTCGCCGGAATGTCCACGCTGCTGGAGCTCTTCTACGCCGGAATCCGCGCAGGCGCTCCACCGCCGATTCCCTACACCGAAATACTCCGCACCATGGACATCATGGATCGCGTCATCGAGCAGGTCTATCCTGCGGAGATCGCCCGATGAAGATCCTCGTCACCGGAGCCGGCGGATTCCTCGGCAAGCGCCTCCTCGAACGCCTCCTCGCGCACCAGCAGACCGACATCCGCTGCATGTTGCGCGACCCCTCGAAAGCTGCCGCGCTGGAAGCCATCGCCGCGCAGCATCCATCAGCGCACGTCGAGATGTTCGCGGCCAACCTCAAGAACCCGCGCTCGCTCGCCGCGGCAATCGACGGAGTTGGCCTCATCATCCACGCCGCAGCCGCGCTCAAAGGCAGTCCAGCGGAGATGTTCCTCGACTCCGTCGTCGCCAGCCGCAACCTGCTCGACGCCATCGCCGCGCTTCCAGCCGACAAGCGCCCGCGCGTCGTCTTGGTCAGTTCCTTCGGCGTCATGGGCGTTGCATCGCTTCCGCGCGGCGCAATGGTCGACGAGTCGACACCCATGGAATCCGATCCCGGCAAACGCGACGTCTACAGCTACACCAAGCTGCGCCAGGAGCAGCTGTTCTGGGACTACAGCAAGCGCGACGGCTTCGACCTCGTCGTCCTTCGTCCTGGCGTCATCTACGGTCCAGGCGGAGGACACTTCTCCAACCGCGTCGGCCTCAGCCTCTTCGGCCGCTTCGCCCATCTCGGCGGCAACAACCTGCTGCCTCTCACCTACGTCGATAACTGCGCCGAAGCCATCGTCGTCGCTGCCCTCGCGCCCAACGCCAGCGGTCAGGTCTACAACGTCGTCGACGACGACCTGCCCACGTCCAGCCAGTATCTCCAGCTCTACCAGCAGAACGTGCGACGCATGAAGACGATCCGAATTCCCTACTCGCTGCTGCTCTGGGGATCGAAGATGGTCGAGCGCTACAGCGAGAAGTCTCGCGGCCAGCTTCCAGCCATCTTCACCCCGTACAAGACGCGCGCAATGTGGTCCGGCAACCAGTTCTCCAACGCCAAACTAAAGAGTCTCGGCTGGGCGCCGATAGTGAGTACAAGCGAAGGTCTGCAGCGCGCCTTCGCCGCGTTCCGAAATGAGCCTCCAGCCAATTGAGCTGTAGCCCGCTCAATCGATTTTCCACTTTATTTTGTTGGCATTGTCCGCAAAAGTGCTACTCTCGGGTGATCCACACAACCAGCAGTCGGAGAAAGACCAGTGAAGACCCTAAAGATCGCCCTTCCTGTAGTTATCGTTACACTTTGTTTCTCAGCCAAAGCGTTCGCGCTTCCTTCCACTCCCGAGATTAATCCGGCAGAAGGCATTTCCGCTCTCGCTCTCCTCGGCGGCGCTGTCATGGTGTTCCGCGGACGCCGCAAGCGCTAGGCAGGCAACGTAACGGCGTTGTGCCGCGAACGCGAGCCGCTATGGATATCCAGCCCCAAACGCTCGCCACAGCGGCTCGATCAGAGAATCCGAAAGTTGATCTGTCGGCTGTCACGCCACCCGGCCGACAATTCCCTTCCCACCTTCTGGGTCGTCTGTACCTGTTCTCCGCCGTGCTCCTCACCGAGTACGCGCTGATTGTCTCAGTCGTCCATCCCTGGTGCACGCTGCATCGCGTCGTCGCTGGCGCGATCGTTTTCGTCTCCGTTTTTCTCTTCGTCGCTACACCGCTGCTGCGCGGCCTCCGCTCTCCACTCCCGCTGAATCGCCGTTTGCTCATGGTTTACGGCGGAACCTTGATCGTCATCGCCTGCGCCCATGCCGCGCTACTGAAGACTTCGTGGGCTGGGAAACCGGTTGTCGGTGTCTGGTTTGTGTCGATCATCGCGTCCGCGGCAGCTCTGCTGTGGGCTTTGATTCCGCCCTCAACGTGGATCTCGGCCGTGCGGCGCACACGCCTCGCCTGGATCTACGCGGCCCTCGCCTCGCTCATCGCAGTCGCAATCAGCGACCGCGTCAATGCGCTCTGGAACACGCCGCACAACTGGGGAAGCCTGCTCCTGCAACGGTCCACCTTCAGGATCGTCGTCCTGGTCCTCAAACCGTTTTATCCCTCGGTCCACTCCGATCCCGCGGCGTTCGCCATCTTCCTGCCCAACTTCGGTGTGACCATCGCGGGTAGTTGCTCCGGGATTGAAGGCCTCTGCCTCACACTGCTCTTCACTCTCGGCTGGCTCTGGTATGCGCGCCGCGAGCTGCGGTTTCCGCGCGCGCTCCTCCTCGTACCCTGCGCGCTCGCGCTAATCTGGACGCTGAACATCCTGCGCATCGCCCTTCTGCTCGCCATAGCCAATTCCGGCTACTCCGACGTGGCCATCAAAGGCTTCCACTCCGAAGCGGGCTGGATCGCCTTCAACATCGTTACGCTCTCTTTCCTCGCGGTCGCCAACCGAGTGCCCTGGCTCGCACACCAGTCGACCTCCGCTTCAGAGCCCCAGTTGGCACCAATCACCGACGCGCACCGCAACGTCGCTGCGATCTATCTGTTGCCATTCCTCGCGATCCTCACAGCAGCATCCATCTCCAAAGCCGTCTCCTCCGGCTTCGAGTGGGCTTATCCGCTCCGGTTCATCGCAGCCGTGGCTGTCTTGTGGAGCTTCCGGTCGGAGTATCGCCGCATCGGCTGGACATTCAGTTGGGTTGGCCCGCTTGTCGGCGCCCTGGTCTTCGCTATGTGGATCGTCCTCAGCCGCTGGTCAGGCGGAGCTGCGGGCAGTGATCTCGGCACGTCGCTGGCAGCGCTTCCCACCGCCGAGCGGAGCGCCTGGCTCGTCATCCGCGTAGCTGCCGCGGTCCTGACAGTGCCGATCGCGGAAGAGCTTGCATTCCGCGGTTTCCTGCTCCGCCGCATTCGGTCTGCGGATGTCGAATCCGTGCCGTATCGCGATGTAACGCCGCTTGCCCTGCTGGTCTCGTCGGCTGCATTTGGGCTGATGCATGGGAAGCAATGGATCGCTGGCACTATCGCCGGTCTGGCTTACGGTCTGGCGGTCAAGCGCACCGCGCGCCTCGGAGAAGCCGTCGTCGCTCACGCCACGACAAATCTGCTGCTCGCCGTCTGGGTGGTGACTCGCAGCGCCTGGTCTCTCTGGTAGGCGAACCGCGAAGCCACTTGCCCCGAACGAAATCTGACGCTGTCCAGATTACTTTCCGCCAAAGAGAAACGCGACCCGCAAGGGTCGCGTTTCTCAATCTGTAACTCAAAGAGGCTAGCTGATGCGTTTCCGGCGAGCGAATCCGGCTACGGCCAGTATGCCCGTACCGCAAAGCGCCAGGGTTGTGGGCTCCGGAGTCGATGCCCCGCGCGGAACAACGGGAGCGTTGAATGGCACTTCACTCAGGTAAATTCCCGGAGCCGGGCTCGGCGCCCAGGGGAAAACGCCGCCGCCAACGAAGTTATATAAATTGGTCCCGTCGGAAAAGAGCAGGCCATACACATCGTACGGTGTGCCCTTGGTGAAATAGACATTGTCCGCGAGGAAAAGGCCCTTTGAATCAGTGCCGTACACCTGCGAGTTCGGCGATCCAGACAGGGGAACCAGCGAAACACTCTTCCCGTTGATCGATCCACCCAGCGTGGTCACATCGACTGCCGTGCTATCGAACGGGTCGACTGTGCCGCTGAGGATCAGTACGCCGGTATAGGTAACACTGCCGTTGACGGGCGCCGTGGTGAACGAAAAGTTCTGCGAGATCGGCGTTGCACATGCCGTTTCTATGCAGAAGAACATACCGAAGACAATCAAGATCGTACCTAAGGGTCGCAATGGAATCTCCAAGTGAATAGTTCAACGATGTCACGAGTTCGGGAAAGGGTCAACATTAAAGTGTCAGAAAACGAAGGACTTCTGGCCGATTTTATATCGCTACACGATATATATCACTCCAAAATCCGCCTTCCGCCGCGTGGACGCTGCCAAAAAATAACTCGATATTTTGAACTCAGGCCTCGCCAGAGTTGAGCTTCTCTTTGCGAATGAATGTCATGCGGACTTTCATCGCTCCTTCAATTACTCTTCACAGTGGGAGTCGAAACGACGGCGGACACAAGACGGGCAGACTCGTCCTCAGTCCTAAAATGGGACACCCAGACTCACCGAAAGAGGAGCAATGGCGGCAAAGACCATCGGCATCATCATGAACGGCGTCACGGGGCGCATGGGACTCAACCAGCACCTCGTCCGCTCCATCCTCGCCATCCGGAGGCAGGGTGGTCTGCGCCTCAGCGACGGCTCGCTCCTGATGCCTGACCCCATTCTCGTCGGCCGCAACGAGGCCAAGCTCTCCGAAATCGCCGCAGCCCACGGCGTCGAGCGCTGGACCACCGACCTCGCCGCCGCGCTCGAGAGCCCCGCCGACACCATCTACTTCGACGCCCAGCTGACCGGCCTGCGCGCTGCCGCCGTCGAAGCCGCCATCGCCGCCGGCAAGCACATTTACTGCGAGAAGCCCCTGGCCACCGAATCGGCGACTGCGATCCGCCTTGCCGCGCTTGCCGAGGCCGCCGGCATCAAGCACGGCGTCGTGCAGGACAAGCTCTTCCTCCCCGGCCTACGCAAGCTCAAGCGCCTCATCGACGGTGGCTTCTTCGGCAGGATCCACTCCGTACGCGGCGAGTTCGGCTACTGGGTCTTCGAAGGCGACTGGCAGGCCGCCCAGCGCCCCTCCTGGAACTACCGCAAGGAGGAAGACGGCGGCATCATCGTCGACATGTTCTGCCACTGGCGCTACGTCCTCGACCACACCTTCGGCAACGTCAACGCCGTCTCCTGCCTTGGCCGTACCGACATCCACAAGCGCTGGGACGAGCAGGGAAAGCCCTACACCTGCACCGCCGACGACACCGCCTATGGCACATTCCAGCTCGACGGCGACATCATCGCCCAGATCAACTCGTCGTGGGACTTCCGCGTATACCGCGACGAGCTGTTCAGCATGCAGGTTGACGGAACCCTCGGCAGTGCGGTCGCCGGCCTGCGCGAGTGCCGCGTCCAGCACCGCGTCAACACGCCGCGCCCGGTCTGGAACCCCGACGTGCCCAACCCCATAAACTTCCGCGCCGGCTGGACCGACGTCCCCGACAACATGGAGCTCGATAACGGCTTCAAGATCCAGTGGGAGATGTTCCTCCGCCACGTCGCCGAGGACGCGCCATGGTCGCATGGCTTCCTCGAAGGCGCCAAGGGCGTCCAACTCGCCGAACTCGGCCTTCAGTCCTGGAGCGAGCGCCGGTGGATCGACGTTCCCTCCCTCGAGCCGGGAGCCTGAGGATGCAGATCGCTCTTCCCCTTCCCAACGGGACCGCCGAAACCTACACGCTCACCGGCAAAGCTCTACCTGCCGCGGCCAGCCGAGGCTTCAAGAGCCGGATCGCCTACGCCGCCGCCCACGTGGTCGTCGACCCGCTCCGCACCGTCGACATCGCCTCACCCATCGTCGACTGGGACGCCACCATGGCCTATCGGCGCCACCTGTGGTCGCTCGGCTTCGGTGTCGCCGAGGCGATGGACACCGCCCAGCGCGGCATGGGCCTCACCTGGCCGCTCGCCCTCGAACTGATCCAGCGCAGCGTCCCTGAAGCCCGCGCGTCCGGTGGCCTGCTCGCTTCGGGCGCGGGCACCGACCACCTTGCGCCCCACGCCAGCCTCACCCTCGTCGACGTCACCAGCGCCTACCTCGAACAATGCTCCGCGGTCGAAGCCGCGGGCAGCCGCATCATTCTGATGGCCTCGCGCGCTCTAGCCAAAGTCGCCGTCGGTCCCGACGACTACCAGCGCGTCTACGGCACGGTGCTGCGGCAGGTAAAGGAGCCGGTGATCCTGCACTGGCTCGGCCCCATGTTCGATCCCGCGCTCGAGGGCTACTGGGGCTCAAGCTCCATCCCGGGAGCCCTCGACAACTGCATCGCTCTCATCCACGAGCACGCCGCGAAGATCGACGGCATCAAGATCTCGCTCCTTAGCGCAGACCTCGAAATCGAGATGCGCCAGCGCCTCCCCGCCGGCGTGCGCATGTACACCGGCGACGACTTCAACTACGACGCGCTCATCCTCGGCGACGATCAAGGCCGCAGCCCTGAGCACAGATATAGCGACGCTCTGCTCGGCATCTTCGACGCCATCGCACCCGCCGCCGCGCTTGCGCTTGAAGCCCTCGACGCCGGTAACTTCGCGCGTTACAACGAGCTCCTCGCCCCGACGATCCCGCTCTCCCGCCACATCTTCCAGGCGCCGACCTACGCTTACAAGACCGGCATCGTTTTCCTCGCGTACCTCAACGGCTTTCAAAATCATTTCCGCATGGTCGGCGGCGCAGAAAGCGCACGCAGCGTCCCGCACCTCATCAAGCTCTTCAAACTAGCCGAGGCGGCCGGTCTGCTGCGCGATCCTGAACTCGCCACCGCCCGGATGGGCGCGTTCCTCAGGCTGGCGGGCGCATGAAGGTCCTCTCCCGCCTCAGCCTCAACCAGCGCACCATCAACCGCTGGTCGCTGCCCGAAGCCATCGAGGGCTGCGTGCGTCACGGCATCGGCCACATCGGCATCTGGCGTGACAAGCTAGCCGAGCGACCGCTCCACACCACCGCCCAGCAGCTCCGCGACGCTAACCTCAAAGTCTCGAGCCTCTGCCGGGGCGGCTTCTTCTCCGCGCCGACGCCCGCCGCGCGCGCCGCCCAGATCGAAGACAACCGCCGAGCCATCGACGAGTGCGCTGCCATCGGTGCCCCGGTCCTCGTCCTCGTCACCGGTCCGCCCAACGGCCAGACCCTCCCCGACGCCCGCGCCGCAGTACGCGACGGCATAGCAGAACTCGCCCCTTACGCAGCCCAGCACGGCATCAAGCTCGGCATCGAACCGCTCCACCCGATGTACGCGGCCGAGCGCTCCGTCATCCTCACCCTTAAGGAAGCCAACGATCTCGCCGCGCAGTTCCCTGCTGAAAGCGTCGGCGTGGTCTTCGACGTCTTCCACCTCTGGTGGGACGCCGACATCGCCGAACAGACGGCCCGCGCCGGCAACCGCATCCTGGGCTTCCATGTCTCGGACTGGCTCGTGCCCCTGCCGGACATGCTGCTCGGCCGCGGCCTTATGGGCGATGGCGTCATCGACATCCCGTCGCTACACGCGCTGGTATCCAGCGCAGGCTACACCGGTCCAATCGAAGTGGAAATCTTCAACCAGGCTTTGTGGGATACGGACCCAGACGAAGCCCTTGGCCACGTCTGCCGCGCATTTCTGCAGCACGTTTAATGCAAATGTTTCACGTCCGCATGATGATGTGCGCGGTAGACGTAGTGCCCGATCAGCCATCCGCCCACCGAACCCAGCAGCGCATCGGTCGGAAAGTGTTCCTGCCCCAGCACCCGTGTCAGGCTCACTCCGGTCGCAGCGGTGTACACCCCAGCCTGCACCCACTTTGACCGATACTCCCCGGCGATTACAGCAGCCGAGGACCACGCGATCATGGCATGGCCCGAGACGAACGATGAGTTGGCGCCCGTACTGCCGATGTAAAAATCACCCTGGCCGTTGTTCACCAGAGGCCGCTCGCGGAAGGTCACGAGCTTGCTGATCTCGTCGATGACGAAGGCGTCGACCATTGCCTGTCCAGCCAGTATCCCGGTCTCGCGCGCATGGTCGTTATGCCCCGCAACGCCCGCGCCAAACAGGACGACCGGCAAGGCGATCAGGCCATCACGCAGACCGTCGGAGACATTCCGATTGGGATCGTAGAAGGAGGGGTTCGTGCTGACGACGTCCCTCATGGTGTGGGTGTCGGTGGCGAACGCCGCCACGGCCGCGCCCCCGATCGGCACAATCCATTTAAGGTCCCGCTTGCGCAGGTAGATCGGGGATATCACCATCTTCAAGCCGTCGTGCACAATTTCCGTCGGTGCATAGCGCAGTTCAACCGGCCGGTGCGGCCGCTGCTCCAGCGGCACATCGTCGTCGGCCACAGTGGCCGTGGGCGCGTCAGGCAGCGCTTCGCTGCTGCTCGCGGCAACGGACTCCGATGGCCCGCTCGCCGCTTGTGCCCTAGATGTAGTAGTAGCCAAGCTCATCGTCAAAACGACGAGCGCGTATCCGATGGTGCAACAACGATATCGACTGCTCTTCGTACTCATACGCGTAAGGGATCCCCGGGGTTTGTACCTACCCGAAACCTATGATGCGGGTTCCATCCCTTACGCGCACGTGCATGAACGAATCGTCATCCGCAACCGCCTGAAATCAGACGCGGACCTCCCAGCCCTTCTCGTACTCCCGGCCCCACATCTTCATGGCTTCAGGATCGCCCAGGATGTGCCCGGTCTTGGTGTCCAGCTTCAGTTCGCGGCCAACGTTCCATGCAATGTTCGAAAGCAGCAGCGTAATCACGCTCTGGTTGCCGATCTGGATTGGCGAGTTCAGCTTCTCGCCGTGCTGTATGCCGGCGATGAAGTTGGCGAAGTGCATGTCGGTCATCGAGTCGCGCCCGGTCAGGTCGCTCGTCGACGTCTGTTTGCCGGTCTTGAACTCGTCGGTCTTCTTCCCCTTCCAGTCGTAGACCTCGTACCCGTCGCGGTCGACCAGCACGCTGCCCTCGGTGCCGAGGATGCTCGACCCGCGCTCGCGGTCGTACATCTTCATGCCGTTGGCGCTGCGGCCCTCCCAGGTGATCGTCTTGTCGCCATATTGGAAACCGGTGTCCATGGTGTCCGGGAACTGCGTCCAGTCGTCCTTATCCTGGTAGCGCCCCCCGACAGCCGTGACCTTCTCCGGATAAGCAACGTCGAGCGCCCAGCGGCAGATGTCCACCTCGTGCGTGCCGTTGTTCAGCGCCTCGCCCGTGCCCCAGCGCCGGAACCAGTGCCAGTTGTACGGATGCAGATTGTCCTTATATTCAGTCCGCGGCGCCGGGCCCTGCCACAGGTCCCAGTTCAACGTTGAGGGCACCGGCGCAGGCTTGCCAACGCCGATAGACTTGCGCGTATTCACATACCAAGCCTTCGCGTAATAGGCCCTTCCGATGCGTCCCTCGTGGATGTCCTTGATGATCTTGATCGTGTGCGTCGACGAGCGTTGCTGATCGCCCACCTGCACCAGCTTGCCGTACTTCTCCTGCGCCTGGACCAGCAGCTCGCCCTCGCGCGGGTTGTGGCTGGAAGGCTTCTCCACATAGACATGCTTGCCAGCCTTCAGGCCGAGCACAGCCATCGGCGCATGCCAGTGGTCAGGCGTCGCGATCGTAATCGCATCGACGTCCTTCGACTCCAGCACCTTGCGGAAATCGCCCTCAGCCTTCGGCGAGTACCCCAGCCCCTTCTCCGCGACCCCGTGGAACTTCTCCAGGATGGTCGAATCCACATCGCACACGTAGGCCACGCGCGCGGTCTTCGCATTCGCCTTCAACGCCGAAAGATGCGCATACCCGCGGCCGTTCAGGCCATTGATTGCGAAATTCAGCCGGTCATTCGCGCCCAGAATCTGCCCATAACTCTTGGCGGTCGTTGCCACCGCAGCTCCTGCCACACCTGTTGCCAATCCATCGATAAACTGCCGTCGCGTGATCACTCATACCCTCCAAGGTTTGTTCACAGTACGAACCAACTTTTTATGACGGAAGCATCATTACATTTTCGATGGACATATGGATAGACCCCAAACGGAACCCACCCAATCGAGGCCGGGAGCCGGCCATCGTCAGCGTGGCACCGCCGACAGGCTCCGATTGGGGTTAGCCGCGTGGGTCGCGTCCCGGGACGCTCACTCCGAGCGAAGCGCCGCCACGGGATCGACTCTGGAGGCACGCCGAGCGGGTAGCCACGCCGCGATCATCGTCATCCCGCAAACCACCGACAACGCCGCCGCAAACGTAAGCGGGTCCACCGCGCTCATCGCGAACAGTTGCTGCTTGATCCCCCTCGTGGCCATCAGCGCGAGCGGCAAACCCAGCCCAACGCCGACCGCAAGCAGCAGGGCCGACTCGCGCAATATCATCCCCAGCACATTCGACCCCTGCGCCCCTAACGCCAGGCGAATGCCAATCTCGTTGGTCCGCCGCGCTACGTTGTAGCTCATCACGCCATAAAGACCGATGGCTGCCAGCAACAGAGCGAGCACCGAAAAGAGACCGGTCAACGTGGAGATGAGTTCGTCATGCGAGATGAGGTTTGAAACCTGATCGTGGATCGTGGTGACTTGAAGCAGCGGCAAATTGGGGTCCACCTCCGCAACTGCGGCTCGAAGACTCGCGACCGTTTTAGCAGGGTCGCCGGTGGTGCGAATCAGAATGGTGCGTGCATAGCAATCCTCGTTTTCCTTGCGAGCGGGAGCCTTCTCGGCCCCAGACGCCCCCACGGCATCAACGGGGAGAAAAGTGTCGATCTGCGCCAGCGGGATATAAGTCATTCGCACCGGATCGGTTCCCCGTGGACTACCGGACTTGGTATCCCTCGCGATGCCAACGATCTGCCACGGCCCCTTCACCGAATCGATCCCGATTGTCACCAGCCGCCCGATGGCGTCGCCCTTCGGAAAATACTTCTTCGCAATCGTCTGGTTCACGACAGCCACTTTCAGACTGTTAGCCGTGTCACCCGGAGTGATGCCGCGTCCTGAAACGATCGAAATCCCGGCCGTCTCAAAGTATTGCCCCGAGACCCGATTCAAAGTCGACACCATGTTTTCCTTCGGTGCCGGCGTGTAGCCCGCGAGAGAAATATTGGAGCTCCACGTCCCGCTACTGATAGGGGGAGTCGCCGACAGCGCCGCGGAGCGAACACCCGGTATCGCAGACATCCGTTCCAGCAAAGTCTGGTGAAGCGCCGCCACCTGGTGCGGCGCATACCCGGCGAGTTGCGCATTGAACTCGGCGAGCAGCAGGTGAGTGCGCTCGAACCCATAATCCTGATCCTGAAGATTCCGCAGCGTCCGCAGAAAAAGCCCGGCCACCACCAGCAGCACAAGAGACAGCATCACCTGCGCTGTAACCAGCGCCTTTGGCCAGAACCTCGACATCTTCCCGCCATCGCTCTGAGCAGTGCGTGCACCGGCGCTCAGCGCTCCGTGAGAACCAACCCGCGCCGCGTGCAGCGACGGCGCCAACCCAAAGAGAATTCCGGTCACAAACGACACGCCAAGCGTAAAGAGCAACACACTCACATTCGGCGCAGGGCTCATCGCAATATACGCATCGCCCTGGCTGACAAACGCAATCAGCGCACGTGTCGCTGCAAATGCAATCGCCAGTCCCATCACTCCGCCCACAATCGAGAGGAGAAACGTTTCGATCAGGCCCTGCCGCGCAATCCGCAATCGACTCGACCCCAGCGCGAGCCGCGTCAGGATTTCGTGGCGCCGAGTTGCCGCGCGCGCCAGCAGGAAGTTCGCCAGATTCGCACACGCGATCAGCAGCACCAGAGCGACGACAATCATGAGTATCTTAAGCGAGTCGCCATACTGGCCCCGGATGCGGGATACCCCATGTGCTGCGGGCACCAGTGGAACGTTCACGCGGCTGATCTCCAGTTGTCGCTCGGCAGAGATCGTCGCTCCTCCACGCTCACGAATGCCATTGTGGACCTGCTGATCGAGCCAGTTCTGGCTGCGCGCAAATTCGTCCTTGTTCTTTGTGGCTTCCGGTCTTAGGCGCGCGAACATATCAAGGAAATACATGCCCGAATGCGGCGTCAGCATCGAGGAATGTTGCAGCACAACCGTCTGCATACTGATCGGCGTCCATAGCTCCGTCGGCTCCAGCTCCTGCTTGATGCCATGGAATCCCTGCCCCATCACGCCAACCACTTCGAACGGAGTGCCGTTGATCGTGATCGACTTGCCGAGAATGTGCGGATCGGAAGAAAAAGACTGCTGCCACAGATGAAAACTGAGCACTGCAACCGCGCCGCTCCCCGGCGTCGCATCGTCGGACGGCAAGATCGTCCGGCCAAGCAGAGGCTCCGCACCGAGCACGCTGAAGTAATTGCCAGACACAAGATTTGCCGGCGCGAGGATGGCAGAAGAACTGCCGTCTGCCGCGCCGCCCGCCGCGACAGGCCGAATGCTCACCTTGTTCGAAAAGCTTCCATATGCGGCGATCCCCTGAAAGGGCCCGGGATCAGCTTCCAACTGGCGCGTGAAGTCCCACGGGAAGTACCCGCCAAATGTGCCCAGGTCCACGCCCCCCGCAATGCCTCCCCATTCAGCATCGCTGAACGACACCAACTGCTGCGGATCGCGAACAGGCAGATCGCGCAGCAGCACCTGGTTGATCAGCGTAAAGATCGCCGTGTTGCCACCGATCCCAAGCGCCAGCGACAGCAACGCGACCGCGGTAAACCCCGGACTCCTGCGAAGCGTGCGCACACTGATGCGAACGTCCTGAAGAATTCCATCGGCAGTCGACTCCCAACGCGAAGACCACACCTGATGCTTGACGGAGTTGCTGCTGCCGAGCTCCACCCTCGCCGCCCGACGGGCCTCATCGCGACTCATCCCGCCCTGTTCTTTGTGAGCCGCGGAAGCCTCCAGGTAGCCTTGCAGCTCTTCATCGAGCTCACGCTCCACACGCTGCCGCTGAAAAAGTGATGCGATGCCTTTGACGATGTTCGTGAACCAGTGCATGATTCGTCCTCGCCTGTGGTGTTTTTAATCCGTGAGTTCACGCCTCGAGAATGCGTGCGATAGCATCGATCTGCCGCTGCCACTGTGCAGTCTCCGCAGACAGCGCCTTACGACCCTTCGCGGTCAAAAGGTAATACTTTGCCCGCCGATTGTTTTCAGTTGCCCGCCAGTCGGACTTCACATTGCCCGCGCGTTCCATCCGGCTAAGCGCCGGCAGCAGCGACCCGGCATTCACTCGAAACACGCCGCCGCTGATCTGCTCGATGCGCAGCCCCACACCGTAGCCATGCATCGGCTCCAGCGCCAGTGTCTTGAGGATGAGCATTTCAAGTGTCCCCTGTACCAGCTCGCTCGGTTGCTCCCCAGGGACGTCGATTTCGTTTTCCGCAGCGGCCATGGCGCTCCTCTAGATTGCCTAGAGTTTAGACTGCGCTTCTCTAGATTGTCAAGAGGAGAGCGCCCATATCCCACGCTACGCTTACCACGCGGTCGCCTCGTTGACGGACGAATACGAAGATAAGCATGATTCAGCAGACTGCACTACCCCGAACAAGCGAGGTAGGTGAGCAACTTTTAGAGGGAAAATACCCTTGCACGGCCTTCAATCTGCTGAATGGCTATAATGCGCACCATGAGAAATCTTGCAGCCTGTTCGGGACTCCTATTCGGTGTTTCCGCGCTTTCAATCTTGCCCGCCTACGCGCAAAATAAAACAGCATGCGAGTTACTCTCGAAAGCTGACGCCGAGGCCATCCTTGGAGTGACGCTCCAAGCGCCGAAGCCCAGCGAGCCGTTTCGCTCGCTGCTAGATCCGGATTTCACTTCTGGCACACTTGATCAGGGCTGCGAATTTACTAACTTTACGTTTACCTACTCAGCGCCCAATCGGCCAAAGCCACCCAAGGTCGTTAACGTCCGCCTGGAAGTGCGGTACTCATCGACGCCCAACGCTCACGCCGTGGACGAGGCGCGCAAACAAGTTGATATTCGCACCTACGACCATCCTACGGATCTCCCCGGTCTGGGCGATGCGGCCTTCTGGATCGGAGAGCCCAATAAAAACATGACGCTGTTTGTGTTCCTTGGCGGCACAACGCGGTTGATGATCGGCCCAAACGAGATCGATCTGGAGGTAGCGAAAGCGGTGGCCGCGAAGGCTGTTGCGGCGTTGGGCAAGACTACCTTCACTTACGGATTGCCGACTGGACTGAACAAGCCGGTGCTGGGTAAACCGGGTCTGAATGCAACCGGTATCGAACAACTGAAACGCGCCCTTACCGCGAAGGCCGACGCGGGGGATGTGAAATCTCAACGCGTGCTCGGACAGCTTTATCAATACAGCACTCTGACCTCCGATGGAAGCGCGCAGCCCGACTATCCTGGCGCCGCCTACTGGTATCAGCAGGCATCGGATCGTGGTGACGCTCAGGCCGCGTATGAACTTGCAATTCTTTATCAGAATGGACTGGGCGTGAGGGCTGACAGCACGCAGTCATTCCACCTTCTGCAACGAGCCGCCGAAGCCAACTACGTGCCGGCGATGCCGCTCCTATCCGATATTTACGCCGGCCAAAAAACACCCGTCAGCGGTAACCGCGCTACCTACTGGGCGACGAGAGCCGCCGATGCGGGCGACCCCAGAGGGTGGCTGGCGCTGGGCTTTGAATACAATATGGGAAAGCTGGGTGGAGATCCGCCCACCTGGCGCCGAAGGGCGATGGATGCATATACCAAGGCCGCCGCCGGCGGCAACTGCACCGCCATGGTGGCTATCGCAGATTTGTACGCCAAGGGGAATGGCGTTCCCGACGCGGCCCAGGCGCAGAGTTGGCAGACGAAGGCCCAGACGTGCCAGGGCGGAAGTATTGCGACGCTTCAACAGCAGGTGGCGCAATCCAAGGCTAGAGCTTCCGCCGCGCGCGACCCCGCGCTCTATACCGTTCTCGCGGCGCTCCCAAACATTCCAAACTCGCAGGCTCAGGCGCGGAATGGCGATGGCTCGGTATCTACCCGGAAGATACTCGTAGGTCTCGTCGCCGCTGCGGTGGTTGTCGCCGCGGCCGCCATATTGTCCCCGAACTCTCAGCCGGGAAATACCGACGGCTACTCCGACCAAAACGGCGCAGCACAGCGTGGACTAGCAAACCAGTCGAGATGCTCCGGGGTAAGTAGCAACGGCCTTAACCCGTACCTTTATGGTTGTTAAGACTGTTGGTGCCCGGGGGGGGACTTGAACCCCCACGACCGGTTAGGGTCTGCGGATTTTAAGTCCGCTGTGTCTGCCGATTTCACCACCCGGGCACAGGCGCGGATGAACGCACCGCAGTCAATCGTAACGTACACCGGTCATCCGTCACATCGGGAACCTTAACCTCTCGCCCGGCGTATTACCCTGTGCCACGACGCGGCCCAAAACCATGCCCCTGCGCGAGATCCTCAAACAGACGCTGTCCGCACTCTGGGAGACCAAGCTCCGCAGCTTCCTCACCATGTTCGGCATCATCTGGGGCATCACCTCAGTCATCCTGCTCGTCGGCCTCGGCATCGGCTTCGGCGTGGACCAGCGCCAGCGCCTCCAGAGCATCGGCACCGACATCGCCATCTGCTTCGGCGGCAAGACCGGCATGCCCTCCGGCGGCTATGCTGCGGGCCGCAACATCTCGCTCACAGTCGACGACGCCGTCGCCATCCAGAAGTACGCTCCGCTCATCAAGACCGTCTCGCCTGAGCTGCGCCGGAACGTTACCGAAGTCAGCCAGTGGAACGCCGCCAGCCGCCCTGTCCGCGGGGTCTGGCCCGAGTACCAGCGCTTCCGCTCCCTCCACGTCGAGCAGGGCCGCCTCTTCACCGATGACGACGAAGCCAATGGCAACCGCGTCATCCTCCTCGGCGCCGAGGCCAACCGCCAGCTCTATCCCGGCAAGCCCGTCATCGGGCAAACCCTCATGGTCGCGGGCTACCCCTACACCGTCATCGGCGTACTCGAAGCCAAGAAGCAGAACGGAAGCTACGGCTCCGGTCCGGACAACACCCAGCTCTTCGTCCCGTACGCTTCGATGGCGCGCGACTTCCCGCCCACCGAGCGCCCCGGCGTCTTCCCCGGCTGGATCAACAACATCGTCGTGCAGCCCATCTCGGCCGACCGCCACGAAGAGGCCGTCCGCCAGGTCCGCCAAATTCTCGGCGACCGCCACCACTTCGAGCCCGACGACAAGGACGCACTATGGGTCTGGGACACGCTGCAGGGGGCCAAGTTCACCGCCAACATCTTCCGGGCTATGACGATCTTCTTCGGCGTCGTCGCGCTGCTCACCCTCGCGCTCGGCGGCATCGGCGTCATGAACATTATGCTGGTCGCCGTCTCGGAGCGCACCCGCGAGATCGGTGTCCGCAAAGCCCTCGGCGCGACCGCCCGGGACATCCGCCGCCAGTTCCTCGCCGAATCCGCCATCATCACGCTCGTCAGCGGTTCCATCGGTCTCATCTGCGGCACCGGCATCTGCCTCATCATGCGCAACGTCCCCCTCCCCGACTTCATCCCCCACCCGGCCATCTCGGCCGTCGCCATCACCTCCTCGCTGCTAACGCTCGCAGCCATCACCGTCACGGCCGGCACTTACCCCGCCCTCCGCGCCGCCAAACTAACCCCCATGGAGTGCCTCCGAACCGACTAGCGTCTTTCTAATCCCTATTCTCTAATCCCTAATCCCTGCCCTTATGAATCTCAAGGAAGCCTTCTCCCAATCCGTCGACTCCCTCAACCGCAACCGCGTGCGGTCCGGGCTCACCATGCTCGGCATCATGTGGGGACTCGTCACGGTGGTGCTGCTGCTCAGCTACGGACAGAGTCTCGGCAACACGGTTCTCCAGGGCTTCCTCGGCATCGGCAACAACATCGTCATGATCTGGGGCGGCCAGACCTCCATGCAGTCCGGAGGCGAGCGCGCCGGACACCGTATCAAGCTCCGCGACGGCGACATGGAAGCCCTGCGCGACTCGCTGCCTTTTCTCAAGGCCATCTCGCGTGAAACCGACGACGCCTTCAGCATCAAGTACGGTCCAAAGGCCGTCACCATCCAGTCCAAGGCAATCGACTTCCCATACGGCGAGATGCGCAAACTGGACGTAGAGGACGGCCGCTACTTCGAGCCCAGCGACTTCTCCGACCGCCGCCAGGTTTGCATCTTCGGCTCCCATGCCGCCAACAAGCTCTTCAACGGCTTCCCTCCCGTCGGCGAGGTCGTGCAGATCGAAGGCCAGCCCTTCACCGTCATCGGCGTCCTGCGCAACAAGATCCAGGACTCCTCCAACAACGGCCCCGACAACGAAAACGTCTTCGTCCCCTTCCAAACCATGCGCGAGCTTCGCCAGCAGCGCGACCCGGACTCTCTCGTCTTCCAGCCGTCATCGCCTGAAATGCACCTGCAAGCCCTCCAGGCAGTCCGCACCGTACTCGCGCAGCGTCACCACTTCGACCCCAAGGACCTCAAGGCCCTCGGCAAATGGGACACCATTGAAGACTCCGCCGGCATCATGCAGTTCGGCCTCGCGCTGCAGGTGCTGCTCGGCATCATCGGCGCGATGACGCTGGCCGTCGGCGGCGTCGGCGTAATGAACATCATGCTCGTCTCCGTAACCGAGCGCACCCGCGAGATCGGCCTCCAGAAAGCTCTCGGCGCCCGCCGCCGCGACATCCTTGCGCAGTTCCTGCTCGAAGCCCTCACGCTCACCTTCCTCGCCGGCATCGTCGGCATGGTGCTCGCGGTGATCGTGGCGCACCTGGTCCCAGCCATGCCGCTGTACTCCGAGATGTACAAGACCGCCAACCACGAAGGCGACATCGTCCTCAGCGCATCGGGCAGCGTCATGCTGACATCTTTCATCATCCTCGCGATCGTCGGCATCACTTCCGGTCTCCTGCCAGCTGTGCGCGCCGCCCGCATGGACCCCGTCGTCGCCCTGCGCCACGAGTAGTTTCCAGCCGCAACAATTGCACGCGCTTTATCGGCAGCCAAATCGCATCTCTTCATTCCGCGCATTGCTAACGCCATTACTTTGGTCATGGAGACATGACCGCTTGTTCATCAAGCAGCGGTGTAGCGCACGCTATCTTCAAGTTATCCAAGGAGCCAAAGGTGACGATGTCGTCTAGCCGCGGCGCTGCGTGTGTAGTCAAAAAATATTCTGCAAGAAAGAGTCTTAATGAACTCCGGCCTTTTTATGAAACTATTCACGCGCAAGATGACTGTTATCACTGTCTTCGCGTTAGCTGTTATCGGTACATCCGCAAATGCAACCCCCGCCACAATCATCAACGGCAGCTTCTCGCAGACACTCACAGCGACCTCCGCACAATTCGGCACCGCCTACACCGCACAGAAGGTCACCGGCTGGAACACGACCGGCTACAACTTCGTCTTCCTCCCCGGCACGGCCGATACCACGGGTGCCCTGAACAAATTCCCGAACACTGTTGTGAAGTTCTGGGGACCGGGAGACGGCTCCAACAACGGTCTCGGAGTCAGCCCTGACGGCGGCAACTTCCTCGGCCTCGATGGCGCTTATTCAGTCGCCGCAGTCACCCAGACCGTCAGCAATCTGGTGATCGGCCGAAAGATCACGGTGAACTTCTATTACGCCGCGGCCCAGCAGTACGGCTACACCGGCGGAACGACCGAAAAGCTGACCGTGAGCCTCGGCGGCGAGTCGCACACCACCCCGACGCTGACCACCGTCAGCAAAGGCTTCAGCGGCTGGCACCAGGACAGCATTACCTTTACCCCCACGGCCACCAGCGAGACGCTCTCCTTCCTCGCGGTCGGCACGCCCAGCGGCGTTCCTCCCTTCGCCCTGCTCGACGGCGTTTCGATCTCGCAATCGCCTGAGCCGAGCTCGCTTGCCCTGTTGGCGACCGGTCTCATCGGCGCAGGAGGCGTGGCACGGCGTCGCTTCAAAGCGAGACGCGGATAGAGTTCCACAGAAACCCACTCACCCACTCGGCCGCGCAGACACCCTGCGCGGCCGATTGCTTTTCACTTCCCTGAATAAACCGCGCGATAGATCTCCCTGTTCCGAATGATCGCCTGCACATATTCGCGCGTCTCGCTGTATGGGATCGACTCCACCCACTCCGGCATGTCCTTGTAGTCGCCCACGGCCATCCACTGGCGAACCGGCGTGTCGCCGGCGTTATATGAAGCCAGCGCGTACTCGGCCTGCCCGCTGTAGCGCGCCAGCGTCTCGCGCAGGTCCATCGTCCCCAGTTGCAGGTTGATCGCCGGGTTCAGCAGCATGTTCGTCGAGAACTTCTTGATCCCCGCCTTCTTGGCCTCGCTCTTACCCACCGACGGCAGCAACTGCATCAACCCATAAGCATTCGCGCGGCTCACAGCACCGGGGTTGAACTCCGACTCCTGCCGTATCAGCGACGCCACAAGGTAGGGGTCGAGTCCGTTCTTCTGCGCATTCGCCGTCAGCTCATCCCAGTACGGCCGCGGGAACAGCAGCTGCCAGTAAACCGGCGGCACACTCGACACAGACATCGAAAAGAACGGCAGCCCGCTGTGCTTCATTGCCTGCACAGCGCGCGTGTTCTCGCCATAGCTCTGGTAGATCTCCGCCTGCGCCAGCGCACCCCATTGCGACGAGGTCGCGCTCGCCTGGATCTCCGCCCCGATGTACTCGTTCAACGCCGCATTCGCCAGCAGCCGCGCCTTGATCAGGTGTGGATCATTCTCCGGAAGCTCGTCCGTCAGATCTGGCGTGTCGACATGTTTCACCGACGCGAGTACCGGTGTAGGCGCCGGCTGCTGGCGCTGCCCCAGTACCGCAGTCCGCTGCCGCGCCAGGATCGCATAATAGCTGTTCACGTACGAAGCATTCAGGGCCGCGTAATAGTTCAGCGCCTGCCCGAAGTCATGCTCGACATCCTCATACAGCCGGCCCCGCCAATACAGCGCCCCCGGAATCTCCGTCCCCGCGGGATACAACGTGATCTGCTCGTCCATCAATCGCGCCGCATCCGGATACCGCCGCAGCCGATAACTCATCCACGCTGCCCGCCAGTGCGCGCTGGGAGCATACGTGCTGTTCGGAAACTGCTTCACCAGCAGGCTGTAATCGTTGATCGCGCCCGCCGAATCGCGCTTGATCGAGTACATGTTGCCGCCCGAGTACAGCGCCTCCTCCAGCCAGCGGCTATGCGGATACTTCTCCAGCATCTGCGCGATCAGCGCATCGTGCCCCGCGTAGTCTTTGTCATTGCGCCGCAGCTCCGACTGCAGATACAGCTTCAGCGCCGCGCTGTCGTCGCCCGTAACCGGCAGATGGTCGACCTCTCCACGGCCCAGCTTCTTCAAACGTAAATCGCAAACAGCCGAGTAGATCTCCAGCGCATCCTTGTCCGCCTGTGTCAGCGCGGCATCGTCCTTCTGCAGCGCCCGATACTCCTGCTGCGCCTCGGTGTAATGCTTCGCATTGAACATCGCATCCGCATGCTGCTTGCGGTCCGCAGCCGAAAGCGCCACATTCATCGCCTGCAACTGCGTCCTCGCCGCTCCGGCCTCATTGCTCAGCGGATTCTTCAGGTAGATGCCGCGATAAAGCTCGGCCGCCTGCGCCACATTGCCCTGCGCCTGGTACGCCCTGCCCATCACGTACCGCACATCCGTCTTGTTCGCCGCCGGAGTCGAGATCAGCGGCGTCACCGCCGCGAGCGCACCCTGCGGGTTTCCCTGCTGCAGATAGGCATTCGCCAGCAGCACCGGAGCACCCGCGATAAAAATGCTCCCCGGATGCCGCTCCGCAAACCGGTCGAGCAGAGCATACGCATCCGCGCCGCGGTTGGCCTGCAGCGCCGCCTGCGCTCCTAGGTAATCCGCATAGTCCGCCAGCGCATCGCCGCGCGTAGCCGCCTGTCGAAACGCCGCCTGCGCCTCCGCATAGCGGTGGTCGAGCGCATACGCATGCCCCAGCGCCAGGTGCGCCGCCGACGCCGCCTCACCGCTGTGAGAGGCCGCATAAGCCGCCACGCCGCTGTACGCCGCCGGAGTGCGCGTCGAAACCAGCTGCTGCGCCATCGGACGCAGCTGTGCCGAAGCCACAAAAGCGCTCGCCAGCTTGCGGCTCTCCGCCGTCGGCGCCACCACCACGCGTCCCTTCTTACCCCGCACAGCTTTGCTCTGGGCCGCAGATTTGCCCTTAGCTCCAGCCTTCCCCTTCACCGGCGTTTTCGCACCGGCTGCATGCTGCTTGCTTGCCGCACTCTTCGCCACCGGCTTCTTCGACTTCTGTCCGCACGCCGGCATCGCCAACACAGCCAGCACACACACCGGCCCCACTATCTTCTTCAGCCCGTTCAATCGCATCACCATCTACTTTCGACTCTAAGACGCCATCCACCTTCCACGATGCGCCGCTTCACGTTCCGCGAACCTTCCGAGATAACCACCCAACTCAAAACTCCCAAACCCATCTCTCAAAACTGAACAAACCCCAACGATTTCCACCCCGTCAACCGTCTCCCGATCCCAACAACCCCCGGTACCTCCTGTACACTTAACCCCAAGCGAACTATGGCGACTCTACCCTCCACCATCGCCGAGCCCCTCACCCCCGCGGAACTCGAAGTCCACCCCGACGTCGAACTCGTTGCGCGGACCCGTGCCGGCGACACGTCCGCCTTCGAGCAGCTCGTCAAGCAGTACGAGCGCCAGATCTTCCGCACCGCGAACCACATCACCCAGAACCGCGAAGACGCCGAAGACATCACCCAGGACGTCTTTTTCAAGGCCTTCCAGAAGCTCGACCAGTTCAAGGGCGACTCCAAGTTCTCCACCTGGCTGGTCCGCATCGCGGTCAACGAGAGTTTGATGCGCCTGCGCAAGCGAAAAACTTCAAAAACCGTCTCCATGGACCAGGATGTCCAGACCGACGAGGGCTCCATCCCCCGCGATTTCGCTGAATGGAGACCAAATCCCGAGCAGATTTACTCTCAATCCGAGCTCGGAGACATCCTGCGCAAAACAATTGCGGGTTTACCCCCAGGTTTTCGCACCGTTTTTACTCTTCGCGACATCGAAAACTTGTCGACGGAAGAAACTGCGGAGGCGCTCAAGCTCAGCGTCCCCGCAGTTAAGTCGCGACTGCTGCGTGCGCGTTTACAATTGCGCGAACGTCTCAGCCGCTACTTCCGGCAGAAGAATGAGGCCCTCAAGTGAACTGCACGGATTTCCTCGCTAAACTAACCGATTTTTTTGACGGCAACATCGAACCCGAGCTGCTTACCGAAGTCAAAGAACACCTCGGCTGCTGCCACCACTGCGAAGTGGTCGTCGACACCACCCGCAAAACCATCGAGGTCTACCGCGGCACCGAAGTCTACGAGTTCCCCGATGACCTGAGCGTGCGCCTCCGCTCCGCCATCATGGCCCGATGCGAACGATCCATCGCCGGCTCCTCCGTCGCAAAAAAGAAAGCCTGACGCGCCCGCAACACGTCCCTTCCCCAACGCTCCTCGCGAAGGTCTGCTCTTTTGACGAATCCCGCTTCCCATTTCACTCGCCGCAGCTTTGTGGCCTCGATGGCCGCCTGTGCCGCATCCCTCGCAGGTGGCGGCACCGCCCGAGCGCTGGCTGCAAACTCCCGCCGCCCCAACATCGTCTTCATCCTCGCTGACGACCTCGGCTACGGCGACGTCTCCAGCTACGGCTCGCGCCTCATCCACACCCCCAACATCGACCGCCTCGCCGCTTCCGGCCTTCGCTTCACCGACGGCTATGCCGGCGCTCCCGTCTGTGGACCCTCCCGCTGCGCCCTGATGACAGGCATGCACCAGGGCCACAACCGCATCCGCGACAACTTCGCACTCGCCGCCGGCGACATCGGCAAGAAAGGCGCTCAGTCCATCCGCCGAGCCGCCCTCCTTCCCGGCGACCGCACCATCGCCGACTATCTCCGCGAAGCCGGCTACCGCACCGGCCTCATGGGCAAGTGGCACCTGGACGGCTACAACCCCACAGCTGTCCCCACCCGCCACGGCTTTGAAGAGTTCCGCGGCTGGCTGACGCAGCGCGCCGAGACGCAGGGCTACTGGCCGACCACCCGCATGCACAACGATCAAGAGCAGCCCGTTCCCGAAAACGCCGGCGGCCGCCACGGCCGTTACGATACCGACATCATCACCGACGACAGTTGCGCCTTCCTCGAAGCGCACCGCAATGAGCCCTTCTTCCTCTATACCGCTTACGACGCGCCTCACTCCCCCTACACCGCGCCCGGCTTCGGCCCCTATGCCGACCGGCCTGGCTGGAGCGACGACGAAAAGACCTACGCCTCCATGATCGACCGCATGGACCGCGGCATCGGGCGCATCATGGCCAAACTCGACGAGCTGAAACTCCGCGAGAACACCATCGTCTTCTTCGCCTCCGACAACGGCCCCCGCTCCGAGCCCACCCCCGCGCAGACCCGCGTCATCGACTTCTTCGACTCCAACGGCAACATGACCGGCTACAAACGCGACATGTACGAAGGCGGTATTCGCGAACCCTGGATCGTCTCCTGGCCCGGCACCATCGCGCCCGGCGGCACCACCTCGGCGCCAGTCTTCTTTCCGGACTTCATGCCCACGGCCCTCGCCCTCGCCGGAGCCGCTCCAAAGCCCAACGACGGCGTCGACATTACGCCGCTGCTTCGTGACCCAAAACACACCCCTGCCACGCTCGAAGACCGCTTCCTCTACTGGGAATTCCTGGAACCCGAGTTCCGCCAGGCTGCCCGCTGGGGCAAGTGGAAAGCCGTCCGCCTGAAACTCGGCGCAAAGCTCGAGCTCTACGACGTCAGCGTCGACCGCTGGGAAGAAACCAACCTCGCCGCCCGGCACCCCGATATCGTGAGCCAGATCGAAGCCCGCATGAAAGCCGCCCACCGCGAATCCGCAGAGTACCCCGACGCACTGCTTCCCACCATCTCGGCCCACATGGTCCCGTAGCGCACATCCGCCGGAACCATCCCCAAAAGCAAAGGCGGCCCGCAGGCCGCCTTTGTCATTCACTGGCCTTCCGTTCTACTTCACAACCGACTGAAACAGCGGCGAGCTCAGCAGGCTCGCAAACTGGCTATCCGACGACGAGTACGAGACCGTCAGCGTCCCTCCGCTCGAGTCGACCGAGGTCTCTTCCAACGCCGACTTCTCCAGCGGCGACCCGGAGGTCTTCCTCATGATCATCACGCCCTTCATCAGCGTGGCTGCTGTCGCCGCGGTCATCGTATCGCCCATCACCACGGCCATATCGAACCGAACGCCATTCGCGAAGTCCATCGTATAGCGCGCGCCCTTCATGCGGTTCTTCACCGTCTCGTAATCGGCAAGCTGCGCCGCTTCGCCCAGCACGCTCTTCATCATGGTCTGCGTGCCCTTCTGGTCGAGCAGGCTCCACACAGCGCGCTGATCCACAGCCGCCATCTCGTTCATCATTTCGCCGTTGGCCAGAAAGTTCGGCGAGAGCCCGTCGCGGGCATCCACCGCCGCACGAACAGCCTCGCGATCGCCAAAAACCATCGTCGTCTGGTTCAGGAACGCCACACTCATGCCGGCCGTACCCATCGGGTACAGGCCCGTATTGCGCACCATGAATGGCTTGGTCTTCTGCTTGGTGAAGTTCGCCATGATCGCCGCGGAGTGGAACTGCCCCTGCGCCACGCCGATAATGCGCGTCCCATCGCTTCCCGGCGCGCGGAACGCGGCAAACGCCAGCGTGTCGGCATCTTGGTCAACCTTCAGCCCTGAGGTCTTCAGCGCCGTCTCCAGTCGCTTCAGCTCGGGCGGCAGCACCCGGTCCTTCAACTGCATGGCCGCGGGCGAGTTCTGCATCGCCTTGTAATCCACCACGATGATCTGCTGCACGTCGCGAGGAATTGAGGACTTGGCGTCGCCGCTCAGTTGTGCCGCGCGAGCGCCCATCGGCGCTATCGCCAGCACCATAGCCGCCGCGGCTGTGCTCTTCTGCCAGATATTCAATGCGTTTGCTGTCTTCACTCGGGACTCCCTCAAAACTTGCCTATCGGCGGAATATATTTATTGTTTCCTGAATCACCCATCACCGCAAGCCTTACGGCCAGTCCAGGGGATGTTTCAGCCTGCGCTCGAGCACCTTGGTTTCCGGATCGAACTCCACTGTTTGACGAACCCAATCGGCATTCGGCTCGTACGCCTGCTCAGGAATCAGCCCGATAAGTTCGCCGCCGTTCACCTTCACCTTGTGCTTGGCCGCAAATTCGCACACCGTGGCGAACACCTTGCTCATCGGCGTCTGCTGGAAATCGGTGATATTCATACTCACCTGCGCCCGCCCGTTGGCCATCACGCCCATCGCCTTCACGCCCAGCAAACCGCCGCTCGACGCTCGAATGTCCTTCGCAATCGCCCGCGCCACACTCACATCCGCCTCGCGCCTGTCCGGCCACGGAGCGTCTCCTCGCTCCAGGTAGATGTTGTAGGCAATCAGGAACTTGCGCGCGCCGACCGCGCTCGCCCCGGCCGTGCGATGCAGCTCCGGCCCACCCACATCCGGCCGCCGCGTCACGTCCTTCACCGAATCCCGCAGCAAACCCTCAAACTGCCCGCGCCGCACATCTTCGAGATTCACCCGGTCCGGCCTCGAAGCCGCCGCCTCATAGAAGTACACCGGCACGCCGAACCGCCGCCAGATCGCCATCCCCGCCTGCCGCGCCAGCAGCGCGCACTGCACCAGCGAAATCCCGCTGCACGGCACAAACGGGATCACGTCCGCCGCCCCGATCCTCGGATGAACGCCATTCTGCTGCGTCAGGTCGATCAGTTCTGCGGCTTTTCCCGCTCCTCGCACGGCGGCCTCCACAACAGCCTCCGGGGTCCCGGCAATCGTCACTACCGAGCGGTTATGGTCTGCGTCCAGCGAGTAGTCGAGCAGGTGCACCCCGTCCACATGCATCGCACGCACAATTTCGTGGATCTTCCCCGCATCCCCGCCTTCCGAAAAATTCGGGACGCACTCGACAATAGGCCCTGCGCTCATCAGCTTCTCTACTCGTATCTCTCTGCTTCTTCTTGCATTCCTGCAGTTGCAACAGTTTTTTGAGTTGTCATCCCGAAGGGATCTGCTTCTGTCCTTGCCTTTGCTTCTATTCTCTAATCTCTAATCCCTAATCCCTGCTCCTCTTACTTCCACCAGCTATACCCAACCGAAAACTGCAAACTCGAATTAACCCCCGGGTTCTTATCCCCGACGCTCGCGCTGGAAATGTGGACGATATTCAGCCCCAGATCCACCGATCGCCGCGACCTCACAAAATAATGCGCCCCAAGCCCGAACTGTGGTGTGAAATTCCAGATACTTGTATTCGCCCCATAACCGGTCTGCGTGGGATCGAGGTAGTTCGTGTTCCCCACCGCCGGATACTTGTGGTTCGTCCACACCACGCCCCCCGCGCCCTGCACCCACGGCATCAGCCGCTGCCCGGCCGTAAAGTTCCAGCGCAGGATGATCGGCGTCACGCTCGCGCCCGTAAACGTTCCGCCAACGGTATACGGGGCGCTGCACTGCGACGCGCTGGTCACCCCCGGAGGACACTTGATGCGCTGAAACGTCGGCGTATACGACTGCCACAGCGGAAACACTTCCACGCCATATTCGAAATTGCCCCTGAGCACACCGCCGCCGATCTCCGACGTCAGCATCTTGCCGGCATGGCCGCCGACCATCAGGAACTTGAAGTCGCTGCGATCCTGCAACCCGGTGCCGCCCTGCACCAGCGCGCCGAAGTTCCATCCGCCCGCGTTCGCCCGCGCATGCACGGGCGCAACGTCCGCCGCCTGCTGTGCAACACCAATCCCCGGCAGCACGCAGGCCACGAGCGCCACGATGCACAATCTCTTCATCCACCCTCACAGTCGAAAGCCGCCATCAGGATGGCGGCTTTCAATCCTCTTCCTCTACACTCTATCCTCTGCCATCAGGCCGAGACGGTTTCCTCGTCCATATCGAAGTTCGAGTACACATTCTGCGTATCGTCCAGGTCTTCGATCGCCTCCAGCAACCGCAACATCGCCGTCGCCTGCGTGCCTTCCAGCTTCGTATAGGTAGAGGCGATCATCGTCACCTCGGCGTGCTCCGGTGTAATCTTCGCCGCCTTTAGCGCATTCGTCACCGCTTCGAAATCGTTGGGAGCGGTAATAACCTCCCAGTTCTCACCCTCATCGCTCAGGTCTTCCGCACCGGCGTCGAGCACGATCTCCGTCAGCTTATCTTCGTCCGCCGCGCTCTTCGCAACAACGATGACGCCCTTCTTCGTGAACATGTGCGACACCGACCCGGGCGAACCCAGGTTGCCGCCGTTCTTCCCGAAGGTATGCCGAATCTCGCTCGCCGCGCGGTTCTTGTTGTCCGTCAGCACGTCCACCAGTATCGCGACGCCGCCGGGTCCATAGCCCTCGTAGGTCATTTCCTCGTAGCTCGCACCCTCAAGCTCGCCCGTGCCTTTCTGGATCGCGCGCTTGATGTTGTCCTGGGGCATGTTCTCGGCCTTGGCAGCGGCAATAGCGCCGCGCAGCCGCGGGTTGCCGTCCGGATCGCCTCCGCCGCCCTTGGCCGCGATGGTGATTTCCTTGATCAGGCGTGTAAAAATCTTGCCGCGCTTGGCATCCAGCGCGCCCTTCTTATGCTTAATTGTCGCCCATTTTGAGTGGCCGGACATCTATAAACCCCTATGCTTCAAACCGCAGCGTGAAATCGTCTCCGCACGCGAAATCCACAGTCAACAATGGACTTCCGCACGTCTTCGTCGCTGCAAATTGTAGCACGCAGGCCCCGGGGACGGGCTGTCGCTACAAGCGCCAACGGCACGCCCTATCCCAGCCCAGGGCGAAGCCCTGGGGAAACAACCCACAAGATCTCGAGGGCTGAAGGCCCGACCTGTAACTCTACGACCGCCAACTACCACCGCAACCTTTCCATCCCTCGTTCGCATAGAACGTCACGGAATACCACTGCTTCTCCAGACGTTGAACTTGCGATACTTCCTGCGGCAGACCGCTTAAATGCGTTGGTGAATAATTCCGGAGGGCATCGTCCGGGCTGAATACCAGATATGCCTCCGTCCGAATATCAACCCATCCCCACGTATCCCACGTCAGGCATTTCATCCCTGAAGCGTCCATAGCCGGCTGTTCTCCTACGGCCTCCTTCCAATGCCGAGAGCTAACCAGCCAACGCGGCTCCGCCCGGATCGTCTCGATGTGTCTCAACATCTGCCAACTGGTGAGAGCGAAAAGGCAAAAAACCCCAAGACATACCAGTTTCGTTTTCCCCTTCGCTACTAGCGTCTGAGTGATGAAAATGACGGCGCCAAGCAATTCAACGAAAGCGCCGCCCATGATCCCAGCGTCAGGCCCATGAAGAATAAGACCGGCTATCGCCGCGATTCCCAGGAGCATGACAATCACGGGCGCTCGCCACGTCAACGGTGGCTTTATGTGTGCGGTAGCATCCGTAGCCATGTTCCAGCACCTCGCTCCGCCCTAAGAAATCTCCGCCGCCAGCAAATCCCCCACCGTCTCACGCCGTCTCGCCAACCGCGCCTTCCCACCTTCCACCAGCACCTCCGCCGGCTTCATCCGCGTGTTGTAGTGCGAGGCCAGCGACATCCCATACGCCCCCGCATCCAGCAGCACCACCAGCTCCCCCGCCTTCACTTCCGGCAGTGCGCGGTCGCGCGCAAAAAAGTCCCCCGACTCACACACCGGCCCGACAATATCCGCGACCACCACCCCGCGCCCGCTCCGCTCCACCGGCCATATCTCATGGTGCGCCTGGTACAGCGCTGGCCGAATCAGGTCATTCATCCCCGCGTCCGTCACCACAAACGTCTTCGTCCCGTTCTGCTTCACGTAGAGCACCCGCGTCAGCAGCGCTCCAGCCTGCGCCACCAGGAACCGCCCCGGCTCCAGCAGCAGATGCGCTCCGACACCTCGCGCCGCAGCCATAACCGCGGTCGCATACGTCCGCGCGCTGGCCTCCGCATCGAAGTCCGCCTTGCCATATTCAATCCCGAGGCCCCCACCGGCATCGATATACCGAATATCCATCCCATCGGCCCGCAGCTCTTCCACCAGCTTCCCCACGCGCTCCACCGAGGTCGCAAACGGCTCCACGCTGCGTATCTGCGATCCGATGTGCACGCTCACGCCCGCCGGCTCCACACCCTCCAGCGTCATCGCCCGCCGATACACCGCGCGCGCCTTCTCAATCGCAATACCGAACTTGTGCTCCCGCAGCCCGGTTGAAATATACGGGTGCGTCTCCGCAAAAACATCGGGGTTCACGCGCAGCGCAATCCGCGCCACCGTCCCCTTAGCCACCGCGCGCGCAGCCAGCACCTCAAGCTCCGCCTCGCTCTCGACGTTGAACAGCAGGATGCCCGCATCCAGCGCCGCATCCATCTCCCACACCTGCTTGCCGACGCCGGAAAACACCACCCGCCCCAGCGCCTCCGGTGCCGCCCGCCGCACCCGCTCCAGCTCCCCGCCGGAGACGATGTCGAATCCGCAGCCCATCGCGCCCAGCATCTTTAGGATCGCCAGCGACGAGTTCGCCTTCACCGCATAACAGATCGTATGGGGCACCGCTGCCAGCTCAGCCTGCAACAGCTCCGCGCGATACCGAATCGCATCGGCCGAGTACACATACAGCGGCGTCCCAAACTCTTCAGCCAGTGCGGTCAGGTCTGCGCCCGCGCACTGCAGGCGATCCTCTTCATACTCAAACGGTCGCGGAGACCTGCTTACACTCACGAAATTGGCGCACTCCCTGTACTCCCAGCATAACCGCTCGGCGGTGCGCCGGAAGGCGGAGGAGGCGTGTACGTGGGAGTCCCGTAGAAGTACGGCTCATTGGGCATGACGATCCACGCGATGAAGTACAGCAGCACCGGCGAGCCGCAGCCGCACAGCAGCAACGCCACCGCAGCCAGCCTCACCACCACCGGGTCCCATCCATAGTGCTGCGCAATACCCGCGCAAACGCCCGCGATCATGCGGCCGTAGCGTGGGCGCACGATCCGGCCTGCATACGGACTCCACGGCTGCTGCTGCGCCGCCTGCAGAGGCCTGCCGCAATGGCTGCAAAACCGGGCATCCGGATTTACCTGTTGATTACAAGCTGCACAAAACATTTCGGCCTCCCGAAACCACAGCGTGTCATACGCTTGGCCCCTGAACTTTGTTCCTCGACCTCGCACCCCTTTTTGAGTTGTCATCCCGCAGCGTAGCGGAGGGATCTGCTTCTGCTTTTGCTTTTGCGGTGTCCTGAGAGCACTACTTCCCAGCGTACGGCGCCTTCAAATACTTCTTCGCGGTATCCGCCTGCGACTGGTCCGCCCCGCCCGAGAGCGCCATCTGGTACATCCTCACGGCCTGCCCACGGTCGTGCAGCAGATCGAACATCTCGCCCGCATTCACCTGCGCGCGCTTGCGCAGCCAGTCGCTGCAGTTCGGCTGCTCCGCCGCCAGCACATAGTTCGCCGCCGCTTCCTTGATCATGTTCTGCCCACGCTGCGTATCGGCCAGCCCAAAGTAAGCCATCTGCAGCCGCGGATCGACGAAGTAGTTCTTCTTCCCCGCATCGGTCAGCACCGCCTCGTACTCCTGAATAGCAGGCATGCCCTTACCGGAGTCCTTCAGCAAATTCGCAACCTCCAGCCGAAACAAATAATCATGCGGATACTGCTCGGCAAGCCCTCGCTGCACCTGCAGCGCCTCCGCATAACGCGCATCGTGCCGCAGAAACAGCGACAACGCCGTCCGCGACTCCACCCCCGTCACCACCCCATGCGCTGCCGACTCGCGCAGCAGGGTCAGCCCCTGCTCCTTCGATCCGCCGACGCCGATGATCCCCACCATGATGCGCAGGAACCGTGGCAGGCTGGCCACCGCGAACTGCTGAATCCCCACCGCCATCTTCGCGTCCGCATACAGCGGGTCCAGCTTCAGCACCGCCTCGCTGTCGTTACGCGCCTGCAGCCCCTGGTGCGCAGCGCTGGTAAACGAGTGGTCGGCCAGCGTGATGAACGCCGCATGCATCCCGCGCGCATAGCCCCGCGCAAAGAGCGCGTTCTTGTCGTTCGAGTTCTGCTTGATCCTCCGGTCGCACATGTCGACGACTTTGTTCGTCAGGTTCTCGATCGCGTCCCGCGTCGACTGTGCAATGCGCACATCCCGCTTGGTGGAAAGGAAGCTGTCATGCGCGTAGTACGTGGTGTCCAGCAAATCCTGGTGATACAGCTCCCGGAAGATGGTCGCCATCAGCACGTAGTCCCAAGCCATCGGCTCCTGCGGATGCGCTTTGGTCACTTCATCGAACAGCCGCAGCGCGCCGTCGTAATCCAGAATGTAGAAGCGCTCATACCCGGCCCGCACCGTCGAGTCTAGATTCAGGGGATCGGTGTGCGCCGCGGCCTGCGCGCCCGCTCGAACACCTGAAAGCCACAACAGCACCACTGCGCCCACCGCCAGCCAGGTACCGCATCGGGCAATCTTCACCAACAACCTCCGCGGCCAGAATTTCGACAACGCGCAAATACACTATATTCCTCACAGCGAGAAACAGCGGGTCCCGGCTGCATCCGTCCTGAAGAGAGTCGGAACCAGCCCGAGTCTCGACGAGCGGCACTTAAGTCACGCCGTCAGCGCAACCGATGTCGTTGCGGCGTTCAGTTGCTGAAGGATCATGGAAGCTTGTCCAGACCATTCCTTAAGCGCTCGACCTGGGAGCAAAACCCATGACGCGTCTCGACCTGCTGAAGATCCTCATCGGACAGGCGCGCAGCAACGGATTCGACTTTCGCGGCTGGTTCACCACCACGCTGCGCATGCCATGGAAGGGCCAGAACGAAGCTCTTTCCGTCGTCGAAAGCCATCGCCGTTACTATGCCCTGCTCTTCAACCATGCGTTCGCACAGGCTTTCTGGAAAGCCGGCGAGCCCATCACCTTCCAGGTGCCCTCGCAGAGCTTCGAACGCACCATGCCCGACGGCTCCGTCCGCACGGTCCAGCGCAAGCCCTTCATGCGCCGCACCGCCCGCCCCGACGCCTGGCGCTATCACCTCCGGGAGATGGCGCTCTCCGAAGAGCCCTTGCGCTACATGCGCAAGTACCTGCGCGTCGAAGAAGAGCTCGTGCTGGACGAAGATGCCGACTCCACACTGAACATCGCTGCAGCCGCTCAACCGTCGCCACCGTCACATAGTCCCGCGCTCAAGACGCTCGCGTTGGCACGCAAGGCAGCCGCCCGCCGCCAGCACGCAGTAGATCAACTGCCCTCAGCACCAGTAAAGCGCTCCGCCAAACGCACCCCACGCCTCCCCGGCTCGCGCTAGGGTCCGCACACTCGCCCCGTCCGGCTGGTATCCTTCGGCTCATCTGGATATCAAAACCGAACGAGCTGACGAGGGGACTTCTGTGGCCATTGCACGTAAGGATTGGATCATCGCTGCATTCGCATTGTTCATGTTGGCCGCAGGTGTCGGCGTGCACGTGCTGGGCGCTCACATGGGCGGCAGCAATGGCCCGCTGGTAATCGGCATCGGCCGCGGCCTGCGCTGGGCAGCGGTGGTCATCCTGGCCGTTTTCGCCGCACAGCGCAAAAGCCTCACACCCTGGATCTTCGTAGCCATGGTCGCCGGTGCCGAGATCGGCTTCGACGCACCCAACTTCGCCGTCCACCTCCGCGTCTTCTCCGACATCTTCCTGCGCCTCATCAAAACCATCGTCGCCCCGCTCATCCTCGCCACCCTCGTCGTCGGCATCGCCGGCCACGGAGATCTCAAGGGCGTCGGCCGCATGGGCATCAAGGCGCTGGTGTACTTCGAAGTCGTCACGACTCTCGCACTCGCCATCGGCCTCATCGCCATCAACGTCACAAGAGCAGGAGTCGGACTCGCCATGCCCGCGGCCACCGCAGCCGCAGGCGCTGCCATTACTGCCCCGCCCCCAACCCACTGGGACGACTTCCTCCTCCACATGTTCCCGGAAAACATCGCCAAGAGCATCTCCGAGGGCCAGATCCTGCAGGTCGCCGTCTTCGCAGTCTTCTTCGGTATTGCTCTCGCGACGCTTAGCGAAACCAAGCGCGCCCCCGTCCTCCGCCTCTGCGAAAGCCTCAGCGAAGTCATGTTCCGCTTCACCAACGTCGTCATGTACTTCGCTCCCATCGGAGTCGGCGCAGCGATGGCCTTCACCGTCGGCCACATGGGCCTCGGCGTCCTGGTCAACCTCGGCAAGCTGCTGCTAACCCTCTACGGCGCACTCGCCTTGTTCGCCGTCCTTGTGCTGCTGCCCGCCGCACTGTTGTTCAAAGTACCCATCGCCCGATTCCTAGCCGCAGTCGCCGAGCCCGCAACCATCGCCTTCGCCACCGCCACCAGCGAAGCCGCTCTCCCCCGCGCAATGGAGCAGATGGAAGCCCTCGGCGTCCCGCGCCGCATCGTCGCCTTCGTGATCCCGGCAGGCTACAGCTTCAACCTCGACGGATCCACACTCTACCTCGCAGTGGCGAGCATCTTCGTTGCACAGGCCGGGGGAATCCATCTCACCATCGGCCAGCAGTTGCTGATGATGGCGACGCTTGTGCTCACCAGCAAGGGCGTGGCGGGCGTGCCGCGGGCAACCCTCGTCGTACTGCTGGCAACTGCCGCAACCTTCGGTCTTCCCGTCGAGCCGATCTTCGTCATCCTCGGCATCGACGCGCTGATGGACATGGCCCGCACCATGGTCAACGTCGTCGGCAACTGCCTCGCCAGCGTCGTCGTCGCGCAATGGGAAGGCCAGTTCGGCAAGGAGAAGCCGAGCGCCGTCGTGCTGGAGGGCGCCGAAGCGTAGAATTGTGGTCAGCGAGGTCAATATGCCGACGTTCGATGTGGGATCCGACGCCAGCCTGGTACATGACGGCCTGACCGGTGGCACCATCACGCGGCAGCAATTTTACGAGCGTTTGCGTTCCATTCAGGACGAGGTCAAGCGCCTGGTTCCAGACGGCCACTCGCTTGCCGATGAGCTGATAGCCGAACGCCATGCAGCTGCCGCACGCGAGGAAGCTGAGTGGAACGAGCGGTCCTAGATTCGTCTGCTCTGCTGGCTGCCTATCAGAATGAACGAGGGAGCGATGTCGTGCTCCCTTTGCTGCCCGATGCCCTGATGAGTGCGGTCAATGCCGCTGAGGTTCAGGAAGTCTTGATCCGCAAAGGTGCTTTACCGAGTCACGCATGGCGACAGGTCCTGTCAGGCCTGGCGAACATTGAAGCCTTCGACGCGCAGCAAGCGAAAATCTGCGGTGAACTGGCGGCGTCTACGGCCAGAGCCGGCCTTTCAGCAGGCGACCGCGCATGCCTTGCCTTGGCCATCACTATGGGACTGCCGGTATACACAGCCGATCGTGCATGGGCCAAAGTGAACGTTGGTTGCGTTATCCATTTGATCCGCTAATTCCCTACCAGCACGCCGGATCGGTAGGCTGCGTCTGCGCCGGCGCAGTCGCCGGATTCCCCGGCAGCGGAGCCTGCGGCACCGCACAAGGCAATCCGCTCCCCGACGGCCAATTCCGCGCATCCGCCGCGCTCGGCGTCGGAATCATGTTGATCGACCGCAGCCAGGTAGTCGCCAAGTGCGTCCAGTGCTCCTCGGGCTTGCCCACGGGGTGCAGCCCGAAACCATGCCCTCCGGTCGCGTACATGTGCAGTTCCGCCGGCACCTTCGCTGCCGCGAGGGCCTGGAAGTACACCGGAGCATTCTTCCCATAACCCCGATCGTCCTCCGCCTGAATCAGAAACGTCGGCGGCGTGAACTGGTTCGGCGTGTACACCGGATCGAGCACCTTCATTTCCGGCGGCACCACCAGGTATGCCGGATACACCACAATCGCAAAGTCCGGCCGCGCTTCGATCCGCGCATCCACATCCGCCGCTGCCGGCGTGCTCTCCACGTGCCGGTCGTCCGCATGCGTACTCATCAGCACAGCAAGATTCCCACCCGCCGAGAACCCCACCACCCCAATCCGCGACGGATCGATATGCCACGCCGCAGCGTGCGCGCGCGCCAGCCGCATGGCCTGCTGCGCGTCTTCAATGTCCGCAAAGTTCGCCGGATAGTGCCCCTGCTCCGGCACGCGATACTTCACCAGCAGGCACGTCACGCCAATGGAGTTCAGCCACGAGCAGGTGTCTATCCCCTCGCCATCCCACGCCAGCCGCACATAGCCGCCGCCCGGAAACACCAGCGCGGCCGCCCCATTGCTCTTCCCCGAAGGCGCCGGATACACGGTCATCGTCGGCTTCGTCACATTGGTCAGCCGCGACGTGCGATGCCCGCTGATCAGCGCATCCGTCGGCTTGGTCACGTCGACCTCTGCCTCGGTGGTCTGCGGCGGTTCCGGCGTCGCGTTAGGCCAAAGCGGGATCAAAGTCTGTTGAGCCGTAACCAAACGAGCGACCACAGAAAGAAAGAGAGCCGCGCTCCACATGCGTTTTGTCATCCGGCAATAGTATGCCCGCATCAGGTTTTCAAGCGACTCTCTCCGGCATTTCGCGTTAGACCCTGGTGGCGGCCTACTGCCCCGGAGCCGGCAGGTCGCTATTGAAAATGTCGCGGATGACCTTCCACTCTCCTGCCTTGTTCAGCCGCCAGATCGTGATGTACTTGCCCTTATCCTCCACCTCTTTACCGTCAGCTCCCTTATAGCGGATCGAGTACGTCCCATCGGAGAAAGCCATGTCGCCCGACGCAGCAACATCCACGTGCTGGGCATGCCATGAGAAATCCACGCCGGGAATCGACAGTACCGTTTTATAGACCGCCGCCATCTGCTCGTGAGTCGTGGCAACGGGCGCATTCGCCGCCATCACCACCGCATCCGGCGCGAAAAACGACATCAGCTTATCCAGGTCCAGCGCATGGCCCGCGACCGACCACGCCTTGTCGGCATCGGCCACCGCCTTCGCCTTTCCGGTAAACATTTGAGCGTGCAGAGACGAAAGAGAAGCCGCGGCGAGGACGGCCACGGCGAGCGAGCGAGCGAGGAAGCTGCGCATCATAGATGCTCCGGAAATTGGATTTGGGAACGTGCGTGCAACTATATGCTCACCCTCGTAGCTGCACAATCCATTCCGCGCATCCTACGTAGTGGAAGAGGATTTAATGGCGTAACGCCATGCACGAACCTCGGATGACGTTTCAGCAGTCGGGCCGCGATTCACTGATAAATCCTCAGACGGTCATGCACCGTTAGCACAGGAAAGCTGTGCAGCGTGCTCGCATGAACGTGGGGAGGTGAACGATGCGGCATCCCGTACACAGTGCGCTGGCAGGAACTCTCCTGACCGGCCTCTTGATAACCGCCGCGGCACCGCTTCCGGCCTGCGCGCAGACATCCAATCCATCCGCTGAAGAGATCGTCACACGTCTCAACCAGCACGACCGCGAGCGCCAGATCGCCCTGCAGCAGTACGGCTCCGAGCGCACCTACCACATCGACTACCACGGCCCCATGGGCGACCGCACCGCCGTCGTCCACGCGCGCATGGACTTCTCCGCCCCCGACCAGAAGCACTTTGCAGTCGTCTCCGAAACCGGCTCCCAGGTGTTCTGCCACAAGGTCCTCCGCAAGCTCATGGAAAGCGAGCAGGAAGGCGCGCTCGAGGCCAACCATCTGCGCACCATGCTGTCCTCCCAGAACGACAACCTGAAGCTCGTGGGTGAAGACGACCTCAACGGCATCAGGACATGGGTACTGGAGGTCTCACCGAAGGTCGACAGCAAGTTCAACTACAAAGGCAAGGTCTGGGTCAGCAAGCAGGACTACGCCGTAGTCCGCATCGTCGGCAGCCCGGCGAAGAACCCCACCTGGCTCACCAGCAGCGCCACCTTCGACTACCGCTACGCCCGTCACGGCGACTTCTGGCTGCCGCAGCGCAACGTCACCATAAGCCACGTCCGCATGGGCGGCGAGGTTACGCTGACCGTCGACTACGGCACCTACAGCATCGTCTCGGGGCCGGCCCGTTCTGTCGCAACCGATACATACGAAGCACCGCCGCGTCCGGCCGCCCTGTCGAAGTCTCTCGTGGCGCAACAATAGCCCGATGCCGAGGTCCGCTGGAGAAATGCTCGGTATACACGGGCCTTAACCATTTGCGAGATCGAGAATCTCTGATCACCTGCACGAACGGTAGGTCACGGCTTCAGCCGTGACAACAACCCACCCGGAATCGGTGAGGCTTTAGCCGCTGAGGTACGCCGCGAGGGGCCAACCAGAGATCTTTGGACTACCCGTTCAACCTTCTCAGCGGTGCACGCCAGGATAATTGCATTCGAATCATTCACTGCCGACATTCGCGCCCCAAAAACGACAGCATCACCTTCTGCCCCCGCGCCCGCCGCGTTCGTCGCTCGGCCCCGGGGACCGCCCAAAATCTGTCAAGCCCCCTCACCTGTGCAAAACTCACAATCGCCGCACCCGCATTGACGATTTCACCGCACCCCACCCTGCATATTATTTCGCTCCGCTCACTAAAATAGATACATAGGCCGAACTCCCCGCAGTTTGGGCGGTGGCACCGCGGTTCCTATACCCCGGGGCTAAGTCCTTTGTTATCGATATTTTAGCGATACCCCCAACTGAACTCCTTTAGAATCCATAATTTGGGTTCGAGAGGGGGGAGGGGGGAGGGCCCGCACGCATACCGGCCTTTTCACCCGGCTTGGAGAGCCTGAAACCGCAACTACGATTGTCCCGGTGCACACCACCGCAACAAACGAGTACCGCCACGCGTTGATACACTAGAAAGCTGTGGTTTTATGCTGTGCTCGCGTTTTATGCGGCCGGCGATGAACGGGTCGAAAGCATGAGTGAGTATCTGGAACGAATCAAGTCGCCTGAAGACGTAAAGCGGCTTGGCATGGTGGAACTGGAACGGCTGGCGGAAGAAATTCGCGAGCGCCTGATTACCGGGGTCGCGAAAACTGGCGGACACATCGGGCCGAACCTCGGGGTCGTCGAGCTGACCATCGCCATGCACTACGTCTTCGATACGCCGCGCGACAGCTTCGTCTTCGACGTCAGCCACCAGAGCTACGTGCACAAGCTCCTCACCGGCCGCGAAGACCGCTTCCACACCATCCGCCAGCCGGGCGGGCTGAACGGCTTCATGCTGCGCACTGAAAGCGAGCACGACAGCTTCGGCGCCGGCCACGCAGGCACCGCCCTCAGCGCCGCGCTGGGCATGGCTGTTGCCCGCGACATGTCCGGCGGCGACGAGCACATCGTCGCGCTCGCCGGCGACGCCGCCTTCACCAACGGCATCAGCTTCGAGGCGCTCAACAACATCGCCGCTCAAACGAAGCGCATGATCATCGTGCTCAACGACAACGAGTGGTCCATCGACAAGAACGTCGGCGCCATCGCCGAGTACTTCCACAAGATCGCCACCAACCCCACCTACGTCAGCCTGCACGACCGCGCCGCCGGCCTGCTCGAAAAGTTCGGCGGCAAGGCCGCACGCCACATCGCGCGCAAGGCCGAGGAAGCCGCCAAGGGCATCGTCGGCCGCGGCATGATCTTCGAAGAGTTCGGCCTCAGCTACTACGGTCCCGTCGACGGGCACAACCTGCCCATGCTCATCGAGACCTTCAAGTTTTTGAAGACGCTCAACAAGCCCGTTGTGCTGCACGTGCTGACACAGAAGGGCCGCGGCTTCCAGCCTGCAATCGACGAGCAGAAGAAGTTCCACGGCCTTGGTCCCTACAATCCCGAAACCGGCGTGACGAAGCCAGCGGGGCAGAAGACCTACTCCGAAGTCTTCGCTGAGAGCCTGACGAAGCTCGCAACGATGAACGACAAGGTCGTCGCCATCACGGCCGCCATGCCCAACGGCACCGCGCTCGACCTCTTCCGCCCGCATCATCCGAAGCGCTACTTCGATGTCGGCATCGCGGAAGAGCACGCCGTCCTCTTCGCCGCAGGCATGGCGACCAGGGGCTACAAGCCGTTCTGCGCCATTTACTCGACCTTCCTGCAACGCGCCTTCGACCAGGTCGTCCACGATGTGGCGCTACAGCAGCTGCCGGTCGTCTTCTGCATGGACCGCGGCGGCCTCAGCGGTGATGACGGCCCAACGCATCACGGCCTATTCGACATCAGCTACCTTCGCGGCATTCCCAACATCATCCACATGGTGCCAAGGGACGAGGACGAACTGCAGGACATGATGTACACGGCCATGCTCCACGACGGCCCCAGCGCCATCCGCTACCCACGTGGCATCGGCCCCGGAACGCCGGTCAAGGACACGCCCGTCGCGCTCGAGATTGGTAAAGCCGAAGTCATACGTGAAGGCAGCGATGTCGCGATTTTCGGCCTCGGCGCGATGCTCGTCGAAGCCGAACGCCTCGCCAAGCTACTCGCCGCGGAAGGCCACAACGCCGCTGTCATCAACCCACGCTTCGCGAAGCCGGTGGATCACAACTGCGTCGCACGCTACGCCAACAAGTGCGGCCTGGTCGTCACGCTCGAAGATCACGTCCTCGCCGGCGGCTTCGGCTCCGCAGTGCTCGAAAGCCTCAACGAATCGGAGATCGACGTTCCCGTAATCCGCATCGGCTGGCCCGACCAGTTCATCGAGCACGGCAAAGTCGAATCCCTACGCGAGAAGTACGGCCTCACCGCCGAAGCTGCGCTCGAACGGCTTCGCCCGCTGCTCCGCAAACCTGTAGGCGTCTAGAAAGACCCAGTCCGCGCTATCGCGAAGCTCCAAGCTCCGCGAGCGCGCGCTGCGTTTCTTTCAACTGCTTCGGTATCGGGTCCAGCTTCAGCACCTCGGCGTATTGCTCGCGCGCTTCATCCTTCTTGCCCAGCTTGCGCGCCGCCTCGGCGAGCGCAAAGTGCGCGTAAGGATCGTTCGGCTGATACTGCACGGCATCCTTCGCCCGCGCGTACGCTCCGATGTAGTTGCCGTCCTTCTGGTAGAAGTCCGCAACGGTCAGGTCTTCCGCCGCGCGCGACTCTGGAGTCTCCGGAGTCACCTTGGGCAGCTTCTTCCGCTTCGGAACCCTCGTGTTGTCGCCACTGCTACCAGCATCGGCCAGCGGGCCAGCACCGGAATCCGGCGCGCCAGGATCGCCGCCGGCACTGCTCGAGCTCGAACTGCTGCTGCTGGAGCTGGCCGCATCCGGATCGCCCGGATAGGCAGGCAGCGCAGGCCTTCCTCCCGGCGCATTCGCCGCAGGCTTGTCGGGATCACCCGGATACTCGGGCAGCTTGGGCTTCGCGCTCCCGGTCTGGCCCGGCGCATCGGGCGCCGCAGTCGCAGGCTGCTCGCTGGTGGACGGCTGTTCGCCCGGGAACGGAAACCGTTCCGCCGCAGACTTCGGCGGTGCGCTCGCCGGACATCCAGCGGCCGCTTTCGCCGCATCGGCACACTGCGCCGGCGCTGCCGGAGTCTGCGGCGTGGGAGCCTGTCCCCAGGCCGCCGCACTGGCCGCAAGCATCACCGTTATTGCCGTTCTAACTCGCATCGTCATCTCCCGTATTAGACGCCCGCGCTGATCTTCAGGATAGAGTCTCCGGGCCGCAAATCTTTCCGCAATTCGCCTCTTGCTATACTCAGCGCCAATGCCTCCTCGATCCGCCACCACTCGCACCCCTCCTCGCCTCATCATCCGCTCCTCCGCCATTCACGCGGCGGGCTGCTACACGCTCGACGCTATTCCCAGCGGCGGCCGCATCGTCGAGTACGACGGCCCACGCCTCGCCAAGGGCGAAGCCGACGAGCGCTACGCCGACCGCATCGTCACCTACCTCTTCGGCCTCAGCGGCTCGGACGAGGTCATCGACGGCTTCGGCACCGCCATGTTCATCAATCACTCCTGCGCGCCGAACTGCGACACGACCGAGGTCAACAAGCGCGTCTACATCAAGGCCATCCGCGACATCGCCGCCGGCGAAGAGCTGCTCTACGAATACAACCTATACGACTCCGAGGACGACAATGCCGACTGCTACTGCGGCGCGCCCCAATGCCGCGGCACGATGTTCTCCGACGAAGAAGTAAAGCGCCGCGCCCGCGTCGCCAAACGCAAAGCCCGGAAAGCTGCTGCCACCAAACCGCAGAGACGATCGACTCGGTAGCTCTGGCCCGAAGACGAGAACGATCAGGCCTTGCGAGCAATCACGATACGCAGCGGAGGGAATGTCGCCACGACATTGCCCCAGCGCCGCTCCACCTGCAGCCCTGCATCCGTAAACTCCGCCGCATATTCGCCCGTCAGCTTGTAATCGGAAATCAGCGCCACTCCACCTGGCTTCAACACGCGCACAATCTCGCGCAACGCCCTGGTGCGCGTCGGCTTGTCATAGATGTTGTGGACGCAGAGATTCGACACGATCAGATCGAAGCTCGCATCGGTAAAGCTCATCGCCTGCGCGCCCTCACTCAGCAGTGTGCAGCGCTCAACCACACCCTCGAGCTCCAGGTTGCGCAGAGTCGCCGCTTCAGAGTTGCCACCCATATCGACGTTCGACCAGATGTCGATCCCCGTGGCATGGCCGCCATTGCTCAGGCGCTTTGCCGCTCCCGCCAGCAGCAGCCCGCGTCCGCAGCCCACGTCGAGCACCTGTTCATCGCCACGCCACTGGTGCAGCGCGAGCATCGTATCGCGATGCCGGAACTTACCCACTTTCACGTAGAACAGCATCAGCAGCGCTTCAGCCAGCAGAAATCCGCCGAGCCACCCAAGCGATTGGTGCCAAAGGATGTTCACGCTGCCTATGTGAATCACCTTCGGCGTCACAAAGATCAGCAGGACCGCCAGTCCGCCGAACAGAAACAGGTTGCGCAATACGTTCGGTGCGTCAATGCCGTAGTTCGGGCGTTGCTTCGCGTGCGTGGACATGGTCTGGATCTCCATGCAAAGAGCATCGCACGTCCGCTCTCCGCCCGGCAGAATGAAACGTCACGAAATAGCGATGACAATCGTCACGCGCTACTCGTCGTCGTCCACCACCGGCGCAGGTACGCCGCCCTCGCGCCGCATCTTCAGATAGCCTCGAATAAACGGCTCCAGGTACCCATCCAGCACCTTGTCCACATCGCCCACTTCAACGCGCGTGCGCAGGTCCTTCGCCATGCGATACGGCTGCAACACATAGCTCCGAATCTGCGATCCGAAGTTGATCTCCAGCTTCGAGTCTTCGAGCTTGCGACTGATGGCCTTCTTCTTGTCGAGCTCGTACTCATATAGCCGTGAGCGCAACATCTTCATCGCCTTCTCTTTGTTCTTGTGCTGCGAGCGCTCGTTCTGGCAACCCGCCACGATGCCCGTCGGAAGATGCGTGATCCGCACCGCCGAGTCGGTCGTGTTCACATGCTGTCCGCCCTTGCCGCCGGAGCGATACGTGTCGATGCGCAGATCATCGGGCTTGATGTCGATCACGATAGAGTCATCGATTTCGGGGCTCACAAACACGCTCGCGAAACTCGTATGCCTGCGCTTCGCCTGATCGAACGGTGAGATGCGCACCAGGCGATGCACGCCGGTCTCTCCGCCCAGCAGACCGAACGCGAAGTCGCCCGTGATGGTGAACGTCGCGGACTTGATGCCGGCCTCGTCGCCATCCTGAATTTCGTTGATCTCCGTCTTGAAGCCCTGGCGCTCCGCCCAGCGCAGGTACATGCGCATCAGCATCTCGGCCCAGTCCTGCGACTCCGTGCCGCCGGCGCCGGGATGCACCGTCACGATCGCGTTCAGCGGATCATTCTCTTCCGACAGCATCGTCCGCGACTCGAGTGCTTCAGAGAACTCGACCAATGACGTGATCTCGCGCTTCAGGTCAGGCTCAACCGAAGCCTCGCCTTCGCGCATCAGCTCGAAGTACGCTTCAATGTCTTCGCTGCGCCGCGCCAGTTCGGCGTCGTCGGCAAGCTGATGCTCCAGGCGCTTGCGCTCGCGCATCAGTGGCTGCGAGCGCGCGGCATCGGCCCACACACTGGGGTCGCCGATCTTTTCTTCTACTACCGCTAACTCTTTTTTCAGGCGAGCCGAGTCAAAGATACCCCCGCAGGTCGCGCACTTTTTCTCGTATCGGGGAGTATTCGAATTCCAAATCGTTCAGCATAAATCTAGTGTACTTCCCTTCTGCGCCGCGAGCTGTGGCCAAGCCCCGCCACCGTAACCACTACGCTTAGCCATCCAATCCAGTCGCCCATCCGCGTGTACAGGGTGCGGTGGTCGCGATACGAAAATCCCGCCAGCATCGATCCCCGAATATGCCGCGGGATAGTCGCCGTGACGCGACCGAAAGGATCGATAGACGCCGTGATGCCGGTGTTCGTCGCACGCACAACCCAGCGATCATTTTCTATAGCACGCATGCGCACCATGTCCAGGTGCTCCCACGGCGCGCTGCTGTCGCCATACCATCCGTCGTCCGAAATATTTACGAGCACCTGTGCGCCGTCGTCCGCGAAATGCCGGATATCGTCGCCGAAAATCGACTCGTAACAAATGAACACACCGTAATTCTTCCCATCTGCTTTGAATATCCGCCGCTGTAGTCCCGGGACAAACGGCAAACTATCCAGCAGGTGTCCGGCGAAAAAGAACAATGATTTGTAAGGCGTATATTCCCCGAAAGGCACCAGCCGCATCTTGTCGTAGCGTCCGCCGTAACTGCCATCCGCGAGAAACAACGCCGCGGAGTTGTACTCACTCATGTGCCCTTCCGGAGTGCGGAACGCAATTGCCACAGTATCGACGATCACAGGTGTACGCAATCGGACCGCCAGCGCTCCCATGCTCTGACGCAGTACGGGATCGGCATCGTAAAAATCCGCCGGAGACTCCGGCCACGCGATGATGCTCGGCTTGCCCGCTAACACCGCTGGCGGAATCACCGGCAGACCCTCCGCAGGCACCGGCGCTGCCGTGGGATGCACGCTCAACTCATCGAATGCCGCAAGCAAATCCTGCTTCGTCTCCACCGGCCCCGAAGCCTCCGAGCCAACTTTCAGATTTTCCTGCAGCAACACCGCCGTCGATGTAACTTCTACTTTCTCCCTGGTCCAAAGATGAGTGCCCAACAACGTAAAGATCGCAACAACAATGACGGCTGCAGCCGGCCCGACAATCGCGCGCGTGCGTCCTCTTAGCAGCCACAGGCCATTCACCGCCGCAACGATGAATGACAATCCCATCACGCCTGTCCACGGCGCGAGGCGCGAGAGCAGAAGGTTATCCACCTGCGTATATCCGAGCAGGTCCCACGGAAAGCCCGTGATCCGCGCACGCGCCAGCTCAACCGCCACCCATGCAAACGGCACGATGCACAGCAGTAACTCGCGCGAGCATCTCCTTCGTAACCACCCAATAATCCAGCCAAACAACGCGTGATACAGCGCTACATAAAGTGAGAAGAGCAGCAGAATTCCGTAAGCAGCGGCCTTGGGTAGATCGCCGTAGGTGTGCATCGTCTGGTATATCCAGTAGCAATTTCCGAGGTACCAGAGCACACCGCTGAAGTAGGCCAGCAGGGCCGTCTGTGCAGGCCGCAGGCGATGGCCGTACTTGTCTTCGCCCAGCATGGCGAACAGCAGCGGCGTTAAACAAACCCAGCAAAACAGCCGACGCCAATATGGCACAGGGCCCGCTATGGGAAACGGCAACACCTGTAGTGCCGATGAGCAAAAAGCTAGAAACCACAGACGTAATGGAATCGAACGCATTACCGTTGAGTCTAGCAGCACGCGCGGAAAATATAGCTCTAACGTGCCGCACACCGCTGCTAATTCCCGCATCTAAGCCCATACGCACGCAGTCGAAAACTGAACGAAGGTAACCTCGCAGGGCACATAAAATCGTTTGACCGAGTTTGCTCTTCACGTTATGACTGTGTATCGTTTTTTGAGTGAGTTAGAAGTTAGTTGAGTTTCCTAAATATCCCTCACCCGAATTAATGGAGAACCTATGGACGTACGTAGCATCATCGCCGACATCGACGCGGAGATTGCCAAGCTTCAGGGAGTAAGAGCCACACTAACCGGCCTGTCCTCAACATCCGCTGTCGCCGCGGTTGTAAAGACCGGTCGCCGGGGGCGCCCCAAGGGGAGCAAGAACGCAACGAAGGCCGCGAAGCCGGCGACCGCCGCCAAGGCCACAAAAGCCGCCAAAGGCACCAAGCGCAAGCTCAGCCCCGAAGGCCGCAAGCGTATCGCGGAAGCGATGAAGCGCCGCTGGGCAGAACGCCGCAAAGAAGCTTCAAAGTAGTCCGCTTCACAAGTAAAGGGACCGCCTCGGCGGTCCCTTTTTGCTTGCTCGCAATGTCATCACGCGGCACTACCGAATCGCAATGACCTCGCGAATATTGTCCTTACCCAGAAAAAATCTAACGCTCGCATACCCTTGCAGAAACTTTTCTATCTGCCTGGTCTGGTACGTGCGCTGAAACGGATACGTCCCCGACGTGAGCAGGAGCAACTGCTCGCTGTCCGTAAGTTGATACCGCGCGAAAGGCGTCTGCGGACTCGGCGCTGTCCCCTGGAAAAACGCGAGCAGCCTGCCACTCGGCCGCAGCACAGTATGCAGGCGTTCGAACAAGGCCGGCACAAGCTCAGGTGGAAGATAGTCAGCCGTATCCCACACCAGGATGATGTCGAAATCGCGCCCCGAAAAATCCAGGTTCTCTTTGACGAACCCTTCCACATCGAACTCCGGTTTGCCGCCATCTTCCGCAGGCTTCATCCACACCGGGTTCGCGGCCTCATGCACCACGTTCGCCATGTAGACGCTGTGGCCCATGCCGGTCAGGTAGTTGATATTGTGCGAAGACGTCGCGCCGAAGTCCAGCACGCGCAGCGATTCAGTCTGCTTCAAATGCGCAAGGATATCTCGCCATCCGCTGGAGTTCCGCGGCAGCCGATCGACCATCTTCGGGCTATGCGATTTTTCGTCTCTGCGAAAAAGGCTCACGCTTCGCGCTCCTCGCGTTACTCGCTTCAGGCTTCAGTTTGGGCGAACAAGGGCGTGGAATCTTTCGTGCCTGCCTGCGCCGCATTGCCCGCAGCGCGGCTGTTGCCGCTGCGCTCCGGAAGCGGCTCCTGCGCACGCGTCGGGTCCACCTGCCCGCGGAACGCTGCATTCTCTTCGATTGAAAATGTGCTGGCATAGATGTTGCCAAGTACCAGCGCCGTCGCGCGCAACTCCGCGCGTCCGGTGGCGCGGATATCACCTTCAATCCGCCCCTGGATCACCACATCCTTCGCCGCAACATCGCCGCGAATACGCGCCGAGGGCCCTATCGTCAGCCGCGAGTTCGGCAGCCGGATTGTGCCTTCCAGCTCGCCATCCATCACCAGGTCTTCGCTGCCGGAAAGCTCTCCCACTATCTTCACGGCCTTGCCGATCACCGTCGTACCGTCGCCTGCATTCATGTGTTCCTGTCCCCTCAACGGTGCACACTGCGCCGCTCCTGCCGCGCGATTTCTTGCGCAACCGTTCGCAGTGCATCTAGGCGGAACTATACGCAAGCCGCCAACGCAAGACAAACCCGCGCGCCCAGCAAGCGCGAGTCCAAACGCCGCGCAGTACGTCCAAAGTATTACGGCTAGCGGTTATAGTGAGACAGCCTGTGCCGATGTTGAACGACTCTCTTCCATTCCGAATTCAACGCGGCTTGCTCGCAGCCGCCCTCGCCGTCGTGTCAGCACCGGGCTGCATTTCAGCGCAGGTGCCTACTGCCCTGGATCCCGCAACCAGTTCGCCACGCAGTTGGGTCGAGGCCGCCGCCGTGCACGAGCAGCGCATCATCGATGACGACGGCAGCTTTCCTCTGCGCTATCGCATGCGCAAGGTCGACGCCCGCAACGACACCACCCGCGACATCATCGAGAGCCGCCAGGGCTCCGTCGCGCGCCTCATCCAGCGCAACGGACAGCCCATCACCGCCGCCGAAGACGCCGCCGAGCGCGAGCGCCTCAAGGCCATGCTCGACTCGCCCAGCGCTTTCATCAAGCACCACAAACGCGACGACGCAGCCCGCGGCTACTCCATGCAACTGGTGCGCGAAGTGCCGCGCGCGATGATCTTCACCTACACGCCCGGCCAGCCGCAGCGGCCCAACTTCAACGGCCAGCAGATCGTGCTCGACTTCACACCGGACCCGCACTACCACCCGCCATCGCTGATCTGCCAGGCGCTCACCGGCCTCGAAGGCCGTCTCTGGATCGACCGCAAATCGCAGCGCGTGCTGCGCGTCGAAGGTCACACCATCAAGCCTGTCGACTTCGGCTGGGGAATGCTCGCGCGCATCTATCCCGGCGGCACAGTCGAATTCGAACAAGCCAACGCCGGCGGCGATCGCTGGGCCTACTCGCACCTGCGCGAAGACATCACCATCCGCGAAGTGATGGTGAAAACCGTGCAGCAGCGCGCGCAAATGGATGCCGCCGACTTCCAGCTACTGCCCGCGCCCGTGGACTACCAGGAAGCCATCCGCATCCTGCTCGCCACGCCGGTTCAGCTGAAGTAGCAGCGCCGTCCGCAAGTACTCTCAATCCGTGAACATGCCGCTCTACGCTCAACACCTCTAAGCTCTGAGCTCTTTCTATCCCACTCTTAACTTAGTAACTCACTACTCAAAACTGAACAAGAACCCGTACCTCGCCGGCACAACAACGAACGTGTGCTGCCACTGAGAACATCCGCAACCGCCTACACCGGGACAGTGGCCCCGGCCCTCACCGTCTGCTTGCGCACCGAAAGTCTTTCAATCCGCTCCGTCACCACCTCAAATCCGCGCCCCGGCGCCGTTGGCACAACGATCTCGCCCTGCGCGCTCACCGTGACCTCCGGCTCAATAATGTCCTCGCTCCAGTAACGCTTCGACGCCGACACGTCCCCAGGCAGCGAAAAGTTCGGCAACGACGACAGTGCAATATTGTGCGCGCGCCCGATGCCCGTCTCCAGCATCCCACCGCACCACACCGGCACACCGTGCTTGGCCGCCACATCATGCACGGCGAGCGCCTCCGTAAAGCCGCCCACACGCCCCACCTTGATGTTGATGATGCGTCCGCTGCCCAACTCCAGCGCAGCCTGCGCATCGCGCCGATTGCGTATGCATTCATCCAGGCAAATCGCCGTCTTGATGCGCTTCTGCAGCTCAGCGTGAAAATAGAAATCGTCGTACCACATCGGCTGCTCGATCATCAGCAGATTGAAGCGGTCCCACGTCGCGATGCGTTCGGCGTCATCCAGCCTGTATGCAGAGTTCGCATCGCAGCTCAGCGTAATGTTCGGCCAGCGCTCGCGCACTTCAGTAAAAATCGCCTCATCCCATCCCGGCTTGCACTTCAGCTTGATGCGCTGGTACCCCGCCGTCACTTCGGTCGCAATCTTCTCCATCAGCTTCGCCGGCGTCGCCTGTATGCCGATCGACACACCGCACGGGATCACTTCACGCGTTCCACCCAGCAGCTTCGAGAGCGCCACACCCTGCCGCATCGCATCGAGCTCCCACACCGCATTCTCAAGCGCGGCCTTCGCCATCCGATGCCCGCGCACCTGCTCGAACAGCGCCGGGCAGTCGCGCCCCGACTGCACATCCGCATTCAACAGCCGCGGCGCAAGCTCCGTCTCCGTGATGTGCCACGCCGTATCGACCATCTCATCCGAGAAGTACGGATGCTCACCCGCAACGCATTCGCCCCACGCCGACAAGCCCTCGGACACGATCTCCACGAGCAGAATACGGCGGCCGGTCGTCACGCCAAAGCTCGTCTCAAAAGGATGCGCGAGCGGCATGTTCACCTCGCGCATATGGATCGCTTCAATCTTCATATTCCCTGCTTTCTAGTCGCTCTCATTATTCTTTATCCTGGCGCCGTCCGCACCCTCCACCGCACGGCGCAACGCCGCTCGCGCCAGCAGCCGCGTTGAGTCGAGCGTCGGCAGCGGCGAGTTCGCATCGTTCATCAGCAGCGGAATCTCCGTGCATCCCAGCACCACCGCATCGCAGCTCTCATCCTTCATCCGCCCTATGATGCGCTGAAAAGCAGCAACCGCTTCAGGCTTGAACACACCGTATACCAGCTCATCCATGATGATGCGGTTAATCTCTTCGCGTTCCGTCTCGTCAGGCCGAAGATACTCCAGCCCATTCGCGCTCAGCTTCGCTGGATACACATCGCTCTCAACCAGCCAGCGCGTCCCAGTCAATCCAATGCGCCGAAACCCACGCCGCGTCGCCTCTTCCGCAACCACCTCAGCAATGTGCAGCCATGGCAGCGGAGAACGCTCCTGCAGATACGGCAGCGCTTGGTGAATCGTGTTATCCGGACAAATCAGAAAATCCGCGCCGATGCGCGCAAGCTTGTTCGCCGACGACAGCATGATCTCCGCCACACCCTTCCAGTCCCCGCGATGAATCGGCTTCATGTACTCGGCAAGCGAGTGCGTGTGCATCGACACTTCAGGATGGTCGTGCGGCCCCAGCAGAGCCGCCCCCTCCACACAGATGGTGCGATAACAAAGCGCCGCCCCTTCGGCGGAACAGGCGACGATACCGATGTGTTGCGACATGGTTTCAATCCTACAAACTTGGTGCATTCTTTAAACGCTTTTGTTTCTGAGATAGGTCCGGGCTTCAGCCCGGACATTCAACGCCGCCACAGACCGGGCTTCAGCCCCCGGGACAAGCTCTTCTCGCGCTGCACCGACTCCTTCTCAATACTCGAGCCCTTCGTCCCACGTGCCGAGCAGGAATCGCCCATCCCCTTCAGCCGTCCGTTCATATCCGATCACCGCCAGCCCACGCGCAAACGCCGACTCCAGCGCCTCCGCATTCGCCGCCTGCAGCGCCAGCGCCTTGGGCCGAGTCGCATCGTCAGACTTCCACGCCGAGATCGCCGCAGGGACATCGACGTGCTCGGTCGCCCTTACCTCCAGCGGCTCGCCCGCCAGCACGCGTTTCACGCGCTCCGACTTCAACCACCACTCCGCATAGATTCGATCCGTCGGCAGCCCACCATGCAGCGGTGAGTTCGAAGGCCCATAGAAGTTCCGCCTGTAGCGCCGCGTGATCGCACCCAGCTTCGCGAAATTCAGGTAAGCGTTCTTGATCTCCAGCGGATCGAACGTCCACTCCATCAACTCGAACCCGCGCGTCAACGCTTCATCGCGTTGAGCCAGTTTCAACCGTCGGCCAACGCCATAGTTCTGCCAGCCCGGCAGCACAGCCAGGTGATGCGAGTGCAGATACGCATGTCCATTGCGCACCCCCGGCAGCGACATCGCATAGCCCACCAGCGTCTCGCCATCGAACGCCCCCAGCACCTGTCCGCCAATCTGCGAGGCCAGCAAAAAAACCTTCTGCGTCATCATGGCCGAGATGTCATACGACCAGACCGTGTTCTGCAACTCCACGCAACGGTCAAACTGTTCCAGCTCCGTCAACGACTCAATGCGAATTTCAGGCGTTCCGTTCAAACTTTTGACCCCTCGTTCATGTTCGTCTTCTGCTCTGCAATCTTCGCATCACTCCAAAGCTGCTCCAGCGCATCCGGCGAAAGCTTCTCCAACCCAGCGCGCCCGCCGCCCGCGCGCTCCATCGCGGCAAAGCGCGCACGAAACTTCGCATTGCTGCGCCGCAGCGCCGACTCCGCATCCACATCAAGATGCCGCGCCAGGTTCATCGCTGTAAACAGCAGGTCCCCAAACTCGGCTTCCACCGCGTCCGTATCCTCGCTCGCAACTTCAGCTCGAAGCTCCGCAATCTCCTCATCGAGCTTCGCAAACAACCCCGCCTCATCCGGCCAGTCGAACCCGACCTTCGCCGCCTTCGACCCCAGCTTATGCGCTTCCATCGTCGCGGGCATCGTCCGCGGCACATCATCCAGCATCGACTCAGCCGCCGGTCGACCGGCCTTCTCTTCCTGCTTGATCTGCTCCCAGTTGCGCAGTACGGCATCAGGCGTCGTTGCGTCGGCGTTAGCAAAAATATGGGGATGCCGCCGGATCAGCTTTGCATTCAGCGTTTCGGCCACGTCGCCGATGTTGAAGTACCCCTCGTCCGCCGCCATTTGCGCATAAAACAGCACTTGCAGCAGCAAATCGCCGAGCTCGTCCTTCAGATCAGGCCACGCCCGCCGCTCAATCGCATCGAAAACTTCGTACGTTTCCTCGAGCGTGTGCCGCTTGATTGTGTCGAAGGTCTGCTCACGGTCCCACGGGCACCCACCCGGCCCGCGCAGCCTCGCCATGATCGCGACAGCACGCGCCAGGGCGTTGGAAGCTTCGGGGAACGTGTCTTCCGTAACAGTACCCTCTGCATCGGACATACACATTTAGCTTACTCGACCGTGATAGCATCGGGGCCATGAGCAGCATTGGTACGGATTCCGCACGAAAGCCGAAGTCGTGGGCCACGGCCGTTCTACTCGCGCTCCCGTACCTGGGTCTCTGCTTCCCCGTCATGTACGCCCGCGCCACGCCGGCGCTGTTCGGCTTCCCTTTCTTTTACTGGTACCAGTTCGCCTGGGTGGTACTGACCTCGGTCCTGCTGTGGATCGTCTATCTGCGCGTCAAGAACGCCTGACCTTCCGCACCGTTGGCCTAAACTGCCGCGTCCAATACTCTGGTTAACGCGCCAGATGGATCTCCTCCAGAAAATCCGTACCCTGCCCACCGGCCCGGGATGTTACCTCTACAAGAACGCCGAGGGCGTGGTCATCTACGTCGGCAAGGCCAAGAACCTGCGCGCCCGCGTGCGCTCGTACTTCCTCGCCGCCTCGCAGGCCAACGCCAAAACCGGCTCGCTCATGCGCGAGGCCGTAGACCTCGAATACATCACCGTCGCCAACGAGCACGAAGCCCTCGCGCTCGAAAACAACCTCATCAAGCAGCGCAAGCCGCGCTTCAACATCCTGCTGCGCGACGACAAGACCTACCCGTACGTCAAGCTGACCCTACAGGACCGCCACCCCAAAGTCTTCGTCACGCGCCGCCTGCGCAAAGATGGCGGCGCCTACTACGGCCCATACTTCCCGGGCAACCTCGCGCACCGCATCGTCGACGTCATCCACCGCAGCTTCCTCATCCCCAGCTGCAAGGTCGACCTCAACCGCTATCACCCGCGCCCCTGCCTGCAGTACTACATCAAGCGCTGCCTCGGCCCATGCGTGCAGGACCTCATCTCCACCGATGACTACCGCCAGGCCATCCGTGACGTGCAGCTCTTCCTCGAAGGCAAATCCTCCGAGCTCGAAGAACGCCTCACCGCCCGCATGGAGGGCGCCGCCGAGAACATGCAGTTTGAGCTCGCCGCTCGCCTCCGCGATCAGCTCGTCACCGTGCACCAATCGCAGGACCGTCAACGCATCGCCTCCGCCGAGGACGAGGACGCCGACGTCTTCGGCTTCCACTTCGAAAAGGACATGCTCGCCGTCAACCTCTTCCACATGCGCGCCGGTAAGATCGTCGACCGCCGCGACATGTTCTGGGAAGACCTCTGGGAGTTCGAGGCCGCCAACAACCCATACCTCACCGAGGACAGCGATATCAGCGACGAGGACACCCTCAGCATCCCGCAGCCACCCGACTCAACCGACATCACCGCCGATCGCGCCCTCGAGCCCGACCCCTGCGACCCGGCTCCCGAGATCGCCGCCGACTCAGCCCTCTCCGAGGAACACTCCGTCCTCGCCTCGCCGTTCGAACCGACAACCGAAAACCCACAACCCACAACCTTCTCCGCGCCGGTCTTCTTCTCCGCTCTGCTGAAGCAGATCTACCTCGACCAGGCCTACGTCCCGAAGCACATCTACGTCCCCGTCGACTTCCCTGACCGCGCGCTCCTCGCCGACGCCCTGCGCGAGCGTTGCGGCTTCAAGATCGAGATCGCCGCCCCGCAGCGCGGCGACAAGCGCTCCCTCGTCGACCTCGTCTGCCAGAACGCCAAGCAGTCCTACGACCAGCGCTTCCGCGTCCTCCAACCCAGCATCCGCTCCATGCAGGAAGCGCTCCAGGACGCCCTTACCCTCCCCGACCCGCCGGAACGCATCGAGTGCTTCGACATATCGCACATCCAGGGCGCCGAAACCGTCGCCTCCATGGTCGTCTGGGAAAAGGGCGCGATGAAGAAATCCGACTACCGCAAGTTCCAGGTCAAGACGGTCAGCGGCGTCGACGACTTCGCCTCCATGCGCGAGATCATCCATCGCCGGTACCTGAAGTTCGCCAATGGAGCGAAGCCGACCGGCAAGGACGCCGCTCTGCCCTCGCTCATCCTCATCGACGGCGGCCTCGGCCAGCTCCACGCCGCAGCCGACGCCCTCACCGAGCTCGGCCTCACCACCCAGCCGCTCGCCTCCATCGCCAAGCGCGAAGAGATCATCTACGTCCACGGCCAGGAGGACGACCCCGTCGTCCTCGACCGCCGCTCGCCGGTGCTGCACGTCATCCAGAAAATCCGCGATGAGAGCCACCGCTTCGCCGTCACCTACCACCGCAAGCGCCGCCAGATGCGCGACCGCGAATCCGAGCTCGACAGCATCCCCGGCGTGGGCCGCATCACCCGCCAGCGGTTGCTGGAGCACTTCGGCAGCGTCCGCGCGCTAAAGCAAGCCGCGGAAACAAACCCCGACTCGCTACTCGCCGTCACTAATAAAGCCACAACAGAAAAGATCCGCCGATTCTTCGCAGAAGAGGGCGCCTCCATCGACACGCCGCTCCCAATCCTGCAATAGCGTTATCGGCTGCTCAGCACAAACTTATTCCCATCCGGGTCCTTGAAGATCGCACTCGTCCCCCACTGCTCCTTCTTCGGATCCTTCTCGAACTCCACGCCTTTCGCCTTCATCCCATCCGCCGTCGCGAACACATCGTCGCACCATAGCGACATCGGTTGTGCCGTCCCGATCCGCGCCTCGTCCCCCGGCATCGTAAACAGCACCAGCCCCGTCTCCGCTCCCGGAATCAGCAACTCGATCCACCGCTGCGGCCCAAACGCCTGGTCGGTCGACACCTTGAAGCCGCACTTCTCCGTCCAGAACTTCAGCGCCGCATCCTGGTCGGTCACTGGCACACTCACAAACTTGATGCCCTTAATCATCGCTCGCATCCTCCACACGTGAGCATAGGCACCGCCCCGCACGCTTGCAATTGCCTCTTCATCGCTCTACCTTTTACAGGTATAGCGATGCCCCAACTTCAGGTCCAGCTCGACGACTACATCCTCGACACCCTCATGCGCGACCTGGTCGGCCACGACCATCGCCCCGCCGCGTATCTCGTCTACATCTGGCTCTCCGGCGAGCAGGCCCGCCGCGCAACCCCGCTGCGCATCTCCTACCCCGAACTCGCCGAAAGCACCGGCCTCTCCCGCAGCGCCGCGCAAGCCGCCATCGCCTGGCTCAAGCGCCGAAAGCTCCTCTCCGCTACCAAGGAAAACGCCACGGACATCCCCACCTACACGCTGCACACACCCTGGCGCCACCACCGCTGACGCCCGCACCCGGTCTACCAACAACCCCTACTGCCCGGATCCCCCAAACGTATTGCAGCTCCCCACATCCCCGCTCGAAAACCCGCGCTTGAACCATGTCGTCCTCTGCGCCGCCGAGCCATGCGTCCAACTCTCCGGACTCACCGCCCGCCCGCTCATCTTCTGCAGATGATCGTCGCCCACCGCCGCCGCCGCGTTCAGAGCATTGTCAACATCGCCGGCGTCCAGCTTCCCGCGCGCCTCGTACGTATGCGCCCAAACACCCGCATAGCAGTCCGCCTGTAGCTCAAGGTCCACCGACAGATGATTGCGCTCGCCCGGCTCCTGTTGTTGCAGCCGCGTCACCTTGGTCTCCGTGCCCAGCAGCTTCTGCACATGGTGCCCCAGCTCATGCGCGATCACGTAAGCCTGCGCGAAGTCCGCCGTGCTCCCGCCGAAGCGCTTCAGCTCATCCCAGAACCCTAGGTCGATGTACACCTTCTCATCCGCCGGGCAATAGAACGGCCCCGTAGCCGCCTGCGCGGTGCCGCATCCCGAGTACGTGGCATCACGAAACAGCACCAGCTTCGCATGATGATATTGCCGTCCTTCATTCGCGAAGATCGTCGTCCACTGCTGCTGCACATCGTCCAGCACATACGAAATCAGGTGCGCATCGCGGTCTTCATCAGCCGTATGCTGCCGCGGAGCGCTGCTGCCGCCTATCTGCTGCGTCGGCTGCGGACTGCCGCCGCCAAACATGCCGCCCAGGAAGTTGTGCCCGGTGATCACGCTGATCACCAGCAACACGATCACGCCGACAATGCCCAGCCCTCCACCGCCGCCAAACCCGAAGCCGCCGCCCCCGCCAGAGCTGTCCCTGCGGTCTTCGATATCGCTGCTCATGTTGCCGGGCGTCCATTCCATCGTGCTCTCCTTTGTAAATCCTTGATCGAATACTAGGATGCAGCATCCACTCGGTCCGCACAGAATGCCGGCACTAAAAGAACGTCGTCCGTGCTACCCTCCACCCATCCATGCCTGACCAGCAACCCACCGGCGATCTCCCCCGCGTCCTCAACGCAACCCACGCCACCGCCATCGTTGTCGGCATCATCATCGGCTCGGGCATCTTCCTCGTTCCGCGCGAAATGATGGCTGCCGTCGGCAGTTCGCGCATGGTCTACGCGGTCTGGATCGTCGGCGGCCTGCTCTCGCTCTTCGGCGCCATGAGCTACGCCGAAGTCGCCGCCATGAAACCCCGCGTCGGCGGCGAATACGCCTTCCTCCGCGACGCGTACGGAGACCTCGTCGCTTTCCTCTACACCTGGACCTGGGTCACCATCGCCAAGCCCGCCTCCATCGCCACCATCGCCGCCGGCCTCATGCGCGTGCTCGGAACCTTTGCCGTCTTCGGCTTCTTCACGCACCCAGCCTTCCTCGGCCTGCTCTGGAGCCAGGTCTTCGCCATCGCCGCCACATGGATCATCACCGTCCTCAACATCGTCAGCACCCGCGACTCCGCCAACGTGCAAACCGCGCTCACCTGGCTCAAGGTCCTGATGATCCTCGTCATCGCGGGCTTCTGCTTCACCAGTTTCGAACATGGCTCGTGGCACAACCTCGCAACCAGCTTCACCGGCGCGCGCGGCGGATTCGCCGGCTTCATGATCGCGCTCATCGCCGCGCTCTGGGCCTATGACGGCTGGTCCGACGTCTCGCAGATGGCCGGCGAAATCCAGAACCCGCAACGCTCCATGCCGCTCGCGCTCGTCGGCGGCGTCGCCATCGTCGGCACGCTCTACATGCTCACCAACGCGGCCATCCAGTACGTCTTACCGTCTGCAACAATCGCGCAGTCAGCGCGTCCCGCCGCGGACGCGCTGCTCCTCACCGCCGGACACTTCGGTGCCGCGCTGGTCTCCATCGGCATGGCCATCAGCATCTGCGCGACCTTCGTCGGCAGCTCGCTCTCCGGCGCGCGCGTCCCCTTCGCCGCGGCCCGCGACCGCCTCTTCCCCAGCGCTCTCGCCCGCATCCACCCCCGCTTTCAAACACCCTCATCAAGCCTCATCCTGCAAGCCGTGCTCAGCTCGCTCCTTCTGCTAGCAATAGGCCGCTTCCAGGCGCTCTTCTCGCTCGCCATCTTCTCCGAGTGGCTCTTCTACGCACTCACCGCCGCCACCGTCTTCGTCTTCCGCCACCGCGAACCCGACACACCGCGCCCCTACCGCGTCACCGGCTACCCCGTCGTCCCCGCGCTCTTCATCCTGGCCGCCCTCGTCCTGCTCGTCTTCAGCTTCGCCGACCAACCCCGCAACTCCCTCATCGGCACCGCCGTCATCCTCTGCGGCATCCCCCTCCACTACACCTTCAGGAAAGCTTCCAGCCTCTAGCTAGGAGCTACCAGCCCCAAGCTCCCGTACCATCTATCTGTGCCCAAGAAGCCCAAGCTCGGCCAGAATTTCCTCATCGACGAAGCCGCCTCCCGCCGCATCGCCGAATCCCTCGGCGACACTACCGACCGCACCGTCGTCGAGATCGGCCCCGGCCACGGCGCCATCACCGCCCTCCTCGCCCCACGTTGCCGCCGCCTGCACTGCATCGAGTTCGATCCCGCCCTCGCGCGCGAACTCACCTTCCGCTTCCGCAACGACCCCCACGTCACAATCCACACCGCCGACATTCTCTCCACCGACCTCGCCCCCTTACTCACAACTCAAAACTCACAACCCAAAACTGAACAAAACCCCACATCATCTACTGACCTCAAAAGCTCTGAGCCAGACCTCTCTGAGCTCACACGCTCTGAGCTCTACGCTCATTCGAACCCCGAACCCGCACAAACGCTCGACGTCATCGGCAACCTGCCCTACTACATCACCTCCGACATCCTCCTCCACCTCTTCACCGCCGCACGCCACGGCATCCTCCGCCGCGCCGTCCTCATGATGCAGCGCGAAGTCGCCGACCGCATCGCCTCCCCACCCGGCGCCAGCGACTACGGCGCACTCTCCGCCTTCACGCAGATGCACGCCCACGTCGAGCCGCTGTTCACACTCCCGCCCAGCGCCTTCTCGCCGCCACCTGATGTGTTCTCGACAGTCCTGCGCCTCCACTTCGCTCCGCGCTTCGCCGAGCTCCACGTGGACCCCGATGGCTTCAACAAATTTCTGCGCTCCACCTTCGCGCAAAAGCGCAAGACGCTCGCCAACAACCTGCGCAACGCCGGCTACGACGCCACACGCCTCACCGCAGCCTGGCCCGCATCCATCCCCCCGCAAGCCCGTGCCGAAGCCGTGTCTCTTGAAGCAATGACCGAGCTCTACCGAGCGCTCGCCGCCGCTCCAGCCTGACTCGAGGCCTGCACCGCAGCCATGTCGAGAAGGTTTTTCGCCTTGCGCCGCGAGGGCGACATCATCTCATCGTCATCCACGATCGATTGCAAAATCGGCGCAATGTTCTGCAGCTCGATCGCCCATCCCTGCTTCACCGACTCCGTCAGCGAGTCCAGATGCGCATCCAGCCCAAGGTGGTCGAAGCGATGGTCATGCTTCAGCTTCACGCCCTGCTGCAACGTAAACGCAATTCCCTGGAACGCCGCCGCCGCCGCGTTCACCTTCTCATCGTCCGAGTAGTTGAAGACGCACTCCGCGCCTTTCCCCTCACCCGCAAAGGTCAGCTTCTTCTTGCCCGTGTTCGCGATGTTCTTCAGATGCGTCTCGCACTCCCCCGCCACAATCTGGTCCTTCGCGGCGAAGATCTTCAGCAGCGTCGGCGCGGAAATCGTCAGCACTGACACACGCTTCATCTCCGCCGGGTCGGTCGGATACTGCCCTTCCCAGTACTTCGCCGTGCCGTTCTCCGCGACGTCCAGCGTGAACTCCGGCAGGGACGGCGCCGGGCTCTCAATGTGAAACGAAATCTTCTGTCCAACATCCAACCCCGCAGCGTTAGCCGCAGACGCGTGCATCATCAACGCCATGCCCGCCAAGAGTACATGCATCATCGCCGTAGAACCTCCGCCGTCTGTGCGTGGTGTATGTGACAAATCGCAATTGCCAGCGCGTCGGCCGCATCCGCGGGCTTCGGCGCTTCCTCAAGCTCCAGCAGCCGCGCAACCATGAACTGCACCTGCTCCTTCGCGGCCAGCCCATAACCCACGACCGCGCTCTTGATCGTCAGCGGAGCATACTCTGCGACAGCCAAACCGCAGTTCGCCGCGGCCAGCATCGCCACGCCACGCACCTGCCCCAGCTTCAGCGCGCTCTTCGCATTCGCCGAAAAGAAAACCTCTTCAATCGCCACCATCTCCGGCGACCACAGCTGCATCAGCGCCGTAAGCTCCGCATACACCTGCGCCAGCCGCTGCGCCGTCGAATCTTTCTTACTCAGCTTCACCGCGCCCGCGCACAAGTAGCGCAGCTTCGGCGTGCGCGCATCGCAGTCCACCTCGACCACACCGTAGCCGGTGAACTCCGTTCCGCAGTCGACCCCGAAGACTCTCATGTGGGTAAAGTTTACGCTGTCACACTGCCCGTTGACCTGCCCGCCGCATCCAACCCGTTACAATCAGCGGTACCTGTAACTGATCGAGCCCGAGCCCTTGACCTTCGCCCGCCATCTGACGTTCCTCATGATCGCTTCCACGTCCCTGGCACCGCTGGCTCAGGAAAGCACGCCCGCTCAGCAAACCCAGCAACCCCCGGCCCCCATCGTCCGCGTTCCGGCAAAACCCGCCCAGACCGACGACACCACACCGCCGTCCTCTCCGCCGCACCTCATGGTCTCGCACCCGGTCGCAAAGCCCTCCACAACACAGACCCCGGCCCCACCCAAGCCTGCCACCGCAACCAGCACTCCCACCACCCCGAAGCCCGCCGCGCCCAAGCCACCCGCCGCAGCCCCAACAGCTCCCGCACCCGCCGCAGCGCCACAAACCGCCGGCCCCTTCAACCGCACCCTCATCGTCCTCGATCCCGCCCACGGCGGCGGCGACACCGGCTCCCGCATCAACGACCAGCTCGTCGAAAAGGACATCACCCTGGCGCTCGCATTCAAGCTGCGCTCCCTGCTCTCCGCGCGCGGCTTCACCGTCATCCTCACGCGCGACACCGAAGACCCCAGCGCCGCACCCGGCACCCCGCTCTCGCTCGACGACCGCGCCGGCATAGTCAACCACGCCCGCCCGCTCGCCTGCCTCTCGCTCCACGCCACCGCCAGCGGCTCCGGCGTCCACCTCTACACCTCCGAGCTCGCCCCCACGCCCGGCGAGCCCATCCCCACCCCTTGGCTCACCGCCCAGGCCGCCTGGATCACCCAGAGCCGCCAGCTCGCCGGCGAAGTCGGCACCGCCTTCGGTCGCTCGAAGATCCCGCTCGTCGCCAGCACCGCCTCCGTCCGTCCAGTCGACTCCTTCACCTGCCCCGCCTTCGTGCTCGAACTCGCACCCAGCACCACCGACCCCACCACCCTCAACGACGCCGCCTACCAGCAGCGCGTCGCCGAAGCGATCGCCGGCGCGCTCGTCCTCTGGAAAGACCAGGCCCAGCCGCCCCTCCAGCTCGCGCCGCTCGTTCCACCGCCCCGCCCTCACATCGCCACTCCCAGTGAGGTGACCCCATGATCCCTCGCTACATGCGCGTCATCTTCTGGACCCTGATCGCCTGCATCGTCATCATGGCCATCCTGCTCTTCGCTGAGCACCAGAACGCCCGCAACCGCCTCAGCTCGCTCTCCGACCAGACCCCCATCGACGCGCCCTACACCGTCCCCGAGCCCATCACCTTCGACCTCGCCAACGACTCCGACGGCTCCATCACCGCCAGCGAGCGCCAGGTCGCGCTACCCGCTGAAACCACCGCCCGCGCCCGCGCTCTCCTCGAGCACCTCGTCACCGAGTACTCCCAGCCCGGCTCCCCGCACCCGCTGCAATCGGGCTCCGCCGTCGCCGACGTCTTCCTCGTCGCCCTCCCCGTCACCGGCCATCAGGTCGACACCAGCGCCCCCGCCACCGCCGGCCTCACGCCCTCCACAACCCCCGTGCGCTCCACCGACCCCGACGACCTGCAGCCCGTCGGCCCCGGCGCCCAGCTCGCCGTCATCAACCTCCACGGCAGCTTCGTCAACTCCCACCCCTCCGGCGTTGAAGTCGAATCCCTCACCCTGCTCTCGATGATCGGCACCCTCCACGCCAACCTCCCGCAGATCGAGCAGGTCCGCTTCCTCGTCGACGGCCAGCCCCACGAAACCCTCGCCGGCCACGCCGACCTGCTGCGCACCTACCCGACCCGCGACACCACCACCAAGGGCACAGCCGCAACCCAATGAGCACCGCCACCGCGCCCACCATCGGCGTTTTCGACTCCGGCTTCGGCGGCCTCACCGTCCTGCGCGCCCTCCTGCCCCTGATCCCGAACGCCCACTACATCTACCTCGGCGACACCGCCCGCCTCCCCTACGGCGCAAAGTCCCGCGAGACCATCGCCCGCTACGCCGTAGAAGCCGCCCGCTTCCTCCACAACCGGGGCGCCGACCACCTCGTCATCGCCTGCAACACCGCAACCGCGCTCGCCCTCGAAGACATCCGCAGCGCCGTCCCCATCCCCGTCCACGGCGTAATCTCCCCCGGCGCCCAGGCCGCCTATGACGCCATCGCCACCGATCACCCCACCACAAATGTTTCACCTCGATCGAACGCCGCGCCCTCTCCCACCTCAAATGTGTCATCTCGACCGGAGCGTAGCGCAGTGGAGAGACCCGCTTCACCGGAGGGAGCAGGGGGCTTCCGATCGAACGCCGCGCCCTCTCCCACCTCAAATGTGTCATCTCGACCGGAGCGCAGCGCAGTGGAGAGACCCGTTTCACCGGAGGGAGCAGGGGGCTTCAGCCCCCTGAAAACAGCCCCCCCAAAAGGGGCTTCAGCCCCGGGCCTCCCAGCCGCCACCCCGCAAATCCTCGTCCTGGCCACGGCCGCCACCGTCCAATCCCACGCCTACCGCGAAGCCTGCGCCGCCCTCAACCTCCACGCCATCGAGAAAGCCTGCCCCCTCCTCGTTCCCCTCGTCGAAGAAGGCTGGGTCGACCACCCCGTCACCCGCGAAGTCCTCCGCATCTATCTCACCGAAGCCCTCGCCGAGTGCACCCCCGCGGCCGTCCTCCTCGGCTGCACACACTACCCCCTCATCGCCGATGCGATCCGCTCCACGCTCCTCGCACTCGGCCACAACATCCCCGTAATCGACTCGGCCGCCTCGACGGCCTACACAGTCGCAGACACCCTCGGCCACACCCCCAACATCCACGACCACACCGCCGCAACCTTCCAGTGCTTCGCCACCGACTCCACCGAAAAATTCCAACGCCTCGGCAGCATTTTCCTCAACCAACCCATCCCCTCGGTCACCCTCCTCAACCTCGGCGGCTAAACTAATCCTGTTCCCTGTTGGCTGTTCGCTGTTCACTGCCCCTTATGCCTTACCTCCTCAAATCCGAACCCGACGTCTACTCCTTCGACGACCTCCTCCGCGACGGCGAAACCACCTGGGACGGCATCAAGAACAACCAGGCCCTCATCACGCTCCGCAACATGAAAAAGGGCGAGATGTGCGTCATCTACCACTCCAACGAAGGCAAGGCAGCCGTCGGCACAGCGAAAGTCGTCTCCGTCAAACTCGCCCCACCGGTTCCGCCCTCCAAGATGACGACGCCGATCGTCCGCATAAAAGCCGGCAAGCGCCTCAAGCGCGAAAAGTCCCTCGCCGAAATCCGTGAAGCCCCGGTCTTCAAAGACTCTCTCCTCTTCCGGCAGTTCCGCCTCTCCGTAGTCCCCCTCACCGACGAGCAGTACGACTGGCTCCTCCACGGCTAAGCCTTCTTCGCCTTTGCCTTTCCTTAGCGTCCCTTCGCGTCCTTAGCGTCCTTAGCGTTCGCTTTTGCTCTCCACCGCGCCCTCCGCGTTTTTCCTCCGCGTCCTCTGCGTTCGTCTGTGCCTTCCCCCGCACCACCACCCGCATCCAATCCCCATGAGCACCCCCGACGCCTCCTCTTCCGGCACCTTCACCCTCGGCAACGACCTCGCCGTCCACCGCCTCGGCTACGGCACCATGCGCCTGGTCGCCGACGGCGCCTGGGGCGAGCCCCCCTCCCGCGAAGACGCGCGCAACGTCCTCCGCCGCGCCGCCGAGCTCGGCATCACGCTCATCGACACCGCCGACGCCTACGGCCCGCACATCGCCGAAGAGCTCATCGCCGAAGCCCTCCACCCCTACCCCACCGACCTCGTCATCGCCACCAAAGGCGGCCTGACGCGGCAAGGCCCATCCAAGGCCAAACCCTGCGGCCGCCCCGACTATCTTCAGCAGCAGCTCGAACTCTCCCTCCGCCGCCTCCGCCTCGACCGCATCGACCTCTACCAGCTCCACCGCATCGACCCCACGGTCCCGCTCGAAGACCAGCTCGGCACCCTCCGCGACGCGCAGCAACAAGGCAAGATCCGCCACGTCGGTCTCTCCGAAGTCACTCCCGAGCAAATCGAACAGGCGCAGAAGATCGTGCCCATCGTCTCCGTGCAAAACAAATACAACATCCTCAACCGCGACTCCGAAGCCACCCTCAAATTCTGCGAGCAGCACAGCATCGCCTTCCTCCCGTGGTACCCCATGGGCGGAAGCGCCGCGCAGAGCGTCGTCAAGCACACCACCAGCGCCGACCCGCACACCAACCACCCCATCGCCGACTTCGCCCGCGATCACAACGCCACCGTCACCCAACTAGCCATCGCCTGGCTCCTGCACCGCAGCCCGGTCATCTGCCCAATCCCCGGCACCAGCAGCATCGCGCACCTCGAAGAGAACGTCGCCTCCGCCTCTCTCCAGATCAGCGACGACGAATGGGACGCCTTCGACCTCATCGTCGACACCCAGCGCAGCTAGCCCATCAAGCTAACTCCACCGCGCCCTCCGCGTTTTTCCTCCTCGTCCTCCGCATCCGTCTTTGCTTTCCCGCCTTCGCCTTTGTCTTTCCTCCGCGCACCTTCGCGTCCTTAGCGTCCTCCGCGTTCGCCTTTGCCTTTCCCCCACCAGCCACGTCCGCCTCAAACTGCTATCCTTACGTTCGTCAGATTTTCCCCGAGGAGCACTACAGCAATGATCGATATGAAGGGCAAAGTCGCCGTTATTCTCGGCGTAGCCAACAACCGCAGCATCGCCTACTCCATCGCGGAAAAGCTCGCCCAGGCCGGTTCCACCATCGTCCTCTGCTACCAGTCGGAGCGCCTCAAGAAAGCCGCCGAAGACCTCATCGAAGAACTTGGCCAAACCGGTCGCGCCCGCGCCATCCAACTCGACGTCTCCTCCGACGAGCAGATCGACACCGCCTTTGCCGAGATCGCCCAGCACTTCCCCACCATCCACACCGTCGTCCACTCCGTCGCCTTCGCGCCCGCCGACGCCATTAAGAACGACTTCCTCCTCACCAAGCGCGACGACTTCCGCATCGCCCACGACGTCAGCGTCTACTCGCTCATCGCCGTCGCCCGCGCCGCCGCTCCACTGATGACCGAAGGCGGCTCCATCCTCACGCTCACCTACTTCGGCTCGCAGGTCGTCTTTCCCAACTACAACGTCATGGGCGTCGCCAAGGCCGCTCTCGAAGCCACCGTCCGCTACCTCGCAGCCTCGCTCGGCCCAAAGAACATCCGCGTCAACGCCGTCTCCGCCGGCCCCATCAAAACCCTCGCCGCCCGCGGCATCGGCGACTTCGCCACCATCCTCGACAAGGTCACCGAGCGCGCCCCGCTGCACCGCAACGTCGAGCAGGCCGAAGTCGGCAACACCGCCCTGTTCCTCTCCAGTGACCTCGCCAGCGGCATCACCGGCGAGATCACCTACGTCGATTGCGGCTTCAACATCACGGGCATCTAGCCTTGGTGATTGCTGGCTGTACCTGAGCGAGGGGAGAACAACTGTGGAAGATGAAGTTGCTACAACTCACGACGCTAACGTCCTCTCAGTCCATAGGGACCACGATGAGATGGCGGCAGCCATCGAGGAAGCAAAAGCATCGATAGGACAGTTCTTTCAGGCCTTCTACAGTTCGGATCCTAAGTACTCGCACTTCACCCTCAAAGCAAGATTTGAGGAGTCTGGGAAGGGCGAGCATATTTGGCTCACAGATCTTGACTTCACGACAACGCCAGCAACCGGGGTCGTCGGGAACGAACCCCGCATCAAGTCCTTAACTTATCTGGAGAGAGTTCCATTCACAGATGAACAGATCTCCGATTGGATGTACACGGAGAATGAGGAGCTTGTGGGTGCCTTCACGTCCAGGGTTCTTCTTCGCGCTCAATCGAAAAAGCGAGGTCTCATGGGGCTTCTCAGGCGTTGGTTCAAGATGTAGGGCAATGCTACGAAATAGTGGAACTATTTAATAATTTAAGGAACCCCATGACCATCGCCGAAATCCTCCTCGAAGACTTCGACTCCGAAATCTCCAACACCCGCCGCACCATCGAGCGCCTCCGCGAAGACCTCGTCGCCTACGTCCCGCACGAAAAATCCATGCCGCTCGGCAAGCTCGCCATGCACTGCGCGACCCTTCCCCTCTTCGGCTCCTACATCGTCGAAGACGACGGCATGGACCTCGCCAACTCCGAGCGCCAGCACTCCGACCTCACCTTCACCACCGTGGCCAACGCTCTCGCCCAGCTCGACGACTCCGCCGCAAAATGCCGCGCCGCCATCGCCGCCGCTACCGACGAGCACTTCGCCGCGCCCTGGAAGTTCAGCTACGGCGAGCACCTCATCTCACACCACACGCGCTCAAAATCTTTCCGCATCATGTGCTTCGACCACCTCATCCACCACACCGCCCAGCTCGGCGTCTACCTCCGCCTCAACGACATCCCCGTCCCCGCCCTCTACGGCCCATCCGCCGACGAGCAGTGGGCGCCGAAGTAGCCGCACCAACTACGGGTGGCCCAACCTTCGCGTCGTTTGCGAAGGTTGGGGTATTCGCGCTCAGCGCGACCACTTTCTTTCCAACGATGAATTCCCCTTGCCTCGGCTTCGACCAGCCCCTGGGGCACTTGCATTAGGATCGTTCACTCCCTCAGTTCGGCATTGCCTTCTCCATTCCGTATCGATGCGCGCGCCTGCATCTTGGCTCCATAACCGCCTCCGAGCCAAATTCTGTCAAGCCCCCTCGCCTGTGGAAAACTCGCAATAGCCTTATCAACACTGACGATTCTGCCATGCAGCACTCTGCATTTTTTATCCCCCCCCACGCTCTACAATTAAGAAACGAGACAAATTCTCCCGGCAGAGCCCATCGGCTGTGCGTGCGTTTGCTTCCCTCACTTCCGATACCCTGGGCATAAGTCCTTTGTTTTCAATATTTTAGCGATATACCCCCACCTTAAGCCTTTTAGAATCCATACTTTGGGTTCGCAGGGGGGGAGGGGGACCTCAGGGTATCCTGCACACACCATGAAACTCCTCGCCGCCGCGCTCCTCATCACCACCACCGCTCACGCCCAGCAAGCAGCGCCTAAACAGATGATCCTCCACGCCGCGCGCATCCTCGACGTCGCCGCCGGCAAGATCGTTTCCCCTGGCGAAATCCTCGTCACCGGCAACCGCATCACCGAAGCCGGCGCGCACGTCACGCATCCCGCCAGTGCGCAGGTCATCGACCTCGGCGACACGACGCTTATGCCCGGGCTGATCGACGCGCACACGCACCTCTTCCTCCACCCCGGAAATGAGGGCCTGCAGACCGTCGAAGAGTCCGTACCGCAGCGCACCCTCATGGCTGCCGCCGCCGCGAAAGCCGACCTCCTGGCCGGCTTCACCGCCGAGCGCGACATGGGCACCGAAGGCGCCCACTGCGCCGACGTCGCCGTCCGCGACGCCATCAACCGTGGCGAGATCCCCGGCCCGCGCATGCGCGTATCCTGCAACGCCATCGACCTCCTCGGCGGCCACGAGGACGCCATCGGTTTCAACCCCGAGCAGAACGTCCTCTCCAACGCCGACTTCGCCAACAACGCCACCGAGCTCGTCGCCACCATCCGCGCCCAGCGCAAAGGCGGAGCCGACTTCATTAAGATCTACGAAACCGGCCGCGACCGTTTTCGCGACGGAGCCTTCACCACGCCGTACCAATACACCGAAGCCGAGCTCGCCGCCGCCGTCGCCGAAGCCCACCGCACCGGCTCCCGCGTCGCAGTCCACGCCACCGGAGACCCTGGCTGCCTTTACGCCGCGCAGGCTGGCGTCGCCTCCATCGACCACGCCTACAACCTCTCACCCGAAACCATGCGCCTCATGCGCGAGAAGCAAATCTACGCCGTTCCCACCTTCGCCATCAGCGAGTACTTCGGCCAGCGCTCCGAGTCCGCCGACCGTACCCAGACCATCGAAGGCGAGCTCGCATTCCACGCCGCCGAGTTCAAAAAGCAGATGGCTGCGGGCGTTCCATTCGCCGTCGGCTCCGACGTCGGCCCCTTCCCGCACGGCACACAAGCCCGCGAGTATGAGCTCATGGTCCAGTACGGCATGTCCGCCGCGGACACACTACGCGCCGGCCTCATCAACGGCGCCAAACTCCTCGACTGGGCTGACTCCATCGGCCAACTCAAACCCAACTTCTTCGCCGACATCATCGCCGTCCCCGCTAACCCGCTCGAGGAGATCAAGGTACTTGCGCGGCCCACCTTCGTGATGAAAAACGGCGAAGTCATCCGCAACGACACCGCTGATCACTCGCCACAGCAACCTCAGTTCCGCTAATATTCCTTCCGCTGCTTGCAGCAAGCCCTCCATGGCGCGTCTCGCCAGGGGGAGCCAGGAGAACACCCATGTCGAGCCGTAGGATTCACCTCGCCGCTATCAGTCTCGCCTTCATCCTGCCCGCCGCATCCGCGCAGTCTGCCGCATCGGCGGCACTTGCACAGAAGCTCAACGCCAGCTTCAGCATCACGGAAACGGGCTGGGGCAACGCCGGACGTATTACCAACCCAGGCGCTGTCTATGTCGTCCACACAGACGGTCTCTTCGCCCGCGCCATCGCCGATCACGTCACACCCACCACCACCATCAAGGACGGAAAGCCTCTGCCCACAGGCAAGGGCTTCAAGGGCGCGTTCGGCACTTTCGGCGACACACTGCAGATCAAGCCGGGTGAACGCTTCTACCTGCACGAGGTCAACGTCAAAGAGGACGCCGTGGTTTTGAACCTCATCTCGCTCGACTCGCATGTTGTCGTCAATGGCGAAGGTGGTTCCAGCCGTTCACGCCTGCGCATGTACGTCCGCTTTCCTCTCTCCCGGGAAGAGCAGGCATCCCTCAGCCCTGCCGATGTCCACCGCCTCGTCGATCCCATCATCTCGCCAGAGTCCGGTCCATCCACCGTACAGCTTGGCCAGTCGGCAGCCGACGTCCGCCGCCTTCTTGGCGAACCCACAAAGATCGTGGACCTCGGCTCGAAGGAAATCCTGATGTACGCCAACCTGAAGGTCACGCTGGTCAACGACAAAGTTACAGACGCCGAATGACTCCATCACGCTCATGTCCCATGTCCGGCTTCTCGGACATGGGACATTCGAGCAACATCGCGCAATGAATCGCGAACGTCAAGCCCCAGCCTTCTCCGTCAACTCGGCCCACCGCTCATAAATCGCATCATGCTCAGCCTGCGCCGCTTCGAGCTCCGCCATCGCCTCAATCAGCGCCCTAGCATCGATTACCACCGAAGGATCGGCAACTCGCATCCGCGCTTCATCCAGCCGCACATCCGCCTCTTCGACGCGCGACTCGATCGCATCGAACTCGCGCTGCTCCATGTACGAAAGCTTCTTCTTCCCCGAGCTCTTCACCGGCTGCGTCGAGACAGGAAGCCCTGTTGGCTGTTCGCTGTTGTCTGTTCCCTGCTCTTTCCACTCTTCCCACTGCGCATAATCGGCAAAGATCGCCGCATTACCGCGTCCATCCAGCCCCAGCACCACGTTCGACACGCGATCCAGCATGTAGCGATCGTGAGTCACCAGCACCAGCGCTCCTTTGAACTCCAGCAGCGACTCTTCCAGGATCTCCAGCGTCGGAATATCCAGGTCGTTCGTCGGTTCATCGAGCATCAACACATCCGCAGGCTGCAGCATCAACCGAGCGATCAACACACGCGCTCGCTCGCCTCCGCTCAACCGCGACACGGGCTGATTCAACTGATCGCCGCTGAACAGGAACTTCGCCGCATAACTCGCTACATGCACCACGCGATCCTGATACACGACCGCGTCCGCATCCGGCGCCAGCGCACGCCGCAGCGTCAGCGACTCATCCAGCTCACGCATCTGCGAGAAGTACACAATCCGCAGCGCCGCAGCGGTCTTCACGCGACCCGCAGTCGGAGCAAGCTCTCCCGTCATCACGCGCAGCAGCGTCGTCTTGCCGCTGCCATTCGCGCCCACCAAACCCACGCGCACACCATTCGCCACAACAAAATTCACATCGCGCAGAATCTCGCGCCCGCCCAGCGTCACGCCGACGCCTTCCATCTCGATCAGCCGCTTGCTCTGCCGATCGGTGCCTGCAAACTCGATCCCCGCTGAAGCCGTCCGCGTGCGCGAGTCGACATCCGCCAGCTTCGCGATCAGTCCATGCGCATTGTCGATGCGCGCCTTCGCCTTCGTCGCGCGCGCCTTCGGTCCGCGCCGCAGCCACTCGATCTCGGTGTTCACACGGTTGCGCAGCCCTTCCTGCATCCGCTGCTGAGCCTCCATGTACTGCTCGCGCCCTTCCAGGAACTTCGAGTACGTTCCGCGCACGCGCAGCAGCCCTTCTGCATACACGCGGTTCAGTTCCACCACTTCGCTCGCCACGTTCTCCAGGAAGTAGCGGTCATGCGTCACCACCACGCACGCATACGGCGCGGCGCGCAGCATCGCCTCCAGCCACTCAATCCCCTCAAGGTCAAGATGGTTCGTCGGCTCATCGAGCAGCAGCACATCGGGCGCTGCAACCACAGCCTCCGCAATCGCCAGCCGCTTGCGCCATCCGCCGCTCAGCGTCGTCGCCACCACCTCCATGTCTTCGAACCCAGCGCGCCCCAGCGTCTCGCGCAGCCGCTGCTCGCGCTCGCCTTCAGGTACGCCCGCGGCGACGAGCGCCCGCATCAGCACCACGCGCGCTGTCTCTCCAGCCGCAAACTCCGACACCTGCTTTACGTACCCCATGCGCGCGCGTTTCCGCGTCACCACCTCACCCGCATCGGGCTCGGTCTCACCGGCCAGCACGGCCAGCAACGTCGACTTCCCCGCGCCGTTAGGGCCAATGAGGCCGATGCGGTCGCCATCGGAAACCGGAAATGCAATGTCTTGAAATAGGGCTGTCGCGCCAAAGCGTTTCGACACGCCCTGAGCGTTCAGAATAGGAGGCATACACCTCCAGTCTACCGTCTACAGCGCACTCGTTCTAATCACCGCCAAACGCGGACGCAAGCCCAACCCAGATGCCGTTGCGCACCTTCGCGTCCTTAGCGTCCGTTGCGTTCGCCGTTCCGCAATCGAGCCGCCTCAGAACACCCGCAGCAAACTCACGCACCCATGCAACAGCACCATCCCCACCACAAACACAAAGAACACCGGCCAGAAGATCAGGTGCCGCCGTCTCCGCCGCCACCGCGGAATCAGCACCGCCGCCGCGAGCATATCCGCCGCATTGGGCTGCGAGTAGTTGTTCTGCGGATACCCATAACCTTGCGGCGGGTAATTCGGCGGCGGATACCCCTGCTGCGAATAACCCGGTGGTGGATAACCCGCCTGCTGCCCGCCATACCCCGGCGCGCCATAAGCTCCGCCCGCGGGCGCACCGGGGTCATACACGGGCCGATACCCGCCTGCGCCAGCAGCTGCCGTGGGCGGAGGCGGCAAAGGAGGAGCGGGCGGCAAATATCCTTGTCCCGGATACGCTTGGGCACCGGGATACCCTGTGCCCGGCGGAATAATCACTGGCCCCGCCGCTGGCCCCGCCACCGGCTTCCACGCCGAGGGCGCGCCACCGCCCAGCGTGCTCTCCCCATCCTCCGGCTTCTTCGGCGTATCGCTCATCACGAACCTCCGCGACCCTACTCCAGGTCGAAATCCCGCAGCGGCCTGTCCGTCAGCGGAGACTCCTTGGCCTTCTTCACCGCTTCGGCGAACTTCTTCGCCATCACGTCGTCCTTGTTCTTCTCCGCTTCCACCGACTGCGCAAACAGCGAGTCCCGCCGCGCGTCCGCGTCCTTCAACGCACGCGCGGCCTCACCAAAGTCGCCGAAAGTTTTCTTGCGCGGCGCCGGAGTATGTGCAATCACCGACCGCGTCACCGGGTCTACCTTCAACATCCCACCGCAGTCCGGGCACATCACATCAAATGGCTGATCGCTCAATCCCATCGCAAACCCTCGATGAAGATTCTAGTACCGCCGCGGCGGCTGAGGGTAGCCGTAGTACATCCACCTCGGCTCATTCGTCAGCGCCCATATCAGCGCAATCACCCAGCCGATCACTGTCCAGCCCAGGAACAGGTTCAGCAGAAAAATCCCCACCACACTGCGCCCGTTGCGCAACGCGGCAATAATCGTCGGCAGAAAATGTATTGCTCCAAAAGGGATCAGCAGCAAACCGAAAAGCAGGTGCATCGTAGTGACCTCACTCAGTTTGTATACGTCCGCGCGTCTTCGCGGGTTCCAAAGGCTACTCCGGCAGGGTTAGCGCCTCATTTCGCGGCAATGATAAGACGTCCGCCGCCGCCAAACCGCGTTACACTCACTTCAATCATGCAACGACCCATCGGGATCACTGTCACAGCCATACTCATGGCATTGAACGCCTGCCTGGACATCGCACAATCCTTCGTCGCGCTGCCGTCCGGAGGAAGAAGTACACATCCGAGCGGGTCGTTTTTTTCGCCCACCGTGATCGTCATTCACATCATCCTTGTCAGCATGGTCGGTTTCGGATTTTTCACACTATTCGCCTTCTGGCTTGGCCGTTTCTGGGCCCGCTGGCTGGTGCTTGCCGGTTGCATCTTCTATCTCACCGGCCTGCGCGAGATTCCCTCGCAATGGCGTTCCTCGCACTTCATCGGGGGTCTGTCGGTGTTTGCTGCCGGACTCGCGCTCTATCTGCTCTTCTATCTGCACACCGACGTTGCAAAGGCGTGGTTCGCCCGCACCAGCCCGATTCTCGCGGCTAACTCGGCTCCTACAGATAGATAACGCGATGCCCCGGGCACTCCTGCCCGGCATGCTCCACCAGCAACTCGGGCAGCGCGTCCCCGTATCGCGCGAGGAACCACACTCCCGCGACCAGACGCTCCTGGGGATGCTCCTCCGGAAACAGGTTCAGCACAATCGCTGTTGCGTGTTTCTTCAGCGACGCTTCCTTCTGCACCTCGAACTCAGCCGCCATCCGCCGCAGACGGTCCATCTGATAGCGCATTTTGCTCGCGCTCACCTCCGCCGCTCGCCCCAGATCGGAGCTCATCGCGCCCATGTACTCGATCAGCGCCGTGAGCTCCGCGTCCATCGAATTCCCCACTGCGGCCAGCTTGCGCTTGCCTTCGATCGGCATAGCTCGCGCGCCCAGCCGCTGCGCCAGTCCGTCGATATTTTTTGCTTCGAACACCTGCGGCAATTCGACCTCATGCTGCGCCAGCACCTTGCCAATCGCCGGCTCAACCAGCGTCGCCGAAAGCCGTGGCAGCACTGGCGTCACGCGCCCCAGCGCCTGCTCATACACCACTTGGCTCTGTGCGAAATACGCAATCTCCGCCGGCCCGCCCACATACGCCGCCGTCGGCAGAATCGTATCCTGGAACACTGGCCTCAGCAGAGCATTTGGGCTCAGCCGCTCCGGCTCTGTATCGAGAATCGCCAACAGCTCTGACGTCGTATAACTCCGGGAGCCAGCCTTCCACGCGCCGTCCTCGCCGCGCCGCAGCGGCACCCTCGCTCCACTCTCGGCATCAATCAAAAACAGCAGCGAGTGCCCCGGGACCACCAGCACCTGCGCATGATACCCCGCCGCTTCAAGCTCTTTCGTTCGCGCCAGCAGCGCCGTTTCGAGCTGCTCCGCATGCTCCACCGCATACCGAAGCACCGGCGCGCCCAAAGCATGGAACGCCCGCGAAGCCGCGTCCATCACCACCAGCCCCTGAGCCGCAAATACCCGCGTCAGGAGCTTTCCAAACCCCTCCGCCAGCGTCGCGTCCTGCGAATAACACTCGCGCAGCAGATCGCATACCGGGGCCCACCCCAGCAACTCACTCGCGCGCTCCAACTCCGCCTCCAGCCGCGCTGTATCCGCGCCCAGCGGCATCGCGCCAACCGGTAAAGGCTTGGCCGCATTGAGACCCAGCTTCAGCGTTTCCACACTCGTCTTCGTCAGCAGAGAAACCTGGTCGACCTCGGCGAGATCATGATCTTCGCTCGCCAGCCAGAACACCGGCACATGCTCGCGTCCGCTCTCCCGCGTGGCGTCCTGCGCTTTGCGCACCGCGGTCGCCGCCTTCAGCAGCGTCAGCAGCGGACCGCCGAACAAGCCCACCTGCTGCCCGCTCACCACCGCCGCCGCCCCACCGCGCAGCCGTTCGATGTTCCGGAGAGCGGCCTCGCCGGCGCCAAAGTCCAGCGCCTCTGCCGTCAGCGCATCGGCCAGCCGCTCGCGATGTTCCGCGTCCAGCACCGGCGAACGCTGCGCCCAGTCCATCGTGAAAGGATCAGCCGGATACCAGCGCCGCAGCGCCGCAGGGTCCTTCGCCGCGCGCGCTTCGGTGTAGTCGCGAAAGAGCGCGCTCGTGTGCGGCAGGATCGTAATCGGATAGCAGTGTGTCTCTGGCGTGGCGTCCATGCGTTGCTAGTTTCTCACCCCGAGCCTCTTTGGATGCACACGTTTCGCTGCCGATGCAGAAATGAGCATCCGTCACCCGCATGGTTTAACCTGCTGATAATGCCAAAGTCGAAGAAAGCCCCCACGCCCGAGCCCGTTGCCCTCATCGTCAAGAAGCCCGCCAGCCTCCGCGGCAAGGCCCGCGTCACCTCCTCCAAGACCGTCTACAAGGGCAAGGTTTTCTCCGTCACCGCCGACCAGGTCGTCGAGCCCGGCGGCGTTACCGCGCGCCGTGACGTCATCCGCCACAACGGGTCGGTCGTCATCCTCGCCGTCGACCACTCGCGCAGCCAGTCCGATCCTGACATCCTCCTCATCCGCCAGTACCGCCACGCCGCCGGACAGTTCCTGCTCGAGCTCCCCGCCGGCCGGATCGAGCCCGGCGAAAAACTCATCCCCGCGGCCAAGCGCGAGCTCATCGAAGAAACCGGCTATCGAGCGAAGAAGTGGTCGCATCACGTTCGCTACTTCGCCAGCCCCGGCTTCCTGTCCGAAGCCATGAACGTTCTACTTGCACAAGAGTTGACATTAGGCGACGCAGCCCCAGAGGACGACGAGCGCATTGAGATTCGCATGACACCTCTGTCCGAAGTGCTGCGACTCATCAAGGCAGGAAAGATTCTCGACGGAAAAACGCTTGTAGCCGTGCTGCTGTTTGATGTACTCCATCGCAGCCACTAACTAACTCCTGCCTTATACCGGGAATAAATATTGCATGCCGCTCCGTCTTATGTGGATGGGTTGCCCCTTTGTTCCTATTTTTAACTTCACACAACATTTGCTATAGGTCGTCTATCCGACAAACACCGTCATTCCAGAGGATTACAAGTAAGACAACTTTCTTCGGATTCTCAGAATCCCAAGAAAATAGCCTCCGGGATAACAGCCTTACGTGGTCCCGGAAGTAGAAACCCAGTGTCGGAGAGGTAAAGGCTCAAATGGCGCAGTATAAAGGTGCGGTAAAGTGGTTCAACAATGCAAAAGGTTACGGATTCCTCGGGCGTGATGGAGGTCCCGATGTGTTCGTGCACTACAGCTCAATTCAATTGGACGGATATAAAACCTTGAAGGAAGGCGATGAGGTAGAGTTCGACGTCATCCAGGGGACCAAGGGTCCCCAAGCCGATCAAGTGACACGCGTCAAATCCGCATAGCTACTTACGCTTCCGGGCGTTCTGCCGCCGCCGTTCCCCTTCCAAGGTTTTCGGGCCACGCAGTTCAAACAAAGGCCGGTCATTCGCATCTACAATCGATGCGGGGATCGGCCTTTGTTATACCCCCACACATCGCATGCCCATAGACAACATCACTCTCGCCCGCCTCCTCGACGAAACCGCCTCCCTGCTCGAAATCGATGCGGCGGATCCCTTTCGCATCCGTTCGTATCGCCGCGCCGCCGAGGCCGTCGAGCAGCAGACCACGCCGCTCGCCTCGCTCGTCACCGACGACGCCGACCCCAAGGCGCTGCTCGCCATCCCCGGCATCGGCAAGGGCATGGCCGCCAACATCCGCGACCTCGTCCTCACCGGCACCATGCCGCTACGCGAAGAGCTCCTCACCAAATACCGCCCCTCCATGCTCGAGCTGCTCCGCCTCCCCGGCATGGGCCCCAAGACCGTCGCCATGCTCTACTCCGCGCTCGAAATCGCCGACATCGACGCCTTGGAAGCGGCGGCCAAACGCGGCGACCTGCTCAATCTCCCGCGCATGGGTCAAAAGTTCACCGACAAGCTGCTCAAGGGCATCGAAGACCACCGCCGCAACTCCTCCCGCTTCCGCATCGATATCGCGCGCGAGCACGCCGAGCGCATCTCCGAGCTGATCCGCCAGTTCCCCGGCATCGACACCATCACCCCCGCCGGCTCGCTCCGGCGCGGCCGCGAGAGCTGCGGCGACCTCGACCTCCTCGTCACCGGCCCCTCCTGCGAACCCGAAGTCGTCGCCGCTGCAGTCGAGCATGTCGCCACACTTCCGCTCATCGACAAGCTCATTGCCCGCGGCCAGAACAAGGTCAGCTTCACCCTCCGCAACAACCTGCAGGTCGACGTCCGCCTTCTCCCTCGCGCCAGCTATGGCGCCGCGCTGCAGTACTTCACCGGGTCCAAGATGCACAACGTCGCGCTCCGTCAGCGCGCCATCAAGCGTGGCCTCACGCTGTCCGAATACGCTCTCCTTCGCCTCGAAGACAACAAGATCATCGCCGCCGAAACGGAAGCCGACATCTACAACGCGCTCGATCTTGACTACATCCCACCCGAGCTGCGCGAGAACTGCGGCGAGCTCGAAGCCGCCGCAAAGCACACCCTGCCGCAGCTCATCCATCGCTCCGATATCCGCGGCGACGTGCACATGCACACCACCGAGTCCGACGGCGCCAACTCCATCCGCGAAATGGCCGAAGCCGCCATCGCCCGCGGCCTAGAGTACATTGCCATCACCGACCACTCCAAGAACCTGGCCATGACTAACGGCATGGACGACAAGCGCACCCTAGCGCACGCCGCCCGCATCCGCAAGGTTTCTGAAGAGCTAGCCGAGGAGTTCGCGGCCAAACGGGGCCCGCAGTGGGCGCGGTACCAGCAGCGCCTCAAAGACAACGAGCCGAACGAGCAGGAGCCGCGAGTGCCCTTCCGCCTCCTCGCCGGCATCGAGGTGGACATCCTCCTCGACGGCTCGCTCGACCTCGAAGACTCCACACTGGCGCAGCTCGATATCGTCATCGCCAGCGTGCACTCAGGCTTCAACCAGACGGAAGAAGAAGTGACGGCGCGTGTCATCCGCGCTGCTGAAAATCCGTACGTCCACATCCTCGGCCACCCCACTGGCCGCAAGGTTCTCAAGCGCGAGCCCTACAAGATCAACCTCGACCAGCTTCTCCCGGTCGCCGCTCGTCTCGGTGTCGCGGTTGAGCACAACGCGGCGCCCGCGCGCGCCGACCTCTCCGACATCAACCTCCGCAAGGCGAAAGAGCTCGGCTGCAAGCTCATCGTCAACACCGATGCCCACTCCACTGATGAGCTTGACCTGATCGATCATGGCATCGTCCAACTTCGCCGCGCCTGGCTCTCGCCTTCGGACCTGATCAACACCCGCCCGCTCGGCGAGTTCCTCGCGACGCTGCGGCCGCGTCCGTGAGCTATCCTATCCGCGATGCCAGAATTCAACCCGACCGTCATCGAAACCAGCTCGAAGCGCAACTCCGTCCTTATTGCCACCGGCGTTCTGGTCGTCATCGTGGTGCTGCTGTATATCTTTAATCGCGACAAGCAGCCTGAGGTCACTGTCGTGAAGACCAAGACCTACACGGCGCGTACCGAGATGTCGGCGATAAAGGGCGCGATGAACGTCGTCGGCGCCGCAGCGCACATTGATACCGACCTCTACGTTGCCGTGAACCTGAGGTTCACGAACAAGTCGCACCAGCCCATGTTCATCAAGGACGAGACCGCCGTCCTCACTGCGCCCGACCACAGCATCCTCGAAACCGAAGCGCTGCGGCCCGGCGATCTGCCCAACGTCTACGCGGCTTTCCCCGACATACAGGCCATGGCATCCACTCCGCTCGCACGCGACACGCAGATCAGTCCCGGCCAGACCGTCGAAGGCATGGTGCTGTTGCACTTCCCCGGCGCCACCGAAGCCAACTGGAACCCGCGCGAATCCGCCGTCCTCACCATCGACTTCTTCCACCAGCCACCACTGGCTATCACCATCCCCTGAAGCCCCTGCGGTGGGGGGTTTCCCTCTTTTGGTCCTAAAGTCTCGTTTTGCAGGGGTTAGGTTTGGTCTTAAGTCTACGGAGAAGTCTGCGTAGGTCTGTTTATCAGCCCGCTCGCCACAGGCTCCTTGAGCAGTCAGGCGTTTATTGAGCTAATTCAATTGTAGAGAGTTCCGCGATATTAAATGCAGAGACGACGAATGAGATTTGGCCTGTCGTGGCGCGGTCTTTGTGAGTTTTGCACAGGCGTGGGGGCTTGACAAGATTTTGGGAAGGAACGCCGGTTGGTCGGCGGCCGAGCTCGCGGGTAGACGCACGCAATCGTCGCTCGCTGCAAACAAAAAGGCCCGCGCGATTCGCATCGCACGGGCCTTCTTCACAGCATTTGAAACTAGGGCATTGAGATCTGCTGAGGCGCGTTCTTCGGTGTGCTCAGGTAGCCTTTGATCTCGTTCTTGTCTTCGCTGTTGACGACGATCTCATACAGCATCGGAGACTTTCCGGAGTAGAACTGAATGGGCTCATTCAGGTTCTTGTCCTTCTTCTCGATGTTCTTGTCATCCGCGCTGACGTTCAGTGTGAACTTCGAGTGCTTCTGATCGGCCTTCTTCAACTGCAGTTTGACGGTGGAAACAAGCGTCGGCTGTGCGCCCTTGTGCAGCGTGAACTCGTAGTAGTTGCGATCGCCGCGATGCTTCAACTCCTCAAGCTCATCGTGGTTGGTCGCAATCAATCCGCTCATCACGCCGGCATCACCCACAACGCGAGTCAGCTGCGTCTTGGTCTGCGCGAGGTCGGCCTGGGTCGTCGCAACGTCGGTCTTCACACCGCCTACATCGGTCTTTACGCTCGAAACATCTGTCTGGACAGCAGTGACCTGCTTGTTCGTTTCATCCTGGGCCCGTGCCAACTTGGCTGTCGAAGCGGCTGCGGCATGTTGGGCCGCGATCAACTGGTTCGACTTCTCTTCAAGCTGCTTCTGCGTCAGGCCAACGCTCTGTCCGAGCATCTGACCCTGAGCCTTCATGCGGTCGTTGGTTTCCTCCAGACGGTCCGAGAGCGCCTGGTTGCGCGCTTCCGCTGTCGTCAGATTCTGCTGCGTAGCGGCCAGATGATTTTGCAGACCGAAGGCCCAGCCCAGCGCACCCAGCGCCAGCACGAGCGCTCCAACTGAAACGCCTACCAGCCATCCCGGCACTGCCGGCCTGTCGACGTATGTTTCATTGCGCTCTACGACTTCACGATCACTCATTCTTACCTCCCGTGTACTGCTGTTTGAGGCCCGCCAATCGACACACTTCATCGGTCGAGCTCTACCAGGGGCCCACACGCCGGAGTGGCGCAATACCGCTTAAAATAAGACGCAGATGTTCTCTAATGGGGTGCCCCAACCCGACATTTTGATAGCCGGAGCCGGCATTATCGGCCTCGCGCTGGCCCTTGAACTCCACGCCCGTGGAGCACAAGTTACTGTGCTTGAACGGGATACGGCAGTATCGCACGCTTCGACCGCCGCTGCTGGAATGCTGGCCGTACACGACCCCCACAACCCCGCTGCGCTGTATTCGCTCTCGCACCTTTCGGCCGAACTGTACCCCGCATTCCTCGCGCGCATCGCCGAGCTCTGCGGCGAAACCGTGCCATTCCAGACCGACCTCACCATGCAGCAGGAGACCGGCAAGCCTCGCAACCCGACGCGACACCTGCTGCCCTGGGACCTCGACCGCATCCTTCCCGGCAATACACTGCACCATCGCCACTTCGACCTGATCAACGAGCACTCCATCGACCCGCGCCAACTCGCACACGCTCTGCTCGCGGCCGTGCGCCGTACTGCGATCAACCTCCGCGAACATACGACCGTGCTGCGCGTCGAGCACCGCCGCCGCTCCGTCAGGGTAAAGATCGCCGGGAACCCCACATTGCAGGAAGGCGCCGCGTTCGTGGATTGCCGCGGCTCATGGTCGGCTCTCACGATGCCGCGCAAGGGCCAGATGCTCGCGGTAGAAATCCCCGAAGGTATGTGCCTCCCTCTCGTCGTGCGCACGCCGGACATCTACATCGTCCCGCGTACGCAGGGCGCGCATGCCGGCCGCGCGATCATCGGAGCCACCATTGAAGACGCTGGCTTCGACACTACCGTGTATGCCGCCGACATTGAGGCGCTCCAGGCGCGCGCCGCCGCGCTGCTGCCGCAACTCGCCAATGCGCGTGTCGTCGAGTCCTGGGCCGGCCTTCGGCCCGGCACACCGGATGAGCTTCCGATCTTGGGCGCGGCTGTGGTTGACCGGCCGCATTTCGTCGCGTCGGGGCATTTTCGCAATGGCATCCTGTTGGCGCCTGCGACTGCGCAGGTCGTCGCGGACCTAATCGAGGACAAGCCGCCTGCGGTTTCCCTTGAAGCTTTTTCACCGCGGCGCGCAGCGGTTGTTGGGGTAGGAATTGCCCCAGCGGCTAAAGCCGCGGTGCACGGTGGCGGGCTATTGTCACGGCTGAAGCCGTGACCTACCGTTCGTGCTCGTCCTCGTGCCAACCCGAACCGAGTGTTCGTGCCGTGAGAGGCGGAATGCTTTCTCGCCACAATAGGCAGCAGTTGTCGGCGTTAGAACCACCTCACAGCTGAAACGGACGACGCGCCGCTAAAATCACAGGATGTCCAAGAAGCTTCGTTTCGGCATTCTCAGCACGGCCGCCATCGGCACAAAAAAAGGCGTGATCGCCGCCATGCAGCAAGGCGAGTTCACCACCGTTGCCGCCATCGCCTCGCGCGATCTCACTAAAGCCCAGGAAGCCGCGCAGCAGTTCGACATCCCCAAAGCTTATGGCTCCTACGAGGAGCTGCTCGCCGACCCCGACATCGACGCCATCTACAACCCGCTGCCCAACCACCTGCACGTTCCATGGACCATCAAGGCCGCCGAAGCCGCCAAGCACGTGCTCTGCGAGAAGCCTATCTCGCTCACTGTCGCCGAAGCGCAGACGCTGCTTGCGGTGCGCGAGCGCACCGGCGTCAAGATTGCCGAGGCGTTCATGGTGCGCACACATCCGCAGTGGCTGCGTCTCCGCGAGCTCATTCGCGAAGGCCGCATCGGCGAGCTCCGCGCCATGTCCGGCCACTTCAGCTACTTCAACATCAACCCCGACAACATCCGCAATCAGGCCGACATCGGCGGCGGCGCGCTGATGGACATTGGCTGCTACATGGTGCGGGCCGCGCGCTTCGCGTTCGAGCGCCAGCCGGCGCGTGTCGTCTCGCTCATCGACCGCGACCCCGCCATGCATACCGACCGCCTCACCTCGGCCATTCTCGACTTCGCGCCCGGCCAGGCGACCTTCACCTGCAGCACGCAACTCGTGCCGTCGCAGCGCCTGCAGTTCTTCGGCACCAAGGGCCGCATCGAGCTCGAAATCCCTGTCAACGCCCCCGCCGACCGCCCGACGCGTCTGCTCATCGATAGCGGCGCCGACCTCTTCGGCGGCGGCATCACCGTCGAGACTTTCCCCATCTGCAACCAATACACGCTGCAGGGCGACGCCTTCGCCCGCGCCGTTTTCGACAACACGGAAGTCCCCGTCCCGATTGAGGACGCGATCGAAAACATGGCGGTCATGGAAGCGATATTCCGCTCCGCCGAAAGCGGAACGTGGGAACCGCCGCTCCATTCCTGATCTGACCCGCACAGCCAGGCGATAAACGCCCGTTCAATCGTGACAAGCCTTTAATCTTTTCGCTATAACGGTTGATGCTGTTGATTACCGCCAGGAGAGCTTGTCTAACATGTCTACAACCGCACCAAAGGGCTTGCAGGACGTCGTCGCCAACGAGTCCTCCATCTGCTTCATCGATGGCGCCAAGGGCATCCTCTCCTACCGCGGCATCGACATCCACGAGCTCGCCGAGAAGTCCACGTTCGAAGAAACCGCATACCTTCTCTGGAACGCCAAGCTCCCCAATGCATCTGAGCTCGCCGCCTTCACTGCCGAGCTCGCCGCCGCGCGCGAGCTCCATGCTGACGTCGTCAAGTTCCTTCACGCGGTGCCCAAAGAGGCCTCGCCAATGGAAGTGCTGCGCACCGCGGTGTCGCTGCTCTCCATCTACGACGCCGACGAGAAGCTGGTCACGCATGACGCCAACCTGCGCAAGAGCTTCCGCCTGACGGCGCAGATCCCGATGATCATCGCCATCTTCGATCGCATCCGCAAAGGCAAGAGCGTTGTTGAAGCCGATCGCACGCTCACCCATGCGGCGAACTTCCTGTGGATGCTCAACGGCGAGAAGCCTTCCGACACCGCGACCCGCGCGCTCGACGTTGCGCTCGTCCTGCACGCCGATCACGAGCTCAACGCCAGCACGTTCGCGGCGCGCGTTATCGCCGCGACGCTTTCGGATATGCACTCGGCCATTACGGGCGCGATCGGTGCGCTGAAGGGACCGCTTCACGGCGGCGCTAATGAGGCCGTAATGCGCCTGCTCTACGCGGTCGACAAGTCCGGCGAAGATCCGGTCGAGCACGTCCGCGGCATGTTGCAGCGCAAGGAGAAGATCTCCGGCTTCGGGCACCGCGTCTACACGACGGAAGATCCGCGCGCCACGCACCTTCGCCGCATGTCGGAGGAGCTCGGGCGCGATGCCAATCCGAAGTGGTTCGAGATGTCGCGCAAGATCGAGCTGTTCATCAAGGAACAGAAGAAGCTCAACGCCAATGTCGACTTTTACTCGGCGAGCACCTACACGACGCTCGGCATCGACATGGACCTCTTTACGCCGATCTTCGCCATCAGCCGCATCGCCGGCTGGGCTGCCCACGTGATCGAGCAGCACGACGACAACCGCCTGATTCGTCCGCGCGCGGATTACACCGGGCCTGCCTACCCGGCGCCGTACGTGCCCATCGAAGCGCGCTAGCGCAACGCGCAAGGAGTCGCGTATCTGCCGGTTGCGCACCCACGGCGGTCCCGCTGGCTGATGATTTCCATTGCCCAGTCCCCTTCTCCCGGGTAACCTGTAGTGACTGCCCCACTTTGCAGTGACTTCACGGGAGACCGCCTTGCGTCCTCATCGCGCGCCACTCTATCTCGCCCTCGGCCTCACCCTGATGTGCACCGCGGCGCGCGCGCAGACAGCACCGCCCGATACTACGCAGGCCGACGACCCCGACACTGCCGAGCTCAACAAAGCGCTCGCTGCCGCAGCCTTCGGCGGAGAGAGCGCGCGCCTCATCGCCGAAGCCAAGAGCGAGCTCGCCGCGCGGGGTGCCAACCCGTTCCAGCGCGGCTTCAACCTGTCGCTCAACACCACATCGCAGTTCGACTCCGCCGGCGGCTGGCAGTCGATCCTCGCACCCACCTTCGCGTTCCGTTTCAACCGCCATTTCAGCCTCTTCGCCGGCGTGCCCGTGTACTCCTACATCAATACGTTTGAGCTCATCAGCGCTGCTCCAACAGCACCGGTGAAACCGTCCGCCGTGCCGACACCACCCACGGCCCCCACATCCGCTGTCGACATGTATGGGTATCGAAAGCACAACTTCGTGCTCGGGGATGCCGACATCGCCGGCCAGTACGCCGCGCTCTTCCGCCCCTTTGGCTACGCTCTCACCGCCACCATCGGCCTCCCCACCGGCGATGAAACCCGGGGCCTCGGCGCGGGGCAGGTGACGTACAGCTTCAATAATCACTTCGAGCGGCCCATCTCGCGGCGGCTCACGCCGGAGGTTGAGGTCGGCATCGGTAACAGCCCCAACCTAGTGGATCCGCGCATCCGCATGTCGTACATCGACGTCGGCACCAATGCGCACTTTCAGGCCGGCATGAGCCTGTTTCTGCGGCGGGGCATCAGCTTCACCTCGAATGCGTTCGAAGAGCTCCCGCTCAGCACGCAGACCTTCACATCCACCACGACGAACGGCAAGAAGGGCAAAGAGCTCCGCACCATCACGACTACGACCAGCAAGAGCGTCGGTGAAGACAACGGCTTCCTCAACACTCTGGACATCCCGCTCAACCAGCGGCTGACGCTGTCGGCTTTCTACAATCGCTCGCTGCGTAATCGCATCGACACCACAGGCTTCTCCTTCACCTTCCTGCTCAAGTCCTCTTCCCACTCCAGCGAAACGCGCTAGTCCCAAAGGAAGAAGGCCGCGACGATTGTCGCGGCCTTTCTATTTATTCTTCGCTCTGCTTTACTTTGCGCTGGACGGCGGAATAATCCCGTTCATCCTCAGGTATTCGACCATCTGTCCATAGTGGTCATACCCGTGCGCCACGCCAAAAGCGGCTAGCGTCGCGCGCGTGTTCATGCCGTCCGCGCCCTTGATGGTGTCGAAAGCGTTCGCTGCTGTGATCGTCGCGACCGCTTTATGCGCGAAGGCGTATGACCCTTCAAGCGCTTTCACCGCATCGTCCTTTGAGGTCATCTTGCCGATGGCGCCGACGTTCACATCCGGCTTCAAGCCGCTGAGCGTCATGTAGAAGTAGTAGTTCGCCTGGGCTACGTGGGCGACCTGCTCGCCGAACGTGCGCACGGTGTCGAACTTCGCGGGGCTTCCGGCAGCAAAGCTGCCGGCGGTCGGCGCAAAGCTGTACTTCTCCGCCGGCATGGCTTTGGCCGCCGGCACGATGTCGTGCTCCAGGACACCCAGCATCACGTTCAGCGCCGCCGCCGGTTCCGTGGCTCCAGCTGCGGGTGCAGCAGCCGCGCTGCCCATCTGCGCACTCACCGTCATGCAACACAACCCCAGCGCCAATCCAGCGACCATCATCTTGAACCGCATACGTTCACCTCGGAAAGTTGTTTGAAAAGCGCCTCCAGCCTACCAGACGGGCGTCATCGTTAGAATCAATACATGCACCGCATCTATCTCGACGCCAACGCGACCACACCCCTGCTCCCTGAAGTTGTGGAGGCCATGCGGCCCTTTTGGCAGGAAAGCTTTGGCAATCCCAGCTCCTCGCATCAGTCTGGTCAGCGTACTCGCGCTGCAGTCGAGCGGGCCCGCACTGCCGTTGCCGCGATGCTCAACGCGCAGGCGAAGGAAATCGTCTTCACATCCGGCGGCACCGAGAGCGATAACCTCGCGCTGGCGGGTGTGCTGCAGCCGTATCTGGATCGCGGCGAGCCGGCGCACCTTATCACCTCCGCCATCGAGCATCACGCCGTCCTCTACACCGCGCAGGCGCTTGAAAAGCGCGGCATCGAAGTCACCTACCTGAAGCCGACGACTGACGGCATCATCGACCCGTCCGAGTTCCAGGCGGCGCTCCGGGCACATACGCGACTCGTCTCCATCATGCTGGCCAATAATGAGACCGGAGCCATCCAGCCGGTCGGCAAGCTCGCCCGCATTACCAAGGCGCACGATGCGGCGACGTTGTTCCACACCGACGCCGTGCAGGGCGCTGCCAAGCTCCCACTCGATCTCTCCGGCGAGTTCAAGAACGTCGATCTGCTCTCCCTCTCCGGCCACAAGATGTACGCGCCGCAAGGCACCGGAGTCCTCTTCGTGCGCCAGGGTACCCAGCTTGCCCCGCTCTTCTACGGCGGCCCCCACGAGCGCCAGCGCCGTGCGGGCACTGAAAACGTTCCCGGCATTGTTGCGCTGGGCCGTGCGGCTGAGCTTGCGAGCGAGTGGCTCGGCTCACCTCAAAACTCTGCGACCGGCGAGGCAACGAGTCTCGCCGCGCTCCGCGACCGGCTCGAAGCAGGCCTTATCGCCGCAATCCCCGGCACCATCGTCAACGCCGCCAATGCACCTCGCGTTGCCAACACCACCAACGTGCGTTTCGACGGCATAAACGCCGAGTCGCTCATCATCGCACTCGATGTGAAAGGAATTTCCGCGAGCTTCGGTGCAGCCTGCCAGTCCGGCGCGACCGACTCCTCGCACGTCCTCACAGGGCTTGGGCTCACGCAGGCCGAGGCCCGCTCCAGCATCCGACTCTCGCTCTCGCGTCTGACCACCGCAGAAGAGATCGATCGCGCTCTCGAAATTATTGTGGCCGCAGTCGAGCGCCAGCGCTCGCTGATGGCCTGAGCGGGCTACCGCGACTCCAGCGGAAGGAAAACGCTCATCACTGTTCCGCTCACCGCGCCCTGCGAGCTGCGGCAGCGAATTGCACCGCCCCAGCGCTCCAGGATGTTGCGCGTGACCCACAGGCCAATGCCGGTCCCCACATCCGCCTTAGTCGTAAAGAACGCGGAAAAAGCCTTCGCCAGCGTCGCCGGGGACATGCCCATTCCGCTGTCGGCCACCGTGATGCGAACTCCGCGCCGGCTGCTCGGCCACTCCACCGTCGGCCGTGCGCGCAGCACAATCCGGCCGCCCGCCTCGGTCGCGTCGATCGCATTGGCGAGCAGGTTCGAAAGCACCTGCTTGATATCTCCCTTGCGCGCGACAATGCTTAGATCGAAATCCAGTTGCCGCTCCAGGCGCAGGTTCTTGTACCGCAGCCTGCGCTCATACAGGGCGACCACGCTCTCCAGCAGCTCCGCAACTTTGAGCTTCCCGGGGCTTGATCCATCGCGATAGAAACCCAGCGTTTGCTGCGCGATATGACCGACGCGCGCCAGCTCCTGGTCGGCGACCTCCAGATACTCCTGCACACCTTCCGGCAGCCCCTGCGCCGTCTTGGCCAGGTAGATGAAGTTCGTCACCGCTTCCAGCGGGTTGTTGATCTCATGCGCAACCGTAGCCGCCAGCCGTCCGGTCGCCGCCAGTTTTTCCGACTGCAGCAGCGCCGCCTGCGCCTGCTTCATCGCCGTGCTCTCACGCGAGATGATCAGCAGACGATCGACCGCGCCGACTTCACTCGACATCGGCGCAATCGTCACATCCCACCACTTGACCGCATCGCCATCGCGCAGACATCCTTCGAAGCGTCCGGCGCCACCTGCCTGAGCAGACTCGAGGGCGGCGGCCGCGCGAGGCTGGTCCGTCATATCCCAGAAATGCACCCAATGCTTGCCCAGCACTGCAGCCGCATCCTCAATTCCCAGCGCCCGCAGCCCCGGAGGGCTTATGTACATCAGCCGTCCTTCCAGATCCACTACCTTGATGCAGTCGACACTGCTCTCCACGATGCTGCGCGCAAACTCCTCGCTCTCGCGCAAGGCGACTTCAGCGCGTTTGCGCCGGTCCAGCTCCACCTGCAGCATCTGCGCCTTCTGCTGCAGCTCGCAGACGTTCAGCAGCCGCTCCGTCTCCCCGGCCAGCAGCTCGTAACTCTCGCAGGGCGTCACATGCGAGTGCTCGCCGCACACGCGCCGGAACGCCGCCTCGTCTTCTTCACCGCCGAAGCACTGGATCGGGTAAGCACACAACAGCGAGAAGCTCTGGCGCTTGCCGAGTTCGTTCCACATCTCTTCGAGCCGCAGTGCAGCCCCGCGCTTGCCATCCAGCCACAGCAGCGCGACCATCTCACCGAACACGGCCATGCGGCCCGAAGTGTCGCCGGTCGCGCTCTGCGCCTCAGCCAGCAGTCCACCGACCACAGCGTTGAATCGCTCCTGGTCGGGCTGCCCCTCGGTCAGCAGAAGCTGCAGCGTGTCGGCGGCATCCAGCAGAATGAGGCGTCCAGCGCCGGTCATCCGCTTCACGTCCAGGCCGCGTCTGGTCAGCCGCTTACAAAGTCCACGCCTGTGCTCCGCCGTTGCAATCACCAGGGAAACATGACCGCCGCCCAGCGCTGAGCCGGAGAACCCCGCGAGACGTTCAAGCAGGGCGTCGTCTTTCTCGTAGAACTGCACCGCGTGCAGCGCTCCCGCAGGAGCATATGCCGGGCCCGTGTCCATCCCCGCGATCACAGGCGCGGGGACGGGATAATGCTGACTGCTCGCGCTCACACCAGGGCCTCCGAGCACTCTCGCGCCTATCGTAGACAGACAGAAATATGGCTCGATAGTTCGATGTGCAGCCTCGAAGATAAGGTTGCATCACCGCTCAGAATCAAGTTGCGACTCCGAACACGCCGGCACTCTCGGACTCCCCACCCTCATAGATACCAGGGAATATTCACCACGACGATGCGCTGGTTGCCCTTCAAGAGCAGCAGCAGCTTCAGCAGTTGCACGCGCTGGTTGTGGAGCAGGTTCTCCCACCAGTGGCGCACCACAAGCTCCGGCAGCAGCACCGCGACCTTGCGGCCGGGGTTGTCGTCCTCGAGCTTCAAAACGTAGTCCATCAGCGGCGACAGCACCGTACGGAAGTTGCTCTTCACGGTCACCAGCTCCGGCTCGATCATGCCGTACTGCCGTATCGGCTTCAGCACATAGGTGTCCCACACGCAGCCCAGCGCGTCGGCGTCGTCCGAGTCCACGTGAACCACCTTCACCTCGTCGCTCATCGTCATGCCGAAGCGCATGGCCTTTTCGGTGATCTTGTCCCAGCGCGCCATGGGAATAACAACGATGGGCTGCTCCAGGCCGGAGAGCCGCAGCGGCGTGGGGTCGGCCGTCTCGCGCTTCACCCTGGCGTAGTGCCGCTTCACCATCATCATGATGCCGATCAGGAACGGCACCAGCAGCGCCGTCACCCACGCACCCGACTTGAACTTCGCCACCAAGACAACGCACAGCGTCAGCCCGGTTGCGAACGCACCCAGCCCGTTCAGGAACAGCTTGATGCCCCTGTGCGGCGCGTCAGGATGTTTGAGCCAGTGCTTCACCATGCCGGCCTGGCTCAGCGTAAAAGCCAGGAATGCGCCGATGGCGTATAGCGGGATGAGCCTGTCGGTCACGCCGTCGAACAGGATCAGGATAAGCGCCGTAAAGCCCGTCAGCGCATAGATCCCGTGCGAGAACAGCAGACGCCGACCCTTCAGCAGGAAGACATGCGGCAGGTAATCCCTGCCCGCGATCGCGCGCGCCAGATTCGGAAACCCGACAAACGCTGTGTTCGCGCTGAACGACAGCGCCGCCAGCACGCTGCCCATGGTGACGTAGTAGAAGAAGCTCCGGCCGAACACCGCCGCCACTTCCAGCGACAGCACGCTCTGATAGTTGTGAGCGTCGGGGTCCATTGCCGTCACGCCGTACGCCTTCGCCACGTACGACAGCCCGTACAGCAGCACGATCAGCATGAAGATGATCGCCGTCAGCGTACGGTTCGCGTTCTTCGCCCGAGGCTCGCGGAACGCCGTCGTTCCATTCGATACCGCCTCCACGCCTGTCATTGCCGCGCATCCGCTGGCGAACGTCTTCATCAGCAGCCACAGTGTGATGTACTGCACGGTTCTCGGGACCGCAACCGGCAGCGTATCCAGCGGTATCGGATGTCCATGCGCCTGCCATGCGCGATACGTGCCCACCACGATCGTTGCCAGCAGCGTTCCCACAAACAGAAATGTCGGCAGCATGAAGGCGAAGCCCGACTCGCGTACGCCGCGCATGTTCACAATTGCGATCACCGCAAGGATCACCAGGCACAGCAGCAGTTGGTGCGGATGAAGCTTTGGCACCGCGCTCACCAGCGCTGTCACCCCGGCCGAAAGCCCCACCGCTGCAGTCAGGATGTAGTCGATCATCAGCGCGGCTGCAGCCAGCAGACCGGCCCCGGCGCCCAGGTTCTCCGTCGCCACGGTGTACGACCCGCCGCCGTTCGGATATGCCACAATCGTCTGTCGATAGCTGAAGTAAATGATGACGAGCAGCGCCAGGATGGCCGTGAACACCGGCAGCAGGAAGTGCTGCACACCGTAATAGCCGAGGGGAATGAGCAGCGTCATCGCTGCTTCCGGACCGTATGCCGCGCTCGTCAAACCATCGAGGCCAAATATCGGGATGCCGGCTGCGACGCCAATATGCTCATGGTGCGCTTCGCTGGAGGCCAGCGGCTTCCCAAAAAGAACATCAAAAAAACTCATGCGAGCCAACACCTCGGGACGCGGAAAGCGGCCTATAAATATCCTATCGCAAGGCTGTCAATGGCCCTTATGCTTTTTTAACTTCTTCCTTCCCAGTTATTAACAACTTCCGAGCCTTCAACCGCCCGCGAATCACCCGCGCAGGTGCACGTGGCACGTTTCACCTTTTGAAACGGCTGCTCGGAGGCACTCAGTTGCTGGACCCACCTCCGCGGAAAGGTTCAGGACTCGTCTTAAGATGCGCAACATGGTGCGGCATTCCGCCGGCGCACAGGCTGCCGGATTGCCGTGGGTTGAAGTAAACCCCGCAGCATATTCGGGTCCAGGGCAACGCTGTGTGGCTGCGCGGCCGCTTCCGCGGCAGCCGGAGCATACGACCTGCTGGTCATGTCGGACGGCCAAAGGGTGCTGGCCTCGCATCTCTCTCGCCTGAATGCCAAGATGCGCGAGACCGTGCCCCAGGTCACAACGGACGCGGCCGGCGATGCACTGACAGCCGGGGTTATCCGCTCGTCCTCCGTTCGACCGCATGCCGCGAACAGAGGAATCCATAGGCGGATGGTGGGAACGACTACTTCTCTTCTATGATCGCCACATCCCACGGACCGAGTTCCAGACTCTTTCCAGTTGTAGTGGGTTTGTCACTCAACAGTTCGACTCCGGCGCCCTGGTTATAGATGAAGCTCTGTGTTGCGCCGGAATAGTTCAGGAAATAGTGGAGGGTTCTGCCCGTACTGTTCACGCCGCTTTTCTCGCGTACTCCCGCAGGAAGAGCCTGGGCGGCAACATCTATCTTTGCGTCCTTCAGTGCATCGAGGACGACTGCGCGTTGCAGGGGTTCGGAGAGGAATGTTCCTTCGTAAGTAAGAGTGCCGGTGCCGAATTGATTTCGCGTAATCGCAGGCCAGCGTCCGAAAAACGGATGATCGTAGAACGCAATGGCTTTGGCATGCTCCAGCTGTAGAAACTCCGCCCAATAACTCACCTTATTATCGTCACCAACTTTGAAGGGGTCGTCTTTCAAGGGGAGCGCCTTCTCCAGGTTGGAAAATTCCTGGTAGTTGAATCCTGCTGCTTCGCGGAGCGGACCTGGCGCACGCGTGGCGCGCACTGCGGAGTTCTCATTGGCGAACCCGCTTTTGAATGTCATCAACACATGGCCGCCGGCTTTGACATAGTCGGATAATTTCTGCAGCAGCGCGTCGCTTGCGATATATAGAGGCGGCACAACAATTAATTTGTAATTGCCGAAGTTAGCATCCTCCGGAAAAACAAAATCAACACCAACGTTTGCATCGTAGAAGGCTTTGTGAAGTTGATGAACTACCGTACTGTATGTGGCGACTGGGCTGCCCATCTGCCACTGGGCTGCGGGAGCCAGCGCGAAGGGCATGAAGTCGAGTGCGTTCGCCGAGTCCACGCTATAGAGAATGGCCACATCATTTTTGATTTTGAGGTTTACCAGCTTCGGCCCAATTTTCTGTAACTCGTGGGCAGTGCGCAAGACCTCTGCGTAAGCCCTGTTCGGTTCCAGATCATGTGAGAGCACGCCCTTCCAGTAGGTTTCCTGGCCGGAAGGGATGGAAGCCCAGTGCCAGTATTCGACCATGTTGGCGCCGCTGGAGAGATGGGTGTAGACGTCTAGTCGGAGTTGCCCATCATAGGGCGGATATTGATATGCGGAAGACCAGTCGGTTGTTTGCGCATTGGTTTCTGTTACCAGGTAGTTGGCATGTTTCAACGAGCGCGTGTAGTCGCCTTGTTCCGCCTGGGATTGCCCATCCATGTGTTCCTGTGTGCCGTGATACGGGTTGTTTGCCGCAATATCGAGGGTCTTAGCCACTTGAAATTCGTTGACGTCGCGGCGCATCGATCCGCCGAAGTCCTGGGTTACGAACTGGTTGGGCCCGCGGTACTCTCGCACAATCGCTGCTTGCCAGTTCAGGAAATCTGTAACTCGCATCTGCTCCCAGCGGGTCCACTCCAACTTGTAGCCGGTACTGATCGTGCTGTCTCGTGTGGGCATGTTCTCCCAGCCGTTCACATCCTGTCCCCAGTAGTTCAGACCCCAGGCTTTGTTCAAATTATCGGTAGTGCCAAATTTCTGCTTAAGGTGATTTACGAAACCTACGAATACATCCTGATTGCTGGCGCCGTAAGATGAAGTTTCGTTGTCGATCTGCCAACCGATTACATTGGGGTTATCACGATAATGCTCCACCGTTTTGCGGATCAGGCGCTGGGCGTAATACCGATAGGTAGGGTTATCGGTATCCATATTCTGGCGCATTCCGTAGAAGGTCTGCGCACCGCCCAAGGGCCTGGCGAGCACCTCGGGGTGGGCGTGGTACATCCAGGTGGGGATGGAGTAGGTCGGTGTGCCCATGATTACTTTGATACCGGCCTTGGTCATGGCATCGACGACGCGGTCCATCCACGCGTATTCAAATTTGCCGTCCTCTGGCTCCCACAAGCTCCAGGTGGACTCGCCCATACGCACGACGGTAATGCCGGCGTCCTTCATCAGCGCGATATCTTTGTCGAGGCGTTCGGAGGGCATGTACTCGTGGTAATACGCCGCACCGTAGAGCACATTGGGCATGTATCCCACGGTTGTTTCTGCGGGCTTGGCGCGGTTCTGCTGTGCGGTGGACTGCGCCTGGGCGAAGGCAGCTGAGGTCAAAAGCGCGAATGCGCAAAGCAGGACCGAAGGCTTACGGAAGAACAGAAACATAGTATGACCTTTGCAAATAAGAAGTGAGTTACTGTCCTGAATGTCTAGAGTTCTCATCATAGAGCGGAAGTTTATGTAGTCGAATACGAATAACACTTGCGTGCGTCGCGTTGAACCTGAGGCCTCGATCGGTCTGGTCGCCATTCCAGATGCGGTTCATGTGCCAGACGCCGTCGATGTACTGGCCTTCTTCCGCGCGCAGGATTTCTAACTGCTCGTTACGCGAGCGGGTTTCAGGCGTTCGGTTGAGTTCAAAAGAAACGCTGGAATCAAACCCAGTTGCTATGAATTCCAAGGGTCCGACCTGCGCAACCATCGCTCTGCCGCTCAACGCTGCGGTCCCGGGAGGGATTTCTCCATCTCGTTGTGGATAGCCGAACGAGACCACGGCGTCCACATCGCCGAAGTGCAAGCGCTGTCTCGGCGTCCCCCTTTCCTCAACGGCTGTTTGAAGGCTGCCGGCGAGGGTCCACTGAGCGATCTCATGAGCCATGGGTTCAAACAATGTGAAATCTTCGGCGAAGAGTTGTGGGATATCTTTCTCGGAAGATCTCCATCCGCTGTAGTCGACACCGAAGGGGGAAAAGCCGACAGCACCCTGCCCAAGCGTATAGAAGAGGTTGCGTCCGATCTCTTTCGAGAGCCCGGTTTCAGGGATGAAGAGAGCGTTGTCGTCGCGGTGGTAGGCCGCCACAACTTCATGGAAGAGGCGGCTGTCGTCGGAGTAGAAGTCTGGTGCGAGGATATCGATTGCGGGTGCGGCAGACTTCCACAGATCGATGTTGGCTTGTTGCGGGCCGCCGCTCGGATACTCCTGGCCCGGGCTTGGATGATCACGGTTCTCGAGCGCGTGCACGGGATATGTGATCCAGACGTTGCAGTACATGGGCAACGGGTACTGGGCTTTGCCGGCCTTCGCAACCTCGTTGACGTAACGCGCAGTGGAGTAGGCGGCGAAGCGCTCATCCGCGTCGCTCCCGAACGCCTTGCTCCATGTGCCGGCTGGTAAATGCATCGAGCGGGTTAGCTCCGGGGGGACTTCGCCGGCGAACTGTTTATTCGCAGCCGCCGAGTAGTCGCGCACTGAACCGATGGAGCCGGACTCATTCTCAACCTGCATCATGATGACGGTGTGGCGTTCTCCATCTGCTTCGCGGATATGGTGCATCAGGGCGGTGAATGCCGCCTTGTCGGCCTCGAGGTTGGTTGGCGAGTTAGGCGAGAGGACATCGAGAAATTTCCCGTATGGACTTAGTTCGCGCGGATACTTTTTGGGGTCGGTCTTTATCCACTCGGGCACATAGTGCGCCTGCCCGTTCTTCCATGTGCCGAACCAGAGGAGCACCAGATGCAGATGATGCTCGCGGGCTCCGTTGATGAGGAGATCGACGGTTGAGAAATCGAACTTGCCCTGCTCGGGCTCCATCTGTTCCCAGTAGACCGGGGCTTCCACGGTGTTGACGTGAGCGGCCTCCAGTGCCGGCCACACCTGGGGCAACGTGGCCGCCCATGAACTGGAGTTATTGATCTGTGCTCCGAGTATGAACAGGGGCTGTCCGTCGACGACCAGCGTAAAGCGCCCGTCTTTCTTTTCTAGTCTCGGAATATCTGTCGCGTAGACATCGACTGCTGAAAGGCAGAGGGTGCAGAAGAGCAGGGCGCGAAGAGTAACTTTGGTCAATTCACTTCTCCAGAATTCCGCGAAGATCGGTCCACATTTAGTCCAGCAGTTTTAGTACCTGTTGCATGTCCATCGCGGAATCGGACGTCGTGCCGTGTGGCAGGCCCGGACCGATTGCTATGGCTTCGCGGTGTCCTTCAAACCAGACGAGAAAACGCAGACGTTCAGCGCCGGGGAGTCGCTTCATGTTGATCCAGGTGTAGTACGCACCCATGTCCGCGTCGACAAGCGATCCTTCGGGATCGGGTGCTCCGGGCTTGGCTCCACTGAGCATTTCGTTCATAGGCTGCAGTTGCTGGCGCGGTGCGTAGCGCACAACTAGCGTCTCAGGCTGGGCGCGTCTGAGGCATTCACGCGCTGCCCATTGCGCGAATGTCGTCGCGAAAATCTGCGTGCCCGAGCCTTCGGTCAGCAGCGTCAGTTGAAAGTGGTTGAGTACCGCAGCCTCAGGTGGCCCCTGCAGTCCCACGTCTTCAGGCTTCATCTGCGCGAGCAGGCTGCGCAAACCTTCGGGGCCCATCGATCCCGACTGAATGGCTTGCTGTGTCCGTTCCAGCAGCAATGTGCGCGGGCGGTCCAGCCCTGCATACGATATCTGCGTCAACGCAGTCGCGGGCAGCGGTGTTCCTCCATCGATGTACCAATGACTGTAGGGTTCAGATTCCGATGCGACCCGTTCCGCCGCTGCCGCGAGCAAGATATCGAGGCCGCCTTCGCGCTTGACCGAGGTAAGGTAGACACCGTAAGGTCGCAGCCTTCGAAACAGCGGCCCCTCAGCCTTTGCAGCGCCCTGCCCCACGACGACGATTCCAAGCCGCGCTTTGGCTGGCCCTTTATCCGGCATCGCTTCGGACAAATACGACGCATATACGTCGGCCGTTTGCCGAAAAGCATCGAGTTGATGAGTGGTCCAGAACCATGCAGTCAATTGCTCCACAAAGCCCGAAGGATTCTTAACCCATCCGCTGGCTTCGAGGTCATCATTTAAACGCAGCGTGTTGAAACCGGCCATGCGCTGGGTCAGCTCTGCAGAGGGCAGCTTGCCCAGCAGAGCCAGTTGACCATCGATCTGCCGCCGCTCCGCAGGGAAACGCCAGTCGTACGCAATGACCTCGCGCAACAAGACTCCGGCGAAGACCAATGGCAGCTGCCGAAACAGCTCGATGTTGCCTGTCGCAACCTTCTTCGCCAATGGAGGATAGCTGTCGAAATCGGCCGGCTTCAACTGCATGGGCTTCATGACTAGAGCACCTCATGCAGGCGGTGACCCTGCGCCAGCGCCGGTGAGAATCCCAGCACACCGCCGAGCGTGGGAACCAGGTCGAGCGAATCGACCGGGCGATCGACCACGGCGTTCTGCCGCACTCCGGGCCCCAGCACCAGCATCCAGGTGGTTCGCGAAAGCGCATCGCCGGTGCGGTGATGCTGAAAGCCATTGCCTCCCGGGTTTGTGTCCGAGTCGCGCCCAAAGTCCGGCAGAATGAACAGCGTCGTGCGTCCCTTGTACTCCGGATCGGCTTCGATCGCCTGCCATATCTCCGCGCACAGTCGGTCTGAGCGCCGGATACCGTCGATGTAAAGTGAGTATGCTCCCGAGTGCGCTATGTCGATATCGTGCAGCGTCACCCATAAGAGGCTCGGCGAGATCTGCCGCATGAGTTGCCGCATGATGTACACGGAAAGCTCGTCCGGGCTGGCCAGGCTCTGCGCATGCGCGCGGAAGTCCTCGACCGAAAGCTTGAGAATCTCGGCCGTCCGGTGCAACTGTTCCGCGCTTAACGATGGTGCCGGACTTGCCGTCGGCGACTCATAGTTATCTCGCAGCAGATGTTCGTAGTCCGCGCCTCCTCGGCCCGACATCGCGGCCGCCAGCAGTTGCTTGGGCAACAATACCTGCGCGCCCATACCGTAGGTGCGGCTGTCCGAGCAGCCGATGCGATTGAACCCGTTGCTCGGTGCGACCACCCATGTATCCTCAGCCGGCCGCTTCAGGTCCTTACGAAAATACTCGAAGACCGTCGGGTGTTGGGGCGGTGTGAGTGCAAAGTTATTCAGTGTCTCGTATGACCCTGTCGCCAACGAGGCTGTCGCGACATAGTGGCCCAGGATGCCTCGGTTCACCACTTGCGTGAAGAACGTCCCCTGCGGAATTAACTCCGCCAGCATGCGTGGGATATTCTCCTGGCCCTCCGGCGCAAACGTCTCTTCATCCCGTGCACCGCCGCCGAACGTCACGACAACCGCCTTCTGCTTTCGCGCGACCTGCATGGCGCGAAGGGGACTGAAGCCGCACAGTGCTCCGGCGGTCGTCGCCCCAACGGCGGAGCGCAGGAACTCGCGGCGGTTCCATGCCGTTCTCGCGGCGACTTCGCGCAACGAGGCATTCAACAAGGCGTTCGGTTGGAGACGCGCTCTCAATTCGGCTTCACCAGAAATGTCATAACATCCTGCATTCTTGCGTTCAGATTGTCCTTCTCCTGTTGAACGTATTGCTGCTGGAGCGCGATCTGCTTCTGTGCGTCCTCACGCATGCCAAGATGCGAGTATGCGCGCGAGAGCCGGTAGTGCGCCTCAGCATAGCTCGGGCGCAACTCCACTGCCTTCTCCAGCGCGGTGGTGCTTTCCTTCCACTGCAGACGCTGCTGCTCCAGCACGCCCAATTGATAGTAAGCCTCGGTGAGCATCGGGTCCGTGGCTATCGCCTGCCGCAACAGCTTCTCAATCTTGCCTGTATCCTGCTCGCTTGTCGGCCGATGCAACATGGCTGTTGCCACGTACGTCGCCACCCGGGCATTCTCTGGATGCTTGTCTCCAAACTCCTCAAGACCCTTGCACGCACTTGGGCCTTCAACAATCAGGCTGCAGCTTCTTCCCAGCAAATCCGCGTACATGGCGTTGTCCGGGTCGGCAGCCAGCAGTGACGAAAACGTTTCGGCTGCCTCCGGATATTTGCTATTCCCATAGAGAGCAATGCCTTCGGCTGCCTTGAAGTGAGCGCTGGCTGGATATTGCCTGGCTCCGTACTCGGCAATCTTGATCGCCTCGTCCCACGTCCAATGGCGCAGGAACTCCACGGTCAGCCTGTACAGGTTGACGTCGCTTGGGTTCGCTTGTGCAGCGGCGCGGTACTGCATTACTGCGGCCCTGAAGTCGCCTATATTCTCGTCCACATCACCAGCGAGAAGATATGTCTGGTCCGTCATAGCCTCGCTCGGAATCTTCGTCAGCACAGTCGCCGCCTGTTGTGCATCGCCACTCTCGTACAGCGCGAGCGCAAGATTGTAGTGCAGGTCCCAGTCCCGAGGTTGCGCTTCAACGGCGATGCGAAAAGCTTTCGCCGCCCTAGCCGGCTGAGCGGTCAGCATCAGGGCCTGGCCGAGGTTGGATTGGGTCGCCCCATTGTGAGGATCGAGCGCGCTTGCGCGTTCCAACTCCCGTACAGCTTCCGCATGCCGGTCCAGCTTGAGATAAGCCGCACCCAGGTTGGCATGCGCCAGCGCCTGCCTTGGTGCAAGCGTGCAAGCGCGTTGAAGGTAGGGCAGCGCCCGCGCGGTGTCGTTGGCTTCTGCGTAGATTCCGCCCAACGCTTCGTTTGCCTCATAGTTACGTGGATAGCGGGCGGCGAGGTCACGAAGCGGAGGTTCCGCTTTGGCGGCCTGGCCCTGGTCGTAGGCATCAAGGGCCGCGTGCAAAGCATTACGGTCCGCAATGGGCATGGGAGTCGGACTGCGGCTCGGTGCAGGACTGGAACTCGCTTGCTGCGCAGATCCCGTGGGAGTCAAGGTGGCCCAGGCGAGACATAGAACCGCGAGCCTTGAAGACCAGGCACGGACAACGGTCGAGATTCTTGAGGTCTCAGAAAAGCACATACCAAAGCCCAACGGATGCACCCGTCTCCGGGTGCATCCGTCTTGGAGCATACCGTCCTAGAACGCGTACTTCAACGAGAACTGGAAGAAGCGCGAATCCGGAGTGTTGCTCTGGAAGGTGCGTGCTCCCCTGATTTGCCCGCCGTTGCTTGAGATGGACCGATTGCTCGGGTCACCGTACGCCGGGGTATTCAGCAGGTTGAAGACGTCCGTGCGGAACTGCAGGTTTTGCTCCCGGAAGGTATGAAAGGCCTTGAACAAGGACATGTCGGTGCGGACATAGCCCGGTCCGTTGATCTGTTCGCGAGCACTGCCCAGATATTGCAGAGCGGCAGGGCCCGAGACTGTATTGGGAATGAATGATCCATCCGAGTACTTGGCGGTCGAGTATCCGATGGTGTTGGCGCCCGAGGTCGGGTTAGCAAACGCGCATGGGTTGTACCAGTTCGCCACAGTACGGACCTTTGTGGGGCACGTAATACCAGGGTTGGTGGAGTTTGGAGTTCCACCGCCCTTGAACGGATCGCCGATACGGATTGCGTTGATACCGGCACCGCTGGCGCCCGCGAGACCGTTGGTGCCGATGGTGATCGGATCGCCAGTCTGCGCGCGGAAGACGAAGCTGCTCGACCAGCCGCCGACAACGTAGTCCATAGCGCCACCGCCGTTGAGGTGCTTGCGGCCGCGACCGAACGGCAGCTCATAGTTCCCGTTGAACGTGAAGCGATGACGGATATCCCAGCCGGAAGGACCGTAGTCCGCGGCGAGACCCAGGATGTTGAGGCTCCGATACCCTCCATCGTTGGCAGAACCGAGCGGCGTCGGTGCGTCGTCCAGTGAATGCGCCCATGTATAGGTTGCAAGGAAGCTCAAGCCGCTCGAAAGACGCTTCTCGATCTTGCCCTGCAGCGAGTTGTAGTTCGATACAGCGTCATACGCGGTAAACGCGAATCCACCAAAGTGCGGATAGGGCTGGAAGGGGTTGACCTTGTCGCCGCTGGTGTTGGTGTACCCACTGAAGCCGTTCGGTGTGAGTGCGACCTGGCCGTTGGGGTTGGGGAAAGACTGTAGGTGACGGGACACGGAGCCAACGTAACCCAGCGACGCAACCATGGTGTTGGTGATACCGTACTCCACCGTGGTGTTGAACTGCTGGCTGTACGGTGTGCGAACATTAGCTTCGCTCCCGCGCACTCCAGGCTGCTGAATCGAGTTCAACAATCCGGCATTGATGGCGTTGCTGAAGCCGGTCTCCAGTGTGAATCCATTTGTCGGGCAAGATCCGCCAGCGTGGCAGCTCGCCGCAGCAAATCCCGAATCGAACTCAAACGGGAAGTTCTCACCGAGGTTGGGATAGTATCCGGTGCTTTCCAAGCCGCCGAAGAAGATACCGTATCCGCCGTGAATGACTGCTTTCTCCGTCACCTTGTACGCAAAACCGAAGCGTGGAGCGAAGTTGCTCTTCTGCGGTTCCACCAGGTAACGGTTGGGCGTGTACACGATGGAGATGTTGTCCGCAGCGAGCAACCGGGTGAAGGCGACTGGCAGCGTTATTTTTCCTTGCTGACTGATCGGAATCAAATATTTGCCGGTGCTTGCGCCCGCGGTTGGAGCGCTGGTGGGAACGAAAGCGGCCTGGTTGTCATGGCGCTCAAGATACGGCGTGGAGTAGTCATAACGGAGGCCGAAGTTTAGAGTCAGCCTCTGCGTTGCCTTCCAGTCGTCCTGCGCATAGCCGGCGCGGTTGAAGCGAACATCGTCCGAAGTAAACACGTTGGAGATGGCTGCGCTGTTCATGCTGTTTGTCAACATGTCCGCGATGCCCGATCCGGTGTTCGGCGTGCCCACTTGCGAGGTGTAAGTCCCGTTGAAGTTGTAACTGCCGCGCGGCTGCGTGGGTTGGGAGGTGGAGAAGCGCAGACGCTGGTAGTTCACGCCGGCCTTCAACGTGTGGTTGCCCAGCACCTTGGTCACGTTGTCGAGTATCTGGTAAACATTTTCATACTCGTTGGTTGCATAGAAGGTGGGCGAGCCGAAGCCCGACATACCGGATACGCTAAACGACGGCAAGCCGCCATTGGTGGGAGCATAAGGAATGCCGCCCAGGCCAAGGCTCGAGGCAGCCGTGGGGTTGTTGGCGTTGGCCTGTAGCCCGACCGCGTGCATGTAGTTATATCCAAACCGGAACTCATTGGTGAGTGATGGCGTGAATTCATGCGTTTCGCTGCCGGCGAAGTTTTCGCCAAGCTGGATCACCTGGCCGGTGTCTCCGAAACCGCCACCGTCAAGGATATTGCCGAACGGAGCGGGATGCGTTGCCGGTTCATGGTTGTAGCTATAACGTGCGAACGCCTGGTCCTTCGTGCTGGCGTTCCAGTCGACGCGGGTGTCCCATTGGAACGTATTGTCCAGAGTGTTCGTTTGGATGGCGAAGTTGTCGTGAGTTTGTCCGGGTACGCCGATGTTGGGCGCAGGGAAGAGGCTGAGCAGCTTGAGCGCCGCCGGGCTGAGAGGGATACCCGACAGGTCGAGGCGGTTGCCGGCGATTGGAGTCGTGCCGTTGGCCGCTGCATTCGGGGCGAAGATCTGGCCCGACGCAGCCACGCCGACCGGATTGATTGAAAGGCCACTCAGAGCGGGGTTCAACAGCTCGCTGAAGTCGCCGATCCGCTCCTTGGCTGTCGGCACAGTGCCCGAGTGGGATTCGCCGAAGACAATGCGATCGGCTTCAAGGTCACCGAAGAAGAACAGCTTGTTCTTGATGATTGGCAGCCCGAGCGTCGCGCCAAACTGGTTCTGCCGGTATTTTGCAACTACCGAACTCGGCTGGAAGTATTCGCGAACATCGAAAGCATCGTTGCGGATGTACTCCCAGACGCTGCCGTGGATGTTGTTGGTACCGGACTTGATCGACGCGTTTACGACGGCGCCTGCGGAGTGGCCGAATTCTGAGCTGTAAGAGCCGGTCTGGACTTTGAACTCAGCGAGCGCGTCCGGTGGAGGGCGGACCACGTAGCTGGCGCCATTGAAGAAGTCCACCACGTTCACGTTGTTGTCCACGCCATCCATGATGTAGTTGTTTTGTTCGGCGCGCTGCCCGTTGGCGTTGAAGTCGCCCGCTTTTTGTCCGCGTGCGCCATTGGCCGGAGCCACGCCGGCGGTGAGCTGCGCGATGAAGACCCAGTTGCGTCCGTTCAGGGGGGTGTCATTGATGGTCTTGGACTCGATGACCTGTCCGGTGGAACCTTCCTGGGTTTGCATCAGGGGAGGGGCGTCTGTCACCGTAATTTCGGTATTCTCCGCACCTGTTTTCATTTCAACATCGACCGCTATGCGGTCCTGCACGTGAAGTTGAATATGTTCCTGCGTGGTCTTGGAGAAACCCTTCGCTGTCACGGCTACGTTGTAGTTGCCAATCTTGATGGGCGAAAACACATAATTTCCGCCGCCGTCGGTCTGTGTCTGCAGCGCGAATCCCGTATCGACGTTCGTGAGCGTCACCTGGGCATTCGGGATGGCGGCGCCCGTGGCGTCTTTAACCAGCCCGACGATCGCGCCCTGATCGGCTTGTCCGTATGCGGTTCGACTCCAGATCGAACCCACCATCATGCACAATACGGCCAAAGTGCATGCTTTCAACAGATTATTTGTCCAACGCATAGGCTCTCCAAATGTGTTTCTTTTTTTGTTCATTGCTACCCTCTCGGCTCGTCTTTACAACTTTATGTTTCGTTGTTTGTGTAGGTTTTCGCTGCAAAATGAACTCGTATACAAACGCCTTCTGAACTGTATACAAATTTCCTGAACCCGTATACATTTTTAGGCCCACAAACTCTAATTAATATGAAACTCGACGAACTCTCTGCGTTCGAATCGGAAGTGGAAAAACGGTATATGAATCCGTGGGCAAGTGTCAACAACGATTACGCACAGGTTTCCAATATCAGAACTTCTCTCCAACACCGGTCAGGCAGGGTTTGATGTGCTTCAAAGCAAATAAGCTTCCGTTGCCGCACAACCCGTGTTTTGACGCGGCCAGCTCCAGACAGACCGGTTGTACGCGCGGGTGCTCCCCCCGAACCTCAGCTACCAGAGTTCGGGTTGGCAGCCACCCCGAACGCCGTCGACCACGCATTAGCCAGTTGATGCACCGTCACCTCCACGGCCAGCCCCGGCGAGAACGTCGCTGCCCGTTACAGCTCTTACACTTGGTGGAATCGGTGGCCTTTCCTCATAGCCAAATCACGAGCCTAACGTGTTTCGCGCATCGCGGCCCAGCGACGAGCAACAATGAGTTGGCGTCTGCGCTATGACTGGTGCTGTTCGGCATAGAGAATCACCGGTCGCCGCGCCTCAAGCGCGATAGAAGCAAGATTCCCTTTGCGTTGAAAGATCGCTGGCTCTCGGCGGTCGGCATAAAGTGTGGAAGCGGTAATGCGGGATAAGTCCCATCCCGTGGGGATCGGCACGTCGATGGTTTGTGCACGGACCGAGTAGCACGCGATGCGTGCACCATCAGCATGCCGTCCGTCCGACGACACATACAGCGGGCAAAAGACAGCATCATCCCGAAGGACTTCAACGCCGTCCAGTGTGATGCGCATAGTCTTCGCGGCAAGATCACTTTCGATCACCGCGTTCCCTTCCAGGTGAATACGGCTCCAATCGTCTTTGCGTTCGAAGTCTTCAATGACTCGCCCTCGCAATACGAAGAACGGCACCATGCCTAGATAAAACGCGTCGAGGAATAGAGCCGGATCGCTGTCTGCGCGCAGGATGCTGTGCGGGCAGGCTCCGTAGAATCTCTCCAGGATGCGAACGGTCGCGGCATCGCCTCGCACACCTGCACCGGAGAGTCCCCACACCGCGCTCGCTCCATAGATAAGCGGCACCAGCGGGATGGCTTTGCCTCCGAACGGACATGGTGCCGGGCCGGTGAGATACCAGAACGAGCTGATGTGCCCGATCATCGGATAACGCAACGCTTCCGAGCTGACATCCACTCCCTGCGCCGCAAACTGCTCAAGCACTTTGTATCGCCCGTCGCGGAGGTTCCGTATGCCACTCGCCGGGTTCTGCGGATCCCAGTCGTTGCGAATGGCGTAGTACGAAAGCACATCAATGTGCGTCGTGTGCTTCAGCTTGTACCGTTCGCAGGTGTAGCGGATGCGCTCCGGTCCTGGGCCCTCCATGTACTTCGCGAGTCCGAGGATGTAGGACTCCTCACCAGTCCACGCCCGGCTCTTCCACAATTCGCCGTCAGGTCGTCTCGCGATGAGCTTCTCGTCCCATGCTGGGCTGCTGCGATAGGCATCGTCATAGTTGTCGGAAAGGGTGACCGTCGCATTGACATCCGCGCCCTGCTGCATGAGTCGCATCATGCCGTCGTATCCACCGATGCGCTCGTTCACCACGTTGATGGCTGGATAGCCCGTATCTTTACCGCGGAACTGCCAGCCCCACAGGTGCACCACCTGCGGAGAGTTGTCGGTAAGCGCAGCAACGCGCCGAATGATCTCGGCACATTGCTCAAAGGTCGACGAAGGCCGCGGGTACAGCGGCTCATCACAGCGAATGCCGTAAACATACTTGTCGTTGTAAAACGTCGTTGGAATTTTCGGCATACGGCTGCGCATAAGTTTCGCCGCGGCCATCCATGCTTTTTCCGGATCCCCTGTAACCGGCATGAAATCGAGGCGGCAGCTCGAAGTCTCCTCTACCAACAGATTCGGCGTGCTGGAGACGCCGCAATTATGCGGCAATCCGCGGCCGAGGTTCAGGTCGTAGCAGGCACTGCCGTTCACGCGATGGACCTTGTCCGTCCCCATGGACCCGCGGCGCGAACCTGCCGCGCCAGTGATAGCAAGCAACGTGCCGTCCATGACCGCGGTCGTCTCCTGCACGCACAAAGCGCGAGACGTACCGACCATCACTACCGGCAATGTGCCCATCACATTGCCCCAAAATGTATTCGGCGCAAGCGTGCCGGGCTTCGCTTCAGCGAGCATGGCCACGCTTCCGCCTTGATCGCCATGAGCCAGCCATGCGGATTCATCGCTCTCTCGAACCGTGACCAGGCGTGGCATATTGACGTCAATCAGCTGAAACCCGGAACGCTCCACCACACCCTCGAGCATCACCATCACTGTGCACTGATGCAGCATATAGCGGATGGAAAACTGCGCTGCCGGAGTTCCATCGAATGCAGCATGGAACAGGAACGTTACGCTGTTGTGGTCACTCCTATGGCCTGCAGGCGCGATGGGCGACGTCTTGAATGCCCATGGATGTACGCGGCAAAGCGTCACGTCAACAGGCGTTCCGAGGTCTTCGCCGCGAAGCCGTGCACTGTTCTTCAGCAGCCGGTACTCGAACGGTAAGCCGTTAGCCGCATCGAGCACCACCTCCATCTCCGGACTGCGCAGCGACAAAGGATGCAATGGTGCTTTGGGTTCCATACCGGGTGCTGTCTGTGCCTCTGCCGCCGGCACCAGGATTGAAGCGCCCACACCGGCCGCACCCGCGGCGGTCCAATGAAGAAACCGGCGCCGACTGATAAATTCCTGATCCTCGTGCATCGCTCCCCTTTACCCGAGTTGGGATATGGATCGTGAGTTCATTAGTAAAAATTGTTTATCACTAGCAACAATGCTCCCTTGTGATCCGCCGAACGCTAATTGCGGCCGAACGAACTTGTCAAGATGCGGAAGGCGATGACGTTCTCGCCGACCTGCATAGGTCACGGGGTTGTCCTGCGCCATCTCAATGAGCCAGCGAAAGATCGGGCCGGTCAGTTCAATCTGCTGGAACGCTCACTCCCGTAGATTACGAGTCGTGCACATGACTATCGCGTAACCTCGGAGCCATCGAACAGCCACCAAATAATTTTGGCCTCCCGTTGATGAGAGGCCAAATCGGAGTTACTTTTATGTTGGTGCCGGGAGGGGGGGTCGAACCCCCACGACCTTGCGATCGGCGGATTTTGAGTCCCATCTTTGCAAAATCGCACTGTATTGCACGGCGCTGCACTATGACCTGCAAGCTATTGCAAATAAACCAGATAAATCTCTCGCCGATAGCGCAGACCGTTGCATGCTGATGCACAAATACCGACAACCAACAGCCACCAAAACAGCCACCAAAACACTGCCATCTCAGAGTCGGCTACCGCAGTGAAGGGACTCATGAGCTGTTGAAGCCTTGAGAATTCTTAGGGGACGGATGTCGCTCATCTTGCCTTGCTGGTGTTGCTATCGCCAGTTTCGTGGATCACCTGCTTGCTCATTGCTTCTCCCACAACTAAAGAATTTCCCCAAAAAACTCCCGAAGCTCTTTCACCACGTCAGCGAGGTTCTCTGGCGCTTCCGTGAGTGCGCTGCGCTTCAGAAATGCCACCCATTGAACCTGTTTGGTCGGGTCGCTGCCAAACGCGATCGAAAGCCCGACGGGCTCTTTGTCGATCTCCATGTTGCGGTTTTTGAAAGTGCGCTCAATAGCAGTACGGAGCGTCTCCTTTTTCAATTCAGGCTGTCGCGAGAGCAACCAGAGATCAAAATAGTCCTTCATCCGGGTGTTCAACATGCGAAGCTGCGTGAGTGCCTGGAGCTTTTCGGCCATCACCGTTTCCCTGCTGTATCCGGAAAGAATGGGAGCTGGAAAGTCGAGCAGCGTCGGATATGTGAGCTGTTCCGGCCCTGGAGTCACCACGTCTCCAAAGCCGATATCAATCTGCATGTGAATACGGGCTGTATCTACCGTTCCTGTAAACACAGTCCGGACGCCCGCATAATCAGCATCTTCCCGAATTGCCGCACCGGAAAACGATGCCGGATCAAAGGAGATGCCGTCATCCGGCACATCAAACTGGGCGATATCGCGCATGAGGTCAACAATGGCCTCGATTGCATTGTCTGTTCGTCCTAGGAGATCAATATCCATCGTGGGACGTGAGATCGGAGCTCGCCACGCGGTCAGCAGCAGCGCGCCTTTCAAAAGAAACTTGTCAGTATGGGGCGAAACTGAGAGCCGATAGAGGAACCGCTCCATCGCGTAGTACTGCAGCACCTCGGCAAAGGGCTTTCCATTGGCCTTCGCATGATTCAGCAAACGCTGGCGGACTGACGCGCCCATATTTTTCACGGCAGGAACAGTCACAGAACGGCCTCCATGTAAGGACGCATCACTCGCTGTACTCGGCACAGTTTCGCATACTGCTCAAGTTGCTCCAGCTTCATCCGTCCGCGTCGGCGATACAGGGTCAGCGCTTCCATGCATACGTCAATCCCAATTTTATTGCGATACTTAAAACAGTCAGCCAGGGTCTTTTCCGCTGAATAGATATGGATGTTCGTGCCATCCATCTTCGTTTCGATGACGCCGCTCCCATATACCGCCTTGGAATACCAGAAAAGGCGAAGTGGAGGGTAGCGCAGGACGGGAGCCTGATCATTCGCGGCGATGGCAAGATAGACGGCATGGGGAATTTGGGTCGTCATCTCATGGAAAGCTAGAGCCGAAATGAGGCAGATGACGCCCCGCGGAACTTTAAGGGCCACGGTCACAAAGTCAGGATTGCCAAGTGGCTTGGCATCAGCAACCCTGTACAGACCACGCTCCATCCGATCCAATCTGGCACTATCCCGCAGCGCGTAGAGCGTTCTGGGATGGATTCCCAGCTTGATAGCTTTTTCGGTATTGAGCATGCCACCATTCGCGTGAAAAATACTCATGGCACGCTCGCCGGCATTCGCTGAATTTGGCTTGGCAGTCATGGGACAATTTCCTCGGAGATTACATACATTCTCCGAGTATTCTATCCATAACCTTCATTTACAGGCAAATGAGATCCCAGGACTACAGGGAGAGCTGTTTACCGCTATAGGAGGGTTTGGATCATGCCCATTGCCAAGGAGAAATCTCGGAAGCCTCTACACGGCGTCGTGCGGACATGCGCATGGCTCCTCAAGTCAGCGCTAAGACGCGTCAGTCCGCTTCTTCTGAACGGTTTTGTGAAGAGATAATCCAGAACCTAAAGCGGAACGTCGCGGAAAGCTCCTGGAGCGCCACTCCCGAGTCGAAGCAGTGTTGCATTGCGAATCGAGCACTTTTGGGTCGTCGGGAGCGATAATGCTGATGTGACCCCTTTAGAACAGCTCATCGCGGCCAAAAGTTTCGACGAATACGTCGCTAGCGTTACAAATCTTATCAAGATAAAAGCCTTACATGATGCCGCCCGAAATCCTGCGTTTTTAAGTTCCTTGGGCACCATTGAAGAGATCAGTCGAAATCGAGACGACAAAAATCAGCTTCGAGCATTTTCGCTTCTATGCAAGCTCGCTGGATTGGTGCGGACACTCCGCCCGGTTTTGTCGAAAACAATCGCAGAAGCGATACCCTCGCTCCCGGCTTCGCTACAGTCTATTTCAGACGTGGACGACAGATACTACGCAGCTACATTTTGGCGGTTCGCTCCAGACCAGACAGTGCCGGCGTTCCTGGCGGACAACGCCATCGCAGAGGAAACAGCGGAACTGATTCGGAAGGAATTGGTGGAGGGATTAGTAACCATCACCCGGCGTTATGACGAAAGTCTCCGCCTTCTAAACGAATCATTGCATTCCATCCCATTCGAAGCTGAGGACGCAGGGAGCAGCATTGCACGGCGATTGCGACGGTGCCTTGCTGCCGTTAGAAACGCGATGGGGGAAACCTCTGTCCGTGATACGGGGCGAGATTTTGGGGATGTCCTCCGAGAGATCGTGCGAAGGGTCTTTTCACAAACGGGACGGCCCAAGATCAGCAAAGCTCGCGAAGAGGCAGCTTTGGAAGTCATATCGCTGCTCACAACCGCTGTCAGGATTCGCCTCTCGGTCGCCTTTGAAGGAAACACGTATTCGGTGCTCTTCAGTCTCCGGGACTGGTTTGAATCACATGAGTGGACTCGTTTCGCAGAACAGCACTTGATGACGGTACTCAGTAACGACATCGCAGATGCGTTGGAGATATCAGTCAGAACGGGACGAGAGAATCGTGAACTCCTGGAAGCTCTGTCTCTAAGCGTCGGCGATGAGGAGCGTTTTTGCCTAAAACGCGAAGAGATCATTGAGCGAAACCTCGGACTGTCTGAGGAGTTGACCGCGTGGCTTCGAGGCAAACGAGTATCAATAAAGACCTCTCTTTCAACTGAGAGCCAGATTCGTCGAATGGAAGACACGATCGCATCTCTGATGCTTGACGCATCACTACTGTCTTCACAGGAAGAAGACATCGAAACGGAGCTTTTGCCCGCTCTAGAGTTATTCCCCTCAGTACCAACGCAGTCGCTACAGAGACAGTTGAGAACTGTAAAGCAGATCCGGTCTCACATAGGAGACCTCGCATCGGAAAGGAATCTTTCAGCGTTCGGACGACCCGGCGAAGCCGTGCGCTATTCATCGCTTGAGCATCAATTTGAAGACGACAAGGATTTGGGCAGCCCAACGGTCAAGATTCTTCAAAGCGGTATCCTATCTGTCTCATCGAACGGACAGCGGACCGTCATCAAACGAGCTCTGGTAAAGGGACTCGCATAGAAAGTGAGAAGTACGGATGAATCTACAGGCTGCACAATTTCTCCTGAAGGGTCTTCTTGAGCGGTTGATGGCCGACGCCGCCGGGGAGAAGCCTCAGTACGGAGCTGTCGTCTCAGGGCCGGAACGCGAAGCATTGGACTTCTTACACCGTCACTTAGCTGCATCAACGACCGCGGAACACCCGATAACAGCAGCGATAGACACTCAATCCAGATTCGTTCCGCCGCAGCCCAACACACAAGAGGACCACCTCCCTCAAAGTGCCTCAGATATACCATTGGCCGAGCCTCCCCGACTGCATCCTGAACTCAATCTCCGGTCACTAACAGAGATAGAAGCGACTTCGCACATCGTCTGCATCGACTTCGGTACGGCTAAATCAAAGGCTTTCGCCCGGCGGATTAGTGGCGACGATTTGAGTCCTGAAGATTTACTTGAGTTGGGGCTTGGACGTCTTGATGGAGACATGGACAACTCGGCTTATACTGTCGCATCGAGTGTATGGGTAAGTGACGAAGGCAACATGTTTGCAGGGTCGCACGCGATCAGGCTAAGCAGCGACTATGGACTCGACGGAAAGCCGAGAAAGCGTTTAGATTCCGTAAAGCAACAGCTCAGCCACGCTTCGCACGAAAATCAACTTCTGGAACCCCTTCCTTCTGCGTTCAATCCAACCTCCGAACCGCTCACTTTTGAAGACGCAATTTGCTTTTTTTTGGCTTATTTAACGGACCTCATCGGGTCTGACCTCGAAGCTCGATATAAGCTCTCGCGTTACACGCCGAAACGCTTTACTGTGCCTGCTTGGTCAGATGAGCAACGAGAATGGACGACTTCAACTCTGCGCAAACTTCTGAAGAGAGCACAGATTCTCGCAGACACGTTCCACGACCGTTGGCGAGAGGGTATTCCCGTCTCGGAGGTCAGGAATGCCAACTTGGAAGCCAAGAAGTTCGAAGGCCAACTAGATCATCTTCTAGACGGAAAGCTGCAGGACACCCCACTTGGAATTTCGGAACCCATCGCGGCAGGTTCAGCGAGACTCTCGACAGACCGCAATATTCGCAACATGGTCCTCGTCGTTGACGTCGGGGCCGGAACAACTGACTTTGCTCTATTCCTGGTTCCGCAAGGGCCAGCCGGCGGTAAGGCTTTTCCGCTTCGGATGAGCGAAGCGGTCAGATCGGCTGGCGATAGGGTAGATGACATACTTGTTCAATTCATCCTCTCTAAGATGGATGGCCACACGGACTCTGAAACCCAAACCAGGGTGGCAGCGAGGTTGCGATTGCGAAACCTACGCACGTACAAACGGCGGCTTTTCGACGACGGGATCATTGAAGTGGATCTCGTGACAGATGAGAGAGTAATCGTCGAACGGGAGGAATTCCTTGACTCGAAGGAAGTAAGGGCATTTGCCAAAACACTCGAAGATAGGCTGTCCGAATTTCTTTCGGCGGTCCATCCATCGTTGGGCGCTGCAACGCCCAACGCGCTCATCTTATTCACGGGCGGAGGCGCGAAGCTGCCCTTCGTGGCCGATCTAGCGAAGAAGACATGGAGGATTGGTTCAACAGACTTTCGCTTTCGCCCACCACCGAAATTAATTCCGGATCTCATCGAAGAGTTCGATGATGCCTTCTTGGCTGAGTACGGACAGTTAGCCGTGGCGATAGGCGGAACACTTCCGGTCATTGACGAAAAAAAGACCCTACAGGGCCAGTGGTTCGGGGGGGCTTTACCTCCCGGTAAACTTGAGAGCTTCCCAATCAAAGGGATCTAGGGTGACTGGACCAGCTACAACGACGATTAAGCGACTCTTTACAATGTCAGGTAATCGATGCGCATTTCCGAAATGCGTATCAACCCTCATTGACGGAGAAAAGGTTGTCGCAAGAATCTGCCATATCAAGGCACGGAGTGAGGGAGGCCCGCGCTTTGATTCTGGCCAGGCGCCAGAAGAACGGCACGGGTACGACAATCTGATCTTGATGTGCGGCCGTCACCATGACGTAATTGACGATGACGAAGAGGCCTATACCGTGGAATATCTGCGTCGACTCAAGACCAAGCATGAACAGGGCGCGGTGAGATTGTCGGAGGATGTAGCCAATCGAGGCGCGAAATTGCTTTTGTCGGATCAATCCGTGTCATCGACTAGCCAATCTGGCGGCCTCATCGCGCACATGATAAATATTCACAACTACTCTCCGTCGCCGCCCGCCGTTGAACCCAGCAAATCCGCGGCTATTCCATCCGAAGAATCCCCAGTTCGAACAGAGACCATCGCTCCGTCAAAACTGAAAATAACGCGGCGCACAGAGCAGGTAATCTTTGATCACATGCAAAGCGGTTGGAGGTTAGCGCAGCAGTGGGAGCCTGAATCCCAGACTGGCCTTGTGCTCTGGGTGGAGAACGAATTCCCTCCGCAAAGGAACGCCAAAGATTTGCCAAATCTCATCGCGAACATCCGCGCAGAGCAGTACGATTCATTCACCGTATCGCGGGGATATTGGCTAAAGCGCCGCGATAACGAAGTAATCCTCGCGAGCGGGGACAAACTCGGAATATTAGTCGGCCACTTCAGCGGGCGTGACAGCTTCATCTCTTATCGCAACCCCAATGCCGAATCCCTGTCCTACCATATTTTGGACGACGGATTTCGCGCTCTAGGAGAGAAGACTAAGCTAGAGCTGATCATAAGAGATTCAGACACCATGCCACTACGCATCACGGTTACGATCGCCCAAATGCCTTCTCAGACTGTTATAGCCTGCAAGCGTCTCATCATTACTCTTCCCCAGCGAATCGTGGATATGCAAGATTGCGAATGATCGCTCAGGACAGAGAGTACTGGGGCTCGCCTTTGCGCACCTGCGATGCACTAACCTCAACAGACGGAAAGATGTAATGATTTTCAGTATCGGTCCTCATAAACGCGCTTCTGGCGACTAACCGTTCCGAATGGTGGACAATCCTCGAATTGCCCAGTGGAAATGCGAAACAGTACGATCGAAGCCTCCATCTTCAAGCGCGTCGGGTGGGTGGGCATAGTCGCTCCTGCTTTGCAGGAGCACCGCCCAGGGTGGGAAGACGGGCGCACGAAAAAGGGAGCCTGTCGAATGGCAGACTCCCTTAGTGAAAATGCGGAAGCTAGGCAGCTTTCGCCTTCTTCGCTGGTTTAGGTTGCGCTTTTGCAGCGGCCTTCGTTGGTGGCTTCTTGGTGAACCTCGTTTTCTCCTTGGTGGCGAACTCTTGCTTGACCTTGAGGCCGATGGCATCCGCATCCACCTTGTACGCCGTTGCTGCGTCGCGGAGGACCTGCGTTGCATTCTGTCTCATGGCCGCGTGGAGAACGGTTATCTCTACCAGTAGACCTCCGAGTGCGCTTTCTTCGGCACGACGGAGATAGGCAGTAAACAGCTTCCCGATGGAGTCGCTGTCCTTCGCCTTCTTGATACCGTGTTGACGGGCGACAACTACCAGACGGTTTTCGTCCAGCAACGATGCCAACCGCTCCACCACGAAAAGCAGGTCGCGTTTCATCAACCGCACCGGAACGGCGGCGGTGATGGCGGCAAGAATGCGGATGCCGGTCGTATTGGCAATCGCAGTTTCCTTGCGCTGCTTGTCCTGCTCGGCCTTCCACTTGGCATCATCCGCTATCTGCTGCGGACGCTTCTTGGGATGATGCACCGGGCAGTTAGCCTCCGTGCAAACCTTGCGGATTTCGCCCTTGTCGATACCGTCCGAGACGATGGCTTCCGTGGTGTATTTGCAGGTTTTGAACTCCGGGCGCACCGCCTCTTCTTTGGTCGTGGGCTTCTCTGGCCGGATTTCGGTGTACTTGTTGCGCGGCAACGTCGCGCTACCTTCCTGCTGCTGGCCGTAGGCCGTGCTGATTTGCACGAGCTTGGGTTTTGCCGCAACGGTCTTGGCAACATGGGCATCGACCTTCGCGTGATAGCAGTTCGGGTCGGTGCAAGCGTCCTGCCTTACATCCGCAAACAAGAGCTTGTTATGCCCTGTCCGCTTGGGGCAGTCCACACAACTCCCCGCTGCCGGGACGAGCTGCGCGTCCCGCTTATCGAAGGGAGCGAGTTTGAGGATGAGGAGGATGTTGCTCTCAATCCAGAACTGGAGACTGCGGACAGGGAGAAGGATGCGTTTCGCCTTTTGCCCCCCATTGCTCCAATCCTCTTTGAAGCACGCTCCGAGTGCCTGTTCCTGCTGGTCGGACTGGAGTTTCGCCAGCAAGAGCGCGTGACTGACACCGATCTCTTCGCGGTAGAAGGCTTCGACCACGACGGGAGCAAGCTCGGTCAACTTCAACCTGCCAGCCACATACGCGGGCGGCTTGCCCGTTCTGGCTGCGATTTGCTCGATGCTGTACTTCGGTTCTTCCAAGTTCAGAGGAGCACGAAAGCCGTTCGCCTCCTCCAGCGGGTGAACATCGCGGCGCTGGAGGTTTTCAATCAACTGCGCCTCTAACGCTTCGGCATCGCTGAGGTTCTTGATACGGACGGGGACGGTGGCGGCTTCGGCGATCTGCGCGGCGCGGTAACGCCTCGCTCCGAAGACGATCTCAAAGCCCTGTTCGCTCACAGGCCGCACAAGCAACGGCGAAAGAATGCCCTGGGTGCGGATGCTCTCGGCCAATTCTTTCAAGGAATCATTCTCGAAGGTTCGGCGCGGGTTGGTCTTGGATTCAGTGAGCAACGCGAGAGGCAGGTGCGGTACTCGGTGGCGTTGGCGATGGTGGTGGTGTTCATGGCAATGGCTCCTTTCGAGCGGTTGGTGTTCATGGGTGCTTCCTCCTTGGCCTTGGCCGTTGCTTTTCATGCCATGCGTGGCATGTACCTACATGCCGAACGCCTCCTGGCGAAGGCGGGGGGTAGCAACTGCAAGGGGAGGGGGATCTCCCACCCTTGGAACGAAGCGATAGCAAAAGTGGAAAGGGCGTAGCGAAGCGGAGGGCTGCACAAAGCGCAGCGCGGAAGCCTGGGGACACCCCTTGCGGGCGCGAGGGGCGGAGCTCCCCTTAGCGGCTTTTGCTGTTGTTTTTGCTTCAGGAGGCCAGGGCCGGCGTTGCGGGCAGGAACAGGCCCGCTGAGGAGGGTGACGGAGGACCGGAGGGCCGCAGTCTGGGAGGAAACCTTCTCCCTACTTCTTGGGGAGCGGTTTCACGGGGTAATGGCGACCACGGTCGGATGGTGAACGATTGATGCTCCGAGAACATGCATCGCCGGGCACTCTATAATCCAGATGATCAAATATCAATCATTATGCCGCTGCGAGAATACGACTTCGCGATTGAGTACCGAACCGGCACCGATGATCTGGTGGGGGACTTCTACCGCCCAGCGCTGAGTAGAGCCACGCGGTATTGGAGAGCTGCCGGTTTCTTTGCGAGTACCTCGTTCGAGACCATCGGTGCTCCCATGGGGGAATTCTTCTATCGTGGGGGTACGGTTCGCCTCATTACTTCCGTTCGATTGAGCCACGAAGACGTTTCTGCAATACAAGCGGGCATAGACGGTCGCCAAATTTGTGAAGATCGTATCCTGTCCCAGATAAGAGAAGACTTCCGCCGCGCAATGGGCAAGGGTACTGCATTGCTCGTCGCTCTACTCGCAATCGGGCGATTGGAGCTGCGTATATGCGTACCAAACGGAGAGCTGGGAATCTATCACGAAAAAGTAGGCGTCTTCCTTGAGCAGTCAGACGAGGAATATGTCTCATTTGCAGGCTCGTCAAATGAGACCCGATCTGGCCTAGAAGTCAATTACGAAGCGATCGACGTTTATTCTTCATGGTCCGAATCGAGACGGGCAAAGGCAAAGCGCCTTCATTTCGAGCGCCTCTGGGCAGGAACAGCACCTGGTGTAACTACGTATTCATTTCCAGAAGCAGCTCAACGCCAACTGATTCAGATCGCTCAAGAGGTCCATCCTGAGTTGTTCTCCACACACGCTTCTCTTCCAAAGGAGGATAACCGCTGGCGTCATCAAAGAGAGGCTCTGGATCTGTTCTTAGTTGCGCGGCGAGGCATCCTCGAGATGGCCACAGGCACTGGAAAAACGAGAACCGCTCTGAATATCTTCCAAAGGCTGTTCCGACAACATTCGGTAAATTCCCTGATCGTGACGGCTGAGGGAGTTGACCTGCTGCATCAGTGGTACGAAAACATCCTGCCGCTGGCAGCAGAACTACCATCTCGGATTCGTATTCTTCGGCATTTTGGCGCCTACCACGACCGACAAGAATTCATGCTGTCGCCGGTTCACAGCGTCTTGGTGATATCGCGCAGCAGACTTGACGCAGTGCTCCGGAGGTTGAATGAGGCGCAACTGAGCCAAACTCTTATCGTCCATGACGAGGTTCACGGCTTGGGTAGTCAAAGCAACGTGGACTCGTTGGATGGACTATCAGAGAGCGTGGTGTACAGACTGGGCTTAAGCGCTACTCCAGAGAGAGAATACGACGCGAGTGGCACGGCATTCATTGAAAGAAACGTCGGTCCCGTTTTGTTCCGATTCGGCCTTGAAGAAGCAATCAAGCGAGGAATCCTGTGTGAGTTCGATTATTTCCCCTTGGAGTACAGCCTTACAGTCCAAGACAAGATTGACTTGCAAGCCGTACACCGTCGAGCGGCTGCGCGAGCGGCGGAAGGCTTGCCGATGTCTCAAGAAGAGATATGGACGGCATTAGCAAGAGTCGCCAAGCGTTCTCCAGCTAAACTACCCTTATTTCGAACGTTTCTTGAGACCCATCCTGACATCCTGGAGCGATGCATAATATTCGTCGAAGATCGTGATTACGGTGAGCGGGTTCTCGAAATCGTGCATGCCTTTCAGCATAATTTCCATACGTACTATGCAGCGGACAACCGTCAGACGCTGGATGAGTTTGCAAAGGGCGATATTGATTGTTTGATTACATGCGAGCGTCTTTCGGAGGGTATCGACATTCGATCCGTCCGCTCAATTGTGCTTTTCTCGTCGGATCGAGCGCGACTACAAACCACGCAGCGGATAGGTCGTTGCTTACGTATCGATCCCAATCAACCTGCGAAGCGGGCATCCGTCGTAGACTTTATCCTCAGACAAGATCCAGACAAGCCTGAGCTGAATGCCGACCAGAGTCGCGCAGTGTGGCTTGCAGGCCTGTCTGAAGGTTACCGCTGGAGATGCAAATGCCGATTGAGCCAGTAGTTAGATCCTCGATCCTTGAAGCGGTCGCGAATGCCGGGCAGCCGGCTTCTCTTTCTCAACGCCTCATCTCGTGGCTTGACGAAATCTCTGATGGAAAAACCCACCTGGGTAATGCTGATGACACGCCCCGCCGCCTTGAGCTTTTGTTGGAAGTGGTTAAGATCGGTGACCAAGAGGTGGAAGATTGAGTGGAACAATAGCCCTGTTGGGATGGGAGGCACACAACCTTCGCTGTCCAGACCATAAAATTGAGTTGTCGCCTTCACGTGAATCCAAACCATTCCGGGTGACGCTGATTCAGATGCCCAACGGCACGGGCAAAACGACGACCTTGATTGAGTGGGGCTGGTACAGAGAAGACTGTGTCAATGCGATCCAGTCGGCACATCTCCCTACTCCGAGGAAAAACTCTTGCTTCTTCTGTCCGGCGTCCAAGAAAGCTGAGGTCATAGCCTTGAGTCAGGAGCATCCCGACCTGTACCAACGAGCCGTGGAGCTGGAACGACGCGCCCGACCAAACCTTCACGTCATTCGTGGACTCGGCCGCCACTGGTCATGGGAAGAACTCGTGAACCTCAAGAGCACTGATATCTCCGCGCTCAGTGAGACACCGGATATGCCATGTCTTTGCGTGGACGAAAGCACTGACGACTGATCGTCGCCAACACGGCGGAACACCCTTGGCATAAACTTCATGAATGACGTCATCGTCAGACTCTGAGGGCCTCACCGCTTTCGAACAAGGCGTCGATCAACACCCCGATGCCCTGCGTCGGTTCATTGGTTCCTGGGAGGGTTTTGACTGGTTTTGGCAATTGATTGTTTTCGTCACGTACTCTGAACGAACTGGTGTCGCGAAACGGCTCGAAGGAGCCCTTTCGCGACTGGCAGCATCAGCGACGCCTGAATCAAATGCCGAGCTTGCAGATCAACTTCTCAGCAAAATGCAGACTGTTTACGGACTAACAAACGAAGATTTGCTTCACCAAGAGGTGCAGAGACTTGCGCTCATCCTCGTTCCAACTCAGCAAGGCGGAACAATTTGAGATGCTGAGACTCACCCGCTAATACGGTTCCGCATGTGTCATACAGTTCCATCAGATGATGACTGTTGAGCGTAAAATACGTCATAGCCTCGATCGCTAGGCGGAGAGATCATGCTCATTCTCCCTCTCAAATCGGTCACCAAAATCATCATCTTGTTAGGGGCACTGGTGTTCTGCGGCTATCTGGCATCAGCCTGTATCGAACACAAAAACCCCTTTGGCGAAGATTACTGGAAGGCCAAAAAAGCCGAACATGCGCGAATCACCAGTGACGCACACCACTAAAGCGATAGTTCCAATCCAATATCCGTTCGCGTTGTGGACGCCGGTCGTTGCGACTGAGCCTCCTCTGGCGATTTTTGCTTCGAATGGTCCGTAGCCGAAGTCTTCGTAACGTCGTGGCTCAGCCGTTCTCCGAGCCGCAAAGCATCGTTAGTGAAAATCTCTGCGGAGTGGGACGCCCTCGATACCGTGACATAGGCGAATCGCGTGTTTATCAATTCTGGGTGGGCTTCAGTATCCATGTTGACCAGGACACGTTCTGCAGTCAGACCTTGCGAACTGTGTGATGTCACCGCATACCCATGATCGAAGTGGCGGAATTCGCTTGGATCGATTGAAACGCGATTGCCATTATCCATACGTGCGGAAATCTCTCCATGTGCTATTTGTTCGATGGTTCCGAGAGCGCGGTTCGGCAGGTCAAGATTGCGGCATGGTGCGGTCATTTGGATACGGTCACCAACCGCAAAGCTTCGCTCCAGTTCCCTGTATGCGTCGATTCCGCGCAGGCGCGACGGATCGTAGGTAAGGATGTCGCCCGTCTGCTTCTGTACTGATATCAAGTTGACAACCGGTTCGGTTGCGACAACCTGCGCATAGCTGCCGCGCTCCAAGCCCAGTTCCTTACTTCCGCGTTGGTATCTGAGAACGTCTCCTACTAAGTATTGCGTCGCCCATCCTCGATCTGCTCCTGTCATCTCCGAGCGAGGGACGAGGACGCTGTATTGCTGCTCTTCCTTGCCGACAAGACTGTGAGCCTGGAGTTCGCCGCGGACGGCCTGATTGATGTCCCTTCGTGATGCGTTGTCGGGAGAAACAATCATTGCCCCTTGGGGCCGTGATGCGTATCTCTCTTGCAAACGCCAGGAGCGATTCCCCGGCATCTGTCAGACTCACCCCATCTCTTGAACGGTCAAACACCTGAACGCCAAGGGCATCTTCCATCTCGGAAATGCTCCGACTCAAGGCGGATTGGGCTAGAGGAAGCTTGGCAGCCGCAGCCGTGAAAGTTCCGTTATCGGCGATGGAGACAATGTACTTGAGATGCTTGAACTCTAAGTGATCGTAGATACTCATCCGGGCCCCATTGCTCTTTGGTGTGGAGTCTCTTCAGTACACGTCTGCAGAAATGTTGCTGCTGCCCAATAACTTAGAACCAAATAAGTAACCAAAAGTTGCCGGGAACGAAGCAACCCCGCACACCAGGTCTCTAAAACCCATCTCATTTTGAGATGGAACGCCATCGCGAATGAGCATTGGACAGAATCGAAACTCCGCACGAAGCTATTGTCAGATTCGTTGCATGTTGCTGCACGGCTCATTGGAGATGACGATGCCATTTGATCAATTGCCGGAACGGAAGAAACCAGCGCGAGCCCTGGTCCCCTCAACCGAAAAGCTCCTCGTGGGTCGTCGAGAGGCGGCTGAGATGTTGTCTATCAGTTGCCGAGCTCTCGACTACTTGGTTGCAAATAAGCAACTTAGCTTTCGGAGGATTGCTTCACGCGTGTTGATCCCGGTATCTGAACTTCAACGATTCGCCCGCGCCGATCACCCTCAACGACTGGCCGGATGATCTCGACTGATGCCTCTTCGTGGCTGTAGAATAGGACTTGTTAATTTTGTTAGTCCGCAGAAACAGCCATCGGAGGCATTATGGCAAGAGGCGTATACGAACACCCGGCGGGAAGTGGGATTTGGTGGATTCACTACTATGCCGGCGGCAAGCGTCATCGCGAAAAGGTTGGGCGCAAGTCTGATGCGACCAAGCTGTATCAGACACGGAAGGCCGATGCCATCGCTGGCCGTAAACTTCCTGAGTTGCGCGATAGTAGAGTTTTGCACTTCTCTGAGCTGATCGACGATGCTCTGGAATACGTTGCGGACCACAAGGACCGCCGCAGCTACATCAGCAAGGCGGAGATTGTCCGCAAGGCAATCGGTTCGCGACCCGCAGCAGAGATCACACCACAAGAGCTTGAACGCTGGCTCCGGTCGCACTGTAAAACAGCGGCGACCACGAATCGCTATAAGGCTTTCATCTCGCTCTGCTATCGGGAAGGATTGCATAACGGCAAGGTCACGGTGAACCCTGCCCGGCAGGTCCGCCATCGTCGGGAAAGTGTCGGGCGTTTGCGCTTCCTGAGCAGAGACGAATACGACACGCTTCACGAGGCGATCAAGGCACGGTTCCCAGAACATCTAGCTGAGTTCATTGTGTCGGTGAATACGGGCATGAGGCTATCAGAGCAGTATTCGCTCACCTGGGGCCAAGTGCATCTCGACAGGCGGACTATCGACCTCACGAAGACGAAGAACGGTTCAGCTAGGACAGTCCATTTGAATGCAGATGCGGTTGCGGCTCTCAAGACACGGCACAAGAAAAATACCAAGCCGACGGACATGGTTTTTCCACGTCAAGGACCCCGGTTCGATACAAGGTCTTGGTTCGTCCCTTCACTCGAAGATGCAAAAGTTTCAGGTTATGTTTGGCACTCCAATCGGCATACCTTCTGCTCTTGGCTTGCGATGGCTGGTGCATCTATCAAGGAGATTCAAGAACTCGCCGGCCACAAGACCATTACGATGTCCGCCCGATACAGCCATCTATCGCCCGAGCATCGCCTATCGGTGATTGATCGGATTGCTTCTACCGTTCCACAAGAGAACTGAGAGAAGCAATCCTTTCCTCGCGATCAATCAGGGAACTTCATCGCATCCCGAAGTTCCTGAGTTTTCCCTTGGACATAGGCTTTTGGTAACAACGGGTCGTAATGAATCTCGATCGCGGTGAATGCGATCGGCACGCCCGGGCTAACTTTCAAGTCGAACTGGTTGTCGTTGTAGCGGCAAACGCTAACTTTCGCATCCGAAAACGCAATGCCGGGCAGTACCGTTTTCGCCCCAGGCGCTGCATCTGCATCGTCCTTTGCTTTCGTAGTGGCAGGCGTCGTTTTTGCAGGTTTGGTGGTTGGCTGGACGGTTCCAGACACCCTTCCACCGGTTGTTGATGGTGTGGTGGAGTCTGCGCTGCCCGGAGTCGTTCCTTTGCTCCCGGCCGGCACCTTCGAGGGATCAGGCAGTTGCGAAGCTGGAATTTCCTTTGTGCAGTCGCCAGCCTTCAGAGCCTGTACCGACGCGTCGACTTGGGTTTGGTCCGTGACATCAATCCGAAGATTCTCGACTGTGAAAACGCTCGTGACAAGGTAGCCTTGCCCGTATCCTCGGAACATCCTCGCTTTGTCATTGACGGATGTGTCATAAGTGCCATCGGTCAGATTCGCCTTAATAGTTGGGGATGCCAGCGCTGCGTTAGTGGCGTGGGCGTCTCTGCCCCAACCTACGACCTTGAACGTCGTTTGTGGATAGTTGATCCGGGTACCATGACCGATGCGGAGAGACGGTGCAATTTTGCCCAGGACGACAGACAAGTCGATATTCGTGCTTTGCAGTTTTTGCACAGCGCCACTAGTAACGCTGTCATTCGACGGTTTAGGCAGATTCGCGGGCAGATCCGTGGGCGGATTATCCAAGAATTTGCCGCGATAGCTGTAGCCGGGTAGAGTTACGCCAAGTGCCTCATGTGGTGCCCAGTCTACATAAATAACCGATCCCGGCCCGATGTATGGCTGCCATGAAGGCGGCATTGCGACCATGTCGATACTTTTGAAAAACTGGCCGACAGTAGTGTTTTCGATCTGAGCATGCAATCGAGGTGCGCAGGTTGTAATGGCTAGGATACACAAAGGCAGGAGTAGCTTTCTCTTCACTTGAAACTCCGATCACAGAAATTTGAGTGCTGGGACTGCCCCGGATTATACGGACTCGGACCCCCATATGTGATTTAATGCCGCTTGATAAATCGCGAGCTTGGTCAAGGCTGTGAACCTTGGTCGTAGCGGTTTCTCTAAAGAATCAGCGATGACTCTCACGACGCAATTCGCTACTCGCATTGCTGAACTCTCTTATTTAGCTTCTCGATGGTGCGCCGGCTTTCGGTCGAAGGTAATCGATCGCTGCCTCCACAAATCGCATCTGGGTGGATTTCAGCCTCGGTCTATATGCGATAGCGAGATCCAAGCTGGCTCTCGAAAGAATGATGTATCCGAGTTTGGTCGGCGAAACGCCAATCTTCTTTGAAAGATCATCGAGCCGTTCCATACCGAAGATGAGTACACGTTGTCCTTCGATACCCCGCGAGCTATGAAACGTGCAAACGCGGATGAGATCGCTCTGCGGAGGGCAACGGCGTTTGCTTGGATCGGTGTAGTCAAGGTATGGGGCCTTCATAGAGTCCAATGCGCCACATACCCAATTCCGTTCGAAGCTTTTGTCGCTCGGGACTAGGATCAGCATATCGATGGGGCGTTCGGACGCGCGGAGGCTATCACGCTCGATTTCGATGATCCGCTGATACTGCCTGATGCGTGCATTGTCGAGGAGATCCGCGTAGTCTAGCGCCTCTTCGGACAACGCGTCTATTTCGCTGTCGTCCATGAAAATAAGAGCGGGCAATGCACCTCCGGGCCTTTCGAAAATCAACTCCTGCTGACTGCCTGGCTCCAATCGAAGAGATTTCACCACTGCAGGTATGCGAGATGGATCACCCTCTGAATCCCCAAAGGTCATAGCAAATCGGCTGATCTGTTCCGTGTTTCTAAAGTTGCGATTGCAACGGTGGTTCTTAGCCTTCTTTCGAAAGACCGTGAGCGCTTCCGATTCCTCTCCATACATCTCTTGTCCACGGCCAGATGCTACCAAGATCGTGGCGTTTTTTGCTGCGTGCAGGAATGCCATCTCGAACGCCCAAGAGGGGAGGTCCTGGGCTTCGTCAATGAGGATGGTGTCATATTTCTTCAATTCTTCGACTTGTTCTCGCATCAGCTCGACCACCGTGCGAGCCCAATCGTCGTGGTCCTCATCCCCCACCGGGGAAGAAACGAAACGTCGGAGGACATCAAAGGCGTCTCTAGCGTCGAGGCAGCCATCGGAAAGCGCCAGTCGCTCAGAGAAGTTCAAAGTGCGCTGAACGTCGGCCCCGAGCACCTTGTTGAAGCACAAATACAACACATTGCACCCTTCCATCGCGTGCCAAAACCCGATCCTAAGCAATCGGAATGTTTTCCCGGTGCCGGGTTTGCCATGGTAGTACCACCGCTGGCCGGATTTCGGGGGCACTCTCTCTCGCTCTTCTTTGATCACCCGTTGCTCGATGGCTTTCAAGCGTTCTATGTCGCTGGGCGCTTGAATCGGCTTCGCGTTGACATGCAGTTCGCGCACAAGTGCATCAAGGTCAGCCCTCTTATTGACGAAGGGGCCGCTCGGAGCTTCGCCTCTAGGGGGATTGGCCCGGATGTGCGTCAGTCGCTCAATCAACGTCTTCGGGGTCGAATGGAAATCTTCGTAGAAGAGCATGGACTCCGCGTAAGGACCGCAAATACGTTTATCATCCCAGCGCTGATTCCACTCATCTCGCCTAATGAGGGGCCAGGCAGCCGTTGGGATGATCCAAGGTTTGAGTCCACGTCCTGAAAGGAAGTTTCTTAGCGAATACATCGCATCCGCTGCCTGATGGACGGGCCCATTGTCCTCGGCACGATCCTGAATCTTGCACCGCGCCCACCCGTATCTCTCGATATAGCCAAGAGACACTGCCTTGACTTCTACCAAGAACACGCCAGCCATCTCGTGCCATAGGAGCAAATCGCAATCGCGTACCCCGGGAATGAAGTTAAGCCCACACCAGATATGGAGTTGCGGATCTGCCGCTGCCTTCAGTTGCTGAACGAGGGCACGCTCACCTTTTTTGTCCGGCAGACCTGTGTGAAGAACTGACAATACTCGTCTCCGATCCCATCGCGAATGCTTGAATGTCTCCAGCCATGATGCCACGCGGCGAGGCAAGTAATGGCTGTGCCGAGACAAACAGCCATCAAAACAGCCACCAAACAACTTTGGCCTCTCGTCAGCGAGAGGCCAAAGCCGTGTAAGTTCTTTGTTGTGTATGGTGCCGGGAGGGGGGGTCGAACCCCCACGAGGTTGCCCTCGGCGGATTTTGAGTCCGCTGCGTCTGCCAGTTCCGCCATCCCGGCGCTCTTTGAGTTTACCCCAGAATCCCCACGCCGACGCCTACTGCACCTTACCCGCCGGCCGCAGCCTCGCCAGCTCCATCGCGCATGCAATCGCGTTCTGCGCCGCGAACAGCAGGTTATCCGCCGCCATCCACACCCAGAACCCACCCGCCACCGCAACGTCCGCCCGCGCCGACACCAGCAGTTGCTTCTGCGCCGAAGCACTCAGGTTGCTCGGCCCCTCATCCTCGCTCACGACAAGCTCCACCACGCCTCCACCCAGCGCGCCGCGCACCTCGTCCTCCGTCACCGTATCCCTCAGCGCAACGAACGCCGACGCCGTGTAGCCGTTGAACACCGGAGCATGCACCACCTGCAGCGCCAGTTCGCAACCCGCGGCGATCCGCGCAAAATCGCGCCCAATCCTCTGCGCCGTCTTCACCACCGAAGCCTTCGCGTCCTGCCCCAGGCCAGGCGTCAGATTGAACGCCACCTGCGTGTCGTACACATCCTTCGGCACCGCCTGAAACGACAGCAACCCAACCGTCTGCTGATGCAACTCATCAAGCCCCGCCTTGCCCTGCTCCGACGCCGGCTCCATCACCGTTGCGGCAAGCCGCACCGCGCCAAACCGCTGCTTCAGCCGCACAGCGACTACCGCCAGCATCACCGCAGCCGCATGCGCCGGCACCACCACCGTCGTCGCCAGATCCACACCCGACGCACCCACCTCCGGCGCCAGCAGAGCCGTCCCGGCCTCCGCCGCCAGCGTGCCCGTCATATCGACCACGCCTGCTCCACTCGACTGTGCCTCGCGCCAATGCGCGCGCACTGTATCAGCGTCGCCCGCAAAAAACACGATGTCCATCCGCGCGAAAGCGCCCGGAGTCAGTGGCTGAATCACCAGCGGCTCATCGCCAGCCACTGTCATCTGCCCAATCGCATCCTCGTTGTCGAGCAGCGAAATATCCCACACCGCCGCCGCCGCCTCATTCAACTGCTCGGCAAGCTCGCGCCCCAGCAGCGTCGATGCGCCCACAATCGCTGCACGCAGCGTCCTCGATGCCATGTTCTCTCCTCTTATTGTTCGAGCGACGAATCAGACACTACGCGAGGCGCTTGCCCCACGAATACAGCACACGCGCCACAACACCCGAAACCAGGTAAACCATCGCAATAATAATCAGCGCATACTGCGACAGCGCAACGACCAGCGTAAAGAAAACAGCGATCATCAGTACACTGCGAACAGGCTGCCGCTCGCTTACATTCAGGCCCTTGGCGCTCCAGAAGCGCCAGCTGCTCACCATCAAAAAACTCGTCCCTGCAATCAGCGCCATCCACAGCGCGGACATCCACAAGTTATGGATCGGCGACCCCATCTCGAAATGCACCACCGCCGCGATCACTCCCGCGCCCGCCGGAATCGGCATCCCGACAAAGTATTTACGGCCTGGTCGCCCCGGGTTCCGCGGCTGCGCATTGTCGCTGATGTTGAACCGCGCCAGCCGGCACGCCCCACAAATCAGGAACACAAAACAGATCACGCCACCCAGCGTCAGCAACTGATCCTGTAGCGCCGGATAGGCCGAACGCTGCACCGACTGCACACCCCACAGGTACGCCAGCAGGCTCGGCGCAACGCCAAACGTGATCACGTCGGCAAGCGAATCGAACTCCCGCCCAAAGTCGCTGGACGTATTCGTCATCCGCGCAACCCTGCCGTCGAGTCCATCGAACAGCACCGCAAACCCGATCGCCAGCGCGGCATGATTGAAGGCGTGGTCATCGCCATTCGCACCGCGAATGCTCTGCGTTATCGCGTAGTACCCGGCAGCAATATTTCCTGCCGTAAACATCGACGGCAGCACGTACATGCCGCGTCGTGGCGCATGGCCCTTAGCCGACGCCGGGGCGGCCATCAGCTCTGCCCACCCTGCGACAGCTGTCCGAGGATCGAGCTTCCACCCTTCACGCGGTCGCCTACCTTCACCTTCGGATTCGTCTCAGCCGGCATCAACACATCCACTCTCGATCCAAACTTGATCAGACCCATCCGCTGGCCGCGCTCTACGCGATCGCCAACCTTCAGGTTGCAAACGATCCGCCGCGCCAGCAGCCCGGCAATCTGCTTGAAGCTCACCGTATATCCGCCCGCGTCGATGGTCACCAGCGTCTGCTCATTGTGGATCGCCGACTCCGGCTTCATCGCGTTCATAAACTGGCCTTCGTTGTGCTCCACCAGCGTCACGACACCGCCCACCGGAACCCGGTTTACATGCACATCAAACACATTCAGGAAGATCGTCAGCCTCAGCCGCCCACCATCCGGAAACTCGATCCACTCCAGTTCCTCCACCTTGCCATCGGCCGGCGAAACAATCAGCCCCGGCGCACTCGGAACCACCCGCGAAGGATCACGGAAGAACCACAGAAAAAACATCGCCAGGACTACCGGCAACGCCACGAGCCAAGCCACGTGCGACACAAACCAGACGATCACGGCCACGATCAAAAATCCGAGCCCATAGAAGAATCCATCGCGAACCATAGCTTTCCATTATAGATGCTCACCCGCCCACAGTTAGCGCAGCCTCAGCATCATCAACACGCCATCATCCTCCGGAGCGCTGTAGTAGCCTCGCCGCACTCCGCTCTCAACAAACCCAAGCCCCGCATACAACGCCCGCGCAGCAGCATTCCTCGCGCGAACTTCCAGCTCCACACCCTGCGCGCCCTGCTCTCTCGCCCAGCTCAAAACCTCAACACAAAGCGCCGTCGCCACACCTCGGCGCCGCCACCGCATATCCACCACCAGGCTCTCCAGCGCGGCCGCTCTCTCGCCTTCCAGGTAGCTCGCCGCAATAAACCCAACAACCGCCTCTCCAGTCACCGCGACCGCAAGGCAGCGGTGAAAAAACTTATCCTTCTCCGCTGCATACTTTTCATACGTTTCGCGACTCCAGTGCGAAGCCTCCATCGTCGCACGCTCGACCGCCATCACGGCATCGAGCTCCGCCGCACTCGCCGGCCGCACCACCACCGGCGCGCTACTGTGCACCGTCGGCCGTCTCTCGCTTGCGCGCATAAATGTCGTGCTCTCCGCGAACATAGTTCGCATCGATTGCCGCAACATCATCCACCAACCCATCGCGCCAGTGCCTGACCATCAGCGGCAGCGCAGCCACAGCGCCCGGGGCCACCAACATCACAGCATCAGCGCTCAGCACCGCAACCACACGCTGATCGAACGACACCACATCCCGTCCCCGCGCCTGCTCCACCAGAGCCTCGCGACACACCAGCCGCTCTTCGTCCTCATCGCGCACATAGAACTCATCGCGCCCCGCATCCAGCACAGCCAGCGCTCCCTGCACCCCCAACGCCGCAAGCACCTCCAGCCGCGACACCGCAATCAACTTCGCGCCCAGCGCCTCGCACAATCCCTTCGCCGCCGCCAGCCCTACGCGCACACCGGTAAATGACCCCGGTCCATGCACCACACCAACAACCTGCAACGCATCCGTTCCCCACCCCGCCTCTGCCAGCAACCGCCGCAACGCCCCCGGCCACTCCGCGGAAAACTCTCTCCCCGGCACCACCTCGGAACCCAGCACCACCTCACCCCGGCCCACCGCCAGGGTCGCCGCCGCGCCGCAGCTATCGATCAACACCCACCTGAGCTCATCAGTCACGCCACAATCCTACCTTGTCGCACACGCTCCTCACGCCTCCGCAACCAAGCCCGCACAACTCCTGCCACCGCTGCATCCAATCTCCATGCAAAGCACCTTCCGCTCCGGCGGCCGCGACATCCGCATCACCATGCACGAGCCCACCACCCCCAAACCCCACCCCGCCATCGTCCTCATGCACGGTGCCGGCGGCAACGTCAGCTTCTGGCTAGACCGCCTCGCGCCGCACCTGACCGCCGCCGGCGTCGCTCTCTACGCTCCTCATTACTTCGACCGCACCGGCACCGAGCGTGCCGACCTCGCCGCCATCACCGACGGCGTCCACGTCCCGCAGTGGCTCGACACCCTCGACGCCGCGCTCACCTTCACCGCACGGCGCCCCAACATCGACCCCAGCCGCATCGCGCTCATCGGCATCTCCCTCGGCGCCTTCCTCTCGCTCGCCTTCGCCGCCGACCTCTCCGCCTCATCCACCCCGCGCCGCATCCGCGCCCTCGTCGACCTATCCGGCGGCCTCACCGACCCCTACGCCTCGCACGCGACCAGCGACTTCCCACCCACCCTCATCCTGCACGGCGAAGCCGACACCGTAGTCCCCGTCTCCCACGCCCGCGCTCTCGACGCACTGCTCACCAAACTCGCAGTCCCCCACGAAACCCGCCTCCTCCCCAACGAGGGCCACTGGTTCAGCATCGGCGCCCAGATGCAGCTCCTGCTATCCGTAGCAACCTTCCTCCGCAAACACCTCTAAACCACGCTCGACAAGAACCCTCTTCTCCAACCAGTCACAATGTGGGTGCCACATTCATCGCGCTCGCACTTGGCGCGATGGGTGGGCCGACACACACTCAACCACCCCCAAACAACTCCCCACTCTCCGCCGGATACCACACCCTCTCACCCTCAACACATGCAAACGGCGTCATGCGATGCACCTTCCGCGACGCCTTCCCATCCACCGTCACAAACACATCCTCGACCGGCACTCCACGCGCGATCACCGCATCCGCAATCAGCGACCGATGGCACCGCCACGGCACACTCTCCGCACACATCACCACGGTCTGCCGCTCGGCCGCAGCCTCCACCAGCAAGTCAATCTCCGCGCGGAAAGCCGCCGTCTGCATGTAGTCCGCATACCCCCGAAAGCTCGACTCCCGCCACCCCGTATTCAGACTGTCCTTCGCAGCCGCCCGCCGTCCTCCCAAGCCCTCCCGCCACGCCGCTTCGATTCCCACCGCACGCAGCGCCGCAAACAAAGCCTCCTGCCCAAACTGCGGATGCCGCCGCGAGCCCGGATACCGTCGCACATCCACCAGCAGCTCCACCCCGCTCTCCTCAAGCGCCCGCAGAAACGCCTGAATCGACAACGTCGAATGCCCGATAGTCAACAAGCTCCGCATTCATCCGTCCCTCTACTCAATTGTCATCCCATTCAGAAATTGTCATCCCGCAGCGAAGCGAACGGATCCGCTTCTCTCGCACCCACACAAACAAAAAGGGGCGGCCCGCATCCGCGAACCGCCCCATCATTCCTGCCGCCGACCTTACTCCGCCGCCGCCAGCACTTCTTCCCGTACTTCCTCATCCACCTCGGCATCCTCCACCGACTTCGGCAGCGCCACCGCCAGCACATCCTCAATCCGGGATGCATAGTGGATCGTCACGCCATCGATCTGGTCCGCCGTAAGGTCTTCCTCAACGTTCGTCTTCACATCGATCGGAAGAATCACGTCGCGAACACCCGCCCGCTTGGCCGCAAGGAACTTCTCCTTGATGCCGCCGACCGGAAGCACATTCCCGCTCAGCGTGATCTCGCCCGTCATCGCCAGCAGCGGACGCACCGGCTTATCGGTCAGCAGCGAAACCAGCGCCGTCGCCATCGTCACACCTGCACTCGGCCCATCCTTCGGGATTGCTCCCGCGGGCACGTGGATGTGCAGGTCCGTATCCTTCAGCACATCCTCATCGAGGCCCAGCGAAGCCGCATTCGACCTCACCCACGTCAGCGCCGCTTGCATCGACTCCTTCATCACGTCGCCGATCTGGCCCGTGATGTTGAAGCCGCCTTTACCCTTCATCTTGTTGGCCTCGATGAAGAGCACGTCGCCACCCGCCGGTGTCCACGCCAGGCCTACAGCCACGCCCGCGCGCTTGGTGCGTTCGGCGATCTCCGTATCCACACGCACCTTGATGCCGCCCAGATACTCGTGCACGATCTCCGGCGTCACCACCAGCTTCTCAGTCAGGCCTTCAGCAACCTTGCGAGCCGTCTTGCGGCACACCGTGCCGATCAACTGCTCCAGCCGACGCACACCCGCCTCACGCGTGTAGTGCCGCGCAATCAGCGCCACCGACTCCGTCGGAAACTCGATCTGCTCGTCCTTGAGACCGTTCTCCTTGATCTGCCTCGGAATCAGGTACCTCTCCGCGATATTGACCTTCTCCTCCTCGGTATATCCCGTGAGCTCGATGATCTCCATGCGGTCCAGCAGCGGAGCCGGAATCGGATCCAGCTGGTTCGCCGTGCAGATGAACAGTACCTTCGACAGATCGAACGGCTGATCCAGGTAGTTATCGCGGAACGTATTGTTCTGTTCCGGATCGAGCGTTTCCAGTAGCGCGCTCGAAGGATCGCCGCGGAAGTCCCTTCCCAGCTTGTCGATCTCGTCCAGCATGAACACCGGATCGTTGACCTCCACCCTCTTCAGGTGCTGGATAATCTGCCCCGGCAGCGCGCCGATGTACGTCCGCCGATGTCCGCGGATCTCCGCCTCATCGTGCATGCCGCCCAGCGAGATGCGCGAGAACTTCCGTCCCAGCGCCCGCGCAATGCTGCGTCCCAGCGACGTCTTGCCCACGCCCGGAGGCCCGACAAAGCACAGGATCGGCCCCTTCATATCCGGCTTCAACCGCCGCACGCTCAGGTAATCCAGAATGCGGTCCTTCACCTTCTTCAGACCGTAGTGGTCCTCATCCAGCGTCTCTTTCGCCTTCTTGATGTCCACCTCGCCCGCCGAGCCCTTCGACCACGGCAGCACCGCCAGCCACTCCACATAATTCCGTGTCAGCGAGTAGTCCGCCGCCGCCGGGTTCATCCGGCTCAGCCGACCCAGCTCCTTCAGCGCGTCCTTCTTCACGTCCTCGGGCATGCCGGCGCTTTCGATCTTCTCCTTCAGGTCGGCAATGTCTTTCTGCGTGTCGTCCTGGTCGCCGAGCTCCTTTTGGATCGCCTTCATCTGCTCGCGCAGGTAGTAGTCCCGCTGCGACTGCTGCACAGAGTCCTGCACTTCGCTCTGGATCTTGTTGCGAAGCTGCTGCACTTCCAGCTCCTTCGCCAGCGCGCCGTTCACCTTCTCCAGCCGCGTCTTCACGTCCGCTGTCTCCAGCAGCTCCTGCTTGTCAGTGGTCGAGAGGAACGGCAGGCTCGACGCGATAAAGTCCGCCAGCCGGCTGGGATCGTCGATATTGATCGCGATCGTCTGCAGATCGTCGGACAGCGTCGAAGACGACGTCACAATCGTCTGGAACTGCCCCAGCACATTGCGCTGCAGCGCCTCGGCCTCAGGCGACTCCTCAGTCCCCTGCTCGTCGATCGTCTCGCACTCCGCCGTCATGAACGGCTCTGTCTGGGTGAAATTAGTGAGCCGCACCCGCTCCGTGCCTTCGGTAAACACAAAGAGGCTCTGGTTCGGCATTTTTACAACCTTGTGCACGGTAGCGCGCGTTCCGATCTCGTACAGATCGCCGCCTTCCGGCTGGTCCTGCCGCGCGTCCTTCTGCGCGACAACCAGGATCGTCTTCTCCTCGCCCAGCGACTGGATCAACTGGATCGAGCTCGGCCTGCCCACCGTCAGCGGCAGCACCGCATGGGGAAACAGCACGGTCTCGCGCACCGGAAGCACGGGATAAGAATGCCCGCTGCCTTCTCCCGCGCCCGATTTCGTCGCCGTCGGTTTGATTACGCTTACAAATTCGTTTGCCATGAGTGTCCTTCTATCAACTTTCCTGCATAGGATGCACTACAACCACCAAAAGTCGCAAATCCGAAAGGCCCACCATCTAAACCATTGGATGTCATCGGCAGCGTCACCAGACAATTCCAGCATCAAAAACCTTTCCACCGCTGCCCCTCTAACTGACCGCCCGTTTCGCAACCCACCGCGCACCTCCAAAACCCTCCTCCGCGCGCTCTGCGTTTTTCCGCCGCGTCCTCTGCGTTCGTCTTTGCCCTTGCTTTTGCTCTTGCCCGAACATTGCACCCATCCCCCATTCCAAGTACGCTGAAACAGCGGCTCTGTCCCTCAACCCTGCGGAAGTGGCGAAATTGGCAGACGCACCAGACTTAGGATCTGGCGGGGTAACCCGTAGGGGTTCAAGTCCCCTCTTCCGCACCAAATTTCAGCCGCCACACCAGAAGGAAACGATGTCCGAGACCATCACCCAGCCCGACAACACCACCATCACGCTCAACAAAACCGCCGACTACCGCGACTCCTACGCCAACAGTGTCCACATCCGGCTCTCCGTCTGGGACTTCCACCTCGTCTTCGGCCGCCTCGAGCAGCAGAGCCGCGACGCCGTCTCCATCGAAAACTTCCAGGGCGTCTACGTCAGCCCTCAGCAGGCCAAGGCACTGCTCAACCTGCTCACCCACAACGTCGCCCAGTACGAACAAACCTTCGGCCCAATCTCGCTCGACAACACCCAATCCGCCGGTCCCCGCTTCGTAGTGCCCCCCGGCCCCGTTCACTAGGCTCTCTCTCCGAGGCGGGATCTTTGTGGGATCGCGCTTTGAAGGGGCGGACTTCAGTCCCGCCGTAAACTGTTTGTGATGCCAGGCGGCTTTAGCCGCTGAGGGAACCCGCTCCACATGACGGCAACCGCGCGAAGGCCCACCGTCAAACCCGCCAATCCCCTCCTCCTCTTCCCCCTCATCTTCGCCGCGGTCTACATCGCGCACCTCACTCTCCTGCGCCTCCCCTATTTCTGGGACGAAGGCGGCTACTACATCCCCGCCGCGCTCGACTTCTTCCGCACCGGCACCCTCATCCCGCAGTCGACCATCACCAACGCCCACCCGCCGCTGCCTTCAGTCCTCCTCGCGACCCTCTGGCACGTCACCGGCTTCACCATCCTCGCCACCCGCACCTTCGTCTGCCTCACCGCCGCCGCCGCGCTCCTCGCCGTCTTCCGCCTCGCCCGCACCTTCATCGGGGCGCGCGCCGCCGCCGCCGTCACGCTCCTCACCGCCTGCTACCCCATCTGGTACGTGCAATCCACCCTCGCCCACGCCGACATCTTCGCCGCCGCCTTCACCCTCTGGGCCCTCGCCCTCTACCTCACGCCTGCGAAGCAGCAACGTCTTCTCCCCCACGCCGCCACCATCGCCCTCCTCTTCGCCCTCTCCGCGCTCTCCAAAGAAACGGCAATCGTTACCCCCTTCGCCCTCGCCCTCCACCGCCTCTACCTCCTCATCCGAGACCCTCAGAACCGCCGCACCCACCTCCTCTGGCTCGCGACCCTCAGCACCACCGTCCTCCCGCTCCTCGCCTGGTACGCCTTCCACTACCACCGCACCGGCTTCATCTTCGGCAACCCCGAGTTCCTCCGCTACAACGCCACGGCTAACATGGACGGGCACCGCATCGTGCTCTCCCTCTACCACCGCGCCCTGCACCTGCTCACCCACATGAACATGTGGGTCGCGACCCTCATCACCGCGGCCGCGTTCATCCTCCCGCGCCGCCTCCAGCGCTCGATCCCGGCCGCGGTCACTACCCCGATCCTCATAGTCCTCGCAGTCAACTGGATCGCCTTCTCCATCCTCGGTGGCGCGCTCCTCACCCGCTACCTGCTCCCGATGTACCCGCTCCTCCTTCTCCTCTTCGTCAGCATCTGGCGCGAGCGCACCAGCCTCTGGCCCCTCGCCGCCGCGCTCTCGACTGCCGCCTTCATCACCGCACTGCACATCAACCCGCCCTACGCCTTCGCGCCCGAGGACAACCTCACCTACCGCGACATGATCGTCCTCCACCAGCAGGCCGTCTCGCTCATCGCGCAGCACTTCCCCCAGGCGCGAGTCCTCACCGCCTGGCCTGCCAACGCCGAGCTCTCCCGCCCCGACCTCGGCTACACCGCCATCCCAATCAAGGTCGTCACGCTCCAGAACTTCGCCCTGGACCAGCTCCAGAAAGCCGCGCAAACCCCCGGCGACTTCGACACTGCCCTCCTCTTCTCCACCAAGTACGAGCCCCCTGCCGGCCGCACGAACCTCTCCCGCCGAACCCAGAACAGCGACGCCCGTTACTTCGACTTCCACCGCGACGTCCTCCCCGCCGAAGCCGCGCACCTGCTCCACGGGGAAGTCCTCTGGCAAGCCTCGCGCAACGGCGAGTGGGCCGCCGTCCTCCGCTTCCCCCGCAGCTTCGAAGCCCGCCTCCCACTTGGAAGCTGGCCACTTGCCACTCGGAAATGACGGGCCCTACCAGTACCACGACCATGTGGGTGCCCCATTCATCGCGCTCGCACTTGGCGCGATGGGTGGGCCGGCACTCCATCTCCGCACCGAAAACCCAAATCCGATTTTCAGCCGCACCCTCCACCACCTCCCCAAGTCAGGCGTACACTCGAGACCAGATGCGCCGCTTCCTCGCCATCCTGTTGCTCGCGACCTTCGGCCTCCCGGCCGCCGCGCCGCTGCTCGCGCAGGAGCAAGGTGCCGAGATCAATCTCCCGGCCTGCTGCCGCCGCGCAGGCTCGCATCACTGCATGGGCGCCTCCATGCACGACCCCAACACCCCCACAGTGAGCATGCGCTGCCGCAGCTTTCCGCAGCCCCACGCCATCGCTCCGCAGTTCAAGCTCTCTGCAACGCCCTCAGCCCAGCCGGCCCTCAAGCTGCCTCTAACGCTTGCCACCGCGCCCGCCCGTGCTGAGACCCAGCGCCGCATCTCCCGCGAGCGCTCCCGCCACAAGCGCGGCCCCCCGGCAGCCCTCCTCGCTGCCTGAGGCCTTCCGCGCGCCGCGCGGCAGCCTTTCTTCCTCACAATTGCTGGACTCGCCCCGCCGCGCCTCACCGCGCCTGCAGGCGCCCGTCCGAGGAACACATCGTGCTTCGTCCCATCGCATTTTGCCTCACCCTTCTCGCGCCCATGCTCCTCGCGCCTAGTCTTTTGGCGCCTACGCTCCACGCCCAGGAAAACATCAACACCGCTTCCCTCGCCGGCCGCGTCACCGACACCACCGGCGCCCTCATCGGCAACGCCACCGTCTCGGTCCGGGCCCTCGCCACCGGCGTCACCGCGCACTCCCTCACCGACGCCGCCGGTCGCTTCCGCTTTCCTTACCTTCAGGTTGGAGAATACGAAGTCCTTGTCCACAACGCCGGCTTCGCGGACGTCCGCCGCTCCGTCAACTGCACCATCGGCGCTGCCTTCGATCTACCCATCACGCTCAGCCCCGGCGCCACCCAGACCGTGAGCGTCGACGCCCAGCCGCCCGTCCTTGAGACCAACCGCAGCCAGATTACCGCCACCATCTCGCAAACCGAAGTCCTCGATCTCCCCTACAACGGCCGCAACTTCCTCGACCTCGCGCTCCTCGTCCCGGGCGTCTCCCCCACCAACACCGCCGCCAACCAGCTCTTCGCCGAGACCTCCGCCGTGGGCGGCCAGGGCATCTCCGTCAACAGCCAGCGCAATTTTTCTAACTCCTTCATCGTCGACGGCCTCTCCGCCAACGACGACGCCGCCGGCCTCGTCCAGACTTCGTTCGGCCTCGACACCATCCGCGAGATGCAGGTCGTCACCAGCGGCGGCCAGGCTGAGTTCGGCCGCGCGCTCGGCGGCTACATCAACTTCGTCACCCGCAGCGGCAGCAACAAGCTGCACGGCACCCTCTACGGCTTTCTCCGCGACAAGAACCTGAACGCCCAGAACGCCCTTTCGCAAACTCTGCTCCCCTACACCCAAGTGCAGTCCGGAGCCTCGCTCGGCGGCCCCATCCGCAAAGACCAGACCTTCTACTTCGCTAACTTCGAACACCGCCAGCTCAACCAGACCGGCATCATCACCATCGCGCCCGCCAACGCCGTAGCCATAAACACCGTCCTCCAGGCCGTCTCCTACCCAGGCCAGAAACTCAACATCGCCGCCGCCAGTCCCACCACCATCTACCCCAACCCAGTCCGCGCCAACAATTTCTTCGCCAGGCTCGACCACAAACTCACCGACCGCGACCAGCTCAACGCCCGCTACAGCCTCTATCACGTCACCAGCACCAACTCCCGCGGCGCAGGCGGCACCAGCTACACCTCCGCTGCCGCCAGCCTCGACGACCTCGACCAGACCATCGCCATCAGCAACATTCTCACCATCACCCCGCGCACGGTGAACGAAACCCGCAGTCAGTTCACTAACAGCAACCTGCAAGCCCCCGCCAACGACCCCATCGGCCCAGCCGTCAGCATCTCCGGCGTCGCCTCCTTCGGCACACTCTCCGGCTCGCCCACCGCACGCTACGACCGCCTCTACGAAATCGTCGACAACATCTCCCACCAGGCCGGCCCCCACGCTCTCCGCTTCGGCGCGGACTTCCTCTACAACGACCTCACCATCACTTACCCGCAGTCCATCCGCGGCAACTACTCCTTCTCCTCGCTCGCCAACTTCCAGGCCGGCAAATACACCACCTTCACCCAGTCCTTCGGCAACTACGTCGTCCCGCAAACCAACCCCAACATCGGCTTCTACGCTCAGGACGAGTGGCGCGCCACACGCTCCCTCACCCTCAACGCCGGCCTCCGTTACGACCTCCAATTCCTCAAAGCCGTCTCCACCGACACCAACGACATCTCCCCGCGCATCGGCTTCGCCTGGTCGCCCTTCACGCGCAGAACCACCGTCGTCCGCGGCAGCTTCGGCCTCTTCTACGACCGCATCCCTCTCCGCGCACTCTCCAACGCCCTCGAGTCCGACGCCAACACCACGGCCATCAACGCCAACACCTTCACCACCATCGCGCTCTCCTTCGGCCAGGCCGGCGCTCCCACTTTCCCCAACATCGCAAGCGGCTACACCGCGACCACCATCCCGCCCAATCTCCGCCTCAGTCTCAGCACCATCGATCCGCACATGCAGAACGCCTACTCCGAGCAGGCGAGCCTCGAAGTCGACCAGCAGCTCACCCCCACCAGCAATCTCGCGCTCAGCTACCAGCACCTCCGCGGCCTGCACCTGCTCGTCTCCGTCAACCTCAACACCCCCACCTGCTACGCCGCAGTCGACCCCATAAACCTCTGCCGCCCCATCGCCGCATACGCCAACAACAAGCAGTACTCCTCAACCGGCGACTCCTACTACGACGGTCTCTCGCTCTCCTACGTGCAGCGCCCGGTCCGCTGGGGCAGCTATCGCCTGTCCTACACCTGGTCGAAAGCCATCGACGACATCGGCGAATTCTTCTTCTCCTCACCGGTCAACAACTTCAACCTCCGGGAAGACCGCAGCCTCTCCGACGACGACCAGCGCCACCGCGTCGTCTTCGACGCCACCGCCCACACCTCGCTCAACTCTCCCCGGAACCTCGCCCAGAAGCTCACCCACGGATTCCTTCTCAGCGGCATCCTGCAGTACTACTCGCCGCTGCCCTTCAACATCACCACCGGCCAGAACAGCATCCAGACCACCGCGCTCCGCCCCTGCGCTCCCGGCTACGTCCTCACGCCCACTGCCACCAACACCTGCGCCAACGCGCTTCCAGGCACCATGATCGCCCGCAACGCCGGCCGCGGCTTCGACAGCTTCACCCTCAACGCCCGCCTCAGCCGCACCATCCCCATCACCGAAGGCGTGCACCTTGAAGCCATAGCCGAAGCCTTCAACGCGCTCAACCACCGCAACAACCAGATCCCCAACGGCACCTTCGGCACCGGCACAACACCCCTCTCCACCTTTGGCCAACCTACCGCCGTAGCCGACCCCCGCAACATCGAACTGGCCCTCCGCCTAAGCTTCTAACTCGCAACTCGCAGCTCGAAACTCAACCGTAAAACCCCGCCACCGCAGCCAAGCTCACCCTTGGCTGCGTATCGACTCCCACTCCCCACCCATCACCGTCTCTTTCCCCAGCATCTTGCGATACACCCACGCATCCACGCCCCTGCCATAAAACCCAGGCGCCCTACCCGACCGCACAAACCCTCCGCTCTGATAAAACCGCTGCGCCGGCTCGTTGTCCACGAACACATGCAGCGCCATCGCCGCGCATCCGCTGTCCCGAGCCTCCACCTCCGCGCGCAGCATCAGCTCGCCCGCCACACCCTGCCGCCGCCACTCCGGAGCCACATCGAGCGTCACCACATACCCCACGCACTTGTCGCCTACATTCTCCACATGCAGCACGCAGAACCCCGCCAGCCCACCGTCATCCGCAATAACGACGCGTGCGTTCTCAGCTTCGGCAAACATCCGCATCTGCTCGCGCGAAAACCTGAACCGCGGCTCAAAGCACGCCTCATCCAGCCGATACATCGCCTCGAAATCATCCGCCCTGTACCCGCGATATTCCATAGCCTCCTCATCCCCCACGCGAACAAAAGAGCTTCCTGCCCAACCACCGCGAAGTAACAAAAAGGGCGCCCGCAAGCGCCCTCTCTTTCCACCAGACTAAATCAGACCCAATCTAAACCGCGACAGTAAAACTGTCCTCGCTCCGCGTCACCGCGCGATACAACGTATCGCGCTCGAACGGCACACGCCCCGCCTCCGTGATCAACCGCACCAGGTCCTGCCGCCGCATGCCCTGCGGAGTCTTCGCTCCCGCATCGTGGTAAATCTTCTCTTCGATCACCGTGCCGTCGATGTCATCCGCCCCAAACCGCAGCGAAATCTGCGCCATCTGGGGCGTCACCATCTGCCAGTAGCTCTTGATGTGCGCAAAGTTATCCAGCATCAGCCGCCCCACCGCAATCTGCCGGATATCCATCATCCCCGTCGACTTCGGCAGATGCGCCAGCGCCGTATTCTCCGGATGAAAGCTCAGCGGAATAAACGTCTGAAACCCACCTGTCTCATCCTGCACTTCGCGCAGCCGCAGCAGGTGATCGACGCGGTCTTCATCGTTCTCGATATGCCCATACAGCATCGTCGCATTCGACCGCAGCCCCGCCTTATGCGTCAGCTTCGCCGTCTCCAGCCAGTCGCCGCCGTCAATCTTGTGGTCGCAAATGATGTGCCGTACGCGGTCCGCAAAAATCTCCGCACCGCCCCCTGGGCACGAGTCCACACCCGCCGCCTTCATCTGCTCCAGCACACTCTCAATCGACATCTTGCCGCGCTTCGCGAGGAACGACACCTCAACCATCGTGAACGCCTTGATGTGCACCTTCGGATAGCGCACCTTCAACCCGCGCACCAGGTCCATGAAGTACTCAAACGGCAGATCCGGATGCAGCCCACCCACAATGTGGAACTCCGTCACCGCCTCGGTCAGCCCTTTGCCCGCCGTCTCCCACGCTTCTTCAAGCGCCATCGTATACGTGTCGGCCGAGCCTTTCTTGCGCCCAAACGCACACAGCCTGCACGAGGCCACGCACACATTGGTCGGATTGATATGCCGGTTCACATTGAAGTACGCAACGTCCCCATGCATCCTCTCGCGCACCAGGTTCGCCATCCACCCCACAGCGAGAATGTCCCCACTCCGATACAGCGCCACGCCATCATCGAAGTTCAGCCGCTCTCCGGCTTCCACCTTCGCCGCAATCGGCCGCAGCGCCGCATCGTCAGTCTGAAACCCATGCCGCGGACGCTTCGAATTCAGCTCAGAACTCATACATCTACATTCTAGACCTCAGCCGGTCCACACATCCATCGCCGCTGTTATCTCCTGATCCGCACAGCGATCTGAGCCACCCGAGGGTCCGTCGTTGTGCTCGTAATGCTCCCGAACGCTGCCGCCCCGAAGGTTCCATTCGGCTGCGAGAACGCCGGCGTATTCGTCACGTTGAAAAGCTCGCCGCGAAGCTCGATGTCCGCACCTTCGCCCACAGCAAAGTGTTTGACCACGGCAATATCGGCATCGCGATAAGCTGGCCCGCGCACCGGGTTCCGCGAAGCGTTTCCAAATGTAAATTGCGGAGCCGTCGCAAACGCCGCCGTATTGAAGAAGTGTCCCGTTGTCCGCTGCTCTGGCGCCAGCGCCGGATTCCCGCTCACATTAGGCCGCTGCAGAACGATGCCCGCAAAGCTGTTGTTATTGGTCGCCTGCGTCACAGTCACCGGCATGCCGCTTTGCAGCACCACAATGGCGTCCAGCGTCCACCCTCCCAGGGTCACCGTCGCAAGCCCGTGACCACGAAACCTGGGCAGATCGTACACCGCGCTCATCGTCAGCACGTTCGGCATATCGCCGCTTGAAGAGTCCCGCTCCAGATAGGGTCTGAACGTATCGGCTGCGATCAAGGACGAGCTGTTCGGCGAAGAAAGGACCGTGGAAGAGAAGACCGACGACGCATCGTCGATCAGCTTGGAGTGCGTATAGCTGAACAGGAAGTAGAGCCCGCGCGAGACACGCTGCTCCACCTTGGCCTCGATCGCGTTGTAGTTGGTTGTCCCGCTGTCATTCCGATACGTCGCGACATTCTGAAACCGCGGATACGGCTTCAGCAACTGCGCTGCCGCAATCGTCGGCGTATTCAGGGTGCTCCCGCTCGGCAACTGCCCATAGAACGGGTTCGCAACCTTCCCCGTCAGCGCCGCCGGGTTCGTCAGACCCACCGCAAGCTGCGCCGCGGTCAACTGATTCAGGTTCGCGTCCGGTATGCCGACGTGCACAATATGCGAGCCCACATACGCCACATCGATCGACATACTGTTCGTGATCGATCGCTGCACGGCCAGGTTCCACTGCTCCACATATCCCGAGCCCTCCGTGCGCTTCACTGTATAAACACTCTGCCCGAGCCCAGCATCCGGAGTCAGCGGAATCTGCGTCACGGTCGGCCCGTTCGCAAGCTGGAACGCGGCCGCATATCCATCCTGCGTCTTCTGTTGAACATTTTGGATGAAGGGATACTGGGGCGTCGTGAACGGTGTCGTAATGCCGCTCTGGTCGATAAACACGATGCCGAACCCGCTGCGTACAACGGTCTTCGCATCGGACGAATAAGCAAAGCCCAGGCGAGGAGCGACATTGCTCCAGTGCAGCTCGCGCGCGCTGCGCGGGTATCCGTTCACCCCCAGGTAATCCAACTGCTGCGTCCCAAGATTGAATACCGCTCCCTGATTGTGCGTCTCCGTTGAAGGCAGGTGCAGCGTCCATCGCGCGCCCAGGTTCAGCGTCAGCTTCGAGCTCACGCGCCAATCGTCCTGCGCAAAGAATTCATGGATGTAGTCGCGTGGACGAATCGTGCGCGTCTGCAGGTCGATCGAAAAAGTGTCTACCTGGCCCAGCAGAAAACTGGCCAGCGGATTGCCACCCGTCGCTCCATTCCCTCCTGTGATGTTGGTGCCCGTAGTGGTGAAGGCAAACGACCCCGTAGGGTTCGGCGGCGAAATCGCATTCAGTTCATACCGCCGCAGGTCCGCGCCCGCCTTCAGCGAATGTGCGCCCTGCGTCCACACCACGGTATCCACCAACTCCCCCACCGCCGTTTGATATCTCGCCCACGTGCTGGCATTGGCTCCGAGCTGCTGTAATCCTGTAATCGCAAAAAGCGGCAGCGCATTGCTGAACGCCGCGTTCGTAGGAATGCCCGGAATTCCCAGTGCGCTCGAAGCAGTATTTCCCAGCGCCGCTCCTGTCTGCGCATTGCCGCGGCGCGTGTAGCCGATGCGCACATCGTTCACCATGCTGGCGGAAAATGTATGCGCCTCGTTTAACACCACCTGCTGCCCCAGGATGTTGCTCAAACCCGCCACATTACCCGTCCCCAGTACCGCGCCCACCGATGTCCCGCTGCCGTCTGGCAGGAACGTGATCGGCTGCTCCGCATCGGAGAAGAAGCTATATCTGCCGAACGCCCGGTCGCGCTTTCCGCCAGCCCCATCGACCCTCAAGTCGAACTGGTTCTGATGGTCCGCATCGTTCGCCGTGCGCGAATAATTGTTCGCTGCGTTCGAGTTGGTCGGCAGTGGAAAGCGCGCCAGCAGCGCGGCCGCAGCTTTGTCGAACCGCGAAGGATCGATCGTGTTGCCCGCGAACTGTGTGCGGACGATCTTGCCCGCAACGGTCGTCGTCGTTGCCGGGTCGTAGATCGGCGTTCCGGCCGGAAAGGTCCCTTGGCGCATAGCCAGCGTCGGGATCGTCGACGTTACGGTCTTGCCGACAAGCTGCTTGATGCCTTGATAGTCCGTGAAGAAGAAGAGCTTGTCGCGTCGCAGCGGACCACCCAACGTCCCACCAAAAAGATTGCGCCTGTACTCCGGCTTGCGCGGCACCGTGCTCGCAGGTGAGAAGTAGTTGCGCGCGTTCAACACTTCATTGCGGAAAAACTCGTGCACGCTGCCATGAAAATCGTTCGCTCCACTCCGCGTCGCGACGTTGACCACGCCCCCGTTGAAGCGCCCAAACTCTGCCGGAACATTATTCGCTTCGATCGTGAATTCGGCGATGTTATCGACGATGGGAAAAAACGCCACCTGGCCCGGCTCCGGCTGCAGCGCGGAAATCCCATCGAAAAGGTATTCGTTAGTCCGCGGGCGTCCGCCGTTGATGCGCGGCAGAAGCGTCCCCGGCGGAAGCTCCACACCAGGAGCGAGTTGCGCAAGCTGAATAAAGTTACGAGAGTTCAGAGGCAGCGCACCCACGGTCCGCCCCGGAATCGTCGTTGCAATATCGCTGGTGACCACCTGCAGCAGCGGAGCATCGGCGTCCACAGTAACGGTCTGCCGGTCGCCGCCCGTCTGCAGCTTCAAGTCGAGCCGCACCGTCTGCCCCGTCATTACCGTGACAGCCTTCCATTGCAAACGCGCAAACCCTGCACGCTCCACCACCACGCTATAGACGCCGGAATTCAACTGCGTGTAGTCGTACTCCCCCGCACCGGTCGTCCGCGCACTCTGACCGATGCCCGTGCCGATCTGGGTCAGCGTCACCCGCGCCTCCGCAACGGCCGCGCCCGATGCATCCGTAACCCGCCCCTTAAGCTCGCCGAGAATCTGTGCTGCTAAAGGCGAAGCCGAGCAAAAGAGGACTGACAAGGCGACACACATATACCGGCGGCGAGAATACGCCCCAAAGCTCATGTAACGAATTTATATGATTAAAAACGTTCATGCGACTAAGCGCCGCGTTGCGATTCAACGCCGCGGAGCTACCCTTTCGCGTTGTCATCGATGAGCTCGATCATCACATCGGTCGACTTCACCAGCGCTGCCGCCGTTTGCCCTTTCTTTAATCCCAGCTCACGCACGGCCTCGGCGGTAATGATGCTCGTGATCTTCTGGTCTCCGACCGCCAGCACCACCTGCGCCAACAGGCCTTCAATCTGAACGCTCACAATCTGTCCTACAATCTGGTTTCTCCCTGAGATGCGCCGGTACCGCTTCCGCGATTCAGATTCAACCTTCAGATTGTCTTTCGCCAGGAACGGCTTCAACGCCGATTCGGCGATGCGGTGATGACCACCAGCGGTAGGTACGGTCTTCAGCCTTCCGGCAAGTATCCATTGCTTGATGGTTGGGTAGCTGATGCCGAGCATGCGTGCGGCTTCGCGAGGGGTGAGCATGGGTAGCGATGGCATCCAGCTATTGTGGACCGGCCCGCCCTCTCGTGACTACCGCTTCTCAAGGTTAGGCGCGCTCTAACTACTCCGCAGCGCAATCGACGGCTCAATCCGCGACGCCCTCCGCGCCGGCACATACCCCGCCACGAACGCCACCGCCCCCAGCGCCACCACCATCGCCGCGAACGTCACCACATCCGTGGGTTGCGTCCCAAACAGCAGCGTCGCAATCAGCCGCGACACGCCCACCGACGCCACGATCCCCACCGTCGTCCCGACCACCGCCATCCGCAGCGTCTTTGCCAGCACATCCCTCTGCACCCGACCCTGCGTCGCTCCCAGCGCCATGCGTATGCCAATCTCCTGCGTCTTCTGCGTCACCGAATACGAGATCACGCCATAGATCCCCAGCGCCGCCAGCAATAAACCCAGCCCCGCAAAGATCGACACCAGCACCACAAAAAACTTCCGCGGCGAAGTCGCATGGTCCACCAGTTGCTGAATCGTTCTGAACTCCACCGCCGGCTGCCCCGGATTGATCTGCCGCAGCGTCGTCATCACACTCGACGCCAACTCCTCCGGCGGAAGCTTCGTACGCACCACAAGCTCCGCTCCATCCGGCCCGAACTGCGACGCCGGAAGATACATCTGCCACCCCGCGCCTTCCTCCGCGTTCGTCTCGCGGACATCGGCAACCACGCCGATCACCAGAGCTTCAGTTCCCGACGCGTTGGCCGTCTTTCCCACCGGGTCCTCTCCCGGCCACAACCGCCGCGCGACCGTCTCGTTGATCAGCACCACCTTCTGACTCTTCGGCCCGTCCTCCCAAGCTATGTCACGCCCTTCCACCAACCGCATCCCCATCGCCCGCAGATACCCCGGCGAAACGATGTACACAAACGTGTCCTGCAACTGACCCTTGCTATACGTCCTTCCCTTTGCCCAGACCACCCAGCTCCGGTTACGGCTCATCGGCAGGTTGTCCGATATCCCCGCAGCCTCGACGCCCGGGATCGCTTGCACGCGCTCAATCACATTCCGCCAAATAGCGGTCCGCAGCGCGTTATCACCCTTGTCGTTGTAGTCCACCTGGATTGCCGCGCTCCGGCTCGGCTGAAATCCCAAGTCGACATCCAGCACCCGCAGAAAACTCCGCAGCAACAACCCGGCGCCAACCACTAGCACGCACGCGAGCGCTACCTCCGATATCACCAGCACCGAGCGCATCCGCTCATGCCCGCGCCCTTCACTCGCTCCATGCCCGCTGTCCTTCAGCGCTTCCACCAGCTCCCAATGCGCGATCTTCAGCCCCGGAGTCAGCCCGAACAGCACCGCCGTCACCAGCGCAATCGCCACCGTCCAAGCCAGCGCAGTAGCATCCACGCGCACACTGCTCAACAGCGGCAAGGCAATCGACCCTTGGTGCGCCAGCCATCCCGTCACCGCAAACGCAGTGCCAAGCCCCAGCACCGCCCCTGCCGCGGAAAGCACCAGCGACTCCGTCAACAACTGCCGTACCAACCGCATCCTTCCCGCACCCAGCGCACTGCGCAACGCAAACTCCTTATTCCGCGTCGCCGCCCGCGCCAGCAGCAGGTTCGAAAGGTTCACACAGACAATCAGCAGGATCATCCCCACCGCGCACCACAGCACAATCAGCGACCGCCGCAGCTTCCCGCTCACATAGTCCTTCAGCCCGATGACTTGCGCCGTATAGTCGGCCTTCCACTGCGGATGCTTCAGGTCGCTGGGCAACTGCGGAAAGATCAGGTCGGCCTCTGTCTGCGCTTGCACCCTTGTCACACCCGGCCTCAGCCGCCCTATCAGCGCCAGCGTATTGCCCCATTCCTCCATGTTCTCCATCACAGCCGGCATGTATGCATCCACCTTCGCTCCCGGAGAAAAGACCGAACCGAAGTCGAACGTCTCAGGCAACACCCCGACCACTGTGTAAGGCATGCCGTCGAAGTTGATTGCCCGCCCAACAATACTTCTGTCGCCGTGGAACCGCCGCTTCCAGAAGGCATTGCTCAGCAGCGTCACCTGGCCCGCATTCTTCTGGCTTTCTGCCGGAGTAAACAGTCGCCCCAGCGCTGGCTCGACACCCAGCGTCTGAAAGAAATTCCCCATCACCAAAAGCCCGGTCAGCGGCAACGGCTGTCCTTCACCAATCAGCTTCACGTTGTCGCTTGATGAAAACGCAAAGTAGCCACTAACCGCTTGCAGCGTCCGTGTCCTCTCCTGAAATTCCTTCGTCGCATCGGTGGAGTACGTCTTGCTCGACTCTCCACCCTCTGACTTCTTGCTCAATATCCGCACCAGTTGCTGTGGCTCTTTGAACGGCAGCGGACGCAGCAATACCGTGTTCACCACGCTGAACACCGCCACATTCGCCCCGATGCCCAACCCCAGAATCAATATCGCGATCGCCGCAAACCCGCGATCCCGCCGCAGGGTGCGAAACGTAAACTTCAGATCCTGCATCAGCACATCGAGCCACGGCAGCCCGCGCTTCTCGCGATGCAACTCCTTCGCCTGCTCCACACCACCAAAGCGCACTAGCGCCCTGCGCCGCGCCTCCTCTGCACTCATCCCCTGCTGCATGTTCTCTGCAATCGCCAGCTCCAGATGGCTCCGCAGCTCGGCCTCCATCTCCGCATCGCGCTCCGGCTTATGGAAGAAGGACCGCACACGATTCACTGCTTCTCTCAGCACGCTCATCACAGCTCTCCTTCCGCCGGCATCGCCAGCACCCGCCCCATCACCTTCGCCAACCGTTGCCAGTACGCCGCATCCTTCGCGAGCTGCTTCCGCCCCTCGCGCGTGATCGCGTAATACTTCGCCTTCCTGTTGTTGTCCGACGTTCCCCACTCCGCCGAGATCCACCCACGCTGCTGCAGCCGCACCAGTGACGCATAAATCGTCCCCTGGTTCAGCAGCACCTCGTCGCCACTCACCTGCTCGATCCGCCGCGCTATCCCGTACCCATGCAGCGAACCCAGCGTATGCAGCGTCTGCAGCACCATCACGTCCAGCGTTCCCTGCAACAAATCGAGCTTCGATTCGCCCACGTGATCCTCCTGTGGCAACACCACATAAGCATGCCACAACTTATGTGGCATTACCAAAGGAAATCGATCGCAAAAAGAATCTAGAGCCCCAGGCCCCTGGGAACCGCCTTCGTATGCCGGAAGGAGCAGGATTGAAACCCACTACAACCAAACGGCCAGCAGCTTCCTCGCTGCAATTACCTCGCAGCTACAGTTATCGACGCATTGGATGGCAGGTCCTACTCCGTCGCTCGCGACATCGAGAATGGGCGGCTGCTCTTCGAGGTTCCCCATTCCTTGTTGGGTTCCGGACCCATTACGAAACGGAGTTCTCCCCCGCTCATGATTTCTTCATGGCGAATGTAGCTGCGGTCAAGGGGCTTTCCGTTCAAGACCACCCTCGCGACATAGCGATTTTTGTCGCTCATGTTCTCGGCCAACACGCGGAAGTGCTTCCCATTCGGTAGATCGATCGTCGCCTCGTCGACGAAGGGGCGGCCGATCACGTACTCATTCGTGCCGGGCGCAACTGGATAGAAACCCAGCGAAGTAAAGACAAGCCACGCCGACATTTGACCGAGATCGTCATTTCCGACCAGCCCATCCGGAGCGGGCTTGTATTGCGTCTCGACGATCTGCTTCAGGCGTTCCTGCGTCCGCCAGGGCTCGCCGCCATAATTGTAAAGATAGGCCAGGTGATGGCTCGGCTCGTTGCCGTGAATGTATTGCCCGATCATCCCGGCAATGTCCTCCACATCCGCATATTGCTTCGGATCCACCTTCGCATCGAACATGGCATCCAGCTTTGCAAGCAGCTTGGTATCGCCGCCCAGAAGCTGGGCCAGACCGGCCTCATCCTGCGGCTGATACCAGGAGTACTGCCACGCGTTCCCTTCAGTGAAGCCGCTGCCGTTTCCCGCTCGCGCGGGATCGAAAGGGGCCCGGAATTTTCCATCCTCCAGCTTCGGCCTTACGAAGCCCGTCTCCGAGTCAAACACGTTGCGCCAGTTCCCCGCACGCTTTTCAAACGTCGCGGCTACATCCTGCTTGCCCATGGCGCGGGCCATGCGCGCGATCGTCCAGTCATCGAACGCATACTCAACGGTCTTGGACGCAGCTTCCTCATCATGATCCACGGGCACGTAGCCTCGCTTCATGTACTCCCCAAGATGCCCATAGGGTGCGTACGTCGCACTGGCTACCATCGCTTCGAGAGCTTCGTTCGCATCGAAACCGCCGATGCCCTTGATGTACGCGTCTGCAATGATCGGGACGGCGTGATAGCCAATCATGCACCAGGTCTCGATGCCCTGAAACTGCCAGACCGGCAGGATCCCAAACGGACTTTCCTTGCGCGAGGCCAACAGTGAACGCACCACGTCCGTCGTGCGGCCCGGAGGCTGAATGATCGTCATCAGCGGCTGTTCCGCGCGATACGTGTCCCATAGCGAGAAGCTCGAAACAAAAGTGAAGCCGGCAGCCTTATGCACCTGGTTATCGGGTCCGCGATAGCTGCCGTCGACATCCATCGCCACGCTCGGCGCCAGCAGCGAGTGGTACAACGCCGTATAGAGATTCTTCCGCATCGCCGGCTGGGCCTTTATCTGGACCGCCGACAGCGCCTTCTCCCACGCCTGGCGCGCACTACCGCGGACAGCATCGAAATCGAAGTCCGGCGTTTCTTTTTCGAGGTTGGCAATGGCGTTCTCTTCGCTTGTGGGTGAAAGCGCCACTTTGACAACCAAAGGTTCCGCCATCATGCCGAAGTCGAAGACGCCAATCAGTCCGCGGCCCTCGATCGCCTGCGTATCCTGCGGTCCTGTCCCGGGCGTCTGAAAGCCCTTGTACTCCACCGGCAGGGGTTCGCGGTCGTAGAGTTCATGGCTCTCGACCGGCCGCGAGAAGCGCATTGCAAAGTAGAGCTGGCGGCCAGGGGCCCATCCGCGTGTCTCGCGCATTCCTGTCACTGTCCCATCGGCGCGCGCACGAATGCGCGACCACAGAACTTTGCCCGCATAGTTGTAGATCGACGACCGCAGATCCATCAGCAGGTGCGCCGGCTTGCCCGCGGGAAAGGTGTAGCGATGGACGCCAATGCGCGTTGTAGCTGTCAATTCGGCGCGCACGCCGTAGTCCTGAAGCGTGACAGCGTAGTAGCCCGGCTGCGCGATCTCCGTTGCATGGGTGAACCTCGACCCATAGCCCGATTCCGGTTTCTCGATCCCGCCGGGCTCGAGGCGGACATCGCCGGAAATCGGCTGGATCAAAACATCGCCAAGGTCGGAGTGTCCTGCGCCGGAAAAGTGCGTGTGCGAAAAGCCCAGGATGGTCGTGTCTTCGTACCGGTAACCCGCGGCCCATTTGTAGCTCTGCTTGAACGGCCTGATCTGGGTATCCGGACTGAGTTGCACCATCCCAAATGGCACTGTGGCTCCGGGAAAGGTGTGGCCGTCCGGGCCCGTACCGATGAAGGGGTCAACGCTCGTGTAGGCGGTCGAGGAAGCTGAGGTTTGTGCCCCAGCGGACAGGACTGGAACCGCTACCAGCCCTATTGCTATGGCCAGAATACCGCGCACGTTTCGATTCGAACGACTCAATTTCAACACTCTCCCCATGGAACGCCTGAGAAGAGACGATACACTCCCGTCGAAGCTCCTCAAAGTCCGCACGTGGCCGCTGCAAAGCAGCGCCAGAAGGGCGAGCGTTAAGGTTGGGCTAGCGCTTCGGCTTGCCTTTGGGCTGGGGCTTGGCTGCTTTCTTGGGTGCGGGCTTCTTGGAGGCAGCTTTCACCGGGGCCTTCTTTGCAGGAGCCTTGGACTTCGCTGCCTGCTTCTTTGGCGCGGGTTTGGAGGCGGTCTTTTGCGCGGGCTTCCCCTTTGTTGCCGGCTTGGGCGCGGGCTTGGAAATGGCCTTTGCCGCTTTCTTGGCCGGAGCCTTCACCGCTGCGGATTTCGCAGGAGCCTTCGCGGGCGACTTGGTGGCCTTCTTTGCGACCGGCGCCGCTTTCTTTACCGGCGCTTTGGCTGCCGCAGGCTTGGTGACGGGTTTTGCCGGGACTTTGGCAGGCGCTTTCGCGGGCGCGGATTTAGCGGCGGGCGCCGTCTTCGGTGCTTTCGCAGCCGGGGTGGGGGCGGCCACTGGAGCTGCACTCTCCTCGGCTTCCGCTGCGATCGCGATATCTTCGGTTCCCTCTTCAGCGGCCACAGCAGCCTTCTTGGAGCGCGGCTTGGCAGGCTTGGTCTCGCGCTTCACAGCGCGGCGGCGCATGTTGACCGGCGGCGGCGGAGCAGGCGGCGAGAACGGCTCGAGGAACGCCTTCGCCGCTTCCGGCGTGTCCAGCTTGCCGTCCATCAGGGCGAAGAAAATCTGTTCGACGAGATCGCCGTACCCGGGCAGGTCGGGGGTGATACGCATTTCCTGCATCAGGGTGTACGGGATGCGCTGGCGGGCCTGCGGCCAGTCGGCGAAGAAGGCTTTAAAGCGGGCCTGCGTGGGCGCGCTCTTGCTGTTGTGCGCAAGCCACAGGATGCTCTCCGGCACAGTGGAGCCGAGCAGCTTCCAGGCCGCCGACGGCGCAGCGGCCTCTTTGGCTGAAAATTGCACGCCGAAGGCCTTGCCTTCCGCTTCGAGCGACTCGATCTGGCGGACGAATCCGGGGCGGGCGAAGCTCTTCTTGAGTTCCGCGATCTCCTTGGGCGCGAGCTTGGCCGTGAGCAGCGGAAAGAACGCCGCGGACGGGTCGGGGAAGATGCCCATCGTGTTGAGCTGGCCGATGGTGTCCCGCATGCGGTTCAGCTCGGCCTCGTTCGCCTTGGCTGAGGTCCAGGCTGGGAACAGGTGCTTCATCCAGCCTTCGGATTCGAGCCGGCGCAACACGCGCAACGGGTCTTCTTCGCGGAGAATCTCCTCGGTCTCGTAGCCGCGCTGCCAGGCGTTCATGGCGGCGATGTAGTTCTCCTGCTTGCCGGTTTCGTAGCGTGCCTGAGTCTTTTCTTCCATGTGCCAGCCGAGCCGGGCCGACAGCCGCGCGGCGCGAACCATGCGCGAGGGGTCTTCGATGAAGCCGTAGTTTGAGACCAGGCGCAGCTCGCGGTTTTCGATGTCCGCGACGCCGTTCATCGGATCCATGAGCAGGCCGTACGAGCCCTCGTTGAGAGAGATGGCCATGGCGTTGGCGGTGAAGTCGCGGTGGCGCAGGTCGTCGAGGATGCTGGACGGTTTGGCGACGGGCTTTCCGGGCTTCGGGAAGGAGATTTCAACAGCGCTGGCGACTTCCAGGCGTACGCCGCCGGGGAAATGGAAGAAGAGGGACTGGAATGTGTCGGACTCTCCGACGAGCATGCCGCCGGCCTTTTCCAAGTCTTTTCTTAGCTTTGGAGCTGCTCCCTGAACAACTACATCCAGATCGCGAATGGGGGCGCCGCTGGTCAGGTCGCGGACGGCGCCGCCTACGAGAAAGACGGTGAGGTTGCGGGCGCGGGCGGCATCGCGAACGGTTGCAAGAGCATTCTGCTGGGCCGCTGTAAGTCTGGTTTGGAGCAGGTAAATGTAATCTGCCATGAGGTCTTCACTTGCCCCCTCCTCGGGGGTGGCGCCGCCTGGACGCTTAGTACGTCAGCTAAAGTCAACAATGTCAACTGCTTAGCGCTATGCCTCTACGCCTGCCAACACCCGATTGTACATGATGGGGTGCAATTTGTGAGACCTTTTGCACTATTTATGTAGCGGTTACCCTCGTACGTGCGACAATCCGACGGGTTGACCACCACGATGGCAGGCGCGCAAAAAAAAGTGATTGTCAGGCCCTTTACCGGCCCTCCCATCAGCGGGTATTTGGCAGCAGGCGGGTTCGTGAGCGGCGGACAGGCCGATTTAATGGACACCGGCGGTCGGGTTATCCCTTTACAGATCAATGAAGTGAAGCTGATTGCTTACGTACGGGATTTCAATCTGGCAGATGTCCTGGATCCGGAGCGGCTGGGACGCAGGACCTTCCCGGCGCGTCCGCGCAGCGAGGGGCTATGGCTTCGGATGACATTTCGGGACAACGATGTGCTGGAGGGCATGGCGGGGCTCGACATCGCCTTTCTCGACTCCATCGTGACCGACCAAGGGCTCAGTGTGACCCCGCCCGATGCGCGCTCGAATGCGCTCCGGGTGTATGTGCCACGATCCGCGCTTACAGGTTTGGATTTGCTGGGCGTGGTGACGAGCGCGGCCAAGCGCAAGGCGGCGGTGAAGCCCGCACGCGAACCGCAGCCGTGGCTTTTTGGCGACAACTGATAGGCTGAGTGGATGCCCTGCTTGACTGAACGCATCCGGCGCGCGACTGTCGCCGGGTTTGCCGGATTTGCGCTGTTCGCCTCTGCCGGGTGCCGCCACTCCGCGTACATCGCGGCAACGGTGAAGAATGGGAGCGGGGCGCCGGTTTCGCTGGTCGAGGTCGACTATCCGAGCGCGAGCTTCGGGCGGGAAACGCTGGCGGCCGGAGCGGAGTACCACTACCGCTTCAAGGTGCTGGGCAACGGGCCCACCAAGGTCATGTGGAGCGACGCCGCGCATAAGGATCACGCAACGCCGGGGCCGGTTCTGCACGAGGGCGACGAAGGCCAGCTGACGGTCACCCTCACCGCAGAAAATGCGAGATGGAATCTCGCGCTGACGAAACGCTAGTTGTCACCCCTGCCCATCGCGCGGCTCTGGCTGGGTGAGCTGCCCTGAACGGTCGGCGAGGGCTTTTTGTTCGCCCGTCCTCCAGACGTGTAAATAACGAAGCCCAACACGGCCATCAGTACGACCCCGATTCCAATCAGCAAGAAAATGATCACCGTTGCCCCTCCTGCTCGACACGCGACGGATGTTGGCGCGTGAAGGCTACCTGAAGTCAGATGCCCGCTGCACGTCCGGGGTAGACTCGGGCGCCGGTACGGTAGACTGCGGTCTGTGGCACAAGGCTTTTTCATCACTTTCGAGGGGCTCGACGGCTCCGGTAAAACGACGCAGTTGAAGCGGCTCGCCGCGACCCTCATGGGCGAAGGTCGCAAGGTTGTCAGTCTGCGCCAGCCCGGAGGAACGGCCCTCGGCGACCGCATACGGGCAGTGCTCCTGGATTCGCGCAGCGAGTCGGAGCTGGGGGCAATCGCCCCCGAAACTGAGATGGCGCTGATGTTCGCGGACCGCGGGCAGGCCCTCCACCAGGTGATCCGGCCGGCGCTCGCTGAGGGTGCTGTAGTCCTGTGTGACCGCTACACTGATTCGTCGGAGGCCTACCAGGGCGCAGGGCGAGGCCTCGGCAGCGAACGCATTCTGGAAATGCATGACGCTGTCTGCCACGGCTTCCAACCCGACCTCACGATCCTTCTGCTACCGCCCCTGGCCGGGAGCCTCGTCCGAGCCCGACGCCGCAATGACCGCCATCAAAACCAGCACGGCGTCAACGAGAACCGCTTCGAGCGTGAGGGCGACGACTTCTACGAGCGGGTGTATGCGCAGTACCGCGTTATCGCGGAGCGCGAGCCGCGGCGCGTCGTGGCGATTGAGGATGAGGCGTCCATTGACGTGATTGCGAAGCGGGTGCTGGCCGTGGTGCGCGAACGGATGCCTGTGCTGGCAACATGAGCGGCGATTCGCGCGACTACGTTGAGGCTCGCAGCGTCGGCGAGTGGCGGTTGCCGCCGGGGCTGAGGCGCTCGCTGCCCTCGTACATGCGGCGCAAATGGGTGAATTTTGGCAAGCCCATCCCACTGTTCGAACACCTGCATAAGACCTTCGGTCCTATCGCGCACTACCAGTTCATGGGCACGCTGATCGTGTTCGTGAATGAGCCGGCGTGGATACAGGAAATCCTGATCAACCAGGCGGGGTCGTTCATCAAGGAGCGCACGCTGAAGCGGATGAAGATCCTGCTCGGCGAGGGGCTGATTACGTCAGACGACCCCATCCACATGCGGCAGCGCAGGATTGCGGCGCCGGCGTTTCATCGGCAGCGAATCGCGGGGTATGCGGGCGAGATGGTCGCGAGCGCGGCGGCGGTGCGCGACAACTGGCGCGCTGGCGAGACGGTGGACGTCGCCGACGCGATGATGAAGCTGAGCCTGAGGATCATCGCGCGCACGCTGTTCGACACGGAGGTTACGGCGGAGGTGCTGTCGGTGGCCGACGAGGTGAACACGATCATGGGGATTTACAACTTCCTGGTTGCGTTCCCGAAGCTGGAGTCGGTGCTGCACTGGCCGATTCCGGGGGTGGTGCAGTTTCGGAAGTCTAGGGCGCGGCTGGATGCGATCATCGGCGCGATGATCGCAAGCAGGCATGCGTTGAGTGCGGAGGAGCTGGCCGGGCGCGGCGATCTGTTGTCGGAGTTGATTGCCGCGCGCGATGAAGGTGACGGCACAGGCATGACCGACGAGCAGGTGCGCGATGAGGCGCTGACGATTTTTCTTGCGGGCTATGAGACGGTGGCGAATGCGCTGACTTGGACGTGGTACCTGCTGAGCGAGAATCCCGAGGCCTTCGCGCGCATGGCGGCGGAGGTGGATGCGGTGCTGGGCGGGCGCGGTGCGACGCTTGAGGATTATGCGCGGCTGAAGTACACGGAGATGGTGTTTGCGGAGTCGATGCGGTTGTACCCGCCGGCGTGGGCGATGGGCAGGCAGTCGACGCAGGCGGTGCAGTTGGGCGAGTATCGCATTCCGCCGGGGGCGCACTTCTTTTTTAGTCAGTACGTGATGCATCGGTCGGCGGAGTGGTGGGATGAGCCGGAGGCGTTTCGGCCGGAGCGGTTCAGCGATGAAGCGAAGGCGGGGCGGCCGCGGTTCGTGTACTTCCCTTTCGGCGGCGGGAGGCGGCAGTGTATCGGCGAGGGCTTTGCGTGGATGGAAGGCGTGCTGGCGCTGGCGACGATCGCGCAGCGGTGGCGGTTGAAGTTTGTGCCGCAGTATCCGGTGGAGATGCAGGCGAAAATTACGCTGCGGCCACGGTGGCCGATGATGATGCGGGTGGAAGAGCGTCTCGCGGGTGAATATGGGAAAAGCATTATTCAGGACTAATACGCTCGCGCAGCGTCTATCACCAGATACAGTTGCCTAGTATTTCCGTCAGGGGCAATCGTAACGCGCTCCGCGGTCGGGTTCAGTAGAGTAGTACCCAGTCCTGAATTTGCGTGCCATGAGGTTCCTCATGCGATTCTGCCTCGCCCTCTTCGCGCTTCTCACCGTCTCTTCTCTGGCCCAGACTCCGAAATCGTTCGTCATTGCCGACGTCCACGCCAGTTCGTTCACGTCGAACCCCTTCATGCACGGCAACTCCATCCAGGGCGACCGCTACTTCCTCACCCAGGCCACGATGGTCGATCTGATTGCCACGGCGTATGGGGTCGATGCGGTTAATGTGCAGAGTGGGCCGACGTGGGTGGAGCGCGATCGCTACGACATCCGTGCCAAAGTTCCTCCGAAGACGACGCCGGACGACATCAAGCTCATGCTTCGCGCGCTGCTTGCCGAGCGGTTTCATCTGGTCGTCAAAACCGGCACCGCTCCTATGCCCACCTACATCCTTGCGGCGGGGCCCGGAAAGCCGAAGATGACGGAGTCGGAAGGCGGTGGCGAAGCGTCCTGCATTCCAGCCCCTCCACCGCCAAATCCTGCTCCTGACGCTCCGTCCTACATCACCATGAACTGCAAGAACCTCAGCATGGCAGCTCTGGCCGACACGCTGCACGGCGTCGCCGGCGGATATCTCGATCAACCGGTGGTCGACGAAACAAATCTCGCCGGAGCCTGGAACTTCAGCATCAAGTGGACGGGTCGCGGCCAGCTTGAGAAACAAGGCGCCGATGGCATCTCCATTTTCGCCGCCGTTGAAAAGCAACTGGGGCTGAAGCTGGAACTCAAGACCGCGCCTCGGCCGGTGTTTCAGGTTGCGAGCGTAGATGAAGCTCCTACGCCCAACGCCGCGAATATCGCGGAAGCGCTTCCTGACCCGCCTGCCGCCCCCTTCGAGGTCGCCACGATCAAACCCACCGGCCCTGATGAGCACGGATTCGGACGCATCACGGGCGACCAGATCGAGACTCGCGCCATCCCGCTCATGTTTCTGGTCACGTTCGGCTGGGATCTGAATCCGAATAACAAAGAGAGCATTGGCAATGCCCCCGACTGGCTCGATAGTGCTAAATTCGACATCGTCGCCAAAGCTGGGGCCAACGTTCGCGTGGACAGAATCTCGTCCGGCAGCCTCATCAATTTCGAGGACCTTCGCAGTATGGTGCGGGCGCTGATCACGGAACGATTTCAGATGAAGTGGCACATGGAGGACCGGCCCGTCACTGCTTACACCCTGGTTGCGGTCAAGCCTAAGCTCAAACCGACCGTCGACCCGACTGAGCGCACCCGGTGCAAGGAAGGCCCGGGTCCTGATGGTAAAGACCCTCGGATCGCGAACCCCGTGCTCAACCGGCTGATCACATGCCAGAACATGACGCTTGCGCAGATTGGCGATGAGCTTCAGCGCGTGGCCGGCGGCTACATCTACAACACGGTTCTCGATGGCACCGGCCTTAAGGGTTCGTACGACTTCACTCTCAGCTTCAGCTCTGCCGACAAGATCCTTCCGACTCCGAGCGGTGGCGGCGACTCCGACCCTAATGGCGCCTTGTCGGTGTTCGATGCTGTCAGCAGGCAGCTTGGGTTGAAGCTGGAGAAGACCAAGCGGCCCTACCCTGTGCTGGTTATCGACCACATGGAAAAGACGCCTACCGAGAACTAAGCCCCTGGGAGTAGCCGTCTTGATCGGGCCACCCGGAGGAGGCTTTAATCATTTGCAAGTGGATCGAGGGGAATCCAGATTTCGACGGGGCCGATCGGTGTGCCGGTTTCCGAGATGCTAGTGAATCGCTCGAACTCGGGTGCGTTCTTCTCTCGGCGTCCAGAGTTGGCCAGCCATGGACCTAACAACCAGCCCCAGGTTTCGCGAAGTGAAGCCGGGTCATCGACACGGACGACGGCGTACTCTCCCGCCTCGAGTGTCAGAGACTCACCAACGGCTACACTTCCCGCGGCTTCATGTGCGACGCCGGTAAGGTAGTGAATCTTGCGGTCGTCGGTGCAAGGCGACGCGCCGTAGAGGTTTGAGCTGCTCGCGAGCGCCGGGTTGTCCGCCAGAAAGGAACGCCATTGCTGCGGGATGCCCTCCGAGGCTTCCGCCTGCGAGTTGTAGATGGCCATTGTGCCGATCAGCTGTAGTTCTCCGGTGGACCGGAAGACAGGATTTGGTCGGTCTGTCATGGCCGTAGGGTACTACGGGTTGGCCATCATATTGAGGTCGCCATGACCTCCTGTCTCGCAAGGCCTTGATATCGCTCGTCGGTGGCTGGCCGAAGAAACGCCTGTACTCGCAATTGAATTGGCTCGGGCTTCCGCCGATCTCGAACGCTGCACTCGCCGCATCCAATTCACGCGTCAGCATCCGCATCCGGGCGGCAGAAGGCGACGTTACTTTTGAAATTCAGGCGGAGTCATCGCGGTAAGCGAGCGAAATGCTGTCGCAGCATTCGAGTTCGGCGTACCGGAAGCGAACCACGGCTTGTGAATTCATCGTTTCTTCGGCGACCACCGCGTTAGGCGAGGCGCGAGAAGCGACGACTTGAATCTGGAAAGTCCAGACCCATTGCACCCGCGACAACACTTCCGAACAAGGCAGCCGGGAGTACACCAATCCAGCCAAAGGTTGCTGTGGGTGTCGGAAATTCAGGTGCGATAACGGTCAACAGCATGCCTGCAAAAACGCTGCATATTGCAGCCCATTGATAGAGCCGGAGACCTTTGATGGTATTGGTTTGAGGCTCACCGCGCCATCCCTCTTCGGCAAACCTGCCAATCCCAGACAGTATGAAATAAAGCCCGATGATCAGTGATAGTGCTACGTGCAAAGTCCAGAGTCGAATCAATAGCAACCCACCGATACCATTCCAGACGATTGAGTAGAGGGGAGTGGGGTGCAGATGAGTTCCTGTCCAGGGTGTGAATCTGCAAACGCGTGATCGCGGATGTGTGTAGCGAATGCCCAACCAGGCAGGACTCGGGCCGCCGTGACAGCAGCCCTGCACAAGGCAACGAAGACGTCCAAGAGCCTGGGCCCAGAGCCCGCCTGCCGCGATGACAGCGAGGATCAACCACGGACTGGTATGAAACAACGGGGCGGCAAGGGAACCGAGTATGCCTCCCAGCAGCCCGCCGTAGAAACCAAAAGGTCTTAGCAAGTCCGGCGATCCTTCAACGATTTGTGCCCACAGGGCAGCTCCTATCACCGCGCAGCAACTGGCAAATACGATCGCAGCCATGTGACCGGTCCCGGCTAACGTCGTTCCCAGCCAAATGGTGAGGAAACCGCCGGCACCCGCGTACAGACCGTGGTAAATGAATCGTGCCGGCCCTATCCTCCATTCACACCATGAATTGGCGATACGCTCGGACGCGAATCGGGCTATGTCCCAGAGCGATCGGATGGACACGCCCAACACCACCGCTGCGAGTGCAATCGCGGCGCTTCGATAAGGAACCAGACCCAGTGCGGCCAGATAGGCAGCGATCAGGAGCGCAAAACAGCGAGCTATCCATCGTGTGATACGGGATCGCCCTGGTATTGCTTCCCCCAGAAGAAAGATGCAAATGATGACAGGAGATGGCATAAAGCCGAGCACGCTCGAGCCGCAGTGAAGGGGCAACAGCGGAACACAAGAAAAGAGCACGAGCGCACTCGGCATGACGGCGAAGCTATTAGCCATAAGCTGCCGAATTCCGCTTCTTCTTTGAAGCGCGAAAGGCAAGATCGCGAATGCTATTGTCGTCGTGATCGCGATCCAGAACGGGATGTCTCGTTGCGCTCGTGCGAGCAGCATGCCGACGGCCCATGTGGACCACGGAATCGTTGCCAGAAGAACGGATCGAAGTTGTTCGCGGAACTCAGCCCGTCTGAAATTGTCGGGCGGAAGAACGGTGTTTGGGGTGTTCCCGAACCGGCGCTTAAGGTCCTGGTGTTCGTACCCCAGGACCAATGATGCACAGCATAACGCAGCGATAGGGGTTACCAGCCATAAGCCGCTTGCCGATCCAGCCCAGACCGATGCTCCAGCACAAGCTAAAACGAAGCCTGTGTAGATGGGATGTGGAATGAGCCCATATGCACCGCGACTGACATAGCGCGGCGGCGGCGCCGCATTCATCGGCAGCCCTCCGCCAAGTGCCCAGAGGTCTCGCATACCGGCCAGCATCAGTAGTGTCCCGGCTAGCGCGATCGCGAGTCCAAGACCTTCGGAACGAACTCCCGGAAGGGGGATGAGGTTCGAGGTGTCCTTTGCCCACAGCACCAGGGTCGCTGGGACAAGGAGTAGAAAGGTTGCGCCGTACGCCACTTTCCCTGCGAAATTCAAGGCCATTCGACTACCTCGTGAATCGCCATCCCGACGGAGTCTGCATGACCCTTGCGATGCAGAACTGCGCGGCTGAGCCATTTTCTCTCGTACATGTTCAGCACCGAGTCGGGAAAGAGCAATGTGAGTTTGGGTATGATCGCCAACGCTGTAGATCCAAGCTGACCTTCACGGATCACCTGTTTGGATCCCAGTTCCAGAAGGCCTTCGCCGTTGAGGAACGAAATCCGATCATCGCCAATGGATTCGGATTCAACTGCTTTTCCATTGAAGAGAACGACTTGCTTGCTGGTCGGCCCTGTCCAATCGATCCATGTCAATGTATCGGTCTCGTTTACGAAGCGGCCCCAGCGAAGGGTTTTGATCGGAAGGCGCCACGGAGGGATCGTGAGCCGGATTTGCTCCGCGTATCCCCAGCCACTGATGACTTTGTCGCCAACTTTCAGGCTGGCAGATGCTCTCGGCGCGAAGCAGTTCCAGACAAGGTCGTCGTCTCCCTGCGAGTAAAGTGTTTCGCGGTGGCCGTGGCCGTAATCGGTCCATGATCCACTTGCTTTCCATGCGCTGGCTGTCCAGTTTAGTTGGTCGTTCTCAGAACATAAGCCGCCACGCGGCCGAATCGAATAGCGAACATGCGGAGGTGAATCCTGGGGTTTGGTCAGCAGACTTTCATAATGGATCGGAATGCCGCCGATCCGGAGCGTTGCACGATAGAGAATCGCCGCGTCTCCGCCCTCGCTGATACAGTCTGCATACCATTTTGACAACTCAAAAGCCGGCATGCCTGTTCTCCAAATCGGCCATTTAGCTGCTTGCCAGTGCAAGTGCTGCCGCAAGCATCGAGATGCGTGTCAAGCCTACTCGTGTGCTTTCTCTGACTGCAGGCCAGGCCAGGATGCATACGAGAGATCCGACGGAGAATGCAGCGGCAGTTGTTCCCAGCGGACCCCGAGCCACGACGATCAGGCATGTCAATGACACGACCATCAAGAAGATCGCGAGTCGGCGTGCGAAGTAAGCGCCCATGATGACTGCCACCGTCCTCATCCCCGCGAGTTGATCGCCGGCCATTTCATCGGCATCCATCAGAATCTCCCTGCCCCATACGAAAGTGGCGTCCACCGCATAGGCCACTCCAGGTACTCTGACCCGGCTAATCACGGCTCCATAGGCCAGTGGTGTTAGACAAAGCGCAGCGACGTACACGCCTTTGAGCAGAGGAATCCGTCGAGCCAACGGTGTGTAAGCAATCAAGGCGACGGCCGTGAGAAGCAGTAAAGGCGCGCCCGGGCCAATGACCCATGCGATGAAGCAGGCAGATACGAGCAGAAATGACCCGAATGCCAGAGCTGCGCGCCTTGAAAGTTCTCCGGCAGAAATCGGTCGAAGTACACCAGCGGCGACATCCTTGTCGTAGTCAAGAACATCGTTCAGCACGAAACCGAACATGGTTACCAGGCACATCGCCAGGCCGGCAAGAACCGCCTGCTTCAGGAGACCTCCTCGAAGCCCGACCGCAGCGAAGGACAAGAGCCCCGCGACGCCAGAAGATATCGGTCGAGTCGAACCATACAGCGCTGCCAAGAGGTGCGATTTGCGGCCAGACATCATTCGTGCCTTGAACTGGAGTATGCGTGATTCTACTAGACTTCAATCATCCAGGATGGATACGAATTGCATGAGCAATGGGTCGATCTCTCACATTTTCCTGGCCAGGTGAGTGCCAGCCGTTCTCAAATGGTGCCAAATCGCCTGTGCGCTCATGGCGTCGAAGGTCATACCGACAAGCCAGCCTGGGGAGTAGTGTCCGCACCTGCGATAACCTGAAGCAGATGCCTCTTCCTGCCAGCTTCGCTGATTTTTTGGGCAACACCGCTACTGTGGAGAACCTGCGTGCGGCAATTGCTGTGGGGCGGTTGCCGCATTCGCTGATCGTTGCGGGGCCGCGGGGGGCGGGCAAGTATGCGCTGGCGTTGATGTTGACGATGGCGCTCGAATGTGAGCGGCAGCCGCGCGAGGTGGTCGACGGACGGGAGCTGGCGAGCTTTTGCGGGGAGTGCAGGAACTGCACGCGGATTGCGGAGTCGGCGGAGCTACAGGCGAAGGTGGATGAGGCGGTGGCGGCGCGCGAGGAGATGCGCGAGACGGACAAGAAGGACACGCGCGTGCTGGTGCAGACGCATCCGGACGTGCTGGTGGTACCGCCCGATCCGCCGCAGTTGCTGATCAAGCTGGGGCAGGTGCGGACGATGATTCAGCGCGCGCAGCGGAGGCCGGCGGAGGCGCCGCGGATGGTGTTCATCGTGACGTCGGCGTCGTTTATGAAAGAGGCGGCGAACTCGCTGCTGAAGCTGCTGGAAGAGCCGCCGGATTATGCGCACCTGATCCTGCTGGCCGAGAATACGGGCGAGCTGCTGCCGACGATCCGGTCTCGGTGTGCGGTGGCGCGCCTGGGCGCGCTTCCGGCGGAGGAGATTGAGGCGCTGCTGGCGCGGGCGAAGCCGGAGTGGACGCCGCAGCAGCGGGCGCTTGTGGCGCGGCTGGCGGAAGGTGCGGCGGGGCGGGCGCTGGGGTTCGACTTGGCGGAGACGCTGGCGTCGCGCGCGGATGCGCTGGTGCTGCTGCGCAATGCGGCCGATACTGCAGATCACACCGCGCTGTTCAAGATGACGGAGACGTACCGGGCAGGGGCCGAGGGTCAGGTGAAGACGACGGCGCTGCTTCGGTCGATGGGCAGCGTGCTGGAAGATGTGCTGCTGCTGCAAGGCGGAGCGACGGATCGCGTGCGCAACATCGACATTCTGCCGGAGCTGCAGCGGCTGGCGGAGAACTTCGACTTCGCGTGGATCGAGAAGGCGGTGCGGGGGCTCGACCAGGTGCAGGCGGGGATGCGGCGGAATCTGCTGCGTGGATTGTCGCTGGATGCGTTTGCTGCGGAGCTTGAGTCGGCTGGAAGACGTTGAAATCGGGCCTGGATGCGGTTTTTCACGTGTGGCGATGAAACTCTTGCGCCACCGGGATGCGTATCTGCATCAAAGGAAGCAAATACCTGCCGTCATTGCACCGCGCAGAACGTTCGCTAGAGCGAGGAGATATTTTGGCAGAACTAACACAACGAGACCGGGCGGAAGCCGCTGCATTCAACGGGACGCGCAAGCTGATTCGTCCGCATCTCCCGATGCAGGAACGGCGGCGCGACGGAGGCTACAGCAGCTTCATTGAAGACCCGCTGACCCATGCCATGGCCGATACACATATCGCCAGCGAGAGCTCGCACGCGGAAGCTTTCTATTTTCAAAAACAGATGCAGATGCAGACCGAGATGATGGTCGTGCTGGATGACGGCGAGGAGTTGCGCGGCGTTATCGAGTGGTACGACAAGTGTGTGGTGAAGCTGCGCGTGGGGCGGCAGCGCGTGATGGTGTACAAGTCGGGGATCAAGTACCTGTTCAAGGCCAGCGAGGCGCAACAGCAGAACAACGTGATGAAGTAGTCGGCTGCGAAAGCGTCAGGCGTCGCGTGCGGCTTTTTCGAGGCGGTCGCGGATGGCCTGACCTACGCCTTCGGCGGGCGGGAGTGGGCAGAGGATGAGGGTGGCGCCGCGGTCGTCGAGCTCGCGGAGGCCGGCGAAGAGGCGGGCTGCGAGCTGCTCGGGGATGTGCCAGTCGCCCCAAGCGTAGGTGAGGACGTGGGGGGTGGCGCCTATTTGCCAGTCGGTGGGTAGGAGCACGCCGACGTGCGGTGTTGATTGCTGCGCTGCGAGGGCGTGCTGCAGGGCCTGGGGCGTGCCTTCGACGAGCACTACTTTTGCGCGCGGGGCGTAGTGGCGGATGCCGACGCCGGGTGATGGCAGGGACTCTTCGGGTGTGGCGGTTTCGGGCGGGACATAGAGTGTGGCGGGGGCGCCGCAGATGGCGGCGATCTGGTCGAGGGTGACCGCGCCGGGGCGGTAGACGATCATGCGCTGGGGGTCGAGGACGGTGGACTCGACGCCGACGGTGGTGGGGCCACCGTCGAGGACGGCGTCGATGCGGTGGTCGAGGTCGGCGAGAACGTGCGCGGCGGTGGTGGGACTGGTGTGGCCGAAGGTGTTGGCGCTGGGTGCGGCGATGGGGATCGCGGCGAGGCGAAGGAGATTGAGCGCGACCGGGTGCGCCGGGACGCGTACGCCGACCAGGGGGCGGCCCGCGGTGACCGAATCGGGAATGGCGGCGGAGCGCGGGAGCAGGAGCGTCAGCGGGCCAGGCCAGAAGGCGGCGGCGAGGGCCTGGATGCGGGGTTCGAGTTCGGGGGGGATTTCGGCGACGGTGGGGAGAGCGGAAATGCTTGCAAGATGCACAATCAACGGGTCCCAGGCGGGGCGCTGCTTGGCGGAGAAGATGCGCGCAACGGCGGTTGGATCGAGCGCGTTGGCGCCGAGGCCGTAGACCGTCTCGGTGGGAAAAGAGACTGTGCCGCCGGCGCGCAGGATGGAGGCTGCGCGGTCGAGGTCTGCGAGGTGGTTTGGGTCGAGACGAAGCGTGGAGGGCACAATTTACATGGTATCTGCACAGGCGCGGAAATTTTTCCAGCCGTATACTGCAGGACATGCAAGGCGCCGAAATTGAACTGAAGTTTCCTGTCGCCGATCTTTGGGCCTTACGCAGCAAGATCGCGGGTCTTGGTTTTCACTTACGAACTGAGCGCACACTCGAGCACAACACCCTGTACGACACACCGGAGCGCAGCCTGCGGGCGCGCGGGCAGATCATGCGCCTGCGGACCTACGGCAGCCGATGCACGCTGACGCACAAACGGCAGCCGCCGCATAACGAAATCGGCTCGCGCTACAAGATGCGCATCGAGACCGAGAGCGGGATCGAGGACTGCGACGCGCTTGCGGAGATATTTGCGCAGCTGGGTTACGCACCGGTTTTCCACTATGAGAAATTTCGGACTGAGTGGGACTCTCAAGAGACCGATGGGCACCTGGTGGTCGATGAAACGCCGATTGGGATATGGGCTGAGTTGGAGGGCGATCCTGCGTGGATCGACTCGGTGATGGAGCGGCTCGGGGTGGGAGACTCGACGACCGCGAGTTATGGCAGGTTGTTTCTGGAATGGAAGGAACAGACCGGAAGCCCTGCGGAGAATATGACGTTCGCTGAGACGCAGCTCGTTCCGAGTCTGTGAGTCGGGGCTTCAGGTCTGGTCGAATCGTGCCGATAGAGCGGGTATGGTGCGATCGAAGGTCATTCCGTTCCCCTCTTCCTATCGCCGGCGCGAGTGTGGCGCGCGGGTACGGCCAGGGTCGTGCAAGATTCATGTGCTGGCGACGCGGCGGCATCAACGGGTGCTTGCGTATCTGCCGCTGCGTGCGTTGAAGGAGTTCGTTCTTTGCGCGGTGCGGGTGGTGGGGGCGTAGTGGCGGCCTGTGCCGAAGGGCGGGAAATCGCCGGGGCTGAAGCCCCGATTTTGGGGTTACCATCTACCGCGGGCTAAAGCCCGCTGCTACTCCAATTACAAGCGGGTGCTGCAAATTACAAGCGCGTACTGCAAATTACAGGCGCGTGCTGCAAAGACGTGGCGGGCTGTAGCCTCGTCAAGTTTCTGGACCGGCTCTTAGAAGATCTGGAAGTTGACGTCGATGTAGAGGTCCACTTTGACGGGCTTGCCGTTTTGTAGCGCGGGTTTGAACTTGTACTGGCGGACGGCTTCGACCGCTTTCTCATCCAGACCCATGCCGACGCCGCGAACGACCTTGACGTGCGAGGGATTGCCCTGCTCGTCGACCCAGAGGTAGACCTGCACGTTGCCGGAGAACTTGGCCTTGCGGGCTTCTTCTGAGAACTCCGGCTCGACCGAGTAGAGCACCGAAGGCGGACGGACAGCGCCGCCGATGTGCATGGGACCGCCGCCGGTGTTGCCGCCGGAGCCTGGGCCGATGCCTGAGCCGTCGCCGGAGCCTATACCAGAGCCGTTGCCGTTGCCCATGGAGAACCCTTTGAGGTTCGAGTTGGGCATGCCGAGGTCGGGCATCTTGTTGTCGGCCATCTTGAGGTTGGGCTGGACGACGACCGTGGGCTCAACCGCAAGCTTGGGCTGGATGAGCGGAGGCGCCTTGGGGGGAACGATCTGTTCCTGCGCAAGCTTGGGCAGGTGCCCCTGGGTGACCGGCGTGGGGCCCTTCTGTCCGCCGCCGCCGCCCATCTTCTCCGCCTTGATGGCGACCGGAGGCGGGAGAGGGACGTCGATCGAGGTGAGCTTGGTCTGCGTCGGCTTCATGAGCTGGACGTGCTTGGCGACCAGCAGGACGATCAGGAGGATGACCGCGACGTGCAGCACTATGGCAACCGCCGTGGAGACGGGGCTGCGCTTGAACTTCATCGGGTCGGCTACGTAGATCGGCTTCGACTCGAGCACGAGGGGGGGCAGCTTGGCCGGGAAAAACACGTCGCGGAAGCTCTCGATGAGCGACGTGAAAACGCCCTCTTCCTTGAGTTCGGTGCCGACGTGCGGAGTTTCCTTCGCGGGCTGCAGCGTCACGGTGTGCTGCGGATCGAGTTCGGGAGGCAAAAGAGCGGTATCGGCCATAGGAGAAAAATCGGGCGGTTCATTTGTACAACGGGGAGGTAAACCGCCAGGCCTCCATACTAACCTTGCCGGAAGCCACTCCGACATATTAGACGCAGATGTCAGCCAAAGTGTCTCGCTGGTGTCTTGCGACCGTCATCTTCACGTCCCCGGCCTGGTCTGCGCGGGGGCGCGGCGTCGTTTCCTGGGCTCTGCGGCGTCGTTTCCATTAGCTCTGCGGCCTTACAATAGAGGTTTTGGAGGAGACGCCCAGCGCTCTGCTCTGAGTACGCCACAAAACGGAGAACGGATGCCGGAAGCAGCAGAACCAAAGAGCTTGAAACAAACGTTGAACCTGCCGCAAACGCAGTTTGCGATGAAGGCCAACCTGCCCCAGAACGAGCCGGCGCGGCTGGCCGAGTGGGAGTCCGCGGGCCTGTACGAAAAAATTCGTGCCGCCCGTTACGGCGCTCCGAAGTACATCCTGCACGATGGGCCTCCGTATGCCAATGGCGCCATCCATCTGGGACATGCGCTGAACAAGTGCATCAAGGACTTCGTCATCAAAACAAAGACGATGGCGGGCTTTGACGCGCCGTACGTCCCAGGCTGGGACTGCCATGGGCTGCCGATCGAGATCAAGGTGGACGAGAAGCTCGGCGGCAAGAAGCTGGAAATGCCGGTGATCGCCGTGCGCCGCGCCTGCCGCGAGTACGCTGCGAAGTATATCGACCTGCAACGCTCGCAGTTCAGGCGGCTGGGTGTTTTTGGGCGCTGGGATTCGCCGTACGCCACGATGGACTTTCCGTATGAGGCGCGGATTCTTGAGACGTTTTATGGGTTCTACGAGAAGGGCTTCGTCTACAAGGGGCTGAAGCCGGTTTACTGGTGCTCGCACGACCACACGGCGCTGGCCGAGGCTGAGGTGGAGTACGAGATGCACACCTCGCCGAGTGTGTATGTGCGGTACAAGCTGACCAGCGACCCGGGCCAAATTGATCCCTCATTTGCCGGACTCAATCCCGAAGCGCTGAATCTTTATACGATCATCTGGACCACGACGCCTTGGACGCTGCCGGCGTCGATGGCGGTTGCGTTCAACCCAGAGGTCGAATACGTGGCCCTTGCATGCGATGGTGGAACGTACATCATCGCCGAAGCTCTGCTTGCTGCCGTGGTGAGTGCCTGTGATCTGAAGAGCGCCGTTGCGCCGCATCAGCCCGCATCGGCCGCGGATGTAATCGCCCGCTTCAACGGCTCGGTTCTGGATCGCGTCACCTTCCAGCATCCGTTTCTCAACCGCAAGATTCTCGGCGTGCTTGCCGACTATGTGACGACTGAGCAGGGTACGGGCGCTGTCCATACTGCCCCGGCGCACGGGCCGGACGACTTTGCTACGGGCAAGAAATACGGGCTGCCGTTGACCAGCGATGTCGATGCCCAGGGCAAGCTGCGTAATGGGCTGCCGGAGTATGACGGGCTGTTCGTTTTCAAGGCCAATCCGATCATCGCCGACCTGCTGCAGTCGAAGGGCGCGCTGATGGGGCGGCACCACATTGAGCACAGCTATCCGCATTGCTGGCGCTGCCACAATCCGCTGATCTTCCGCGCGACCGAGCAGTGGTTCATCGGGATGGAGACGCCGATGGTTGCCCCCGATGGCGGCGCGACGACGTTCCGGCAGCGTGCGCTGGATGAGATCAAGCGTGTGGTGTGGGACCCGGCGTGGGGCGAGGAGCGCATCTCGAACATGATCGCGACGCGGCCCGACTGGGGCATCTCGCGGCAGCGCATCTGGGGTGTGCCGATTGCGGTGTTCATGTGCCAGAGCTGCCATGAGCCGCTGAACGATGCGGCTGTGAATGCGAGCATCGTCGAACGATTCCATAGCGAAGGCGCGGATGCGTGGTATGTGCATTCGGAAGAAGCGCTGCTGCCTGCGGGGACGGCGTGCAAGCACTGCGGCGCGGTGATGCAGTTCCGCAAGGAGATGGACATTCTCGACGTGTGGTTCGAGTCCGGTGCGAGCTGGCATGCGGTGCTCGACGTGGAGCCGGAGCTGCACTGGCCGGCCGACCTCTACACCGAAGGCGGGGACCAGCACCGCGGCTGGTTCCACTCTTCCCTGCTCTGCTCGGTGGGTATTCGCGATGCGGCGCCGTACAAGATGGTGGCGACCTCGGGATGGACGCTCGACGAACAGGGGCGCGCGTTTTCGAAGTCGCTGGGCAATGGCGTCGATCCGGTGGACGTGGCGAACCGGCTGGGCGGCGAGATCATCCGGCTGTGGGTTGCGTCGGTGGACTTCCGCGAAGATGTGGCCGCGAGCGAAGGGCTGATGCAGCGCGTGAGCGAAAACTATCGCAAGCTGCGCAACACGCTGCGGTTTCTGCTGGGGAACATTCACGACTTCAGCCCGGCTGCGAATGCGGTGCCATGGGCGGAGATGCAGCCGCTGGATCAGTACATCCTGGCGCAGACCGCGGAGCTCGATGCGAAGATTCGCAAGGCTTACGACGGGTTTGAGTTTCACCGTGCATACCACACGCTGAACGAGTTTGTGAACAGCGATCTGTCGGCGCTGTATCTGGATGTAGTGAAGGACCGGCTGTATACGCTGGCGCCCAACAGCACGGGCAGGCGCAGCGCGCAGACCGCGCTGTGGCGAATTGCGGAGGCGATTACGCGGCTGATTGCGCCGATCCTCTCGTTTACGGCGGATGAGGTTTGGAAGCTGCTGCCCAGCGTGGCCGCGCGTGAAGAGAGTGTGCACCTGGCGTTGTTCCCGGATATGGCAGAGATCGTTCCGGGTGCGGTGGCGGGGCTCGAAGGCGAGTGGGAGCGGCTGCTGGCGATTCGCGAGCTTGTGATGCTGGAGCTTGAGGCGCTGCGACTGAACAAGTCGATTGGCAAGTCGCTGGATGCGAGCGTTGTGGCGATCGTTGAAGAGGGCTCGGTGGATGGTGTGCTGCTGACGAAGTATGAGGCTGCGCTGGCGGAGTTCTTCAACGTTTCGCAGGCGAGCGTGCAGGCTGTCGGCGCGACGCAGAATGGGACGGCGCTGATACTCGAAGTGAAGGTTGCGGTGGGCGCGAAGTGCGCTCGCTGCTGGCGGGTTGTGCCCGACATCGGCGCGGATGAACGCTGGCCTTCGGTGTGTGCGCGGTGCGCGGATGCGCTGGATGCTATCGGGTTTCCGCCGACGCAGGAGGCCGCATGAGCGCGCGCCTGCGGGACGCGCGCTGGCTGATGCTGGTGATCGCGGCAGTCGTCATCGTGCTCGACCGGCTGACCAAGCTGCGCGTGGAAGCGAAGGTGCAGCTTGGGCATCATGTCGCTGTGATTCCGCACTATTTCTGGATATCGAACGTACGCAATACGGGCGCGGCGTTCAGCATGTTCGAGGATGCGAAGTCGCAACTGCTGGTGCGGAATTTGTTGGTGGGCTTCTCGGTGCTCGCGGTGATCGTGGTGCTGGTAGTGCTGTGGCGCGTTGGCCGCACGATTTCGGCTACGTCGGTTGCGCTGGCGCTGATTCTTGGCGGTGCTGTTGGGAATCTTTACGACCGGCTGGTGTTTAAGTACGTCGTCGACTTCCTCGAGGTGCACATCCACGGCTATCACTGGCCCGATTTCAATGTTGCGGACTCCGCGATTGTGGTGGGCGCATGCCTGCTGCTGCTGGAGATGCTGCGGCCCCAACGCGCGGACTAGACCATGGACGAGAAGACGACTGCGACACCGATAGCCGCTATAGACCGGATCACGATCCGCGGCGCACGGACGCACAACCTGAAGAACATCGACGTCGATATACCGCACAATGCATTGACAGTGGTCAGCGGCGTGTCGGGGTCGGGCAAGAGCTCGCTGGCGTTCGATACTGTGTACGCCGAGGGGCAGCGGCGCTATGTTGAGAGCCTGTCGGCGTATGCGCGGCAGTTTCTGGAGCGCATTGAGAAGCCGGACGTCGATCACATGGACGGCCTCGCGCCGGCCATCGCGATCAAGCAGAAGAACCAGACTCGCAATCCGCGGTCGACTGTGGCGACGGCTACGGAAATTTACGACTACATGCGGCTGCTGTACGCGCGCTGCGGGACGGTGACGTGCCTGCACTGCGGTGGCGTGGTGCGGCACGATACGGTCGATGAGATTGTTACGCGGGTGCTCGCGCAGCCTGAAGGGACGCGAGTGTATGCGCTGTTTCCTGCTATCCGGCGCGAGGTGACGCTGGAACCGCTGCGTGGGCCGGAGCCCGATGCTGAGGCTCCGGCTCCGCCGGTGAAGCGGGTTGCGAAGAAGGCGGCGAAGAAGTCCGTGGCGCCGGTTGTGGATTTGAGCGAGGCTGTGAAGGAGCGGCTGACCGAGCTGCGGCGGCGTGGGTATAACCGGCTGTGGCAGGCGTCGGAAGACGGCAACGGGCCGGGGCGGATCGTGGAGTTCTCTACGCCGGAGTCGCTGCTGGAGCTGGATTTCAACTCGCCGGAGCGGCCGATCTTCGTGCTGGCGGATCGGCTTGCGCTTTCGGCGGACATACGCGCGCGGCTGGTGGATGCGATTGAGACGGGGTATCGCGAGGCGGGAGAGATTGTGTTTCGCACCGTGCCGCGCGAGGAGGGTGAGAGCGCGGTGTCGATGCGGTTCTCGGCGGCGTTCGAGTGCTCGACATGCCATCGCGCGTATCGCGAACCGGAGCCGCGGCTGTTCAGCTTCAACAATCCTTATGGGGCTTGTCCGCGGTGCCAGGGGTTTGGGAACACTATCGATTTCGATCCGGGGCTGATTATTCCGGACCGCACGAAGACGCTGGATGAAGGCGCGATCGATCCGTGGACCAAGGCGAAGTATCGCGTGCACCACGGCGAGATGCGGAAGGCTGCGCGGGCTGCGGGCGTTCCGCTGAATGTGCCGTGGTTCGATTTGACCGAACAGCAGCAGCGGTTTATTGAGGAAGGCTCGGGAAGCTGGCCGGGGATACGCGGGTTCTTTGCGGAGCTTGATCGCAAGAAGTACAAGCTGCATGTGCGCGTATTTCTGTCGAAGTATCGCGGGTACGCGACGTGCCCGGAGTGCCGTGGGCAGCGGCTGCGCGCTGAGGCGCGGGCGGTGCTGCTGAATGGAAAGAACATCTGCGAGGTGTGCGCGCTCACGATCACGGCGGCGCATGAGTTCATGGAGGGGCTGACGCTGAGCCCGGCGCAGATGGAGATTGCGGCGAAGGTGCTCGAAGAGGTGCGGCAGCGGATCGGGTTCCTGCACGAGGTGGGGCTGGACTACCTGACGCTCGACCGGCTGAGCTCGACGCTTTCGGGGGGCGAGTCGCAGCGGATTCAACTGGCGACGTCGCTGGGGTCGCGGCTGGTGGGCGCGCTGTATGTACTGGATGAGCCCTCGATTGGGCTGCACTCGCGGGATACGGCGAAGCTGGTGCGGATTATGGAGGACCTGCGCGACCTGGGGAATACGATTCTCGTGGTCGAGCATGATCCCGACGTCATACGCGCTGCTGACCACTTACTGGATCTCGGTCCGGGAGCGGGTGAGCTGGGCGGCAAGCTGCTGGCTGCGGGGACGGTGGATGAGGTGCGGGACAATCCGGCGTCGCTGACGGGCAAGTACCTGAGCGGGCGGCTGTCGATTCCGGTGCCGAAGACGCGGCGCCAGCCGGGGCGCGAGAAGCTGGTGCTGAAGGGCGCGCGCATTCACAACCTGCGCGGTGTCGATATTGAGATCCCGCTGGGGCTGCTGTGCTGCGTGACGGGCGTGTCGGGGTCGGGCAAGTCGACCATCGTGCACCAGGTGCTGTATCGCGCGCTGTCGCAGGCGCTGGGGCAGACCGAGGGAGCGGACCCGGCGCACCTCTACCGCGAGCTTTCGGGCACGCCGCATCTGAACGATGTGATCCTGGTGGACCAGTCGCCGATCGGACGCACGCCGCGGTCAAATCCAGTGACGTACATCAAGGCGTTCGATGCTATACGCGAGCTCTTTGCGGCGCAGCCGGATGCGAAGCGCAAGAACCTTACCGCCGGGCATTTTTCGTTCAACGTTCCGGGTGGGCGCTGCGATGTGTGCGAAGGCGACGGTACGGTGACGGTGGAGATGCAGTTTCTTGCCGATGTGGAGCTGCCGTGCGAAGAGTGCGGGGGGACGCGCTACAAGGCGACCGTGCTCGACATCAAGTACAAGGGCAAGAACATTCACGACGCGCTTTCGATGACGGTGAAGGAGGCGCTGACGTACTTCGCCGGCGTGCCGAAGATCGTCGACAAGCTGGCGGTGCTGGATGAGGTTGGCCTGGGATATGTGCGGCTCGGGCAGAGTGCGACGACGCTGAGCGGCGGCGAAGCGCAGCGCGTGAAGCTGGCGCAACACCTGGCGTCGGCGCGGTCGGGGACATCCGGAGGGGCGGGCAGCGTGCGCGGTGAAGCGAAGCGCATTGCGAGCCGCATTCTCTACATTCTTGATGAGCCGACGACCGGGCTGCACTTTGAAGATGTGGCGAAGCTGCTGACGGCGTTCCGCAAACTGATCGAGGGTGGCGGGTCGCTGCTGGTGATCGAGCACAACCTGGACATCATCAAGTCGGCGGACTGGGTGATCGATATGGGGCCGGAGGGCGGATCGGGCGGCGGGCAGGTGGTGGCGGCGGGCCCCCCTGAAGTGATCGCTGCTACGTCCAACTCGTATACCGGCCAATGGCTCGCTCCTGTGCTGAACGCCGCGAAGAAGGTGGCTTGATGCGGAATCTGGTGCTCGTTGTGACACTCCTGTTGGCGGCTGCGGGCGCGTGTGCCCAACTGCCTCCGGGCACAAGGGATGCGGACGACCACTCGCGCGCCGACGCCGGAAATGCGAAGCTGCGCGAAGCGGAGGCGGCGCTCGAACGCGGCGATTACGGAGCGGCGGTGAAGCTGCTGACGGTGCTCGCAACCGATCACCCCAAAGACCCGCAGATTCTCTACGACCTGGGCTTTGCGGAGGAGCGCGCCGGGGATGCTGCCGCAGCTTCGAAAGCCTATGAGGCGGCGATTGCGGCTTCGCCGACGGCGGCAGAACCGCGCATTGCGCTGGGGCTGATGGACGCACGCGCCGGGCGGACGGACAAGGCGCATGGCGAGCTGGCGGCGGCTTCGCAGATAGAGAGCGCGGCACCGCAGCTAAAGGCGAGGGCGTTTCGCGCGCTGGCGCAGCTCGATGCGACGACGCATCCGGTGGATGCGGGAGCGGAACTTCTGGCGGCCATCAAGCTGACCGGGGAGACGCCGGGCGACACGGCGCTTTCGGCGGAGCTGGCTGATCGCTCGGGCGATGCGACCGGGGCGGAGGCGGCGTATCGGCGCGCGCTGGAGATCAACGGCGGGAATGTGGACGCGGCGCTGGGGCTGGCGCACATCCTGGAGCGCACGAACCGGGCGGCGCAGGCGGAGGCGGTGCTTGCCGGGCCGCTGAAGGCGCATCCGGATGATCCGCGGCTGGTGTCGCAGATGGCGGCGGTCTATGCGGAGGAGGACAAGACCAAAGAGGCGATTCCGCTGCTGGTGCAGCTTCGCGCTAACCCGAAGTTTGCGGATGATACGGCGCTGGCGCGGCAACTGGCGCGGCTGTACGCGATCGACGGGCAGAACGCCGAGGCGGAGCAGATGTACAAGGCGGTGCTCGCGAAAGAGCCGCAGGATCCAACGCTGCTGGATGATCTGGGAAGCATCCTGGTGCGCGAGCAGAAGTACGCGGAGGCGGAAAAAGTGCTGCGCGCGGCGGTGGAAATGCGCGAGCGTTTCCCTTCTCAGGAGGCCTTCGGGGATGCGGCCGGGCACCTTGCGTTTGCCGAGTCGAAGCTCGGGCAACCGCGGGAGGTCTTGCGCGCTCTTACATTGCGTGCTACAGTACTGGCCAACTCCGGCCCCTCTTTATTCCTGGAGGCGACGGCACACGATACACTGCACGAGTACAAGGAAGCTATCCGGGCCTATCATGCATTTCTGGTAATAGCGGCCGGACAATTTCCTGATCAGGAGTTCCAGGCAAAGCATCGCCTTATAGCTCTTGAACATTTGAAATCGCAAGGCCGATAAGTTAAGCGACACTACGAGGTGCGCTATGGGCTTCCCAGTTCGTTCGGTCGTTCGTCCTGTTTGTATCTTTGCAACCCTGCTGTGCGTTGCTATACCGCCCCGAGTGCACGCTGCTTCAAATGCCGAAGTCATCCTCGATGACGCCGCTCTGAATCAGCTCGAAGCCCGGGCAGAGAGCGCCCAGCCCCGCGAGCAATGCTTCCTGTACGCTGAGCTTGTGCATGACCTCACCGAGATCGCGGGCAAGCAGCTGGCCAGTGGCGATGACGATCACGCCAACGCCACCTTCCACCGCATTGAAGCTCTGGCGCAGAAGATCCACATGAGCCTGGCCCGCGATACCAAGCGGCTGAAGAACGCAGAGTTGCTGATGCACCACACCACGCGCCGCCTGGCGGATATGCTGCACATCGCCAGCAGCGATGATCGGCCGCTGTTGCAGTCGACGCTGAAGCGACTGGATACGGTGCAGGCCGAGCTTCTGACGCAGGTGTTCGTCCATTAATGACACGCATGCTGCGATTCACCCCGTCTGTTTGGTTGCTGTGCCTTGCTTCCCTGCTGCTGGCGGTTGCGGCTCGTCCGGCGCATGCGCAGGCCAGTGAAAACATCATGAGCGACGGCGAGGTGGAGAAGCTGCGTGAAGCGGCGTACGTTCCCGCCGACCGGCTCGCGGTATTCATCAAAATCCTCGATTCACGCAGCAAAGCCATCGAAGACCTGATGGCGAAGCCCCGCCATCCCGGCCGCGAAGAGCGGTTGCACGACCTGATGGACCAGATCGGCGGCATCGCCGATGAGCTGAACGACAACCTGGACGACTACGCACCGAAGCACCGCGACCTGCGTAAGGTGCTGCCCAAGCTGCTGGAAGCGACGGAGCGCTGGTCGACGACGCTGCGCTCCGCGCCGGAAGATCCGGCGTACAAGGTGGTGCGGAAGATCGCGCTGGACGCCATGCGCGACATCCACGACGCCGCGGCTACGATGCAGACCGACCAGATCGCCTACTTCAAAGCTCACCCCGAGGCGGCAAAGGCGGACGCCGAGCGCACCAACCCCGAGGTCTCGAGGCCAACGCAGGTTGATATCCCTCGTTAGACGATTTCTGGGTCTGTTCCGGAGTTCGGATGCGCCGCGGACGCGCGCGAAGGCCCGCCTGGAGCGGCCTCGGGCTTCTCCACAGGCAGCGTGTTACGCTGGCGAAAGCGTGCCTGTTGCTGCCCTTCCCCCGGTTCCTGCCTCCATCATCTCGATCTTTGAGACCGAGTACAGGGAACTCCGTCCGCGAGCTCCGATGCCGCCGATGGACATACGCTTCCGGCGCTTCACCAGCCTGAATACGACGATCCGGCTGCGCGAGGGGCGGCTGCATATCCGGCTCTCCGACCTGCTGGAACATGCGCCCGAGAGCGCCCACCAGGCGATCGCGCACATCCTGCTGGCCAAGCTTTATCGCAAGCCGATCTCGCCGCACCACAATGATCGCTACCGGCGTTATACGCAGTCCGAGGTGGTGTCGAAGCAGGCGGAGCGCATTCGGGAGACGCGCGGACGGAAGCGGATTACGTCGGCGCAGGGGCACCAGTTCAACCTGGATGAGGTGTTCGAGTCGCTGAACCGGCGGTTTTTTCATGGGCTGCTAGGGCGACCGACGCTGACTTGGAGCGCGCACGTGGCGCGGCGGATGCTCGGGCACTACGATGCGGCGCACAACACGATTGTCGTCAGCCGGATTTTCGACCGGCCGGGGACGCCGCGGTACGCGATCGAGTACTTGCTGTATCACGAGATGCTGCACCTGAAACACCCTGTCCGGGTGAAGGCGGGGCGGCGGTGTGTGCATTCGCGGGAGTTCCAGGCGGAGGAGAGGCTGTTTCCGGAGCTGGAGCTGGCACGGGAGTATTTGAAGCGGTTGTGATGCGCGATTTATACGCGTGGATCGTCGGCCAGCTTGGGGGTCCACTGCTTGTTGACCCGTATCGACCAGAGCATCCCTAATATGCCCACGATGACGCTGCCGAGCGCGGCGACCTGGGCGTTGGACATTGTGCCGCCGAAATAGATGCGGGGGTTGATGCGGACGAACTCGACGAGGAAGCGGCCGATGCCGGACAGGATCAGGTACAAACCGGTGAGCCAGCCGATGGGCTTGTGGCGCTTTCCGAGTTCCCAGAGAATCCAGAAGACAAGCAGCGAGAACAGCAGCTCGTAGACCGGCGTTGGCTGCACGAGGTCGCGGGTTGGGACGAGCGCGTCGGGGCGCATGTGGACGCCCCAAGGCAGTGTGGTGGGGATGCCGTAGTCGCCGTCTCCGGAGGTGAGGCAGCCGATGCGGCCTACGCCATAGCCGAGCGCGGCGGCGGGCGCGGCGAGGTCGAGCATGCGCCAGGCGCCGACGGGCGGCCCCTGTGTGCCTTCGAGCGCGCCTTTGAAGCGGGCCTTGCGGCCCTGGATCATGAGCATGGCCACACCGGCAAGCATCCCGCCAAACCATGCGAAACCCGCTTGGAACCAGTGCAGGAAGGCGAGCAACACGTCAACCGGGTGGTGCAGGCCGGGCGAGAGGATCTGATGCCAGGCGGCGGCGAGTTCGGCGGGGTTCTGCAGCTCGTGCCAGAGTTTGGCGCCGATGATGCCGGAGAGCGTTACCAGCGCAACGACGTTGAGCGCGTCGGCATCAACGCCGTTGCGCATGAAATTGCGATGTAGAACGACCGTTCCGCAGACCGCAGCCAGCCACAACAGCAGGCCGAAGGTGCCCAGCTGGAAAGATCCAATATGAATGAAGGGATACATGGTTCCCGTCAAGTATAGCGGTGGGGTGACGGCGGGGCGCGAATACCGTTCATGCGCGGTTTTCCTCACTTGATTTCGCGCTACTCTTTCGGAATGTCGACAAATTTGCCTGCTTTTGTCTCGCCCAGCACGATGGACGTCCTGTACACCCGCGAGCAGATCGCCGAACGCGTGAAGGCGCTCGGCAAACAGATTTCGGAAGACTACAAGGACGAGTCGATCGTGCTGATCGGCGTGCTGAAAGGCGCGGCGATCTTTCTGGCCGACCTGGCGCGTGCGATTGAGGTCGACAACACGTTCGACTTCGTTGCGGTGTCCAGCTATGGGCGGGCGCGCGTGTCGTCGGGTGCTGTGAAGTTGATCAAGGACATCGACAACCCGATAGAGGGCAAGCACGTCATCATCGTCGAGGACATCCTCGACACGGGCCTGACGCTGAGCTATCTGCGCGACCTGATGCTGCAGCACAAGCCGGCGTCGCTGAAGATCGCCACGTGTCTGGACAAGTTCGAACGGCGGCTTGTGCCGATTCAGGCGGACTATGTGTGCTTCAAGATTCCTGATCGCTTTGTGATCGGCTACGGCATGGACTACGCCGAGCGGTATCGCGGCGTCGATGACATCCGCATCATGCCCGAGAACCCTCCGGGGCACTAAGCTTCCCTGCTCCGCATCTAAGGCCACAGGCGGAGGTGCGGGTGGCGACCATTTCAGTTCAAGGCGAAAAGAGGACAGCGGCTCCGTTTGTGCCGGCGCTGCATACACTTCCTGCGCTGCGGCGTGCGCTGCCGGAGTGCCGTGGGTGCGATCTTTATAAGCATGCCACGCAGGCTGTGCCGGGTGCGGGCGCGACCAAAGCTCGGCTGATGCTGATCGGCGAGCAGCCGGGCGATCAGGAAGACCTGAAGGGCGAGCCGTTCGTCGGGCCCGCGGGCGCGGTGCTGCGCAAGGCGCTTGAAGAGTTGGGCATCGATGCTGACGAGGTGTACGTCACCAACGCGGTGAAGCATTTCAAGTTTGTGCAGCGCGGCAAAAGGCGGCTGCATGAGAACCCGCGCATGAGCGAGATCAACGCATGCAAGCCGTGGTTGATGGCGGAGCTGGATGCGGTGAAGCCGCGCGTTTTGGTGTGCCTGGGTGCGTCGGCGTCGAAGTCACTGCTGGGTGGAACGTTCGCGCTGATGAAGTCGCGTGGGCAGGTGCAGGAGACGCCGTTCGCTGAGCGCGTGATCGCAACGCTGCATCCATCGGCGATCCTGCGTGCTCGCGATCATCAGAGCCGCGAGCAGATGCTGAACTTCCTGAAGGACGATCTTGCGCTCGCGTACAAGCTCGCGCAGAAGGTTTCGTAAACTGGGCGGCGAGGTTCAGTTAACATAGCCTTATGTCTTCTGCTGCAACATCGTCCACCGTCAAGGTCATCTCCCCTGCCCGCAGCTTTCGCGGCTCGCTTACACTGCCCGGCGACAAGTCCATTTCGCATCGGTACGCCATGCTGGCGGGATTCGCCGAAGGCACATCGCGCCTCACGAACTTCTCGACGGGGGCGGACCCGCACAGCTCGCTGGGCTGCATGGAAGCGATGGGTGCGCGCGTTGCGACGAACGGTCGCGTGACCGAGGTGACCGGGACCGGCGGCGTTTTGCGTGCGCCGGCAGAGCCGCTGGATTGCGGCAACTCGGGGTCGACGATGCGGATGCTGGCCGGCCTGATCGCCGCGCAGGAGGGGGACTTTACGCTGATTGGCGATGCGTCGCTGACGGTGCGGCCGATGGAGCGCATCCGCACGCCGCTGACTGCGATGGGCGCGCGCATCGACCTGACCGCGGGCCATGCGCCGATGGTCATCCACGGCGGGCCGCTCCAGGCGATCGACTTCGATACGCCTATCCCGAGTGCGCAGGTGAAGACTGCTGTGCTGTTTGCGGGGCTGCAGGCTAACGGCGTAACGTCGCTGTCGGAGTCGGTGCGCACGCGGGACCATAGCGAACATGCGCTGCGGGCATTCGGTGCGAAGCTTACGCGCGAGAACGATCGGTTGCGCATCGCCGGTGGCCAGAAGCTGCACGCCATCGATGCGGCGGTGCCGGGCGATATGTCGTCCGCGGCGTTCTTTCTGTGCGCGGCGTTGTTGTTCGAGGACTCGAACCTGGTGCTCGACGGGTTGGGCATGAACCCGACGCGCTCGGCGCTGCTGGATGTCGTGACCGCGCTGGGAGGCACGATCAAGGTGCTGGAAGTAGGCGAGCAGAACGGCGAGATGGTGGGGACGATCCAGGTGAACCGCAGCCCGCAGGGGCTGAAGGGGATCGACATTGCGGGGTCGCTTTCCGCTCAGTTGATTGATGAGTTGCCGGTGCTCGCGGCCATTGCACCGTATACGAAGGACGGCATTCGCATACGCGATGCGAAGGAGCTGCGGGTGAAGGAGTCCGACCGCATCGCGCTGGTGGTGAAGAACCTGCGCGCGATGGGCGCGGAGGTGGTGGAGCACGAGGACGGCATGGATGTTCCGGGTGGGCAGCGGCTGCGCGGAGGGGTTGTCGATTCGGGGCTCGATCACCGGATTACGATGGCGTTCTCCATCGCGGCGCTGCGGGCTGAAGGTGAGACGGAGATCCACGGCGCGGAAGCGGCGGCCGTTTCGTTTCCGGAGTTCTTCGACTACCTGGACGAGATGGCGATCCGCTAGCGGCGCGACTTCATGAGCCAACCGCCACCCAACTCGCGCGCCATTGTGTTCACGGAGATCGAGCAGTTCGGTGGAGCGGAGCGCGCTGCGCTGGCGCTGGCGCGGTGGCTTACGGAGCGCTCGTTGCCAGTGCACATTGTCTGCTACAGCGATCAGTCGGGCCTTGCCTCGTATGCGGACTTTCCGCTGGAGGTTGTGCAACTGCTCCCGCGGACTGCGGCGGTGGCGAAGATCGGGGCACTGCGCAAATACTTCACGGGTGCTGCGTGGACGATGAAGCCGCTGCTGTCTGGATATCAGCCGGCGATGCACGGGACGCTGGCGGGGCTGCGTGGCTTTCATGACCTGATGCACGATACGCCGTCGCTGTTCGATCCGGATGCTGCGGGGTTGAAGGATCGGGTGCGGCGTGTGGTGTCGAATGAAGTTGTCGGCAACGGCCTGCGGTCCGGTGGGAAGACCATCGTCACCAGCGAGTTCCTGCGCGAGGAGTGCCGTCGCGATTTTCGTGTGGAGGCGGAGATTGCGCGCATGGGCGGGCTCTCGCACGGCGGTATGAAGCTGCGGCCGTTTGCAGCTACGCGCGAGTTACGTATGCTCTCGGTGTGCAGGCTGGAAGCGAACAAGCGGCTGGACTGGCTGTTGCGTGCGCTTGCTACGTTGGACAAGGCGGCGACGGCTCCTTTGACTGCTGCGCTTTCGCAGCTTGCGGATTGGCGCTTCGATATCGCGGGCAAAGGGCCGCAGCTTGAGGCGTTGAAGTTGCTCGCGCAAGAGCTGGGCATTGAGCATCGCGTCAGGTTCCATGGCTTTGTGCCGGATGCTGAGCTTGAGGCGATGTACGCGGAGGCGCATCTGTTCCTGATGCCTGCGGTGCAGGGCTATGGGATACCTGCGATCGAGGCGCTGGGCCGTGGGATTCCGGTGCTGCTGCATCGGGAGTCAGGCGTGAGCGACATTCTGCTGGAGACGCCATGGGCAACGGTGTTTGCAGGCGATGAACGGAACACGCAGCCTGCGCTGGCGAAGGCGATTGAAGGCGTGCTGCAGGGGCGGCATCTCGACGTTGCGCTGCCGGAACTGCCTACCGAGGATTCCTGGGCGGAGCGCGTGGCCACACTTTGTGGGTGGAGCTAAGAGCTACATCTTGTAGCGGCCCATCTCGTCGTCGTTCAGGTTCTCAAGCCAGCGGCGAAGATCGTCGGGCGTTGAGGTGCTTGCGCCGTCGGCGTTCTCACGGGCGCGGTCGAGGACCTGGCGGCTGACGAAGATGGGGCAATCGGCGCGCAGGGCCAGCGCGATGGCGTCCGATGGGCGTGCGTCGATGGCGACGACTTCGCCCTGCTGGTCGATCCAGATGGTGGCGTGAAATGTGTTCTCAAGCAGCGAGCCGACGACAACGCGCGTGACCTTCGCGTTCAGTCCGTCGATCACGTTGCGCAGCAGGTCGTGCGTCATCGGACGCGGCAGAGTGGCTTTTTCGATTTCAAGCGCGATGGCGTTGGCTTCGAACATGCCGACCCAGATGGGCAGCACCACTTCACCGGCGACGTCGTTGAGGACCACGACCGGCGAGTGCGTGGAGGGGTCCATCATGAGGCCGCGGATGCGGACCTCCACGTCCGGCTCGGCCGGTGGTGTTGCGGGCTCGGGCTTGGCGCCGGGAAGATGCATCGCTGCTAGTGTACTGCTATTCAGACCGTCGCGGCGATGCGGGCGTTGAGCGCCTGCTGGGCGAGCAGAGCGGGCGAGGGCGCGAGCGGAGCGGAGATGGCTTCGCCTACCAGCGAGCTGGGGAAGACCTGGGTGATGCGCACGTCGATGTAGCTGCCGATGGCCGGATGAGAGTCGCAGGTGAAGTTGACCGTCTTGTTCTGCGAGGAACGACCCGTGATCTGGCCGCGGGAGTTGGCGCCGTGCTCGACCATGACTTCCATGGTCTCGCCGAGGTGGCGCGCGTAGTTGACTCGCTGCAGCTCGCGCTGGCGGGCGTTGAGGATGGCGAGACGCTCGATCTTCACTTCTTCCGGGATGCTGTCGTGCATGTGGATCGCGGGCGTGTTGGGGCGCGGCGAGTACTTGAAGCCGAAGATGGCATCGTAGTTGACCTCGCCGAGCAGCGTCATGGTGTCCTCGAAGTCCTTGTCGGTCTCGCCTGGGAAGCCGACGATGATGTCGGAGGTGAGCGATATGTCGCGTCGCGCGGCCTTGGTCCAGGCGATGCGCTCGAGGTACCACTCGCGCGTGTACTCGCGCTGCATGGCGCGGAGGATGTCGGTCGAGCCGGACTGCACGGGGAGATGCACGTGGTCGCAGAGCGCGGGCATGGCGTCGATGGCTTCGACGATATCGCGGGTGAAGTGGCGCGGGTGCGAGGTGGTGAAGCGCACGCGGCGGATGCCGTTGACCTCGCCGACCGCGAGGAGCAACTCGGCGAAGGTGCGCTTGGAGCTGGGGTCGCGGTAGCTGTTGACGTTCTGGCCGAGGAGCTGGATTTCGGTGAAGCCCTGCTGCGCGATCTTCTGGGCCTCGGCGAGGACTGAGGCGGATGTGCGCGAGCGCTCCTTGCCGCGCGTGTAGGGGACGACGCAGTAGGAGCAGAACTTGTCGCAGCCTTCGATGATGGTGATGTAGCCGCGGTGCGGGTTGGTGCGCGCGGTGAACTCGGTGTCGAAGGTCTCGTCGGTCTGGCGGTCGTCGAGGCCGGTGATGCGGGTCTCGCCGGCTTCGAGGCGGGCGAGCATGTCGGGCAGATTGCGGTAGCTGGCGGAGCCGGCGACCATCGAGACGTAAGGGGCCTTCTCGAAGATTTTGTTGCCTTCCTGCTGCGCGACGCAGCCGAGGACGGCGAACTTCTTGCCTTCGCCCTGCATTTTTTTGTACTCGTTGAGGCGGTGGAAGACCTTCTGCTCGGCCTTGTCGCGGATGGAGCAGGTGTTGTAGAGGATCAGGCCGGCGTCGGCTTCGTCGGTTACCTGGGAGTAGCCCTCGCTGACGAGAGTGCCGACTACCTTTTCGGAGTCGTGGGCGTTCATCTGACAGCCGAATGTTTCGATGTAAAAGGTCTTCATATGCGTCAGATCCAGTATATCTACCCCGCCCCGCGCCCTTCAGGCGGTTTTCGACTGCACCGGTACTGACGCCCACGGTCCGAAGCCGCTCGCTCGAGCGTCTACCAATTCCCTCCTCAGTAAGACATCGGTTTGAACGCCACGGCCGCCGCGCCGGAGTCTCATCACTCCCGTTCAAAGGTCAGCCACACCACCAAGCCACCCAGGAGCACCAGCGCGATTCCGGCCATGACCAGTGGCAGGACCCCTAGCCCTGCGGTGATCGCCGAAAGCGAGCCTCCCAGCCACGCCCGCCACCCGCCTGCCTGCTCCGCCCGCCATACGAGAAATCCCACCGCCACCAACAAGCTGACGCCGACTGCAAAAATCTGTACCCGCCACATCGGCCGGCTGACGCTCTCCATCGCCTCTCGCCGCCTCCGCAACTGGGCACGCCACCAGATCAGCCCCGGCGGCACCAATTTCGCTTCTTTCAGCTCTGCCTGTCGCAAAGACCTGAATCCAACGGTCAGGCGCACCAACTCGGCGCATTCCCGGCACCCATCCACATGCGACCGCACTTCGGCCGAGCTCGCCTCTGGCCAGTGGCCTTGCCGCAACAACTCGCGTACTTCTTCCTCGCGGACACACTTCATCAGGCTCATGCGGAGGCCTCCTGCATCAGCCGGGCAATCTTCCGGCGCGCCCTGAACAGCAGCAACCGGATACTTGCCACTCCCAGGCCCGTAACCTCCGCGATCTCGCGATGGGTATAGCCTTCCGCGTGCGCCAGCCACAGCAGTTGCCGTTCGCGCGGACGCATCAGCGCGAGCGCCGGACCCAGCAACGCCTGCGACTCCATCCCATCGCCTGCCTCGGTCGATGCGAACATCGCTTCGGGAAGGTCATCGATGCAACTCGTCGCCGGACGCCGCCAGTGATCCCTCAGAAGGTTCGTGGCCACACGAAACAGGTACCGCCGGGCCTCCACCTCGCCTTCGACCCGAGTCGACGCGCACAGAAACCGGACGAAGCTCTCCTGCATCAGGTCTTCGGCCAGGGCCTGGTTACCAGAAACCCGCAGCAGGTACGCCCACAGCGGACGGGCCGAGCGCTCATAGAACCCTGTGAACGCATCGTTATCCATCGGCAGCTCGGTCGCAGCCGCCTCGGGTAATTTTGCCGGTGTCAGTACGTGGTCCCAGGTCATCTCGACTCACTCCACAGCCATGCGGCCTTGGCATCGCGGCTCACAGCTGCTCTCGCAAAGCGGCTGCGTTCCTGCCGCGATCTTCGATCAGACCCAGGCGCCGCGCCAGCACCCATGTAATCCCTGCGGAGATCATAAATCCGACGCCCGGCATCAGCACGATCGTCCCCAGCACCAGCATCGCCGCGGCGCCCCCCGGTACACTGTGCCGCATAAACACCAGCCCCACACCAAGCAACGTCAACACGACACCGATCTGCAATGTCGCAATCACGCGCGCGACCAGGTTCGGTATCCGCTGCTGTGGCACCTCTGTTGCAATGGGCGCAGCTTCGAGAAAGCGCTTGCCGGCATCGGTCTCCATGTAAGCAAGCATTTCCTGGCTCGATGCGAACTTTTCGATCAGTCTTCCGTGGACCTCGGCCTGGGTCTTGAAAGCCCGCCCCCAGCGCCTGTTTTCAAGCAGCAGACGTATCAGCCACAACAGCGCGCCCACGATAAAAATCGTTACAACGATCGGGCTCAACTCCCGCACCAGATAGTGCATCCCGCTCTCCGAGTCCTCGCGCGGCGTAAATCCGTGCTTCGGCTCAAGCACTGAATAGTGCCTCTGCTCCGGTCCTCTGAGTTCGGAAAACAGGTAGAAGCCCGGATTCCTGGCAATCTCCGGATGTACATGCAGAAACGCCGCAAGCTCAGGATTGCTGCGGCCCACGTATTCCTCGTTGCTCAACAGCAATGGGTCGGCGGCCACGACCTCCGCCAGCGTCGGAGTCACGCGCAGCAGCGACATCAGCTGTTCCTGCGTCGCACCCAATTCCCGCTCATTGGTGACACTTCCGGTCGCGGGAGCGTCCGCCGCTGCATTGCGGCTCGCCGCCGCGCTGGCTGTCGGTGCCGCCGGGTGCGCCTGCGCAAACGCCGCTCCCGGCAGCAACGCCGTCAGCATGGCCAGCGTACAAACGGTCTTGCCGGCGAACCGGCGCTTCCTTGTCGATCCTGACAGCGCGGAAATACTACGGTTGAAATGTCTCATGCCCATACAACGAACGAACATGGCATTTGGTTAACAACCGTTCCTAACCGGCAACCCACAACCGAGAACCCACAACCCGCCTCTAGGTCAGCGCACGATCCAGATGCGTATATCCTCCGTCCACCACCAGATGCTGCGCCGTCGTATGTCCTGACTGCTTGGATGACAGCAGAAACACCGTCATCGCCGCAATCTCGGCTCCTTCGGTCATGCGCCGTCCCAGCGGAATCTTCTCCGTGATGGACTTGAGCGCCGCGGCCGGATCAGGCCGCGTGCTCAACCAGCGCTCGTACAGCGGCGTCAGCACCTCCGCCGGCAGCACCGAGTTCACGCGAACGTTGAATGGCAGCAGCTCCGCCGCCCACTCCCGCGTCAGCGCCAGCTGCGCACCCTTCGACGCTGCATACGCCGAGGTACCACCCTGCCCGGTCAGCGCAACCTTCGAGCTGATGTTCACAATCGCCCCCTGCGCCGCCTTCAACATCGGCAGGGCATAGTGCGCCATCGCGTAATAATGCACCAGGTTCTGCTTCAGGCTCTCCAGAAACCGCTCCGGATCGCCGCTCGCCAGCCCAATCCCATCATTCACGCCGGCGTTGTTCACCAGGCCGTCCAGACGCCCATACTTTTCCTGGACATACTCCACCGCCCGGCGGCACTGCTCCGTGTCCCCAAGGTGAGTCTCGACGAGATCGCAGCGCCGTTGCTCGCTCCTCATCGACTCCATAAACCGCTTCACATTATCTGAAGCCCGGCTGACCACCACCACTCTCGCGCCTTCTTCCAGACACGCACGCGTAATCGCTTCGCCGATCCCCGCACCGCCACCAGTCACAACGATGACGCTATCCTGAAGTCCCAGATCCATACTCACACCCCTCAAATCTCTTAGCGCAAATTGAAAAAGCCGCCATCGATCGGCAGATCGACGCCAGTGATAAACGAAGCGGCATCGGAGCACAGATAAAGCGCCATCAGCGCAATCTCCTCCGGCTTGCCCATGCGCCCGATCGGCTGTGAGCGAGACAGTTCGCCCATCTTCTCCGCCTCGCGCCCGGGATAATTTTTGGCCACGAAGCCGTCAACAAAAGGCGTGTGCACTCGCGCCGGAGAGACGCAGTTGCACCGAATGCCCTGATCCAGGTAATCCTTTGCAACGGAGATTGTCATCGACAACACCGCACCTTTACTCATCGAGTAAGCGAACCGTTCCGGCACTCCCGCCGTCGCCGCGATCGACGCCATGTTCACGATCACGCCGCTCCTGGCAGCAACCATGCCTTCGATCACCGCCCGCATACACAGATATGTCCCGCGGACATTCACCCCATAAATACGGTCCAAATCTTCAGTCGAGGTCGACAGCAGTGTCCCGACATGCGCGATCCCGGCGCAATTCACCAGCATGTCGACCGGCGCGCCGATCTCCGCGAACGCCTTCTCCACGCTCGCGGCGTTCGACACATCGCATGCAAACCCCGATGCCTTCGCTCCACTCTCGGCAATTTTTGCCGCTGCCGCCGTGGCCTTATCCAATTGCAGATCGACGAGCACCACTTCCGCACCCTGCGCGGCAAATGCCTGTGCAGTCGCCAGCCCGATACCGCTCGCAGCGCCGGTCACCACGGCCCGCTTTCCGTTCAGCTCAAACAGATTCACAATTTCTCCCTACAGGCGACGCCGCCCACCGTCTCAGTTTGTACGTCTCATCGCCGCGCAGTGTCAAATAGAATAGAGCGTCTTGTACTAAAGCAGGAAATCGCTCAATCGGTTCAGGTTCCGAATCGAGGAATTTTCTTCTATGGAATAGGATGTTTATTGACGAAACATTTAAGAGTTGCCTACAATTCCGCCTACGGCTCCTGACCTACTTATGATCGCTCCCGTTACAACCGTCCGCCACCCCACCCTCGCCGAGGAGCCTTTGAAGGCGATCACGATCACCAACGTGCGCGTCATCGACCTCCGCTTCCCCACCTCGCGCGAACACATCGGCTCCGATGCAGTCAATAAAGACCCAGACTACTCGGCCGCCTACTGCATCCTCGAAACCGACAGCACCGTCGAGGGCCACGGCCTCACATTCACCCTCGGCCGCGGCACCGAGCTCGTCGCCGACGCGCTGCGCTACATCGCCGCAAAGGTGATCGGCCGCACCCTCGACTCGCTCACCTCCGACCTCAACGGCTTCTACCTCCAGATCACCGGCGACACCCAGTTCCGCTGGCTCGGCCCGGAAAAGGGCGTCATCCACCTGGCCTGTGGCGCGCTCATCAACGCCGTCTGGGACCTCTACGCCAAGTCCGAAGGCAAGCCCGTCTGGCGTCTGCTCGCCGACATGACGCCCGAGCAGATCGTCGCCGCCATCGACTTCCGCTACATCGCCGACGCGCTCACACCCGACGAAGCGCTCGATATCCTCCGCCGCGGAAAGCACGGCCAGGCCGAGCGCCTCGCCACACTCGAGGCCAAAGGCTACCCTGCCTACACCACCTCGGCCGGCTGGTTCGGCTTCAGCGACGAAAAGATCCGCCGCCTCTGCCGCGAAGGCATCGCCGACGGCTGGACGCACTTCAAGCTCAAGGTCGGCGGTGAGGCAGCCGACGACCTCCGCCGCGGAAAGATCGTCCGCGAAGAGATCGGCTGGACTAACCGCATGATGGTCGACGCCAACCAGCGCTGGGGTGTCGACGAAGCCATCCAGCGCACGCGCCAGCTCTCCGAACTCGACCCCTGGTGGATGGAAGAGCCCACCAGCCCCGACGACATTCTCGGCCACGCCCGCATCCGCCGCGAAACCACCGTCCGCGTCGCCACTGGCGAGCACTGCCACAACAGCGTCATGTTCAAGCAGCTGTTTCAGGCTGAAGCCATCGACGTCTGCCAGATCGACAGCTGCCGCGTCGCCGGCGTGAACGAAAACCTCGCCATCATGCTCATGGCCGCAAAGTTCGGCGTTCCCGTCTGTCCGCACGCAGGCGGCGTCGGCCTGTGCGAGTACGTGCAGCATCTCTCCATGTTCGATTTCCTCGGCATCTCCTGCAGCATGGAGAACCGCGTCATCGAGTATGTCGACCACCTGCACGAACACTTCCTGAATCCGGTGACCATTCACCGCGGCCATTACATGCTGCCTCAGGAAGCGGGTTACAGTATTGAGATACTGCCGGAATCGCTGACGGACTTCAGCTTCCCCGGCGGATCGGTCTGGAAGGAAAACGGCGCATGAAGTTGGTTTCGTATAAGCAGGACGGCGGTGAAATCCGCGGCGGCATTCTCGACGGCAACCGGATCCATCCCTTTCCCCAGACTGACGGCGACGCCGTCCTCACCTACATCCAGAGCGGCGAATCCGCGCCCCTTACGGACAGCGCAGCTGTCCCGCTCCATCTGGTCAAGCTCCTCGCGCCGCTGCAGCACCCGCCGCGCATCTTCGGGATCGGCCTCAACTATGTCGAGCACGCCGCCGAATCGAAGATGGCGGTGCAGAGCGTCCCGACCGTCTTCCTCAAGCTGCCCTCCTCCATCATCGGCCCTGACACCGAAGTCCTGCTCCCGCCGAACGCCACCCAGCCCGACTATGAAGCCGAGCTCGCCGTCGTGATCGGCAAGCCCGGCCACAACATCGCGCCTGCCGACTGGCAGCAGCACGTCTTCGGCTACACCATCATCAACGACGTCAGCGCCCGCGGCGTGCAGCTCGCCACCTCGCAGTGGACGCTCGGCAAGAGCTTCCCCACCTTCACGCCGATGGGCCCATGCATCGTCACGGCTGACGAAATCGCCGACCCGCACGCGCTCGACATCAAGCTGACGCTCAGCGGCGAAGTTATGCAGTCGGCCAACACGCGCGACATGATCTTCCGCATCCCCGACCTCATCGCCTACCTCTCGAGCATCGTTCCGCTCGAACCCGGCGACATCATCAGCACCGGAACGCCTCCGGGCGTAGGCCTCGGCCGCACCCCGCAGCGCTGGCTGCTCGACGGCGAAGACATGGTCATCGAAGTGGAAGGCATCGGCACGCTCACCAACCGGACCCGCGTCACCGCCTAGCTGCGCGTTCGCTTTCCTCCGCGTCCTCCGCGTTGTTCCTCTGCGTCCTCTGCGTTCGTCTCTCTCCGCCCGCACCGCGCCGCCCTCTCGAAACTTTCCCCCGGAAATCCCCGTCCCAACGGGTGTCTCATCCCATGTGCCGCTTGTTTTCGCTTGTCGCAGTTCGTTATTGCGCACGATGCTAGGCTTGGTGTACCTCTGGTGTCCACAACTATGCGATCCTTCATTGCCCTGCTTGCCGCAGCCTTCGGACTTATCGCTCAGGCCCCCGCTCAATCTTGCACAAACCTGTGCCTCCAGCAGGTCAGCCAGGCAACCACCATCAGCGGTGTTGTTTATGCGCCCAACGGTGTGGATCCCCTGCCCAACGTCACCGTCTACATCCCCAATGCCCCGGTGGATCCCCTTCCGGCAGGCGTGCCGGGAACATGCCCTCTGCCCGGGGTCGCCCCATCGGGCTCGCCGCTGGTCGGCGCGATCACCGGCGTGGACGGTGCTTTCGTCCTACCAAATGCCCCCGTCGGAACCAACATTCCAGTTGTCGCGATCACCGGCAAGTGGCGGCGGCAGGTCGTCGTCCCCGTTACCACGGCGAACGCCAACACACCCATGAACATCACCATGCCGCGCAACCAGAGCGAGGGAGACATCCCCAAAATCGCGGTCGCCACCGGCTCGGTCGACCAGGTCGAATGTGTCCTGCGTAAAGTCGGCATCGACGACGCAGAGTTCACCAATCCTTCGGGCAACGGACGCATCAACCTTTACTCCGGAAGCTTCGGTCCGGGTGCGCGGATCAGCACCAACACCCAGTCCGAAGATCTTCTGATGGGCGACCTGCCAACGCTCAGCTCCTACGATGTGCTGATGCTTCCCTGTGAGGGCGGAAACTACCAGCGTGCCGCCACCGAACTCACCAATCTTGTGGCGTTCGCCAATGCCGGTGGCCGTGTCTACTCCAGCCACTTCAGCTACGCCTGGATGTACCAGAACCCACCCTTCAACACTGTCGCCAACTGGGCTGTGAACCAGCCGCAGTTGCCGGACGGGACCGCCACCGTCGACACCACGTTCTCCGAAGGCCAGACCCTCGCAACCTGGCTTCAAGTCGTCGGCGCCACCACTGTGAAGGGCCAGATGGCCATCTCCACGCTCCGCCACGACATGAACGGCGTGAACAAGGCAACGACGCAGTCCTGGCTCACCCTCAATAGCAACGGCAATCCCGTGATGCAGTTCGTCTTCGACGCGCCAGTAGGCCAGAAAACCGGCCAGTGCGGTCGCGTCCTGTTCAACGAGTACCACGTTGAAACTTCGGTTGGAAACTCCGGCAACCTGACATTCCCGAACGAGTGCAGCAACGCCCCCATGACGCCGCAGGAAAAGCTGCTCGAGTTCAGTCTTTTCGAGCTCACCGACGACGGCAGCCAGTCCACCCTCACCCCCGCCACACAGGACTTCGGCACCGAGCCCATCAACTTCACCAGCGCTCCGCAGACCTTCACATTCACTAACAACTCCACCTTTGCAGAGTCGGTAAGCCTCGCCACCACTACAGGCGACTTCGCCATTACGTCGAATACCTGCGGCTCGGTCGCCGGCGGCGCAAGCTGCTCGCTGACCGTCACCTTCACGCCGACAGCGCTGGGCGCCCGCACCGGCGTGCTCACCGTTGGTGCTGGCGCACAAACCCTCACTTCCACACTCACAGGGACTGGCGTGCCGTCGCTCTCCGCCGCGCCCACATCGCTGACCTTTGGCAGCCTTGACGTCGGCGCCACAGCCAGCCAGACCATCACAGTCACCAGCAACGCACCGTCTGCCGTTCCCTTTCCGGCGCTCCTGGTCACAGGCGACTACAGCGCCACCACCACCTGCCCTAACCCGGTTCCGGCGCACGCGACCTGCAACATCACCGTCACCTTCAAGCCCTCCGCTACCGGCACACGCACGGGAACGCTCTCCTCCAACCCCGCCTCCCCCGCCTACTCCGGCCTCACAACGCAGCTTACGGGTAACGGCGTCGACTTCTCGATCTCTCTCGCGCCCGGTTCCGGCGCCACCATCGCCGGCTACGGCTCTTCGACCACGGCGACCCTCACACCCATCGCAGGCTTCGCTGCCCCCGTCACGGTCAGTTGCACGACCAACGCCGTAGCCTCCACCTGCATACCCGCTCTCGTCACGTTCGTTCCCGCCGCCGGCACCACCACAGCCGTCGCCATCACCACGACTTCCAAGTACACCATCGTGGGCTACGGTGGATTCGGCAGCAGCAACGGCTGGCTCGCGTTGATCGCTCTCGGCAGCGCGCTCCTGCTCTGGACGAAGCGCAAATCCGTAGGCAGCCTTGGCCGCCTCGTCCTGTTCGCCTGCTTCATCACGGCCTCGAGCTTCTTCGTAACCGGCTGCTCCGGAAAGCTCCCCGACCAGAACCCCGCCTACACCGCCCCCGGCAGCTACACCTACACCGTCTCGGCAACCGACGGCTTCCTCATCCACTCCGCCACCTACAGCCTCACAGTTACGGCGAAGTAACAGGCGTGCGGTTCTGCCGCACGAGACGGACAATCTGATCTTGTGGCCTCCATAACGAGTGCTCCGCGCAGACCTGTCAAGCCCCGCGCCTGTGCAAAACTCCCAAACACCCCATCAACACTGGAGAATATCGCCCCACCCACCTGCATATTTATTCGAGCAAATCGCTACAATTTAACTAATCACAAAACAAAACCCAACCTCGAAAGGAACTCCGGTCGAACCCCTGCATTTTCAATACATCCCGATACCCCCGCGTTAACCCTTTTATTTTCCATCGCTTAGCCCAATACCCCCACTGAAGTCGTTTATTTCCAATACTTGAGTCATGGAGGGGGAGGGGGGTACCCGGCACATAAACTGCCCCGAAACCGAACACCTCCGCCCTAGGGGTCTGGCCCAGCCGATAAGCCTCCCTGAGCGGAGGTTCAATCCCGATGACCGGAGAAACACCGCAGCGAACTTCGCTCGGTAACCTGGACATCGACACCCGCACCGAGCCCGCGCTGATCGCGGAGATTCTCGATCACGCCCTCACCGGCGAAGTCACCCGCCACATCGCCACCATCAACGCCCAGTTCTACGTTCTGGCTGAGCAGTCCCGCCCGTTCCGCGAATGCCTCAGGAACGCCGAGTACCACTGCGCCGACGGCATGTCGATCGTCTGGGCCTGTCGCGTTTTTGGCGGCGAACGCGTCGCGCGCATCGCCGGCGTCGATCTCATCAGCCGCTTATGCCAGGATGGAGCGCCGCGCGGCCTCCGCGTCTTCCTTCTCGGCGGCCGCCCCGGAACCGCGGAAAAAACCGCGCGCATTCTTGAGGCCACCTACCCCGGCCTCATGATCGCAGGAGTAGCCTGCCCGGACTGGGGCTTCGAGCAGGACCGCTCCACGCTCAAGCCGGTGCTCGACGCTATCGCAGCGGCGAAACCGAACATCCTGTTCGTCGCGCTCGGCGCACCCAAACAGGAGTTCTTTATCGCGCAATACATCCGCCCGCTCGAAATCCCGCTGGCGGCGGGAATCGGAGGCAGCTTTGAGATTCTTGCTGGAGAAGTAAACCGCGCGCCCGTGTGGATGCAGAGGGCGGGCCTTGAGTGGAGTTATCGCCTCTTCCAGGAACCCGGCAGGCTCTGGCGGCGCTACATGCTCGGCAACATCGAGTTCCTGTGGTGCCTCGCCAAATGGCGTTACCGCAGACTCAACCCTGCAACGGCTCCCGTCGCTTAGTGCGACAGGTTCCGCGTGCCTTTGAACACCGTAGCCTGCTCGGCTTTCTCAATCTTGTCCGCTGCGGAAAGCAGCCGAAGCGTAGCAACCAGGTCCGCGAAGTCGCGGCGGATTTTGTGCGGAAGTGCGATCGATAGTGTAGCCATCTGCTCCTCTTCATCCCAGCCAATTACGAACGTCAGTGTGGCCGAGAGCGTCGTTTCGCTGCAATAACACTATCGGCACAAATTCGCGGCACGATGTGTTAATAACTTCGAATCGCGGTGAAGTGTATCAAAAGAGAACAGGGCCAAAACCGGACTTGTGGATAACGTGACATTGTCTTTACATCCATGCGATTACCCCATGAATTTCTGCCCGCAATTTCCCTCGCTCTCGGGCTTTTCAACGATCTCTACGCCGGTTCCACCTGTACCTCATTCGCGGCATTACGTTCGTTTCGCACCCGCGCTTCCGATGCCATGGCGCGTCCACTCCGCGCCCGCCAGAGCTGTCCCTACTCCTATAGAGTAGAGGTGCTATGAACCAGGATCACGCCGCAACTGTCGCCCTTTCAGAAGCCGAGGAAGTCCACGAAATACTGTCGCGCCTGGGCGTCACACTGCCCGGCGACGGCGCCCTCACCGTCAGAACGCCGCTCACCGGCGAAGTGATCGCACGTCTCCCCACAGTGAATGCCGCCGAAGTCGACGAAGCCATCGCCGCAGCGCACCACGCCTTCCTCGACTGGCGCAGCGTCCCCGCACCCAAACGCGGCGAGCTCGTCCGCCTGCTCGGCGAAGAACTACGCGCCGCCCTGCCCGACCTCGGCCGCCTCGTCACCATCGAATCCGGCAAGCTGCTTACTGAAGGCCACGGCGAAGTGCAGGAGATGATCGACATCTGCGTCTTCGCGGCCGGCCTCTCGCGCCAGATCGGCGGCCTCACGCTGCCCTCCGAGCGCAGCAGCCACCGCATGATGGAAACCTGGCATCCGCTCGGCGTCGTCGGCGTCATCACCGCGTTCAACTTCCCGGTCGCCGTCTGGGCCTGGAACGCCGCGCTCGCGCTCGTGTGCGGCAACGCCGTCATCTGGAAGCCGTCCGAGAAAACCCCACTCACCGCCCTCGCAACGCAGGCCATCTTCGCCCGCGTCGCCGCAAAGTTCGGCGGCGTCCCCGAAGGGCTCGCCACACTGCTCATTGGCGACGCCACCTCCGGCCAGCGCCTCGTCGACAGCCCACAGGTCGCGCTCCTCTCCGCGACTGGCTCAACGGGAATGGGCCGCGCCGTCGGCCCTCGCGTCGCTACGCGCTTCGGCCGCTCCATCCTTGAGCTCGGCGGCAACAACGCAGCCATCGTCTGCCCGTCGGCCAACCTTGACCTCGCCGTCCGCGCCATCGCCTTCTCCGCCATGGGCACCGCCGGCCAGCGCTGCACCACGCTCCGCCGCCTCATCGTGCACGACTCCATCTACGACACGCTGGTCGCCCAGCTCAAAAGGGCATACGCTTCGGTCATCGTCGGCGACCCACGCGAGCCCAACACCCTCGTCGGGCCACTCATCGACGAGCGCTCGTGGACCGCCATGCAGAAAGCCCTAGACGACGCGCGCTCCGCAGGCGCAACCATCACCGGGGGCGAGCGCCTCCTCCAGAACGAATCCCCCAACGCCTTCTACGTCCGCCCCGCGCTAGTCGAGATGCCCGCCCAAACCGACGTCGTCAAGCGCGAGACATTCGCACCCATCCTCTACGTCATGCGCTACACCGCACTCGACGAAGCCATCGCCATGCAGAACGACGTCCCGCACGGCCTATCTTCATCCATCTTCACGCTCAACCTTCAGGAAGCCGAGCAGTTCCTCTCCGCATCCGGTTCCGACTGCGGCATCGCCAACGTCAACATCGGCACCTCCGGCGCAGAGATCGGGGGCGCATTCGGTGGCGAAAAGGAAACCGGCGGCGGCCGCGAATCCGGCTCCGACGCCTGGAAGCAATACATGCGCCGCGCGACGAACACCATCAACTACGGCTCAGACCTTCCGCTCGCCCAGGGCGTCACGTTCGACATCGGCTAAACACCTCAGCTTGAGGCTGCCGCCAAACACTCCTCCAGAATATCCAGCGCCACATCCGCTTCTTGCTGCGACACGATCAGCGCCGGACAAAGCCGAATCGTCGTCTCCCCGCACCCCAGCAGCAACAGCCCGCGCTCAAATGCGAGCTTGTCGACCACATGATCTCGCAGCGCCCCAACCGGCGCACGCGACGCCTTGTCCGCCACCATCTCCACCCCAAGCATCAACCCGCGCCCACGCACATCGCCCACATTCGGATACTTCGCCACCCACGTCTTCATCCGCGCCAGCGTCGCCGCGCCCACCACCTCCGCATTCCGCACGCCTCCGCGCTCCAGGACATTCAGCGTCGCCAGCGCCGCCGCGATGCAGACCGGATTGCCACCATACGTGCTCGCATGCGACCCCGGCACCCAGTCCATCACCTCAGCCTTCGCCATGCACACCGAAAGCGGCATCCCCGACGCGATACCCTTCGCGACGCACACGATATCCGGCTCAACTCCGGCATGTTCGATCGCCCACCACTTCCCCGTCCGGCCCACGCCTGACTGAATCTCATCGACGATCATCAGTATCCCGTGCCGGTCGCAGATGCTGCGTATCTCGCGCAGGAAGCTCGCGGGCGCAGGCATGTACCCACCCTCGCCTTGAATCGGCTCAACGATAATCGCCGCAACCTCTTCCGGCGCCAGCATCGTCTTGAACAACTTCTCCTCGATATATCGTGCAGAGCTGAGGCCCAGCGCCTCGCGTTCCTCTTCGCTCTCGCCCACGCACCCGCGATACACATTCGGATACGGCACATGCGTCACGCCGGCCATGAACGGCCCAAAGCGCCGCTTCTGCTGGGTCTTCGACGCGGTCAGCGAAAGCGCGCCCATCGTGCGCCCATGAAAGCTGCCGATGAAGCTGATGATGTTCTGCCGCCGCGTGTGATAGCGCGCCAGCTTCAGCGCGCACTCCACCGCCTCTGCGCCGGAGTTGCCGTAGTAAAAACGGTGCGGCCCCTTCATCGGTGCAATCGCCGAAAGCCACGCCGCCAGCGCCGTCATCTGTTCGTAATAAAAATCCGTGCCCGACATATGGATCAGCTCCGCAGCCTGCTCCTGGATCGCCTTTACCACCTCGGGATGGCAGTGCCCGGTCGAGTTCACTGCGATCCCCGCGGTAAAGTCCAGGAACTCGTTCCCATCCACATCTTCGATCCAGCACCCGCGCCCACGCTTCACCACCAGCGGATAACTGCGCGTATAACTCGGCGACATCAGCCGCTCATCGTCAGCAATAATCTTCGCGGCTTTCGGCCCGGGAATCGACTGCGCAAGACGCGGACGCCTCGCCTCCACCATCGGCGCTGCAACATGTTCAGTAAGGACGGCGCTGCTCATGATCTCTCTCCTTGCAACTGGTTTTGCGGGATGGATGTTCGCGCCTCCGCTTGAAGGCGAAACCGCGAATCCCCGGATAATCCGGAGACAACATCAAGCCAGTTTTGAGAGAGAAATCTAGTCGCCGAACAGGCCCGGCCGCGTCAGGCTGGGCGGCGCTGTCGTGTCGCAGGGAAGCTCATGCGCCGTTGTGCCGGCGCCCGTGGGAGTATTGATGACGCAGATGTGGTCCGCTCGCATACTCAGGCCCCTATGGCCGAACAATACCCCACCACAGCAGCCGCGCGCAAGCGCGTCACTCCGCTCGCAGCGCATCCACCGGGTTCACCGAAGCCGCTCGTCGCGCCGGAATGAAACTCGCCAGCAACGCTGAGACGCCCAGCATCAACGCCACACTCGAGAGCGTCGCCACATCCCAGGCCGCGGTGCCGAACAGCAGGCCGCGCATCAGCATCGCTCCACCGATTGAGCAGACAACGCCGGCGCCGATGCCCCAGCCCGTCAGCCATCCGGCCTCTTTCAGGATAAGCCCATACACCGTCCCACGCTGCGCCCCCAGGGCCATGCGCACACCGATTTCGCGCGTGCGCTGGCTGACAGAATAGGCCACGACGCCGTACAGGCCAACCACACTGAGCAGCAGCGCCAGCACCGCGAAGCCGCCGATCAGCCATGCCGACGAGCGATGCATGTAGGCGGTGGGCGAGTCCTCAATCGAACGCATCATCGTCGATTCCTCGACCGTCGCGAGTCCCGGATCGATGCGATGGACAGCGGCGGTCAACGTAGGCAGCATGCTCTCCTCGTTTTGCGATGTTCGCGCCACGAGGTTCACGAAAGTGTCGGGACTCTGGTTGAGCGGGTCGTACTCCGCAGGCCAGATTTCCGTGTCGAGCGAGCCTTCCCTGATGTTGGAAACGACGCCGATGATCTCAGTCATTGATTTCGGCGTGAGGTTTGTGTCACCCATATGCTGGCCGATGGGATCTTCGCCTGGGAAATATTTCTTTGCGAAGGCCTCGTTGATGAGGACGACCTTCGGCTTCGACCCGTCCTCATCGTCGGTAAAGAAGCGGCCGCGCAACAGCTTCGCCTGCAGGGTGGTGAAGTAGCCAGAGCTCACTTCGCGCTGGTTGACCTCGTTGTGTTTGCCGTCATAGGGTTTGCCCGCGATGCGGATCCAGTTGGTATTGCCGTTGCCGTTGACCGGCAGACGGCTGGCGAGCGCGACCGACTTCACTCCCGGCAGAGCGGACAGGTCGGCGACGATCCGACGCGAAAGCGCCAGGGACTGCTCGTCTTTTCCGTAGGTCTGACTGGGGGCGACAACTTGGAACGTTGCCAGGTGGTCGGGCTGGAAGCCGAGATCGACGTGGAGCAGCCGATAGAAGCTCTTGCCCAGCAGGCCGGCGCTTACCAACAGGATCATCGCGATGGTCAGCTCCACGACGACCAGGTTCGAGCCGAGGCGCCGCCACAGAACGCTGCCTCCGCCGCGGGAGCCCTCGTTCAGATCGTCGCGCAGCTTCGATTTCGAGAGGCGAAGAATGGGCGTGAGCGAGAACACCACTAACGCCAACAGAGCGATACAGACTGCAAACGCTGCCACGCGATAGTTCATGCCAAGGCCGTCGAGGTAGGGCATCCGCGCCAGGATGTCTTTGGTGAGCAACCGCATCAGGAGCCGCATCGCGAAGAACGCAGTAGTAACGCCGATGGCGCTGGCAAGCGTTACCAGCAGCACGCCCTCTGTGATGAACTGTCGCACCAGCCGCGCGGGCGACGCACCCAGCGCGCCGCGCACGGCAATCTCGTGGCGGCGGCTCTCGGAGCGCACCAGCAACAGGCTGGCGACGTTGACGCACGCGATCATCAGCAACAAGGCGGCGCCGCCGAGCAGCGCCAGCAGGATGGGACGGACGTCGCCCACGATAATCTCGGAGAGCCGATCGACACTCGCGCCCTGCCCACGGTTGGAGTCCGGATATTGGCGTTCAAGCTGTTGAGCGATCGACACCATGTTGGCGCGCGCGGCTTCGATTGAGACTCCATCCTTCAGCCTCGCGACGCCATTGAAGTTGTGGCAGCTTCTGCGCTGCTCGCACGAAGTATGCGTGTTGAGCGGCGACCAGAACTCGGCTTCGCCCCTGGGGGCAAACTGGAAATTCTCCGGCAGCACGCCCACGATCGGCACCGGTACGCCACTGAGCACGACGGTCTGCCCGATAACATCCTTGCGGCCGCCGAAGCGCTTCTTCCAAGCGCCGTAGGTGAGCATCACAGATCTTGGCGCACTGGGCAGATCTTCGCCACTGTAGAAATCGCGCCCAAGGACCGGAGTGATACCGAGCGTCTTGAAGAAGCCGTCGCTGACGCGCGCACCCTCAACGAGCTCCACGCCGGTGCCGGTGTTCAGCATGTAGCCTGTGCCCGTGTAGACGTCCATCGAACTGAAGACTTTGTTGAGGTTCTTCCAGTCGACATAGTCCAGATAGGAGAGGTTTGCGCGCGGGAACATGGCCGCGCTCTCGGTAACGCCCACCAGCCGCGTGGAAAGTGGATAGGGCAGCGGCTTGATCAGTGCCGCGTCGACAAACGCAAAGAGCGCGACGCTGGCGCACATGCCCAGCGCAAGCGTCACCACTGCGGTCAGGGTGAAGCCAAGGTTTTTGCGCAATTGGCGAGCGGCGAAACGAATGTCCTGCATGAACGTTTCCAGCAAGGGGATCGTGCTCTGTTCGCGATAAGCCTGTTTTGTCATTTCCACTCCACCGAGCGTAAGGATCGCTTTGCGCCGCGCTTCTTCCGGAGACATCCCTGCGCGCAGGTTGTCGTCGATATGCATCTGGAGATGACCGTCGATCTCTTCCGCGAACTCCTGCTCACGCCGCTGCCGGGGCACGATGCCCGCCAGGCGCGACAGGAATCCGCGCAGGCGCTTCATGCGGCGCCATCCGTCGGCGCCAGGAAGCGTGCGACGATCGCCGCGGTCTGTTCCCAATCGCGCGCCTCGCGTGCAAGCTGCCTGCGCCCCGCCCGCGTCAGGGTGTAGAACTTCGCCTTGCGGTTGTTCTCCGACATGCCCCACTCAGACGCGATCGCGCCCTCCTGCTCCAGCCGCAGCAGAGCCGGATACAGCGTGCCGTAATTCAGCGCGAGCATGTTTTCACTTGTCTGCTCAATGCGCCGCGCGATGCCATAGCCATGCAGCGGCCCCATCGCCTCAATCGTCTTGAGCACCATCAACGCCAGGGTGCCCTGCCAGACATCCGCCTTATCGCCCATCCGTCACTCCTATTGCCTAACCATAGGAAGCATGTCACCACTCCTATGGGCACGCAATAGGAATGTGACGAATTTATTTCTGTGCCTCAATCGCGCGAACCCACACATCGCAAGCGCTGTTCGGAAATGGACAGTTCTTCGCATTAGCGGACACGGAGCCTGTGGATACCTCACGGAAGTAGCTGAAAACACGCTGCAATGTTTGGCCCCACGGATGCTCCTATGTTCAACCGCATGGACATCTCACGCCCTGATATTCGACGGAAGAAAGTACGCCGACAGTTAGTCATCGGTGCGGCAGCACTCGTAGTTCTCGCCGTCGCCGCGTTCTTCGTAGTCCGGCTCAAGCCTGCGGCCCCCGTGGTCGACCGCGCCACCGTGTGGACCGACACGGTCAAGCGCGGCCCGCTGCTCCGCCAGGTGCGCGGCCCCGGCACGCTCGTCCCGCGCGAGGACAAGATCCGCCTCATTCCCGCGCAAACCGAAGCCACCGTGCTGCGCATCCGCGTCCTGCCCGGAGCAAAGGTTGAGCCCGACACGCTGCTCATGGATCTCGTCGACCCAACCCTCCAGCAGGAGCTGCTCGACGCTCAGCTGCAGCTCAAAAGCGCTCGCGCCGACTATACCAACGTCCGCGCCAAGCTGCAGAGCGACCTCATGACGCAGAAGGCCGGCGCTGCCACCGTCGGCGCAGACCACAAGCAGGCGCAGCTCCAGGCGTCCACCGACAAGAGCCTCTACGACCTCGGCGTGATCAGCGGCCTCTCCTACAGCGCGTCCAAGGGCAAGGCCGACGAGCTCACCACGCGCAACGACCTCGAAAAGCAGCGGCTCGTGCTCAACGAGAAAGCCATCGAGACCGAGCTCGCCGTGCAGCAGACCAAGGTCGAACAAGCGCAAGCGCTGCTCGCCCTCAAGCAGAAACAGCTCGACGCCCTCAGCGTTCGCGCCGGCATCAGCGGCGTCCTCGTCGAGCTCGACCACCAGGTCGGCGAGCACGTTGCGCCCGGCACCACTCTCGCTAAAGTCGTCCAGCCGGATCAGCTCAAGGCCAGCCTCAAGATCGCCGAGACCCAGGCTCGCGACATCCAGATCGGCCAGCCCGCCGAAATCGACACCCACAACGGGGTCATCAGCGGCAAGGTCACACGCATCGATCCGGCCGTGGTCGCTGGCACCGTCACCGTCGACGTCGGCCTCGAAGGCGCGCTTCCCCTCGGCGCACGCCCCGACCTCAGCGTCGACGGCACCATCGACCTCGACCGCATGACCGATGTCCTCTTCGTCGGCCGCCCCGCGTTCGGCAACGAGAACAGCACCATCAGCCTCTTCAAACTTGGGCCCGACGGCAAGACCGCCGTACGCGTTCCCGTCAAAGTCGGCCGCGCCTCGGTCAACAGCATCCAGGTGCTCGAAGGCCTGCAGGACGGCGACACCGTCATCCTCTCCGATATGAGCCGTTGGGACACAGCCGATAAAATCCGCCTCGAATAAACAAGGAGCCGCACCACGATGAGCGACACGATGATCCACATCGAGCACCTGACCAAGGTCTTCTACACCGACGAGATCGAGACCCACGCGCTCTCGGGCGTCCACCTCAGCATCAACCGTGGCGAGTACGTCGCCATGTCCGGCCCCTCGGGCTGCGGCAAGTCCACGCTGCTCTCCATCATCGGCCTGCTCGACACACCCTCCGAAGGCTTCTACACGCTCAACGGCAAGGAAGTCGCCAACCTCAACTTCGCCGACCGCTCACGCATCCGCAACCAGGAAATCGGCTTCATCTTCCAGAGCTTCAACCTGATCGGCGACCTCACCGTTGCGGAGAACGTTGAGCTTCCTCTGACTTACCGCGCGGGCATGCCGGCAGCCGAACGCAAGCGTCGCGTCCAGGAATCGCTCGAGCGCGTGAACATGGCGCACCGCATGCGTCACTATCCGGCACAGCTCTCCGGCGGTCAGCAGCAGCGAGTCGCCGTCGCTCGCGCCCTCGCCGGCTCGCCCTCGATCCTGCTGGCCGACGAGCCCACCGGCAACCTCGACTCGAAGAACGGCGAGGCCGTCATGAAGCTGCTGCAGGAGCTTCACGCCGAAGGCGCAACCATTTGCATGGTGACACACGATCCGCGTTTCGCCGCGCATGCTGAGCGGCAGGTCCATCTGTTCGACGGAAAAGTTGTAGCAGAAGGCGAGCTGAATAGATTGCTCGCGGAGGTAGAGGGATGACAACGAAAACTTCAATGCGTGGCATCGACATGCAGCGCTCGATCCTGCTTCTGCTCGCCGGCATGTCCACTGCGCTGGTCGTAGCGGACGGCATGATGCAGGTGCAGAGCGTCATCAGCAGCTATCAGACGACTCACCAGCCGCTGCACGTTGCGTTGCCGGCCGGCGTGATGGTCGACTGCGTGCTCCAGAAGAACCAGTCGATCTCCAAAGCAGTCTCGTGCTCAGTCCACCTTAGCTAAGGGAGAGTTGCGATGAACCGCGTCATCCAGGACATACGCTACGCCCTGCGCCAGATGCACAAGGCGCCAGGGTTTACAGTGGTCGTCGTTCTCACGCTGTCGCTCGGTATCGGAGCGGCTGCCGCGGTCTTCAGCGTCATTGACGCTGTGCTCATCAGGCGTCTTCCGTACGCGCATCAAGACCGGCTCGTCATGCCTGTCCTCACATCGCGGAATGGAGGGACATTGCCCTCCTCGTATCTCGGCTATCTCGAGGTCCGTGCCAATCTACGCGCCTTCGATGCACTCGCCGGCTATTCTTCGCTCGGCAATCTCAATCTTGAGAGTCCCAGTGGCACTGTCTCCCTGCGGGCGGTGAAAGGAACTGACAACTTCTTCGATGTCTTCGGCGTGAAGCCTCTGCTGGGCCGCACGTATCTCCCCGGCGAAGATCAGCCGGGCAAAGACAACGCCACGGTCTTGAGCTACGAAGTCTGGCAGAACAACTTCGGCGGGCAACCGGACGCGGTCGGCAAAGTGGTGCGCCTCGACGGAACGCCATACACCGTGATCGGCGTCATGCCCGCGGGCTTCCGCTTCCCGCTTGGCGTCCGCAATGCTATCTATACGCCGCTCCACCCCAACCCCATCTGGGCAAAGGCACGCGGCATGCACTGGATGAGGACCGTCGGCCTGCTCAAGCAAGGGGTCAGCCTCGAACAAGGTCAAGCCGATCTACGGCGCGCGATGGCGGACCTCGCAAAAGAATGGCCGCAACAGGAAACCGCACACACCGGAATCTTGTTGCCGCTGGACGTGGCCTTCAGCAGCCTCGACAACTTTGGCAAGCGCACGCTGAAGGGCCCCCTCGGAACACTCGCTCTCGCAGTGCTCGCCCTGCTCGGCATCGCCTGTGTCAATGTTGCAGGACTCCTGATGGCGCGCGGCGTCAAGCGCGAGCGTGAGGTCGCATTGCGCGCCGCAGTCGGCGCCAGCCGCTGGCGTCTCGTACGGCAGATGCTCACAGAAAGTCTCGTGCTGTGCGCGTGCGGCCTTGCCGGCGGCATGGCCGTCAGCTGGCTCATGCTGCAGGCGATGAACCTGTTCCTCGTGCATGCCATGGCCCGCGGTGTAGACGTGCACCTCAACATGACGGTAGTCGCAATCGCTCTTGCACTCTCTGTGGTGACGAGCGTGCTTGCCTCGCTCGTTCCCGCCGCGCGCCTCTCAGGAACCGACCCCAACCACGCGCTCCGCGCAGGTGGAGCGGCAGGCACGGGCCGCGGACAGCATCGCCTGCGGTCGGGCTTTGTCATCACGCAAGTCGCGCTTTCGCTCGTGCTGCTCGCCATCTCCGGTCTACTCCTGAGAAACTTGCAGAGCCTTCTCAAGACCGATCTCGGCGTCGACACCAAAGCTATTTTGACAACGAACATCACACTCTCTCACGGACGCTATGAAAACCGCGATCCCATCCTGACCTTCTATCAGCCGCTGCTCGAAAAGGTCTCCCATATCCCCGGCGTCAGCGCCGCCGGCTTCATCGATCTCCTTCCGGTCGAGAGCTGGGGCGATGGTTACGCAGTGCACATCACGGGTCAACCCCCATACCCTCCTAACCAGGAGATGGCCGCCGAAACACGTTTCGTCTCGGCAAGCTACTTCGATGCGATGGGCCTCAAGCTTACCGGCGGACGTCTGCTTTCCCCCGCGCTCGACAAGTTCGAGAACCAGGCCGGCACGATGGTCGTGAACGAAGCGTTCCGGCGAAAGTTCTTCTCCAACGGAGGCGATCCCGTCGGTGCCCACATCGATGACGCGGCAGAGTCCGTCGGCAAGAGCGGCATCGTGGGCGTCGTGACAGACGTACGCCAGGACCTGCGCTCCGCCCCGATGCCCGAGATGGATTGGCTCATGGACGAAGTGCCGCCAGGCAAGCGCCTCGACAACCTGCAGAGCATGGTGCTCATCGTGCGGTCGAGCGGGAATCCGCAATCGCTCATCCCGGCACTGCGCGCGGCTGTGCACGACGTAGACCCGACCGTGCCGTTCAGGACGCCGGTAACGCTCAACCAGGTTGTCAGCGACAACCTCATGCTTGAGCGTCTCGAAGGCTGGCTCTTCGGCATCTTCGCCGCGTTCGCCTTGCTGCTCGCAGTGATCGGACTCTATGGCCTCATCAACCACGAAGTCGAACTGCGCGTCCGCGAGATCGGCATACGCATGGCACTCGGTTCGACGCGCTCGCTTGTTCTGGGCAACGTCTTGCGACGCGTGGCGCTGCTGATGCTTGCGGGCGTTGCAACAGGTCTCGTGCTAACCGGTGCTCTGCAAAAAGTCCTTAGCGCCGTGGTTGTAATACATGCCAGGCACGACGCTTCCCTGCTGCTGATAATTACCGGCGGCCTCGCAATGCTGGGCATACTCGCAGGCGTGCTACCCGCGCGCAAAGCGGCCTCGGTAGAACCTATGCAAGCACTAAGGATGGAGTAAGGAGCCTCACCATGAACACTCTCGTTCAGGACGTCCGCTACGCATTGCGTCAGTTGCGCAAAGCCCCCGGCTTCCTGCTGACCGCGGTGATCACTCTCGCGTTATGCATCGGCGCCAACGCGACCATATTTTCGCTTGTCAACGCCGTGCTCCTTCGCGACCTCCCGGTGCGCGATGCAAAGATGCTCGTGCGCGTGGGAGACAACGACGATTGCTGCATCAACGGCGGCCATCCTGACGGCGGCGACTACACCATCTTTGCCTACGACGCCTACAAGAGTTTCCAGGACAACACCCCGGAGTTCGAACAGCTCGCCGCGGTCCAGGCGGGCTTCACCTATCCCTCTGTGACCGCGCGCAGCAGCAAGCTTGGCGATCTGCCTCGTCCAGTCGTCGGCGAGATGGTCTCCGGCAATTACTTCCAGACCTTAGGTATCAATCCTCATTCAGGACGGTTGCTCAACGTCTCCGACGACAACGAAACCGCGCCGCCGGTCGCTGTCATGAGCTATGGCGCATGGGAGCGCAAGTACGCGTCCGATCCCTCGGTAGTCGGCAGCACGTTCTCGCTTAATACGCATCCCGTCACGATCATTGGCATCGCTCCCAAAGGTTTCTATGGTGACCGGCTCACGGACGCTCCGCCCGACTTCTGGTATCCGATCTCGATGGAGCCCATCATGGGCGCGAGCACGCCCAGCATCCTGCATCGTCATGAGTTGAACTGGGTTTACATCATCGGTCGCGTCAAGCCCGGCACCGATCTCAAAGCCCTCCAGGCGAAGATGAGCGTGAGCCTCCGCCAGTGGCTCGCGCCGATCAAGACATACCAGAAAGCCGGTATGGAAAAGGATCTTGCATCGTCGCACGTCGTCCTCACAGCAGGAAGCGGCGGCATCCAGAACCTCCAGCAGGAAAGCGGCACAGGCCTTCACCTTTTGATGGGCATCTCCGCCCTCGTGCTCCTCATCGGTTGCGCAAACATCGCCAACCTCGTACTCGTGCGCGGCATGGCACGGCGCGCAGAAGTCGCGTTGCGAGTTGCCCTCGGCGCTCCTCGCAAGCGCATCATCGTGCAGATGATCACCGAGAGCGTCGTGCTCGCCTGCATCGGCGGTATTGCAGGTCTCGTCCTCTCCGCGGCCGGCACGCGTATGCTGCTCGCGCTCGCCTTTCCCAACTCCCCTGATCTTCCCATCAGCGCAAGCCCCTCACCGGTTGTTCTGGCCTTCGCTTTCGGAGTCTCGCTGCTCACCGGCGTCCTCTTCGGTGTTGCTCCCGCATGGATCACCTCACGCGCCGATGCCGCAGAAGCCCTCCGGGGCGCTGGCCGCGCCGGCCTCAGCGGCGCGTCACCACTGCAGAAGACCCTCGTCATCCTGCAGGCCATGTTGTCGCTCGTCCTCCTCGTCGGCGCAGGACTGCTCTCCAAGAGCCTCGGCAAACTCGAGCACCAGGACTTCGGCCTCGAGCCCCAAAATCGTGTCGTCGTCCACATCAGTCCCAACAACGCCGGCTACAAACCCGAGACCCTGCCCGCGCTCAACGAGCGCATCGTGCAGGAGCTCGAACGCATCCCCGGCGTCGATGGTGCGGGCCTCGCTCTCTACACTCCGCTCGAGGGCAACAACTGGGGAGAAGGCGTCTTCATCCAGGGCCGCCCCGAGCCCGGGCCGCATGAAAATAACGGTGCTTCGTGGGCGCGCGTCGGTCCCAAGTTCTTCGAGATCATCGGACAGCACCTCCTACGCGGCCGCGGCATTACCAGCCAGGACACCTCCACATCGCCCGGCATAGCAGTCGTCAACGAAGCGTTCGTCAAAAAGTTTTTCACTCACGGCGAAGATCCTATCGGCGTGCACTTCGGCACCGATGGCGTCAAGAGCAACGCCGACTTCGAGATCGTCGGAGTGGTGAAAAACGTCAAGTACAACAACGCCACGCGCCCCGTGCGTCCGATGTTCTTCCGGCCCTTCGGACAGATCTCACTCTCGTCACCGAAGAACGACCTCTCCTCGCTCTACCCCGGCGCCGTCATGATCCAGACCAAGGCTCCAGTCCCGGGCCTCGAAGCACAAGTCCGCCAGGCGCTCGCCAACATCAACTCCAACCTAACCGTCATCCGCTACCAGGCGTTCGAAGACCAGATCGCGGCGCAGTTCGGCAACGAACGCCTCATCGCCCGCCTCACCCTCATGTTCGGTCTGCTCGCATTGATTCTCGCCTCCGTAGGACTCTACGGCGTGACCGCCTATACGGTCGCCCGCCGCACTTCGGAAATCGGAATCCGTATGGCGCTGGGCGCAAACCGCGGCAACGTCGTCAAGATGGTCTTGCGTGGAGCGATGATGCAGGCCGGCATCGGACTCGCGATCGGCATTCCTGTGACGCTGCTCGCGGTGCGCTTGCTCAAATCGCAGCTTTACGAAGTCAGCGGCTCCGACATCACCGTTCTCGCAGGAGCCACCCTAACCCTTGCGCTCGCCGCGTGCATCGCTGGCCTGATCCCCGCACGCCGCGCAGCATCCACCGACCCCATGCGCGCCCTGCGCACCGAATAAGGAGAGCCTCCAATGACTGGACTGACACAAGACCTCTGGTACGCACTGCGGCAGTTGCGCAAGGCTCCGGTCTTCGCCCTCACCGCCATCATCACGCTCGCTCTCGGCATCGGCGCGAACACTGCCATCTTCACCGTCTTCAACCAGGTGCTGCTGCGGACGTTGCCTGTCGAAAAGCCGCAAGAGCTGGTGCAGGTCACGTACAAGGGCTCTGACCGCGGGGGCATCCTCGTCTTCGGCGGCACACCCGGCATGTTCTTTTCAAACCCGATGTACCGCGATCTTCAAAACAAGAACACTGTCTTCAGTGGCATGCTCGCCAACACCGAAGCAAGCACTGCGGTCGTCTGGAAGGGTCAGGGCGAAACCGCCGACACCGAGATCGTCAGCGGCAACTACTTCCAGGTGCTCGGCGTGCCCGCGTATCTCGGTCGCACCTTACTGCCATCCGACGATGTTGTGAGAAACGGCAGCCCGGTAGTAGTCCTCAGTTACGACTACTGGAAAACACGCTTCGCCGCGGCCACCGATGTCGTGAACAAGCCCGTGCTGATCGACGGACATCCCTTCACCATCGTCGGCGTTGCAGCGCCGGGCTTCAGTAGCGTCATCACCGGGTTTAAGCCCCGCATCTTCGTCCCTATCACCATGGAGCCCGTCGTCCAGCCCGGACGCGACGATCTCGACAAGCGCCGCTTGCGCTGGCTCAACATCGTCGCACGGTTGAAGCCGGGTGTCAGCACTGAAATAGCGCAGGCGCAGATGACGGTATTGTGGAAGCAAATCCGCGCGGATGAACTAACAGCGATTCAGCATCCCACGCCATCCTTCGTCGATCGCTTCGTCGCAAAATCCTACGTCATTTTGTTGGACAATTCGAAGGGCTTCTCGCCTCTGCGCGACAGCCTCAAAACACCGCTCCTGATCCTCATGGGCATGGTGCTCCTGCTCGCCGCAATGACCTGCATGAATCTCACCAGCCTTCTTCTGGTGCGCGGAGCCGCTCGCGGCAGGGAGTTCGCCGTCCGCTACGCGCTGGGCGCCGCACGTAATCGCATCCTGCGTCAGTTACTTGTGGAAGGCATTTTACTCGGCGCCATCGGCGGCCTGCTTGGTCTCGCACTCGCCCCTGCCACTGCGGAGTTGCTTGTCCGCCGCGTCACAGCAGCGACCGGCGAAGTAGCGTTCGCAACCCGCCCCGACGCCTGGGTGCTCGGCTTCAACCTGCTGCTCTCCCTCGGCATCAGCGTGCTCTTCAGCCTCGCCCCGGCATTGCAGATGATGAAGCCCGACATGACCGACGGCCTGCGCCAGAAAGCCGCCAGCAACCTCGGCGCCGCGCAACGCTTTCGCACCATCGCCATCGGGATGCAGATCGGCTTGAGCGTTCTCCTGCTCAGCGGTGCGGGCCTCTTCATTCGCACACTGCAGCAGTTGAAGTCGCAATCCACCGGTATGGCGACCGACCACCTCGTGGAGTTTTCGCTCGACCCCACAATGTCTGGCTACCTGCCCAAACAAACCCTCCCGGTTCACGACCGCGTGCGCGAAGCGCTGGCCAAACTCCCCGGCGTCACCGCAGTCAGCGCCACCACCGACCCCGAGCTGAGCGGCAGCCAGTGGGACACCGGAATCAACGTCGAAGGCTACACTCCGCCTCCCGACGCGAACACAAGTGTGGAAATTTCGAATGTGACGCCAAGCTATTTTTCCACGATGCAGATTCCCATGCTTGCCGGCAGGCCATTCACCGAGGGCGACCGCGAGGGCGCGGCAAAGGTGGCCATCGTCAACGCAAGCTTCGCGCAGCAATATTTTGGGACGCCCGATAAAGCTCTCGGTCACTTCCTTACCATCGACATCGAAAAGAAACCCGATACGCAGATCGTCGGCGTAGTCGCCAACACCAAACACCAGGGTCTGCGCGCCGACACCATCCCGATACTCTACGAACCCCACGCGCAGCACCCCTCCTGGAACAGCCTCGAATACTACGTCCGCACCAGCCAGCAGCCGCAGCTTGCAGAGAACATGATCCGCGGCGCAGTGCACGCCGTCGATGCGAAACTCGTTCCCGACGGCATAGCAACCATGGATGAGCAGATCGACTCCAGCGTTTCCAACGAACGCATGATCGCTCTCCTCGCCGCCTGCTTCGCGATGATCGCTCTCATCACGACGGCGGTCGGCCTCTACGGCGTGCTGGCCTACGCCACCACCCAGCGCACGCAGGAGATCGGCATCCGCATGGCCCTTGGAGCGCAGCGCCTCGCCGTCGTGCGCCTCATCGTCGGCGGCATGGCGCGGGTCGCAGGCATCGCTCTGCTGGTCGCGCTGCCGGTCTCGGTCGCACTCTCGCGCCTGCTGCGCAGCCAACTGTTCGGCGTCTCGCCGTCCGATCCCCTCACACTCGCGGCTTGCGTCCTCATCACCGGCGCCATGGTCGCGCTGGCCTCAGCCATCCCCGCACGCCGCGCAGCTTCGGTCGAGCCCATGCAGGCACTCAGGACAGAATAGGGAGATTTTGCGATGAATGGACTCACACAAGACTTCCGTTATGCGCTTCGCCAGTTGCGCCGGGCGCCCGTCTTTGCGCTCACCGCCGTCGTGACGCTCGCGCTTGGCATTGGTGCAAACACCGCGATCTTTACTGTCTTCAACCAGGTGCTGCTGCGCATGTTGCCGGTTCGCAATCCCGGCGAGTTGGTGCGGCTCAGCTTCACCGGTTCGCAAATGGGTCATGTTCACATCTTCGGCGGTACCGATCGCGATTTCTTCTCGTACCCCATGTATCGCGACCTGCGCGACCGCGACACCGCACTGGCCGGTCTCATTGCCAACACTGAATCTCAGGTAGGCGTCGTCTGGCAGAACCAGCCCGAAGCACTCGACGCGGAACTTGTGAGCGGCAACTACTTCGACGTTCTCGGCGTAAGTGCCGCAGCAGGGCGCCTGCTCTTACCCAGCGACGATGTCGTCAAGGCGGGAAGTCCCGTCGTAGTCTTAAGCTACGACTACTGGAAGACGCGCTTCGCCTCTTCAAATAACATCGTCAATCAGAAGCTGTTGATCAATGGTCATCCATTCGTCGTCGTCGGCGTGGCCGCAAAGGGCTTCAGCAGCGCCATCGGTGGTTTCACTCCAAAGGTCTTCATCCCCCTGACCATGAAGTCGCAGGTGGAGCTTTCGTCGGATGACACGGAAGACCGGCGCTCGAGTTGGCTCAACATCATCGGCCGCCTCAAACCCGGCGCCACTGCCTCCACTACCAGCGCCGCAGTAACAGCGGAGTGGCGCTCCATTCGCGCGGAAGAGTTAGCCGCGCACCCCATGGGCAATGCCCATTTCCGCGAGAACTTCGTCGCTAAATCGAGCATCGTGCTCAACGACGACGCGAAAGGTTTTTCGCCGCTCCGTGATCAACTCCACACGCCTCTGCTGATCCTCATGGGCATGGTTCTTTTACTCGCCGCCATGACATGCGTGAATCTCACCGGCCTGCTTCTCGTCCGGGCAGCCGCGCGTGGCCGCGAATTCGCGGTGAGGTACGCGCTGGGCGCGGCTCGCAATCGCATCGTGCGGCAGATGTTGATGGAAGGCCTGCTCCTCGGTTCAATAGGCGGAGCACTCGGTTTGCTGCTCGCTCCCGCGTCTGCAGCAGCACTAGTTCGAACAATCAACGGCACCTCCGCAGCAGGCGCCGAGCTTCCCTTCTCCGTTAATCCCAGCGCAGGCGTCTTGTTATTCAACATCGTTTTGTCGATGGCGATCAGCCTCGTCTTCAGCCTAGCGCCGGCGTGGCAGATGATGAAACCTGATCTCAACGAAGCTCTCCGCCAGCAGTCGTCAAGCACGCACGGCGCGGCGCAGAGCCTTCGCAAAATCGCGATTGCCATCCAGATAGGCCTGAGCGTTCTCCTCCTGAGCGGTGCGGGGATATTCCTCAAGACGCTGCACAATCTCAAAGCGCAGCAGACCGGCATGGACACCAGCCACGTCGTGACATTTACGCTCGACCCGGGATTGGCCGGCTACGATCAAAAGAGTGCCCCACCCTTGCAGCAACGGGTCCTGCAAGCGTTGAAGACTGTCCCCGGCGTTCGGAACGTTGGAGGCACAACAGACTGGTTGCTCTCTGGCGGCGGCTTGAGCGGCAATATCACCATCCAGGGCTATACAGCAAAAAGCGACGATGATCTGGACGTCGAAAAGCCGGCAATCACACCCGGATACTTCAATTCGCTGGGCATTCCCCTGCTCATGGGCCGTGACCTCAGCGAATCCGACGCCTCAGGCGGTCCAAAGGTAGCGCTGGTCAATGTCAGCCTTGCGAAGAAGTACTTCGGCTCTCCGCAGAACGCGCTGGGACATTTCGTCGGCATTGGCGGAGGCAAGGATGTGAAGGTCGACATCCGCATTGTGGGCGTGGTCGCAGACTCCAAGCAGCGCAGCCTTCGCGATGGCGCAACACCCACACTGTACCGGGCCTTTGCTCAGGATCCACGAGGCTCCTATCTGAACTACTTCGTTCGTACCGCTCAAACGCCCGAGCTGGTAGAGAACGCCATCCGCTCTACGCTGCACGGTGTCGACCCAAATCTCGTCCCCGATTCCATGAAGACCATGGACGAGCAAATCAACGACAACATCTCCAATGAGCGTGTCATCGCTCTACTCTCAGGCTGCTTTGCTCTGCTCGCCATGCTAACGACGGCCATCGGCCTGTACGGCGTGCTCGCGTACGCCACGGCCCAGCGCACGCGCGAAATCGGCATACGCATGGCCCTCGGCGCGCAGCGTACGGCCGTCGTTCGTCTCGTGCTCCGCGAGATTGTCGTCGTCGCTTCCCTTGGCATCGGCCTTGCCCTCCCTGTCTCGATAGCGCTCTCGCAACTCCTCCGCAGCCAGCTATTCGGAGTCTCTCCCTTCGACCCCTCAACCCTGCTTGCCTGTATAGCGGCGACTCTCGCCATGGTGGTCATCGCAGCCGCGGTGCCAGCGCGTCGAGCTGCGTCCGTAGAACCCACTCAGGCCCTTAGAACGGATTAGGTATACGAATGATCGATCTGAAAAATCTCGAACGCAGCTACAGGACAGGCCACACCGAAACGTGGGTACTGCGCCGCGTCAACCTCACCATCCGCGAAGGCGAGTTCGTCACCGTCATGGGTCCCTCAGGCGCGGGAAAGTCTTCGCTGCTCAACGTCCTCGCCATGCTCGACGACCAGTGGAAGGGCGAGTTCTACTTCGGCGACGCCCCCGTCCACAGCATGTCCCGCAAGGAGCGCGCACAACTCGCGCGCCAGCGCATCGGAATGGTCTTCCAGAGCTACCACCTGCTCGACGACCTCACCGTCGCCGAGAACATCGACCTCCCGCTCTCCTACAAAGACATCCCAAAATCCGAGCGCCAGGCCTTGGTCGCCGACACGCTCGACCGCTTCAACATCGTCGGCAAGAAAGACCTCTTCCCCAGCCAGCTTTCCGGCGGACAGCAACAGCTCGTCGGCATCGCTCGCGCCGTCATCCACAAACCCGCGCTGCTGCTCGCCGATGAGCCCACGGGCAACCTGCACTCCGCGCAGGCGAAAGAGATCATGGAAATGTTCCACCAACTCAACGAGCAGGGCGTCACCATCGTGCAGGTCACGCACTCCGAAGCCAACGCCGCTTACGGCACGCGCACCATCGAGCTCCGCGACGGCTGGCTCACCAGAGACACCGCCACAGAGCAATCGGAGGTGCACGCGTGATCCATCGCCTCTTCCCCATTCGCACGCCTCTCTGCGCCCTGGTTGCCTTCTCGGCCATCCTCACAGGCTGCCCAACCCGCTCACGGGCGCAGCAGACTGCAACCGTCGCCGGCCCAACCCAACCCGCGCTGCGTCTCGACATCCCGCACTCGCACAATCCGTTGGACACCTACCGCGCCACGCTGGTCCCTCAGCCCAACCTCGCCAACTCACCACGCATCGATGCGCTGGTCCACAACGGCGTGCTCGATCTCTCACTCAATGACGCCATCGCCCTCGCGCTTGAAAACAATCTCGACATCGCCATCGCGCGCTACAACATCCCCATCGCGCGCGCCGACGTTCTGCGCACCCAGGCCGGCGGCTCCTTCCGCGGCGTCAACACCGGCGTCGTGCAGAACACTCCCGGTGGCGGCGTAGGTGGCTTCGGCTCCGGATCGAGCGGCGCCGGCGCTGGTGGCACCTCCGGTGGCGCTGGCGGTGCAGGCTCCGGCGCTTCGGGCCTCGTGCAATCGACGCTCGGCACCGGCACCAACGTCTCCTCGTATGACCCAGCCATCACCGGCTCGCTCAACGACGAGCACTACACCCAGCCGCTCTCCAACACCTCCATCTACGGCGTCCAAACGCTGAAGTCGAACACCATCAACGGCAACCTCGGCTACTCGCAGGCCTTCCCCACCGGCACCAGTTTCAACGCAAGCTTCCTCAACAGCCGCGACACCAGCAACAGCCCCTTCAGCATCCTCAACCCCACGCTGAACTCCTACTACCGCGTGCTCTTCAATCAGCAACTACTCGCCGGATTCGGCCTCGGCCCCAACCTGCGCTTCCTGCGCATCGCAAAAAACAACCAGAAGATCTCCGACGAAGCCTTCAAACTCCAGGTCGCAACCACCGTCACGCAGATCGCCAACATGTACTGGGACCTCGTCGCCGCGTACGAAGACGAGCAGGTCAAGAGCCGCTCGCTCGACTTCGCCCAACAGACCCTCGAGAACGGCCGCAAGCAGCTTCAACTCCAGGCGATCCCTGCGATGGATGTCATGAAGGATGAAGCGGAGGTCGCCAACCGCGAGCAGGACCTCACCATTGCAAAGACCACGCTGCAATTCCAGGAGCTCCTCATCAAGAACGCCCTCACCAAGAACCTCGACGACCCCATCCTCGAAGCCATGCCCGTGCATCCCACCGACCAGAGCGCGATGTCGCAGACCGACGACGCCGGCCCCACGGAAGACCTCATCGCCCAGGCCCTCCGCCGCCGCACCGAGCTCATCGAATCCGACATCGATCTCGACAACCGCCACATCAGCCGCGACGCCGCACGCAACGCTCTGCTGCCGCAACTCTCCGCCACCGCCTTCTACGGCGGCACAGGCCTTGCCGGCCTCCAGAATCCGCTGTCGACTGTCTCCTCGACAGCCCCGCAAGGCTTCCCCGGCGCAGTCTCCAACGCCTTCAACAACAGCGCACCCGATTATTACGTCGGTCTGTCCATGAACATCCCCATCCGGAACCGCGTCGCCAAGAGCGACCAGTACCGCTCCGAGCTCGAAACCCGCCAGGCCGAGCTCCGCCTTCAACAGCTCAAAAAGCAGATCCGCATCGAAGTCCGCAACGCGCAGTACGCGCTCGTGCAGAGCAAGGCCCGCGTCGAGTCCGCAAAGAAAGCGCGCGATCTCGCCTCCAAAACATTCGACATCACCGGCAAGGAGCAGGAGCTCGGCGCCGGCTCAAACTTCCAGACCCTCACCGCACGCCGCGACCTCGCCGCAGCCGAGTCCACCCTCGTCGCCGCGATGACCGCGTACCAGAAAGCGAAGATCGAAGTGCACCGCGCAGTCGGCGATACCCTCGACGCGAATGCTATTTCTATAGAATCGGCGAAGACAGGAATCGCGCCGCCCGCTAAAGAGTAGGCAGCAGCAAGGCACATATGCAGACCGAAACAGAGGCGCGAGCGCAGCGGGTCACCAAGGCTAACGAAGTCCCTTGCCGCCTCCTCATCGCAGACGACCAGCCTCACATCCTCGAAGCGCTGCAGTTCCTGCTGACGCCCGAAGGCTACTCGCTCGAGATCGTGCGCACGCCCGCGCTCGTCATCGAAGCGCTCGCGCACGACAGCTTCGACGGCCTCCTCATCGACCTCAACTACACCCGCGACACCACCTCCGGACAGGAAGGCCTCGACCTCGTCTCGCGCGTCAAGGAGATCGACTCGCAGCTCCCTGTCGTCGTCATGACCGCCTGGGGCAACATTGAGCTGGCCGTCGAAGCCATCCGCCGCGGCGCCGGAGACTTCATCCAGAAGCCCTGGGAAAATGCTCGCCTGATCAGCGTCCTCAAGACGCAGATGGAGCTCCACCGCAGCCGCAAGCGCGCCCAGTGGCTGGAAGCCGAGAACCGCATCCTCCGCGCGCCCGGCGCTCCCTCGTTCATTGCCTCCGCTCCATCCATGCGTCCCGCACTCGAAATGATGGCGCGCGTCGGACCCTCCGACGCCAACGTTCTCATCACCGGCGAGCACGGCACCGGCAAGGAAGTCGTCGCACAAACACTGCACCTGCTCTCCGCGCGCGCCGACCGCACACTCGTCGCCGTCAACACCGGCGCCCTGCCCGAGGGCACCTTCGAGAGCGAGCTCTTCGGCCACGTTAAAGGCGCATTCACTGACGCCCGCATGGACCGCATCGGCCGCTTCGAGCTCGCGCACGGCGGCACGCTCTTTCTCGACGAAATCGCGAACGTCCCCATCCGCCAGCAGGCCAAGCTCCTGCGCGTCCTCGAAACCGGCGAGATCGAACGCGTCGGCTCTTCCAAAACAAAGAAGGTCGACGTCCGCATGCTCTCCGCCACCAACGCCGACCTCCGCGCCGAGTGCGCCGCCGGCCGCTTCCGCGAAGACCTGCTCTTCCGTCTCAACACCGTCGAGATCAACCTGCCGCCCCTGCGCGAGCGCCGCGAAGACATCCCCGCACTCGCCGCTCACTTCCTCGACCGCTACGCCACACGCTACCGCCGCCCGATCCAGGGCCTCGAACCCACAGCGCTGCAGGCCATGCTGCAATACTCCTGGCCCGGCAATGTCCGCGAGCTCGACCACACCATCGAGCGCGCCGTCCTCATGGCACGCAACGCCCGCATCGAAATCAGTGACCTCGGCCTCAACACGCAAAAGTCCGCCGGCCAGAGCCTCGACGAGCTCAGCCTCGAAGCCGTCGAAGCCGTGCTCATCCGAAAGGCGCTCTCGCGGGCCAACGGCAACGTAAGCCACGCCGCCGAAGCCCTCGGCCTCAGCCGCGGCGCACTCTATCGGCGCATGGAAAAGTATGGCCTCTGACGAGCTGCCCAGGCCGCAACTGAAGCGCATGCCGCTGGGGCGCTCCCGCCGCAGACTCAGCTTCGAAAAACGCCTGCGCGCCTGGCTATACCTCATGGGCCTTCCCATGCTCGGCCTCTCCACCTGGCTCCTGCTCGCAAACAACACCTCGTGGCAGGCGATCGTATTTTGCGTCGTCGCCCTCATGCTCGCCTGGATGCTCGCCGTCTCTCTGCTCATCGAGCAGATCGTGCGCCCCCTGCAAACCCTCGCCAACGTCGTCGCCGCTCTCCGCGAAGACGACTACTCCTTCCGCGCACGCGGCGCACGCCGCAACGATGCGCTCGGCGACCTCGCCCTCGAAGTCAACGCGCTCGCCGGCATGCTGCAGGCACAACGCACCGGGGCCCTCGAAGCCATGGCGCTGCTCGAGCGCATCATGGCCTCCATGGAATCGCCCGTCCTCGCTTTCGACCCCGAAGGCCGTCTCCTTCTCCTCAACGCGGCAGCCGAGCGCGCCTTCAACACGAAGTCAGCGAAGGCTCTAGGCCGCAGCGCAGACGACCTGCGCCTCGCGCACCTGCTCGCTACCCCTGACGGAGAAATAGTCTTGCTCCGCCAGAAGATGCAGCACGATCGCTGGGTCGTCAAACGCAGCGCGTTTCGCCTGCGCGGCGTCAGCCACACGCTGCTCATGCTGTCGGACGTCAGCAAGGCTCTCCGCGAAGAAGAGCGTCTCGCATGGGAGCGCCTCATTCGCGTCCTCGGCCACGAGATCAACAACTCGCTCACACCTATCAAGTCCATCGCCGGCAGCCTGCGCGGCAGGCTCTCCGCAACCGACGCCCCCGCGGACTTCGAGCGTGGCCTCGCGGTCATCGAGAACCGCGCCGAGTCCCTCAACCGCTTCCTGCAGGCGTACCGCCAGCTCATGGGTCTGCCCACGCCAAAGCTTCAGCGCTGTTCACTCGCTCCGCTTATCGAGCGCATCGCGCACCTCGAAGCGCGCCTCGGTGTCACTATCGTTCCCTCACCAGACGTCAGCATCGAAGTCGACCCCGACCAGATCGAGCAGGCGCTCATCAATCTCATCCGCAACGCGGTCGACGCGGCCATCAGCCCCGACGTCCAAAGCGACTCACCACCGTCCGTGCAAGTAAAGTGGGCGCAAGCCGGCACCGAGGTCGTCGTCTCCATCATCGACAGCGGCCCCGGCCTCACTAACGCCGCCAACCTCTTCGTCCCCTTCTACACCACCAAGCCCGAGGGCACCGGCATCGGCCTCATCCTCGCGCAGCAGATCGCCGAAGCCCACTCCGGCTCCGTGCGCCTCTTCAACCGCGACGACACCCACGGGTGCATCGCCGAGCTCCGACTCACATCGCTTGAGCTTCCCTCGGCCTGACTACAGGTACCACGGAATATTCACCACAACGATCCGCTGATTCCCCTTCAGCAGCAGCAAGAGCTTCAGCAGTTGCACCCGTTGATTGTGAAGCAGGTTCTCCCACCAGTGCCTCACCACCAACTCCGGCAGCAGCACAGCGACCTTGCGCCCGGGGTTATCGTGTTCGAGCTTCAACACGTAATCCATCAACGGAGACAGCACCGTCCGGTAGTTGCTCTTCACCGTCACCAACTCCGGCTCGGGGACATTCATATCCCGCACCGGCTTCAGAACCATCTCCGCCCAGACTTTGCCCAGCGCATCCGCGTCATCGGAGTCGACATGCACCACCTTGACTTCCTTGCTCAACGTCATCCCGAAGCGCATCGCCTTCTCGGTAATCTTGTCCCAACGCGCCATTGGGATCACCACGATCGGCGGTTCCAGCCCCGTCAAGCGCAGCGGTGAGGGATCGGCTGTCTCGCGCTTTACACGGGTGTAATGCCGCTTCACCATCATCATGCACGCGATCAGGAACGGTAACAGAATGGCGGTAATCCACGCTCCTGCCTGGAACTTCGTCACCAGGATCACGCACAGCGTAACGCCTGTCGCCGTTGCTCCCAGGCCGTTGAGAAACATCTTGATCCCACGATGCGGAGCGTTCCGATCGGTCATCCAGTGCTTCACCATCCCGGCCTGGCTCAATGTAAACGCTAGGAACGCGCCGATTGCGTACAACGGAATGAGCTTGTCGGTGACCCCATTGAAAATAATCAGGATCACAGCCGTAAAGCCGGTTAGCGCATAGATCCCGTGTGAAAACAGCAGCCTGCGCCCCCGCAAAAGAAACACATGCGGCAGAAAGTCACGGCTGGCAATGGCTCGCGACATGCGTGGAAAGTCGGCGAACGCCGTATTGGCGCTGAAGGCAAGCGCTCCGAGCACGCTGCCCATGGTGATGTAGTACATCATGTGCCGCCCGAATACCGCAGCCACCTCAATGGACAGCACGCTCTGATAATTGTGCGCGTCCGGATCCATCGCCGTGATGCCATATCTCTTCGCTATCCACGAGAGCCCAATCAGCAAAATCGCCAGCGTCGAAATAATGATCGTCAACGTACGATTCGCGTTCCTGGAGCGCGGCTCCTTAAACGCCGTCGTTCCATTCGAGACCGCCTCGATTCCCGTCATCGCCGCGCATCCCGTGGCGAATGCCCTCAGAAGTAACCAAATGCCGATCGGCGGAAGCAGCGTGGCTGGGATCGGCGCTGGCAGCGGTGACAAAGGCGCAGGATGGCCGCCCGCTGCAAATACCCGATAAGCCCCCACACCAATGGTCAACAACAGTGTGCCCACAAACATGAAGGTCGGGAGCATGAAGGCAAACCCCGATTCCCGAAGCCCCCGCATATTGATCACCGCAATGATCACGAGAATTCCGAGGCAAATCAGTAACTGGTGCTGATGCAGCGGCGGACCAAATCGGCTACCCTCGGCAGCGCTCACCAGCGCCGTCACACCGGCGGAGATGCCAACAGCCGCCGTCAAAATGTAATCGATCATCAACGCCGCCGCGGCGAATAAGCCGGCAGTCTCGCCCAGGTTCTCGCTCGCGACCGTATACGATCCGCCGCCATTCGGATACGCATTGATCGTCTGCCGATAGCTGAAATAAAGGATCAGAAATAATGCCAGGATCGCCGTAAAAATCGGCAGCAGATACAACTGCACGCCCATCACACCCAGCGGAATCAGAAGCGTCATGGCCAGTTCGGGTCCATACGCGGCGCTGGTCAGGTTATCCAGCCCAAAAATTGGGATTCCAGCCGCTACACCGATATGCGCATGGTGTTCTTCGCTCGTCGCGAGCGGCTTACCAAACAAAACATCGAATATGGACATGCGTTTTTCGGACCCTCTACGGCGGGCGCAACGCGCCGGCCGGCGCCTTCCCGCGCGACTTCGCGTGCGGCAGAAAGCCGCACCGGACGCACGAGATGGCACGATAACCTGCTTTCCATTTCAGGCCAGCAAGCCGTAAGAAGTCCGTAAGGATCGCGTTAAAAAGTAATAAAGACGCCGGTCCGCCTTACCACGCCCGCGACCACCGCGGCCCGGCCTTGTCCTCTTCGCGCAGCCGCGCATCCACACCCGCCTTCAGCTCAATCAGCCGCCCGAACAACCAGATCAGGTCCGACAGCCGATTCAGATAAGCCACCACCTCCGGCCGCACCACACCGCCATCCTCGATAAACCTCACCGTGTTCCGCTCCGCCCTCCGGCACACCGTACGCGCAATCTCAAACGCCGCCGACTCCCGATTCGCCCCCGGAATCGACCAGTCGCTCAAAATCCCATCCGTCGCCTCGATCTGATGCACCAGCCCGGTCAGCACAGCGATGTCCTCGTCCGTAACCACCACCGGCTTGCTCGTGTTCTCCACCGGTGTCGCCAGCGCCGCGCCCACACGAAACAGCGTCCGCTGAATCTGCTCCGTCCACCCGGCAATCTGCTCATCGCTGCAGATGCTCCGCGCAAACCCGAGCGTCGCGTTCAGTTCGTCCACTGACCCATACGCCTCCACCCGCAGGTCAGCCTTCGAAACCCGCACTCCCCCAACCAGCCCTGTCTGCCCACCGTCCCCATGCGTCGTTGCAATGCTCATAGTGTTCTCCCGAACCAGAATAGCCGCCTAAGTCTCCACAGCCCGTGTGACCAGCAACGGAGGATTGTGACGAACGCGTGACAAGCTGATATCTGATGTGTCGTATATTTCGATTAACCCGATTTTCATCGATTGCCAACAGTTTCTGCCCGCTTTCGTGCATTGCTCCACCGTTCGTGTAGCTGTTCACCTTCAGGAGGCTCCAATGAAACGTCGCCAGTCCGTCTTCCTAGTCCTCTTCCTCACACTCTGCGCCGCCCGGTCCTGGGGCCAGTCCACGGCTACCCTGGCCGGCACTGTCACTGACCCCACCGGCGCCGTCGTCGCCAACGCCCACGTCAGCATCCACTCGCTCGCCACCGGCGCCGACCGCGAAGTCCTCACCGACTCCGCCGGCCTCTACGTCGTCCCCTCCCTGCAGCCCGGAGACTACAAGGTTCAGGCCACCGCCGCCGGCTTCAGCTCCTACACCATCAGCAAGGTCACCCTCAGCGTCGACCAGCACGTAACCGCCAACATGAACCTCGCCGTCGCCTCCGCAGGCGAGACCGTGCAGGTTGAATCCTCCACCGCGCAGATCGAAACCCAGACCATCACGGTCGGCCAGGTCATCGATCGCAATACCGTACAGGAACTCCCGCTCAACGGCCGCCACTTCCTCGACCTCACCGTGCTCACGCCCGGCGGCGTCGTTGCGCCCACCGCGGGCAGTCTCACCGGATCCAGCCGCGGCCTGGGCGCCAACTCCTTCATCACCGCCGGCAACCGTGAGGACTCCGTCAACTTCCAGATCAACGGCATCAACCTGAACGACATGAGCCAGAACCAGATCACGTTCCAGCCATCCATCAACACCACTTCTGAGTTCAAGATCAACAACTCGACCTTTAGCGCCGAGTACGGCCGCAGTTCCGGGTCCGTCGTCAACGTCAGCACGCGCTCCGGCACCAACAGTTTTCATGGCGAGGTCTTCGATTACTTCCGCAACGAGGCGCTCGATGCCCGCAACTACTTCAACCGCACAGCGCCCTTCGTCACCGGACTCGGCGCGAACAAAGCTCCGCTAAAGCGCAACAACTTCGGCGGTGCCGTCGGTGGCCCCATCTGGCGCAACAAGACGTTCTTCTTCGGCAGCTACGAAGGCTTGCGCCAGCATCAGGGTGTCCTCCAAAATAGCCAGGTATTCTCGCCGACACAGCGCGCTGCCATTGTTGCCGCTGGAGCGCCTGCCGCCAACGCCCTCCTGGCTCTGGTCCCCGTCGGCAACGACGCAACCCAGACCCACTATGTCCAGTTCACACCGGGCCCCGTACAGATCGACCAGTACACGGGCGACATCTTGCAACAGTTCAGCATGAACAACCAGTTGCACGGTTTTTACGCCTTCCAGTCCGACAAGCGCACCGAGCCCAACCTGCAGGGAAACACCATCCCGGGCTTCGGAGACCATCGCTCGGCCCACCGCCAGGTCTTCACTCTCAACCAGACCCACGTCTTCTCGCCGAGCTTCGTCAATGAGGCTCGCGTCGGCGCCAACCGCATCGCGATCGTCTTCACACCCAATGCGCAGCTCAACCCGACAGCGTTCCACATCGGTGACGGTGTCACTACGGCCCTCGGGATCCCGCAGATTACGGTCTCCGATGTCAACAATCTCAACTTCGGCGGTCCATCCGCTTTTCCCCAGGGACGCTACGATACCTACTTCGTCCTGAACGATGCGGCCACCCTGCTGCGCGGCAAGCACAGCATCAAGTTCGGTGGCGAGTATCGCCGGTTCGTTGGCAACAGCTTTACCAGCGACACCGGCACCCTCACCTTCGCCAGCACGGCGCTCAATTTCATGAACGACAACGCTACGGGCTTCAGCATCAACCCAAACACGGTCTCCAGCCGTGCCTTCATCAACGCGCAGGGCTACTTCATTCAGGACAACTACAAGCTGAGCTCCCGTCTCACGCTCGAAGCAGGTCTCCGCTTCGAGTGGAACGGCACGCCCACCGAAGGCGCCAACCGCTTCGTCATCTTCGACCCGACAAACCTCTTCCTTGTACGCACCCGTACCAACGGTTACGGCGGCGCTTACAAACAGAATTACAACGTGGAACCCCGCGTCGGCTTTGCCTACGACATCTTCGGCAATGCTAAAACTGTGCTTCGTGGTGGCTACGGATATATGTCGGACCAGCCGGTCTCCGGTTCTGCGACGGGCCTTGCATCCAATCCTCCGCTCAGCAATCCCGTCACATATTCCACCTCGACGGCGACACCCTCGATCCCAGTCGCATCGCTCTACGCCTCGGCAGCAGCTGCGGGTATCGCACTCAACTCGGTTAATCCGAACTTCAGGAATGCGTACACCCAGACTTACAACATCAACCTGCAGCAGGAGCTTCGCGGTGGCATCGTCGTCTCGGCCGGGTACTACGGTTCGGTCGGCAGACATCTCCGTGCCCGCACCAATCAGAACCAGCCCATCAACGGTGGCGCTCGCCCCTACCTGAAGCTCGCCGCCAACAGCCCCATCGACGCCGGCGTCTCCATCAACGTCAACATCGCGGAAGCCAACAGCGTCGGCTCCTCTGCCTACAACGCAATGTGGCTCACCGCGACGAAGAACTTCAGCCACGGGCTTCAGTTCAACATGAATTACAACTGGTCCAAGTCACTCGATACCAACTCGCTCGGTTCGCAGGGCGGCTACACATTCCAGGACAGCTACAATCCCGGCAACAACTGGGGTCCATCCGACTTCGACACCCGCAATCACTACTCTGGGACGGCGATCTACTCGCTGCCGTTCAAAGGTAACCGCATGGTTGAAGGCTTTCGCTTATCCGGCATCATGCAGTACCAGACCGGCAATCCCGTCAACCTCACAACAACCTCAACCTACACCGGTGTCTCGGGTCTCATCCGTCCCAACCTCGTCGGCCCCATCGTCATCAAAAAGATTCAGGTGCCGGGGGCGACCAACGTGAGTTACATCCAGTCGGCAGCATGCACCGCTGCTATTCTGCCTCCAAACTGCAGCTTCCAGACTCCTGTAAACAGCCTCGGAAACATTGCTCGTGGAACAGTCTTCGGACCTGGCTTCGCCGACTTCGACCTTTCCGGCGAGAAGGACACGCGGATTACCGAACGTCTCCTCTTCAGGCTCCGTGCGGACGCTTTCGACATCTTCAACCATCCGAACTTCGCTCAACCCGCGGGCAGCGTCGGTTCACCCACCAGCTTCGGCCAGATCTCCTCAACCCGCTTCGCCACCAGCGACGGCGGCTCCTCTCGGCAGCTTCAGATCAGCGGAAAATTTATCTTCTGAGGCCATCACTCACCCACGCGCTCCGCCGTTCCCCTGCGGCGGAGCGCACCCTGCACCGGCCCCGCCGTCGCACTCGCTTCGCGTGTAGTCTCGGGAGTTTAAGATTTATCCATGTCCATCCTGTAGAATCCGGCGTGAACTAATTAAATATGCTGAAACTCCCTAAGGTATCCCGCTCCCCGAATCTCACAGAGATGGCTTATTTGAGCGTCAAGCAGCACCTCCTCAGCGGCGAGCTCGCAGAGGGTTCTCGCCTGACTGAAGAAGCGCTCTCGTCGCAGCTCGGCATCAGCAAATCGCCTGTCCGCGAAGCGCTCACCCGCCTCGAAAGCGAAGGCCTCGTCGTCATCGAGTCTCGCCGTGGCGCGTTCGTCCGCAAATACTCCATCCCCGAGACCCGCGACCTCTACGACGTTCGCGAAGTCCTCGAAGTCCACGCCGTCGGCATCGCCAGGCTCTCGCCCGCGATTCTGCAACAGCTTGCCGAAAGCGTCGAGCGCACGCGCCACAATCTCGAGCAGGGCGACATGGTCGCCCACGTCGAAGAGGACATGCGTTTCCACGGCATCATCGCCGCGGCCACCGAGAACGACGAACTCTGTCGCATCCTCGAGAACGTGCAGCACAAGAGCCTCCTCTCCCGCGCAAAGACGTACCACCTTTCCGCCGCCACAGCGCCCGCCAGCCACCAGGCCATCTACCGCGCGCTCAAAAAGGGCGACCGCGCCGCCGCACAGCAGGCCATGCGCGAGCACATTACCTTCGTCCGCGACGCCCTCCTCGAATCCCTCGGAGCCTCCGCCCCCGCCGCTGCCGAAGAGCTCGAAGCCGCTTCCGTCGGCGCCATCTACTAACCTCGCCTGTCCATCGGCAGCGCCGCCCCGGCCCCGGTACACCGGTGTGCCTATCTGCGAATTACGCTGTCGAATTTCGCTCCCGGGATGAGATACTTTCGCCACCACCCCAAGGTCTCATCATCTTTTTTGGAGCCAGATGACTCTCCGTAGAGCAGTTTTGATTTCCCTTTTCGTCCCGTTCGTTGTATCGGCCACGTACTCTCAGGAGCACCCTTCTCCCGCCGGCAACCCCCAGCTTCACCAGCGCTCCAACACCCCGCCAGAGACCGTGCAGCCGCCACCTCCGGCTCCCCTCAAAGCACCCGACACCACCGAGACCGCCCACACGCCGAACAGCAACGCACTCTACCAGGCGCTCAGGAACCGCACGCCTAGCGACCAAAGCTTCAAGATCGACGCCCTCACCATCAAGCGCGATGCCGGCGAGCTGCGCTTCGGCCCCGGCACCATCACCCTCTACAACGAGGTCAACGGTCGCGTCACCGGAGCCGTCTTCCAGGGACAAGGCGTCCTGCACATCGAGCCGCCCTCGCAGATGGAACGCCGCCAGCTCAAGATCGTCATGAAGACCGAGGTGCTCGATCAGCCCTTCACCACGGCCGTCATGGCATTCACTGACAACACCGTCGCGGAGCTGAAGGCCGCCCTCACCGCAGACGCTCCCGGCGTCAACGCGATGGGACCCGCGCAGGAGATGCAGTCGCTCTTCCGCAAGGACCTGCAGTACGACCTCGAAGAACGCCTCCTCGCCGACGTCGTCAAAGGCAAGCCGGGCGCCTTCTTCGTCGCCAACCTCAAAGGTCCCCTCTTCTCCAAGCGCCTCATCTACTTCGTCGATCCCAACGGTGCCTTCGGTGTTGCCCCTGAAGAAGTAGGTTTGCTGACCAGCTCGGATCAGGACTATGACATCCCCCTCGCCTTCAGAAGCGCCGCCTACCGCAGCGCCGCCCATGCACCCGAGAGCGCCACCTTCGGCATCACGCAACAGAACATCGACATCCAGATTGAAAAGAACGGCAGGATCACCTCAAAGGCAACAGCCCTCGTCACCGCCAATGAGGACGGTGTGCAGGTCCTTCCTCTCAGCCTCTACCCCACGCTCCGCGCCACCGGTGTCTGGAGCGCCAAGGGTGAAGCCCTGGATTTCATCCAGGAAGACAAAGAGCGCGACGCCGACTTCGCCGTCATCCTCAAACACCCGCTCGCCAAAGGCGAATCCGCCGAAGTGACCACAGCCTACGCGGGGAAGGAAGCCGTCACCGACCTCGGCAATTGGAACTACGAGATGAACGGCGGCGCTCGCGAGAGCTGGTATCCCAACGTGCGCTGGTCGTTCGGAAACTACGCGCACTATCACATCACCTTCCATACACCGAAGGAGATCCAGGTCGTAGCCACCGGCGATCGTCTACGCGATGCGCCCGACGGCAAGCTGCGCGTCAGCGAGTGGCAAACCACCTCCCCTCTCCCCGTCGCGGGCTTCAACCTCGGGCAGTTCAGGAGCGACCCCGGCGAGCGCAATGCCAACCTTCAAATCCAAAGCTTCGCCAACGAGATGACCTCGGACAACATTTCACAGCTGGCAGGCTCCGGCGCGATCATGGGCGGAGGCATGGGCACCACCGGCATGTTGAAGCGCGCCACCGCAGAAGGCGAAGCCGCCGTGCAGATTTACACCGACTACTTCGGCCCTCTGCCCTTCAACCACGTCGCACTCACGCAACAGAACTACTGTGGTTACGGACAAAGCTGGCCCATGCTGGTCTATCTTCCCGTCTGCTATTTCTGGGACAGCACTATCCAGCAGCAGCTTGGCCTTCTCAGCGGCGACCGCTCATTCTGGAAGGTCGTCACAGCCCACGAAGTCGCGCATCAATGGTGGGGTCAGACCGTCGGCTTCAACAGCTATCGCGACCAGTGGATGAGTGAAGGCTTTGCCCACTTCTCAGCCTCCCTCTTTCTGCTCCAGACCAACAAGGACACCAAGCCTTACTTCGAGTTCTGGTCCGAGCAGCGCCGCCGCCTGCTTGAGAAGAACGCCTTTGGCATGAGACCCGTCGACGTCGGCCCTGTCGTCATGGGCCGCCGCGTAAGCTCCTCGCGCGCGGGAGGCAACGTCTACCAGGCGCTCATCTACGCCAAAGGCGCATACATCATGCACATGCTGCAAACCCTCTACTGGACACCGAAATACCAGGAAGCTCCCTTCAAAGCCGCCATGCACGACTTCGTCACCACGTACCGCAACCGCCCCGCCACCACCGAAGACTTCAAGGCATCGCTCGAAAAAAACCTTCCGCCCTGGATGGACATCGATCAGAACCACAAACTCGACTGGTTCTTCAACGCCTACGTCTACGGATCGGAGATCCCCAGCTACACCATCACGTCCAGCTTCGAGAATGTCGGCGACGCTACGACTGTGCACTTCAAAGTCACACAGTCCGGCGTGAGCGAGGGCTTCACCATGTCAGTGCCCGTCTCCTTGGAGTTCGCAGACAAGCAAGTGATCTCGCTTGGACGTGCCACCATGAAGGGGCCCCACGATGTGGAACAAACCGTGAACCTCGGCAAATTGGCGAAGACACCCACACGTCTGCTGGTCAATCACAACGCCGATCTGCTCAGCGCAAACTAAGCTTCGAGGTAAACGCGTATCTCCTGCCCGGGCTGCATCGTCACCGCTAGGGGCACGCACGTGAACCCCGGCACCAGGTTGAACGTCCGCTCCGCGGGCACAGCCTCGAAGCCCTGCGTCGCATCCGTCCGAACCGTCAGTACGCCGCCGCGCTTGGCGATCCGCACAGCGCCCGTCCCACTCGCCTCCACGCGCTCGTCCTTCCGAGCCACCACCGGCAATATCAACCGCACCGGCGCAGCAACCCGCCCTGGCCCACTCACGCTCGCCACAATCTCCATACCCTTCTCGCTCAGGTGATACGCCAGGCGATACCGCCCCTCACCCCCCGGCATCCCTCGTTTCGCTGCCGTCAACAGCCGCCCCCGCGCCTCAAAGTCCACCTTCCCCTGCGCAGCCTTCGCATCGACCACCGCCTCCACATCGCTCAGGCTCGTATAGGTCGCCCCGTCCACGCACTCTATCCGTGGCGTTAGCGTCATGTGCGGGTAATCCCGAAACGCCTGCTGGTTCGAAAGCTCGATCATCTGGTACTCGGTCATGCTGGCCACAAGCAACGGCCCAAGTCGCCGGTGGAACAGCATCGACAGTGCTCCCCCCGACGCATGCCCAGCCGACGACGACCCGCCGCCCGCCTGCACATGCTCCACATACTCCCAGTCGTAATCCGTCACCGTCGCGCGCCAGTCACCGACCGCCGCCAGATGCGTATGGATCTCCGGATAGCTCCTCAGCCCATAAGCCTCATCGCGAGGCAGCGACACGCGCCCACCCTGCGCGGCCGCCGCGCCGCCTCGATCCAGCACCGTAGCCAGAGCCTTCGCATGCGTAAACGTATGGTGGATGCACGGTAGATCGCCATGCTCAAAATAATCCGGCCCGCCATACAGCAGGCCCTCATGCGTGCACGTCGCCATCAGCTCAAGATTCCGCATCGCCACTTCACGAAACTTCGGCTCATGCTCCGCCAGCAGCGCATACGCCGGATGACATCCATCGCTCGTGCGGCTCCCCCAATAGCTCCACTTGTAATTCCGCGTGCCCCAGCTGTTATCCCATCCACCGTCCGGCAGCATGAACTCCATATGCGCCCGCAGCGCCTTCACCGTCTGCTCGAGCACCACCTTATCGTCCGTCAGCACGGCATACATCGCCAGAGCCGGCAGCGACTCCTCCACGTTGTAACCCAGGTCGACAGGATGACATCCCTTCGCGCTCACATCTTTCAGCGGATGCCCTTCGCCAAACAGCAGCCCGTTGCTCGTAAAGTAGTCGAGCGCCGTATGCGCCAGCCCGCGCCCACGCTCCACATACTTCGCCTCTCCCAGCACCTGTCCGCACAGCGCAAAACAATATGAAGCAGTAATCGGATAGTTGATGTTCCCGGTCTCAATGCTGATGAACCCATCAAGAAACTTCACCGCACGGGCTACACGTTCCGTCCACCGTGCCCGTGTCGCTGCGTCCAGCACATGCCCATGATGATGCAGCGCCTCCGCCAGCGCGATCGCATGGAAAACCGTAATGCCCTTCCACGAGCTCAGCGTAACGTCATTCACCCAGCTGCCATCGGCGCGGCTCACCTGCTGTTCGCTCCACTCGTGCACCGCCACAGCAGCGCGCACATACTTCGCATCACCCGTAGTCGCGGCCACACGCAGCAGCGGATACACCGCATCCCCGCAGCGCCCATGCACCATCGCACACGCCGGACAAAGCAGCGCGCCATGCAGCGCCGCTCCACGCATCTCCGTCAACTGATGCGCCAGCAGCCCATCGCACCACGTCTGCAACAGCTTCGAATAGAGATTCCCACCGCTTGCCTGCGGATGGCGCGCCGGCGCCGCATGTTGCGCATCTGCTTCCGCAGCCAGACCCGGAAACACCAGCCCTGCACCCAGCGCCGTCGCACCCACACCCGAAAGCCGCAAAACATCACGGCGCGTATAGCTTCCGCCAACCTTTTGTTTGCTCATCGAACAAAGAGTATACGGACGCCAACAGCCGGCTGTCACCCAGCTAAGTCACCGGCCCCGGATTGAACAACACAAACTCATTGTGCAATCCCCAGTGGTCAGCCCACGTCTTCCTGCGCCCACTCGCCACGTCCAGGATCGCGCGAAAAATCTCCCACCCCACATCCTCGATCGTCGCGTCCGCCGTCGCAATCCGCCCGGCATCAATGTCGATCAAATCATTCCACCGCTCCGCCAGCCCGCTGTTCGTCGCCACCTTGATCACCGGCACAACCGACAACCCATACGGCGTCCCGCGCCCGGTCGTGAACACGTGCATATTCATCCCTGCAGCCAACTGCAGCGTTCCACAAATGAAATCGCTCGCAGGCGTCGCGGCGAACACCAAACCCTTCTGCCGCACGCGCTCCCCCGGCCCAATCACGCCCATCAGCGCCGTGCTGCCCGCCTTCGCCACCGACCCCATCGCCTTCTCGGCAATGTTCGAGAGCCCGCCCTTCTTATTCCCCGGAGCCGTATTCGCCTCGCGATCGACGCCGCCCTTGCTCAGGTAATCGTCATACCATTGCATCTCGCGAATGAAGTCCCTTGCGACCCCCTCATTCGCGGCGCGCGCCGTGAGAAAATTCGCGGCATCCCGAACCTCCGTCACCTCCGAAAACATCACGGTAGCGCCTGCCCTCACCAGCAGGTCCGTCGCCCACCCCACCGCCGGATTCGCCGTCACTCCCGAGAACGCATCCGACCCGCCGCACTGCATCCCCACCACCAGTTCCGAAGCCGGACAGGTCTCTCGCCGCCGCTCATTCAGCCGCTTCAACCGCGTCTCCGCGAGATTCATAATGTGCGCCACAATCTCGCCAAACCCCTGATACCGCGCATCCTGCATCACCGCTACATTCGGCTCATCCTCCAGCACGTTCAACACACTCGAACCCAGCATCCGTGCCGGCTGCAGCTTCTCGCACCCCAGGCTCACGAGCAGCACCTCGCCTCCAAAATTCGGATTCATGCTCAGGTTCCGCAGCGTGCGAATAGGAACTTCCGCGGCAGCAGCCTCGATAGCAACGCCGCACCCATAACTATGAGTAACTCCTACAACGTCATCCACGTTCGGATACTTAGGCAGTAACTCCTTCTTTATTCGCTCAATCGCAAAATCCACCGTCGCAGAAACACATTGCACGGTGCTGCTTATCGCCAGAATATTCTTAGTCCCTACCGACCCATCCGCATTACGATAACCCTCGAAGGTAAAGCCTTGCAGCGGCGGCAGCGGCTTCGGTGTTGCAGTCGCTATAGGACAATCTGCAAGCAACGGCGCAGCCGGCGCACTGATCACGCCCTCGTGCACCCAGCTCCCACGAGCTATAGCTCTATCCGCATATCCAATAGTCACGCCATAGCGAATAACTGCATCACCGGCCGGAATATCCCGCAGCGCCACCTTGTGGGCTTCAGGAACGGCCTCAACCAGAACCAGCCCGCAGGGAAACTCCACCCCCGCGACAAGTCCGCCCCTGTTCACAATCACAGCTACGTTGTCGTTTTCATTGACGCGAATATATCGAGGAGTAGCACTATTATTCATAACAACCCATCATCAACTAATAATTAGACACAAAGGCAAGGCCTCTTCGCGTTGAACTTCCAGTCCGCAACCAGGAACTGCATCGCGGCCGCATCATCTCGCGCTCCCAGCGCCTTGCCGTTATAAAGTTCGTGCGCCCGTTCCACCGCATCCAGATCGAGATCCACACCCAGCCCGGCGCGCTCCGGCACTTTCAACATGCCGCCTTCAATCACCAGTGGATTGCGCGTCAGGTGCTCGCCATCCTGCCATATCCAGTGTGTATCGATCGCCGTAACATTTCCAGGCGCCGCCGCCGCAACGTGCGTAAACATCGCCAGCGAAACATCAAAATGATTATTCGAATGTGACCCCCACGTCAGCCCGCGGTCCCTGCACAACTGCGCCACGCGCACCGATCCCTGCATCGTCCAGAAATGCGGATCGGCCAGCGGAATATCGACCGCATTCAACTGCACCGCGTGCTTCAACTCACGCCAATCCGTCGCGATCATATTCGTCGCGGTCGGCAGGTTCGTCGCCTGCCTGAACTCCGCCATCACCTCGCGCCCGGAAAACCCTTGCTCAGCCCCGCACGGGTCCTCGACATACGCGAGCACATCCTGCCTGCCCTTGCACAACCTCACCGCATCCTGCAATGACCACGCGCCATTAGGATCGACCGTTATGCGCGCCTCTGGAAACCGCGCAGCCAGAGCCTCAACAACCTTCATCTCCTCTTCCCCGGCAAGCACGCCGCCCTTGAGCTTGAAGTCATTGAACCCATACCGCGCCTGCGCCGCTTCAGCCAGTCGAACCACCGCCGCCGGCGTCAACGCCTCTTCATCACGCAGCCGAAACCAATCCGCCCCACCGTTGCCTTCAGCACGCCGATACGCCAGGTCCGTCTTCCGGCTGTCGCCGATAAAAAATAGATACCCCAACACCGGCACACTCCCACGCTGCTGCCCTTCACCCAGCAACGCCGCCACCGGCAGGCCAAGGAACTGGCCCAGCAAATCGAGCAGCGCCGACTCAATTGCGGTAACAGCATGCACCATCACGCGAAGATCGAACGTCTGCAAGCCGCGCCCTTCGGCATCGCGGTCCGCAAACTGCCGCCTCACTTCATTCAGAATCGCGAGATACGAACCCACCTCGCGTCCTACAACCAACGCCCGCGCTTCCTCCAGCACCTGCCGGATCTTCTCGCCGCCCGGCACCTCGCCCACACCTGTATTCCCATGCTCATCCGTCAGGATCGCGAGGTTGCGAGTGAAGTACGGAGCGTGCGCTCCGCTCAGGTTCAGCAGCATGCTGTCGTGGCCCGCCACCGGCACAATGCGCATAGCGGTAATGCGTGGAGAGTTGCTGTTCATATCGGTCTCGCTGCTCATCATAGCCCACTCGACGGCGCCTCCGTTCACCCGTGAAAAGCAGCCTTTACAACCCGCTGCCCAACAGCATACAAAGGAGTCCTGCATTGGTGTGGCCCCGGCTGTCCCACGAATCATCGCGACCCTGAAGCACGATGGAGAACTCTCTGCCCACCGATCGGCCAACCCGCATCCGCTATCTAATCGTCGCCATCCTTTTCGCCATCAGCTGTTTCAGTTACGGAGATCGTGTCGCACTCTCAATTGCCGGCGCCGGCATGGCGAAAGACATCCACCTCGATCCCGTGAAGATGGGCTATCTCTTTTCCGGTTTCAGTTGGGCCTACGTCCTCGGACAACTCCCCTCCGGCGGTCTCCTCGACCGCTTCGGAGCCAAGCGCGTCTACGGCATCAGCATCATCATCTGGTCGCTCTGCGCTTTGTTCACGGGCTTCTGCGGCTACTTCTCCGCCGCTATCGCATTCACCATCATCTTCGCACTCAGACTTATCTCAGGCTTCGCCCAGGCTCCCGTATTTCCCGGCAACGGCCGCATTGTTGCTTCATGGTTCCCAACTAAGGAGCGCGGCAGAGCCTCAGCAATATTTAATTCATCGCAATATTTCGCATTAATGATCTTCGCTCCTATTTTCGGCTGGATCGTTCATATCTCCGACTGGAAACGCTGCTTCTGGTTCATGGGCGTACTAGGCTTCGCCTTCGCCGCAATCTGGTTTACAAACATCTACGGTGTGAAGGACCATCCACGCGTCTCCGCATCGGAGATCGAATATATCGAACAAGGCGGCGGACTGATCCACGACGAGCCCGGAAAAGGAAACACCAAGGCCACTCCCCTCACCTGGTCCGCGATCCAGAAGCTTCTCAGCCAGCGCATGCTGGTCGGCATCTACATCGGGCAATACTGCATCACGACCCTGACGTGGTTTTTCATCACGTGGTTCCCGATCTATCTCGCGCAGGACCGCCACATGTCCATCATGAAGGTCGGCTTCGCGGCCGCCGTACCCGCGCTCTGCGGCGGCTTCGGCGGGATTCTCGGTGGCGCCGTCTCAGACCGCCTGCTCCGTGCGGGACGCTCGCTAAGCTTCGCGCGCAAAGCTCCCATCATGGCAGGCATGCTGCTCTCGGTCACGATGATCGCCTGCAACTACGCTCACACGCAGACCCTGATGCTGGTCCTTATGTCCATTTCATTTTTCGGGAAAGGCTTCGGCGCTCTCGGATGGACGGTCATCTCAGACACTTCGCCCAAAGGTCTTGTAGGCATCAACGGAGCGCTCTTCAACCTCATCGGCAATATGGCCGGCATCACGACGCCAATCGTCATCGGCTACATCGTTGAAAAAACCGGCTCATTCAACGATGTCCTCATCTTCGTCGGCGCAACCGCAGTGTGCGCCATCGTTGCCTACGGCCCCCTGGTTGGCGAAATCCGTCGCCTGGACTTCAACTTAGATCGGCAAAACGCGGCGCCAACTCGATAACCCAATCCAGTTACTCTAAGCAATAGCACCAGGAGATTCCCACGATGCCCGAGTGGCCCGAAAGCGTAACGCGCAACACCTTCAAGCAAGCTCTAGCCAAAGGCGAAAAGCAAGTCGGCCTATGGAGCGGCCTCTGCAGCCCCCTCGCCGCCGAGGTCCTCGCCGGCGCCGGCTTCGACTGGATCGTCATCGACGGCGAGCACGCCCCCAACGACATCACATCGCTCCTCGCGCAGCTCCAGGCGATGCGTGGCGGCACGGCCGAGCCCGTCTTTCGCCTCTCCTGGAACGACCCCGTCCTCACCAAGCGCGCGCTCGACGTCGGCGCCCGCACTCTCATCGTCCCCTTCGTCCAGAACCCCGAAGAGGCGCAACTCGCCGTGGCCGCCGCGCGCTATCCGCCTCTTGGCATCCGCGGCGTCTCCGTTGGGCCCCGCGCCAACGACTTCGGCCGCGTCAAAAACTATCACCGCAACGCGCACCTCGACACCTGCATCATCGTCCAGCTTGAAAGCCGCTCCGCCCTCACCCACATCGAAGCCATCGCCGCCATCGACGGCATCGACGGCATCTTCATCGGCCCCAGCGATCTCGCTGCCGACTTCGGCCATCTCGGCAACCCGCTCCATCCCGAAGTTCAGGACGCCATCAAGGACGCGGTCACCCGCATCCGCGCCACCGGCAAATCCGCCGGCACCCTCGCCGGAGACACCGAAGACGTCGACCGCCTCTTCAATCTCGGCTTCAACTTCACGGCCGCCGGCAGCGACGTCGGCATCCTCGCCCGCAACGCCGAGCGCATCGCCGCGCGGTTCCACGCCAGCTGACTCCGAACAAACAAAAAGACCGCCGCGACATCCGCGGCGGTCTTTCCTTCTTTGCGAACTAAGCGCCGAAGCTCAGCCCTGGTCCGGATGGACCACGCGGTAGCTCTCGCCACCTTTGGACCACACCAGCAGCAGCACATCCTGCCCGGCCGGAATGGCATGCACGCGCGCCACGGCCTGGTCAGCCGAGCTCACATCCACGCGGTTCACCTGCACGATCACATCGCCCGGCTGCAGACCCGCATCCTCCGCGGGGCTGCCCGGCCGCACACTCGCAATCGCCACGCCCTTCACGCCATTCGGCAGGTGCAGTTGCTGACGCACGTCCGGCGAAAGGTCAGACATCGCAAGGCCCAGCTTTCCGCCCTGCCCTGTCTCTCCCTTGCCATCGCCGGCGTTTTCGGCAAGCTCCGCTTTCCCTCCAAACTCGCCCAGCGTTAGCTCAACAGTCTGCGGATGGCTGTCGCGCAGAATGCCCAGCCGCACCTTGGTTCCCGGAGTCATGCCGGCGATAGCCACCTGCAGCGCACTGCCGTTGACCATCTTCTCTCCGTTCAGCTCCTCGATCACGTCGCCGTTCTGCAGGCCAGCACGGCTCGCCGGAGAGTTCGGCGTCACCTGCGAAACGATCGCGCCGGTCGCCTCATTCAGCTTGAAGAAGTGCGCATTGTCCGGCGTCACATCGTTCATGCTGATGCCCATGTACCCATGGTGCACGCCTCCGGTCTTGATGATCTGCTCAGTCGTAGCGCGTGCAATCTGCGCCGGAATCGCGAATCCCGCACCCGCGAACGATCCGCTGTTCGAGATGATGAACGTGTTGATCCCCACCAGCTCACCATGAGCATTCACCAGCGGCCCACCCGAGTTGCCCGGATTGATCGCCGCATCCGTCTGGATGTATCCACCCGGCTTGCGCGCATCATCCGAGTAGGGATTCGGCCGATTCACCGCGCTCACAATCCCGCGCGTCACCGAGAACTGGAAGTAGCCGAACGGGCTGCCGAACGCCAGCACAGACTGTCCCGGCTCCAGCTTGCTGGAATCGCCCCAGGAGACGGCGGGCAACTCCTTCGCATTCACCTTCACCACCGCAAGGTCGGTCAGCTTGTCCACACCGACAACCTTCCCGGTCAGCACCCGCCGATCATGCAGCGTCACTCGAATCTGCGTTGCGCCGTCGACGACGTGGTTATTCGTGACGATGTATCCGTCCGGCGAGATGATCACACCGCTGCCCACACCATGCTCCAGCTGCGGCTGCCGCGGCGCCTGCATCCCGCCGCCGCCAAAGAACCGCTCAAACCCCGGAGGCAGACCCTGAATCCCTCCGGACTGCTCGGCGATCTCCTCCGCCGATCCACGCGACGTCACGGCGATGTTCACCACCGCAGGCGTCACCCGCGCAGCCACCGACTCGACAGCCTGATCGAGCGACGTCAGCGCCGACACACTGTGGTCATCAAGCGGCGAAGCCGTCACCGCCGACGCATGAACACCCGACTGGCTGACGAACAGCGCCGTTCCCAGCGCAGTGACAGCCGCAACAGAAGCAGGCAAAATCAGGTGCTTCGCCTTTCCTACTAATGAATTAGTTACATAAGACATGTGAATCACTCCCTCAATGGAATGGATTGGTTAGAGTTGAACGACCAGCCAGCCGCCCGTCACCGGAACAGCGGCATAAGTGAATTGAGAATCCTCTGAAACCGCCAGCACGATGCCCGCCGGCGCACTGCGCTCATACCGCGTCATCACCACCCACGGAGCTCCATCGGTGCAGTGCCGCGCCGGCGCCGCACTGTGGACGCGGTGTACAACCGCACGCTTCTGCACCGCAGTAACCTTCGCCGCACGCCGTTCAGGCATCACTGCCTTCACCAGCGTCGGCTGCGAAGCCGGCCACACTCGGCTCACCGCTGGAATCACAGCAGCACTTCTCTCCGCAGCCTGCGCCGTCGGCGCCGGCGCAGCTGCCGCCAGGGCCACCTGGTCCTCGAAGTTCACCAGGTGCGGCGCGCGCGCCAGCACCGCCGTAGCCCCCAGCACTCCCGCCAGCGCCACGCCTGCGGACGCAGCCGCGACCCCGCGCCGAGTGCTCTGCTCAGGCTTCCGCAGTATGCGATGCACCCGCCGCGCCAGCTCCGACTGCCTCTGCCACGCGCCCAGCGCCAGCGACACACCCCGCCGCATCAGCGCATGCTCCGCCAGCTTCGCCAGGCAACTCGCGTACGCCTTACCCGCACCCGTCGCCGCCAGCACGCCATCATCGCACGCCATCTCTCGCTCTTCACACAGGCGACGCTCCAGCCAGAACAGCACCGGGTTCAGCGGAAACAGCACCAGCCCGACCTTCTGCAGCAGGTTCGTCCAGTCGTCATGCCGCCGCAGGTGCTCCATCTCATGCAGCACAATCTGCCGAAGGTCCGCCGCAGACATCGAGCTCAGCACATCCGGCGGCAGCAGCACCCGCGGACGAAAGAACCCGGCCACACACGGCACTTCCACCTCACTCGTACTGCACAGCTCGACCCTTCTCCCTGCCACGGTCTCGACCGGAATGTCCAGCTCCGCATAAAGATCGATCGGCACCGCACGCCGTGCCACGCCGCGCAAATGCCACGCGCTTCTCGCGAGCAGCATCGCCCGCACCAGCGACAGCGCCGCCCACAAACCAACACCCGCCAACGCCCACACCACACCAACCTGCAATTCCGCCTGCGCCGCGCCCGAACCAACCGCCTGCGAAGACGTCACCGGCGCAAACGGCAGCAGCACTGCAATCGCAAACACCGCAGTCCACACATACGAGCGCGCCGTCGAGCTAAGCGCCGGCAGCAGCCGCAGGCACAGAGCCGTAAGCCCTGCAAGTACCGCGCCTTCAAAGATCGCAGCAATCAAGGCTGCGGCCGACGCCGAGACAACATGAGCAAGCCTGGGATCCATGTGGCCCATCATTTCGCCCTCGCTTTCTTCGCCTTCGCACTCACTGGCCCGCCATCCGCAACGCCCGCAGCGTTATCATCTGCAGCGTTGTCTATCGCGTCGCGCATCCGTTGCAGTTCTTCCGGAGTCACCTCGTGGTCACGCAGCAGTGACACCAGCAGGCTCTCGCGCGAGTTCCCAAAGAACCGCTGCAGCAGGTGCCCCACCTCCGACCGGCTCGCCTCCTGCTCCGCAATGCACGCCCTGTACAGAAACGCCCGCCCGCTCTGCCGATGCGTGACATAGCCCTTCTTCTCCAGCACGCGCATTGTCGTCAGCACGGAGGTATAAGCCAGCGGCGTCGAGTCCGCAATCGCGTCGGTAACATCGGCAACCGCCGACTCCCCGCGCTCCCACAGGACGCGCATCAATCGGAGTTCAGCTTCAGTCAGCGTGATGGATCTTTTCGGTGGCATCGATTCGTCAGTCGATCGGTTATCCGTCCCTGTTCAACAGACGAGCGACTAATGAATTAGTTAGCGCTGGACTTCTCAACAGAAGAACTGCGGGGACGCGGCCCAGCCATTCGCACACCGTTAAAGCCAGAACCCCACGCTTAGCGTGGGGTTCTGGCGGGTGTTCACACCCAAAATTGGTTGCGGGGGCAGGATTTGAACCTGCGACCTTTGGGTTATGAGCCCAACGAGCTACCGGGCTGCTCCACCCCGCATTCCCATTCTACGGCTGGTCCCGATACAGGTCAAATTCTCACCCGCTCAACCTTTATGCACCGGAACTTTTCCCCCGAAAGTGCGTCTCATGGAGTGGTGGTTGGATACTGTTAACGCTGCAACGCACTGCAGCTCGGAGGTTTGCAATGACCGTCGTCATGAAGTCAGGTTTCGGGGTCGCCGTTCTGGCGGGTGGGCTGGCGCTGGGCGCATCGGCGCAGCAGAAGCCGAACCTGCCCGACGCGCAGGTGGAAGCTAACGTGCTCAAGGCGCTGGCCAGCGCGCCCGAGCTCTCCACGCAGAATATCCAGTCGAGCACCGTCTACGGTGTTGTGACGCTGACCGGCTCGGCCAACGACGAGGCCTCGCGCACCAAGGCCGAGAACCTCGTTGCCCGCGCTGAAGGCGTAAAGAAGGTCGTCGACGAAATGTCCATTGGCACCGCACAGGCGTATAACCAGGCCGGACCGGCTGCGGACAACGACGATCCGGCTCAGATCGCCAACCATGTGCCCCCGCCCAATGCCGCGAACAGTCCCAACAACGGCATGGTGCTACAGTCGGACGGCTCATACGCCCCCGCTCAGCCCCAGCCGCAAGCACCTCCGCCGCCGCAGCAGGCAGACTCGCAGAACGCGCAGCCCGAGCCGGGCTACGCCTCGCCGCCCGCTCCCCCGGCCCCGGCTGGCCAGCGGGCTGGCGGACAGTATCCTTCCTACTCTCAGAGCCAGAATGGCCAGACAGCCAACGGCGAGTACCCGCCACCGCCAAACGGCCAGTATCCGCCACCGCCGAACCGCCAGTATCCGCCTCGCCGCCCGTTGTACAACAACCCCATGGGCTACGGGCAGCCGTCTCAGGGTGGCCAGGTCGCCGGCCGGCCAGTCACAATTCCTGAGGGCGCAATCATCCGCGTCCGCATCAACCAGAGCCTCAGCACGCATCACACGCAGCCCGGCACAGTGTTCGATGGCACCGTTCTGAATGACGTCATCGCCGACGGTGCGATCGCCATCCCACGCGGCGCTGCCGTCCAGGGCACGGTCGTCGACGCCAAATCCGCAGGCGCGCTCAAGGGCCGCGGCGAGCTGGCCCTCGAGCTGACGCGCCTCACACTCGGCGGGCAGACCTACCCGCTCGTCTCTGACAATTGGGCCCAGGCCGGCTCCGACAAGACCCTGCACACCGTCAACTCGGCTCTCGCGCTCGGCGCGATCGGCGCGCTGATCGGCGGAGCAGCCGGCGGAGGTTCAGGTGCAGCCATCGGCGCAGGCGTTGGCGGAGCCACCGGCGTCGCCTCCTCGGCCGCCACGCCCGGCGGGCAGGTCATCGTCCCGCCCGAGGCAGTGCTGACCTTCCACCTCGTGCAGCCCACCACGGTCGCTACGGTCTCGGAGCAGGAAATGGCAAGGCTCGCCTACGCCGCCGGCCCTAACACCGGTCCCCGGCTAGTGCAGCGCCGCTTCGCCTATCCGCAGCCCTACTATGCTCCCTACCCGTACGGCCCACGCTACTACTATCCGATGTACTAAGGTCGTGAACCGCGAAAGCCGCCGATAGCAGTCGGCGGCTTTCCTTTTTAATCTGAAACGTCCTTAACAGAGGGATGGCATAAGTCCACAGCGAGCGACCCCGCCTGCGAATCATGGGATCGTGCAACTTTTTTGAATCGTTAGCTGATTTATACTTTTGTGGAGCCCCTGCTGCAGGCCAGGTGCGTCCGCGTCGCGGACCCCATCCATCTGCGCGCAAAAATCCCGGGCACGCGGTGTGGTCAATCAAACGCCCGCGCGAAGTGAAGGTCGTTACCTAAGCATGATCCGCATTCTGCAGCAAGACAATCGCGTCACCAAAGCTATCTTTGCAGTCATCATCGGCGGCGCCATTCTGGCCATGGTGGTCGCTCTCGTCCCGGGCATCTTCGATAACGGCGCCACCACCGACTCAGCCGTGTACGCCACCGTGCGCTCGCCGGGCATCTTCGGCCGCTTCGCCGGCGACAGCCAGACCATCAAGACCCAGGACGTGCAGCGCAGCGCCGAGCAGATGCTCAAGCAGCGCGGCTTCCCGCCGCAGTACATCTCCATGCTCATTCCCCAGGCGATGGCACAAGCCGGCCAGTCCCTGGTCGAGCGCGCCATTCTGAAGCGCGAAGCCGACAAGCTCGGCCTCGCCGTCAGCGACGCGGACCTGCGCAACGAGCTCCAGCACGGCGCCTATGCCAGCGTCTTCTTCCCCAACGGGAAGTTTATCGGCGAGACCGCGTACGAGAACCTGATCACCAACCAGGCCCAGATGTCGGTCGTCGACTTCGAAACCCAGTTCAAGTCCGACATCGAGCTGCAGCGCCTCGAAGCCCTCGTTACCGGCGGCCTCACCGTCTCCGACAACGCCGTGCGCGAGGCCTTCCGCAAGGACGGCACCAAGGTCAAGTTCGACTACGCCGTCATCTCGTCCGCGGACATCAAGAAGTCCATCAACCCCAGCGATGCGGACCTCGAAGCCTTCTTCAAGCAGAACGCCGCCCGTTACGCCACCGCTGCCCCTGAGACCCGCAAGATCGCGTTCTTCTCCTTCGACGCCTCGAACCTTCCCGGCGGCAAGCCCAAGGTGACCGACGCCGACGTTCAGGCTTACTACAACGCGCATCAGGCCGACTACAAGGCGGACGAGCAGGTGCAGACCCGCCACATCCTCGTGCAGGTGCCGCGTGGCGCCGACCCCAAGACCGATGCTGCCGCCAGGGCCAAGGCCCAGGACGCCCTGAACCAGGTGAAGGCCGGCGGCAACTTCGCCGAGCTCGCCAAGAAGTTCTCCGATGACCCCGGCTCGAAGGACAAGGGCGGCGAGTTGCCCATGATCCCCACCGCCGGTCTCGACCCTGCATACGCCAAGGCGGCCATGGCGTTGAACCCCGGCCAGACCTCCGACCTCGTCCGCTCGCAGTTCGGCTATCACATCATCCAGACCATCGCGAAGCAGCCTGCGCACGTCAAGAGCCTCGCCGAGGTCAAGGACACCATCGTCCCCATGCTCGAGCAGCAGAAGGCCGGCGCAGCGGAGCAGGCATTCGCCCAGCAGCTCGCCACTGAAGCCCAGAAGAACGGCCTGCAGAAGACCGCCGACGCTCACGGCATGCACGTCACCACCACCGACTACGTCGGCAAGGACGGCGTCATCAGCAACCTCGCGGACGCGTCCGGCCTGCTCAACCAGGCCTTCTCCACCGCCAAGGGCGCCGCTCCCGCGACCGCACCCACCGGTGAAGGCTTTGCCGTGTTCCAGGTCGTCGACGTCAAGCCGGCGCACGCTCCCGCATTCGCCGACATCAAGTCGACCGTCGCGAACGATTACCGCGACCAGAAGGCTCCGGAGTTGCTGAACGCGCAGCTCAACAAGCTCGCCGACCGCGCCAAGGTGCTCAACGATCTGAAGAAGGCTGCCGAGGAGATGAAGGTCCCCTTGAAGACCAGCGACCTCGTTACCCGCGAAGGCCAGGTGCCGGACATCGGCTCCATGGCCGGCCCGGGCGCGGTAGCATTCACGATGCCCAAGGGCGCCATCTCCGCACCGATCAACACCGGCGCCAGCGGCGTTCTGCTCCAGGTCACCGACAAGCAGGAGCCCACGCCCGACGAGATCGCCAAGAACTTCGACGTCACGCGCGAGAAGCTGCTCTCGCAGCAGCGCCAGGAGCTCTTCGCCGTCTACGCGGAAACGCTCCTCGACAAGTACACCAAGGCCGGTGCTGTCGTCGCCAGCCAGAGGAAAGCGCCGCCATCGCCGTTTGGCAAATAGTCGCATCGTATAAGCAAGTGGGGTTGCGATGACGCAGGAGAGGCTTTCGGGTGTACTGCTGCATGTGACGTCTTTACCGTCACACGGCGGCGTGGGCGACTTTGGACCGGCGGCGTATACGTTCGTCGATTTTCTTGAAGCTGCAAAACAGCGTGTATGGCAGGTGCTGCCGCTTAACCCCACGGGTTACGGCAGCTCGCCATACTCGGCGCTGTCTGCGTTCGCGGGCAACCCGCTGCTCATCAGCCTCGAGTTCCTCGCGCGTGACGGTTGGATCGCTCCCGACCGCCTGGACAACCTGCCCGGCAGAGACGGCCCGGCGGACTTCGGCGCAGCCTTCGAGCTGAAGCTCCCCATCATCGAGGAAGCCGCCGGCAACTTTCTTGATCGCGCCCCGGACGATCTTCGGCAGCGCTTCCAGAGGTTCTGTCAGGACAACAGCTCCTGGCTGACTGACTACGCGATGTTCAACGTGCTCCGCCACATGCACGCCTACGCCAGCTGGCACGAGTGGCCAGAAGAGTACGCCATGCGCCGCTCCGACGCCCTGGCCCGGCTCATGAACGACAAGGGCCGCGAGCTCGCCATTGAACAGGCCATCCAGTTCTTCTTCAACGAGCAATGGTGTGCGCTGCGCTCCTACTGCGGCGAGCGCAAGATCAGGCTGCTTGGCGATGTCGCCATCTTCGTCAGCTACGATAGCGCCGACGTCTGGACTCACCCCGAAATCTTCGAGCTCGACGAAAAGCGTCTCCCCATACGCGTCTCAGGCGTGCCCCCTGACTACTTCTCCGCCACCGGCCAACGCTGGGGCAACCCGCTCTACAAGTGGGACCTGCTCCAGGAACACGGCTTCGACTGGTGGATCGCTCGCATACGCCGCTCCCTCGCGCTCTACGACGGCGTGCGCCTGGACCACTTTCGCGGCTTCGAGGCCTATTGGTCGATCTCCGCGGACGAAGAGACGGCGCTCAATGGGCAGTGGGTCAAGGCGCCGGGACACGCCCTCTTCGCTCGTCTCAAGGACATCTTCGGCGATCTGCCGTTTGTCGCCGAAGACCTCGGCCTCATCACGTCCGAGGTCAACGAGCTGCGTGAGTACTTCGGCATGCCGGGCATGCGCATTCTGCAGTTCGGCTTTGCCGATCGCGGCGGCCACACGTACCTGCCGCATCGCTACGTGCCCAACACCGTCACCTATACCGGCACGCACGACAACAACACCACGCTCGGATGGTGGCGGGAAGACGCGAATGATGTCGAGCGCCAGAACGTGCAGACGTACCTGCAGAACATCGAGCACGACGGAGACATCGTGTGGGCCATGATCAAGGCTGCTGCGCGCTCCGTCGCCAACGTCTGCATCTTCCCGTTGCAGGACGTGCTGCACCTCGGCAGCGAAGCGCGCATGAATAAGCCGGGCGACGGCCATGGCAACTGGACATGGCGCTACACGCCTGACGCCCTGCACCCCGACTTCGCCGCCAAGCTCGCCGCACTTATGGAAATGACTGACCGCGACGGCTATCAGAAGCCTTTCGAGGGACCTGCGGCGGGCGGCCCTACGGACGAAGTTCACCTTCGCGTCGAAGAAGGCGCCACCAGATAAGATTGAAATCAGAACAGGAGAACACCTTGCCACTTTCCGGGGAAGCCATTCGCACCATGAACTACGTCGACGACATTTCGGTCACACTGCGCCGCATCCTGTCGACTTTGCCCTCGCTGACTATCGAAGAGCGGCAGCGCATTGCCGAGCACATCAAGTCCGCCGATCCAAGCTATGAGGCCGTAGTCGCCGCAATGTCGGCGAAGTAGTGGTTCCAATCGAAGCCATCGCCGTCATCGGGGCGGGCACCGCAGGACGTGCATTCGCACTGGCCTGCGCCCGCGCCGGTTACCGCGTCGTGCTCGAAGACGTGATGCCTGAAAAGCTGCGCCGCGCCCAGGATGAATACGGCTCGGCTAGCGGAAAGCTTCCCGGCTCGCTCCGCTACGCCACCACCGTCGAAGAAGCCGTCCACGACGCCGACATCGCCATCGACTTCGTCCCCGACGAGCTGGAGTCCAAGCTCGAAATCTTCAGCCTGCTCGATCGCATGGCCCCTCCTCGCACCATCCTCTGCACCCCCACCAACGCCCTCAGTATCACCGACCTCGCCTCCTGCACCTACCGCCCGGAGCGCTGCGTCGGCCTGCGCGGCGCTTCCCTGCTCTCCTCCGTCGAACTGATGCGCAGCCGCTTCCTCTCCAGCGACATCGAAGCCGCCGTCCTCGATCTCTGGCGCCACCTGGGCCTGGGTATTGACGTCGTTCCGGATGTGGAGCCGATGCTGGTCAAAAACCTGCCCCAGTAGCGTCGCTCGCTCGGCACGATGGTTACCAGAGTTCCGGCAAGGCAATCGTTAAACCCTCCCACTTTTGTGTTAGATTTACGGGCAAGCCATCAAATGCGAGGTCGCCTCGCGCACAATTTTCTTTTTGCGATTCCCTTTGCTGTTATCGTTCCGGGCCCCGCTCAATTTGCGTCCTTCGAGGTCAGTTTCCGCTCGAAGGGGGGCCGCAACGTCCACGCACGATTTGCCTAATCCTTCGAGGATCAGTCCCATGAAGATCATTCGTTTTCTGTTCGCGATTACCCTGCTGTGCGGCGCCGCCGGCATTGCCAGGGCGGACGCGGTCGACTTCCGCATGAATGTGCTCGATCCCAACCACGGCTTGGCGATCACATCACAGAACTTTGTGGTCACCTTTGTCACCTGCACGGACGGTGTGCCGGCGGGCGTGTCTGCCGGAGGCTGCTTCTACGGCCGCAATATGGATCCGTCCAAGACGACCTGGACCAGTCTGAACCTCACTTTCCCCAAGATCGGTGCTATACAAAACCAGCCTGCGGGCTGCGCTCCGATAGGCGGAGGCGTCGATATCTTCACGAATGCATCGTGTGGCTCCAACGGCTCGCAATTTAATCTCGTCTACTTTGGCGGCCCCGGGATCAAATACGAGGAGTATTTCCTGATCATCGAATACGACCCGACGAATCCCAATAATCCCAATGCATTCCCCTCTGGAACTCTCGGGTTCAACCAGGTGCCGGAGCCGAGCTCCATCGCCCTGCTCTCCACCGGCACACTGATGGTTGGCCTCTTCCTGCTCAAGCGCCGCAAACCCGTTTCCACGTTGAGCGCGCTCTAGCGCTGCTGCAGGGCCTCGGACTCGACGCCGTCCCGGTCGAGTCCATGCAAGTCCCACGATCTGTGGGGGAGTGTGCGTATGCGTTTCCGTGGGTTGATCCTGTTGCTGCTGGCAGCGTGCGGCGCGGCCCAACTCTCGAACGCGCAGGCCCTCCCCGGCACAGCCCCCGCGCCGGCCGTCCAGTTTCCCGACGAAGTCGTTCAGGTCACCCTCGGCGCTTCGGCCGTCGAGCTCGCCGGGCGATGGAAATTCCAGCCCGGCGATAACATGGCCTGGGCCGATCCCGCACTCGACGACTCCGGCTGGAAGACCATCGACCTCACTCCCGACTCCACCGGATATATCCCCGGCTGGACAGTGCAGGGCTTCCCCGGACACACCGGCTACGCCTGGTATCGCCTGCACGTCAACGTCGAGAACGCCACCCGTTCCCTCGCCCTCAAGATGCCGCTCAGCGCCGACGACGCTTATCAGGTCTTCGTCAACGGCCAGAAGATCGGCGAGTTCGGTAACTTCGCGGACCATCACGTCCGGGCCTTCAGCACTCTGCCCCGGGGCTTCCCCCTGCCCAAAGGCATGAAGAACGGCCCCATGGTCATTGCCGTCCGCATGTGGATGGATAGCGCGACGCCCTTCAACAGCCCTGACGCCGGCGGCATGCACACCCCGCCCGAACTCGGTTTCGCTTCCGTCGTCAAAACTCAGGTTCAGCTTGACTGGGACGATATCTCGCACCAGGTCGGCGCTGGCTTTCTCGAGATGATGATCGTCTTCATGGCGCTGCTGATGGCCGTTGCGCTGTTCTGGCTTGACCGCACGGAAAAGGCATACCTCTGGCTCGCCATCGTCTGCGGCGTCTCGTTGCTGGGTAATGGGACGGTGCTGCTGGTCAACTACACCACCCTCATCGGCCTCACCCCCGGCGTCATCCTCACCGACGTCATCCTTACGCCTCTGCGCATCGGTTTTTGGGTGATGTTCTGGGGATACTGGTTCCGGCTCTGGCGCCTCAGGACGCTGCACATGATCGTGTGGCCCCTGGTTGCGCTCCTAGGCTTTGGCGCTGCCATGCTGCGGCCGCCGCTGTTCGGCGCAGTCGTTCCGGTGGGCGCGGCAACCTACATTGTCCCCACGCTGCTCGTGCTCAAGCTGCTGCTCGGCGTTCTGCTCTTCGTCATCGCGTTCTTCGGCTTCAAACGCCGGAAGACCGAAAGCGTCATGGCACTTGTCGCCATGCTGCTCGTCTTCATGGCCAACTATCAGCGCGAGCTGCGCCTGATCCACATCAACATGAACACGCGGATCAATGGCTATGTCGTCTCCCTCGGAACTACGGCGACCATCCTCTCCGTGCTCATCATCACCATCATGTTGCTCCGCCGCTTCATCCATAGCGAGCGTATGAAGGAGCAGTGGAAGCTCGAGATCCAGCAGGCGCGCGAAATCCAGCAGATCCTGATCCCCACTCGCGTGCCCGATATCGATGGTCTCGCCATCCAGAGCGTCTACCGGCCCGCGCGCGAGGTTGGCGGCGACTTCTTCCAGATCGTTCCCGGCGAAGCTCCCGGATCCGCCTTGATCGTCGTTGGCGATGTCACCGGCAAGGGCATGCAGGCCGGCATGCTGGTCGCATTGATCGTCGGCGCCATCCGCACCGCCGCGCAACACGCTTCCGACCCTGCCCGCATCCTCAACATCGTCAACGACGAGCTCTGCGAGCGCGAACACGCCAGCGCCACATGCATGATCCTGAAGATCGCGCAGAACGGCGAAGTCCGCGTAGCAAACGCCGGCCAGCTTCCGCCCTTCCTCAACGGCGCCGAGATGGAAGTCCAGGGCGCACTTCCCCTCGGCATGATCGGCGGACTCGAGTACACCGACGAGACCTTCTACATGCGCGAAGGTGACTCGCTCATCCTCATGTCGGATGGCGTCGCCGAAGCCCAGAACGCGCATGGCGAGCTCTTCGGCTTCGACCGCGTCAACGCCATGGTCGCGCGCCACCTCACGCCCGAGGAGATCGCCTCCGCTGCCCAGGAGTTCGGGCAGGAAGACGATATCCTCGTGCTGCGCATCCGCCGCGAAGCCGCCGCTCAGACCGCTCAACTGAAGCTGCCCGAGTTGGCAATCAGCTGATCAACAAACGTCCCCGCGCGGTCCGGAAAATACGGCATCGGCAATCCTGTCGACTGCCGCCCCCGCCAGCCCGTGGCACGCCTCCCCCACCTCCGGCAGCGGCAACGCCAGGAACTCCTCCAGCAGATAAACGCTGCGGCCGATAGGGTGATTCTCAATCAGGTTCGTTGCGTTGTCCGCTCTCCCCCGAATCAACTCGCCGGCCAGCTTCAGCCCGGAAATTGCATTGTCATAACTGATGGCCACGGTGAACGCCAGCAGCACTGCGAAGCGCAGAAACTTCGCCACGCCCTTCCCCATCCCGCCACGCTTTTCATTGCGCATCACCGCGCCGCCAGGCACAGCCGCGCGATGTGGATTAGTCGCAAGCAAGACCATCATGAAGATGGCCAGCGCAAGCACAAGCTGGAATCCCAGCGTCGAAAAAAACGGTGCGACCACTGCTGAAACGCGATCGCACATCCGAGTGAACTCCATAACTACTGTCGACATTTTCATCCTGTATTTCCGAGCTCTCGCTGCTGCCGGTGCAGTAGCTCGAATGCTTCTTTGTTAGTCAGCGCATTGCGAATCTTCCGCTGCGCTACTTTTTTTGATCTGTGCTGTTTTCTTCTGGCCCGAAAAATTAGTTGCCGGTCGCCGTCGTTACATCGATCAGCTTGCCGATCTCCGTGATCTTTGTCGCGGGAAATGTGCTCAGCGCGGAGTGCTTGTGGATCCAGCTCTCGTCCGTCGCCAGGTAAACGCAGAAAGTCCTGTCCGCGCCCAGGAACGACTCGAGCCACTGGATATCGGGCCCCAGGGTGCGCAGAACTTCGTTCGATTTCGCAGCAACTTCCTTCAGCTGTTCCGCACTGAATTGTCCGACTCCGGGTATCTCGCGTTCGACGATGTACTTCTTCATAACTGCCTCCCTGGTTTGATCCGACTTACTGCTCTTACTTCTGAAATAACTATGGGCGCAGCGCTTTCCCGCTACTTGACTCAGCGTCCGCCGTTCTTGCTCGCTCTGCGCATGAATTATGATGGTTTGCTTGTAAGTCTGTTGGATTTTGCCTGGCGTCTGGAACAGGCTTTTATGGATGTTCTTTCCGAAGTCTTGAAGGTCGTAAAGCTACAGGGCGCATTGTTTTACAACGGAGAGTTTTCTGCGCCGTGGAGCATTCGGGCCGCCTCTGCGCGCGCTCTGGCAGGTCACTTCCAGGCCGGCGTCGAACACGTTATCGTCTATCACCTGCTCACCGAAGGCCGCTGCACCGTGCGCCTCGACTCCGGCGAAACCGTCGCCTTGAAAGCCGGCGACCTCGTCATGGTCCCCCACGGCGATCCGCACATCATGGAGAACGGCCATGCCACCGAAACTATCGATGACTCCAGCCAGCTAGGCAGCGTCCTTGCCCAGGGCCTCAAGCTCTGGCGCGTCGGCAATGGCGGCGAAGTCACCAAATTCATCTGCGGCTACATGGCCTGCGACCTGCGCCTCAGCGAGATGTTTTTGAGCGGCCTCCCTGCCATCTTCAAAGTGAGTCTCCGCGACGATGCATCCGGCCCCTGGCTTGAAAACTCCATCCGCTTCTCCGTCGACCAGGTCAGCGGCTCGCGCGCCGGCAGTGAAGCCCTGCTCTCGAAGCTCTCTGAAGTGCTCTTCGTCGAAACCCTGCGCGCCTACATCGCCACGCTGCCCTCTGACCAGAAGGGCTGGCTCGCCGGCGCGCGCGACGCCGAAGTCAGCCGCACCATGGCGCTCATGCACAAGAACCCATCACATCCCTGGACCATCGCCGAGCTCGCAAAGCAGGTCGGCGTCTCCCGCTCCGTGCTCGCCGAGCGCTTCCGCCACTACCTCTGCGAACCACCCATGTCCTACCTGATGCGCTGGCGCCTGCAGCTCGGCGCACAGATGCTCGCCTCCTCCAGCCACTCGGTCGCGCAGATCGCCAGCGAGGTCGGCTACGAATCCGAAGCCGCCTTCAACCGCGCCTTCAAGCGCGAGTTCGCCCTCCCCCCGGCCCGCTTCCGCACTGAAACGCGTTGTCCGGCAGCACGCGCCACAGCCTGACTGCACTCCGGCCGACATCTCTTGCCGTTGCCGTTGCTCCTGAGATAGGTCCGGGCTTCAGCCCGGACATTCAACACCCGCCACAAACCGGGCTTCAGCCCCCGGGACACGCTGCTTCCTCCGGTCACCCGACAATCGCGGTCAGGTCAAGCACGTGGCCGCCGATCTCTGTGTTGCCACTCATCGTAATTTCCGCAAGCGCCGACTCGCGGTCGATACCCTTGGTGAACAGGCGCCACGCAATGTCCTGCGGGATGACGACGTGCGCCTCGACACACGCGGGAATCTCGCTCGTGAACCCCCAGCGCTCTTCCGACCTCACCAGACACCATTGGCCGCCACAGTCGCCAGCCACTTCGATCAGGAGAGCGGTGCCCGCGGACGCGTCCACATCGCGGAAGGTATACGGAAGCCCGCGCAGGAATGTGTCGATGACCGGGAAATAAAGAGAAGGTGTCATGATCCCGGGCCGGTTAGTCGCGAGGCGGATCTGCTGTTGATGATGCCAGCGTTCGGTAAGCTCGCGGGCGTTGTCGAACCAAACCAGCGACGACATCTCGCCCGCCCAGGAAACCCCGATGGCCGCAGGAAAAAAAGGGTCGAGCGATTCATAGAAATCCGCCGTCTCCGCGCAGGCCAATCGCATCAGCTGCGTCAGAATCGGTGGGCTCAGCCGGCGGTACACGGTCACGCCCTCCCTGTTCAACCGGTTCACAAGCAAAACCACATCCTGAGGCGAGTTGATCGTGATCTTCTCGACACGATATTTGTCCCGCCCGCCGGAGAGTTTGCGCAACGCGGTGTCGAGCAGGTGCGCCGCAACATCGCGCACCGCCCAGCCGGGCACAATCGTCGGCAACTCCCACTCGTCGAGACTGAGCGAGGCCAACAGCTCACAAAGGCGGAGATCGACCTCACGAATAGCAGGGGCGCAGAGGATAGGTTCAGTGCCACTCAGTCGAACGTTCATAGGATTCTCGAGTGTTATTCAGACGGACCGATGCTCTCCTGTATGTACGCCTGCAGCTTGCTCTCGATCAGGGAGAGCGGCAGCAGAAACGGCTTGTCCACAATTTCAACCGTAAGCTTGCCGTCCGCGTGCGCGTACCTGGCTGTGATGCCGTCCCTCGTAATAGTGCCTGTGGGACCAGAGAACTCGATGCCGGCGGCGCGGAGACGAGTGGAAGCCGCGGCGAACTGGGCGTCAGTCATGGGGAACGAAAGCATGGCTCCCAGTTTATATGCGGCGGCTCAGCGCGGCGGCATGACGCCCACATGCTGCGGCGGTCCATCCGAAGGACCGATAGCTCCGGGGCTCGATGATTGTATGCGGTAGCCCATTTCGGCCCCGAAATGCACGGGCAGCGCTGCGATATCCTGAAGCTCCCGCAACGTGAGCGACCCCACCCACATCTCGCCCCCCAACGCCGCCGCCGAAGCCGCGCGCACGCGCTCCGCTCTCGCATCCGCCGACGCCTCCAGCCAGACGCCCGCCATGCGCCAGTACTTCGCCGCCAAGGCCCAGCACCCTGACTGCCTCATGTTCATCCGCATCGGCGACTTCTACGAGCTCTTCTACGAGGACGCGATCATCGCCAGCCGCGAGCTGCAACTCACCCTCACCGCCCGCGACAAGGCCCGCACCCAGCCCATGTGCGGCGTGCCCTATCACTCCGCCGCCATCTACCTCCAGCGCCTCCTGCGCAAGGGCTACAAGATCGCCCTCTGCGAGCAGATGGAAGACCCCAAGTCGGTCAAGGGCATCGTCCGCCGCGAAGTCACACGCGTCCTCACCCCCGGCACCGCGCTCGACACCACACTCGCCGCCGGCGACAGCCAGTGGCTCGCCGCCATCGCCGCCGCGGGCACCGGTGCAGCCGCACGCGTTGGCGTCGCGCTCATCGATCTCTCCACCGGCGACTTCCGCGCCACCGAGTTCGCCGGCGCGCAAGCCTGGCCCCAGGCCTTCGACGAGCTCGCACGCCTGCAGCCCGCCGAGGTCATCTTCGCCGCTGCCGCCGAGCACTTCGGTTCCGCGCAGTCGAATCTCCGCGCACCCGAGGCCGCAGCCGAAGAAGACCGCAACACCCTCGACGGCATCGGCACCCGCACCCCCGTCGAAGACTGGGTCTTCACCGCCGACTACGCTCTCCCGCTCCTCCGCCAGCAGCTGCGCGTGCACTCCCTCGACGGCATGGGCATGGCCGGCCACGAAGCCGCCGCCATCGCCGCCGGCGCCATCGTGCACTACCTCCGCCACACCAAGCAGGGCGCGCTCGAGCACCTCGACACCCTCCGCTTCTACGAGCGCCGCGACTGTCTCGAACTGGATGCGGTAACGGTGCGGAATTTAGAACTCGTCGACCCGCTCTTCTCCACCGAAGGCCCGCAGACCACGCTCCTGCACACGCTCGACGCCTGCTGCACGCCCATGGGCAAGCGCCTGCTCCGCGCACAACTGCTCCGCCCCATGCAGTCGCTCGAAGCTGTCAACGCGCGCCTCGATGCGGTCGCCAGCGCCGCCTCCGACATACGCAAGCGCGAGAGCCTGCGCCGCGCCATGGACGGCGTCCTCGACCTGGAACGGCTCCTCGGCCGCGTCGCCCTCGAGACCGCCGGCCCGCGCGAAGTCGTCGCGCTCGGCGCCACCGTTGCCCGCCTCCCTGGGCTCCGCAAGGCCGCACAGGAGCTCGCCGCACTGCCCGGCCGCTGGTCCACCCTCTGCCTCAGCTTCGACACGCTCGACGACCTCGACGAGATGATCTCCCGTACCCTGGTCGCCGAGCCGCCCGCTTCACTCGCCGACGGCGGCGCCATCCGCGAAGGCATCGACGCCGAGCTCGACGAACTGCGCGGCCTCTCCTCCAACGGCCGCAAGATGATCGCCGCCATCGAAGAACGCGAGCGCGCCCGCACCGGCATCGGCTCACTCAAGGTGCGCTTCAACTCCGTCTTCGGCTACTACCTCGAAGTCACCAAGGCCAACGCCAAGGCCGTCCCCGCCGAATACGAGCGCAAGCAAACCCTCGTCAACGCCGAGCGCTTCACCACGCCCGAGCTCAAAGAGCTCGAAACAAAAATCCTCACCGCTCAGGAACGAAGCCAGGAAATAGAACGCCGCATCTTCGCCGAGCTCCGCCGCCAGCTCCTCGTCGCCGCATCGCGCGTGCGCGAAACCTCGCGCTGCGTTGCCGAGATCGACCTCCTCGCCTGCTTCGCGCACCTCGCGGCCGCGCGCGGATGGACGCGCCCCATAGTCGACGCGAGCGGCATACTGGAGTTCGTCGCCGCCCGCCACCCCGTCGTCGAGCGCCGCCTCGAAGAACAAGGCGCAGGCCGCTTCGTCCCCAACTCGCTCCACCTCTGCGCGGCGGGGTCGGATGACGTGCAGCCCACCTTAGACGACGATGAAGCCGTCGTCGAAGATGGGGCACCCAAACGTGTGGGAGGCCCATCCCTCCTCCTCATCACCGGACCCAACATGGGCGGCAAGAGCACTTACCTCCGCCAGGCCGCGCTGCTGGTCATCATGGCGCAATGCGGCTGCTTCGTCCCCGCGGAGCGCATGACCCTCGGCCTCGTCGACCGCGTCTACACCCGCATCGGCGCCTCCGACAACGTCGCCCGCGGCCGCTCCACCTTCATGGTCGAAATGACCGAGACCGCCGCCATCCTCAACACCGCCACTTCGCGCTCGCTCGTTCTGCTCGACGAGATGGGCCGCGGCACCGCCACCTACGACGGCCTCTCGCTCGCCTGGGCCACCGTCGAGCACATGCACGACAACGTCGGCGCGCGCACCCTCTTCGCCACGCACTACCATGAGCTCACGCTCCTCGCCGACCGCCTCCCCCGCCTCAAAAACGTCCGCGTCACCGTCCGCGAAAACGCCAGCGGCATCGTCTTCCTGCACACCGTAGAACCCGGCGCGGCCAACAAGAGCTACGGCATCGAAGTCGCACGTCTCGCCGGCCTGCCGTCCGCCGTCATCGCACGCGCCCGCGAAGTCCTCAAGGTGCACGAGCGCGCCGAATCGCAGCAGGTCCGCGAAGCCGTCCCCGCCGCCCAGCGCGAGCCCTCACTTCAGATGACCATGTTCACGCCGCTCTCGCAGAAAATCGTCGACCGCATCGAAGCCGTCGACATCGACGGCATGACCCCACGCGACGCCCTCGCCCTCATCGCAGAGTTGCAGCGCGAGTTGAAAGGTTGATGATGGAGCTACAAACAACCGTGTTAAGACGAGTGAAGCTAGAGGAGCGTCACGCCTCCACGGGGCAGACAAGACACACGCTCGTCGATCAACACGGCAGCCGGCCTTTCGCAGCTTTCACCTCATTGGAAGTGGTTCAATTCTCCAATGATCCCGGCTACTACCTGATGCATATCTGTGAGGACGGGAGCGGAACGGACACGTATCACTCCAGTTTGGAAGACGCCTTCCACCAGGCAGATTTCGAGTTTAGTGTGAAGCCAGAAGACTGGTCGAATGTGAACGAGGTCACCGGGTGACTCCTAAATCAATGATCATCGCGGGCGTCATGAGCGGCACCTCCGCCGACGGCGTGGACGTCGCCATCTGCCGCATCGCGCCACCACTTGGCGAAGGCGACACGCCGCGCCTCAAAGTCCTCGGCCACCGTGCATTTCCCTACAACAAAAACATCCGAACCGCGGTCCTCGCGGCGATGAACGCAAAGCGCACCAACGCCGCAGACATGTCCCGCCTCAACTGGCGGCTTGGTGAAGTCTATGCAGAATGCGTCGCCGCGACAGCGATCGACCTGAACCTGAAGCCGCAACTCATCGCCATTCACGGCCAGACCATCTACCACCAGGCCGCCGGCGCAGACTATCTCGGCGCAAACATCCGGGCCACATGGCAAACCGGCGAGCCCGCCGTCATCGCCGAGCGCCTCCGCCTCCCCATCATCTCCGACTTCCGCCCCGCCGATCTCGCCGCCGGCGGGCAGGGCGCTCCGCTCGTCCCCATGCTCGACTTCTGCATGTTCCGCCACGCGAAAAAGAACCGCCTGCTGCTGAACCTCGGCGGCATCGCCAACATGACCGCGCTGCCCGCCGCCTGCACTGTCGACGACGTCCTCGCCTTCGACACTGGCCCCGCCAACATGGTCATCGACGCCTGCATGACCAAACTCTACGGCCGCCGCTACGACCGCAACGGCGCCACCGCCGCTCGCGGCACCGTGCTCGAAAGCGTCATCGCGCGCTTCATCTGGGGCGGCTACTTCCCTGCTCCTCCGCCCAAATCCTGCGGCCGCGAAGAGTTTGGCGCCGCCTTCGCCGCGCGCTTCATCACCGCCTGCGAGCGCGCCGGTGGCCGCAAGCAGGACATCATTGCCACCGCCACCGCCTTCACCGCCGCCACCATCCTCGACGCCTACGCGCGCTTCATCTGGCCGCACCTCGGCCAGCACGCTCCCGTCGCCCGCGCCACCGAAATGTTCGTCGCCGGCGGCGGCGCGCGCAACGCCACACTCATGCGCGCTCTCAAAGATGGCTTCGCCGCACTCGGCGTCACCGTCGCTCCAATGGACTCCGCCGGCCTCGCCGCCGAAGCCAAGGAAGCCGCCGCCTTCGCCCTCCTCGGCTGGCTCACATGGCACAACCTCCCCGGCAACGTCCCCAGCGCAACAGGAGCAAACCGCGCGGTCGTGCTCGGCAAGGTGACGCATGTCTGAAGACGGCATTGTGGCAGAGCCCTCTCGATCAAGAAATGGACGCCGAGTCGTGGCCGTCCTCGCATCGATCGTGATTGCCATTTCGATAATTTCTGCAGTTGCGGTCTATCTGGGCTCGCGAGGAATGGACGTTCACTGGACGGGCTGGCCTCATTCGGGAGGCGACACCACCACCCTCCAATTCATCATCGAATCCTCCCCCAACAACCTCGACCTCCGCCAAGGCACCGACGCCCAATCCGAGCGCGTCGGCGCCATGATCTACGACGCCCTCGTGCGCAAAGACGAGCACTACAACCTCCAGCCCTGGCTCGCCACATCCTGGGAGCGCCCCGACGCCCTCACCTGGATCTTCCACCTCCGCTCAGGCGTCCGCTTCCACGACGGCAAGCCGCTCTCCGCCGACGACGTCGCCTGGTCCATGCGCAGCATGATGGACGGCACACTCATCACCGCAAAAGGCGGAGCCCTCGCCGCCGTCGCGAGCATCGAAGTCCGCGACCCGCTCACCGTCGTCGTGCACATGAAACACGCCGACAACGCTCTGCTCTTCAACCTGAGCGACGGCCTCTTCGGAGTCGTCGAGCGCGGCGCCGGTCGCGACGAAGGCCTCCACCCCATCGGCACCGGCCCCTTCCGCTTCATCAGCCAGGTGCAGGACAAGGAAGTCGTCGTCGAGCGCAACCCCGCCTACTGGGCCGGCCCGCCGAAGATCCAGCGCATACGCTTCGCCGTCTCACCCGACACCATCACCACCGCGCTCGAGCTCAAGAAAGGCTCCGGCGACGTCGAATCCAACGTCATCACATCCGACATGGTCCACGCCCTCCGCGAGCAACCCAACCTGCGCACCGAAAGCGGCCCCGGCTCCTTCGTCATCTACGCCAACTTCAACGTCAACGACCCCGCGCTGCGCGACAAGCGCGTCCGCCAGGCCATTGCCTGCGCCATCGACAAGCCCGCGCTCATACAGGCGCTCTGGCGCGGCGAAGCCGTCCCTGCTGACACGCTCCTGCCACTCGGCCACTGGGCCGCGGCCGCCCCGGGCGACCTTCCCCACTATACCCACGATCCCGCCCGCGCCATAGCCCTGCTCGACGCCGCCCGCCTCAAGCCCGACGCCCACGGCATACGCCTGCGCTTCACTCTCAAGACCTCCACCGACGAGACCACGCGCCTCGAAGCGCAGGTCATCCAGGAAGAGCTCCACGCCGTCGGCATCGAGCTCACCATCCGCTCCGCGGAGTTCGGCACCTTCTACTCCGACATCACCAAGGGCGTCTTCCAGATGTACATCCTGCGCTGGATCGGCTCCAACGAAGACCCCGACATCTTCCGCTACGCCTACGCCACGCAGAGCTTCCCACCCAAAGGCGGCAACCGCGGACGCTACTCCAACCCGCACGTCGACGCCCTGCTGCAAGCCGCCAGCGCCGAAACTAACCAGGAAGTCCGCCGCCGCGAGTACGTCGAAGTCCAGCAAATCCTCGCCGACGAACTCCCCAGCATCCCGCTCTTCTACCCCAACAGCGTGATCGTCCACTCCACACGCCTCACCGGCGTCAAAGCGAACTCCGGCGGCAACTTCGACTTCCTCCGCACCGCACAGCTGCACTAAGTCCTCTTGACGTTCGCGGTAATGCTCAAGACGATTGCGTCCATGCTGTATCCCGGGATCGCCTTCAGCTTCCCGGCACTGTATTCAGCGCCAACGGCGCGCCCTATCCCAGCCCAGGGCAACGCCCCGGGTCACCATACGATCTGCATTGAGAGGGCTGAAGGCCCGACCTATAATCCTGCCCACAGTGCCGCGGCCCTCACCCTCGCAACGGCGCCAATCCCCTGAACGCATCCTCGATCAACCGCTTCCCAAAACCCATCTCTTCACCGCCAATCGTGTGCGGCCTTCCGGGATACCGCCGCGTCGTCACGTCCGCGCCCATGCGCCGCAGCACCTCCGCCGACTCCTGCACACGCGTCCACGGCACATGCGGATCGGGGTCGCCCGACCCCATGAACGCCGGCATCCCCGCCAGGTCCCCGGCGTGCGTAAGGTCCGTTCCCAACGGCCCAACAAGCCCTCCGGTAAACGCGATCAACCCCGCATACCGATGCGGATAGCTCGCCACAAACTCCGTCGCCAGGCACGCGCCCTGCGAGAACCCGCTCAGCACAATCCGCTCCAGCGGAATGCCCGCATCCCTCGCGCTCTGCACCGTCCGCTCCACAGTGCGCAGGGCCGACGTCAGCCACGGCTCATTTTCTTCCCTCGGCGCGAGAAACGAGTAGGGATACCAAGCGTTCCCCGCCGCCTGCGGCGCCAGATAAGCGAGCTTCGGCAGGTACATCGTCGACCCCAGCATCAGAATGTCCTCCGCCGTCCCGCCGCGCCCATGCAGCAATATCACCGCACCTTCCGCTTCATTCAGCGGCGCGCCGTAAGTGTGTACGCGCGCGCCGCCATGAGGATCGCCGCTCATATCGTCTTTCCTTCCGCGGTCTGCAACTCGATCGGCGGAACATCCTTGTGTAGCGTCAACGGCGCAAGCCTCTGCTCGATCATCGCGCGCCGGCCTTCGAGCCACTCCGGAATCCGCAGCTCTTCGCCCAGCGACTCCAGCGGCTCATCGAGCGCAAACCCCGGAGGGTCGGTCGCCAGCTCAAACAACACGCCACCCGGCTCGCGGAAGTAGATCGAGTGGAAGTACGTCCTGTCGAGTATCGGCGTCACGTCCAGATGCTTCTCGATTTCCGCGCGCCACTCGCGCTGCGCCGCATCATCCTTCGCGCGAAACGCAATGTGATGCACACTCCCGGCACCCGAGCGTCCATAACCCGCCGCCGGATCGATCAGCAGATCGATGTGGTTGCCCAGCGCGTGCCCTTCCGCCGCGAAGCGCTGCCGCTTTCCTTCCTCCGCAATCTTCTTGAAGCCCATCACGTTCAGGATCGCCGCGGTCTGCGTCGCATCATGCTCCAGCAACGTCACGCCGAAGAACCCGCGTATCGCATGTTCCGGCGGCACGGACGCAAAGCGCGCCGCGTTAGCCGCACCTGCATCCGCATGGCCGACGATCTCGATCTTCATCCCATCGGGATCGGCGAACGTGAGCACCTGCTCATCAAAGCGCTTGCCCGTCTCCTCGACCAGCAAGCCCTCATCGGTCAACCGCCGCAGCCAGTAATCCATCGACTCCAGCGGAACGCTGAACGCTGTCTTCGTCACCTCACCGACACCCGCCGATCCCCGCGCCGCACGCGGCCATGGAAAGAACGTCAGTATGGTTCCCGGCGTCCCCGCATCATCCCCGAAGTAGAAGTGATACGTTCCCGGATCATCGAAGTTCACAGTGCGTTTCACAAAGCGCAGCCCGAGCACCTGTGTATAGAAATCAAGGTTCTGCTGTGGGTCCGACGCGATAGCTGTTACATGATGCAGCCCAACAATAGGACTTGGCATTGAATTTTCCCTCTTTTCAATTAGAAGGTCGAGATGCACGAAAGATTCATGCGCGCCTCTTCGGCGCCGTTGCGAGACTCACCCTCGGCTAATGCTTCTGGCAAAGCACGGGTTTTGCTTTGGCACGAAAAACCCGCGCCACGCGCGGCTTCCGGCACTAGGATGCCTTCGGCGTTCCCGTTTATCCCTTGCTCTTCTTGACTGGCAGCGCCACCTTCTTGCGGGGCGGCACGTAATGAAAGCGCACCAGGTAAATGTTCTCGCCCTTGCCATGCTTCGCCACCTTCAACAGATCCAACACGCCAAGAAATCCCGACTCACGCGCCAGCGCCGGCGTAATGTCAGGAAACCCGATCGGCTCAATCGAGTCCACCTCGATCTCGCCTTCCTCCATGCGATACCGCCCACCCACGCTCACACGCGGGCGCATCCATATGCGCACGGAACTCGTGATCTCTCCCCGCCGAACACCGTCGCGCAGCCGCTTGGCAAACATCATGTTGAAAATTTACCCCATTCGCCGCGACAGCCGCCCAAATCGCTGCACCATCAATCTCGCAGCGCGCAATGCTACCATCGGTGCGTTCACGCGAAGCTTTGCCTTACCCGAAACCCATGCCCGACAAAATCACACGCCGCAACATCCTCTCCGCTCTGCCCTTCGCCAGCGCGTCTCTTCTGACCACCACATCGGCCCATGCCGCGCCGGCACGCGCTCCTGAACTCCCCGCCCCCTCACGCGAGCAGCGACAAGCGCTCCTCACCTACTTCCTCGGCAACGCGCGCAAGCTCCTGCGGCCGCCCTCCGGCGTACTCCGCTTCCCCAGCATCTCGCCCACGCTCCCGCACAGCACCTACTCCGCCGAGCTATGGGACTGGGACACCCTCTGGACCGCGCGCGGCCTCTTCCGCGCCGCCCGCCTCGCCAACGACCCCACACTCCGCCGCGACATCGCCGCACACGCCACCGGCTGCATCGCCAACTTCTTCGACCACCAGTCCGCCGAAGGCCGCATTCCCATGCTTATCTCGGTCAGCGACCCCGACCCGCTCGGCTGCCTCAAGGGCATCCGGCCGCACAAGGAAAACCAGGCCAAGCCCGTCCTCGCGCAACTCGCCCTGCTCATCGCGGACGAAACCGGCGACGCTGTATGGTTCGCTCCCCACCTCGCCAAGCTCGCCGCCTTCTACGCCTCATGGACGGCCGACAACCTCAGCCGCACCGGCCTGCTCGTCTGGGGAGACGACGTCGCCATCGGCAACGACAACGACCCCACCACCTTCGGCCGGCCCTTCTTCTCCTCCGCCAACCTGCTGCTCAACTGCCTCTTCTACCAGGACCTCAGGGCCGCCGCCGAGCTCGCCTCGCGCCTCCACCGCCCCACCGAGCAAGCGCATTTCGCCGCCCAGGCCACCGCCCTCGGCCAGGCCATCCAGCACCATTGCTGGGACCCGCGCGACCGCTTCTTCTACACCGCCGACGTCCAGTGCGTCGACCGCCGCGCCGAGCTCATCCCCAACATCCCGCGCGGCATGGACATGTCCTGGAGCTCGATCCCCATGCGCATCCAGACCTTCACCGGCTTCCTTCCGCTGTGGTGCGGCCTCGCCACCCCGGAGCAGTCCCGCGCCCTCCTCGAGCACGCCACCAACCCGCACACCTTCGCCGCCGCCTCCGGCATCCGCACCCTCTCAGCCGCCGAGCCCATGTACTCGCTCGCCACCAGCACCAACCCCAGCAACTGGCTCGGCCCCATCTGGATCATTTCGAACTACCTGGTCTGGCGCGGCCTCACCGAGAGCGGCTTCAAAACCGAAGCATCCTCCCTCGCCGCGCGCACCATCACCATGCTCGCGCACGACCTCGCCACCACCGGCTCACTCAACGAGTACTACCACCCAGACACTGGCGCTCCGCTAAGCCACAAAGGCTTCATGGACTGGAACATGCTCGCACTGGAAATGATTTGAAGCCGCTTCTGCCGCTCCAGCTCAAACGCTGCTATGCGTGACGCTCTCAGCAGGAGGCGCGTGGACCGCTGCCACACTCTCTGGCGCGGCCGCGGCCGGGTGCCCCTGGCTCACCTCCGCCGGTGTCACCTTCCGCGGTCCGAAGAATGGGTCCACCAATTGCCCAAACAAACTCCGCGGCATCGGTTGGTCGATCCCATACCGCTCCGGCTGTTTGTCCTTCGGCAGATACAGCGTGCCGAAGATGCGGTCGAGCCACGGCAGCATCGACGCGTAGTTCTTGTTGATCACATCCGGCCCATCGTTCGTATGGTGCCAGTGGTGGAACGCCGGAGTCGCCACCAGCCATTCCAGCGGACCAAACCGCCAGCGCACATTCGCGTGGATAAAGAACCCCCAGAACGTGCCCAGCAAAATCACCAGCAGCGGAATGTAGCCATCAGTCCCGCGCATCGGCGCCGCCAGTCCGATCACGTACAGCGGGATCACCCCGCACAGCTTCGTGAACACCATGTCCACCGGATGCGCCCGCGTGTTCACCAGGAAATCGACATGCTCGGCGCTATGGTGGATCGCGTGGAACCGCCACAGCAGCGGAAACTCGTGGCTCCAGCGATGCCCCCAGTAAAACCCGATCTCGCCCACCACCAGCGACGCCGCCAGCTTCGCCCCCAGCGGCCACGCATCCACCGCTTCCCTGAAACTCCCCGGCACAATCCTGTGCACATACCAGGCCACGTAGGCCAGCGGGAGGGTCAACAGGATGCTCGGCACCAGGCTGCTGATGAAGTAGTACGCCAGGTCCGTCAGCACGGCGGTGCGGAAAATCTTCTTCGGATGCAGCGCGAACAGCCGTTCCAGCGGCACAAAAATAACGGTCAGCAGCACCAGCCATGCAGATAGTCTGACGACCTGCATCCCGTACGCTACCCATCGTTCATCCAGTGAATCAAGCCATTCCATAATCATCCGTGCAGGCCGCGAACGACAATCAGCCAGGCGGGGCAAACCCGTCTGGCTGATTGTGACATAAAATCAGGTATTTTCAGCCGAAATCCGACCGAAATCGCCTTTGACTATTACGCTTGTTTCGCCTTATTGCGGCGGCTGATCAGCCGTCCCACACCGGCAAGCCCGGTCAGCACCAGGCCCAGCGAAGCCGGCTCCGGCACGGGCGTCTGCAGGTCCAGCGACACACCGTCCAGCACCGACAGCGGCGGAACACCGATCGGGGTCCCAGTCGCCAGGAACGACAGAACTTCGCTGCTGTTTGTTGCAGTAAAGGTCAGCGTCGTTTTCTGCCAGCCGCTGAACCCGTGGCTTGCATTAGTCACCATTCCGGTCGACAGCGTCTGGCTGCCCAGGCTCACATTGAAACCCTCTGTCGTCGTGCCATGAAAGTCGAACTGCTGCGCGCCGGCCCAGTAAAACGACACGTTGTACTTATGCCCAACTGCCAGGCCATTGATCGTCTGAGACAGAGCTCCCGGGTGAAACACGCCATCAAGCGCCAGATAGTTCCCGCCATCCGGGCTGGTTGCCGGCATGCCGTTGGCCGCGCCGTCCCCGGGCCCCCAAAGCTTGATGCCGCTGGCACCCGTAGTATCTGCCGAGCCCGACGTGTAGACAAAGTTATAGCCCGGAACCATGAACGCGAACGGCGCAGACGTCCATCCCGTCACCTGCTGAGAATTGACGCCGATCTGTGAAGCAAGGCCCGGAACGGCCAGCGACGAAAAGCTGCCGTTCACAACAAGGTTGGTGGCGTTGGCCGTGAGGGCGGCAGCGAACATCAATCCGGCAATCGCTGCAATTCTGGTGCGAGGTGATGCATGGAGCGTTAGCATGAGCGTGGTCTCTCTGTAAATAGATTTCCGGCTTGCTAACGATGTGGTCACATTACCCCGGCTATTACCATCGCATTAGAAATTTTTCATGCTTCGCAGCTTTCGATTGCACCACCCAAACCTGCGGCTTAAAAAGAATCAGCCAGGCGGGTTTCCCCGCCTGGCTGATTCTGTAACGTAGTCGTCCGTGAACTGCGTTATGCGTCTTAGACAGTTTTCGACTTGGAGCGGCGGCGGATAAAGCCACCCACACCAGCGATACCCGTCAGCACCAGGCCGAGCGAAGCCGGCTCCGGTACAGGCGTCTGCAGGTCGAGCGACACACCATCCAGAACCGAGAACGGAGGAACGCCCTTCGGTGTACCGAGAGCCAGGAACGAGAGAACCTCGCTCGAGCTGGTCGCGGTAAACGTCATCGTCGTCTGCTGCCACCCAGTGAAGCCCTTGCTGGGATCGCTCACGATAGAGGTTGTCTGCGTTGCATTGCCGAGCTTGACCTGAATGCCTTCTGTCGTCGGCCCAGTGAAGCCCCTCTGTTGAGCGCCTGCCCAGTAGAACGACAGGTTATACTTCTGACCCACGATCAGGCCGTTGATGGTCTGCGTCAGAGTACCGGGGCGGAACACGCCATCCAGACCGAGGTAGTTGCCCCCGTCGGGACTGGTCGCGGGCATGCCGTTGGCGGAGCCATCACCAGGCCCCCAGAGCTTGATCGTGCCACTGTTCTGCGAACTGGCGCCGCTGCCGTCCGCCGAGCCGGGCGTAAACACAAAGTTGAAGCCGTTCACGCCATTGGCAAAGTTGTTCGAAGTCCATCCCGTGACCGTCTGGCCATGGGTGCCGATCTGTGTCGCAAGTCCGGGCACGGCTAATACCGAAAAGCTCCCGTTCACGACCAGGTTGGTTGCGTGTGCTGAGGTGACGCCGGTGGCGATTGCCAGTACCGCAATTGCTGCAGTTCTATAACGAAGCACGTGCGCAGGAGTAAACATAAGTGAGGCCCCTCTGTATATGAAATTTTTAGCCCGGTGACTATGGGAGTAACATTACCGGTCTCAGAGGGGTGAGTCAATTGAATTCTTCGCTAATTCCTCATTTTTTTGTGGATTGTCGCCCAGCTTACAGAAAAGTCACTCACTTTTGGTTACTTTGGTCTGAGACTCGCTAAATCCAAGTAACAAAACGGACGTTATATCGTCAGACGATATAACTACCCCAGCTTCGCAGCCCGCAATCGCAGCGAATTTGCGATCACAGACACCGAACTGAAGCTCATCGCGGCAGCCGCAAACATCGGGTTTAGGAGCCATCCAAACACCGGAAAAAGCACTCCAGCGGCCACCGGCACTCCCAGAAAGTTGTAGACGAATGCGAAGAAAAGGTTCTGCCGAATCCCCTTCATCGTCGCCAAACTGAGCCTCCGAACCCTTAAAACGCCCCGGAGGTCCCCTTTCACCAGCGTTATCCCCGCCGACTCGATCGCCACATCGGTCCCCGTACCCATCGCGATCCCCACATCCGCCGCCGCCAACGCTGGCGCGTCGTTGATCCCGTCCCCCGCCATCGCCACCGTCTCGCCGCGCGCCTGGTGCGCCCGCACCACCTCCGCCTTCCTCTCCGGAAGCACGTCCGCCTCAAACTCGATGCCCAGCTTCTCCGCGACCGCCAGCGCCGTCGTCGCGTTGTCCCCGGTCAGCATGATCACCTTCAGCCCCGCCGCCTTCAGCTCCCGCACCGCCTCCGCTGTCGTCGCCTTGATCGCGTCCGCCACTCCCACCACACCCGCGGCCCTGCCGTCGACCGCAACCAGCACCACCGTCTGCCCCTCGCGCCGCATCCCCTCCGCGCGCTCTACCAGCGACCCGGCATCCACGCCCGCCGCCCGCAGCATCTCGGCATTCCCGACCGCGACCTGACGCCCCGCAACCGTCCCCCGCACCCCCTGCCCCGTCGCCGACGTGAACCCCTCCACCGCCGCAAGCTCCACCCCACGAGCCTCCGCTCCCTTCACGATCGCGGCCGCCAAGGGATGCTCGCTTCCCCGCTCCAGGCTGGCCGCCAGCCGCAGTACTTCTTCCTCCGCAAACCCCGCCTCCGCCACTACCGCAGTCAGCGTCGGCTTGCCCTCCGTCAGCGTCCCCGTCTTGTCCACCAGCAGCGTCGTCACCTTCCCAAACCGCTCCAGCGCCTCCGCATTGCGTATCAGGATGCCCTCTCCCGCACCGCGCCCCGTCCCCACCATGATCGCCATCGGCGTCGCGAGCCCCAGCGCGCAAGGGCAAGCCACGATCAGCACCGCCACAGCATTCACCAGCGCGTGCGCGAACCGCGGCTCCGGCCCCACCAGCAGCCACACCACAAACGTCACCACCGAAATCAGAATCACCGCCGGCACAAAGAAGCCAGCCACCCTGTCCGCCAGGCGCTGGATCGGCGCGCGCGTCCGTTGCGCCTCGCTCACCATCTTCACAATCTGCGCCAGCAGGGTGTCCTTGCCCACCCTCTCGGCCCGCATCACGAACCCGCCGGTCCCGTTCACCGTCCCGCCCGCCACCTTCGCGCCGGCAGCCTTCTCCACCGGCATCGGCTCGCCACTCACCATCGACTCGTCGACGAAGCTCTCCCCCTCCTCCACCACGCCGTCCACCGGAACCTTCTCGCCCGGCCGCACCCGCAGCCGGTTCCCAACGCGGACCTCCGCAATCGGCACATCCCGCTCGCCACCGTGCTCATCCACCAGCCGCGCTGTCTTTGGTGCGAGCCCCAGCAGCGCCCGTATCGCTCCTCCCGTCCGGCTGCGCGCACGCAGCTCCATCACCTGTCCCAGCAGCACCAGTGCCACGATCACCGCAGCCGGCTCAAAGTACACCGGCACCTGCCCATCCATTCCGCGCATCGACGCCGGAAACACCCCAGGCGCCACGGTCCCTGCCAGGCTATATAGATAAGCCACCCCCGTCCCCAGCGCGATGAGCGTGAACATATTCAGGCTGCGGTTCACCACCGACTGCCACCCGCGCACAAAGAACGGCCACCCGCACCACAGCACCACCGGAGTCGCCAGCACCAGCTCCACCCACGCCCACCCACCCGCCGGCAGCAGGTGCCGCAGCTTCATCCCCGGCAGCATGTCCGCCACCATCAGCACCAGCATCGGAGCAGCCAGCGCCACGCTCACCCACAGCCGCCGCGTCATGTCCTCCAGCTCCGGATTCACCTCTTCCGCCACGACCTCGCGCGGCTCCAGCGCCATCCCGCAGATCGGGCAGTTCCCCGGCTCGCTCCGCACAATCTCCGGATGCATCGGGCAGGTGTACTCGGTGCGCGACTCCGGCGCAGTCATCGTCGCCGGCTCCAGCGCCATGCCACACTTCGGACAGGCGCCCGGCCCCATCTGGCTCACCTCCGGATCCATCGGGCAGATGTACTCGGTCCCCTGCTCCTCCGCCGTCGCAGCCACCGCCGGCTTCGGCGCCAGATACTTCGCCGGGTCGGCCTCAAACTTCGCCGCGCACCCCTTCCCGCAGAAGTAATAGGTGGTCCCGCGGTACTCCACGCTTCCCGCAGCCTTCGCCGGATCCACCGTCATTCCACACACCGGGTCCTTCTCAACCGGCGCCGGCTTCGGTGCGAGATACTTCTCCGGGTCAGCCTCAAACTTCGCCACACACCCCTTCCCGCAGAAGTAATAGGTGGTCCCGCCGTACTCCACACTTCCCGCCGCCTTCTCTGGATTCACCGTCATCCCACACACCGGGTCCTTCACCGGCTCGTTGGCATCGACTTGCGGAGCGCCGCAGCAACTCATCATCACCTCTTTCAGCCCGATCCCCGGGCGGGGGGGTATTAGAAGCACCGTACATCAGAAGGGTTCAACGCTCGCCGGCCTGGCCTTGGAAATCTGTCAAGCCCCGCGCCTGTGCAAAACTCCTGAACCCCGCATGAACAAAGGGCGAATCGAACCACCCGTCCTGCATATCAATTCGGTCCATCTGCCTACAATAGAAGTAGCTCAACTCAGAACTCACAACTCACAACTCACAACTCACAACTGAACAAGACCACCTGCTCTCGGAGAGCAAAGCAACCCCCTAAGCTCAAAACCTCTAGGCTCTAAGCTCATAACCACCCGTTCTCTCCAAAACGCACCAATAAACCCTTACACTAGAATACTTTGCAAGCAACTCATTTACCTTCAGTACTTTACAGCAAGTCACAAACCCGGAGCCCATGATTCCAAAGAACTTCCCCGCAAAGTACCCCCTGACGGGGGAGGGGGGGTACCCTACCGCTCCGCACCCGAGAAAGGACGAAACCGCACAAACACTTGCACCCCAACCGGTCGCGTCCCATAAACGGGCTGCAGCACCGCCGGAACGCCGTAAGCCGTTACCTGCACCCCAATCGCCGACCGCACATGCGGCAGAAATTCAACATCGCGGTCATAACCGAACGTGTACGCCTGAACATGCCCAATCGGCCGCTCCTCAAACCTCGCAGGCAGCGCGCGCGTCCCGTTCAGCAGCTCGTTCGACCGTCCCGCGTTCTCCAGCCGAGTCCACGTATAGTTCCGCGTCCCGAACCGCACCAGCGACTCCAGCAGATAGCTGTTCTCCTTTCCACCATCGGCCAGCGAGCGCGTCCGTCCCCAAAGCGCGGTGCTCGACCAGTTGCCGTCCCGGAACGGAAGGTTGTGCATCACCGAAGCGGTCATCCGCTCCTGGTCTTCACCCGGAAACAGCGCCTCAGGGCTCACGATCCGCGCGTACGAGTACTGTCCGCTCCAGTTCTTCCCGGGCTCGACCGTCAGTCGCGTCGCCCACGAGTCGATTTTGCCCTCGTCGAGATTCCAGCGAAACTCATCCGGCTCGCGCCCATGGAACCCGCTGGCCTCCACCCGCACAATTCCGTGCGTCACGCCGGCCGTAACCACGTCGCTCGCGATATGCGTCGAGTCCTGCTGATGATGCCCCAGCGTCCCAACTGGATTCTCGGACGCCGACGCGCGATGCGGGTACGCTGTCGGCCCAATCGCCGGATCGCCCACCGGAGCAGCGTAGATCGACAGCAGCGTCTTCTCGCCGAGCTTCAGGTCGTACAGCGCGGCGATCTCCATCAGGAAGTCGTGCGGATGCTGCCCATCCGCGATCGGCTTGCCGAACGCTGTCTCGCCCTGCTGGAACAGCAGCGGATACTGCCTTCCGGTCACAGTCGCCGGCTCCAGGCTGAACATCGCCCGCACCGTCAACTGCCCCGGCCCCAGCACCCGCTGGGCCATCGGCATCAGCCAGTTGGTCGAAAACAACTTGTCACCTCCGCGCGGGCCGCTTTGCTGAGTGTCGGTGACGAAAGCATTCGCGTGGAACATCAACATCCACGGTCCTTTCATCGTCATCAGCATCGGCGTCGGCGTCGAAACCGGCTCCGCGCTGGTGCCCGACGAAGCATGATGCTCGATCTGCTGCACAAGCGTCTTCGGCCGCATATTGTCCATCATGCCCTGCATTCCAGACCTCGGCCCCGATTGCGGACACATCTGCATTCCGGGCATATCTTCCACGCACGGCTTGGAAGCCTCGCTCGGCTTCTGCGCCTGCGCATCGGCCAACACGCAGCTCAGCAACAGAGCCGCGAATACTCCAAAGAAACGTCGCATAGACGAATTCCCTCTCCGCGCTCACACACGAGCCGGAGGAATCAGCCTGAATCCAGCAGCAAGTTGCCAGACTCAAAGGTGTCAGTTATCGAAACTGTTCGATATAGGAGTTATCAGTGATAGCGATTGTCATCCCGCAGCGCAGCGAAGGACCCGCTTCTCGCCCGCTCAGGCGACAACGCACACACGTCCGCTAGATTCGCAGACTCACCAGCCGCGGCTTGCTCGGCGACGCTCGAAGCCGCATGCTCTCGGCACTGAACGCAACGCGCTTCAGCGCAATTGCAGTCGGCAGAACATCCACCACAACCGCCGCAACGCTCGCCGTCTGCGGCTCGGCAGCATGGTCTTTGTCCATCGTCATCGGCGAAGGATGCCCACAGCTTCCCGCATCGTCGCTATCGATGCTAGCGCCCTGCGCCTTCGATGCACCTGACATCGCCGCTCTGCACGCAGCGGACATGCCATCGCTGCCCGCCTCGTACGCAGCGCTCACAGCCTGCATCTTCGCCGCACAAGAGAACTCGCACGCGACAGCCTGCGATGTCGCACTCACAACCAGCAGCGCCAACAGGAGCACAAGCCCGTGTTTGATCCGCGAGAACACTATATCCATTCTAACCGCAGCCTACTTCGACTCGGCCAGCCTGCCGAAGAACGCCTTCACCGTGTCGTACGCCGGTTTGCGCGAGCGGTCCATGCGCACAATACCTTTGCTGTTGCGGTAGAGCCCGCTCGCCGGCTGATCGCCGCCAACGCGCCCCGGATCGGGAAAGTCGTTGTACACCCAGATCACCGCTCCGGCCACAAACCCGCGGCGCTCCGGCGCATAGATCTGGTCCATGTGTGTGGTAAGAAAGCTCACCTGCGCCGCTTCGCTGTAGTCGCGGCTGTGCGCGGGCGGCGCGGGCGGAGTCCATCCGGCAATCGCCTCTGCGCCGAACTCGCTCACCAGCAGCGGTTTATCCGGATACAGCTTATGCATCTGGTCGAGCATCGGTCCCACATCCGTCTGCTTGCCGTAATACCAGCCAAAGTACTCATTCACCGCGATCACATCCACCGAACCGAGTGCTTTGTCCTGGTCGCGCCGGTTGCTCGCGAAGGTCAGCAGCCTGCTGCTGTCCAGGCTCTTCACGTAAGCAATCGCCTTCGCCACATATGCAGCGGCTTCCGGCTTGTCACTGGGAATCTCGTTGGCGACGGACCAGACCACCACGCTCGGATGGTTCCTGTTCTGCTCGACCATCCCGCGCAGTTGCGGCTCGGCAGCGCTCGCCCAGACAGCCTCGCTGCCCAGCGAACCCGCACTCGTCTGCCACGCCGGAATCTCGGTCCACACCATCAGCCCCAGTTCATCGCACGCGTCGTACACGTCCTGCGACTGCGTGTAATGCGCCAGCCGCACGAAGTTCGCTCCCAGCGCCTTGAGGTCCTCGATGTCCCTGCGGTCCTCGGCAACGCTCAGCGACATACCCTTGCCGGCCAGAAACTGGTGCCTGCTCAACCCGCGGATCGTCACCGGCTGTCCGTTCAGCAGTATCTGCGTTCCCTTCGCCTCGATCTGCCGGAAGCCGATCCGCACCTTCGTCTCATCCACCTGCTTTCCGTCGCTCACGGTCGTCAGCAGCGTGTACAGCGCCGGATGCTCAGGCGACCACGCCTCGACCTTCGCCACCGCCGCCGAGCTGCGCAGCTCACCATCCAGACCCGCGAACTCGACATGCTTCGCGTCCTGCTTCCACAACACTGCACCGCTCTTGTCCAGCAGGCTGTACGCAACTTCCGCCTCACCTTGCAGCCCGCCGCGATCCACTTTGGTCGCAACATCCAGTTTCCATCCACCATGACCATCCATCGTGGTCGTCACATCGCTCTGCCCATGAGTTCGCGGTCGCAACTCCAGGTAAACCGGCCGGATCAGCCCACCATCGTTCCACCAGCCGTGCCAGTTGCTGTCCGGGATTCCCTGGTCCATCACGAGGTTGTCCACCTCGATCACCAGCGTGTTCGGCGCATCGTTACGCAGGAAGTTGGTGACGTCATAAGCCTCCTCCAGGTAAGGCCGCTCGCTCGCGCCCACCATCTGGCCGTTCACCCACACTTTATGGTGCAGCACGGTGCCCGAAAGGTGCAGGAAGCAGCGGATCCCCGGATCTGGCGCGGCGAATGTCGTTCTGTACCATCCACCGCCGGTGTAGAACCGCATCACGTCGCTGTGCTTCGGCTCCGCCGCGTCCTTCGCCAGCAGCTCGTTATAGGAGCCAGGAACCTTCAGCGTGTTCCATCCCGCCGCATCGTTCCCCACAAACCAGCGGTAGTACTCGCCCTGCCGCGTCGCATCCAGCCGGAAGTCCCACGTACCGGAGAGATCGACGCGCTTCGGCCCCGCGTAAGCCGCAGGCACCTGAGCCGCGGCGGGAAACACCATCGCAATCGCAACCGCCGCAGCGCATCGCCTGAGGCCGGAAATAAGACTCATCCTGAAAAAATCCCTCTTCGTCCAAACTACAGACAATCAGCACAACCTGAAAAGTTTAGCTGTGGCAAAGCGTGTCAATAGCGTCGCGCGCTACTGCTGCTTGAGCTTTCCACACTTTTTCTCGTGCTTCGAAAAAGTCATGCTACATTCCTCTCACGACTCGCAGGGAGCGAGTTCGCCCGCATGGCGTCCGCGCACTTACGCAGGCTCCTCACCATCAGCATCGCAGCCGCGATGCTGCTTCTGCTTTCGGCCGCAGTTTTCACGCACCACATCCGCCGCACGCTCTCTCAAACCGCCCGCGAAGTCGCCGGCGCTCACCTCCTCGCCTTCACCTTCGGCCCTCTCGTCCTCGCGCCAAACCCTGGCTTCGAGCCCATCGCCGCGCCCGCATCCTTCACCTCCGCAGCCGCGCTCGCCGGCCACATCTTCCTCGCCGGTCCCAGCGCGCTGAACATCTACAGCGCCGCCGGCACCCTCGAGCGCAGCTTCCACGTCGGCCTCGATCTTCCACCCGCTCCGCTCGCCGGCATGATCACCGCGCGCCTCCGCAACCAGTCACAGCCGCAACTGCTCATCGCCACTGCAGGCGCAGGCGTCCTGGCCTTCGACCCCGCAGCGCAAACCTTCACGCAACTGCTTCCCGCCTCGGCCGATCTCCGGGACATTACCGCGCTCGCCTCCACCGCTTCAGGCGAGCTGCTCGCCGGCACGCGCCGCCACGGCCTGCTCCTCTACGACGGCAAATCCCTCAGCGTCTTCCGCCCTGAATACGCCAGCGCAGCCATCACTTCGCTGCTCACCGTCGGCTACGAAGTCTGGGCGGGAACGCAGGACCACGGCCTGTTCCACACGCACGCGGGCATCACCGACAGCTTCGAGACCGAACTTCCCGACCCGCACATCGAAGCCCTCGCCGCCGAAGACAACCGCATCTTCGCCGCCACCCCGCTCGGCATCGAGCTGTTCGAAGACGGTCGTCCGTCGCGCACGCTCGCTTCCGGAAGCTTCGCACACGCCCTCTTCGCCGAACCGCGAACCCTGACGCTCTCCACGCTGAGCGAGGGCGTCAGTACCATCGCGCTCGACACCACGCACGCACGCGCCATCACCGCAGCAGCCGCAACCGATCCCGCCGAATCCACCGAACAATTCCTCACGCTGCCCGGCAGTGACGATCTCTACGCCGTCCGCCACGACGGTCTCTTCCGCCGCTCCGGTGCGCGCTGGCTTCCGGTGCTCGAACCCGAGAAGGCCGCGCTCACCGACAACAACATCGCTGCACTCGGCTTCGCGCCCGATGGCCGCCTTTGGGTCGGCACATTCGATCGCGGCCTCGACATCGTCAACGTCAACTCGCCCGCCACAACGCAGCACCTCGAAGACGACCACCTCTTCTGCATCAACCGCATCGCGCTCGACCCGCGCCGCAATACGATGTCCGTCGCCACGGCCAACGGCCTCGTCCTCTTCGACGCAGCCGGCAAGCCACGCCAGGTGCTCACCCGCCGCGACGGCCTCATCTCCGACCACGTCACCGACATCGTCTACACAGGCGATCGCATGACCATCGCCACGCCCGCAGGTCTCACCTTCATCGACGCCAACGGCACCGAAAGCCTCTACGCCTTCCAGGGACTGGTCAACAACCACGTCTACGCACTCGCCGCCTCCGCAGACGGCAACGAACTCCTCGCCGGAACTCTCGGCGGCGTGTCGATGCTGGCGCACGGCGCTGTCCGCCGCAACCTCACCGTCGCAAACTCCGGCCTGCGCCACAACTGGATCACCGCCGCGCTTCCAGCCGACAACGGATACATGGTCGGCACGTACGGCGCGGGCGTCATGCGCCTCGACGCCTCCGGACACTTCGCGCCGATGGACACCGTCACGCGCAGCATGGTCATCAATCCGAACGCCATGCTCGCCACGCCGACGCACATCTTCGCCGGCTCGCTAGGTCAGGGCCTGTGGAGCTACGCGCGCGCTTCGCAGCGCTGGACACAGATCACCAGCGGACTTCCTTCGCTCAACGTCACCGCGTTCGCCGCGCGCGATGGCGTGCTCTATGTCGGCACTGAAAACGGCCTCGTCCGCATCGCAGAATCGAAACTCCCTCAATGAACCCGTTACGTTTGCTCGCCCTCACACTGGCGCTCGGTGCGCCCGCCCTGCACGCTGCGTCCGGCGTGCTCATCCCGCGCGACAAGCAGGCGTCCGACCCCAGCATCCTCTCGCTCGAAGAGATGTCCGTCGATATCACAATCGACAACGGCGACGCGCGCGTCTACATCACGCAGATCTTTCTCAACCACACCAACCGCATCGAGGAAGGCACATACAACCTCGCGCTGCCCTCAGGCTCCACTGTCTCGGACTTCGCGGTCTGGGACGGCGCAGTCCGCATCCCAGCCGTCATCCTCGAGCGCAAGCGCGCCGAGGAGGTCTACAAGCAAGCCCGCCTGCAGGCCATTGATCCCGGCCTGCTGCAGATGGGCGAGCGCGACAACGCCGACCCCACGCGCACCGCGCTCTTCTCCGCGAAGATCGTGCCCATTCCCGCCTACGGCACCAAGCGCGTCGAAATCGAATACCACCAGCGCATCGACGCGACCGCCTTCCGCCAGGCCTTCATCCTTCCACTGAAGCCTGACGCCGCCGGCGAGCAGAAGGTGCACAAGTTCCGCGTGCATCTCGCAATGCACTCCGCGCACGCGCTCGCCGACCTCAAACTCGGCACAGCCTACCCACTCAAAATTGCGCAGCAAGACGCGCACATGCTTCTCGCCACTCTCGACGCCACAGACATCGCTCTCAACGACGACGTCACCGCATCATGGCGCCTCGATGCCGCGGCAGCGGACACGCTCGAAGTCATCACGCATCGCGACACGCGCGCGCCGCAAACCACGCCCGACCAGACGCGCCCCACAGCGCCTTCCGGCCCTGAACCGGGCTTCTTTCAGGCCTCGCTTCTGGTCGGCGACGGCGCAGCCCAGCCCGTGAATGAAGACGCCGCGCCGCCGCGCACCATCATCGTGCTCTTCGACAACTCGCTCTCCATGCAGTGGGAGAAGCTCGAACGCAGCTATGGCGCAGCCGAAACCCTGCTGCGTAAGCTTCGCCCGACCGACCGCTTCAACGTCATCCTCTTCAACCAGGACACGGCTCTGCTCTCGCCGCAGCCTCTGCCCGCCGACGCCGCGCACATCCAGCAGGCGCTCGACTTCATCCGCGCGAGCAAGCTGCGCGGCGGCACCGACCTCGGCCGCGCGCTCATCGCTGGTCTCACGCAATCCACCGAACCCAACACATCGCTCGTGCTGCTCACCGACGGCGGCAGCGACCGCGGCGCCACCATCGTCCCCGGCAAGCTCGCTGCGAACTACACGCGCGCCTGGCACGCCGCGCCACACCCTCCACACACGGATATCTTCGCCGTCGGCGACGACGCCAACATCGGCCTTCTCCGCCTGCTTGCAAAGAACGACGGCATCCTCGAGCAGGTCCGCTCTACTGAGCCGCTCGAGTTCCACCTCGACGCTTTCCTCTCGAAGATCACGCACACGCCCATCACCGGCCTCGCACTCGACCTCAAGCCCGCATCCGCGACAAAGCTGGTCTACCTGCTCGACGACAGCGTCTACACCGGCTCCCTCGCCGCGTGGATCGGACAGTACACCGCGCCCGCCAAGCTCGATCTCGACGTCCACGGCGTGCGCAACAACACCGCCTTCGACGTCAAGGCCAAGGCCGCGCTTCCGGCCAGCGATCTCGAACATCCGCAGCTTCCGCGCCTCTGGGCGCAGGCGCGCGTCGACGCGCTGCTCGACCAGATCAACCGCGAAGGCGAAACGCGCGCCGCCATCGACGAGATCATCCGCCTTGCACGCCGCTACAAACTCGTCACGCCGTACACATCGTTCCTCGCGGTGCCGCGCTCGCTGCTGCGTCCGCGCGTCATTCGTCCCGGCGATCCCGTGCTGCGCGTCCGCACCGACCCCGCCATCGAATCCGTCATCGCCATCTTCCCGTTCGGCCTCACCAAGCCGCTGCGCCACCTCGCCTCCGAAGACACACCCGACACCGGCGACAGCGGCGGCCGCCTGTGGGAGACGCGCTTCCTCGCCCCCGACGACATGAAGGACGGCACCTACAACGTGCGCCTCATCCTCCGCGACACCGCCGGCCACACCTATCGCGAAGCCAAGACGTTCGTGATCGCGAGCACGCCACCAACCGTGAAGATCCTGCTGCCCAACAAGCGGCTGCGTCGCGGCGAGTCCATCCTGCTCCGCGCCACAGCCTCGCAAAGCACGCGCACGCTCACCGCGCGATTGCAGGGCGTCGGCCCCATACGTATGCGCTGGAACAGCGCCGCCGCGGCCAACACCGGCACGCTCTCCATCCCCGCGGACATGCCCATCGGCAGCTACACGCTCTCGGTCACCGCTGAAGACATCGCACACAATCTCGGCAGCGAGGAGGTACAGATCGATGTCGTCCCCTAACGAACACAACATCCGGGTGCCCCATCTTCGCGACGGCTCCATCGGCGCCAAAGCGGGCATTCGCGAAGAGAACCGCCCTCGCGCATCTTCACGCCGCCGCAACCTCCTCATCATCGCAATCGCCGCCGCGCCCATCACCGCCGCAGCCCTTCTGCCGCCGTGGATGCAGCACGTCCGCGCCAACGCCGCCTTTGAGGCTGCGCTCTATCGCATGATGGATCTCCCCGGCGCGCGCGTCTTCTTTCCGCGCCCGCCGAAGGAGTCCGTCGCCGAGCTCAACAAGCTCCACGCCACGCTCGCGCTCTACAGCCTGCGCGCGCACCAGGAAGAGCAGGCTCTCGACTTCGCCGCCGCTGAAGCCGACTGGATGGCCTTCGCCGCCAACTCTCCCGACCACACCGAAGCCCTGCTGCAGCTTGCCAACTTCTACCATCGCCGCCTTGAAGTAAAGCCCGAGTTCGCAACGCTGCTCGAAGTCGCGAACACTCTCGCAACTCCGGCCGACGCCTTCACCACCCCCTCGAACCAGCGCGCCTGGCAGGCCTTTGAGCGCGCCCGCTCACTCGCGGACGAACAGAGTTTCGACGCCGATACCGTGCTCGCGCTAGAGCGCGCGTGGATCGCACGCTACCCGCAGCAGCCAACCGCCTACGCTCGCGCCTTTATGTGGGCGCTCGACGAGCATCGCTTCCCCGATGCCGAAGCCATCCTCGGGCAATATCGCGCCGCCTTCCCGGCCGATCAGGTGTTCCCCATCAAAGCGACAGCGCTGCTGGCGCTACGTCGCGGCGGGCCTGATGCGGAGACCCGCGCGCTCGCCGTATACGACGCAGCCTTTCAGCCGCTCTGGCCCGACACCCTCGTCAGCAGCTACTTCGCTCTGCTCGACACCACGCACAACGTGCGCCACTTCATCGCCGACGCCAACACGCGCCTCCAGCGCAACCCCGACGACCTCAACGCGCTCGGCCGCATCTTCCTCTACGATCAGCACCAGTCGCAAACCGCCGTCGCACTCGCCGCTCTCGACCAGTACCTCCGCAGCAAGGAAGCCCGCAAAGCCGCGTGGACAGCGCCTGAACTCGACACCCTCGCGCAGCTCTCGCTCACGGCGCACGATGCGCCCGGAGCCGCGCGATACGACTTCGCGTTGTACAGCATGAGCGGCACGCTGCCCGACGGACGCGACGCCAAGACCGCGGGCCTCAGCAACATGATCGCGCTTCTGCTCTCCACGCCCGACCAGCCCATCACGCTCGGCGCCGGCAACCTCAGCATGTATCGCGACATCGCGACGCTCGACCGCGGCCCCGGCCTCTGGAACGGCGTCCTCTCACTCTGGTTCAACAGTCAGAGCCCAGGCGATCAGTACGCCGAAGAAGAGCGCAAGGCGCAGCCCTACTTCCAGCGCGAGAAGGCGGCCGGGCTGCTCGCACTGCTGGACCGCGAAGCACCCTCCGCGCCCCAGCGCCCCGCGCTGCATGCACAGCTTCTCCAGGCATACGCCGGGTACGGCGACAACGGCGCAGTCATCCGCGAAGGCGCGGCGCTGCTCACCGAGTTCGCGCAGGCAGACACAAGCTTCCGCGTCGGAGTCGCCACGTCGCTCGCCGACGCCTATGCGCGCCAGAACGACACAACCAGCGAGTTCGCTCTGTACGATCGCATGCTCGGGGAGCTAAGCGCGAAGACGCAGCAGATGCCGCTCACAGCGGCTTCGCTCGGTCATCCCGCAGCAGCAGAGATCGACGAGCACGCGAGCGAAGAGGCGGCGCAGGACAAGAAAAAGATCGAAGCCGCACCGGCATTCCAGCTCGACACCGGAGCGCCCTCCGCCGCGACCCATCCGGAAGCCGACGCCTACGCGCAGATGCTCGATCGCTACCTCGGCCGCCTGACCTCCGCACACAAACTGCCTGAAGCGCTCGCGGTGCTGCGCAAGGAACTCGATCGCAATCCGAACGATCCTCTGCTGTACGAAAAGCTCGCCGGCTTCCTCGGCCAGAACAATCTCACGGCGCAGGAGGAGGAGGTCTACAAGCGCGCCATCGATAAATTCCAGGACAATTCCTGGACGGACAAGCTCGCGCGCTTCTACCTGCGCCAGAAGCGCACGCAGGACTACGCCGCGCTTACGCGCAAGGTCACCGACACCTTCGAAGGCACCGACCTCGACGCCTACTTCGCGCGCTCGAGCGGCGGCGGCCCCGAGCTCTTCCTGCAGCTCAACCTCTACGCACACACTCGCTTTCCGCACGACGTCGTCTTCACCAACAATCTTCTGAACGCTTACTCCTCGCAGCTCACCGGCGATCACGCCGCATGGGAAAAGCTGCTGCGCGAAACCTGGTGGCAGACGCCCGATCTCACCCGCCGGTTCTTCGAATTCCTCAGCTCCACCGGCAAGCTCGACGCAGAGCTCGCACAGCTTCAACCCGCCGCGCCGAACCCCGCAGCGCAGCAGGAAGCAGCCGAAGCCGAACTCTGGCGCTCGCACTTCGAACAGAGCGCGCCGCTCTTCGCCGAGCTCTCCGCCGCCTATCCCGCCGACGCCGCCATCGGCACAACGGCCTCCGATCTGCAACGCTCGCTCGCATGGTTCGACCCCGCACATACCGCAGCCTCCATCGCCATCGAACAGCGTCTGCTCGCCGCCAACCCCGGCGACACTGCGCGTCTTGCCCGCATCGGCGACATCCTCGCCGACCACGCCGACGACTCCGCCGCCAGCCTCGCTCCTGCCGCGCAATACTGGCGACGCATGCCCTCTGTCGCGCCCGGCGATCGCGACAACTACCTGCAAGCCGCGACCGTCTTCTGGGATTACTTCCAGTTCGACGACGCCCTCGCCGAGATCGTCGCCGCACGCACCCACTTCCACGACCCGGCGCTCTACGCGTATGAGGCCGGCGCCATCGCCGAAGGCAAGCGCGACTACAACCTCGCCGTGCGCGAGTACATCAGCGGTGCTTTGGATAGCACGTACGACGACGGCTCACGAGACCGCCTCTCTCAACTCGCCCGCCGCAGCGCCACGCGCGAGCTGGTCGAGACGCAAACCGCAACGGCTACTGCGTCCGGCAAGATCGAAGCCGTAGAGCTTCGCATCTACATTCTCTCCACCCTCAAGCGGAGCAGCGAAGCCGCACCGCTGCTCGCGTCCGCACTCAAGTCCGCAAAGACAGCCGACGCAGCAGCCGAGGTTGCCAGCCTCGCGCAGAGCCACGCCCTGCCCGCGATATACGAACAGGCACTTGCGCGCGAGGCCGATCTCTCCAGCGATCCGGTCGAGCGCCTGCAACTGCGCTACACGCTGGTTCGCGCTTACACCGAACGCAACGACATCGCCGCTGCCGCGCGCGTCGTCGATCAGCTCTATCATGACAATCCCTTGCTGCTCGGTGTCGTCCGCTCCACCGTCGACTTCGACTGGAACAACAAGCGCCAGTCCCAGGCTGTCACCGTCCTCGTCGCAGCGGCGCGCGCCGCACAGCCCGACCTCGCCCACCAGTTCACCGCTGAAGCCGCTGCGAAGGCGAATGAGTCCGGCGATACGAAACAGGGCCGCGCTCTCGCCGAATCGCTGCTGCAACTCGATCCCTTCAACCCGCAATATCTCTCGCTCGCTGCCGACAGCTACGCGCGCACCAACGATAACGCCGGCCTCAAGCAGTTCTACCTCGCGCGTCTCGACGCGCTGAAGTCGGCCACCATGTCCGCTGACGATCGCAAGGCCCGCACCGCACTGCTGCGCAAGGGCCTCATCCCCGCACTCACGCGCGCGAAGGACTATGACGGCGCGGTCGCGCAGTACATCGCGCTGCTCTCTGCCTATCCAGAAGACAGTTCGCTCAACAACGAAGCTGCGCTGTATGCGCTGCGCTACGGCCGTAAGCAGCAGTTCATCGAATTCCTGCAGACCACGACGAAAGCCTCGCCCCGCGATTCGCGCTTCTTCATCGATCTCGCCGAAGCGCAGAACGTCTTCGGCGATCTGCCTGCTGCGATCGATGCGTACGCGCACGCCATCGCTATCCGCAAAGACCGCGCCGACCTCTACACCGCAAAGGCCGCGCTGGAAGAGACGCTGCAGCGTTTCGACGACGCCGTAGCGGACTATCAGCGGCTCTACGTACTCAGCTACAAAGATCCCTCATGGATGGTCTCCATCGCCCGCGTCCGCGCACGGCAGGGCCGCGGACCCGATGCTGTCGCGGCGTTGAAGACTGCGTATCTCAACGGCCCGAAGCACGTGCCGCACGACTTCTTCCTCATCGCCCAGCAGCTTGAAGAGTGGAACCTGCTCGACGACGCCGCCAACTTCGCAGAGCAAGGCCGCGCCGCCGCCGGCGACCGCTTCCTCACCGCGGACGACGCCACCCTGAGCGCGAACGATCCGGTAGCCTATGCACGCATTCTCACCCGCGTCCGCCGCGCCGCGCCTGCATTCAGCGCGCTGCACGGAGCCCTCATCGCTGCCCGCGTCTCGCCATCTTCTCCCGCGCTTGTCGCACAGCAAGTGCAGACGCAAGGCATCGCGTCCGTCACCGACACTCAATGGCGTGAGCACGCTGCGGCCGCGCGGCAGGCGCAGGCCCAGAGCGAGTTCCTCGCCGCGGTGACCGCGATGGGCGCAGCTGTGGATCGCTTCTACACGCCGGAGGAGCGCACCGCTTTCGCCACGCTGGTCGATCAGCAGCGCGCGGGCTCAACACCGAAGCAACTCGCCGACGTCTGGATTCCGCTGGCTCACGCCGCCGGACTCGCAGAGAAGGAAGCCGCGTGGCGCAAAGAGTTGCTGCTCACTCCGGGCAACAACGCGCTGCAACAGCTCGAACCCTACACCGCTCTGCAGCGCTCTCGATTCGACTTCGCGGAACTCGGCCAATCGCTTGAGGCATTCATCAAAACGCATCCCAAATTCACAGGAAACGCGCTTACCGGCGCAGCCGATGCTTACCGCAGCGCCGGCGATGTTGCCGCCGAAACCCGCGTTCTGCGCTCGGCGAACCTGCGCGACGATATGCAGTCCCCGTTGCGCGATCGCTACCTCGCGCTGTTGCTGCATCACGATACCGCCGCCCTGCTCGCCCTGGCCGCCAATCGCAACGATATGCTCGCGGATGCCGCCACCAATCTGGCGCTGGAGCAAGGCGCACCTGCGCTGGCGCTCGATGCTATACGCGCCCGCGGCCGCGCTCTGCCCGCAGTGTGGACGCCCGCTACCAGCGGTCTCGCGCAGCTCTTCTTCGCCGACACCACAGGCAAGGGCGACGCCGGCCTGCGCACCGTGCTCGCCTCCGATGCCACCATCGCCGAGCGGCTCGCCGCGAAGCCAAACACAGCACAGCAGCTCACAGGCGAGCTGTGGTTCTACTACGCCGCGCGCGATGGTCAGTTGCGTCTCCTCGCACCATCGACGCGCGACAGCGTTGAAGACATGCTTGCTGCCGACCTCGAGTACTCCGCGAACCCCATCAGCTACGCCGCGCTCGCACAAACGTACGCCGAGGCCGGCAACACGACGGCGGCTCTCACAGAGCTCGACCACGTGCTGGAGCTCGACCCCAACGCCGCCGGCACGCATGACGCACGCGCAACGATCCTCTGGAACGCAGGGCGCAAGGACGATGCAGCCGCTGCCTGGCGCGCTGCGCTCACGTCATTGCGCGTGATCGAAGACCGTGCCGCCGCACCTGAATCTTTCTGGAGTGGCTTCGCCCGCATCGCACGCCACATCCATGAGCACGGCCTCTCCGCGCAACTCAAGCCGCAGATGGATGAGGTGCTGCGCATCTACATTGCGCGCAACGGCAACTACCGCAGCACCGAGCTGCTGCACGCCGCCTTCGCTGTGGCTGCAAGCCCCGCGGAAGGCGCCGAGTGGATACTGTCGCTGTCTTCTGCTGCGGTCGATCCTTTGGCAGTGCTGCAGCATCTCGACAACGCCGCGTGGCTCCAACCCGCCGCGCGCGAGACCATATTGCTGCACGAAATTCAGCTCGCGCAGTCAGCCGCGCCCGCGCCGCCGGGCAGCTACGATCCGGCTCGCCAGCGCATGGGAGCCGCTCAGGATTCGCTCATCGCGCTATACGCTGCGCAGCATCAGGACGTACGTGCGCTTGCGCTATTGCGTTCGCTCGATGCGGCACAACGCAACACACCCGCGATGCAGCGGATCGAAGCTGTGCTGTCGGCGCGCGCCGGGCAGCTTGATCCGCTGCTCGCGAATTATCGCTCCCAGCCCGACGCGGCCCCTGCAGCCGACGTGCTGCGCGATGCAGCAGCCGAGCTCGCTCGCAGCGGCTCTCCGCAGCCTGCACGCACCCTGCTGGAGTTCGCCTTCGACCGCGCACTTTCCGCCCACACGCTCGCCTCGACTGACTACCTCGCGCTTGCGGAAGCACGCCTTCGCACCGGCGACACTGAAGGCGCGCTCGCGCTGCTCAACGCGCTCGCGCAAACCCCCGGCGATACGTACGCCAACCTCGACTCTGCCGCGGCGCTGCTGGAGAATAATGCGCACCCCGCCGAAGCCCTTCCCTTCCTTACGAAGCTCGCCAACAGCACGCCCTGGGAGCTCAGCTACAAGGTGCGCCTGGCCGAAGCGCAGCAGCACGCGAAGCAGTCGCAGGCCGATGCAGCCGCTTCACTCGCCGCCGTTGCGCGCAGCACGCTCGCTCCGTATGCGCTACGAACACGCGCCGCACGCGACCTCTCCGGCGCGCCACACACGGATCTCGGCAGCGGCGAATTGACACTGCTGGCTTCGGATACGATCTCTCCAGCAGCCGCGCGGCAGCCGTTCTTCGTCGCAGCACGCAGCACGGCGGCAACACAGTCGCACGATGCCAAGCAGCAGGTTGCATTGCTGCGTGAAGCCATCGCGATAGCCCCTGCAACGCCTTCCGTCCTGCTCGACCTCTTCCGTGCAGAAGTGCGCGCCGGCGATGCCGCAGCCTCGCGCGCTGCAATGGATGCGCTGCTCAACACGCCATCCAGCGCAGATGTCGATTTCCTTGCGCCGCGCAGTGTCGAATCTGACTTCCACTCAGAGGACCTGCCCACTGTCGGCGGCCCGGACTACGCCCCGCAGCCTGGGATCGCCGCATCATTGCCGCTAGCCGAGCGCGCGGCGCTGGCGACACAGTTCGCGGAAATCTATCGCCACGATCGCGAAGCGCAAACCGCAATCGCCTACTATAAGCTAGCTCTGCACTTCGCACCCACCGGCCCCGAAGCTCCAAACATCCACGCGAAGATCGCGGCAATCGAAAACGAGCAGCGCCTCGATGCCGCCAACGCTGCGCGCCGCCCCATCATTCACAAGACGCTCGACCAGGCCATCATCGTCCGCGCGCGCCTCTCCACCCCGCCCGAAGACGCTCCCCTGCCGAAGGAGGAGGACTAAACCATGGGTGCACTCAACAAGCGCTTCCTCATCGCTTCCGCCGCGCTGCTTGCGGTCGCCATAGCAGTCTGGGCTGCGATCCCCTCGGTAACGCGCTCGCAAAGCCTCGCCGCACAACTTCCACCCGGCGCGCTGCTCACCATCGAGTCGCCCGACTTCGCCGCGCTCCTGCGCAGTTGGAACGCCTCGCCCCAACAGGCCACGTGGCTCAAAAGCGCGAACTACAGCGCCTTCGCCAACTCGCGTCTCTTCAGCCGCCTCGGCGATGCACAGAGCGAGTTCGCCGGCGTCGCCGCGACGAAGGGCGGCTTCGACTCGGCCTTCCTCCGCCAGGTCGCAGGCAAAGAAAGCATCTTCGCCTGGTACGACATCTCGAAGCTCGAGTTCCTGTACATCTCGCACTTACCACCCGGCAAAACCGCGAACGTGGAGCTCCTGCAACAGCGCGGCACGTTCTCGCGCCGCGAGTCCGGCGGCACAGCCTTCTACGTGAAGACCAGCAGCGGCTCTTCGAGCGGCGACGACTCCGCCGGGCCCAGCACGCCGCGCACCATCGCCTTCGCCACGCGCGGCGACTGGATCGTCCTCGCCACGCGCGAAGACCTCATGGCCAACACGCTGCTGCTGATGCAGGCCGGTTCCGGCACACAATCCTCCGAAGCGACAGAGGGCTGGTACGCTTCGGCTGAAGCCGCGGGCCCTGCGCGACACGGCGATCTGCACATGCTGCTCGACCTGCAGCGCATCACCGCCACACCCGCCTTCCGCACCTACTGGGTACAGCGCAACGTCACCGATACGCGCCAATACCGCGCAGCCGTCGTCGACCTCTACCGCGAGCCCAACAGCTTCCGCGAAGAACGCGTTCTGCTGCCCAACACCGCCGCCGACACACCCGCGCAACCCGACCTCGCGGCGCTTGAAGCCATAGTGCCGGAGCGCGCCGGAGTTTATCGCGCCATCGCCGCTCCGTCGCCCGAGACCGCGCTCGCCACGCTCGATGAGAAACTGCTCACCCGTGCGGCAAGGTCGAGCTCGACAAACGTCGACGCTCCCGTCGCCAACCTCGCGGTCGATCACCCCGGCAGCGCGGACGACCTCGAAACCCGCATCGACGCAGTCAGCGCCACACCTGAGCCCGCCAGCTCTGCGACGGCGCCGCTGCTCTCCCTTCTGCGCGCAAACGACGTCAGCGCAATGCTCAGCATCGACCGCACAGATCCTGCCACCGGCGCTTTCGTGCCGATTCGCTCAGCGGTCATCCTGCAGTCCTCAAATCCTTGGAACCCCGCGCAACTACAAGCTGCGTTGCTCACGGCCCTGCGCTCGCGCCTGACCATCGGAGACCTCGGCCTCGCGTGGGAACCCGGCAGCCGCGCGAACGCCTCCTGCGCCTCGCTCGGCCCGACGCATCCGCTGTTGCTGTGCGTCGAAGGCAGCACCGCAATCCTCGCCAACGACGCGGCGTTCGAGGACGAAATCCTCGCGCGGCGCTCTGCAGCGCCGAAGACACCCCAGCCCGCAACGTTCATCGGCGGCTTCCGGCATACGCAGGAGCGGCCCGGCTTTGCGCGGCTCTCCAGCGCGCTCGCGCAGACCGCGCCAACGCCCGCGGCAAAGGATACATCGGGCGATGATGACGCCGCGAGCACACCCGGGCAAACACCCGACTACTTCCATGGCAACATCGCCAGTCTCAGCAACGCCTTCCGCTCGCTCGCCACAGAGCGCGTCGTCGAGCGGCGCGACGGCCCGCTCACACGCCAGACCGTGGTCTACACATGGCAGCCGCGCTGAGCACGTCCATCACGCGGCGAAGCTTCCTCGCCGGTCTCGCGGCCACTCCGTTCGCTGCCCATGCGCTCCGTGCGTCCTCTGCGAGTGCGACGGAAACCGCTCCCACCTTCACGGTGCTCTCGCTCTTCCACCCTCAGCGGCTGCTCGTGCATGCCGACTCCACCGCGCTCGATCTACGTCTCGATGGCCTGCCCTTCGCTCTCGACCAGGCCACGACTCTAGTCATCGACGCAAGCGGCAGCGGCATCCGCATCGGCGACGCACTCCATCGCGCAATCACGCTGACTCTGCCCTCGTCGTTCGCCGTCGAAGTCCCCGGCAAGCTACGCCGCAACTATCGCAGCACGCTCACCATCGACACCGCAGCTGGCTGCCTGCGCTGCGTCGTCGGCATTGAGCGCGAGCTTGCGGTCGCCTCCATCGTCGCTGCGGAAAGCCCACCGCACACCAACGCCGAGGCCCTCGCCGCACAGTCGGTCGCCGCGCGATCGTTCCTAATCGGTGCTGTCCACGCTCATGCCGGAGCGGACTTCTGCGACACCACGCACTGCCAGTTCCTGCGCGATCCGCCCCAGGCCGACAGCCCGTTCACAGCCGCCGTGCTCCGCACCAGCGGGCTCGTGCTCCAGTTCCGCGACCGCGCCGATGAGCGCTCCATCACACTCCCGGCGATGTACTCGCGCAGTTGCGGCGGACGCACACGCACGCTCGCGGAGCTTGGCCTGCCCGCGCGCGGCTATCCGTACTACGCGGTCGAGTGCGCCTTCTGCCGCGCACATCCGGAACGCTGGCAGCGCGACATCGCCCACTCCCCGCGCAGCGAGCGGGCGCGCCTGGACTACAACCGCATCCACGGATGGAGCGCTCTGCCCGGCCACGCCGACAGCTTCGCGGCCAGCAGCATCAGCGGCCGCGGCGTTGGACACGGCCTCGGCCTCTGCCAGCTTGGCGCCGCGGACATGGCGGCACGCGGCGCACGCTTCGCCGACATCCTCGCGCACTACTACCCCAACACCACGCTCGCGCACGTTGGCTGACGGACGTGCTACGCTGCCATTCTGAGAGCACCGCACTATGCCGATCACACGCCGAGACTTCTGCACTGCTGCCGCTCTGAGCACCCTCGCGCCGCGACTCCTGCGCGCGCAGACCTCCTCGCGCATTGACGTCGCCGCGATCGAGCACGATCGCGTACTCGCCGAAGCTGCCGCCGCGCTGAAGCGCCCCGTGAAGACCATCACCAGCACCCCGCGTGAAGGCACAGAAGCGAATACTTTCTACAGCGAGCCTGAGCCCCCTGAAGCAACAGGGACCCCCGTACCGGCCGCTGAAACCCCACCGTTCCGCGCGCATGCCGAAGCGCTCATCGACTTCTCAACCGCGGTCGCCACGCTCACCGCAGCCTTCGTCCTCACGCATGAAGACCGTTACGCCGCACGCGCGGGCGAGCACCTCAAAGCCTGGTTCGTCGAGCCTGAGACCAGCATGAAGCCCGATCTCGAGAACACCTATGCCAATCAGAAGACGGTGAACGCGCTGGCCGCGGGCATTGTCGATGGCGTCGCGCTCGCGGAGATTGCACGCTCCATCCAGTTCCTGGTCGACGCTCTCGCGCCCGAAGACCTCGCCGCGATCAAGAGCTGGTTCAAGTCCTTCCACGACTGGCTCAACACCGCGCGCACGCCGGTGATTGCACGCGATACGCGCGACCACACCGCATCCGCCTGGCTGCTGATCGCTTCAGCCACCGCACGGCTGCTCGGCGACGACGCCGCGCTGAACGCCTGCCGCCATCGCTTCAAATCACCCACGCTGCGCAACCAGATACAGGCTACCGGCGTGTTCCACCACGAGGTCATCGGCGAAGCGCCTTACCGCAACTCGCTCTTCAATTTCGACATGCTGACCGGCGCGTGCGAGCTGCTATCGACGCCCTTCGCGAGCCTATGGCCCTACGAGCTTGAAGACGGGCCCGGCATGCGCGCGGTCGCCGCATTCCTTTACCCGGTCATCAAGGAGCCGGCACGCTGGCCTTACCCCGCCGACCTCGTCCGCTTCCGCGAGGTACCGCGCCGCCGCCCCGGACTGCTGCTCACCGGCCGCGCCTACACTCGGCCGGAGTACGTCGATCTATGGCGCACGCTGCCGATGCCGCCGGTCGACGACCCGCTGCGCGCCAGCTTCCCCATCCGCGAGCCGCTGCTGTGGGTGACGCGGACGCCGCACAACGCCTGAGCGAAACCCTAAGCGCTCGTGCGCGACGCCTTCACGATCTCGAGATATTTGCGCGCCGTATCGGTAACCTTCTCCGGCTTGCCCTCTGCCATCGCCTTGGCATCGACAAGGTCCGAACCAACGCCGAGCGCGAACGCGCCGGCCGCCAGAAACTCATGCGCCGTGGCCAGCGACACACCGCCCGTCGGGATCAACTCTACCTGCGGCAGTGGTCCCTTGAGCGCGGTGAGGTACTTCGCTCCACCCATCGCCGAGGCGGGAAAGACCTTGACCACGTCCGCTCCCGCCTGCCACGCCGTGACGACTTCCGTCGGCGTGAGCGCGCCCGGAAGAACGGCGATGGAGTAGCGGTGGCACATCTCAATGGTGGCAATATTGAGCGCCGGGCTGACCACAAACTTCGCGCCTTCAAGGATGCACATACGCGCGGTCTCGGGGTCAAGCACAGTCCCCGCGCCGATGAGGATGTCAGGCCGTTCGACAGCGAGGCGGCGCATCACTTCGATGGCGCCGGGAACGGTCATGGTGACTTCGAGCACGGTGACGCCACCGTCAGCAATAGCAGAGGCCAACGCCATGGCCTTCTCGACCGACGAAGCGCGGAGCACCGGAACCAGCCCGATCTCCCGTAACGATGCAAGGACTTCTTCTTTACGCATAATTCTCCGTGGTCCGGGGCTAAAGCCCATTCGTTGCTACGTGGGATTCAGGGGCCTGAAGGCCCCTGCTCCCTCCGAAAACTACCTCTGCACGCGAGCCCCGGAACCCTTCATTACGCGCTGTACTTCATCGAACGTCGCCATCGTCGTATCGCCCGGTGTCGTCATCGCCAGAGCGCCGTGCGCGCATCCGCAGTTCACGGCCCAGTCCGCGCCCTTCTCGTTGAGGAACCCGTAAATAAGGCCCGAGGCGAACGAGTCACCTCCGCCGACACGGTCGAAAATCTCCAGGTTCGGCAGAGGCTTCGCCTCGTGAAACGCCCCTTCGTAATAACAAATCGCGCCCCAGTCGTTGACCGTCGCTGTCTTCGCATGGCGCAGCGTCGTGCCGATCGCCTTGAAGTTCGGATACGCCGCCGAAGCCTTCTCGATCATCTTGCGGAAGCTGCCGCTGTCGAGCTCGCCAAGATCCTCGCCCTGGCCCTCAATCTCGAAGCCGAGCGCGGCCGTGAAGTCTTCCTCGTTGCCAATCATCACATCGACATACGACGCGAGCTCGCGGTTGACCTCGGTCGCCTTCGCCTTGCCGCCAATCGACTTCCACAGCGAGTCGCGATAGTTCAGGTCGTAGCTGATGAGGGTGCCGTGCTTGCGCGCCGAGACCATCGCCTCTTTGCAAACTTCCGGCGTCGTTTCGCTCAACGCACAGAAGATGCCGCCGGTGTGGAACCAACGCGCGCCTTCCTTGCCGAAGATGTTGTCCCAGTCGATGTCGCCGGGCTTCAACTGGCTGACGGCCGTGTTCCCCCGGTCCGAGCATCCCAGCGCAGCACGTACGCCAAAGCCGCGTTCGGTAAAGTTCAACCCATTGCGAACGGTGCGGCCAACGCCGTCGTACTTCACCCACTTCACGTGCGACTGGTCGACACCGCCCTGGTTCATCAGGTCTTCAACCAGCCGTCCAACCGGGTTATCTGCAAGTGCCGTAACGATCGCCGTCTTCAGGCCGAAGCAGCGCCGCAGGCCGCGCGCGACGTTGTACTCGCCGCCGCCTTCCCACACGTTGAACTGCCGCGCCGTGGCCACGCGCACGTCGCCCGGATCAAGCCGCAGCATCACCTCGCCCAGCGAGACGAGGTCCCACTTGCACCCTTCTTTCGCGCGCACTACAAGGCTGTTCTTTCCGTCGGCCATTTATCGCAGCTCCTCGATGGCGACGGGATCCATGTCGCCGTAATCCTGGTTCTCTCCGCCCATGCCCCACACAAAACCGTAGTTCTTCGTGCCCACACCGGAGTGGATCGACCAGCCCGGCGACACGACCACGTCGCGATCTTTCATGACCAGGTGCTTGGTCGCGTCCGGCGGCCCCATCAGGTGGATGACGCGCTGCTTGGCGTCGACGTCGAAGTAGAAATAAACCTCGCTGCGACGCATGTGCGTGTGCGAGGGCATGGTGTTCCAGTTGCTGCCGGACTCGAGCAGCGTGAAGCCCATGACGAGCTGGCAGCTCTTGATGCCCTCGCGGTGGATCGCCTTGTAGATCGTGCGCGCGTTGCAGGTCTCCGCCGAACCGAGCTTCAGACCGGTGAGGTCTGCGAATTTGACCATGCTGGTCGGGTACTCGGTGTGCGCAAGGTAGCTGAGCAGGTAGAAGGCCGCGGGCGTGTCCGCGCTGGCGCTCTCGAACGTGACGACCTTGCTGCCGCGCGAAACATAGAGCACGTCCATCTTGTCGAGCGTGAAAGCCTTGCCTTCGACCGTAACGGTGCCGGTGCCGCCGGAGTTGAACACGCCCAGCTCGCGGCGCTCCAGGAAGAACTCCGAGCGCAGCTCCGGCTGCGTTTCGAGCGTCAGCGGCCCGGTCGTCGGCACAGCCGATCCAATCACGGTGCGGTCCAGGTCAACGTACGCCAGGTCCAACGCGCCCGGCTGGAACAGCTCTTCGAGCAGGAACGTCTCGCGCAACTCCGCGGTGGTCATACGCGCGTAGCGCACCGCATCTGCCATCTGCAACAGCTTCATGCATCTCCCCCTAAAAACGTGCGTCCCCAGTATAGCCATCGCGCCTGTGCGATTAGCATGACGGCCGCCGCGAACAAAGCATGACAGCCGCGCGATTGTTCGTGCTCTGGAAAATAGCTCCGCAATATGGTTCACTTCTCTGCATGGCTAGCAATCAAAGTCGCCGCAACTTCCTTCGGACAGCCCCGCTCGCTGCCGCCGCCGTCAGCCTCCCGCTCTCTGAGAAAGTCGCCTTTGCCGCCGCTGGAGCGCAAGCCGCGCCTCCCGGCATGTTCCAGGTCTTCAAGGCAGAAGGGCTCGCTGCTTCAGCCGCAAAACTCCACGCCGCGCCCGGCAACGACAACCTGTTCGAGTCGACCGTTTCGCCCTTCACCGTCGTCATGACGACCGAAGAAAAGAAGGCCGGCAAAGAGTTCGAGTACCACGAGGGCCGCGACCACATCTTCCAGATTCTCGACGGCACCACCGTGTATGAGCTCGGTGGCACGCCGCAGAACCCGCGCAACACCAAGCCCGGCGAGTGGCTCGCGCCGGCGTGCGAAGGCGCAAAGCGGCTCACGCTCAGCAAGGGCGACATGCTGTACATCCAGCGTGGCACCCCGCACAAGCGGACGACCGATGGCAGCGTGACCTTCGTGCTGATCTCGACGACAGGGACGCCGGCGAAGTAAGCCTACGGCCGCGCTTCGAAGACGAGGTTGAACGGCGTCTGCGTAGCGCGGCGGAAGTGCGTAAAGCCGCCCGCGCGAACGACATCCCCAATGCGCTTTTCTCCCGCCTGCGCACCCAGTGCCGCGCCCACTTCCTGCGACATTGAAGCCGGAACGCACAACATCGTCGACGCCGAGTAGAACACCCGGCCGATCGGGTTGTGATTGGCCTCGGTTGCGTCTTCAGCGAACGGCTCGACGATCATCCACGTCCCGCCGGGCTTCAGGGTCGAACGCACATACGCCGACGCGCCTGCGGGGTCGCCCATATCGTGCAGGCAGTCGAAGAAAGCGACGAGGTCGTAATCCTTGCCGGGATAGCCCTTGGCCGAGGCGACGGCAAACGTCACACGATCGCCCACGCCTTCGCGCTCGGCAGCCGCGCGAGCGAGATCGATCGAGCCTGCGTGATAGTCGAAGCCAAAGACTTCGCAGTTGGGGTACGCCTTCGCCATCAGGATGGTCGACGCGCCCAGGCCGCAGCCGATGTCGGCGATTTTGCCTCCCGCCTGCAGCTTCGCTTCCACGCCTTCGAGTGCAGGAATCCAACTCGACGTGAGGTTCGCGATGTAGCCCGGGCGGAAGAAGCGCTCGGTGCCGTGGAAGAGGTCGTGGTGGTGCTCGTGCCAGCCGACGCCTGCGCCGGTGCGGAAAGCGTCCTCGATCTTGCGGGAGTCATGGAACACCGACGAGATGATCTGAAAGGCGCCGGGGATGAACGCTGGACTGTTTTCGATAGCCAGCGCGAGCGCCTGCTCCGGCGGCAGCGTGTACGCCTGACTGGCGGCGTCGTAAACGATGTAGCCGCTCGCGGCATTCGCGTTGAGCCACTCGCGCACGTAGCGCTCATTGGTGGAAGTCTTCGCCGCGAGTTCCGTAGGTGTCACCGGTTGCGAGTCGCCCATCGCCTTGTACAGGCCGAGCCGATCACCGATCAGCACCAGCGCCGCGTGCATCGCAGCGCCCATATCTCCGACCGCGCGGCCCATAAAAGCGTCGAGTTTTGCCATGTCGAGCGCGGGAACTGTTACAGGGGTAGCCATAATCCGTCTCCTTGTGCAGTAAGTCCGGTGGTGCGGCAATGGTAGTCCTTCGAGTGCGGCGAAGGACAGCGAATACCGGCAGAATTTACACGGGAATGACAAAGCGGCGGGTCGGATTACGTCGTTTCGCGCGTGTGCGATACCCTGTCCAAGTCATGCAAAATTCACTCGACCTCTTCCGTCTCGACAACAAAGTTGCCCTCATCACCGGAGCCGCCACCGGCCTCGGCGCCGCCATCGCCACCGCCCTCGCCGGTGCCGGTGCATCCGTGGCCGTCCACGGCAACCGCCGCGCCGCCGACGAAACTGCCGCAGCCATCGGGGGCGACGCCGCCGCGTTCCAGGCCGACCTCTCCCACACCGCCGGCGCGGAGTCGCTGTTCGGGCGCGTGAAGGAGCACTTCGGGCGCGTCGACATCCTCATCAACAACGCCGGCATGATCCATCGCGACGCCGCTGTGGACTGGAAGCTCGACGACTGGCAACAGGTGCTGCAGGTCAACCTGACCAGCGTCTTCCAGCTCTCGCAGCTCGCCGGGCAGGACATGATCGAGCGCGGCCAGGGCGGCAAGATCGTCAACATCGCCTCCCTACTCAGCTTCCAGGGCGGCATCCGCGTGCCCGCATACGCTGCGTCGAAGGGCGGCGTGGCGCAGCTCACCAAGGCGCTCGCAAACGAGTGGGCCCCGAAGAACATCCAGGTGAACGCCATCGCTCCCGGCTACATCGCAACGACCAACACCGAGGCTCTGCAGGCCGACGAAACGCGCAACCGCCAGATCCTCGAACGCATCCCCGCCGGCCGCTGGGGCAAGCCCGAAGACCTCGCCGGCGCCGCGTTGTTTCTAAGCTCCGCAGCGAGCGACTACGTCACCGGGACGATCGTTACCGTCGATGGCGGATGGATGGGGCGCTGACAACCGTTCATCACAAACTCCCTTGAGAGTCGGCGCTACGGTAAACACGACGACTAGAATGATCCGCTATGAAAAATAGTCGTCAACCGAAAATCCTGCGACTCACCACGGTACTCGTAGCCGCCAGCGTTTTTTGCTCCGCGATGGGGGCGGCCACGCCCGAGGAAGACAGCGTCTTGGCGCCCATTCGGGCAATGTTTGACGGCATGGCGAAACGCGATGCGGCTGCCATCAAGGCCTCGGCCATCCCAGGCGCAACAATGGTGCTGATGCGCGACGGCAAGCCGGCGCAGATGACCATCGAGGCCTTCGCGGATCGTGTCGGCAAGCCCGGCAAAACGCAGATCGAAGAGCGCATTCACGATCCTCTGGTGCGCATCGATAACGATCTGGCTGTAGTGTGGGCGCCCTTCGATTTTCTGGCCGATGGCAAGGTCGACCACTGCGGCACCGACCTTTTCAACATGGTCCGGGTAGACGGCAAGTGGCTGATCGCCAGCGTTGCCGATACCGGAACGAAGAACTGCCCTGCAAAGTAAGCTCTTCCCCGGGCGACTACACGCTCACTGAGACGCGGACCCGCTGAGTAACTTCGTCACCGACTCCGGCATCGGCTTGTCCGCGTTGTGCAGCAGCAGTGCAAGCTGCCAGATCTTCTGGTCGTCCAGGTCGTCCTTGAACGACGGCATTCCGGTCAGCCGGATACCATTGCTGATCACCCAGTACGTCTCGCCGGGCTCATCGTCGCTTACGCCGACGACACCACCGCCGCCATGCTTCTTCCACAGCTGCGGAGGATTCGGGTACATGCTCTTCGTGTAGATCGAGTCATTGCCCGGAGTCCCGTGACACACGGCACACTCTTCCATGTAAGTACGCGCGGCAGATTGGAAGGCAGCCTCACTCGCAGCAAACGGCGGCGTCTTGAACTCGCGGCCCATGCGCGCATGGAGTGGAAGCGAGACGATCTTCTTCTCCAGCGGAAAGGCGGCGTCCGCCACGGCAACGGGAGGATTCCCGTACTTGAGGTACATGAGAAGGCCGAAGAAAAGGACCAGTACCGCCAGCACGACGATCAGGATATGTTCAGCAACACGCTTCGCACCGACTGCCATACTTCCTCCGACACGACGAACAAATTCAGGAGCCTTAGGCAGTATGAAGCGCGCGTCGATCATGCGCCAGTGACGATTTGGTCATCCTGCATTCGCCAATGCCCCGCGCCGATTAGTCGATAGAAATCTTCCGCAGCAGCTTGAAGTCCGACAGCATCTTGCCGGTGCCCAGCACCACGCTCGCGAGCGGATCGTCAGCGATCGAAACCGGCAGCCCGGTTTCCTCGCGGATGCGCTTGTCCAGGTTCTTAATGAGCGCCCCCCCGCCGGTGAGCACGATGCCACGGTCGGAGATGTCGGCGGAAAGCTCAGGTGGTGTGCGTTCCAACGCCACGCGGATCGCGTTCATGATCGTGGCGATGCACTCGCCCAGCGCCTCGCGAATTTCCGAGTCCTCAATGGTGATCGTCTTCGGCACGCCTTCGATCAGGTTGCGGCCCTTGATCTCCATCGTCAGCGGCTTTTCGAGCGGATAGGCAGAGCCCAGCTCAATCTTGATCTGCTCGGCCGTGCGCTCGCCAATCAAGAGGTTGTACTTGCGCTTCAGGTACGTCATCACCGACTCGTCCATCTGGTTGCCGGCCATGCGCACCGAGCGCGAATAAACAATACCCGCAAGCGAGATCACCGCAATATCGGTCGTGCCACCGCCGATATCGACGACCATGTTGCCGCCAGGCTCGGTGATCGGCAGCCCCGCGCCGATGGCCGCCACCATCGCCTGCTCCACAAGATGAACCTCAGACGCCTTCGCCCGGTAAGCCGAGTCCATGACGGCGCGCTTTTCTACCTGCGTAATCTCCGACGGCACGCCGATGACGATGCGCGGATGCACCATGCGCTTACGGTTGTGCGCTTTCTGGATGAAGTAGTTCAACATCTTTTCGGTCTGCTTGAAGTCGGCGATGACGCCATCCTTCATCGGCTTGATCGCGATGATGTTGCCGGGGGTGCGACCCAGCATCTCCTTCGCTTCCTTGCCGACCGCTTCCACCTCCCCGGTGACGCGGTTCACAGCGATGATCGACGGCTCATTCACGATGATGCCTTTGCCGTGCGCGAACACCAGGGTATTCGCCGTTCCGAGGTCGATCGCGAGATCGCTCGAGAACAAAGAAAAGATGGAGCGCATGTTGCTGAAGCGCGACGAGCGCACCTGAAAATTATTGGATGACATGTACCGGTTCGTTCCTGACTTCAATGGTGGTTTGTGGGCAAAATGCCTGCACCTCTGATTGTACGGCCTCAGGAGCGCGGGGAGGAGTGCTGAGCCGGGGCCGAGTTTACGAGACCCTCGTGGTGCATCTGATTTACTCTAAGCAGTCGCCGCAATTTACACGCGGCCACTTCAGGAGAGTCCCCGCATGATCATCGGCGTACCCAAGGAAGTCAAAGACCACGAGAGCCGCGTAGGCATCACCCCCGCAGGCGCTAAATCGCTCGTCGACAGCGGCCACAAGGTGCTGGTCGAGACCAACGCCGGCCACCTCTCCTCCTTCACCGATGAGGATTACCAGCACGTCGGCGCGGAGATCGTCGGCGACGCCGGCAACGTCTGGGGCAATGCCGAGATGGTCGTCAAGGTCAAGGAGCCGGTCGAAAAGGAGTACGTCTACTTCCGCGAAGGCCTCGTCCTGTTCACGTACCTGCACCTGGCTCCGCTCAAGGCGCTCACCGACGCCCTGCTCTCGAAGAAGGTCACCGGCATCGCCTACGAAACGGTAAAAGACCGTGCCGGCACGCTCCCGCTCCTGACCCCCATGTCCGAAGTCGCGGGCAGGCTCTCAGTGCAGATCGGCGCTGCCTATCTCGAAAAAGAGCACGGCGGCCGCGGCGTTCTGCTGGGCGGCGTCCCCGGCGTTCCCCCCGGAAACGTCTGCATCATCGGCGGCGGCATCGTCGGCACCAACGCCGCAAAGGTCGCCGTCGGCATGGGAGCGAAGGTAACGCTGCTCGACCTCAGCCTGAACCGCCTCCGCGAGCTCGACGACATCTTCATCGGCAAGCTCTTCACACTCGCCTCCAACAGCTACAACGTGGAGCGTGCGGTCCGCGAGGCCGACCTGCTCATCGGCGGCGTCCTCATCCCCGGCGCTGCAGCGCCCAAAATCGTTACCCGCTCAATGGTTTCGCAGATGCGGAAGGGTGCCGTCATCGTCGACGTCGCCATCGACCAGGGCGGCTGCATCGAAACGGCCCGCCCCACCACCCACTCCGACCCCAGCTACCTCGTCGACGGGGTCGTGCATTACTGCGTTACCAACATGCCCGCGGCAGTGCCCAACACCAGCACGCTCGCGCTCACCAACGCCACCTTCCCGTACGTCATGCGCCTCGCGAACCTTGGCGCGAAGGCCGCCATTCAGGCCGATCCCGGCATCGCCGAGGGCGTCAACACCTACAACGGCACGCTCACGTACAAGGCCGTGGCCGAGGGCCAGCAGCGCGATTTCACGCCCATCGGCCAGCTGCTGTAGATGGATAAACCGGAACTCCCCGTGTGTGGACTTTCAGACACGGGGTTCCACAGGTAGACTTCCCCCATGGGAACCGCGGCCGGCCGGCGCAGGGTATTCGTCATCACGCTCGGCGTGTCTCTGCTGATCCTCGGCCTGGCGCTGGCCACCCTGAACGCCTTCAACCTCAACTTCCTGAACCCAGCCTCGCCCACCCAGACGCTGGTGTTCATTGCGCTCTCGACCGTTTCCTTCCTGCTGTTTGTCGGCGTGCTTGTGCTGCTGGTTCGCAACGTGCTCAAGCTCTACGCCGACCAGCGCTCGCGCGTCCTCGGCACCCGTCTGCGCACGCGCATGTTGTGGGGAGCGGTGCTGGTCTCCCTCGTCCCGCTGGTGTTCATGTTCGCGTTCAGCTACCTGCTGATGAACCGCGCCGTCGATCGCTGGTTTTCGCAGCCTGTCACGCAGATGCGCGACGACTCCAACCGCATGGCCTTCGAGCTGACGCGTTACGCCGCCGCCAACGCACGCGCCGAAGCAGACTCCATCGCGGTGGGTCTGGCGAGCACGCCATTCGTCTCCGAGGGCAAGCTGGGGCCTGGCGCAGTTGCCGCTGTGGAGAGCGAGCTCGAGCGTCATCAAATTACGCTGCAGAGCGGCTTCGTCATCGTCTATCGCGACAACGTTCCCATAATCTCGCTGCACCTCCCGAAGGGCAACGGGGTTCCCGCGCAGTTGAAGGCGATGAAGCCCGCCGACCTCGCCAACGACGAGAACCCCTCCGGCGATTCGCCCCTCGAAGCCGTTCCACTCCCCGGCCCGCAAACCCAGGCCATCCTGCAGGCTGCGCAGCGCAACGACGGCTCCATCTACAGCCTCGGTTCCTCCGACTACACGCTCGCCACGGCCGGCATGAAACGCGGCGGCATCGTCGTCGTCGGCCTGCCCATCCCGCCGGTCATCGCCTCCACCACGATGAACCTGCGCATCGCCACCGACGCCTACTGGACGCTCTTCCGCGAGCGCCGCATCGTGCGCAACCTCTACATGTTCCTCCTTCTGCTCACGACAGCGCTGGCGCTCTTCGCCTGCTGCTGGCTCGCGCTCTACGTTTCGAAGCAGGTGACGCGGCCCGTCGAATCGTTAGCCGACGCCATGGAGGCCATCGCCGCCGGTGACTACGCGCGCCGCGTCGGCGAGTCCGCCACCGAAGAGCTCGGAGAGCTGGTCGACAGCTTCAATGCCATGGCCGCCGACCTCGAATCCTCACGCGCATTGGCCGAGCAATCCACCGCACAGCTTTCGGAGGCGAACATCGCCCTGCAGGCCCGCCGCACCGAACTCGAAACCATCATCGAAACCATTCCCAACGGCGTCGTCACACTCTCAGCCGAAGGCCGCATCGTCGTCGCCAACCGCGCCTTCTCCGAGCTGCTCGACCCCGGCGGCCAGAAGCATTTCGTAGGCGCATCGCTTGCGGATGTCTTCCCGCGCGACATCACCGAAACGCTCGACCGCCTGCTGCGCCGCTCGCACCGCATGGGCACCGCCGCGGCCGAGATGCAGATGTCATCGAACGCAGGCCCCATCCATCTCTCCGCCACCGTCGCCCTGCTCGAAAGCTCCGGCACATCCGCACGCCAGCACCTCGGGTACGTACTCGTGCTCGAAAACGTGACGGAACTACTCCGCGCCCAGAAGCAGAGCGCCTGGAAGGAAGTCGCACGCCGCGTGGCGCACGAGATCAAGAACCCGCTCACGCCCATCTCGCTAAACGCCGAACAGATTCACCGCCACATCGATCGCCTGATCCCCATGCTTGCCGAGCACGATATCCAGAGCAACTCGCCCGGCGTCATCCTGCGCAGTTCCGAGATCATTACCGCATCCGTCGAAACCATGCGCTCGCTGGTCGATCAGTTCTCCGCCCTCGCACAGTTCCCCAGCGCGCGCCCGCATCCCGCAGACCTCAACACCATCGTCGAGAACTCCCTCGCGCTCTTCGCCGGCCGCCTCGGCAACATCCGCGTCGTCCGCAAGCTCGCACCGAAACTCCCCCTCGTCCTCGCCGACCCCGAGGCGCTCAAGCGCGCGCTCTCGAACCTCATCGACAACGCGGCCGAGGCCATGCAGGACTCGCTGCTACGCGAGATGCACATCTCCACACGCCTGCTCGAATCCGGCATGGTCGAGCTCTGCGTCGCCGACACCGGCCCGGGCCTCACCGACGAAATGCGCGAGCGCCTCTTCCTTCCCTACTTCTCCACGAAGCAACGCGGCACCGGCCTCGGCCTCTCCATCGCCGCACAAATCCTGCAAGAGCACCAGGGCTCCATCCGCGCAGAAAAGAACGTACCCGCCGGCGCGAAGTTCATCATGGAGCTACGTCCCGCAGCCAATCTCGACGGCGAGGGTGCCGAACAAACGCCCGCAAGCTCTGAGCAAGGAGTCTCCGCTTGAACCACGTTCTCATCGTCGACGACGAAGCCGACATTCGCGACTCGCTCGAAGCGATCCTGCGCGAAGAGGACTACCTCGTCACCACCGCCGGCACCGCGACCGAAGCACTCGCGCTGCTCCGCGATGCCGCATACCAGGCGGTGCTGCTCGACATTTGGCTGCCCGATGGCGACGGCCTCGACGTCCTGTCGAAGATCAAGGGCCCCAACCCCGCCGAGCCTCTCGCCGACTCGCCCGAGGTCATCATGATCTCCGGCCACGGGACGATTGAGGCGGCGGTGCGGGCCACGAAGCTCGGCGCGTACGACTTCCTCGAAAAGCCGCTCTCGCTCGATCGCACGCTGCTCGTCCTGCGCAACGCCATGCTCGCGCACCAGCTCCGCGAAGACAACCAGGAGTTCGCGCGTCAACTCGCCGCCAAAGGCCCTGTCACCGGCCAATCCGTGCCCATCAAGGCCCTGCGCCAGCAGATCAAGCTCATGGCCCCCACCAACGGCCGCGTGCTCATCTACGGCGAGTCCGGCACAGGCAAGGAACTCATCGCGCGCGCCATGCACGCGGAGTCGCAGCGCCGCGATCGCGTCTTCGTCGAGCTCAACTGCGCGGCCATCCCCGAGGACTTCATCGAGACCGAGCTCTTCGGCTATCGCCACGGCGCCGGTGGCCCCAACCAGCCAGCCGAAAAGCGTGGCACCTTCGAACGCGCCGACGGCGGCACGCTCTTCCTCGACGAGGTCGGCGACATGAGCCTCAAAACCCAAGCCAAGGTGCTGCGCGCGCTCGACGAGCAGCGCTTCTATCCCGTCGGCGCATCCACCCCCGTACACATCGACGCGCGTGTCATCGCCGCCACCAACAAGGACCTCGAAGAAGAGATCGCGCGCGGCAACTTCCGCGAAGACCTCTTCTACCGCCTCAACGTCATCCCCTTCTTCGTCCCTCCCTTGCGCGACCGCAAGGAAGACATTCCTCTGCTCGTAAAAGAATTCCTGCAGGAGTTCGGCGCACAGTACGGCCGCCCGCGCGTCGAGATCTCCGACGCTGCCATCGCCCAACTCAAGACCTACCACTGGCCCGGCAACGTACGCGAACTGCGCAACGTCATCGAGCGCGTGCTGATCCTCAACCCCAAGGCCACGCGCCTCGAACCAAAGCACCTGCCCATGCTCGTGCAGCGGACGGAGGGCCGGGGCGGCGGCTCGGGCACTCAACGCGAAGAGTTCGCCACACTGCTGCAGGCGCGCGAAGCCTACGAGCGCGACTACATCCTCAAAGAGCTCGACCGCACGCATGGCAACGTCACCCGCGCAGCCGAGGCGCTGGGCCTCGAACGCTCGCACCTGTACCGAAAAATGAAGACCCTGGGCATCCAGGTAGGAGAATAGATGCGGAGATTTCCCACGCGAGCACCACTGACAGAATTCGGCGATGAAGAGTTGACCATGGTCGACCTGGTCGGCGTTGGCCTCAACGCCACGGACACGCTGATCCCCCTCGCGGAGTTCCCGGAGCGCGGATCGAAGACCGAGTACCCCATCGAGATCGTCATGCCCGGCGGCCAGGTGGCCACCACGGTAGTAGCGTGCCAGGCCTGGGGCATAAAGACCCGCTACGTCGGCAAACTCGGCGACGACGATGCAGCTGCCCTGCACGCCGAGGCGTTCCTTCGCACGGGTGTGGAGACGCAACTCATCCATGTGCCCAACGCAGCCAGCGCGCGGTCGCTCATCCTTGTCGACCGCCAGGGCGAACGTACAGTCCTCTGCCGCCGCGACGACCGCCTCGTCCTGCAACCCGAGGAGCTGCGCCGCGATTGGATCGTCAAAGCCCGCGTGCTGCACGTCGACGGTCACGACACGGCCGCGGCCACGCAGGCAGCAGCCTGGGCGCGCGCCGCAGGCATTCCCGTTGTCGCCGATCTCGACGAAACCTACCCCGGCGTCGAGGCCCTCGTGGACAACGTCGACTACCTGATCGTCAGCCGTGACTTCCCCTTCCGCCTCACAGGAGAGCCGGACCTCAAGACCGCTCTGCGCGAAATCCACCGCCGCCACGGATGCGCGCTGACCGCCGCCACCCTGGGGCAGGACGGCGTCCTCGCCTGGGACGGCAAAGAATTTCACCGTGCCGCAGCCTATGCTGTGCCCGTCGTTGACACCACCGGAGCCGGAGACATTTTCCACGCCGGCTTCATCTTCGGCCTCATGCAGGAATGGACCTTGGACCGGCAACTCGACTTCTCCTGCGCCGCCGCTGCGATGAACTGCATGGCCGAAGGCGCGCGGGGCGGCATCCGCTCCGTCGAAGCCATCGAAGGCCTCATGAAGAAGACATCCCGTTACGAAATCACCGGCGACGCCGTTTTATTCGAACCAGTGGCGCGCTGAACGTATCCGCAGCCCCTCATGTAGACTTGCCACGCCCGAATCCAACAACAAAATCGCACTCCGGGCCGATGAAAGAGGAGGCTTGTCTTGAACCCTGCCAATGCTGCTGAAACTCCCTTAACTCCCGCTCCCATCTTCGAAATGCTGCAGGCGCACCAGCGCACCGCCGGTTTGAACGCAGCCATAGAACTCGACCTCTTCCGCGCGGTCGGCGAAGGCGCCGCGGACGCAGCCACGCTCGCCTCCCGCTGCTCGGCATCCGAGCGCGGCACGCGCATCCTGTGCGACTTCCTCACCCTTTGCGGCGTGCTCGCGAAAGACGGCGCGCACTACGGCCACACCCCGCTCAGCGCCACGTTCCTCGACCCGCGCTCCCCCGCATGCATCGCATCCATTTCGAAGTTTCTCGGCGCGGCACCGATGCTCGAAACCTACGGCCATCTCGCCGAAATCGTCCGCACCGGCCGCACCGTGCTGCCCGGCGACGGCTCGGTCGAGCCCGAAAATCCAATCTGGGTCGAGTTCGCCCGCAGCATGGCGCCGATGATGGCGCCGGTCGCCGGCCCCATGGCCGCCATAGTCCTCGACGGCCTCAGCGGCCCGATCAAGGTGCTCGACGTCGCCGCCGGCCACGGACTCTTCGGGATCGCCGTGGCAAAACAAAATCCAGAGGCGCGCATCACCGGCCTCGACTGGACGGCGGTGCTGAGCGTCGCGCAGGAGAACGCCGCAAAGGCTGGCGTCGCTGACCGCTACGATCTGCTCCCAGGCAGCGCCTTCGACGTCGACTTCGGCGGCCCCTACGACGCCGTTCTGCTCACCAACTTCCTCCACCACTTCGATCCACCCACCTGCGTCAGTCTGCTCAAGAAGGTGCACGCCGCGTTGAAGCCTGCCGGCCGCGTCACCGCGCTGGAGTTCGTGCCTAACGAAGACCGCGTCTCACCTCCAATGGCAGCGTCCTTCAGCATGGTCATGCTGACATCGACGCCTTCAGGCGATGCCTACACGCTGAGCCAGCTTACGGCGATGTACGAGGAAGCAGGCTTCAAAGGCATCACCGCACACCCAACCCCAAGCCCCGAGACAGTCGTTATCGGTCGCGCGTAAACACATGCGTAAGCGGCAGGGGATAGACGCACCGCGTAATCTATTCCCTGCCCTCTATGCTCACGTACACCAAGACACGCTTCCACGCCATCCGCGTCCGGCTTGAGAACCACGCACCCACCAGCAAGCTGAACGGCCGCCTGTGGGAGATCTTCCTCTTCATCTTCAAGAGCGGCTGGGCCTGTCTCTTCGGCGCGATCATCCTCGCTCTCGTGCTGCTGACGAAATGGTTCTGGCCCGCACACGCCGCCCTTGCGCGATACGACTTCCTCTTCCTCGCCGCCGTCGCAGTGCAGGTGCTGCTGCTCGTCCTGCGCATGGAGACGGTCCGCGAAGCTCGCATCATCTTCGTCTTCCACATCGTCGGCACGCTCATGGAGCTCTTCAAAACGCACGTCGGCTCGTGGACATACCCCGAGACCAACCTCTTCCGCATAGGCCACGTCCCGCTCTTCTCCGGCTTCATGTACGCCTCCGTAGGCAGCTACCTTGCGCGCATCACGCGCATCCTCGACATGCGCTACGTCCGTTATCCCGACCCCAAATTCGCCGCCGCCCTCGCCGTCCTGATCTACGCAAACTTCTTCACCCACCACTTCATTCCCGACATGCGCCTCGTCCTGTTCGCGCTCGTCGCCATCGCCTTCGGCCCAACGTGGGTCTACTACCGTCCTTACCGCAAACACCGACGCATGCCGCTGCTGCTCGGCTTCGGCCTGGTCGCGCTCTTCATCTGGCTCGCGGAAAACATCGGCACCTTCGCGACGGTCTGGGTCTACCCGCATCAGCAGCACGGATGGCATCTCGTCCGCATCGGCAAGTACGGCGCGTGGCTGCTGCTCATGATCATCAGCTTCATCCTGGTCTCCTTCGTGCATCCGCCGCGAACCCCGCCCGAAGAAGTGGACGAACCAGATTTCGCGGGTCCGGCGACGAGTGTTGAAGAAGCGCGAAGCCGCACACTGGTAAGCTGATCTTCCATCCATCCTGATCTGCACCCGAGGTCTACGTATGCATCGTGCTCGACGCTCCATCCTTCTCCTCGCCTCCGCACTTCCTCTCGCCGGCGCAGCGCACGCCCAGGACACGAACACTTTCATCACCGCGCAGACTCCCGCTCTCCTCGACATCTACAAAGACCTGCACGCACACCCTGAACTCTCGCACCACGAAGAGCGCACCTCCGCACTCCTCGCCAAGGCGCTGCGCGACGCCGGCTACACCGTCACCGAGCGCGTCGGCAAATATCCCGACGGCACGCAGGCCTACGGCGTCGTTGCCATCCTCAAGAACGGCCCCGGCCCCACGCTGCTCGTCCGCGCCGACATGGACGCGCTGCCCATCGTCGAAGAGACCGGCCTGCCCTACGCCAGTCACGTCATGACCAAAACAACCTCCGGGCAGAATGCCGGCCAGAACACCGGCGTCATGCACGCCTGCGGACATGACATCCACACGACTGTGCTGATCGGCACAGCGCGCACCATGGCCGCGCTGAAGAGCCAGTGGCACGGCACGCTGATGCTCATCGGCCAGCCGTCGGAGGAGACCATCGACGGCGCCAAGGCGATGCTCGCCGACAACCTCTACGCGCGCTTCGGCAAGCCCGACAGCATCATCGGGCTGCACGACACCAACACCCTGCCCGCCGGCAAAATGGGCCTCGTCTCCGGTGCGGCACAGGCGAGCTCGACTTCGGTCGACGTCACCATTCGCGGCATCGGCGGACACGGCGCCTGGCCTCAGCTTGGCCGCGATCCCGTTACACTCGCCGCGCTGTTCATCGTGCAGCTACAGACCATCGTCAGCCGCGAAGAAGATCCGCAGGACCCCAGCGTCATCACTGTCGGCGACATCCACGGCGGCACGAAGCGCAACATCATCCCCGACGAAGTGAAGCTCGAGCTCACTACGCGCGCCTTCTCCGATAAGAGCCGCCAGATCGCCCTCGAGGGCATCCGCCAGATGGCCGCAGGCATCTCCGCCTCCGCCGGCCTGCCGCCCGAAAAGGCGGCAACCGTCACCGTGCTCAACGATGAGTCGACGCCGGTGGAATTCAACGACCCGGCCATGACCGAGCGCGTCCACACAACTCTCGCGAAGACGCTCGGCGACGCCAACGTTCTCAATGTGGAGAAGCTGATGGGCAGCGAAGATGTCGGCGTCTTTGGCCTCGACGGTCACCAGATCCCCGTGGTCTACATGCGCCTCGGCGCGATGGACCCGGCAAAGCTCGCCGCCGCAGAGGCCGCGGGCAAACAGCTTCCCGGCATGCACACCAGCCGCTTCGAGCCGCTGCCCACCCCCACCATCCAAACCGGCGTCACTGGCATGAGTGCAGTCGCCATGTCGCTGCTGCAGTAGAGCGACCCTGCAAACCAGCATGGGACTAAGCCGCATTTTTAGGGTCTAACAAGCTTCGAAATGGGATGAAGTCCATTGGTATAGCACCTTTCGTAACGTCCAAACCCCTTGACTAACAGTTGAACTCGCCCGCACTCTTCTTGGAACCTCGTGCAAAGCTTCGCCCGCTGGCCGCAGTTCAAATCGGTAAAAGGGGTCCCTATCACATGAAAAAGTCGCTCGTGCTCGCATTCGTTTGTCTGCCTGTAATCGCTTATGGCCAGACGCAGCCGCAATCGCAAACTCCGCAAAATGGGCAGCCCAACGCGCACTCAAACTCTCCGGTAGAAGACCTCAACGAGCTGAACGAACCGCCCATGCTGGGCATCCATTGGGCACACGGCTTCGAGCCTAACGCTCGCGCACACGAAGCGAACATGCAGCCGGCAGCACGGACCCGCAGCCCGCTGATGACCAACCACGGCGGCAAGATCATGCAGACAGCGACGACCGAAGCCATCTTCTGGGGAACAAGCTGGGCATCGTACTCGGGCGACAAGATCACAGGCATGGACTCGTGGTACATCGGCTTCAACGGATCCAACTACGCGGGCACATCGGACGAATACACCGGCACCAACGGCAAGGTGACTTCGACCATAACCCACATGGGCCACATCATCGACACGTCCGCTTCGACGGGCGGCGGCAGCACGTCGGCCATCCTCGCCGAGGTCTGCAAGGTGATCAAATCGCCCGACACCAGCGGCAACGGCTACTACGCGGTTTACAGCGACACGCCGCGCGGCAGCGCAGGCTACTGCGCGTATCACAGCGCCGGAACCTGCAGTGGTGTGCCCGTACAGTTCGCCTACTTCTTCAAGCTCGACGGCGACTCCGGTTGCGACCCCAGGGACACGTCCGGGCTGCACTCGCAGGGCCTTGCCGCGATCTCCAACGTAAGCGGACACGAGCTCTCGGAAGCGCGCACCGATCCCGCCAACCCCGGCGCCTGGTACGACTCCTCCGGCAATGAAAACGGCGACAAGTGCGCCTGGACCTTCAACGTTCCTCTGGTCACCTTCAGCAACGGCGTCCAATGGAAGATCCAGGGCGAGTGGTCCAACGCAGCCTACAACGCAGGCACGGGCTATGCGAACAGCTCCGGGCAGAAGGGCTGCATCGCCGGCAAGTAATCCGCACTTAGCCAACACAACCAGACCGCGCTGCAAGTGCCATAGAAGGGCCTCTTGCAGCGCGGTCTTTCTTCATAGGACCCGGATGCTTTTCAAAACGGCTTGCCGTCCCCGCCTGTATACAGGCTACAATTCCCCGGGGTCACTCACCGCATGCGCATCCTCATCCCCGGCGGCTCGGGACAAGTCGGCACTCTGCTCGCGCGGCACCTCTATCGCGCCGGCCACGAAGTCACCGTGCTCTCGCGTCACCCGAAGGACCACCCCGAGCAGCGCTGGCGCACCCTCGCGTGGGACGGCCTCACACGCGGCCCGTGGGTGGAGGAGATCGACCGCAGCGACGCCATCATCCACCTTTCCGGCCGCTCCGTAAACTGCCGCTACAACGCTGCAAACCGCCGCGAGATCTTCGACTCCCGCACCAAGCCCACCCTGCTGCTGGGCGAGCTGATCGCCGCTTCGCCCACGCCGCCGGCCATCTGGATGAACGCCAGCACCAGCACCTTCTACCGCAACGCACTCGACCGCCCACAGGACGAGTTCACCGGCGAACTCGGCGACCTGCCCTCTGAACGCGGCACGCGCGAGCCCGCTAACCAGCCCGAGACCTGGAGCTTCTCCATTGACGTCGCGCACCAGTGGGAGCAGGCGCTCGCCGCCACGCCCACGCCCCGCACGCGCAAGATCCGCCTGCGCTCCTCGATGACCATGAGCCCCGACGCCGGCGGCGTCTTCTCCGTCTTCTCGAAGCTCGTGCGCGCGGGCCTCGGCGGCACGCAAGGCCCAGGCACGCAGTTCGTCTCGTGGATACACGACGCCGACTACTGCCGCGCCACCGACCTCCTGCTCACGCACCCCGAGATCACCGACGAAACCAGCGGCGTCGTCAACCTCACCGCGCCCGAGCCCCTGCCTAACCGCGACTTCATGCGCATCCTGCGCCACGCCTGGGGAAAGTCATTCGGCCTGCCCGCCGCAAGCTGGATGCTCGAGATCGGCACCCGCGTCATGCGCACGGAAAGCGAGCTCGTCCTCAAGAGCCGCCGCGCCGTTCCAACACTGCTCCTCAAACACGGCTTCAAGTTCGAGTTCCCCACCTGGGCCGAAGCCGCAGCCGACCTAGTCGCGCGCTCGAAAGAGCTCGCTTCACATCCCCAGACTGAGCAGATCTGAAGCGATCACCAAACGCTAACGCATACGCCGGTAGCGAATCGTCCCCTCTTCATCCCCATCGCCGACAAACGTCATCCCACAACGCTCCATCACCTTGATCGACTCCGGCAGCCGCGGAAAAGTCTGCGCGCTCACCGACCGCACGCCCTCGCGCGTCAGCAGCCAGTCGACCACCGCCTTCGCCGCCTCCGTCGCATAACCCGCGCGTTGAAACTCCGGCAGCGTCGAGTAACCGATCTCCGCATCGCCCTCCGGCTTCGGAAAGCCGCCAACACACCCAATCAGCGTGCGTCCCCCGCCGCGAGCATCGGGCAGCAGCACATAGCGGTGCCAGCCCAGCGTCGCCGGCTCCTCCTCAAACTGCTTCAGGATGAACTCAAAAACATGCGGCTCCCAGTGCTCCGGCGGCCACTCGCGCGTCAGCTTCGCGCCCAGCAGCTTGCCCAGCGATCCATTCGCCATCTGCTCAGCGGCCATCATCTCCGGCGTGATCGCGACCAGCCGCAGCCGCGCCGTCTTCAGGTCCGCAATACGCGGTTCGCGACGCCAAAAGGTCCAGTTCACTTGGCGTTCTCAGCCTCACGTGTGCGCGATTCCGCCAGCTTCGAATCGCGGTGCTGCTTCTCCGCAATCTGCTCCAGCTGCCGCCGCCAGTCCAGGTCCTCGACGAACCCGCGCGACGCGCGCCACTCCTCCTGCACCTTCACAAACAGCTCCAGGAAAACCCGCGTCCCCAGCAGCGATTCGATGTCCTTACGCGCAGCCGTGCCAATGCGCTTCAGCATCGATCCCTGGTTGCCGATCACGATTGCCTTCTGCCCCTCGCGCTCGACAAAGATCGCCGCCGCAATCTTCGTCACCGGCAGCTTGCCGTCGCGCGTCTTCTTCATTGACGCCGGCTCCTCATACCGCTCCACCACAACCGCCGCCGCATAAGGAACCTCTTCGCCGGTCAACAGCAGAATCTTTTCACGAATCAACTCCGCCACAAGAAAGCGCTCCGGCTGATCGGTCAACTGGTCCTTCGGGAAGTAGCGTTGGCCCTCCGGCATCAGGTGCGCGCACTTATCGAGCAGCAGCTCCAAGCCTTCCTTCTTCTTCGCGGAAATCGGAATCACGTCCGCAAACGTATGCAGCGCGCTCCAGTGCGCAATGATCGGCAGCAGCGTGCTCTTGGGCAACGCGTCAATCTTGTTCAGCACAAGAATCACGGGGCAATCCAGCTTCTTCACCAGCTGCAGCGCAAAATCATCCTCAGCCTTCGAGAGCGCCCGCCGTTGCTGCCCCGCCGTGCGCACCTTGCGCGCTTCACCGTCCTCGCCTGTGCGTGGGTTCTCTTCGACCGGCAACCGATGCGTCGCGTCCACGATAAACAGCACCGCATCGCGCGACTCCAGCGCGTCATGCACCTCCTGCATCATGCGCCGGTCGAGCTGCGTCTCCGGCTTGTGCACACCCGGCGTATCGACCAGCACGATCTGCGCCATCGGCCTGCCCGGATCGCCCTTCGTCTTCTTGCGCAGCGGCAGCTCCAGGACGCCCTGTATGCGCGTGCGCGTCGTCTGCGGCTTGTGCGTCACGATCGCGAGCTTCTGCCCCAGCAGCGCGTTCAGCAGGGTCGACTTGCCCGCGTTGGGCCGCCCGATGATCGAAATAAATCCAGTGCGTAATGCCATCTCTCTATGATGACACCGCCGCACCCGGGCAGGACGACGCCACCGAGCAAATCTACTCCGGTTCGCTCGAACTCGCGGCCAGCCCACCGGCCAGCCCCACGCGCACCCTCTCGACCAGGCGATCCGTAGAGGCCACAACTTCCAGCCGCAGCGGCCCATCCTCCACCACTTCGCCCGGCAGCGGAATGTGCCCCGCAATCTCGCTCACCAGCCCACCCACGGTCGTCGCCTCATACTCCGTCAGCATCTGCGGCAGCGTCTGCACCGGCGGCGTCGCCGGCTCAGCCGACTCCGTCACCGCATCATCGTCGAAAGCCTCGCGCCGCTCCGGCTCTTCTGCCGTCGCGCGCGTCTGCATCTGGTCGGCGAAGAGCTCGCGCAGACGGCTCACTTCAAAGCTGCCGGAAACAAGATACGTGCCGTCATCTTCGGCCACCGGCGAATCATCGCCCTCAGGCTCATCATGCTCGTCTTCAATGTTGCCGACGATGGCCTCGATAAGATCCTCAATGGTCACGAGCCCCGCGACGCCGCCATACTCATCGATCACGATCCGCATGTGCTGCTTCTCACGCTGCATCTCGCGGAGCAGTTCGTTCACCTTCTTCGTCTCGGGCACAAACGCCGCCGGCCGCTGTATCTTCGACACGCGCTGCTGCCCCGCATCCGCATCGCGCACACCCAGCAGGTCGCGCGCGAACGCGATTCCCGTGATCGTATCCAGCGTGCCCGAGTACACCGGCACACGCGAGAAGCTGTGCGAGTTCACCTCCGCCGTAAACTCCTCAAGCGTCATCGTATCGGGCACCGCAAACATCTCCGGGCGCGGCGTCATCACCTCGCGCACCACCTTGTCGCCGAACTCCACCACGCTGCGCACCAACTCGCGGTCGCTCTGTTCGAAGATGCCCTCTTCCTCGCCCGCCTCCAGCAGCGCGTCCATCGCTTCGCTGGGATGCTCGGGCTCCTCGGTGTCCTCGGGCTCGGCGAGGCTGGCAATCGAAAGCAGCAGCCCCAGCGTCAGCGTGATCGGCAACACCGCATAGAACAGCGCCTGGAACAGCGGCACAATGCGCACTACCCAGTTGCCGCGCGTGCGCGCAAAGAACACCTGCGGCAGCAGACGGTCGAAGAACATCACCACCAGCAGCAACTCGAAGGCAGTGCGCGCTACTGAGACCGGTGCGCGCATGATCTGACCGTGCAGCCGCATCGCGAACATGAACGCCAGCGTCGCCAGAGCAACCTGCCGCAGCACCGACGCCGACGTGGACGCCGACTCACGGCTCAGCCGCAAGCGCGGCTCCACCAGCGTCTCCCACGCGTCGATGTTCTCCGCATACTCGCGCGCGAGAAACTTGCCCATCTCGAAATAAATCCGGTCCGCATACGCCGCGAGCGCAAGCACGCCCAGCAGGAACGTCACCCATAGCGGAAAGGTCCAGTTCATACGGCCACCCGCTTCCCACCGCGAGCAGCTACTTTACGACGAGCCCCTCCGCGTCCTCCGAGTTTTTCCTTAGCGTCCTCTGCGTTCGCCGTTGCCTTCGCCTCTACCCGCCCAATCAACCCCACGGGCAGCCTCAGCTCCAAACGCAGCTCAGCCTCGCGCCGCGCCATCTGCCCCTTGTCCGTCTCATGGTCCATGCCGGCCAGATGCAGCAGCCCATGCAGCAGCAGCACCCGCACCTCATCTCGCAATGAGTGACCATGCTGCTTCGCCTGACGCTCAGCAGTGTTCAGCGATATCGCCAGATCCCCGGCATGTCCATCGCCAAACTCCGTCGCAGCCGGAAAGCTGAGCACATCCGTCGCTTTATCCTTGCCGCGAAAATTACGGTTCAGCCGCCGCACCGTCGCATCGCCGGCGAGCAGCACATCCACCGCACCCTCCAGCCCCACGGCCGCCTGCGCCGCCTTCACGAACCGCGACAACCCGGAGCGCGAAAGTCCCCATGCGGTCCAGCCGTCGACATGCGCGGCGGTGCTTCGCGGGGGTTCGATGGTGATCATGCGTCTTTGATGCTATCGCAGATCGAATGCGCGCCCTGAATTTACTGCGGCTTCAGCGCCACAGGTCGAGGCTCTTCGCCGGGCAGCGTCATGGGCGTGCCGTCGACTACCAGCGGCAGTTGCTGCGCCCTGCCATGCGAGTCATACGCGCGCACAATCCGCTGCACCAGCTGATGCCGCACCACGTCCACATCCTCAAAGTGACAGAACCGAATCCCCTCCACGCCCTCGAGCACATTCAGCGCATCCAGCAGCCCGCTCTTCTTCGGGTTCGGAAGATCGATCTGCGACAAGTCGCCCGTGATCACCGCCTTGGACGCATTGCCGAGCCGCGTCAGGAACATCTTCATCTGCTCGCTGGTCGTATTCTGCGCCTCGTCCATGATGATGAAGGCCTCATTGAGCGTGCGTCCGCGCATGAACGCCAGCGGCGCAATCTCGATGACATTCGTCTCGAGCATCTTGTCCACCCGCGCAGGTTCCAGCAGGTCATACAGCGCGTCATACAGCGGACGCATGTAGGGGTCGACCTTCTCCTGCAAGCTGCCCGGAAGGAACCCGAGCCGCTCGCCGGCCTCGACCGCCGGGCGCACCAGGATGATGCGCGAGACCTTCTTCGCCATCAGCGCAGACACCGCCATCGCCACCGCAAGATACGTCTTGCCCGTACCCGCCGGCCCCAGCCCGAACACCATGTCGTTTGTCTCGATCGACTCAACATACTTGCGCTGATTGGGCGAGCGCGGCTGCACCATGCGCTTCACGCCAGCGGAACGTTGCTTGCCCGTCTCGACCAGGCCGCGCAGTGTCACGGCCGGATCGGCGACAACCATCTTCAACAGCGCATTCAGTTCGCCGTTGTGAGGGTGTACGCCAAGTTTTCGGAGATGCTCGAAATCGGCAAATATGCCTTCGACACGGGCCACATCGGTGGCCTCGCCCTCTACCTGGATCGACTCGGACCGCAGGTCGATCTGCACGTTCAGTCCATCTTCCATCAGACGAAGGTTCTCGTCGCGCGTGCCATACAGCGGCTCAATTCCGGGAGTGAGGATCAACGATTTTTTCACCAAGTAGGGGCCTGACCTCCGTCAGGGAAGTACATAGGATTAGATTCATTTTGGGGAACATCGATGCACTGCCCGCTGCCGCCTCCGCGACGAAACCTGGTCGCGATCTGCATTGCATCCGGATTGGCGAGAGTTGCCAAATGAGTGACGATGTTGGCGAAAGCGTAACCCCTCCCCCAAGAGCACGTCAAGCGCTATCTGTGGAGAACGAACCCTATTCGCTTCCCATTCATATTTTAACCAATATCACTCAACGACCGCCCCACCACGGGCAGCGAATGGCCCAGCGCATACGCCGTGCAGGCGCTGCACACCTGCGGCCCCGCCTTCGCCAAGCCCCGCACCTGCTCATCCGCAGACCGCTTCAGCGGCGTCCACTGGTGCCTGCAGGTCAGCAGCGGCGTCAGCCGGTAGTACAACCGCACCACCGCCGATTCGATGCCGTCATCGATATGTTCGACCAGGTGAAAGAACGCCAATGGCGACATATCTGCGATAACAAACCTGCGGCTGACGTTGAAAGTAATCCCCATGTACTCGAGCGTGCTGACGAAGCCGAGCGCCTTCTTCGCCGCCACCTCAAGCTCGGCGGCAGTACGCTCCAGTTTGTCCAGTTGCTCACGAAGTTCGCTGTCCATAACTTCCACGTTAGCCGGAACCGCCGCCACCCGGTCGTCCTATGATGAGACAAGCCGCATGCCCTGCGGAAATCTGCCGTCCCCATTGACCTCCACAGCCGAAATCCATAGAATCGATGATTGCAGGAGTAGCGGCAGGGGTGTGTCTTTACTTCCTCCGGCCTGCACTCCACTCCCCGCACAGTCCGGGTAAAAGAAAAGAGTTCTGATGGCAAATCATGTATCGTCCCTGAAGCGCGCGCGCCAGACCGTCACCAAGACGGCCGTCAACCGCTCCAATAAGTCCAAGCTCCGCGGTTCCCTGCGCGCTATGCGCGAGGCCATCGCCGGCGGCGATCACGCTGCCGCCACCACCGCCTATCGCGCCACCGCCTCCGTCCTCGACAAGTCCGTCCAGAAGGGCGTTCTGCACAAGAACACCGCCAGCCGCTACAAGAGCCGCCTCAACGCCCGCGTCAAGGCTGTCGCTCCCGCCAAGGCTGCCTAAGCTTTCCGTCTCACCGATCCACAGCAAGGCCGGCCCAGCGCCGGCCTGTTGCTTTGACCCTCACTCGGGCCGCGAAGCCTTCTTGCCGCTGTCGATCGTCTCGCCCGGGTTCAGCAGCGAAGGCGGCTTACGATGCGTCTCCACATCGCCGGCAGTCGCCATAGCGTCTCCCGCCGGATTCGCCGGAGCCGAAGCGGCCGGCGCCGCTGCCGGAAGGGGCGCAGAAGTCGCCGCAGCCTCATCGACCTTTGCCGCCGGAGCCGCAACCGGCTTCGGCGCAGCCGGCTGTGTGCTCTCCGCCGTGCTCACCGGAGGCTCCTCAATCGGCGCTCCCGCCAGCATGCGCGTCAGCTTCACGTTTTCCGTATGCGGCATCGGCGGTTCGAGCGCCCGCATCGCCTCCAGGTCTTTCTTGTCCTGCTCGCTCGGCGCGGGCAGCTTGTACACCTCGATCGCCCCGTTCCGCACCACCAGCACGCTCATCCCGTCAGCCGAAAGATCGAAGTTCTGCCCTCCGGGCGATACGGGAACGCACGACAGCTTCAGCAGCAGGTCGCCGCTCTCCACCTGGTAGATCCGCACCTCCTGCGTCGAACTAGGATCGCTGAATCCGCCCACACTGCCTATCGTCGTCAACGCCCCCGGCCCAAGCGACGACATCGGCATGGACGCCATCGACACGGTGCGGCTCAGCGCGAACCTGCCCGACTGCGGCGCGAACGCGAAGTGCGCAAACGGCGTCGACCCGCCCAGCAGCTCTTCCCACGTCTCGCGCGCAGCAAAATTAAACGCCGAGATCATGATTTTCTCGTCCGACCCGCGGCAGCTGAACACCACGAACTGGCTCGGACTGACGAACTGCATCCGCGGCGGGCAACTGCTGTCCACGTACGTCAGCTTGCGCGTATCGCCGTCGAAGCTGTCGAACTGCATGTTCCAGCGGATGCGCTTTTCGCTCTCCGCAAACAGGTACCCGCGCCCGTTCACCGGCAGCAGCCCCACGCTCGCCGTACGCACCGACCCCGCCGCGACGGCCCGCACCGGCGATCCCGCCGCTCCGGTCCCCATCGCGCGGACAAAGTAGAACACCTCGTGCGGTGTCTCCTTCGGCTCGTCGTCATGCACCATCAGCACCGGATGCTCTGGCCGCGGCTTGCGCGGCGAAGACGCCTCGACGGTCACCAGGTCGCCCTCCGGCGAGACCAGCACGGCGTCAATCACGCCCGGAACATGCACGAACGGCATCTGCTCGAACGGGTCTTTAGAGTCCACATTAGCCAGCGGAGCAATCGCCGTCAGCGTCGACCGAATCCGCAGCAGGAACCGCCCATTGCCCAGGCTCCACAAATACTGCCCATGATCATGGAGATGCCAACGCGCGCGGGCCAGCACCTTGCCGGTCGGCAGGTCCACCAGCACTGCTCCCACGGCGCAATCGTTGTCGTCCGGAGGATCGTCAGGAATGCGTTCCACCAAACCGCGCAGACCGTACGTCACCAGCAGGTGCGTGTTGTCGACGAAGTGCACCGTCAGCATCGATGCACCGGCCTCGACCAGCGCCTGCGGCACACCCTGAAAGCCGATATCCGCAAGCTGAATCGTTACCGCTGGCTGCGGCCCACGCGGTAACGCATAGCCGCACATCGTCGTCCAAACGAGCAGCAACGGCAACGCCAGTGTTTGCCACCGTGGCGCGCGATACCTGCAGCTCGGTTTCCGGTTTATCCAATACGCTGGAACCCGCATCGTCATGCTCGCGTACATTTACTCTTGCACAGACAGGCCGGATCAAGCCACTCCAACGGCCACCGCCCGCCCGCAACCTTTTAGACGGAGATTTTCGATCCATGACTTCACCTTCAGCAAGCCCACTTTTCACCATCGCCTCCGCTCGCGGCATCGCGCTGGCGACGGCCCTCGGCCTCACCGCGCTGGCCTGTCCCGCCCAGACCACGACCCCCTCCGCCCCGCCAGCGACCCACTACGCCGCGCCACCGGCCTTCGACCTCCCCTCCATCGACACCAAGGCGGACCCCTGCAACGATTTCTACAAGTTCGCCTGCGGCAACTTCGCCAGGAACCACCCCATCCCCGCCGACCAGCCCGGCAACGATGAGTTCTACCTGCTCTACAACGTGAACACCCAGGCGCTCAACGGCATCCTCACCGGCCTCGCCGCGGGCGGCCCCTCGCGCACCCCCAGCGAGCAGAAGATCGGCGACGCTTACGCCGCCTGCATGAACACCGAGGCCATCGAAAAGAAGGACCTCGGCCCCATCCAGCCGCTGCTCGACGAGATCGACCACACCAGCAAGCTCGGCATGCCCGCCCTCGCCGGCAAGCTGCAGCGCATCGGCGTCAACGCCTTCTTCTCCTACGGCGAGATGCAGGACTTCAAGGACTCCACAAAGCAGATCGCCGCCGTCGACCAGGGCGGCCTCGGCCTGCCTGAAAAGGACTACTACCTGCGCGACGGCGAGAAGGACAAGACCCTCCGCGAGCAGTACGTCGCCCACATCACCAAGATGCTCTCCTTCGCCGGCGAGACCCCGCAGCAGGCCCTCAAGGACGCGCAGGACATCCTCGCCTTCGAGACCACGCTCGCCAAAGCCTCGCAGAGCGTGACCGAGCGCCGCGACCCCGAAAAGCTCTACCACCTCCAAACCATCGCCGAGTTCCAGAAGAGCATGGGCCGTGCGCCTTTCACGCCCTTTATCGACGCCATACACTCCCCGCACGTCACCGAACTGAACGTCATCAACCCGGCGTTCATGCCGGCGCTGGTACAGGCCATCATGTCCACGGACGCCGGCACGCTGCGCGCCTACCTCCGCTATCAGCTGCTCACCACTGAGGTGCAGCATCATGCGCTCCCGCAGCGCTTCGACGATGAGAACTTCGACTTCTACGGTCGCAAGCTCTACGGCCAGCCGCAGCAACGGCCGCGCTGGAAGCGCTGCTCGCAGTTCGTCGACACCAATCTCGGCGAGGCCCTCGGCCAGATCTACGTGCAGAAGTACTTCGCCGGTAACGCCAAGGCCAAGACCCTCGAAATGGTCCACGACATCGAGAACGCCATGGACAAGGACATCGACCAACTCGACTGGATGTCCCCGACCACGAAGACCCGCGCCAAGGAAAAGCTGCACGCTGTCGCCAACAAGATCGGCTACCCCGACACGTGGCGCGACTACAGCGCGCTCACCATCTCTCCCACCGACGCTCTGGGTAACGCAGACCGCGCCGTCGCCTTCGAGAACGACCGCCAGCTCGCCAAGATCGGCAAGCCCATCGACCGCCTCGAGTGGACCATGTCGCCGCCCACCGTCAACGCCAACTACAACCCCAGCATGAACGACATCAACTTCCCCGCCGGCATCCTGCAGCCCGCCTTCTACGATCCCAAAGCCGACGACGCCGTGAACTACGGCCACATCGGCGCGGTCATCGGCCACGAACTCACGCACGGTTTCGACGACGAAGGCCGCAAGTTCGACGCCAAGGGCAACATGACAGATTGGTGGACGGCCGACGACGCGAAGAAGTTCGAGACTCGCGCCGGCTGCCTCGAAAACCAGTACAGCTCCTTCGTCGCGGTTGAAGACCCGAAGGAGCCGGCGAAGGTAAACGGCAAACTCACGCTCGGCGAAAACACCGCCGACAACGGCGGCCTGCTGCTCGCCTACATGGCCTACCTAGAGCACGCGAAGAAGGACCACATCGACCTCAACAAAAAGATCGATGGCTACACCGCACCGCAGCGCTTTTACATCGCCTTCGCGCAGAACTGGTGCGAGAACTCGCGCGACGAAGCTATCCGCAACCAGGTCCTCACCGACCCCCACTCCCCCGACCACTTCCGCGCCAACGGCGCCATCGTCAACCAACCCGGCTTCGGCCCAGCCTTCGGCTGCAAGGCTGGCTCGCCCATGGTGCCGAAAGACGCATGCCGCGTATGGTGAGACGGGTTCTCAGTTCTTAGTTCTTAGTCGTTAGTTCCACCAACAACGTGGGTGCCCCATTCATCGCGCAGCACCTGCGCGATGAATGGGCCGCCTCCACCGCTCCCACCTGCACACTCACTAAACCCTGCCCTTCTCCCCATGCGAAACTAGAGAGTGCCCCGCATCCACAACCGTCCTCTCGGCTTCGCTGCCTGCGCCATCGCCAGCAGCTTGTGGGGCTGCGGCTTCTTCTTCGGCAAGATCGCGCTCGCCGAAATGGGCCTCGGCGCGATGGTCTTCTACCGCTTCCTCTTCGCGATGCTCGCACTCGCACCGCTGCTCATCACGCATCGCCCGGGCCTCAACGCGCGCGAGTGGCGCACGCTCCTCTTCGCCGCCTTCCTGGGCGTCCCGCTGCAGTTCCTCATCCAGTTCCGCGGACTCCAGCTCACCACCGTCTCGCACGCCTCACTGATGGTCGGCACCATGCCTGTCATCCTCGCGGTGGGCGCAACACTGTTCACACATGAGCGCCTGCCGCCGCTCGGCTGGGCCGCGCTCGCCGTCTCCAGCATCGGAGCTGCCCTCATTGCGCTCGGGCACAGCAGCCACGCGGCCGGCGGCGACCCTACACTCGCCGGAGACCTCTACGTCATCCTCTCGCTCGGCATCGCTCTCGGCTGGATCCTGCTCAACAAGCAGCTCATGGAGCGCCACTCCGCCATCGTCGTCACCGCCTATGGTCTGCTCGCCGGCACACTGATGCTGGCGCTCTACGTTCCGTTCGCCTATGGCCTCCCGCCGGTGCACGGCGTCTCGACGAAGGCATGGCTCGCCCTCGCCGCAAGCGGTGTCCTCTGCACCGCGACCACCACACTGCTGTGGAACTGGGGCATGACGCAGGTGCCCGCATCACAGGCCGGCGTTCTGCTCAACATGGAGCCGCTGCTCGGCTCAGTGCTCGGCGTCGCCCTGCTGCACGAGCGCCTCGGTCCCTGGGCGTACGTCGGCGGCGCACTGATTCTCGCCGCAGCCGTCACGCTCACCACGCGCGGCCCCGCTCCTCTCCCGCACGACCCCATCTAGCTTCTGCTACGATTCCGGCGTCCCCCATTCCCGACACCGGAGCCTCACGTCATGCGTACCGCCCTCAGAGTTGCCGCGCTCGCCCTCGCCTTCCTTCCCTCCCTGCACAGTCAGCAGCCCGCACCAAAGCCCATGCCCAAACCCGCAGCCACAGCCGCTCCCGGCGGCGGCCCCGGCATAGTCTGGGTCAACACCGCCAGCAACGTCTATCACTGCTTCGGCGACCGTTACTACGGCAAGACAAAAGACGGCAAGTACATGACCGAAGCTGCCGCCAAAGCCGCCGGCGCGCACGGCGCACGAAACCAGACCTGCGGCAAATAGCCTCCGCAATTTCCAGCCGATACACTTAGCGGATGTTCTTCGAAGCAGCCCGTTTCCGCTCGACACTGGCGCGCGTGCAATGGCGCCGCGGCCTGCGCGCGGGCATGGCTGTTTCGACGATCATGGTGGCGTTCCATCTCCTTGGCCGCCCCTTCGGCTGGGCTTCGCTGGGAGTGCTCCAGGTGCTCACCGTCGATAACGGCGGCCCCTATCGCTCGCGTCTCGGTAACGCACTGACCGTCATCGCCGGCGGCGCCATCGCCATCTTCCTCGGCACCGAAGCCGCCCGCACGCTGCCCGTAGCCATCATCGTCACCGCGTTATTCTGCTTCGCCGTCACTCTCGCCCGCGTCGTCTCACAGCCGCTCGCGTCCTCCAGCGTCAGCATCCTCGTCGCCTACATCGTGGCCTACGGCGCGCAGACGCACACCGCCTCCGCTGCCCTCTCCGGCATGGCATACGACATCATCGGCGGACTCTGGGCAGCAGCCTTCTCGCTCATCTTCTGGCCCGTCGACCCCTTCCGTCCCGCACGCAACGCCGTCGCCGACCTTTACGCGAAACTCACCGTCCTTGCCGCCGCGCTGCCCTCGGTCAACGAGACCGCCCCCGACTCCGACCGCAGCGCCGTCAGCAGCCTCGTCCCACAGATCCGGCCGCTCATCGAAGCCGCCCAGAACACCCTCGCCGCCACCCCAGCGCGCATGACCGCGCGCACCGTCCGCGCGCGCAATCTCGCCGCCATGGTCCAGGCCGCCGACCTCCTCCTAGCCCGCATCCTCCGCATCGCCGAGCTCGCCAGCTTCAAGACGGCCAATCAGGCCAACCTCTCCAGCCAGCGAGTCGCCGATCTGTCCGCCTGGCTCGTCGCCTCGCTCGCTCCAGTCGAGCACGCCCTCCGCCAGCGGCCCGGAGACCGCGGCGACTCCTTTTCTCCCGAAGGCTCGCTCTCGGTCGACATGCACCGCCGCGCGCTCCGCTTTGAGGCCACCGGCAATACGGCCACGAGCACCGCCATCTCAGCCCAACTCGACGCTCACCTCGCAGCCGCCGAGCGCGACTGCGTCCTTTCGCTCGAAGTCGTCTACGAAGCCGTGCGCGCCATCTGGACCGGCGCCGAGCCGCGCGCCACCCGAGCCGCCGCCCTGCGCTCCACCTTCGCCGCGCCCACCGCCGGCGCCACATCCTCACCACAGATCTGGCTCGACGCTCTGCGCGCCAACTTCACCACGCGCTCCGTGATGTTCCGCCACGCGCTGCGCCTCTCCACCGTCACGGCGGTCGACGTGGTCATCCTCCACCTCATCCACCTGAACCACGGCTACTGGCTGCCGATGACCTCGCTGATTGTGCTGCAGCCCTACACCGGAGAAACCTGGCGCCGGTCCGGCGATCGCGTCGGCGGCACCGTCGCCGGCGCGGTGCTCGCGGCCATCCTCGCCGCCACGCTTCCCACCGAAACCGGCATCATGGTCGCCATCTGCGTGGGCACCGCCTTCACCCTCGCAACCTACGCCGTCGACTACGCCTGGTACTGCTTCTTCCTCACGCCCACCATCGTCCTGCTCACGCTGCCGCACCTGCGCGACTGGCACTTTGCCGCCGTCCGCATGGGCATGACCGGCCTCGGAGCGCTCACCGCCATCACCGCCATGCTGCTCTTCTGGCCTGAGCGCGAGGCGGTCCAACTCCCACGCCTGCTCGCGCGGGCCGCCGCAGCCGACGCCGCCTACATGCGCGCCATGCTGAAGTTCTGGCAGTGCCCCGCCGGCGACGCACACGCCCGCACCCAGGCCGAGCGCAACATCCTCGCCCCCGCGCGCCGCGCCTGCGGCCTCGCCACCAGCGACGCCGAAGAGAGCCTCGACCGCGCGCTGCTGGAGCACGCCATCCCCCTGCGCGCCACGCCCGCGCACGAGCGCCTGAACCACGACGCCCTCACCTTCACCACCTATCTCCGCCGCCTCACGCAGAGCATCACCACGCTCGCCGTCCTCGGCGCAGAGTCCCCTCAACTCGCCGAGCGCGTCGGCGAACTCGCGCACCATCTCGACGCCGTCTCCGACACCCTCGCCGCCCACCAGCCCAGCAGCGAACTCGCGCTCGACCGCGCTCCATCAGCGCCGGACGGCACATCGCTCATCGATCGCCAGCTCGCCCGCCTCGAGCGTCAGGTCGGCGTCCTCGAGCGCGCGGCCGCGGATATCGTCTCCGCTATACCGGCGTGATGATGCCGCCGACCGGCAGCGACGTCGGCAACGAATCCGGCCGCCGCAGCTTCATCGCCTCAGCTGTCATGTCCGTATACTTCAGTCCCGCGCCGGTGTTGAACAGCACCACGCGCTCGCCCGCCTTGATCTCTCCGGTCGCACGCAGCGTGTCGTAAGCCGCCGTCGCGGCCGCGCCTTCAGGCGACAGGAACAGCCCCTCATGCTTCGCCCAGTCCAGGATCGACGCCAGAATCCCCGCATCGTCCGTCGCGACCACGTTGCCGCCAGAGCTCCGCACAATGTCCAGGATGATGTCATCCCCATAAGGCTTCGGCACGCGCAGCCCCGCAGCAAAGGTGTCGGCATTCTGATAGAACTCACTCGCCGCCTTGCCGTCCTCGTACGCCTTCGCAATCGGCGCGCAACCCGCGGCCTGGAGCGCATACATGCGCGGCCGCTGGCCGCTCACCCAGCCCAGTTGCTCCATCTCCTCGAACGCCTTCCACATGCCGATCAGTCCCACGCCGCCGCCGGTCGGATAAAACACCGCATCCGGATACTCCCATCCCAGTTGCTCGACGAGCTCGTAGCCCATGGTCTTCTTGCCCTCGACGCGGAACGGCTCCTTCAGCGTCGACACATCGAACCACACATCCTCAGACGGCGTCCCACTCTCCTTCTGCGCCTTGATGCGCTCGCCCACCATCCGCGCGCAGTCCGAGATCAGCCCATCGACCATCGTCACATCCGACCCATACACCACGCCTTCGAGATAGTTCGCGAACGGCACATCCTTCGGCATAAAGATGTGGGCGGAAATCTGCGCCGCCGCCGCATACGCCGCCAGCGCTCCCGCCGCATTACCCGCCGAAGGCACCGCGAGCTGCCGCAGACCATACTGCTTCGCCATCGTCACAGCCATCGCCATGCCGCGCGCCTTGAAGGTGCCGGTAGGGTTCGCGCCTTCTTCCTTCACGTACAGCCCGGGATAGCGCCGGCTCGCCAGCATCGGCGTCCAGCCCTCACCCAGAGTCACCGGCTCAGCCGACGGCAGCACATCGGCATACCGCCACATGCCCAGGCTCGCAGCCGAAGCCGCCGCACGCTCGGCGGGAGCTTCACGGCGCGCAGTCTTCTTCAGCGCTTCCATGTCATAGCGAACGTACAGCGTTCCAGCATCGATGGGGCAAAGGGTCTGGGGCGTTGCGGCAGAAACACGGTTATGGCACCGTGCGCACTCAAGGTAAGCAATTGCAGGCATTACCTCATGCTACTGCACGTCGCGGCACTTCCCCAGACCCTTGCCTGGCCGTCGTCAGTCGGCGGATTCCGCATCCGACGACCGCCGTACAGCAAGCTCCACGACGACACTCGCCACCAGGAGCCCAACACTCACGGCAAGCGCTCCGCCGGCCCAGGTCCACTCCATGCGCTCCTTCATCAGGAAGCGGTCCAGGATCGCGAACACCAGCACCAGAACAGCCGCCTCGGCGAGGTAAGCCGAGCAGCGTTCGCCGGCGATTTCAAGGAATACGGCCCGCGTGGAATGATCCGCTTCCTGCACTGCTTCCGCCGCAATATCGGGGCCGGGCTCTTTCGGTTTGCCGGAAATAACCAGCGAAAGGCGGGACTGTGGAGCGGAATCGAAACCGGCCGCAATGCCGGTTGTAGACGACATTGTTTTGGATTGGTGAAGCATAAAGCACCCTTGTAAAGCCTTACCTATTGTGTCCCGGACCTCTCCCCCGGAACATCAATTTCAAGTAAATACTTTTAAATCATATACTTATGAATATTTACGCACAGAGGAATGAGAGAATATGCAGGTGACTTCTCCGCTCTCTCCCGGCCTCCTCGCTTCTGCGCTCACCGCTCCCCGCCTCATCGCTATCGACATGGACGGCACGCTGCTCGGCGCCGCCGCGACCGTCAGCCCCCGCAACCTCGCCGCCCTGCGTGCCGCCGAGCGCTCTGGCGCGGAAGTCGTCATCGCCACCGGCCGCCGCCACTGCTACGCCATGAAGGTCCTGCGCGACCTCGACCTCGACCCCGCCGCCGCGCTCATCAGTTCCAACGGCACCGTCATCCGCACCATCGGCTCCGACCTGCTGCACCGCACCTTCCTGCCCTCCTCCACCGCGCGCTGGCTATGCGACCACCTCGCCGACTTCCGCAACACCCTCGTCCTCACCTTCGACTCCGTCGGCCCCGACGGCGAGGACGCTCGCGGCGCGCTCGTCGTCGAGCACCTCGACAGCCTGCACTCTAGCGTCGGCGGCTGGATGCGCGCCAACGAGCCCTACATCGCGCACGTCGAGCGCCTCGAACACGCGCTCGAAGGCGACGCACCCATCCAGATGATGGTCTGCGGCCCGGTCGCCCACATGCGCCGGGCCGAGGCCCGCCTGCTCGAACACGAAGGCGTCTTCGCCGCCGGCGTCACGCCGCTCGACCGCATCCACACCGCCGAGGTCGCCATCCACCGCACCGAGTACCCCGACCGCGACCTCTGCATCGTCGACATTCTCCCCGCCGGCTGCTCCAAGGGCTCCGCCGTGCTGCGCCACGCGGCCGCGCGCGGTGTCGACGCCAGCGAAATCCTCGCCATCGGCGACAACTGGAACGACGTCTCCATGCTCGAAATCGCCGGCCACGCCGTCGTCATGGCCAACGCCCCCGCGGACCTCAAATCCATGGCCACCGCCCGCGGCTGGACCATCGGCCCCTCCAACGACGAGGACGGTGTCGCCGCCGCCATCGAATCCGCCCTCTCACTGGAAGTCGCCATCCTCTAGCGCCGACACTCCAACTCGTCCCCCGCAGCTTTGAGTTTTTATCCCGCACCTTTGAGTTGTCATCCCGCAGCGCAGCGAAGGGATCTGCTTTCGCCAGTCCCGCCACCGCCGCCGGGTGCCCCATCTTCGCGACAGTCTCATCGTCGCTAAGGTGGGCCCGCACACTGCCAAACTGCTTCCCACTAGCCCCCTCTGGTAGTCTCATAACAGTGCTCCACGTCGCCAGACACCTCCGCCGCGCGCTCCCGGCCGCCCTCGTTGTGGCCGCACTCTCCCCTGCCGCGCACGCGCTCGAACACATCACGCTCCGCAACGGTTTCGAGCTCGACTGCCTCCGCCACGAGACCCTCGACGCCGACCACGTCCGCCTCTTCCTCACCGGCGACAACAACTACCAGGACCTCCGCGCCTCCGACATCCTCCGCGTCGAAGCCCTCCCCGACCCGCCGCCGCCGCCCGCACCCGCCGCGCCCGCACCTACCCTCACCGCCTCCGAACCCACGCCAGCCGAAATGCAGCAGATCCTCTCCAACGCCGGCGCCGCGCACAACATCGACGAGGACCTCCTCGCCTCCGTCGTCCACGCCGAAAGCGGAGGCCATGTAAAGGCCGTCTCGCGCACCGGAGCCCGCGGGCTCATGCAGTTGATGCCTTCCACCGCCCGCACGCTCGGCGTCCAGGACAGCTTCCGCGCCGACCAGAACATCGCCGGCGGCACCGCCTATCTCGACTCCCTGCTGAAGCGCTACAAGGACAACCTCGCCCTCGCCCTCGCCGCCTATAACGCCGGCCCCGGCGCGGTCGACCGCTATCGCGGCATCCCGCCCTTCCGTGAAACGCGCGCCTACGTGGCCCGCGTCATCCGCGAGTTCAATCGCCGCAAGCAGGCCTCAGCCCTGGCGGTCGTCGCCGCCGGCGTCCGCTAGCCTGCGCGCATGAACAAACGCTCCGCCACACTCACCGCACTAGGTGTCGTCCTTCTACTCATCGGCGCCTGGGCCGCGCACCGCATCGCCTTCGACTGGCACTCCCTCCGCATCCAGCTCCGCTCGGTCGCCTGGGTGCATGTCCTGCTCGGCATCCTCTGCATCTACGCCGGCTTCTGGGGACGCGGCATGCGCTGGGCCGTCCTCCTCGGCCCGCGCCAGAAGACGCCCTGGATCGCGCTCGTTTCCCCACAGTTCGTCGGCTTCACCGCCGTCGCTCTCTTCGGCCGCCTCGCCGACCTCGCCCGCCCCTACCTCATCGCCCGCCGCACCGACACCCCCATCGCCACGCAGATCGCCGTCTACTCCATCGAGCGCATCTTCGACCTCGCCGCCGCGGCCATCCTGTTCTCCGTAACGCTCGCCCTTGCCCCGCGCGACCTTTCCCATCACGAGGCCTTCGCCCGCGCCGGCATCCTATCGCTCGCCGCAACGCTCGGCCTCGCCGCCTTCACGCTGGTCGTGCGCTTCAAGGGAGATCGCCTCGCCGCCCTCGCCACGCACCTGCTAACCCCCATCTCGCCGAAGTTCGCCGAAGTCGCCGCCGGCCGCATCCTCGACTTCCGCACCGGACTCTACACCCTCACCAGCCTGCGCGAGTTCTTCGCCGCGCTCGCGCTCTCGCTGCTCATCTGGCTCGGCATCGCCGAAAGCTACGTGCAATCCGCGCACGCCATGACCGCCACACCGCAACTCGCCACCCTCACCTTCACACAGACCATGCTGCTGATGGCGACCAGCATGGGCGGATCGCTGCTGCAGCTTCCGGTACTTGGCTGGTTCACGCAGATCGCGCTCCTCGCGGCAGCGCTGCACGCCTTCTTCGGCGCGCCCATCGAAGCCGCCACAGCGTGCGGCGTGGTGATCCTCATCGTCACCAGCCTGGGCATAGTCCCCGCCGGCCTCATCGCCGCCCGCCTCGCCGGCACAACCCTGCGCGGAGCCGCCCAGGCTGCGGCTAAAACTTCGTAATATCCACCGTCCCCATCTTCCCCGTCACCGCATCGCGCGCCAGTATCCTCAGCCGCACCACACCCGCTGGCAGCACGATCGGCAGCGAAAACACCGCACCGTCATGCGCCTTGCCTCGCGGCGATACCTCTTCGCGCGCCACATGCCCCAGCAGCTTTCCTTTCGGGTCGTACCATCCCGCCGCCAGGGTCGCCTCGGCGCTCTCAACACCCGCGGCATTCGTCCCCCACGTCAGGCCCGCCTCCTCCACCGTGATCGCATACGTCCCCTCAGCCGCTTTCTCCGCTTTCACATTCAGCCCGTTGTACGCGATCGTCGTCGTCAGCGCGCCCGAAAGATCAAGCTGCAGGTTCGCCCGCTGCTGCTTCGGCTTGGTGTTCTTGTCGATCGCGGGGTCCACCTCGGCGCTCGTCTCCGGGTAGTACCCACTCCGCGTCGTCGCGCGCAGGTTCGGGTCCTTCATCACGATCCGAATGTTGCGATACTTCGCCGCATCGGTCGACGCGTTGGTCGGCGCATACGACATCGTGTAATAGAAGTTGCCCGCCGCGACACCTTCGCCAATCTCGTTATTGATGTCGTTGCGTCCGCGAAATGCCTTACCTCCGGTCGAAACCGGCAGCGCCTCGAACGACGCCTTGCCTTCGCCGAATGGATCGCTTCCCGTCTCGTTCTGGGACGTCGCCATATCTTCCGGCGTGTCCACCTCCACCGTCGTCGTCGTCCCCGGCGCCGGATTGATGCTGTACATCGTGATCCGCGCCGCCAGCATGCGGTTCGTCACGCGTTTGATGGCGCCCTCGATCGTGTCCGCCGTTTTGTCGTCGAGCGTCGTCAGGTCCGATGACGGAAATCCGTTGCCCACCCAGATCAGGTTCTTCCGCCCCGGCGTTCCGGTCGATGACTGCGCAATCTGCAGTAGCGCGGCCAGCACCTGCGCCATCCGCTCCGCCGCGCCGGGCCCGCCCTTGCCGCTGTTCATCATGCGCCACGGATACTCCGGCATGTGCTTCTTTACCACCTGGATCAGCGCATCGCGGTCCTGCGTGTAGTCATGCATCTGCTGGAACGTCGTGTTCATCGCGACCATCAGCACCGTCGGCTCGCGCAACACCGCCGGCTGCGACTCCAGGTACTTCACCATCTGCGCGCGCCCAAAGCTCATATCCTCAAACCGCGAGTTCAGCTCATCGAGCACGAGGATCGTCACCGGTGCATCGCCAATCTTCTTCAGGTCCGCAGCCGAGTTCACAATCGGCGCCGCTGCCGGGATCTGGTGTGCGCTCGGCGCTTCGAAGCTCCGCATCTTCTGCGGCTTTCCATCTTCGAGGATCGTGAAATCATCCCGCTTCAGGTCCGTGCGATTGACCAGCTTGCCCTTCTTATCCGTCACCACCACATCCAGCACCACGATGCGCGCATTCACGCTCAGCTTGTACGGCTGCCCCGCCTTGTCCTGTTGTGGCGAAGGTGTCGGAAACCCGTCCCCATTGGGCGGCGGAAACGGCGCATCCTGTGCGCACAGACCCAACGACATCAACGCAAGAACACCAACAACGAGACTGAGCGATCGACGCATTGCACTCCTGACGACATCGGGATGAGTGGTTTACGTCAGTGTAGACGGCGTCGCGCTGACATTTGTTGCGCAACGCGTGTAACCCGCGCAATCAGCGGCGAAATGCGCACGACTGCTAATATCGTAAGTGCCATGAAATGTCCGTTCTGCGGGTTCGCTCAGGATAAAGTCATCGACTCGCGCGAAAGCAAAGAAGCCGACTCCATACGCCGCCGTCGCGAGTGCGAGCGCTGCAACAAGCGCTTCACCACCTACGAGCGCATCGACGAAATCCCCTACATGGTCGTAAAAAAGGACGGCCGTCGCGAGCGCTTCGACCGCCAGAAAGTCCTCTCCGGCCTGCTGCACTCCTGCCAGAAGCGCAAGGTCTCCGTCGCGCAGATGCAGGAAATCGTCGACGCCACCGAGAGCTTCGTCATCGACTCCGAGGGCCGCGAGCGCTCCACTTCATCCATCGGCGAGCTCATCATGTCGCGCCTCAAGGACATCGACACCGTCGCCTACATCCGCTTCGCCAGCGTCTACCGCGACTTCAAAGACGTCAACGAATTCAAGCTCGAGCTCGAAGGCCTCCTCAGCGGCCAGAATTCGAAATCACGCAAAGCAAACCCACGGTAACGGTTCTTGGTTGTCGATTATTAGTAGGCAGATCGCAATGAAGAACTCGTAGCTCGTAACTCGCAACTCATAGTCGAAACCCGACAGCCAATACTTCGCAAAGGATCCCTTGCCCACATCTTCCACCCCGCGCTCCCACAAGATCACGCTGATTCCGGGCGACGGCATCGGCCCGGAAGTTACCGCCGCAACCGTCAGCATCCTCGAAGCTGCCGCCACACCCCTCGGCTGCACCTTCGACTGGCACCGCTACGACGCCGGAGCCGACGCGTTCGCAAAAACCGGCGAGTACATCCCCAAAGCCCTCTACGACTCCATCGAGCAGAACCGCGTCGCGCTCAAGGGCCCCGTCACCACACCCGTCGGCGGAGGCTTCTCATCCATCAACGTCACGCTGCGCAAGAAGTTCGACCTCTACGCAAACTTCCGCCCCGTAAAAACTTTGCCCGGCCTCAAGACCAACTACCCCGACATCGACCTGATCATCTTCCGCGAGAACACCGAAGACCTCTACGCCGGCCTCGAAGTGATGATCAACCCCGACATCGCACAGTCGCTAAAGATCATCACGCGCCAGGGCTCGACGCGCATCGCGCAGGCGGCCTTCGACTACGCCCGCAAGCAGGGCCGCAAAAAGATCCACGCCATCCACAAGGCCAACATCATGAAGCTCTCCGACGGCCTCTTCCTGCGCTGTTGCAAGCAGGTCGCCGAGGGCTTCCCCGAAGTTACCTACGCCGAGCACATCATCGACAACACCTGCATGCAGCTCGTGCTCAACCCATACCAGTACGACATCATCCTCACCACCAATCTCTACGGCGACATCCTCTCCGACCTCTGCTCCGCCTTCGTCGGCGGCCTCGGCCTCGTCCCCGGCGCGAACCTCGGCAAGGAGTGCGCCATCTTCGAAGCCGTGCACGGCTCCGCGCCCGACATCGCCGGCCAGGACAAGGCCAACCCCACAGCGCTGCTGCAATCCGCCGTCCTCATGCTCGACCACCTCGGCGAAACCGAAGCCGCAAAGAAAATCCAGACGGCCATCGAGAAGGTCTACGCCGAAGGCAAATCCCTCACCCGCGACGTCGGCGGCACCTCCGGCACGCGCGCCTTCGCCGAAGCCGTCATCGCCGTTCTCTGATCACCATCGCTTCACTCGACGCATCAGAAAGTTACTATCCATGACCAAGCAAAGCGCCTCCGCAATCCTCCTGGCCCTCACCCTCACAGTCGCAGGCTGCAAGTCCAACACTGCGGCAAATAAGACCGAGGCCACCCCCACCATCCCCACCGCGCCCGCGCCAAACCCCGACGCCGGCAAGGTCACCGGGACAATCCACTTCACCGGCAAGGCCCCCGAGCGCACCCGCATCGACATGTCCATGGACCCGGCCTGCTCCATGACCGCCGCCGAAAACGACGCCGAGCAGTACATCGTCAAGGACGGCAAGCTCGCAAACGTCTACCTCTACATCAAGTCCGGCGCCACGCCCTCGCAGGCCCCGTCCAACACCCCGCCCGTCGTGCTCGACCAGAAGGGCTGCCGCTACACGCCACACGTTATCGCGCTGCAGCAGGGTGGCTCAGTCGAGTTCCACAACTCCGACCCCACCATGCACAACGTCCACACCACGCCCACAGTCAATCCGACGGTCGACGTCTCGCAAGGACCCATGGGCCAGCCGCAGGTCAAACAGTTTCCAAAGCCTGAAACCATGATGCCAGTGCGCTGCAACAACCACCCCTGGATGAACGCCTTCATCAACGTGGCCGACACGCCGTTCTTCGCCGTCTCCGCACCCGACGGCAGCTTCACCATCAGCGGTCTGCCTCCGGGCGCCTATACCCTCGCCGCCGTGCACGAAAAACTCGGCGAGCAGGACACGCAGATCACCGTCCCCGCCAAAGGCACAGCCAAAGCCGACTTCACGTACAGCATCAAATAGAGACAGAGATAGACGCAGAAAAGCCGCTCACAATTATTCAGAGAAATTCGCTTCCCATCTGACGGTTCGGGCCACGCTCCGCATCTCATCGCTTTGAAAGGGTCGCCAATGAACTTCTCGCTCACGTTCCCGCAGCACAACATCCCGCTCTGGTTCATGGTTCTTTCGCTCTTCCTTCCGCGCATCTGCATGGCGCTGGCATGGTTCGGCCACAGCATGACGCAGTTCATCCCCCCGGTGCTGAACCTCATCCCGGTCATCGTCGCTCTGCTCATCCCGCGCGTCGTCATCCTCTACTGGATCTACCAGGACCAGGGCATCACCATCTGGTTCCTCATCCACCTCATCGCTCTGCTGCTCGCCTGGGGCGGTGGTAGCCATCGCGTCTACCGCCGCCGTCGCCGCGTGGAGTATGTCGACTAACCAATCCGCAGTAAGTACGATGTTCCGAAGGAACGGAACACCGTACTTGCTGGGCGGCGTCATGATTACGGCCTTTCTTCGCAGACACAAAACGACGACAGTCCTTCTGGCAGTACCTCTGGTACTGGTAGTCGCTTTGTCATTTTGGTGGGGCTCTGCCCACGCTCGTGGGCGTCTTGCCGCATTCATGGATATAAGGCACGGACACTACAAAATTCTCGGTTACGGCCTGACGTCACTTTCCAGAAGCGACTACGCTCAACTGCTGCGCGAACGGTACGAGGTTGAATATCAACCTGTGGCCGGATGCATTGTTTCGCGTTCTCTCGTCTCTTATGTCGATGGGTATAACCAAGTAAGCAAGTCCGCCGTAAATCGCAGATTCGGGAAAGATGTCTTTCGCGAAAGCGCCGATGAGGCCGCAAAAAAGTGGCAATCAAACCACCCACATTGGGCGAATCGATAATTTTTCGCCCTCTGCTCCGTCTCTGCGTCCGTGTGCTGATTTAGTCCCTGCATGCGTTATCCTTGATACATATGGAACGGCGTAACGTAGGCATTCTCGGCGCGACCGGTGCGGTCGGACAGCGATTCATCCAACTCCTCGAAAACCATCCCTGGTTCAACATCACCTGGCTCGCCGCCAGCGATCGCAGCGCCGGCAAAACGTACGCCGAAGCCTGTAACTGGCGCCTCGACACGCCGCTGCCCGCGCGCATCGCCGACATGACGCTGCAGCCCAACGTCCCCGAAGGCGACTTCCCCCGCATCATCTTCTCCTCGGTCGACGCGCCCATCGCGCGCGAGCTAGAGCCGAAGTTCGCCGCCGCCGGCTGCGCCGTCATCTCCAACAGCTCCGCCTTCCGCATGGCGCCCGACGTCCCCCTGGTCGTCCCTGAAGTCAACGCCGACCACTTCGAAGTCATCGAGTCGCAGCCTTCGCGCAAAGCCACCGGCGGGTTCCTCGTCACCAACCCCAACTGCTGCGCCATCGGCCTCGTGCTTCCGCTCGCTCCGCTCCACGCCGCCTTCGGCATCGAGCAGCTCTTCGTCAGCACCATGCAGGCCGTCTCCGGCGCCGGCTATCCCGGCGTCGCCTCGCTCGACATCCTCGGCAACGTCATCCCCTACATCAAGAACGAGGAAGAGAAGCTGCAGGAAGAGGTCGGCAAGCTCCTCGGCGGCGCCGACTCGCGCAGCTTCCACCCTCTCGACGCCAAAGTCTCCGCGCACTGCAACCGCGTCGCCGTCATCGACGGGCACACCGAGTGCGTCAGCATCAAGCTCAGCAAGCGCGCCACCTACGAAGAGATCGTCGCTGCGTGGGAAGGCTTCCAGCCGCTCAGCGGCCGCGGCCACGAGGGCCTCCACCTGCCCTCCGCTCCGCTCTTTCCGGTCGAGTACGCCGCCGAAGAAGCCCGCCCGCAGCCTCGTCTCGACCTGATGCGTGGCAACGGCATGGCCACCACCGTCGGCCGCCTGCGCCCCTGCTCGCTGTTCGACTGGAAGTTCGTCCTGCTCTCGCACAACACCATTCGCGGAGCCGCAGGCGCAGCCATCCTCAACGCGGAAATCCTTGCCGTCCTCGGCAAGTTCGACTTCCGTAAGTGGCCCGTTCAAACCGCGGAAATCGCAGCGGCGGTGCCCGCATGAGTGAGACACGAACACACATCGTCGTCATGAAGTTCGGCGGCACCTCGGTCGAGGACGCCACCGCCATCAAGCGCACCGCCTCCATCGTCGCCGGCCGCATCGAGCGCGGGCTCAACCCCGTCGTCGTCGTCTCCGCGATGGCCAAGGTCACCGACCAGCTTCTCGCCTGCGCCGCCGCAGCCCACGCCGGCCGCGGCGACAAGGACGTCGCCTTCGAAATCTCCGCGCGCCTGCGCACGCGCCACGTTGATACCGCCTCGCTCCTTGTCTCAGGCGATCGTCTGACTGCTCTCCTCGCCGTCATCCACCGCGACTTCGACTTACTCGACGAGCTGCTGCACGGCATCGCTGCACTCAACGAGCTCACCCCGCGCACCAATGACCTCGTCGTCAGCTTCGGCGAGCGCCTCTCCTCCGCCATGGTCGCTGCCGCCTTCGCCGAGCAGGGCCTCAACGGTGCGCACGTCGACGCACGCACCTGCATCATCACCGACGCCAACCACGGCAAGGCCGCACCCGACGAAACCGCCATTGAAGCCGCGCTCACCGAGCTCGTCCTTCCGCTCGTCGACGAGAACAAGGTCCCTGTCATGGGCGGCTTCATCGCCTCCACGCCCGAAGGCACCACTACCACGCTCGGCCGCGGCGGCTCGGATTACACCGCCGCGCTCGTCGGCGGAGGCCTCCACGCCGGCGCCATTGAAATCTGGACCGACGTCAACGGCATCATGACCACCGACCCGCGCATCTGCCCCGACGCCCTGCGCGTGAAGACCATCAGCTTTGAAGAGGCCGCCGAGCTCGCCTACTTCGGCGCCAAGGTGCTCCACCCGGCGACCATCCTTCCGGCCGTCCGCAACAACATCCCCGTCTGGGTGCTCAACAGCCGCAACCCGCAGAACGAAGGCACCAAGATCACGGCCGTTCCCGCGCCCTGCCGCAGCCCGTTCAAGTCCATCGCCGCCAAAAAGCGCCTCACCATCATCGACATCGTCGCCAGCCGTATGCTGCTCGCGCACGGCTTCCTCAAGGCTGTCTTCGACGTCTTCGACAAGCACAAGTGCGCCATCGATATGGTCTCCACCTCGGAGGTTTCAATCTCCGTCACGGTTGACTCCAACGAAGCCCTGCCCGCGCTCTGCGCCGAGCTGCGTCAGCTTGCCGACGTGCAGATCGAAGGCGCCAAGGCGCTCATCTGCCTGGTCGGCGAAGACATCCGGGGCCACGCCGGCATCGCCGCTCAGGTCTTCACCGCGGTGCAGCACGTCAACATCCGCATGATTTCCCAGGGCGCCAGCGAAATCAACATGAGCTTCATGATCGACGAGCAGGATGTAGACGAAGCGATCCGCTCACTGCACAACCGGTTCTTCGCCGCACCCGATGAAAATGTATTCGATCTGGAAGCGCGTACCGTCGCAACAACAGCATGAATGATGTAATTGCACTAACCTGAGTGATCAGTGGTTCGCCGGAGGGGCAATGAAGCCAAGCCAGTTTTGGTGGTTGCAGATACTCAATGTCGCTCTCTTCGTGACAATAACGCTGCTTCCCAATCACGAAGGTCCGCAAACAATCGTTGAGCTCATACTTCTTGTAACCGCCATTTTCAACAACTCGATGCATCTGCCAGAAACTGATTCCCAGAAGCTGACGCGTACAGGAATTATGTTTGTTCTCACAGCGGCACTCATCCCATTTACCTGGGGAAGGCCGATGGGATGGGTCGTTCTGCTTGCTTTCCCGGTTGCGCTTTATAGCTTCGTCAAACTGTTGCGTCAGAAGCTGACTGTCCAGACCTCGCTTCAAAACTAAAGGAATCACCCATGCGCATCCTCGTTCTCGGAGTCGGCAAGACCGGCAAACTCGTCGCAGAAGTAGCCGCCGAACACGGTCACAGCGTGCACGTCCTCGACGCCAAAGAGAACCAGAACGCCGCCGCCCTCACTGCGCCCTTCGTCACCGGCTTCGACGCCGTCATCGACTTCACCACGCCCGAGGCCGCCGTCCAGAACATGCGCGCCTGCCTCTTCACCGGCGCGAAGATGGTCGTCGGCACCACCGGCTGGTACGACAAGCTCGCCGACATGCGCTCCCTCGCCGAGCGCCGCGGCGCATCGCTGCTCTACGGCACCAACTTCTCCGTCGGCGTGCAGCTCATGCTGCAGCTCGCCGAGAAGATGACCCACGACCTCAGGCACGCCGGCTACAAGTTCTCCATCTCCGAAACCCACCACATCACCAAGCTCGACGCCCCCTCCGGCACCGCGCTCACCCTGCGCGACGTCGTCCGCAAGGCCGCCGACCTCGACGACGTCGAAATCGCCTCCATCCGTCACGGCGAAGCGGTCGGTCTGCACGTGCTCGAAGCCGCGGGCGACGGCGACAAGATCCTCCTCACCCACGAATCCCACAGCCGCCGCCCCTTCGCCGAAGGCGCCGTCCGCGCCGCCGAGTGGCTCACCAAAACGAAGCCCGGCGTCTACGACTTCCAGCAGGTCTTCCCGCAGTTGTAACCCCAACATCGCCAGCGTATTCTCAAACCATGACGACGGTCTCTATCGAAGAAGCCGCACGAAGCCTTCCGCACCTGGTCGAAGAGTCCCGGTCCGGCAGCATCGTCATCCGCGACGATTCAGGCGATGCAGCCATGCTCGTCTCGTTGCGCCCGCGCCAAGTCACCGAAGACAGGCGCAAAGCAGCGATCGAAGAGATGCACCGCCTAAGCGAAATAATCTCGGCCGAGCTGCAGGAAAATCTGGCGAAAGACGGTCTGACCATCGAAGAATTTTTGGCTGACGTCCTGACTGATGTCTAGCCGCATTGCGGTAGCCGACACCAACCTGGTCATCAGCTTCTTCTTGGGCTCCAAAGCTCCTGCATCCATCGCTTTTTCCCGATTGATGGATGAGTACCAGCTGATCGCAAGTCACGATACTTTCGCCGAGTTTCGCGAAGTCTTCATGCGTGAAAAATTCGCTCGCATCCGCCGCGAAAGGCGGCTCGCCGCGGTATCGAGATATCGCTCCCTCGTCGAGATGATTCCGTCAGTCGTAGACATTCAGGCCTGCGCGGACCCCAAAGACGACAAGTTCCTCTCGCTCGCCGTCAGCGGCAACGCCGCGCTGATTCTTACAAGTGACGATCACCTCCTGCGTCTGAATCCTTTCCGCGGCATTGCGATCCTCAGCCCCACCGACTTCCTCGAACAAGCAGTTCGATCCCCTGAAGGACCCTCAAGATAGGAAGCCTATGCATCGCCCAAAGCTCGTCCTCCTCATTGTCGTTCTCTTGACCATCCCAGCGTGCGCGCAAATCCACCGGCTCGACAACACCACCATCTCCACCGCCGACGCCTCCGCCTTCGCCCGCAAGACCCTCGCCGAAAACCACGTCACCGGCGCTCAGCTCGCCATCATCAACAACGGCCGTCTCGTCTGGTCGGAGGCCTTCGGCCTCCGCCACAAATCCCCCGACCTCCCCATGACGCCCGACACCAACACCTGGGCCGCGTCGCTCACCAAGAGCGTCTTCGCCACCTACGTCATGTCGCTCGTCGAGCGCGGCGAGTTCAACCTCGACGCACCCATCACCAAACAACTCCCGCAGCCGCTCGACACCTACGAGCCCTACCGCGTCACCGCCTCCAACATCGTCAAAGACCCGCGCTGGCCCACCGTCACGCCCCGCATGCTGCTCTCGCACAGCTCCGGTCTCGCCAACTTCGCATCCATCGAGCCCGACAAGAAGATGCGCCTCCGCTTCGATCCCGGCACGCAATTTCTCTACTCCGGCGAGGGCATCAACCTCGTCCAGTTCGTCATCGAGCAGCAGAAGCACGCACCCATCGACGAACTCATGCAAGCCGCGCTCTTCACCCCTCTCGGCATGAAGCAGACCGGCATGATCTATCGCCACGACTTCGACGCCAACCTCGCCGACCGCTTCGATCGCAACGGCGCTTTCCGCTCCCAGACCCACCGCTTCCCCGCCCGCGCCGCCGGCAACATGGCCACCAGCGCCAACGATCTCGCGCTGTTCACCACAGCTCTGCTCAACGGCAAGATTCTCAAGCCCAAAACCATGCACCAGATGCTTTCCCCGCAGATCAAGCTCAACGCCGTGCACCAGTTCCAGTTCGGCGCGGACGCGCTCGCCACCGGCCCCGAAGGACCTACCGTCGGCCTCGCCTACGGCATTGGCTGGGGCCTCCTTACCCACACAAAATTCGGCGCCGCCTTCTTCAAGGAAGGCCACGGCGACGGCGCGCAAAATTACATCATCTGCTTCGAAAAATCGCGCTCCTGCATGATCCTGCTCACCAACGACGACAACGGCGAGCTCGCCTTCCGCCCGCTCCTCGAGCACATACTCGGCGACACCGTCACGCCCTGGGAATGGGAGTGCTACACAGCCTCATGCATCGCGGACGCGCGCAAGAACCAGTAGTAACCTTGAAGCATGAGTTCTTCCGCAACCCCGACAGACGCCTTCGCCCACCTCTCCTTCGAACAAAAGCTCGACCGCCTCGCCGAGGTCTCCATCCGCATCGGCCTCGGCCTCCAGCCAGGCCAGGAGCTCGTCCTCACCGCCCCCACCGACGCACTTCCCCTCGTCCGCCGCGTCACCGAGCACGCCTACAAGGCCGGCGCAAAACTCGTCACCACCTTCTTCTCCGACGACGAAACCGCCCTCGCCCGCTACAAATTCGCTCCCGACGAAAGCTTCGACTACGCCCCCGCTTGGTACCACGACGCCATCGCCACAGCCTTCCGCTCCGGCGCCGCGCGCATGGGCATCACCGGCGCTAACCCCGCTCTGCTCGCCGGGCAGGACCCTGCCAAGGTCTCGCGCGCCAACGTCGCCGCCTCCCGCGCCGCCAAGCCCGCAATGGAGCTCATCACCCGGCACGAAATCAACTGGAGCATCATCGCCTGCGCCACGCCCGCCTGGGCCGCGCTCGTCTTCCCCAACGACCCCGCCCCCGCCGCGCTCTCCAAACTCTGGGACGCCATTTTCTTCGCCTCGCGCATAACCTCTGAAGACCCCGTCGCCCAGTGGAAGGAGCACGGCGCCAACCTCAAGCGTCGCGTCGACTTCCTCAACGACCGGCGCTTCCACTCGCTCCGCTTCCACACCCCCGACGGCGCCACCGACCTCACAGTCGGCCTCGCCGACCAGCACCTCTGGGCCGGCGGCGGGACGACAGCGGGCAACGGCATCTACTGCCAACCCAACATCCCCACCGAAGAGTGCTTCACCACGCCGCACAAAGACCGCGTCAATGGCGTCGTCTCCGCATCCAAGCCGCTTTCCCACCAGGGCACGCTGATCGAAAACATCCGCTGCACCTTCAAGGACGGCCGCATCCTCGAAGCCACCGCCACGGCCGGCGAGGCCGCACTCAACAAGCTCATCTCCGCCGATGACGGCGCGCGCCGCCTCGGCGAAGTCGCGCTCGTTCCACACAACTCGCCCATCGCGCAGTCTGGCGTGCTCTTCTGGAACACGCTCTTCGACGAGAACGCCGCCTCGCACATCGCACTCGGCCAGGCCTATTCCACCTGCCTCATCGGCGGCGAGAAGATGTCCAACGAAGAGCTCGCCGCGCTCGGCGCCAACGAGAGCCTCATTCACGTCGACTGGATGATCGGCGGCCCCTCCATGAACGTCGACGGCCTCTCCGCGGACGGCGCCGCCGAGCCCCTCATGCGCTCCGGCGACTGGGTCTAACCCGCATGCACAGGATCTCTCGTGATTGAACTCCGGCCCCTTCAGCGCCCCCGTCCCATCCTCGCAACCGTTATCGCGCTCTGGGAAGTCCTCATCGTCGTCCTCGCGATCGGCGCCCGCGTCGCCATCCGTGTGCTTCACGCCGCGCGTCACACTGCGCACGGCACCCACAGCGTTGCTCCTTCTTCGCCTCTACATACAGCCGGGTTGATTCTGGCTAGCGCTCTCGCCATTGCGGGCGCTATCGCTCTATGGCAGATGCACCGCAGCGCCTTCATCTTCCTGGCCGCACGATGTGTCGTCCAACTCGCCTTGCTCATACTGTCCCTGACGAACATCAGGCCCAATCACTCGTCCCTTCCCTTCTTCATCATCGACACACTCGCTCTCGCCCTGAACGCCGCCATCGCCTGGTACGCCTTCCACATAACATCCTCAAAACCTCAGCTCCAGCCAACTGCGACAGCAAATCCCGAGATACCTTCCAAGACGCAGGACGTACCTCTCACCACCAGCCAGTTCTACCTCTCCCAAGACCACAAAAAAACGATCATCAAAGATTGAGGCCAGCCTTAGGTTCTCGCCTACGAGTTGTCGGTTCTCCGTTCTAGGTTTTTACTAACAACTAAGAACCAACAACTAACAACCGAGAACCAACAACCCCACCCATGACCCACACCTTTTCCCCCGCGCGCCTCGAAGCCTTCTCCGACGGAGTCATCGCGGTCATCATCACCATCATGGTGCTGGAGCTCAAGGTGCCGCACGCCGATGGCTTCGAGGGCTTCCGCGAGATCCTGCCCACGCTCGGCGTCTACGGACTTTCGTTCGCGTTCGTCGGCATCTACTGGGTCAACCACCATCTGCTCGTCCACCGCATCCGCGAAGCCTCGCCACGCGTGCTCTGGGCCAACCTCGTCTGGCTATTCTGCCTTTCGCTCGTCCCCTATTTCACCGAGTACGTCCACGACAAGCACATGGACAGCTTCTCCGTCGGCATGTACGCCGCCTCGCTCATGCTCACCGGCTTCGGCTTCATGCTGCTGCGCTTCACCATCGACGCGCGCCGCCGCATCGAAGGCACGTTCGAGCAACTGGACTTCGCCGTCCAGCTCAAGCACTGGGGATCGGTGGCCGCCTACACTGCGTGCATCCCGCTGGCCCGCGTCCACACATCGTGGTCGCTCTGCATCATCGGCGCCGTCACCCTCGTCTGGGTCATCCCCACACTCGGCGTAGAACGCTGCGAAGTCCCGCATCCTTCCACCAATCAGCCCACCCCTCCGCACATCGGCTGATAGCGCCCTCAGCTCACCGCGCGCGCGGATGCGTGTCCTCATAAACACGCTGCACCTGACCCACCGTCAACTGCGTATACCGCTGCGTCGTCGACAAGCGCTCATGTCCCAGCATCTCCTGGATCGCGCGCAGGTCCGCGCCCTCCTCCAGCATGTGCGTGCCAAACGCATGACGCAGCGTATGCGGATGCACATCGGCGGCCAGCCCCCGGCTCAGCGCCGTCTGCTTCACAATCCGCCCCACACTCCGCGTCGTCAGCCTGCAAGCCCCACGCATCCGCACGTTCAACACCAGCGGTCCCTCATGCGCGAGCTTTCCCTTCCCTGCCGCCTCCAGCTTTGCCTGCCTCCCCGGCAAATAAGCACGGATCGCCGCTGCCGCCTCATCCCCCAGCGGCACCAGCCTTTCCTTCTTCCCCTTGCCGCGCACAAGCACCGCATCATCGCCCCACTTCAGGCTGTCCAGGTTCAACCCCACCAGCTCCGAGTTGCGAATCCCGCACCCATACAACAGCTCAAAGATCACGCGATCCCGCTCCGGCCAAGCTGCCTCTATGGCCTCCGTATCGCCACGAAAACTGGGTGCCCCATCTTCGGCGCGCTTTTTGCGCCTAAGGTGGGCCACCACCTCAGCCCGCGCACCCGCCAGCGAATCCAGCACCCGATTCACCTCTTCCACACTCGGCACTCTCGGCAAATGCTTCGGCAGCTTCGGCGTACTCACCAGCACCGCCGGGTTCGACTCCACCACCCCGGCCTTCGCCATCCACTTGAACCAGCTCCGAACCGCCGCCAGCGCCCGCGCCGCACTCGCCTTGGTCAACCCGCGATCGTAAAGCGTCGCCAGATACGCCCGGATATGCGTATGCTCCACCGCCTTCGCACTCGCATCTTTCCCCATCAACTCCGTCAGATAATCCGCAAACGCAAATACCTCACGCGAGTACGCCCGTAGCGTATGCTCACTCGCCCCACGCTCATCGCGCAGCATCGCGAGAAAGCGCTCCGCCAACTGGCTGAACGTCGTGTGCGTGCTGTTATTATTTGCCACCATATTGCTCCGATAGACTCTTCCGTGCCGATTCCAAAATGTCCAGATAGTCAGAACAAAATGGCTCAACCAACACTCTCTCCAGTGCTCCGCTCAGCCTCAACAAAGCCAGCCTTTCCGCCGCAGATGGAATCGGAAGCGTTGGCTGAGTTCCGAAATCCGCCAGCAGTTCGAAGAGCACGATAGCTTCTTCGTGGGCTAAGTCAATCTGCACTCGTCGTGGTGGTAGAGCTTCATCACCGCTCACGCCCCCACCTCAACCCGTCTCTTCCCCCGCGGATGATGCATCCGATGCACCTGCTTCAGCCGCCCCAGCGCCATATGCGTATACACCTGCGTCGTCGCGATATCCGCATGCCCCAGGAAAGTCTGCACCGTCCTCAGGTCCGCGCCATGCTCCACCATATGCGTAGCGCAGCTATGCCGCAGCTTGTGCGGACTAGCCCTACCCCCGGAGACTTCCCGCACCATCTGCCACACCGCCTGCGTCGTCAGCGCCCTTCCCCTCACCGACACAAACAGCGCCCGCTGCATCCCATGCGCACCCCTCACCAGCTCCGGCCTCCCGCGCGCAATGTACCGCTCCAGCGCCTCCACCGCCGACCGCCCAATCGGCACAATCCGCTCCTTGTCGCCCTTGCCCCTCACCATCACCGTACTCACGTCGAGCCGCAAATCCTCCTGCCGCAGCCCAACAATCTCGCCCACCCGCAGCCCACCCGCATAAAGCAGCTCCAGCAGCGCATGGTCGCGCAACGCGAGCCCATCCGCCGCATCGCTCCGTGCCGCCGCGCCCGTCCGTGCCAGCATCTCGCCAACCTCGCTCTCCGCCAGGCTCTTCGGCAACACCTTCCAGCTCGCGGGCGACTCGATATTCACCGTCGGATCATGCGCCACGCGCTTGTCCTTCAACAGCCACCGATAAAACCCCCGCAGACAGCTCAGCTTCCGCGCAATCGACCGGCTCTCCACCCCATGCTCCCGCAGATGCTGCATAAACCCGCTGACGCTCTCCTGCCGCGCCGTCATCAGCGTCCCGTCCGCGCTCTCCAGATACTCCGCAAACATCTCCAGGTCGCGCAGATACGCCTCGCACGTCAGCGGCCGCAGCCCCTTCTCCACCCGCAGGCACGTCACATACTCCCGCAGCAGCGCCGCGTTCCCAACTCCTGAAGGACCTGAACCCATGCCTTCGATTCTCATCCCACCCCGCCCCCCGCGCCAGCCCCGGTACCTCCCTTGCCACGCCCTCCCTAAAACTCACAACTCAATACTCATAACTGAACAAAACCCGTCTCCTCTGAGCTCACACGCTCAAAGCTCTGAGCTCTTACCCGCCTGCCCACCCCCCACTACTCCCGTGGCGAACCTCCGCGTCCTTAGCGTCCTTCGCGTTCGCTTCCGCCTTCCCGCCCAACCCCGCTGATAAACTGAAGTAGCCATGTTTGAGAACCTCTCCGATAAACTGCAGCGCTCCTTCAAGACCCTCCGCGGCCAGGGCACCCTCACCGACGAGAACATCAACGACGCCCTCCGCGAGATCCGTCTCGCCCTCCTCGAGTCCGACGTCAACCTCACCGTCGTCAAGGACCTCATCGAAAAAATTCGCGCCAAGTCCCTCGGCAGCGAGGTCGCCACCGCCCTCAACCCCTCCGAGCAGATCGTCAAAATCGTCCGCGACGAGCTCATCGCCACCCTCGGCACCGACACCGCGCGCTTCAAGTTCGCCTCCCAGCCCCCGTCCGTCATCCTCATGGCCGGCCTGCAGGGCTCGGGCAAAACCACCACCACCGGCAAGCTCGCGCAGTGGCTCAAAAAGGGCGGCCACCGCCCCATGCTGGTCTCGGTCGACGTCTACCGCCCCGCCGCCCGCGAGCAGCTCAAAGTCGTCGCCACCTCCACCGGCGCCCGCATCTACGAAGGCAAGCTTTCCACCGACACCACACCCGGCACCGCCGACGTCCTCCGCCTCGCCAAAGAAGCCCGCCGCGACGCCGCCAACTACGGCTGCGACATCCTGATCGTCGACACCGCCGGGCGTCTGGGAATTGATGAGGCCCTCATGGACGAGATGGCCCAGCTCAAGGCCCTGCTCTCCCCCACCGAGATCCTCTTCGTCGCCGACGCCATGACCGGCCAGGACGCCGTCAACTCCGCCAAGGCCTTCAACGACCGCCTCCAGATCACCGGCGCCATCCTCACCAAAATGGACGGCGACTCCCGCGGCGGCGCCGCCCTCTCCATCCGCCAGATCACCGGCCAGCCCATCAAGTTCCTCGGAACGGGTGAGAAGCCTGACGCCTTTGAGGCCTTTCATCCGGACCGCATCGTCGGCCGCATCCTCGGCATGGGCGACATCGCCACGCTGCTCGAACGCGCCGAAGAAAAGCTCGACCGCTCCAAGGCCGAAGCCTTCGCCAGGAAGGCCCTCGCCGGCGAGGGCTTCTCGCTCGAGGACTTCCGCGACCAGCTCCGTCAGATCAAGAAGCTCGGGAGCATGAAGTCCATCATGAAGATGCTCCCCTCGGTCGGCCCATTCGCGGGCATGTCCCAGGCCGCCGAGCAGGTCGACGAAGGCCAGCTCACGCGCGTCGAAGCCATCATCAACTCCATGACCAACCACGAGCGCCGCAACTCTTCGATCATCAACGGCAGCCGCCGCAAGCGCATAGCCCGCGGCGCGGGCGTCGAGGTCTCCGAGGTCAACCAGCTTTTAAAGCAACACGCCCAGATGAGCAAGATGTTCAAAACCATGGGCTCCGGCGGCGGCAGCAAAATGCAGCAACGCCTGATGAGCCAAATGGGCGGCGGACAAAGGTTTGGGCGATAGCTCTACTCGTCCACCTCATCCCATGTACCAAATCCGTCGTCCGAAATACCCTTACTGAATCTCGTCCGCGCCCGCTGAAAGTGATCGAACTCAGGATGTTCAAGACTCAGCATCTTCGCATCTACGTCACTGTCTATTTGAAGGGCCTTGTAAAGTTCATCAGGATCAACAAACCGCGACACGTCTCCATAGCGGATGTAAGGGCGATCGTGCAACCCCGATTGGTCTGAAACGCGGGAGATATTTATCACGCTTCTGAGGAAAATCAGCGCGCCCTCTCGACTGGAAGTAAGAGCCCTGATTGTAGCTTTGCCGGCATCCGCACCTCCCCATAGTTCCCAGACCTGCAAGAAGAAGTTTGCCGATTCGCTCTTGAAAAGCGACCTATCTTCTGCGCACACAGCTATCTTTCTGATAAATCTGGCTCTCCAAGTTTCCATTTTTGAGTCTTCAAGCTCAAAGTCTAGCCGCCCTTCATTCTTCAAACGCGCAAGCCGCAAGAGTATCTCAATCGGAAGCCTCATCCCATCGGTATTTTCGAATATTTCGGCTAGTGCCTCAGGTTGCTGCTTTTGCAAAGAACGAAGAATTTCTTCGACTGCAAACTGCGCAGTCGAAATCGGGGCCAGACCAAACATCCCTTGCGACCGCGTGGCCAAGCGATCTCCAAGGTCACAGAGTGAAATAACAAGTGGAGAAATAGATGTTTTCTGGATCGACTTCGTTTTTGCCCGTAGCCGATCCACTAGTACTTCCAACAAACCCCAGTTAGCGATCTCTGTCATTCGCTTTCTACATTCATCGCGCGAGTAATGCTCAAAGAAAAACTGCAGGTCTGAATCTGATAAGTCATCGGCAGGAACCGCGAACTGAAAATATCGGTCAAAGTAATTGGTAGAGCAGATTCTGCCACTCGCCGTCCACCCGCGCGTTACGTCCACACCATAGTTGGTATCGCCCGTGGCTTCCATGATTGGAAAGAGTGCCTTTAGGAGCCGTTCGCATTGCCTAAGTTCGTCACCACTGATACCTTCAAGCATCTCAGTAAGCTTTCCGTGAGCTTCGCTACTCGTTGACCCGGAAGCTAGAATGCTTTTATTCGCTTTGACCCGTGAGTACAAACTTGGCTTAAAGACCCGGATTGCCTCAATGCCGATCAGATCGGCGACGTTCGCCTCAAACGCCGAATACCCAGTCAACATTTCGACATGAAATCGAATGGTCTGCGCGAATCTCTTTACTGCGCGAAGGTTAGTGAGGAAAGGATCAATACACCAGAATATCTCGGTCCAATGATCCCCATCTAGTGATTTGTTGACTTTGTCAGAGGCGACGATTTTGTCGAGTTCGGCAAAAAAAATAGTACGGAGAGTCCGGTTGTCCAATGCCGGGAGGGCAAATGAAAACTGGATGATCTTTTCCATGAATGCCGAACCGTCTACGCTTAATTTCTTAGAGATGTGGTCGTCTATGACATTCCGATCTCCGACCAAAAGATAGCAGATTCGCGGCAGGTCTCCATTGGCTTTCACCAAGCGAATTATGTCTGCCGTAGCTTCCGGAGAAAGTCGGTCTAAATCGTCTAAAACTATAAGTATTCTCCCACTCCACGAAGCCAACTGTGTAGATAGCTCCCTCTTGAGTGTTTCTAGTGAGGGTTGCAGATCCTTGCCGTCAGGCGATAAGACATCGGCTGTCGCCCGTAGCAATTTTTTCGACCAGATGGCCAGCGTCGCAATGCAAAGCAGAACGATGCCTATCAGTCTAACCGACCTAGCAGGGAAGGTAATTGACCAGATTGAGACTGCGGCCGACAGTGTTAAAAACCATTTTAGAATTGAAGTGGGTATCGACGCAGCGTCAGCGGAACCTCCTAATCGAGCCGCGTAGCGTCGAAGTTTTTTGGCGATCTCTTCAGTCTCAATTCTGGAGATGTGACCCAGTTCCATACTCAATTCATCGAAAAAAGTATTTAGCAGCCGATCTTTGTCGGCCCATTCCCAAGGGTTGAACCGAATCACGTTGATGTTGTCGTCACTCAATGATGATTCGAGCAAATTGAGAACTGATGTCTTTCCTTCGCCCCAAGGGGCGCTTAAACCCAACACTAGGCTTGCGGATGGATCCCATGACGCCAGAACATGACGGAGTCCTGCCACAAACGACCGACGATGTAGGAGGTCCTGATGAGGGGAAGAGATGGGCTGGTCAGAAAGCAGGGTTTTGTCGAGCGGCATGCGTCACCAATAAATTAGATATAGCCGTTGTAGCAGATTGCAACCGGGCAGGCGGGTGGCCCACATCTGATCATTACAAAAGCGGGTGCCCCACATCTCGCTTCTGAGATGTGGGTTCGGCGGGTCGGCGGGTGACCAGATCATACCCATCAGGTGCCCCGTTCATGACGGTCTCATCGTCATGAGCGGGATCAGTACCACCGCGAATCTCCATCACCGGCGCGTTTTCTCCTCATAGGGGGAGACCATTCGGGCTACACGCGCTCCGCTCCCCCCATCCCCGATTCCCACCCAACCCGGGGAACGCAGGGTCTCCGACCCTGCCACCAGCCGCCGCCCCGCGGCCACCCATCGGCACCTTTTACATTAGCGACGACATACCGCGCCAGAGACCTGGGATTACTTACCTGTTGTCCCTTTAGCGTGCTTCCCGATGCGCACTTCCAGGTCGTGTGCGATGTCCCTCACCTGCGCCGATTTTGTCAGCACCCCGATGGATAAGGTATCCGGCGGGTGGCCCGATCACAATCACCACACAAGGGGTGCCCCGATCATGACAGTCTCATCGTCATGATCGGGATGAGGGTGCAAGCTACCCACTCGCCCCTCTACCAGCCTGACAATCTAAGCGCTGAAGGCGCGACAATATACTAGCCTAGGGCGAAGCCCTGGGTACGGTGCGCCCACAGAGCCATCCACGCTGCCGCAGACGGGAGTGCAGGCGCAGCCGTAACGACAAAATTGCCTTCTTCCACGCCACCACAACCGTCTCCGATCCCCATTCAACGCTTGATGGCCCATTCACCCGCGCTCCTCGCGCATGAGTCGGGGATCTCAACCGCCCGCACCCACCCATCTCCAGTGTCCACCCCAAAATCCCATGAAGGGACGGGTGGCCCCATCATACCCACCACACCAGCGGTGCCCCATTCACGACCGTCTCATCGTCATGACCGGGAGGAGGGCACCTCACCCTCCTGCGCCGCTATCCCTTCCCACCCCGCCATCTCCCGGCCCGTTCATTGCGGCTTCCTGCGATGAACGACATCTCGGCACAAGTCGCCAGCCCCACACCGGCAATCCGCCCCCGGGCATACTCCAAACCCCAATTTCGCATCCGAACTTAGAGTGCCCGCCCCGGGCACTGGAAGGTGGCCCATGTCTCTCGCAAAATATCTCCTCCCCGCAGCCCTGCTCCTCAGTACCGCGCCTGCTTTTGCGCAGTATCAGCAACGAAACGGTGACTTCCGGCGTGGTCTCCGCGACGGCGGCGGCAATGGCCAGTATTACGATCCGCGCCACGAGCAGGACGGCTACAACCAGCGATATCAGGACGGCCACGGTTACTACAATGGCGGTCAAAGGTATTACAACAACGACCGCGGCTACTACAACAACCAGCGCCAGGATGGCATTGGCCCCGGCAAGGGCGCGCTGATCGGCGGCGCGGGCGGCGCGATTCTCGGCGCGCTGTTTGGCGGCGGTCTCAAGGGCACCATCATCGGCGGAGCAGCTGGGGCCGGCATCGGTGCTGCCGTTGGCGAAGCGAAACAGAATAACCGGCGCGACCGCGGCTACGACTACCCGCGCTAACTCGAATTGAGTCTCCCGCCATACCGATCCACGAAAGGAATCCCATGAACTTCCGTCGCACTCTCTCAATTGCCGCGCTCGCCTCCGCGACCTGCGTCCTCCCCGCCTGCACGCAGGCCTCGCACCCCGGGCCGGACAAGACCGCGCAAGTCTCCTCTCATCCCCAGGTCGATCCCACCGACAAGGTCTACCCCATGGACCAGATCGTCACCGCGACGGTGCATGACGCATGGATTCTGAGTGGCAAGAATGAAGAGGCCTTTTTCGACATCGTCGAACAACTCGCCCAATTCTCCGCACAGAAGCGCGGCATCCAGTTGCCAGATACCGCCGCCGCAGGTCGCCGCATGGGCCTCATGATCAAGACCCAGGCCAAGGCCGACCACGATGAGTTGCTCTACGCTATCGTCGATCGGGCAGTCCGCACCCTTGCCAAACCCACGGTTAAAAAAGTGGTCACACCGCCAGCAAGGTAGCGGTTCGTCCCACACCCTTGACACACCAGCTACAATTAACTGAGACAGAAATCCACGAGACCCGGCCACCAGCCGGGTTTCCGCACTTAACCCGCACAACCCCCGGCGCCAAAGCGGAAGTCGGAGCTTAAGTACCATGTTCCCAAGACTTTGCACAAAAACAAGGCAGGGGAGGAACCAAAACCAGCATCCGGACCCACAAAAGCCGAAGTCCCCTCACAACTCCCATCCCCTCAAGACTTTGCACCAAAACAGGGGAGGGCTGATCCTAGTGCTTCCCCATCCGCACCTTCAAGTCGTGTGCGATGTCCCTCACCTGCGCCGATTTTGTCAGCACCCCGAGGGATAAGGTATCCGCCCCGCTTTTATCCACCTCGGCATGCAGATCCTTTGCCACCGCCGCAAGCGCATCTGCCCTGGATCGCACCTGCTCGAGCTCCTCTGCGCCTTCGGGCAGACTGGGCTTCCTGGTTCCCTCTTCGCGCCTGCTTGCCTGCCCATTCGGCAGCAGCACCATGTGAACGTTTCCCGCAAGCTGCTCAACCGCGGCCGCAACCTGGGCTTCCTGCGCAAGGACCGCATCGCTCTGCGGCTGCGCGAGCGATTTCTGCAGCGTCTCCGCCAGCGCCGCAACCTGCACCGACGTGCGTGCAATCAGTTCATACCGGCGCCGGTTGTACTCCGCCACCTGCTTTGACGTGTCGGGTTTCACAGGACCCGTGGGATTGCCGTAAATCTTCTCCAAGTCAGGCTGCCGCGGTGTTGGATCCTTGAGCGGCAAACTCAGCGGGCTTACGCTATTCTCCTGGGCCATCGCTTTGGCAGACATCACCGCAAACCCGGCAACAGCAAGTACCGCGCAAACGACCTTCGACGCCGGCTTTCCCATCAGGAGCCTCTTTCGCGATGCCTTCTATCTACCGCAAATGCTGTCTTGTGAGGCTGTCAATTCTCTTGATCGGCCCCGTATCGGCACCTTCACATCAGCGATGACAAATCGCGCCAGAGACCTGGGATCACTTATTCGTTGTTCCTCTAGAGTGCTTCCCGATGCGCACCTCCAGGTCGTGCGCGATGTCCCTCACCTGCGCCGATTTTGTCAGCACCCCGAGGGATAAGGTATCCGCCCCGCTTTTATCCACCTCGGCATGCAGGTCCTTTGCCACTGCCGCAAGTGCATCTGCCCTGGATCGCATCTGCTCGAGGTCCTCTGCGCCTTCGGGCAGATTAGACCTCCTGGTGCCCTCTTCGCGTCTGCTTGCCTGCCCATTCGGCAGCAGCACCATGTGGACGTTTCCCGCAAGCTGCTCGACCGCGGCCGCAACCTGGGCTTCCTGCGCAAGCACCGCATCGCTCTGCGGCTGCGCGAGCGATTTCTGCAGCGTCTCCGCTAGCACCGCAACCTGCACCGACGTGCGTGCAACCAGTTCAAACCGGCGCCGGTTGTACTCCGCCACCCGCTTGGATGTGTCGGGCTTCACCGGATCCGTGGGCTTGCCGTACATCTTCTCCAGGTCAGGCGGTCGCGGAGCCGTATCCTTGAGCATCGCACCCAGCTCTGCGCTACTCCCCTGGGCCATCGCTTTGCCAGACATCACCGCAAACCCGGCAACAGCAAGTACTGCGCAAACGACCTTCGACGCCGGCTTTCCCATCAGGAGCCTCTTTCGCGATGCCTTCTAAGATTATGACGCGAATTTGCGGTTCGGCGGATCGGATTCAGGGTCATTTCGTCCCCGCAATCCATCCCCCGTTCTGCGATGGGCCGCGCTTGCCGCTTTTCCGTGTAAACCTCGGCGGGCGGCCCGGGTTTGGGGTGACCCATCTTCGCGACTGTTTCATCGTCGCTAGAGCAAATCCCCTGTAGGTGCATAGCGAAACCACGACGCTTATGTCCGTTTTTCCCCAGAAAAACGGTACTGCAAGCCACTTTCAACTTCTCAGCAACAGGGGATTTGCTCTAAGGTGGGCATTCGCGCGAAGGCGCGAACCGCTCCTGCCCATCCCCAGGCATCCTCGCATGAAGCCTAGCCGCCGCAACCGCATCGCCCTCGGCTCCAGCACCTCCGTGCAGGAGGTCAACAACCTCCTCCGCCAACACAGTAAGATGAGCAAGATGTTCAAACCCATGGGCTCCGGCGGCGGCAGCAAAATGCAACAACGCGTAATGAGACAATGGGCGGCGGGCAGAAATTCTGGCGATGATAGTGTGTAGACATGATTTTGGAATGTAAAAGCTGCTCCGCTACCGTCGATGCCAAGGTGCTTGCAGTGTACGAAGACGCCGGGACCTTCGACGACGAGGGTCATATCTTCGAGCCTGCGGGCAAATGGACATTCGCGAGTTGCCCAAGCTGCAAAAATCCAATGCTTGCGGTGCAATGTGATTATGGGCTCGGCTTTGACGATGATCCACCGTCTCGCGTCTTTCCGCCAAAAGATAGGCTCTTGGGGTGGAAGGTCCCTGAAGCAATTCGGAAAGTCTTTAATGAAGCTGTGGTTTGCTTCAATTCGAAGGCGTTCACGGCTAGTGCGATCATGTGCAGAAAAGCACTAGAGGGTCTTTGTGCGGAACACGGCGCGACCGCCCCGAATTTGTCGCAAAGCTTGAAAAAGCTTCGTGATAAACAGGTAATCGAGCAACGACTCTACGAATGGGCGGAGGCATTGCGCAGTCTTGGCAACCAGGCGGCCCACGGTGTGGGCTGCGCCATTAGTCATGAAGATGCTCAAGACACGCTTGATTTCACGGAAGCGCTGGTCAACTATGTGTTTACGTACCAAGATCAGTTTCACAGTTTTCAGCAACGTCGCGTAGCGCAATCAAAAGTCCAACCTGTCCTCCTAGGAGGATCGGCCTTCGGCGACAATCTCCTTGTGCCGAAGTGAGTTTTTCGCGCGAGAGCAATTCTCTCAGTACTTTCAAAACGACTCCCGCCAATTGCTCCAGCGAAGATAACCGCGCAATCACTCTTTGCGGCGAATTTACTATATAAAGTCACCAATGGATCCGAACGTGGGATCAAACAATCTTCGATAGGTCCGGACCGCGAAATCGTCGGACATTCCGGATAGATGGTCACAAATATATCGCGCCCGTGATGCTGGTTCAGTCGCCTGAACCACTTCGACGTGTGCCTCATGAGGTAAAAGAGCCTTGGGTCTCGCCTCGGCATAGTTGTCGAAAAGCATCTGAAAGAGACTGCTCATCATCCTGTGGGTCTTCATCTCAAGTTGCTGAACCAAAGCAGACTGGATGACGATACCGTGTGCAATTTTCTTCATTAAATAACAGCGCTTCAACATTCTTGGATCTATCACTATTTTATAAGCGTGCCGCATACTGCGTGCAGAAAGAGCATTGGTATGTTCGGCAATGGAGACAGCCTTGATGCAGTCACCAATTCCCTTTGCCCTAAATTTCTCAGTGTCACCCTGCCTGACACTAACGAATAGAGTATCCAAATCCGCGGTTTGCTCAGAGTCTAAAATTTCATCCTGCGCCCAGCGCTCCAACGACCTGACATCAATCAGCCTTGCCTTGAACCCGTCGTTAACATCCGCATAGCCATTTGCGATGTCGTCAGACCAATCCATGATCTGGCACTCCAAGCTTTGCTCTGTTAGATTCAGTCCGTCGTGAATGAAGTTGAGGCAAGCCAATTGTTCCTCATATAAGAAATGGTTCTTCATTTCTGGCGTTCGCAACACTTTATATTTGCATACCGCATCCATCAACGCACGCGTTGGCTTCATGCCAGTGCGGCCCGTGGTCTCCGTGAAAATACGCCCGGTAATGAGGCGCATCGTTTGGGCATTACCTTCGAAACCGCCAAAGTCCTCCATACATGCGTGCAGGGTTCTCTCTCCCGAATGCCCAAACGGGGGGTTCCCAAGGTCGTGAGAAAGACAGGCTGCCTCCACTAAATCCTGATCCACCTTCGGCGAAGTCGGATGGTTGTGTGCTAGTGATGCACAAATTGAACGTCCGATTTGCCCCACTTCAACGCTGTGTGTAAGACGGGTACGGTAAAAATCGTATTCCCCGGAATTGAAAACCTGCGTTTTCGCCTGAAGACGTCGGAACGCTCGACTATGGATCACACGATCCCTATCGATCGCAAATGGGCTACGGTAGTCGTTGGTTCCACGGGGCAGCGGAAAGCACTCTTTATCAAACTCGGTATACATTACGACAGGTTAGCCTGAATTTAGGCCGACCGTACGAACGATATAGAATCGGCTCTCCCTCCGAACTGCGCGTGGCCACTCGCAATCTCATCGCCGAAGTCCGGGTGGCCCATTCATGCGCGCTCTTTGCGCATGGGTGGGGAACCTCAACCGCCCCTTTCCCCGTGTGCTATCACTAACGCATGACCACTGGCCTCCAGTTCACCTACCTCTACCACGACGACGACATCGTCGAGCTTGGTGTAACGGTCAGCAACGGACGCTTCAGCGGCTCGACGGACGTCTACATCGCCACTGACGGGACAGCAGAAATCGTGGAAACCCTGAAGGGCTTCCCCACAAATCCTCAAGACACGCGCGACTACACCCTCGGCGCATTCGGCCCCACCTACGCTGGGGGCGCAGTCCATCTGCACTTCTTCTGCAGAGACCGCGCCGGTCACGCAACCCTCAAAGCCACGGTCGAAGACAACTTCGACAAGCTGCCGTTCACCCAGCAATCCGTGGTGCTCCTCGAGTTCGAACCCGCCGCCCTGGATCGCTTCCTCGCCGCCCTCCCGGACCTCGAGCGGAACCACGCCGGCACCGCCACTCTCCTCGGCTGACGCCCGCTGGGGCGACGACCTGCGCGCCGACTAACCACCATCACCGTTTACTCAGCCGCAGCGACTCCCAGCTTCCGTCCGCAGTCCACCCGCCATCCACCGCCAGGGTCTGACCGTTGATGAAACTGCTCTCGCCGCCATCGCCCAGAAAGAAGATCGCCCGCGCAATGTCGTCGGGATAAGCGAACCGTCCCATCGGCACTCGCCGAACAATGTCTGCATCGCTATAAAATCCGCCCGCCTGTGCCGAGTCGTCCATCTCCGTCTTCACCCATCCCGGACACACCGCGTTGACTCGCACCCCGCGACCTCCCCACTCCGCTGCCAGCGTCCGCGTCAGGCCCACCAGCCCGTGCTTCGACGCGTTATAAGCCGCACGGTCCGCAACGCCCACCAGCCCGGCGATCGACGCCACATTCACAATCGCGCCCGTGCCGGCCTCAAGCATCTTCGCCCCAAAAGCCTTCGCCAGCAAAAAAGGCGACACAAGGTTCACTTCCAGCACTCGCCGATAGTCGGCAGCCGAAGTCTCCTCCGCCGCCACAATCAGGCTGATGCCTGCATTGTTCACCAGCACATCCGCCCGTCCATAACGCTCGAACACCCGCTGCGCGAACCTCTCCACAGCCGCCTCGTCCGTGACGTCCGCTACCGCGCCAAATGCCTCTCCGCCGAGGCCATGAATCGTTCGCAATGTCTCAACCGGCTCGCCCAGGTCAATGATCGCAACCCGATAGCCGCGAGCCGCAAACAGCTCCGCAGTCGTTCTCCCAATGCCCTGCGACCCTCCGCTGACAACCGCCACTTTCCCAATCGCGCTCACAGACCCTCCAATACACACGCCAGTCTATCGCCGTCTCCATGCATATAATTGCCTGACCATCCGGCCTCGCACCTCAATCGCTCTTCCGAAAGGTGACCGCATGTTCAGAACGCGCCTCGTTCTCTCCTCCCTCCTCGTCTCCCTCGCGTTCGCAACCAGTTCCGCCCAGGGAACACCCTCAGCCGCCGTCAAGGACGAGCTGATCGCCGCCGAAACCTTCATGTTCGCCAACATCGTCAAGCTCGACCCCGACTACATGAAGAACTACGTCGCCGACGACTACTTCTCCATCGACGCCGACGGCGGCAGCGAAAACAAGGCCCAGCTCATCGCCCAGAAGGATTCGCCCAAGATGAAGATGATGGCCGCGGCCACCGTCAAGCTCTTCGACAAGCAGGTCCGCGCCTATGGCGACGTCGGCATCCTCAACGGCCGCGCACGCGCCTACATGGGCGATACCTACGTCGCCGAGTTCCTCTACACCGCCGTCTTCGTCAAGCGCGACGGCAAATGGCTCTTCGCCTCCTGGCACGGCACCATGTCCAAAGACAGCCCACCACCTCCCCCAATGCCAAAAGGCTGACGCGCCGTTTTCTTCTCAGCTCTGGGCGTGGGGCACGGCCAGCACCGCCCCCCACGTCAACCCCACCCCAAACGCCGAAAACATCATCGCCTCTTCCACCACCCCCGGATGCGCCTCGCGCCACTCCGCCGCCAGAATCAGCAGCGACGCCGAGCTCGTATTCCCGAACCGCTCGATGTTCGCATAGAACCGCTCCGGCGCCACCTTCATCGTCTGCGCGATCCGCGTAATCAAATTCTTGTTCGCCTGGTGCAGCAGAAACACGCCCATCTCCTCCGCAGCCATCGCATTCCGTCCCAGCAGTTCGTTCATCGCCTCCGGCATCCTCCGCGACGCGTGCCGAATCACCACCGCCCCATCCATCCGCACCCGCTCCCCGCTGATCGTCAGCGCCTCAGCCGAGTTCCCATCCGTATGCAGGCAGCTATCCGCGATCCGCGCAAACCCCGCGTCAGGAGAAACCAGCGCCGCCCCCGCTCCATCCCCAAACAGGATCGCAGTCCCCTGCCCCTCCGGCGTCAGCTCGATCCGCCGCGACATGATCTCCGTCCCGATCACCAGCACGTTGCCCATCGTCGCCGCCAGCCGCGAAGCCAGCACCATCCCCGCCAGCGACCCCGCACTCCCCACCGGAATATCCAGCGCCGGAGTCGCATTCAGCCCCAGCATCGTCGCAATCGCGCTCGCCGGCCCCGGACAGAACCTCTCCGCCGACCCACTCGCCACCAGCACCAGCCCAAGCTCGCTCGCCGCCACGCCCGCGCGTTCCAGGCAATCCACCGCCGCGCGATGCCCCAGCGTCGCGACCGTCTCCTCCGCCGCTGCATACCGCCGCTCGCGTATGCCCGACTGGCTGACGATCCACTCCGGCGCAACGCCCAGCAGCGGCGCAAGCTCGTCGTTGCCGACGACGCGCTCCGGCACATACGACCCAAACCCGCGCAGCAAGGCCACGTCAGCCGGCTTTGGCGTCGAGGTACTGTTCCACCTTGGTCAGCGTGTCGAACTTCCGCGCCGAGAAGTCGGAGTCGGGAATCGTCACATTGAACTCCGTCTCGAGCCCCGAGATGAAGTCGGTCAGCGCAAACGAGTCCAGCATGCCCGATGTAAACAGGCTCTCGTCCGGCGAAGGGTCAAGCGGTTGATCGGAAACGGCCTGCAGCACTTTCAGAATGCCGGGTCTCTTGCTCATGGGTCGTACTCTTTCTGTCGTGCTCCAGCAGCCCGCCGTTGTGGCCCATTCACCGGCCCTCAAATCGTGCGCTAGTCCTTTTGGCCAGTGGTTCCGGCCGTTTGGTGATAGGTGTTATACACGCCCATCAGGTCGCGGTAAAGTGCATCCGCGAGTACCCTGTAACCCGTTCCCGTCAGGTGCGTATGGTCGCCCTGCGCAAGCCCCGTCGCCACCAGATGCGACATCACGCCCGCTCCGCCCATCCGCGCACGCTGATCGTAGAACGCGCAGTTGTCCACGCGGCAAGCCTCGCGCTGGTCCGCGATAATGCGGTCGATCGCCGTGCTCGTCCGCCACTGCGCACGCCGCCCGCGGCCCATCCGCAACGCGCGGTCATACGGCCCGAGCACCAGTATCGAAGCATCCGGAACGATGCGGTGCAGATTCGTCAGCAGCTCGTGGAAGTCCGCAACATACTGAGGGTTGCGCGCCGCATTCTCCGACGCCTCATTGGTCCCATAAGCCAGCACGATCAAATTCGGGTTCCGCTGACCGAGATAGTCCGCAAACATCTGCTGGTTCCAGCGCAGCATCAGCGGCGCTACAGCGCCATTGATCCCGAGGCATTCATACGTAACGCCCGCCTGCTCGGTCACCAACCCCAGCAGTCGCACCGGCGCCGACTCCATCGTAATCAGCTGAAACTCATGCACTCCCGGCGAGCACGCATACGTAAATGTCCCCGCCGCGCGCGTCGCATCGCCGGCGTCCGTCGCCGTCTTGATTTCCGACACCGGCTGCCCGTTGTCGCTGAAGTCCAGCGCACCTCCACCCGGCTGCCGCAGGTACTGCACCTGCAGCGTCTCGCACGTCGTCGTCACGAAGATCGACTCGCCCGGCCTGCTGGTCGAAATCGCAATCCCTCCCAGCCCCGTATCGCCGTCGCCAAGCTGGTTGAACCGGTTCCCCTGCGTCACCCACCCCGAGGTCTGCGAGCGTGTCGACCCCAGCAGCCGATACCCCGGGAACGGATGCCCCGGATACTGAAACCCCAGCCCGCCATCCCCAAACTTCGCCTGGAACAGCGCCCGCATCTGCCCCGTAAAAATGTCCGCCGCCGTATGCGAGTCCCCAAACTGCAATATCCGCACAGTCGAAGCGCCCGGCGAACTCGCCGCATCGGAAGCCCCGCTACGCCGCCCCGCCAGCGCCCGAAAGAAAGCATCCAGCGCATGCGGATACAGCAGCGTCCGGCTGCCCGCCTCGCCCAGCACCGACTCACCCGCTTGTGGCGCAGCCGTCCCTTCCGGTGGAACCGGCGGCTCCTGCACACCGCCCGCATCAGCCTGCGTCTCCGTCGGCTGTTGCACCGGCCGCGCCATGCTGTACCGCGGATGAAACGGCGCAGCCGACTGGTGCGCCTTCGCATGATGACCACGGCTCGCCACTGCGCGCCCACCAGAGTGCGCCCCACTCCGCGGCACAGCCGAGTGCCGTCCCTGCGGCGCCTTCGAAGTCGACTTCGCCCGCGGCCGCGGCTTCGCCAGCCCGATCGCGGGAAGCATCATCAGCACCAGCAGCACGCATCCGCGCGAGAACATCGCACGCCACCGCCGCCTGTTCGTGAACGGAAGGCCCATGCCTCAGGGAGCCTTCGCGGCGGAAACCGTCTGCCGCTTCAGGTAATCGTCATAACCCTTCATCAGGTCATCCACCAGCAAATGCGCCACCATCGACGCCCCCTGCGGCGACGGGTGTATCAAATCCCCAGCCACCAGCCGAGGATGCCCGGTATACCAGCGGGCCATCGTTCCATCTCCACCCATAGCGTCAAAGGTATCGAAAAACGCGCACTTCTGCTCGGCCGCCACCCGCTTCTGGATCGCCACGATCCGCGGAATCGTGTCGTACGTCTCAATCTCATCCACGCCCGTCCTCCGCCCGCGGTCCATCGGACTCATGATCAGCACCGGCACCCCGGGCAGCGCCGCCCGCACCCGCTTGATCGCCGTCACCAGGCTCGGCTCGTAGTACTTGTCGACATAACTCCCAAACCCGCTCTCATTCGTCCCGTAGTTAATGATCACCAGCGCCGGCTTCTCATGCTGCAGCTCCGCCGTCCACGCCGCCGCATTGAATCCATTCGACAGCACCGTCGTCGACGCCCCATTCAGCCCCAGCGAGTCGTACAACACACCCCGCTTACCCGTCCTGAACGTCTCCCCGTACAGCCTCACGCTGCCCGACACCGGCTTCAGCTCGACAGTCTTCGCGGTCGCCGGCAGCGCGACGTCCTCCCACGCCGGCCCGGTCGTCTCCGCCGCCGTCGCAATCGTCCGCACCGCCGCACCGTCCGCAGACACCGCAACCGATCCCCCACCCGGCCGTCCCAGGAACGCCACCTCCATCGACGTCTGCCCGGCATCCCGCATCGTCACGCGGCTCGACGCGTCCGAATCACCCTCAAAGCTCGCCCCGCCAATCCCGTACGTCTCCTCGCGCCCCTTGCCCACAGCCGTCGACACCGTCCAGCCATGATCCGCAATGTCCACACCCCGATGCTGATACCAGGCCCACGGCTTCCCCGTCAGCACGAACCCGTGCCCCGCATCCCCGAACCGCTGCTGCAACAGCGCGCGAACATCCCCCGTAATCAGGTCGGCGGTAGTCGGCGAATCGCCATAGTGCAGCACCGTCACCACCTGCACCGGCCCCGCCTTCGGCGGCTGCTCCAGCTCTCGCAACTGCCCAAAGAACGCGTCCATCGATCCCGAATCATCGCTGAAGTACGGCGAAACCGGCGGACGCACCCCCGGGACGACAACCGGCGCAACCCGCACCGGAACCTTCGGCACCGCCGCCGCAGGCGGATGCCGGAATAGCGTCACCTTCGCCGCCTCGGGAAATATCGAGGGAGCAATCCCCTTCGCCGGATCGACAAACCGCCGGTACGCCACCAGCACAACCACGCACGAAGCCACGGCTAGCCCCGTCTTCAGCACCGCATTCGAGTTCGGATTTCCGGAAGCCATCGCTAAAAGCTCCCGTAGATAAACGTCGCGCTGCCCCGACCCGACAGGCTCTCGATCAGCACCACCAGCCCCGCCACTGCCGCACCCTGCACCCAGAACGGCATCCGTCCCAGCAACTCCGCGCTGCCATCCAGCAGCTTCAGCGGCAGGCAGTGCAGCACCGCCCCCAGCGCCAACACGCCCACGATCGCCGGCGTCAGGTTCTCATGCCCCCACGTCAGCGAGCCCAGCCGCGCCAGCACCTCGTACGCATTGCCCATGGACGCCGCGTGGAAGAATATCCACGTAAAGCAGACAAAGTGGAACGTCACAAACGTCGCCACCGCCACCCCGGCGCGGCTCGGCTTCTTGCCGCGCGGCGTCTTCCGCAACTGCTTCCACACCCTCACCGCCGCCAGCGCCACCCCGTGCAGCAGCCCCCAGGTCAGGAACGTCCACCCGATCCCGTGCCACAGCCCGCCCAGCACAAACGTCAACACGACCGTGTAGCAATACGAGGCCAGCGGATGCGTCCGCCGCCGCTGCGGCAGCCGCTCCTGTATGTAGTCGCGCAGCCACGTCGAGAAGCTGATGTGCCAGCGCCGCCAGAAATCCATCAGGTTCACAGCCAGGTAGGGCCGGTTGAAGTTCTCCGGCAGCCTCAGCCCCAGCAGCAAACCCACACCCAGCGCAATGTCCGTGTACCCCGAAAAATCGAAGAAAAGCTGCAGCGCAAACCCATAAACCGCCGCCAGCACCTCCAGCCCGCTGTACAGCGTCGGCGTGTCGAACACCCGCGTCACCAGGTTCTCCGCCAGGAAATCCGCAATCAGCAGCTTCTTCACCAGCCCAATGCCGATCAGCAACAGCGCCCGTCCGGCCATCGCCCGAGTCAGCACCGGCTTCCGCAAGGCCTGCCGCAGAAACTCGTGCAGCCGCAGTATCGGCCCCGCTACCATCACCGGAAAGAACAGCGCTCCGCCCAGGTATCCAAGCCAGTTCCGGGTCGCCTCCGCATCGTCCTCGCGGCGATACAAGTCGACCGTATAGGTCAGCGCCTGGAAACAATAAAAGGATAACGAAAGAGTTAACAGCCAGGAATACCGTTCTCCAGCCCTCAGCGGAATAAATTTTGTGGCCGCCAGCATGCCCACATTCAGCACCAGCGAAACCCACAGCAGCGCCAACCTGCGCGCCTTGCCTTCACCTTCAGCCGCTTCCCGGCCCAGTCCCAACCCCACCCAGAAGTCGATCGTCGCGGCCACCGGCAGCAGCAGGTACAGCCAGCCGAACTTGCTCAAAAAGAACAGGTTAGCCGCAAGCAGGACAAATAATCCGGCCGCACGGATTTTCGTGAGCAACCAGTACAGCAACCACACTATCAAAAAGAAGACAAAGAAAGGTGCCGTGCTCAGTAGCATCCGGAGGGCTCGCGCGGGTCAGAGGAAGGAGGACCGCAGTCCCTAGCGTATGCGGATTTTGCCAGGTTGAGGAGTTGACGGTTTAGATGCTCTTGTGGCAGGAGCTAACCTCCACAAAACATGGGCTTTTCCGTGCAATTCCCGTAAACTTGTAGATGGTCAGGAAGGACTTCCGGCCTAGGAGGATGTTTGCTTCGTTACCCCAAAATCAATATAGTCGCCACCGGTCTCTCCATCGCAATCATCCTGACTGTGTCAGCAATGGCAGTAGTCGTAGTTCCCACTCTCACCACACCGGTCATGGCGGCTCCGACAGCGGCAGTACTCGTCCCGGTTCTCCCGGCCGCGCTCCCCTCACCCAAAAAACTGAAGGCCGCCATCTCGCAGACCGTCGGCAACGCCTCCTGGTACGGCTCCGTCCTTGACGGCCACCACACCGCCAGCGGCGAAACCTTCAGCAAAGACGAACTCACCGCCGCGCACCGCACCCTGCCCTTCGGCACCATGGTCCGCGTAGTCGACGTCAACACCGGCAACTCCGTCGTAGTCCGCATCAACGACCGCGGAGTCCTCTTCGCCGACCGCGTCATCGACCTCTCCTCCGCCGCCGCCCGCAGCCTAGGCATCCTGCGCGAAGGCGTCGCCAAGGTTCGCCTCGAAGTCCTCAAGAAGGCGCCGCCCGCCGCAGTGAAAGACGCCAGCGCCGAAGCAACGCCCGGCGTCGCAGCGAAATCCCTCTAAAGAACCTCGAAGCTGCCCACAAGCCGTGCGCCTTTTTCAAGGGCACGGCTTCAACTTTGCCTGCTCTCTACGCCCTGCCCCGCGACCGCCGCGATTTTCCTCCGCGTCCGCCGCGTTCGTCTTTGCTTTAGCCCAGTCTCAACTCCCGCGCCCGCCGCCCCCTCCGGAATCTGTCAACCCCCACCCCCTGTGCAAAACTCCCAAACCCCGCGTAGCCACAGCGAATTCGCGCCCTGGCTTCCCGCATATTATTTCGGCCCGCTTCGATACAATTAACTCAGACCTCGAACTCCCGACATAACCCGCACAATCCAAATTTCCCGGCAGCGTCTACGCTGCAACGTAACCCCTTTGATTTCAGAACTTGCCGATACCCACACCCTAACCGCTTTATTTACCGTATTTACGGACACCCCTCCTACAACTGCCCTGTTTCCTTCACTTGACTCGATAGGGGGGGAGGGGGGGGTGGCAACTGCGCGCGCATAGCCTTTGCCCCCATCTTCCACACCCCCGTAACGTCCAACCCACGAATTTCTCGCACTTACAGCTGCTCTCCATGAAATGATTGAGCCACTCGGGCCACTATTCTTTCCGGAGAGCACAAGCCGGACCGGCGCACTATGGAGCTGACCTACACCCAGGGCCTGAATACGATCACTGGCGATCTGTCCGACGCCACAGGCCCGGACATCACTCGCCTGATCCGCAGCGTCGTGCAGACCGAGCTCTATCGCCGTCGCGCCGTTTCACCCGAAGACATCGAGGACGTCTGTTCCGACGCCATGGTCGCTCTGCTCGGCAGCATGGAACGCGCCGGCGACGATCCCGTCCGCGACTTCGACGCCTACGCCGCCGGAATCGCCCGCCGCGCCTGCAGCGCATGGTCGCGCCGCCGCTATCCGGCTTTCCACCGCCTGCGCACGCGCCTGCGTTACCTGCTCAAAACTGACCCACGCTTTGCCCTCTGGCAGGACGCCACCAGCCACTGGGTTTGCGGACACTCAGCAGCCTCGTCACAGGCGCCGTTCCGCGCGGTCGAGCTTGAAATGTTCGCGGGAATTGCGCCTAAAACGAAACCCGCGCAAGCTGTAGCCGAGATCTTCGACATCGCCACACAACCGCTCTATTTCAACGATCTGGCTAAGATATGCGCCAAGCTCTGGTCTGTCGAAGACACGCCAGAAACCATGGAATCAGTGGACAGCGATGCAGCCGAAAGTCCTCTGGAATACGCTCCCGATCTCGCCGTGCGGCTCGGTCTGCTCTGGGGCGAACTCCAGCAACTGCCGCAGCGCCAATGCGCGGCGCTGCTGCTCAACCTGCGCGATCCCGAAGGCGAATGTGCCACATCGCTTCTGGTCCTCACCGGAACCGCGAGCCTGCGCGATCTGGCACAACTGCTCGGGATCGAGCCGCTGACCTTCGCCGAGCTCTGGCCGCGACTTCCGCTCAGCGATCTGGAGATCGCTGAGCGCCTGAACCTGACTCGCCAACAGGTCATAAACCTCCGCAAATGCGCCCGCGAGCGCCTTTTGCGGCGCATGGGACCTGAATAAGTTCGTACCACGGTAATAAGCCAGCATTTAGAGCCACATGGAAGACATTACGATGCATCCATCCGTCGCCAACCTCGAAGCGTTCCACCGACGCGAACTCGCTCCCGCCGAGATGCTCACTCTCAGCGACCACCTCTGCGCCTGCGCAACCTGCCGCGAGCAGATCAAGATGCTGAACGAAGAGTCGGCAGCACCTGCTACCGGCTGCATCAACCACTTCCTCGGCGACGATACCGCGCTGCACCTCTCAGAAGACGAGATCGCCGACGCTGCGGACAACAGCTCGCTGCTCACCGCCGAAGCCCGCGAGCACCTCAGCGGCTGCCGTGAGTGCCAGGCCGATGTAAACGAGTCCGTCCGCTTCGCCCCGCGTCTGCAGCTCGTGAAACCTGCCGCACCAGCGACTCGCCAGGCGCGCCCGATCCGCACGAGCTGGCCCGCATGGACGCTCGCCACAGCCGCAGGTATAGCGGTTATGGCATTCGCAGGACATGCTCTGCTCAGCCGCGATCACGCAGCGCCGCAGCTTGTCGCCGAACTCCGCGACGGCGGAGGCGAAATCGGCCTCACAGCGCAGGGACAGCTCGTCGGCGTCTCGGCGCTCTCGAGCGACGACGCTGCGCTCGTCACCGCCACTCTGCGCGAGCATCGTCTGCCCGCACCTGTGGCGCGACCGGCCGAAACTTCCGCCCCGGAAATCATGCGTGGGGCCGGCGACAGCCAGCCTGCATTCGCCCTGCTGACGCCGCTCGCTGAAACTACGCTGCCACAACCCCACTTACGCTGGCAGAACGTCGCGGGTGCGACCAGCTATCGAGTGTCCGTTTACAACGCGTCATTCCAGCTAGCCGCAGAAAGTCCAGCGCTCACGCAACCCGAGTGGACCGTGACGCAGCCTTTGACCTCCGGAGAAACCTACACATGGGTCGTGAAAGCTGCCACGCCTGCAGGCACCGTCCAATCGCCGCGTCCACCCGCTCCTGAAGCCCGCTTCACGGTCGCCGACGCTTCGACTACCGCGCACATCGCAGCCGCGCAGAATGCGAATCCATCCTCGCATCTGCTGCTTGCAGCACTGTATGCGCGCTACGGAATGACCACACTCGAACGCGAGCAGGTCCTCATACTCGAGCACCAGAACTCAGGCTCAGCAATCGTCGAAGGCCTCGCGGGGTCAATGCCGCCAGCGGCTCCCTAAGCTGTAAGGCTTACAGCCCGGTTCTTCTGGCCGCGCAACACCAACACCTGATCGAGAATGCGCTCGGCCATTTGCCGCTTCGACGCCGGTTCCAGTTCAACCGCTCCGTCAGGCGTAAGAAACACGCCCGCGTTGCGGTCGGATTCAAACCCGAACTCTGGTGAAGAAATGTCGTTCGCCACAATCGCGTCGACGCCTTTGCGCAGCATCTTGGCGCGCGCATTCGCCAGCAGGTCTTCCGACTCCGCAGCGAACGCAACCACGATGGTCTCCTCGCGCTTCCGCGCGACGATCTTCGCCACAATGTCCTCGGTCGGCTCAAGCTCCAGCGTCAACGGTCCTTGCCGACGCAGCTTTCCCGAAGCCATCGAACGCACACGGAAATCCGCCACCGCTGCAGCCTTGATCACCACGGTCGCCCGGTCGAGCTCCCGCATCGCAGCGCGCTCCATCTCTTCCGCGGTGGAAACGCGAACCACTCTGCAAGCCACAGGATCAGGCAGCGCCGACGCGGTGATCAGCACGACGTCCGCCCCGCGCGCTGCAGCCGCCTCGGCGAGCGCGTGGCCCATCTTGCCGCTCGACCGGTTGCCAAGAAAGCGCACCGCATCGATCGGCTCCCGCGTTCCGCCGGCCGTGACAAGCACTGTCTCGCCCGCCAAATCGTGTTGCCGTCGAAGCACTGCCAGCACCTCAGCCGCGATCGCTTCGACATCAGCAAGCCGTCCGCTGCCGGTCATGCCGCAGGCTAAATAACCAGCGTCGGGCGCGATGATCCGCACGCCGCGCCGCTGCAGCGTCTCGACATTGGCTTGAGTTGCCGCATGCTGCCACATGTGCACATTCATCGCCGGAGCGACGAGCACCGGCGCAGTCGCCGCAAGAAAGGTCGTCGAAAGAAAATCATCCGCAATCCCATGCGCAAACTTCGCAAGGATGTTCGCCGTCGCCGGGGCAACAACCAGCGCGTCGATTCCCTGCACCGCAGTAACATGCTCGATCTCGAATCCGTCGTCCTGTGAGGCTTCCGTTGGCGGCGTCCAGAGCGACGTATAGACCCGCTTTCCAGTCAGTGCTGCGAAGGTCAGCGGCGTTACGAACTCCTCCGCCGAGCGCGTCATCGCCACCTGCACCTCGACGCTATGCTGCTGCAGCAGGCGAACGAGTTCGGCAGATTTATACGCCGCAATGCCGCCCGAAACTCCCAGCAGAATCTTCATAACGCGCTCTCCTTCTCCAACGGCGGCAGCACGATATTGTCGATCAGCCGCGTCGCTCCAACGTGCGCCGCAACGGCGATCAACGCGCCATCGCGCACATCCGTCAACGGCTCCAGCGTCGCAGGATCGACAACTTCGGCATACTCCACCTTTAGGCCGGGCAAAATCCGCAGCTCAGCGTCGAGCGCTTCGCGCACGTCCTCGGCGTCGTGCACACCACTCACAACCATGGCGCAAACTGCGGTGAGCGTACGCGAGAGCGCCAGGGCATCGCTCCGCTCCTGCGCGCTCAGGTTGCGGTTGCGCGAGCTAAGCGCCAGACCGTCAGCCTCGCGCACCGTTGGACACACCACCATCCGCACGGGAAAGTTCAGATCGCGCACCATGGCCTGCAGCACAGCCACCTGCGCTGCGTCCTTCTGGCCGAAGAATGCGGCGTCCGGCGAAACGATGTGGAACAGCTTCGCGACCACAGTAGCCACACCACGGAAATGTCCGGGGCGAAATTTGCCATCTAACCTCTCGCCTATTGCGCCGGGATCGACGACGGTCGTTCCACTCCGCGAGTACATCTCTTCCGCAGACGGCGCAAACACCAGCTCAACGCCTTCGCGCTCCAACACTCCAAGGTCGCTCTCCAACGTCCTCGGGTACCGCTCGAAGTCTTCGTTGGGCGCGAATTGCGTGGGGTTCACGAAGATCGACACTGCAACCGCATCGCACTCTCGCCGCGCCGCGCGCACGAGCGACAGATGTCCCTCATGCAGCGCGCCCATCGTCGGCACAAGCCCGAGTTTGCCCGACGTGCGCGCCATCGTAGAGGCTTCGCGCATCTCCGCTATCGTCGTAAGCACGCGTATCAGAATCACGATCCGCTCACCGCGAGTTCGGCTTCCTCATCGAACTCGGCGCGCACCGCAGCCGAAAGATGGTAGCTCTCCGCATCCGATGGAAACGTCCTCGCGCCCACGGCCTGCCGATACCTCTCCACGCCATCGCGCACCACGCTGTCCGCATCGGCGAACCGCCGCACGAACTTCGCTCCGGGTGCAAACGTCAGTTGCATCAGGTCATGGAACACGAGGATCTGGCCATCGCAGTCGGGTCCCGCTCCAATGCCAATCGTTGGGATCGACGCGGCCGCTGTAATACGTGCAGCCACTTCACGGGGAACCCCTTCAAGCACCAGCGCCACAGCACCAGCGCCCTCGAGCGCCGCAGCATCCGCCAGCAAGGTTTCGATGTCGGCCAGCGACTTACCCTGCACCTTGTATCCGCCCATCATGTGCAGCGATTGCGGCGTCAGCCCGATGTGGCCCACCACCGGAACCTCTGCCAGCGTCAGTTGCTCCACCAGCGCCGCGCGATGGCTTCCGCCTTCCAGCTTCACCGCCTCAGCGCCGGCCTCCTTCACGAACCTGATGGCGTTGCGCACCGCCTGCTCCGTGCTGCCGTGATAACTACCGTATGGCATGTCCACGACAAGCAGCGCCTCACGCACGCCACGCCGCACAGCGCGCGCATGGTGCATCATCTCGTTCATCGTGAGCGGCAGCGTGCTTTCGTAGCCAAGCACCGTCATCGCAAGCGAGTCGCCGACCAGGATCAGATCGATCCCGGCTTCGTCGAGCAGTCTGGCAGAGGGATAGTCGTAAGCGGTAAGCGCCGTGATGGGCTGGTGCTGCCGCTTCATTTCAAGCAAGGTGTGCGTGGTGACCTTGCGCGCACGCCCGTGCTCCGGGGTGCGGACTTCTGTAAGGCTCATTTCGTCTCCAGTGCCACTCCGCAACAGGGCGGATATAGCCCGAACAAGCCCTAGTATATCGCTCCCGGGTTTTCGCGCGCCAGCCTGGCCGACGCAGGCGCGCGCAGCTCAGCGAGGATCAACCAGATCCATCGCCAGCATCCCCAGCGCCGTGATGCTGGGCAAAAAGAAGTACTCGCCTCCGCGCAGCTCCACAAAGTTCGGCAACTCCGTACAGAAGAGCGGCGGATTGTCGGGGCTCATGTCTCCCTGGATCGAATACTTCTCGCCCGGCGCATGACTGCCCATCAGCAGGTCCTTCTCATTGCCCAGGCGCGCGTCATTGCCATACGCGATCCACTGCTGCTGCACGAACTCGAACTGCCGCGAGAGGCTCGCGTTCAGCGCGATGAACACCACGCCGCGATCGACCTCATCGAGTTCGGGACTGGCCTCATCCGGCGCGGCGAACGGCCCATACGGCATGCCGCGCCGTGTGATCCTGCGCCGATTGATCAGCAGGCCATTGAAGCCGAAGGCGTCGCGCGGATTGACGCGCCGAATGTGCGCTCCGACGGGGCAGCGCGCACCGTCCGCATCCTTCGCGTAGGTGAAATTCGTGCTGCGGTTCGGGTCCTGCGCAATCGCAGGATCGGGCCGGTCGGGCGAGGTCTCAACCGGCGTCCCATCCCTCCAGCGGCCGATGAACTTCGAGGCGAGTTTCTCGCGCGCGGCGTGATCGCCAGCACAATAGCGAGCGCCCCACTTGTTCAGGAACTCGCGAAACGTCCCGACGTTCTGATGCAGCTTGCGATACACCATGAACGTTCCATTGCTCGCCAGCAGATGCGGAATCGGTGCAACCGGAAGTTCTTCGGCTTCGTCCGCGTAGCCCAGCAGCAACTCGCCCGTCGCCAGCGGAGCCCATGTGCCATCCGGCATCAGCTTTCCTTGCCCTGGCTGCGTCGCGCGACATACGCCCGCATAGTCGGGATTGCCGAAGCCGTCGGTATAACCGAAGTGTTCCTTCAGCGTGACCTTGCCGTCGATGACGATAGATGCCGCATCCTGGCAGTCGAGAATGTGCGCGCCGCCGCTGGCTTCAATCAGCGTGCGAAGCTCGGCGAAGCGGGCTTCGAGCGCCTCAGTGGACACCGCGTTGATGCCGAGCCAGATATGCACACGGCCCTCGCGCCACACCTCGTCCCAATGCTCGGGGGCGTTCGCTCCGGTGTCGCCGAGAATGCCGCCACGCGCTCGCATGCCTTCCTGGAACTCCACCGGAAAACTGAGCAAGGTCGCGAGGGGCAGCTCAAGACTCACCAGCCCGCGATGCGTGAACGCAATGTTCACCGTGCTTGGCGGCTTGCCATCGTCCCAGCGCTGGCCTGTCGTAATCCCCTTCAGCAACGCCCCGATCAACACACGACTTCGCGCCGCGTCGTCGATGTGCAGAAAGCAGTAGCGCGCGTACGGCATGTTGTAGCCTCGCAGCACAAAGCCTTGAATGTCTGTAGCGTTCAGCTTACTCATTGTGCCCACCCGTCTTGATCTCGCGCGCAAACCGCGGCACTCCGGGCGCGGGTGGCGGAGCGTTGCGCAGCTCGCGAACGAACGCCGCGAACTCGCGCTGTACCTCCGCAGGCTCCATGCCCTGGTGCGCGGTAACGAACTCCGCGACCGCGCGCTTCGTCTCCAGCGCGGTGAGCGTTTCAGTCACGCTCTTATCGTTCACCGCGGCGAAGAAGAACGTGGTCGGCACCTGGCACGCCTTCATGTACCGTACGAACGCCCCGAGATCGCTGAGCCCGGGATAACCCGCGCAATGGCTCCATATGGCGTCGATGTGCTGTGGGACGCTCTGCGCCAGGCCAGTTATATACGGCTCAAGGTCGACATCGGTATTCGCCTCGAACACGAGGTACTTCGACTTCAAATGCTCTTCGACCGCGGGATGGCCCACGTAGATGACGTCATCCATCACAACCAGCCGTGCCAGATGTGTGTTCGGTGCAATCGCAAACGGACTTGCGCCGTCGGTTGGTAATGATGCGAGATAGTAGCGGATCTGCAGGTCATGCGAAGGCGTCGCCTGCTCATCATTCAGGATCGGGCAAAGCAGCGTTAGTCCGAACACCCTGCCGTTTTTATTCGCCATTATTTGCTCCCGCTTCTATTTGCCTAGAAAACACTGGGAGCCTCGCCGGTATCGCCCAGGTGCGTCTGCACGGCAAGCACGAAGCGCAGATAGGCGTCCCGAAACTGTTCCGCGCTAAGCGTCTCCGCGTTGACGCTGAAATCGTCCAGCGCCTTTTGAACGATGTGCGCGGACTTCACATCGTTCGCCGTCGCTTCAGGATAGGCTGTGTAGTAATAGTCCGTGTCAAACTGCACGCGTGCGATGTATTCCTTGAAGCCGGTTACCGGCACCGAACCGGGAAACTTTTCGCTCCATCGCCACACAAGGTTAAGTTCGCGCCCCAACACCGCCGCGAATGCATCGATGTATTGATTCCATGTACCGTTGAAGTTGCTGAAGAACAGCAGATAGTCGTAGGTCATAGACTCCGGCCCAGCAGCCTGGCCGACGTTCGGGAATTTGTGCTGCCGAAGAATTGCCCAGCGCGCAAACTGAATGAACGACAAATTTATCAGTTTGCTCTGCAATGGCTTGATATGGTCGAGCAGGAAAAACAGCGAACGCAGAATATATGTCTTCCACGGCCGCATGGGCGTGATGACATTTATCGCATAAACCTTACCGTTGATATTGCTCATCAAGCTCCTGGGTATCGTCGGTTGTTACAGGTCTTCCGTGAAGAGTGCATTCTCTAAACCGGTCGTGGCGTCATACTGATAGTAGGTCAGGTGCGCTTTTGGCCCGTCTATGTCCATCAGCACATAACCATGTCGATAGAACCCACTCGGGTCCACAGCGAGGTTGACATCCTCCAGCGGCACGCCGGGATTGGGCGAGACGAACGGCACGGGCGTATTGGAAACCGGAAACGCGCCGTGTCCAATGCAGCGACCAAGCACGTTGAGATATTCCTTGTAGATCACCATGTTGTGCTCATGGCCCCACAGCCATGCGGTGAGCTTGGGCAATATATCCTGCACCTGGGGTAGCATCTTCTGGTTTACAGCCTGGCCTCCGATTTTCTCGAAGGCGGTAAATAACTGGTGATGCGATAACAGGATCGTTTTCCGTCCGCCGGCATTATTTACCTTATCCTTCATCCAGATGATTTCCTGCTCATCCACATGGGTCGCGTCTTCAACCGTATTCGGATTGGAATCGTTGAGGCTTGTGTCCATCGCGACGAACTGCCAGTTATCGTTGCGCAGACAGAAGTAACTCGCGGGTTGTCCCAGCATATCGATCACGGCGTAATAAGGCGCTCCACCGGCATACATATCGTGATTGCCGGGCATGTGAAACGTCGCGGGCTTCGCTGTAAAGTCGGTCAGCTTGGATCCCCACGGCACCTTCGGAATGCCTAGAGTCTTCTGCCAGATGCCGTAGAAATAGTTCTGCACTTCGGTCTGCGTGCCCGAGTAGTAGACATCGCCGAGATGAATCACGACATCGGGCTTATGGCTGGCGACCTTAGCCAGCAGGGCTTTAGCGGCATCCTGCCCCGTGCCCCAGTCGGCGATCAGCACTACCGTCGCTTTGTTGGGCAGGCGATCGGTGATGACGAAGTCCTGCAGGCTGTTGTACCGCCTGTACGGGATCTGGTTGCCTGCGATGCGACTGGCGACATAGATGGCGAGCACCTCGCCCCACTTCGCATCGCACTGCCCAAACGGTGTATCCAGTTGCGCATGTAAGGCCGTGACCTCAGTGAAGTCGCCCGTGAAATGCGCCTTGATCTCCGCCTCTGCCAGCCTGAATGCCGTGGTGGCGCAAAACTTTGCCGTATCAACCAAGCCGGCAGCGACAACTGCTGGAAGGGCCACCGCTTCCACGGGCGCTCCTAGATCAATGGCAGCGGCGATATCGTTGCCAAATGCAATCGTCGGATCACTCTGCTCCGGACGCTGCAGATGCACAACGCCGGGCCCCGGACCGAAACCTGCCGCAGGAGAGCCCGCATTCCGCTTCGCCACGACCTGGTCGACCGCGGACTGCCAGAGCGACGCATTCCTCCCCCGAAACTGCTGCATTTCCGCCATAACATCTCCTACGGTTGTTCGTTCAGCCGCCGCACGGGTTTGCCGCCATAAAGTGTGTTGAAGATAAACGTTCCCATCCGCGTCCGGTCGTCCAGTTTATCCAATAACTCGTCCCGCGTATCGAAGAATCCGTCATCACGAACTACGAACTTTGTCAGACTGAAGGCAGAGCTTTTTCCAAGCAGATCCACTGGCTGACTTCTAACGGCATCGAATAGCGACATGCCCGCGTTTGTAAACGGATGAGTTACATGCTCACATAACTCCGAAATTGGTCCGAATATTTCCTCGAAGTCAACCCACCGTTCTTCGAGCCAGAACTGCGGCCACGGCATCAGGGTCTTCGGCATGATCGGCTGCAGCAACGGCAGCCGTTCCTTCCAGAACTCCTTCTTCAGCCAGATCGCTCTCACGCGCGTCGGCACGCCATACGCCCTCGCAAGCGCCTCCAGGCAGGCCATGCGCTGGCTGCACGATCCGCCGTTGAGCCGCACAGTCTCGGATGCGGGTTGCTTCTCCGCCACCGAATAGATAGGCCGCATCACGTCAGAAAGATGCAGATGTGTCTTCTGCACAAATCCACGCGGCGATGGGCGTCCTTCGCTCAACTGCGCAACGATATGTTGAAGCGCAGGGCTCGCGTAGTCGAGGATAGCCGTCGCCTGCAGAGTCGCCTCAGACATGCTGCACCTCCATTTGACCAGCATGCCTCGCGATCCACCACACCCTGATCCGGATGATGAGGCTGAGAACTACACCCGCCGTCATCGCGTACCCCAGCACATTGACGAATCCCTTAAAGATCACCACTGATGCGACAAAGAAGGTCAGCGGCAAGTAGATGTTCAGCAGCATGCGTTCGATGCGAATCCACTTCACATCGCGAGTCACCGTCCACGCCAGCACCACATCGACTCCCCACCACAACGTGTCGAGGAAGTTGCTGCCCGCGATCCTCACACCCTGTTCCCTGAATACTTCCGGAATACTCGCGTGATAATGCACCATTACCGCGTAATAAAAGTGAACAAGATACAGAAGATACGCAAAGGTCCAGAACAGCAGCCAGTAGTTAGTCCTCACCGGCGTCCGCGTGGGCAGGATATACAAACATAGCGCCGGGATAAGCAGCACCATCGTCGCCCATATTGAATAGATCATCCGCTGAAACGGCAGGTCGAGCGCCGTCTCCGCTGCCATCAGCGCAGCCACCAGCAGCAGCCCAAAGGGCACAAAGGTTGCCGTCACTTGCCCGAGAGTAAAATTGCGCGAGTTCATAGCGTCTTCAGGTACTCCAATAGATCCTCAAGCTCGGCTTGGTTCCATCCCGCTCCCTTATAAGCCCACGGATAATCATGGCCTTTGTTCGAGTTGCCGCGCACACTCGTGTCGAACTTGAAGTAGCGCTTCGCATCCGGCTGAGCGGGCGCAATGAGACCCGCGTCCACAGGATCATAGTTATTCGCCCCGCGATAAAACACATCCGGCCGCGGCTTGAGATTGATCAACTCCGCCATAGTCGGCACGCTGCCGTTATGCAGATAGGGGGCATGGGCATACGCCGAAACAATCGGCACTCCGATATAGCCGTGCGTGTTCCCCAGCGGCCCAGGCCGCAGATCTTCACGCTTGGGTCGCAGCGGCTGTTTCGGCGGGAAGGAATTAACCAACTCATCCGCCAGCGTGTCGTAGTAGCGGAAATTAACGCGCTCGCCATCCACACCGAGTTTTTGATAGGGGATTACAACATCCTGCTGCGCGCCTCTCACCCATTTACCCTCTCCTCCCGGATGTCCGTGGCAGGAATCGCAATAGGCTGTGTACACCTTCGCTCCTCGCTCCACTTTCTGAGCATCGAGCTTCTGATCAGGAAATACGGCTGTGTACGCAGGCGCTTTCAAGTCCAGCGTGTACTTGATGGACTGCTGCACATTGTTCGAAATCTCCGGCATGGAGAGGTTATCCATTGTCGCGCCCACAGCGATCGCCGCCAGCACGCTGCGCGTTAGCCGGTCACGCACGCTGCCGTCGAACTGCCCCCAGGTGCGGTCCTGCTGATCGAACAGGGTGGGCAACTTGCAGTAGCCGTGATCCAGCATCGCCGGCCTGTTCATCACGTTGCGCACGAGGTTGCGGAAAGGCTGCGTGCGGGAAGGTCCATTGGGCATCAGTTCCGCATTGCGCAGGTCCGCGCCGCCATATGGATTGTCAACCTTTGGCTGACTCTCCTGCACGGTTTTGCGCGTCTGCATAAGCCACACGCAAATCATCAACTTGTCGGAGAGCGAAAGGGCCTTGCCGGTCTGTTTCTCGTACTGATCGAAGATCGCCTTTGGCGTCATGCGCTTCTCGTCGAGGATCGCGGTCTTGAAGCCATCAACCCAGGCGATGAAGTCGAGCGAGGTACTGCCCATGCCGCGCACAACCACGCCGGGATCGTCGTCGCTGCGTTTGATCAACGAGGTATGACACAGCGAGCAGTTCGCGCCGACAAACGGGACCGGGGACGGTGCGCCCGACTTCGGACGATGGTTTGAGATGAAAAATCCTGACGGCAGACCTTCATTTACGCCCGCTTGACCGCGTATGAAACCGAACTGCTCGATCATGTCCCCTGCTGCAGGCCCACCGGGCTGAAACTGATCCGGAAATAGCGCGGGCAGCACCTGGAACACCGGCAGCGGCATGATCTCCGTGCCCGTCGTACCGTAGCGGAACGATTCCTCCGCTCCCATCGATTTCGAATGCACCCACGTGCCCTCGGCGTAGACGAACCCGAGCGTCGCGCACACCAGCACGGCAGTGAGGCCGATGGCGGCGATCATCGCGAAGCGTGCGATCTTCTGCTTCAACGTCACTGCCCGCCTCCATGCCAGTTCTTCTGGTGGTCAGCCTGCGTGCTGGAGTAGCCCTTCGTGTAGAACTTGTCGTAGTAGGCGAGATCCAGATGGTGCGCCTGCACCTGCACGCCGGGCACATACATCGCATCGACGTGTGCTGGGAAACGCCCGTAGGTGTCATAGATGTAGTTACAAATATCCTTGCAGCACGCAACAACATCGTCGCTGAAGTGCGGCACTTCCTGTAAGTACTGCCCCGCCATATTTGGTTTAAATACCTGATCGAAGTATTTAGGATCGGTATACAAGCCGTCCTTGCCGTACTTAATCTTTAGCAAGGCGTCCACTGCCTCGGACATATTGTTGTAGTACGGCGGACATAAACCCTCAAGCAGGCCATCGAGCCCGACAGGGTTCGGCTGCCACGCCGGCAGAGGTGTGATGAGCTTCTTCAGCAACCTGCCCAGCGTGGCCTTCGGCTTATCAAAGCGGAAGCCGAGACCTTTCCCATACAGCGGCACACTATCCGGCGCGCCCAGCAGGTACGGACCGGCGAAAGCCGCATGTACCCATCCGCCAAGTCCCATAGCTTGAATAGTGAGAAGCAGATTCTGAATGAGCAGGTCGGCTTCGATATGAATTCTGAAAGTATTCATGAAGCCAAGCGGGATAGGAATCTTTTTATTCAGAAAGCCGTTCTTGACCCACTTCGATGTTCCCGCACAACGGTAGAAGTTCCAGTCGTCGATGAAGTTCGGTCGGCGGCCATCTTCCTGCGACAGCAGATACATCATGCCGTTGATGTACTGGTGGGTGAGGTCGACGATTGGTACGAGTATCGTGCTTCCCGCCACGTTGGACACATATCGGTTGCGTCCGACATAGCAGGGAAACTCCCGCGGCATATCGAGTCGCCCATCGAGCAGCTTCACCTTGCACTGTTCGGTGTAGGCGATGAGTTTTTCGGCCGTCAACGCGCCCTCATAGAAGAACGGATCGACGTTGTCGGGCTGCTTCAGGAGATACGTGCCGGTATCATTAGAAAGCACGAAGTGCGTGCCCTGCGCATTGTCGGGACTGCTGGCGGCACGGCCGTAGAGGTTCATCAGCGGCGAGCCGAGTAGCGTTCCTCCCTGCGGCGTCTGGAACGGCCCGTCCGGCATGGTGACTCCGGTGATGCCAGTCGCGGCAATCAGCATCGCTTCCTCAAGCGCGCTTAGTGGCTGCGGCTCTTCGTCAGAGGTGTAACTCATGCTGCCGGCCGGCACGGTGTCCAACCCAACGCTGATGCGCCGCGATCTGCGGTTGAACATGGCGCTGAACAGCGGGTAGTTCAGCGCGTCTTCGAGACCCTTGTTTTGGTCGTTCGGATGTACATCGCTCATTTGCTCTTACTCCCCGGCGTGGATCGGTTCACCCGCAAGCACGTAGGCCCAGCGCGCGTCGTTCGCGGCCGTCGACCAGATCATTTTGTTGTGGTGGTGCGAAGGCAAAATGGACAGTCCCCAGCGGCCAAGATCGTTCCGCTCAGCAGCCTCGTCTTCAGTCCATCCGGCGGCGTGCGCTGCCACTGCCGCCGATTCCATCGCTTCAAGGTAGTCAGCGTAATGCAGCAGATCATTGGCGTTGGCGATGGGCCCATGTCCGGGCATGAACACGGCGTCAGGATGCTCACGCGCCATCGCCCGCACGGCCCGGATCATGCCGGGGATCGACGTACCGCCCTCTGGCTGATCGAGAAACGGATAGTAGCCGTTGAACACCAGGTCGCCGGTCGCGATGATGTTCTGTTGCGGGAGGAAGACCCAGAGGTCCCCGGACGTATGCGCCGCCGGCGGGTGCTCCAGTCGCACCTCGATGGCGCCAACGTGGAGCACGCGTTCGCCATCCACCAGATCGCTCGGAATACCTTCAGGATGCGAGTCCCACCAGTCGCCGTCGTTCTTCTTCATTAGCTCTGGCGTATTCCGGTAGGCGATTCTATCTGCGCCCGGATACAGAGAATTGCCCTGCGTATGGTCGTAATGGTAATGCGTATTCACGATCGTCGTAACAGCGCCGGCGTGATGCCGCTCAATCCAGCGATGTTCCATCGTCGAGCCCGGAGCGAACTTTGTATCGACCAGCAGCGCCTGGCCGCCGTTCTCAACGAGCAGTGAATTCCCTCCTCCACCGAAAAACGCGCGCACACCTGGTGCAAGCTCCGTCGAATTGACGTGCACATATTTCGCATAAAAGACGCCGGCAGCAATCAATCCCACAAGCAGCGCGAACAGCAGGACCATCACGACCCAGAAGCCCACATAGCTCTTCTTCGGCATATCGTCCGGCGCGAGGATGCCGGTCTTGCGGTATTGATCTTCGAGCGCAACAGCGCCCTTCAACGACTCATCCTTCACGAACGTGAAGTGCTTCAGCCAAAACCAGCGCATCGGACGGAAGCCCCAGCCCATGCCCTGCTCCCACGAGCCGAACCGCGTTCGGCCGTTGCCGAGGTCCTCCATGTGATACGTGTGGCGGGCGTACATGCCGGGCAGCGCCGTCACTTCCCATGTCACTTTTTGCTGCGGCACTAACTCCACAATATTCGCGATGGCCCACATCTTGTAAGGCAGCCAGGGCTTGATCGGTTGAAACGTCCAGATGAGATGCTCGCCCTTGACGAGGTTCTTGTTACGGGCCCAGAAGAAGCACTTGTTCCACCGCGGCCAGACGTTTGCGTGCTCGAACGAGGCCCACAGAACATCGATGGGAATATCGACGTCCACCGTACCCTGCACAGGGACCATGTCTTTCGAGGCGAAGAGCTTTGCGGCTTTTTCCTGGTCCGTCACGTACACACCTCTGCTCTCTTTGTCGTACTGTCGCAGGGCCCGGCAGCGAGAATCAGTTCGCGGTAGCTTCGAGGTGCTGCAGCATGTACGGATAAACATCTGCCACAGCGTTTTTGCCGTAGATGCAGTCGATATGACCGTACCCCGGGATGACGTGCCGCGAATACAACTCGGTACCGTTCGCCTCGCGCAGGGCGTTGTAAGTCAACTCGGTGCTCACGGGGAGATAGCACTGGTTCTCCGCGCCGTGAATAAAACAGATGGGAAGCTTCAGACGGTCCAGATGGCCCATGTAAATTTCTTCGCCCTTCGCGCTGACAAGGTGCTTCTCGCGCACCATCAGCGAAAGATGCTCAAGCGAGCGGATGTTCGCCACACCGAACATTTCATGCAGTGCCTCATGCGTCGCTTCATTCAACTGCGCATGCTCATACAGCAGCGAGTAGAGGAACGTGATCCGGTGGCACACAGGGTTATCGCAGTGTTCCTTGAACTGCACCGGATAGAGCTTCAGTGCCTCGTTGAAGAGCTTGTCCTTCCAATCGGCATGCGTATCCGTGTATGCGGTCAGCGAGCCAAAGCCCAGCTTCTCCAGCACGTTCGGCACATGGAGCGCGGCCTTGCCCTGCGTCATCGGCACAGCGATCACGTTGTTCGCGATCTGCGAGCAGACGATCGTCCGCACGTCCTTCAACCCCGCGAGCATCGACATAAAGAACGTCGTCGCGCCGTAGCAGTGCACCAGCATCTGCACCGTCTCGGCGCCGGTTTCCTTCTTTACCCTCGCTATGGCAGGCGCATAATCGAAGTTCGCAATGTCGTCGCCGGTCGACTCCGTCAGCGAGGCCGGAAGGTCAATGCTGGCGCGGAAATCCAGCAGCCACACATCGTATCCATGCGCGACGAGATATTCGGTCAGGTTGGTTTCGATGGTGTCGATGGAGAAGATCTTGCTCGACACGCCGAGGCCGTGGACCAGCATCACAGGGCCTTTGGTGCCGCCTTTGTAGCGCGTCAGCAAAAGCGGCACCTGGTCAAGCGCCTCGAATGTATGCAGTTCCGGCGCGGGCGCACGCAGTGGCCGCTTCTTGCGCGGAGGAGCATCGGGGTTGAACACTGTCGCACCTGCCATAACGCCTCCGTAGGTATTGAAAATTGTCTTGCCGAAAAAGCCGCCGAACTTCGCCAGGCCTTCCAGGCGCTGACTCTCGGTGGCATTGGTGATCTTCATCGTGGTCATCTGCTTCGCGAAATCCGACGGCAGGATGTGCAGTATGCCCTTGCCGACCACCGGGCCGTCTTTGTCAGCGCCCTTGCGCAGCGTGATGTACAGGGTCGAGGTATCGCCCCAGATGTTCAGGCCGGTGTCGCTGTGGGTTTCCTTGAAGCCGTTGAAGTAGAAGGTCTGCCCATCGCTCGCGGTCAGCTTCATGTCGTAGGTCATCAGGCGCTGGCCGACCTTATCGGGGTCGTCGATGAACAGATGGAAGTCGCCCCTCGTGACGGTCAGCGGGTCAGGCGAGAGCGCGGGCGCGTCCAGCGTTCCCACCATCGTCCCGGCGTGCGCCTGGTCGGTCAGCATCGCGTTCAGGTCGTCGGACATCACCGTAACAGTAAACTTCAACGGTGAGCCGTCGAGCTTGCCTTGCGCTGCGCCTTTGGCAAAATCCGTCGGCTCCGTCAGCGAGAAGAACCCCGACATCGTCTCGGTAAATTGCATGCCCACCTTTAGCGGCGGCGGCACAGCCTTCGGTGCGGAAGGCAGCGTGTAGTCGATCGTCCATCCGCGGTCCTTCGCGGCCAGTGCGGTCGCGCGCTCTGCCATAGCTGAGATCGTCAGCAGCGGATTCACACCCAAGGGCAGAGGAATCACCGCACCGTCGCTGACGTAAAGGCCGTCGTACACCGCCGTACCCGTAGCGTCGGAGAACACCTGCCCCTTGTGGTTCACTACCCCCTGGCTGGCGTCCGAGCCCATCACGCATCCGCCCAGAGGATGCACGGTGATCAACTGCTGCCCGAACATCTTCGTCCAAATCGGATTCTCAACATAACGTCCGCCGAGCGCTTTGCCTGCTTCGAACAGCGCGTTGTTAGCCTTCTCGAAGATCGCCTGCTGCCCAACGCTCGGCCAGTCGACTCGCAGTTCGTCGTTCGCGAGATACATACGGCCGTTGCCGTCGTCATGCGCCATGATCAGGTACGTCTGCGTGTTGTGAATGGCGCCGTGATACGGCCCGCGTACGAGGCTGTCCGTCTCACGCTCGAGCTGCTTGAGGCGCTCCGCGATACCCGGCGCTTCTTCGCGCCCGCCGATGACCGAGGCTCCCGCGAGACCCAGTGCGAGAGCCGGGCCCAGCGCTCCGGGAATCGATCCTTCTTCGATCACCATACCGTCGTTCAACACCGCCTGATTGCGCAGGTCGATAATGCCCGTGATGCATGGGCCGACCGGATCCATCGTTGCCGGATCGCGATGCCCTGTGCCGATACCGTTGATGGTGCGGTCGCCGTTATAGCCGAACGCCAGCACGTCGCCGTTGCCGGTCATGTGCTGCCCGAGCTTGTCACTGGTCGTAAGGCCGTTGGCGCGCGAACGCAGCATGATTTCCGTCGAGCCCAGCGTACCCGCGGAGATGAACACAACATCTGCGCTGACCACAAGAGTGGGTGCATCGAACTTCTCACGTCCCGAATCAAGCAACTGGTAGTGCACCAACCACTTGCCGTCTTTCTTCTCGACGAACCGCACGGCGGTCTTGGTGTAGATTTCCGCGCCATGGTTAACGGCGTCAGGAAGATAGTTCATGATCAGCGTATTTTTCGCGCCGTAGTTGCAGCCCGAGCAGCAATCGCCGCACAGCTTGCACGCATGTTGCTCTACACCGACGTGGTTGATGCCGTCCTTGAAAGTTACATTGATGGGCGGACGATAAAAGTTACCGTTCAGCACCTTGGCCGAAGCCTCAAGCGCCTGCAGCTTAGGAAGGGTCGGCTGATCGGTTGGATATGGCACGGGCTTCAACATCTCGCGCGCTAGCTCATACCCTCTTTCAACCAGCGTCTGCAGGTCATCGATCACCTCAGCCGGCCAGCGCGGATCGGCAAACACGCGCGGCTCTGCCTGTAGCGAAACATTCGCATTCAGCAGCGACGTCCCGCCCAGCCCGCAACCCACCATCACGCTGATGTCGGAGTTCTGATGCAGGTCGAACAGACCGGTACGATCGCCGAGATGTTTCCCATCGGGACAATGCACTTGCATCTCCGCCAGGGCGCTGGGTTCGGTGTCTGGATACTCGCCCGGCTGGAACTCTTTGCCGCGCTCCAGCACGCATACCGCGCGGCCGGCCCTGGACATACGCGAAGCGGCAATGCCCCCGCCATAGCCGGATCCAACGACAACGACGTCGTAGTGAGTTTTGATGGATTCGATCGGACTGGATAAACGTGGCACGAGACACACCCCAAAGCGGAGATTAGTGATTCGAAAGGCCCACTCCAAATTCCTTCTGTGATCTCGCCTTGTATAGTCTTATTGCCACGGCGAGTCAAGAGCGAGCGCGCCATTCGCCGCCTGATTGCCAGCCAATTCCGTTCCTGTGAAGGAGATGAAAATGTCCGATGATCCGGTAAAAACTCCGCCGCCACCCGACCCGGCCGCGCCGGTGAAACCGCATCGGCCGAGACGCATCACCGGCTCCGGTCCGGCCATCGCACAGTCCACCGCACCGCCTGCGCTCAACGACAAGGACAGCCGCGTCCGCTGGGGCTTGCCCGCGAGTGAAAGCGAGCCCGGGTGGTACATGGTCGAGCTGAACCTTCAGCACGGTGCCGGCATTGGCGAAGCCGCCAAGAAGTTCAATGATCTCTTCGCGCAGATCGTCGGCCCGGACCAGGTGAAGGACCATCCTCCCCTGAACCTGACCTCCACGTACGTTCGGTGCTGGATGAGCGTTGAGCAGTGGCGCGCCCTGATTCAGTTCGATCAGCAAGTCTCCAGCAAGACCCTACGGACGATCTACAAAATCTGGCCGGACTTCCCTGTAAAGCCGCTTATCGACCATTCCGTGGCTACCATCAAAGCGGACGCTGCGGTGCGCTCCTACGCGGCCAGCGGCGAGGGGATATGCTGGGGCGTCATCGATTCCGGCATAAGCGTCAAGCATCTCCACTTCGGCGACGCTGCCGCCAACCCGCTCTTCCAGACCCTCACCCATCCTTCAGTGGTGGAGCTACATCACGACTTCACTGTGCCCGGACCGCCATCGAAGGAGAACTCCGCCTCGGCTTTGGTCGACAACTTCGGCCATGGTACGCACGTTGCGGGCATTATCGCTGGAGGGCTTGCGGGCGTCACGCCCGCGGCAGTCGACGTCTATGAAAATGTCTTCGACTCTACCGATCCGAACTCCGGCGCCGGACCCACACAGACACTGCAAAAGCGCAAAGTAGCCGACCTGACCGCCATCCGCGGCATAGCTCCGCAATGCAAGCTCGTCAGCCTCAAGGTTCTCGACGATGATGGTAACGGCCGCGCCAGCGACGTTATCCTTGCGCTCACACACATCCGCGAGAACATCAACGGCGACCCCAAGCTACTGCGCATTCACGGCGTCAATCTCAGCATCGGCTACGAGTTCGATGCCGAAATGTTCGCCTGCGGCCAGAGCCCGCTTTGCCTCGAAGTCGATCGCCTCGTGAAGAGCGGCGTAGTGGTCGTTGTCGCCGCCGGCAACACCGGCTACGGCACTCTGCCCTCGGTGCAACGCCAGACGTCAGTCGTTCTTTCCAACACCATCAACGACCCCGGCAACTCCAACTTCGCCATCACGGTCGGCGCCACGCACCGCGATTCGCCACACACCTACGGCGTCTCTTACTTTTCGTCGAAGGGACCTACCGGCGATGGCCGCATCAAGCCCGACCTCGTCGCTCCCGGCGAGCGCATCACCTCCTGCGCCGCGGGCAAGTACCTGGTCAGCAATGACGGCGCAATCCCCGACTCGCCGCCCGCCTACATCGACGACTCGGGCACCAGCATGGCCGCACCGCACGTCTCCGGCGCCATCGCCGCCTTCCTCTCCATCCGGCGCGAGTTCATCCTCAAACCCGAAGAGGTGAAACGCATCTTTATGGACAGCGCGACCACGCTAGGCCGAGAGCGCTACTTCGAGGGCAGCGGCCTGGTCGATCTGATGCGTGCCATTCAGTCTGTCTAAAACGAGATGGTTTCCCGATCTTCATCCCGGCTCATGGTGTGTTGTGAGATCCAATGCGCGGAGAGCATATCTGAGCCGACCACCTTCGGCCAGAGTTCGTTCAGCATGCACAACATGTGGTCTTCGCCTCTGAACGTCACGAGCAGACCGAGCAGCTCCGCGACAAGCAACGCGCCCTCCGGCTCGGTTGCGCTACACGCCAGCCCTTCCAGCGAACCTTCTTCGGTAATCCGCACCGCTGCCAGCGCATCGGTCTCTCTCCGGGCTAAGAACAAGGCGCGCATCAGCAGGGCGCGATGGCCGGCGACACCAGCTACCTTACTCAAAGGGCGACGTAGTTTCTCGCACACCCGCAACGCGGCGGGGCGAGCGCCGGTTTCACTGCCGCTCCGAGCTTCATAGGCTATAAGACGCTGTGCAATATCCAGTTCCGTCGTACCGGCTCCGTTTCCGTTCATGCGGGATGCCTCGGAAGTCCTCACGAATTTGTGCAGGCAATCCGTTGTGTTTGACTGCCCTTCTCAGGCTAGAACGCCACTCCGCCCATCCGCTCCACAGGCATCACCAGCGATGCTGTAAGCCTCGTTACGATTCCCATTTTGGCCTGCTCCGTCTGATGTTCTCGAGCGTCGCACTGGTTATACCGGTCGCGTTCGGTCCATCGGTCTGCTCCCCGCGTAAGGCACAGTGAAGAAGAAGGTCGCACCCTTGCCAGGGATGCTTTCCGCCCAGATCCTTCCCTCATGCCGCACGATAATCCGCGTCACCGTGGCCAACCCAACGCCGGTGCCTGGGAACTCGCTTTGCACATGCAGCCGCTGGAAGGGCTGGAAGAGACGATCGGAATAAGTTGGGTCGAACCCCGCGCCGTTGTCGCGCACGAAGTAAACCGTCTCTCCACCAGTCTCCGTGCATCCAAACTCAATCGCCGCGTCTTCGCGCTTGGACGTGTACTTCCATGCGTTGCTGAGCAGGTTCTCCAGCGCAACGCACATCAGCCCATCGTCTGCCAGCACCATCATCCCGGGCTTGATGGTGATCTGCACCCGCCGGTCCGGCTCCGCATTCCGCAGTGCTGTGAAGATCGAGTCCGCCATGTGGCTCAAGTCGACCATCTGCCGATGGAAACTCTGCCGACTCGCTCGCGAGAGGTTCAGCAGGTCCTTGATCAGTGTCGACATCTTCCGCGTTCCGCTTAGCAGCTGCAGCAGAAGCTGCCGCCCCTCCTGGTCCAGTCGATCCGCATAAACCTGCTGCAACAGGAAGCCGATGTTGCCAATGTCGTCCAGCGGACCACGCAGATCGTGCGCGACGGTATAAGAAAATGCTTCGAGCTCGCGGTTGGCGTCGCTCAACTCCGAGGTCCGCTGCTGCACTCGCTCTTCGAGCGCCGTGCGCGAAAGCTCGAGTTGTTCGTCGCGCGTCTGAATGTCGTCCAGCATCGCGTTGAACGAGCGGATCAGCAGCGCCAGTTCATCGTCGCGCTCCGACGCCTTCGCCCGCACCGAGTAGTCCTTCTTCTCGCGCACAACCTGCGCCGTCTGAGCCAGTCCGATCAGCGGTTCAGTCAGCAGGTTGCGAAACGTCGACGTGGTCAGCAGCGCCACCATCAGGCACAGCAGCAGCACGCTCCCGGCGATCACCGCATAGTGCCACCTGCGCTGCACCAGCCCATGAGGTTCAGCGAGAATGTAGATCGCTCCCACCTCTTCGCCTTTGTTGACGATGCGCGTCCCGTACAACAACTGGCGGCCGAGTTTCGTATGCGTGCTCGCAACCCCCTTAGGCAGCGGCGGCACGTCAACCAGCAGTTGCCCCCCATCGCGCGTATAGGTCGCGAACGGCTTGCCATCGCGTCCCACCACAACAGCCGACACCACCTCCGGCGATCCCCGCAACGCCGAAAGCGTCTGTTCAGCCGCCTGCTGGTCGTCGAAGAACAGCGCCGTGCCGGTGTTCGCGCCGATGATCTGCGCTTCGGTCTCGATGGTGTGCAACAGGTCGCGTTCAAAGGCGATCATGTCGTAAGCCAGGAACGAGGCAAACGCCAGCAGCAACGCCACACCACTGACAAACACGTTCATCAGCTTCAAACGCGCGGATATCGAGCGGGCCCTCAGGCGAATCATGAGCCACCTCGCTTCGGTCCGCCGGTCACCTGCAGAGACACCTTAAGCAGCTCCGAGCTCAGCGCCAGGCCCGCCCGGTTCACAGCGTCCAGCCCGACGGAAAAGCGCACGTGGTTACCCTGCATCTCGAACTCGATCATCCCGGAGTGCTCCAGGAAATGTGGCATATCGCTCACCGTTAAGACGGGCGCGTTGGCCAAATCGGCCACATCCTGGTTGATGCGATCGCTTTCCGAACTGCTGATGAACAGGATGTCGCAACCGCGGGCCGCGGTTGCGTTCGGCACCTTCACAACGCGCTCCGGCAGACCGTTCACTCGCTCGTTCGCCGTCAGCTTCTCGAGCCTTCCGGCGAAGTCGTTGCGGCCCAGTATGCAGATATCGAAGCTCGTGCGCGGCGTCGCATCGACAGTGTCCGGCTGGCGCAGAAACTTGCCGAAGTTGAAGAGGTAAGCCGCCTTCACGTCGTACTCGGTCGGCTTTTGCGCGCCAATAGACACGGTCTGCATCGCCACTGCCAGCACGCACAGTGCTGCGCGTGCAGCCACGTTTCGCGGCCGCTGGCCTAGCGCTCTGACGTCCATACCAGTTTCCCGAAGACGCTTCGCCTGATTCCCAGCGTCGGCACTTGGCCGTCGCCGGAGCCGAACTCGGTGTGTCCACCGTACAGCAGGTCCCTGCCATTGACCGACAGGTCGATGCTGCCGTGATGCCATCCCAGGCGAAGATCCGCCGTCGTGTACGCCGGTACATTCTGCGCTGGCATCGAGCCGTACCTGCGGAGGCTCTGGTCGAATTCGAAGGCCTTGCCGAGGTCCAGCCGCGACTGCAGCGCGACTTGATGCAGCGGAGTCGAACCAACGTACCCCTGGATGGTGGCCGAGTCATTGAAGCCGGGGCGCGATTCCAGATCGTAGCGCAGCAACGAATACGCTCCAGTCAACCTCCAGCGCGAAGTCACCTTCCAGTCGGGCGCTATTTCGAAGCCGCGAGTCGTGCCCTGCACCGTGTTGCCGTAAAGAATGGTCAACGCCGGCTGTGGTGGACTCGCAACTGGATCCAGCTGCACCACCGCAGGCAGAAACCCTTGCAGTTGTTTGTACTGGTTGAGATAAGTCGCGATGTCCAGATAGAAGTGGCTGGTAATTGTTCGCCTGTACCCAGCCTCATAGGCCAGCAGCGTCTCCGGCTGAAACTTCTTGTTGCCGCTCACCAGAAACTCGAATGGCGGATTGAGCGAGAGCGGGAAAGTCAGCCTGAAGTCCTCTTCCAACTGGGACGGGATGCGCACCGCGCGGCTGATCGCAGCCCAGAAAGCCTGGTGCTCACTAGGCCGGAACAGCAGCCGCCCCGAGGGCTGCGCCTCCCACCCGGTGAACTCGTTGTGCTCTTCCTTCACTCCGACTGTCAGCAGAAGCTTGCGCGGCACCAGCGCAATTTCGTCCTGCGCGAACAAGCTGTAGAGCAGATAGTTGTCGTTGTGCGGCACGAAGTCGACGCCCGGCTCGTGCTGCGCAAAATGTGTCGGATTGCTCCTGTATCCGGCACCGAGCACGAACCTATTCCGCGCATTCGCACGCCACCTCAGCACGCCGTCCAGATCGAACGTGTTCTGAGTAATTCCGCCAGCCAGACCTTCCCGCACCGTGCGATCGATATAGCCTTGTAAGTAGATGTTCGAGGTCTTGTTCGCGCCAATATCCCGCGACCAGCGGCCCAGCACGTCGCCGCCCGAGACCGGGTCCTCCGTGTCGGCAGTACCCACGCGCCTCGGCGTAGTGCCCTTATAGATATCGCCCTGCAGCGTCAGAAGACCGCCGCCAACGGCTGCCCAGTCCGTACGGAAGCCGGCCCGCATCATATGCCAGGCGTCATAGTCGTCGTGGTCGGGATGCTGCTCCGGCCCGCGCTGAAAGCCCTTGCCGAAGAGGCGATAGGTGAAGTCCTTCCCGACACCGCCGCCGATCCGCAGTTCGCCGTTGAACTGCTCCAGGTTGCCGGCCACAGTGGACGACATCACGCCGCGGGTCTTGTTGCTGTGCTTCGTAATGATGTTGATGACGCCGTTGACGGCGTTCTCACCCCACACCGTTCCGCCCGGCCCGCGGATTACTTCGATGTGGTCGATGTCCTCGAGCACAACATCCTGCACATGCCAGTAGACCCCGCCAAACAACGGCGTATACACGCTACGGCCATCGATCAGGACGAGCAGCGATTTCGAAAAGTTGCTGGTGAACCCGCGAACCCCGACCGCCCACTGGTTCGAGTTCACCGTCCCTACAAAAACGCCCGGCAGCATCCGAAGCAGCTCGGGAATGTTGGTCGCCCCCAGCCGCCTGATGTCCTCTTGTGTCAGCACTGAAATCGCCGCAGACGTATTCCACACCTGCTCCGGCTCTTTGTTCTGAGCGGTAACCTCGACATTGCCCAATTCTTCCAAACTGAGCAACTTTATCGACTGCGCCCCGGCCGCTTGCACGAAAAAAACGCAAAGCGAAAGCATGACGGCTCGCAACGGAACCAGTCTTGATGGAGGAAAAGGTGTGAATCTATGCCGGTGCACGCCCGAATACTATCAGCAGCCGCTTCAAAATTTACCTAAATACTCAGGCAACCTTTGAACGTTCGTGATGTGGAACACCAGAATGGTTCTGGCCCTAAATGATATGAGGAACCGCGATACTCATCCCTTCAACGGCAAGCGTGGTGTTCTGGAACTCCCGCTGGGCTTGGTCGAGAATGCTGAACATGGTGCTATCGCTGTGGCTCGGATCATGATGAAAGAGCACCAGCTCCTTCACGCCAGCGGCAGCGGCGACCCGCGTCGCCTGCAGCCACGTGCTGTGCCCCCATCCCATGTGTCCCTCGTACTCTTCCGGCGTGTACTGCGAGTCGTAGATCAGGAGGTCCGCGCCCCGCGAGACGTCGACCAGCCGGGCATCCGCTTCCGCATCGCCGTGCTCATGATCGGTCGCATAGACTACGCGTGCGCCGCCGACGTCGATGGTGTACCCGCACGCTCCGCCGGGATGATGCAACGGGAACGACGCAATTTCAACCGCGCCGAATCGTACCGGCACCCGCCCAAGCTGCTCGAACTTCATGTTTGCCGCGACCAGATCGAAGCGCACCGGGAAAAACGGCTTCGACATCTGTGTCGCGAGTATTGCGCGCAGCTCATCAGCCAGGCACGCCGAGTGGAACGTCAGGGTGTTATCCGCCGAATACAAGGGGGTGAAGAACGGCAATCCCTGCAGGTGGTCCCAATGAAAATGCGTTAGGAATATATGCAGGTTGCGCTGCTCACCGACGCAATCCGGTTGCGCGATGCCCAGGTTTCGAATGCCGGTGCCCGCGTCAAAGATGAATCGCTCACCTGAAGCGGACCGAACCTCTATACAGGGTGTGTTGCCGCCCACACGCAGGTTCTCGGCCGTCGGCGTTGGCACTGAGCCGCGCGCGCCCCAGATGCGCACCTCCATCGCCGGACTGGGCGACTGCGACCGCCCGCCACTTTCCATAACTCTCCGCTTGCCGCAGATGGATTTACGCTGATCGCAGATTAGCCTAACCTACTTCGGCTATTTGTGCGCCTTCGCTGCATCGGCATCAGCCAAAGCTGTCGTCACGGGCAACTGGTCGTAAAGATCGGCACGGGCCTGGTACAAATCGGCGCGGTCCGGATGGCTCTCGATCAAATTCGAGTACGCCGCCACCGCATCGAACCACAGCCGCATATCCGTATAGACCTTCGCCTGCGCGGCCGCAGGATCGCTCGCCGCTTGGGCCTTCGCCAGCGCCGCAGCCACGGCCTCACGTTCATTGCCACCGATGATCACAATGCTCGCCGACACGGGCCCGCCCAGCATGTCGACAACGGGCTGCACGGTCCACACGTACGTCGACCCCGCCTGCAGCGCCGGCGCATCCGCGGGATACGTGAAGCGTCCGCCCGTTACCTTCGTTTCATACACCGCGTCCGAGCCCGAGGCGGGCTGCGTAATTTTGAACGTGAACTCGCCCTGCGGATCATCCGTCCGCCAGAAGAACGTCGGCGTCAGCGAGTACGCTTTGCCCATCGTCGGCGCATACAGCGTCACCGCGCCAATGCTGCGCGACGCTCCGCCAATCTGGTTCGGCCGTTGCGGCGGCGCTCCCATCGCCGAGGTCGGTGCTCCGGGCTTCGGTGTCAGGTCAAAACCGTCCAGCTTCGCGCGCACGCGCACCGGCTTCGGAGTTGCTGTGCTGCCCTGCGCCCCAGCCGAAGGCGCTATGAAACCCGCTGCTCCAACCAGCAACACGGAAGCGGAGACCGCAAACAGCAACGACGTTCTCTTCTGCATCGACATGAATATCCCTCACAACGCTTTCGACAAATGCTCAACAGGGTCTGCGGCTCCAACCGTGAAGATGGGGACCGGTTCTTCTATGCCCGGAACCTTCGCCTCTCCGAGCCCACGAAATTCGTGGAACTCGGGCCCGAGCAGATCATATGTGGCGTGACTCAACAATATCTCGGTTTTGTATGGCTTGTTCAGGCTTTCCAGGCGCGAGGCCAGGTTAACGGTTTCGCCGATAACACTGTACTCCTGCCGGCTCGCCGAGCCGATGCTTCCAGCCATTAATGGGCCCGTGTGGATTCCAATACCTATACGCAGCTGCGGCAGCGCCGGATTGTCTTTGTTCTGGTGGTTGAAAATCTCCACCCGCTCCAGCATCGCCAGGCCGCAGCGCACGGCGCGCTCCGCGTCGTTGTTAACGCCGCGGCTCAGCGGCAGGCCGAAGATAATCATCAGGCCGTCGCCAATGAATTTATTCAAAAAGCCGCCATGCTCGCGGATCACTTCGTCCATCACCGTCAGATAACGGTTCAGCCAGCGCAGCACCTCGGCGGGCGGCCTGTGCGAGCTGATCGAAGTAAAACTGCGAATGTCGGTGAACATCACCGTCGCAATGCGCTCTTCCCCGGCCAGCGACACCTCATCGCGCCGCTTCCAGATAGTGTTCGCCACGGCCGGGTCGACGTAGCTGGCAAAGAGGCTCATCAATTCCCGCCGCTGCTCGCGGGCTTCGCTGGACACGACGCGCTCCAGTACAAACTGCATGCCCAGGGTCAGTGGCAGCGTGACGACAATACCCATCTGCGCGGCCAGGAACGAGAGCCAAAACCGATACTTGGCATACGCGAACAAAGCCACTCCCACCAGGCAGGCGGCAAGCAGGAGCGCACACACCGCTCCCCATCCCGTCTGCAGCCGCAGCAGCAGAAACGACGTGAGGAAGCAGATAAAAACCACCAGCGTCCACTGTCCCGCACCTGTGATCGCTCGAACTGCCTTGCCTTCGATCAGGCTGCGAATCGCGGCTCCGAGCACCTCCGTTCCCGCCATGCGCAGCCGCTCGCCGGTCTTCTTGTCTGCGGAACGAAACATCGGCGTAAAGTGCCGGTCGCGCGCGGCGTCGTTCGATTGTCCAATCAGCACCAGTTTGTCCGTCAGTGCGTTCGGCGCTACCTCGCCGCTCATGAACTTCCACGCCGGAATATGTGTAAGCGGCGAGTGCCCCCACGACCCAATCAGGAAGCCGTTCCTGATGTCATGATCCGCGTAGTACACGTCGTGTCCATTGAAGTTGCCATGCACGCTGTCCACCGGCTTGATCGCCTCGCCCGTGTACTGTTGCGCGAGTGTCAGCGGGAACGACAGCGAAGGCGTCTTGCCATTGGCAACATTCGAAACCAGGATCGCGTAGCGTATGAATCCGTCCGCGTCCTGCGGCAGGTTGATGAACGCATACCCCAGGGCTCCGGGCGTGCCTTCCTTGCAGAAGCCGGATGCGGCTGTCGGGTCTTCGGGCTGGCAGAAGATCGGGAGCGGCGTTACGGGCGGCAATATCCCAACTGAATCCTGGCTGGCCACAACCACCACACCGGCAGAGGTCAACGCGTCCTGCATCTGCTTGTCTTCAGCCTCGGTGCGCGGCTCGGAGAGAAGAATGTCCAGCCCGACTACGCGGGGCTTCTGCTCCCCGACCCGTCGCACTACTTCTGCAACCGCCGACCGCGGCACGGGCCACTTCTGCAGGCGTTGGAACGTGTCCTCGTCGAAGTCCACGAACACAATGTCAGGCGAAGGCGCCGACAGCCCCGCGTGCGTGGCGACGAAGTCGAAGGTCCACAGGCGAAGGTCCTGGTACGACGTGGCGTGAGACGCCGCGAAAACGACGATGGTCGCCACAGCGGCAATCGCAGCCGCTTGCAGCGCACTGGTCCACCAACCTCGAACACTCGTCCAGATATCTTCCATCGGCAGCCCATCATATCGCTCCGCCGCTTTGTCACCTCGTTTTTCGTCGCCATACTTACTCCAAATGTGACCGCCGGGCGTAATCTATCTGCGACACCCAACGGAGACAATCGCTTTGAGCAGCCGCACGCCATCTCAGCCCGCACGCCTCCGCTGTGTCTCGGCTGCCGCGCTCTCTTTCGCTCTGCTCACAACCGGCTGCGGCACCGGCACGAACGCCGTCGCCACTCCGCCGTATACCACGCCGACAACCAGCAACCTGCTCACGCAGGCTGAAGCCAGCCAGATCGCGCTGGCCGCGGCAGCTTCGGTCAACGTGCCGCTGGTGGTGGCGATCAGCGATGGCCGAGGACAGATCATCGTCGTCTACAAAAATGCGGGTGGTCCGGCGACAGCTCTCGGCAACTTCAGCGCGCCGTTGGCTGCGGACGAAGTCGCTGCTGGCCTCGCGCGCACCGCCGCCTTCTTCTCCGACGACCAGGCTCCCATCGGCACGCGTACGGTGCGTTTTCTCAGCGGCATCCACTTTCCCCCGACCGTCATCAACTCCGAGTCCGCGCCGCTCTACGGTATCGAAAACACCAACCGCGGCTGCGGCTTCAACACCACGTTCCTCGCGGGCCAGAGCCTCCCCGCGCCCACGCTGCTGCACTCCTCGGCTCCCGGCCCGGGCATGGTTACGGGCAAAGCCGACCTCCTCGACACCGACCAGACCACGGTAAACCCCGGCGGCGTGCCCATCTTCAAGAATGGACGAGTCGCCGGTGGCATCGGCGTCGTCGCCGCGCCGGCTACTCCGAACTACAACGCGGTCGTCGAGTACGCCGCGGTCGCGGGCACCATCGGTCAGGGCTTCGCGCCGGTCGTTCCTTATCCCGGAGCCGTTGTGGTCGGCGGCGTCACGCTGCCCTTCGTCAACCAGACCACGCTGCCTGCCGGCCTTAGCGCCGGCTCAGCTACCGGAGCATTCACTCTTGGCCCCCTTGCCGCCTCCGGCCCAGCGCCCGAAGGCGACCTCATCGCCGAGCACGGCAGCACGCTGGGCGGCCTGACTCTGGCGCAGGTGCAGCAGATCGTCAACAGCACCATCAGCACAGGCGCTGCGACGCGGGCTGCTATTCGGCTGCCGGTCGGCTCGCGCGCGCGGTTCGTGATCGCGGTCGCGGATCTCGATGGCAGCTTGCTGGCCTTGTACCGCATGCCCGATGCGACGATGTTCTCGGTCGATGTGGCGGTTGCGAAGTCGCGCAACGTGATCTATTTCAGCAGCGCGCCCAATGCGGCAGACCTTCCCGGCGTTCCGGCTGGGACGGCGATCACTAATCGAACGCTGGGCTTCGCTGCGCAGCCGCTGTACCCGTCCGGCATTGACGGCACGCCCCCTGGGCCGTTCTATCCGCTGTTCGCGAACGATGTGGCGCACCCTTGCACTCAGGGCTCGCAGGCGGCTAACGCGAACCAGAACGGCATCGTCTTCTTTCCCGGCAGCACGCCGCTGTATGTGAACGGCAAGCTTGCTGGTGGGCTTGGCGTTTCCGGCGACGGCGTCGATCAGGATGACTACGCTGCGGCTGGCGGCGCTGTTGGTTTTGAAGCACCGGCGAATGTTCGCGCTGACCAGATCACGCTGCGCGGTGTCCGGCTCCCCTACCAGCACTTCCCCGCCGACCCTACCGACTAGGCCCCCACCCCCCTATCTTTTGGTCCTAAAGTCTCGTTTTGCGGGGGTTAGGTCTGGTCTTAAGTCTGCCGAGAGTCTGATGAGGTCTGTGACTTATGCCCTTGCCGCGGCTCGCTGGAGTCAGGCGCGTTTTGGGCCTAATTCAATTGTAGAGAGTTGCGAGAAATAAAATGCAGGAATGATGAATGGGAAATCGCCTGTGGTGGCGCGGTGTTTATAGGTTTTGCACAGGCGTGGGGGCTTGACAAGATTTTCGGATAGCTGATGCCGGAAGGCAGGGTCGCGCTTTGCGCGATGCCCACATCTCAGAATCGAGATGTGGGGCACCCGCGTTAGTCGAAGGGGTGGTAAGGCCCAGAGAAAGACTGGCCCTTGACTCTGGAACGGGTTCGAGGATGCATACTCGTTTCACGATGGCGAGCAACGATACACGCGGCAGTCTCGCAACCGGGCGGCTTGCGCGCGAGACGGGCGTTAGCGTCGACACGATCCGGCACTACGAGAAGCTTGGCCTGCTCCCGCTCGCTGCACGCACGGAAGGTGGATATCGCCTGTTTCCCGCCGGGACGGTGCGGCGCTTGGAGATGATCCGCAGTGCGCTGAGTGCCGGATTTTCTCTCGCGGAGCTGGCCACAATCTTTAGTGAACGCGACGGCAACGGCGCGCCCTGCCGCGAGGTGGCAAGACTCGGTGCCGAGAAGGTAGCCGTTCTCGATCGTCAGATCGTGACGCTCACCGTCCTGCGGGACTGGCTCGCGGGAACCGTCGCTGCATGGGATGAACGATTGAAGAGTCTGCCCGATCAAACACGCGGCCATCTGCTGGAATCACTGCCCAGGCCCGAAGAACTGCACGCCCTGCTCACGAAAGGAACTCCCCATGAAACTTCTTCTCATCGCATCCCTGCTTTCGCTCAGCGCCACCGCGACCTTCCAGAGCGACACACGCGGCGACCATCAAAAGCCCGCTGAACACGCCAGCGGCGTGGACAGGCGCGGGGACTATGCCATGGGCTTCTCTCACGAGAAGACAGCACACCACTTCACACTGCTGCCTGACGGAGGCATCATCACGGTCAGTGCAGACTCATCGGCCGACACTGCATCGCGTGACGAGATAAGGATGCACCTTACCCACATTGCCGCCATGTTTAGTGCGAATAACTTCGATGTGCCGATGTTCATCCACGACAAGGTGCCACCCGGCGTGCCGGTGATGCAGCAGCAACACGCAGCCATCATCTACACGTATCAGCCGACACATTCCGGTGGGCGAGTGCGGATCACCACGCACAACCCCTACGCGCTGAAGGCTGTCCACGATTTTCTCCGCTTTCAGATCGAGGACCATCGCACGGGCGATTCCGGTGCAGTGCGGCCCACTTTGTAGCGCCGCCTATGCCACACTCTGCATTCCCGCAGCGACGGCGTGGTTGAACGGCCCGGGTGGCTGCGGTGATGTCTGCGGCGCGCGAGCTACTGCGCTCAAGATGAAGAGTTGTGGGCGGTGGAGGAGAGCGGTCGCGCTTCGCGCGATGCCCACGTCTCAGAATCCAGATGTGGGGCAGCCCCTCTCTGCTTTCATAGTGGCGGTCATCCGCTTGATCGGAGAGCGTGCCGGAGTGCCGCTGCGATAATGATGAAATGCGTAAAGGTTTCACCAGGAGACCGCAGGATGACTCGCCGGCGTTGCAGCCCAGGAACTACATCACGCCGGGCGGCCTTGAGCGGCTGAAGGCGGAGCATCGGTTTCTCCTGTTCAAGGACCGTCCGGCTGTAGCGGAGGTTGTGGCGTGGGCAGCCAGCAACGGTGATCGCAGTGAAAACGCCGACTACCAGTACGCCAAGCGGAGGCTGCGGCAGATCGATGGGCGGATTCGCCATCTTTCAAAGCGGCTCGAAGCCGCGGAAGTGGTGGACCCGGAGGCCCCGAGAGTGGGGATCCGGGCGACAAAGGTATTTTTCGGTGCAACGGTGCTCTTTGCCAATGCCGCAGGCGTGGAGCGTGAGGTCAGCATCGTCGGCACCGACGAGGTCGACCTTGATCGCAACCATGTCAGTTGGGTGTCACCGCTGGGTCGCGCGTTGATGCAATCGGCTGAGGGGGACACTGTCGTTCTGGAAGCGCCGGGCGGCAGAGAACGCCTGACGATACTCGAAGTGCGTTACGAGCGCATTGGTGTAGAACCCTTCCGGGAACCGCCGGGGATCCTATGCTGCGGCGCAATCCACGCCTGACATGCTGCGCAAAGAGAACGAGTCCTGATCAACGCGCTTATGGGAAGCTGACATGGTTCCCCCTGGGGGTTCGCCCGGGGCGGTCACTTCCGACAAGCCGACTTCTCAGGACTGATCGCGTTTGGCCACCGCTGTGAGCGTCTGGAGTTACGCCGGACTAACGGTCGATGAGCTTTGCATGTGTCGCGGGATATCGATCACCTTCCACCTTGATTGCAGAAGAAGCCTCTTCAAGCGAGTGCAGGTCGTCGGCGGTCAACTCAATGGCAGCGCCACCAAGATTCTCTTCTAGTCTAGAAAGCTTGCTAGTGCCTGGGATCGGAACGATCCAGGGCGCTTTCGCAAGAAGCCAAGCGAGCGCGATCTGAGCGGGAGTAGCCTGCTTCAGTTCTGCGAACTTGGTGATGACGTCGACGAGTGCCTGGTTAGCTTTGCGATTGTCTTCGCTGAATCGAGGAACAATGGCGCGGAAGTCGGTGCTGTCGAACTTCGTCGAAGAATCAATCTTTCCGGTGAGGAAGCCTTTGCCGAGGGGGCTGAAAGGGACGAATCCGATGCCAAGCTCTTCAAGGGTGGGCATGACAGACTCTTCGGGTTCGCGCCAGAAGAGAGAGTATTCGCTCTGCAAGGCTGTGACGGGCTGTACGGCATGGGCGCGGCGAATGGTCTTTGCGCCTGCTTCAGAAAGACCGAAGTGCTTTACCTTGCCTGCCTGGATCAAATCCTTAACGGCACCAGCAGTTTCTTCAATGGGCGTGTTGGGATCGACGCGATGCTGGTAGAGCAAGTCAATGGTGTCCGTTTGAAGACGCTTCAACGAGCCTTCGACGACCTGCTTGATATGGTCGGGACGGCTGTTGGTTGCTGTCCACTTACCATCGTTGCCGGGATCAGGCTCGAATCCGAACTTGGTAGCGATCACGACGTCTTTGCGGTAGGGAGCGAGAGCTTCGCCGACGACTTCTTCATTGATGAACGGGCCGTACACTTCCGCAGTGTCGAAGAAAGTGACACCGCGTTCGACGGCGGCGCGAATAAGCTTAATCGCTTCGCCCTTCTCCGTGGCGGGGCCAAGACCGAAGCTCAGGCCCATACACCCGAGGCCGAGTGCTGAGACTTCGAGGCCGCTCTTTCCTAATGTGCGCTTTTGCATGATTTCTCCTATCACCGCTCAATCGTTTGATGCTGGCAAACTGCTTTACTCCAGCGCCTTGTAAGCCTGTTCACTGATCGGCTCTTCGTGGCTACTTCTTGTTGCTATCCGTTTTGACCGGCCTAAGCAGATGGGAGAACGTGAGTTGGGCAAGTTTCCACTTGCCGTTTTCCTTGGCATACACCTCAGTCACCATAAACGCGTTCGTGACTTCGCGCGGCCCAACTACAGCCTGCAAATCCATGTCTTCCAGCACGACAGCCGTGTTGCCAAACATGCGAACGTCAACCGCATAAACAAAAGCTTTCTTGTACCAGATGCCACTGCTCTTGATGGTGGCTAGTTCCTGAGTCTTTCCCCATGTTCCGCCCATGTGAGTAAACATCGCTTTGTCGTCAAAGAGGGTATCTAAGGAATCGACCTTTTTGTCAGCCATCCAATCCCACTTCATGTTTGATAGGTTGATGACTTCCTGTTGTTCGGGTGTATGACTCGCGGCTGTTTTGATCGTCTCCGTCGGAGGCTGTGGCGATTGCTGTGCGTAGGACGACTGCACAATCAGTGTGGATAGAAACAGACCGAACATTAAGCTTTTCATGGCTCTCCTTCAATATTTGTGTGGTTGACCGCGGAGGAACGTGAGGTAGAGTGGCTAGCCTGCTGCCTTGTCTACCTCAACTTCTGCTATAAAACTAGGATCCAATGCCACAGCTTGGCCCTGCCGGTCACGACAACATCCCTGCAAATCACGACAATTTGTCCTCGTAGGATTGACGCCTTTCGCAGCTATCTTGACGTCTTTTGCATGGCAAGTCTGAGGACCCTTCGATATTGTTGGAACAGGAGAGTGAATGATGCTCAAGCATTTCCGGGTTCCGGGACGTCTTGCCGTCAAGCTGGAGGAACTGGGGGTATCCGTTCCCGTAGTGCTCCGCAAGGCAGGTCTCCCGCGCGACCTCTTCCAGCAAACCCGCGTGCTTGTCTCCACGGGAGAGCTTTTTGCGCTTTGGCGCGCCATTGACCAGGTGAGCTCTGATCCGCTCATCGGTGTGAAGCTGGGCATAGAAACAAAAACTGAGCGCTTTCACCCGATGGCCATTGCCGCTCTCTCGACTGAAAACCTCCGGACGGCGTCAGAACACATGGCCCGGTACAAGAAGCTGACCGCGCCCGAAGAGATTCTTGTCGAGCTCGACGAAGAAGAATTCACCGTCGGCTTTCGTTGGCTGCTCGCCGTTGATGATGAGCCATCGAGCCTCACCGACTACTGCTTCTCATGGATGCGCTCACTTGCTCGACATGGTAGCGGCACGGCGGTAAACCCGCTCAGAGCGGAATATGTGCAACAACGCTCCAATACCCGTCAGATAGAGCGCAGTCTTGGCTGCGATATCGTCGTGGGTGCCCCACGGAATGTAATTGTTTTTCGTGCGGAAGATGCTACGAAGCCGTTCGTGACGCGAAATGCCGAACTCCTCGATTTGCTGGCGCCGCAGTTCGAGGAACAGTTGCGACAGTACAAAGAAGAGGACAGCTTCCTGGAGCTTGTGCGCCGCACCATCCAAGACAAACTTACAGGACATCGTCCATCAATTGACGCAATCTCAAGAACTCTCCATATGGGACCTCGCACATTGCAACGAAGGCTTCACGATTCCGGGTCGAGTTTTCAGCGCGTTCTGGACGAAGCCCGTCACCAGATGGCGCGTTATTACCTCAGCAACTCGGCGTTGGAACTGAACGAGGCCGCTTACCTTTTAGGTTTTGAAGATCCCAATTCATTCGGTCGTGCTTTTCGGAACTGGGAAGGCATGCCACCGAGCGACTGGCGCGAAGCGCATCGACCGACCAAGGTTATGTGATCGGGCCTCGCAGCTTAGTCACAGACACATCAGTACCGACAAACGCTCTTATCGCCCGTGATTCCGAAATCACCTCTCGCATGCTGGGACTGAAGCAGCTTCGACCATTCCGGCGACAGCGATTCCTGCGATCTTTATAATTGGCAATCCTTTGATTATGGAAGCACATGGAGCTTGCCGATGATTCGTCCAACTCATCTTCTGACGTTCTGTCTCTTAGTTTTCGCTGCGGAGAATCGCGCACAGTCCGGCAGTTCGCTCCATACCGCCTCCGCAGAACCTCGCGCAGAGATCGCCCTCCGCGATGGATGGAGCTTCAGGCTGGGAGCAGACTCTGCGACAGAACTCCCGGACAAGCCGGACTCAACCTGGAAGACGGTCAGCATCCCCCACACCTGGAATCGGGTCGGCTTCTACAAGGACGCACCCGAGTCCCACATCAACACCGCCCAGAACGTAGTGACCACCCAGGGTGTCGGCTGGTACAAGCTCGTCTTCACACCTCCGGCGAGCGCGGCCGGCAAGGAGAGCTTCCTGCAATTTGACGCCGCGAGCCGCATTGCAACGGTCTGGTTGAACGGAAGCCTCCTTGGCACACATAAGGGCCCGTTTTCACGTTTTCGCATGGACGCCACCGCAGCGCTCAGGCCGGGTCAGGAGAACACTCTTACCGTCAAAGTAGACAACACCAAACCCGCTCCCGGGACTTCGACAGCCGACGTGTTGCCACTGACGGGAGACTTCTTCGTCTACGGCGGCCTCTATCGTCCGGTCAGCCTCATCGTCACCGGCACCACGCACCTTGACCTGATGGACTACGGCTCCTCCGGCGTATATGCGAACACCGCCTCCGTCGCGTCTGCCGGGGCGCAGGTGCATGTGCGTGCGCGCATACGCAACGACGGCAAGCAAGGCAGCACCGTTGTGCTCCGGACGCTGCTCATGGATGCCAACGGCAAGATCGCCGCGCACCAGGAGCAGAACGTAACCATCACCCCGGCGAGCGTCGTCGAGAGCACCGCTACCGTCACCGTGCCGCATCCCCATCTCTGGCGAGGAGTCGAAGATCCTTACCTGTACCGTCTGGTGGTGGAGCTCTCCAACAACTCAGCCCCGGTCATCGATCGAGTCTCTGTCCCCTTTGGTATCCGCCAGGTCCGCTTCGATCCGGATCGAGGTCTATTCCTCAATGGCAAACACGTGGCCGTCCACGGCGTTGGCTACCATCAGGATCGCGAAGGCAAAGGTTGGGCTTCGGGGCCGGAGGACGTCGCTGCGGACGAGGCGACGATGCGTGAGATGGGGGTAACCGGCATACGCCTCACCCATTATCAGCATGGCCAGCCAATCCACGATCTCGCGGACCGCGACGGTCTCGTTCTCTGGGATGAGATCCCGCTGGTGAGCCAGTGGACGCTGGGCGAGAATCTACAACCGACAGACGCGCTGAGGGAGAACGCCCGCCAGCAACTGCACGAACTCATCGCGCAGGACTTCAACCATGCCTCGGTCGTCACTTGGTCCATCGGCAACGAGATCGACTTCGGAAACAGTATCCCGGCCTTCGTGGGTAACAAGACCGGCGCCCTCCCTGATCCTTTTCCATTGCTCAAAGAGTTGAATCAGGTGGCCCACGATCTCGATCCGTCCAGACCCACAACTCTAGCCACCTGCTGCGAGGGAATACGCTACGCCCCCGATACCAAGGTCCCCATCACAGGGGCCGTCACCGACCTCTCCGGCGCCAACCGCTACTTCGGCTGGTACTACAACACCCCGTCGGATCTCGGCCCGCATCTTGACGTCCTGCACCACACGCGGCCGGCACAGCCCATGGCAGTCACGGAATACGGTGCCGGCGGAGCGATCTCACTGCACTCCGACGACGCGCTTGGCGGCCCCGAGTCTCGCAACCGTCCCCAGGCGGAGGAGTACCAGTCCTACATTCACGAACAGAACTGGGCAACCATGCGCAGCAAGCCCTTCCTATGGGGAACGTTCATCTGGAATTCATTCGACTTCGGCAGCACAACGCGCAGCGAAGGCAATGCCCAGGACATCAACACCAAGGGCATCGTAACCTTCGACCACAAGTACAGGAAAGATGCTTACTTCTTCTACAAAGCCAACTGGACCGCGACGCCGACGGTGCACATCAACTCCCGTCTTTATACGGAGCGCGCTTACCGGATCGCCGATGTGCGGGTGTACAGCAACGCGGCCAGAACGTCGCTTAAGGTGAACGGAAAGCTCATTGGAACGCTGACGGATTGCCCGGATCGCATCTGTGTCTGGAAGGGAGTCGCTCTGGACCCCGGTACCAGCAAGCTCGTCGCATCCGGCTCCTTCGCCAGCGGAGACGTGGAAGATGCGGTTCAATGGCATCTCGCTGATGCAGCTGCGAAGGCTTTCCTGATCGACTGCGGCGCGCTGGTTGCCGGCGCCAGTCCGGGCAAACACTTTGGATCAGATATGTTCTTCGAGGGAGGAACGGCGGAGATGATCTCCGGTCCGGCAGCCTGGGGAAGAGCCCCGGTTCCGCCGCCGATTGCCGGGACCAGCAGCCCGGAGATTGCGGCCACATACCGTACCGGATCATTCACCTATCGTGTTCCTGTCGCTTCCGGTTCGCACAGTGTAGTTCTCACGTTCGTAGAGCCCTCTCTCCACCGTGGCGAACGCATCTTCGACGTGTTCGCGAACGGACAGAAGGTTGTGGCAAATCTCGATGTGGCAGCGGCAGCGGGAGGTTCGCTGGCCGCGCATCAAGAGCATTTCGACATCAATGCCTCCAATGGCATGTTGACTCTCGAGTTCAAGCCGACCAAAGCAGATGCAATCGTTTCAGCCATTGAGGTGCAATAGGGCCACAAGCCCTCAGAACGCCACACGCTCTGACAGCGGCTTGTTCTGACAGCTTCCAGGTTCGCTACCGCAGCGTCGCCGCCACGCTCTTCATTCCGGCCGCGAACTGTGGAGCGTTGTAGCCCGACGGGTTCTTCACCTGTGCGAACAGCGCGTCAATCGCCACCCGCGTGCTTTGGTTTACGCCTCCGGCTTTAGCCACGGCGATGTATAGGGAGTCCACGGTCATCGTCGCCTGCTCGGCGCTGCGCTCGCCCTGGCGGGAAATGGCGTCGCCGTCGCTGGCGATGTTCCGCAGCAGGCGCTGGGTGCGGGCGCGGTCGTACTGGGCGGCGTTGACTTCGGCGACGAGCTTGTCGGCGAGGCCGGCTGCGCGGCGTGCGGCGGTTTCGACGGCTGCGCGATCAGGGCTCATGGAGGTGACCAGCCGCGCCACTTCGGCGCTCGCCGATTCCATCTCGCGCGCCGTGCCGGGATCGATCTCGCGCGCGAAGTGGCGGAAGACCACGAAGCGGGCGAGGTTGAATGGCGGGTCGCCGGCGCGGTGGTCGCCGTAGCCTTCCTTCTGGCGCCAGCTTTCAGGGCCGGTGAGCGCGTGGTGGCAGGTGATGCAATCCATTTCGCTGAACTCCGGCCATGGCCCGGTGTGCGCGCGGCGCGCCAGGCGGAGCATGCCTTCGCGCATCTGCACGGCCTGCCCAACGCCCCAGGCGCGCATGCCAAAGAGCGGATCAGTGTTCTTCTCGATCCAGTGGGGAGGCTCCACGGCAGTAAACGAATCCAGCTCGAACGTCAGGTCGGGATGTCCGGCCGCGATCATCTCGTGATCGACTTCCTGGCCTTTCGCGCCGAGATGGCAGCTCAGACACTCTTCGCTGCGCACCGGCAGGCTCTTGTTGTCGATGAGGCCGAGACGGACCATGTCAGCATGGGCGGCGGTGGGCAGGATATGCGGGCCGAGCCAGCGGGACGCGGGGCCGTGGCAGCCTTCGCAACTGATGCCTTCAGCGATGTCGAACTCGCGTGCGCGCTGGCCGGCGCCGGCGTTGAGTGCGTGGCAGACGAGACACTTCTGCGCCTTCTCGGGGGCGCCGATCTTGAGGATCGCGGCCATCTGATGACTGAGGGACCCGGTGAGCACCGTGTAGGCGCGGGCGTGCTTGTCCTGCGTGACCCAGGTGCTGTACTCGTTCTGCAGAACTTTGGTGGTCGAATGCGGCTGGATACCTCCGTGGCAGGCGACCGCCGAGCACGATCCCGGGCCGACGTACTTGCCCGCGGGCGTCATCTCCGGCGCGGCAGCTGCGGTCAGCAATGCGCGCACATGCTGCGGCAGCGGCTCCGGCTTTTGCGCGTGCGCCGCGGCGCACGCTGCCACGACAACCATCAGGCCCACGGCAATGTGGTGGCGCAGGAACGGAACTCTCGGCATTGCTTGCAGCCTCAAAGTCGGGATCGGTTTTGAGAAAAGCTTGTGCGACCAAAGGTACCCTGCGGCGCAGGTTCGTTCAACTGCAAATGCAATTCGTCGCAGATTATTGATGAACGCTGGACTCGCTCCACACCGTCTGCTACATTGCGCGAAAGCACAAAACAGGCCAACCGCTCGTGCTGCGAGGAACGTTTGCATGCCCGCCCCGCCCGAAGTTCTCGTGCAAATCGAACCCGGCCGCAACAAGCTGGGTGTGTTTGAAGACCTGCGCCATGTGCAGGAGAACGTCGGCTTCGTCCCCGCCAAAGACATCGAGCGCATCGCCACCCGCCGCGGTGTGGCCATCAAAGACGTCCACACCGTCGCCAGCTTCTACCCGCACTTTCGGCTGAAGCCGCCGGTGCGCGTGGATGTGCGCGTGTGCGACGACATGAGCTGCCACCTGAATGGCGCGCGCGATCTGCGCCATGCGCTGGAGCATCATTATGCGGGCGCGCCGGAGATTGTGCGGGTTCGCGATATTTCCTGCGTGGGGAGGTGCGATCATGCGCCGGTGGTCAGCATCAACGAGCATTATCACGACGGCGCGGAGTTTCATTCCGTGGTGGCGTTCGTCGACCAGGAAATTCTTTCGCCGCGGATCGAGAACCACAGCGCGCCGCCGCGCAGCCCGGAGCAGCGCGGGATCAAGATACAGTGCGATCCGTACGCGAGCCGCTTGGAGCAGTATGGGATTTTTCGCGAGCTGATTGAGAAGAAGAATTATGACGAAGTGCTTGGTCTGCTGAAGACGGGCGAGTTGCGCGGCATGGGCGGCGCGGGGTTTCCCACGTACATCAAGTGGGAAGGCGCGAAGAAGTCTCCGGGGCCGGAGAAGTTCGTGATCTGCAATGCGGACGAGAGCGAGCCAGGGACGATCAAGGACCGCTTCATCCTGCAGTACCTGCCGCACATGGTTTTCGAGGGCATGATGGTCGCGGGCGCGATTGTGGGCGCGCAGAATGGGTATCTGTACATCCGCCACGAGTACGAGTTGCAGACGGCTGTGCTGCGGCAGGAGCTGGCGCGGATCTATGCGCTGGGCCTGTTGGGGAAGAACATCCTGGGGTCGGGCGTTGACTTCGACCTGGAGGTTTTCGTCTCGCCGGGAGGCTATATTTGCGGCGAAGAGACGGCGCTGATGGAGGCCATCCAGGGCAATCGCTCGGAGCCGCGCAACAAGCCGCCGCGCACGGTGAATGCCGGGCTGTGGGGAAAGCCGACTGCGCTGAATAATGTTGAGAGCTTCACACATGCGATCACGATCCTCGGCAAGGGCGGGCAGTGGTATCACGACTACGGGCGGCCGGGCTCGCCGGGCGTGAAGTTCGTGGGGGTGACGGGGAACGTGCGGCATCCCGGGGTGTTCGAAGTGCCGATGGGCATCACGTATCGCGAGTTGATTGAGGAGTACGCGGGTGGGCCGCTGGAGGGGCGCGAGATTATCGGCTTCGCACCGTCGGGGCCATCGAGCGGCTACCTGCCGGCGTCGCTGCTGGATACGCCGCTGGACTGGGAGAAGGTGAAGGCGCTGAAGTCGATGCTGGGGTCGGGGGCGGTGGTGGTGGCGGACAATACTTCGTGCATGCTCGACAATGCGCTGGTGGCGGTGCGGTTCTATCGGACGGAGAGCTGCGGCAAGTGCTCGCCGTGCCGGATCGGGACGCAGAAGCTTGTGGACCTGCTGGAGAACTGGCAGCAGGGGCGCGTCGGGGCGGGCGACCAGGCGCTGCTGCGCGATCTTTCCGGCGTGCTGCGGATGGCCTCACTGTGCGGGCTCGGCCAGATTGCGCCGGCGCCGATACAGTCCGTGATGCACCACTTTCCGGAGATGATGCGGGAGCACCTGGAAGACCACCACTGCCGGGCGGGGATTTGTTTTTCGGGGACCACGATATGAGCGATAAAGCGATAGCAGAAGTCGCTCATGAACATTCCGGCCTGATGACGCTCACCATTGATGACAAGGAGGTGACGGTCCCGCACGGCACGACGGTGTTCGACGCCGCGCGGCTGGCGGGGATCACCATACCGACGCTGTGCCATCAGCAGAACCAGACGCCCGTTGGTGTTTGCCGCATCTGCCTGTGCGATGTTGGCGAGCGCGCGCTGCAGGCGGCGTGCGTGTTCAAGGCCGAGCCGGGGATGGTGGTTCATACGGCGTCGGAACCGGTGGTTGCGGTGCGCAAGACGCTGTATGAGCTGATGCTCTCGGATCATCCGTCGCCGTGCCAGCGGCAGCGGCAGAGCAACGATTGCGAGCTGGAGACGCAGGCAGCGCACGCGGGAGTGCTGCCGCAGGAGGTGAGGTTCCGGCAGCGGGCCGTGCCGGTGATGTCGGCGGATGATTCTTCGTTGTCGATCCATGTGGACTACTCGGCTTGCATTCTGTGCGACCGGTGCATTCGTGGGTGCTCGGAGATACGGCATAACAATGTGATTGCGCGGCAGGGCAAGGGCTACTTCACGACGATTGCCTTTGATGCCAACGAGCCGATGGGGAACTCGACGTGTGTGTCGTGTGGTGAGTGCATGGTCTCGTGCCCTACCGGGGCGCTGACCAACAAAAAGATTGTCGGGCAGAATTTGCTGGAGCAGATCGACAGCCCGAACGTTTATTCGGTCGACACCGAAGACCTGCTCGCGCTGCCGATCTTCAAAGGTGTCTCGGGCACGTTCCTGGAGCTGAATGCTGGGGCGGTGGTCAAGCGCACGTATGAACCCGGCGACGTGATCGTGCGTGAAGGCGAGAACGGATCGACGGCGTTCTACATCCTTGAAGGCGACTGCGATGTGCTGCTGGGGTCTCCGCGCGCACATGTCTCGACGAATGACGACCACACCAGCTTTCTTTCCAAGATGCGCAGCAAGCTGCTGCCGCAGCGGTCGGAGAAGCGGCCCGGGGAGAAACCGCATCCCTCGCACATCCCGATCGACGCGCCGGTCGATCTGCCGTTTGACAACCCGATTGCGCAGCTCGGGCCGGGCGATCTGTTCGGCGAGATGACGTGCATGAGCTTCTATCCGCGCTCGGCGACAGTGCGCGCGAAGACGCCTGTGGTGGCGCTCGAGATGCTGCGCAACGTGCTCGACGTGATGCAGAAGAACAAGACGTTCCGTGCGCAGCTTGAGGCCAACTACCGTGGCCGTGCGCTCTCGACGCACCTGCGCAGCGTGCCCATCTTCGCCGGGATCAGCGAAGACTTTATTGATCTGCTGCGCGATCGCGTGGAGCTGATCCGCTACGCGCCGGGACAGGTGATCTGCAATGAGGGCGATCCCGCCGATTCGTTCTACCTGATCCGCATCGGGTTCGTGCGCGTGAGCCAGATGCGCAACGATGAGGAGATGGTGCTCGCCTACCTGCCGCGCGGCGGATATTTCGGCGAGATGGGGCTGCTGCGGGACGTTCCGCGCACGGCGACCTGCACCGCGCTCGATCACGTCGAGGTCGTGCGCATCCACGCACCGGACTTCCACTCCATGCTCGACCGCTTTCCCGGAGTGCGAATGGAGATCGAGCACATCGCCCGTCAGCGCGACAAGGAAAACGCCGCGCACCTGCAACGCGCCACATCGAGCATGCAGGCGCTGCCGCTGCACCAGTTCCTGGCGCACGGGCTGATGGATGCGCAGAGCCTCCTCATTCTCGATCTTGAGAAGTGCACGCGGTGCGATCAATGCGTGAAGGCCTGCGCCGAAGCACACGATGGTGTGACGCGGCTGCTGCGCGATGGCGTGCGGTTCGATAAATATCTCGTCGCCACATCGTGCCGGCAGTGCCGCGATCCGCTGTGCATGGTGGGATGTCCGGTGGGCTCTATCCGGCGCCGCAACTCCCTTGAAGTGATCATCGAAGACTGGTGCGTGGGCTGCGGACTGTGCGCGAGCAACTGTCCTTATGGCAACATCACCGTCCACGAGTTCGACCGCAAAGACGCGGGCGGCAACGGCGAGGTGCATGGCAAGGTGCGCAAGGCGACGTCCTGCGACCTGTGCCACGATCTCGCGGAGCCGAGCTGCGTATACGCCTGCCCGCATGACGCCGCGCACCGCGTGAACCCCACCGAGTTCTTTTCGAAGATGCTTGGACAGGACCTCAGCGAGGCCGCCACTGAACCCGCTGCACTGAGAGACGCACGGTAATGCGCATCGACGCGACGCACCGGCCGTGGCTATGGATCACGATCGCGGTCACAGCGCTCTGCACCGTTGCGTATGTTCTTTATGCTCTGCAAGCGACGCCGGGCGGCGGCACTCCCCTGGGCATCGCGTTCGGCGCCCTGGCGCTGGCGTGCATGATCTTTGCTGCGTTGCTCAGCGTGCGCAAACGCTTCCCCATCTGGCGCATCGGCCGCACACGCATCTGGATGAAGGCGCACTTGTGGCTGGGGTTTCTGGCGCTGCCGCTGGTGCTGTTGCATGCGGCCTTCCACGCGCGCGGCGCGCTCGCGGCGATTCTGATGCTGCTCACGATTATCGTTGTGCTGAGCGGCATCTTCGGGGCTTGGCTGCAACATACGCTGCCTTCGAAGATGTTTCGCGAAGTGCCTTATGAAACCATCTATGACCAGATCGGCGTGATCCGCTCGCAGCTGACGGCGGAGGCCGACCGTCATGCTGCGAGCGTGACGGAGATGCTCGCGCCGGCGCGCGGACCCGGAGCGACGGTCGTGCTCACGATGCTCACCGTGCCGGAACTGGGCGAGGAAGTCGCCGCGTTCGACCTCTTCTACAAGTCACAGATTGGGCCGTATCTCGGCGCTGAACGCAAGGAGGCCGCGCGCATGGCGCTATACGACCGCGTGACGGCGCACCAGGAGTTCGATGGCTACATGACTCTTTTCCCGCAGGCCGCGTGGCCCGCTATCCACGCGCTCGAAGATGTCTGCGAAGAGAAGCGCCAACTCGATCATCAGGTTCGACTGCATCACTGGCTGCATAGTTGGCTGCTGGTTCATCTGCCTGTGTCCGCGGCGCTGTTGCTGCTGGCTTGTATTCACGCTGTCGTTGCGCTGAGGTTTTAGGAACGGTTCTCAGTTGTTGGTTGTCGGATATTGATTGGTTGAAAGGAGGTCCCGCCTGGCAATCCGCAAACGTACATCGAAGTCGGTCGCCCGGCGGCATGACCTCCACTATTTCAAGAAAGGCTCGCCGATACGGCTGTGGCAGTGGCGGCTTGCGCTCGTTGCGATTGTGGCGGCAGTGGTGTGGCTTGGGCTTTCCACATCGCGGAGCGCAACTGCGTTCTCCGCGGGACCGGTTGCGGCGCCTCACGCGGTGTTCGGGCAGAAGTGCGACACGTGCCATAAGCCTGTGATTCCCGGCGCGGGATGGCTGCCCATCATTGGGGCGCGGCATAACGTGCCCGACTCGGCGTGCCTCAGTTGCCACCAGGTCGGGCCGCATCATGCGAACGTCGCGACCGAAGCGAAGTCGTGCAGCAGTTGCCACATTGAGCATATCGGCGCGATGCATCTGGCTTCAGCGCCGATCAAGGGCTGCACGCAGTGTCATGCGGACCTCGAGACCCGCGGCCCTGCGTCTGTTGCAACACACATTGAGTCGTTCACGAAGGGACATCCGGATTTCCGGCCACTGCGGCTCGCGTCGACGGAGATCCGGGACGCTGCGTATGGCCTGAAGTTCAATCATGAAGAGCATCTGAAGAAGGGCCTCACCGGCCCGAACGGCACGTCGACCACACTCGATTGCGCCAACTGCCACCGCCTCTCCGACATGGGCGAGCGGGGCACGGCGCAGTCCGGGCGCATGCTGCCGGTGGACTTCGACCGCTCCTGCCGCAGTTGCCACTCACTGGAGTTCGACAGGCGCGTGGCAGAGCAGGCGCCGCACACGGAGGCTGCCACGGTCCTTCATTTCGTGCAGGAGAAGATGGCTGCGGCTGCTCCGCACGACGACACCGCGCTTGCTTCGGCTGAGGCGATCGTGTTTCGGCAGAAGTGCGCGCTGTGCCACACAGTTTCCGGTGCGGAAGCCCTGCCGCGGCTGATGCCCGCTTCGCTCGACGTGCCCACTATCGCGCCGGCGAAACAGCCTGAGCGTTTCTACATGGCATCTGTGTTTAGCCACTCGGCTCACGGGGCGGTGCAGTGCGCTGAGTGCCACACGGCAGCGCTGACCAACACTTCAGGCAAGGACCAGTTGCTACCCGGCATCGCGACTTGTCAGCGCTGCCATGATGGTCAGTCGAATCCAGAGGGTGCGCTACCGAGTGGGCACGCGGAGAGTGGCTGCTCGTTGTGTCACACGTACCATGAAGGTGGGCGCACGCACGGGCAGCAGGCGACACCCGCTTTCCGCATCGATGAGCTCACGCCATCTCGTTAGTGAAGCTATCGGCGTGCGTTCTCGTTAGTCTTCGTGCTGCTTAGAGGCGCTCCTGGCGGGGCTTCGGTCACCGTATAAAGCTCGCCGGCGCGCAGGTACATCCTTCGCATCTCGTCACCGTTGAACGGCCGTGCGCCGCGACGGCCGAAGACTGCGAGTTGGTTGCCGTCTTCGTCGACGGCGCGGTCGCGATCGATGCCCTTGGAGATCGCCAGAGCAGGCCCGCTGGTCTTGCGCGTTGCGATCAGCTGCGGGGCCGGCTCGGGGCTGAAGCCGTAGAAGTTGCGTTGCGTGCCCGGCGAGAACAACTGCACTACGTGCATGCCGTTGTGGCCATCTGCAACGAACGCAAACTGGCTGGAGCTCACCATGCCGATCTTGAGATCGTTGACGTCGTTCAACGCGCCGCCCGCGTTGAACATCTGGTCGCGCTTCGGCTGCTCGGGTTTCTCTACATCGACGATTGCGATGCCGTTTCTGCCGGCGGAAACGTAAGCGTAGGTGCGCGCCACGTAGACGTTGCGCGCGTCTGTGAGGGGGAGCGTTGTGCCCGCGCGGCGCAGTACGCCAGGCTTTGTGATGTCGAACACCTTGAGGCCCTCGGCGTCGGTGACGAAGGCGTAGCGGAACTGGATCGCGATGCCAGTACCACCGTGTACGCTTGCGTCTTCGGCGACGACCTTGGGGTGTAGCGGATCGTTCAGGTCGAGCTCGACGAGGCCCCGGTCGCACAGGATGAAAGCGTGAGCGCCGGCCAGCGCGATGCGGCGTGCGCCGTTCAACACGCCACCGGGGTTGAAAGTGGCAGCGCGCTTCAGGAAGTTGTTCTGCGGGTTGCCGTCGAGCAGCGTGCCGACGCCCTTCTTCGGATCGCCGACGACGACCAACCCTTCGTACTTGTCGGTGACGTAGAGGAAGGCGTAGAGCGGATGGATTGCCTGCTCTTCGTTCTCCGCAACCTGCGCGCGGAGCGGGTCGAGCGCGAGGGTTGAAGGCGACGCTACTGCCGTGGCAAAGCGCGTCTTGAGGTAGAACTTCTGGCCGAGCGGCGAGACCGGCGCGGTGGTCATGCGCTCGGAGTCGTCCTTCACATCGATGTCGGCGATATCAAAGACGCGGAAGCCGCCCGCGCCCATGGCGGCGTACAGATACTCGCCGCGTGCCTGCACGTCGAGCACCTCATCGCCTTCGTGCTCATACGCCGTGCGGATGAGACGCCCGCCCGCTACGAACTTTACGTAGTCGTCGGGATAGGCGAGCTTCTGGAAGTCGCTGCCGGCGATCACCGGCGGCTCGGTGCTCGCGGCAACGGGCACGGCGGAGAAACCCTTCCTGCCATTGGCGACGTAGATGTACTTGCCCATGAAGTTGAGGAAGTTCGTGCCCTGCACGAGTAGTTGCGACATCCATGCGTTGTTGTCGCCGGCCGCGGAGACGTGGCAGTCGGTGCATCCTTTGGTCTCGCGTCCGCGCACGGTGTGCGGGACGTATGTGCTGAAGGCTTCGCCGCTGAAGCCCGGCGCGGAGATCGTCTGCTGGGTTTGATAGATCCAGTTGCGGTTCGCGTTCTGCGAACTGACCACCACAGCGCACGCCGAGCGCACCGGCGATACCTTGTTGCCAGTCACCGTGCCGTCGATGCCGAGCATGTACACGTCGTCGCGCAGCACCTGGAAGTTATAGGCGGTCCAGTTGCGCGATGTCTCGCCCTCGTTGTGCAGCATGGGCATCTTCTGGTTCGCGGTCATCGAGAGATGGCAGCCGAAGCACGAGGTCGTCCAGGAGGAGTGGCAGCTCTGGCAGGTCATGCGCTTGTCGCTGTGCGCGAGCTTCTGCATGTCGTCGGTGTGGCCCCATGTGACGCCGTCCACCTGCAGCGTCTTCGCGAGGCGAGACTTTTCGCTGTAGTGCGCGTTGCCCGGGGTGATGGTGTCGAGCACCTGCACGATCTCCCACTGCTTGTGCTCGTCGACGTTCGAGCGCTGAATCAGCTTGCCGTCACGCCACACGAAGCGTGCTTCCTTCCACGGCGTGCGCATGCGGAGCATGTTTGCGGCGAGGCCGCCGGCGGAGGCTGGGCCGCTGGTGGTGAGCAGCGCTTTGCGCTCGACAGTGCCGTGGCAATCGGCACAGCCGATCTCGATGGCGTTGCGCGTTTCGCCGTAGAGCTTGCCGTTGCCGTGCGCGTCCTGGGTGAAGTGGCAGTCGATACACTGCATGCCTTTTTCGAGATGGATGTCGGCGAGATGCACGGCCTTGCCGAGCGCGTCGGGGTCGTCGGAGGGGATGAGGTTGTCGGTGGCGTCGAGGAGGTTGCCCTTGCGGTCGCGCTTGTAGACCTTGCGGAAGATCCATCCGTGCGAGTGGAAGTCGGCAAACTCCGTTGCCTTGTTGCCCTTGTTGAAGTCGGCTGTGCCGACTTGCTCGAGGAAGTTCGGGTCGGCCCAGTTGCCGCGCGGGGCGCTGCCTTCGGGGTTGCGCACACGGACCTCGTGGAGGTCCTGCTCGCCGGGGTTGTGCTGCTTCGCGGGATACATCTTCGCGCCGTCGGCTTCGTTGTCCCACCACGTGAAGCCGTAGTACGTCGTCACCATGTTGGTGCCCGGATGCACGTGGCACGTCATGCATTGGGATGAGGGGATCATCTTGGTGAATGTGTGCTGCAGCGGATGGCCGCTCTCGGTCTTGTTGATGGTGACATCGGCGCTGATGCTCCGGCCGCTGTTGCCGTACTGCGCGAGGGCCGCGGAGTGCGAGGGATCGCGGTCGTTCGCGTACAACACATGGCAGCCAGAGCAGCCGGAGCCGCGGTAGTCGCCGGGCTGGTCGTTGGTGCCGGGCATCGAGAGCAGCGGGTCTAGCAGGCGCGTCTTCTGCAGGCCGAGGAACACGGGGTCGGTGCGCAGACTGGTGCCAAGGCCGCGGTCGCTGAGCTTGGTGTCGGGCTTGCCGGGCAGGTCGTCGCGGTCGGGGTTGCCGATTTCGGAGCGCTTGCCGCCGCCGCGCTCAAACGCGCGAAGCATGTTGCCGGGCTGCGAGAACTCCCAGCGCTGGAGCGGATCGAGATACGGCAGCACGCCCTTCGTTTTTGTTTCCTCGGGGGTGGGCGGAGGGAAGGTGCGCAGGCGCTCGGGCTTGCCGTCCGCGTCGTAGGCTTCGCCGAAGTGGGGGTTCTTGAGCGGGTAACCGCCGTTGTTGTAGAGCGCGGCTCCCCACAGCATCGCGCCGTGCGTCATCATGCTGTTCTTCACGAAGCGGGTCTCTTCCGCATGGCAACCGCCGCAGGTTTCGTTCGCGACGCGAAGGTCGCCGGGGTTGGCGAAGCGCACGAAGTCGTAGCTCTCTTCGAGCCAGCGGGTGTAGGCGCGCACGGGATGGCCGCCACGGGCGGCGTCGGACGCCAATCGTGAGGCCACGTGCGCTTTCTTCTTTGCGGCGTTGTATTCTGGCGAGCCTTTTGCGCCGGTGGCTTGTATGGCCGCATCGCCGCCGTGGCAGTCGGCGCAGCCGAGCACGACGGTGTCTTCCGCGTGCATGTTGGGGTGCTCGATGCCGATGTGGCAGCTGATGCAACCGGCGCTGGCGGCTCTGGCTTGTTCGGGCGTTTCGGCGTAGCGCGCCAGAGGGCGGCGTGTCGGCGAAGCGGGCTTCGCGGCAGGCGCGACAGTCACCGGTTTCGGTGGCGTGTGATCGGTCTGCGCGAGCACGTAACCGCTGCGCATGATGCGAGCACCTGCCGCCAGGAGCGTGACGGCGCAAAGCAGCGCGGCTCCGCGCCACAATGCGCGTGCTGCCTGTGCTGGCCGTGCCGATCGAAGCTGCATCACGAGAGCCTCATGCTACTAGAACTGAAACTTCACGATTGCGAAAACTGAGAACAACGTCTGGCTGGTGTAAATCTGGCGGAGGCCGGAGCTGGGTACGAGGCCGGTCGCGCCGGCGTGGATCACGATGTTGTCTGAAAGGAGGGGACGGTAGATGGCGCCGATGCCGAAGTCCGTGCCGATGGTGCGGGGCACGCGGTTCTGTTGCAGGAGGAAGTCGAGTGACTGCGTGCGTGCGAACTGCAGGAAGTTCACGTTGCCGACGAGCTTCAGTGTCTGCGTTACGTCCGCGTCTACTCCGGCGTTGACCAGCAGCAGGCCGGGGTTGACGAAGTTCGACTGGCCCTCGTCCTTGCTCGAACGCAGGTCGGGCAGGAAGCTGTCGGGTGCGGTGAGCGCAACGCCGGCACGGGTGAACGGGATGCCCTCGCGGTTGAAGAAGCTGAACTCGCCGCCTGCGAAAGCGACGCCGTCGACGATGGAGCTGAAGCCGCTGGCGGTCTGGTCGCGGGGCGTATTGTCGCCGGATGCGAAGAGGAAGGATGTGCGGAATCGCAGCCAGTCGCGGTCCTCCGAGAACTCCACGGCGGCTAGTTGGGCGTCGATGTCGGTGCGACGGTCGGCGATTTCGTTGTGCTTGTCTTCGCCGCGCACCTGGTAGAACGCATGCGTGACGTTGAGGCGGCCGAAGTGGCCGTCGCCTGTCCAGCCGAAGTAGTCCGCGTCGATGCGGTGGCGCTGCACGGTGCCGATGGGCGCGGGGCGCACGATGAAGCCGTTGTCGTCGTAGTGCACGTCGCCGTTGTCGCGGACGAAGTGATAGCTGAACTGGGTGGTGTATCCCTTCGCTAAAACATCCTGGATGTAGACATTCGCAATCGCCACCTCGCGGCCACGGCGCGCGAAGGAGTTGAGGCCGCTGTTGGTGTTCTTTTCGAGCAGGTCGAAGCCGGCGAGGTTGTACTGGATGCGGTTCGAGCGCAGGTTGCCGAAGATGCGGATGCCGGGCTGCTCGTCGGCGAAGACGAAGCCGCGGAAGTCGGAGACGAACTGCTGTATGCCGACGCGCAGGTTGACGAAGTCGTAGTTGGGACCTAAGTCGTGCAGCTTCACTTCGCCGAAGGCTTCCTGCAGACCGACGTGGCCATCGAGCCGGGTGGTGCCGGCGCGGACATCGGGGCTTACTACTTGGTTCTCGCGGGCGTCGAGGTAGGTGATGTTGGCCGCGGGTGTGATGCGGATGCGCCAGTCGACGGGCCGGAACGCGGCGGTGTCGCCGTGGAAGAGATCGAAGGTGAGGCGGAAGGTTTGCGCGAGGAAGAACTGGCCGCCGCGGCCGAAGAAGCCGTGCTCGCCGGGATCGGCGGTCGACTGGCCGGTGGGCACGGGCAGCCTGCGGCCTTCTGCTGCGGTGATGCTGTCGCCGGTGAAGGAGAAGAATGTTTTGCCGAAGATGGGGCGGTCGGCCTTGAGCACGTTGCGGTTGAAAGGGTCGAACCAGTGGCCGAGGATGTACGGCGTTTCGCCATCGGGGTAACGATGATAGTCCGGCATCGGTATGCCCCAGCGATCGCGCTGCGGGCCGAAGACCAGCGCCTCGGGCGGCAGTGTCGTCTCCTTGGGCACGACGACGGCACCCTCGGCATCAGGCCTGCGGCTGAGTTCGCGATACCAGATGTCCTCTAACGTCTCCATGGGCTTCTGCGCGAGGGCCGGCGCGGCGGTCTCGTCGACCACCGGCAGCTTCACCTCGATGGACAGCACTTCGCCGGCATGCAACTCCACCGCCGGTCGGCGTACGGCAGCGGCGCCTTTGCGCGTCAGGATGAGGTCGTACGTTCCGGGTGGTACCTGCAGCAATCGGAAGATGCCGTCGCCCGAGGTGGCAGCCGCTCCTGGCGCACCTTCGAGCCGCACCTCGACTCCCGGCACCGGCCGTCCTGCTTCATCCAGCACCATGCCCTGAAGTGCCGCCACCGCTGACGGCTTCTGCTGCGGAATGCGCTGCGCGGGAGGCGGTGTGCGCTGCATCTCGACCTGTGAAGCGGAAGACGCGGCGGGCGGGGCGCCCTGTGCCAGCGCGTGGCCATGCAACACCAGCAGAGTGCACACGCACGGCAGTATGTTGGCTCGTCTCATTCGTTCGGAGAAGCTTTGTTTCGACCAAGCCTACCGTTAGCGGCGACTTCGGGCAACGCCAATCGCATGCAACTGCTACACTCCTGCCCATGACCGGTGAAATCGAGTCGCCCGTAGACACGGCCAGTGTCATCAACCGCCTGTACTTTCTCTACAAGGTCGTGGAAGACACGCAGACGACCATCCGCTTCCTCGATACGAAGGCCGTCTTCTGCGTGACGCTGCTTTCGGGCATGGCGGCCGTGGTTCTGGGGCGCACCCAGGCGGGCAGCATGCATCGTGTTCTTTTGCCCTGCTTCCTTGCGGTCGTGGTGATCTCGCTGCTGGTGTGCCTGCGCGTTATCTTCCCCATCATCCAGCCTTCCATTAACTTCGATTCGCGGACCACCCCAAAGTTCTACGTTGGCCATAACAAGGCGCATCACTGGCTGCTGCACGTGTTCACCAATCCCGGCAAGAATGTTCTCTCCGAGACACACGAAAGCTATCTCGCCACGCTGCAGAACACCACCGACGATGACCTGCTCGCTTCCATGTGCGATACCACGCTGGTGCTCGCGGGGATTCGGCAGGTGAAGAGCGATCGTTTGCATACGGCTATGTTTTGCCTGATGGGGTCGGTGATTTTGTTTGCGGCGCTGGTTCTTACTTAGCCCGCACTCTACTGCACCTGCGCGAGCACCGAGTCGATGTTCTTGACCATCTTGCGCGAGCGGTCGGCTTCGTTGGTGTCGGGGTTGGCCGCGATCACCGCCGTGAAGTGCTGCTTCGCCGCCGCGAGCAGGCCTAGCTGGTTCTGCTGGTTGAATTTTTCGGAATAAATAAATCCGAGGCGGTAGTTCGCGAACATGTCGTTGGGCATGTAGTTCAGCGCTGTCTGGCAGTAGGTTATCGCGGGGTCGAGTTGCTTCTGCATGTACTCGCTGTCGCAGAGGCCAAGGTTCGCCTGTCCGCGCAGTTCTTTCCAGATATCGGATTGCGTGGCACGCTTCTTCTTGCCCATGCCGAAGAGGTAGCCCGCGAGGTAGTAGTTCAACTGGCCGGCTTTGCCGGTGTCGAAGTTCGAGAGCGCGAGGTAGCTCTGGTACTCGCGCTCGGCGTCGGCGGGCAGCTTCAACTGGCGCAGGCACTCTGCGAGCCAGAAGTGTGCCTCCGCATTCTTTGGCGTGATGGCGATGGCCTTTTCCGCGGACGTCCTGCCGTCGGCGAAGTCGCCCTTGCGCGCGTAGGCCTGCGAGAGCAGGTACCACGCCATGCCGCGTTCCGGCTCTCGCCGCGTGACCACGTTCAACTGCCGCACAGCTTCGTCCAAGTCGCCCGCGTCGAGCAGAGCGGCAGCATAGCTCGCACGGGCTTCTTCATAATCGGGGTCAAGCTCCACAGCCTGCTTCAGCGAAGCTACAGCCTTGTCGTCTTCGAAGAGCGCATTCTGCACGCGGCCGAGGTACAGCAGCGCCATGCTGTACTTCGGGTCGATCTTGAGCGCGTTCTGAAAGTGATCGGCGGCTTTCTTGTAGTTGTCGAGGCCGCCGTTGTTGTAGAACTCAATGCCCTTGTCGAGCTCCTCGACGGCCGCGTGGTTGGCGCGGCGCGCGATCAGTATTCGCACGCTGACGGTCGTATCCTGCCCCGGGTATACCTGCTCCTCGCGCGGGCCGTCGGGCTCGTAGCCCATGTGGACGCCCTTGATGGTATGCGCGCCCGGCGAGATGCCGGGCAGCCGCAGCGCAGCGCCCTTGTTGACGACGCCCGCGCTCTTGCCGTCGACGAAGACTTCCGTGCCGTCCATGTTGGCTTCGATGATGAGGTTGCCGTATTGCGGTGCCAGCAGCGCGGGGCCCTTCACGCGTGAGGCGTTGTAGGCGAGCACCATGTTGGGATCGAAGCTGCCGCGCTCACTAGTGGGGTTCTGGGCGCCGGCGGTCGCGAGCCGCACGTTGGTGTGCACGTACTCGGCGAGTTCATCGGCGCTCACCACGCCATCGCCGTCGGTGTCGGCCTCGCCCTGGAGCCCCTTCACGACGTAGTACGTAAAGATGCCGTGTCCGCCGCCCCACTTGTCGCTCTCGAAGCTCTGCTCGCGGTCGCGGCTTGCCGTCAGGGAGAAGAGCGACTTCTGCAGGTCGAGCAGTGTGTCGTTCACCTGCTTACGATCGGCCTCCGGCGTGATCGCGCCGGAGTGGCAGGAGTCGGTGATCAGCACCTTCCACTTGCCCTTGATCCTGCCGCCAACGGAGCTGCCCAGCGCGTCCATGGGATAGGCGGTCGTGGGGATATTGTGGATGTCCACGTCATACGGGGCGAGCCAGCCCTTGCCACCCGCAACGAAGCCGTGGCCCGCGAAATAAATCAGCACGCGGTCGCTGTCCTGCGTGACCTGCGGCAGCCACTCCTCTATTTCATGGCGGATGTTCGCGACGGTGGCGCGCTCGTTGATGAGCTTGTGCACGTTCTCCGCTGGAAACTGCCCGCCCTCGGGGCTGATGAGTGCGGCGTACACGTCCTCGGCGTCGCGGTCTGGGAACGCGAGCTGCGCGGAGGCCGGCAGGTTCTTGTAGGACGAGATGCCGACCACTACAGCGTAGCTGCGTGGGATGGTTACCGTCGTTGCGCCCTTCTTCTGCTGGAGCTTCAGGTCGCGCGACTCGGGCGAAGGGTCGGGCTGCTGCGCGTGTGCCGCTCCGTTCCAAAGCGCAACGGCAATTACCAGCGCGGCCATCCGCCAGCCTGCTTTAGAAAACAAAGGCGGCCTGTAGATCATGCGTTCTCCTTCTTGCTTCACTGGTGCGCCAGGCGAAAGGTATACAGCAGCGGAGCCGACGCGGCTCCACTGACGCCGACTGCGCCACCATCCTTCTTGCTGAACACGATATCGCGCGAAGCCGAGCCGGCCATGGGCGCGAGCGGCGCAGGGAGGGCCTGTCCGCGGGGCAGGGCCTGCGGGCCGGCTGAGTCGTCCGTGCACTCGCCGCGCGCGCGGAAAATCTTGTCGTTGCAGCGAGGGCGGAGACTGCTCACCGGCCCGGGCGCGACAAAGCTTGCGGCCGTCGGCTTCGCGAGCTCGGTGGGGCTGAGCAGGAAGTAGAGTACGTCGAAGCCGGCGGGCGCGGTTACTTCGAACCATCCATCATCAGCCGCGGCGGGCACCATGTACTCGTGCTCGGACTGCACGCGATTGTCGCTGCCCGCGTCGGCGGATGGGAACAATGTTGAAAAGTGGCCGGAGGTGCCCTGGTCCATGACGTAGAGGAAGCCGTCGTAGTGACTCTTCAGGCGGAATCGGATCGTATCGCCGTGCTGGAAGACGTGCCCCGCTGTCATGGGTTCAACCTTGCCTTCACGCTTGCGCTCGAGAGTGATTTCGAGCAGCATTCCGGCCTGGGGTTTCACATCGACGGCCGCAACTTTACTCTGCTGGCCGGGGCCTCCCGAGAGCAGCAACATCGACGCTAAGACATGAGCAATCACAGGTGTTCGCCTTCCCGGGCCTGGAGTTCGATAGGGCCACGACGGAAATGTTTGCAGACCGGACCCGACGCTGCGTTGCAGCCGGCAACCCTGTACTCATGTTGTGGAGCCGCACGAAGAGTTTACGCGCTGAGTCTTCTTCCGGTTTGAAAAATAGACTGGCGCGCGCTGGATTCGACTATTTCGTAACGTGTCCTCCACAGAGTTTGCTTGACCACTCTACGTCCGGTCAGTATCGTCCATCTAGTTCCCGACATCGCAACACTTCCGAATTCGGATGAGGCCCATGAAGACCATACCTCGCCGAGCCTTGGCCTTAAGGCTGCGCCTTGCTGCGTCTACTGCTGCGTACACTGCTTGTCTGGCGCTCCCGTGCGGATGCGGTAGCGGCATCAACCTGCCCGCAGGCGGCGGTGGTGGAAACCCCGCGGCCACAGCCGCTCCCAATGGCCCACAGCTTGGCTACTTCTGGAACGCCGCCGACCAGACGCTGCGTCCCATCCTGGGCATTCCAGGCGCTTCGCAGATCGGCCAGAGCGTTGTCCCCGCCGGCGCATATGTCACCGGTGCAGCTTCATCGGCCGCCAACGTTGCGGTGCTGCAGGAGCCGGACGGCACGCTTGACCTGATGGCGCTGCCCTCGGGTGCGCCCATGCACGTGAAGGCCGCCACAACGGCGGGGGCGCAGATTCGCTTTTCGCCAAACGGCAAATCTGCGGTGATCTTCACGCCCGGCGCGAAGTCGATTGCGCTGCTGACAGGGCTTACGTCTTCGCCTTCGATCTCCGCGATCGCGTCACCGGCTGCGATCGACGAAGCTGCGCTGGCAGACTCCGGCAGCGTCGCTATCGCCGCTAGGGCGAACATTCAGCTTCTCAGCGCTGCCGGCGCGGTCACTCCTCTGGGCACAGTCGGCGCGCTTGGCGGGCTGGCCTTCGCGGGCTCGGACGACCTGCTCTTCGCGGACGCATCGGCGAACACGCTCACCCTCGTTCGCAGCGCTGCCTCCAAACCCTCGCCCACGCTTGTGCCTACTGCGTCCCTGCTGATGTCCCCCTCAGCGCTTGGCGTGTCGCCCAACGGACAATGGGTGCTGGTCGCAAACTCCGGTGAAACCAGCACTGTGCGCATCGACCTCACCGGGCAGGCCCCGCCCCTGCGCATCGCGTGCTCCTGCACACCCGCGCTCGTCGCGCCAGTTGCGGGTACTGCGAACTTCCGCATCACCGACGCCACAGGTGGGCCCATTTGGGGGGTCGATGCCGGGACCGGCACACCGCGCTCGTTCTTCATCCCGGCGGTGCATCCGTGAGAGTCCACTCCGCTATCTTTCGCCTGATGCTTGCGGCTCTTGCGATCGCCGCGCCGTGCGCACTCACGGCGCAGACCAACACCATCGCCTTCCCCAACATCTCGGAGATCTCCGCCGGCGCGCCCGGAGCGAAGGTTTCGCTGACCGGAAATTTCCCGGTGAACGGGTCGAATGCGCAGTCCTACTTCTGCTTCGTCACCAACGCCAACAGTGCTCCCATCGCTGCTGATCCCTACGGCGGCGACCCGACGCAGGTCAGCTTTACCGTGCCCGCCTCGTCCATCCAGAACATTCCACCTGCGAGCTTCTCGAATGGCGCCTTCAACGCTACCATCTACGCCATACTCGACCCCGCCGCCACCTGCGACGGCACCTTCGATTCGAACTACACCAACACCACCAACCTGCCTATCTTCCTGCCCACGCTCTTCGCCAGCGACATCAGTGCGCTGCAACAGCCGAACCCGATCATCGGCACGCCGCTCGCGCCGGTCGAGTTGTACCTCCAGGGCAGTGATTTCGTAGCCGGCCTGACCACCGTCACGTTCACTGGTAGCTTCCCGGCGTTCTCCCCGTCGGCGTCCGTTCCCGCAATCTACTCCGTGAAAGTCGACCTGCCCGTGCTTCCCGCGGGTGCGAGCACAATCACGGCGACGGTGTGCACCAATACAGCGACGCAGTCCTACTGCACCAACACGCTCGATATACCGCTGACACCGCTCTACGACAACCCCGGCACCTTGGTCGCCGCGCCTAATCCGACAACGCCCTCCGCCCCTGTGACCTTGCAGGCCACGTTCGGCTCTACCGCCACAGTGGCAGGCATACCGACGGGCAACGTTACGTTCACCGATGGCGCGAATACTCTTGGCACCGCTCCGCTCAAACTAGCGGCCGGCCAGTTCGTTGCAGCGCCCAGCAGCCAGTACGAGGCTGAGGCCGGCGCGCCTGCCTACTCGCAGGTCGTCGACTTCAACAAGGATGGTCTTCAGGACCTCCTCATCAACGACAACAACATCCACATCCTCACGGCGAATAACAATCTCGGTAGCTTCACCGAGACGATTCTTTTCCCCAGCGGCATCTACTGCTCTTCGAGCATCGGGGTAACCGCCGCCGATCTCAACGGCGATGGCTATCCGGATCTCGCGATCCTGTGCACCGACGGCACCTCCGACTTCGTGCTCACGTACCTCAATCAAGGCGACGGCAGCTTCGCCGGCTACACCGCCGCCGTCCAGGTGCCGCAGGCGTCCCTCATCGCCGCAGGCGACGTCGACAAGGACGGGAAAGTCGACCTCGTCGTCGCTGATCCCTCCACCGGCTTCACCACGCTCTTCGGCGATGGCACGGGCAACATCTTCGCCGTCGCGACCAGCCCGGCAAACTTCGGCCCCGCGGTCAAAATGTCGCTGGCCGATCTCAACGCCGACGGCTATCCGGATCTCATTCTCCTCGAGGGTGGCCCGACCGCGAACTCAACGCTGGTCGATGTCTTCCAGAACAAAGGCACCGGCAACTTTGGCGCCAACCCCGTCTTCACCCGCTCCTTCGGCGATACGGTCTCGACCACCCAGGTCTTTACCGTCACGCCGCCGGGCAGCAGCTATCCCAACCTCATCGCCATCAGCGGCGGCTCGTCCCCCGAGTTCGACGTTATCCTCAACAACCAGTCGGCGACGCTTGGCTTCAGTTCCACTACCTACACCTACCCGATTCCTAACCTGCAAAGCGCCGCAGTCGGCGACTTCAATGGCGACGGCTATCCCGATATCGCCGTGTTTGACGGTTCGAACCTCCAGGTCTATCCCGGCCAGAACGGCGGTCTGTATCCCGGCGTGCCGCTCGCCAGCTTTACCAGCGCCGCCAGCGGCATCTACCTGCTCGGCTCGTCCGACCCCACCCACGACGGCTACGCCGACCTCTTCACTGTCGCCACCACCGGCAACGCGGCGGTCCAACCCTTCATCACCTCCGGTACAGCGACCGCATCGCTCTCGGGCCTGCTCTTCGGTAACGGGACTCACAACCTCGGCGCCTCTACGCCCGGCAACTTCAGTTTCGCGCCTGGCACCGCCGCGACCACGCTGGTCAGTGCGTCGAACACGCCCACTGTATCGCTGGGCATCACGCCCGCAAGCCCGGTCGGCTACTCGCCCGCGAATCCTGAAACCATCACCGCGCAAGTCGACTCGGCGCAGACGCCTGCCGCTACAGGTTCCATTCAGTTCGTCGATGCGGCGACAGCAACCGTACTTGGCACACAACCCCTAACCCAGATTTCCGCGACGTCGAGCGTCGCCTCACTGAAGATAGTCCTGCCGGCTGGGAACCACTCACTGATTGCCAACTACTCAGGCGATGCGACCTACACCAGCGCAAGCTCCTCAGCGACACCGTACCTCGTTTCGCAATCCACGCCCACCATCAACTGGGCCCCCGGCGGCCCGATCTTCAGCTTCGGAACGCCGCTCAGCGCAGCCCAGCTGAACGCTACGGCGACCTTTGCCGGCCAAACCGTTCCCGGCACGTTTACCTACACGCCCCCTGCCGGAACGGTCCTAAGCACGGGACCGCATACCCTGAGCGTCACGTTTACACCCACCGATACCGTCGATTTCGCCAGCGCTACGGGCTCGGCAAGCGTCTTCGTGCTCCAGGGCTCGCCGAGCATCTCGTGGACGCCGAACCCCGCGAGCATTGGCTACGGCACACCGCTTTCCGGCGCTCAGCTTGACGCTACAGCGGTCTACAACGGAGCCACAGTCCCGGGCACCTTCAGCTACAACCCCGCCGCGGGAACCGTGCTCGCTGCCGGCCCGCAACCGCTCAGCGTCACATTTACGCCGACAGACACTACGACCTACGCCCCCGCCACCGGCTCGGCAACTATCACGGTCGCGCAGGCCACGCCGACAATCATCTGGACGCCGAACCCCTTCAGCATCCCGGCGACAACGCCGCTCTCCGGGGCGCAACTCAATGCCGTTGCAACGTTCAACGGCTCCGCCGTGCCCGGCACGTTCAGCTACAACCCGGCTGCCGGTGCGGTGCTCGCCGTCGGTCCACAGACGCTCAACGTCACGTTCACGCCTACTGACATCACGGACTTCACGGCCGCTACCGGCTCGGCGAGCATCGTCATCCAGGCGCCGCCCAGCATCTCGTGGACACCCAACCCCGCGACCATCACCTACGGCACGCCACTGTCTGCGGCGCAGTTGAACGCCACTGCCAGCTTCAACGGAACGACTGTCGCGGGCGTGTTTTCCTACACGCCGAGCGCGGGAACCGTGCTCACCGCCGGGCCGCAAAGCCTGAGCGTTACCTTTACTCCTACTGATCCCGTGACCTACAGCGCGGCGACGGGGCTCGCCAGCATCACCGTCGCGAAGGCGACGCCGGCGATCGCGTGGACGCCCAGTCCCGCGAGCATCCCGGTGGGCGCTGCACTTTCTGCGGCACAGTTGAACGCCACGGCAAGCTTCAACGGAACGACGCTGCCCGGAAGCTTTGTCTATAACCCCGCTGTCGGGACGGTGCTGCCCGCCGGGCCGCAGACGCTTGGCGTCACCTTCACGCCGACCGACACGACCGACTTCATTGTCGCCACCGGCACAGCGAACATCAGCGTCTCGCAGGGTGCGCCCACCATCACCTGGACGCCCAACCCGGCGAGCATCGTGTACGGCACTGCGCTTTCCGCTGCGCAGCTGAACGCGACCGCGACCTATAACGGCGCTACAGTACCAGGCACCTTCACCTACAACCCCGTCTCCGGCACGGTGCTGACCGTCGGCACGCAGACCCTCGGCGTCACGTTCACGCCACTCGATACAACGACCTATGCACCCGCGTCCGGGTCGACGAGCATCACCGTTACGCAAGCCACGCCCGCCATCACCTGGGCACCGGTATTCCCGGTGATCACGGCCGGCACGCCGCTCGGCGCTGGGCAGTTGAATGCGGTTGCGACCTCCGGCGGCAACCCGGTTCCCGGAACGCTTGTTTACACGCCACCAGCGGGCACTGTGCTCGGACCGGGGCTGGCGATCCTCAGTGTCGCCCTCACCCCGACCGACACCACCGACTTCACCACCGCCACAGGGTCGACGAGCGTCACAGTTCAGGCGCAGCCCGCCATCTCGTGGACGCCGAACCCCGCCAGCATCCCCTATGGCACCGCGCTCGCGGCCGCACAGCTCAACGCGACGGCAATCTTCGGCGGCAATCCCGTACCCGGCACGTTTGCCTACAGCCCTGCGCTCGGCACCGTTCTACCCGCCGGCCCACAGAGCCTCAGCGTCACCTTCACACCGACCGATGCGGTGACCTTCACCGCCGCAACGGGCACCGCCAACATCACCATCACCAAAGCCGCGCCTACCATCGCGTGGACACCGCCCGCGCCCGTGGCCGCGGGCACACCGCTCAGCGCTGCGCAGCTCAACGCCACTGCCACCGGCATCGGCGGCATCGCGCTGCCCGGCGTGTTCACCTACACACCGGCTGCGGGAGCGGTGCTCCCGGTCGGCATCAACACCCTCAATGTGAGCTTCGCGCCAACGGACGCCGTCGACTACGCCACCGCAACGTCTTCCGTCCCGCTGACCGTCAATGCCGCCGCCACGACCACCACCATCACAAGCTCCGTCAATCCCGCGCTGTTCGGTCAGCCTGTCGTCTTCACGGTTGGAGTCGCCTCCGCGTACTCGGGCGCGCCAATCACCGGAACCGTTAGCGTCTTCGACGGCCAGACACTGCTCGGCACATCGGCGACGCCCAACGGCACGGTCACAGTTTCGGTCCTTACCGCCGGCGGCCACAACATCACCGCGGTCTACAGCGGCGACACCAATTTTGCGACCAGCACATCCACACCGCTGGTCCAGACGATCGGCGCGGTCATACCCGTGGTCGCATGGCCGCCGCCCGCCGGCATCGTGTACGGCACGCGCCTCTCCGCCGCGCAGCTGAACGCCACCGCGTCAGCGCCCTTTACGCCGAGCGTTCCGGGGACATTCACATACACACCTGCGCTGGGCACGCTGGTCACCGCCGGGACGCAGACGCTCTCGGTGACCTTCACGCCGGCTGACCCCATCGACTTCACCTCGGCATCGGGCACAGTCAACCTCGTCGTCGCGAAGGCCACACCGGTGCTGACGTGGCCGGCTCCTGCTCCTATTTCGGCCGGCACCGCGCTCAGCGCAACCCAACTGAACGCCACCGCAGCAGACGCCGCCGGCAACCTGCTCCCGGGCCTCTTCGCTTATACGCCGGCGTCGGGCACCGTCCTCCCGGTCGGTCCCGCCACCCTCAACGTCGGCTTCACGCCTACGGACGTCGTCGACTACACCACTGCTTCGACCAGTGTGCCAATCACGGTCAACGCGGCCACTTCCACCGTCGCTGTCACCAGCTCCGCGAACCCGTCGCAATACGGCCAGACCATCGTCTTTACGATCACCATCACCTCACCCTCCACCGGCATCCCCATCACCGGCAGCGTCAACATTTTCGACGGCCAGACCCTCCTCGGCCCCGCCACGGTCGCGGCCGGCAGCGCGACCTTCAGTACGTCGTCGCTCACCGCCGGCACGCACAGCATCACCGCGGTTTACGCGGGTAACGGCACCTTCTCGCCGGGCACCTCTCCGGCGCTCGTACAAGTCGTCAGCCCGGCGACCACCGTCATCAGCTGGCCGCAGCCAGCGAGCGTTCCCTACGGCACTACGCTTTCAGCGACACAGTTGAACGCGACTGCCTCCACCGCGTTCGCCGTCAACGTGCCGGGCACATTCGTTTACGCGCCTGCCGCCGGTACCCTGCTCACCGCCGGCAGGCAGACGCTCTCCGTGATCTTTACGCCGACCGATATTGTCGACTTCAAGGCCGCGAGCGGCAGCGTCATCCTCTCCGTCACGCAGATCGCGCCCACTCTCACCTGGCCGACACCTGCGGGCGTGGTGACCGGCACCGTACTCTCGTCCACGCAGCTCAACGCAAGCGCTACCGGCATCAACGGCGTCGCGCTGCCGGGCACCTTCGTCTACACGCCGGCCGCGGGCACGACCGTTACCGCCAACCAGGCTTCGCTCAGTGTTACCTTCACACCGACTGACGTCACCGACTACACCACCGCGACAACCAGCGTTCCCATCAACGTCATCGCCGTCGCGCTCACTTCGCTCACGCCCAACACTGCCCTGCTCGGGGACCCGGCGAAGACCATCACGCTCACCGGCACAGGCTTCGTCTCAAACTCCGTCGTGATGGTCGACGGCGCCGCAGTGCCCACAACGTTCGTCAACCCGACGACTCTCACGGCCGTCATCCCTGCCTCGGGCTTTACAACGGTCCACACCATGCAGGTGCTGGTCAACGATCCCACGCAGGCGCAGACCAGCAACACCCTGACCATTCCCATCACCGCACCGCCGGTCGTCGCCATCCTGCAGGGCCCGTCCACGGTCGCGACGGGCACGCAGCCGACCGTGAACTTCCAGCTCACCAATCCTTATCCTGTCCCGATCACCGGCACCGCCACACTCACCTTCGTACCCGCTGCCGGCCTCACGCAGGATCCCACCATCCTGTTCTCCAACGGCACCACGACCCTGACCTTCACTGTTCCCGCGAACACGACGATTACACAGCCCGTTCTCCTGCAGAGCGGCTCGGTCGCGGGCACTATCAGAGTCACGCTGGTGCTCAACGCGGGCGGGGTCGTGGTGACACCCGCAGCCATTCAACCGCTGGTCATTGCCGCGCCCGCCGCCGTCCCGGGCATCACGAACGCCACGCTCACGCGCAGCGGCAACTCGCTCACGGTGGCGATCTTCGGATATTCGAACATTCGCCAGGTCGACCACATCAACTTCCACTTCATCGCCGCGCCGGGACAGAAGCTAGCCACAACCGACATCACCATCGACGGCGCCGCGCTCTTCGGGCCCTGGTACTCCGGTTCTGTCTCACCCGCCTACGGCTCCGCATTCGAGTACGACCAGATATTCAACATCGATCAGGATGCCACCGTCGTCGGGCAGGTGCAGGTCAACCTGGTCAACACAGTCGGCACTTCACTGACGGGGACAGCGCAATGATCACGCTCAAGCCACTACCGATCGCCAAGCCGCTTCTCCGGGCCGCCGCTCTTACCTTGGCATTGTGTGTACTGCAGGGCCCGCAGCTTTCTGCGCAAACGGCCGGCATCTCCGCCGCGCAGGCAGGCGCGCCGATGGCCCTGCACATCGTCATCCTCGATGGCGAGAACGCGCTCAACAACATCCGTGAACGCATTGCGCGCGAGCCCATCGTGCAGGTTGAAGACGAAAACCACAAGCCGGTCGCCGGCGCACTCGTCCTGTTTAGCATCCGCCGCAGCGTTACGGGTGCGGGTGGCACCTTCGCAGGCGCAGAAACCCTTTCCGTGATCACCGGGCTCGACGGACAGGCAGTCGCCAAAGGCCTCCAGCCCAATACCACCGCCGGCAGCTACACCATCACTGTGCAAGCCAGCGTTGGAACGGTAACGACCTCGGCGATCATCACTCAAACCAACCTGCTGGGTCCGCCCGCTCCCGGCCAGCAAACGCAAACTACTCCAGGGACACAGAACAACGGCACCCAAAATACTTCGGGAACCCCAACAACCAGTTCCTCGCAGCACGTAGGCTTCCTGCACCACCTCTTCGTCAAGCATTTCTGGATTGCCACGGGCGGAGTTGTCGCGACGACCGCAACGGTCGTCGCCGTGGCCGTCATCACCCACAACAGCGGAGCCACCATCACCGCTGGTTCTGGCAGCGTCCACCCTTAAGGCTCAGGCCAGCAGGTAAGCCAGCAGCGCCATCCGCGTATAGAGCGCATTCTTCGCCTGCCTGAAATAGGCCGCTCGATAATTGCTGTCCACATCCACCGATATCTCGCTCACTCGCGGCAGCGCATGCATGATGATCGCCTTCGCCTTCAGCTTGTCGGCAATCTGCGCGTCGATGATGTAGGCGTCCTTTACACGCGCATATTCTTCTTCAGCGTCGAAGCGCTCCCGCTGCACGCGCGTCACATAGATCACATCCGCGCCGCGTATGCTGCCGCCCAGCTTCACCGTCTCCGTAAAGCTCACGCCCTTCGCCTTTAGGAAATTCGTGTACTTCGCGGGCAAACGCAGTTGCGGAGGAGAAACCAGCGTGATCTCGACGCCCTTGTAGAGCGACAGCAGGGGCAGCAATGAGTGGATCGTGCGCCCGTAGAGCAGGTCTCCAACAAGCGACACCTTGATGCCATCCACGCGTCCAAGCTCTCGCTGAATGGTGAAGATGTCCCCCAGCGCCTGCGTCGGATGCTCACCGATGCCATCGCCCGCATTGATCACGGGCACCGGTGAAACCTCGGCAGCAAGCTTCGCCGCGCCTTCCTCGTAGTGCCTTATCGCGATGGCGTCGGCGTAGCCGCTCACGATGCGAATAGTGTCGGAGATCGACTCGCCCTTGGTCGCGGATGAGCTTTCTTTTGCATTCTCGGCCGTCAGAACGCCGCCGCCCAGTTTCTGCATGGCAGCTTCGAAAGAAAATCGTGTGCGCGTACTCGGCTCATAAAATAATGCCGCCAATATTCGGCCGCGCAACACCTGAGGTACGGCGCGCTGCGCGTCGTCGCGCTCCATCTGCTCCGCGGAAGCAAATAGCTGCTCCAGCAGCTTCTTATTTCCTAACTGCTTCGCGCTGACAATGTGGCTGAGCTTTCGCATAGTGTTGCAACTCTCATGAAGCTGGAAATACTTTGCCTTGAATAACTGAAAAACGCACACTGCCCGGAAGCACGAAGCCCTCAAACGGCGACCATCCGCATTTGGTCTTCACGGACTCTCGCGTCACGAGGTAAGGCTTACTCATGTCCAGCACAGTCAACGAGCCAACATACCCGGCCTCAACCCTGCCGTAGCCGTCGCCAAACCCCGCAGGCAAAAACTCGCGCACAAACACTCCGGGGTTGAACGCACACACCCGTGCAATATCCTGCGGCGTAAATCCCTGCTCCACCATCAGCCACGCCGCGAACGCGCCGTAAGTATCCAGCAGCGGAACGCCGCTCACGCCTTTGCCCTTCTCAGCGATGGTATGCGGTGCGTGGTCCGTCGCAATGTAGTCGATGTCGCCCTTCTTCAGTGCGGCAAGCAGCGCCACGCGGTCGTCGGGACTGCGCAGTGGCGGGTTCATCTGCAGCCATAAGCGGTTCTCGTCAGTAAGCATCGAGTCATCGAAGAACAAATGATGCGGTGTCACTTCGCACGTAACCCGCACGCCTCTCGCGCGCGCTGCAAGAATCTTCTCCAACCCGCCACGCGTTGAATAGTGGCATAGCTTCCCGACTAACTCGTACTTCTCGATAAGGTAAAGCGCGAACTCTGTAGCCGTAATTTCGGCAGAGGCCGGGCGCTTTTGCTCATGTGTCGGCGCATTCTTGTTGGCGGCAAGTATTTCGGGATCTTCGCAGTGAAAGCTGACATTTTTACCGCGATACTTTGCGACCGCCTCCTCAAGCTGTGCTTGTGAAGTAAAAAATAGATCGCCCACTGAGGGCCCCATGAAAGCCTTATACGGCACATGGCGCTCCAGCGGATTCGTATGCGGCCCTATGCCGGCATAAAGCGTTACGTGCACATCCGAGACCTTCGTCAGGCCCTCCTTGGCGGCATAGCTTGCGTCGTCGATTGGAGCGACGGGATTATTTGGCATATCCGCCACATGCGTCACGCCACCATGTATCGCCGCGGCGGATGTCGAGCGGAAATCCTCTTTGTATGCCTGAGTGCCGCCCACGTCCTCGCGCGCATGAATGTGCAGATCACCGAAGCCCGGGAAGATCAGGCAGGAAGTCGTGTCGATGTCGCTCCTGCCCTCCATCGGGCCTACGCCTTCAATCAGCCCCGTGCTGGTGTCGATCTCGATCGCACCATCGAACTCCGCGTCGTGATTGACGATCCTGCCTTCAATGCGCAGCATGTATCGCCTTTCGTGCCGCGTTGATCTCATCGCGAAGCGTGCGTGCCGCCGCGGCGGGATCCTCACTGAAAATAATCCCGCGCGAAGAATTGATCATCAGCCCTCTGCCGTCAGCGTCAAGCCCTGCGGCAATTACCGCAGCCACATCACCGCCCTGCGCTCCTACACCGGGGACGAGAAAAGTAACATCGGGCGCAATTGTGCGAACCCGGCGCATCTCCTCCGGATAGGTCGCGCCTACAACCAGCATGCAATTTCCATTGCCGTTCCATTCACCGCTGACCTTCTCCGCAACTGCCTGCCACAAGGGCCGCCCGCCGCAATCCATATCCTGCATCTCCCCCGCACCCGGATTCGAAGTGCGGCAAAGAATGATGCTGGCTTTATCCGTTCGTTCCAGGAACGGCGCCAGCGCCTCGCGGCCGAGATAAGGATGCAACGTTATTGCATCAAATCCCAGCCAGTCGAAAGCAGCCGTCACATAGCCTTGATTCGTATTTCCGATATCTGCACGCTTGGCGTCGCACACCGTCACAACATCCGGATAAATTTTTTGCAGATACTCCGCAGTCATGTGCAGTTCTTCTATGCCCTGCGTCCCGCGCGATTCATAAAACGCCGTATTCGGTTTGAACGCTGCCGCATATTCGGCAGTCTGATCGATGATCCATTTATTGAATGCAAACTGTGGAAACTGTTCATTCGTAAAGCGTGCTGGAAGTCTTCCCACCTCGGAGTCAAGACCGACACATACCAGCGAAGAACTCTTGTCCACGCGGCGATTGTATTTTTCGAGGATAGGGTTGTTATTCATTTGGTCCACATCATTTCAGTGCGCCCACCCATGCGGATCTCTCAGCCAATCCCGCACACTCGCGGCTCCGCCCTCATCTATCAGCCCCTGCGCCTCGGCTATCCCGAGCACCTCTTCAAACGTTGTCAGCGAATGCAGCCGCACACCTGCGGCTTCGAATTGCGTAACCGCTTCGGGAAATCCATAGCTGATGATTGCAAGGCAGTCAGTAACTACCGCACCTTCCGCGCGCAACGCCGCAATCCCCGCCAGGCTGCTACCACCGGTGGTGACAAGGTCCTCTACAAGCAACACGCGCTTACCTGAAACATTTCCGCCCTCAACCCGCTTCTTCGTCCCATGCTCCTTGGCTTCTTTGCGAATGAAGACCGAGGGCTTCTGCATCGAAAATCCCAGCGCGGCACTGTGGGGAATGCCGGCAGCCTCGACGCCGCCAATCACGTCAACGGCAATTTGCTCATCAACGATCAACTTTTCGAAACCTCGGATCACCTTCGCCCACTGCTCCGGCCAGAACGGAAACGTTCGATTGTCGCAGTAGACAGGGGACTTCATACCGGACTTGAAAGTGATCGGCTTCGATGGCGTGAAGCCCACACCTTTGATTGCGATGAGTGCTTCAGCGACTTCATAGCTCATGCAGGGCCGCCTTGATCTCCCGCGCCAGCAGCGGGTTCCACATAGCCGAAGTGGCAGACATCACCGCATCGGCGCCCGCGCTGCGATATTCAAGATAGTCAGCAACACTTCCCATCCCACCGACACCAACCACAGAGAAATCCAAGCCCAACTCTTCGCGCAGCATCACTAGCTTGCGTGTCATCTCCACCCCGGCCCACTTCACCGCATGACCGCAGACGCCGCTGCGTAACCGGCCTTCTCCAGGAAGAGCCTGGTTGCCATTTCCATCAACGATTTCTGCGGCGATCGTGTTGATCGAAGAAGTCGCGCCGATTAAACCGCCAACCGCCTTCAGTAACTGCCTCAAATGATCGAGATCGGAAAAGTACGCGAGCTTAATAATGAGCGGAATATTTCCGATCTCATTCTTTATTGCCTCAACAATCGTTCTTACTCGCTCCACGTCGAAACACAATAGGTTCGACGTCCCTTCATTAGGGCAGCTAAGGTTGACTTCGATCATCTTGACGCCGGTTTCTTTCAATAGCTTCGCCCCGAGGACAAAATCGGCGATATATCCGGCAACGCTGCCATCCTGGGACTTTGTTCCCTGGTAACTCGCGATAACAACCTGCCCTTCCTTCTCATGGGCCACTGCGTCCGCAATATCGGGCTGCCAGAAATCAGGATCGAAGGAAGGAACGCCGAAGGAGTTCGTGATGGACAGCGGCTCCGCGTAGTCATGGCTCGCGACCAAGCGCGTCTTATCCAGCGTCAGGTCACCATCCACCTTCACCGCCAGCACGTTAGGCCATGCGTGGCTCGCATACTTTCGCGTACGCACGGTCTTGTAAACGGGAAGATCGAAGCCCGCATCCAGCGCGGCTTTTACGAACTTGCTATTCAGCAGCGGCCCGGCGGGTATGCCGAATGGTAGAAATACTTTGTGTCCAAGGAATGTGTGCCGAGGCTCGCTCTCTGCCGCAGGCGCCGCAGATTCAGCAAATAACCCGAATGGGCCCTCGTTAAAGTTGTCAAGATAGGATCGTGCCGGGTCATAAAACGGCCGAACGATCAACTGTTCCATGAGTCCTGATTATACACTCGCGTGCGGGCAGGCCGCCTCGGGCCGCGTGATAGATTGCTCGTACCGTTCCGCGTCACAACTCCTCGCTGGAGAAATTCATGGCCCTCACGATCACCGGTTTGTCCAAGACATATCCGAACGGCGTCCGCGCCCTCAAAGACCTTTCGCTCACCATCGGCAATCATATGTTCGGGTTGCTCGGCCCCAATGGCGCGGGCAAGAGCTCGCTGATGCGCACCATCGCCACGCTGCAGGACCCCGACAGCGGCAGCATCACGCTCGACGGGCTCAACGTGCTGACGCAGAAGAACGAGGTGCGCAAGATCCTCGGCTATCTTCCGCAGGAGTTCGGCGTTTACCCGAAGATGTCCGCGGTCGACATGCTCTCGCATCTCGCCGTGATGAAGGGCATCACCGCGCCGGGTGAGCGCAAGGAAGTCGTCGATGCCCTGCTCAACCAGACCAACCTCTGGGACTTCCGCAAAAAGGCGCTCAGCACCTACTCCGGCGGCATGAAGCAGCGCTTCGGGATCGCGCAGGCGCTACTCGGCAAACCACGCCTCATCATCGTCGACGAGCCCACAGCCGGCCTCGACCCCGCCGAGCGTAACCGCTTCCTCAACCTGCTCTCCTCCATCGGCCGCGACATCACGGTCATCCTCTCCACGCACATTGTCGAAGACGTCCGCGAGCTCTGCCCGCGTATGGCCATCATCGCCAACGGAGAGCTGCTCCTCGAAGGCTCGCCCACGGAATCGCTGCATGCGCTCGAAGGGAAAATCTGGTCGAAGGTCGTTGCCACCGACGACGAGCTGCGCGATCTCGAAGTCAACATGAGCATCATCTCCAGCCATCTTGTGGCTGGCCTGCACGAGGTCCGAGTCTTCGCGGACGCCTCGCCCGGAGAGGGTTTCCGCGTCGACGACTCCGGCCTCGAGGACGTCTACTTCCTCAATCTCTCGCGCCAGGCGCAGGCCCAGCACGTCAACTAAACACCGCACGGAGACACGCAGATGGCCCAGTTTTGGGAGTTCTTCTCGTTCGAACTCAAGTTCCGGCTCAAGAGCCTGTCGACCTACGTCTACTTCGCGCTCTGGTTCTTTCTGTCCTTCTTCGCGATGGCGGCGCAGGACTTCATCTCCATCGGCAACGGAAAGATCCTCATCAACGGCCCTTATCCCACAACGTTCATGTTCACGGGATTCACCTTCTTCGGGTCGATTGTGATCGCCGCCATTTTCGGAACGTCGATCCTCCGCGACTTCCAGCGCGACACCTTCCAGATGATTTTCACCAAGCCGATCACAAAGTTCGCTTACCTTGGCGGCCGCTGGGCGGGATCGTTTGTTGCGTGCGTCTTCGCGTTCTCGGGCATGGTGTTTGGGCAGGCGATCGGAATCCATTTCCCGACGGCGGACCACACCCGCATCGCCAGCGGGCACCTGTGGTGGTCGGTCCAGCCCTTCCTCTCGATCGTCGTAGTCCAGATATTTTTTCTCGGCTCCATCTTCTTCGCTGTGGCAGCTCTCACCCGCAAGATCTTCGTTGTCTATCTTCAGGGAGTCGCGCTCCTCGTCCTTTATTTCGTGATGGTTGCCGCGTTGAGTGCGACGCGCTCGCTGGAACATTTCTGGTCGGGCATTCTCGACCCCATCGGCCTGCAGTTGATTGATGTGCTCACGCGTTATTGGACGGTTGCTGAGAAGAACTCGCAACTCTTCTCGTGGTCACTGCACGCCGGCGGCGGCGTCTTTCTCTATAACCGCCTCCTGTGGACTGGTATCGGCGTTGCCGCACTCGCGTTCGTCTACTACCGTTTTCCCATGTCTGTAGAAACACTCACGGCGCGCTCGCAGGGAAAGCGGGCCGCAGCCGCGAAGCAGCAGGACGAAGCAGAGAAGCGCGCTACGCGCTCATTCGCAACCGCTCGTCTTCGCCAGGTGCATCAGGAGTTCGGATCCGGGTTCAGCTTCGCGCAGCTGAAGTCCTTAACGCGCATCCGAATTTCGAACATCACGCATGAACTGCCATTCTGGGTGCTTGCCGGGCTCATGGCATTCTTCGCGCTTTTCATGGGGCACTTCGCCGGGCATCGCAACGATGCCAATGTGTATCCCGTGACGTTTCTCATGCTGGAAGCCGTCGAGAATCTTTCTCCGCTGTTGCTGTATGCGATCGCAACTTTCTACGCCGGTGAGCTCGTCTGGCGTGAGCGCGACACGCGCTTCTCCGGCATTCATGATGCACTGCCGCTGCGCGAGTCGATCGACTGGCTATCGAAGTTCTTCGCTCTCACATTCGTAGAACTCGCCCTGCTTACGGTTATTCTTCTCTGCGGCGTTCTCACGCAGACTTTCGCAGGTTTCTTCCACTACGACTTTCCGCAATACTTCAAAGAGATTTACCTGGTTGCGTTTTCGGGCGTCCTCACATTCGTACTGCTCGCGTTCTTCGTGCAGAGCATTGTCTCCAACAAGTTTTTAGGCCATGGCATCGTGGTGGGCGTCTTCATTATTCAGGGCATCCTCTACCGATTTGGCGTGGAAAACACGCTTTTGCTTCCGGGTTATGGGCCGCCGTACACGTACTCTGACATGAACGGATACGGCCATTTTGCGCAGGCGGTGCTCTGGTCAACTGTTTATTGGGGCGCAATCTTTGCCTTGCTGGCAGTATTCTCCATCGCCCTCACTGTCCGTGGGGCTGAAGATTCGTGGCACGCTCGGTTGGCTCAAGCACGCAAGCGCCTGCCTGGCTTGATCCCGGCGCTCACAGCATGCGCACTCGTCGCCGCGGCAAGCGGCGGCTGGTACTTCTACAACAGCCACGTTCTCAACGAGTTCCTCACGACCAAACAGCAGCGCGATATCCAGGCGCAGTACGAACGCGACTTCAAGAAATACGAGCGCTTCCCGCAACCGAAGATTATCGCGGTCGACTCCAATATCGACCTCGATCCTTACCACCGAAGCTTCTCCGGGACCGGTCACTTCGTGCTGCAGAACAAGACGTCCAATCCGATTCAGCAGATTCACATTACAGATTCCAAGCAGTCGGTTGCTGACATTCAGTTCGACCGCGCGTTCCACCGCGTCAGCACCACACCCCGCGACCTTTATTCCATCTACCAACTTGATACACCGCTCGCCCCCGGCAAGAAGATGAACATGACCTTCAAGGTCGGTTATCAAACGCACGGATTTCGCGACGGCGGCGAGCGCCCCGAACTTGCCTATAACGGCACCTTCTTCGATTCCGACTACTTTCCCGCGCTTGGCTACAACAGCAACCTCGAGCTCGACGACCCGCGTCGTCGACGCGAAGAAGGTCTCGGTCCGCTTACCGATCTTCCTGATCGCGGCGATGCTTACGGCTCCGTTACAAATGGCTTCACGCCGAACTCCGACTGGATCAGTTTTCACACGACCGTCAGCACGCCGGACGACCAAATCGCACTCGCGCCCGGCTATCTGCAGCGCGACTGGCATGAGAATGGCCGCCACTACTTCGTTTATGACATGGGCGACACGAAGATCCTCGACTTCTTCTCCTACATCTCCGGTCGCTACAACGTGAAGAAGGAAAACTACAAGGGCACCAACATCGAGGTCTACTACGACAGGCACCATCCGTGGGACGTGGACGACATGATGAAGGCCACGCGCGCCGGACTCGACTACTACCAGACCAACTACAGTCCCTTTGAATACGGGCAGTTCCGCATCATCGAGTTTCCGCGCTATCGCCAGTTCGCGCAGTCGTTCTCCAACACATCGCCCTTCACGGAGACCTTCTTCCTCTCACGCGTACTCGATCCGAAGAAGGACATCGACTTTACCTACTTCGTCACCGCGCACGAACTCGCGCACCAGTGGTGGGCGCACCAGTTGATCGGCGGACGCGTCGCTGGCTCCAACATGATGTCCGAGGCGCTCGCCGAGTACTCTGCCCTGCGCGTGATGCAGAAGAACTACGGCGACGAGCAGATGCGCAAGTTCCTCGCGCACGAGCTTGATGGCTATCTGCGCGGACGCTCCGGTGAAATACGCAAAGAGCCGCCCCTGGCGCTCGTTCAGCGCGAGCAGTACGTCTGGTATCAGAAGGGCAGCCTGATCCTCTACGCGCTCTCCGACTACATCGGCGAAGACAAGCTCAACCTCGCGCTGCACAACTTCCTGATGCAGTATCGCTATGCCAACGCCAACACCAGCAAAGCCGAGCCTTACCCCGACACCCGCCAATTCGTCGATGCCCTGCGCGCGCAGACCCCGCCCGAGTACCAGTACTTCATCGACGATGGTTTCAACCGCATCGTCCTCTACGACAATAAGGCGACTTCCGCCACATGGGAAAAGACACCCGATGGCAAGTACAAGGTCACGCTCAACGTGCAGGCGCGCAAGGTGCAGGCTGACGGCAACGGCAACGAGTCGCCCATGCCTGTCGCCGACTACATTGATATTGGTGTATTCAGCGGCAAGAAGGACGAAGAAAAGCAGCTCTATCTAATGAAGGAAAAGATTACGCAGGAGCATCAGACATTCACGATCGTCGTCGACCAGCAGCCGACCCGCGCCGGCATCGACCCCTACAACAAGCTCATCGACCGCATTGCGGATGACAACCGCATCGATGTCACAAAGCAGTAGACGCCTGCGGCGTCAGTGCTGAGCGAACCATACGGCCACGCCGACGTACAGAACGCGGCGCACGATCTCGAGGATCTGCGGAACGCGATCGGCCAGCCATTTCGAGCGCATGAAAGTCAGTAGCGTTTCTGAACCGAACAAGTGAAGCCCCCGATGTTGCCGAAGTAGATGGCCCGAGAGACCGACCTGCGGCCGCCGCCTACATCAGCGGCCGCATCGGTCTATGGGTGACTCATCGACCCATCTGGTGGACACCTTACTCGCAATGCAAAACAGGACAGTGAATGCACCCGCCTGCCGCTAGTTGGCATCAATCTGTAGTCGCGAAGCCATCTGCAGCACGAGGAAGTCTCGCGCATACGTGGCCAGCACGAGGCTGAACAAAAACACCGCCAGCAGCAGGACGCCGAAGTGCTCAGCGAACCAGATGCGCATCAGCGGGTAGGACGAGATGTTGCCGACGTGGTACTCCGGCGAGTCCATCGCGTAGGACGTAAATTTTCCGTTGCGCAGCAGGCTCACGTTCTGGCTGATGTCGCTCGACTGTGAGCGCTCCATGAACACGTCCGCGAAGTCGTCTACTGCGTCGTCGCTGCCCAGTTGCATCGCGACGATTGAGCGGCCATGGAAGAACGGCGATTCCATGCCTTCGATCATCATCTCCGGCGCGCCCTCCGCATTCGAGGGCACACGATCACCGGACGCCGCGCCGGTCAATTTTTTCCAGTAGCTCATCAGCCTGTCGACCAGGCCGGTGCTCTGCTTCGCGTGCACGCCACTAGCGTCGAGGGTCAGCGGAAGCGCGCTCTCCAGCGGCGCGAATGCGGGTTGATCGCTCGCAGCGCCCAGCACCAGGTAGTCGCGATCTCCGCGCATCACCGCATCCGGGCCGGCCACCTCAACGCGCAGCGCAGGGTACCCTGTCTGCGTGCCGCAGTGGCTCATCAGGTAAAGGAACAGCGCAATCTCTTTCGGGGTCGGCGTGGTCGGAACAATGACCGTCGTGTCGGCCAAGTCCGCATGACGCGTAAACGGGAATCCTGCGTTGGCGAACAGTTCGAGATTCGGCATCTTCGCCCAGCGATCGAGGCCTCGAATGTCGAGGTACGAATCCTCAAGGATCGCTCCCCGCAGCTTGTCGGCAGAAGTCGCACCGTTGCCGCTCGGGTTCGCGGGGATGAAGTCGAAGTTGAACAGCAGCGTATTGCCGAACGGCCGCATGTTCGCGACTGGCAGCAATACCGTGCGGTGCTTATCGCTGGAGCCGGCAGCCGGCGGCAGCGACGCTTCCGTCACCAGCGCGCCATTCGCAAACACGCGCAGCATCGAGCCCGGCGCGACCGGCGTTCCGTTATATCTGTAGCTCACCTTCAGGTTCAGATTCTGGTTCTCGCCATAATGCAGGTCAGGCGGCACGCGGAAGTACACCGGCAGCGGCTGGCTTCCATCCGATTTCAGGCCCTCCTTCGAGCTCAGGCTCCACAACGATGTCAGGTGGTCCGTCGGCAGCCAGCGCGGCGCGTCGTCGATCTTGCGGGGCTCCGGCAGAGCGAAGTCTCCGATGCGTACGGTATCGCCAAGGCTCGGCGGAAACTCTCCGGCCTGCGGGTGCGCAATGGTCATCAGCGAGAGCGCCCGCGCCACATTCAGCAACTGACCGTCGTCATCTCCGGAGAGCACAAGCACGCTCCCATCCGGGTCTGAAGGATTCGTCTTGATGCTCAGCGCACCACCGCTTCCGCCCGTCTGCAATGCAACCGGGAGTCGCGCAGAGCTGTTTGAAAACACCACAGCATTGCCATGCGGAATCTGCCCAATTGAAACCGAGAAACGCACCGGCTTTGCACTGGCCAGCACACCGAACCATGAGGCCACAACGCCGGCGGCCTGCAGTGTCTGCGGCGTTGGCGTCGTCAGAAAGACAAACGGAATCGTCGTCGTGCTCTGCATGTCCACATCGAACAGCGGCAGCGGCAGCAGTCCAAGGTCGGCCTTGAATGGAACGGGATCGCCGGTCACGAACAGCGTGGAGTTCGCACCAATGCTGCCCAGCACAGCCTGCTTGGTCTGCGCTTCAAGCGCGAGCACCGTGCCGCCCGTGAACTCAAACGTAATCTCGTTGTTGCGCACCAGCAGATCGGCAGGGACCGGCAGCGCAACGAAGCTGTATTCGTGATCACTCTGGGCGCGGTCTGGCGCGGAGATTTTCGCGATCGGCGTCTTGTTCACCGACACCGTAATCAGGCCTGTGCGCGGCAGCAGCGCAGAGCTGAAGTGATAGCTCAGGTTCAGCGTGGCACGGCGCGGTATGCGGCTGTGCCCAAGCACGAAGCCCACAGAATGAAACGAGTGTGGTCCATGCAGATCGACCGCGGTGTGAACGCCCATGTCCTTGAGCGTGATCTTGTCATTCGCTTCGGAGGCAAGTACGCGCGGCGTATCCGCGACCAGCAACTGTACCGGCAACGCATTGGCCGCCGGCGGCGCTACGGCAGTTGCTGTCGGATCGAATCCACCGGTCGCGGCCTGCGGCTCCGCGGTCGTCTGTCCAGCCGCTGCTGCGTTCACGCCGGGAATCTGCGCGGACATACTATGCGACAGCAGCAGTATTGCCAGCAGCACCGCAGTCGCGGTTGCCACAACCTTTACGAGCCGCGACGAAGGCTTCTGCTTCGGCAGCATCCCACGCAGCACCTGGTTGAAGCCGGTGAACGAAAGCCGGATCACGCGGCCCAGGCTGATCAGGGGCCTGTCGAACTCGACGTTGCTGCGCGTGTTGATCCACGAATCGGCGCGCGAGTACAGCGCGCACGTCAGCGTCTCCTGTTCTTCGATGCTCAGCGCTTCGAATTGAATGCTGACCTGCTTCTCCGAAACAAACAGTACGGTCGCCGTGATCTGTGCGTCGCCGGTCTGAGCGGGGAACGCCAGCTTGATGCGCTCGCCCTTGCTGAAGGCCGAGGGATCGGGGCACGTCAGCGATGCTCCGCCTACCGACATATCAACGGTGATGCCCGGAACAGCGGCTGCACGCGCGGGAAAGAGCTGCACGGGGATGCGTGCGGGGATGCGCACCGAGCTGCGGCGCTGCTGCTGCTCGTTCGCAACGGCCGCGGCCACGCCGAGGATCACCATGTTGAACAGGATCCAGATCAGGTTGCTGATGACGGTGCCCGGATGCGTGGGATCCGTGACGATCAGCCGATAAGGCACCGCCAGCACACCGACGAAGTTGATTGCAAGCAGCCATGTGGTCGGCGCGGCGATGGAGCGATCGAACTTCGTTTCGGCGAGCGTGCTTCCCTTGTCCGTCACGTTGAACTTGCCGAGCTTTGGATTCAGCAAAGCCAATACCGTCGGCAGCAGGATGTAAGGCGCCAACACCGTCTCGTAAATTTCGTTCCAGAAGGAGTGCCGATGCTTGCCCTGCACGCGCGAGTTGGTCAGGCTCGAGATCACCAGGTGCGGCAGCGCATACGCCAGAATTGCAACCCAGTAGCCCGGGATAATCGTGCGTCCGCCAAGCATGTAGATCAGCGGAGCGATGAGAAAGATCAGCCGCGGCACGGCGTAAAGGAAGTGCAGCATCGCGTTGAAGTAGCAGATGCGCTGCGTGAGCTTCATACCGCTCGCCAGCATGGGGTTGTCGGTACGGAAAATCTGGATCATGCCGCGCGCCCAGCGAACGCGCTGCCCCACGTGTGCGGAGAGAGTCTCAGTCGCGAGCCCCGCCGCCTGCGGAAGGTTGATGTACGCGGTGTTCCATCCGTTCTTCTGCATGCGCAGCGAGGTGTGCGCGTCCTCGGTCACGGTCTCGGTCGCGATGCCGCCAACTTCGTTCAACGCGCTGCGCCGTATCACCGCGCACGATCCGCAGAAGAACGTCGCATTCCAGAGGTCGTTGCCATCCTGGATGATGCCGTAGAACAGTTCGCCTTCATTCGGAATGGTCTTGTACTGCAGCAGGTTCCGCTCGAACGGATCGGGCGAGTAGAAGTAATGCGGCGTCTGCAGCATCGCCAGCTTCTTCTCCGCGAGGAACCAGCCCACCGTCACCTGCAGAAAACTCCGCGTCGGAACGTGGTCGCAATCGAAGATCGTGACCAGCGGCGAGTCCATCTGCTTCAGCGCGTTGTTGATGTTGCCGGCTTTGGCGTGGTTGTGTTTCGCGCGGACGATGTAGCCCACGCCGGCCTCTTCGGCAAATGCACGAAAGTCATCGCGCGTGCCGTCGTCCAGGATGTAGACGTGCAGCTTCTCCGGCGGATAATCGATATTCACCGCAGCCAGCGCCGTATAGCGCACCAGCGAGAGCGGCTCGTTGTAGGTCGGAATCAACACATCGACATGCGGCCAGAGACTTTCATCCTCTGGCAATGGAATCGGCTTACGGCGCAGGGGAGAGCTGGTTTGCATGAACCCCAGCACCATAATAAGGATGGTGTACGCCTCGGCCGAGAGCAGGATCAACATCAAAACCGAATCGATTGTGAAGCGGTTGTTGGACTCGTCACCGAAGAACTGCACGACCATGTGAACCCGCCACCACGCATAGCGCAGGGTGGCCGCCATCGAGATCAGCATCAGCGACAACGTTACGACCTGTGACTTCGACGTGCGGTTGAGCACCATCGCAATCACCACGCTGACGCTGCCGACGATGATCTGTTTCGGATAGCTCAGGTACAGACTGACGAACTGAAACAGCAGAAATGTGCTCACGCAGGTCACGGCGAACCGGACCACGCGGTTGAAAACGCTCTGCGTACCAAGAAAGAAGTTCACGCTTCAACTCTCACCGTTCCAAAAAGTTAGGTAAATACAACATTCGGCGAAGTGCGCCTTGGTTCCTTATCGACAACTGATGAAAAAGGGCGAGAAAAATTGCGGCGAGCGCACTCGTCCGCGCCGCAACGGGCGAAAAGATGGGGAAAAGTCTTTTATTTTCAAGGTGACCGTTAGACCAGCCGACAGCAGGCAGCACAAAGGCCACGGCATGGTTGCCGTGGCCTTTGTGCTATTACCTTGGTTTCAGAGCAAAGTTAGAAAGCAACCCGCAACGAGAGCTGAAGCTGCCTGTTCGTTCCCAGCCCAACCTGGTTGCCGACCGTGGAGCTGACCGTCCCGAAGGAACTGCCCGCAATCGCCAGGTTCGGGAAAGGCGTGCCTGGCTGGATGGTGTTCGCCGTGGCAGCCCCAGCGGGGACTCCCTGCGACAACCGGACCGTTCCCGGGTTCGCAAAGTTCGGGTGGTTGAGGATGTTGTAGGCATCCGCTTTGAATTCTGCATGAAGGCGTTCCGCGATCGCGAACGTCTTTTGCAGGGTCAGGTCGAGCTGCCCCAACCCAGGGCCGCTGTAGTTATTGCGCCGCGAGTTGCCAAACGTCCCCGGTGCCGGCACTGAGAACGCCGCCGGATTCAGGAATTGATAACCGCCGGGCTGGTAGATCGGGTTCAGGAACGGGCTGACGCCCGGCACGATGTTGGGCCGGCGGATATTGCGCGAGTTGCCGCCACCCGGGACATTGACGACCGCCGTTGTCGCAGCTACGGTCGTCGCGGAGCACGTTGCAGCTGCTCCACCGGCGCCCGTGGTGCAGATAGGCCCGCTGTACACCTGGCCGGCGTACGGCGTGCCCGCGTTGCCGACATACGCCAGGTCAGGCCGCGTGATCAGCACATCGATAGGCAGGCCGCTCCGGGCGTTCACGATGCCGCCGATCTGGATGCCCCCGAACACCGCGTCCGTCACGCCGGAAAGCGAATAGTGCTTGCCGTGCCCGAAAGGAAGGGCATACAGAACAGTGGCGTTGAAGCTGTGCCGGATGTCGAATGTTCCGCGCCCAAACTCGGTCCCGAAGTCGTACGGATTCTGCGCCGTCGTTGCCTCATTCGAGCCGCTCGATGTCCCAAGCTCCTTCGCGAACGTGTACTGCGCGCCGAACGAGACGCCGGAGTTCAACCGCCGCTGCAGCGTCGACTGGAATGAGTTGTAGCTGTCCGTACCGCCTGAGGTCTTGTAGTCGATTTCCGCGAAGCGCCCGCCGAACTGCCGGATGGCGGTACCCGCGCCAGTGGCGGGGTTGGTGGTGACACCGGTGATCAGGTTGGTGATCGACCGCAGGAAGAGGTTGCGTCCCTGCGAGCCCACATACCCGACCATCAGCTGGAACCTCGCAGGAAGCTCCTGCTCCACCGACACCGTATAAGTCCCCACGCGCTCAGGAATCCCGTAGGAAGCCGCATACGCGCGCGGCTGGAAGCCCAGCGTTGGGCTGTTGATGTTGTAGACGCTGTACACATCCGCAATCGGGTCAATCGGATAAACCTTGCCAGACGATGCAGCAAACGTGCTGGACACGCGGTCGTTCGCTTCAGGCTGAATCTGGTCTTCAGTCTGACCCGGCCCATAGAACAGGCCCGCGCCCGCCCGGAACACCGTCTTGCCGCCGAACAGCGCGGGAGAATACGTAAGCCCCAGCCGCGGCCCGAAGTTGGCCTTCGAGCTCGAGTACCAGTCGCCCGCGTAGCTGGGAAGAATGGTGCCGAGCGGAATGCTGAACACGACGTTCTTGTTGCGCTCCTCATGCAGCGGCGAGAAGTATTCGTAGCGCATGCCGTAGCTGACGGTCAGGTTCGGCCGCAGCTTCCACTCGTCCTCGGCGTAGCCGATGTAGTAGGCCTGCTTCACGTGTGCGTTTCCGCTCAGACCGGTAAACGGGCTCTTATCCGAAAGCGTCCCAAAAAACTGAATCTGCGCGGGACGGTTGGGCGTGAGCGCCGGAGTTGGCACCGTGTCGCCCGTGAAGTCGGTGATCGAGTTATAGGTGTAAGTCGTTCCGCCAACCTGATCGTTGTACAAGTCGAGAGGACGGATCTCGGCGCCAAACTTCATGCTGTGCCTGCCAGCCAGGTACGAGAAGTTGTCGATATACGAGATGCTCTTCCCCGTGTACGGCGCGCCAACCCCGTTGAATGAGCTGGAGAGGCTTATCAGCGAACCTACGTTCGTAAGTCCCGCGATGGCGATGCGGGCCTTGCTCAAATCCGCATTGGGGCTCGGTCCGGCGATACCCAGAACGCGCTCCTTGATGCCGTTGAAGCCGATCTTGGTTTCATTGAACACCCGCGCCGACCACATCTGGTTCAAACCCAGAACTGCATTCTGAGGAACGGCCACCTGCCCGAACGCGCTCAGCGAAGCATCCTGCGTCTGCGAAGACGTGCCCTGGTCGCGGTTGTAGCGCGCGTACAGGCCGAAGCGTTCGTTCACGTGATAGTCGAGGCGCACCATGCCGAAGTCTTCCTGGATGCGGTTCGGGCCCACCCCCGTAACGGCGACTGAGCGAATCGCGCCCGCGGACTCCGAAGCGACAGTGCCAACCGTGTCGGCGGGGAACGCTCCCAGCAGCGCGTAGATCGGCGACGTCACCGGCACAAGCGACCGCGAATAGTTGCTCAGCGTCGACGACGTAAATGCCGATGCATAAATCTGCCGCAGACCTTCATAGGTTGCGAACGCGAACAGCTTGTCTGCCATCAACGGCCCACCCAGCGATCCCCCAAACTGGTTCAGACGGAACTTGACCGGCGCGGTGGTGTTGCGGCGAATGAAGAAGTTGCGTGCGTCGAAGTAATCGTTGCGCAGATACTCGAACACCGAGCCGTGCAGCTTGTTCGAGCCCGACTTTGTCACAAAGCTGATCTGCCCACCGGTACCCGTACCCATCTCTGCTGGATAGCTGGATGAATCGACGCGGAACTCCTGGATCGCCTCCAGCGATTGCTGCAGACGGAACGTGGAGGTGAGTTCGCCGTTGAGGTTGCCCGGAGACGTATCGATGATCGAAGTCGCTTCTACGCCGTCCAGCCGCAGAATATTCTGCTCCACCGCGCGGCCGCTGAAGTGGATGTTATCGAACGTGCCGGTTCCGGAGTTCGTCGCGCCCGGCGTCAACAGATACAGCTGCGAAATTTGACGCCCGTTGATGGGCAACTCCTCCACTTCGCGGCTGGCCACATTGGTGCCGATGCGCGCGCTCGAGGTATCGAACGCGCCCGCGTCGTCGGCGTTCACCGTGACCGTCGAGTTGTCCGCCGCGACCTGCAGTGAGGGCGTCCAGACGAACTCCTGACCCACCTTCAGCGTCAGCTTGCGCAGTTCGACCGTGCTGAATCCGTTGCTCGAAGCCCGCAGCGTGTAGTCCGCCGGCTGCAGCGAAAGGAACACAAATGTGCCGTCGACGCCGGACGTTGTTGCGCGGTCCTCGCCCGTTTTTTCATTGTGTGCTGTCAGCGATACGCTCTTGACCGCCGCTCCGCTCACATCCGTCACTGTTCCGGAAATGCGCGCCGTACTGCTTTGCGCAAGCCCAGTGGCTGCGCATGCAAGCGCTAGCGCGCCCGCAAAGATCCTTCTACTTATGTTGGACATGCCGCCAGCTTAGATGTAACCCGCCGTTGAGAGTGTCAACGGCGGGTTACATTCGCGGCAAGTATGTGAACCCTGCATCAATTCGCAGGTGGAGCGATTCCGAAACCCAGCTTCCGGCTCCGGCAGGAAACCTATTCCGCCAGACCAACCTTGCTGTGCCACGAGTGCGCCGTCTTCAGCGCCTCATTAACGTTGTTGATGTTCTCCACACCAACCGAGAGCAACCAGTCCTCAAAGGCCTTCTCGCCCTGCTTCGCGTAGATTGGAATGCCGTCCTTCCAGGTCGCGCGTCCGCACAGCACGCCGTTGTAGCTCGTGCCGGACTCGCCCGCCAGCTCCAGCGTCTCGATGAACACCGGGTTCGACACACCCGCCGATAGATAGATGAAGGGCTTGTCGGTGACTTCTGCGGCGCCACGGAAGTGCTCCAGAGCCTCGGCGCGCGTGTAGGCCTTCTCGCCCTTGAACGCCTTCGTGCCCTCAACGAACTCCATCACGATCGGCACTTCCACCTTCAGCACGTCGACGTTATAGCGCGACTTCGAAAACTCGGCCATCGCCCCCGAAACGATCGACGGCTTCTTGCGCGCGTACTCCACGGTCTTCTCGTCCTTACCCTCGGCGTCGTACCCGACGAACTCCAGGAAGAACGGAATGTCGTGCGCCAGGCACTCATCGCCGATGCGCTCGATCCACGCATGCTTGAACTCGTTCACCGCCGTCGTATCGAACGGCGTGTAGTACAGCAGGATCTTGATGCAGTCCGCGCCCGCTTCCTTCAACCGCCGCACGCTCCACACGTCCAGCAGATCGGGCAGGCGTCCTGCCGTGTTGGCGTCATAGCCGGTCTTCTCATAGGCCAGCAGCAGGCCCTTGCCATGGCGATGCTGCGCCGCCGGCAGACCGTACTCGGGGTCCAGCAGGATGGCCGAAGCGTGCTGCGTCAGCACATCGGTCACCAGTGTCTTGAACACTTCAAGATCATGGCCCGTCGCGGTCGCCCCGCGCTCCTTGGCCAGCGACTTCTGCAGCGACCCGCGCTGGTCCATCGCTGCTGCAGCGATCACGCCGCGCTCGTTTGACACGGCCTTCATGCCGGCCAGTTTTCCAGGTGTGAGCTTCATTTTGACTTCATCTCCTCCATTACATACCGCCAGCCATTGTAAATGGCCGCCGCAACGATTCGCGACCAGCGGCGCCACCACTTACGCCGCGGAGCATGTCAGGATAGCCAGAATCGCCGCAAAATCCATGGCGCACCTTTGCGTCCATGGCGTCCTTCGCGTTCTCCTTGCCGCACGGCTAAAACCCCTTCGGCCTCTCTCCTGCCACACCGAACGCGTTCTCCATCGCCATGCCCACGGAACACAACGTTCCCTCATCGAACAGCCGCCCGATCAGCGTCACTCCATGCGGCACTCTCCGCGGCGGCGAAAACTTCGGCAGCGGATGCTTCGGGTCAGGAGCCCAGTCGCTCCGCGCCTCCGACACCTCCACAAACCCCGCCCGCAATGTCAGCGACGGATGTCCCGTGAAGTTGAAGATCACCAGTGGCTCATCCTTGAGCGACGGCACCAGCAACACATCCACCGTCTCCATCAGCTTCGCAACCTCGACAGCGACCTTGCGCCGCAACCTGTCCGCCTGCACAAAATCCACCGCACTCAGAAAGCGCGACTGCCTGAACGTATTCGGCCACGCATCCGGAGTCTGCATCTTCAACTGGTCGACGCGATGGTCCAGCGTGATCTCCTCAAACGCCGCCGCGGCCTCCGCGAACAGGATGATGTTCAGCGAGTCGTACGGCCAATCGGGCAGCGAGACTTCGACGAGATTCATCCCGATCTTCTTCACCGTCTCCAGCGCAGCGCGATCGACCGCCGTAACGTCCTTCATCCACGCTGGGATATAGCCGACCCGCACACCTTCAACGGGGTAGGCTCCGTTCCGGAATGGCTTGTCGACGCTGGCGACATCTCCCTCATCGAACCCGGCAATCGCTTCCAGCACCATGCCGACATCTTGCACAGAGCGCGCCATCGGACCGAGCTTGTCGCACGTCCAGCTCAGCGCCATCGCTCCGGTGCGCGGCACGTGGCCGAATGTCGGGCGAAGCCCAGTGACGCCGCAGCGCATGCTGGGCGAAATGATGCTGCCCTGTGTCTCCGAGCCGATCGCGAAACCGACAAGCCCCGCGGCCACCGCGCTTCCGGGGCCTGCGCTCGACCCTGAAGCACCTTCGTCAAGGTTCCACGGATTTTTCGTCTGCCCACCAAACCAGATATCGTTCAGCGCCAGCGCGCCGAGGCTAAGCTTCGCCGCCAGCACAGCGCCCGCTTCGTTCAACTTTGCCGTAACAGCCGCGTCCCTGGCAGGTACACGGTCACGATAGAACTCCGCGCCCCAGGTCGTCTTGATGCCTGCCGTATCGAGCAGGTCCTTCGCTCCCCACGGAATGCCGTGCAGCGGGCCGGGGTTTTTGCCAGCCGCAATCTCCGCATCCGCCGCCCGCGCCTGCTTCAGCGCATGATCCTCGCACAACGTGATGGTGCAGTTCAGCATGGGCTGAAAGCGCTTCAGCCGTTCCAGGTAGATTTTCGTCAGCCGCTCTGACGTCAACTTACGCGCTGCAATCCATCGCGAGAGCTGGCTAACGGTCGCGAAGGCAATGTCCTCGTCGCGCTCCGGCAACGGCGGAGCTTCCCGCGAATATACGGCATCGGCAATGACCACAGGATCCCTGGCCTCAACCGCCGTGGTCCCGTGCTCGTCCGGCGTCGCAGCGCGCATTGTTCTCGGCTGCCAAACCGTCGCCGGCACATCTGCATCTGTAATCGCCAGCTTCCGCGGCCCGACCCGCCGCTCATACACAGGAGCCATCGCCTGCTGCCAGTTCCCCGCCGCCTGCGCGCGATCCTTCGGCGTCATCTCCACCTGCACCAGCTTCCCCGCCTCAACAAACGTCTCCGCCGAAACCTTCGGGCCCACCGGCGGCGCTGTCCCAAACACCGTCGGCGCACCGGGCGTCGCTGCCTGCGGCGTCTGCGCCTCGGCCTGCTCCGCGCTCCAGCCGATTGCCGCCGCCATGATGCCTGCCGCGCTGCCCGCCACAAACTCCCGCCGCGTCCTGCCCATATTTCCGCCTCCACTTAATGTCGATTGCTCTACACTCTAACCTCTACACTCTGCCTTATGCCCGTCTCCACCCTCACGCTCGAGCTCGCCATCGAGCACGCCCACTCCCTCAAGGACCGCCGCCAGGCCGTGCGCTCGCTTAAGGACAAGCTCCGCCACGGCTTCAACATCTCCGTCGCCGAGCTCGACGAAGCCGTCGTCTACAACCGCGCCACCATCGGCATCGCGGCCATCTCCAGTTCCACGGCCTACCTCAGCGGCCAGCTCCGCGAAGTCGAAGACGCCGCCCGCCGCATCGCCGCCGGCCTCGGCTGCGAGATCATCGATAGTTACATCGAAACCGACACAATGTAGTTACCATTGAGTCGAACGCCGGCACCGCTCTGGCTGCCGCGCTTTGTTATCCTTATCTGTCAGCTATGCCCGAGCACAGAGCCAGAGACCATCACCGCAACCGCGTCGTCAGCACCTTCGCTGAGGAGATCACCGCCATGCTCGAAGGCGAGCTCTCCGACCCGCGCATTGCGCCCTGCTACGTCACTGAAGTCGTGCTCGCTCCGGGCGGCAAGTCGTGCCGCGTCTTCATCGCCGTCAACGGCGACGAGCAGGATGAAGAAAGCACCCTCGAAGGCCTGATGGCCGCGCGGGCCTTCATCCGCACCGAGATCCGTTATCGCATGGGCGTTCGCCATGTGCCGGAAATCACCTTCGCCATCGACCGCTCCGAAAAAATGGGCGCCCGCATGGACGAGCTGCTCGGCCGCATGAAGAAGCGCAAGGACAAGCTCGCCAAGAAGGTTTCGGCAAAAGAAAACGCGCCAACCCCCGCGCCCGCCAAGTAGCCGATGCCGCCACCGGACCGAAACATGACCCACCACGACGACATCGCTGCCCTGCTTGAGCTCATCGCCCAGCGCCACAGCTTCCTCGTCACCTCCCATGCTCGCCCTGACGGCGACGCCATTGGCTCCGCGCTCGGCATGATGCATCTGCTCGACGGCCTCGGCAAGCACGTCGAGCTCGCCTTCGCCGACCCCATTCCCGTCATCTACAGCCGCCTCCCCGGCGCTGAGCGCATCGCCGCGAAGCTCCCCTCCACGCCCCCCGACGCCGTCATCCTGCTTGAGTGCGACAGCCTCGAACGCACCGGCTACACTGCCGCCGACTTCGCCGCCATGGGCCCAACCTTCACCATCAACATCGACCACCACCTCAGCGGCCGCTGCTTCGCCGACTTCAACTGGATCGACGCCAAGTGCTGCGCCGTCGGCGGCCTCGTCTATGACCTCGCCGTCGTCTCCGGCGTCGACATCACGCCCGCCATGGCCACCTGCCTCTACACCGCCGTCCTCACCGACACCGGCTCCTTCACCTACGCCGGCACCGTGGCCTCCACCTTCGCTCTCGCCCAGCACCTTGTCGAGCGCGGAGCCAACGCCAACCGCATCGCGCAGGCTGTCTACTTCTCCAACCCGCCCAGCAAGATCCGCCTGCTCGGCGCCGCGCTGCGCAACCTGCACGTTGAAACACCGCTCGCGTGGGCATGGATCACGCTCGGTGACATGGAGGCCGCCGACGCCAACGTCGAAGACTCCGAAGGCATCGTCAACTACCTCATCGGCATCGCCGACATCGAAGCCGCAGTCTTCCTCCGCGAGCTGCCCGGCGGCGCCGGCTTTCGTCTCAGCCTGCGCAGCAAGGAAGTCGTCGACGTAGCTCGCGTCGCCGAGTGCTTCGGCGGCGGCGGCCACCGCAACGCCAGCGGATGCAACCTTCCGGGCCCACTAACCGATGCCACCGAACGCATCCTCACCCGGCTTAGGAGCGAGCTATGCGCACAATCTCTGTTAGCCTGAACATCGTTTCCCCCAGCACGTAAACTCGCATTGACTGAGACCTCACAATCCGTAGCTCCGGATCCACCGGAACCGGGTCTTCCGGACGCAACAGCGCCCGGCACTCGCACGCTGCTCGACCACTTCCGCGCGATCCTCGGCACCAGCCTCGGCTGCACCGTCTGGGAATTTCTCGTGATGGTCAGCATCAGCGCCTACTTCCTCTTCTTCGCGCTTGTCCCCTACTTCGGAGGCCCCAGGCTGGGCCTCGTCGGAGCCGACGAACCTCGCTACGCGCAGATCGCCCGCGAAATGCTCGCCGCGCACTCCGAGGACTGCCACGAGGTCCACGCCAAGGTCACGCCGCACAGCCTGCACCGCAACGACATCCGCGCCTCCTACGTCTGCCTCGTCGGCGGCACCGTCACACCCATCCTCTACGGCAAGCCCTGGCTGGAAAAGCCCGCCCTCTACTACTGGCGCGCCATGGGCTTCTTCAAGGAGTTCGGCGTATCAGACTGGTCAGCGCGCCTGCCCTCCTCCACCGGCGCCGGTTTCCTCATCCTTCTCGCCTTCCTGCACCTGCGACGATTCCGCCCCGGCGGCCATCTCGACGCCGCCCTCATCACCGTCTCCTGCGTCGCCATCTTCAGCTTCGCGCGCGGCGCGTCCACCGACATGCAACTCGCCGCGCCGTTCTGCATCGGCATGCTCGGTTGGTACGCATGGTATGAGACCGGCAAGAAATTCTGGCTCTTCGACCTCTACTTCTTCGGCGCTGCGGCCACACTCGCTAAGGGCCCCATCGCTCCGTTCCTCGCGCTTGGCATCATCCTGCTCTTCGTCGGTCTGCGCCGCGAGTGGTCCGTGCTCCGCCGCACCATCTGGATTCCCGGCATCCTGCTCTACCTCGCGATGGTGCTGCCCTGGTACATCGCCGTGCAGCGCCGCAATCCAACGTTCTTCCGGAAATTTTTCTGGGAGCACAATCTCCAGCGGCTCACCACCAACCACTTCCAGCACCATCAGCCCATCTACTACTACATCGTCGTCCTGATCCTCGGCCTCATGCCTTGGACCGCCCTCGCCATCCGCGCCCTGGTCGACGCCGTCGACGTTTCCATCGCCGAGTGGAAGGTCCGCCACAAGCCGCAGCGCTACCTCGGCCACACCCGCGCCGGCGACGGCTTCCCCGAATTCCTCGTCCTCTGGGCGATCTTCCCTATCGTCTTCTTCTCGTTCTCGGGCTCGAAGCTCCCCGGCTACATCCTGCCGTCGATCCCGCCCATCACCATCCTCACCGGCGACTACCTCAACCGCATTCGCCGCGCGGGCATGCCCAACTGGCTGCTGATCCTGCACGCTTCGCTCTCCGGCGTCCTCACTTTCGTCCTCATCCTCTGCCCCCAGTACATGATCTACGAGAAGATCGTTCCCCCCGCCCTCACCATCATTCGCGCCGCACTCTTCGGCATCGCGGCGGGGCTGCTGATCTACCTCGTCGTCAAGCGCTTCGGCGTCAAATGGACCCGCGCCGTCACCCTCGTCCCGCTCGCAGCGCTGCTGTTCTTCCTGCTGGAGATCAACGGCCCTCTCCTCGACAAGACCTACTCCGCCCGGCCGCTCGCGCAGGAGATTCAGCAGTCCGCTCCCAGCATCTCCACCATCGCGGTCTGGAGAGTCCGCCGCGATCTCGAGTACGGCCTCTCCTTCTACCGCAACCAGGAAATCCTGCACTACGACAAGGCCAGCACGCAGTACGACGACAGCGAAATCATCGGCGTACCCGACGAAGAGCACATCTTGGTCCTCCCTACGCGCGACGTCCCGGAGTTGAACAGGTTCCTCCACGGCCGCATCTACGAACCTCTCTTCCTGTACAACCCGCAGGGCCTCTCCGTCTACAAGGTCTACGCCCGCTAGCTGCCGCTTCACCCGCGACTCGAAACCCGCAACTCTATAAAACCGCACTTGCTCTCCTTCACAACACCCCAGCTTTTGCGTTCCCCTCCCCCTGCCTTACCATTGACTTCCATTCTTGAACGCGCTTCCCCAATTCGAAGTCCTCGACCTGCGCCACTTCGCCTCCGCGCAGTTGCGCTCGCTGCTTGAGGACGAGGCCCGCCGCTGGGACCAGCGCCTGCGCTGGGACTACAGCCGCTCCACCGAGCTGCTGCTCGAGTACCTCGACAACCGCGTTCTCCCCGGCTACGCCGCCATCCACGGCGGCCGCGTCCTCGGCTACGCCTTCGCGGTGTTCGAAGCCGCCAAGGCCGTCATCGGCGATGTCTACGCTTTCGGCGAAACGGAGACCACCAGCAACCCGCTCTGCGACACGCTACTCCACCACCTGATCGAGATGCTGCAGGCCACGCCCGGCATCGAGCGCATCGAGGCCCAGCTGCTCATGTTCCCCTCCGGCGCTCTCACCGGCCCATTCCTTGCGCGCGGCTTCCGTTCTTATCCGCGGCTGTTCATGGGCTGCGGCCTGCCCTCGTTCGCCGCGGGAGCAACCCGCGCGGAAACCCGTCTCCCCGCCGGCCTGCGCCTCGTCCCCTGGCACGAGGACTTCTACTCTCCTGCCGGCGAGCTCATCCACCGCGCCTACGCCACCCACATCGACAGCCAGATCAACGATCAGTACCGCACCATCCACGGCTCGCTGCGCTTCCTGCACAACATCATCCGCTTCCCCGGCTGCGGCATCTTCGACAACGACAACTCCTGGGTGCTCCGCGACGAACGCAACGGCAACATCCAGGGCCTGCTGCTCTGCTCCCGCGTCCACCCCGACGTCGGCCACATCACGCAGCTCTGCATCGCGCCAGCGCTACGCGGCCTCGGCCTCGGGCGCGCGCTGCTCCAGCGCTGCGCCGCTGAGTTCGTTCGCCGCAATTTCCGCGGGATCTCCCTTACTGTTACGGAAGAAAATAATGAGGCCCGCAAGCTTTATGAGGACTACGGGTTCGTCACACTGCACCACTTCGACGCCATGGTGTGGAATGAGAGTGAGTAGTGAATAGTCAGCTCCTCGTTCCCAGCAGCCGTTCCACCGCATCCTTCTGATACCGCGACATGCGCAACTCCTCGCCGCTATGCAGCAGCACGATGTGGCTGCCCTGGAACCATGGCTGCACCTCGCGTATGCGACGCGCATTCACGATCGTCGACCGATGAATGCGGATGAACTCGCGCGGATCGAGCTTCTCCATCAGAGCCTGCAGCGTCTCGCGCACGTCATAGACCCGCCGCCCCGCATGCAGCCGCGCGTAATTCCCTTCCGCCTCAATCCAGTCGATATCCGCCACCGGAACGAACAATATCCTGCCGCCGCTGGCGACCGTGAGCCGCTGCGCATAGTCCGTCTGGTAGCGGCTGTCGAGCAGCGCGAACAGCCGCTGCGCCGTGTCCTTGTCCTGCCGTCCCTGCCAGCGGTCGCGTGCCCGCGCCACCGCGCGCGCCAGCCGGTCCGCGCCGAAGGGTTTCAGCAGATAGTCCACGGCGTTAGCATCGAACGCGCGTATCGCATACCGGTCGAAAGCCGTGATGAAGATCGTCACCGGCATCAGTTCCACGCCGATAGCTTCCACCACCTGGAAGCCATCCATCTCCGGCATCTGCACATCAAGAAACAACAGGTCAGGCCGCAACTCCCGCACAGCATTCACCGCCGCTTCGCCATCGTCACACTGCCCCACCACCGTAATGCCGCGGTCGCGCTTCAAGAGGCGCAGCAGCGCCGTGCGTGCCAGGGGTTCATCGTCCACGACCAGCGCCCGCATCATACCGCCGCCCTGACCGCAGCTTGAACTACAGGCTGCTCCGTCCGCGCGCGTACCGGAACAACGATCGTAGCGACCGCACCGCCACGCGCCAGCGGCCGCAAGTTCAACCATGTGCCCGGACCGTAGATGTGCTCCAGCCGCGCCTGCGTATTGCGCAGCCCTACACCGCGGCCGAACACCGGCCCCAGCGCTTCATTGAGCACACTGTTCGCGTTCCACACCTCGATCTGCAGCGCGTACTCCAGCCGTCGCACAAACACCTCCACGCGATCGTCCCCCTTATGCTTGCCTATCCCGTGGCGAATCGCATTTTCAACGAGCGGCTGCAGGATCAGCGGCGGCACCGCTTCCTGCAGAACCGTGGAATCCGCATGGATATCGACCGTCAGCCGCGCTCCGAACCTCTGCTTCTGAATGCCCACATACAGATCGAGAAACTCCAGTTCGCGCGCCAGAGGGATCTCGTTGGCCTGCATCTGGTCGAGCGAGATTCTCAGCAGCTCGCTCAACCGCAGCAGCACATCCTCCGCCGCCTGCGGGTCTTCCTGCACCAGCGTGATCGCGGCCTGCATCGTGTTGAACAGAAAATGCGGCTGAATCTGCATGCGCAGCTTCTCCAACTCCGCCGACGCCAGTGACGCTTCCAGTTGCGCCTGGTGAAGCTCGCGCTGTCGCATCTCCTCGCGAAGCTGCGCGAATGTCGCCGCCACCACGATAATCCAATACGCGATGACACCCAGCAGGCCGCGCTTGTCTATCCACTCGCCGGTAAGCGCCAGCGGCGAGGCGGGCAGCTCATGATTGCGCGTATACACACACCCAGCCAGCCCCCGCCCCACGGCCTGCAGCACAATGCAAACGGCGCATACCACCGCATGGGGTCCAATGATGCGGGTCACCCAGCCCGGTCCGGTAAGCGGATATCGCCGGCCGAGCTCATAGATCATCGGGGTCAGCAGCGCCAGCACAAACCAGTTCAGGATGGCCCACACCAGGTAGTGAGCAGGCCCCAACAAATAGCCTCGCGTCGCATCCGCTACGAACACCTGGCTGCTTTCCAGCAGCACCACGCCGCTCCAGCACAAGAAGGAGAATGCAAGCCGCCGGGGATAGCTTTCGAATGAAGCCAGCGGCATACCCGCGCCCTGAATGTTTGCGAACGGCTTAGCCATCGGCGTCTTTCCTCGTTCAAAGTCTAGCGGTGTTTGCTTGTCGCCACTACGCCGCTCTGCATGCGTGCGGCCCCGCTTACGATTCGTCCCGCTGCTTCAACGACTCACACCAGCAGTTTTCGCTTCGACAGTTTTCGCATGCTCTCGCGGCGACTCGCCTGTACCTTCGGCGCAACGAGGTGATTCGCCATGCGTCCCCTGCTCATACTCATCACAGCTATCACAACCAGCTTTTCCGGCACATCCTGCCTCGCGCAGAAACCGCCAATCGATCCTCACACTCTCTCCGCACAGATCGTCGAACAGCAACAGATCATCGCTACCGTGCCCGGCAGCACCAGCGGCTCGGCGTGGCTTCGGCTCGCCGTGCTTCTGCAGGACGCCGCCCGCTTCCCGGAATCGGAGCGCGCCTACAAGCAGGCACTGCCTCTGCTGGAGCCACGCGGCAGCGCCGTTTACGCCGACGTGCTCGACCACATGGGCACCATGTACGCGCAGAGCGGCCAGCCCGACAAAGCCGAACCGCTCGAGCGTCGCGCACTCGCACTCCGCGCAACGGCCGGCGACGCAGAAAGCATCGGCGTCAGCCACACGCATCTCACCGCGCTGCTGCTCGCGAAGGGCGATCTCCGCGGCGCCGAAACTGAAGCCACATCCGCCGTCAATCTCCTCGTTCCGGAACTTTCACCCGCCGCAATCCACAGTGCAGTGCCCGAAGAAAAAATGACGGCGCTCATCAACCGCGCGCTCGTCCGCTGTGCCGCGAATAGCTTTCCAGCCGCGCTCGCCGACCTTCGGCTCGCACTCTCCATCGCTCACGCGAACTATCCCGACAACAGCCTCCCCGTCGGCTATCTTCACACTCTCGTCGGATACACATACTGGAAGTCCGGAGACCTGCCCGCCGCAGCCGCATCGATGCGGAAAGGCACGCAAGAACTCTCCGCAGCCATCGGCCAGTCACATCCCGTCTACCTCCGCGCACTGTCGCAATATGAAACCGTGCTGACCGAAGCCGGACGTACCGCAGAAGCCCACGAGTCTGGAACGACAGAGAGCAGTGAGCAGTGAGCAGTGAATAGTGAATAGTGAATAGTGAATAGTGAATAAGACGGCGACAGCCTCGCCCACAACCCACAACCGACAACCCGACAACCGACAACCGACAACCGACAACCGAACAAAGCAAAACCCCCGCCTCGAATCCGGAAGCAGGGGCTTTTGCCTATCACTATCCACTACTCACTATTCACTGCATCTACTACTCCACGTGGTAATTCGGCGCTTCACGCGTAATCACCACATCATGCACGTGGCTCTCGCGCAACCCGGCACCTGATATCCGAATAAACTGCGCCTTCGTCTGCAACTCTTCAATCGTTGCGCAGCCCAGATATCCCATGCCCGACCGCAGCCCGCCGACAAGTTGAAAAATCATCGCTTCCAGCGGCCCGCGATGCGGCACGCGCCCTTCGATGCCCTCCGGCACAAACTTCGCCAGGCGGTTCCCGCTGTTCTCGCGAGCTGTCAACTCGGTGCGCCGCTCGCCCGCGTTAACAAGGTCTTCGGTGCTCTGGAAGTAGCGCTCGCCGGAGCCCTGCGCCATCGCGCTCAAACTCCCCATGCCGCGATACGCCTTGAACGACCGCCCCTGGTACAGAATCGTCTCGCCCGGCGACTCGTCCACACCCGCGAACAGCGAGCCCATCATGCACACATTCGCGCCCGCCGCTATCGCCTTCGTCACGTCACCCGAGTACTTGATGCCGCCATCGGCAATGATCGGAATCCCGCGCTTGCTCGCCGCGCGGTATGCCTCCGAGATCGCCGTAATCTGCGGCATGCCCGCGCCGGTCACCATGCGCGTCGTGCAGATCGAACCCGGCCCGATGCCCACCTTCACCGCATCCGCTCCCGCATCGATCAGCGCCATCGTGCCGTCATACGTCGCCACATTCCCGGCCAGCAGGTCGATATGCGGGAACGCCCTCTTCACCTCCGCCACCGCCTCAAGCACTCGCGACGAATGCCCATGCGCGGAGTCAATCGCCAGCGCATCCACGCGGCTCTCCACCAGCGCCGCGGCGCGCTCCAGGTAATCGCCCGTCGCGCCAATCGCCCCAGCCACACGCAGCCGCCCCTTCGAGTCCTTGCTCGCATGCGGATACTTCAACTTCTTCTGAATGTCCTTGACGGTGATCAAGCCCTTCAGCTCATATGCGTCGTTCACCACCAGCAGCTTCTCCACGCGATGCTGATGCAGAATCTCTTCCGCCTGTTCGAGCGTCGTGCCCACCGGCACCGTGATGAGGTTCTCCTTGGTCATCACATCGCTGATCGGAATATCCGTCCGCGAAACGAACCGCAGGTCGCGGTTGGTCAGGATGCCGACCAGCTTGCCGTGCTTGGTCACGGGCACGCCGGAAATCTTGTAACGCCGCATCACGTCCAGCGCATCGGAGATCGGCCGTTGCGGATCGATCGTCACCGGATCGACGATCATGCCGCTTTCCGAACGCTTCACCTTATCGATCTCGCCTGCCTGCTGCTCGATCGTCAGGTTGCGATGCACAACGCCCAGCCCGCCCTGCTGCGCGATCGCAATCGCCAGGCGCGACTCCGTAACGGTGTCCATCGCAGCCGACATCAACGGCGTTGTCAGGATGATGTTCTTGGTGAGTTGTGTCTGCGTGCTTACTTGCGTCGGGACGACATCGGAGTAGGCAGGAACCAGCAGAACGTCGTCAAAGGTGAGAGCTTCTTGAACCGAATTGGAAATCATACAGGTTCACCTGATTGTAGTCCCTGTAGCTCGAAAGTTGCACACACGGGGGATTGCGGCCTTTCATGCTCCGCCTCAAAATGGTTGCATAACACCCACGTGAAAGCTCGTGCGGAGTCCACGGAGACTCGTTGTGACGATCATTCAGCCGAACGCTTCCGCCCCAACTTCATGCGGAGCGTGCAAGGATGGCACTGCGGCGCCCTTCCCCTTCACGATGGCCTTTCAGCCCATCGTGGACACAGCCTCCCGCACCGTCTTCGCGTACGAAGCGCTGGTGCGCGGCCGCCACGGTGAGCCCGCCTCGGAAATCCTCAGCCGCGTCACCCAAGACAATCGCTACGCCTTCGACCAGAGCTGCCGCATCAAGGCCATCACCCTCGCCGCAAAACTCGGCCTGGCCGCCACAGGGGCGCGACTCTCGGTGAACTTCATGCCGGGCGCGGTCTACAGCCCGCAGGCCTGCATCCAGCAAACCCTGCGCGCCGCGCGCGAGAACAACTTCCCGCTCAAGTCACTCATGTTCGAAATTACCGAGGACGAAAAGGTCCGCGATCCCGGCCACCTGCAGCGCATCATCACCGAGTACCGCAAGCACGGCTTCGCCATCGCACTCGACGACTTCGGCGCGGGCTTCTCCGGCCTCAACGTGCTTGCCGAAGTCGCAGTCGACATCATCAAGCTCGACGCCCACCTGGTCCGCAACATCCACCTGCAGCCCCGCACCCAGGCCATCGTGCAGTCGCTCGCAAGGCTCTGCCGCACGCTCAAGGTCCAGCTCATCGGTGAGTGCGTCGAAACCCTCGAAGAGTACGAAGTGCTCCGCCACTGCGGCATCGACCTCATGCAGGGCTACCTCTTCGCGAAACCCGCCTTCGAAGCGCTACCCAGAATCACGTGGCCAATCGCGCGTCCCATGTTTGCCGAGCCGATCGCCGCCTCCAGCCATGCATCGCAGAGGACGAACTAGCGCTTCCTCAATTGCGGCTGCGGCACCTTCACCGAAGCCATCCCCGCCGCCGTCGCCGCCTGAATCCCCATGTCCGTGTCCTCAAATACGAGGCAATGCTCCGCCTTCACACCCAACCGCTCGGCCGCCATCAGGAACGGCTCCGGATGCGGCTTGCTGTTCGCATAATCGCCCGCGCACACCAGTGTGTCGAACTTCCCTAGGATCCCCAGCGTCGCCAGTGAAGCCGTTACCGACTCCCGCGTACTCCCCGAGACCACCGCAAACGGCAGCTTGCCATGGCTCGCCTCAATGTGCTCCAGCACCTCCGGCACCGCGGTTAGCCTGTGAAGATGCGCATAGTACAGCGCCTCTTTCTGCTCGGAGACCTGGGCCACCGGCATGTTCAGCCCCTGCTGCTCGTTCAGCGTCGCGATGATCTCCGCAATCGGCATCCCGCCCCACGCATAGAACAGCTCTTCCGGAAACGCACAGCCCCACGCGGAAAGCGCTTCAGTCCAAGCGATGTAGTGCAGCGGCATCGAGTCCGCAATCGTCCCATCGCAATCGAACAGGTAAGCCTTGAAATCCCCCACCGGAAGCTCCAGCTTGAACGACGATGTCTCTATAATTTCTGCAGTTGGCATATTCATTGGATGTTGACCCATTATCGCGGATTCAGCCCATCCCGCGCGGAGACATCATGCAGCAAGCCGAACGCCAGGTCGTCCTCGATCAACTCGCCTCAAGCGAAGTACGGCTCCTCGAACTCGTCGACGGCCTCACCCCCGCACAATGGCATTTTCGCGAGTCGGCCGAGCGCTGGTCCATCGCAGAAAACATCGAGCACGTCATCGCCTTCGAACACTTCCTCACCGGCGTCATCGTCAACGTCTTGCAACAACCCGCCCAACCCGAGAAGCAGTCGCAAGCCGCCGCCAAAGAACCCCTCGTCTTCAACATCGCCAATGGCCGCGATACCCGCTTCAACGCCCGCGAAGTCGTCCGTCCCACCGGCCGCTGGCCCGACACCGCCGAGATGCTCGCCGAACTCCGCCGCACCCGCGCCCAAACCATCGCCTTCGTCACGGGCCTCGACGCAGACCTGCGCAGCCACTTCTTCGCCCACGTCGCGCTCGGCGACCTCGACTGCTACCAGTGGCTGGTCGTCATGGCCCAGCACGGCGCCCGCCACGCCGCGCAGATCGAGCAGATCAAGGCCGACCCGGGCTATCCTGCCGCTTGACGGAGCCCTTGCTCTCCCCACCCAACCGGAGTATGCTCTCTAAAGCAGACGAATTTGTTCTGCCGCAGTCTTACGCCGTGAACGCACCGGCAACGTGGCGGAAGAGAGGAGTGGGCGAAAGCCCACTTTTTGTTTGCTCCAAAATAAGAGACCGATTCAGCCCGTCGAAATCTGTCCAGTCCCAACTATGGCCCTGCAACTCGACACAATCCGCGCTACTGCCGACCGCGTCGCCGCCTCCCACGGCCTCGATGTCGTCGACCTCGAATTCACCGGTGGCGGCAAACACCGCGCCCTTCGTGTGTTCCTTGAGAAAGACGCTGCGGGCCGCGCGAAACTCGCCGAAGCCGCCGCCGCGGACGCCGCGCTCGACATCCCCAAAGGCGTCCCCGTCGAGCTGCTATCGGGCGTCACCCACGAGGATTGCGCCAGCTTCGCCACCGACTTCGGCACCGTGCTCGACGTCGAAGACCTGATCCCCGGCGCCGAGTACACCCTCGAAGTCTCATCCCCGGGCCTCGAGCGCAAGCTTCTCAAGCCCGCCGACTACGAGCGCTTCCGCGGCAGCCTGATCAAGCTCCAGACCTTCACCCCCGTCGACGCCAACCGCCACTTCACCGGCCGCCTCACCGCCTTTGACGGCACAACGTTGACGCTCGACCTTTCCGCCATCAAACAGAAGGGCAAAGCAAAAAAGACCCTCACCACCCAGACCGTCGAGATCCCCTTCAGCAACGTCGAGAAGGCACACCTCGTCGCAGAAATTTAAAACGCATTGTAGGTTTTTGGTTGTCGGTTCTCGGTAAGTCAACTGCAACCGACAACCAAGAACAAGAACTATCGAAAACAGAATCGAGTAAACCAATGGCAAGTCCGCTGCACCAATCCATCGAGATGTTGAGCCGCGAAAAGGGCATCGAAGCCGCTGTCGTCATCACGGCAGTCGAGGATGCCATCGCCCTCGCCACGCGCAAGTACTACAAGACGCAGGAAAACATGCGCGCCGAGCTCGACCCCGAAACCGGCGAGCTCCGCGCCTACGTCTACAAGACCGTCGTCGAGCTGCCCGAGCAGGTCGAAGACGAGACCAACCAGCTCACACTCGAGCAGGCCCGCGAACTCGCGCCCGAAGTGGAAGTCGGCGGCGAGCTGCGCTTCTACAAGGACACCGCCCCGCTCGGCCGCATTGCCGCACAGATGGCCAAGCAGGTCATCTTCCAGAAAGTGCGCGAAGCCGAGCGCGACACCGTCTTCCAGGAGTACGGCAACCGCATCGGCGAAATCCTCACCGCGACCGTCAAGCGCCTCGAGCCCATGGACGTCATCTTCGACCTCGGCAAAGCCGAAGCTCGCATGCCCAAGCGCGAACAGTCGCGGCTTGAGCAGTTCGCCGTCGGCGAGCGCGTCCGCGTCGTCCTGCTCCGCGTCGACCGCGCTGCCAAGGGTCCGCAGGTCATCGTCTCCCGCGCCGCCCCCGCCCTCGTGCAGTCGCTCTTCCAGTCGGAAGTCCCCGAAATCTACGACGGCACCGTCGCTATCCGCGCCATCGCGCGCGAGGCCGGCGAGCGCACCAAGATCGCCGTCGTCTCCCGCGACAAGGACGTCGACCCTGTCGGCGCCTGCGTCGGCATGAAGGGCATGCGCGTCCAGTCCATCATCCGCGAGCTGCGCGGCGAAAAGATCGACATCATCGAGTTCTCCGAAGAGATCACCACCTTCGCCGAGAAGGCCCTGCAGCCCGCCAAGGTCTCGCGCGTCTCCATCACCGACCTCGCCGAAAAGCAGATCGAAGTCATCGTGGACGACACCCAGCTCTCGCTCGCCATCGGCAAGAAGGGCCAGAACGTCCGTCTCGCCGCCAAGCTTCTGCAGTGGAAGATCGACATCAAGAGCGAGGAAGAGAAGCGCCAGGAAGTCGAGCAGCAGATGCAGGGCATGGGTGGCGGTCCGTCCACACCCATCGAGCAGGTCACGGAACTCGGCGACGCCGTTATGGAGAAGCTCATCGCCGCCGGCATCACCACCGTCGAGTCGCTCGCCGACATGACCGCCGAAGAGCTCGGCGAGGTCCCGGGCATCGGTGAGAAGACCATCGACAAGATCTCGGTCGCCGTTCGCCACTACTTCGGCCAGTACGAAGAAGGTGAAGAACGCCCCGCGCCGAAGGAACCAGTAGCCGTCGGCCCCACATCTGATGAGTTGGCGGACATCGCCAACGAGGAGAGTTCAATGGCAAAATCACCCGAAGAAATTCTGGCGGCCGAGGCAGCGGAGGCCGGCGGAGCCGAAGAGATCAACGACTTCTCCACCGAAGACATCGTCGACGCAGAGGACGCTCTCTCCGCCAGCGACGCGAACGACGCAGCCGACGCCCGCGAAGAAGGCATTGAGCTGGACAACGACACCATCGATACGCTCGTGGCCGAAAGCCAGGAGATATCCGACGAAACCATCGACAGCGACGAGCACGACCGTGGCTAATCGCCACCTCGTGCCGTCGCACACGCCTGAAACGCCGTTTTTATCGAAAAAGCGGCGCTTTCAGGCGATACTAGAAACTCAGGCGCATCTCAAATCAACGGGAACGCACCTACATTCCACCTTCGACGGAGCTGATATGAACAGCTAGGCATTTGAAGTGGAGCGCAAAAAGGGCCGGCGGCTAACCGCGGGCGCAAAAAAGGAATAGATGAGCAAAGTTCGAATCAACGATCTGGCACGTGAATTGGAAGTCAAGAGCAAGCCAATTCTCGATGCGCTTAAAGCGGTAGGCGTCACCGAGCCCAAGACGCACTCCAGCTCCATCGAAGAAGATGAAGCCGAGAAGGTGCGCGCCTATTTCGCTCGCGGAGCCCGCCCCGCGGCCGCTCCCCGGCCCGCCGCCACCAATAGGCCGACGTTCAACCTCGCCAACGTGCAGAAGCCCGGCGATGCGCTCAAGGCCATCCTCGAGCGCAAGCAGGCCGAGCAGGCCGCACGATACGCTCCGCCGGTTCAGCAGCGGCCGTCTGTCGTCGCTCCGCCGCCCGCAGGCGCACCGCGCGTTGCCGTAGCTCCGCCAGCCGGAGCCGTCGCCGCTCGTCCCGCAGCCGCTCCTCCGCCGCCTCCACCGGCAGCCGAGCAGGCGCCAGCGCCGCGCCGCATCGTTCCCCTGCCCCGTCCGCAAGGCCACGTGACGGTCGCGCCTCCGCGCCCCGTCGCCGCTCCGCCTGCTGCGCGGCCGCCAGTGGCCGCCGTGCCGCCACCCGCCATCGCTACGCCTGCGCCGACTGCTCCCGTAGCCGTCAAGCCGGCCAACGTGCCTCCTCCGCCTCCCGCTCCAGTCGCCGCCGCTCCCGCTCCTCCGCCTCCAGCGCCCGAGCCCGTAGCCGCCGCGCCTGAACCGGTGGCCGCTGCTCCGGCCGCTCCGCAGCCTCCGGCCCGCCGCGTCGTCATGCCGCAGACCGGCCCGCGCCCCAGCTACAACGCGCCGCCTCCGCCTCCAGGTGGACCGCCGCGCCGTCCCATCTTTGAGCGCCCGCGTCCCGGTGCCGGTGGCCCTCCGGGCTCCCGTCCCGGCTTCGCAGGCGGCCCCGGCGGAGGCCCCGGTGCTCCCGGCGCACGCCGCCCGATGCACCCCACCCGCAGCTTCCCCGGCGGTCCTGGCGGAGCTCCCGGCGGCCCCGGCGCACGTCCCGGATTCGCTCCGGGCGGCCGCCCCGGCTTCCCTGCTCGTCCTGGCTTCGGTGCTCGCCCCGGCGGCCCCGGTGGCGCGCCTGTAGAAGGCGGAGCTCCGCCTTCCGCCCCGCGTCCGGCTCGCCCCGGCCAGCGCCGCGGCAACCAGCGCTACGAGAAGACCAAGGAAGGCCCGATGAAGGGCTTCGCTCCGCCGAGCCGTTTCGGTGGCGCGCAGATCCCCCACGAGCCTCTCCCGATCACCCGCACCATCACGGTGACCGAGGGCATCTCCGTCAAGGACCTCGCCGAAAAGCTCGACATCCGCGGCAAGGACCTCATCGCCACCCTGCTGATGCGCGGCGTCTTCGTCACCGTCAACCAAACGCTCGACGGCGAGCTGGTCAAGGACGTCGCCCGCCAGTTCGGCGCCGACGCCCAGGTCATCACCGTCGAAGAGCAGCTTGAGAACGAGGCCATCGAAGGCTTCCTCGAAGACACCTCCAACATGGTCGAAGTCGTCCGTGCCCCGGTCGTCACGATCATGGGGCACGTCGACCACGGCAAGACCTCGCTGCTCGACGCCATTCGCACCACTGAGGTGGCGGCAGGCGAAGCCGGCGGCATCACCCAGCACATCGGCGCGTACAAGGTGAAGATCACCAAGCCCGACTCACCCGCCTTCGGCCGCGAGATCGTCTTCCTCGATACCCCTGGTCACGAGGCCTTCACCCGCATGCGTGCTCGCGGCGCCAAGGTCACCGACATCGTCGTCATCGTGGTCGCCGCGGACGACGGCGTCATGCCCCAGACTATCGAGGCCATCGATCACGCGCGCGCCGCCAAGGTGCCGATCATCGTCGCAGTCAACAAGATCGACAAGCCGGACGCCAACCCCGACAAGGTCATGCAGCAGCTCGCCGCGCGCGGCGTTCAGGCTACGTCCATGGGCGGCGATACCGAGTTCGTCATGGTCTCGGCCAAGAAGCACACCAACCTCGACGGCCTGGAAGAAATGATCTGCCTGGTCGCCGACACCAACGAGCAGAAGTCCCAGCCCGAGCGCCCTGCCGTCGGCACGGTCATCGAAGCCAAGCTCGACCGCGGTCGCGGCGCAGTCGCTTCGGTGCTCGTCCAGAACGGAACGCTCCGTACCGGCGACAGCTACGTCGTCGGCAATACCTTCGGCAAGGTCCGCGCCATGTTCGACGACCGCGGCCGCGCCATCGAGGAAGCCGGACCTTCGACCCCCGTCGAAATCCTCGGCCTCGAGTCCATGCCCGATGCCGGCGACACGTTCCTCGTCATGGCGGACCGCGACAAGGCCAAGGGCATTGCGCAGTACCGCAAGATGAAGGAGCGCGAAGCCCAGCTCGCCAAGACCTCGCGCGTCTCGCTCGAAGGCCTCGCCGAGCAGATCAAGCAGGCCGGCGTCAAGGACCTCAACATCATCCTCAAGGGCGATGTGCAGGGGTCGGTCGAAGTCCTCGCCGACTCGCTCCAGCGCATGTCCACCGAGAAGGTCCGCGTCAAGGTCCTGCACTCGGGTGTCGGCGCCATCACCGAGTCGGACATCCTGCTCGCCTCCGCCTCGAACGCGGTGGTCATCGGCTTCAACGTTCGCCCCGAACGCAAGGCCCAGGACCTCGCCGCGCAGGAGAAGGTCGACGTCCGCATGCACTCGATCATCTACGAGTTGCAGGACGAGATGGAGAAGGCCATGTACGGCCTGCTCGATCCGGTCTACAAGGAGAACTACGCGGGCCGCGCCGAAGTCCTGCAGGTCTTCAAGATCACCAAGGTCGGGCAGATCGCCGGCTGCCGCGTCACCGACGGCATCATCCGTCGCGACGCGCAGGTCCGTGTTCTGCGCGACGGTGCGGAAGTCTGGAAGGGCAAGATCGCCTCGCTCAAGCGCGTCAAGGACGACGTCGCCGAAGTCCGTCAGGGCGTCGAGTGCGGTATCGACCTCGCCGGCTTCAAGGACATCAAGGCAGGCGACATCATCGAAACCTTCACGACCGAGAAGCTGGCCGCCGAACTCGGCGCCAACTCCGCCGAAGTCAAGAAGGCCCAGATGGCCGAGCTCGCGCGCGCCAAGCAGATCGAGAACGAAGTCGCCGCCGCCGAGGGCGACTCCGCTAACGCATAAACTCACCGAACACTACCGCAAAGGCCGGGAGCAATCCCGGCCTTTGCTGTTGCTGCGCCAACAGTCATTGGCTCGCGAAATCGACTGCCCCTGTTGATGGCTCCGTCTATGCCGCGGCAGACTCAGCTCGAATATTGCGCACCTTGATCTTCACCTCAACCCGCGCCCCAAGCCGGTTGATGATCGACATCAGCCGATCCACCGTGAACCGTCCAAGATCGGCATTGCGGATGCGCGAAAAATCTGCGGCTGCGATGCCGGTACGCGCATGAGCGCCGCGTACACTCAGCCCCTCGCGATCCAGTATCTTGATGATCTCTGCCGTCAGGATCGCCTTCATCTGCAAGACATCTGCATCCTTATGTCCGAAGTCACGAAATACATTGCCACTTCCTCGCACAACCTCGATTTCTTCGCCCTTCATCGCAGCATCTCCTTCAATCTCTTCAATCGGTCCTGAATTAGCTCGATCTCGTGTTTTGGCGTTTTGATTCCGCTCGTCGATTTCTTCTGAAACGCATGGATCACCCACAGATCAGTGCCGATCTGCACCGAGTAGATGACCCGATAGGCATTGCCGCGATGGGGCAACGCTATTTCGAACACCGGCGAACTCAAACCTGCCAGCGGCTTCACGATGTCAGCCTTACCGCCCTCGGCAGCCACAGTCAATGCAAGTTCGCACACAATCCGCGCCTCATCTGGAAATTTCTCAAATTCTTTCCGTGCGGCCTTGATCCACGAAATTGGTCTGGTCTGTCTCATCTCTTGCTCATCATTGGAGATAGAACTTCCGACAGTGTAGTCATATATGACAACACATGCAAACGATACTTGCGCTCCTTAAAACCGCAGCATATAACTCGCCTTCACAAAGAACTGCCTTCCATCATTCAGATACCCCGCCCCTCGCGGCAATATCGGCCTCCGCGCATCGCACGTGCCGCCAATCCGCGAGCACAGCGTGTGATCGAAGTTCTGCAGGTCATTGTTGTACCCCACATACACCGCGGTCCCGGGGTGCGGCAGCCACGTCAGCAGCGCCTGGGTCTGCACCTGCCTGGTCCTTTGCAGCGATGTTTCCGCGGGGTTCACCAGCGTCGAGTCGTACTCCACGATCACCCTCGCCGAAAGCGCGCGCGTGAACTGGTAGTTCATCTTCGTGCGGAACGTCTGGCTCTCATACACCAGCGCGCGGTCCTTCACCGACTCATCGCGATCCAGCAGATAAGTATTGTCCACCGTCAACTGCCGCAGCGGCTGCACCGTGAACAGCGCCTGCACATCGTTCTGGTGCATCAGCGAAGGCGTCGCTCCAGGCACGGGGTTGTAGTTCACATTGCCGCCGTGTATCACCTGCACGTTGAAGTTGAACTGCGCAAACGGCGCACCCCGCGCCACCAGGCCGGTAAAGTTTTCGGTGAAGTTCACACTGTGGTCCAGCCCATAGCCGTTCTGCGGCCCCACGGTATCCGAGTTCTCCCCCACCAGCGGCGCCAGCACCAAATTGCGCGGCAGCAGCCAGAACGGATCGAACGTCGAGTAGTGATACACGCGATTCCCCTGATGATCGAACGCCACATTCTGGTTCGTCTCCAGCCCAAAGCTCTGCACCAGGCTCTTCTTCGGAAACCATTGGTAGTTCGAATGAAGGTGGTCGCTCCGAATATTCGCCGTCTGCACGAACCCCATCTCGCTCTCAAATCCCCTGCTAAAGTCCTGGTACTCGTTGTACAAATTCAGCGCGTGCCCATTGCGGTTGATCTGCACATCGGCTCCCGGTCCGGCCGCATAGCCCGGCGGAAACACCCCCGCCCGCGTCCCCGCATCGCTGCCCCTCGTCGAGCTCTCCACCATCTGCCCTGTCACGGTCCATTTATTCGACAGCCGCGCCGTAAAGTCGATCCCGCCTACGCGGTTCCACCCCCCGCCGAACTCCTCATCGGTATACATCGCGCCTACGCTGGAGTTCTTGCCCACATCCTCCGACACTCGCCCCACAAAAAACTTCGCGCGCTGGTTGTACAGCGGATCACCCACCGGCACAGTCTGCCCGGGCTCGCGGTCGTCGATCGCCAGCAGCCCGATGTTCGTCCGACCCAGCTTCCCCGTCACCCGCCCGCCATACTCCGGTCGAACGATGTTGCGCGTGTACAACAATTGGATCGGCGTCGAAAAGTAGTTCGCATTCTCCAGGAAAAACGGCCGCAGCTCCGGAAAATACACCGGATACCGCTGGTTCACCGTGAACTGCGGCTGGTCGGACTCCACATCGCTGAAGTCAGGATTGACTGTCGCATCCAGCACAATCGAGTCCTTCACAATCATCTTCGCCTCACCGCCGGCCGTGCCTTCAAACCTCCGCGAGCTGAAGTACGGATTGCCCGGGTCGAGGTTCAACAACGTGTGCTCGTTCTGCCCCAGCACATACGGGTTGATCTGCACATTGTGCGACCCCGTCACGCCCTCGATCCCGTGCAGCGTCCCTTCCTGACTCAGCACGCCGGCGATGCTGGTCGTCACCCTCGGCCAGTAGTCCACCTCGCTGTTGCGCGGAAAGTTGCGCGAGAACACCACGCCCCAGTCCGACCCCAGCCCCCGAAACCGCACGCTCCGGAACGGGATGGCGATCAGCGCCATCCACCCCTGCGGCGTCACCCGTCCATCCGAGTCCCATACCTGGTCGTAGCTGTAGTCCGTCCCATTGCCCTCCGTCCACGCCGCATCGGCCTGCACACCCATTGCATTCACCGTGAACAGCACACCCCGCCGCCGGTCCTGGAACGGGTCCAGCAACAGCGAAACGTTATCGTCGGTCAGAATATTTTCCCGCCGCGCCAGGTGCCTGCGCAGCTCGCTTATCCGGTGGTCGTGGCAAACAAACACGACGTACAGCGCCAGCTTCGTCCGTCCCAGCCACACCTCGGTCTTCTCGGTCGCGGGCTCGCCGTCGCGCGGCGAGTTTTGAAGGAACCCCGTCACCTCGGCCAGCTTCCCGCGCAGCTCCGCCCGCGGCTCCATCCCCGCAAAGTCTGCCAGGTGCAGCGGCGCATCCAGCAGGGGCACCTTCAAATCGCTGGGCCGCTGCGCCTTCGGCGGCACAATCGGAACCACGGTAGGCTTTCCTTCCTGCGCGCCGCACACGCTCGTCAGCATGCCCAGTGCCAGCGCCACCCTCGCCATCCCACTACGCAATCGCCGATTCTGCCAGCCTCTTCGCACAATCTCTCCGTCACCACAATACCGGCGAATCATGCCCTCAAGCTCTCAGCGAATACGTCAGTTAGACGCCCGCAGTTCTCCTCCGACGACAACCCACAAGATTTCCCTTCCTCCGCGACCTCCGCGTTTTTCCTCCGCGTCCTCCGCGTTCGTCTCCGGATCGTCCAACTGGCCAAAAGTTGTCAAGCCCCGCGCCCTGTGCAAAACTCTCAGGCCCCGCGCCAGTCGCGACCTTTCGCATCACCATCGCCTGCATATAATTAGCGCCCGACTCGCTACACTATTAATAGGATCTGCTCTCAGCACGCGTCGACCGTGGGAAGTCGACCGCTGCTGGATACCCCCAACTGAACTGCCCTCGAATCAATAATTTGCGGATACCCCCACCTTAACTCCTTTGTTTGACATAATTTGGCTTGAGGGGGAGGGGGGGTGCCCCCTCTTCCACCCGTTACACTGGACTCCCATGAACCTCGACACCCTCCAATCCGCAATCCGCGACGCGCAGCTCGACGGCTGGCTCTTCTACGACCACCATCACCGCGACCCGATCGCCTACCGTGTCCTCGGCCTCGACGCCACCAGCTTCGTCTCCCGCCGCTGGTACTACTTCGTCCCCGCTGACGGCGAGCCGCAGAAGCTCGTCCACCGCATCGAGTCCGGCAAGCTCGATACCGTCCCCGGTGCGCATCACGAGTACTCCTCCTGGCAGGAGCTCGAACGCGAGCTCGAAGCCATGCTCGCGGGCGCAACGAAGATCGCCATGCAATACTCGCCGCGCAACGCCATCATGTACGTCTCCATGGTCGACGCGGGCACGGTTGAAGTGCTCCGCGCCATGGGCAAGCAAGTCGTCAGCTCCGCCGACCTCGTCAGCCAGTTCGAGGCCGTGCTCACCGAAGACCAGATCGCCACGCACTACGCCGCGCAGGAGCGGCTCGACCGCGTGCTCGCCGCCGCGTGGAAGCGTATCGGAGAAGCCGTCCGCAGCGGCCGCGGCATCGACGAATATGCCGTCGTCGAGTTCCTCCGCGCCGGCATTGTCCGCGAAGGCCTCTTCACTGACCACGGCCCCAACTGCAGCGTCGGCCCCAACTCAGCCGACTCACACTACGACCCTACGCCCGGGTCCGCACGGCCCATCAAGATAGGCGACTTCGTCCTCATCGACGTCTGGGCCAAGCTCGCCAACCGTCCGGACGCCGTCTGGTACGACATCACGTGGACCGGCGTCGTCGGCCGCGAGCCCACCGACCGCGAGCAGCTCATCTTCACCACCGTGCGAGACGCCCGCGACGCCGCCATCGCGACCATCGAATCCGCCTACGCCACCAACCAGCCCATCGCCGGCTGGCAGGCCGACGACGCTGCCCGCAACGTCATCCGCGCCGCCGGTTTCGGCGACCAGTTCACCCACCGCACCGGCCACAACATCGCCACAGAAATCCACGGCAACGGCGCGCATCTCGACAACCTCGAGACGCACGACGAGCGCCTCATCCTGCCTAACACCTGCTTCTCCGTTGAGCCGGGTATCTACTTCACCGGCGAGTTCGGCGTCCGCAACGAAATCAACATGATCACGCGACCGGGCAAAGCCGCCGTCAGCGGGCCGCGGCAAGATGAACTGATCCGAATATGATGGCACTCAGTACCGCTTGATCACTGCCGCCGGACGCGCGCCCTGCCGGTCATGCAGAAGCCAGTCCAGCGTATCGGTGACATCCGCATCCCGCGCCTCGCCCATAATCCTTCCAACGGCTTCTCCATCCTTGTCCAGGATGATCGTCGCCGGAAGCACATTGCCCAGCGCCAACCGGTCCAGCGTGTCGAGGTCCGCGCCGATCCACGACTCCAGCGAAATTCCGCGCTCGCGCAGGAAAGGCTCAATCTTCCCGCGGTCCTTCGCCTCATCCACCGAAACAGCGACAAAGCGCACGCCCTGGGCCGCGTACCGCTCCTTCAACGCCGACAGTCGCGGCAGTTCCTCACGGCACGGCACACACCACGTCGCCCAGAAGCTGATCACGGTCACCGACCCGCGCAAACTCCCTAATCGCTGCGCATGGCCCGCAAGATCCTGAAGCTTGATATCCGGGACCGGCTTCGCAGCCGCGACCGCCGCACAACACAGAACCACCGCAGCCGCTCTTTTCGCAAAACGAAGCATAACGCCCTCCGGACTGAGATGGTGCGCGCGATGTTCCTCGCGCACCATCCACGCTAGAACCGGTGTGTAACGCTGGCCAGCCAAACATACTTCGCAAAGGCTGCGTCGCCGTGCGAGTTATACACGCTGTCCGGATAACTCCCCGTCCGGTCACGATGTACCGCCTTATAGATTCCCGCATTGAGGATGTTTCCTCCACGCGCATACTCCAGCCCCGGCCCGACAGTCACCGCATATCCAGGCCGCCGAAATCCGTCATTGCTCACCGGAAACAGGTTGTACGCCGGAACGCCTTCCCAGCGCGGCCCGACTGTCGCGTAAAGGCCCTTAACATGCGCCGGGAATGAAACTCCAGCCTCAAGCAGATACTGGTCCGCAATGCTGTCATAGTTATTCAACGGCGTCGTCGTGCTCAGCGTCGCACCGCGCTGCACGCCGTTTGTCCCGCCGTTCATCGCAATGTAGTTGCCGTCTGTATACACCGTAAGATCGTGTCCCATGCGGTAGAAGCCCATCCAGTTCAGCACGCCGCCCCATCCGCCAGTGCCCGGCTGGATCGAGTAGTCCACCGGTGCCGTTACGTTGGTAGCCGCTCCTACGCCCGTCGTGTTCGTGTTCACCGTGTTCTGCACATCGTCGTTGCCGGTCGGAATGTACAACCCAATCCCCACTGCCACGTTCCCCTTGTGCGCATGGGTCGGGTTCAGTACCCAGGAGTTGACCCCAATGATCGTATCGCCGATGCCTGTCGACTCGTACTTGATCGGCGAGCTCTGGTTTTTCCGGGATGCAAACAGAATCGGCGCATCGATCTCCACGCTCACCCGCGGCGTCACCTGGTAGGTCAGGTTCATCGACACGAGGTTGATGCGGTTCTCCACCTGCGTATGTGCCTGCGCCCGCACTTCCTGATAAACATCGCCAACATAATGCTGAAAGGAGTACTGATGCCGCTCGCCCAGGGTCACCTGAAAATGTCCGGGTTCGAGCGTTCCACCCTGCCCTGTCGGCAAGCCTGACTGCTGCGGCGAGCGTGCCAGAATGCAGCCTTGCCCATGGGCAGCAGAGCCCGCGCCCAGCGATACGAGAGCAGTAAAAAGAAGAAGAGGAGACGTTATACGCAATCGCACAGTTTGCAAGTAGAGATTCCTTATCGCATGCAGAGTAAGTCCAAACCGCACACAAGCAGCATCCCCGTTAGGGAGTTCGCTTCATAAAAATGTGCATGTTTGTACCGCGATTGAGTGTAGGGAAGAAAGTAAACGCGGCACATCAACCCAAGGGTGGAATCTCGCAAACCTAGCGCAAATTCACCGCACCTTGCCCGCCGCATTCTCCATCACGACATTCGACAACACCGCGGTGTCCGCCTTGTCCGGCACGTGTGAAGTAAAGCCGATGCCGAGATAGAACGGCGCATCAAGATGCAGCTTGATCGGCGGCCCGAACTGGTGCATGGGCTCACCCTCCTGGCTTATGAACAGCGCGAACTCATCGCCGCGCTTCTCGATCCCGATGCGTTTAGGCACGACGGTCACAAGGCTGTCGGGACTCGCTCCGCCCGGCCGGCCGCGCGCGCCGATCCGGTACTCCATGTCCGCCACGCGACTTCCCTTCTCAGGACGCCACGCCAGGTGCACCATGCCCGCTCCATGCAGCGCGACGATGGCTTCCTTCGAGTCATCATCCAGGCTCTGCCGAATCACCAGCACAGCTTTGCGATCGCCATAGCCATTCGGATCCGGATACGCGATGTCCGCGGCCAGTGACACATCGCCCGACATCTTCTTCCACAAATAGCGGAACTCATCGCGCGCGTACCAGATGTTGTAACCGGCCGAGCGAATCGTGTACTGCTTCGTCGCCGCGTCGAAGCTCGCACTTCCCGGAATGATCGGACCACCGATATCCGATTGCCCGGTAAACACCCCAATCGGCGTATCGAAGTTCCTGCTCGCCCGATGGAAGTCCGCCGGCGGCGCGACCTGCACATGCGTCGCCGACCCTGGTTGCGCCCATGCAGGCACCGCTGTTGGCCGATCGGCAGGAGCCTGTGCACTCAACCCACCAGCCGCTCCGCAAAGCATGATCAAGCCAACGAAGCTCCGCATTTGAACCTCTGGGACGAGAAGAAAGCTATACCTTTTCACAGCAAAGAACTCTAGCAGAGGACGCTTTGAGCTCGCATCCTCTTCCGGCCTCGCTGATAGAATCAACATCGATGGCAACTGCAAGCTCCACCGAACTCAACCGCCGCGTTCCTGCCGCGCAATCCGGCAAAGCGACTCTCGCCCTTATACTCGGCTGGCTCATTCCCGGCGCAGGACATGTACTCATCGGCAAGCATATCCGCGGCCTTCTGCTCTTCATCTCGATCCTCGGCATGTTCCTCATCGGCCTCGGTCTGCAGGGCAAAATCTACGCGCCCAACACCGGCGAGATCCTCGACATGCTCGGCTTTGCCGGCCAGCTCGGCCTCGGCGCACTCGACGCACTCGCCCACATGCTCAACTGGGGCGCGCCTTCCGTCATCACCACGGTCGGCGACTACGGCACCAAGTTCATCGAAGTCGCCGGCCTGCTGAATATCATCGCCGCCGTCGACGCACACTCTCTGGCCAACGGAAGGAAGGCGTCGTAATGCTCACCCACTTCAGCGCCGTCCTGCTCTTCGCTCTATTCGTCTCGGTTGTGTTCGGCATCACGCAACGTGCCGAGCCGAAGATGATGATTCGCTTCGGAGCCTACTGCTTCGTCATGCTCGTCGGCCTCACCATCGCCGCAAGCTGGCTCATGTGGGCCATCAAGCACTAACACGCGCACCGCAACAATGCTCTTCTACGCTCAATACCTCTGAGCTCTGAGCTCTTTCCCACCCAGCTCGCCAACCTCATCCATCCTTCACAACCCTTCGCCTTTTGCTCGCTCTCCACTGATAGCATCGGTCTGTGCCCCTGCAGCTTTCAACGCCGGTAAAGTTCGTCAAGCGCATCGGCGAGCGCGTCGCCGCCGGCCTCGCCGAGCGCGGCATCGAGACTATCGAAGACCTCCTCTACCACCTTCCCTTCCGCTATGAAGACCGCCTCCACCCGCGTCCCATCGGCGACCTCCAACCCGGCGAGATGGCCAGCATCATCGGCGAGGTCCGCGGCGCCATCCTTCTTCGCACGCGGGGTTCGCCGATCTTCGAGATGACCGTCGGCCAGGGCCTGCAGTCGGTCAAGTGCATGTGGTTCCACGGGACCTATCTCAAGGACAAGTTCAAGCCCGGCCAACAGGTCGCGCTCTACGGCAAGCTGGAAGGTTCGCGCAGCGGCAACGCCATCGGCGCCGCGCCCGGCTCACCGCGCCTCAAGATGATCCAGCCCACGTTCGAGATCCTTCCCGACGCCGGCGCCACGGGCGAAGACGCCGAGTTCACCATGCTCGAAATGGGCCGCATCGTGCCGGTCTACGAGTCGCTCGGCGGCAAGACGCCCTGGGGCGCGAAGCTCACGTCGCGCTGGCTCCGCCGAGTCGTGTGGACCATCTTCCGCGAGCTCACCGAGGCTGGCGTATCCGCCGACGAAACCCTTCCCCGCGCACTGCGCGAGCGCCTCAACCTCCCCGCGCGCATGGCCGCGCTCGAAGCCCTGCACTTCCCGCCCGCGGGCACGCCGATGACGGAGCTCATGTCCGCGCGCACCCCCGCGCACCGCCGTCTCATCTTCGAGGAGTTCTTCTACCTCGAGCTCGGCCTCGAGCTCAAACGCCGCCGCCTCCGCGAACGCAGCGGCACCGCCTTCATCACCGACGACAAGGTCCGCGCCGCCCTCAAACAGGTGCTCCCCTTCAAGCCCACGGCCGCACAGAAGCGCGTGCTTGGCGAGATTGTCGCCGACATGCGCGCCCCGCGCCCCATGCGTCGCCTTCTTCAGGGTGATGTCGGCAGCGGCAAGACCATCGTCGCGCTGCAGGCCGCGCTGGTGGCGATCGAAAACGGCTACCAGGCAGCCTTGATGGCCCCCACCGAAATCCTCGCCACGCAGCACTTCCTCTCCGCGCGCAAGCTGCTCGCGGACGTCGTTTCGCCGCGCACCGGCCGCCCCTACCGCGTCACGCTGCTCACCGGCTCGCTCGACGAGCGCTCCAAGCGCGAAGCCCGCGCCCGCATCTTCCGCGGCGAAACCGACCTCGCCATCGGCACCCACGCCCTCGTCGAAGAAAAGGTCGACTTCGAAAACCTAGGCCTCGTCATCGTCGACGAGCAGCACCGCTTCGGCGTCCAGCAGCGCTTCAAACTCATGCGCAAACCCAGGCCCGCTACGGCTACGGGTGCGGGTGCCCCAGGTCTCGCTTCTGAGACCTGGGTTCACACCGAGCCGGACGTGCTGGTGATGACTGCAACCCCCATCCCGCGCACCCTCGCACTCACCGTCTACGGCGACCTCGAAGCCAGCATCATCGACGAGCTCCCACCCGGCCGCACGCCCATCGTCACCCGCCGCATGCCGGAGGAGCGCTCCGCCGAAGTCTGGTCCTTCCTCCGCAAACAAGTCGACGCCGGCCGCCAGGTCTACATCGTCTACCCCATCATCGAAGGCGAAAAAGACGACCAACCCGAACTCGACTTCGCCAAATTCGACGCAGAGGAAGAACCGCCCAAGTTGCCGTCTTCGGCACCCACACCAACTGTGTCATCTCGACCGAAGCGCAGCGCAGTGGAGAGACCTGCTGCTAAAGCCAGCGCCACAACCAAGGCTCGCACCACCGCCCCGCTCCTCACCCCAACCCGCCGCAAACCCACGCAGCAAAAACTCCGCTCCGCCACCGAGATGCACGCCGAGCTCGCCGCCGGTCCACTCGCCGGCCTCCGCCTCGGCCTGCTCCACGGCCGCATGTCCGCCGACGACAAGGACGTCACCATGGCCCGCTTCAAGCGCGGCGAGATCGACGTCCTCGTCGCCACCACGGTCATCGAAGTCGGCGTCGACGTGCCCAACGCCACGCTCATGGTCATCGAGCATGCCGAGCGCTTCGGCCTCGCGCAGCTCCACCAGCTCCGCGGCCGCGTCGGTCGCGGAGCCGCCAGGAGCTACTGCGTTCTCCTCACCGGCAGCAGCATTTCTCCTGAAGCCGAACAGCGCCTCGACGCCATGGTCCGCACCCAGAACGGCTTCGAGCTCGCCGAGCTCGATCTCCAGCAGCGCGGCCCCGGGGAGTTCTTCGGTACCCGCCAGGCCGGCCTCCCCGACCTCCGCGTCGCCAACCTCGCCCGCGACCGCGACCTCCTCGAACTAGCCAAAGCCGAAGCCACACGCTTCGCTCAGGGCCCCGACAACGACATGGACCGCACCGAAATCGACGCCGTCTGGAACCGCCTCAAACAGCAATGGCAGCGACGCTACGGACTGGTCGAGGCCTGAACCCTGCCTCTCCCTCTGGTGCTCCGCAAAGTCGTCACAACCAGAATTCGCTTTGGACCTGACCACGGAAGCGAGTACCGGCGGCCGCCCACAACCCGGCAGCAAATGTCTTGATTTCTTCCCAGGGGAATAATAACTTTCGCCTCAGTATCGAAAATGGTTCGGAGTGCCTGCGGCACGTTTTTCTGCATATCTATTCTGGATGGCATCCCGGTCCGCATCTCAGTCTGAGGCCCACCTATGAAAACTCTTCGGCATGTTCTGGCTTTCGCTTTCCTGCTAGGTCCCGCGCTGCATGCAACCCCGATTACGGTCGGCACCGCAAACACCGGCAACTGCGGCCCCTTCATGTGCAGCAACGATTCAGGCGAAAACCCACCTGTATGGGTTGATTACGAGGAAGCCTATGTGTCCAGCGCTTTCCCAGGTCCCACCACCATCAGTTCGATCTCTTATGCCGGCTTCTTCCACCCGAACATCGTCCTCGGTGGAAACTATGCCTTCTCTTGGGGATATTCATCCAACGGGTTGAACTTAAGCAGTAACCTCGCATCAAACTACAGCGGCTCACCCAACTTTCTCGCCACATTCACCATTCCCGCCGGTGGCATCAATTTCGGAAGCGACCTGAATTTCTACGGTTTCACCCCTTTCACTTACGACCCCGCGAACGGCGACCTGCTCCTCGAAATCTATGTCACCAATCAGGACCATGTTCCCAATACCGGTTTGAATGGCTACAACGCGGCTGACCTCAACACAACGGAAATAACGCGCGCCTTCAACACGTCAGAAGGCGTCAACCAAGGCGCCGGTCTGGGCGCTCTGGTCACGACCTTCAACATCTCATCCTTCGTCCCGGAGCCTAGCAGCCTGCTGCTGGTGGGAACCGGAATAGCCGGTTGCCTTAGTCTCATCCGCAAACGCCGCGCCTGATGCAATGTCCAAGGTCCGTGTCGCTGGACGGCTTCAGCGCAGGGATAGCGCAGAGCCTAAACCAGTCCGAGTCGAGGGGCAGGTATGTGTACCCGCCCCCGCTCGTGTGGTGGTCATGATCACACCACATTGCTGGCGAGGACTGGGGAACTCCTGTACTGAGGGCGCACCAACCAATAGAGAGCAGCGATGTGCGTGATCATCAGCAGTGGAACGTAGATGATCGGGATGAAATATGCGGAGCCCAATTCCCCAGCCATAGCAGGAAGGCCGATCTTGATGGCGTGGTAGTAGTCGAAGATGAGGTCAACAATCCCGACGAGATTGAAGGCAACCACGAACATCCAAAACAACGGCCGCACCCGCACGGTGAGAAGTGCGAGCATGGCCAGCAACCCGGTTGCGAAGTCAGCGTAAGCGGCGAATGCGGCGAAGCTGGCGGGCAGGTTGGGGCTGACGATGCCGGGAAGAATAAACACCAGTCCGAAGAAGCGGAAGCTATGCAGCGTTGCGATGGCGCGATGCGCTTCAAACCGCGGCATAGACCTGAGCCTGGGCAGAATGTATACGCCAAAGCAGAGCAGCCAAGCCACATAGCCTGAAACGAGATGGATTTGGAAGATAATTTCCGCTGACATTTGATCTCCTGCTACAGGGTTTGTTTACTTCGGACCGGTGCCGAATTACCGCTGCGCTCCCGGACCTATCAGCGCCATCAACGGCATCAAGGGACCAACAGGGACGTACTGGTGGTCCATCAAATGTTCCTTCGCGAGCGGCAGCGTTTCCACAATGGCCCGTGCTTCGTCCTCGCTCTTTGCATCGACCAGGAAGACGACACCCTTGCCATCGCCACGCGAATACCACTCGCGGATTTTCCCGTCCAGATAGAGCCTCACTGTTGCCCGGATCTCATCCGGTATGACGGCCATGACCTGTTGAACCGTAACGCCCGCCCTGGGAGTCTCAATGACCAGCACTGCAGTCGTTTTAGGTATCGCTACGTTAGGCACGCCTGAGCTACCTCCGGGCATCGATTGGGCTGCGGCCAGCGCGGGCATCATTGTCACAAGAAAAGGAGTGAAGAGTTTCATCGGTAACCTCTCGAATAGTTTGAGTAGCGTTGAGTTCTTCAAAGAGTACGAGCGTACTCTTCATGGGCAAAAAAATTACACTTCAGCGAAGGACTTTATAAAAAACTTTCTCGCCCCCTTCAACATCTCCTCCCGCTTTTTAGGGGACGAGGTCATCCGCACCGTCGTCAACACGCCAGCCATACTCGGAAACAACAACTGAAACTTCGCGATTCTTTCTTCTCGCGTCTGCCCGGGAATAAATGGCAGCAGCCGCTCGCGATACCCTTCTCGCAATACGTCGATCCGCCGCCGCACATCCAGCGGCTTTCGTACAAACTCCGGCCCAAGCGTGGAGATCACGCACCCCATTCCCGGCGAATCGGCGTGGCGCACGCTAAGATAGGATTCGATGATGGCTCGCAAAGCCTGGCCTTCGGGCGCGGACCTCGCCACTTCCTGCATGCTGCTTCCCATCTCATCGAACGCCCGTGCCACCGCTTCGACGAACAGGTCGTCCTTGCTCTTGAAATGCCGGTAAAAGCCGCCTTTAGTCAGGCCGACTTTTTTCATCACCGTCCCAATGCCGCTACTGTCACCCCCGTGCTCACGGAACGAGCGCGCGGCCACCGAAAGAATGTTCTCGTGGTTCTGCGCTTTTTGCTTCAGGGAGTACCGCATGACGAAAAGATTACGACTGTACTCTTTATGATGTCAAGACAAAAGTGTGAACTCAAAGTTAGGACCAAAGATAGGGGCACCACCCCTTGTGGTCCGTCATGATCGGTCAACCGCAAGTGATGGTAGGACCCGATGGATATAGTCCTGATCTTCCCTGCTGAGTTCACGCAACTCTATCGGCCGATCCTGCGGCCTCAGTCCTTTCTGGTTGATGCGGTTCATCAGGCTCCAGCTCTTCGCCGGATGCTGCGGGTCGGGGTCCGGCGGCTCTTGTGCGGCAAGATCGTACCGTGTGAAATCAATCACCTGCTCTGGCGTGTTCTGGTGCCAATCCCGCAACAGCGCAAGTCGCAGGCTCTTGTTCATGAACCACTTGATCTCGAGGTTGTTATACGAGTCGCCCAGCCCCGAGCCGCGCTCGATGAAGCCGTAATTCCAGTCGCTGTTCGTCGCGTGCTGCTTCTTCCAGATGGAGCCGAACTCTCCGAAGGTAACGAACTTCGTGTCGGGCCATCGTTTCATCGTGCCGCCTACCCAGCGCTCAAGTGCGGAACAGATCAGCTCTTTCCCGAACTCATGCACAAGCTGAGCTTCCCAGATGTTCGTGACCCAGCCAAAGCGGTTTCTTTGAAACCCCTCATCGAAGTGGATCGATTGAGTATGCATCACCTCTCGATGCCCAAGATCGAGACCCCATCCCACGTAGGTTTCGATCGGTCCCACACCGCGCCTACTGTTGTACCCGGTGATCTTGTGGTCGAGCGAACCACTTCTCCGCGCACATATAAAGTCCATCGTCCATCCATCGAGGTTCACGCAATCGATAAAGTCCGATGGACTCTGCGCAGGTTTGCAGAAGTGCTGCGTCGATGGATAGAAGGGATACGAAGGCGAACCGTCCGCCCCTCCTCCGTCAACATCCTGCTGACTCCAGATCACAGCATGCGCGGTATGAATGTTTTCCTTCTCCGCGAGATATTGAAGGCTGTTGGCTGAAAGAAAGCCTCCCATGATCGCCTTGGGCCGGTAGGCGTTTCCCACGAAGTGGGTAATGATCTGGATCGCTTCCGATATCTCCTGATTGACCCGCGCGCGAGGCAGGTACATCGCCGGAAAGTATCCGGGAAAGTAAGACACCTCATCGTCGTACTTGTGATGACATTCGACAGCGTAGTCCCTGATCTGCTGGTAGTTCTTGCGCTTGTCTTCGAGAGCGTTGAGAGTAAATCCCCACGTCAGCCGCCCCGCAGGATTGTGCCGGGCGAACGCCTCGCGCATGGAGCGCACGCCATCGAGCGTGTGCCAGGAGCTCTCGTCGCGCGCGAGCAATTTGACGTCGCGCGACACTTCCCACGGCGTCGTCCGGATCATGATGCAGAACGTGACGAATCGATTGCCGAGCAGCGGAGGCGGCGTGCTTCCGTTTAGCAAGTTGCTCATCGACGCCAATCCACGCGCACCGGCAGCGAGTCGCACCCCGGCCAATCCGGATCCCACCAGCAGAGTGCGGCGATTCATTGGTTGCATTTTGCCTCTGTGCCGCTTGCCCCAACTATTCTCTCCACTCGCGGACATGTGAAGTTTTCCTGCATCCGAGATCGTACCTTTTTGGCCGGTGGAACAGCGCGGGGCCACGCGTTTCCACAAACAGATTTCGTAAACTCTTCACGAGGGCCACCATGTACGGACTCATCGTAAAACTGACATCCGCTCCCGGCCGCCGCGACGAACTCATCGTGATGATGGGAGGCGAAGATTCGCACACCGTTCCCGGCTGCCTCAGCTTCATCGTCGCTGAGGACGCAGCCGATGAAAATGTTCTCTGGATCACAGAGGTCTGGGAAAGCCAGGCGAGCCACGAAGCGTCGCTGGAAGCTCCGCCGGTCAAGGAGAGCCTGACGGACGCCGACACACTCATCGCCAGTTACGAAAAAATCGCCACGACCATCCCGGTAAAGAAATCCAGCCACCCGCTCCACGGCGAAGTTTAGCTATCTTCACTCCAACGCACGGACCTTCCATTCCGGACCGGCCAGCCGACATGTAAGCTGGTGAGCACACATGGATCGGCACCCCGGAAACATTCAAACCAAAAGCCACTTCCAAATCCTCGATGGCTTGCGAGGAGTCGCCGCCCTGATGGTGGTCGTCTTCCACACCTTCGAGGCGTACGCCGACGACAACCGCTTCAAACAGATCATCAACCACGGCTACCTGGCCGTCGACTTTTTCTTCCTGCTCTCCGGCTTCGTCATCGCGTACGCCTACGACGACCGCTGGGACCGGATGACGCAGTGGGACTTCTACAAGCGCCGCCTGATCCGCCTTCAACCCATGGTCATCATGGGCAGTATCATCGGCGCGGCTCTTTTCTACTTTCAGCGCTCTCCCGCCTTTCCTCTGGTGGCCACCACTCCAGTGTGGAAGGTGCTGATCGTCATGCTGGTCGGCTTCACATTGGTGCCTCTGCTACCTTCTATGGACATCCGCGGATGGCAGGAGATGCATCCGCTCGACGGCCCCGCCTGGTCGCTCTTCTTCGAATACGTCGCCAACATCCTCTACGCGATCGGCTTTCGAAAGCTCTCCAACAAAGCCATGGGCGTGCTGGTCCTGCTATCTGCCGGCCTGCTGATGCACCTCACCATCATGGGCCCGCGCGGCGACGTGATCGGCGGATGGAGTATCGACGCGAAGCAGCTCCATATCGGCTTCGCGCGCATGCTCTATCCGTTTTTCGCCGGCATCCTGTTGATGCGCCTTGGCAAGCGAATACATGTCAAGGGAGCGTTTGCGCTTTGCAGTCTATTGCTTGTCGTCATCTTCTCAATACCGAGGATTGGTGGGCCGGCACATCTGTGGATGAACGGCCTCTATGAGTCCATCTGCATCATCGTGCTGTTCCCGCTGATCATTGCAATGGGAGCAGGCGATGGTGTCAACGGGAAGCTCTCGACCAGGCTCTGCAAATTTTGCGGAGACATTTCTTATCCGCTCTACATCACGCACTATCCGCTGATCTACGTCTACACAGCCTGGGTAGTACGCGACAAAGTGCCGGCAAGGCAAGGAGCCGTCATGGGAGCACTGCTGCTGGTTACCAGCGTCACCATTGCATATGCCTGCCTGAAGCTCTACGACGAGCCTGTACGCCGCTGGCTACAGAGGCGTTTTCTGTCGCAGAGGAACACAACCTCGTAAAGAGTCGAGTCCTACATCGCCCTCAAAGCGCGCTCATGTCGACCGTCCTGAACAACAATTTTCATAAGCGAAATCCAGGACGACGCGTAGTCTTGTAAGCTTTCATTGCTGGTCGGAGTAATGAATGCTGGAGCGGATGCGCAACCAACCGAAGCGTCACTACCGGATCGCCATCGCCCGGCCTTCAGCAATGAAGACGTGTCTTGCGGTGCTGTACGTTCTGCTCGGCTTGTGTGCCGCGGCCGGATTCTGTGGCGCGAGAGCACAGGCCCCCGCTCCATCCATCACCGTCACCTCACCACTGGACTACCAGGTCTTTCAACGCCGCACCCTGCATAGCGGAAGCATCCTCGTGCGCGGCAGCGCGCCCGCCGCGCGGCACGTCGAAGCGCGAGTGGTCGGCGCGCCTTCGCCGGAACGCTGGTTACCGCTTGCGCTCGACCACGAGACCGGGCAGTTCAGCGGCTCACTCCCGACGACCGCAGGCGGTTTTTATCAGGTCCTGATCCGCGCCATCGATCGAAGCGGCGCTTCCCATCTCACTACGGTCGAGCACGTTGGCGTGGGCGAAGTCTTTGTCATCGCCGGACAGTCGAACTCCACCAACTACGGCGAAACGCCGCAACGAACCACCACCGGCATGGTCACCACGTTCGATGGAGCAGCGTGGTCTATCGCCAACGATCCTCAGCCAGGCACGCAGGACGGCAGCCGCAAAGGCAGCTTCGCGCCTCCGTTCGGCGACGAGTTGTACCGCCGCTATCATGTGCCGATCGGCATCGCTTCCATCGGTCACGGATCGACCAGCGTTCGCCAGTGGCTGCCCGCGGGCGACCCGGTGCACATTATGCCCACCATGACGAAGTACATTGTCAAACGGGCGGACGGCACATTGGTAAGCGACGGCACATTATTCAACGGAATGATGACGCGCATCCATCAACTCGGCGCGCGCGGCTTCCGTGCTCTGCTATGGCACCAGGGAGAATCGGACGCACACCAGCCCGCGGGACACGAGATCGCCGCAAGCACCTATCGCAACATGATGCAGCGCGTCATCAAAGCCTCTCGCACTCAGGGCGGCTGGCACATTCCGTGGATCGTCGCCGAGACCACCTACCATACGCCCGACGACCCCGCCTGCCCTCCAATTCGCGCGGCGCAGCGCAGTCTCTGGGAGAGCGACCTGGCGCTCGAGGGCCCGGACACCGACACCCTCACCGCGGCCTATCGCCAGAACGGCGGCACGGGGACACACTTCAACGACGCGGGCCTGAAGGCGCACGGCCTTCTGTGGGCGGAGAAAGTCTCGCACTACATCGATGCCGGCCTGATACGGTGACGCCTCGGAGTTCTACTCCGTCCTCAACGCCTGCACGGGATCCGTAGAAGCTGCTTTGCGTGCCGGGATCAACCCGGCGATACAGGCCGCCACCGCCAGCGTCAGCACAGCCCCACCCATCACCCGGACATCTGCCCCGGGGGTCTGGTAAAGCTGCGACTTCACAAACCTCACGCACAGCAAAGCCGCCGGCACGCCTATCGCCAGGCCGATCAATGCCTGCGTCATCGCGGCGCGCATCACCATGGCGACGACGCTCGCGCGCTCAGCACCCAGGGCCATGCGGATGCCGATCTCGGACGTCCGCCGCACCACCGTATACGCCGTCACGCCATACAGCCCGATCGTCGCCAGCAGCAGTGCCAGCGCGCCAAACAGCATCGTCAGCCGCGACAGCATCCGCTCCTCGCTGAAGCGATCCGCAACCTGCTCGTCGAACGTCTGAAACTTCACCACCGTTAGATTCGGGTTGATGCCAGCGAGCGTCCGGCGCGCCAGGCTTTCCATGTCGCTCATCGGCCGCGCCGTCTGGATCACTATCGCCCCGGCGTACAGCGAGGCATCCTTGTCGATCGGCTCCTTCGTTCCCAGCGGCCTCTGCATCATGGGCACGAAGTACATCGGGACGCCACGGTTGTACACGTTCTGATACACCGAGTCCTCCACCACACCAACGATCTCGTAGTCCGCATGCGGTCCATCGCCCGATCCGCCAAAGTGCGCCCCAATCGGATTGCGCCCTTCAAACAGCTTCTTCACAAACGCCTGGTTCACCACTGCGCTCGGCAACGCACTCGCAGTATCTTGCACTCCGATGCCGCGGCCCATCACCACGTGCGTTCCTACCGAATCGAAGTACTCGGCATTCGCTTTCACGAACCCTGCGATTACATTCAGGTTCGGTCGTCCCTGTATCTGCACATCGTTGGCCCAGTTATCGTCTTCCATCGGCGTGTAGGTTGATATACCTACTTTCACCACTCCCGGCAACGCATGGAACCGCTCCTCCATCGTGCGGTACAGCGCCTCCACCTGCGTCTGCGAGTAACCCGCCGCCTGCGGGTTGATGTGAACGATATAGCGGTTCGCCGTCTCGATCTTCATGTCCGTGTTCTCGAGCTTGCTCAGGCTCTGCGAGAACAGCCCCGCGCCTACCAGTAGCACCAGCGAAAGCCCCGCCTGCAAAATCACCAGCCCGCGCTGTAGCAACGACGCGCCTGACGCTGTCGTCCGATTGCCGCTGCGCAGCGCGTCCGCAGGCTGCGCCTGTGCCGCAATCCACGCCGGAGCAACGCCGAACAGCACGCCCGTCAGCAGTGCCAGACCAAACGCAAACCCCACCACAACGAGAGAAGGACTCGCATGGATAGGCAGGTCCGTCGCTCCCGGAAACGCCATCAGCAACAGCATGCGCGTGCCTGCGTACGCGACTGCCAGCCCCAGCAAACCGCCCAGGGTGGCCAGCAGCACGCTCTCGGTCAAGAGCTGCCGCACCAGCCGGCTGCGCATTGCGCCCAGTGCGCTGCGGACGCTCATCTCCGCACGCCGCCCCATACCGCGCACAAGTAGCAGGTTCGCAATGTTCGCGCATGCGATCAGCAGCACCAGCCCGGAGATCCACATCAGCAGGTGCAGCTGCGACGCATACTGCTCCTGCATTGTCTGTATGCCCGCACCGCCCGGCGTCAGCACCACATGCACTTTCGCCAGCAGTTGCTTGCCGCCATTACGGTTGAACCGCGGCATCGGCGCAACGGTCTGCCGCAGCACCGCGATCAGCTTTTCCTGTAACGCGGGCAGCGAAACCCCGGGCTTCACGCGACCCACAATGTACAGCCAGTTCGTATCCGGGTCGTGAATGTAGGTCACATTCGCGATCACCGGCATCGACTCAATGGGCAGGTAAAAATCCGGCGGCGTGCTCAACAGGCGATCGCCAAAGAAGCCCTCCGGCGCGATGCCCACGATGGTCACCGCCTTCGTGTTGATCCAGAACGTGCTCCCCACGACGCTTGCATCGCCTGAGTAGTCCCGCTTCCAGGTGTTGTAGCTCATCACCGCGGTCATCGGAGCACTGGCGACATCATCGGTGTCCTGCAGCAGACGGCCCGCGCTCGGCTTCAGGCCGAACATGCGGAAGTAGTTGCCGGAAACGAACTCGCCCATCACCGACCGCGCCTGTCCTCCACCATCCCGCCGCGCCGTCACTGGCCGGTAGCCGAAACCCGCCTGAATTGCCGCCAGTTCTTCGAACTCCGGCGCATTCTTCTTCATCTGCTCATAGACTTCGGTCGAGAACAGCGTGACGTCGCCGGTCTTCCTCAGACCACTGGAAACGCAGCAATCGTTGTTGTCGCCCACCCGCACCAACGTCTTCGGGTCGACCACCGGCAGGTTCTTCTGGAGCACACTGTTGACCAACGTAAAGATAGCCGCATTCGCGCCGATGCCCAGCGCCAGAGTTAGCAGCACGGTCGCGGTAAATGCCGGTGTCCGGCGCAACTGGCGGAGAGCGAAGCGAAGATCCTGGGCGAACGTGGTCATAAATCACATCCTCTTTTGAAAACGCTCTGGAGGTACCGGGGCCCGGTGTCGCGAGTGTGAAGAATGCACGCGAAGTGCCAAACGAAAGAGGATGTTCCGCCTTTGTTTTTCGAGGCTTATGGCGCGACGGGCAGAGGGACGGTGTCCAGTAGTGGCTTTAGGCGTCCGAAGGTGGACACTATCCCGCGTTCGCGTGGGCGGCGCCGCAGGGGGCGTGCTTCGCCCTAATGCGGGCGCTGCGACTTCTGCGCCATGCGAATCAGCGTCGGCAGCTTGAGCGAGGTTGAACGCCGGATGTCTGCCCCAGCCATGGCCTCTAACTGCGCGAGCGCCTGCGTGTGCTCGGTCTTATTGCGGGCGCAGGAGCAGTCCGGCGGGATGTAGATGTCGAAGCCGCGCATGTTCGCATCGTGCGCCGTGACCGTGATGCAGCTGTTCGATGTGAGGCCGGTGAGGATCAGCGTTTCGACTTGCAGGTGCAGCAGAAGCACCTCGAGCGGCGTCATGTAGAACGCGGAGTGCATCGGCTTGAGGACAAAGTAATCTTCGCTGTCCGGGAGCAGAGGGCGGACGAACTGCCCACCGCGGGCCTCCAGGCAGCGACCCATCAGGACTTCTTTTTCGCTGCGCCAATCGCCGAAGTTGTCGTTGACATAGATAGCCGGGACGCCGGCCTCGCGAGCCCGCGCCTTCAGCTTGACCAGGGGATCGCGCAGGGCGATAGCGCCTTCGAGGATCGCCTCGCCATCAGGAAACTGGAAGGTGGTCATCACATCGATCAGCAACAGCGCGACAGGCACCGGCGATGGACGCGTTTGTGCATGCTTCCGAGACCTCATGGGATGTGTGATGCAGGCTGGGCGCGCAAGGCAGGCCACAATCCGTGGAACACAGAACTGCGCCCTGCGGATTCGCCCTTGCGAGCCCGTGGCCTGATCCCTGTAGCACTGCCGGGACCTGGAGCCGTGAGACCAGGTTCCCGCCCGCTGCGGTGCGGCGACATTTGACAGCGCACGCAAGGCATAGCATTATTACCCCTATGAACGATATGCCTAAGAATGGAATGCCTTCCGGCGCACTGATGATGCTTATCCTGCGCGTTCTCCGTTCCAGTTCGCTACACGGTTACGCCATCGCCCAACGCATCCACGTACTCTCCTCTGAAATCCTCCGTGTGGAAGAGGGCGTCCTTTATCCAGCGCTACAGAAGATGCTGCTGAAGGGCTGGGTCACCTCGGAATGGGGCATATCCGAAACGAACCGCAAGGTGCGCTTCTACTCACTGACTGCGGCCGGACGCAAACAACTGCAGGCGCAACAGGCCGAGTACGACCGCATCAACGACGCCATTCAGACCATCCTCCGCACTGCTTGAAAGTGAGGCCCGCCATGGGCGAACTCCTTCGTCGCTTGAACTACCTCCTGCATCGCCGCCGCCACGACAGCGAACTCGAAGACGAGATGCTGTTCCACCGCGAGATGATGGGCAAGACCCAGGCTCGCAGCTTCGGCAACACGCTTCTGTTGCGCGAGCAAGCGCGCGATGCCTGGGGATGGACCTGGATCGAGCGGCTATTCCAGGACATCACCTACGCCATTCGCATCCTCCGCCGCTCTCCCGGTTTCACCTTCACGGCGATCGTCGTACTCGCCATCGGAATCGGCGTCAACGTCACAGCTTTCAGCCTCTTCGACATGGTCGCCCTCAAGCCCCTGCCCGTCCGCGATCCCGCATCACTCATTCAGATTCAGCGGCGGTCCCCTTCGCGCGTCAACAGAGAGCTGCCCTATCCGCATACGGAGTTCTACCGCACGCACGCCCGTTCCCTCAGCGCGGTGATGACTGTCATGGGCGTGCCACCCGTCACGCTCGACAACGACACGCAGCCTGCACACATCAGCTTCGCTTCCGCAAACTACTTCGCCGAACTTGGAACCACTCCTGCCTTCGGCCGCCTCTTCGACCCGAGGCGCGACAACAGCCCTTCGGCGCCGCCCGTCGTAGTCATCAGCTATACCTTCTGGCAGCACCGTCTCAATGGAGATCCCGCCGTGCTCGGCCGCACTCTGCATCTCAATGGCAAGGCCGTCACCGTAGCTGGAGTGCTCCCTGCCGACTTCGCCAGCCCGGGTGCCGACACATCAGAACTCTGGATGCCTATCCTGCAAGAGCCTTACATCGTCGAAGGCAGCAAGCTCCTCACCGACCCCAGCGCCGACAGTGTGCGTATGTGGGCGCGGCTCACCCCGGGAACATCCGCAAAAGCTGCCGAACAGGAGCTCCTCTCCCTCACCAATCAGCTTCGCCACCTGGACCCCGCAAACGTCTGGGACAACCAGTTCATGCTCTCCTTCGCCGGCGGCCATCTGCAGGTCATGCAGCCCGATATGTATCAGGTGGCGGCGATGGTATCCGTACTCTCATTGCTGATCCTCGCCGTTGCGTGCGCCAACCTGGGAGGTCTCCTGTTGGCGCGTGGCATCAATCGCGAGCACGAGATAGGCATCCGCATCGCTATCGGCGCCAGCCGGAAACGCATCCTCCGCCAGCTCTTTACTGAGAGTCTCGTGCTCGCGCTGGCTGGTTCTGTAGCAGGCCTGGTCCTCAGTATTGCTGTCCTGCGCGTGATGCTTACGCTAACCAACGCTCCCGCGTGGCTCTCGCCCATACCCGACTGGCGCGTTCTCGCCTTCTCCACCGGCATCGCCTTGCTGGCCGCCATCTTCTTCGGCTTCACTCCCGCACTGCAGATCGCGCGTCAACACCATCGCAGACCGATTGCGCGTCATGTGCTCGTCGCCGCGCAGGTCGCCGCAAGTTGTGTCCTGCTTATCGTCGCCGGTCTGCTGGTCCGAGCCATGCACCACACGCTCTACAACTCACCCGGCTTCGGCTATCAAGGCGTCGTCTCTATCGATCCGCAACTTGCGCAGCATGGCTACAAGCCTGCTGCCGCAGGAGTCTACGTCTCGCAAATGCAGTCGCGCCTTCGCGCCCAACCGGGCGTCCTCTCCGTCGCTCTAGTGAAGCTTCCGCCCATGGGTCATAGCGTCTCGCGCATCGGCACGGAGATTGACGGAAAGCCGGTCGCCATTTTTCCCAACTCCGTCGATCCGGCTTACTTCCAGACAATGAACATCCCCTTTCTGGTCGGCCGCGCCTTCCTTCCCGGCGAGCAGCACGTTACGATCCTTAGCGAGTCGCTTGCACACCGCATCTGGCACGGTGAGAGTCCCATCGGCAAGCCGATGCCCAGCGACTCGCCGTCTTCCGCGCCGCGCGACATCGTCGTCGGAGTCGTGGGCAACGCTCGCGTGAACGCCCTCAGCGACAGCGACGCGACCGAGCAGTATTGGCCGGCGCAGCCCGACGACATGCCACAGATGTCTCTCGTCGTGAAAGTCGCCGGAGAAGCGTCCAGCATCAGCCCGGTCGTCAAATCAATTTCGCAAAGTCTCGATCCCAAGCTTTTTCCGGAGATCCGCTCCCTCAAAAGCCTCTTCCAGGGAAATGTTGCGACTGTCGAACGCATTGCTGCCGCGGTCAGCCTGGTCGGCTTCATCGCCCTGGTGCTCGCCAGCATAGGTGTTATTGGCCTTGTCGCCTACACCGCGTCGCAACGCGCCAAGGAGATCGCCATCCGCCTCGCTCTCGGCGCCGCGCGGATGCAAATTGTGCACACGATTCTCCGCCAATTCGCTTTGCCTGTTGCGCTTGGACTACTTACCGGCATTGCTGCGGCGGCCACAGCCTCGAGTGCGCTTCGCCGGGCGCTTTACGGCATCAGCAACGTAGACCCGGCGAGTTACGCCGGGGCCATCCTGCTTCTAGTCTCTATCTTGGCCATCGCAGCGATTTTGCCTGCGCGCCGTGCGCTTCGCATCGACATCGCCAAGGCGCTGCACCACGACTAGGAGACCAGATGTGCCTCACGCCACCTCCGAAGAATTTACGAACTCTGCTCGAGGTTGGCCATCTTGAGTCCATCGAGCGCTCGCTCACGGAACACGGGATACTGCTGCAAGACCCCGAGAGCGTCGAGGAGCGCCCTATCCGGCACACTGAGCTCCGCTCCGTGAAAATCATTTGGGTGAGCAGCAAGTTCGTGTGTCAAGAGGTTCGCTACATATAGAGCTGCGCAACAATCGAAACCGGAGTGCGGGATCTGGGTGGGGTGATGATGATGTGCGATGGCCTCAACCACAAGACTGTTGATGCCCCACAATCCGAGCAGGTAAGCCCCTATCTCGGCGTGCGAGACTCCAAGCAGTTGTTCCTCGGCTTGGGCTTGTCCGCAACCGCGCTCCTTCATCATCGCCAATACGGCACAGAACTCGTCCGGCATTTTGCTGGCCAGCACCAACTTCCCAACATCGTGAAGCAGAGCCGCCATCACGGCCAGGTCGCGGACCGCGTCGTCCATCGGAAGCGTACGGACAATCAGGGCGACACGTTGAGCGTTCCGCTGCATCGTCTCGCAGAGGTCGCTGGGAATTCGCGCGTCCGGGACGAAGACCCTGAATGTGTCCGAAGCCAGGGCTAGATTTTTTATGGAATCCATTCCCAAACAGGCGACGGCACTTTGAATACTAGTTATTTTCCGTGGCAACCCGAAAAAGCCGCTGTTCACAAGCTGCAATATCTTCGCTGACATTGCGAGGTCTTGCTCAACGATCTCAGCCACAGTAGCCAGGGAAGCTTCCGGGCAGTCCACCGCCCGCGTCAAAGCCAAACATGTCTCGGAAGGAGAAGGCAGTTCACCGATCGTTCCAATGATGCGTCGCATCTCGGGCATGCAGAATATATCCTGCAGCGCGCAAACACGCTCGATGGTGCCCTGTAGCTCAGGCCCATCGCATGGTTTGTTGAGGACCCTGTAGGCTACGGCAACCGCTCGTGTCAGCAGCGTTACCTCCGCGTATCCGGAGAGAATGAGCCGTGCGGTGGATGGGTAGTGGTCGCGAATATGGCCCAGCAGCGTTGCTCCATCCATGCCCGGCATCCGCATGTCGGAGACGACAACGTCAAACCTGCTTTCTTCACACGCCCGCAGAGCCGCTTCGCCTCCTATCGCAAACTGCATATCCCAACAATTGCGTTTCCCATACAACATCCGCCGAATACCATCGAGGATATTGCTCTCGTCATCTACAAATAAAATGCGCTTCATGCCGCCATCGCCTCGGGCGCCAGTGACTTACCTTCTCGGGGGAGCCGAATAATGAAGATCGTTCCTTTACCAGCCTCGGTTTCAAAGCGAATGGTTCCACCATGCTTATCGACCACCACCGAGCGTGCTATAGACAATCCCTGCCCGGTTCCCTTGCCGATTTCCTTGGTTGTAAAGAAGGGATCGAATATCCTGGCCTGGACTTCCTCCGGGATGCCTGGACCTGAATCCTGCATCCGAATTTCTGCCCATTCCGGATGAGTTTTTGTTTGTATCCGAATCGTTCCCTTTTCCGGCCCGCCATCTCGAGCAACATCCGCAATCGCATGCGCCGCATTGACGATCAGATTCAGGATGACCTGGTTGAATTCGCCCGGCTGGCAAGGAATTGCGGGTAGCGATAGGTCCAGATCGGTTTCCATATTCGCCACATATTTCCATTCGTTCTGCGCCACGGTGATAGTGCTCTGGATTGCATGGTTCAAGTCCAGAAGTATCTTGTCCTTTGTGCCTGGATGCGAGAATTCCTTCATTGCGCTCACCAGGGTGCCCACCCGCTTCACACCATCCAGGGTCTGGTCGATTGCTCGGGGAATTTCCCCCAGCAGATAATCGGAATCTGCGCGCTTCACTGCAGCCGCGACTTCCCTAATTTTTTCGCCAGATAGCGCGCTGCCCTCGGCGGCTTGTAGCAGCCCTTCATAACTCCCCAGCAGGCATCTAATGTCCTCGAAAGCATCCTTCAGAAACCGCACATTGTCTCCAATGTACTGAGTCGGGGTATTGATTTCATGTGCTATACCCGCGGCAAGCTGGCCTACCGATTCCAGCTTTTGTGCTTGAAGAAGCTGGTCCTGCAGCAGCTTGCGCTGGGTGATGTCATCGGTCATGCCTTCGTAGCGAACTAAAACATCATTCTGATACGTGGCACGCACGCTCATGGTGCTCCATATCTTGCTACCGTCCTTGCGAAAGCCCTCGCACTCGAAGTTTTGCACATTTCCATGTTTCTCCATCAAGTCCAGGAACTCGTTCCTCCGCTTTGCCTCCACAAAGAACTGCGTGAAGATATCAGTCTCGCTCGCAATCATGTCTTCCGGAGAATCGTAGCCATACGTGGATGCCATCGAATTGTTCACGCTCAGAAAGCACCCTTCCGGCGTGCTTTGGAAGATGCCCATGATTGCGTTGTCGAAAATGCCGTGATAATTCTGTTCCGCCTCCTGCAGGGCAAACTCTGCTCTTTTGCGTTCGGTTATGTCCCGACCTACACCCGCTATACCCGTGATCATGCCGTTGTTATCCAGCAGCGGCACCTTGGTCGTGAGAACGTAGACGGGATCGCCTGTGCTGCTGAGAGTATTTTCTTCGCGATTGTGCAACGCTTCGCCCGTTCGGATCACTGCCTGCTCGTCTTCATAGAATCGCTCAGCTAACGCCTTCGGGAAGTAATCGAAGTCGTTCCTTCCGGTCATTTCGTCCGGAAAATCCGCTCCTGCTATGCGAGCCAGATGAGCATTCACGATCACAAATCTGCTCTCAGTGTCTTTCACGTACATGAAATCTGGGATGTTGTCGATGAGGGTGCGCAGCATCTTGCGCTCGGTATCCTGCTGAGCAAATACATCGCCCAGCATCGCACTCTCCCTTTTTCTGACCGCGGCATTTGCGACTGAGCGAAAACTCAAAACAAGGGCTACGATCGCTCCGAGGAGTGCGATGGCTTCGAGTATTTCCTGAAGCTTCAGCAGTTTGTCTATTGAGGCCAGCTCTACTCTCGCGCTTCTCGCCAGGTCGGCGCTCAATTGGTCCGGAGCAATCCTGGCCGCACTGTTCCCCGTCGACATGTAGAACAGTTCTCGTTGTGTTGTCAGGACGTGCTTTCGCACCGTATGCGCAGACCATTGCACTACTGCCAGCAGCCCGATGACACCAAGCACGGTGACAATGATGCTGCTCTTAATGAATCCTGATGAGGAAATCCGAAATTCCTGGAACGCTTCCAGCATGGTTTTTCTTCTCAGACCGGGTTCGGCCGATTGTCCGTCGTCACCTTATCGGCGTATCGACCGATTCAATTCAACCCGTTCTCTCCGGTCCTGGTGGTGGAAACACTCTTCGCATCGACATCGCCAAGGCGCTGCACCACGACTAGATGCCCCCCCCACCCCCCCATCTTTTGGTCCTAAAGTTTCGTTCTGCAGGGGTTAGGTCTGGTCTTCGAGTCTGTTGAGGTCTGTGTCCAGGTCTGCGGTGCTGCTGGTGGGGAGTCGCTGTTTTATTGCCTGATTTAATTGTAGAGATTTGCGGGTAATTAAATGCAGGAAGGGGGAATGGGAAATCGCCTGTGGTGGCGCGGGGTTTGGGGGTTTTGCACAGGCGTGGGGGCTTGACAGGATTTGGGAGGGTCGTCTCCCGCGTCGGAGATCGGATCACGGTCCTGGGCCAGCAGGGTCCGGCCACATGCGGCACCCTCTCGTCGATCCAGCCGGCTTCGTTCGAGTTTAAGAAAGTAGCCGACGGAACTACCGTCAGCATTTCTTACGATGAAGTCCGAAAGGTAACGCGAGGATGTGCAACTCGGTCTCCGAAACATCACGGAGGCACGGCGAAAATGATTGGACTGATCGCTGGTCCCGCCGTGATCGCAGCAATAATCATCGTAGTCGCTACGACGCGCGACTAAGTTGTGCGATCTCGCGGGCGGGTGCGAAAGAAGGCAATTTTGTCGTTCCGCTGCGCTTCACTCCGGCCTGCGGCAGCAAGGAAGAGTTTTGCGTCGGCGGCTGGCGGCAGGGTCGGAGACCCTGCCTTTCCGGTGGGCTCTGGGCGGATTGGGCGGGTCATCTCGGGGCAGTTGAGGCTCGGTAGGAGGTGGGATTTGAGCGGAGCCGCAGGAAAGGATGGGTTCGGTGGTTTGAAGAAAGGCTAACCTGCGCGGCCGCACTGATCCCGCTAGTTTGAACGGCAGGCTCTGGAGAACTCGCGCTCACCCGATCATGAGCCCTGCGCCAACTCGAACTCTGCCAAATCTGCGAAGATCGATACCGATGACTACCAGCCCACCGAGCCCTATGGCCACCCTGCAATATCCTCGTGCATACCCCGCGTCGGGCTTCTGGAAGATAGCCATGCTTCTCTGCTCTATCATCGCAATCGGCGGCGGGTGCGCGGGCGTGTGGTTCGCGGTTGCGTCACGGAACGAAACTCGCACTTCGATTATGCTCATGGTCGGCCTCTCCCTTCTATTCATCGCGCTCGGCGTCTATTGCCTGCTCTGGGCTCTGGGGTCGCGTCTTACCTTAGCCGCCGATAGCATTACCATCCAGGGCGCCATTAAGACGAAGGTTCTTTCTCTCGCGGAGCTCCGAGGTTGGCGCTTCCTCCCAACCTCGCCGGTGACACTTGCCCTTGAGCCTAAGGAAAAACGTTCACGCTCAACAAAGGTCAGCCTTCTCTTTCCGCTGGATGAACAATTCACGGAATGGCTTGCAACCTTTCCAAATCTCGATGAAGAGGAAGCGGAAGCATCTGCGTCTGAAATCCTCAATGACGACCGTATTGGAAATACTCCTTCCGAGAGAGTTGAAAGACTTCAGGACGGTACAAGACGAGCAAGAGTGTGGAACGGCATCGCGATAGTCGCTGTGCTCTGGGCTATGTTCTATCCGCGTCCTTATGCTGCGGTCATGTTGGCGCTCATTGCTTTGCCATGGATTGCGTTAGAAGTGACCAGGCGATCGGACGGCCTCTTCCGATTGGATCAGATGCGGAACGATGCGCATCCCAGTATTCCGTTCGCATTTATATCTGCGCTCCCGCTGCTTTTGCGCGCAGTTCTGGATTTCAATGTCTTGCAATCATGGCTGGTTGCCGTATGGTCCATAGCCATCACGGCCGTTCTCGTTCTGGCGATAGTCACGGTGGATCGGAGCGTACGGAGAAAAGCTGCGTCGCTGATCTCCCTCTGCATGTTTGCCTGCTGCTACGGATATGGAACCACAATCGAGTTGAATGCCATCCTTAACCGATCCGTGGGTGAGACTTATTCAGCGGCGGTGGAGGGCAAACGCGTCATCAGCAGCAAACGCACCAGCTACGAACTAGAACTCGGCCCTTGGGGGCCAAAGACGGTGACCAACGATTTCGAAGTTCGCAAATCTACCTACGAAATGATCCAGCCCGGAGACACCGTTCTACTGACCGTCAAAACCGGACCCCTAAGGGTGAAGTGGTATTCCATGCGTTCATGGCAGCATGGAAGCGGGAACTTACCGTGAACACACGCACGGATCGGAACTTACACCGAGGTCTCGTGTCGACGGGTCCTCACCTTTATCTTTTGCTAATTGGAAAACAATCGGCAATATGTCGAAGATCAGCGCGCAGAACGGAATCTCAATGCAACGTGCGTACCATTTCGTGTCTCTCCGCCATGGGCTCGATGACCTCAGCCAGCGACATCTGAAAATTTCACGTCTTGATGATCTGAATGATCCTTTCGAGCTGTGGGCGATCGCGCAATCGGACCGCCGCGTTCGAGAAGGCATCGCGGCTACAAAGGCAGAAATGTCACGGCAATTCGGTTTATTGTGCTTCAGTTTGGACTGGCACAACCCGTTACTCTGGAGCCACTACGCCGAGCGACATCGAGGCCTCGCGCTAGGCTTCGATGTCGATGAACAAATACTGGAGCCGGTGTCCTATAGGAAAACCAGACCTGTGCTGACAACGATTGACCCGAAGGTCGCTCATTGGCTTCTGTTTACCAAGTACATTGGTTGGGATTACGAGCAGGAGGCAAGAATATTCACTTCGTTAGAGGATCGCGATTCCGAAACCAACTTGTACTTCGCCAAATTTAGCAAGCAACTGATATTGCGTGAAGTGATCGCAGGCCCACTATGCACAGCGACGGAGCGGGAACTTCGTGAGGTGACCGCTTTAACGCCAGAGATCAAGTTCACAAGAGCGAGATTAGCCTTCAAGACTTTCCGGGTCGTGGCTGACCGGCGCGGATTTCCCAATTCACTTGACGCATCCCGTAGATCGCGTCGAGATTCGTGACGTGCGCCGCGTGACACAACGGATGGTCTATATCTAAGTTGCTCTCCTCAAGACCGGGAGTTGGAAGGAGGCTTCCCCCCAGCGGCTGAAGCCGGAGTTGTGGCGGGGCTTGATGTCCGGGCTGAAGCCCGGACCTACTGAGAGAAAGAACAACGACAACCGCAACGACAACAGCAACGAGCAACGACAACCCCACCGACCCAGAGCCGGCAAGAGCAATAACAACCGCAGATTCCCTGCGGGAATGACAAACAAGAGGAGCAAAGAAACTACACAGCAGGTTCTTCGCTGCGCTCAGAATGCCAATGCAAAAAGAGACGTCTAATAAACGTCCCTCTGATACCGCTTCTGCTTCTTCATCGCCGCGAGATACTCCGCCGCATTCTCGAGCGTTCCATGCGAGCCCTTGGCGATGACGTCGAGCAGCGCCATCTCTACGTCCTTTGCCATGCGCGTCGCGTCGCCGCAGACGTAGAAGTAGGCTCCGCGTTCGAGCCAGGCGTAGAGCTCGTCGCAGTTCTCCTGCATGCGGTCCTGCACGTAGACCTTCTTGCCCTGGTCGCGTGAGAAGGCTGTGTGCAGCCGAGTGAGCAGGCCGTCCTTCTCCATGGCGAGGAACTGCTCCTTGTACAGGTAGTCGGAGAAGGAGCGCTGCTCGCCGAAGAAGAGCCAGTTTTCGCCCTTGTGACCCTTGACCTGGCGCTCTTCGAGGAAGGCGCGGAAGGGAGCGATGCCCGTGCCGGGACCGATCATGATCACGGGCGCGTCCGTGTCCTCGGGGAGGCGGAAGGCGTTGTTCTCGTGCAGGAAGATCGGCATGGTCGAACCCACAACGCAGCGCTCGCCGAGGTGGCCGGAGCAGATGCCCTGGCGGTCGCGTCCGTGGGCGTTGTAGCGGACGACGCGGACGGTGGTGTGCACCTCGTTGGGGTGCGCGGCCTGGCTGGAGGCGATGGAGTACATGCGCGGCGTGAGGCGCTGCAGGATGTTGAAGAGCTGCTGCGGTTCGGTGACGATGCCGGGGAACTCGGTGACGAGATCGATGAACTCGCGGCCCCAGACGTACTCTTCGGCGTGGGCCTTGTTCTCGGTGCCGAGCAGGGCCTTCATGGCGGCGGGCGGGTTGTCGCCGCAGAGCTTGGCGTACTGGTTGAGGCTGCCGCGCGCAAGCTTGCCGATGCCGAGCCGCGTACGCAGCGCCTCGTCGAGCGAAATCTCCACCTTGTAGTGGTCGAGCACGCGCTCCGAGCCGGTGAAGCCGAGGGCCTTCAGCACGTCCTCGACGGCCGCGTCGCGGTTTGTCGGCACGATGCCGACGGCGTCGCCGGGCGTGTAGGTCATGCCGTCTTCGAGGGCGAGCTCGATGTGGATCGTCTCTTTTTCAGAGTCGGGGCCGGTCAGCCGGTCGTTGACCAGGACCTGGGAAAGGTAAGGCTGGTTGCGTGTGTACTTGGCGGCATGACCCTGCGTTGCCGCCGCAGGCGTTGCGGTCGTCGTTTCACTCATCTTCCAGCTATTGTAAATCGACGCCGGGGCGGGGCGCCTTCCGGCTACCGCTTTACGAAGTGATAGACCGCGCCGATGCTGAAGGTCTTGGGGTTGAACTGGCCGGCGTTGTAGCCAAACTGGGCGTAGCTGTAGTCCAGCACCGCATCCAGGCGCGGGGTCAGCTGGCGCGAGACGCCGCCGTTGATCTGGAAGGTCTGGTCGGTGGAGGAGTGGCCGGAGCCGTCGTTGAAGCGCGCAAAGCCTACGAGGAACTCGGCAAAGGGCGTCAGTTTGGCGCGCATCGGGATGGAAAATCGCGGGCCGATCGTCGCACCGTCCATGCGCTGGCCGTCTTTGCCGACGAAACGTCCCTGCAGGTCGGCAGAGACGACGACCGCGTGGAAGATCTTTGGACCGTCGATCAGAACGCCGGTGGTGGCGCCGTAGAAAACATCACCCTTGGGCGCCGACTTCATGCTCGTTACGCTGAACTCGGCGTACGCCGATACCTGTGCGTGCGACGCCAGCGGCCACGCCAATCCCACCGTCACCAACAGAACGATCCAACCACGCTTCATACGTACAAACCTCCGTCGGGAAATATACAGTACCGGGCAGACAACACGATATGCTGTCAGGCAGGTTGTACCTCAGCGATGGAGGAAAGCGGCGCGCGGGAGCGGCGTTTCGAAGCGCGGGATGCCGGCTTTGAACTCAATGACATCGATCTCGGGACCGTCGGTGGCGGGGTCGTCGGGGTCCGGCTCGTCCATTGTGGCGGCCCCGGAGGCGTCGCCGGCTTCGAGCGAGGGGCTGCCGCGGAGTTCGGTGACGATGCGTTCGATGGTCGCCGCTACGGCGCTCTTCGGCACCGGACGCGCGAAGAGGTAACCCTGGGCGTCGTCGCAGCGGCGGCGCTGCAGGAACTCGCTCTGGTCGACGGTTTCGACGCCTTCGGCGACCACGCGCATGTTGAGGCCGTGCGCCATGGCGATGATGGTGCGGACGACCGCGGTGGCGTTGGGGTCTTCGATGGAGCGCGCGACGAAGCTCTGGTCGATCTTGATGCGGTCGACGTGGTATTTGAGGATGTACGAGAAGCTTGAGAAGCCTGTACCGAAGTCGTCGATCGCGATGCCGACGCCGAGGTCTCGGATCGCCTTTAGTGTCGCGAGCGTGCGCGGCGAGTGGACCATCAGCATCTGCTCGGTGATTTCGAGTTCAAGCTGGCCGGGAGGGAGGCCGGCTTCGGCGAGGCTTTCGGCTACGAGCGCGGGGAGGTGGGGCTGGCTGAATTGGCGGGCGGAGAGGTTCAGCGCCATAGTGAGCGGGCGGCCGGTGGCCTTCTGCAGCTCGACGCCGTCGCGGCAGATCTGCCGCAGAGCCCACTCGCCGACGGGGATCATGAGGCCGACTTCCTCGGCGATGGCGAGGAAGTCTGAGGGCGGCACGTTGCCACGCTTCGGGCTGTTCCAGCGCAGCAGGGCTTCGAGGCCCGTGACGTCGCCGGTGGAGAGACGGATCTGCGGCTGGTAATGCAGCGACAGCTCGCCGTTGGCCAGCGCGTAGCGGAAGTCCTCTTCCAGCTCCAGCCGATCCGCCACGTTGCGCTGCAGCGCCGGCGAATACATGTGCATGCCGACCTGGCCGGCGTGCTTGGCCTCGTACATGGCCGCGTCGGCGCTGTGCAGCAGTGCTGCGGCCTCTTCGCCGCCATCGGGATAGACACAGAAGCCCAGGCTGGCGGTAACGCAAACTTCGAGATCGCCCACTTTGATTGGCTGTGCCACGGCTGCCATCATCTGTTGGCCGCGGTGTTGGGTCTCGTCGGGGCCGCCGAACTTCGGCATCAGAACGACGAACTCATCGCCGCCGATGCGTGCGATGATGTCGCCGGGCTGCGCGACACTCTTCAACTGTTCGGCGACGTGGACCAGCAGCGCGTCGCCGCCGCCATGCCCGAGGGAGTCGTTGATGCGTTTGAAGTGGTCGATGTTGAGCATGCAGACGGCCATCTTCCGGCCGTTGCGGCGGGCGCGTTCGATGGCGCGCTCCAAGCTGGATACGAGCAGCACGCGGTTCGGGAGACCGGTAAGGTGATCGAAGTGCGATGTGCGCCGGACAGAGTCGGCGAGCCGTTTGAACATCGCTCCACCGAACGCGACGACCACCATCATGGCGGTCAGCAGAAGGACGTTGTCTTCGTTGCGGTTGGGAAAGCGCCGGGCCAGCCAGGGTGCGAGCAGGCCGTATATGGTCGGGATCAGCACCGACCAGGCAATGACGTAGACCCAGGCGAAGCGTATGCGCCGGTGCAGGACCATTTCCATCAGGCGGTTGAGGGTGTAGCAGACTGTAAGGCAGACCAGCCAGAGGCGCGTCTCGCGCAGCACCGTGGCGCCGAAATCGTTTGCATGAGGAAGGTGCCCCAGGAACAGACGGGGGTCGGCGACCAGCACCAGCAACAGCAGTATGGACACCATCAAAGACTGGAAGCCGCGCTCCGGTCCGACAGGCGATGGTGATGACTTCATGCGTACGCTCCAGCGTTGCTCAATGAAAGTGCGAGTATGGAGGCCTTGTCCGCTCCTTCCGTCTCGGTGTCCCTATCGAACTATTTGAGCGCCATGCGTTCGTCGACGCGTTCTGTTAACTGCACTCCATTGGCCGGTGTATCGAGTGGACCAATCGGACCCCAACTGCAAGACGAAGGACTGGATGACTTCAACACCAGTCGGCCCGGTACGCCGATGCAACCAGAAGGCAGAAAATGAAACAGGTTTCTTTGTTCAGGCTGTACCCAAGCCTTCGCAAATTGTTCCCAGAATGAAACTGTCACACTTCAGAGGCAAGTTCGCGATAACACATTCGTGGTAGGCATCTGTAACCTAACCGGTCGCGCGCAATGTATGTCGTAGTCAGATATAACTGTCGCCTCGAAAGAGCCTGCGGCACTTTCGTAACCTAAGCGCGAGCGCCGCCTGTAGGCTGGGTGACAACTGGTCTCGCGTGGCCAATTGAGGGCCGGGCGAGTGCCATCTCTGGGATATACCCCGTCGATCGCGGTCTTTCATTGACAGGAGATACATTTCACCCATAGAACTTGTTTTGCGGGTTCCGCCATTTATCAGATAACGCACACCCGAAGGAGAAGCATGCCCGCAGAACCCGCGCCGATTGTCGACGCGCACCAGCATTTCTGGCACTACACCGCAGCCGACTACGGCTGGATCGACGACAGTATGGCCATGCTGCGCCGCGACTTCCTTCCCGCCGACCTTGGCGCCGCGATGCAGACCGCCGTTGTCAGCCGCAGCATCGCCGTGCAGGCGCGGCAATCGATTGAAGAAACCGACTGGCTGCTCGACCTCGCGCGCCAGCACGACATCATCGCCGGTGTCGTCGGCTGGGCGCCGCTCGCGGATTCCGCTGCCCTCGCTTCATTCCTCAGCGAGCACGCAGCCGCATCCGCGCTCGTCGGCCTTCGCCACGTCCTGCAGGCCGAGCCCGATGGGTTCCTCGATGCGCCCGCCTTTAATGACGGCACCGCCAGTCTGCTCGGCACCGGCCTCGTCTACGACATCCTTATCTTCGAGCGGCAACTCGCCGAGGCCATCCGCTTCGTCGACCGCCACCCCGACCAAACCTTCGTCCTCGATCACATCGCCAAGCCGCGCATCGCGGACGCCGTCATCGAGCCCTGGCGCACGCGCATGCTCGACCTCGCGCGCCGGCCCAACGTGGTCTGCAAAGTTTCGGGCATGGTCACCGAAGCCGGGCCCGGCTGGACTACCGACTCCCTGCGCCCCTACTTTGATACCGTGGTCGAGGCGTTCGGCCCGCAGCGCCTGATGGTAGGCTCCGACTGGCCGGTCTGCCTCGCGGCGAGCGGCTACCAGCAGTGGTGGGAGACGCTCCGCGGCTATTTCTCCGGGTTCACCTCTGCGGAACGCGACGCCATCTTCGGCGGAACGGCCGCCTCTATATATCTGCAGAACTCGCGAGGAAGAACTACCGCATGAAGGCACTCCTGGTCGAAGCACCCGGCGAAGCAAAGGTCGTCGACATCCCCGAACCCACACCGACCCCCGGCCAGGTGCTGCTCCAAGTCCGCATGGTCGGGCTCTGCGGGACCGACCTAAACACCTTCCGCGGACGCAACCCGCTGGTGAAGTTTCCGGTGGTGATCGGGCACGAGGTCGCCGCTACACTGCTCGAGCCGGCCAGCATCCCCGACGGCCCAACGCTGGCCGCGGGCACCGACGTTACGCTCTCGCCGTACACCGCCTGCGGAGCCTGCCCAAGCTGCCTGCGCACCCGCCGCAATGCCTGCGAGTTCAACCAGACCTACGGCGTGCAGCGGCACGGCGCCATGACCGAGCGCATTGCCGAGTTCCCCGAAAAGCTCTACCCCGCACGGCTCTCCGTCAAGGAGTTCGCCATGGTGGAGCCGCTGACCATCGGCTTCCACGCGGTCGCGCGCGGCGAGGTTTCCGCCGACGATACTGTCGCCGTGATCGGCTGTGGCGGCGTCGGCCTTGGCGCCGTCAGCGGAGCCGCCGCCCGCGGCGCGCGCACCATTGCCGTCGACGTGGACGACGCCAAGCTCGCGCTCGCACGGAAAGCCGGCGCCACCGACGTCATCCACTCCGGCCGCGAAGACCTGCACGAGCGCCTGGCCGCGCTCACCGGCGGACGCGGACCGGACTGCATCATCGAGGCCATCGGCCTGCCCGCCACTTTCCGCGCGGCTGTCGAGGAGGTCGCCTTCACCGGCCGCGTCGTGTATATCGGATACGCCAAGGAGCCGGTTGCCTATGAGACGCGCCTCTTCGTACAGAAGGAGCTCGACATACGCGGCTCCCGCAACGCGCTGCCCGACGACTTCCGCGCCGTGATCCGGATGCTCGAAGCGGGCCACTTCCCTACCGACGATGCCGTCTCCGCTGTCGTGCCCATTGAAGAGGCCCCAGAAATGCTGCGCCGCTGGAGCGAAAACCCTTCGGCTTTCTCGAAGATCATGGTGAAAATCAGCTAAGGTGGAGCGGCGGGTTTTGGTTGTTAGTTCTCGGTTCGGTTGTTGGTTGTCAGATCCATCAGTAGCGTTCCCGCAGCAGCGATATTAAGAAGCCACACTCACGAGGCAACATGCAGATTTCGACCCAGAACCCCTCCACCAGCACGTCCACTGAAGACGCTCCGCTTATTCCGCCCGGCAGCAAGCTGCCGTTCGTGCTTGTAACAGCGCTGTTCTTCCTGTGGGGCATGTCGAACAACCTGACCGACGTGCTGGTGCAGCAGTTCAAGAAGGGCTTTGAGCTATCGCCGATCCAGGCGCAGCTGGTGCAGACGGCCGTCTTCTTCGGTTACTTCTGCATGGCGCTTCCGGCTGCGTTCTTCATGCGGCGCTGGGGCTATAAAGCTGGAATTCTCGGCGGCCTGTGCCTGTTCGGCGTCGGGATGCTGCTGTTCTGGCCGGCCGCGATCGCGGGAGGCTACACGCCGTTCCTGATCGCGCTGTTTGTCGTGGGCTGCGGATCAGCGATCCTCGAGACGGCGGCTAACCCCTTCATAGCGCAGTTCGGTCCGTCGGCCACCGCGGCCCGCCGCCTCAATACGTCGCAGGCGTTCAACCCGCCGGGAACCATCGTGGGCGTGCTGCTGGGGCAGTTCGTTATCCTCTCCGGGATTGAGCTTCCGTCGGCACAAATCGGCGCCATGAAGGTGGCCGGGACGTACAAGGCCTACCTCCACTCCGAGGTGATGCGGGTGGTGCCGCCGTACATCGGCCTGGGGTGCGTCGTACTGCTGTGGGCGCTATTCATCGGCCTGACGAAGTTCCCTCCCATCCACCGCGAGCACGAGGACGGCGGTGACCACGGCAGCTTCGGGCAGCTCTTCCAATATCCGCAGCTCTGGCTCGCGGTCATGGCGCAGTTCTTCTATTGCGGGGCACAGGTTGCCACCTGGAGTGGCCTGTTCTTCTACGTGAAGCAGTACTCCATTGTGACCGAGCGCTCGGCGTTCTTCTACCTGATTGCGACGCTGGTTGCGCTGTCGCTCGGCCGCTTCGTCTCGACCCCGCTGATGCGATTCTTCTCGCCGGCGATGATGATTTCCACCTATGCTTTCATCAACATGGCTCTGCTGGCGTTCGCCATCCTGCACCCTGGGACGACGGGCGCGTACGCCATCGTGCTGACCAGCTTCTTTATGTCGATCATGTTCCCGACGATCTTTGCGCTGGGCATCCGCGGGCTGGGTCCGAACACGAAGCTGGGGGGATCGATCATCGTCATGGCGATCATCGGGGCGGGCGTGCTGCCGCCTGTGCTGGGGTGGATTGCTCGCCAGACCGGCAGTTACGCGCTCGGATACGCGGTTCCGCTGGTGGCTTATATCGCCGTCGCGGTGTACGGATTTACCAGCCGCGGACCGGCGCCGCTCACCGAAGACGACGCCGGGCCCGTCGGGGCCTGAGCCGGCCTGGCTCTGAGCTGATCTGGGCCTGATGCTGCCCGAATGCCCCGTTCGTCACAGGCGAACGGGGCATTTCCGCATATATTTGAGAATAATTTGCTTCCTCGCGGAGCTTTCTTCATCCAAAACCCTGACGCAACTTTCAGGAGTTTACCCACAGCATGAGATTTCCCGCTGCACACCCATATCTATCCGGCCTGATTTCATTATTTGCTGTTGCCACGCTCGCTTCGGGATGCAAGCAATCGGCTCCCGCCGCACCGCCGCCTCAGGCGATGCCGGTGATGGTCGCCAACGTGAGCAACTCGCCCGTACCGACGACGGACACGTACGTGGCGACGATCAAGAGCCGCCGCTCGGCGACAATGCAGCCCCAGGTGGACGGCAACCTGACGCGCATCTACGTGAAGTCCGGCGACGCCGTGAAGGCGGGCCAGGTGCTGATGCAGATTGACCCGCTCAAGCAGGTCGCGACCGTGCAGTCGCAGCAGGGCAGCGAGCAGCAGCAGCGCGCCGTCTACCAGTACAACCAGACGGATGTCGCGCGGCAGAAGGCGCTGTTTGAGGCCGGCATCATCTCGAAGCAGGCGTATGACCAGTCCGTGCAGGCCTACCAGAACTCCGCCGGCGCGCTCCAGTCCGCCAGCGCGCTGACAAATACCCAGAAGCAGCAGCTCGCCTACTATCAAATCCGCGCGCCGTTCGCTGGGATCGTGGGCGATATCCCCGTGCATCTCGGCGACTACGTCTCGCAGACGACGCAGTTGACCACGGTAGACGAGAACAAGGATCTCGAGGCCTACATTTACCTGCCGACCGAGCGCGCTGCCCAGGTTCGCAAAGGGCTCGCGGTCGACCTGGTCGACAACACCGGCGCCGTCGTCGCACACTCGACCATCGACTTCGTTTCTCCTGAGGTGGACAACGGTCTGCAGTCGGTGCTGGCCAAGGCGCCGATTCCTTCCGACGCGCACCTGCGCAACGGCCAGTTGGTCAACGCGCGCGTGACGTTCTCGGTGAAGCCCGCGCCCACCGTTCCGGTGCTCGCGGTTACACGCATTGGCGGACAGACGTTCGTCTACGTGGCTGCGCCGAAGGGCGGCGGTTTTGCCGCGCACCAGATCGCTATTAATGTCGGCGAGCCACTTGGCAACACCTATCCGGTGCTGTCCGGACTCAAGCCCGGCGACCGCGTCATCCTCTCGGGTATTCAGTTCCTGCAGGACGGCGTGCCCGTGCAACCTCTGAGCCCGCCGCCCGGCCAACAGGCGGGAGCTCCAGCACCCGCGCCGGCGAGTTGACCGCCGCGCATTCGGTGGTCGTCCCTCAAGATGCGCAGACAGTATTCGTTTGCAGTTTTCATGCTGAGCAACGCTAAGGCCCTGTTTCTGCAAGTGCCGGAACCATGCGCGACTCGTTCATAAACTCCCGGCCCTGAGCCGGGAGGCACGAAAGGCCAATACCTTGGTTGAATTTTTTATACGCCGCCCCATCTTCGCCACGGTCTGCGCCCTGCTCATCGTTCTGGCCGGCGCGGTCTCGGTGCCGTCGATCCCGATCTCGCTGTATCCGCAGCTCGCGCCGCCGCAGGTGGTCGTCACTTGCAACTATGTGGGCGCGAACTCTGCCACCGTCGAGTCGGCCGTGACCACCATCCTCGAGCAGGCGATCAACGGCGTCGAAGGCATGCGCTACATGTCGTCGACGAGTTCGAACGACGGCACCTCGTCCATCACCGTCACCTTCAACACCGGGTACGATCTCGACATCGCCGCCGTCGACGTGCAGAACCGCGTCGCGACCGCGCAGGGACGCCTGCCTGCGGCGGTCAACAATACTGGTATTGCCATCACCAAGGCGAACTCGAACTTCGTGCTCGCCATCGGCTTCATCTCGCCCGACAAGTCGCTGTCGCAGGCCTTCATCTCGAACTACATCGATGTGTACATCTCGGATGCCCTCAAGCGCGTCCAGGGCGTGGGCAACGTCATCATCTTCGGCGAGCGCAAGTACGCGATGCGTCTCTGGCTCGACCCCAACAAGCTCGCCGCGCGCGGACTGACGGCGCTTGACGTGACCAACTCACTGGCCGAGCAGAACGTGCAGGTTGCGGCCGGTCAGCTTGGCCAGTCGCCGTCGGACCCGAAGCAGTTCTACCAGATGGCCGTGCGCGTCAACGGCCGCTTCAACGACCCGAAGCAGTTCGACAACATCATCATCAAATCGAGCGCGGCCACCGCTAACAAGGCGGCGACCGTCAACGGCGCAGGTCTTGTGCTGTTCAAGGACATCGGCCGCGCGGAGCTCGGCGCTGAAAACTACAACACCAGCCTCAAGTTCACGGGCGGCGACGCCATCGGCGTGGGCGTGCAGCAGCTTTCAAACGCCAACGCGCTGGACGTCGAGCGCAAATGCCTTGCTGTGCTGGCTGAGTTGCAGAAGTCCTTCCCGCCGGGGCTCAGGGGCATCGTCGCCGTCGATACTACGAAGGTCGTGTCCGACTCCATCAAGGAAGTCGAGCGCACCATCGGCGAAGCCATCATCATCGTTATCGTCGTCATCTTCCTGTTCCTGCAGGACTGGCGAGCCACGATCATTCCGGCCGTCACTATTCCGGTGTCGCTGATCGGTACCTTCGCGTTTATCAAGATCTTCGGCTTCTCCATCAATTCACTCACGCTGTTTGGCATAACGCTGGCCACCGGTCTAGTCGTGGACGACGCCATCGTGGTCATCGAAAACGTGCAGCGCCACATCGAGGAAGGCGTCGCCGACTCACACGAGGCCACCTCCATCGCCATGCGCGAGGTGACCAGCGCCGTTATCGCGACGTCGCTCGTGCTGATCTCGGTGTTCGTTCCGGTGAGTTTCTTCCCGGGTACTACCGGCATTCTCTACAAGCAGTTCTCGCTGACCATCGCATTCTCGATCGCCATTTCGGCGTTCAACGCGCTGACACTTTCGCCCGCGCTTTCCGCCATCCTGCTGCGCAAGGAGCAGCACAAGACCGGCATCATGGGCGCGCTGCTCAATCCCATCGACAAGGGCATCAAGAAGCTCATCGCCTGGTACGCGATTGCGGTCTGCTACGTGGTGCGCGCGCGGTATGTCGTTGCGGCCCTCTTCGTCGCGGCGCTCGCCGGAACGGTGTACATGTACACCCATGTGCCCACGGCGTTCGTTCCGCAGGAAGACCAGGGCTACTTCCTGATCATCATCCAGACGCCTCCGGGCGCCTCGCTGAGCTACACATCCGAGTTCGCCGACCGCGTCGCAGCCAAGGTGATGGACGCCGGTAAAGAAGACATCTTCGGCACCTTCTCGGTCATGGGATTCTCGTTGGCCGGCGGCTCCAGCCCGAACTCCGGCATCATTTTCGCTCCACTCAAGGCGGTCGACGAGCGCACCAAGCTCGGCAAGGGCCACACCGCGCACGACGTCGTCACCGCAATCGCGCCGCAGCTCTTCGCTGTTCCGGGCGGCATCGCCTTCGCGGCCGAGCCGCCAGCCATCCAGGGCATCGGCACCGTTGGCGGGTTCCAGTTCATCCTGCAGGACTCCGGCCGCAACACCTTCGGCGACATCGACCGCATCGCGCACACCATGGTCGGCGCCGCCCGCGATCCGAGCTCGGGCCTGATGAACCTCAACACGACCTTCACCGCCAACGATCCGCAACTGCTCGTCACGATCGACCGCGAGAAGGCCAAGGCCACCGGTGTGCCGCTCTCGCAGATCACCACGGCCATCAGCACGTTCATGGGTTCGAGCTACATCAACGACTTCGACTTCAACAACCGCTCGTACCGCGTCTACGTCCAGGCGGACATGCAGTTCCGGCGCAACGCGCAGGACCTCCGCGCCTACTACGTACGCTCCGACGCCGGGCAGATGATTCCGCTGGACAACTTTGTCGTCACCAATGAGACGTCGGGCCCGCAGGTCATCAACCACTACAACCTGTTCCGCTCCGCCGAAATCGACGGCTCGCCCGGCCCTGGCCTGAGCTCCGGCCAGGGCAACGAGAACATGCAGAAGCTGTTCGAGAAGACCAAGATGCCCGGCATGACCTACTCCTGGACCGGCCTCTCGCTCGAAGAGCAGGAGTCCGCGGGCAAGGCCATCATCATCTTCGGGCTCGGACTGCTGGTCGTGTATTTGACGCTGTCAGCGCAGTACGAGAGCTTCGCGCTGCCGTTCATCATCCTGCTGGCGGTGCCGATGGCGATCCTCGGTGCGCTCTCGCTGGTCGCGGCCCGCGGCCTCAGCGACGACGTGTACGTGCAGATCGGCATGGTCATGCTCATCGGCCTCTCTGCTAAAAACTCGATCCTTATCGTCGAGTTCGCGGAGCAGCAGCTCGGGCTCGGCAAGTCGATCATCGATGCGGCCATCACCGCCGCGGAGCTTCGTCTGCGTCCGATCCTGATGACCAGCTTCGCGTTCATCCTCGGTGTGCTTCCGCTCTACTTCGCCACCGGCGCCGGAGCCTACGGCCGCCACTCAGTGGGTACGGCGATTGTGGGCGGCATGTTGCTCTCCACAGTGCTGAACCTGTTCTTCATCCCCGTGCTGTATGTGCTGTTGAAGACGCTGCTGGGGCGGTTCTCGAAGAAGACGGGGAAACCAAGCCTCGGCACGGTGCCTGACCCGCATCACCATCCAGCAAGGTAGGCGAATAAACGAAAAGGGTGAACGGGCCTGGGCCTGTTCACCCTTTTCTCTTGTGCCTCAAAACTAGTTGGCGCCCTGCAAAGAATTATTTGGGCTGCTTCGCACGGCGGTCATATGCAACCGGAAGATAACCGCGCTCGACCGGAACGTCACGAAATCTCGAGGATGCATCACCCCTCCGTTGCCGACATCGATCTCGTAAGCGCCCGGCGCCGAGGTGGTGAAGGTAAACGTCAGGGAATCGCCATCGCTCAAGTCTATTGAATCGTCCGGTTGAGGTGAGAGAACGGCTGCAACTCCAGGCGAAAAGAAAATCGTTGGGTCGCAATCGGAAGCTTCAATGGTCAGCGTATCGCCTTGCGTCACATGCACCGCCCGCGTATCGGGCGCGGGCAGGCCTATTTGATTCGGGGAAACGGTAACTGTAGTGTTTGCCATAGGCGAAACGGTAGTGCAGTTTGCCCGCGCTGTCCACTGGTTTCTATTACTTGCCGCTATTTTCTTGAGCTGGCCTTCGCCTTTGCAAGCGCTGTCTGGAACACTACATCGCCACGCAGAGAAGCCAGGTCAGGACTGCGCTGGAAGTCGTCCGCATCGTAGCCATGCACTAGCGCCTGCACGATCAACGGAATCGCCTTATCGCGCTGGCCGAGGATTTCGTACGTTTCCCCCGCGTGGAAATCGACATGCGGATCATCGGGCGCTCGCGCCAGCACTTTGCGCACCAGAGGCAGGCTCTTATCCGCTTTTCCGCTCGAAGCATAGTAGCCTGCCAGGACCATCAGAAGGTTGTTGTCTTCCGGCGTCTTCGCGCGCGCAGTTTCAGCAAGATCGATCGCCTTGGCATAGGCTTCCAGTGCCTTATCGTGTTGACCCGGCCCCCATTGGTACGCGCTGGCAAGATTCCCCCATGCCTCATAGCTCTTTGGGTCGAGGTCCACAGCTTTGCGATTCATGTCCACTGCATCGTTGTACTTGCCCTGCAGCATGTACACATGCCCAAGCGCACTGTAATTGGCTGCGCTTGGCTTCATATTCACGACCTTCTGGAGTTCGTCACGCGCATCGTCCAGTTTGCCGAGCTGCATATTCGCAAGACTCATGTTGTATCGCGCATTCACGTTTTCAGGATCGACCTCAAGGCCCTTTGCCCATTGAGACACTGCGTTCTTCAGGTCTCCCTTGCCGAAGTAATAATTTCCGAGCTTGACCATGTAAATCGATGCCGCATCCTCCGGCGCGAGGTCGATGGCCTTCTGGATCGCAGTGATCGCCTCATCGGTGCGGCCCTGCGCCTGGTACACCTGCGACAGCGCACCGTAGGCCTCCGCGCTGTGCGGGTCCAGCGAAACCGCCTTCTGCGCCTGCTCAAGGGCGAGCGAGGTCTGGCCCGCCATCACCGACATCCTCGCTTGCGTCGCGTAGGGCGCCGCCAGCTTCGGATCAATTTCAATCGCGCGCTTGGTCGCTGCTTTCGCCATGTCCAGCAGCCTGGGGTCATGCGTGCTGTTGTACTGCGCAAAGTACGCGCTGCCCAGCCCGGCCTGCGCGAGCGCGGAGTTCGAGTCCTGCTTGAGGATGCCCTGAAAGCCCTTCATCGCCTCCGCAATATTGGCATCCTTATACGGCCGCGTCAGCAGCGCCGCCGCCTTAACGTAATCGTCGTCGGTGTTCTCTCCGTCATCCGAACTCACTACCGGCGGCTTGGGCGGCTTGGGGATATGCGCTGTGTTCGGCCCCTTCCATATGCGCTGGCTGAAAACCACGACAACCGCGAAGATTCCCCATTTGGCCTTCCGCGACAAGCCCATGAACCACGGCACGCCACCGAACAGATTCGACCAGCCGTGCGACTCGATCTTCGGCTTGGCCGGCGGCGGAGGAGGCGGTGGCGGAGGAGCCGGCGTCATCAGCGGCTGCGGCTGCGACGGTGCCGGGGTGTAGGAGGGTGCACCCACGGGCGTGTACGACGGGCCACTCACGGGCGCATACGCGGGCGGTCCCGCCGGAGCGTAGACCGGCGTCGTGCCATAGCCTGAGCCAATGCACTCCGTGAGCGCCTCGGCCAGCATGCCCGCGCTGGCGTAGCGCCGGCCCGGATCGAGATCCATCGCGATCCGCACGGCACGCAGAAACGGTTCCGGCAGGTCGGAGCGGAGGTCCATCAGCGGCGTGCGCCGCGCCAGGGCAGCCTTCGCTTCGCTGGCCGTCAGGCCCGTCAGGCGGGCTGGGTACTCGGCGATGACGAGGTAGTAGAGCAGCACGCCCATCGCGTAGATGTCCGAGCAGACGGTCGCGGCGCTGCCGTCGAACAGCTCCGGCGCCATATAGTTCGGCGTGCCGGCGATCTGGTTGCCGAGGTGGCGCTCGCCGGCGCTGAGGCCGAAGTCCATCAGGAGGATGCGGCCGCCCTCTTCGCGCATCACGTTCTCGGCCTTGATGTCACGATGCAGCAGGCCGGCGCGATGCACCGCGCTGAGCGCGCGGCTGACGTCGATGCCGATCAGCGCGGCCTCGCGATAGCCGAACGGTCCCTGCGAGCCCAGCAGCGCGGAGAGCGTCTTGCCTTTGACGAAGTCGGTCCAGAAGCCGACGCGGCCGTCGTGGCGATCGATGCCGTAGACGTGCACGATGTTGGGGTGCTGCACGGATGCCATGGCGCGCGCCTCGCGCAACATGGAGTTGTACTCTTCGTCGCCGCCCACAGCGCCGGGCAGCAGCAGCTTCAGGGCGACCTCACGTTCGAGATTTGGGTCCCAGGCGCGATACACCTCGCCAAACCCGCCCGACCCGACGCGCGCCAGCAGACGGAACGGTCCCCACTCATCGCGCACCGCGGGTGTGCCCAGCGCAACGGAGGGAGAGTCGCCTAACGGAAGAGTTGGATCATCATGCATGGCTTTCAACCAGTTTTCTCTACTGGCGTCCCAATTGCAACCCGAATGCGCAATTCATCGCGCACATATCCGCGCGAGGTCTACCGAGCGTCAACGGCATCGCGTGATTCGCTCGGCCGATACTAACCGGCCGCTGGGATAAGCGCCATGCTGTTTGACAGCCGTTGACGTGCAGACCTAACATTCTGCGCGATAGGAAATAATTCCCTATTCGAACTTACCCGCTGACTGAGGCCCCGATGACCCCTTCCGCAAAGAGCTATTTCAAAGCCCTGCTTACATGCCCTTCCCTGCTCCTGCTTGTGCTCTTGTGCACCCTGGGGAACATCAACGCAGCCGCACAGATTTCGACGACCGGCACCATCAGCGGCTCGGTGCTGGATGAGTCTGGCGCCGTGGTGCCTGACGCCACCGTGACCATCACCAACCTCGGCACTGGCGTCGCGGCCACAACAACTTCCAACAAGGACGGAAGCTATGTGCAACCGGGGCTCAACGTGGGAACTTACAGCGTGGCGATCGCGAAGGCAGGCTTCGCCACCTACACGGTGAGCGGCATCGACCTGCATGCGGCGGTAACGGTGTCGGTCAACGGCAGCCTCAAGGTGGGCGGCGCGAGCACCTCTGTCACGGTCGCCGCCAATGTGGTCCAGGTGGAGACTGCGACCATCGAGAACGCCAACTCGGTGGAGTCGGAGGAGGTATCAACCCTGCCTCTGAATGGAAGGAACTATCAGGCGCTGGCCACGTTGATGCCTGGAGTGCAGAACACTTCCGCGGGCAGCTCGCTCGGAACCGGCGGCCGAGCAACAAACAATGCGCTCTCGGTGAACGGCCTCGGTCAGAACCGCACCTTCTATGCGCTCGACGGCATCTGGAATGAGAACACCGGCAACATGAACCAGGAGTCGGTGATCCCGAACCCGGACTCGCTCGAAGAAGTGCGTGTGCTGCAAAACAACTACAGCGCGCGCTACAGCCTGATGGGTTCGAGTGTTGTGCTGCTGCAGACCAAGAGCGGCACGAAGGACCTGCACGGAGCGGCGTGGGAGTTTATCCGCAACGATGCGCTCAACTCGAAGCCGTACTTCGCCAATACTATCCTGCCGTACAAGCAACACATCTTCGGCTACAACGTCGGCGGGCCGGTCTTCATCCCGAAGCTCTACAACCGCAACCGCGACAAGACCTTCTTCTTCTTCTCCGAGCAGTTCGTGATTTTGCACCAGGCGATCGCGAGCCTTACGGGCTATACGCCAACGGCGAATCAGCGCGCCGGTATTTTCAACTCACGCATCAACATCCCGGGCTCCGGAGGGCAGGCCTTCGGCCAGAACGCCGCCGGACAGTACGTCATTCCGACAGCCAGCCTGAACCCGAACTCGGTTGCGTTCCTCAATGCGCTGTATCCCTTGCCGAACTATTCGAATGGATCGCAGAACTACATCAACAACACGCCTCAGAACACCAACCAGCGCGACGACGAGATCAAAATCGACCACAACTTCAGCCCGCGCTTCCATCTGCTGGCGGAGTACCTGGACGAGTACCAGAAGTTTGCGCAGAACTCGCTCAACGGATCGCAGAGCGGCGAGGTCTTCGCGACCAACTCCGAGACGGACTTCACGCATAACAAGCTCGCGCAGGCATCGCTCACCACGACGATCACACAGAACCTGGTGAACACGACCAACATCGCGATGAACATCTTCGATCTCGATCTGAACCTCGTCGGCATTACGACGACGGACCAGGTGCCTGGCTTCAAGACCTCGCTGCCGTACAACGGTTTCCTGTCCAACCGGCTGCCGCTGGTGACGTTCAGTGGCGGCATCGCACCGCAAGGTATCGCGGCGGCGCGGCCGCTGACCCACGCCGCCGATCTTGACGACACTGTCGGCACGGACTTCAGCTACCTGCATGGCAAACACTTCATCCAGGCCGGCTTTACGCTGGTCTTCAACACCAAACGCCAGAACGTGGGCACCGCCACCAACGGACAGTTCACCTTCACGGGCAGCAGCACGGCCCCGGCGACCGGCGGCGTTACGCAGGATGATGCGCTGGCCGATTTTCTGCTGGGCAAAGCGGCGTCGTTCACCCAGGTCAGCGGACAGCCCCGCGTGGCCGTTCACGGCGCGGAGTTCTCGCCCTATGTGGAAGACCGCGTGAAGCTGACGAAGAACCTGCAGGTTACGGCCGGTATCCGGTTCTATCACGCGCCTCTTCCCTACGGTCCTCCGGGATCGGAGACGAACTTTATTCCGTCCGCGTACTCTCTTGCCGCAGCGCCGCAGGTGGCGCCGGGTGGGCAGATCACGACGACCCCCGCGTATAACCCGCTCAACGGCCTGGTGGTAAACGGGTCCACGGTGCCGAACAATTTCTCCAACAAGCATGTGTACTACTACGGTCCTCTGGCTGGCTTCGCGTGGGATGTCTTCGGAGACGGCAAGACGTCGCTGCGCGGCGGATACGGCATTACCTATACGCGCATCTTCACCAACCAGGACTGCTCGTTCAGTTGCGCCAGCAACCCTCCGGCGTTCAGCTCGACCAACCTCACCAACACCAGCTTTCCCAACCCGTCCGCCGGAGGCACGGCGAAGGCGCCGACGATCGCTGCCCTCACTGCCGCCGACCAGAACATCCAGTCCACTCAGGTGCAGTCCTACAGCCTCATCCTGCAGCGGCAGGTCACCAATAGTTGGATCGCCTCGGTCGCCGGTGCAGCCAGCACGGCGCGCCACGTGGTGAACACGCTGAACTACAACCAGCCGCTGCCCTTCCAGGGCTTCGACTTCAACCCGGACATCAACGCAGGCGTTAACTCGCCGTATTACTACTCCACTGCGGCGGGAGTGCAGTACAGCCCCTACCCGGGGTACGCGGCCATCAGCACACTTGAAACGGGCCAGAACCAGAACTGGAACGCGCTCGAGGTCAGCGTGCGGCATCCGGGCAAGAAGCTTTTTGCGACCTTTGCCTACACCTACTCGAAGGACCTCGCCGACAATCCGCTGGATGTCTATCACCCGCAACGCTACTACGGCCCCGTGTCCGGTCTGGACTTCCGCCACTCGCTCTCGACGACCGCGATCTTCAGTCTTCCGGGCGCTCATCTCGAAGGGCCACTGGGTCTTGCGCTTGGCGGATGGAGGCTTTCGGGCATCAGCACCGTGCGCAGCGGAACATCGCTTTCGCCCGGGTTGAGCATCGCCAAGCAGGGCATCGCCGTGCGGCCGGACATCGTCGCGGGCCAGTCCCTCAACGGGCCCAAGACCAAGACTCAGTGGTTCAACACGGCAGCCTTCCAGGCGCCCGCTGCAGGTTTCTTTGGCAACGCGGGCACGGGCATCATCCGTGGGCCCGCTCTGCTCACTCTCGATACCGCGCTCTACAAAGAGTTCCACATCAGCGAAAGGGTGTACTTCGAGTTCCGCGCGGAAGCCTTCAACGTTCTCAATCACACGAACTTCACCAGCGTGACGACGACGTTCGGCTCAAGTTCTTACGGGACTGTCACCGCAGCGGCGGATCCGAGAATCCTGGAGTTTGCCGGCCGCTTCCACTTCTAACCCAGCTCGACGGACCAAGGCGGGCCGGCGGAGATCTTCCGTCGCCCCCCTTTATTTGCTCGCGGCGAGCAGCCGGCTCACCCGCAGCACGGTGATATCGTCGGTCTGGCCAAACTGACGTGCGGCCTGCGCGATCTCCGCCGCGCTCTGCATGCTCATGGCCTGCGTGCGCTCAAAGCCCAGCAGAGTCCTGCCTGCCGCGCTTTGGGCTTCGACGACGCCGTCCGAGACGAACGTCAGCACATCGCCGCGCTCCAGCATGAACCGGCGGTCTTCGTACAGCGCATCGGCGAGCAGGCCGAGCGGAAGCGCGCCTACGAGTTCCACTTCTTCGCCATTCAGGTACGGCGCCGGATTGGCCGCGCTGGCCAGCACTGCGCTTCCGTCGGGCGAGAGATGCAGCGCGGCGCAGGTCGCGAAACCGCCGCTCATGCGGCCGTAGATGCGCTTGTTCAGCGTCTCCAGAAGGCGGGCCGGGTTGCTGGTATGAGCCGCCTCGGTGCGGATCGCGCCCACCAGCATGGCGACCAGCATTGCCGCCGGCATGCCCTTGCCCGAGACGTCGCCGACGACCACCAGCAGGCCGCCGTCGGCCATTGGTAGCATCTGGTAGAAGTCGCCGCCGACCTCCTGCGCCGACATGTACTCCGCCTCAATGTGGAAGCCTGCGATCACGGCGTCGGGGTCGGGCAGCAGCACGTGCTGGACGACGCGTGCGGCTTCCAGCTCCGCGGAGACGCGCGCCCGCTCACGGCTGACCCGCGTGTGCCGGTACAACACCACCACGATGAAGGCGAGGTCCAGCGCAATGCCGAAGATCACGCGTGTCGCGATGGGTATTTCGCCGAGATTGAGATCGGGCAGCAAGTGCGGTCGGAGGTCGCCCGGCCCGACATGCCCCCATCCATACGAGATCGCCACGAAGTTCGCCAGCTCGATGGAACTCGCCACTGCCCACAGCGCCGCGGGAGGCAGCAGGATACGGGCTTCGCTGTTGCCCTTGATGCCTTGCGGCAGGATTATGGCCAGCAGCAGCACGCTGAAGATCAAACCTGCCGGCGCGCTGACCACCGCCAGCGCCGACAAAGGCACCACCGGAACGACCTGCGACACGAATCCTGCGACGGCGATCGCCACCAGCACGGCCTGCAGCACGCGGATGAACCGCCACGGCTTGAGGCGGACGAACGCAAACGCAAACTCGATGCCGAAAACGAACGAGAGCAGCAGGCAGGCGTTGCCGGTGTAGAAGCCCCACGACATCGGCAGCGTACTCAGGAACGAGAGGTTGACCAGCAGGCCGTACGCGACTTCGAAGAGGTTCGAGAGGCCCAGCCAGAGGTACTCGCGATGATGCCGCTGGCCCATGTAGAGGCCCAGCATCGCCACGCAGAGTACGGCATCGAAGAGGGTCAGGAGAAAGTAGCCCAGGCTGTGGAAGAGCGCGTTGGTGTGCTCGCGGCGGCCCATGGCTTCGACCAGCGTCCGGTCGCCGAGCATCGCCGGGTCGGACGACATGCCCTGTATGCTCGCGGACGGCGCCGTCCACACGCGTACGGCGAGGGTGATGGTGTTGGTCCCGCGCGGCAACGCAAACACCCGCGGCTCGCCGGCATAGCGGCGTACCTGCGGCGGGCCGGAGCCGAAACGGCCGATCTCGTGGGCGTCCGCGTACGCAACGTAGGTCGAGCGCACCTCCGGCATGTACACCGAGAGCGGACGGTCGCTGGGCGGGACGTGCACGCGGATGCGGTACCATCCCCATCCGCTGAAGTCGCCAAGGCCCTGCTTCGCGAGAGGCGTGGTCGTCGTCACCACCGCCCAGCCAGAGTCGTCGAACCCCGGCGCGGCCCATGCGGGATCGTCGCCGCGCTGAAAGCGCCACGGGCCGGTGAAGCTGACGACGCTCTGGCCGTCGGGGAGGACTGGCTCCATCTGCGCTGCGGCCGCTCCGGCAAACCCGAGCAACAGCACCAGCATCGCCGCCAGCCGAGCCATCCTCATAACGCTCCCTCGACGACGAGGCCCGCACCGACGCCAACCCGGCCAACTGGCTGGTGGAGCAGCGCGAGTGTCAGCACGGTGATGTCATCCTCCTGCCCGAACTCCTGCGCGGCGGAGGCGATGTACGCCGCGTCCTGCGTGCTCAGCGCGCGGGTGCGGTCGAATCCGAACAGCTCGCCGCTGGGATTGCGGGCCTCCAGCACGCCGTCGGAGATCATCGTTAGGCGGTCGCCCGGCGCAAGCGTGTAACGGGTCTCGTCATACGCCACATCGAGCGCCAGACCCAGCGGCAGCCCGCTCTCCAGCACAAGCTCCTGGCCATTGCAGTAGGGAGCGAGGTGCCCGGCGGTCGCAATCGTGAGGCCGCCAGCCGCATCCACCAGCATCACGAGGCAGGTCGTAAATCCGCCGCTGCTGCGGCCGTAGAGGCGGCGGTTCAAGCCTGCAAGGATCTTGGCCGGTTGCTGCGTCTGTTCGGCCAGAGTGCGCAGAGTGCCGACGATCAGCGACACCATCATCGCCGCCTGCAGGCCCTTGCCGCTCACATCGCCCACTGCCACCAGCACGCCGCCGCCGGCCAGCCCGACTTCCGTCATCGGGACGATCTGGAAGAAGTCGCCGCCGACCTCGCTGGCGGGTTTGTACACACTGGCGATGGAAAACCCCGGCACGGAAAGCCGGTCTTCGGGGATCAGAACATGCTGTACAGAAGCCGCGGCTTCGAGCTCGCGCGCATAGGACTCCTCCTGCCGGCGCGTGCGCGTGAACCGGCCAATCAGGATGGCCAGCATCGCCAGCAGGAACAGCGCGGAGGTCAGGTCGCTCAGCGTAAAGAAGAAGGGCCACGACGACAGCGCGACATCCTGCAGCGGATATTTGTGCTGCCAGCCGGCGAGGTAGCTTAGCCAGACCAGCCCGCCCAGCAGCGACGACACCTGCAACAGCAGCACCGGCACCAGCAGCAGCCGCGCATCGGCCAGGCCGCGGCGGGCGGCGCGCACGAGCAGCGTCAACACCCAGGCCGAGAACGGCAGCAGCAGCGCAGCACCCAGCAGTTGCGTCTGTTTCACAGTCAGCAGCGGGCCGTCGGCCAAGGCGGAGAGGACAGTGGCGCCGGTCGATCCGACGGTCAACCAGAACAGCCAGTCCCGCCGCCCATGCAGCAGGCGATCATAGAAGCCGATCGCCGCCAGCGCTCCAAGACCCGCGAACAGGGCCGCAATGTCATCGCGCATAAGCACGCCGACACGGTGATATTGCCCCCACACCGCGAAGCAACGGTTCGCAACGGAGAACAGCAGCATCAGGCCGAACCAGAGATACTCGCGCTCCTTCGGCCGCAGATAAAAGAAGCCCAGCGCGGCCAGTCCCGCCACGCCCTCAAGGATCGAGAGCACGATCTCATCCACGAGGTTCCACGCCAGGTTGACGACATCGTCCGCGGCCTGCTGCTGCATCAGCGCCGTCTGGCCCATGAGCAGCGGCTGCTGCGGCCCTCCGCCGTAGTAGCTCGCCCAGAGCGGCCAATGCCACACCCGTATCGCGATGGTCACCGTATGCGCCGCCGCGCCGGACTCCGGCAGTTCAAGAGTTCGCGGCAGCACGTGTTCTCCGTGTTCATTCGGAGGCATCCCGCCGAACCCGCCGATAGACGTGCCGTCCGCAAACACTTCGTAGCTGGTGATCATCCGCGGCACATACAGCGCGAGCCGCGGACTCCCCGGCGGCACATCCACCTTGAAGCGATACCACGCCACACCGCTAAGGCCCTTGTAGCCCTGCTGCGCCCAATTCCGGTCGGAGTGCAGCAGCGGCCACTGCGAGTCGTCGAAGCCCGCCTCGGCCCAATGCGGGTCGTCGCCCGGATGAAACCGCCACAGACCGTTCAGCTCCACCACCGGCTGCCGGTCACGCGCGAAGTCGAACGTCTGAGCGTCCATCGTCACCGCGGCAGCGGTGAGAACGAGCAGGCAGATCGCACTAAAGACTCGGCGCATGAACACTCACGAAACTCGCAATGAAACGTGCAGCCATTCTCGCATCCCGGGCCCCCGTTACAGCAAGGGCAACCCGCCCCATGATTGCCCGAAGCCTCATGTACACTGGAGCGACTTTCAGGAAAGCGCTGAATTCGGCCATGGAAACGGCTACGCCAACACCGTCCGCACCCTCCACGCCCCGCGATACCCTCTCGCTTGAGGAGCAGATCGCACGTCTGCAGGCCCTGCTCGAAGCCTCGCGGCAGGTACATTCCACCATCAAGCTCGACGAAGTGCTCTCGCAGACCGCGACCATTATCGTCCGCGAGCTGGAAATGGACGGCGCCGGGTTCCTCTCGCCCGCCACCGGCGAGCTGATCGCGTCCTTCGGCACGCTGCCCGAGCCGCCATATACCGACTGCACGCGCTTCCCTCTGCTCTCCAAGGAAAATCAGGTTCTCGCCGAGCTGGTTGTCGCGACCAACTCCCCCTGCCTCTCCATCTACGAACAGGACTTCATCGAAGGCCTCGTGCTGCAGGCCGCCGTTGCTCTCGAAAACGCCACCTTCCACGAGCGTGACCTCGAATGGGCCCGCGTGCAGCAGGACCTCGACGCCGCCCGCTTCGTCCAGCGCTCGCTGCTGCCGCGCTCCATGCCCGACATTCCGCGCTACTCCATCGCCGGGCGCACCACCGCCTGCTATGAGGTCGGCGGCGATTACCTCGACACCATCCACCTGCCCGACGGCACGCACCTGATGGTCGTCGCCGACGTCGCCGGCAAAGGGCTCGCGTCGGCCATCGTGGCCACCAGCTTCCGCTCCTCGCTGCGTTCGCTGGTGACAGCGCCGTTGCCTCTGCAGGAGATCGTCGCGCGCGTCGGCCAGCAGCACTGGGAAGAGGGCACCGAAGCGCGCCGCCGCTACGTCACGGCGATCTTCGTGCGGCTGCACATCGAAAAGAACGAGATCGAGGTCGTCAACGCCGGCCACAATCCCGGCGCGCTCATCCTGCCCGATGGCACCGTGCGCATGATCGAAGCCTCCGGCACGCCGCTGGGCATGTTGCCTGGCCGCACCTACGAGGCAGAATTCTTCCCCTTCCATCCCGGCTCGCGCATCCTGCTCTATACCGACGGCCTCACCGAAGTCTTCTGCGGAGAGGACGAGTTCGGCATGGAGCGGCTCACCGAGGAGTTTCGGGACCATCCTTCCACCAAGGCCGACGAGATCCTCGATTCTCTCTGGACCTCACTCGCTCTTTTTTCAGTCAACGCGCACCAGACCGATGACATGACCGCCCTCGCGGTCTGCCATCTTTTGCCATCTCAGCAGGAGTTCGCCCAACCATGAAAAGCGGAAGTTCCGTCGAAGTCCGTTTACCCTCAGAGCTCGGTTTTGAGAAAGTCGCTTTGAGTACGGCCGCGAGCGTGGCCACACTCATGGGCTTTTCGGCGGACCGCGTCGAAGACCTCAAGACCGCCGTCGCCGAGGCCTGCATCAACGCCATCGAGCACGGCAACCAGCTCAACGACTCACTCACGGTGGGCGTCGTCCTCTCCACTACCGACGACGAGCTCGAAGTCCGGGTCATCGACGATGGCTGCGGCGTCAACGAAACTCCCGCATCCCCAGACATGGACCGCAAAATGCTCGGCGAGGAAGACCCTCGCGGCATGGGCATGTTCCTCATCCAAGCTCTCGTCGACGAAGCCGAATGGCACCAGGGACCTCCCGGCAAAAGCTTCGTCCGTCTCGTCATCCGCCTCGACAAGGAGAAAAAATAATGCAGGCTGCTACAAAAGTTACTGAACGCACGGCCACCGCGGCATCTGGAAGCCCCGTCACCATTCTCGCTTTCACCGGCGACATCGCCTCCACGTCCAAGGACGCCATCATGGAGGCGTACCACGGCCTCGGTGCGTCCGTGACCAAGGTTCTGCTGGACTTCACGAGCGCCGACTACATCAACTCGTCGGGCATCGCGATCATCATCCAGGTGCTGCTCGAAGCCAGCAAGTCGGGCACGCGCTCCATCGGCATCTTCGGCCTGACGCCGCACTTCAACAAGGTCTTCACCATGGTCGGAGTCGCGAAGTATGCGACGATGTCGCCGGATGAGGCGACGGCGTTGGCCGCGCTTTGAAAGACAGGGGATAGGGGATGGTGAGCGCCCGCTCCGCCTTCTCTATCCCCTATTCACTGCTTCACCCCCACGCCACCGTCAGCACCGTAATATCGTCTTCCTGCCCGAACCGCCGCGCCACGTCGGCGATGTCCCCGGCGCTCATCATCGTCAACTGCGGCAGCCGTTCAAACCCATATAGTTCGCCCTTCGCGGAGCGCGCCTCGACTACGCCGTCCGACATCAGCACCAGCGTCTTGCCGGCCGGCAGATAGCCCGAAACCTGTTCGTAGCAACAATCCGGCTCCAAACCGAGCGGCAGTGAAGCCGGAGTCAGAATCTCTTCGCCCCCAACATACGGCGAGATGTGTCCGGCGTTGGCAATGGTGTAATGCCCATCGCGCTCCATGCGAACGCAGCACGCCGTCGTGAAGCCCATCTCCCCCTGCATCATCAGCGCGTCGTTCAGGTTGCGCATGATCGTGGCGGGATCGCGGTGCTCCTCGCGCCGCAGCACGCCCAGGATCATCGACACGCGCATCGCGGCAACCAGGCCCTTGCCCGACACGTCGCCTACCACCGCAGTCAGCGAGCCGTCCGGCCCCGGAGACACCAGGAAGAAGTCGCCGCCAACCTCGCTCGCCGGATGATACACGTGCTCCACCCGGAACCCCGGCGTGGGGTGCGATGCCCGCGCCAGCAATATCTCCTGCACACTCTGCACCGCGTGCAGGTCGGTCGCCATCGCCGCGCGTGAACGGGCGATCCGCACCGTCCGCAGCACAAGGAACAGCAGCAGCGCCACACCGACCAGGAACTGCGTGATCTCGCTCCATTGAAGGAAGAACAGGGTTGCTGGAACGCTGGGCAATGACGCTCGTTGGCTGAGGTGAAAGCGGTTGAGGATAAACAGCGCCAACTGGCAGTACTGGACGGCTGCCGAAAGGAACAGCGGAACAAACAGCAGCAGCGCGTCCAGCTTCCTTTTCTTCCACCACACCCACAACGTCAACAACGGCAAGCCGGCTGAATATGGCAGTGTCAGGATCTGCGCCACCAGCAAGATGGCAATGAGGAATGGAAGACCTGGTCCTCGACCGCCTGCATGGAAGAAGTAGTTGATCCAGGGCACAACCGTCACCAGCAGAACGCCGATCAGCCACTCGTATCCCGCCCACCACCATGAACGCCTCAGCCCCAGCACCAGGCGCACGAACTCCAGCAGTGAAATAATCGCAATCGCCAGGATGATGCTGCTGCAGAACTCCCACAGCATGGTTGGCGGACTGTTATGCACCCCCCTCCACACCGAGGTGATGTCGAGCAGCGCATTAGACGTCCCCGAAACCACCAGCACAAAATACTCCCGCTCCTTCGGCAGCGTCAGCGCCAGAGCCAGGGCGATCAGCGGCACCAGCAAGTCCATCAGGATATTCAGCGCATTCGAGGTATAGCTGCGAAAGGTGAACAGCCAGGTTTTCTCGGTCAACAGCCGCGTCGAACCCAGCAGCACTTCCGTGTGCGTCGCGATTCCGCCTTCGCCGCTACCGTACTCCGAGGCCCGCGCAATGGCCGCGCGTAAAGCAATCGTCAAATCGCCCGAGCTCGCTGCCTCGGCGGGAATCGCGAACCGCTTATCGAAATTGGTCTGGCCGACCCCACCGGGCACACCCTGCCCAAACGCCCCCACCTCGACGCCATTCACAAAAACCTGGAAGCTTCCCGAGAACGCGCGTATCAGCAGCGACAAGTCCTTCGTCCCCGGCCGCAACTGCACATGCGTGCGATACCACACGCGGTTGACCTTCTGCAGCCCCAGCGCGTTCAGCTTCGTGCCTGCCTTCACTACTGTCCACTGGCTGTCATCAAACTTCGGATCGGCATAGCGGGGATCGTCTCCCGGCTGCATCAGCCACGTCGAAGTCAGATCGAGCGCATCGCCCATGATGCTCCCATCGACGCGATGCGGATCGATCGCAGGATGCGGCGCGTCCGCGGCAAATGCCGGCAGCCTCACCAGGCACACAGCCAGCAGGAGATATCTGAGGATTGAGCTTGAACGCACCATGGAGGGCCTTGCACGCAATTCTAGAAGAATGCGCGGGTTCTGGCACGCAACGGCGCTCAACTCGCCAACCCGCGGCAAAACGCCTTCCGCTCCCGAGCTAAGCGGGCGCGGTTACCAGCACCGGGGCCACCAGCGAGGTCGTCGACTCGGCCCCGAGCGCCAGCCGCGTTACCGTCAGCACAGTGATGTCGTCGTCCTGACCGAATGCCACTGCGGCCTCGCCCGCTTTGTGCGCATCGGGACGCGTTGCCAGCAGCGCCGAGAGGCGTTCGAAGCTGTATAGCTCGCCTGACGGACTGCGCGCCTCCAGCAGGCCGTCCGTGTAGAGCGTCAGGCGATCGCCGACTTCGAGCTGGAACGCGGTCTGCTCGAAGCTCACGCCCGGCGCCAGACCCAGCGGCAGCGACCCAGGCAGGACGATCTCCGCATCGTTCCAGAACGGCGCGGGATGACCTGCGGTCGCCACCGTGAAGCTGCCCTGCGGATGCAGTCGCAACACCACGCAGGTCGCAAAGCCGTTCTGCAGACGGCCGACGAGCCGCCGGTTCAATCCCGCGAGTATCTCAGCCGGCTCTTCGAACATCTCCGCCAGCGTGCGTAGCGTTCCGATGATCAGCGACACCGTCATGGCCGCCTTCAGTCCCTTGCCACTCACGTCACCCAGTACCAGCAGCGCCGACCCATCCAGTTGGGGAATGACCTGGAAGAAGTCGCCGCCGACCTCCTGCGCAGGGATGTAAGCGCTGGTGACGGCGTATCCGGGCAGCGACGGCAGCGTCTCCGGCACCAGCACACGCTGCAGCTCCTGCGCGCTCCTGTACTCCTGCTCGATCGCGCTCTGGCGCTCGCTCTGCTCCACCGTGTAGCGGTACACGGCGTAGATGATCGCGACAAACAGCAGCGTGGTCGTGATCGTCACCAGATTGAACTGGTTGCCACGAACGATAAACAACGGTGTGAAGACCTTTTCGCCTATCGTCCAGTGCGTGTAGCGCTGGCCCTGCTGCATCGCGATCCGGAAGACCAGCACCATCTCGGTCAGCATGGCAAACCCTGCCACCATCCAGCGCGAGGCATCGAGCTTCTTGTCGAAAGCGAAGGGGACAAGCACCAGCGGATACACTTCGATGACCGTGAAGATCACGGTGCACACCGCATCGGCGACCTGAAAAGCGTGTCCATGCGGTCCCGCCCAGTCGAACGCAGCGAGCGAGCCGTCGACTGTCGTGGACACAACCGAGATCACCGCCAGCCAGCGCGTCCAGCGCATCAGCAGAGGGTTCCCGTCCAGCTTCAGCAGATACAGCAGCAGGAACCACAACGCGATGTCCTGCAGTGAAAGCACCGGCTGCAGCACGCCGACCGCGAGCGTCTCGGGCCACGGCAGCCGAAATCCGGTCAGGACGGTGGTGAGCACGTGCGACAAGGCGAACAGAGACACCCACAAAAGCGCGCGCTGGCTGCGGTCGCGCATCCAGGCCAGCAGTCCAAATAGAGCCACCAGCGCATACAGGAAGTCGAGCACGAGGCCGTACTCGCGGTTCCTAAGCCAGGCATAATCCATCGCCCCTTTGAGGGCGGCAATCGCGTTAGGGCTTCCCGCTAAAGGCAGCCCGGTCAAACCACCGATCTGTCCCGAGTCGAACGAGTTGTACGGCGCCTTCCATACACGCACCGCGAGGACGCCCTGGCGCTCCGTGCCGAGACCGAATGTGTGCGACGACGGCGCGAAGTACCAGATCGGGTGCGGCGGCACCTTGCCGAAGCTCCCCACCGGCACGCCGTTCCAGTACACCTCGTACGCATCCTGCACGGGTGGAATAAGCAGCGCAAGATCGGGCTTCGCGCCCGGCACCGTCACAAAGTCGATGTGCCGCCGATACCATGCGAACCCCGTGTAGCCTTCATGGCCCTGCATGCCCCACGGCCTGTCCGCCTGTATGGCTTCCCAGCTGGAGTCGTCGAGCCCGGGCGCGACCCACGCCATGTTGTCGCCCAGATGAAACTGCCACGTTCCATTGAGCGGGGCTGTCGCGTCCCCCAGCCCCTGCACGACCAGCGGCGCTCCGGCTGCGGCCCGCGCGGCGCCTGCCGCACACAGCAACCCGGCCAACAGGAATCCCCACAACATCCGTGAGAGGTGTTTTGGCATCGTTCTCAGCATGATACCCGCAGAATTCCTCCCGGAACGCTGACTTGAGCTACTGCTACTGCTTCACCACGGTCGAGGGCGGCGGCGGAAGCGCGCCCGGCGCGGCCTTGCTGAAGGCCTTCAGCAGCCCTTCCAAAAACGTGAAGAACACGTCCACCGCATAGCCCACAAGGAACGCCAGCGCCAGCGGCGAAAGGGATGCCTGGGTAGATATCGCGAAGTTGTTGAACAGCCCCACCACCGCTCCGCCGATCGCCGCGATGACAAACCGCGCGGAGTTCGCCACCGATGGCGTGAACGTCCGGCTGTTCATCTGGTCCTCAAACGTCCGCAGCAGGTACGCGCACGTCCCCAGCAGCGCATACAACACCGGCAGAATGCACGACGTGATCGCGCCGTAAGCCACCGCCTCGTCCGTGATCAAGTTCTGAGCAAAGTTCCTCACCTGCTGGTACGTCGAAGTCAGCCGCTCGCGATCCGAATAAAAGTCCGGCAGCCCCGGCGTCACCTCGAAGTCCTGCCGCCGCGCCTTCTCCGGACTGGCCGTCTGCGAGTATTTGAAAGGGTCCTTCTCCGTGTGCAGCACCAGCAGGTTCAGCTTCCGCGAGCGGTCGTAGATCACCCGGATCGTCGACGCATACGACTGCATCTCTTCCACGATCTCCGACTGATTGATCCCCGGCGGATAGTTCGGCCCCACGGCAGCCGGCTGGGCGGGCTGCGTCACAACCACGGTCTCCGCAGCATGCTTTGCCCCCGGCGCCGCGCCCACCGGCGCTCCCGTCACCGCGACCGACGCTGGAGGCGGAGGCGCCGCGCCCAGCTGCGCGCGCAACTCCACGGCGAGCTTATTCGCCGAGTCGATATCGCGGTTCAGGTCGTTCGACAGCGCCGACGCCACAAAACTCATAATCGACACCGGCACGATGATGCACGCAATCACCATCGCGATCCGCAAATAGTTCCGCACCGTAGCGCGTGTGTCGTTGTGATAGGCCTGCAGGCTGTCGGCGGTCACCGGCTTCAGCCGCGCCGCGAGCCACGTCAACGCGGCCAGCAGGTTCGCAGCGATGTCCTGGTTCCACCCTTCGTTGCGTGCGGCCCGCGCCGTCAGGATCGCGTCGCGCGTGCTGGGATCGACGTCGACGCCGATCTCCGCCGCGTACTTCAGCAGCCGTTCGGCGTCGCGCAGGGCATCGTCGAAATACGCCGGCGTTGTGCCGGTGCCGCCATCGGGATGGGGGGTGCGTGGAGTGTGTTTGGAATCAGGCAGCGGCATAGCGTGAACTCCTCCTGCAATGTCGGAAATTCCTGCTTTTCGAGACGCTCCATAGTAGCGTCTCAGGCGCCCATCCGCGCGCAAAGACAGCAAAGCCGCCGCGGATCGCGGCGGCTCTACCCGGTAACTTCAACCCCGAAAACGGCTACTTTGAGAACGAAGCGATCGCTTCACCCTCTTCGTCGTAAATGTCGAAGACGGTGTACAGCTTCGTGATCTGCAGCAGGTCCTGGACCTTCTTGGTCAGTTGCAGCAGCTTCAGCTGCCCGCCGGCGTTCTTCACCGCGGTCAGCGCACTCACCAGTTCGCCGATGCCCGAGCTGTCGATGTAATTCACGTCAGCAAGGTTGAGCAGAATCTTTGTCGATCCAGTTGCCAGAACATCCCGCACGGCATCCCTGATCGTCACGCTTCCCTCACCCAGCGTAATCTTCCCACTCAAATCCAGCACCGTGATTCCATCCACGTGCCGGGTCGTAAACTTCATGCTCATAACCGATATCTCCTTTTAGCCCCTGCGCTTGACTAATGTGATTTCCGTGCCGGGAGTCAACTGGCGAAAGTGTACCTCATCCATGTACGCACGCATAAGGAAAACCCCACGACCGGACGATCGCAACAAATTCTCCTGCGCCAGCGGGTCGGGAATCTTGTCCGGATCGAGCCCGGGTCCCTCGTCCGCCACGCTGATTTTCAGCGCCTCGTCGCTCAGTTCGAAGATCGCCGTGACGTGCTTTGCCGGGTCTTTCTTGTTCCCGTGCAGCACCGCATTCACGGCCGCTTCGCGCGCCACCATGGAGATGTTGCTGGCCGTGTCCTCGTCGAACCCCGCCTCACGCGCGAACGATTCTGCCGTCTGTTCCACTGTCTCAACGCTGCCCAGCTCGGACTCCAGCGTCATCGACACCCGTTTTGTCTTGCTATCGTCCAAATATGTTCGCGCCTTTTGCTTGAGGGCAGTGTCCGTGTATCCCGCGGGAAAGTCAAGCAAGGGTGCCGGGATAGTGACGAGCCGCCCGACTCGCCGGTCCAACGCAATACCGACCCAACCCCGCGTCAGTGCTAACATCCGGTACGAAGCCCCATGAACCCCGCCGTCCCCAACGCGAAGCTGATCCTCGAGAGCGCCGGCACCCGCCGCGCCATCTCCATCGACCACCTGCCCTTCTCGCTGGGCCGCGGCGCCGACCGCGACCTCACCATCGCGCACCCCCAGATTTCCCGCGAGCACGCCTTCATCGACCGCGACGCCGACGGCTACATCCTCACCGACGCCAACAGCCGCCACGGGACCTTCGCCAACGGCATGCGTGTCACGACGACACGCCTCCGCACCGGCGACCGCATCACCCTCGGCACCAGCCACGACGTCCTGCTCTTCGAAGACCTCGAAGCCGAAGAGAACAGCTCCACGCGCACGCTGATTGCCAGCCTCTCGCGCTCCGGCACCGAGTCCGACCTCGAGACCCTCGCCCTCTTCCTCAAGGCCGCGCAGAGCCTCAACCAGAAGGGCGCGCTCGAAGACGTGCTCTGCACCATGCTGGGCTACGCCATCAAGCTCACCAGCGCCGAGCGCGGCTTCGTCTTCCTCGGCGACAACGCCACCGGCTTCAAGCTCGCCTGCGGCCTCGACTCGAGCGGCCGCACCATCCCCGAGTCGCCCGATATCTCGCACTCCATCGTCCGCGACGCCGCCGACTCGCAGCTCGACTTCGTCATCTCCGACACCGCCGAAGAGGCCGCGCGCGGCCGCGAAAGCCTCGTCCTGCACTCCATCCGCAGCGTCGCCGCGATCCCCCTGCGCAATCGCAACTCCTCTCGGCTGCTCGGCATGCTCTATCTCGACAGCCGCACCGGCCCGCGCGACTTCACGCGCATTGGCAAGGACATACTGCACGCCATCGCCAGCCAGGCCGCCACGCTGCTCGAAAACTTCCGCATGATCGAGGCCGAGCGCGAATCCATCCTGCTGCGCAAAGAGCTTGAGATCGCCGCCTCCATCCAGCGGCAGATGATTCCGCAGACCCTGCCGCGCGTCTCGGGCATCGAGATCAACGCCCGCACCGTTCCGTGCACCAGCGTGGGCGGCGATTTCTACGACGTCCTTCCGCTGCGCGACGGCTTCGTTGCCATCGTCGGCGACGTCTGCGGCAAGGGCATCCCAGCCGCTCTGCTCGCGTCCATGGTGCAGGGCATGTTCCACGCCCAGATCACTACGGGCGCTTCGCTGCTGGACGCCGTTCAGGCGCTCAACAGCTTCGTCTGCTCGCGCGCGCCGGGCGAAAAGTACCTTACGCTCGTGGCCATCCGCTACACGCCCTCGGCAAACGGGGAAGCGGACTTCGAGGTCATCAACGGCGGCCACGTTTCTCCGCTGGTCGTGCGCGCCGGCGGCACAATCGAAACCATCAACGACCACGACCTGCCCGTCGGCCTGCTCGACTTCGCGCGCTTCCACACGGTGCCGCTTACGCTCGCGCCCGGCGACAGCATCGTCCTGTTGAGCGACGGCATCAGCGAAGCCGAAGACCTTTCTGGCACGCAGTTCAGTGCCACCGAGCTCAGCCACCACCTCACCGGCCCCAACATGGTCGCCGGCCTTTTCACCGCCCTCGAAACCTTCTGCGACGGCGCCCCAGCGCAGGACGACCAGACGATCCTCACCATCGCCCGCACCGGGTAGCCTTCTGGCTTCTAGCTCCTAGCTTCTAGCTCTGGCCAAACCGACAACCAACAATCCCTCGAAAGCCCGCATGGACGTCTCGCAGCTCAAACACCAGTTCGCCGCCTCCCGCTTCCTCAGCTTCGACGAAAACAACGGCCTCGTCCGCATCAACGTCAAAACCCCGCAGGCCACGGCGACCATCTACCAGCAGGGCGCGCACCTCGTCGCGTTCCAGCCCGCGGGGCAGGCGCCGGTCATCTTTCTCAGCCGCAAGTCCGATCTCACCCCCGGCAAGCCCCTGCGCGGCGGCATCCCCATCGTCTTCCCGTGGTTCGCCACCGACTCCAAGCCCGACCGCATCGACGGCCACCCCGGCCCTTCGCATGGCTTCGCGCGCACGCAGGACTGGACGCTCCGCTCAGCGCATCAGCAGCACGATAACGTCGTCCTCACCTTCGAGCTCGGCCCCACCGCCATCAGCCGCTCCATGGGGTTCGACCGCTTCCAGCTCAGCCTAGCCTTCACCATCGGCCGCACGCTGACGCTCGCGCTCACCGTCACCAACACCGGCGATCAGCCGCTCGCGTTCGAGGAAGCCTTCCACACCTATTACCACGTCACCGACATACACGAAGTCACGGTCGACGGCCTCGAGCCAACGCCTTACATCGACAAGACCGACAGCTTCAAGGTGAAGCCTGCCGCCAACGCGCCGCTGCACTTCACGCAGTTCACCGACCGCGTCTACAACAACACCGCCGCCCCGTGCACCATCCACGACGGCACCGTGAAGCGTCGCATCTTCGTGCGCAAGTCGAACTCCAATTCGACCGTCGTCTTCAACCCCTGGAAGGAACTCCCCGACCTCGGCCCCTGGGAGTGGCACGAGATGGCCGCGGTCGAAACCGCCAACGTCGGCTCGAACGCCATTACGCTCGCCCCATCGGCCAGCCACACGATGTCGGCAACGATCTCGGTCGAAAAATCCTGACCCCCACCCCAACTTCGTCATCCTGAGCGAAGCGCAGCGGAGCCGAAGGACCTGCCACACCTCCGACTCCCGCACGCCGCTCGAACCGTTCAACCACGTAACTACTTCGCGTAATCCTCGCGATACGGTGTAAAGAAATCCAGCACCTCGGAATCCTCCAGCGCCCACGCCTGGTGCTCCACCCCACCCGGCACGATGAAGCTGTCTCCGGCCTTCGCCTCAAACTGCCCCGCGGGCGACTCGAACACAATCCGCCCGGTAATCACGTACACCATCTGCTCATGCGGATGGCTATGTTTCGCGCCCACCCATCCCTTCTTCTGCAGATGCCTGACCAGCATCATCGACGGGCTATACGACATCACCTGACGCTTCAATCCGTCTTCGGGTGTCGTCATCGTCTCGTCATTCGACTCAATCACTTCAATCGCTTCAGCCACATTCCCTCCAAAATCTGTTAACGCTAGCTTACCGCGTCCGCATCCGTCATAGAACCTATAGCTCTACACATTTGACGTCCGGCACGCACAGACGTTATTTGACATTTTGGCAAGTACAGCAATAATATCGCCATGGTGATTGTGACCACGAAGCACCTTGACCTGGCGGCTGCCAAGCACAGGGACGCGGCGAAGGAGCTTGCCGTATGGGAGCACATTGTCTCAGCAACCCGGTGGATGAACTTCGAGGAGGTTCGAGCTACGTTTCCTGACGCGGATAACGTCGATGGCTACGTCGTTTTCAACATCCGCCATAACCGTTATCGCCTGATCACCGTTGTCCACTACGCTAAGGATCTGGCTGATCGGAAGACGCAGGGTCATTGCTACATTCGGTCGTTCCTCACGCATACCGAGTACGACAACAGAGGGAATTGGGACAAGGAGTTCGGTCGATGAGCACATTGGCAAATCCTGTAGAGATGATCAAGTCCGGAGCCCCTCGCATCATTCGAAACGATGAAGAGTTGGCCGAGTACACTGACGCGCTTTTCCGGCTCACAGCAAAAAGTAAGCCAACGAGAGCGGAGCTGGACACGATCGACTTGCTGACCCTCCTGATCCAGGACTATGAGCACAAAGGCCGCACGGTGCCAGAACTATCACCGATCGAAGTCTTGAAGTTCCTCATGGACAAGCACAATCTCTCCCAGCGCGATCTGGTGGACGTTGTCGGCTCCGATTCGCTTGTGAGCCGCATACTCAAAGGCGAGCGCAACCTGACTGTGACGCATATCCACACACTGGCGGAGAGGTTCCATGTTCCTCCGTCAGTGTTTCTAGGCCGCTCGAATTCTCGCAAAGTCGCATAGTCGCCCCGTGCGACTCGGCTCGCATTGATCTGCGGGTAGGCCTCGGCTCACAGCGCCACGCGATTATTCATCTCCGTAATCTCCGGCGCACCCGTGGATTCGATGGTCACGCTGCCTCCGGATAAATCGCCCTTCGGCACCTTCACCATCACCGTCGCAGACTTCGGCAGCAGGTCCGTAGGAGCCTTGATCGCCGGCGTCGCAGTCTTCGCCACGACCTTCCCCGCGCGGTCCCGCACGACCACCATCGCCGCCGGCGCATCCACCGCTCCGAGGCTGTGCACCGTCACGCTCAGACCGCCAGCAACCGCCTTCACATCCTCGCGGTCGATGCCCAGGTCAGGCCGCGACCAGTACGGCACACCCGGCTTCACCAGCTTCAGCTCCAGCACCGTCGTCGTGCGCGGAGCCAGTGTCACCACCATCTCCCTGCTGCGCTCAAACTCCGCCGTGCGCGTCGACGAGCCCGTCACCGGCCCGTTCTCCTCCGCCTGCACACCCTGCGTCACCTCCCACGTTCCGGGGTCGATCTCCCATCCCGTCATGTGTGCCGTCACAGGCTTGTCGTCGAGGTTGTAGGCCAACACCTTGATGTGGTCCGGCGTGCCCACCGGCACCAGGATCGCCACGCTGTCGATCCGCGCCGGCGCGTCGAACTTCCAACTCACCACGTTGCCCGGGAACACATAGTTCCGCATCAACGCCACGCCGCCCAACCGCGCACGCTGCAGCTCGCCGTTGTTGAAGTACACGCGGTCGATCCACAGGCTGCCTTCGCGATTGATGAACTTCCGCTCCTCCGCCGTCTCAATCTGCGAGAGGTACAGCTTCTCAAGCGCCTTCGTATCGCCGGTCAACTGCCAGTTGAAGTGCAGGTTCGTCTCGCTCGCGACGCCGGAATCCGACCGCCGGTCCGGCCCTCCCGGGCGCAGGATCGCCTTGCCCCACGTGTCGCGCACGTTCAGCATGTCCAGCGCATCGGAGTTGATCGCCCGCAGCCCCGAGGCCGGGTCGTCCTCGAACGGCACAAGGTACTTCTTATCGCCCGTAAAGCGATACGCCGCCCACAGCACGAATTCCGGCCCGCCTCCGCTGGACTTGTCCTCGTTGGTGTTGAAGTTCACGTCATAGTGCATGTGATACTTCCCGTCGGCATCGAGATGCCGATGTGCCAGGAACCCATCTGCCGTCTCCACGACCATCTTCTTCATCGCCGGGTTGCCGTTGAAGTTCACCAGCGAGAGCGCCGGGTGGTAGACGAAGTACGAGCGGTTCTTCGCCCATCCCCACACGCCGCCGGTCGCCATCTTCGTGCCGCTGTAGTACGACGACCGAATCTGCGTCTGCCCCGCGGAGTTCTTGCCCGTCAGCCACAGCAGCCGCCGCGACGTCTCCATCGCGCGCTCGATCTCCTTCGGGCTGCCGTAGTTCAGCATCATCGCCTGGCCCAGGCTGTTGATGCCGTCTTCGTAGCTGTGCAGCTCGTCGTACTGCGCTTTGGCCAAACCGTTCTCGAACATGCCGTTGGCATACATCGCCTCCAGCGCACGCGACTGCGACTGCCGCAGCCTCTCTTCGTCGCCGCCCATGAAGGCGAGGCCAGGCCACCAGTTCAGGTAGTCCGAATCGTCCGAAAGCCCGCCGCCGAACTCGCCGTCGGAGATCTGCCGGTTGTCGATCCACCAGTTGATCTGATCGTTCAGCATCCTCAGATCGGTCACCTGCAGAAACGCCCAGCGCGGCACGCCCGCTGGCCCCACAGGAGCCACAAACGGCGGCCGAATCTGCTCGTGGTTCATCTCGTTCCAGTACTTGCGGCCGAGATCGTTCTCCGGATCGACGCTCAGCAGGTCCGTCATGTCCGCGTCGATGCGGTTGAAGATATTCAGTTTGCGAGAGTTCACCGACTCCTCGACCAGGTTCGCGTAGTTATCGCGCACCTGCGTCAGCCGGTCGGCAACATGCTCCGGCACCGCGTCCTTGTAGGGCTTGAAGATCAGTCGAATCCGCGCGCCTTCGAGCGACGCTGCGCCGAACTCCGGGCTCGCCGAGGAGATCGTCAGGTACAGGCTCTTCAGGTGCGGCAGGATGCGGTCGCGCGTGTCCAACCACAGCGTGTGCGGCTCGCCCGGCTTCACCGAGAAGCTGAAGTCGAGCATGTCGCGCATCGGCCAGATCGGGTCCTTCACCTCGATGTTCATCGGCACGTACTCGCCATGTGTCGGCTTGATGTCGAACCCCGGCAGATCGATCGCAATGCCATCGAGGCCCGCGTGCATGTTCTCCCAGCTATACGAGGCGCCATGGCCCTCATCGGCCTGCAGCGCACGGTAGTCCGCGGGCACCAGCACATGCACAATCGGCAGCGCCTGCTTCGTCGCCGTGTCAGAGCTCGCGCGCGCTCCTCTGCCGCCACGAATCGACGTGCGGCCGCCGCCGGTCGCCACGCCCGGCATGGCGACGATCATCGAGCGCTCATCTTCCGGGAACCGCCCCTTGATGAAGTCCTCGAGCGGCGTGATCGCCGGGTTGTCCATCTCCGCCTTCGTCGTCAGGCTGTAGCGCAGCACAGCCACACCCGAGGGCTCCGCGCCCGGATGCACGTAGTACGCCCCGAACTCCTGAATCGGCCACTCCTGCACGGCATTCGTGAAGCGGACTTTCTCGCCCGTCACAGCCTGCGCCGCGTCGAACGTCGCCCGCTGCTGCCCCTGCGGCTTCTCGAACAACGTCTTCGCCAACTGCGGCGACGCATCATGCTGATCGGGATCGGCAACCGCTCCCGGCTTCCCTGCCCCCGGCGTCAGCAGCGCAAAATTTCCCCACGCACCGCCCTCGACCTCCAGGTGATTCCACGACTCATCCGGCATATAAAACGTCACGGACTTCCCCGAAAGCGAATAGCAGTCCCAGTCCGGCAGCTGGAAATAATCGAACCGCCCCGTCAGCTTGGAGCGGTTGTACACGCCCGGCCACGTCGTCTCGCGGATGCCGTCCGTCCCCTTCCACCACCACCGCTTCAGGTCGTACACATCGTGTATCTCGACCTTCCGCACCGTCGTTGCTGCCGCCGGCAGAGGCGCGGGGATGCCCTTCGGCTGGTTCCATCCATGCCGCTGCCACCACTCGTCCTGCGTCGCCTTCGACGCGAACGTGCGCGCCACCGCCGGAACTTCCCGCGGCGTCTCATTCTTCGCCAAACCCCCGATGTTGTCGTCCGAGAGCATGCGGTCATAGATTCGCAGCTCATCCACATCGCCGCCGCGGTCGTAGTTGTACGAAGCCTCCACACCCGTCGGCCCGATGATGCGCGAGTGCGGCCCGAACTGATCCAGCGCCGCGTCGAACACCCCCGTCGCCGCCTTCGTTCCGGCCAGCTTGCCATTCACATAGAAGCGAATGCCGCTGGTCTCATCCCACGCCAGCGCCAGGTGCACCCACTCGTTCGGCTTGGGAAAGTCCGGCATCGTGTACGACACCCGCGTCCGTCCCAGGTTCACGTCCGTCACGAACGCGTCGAAGCCATGCCCGTTGTAATCGATGCGCAGCCACACCATGTCCCAGCTCGAGTGGTCGGCGTAGCCCACGCGAAACACCGGAAACTCGGTCTGGTCGACCGGCATGCGCGACCGCCACCAGAAGCTCAGCGTCCCGCGCTGCGAGTAGATGTTCCCCGGCGCCCAGTACGACAGCAGCTGATCGTTCCCGCACTCCAGGAACGATCCCTTCACGCCGCCAGGAACGATCTTCACGTCCTTCAGAAAATTCGGGTCGCCCTTGCCGGCGGCGTAATCCGCGTTGAACCCATGGTCACCGGACAGGTAAAACAGCAGCCCCGGCTCCTTTGCCGGTGCAGGCTGCGTGGGTTCATCGGCTGCAAACGCAGCGGTTGAAGACAAGGCAAACAGCAAAATCACGTGCAAAAATCTCATAAACCCACCACTCCGTAAGGACCGCCAACACCCAAATGCTGTCAGACAAGACGACCGCATTATTTGACAGGCGCGGCACGATGCGCAAGTGCGTCGCAAGGAACCGCGCTGATCGGAGCGAGCAGTGGCCTTCAGGCCACTGATTTGGCCGCTCTACGAATTGGGCTTCAGCCCTGGGCTCTCCACCTCTTGCCACCGAAATCCCATCAGGCGCAAAATGGATCACCACGGAGGTTCCACCATGCGGACATCCCTCGTCGCCCTCCCCCTGCTCCTCGTCACGGCAACCTTCGCCCAGGCCCCGGTCACCCGCCCAGACCCCTTCGCTTCCACCTGCCCCGTCGGCATGACCGCGCAGCGCGAGGCCTTCGGCCGCACCGAGTGGGTTGTCGCCCTCGAAGACTCCCGCGACCCCGCCATCACCGCCGCCCATCGCGCGGCTAACACCGGCGTCTTCGTTGAGCTCAACGCACACAAGGTCAAGCCGATCAGCAAAGTCAAAGTAGCCGTCGATTTCGAGCAGTACAAATCCGGCATCATGCCCGCCGAGACAAAGATCACACCCTCGCCCGACACGCAAAAGACCTTCGACCTCTCCGCCACCGGGGGCTCGGCCAGCAGGCTCTCGGGCAGCCTCCTGCTCGGCTCGCCCGTCTTCATCACGCGCGTGCGCCTGCTCGGCATCACCTACGCGGACGGCTCCACATGGCAGCCCGCCGCGGGCTCCGCCTGCAGCATCAAGCCGAGCCTCTACATGCCGGTCGACGCCCGCTAGAAAACCACGCATCGCCGAAGGCCGCACAAAGGTCCGGCCGTTAAAGGCCTTCCACGGCAAGGTCGGCCGCGGCCTCTCGGTCGAGATGAGCGTCAGGCACGGCCCGGTGACGCTGCTGTCAGTGGTCGAGTGCAAACACCGCGGCTTCAGGCTGCTCGTTGCGGAAGGCGAAACTGTCGCCGGCCCCATCCTCGAAATCGGCACCACCAACAGCCGCTACCGCTTCCCCTGCGGCGCGCGCGCCTTCCTCGAACGCTGGAACGCGCAGGGCCCCGCCCACCATTGCGCAGTCGGCCTCGGCCACATCGCCGGGAAGCTGCACAAGCTCGGTAATCTGCTTGGCATTGACGTCATCGACATCACCGCATCCTAGGAAACCCCGAACAAATGCCTGCTTTGAAGGGGTGGGACTTTAGACCCGCCGTCAGCCCAGCGATTGCCGTGCGGCCTTAGAGCAAAGTCCGCGATGCTATATAGGCCTCGTTCTTGCATTAACCGGAGTAGCAGCGGGCTTCAGCCCGCGGTAAAGGCGCCTACCGAGATTGGGCTTTAGCCCCGGGGTGGAACGACCTATATACCAGAGAGGAATCTGCTCTAGCCAGTGAGGGAGTGTGCGAACCTTGCCCAGACTTGGGTAGTGGGTTAGTTTGACTTGCTCGATTGAAGTTGCCGAAAAGGCGACTTTTCAGGGACATCGAACATTGGATTGATTGAGGAGTGCTGCAAGAGTCAGAGATCTTTGTCTGGATCGAAGCCATCGAGTCCAAGGCACTTCGGATCCATTCCGAACGCTGCTGCCTGACTAAGCATGAGAGAGAGTACCTCGCTGTATGCGAGGAGCTTTCCGTCCCAAAATGATGTATCCGTTGACGCAGCCGCAGCACGGTGTTGCATTGTGCTTAGTGCATCTCTCTTCAAGAGGTTTCCGAGATCGAGTATGTAGTTAGCGAGTGGATCCATGACTTCAATCTAATCGGACTTCGTTGAAGGCAGTTCACGAAAAACGGCGTTTCCGCCAACCTGGGCTCGAAGTTGCCGAAATGACGACTTTTCGGGAAGCCGCCAGATGTATGCGTAGCTAAATCCGTTTACTCAAACGACGTTGCTCTGTGACGACCTGTCGGCGACCAACTGACTTCCAAGTCACGCATCACTCCTACCGGAGCACTACTACCATCTACCACTCTGAAGGAACCCTTCTGGATGACGCTCCGTTCAGCATCTGTCCGGAGGGCGTGATCCAAAAGAGACTTGAGTTTCTCATGTCTAGCTCTATCTGCCGGAAGAGCGGGATGGGTCGCCTTTGTCGCCTCACCAGAATGAAATGCCAACTCCCATTTACGCCAAATCGCCCAATCTTCGAGTACGAGTTCTAGCTGATTGAGTGTAAGCGGGGTGAGGAGGAACAGATCGGTATAGCCATCTCTGTCTGCACAGCAATCATAAAAGTGAGGTTGACCGCTAAAGTTAGCTACGCCTTGTCGAGGTCCGTCATAGTATTCCGAAACGGTGAAAACTATTTCGTAAACGGGCTTTCCACTTGCAACGAGCATGCTCTCATTTTATGAGAGTTGTTCTCTGCCGCACCGCTCTTCCCGAAAAACGGCGTTTTCGGCAAATTGAGGTAGACAGGCCGCCAAACTAACCACTACGCAGGCTGCCTGAGAGCGGCCCCTACTGCTCCAAACTCGCATGGTGCCGCACATCGGCGCCGCTGACCCAGAAGATCACGTCCTCCGCGATGTTGGTCGCGTGATCGCCCACGCGTTCCAGGTTGCGCGAAATGATCAGCGTATTCAGCGCCTGCGAAGTCAGCTCCGGCTTCTCGCGGATCAGCGCACTCAGCGTCTGGAATGCTTCGCTGTTCATCTCGTCCACTTGGTCATCCAGCAGCAGCACAGACCGCGCCGCCTCCGCATCGCCTTCGATGAACGCCTGTATCGCCTTGCGCACCATCGCCGCCGCCAGCGACGCCAGCTTCGGAATATCCACCGGCAGCTCGGCCTGCTCGTACTCCTGCATCTCGCGCACCTTCACCGCGATGTTCACCGCCTGGTCGCCCACGCGCTCAAGGTCCGAGTTGATGCGGATCACCGACAGGATGAACCGCAGGTCCACCGCCATCGGCTGCTCCATCGCCAGCAGATCCAGCGCCGCTTGGTCGATCTCTCGCTCCAGGCGATTGATCGCCGGCTCGGCCAGCAGCACCAGCTCGCACGCGCTCAGGTCGCGGGTTGTGTAGCTCTCCGTCGCGCGCTGGATCGCCTGTTCCGCCATGCCCGCCATCACCAGCAGTTGCTGCTTCAGCTCATCCAGACTTTGTTGGAACCTCTTGCGCAATGTCATCCAAACCTCCCGGTGATGTAGTCCTCTGTCCGCTTATCCGATGGCGTCGTAAAGATCTTCTGCGTCGGTCCGAACTCCACCAGATGCCCCATCAGGAAGAAGCCCGTCTTCTCGGCCACTCGCGCGGCCTGCTGCATGTTGTGCGTCACAATCACGATCGTGTACTCGCTCTTGAGCTCAAAGATCAGGTCTTCGATCTTCGCGGTTGAAATCGGATCGAGCGCGCTCGCCGGCTCATCCATCAGCAGCACTTCGGGCTCGACCGCCAGCGCACGTGCGATGCACAAACGCTGCTGCTGTCCACCTGAAATTGCCGCACCCGATTTCTTCTTTACGACGTCCTTCACTTCATCCCACAGCGCCGCCTGTTCGAGCGACCGCTGCACAATCTCATCCATCTTCGCGCGGCCCGGCGAGCCGTTCAGACGCACACCGCTGGCCACGTTCTCATAGATGGACATCGTCGGAAAGGGGTTGGGCCGCTGGAACACCATGCCGATCTTGCGCCGCACTTCCACCGGCGAGATGCCGCTGTAAATGTCCTCGTTCCCCACCTGCACGCTGCCCGTCACCTTACCGGTGGGATTGGTCTCATGCATGCGGTTCAGGCAGCGCACAAAGGTCGACTTGCCGCAGCCCGAAGGCCCGATCAGCGCCGTCACCTGGTTCGCCGGGATGTGCAGGTTCACATCCTTCAACGTATGGACCGGTCCATACCATGCGTTCAGGTTCTGGACTTCGATGCCAACTCCCACTCACTGCCTCCATCGTCGCAAGCGACACATCTCATCGCAAATCGTCTACTTCCATCGTATAGCGAAAATTGGCGGCCCCTGCTTTGTGCAAGCGGCCGCCGATAGACTTCAATGCTGCGGGAGTCTACGGTATGTAATACCTGAACCCCGTGAACACCATGTTATTGGTCGCCTTCGGCGCACCCGCCGTCCCCACCCACGCCTGCTTGGTGAAGTAGCTGTACTGCATCGAGTACTGGATGCGTCCCTTAGCCGGCGTGTTGAAGAAGCGGTACGTAAACCCGAAGGTTCCTTCGTCGATCACGCGCGTCTGCGCTCCGCAGCTTGAGCTTGGATCATACGGCGCCCCGCCGAACACGCCGCCCGTCGAGCCTGTCGCCGGCGGTGTCGCTGCCTGCTCCGCAAAGCACGTCGACGTATTGATCGTCACCGGCGCGTAGCCCGTAATCACCCCGCCCACGTTGTAGACCGTGCGCTGTGCATACTCCGAACCCGCATAGCCGAAGATGTCCAGCTTTTTGGTCGGGTGCGTCTCGATCGAGAGCAGCCCCTGCAGGCCGCGTAGCGGCTCCAGCCGGCCGTCCGGATGCACTGTCACATCCGCCAGCTGCGACGACCCATAACGGTTCACGCCATCGCCGCCCATGAAGTGCAGCCCCAGGTCCAGCTTCTTCGTCACCGGGAAGCGCGCATTCACAAACACGCCGCCGCCCGTCTTCGTGTCGTTGAAAGCGCCCGTCGCATTGCTGACCGTCGCCGTCTGGTTCGGATAAACGCGAGCACGGAACCAGCGCGCAATGCCGCCGATTTCAAAGTGCCCATACCCCGGTTCTGCGGCCACCTTCACCACGACGTCAGGAGCGACGTTGTTCGAGTACTTATTGGTGAGGTTATACAAACCGCCGCCCGTTCCAATGCCACCCACGAAGAAATCCGGCGGTGTCGTCGACGACGTATAGCCCACGATCTGCGGCTCTTCCAGCGAGAAGCCCACAGTGCCCTTGCCGCCCGCGAACGTCTGCGTCAGACGCACACCGTACTGCCGCGTCCACGAGAAGCCCACGTGGTACTGCGGGTCGATCGTCTGCGGCAAGTTCTCCGTCGCCGGATTCAGCGACTTCTTCGTCTCCGTCACCAGCGACCACAACTGCCCGCCCGTGAACGTCAGACCGCTGTTCATCGCCACCTGTCCCCACACCTGCCGCTGCCGCAGCACATAGCTGTTGCTCTGGTTGTTGTTCGAAGTGATGCCCGCGCCCAGGAAGTCCGCCTCGTAGTAGCCGTTCAGCTTGCCGAACGGCACCTTCGCCGTCACCAATGCGCCAATGCGCGACTGCCTGCCGCTGCCGTTGAACTCGCTCGTGTACGCCTGCCCCGAGTTCATGTACGGGATCGAGTTGAAGGGCGTATTGATGTCCGAGTTCACCGACCGCGTGCGTACCACCGACTCCGCCGCCAGGAACCCGACCGGCGTAATCTCCACGCCTTTATAGTGGATCGCCGCCGGCGACTCGATCTGCTCATGCATCTGCTGCTGGTCCGTCACGACCGTGTCCGTGAGGCTCGTGCTCACCGACTTCAGATCGTTCACCGTCGACTGCAGCGTCTCCACCTTGGTCGTTGCCGTTGCGGCCGCTGTGGACGCCTGCGTCGCCGCGGCAGTTGCCGCCGCAGCCTGTGTCTGCGCGTCCGCCGTGCCCTGCTGCGCTGTCGAAAGCTGCGAATCCTTCGCCGTGAGCATCTGCTTCAGCGCATCGATCTGGGCCTGCATGTCTTCACGCAGTTGGTTGAACTGCTCCTGCGTCACACCCGACTCAGCCTTGCGCTTTTCGTGCTTCGACTTCTTCTCCGCGGTCTGTGCTTGAGCAGTACACAGCGATGCGGTGAGCAACACCGCCATCAACATGGCAAGACTTTTCATGGTTCCTCTGTACGGTTTTCGGTTGGTCGTGCGACTGGGGACGGTGTGCGCGCGATCGCATCATCGATTCTCTGCGAGGTTCGCGCAGGTTCAATGCTCACAGACGGAAATGAACCAATTGCGACAGTAGCGTTAACAGGATGTGAATTGGCCCGCGGAAGATCGCGCTATTTCCATCGGCATTGTGCTCGAAGCTCATCAGCTCCGAGCTCGTAAGAACCCGCCTCAGCCGAATCTGCCCGTGATGTAGTCTTCCGTCAGCTTGTTCGAGGGGTTCTGGAACATCTTTCGCGCCGCGTCGAACTCGATCAGCTTGCCCTGCAGGAAGAACCCGACGTAATCCGAAATGCGCGCCGCCTGCAGCATGTTGTGCGTCACGATAATGATCGTGCACGACCGCCGCAGGTCGAAGATCAGGTCCTCGATCTTCGCCGTCGCAATCGGGTCCAGCGCCGACGATGGCTCGTCCATCAGCAGCACCTCGGGGTCCACCGCCAGCGCGCGCGCAATGCACAGCCGCTGCTGCTGCCCGCCCGAAAGCGAAAACGCCGACGCGTGCAGCTTGTCCTTCACCTCATCCCACAGCGCCGCGCGCTGCAGGCATTCGACAACCTTGTCCTTCAGGTCGCGCTTGCGGCAGAGATTGTTCACGCGCAGCCCATACGCGATGTTGTCGAAAATACTCTTCGGAAACGGGCTCGGCTTCTGGAACACCATGCCCACGCGCCGCCTTAGCACGGTCGGCGAAAACTCCGAAATTTCGGTCGCATGAAATTTGATCGAGCCTTCCACCCGGGTCTTCGGAATCGTCTCGTACATGCGGTTCAGCGTGCGCAGGAACGTCGACTTCCCACACCCCGACGGCCCGATCAGCCCCGTAACCCGCATCGACGGCAGCTCCATATTCAGGTCATGCAGCGCCTGGAAGTCGCCATAGAAAAAATTCATGTCCGACACCGTAAACTGCGCCTCCAGCGGCTGCGTATCCACCGGCTCGGGGTCCCCGAACCGCGCACTGCGCGCACGATGCAGTTTCTTCAGGTCGAAAAGTGAGGTCGTGGTTGCCATCAATGTCCCGCGCGCGCGCGTCCGCCCGAGACCACAAGGCGTGCCACGATGTTAGTGATAAATATCCCTGAAAGCAGCACGAACCCCGCCGCCCACGCCTGGCGATGCCAGTCCTCATACGGCGAAATCGCGTAATTGAAAATTACCACCGGCAGCGAAGCCGTCGGCTGGTTCCACCCCGGGCTCCAGAACTGGTTGCCGAAAGCCGTGAACAGCAGCGGCGCCGTCTCGCCCGCCACCCTCGCCAGGTTCAGCATGATGCCCGTCACGATCCCCTGCATCGCTGCGGGAATAATCACCGTCACGACAGTCTGCGCCTTGCTCGCACCCAGCGCCAGCCCGCCCTCGCGCAGCGTGTTCGGCACCGCGCGCAGAAACTCGTCCGTGCTGCGCAGCGCGATCGGGATCATCATCAGCCCCAGCGCAACGCCACCGGCGAACGTCGAAAAGTGGTGCTGCGTCGCCACGATCAGCGAGTAGATAAAGATGCCGATCACGATCGACGGCACGCCATTCAGCAGGTCGGCGGTATAGCGCACAGCCAGCGAGAACGGTCCCTTCCCAAACTCCGCCAGGTACACGCCGCCCAGCAAGCCAATCGGAATGCCGATTGCGCTGGCCAGCAGCAGCAGCTTCCCGGAGCCGATGATAGCGTTCGCCATCCCGCCGCCCTCTTGCCCCGCGGGCACCGGCAGCTTGGTAAAGAAGTTCAAGTTCAGCGACCGCGCCCCGTTCCAGATCAGGTAACCCAGGATGAACAGCAGCACCGAGACCACCAGCAGCGCAGCCAGCCCTGTCAGCGACAGCATGAAGCCGTTGATGATCTTCTTGTGCATTGGAGGATAGGACTTGCTCACCGCGCACCCTCCTGAGACTTCATGCCCAGCATCAGCAGCCGAGCCAGCGCGTTGATGATCATGGTCACTGCGAACAGCACCAGCGCCAGCTCGATCAGTGCGCTGATGTACAGGTTCCCCGTCGCTTCCGTGAACTCATTCGCAATCACGGCCGCGATCGTATATCCCGGTGAGAGCAGTGACTTGCTGATAGCCGGCACGTTGCCGATCACCATCGTCACCGCCATCGTCTCGCCCAGCGCCCGCGCCAGCGCCAGGAATACCGAGCCGAACATGCCGCCGCGCGCATACGGCACCACCGACTTCCACGTCACATCCCACTTCGTCGCGCCCAGCGCCATCATCGCCTCACGCTGCGCCTGCGGAACTGCAATCAGCACCTCGCGCGAGATCGAAACGATAAACGGCACAATCATGATCGCCAGCACACACGACGCCGAAAAGTAGCTGACGCCATAGAACGAGCCCTGAAATATCGGCAGGAACCCCAGCACCTTCTGCAGCAACGGCACCACGTAGTCGCGCAGGAACGGCAGCATAACGAAGATGCCCAGCAGCCCGTAGATCACGCTCGGCACCGCGGCCAGCAGCTCAATCATGAACGTCAGCACATTCGAAATCTTGCGCGGCGCAAGCTCGGCGAGAAAAATTGCCGCGCCCAGACCAACCGGCACCGCGATTACCAGCGCCAGCAGCGCCGTCACCACCGTGCCGTAGATGAATGGAAGCGCGCCATAGTCGTCAGCCACCGGGTCCCACGTGGAGGAGTGCAGAAACTTCCACCCGAAGGCGTGCCGCGACAGCGCGGCGTCCTTCCACAGGTGCTGCACCAGCAGGCACGTGATCAAAATAATGCTGAGCGCAGAAGCAAAGGTGACGAGGAATGCGACCTCGTCACCTTTCTTCAATCGCCCCATCAAAGACAGCTTCTCGCGAGCGTCCTTCACAACCGTTGTCGGGGGAGGTGTCGTTGCAGTAGAAGCCATGCTTGTCGGTCGTCCTAGTAGTGCAGGGTCTTGATGGCTGCCAGTTCTTTATCCACTACCGGCTTGGCCAGGGGAGCGTACGTCAGGTTCTGCGTAAACTTCTGCCCGTCTGTGATACCCCATGTCAGGAACGCCTTCAGCGTCGCGCCCTTGGTCTTGTCCTTCGCATCGCGTGGCACCAGCATCCACGTAAAGCTCGAGATCGGATACGCCGTCGCTCCCGGTGCGTTCGTAATCGACACCCGGAAGTCCGCCGGCATGCTCTTCACCGCGCCCGCCGCAGCCGCCGTCACCGAGTTCAGGTCGGCCTTGATGAACTTGCCGGCCGCATTCTGCACCTGCCCGTAAGACATCTTGTTCTGCACGGCATAAATCAACTCGACATACCCGATCGAGTACGGTGTCTGCCGCACGAACCCGGCCACGCCCTCGTTACCCTTGCCGCCGATACCGACCGGCCAGTTGATCGTCGGAGCAGCGCCCTTCGCCTTCCACTCCGGGCTAACTTTGGTCAGGTAGTCCAGCCAGATGAAGGTCGTTCCGCTGGCGTCCGAGCGGTGGCACACGAGGATGTTGTTGCCCGGCAGGCTCACGCCCGGGTTCGCCTTCGCGATCTCAGGATCGTTCCACTTCGTGATCTTGCCCATGAAGATCCCGGCCAGCGCCGTCGCCGTAAAGTTCAGGTCCTTGCTCACGCCGGGGATGTTGTGGATCGGCACCACGCCACCCAGCGCCACCGGAAAGTGCAGGATGTCGGTGCCGATCTTGCTCTTCGCATCGGCGAGCAGGGCGTCAGTCATCGGGCTGTCGGTGCCGCCGAAGTCCACGGTACCGGTCGAAACCTGGCGAATGCCGCCGCCCGACCCGATCGACTGATAGTTCACCTGGGTTCCGGGGTGAAGCTTGGCATACTCGCTCGCCCATGCCTGGTAGAGAGGAGCGGCAAAAGTGGAGCCCGCTCCGGTCAGGTTCACCTGTTGAGCACAGAGAGGGGCGGAAACGCTGGCAGTCAGGGCAGCGAAAAGTAATATGCGGCGGATCATAAGGTCCTCGTAAGATTCGCTATTCCAACAGCATCGCCGGAGATAGTCTATGCGTGAACGCACGCATAGAAAAGACTACAGAGTGATTGTAAACGGAGCGTGAATCGCCAACCCCGCCCCGCGAACCGCCGCTACTCGTTCCCTTGACAAAGGAACGACATACCCGACACACCCGCATGACAGCGCGCTGACCGCTGACGCATAGGCTCGTTTCAGCGCACCTACGCCATGCATCAGACCGCCACTCCAAATTCGGAGCTCGACACTCGAAACCCGAGACTCTTTAATAGACCCTTCACCCTCCATCCGGCCCCCGAGCCCAAACCAGCGCCCCGCACCCCCAGCGCGGCCTGGAAAATCCCCGGCCCCGGCCTCACAGTGTGGTTCACTGGCCTCAGCGGAGCCGGTAAGACTACCCTCGCCACCGCGCTCGCCCGCCGCCTGCGGCGCGCCGACATCCCCACCATCCTCCTCGATGCCGACATCCTCCGCCAGGGCTTCTGCGCGGGCCTCGGCTTCTCCCGCGAAGACCGTACCGAAAACGTTCGCCGCATTGCCGCCCTCGCTGCCCGCCTGTCCGAGTCCGGCGCCGTCGTCCTGGTCGCCGCCATCGCCCCGTATCGCGACGTGCGTCTCGCTGCCCGCGAGCACATCGGCCGCTTCCTCGAGGTCTACGTCAACGCCCCGCTCCACACCTGCATTCAACGTGATCCCAAGGGTCTCTACGCCCGCGCCCTCGCCGGCGAAATCCCGCACTTCACGGGCGTCACCGACCCCTACGAGGAGCCCCTCGCCCCCGACATCGAGTGCCGTACCGGCATCGACACCATCGACACCTGTACCGCCGCCCTCCTCGCCGCGATAAACCACTACCGCGCGTCGAAGGCCACAAACAGAGTCGATAACCTTAGTTGAATCCCCGCCGTGTGCGGTTGATGGCCTCGGTGGCGCGGTCTTTTTCCCGTTCGCGCATGCGCTCGGCGTAGGCGGCTGCGTCGTCGTTGCGCTTCTTCTTTTCGCCTGCCGTGAACGTACGCGCTTCCGAGCGCGAAATGCGCTTGTGCGCCGTCATGCCTTCAAGCAGGAACTCCGCTGCCGAAACCGCAAGCTCTGGTTTGGAACGCTGGTTGACGTGCAGGGGCGAGAGCTTTTCGAAGAGACCCTGAATCTGTTTGAGAGCATCGAGCACCGTGGCTGAGGGCTGCTTATCGTTGAGCTCGACCGCGCCCCCAAGGTTGAACCACTGCTCGATCTGCTGGGTGTTCGTGGCGGCGAAGTAGCCGTCAAAGACATGCGCGACGGCCGACCGAATAAGCTCGCGGATCACCGTGTCGGAGCCGCGCATCTCGCCTTCGTACTCCAGCTCGATCTTGCCGGTAATGCCGGGAAGCGCAGCGAAAATATCGCCAACGCGGGGGACTACCAGCGATTCGCCGTGGAGCAGCGCTCTCCGTTCGGCATTCGAGACCACCAGCTCCATCGTGCTGATAGGCAGGCGCTGCGACACGCCGGAACGCTTGTCGACCTTCTTGTCTTCACGCGCCACGAACGCAATCTGCTCGACGATCTGCCGGATGTAATGCGGAATCTCGATGTTCTGGATGGCGTTGTTCTCAGGCGCGTACGTGCGGCCCGTCCAGGCTTCCTGCTCGGTGATGGAGATGGCTTCGTCGACCGACTCCGGGTAGTGCGTGCGAATTTCGCTGCCGATGCGGTCCTTGAGCGGCGTTACGATCTTGCCGCGCGCCGTGTAGTCCTCCGGATTGGCCGAGAAGACAATCGCCACGTCGAGCTCCAGGCGCACGGGGTAGCCCTTAATCTGCACGTCGCCTTCCTGCATGATGTTGAAGAGAGCAACCTGGATTTTGCCGGCGAGGTCGGGCAGCTCGTTGATCGCGAAGATGCCGCGGTTCGCGCGGGGCAGCAGCCCATAGTGGATGGTCAGCTCCGAGCCGAGCTGGTGCCCGGAGCGCGCAGCCTTGATCGGGTCGACATCACCGATCAGGTCGGCGACAGTAACGTCGGGCGTGGCGAGCTTTTCGATATAGCGCTCGAGAGGCTTCATCCAGGCGATCGGTGTTTCGTCGCCTTTTTCGGCGATCAGGTCCCGCGCGAACTTAGACAGCGGAGCGTACGGATTATCGCGCAGCTCGGAACCGGCGACATACGGCACCTGCGGGTCAAGCAGCGTCGTCAGCGCACGCAGCAGGCGCGACTTGGCCTGCCCACGCAGCCCGAGCAGGATGAAGTTGTGCCGCGAGAGCAGCGCATTCACCACCTGCGGCACTACCGTGTCGTCGTACCCGACGATGCCCGGGAAGAGCGGATCACCTGATTTGGCGGTCTCGCGAAGGCGAACGATCAGGTTGTCGCGGAGCTCGTCCTTCACGGAGCGCGAGACGCGCTCAGGGGTGAATTCGGAAGTGCGGAGTTGGCCCAGGGTGCTCGGAAGCGCGGTCGACGGCATAGGTAGAAGTATAGATGTCGCGCTCGGCACCGGGGATTCGCGGGCGGGGCGGTCTTCCCAACTGAATTCAGGCAACGGAGAATGATCTCAACTCTGCCGGCCAAAGCGGGATGTAGTCGTCCTCGGAGAAGTCCCTGAAACCAGCAGCAAAAACTAACTCCGGTCTGTCGTTTTGGATGAGGTTCCTGATGCGTTCAAACGCTATTTTCGGCTCATTGGTATGGACGAAAATATTGAACTCGTTCATCCCAAAGTCATGGCCATCCACGCATATTCCTTTTTCAGCCATCAAGGCTGTCTCGAGTTCGATCAAGGCGTCATAGTCGGCGAGAGTGGTGGCGGAGAACTGAATCACGAGCTGAAATTTGAGGTTCACCGCCTAGACAAGCTCGTCGAGCATTGCCTGCATCTCGCTGGCGGCATGGCTGTTGCCGGTGCGGGCGGCGGCCGCGAGCCCCGCTTCGAGGCGGGTGCGCGCGTCGTCGCTCCGTCCGGCCTTCAGGAGCTGCTGCGCCGACATCTGATACGCCGGCACGTAGTCCGGCGTTTGCTGAATGATGCGGTCGAACTCGGCGAGCGCTTCGGGCTCGCGGCCTTCGGAGGCATACGCCATGGCGAGACCATAGCGGGCGAAGGCGTCGGTGGGGTTCTGGGCAAGGATTTCGGTGAGCATGGCGATTTTGTCCATAGGGACATTGTTCGTTGCGTGACCGCAAACTGCAAATCCGGGCGGCCGGTTGCCGGGGACAGCCAGGACATTGATACTCGGAATCATGCGCATGGCGAGGCTGGCTGCGGGGATCCTGTGGAGCGTCATTGTATTGCCGATCGTTCAGGCCCAGAATGCAGGCTTTACGCCCCGCAAGGATGCCGACCAGATTCCGTCGTACGAACTGGCCTCCATTCACAAGGCCCCGGACGACAACACCCCGTGGAGCATCCATGATGACACTGACGGGCTCACCGCCCGGGCGGCGACCCTGCGCTCGCTGATCGCCGAGGCGTACGGCTTTTCGTTGGGGCAAATCAGCGATCAGCAGCTGACTGGTGTGCCGACTTGGGCAAAGACCCAGCGGTTCGACATCAAGGCGAAGGTCGACTCGACTAATGTTACGAAACTGCAGGAGTTGGAGAAAGCCTCAACCATGATCGTGGAGGCGCGGCAGATTGTGAGCCGTACGCCCACGTTTCGTATGGTGATGCTGCAGCGCCTGCTGGAAGACCGCTTTCGACTGAAGGTGCACTACGAGCAGAGAGTGATGCCGCTCTACGAGATGATCGTGGCGAAGGACGGTGTCCGTATGAAGACCGCGCATCCGAAAGATCCCGAGCATGGCTCTATGGAGATGTCGGCCGGCAAGCTGGAAGGCGAGAACGTGCCCATGGCTTTCATCCCCCTGATATTTGAGCTGGAGTTGGAGCGGCCGGTGGAGGACAAGACCGCGACCCAGGGGAACTTCGACTTTCAGTTGCGCTGGACGCGGATGGAAGACGCCCAGGACAGCGGCGCCGACACATCGGCGCCCTCCCTCTTTACGGCGATCCAGGAGCAGATGGGGCTGAAACTGCGTTCGGGCAAGGGGCCAGTGTGGGTGATCGTGGTGGATCACGCTGAGCTGCCTTCGGAGAATTGACGACCGGCCCGAGGGTCCCGAACAGGCGGAAAACAGGCGGCGCAGGCTGGCGATTTGACGAGACCGTTAGAATAGAAGCATGGGTATGGAATTGCAGGGGCGGCGCGTTTCCGAGTCGCAGTCGGAGCGCACCGAGGCCATCTTTCCGGCAGACTCGAATGCGCTGGGCACACTTTTTGGCGGACGGCTGATGCAGTTCATCGACCTGGTCGGCGCGATGGCCGCGGCCCGCCACGCGCGCACGTATACCGTTACCGCCTCGATGGACCACCTGGATTTTGTAGAGCCTGTGCGCGTCGGCGAGCTGCTAATCCTGAAGGCCAGCGTCAACCGCGCGTTCAAAACCTCAATGGAGGTCGGCGTGCGCGCCATGGTCGAGGACGTCCGTCAGCAGAAGTTGCGCCACGTGTCGTCGGCGTACCTGACGTTCGTTGCAGTCGATGCCCACGGGCAGCGGGTGGAAGTGCCGCAGGTGATCCCCGAGACCGGGCACCAGAAGCGCCGGTTCGAGGACGCCCTGCGCCGTCGCGAGATGCGCGCCGGAGAGACGCAGCGCAAGCGCGAGTTGAGAGCAATGACGCCGCCGGAGTGGCACGTCTAGAGCAGTGAATGGACTTTTGGAGGTTGACGATGGAGAGCGAGACAACTGCTGAACAACCCAGGGTTCCGGCCATGGGATTTTACGCAGGAGTTTTTCTTCTCTTGCTTCTCGTCTCTCTGGATAACTTCCGGTCAGCGTGGATTGCGGCTGCTGGTCATGGGTGGCACCTGAAGTTTGTGATCAGTATGCCGTGGGCATTTTGCGCGCTGACTGGAACCGGCCTGTATATGGGCATGAAACGCGGAGACCTGGGTGCAAAGATCGCCGGGCCGTTGCTGATGAATTTGGGTTTTATCGTTATGTTTGCCTACGAGGCGATGTACAAGCTCGGAAGAATCGGACACTAAACTCTTTAGTTAGCTTTTGATAGTCGGCTTTATTTGGATGGAGTAATCGACATGGGACATGGTGGACAAGGAATGCCGCAGGGACCGCAGGCGCTGCCGGGTGTGCAGTATGTGGTCGCGGTCGGCAGCGGCAAGGGCGGCGTCGGCAAGACGACCGTTGCGGTGAACCTCGCGGTGAGCCTCGCGAAGATGGGCCATCGCGTTGGCCTCATCGACGCCGACATTTACGGCCCGAACGTGCCGACGATGCTCGGCATGTCGCGTCAGCCGAACATCGTCGGCGAGAACCGCATCGAGCCGCTGACGGCGCATGGCGTCAAATTTATTTCGGTGGGCCTCATCTCGCCCGGCGACAAGCCGATGGTGATGCGCGGCCCGATGCTGCACCAGATCATCCGCCAGTTCCTGCAGCAGGTGGAGTGGGGACAGCTTGATTTCCTCATCGTCGACCTGCCGCCGGGTACGGGCGATGTCGTCATCTCGCTCGTCCAGACGGTGCCCCTCACGGGCGCGGTTGTCGTGTCGACCGGATCCTCGGTCGCGCTGCAGGATGCGCGCAAGGCCCTGGAGATGTTCCACCAGGTCAACGTCGAGGTGCTGGGCATGGTCGAAAACATGTCGCAGATGACACTGCCCGACGGCAGCGTCATCGACGTCTTCGGCGCGGGCGGCACGGAGCAAACGGCGAAGCAGTTCGGCCTGCAGTTCCTCGGCTCCGTCGATCTCGATCCGCTGGTGCGTGAAGGCGGAGACCGTGGCCTGCCGGCGGCGCTCGGCAACGACTCGAAGCGCGCACAGGAGTTCGCAGCAATTGCGAAGAGAGTAGAGCAGCGGGCGATAGAGTTGGGTGCGAAGAACGAGGACGTGCTCGAAATCACATAGACAAACAGCAGCGCGTAGAAACGTCTAACAGGAGAGGAGGGGGCGATGGAAGTTCGAGTAACGGCGCGGCAGCGGTCGATATTGACGGCGATTGTGGAGAGCTACATCGCCACCGGCGAACCTGTGGGATCCGGCACGCTGGCCCGCGCCCAGATTGACGGCAACGCCATCAGTCCCGCGACCATCCGCAACGAAATGGCCGAGCTCGCCGATGCCGGCCTTCTGGAGCAGCCGCACACCTCCGCGGGCCGTGTGCCTTCGGCGCGCGCGTTTCGCATGTACGTTGAGCAGTTGAGCCACGGGGCGGCGGCGCGCTTGCCCGGGCTGTCGCGCGCGCAGGTGCATTCACAGATCGACTCAGGCTTCGCCGGCGTCGCGGGCACACAGGCGCTGCTGGAGCGCACCTCGCACGTGCTGGCAATGCTTTCGAGCGGCGTGGGCGTGGCCATCGGCGCAGTCGCCGGATCGGACCTGTTGGAGCACGTACACTTCAGCCGCCTCGCCGAGCGCCGTGTACTCGCCGTGCTCGTCACGCGCAGCGGCATGGTCCGCGATCGCGTGCTCGCGCTCGACCGCGACCTCTCTCTGCTGGAACTGGAGACAGCCGCGCGCTTCCTCAACGAGAACTATCGCGGATGGAACGTAGAGCGCGTGCGCGCCGAGCTCGCCGACCGCATCGAGCGCGAGCGCAGCGAGTATCAGCGCATGATCGAAGGCGTGCAGCAGCTTTGGTCGCGCACCGTGCCGGACGCAGGACGCGCGGTGCAGTCGGTGTACGTGGAAGGCGTGGCCAACCTCGTCGGCCTTCCGGAAGACCGCGAGCGGCTGCGCGATATGCTCGCCGCGCTCGAAGAGAAGCAGCGCCTCGTCGAGTTGTTGAACGCGTACATCGATTCGAAGCAGGATTCGGTGCGCGTCGTCTTCGAGCTGGAAGAACACGCGCCGGAAATGGCGGGGCTGGTGCTGATCGCAGCACCCGCGCGCGCGGGCGGCGAAGCGCTGGGCACGGTCGGCGTCATCGGCTCGCAGCGCATGCACTACGAGAACACGATGAACGCAGTGAGTTACGTTGCACAAATGTTTGACCGCATCAACGATCCGCGATCGACGTAAGTTTTATGGGAATCTAAACAGGCTTTGGTGATGCGATGGCAGGTGTAAGGAACCCCTTCACGCGCTGGTCGCGCATGGGCCGAGATGGAGAGAAGAGAATGGACACTGAAACTTTGCAGAATGAGACTGCGCCCGAAGGCGCACAGGTAGACCTCGAAGCCGGCACGGAGCGGGCACAGGCCCCGACAGCAGACGCGGCGCAGGTGGAGATCGAACAACTTCGCGCCGACAACGACCAGTTGAAGGACCGGCTCGCACGTCTGCAGGCGGAGTTCGACAACGCCCGCAAGCGTGAGGTGAAGGAGCGGCAGGACGCACGCGACTATGCCGTGCAGAATGCCGTCGAGCCGTTCCTCGGCGTGATGGATAACTTTCAGCTCGCGCTGAAGGCCGATGGCTCCGCGGAACAGCTCCGTACCGGCGTCGAGTTGATCCTGAAGCAGATGGAAGATGCTCTGCGCGGGCTCAATGTGCAGGCCGTCGAATCGGTCGGGGCGCAGTTCGACCCCCGAATCCACGAGGCGCTGGGCAGCATCGAAACTGTGGAGCATCCTGACCACCAGGTGCTGGAAGAGATTCGTCGCGGGTACAAGCTGCGGGACAAGCTGCTGCGGCCGGCGCTGGTGAGGATTGCGGTGAACCCGGCGCAGAAGAGTGAGTAAGGCAGCGAACAGCCAACAGGGAACAGCGAACAGAAAAGAAGTAAAGACGTGCGGTGGTGGGCCTCGCGATAGGTTAAGTTGAAGGGAAGGTTGGATGGCGACGTCGACGATGAAGATGGACTATTACGAAGTCCTGGGTGTGGAACGGACCGCCGATGATGGCGAGTTGAAGAGTGCGTATCGCAAGCTGGCGATGCAGTTTCACCCGGACCGGAACCCGAACAATCCGGAGGCCGAGGAGCGCTTCAAGACGTGCAGCGAGGCGTACCAGGTGCTCAGCGATCCGGACAAGCGCGCAGCGTATGACCGCTACGGACACGCCGGCGTGAATGGTGCGAGCGGCTTTGGGGGAGGTAGCCCGTTCCAGCAGGGCGATCTCGGCGACATCTTCGGCGATTTGTTCGGCGAGATGTTCAACATGGGCGGCAGCCAGCGGCGCGCCTCGCGTGCGCAGCGCGGCCGCGACCTCAAGTACGAGATGCAGCTTGAGTTCGAAGAGGCCGTGTTCGGCAAGGAGCAGGAGATCAGGATTCGGCGCGCCGAGACCTGCGACGACTGCTCGGGCACCGGCTCGGAAAAGGGCAAGCAGCCGGAGACCTGCCAGCAGTGCGGTGGCCGCGGGCAGATTCGTTCGCAGCAGGGGTTCTTCTCCGTCGCGAGGACGTGCCCGGTATGCAGCGGGACGGGCAGCATCATCCGCACGCCGTGCCCTACATGCCGCGGCGAAGCGCGTGTGCAGCGCGAGCACAAGATACTGGTGAAGGTGCCGGCGGGTGTCGAAGACAGCACGCGCATTCGCTACAGCGGCGAGGGCGACGCGGGACGCTTCGGTGGACCGGCGGGCGACTTCTACGTGGTGCTCGAGGTGAAGCCGCACAAGTTCTTCGAGCGCGACGGCGACGACCTGCACTGCGTCATTCCGGTGAGCTTCCCGCAAGCCGCGCTCGGCACTGAGCTCGAAGTCGCCACGCTCGAAGGTCCGGAGACGCTGAAGATTCCCGAGGGCACGCAGAGCGGCCGCGAGTTCAAGCTGCGCGGCAAGGGCGTGCCGCACCTGAACCAGCACGGCAAGGGCGACCTGATCGTGCAGGTGCGGGTGCAGACGCCTTCGAAGCTGAACAAGCAGCAGAAGGAGCTGATGAAGCAGCTCGCCGAGACGATGACGGTGGAGAACACGCCAACATCGCGAGGGCTCTTCGACAAGATGAAGGATATTTTCAGCTAGATAGAAAGCAGCGTGCGAGGCGGTCGGCAATTGCCGGCCGCCTTTTGCTTTTAAAGCAGCGCCGAACAGATAGACAACGCCGCGATCGCCGCCGTCTCCGCGCGAAGGATACGCGGCCCAAGCGTGACGGGGCGCCAGGCGTTGTCGATGAAGAGCTGCATCTCTTCAGGCGTCCATCCGCCTTCGGGGCCGATGGCGAGTGCGAGGGCGCGGTTGTGTTCGGCGGAAGGCCCGTCGAAGTTGCGGTGCGATTCGAGCGCGGCCGCGATGGTGTTCTGCTGTTCGGTTTCCGAGAGCAGCAGTTTGTGCGGAGCGTCGACGAGCGCGAGTGCGGCCTTGAGAGGCTGCGGGTCGTCGATGTCGGGGATGTCGGTGCGGCGCGATTGCTTCGAAGCCTCAAGCGCGATTCGGCGCCAGCGTTCGACGCGCTTCGGTGCGGCGAGCGCAAGATGCTTTTCGGTGCGGCGCGCGAGCACGGGTGTGATGCGCGCGGCGCCGAGCTCGGTCGCCTTCTCAATGCCCCACTCCAGGTGATCGAACTTGAAGACGGCCAGCAGCAGATGCACCGGCAGAGCGGCTTCGGCTTCAAGTTCTTCGTGCAGGATGAATACAACTTCATGGTCAGAGACCGAAGAAATTTCTGCGCGATGCAGGAAGCCATTGGCCACGACGTCGAAGATTTGTCCGGGCTCGGCGCGCAGCACGCGAGCGAGATGTGCGGCCTGATCGCCGGTGAGTGATGCTGTGTTTCCGTTGCTTGTGTCTGCGATGAAGCGGCGGCGCGTCATGCTGTTCAGGATAACGCTCTCGAAGCGCATGCGCCAAAAGGCGCATGAACATTGGCTGAATCTATACGCGCAAGCAGCGCACAAACACCTCGGGGAGCGCTCTATGTGCGCTCCCCGAGTGTGTTGCCTTTGGTATGTACTGCTTTGCCTGGTTGCGTTTGCCTGCGCTCCCAATCGATGTTGAACATCGACGTTGCTTATAGCGTTCTAAGCAACTAACGAAGGTATAGTTTTCTCGCGATGCAGAGTCAAGAGAAAAAGTGAAATACATCGCATGATTTTTTCGAATGGGATCGGGTGGCGAAGCGCCGGCTTCAAGAGAGTTCGGCTCGCGCTCCGCCTTTTGGCGTTGAGAGAGGTAATGCGAATCGCACACTCAATGGTGCGCGAGCGAGCCGTTGCGATGCGGACGTATACTAACGCGTTCGCATCAGAAGTGTGGATGGGACTCGTCCGATGCGTGCGTGAAGTGAGGAGATGAAGTGATGCGTGATGTTGTGATCGTCAGTGCGGTGCGGACGCCGGTGGGCAAGTTTCAAGGCGCGTTGTCCGAGTTGAGTGCGGTGGAGCTGGGTGCAATCGCGGTGCGCGCGGCCGTTGAACGCGCCGGTATCAACGCCGCCGATGTCGACGAGTGCATCATGGGCTGCGTGCTGCCGGCTGGCCTTGGGCAGGCGCCGGCTCGGCAGGCTGCTCTGCGCGGCGGCTTGAGCGATCGCGTCAGCGCGCTGACCATCAACATGGTGTGCGGCTCGGGGCTGCGTGCCGTCGGGCTCGCGGCACAGTCCATCGCGCAGGGCGATGCGGAGATCGTCGTCGCCGGCGGCATGGAGTCGATGTCGAACGCGCCGTACCTGATGCCCGGCGCGCGCAAGGGCTATCGCATGGGCGACCAGAAGGTTGTCGACTCGATGGTGCAGGACGGCCTGTGGTGTGCGTGTGAGAACTGGCACATGGGTATGTCCGCTGAGGCGGTGGCGGAGAAGCACAGCTTCACGCGCGAGCAGCAGGATGCGTTCGCGGTAGAGTCGCACCGACGCGCGGCCGCGGCATGGAGCGCGGGGCGCTTCGACGCGGAGGTGGTACCCGTCGAAGTCAAGACGAAGAAGGGCAGCGTGATGGTGACACGCGACGAGAGCATCCGCGAGGACACATCGATGGAAACGCTGGGCGCGCTCAAGGCGGCCTTCAAGAAAGATGGCGGCACGGTGACCGCCGGCAACGCGCCGGGAGTGAACGACGCTGCGGCCGCGCTGGTGGTGATGAGCGCAGAGAAGGCGCGCGAGCTTGGTCTCAACGTGCTCGCGACGATCAGAGCGCAAGCTACAAGCGGCGTCGCGCCGAAGTGGATCATGCTCGCCCCGGTGACGGGCGTGCAGAACGTGCTGAAGAAGGCTGGATGGTCAATCGACGAGGTTGACCTCTACGAGTTGAACGAGGCCTTCGCGGTCCAGGCGCTGGGCGTAACGAAAGAACTCGGGCTCGACCTCGCCAAGGTAAACGTGAACGGCGGTGCTGTGGCGATCGGCCACCCCATTGGCGCAAGCGGCGCGCGCGTGCTCGTAACCCTGCTGCACGAGATGCAGCGGCGTGATGCGAAGAAGGGTGTCGCAGCTTTGTGTCTCGGCGGCGGTAATTCTGTGGCCTTAGCGGTGGAAAGATAGTTGTAGTTTCTATCGCACGGAAGCTAACCGCCGGCGGGAATTCTGGTCTTCATGGCATGCGACTGATTTCTGCCATCTCCTTTGCCGTATGCCTCGCGTCAGCGTATAACTCCGCAGCGCAGACTCTGCCCGCCGACGATGCTGTTCGCCTGCGTGAGTTCTATCGGCTCTCCCCGCAGATTGAAGATGGCCTGTGGCCGGGGTGGAGCAAGGTGCCAGACCCAGTGCTGCTGGTAACGGCGGATACAGAATTTCTCACTCACTTTCCAAGGACGCCTGACAAGTTTGTAGCAGCTTCTGACGGATTCCTGGCGCGACCGCGTACGTTCAACACCCACTTCCAGGCGACGCTCCCGCTCTTCGGGCCACCATCGACCATCCTTATCGGCGAGCCCAAAAACACGCAGAGCAAGAGCAGCACACCGTGGCTGATCGTGCTGATGCACGAGCACTTCCATCAACTCCAGTACGCCCAGCCCGGATACTGGGACGCGGTGAACGGGCTGGGGCTCGCACACGGTGATACGACGGGGATGTGGATGCTGAACTATGCCTTCCCGTATGCGAAGCCGGAGGTTACCGCGAGTTTCGCGGCGTTGCGCGATCAGCTGCTCGTCGCAGTCCGTGCACCCGATGGACCGCAGTTCAAGGCAGCAGCGAAGCGCTATCTCGACCTGCGGAATAGCTTCCTGGCGCAGCTTTCGCCCGATGATCGCAAGTACCTCAACTTCCAACTGTGGCAGGAAGGCATCGCGCGCTACATGCAGATCAAGGCGGCGGAGGCTGCCGCGAGCTACCAGCCGACTGCGGAGTACAAGGCGCTCGCCGACTACGAAGCGTTCGACGTCTACGCGCGGCACGCAAGGGCAGACACTCTCGATGAGCTGCAGAAGATCGATATCGCCAAGGCGGAGCGCGTGGCGGTGTACTCGTTTGGCGCGACGGAAGGTTTATTGCTGGACCGGCTTCATCCGCAGTGGAAGGCTGCATACTTCACGCACATGCTCAGTACCGAGTCGCTGTTTGATGGGCTCTGACCTCCTGGGTGTTCGGCGATTGCGTCCGACGGCAAATTCCTGCGGCTTCATCACAAACAAAGTGGCGATACTCCGGAGCATGGTGATGATGGAGCGACCGTCCGGCTCGACAAAGGCCGCGGTCTAACCCTCATCGATTCCGGAGAACGCATGCGTACGACACTGACATTGACGGCTGCTGCACTCCTGGCGCTTGGATCTCATTGCTCGCAACTCGCCGCGCAGCAGGACGCGACCGCTGCGATGTTCCGCGGCAATCCGCAGCTGACCGGCGTGTACGCGACCAAACCGGCACTCTCGCTCGATGCGGTGAAGTTCTCCGTCACAACCGGCGGCATGATTCGCGGCGCTGCGGCCCTGGATAATGGCACGCTCTACTTCGGCAGCGGCGACGGCAACCTGTATGCCGTGGACGCGCAGAGCGGTGCAGAGCGCTGGCGCTTCAAGACCGGAGGACCCGTCACTTCCTCCCCCGCAGTCGCGAACGGCACCGTCTTCTTCGCCAGCCGCGATGGCAAGCTCTATTGCGTGAGAGCACGCGACGGCGGCCTGGTGTGGTCGCACACGTTCGGCAAAGATCTGACGACGGAGAACTACTGGGACTTCTATCTCTCCTCGCCAGCGATCGTCGGCCGCGCACTCTACGTAGGCAGTGGCGACGGCCATCTGTACGCCTTCGATATAGCGACTGGAAAAACCATCTGGGCGTTCGATGCGGGCTCCCGTGTTCGCTCTACGCCGGCTGTTTCCGATGGGCTGGTAGTGTTCGGAACCAAGAGCGGGCACATCGTCGCCATCGCACAAAAGACCGGAGAACTCCGCTGGAAGTTTGCGACCGACGGTGCAGCCCGCACGTTCGACTTTAAGCACAACGACACCACCTCCGTGTACATGTCGCCTTCAATCGGCGGCGGGGCCGTGCTGGCCGGAGGCCGCGACGGCTTCATCTACTGCCTCGATCTTGCCACCGGCAAGCAGCGCTGGAAGACAACCCACGACGGAGGTTCGTGGATCCTCTCAACCGCCATCGACGCCGGCGTCGCCTATATTGGCAGCGGCAGCGCGTACATCCTCCAAGCCGCCGACCTCGCCACCGGCCGCGAGTTGTGGCGCTTCCCAACCGGCGGAGCAGTCTTCGGTTCGCCTACGATCGCAGGCGACGTGCTCTACTTCAGCGACTTCTCCGGGACGCTGCACGCACTCGACAAGCACAAGGGAACCGAGCTGTGGAACTTCCCGATGGGCCATCGCTCGTTCTCGACGCCGCTGGTGCATGACGGGTTGGTCTACACGAGCTCGGACGGCGGTGTCCTGTACGCGCTGAGTGGCTCGACCACGAAACCGTCCGCCCCGTCCACGACGCGCAAACTCGTTTACTGGCAGGGCATCAAAGACGCGAACTCGCCCGGCTGGTTCCTGAACGATGTCGACACCGCGATCCTGGGCTTCTTCAAATCGAGCGGCTATGAACAGATCGATACGAAGCAGCTGCTGGCCGAAATTGCCGGAGAGCAGAAGGACAAGGGCAAGAGCCTGATCGTCTTCGCGGACAATCGCTTCCCCGACGAACTCGCCGGCGACCGGACAGCCAATGCACCCATACGCCGTTTCCTTGATGCAGGCGGGAAGATCGTCTTTGTCGGCAACAATCCCTTCGCATACCTGACGGACGGGAAGACCGGGGCGATCGTCAAAGCAGACTACAACATTCCCAACGCGATCTTCGGCGCGTCCTACCCCGCGCCGCAGTTTGCCACGGGCTACTACCAGTCGCAACCCACGTCGGAAGGACGAGCGCTGGGCTTGCGCGATTTCTACATCGCCAACGGCGGCGTTACGGCCACTCCGAACATCACGCCGCTCGCGACCGATGAGTTCGGCCTCGTAACGGCGTGGATCAAACGTTACGGCGGTACCGCAGGCGGCGGCCTGATCCAGTTTGAGCTGCCGCGCACCGAGCTGGTGGATCTGGCGCCATACCTTGCCGTGATTGAGCGAGGACTACAGTAGAAGACAGTTTGCCGAACCGAGCCCGACTGCAATCCCGGCGCTGCGCCACTTCGTCTAAGCTGTATTGCATGTGGGATGAGACCGACTACGCTGCACGCTGGATACAAGGTATCTGCGCGATCTTTCTCGCGGCGTTCGCCCTGGTCTGCGGATACCTCATCCTCCACAGCACCGTCTGGATGATCATGTGCGGCGGCTTTGTCCTCTTCTGTGGCTCCGCGAGACTATGCTGGCGGTGTGCCCGTTATGCCGCCACCGGCAGAGGAAACGTTAACCGCGACGACTACTGATGCCCGAACTCCCCGACATCACCGCCTATCTCACCGCGCTCACGCCGCGCGTCGTCGGTCAGCGGCTCGAACACCTCCGCATCGCAAGCCCCCTGCTCCTCCGCACAGCCGTCCCCCGCATCGACAGCATCGAAGGCCTCACAGTCCTGTCGCTCCGCCGCATCGGCAAGCGCATCGTCTTCGTCTTCGACCCGCCGCCTTCCGAGCCCTCAGCCCCAGACCCTGAACCCCTCTTCCTCGTGCTCCACCTGATGATCGCCGGCCGCCTCCACTGGCGCGCCGTCGGTGCGAAACTCGGCGGCCGCAACAACCTCGCCGCATTCGACTTCCCCAACGGCTCACTTGTCCTCACCGAGGCCGGCACCAAGCGCCGAGCCTCCCTGCATCTCGTCCAGGGCGAAGCCGCCCTCGAAGCCCTCGACCCCGGCGGGCTCGACATCTTCTCCCTCACACCCGAAGCCTTCCAGCGCGCGCTCACGCAGGAGAACCGCACCCTCAAGCGCGCTCTCACCGACCCGCGTATCCTCTCCGGCATCGGCAACGCGTACTCCGACGAAATCCTGCACGCCGCGCGCCTCTCACCCATCGCGCAGACCGGCAAGCTCTCCACGGATGAGTGGCAGCGCCTGTACCTCGCGACGCGCGAAACGCTCGAGACCTGGGTTGTCCGATTCAATGCGGAAGCCGAAAAGAGCTTCCCTGAAAAGGTCACCGCTTTCCGCCCTGATATGGCGGTGCACGGCCGCTTCAACCAGCCCTGCCCGCGCTGCGGCGCGCCTATCCAGCGCATCCGTTACGCCGACAACGAAACCAACTACTGCCCCGTCTGCCAGACCGATGGCAAGGTCCTGGCGGACCGCAGTCTTTCACGCCTGCTCGGCAAAGACTGGCCACGCACTCTCGATGAACTGGAAGCACTCAAGAAGAAGTAGCGAGTCGAGCCCCGCGAATCCAAGCAACTCTCAGCTCTTCAGAAACGCCAGCAGGTCTGCGTTGATCGTTTCAGCCTGCGTCGTAGGCATGCCATGCGGAAAATCCTTATACGTCTTCAACGTTCCATTCTTCAGCAGCGCCGCCGACTTGGGCCCCGAAGCCACGTAAGGCACAATCTGGTCGTCTTCGCTATGCATCACCAGCACGGGAATCGTGATCTTCTTCAAGTCCTCTGTAAAGTCGGTCTGCGAAAACGCGACGATGCCGTCGTAATGCGCCTTCGCTCCGCCAATCATTCCCTGCCGCCACCAGTTTCCGATCACGCCCTCCGTGCCCTGCACACCCGGCCGATTGAACCCATAGAAAGGCCCCTCCGGCAACGCGCGATAGAACTTCGCCCGACTGGCCGCCAGCTGCGCCTGCAAATCATCGAACACCGCCTTCGGCAGTCCCTCCGGATTGGCATCGGTCTTCAACATCAACGGGGGCACCGCGCTGATGATCGCCGCTTTCACAGCGCGGCTCTCTCCATGCCGGCCCAGGTAGCGCACCACCTCGCCCCCGCCAGTCGAGTGGCCCACATGAATCGCGTCCTTCAAGTCCAGATGCTCAACGAGCGCGGCGAGATCATCCGCGTAATGGTCCATATCGTGCCCGTCGCCAACTTGTGCGGACCGCCCATGTCCGCGCCGGTCATGCGCGATCACGCGATAGCCCTGCTGCAGGAAGAACAACATCTGCGCATCCCAGTCATCGGATGAAAGCGGCCATCCATGGCTGAACACGATAGGCTGGCCCGAACCCCAGTCCTTATAGAAAATCTGAACGCCATCTGTCGTCGTGATCGTTGGCATATTGCCTCCTTTTGAACGTGCAGCGTTTCGCAATTAAATCACACGCAGTTGGTACGAAATATAAACGCCAGGCGCAGGAAGTAATGCCGCTATAGATTCTTCTGATGTGCCGCGACATCCCGCGCGCGACCTTCTACCCTTAGCGCATGGCCACAGCCACCGAGATCGTCTTCAACACCACCGCCGCCACCTACGACGCCGACCGTGCCCGCCTCATTCCCTGCTTCCAGCCCTTCTACCGCTGGGCTGTTGATCTGATCCCCGCCGGCGCCGTCCACATCCTCGACCTCGGCGCCGGTACGGGCCTGCTTTCCGCGTTCATCCGCGAGCGCTTCCCCGACGCGCACATTCATCTCATCGACAACTCCGAACCCATGCTCTCCCGGGCCCGCCAGCGCCTCAGCGGCGACGCGCGTACCACCACCGAAGTCGCCGATTACACCACCGTCGCGCTGCCGCAGAACATGGACGCGATTGTCTCCGCGCTCTCCATCCACCACCTCGAACACCCGGCCAAGCAGTCCCTCTTCAGGCGCATTCACTGCGCGCTGAAACCCGGCGGCGTCTTCATCAACGCCGACCAGGTCCTCGGCCCCACACCCGCCCTCGAAGCCCGTTACAAATCGCTCTGGCTCTCCCAGGTCCGCGCTCTGGGCGCCACTGAGCAGCAAATTGCCGACTCCCTCTACCGCCAGCAGGAAGACCGCTGCGCCTCCATCGAAGATCAGCTGCAATGGCTGCGTGCAGCAGGTTTCGCCGACGCCGACTGCTGGTTCAAGGACAACCGTTTCGCCGTCCTCGCCGGAACCAGATAAACCTCGCCGCGCTACACGAACGCCACAATAGCCCGCCCGATCACCCCGGTCATCTGGTCCTGCAAACCCAGCGCCGCCGCGCGCGGCACGCCCTCGAGCATGCGCAGATGCTCAGCGAAATCCCATGCCATGTCGCGCGCCTTGCACATGTCCCAAAACGCCAGCAGCCGCCCCACCTTGCCTGTGTCCTGCGCCATCACACCCAGGCAATCGACGGCCAGCATCGTCAGTTCCTCAGGCATTAACGCATTGAGCAGCGCATTCACCGCCTCGTAGTCCGCGTGTTGCGGACTGCCCTTCGCGGACGTTACACCGCGTTCCGCATCCGTCGCCAGCAGAGCCAGCGCCAGGTCGTGGTTGATGTGCGCATTCATCCCCGCCAGCGCGAACTGTATGCGGTCGATGCACGGCGTCCTTCGCGCATCCATCAACGCGCGCCACGAACTCGCCGTACTCGCGTCACCCTCCAGATAGCCCTTCACCGCGCGGAAATAAAAGCCCGCAAACACCACGTCGAGCGCCAACAGCCACGCCGCATCCTTCCACGCCGCAGCGGGCTGGAGGTCCACCCGCTCAGTCACTGATAGATAAAGCCTGTTGAACCACTTCAGCCCATCGTCATCTGCGAGCACATCGTCCATCGCACGCATCGCCGCAATTACAGTCTCGATCGTTGCCGGGGCGGTCGCACTCACCACCGCATACAAATCCTGATCTTCCGCTGTTACCGCCATGTCATCCTCCGGAATTGAATACGGCTTACGCGACCCTTATATACTGCCCGGAACAACCACGATGGAGAAACAGCAATGATGGGTCGCCTTAGCTGCCTCGCAGTTTTACTCTTTGCGCTCGCTGCCTCCGCCCAGCCGCCTGCTCCCTCCATCGAGACGCTGGCGTCCGGCATCGGCCGGGTTGCGGGCAAAGATGGTTCGTCTGGAATTTCTTATACTCGTCTGTTCCTGACGACAGCTCCGCCGCCCCCTGCAACCGTCGCAGGTGGGGCGCCGGCCACACTCCCCGAAATCGATCTCAATCTACCCACGCTGACGGTCCAGTGCACGCAAGCTCCCAATGGTAAATTCCGCTTCGAACTGTTCGTCAATTTTGGCGGCGTTTCCGACGTGGCGTTCTATCGTCCATGGCGTCCGGCGAGCGGCTCCGATCTTTTCCCTCCGCAGACAGAAAAAGTTACCGTCGCGATGGAATTTCTGGGCTACACGAAAGTGAAGCCGGTGAAGCGTCAATTCGAAAAGGTGCTGGAGGTCCCGGGCCAGCTGCGCTACAACTCTCCCGGCAGCCGATCCTCCAACATGGAGGAGATATCCTTTTACTTCCAATACCTGCGCGCTCTGCCGACCCTGCACATCAGCAGTCCCGCGCAAACCGCGACGTTCCTCACCGCTCCCCTGCTCGCGCAGATTCATAACGAGCCTCTGTGCGCTGCCAGCCATCTTTGAATCTGCCTTTCCGCGGACGCCCGAATCCCGTGCACGCGATAAGCGTCTAATCTAAACGCAGGCCTATGAAGCTCACCCGCTACACCAAGTTCACCGGCGACCTCTCCTCGAGCTTCGGGCTCGACGACCTCATGCAGGCGCTCTCCGATTTCCTGCTCGACTCCGGCTTTCAGGACCCCTTCGCTCCCTTCCAGAGCATGGACGACACCATGGAAAGCCTGCGCGAGGCCATCAAGCAGGCGCTCGAGTCCGGCGATGTGCTCGACGACGACGCGCAGGAGCAGTTCGACAGTCTCCCTCCCGACCAGGTCGAAGAGCTCATCGACAAAATCATCCAGCGCATGAAGGACGAGAACTTCCTCAACGCCGAAGAGCCCTCGGCCCCCGGCGAAGGCGAGCAGGGCGACGCTCAGACCGACGCCCGCTTCGAGGTCACCGACAAGGGCATGGACTTCCTCGGCTACAAGGCCCTCCGCGATCTCCTCGGCCCGCTCGGCCGCTCCTCGCTCGGCCGTCACGACACGCGCTACGAAGCGGCCGGCGTCGAAACCAACGGCTCCTCAAAGCAGTACGAGTTCGGGGACTCGCTCAACCTCGACATCACCGCCACACTCAACTCCGTCTTCGCGCGCGAAGGCCCGCCCGACGGCTCCGGCGTCCTCAATCTTGAATACTCCGACCTCGCCGTCCAGCAGGCCGACTACCAGAGCTCCTGCGCCACCGTCGTCCTGCTCGACTGCTCGCATTCGATGATCCTCTACGGCGAAGACCGCTTCACCCCCGCCAAGCGCGTGGCCATGGCGCTCGGCCACCTCATCCGCACGCAGTTCCCCGGCGACACGCTGTCGCTCGTGCTCTTCCATGATTCGGCCGAAGAGATCCCCATTTCGCAACTGCCGCGCGTCAAGGTCGGCCCGCACTACACCAACACCCGCGAAGGCCTGCGCGTCGCCCAGCGCATCCTCAAGCGCTCCAACAAAGACATGAAGCAGATCGTCATGATCACCGACGGCAAGCCCTCGGCGCTCACACTCGACGACGGCCGCATCTACAAGAACGCCTTCGGCCTCGACCCCATCGTCATCTCCGAAACCCTCGAAGAGGTCAGCCGCTGCAAGCGCGCCGGCATCATGATCAACACCTTCATGCTCGCGCAGGACTTCTCGCTAGTGCAGTTCGTGCAGCAGGTGTCGGCAATGTGCCGCGGCAAGGCCTACTTCACCACGCCGCAGACGCTCGGCAACTATCTGCTGATGGACTTCATGTCGCGCCGCATGAAGCACGTCAACTAGCCGGAGCGTTGGCCGCGGCCTTCCGCCACACGAGGTAAACGCCCCACGCTGCCGCCGTGCAGTTATCCATGATGCGACCATCCAGCAGCATCGCCTCAAAGTCTGCCACGGGCACGCGATGCACGGTCATGTCATGCTCTTCGGGGTCGCGCTCGGTTTCACCTTGGGTCAGATCTTCGGCGAGATACACACCATGCATCTGTCGCATAGCGCCATACGCGATCCATAGATCGGCGAGCTTGGTCATGCGCCCCGCAGTCAGCCCGGTCTCTTCGCGCAACTCCCCCCGCGCCATCGCCTCGACATCGACATCGGGAGTCTCCCATCCACCTTGCGGCAGTTCGAAGAACGTCTCCTGCACCGTGTAGCGGAACTGCCGCACGAGCCAGATGAACTCGCCCTCCGCCGTCCGCTCCAGCGGAATCACGATGCACGCGGGGTCCTTGTCCATCACGCCGTAGATGCCGCGCTTGCCCCCCTCACGCTCGATCACGTCCTCGCGCACGCTCGCCCACGGGTTGCGATAGACCTCGCGGCTGCTGATCGTCTTTATGGACACAGGCTTCCTCCGCAGCCATTATCGCAGCGGACCTACCGCACCTGGCGGTTCTCTACCTGTTCTGTCGTCGACATCATCAACGCCATTGTCATTCCGGGAAGATCGATCGCGCCGTTCACAACGCCGATGCCGTTGCGCGACACCAGACAAAGCTGCTCCCCATCCAGCAGATCGAACCGATAAGAATCCTTGCCGAAGTTGAACAGCATGCGCGCCTCCTCGCGCTGCATCACCAGGATCCTCCGGCGGTCGTCGGTCGAGACCAGCAGGTCATGCATGCTGCCGTCGTTCAACGCCACCGTGCAGCGCCGTATCTTGATCAGCGCCTTCGTCCACGCCAGCATCTCGGCATGTTTGCCCTCGCAGATCTCGTTCCACCTAAGCTTCGAGGCTTGGAACGTCGCCTCGTCTTCCGGGTTAGGGACCTCGCCGTCGAAGCCGAACGCCGCAAACTCCCGCTTGCGCCCCTCTGCGACCAGCCGCCGCATCTCTTCGTCCTCGTGGTCCGCGAAGTACAGGAACGGCGTCGAGGCCACAAACTCCTCACCCATAAAAAGCATCGGCACATAGGGCGCCGTGAGCACCAGTGCGATAGCAACCTTCGCCGCATCCAGCCCCACCAGGTGCTCCAGCCGCTCGCCGTATCCGCGGTTCCCTACCTGGTCATGGTTCTGGTCGAAGTGTACGAAGTGATGCGCCGAGAGGCCCTCAACCGGCCGCCCGTGCCGTCGGCGGCGGTAGCCGGAGTACTTGCCGTCATAAACATAGGCGTGCTTCAGAGCCTTATGCAGATCTGCCATCGAGCCGAAGTCGTCATAGTAGCCGGTCTCCTCTTCGGGCCCGTCGTAGATCAGCGTAAACAGCGAGTGATGAAAGTCATCACTCCACTGCGCATCCATGCCATAGCCATTCGCTTCGCGCGGACGAATCACGCGCGGGTCGTTCAAGTCACTCTCCGCGATCAAGAAATACTCTTTGCTTAGCGTGGCGCCCAGCCGCTCCACTTCATGCGAGAGCTGCTCCATAAAGTGCACCGCCGAGCTGTCGATGAACGCATGCACCGCGTCGAAGCGAAGACCGTCAAAGTGGTAGTCGCGCAGCCACATCATCGCGTTGTCGCAGAAGAAGCGCCGCACCTCATCGCTGCCGGCTTCGTACAGATTCACGGCATCGCCCCACGGCGTCTTGTGCCTGTCCGTCAGATACGGGCCGAACTTGTTCGTATAGTTCCCCACCGGACCGAAGTGGTTGTACACCACGTCGAGGATCACACTCAGGCCCTTCGCGTGACACGCATCGACGAAGCGCTTGAGGCCTTCCGGCCCGCCGTACGGCTCGTGCGTCGCGAACAGCGCCACGCCATCGTAGCCCCAGCCGCGGTCCCCCGCGAACTCGGCTACAGGCATCAACTCAACATGCGTAATGCCAAGCTCCGCAAGATAATCGAGATGCGGAATCGCTCCATCGAACGTGCCTTCCTGGCTGAACGTCCCGACGTGCATCTCGTAAATGATCGAGCCGGTCTTCGGCGAGCCGCGCCACAACTGGTCGTGCCATTCAAACTTGCTGTGGTCGTACAGCCGCGACATGCCATGCACGCCATTCGGCTGCGCCAGGCTGCGGGGGTCAGGATAGGGCGTCGGATCGTCATCGATCAGATAGGCGTAGTCGTCGCCGCACTCCGCCTCGGGAACGTTGAGCGTCCACCAGCCGCGCTTGTTGGGGCCTTCCATCGGCAGCACGCGGTCCTTGTGCTTGACGAACATTTTTTGGGCCTTCGGGGCCCAGACTCCAAACCTGTGCATAACAACTCCTCGTGCCTAATTTGTCGTCCGCGCATTACGATGCGCCGTCTAGCTCTCGCGTGTCAGCAGCGCCACCGGGAACACCCGCAGCAGCGTCTTCATACTCACCGCGCCGCCGGCGACCTTCTCTCCCGTCAACTCATTCGTCCAGCTTCCCTGCGGGACATCGAGCGTCGTATCGCCCCAGTCTCCGCCCAGCTTGATCACACATCGCGGCGCAACCGTCAGCATAGCCTCGCCGCGCGTGTACGCCACAACGTGCTCCGCATAATCGCCGCTCGCACCCACCGGCGCATAAGGCGCTTCCCTGCCGAACCACTCACGTCTTCTCTGCCGCAGCTTCAGCATGCGCTGGATGAGCCACAGCTTCGGCACGCCCTCACTCATTCTCGCCATCACGCCCGCGGCATCGAGACTCTCAGCCTCGGCCAGCAGCCGGCGCCGCAACTCGTAGTCCACCGGCCGCCGATTGTCAGGGTCTACCAGCGACAGGTCCCACAACTCGCTGCCCTGGTACAGGTCCGGCACACCCGGCGACGTATGCTTCATCAGCGTCTGCGCCAGTGCATTCACACGCCCTGCTTCCAGTATCCGATCCACGAACATCTCCACGTCCGCAACGAACCCTGCGTCGCCGAGGATCGCATCGACGAAGCCATTCAGCGCCTCTTCATACTCCTGGTTGTTCGCGACCCACGAGGTCCGCAGCTTCGCCTCACGCATCGCCTTCTGCATGTACTGCTTCAAGCGCTCCGCATCGATCGGCCACACCCCCACCATCGTCTGATAGAGGAACCACTCCGTTCCCTTGTCCGGCCATTTGCCCGTACGATAGCGCGCATTATTCTTCGACCAGCGAATCACCGCCTTGCCAAACTCCCGCGGAATCTCCGACAGCACCGCGAGCCGCGCCCGCACATCGTCGCTGCGCTTCGTATCGTGCGTGCTCAATGTCAGCATCGTGTCAGGATGCGTCGCCTGCATCTTCGCGTTGTACGCGTGGAACTCCTCGACGCTCACACCATCGCGCCCCGGATCGCCGCCGACTTCATTCAACCCCGTCAGCCGGTTGAAGCAATAGAACGCCGTGTCCTCCACGCCCTTCGCCATCACGGGGCTCGTGAACTGCTGGAAGCGCAGCACGAACTCGCTCTCCTTGCGCCCCCGCACCTTCGTCATCAACACATCGCCGATGAAGTCGAACAGTGCGCCGTCGATGTCCTGCCGCCGCTCCTTGGCTGCCTGCGCCGCTCGTTCAATGAAGCCGCGATCCTCGTCGGTAATCTCATCGCGCTCCGGCACCACGTACGTGCGATAGATCTCGAAGCACGCCGCCACTTCACGAATCGCCCGCCGCACCTCGGCGCGCGTAAAGTCGCGCTGCTCGCGGTTGCACTCGCAAATATCGACAAACAAATTCGTCAACCGATTGACATCGCTGCCGAGCGCCTCCTGCTCCACGGCCAGCTTCTTGTCATGCGCCAGCGCCGGATAATCCATCGGATCGCCGGTAAACTTCGCATACACCTTCCCCAACCGCCGCATGCCATCCTGGTCCACCAGCAGGCCTGACGCCATGTTCAGAAAGTCGTATCCGCTGGTGCCTTCAATCGGCCAGTTCTCGCGCAGGAACTCCCCGCGCGCAAGAATCTTCTCGCCGATGATGTAAGCCTCGGGCGCCCTCTCCCGCAGTCGCTGAAAGTATTGCAGCGGATCCCGCAACCCATCCGGATGATCTACACGCACACCATCCAGCACACCCTGTTTCAGCCACTTCACAATCAGCGCATGCGTTTCATCGAACACATACTCGCGCTCCACGCGCAGCCCGATCAGCGTGTTCACATCAAAGAACCGGCGATACCCAAGCTGCTGGTCCGCGGTCTTCCAGTACGACAAGCGATAGTTCTGCTGGTTCAGGAAATCATCCAGCGCATCCTTGTTGCGGTTCAGGTCGTTCACCACACGATCGATCGCGGCGCACGTCTCCTTCTCCTCCGCACACAGCCGCTCCAGCAGCGTGTCCAGCACCACCTTGTCGCGATGCCGCGCCAGCACCGTGCGCCGGTCCGTCATATCCGGCGTGGGCAAGCGTCCATAGCTCGCCGCCAGAAAACTCAACGTGTCGCTGCGCGCCGCGTCCGCCGCCCTGCCCAGGATCGCCTGCAGACTCTGCGGAGCCACCGGAAGCGTCTGCCCCGATGCTTCCACCAGGAAGCTGCTTCCCTGCCGCGAAACCTTGATGCCGCCCGAATCCAACACCCGCCCGTACTGGTCGGCAAGTATCGGCACCAGCACTTTATCGCGCAGCCGCTCCTCAGCCGAGTTCCAGTCGATATCGAAGAAGCTCGCATACCGGCTGCTCGTGCCGTTCTCCAACACATCCCACCAGTAGCGGTTCTGCTCGCCCAGGCTCATGTGGTTGGGCACGATGTCCAGCACCTGCCCCAGCCCGATATCGCCCAGCCGTTTGCAGAACCGTTCGTGCCCTTCCGCCCCGCCCAGTTCTTCATTCACCCTGCGATGGTCCACGACATCATAGCCGTGCATGCTCTCCGGCGCGGCCTGCAGGTACGGCGAACTGTAGACGTGCGTAATCCCCAGCGCCTTCAGATAGTCCGCGATGGCCGCTGCGTCGTCGAACGTAAAACCCTTATGTAGTTGGAGCCGGTAGGTAGACCCCGGAATCCTGATCATCGCTTCCTGCTCTCTGTGCGTTTTCTTGAGGCGCGCATTCCTCCGCGCCGGCTGGCTACCCCGTGGCCCGAACAACATCCGTTCCGAACTCTGTGGCTCCTGTAGATAGAGTCGCCAAGCGGGTTCTCAGGTTGCACCCGGGCCGGGGCGGCCTAATCGCAATCCGCGTGAAACTCCGGCTGCCACTGGCCGGAAAGCGTGAACGCGGCATGCGCAAGAGCAATATGCGAAAGGGCTTGCGGAAAATTCCCCAGCATCCGTTTCACCCGCGGTTCATACTCTTCGCTCAGCAGACCCACGTCATTGCGTAGGGCCAGCAGCCGTTCGAACATCGCCCTCGCCTCATCCGTTCTGCTCATCAAATGCAGGCACGTCACCATCCAGAAGCTGCACGCCAGGAACACGCCTTCGCTGCCGTGCAGCCCATCGTTCGTCTTGCCCGTGTCGTAGCGCAGCACCAGCCCATCGCACATCAAGTACTTCTGGATCGCGTCCACCGTTCCCACAATCCGCGGATCGTCCATCGCCAGGAACCCCACCAGCCCAAGCTGCAGACACGATGCATCCAGCGACTTCGATCCGTAACTCTGCGTAAACGCGCCCAGCTTCTTATCAAATCCTTTTTCGCAAATTTCCTTATGCAGCATGTCGCGGTTCTTACGCCAGCGCTTCACATCGCCGGGGCCGTCATACTTTTCGTGATGGCGAACAGCGCGATCCAGCGCCACCCACGCCATCACCTTGCTGTGCACGAAATGCTGTCGGCCGCCGCGTGTTTCCCATATCCCATCGTCCGGCTGGTCCCACACCTCACATAAGTGGTTGATCAGCGCCGCCCGCAGCGCGTTCGCCGGCACACGGATATCGTCTGCAGCCTCGGGCGTGCGATGCAGCGCAACTGCAACCTCGCCATAAACGTCCAATTGGAACTGCTCCGAAGCGGCGTTGCCTATACGCACCGGGCGCGACTCCTCATACCCTCGCAGCCACGTCGCATCCCACTCCACAAGATTCCGCTCGCCGCCAATCCCATACAGCGTCTGGGCCTGCGCCGGAGCGCCTGCCACCGCGCGCAGCAGCCACATCCGCCATCGAATGGCCTCCTCTGTGTACCCAGCATGCAGTAGGACCAGCAGCGTGAAGGCCGTGTCGCGCAGCCAGCAATACCGATAGTCCCAGTTGCGCTCGCCGCCGATCTGCTCCGGCAATCCTGCAGTTACCGCCGCAACGATCCCGCCCGTCGGTCTATATGTCATCGCCTCCAGCGTGATGAGGCTGCGTGCCACCGCCTCGCCGTAGATGCCCCCATACTGCGACCTCGCGGTCCACTCACTCCAGTACGACTCCGTATCCGCCAATTCCGCCTTCACATCGACGCGCGGGGGCGCTTCCGCATCCACCGAGTACGAATACGTCATCACGAAACAAATCTCATCGCCCTCGCGCACCAAAAAGTCGCCGACCGTCGTCAGACCCTCGCCGTGAAACTTCGCCCCCTTGCCCTTCAGGCATTCGTGCCGCAGGGTCACCATGTGCGGCCCGGCGATCGCACGCAGGTCGTCGCCGTGCATCGTCACCCACGGAATGGTGCGCCCATAATCGAAGCGCAGCACCAGTTCCATCCGCATGGCCACCTTCCCGCGCACACCCTTCACCATCCGGATCACATCCGAGTGGTTGCCGCGCGGCGGCATGAAATCCGTCAGCAGCACCTCGCCATCGGCCGTCTCAAACGTGGTCTCAACGATCATCGTTCCGGGCCGATAGCGCCGCCGTATCTGCTTGATCTCCTCCTTCGGCCGCACTCGCCAGTAGCCGTTCTCCGCCGTTCCCAGCAACGCCGCAAAGCATGCCGGCGACGAGAACGACGGCCAGCACAACCAGTCGATCGACCCCTCGCGGCTCACTAGTGCTCCGGTCTCGCAATCCCCGATCAGCGCATAGTCCTCGATGCGCGCTCCGTGCAGCGGAGCTTCCTTGTTCTTTCGCCCGAACCAGTCCGGCACTTGAAACCTCTCGTTCCGCGTGTTACGCCACGATGACAATCGCCTCGCACCGCCGCTCTGCGTGAAACAATCGAATTAGCCGCTTCAGGCTGTTGGATGCACGAGGCCTCCGCTTCGCAACTTCGCTCATCCAATGGCTTGAGCAAAACGAAACCAGCGCAGGAGATGTGAACACCGCATGAAACCCACTGAAGGCCGCCGCCGCGTCATCATCGAAGAAATCCAGCCCCAGGTCGACGGCGGGCGATACCCTGCAAAGCGTGTCATCGGCGACACTGTCACCGTCACCGCCGCCATCTTCTCCGACGGCCACGACCACGTCGCCGCGCGCCTTCTCTATCGCCATACCTCCTCGCGCAAGTGGCAGAGCGTTCCCTTCGTCGAGCTGAACAATGACCTCTGGACCGCCGAGTTCGTCGTCGACAAGCTCGGCCCCTGGCGCTTTACCATCGAAGCCTGGGTCGACCACTTCGACACCTGGGTGCACGACCTCGGCAAGCGCCTCGCTGCGCAGCCCGACCCCAACGAACCCACGCAACAAACCACGCCGCAGGACATTCCCTTGGCTCTCCGCATCGGCGCAAAGCTCGTCGCCGAAGCCGCCGCGCGCGCCAAGGGCGCCGACGCAAAAAAGCTCGCCGCAGCAGCAGCCGAGTTCGAAGCCCTCGCCATCGAGCAGCGCCCGCTCTACCAGTCGCCTCTGAACGAAACCCTCGTCGCGCTGGTCGCAAAATACCCCGACCTCTCCTTCTCCACCAGGTACTCGACCGAACTCCCCCTCTGGGTCGACCGCGAGCGCGCCCGCTTCTCCAGCTGGTACGAGCTCTTCCCCCGCTCCACCTCACCCACACCGGGCCGGCACGGCACGTTCCGAGACGTCGAAGGGCTCCTCCCGGAAATCGCAGCCATGGGCTTCGACATCCTCTACATGCCTCCCATCCATCCCATCGGCGTCGCCTACCGCAAGGGCCCCAACAACTCCGTCACTGCCGCACCCGCCGACGAAGGCAGCCCGTGGGCGATCGGCTCATCCGAAGGCGGCCACACCGCCATCCACCCCAGGCTCGGCACCTTCGACGACTTCGACCACCTCCAAACCGCCGCCCGCGAGCACGGCATGGAGCTCGCGCTCGACATCGCCTTTCAGTGCTCCCCCGACCACCCCTGGCTCACCGAGCACCCCGACTGGTTCACCATCCGTCCCGACGGCACCATCCAGTACGCCGAGAACCCGCCCAAGAAGTACCAGGACATCTATCCGCTCAACTTCGAATCCAAAGACTGGCGCGGCCTCTGGGAAGCCCTTTTCGGCGTCTTCAAGTTCTGGGTCGACCGCGGCGTGCGCGTCTTCCGCGTCGACAACCCCCACACCAAGGCCCTGCCGTTCTGGGAGTGGTGCATCGCCGAAATCCAGAAGGACGCGCCCGACGCCATCTTCCTTGCCGAAGCCTTCACCCGCCCGCACGTCATGTACTCGCTCGCCAAGGCCGGCTACACGCAGAGCTACACCTACTTCACCTGGCGCAACACCAAAGCCGACCTCCAGGCCTACTTCGAAGAGCTCACCACGCCGCCGGTCTCCGACTTCTTCCGCCCCAACCTCTGGCCCAACACGCCCGACATCCTGCACGAGCAACTGCAAACCGGCGGCCGCGCCATGTTCATGCAGCGCGTCATCCTCGCCACGACACTCGGCGCGAGCTACGGCATCTACGGCCCCGCCTACGAACTCCTCGAAGGCCGCCCCGCAAAACCAGCGGCCGGCAAGACCGCGAGCGAAGAGTACCTCGACAGCGAGAAGTACGAAATCCGCACATGGGACCGCACTTCACCGGACTCCATCGCTCCACTCATCACGCTGCTCAACCAGATCCGCCGCGCCAACCCCGCGCTCCAGCGCAACGAGAATCTCCACTTCCACCCCATCGAAGAGCCGAACCTGCTGGTCTACTCGAAGGCCACCGCCGACCTCTCGAACGTCATCCTGATCGCCGTCAACCTCGACCCTCGTCGCACGCACGATGGTTGGATCAATCTCGCGCTCGACAAACTCGGCCTGCCCTGGGAAGGCTCCTTCGAAGTCGAAGACCTGCTGAGTGGTGCGCGCTACCAATGGAAGGATCGCTGGAATTACATCTCCCTCAACCCCAGCATCATGCCCGCGCACATCTTCCGCATCGTGCGGGCCGCTCCCACAACCCCGTGATCTGACACTGTCACCGCTTCTCAGTGGATGAACAGCGGCGAATACGAAAAGTTACGAATTAAGGCGGCGCGCAGAACTCCTGCGCGCCACTTCCGCATCCCAGGCAGAGGCTTAAGGTTTCTCGATTTGGCTATCGACATACGAGCTGCTGCACCAATCCCCCGAGATCACTCTGTAGTTGTATGACTTATGTGGATCAGCGTTGGAAAAGTCACACGTGTAAGTGGTGACGGCGTCCGCAGTGGAACCGCATCCGGACGGGGCAGGGTCTGTCCAGTTGATCTTAAACGGCTTCGGCGTGCCAGTCGTTCTCCATGTGATTACCATTGAATCGTCCAAGCTGGCATCTGATGGAGCCAACACAGCCAAAGGTCTTCCTTGATCGTCAACTCCGCATGCGATGCGTATTTTGTCCGTTACCGTCTTGCTTGCTAATACGCCGGCTACCGCATTGTGGGGAACATGGGGCTTCTTTGGAGGTCCTTTCCGATCTGGGCCGTTCTCGAAGGGATCCCCCCCGTACGCGCACCCCGAACACGGCTTCGCACTCGCAACTGGCGCGCTTAGACCTTGACCTTGCAACGTCTTATCATCTAAAGGCTCAATCCAGTACTCATAGTCGCCACTTTCCGGCACTTTTCCCACCTTGCAAGTGGCCACATGGTTCACCGATGGTATCGGTCCGGGGATAGTGCAGGGGCTGTCGTTCTCACTTATGAAATGAACTTTGAACTCATACGAATCGGAAGTCCTCCACTCCAGAATCTGTCCTTTTTTCAGCGTGGTCTGCGCATCGTACTTATCACCCTTGATCTGTGTGAAAGTAGTTGTGATGACTCGGTGTCTGCACCCCGAAAGGCAAAGCACCACCGCCGACATGACGCCAACTACCACTTGATACTTCAAAAACCTGGAAATTTGCATTGCCAATTTCTCCTATCGAGCAAATCGTGTACTGTTTGCGTTTCAAACTAATAACTTTTTGAATCGTGGATCATTTCTCAACCCGTCCACATCCGGCATTGTCTCGAACTGAAACTTGTTCGCGCCGCGCTTGATGCACGCAGTCGCCACCGCCAGCGCTTCCTCTCGCTTGCCCAGCAGTTCCAACACCCTGACCTTCGTCAACTGGGAATCCAGGTCGCCCGAATAATTCCTGTCAGCCGCCTCTACCGACTTCATGCTCTCCGCTTTATGTCCCGTCTTAGCCTGCGCCAGCGCCAGCAACATCGATGTCGGCCCATCGTTCAGGTCCGTCTCCAGCATCTTCTCCACCTTCGCCCAGGTCTCCTGCGCTTCTTTCTTGCGCGATCTCATGACCCCGTAGCTCTCCGCCAGGTCCAACCAGTTCGGCGCCCAGTCCGGATTGATCTGCACGGCCTTCAGATCGTGCGCCAGCGCTTCTGTCGCCTTGCCTTGCGCTCTGAGCGCTCCGGCCCAGGCCAGTTCCGCCTCATCGTCAGCGCCTATCGCTAGCGCCTTCTTCGCCATTTCGATCGCGTCGTCGAACTTTCCCATCTGCCCGTAGGTGATCGCAAGGTTCGCCAGCGGCAGCGTTCGTTTCGGGGCGGCGAGGCTCGCCGCCTGGAACTCGGGGCATGCCTTCGCATAATTTCCCTCCGAGTAATACGCGATACCCCTCTCCTCATGTCCCAGCCAGTAATTCGGCCGGGCCGCCTGAAGCCGCGCGAAAGTATCCTGCGCGTCCTTCCAGCGGTTCAGCCGCGTCAGCGTCTGTCCCTGGAACAGCATTGCTCTCGGGTGCGACGGATCAAGCGCCAGAGCCTTCGAAATCTCCCGCAGCGCGCCCTCTTTGTCTCCCGTCCAATCCATCACGGACGCCTGCGCCAGCCGCGCTTCCACCAGCTTCGGGTTCTGTGCCAGCGCCGACTCGCAATTGCCTCGCGCCAGCACCAGCGCCGCGGGATCGCGATGCACGCTGTACGACCTGAAGTACGCCAGTGCCAACTTTGCGCTCGCCACCGCGAAATGCGGGTCGAGTTCCACAGCGCGTTTATAGTTTTCGATCGCTGCGGCTAGACCGGCGTCATTCTCTTGCTGCATCAGGCTCTCCGCTGTCTGAAAAGCCGCATAGGCCTGCGCGTTGGAGGTACCCACCTTGCTGCGTGCGTCGTCCGGCTCATAGCGCCTGATATTCAAAAGCTCCGCCGCCACCCGCACCGCTCTTTCCGGCAGGGTTAGTTGGTCGTCTCCCGAAACGCTGATCGTCCTCTCGCGCAGCGTACGCGAGACCGCCGGATCCAGCACCTTCAGCAGGACATTCAATCTGTCCGCCTTCGACGCTCCGGTCGCTGCCAGCACCAGGTTCGCTCCGAGCGACTCCCGCACATTGTTCAACTGGCTCAGGCTCGTTACGCCCTTCCCGATATGCTGAGGAATGATGTACAGATTGCTGTCGTACGCTTCGGCACGCGATAGTTCGCTGCCGATCGCATCCACCACCGCTGCGATCATCGAAGCCGCACGCGCGTCGCCCGTCGTCGGCCAATCCAGCAGCGCGACGAATCGCTTCACCGGAAGAGGATGCATAGCCGCGTTGATGCGTGGCCAGCTTACCCACGCACCCGCCGCCGTTGCTACAGTCGCCGCCGTGCCCAATCCCAGCACACGCCGCCTTGAGAGCTCCAGCACCAACTTCGACGTGCTCGCCCTTTGGTCGCTTTCCTCCCGGAGCAGTGCCAGAGCTTCGGCAAGGCTCCCGCAACGCTTCGCGGGCAAGGCCTGCAGGCATCCTTCGATCATCCGCTGCCAGCCCGAAGGCAGTTCGCTGAGCGCGACGTCGCCAGCCTCTATGCCCGTTGACAGCAGCGCGCCCGGAGCCTTCCCCGTCACCATCTTGTACGCCACAACGCCGAACGCATACACATCGCTTCCGACCGATGGCGCCTCGCCGTAGAACAACTCCGGCGCCACGTATCCGGGCGTACCAGCCACACCATCCGCGGTCAGCAGCGTGCTCTCGTCGCGATAAGCCCGTGCCAGCCCGAAGTCCGTCACGTACGCCTGCACACCCGCTCCCGCTCCATCGAGCATGATGTTCGCCGTCTTGATGTCGCGGTGAAGGATCCCCGCATTGTGCGCCGCTGTCAGCGCCGCACCCACCTGCAGCACAATCTCGCGCGCCTCCTCCAGTCCTATCACTCCTTCACGTTTCAACCGGCTCGACAACGTCTCGCCCGGCAACAGCTTCATCGTGAGAAACGTTAGTTCCGCTCCCTTGTGCCGGCAATGAAAGATGTCATAGATGGGGCACAGGTTCGGATGCACGACACTGCGCGCCAGCAGCACCTCGCGCTCGAACCTCTCCTGCATATCGCGCTTCGCGGCGATGTCCGGCCGAATCGTCTTCAACGCCAGGCGCACGTCCCTCAGCCGGCGATCTTCAACTTCGTAAACTTCCCCCATACCGCCCGCGGCGATAAACCGCACAACGCGGAACCGCTCGAAGATCACTTCATCCACGCCGAAGCGGTAATCCTTCTCACGCGGAAATCCACCGGCCACCACAACCGTCTCCGTCGCGGATTCGAGGGTCGCCTCCTCAAGCGCAGATTGACGCCCCACCGGCGGCATCACGCCCCCCTCGTGTCCACTCTCCGCCGATTCCCGCCTGTCCATCATGGCTTCCTGTACATAGCTTTCCGTTCACCCGGAGAAGGGGTGCGTTCGCAAAATGCGTAAGCCCTGTTGCTTGCACTGGCCAAAATGCTGCAGCATCGAACCCAACGGCAATATCGGACCTCCGTACTCCAGCGGCCCTGTCTATCTAAGGAAGTGCCACCAAGCATACGCCAACCGGGCCCGAACTAAAAGCATTTGCAACACGTTACCTGCATTTAGTGCATCGAGTGACCGCGCCGTTACAACCATTCGCTGCATTCGTCGCTCATCCAATCTTTAACCGCAACTTCAAGAGTCCAAATCGCTCTTCCGACAAACATCGGCGCGCATCGGCGCATCCAACCAACCGGAGACACCTAGCCAGTGAAGAAAGCCTGCAGCGCCACTGATCCCCTCTGGTACAAGGACGCGATCATCTACGAACTCCACGTCCGCGCGTTCGCCGACTCCAACGGCGACGGCATCGGCGATTTCCAGGGCCTCATTTCCAAGCTCGACTATCTCCAGGACCTCGGCGTCACCTGCCTCTGGCTGCTGCCCTTCTTCCCCTCGCCCCTGCGCGACGACGGCTACGACATCGCCAACTACACCGACGTCAACCCCTCCTACGGCACCATCGGCGACTTCAAGCAGTTCCTCGACGCCGCGCACCAGCGCAACATGCAGGTCATGATCGAGCTCGTCATCAACCACACCTCCGATCAGCACCCCTGGTTCCAGCGCGCCCGCCACGCGCCCCCTGGGTCGCCCGACCGCAACATGTACGTCTGGTCCGACACCGACCAGCTCTACAAAGGCGTCCGCATCATCTTCACCGACACCGAAAAATCCAACTGGACCTGGGACCCCGTCGCCAATCAGTACTATTGGCACCGTTTCTTCTCCCACCAGCCCGACCTCAACTTCGACAACCCCCGCGTCATGGACGAAGTCCTCAACGCTATGCGCTTCTGGATGGACATGGGCGTCGACGGCCTCCGTCTCGACGCCATCCCGTACCTTGTCGAACGCGACGGAACGAGCTGCGAGAACGTCCCCGAAACCCACGTCAAGATCAAGGAAATCCGGGCCGCCATCGACGCCGAGTACGAGAACCGTCTCGTCCTCGCCGAGGCCAACATGTGGCCCGACGACGTCCGCCCCTACTTCGGCGACGGCGACGAGTGCAACATGGCCTTCCACTTTCCCCTCATGCCGCGCATCTACATGGCGCTCCGCCAGGAAGACCGCCTCCCCATCACCGACATCATGGCGCGCACGCCCGACATCCCGCCCAACTGCCAGTGGGGCATCTTCCTCCGCAACCACGACGAGCTCACCCTCGAAATGGTCACCGACGACGAGCGCGACTACATGTACCTCGCCTACTCCGCCGACCCGCGCATGCGCATCAACGTCGGCATCCGCCGCCGCCTCGCCCCGCTCGTCGATAACAACCGCCGCCGCATCGAGCTCCTGAACTCGCTCCTCCTCTCCTTCCCCGGCACGCCCATCATGTACTACGGCGACGAGATCGGCATGGGCGACAACATCTACCTCGGCGACCGCAACGGCGTCCGCACCCCCATGCAGTGGAACTCCGACCGCAACGCCGGCTTCTCGCGCGCTGACCCCGCGCGCCTCTACTTCCCTGTCATCATGGACCCCACCTACGGCTACCAGTCCATCAACGTGGAAGCCCAGCAGTCCGATCCCTCCTCGCTCCTGCAGTGGACCCGCAACATGCTCGCCCTGCGCAAGCTCTTCCAGGTCTTCGGCCGCGGCACGCTCGAGTTCCTCCACCCCGACAACCGCAAAATTCTCGCTTACATCCGCGACTACCAGAGCCCCGACGGCACCCACTCCGAAACTGTCCTCTGCTGCGCCAACCTCTCGCGCTTCGCCCAGCCCGTCTCGCTCGACCTCGCCAAATTCGCCGGCCGCCAGCCCGTCGAAATGCTCGGCTACGTTCCCTTCCCCGAGGTCACCGCGCAGCCGTACCCGCTCACGCTTGCGCCGTACAGCTTTCTCTGGCTCGAACTCCAGCCCGGCGCCGCCGCCACCTCCATCGAAGAGGACGAACTCATGGCCATCCCCGAGCCAGTCACCGACGTCGAAAAGCCCAACGACGCTGAGCCCCTCGGCATCGCCGCCCTCCTCGCGGGCCCCGGCCCCGACCTCCTCGCGCAGGCCCTCCCCGAATACCTCACTAAACAGCGCTGGTTCGGCTCGAAGTCACGCTCCATCGCCTCGGCCACCCTCGCCCACGCCGACCCGCTCGACGGCCTGAACGCCGCCCTCGCCACCATCACCGTCACTTTTCAGGACGGTGGCTCGCCCGAAACCTACCAGCTTCCGTTGGCCATCGCCTCCGGCGCCGCCGCTGAATCCATCCGCTCCGACAAGCCCGGCCTCATCATCGCAACGCTCAATACCGCCAGCGGCCCCGCCATCCTCCACGACGCCGTCATCGACGAGCGCTTCCGCGCCGCGCTCCTTCGCCTCACCGCCGCGCCCAACGAGCTCGAAGCTCCACCCTCGCGCGTCGCCTCGGCCGAGCAGTCCAACACCAGCATCCTCTACGACCAGCGCTACATCCTCAAGCTCTACCGCCGCCTCCAGCCCGGCGAAAACCCCGACGTCGAAATCCCCCGCTTCCTCACCAGCGCCGCGCACTTCAACCACATCCCCGCCTACATGGGACACCTCCGAAGCAGCGACGGCGCCACGCTCGCCTTCCTCCAGGCCTTCGCTCCCAACCAGGGCGATGGATGGCAGTGGATGCTCGAACAGCTCACGCCCTTCTTCGAGTCCGTGTCGTCGCTCCCCGCGCCGATACAAACAGGCGAAGTCCCCGGCTTCCTCAACTCTCCGCCCATCGCACCTGAGCTCCGCGAGCATGCCGGCTCCTCCCTCGACGCCGCCGCTCTCCTCGGCCGCCGCACCGCCGAGCTCCACCTCGCGCTCGCCACCCCCACCGACGACCAGGCCTTCTGCCCCGAGGCCTTCACTCCCAACGACCTCGCCGCCGACTCCACCCGCATCCACGCCCAGATCGTCTCCGCACTCGACGCCATGAAGCAGAACATGAAGCAGGTCCCCGCCGACCTCATGGATCGCGCCGCCTCGCTCCTCTCCCAGCGCAAAGAGCTCCTCGACCGCGCCCACACTCTCGCCACCGCATCGCCCTACCGCTTCGGCCGACGCATCCGCATCCACGGCGACTACCACCTCGGCCAGGTTCTCCGCACCGAGTCCGACTTCCTCATCGTCGACTTCGAAGGCGAGCCCGCCCGTCCGCTCGAAGAGCGCCGCCGCAAACAGTCCCCCTTGCGCGATATCGCCGGCATGATGCGCAGCTTCAGCTACGCCGCCTTCGCCGCCCTCGACCAGTACACCCAGGCGCACCCCGAAAGCTCCGGCAAACTCGACGCCTGGGCCACTGCATGGGAGCGTGCCGCCTCCACCCTCTTTCTCTCCAACTATCGCGAAGTCGTCGCCGCAAACCCGGAACTCATCCCTCAACCCGAACAGGCGCAGGCCATGCTGCTCGCTTTCCTGCTCGAAAAGGCGTTGTATGAACTCCTGTACGAGCTCAACAACCGCCCCTCCTGGCTGCGCATCCCGCTTGGCGGTGTGCTGTCGCTCCTTCGTGAGGCTGCCTGATGTCGACCACCCCCGTGGCTCCTTCCGCTGAAATGCCGGCGCCCGTGCTCTCCGCAGGCCAGGCGCTCACGCTCGTCTGCCTGCCCTCGCTCAGCCGCGAGGCGCTGGACACGGTGGTCGGCAAGCTGCATCACGGCTTCGCCGGCAAGCCGCTGCTGATCGCCACCCCGGACGCCGCGCCCCCGTCTCCCGCACCCGAAGTCGGCATCATCAGCTACACCCCTGCCGCCCAATCTGGCGGCGCCTGGATCCCTACCGCCGTCGACTACGTCAACGCCTGGACCGTCGCCCGCGAGCATCGTCCTGGCGCTGTCCTCATCCTGGGCCCCGACTGCGCCTCCGTCTCGCCCGAAACCATCCACCGCATATCCCTCGGCGTCTTCGAGAATCACGATCTCGTTCTTCCGCGCTACCCGGTCGGCCCGCACGACGCGCTCTTTAACTCCGCCATCCTTTATCCGCTCACCCGCTCGCTCTTCTCGCACCACGTGCGCTACCCCCTGCCCATTGACGCGGCCATGTCCTCGCGCATGGCGGAGCGCCTCGCCACCGCCGCCCAGCGTCACACCTCCGCCGGTCAGGGCGACGCCATCGTCTGGCCTGTCGCTGAAGCCTCCATCGCCGGCTTCTCCGTGCGCGACACCCACGGCGAGCACCGCATCCTGCCCACCCCATCCGCCGAAGACGTCAACACCCTGCTCGCCAACATCACCGGCTCCCTCTTCGCCGACATAGAGTCCAAAGCCGCATTCTGGCAGCGCGCCCGCCTCGCCACACCCCAGGCCCGCATCAACTCTCAGGCGCCGCCTGCCTCTGCCGCATCCTCCGGCGACATCGACCTCACCCCGATGATCGAGTCCTTCCGCAACGCCTACACCAACCTGCGCGAGCTCTGGTCATTGGTGCTGCCGCCAAACTCCCTGCTCGCTCTCAAAAAACTCTCCGTCGCTCCCGCGGAAAGCTTCCGCATGCCCGACGCCCTCTGGGCCCGTACCGTCTACGATTTCCTGCTCGCCTACCGCCTGCGCACCATCAACCGCGGGCATCTTCTCGGCGCCCTCACGCCCCTTTACCTCGCCTGGGTCGCCTCGCACCTTCAGCTCATTGGAAACGACCTCGCTCTCGCCGAACAGCATATCGAAGCCGTTGCCGCGGCCTTTGAGAACGACAAGCCCTACATCGTCGCCCGCTGGCGTTGGCCAGACCGCTTCAACCCGTAAAGCAAGCCCCAGCAACATAGGAGCCACATCATGGGTCAACAAATCGTCCTCGCTCTCCGGCAGTCCATGCATCGCGTGGTCTTCCTGCTGGTCAGTTTCCTGCCCGGCCTGCTCGCCTTCCTGCTCGCCGTCATCGTTATGGCCGCCATCGGCGCCTTGCTCGCCGGCCTCATCCGCCGCGTCCTGACCTCCATGCGTTTCGACGAGCGCCTCGCCTCCCGCCAGACTCCCGGCTCGCTCGCCAATCTCTCCGAGTGGTCCCCGGCCAACTCCCCCACCCTTCTGCTCTCGCGCGCCGCTCTCTGGATATGTGTGCTCGGCGGTATCGCCATCGGCATCTCCGCCTTCAACGTCGCCTTCTCCGACACCGGCAACGTCTCCCTCTTCTTCCTTCCCTACGTCACCCACCTCGTCGGAGCCACGCTCCTCCTGGTCGCGGGCACGCTGCTGGCGCGCTTCCTCTCCCGCTCCGTCCTCATTGGAGCGGTCAACGCCCAGCTCCAGTACGCCCGCTTCCTCTCCCTTGGCATCAAGTGGCTGGTGCTCGTACTCACCGCCGCCATGGCGCTCGACCACCTCGGCATCGGCGGCAGCATCGTCTCGCTCGCGTTCGGCATCCTGTTCGGGGGGATTGTGCTCACGCTTTCACTGGCGATCGGGCTGGGTTCGCGCGACCTGGTCAGCCGTTCCATCGAAAAGAACATCGACCGCCCCACCGCCTTCAACCCGGACATCCCCCCCGAGCCCACCCAGCCCCCCCTCCGCCACTTCTGATTTTCCAACGCCAGATCGTAAGGCAAGCAGACGGGTAGGGTCGCGACTTCAGCGGCGAGCTTCGACGGACAAGCACAAACGGTAGGTCGCGGCTTCAGCCGCGACAATCATACCGGGCCGAAGGCCCTTCCGCCCTGCCGGAGGCAGGAGTGCAGGCGCCAGCCGGAACGACAGAATCCCCTGCCTCAAGGCCTTCGGAACGAAGGCCCGCTCTCAGTCTTGTCAAGCCCCCGCACCTGTGGAAAACTCCCAATCCCCGCGTCAACAGCGGCGATTCCTCCGCACCCTACCTTGCATATTTATCCTCGGCGGTAGCTATCATTAATAGAGAGACGGGATCCAGAGCGCCGCCGGCCCCTCGTTGTGATACCCCCTGGTTAACTCCTTTGCTTTCCATAATTTAGCCATACCCCCAGTTCATCCCATTTAGAATCAATGCGTTGAGTCGACAGGGGGGGAGGGGGGTAGCCATCCACCTATAATGAAAGCAACGATCGAGGCCGAATGCAGCAGCAGGACATCTACGAACAACTCACCGCCATCTTCCGCGACCTGTTCGACGACGATACCATCGTCCTGAACCCGGGCCTCGCCGCCGCCGACATTCCCGAGTGGGACTCTTTCAACCACATCAACCTGATCGTTGCGGTCGAAGCGCGCTTCGGCATCAAGTTCCAGACGGCCGAGCTCGAGTCCATGCAGACGGTCGGCCACCTCGCCGACCTGATCCAGTCCAAGCTCGCAGCCCAGGGGCGCTGAGCTCCGCGTTCGTCTTTCACGTCGTTTCGTACTATCCTCATCGGATACCCTTAACGGCAAGGCCACGCGTTTTGATGTCCGATCGCACTCCCATTCTCGGCGCTTCTCCCCTCCGCAAAGAGGGCCGCGCCAAAGTGCTCGGCGAAGCAAAATACATCGACGATCAGTCGCTCCCGGGCATGTGGTTCGGCGCGACCGTGCGTTCCTCCATCGCCCGCGGAACCATCCGCAACATCACCTTCGGCCCCGAAGTCGACTGGTCTCAGTTCACGATCGTCACCGCCGCCGACATCCCCGGCGAGAACACCATCGTCCACCTCACCAAAGACCATCCCTGCCTCGCCGCGCAGCAGGTCAACCACCCCGAAGAACCGATTCTGCTCCTCGCGCACCCTGACAAGGCCGCGCTCATCGCCGCTGTCCGCGCCGTGCATATCGACTACGACGAGCTCCCCGGCGTCTTCACAATCGAAGAATCCGAAGCCGCCGTCCAATCCAACGACGCCGCCCGCATCATCTGGACAGGCTCCGACGCTGGCGGCACTGCGAACTGCTTCAAGCAGTACCTCATGTACTCCGGAAAAGCTGACGAAACCGAAACCGGTCTCGCGGCCGCCTTCGAGGCCGCCGATTTCATCGTCGAAGGCGAATACCATACCGGAGCGCAGGAACAGCTCTACATCGAAAACAACGGCGTTATCGCCGAATGTTTTCGCGACGCAAGCGGAGCGCTCGAAAGCGTAACGGTTCGCGGCTCCATGCAATGCCCGTTCTATCTCGTCCACGCGCTGACGCTGGTTTTCAATCTGCCCGCGGACAAGTGCCGCGTGATTCAGGTCGAAACCGGAGGAGCATTCGGCGGCAAGGAAGACTTCCCGTCAGTCATCGGATCGCACGCCGCGCTGCTCTCATTGAAGTGCGGTCATCCGGTGAAGATCACGTACGACCGCGCCGAAGACATGGCCGCAACAACCAAGCGCCATCCTTCGCGCACGCGTCATCGCACCGCAGTCAGCAAGGACGGCAAAATTCTCGCTGGCACAATAGACTTCGCCATCGACGGCGGCGCTTACGCGACGTTGTCGCCTGTAGTGCTCTCGCGCGGCACAATCCACGCGCCAGGACCGTACAAGTGGCCGCACATCCGCGTCCGCGCCAAGGCAATGGCGACCAACCTTCCACCGCACGGAGCCTTCCGCGGCTTTGGCGCACCGCAGTCGCTCTTCGCGCTCGAGCGCCACATGGACCGCATCGCCAAAACCATCGGCCTCTCGCCCGAAGAGTTCCGCCGCCGCAACTTCCTCTCCACCGGAGACACAACAGCCACTGGCCAGTTGCTCACCGAGCCAGTGGACATGCAGCACATGCTCACGCGTGCTCTCGCCGAATCCGACTACCACGAGAAGGTCGCACGCTTCGCCGAATCCAACCGCAACTCCAGCATCAAGCGCGGAGTCGGCATTGCAGCCTTCCTGCACGGAACCGGCTTCACAGGTTCCGGCGAGCGCCGCCTCAACTCGCTGGTCCACGTCGAACTCCTTCCCGACGGTCGCCCGCAAATCCTCGTCTCCTCCACCGAATTCGGCCAGGGGACGAACACCATTCTTTGCCAGGTCGCCGCCGACGCGCTCGCTCTGCCTTACGACGATGTCTTCATCGCTCAGCCCGACACAAGCATCGTGCCCGACTCTGGCCCGACAGTCGCGAGCCGCACCGCGATGATCGTCGGCAAGCTCGTCGAACGCGCCAGCGTGGAGTTGCTGCAAACGCTTCGCGACACGACCAGCCTTCCGGAGCGCTACTCGCCCGACGAGTTCAAGGCCTGCGCGCGAACCTACCTCGCGCAGCATGGCAGTCTGCGCGGCTCGGCCCGGTACGAGCCCGCCACAAAGATCTACTGGGACGACGAACTCTATCGCGGCGATGCGTATCCAGGTTATGCGTGGGCCGTTTACGTCGCCGAAGTCGCCGTCGACATGAACACCTACATGGCGACGGTCACGCGCTTCGACGCGCTGCAGGAAGTCGGCAAGATTATGCATCCGGTTTTAGCCAAGGGCCAGATCGAAGGCGGAGTCGCGCAGGGCATCGGCTACGCTCTGTACGAAAAGTGCCAATGGAAAGACGGACGCATGATGAACAACCAGATGACCAACTACATCATGCCCACCAGCGCGGACCTTCCACCGATCCACGTGCACTTCGAGGAAACGCCCTGCATCCACGGTCCCGGCGGCGCAAAGGGGATCGGCGAGCTCCCCATGGACGGCCCAGCGCCCACGATCCTCAACGCTATCGAGAACGCCACAGGTATCAGCTTCAACTCTATCCCTCTGCTGCCTGAGGACATCTTCGAACGCTTCACCAGCTTCACCACCCCAGCGCACGGCGGAACCGAGGACCTCGACCCGACGACCGACCGCGACACGCCAGAGGTGCTCGCATGATCACTCTCACCGTCAACGGAGCCAGCACGACTCTCGACGTTCCGCCGATGAAGCGTCTCCTCGACGTCCTCCGCGAGGACCTGCACCTCACCGGCACGAAAGAAGGATGCGGTGAAGGCGAGTGCGGTGCCTGCGCAGTCCTGCTCGACGGCGATCTGGTCAACTCCTGCCTTGTGCCCGCACTGCAAGCCAACGGCACGAAGCTCGTCACCATCGAGGGCATAGCAGTCGACAGTCACCTTCACCCGATCCAGCAATGCTTCCTCGAAAAGGGCGGCGCGCAATGCGGCATCTGCACTCCGGGCATGATCCTCGCCACGCATCATCTACTCGACAAGCACCCCAACCCGACGATGGAGCAAATCCAGGAAGGCCTCGCCGGAAACCTCTGCCGCTGTACTGGCTACATGCGCATCTTCGAAGCCGTCCAGCAAGCCGCCCAGTCCTTAACCCACAACTCAAAACTGAACAAGAACCCGCTCTCCTTAAACTCCCACTCTGTCCATGCGCTCTGATGTCGCTCAATTCGCCCTCTCCGCTCCACCCACTCTGGGCGCGGTCCTCACCGCGCTCGCGGCGGAGCCAGGCCGCCACACGCCCATCGCCGGCGGGACCGAACTCATGGTCGCGCTCAACACGGGTCGTCTTGCTCAGTATTCACTTCTCTCTATTCAGCATCTTGAGGAACTCCGCTTCATCCACATCGACGCTGACGCAATCCACATCGGCGCAGGTACGACCTTTACCGACATACGCCGCAACGCGGCCATCGCGCAGGATCTCCCGCTCCTCATTCAGGCAGCTTCATGGACCGGCAGCGTCGCCAACCAGAATCGCGGTACGCTCGGCGGCAACATATGCAACGCTTCGCCGGCCGCGGATACGCCACCTGCGCTGCTCGCCTATGGCGCAAGCGTCACGCTGATCAGCGCCTCAGGCCAACGCTCCATGCCATACGCAGACTTCCATCTAGGCTACAAACGCACGGCGCTACGACCCGACGAGTTGCTCCACACCATCAGCATTCCACGCAGCTTCACCGAGTATCGCCAGTACATTCGCAAGGTTGGCACACGCAACGCGCAGGCTATCTCTAAGGTCGCCTTGGCGGCCGTTGCGCGGATGGAGGGTGACCGCATCGCGGACATCCGCATCGGCGCAGCCTCGCTCGCCGACCGCCCGATCCGCTGCACCGGCGCTGAAGCCGCACTGCTCGGGAAGCGAATCGGTGAAGCAGCTATCCGAGCCGCACGGGCAGCGCTTGCGGCCGAAGCGAAGCCCATCGACGATATCCGCTCAACAGCAAAATATCGCGCCGCCGTTGCTGCAAACTTGCTGGAAGAGTTTCTTCGGTCTCTCTGAGAGAACGTTACTTCTCGAACAGTATCTGCGCCGCTCGAAAATCTTCTTCCGTATCGATGTCGATGCTGAGTTCGCGCTGCGGAATGGAGCGGGCTCCGCGCAACAGTTCACGCGCGCCGACATCGCCTTCAAGCGCGAGCAGCGCATCGAAACTGGCCGCCGGGAAATAGGCTGGAACGCCGACGCGGCCCGAGTACTCGGAGCCTGTGGTCACACTTTCTTCAGCTGCGAGCGCACGCAGATGCGCAGCACGCACACCGGGCTGATCGCACGTCATGATCACGGCGCCGCTGGCGGCGATTTGGCGTGCAGTCTTCACACCACAGCGGATCGAAGAAGCCATACCTGCATACGCCTGGCGGTTGAGCATAACGGTTACGCCGCTCGACTGCAGGCGTTCGATGAAGCGACTTTCGCTGACAACGGCAATGACCGGCGAGAAGCCGGCTTCTGTGGCAACACGCACTGCGCGCTCCAGCAAGGTTTCACTGCCAAGCACAACATCCTGTTTCGGGCGTCCGAGCCGAGATGACTGACCTGCTGCAAGGATGATTGCGGCAACGTTCACACGGCACACTGAGTCTGCAGGTAACGCGACGCGCCACCGCGAGCAATCTGCTCAGTGACCATCGCTTCATCCATGCGGCGCGACACACCCAGCTTCCCCTCGCAACACGCCTGCACTTCCGCGACCACCGCCAGCGCAATGGCTTCAGCGCCATCGCCTCCGAGGTCGAGACCAACCGGCGCGAACAATCCTTCGCACGCTCGCGCCACAGGCCAGTTCAGCATCACCGCAGCCTCGCTCACCAGCAGCGCGCTACGATGCCGAGCACCTAACAACCCGAGATATCGCGGAGCTTTCGGCAGCAGCGCCGCAAGCCATGCGCGGTCCTGCTCGTAGCTGTGCGTCATCAGCACGACCGCATCGCGCACGGTGGCGTCGATTCCCTCAAGCGTCGACGCGACCAGCACGCGCTCAGCTTCAGGAAATCGTTCCTTTCGCGCCCACTGCGCACGACCGTCGATGACCGTGACGCTCCATCCCATCAGCGCAGCCATGCGGACCATCGGCTGCGCATCATCACCGGCGCCAAACACAAGCAAGCGCTGTGGAGCTTCAAAGCTCTCGGCGAACACATCTGCACTGAAAGGCTCGAGGGATGCGCTGCGGAATACGACTGCGTCGTCTTTGCCGAACACTTCGCGCCCCATCGCCCCATTGCCGTTTGGCAGCCACGTTACAACGCGCCGCTGCTCGCCGCGCAGTGAAGCCTGCATCGCTTCCATCAGCGCACTGCACTCTGCGGTGCGCACGGGTTCGATCAGCAGGTCCACCGTGCCGCCGCAACCCAGGCCATAAGGGATGTCCGCGGTGTCGTCGAACATCGTGGAGTAGCGCTGGACCACGGCGCTGCCGTCGCGTACCAGCCACTGCGCTTTGCGGATCACCTCAGCCTCAAGACATCCTCCGGAGATTCCGCCTGCATACTCACCGCTGGCCGCGATTAGCAGCCGTGCTCCGACGCGTCGATAACTCGAGCCCTCGACGCGCACCAGCGTCACCAACGCGCTCGCGTCGCCACGGTCCCACAGCCGGCAGATTTGTCGCCGCTCCATCATGGAAAAATCTTAAGCCTTTTCGGAGAAAGTATGAATCCCGCACTCCAGCTTCTTGCCGCCCCAGCGTCCGCTGCGCGCATCCGCGCCCTCGGCCGGAATCGCCGTGCAGGGCTCGCAGCCGATGCTGGTATAGCCCTGGTCGTATAGCGCAAGCCGCGGAATCGAGTGCTCGCGCGCATAGGCTTCAACGCGTGCCCAATCCCAGTCGGCAAGCACGCTCACTTTCTTCATCATCTTGCCGGTTGGAAGCTTGTGGTCCTCGATCTTCTGCAGGCCCGCACGCGTCGGCGACTGCTCGCGACGCAGACCGGTGAACCACCATGCGTATGGCTCAAGCGAGCGCATCAGCGGCTCAACCTTGCGAATCGCGCAGCACTTCGTCGGCTCGACGATATGCAGCAACCCGAATTGTCCTTCATGCTCCGCGAGCGTCGTCTTCGGCATCGCGTTGATCAGGTTCAGTCCCCATTCTGCGGCCATGCGATCGCGATACTCGATCAGCGCCTTGAAGTGGTAGCCGGTTTCGAGAAAGATCACTGGCACATTTGGCACGTGCTGACGCAGCATGTGCAGGACGACCATGTCTTCAGTCTGGAAGCTGCTGGTAAGGCAGACTTCGCCCGCACTCGCTCCGCGCACAACATCGGCGACAAGCTCTTCCGCAGTCATCGCTTCAACATCTGTCGCAAGCAAAGTCATCATTCAGCCTCCGCGCTGTCCTCGATGAGGAAGGCTTCTCCCGCAACGCGCCGAAGTTCCTCGATCGTCTTCTCGCTCATTCCAGCACGCGCCGAAATCGCCGTCACACCCGCCAGTTGCAACGCCCATACAGCGCCGGGCAGTGATGATTCGGGAATCATGGCGTCGTCTACGATCACCGCGCGCTCGCCTCGAGCTGTGAGTTTCTCCAACAGTGCTTTGGCGGCAACTGCACCACCGCGCACCAGGAAGAACGCCGCGCCGCGAGCTGGAGCGGCAACGCTGCTCGCTTCGTCGACCGCTGCGACGATCATTCCCGCACCGACTGTTGCGTTGCTGACCGCGTCGATCAGGATGAACGCGCCCATCTCGCGGGACTCCGCGTAGGCGTCGAAGAACAGCGGCAGGCTGGTCTCAAACTCTACCTCCGCAATGTCGTTCATCTGCAGACGTTCAGCGTCGACGTGTTCGGAGTTGATGACATCCATGCGGTAGTGAATCGCTCGCACCATTGCGCGCACAGTACGCGTCGTGTGCTTGGCAAGGTAGGTGCGTCCGGCGGCCAGCGGCTCTTCGTGCATCCACACAACCATCGCGCGGAAACCTGTGCTTACATGCGGCGTGGCTTCGGCCTCCGCAACCAGCATCTCGCCACGGCTCAGGTCGATCTCGTCCTCAAGCTCCAGCGTGACGCTTCGCGGCGCAGACGCAGCGTTCAACTCGCCGTTATACGTCACGATGCTCTTCACGCGCGTTACGCGTCCGCTGGGCAAGGCCTTCACACGCATACCAGGTCGAACTTCGCCACGCTCGACGCGGCCGGCGAAGCCGCGGAAGTCTGCATTCGGCCGCACGACGAGTTGCACTGGAAAACGCAGCGGACCATCGATCTCGCCGGCGTGCAACGGTACGGTTTCGAGGTAGTCGAGAAGTGTTGGACCGTTGTACCAGGGCATTGCTGCGCTCGGCTCCACGACGTTATCGCCGACCAGCGCACTGATCGGAATGACCTCAACGCTCTTCAGACCCAGCTTCGCCGCAAGCGCGGTGAACTCATCGCGAATGCGGTTGAAGACCGCTGCGTCGTAGTCCACGATGTCCATCTTGTTCACCGCCGCAACAACGTGCGGTATGCGCAGCAGACTCGCGATATAGGTGTGACGGCGCGACTGCGGCAGCAGCGTTCCAAGCTTTACGAACGCCTTTGCATCGATCAGCACAATGGCCACATCGGCGGTGGATGCGCCGGTCGCCATGTTGCGCGTGTACTGCTCGTGGCCCGGCGTGTCGGCGATGATGAACTTGCGCTTGCTGGTCGAGAAGTAGCGGTACGCCACGTCGATCGTAATGCCCTGCTCACGCTCGGCCTTGAGGCCATCTGTAAGCAGCGAGAGGTCGACAACGCCAACGCCTGCGCGGTTGACGCGGCTTGCGCGGATGGAGGCAAGCTGATCTTCGTAGACGCTCTTGGTGTCGTGCAGCAAACGGCCGATGAGCGTGCTCTTGCCATCGTCGACGCTGCCTGCCGTCGTAAAACGCAGCATCTCCTGGTCGAGATGCGCGTCCAGAAACGCTCTGAAGGCCTGCTCTCGCGCTGCGTTGTTCAGACTGAGATCTTGTGCCGCCATTAGAAGTAGCCCTCCCGCTTCTTGGCTTCCATGGAGCCTTCTTCGTCGTGGTCAATGGCGCGGTTCTCGCGCTCACTGCGGCGGAACGTGATCAACTCCTCGATAATCCGGGGCAGCGAATCCGCGTCGCTTTCGATCGCGCCCGTGCACGGAGCGCAACCGAGCGACCGCATGCGCACTTTGCGCTTTACGACTTTCTCGTGCGGCAGCAGACGCGTCGTATGATCGACCAGCGTAAGCGTGTTGCCGCGCACGACGACGTCGCGCTCCTCCGCGAAGTACAGCGGCACAATAGGAATCTGCTCCGCATACAGGTAGAGCCAGATGTCGAGCTCCGTCCAGTTCGAGAGCGGAAATACCCGGATGCTCTCGCCCTTACGCAAGCGGGAGTTATAGAGGCTCCACAACTCAGGCCGCTGGTTCTTCGGGTCCCACTGCCCTGCTGAATCGCGGAAGCTGTACACGCGCTCCTTGGCGCGGCTCTTCTCTTCATCGCGGCGAGCGCCACCGAAAGCCGCATCATAACCGCCCTCTTCCAGTGCATCGAGCAACGAACGCGTCTTCAGTGCGCCACAACAATTCTGAGTGCCGAGCTTCCACGGGCTCGCGCCATCCGCAATGGCCTGCTCATTGCGATGCACGATGAGTTCCGCGCCAATCTCCTTCGTGTACGCGTCGCGGAAGGCAATCATCTCCGGGAACTTATAGCTCGTATCGACGTGCAGAAGAGGAAAGGGGATTTTGCCGGGATAGAAGGCCTTCTGCGCGAGGCGCAGCATGACGCTGGAATCCTTGCCGATGGAGTACAGCATCACAGGGCGCGCAAACTCCGCCACTGCTTCGCGCAGGATGTACAGGCTCTCGGCTTCGAGCGCCTGCAGATGATTCATACGCTCACCCAGCGCTGCTGCTGCGGGGCCGTCGATGTCTTTCTGTTTCAGCAATTGCATACTCCGATGCTTCGCGGATGCGGTTGCATTCATTCCTGAGAATGAGGCTTTTAAGTAATCCCGCATCTGAGATTGGATTCGGTAATCGGCTGGGAGATTCGTGCCGCTCAATATCCGAGCGATTTCAGACTCGTTTTCGCGCGCGCATCAACAACAGCCAGATAGCCGTGGACAGCGCATTCGCATAGGAGTTCCCATTCATCCATTCTACCGGTTGACGCAGTTCGCAGCAATGATGGGCCTCGGACAGCAGCAGACGTACCTTTCTGGACACCACGGTGCGTGTCGATTCACGAAAGCAGCCCGTTGATTCAAAGTAAACTGCACACAAATGCGTAAGACCAAGGGACTCCCACCCTGGAGGATAGCCATATGCGCCACAGCCTCTCCCGAATTTCGAAATCTTCGCTGGTCGTCGCGTCGGCGTTGGTCCTCGGTCTGGCTTCGTTTGGCCAGGCCACTCCGACCGCTACAGAAATCCCGGATTCGCGGGCTGACGTCTACCTCGGCTATGGCTATTTTCATCCGGTGAACTCAGATATTGGCTACCACCCATATCAATCCATTGCGAACGTGAATGCGACGCTGAGCATCGCCGGCTACTTCAATCGGTATCTGGGTCTGCAGGTTGAAGGCGCGTACTTTTCTGGCAACAGCGCGCGCGGACTCCTTGGCCAATGCGTGAACGGCGCATGTTCCGACCGCGACCCACGCATTTATACGCTTGAAGGCGGACCGGTCGTTCGGTTTCCGCTCAATCGCTTTGTTCCGTACGCACACTTGTTGGGCGGAGGAGCACGCGTCGCCGGCCCAGTGCTTCAACCCCTGACGTGGGGATGGGGCGTCACCGGTGGCGTGGGCATGGATTACGTCATGCCGTATTTTCATAACCGGTTTGCAGTGCGCCCGATCCAGGCTGACTTCCAATACTCGCGCGTCGACTATGGTCCGTTCGCGGCCAGTGGCAACGTCGGTGGACTCGGGGAAATCTTCGCCTATAAGCTCTCCGGCGGAATCGTTGCGCGGTTCGGTGTTCCGGAAGTGAAGCGGCCTGTTGAACTTGGGTGCACAACTCAGCCTGCGACGGTCTTTCCCGGCGAAATGGTGACGGCAAACGCCAGCCAGGTGAACATGCCTGACAACAAGAAAGCGTTCTATACGTGGACGGCCAGCGGCGGGAAAATCACACCGGACGACTCATCGGCCAAGATCGACACCACCGGGCTCGCACCTGGTGACTACACTGTCGGCGCGCATCTCTCCTACGGGAAGAAAGCCACTGAGCAAGCGAACTGCACCGCTCCGTTCACAGTGAAGGCATTCGAACCACCAACGATCACCTGCTCCGCCACACCTTCTACAGCCGTCGCCGGCACGACGGTGGACATCACGGCTTCCGCTACCAGTCCACAGAACCGTCCGCTCACATACTCCTACTCGGCATCTGCGGGACAGATCGTGGGCGCCGGCCCAACGGCGAAGCTTTCGACATCCGGCGTCGGCGCAACGACAATCACTGTTACCTGCAACATCGTCGACGATCTCGGCAAGACGGCGAGCGCGAAAGCTGCAGTCAGTGTTCAGCTCCCGCCGCCTGCCGTCGTCGAGCAATCGCAGGCATTGTGCAGCATGTCGTTTGAACGCGATCGCGCTCGTCCCGTCCGGGTAAACAACGAAGCCAAGGGATGCCTTGATGACATCGCACTGACGATGAATCAGCGTACCGACGCACAACTCTTTATCATCGGCAACTCATCGCCCGACGACCACGCGCAAGCTGCCGCCGAACGCGCGCTCAATATCCGCCAATACCTCACCCAGGAGAAAGGGATCGACCCGGCACGGATATATGTGCGCACGGGCAATACGTCAGGCCGCACGGCGCGCACGGTGCTGGTCCCGGCGGGCGCCACGTTCAACGACTCGGGCACGCAAACGTTCGACGAAGGTGCGGTCAAACGGCACGGGCAAGCGTACGGCGGCGGACGCCAGGGTATGCCGGCGCATAAGACGACCCATCACCACCGCGTGCACCACGCCGCAAGAGGGAGCGCAACATCTACGCAGCACTAGACGTCCGCCTGAGAAGGCGACTTTCTGGTAGACTGAAACTCGTCGGTAAGCCTGTGTCATTGCTCATGAACATCCCGGAGCTATGCGGCGGGATTCCTGGCCGGCACCACACACCACCAGAGATCGGGGCGTAGCGCAGTCTGGTAGCGCACCTGCTTCGGGAGCAGGGGGTCGGAGGTTCGAATCCTCTCGCCCCGACCATTTAGAATCAATAACATACAGCTTACTTACAGCGTCGAGAAATCGACGCTGTTGTCGATTTTGTAGCTGTAAAAGCCTCAAGGGATTTGTTCGCGGCTCTGCGACGGTCAATTACAAAACGAATACCAAACTTTTTCTGGTTCTCGACCCTCGACACCATTAGGAGGCAGGGATTCTGATTCGTCTCGTGACTCCGAACAACGCGCGACCGCTTCCCACCTAGAGCATGACTCATGGGGTACTGCCTGCGGAGACCCCTCAACAGGGCGCTTCATGGCGAAAGCGCTCGGCTAAGTTGATGCCACGCGATCATGTTTTGAAGCGAATAGAGATTCAGAAGGCACTAGTGGAATCTCTAAGATTGCAACTCGGAGGAACAAGCACTACAGAGAATGCAGAAGGCCAAAGAGTGTTTTCCAACGTAACCAAACAGCTGTTTTCGATGATTCGAAACACCTTCCTTTACTTGTAGAGCACCTCTCCGGTGGGTTGAGAGATGAGATGACATCCTTTCCGCTTACACTTCGAATCCATGTATGATCTCAGGAAACGTCCGCAAGTCAGGTTTTTGGATATCGGTGCCCCATTTTGACAGTCGCGCGCCTCATTCGCGCAGTCGACCCATATGCCCAGGAGAGCAGTTATATGGTCAACACTAGTCAAACTCGCTACCAAATATTTGTAAGCTCTCCCTTTCGCGACCTGCAAGAAGAGAGAGCTGCGGTCTTCCGGACAATTCTCCAATTGGACTGCTTTCCGGCGGGTATGGAACTTTTCCCCTCGACGGATGAAACTGTTTGGGATCTCATCAAGAGTGAGATCGATAATTCAGATTATTACCTTCTCCTTTTGGGAGGACTGTATGGATCTCAAGACCCTGATACCGGATTGAGTTACACAGAAAAGGAATACGATCACGCTGTTTCCCAAAACAAACCCATCGTGGCTTTCGTCCACGACAATAGGCACACACTCTCTCCCGATAAACGCGAAAAAGACGGAGAGAGAATGGCCAAGCTAGACGCGTTCTACAAGAAGGTCGAACGCCGTCACATTCGCCGATGGAACGACAGCAAAGAATTGGCTTTAGCCGTTTTCCAAGGATTTACGAATTTATTTCGTACGAGACCAGCCGAGGGTTGGACTAGGGCAGGTGGTGCGCGACGTCAGGAAGATCTTGCAATCATCAATGAGCTTCGCAGCCAATTAAACGATCTGCGGGCTGAACTCGATACACTCAGAATGGCGCAGCCGGAATATCACGGATTGCTTTCAATCAGCAGCGGCGAAGGGCGTGACGACGCTTTCCAGAGCCTTCGTGCTCGCGCCAAAGAAAAGATCGTGGTTCTTGGTGTCGGAATGAGCAAGATAAGTATGTACGCCAAACGGAGCCTTGCGGAGCAAGCCACAAAAGTTCCAATTGATTTTTTAATGCTCGATCCCGATTTTCTCGAAGCAGATCCGGCGTTTGCCACACAATTGCAAGATTTTCTCGACATTCGAAATTTTGCCTCTTCTGTAAGAAGTTCATTTGATTTTCTATGTTCTTTCTCCGCAGTGAGTCAGAGTGGAGCGCGCCCAGCTCATCCAATTAAATTCAGGGTCTATCGAACACTTCCAACGATGAGCATGGTCTTGATAGACCCCGATACTTCAAATGCAGAAATGGTGATTGAATTCTTTCTATATCAAAGTGGTGAACATCGGCCGCGTTTTCACCTTCGCCAAACAGGGAGGACAAACAGTTTGTTCAACCGTATTTACACTGAATACCTAAGGCTTTGGAATTCCGCGCGATTAGTGAGGTAAGGATGTATTTTTCTGATAAGCGAGCCGCTACGATTGATCACTATTATTGGCTCTCCGATCCACTGTTGGCAGCATGGATTTCGGACCACCTGTCACACTATGGAAGCAGCATCTGTGAGCTCGGTGCGGGCTCCGGCACGATGCTGAGTAACCTTATGAGTACATTTTCGAGAGTGATTCTTACTGAACCCAGCGTCCCCATGTTTCAACGTTTGACCAATATAACGTCCCAATACACAGATACGTCTTTTGAGATCAAGAATTGCCCAGCAGAAGCCACGGATTTGCCAAGCAAAGTCGTTGATGTGATCTTGGCAAAAAGTTGTTTGCATCATTTTGCAAACTCTGCTGCCGCTTTCGAAGAGATGTTGCGACTTGCAAATAACGCTGTCGGGATCGTCGAAGTTATTGCACCCGACATCGCCTGTTTGCCATATCTTCGAGATCTTCTCATCGGGAAAGAGCCGACGCGTAATCCTGACACGATTTTTACAAGCGCTACACTTCTCAACGCCACCCTACCTCTCGGATCAGTTAGAAGGCTACTGTACTTTGACCAATATATCGATTTGCAAGCGTGGTTAGAAAACGGTGAGCTCCCAATGGACGAAGTTAAAAATCTTATGGCGTACGCCGAAGGTCAATCTGGTTTGGTGCGAGAGAAAATGCAAATGCACTACCGGTCCGGGCGGTTTGTGCAACTTAGACGCATGGGTCTTTTGATAACGGAGCTGACACATGATTGAACAATTTACGCACCCCGTCGTCTCCCTCATTGTTGAACATCCGACACTTCAAGGACATGTCTTATTGCAGAGGCGAAGCAAGGAACGGGAGCCGCCGTTCAAGAATCTCTTCGAGCTTCCCCAAGGTCGCATCAGAGATGGTGAGCTGCTTCTTGAATGCGCAGTACGGGAACTTTATGAGGAGGCAAATCTTACCCTAACAAGATCGGCTGCGCCGCACGAAGAGATTATTAATGGAGAACGGCTTCAGTCTATGCCTGCATTCGTCGTTAGTGAAGCCGGTCTGCGGTCATACATCGCCATTTGCTTAGTTGTTTCGGCGGCGGGCATTCCTCGCGGCTCTTTGGAATCATCTGATCCCTTGTGGCGGGATAAGATATCAATTGAGAATCTATTGCGCGACGATCGGATCTTCCCCTTGAATGTACCGATGCTCCGGTGGTATCTCGGCGTCGGGTGAGATTGCGGTAGAACAATATTTAGAGAGCGCATTAAAATGCAGCGGGAATATAGAGTTAGGTTGATATCGCAAGAGCTCTTCTACTTTGAATACCGATACCCAACGTGGTTCAAGTGTCTCTCCTGGCTGATGACGCGGGTTTCGCATATCAATGGGGTGGCATATAAATGTGAGATTTACCCATGCAGGGAAGCCGCTAATCCGCTGATCACATGTATAGGGTTCTAAACTTCGGATTGACGGAGTTGAGGCTTCAGGAATACGACGAACCGTCACTACCAAGCCCGTTTCTTCATAAACCTCCCTCAGGAGTGCCTCCTCAAGGGTTTCAAAGGGTTCAACACATCCCGCAGGCAACTCAAATTTTCCCGAATATTCGGGATCGCGCTCGGGTTTCCAGCGGGTTTGCAACAAAATGTGGGCCTCGCCCTCAATCATGTTTTCTATAATGGCGCTGACGACGAGCACCTTTTCTGAGGACAAGGGCATGTTTATGTTTATTTATGCTTACACTAGCTGATAATTAACTATGATATGGCTGTAAAGCTGTCGAGCGTGCGCTCTAGCTTAATAAGTGAAGCAAGGAATACGGGTACGTGTCACGACTGTCTAATCATACCCCGCTGCCCTAGTGCCGTCCAGATTGGCCGTATCAACTCCACGAACCGTTCAAGCTTTAGTCTTTTCGCTTTGTTTTTATCTCACCTGGCATCTCGCTGATTGCCCTTAGGTCTCGTCAACAACGTTATCAGCTATTGGCGGCGCTAGACTGAAGTTCGGCGGTATTTAGGTCGCGCGGTGGGCACACGTCACTTCTGTTTACGGTTTTTGTGAAGCGTATCGGAGCTCCGCAGGTATTGATCCGATACTGAGCTTTTCACCTCAATCTATTTCTCCTAAGAAGTTCTCCTTGTTCCGCACGTTTGGCCACCAGTTCGATCCAGACCCGCATCAATGAAAGTCATGTGACTGCAACTCAAGAGCGCTGTCAAAAAGAGTGACCAGTCAAGTTGCCTTTATGTGTATTACCCCGTTCCGATTCTGTAGCGTCCCCTCAACCAACAAAAACTTAGCACGCGTCACAACGAGCTGCTTCCGCTCATAGAGATCTGGCGCGACAATCACGTTGGCAATCCCTGTTCGTGTTCCGTTGAGATAAAGATGAAGCCCTTAGTCGTGCCGGGCCGCTGACGCGCGATGACACAGCCTGCCGCACGGACGAATTGGGCATCCGTGGACATTCTCAGCTCCAAAGCCGAGAGGACATGTTGCTGCCGGAGTTCATTAGGGCGATAGAACATTGGGTGTCTCCCTACCGTGAGTCCCGCTCCCGCATAATCCGCGACGAGACGCTCTTCTACCCTCAACTGCGCGAGTGGAAATGATTTGTGTCGTCCTCTAGCGCCTCTGTTCTGCATGAGGAGCGGCCCTTCCGGACGGCCAGCTCGTTCCACTTGCCAGAGGGCATCGCGGCGATGGTCTACGCCGTCCAGATCGTTCAATGCCCCAACACGGGCAAGCAATGTCAGTTCCTTACGGTTGAATTCCGGTACACGTATCGCTAGATCATCTGCGGACTGGAAGCGGCCTCTCGCTCGTCAGACTTGATTCGCTATGCTGCCTCTGCGCTCGTCAGCCAATCGATCAACTCCGCCCAGAAGGGTCGACGTTTGACCGCAGACGGTGCGCCGCTCTCGCGTTGCGGCTGCTCACATAGGTGAACTATGTTGCTAGCTGGAGTGAACCGTTTTCGCGTCACGTTAACTCTGTATTCCACTCCCGGGCACACAGTCGCCTGATCCCGCAGAGCTTGCGCTGGTTGGAAATGAAAAACCAGTCCAGCGCGGCTCTCGTCTGAACCGTTTCTTCCCACATCCCAAGTTCCTCCCTCTTTTCGGCGTAGATCTGGCCCAAACTATCGCTCCAATTGACCCAGAATTACCGAAGCCCAACATTTCCTATCTAACAGTCGTCGCCTGTTCTGGGTAACACCAGGAACACCCAAGTGGCGCTTTGTTCAAATGACTTCAGATCCGGATCATCGGGAGTCTGAGACTTCCATTTGGACAAACTTCGCTCAATCACCTCTTGGATCGTGCGGGGCCCCGGCCTCTTGGACCCAGGGAAGGTATTCGCAATTTCCGTTTTCAGTCGTAAGCCAGCATGCGGGGTGATTTGCCTGTCAGGCACCCAAACCATCAGTGCACCTTCACGAAGCAGAAGTTCTCGGAGCGCAGCCGTCTCGGCATATTCATCGCCACAACTGATGAGCGCGATCTGCTTGTTCCTGAGCTTTCCTTCCAACGCCGCACGGCGCACACTTTCGCGAAATCCGCTGTCGTTCTTTCCAAGAAATACGACTACCTGAGATCGATTCCCTTTCCTCGGAGTAAACCACAGGTTCTCCATATTGCCGTCATCTACAAATTGAATCCGGTCAAACCGGAGTGGGTCCTGATGATCAAGGACCCCCAGTTTCTCCTTCGCACGGCTCGCGTTAATGGTTCGCAACAGCTCGGTCCTTTGCCTGGCGTTGCTCTCTTCGCCTCCTGGTTCGGCAAAAGCTGTTGTCCATCTCCGATTTGGCGGTTTGCCAGCACCTCCCCCTTCCGTACGGAGCGCTTTCCATAATGGGGAGATCGTTGCACCGGCCTCAGGCGTGTCGTCGGGTTCACCGAACAAGACAACTCGCTTTGGAGGCTTCCCATATCCACCTGGAGGCGTTGTCAAGAATTCAGTCAGGTTTACCGTTTTGCCGGGCAAAATGAATTGGTAAGAGGATCTAGTCCCATCTTTGCTCGTCTTGAAGAAGTATCCGAAATCAGTCCCCGAGCCGCTAAACTCTTTCACCTCGTTTGCGGCAATCTTTCGGTCGAACACCTGATAGTAGCGTCCTCCGCCGGGAACGATGCCCTGCTGTAGGATATGGTCGCCAACTTCAGCATTTCGATCGACGAAAACATCTCCCACTCGCACGACGCGATCCGGGTTTCCACCTACTCCCTCAAAATACCTGGCCGAGCCCGGCGGTGTGGCATTTGTCGCACCCGGCAAATCTCGAAAATACAGGAACTTAGCCATCTCTTCGGGTTTCCAGTTTATATCTTGAAAGCGAGTCATATCCTTATGGATGTTGAGAATACTCTCTCAATCGGCTCATGCCTTTTTTCCCAAGCCGGTTCTTCCCACGGTTCTAGATCGTCGTAGGCCGAGGGGAGAGCCCCCGCGATGTAACTAATACCTGCAGCTCTTAGTCCCGCTTCGGCGCTTTCCAAATGAGCGTAACCGACAATCATTGCCACAGATTTTTTCCCGGAGCTTTGAAAATACGCTTGGACGCTTTCATTCATTTTCTGGTCGCGCTCGGCCAAGTCTGCCTTCCCGATGACGGAGTCCGCCATTTTTTTCAGTCGCGCACTCTCGTCGGCAAAGAAGGACTCTACTGCAGGGAACGATAGTTGATGTGCCTCCCCCTGTTCCCTCAGAGTGTTTGCAGTGATACAGAACTGATCGACGGTATCCTCGTGCGCACTCTTAAACGGTGAGACGAGCTTCGAAAGTTCGTCCGAACTTTGTTTGAGGTCGACATACAAGATGTTAAGGCTAGCAAAGTCATGCTGTAGGCTGGCTTCATCGTAGTTGCTCTCCAGCATCAGCGTTTCTACAGATTGGCTGAGCTCGGTCGCTTTGGCGTTGTCATTGGCATGGATTGAGGCTTGCACCTGCGATATCAATAGTTGAAAAGGTCGCAGTTTAACTGCAAGTCTGGCCATTTCTCGTTGACCGGCGGTGATCTTAGACAAAAGGGCTTGCGCGCGGGATCCTGAAGTCAGGTGATTTTGCAGCAGTTGCTCTCGGCTTACCAGTTGTTTGTAGTTGGCGACCTCAGAGTTGACTACCCTATTGCGACCTCCCAATCGCAGTGCGGCTTCGTCGAATAAACTTGCTGCGCGCTGGCTACCCTCGAGTTGCCATTGCGTGCTCGCGATGAAGTCTTTGCCCGCCGAAGCGGCCGCGAAGCGAGCCTGGGCCCCAAGATCTTCGATCCCAAAAACAATGGTTCTCGGCCGAGTGAGCGCAACGTATTCGTAGGCGGCAAGTCGCCCCCACGCCAACTCGTCCTTCCAATGTTGGTTTGTTTGCTGCGAATCTTCGGTGCCGTCCGTCGGGCTGGCTGTATCGATGGGCCCATGCGATCCCTCGATCAGGATCGCATCGATAGCATTACGATCGTAGAGCCGCCCCAGCAATTCGGCGAGTTGAATCTGGCCCTTGACACTGGCGTGATTCTCACCGATCAAAAAGACGCTCTTGTCTGTGGAAGGTGCGTCATACCGAGCCACAGTCTTAAACAAGTTGGGTGAAATCGCTAACTGAGCTTTATCCAGTGGATGGGAACAAGAGATGAGTAGAAGACACGCAGCGGATGCAAGGAATCCTAAACTGACTCGGCTTTTCATGAGATTTTCTCCAAGTGAACTCGTCTGTCGATATGTAAATCTGCCCATTCTGTGGCTTTCCGATAAAGGTCTACCTGTGTTGACCCAGGGGCCACTCGCCTTGCGTATTCGAATGCTGAATGCAATATCCTGCGTGTCAGCAGCCAGTCCTCATACTGAGCTTCTTGCTCGATTAACTGAGACCACAAATCTTGAAGGAGATCATTCCAGAGCTGTAATTCGATTTGAGTGTTGCGGCGTTCTGCGAGATCGCCCGATGCGGCTCGAATTTCCCACAAGACTTGGTCACGCTCCGAAAGTGCTCGCAACTCTCCCCGCCCCACTTCCGAAAGTTCTCCCGTGCCGTAGTCGCGTGTAACGGACCAGCTATAAATAACTCCAGGCTCCAACATTCTCGATTCGAGAATGAGCGAAGTGCCTTCATCCGCATCGATTGCGATATCCGGCCCAAAAGGGGGCGTCATGGTCAGTCGGCGGAAAAACTCTCTGCCCTCAGAGAATTCTAAGCTCGCGGACATACTACTCTGCGGAAGTGGCACAAGGGTCCAGATATCCTGATAGGTCGCATCGGTAAGACTCTCCCCCCAATGCTTCACTTTAGGCAAATGCTCTTGCAACCAAACTCCTGTCTTATCCAGCCTCTTCAAAATCGATTGTGGCGACTCGCCAGTTTCATCTGTGATGAGCACTTGACCCGGTCCCACCGCAAATACCACTCCATTTTTGAGAAAGAGATGGCGGAGTCGCTCCCAGACCCCTTCAACCCTTAGCGCTGCCATTCGTCGAAGCGGGTCCGCCCATTGTCCCGTTGATCCGAGAAGGCGAAACAACACAACACCCCTTTGGGTTACTCGGATTTCTGCGGTAAGGAATGCGAGCCAATAGCTCAGTTTCCTTCCTGTGGGAGGTCCCAGGCTGGCTGGGTGCGAGATCCCGGCCCGATCCAGGTCGAGTATCCGTCCCAGTTGGAGCAGCCCAGCAAGCAACTCGGGACGTGTCTGGGTGGATTGCCTCTCACCATGCTCCGACACCACCTCTACTTCGGCCAGTTGCTTGGGGCCGAAGGGCAGAAATCTCTCCAGCGGACAGGGGGGTTCCGAGGCACGGTTCTCTGCAAATCGAAGCACGCAGACGTACGCGGCTGCCGCTAATGTCTCCTGTTCCAACGCAGTCAGCAAACCGTTCAAATCGAACAAGGTATCCAGCTTCTTCAGAATCCGCGCCGGCTTTTGAGAGGAATAGTCGAGATATCCGCACTTTGACAGGCTTTCGAGCCGATCGATCTCGGTGGCGATTGCAGGCACCCATGTTCGTGGGGTCGAAGCCGAATTGCTGCCCGGTGCTGGAAAACAGAGACGGAGAATACGGTCCGTCAAGTGCCGCTGCAATTGCATGACCAAGTCAGATCCGCTTCGGAACGACGAGAAAATACCTGGATATTGCTGTCGAAAGATATTGACCTGCTCGAACTGCAGGATATGCGCTGGATCTGAGGAAATTTGGGGATCCGAGCAGAGATAAAACAGGATGTATGGTCTCCCGGCTTGCTGAAAGCGGCGGCGGGCATCCTCGAACTCTTCCACAGTCCCGGACCCTGCTCGTGCAGTCGGGGTTCCAAACCGACCACACATAAGACCCACATAAATGTCGTAATCGGTTGGCAAAGCTTTATTAACGACATCCTGAGCGTCGTCTCCGACATCCGGCACTACATCTCGCTCGTGTCTCCAAGGCACAATTTCGATATCGTATCGCCGGAATATGCTGGCCATGTTTTGGATCGCGGCGTCGACCATATCCTTTTCTTCGTGCATGTCGCCGGGACATGACAAGAGTATATAGATGCGCCGGATCGCCTCAATCATATTTTCTCCCGTCACACCGAAGCTGTTGCCCATCAGCTGACGCTCCTATACCCATCACCTTGGATTAGACCAACCGTCCGTCGCAATTTCGGAATAAACTCCACTTTCCAGCAATCAAACCGGCATCAATAGGGATGGCACAACTCGAGTAGTGCTGTCGGAATGCATGGGAAAGAGTGAGCTCTATACCCACGCAAGACGATGGCCTGATTGAGCGCAACAACGATGCGCTGTACGAGATCTATATCTTTACTAGACGCTGCCTTATGTTCGCCTGAGCGGCTACTGAGAAGTACGGAATGAACCGGAAACCAATTATTGCGGCCATGACGCCACGCGCGAGTATCCCAACCCGAACTAAGATACCAAATTATCCCGCCTTTATCGATGGTATGAGATTCCCTCACTTTCGGTTCCGGTGCATTGGGGTCATTCAGGCTTGGACCATCGGTGCGAATCAGACAAAGCTCAATGGCGGTTCCAATCACATTCGGAAGATTCGCCGGTGGTTTGTGGCGGCTGTCGCGAGCCTGGATAAGATCCGGAATGCCAAGAGACGCGAAGTCGATTTTGCGAGAGAATCTCGGCATACATGCTCCATTGAGTCACGGTTCTCCGTGCCCAAGAACTCGACTGGAGATAACTGTTAGCGTCCCGACTGCTGGTTGAAAGTGTGAACCTGACTGTAAGAGCATTGACGAGATCTGTCAAGTAACATTTTCATGAAGAAGTCACTCAGATTTTCTTTGTCGGACGTCCTGGTCGTGCAGCTCCATCAGCTCCGACGAAATGCGCTGCGGATGGAATACTCGGTCAGAGTCAGCTTCTTTGGCGACGATACGATGGCTACCGGAATTTCGTCGCTTTCGGGTAACTCCGGAGCCCTCTGGATTTGCTCTGACTTCTACCGGTGCGGCTGTTTGGGCCGTTATCGGGCTCGGCGGTTCGATATAGGCTGTTTTCGCCCCGGTATCTGTCAACCACTTGCCCGGGTCACCCCGGCACAACTTCTCCGGAAGCGAATTGAACGTGCTTTCCCTAGTCTCTATTGATGACCAAAGAGAGTGGCGATGCGCGAAACCGCCTGGTTCCCTAAAGTGCGTTGAGCGACGGCTATGGCTTGCAGATACATCGATTCACATTCTCTGAGCGTAGTCGCCAGATTCTTGGCCTCTTTATATTCGTCCATAGCGTCAGCAAGTCTTCCGAGAATCAAATACGCCTCGCCCTTCGTCGCGTAGGACCATTGTCCTGTAGACGCCAGGGCTATATGTTCCAGAGAGAGCCTTGCCATCTCAAGGGAGAGCGTCGGCGTTGGTTCTGTCTGGAGGGACCGAGCCAGGTGCAAGTAAGCGACATTTATTGCGTGATAGTAGGCCTGATCGTGACGGTTTGAAGCTTTGGCACGCTCATACCCTTCGGTATAAAGAGCGAGGGCCTTTTCGAAATCTTGAATTTGACGGCCCACCAACCACCTCCGCTTGAGTCGACCTCCCAGGGTTCCCAGAGAGTCCAGAGAGCGAGATGCATCAGTACTCTGCCATTGTTCCAGGACTTGTAAGGCTTGTTCTCGGTCGCCAATGCTTTCCAGTGCCAACGACAATAAAACTATCGCGTTCTCATCCAGTCCCATGTACCCCGGCAACAATAGGTCAATGGCGCGGCGATATTGATTGTGCTCCACGGCTAACCGTGCGCTTTCCAGGGGAGAGTGGTGTGACGCCGTGGTAGAAAGCAGTTTCTTCAAAAGCTTATAGGACACATCTTCTAGTGAACCAGGCCGCACCATTGTCAAGTGATTTCCGGGAACGGCCTCTTGCTGCACTTCGGGAAACGGGAATAATGAGGACGACGCAGGAATGAACGCGTCGCTCTCTCCCGCTATAACTCGAAAGAGAAAGGGGGGATCTGTTCCTACCCGCTCTCCCCACTCCGATCGCAGTTCTCGTATGCAGGAACTTCCAACCTGCATATCCGCGGCTTGGCGCTTAAGCTTAGCACCGACGACTGCCTTAGAGACGCCGGCGCTCGGAGTGCCGAAAAGAACGGAGTGTGTAAGCCGCTTCCTTAAATCTTCGCTGTCCAAAATTGTTCTCTGAACAATCAGTCCTCCCATGCTGTGCGCGACTAAGGCAATGGCTTGATATCGATCTAGCGGGGGCAGCGCTAACTTAGTGATCAGTCCCTTCGCGCAAAGCCTGACGTCTGGATCGGAAGTCCAGATAGGAAGATCGATGGACAAGTTGGTTTCATAGCCTGCACTGTAAATATCCCAATCAGCCATCTGATCATCAACCAAGAGGAGCTTGAAGAACGCACTCCATGTAGTATCGCTGCGACCTTGAAAACCGTGTACAAAGATAATCGCGCCTTCTCGACCCTGATTTCGAAGAGTGACCAAGCTGGCAGAATGAGAGAGGAGTTTCGGCTTCCCCATTCTCTCTCGGAGGGCATTGAATAGATTAGTAAGCTGCACTACTGTCCCCCAATGTACCAATTACCTCCTGCTGAAAGTGAGCTTCAGTAATCAACCTCATGAAGTGAGCCGTGCTATCGCTCGCCCCCCGCGGTTTACCATCCCAGACGACAAAGCCGAGTTTCGTATTCAGTTGGCAATCCTTTGCCTTTTGAACGATTACTTCATTGACTGCCTGATATCCCCTTGGATCGTCTGCCGCAAACTGAAGAACGTTTAGGCTTCCGCGTTGTTCGGCGGCTGCAATAATGCTATCGAAGCGAGGACCCCAATCTCCTGGGCGATCCACTACCGAAATCGATCGGAACGCAAGGGGAGACGAAGGGAGAACCACCGATATCGAAATGCCCATCCCGATGGCGGATTCAAGAGCGAGAAGATCGGCACCGCATGCGGCCGAACAGATCAGATGCCCGACCGAGCAATGTTCGAAGCGCGCGCGAAGTTCCTCAGCAACACGAATAACCTCGGAAAGGGGGAAGTGTGTCTCTGCAGCGCCATTTGCATCCACCCGGCGTCCAGCGAGCGCTGCCACCGACGCTCTGTCAATTTCGGGATGCATAACGCTCCTTGAGTGCCGAGATTACTTTACGGGAAAAGCATTGTCTCGAACTAAGACAGCTCATCCGCCAACTTTGACCACGCCACCGTCTTTACAGCGCTTGTTAACCACAGAGGCCTAGGCCCCGTGTGCTCCATGCCTGAGTGTACAGCTACTACCTTTTTGCCCAGCTCGAGACTTTTGCTAACTTCCCAGGCAACCCATTTGCTGTTAGCTGTATGCTCCGAAAGATAGACAACTGTACAAGAAGACTTATTGATGCGTTCTGAAATTCGATGCTTGATGTAGTCCGCTCGCTCACTGTCGTACGGTTCCTTAACGGAATAATCATTGAACTCAATGTCGCTCTTTTCGTTCTTCGCATGGGCGCGCAACAGATTGACGTCGTCCATATCTTCGGTCGCAAAGCTGATGAAGACATTTCGCTTGCCGTCCCGCAATGCCGCTTTTGCCTTCGCTTCAAGGGCTCTGACGTCTCCGATTCTGTTCCAGCCTCCGCCTCCTCCGCTACCGCCCATCTTTATACCTCCTCAAACTCGAACTCTTTGCATGCTATGCAAAGTCCGCACGGCTTTTCGTTTCCTACGTGGCAGGAATAGGTATTGCTGATTCCCTTTTGCTCTGCCAATGCCACGACGTCCCTCTTCAGGAAATCTGCAAGAGGTGCAACAACTTTGGTCGGTTTTCCCATGGAAAGTTGAATGATGTGCTCCGCCTGCTTGAGAAACCTGGCCGTTTGATCCGGAAACAAGCTGGTACTGTCGTTGAGCAGACCTATCGATATTGCCTCCGCACCGACTTGATAAGCGTAGGCCGCCGCCACCAAGAGGAAAAGTAGGTTTCTGCCAGGAGTGAACGCATCCTCGACGATCCGAAGACTTTTATCAGTGAGCCCGGATCGAACGAGGCCGCCAAACCCTGCGAGTTCTGCGACCCGAGGCTCTGGAAGCCCCAGACTATGCATGGCGTGACGACATGCGGCCAACTCGCGATCCCGTGCTCGCTGACCGTAATCGACGAAGAGGGGAAAGATCTGAAGTCCTTCCTCTTTTGCAAGTTTTGCCACCAATGTTGAATCCAGCCCACCGGAAACCAATGCCACAACGCTCATCTAAGCATCCTCCGAAATTTGATTCGCAACGCGCATCACGACCCAGATAGCCCAATCCAGGATCCCAACGGGACAGTGGAAGCGATTTGCATGTTCTCTGAGTTTTTCCTCGTGTAATACGTAATGTCTTAGTTTATGCACCTTGATTTCCGGTTCATCGTGCACGCCAATACAACACATGTAGTTCAGTACGTGGCGATCTAGGACTGCGAGATCGTAAGAGACGCCGATGTTACGAAGGAACATACTTGCTTGCTTTGGCCCTAAACCCGGGGCGTTCTCGACGAACCATGTACGTAGCATGGACGGGTCCTGAAAGCTGTCCAGAAGCCCCTGAAGACTGCAATGCTGACTCCGGATCTTCCTATATGTTTCAGCTAATTGGTGCGCGCGACATTTTGGAAAGCGGTAGAGACGCGTCTTCCCGTTGACCTCAACCGGAGTGCTCAAAGCGGACAGGAGCTCCATCCCAAGGATAGACGGGTCAATATCTCGCATGTAAAGCAGACCTTTGCGGTCAACGACATTGGTGACCGCAACGGCGAGGTCGTACGGTACCTGACTGCTCAAGAGACAGCACGTTAACTCCCACCATAGCTGACGCTCGGCAGGCCTGACACCAACCTGTATCGTTCCTTGGATGTCGGCACTCACAACTTCGACTGCATACATAAGATTCTTTGCGGACGTCGCTTTCATTTGAAAATACCCGGGATCTGCAGTTTCAGTTTATTCGTGGGTTTCTTTCCCAAAATGTTGTTTACAAATGCTTCAATCGAATCTGCCTTGAACATGTCTTGCATATAGCTGGAGAACCCTGTGAAGTACTCGAGATTATGGAAGAGCACTTTTGCACCAAACCCGACGTTCGCTTCCTGCAGGATGGAGTCCAGAATTGCCGAGCCGGCCTGTTGATCCTCAAAGAAGTCGAAGTGTTGGAAGTGATTTGTGCGGTCGGCGTCGCCTCCCGAGTCAATCACAACCCGGCACCATTCTAGGCCGTCAAACGTATCCGCCCCTGCAGCAGCCAAAACAGCCACGGTCCACGGGTTTCCAGAGCCGAGGAGATGAAGTGGTTGATAGAAGGGCAATTCGTTCAACTTCTCTCTGATGGCGTGGACAGTCCTCGCCCTTGCGATGATGCCCCCTCCAAGTTCGCGTTCGGCGATCGCGATCGCTCTTGGCGTGAGTTCGTTTGCTATCTCCTTTAGAATCGCAGGTGTATGCGTCAGGTCGTACCCGCCTTTTTTTAGCCTTGGCGCGTGAACAATGGGCAAAACGGGCGCTCCGGTATGTTTGGAGTCTCGCTCGACCGCCGCGAGGATCTCTTCCACCGCTTTCTCAGCTGTGCGACTCGGGTCCATAACGTCAAAACAGAAAGCCCAATCGTGGGGGGCCTGTGCCATAACACCTTTCAAATCGTCCGGCTTCCATCTGCGAGTTCCCAGGCGCGACGCTTCGTAATTTCCTGAGTCCAGCAGTACGAACCCGCCGGCTTCTCTATATTTTGCAAGCTCGCGCAAAAGGGCTTGGGGCTTTCGGCGGGCTACCAAGTCATAAGCAGAGACAAGCATTTGGGGCGCGCCAAATATCCGGAGCGATTGCAAAGCCTCGTTGGGGATCACCTGCGTTTCGTGCGAAGAAACCGAGAAGAAATATGCGGGCAACGGTAACTTACCGGCTTCAATCGCCGCCGGTCTCTTGGGATGCATGCGGGCCGGCACGATACTGTGGATACGTCGTTGAAGTTGCAATATGCCGGGATGATCTGCTTGCCCGCTCCAAGACAACAGTGGAATGTTGCTATACGAACCGAAGGAATACGGTGGAAGGCTATCGTCAATCCGGACGGGAATCAGTTCAATTCCATGCTTCTGAGCCAAACGTAGTTCGTCGGTGAACGTATCCTTTGACCTGGATGAGGCTGAAAAGATGGGGACGATGCAACGCGCTCCGGGCAGCTCCTTCTCAATTGCGATCGCGAAACGACCTACGATCTTGTCGTCCCACCAGACGTCCCAGCGTTCAGCAAGAATGTCATAGAGCTTCGAGGCAAAGATGGAGTCCTCCTTCGCGTAGATTAGGCAAACATCAGACATAAGAACGCTTTTCCTCGCAAGCTGGGCAATCTTTACCGAACAAACATCAATCGAAGTTACTTCATAGCCGCCCAGGCCGCGAAATAGATCGCGGTCGTGAAATCATCCGTCACCCGGATCGCGTCTCCTGTTCGGGAACCGACCCCAACACCTGGGCCTGTTTCGCGAAGTACGACGATAGGAAATTCCGCGCCCTTTGTCTCAATGATTGTGTAGCATTCGTCGTCTGTTAGCCCATCTCCTAAAACTAGTAGGGCGGCTGATTTTCGCAATGAATCCTCTGATCCAGACGCGTCAACGACGTCGAGTCCCAATTCTCGAAGGAGAAACTGAGCCTCTTCGAGGGTGAAGCGTTGGCCCAATGTTCGAGCTGCCCCTTCGACTTGGATTGACCCCGAAACGTGGGCCGGGATCGAGCTAAAGGAGTCGGTTTGGCCACTCATCTCCAAGGGAAGCTGTCCGGAACTGCAATAAGTGGACACGGCGCGGGAGGCCAAGTCGGCTGCTTCAATCGCTGGAAGTTTGCCTTCCGCCCAAAAGTGCGCAAAGACAGCACTGAATACATCACCGGTTCCAATTTTGAAGACGCGCGACGATCGATAAGCCGGAACATGGTGCACTTGCCCCGTCCGCTCAAAAACAGTTGCGCCACGGACGCCCCCCTTAGCGACGATCAGCGCAGCTTCTTCTCTGTCCATCAGGAAGCGTGAAGCCAGATAAAGGTCATCGTTCTTCGCCATCACGCGAAGTTCCAATTCGTTCAATACGATTGCCAGCTCTTCCGCCTTTGAGCCGTTGTCCCGGAAGCGCTGCGGAACCTGCCATGTCTGTGGGTCGAATACTGCGCGTTGTGCCTGTACGATGGCATCGCCTTCGAGGAGGCCAAATCTGAGGATAGATTCGCTGCTCACTTCGATTGGACACTCTGAAATGATGTCTACGCGTAACGGCTCAATGTGTGGTCGGGAAAGGGGGTGAAAATAGGCAAACACGATTGGGCTCGTCCGCCGATGCAATCTCAGGTCGACGTGATACGTCCCAAACCTCCGCCTCTGCTCCTCGGACAACGGGTCCTCAAGATAGGAATGGAGGCGTACGCTTGGAGATAAATTGGCTATTGCCATTGCCGCTCGACCGCCGGAGCCAAACATGGCATCCCACGACGGAACGAGACAGAGCTCTCGGTATAAGCCTCCCACTATGTCCATCGGCGCTCCGTATCTCCGGCTCTTCTGCAATAAGCGAACTGGTCGAGTGAGCGTTTTCAATCTCTGGGCTTCTCAGGCATTCCGCGCAGCCCCGCTTCCCTCGCTGCAAAGTATAGCTTTAGCAGGCAGCTTTGCCCCGGAGAAAGGCTTTTCAGCACTTGATCAATCGGCTTCCTCACTTGCGTCTTATCTTCGGCGGGAGCTCGTTTCGGCGCTGCCGGGCCAGAATCAAGGCTGCGGATAACGATCTGAGAGACGACCGCAGACCTGTTCATGGGCGAGCGGATCAAGTAGAGGCCCGCGAAAATCTGTGGAACATCGTCCTCAATCGGGCAGCAGTGGTGCGATCAGATCTCACTGGCGTCAGCCAACAAACTCGAATCGCTTCTCACTAGCGCAAAAAGCTCAACAAACAGGCCGCCTCACACAGAAGTCCACAGTTTTAGTCCGAACCTATTCATGAAACAAATTCTAGTTCCAGATGCTCTTTCACTACGGGCGAGAAGAGCATTTCGTCAAATTCATCCCATAATGCACGAAGCAAATTCGTCGCCTCTCGAACTCCGTTCAAGAGTCTCGTCCGTGCCTCGAGTTCGCCGGCGTAATGCAAAAAACCTTTCTCGGAGTATGCGATATGGCGAATCTCCGCTTCCGCATGAAGATCAAAATACTCCCGGTCATGTTCCGTTAGAAAACTGTATTTCCTCATGCCTCGCGCGCAGTACGCCTGCTGTGACGAAGCCAAATACTCCAGGCCAAAATGCAAGCCGAAAGCGAAAGAATGTTCCCCGTTGAACCAGATATCCGAAAGGGTTGAATTGAAACGGTCCACAGCAGGCAAAGTCCGCGTGCTCGCGACTTGATAAAGGGTCAAATCAAGAGCATGAAGCAAACGTTCCAACAGCTTTCCATGTATGCGAGTCCGATCCCCATTACCATATTCCTCATACAAAATTTCGATCAGTTCAAAACGTATCTCGTCGTTTTTGATATTGCCTATTAACCCTGGAAAAGCTCTTCGATGTGCCGTTGCCGTCTTATACCATTGAGCCATGAAACTGGCCAACTCGTTTCGAGTCAAGATACGTTCTTCGAAGCGTGTCAAAAAACGATGATGCATGACCCCGCTCTGATCCATCTCCCGCTTGCAATCTTTTAGCACTTTACTGGTAGAAGCAGCCTGCATCTGTTCCCCTCCGTGACGCCCAACCCCTTGCCTATTTCAACATCTAATGTTCCACAAAGTTGCAGGAGAATCAAAGCGTGTACCTCGCTGAGAAGCGTGATAACGCCAGCGTATTGCAATGCTTGAGTTTACGCCGATGATTCTTCTATTCGAGATGAGTTGCGCTTGGGGCTGCTCCGGGCTGCTTTTGAGAGGCGCACCAGTCCGGACCTGCAGTCCACCTCGACATGATCACCGGTTTTGAAGACTTGCGTAGCATTAACGGTTCCCACGATACAAGGTAATTCGAGCTCCCTGCTAACGATCGCTGCATGGGACAACAACCCACCGATATCCGTGACAATCGCCGTCGCCTTTCGGCACGCCTCTATCAGCTCGGGAGCCGTAAAATCAGCTATTAGAACGTCACCCTGTTTCATCTTCGAAATTGCCGCATTCATCTTCCCGATCTGCCCATAGTCAACACTGATTACCATAGCGCGACCGGTGACCAATCGGTCATCGCCGTTTGCTACCCTCCCCTTGACTTCAGAACCGCCAAGGGAACGGGTTTTGTCCGCAATTTGCGCAATAAATTTAGACGATTCCAATCCCGCCAGGTGCACTAGTCTCCGATCCAGGTAATACATACAGTACGATTTTCTGCGGCTCGCCACCTCCTTCGGATCGACCCTGAAGCCATCAAAAAGTGCAATGATTTCTTTGACACTGTAGAACTCGAGATCCGATCTATCCACCGCGAACTGGTTTTCTAGCTTCACACAAAACTCGGTTAGGTAGGAGTTTTCGTCAATTACGAGCATATTGATCCAAAGACGAGCAATATCTTTGAACTCAGCCAACAAGCGCAGGTTGGTGGAAACCCATCGCGTCCTTCTCTTAAGAGAAAATGCCGCATCAGTAAACTCATTATCCGACTTCGAATAATATGTAAAGCAGGTAGTAATAATTCGAAACACGCGTATCACATCCGCGCGAGACAATACCAGTTGGCCTCGTACTGTATCCAGATGTAAAAGGTTCTTCCGATAGTAATTCGTGAACGCTTTCGTATAGGCGAGGACACTTCCTGGTTTGGCAAACCATCGCTCGCCATAACGTGCAGCGTAGTCCATCTTTACTTTTGTAAAATACTGTGCGAACGCCCCATCTTCGGCGGATGTAAAAAGTGGGTCTAAGTACCGAAAGCCAATGGCCAATACAGATGTCAATAAAAAGGTCAATCCATGCACTTTGAAAGTTAGTTCGTAATTATCAATATCTGGGCGTACAGGTTTGATTGTGGAATTCGAACCTTTAGAGACTGCCGTGACAGGCCGAATCTGAAGATACCAGAATCGGCGTTTTGCTAGGGCCCATTCCACATCTACAGGCACCGAAAATCTCTCTTCCATTTGAACAATATCATCACGGAGCCTTTTTAGTTGACCTGGTCTCAATACTAGATCACGAATCCGACGGTCAGCCCCAATTAGAATGCCGTTCCTTTTGTTCACGATAACCGACGAAGAAAGGCGCCTGCCCGATACCATATGGTCTCCGAAACCGTACACGGCCTCAATTACAACTCGATCGGCCTTTCCGGTCTGCGGGTCAATTGAAAACGTTACTCCGGCGACTTCGCTTTGAACCATTTCCTGCACCACAACGGCATATCGCGGTAATTCATACCCTGTGTACGTCTCATAAAGATACGTCATGGCTCGCACGTTGTAGAGGGATGCCCAACACCGTTTTAGGTACTTTGGCACCTCTTCTCTAGCGATATCTAAGTATGAATCGAATTGGCCGGCCCACGACTGCACTCCACTGTCCTCGAATGCGGCGCTTGACCTGATTGCGAACCTCTTCCGAGATCCGCTGAGAGCACTCGCCAACTGCTTCTCAATAGCTGGTGGCAATGTTGCACCGAGTATCTGCTTTTGGATGTTGGTCGCAGCGCGAGCAAGCGTCGCATGATTGCGTGGCGATACCTTGGCGAGTTCCAAATTGACTATTTCCCTAAGGCCACTCTCCAGGGCGAACTGGTGAAAGCCTTCGGAGGTTACGATGAGCCCGTCCGGAACTCTATAGCCCCTCCTGATAAGCCAATGCAGGCCAACACCTTTCCCGCCAGAAAGCGAGCGGTCTCCTGCCAAGCGATGCCGAAGAGGAAGGACATACTTCATTCTAACCCTCGCCTGTCCAGTAGCTGATCCGATTCTCTCTCAATTTGGCTTGCGATCTTGACTCCCCACCTTGGAAACACGTAATAGCAAACGATGCCACATACTAGTAGCAGACCCAATTCCATCCCCATTTCCCGAGCCATCGGGCTATCGAAACAGCGAACTGACAGGGCTCGGAGAAAATGTTCACGGAAGCCGTCTAGAGAGTGATATGCAACCTCCCCAACCAAAGCGACGACAGCTCCAAAGCCGATTCCCGCTGCCGTGAGCTTACGGTAGGCCTTCCGCGTCTCGAGGAACCGTAACTTATGTTGCGCCTTGACCATATTCTCCAATGCCAAGACATGAATCTCCTCTTTGAGGCGCTGGCCAAGAAGCTTCGAGTAATAGCTCTTAAACCCGCCATCGAATTGTTTACGGAGGCTTGGAGTTATATAAAATAGTTCGTGCATCAGGATGAAGTCAATCGCCTTAGACTTGCTAAAGATATGCCGATATTCAAGCCTTCGCTCCGCGAGACGCGTTGGAGCGAAATGACATGCAAATGGTTCAGGCGAATTGGTGTAAACCTTAATCGGACCATGATGATGTAGAAAGAATTTCCGAAAGCGCCGCCTTTGCTGGTAGGTAAGTTCTTTGGCGGAGAGCATTTCCTCATAACGTTTCCGAATAGCCTCCATTTGATAGACGCTCCCGGAACTTAGATCCGTGGCTTCGACTCCTCGCGCCTCTGCCTCAAGTTTCGAAGTCAGCGCTTCATTTTTCTGAGTGTCCCCAACAAATGCAAAATCTGTGACGATGTAATTTAGCGGTCCGCGGCACGCATCTGCAATGGCCCGTATCGTTTCGTCTGAAATTTGATAATCATTGGCCACAAGAGAAACAAGTTTGATTTGGACCGTAGCCACTTTGATATCAATGGTCATTCCATCCACCGAGATAGAACTCTCCAGGTTAGCCTTGAAATGCTGCAATACCTGCTCATTATCGTCGAGGACGAGAATCGTTAATAATTTTCGGAAGCTCATGATGCTCTACCTTTCGAGCGCGAGATTAGAAATGCGAGGCCCGTGGAGGAGATGAGAGCAAACATGCCAGCTCCATCTACGAAATAGGTGCGGCCGGAAGCAGTGCCAATCGCTGCTGATCCGAAGCCGACTAGGAGGCCGGTGATGATAGCCAGCCACATTGGAAATCTCGCTTCCCTCTCTGTCGCCAACGCAACTATCGTTGGACCAAATAGGGCAAGTTGGGTGATTATCACGATATAAACGAAATCGAACAAGTTCATTCGCGTCAAATGAAACACGAATTTAACGCCCCATGTCGCAGCCACTGCTATCCCAAGCAACGCGACTCGCACATATGCTAGGCTCCCTCCGGACCCTTGGCCGAATCGCGAGGAGCGCACCAAAACAATATCTCTCGTCAATGTGTACGTTGAAGATACGAAAAGTACGTCAAAGAGAGACATCATGCACGCGCCAATCAACGTTACCATCAACACGATGAGAGTCGCTTGGTGCTGAGGTAATAGGCTAATAGTTTGGGTCAAAATGTTATCCGGTGTGATGCTCGGACTGCTGGCCAGCGAAATACCGAAAAAAGTTCCGAGAAGTCCGATCGTGAGGAAGATGACAAAGCCGCTAGTTCTAAGATTTTCTTGGGATTGAACTTTGCTTTTATCTTGACCAGCAATGACACTCTGCCATGAGGAGTTGTCTACGAATTGCCAAGCCAGATTGAATATTATGTTTGTAGCGAGACCGAACAGACCGAGGTTCTTCTGCATCGTCCGGAAGGATGGAAAAATTGCTGCAATAAGCTGATGATGCTCTATGTAAATGAGCTTCCCAACTAGGAGAATTGTAATGAATAGCACGGCCAATATCTTGATGAGATTGAGGAACTGATCGACCTTGGCGTTGCCCCGCATTCCTCCCCAGAGTGTATAGGTTAGAGTTCCAACAACAACGGCCCCCATTAGGAGGTTCGTGAGCTGCTGCACTCCGTTTGCCCCTAGGCCTCCAGCGAGGGTCAAAATCGACGAGGTGGATGAGTTCCCGATCGCAAACTCCCAGCCCATCAAATAGATAAAACCCACGAGAGTACAGATGGAGGCCACGACAGTTGTCCCCCGCCCGAATCGGATACCAAGAAGTTCGTGCAAGCTGTTTCTTGAGCGGATCTTGACTGAGTATGGGCTCAAAAGTAGGAAGCTGACTGCCCATGCCAACTGAATTACCAAACCCCATATCCCTACCGAGTAGCCAAGCCAGGCAGCATAAAGAAGCGCGTTAACGCCAAACGATGAACTGAGGAGCAGGCTAACGATATATCTGCTTCGTAGAGTTCCCCGTGGAAGTAGGAACGAGGCCGACGACAACGAATCCTTGCCCCTCGCCGGCGCGCCGAATACGACGATGAGGCACGACATGACGACGACAGATCCGAGTGATATAGCTGCGATAGTAGCTGTCATCGTCGTCCTTGAGCACTAAACCGGTAATGAACAAATTTGGTCATTTGTGATGTTGGGCCCCGTAAAACTGCACAACCCGTTGCGCAGTCTCAGGAGCAGATAATGATAGCCCGTTCCAAAGCGCTGCACACTGAAGGAGTGGCCGCGACAGAAGCGCAAAGATCGCGAACCCCCTCGAAACCGCAGGTTGTCGGTTTCCCATTCTCACATATTCAACAGATACTCTTGCTCATTTATTTCACGGCAAGGGTTTTTTGCAACGGATGGCTTGCCCGAGCGAACTCACAGTCCGTGAGGCCTGTGTCAGACTCAAACGGTCAATCAGTGCACGCGGTGTTCATTCCCACATTGTGATTGTGCACATGGGCACGCAAGACATGGTTCTGCGGTGGCGGCAGCCAAAGACTAGCAAGCCCGTCTAGGCACGTCAAGGCCGTGGACGGATCTGTGCGGAATGGGGGCGCGGCTCACCATCGAAGGAACCTTAGAAATACGGATCGGCTCCGTTATTCCTTGGAATCTCATGAGGAGTTGCTTAACTTTCCCCGGCGGCGAGTTTTGGTCTAGCCAAGAATGGATGGTCCGAAGCCTACGGACTCGATGACAGCCGCTGCTCCCCAAAAGTTTGGTTCATCCACTGAGTGGACCAGCAGCCGTACTCGCATCGAGCTTGCCGGTGGTACTCATTAGGGGGAATCCACCCCGCCGAGAAACCGACTACCGTTGCAGCGCCGAACTCTGGCAATCGTTTTTCGCAATCCGACGACAAAGCCACTCTGTTCAATAGAGATCGTCGCGTAGCGGGAACACGAGGGCTCATAGATACAAGCGCGCTTCCACCGGTCTGGAACCCACCGGTGATACGCCCAGATCGAAACTAGTGGTATCCAGACGGACGGGGACATCCACATGCTCGTCCGTGAAAATGGACGGAACGGCACCTCCGCCGTGGCGATGTTGAGGTTCCTTTGACTCCTTCCCTGAAGCGCAAGAGCCGAATGTGGTACTGGTATGTCGCCTTCTTCAGTCACGATCACGCGCCCTGACTCTCGAATATGCAGACTAGCCAGGTGGCCTTCTGCGCCCCACAACCTTTGGTCATTACAGAGCGATATTCGCATGACTGAAGGCGCCAGCCCTTCTGCCCATAGCCATTGAGGAACTCAGCGAAATGGGAGCACCGAGTGTGGTCCCAACCTGAATCCGGCTTGCCGCAACCACCGGCGGGAGGCACAAACGCATCAACGTGATATCTGTACATGATTCTCTCCTAACAGATTTTGGGAGAAATATAACAGCAGATAGACGCCCAGGCTACCAATTTCGCCACGGCACCATAATCCATCAGGCGTATCGTAAGGGCGTGCATAAAGATCGGGGCTTTCGCACTCTCGAAATACTGCTGCCGTTAGGCCCCAGTGTGAATTTCTCCGCTCCGCCGCGCCGATGGCCTCATCTATCCTGGATGTACTGCCAGATTCAGAACGGCACTTCGGAGCCAATTTTTGTATATGGCCCGAGGCACCCCTCGGTCGATTCGTCGCTTCCTACCTCGCTTTTCATCCTTCATGCAGGCCATACCACGCCAAGTAGATGGGATTGTAAGGGCCTCTTGGTCCCGTCTGATCGCAGGGCTTTGAACGGAAAGAACTTCCTCTCCGGCCCTATAGCTTTGAAGTACAGAGATCTGCGACGGGTACAGATAGGACTAGGGAATGGTATGTATTTATGTCCTCGCAGTGACGGCCTTTTGCCCTCGGGACACGTGGAGTTTATCGCTCCAGAGTTCTCGCATGCGACGCTGTTGACTCTCCCCAGGTGCCGGGTAGTCGTGTGAGCGGCTTCCGAAGAAGCAATGGGACGAGCAACTCACCGAAGGTTCGGATGTCGTCGAGCTCTTGGCGCATCAACGGAGCGTATACGTCAGATATCGACCGTGAGCTGCCTTCGCCGCCCGATGGTCCAACCCCAAATAGTAGCGGCAGGTCGTTTCCAGCCGTTCGTGTCCGAGAATCTCTTTGATGTGCCCTACCGGGCATCCGTTGAATAGGAGTTGGGTTGCTGCGGTGTGTCTGAGCAGATGAGGTGTGATGCGCTTATTCAAGCCAGCTAGCTTTCGATACTGGGTAAAGGGCCGCCATATGTCAGGCCGCTTGAGGCGCCTGAGGCCATCGCCGGTGACGAAGAGAGCGGGATTCTCGTCATCCCTCGCTTCCAGATACCGGACGATCCACGAAAGAGCCCGCTCTGTGAAGAAGACGACGCGCTCCTTGCCGCCCTTCCCAACGATCCTTGCTTCTGCCGTCTGAAGACCTATCTGCCCCCAATCCAGCGACAGCACTTCCGAGATGCGCATTGCCGTGCCCATGAGCACCTCAACCAACGTACGGAAGCGTAACCCAAGCATGTAGACGTTCCCGGCCCCGGTCGTCAGCTTTATCGAGTCGACGAATCGCTGCACCTCTTCCGCAGAGAGATAGGCTACCTCCCTCCTCGGCCGTCGGGGAATGATGACGGATTCCGGCGGCAACGCGGAGAGATTTGACTCCTCCGTGACGTACTTCAGGAACCGCTTGAGAACGAGCAGTACGCTGACCTGCCTATTGACCGATAGATTGCGAGCCATCAGGTTAGCCTTCAGCTCCATCAGGTTGTTTTTCGTGAAGCCGGTGATCGGGCCGCTCCCATAGACTCGGGCGACTTGCCTCATGCAGTCCCGGTACTTCACGAGACTTTCCTTGGCAAAGCGGCACTCGACCTCAAGGTGCAGCAGGAACCCAGGCATGAGGGCATCTATTGAATGCTCGTGCGTTTCTTCAGGCATAAACAAAAGCCCTTTCCATCCGAGATAAATCTCTCCTGGAAAAGGCTTCATGTCGTGCCAAAGGCAACTGGACAATAATAGAAAATGCTACGTCAACCCCAAACGAGGGTTCACCTGCTGCCCTATTCGAGCGAGCAGGAGATCGACCGTTGACTTGTGTGAGATGTTCGAGTAAATGGCATTACGCCACGCTCGAAATCAAAGTCAAATTCTCCTTAGAAAGGAGGTGGTCCGGAGGGAGTGTTTCTATGGAAGCCGCCGCCAGAAGTGCGACGTATCGGATGTTGTAATTGATTAGCAAAGGCAGCTTAGGACGGATTCGACGTTGTGTCAAATGATGGATCGACATCATAACGGAGACAGTCGCGGACGACTCGGCGTAGTGCTGGCTTGTCGACCCCAAGGTAGTAGCGTGCTGTTGTCTGAATATCTTCGTGTCCGGCCAGTTCCTTGATGAAGGAGATGTCTGCACCATTGTTAAGCAGTGTCGTGCAATAGGTATGCCGGAGTATGTGAGGGGTCAACTTCTTTGTGGTGCCCGAGCGCTTGGCCAAAGTGATGAAGAATTTAGATATATCCTCTCTCGCCCAACGACGGGGATCGCCGCTAGTAGTGATGAAGAGAGCTGGATGGGAATCGGATCGCGCTTGCAAGTAGGTTTTGACCCAGTATCGGCAGCGCTCAGAGAAAAATATGGTTCGATGTTTGCCGCCTTTTCCGATGATGTCCATCTCAGTGACATTTTGATCGAATGGCTTGCGGTCCAAGCGCAAAGCCTCTCCAATCCGAACGCCGGTTCCCAAGATCAGCTCGCACAAGGCGCGGAGACGAACATCCGTGAATTTTGCCGGGTTGAGGCATGACACAATTCGGTCAACCTCGATTGGTGTGAACGCCACAGGGTGTGGCAGATCTCTCCTGGGGAGCTTTATCTCCGCCGGGCTCATGCACTCGATCTTGAGGACGGTGCGGCAAAACCCAAGAAAAGCTTTCAGCGTGGCAAGGATGCTCGATTGCCGAGCGGCGGACAGCTTGCGCTCCACCATTCGATCTCTCATGCCGAGAATATCGAAACGAACTATAGATTCTACTTCGCGATCGCCGAATGTCGGCAGTATCCACGATCCGAAACAATCGCGATGTTTCAGTTGAGTTTCATGAGCGTACTGTCGCTCTACCCGGCCGTAGACCAGGAAGTGATTCATTGCTTGTCTGATTTGCATGCAGACAATATGGCAGTCCGCTGAAACTCCCGGAAGAAGGGAGGAAACGCGAAATGACCTCCCCTGTGCATATCTAAGGAAGGTGCGCTCTAAGAGATTTCGAGATCTCTGCGACCTGCTCTAAGCCTTCTTGCCCTTCAGCTTTGCCCAACGCGCCTTTTGTGCGGCGGCGATGCGAGCCCGGCCTTCGGCGCTCATCTTGCGCTTGGCGGACTTCTTAGTGGTGACAGACTTCGCAGCGACTGCGCGCGGTGGCCGGCCTGGACCTCTTTTTGCAGGAGCGCCCTGTAACGCTTCTTTTGCCTTGGTAAGGGCGGCGATTTCTTGATCGATCTGCGAAATGATAGCTTGAATGTTCAATTGGATGTCCTCTGGTGTGGGGCGTTCTAACTTCTCAGCGGCTCCAAGAATACCAACTGTTGATCCTAAATATCTGTTTTGAACAGTGGCTACACAGATACTCCATTGCGTTCATCCGCCATGTGCCCGTCATCTTCCGCAAGTTGTTCACAGGAACAACTTCAAGAAAACCTCAATTGTCCGGTTTACCCTCCTTCCAAGTATTGACATCTGTACGTATGCTTCAGGCAAGAAAGGAGGACAACTAATCAATGTCCAAAACAAAAACAAAATATCCAAACCACTTGACACGGTACCGAGAGCGCCTCGGACTCACGCAGGAGCAGCTGGCAAAGATCGTCTCGTGCCGCACGACCAAAACGATACGGCGCATCGAGAGCGGAACCATGCTGCCACGCGTCGGGACCATGTTTCGTCTCTCGGCCGCACTCCGTATTCCGGTTGAGTTCATCTATCAGGAGACCTATTTAACCGTGCGCGAAGAGGTCCGCGCCGCAGAGGAGCGCATGCCGAAAGGCCGCCAGGGCGTGCTACCGCTACCCTTATGAGCGGCATTCTCGACCGGATGCTGCAATCGCAGCAATTCATACCGGCAACAACGGAGGAGTATCTCGCGCTGCAACTCGCCAAGAGGCTGGGTGACGAATTCGCGATCAAGCGATACGTTCACTATGTGGCCCACTACGCGGCCGCCCATCTGGTTCGACTCTGCCACGCTGCGAAACGGGAGGAAGATCCAGCCCGTGCGTTTCACTCATCATTAGCCAAACCAGAGCCATGAAGCAGTTCACTCTCGCGGCGTTCAGTGCCGAGCGCCGCATCGCTGCCGTCGGACTGTTTAGCGGAACGCAGCTGGAAGATACTCGCCTCCGACACCTTCCCGTGGACACATCGAAAGCTCTGGGTAGCGTTCGCGAACTGGTCCTCAGGGCACTTGAGCAATATAGGCCCGAGTTCGTCGCGATCAGTTGCCCATCTGCGAAGGCCGGGGACCGCATCCGGGCATTCTGCGATGCGGTCAAAGAGATCGCAGACAGTCTAGGAATCCCCGCTGTCGAAGTGGACGACCTCACGCTCATGTGCGCCTATGGACATCCGCCGCTCAAGCGCAAAGAGCACGTTCGCAAAGCGGGCCGCGCGATATGGCCAGGTCTCAACGGTGTCAATTCTCAGCGGGCAGCGGTCGATGCGGCTGTGACCGGCCTCTATATACAGACGGAGCGGCTCTTTAGCCTCAATGAGGTCGAGTCATGAGAGGGCCGCTGAATTACGTTGGCGGCAAAAATCGGCTGGCCAAGGTGATCATCGAAAGGATTCCTGAACACCTGACCTATGTAGAACCATTCTCGGGAGGCGCGCAGGTTTTCTTCCGGAAGCCTCCATCCAGAGTCGAGGTTCTGAACGACCTCGACAGTGAGCTGGTGAACTTCTACCGCGTGTGCCAGTGCCACTATGAAGAACTCGCCCGTTCGATGCGGTTTATGCCCGTCAGTCGGGAGTGGTTCGAGGGTCTGGAGAAAAAGGCGCCGGAAAATCTCACAGACATTCAACGCGCAGCACGGTTCCTCTATCTGCAAAAGCTGGCATACGGGGGGCGTATCACACGCAAGGCATACGCTATACGGGTTCTGGAAAGGGCCAACCTACGTGCTGACGCCATCGCTGAGACGTTGAATGAAACACATACCCGTCTCGTCGGCGTCCAGATCGAACACCTTCCTTATAACGAGGTCATTCGCCGCTATGACCGTCCCGGAACCTTCTTCTATCTCGATCCGCCGTATTACGACATCCGGCTTTACAACTACAACCTCGAGCATGACGACTTCGCGCGCATGGTGGAGCTGCTCCGGAACATCAAGGGCAAGTTCCTTCTATCGCTTAACGATCATCCAGAGGTAAGGAAGCTATTTGCCGGATTTCATATCGAGACGGTCAAGATCGCGTATTCCCTGCACCACAAAACCGGCAGACGATACCAAGAATTGCTCATAAGCAACTACAAACAAGAGTAGGGTGTCACCGGTCAATGAGGCCGTACGCTGGGTGGCTCGTATGCCGAGGTCCGCCCAGCCCGAAATCCCCGTCCGCCTGAAGTCCTATCTATTGCCGGTGCCCGAGTTCGCTCCAGTCTTCCACTGGCTGCACGGCCATGCCGGTCTGTCCAACGAGGCCATAGGGAGCGCGTTCAACATCAAAGCGGGACGAGTGCGCAGCGTCAGGGCACGCTCCGGAACCGAGGCAGACGTGACGCCCTTGCCCGGTGCCCTCAGCCGTGAGGAAGGTCTGCTCAATGCTGCGCCGCTCATCGTCATCCCTGCCGGGGAACTGCGATGGGAACTTGGCATCACTGCAGAGCCGGACTACGTGACGTTCAGCAGACGGCGAACAGAAGAGCTTGTTGCTCTTGAGCAACTTATCGAACGAGACCACGCAGAGTATGCGTGCGAAGGACGATTTGAGGACGGCATATCGAAGATGCGGCAGCATGTGAGCAGACTTGGCCAACCGCATAGCGCTCGCCTGATCCGTATCCTCGCCCGTCTTCGCCATCATTCCGCGTGGTTTCTTGTGCACATGGGCCGCACGCGTTCGGCCATCGATCAGGCGCGGCGCGCGATGGCGCTCTCCGCGGTTGCGTTCCATGAATCGGATTCTCACATTGACTGCATGCGCATGGCTGAGACGGGCCTGGTGCTATCGAACGCCTACCTACTACGCCATTGTCCCGGCCATGCGCTCACGGTTCTCAAGACAGTGCAGATCCTTCATCACGAGTTCGGAAAGAGTGCCGGCGCTGAGTATCACCGCCAGACGGGAACCGCACAGCTGCTGCTCGGCGAAGATGCGGCTGCAGAGCGCTCTTTTCTAAATGCCTCCCTCGCCATGCGCGAATCCGGAGCATCGGAACAGACCGTGTTGGTGTCGGGCAGCAGGCAAGCGAGCATTCTGAACAGGCCGAACTGGGCAAATGCCGAGAAGGTTTTCGCCGGTTCCACTGATGGGATTAGCAAAACCGAACTTGCGTACCAAATGAGCGTGCACTGGGCCGTCGTTACGGCGCTGGCAACAGGTGACGAAAAGATCGCAGAAGATGCCTTCAGCCTCTTCGGACCTTCTCCTCTACCCTGCTTTGGTCATCAAGCGACCATCCGGCATTTGCTGCAGTTGACGCCCAGACTGCAACTCAGCGGGCAAGCTCTCTCCCGTTGGCTGCGATATCTCATGTACTCGAACGTCTTCCGCGATCAATAACAGTGTTGCAGATTGGTGGGTAGCTCTCCCTCGCGAGCATTCTGTTCCTCGCCCAGCATAGGTGTTGTGGAACTCAGGTGATTCCGTTGGAAATCGCCTGAGATTTATAGCCCCTTATGCCAAACTTCATAAAATTCTTCTTCATCAACCTGTTCAACACGCTGACCGCTCCGGCCAAGCGGCCTCTTGAAGGTGGACTGCCTCTCGGTCGTATCGTCGGCGAGAACGGCGCAACGGATCAGGTCTACCACCTGCCGACCGCAGACCGCGCCAAGCACATCTCGATACTCGGCAAGACAGGTTCCGGCAAGAGCTTCTTCCTCCGCCATCTCGCGCAGCGGGACGTGCAGAGCGGGCGCGGCTTCCTCCTCTTCGACCTCCACGGCGATCTCATACCGGCCATTATGAAATGTCTTGCAGCCTGCGGCATCGACCCGGAGCGAGTCATCCTCATTGACCCGACGAGCCGCGAGTGGGCGGTCGGCATGAATCCGCTCGAAGCCACCGACGAGATAACCCGCTATCTACAGATCGTCGATGTGGCCCGCACGCTTGCCGACCGCTGGGACTTCAAGGGAGCGCGCACGGAAGAGCTGCTGCGCAATTCCCTGCTGGCCCTTTCGGAAAACAATCTGACCATCCTTGAAGTCGGCATCCTGCTCGCCAACGACAGCTACAGGGTGAAGCTGCTCAAGAGCGTCACCAACATGGACGTTCGGGAGTATTTCGAGCTTCGCTTCGATCCCCTCTCTGATGCGATGAAGGCGACCATGCGGGAGCCGGTCTTAAACAAGCTGACCGAGCTTACCGCTGACCCTCACTACAAATTCATCCTTGGGCAGCGCGAGTCGACGATCTCGTTCGACGAAATCCTGAACCGCAACCTGATTGTGCTCGTGAACTTGAACAAGGGTGCCCTTGGGATGCACGCACCCACCTTGGGTGCACTCGTCTACTCGAAGTTCAAAGCGGCGATCTTCCGGCGCCACAGCCGGAACATCTTCACGGTCTACGCCGACGAGATACAGAACCTCGTCTCGGATGATACGGACTTCGATGTTCTGTTCAGCGAGGCCCGGAAGTTTGGGGTATCGGTTGTCACAGCCAACCAGTTTGCGGGTCAACTCCCCGGGCGTATGCGATCTGCAATCCAGGCCATCGGCACACGCATCTTCTTCCAACTCTCTCCAGAGGACGCAGAGCAGGTTGCGCGCGAAATCTCGGGCGGCAAAGGCATGGCCGAACGGTTGAAAAACTTGCCGCCCCGTCACTTCATCGCCAAACAGGGCAACCACAAACCGTACGAAGTAGTGACGCCGGATGTAGTCACGGCAAAGACTCCGGCGGTGGAACTCTATGCGGCTTCGAATGCCCTGCACGCCCGTCGCCGCGACGAGATCGAGCGCGACATCCTTGCCCGTCGTCCGAGACCAGCGCAGCTGAAGGAGGTCTTGAATGACTGGGAGTAATCCATCACGAGTCATCGTCACCGAACGCGACCGCGAGCTTTTCAACCATCTCTCTGAAGCCAAGCTTCTGGATCGCGAGCAGATTCAACAGCTCCTCAATTTTCGTTCCATCACCCGGACCAACGACCGGCTCTCCCGTCTGCATGCGGCCGGACTCCTCCATAGATACTTCGTCGGCACCATAGCGGGAGGTCGAAAGGCTCTCTATGCGGTCGCTCCGAAAGGCGCCTTCGTCATCGGCCTTGAAAGACCATGGAAGCTCCAGCGGGCGGGCGACGAGCTGCTCGTCGGCGATGCATTCGTCGAGCACCAGTTGGCGGTGAACTGGTGCTGGGTCTCGATGAAATGTGGTGTGGACTCCAAGCTGGTCCTCTTCGTGCGCTTCAACGAGGGAATCTCACCGTCTCTTCCGCTGATGCCTGACGGCTATGCCGAACTGAGTCTCTCCGGCACGGCCCATCCGATCTTCCTCGAGGTCGATCTCGGCAACGAATCGTCACGGGTCTGGGACAAGAAGGTGGAACTGTACCTCCGGCTCGCAACCTCCGGAGAGTTCGAGAGCACCTTTCATCAGCAGCGTTTCAAGGTCGCGGTCGTGTGCACCTCCGAGCGTCGCCTGAAGAGCCTTCGCCGAACAGTACGCAAGCACACCAACAAGGTTTTCTATTTCTCGCTTCTCCAAACCATTAAATGCGATGGCTTCCGCGCTCCCCGCTGGCTCCGGCCTGAGGGCGACACGCGGGAAGCCATCGCCTGAAAGGACCACCATGCGCTACTGCTCAAACTGCAAGAAGCTCACCGCCGGGAAACCGCCCTACTGCAATTTCTGTGGACGCAGCTACGGGGTACGCCTGTGCCCCCGCGGGCATAAGAATCCCCGCGCTGCCGAGGCCTGTTCCGAATGTGGCTCTATGGAGCTTTCAACGCCGGCTCCCAAAGGCGGAAAGCTAGCTGGATTTTCGACCATCGGCAAAATCATCGGCGTGGCGATCCTCCTGGTTTTGTGCGGATACGTTTTTTATTTTGTATGGAAATTTCTGACCGACCCGAATACGCTCCTGGCCCTCATGCGCGTTGGCTTCGAGCTGGGCGCCCTCTTCGTCGTCTGGATGCTCATCTTCCCCAGGAAGGGCCACAAATGACCCGCCTGACGCCCGCGGCGGTACGTAGTCGGACTTCGGAAGAATCCGAAAACCCCTATGGCTATTGGTCGAAGTGGCCATTTCCCCTCTTGTCAAACCACCTGACCCAGAACCCGAGGTGAACGATGCCTGCAATTGATCTAGGACGCCCGCTCTCGATCCGCGACACCGCCAAACTCATCGGCTGCTCGGCTTGGACCGTGAGGCAAAAGTATGTCCCCCGGGGACTGCCGCACCTGCGGTCCGGACCGAGCGGCCGGCTGACGTTCTTCGAGAACCAGGTCGTCAATTGGGTGCTCGCACAGCAGCAGATGAAAGGAGGAAACAGACAATGGCCCTCTACAAGCGCGGAGGCACCTACACGTCCATGGTGTGGGTAGACGGGGTGCGCTACATCCGCGCACTCCATACCGGCAACAAACGGCTGGCCGACACACTCGACCGCCAGCATAAGGAGGAGCTGATCGAACGGCAGTATCAGATGCCGCAGTTCAATCCCAGCATGACGTTCGGCGAGCTGTATGCGCGATTCGTCGCGGAGGGCAACGCCAAGGAGTACCACCGCGATCGGGCCAAATACGTCCTCGACTTCTTCTCGAAGCTCGAGGTAGGGCGCATCACCCGCAACGATGTGCTCCGCTTCCGCAAACTGCGGCAAGCGGAGTACGCCAAACTTCGGCCCGGCCGCGTGCTCACCGACGCTACCGCCAACCGCGATGTCGGGGTGCTTCGCCGCATCCTCTTCTGGGCCGTCGACGAAGGAATCCTGCAAGCCAATCCCCTCGCCCGCGTCCCTATGGTGCGCGAGCGCCGGCGCAGACGCCCTGTGATGAGCGTGGCCGACGAGCAGAAGTTGCTCGCCGAAGCCGCTCCTCATCTCGCCCGGATCATCCGCTTCGCCCTGTTCACCGGCATGCGGCGAGGCGAAATCTTCCACCAATTATGGGAAGACATCGACTTTGATCGTAACGTTCTTTCCGTCACCCACTCGAAGACGCCTGAAGGTGAGCACCGCGAAATCCCGCTCAGCTCACAGGTCGTCGCCCTGCTCGGACCGGAGCGTCAGGACTCTGGCCTGGTATTCACCTACAAAGGCGAACAGCTGCACCGTATCAAGACAGCATGGAAGGCAACCATCCGTCGTGCCGGTATCCCGTACCTGCGCTTCCACGACCTGCGCCATACGTTCAATTCTCGTCTTGTCGAAGTCGGTGTCATCGCCGACGTTCGCAAGGAGCTCATGGGCCACTCTCGTGGCGGCGACGTGCACTCCATTTACACGCACGTCGAGCTGCCGTTGCTTCGAACCGCCATCGACAAACTCGATGTCTGGTACGAAGCCCAACTCAAGGCATTACCCACCACGGTTTCAGAAGGAGGTGAATCCGATGTCCAATCCCGTGCCGCCTGAGAGCATCGCGGCCATTCGCACGCTGTTCTTCGGACGGCTGGAAGAGATCAATCGCAACCTTATCCAGTTGCACACCGAGGTCTCGATGCATATCCGTGAACAGAAACAACTAGCTGTTCTCGGTGCGCTGATCGAAATCGAGAGTCGCATGAAGCCCATGCACGACATTGCCATCGTTCTGAGGGAATGTCTCGACAACCAGTAAAGGCTCACCGCGAGCCTCAACCCAACCCTGAGGAGGGTTCATGACAGCCGACAAGAAACAGCCGACCGCAGCCGCACCAGACACTACCACCCGCAAAGCCTGGGTTCCGAAGACGCCCGTGGACGTTGTCCTCGAGCAGATCGGGAAGCAGGAGAAACGCGTGGCCACGCTGCAGAAGGAGCTCGATCAGGAGAAGAACCTGCTCGTGAAGCTCGCCAAAGCCAAAGCTGCCCTTGAGGCATAAACCAAAGAGGAGTCCGCCCGTCCATGACGGCCGGCTCCTCTTTTCGTTGGCCGGTTGGCCAGGAGAGGACACCATGAACCGAACAATCCGAAAAGGCGGCAAGCAGATCAGCATCGAAGACTACGCCTTCTACTGCGGCGCGCAGGGAGTGCCGGCGGAGGAGGGCTTGGCCGAGATCGAGCACAACTTTGCGCAGAAGAAATCGAAGATCGAAGCCGGCTCGGTGTTGCGTCAGACACCGTTCAAGATCGTCCTCGAACGCAATGCCGCGATCCGGGCGCAGGTGGAGGCAGCCTGGGCGGAGATGCTTGCGCGCTTCGGCAATCACCCGCCACCGGTTTTTCTGGCCTACGTCATGGGCTTGCTTGGTGTCGCAGCGCTCATCGTCGACGCGGCACTCACCGGCCCGAGTCTGGATGCCCTCAACATCAGCGATCCGGTCGTGCAGTACGTCTCGGCGTTCGCTATCGCCTCGCTCGCCTCGGTGACGTTCCACCTGGCCTTGGAGAGCTTCGAATCCGAGCGCATGGACATACGGACGCGCTGGGGCTATCGGCTGCTGGCAGTGTTTGCTGTTGTCGGCCTCACCTGCTGGGGCTTGCTCCGCGGTCATGAGGTCGCCTTCGGCGCGGACATTGCCAATAATCCGCTCGGCGGCTTCCTGCACGGACATTTCTTCCTGGCGAGCATCGTCTTCTGCTTCATCACCGTCGGCTCTCCCCTGGCCGCGGCATTTTCGGTCGGGCGGGCCATGGCGCAGATTCATGACTTCAGCCGCTGGAAGCGTGCCTACCGCGAGCATCAGCAGCTCGTCGAATCCAACACCAAAGCACAGAAGAGTCTGGAGGCGGAGTTGGACAAGACCTCCCATGAGCTTCGCGATCTCGATTCCGAGCGCCGCGAGTGGCAATCCTGTTTCCTGCAATATCACCACCGGGGTCTGGAACGGGGTGGCCGTGAGGAACCTCTCTGGGTAGTGGGGGCCAAGAGCGCTGGCGTCGCTCTCGTTGCATCCGTCATTGCTCTGCCGCTCGGTCTGATCTTTTGGCCTGCCTATTTATTGCCCGTTGCCGCCGGCTGTATCGCCTTCATGCACTTCCGGAGGAGCAGGTTCACACCGAGCTACAAGAAGTTCCGCCGTCAGGAAGCCACGCACTTCTCAATTCCGACTTCCGTTCAACCTCAACTGGCACTCCCTCAACCACGCATCATTGACGCCCGATTGGAGGCACGCAATGCACCACAAACTCGCCCTTAGCTCGGCCGCGTTGTGCCTGGTGATCGGTTGTCACACCAAGCAGCCCCAACCCACTTGCACGGTTGCCTTACTGGATATCAGCGCCAGCATCTACCCCGAGGAGGTGGACCGCGAGTTCGAAGAAATGCGCAAACACGCGAGCAACATGCACCGCGGTGATGAACTCATTCTCATCCCCATCATGAGCAACGCTCGGAACGATACGCCAGGGCACATCGTCCAATTTGTTGCACCTCAGTCAAGAGCGTCCTTCGATAGCGACCTCGTAGCCTTTCGGAGAAGCGTAGACGGCCAGATAACAGAGATGAGAGACTGGGCGAAGCAACAGCCGGCACTTCACACCGACATTCTGGGTAGCCTAGAAATTGCGGCTCAGAAATTCCAGCAAATGGGCGAAGGCAAGGCAGAACTAATTGTTCTGTCGGATTTTCTTCAAGATGACGATCACCTCAATTTCACGAGGGATCGCGCGTTCACGTCCGTTGCCGCCGCGCGTGCGCTTGCAGACGAACTAGCGAAACGTCAGAGTCGTCCTATTTGCGCTGTAGACACGCGTCTGGAAAGAATTCGGAGCCGAGATGGGTCCGCGCTCCCGCCACTACGTTTGGAAGCCATAGACGCATTCTGGAGCGAATTTTTGAACGAGGGAAAGATCCGAACCGGTTCAAGGATAGGTAACATGTATGGTAAACGAGCTTCGAGCGTAGTAAACAATGCTCCTGCCGCGATGTAAGTTCTGGCTATCCGACTTTAGCGCCGACCATTTGTGCAAACTGTTACTCTTCTTGTGAGACGTATTGCGCCGTGCGTGCGCGTTCAAATCAGTTCAGAGGAATCTTATTCATGCCGCGATATGTACTAATTGTTTCCCTGCTCGTTGCCTCGTTAGTTCCGGTGGGGCAGGCCCAAAGTGATTCACCTGCTTGGAAGCGACTCCGCCACCTTCAACATGGCATTGCACTTAGCGATTGGCTTACCGAAAGCAACCGCATGTCACTCGCTCAGTTAAGAAACTACACGACACCGGGAGACATCGAACACATTCACCAACTTGGATTCGATCACATTCGTATACCGGTAGGACCCGACCTGTTCCGATGTGAATCTTCATGGGACTCATGTGAACGAGTGCAGATCCTCGACCAAGTCGTTCAGAAGGCCCTTGCATTGGGTTTGGCGGTCATTCTCGATTTCCATCCGGACCAGCAATATACACACGCGCTCGACACCAACGAACAGTCAGTTCAGGCATTTACCAAACTATGGGCACAGATCGCCGACCACTACGGCGCAATCGATCCTGACCGGATCTTCCTTGAAGTGTTGAATGAATTCAACATTCCCGATCACTATCGGTGGTCGGGGATCCTACAGGAAACGCTGAAAGTTATCCGTTTGCACGCGCCCTCATCGACCATCATCGTGTCCGGCGCACAGTATGCTGATATTTGGGATCTGGTTGTCTTGCCTACTATCTCCGATCCGAACGTAATCTACAATTTTCATTACTATGAACCACACATTTTCACCCACCAGGGCGCGTGGTGGAGTAACGAGGCATGGAAGAGTATTCACAACCTGCCGTTCCCTCCGACAACGGCGGGCATCAACACGGCGATGGACGGCCAGGAAAGTGAATCGGTCCAGTGGAATATCTTGCAGTATTCAGCCGACCACTGGGACGGTGACCATATTGCGGCCGATATCGAGTTCGCAGGACGTTGGGCTCGGAAACACAATGTTCCGCTCATCTGTGATGAGTTCGGTGCCTATCGAAATTTCTCGTCGCCCGAGGATCGCGAGCGATGGATCACCGCGGTCCGCTCCGCGCTGGAGAAGAATCACATCGGTTGGTCCGCTTGGGACTATCAAGGGGGATTTGGCATAGTCTATAAAGACACGAACGGGCTTCGGGACGACGACGCTGCTCTTCGCGGGCTCGGCATGAAAAAATAGCGACTACTCGGTGGACCTCCAACAAGCTATTGCACCGGCATCACCCTTTGTAGATCCTTCCATCCGACCAGGATGAATCCTTTGTTCTTCAAAAATGTCTGAAATTCTGGATTCTTCACTACATCGAAGTCGTTCTGACGCCATTGCGATCCCCAGTTGGGGTCGTTACCAGTGACTGCTTGCAGTTCCTCGGTGTCATAGCCCAGGTGAACAGAGAGTTGATAGACACCGGGTGGCAATGATGCGAGCGCCCTTTCGTAAGCACCAAGCCAATCCTGCTTGGTGTATCCCGCAAATATCTCCGTTACGCTGTCCATCGGAAACTGGCCCAAACTCACCTCGATCCCCCCGAAGGAATATGTCTTGGCCCCTGCAACTCCTCTTTGGACTACCTGCCTGCTCGGGAAGACGATAGGGACCTTATACTCCTGCCCCAGCTTCCAATAAACCTGAAACAGTGTCGGCGTCAGGATGAGCGCCTTGGCATAGTTGTCAAGATGGCTGATCGGGATACCGCTCTTCTTTGCTTTCTCGATCTGCGCTCTTCCTTCTTTCTCAACATCTTCCTGTGATGCATGCCTGGCCACATACTGCTGTGCCGCGGGAAGGTAACCATCGGCATCAAGCAAGCCAGATCCCGGCTTTTGCTCTGAAACCGGCCCCCAGCGATAGAGGGAGTAGGACGCGTTCATATCGAGGCGGACGCCAAGGTCTGCGTTTGGATGGCTTTTCGCCCACCGAGCCACTTCCGGAAACCACGGGCAAGGGACCAGGATACTTGCGGACGTCACCCAGCCCTTTTCGAGCGCTTCAAAGGTCGCCTTATCGATCGAATGCGCCATGCCCATGTCCTGCGCGTGAATAATGAGGAGACGAGCGTCTGCGGGATAACCTAGCTTCTCCGCAACCGTCTTCGCGCTTGTGGGTGTTTGGGCAAAGGTGGAGCGACAGCCTGCGATCAACAGTAGAGCGGCCAGCGTCTCCTTGAATTGAATCTTCATCTATTCCCTTCCGTGCATCCGGCGGCACCTTGCTCGGTTATTGTGTGCCAGTACGTTTCTGAGGCCACGCTATCGCAAACCCACGTTCCGCAACTCCAGGGAGAGACACTGGCAGCTTTGCCTTGTTTTGTATCTCACCAAAGAGCGCCTTGACTGCTGCGCGCTCCGAGGTGGAGGAGATGGAAAACGTGCAAACATAGTTTTGGATAATGGCATACCTGAGAATGAGATACGGGCTCCCCAAGGACACTATCATCGCCCTAGGCCCAGCGATATCAACCACCTGTCTGAAGAGTTCGGCACTTTGTCCATTCAGACCGACGACATTCACAACCTGTCCTCCGGCGGCCATGTCCTTTTTTCCCGGGAGGTTCGTCATGAATGCGGCAATCACGACCGAGTCGGCTCCACGCACGATGTCGAGGAGGTCGCCGGTCTCCCAAGTCGAGCGGTTGTCGTAGTAGATATGCCTGGTCTGGACGTCCGGCTGACGTCTTCGGAACTCCTCCTCAAAAGCCTTGCCAAGCGGGCTCAGGTGCGAATCAGTGAGAAGCACGAGGACGGTTCGTTTTTGCTCTGTATCGGACTTCGTACTTGCGGTCGCTATGCTCAGAGGGAGTGCAAAGCTTTTGTCGCGCACCAGCGTCACTGCGTTGTCCGCAATCTGCTGAGCAAGATCCCAATCCGATTTGCGCATAAAAACTTCGTGGATCTTCGAAGCGTCAACGAAGCGATTCTGGAAGAGCCCCGCTCTCTCTTTCATCGCCAGTATCCGTTTAACGGACTCGTCTATCCGCGACTCTGGAATCTCGCCACTCTTTACGGCAGCGAGGATGGCGTCATACACCTCATCGACATGGTCCGGCAGCATGATGATGTCCGCGCCGGCCTTGACTGCATCCACCGCTGCGCGGGCCACCGGATGCGGGTCTCCTCGGTAGAGTTCGGTCAATCCGCGCATCTCCATTGCGTCAGTAATGACCACTCCCTTGAACCCCAGTTCACCTCGTAAATAGCCTTGAATCACTTTGGCAGAGGTTGTGGCGAGCTTCTTGGGGTCGGCATCTAACGCCGGAACGCGTTCATGTGCCAGCATAATAGCGTCAACGCCCTCGGCAATGGCGGCGCGAAACGGCGCAAATTCAACCCTTCTCAGATGCTCAAGCGGCTGATTTAATGTCACGATGCCCACGTGCGAATCCGTTGGCGTATCACCATGACCAGGAAAATGTTTTGCTGTTACCAACATTCCGCCTGTGTGCGCGCCCGCCACATACGCTGCGACCATCCTGCTTACCAGCGCCGGGTCCTCTCCAAACGACCGATCGCCTACGACCGGATTGTCCGGCTCGTCATTCACATCTGCTACCGGAGCAAGAGCCCAATGAATGCCCACCGCGATCGCCTCTTGGGCCGTGACCTTGCCGAGACGTCTAGCGAAGGCAGGATCACCTCCCGCCCCGAGAGCCATGACTGTTGGTATATCGGGGGTGTTTGCTACTCGTGCAATGAGGCCGCGCTCTATGTCGCTCGCGACCAAGAGTGGTATTTCTGAAGTTTTCTGGTAGATGTTGAATACGGCTGCTACGTCGTTTGGTGGGTACTTCTTGAGATTAGGGCCATCCATCAACGAGGCGAACTCTAATGAGCCAATATGATCTCGCGTTAACTGCTGGCTGATAATTTGATACTCGAATCCATCCCGCCCTAAAGCAGTCGTATGGACCAGAACCTGCAGCATCTGACCAATCTTTTCTCCGATCGGCATTTTCGGTAAGGATCGCTGCGAACTTAACGTGGTACAATCCAAAAGCAGAATTGTAACCAGCCATCCTTTCACCAATTTATTCATCATAGGCACATAACCGGTCCTTGAAAGATTACGTGGATATCCGTCTCTTTGTCCGGGCACTCACTCCCATGGAGGCTCGATTACTATGTTTCATAGACGCAAGTCTTTCAATATTTCAAGAGCGTCTATTGATGAAGTTCCTGAACTTATTGGTTCGCCGCAGCGAATCCGGAATCTTGGTTATTTCGGCTATACTGACGCATTTGATGCAAACAGCATATAAAACCCACTTCGAAGATGATATGAATTAAGCAGTGTGGCCTGAACAGATCATTCTAGCCCAAACCTGCAGTCCTTTACGCAGCGACAATGTATCATGGTCCACTATTGAAGATACTCATCCTGCTCGCTTTCCAGTAGTGAGAGCCAGTGTCTGGGGAAAATACTACGATCATTCGTCTTCCTCATCAGACGAAGTGTTTTTTGAGAAGACCTTTTGAGCGAGGCTTATAGCACCCATGATGAGCAGGAAATCCACGATTCCCAGAGGTAATGAATAGGCAATCGTTGGGAAACTGCTTTGAGGCCATCGAATGACGAGCAACAATGGGACGTGAAGTGCCAAGACAATAACGATAGCTGCCCAGAACCAGACATGTTTGCGCAACTTCCAGCGAAACTTAATAGCAAGCACGACCATTCCCAAGACAAGGATGACTGTGAATCCCATCTCTGCCCTTCCCAAATAGACCAAGAGGAAGAACACTGGCGCCAGGAAGCATGCAAGTTTTAGACCTGTATAGTCGGGAGGATCTTTCTCCTCCGGGGGTGGTTGTTCGTAGTCGAACATGCCTATCTCTCCTTGATCAGCGATACTTCCCTGTTGCCATACAAGTGCTTATCGACTTATATGCACCGTAGAGATCCCAAAATCCGGTAGCTGCAGAGACAAAATTGCCTACGATGGGTATGGCCTTCGTCCCCTCTAAGGAAACATCCGCCAATGCAAGCCCCATGCCTGTGGCTGCGGAAGCTGATCCGACCATGGAATCGCGGGCGTCTTCTCCCCTCATACCCTCAAGAGCGGCAAACCCACCACCACCGAAAGCAACAGCGCCATCAGCCAGTTCCTTAACTAGTTCTCTACCGAGGTGAAACCCTAACTTCGATGTAGCCGCTGCCGTACCAAGGCCGGGTATAGATCCCAAAATATCAAGCCCAATGTCCACTCCCTTTTCCTTTAGGGCATCGCCGGTGCAGAATAATAATTCGGCGTCCCTATTTACCGGGTAACTTGGGCCTGTTGTGGATGGGACGCTATTGGTGTTTTGCGGCCCACTAAGGTTCTGGGGTCCATTGTTACCATCGTCCACGTATGTCGCCGTAATCATTCCAGATCCAAAAGAGAAAATCGTCAGAGGCCCTGCTTGTGTCTGCCTATAAGCATAGTCAGGAGATAGGCTGGTCTGCTGCTGGGCATAGATCTGCCGGTATTCTGGATCCGAGTAGTGATAGCAACCACTATCGCCGCACACCGAATAGCTTAGCCCGTCGGGATCGACATATTCCATCGGATTATTAATGGCATAGGCATAGCGGTCCAATGTTTGAGGGTTTTCTTGCTGCACTGCATCCCATCCGGAAGGATCCGGCGAGAGCCACCTTCCGGCCACTGCATCGTACGTCCGGAAGAGCGCGTCGTACGCGTTCGTTGCCGCAGTGTCTTGGTCATGGCCAGCAAAGGAGCGGTCCGGCGTTCCTGCTTCATTGTACGTTTCCCCGAACGGCGCGTAGGCTTCCTTGGAATAGACGGCGTGATTCCAGGTCGTGGCGATCCGCGAACTGCCCAGCCAATCTGGATGCCGGAAGTAGCTTAACCCGCTGCCATTGTAAACGGCGGCACTTCCCCCGGGGAGCTGAACGACTGCGCTCACCAGTTGCCCGGCGTGCACAACAGCGGCTTTGCCGCCCGAGGGACGATATACATATTGAGTGTACGATCCACTGGCATTCGTCTCCACCACCCGCCCCAAGGCGTCGTAGGTGGCTCCCACACCATTCACCGTCACCGGCTGGGCCGCTGCATTCCAGCTAAGGTTGTTCGTCTCGGCCAAAGTCTGATTGCCGTTGGCGTCATAGCTAGCGCTCACACCACTGTTCGCCTGGTTGTTCACACTGTTGTAGCCCGCCATGTAGTTCTGTGTGATCTGCCCCGGCCCAGGATTGGATGGACCAGCTTTAGAAATGTTACCAAACGCGTCGTAGCTGAAGTTTTGCGCCCAACTTCCGACACAGTTCACCGATGCCAAACGATTCAAGTCGTCCATACTGTAACCGCAGTTCTGGTTTTTCGACGAGTCGCTGGCGTCAGTCAGGGTAAAGTTTTGCAAGGAGCTGTTGGCGTTCCATGACAGGGTGCCGGACAGAGCGAAAGGATTACTGCCGCCGATCAGGGCTGCAAACGTTTGAAACCTGTTCGTAGCCGAGTCGTACCCGAAATAGTCGGCATCGCCATTGCCCAGGGTGACACTCGCGATGGCACTTGCTAGAGTGTAGTTTGTATTCGTCACCAGGTTCAGTCCGTTCGTCGTGTCTGTCGCAGTCTTAGGGCGCCCCATGCCGTCCAGGCCAAAAGTTAGGTTTGGAAAGCCGATTGAGGCGCCGTTCAACGAGGCGCTTAGCACCCCGGTCGCTCCATTGGCATAGGAGGTCTCCTGGGTAAGGAAATAGCCGTTCGAGTTCGGAGTCGCCTCCCACATCTTGGATACCTGACGTCCGGTCAATTGCCCCGCAGAAGTTTCAGGATATGCGCTGGCAAATATGTCAGTCAGTTTCGCGCTGCACGATCCAGTGCAGGTGTAGGCCTCCGCCAAACCTCCCTTCACGTTTTGCATCGCCGTTCCAGATAGAGTCGCGGCATCATAAACGATATGAGTCTGCGGCGTCACCGAAGCATATGTGCCCGAGACAACCTGAGAACTAAGAGGTCGATGTAGGCTGTCATAGGTAAGGCAGGTTGTATTGCCCATATTGTCGATCGCTTTGATTACGTCGCCCGGGGAACTACCCGGGCATGTTCCCATGCTGTCAGAATCATAGGTGTAGGTGGATGTCCCTGTCTCAGGGATAATCTCACTCAACTTCCGGCCGATCTTATCGTAAGCGATGGTTCTCGTCTGCGGAGCGGAAGATCCAGTCTGCACATTCTGCTGTACCTTGAGGAGATTGTATCCGCTATAGGAATATTGGGTGAGATAGCCGCTTTTCGCAACACTTTGACCGCAGCTACCTGCCCCTGGCATCGCCGTCACTTCGCACACTGAAGTCATCTCGCCGAGACCGTTGTACTCGAATTGGCGTATTTTTGCATTTTCGCCGGATGCTGCTGGTCCGCGCGTGACCGTCACATCATTCAAACTGTAGCTATAACCGACGCTCGCTCCCCCGGAGTCCAGGACGCTTTGCGTCCGGCCCAGTGCATCGTATAAGGATGACGTGCCAGGACCGCTTGTCTGGTAGATGCCTGCCGCAGCACTGTAGGGCAGCGACGTCCAGGAACCATGGCCTAGCAGATCGTAGATTTGAGCGACAGAGTTGAACACTGTTGCCCCGGTCCCTTGGCGCACCTGCGACAGGATTCGCCTGCCTAGGCCATCATAGGTAGTGAGCACATCGGAAAGAGAAGCGCCCCCATTAAAACTCTCCGAGACTTCACTGGTATTGGACGACACCGTCGGATAGACGCTTGTTGTCACATTTCCCAGCGAATCTGTAACCGATGTCGGCCTCCACATTGAGTCGTTATGCCCGGTGGAGACCACATTTCCATTCACGTCGGTGGCAGAAGTTGCCACGCCACCGATGCAATCCCATGAGGCCGACATAGTCAACGTGACTCCCGAAGGAACGACCGTTTGGCTGGTCCCGGTCGGGAAACCGCTGTTGCACTGATTGTAGGAGTACGTTGTAGTACCAGTATGGTTAGGATCGGCCCAGGTCTTGACCAAGCCGGTGTCATAATAGGTATAGCGCGTGATGAGTGGTGTAGTCGGTGTGCTGCCCGGACCTTGACCCATTACCGTGACACTCGTGATGTTTCCCCTGACAGAGGTTAATGGAGCTACAAGCTGTGTGGCGCCGCTTGCCGTGGGAGCGACTTCATCTCGGCCATAAGAGGTGACGATAAGGGTTTGAGTTGCGCCGGAACCCGATGTTTGAATGATCGCTGCCGGTACATCGAAGACGTTGTCTACAGGCTGATAATTAGTCTGCTTGGAAGACAGAAAAGGTCCCGCTCCCGCCCCGGTTGCGCCGAAGTCATAAACGCTTACCATCGTAGGCGACCCGAGATAGTCGTAAGACTCCACTACCTTACTTGACTTGCCCGCTGCATTCGGCAACATGGTTGTAACCTGACGCTGCTCAATAGGCTCGCTGCTGCTTAAGACTGTAGCTGTAGTTCGCAAGAGCGCACCTCCCGCTACGCTTCCGGCATACTCAGTACGATTAGTCTCATAGAACGCTCCCGATGCCCCAACCCAAAAGCTGAGAACCTTCTGATTCATCACGGGATCCGTGGCCACCGTCGTCCAGACTCCGTTGCTGTTCGTTCGAGAATATTGCCATATAGAGGAAGTTCCATTCGCGTCATTGACTGTTCGAACCAGCGAAAGAACCGAGCCGTCGCATTGCGGAGCACCATAGCTGTAGCTCACAGAGCCCCCTGCGGGAAAGGTAATGGAGGCGATTCGACCAGTAATAGCGCCACTTACTCCGGGCGTAGCTTCATATGTGAAGGTATACCGCCTCCCGTCAGGTTGCAGTATATAATCTGGAAGATACGCAGCTGGGTTCCCGTTCACTCCAGACGAATATTCAGATTTGTTGCTGCACCCGAACGCCGTAGTAACCTGATATGGCAGATAATGTATAAGGGATTGGCTTGTATTCCCTGCCCCATCTTGATATGCGTAGGTCAATGCGCCGCTCGTCAGGACCGACGATGAATTGTAGACATTAATTTCGCCAACTACAAGCGCGGTCTGACCAAGCGTGTCGGTATAAGCTCCTGGCGTGTACGGCGTGTCATTGTGGGTATTAGTTCCGTCTAAGACGGACACTATTCCCGCCGAGTCGGAACCGGATGCTGCGAAGGATATGACATTGCCATTCTGATCGATTTGGGAGTAGCCGGAGAGAGTAGAGTGGGTCGTATTCAAGTTGGGGACTGAAAACTGCACTACCGGTTGAGTTGGCCCATTCTGAGGATATGTCGATGCATTGATCGTTGCAGATATTCCGGACCCGTCCGCCGCAGCGCCAAATCCACTATAAGTCCAAGACGCATCCTGACCGGGCACGTCCGACATGACACCGAAATTCCCAGTGATCGTTCCCGGTAGCGCGTGCACTGCACCGGCCATGTCCGTATAGGTAAAATTTGTTATCGTTGTGCACCACCCGTTAATGCCACCATTAGAGTTATACCTCCAGCATCCATACGAAGTCTGCCCGGCAGCATTGTCGGCGCTATTGAAAGTTTGACCAGGGTTCCAGCCCCAAGTCGCACCTGACACTGGCAGCCAGTGAAAACCGTCGGTGCTCCAGACTGAACTATCGAAACTTAGGTCGTAATTGAAATTGAGCCCGCGACCAGCCTTATGTCGAATCGGAACCGTAAGGTGGACGTTGAGATTGCCAAGGTTCACGACATCTGGTCCTCCTTCGAAGGAACCGAATTTGGTCAGACCGGTGGATACGGATTGCGCGAGCACGCTAGTGAAGCAGGACAGAGACAGAAATGCTGTTACAAACAGTCCAAGCAAGAGCTTTCTCATTACCATTCCTCAATTATTTAGTTGGAAATCACTTGCGTGGAGGCCCGCATTAATATGAACTTTTTCGATATTGATATTGAGATTCAGGGTGCCATTGACGAACCGTTGAATATGAAATGGGATCTGGTGGCCCTCAACAGTCTGGTAGTCGCTATACGCGATGTGGACGCTTGCCGGGCTTACGCGTCCAGAACCGGCAAATTCATGAAAAGTCAGACCGATCGGCAGCAGCGTCTGTGGGTCAAGCACAATCTGCGTGGCGCTCTGCAGCGTAATGGCCGGGCCTGCTCCGGGCAGTTGACGAGTCATTGTAATCGTCGCTTGCGGAGTGGCTTTGGACGAGCCGCTCGCCACGGTTTGCAATCGCCAGGAGGAATCTTTATTGAAGGCACTCAACAACAGTTCAGGCTCAAACCAGTACGGCTCAACCATCAGGTTTTGCGGGGATATTGCGTGAGTTCCGGCGCGATCGCTGAATGAACCCAGGAATGGACCTGACGATGCACGCGTGCGAAGCTCTGTTCGCTTTTCGGACTGAAGCGAGAGCGATACACTTGTGTGCCCTCCAGCTTTTGCCTTAAGGACTATTTCGCCGGATTCATGAGTGGACCCCGCAATGTAATCGACCGTACCTTCCAAGGTGACGTCGGATGCCGGTGGAGCGGCTCCCTGCAAGGCTACAAGAACGCCAGCCAAGGAACTCGTCTCGGATGGATTTGCGGTGGGTGGATTGGAGAGAGTTTGTGCTTGCAATCTGCAAGGCAATAGATAAAATGCAGCCACAAAAAACAGCAAGAAGAGTTGACTTCCCAAGAGCGCGAGTCGTTTCATATCCCGTCCGAAGATTAAGTTAAGTGAACAGACCGATTTGGTACGTGGTTAACTCTGCTATTTCCACTACTGAACACTTTACTTAGCTACGGATTGGGACAAAAAACTCGATCCGGGGTACTTGGGCGTTCGCGTTGAACCCGAGGCCATAAATGGTCGAGGCTCCCGAGACCTCGGCGGAACGGTAGAGCTAAAAGCATTTAGTTGAACTCGACCTTTATCGCATGGCGACCGACCGTTGTCAATATTTCCCACAGTGATTGGCAATTCTAAATGGCTGCAGGGACCTGATTGACTGTTTTCTCAAGGCAGGCCTGTGCCGTGTTGAGGCGTGGAGATATTGGAGTCACTTTTGGATTGGTTGCGGATGGCCGCGGGGGATTTGAATTCACAGCGCAGCGGACATGGACTCTGTCCGGCGCTGTTCGGCATGAGCAAGATACCGACAAGGACAACCCACAAGGCGCTGTAGAGTACCGGGGTGATTTGCTCGCCGCCACGCAGCGCGGGCTTTTTCGAGCAGCGTCTGATGACCGGCGCTTGAGACCAGGAATTCTCCCAATCCGTGATTCCTGATTTGCGCAAGGACGGCGTTTTGAAGCGTGCCGGTGGTTGAGCCTTCCCACGTTCAGCTCGGGCCCAAGGCCAGAGCGAACGGCCAAACTCGGTTGGACGATGTTGAAACTCCGTCCGGGAATCCTCAGAAAATCGAGATTGGCTATTCCGAAGTTGTCGATTTTGTGTCGGCGGTGCCCCACGGTTTCAATAAGTTCCATCAACTTTCAATTCTCCGAGACCTAAGCTTCTGATTCTAAAGGCCAATGCTTTCAAGGATTTGGGCGATTCGACTCAAGCGGTTCGGGAGGAGTGGGTCTACCTAGATAAGTGCTTTGTAATGAGTCGCTTTAAATAGGCCCTCTGGTGAAACTACAGGGGCTCGGATTGGCGTTCGCTAGAGGTAGGCGCACCACCTCGGCGGCGACGAGATCGTATCGACGCTAAAGCTAAACTGGGAAACTCCAGTTCGCTTCACCAAGGTTTGGCAACTGTCACCGCGGAGCACAAACATTCCCAGATTCTTGCTTTTTGCATCGATCGTTCCTTGTGTAGCTTTTGCTCACCTGCCGTCATATTAACGTACTGACTTGAGGGTCTAACCGCGCCTGTAGCGTTTGCAGAACCGCGTTTCGCACATCTACTGCTGGGCGCGAAGAACCTCAGCCTTGAAGCTGTGATAAATCGCCGCGGGGATCATTTTGGGGTTTACTCGTCGTTCGGCGTGAATCTTTATTGTGCAGTCGCAGAAAACACGCGGCATCCACCCTCAAGAGCGTTGCTCATTCCACCAATGCGTAGAAATATATGCCTCTTCTCGTCATTGCGACTTTCCGTCTCTCATGGCCAGATCTGTCCGGACTTATTCATGCGACCGAAGAGCGACACCTTGTTCTGAGTTCTTGGGGTGAGACACAGGTAGCAGTAGTGCCGCAGAAATCAGCGCACTTGTTCCGTCGCTGAATCCAATCTGAACGTTGTCTCCGAGAGCCTCAGCGTGGATGACTTTTATCATAGTTGGCGCGGCCGACGGAGCCAGGTGCACGCCACGTCTTTGGCTTGAGGCTGAATGGGCTCTTGTACACCCGGTTCCCGTCAGGAACCACACAGAGTGAAAGTAAATAGTATGGGGGGTTCCGCAATTTGAATCGAGCGGAGCCGATAACCTAATGCGTTCCCGGAAAGATATTACCTTGCCGATCCAGGGACTCGAGTCATTCCTCGGGAGTCCATTTGGGCGGCGGACGGAATGAGGATAGTGCCAACCTCACGTTCGTTGCCAGGCCCAACGTAAAGAAGGATTCTGGACGCCTCGATGCCTTTGTCCTGTACCAGATAATCCTTGGTATTGGATGTCCGTTGAGCTGCATCGTTCGGGAATGAAGCTTGATCGGCTAGTCCCGTTCCGACCAGGGCCAACTTGGCGTTTGGGTCGCGTTGCAGGTTGAGTGCAATGTCATCCAGACAGGCCTTGGCTTCGTTGTCGACTCGCGTCGGACGCTTTCTGTCGCGCTCGAAGCGAACTGTACAGAGAGCCTGCGTCACGATAGGGGGCTGGGCCTGGAGCGCCTGCACTTCAACTTCAACTGCTGTAGTCGAGGAGGCAGTTTGGCCTTTGTCGTCGGCGACGGTGCACGTCACGGTGATCGCTCCGGGGCCTACGCCCGAAGTGACGAGGGTAGCAGTTGCAGCCGATCCGGCGATGGTTCCTTGACTTGCGGAATAGCTGTACGTCATGGGACGGTTCTGCGGGCTGACTCCTTGAGCAGTGATCGCAGATGTGCCGCCGGTGAGAACCTTGGATGGGCTTGCCGAGCAACTTACAGTCGGCGGTTGGAAGGCCATGACGGTGTATGTCGCCGAACATTCGGCCGACTCCGTTGGCTTACGGCTCTCGCTGATATGCCCCGTCACCCTATATGTACCGGGCGCGGCCGCTGCGGTTTCGATGGTGAGGGTTCCCGTGGCTCCGCTGATCGCTCCGTGGTCGCCTGTCCACGAATATGTTGCCGTCTTCCTTGGATTGAGATTCAACGCGCTGCCTGACACAGTCACGGGGTCACCAGGATAAACCGACGCCGGTGTCGCGGTGCAGGAATAGGCCAGCGGAAGTGGAGCGGCCAAGTTTCCAAAACGCAGAACCAGTCCGGAGGAGATACGCAGATCGTTCTGCGTTTGCCGGTAGCCAGTACTGAGGTCTGCGAACCGGGTCATCAGGTACTCCGCCTGTATCGCGCGGATGGCAAAGCGCCGATTGATCCCGAAATCAAGCCCGCCCCCGGCAGTGAGAGCAAGAGCATTCTCGCTCGGCAGCGGTGTGCAGAGCACGCCTGTGCAACCAGAGAGTGTGACGGCGCTGGCGTGGATACCGCCGAACAATACCTGCGCGAAGGGCGTGATCCGATCGTACTTGCGGAAGGACAATCGGGGGCCGGCGAGATAGGTAAGGGCGGTTCCACTGGCGTTGTTTACGCCGGATGGTTTGGCGCCGGCCCCCGTGAGCTCGAGTTCCGTTGCATCGAAACCTCCGAAATCACCCACCAGGCCGAAATAGCGGTTCAGATTGAATGCTATGGAAGTGCTGCCACCGTTCAGCCACTCCATCCGATTTCCAGGCTCCAGTACGGGCACTGCCCGCAGATACGAGTAGCCCAGAAAAAGCTCCACCCTTGGTGTGCCCTCGCCGGCGCTTCTGGAGTGCGCCATCGCGGGAGGCATGCTCGAAGCGCCATTCTGACAGAAAGCCACTGCCGAGCAGAAGAACAGACCAGCCGCCATCGCCGTAGTCGTCTTTATAGTTGGTTTCACGGCTTGGTTCCTGCTTTCCTGGGGTCTTTACAGCAATCTTGGCTTGCGACGATGACGTATGGAGTTGGAGCGGGTAACAGCAGATCGCGTCTGCGGACTATGGGACATTGACGACCGTGTTGACGATCGTTACCGGACCGGTCAGAACGATCAGTCTGCCGTTCACCGTGGTGATCGCGGCAACACCTGCGGTTGAGACCGAAATCCCCGACTGCGCGATGATGGTGCCCTGCATCGTTCCGCCACCGAGAACACCGTTGATCGTTGCCGCCGTGCCAACCTGCCAGAAGACGTTCTTGGCTTGCGCGCCGTTGACCAGGAGGACGCTGCGGTGGAACGTCGGCGTGCCTACGGTCAATGTTGTGGACATCTGGAAGATCCAGACTGCGTTCGGATCGCCCTTTGCGTCGAGCGTCAGGTCGCCGAGTGAAATTGCATAGCTGCCCGGTGCGGACTTGTAGACGCCGGGAGCCAACACGCGCCCACCAAGTTCTCCAGCCGAGCCGCCACCGCAACCGGGGCAGGTCGAGACATCCTGTCCGCCGGGGAATGCCACCAGGGCGCCGTAGGCGGTGAGCGCATCAAGGGCGGCCTGGGCAGCGATAGCCGAAGTGATGGCCGTACCTTCAGTTGGGCAACCAACTGTGGGCGGAGGAGGAGCCGTATCGATCGCACCGTTGACGAAGCCAATGTTGAGGGGCGTTTCAGTGTATGTGCAACCCGGACCGTTATCGTGGAAGCCCGTGATGATTGTTGAAACGCCGGTCGTGCCAATATTGCCGTTGATTACGGTTGACGTCCCCTGGTTGGTCATTCCGGCGTTGCCGCCAAACCCGCCGAAGAGGGCGATCGATCCGAGCGGGACGGGTGGCGGAACGATTGTTGTGCCGGTAGTGAAGGTCCATGGATTTGCTACGGCGCCTGATCCAAGCGCATTGCCCGCAAGATCGGTCGCGCCCGTCGTCACGGTAGCGACATAGCTGGTGTTTGGCAGAAGAGCCAAAAGGGGTTGCAGCGTTGCGATGAAGTTGACGGGATCGTAGCTAACGGTTGCCGCTACCGGAGCCGAACCTGGTCCAGTGAGCTGGAACGTCGAAGTGCTGATCGTAAGCGGGTCCATCGCCTCGCTGAAGGTAGCGCTGATGGCCTGATTCAGAGGCATGTTGATGGCGCCATTGAGTGGCGCCGTCAACACAATGGTCGGCTTGGTTGTGTCCAGCGTCGCCCCGGTTGTAAACGTCCAGACGAAATTGGAGGCAAGCGCATTTCCTGCGAGGTCGGTAGCTCCGGTCGTGATTGTCGCGGTGTAGAGAGTGTTCGCGGCAAGGTTCGCCGTCGGCGCAAATGTTGCGGTGTTGCCGATGGCGGCGTAAGTCACCGCGCCGGCAACGGCAGTCGCGCCTGGCCCGGTCAAAGTGAATGTTGTCGAGTTGATCGTCGCGGGGTTCATCGCCTCGCTAAACGTCGCCGAAATCTTCTGGTTGAGCGACACGCCGGTCGCCCCGCTGACAGGGATCGTGGATATGACTGTCGGCTTGGTGGTATCAGGCGCTGCACCGGTCGTGAACGTAAAGACATAGTTCGCTGCAAGCCCGTTAGGCGGCGTCGACAGGTCTTGAGCGCCGGTCGTGATCGTCACAACGTACGTTGTGCTCGCTGCAAGAGCGATCGCCGGCGTAAAGGTCGCTATCGATCCTGCGGCAACATAGGACACGGTTCCAAGTACCGCAACTCCGCCCGGCCCGGCCACCCTAAAGGTGCTCTGGTTGATGGTGGTAGGGTTCATCGCAACACTGAACGTGGCCGCGATCTGCTGGTTGACGGCGACGCCGGTTGCATTGTTCGCCGGATTGGTCGAAATGACCGTCGGCGGCGTCACCGCGGGAGCGGTTCTGAAGCTCCACGACGCATTCGCGGTGAGAGGCTGTCCCTGGGGATCCAATACGGATGTAGTGATCGTTGCGGTATACAAGGTGTTTGCCGTAAGCGGAGTCGATGGGGTAAAAGTAGCGCCCGTTCCGGTGCAACTCACAGTCCCTGCAACCGCAGCGGAACCCGGTCCGGTCACGGTAAAGCTTGTCGCCGGAGAATTGATGGTCGCGCAGTTGATCGCCTTATTGAAGGTCACGCCGATGACCTGGTTGAGCGAGACACCTGTAGCTCCATTCGCGGGGTTCGTTGCGATCACTGCCGGCTGTATGCCTGTCGTAAATGTCCACACAAAGGGGCTTGGCAGAGAGATGCCGGCCAGGTTCTTCACGGCCGTTGTGATGGTTGCGGTGTATGTAGTGCTGGGCAGCAACAGGCCGGTGGGCACGAACGTGATCGCGTTCGCCGAGCAACTCACGGTTCCGGCAGCCGCACCCGCAGTGGATGTCACGGTGAAACTGGCATTGGTGACCGTCGCACAGTTTAAGGCAGAGTTGGGGCTATCGGAGTCCGGTACGAAGCTCGCCGAGATAGTCTGATTTACCGCGACACCCGTGGCGCCGTTGCCTGGATTAGTCGCGAGCACCGAGGGCACTTCGATAATTTCGAAGTGCCACACATAATTCTGCACCATCGCATTGCCGGCAAGGTCTTTCACGGCAGTGGTGATCGTGGCTGTGTAGTCAGTGTCCGCGGCCAGTGCCGTGGATGGCGCAAACGTGGCGACATTACCTGCCAACGTTACTGCTCCGGTTACCGCACCGGCAGACGAAGTTACCGTGAAGCTGGATGTACTGACGGTCGAAGCCTGTACCGCTTCACTGAAGGTCGCAGTGATAGGCGCGTTGGCAGCGACACCCGATGCACCCTGCACCGGCGTGGTGGACGTCACGTAAGGCGCGGTCGTGTCCAGGACATTGATCGTTTCGCGACCGCATCCAGTTGCGAGAATGCCAAGGACAGTTGCTAGAGACAACAGGATACCGACGCTACGTGTGCGCATAATTTGCGAGCCCTCTTCGGAGACCAATATTCGCCACTCCGCCGCTCGCGACCGCTAATTCGGCCTGACTAGGTAGTAACGCTAACTGGTAACCAACCGACCGTAGGCTTACGTAAGTACTACAATCTGAGCAATTTTGCTCAGATTGTAAAGGAACATTGAAAATCTGCAGCGGTGTCCAAAAGGTTGCCTACAGAATTTCCAGGCCGGGTACATTGGTTACCGGCGGCCCATGCAAGAGAGAAGAAAAGCCCTTCGTCGATAAAGAGAAGCGGTCGACCTTTTCCAAAAATGCGGTCTTGTCCTTCGTGGGCGCAGGCCGGAACAATATTGACCAGACGGATCTGCTGCCTTTCAATATTGAGCTGTACATCCGTATCTAAAGTTCGGAGATTGGGAGAACAAAGAAGGTCTCTCGATTCGACATGCATGCCGGACTATCAATCATCGCGTCCCGACGCAAGCGGAAATATGTGGAGTGAGCACTCCTCCTCGAGGTCGAGACCTGCGCACTGATGATGCGGTCTACGACCTCACCATCAATCCTCCCGAAGGGACAAATGCAGTGCGTGCGGCGCTCAGTGGCTGAGCAATCGACGGCTTCAGTCCTTGCTGGTTGGCCTGAGCCGTTGTGGAATCCAGAGGACGGATGATGGCATAGCGGATCGACGTTTCGCAGTAGGAACATTCCGTCTCATGGATTTTCCCGGGGACATCGGCCTTGACCTCTGGAGAGTTACGTAAACACTCAGGGCAGTTGATTATCAGTCGAGAACCACTAGCCGGATCGTTCTCGTGCTGCGATATCCATATAAGTGGAGATTCGCAGTCGGACCTCGCAGGCGGCAAAGGCGATTCTGTCGCGTCTGACATTATCCGAAGCAGAGTATCGAAACCCGAGGCCTTTCCATAGAATGCATCGGCGGCAATATCCTCTGGCACGGTTTCTCCCGAGTAGGCGCCGCTGGTTGCAATGACGTAGATATACGGAAGTCTACGGCGAACCACTGAGAGAAGTTCGAAGCCGGACATGCCGGGCATGTTCAGGTCGGAGAGAATAATGTCCGGCTGAGTCTCCCGAATACTCTCCAACGCAGAAAAGCCATCTTGCGCAGAGCGCACATCATGCCCCAATTTAGCAAAGATGCTGGAGAGAGTCAGCCTAACATCCGGTTCGTCGTCAACGATGAGCACCCTCTTCGTAGCTTGGGCCATCAGTCGATCTCCTCGTAAGTCCCAATTTCTAAAGGAATTTTCCCATCGTGGAAATTAGCTGTCTGTTCGCTTTTGCTCACACACGTGGTACGCGTCTGATTGATGGTGGCACGTCTGGGATGGTTGGTCGCGCAGAGTTGTATTCGGACACTTGATCATGCAGCACAACGTTCAACAGCGATTTGTGTACTCGGATACGGCCGTTGTAATCAATGAATCCCAATTTCCGAAAGCGGTTCATAAAGAAGCTCACTCGAGACCTCGTGGTACCGATCATCTCCGCCAACATCTCTTGCGTAATGGTAGGAATCAGGGTCTCCGGTTCGCCGGGTTTCCCAAACTCCGCCATCAGCAGCAGAATTCTTGCCAGCCGCTTTTCACTGGAGTTGAAGAGCTGATCGACTAAATCTGCTTGCGTGCGCATGCTCTTGGCCAATAGAAATTTCAAGAATAAGCCGGACAAAGCATTCTCTTCGCGGAGAACACGAACCATTTCTTCACGCTCGATCTTGAGTGCGACGCAATTCGTGATAGCAGTCGCGGTAGCCATTCGCAGACCCATTGCTCCAGCGATACACTCTTCACCCACAAACTCGCCAGGGGCAAGAAGAGTGATGGTCGCTTCTTTACCAACGGCGGAGACGACGGTCAGCTTTGCCCGCCCGCTCTGGAGGTAGAATACGCAGTCAGCGACGCCGCCCTGTGTGAAGAATGCCTGTTTTGCTTTCATCGAAACGATCCGACGACCTAAACCGGTATTCGCAAGGAAAACGGCCGGATCGAATGTACTCTTTTTCGTCTTCGCCATCGTACGAGGCCTCTCCATAAGTCAATCCCGGATGGAAACCGGCAATGTGTCCCCAGCACGGGAGCCCCGCAAGCGGAGTCGGTGCCTATGTTGCGGACATTACATAAGGATTGCATCTTTCCTGCTCGAAATGTGTTCCGTTTTGCTCACAAACGGGATTTGGTTGAGGGGAGCCCCAGCCTTAACCCTTGCAACCGCGCGGTGGTGAGCGGGCTGTTGCGGGGCGCATTTTGCAGTTCAGCCTGGAATTTGCGTCGTAGCTGTAGTGCCACGTCGGGTCGTCTGCCAAAGCTGCTGATGAGGGGCCGTATTGGAAACGCGTCAGCGTGCTCTGATGTCCAATGCCGGCGCTACATTCGCAAGAGGTGGTCGGTGCGAGCTTGTGCTTATCGGAAGCTCGAAAAACCTGCTCAGCCGCGATAAGAATTTGCGCTAAGGGGAGCCCTCTCGGTCGCGGTCGCCGACTACGCCCAGCAGTGCGAAGAAGGCCAGCCCAACCCGAAGGACGGTGCGCAACGAACCCTGCATCGTAAGTAGCCGATGAACTTCCGACCCGGCTGCACCGCACCGCCCGAAACCCTTCGGCCAGTGGATCTGAATGCGCCGAGCGGTTCATTACTCTGTCGCCGCACAGGCGGGGGCGTCCGGATGTGACTTCCAGATTGGCTGCATCGGAAATCAAGGCTTGGCCCGAAACGTTGCGCCTAGGACCTGCGACCCGCAGTGCAAGTGGTAGATACATTTGTCGCCAAGGAGCCTAGTATCTGCAATATGGTTGTCGAGTTGTCAGACCTGCACGCCGCTCTTGAGAAATACCAAGTGGTTCCTTGCTTCCAACCGCTGGTGAATTTGCGTTCCGGAAAGCTGACCGGCTTCGAGGTCTTGGCGCGATGGGAACATCCGACCGAAGGCTTGATTCTTCCGGAAAACTTTATTTCTCTCGCCGAAGAAAGCGGACTTATAGGTGCGCTTACCCAGCAAATCCTTCGCAAGGCCTTTGAATCCGGTCCGGAGATACTGGCGCCGCTCACCCTTTCGTTGAATATCTCGCCGTTACAGATGGAATATCTAAGCCTTCCGGAGCAGATTCGGGAAGCCGCGGATTACGCGGGATTTCCTCTCGACCGACTCATGATTGAGATTACCGAAGGCGCTCTCCTCAAGAATCTTCCGACTGCGCGGAGAATCTCCGACCGGTTGAAGGAAATGGGTTGCAGGTTGGCGCTGGACGATTTCGGAACGGGATATTCCAGTCTTGCCCACCTTCAGGCCCTTCGGTTCGACGAATTGAAAATTGATCGGAGCTTCGTTAGCTCAATAACGGTCATGCGGGAGAGCCGGAAGATAGTCGCCGCTATTATCGGACTCGGACACAGTCTCGGCCTGGTCACAGTGGCGGAGGGTGTCGAAACGGAAGAGCAAGCAGACATGTTGCTATGCCTCGGGTGCGAGCTGGGTCAGGGATGGCTATACGGTAAGGCTGTACCGGCTTCTGAACTTCCTCTCCTTGTGGCAGCTCCCGCCCGAGCCGAGGCGGCAGTGCTCCTATCACCCGGCGACGGTTGGGCGGTATCGAGTCTCGAAGCTTTGCCGACACAACGCCTGGCGCAGTTACAGGCAATTTACGATGGCGTACCGGTGGGTCTCTGCTTTCTGGATCAGAAATTTCGCTATGTAAGCTTAAATCAGAAGCTTGCTGAAATGAATGGCGCTTCGGTCGAGTCCCATATCGGAAAGACCGTCGGAGAAAAATTCCCGATTGTATTCTCGCTGTATGAACCGTTTCTTCTACGCGCCCTGCAGGGAGAAGCCATGGAGGGTATTGAAATCACGCGTCCTGCCTTTGAACACGAAGAGCAAAATCGAACTCTCCTCGTGTCCTATCAACCGGCCTGGGACGAAGACGATGAGGTCATCGGCATCTCCATTGCTGAAATCGATATAACGGAAAAGAAGCGTATCGAGGCAGCCTTGCGTGAGAGCGAAGAACGTCAACGACATATTGCTGAACTCACGCATCAGGTGCCTTGGATCATGGACAGCGGTGGAAACAGCCTTCATGTAAGTTCTCGGTGGGTAACGAATCCTGGCGCTCACATGTCGCGCACCCGCAACCTCCAATGGCTCGAGGCTCTCCATACAGACGATCTCGGACCTGCCATGAGGACGATGAAAGCAGCTCTAAGAACGGGCGAGCCGATCGATCTCGAGTACCGCGTATGCATCGATGGTGAATGGAAGTGGATGAGGTCACGAGGAACGGCACGCCGCGGTCCAACCGGTGAAATCATCCGGTGGTACGGGACAGTGGAAGACATCGACGAGTACAAGCGTCGCTTGGCATCCTAACGGACATACTCGTATTCCATGACATTCATCCTATTTGAGCGAGTGTGCCTCTCAGTTCTCTTGTCAATCCGATGTCGCGAATTGGCTTTCGCCGCAACTCAAGATTATCGTGGCTGTGAATTGCGAAGTGCAGATATCCGAGTGATTTGCTCGCCGAAGCGGGGCGCGGGCTCATCCGACAAGCGTGTGAAGACAGGCGTTTCAGACCAGGAATTCTCCAATCCGTGATCACTGATTTGCGCGAGAACGGTCTTTAAGCGTGCGTGTAAGTGAGTCTTCCGACGTGTCATCTTTCGCCCAGGCCAGAGCGAATCGCCGAGCTGGGTTGGAACGATGTCAAAACTCCGGCTGGGAAACCCCTCAGCATCGCGATTGGCGACTCCGGAGATGTGTCGATTTTGTATCGGCGATGCCTCATCGTTTCAATAAGTTGCAACAGCATTCAATTTCCGTCGGCTCAAGCCCTTGATTCTAAAGGGCAATGTTTTCATCGATTTGGACGAATCGGGTTGAAGCGGTTCGGGAGCAGGGGGTCGGAGGTTCGAATCCTCTCGCCCCGACCATTTAAATTCTGCAACATATCGAACTTTTCGCTCCATGCGAAAAGTTCGCGCGCGGCGTTTTTGAGGGCGGGTGACTTCCAGCGGTGGTCCTACCGGTCGGTTACTGCTATCTACCGACACGACGTTCGTTCTCTGGCGCGGCCTACAGCATCCCATCGCTCGCGGGCTACTTCCAGCCCTCCCGCCGCTTCGCTTCGGTCGGGCTTTCACCTTCTCTCGGTCACCCTCCTCTTTCCCCCCAAAGCACTGATTCTGCTTCAGTCCACAAGACTTTGAGACAACGAAACAATTACGCCTCATGTCAGGAACGACAGGCCAATATCTACCGGTACGGGCGTCGATGTGGGCGTGCATCTGGCTGAAAAAATAGCAGCCTAATAAAACATTATCTACCGCAGTCACAACACCGCAGCGGGAGGGCCAATGAAAAGAACGCCCTACTTCGGGCGCTCTTTGCCACAGAGACTTGGCATTGGTTCATTCCAGAGAAGATTGCTGAACGAAAAAACCCGGGTCCATCTGACGAACCTTTCCAGGGGCTTCCTTCGATAGATTGATCGGTAGATCGACATCAGCAGATATCCCAGAGCGTCATACCCAGCCGCCATCGATGACGTAGCTTTGGTTGGTAATCGCTGAGCTGTCGTCCGCTGCAAGAAACAAAACAAGACGGGCGACCTCTTCCGGCAGCAGGAGGCGCTTCAGTGCCTGCCGTCCTAGAACTTCGGCCTTGTACTCTTCTGTAAGCCAAAGCTTCCGCTGGCGCTCCGTCACGATTGCGCCGGGCAAAACACTGTTGACGCGAATCCCTGAAGGTCCAAGCTCATGCGCTAGCGCCCTAGTCATGCCAACGATGGCAGCTTTCGCCGTGACGTACACGGGGAGGCCTGTAGAAGGAATCATCCACGAAATTGAACTCATGTTGATTATCGATCCCTGGCCCGCTGAACGCATTGACGGTAGAAAAGCCTGCGTGAGGAAAAACTGATGTTTGAGATTCGCATCCAAACAGCGATCCCAGTACTCTGGTGTGACATCCTCGATACTATGGCGCGTGTCGTTGCCAGCGTTGTTGATCAGTACAGAAAGTACGCCGCATTCGTTCAGAATTCGGTTCGCGATCGGCTGCAAGGCACGGGTGTTTGTCAGATCACACGCAATGAAAACAGGCGGATACGGAGTTCCCGATAGTTTATTCATCAAGGCCTGACCAGCTTCTTCGTTTCGATCAAGGAACCATACACGCGAACTCTGAGTGCAAAAAGCCTCGACGATCGCTGCGCCGATCCCGCTTGCGCCGCCCGACACCACGATCGAGCGGTCTTTCAAACTCGGGTAAGCTGCATAATGGATGTGACTTGACATTTCGATCTCCCCGAAGCACAACAATAACCTGTGTAGTCTCGTGTTCGTTCACACAACTGTGAGCTAAATCGACCACGAAATCTTGACAGTCCCGTCAGCGCTGCTGCCCTGGTTACTGAAACTCTATGCGTTAGAAGGCCTAACATTCTCCACCTTGCAGAGCTCCACCATATACCCTTTGCTTGGGCCGGTGACGGGCCATCTCAGCGCTCAGGGTTGCGACCGGGGGACTAACACAGCTTCCAACTCGATTCCTAGCCACTTCTCCTAGCACTGAAAACGAGTGAGAGCGACCAGCATCCAGTTATTCATGTCGCGGTGGTGATCATCCAAGTCCCCGCCGCTGATCTCCGCATGTCAGAATCCTCAGAACCTCATCATGAGGTCGCAGATCAACCATGGAAACGAGGTTTTTCCTGCCGTACTCTGTAAACGCTACCCTCCAGTGGCTCCGGGGTGACGCCGATTTCCGCGGCAGCAGCGAGCAACACCCTCGGAACTTTGCCGTAACTCTCGCCGGCAATGGAAGTCTCTGGCAACTCCCTAACGACTCGAGTAGTCAGGATGAGACACCTTCCCTGTTGAGAGACGAACAGGGGCAAAAGGCTCAACCTATCTGATCTCACCACAGTTGGCACGTCCATGACTCTTCTCAGCAGCTATTGTTTGCAAGCAGTCATCTTTAAACGCATGACCCCTAGACCTCAAGCGCCTTGTAATAGTCATCGACCTCGTCATGCGCAATCCTCTTTTCGTCGTCCTCCGGGTGGAACCTCCGCCACGAACGGTTCTGATGTCATACGTGAGTCGTCATTAGTTCACGGTCACCTGGTAGTTCACGGTATGAGAAGTGGTGCCATCGCTTACTGTGACATTCAACGTGTAGCTGCCCACAGGCGTATCGGACGCCGACTTGCCGCCACAGCCTCCCAATATTACTGTGCTTGCCGCCGCGGAAAGCAGAAGCACTACTGAGAGTAGACGCCGTATGCCAACAGCCGATCGCCGCTTCCGGCTGGCCGCCAGCGCGCACAGCAGTAGAGCAGGCCATAGGATCGCAGCCATAGAGATACCACCGCGCGCATTGGACTGCGGCATCGTCGGCTGCATCTGCAAGGAGTGCTGGGCTGCGCTGATTGTCAGCACCGAAGTCTGTGCGGTTTGGGTTGCAGAGGTGAACGTCAGGCTGGCCGGCGCAAAGCTGCATGTCGCATAAACAGGCAGGTTGCTGCATGAAAGCTGGAGCGTTCCTCCATAACCGTTGACGGGAGTTACCGTGAATGTCGCGGTACCACTGCCTCCAGATTTCACCGTCAGGGACGCAGGAGACGGGCTGACCGAAAAGTCCGGCGCGGCAGTGATGGTGATTGTCTTCGCTGCAGAGACGCTGGCCAGAAAGATTCCATTCGCCGCATACTGCGCGGTAATGGAGTGAACTCCAACGGTCAGAGAATTCGTCGTGAATGTGGCCACGCCACTGTTGTTGAGCGCGCCAGTTCCAAGCGTCGCCGTGCCATCCAGGAAGGTAATGGTGCCACCTGGCGTCGCACCTGTTGCACTTGCCGTGGCGGTAAACGCGAGCGCTGTGCCGACAGTGGCTGTTGCTGCCGAAGAAGTGAGCGTCAGCGCGGTCGGCAGGGTCGTCACGTTGACGGCGATAGCTGCACTTGTCGAAGCAGCGTATACCGCATCGCCGCTGTATACCGCTGTCAGGCTGTGCGATCCATTGGCCAGAGAAGTCGCGGTATACGTCGCTGTCCCGCTGGCGTTCAACGCCGACGTACCCATCAGACTTGTGCCATCGAGGAAGCGTATGGTGCCGCTCGGGACGCTCGTTCCTGAAGAGGTCGGCACAGTCGCAGTCAACGTCAAGGGGCCGCCAGGGGGGATGATTACCGCTGAGGTGGTGAGTGTAGTTGAGGAGGTTGCAGGGTTCACGATCGTGAGTGCCTGGTACGGGGCGTTGACGGGCAGGAAGGCACCATCTCCGCTGTAGGTAGCCAGCAGGTCATAGCTGCCGGCAGCAAGCGTAGAGGTCGTGATCACGGCATTGCCATTCGCATCCAGCGTTGCCTGCCCCACGGTCGTTGAACCGTTGTAGATGGAGATGGTGCCTGTAGGCTTCGTACTGCCGGACGGCGCAACCACACTCGTGCTCAACGTAACTGTCTGGCCGGCTGAGGTTGCGCTCGGCGTGACGACCAAGGATGCCGTGGGTCGAAGGAGTTGCGGCGCCACTGCTGTTCCCAGCAGGGCCACGGCAATGGGAGTAGAGGAAGCGCTGGACACTACCAAGAGTGTTCCGCTGCGGCTGCCGACAGTTGCAGGCGCGAAGTTCACGTTGACAATGCAACTCGCACCAGCCGCCAGCGTTCCGGTGCATGTATTGGTCTGCGAAAATTCCGCCGAAGCCGCAATTGTGGAAAATGTGAGCCCGGACCCTCCGGTGTTGGTCATCATCAAGGACCGGACCTTCGACGTGCCGCCGGTAGCCTGGGTTCCGAAGTTCACCGTATCCACCGAAACAGCAAGCGGAGCCGGCGTGGTGGTTGCGTATGCGAACACCTGCGCTGAATCGTTCACTACGGGATAGTTCTGACTCTGCGCGGTCAAGGAGATGCGATCGCTTGCACCCGTGCTGGATCCGAGCGGAACGGTATAAGTCACTGTCACGGGAGCGCTCGCGCCGGAGGCCAGTGACAAGGTGGCAGGGCTGACGGTCGCGTTCGCCCAGCCGGCAGCGGAGTTGGCGGTCAGATTGTAGGCATCGGGAAGCGACCCTGTATTGGTCACCACGAAACTCAGCGTCGTGGTCGACCCAGGGGCAGTCTGCAACGTGCCCGGCGTAGTGATTGTCACGCGGGTCAGGGGCAGAGTCAGACTCTCCTGCTCCTGCGAATAGGTGTCTGAGGGGCTGATATCCACGACGGAGTTTCCAACACCATAAGCCGCGATAGAGCCGCCGCCGAAGTTCAAGGCAGTCCAGTCCACGAAGCTGGTGTAGCTGGCGATCTGCGTATCCGCATTGACGTCGACCTGGACCTTGGGGCTAAGAAGGATTTTTGTATCACAGTCCCAATTGACGGCTCCGTTCATATAAGCGGCCGTCTGCGGCGCCACCTTAGTCGGATCATCGCCCGGGCAAAACCAACTGGTTCCAACTTTGTTTATCGCGGGCAGCGGCCCGACCGCCGGGTACGTTGTCGGAGAATAGTTGAGGCCCGATTGTTCATTGAGCAGGTTTTCGCTTAGAAGCGGAAGTGCATTCTCCGAATAATCGAACAGTCCCTGATATCCATTGGTGATCAGGCCGGTGGTCTGGAATAGGTAGTTCATGATGCTGATGTAATTCGGCTTGTAGTTGTTTCCGTTTTGGCCACCGTGCTGCAAGGCGAGGTTGTGCCCCAGCTCATGCATGAGAGTGCCCGCCTGCTGGTTCGCCGTACCGGTGCTGTTTGCCCAGGAACCCAGACTGACGACCAGGTCACTCGCACCCAGTGCAAACAGGATGGCTTGCGGAGCATTCCGCGAGATGCCGCTGCTGCTATATCCAGGATGCTGATCGTGCGCAAAGATGACGTGGTGGAAAGCCAGCATGCGTCCGCTGCTCGTAAACGCGCCTGAGTTCTGATCGAACGTCGCCCATGAGAAGGCGCCGGTGGTCGTGTTGTACGGCGTCGGATCCAACGCGCTCAACTCTGGCAGCTGCACTGCTTTGGACTGGGTGCCAGAGATGCCGCCAGTGCCCGTGTAACAGGTCGGCCCACAGTCGATGTGGACATTGATGCCTGTTGTACCGTCCGGATTGGATACTGGGGCGCTGGCAAACGATGTAACAACGGTTTTCATTGCTGCCGAAATCGGCTGATGCGTGTGCGCTCCAGTTACTCCCGCAGCTGTCGCCATCCAATCAATGTGCAGGAAGATGTCTTTGTGATTGACGCTCGCGCCTAACGCCGGCAAATCAACAAACTGTTCTCCGCCGCCCACGCGCACCCAGACGCCGTTCTGCTCCCAGTCGTTGCACAATTTATCTCCGTCGGCATCGGGACACTGACCCGCAGACAGACCCGTGCCCGTAAAGGTAACTGTCAGGGCAGACGATGCGGACGTGGTGACCAGCACATTCAGCGTCTTGGGCCCGGCGGTCGTTGGGTGGAACTCCACGGGGAAGCTGCAACTCGAGTTCGCCGCCAGCGTCGTTCCGCAACTAGTGGAGTTGCGTTCGAAGTTGGTCGTATCGTCCAGATTGATGAGCGGAATGGTGATCGTGTTGGCCGTGTTATTGCTGAGCGTCACGACCGGGCGCGCATTGCTTGCAGTCCCAATCGTTTGTCCGATGAAAGTAGTACTGTTTGCGGAGAGTGTTACGGGCGCAACACCGGTTCCGACCAGGTTCACTGTGTGCGGGCTTCCAGCCGCACCGTCAGCCACCGTCACCTGGCCCGTGTAGGTGGTGACCGCCGCAGGCGAAAAGTCGACGCGTATGACGCATGATGTGCCCGCCGCGAGCGATGAAGGGCATCCGTTGAACTGCGAAAACGCCGGGTTCGTGACTGCGATGCTTGCAATGCTAAGTGGGACGTTTCCGGTGTTCGTCAGCGTGATGCTCTGGAGTGCAGCCGTGGCGCCGGGCGTGGCACTAAACGTCAGGCCTGTCGGGCTCAGGGTGATTCCGGAGGTCGGTGTGGCGCCGGTCAGGGGAACGATCGTCGAGGTCGAACCCGACGCGTTGCTGGCAATGGTTACGCTGCCTGTCGAAGTACCGGAGACCGTTGCTGCGAAAGTCACACGGATGTTACAGCTTGCGCCGGCGGCGAGCGAAGATCCGCAGCTCGTTGTGAAGGTAAAGCCGCTGCCGTTGATCGTAATACCGCTGAATATCAGAGTCGAATTTCCGGTGTTCTGGAGGGTCAGGTCCTGGAAGGTGGAGGAGTTCAACGCCGTCACCAGGTTCGCGCTCGATGGGCTTACAGAAATGCCCGCCGCCGGCGAGCTGACCACGACTGCATGCGGTGTACTGGTGGAGGGCGCAAAGTTGGCATCACCCGGATAGCTTCCGAAGATCGACCACGTACCCGGGGCTGGGACCGTGATTGAGACCTGTGCCGTACCTTGGTATACGCCAGGATTACTCGCCTGGATTTGTCCAAGGGCTGTCTGCGACGTCGACCCTGATTGAATGCCGTAGATGATGATGTTGCCCGTGGGCGTCGCTCCTACCGGCGCGGTGCCGGTCCGATTCAGCGAGATGTCGCCATTGAACGCGACATTCGTAGCGGCGGTGGCGGGCAGAGTCAACGCGAGCGTCGTCGCGGTCAGGGCGCTCGTGATTTGTGCGGGAGCGGACGTGCTCGTGCTGTTCTTGCTGTCGCCGCTGTACACGGCGACAATTCCAGAGGTACTGCTGGTGTAGGTGAACGGTATCGAGATCGGGTTGGTGATCGCGCCCCCGGGCATGAAATATGTGAACAGCGTGGAAAGCGTTTGAGCGTCTTTGATCCGGATTTGGCCACTGGGAGCATAGGTGCTGCCACTCAGTCGGACCAAGGCCGTGCCGGACGTGCCCGAACCAGTCGCCGATGCGGTAAGCGTCGTCGTGTACGGCGAGGTCCCTACAGCCACCACAGCCTTCGCTGAGGTGAACGGCGCGTAAGTCGAGTCTCCCGGAAAGGAGGCGACCAATGTGTAAATGTCGGCCGTCGGGAACGAGCCAGTGATATAGGTCTGGTAGTCCTGGATGGAGTTCGCAGGCATCGTGGCGAACGTAAACGACTGGCCGGTGCTTGCCGCGGTAGCTGTCACCGTAATGTTGGTCGTGCCAAGCGAGGTGTCAGGGACCGGGAAAAGACTCACCATTCCAATGCTGGATGTAGTGCCCGTTCCGCTGATCGACAGCGGAGCAACGATATCGATGAAGCCCGAAGGCTTCGTGCCTGCGGGCAACGTCAGCACATCGACATAGCCTGAACTCGATGCAATGTAGGTTTCGCCCGCCAGGAAGTTCGTCGCGATGTAGGTGGGATCGAAGCTGGGGTCGCTGAAGATAAAGCCTGGTACCGCATTGGCAACCGCCGACGTGGTCGTTCCACTGATATCGACGGAATAGACCGTGTTCGGATTCGTCGTGAGTATCTGCATCGTGCGTGCCGCCGCATTGAGCGTGACAGGCGGCAGCGAGAACGCCTGTAGAGGCACGTAGAACAAGCTCGCCACGGGTGTCTCCGCCGGAGCAGCTGGTGAATATGGGTCATAACGGACAACAGAGCGGAAGGTGTTCGTCTGGCTCGTGCCACCGCCCAACAGGGAATATAGTTTCCTGTCGATGGGACTGTAGCCCGCGCCGAAGATCGCATAGGCGGAGGTCCCGGTGCTGATGGTGTCCACAAATGGGAGCGTCAAGGTACTCGCAGTCGCGCTGGTACCGATGAGGTCCACCAATTGGCCAAGATCGATGATGGTGAAGATCGTGGTCACCTGAGGCGGCGATGTCAGGTTGGATGGCGTGAGATTGTCCTGGTTCGCAAGCACAAGCAGGCTGCCGCTGTTGTTCTTCGGGTTCGGCAGAATAAATGCATTCACAGCGGGGATGTCGTTGCCATTTGGCCCAAGTACCTTGTAAACCCGGCCAAGCCCTGGACTGTAGACCCACAACCCACCCGGACTGGTCGCAGTCCGCAATTCCGTGATCGCGACCATACCGTATCCATCGCCATCGGCAACCATCGCCGTATATTGCCCTCCCGTACCCAGCGAGGCCTGCGCTTCTTTCACCATGTTTCCCACCAAGGTGTAGTCGCCTACACCGCGGGTGTTGTAGCTGGTAAGAACGTCCGGTCCGCCGGAGCCAAGCCTTGTGAGGACGACTGTACGCCCGTGGGTCGCGTCCGTTACCGACAGGAACGCGCTAGTCCCGACCGGCGACACCGGGGCGGTTTTCTTGCAGTTGGTGCCGGAGAAAGGCGCGGCGATGCCCACCAAATTGAGCGTCGCCGACGATATCGGCCCACTCTCATACAGAATGCGGGCCGAAGTATCGAGGACGAATGGCGTTGCGGCTGTTGCCGTCTGAAGGCCTGATGCAGCTGTGCAGTTCAATGCATACGAGCTGGACATCGCCGAGTTTGCCCCCGTCACAGTGCCATTCGCATTGAGAGCGAAGAACTGTGAAGTACCCACCGAGGGCGCGATCACCACCGGCACTGCAGCATCGGGCACACTGACGCCCTGTCCCTGCATCGCCGAAGGCACAAGGCTGAGGAGCATAACCGTGAGCAGGCCGAGAACGGGCAGGGTCCGGAAAGAACGGATTCGGAGCGTAGTTGTGCGAGCAGCGGTGGGTTGAAGCATAGGCCTCCGGACAGCAAAAAAAGAATGTGCTATCTGGTAACGCTGGATATGGAAGAAAATTTCTCACCTCGCGGATTTTTTCTGGAAATCCGGACAAGGGGCAGATGGGAAGGAACCGGACGCTGGCGTCTCGCGTTTGTTGGGGCACCGTCGGCTCCGAGTGTGATATCACGTTAGTTGCCAACGGGCAGCAATCCTTGCACCGGAGTAGCAATGACCGCGGATAAATGGGCCACAGTACGTGAACTTGTCGAAGGGGCGCTTTCCCTACCTGCATCGGAACGAGCGGCCTTCCTGCAAAGTGCGGCGCCTTCCGCAGCAGTCGCCGAGGAAGCTGCACAACTGCTCGCTTTTGAAGCCGATGCCAGTGCGATCTTTTTCAGGATCGGAAACAAGAAAATAACCCAGGCGCGCCTCAACGAAACCAGTCTGGAAGGCACTTTTGCTGGCAACTATCGCATCATTAAGGAACTCGGCCGCGGCGGCATGGGCGCAGTCTATCTTGCGGAACGCGCCGACGGCGAATACATTCAGCGCGTCGCGCTGAAGGTGCTGCAGGAAAGCGCTGTTACCCCAGCTCTCGCCGTCCGCTTCCGCCAGGAGCGGCAGATACTTGCCGCATTGACACACCCCGGCATCGCGCGCCTCCTCGATGGCGGCCTGCTCTCGGACGGACGGCCTTATCTCGTGCTGGAGTACGTCGACGGTAAATCGATCGACGTATGGTGCGACGAACGATCGCTCGGCCTTGAGATGCGCCTCCGGCTATTTCTTCGGGTCGCGGAAGCGGTACAGTCCGCTCACCAGCAACTTGTACTGCACCTGGACCTGAAGCCCGCCAACATCCTCGTGAACGAACGCGGCGAGCCACGCCTGCTCGATTTCGGGATCGCTCGCTTCCTGGACAGCGGCGGCGACGCCAGGCGTAGTGGCGAAGACACCCTGCGGTTGCTGACACCTCGATATGCCAGCCCGGAACAGGCCGCCGGTGCACAACTCGGGGTCGGCAGTGACGTATTTTCCCTGGCGACACTGTTGTACCGCTTACTGACTGGCGTACTTCCCTACCCGCTCGACGAGGTTTCTCCGCTGGAAGCCGCACGCATCATTTGCGAGATGGACCCGAAGCCGCCAAGCCAGGCTGCACGGCCAGAGTTACGCTCGCGGCTTCGGGGCGACCTGGATAACATATTGCTGCGCGCTCTTCGCAAAGAACCATCCCGCCGCTATCCGACTGTAGCCGCGCTTTCCGACGATATAGAGAGATATCTGGATACCAAGCCGGTCTCGGCGCACGCTGACAGCCTTACCTATCGAGCCGGAAAGTTCTGGCAGCGCAATCGCGCTGCCGTGGTCGCCGCCGGTTGTGCCGCCGTAGTATTGGCGATCAGCATCACTGCCGTCACCCGCTCCGCGATCGTCGCCCGACGCGCGCAACGCATCGCAGAGGAACAACGCGCGGTTGCACAGCGCCGTCTGAACGACGTTCGCGGTATTGCCCACTCCTACATCTTTGATCTGGATCCGAGGCTTGAACAGAACCCGGCCAATGTTCCGATCCGCGTTTTCGTACTGCAGAACGGGCTTCGCTACCTGGAAGCGATGTCGCGGGAAAACGTGAACGAAGATGAGGACCTGGCTCGCGAGATCGGCATGGGGTACCTCCGCGTGGGACAGGTTCAGGCTGATCCCGCCATGCCCAGCCTGAACGACCTGCCCGGAGCCTGGGCGTCCATGAACAAAGGCCTCCTTATACAGCAGGAATTGCTCCGCCGTCATCCCGGCGATCTGAAGCAGCTTTCCATGGTGGCACGCCAGTTGGCCCAGATGGAATACCTTGCGATGGTAGACGGCGACCTTGTTCGCTCTTACGGTTTCGCGATGCAGTCATGGCAGACAATACAGCCGCTGCTCAAAGCCGGGCCAGGCGCCCCGCGTTTCATTCATCTGGATGAGGTCGCTTGGGACATAGCATGTCTTTACGAAGGTAACGGCGAGTTGTGGAACTTCGCAGATCCCGCCGGATCCCTCCCATGGCTGGATCGCGTGCACGAAATCGGCATGCGCTACGGTGCAGCCAAGCCTGAAAATGCCGCGTCCCATGAACTCACCGCGCTGCTTCAGCGCGAAAGCCTGAGTCGCGCCCAGGCCTACACATTGCTGAATCGAAAGCAAGAAGCACGCCAGCAATATGAGGCTGCGATTCGATACTCCGAAGCAGTGCAGGTCACGGCCATAGATCGCCAGGCGCTTACCGTCGCCCGCATCTCCTTCGCCGAGTGGCTGCTTCGCGAAGGGAATCTTCCCACGCTCCGAGACCTCGCGAAATCTGTGGTTGTAGAGGACGATCACGGCCGCACAGATGACCGCAACCTCCAGGAAACCATCGCCGACCAACTCCTCCTGCTGGCTCGCATTCACTTCGCGTTCGGCGAACCCGCTGCCGGCGAGAAGGTGATGCGGCGCGGTATGACCATCTTCGAGCGCCTCTACAAACAGGATCCTCGTGAAGCCACAAACGGCTCGGTGATGGCGCACGATTTTTATCAACTCGGCCGGCAGTCTGCAATTTCCGCCCCGGAACGCCGACGACTGTATGTACGCTCTATCGAAATCGCCTCACTCTATTTTTCCGCCCACCCCGAAGCCTTGAGCGCAGCTCAACTGATTGGCCAGGACAACCTGGGTCTCGCAAAGCTCGCGCCTGACTCGAAGAGCAGACGCAACTTCGCTGCTAACGCCGCGGAACAGTTAACGAAGGTGGTCACTGCCCATCCGACAAACACTCAGGCGCAAATGGAATTAGCTGCCGCTCAGGCCCTGCTCTAGACCCGAGGCCCGGTTTGTCCCTCAGTCATGCACAGGTGAGTTGTCGCGTAACTCGCGCGCCAGCCAGAGTCTGCCGGAGGCCCAGTAGCGGTGCGCGCTGGCCGTTGACACGCCGAGAAATTCGCCCACTTCATCCGACGTAAGACCGCCAAAGATGCGCAATTCCGCCACCTTTGCCTGTCGCGCATCGAGGGTCGCCAGGCGCTCCAGAAGCTCGTCCACTTCGCCGAAGAAAAGCTGGGGAATGCCACTCGGTTCTTGCGAGTCGTCAAGGCAGAGGGTCGTCTGGTCACCTCCGCGCTTTTCGGCGCGGCGCTGTTCGTCATAGGTCCGCAGGATGCGCCGCATCATCTGCGCCGCGATGCCGAGGACCTGGGCACGATTTTCAAAATTGACGCTGTGCTGTCCCACCAGCCGCATATAGGTCTCATTCACGAGTGCCGTGGGTTGCAGAGTATGCCCATCGCGTTCCTGCCGCATATAAGAGGCAGCCATCCGGTGCAGTTCATCGTAAATTTGGGGAAGCACCGCGTCGAGCGAGAGTTTCTTGTCGCCAGTGCTGCTGACGGATAGATCGTTGCGCAGAGAGCCCATGGGAACCCGTTTCGCGGTTAAGGATAGCAGACAGTCTCAAGGGCTTGCGGGAGTGAATTTTTACGGCAGGACGGAGACACATAAGACTCTGGCACTCGCTATGTGACTGGCACAAATCGCTTCAAGGCGATAAGCCTTTGCTAGACGCGCGATAGACCTGCCTTCTTATAGTCGATTTTGTGGCGGTCAAAACCTCACCGATGTAGCCGATCTGTCAGGTCCTCGAAGCAACTGGTTGAGCAAAAGAATCGGGATACGCTGCCGTTGTCCCGAGCCTAGTGTCTTGGCCAGCTCGATCTCGGGACACCGAACTCTTACGGAGCGACTCCAAGAAAATTCTTCCGCATGGCCACCTCGAGTGCCCCGGGATCGGATCCAGTTTTTTCATTTATGAGTTCACGAGGAACAGTCACTCCAGATTTAGGAACGAACACGGGTCCATTTGGGATGACAGATGCAAGAGCCCTCGCCTCCTGCTCAACCGGCCGGTACCTGGGGCGATACTCCCGTTTCACCTTGGGTCGGAGGAGGATCAGTAGAGGTTGTTGAACCATCGACTTTGGTTCAGGTGTGAGAACTATTCGCTGGACAGACACCCGCCGCTCTTTTCTTGATTCTCGTTCGGGGAGCCGACGGGAGGGGTTCCTCAACGATGGTGCGAATGAGCCTGAGTTTCGCTATTTCTGCGTCAATCTCACCCAGGATTGCTGCAATGTCCATCGGAGAAGGATAATCGATCCTAGTTCGTAGCAGCCGTCGTTGTGTTCTGTCGGACCGGCGCTCACAGGCGAGGCAACAAGGGTGCTCCGGGACAGTCAGTTCCCTTCCCGCGTGTATGGTGTGGACGATCTCATCCGAACGATAGCCAAAGCTGCTCACCAATCGGCATCAGCCCGCACACCCCGCGCTCGCCGGTCTGGAACTGCGCCGCAAGTGAGCGTCCCTCGTTCGGTCTGCGAATTCCGGCCATTTTTGCGCTCACAGCCTTCAGCATCTCGCGGTCCAGGCTCACCGCCTCCTGTGATCGCCGCGTTTAAGATGTGAGCGACTTACGTGTGTGAGATAAAGCGCGGAGTTAGGAGCGGTCGGCATTGCCGAAAAGAGGACTTTCTGGGAACAGACGTCGGCTTGATCGCCCATGCCCCACAGGCGCGGCTGCCAAGCAAGCAATCCATTTGGTCAGGATGCTTCTCGGAAGCTTTATCGCCATGAAACCGATAAAACATGCTGCGACAAGAAATGAACTCCGCAGCATGATCTCGCAGGCAATCAAGCCTCCAGTACGAAGGCCGAAAGCAGCGATCGCGAATTCCACGAGCGAGTCTGGGCCGACCCCCTGCTCCCGAAGAGGGGTCTGCATTTTGTGGCTTCAATCTCAATCGGCATCATGCACTAAGGATGGTGCGGGCCACCAAATCTGTCGCTCCAGAAAAACGGCATTTTCAGCAGCCAGGTTCCCGAAAAGTGGACTTTGCGGGAACCATCCGATTTACAGAGTGAATGGCGTTTCCCGGAGCTAAAGTTGAAGTTAGAGCTTCGACCTCATTTTTCCTCACTGGCCAATACGATGAGGTTTCCGTCGAGATCGCGCATTCGCATGATGTAGAAGCTGCTCGCCTCCTCAACCTCTCCCACCTGAAGCCCCTCTTGGCGCAAGCGCTCGACTTCCTTTCCCAACGGTAAAACACCCAGGGTTAACACGCTGTGGCCTGCGTTTTCCTCGTTCTGAAAGAGCTGCACCTCAGCGTTATCTGTGAACTGCCACCCCGCTAGACCCGCCATTGGGTGTCGTAGAGCGGGTTTTCCAAAAAGCTTTGTGTACCATGCCTCGGCTGTCTTCAAGTCGCTGCATGCAACTTGGGCAAAAATTGTCTGGATGCCCATTTCGCCCTCCTCGATCTGAGATGCGGGAGTTGGAACTAACGATTGATGGTAAGGATCTATCCGCTCTCTGGCCCTGAGGGCCCCGCTGTGTGGCTCACGAGGAAAGAGAATGCCACTTCGAATCGCGGAAGGAGAGATATTTCTCGGAGGCACTTCGTCGGCGTCGCGCCCACCGGTGGCAAACCAAAGCTTCTCTGTTCTTTTCAGCCAGCCCGGGACCGAAGCTCGACTTCAAATGGGCTTCGGTTCCGGGTTCTCACGTCATTTGACGGACGGAACGGTCGCGACGTATACCGTTTAGTATACAAATTTGGTTGTGAGGTTAGCTGTGGCCGCCAATCGTCGTGAGTTTCTACTGGGAGCCGCGACGGTAGCGGCCAGTGCCGCTCTGCCAACAGTGGCGTTCGCCGCTGTGGCACAGTCTACCGAGGGTAGCCCGGAGCTTCCCCGGGGCATGACTGCCCGCGACTCGGCTTTCATGCTGGAGCGCAGGGGCGGCACGCTGACGGGCCTACGCTTCGCGGGCGACGCCTTTCCCACCAACTACGTGGGCACCGGGCAGGAACTGGGGCACGTTCTCGTGGTGTGGCGGCGGAACGGTGGAGCTTGGCAGAAATTCGATTCAAGCGATGTGGCTGAGGCCAATGTCAAAGTGAGTCCGGCGGGCACAGGTTTTGCGGCGGAGTATCGCGCTAAGGACGAGCGCGGCGATGCGGTCGAGGTCACAGTGCGCATGGAGCCAAAAGGGCGTGAAATGCGCTGGTCCGTAGCGCTACGCAACCTCGGGACAGATCCGGTGGAGGTGGGCGATCTTGCGCTGCCGTTGCCGATGCACTCGAGCTTTGGCGCAAAGGAGCCGCCGACGGCGTCAGTGCTGAAGCATCACTTCGTGTCCGGACATGGATCGTACCTGTTCTGGATGAGGTCAAACAGCATCGGTCCTTACCTAGTCATGACTCCAGAGCGCGACACCCACCTGGAGTATTGGGACCATACTCTTCCGCGGCGGCGTCAAGCGCAGACTACAGTGCCCGCTCTAGTCCCCGGCGAGACACAGGCGCAAGCACCCGCCACGGTGGCGCCGCTTGCTCAGCGCCCGGCGTTTCGGGCCTACATACACTCTGTTGCGGTGGGTGAAGCAGTGCAGGAGGCTGGCGGACGTTGGCGGCAGCCGCGCACCAGCTTGACCTTGGCTCCCGCCGCGCAGCATGAGTACGCCTTCCAACTGGCATGGGCTCAGGACTACGCAGCCGTGCAGCAGCGGCTTTTCGATTCCGGCCTGATCGACCTGGAGGTGGCCCCCGGTATGACAGTCCCGCAGGATCTCTCGACGATGCTGGCGATTCGCTCCAGGGAGAAGATCAGTCTGATCGCGGAGCATCCGGAGCAGACCAGGATCGAGTCGCTGGGCTACCGCAATGGCCGCCAGATGTACCGCGTGACGTTCTCGAGGCTGGGTGAGAACCTGGTTACCGTGAACCATGGAGTTGGACGTTCGACGCGGCTGGAGTTCTTCTCGGCTGAGCCGTTGGAGACTCTGATCCACAAACGCGCAGCCTTCATTTCGAAGCACCAGGTGCGTGACAACACCAAGTGGTATGACGGTCTGCTGTGCGAGTGGGCGATGGATACGCAGGTTCAGCTCGGCCCGGAGAATTACGACCGCATCAAGAGCTGGCGCGTCTACGAGGTCACCTGCGACGATCCCGGCCTGAGCAAGCCGGCTTACCTGGCCAGCAAGAACGCCGAGTTCCCCGAACCCGCGCAAGTGGAGGCGCTGGACTACTACATCGAGCACTTCGTCTGGGGTGGGCTCCAGCGCACCACCGAAGAGAAGTACAGCTACGGCATCTACGGCATCCTGGACTGGAAGCAGAACCGGGACAGCCCCGATCCCGGCAACAAGGGCAAGCTGCACATCTGGCGGCCGTACGACTATCCGCACATCGTGGTCATGTACTTCAGCATGTACAAAATCGCCCGCGACTACCCCGGCCTGAAGATGAAGATGGACAAGACCGCATACCTGGAGCGTGCGTATGGCACGGCTCTAGCCATGTTCACCGTGCCCATGGAAGTGACGCACTGGTCGGCTTATAAGACGGGCTTTTATAACGAGGCCGTGATCCCGCAACTCATGGATGAACTCGAAGCGAATGGCAGGCACGAGGAAGCGTCCACTCTGCGCGGACATTGGGAGAAGAAGGTGGCATTCTTCGTCACCGGCGGGCCAAACCTCTTTGGATCGGAGTACGCCTTCGATTCGACCGGCTTCGAGTCGACGCAGGCGCTAGCGCGCTATGCGGTGGATCGCCCTGGTGCCGGTGGCACGACGCCGGAGGCCGTGAAAGCATTCGCGCTGACGCAGATTCGCGCTAACCTCTTCTGCCGCGGCGTGGTGGAGAAGTCGTACTACTACTACGGCAGCGACTACCGCGGCGGTGGCGGCGACGGCTTCACCTTGACGTACATGTCGCCGATGGGCGGATGGGCGGTGATGGATCACGCGCTGCATGACCACACTGAACCAAACGCGACGGTGCGGCTCGGATTCGCATCGATGTTGAGCTCGTGGGCATTGATGAACACCGGCACGGCAGAGTCAGGCTACGGCTATTGGTTCCCGGGCGAGAGGAATGACGGCGGCTGCGGCGGTGGTTTCGAGCCAGCGGCTTACGGGATGACATGGCTCGGCCAGCAGCACCATCGCGGCCCCTGGTACTACTCGTCGGAAACGGACCTCGGTTACTGCGGCGCGTTGCGCGGACTCGCAACGGTCGTGGCCGACGACGAGATCTTCGGGACGTACTGCTTTGGCGGCCAAATGAGCTCGGCAAAGGGCGCACTCGAGATCGTGCCCAAGGACGGCGTGCGCCGTCGTTTGAGTTTGCGCACGGCCGGGCAAAAGGTCGACTTGGAGTTGATAGGTGCGCGATTCGCGAAGGGCCAGACGATCGAGTGGCATGCGGACGGAAAGCGGCTGGCAGTGCCGGTGGAGACTGAGCCGACTGCCGGCGGGAAGATATGGCTGTTGGTGAAAGGTCTGCCCGCGAAAAGCTACAAGGCTATCTATGGCGACAAGATTACTAACTTCCGTTCGGACAATGTCACACCGCTGGATTTCGACGTACCCGCAGGGACCGCAAAGGCTATGGTGGAGATCGTGCGGAGTTAGCAGCGAGCAGCACGTTTTTACTACTGCTCCCAAACATGCACATGCTGCGCCTCCTGTGCACCCGGACGAACTGGTCACGGGGTCCGTGCGGAAGTTTCGCCCGGTCCTTGGCATCGCTCGGTCGCGCGGCCTCTGAGTAGCAGAGGCAGTTAAAACACGGCAGAAAGGGCGTTGATCGACGCGTGCAACACGAGTCCGGTTGCCTGAGGGATGCAGTACCGCGCCACTTAGCCTCTAAAAAACACTGGAGAGATCCAGAAGACCGGACTGCCGAGATGACACCAATGAGTGCAGAAGAATAGCTCTATCCCCGGAGTATCTTCGTCGACGCCGGGCCACCTATACCGACGCAGTTTCTCGACAGTTGCCCAGCCTGGGCATTTGGGGCATGCCCCCAAAATGTTGCAGAAGTCAGCATTGGCTATCAGGACTTCTCGGCCGATTGTGCTTTATCGTCCGATTCAGGCTTAATCGTCGTAGCTGCGTGATCGGCGTCCCTTGTATGACGACTCGGACCTCCAGGCGGGGTGCTCACGCATCTGCTTTCAGAGCAGAGGGTCCGGGGCGAATCCTCCGCCCCGACAATTTTCCTTAAAAAATTCTCGGTTAGCATTCTGGTGAGTGGCTCGGTATTCTCGCCTCATACGCATCGGTCGATCGCCATCTTCCGAGTGACTCTGCTCGCGGGACCGGAACTTGCAGATTCTGAAGTGCAATTCACTGCTTTTAGGGGCTCGCCGCTCTAACGGCCGTACCCCACCTGACTTTAGTCATTACACAGAAAAGCTCAGGAAAATCACACTTTTTCGCGGTACGGTGTAAGCTTCTGTGAGGATCATAATCAATGGATTTGAAGAGCCTGGGCGAAAGCCTGAAGCACGCCATTTTTGTGGAAGAGGCGGACCAGCCGTCAACGCCGCCGCCTGCCCGCGTACAGCCCGCACAAATTACCAGTCCAGTCATGACCTCGACGACTACGTTGCCGCCTTCCACGGTGGTGAATCCTGCGCTTGCGGGTGAGGATGCGGCGGGCGTCAGCGAGCTTCTGGAAGCGTTGCGCGAGAAGACGGACTTCGACAAGACCGAAGTCGGCCAGCAGTTGGCAGAGCACACTGCGCCACTTGCCGATCTGCCGTTGAGCGATGCGCAGAAGCTTGGCGTGGCCCTGAAAGCGGGACAGAAGGAAGGGCTCACCGGAGCGAAGATTCTTTCTACGCTGGCCGCTCTGAAGGCGCAGTTGCAGCAGGAACAGACGGCCTTCAACCACTCCGTTCAACTCGCAATGGCGGCGGAGGTCGACTCGCGCAAGGCGAAGATCCAGGCGGAAGCCGATAAGCAGGCGGAGTTGAAGGCCAGGATCGCGGAGTCGCAGAAGGTGCAGAGCGATCTCTCCACAGAGATGATTAACGCGCAATCGAACATCCAGCGTAAGCAGGCGCAGTTCCGCACAGCGTTCGATAGTCGCGTTGTCGATCTGGACACAGCGATTTCCAAATACTCCAGCCTGCTTCCAAAGGGATAACGATGTCTCTGACTCCAACGCCAAATTTTCAAACCGTAGCAAAGTCGTTCTGGGATAAGCGCGAAGGGAAGCTTGGCAAGGCCGTGCTGGTGGGAGGCGCGCTGCTGATCCTGGGCGTGCTGATCTTCTTCTGGGGCATGATCGTGCCGTTTCTTGAAAGCATGATCTACAACACCATCGATCTCGTGATCGGCATCGCGATTCTGTGTTTCCTGTTGTTCCTGGCGACCAACAAACGCGTGCACATGCTGGTGAGCATGATGTTCCAGATGGCTATGCGCTGGATGGTTTCGGCGGTCGTGCAGACGGACCCCATCGCCGTTATCCGAATCAACATCACGAAGATGCGCGAACAGTTGCAGGCCTTCCAGGGCGTTATTACGACGCTGGCTGGATCCAAGCGTGCGCTCGAAGACGACATCCGGAAGAAGGAAGAAGACATCCTGATGCAGGGCAACAAGGCCAAGCAGGTTGAGAAGATGATTGCGAACAAGCAGGCGCAGCTATCGTCTTCGACCAGTTCTTCCGCCGACCAGCAACTGCAACTTGAGATCCAGAAGCTGGGACTGGACAAGAACAACTACCTCACGGCTGCGGGACTCCAGATGCGCGGTGTGGCGAAGGAAAAGTCGATGCTGAAGTCGACCGACTACTTCTACTTCAATCTCAGCCGGCTGGGCAATGTGATCGAAGCGCAGATCGATCAGAAGACCCAGGAGGCGGACCAACTGGCCCAGGAGCGCAAGACGATCCTCGCGGCGCAGAAGGCGATCAATGCCGCCACCGGTCTGCTGCGGCCCGACCCGGCGTCTCTCGAGATGAACAACCAGGCGCTCGAGTATCTGCAGGACGAGACCGAAAATACTCTTGGCGCCATGGATGATTTGAACCACTGGAGCCAGAAGTATCTGACCGACTTCGACATTACCAACGCCGCGGCCGCCGAGGCAGCGCAGATCAAGTTCGACGAACTGACGGCGCGGCTTTCGGGCACCGTCAATGTACCCACCACGACAATCATCACCACTGGACAAACGCTCACAACGGTAAACGCCACCCGTGCCAAGGATGGCGTTTACGAAGAGCAGGATCCCGGCAACGCTCCGTACAGCGATTTTTTGAAGAAATAGAGTCTGAGAAGTCGCTCTTTGAGCGCGAAAGGCAACGTCATGCTTACCGGCATCAAACCCATCCCCAAGGCTATCGGGCTCGTCCTCATCGGCACGGGCTTGTTCTTCGGCATCCGCTCCGCCGCCAATCACGGCCTGCTCCCGAGCAATATCGGCAAGGTGATTGTCCCCGCCAAGTATGACTTGCCGCCGGTGGAAGATGCGCAGATCGCCAATGTGAAGCCCGTTCCGTATCCCAGCTCCACGTGCGCCAGTGTGCGCGCGCCGCAGATCCGGCTGGAGAACTGGGAGTGGAATGCGCAGATGGGGCTGATTCTTGCCAACGGCGGCAACTGCACCACCAAGGGCTCGCTGATGGAAAAGCACGGCGTGAACCTGCTGATGACGCGCCAGGACGATACGAACAAGATGGTGGAAGACCTGATTGCGTGCGCGAAGGAGATCCATGACGGCGCTACGCAGTGCTCGACCGGCGCGAATGCCGTGATCATCATGGGCGATGGCGCGGCGCAGTTTGCGGCGCAGGCGAATCCGCAGCTGAAGAAGCTGGGTGCCGACTATGTGCTGAAGGTGATTGGATCGGTGGGCTACTCGCGCGGCGAGGATGCGTTCATGGCACCTCAGAATGTGAAGGACAATCCGCAGAGTTTCAAGACGACTGCGATGACGGCGCTCGATGGCGCGGTGTTGCAGCAGAAGGGTCTGCTGGTGGAAGGCGTGCTCCGCGATGGCGACTGGAACATTGCGCTGAAGTGGGCGGGCGACAATAACATCCCCAATAACCCTGACGAAAAGACGTTCGATGCGAATGCAATCAACTGGATCAACGCGTCGGACTACAACGTTGCGGCGGCCGACTATGTGGCCGGCAAGTGCGAAGACCGCAAGGAAGTTGCCAACGGACATCTGACTGGGAACATGGTGCATGTGTGCGTGAATGGCGTGGTGACCTGGACCCCCGGCGACGTTACGGTCGCCACTAAACGCGGCGGGTTGGTGAAGGTCGTTTCGTCGCGGGAGTACCGGTCGCAGATGCCGGCGGTACTCATCGGGCCCGGACATTTCCTCGTGGCGAATCGCCCTGAAGTGCAAAACATGCTGACTGCGGCTTTCGAAGGCGCGGACCAGGTGAAGGCCTATGACGCGGCGCTGCACAAGGCTGCGGAGATTTCGAGTAAGGTATACAACGACGAGGGTGGGGCAGACGCCAAGGGCGTTGCGTACTCGGGCGGCGCTTACTGGTACAAGTATTTCCATCCTGTGGTGGAGAACGATCTGACGTCGCAGAAGGTGTCGCTGGGCGGGTCCGCGGTGAATAACCTTGCCGACAACAAGATATTGTTCGGTATGGAGCCGGGAACGAATGACAATTTCCGGAGCTCGTACAACATTTTCCGCAGCATCGATCTTCAGCAATACCCTGAACTCTTCAAGGAGTCAGGTCCCACGCCGCTGCCCGACGTTCGCGAAGTCGAGGACAAGAGCTTCATCCTCGGCGTGGAGCAGGCCGTGGTGAATGGCGAAGACCAGGGCGCTGCGGCCGACGTCCAGGATTATGCGAAGCAGGGAACGGGCGAGGTGGTGTCCAAGCGCTCGTACTCGATCACCTTCGCGACGGGCAGTGCGACTCCTTTGCCCGAGGGCGAGCAGGTACTGGCGCAGTTGAAGGATTCGCTTGCGATTACGGGTCTGAGGATCAAGGTCGACGGATACACGGATAACACCGGGTCAGCGGATACGAATACACAGCTTTCGCAGGCGCGCGCGCAGGCGGTGCGGACCTACCTGCAGTCGAAGGCCGGCAGGAACTTCCCGAGCAATCGCTTCCTGAGTGTGGAGGGTCACGGACCAGCCAATCCCGTCGGCGACAACAATACGGCCAGCGGCAAAGCGGCGAACAGGCGAGTGGAGATCACGCTCACGGATTAGGCGAATACGCTGTCGATCAGCGGCCGAGGTCCGTAGTGCTCAATAGTGTTCGAAGGTGATATGCAGTCAGGCTCCTTATTTACTCCTAATGCGGTGGTCAGCAAGCAGACGATGCGCTTGCTGATCACCTTCCAGGTGGTCGCGGTCCTCTGTTTCTGGGCCGTTTCTCCGTTTCCGTTTTTGCCGCGGCCGCACGAGGTGGGCACCTCGCTGCACGATCTCTGGTTCTACGACAACCTGGGCATCGAACTGTTTACGAGCTTCACACTCAACCTCGAGACGCTGCTGGTCTCGACGATATTGTCGCTGGGGCTTGCTTATCTGAACACGATGCCGTTCTTCCGGCCGATGGTCGCGTTGTTTGGACGCCTGCGATTTCTCAGCATGGTTGGCCTGTCCTTCTTCTTCACGCTGATGACGAAAAACGGCCATCAGCTAAAGCTCTCGATGCTGGTCTTCTCTGTGTCGGTGTTCTTTGTTACCGGCATGGCGGATGTGATTGCATGCATTCCCAAGGAACAGTACGACCTCGCGAAGACGCTGCACATGGGGCCGTGGAGAACGATGTGGGAGGTCGTGGTCCTGGGGCAGATCGACCGTGCATTTGAAGTGTTGCGACAGAACGCTGCGATCGGGTTCCTGATGCTGACCATGGTTGAAGGCATGTCGCGTTCGGGCGGAGGCATCGGGTCGCTGCTGCTGAATCAGAACCGCTACTTCCATCTCAGTGCGGTGATGGCCATTCAGCTTTGTGTGCTCGCCATCGGCCTGGCGCAGGATTACTCGATCGGAGTCCTGCGCCGCATCTGCTGCCCGTATGCCGATCTAAGGCGGGCCAAATGACACCTCATTCTTACGGCGCAACGCTGCTGCAAATCCAGGATGTCTCGCTCGAGTACAACGGCAAACTTGTCCTGAAGGGCGTGAACGCGGAGATCAAAGACGTCATCGTCCCGGGGCGGATCACCGGGCAGGTCGTCGGATTCATCGGGCCTTCGGGCATTGGGAAGAGCTCACTGTTCCGCATCATGGCGGGACTTGAACAGCCGACGTCGGGACGCGTGCTGCTGAGCGGGGCCGGACATCCGGTGAAGGCCGGTGAAGTCGGTGTCGTCGCACAGAACTACCCGCTATTCGAGCACCGGAGCGTGCTTTCAAACCTGATGCTCGCCGCGAGCCGGAAGCATGACGAAAGCCCGAAGGAAGCGCACGAACGCGTGGTTGCGCTGCTGAACGAGTTCGACCTTTATGAGCAGATCAACCATTACCCCATGCAGCTTTCCGGCGGTCAGCGGCAGCGTTGCGCGATCCTGCAACAGATCCTCTGTTCGGACCACTTTATCCTGATGGATGAGCCCTTTTCAGGGCTCGACCCGATTATGAAGGGCAAGACGCAGGATTTGATTTTGAAGATCGCCAACATGAACGAGTTGAATACGATCATCATCGTCTCCCACGATATCGCCGCCGCCAGCGCGGTGTCCGACCACCTGTGGGTCATGGGACGCGACCGGGATGCCGATGGCAAGGTGGTGCCCGGAGCGCGGATTGTGCAAACGTATGACCTTATCGAGCGCGATCTGGCATGGCGCCCCAATATTCGCACCGAGCCGAAGTTTGCTGAGTTCGTGGTCGAAATGGATGAGCTATTCAAGACGCTTTAGACAGCCCCGCTTGTTCAGCATCTGGTCTCCTGCTCTGGAGTAGGCACGAATCCTGGCCCAAAGGCCACGCTGTTGAAATATCCAACTGCGCTACAACGGACAAACGGAGCATATGAGAGCAGTTCGCTAATCCAGATAAAACCGCAATCGGAACAGTGCCACAGCGCGTGGCTTTCCTTTGCATCCCAGAGCTCAATTGGAAGCGCGATCGATTCGGGATCCGTGATTTCCGCCGGCGGATCTCCGCTTGAGCAATCCATAGCCGCACAGTGTCGCATCGTGAGGCACATCCTTTCGAAGTAGTTATCTTTTCTCGTGTTGGTTTGTCGATCAAATCGCTGAGAGGCAGACTTGATCGTAACGCCTGATGGGCCGATCATTTTCTTTTTTTGTACGTTCCGCAAAAATTGAGTGACACACTCCTCGGGGACGGGGATGCGTGTATTGCTCAAGTTCGGGAGCGTCTTCGAAGGAGCGCGATACTGCGTCGAGCATTGTCTCTAAGGGCCGGAGGTCCTGACACTGCGTCGATCGCTCATGCTACACGGTGGTTACGGGGGATGAAGGCTGGATGGCGAGGCGCATCGCGGCGGCCCGGTCGTCGGCGCGTGGGCTCTGCACCGAGGCGTTGATTCCATGCGCGACCCAAATGTCGTAGGCTGGGGCGGCGAAAAGCGCGCAAGGGGTGCCGGTGTGTCCTTCCGGGCCGCTGCGGCGTCTGAGAGGCGGCGGAACGTCCGGGTAGGCCGTAATTCCGCTGCTGTAGTTCGATTTTGTGTCAGACAAAACCTCACCAATGTAGCTGGGTTGGCTTCGCAGATTGCGACCTCCAACCCTCAGAGGCGGCTGGTCGACCGAGGAGAATCGGAGACACGCTGCGTTGGTCCGAGCGTGCGGTCTTGACCAGCCCGATCCTGGGGGAGTCGAACTCTTACGAAGCGACTCCGAGGAAGTTCTTCCGCATGGCCACCTCGAGTGCCCCGGGATCGGACCCAGTTTTCTCATTTATGAGTTCCCGAGGAACAGTCACTCCAGATTTAGGTACGAACACGGGTCCATTTGGGATGACAGATGCAAGAGCCCTCGCCTCCTGCTCAACCGGCCGGTACCTGGGGCGATACTCCCGTTTCACCTTGGGCGGGAGAATCATGAGTGTCGGTTGTTGAACGATCGGTTCCGGGGTGACAAGTATCCGCTGAACAGGCGCCCGCCGCTTTTTCCTGATTCTCGTCTGCGGAGCCGACGGGAGAAGTTCCTCAACGATGGTGCGAATGAGCCTAAGTTTCTCTATTTCTGCGTCGATCTCGCGCAGGATTGCTGCAATGTCCATGGGATAAGAATAATCGATCCTCGTTGTAGCCGTACCTGGTGTTCTGTCGGACCTGGCGCGCACAGGCGAGGCGACAAGGGAGCCCCGGGACAGTCAGTTCCCTTCCCGTGTGTATTGTGTGGAAGACCTCATCCGAACGGTAGCCAAAGCTGATCACCCCAATCGACATCAGCCCGCACACCCCGCGCTCGCTGGTCTGGAACTGCCCCGCCAGTGAGCGTCCGGCCTTCGGTCTACGAACTCCGGCCGTCTTTTGCGCTCACAGCCTTCAGCATCTCGCGGGTCTAGGCTCACCGCCTCCTGTGATCGCCGCGTTTAAGATGTGAGCGAGTACGTCTGTGAGATAGAGCGCGGAGTTAGGAGCGGTCGACATTGCCGAAAAGAGGCTTTTCAGGATTGTCCCTCTGGGAGGCCGTCCCTTGGTCGTAGAGTGCATTGGCGATTATGATTCGTTGCAAACAGGCCTTATCGCGGATCGACATCTCCGGAGAACAGGCAGCCAAAGCGGTCGTTCACGGGCTCCTCCAGGTTCTGCTTGCTACCAAGGTAACGCTCTGTCGTAAGGACGGAAACGTGCCCGAGAAGAAATGTATTTGCTCCGGTCCATCCGGCGCTCGTACTTCCATTCAGACATTTCACCGGGGCGGAGTCCGGCAGGGCCTGGTGGCTGGGATCAATCGATTTTCCAATGGCAATTCGCCAATTGGAAAGGATGGAGCCCGGCGGTGCCTAAACCGTGTATTGTTTCTGATTGAGCAGAAGAGGCACGCTGAAGAGTGCGTTCAGCATGTATGCTAGACCGCTTGCTTGGAACGGCCTAATACAGTGACGGGGAGAGATTGATGCAGGTACGGATGTGGCGCGGGTATGTGCTGGGGCTGGCGATGGCAGCCGGTGGGTGGGCGCTCGGTGGTGCGCAGGTGGCGTCGAAGACGGCTGCTCCGGAGAAAGTGCCTGCAATTAAACGGGTGCTTGTGATTGGGCAGACGAAGGGGTTCGAACATGACTCTGTTTCGGCGGCGATGGACGCCGTGTATCAGATGGGCAAGCAGAGCGGATTGTGGAACACGACCATGCGGACGGACACGGAGCTGCTGACCAAAGACAAGCTGGAGAGGAATGCAAAGAACATCGATACCTTCGATGTGCTCGTGTTTGCGAGTACGACGGGCGAGTTGGACATGACCGCGGAGCAGAAGCGCGACATGCTGGCGTTCGTGAAGGACGATGGCAAGGGATTTGTGGGGATCCATGCGGCGCTGGATACGAACTACAAGTGGCCAGAGTATGGCGAGATGATTGGCGGGTGGTTCAACGAGCACCCGTGGATGACCTTCGAAGCGCCTATCGTCAATGAGGCTCCGGGGTCGGCGATTGTGGGGCACTTTCCGCGGGCGTTTGTGAAGAAGGATGAGATTTACCAGGCGAAGAATTGGTCGCGCGACAAGGTGAATGTGCTGCTGAGCCTGGACGCTTCAAAGCTGAAGATGGACAATCCGAGGATTCATCGGACGGATAAGGACTTCGCCGTGGCCTGGACGAAGATGTATGGCAAGGGGCGGGTGTTCTATTCGACGCTGGGGCATACGGAGGCGTCGTGGGATGATCCGGACATTCGCAAGATGTATTTTGAGGCGATCAAGTGGGCGCTCGGGATGACCGAGGGAAGCACCGCTTCGCATCCGGCGCCGGTCAAGTAACCGAGGAAGGTACGTTGATGAAACGCATTGGGATGGGGTTGGTTGGGCCGGGGTTTATTGCACCGCACCATATCGACGCCGTGCGGCGGCTGGGCGATGTGGATGTGGTGGCGATTGCAGGATCATCGCAGGCTGCCGCCGAGAAGAAGGCGCGGGAGTACAAGGTGGAGCGCGCGTATGGCGATTACCAGGCGCTGATTGCTGACCCGGATGTGCAGGTGATTCACAACACGACGCCGAACTATTTGCACCTCGCGGTGAACCTGGCGGCGTTGAAGGCGGGCAAACATGTGATCTCTGACAAGCCGCTGGCGATGAACTCGGTTGAGGCGAAGCAGTTGCGAGACGCGGCGGTTACCTCCGGCGTTGCTCACGTTGTCACGTTCAACTATCGCGGGAACCCGCTGGTGCAGCAGGCGCGCGGGATGATTGCGCGGGGTGAAGCGGGGCGTCTGAGTTTTGTGCATGGATGCTATCTGCAGGACTACCTGACGAGCCCTGAGGCGTATACGTGGCGGCTCGATCCAGCGAAGGCTGGGCCTAGCAATGTGCTGGGGGACATTGGGTCGCACTGGTGCGACCTGGCGGAGCATGTGTCGGGGATGAAGATTGTGTCGGTGCTGGCGGACCTGACGACGACGGTTCCTACGAGGTATGCGGCGGCGGTTTCGGCGGAGGCATTTTCGAAGCAGGCTGGGGGCGAGCGCAAGGCAGTGGCGATCACGTCGGAGGACCTGGCGAGTGTGCTGCTGCGGTTTGAGAATGGGGCGAAGGGGAGCTTCTCGGTAGGGCAGACGCTGCCGGGACACAAGAACGATTTGCAGCTGGAGCTGAATGGGTCGGCGTGTTCTCTGAAGTGGAAGCAGGAAGAGCAGAACGAGCTTTGGATTGGGCGGCATGACCAGGCCAACTCGGTGATGATGAAGGACCCGGGGCTGGTGTCGGACGACGCGCGGGCTTACGTGCATTTGCCGGGCGGGCACCAGGAGGCCTGGGCGGATGCGTTTACGAATTTGATCCGCGATGCGTACGCGTGGATTGCGGCGGGGGCCGGAGCGGAAGCGAAGCCGGCGATGCTGCCAACGTTTGAGGATGGGTACCGGTCGACGTGCGTGATCGATGCGATTCTGCGGAGCCATGCCGCGGGCGGGGCTTGGGAAGATGTGGACTATGCGGCGGGGACGCCGCGGTAACGACGGGAGAGGGTGCATGAAGCTTGGAGTGTTTACGCCGCTGTTGTCTGCGCTGTCACTGGAAGACGTGCTGGCCAAGGTGAAGAGCCTGGGGGTGAGTACGGTTGAGCTGGCGACGGGGAACTATCCGGGGAACGCGCATTGCAAGCTGTCGATGCTGGAGAACGCGGCGGAGCTGAAGGCGTTCAAGCAGAAGCTGGCAGACCAGGGTGTGAGCATTAGCGCGCTGAGCTGCCATGGAAATCCGCTGCATCCTGACGCGGAGGTGGCGAAGGCTGCGCAGAGGATCAACCACGACACGATACTGCTGGCCGAAGAGCTCGGGGTTGAGGTAGTGGTGGACTTCTCGGGGTGTCCGGGGGAGTCGGCTGCCGCGACGAAGCCGAACTGGGTGACTTGCCCGTGGCCACCGGAGTACCTGGACGTGCTGGATTGGCAATGGAACGAGGTGGTGGCGCCCTTCTGGATCGAGCGCGCGAAGTTTGCCGAGCAGCATGGCCTGAAGGTTGCGATCGAGATGCATCCGGGGTTCGTGGTGTATAGCCCGGAGACGATGCTGCGGCTGCGAGAGATTGCGGGGCCGGCGATTGGGTGCAACTACGATCCGAGCCATATGTTCTGGCAGGGGATCGATCCGATTGGGGCGATAAGGGTGCTCGGCGAGGCGATCTTTCACGTGCATGCGAAAGATACGCAGATGTATCCGGCCAACCTGGTGCGGACCGGCGTGCTGGATACGAAGCCTTATACCGACGAGCGGAATCGCGGATGGATTTTTCGCACTTGTGGATATGGGCACGGGGCGGAGTGGTGGAGGGAGTTCGCGTCAACGCTGCGTATGTTTGGGTATGATGGCGTCCTGTCGATTGAGCACGAAGACAGCCTGCTCTCGGCCGAAGAAGGCCTGACGAAGGCTGTGCAGTTTTTGAATGGTGTGGTGATGCTGGAGAAGCCGGGCAGCGCCTGGTGGGTTTAAGGGTGCGTATGGAGGTTCTAGGGTTGAGGACGTCTGGAGTTCTGACAGTAGCTATGTTGGCCGCGATGAGCGGTCTGGTTTGTGCGCAGCAGCCCGCAGCGACTGGTGCGGTGCCGAAGCCGAATCCTCACGATACAGAAGTGTTTTCGCCGGAGCCGAAGGTGGTGACACCGGCGGCGGTGGTGGGTCAGCCGCCTTCGGATTCGGTTGTGCTGTTTGATGGGCACTCGCTGGACGAGTGGGTTTCGGCGCAGGACCATACGCCGGCGAAGTGGTTTGTGCAGGACGGCATTATGGTCGTGAACAAGGCCAAAGGTGTGGGGAACATCGAGACGAAGCGGAAGTTCAAGAACTATCAGTTGCATGTGGAGTGGAAGATTCCGGCGGAGATTACCGGCTCGGACCAGGCGCGCGGAAACAGCGGTGTGTTCCTGGCGTCGACCGGGCCGGGCGATGACGGATACGAGCTGCAGATATTGGACTCGTACATCAACAAGACGTATGTGAACGGGCAGGCGGGAAGCATTTACAAGCAGAGCGCGCCGCTGGTAAACCCGAACCGCAAGCCGGGCGAATGGCAGAGCTATGACGTGGTTTGGACGGCTCCAGTGTTTGCGGCGGATGGATCGGTAAAGGAACCAGCGTATGTGACGGTGCTGTTCAACGGCGTGCTGGTGCAGAACCATTTCGCGCTGAAGGGGCAGACGCTGTACGCGGGAACGCCTTCGTACAAGCCGTACGACACCGCTCCGATCAAGCTGCAGGCGCATGGAGATGCGAGTTTGCCGCTGAGCTTTCGCAACATCTGGATACGCGATATTCAGTAACGGTTTTGCAACATATTGCCACCCGAACGAATGGAGTGCTACCAAACATCATGGCTCGACGACTTACTTCCGATCTGACCCTCTCGGCAATGAACCGCCGCAACTTTTTGAAGTCCGCGGGCGCGGCGGCTATGCTGCCGGCGTTCGCCCCGGCCTTTGCGCAGACGCCTGGCGGATCGGCTAACAGCCGGATCAACCTTGGTGTGATCGGGATGGGATGGCAGGGACCTGCAAATACGAAGGCGTTCCTCGAACTCGAGGATTGCCAGGTGGTTGCGGCGTGCGACATCGACGGCAAGCACCTGGCAGCGGCTATCAAGATGATCAACGATGGCTACGGGAACGAGGACTGCAAAGGCTATCACGATTACCGCGAGCTGCTGGCGCGGCCCGATATCGATGCCGTGATGATCGCGGTGCCGGACCATTGGCACGAGATTGTTGCCACCGAAGCGGCGCGTCGCGGGAAAGACATCTATGGCGAGAAGCCGCTGGGGCACACGATCGCGGAGCAGCAGTCGATCGTGCGGGCCGTGAAGGATAACGGCATCATCTGGCAGATGGGATCGTGGCAACGGTCGACGCCGATGTTCCATAAAGCGGCGGAGATTGTGCGCAACGGCATGATCGGCGAAGTGACGCATGTGGAGGTGGGGCTGCCGGGCGACAATGTGGATTTCGACAAGCTGAAGCCGGAGATCTACAGCAATTTTGCTGCGAAAGGCGTGAAGGAGCAGAGCTTCGAGTCGATTCTGCCGGGGTCGAAGGAGTGGGACCTGCTGGTGACGGCGCCGCCGCCGGAGCTGGATTACGAGATGTGGGTGGGGCCATCGAAGATGGAGCCTTACATGCGGGTACGTTCCCATAAGTCATGGCGGTGGAACTACAACACCGGCGGCGGAGAGCTGCTGGACTGGATCGGGCACCACTGCGACATCGCGCATTGGGGACTGGGCTTTGATGAATCCGGGCCCTCGGAGGTGGAAGGCAGCGGCGAGTTGCCGCCGCGTGCGGCAGTTTGGAACTCCTCGCAGAAGTACAGGTTCGAGCTTAAGTATCCGCGGGGCATTACGATGACGCTGGCGGGCGGGCACTCGGACATCAAAAGCGGCGTGAAGTGGATCGGCAAGGATGGATGGGTGTGGGTGGACCGCAACGGGTTTGATGCATCGAACCCGTCGTGGAAGGTAGGCAAGTACCTGCCGCGTGAAGACCGCAAAATCAAGCTGTATACGTCGGCGAGCCATCAGCAGAACTTCCTGGACTGCATCAAGACGCGGCAGCGGACCGTCACGCCGGTTGAGATAGGCCACCACTCGGCTATTCCTGGGCACCTTTGCTGGATTGCGATGCAGACCGGGCGAAAGATTCGCTGGGATGTGGCGAGTGAGAAGATACTCGGCGATGCGGAAGCCAGTAAGCTGATGACACGCGAATATCGCGGGCCGTGGAAGATGAGCTAGAACGGGTGATAGGGAGTCGATGACCGAATCTTTTGCGGCGAGAGAGAGTGTGTGGCCGGAGCGGCGCTGGGATTTTGCGATGGCGTTCCTGGTCCTGCGTGGATGGCTGGGCCTGCGTGCCCTGCTGGCGGGAATACAGAAGTTCGGCGCGTACCATTCTGTGGCGATGCCGCTGATCGATCCTGCGACTGGGCAGGCGGACGCGAGCGGCGTCATGACGAACGTCAATGTGAAGTCGTATGCGTGGGCGAACTATGCGGGCGTGCCGAAGGGCTTGATGGACAAGTTCGCGCATGAGCCGCTGCTGGCGAAGTTCATGCTGACGGCTTTCGATAAAGTGCTGGGGCCGCTGTTGATCGTCAGCGGTGTAATGCTTCTGATCGGCCTGGGAACCCGGGTGTCGCTGATGGTCCAGGCGGTGCTGTACCTGGCTTTAACGGCGGGGCTTGTCTTGATCGACCAGCCCGACGGCGTGGCATACCTGGGAATTCACATAGGACTGTTGGCAGGCGCGTTTGTGCTGGTTGGACATAACCGTTTTGCGGTGCTGAAGAAATGGTGAAGCCTTTCCTGAAGCGGCTTTTGAATCGTCGCGACTTCATCAACACCAGCGCGGTTGCGGGTGCCGGGCTGCTGCTGAACTCGTGCAAGTCTGGCACGACGCCCGGAGCTACGGCTGCGAAGCCTTCGTCGCAGAACATGCTGCACGTGGCGCTGATCGGGTACGGCGAAGAAGGCAAGGTGCTGCTGGAGTCGATGCTCAACATCCCGGATATTAAGGTGGTCGCACTTTGCGATATCTGGGAGTATCACCGCGGCGAAGGCATGCGCTACTTGTCCAAGCTCGGCAATGAAGTGCGCGGGTATGAGAACTACGAGGAACTGCTGGCCAAGGAGAAAGATCTGCAGGCGGTGGTGATCGCCACCCCTGACTTTACCCACGCGCCGATGACGAACGCATGCCTCAAGGCGGGGATCGATGTGTATTGCGAGAAGATGATGAGCAATACGATCGAGGGCGCGCGGTCCATGGTGCAGACGATGCGCTCCACGGGCAAGCTGCTGCAGATCGGGCATCAGCGCCGGAGCAATCCGCGGTACCTGTTTACGCGGAACCGGTTGCTGGGTGAGGCGAAGTTCTGTGGGCGCTTGACCGCGGCCCAGGGGCAGTGGAATCGTGCGGTGAAAGAAGACTTTGGGTGGCCTAAGAAGTACGAGATGCCGCAGGCACTGCTGGCTCAGTATGGGTATAAGGACATGCACCAGTTCCGCAACTGGCGCTGGTACAAGGGGCTCGGCGGCGGTCCGCTGTCCGACCTGGGCGCACACCAGATCGACATCTTCAACTGGTGGATGGGGACGCCGACATCGGTGATGGCGAGCGGCGGGCTGGACTACTACAAGAACCACGACTGGTACGACAATGCGATGGTGATCTACGAATATCCGCTGGCGACTGGCATGGCTCGGGCGTTCTATCAGGTGCAGACGACGACGAGCGCGGGCGGTGGATACTACGAGACGTTTAGCGGGGATGATGGAACGATCAAAATGTCGGAAGACCCTTCGGTTTGCGCTATCTACCGCGAAGCGCGGGCCACGGGTGTTTCGTGGGATGATCTGACGGAGAAGGGGTACGTGCACCTGAAACAGCCGACGACCGACGCTGTGAAGGTGGATGTGCGCGAGACAGCGCAACTGGCGGAGTATGACATTCCCGTGTTCTTCAACAAGCCACCGCACCAGCCTCATTTGGAGAACTTTTTCTCGGCAGTGCGCGGGACTGGCAAGTTAAACTGCCCGGCGGATGAAGCGTTCACGAGCGAGTATGTGATCCACAAGGCGAATGAGGCCGTTGCGGCACAGAAGAAAATCAACATCACACCCGAAGAAGTGAAGGCCTAGGTACAGGATGAAGATGATGAAACATGGGATCGCGTTGACGATGTTGGTTGTGTCCTCTGCAGCACTGGCGCAGACCCAGGTGCCGCTAAAGACGAAGCTGCCGCCGCCGTTGTTTGTGGGAACGCCTGTGCCGATCGCTGTGCCGAACCTGGAGCCGCCCATCCGTGGGAAGCGGCCGGACTTCATGGTGCCGGCGGGGACGATCAATCTTGCGTTGCACAAGAAGGTGACGTCGAGCGACAGCAATCCGAATACCGGGACGCTGGACATGGCAGTTGACGGCGACAAGGCCGGCGACGAGGGATCGTGGGTAGAGTTGGGCCCGGGTAAGCAGTGGCTGCAGATCGACCTGGCGAAGCCCGCGAACGTCTACGCGGTGCTGCTGTGGCACTTCCACGCGCAGGCGCGGGTGTATCGGGACGTGGTGGTGCAGGTGTCGGATGACGCGAACTTCCGCAACGGCGTTAGCACGATCTACAACAACGACCTGCATAACGAACTGGGGCAGGGCGTGGGGAAAGACCTGAACTACGTCGAGACGTACCAAGGCAAGCTGATCGATGCGAAAGGCGCGAAAGGGCGCTACGTGCGCATTTATAGCAATGGAAATACATCGAACAAGCTGAATCACTATATCGAGGTTGAAGTGTGGGGCAAGCCTGCGTGAAGCGGCTTCGGGCGGGGCGGCGGTGGTGACGGTGCCTCGGTCTCGGAAGGTGACGCAGTGGGCGGCGTTCGTGGTGATTGCGCTGCTGGGGTTGGCAGTACGGTTACCGCAGTTGGGCACGAAGCCGATGCATACCGATGAAGCGGTGAATGCTTACATCGTCGGTGAAGTGCTGGCGGGGCGGAGCTTCCCTTACGATGCCCGAGATAGGCATGGGCCGGTGCTGGCTGCGGTGGCGTGGCCGCTGGTCAGGGTGCAGGGGGCGAAGAGTTTTGCTGAGTTGACGGAAGCGGAGTTGCGGCTGACGACTGTGCTGGCGGGGACGCTGACGGTGATGCTGTTTGGGGCGGGGGTGGAGTGTTTTGGGTTGGTGCCGTGTCTGGTGGGGGCGGTGCTGATGGCTGCGAGTTCGCTCCCCGTTTACTACGATCGATACTTCATTCACGAGTCGCTGTTTGTGTGTGCGACGTTTGGGCTGATGCTGAGTGGGTGGCGGCTGTGGCAGCGCGGAGGTTTGGGGAACGCTGCGGTTGTGGGGGCTTGTGCGGCGGTGATGCTGGCGTGCAAGGAGACGGCCGTGATTCACTTTGCCGCGTTGGCGGTGGGTGCGTTGTGCGTTTGGTGGACGCGGCGGAGCGCACCGAGCGGCTTACGGCTGAGATGGATCGTGATTACTGTCGGGATTTTTTTAGCCGTTTGTCTGGCGCTGTTTACGTGGTTGGGGCGTGAGTGGAGCGTGCTTGCCGCGTTCACGCATGTGTGGCCGGCATACTTTGCGCGGGCGCATGGGGCTGGACATGAGAAGCCGTTTGGGTACTACGCGCGCCTAGTCGCGGGGAATGGATCGGGAGCGATGGTTTGTGCGCTCGCCTGCGTGGGAGTTTGGCGGACGGTGAGGCAGCGCGCAGGTTCGGCGCGCGAATTTCTGGTGGTGTATGCGGTAGCGATTGGCTTGATCTACAGCGTCATTCCTTACAAGACGCCGTGGCTTGCGCTGAACTTCTGGTTGCCGCTGGTATTGCTGGCGGGGCTTGGTGTCGACGGATTGTGGCATGGGCTTAGGGAAAGTTTGAAGAACTCCACCTTGGCGGCTGGTGTTGGTGTGGCGCTGGTTTGCGGGGCTACTGTTTTGATTGCGCATGACACGCGACGGCTCGTGTTTACGGATCCGGCAGGGGAGGAGAATCCGTACGCCTATGCGCATACGTCGGAAGATCTGTTGGGTCTGGCGCCGGCGATCGATCGGCTGGCCGCGGAGAATGGGCTTACGGCACCGCGGATCGCGGTGATTGCCAGCGATGCGTGGCCGCTGCCGTGGTACTTGCGGCGGTATCCGGAGACTGGGTTTTGGCAGCCGACGCAGAAGGTGGCGAGCGCTGATTTTTATGTAACGACGACGGCTGAGGCGTTTGATGGAGAGGCGCGTGGCCTTCGTGCGGAGTTTTTCGGGCTGCGGCCAGGTGTGATGGTCCTCTTGTGGTCGCCGAGGCCGAGGTAGCCTGCATGGCTGAGGTCCATACGTTTCGGCATCATGCTATGGCCACGTACTTCGAGGTGCGCGTGGTTCATGAAGAGCGAGGGTATGCGGCACAGCTTGCGCAGGCGGCGTTTGATCTGGTGGATCGGCTGGAATCGCAACTGAGCCGCTTCAGGACGAACAGCGAGGTTGCGCGAATGGCTTCCCTGGGGCCAGGGGAGATGATGCGGCTGAGTGAGCCAGTCTATGCGTGTCTTGAAATTGCGGACCGGATGGAGAAGGCGACGGGGGGCGCTTTCTCGGCTACGCCTATGGCGGGGCGGGTGCAGGTGGCGCGTTGGACGCTGTTGCCGCAAGAGTCTGCGATTCGATGCGATGCCGGAGTGCTGCAGATGGATTTGGGCGCGATTGGGAAAGGGTTCGCGCTGGATCGCGTGGCTGAGCTTTCGCGGACCTGGGATTGCGCAGCGTTCTTAGTAGTTGCGGGGGGCAGCAGTATTGTTGCGGGTGAGCCGCCGCCGGGCACTGCGGGGTGGACGTGCGGGGTCGGCGAAGGGGAGGCGCGGCGGGAGCTTGGGTTGACGCTGGCCGCGCTGAGCGGGTCGGGGCTGGCCGTCAAGGGTAATCACATTATTGATCCGCGCACGGGTCAGGCTGCGCTGCGGCAGGACCGTGCGTGGGCGGTGGCCGATAGCGGGGCGGAATCGGATTCCCTGTCGACAGCTTGCATGGTTTTGTGCGATGCGGAGATTGAAGAGGTGCTTGGGAAGGAGGCTTCCTGGGGGGTGTTTCTGGAAGGCGGCGAGGGGGTGCGTATGTTTGGCCGGAGGCTGCCGTCAGTGGGTTGATCCTGGGGCGGATTGGTGGTCCGAAAGGCGGACTTCCCTTTGCGAATGACAGAAAATCCGGTTTAGAGGTCGCGTCGGCCGTAACCGTGATGAATATTGGCAACATGATCCACTACGCAACATTGTTGTCAATCTTGATGGGAGGGATCTGGATCGAGCGCTCGAAGATGTCATTGCCACCGGCTGCCATCGTATCCTCACTTCCGGTGGAGCTGCCAATGTGCTCGCCGGCGCGTCTATGCTGGGCCGCCTCATCCGCCGCGCTGCGGGCCGGATTCATGTGGCGGTTGGCGGTGGCCTCCGGCTCGAGAACGCACAGGAGGTCGCCCGAATAACCGGTGCCCAACATTTTCACGGCTCCCTTCCCATGGGTGAGGACTACGGGTTATCTGCGGATGCTTTCACGGAACACATCGGTAGGATGGTCCGCACCTTGCGCGAAGCCTGAGCAATTTCCCTGCCTTCGCCTCACATCTCGCTCCGGTGGAGCGAGAGCGAACCACAGCCGCGACTCATCGGCTGATTCACGATGCCCCGACAGCGCGAAATAAATCAAATACGGATAACAAATCAACACAAATCAGGAAGCTCTTCCGATAGTCAAACGCGTCGGCAAGCAACCCCTGGATTTCCGGGACCACCGCACCTCCGATAACCATCATGGATGAGAATGCCCGAGCCCTGGCTCGTGAGCGTCCGGTCCCTTCACCTACATCGGGAATACATGGCCAAATCCCATTTCTAGGCTTCGCAAACCTCCAGCTCCAATAAGTAATCGTCGCTAACACCTGTTCTTTCTTCTAAACTCTTGAGACTGCGTGCCTTCGTCTCAGATGGAGTCTTGGCAATGCACACCTCTGCCCTTTCTATTTCAAATGAATTTTGACGAGACACCGAATAGCCGAACGGCGCGCACCTCAACAGGCAAAGACGTGCCCTTGAGGAAAGGCTCCGGCGGTGTGAGTTCGATGCTAGAGGGCGATGCTGATTGGGAGTCTCTGAGGGGAGAGTTCTTCGGAAGGATTCGGATGCGTGCTTTGATTGTTCCGCTCCCTGCGTCAAAGTGTGGCACGATCAGAGGCTCCCGGTGGCCATCTACAACTAAATCCAGCTTTGACTGACTTTGCAAATCCTTGACGTCAATCTCGATGCGGTATTCGCCGGGCGCTGCCGCGATCAACCAGCGCAGTTTATAGAGGGTCCGCGGAGCTTCGTAGCCGGCACCGTTGTAGTTGAAAAAGTGATCGGCCGTCTCCGGAGCCAGCAGGAAGTTTCCGCCCGCTTCAGGAGCGATCGAAGGCGGTTGCACATGGAGCTTGCCACTGAACGGAAGCACAACTACAGGGAGGAAGCCCGCACCGGCAACCGATGGTTCGCTGATGGTAATGGCTACACCATCCTCGTTGTGCGAGACGGGCAGCACAGCATGTGAGGAATCATTGAGAAAATGTGCGTCTCGAAGGTTCTGCGCACGAAGCCCAGGCAAGCGGAGCACACCGTCGGAAGGCCGGTCTTTAATAAAGAGATAGAGTTTGTCTTTGCCCAGCGTGGCGTAGCCGAAGTCAAGCTTGCGGAAGGGCTGTGCAGTCGTCGCATAGACGGACTCTCCGTGACTCTTCAGCCAATCTCCAACGCCTCGCAGCACGTCAGCTTCGTAGGGGACGACGGAACCATCTCCTTTCGGACCGATATTGAGGATGTAGTTACCGCCGCGACTGACGACCTGCACCAATCGCAGGATGTTCTCATGAATCTTGCCCTCAAGGTCCTCGCGCTTTTGCCAGGAGCGGTAGCCCCACGTCTCCGGAAAAATGGAAGAGGGCGTCTGCCATGGCTCATCGATCTGGAACTCGGGCACCTGATTGTCGCCCATCACGGTAAAGTCTCCCTCATAGTTGAAGACGCGACCGCTAACCATGGTTTTCGGCTGGAGACGATGCACGGTCTGAGCGAAGCGCTTGCTTTGCTCGGCGGTCGGCTTGCCCATGTCAAACCATATCTCGGAGATTGGGCCGTAGTTAGACATCAGCTCTTTGAGCTGCGCCACATTGAAGTCCTCGTGCGTCGGCGGGATTGGATTGCTGTTGCCCTCTATATAGGTGCTTGCGCCCGGCTGGTGCCAATCGATACTTGAATAATAGACACCGAATTTGATCCCCCCGCGCGCACACGCCTCGGCAAGCTGCTTAACGACATCCTGGCCATAGGGCGTCGCGTCTACGATGTTGTATTTAGTTTGAGCTGTGTGGAACATGTTGAAGCCATCGTGATGCTTGGAAGTGATGACGATGAACTTCATGCCCGCAGCCTTTGCCAGCGCAACGATAGCGTCCGCATCGAAGTGGATCGGATTGAATTGGCCGGCGAGTGCCGCGTACTGCTCCATTGGAATGGGTGCGTTGGCGACGATCTGTTCGCTGTATCCGTTATCGATCTGCTTACCCTGCCAGACGCCTCCAAGCATTGAGAAGAGACCGAAGTGGATAAACATTCCAAACTTGCGATCTCCCCACTGCTGCACGTCGGCAGCAGTGGGGCGGGGCTGCGATAAAGGTTGAGGCCGGTCAAGATGCTGCGCCGTGCGACGCGACGCGGGCCTGATGGAAGGAGACTGTGACAGCAGACAAGGTTGCATGCATGACGCAACCAAAAGCGTAAGAGCTGTGTAGTTGAATCGCCGGGTGCGCGCTACCTGTTTTCCTGTTTGCGAACTTTCCGTCACCTTACGTGTCCTCGCGTTTCGATAGCTTCGGTTCGCAGTGCCGCACAAATTACAACTACCGGATTTCTCACTGACCGCTGATGCGGCATAACAAGCCATCTGAATATGTTCAGGTTGTCTGGATCAATTCGATAAGTCGCCGGGCTGCAATTGAATCACATAGGCGTAGTCGCCGGGCAACACTGCCGGCAACTGCACATGCAGGTCCGCGCCCTGCTGCGACCACTTCAGCGGTTTGGTTTCTCCGAGCAGGAAAATTTGGGAGCCCGGCCTGGCCCTAACTGAACGGACCACGATGGCCGGGGATTGCGGTCTGCCCAGCAGCGTGGCATACAGGTTTGCGTCCTTGCGGGTGAAGCGAACGGCGATCCCCTGATCCGTTTCACCGGCGGCGCGGATCCAGGGATGTGTCCCGTAGATGGCGTCGCCATTCTGCTTGAGCCATGCACCCAGAGCTTGCAGGCGTTCCATCTGCACCGGCGGAATCGTCCCATCGGCCTCCGGCCCCACATCGAGCAGAAGATTGCCGTTCTTGCTCACGATATCTACCAGCAGGTTGATGAGCTCAGCCGGAGCGATCGTTTCGGCCTCCCCCTCGGCCCGGTTGTAGCCGAATGACTGGCCAAGGCCGCGGCACTCCTCCCATTTCTTGGCACTGATGTCATTCAGTTTGGCGTACTCGGGAGAAGTGAAATCCGAGTGCTTGATGCCGTACCTGTCGTCCACCACGCCGTCTGGCACGGCGTTATAGTAGTCCGCGATGACCTTCATTGGCTGACCGGATTTCGGCCAATCGATATCGTTCCAGAGAACCGAGGGGTGATAGCGGTCGATCAACTCTTCGATCTGCGCGTCCGCATATTTGCCGTAAGCAATACTTTCGGGCTTTACCGTTTCATAGTCGGAAGGAGCAATAATCGGCCCGCGATTGAAGGTCCAATCGTACCCTCCGGAGTAGTAAAGACCCATACGCAGACCTGACTTGCGAACCGATTCCGTGAGATCCTTCACGAGGTCGCGTGCGGCGTGGAGATTGCGCTGATTTGGGTTCTCGACCGCACTGGGCCAAAGCGTGAATCCGTCGTGATGCTTGGTCGTCAGAACCACATATCTTGCTCCGGCATCTTTGAACGCTTTCGCCATTGCGTCGGCATCCCATTTGCTGGTTGCCTTATCGAATAGCGGAGCGAAGTCGTAGTAATTGAAGTCGGCGCCGAAGTGCTCTCGATGATAAGCCGCGGTTCGGGAACCAGGGATCCGGACAACGTTGTAATACCACTCGGCATAAGGGTTGTCTTTAATGTAGTCGGGCGAAGCAAAGTCATGGTCAGGGTGCTGGAGCGGCGCCCATCCCGGCACCGAATAGAGTCCCCAATGGACGAAGATCCCTAATTTGGAATCTGCATACCATTGCGGCAGCGGGTGACTATTGAGAGAATCCAGCGTCGGCTGGTACTTTTGTGGATTGGACGTCTGCGCTCCCCCCACCAGACAGGTAAGAGACAGATTCAACAGGATTCCGCATTTCCACGCAATGTGCCGACCGAGCATTCGTTCCATCCTTAAGCACTGTTTACTTCGACTTAGGAATTGAGAGCCGCCCCTCACTGGCTGCCGAGAACATGGCTTTTTGAGACGCTGCAGCAGTACGAGGTCTTCATACTTAATCGTTACAGTAATCGATCAAGTAAAGCTCTGCAAGTTAACATTGGAACACCAGATACTAGATATAATCCGCATGTGGCGATTCGGATGAAAGACATAGCGAAAGACCTCGGCCTCTCAGTGGTCACGGTCTCAAAAGTCCTCCGACATCACCCCGACATCAGCGAAGAGACGCGGCAGCGCGTTTTGAAGCGTGTAGATGAGCTGGATTACCAGCCCAACGTTCTCGCCCGCAGTCTGGTCACCGGGCGCAGTTACCTCGTGGGCCTTGTGGTCCCCGGTCTGCTCCATCCGTTCTTCGCCGAGGTCGCCAAGGCTCTTTCTAAAACGATTCGTGCCAAAGGCTACTCACTGATCGTCTCTTCATCCGAAGAAGATCCCGAGCTGGAACGTGAGGAGATTCGTCAGTTGGTTGCGCGTAGGCTGGACGCTCTGGTAATCGCTTCCACCGGGAGCAGCATCGATCAGTTCCAACGCATGGATCTTCAATCGCAGCCTTATGTTCTGATCGATCGCGAATTTCCAGAGCTGGCGGCAAATTTCGTCGGCATCGATGACACCGCCGCTGGCCGCATCGCAACCGAGCACCTTTTCGATGTCGGATGCCGACGCGTCGCGCACATCACCAACCAGGAGAACAGCACCGGTATTCGACGCTTCGAGGGGTACAAGCAGGCTCTCCACAAGAGGGGCGTCCCTTTCTCAACCGACTATGTTGCCAGCGGTGTGCATGTGGATACAGAGAGTCGCGAGCAGGGTGCCGAAGCCATGCGCCTCCTGCTGCAATGCAACCCGCGACCGGACGGCGTTTTCTGTCACAATGACCCGCTCGCAATCGGCGCGATGCACACGATCCTCGATGCAGGCCTGAGGATACCGGAAGACATCGCCATCATCGGCTGCGGCAACCTGAACTACGACGATTGTCTGCGCGTTCCGTTATCCAGCATCGACCAGCACAGCGAACAGATCGGCCAGCGGGCCGCTGAGATAATTCTGAACTTGATTGAAGCCAAAGATGTGCCGCCCGCCCGGACAGTCATTCTGGAACCCGGCCTGATCACGCGTGCTTCCACCAGAAGATGAAGAGCTCTGGAGCGACTCAGTTTCTTCACCTGGCGTTCTTCGCCGTCACTCTGCTGATCTCGACGGCACACGCCCAACAGCCGTCGCCGACGACAGGCCCCCAGTCGACAACCGACCGCTGGAAAGAAGCCGCCTGGTGGCCCACCAGCGGAGCTCCGGCGCGCGGTGAATATGCCGGTCCCGAGACCTGCACGAAGTGCCATGCAGGGATCGCTGCCACCCAACGAAAGACCCCGATGTTCAGCGCCGCGAGCCGTCCGTCCCAGTCCGAGCTCCTGCTGAACCATACGGCTTTGCCCTTCTCTGAATCGGTCTATAACTACGTTCTCTCTCGTCGGCCAAATGAGAGCAGCTTCGTGATCAAGGATGAGACCCGAACCATGTCGGCTCCGATCGACTGGGCTTTTGGATCAGGTGAGGTGGCGCAGACCTACGTCCTGAAACGCAATGACAGATTTCTTGAAAGCCGGTTGACCTACTATACGAGCCTTATGGCTCTCGGCATCACGACCGGCCACTCAGCCAGAGTTCCCAATAATATAGAGGAGGCTTTGGGCGATCCAATTGATGCAGCAGTCGTGCCGCGATGCTTCGGATGCCACACCACCGGATCCACCACATCGGGAAAATTCGACCCCGACCACGCCACCCTGGGTCTTACCTGCGAGGCGTGCCACGGCCCCGGTGTGAAGCACGTGACCGCAATGAACAGCGCCAAGTCCGGCCGGGTCGAGCAGACCATCTTCAGCGCGAAGGAGTTGTCGCCTGTCGACTCGGTCGACTTCTGCGGGTCCTGTCATCGCACTCCCGTTGACGTGATTGCGTTCATGCCGCCAAACATGGGAATTGCGACCCTGCGATTTCAACCGTTCCGCCTGGAACGCAGCCTGTGCTGGGGTGACAAAGGCGATGCGCGAATCACCTGCGTCGCCTGTCACGATCCCCACAAGCCGCTGGTAAAAGAGGCCGCCGCTTATGATGCGAAGTGCTTGAAGTGTCATGCGGCGACTGGCGACGCACCCACAGCAACACTGACCGTGGGCTGCACCGTGGGAGCGAAAGACTGCACCTCATGCCACATGCCCAAGTACAAAATTCCAGCTGTCCATGCCATGTTCACGGACCACTACATTCGCATCGTCCGCCCCGGCACAGGATTTCAACCCTGACGCCCCGCTCGTTTTGTCCGGTGGCGGACACCCCCGGGGGTACCCCCCATACTTTTGGTCCTAAAGTTTCGAACTACAGGGGTTACGTCTGGTCTTCGAGACTGTAGAAGTATGTAGACTTCAGGGCAGTTTGTTTTGGGTCTGCTTTTGAAGGGGCTACTGTTTTAATTGTAGCGACTCGCGGGAATTAATATGCAGTTCGGCGAGGATGATTTTCGCCGGTGTTGATGCGGGGTTGGATGAGTTTTCCACAGCGGTGGGGGCTTGACAACTTCTGGCCGGGTCGCCGGTTTTGGGTAAAGCCCGGGGCCGATTGGGGGGAAGGGCGACAGCACCGTGGCCGGTAGTGGCGCGCCCAAACGCAGAGTCCCTTCGGGAATGACGAACAAGAAAAAAGGCGCACCTCCCAGATGTATGGAAGGTGCGCCTCTTTCAGTCGACGATAGGTGAAAGTGCCTAGAAGATGAACTTCCCGCCCAATTGCATTTGCCTTTCCTGACTTGCAGTACTGTTGACCGTCCCGAACGAGCTGCCGTTGTTCAAGTCGCTGTTGCCCCCTGATAGTACAGGATGGTTGAACAGGTTGAAGGCCTCAGCGCGGAATTCAAACCGTCGTTCACCCCATACAGGAAACTGCCGGAAGATCGAAGCGTCCATATTGATGAAGCGCTGCGACCGCAACGAATTTCGACCGGCAGAGCCGTAGGTGTACGGCGCAGGGGCTCGGTAAGCCGCAGGGTTGAAGGCAAAGCCAGCGGGAACATTCTTATGCGGATCGCCCACCAGGTCGGCGTGCTCATATCCCGCCCACCCGACGTTCCCGGTATTGGCGATGTCGCTGCTGATAATAGGCGTATAAGGCAGCCCGGACCTGGCTGTGAAGAAGTTGTTGAGCTGCCAGTTCCCGATGACGTAGTCGGCAAAGCTATTGCCCGTAGACCAGCGTTGCCCCTTGCCGACTGGAATCTGGAAGATCGTATTTTCCGTCAGGACATGCGTCAGGTCCGTTCCAGCTACCGAGCGGCTTCCGAACTGGTCAGGATGATACGGATCGACGGGAACGCCGCCTTCCGCACCAAACCACCCGTCGCCACCGGAGTTGATCGACTTCGAGTATGTGTAGCCGACTGAATAGGACAGTCCCTTCGAGTAGCGCTTATCCAACTGGAGTTGCCCAGCCTGATAGTTAGAGGTTCCGACGCTGCGATCGTAGAACGTCGGCCCGATATAGGGATATAGCGCCCGCAATTGCGGATCGCCCGGTCCAGGTGTTAAGGCGGTGTTGTAGTAGCCACCTGTAATCACTCGGTGGGAAGTCGAACCGACATAGTTTACGGTCAACGCCGTGGACGGAGTGAGTTGACGCTGCACACCCGTATTCCACTGCTCCGAGTACGCATTCTTAATATTCGGATCGTAGAACCACTGCACCTGGTTGAACGGAGTAGCGGCTGGGAAGAGGCCGCCAGTGCTGAACGGATTTTGCGTCGTGACCGTCGGCGTCACCGAAGTCGAACTTGGCTGGTTCTGATTGTCGGAAATCAATTGTCCAATATCAGGCCACGAACCTTCGAGATTTTGAGCCATTTGGGAGACGGCCGCCCAGTTGTCGTAGACGATTCCGAATCCGGCGTGAATTACAGTCTTGTCTCCGAGCCGATAGGATAGGCCGAGCCGAGGCCCGAAGTTGTCGGGAACATTGTGAGCGATCTTGCCGCGCGAATCGACAACAACGTGCGCCGGCAAGACGCCATTACCCGGAATGCAGGGCGCAAATCCTCTTGAGGTGCATGAAGGCGGCAACTTCTGTAAGACATAGGTGCCGTCGTTGAAGTTCATGTCGCCGGTCTCGATACCGCCCTGCTGGCCGATAGTGGCGTCAGTACCATACGCCGGGATGAAGGAGTAGTCATAGCGCAAACCTACATTGACGGTAAGCTTAGGCGTCGCCTTCCAGGTGTCCTGGGCGAAGAAATCCATGACTCCACCCGGACGCGTCGTTTCATTGACGTTGCGGCGATTGGCTCCGTTCGGCACTCCCAGCAGAAACGATGAGAATGCATCTCCTGTCGACGGAGTTTTTGGATCCGCGGTCTGTTGTGCCGCATAGCTCACGCTGGCATTCGAAAGAGGACTGGCAAATTCATTGCTGATGAATCCTCCGCCTGCCCGGAGCTCGTGATTGCCAAGGACCTTCGTAACGGCGCCACTCACCTGATGCGCGTCCGTAGCTTTCGGTGTACCTACAATGGACTCGCCACCACCGGAGTAGCCACTGATTCCTGCCGATGGCAGCAATCGCCCCCCACCCGCCCCGGCGAATCCACCGCCAAAAGTATCCGAGAAGCCGATTGTCGTGAAGATACTGTCGATGGACTTCGTAAACCGCGCGGCGGAGTTGTCCTGAACGGTGGTGCGGGCATACTGCAACTGCAGAATAAGGCTTGGGCCAAAGATATGGGTGTAGCTGCCTCCCCAGTTACGGGCGGGAATGGAGTCGGTCTTCGGCAGGCCGGGTAGTCCACCCGAGTTGTTAACCTCGCTGTTGATCATGCTGTATCGGAACCACGCCGAGTCCTTTTTGCCGAAGTTCTGGTCGATACGCCCAGTGAACTCATTCTGGACCTGCTTCAGAGGCGTATTGTCAATCGCGTTATCGCCATTGCTATCGAATGGTGTGCCGGCAGCGGGAAAGATGAACTTAGCCCATGCGACCTGACGCGCATCGATCCTGCTTGCCGGTATCTGGTTGCCTGCAAATGGGGTGCGAAGATACTGCCCTGGGTGCGCGGGGTCGGCAACGGTGGAGAACGGATCGTAGATCTGAGGACGACCGCTCTCATCACCTGCAAGCTGCGCCGCAGTCGGCACTTTCAGGAAGCTGTTGCTCGGGGTGCTGTAGCGAAATCCCTGGTACGCGACGAAGAAGAACGTCTTGTCCTTGCCGTTGTAAAGCTTCGGAATCCATACCGGACCTCCCGCGGAGCCGCCGAACTGGTTCTGATGAAAGCTCGGCTTCGCCTGCGACTTCGGCAAGAATGTCGAACGAGCATCGAACGCATCGTTGCGAACATACTCCCAGGCCGATCCATGGAGAGAATTTGTGCCCGCCTTGCTGGCGACATTGACCACGCCCCCCAGCACCGACCCGTACTCCGCGCTGTCGGTGTGAGAGACGACCTTGAGTTCCTGGATCGCATCGATGATCGGAGGAACCGCGTAAGTGCTCAGAAAGCTGCCGAAATTATTCAGGCCATCGGTCAGGAAAAAGTTGCTGCGGTTGGTTTGTCCATTGATCGCGGGAAAGGTGAACGACGAGCCTTCAGCGACCGGCGCAGCGAACCCACCATTGCGCCCACCCATACTGTTTTGGCCTGTGCTGACAGGCACAACGCCCGGCGTGAGCGAAAGCAGCGCGGTGAAGTTGCGGCCGTTTGTGGGAAGGTCGTTCACCTGCTTCGTCGCGAGGACAGTTCCTAGATTGGCGCTGGTTGCATCGAGTTGCTGAGTGTCGGCCTGGACCGTAACAATCTCACTGGTAGCGCTACCAATTTTGAGTAAAAAATCTACCGTTCCGACTTGGCCGACCGTTAGCTGGAACTCGGAAACTTTTTCCGATCCGAAACCCGGCGCTGACGACTGGACGGTGTACTTGCCCGGCGTGAGGCTGGTAAACACATAGCCGCCGGCGCCGTTCGACTCCGTCGTGTGGACCACTGCGGTATCCACTGCTGTCAGCGTGACCGTCGCCTTGGGCACAACCGCCCCGCTGGAATCGCGAACCACTCCGTTCAATGAAGCTGTGGAGAGCTGCGCCGACAATGGGACTGCGAGCACGAGAACAACCCACGCAGACAGGCCCGCATTCCAAAACGTCTTCTTCATCGACCTGATGCTCGCTTGAATTGTCATTTCCACTTCCTCGCCCTTATAAGGTCTTTCTTTTGTGGCGTTTTACGGCAAAGGCATCAGAAGACGCACAGTTCCGTCCGGCTTCTTCTACCTTTACTTTTACGATAACTGTATACGAAAACATTTTATAATCTTTGCACGCTGGAAAAGTCAAGGGTAAAAATCAACTTTTATGTTTGAATCAATCTCCACCCCAGGGATGAGTAGCCAGCGCCCTGTTTCTTCCTCGAACCACGTGGGAGAATGTTTGCTGTTTCAATGTGTGCTTCGGGCGAAGCCAGGTAGACCTATGAATCGACAGCGATGGTGGCAAAGATATGCAGGGCCCATACTCTGCTGCGTGTTTGCATTCCATCTCCCTGCAGGTGGCTTCGCCCAGATTCGAAAGAGTGCCGCCACTTTGAAGCAACCTCACGGAGCGTCCAATGGAACGCCATCCGCTGCCAGCCACAGTGGCTACGTTGGCTCTGCGAGTTGCTCCGGATGTCACATCCGGATCTACAAGCAGTTTTCTCAGACCAGCATGGGGCGCTCCATGTCTGCCGTCACTCCGGAGCTCCTGAAGACTCTGCCTGCCCCATTCGAGTTCTATGACGAGAAGATGGACCGGCACTTTGAAACCCATTCCAGCAGCGGCAAGCTGTACCAGAGCGAGTACCAGACGGATGCGGCCGGAACTGACATATTTCGCGACACGCATGCGCTCGATTGGATCATCGGCGCAGGAGTCAACGGCTTCGGAGCGCTTTTGCAACGCGACAACTACCTCTTTCAGGCACCCTTGTCTTTCTATGCCAAACCCGGCACATGGGGACCGTCTCCGGGATACGAGTTCGGAGATTACGGCTTCAACCGACCTATTCTGGCCGGTTGCATCTCGTGCCACAGCGGTCGGCCCCGGCCGGTCGCGGCAACCAATGGACGATTTGAAACACAGCCCTTCAGCGAAATGGCGATCGGGTGCGAAAACTGTCATGGGCCGGGAGCTGCGCACATTCGCGCGGTGGATTCAGGAGACTCGCACAGCAAAGGCCACGCGGACTCCATCGTAAATCCCGCCACTCTCAACATGGGTCTCGCAAACGACATCTGCATGTCCTGCCACCAAACGGGCAATGTGCGCGTATTCAAAGAGGGCAAGACGTACCAGGACTTCAGGCCCGGGGCTCCGCTGGACGATGTTCTCTCGATTCTAGTGGTGCCTCCATCCCGCGAAGCTCCGCCGCAGGCAGATCATCTCGAGCACTTCTACTCCATGACTCTGAGCAAGTGCTATCGCTCCAGCGCCGGCCGCATGGGCTGCATCACCTGTCACGATCCGCATCTGGAGCCCTCGCGGCAAGAGGCGCCCGCATACTTCAACGCGAAATGCCTTTCCTGCCACACGCGGCAGAGCTGCAAACTCTCCCTTGCCGCGCGCGAACAGAGTACGCCTGCGGATAACTGCATCGGATGCCACATGCCGAAGCGCGACGTGCACACAATTTCGCACTCGAGCGTCACCAGTCATCGAATTCTCGCTCGACCCGGCGAAGAGTTTCCGGACACCGCCTTCCACCAGACCACTGCGAGTTTACCGGACCTCATTCATCTCAACCCTCTTCCGGATGGGAGAAATGATGTCGTCCCCCCGTTGACGCTGTTGCAGGCCTACGGCGAGCTTGCCGCGACCAAGCCGGAGTACGTTGCGCCCTATCTCAAAGTCCTCGGACAACTGGAGCAAACCGATCCCGACAAAGCCCTTGTGCAGGCCGCTCTGGGTCGCAGAGACCTCAAGAGCGGCAAGCTGCAGGAAGCCGCCGGTCATCTCGAACGCGCACTGCAGATCGGGTCGCCGCAGGCTACTGTCTACGGCGATCTCGCCGAGGCCACGACGAAGTTAGGCAAGCCTGAGGAAGGTCTCGTCCTACTGCAGAAAGCAACAGCGCTTGATCCCTTCAATCCACTGCTTCAAAAGACCCTGATCGCACGCCTCATCGCTATGAAGCAATACTCAAACGCTCTCGTCGCCATGGATCACTACCTGGAGATTTTTCCGCAGGATGCGTACATACGGAAGATGCATGATCTCGCCAAAGGAGCACCGCCACAACAATGATCGAACGCAGTCTGCAGCGAGGGCGTTTGTACACACTGTCCGCTTACGCGATTGCGGCCGGGCTGGTATTGTGTGCTCCAAGTTTGGCGGCACAGAACTCGGCTGAGATCCGTTTTGAAAACCGGCAGCTGCATTCGGGAGTCAATTTTGTACTGAACAACGGGACGACAAGCGACAAGCCGATCGTCGACAGCATTCCAGGCGGGGTCGCTCTCCTGGATTACGACAACGACGGCTTCCTCGACATTTTCTTCACCAACGGCGCACAGATTCCTTCTCTCTCCAAAGAGAACCCGAGCTTTTACAACCGGCTTTATCACAACAACCGTGATGGCACCTTTACCGATGTCACAGAGCGCGCCGGCTTGCGCGGTGCCGGCTACAGCATAGGTGCGGCCGCGGCAGACTACGACAACGATGGGTGGACCGATCTCTATGTCACCGGGATCAATCAAAACATCCTGTACCACAACAATCACGACGGAACCTTTACCGATGTCACGGGCCACGCCGGAGTCTCTGGAGTCACGGCTGAAGGAAAGAAACTGTTGGCGGTGGCCGCGGCCTGGGTCGACTTCGACAACGATGGCCTCCTCGATCTCTTTGTCACAAACTATCTGGACTGGTCGCCTGAGACTTCGAAGCTCTGTGGTGCACCTGGCAAGCGTTTGTCCTGCCCACCTTCGCTGTACCGTGGTCAGCCGAACATCCTCTACCGCAACAACGGTGATGGGACGTTCACCGATGTCTCCGCTGCGACGGGCATCGCCGGCCAGATCGGCAAGGGCATGGGTGTAGCGATCGCGGATTACGACGGCGATGGATGGATGGATATCTTCGTTGCAAACGATAACCAGAGAAATTTCCTCTTCAGAAACCGCAACGGCAAGGGATTCGATGAAGTCGGCGTAGAGGTGGGCGTGGCCTACACGGAAGATGGTGTTCCGGTCTCGAGCATGGGCGTCGATTTTCGCGATTACCGCAACGACGGCAAGCCCAGCCTGTTCATCACAGCGCTCGGTGGAGAGACTTTCCCGTTGTACCGGAACGAGGGAGATGGCTTCTTCAGCATGGATACCTATCCCGCGGGGCTCGGCTTTCCGACGTTCAAGATGAGCGGATGGGGAGCCGGTATCTACGACTTCAACGATGACGGCTTCAAGGACTTGTTCAGCGCGAACTCGCATGTCAGTGAGAACGCCGACCTCGATCCACAGCAACACTACCGGCAGGCAAACGCTGTCTTCCAGAACCTGCAGAACGGCACATTTCAGGACGTAGGCGCACACGCAGGGGCTGCTCTGTCTCTACGCGCAGCCCATCGCGGTTGCGCCTTCGGCGATCTGAATAATGATGGCAAAGTCGATGTCGTGGTCTCGGTGATCGGAGGTCCAGCCGAGCTGCTCTACAACACATCGGCAGGGGAGAACCATTGGTTGCTGATTCAGACTGTCGGTGTCAAGAGCAATCGCGACGGCATTGGCACGCAGATCAAGCTCACTTTACTGGACGGCACAAAGCAGTACAACGAGGTGACGACCGCCGGCAGCTACGCGAGTTCGCTGGACAAGCGGGTCCACTTCGGCCTCGGTCATGACAAGGTGGTCAAGGAGATAGAACTCCGCTGGCCAAGCGGAACGATCCAGGTCCTTCACAATGTGAAAGCGGACGAGATTCTGAAGGTGACCGAGGGGCCGTCATGAAAGCTGCCTGGTTTCTTCTTCTGTGCATAGCAGTCGCGACGCCCACAGCCTTCGCGGACACCTGCACTGGCACTGAGGCTCAGCTCAAGACTATTTCCCAGGATCTCGCGCGCAATGCGGTAACTGCTGCCGAAACCCTGCTCGCTCCGCTCGCTGTCGCTTACCCGGACTGCGCTCAACTCCTGCTTGCGCGTGCGCGCATCAAGGCCGCCCAAGGTTCGTCCCCGGAAGCGGGAGATTTGTTCGTGCGCTACATGAGCCAAGTGCCGGACGATGCAACTGGGATGGCCTACTTCGCTCGTTTCCTCATCGATCAGGCGCAATACCAGCAGGCTGACAATCTCTCGGCCAGCGCGTTCGAGCGCAGTCCCGACAATCCCGCCGCATTGGCCGTACGTGGTCAGATTCTCGATATGAAGAGGCAGTCCCGGCAAGGGCTGGAGTTGCTGAACAAATCCTGCGAGCTCGAACCGGACAACGCCGACGCACAGTTTCAACTGGGAGCGCTGTACGACCGCGCCAAGCGTCCCGCCGACGCGGTTCAGCATTTTGAAAAGGTCGTGCACCTCGATCCGGCATTCGCTTCTGCATGGGACTATCTTGCGTTGAACCTCGAGCCGCTGGGTGAAGTGGATCGCACCGACACCGCCTTCAAGAAGGGGCTTGCGGTGAACCAGGAGGGATCACACTTCGACGCATTTCTCGACTACAACTACGGCCGCTTTCTGGCCAGGCGGAACCTGCTCGCTGAAAGCAAGCGGCATCTCGACCGCGCGGTAAAGCTTGTGCCGGACTTCCGCGCCACGTGGTACGACCGCGCGAAGCTCAACCTGCGCATGGGCAACTATCCGGAAGCGCGTAGCGATGCTGAAAAGGCCGCCAGCCTTACCGCGCAGACTGGCGGCATCATCGATCTCCAGATCTATGCACTGCTGGAACAGGTCTACCGGCGGTTGGGTGAGACAGAACTGGCGGAGAAGTATGCTGCGCTCACTCGGGAAACGCCTCCGCCTGTGCGCAAGGGATACGAACAGACGCCGCCACACTGAATCGTCATCGCTACTTTTTGGAAAGCGTATAGAGCTGCTTGCGTACGATGCCCTTTCCCTCTTGAAGCGTAATGATCTGCCCGGCGTCAACCTTCGGAAACGTCTCGGTCTTTCCGCTGAGCCAGCGGACCGTGACGTCTGCTGTTGCTGATTTGCCTAAACCAAAATGCAGGCGCAGGTCGCTCTGCGATAGAAATGAGCCACCACTGCGTATCTCGTCGATCTGCTTGCGCCCACCGGCGCTCAAGGTAACCCTGGCGCCGATGGCATCGCGGCCGGTAGCAGTCAGCGCGCGAATCGTGAGGGAGCCCCCACTCACAGGGGCCGCATTTTTGAGCAGCGTGGGCGGCTCACCCAGGTTCACGATAACGATTTCCTGCTCGCCATCATTATCCAAATCACCCACCGCAAGGCCGCGCGACGAGTGCTGGTCAAATATTCCGGGGCCGCCCGCGCCGGAGAGATCGAAGAACTGCCCATCTCCCCGGTTCCAGTACAGCAGCCGTTGCTGCTTGAAGCGTTCTCCTGTGTGTCCGTCTTCCACCTCGGGATAGACATGCCCATTGGCGACGATCAGGTCCGGCCACCCATCATTGTCGATATCGAGAAATGCAGTTCCCCAGCCCAGGTAGCGCGTGTTCACGGCGAGTCCGCTATCGATCGTCGCATCGGTAAAGCTGTTCTCACCGTCGTTTCGGTACATCGTATGTGTGTCGTCCGCGAAGTTCGTCTTGAAAATATCGAGCCTGCCGTCATGATTGAAGTCTCCGGCAGTTACTCCCATGCCTGCCTGTTCGCGGCCATCTTCGTTGTAGGCCACACCAGCCTTCGCTCCAATCTCCTCAAAGTCCTTCCCGGCAAGATTGTGGTAGTACAGGCTTGCCGTCGAGTCGCAGGCCACATAGATATCCGGCCAACCATCGTTGTCGAAGTCGCCCGTCAGCACGGTGAAGCCGTAGTAGTTCTTCGTGGTGGTCACATGGAGTTGATCGGAAACGTCCTTGAAATGGCCATGCCCATCGTTCTCGTACAACGAGACTGTCTCTGCGGGCAGGCCACGCGGTCCACACAGCACCGGCATGCCTTTCCATTGACAGCTTGCCTTATCTCCGGGCCGCGGCGTCTTTGCCGGATCGAATTCCACATAATGCGCAACCACCAGGTCGAGAGCGCCATCCCGATTAAAGTCCACGAAGGCGCAGCCTGTGCTCCAGCGGCGTTGCGCTGTTGTCAGTCCACGTTCCTTCGCTTCATCGCGGAACCTCCCTCCACCAACGTTGTGGAAGAAAGCGTTCTGTCCCCATTGCGTGACAAACAGGTCGACGTTTCCCGTGTTGTCGGCATCCCCCGCACACACGCCCTGCCCCCAGCCGGTGTGTCCCAACCCTGCCTTGGCGGTAACGTCTTCAAATTTCAGGCCGCCGAGGTTGTGGTAAAGATAGTGAGTCGGAGCAGGGCCGTCATCCAGCCGTCCGCCGTTCACCACAAAGATGTCGGGCAGCCCATCATTGTCGTAGTCGATGATCGCGACGCCAGTACCGGTAGTTTCGACAATGTACTGCTTGCCTTTCTCCGCACCGGAGACCGTGACGCCGGTCAATCCGGCCTGAGTCGCGACGTCCTGGTACTGCACAACCGGCGCCTTCATTCCCGCCGGCAGGGGCTTGGCGGGAGTAGCTTTTCCATTGCCCGTCGCCACTCCCATACCTTGCCCACAAACAAGCCGCCAACCCGGCAAAAGCATGCAAAAGACGATAAGAGAGAGACGGGTGTGATGGAAGAACGAACGATTCGTAATCACTTCGCGGATTCTAGCATCCAGAAACGGAAGCGCTCCCAGTTATGCATTGAAATTTGGCCGCCCACATCGCCAGACCCACGGATGCGGTTATGATGACGGCAACGATGACGCCTGTTACCCTCATTTCTCGCTTGGCCGCCTTCGGCCTGTTGCGTTCCGCCTCCGTAGCCCTGTGCTGGAGCAGCCTCGCCGTTACCGCGGCGCAGGCTACGGCTCCGCATTGCAAGGGTCCCGCCGAATTGCAGCGCGCGATCGCCGCGCATCCGTCCGCTCCCGCCTACGATGCCCTCGGCGCATACTTCGCACAGCAGCAGCAACTCTCCTGCGCACTCTCCGCCTTCCACTCTGCAGTTCGTCTTTGGCCGGGATCATGGGAGGCCCACTATGATCTCGGCATTGCGCTTGTGCAACGTGGCAATGCGGCACAGGCCGTCCGCGAACTTCGGAGCGCATCGAAGCTGAAACCCGATGCTCCGCAGATCGATCTTGCGCTCGGCGTTGCGCTCAATCAGTCTAACCAGCCCAGCGAAGCCGTCGATGCATTCAAGGCCGTGCTCAAGGTCGATCCGAAATCCATACCCGCCCTCGACGGGCTGACCAAAGCACTCATTGCGGAGAAGAGATATTCCGCGGCCATCGTCTATTTGAAGGATGCGCCGCCTGACGAAGTATTGGCACTGAATCTTGCCATCGCCTACTCGCAGAACGGCAATACTGAAGATGCTCTGCGGACCCTCACAGCCATTGTGAAGGAGCACCCTGACTACCCGCAGGCCCACGTCAACCTGGGCATTATCTACACCCAGCAGAGCCGCTACCGCGATGCAGCCGATGAGTTTCAGCAGGCGTTGCGACTGGATCCGGCCAACGACGACGCTCGAACCTCCTACATCAAAGCGTTGATCATTCTCGCGCAGCTCGACACCGCATTGCCTCTGGCTGAGGAATACCTTCGCCGCAAGCCGGCCGATTTCGAGGCCCTCTATCTGATGGGAGCCGTGGATCGCGAACTCGGCAAATATGCTGAAGCCGAAAAAACGCTTTCCAGGGCCGTTACGCTTCGGCCCGAACACTATGACTCGCGCTACGACCTCGGCTTCACTCTTGCCAAACTCGGCAGGCCTGCGGAAGCCCGCGTGCAGCTTGAGAAGGCGCTGCAGCTCAATCCTGCTTCCAATGAAGCCCGGTTTCAGCTTGCAACGGTCCTGCGCGCTCTGGGCCAGAAAGACCAGGCCAACCAAGAGTTGAAGGTCTATCAGCAGAAAAAAGCAGAGACAGTGAAGCAGGATGTAGCGGGCGTCACAGTCAACCAGGCCAATCAATATCTGGTCACGGGCGAAGTGCAGAAAGCCCTTGAACTTTACCGTGAAGCTCTCGCTGACGATCCGAACAATGCGCGCACGCATTATGATTTTGCGTTGGCTCTCGATCGAGCGGGAGACTTGGCTGCCGAACGCGACGCTCTCGTTAAGTCCGTCGTCCTCGATGCCGCATTCGCACCCGCTCACAATCAGTTGGGCCTGCTTAGCCTGCAGGCGGGCCAATTGCCGGACGCAGAGCGAGAACTGAAACTCGCCATTTCACTGGACCCGCAATACTCCGAAGCGCAAGGCAATCTCGGCGTCCTGTATGGTCAACAGGGAAACAATAGGGAAGCAGAGCGGATGTTCCGGCAGGCCATAGAGAACAACCCTAAGTACACGCGAGCCCTTGTCAATCTCGGATTGGTCCTGGCAACCGAGGGGCGCTTTGCAGATGCGGAAGATGTACTGCATCGCGCCGTGCAATCGGAGCCCGCCAACACCTCCGCTCTCACCGCCCACGCCATGGTATTGACCCGACTGAACCGCTCCGCCGAGGCGATCGCTGCCTTTCACAAGGTGATCGAACTCGATCCGAAGGCTGCGGAGGCGCATCTCAATCTCGGCATTGCCTTCGCAGACCAGCTCAATCTCAGCGACGCTCTCGCGGAGTTCACAGAGGCTGTGCGCCTCGCTCCCAACAGCGCCATCGCCCACTATAACCGTGGCAGAGTGCTGCTGGACCTACAACGCCATCAGGAGGCGAAGCCGGATCTGGAGGCCGCAACCGCCCTCGATCCCAGGTCCACAGAATCGTGGTATCTGCTGGGCCTCATCGCCCGCCAATCCGGCGATACTGAAGCCGCGATTCAGCGGTTTTCCCAGGCCGTCGCCTTGAAGCCCGACTACGCCGACGCACTATACATGCTCGGTCGCGAACTGCTGCGCAAGGGCGATAGCGCCGCCGCAGCCGAGCAATGGCGCAAGGCCATCGAGATTCAACCTGACTACGGCGAGGCCCTCTATAACCTCGCCCGCCTGCTCGCCAAATCGAACCCGAAGGATGCGGCGAGCTTTCAAGCCCGGTTCGACAATCTGCAGACACAGAAGCACGTTATGGATCGCGCCCAGACCCTGGGTAACTTCGCTCTTGCCTCGGCAGATGCTCACGATTGGCCGCAGGCCATCGCCCAGTTGAAGGAAGGCATCGAGCTCTGCAAAGACTGTAGTGCCCTTCCGCTACTCCACAAGGATCTAGGGCTCATCTACTGTCGCTCCGGTGATCTGCAGAATGGACGCGCGGAGTTGCTCGCTGCTCAAAAGGTTTCACCAAGCGACCCGGATGTAGCGAAAGCACTTCATATATTGGACTCAATGCAAAAGTAACAAACTCTTGAACTTCTCATGAGGAACCGCGCTTGAGCCTTCGCATAGCACGAGCAATGGGCGGCAAGCCTACCTTCCGGATGTAGCCATGACGCTCGGCAATTTGGGCAATCTGTATCGCGACATACGGAGGCCTTGCAGACCTTGCGCGGAGGAGCAAGCGCTGGAAGCGAAAATTGAACAATTGAAGGACGCGGAAACGGCAGCAAACGATCGTCTCGCCAAAGCAACCTCAAAGGCATTTAAGCTGGAAGAGGCACTTGAAGATGCGCGACGAAGTGCGTCGCTTGCTGAGCGCCTTCTCGAACGGAGCCGGTCCGTAGATTGTCAGAAACATCTCGGTATCATCTCTACGATCCGCCGAGACTTCGACCTTCTGGCGAAGTGGCTGCAGTCTCCTGACGATTCCGACAAGCACCACAAGCCCGACCGCATCGTGCTTTACATCGACGACCTTGATCGCTGTCCCGGAGGAGAAGGTGGTCGACGTTCTCAACGCAGTGCACCTGCTGCTGGCGTATCCCATCTTTGTCGTAGTGGTCGGTGTCGACCCTCTTCAGGCGTACGTGCTCGTCCCGCAGGTGCTTCACCTCTTTCGCCTCACTACATCCATGCCGCCATACCTGGTCTTCCAGGCATAGACCGCGGCCTTCGGCATCCCAGCTCCCGCGCCACTTCCTCAGCCACAAGCTTCACTTCTCCCGACCGGGATTTGACGGCCACAACGCATCAAGACTCCGCGTCTCGTCAGCCACACCGCGTTTTGTATACTATTGCGTATCCATAAACGAGGCTATACGGCATGCGAAAACGTGATATCCGATTCTCCCTGATGTGCTGTCTGCTGGCAGCATCGCCATTCGCGCACTGCTCTGATGCTCCGCACAAGGTTCCGCTCAAGGCCGTTCCTCTGCCGCTGAGCAGCGTGCGGCTCACAGGCGGGCCGTTGAAGCGGGCGCAGGATCTTGACGCCCAATACCTGCTCGACCTGCAGCCCGATCGGATGCTGGCGTTTCTGCGTCAGCGCGCCGGTCTCGATCCGAAGGCAAAAGGCTATGGCGGGTGGGATGGTCCCGGACGGCAGCTCACCGGACACATCGCGGGACATTATCTTTCAGCGATCAGCATGATGTACGCGACGACAGGCGACCCGCGCTTCAAGCAGCGCGCTGACGATTTCGTCGCGCAGCTTGGCGCTATCCAAAACGCGCAGGGAGACGGCTACATCGGTGCGCTGCTCGATGCGAAGGGCGTCGACGGAAAGGTCCGCTTCCAGGACCTGAGCAAAGGCGAAATCCACTCCGGGGGCTTCGACCTGAACGGTCTGTGGTCGCCCTGGTATGTCGAGCACAAAATTTTTGCTGGCCTGCGCGATGCCTACCACCTCACCGGGAACCGCAACGCGCTTGATGTCGAAATCAAGTTCGCGGGATGGGCCGAGGGCATCCTCGCCAATCTCAACGACGACCAGATTCAGCGCATGCTGGCTACCGAGTTCGGAGGCATGAACGAAGTGCTCGCGGATCTCTACGCGGACACCAACGACCCGCGCTGGCTCAAGCTTTCGGACAAATTCGAACATCACGCCATCGTTATTCCGCTCTCGAAAGGCCAGGACATCCTCGCGGGCAAGCATTCCAACACCAATATCCCGAAGATGATTGGTGAGCTCGCGCGCTACGAATATACCGGCGATGAGACGGACGGCAAGGCTGCGAACTTCTTCTTCGATGAGGTGTCGCTCCACCACAGCTTTGCCACTGGCGGAGATGGCAAGAACGAATACTTCGGCCAGCCCGACAAGATGAATGACATGATCGACGGTCGCACCGCCGAGAGCTGCGCCAGCTACAACATGATCAAGATGGCGCGCACGCTTTTCTCGCTCGAGCCCCAGGCGCGCTACGCGGACTTCATCGAGCGTGCGGACCTCAACGCGATTCTTGGTGGACAGGATCCTGAGGACGGACGCGTAAGTTACATGGTTCCGGTCGGCCGCGGCGTGCAACACGAGTACCAGGACAAATTCGAAAGCTTCACCTGCTGCGTCGGATCGCAGATGGAGACGCACGCCTTTCATGCTTACGGGATCTACAACGAGTCCGGTAACAAGCTCTGGGTCAACCAGTATGCGCCGACCACGGTCGATTGGGCAGCGCAGGGCATGAAGCTCGAGATGGCGACAGACCTGCCGCTAGGTGACTCGGCGACACTGAAGGTTACGTCCGGCAAGCCGACGACGTTCACGCTCGCACTGCGGCGACCCTATTGGGCTGGCGCCGGGTTTTCGGTGAAGGTAAACGGTGAGCCGCTTAAGAATATCTCCGGTCCTGATACGTACATTCAGATCAGCCGCAAATGGAAAGCGGGCGATGCAGTCGAGATCGTGCTGCCTAAGACCCTCCGGAAAGAGCCACTGCCGGACAATGCGAATCGCATGGCCATCATGTGGGGGCCGCTGGTGCTCGCCGGCGACCTTGGGCCGGAGATGAACAGACGCTCTCGCCGGGGCGCGGATGCTCCAGAGGCGGCGCCCGCCCTCATTACAGCGGAACAGAATGTTGGCGGCTGGTTGAAGCCGGTCTCGGGCAAGCCTGGAGTATTCCGCACGGCGAGCGTCGGGCTGAAGCAGGACATCGAATTTGCGCCATTCTACGAGTTGCCGCGACGGCGCTATGCAATCTATTGGGACGTCTTTACGCCCAGCGAGTGGGCCAATAAATCCGCTGCGTATAAAGCCGAAGCGGAAAGCGACAAGAAACTGACCGCGGCAACCATAGGCTTCGCGCAGCCAGGCCAGATGCAGACAGAACGCGACTTCGCCGAGAAGGACGAGGACAGCACACCGGTACAACTGCAAGGCCGCTACGGTCGCCAGGGAACTGGATGGTTCTCGTACGATCTGCCCGTCGATCCCGCTGCTCCCGCGATCCTCGTTGTCACCTACAGCAACGATGCGCGAGGACGCAGAGGCGGCTTCGACGTGCTCGTGGACGGTACGAGGGTTGGAGAGCAGACGATCGAAAGACGAACGCCCGAACAGGATGTTCGCTTCTTCGATGTGAAATACCCGCTGCCGGTCGACATGGTGAAAGGCAAGCAGAAGGTCACGGTGCGGTTCCAGGCGAAAGATGGAGACGCTATTCCGGGGGTGTTCGGGATTCGCACGGTACGCGCGGACGCGGTGCGGTAAAGCCCCATCGGCTTCGAGATGTGGATACGTCACCGCTGCGTTCCGAGGAAGTAGCTGCGCGCGGAGAAGCGCCCCCACTCGCCTGCCAGGTCAGTGCGGCTGGGAGTAGAATCTATCCGTCCGAGCGGCGGCTCCGCTGTTCGCACCGAGGTGATACGTTGTCACCAGCAGCGCAAATTCGATCTGTACCAGCACAACACCGCTGGTTCGTTTTTGTGCTCTCGGTCTGTGTGATCTTCTGCGGGGCAAGATCCAGGCTGTCCCTGCTGCACATTCCGCAGTCGGGACAGCGCATCTCTTTCGCTCTCTTTGAAGAGGATCGCGCAGCCTGTTGCACGGACACTGAAGCCTCATCCTCCGTGGATGAGAGCGCCATGGCTTTGGCTTCATGGCATGAAGCTCACGCTGTCGCGCATTTGCTCGATACCCGCCGAAGGCAACAGGTAAGCGGGCCCGTTCGAGCGGCAATTCTGGTTCACCCTTCGTCCCTGTTCTTCAAACCTCCTCCACTCCTTGCATAAGCAGTCTCGCGCAGCTTAGGGCGCCGCACGCCTTTGCGGCAGTAAAGGAACAGACGATCTTTCCGAGCGAAAGATCGAGAGGAGCGTGTCATGAACACGATGATGGTTCTATTTGGAGTGTGCCTGTTTTTCAGTGTCGTCTGTATCTGGGTGGCTGTCGTCAATCGCCGCACCCGGAGCCACCTCCCGAAAGCAGTTCGTATCCCGTTGGAAAAATCAGTCAGTCGCCACGGTGTGCCGGCCTCGGCACGCCCGCACCAGCGGTCCGTTCGCAGTAGCCTCCTTATTCTGGTTGCGTGTCTCTGCACGTTCTTCAGCGTCCAGGCACAGGAGGTCATCCACGCGTTGAGTGGGACTGTCACCGCAGTCAGCCCATCGGCCAAAACCATCACGATGAAGCTGGAAGACGGTTCGACCAGGGTCTTCAAGCAGATGCCCACCTCCAGGCCTGCGTTGGCATTCGACAAGACGCTGCAGGCTCAGTCGCATCCTGCAAACGAACTGAAGGCCGCCGGCGCTCACGTGATCCTCTTCTATTACGGCTACGATGATTCCTCCACGGCTGTCGCTTTCAAGGACATCGGATCCGACGTGGCCAAACCGATAACAGGCGAGATCGCGGACTTTGACCGTCAACAGCACGTCCTCACCGTCAAGGAAAAGCCACAGGCTCAGAAGCTGATCGTCAACGAGCAGACGGTCGTCGACACTGCAAATGGAGCGGTCGATGGCCTCAGCTATCATCCGAGCAAAGGACGCACAGTGCTCATCGTTGCGAGCAATGGAGAAGGTCAGCGACCCGCACTTTTCGTATCGCCATTCGAGTAACCCGATGGAGCCAAACCATGCGGCCGGAGAAAGCGCCCCGTGACAGGGTCATAGACCATCTCCGGCCTATGGACTCTTCCCTGCCCTGGCTCCCACCAGTTTGATACTGCCGACAAATCTGCTGCGTATAAGCCGAAGTGGAGAGCGACAGAAAACTGACCGCGGCGACAACAGGCTTCGCGCAGCCCGGCCAGATGCAGACAGAACGCGACTTCGCCGAGAGAGCACGCCAATACCACTGCAAGGCCGCTATGGACGTTGTCCTGTAGAAGTATGGACCCACCGCGTCAGCGGTTTGCCGAAGCGAGAGTAACGCTGGACCCGGCGTTGTCGCCTTCGGGCAGGTGAAAAGTTGTCCTCCTGCCGGAGGTCGTCACATTCAGAATAATGGGCTGATTTTCCGGATTGGCGGCAGTGAGGGTGAGGCCATTTGCGCTTGACGCTATGAGAAGAATAGCTGCATGATCCACGGCGATAAGGCCCAGCGGCGTCTCAATTGAACCGGCCTTTCGAAAAACGATTGACGCTCGATGCAGCCTCGGAACATAGACGGCTTGTACCTCCGGCCTATTGGCGAGAACCTGGATGCTCGGGTGCGCGGACTCGGCGGCAGTTTCAGCGGGTGTAGCCCCTGGAAGAACCGTGTACTGATAACTCGCATTGCTGGGCCCGATGCCGTGTTCAATCCACAGGTTGAAAACCGGCAGGGTAACCGGCGCGGACGGCCCTGTGCCGATCTCGCTCCAGCGGCCTGTCTGCGGGGTATTCGAAAGAGTTGCCGCGGTATTCGGTCCAAGGACGTAGCCGGTGTGATCATGGTGCGCGAACCGGAGTTCGCCGGGTTTGTACGGATGCACGCCCCGGTCGAGGGGTCCACTGGAGTTACTCGCATGGACTTCACCATTCAATAGAGATTGGTTAATGTCTGTAGCAACTCGCGCGGTTGTACCTTGTGTGACGGTAATACCGGCTCCTAAGGCCACGTAAAGATTGTCGAAGAAGAACCAGGCTTTCTTTGCGGTGAGAGGCCCGCGTTCAAGGTCCATGGCGGCGGCGCCGTACTGGCCGTCAGAAGCGCCCCCTACGAATGAGGTGAGCCCCCGGTTGCCGACGGAGATTTTTTCGGCTGTATCCGGTGAGCCGTTCGGCAGATTGGCCTGAAGGGCCGTCGTGCCGGGAAGAAGATTCCAGTTCCATACGGGAAAGATGTCACGATACTCCCCGCCCGTTCGGTATAGGAGGTTGACGCCATCCGAGATATGCATCGAACGCAGGCCTTCGGAGTTGATGATCTCGCCGTTGAGGGTTCGGGTTGAGAGCATCCTGACGGAAGCCATATAACCAGGGCGCCGGTGAACCATGTAGTCGGACGTCCAGAACTGCTTGTTGCCTGAGAGCTCACGCGCGTTGGGCGCGCCGCTGAGCCGGCCGGCAAATGCGCGGAACTCCGGCTGGCGAGGTGTAGGCTCGGCAGCGAGTCCGCTCACGACGTTCGCCAGGGAATATGCCGCGCCGAGGCTCGAGATTGGGCCAAGCGTCCAGTCGCTTAGGACGGCGGTCTTACCGACACGTGTGATCTCGCGACCCGTTGCACTGTAATCGAAAGTGCCACCCCGGATCATCCATTGCTGGCCGTCAAGCAGGAAGGCAGAAAAAACTTCCATGCGAGAAGCGGGAATCTGCAGCTTTGTTCCCCAGGAAAAGCCGACAAAACGGCCAACCTCATTCGCGTAGTCCAGGCCGTATCCGCCGGAGTAGAACTGCGTGCCGTGCTGGTGGAAGGAATTATCCGCCTGAATGCCCTCACCGGGCTTGCCGTCCGGTTCAACCGGCGGAACCCGGCGGATCTCCTGGTAGAGGCGGCTGTAGGCCTCGGAAACAGCGGCGGCGTCACGATACAGCACGCCGCGCACAATCTGGATGTCGACGCCCCATACCAGGTTCGCTCCGGTCCATGTGCTCCAGACGGAGCGAAGGAGAATGGGCTTGATGCGGCCCAGATCGGTTGACGTAAGTTTCGGGCCAAGCAAGGTGGAGATTTCCACCAGGAGTTGGGGCACCCCGATCTCGTTCCACCACCAGTTTGGGTTGTGTGGATCGCGATCCAGCCAGAGATGAAGAGAGTCGAGCGCCTTGTCTTCAAGCGCGGAGTTGGGACGGCCCGACACGCGCAGCAGACGGGCTGATTTAGCAAGGACCAGTGTGTGTTCGAGATGTCGCGCCGCAGGCCAGAGCGAGCGCGCTGGGGTGGCGTAGTCAACATCCGGCCAGGTGCCATCCGGCGCAAGAGACGCGGCAAGGCGGATGGCTTCTGCATTCAAACGGCCTTGTTCGACTGCATTAGAGGGAAGAAGCGCGCTGACGTAGCGCTCGCGGATAGTGTCGAGATCACTGAGGGTCTGCGCGGACGCTACGATCGATGCGAAGAGCAGGATGAGAACTGCAAGAGAGTTCATAAGTTCGTTTGATCAGTATCGCCGACTCTGCGAAACCAGTGTCTCGCATACTCACTGATAGAGAAAGGTCGGCACTCCAATGACCTGAGCAAAAGACACATGCGCAGGCCTATCGCTCCGGGTGAAGATGCATCTTCAGGAACTGCACATAGATGTCCCAGTCCGACGGCACCATCCCATGCCCGCCATCGTGCATGGTGTAGCTCAGATCATGCAGGATCGGCACCGTCGCTGCGGGCCACGCATCCGTTCCCAGGTCCTGCTTGCCCAGCAGCTTATAAACCGGCCCGGCAGCAACAGCCGCAAGGAACTCACCCTTCGGATCAGACCAGTTGTCGCTGCTGCCGGTCTGCAGCAGCAGCGGACGAGGCGCAATCAACGCGACCAGCAGGTTCGCATCCATCGGCGCGCGATCCGGAAAGCCGCCATACTTCGCATAGTTCGCCGCAAACTGATACGGATATCGCGTCGGCGCGGTAAGGTGCGCAATCGTCTCGCCGTAGTCTCGATGACTCAACGCGGCCCCGCCCTCACCTGAACAACTCGCGATCACAGCGGCGAAGCGCTGATCATGCGCGCCGGCCCACATCACCGTCTTGCCCAGCCGCGAAACGCCGTGAATCGCCACCCGCTTCGCGTCGATGCTCTTGTCCGTTTCGAAGTAGTCCTGGACGCGGCTCATACCCCAGGCCCATGCCGCAATCGATCCCCACGCGTCGGGATCACGCTCCTTCTGCCCAGGCTTCAGATAACGTGCGCGTATGCCGTTCGGAGCCGCGTTCAGATAATCAGGCTCCACATCGCCGTAGTAGAACGTCGCCACACCGATGCCGGCATCCAGCAGCGGCACAACATTCAGCCGGCCGAATCCGCGACCCGCCGGCGGCATGATCAACGTGTTCGTCTTCGGGTCCCACACCTTCTGCGGAGTGATCCCCGCATCCTCCACCGCATTCTGTACCGCACCGAAGTTGATGCTGAAGAACATCGGCACAGGCTTCTTCGCTCCCGCAGGAAGATACACGAGCAGATGAATCGCCGGCGCCGCGGAGTCCTTCGATAAGTGAATCGTCACCTGCTTGCGAAGGGCCTTGCCGTCAAGCGCAGGTGTCCCCTTGTCCACGACCTCGAAGCTCTCATCGGCCGGTCGACCCGGCGCAATGCCGTACTGTTGGGTCTCAAAAAGCGCCACGATTTCCGGGCGACGTTTCTGCATCCACGTCTTCGCATCTTTCACTGCCTTACCATCGCTGAACTTCAGCGGGTCAGGCAGCGTGTACGTCCCTACCTTGGACTCGTCGTAGTTGACCGGGATACCGGCGACCACCGTGGGCGCGGGCTTCGGCGTCGGTGGAACCTGCGACTGCGCGCATATCCATAACGGCAAGAGGCACAAGGCAGGCACAATCTTGACTTGCATGAAGGCACTCCAGGATGGCGGGCGATTGTTTCGATAGCGAAACATTTTCAACCGAACGTTAGATTTCTGCCCGCACACATGTCAAGTCCAGCAGCGGCGCACTCACTGCGCCACAGTCCAGTGTTCGCCATCGCTACTAACCCAAGCGCCATAATCGGTCGTCACCTTGAAGTCGCCGTCGGCAGTAAGCAGGAGCTCACTGATCTTCGCCTTCTTCCACGGCCCGCCAGCCTTCTTCCAACGCCCGCCACTCTTCTTTCTCAATAACAACTTGCCGGACGCATCGAGCGCCAGCATGCGTTCCCCGCGTCTCACGCTGGTCTGCAGATTCATCGGCACCGTCGCCGTCTGCACATCCATCGCCGCCCCACTCGCGACAGCCACAGTCTCCGACACTGACCCCACAGTAAGCCGCGAGTCCACTTGCGCCACCTGGTCTGCGCCTAGCTCAACATCGCGCACCTCCGCCGCAAAGCCCGGCGCGGAAATCTGCACACGATACTTGCCGGGCTGCAGTCCTGCGATCGCAAACCGTCCCGCACCATCCGCGGAAGTTTGGCGATGCAGGTTACCGGATGCGGCATCGACCATAACCAGCGCCTGGCTGATAGAAGCACCGCTCCCATCGGTAACCACACCGCTGATCTGGGCAAAATTGCTTGTGAACCGCTTCAGCGCCAGCGGCGCGGCTTGTGTTTCCACGGCGAATCTTGCACTGTCCTGCGCGGTCTGCGACGGTACGGCTTGTGCCTGTTGTTCCACCCGCGGCGAAAGTGGTGGAAGAGCGGTGGCATTCTGCACAGGTCCCTGGTAACCCGAGTGCTGAGAAGCCAGTCCCGCTGCTCCCTGCGCCAGCGGAGCATTCGCCATCGAACGTCCGTTGATCGGGAGGTCCGTAACGCTTTCCTTATCCAACACTGCTGCCGATGCTACTGGCGGCGCTGCCGCTGGTGGCCGAATTGCTTTCGGCGTGACCGGTACCAGTGCCGGAGGCGCAACAGGCGCAGAAGCGGCAGCGGAAGCAGAAGGTGTAGACGCCGCAGATGGTTCTGGGACCGGCACCTGCGGAGGCGCGGGTGCGAGCGCGACCTCCGCCGGCCTCCCCGCCTCGCTCCTCGTCCTCCCGTGCACAATCAACCCGATCACGATCGCCACCACGACACCAGCCATCGCGAACGAAACCGGCCACCAGTTCCACGAGAACCTCCGCCCACGCTCGGGCGCAGGGTCCTCTGCACTCACCTCCGCACCCACCAGAAACGCAATCTCGCGACACCGCCCGCACCCGGCCAGGTGCTCGAGACACGCCGTCCGCTCCTTCGCAGACAGACCTCCCTCCGCGAACGCCGAAAGCAAGTTCGCGTCGAGATGGTTTCCGGATTGTGCGTCAATCGTCATATCTTCAGCTATCTCTTGTCCTCACTCCGCCCTCAATCTGAGAACGGCGGTCCTGTCGAAGTTTGCAGTATTTTCCTCAGATTCACGGTGAGATCTCTCGGGTCCGTCCCCAGCGCCTCTTCAGCGGCCGCCCGGCTCAGACCACGCCGCTGCAGCTCGCGCAACACCTGCTTGCGGACATCTTTCGTCAGTCGCTTGATCTTGCGGCTGACCGTAGCTTCGTGAACGCGCAGCAGTCGCGATATCTCAAGCAGTGTTCGGCCATCAAGAAAATACGCCGCCAGCAGGAACCGCTCTTCCGCTTCAAGGCCCCGGAGAGCAGCATGTACGGCGGACTCAATCCGCACCCGCACTGCTTCCGCTGGTGCCGCCGTCGTCGTTGGCTCTGCGGCAAATTCATCATCTTCTATAGGGTCTTCACGCCGCGTACGGCGAAACCGGTCGACATGCCGCTGCGCCATCGTCGTGCGCAACCATCCCATCAGCGACCCGCGCCCGCTGTACGACGCAAGCGGCGACCGCCGCTCCCCATCGCGGTCCTTCAACCCATACAGCTCCGCATACAGTGAATCGGCGAGCTCTTCGCCGAGTGAGAGCGATTTCGAGATCGCCACTGCAGCCTGCGTCAGTCGGGCACGATACTCCGCGACGAACTGTGTCCACGCCGCCTCATATCCGCGAGCACAGGCCTGCGCCAGCGCAAGGTCCTGCATGTGGAGTCCACGCAGATAGCTCTCCGGTTCCGTGCCTTCCGGCCGCCTCGCAACCGCATCGGCCAGCATTGCCGCGAACGCATCCGCATCCCACCCCAGCTGCGCCGCACCGCAAGCCCCGTACATCTCCTCCGCAAGCCCGCCGTCCACAGGTGGCAACGCCGCGGCCGCCGCCTGCTGCAGCGGCTCCGCGACGTCCAATGGTGAGGTGCGCTCCACCGATCAAGAATACTCGGATCGACAGCCGTCTCTAGCCTGCCTTTTCCTCGGCCTCGCGCTTTCGCGCCGCTTCTTCAGGGTTGGTGATGATGTCCACCCACTTGGAGTTGGGCACCGCCTCGGCACCATAGTTGTCGTGCCAGTTCCACCACTTGTACGGCGGGGTCTGCGGATAACCCTCGGGCGAGTCCTCCCAGTTTTCCTGCCGGCCGAGCGCCGTCATGTCGAGATAGCTCCACACGCTGCCCATGGCTTCATCGCCGCGGTTGTTGATGAGGTAGGTGCGGTATACGTTGTCCCCCTCGCGGATAAACGCGTTGTGCCCATGCCACTGGTCCACACCGAAGTCCGCGTCGAAGTCGTCGGTGATGGTGTACCACGGCATCTTCCAGCCCATGCGCGTCTTCACTCGCTGGATGTCCGCCTGCGGTGCGCGCGACGCATAGACGAGCGTGGTATCGCGGGCATGCAGGTGCGTCAGGTCAGAGACCTGATCGGCTCCGAGCGAGCAGCCGCGGCAGGCATGATCCGGCCATCCGAACACGCCAGGCTCAAAGAACGCGCGATACACAATCAGCTGACGGCGCCCCTCGAACAAATCGAGCAGGCTCACTGTTCCGTTCGGTCCATCAAACGCATACTGCTTGTCCAACGCTAGCCACGGCATCCGCCGCCGCGCGGCCGCCAGCGCGTCGCGCTCTCGCGTGACCTGTTTCTCCCGCGCCAACAGGTTCGTGTGAGCCTCAAGCCATTCCTCTCGCGACACGATTGCGGGGTGATTAATCATGCTCGTTGCCATCTGGATTTCTCCCTTGAGTTGAAGCGGTGTTGCTGTCTGCGGCGGTCTTCGCGCCGAACGTCTTGATTGCGATGGCCGCCAGCCCGCCGGTCGAGCCGGCGCCGCCGGCGATCATCACTGCTGTTGCTATGCACACTGGACACATGGGCTTCCTCCACGCTCGCGAGCCGCGGATCGCTATGCGAGTTGTTTCGCATGAGCCTCGGCATACGTGCGAACGCGATCGTTCATGGAGGCCCAGCCTTTCTCCATCCCGGCCTTGTGTTCGTCAGGAACGAAACCCAGGGCGGTGTGCTTGAAGGCGATCAGGGTCCCGCCATCGACTTCCTTCAACCGATACTGCACGTTCGAAACGAAGGGAAAGGACGCGAACAGCGGACCGGCGAACTCCAGCAGCGATGGCCGCATGATGGCCTTCACGTTGGCCCAGAAATGGCCGTTGCCATCGCCCATGTCGCGGTACCACCGTCCGCCCGGCCACGCCTCAATCTTCATGTTGAGCGACTTGCCGTCCGGAGTTTCATTGCCCGGCCCAAGCTGCTCCAGCAGTGCGGCAAAGGTTATTTCCATGGGAGCGGCGACATGGATTTCCTGGTTGATCGTGAGAGTCAGGTTCTCGAGGTTCTGTTCGGTGGCAATCATCACTTCTCCTTGGGTTTTACGTTGAGGGGTTTCGAGTCGGTTGAATTCACATCTGTCGAGCCCTGCCGCACCATCGCTTCCGCGCGTTCCTTCACGCGGTTCAACTGGTGCTGCCAGTAACGCTCGAACGTTCCCGCCCACTCGTGCAGCGGGCGAATGGCGTCGGCGTTGGTGCGATACAGCTTCTGCCGGCCCTGGCACCGCATCCGCACCAGCCCAACATCGTGCAACACGCGCAGGTGCTTGGAGACGGAAGGCTGAGGCAGGCCGAGCGCCGCCACGATCTCTCCCACAGGCCGCTCACTGCCCGCGAGATAGACCAGAATCTCGCGCCGCCGAGGCTCGGCTACAGCGTTGAAGGCGTCCGATGTGGTGCTCGCTCTTGCCATGACGAGACATTACATACCCATATAGGAATATGTCAAGAGAAAACATTTTTCGTATGAGGTGAACAGGATTTCTCAACTAAGTTTCCGGGCGAGTACTTGTGTCCGCAGCGAGGTTTCGCCGACTCAGGCGGCGTCACCCGCGCCCATCAGCACCAGCGACCGCTGCGCGAAGGGTGAATACACGAGCAGCGTCATGCAGGCCAGCGCCAGCCCATAGTTGATGTGGTGCAGCAGCAGAAACGGAGCAAGCGACCACAGCCAATCGAACAACAGGAGGAACGGCCAGGTCTTCAGGTACTTTCGCCGCATCCCGGGAGCATGAAACAACACAGCGCAGATAAGAAAAGTCCTCACCGGAATCAGTAGCGCGGCTGTCGCTACCAGAGTCGCAAATGCGTAGGAAGCGAACGACAGCGCCGAGAGCAGATCATTAATCTCCGCCAGGTTCGCAAGCGCCCCCACATAGAACCCAACGTACATCAGTTGCAGCAGAACAAACAGCGTCCTCACGACGGAGTGTGAGGTCTTCGGCAGGTCCTCGGGCGCGGCTAACACCCGGTCCAGAAATCCGTTACCCAGGTCATCCGCTGCCTTGGCCATCGGCTCTGCAGCTTGAACCGCCGACACCGCACTCGCAGACTCTTCAGCCGCCCCGATCCGCTCCACGGGAGCAACAAACCGATACCCGCGCCGCGCCAGCGTCTCAACAAACCTCGGATTCCCCGCCTTGTCCCCAAGCGCCTCGCGAAGCCGGTTCACCGCCGAGTTCACGCTGTGCTCGTAGTCGACGAACGTTCCCTCAGGCCACAGCTCGCGCGAAATATCCTCCCGCGTCAGCAACTCCCCGGGACGCTCCAGCAAGAGCATCAGCACCTGAAACGGCTGAGCGTGCAACTTGACCCGCACACCGTTCCGGCGCAGCTCTCCAGTCGTCGAGTCCGCCTCGAAAACCCCGAAGCGATAGCGCGCAACTGGCCGTATCTCAGTCATGATGGTGTCCAGTGTACCGAACGCGGCCTGCGACACCAGCCAATCGCGTCCGTGAGATTTCGCCATAAGTCTCTGTCCTGATTGAACCTGCAGCGTGAGGAACAATCGTCCGCCGCGTGAGCCTTCATGCATTGCTTGCCCGCCCCGAAAAGGGCACCTTGCAGACATGAAGACCCGCCTCTTCGCACATTCCAGAAATCTCTCGCTGATCTGCGGCCTCCTGTTCCTTCTGGACGCGCCACGCCGGCTGATGGCAGAGCCTCCCCCGGCAGCCGTCTCTGCCTTCAACGCGTACACTCGCGCCGTCGAGTCGCGCCTTGCGCAACAGCATCGCTCGCCTTCGCCCTTCCTCGCGCCCGCGGCTCCTGACGCCCCAGCCGCGGACGCTCGCCTTCGCCAGGGAGATCTGCTCATCGAGCGCGTGACCGAGCACGCGTCCACAACCGACTTCTCCGGTGCCTTGCTGCACCACTGGCGCGGCACAGCATTCGCTCCCGGAGCCACGGCCTCGGACTTCCAGCGCCTCATGCGCGACTTCAACTCCTATCCGCAACACTTCTCGCCGCAGGTGCTCCAGGCGAAGGTCCTCACCGAAAGCGGCAACCGCATGCAGGCTTCGATGCGTATCCGCCAGCACCATGTCATCACGGTCGTTATGGACGCCACGTACGACGTCAGCTTCGGCCAGCTGGATGTCGAGCACGGCTACAGCATCTCCCAGAGCACACGCATCGCCGAGATCGATGCACCGGGCACCGCCACCGAACACGCCCTCACCGCCTCCGAAGAACACGGCTTCCTCTGGCGGCTCAACACCTACTGGAGTTACGAAGAGCGCGACGGCGGGCTCTACCTGCAGATCGAAGCCGTCTCGCTGACGCGCTCCATCCCGCGCGGCCTTGGCTGGGTCGTCCGCCCCTACGTCGAAAGCATTCCTCGCGAATCGCTCGAGTTCACCCTCCGCTCCGCCTGTAACGCGCTCCGGAAATAACCCCTCACCATCCGAAAGGACGTCACGATGAATACCCAGGCAGTCACAGCATCTTTCCGGCCCGCCCGCCGAATCAACCAGGCGCTCACCGCGTCCATCGAGAAGCGCGCGCTCCAACGGATGGCCTCGCGAGCACCGCGCTGGCTAACCTCCGACCAGCTCACCATCCTCGGCTTCGTCGCTCAAATTGCAGCGGGGCTCGCCTATGCCCTTTCGCGCTACAACCGCTACGCTCTTCTGCTGGTGATCGTCTGCCTCGTCGTCAACTGGTTCGGCGACAGCATGGACGGCACGCTCGCCCGCGTGCGTTGCCAGCAGCGCCCGCGCTACGGCTTTTACGTCGATCACATGGTTGACATCTTCGGCTCCGTCGCTCTCATGTGCGGGCTCGGACTCTCAGGCTTCGCGCACTGGCCGATAGCGATCGCCATGCTGATCGCGTTCCTTCTCCTCGCGAGCGAAAGCTATCTCGCCACCTATACCTTGTCCCACTTTCAACTGTCGCAGGGCATCTTCGGTCCAACAGAGATCCGCATCCTGTTGATCATCGGGAACCTCGCGTTGCTGCGCAGTCCGTACTCGACCATCCTCGGCCACCGTATGCTGCTCTTCGACCTCGGCGGCGCCATCGCCGCGGTATGCATGTTCATCATGGTCGGCGTTCTGACGCTGCGGCATACGGCACAGCTCTTTCACGAGGAGCCCCTCATCCACAAGGAGCCGCGCGCATGAACGCCTTCGTCCGTTGGGGAAGGTTCAACATCGTCGGCGCAATCGGCATGGCGCTTCAGCTCACCGCGCTCGCTGTCCTCAACCGCGTGATGCCGGGCCATTACCTCCTCGCTTCGTCCGCTGCCATCGAGCTCACCCTGCTGCACAACTTCACCTGGCACATCCACTACACCTGGCGCGACCGCCGCGACAGCGCGACACGCCTCCGCCAACTCGTGCGCTTCCATCTGTCCAACGGCGCCGTCTCAATGCTGGGCAACCTCGCCCTGATGCGCCTCCTGGTCCACGGAGCGCGCTTGCCCGTGCTCGTTTCTAACGCCATCGCGGTTCTTGTTTGCTCCATCGCTAACTTTTACATCGGGAACCGCTGGGCCTTCGCCCCGCAGGCTAACGAACCTCCCCGTAGCGCCGACGTGTTGGTCCGCGCCGCTGCGGTTGTCGTTATCGCCTCCTCTGCGAAATACTGCTGATGTGGCAATTCAGCAAAGGAGTTCGCCATGGCCATCATTCGAAACTGCCCATCATGCGGCAAGCCGAACCGCATCCCCGGGAAACATCTCGCAGACACAGGACGATGCGGCGCGTGCAAGACACCGCTGCCGCCTACAGCCGAGCCCGTCAACGTCGGCCTGCAGGAGTTCGATGAAGTTATCCGCGACAGCAAGGTTCCTGTGCTGGTCGACTTCTGGGCGGCATGGTGCGGCCCCTGCCGCTCGGCGGCGCCGCACGTTGCACAAGTAGCGCGGGACCTTGCCGGGCGAGCTATCGTGCTGAAGGTCGACACAGAACAATCGCCGCAACTCGCCGCGCGCTATAACGTTCGAGGCATCCCGAACTTCGCCGTATTTTCCGGAGGCAGCCTTCGCTTCCAGCAAGCCGGCCTGGTTGACGCGAACACCATGAAAACGTGGCTCGTGCAAGCCGCTTAGAGCCGGCATCGAGTCGAGCGAAGCGCCCCGAGCGAGCTAGCACGTCCAAACGCATCGCCTCTCGGACGCATCAAAGCCAACAGTGAGCGAGCCGTCTTCGGATACGCCGGTGCCGGACTCTGCTCACGCGAGAGTGAGTGTGGATATCATCTCCGAGTCGACGTTTCCCGGCGAAACATACCATCCGCAGCCCCAGAAGCGACGTGAACAGTGGGAATCCCTGAACGGCACATGGGACTTCCACATCGACGCCGACGCACGCCTTGGCGTTCCCGAAGAGGTTCCCTGGGATCGAAAAATCGTCGTGCCCTTCAGCCCCGAAACGGAAGCCAGCGGCATCCATGACACGGGCTTCTACTCCGCCGTCTGGTATCGCACCACGTTCGATCCGCCGACTCTCAAACCCACTGAACGCCTCATCCTGCACTTCGAAGCTGTGGATTATTGCGCCACCGTTTGGGTCAACGGCGCGGTAGTGTGTACGCATGAAGGTGGATACACCCCATTCCACGCCGACATCACCGATGCGCTCAATGACCAAGGGCCGGCGGAGATCGTGGTCCGTGCTGAGGACGACCCTGCCGACCTCGCGAAGCCTCGCGGCAAGCAGGATTGGAAGCTGGAGCCCCACTCCATCTGGTATCCGCGAACGACAGGAATCTGGCAGACGGTATGGCTTGAAAAAGTTCCAAGCACCCGCCTGAAGTCGTTACAGTGGTCCTCGAGTCTGGAGCGCTGGGAGATCACTCTCGACGCCAGAATAATTTCCAGCCCCACTCAGAAGCTCACGTTGTCCGTGCTGCTCACACGGGACGAACAGGTTATCGCCGCCGACACCTACGAGGTCATATCGGGCGAGGTGCACCGCCGCATCGCATTATCCGATCCCGGCATCGACGACTATCGCAACACCCTGCTGTGGTGCGCTTCATCTCCGACGCTAATTGATGCGTTGCTGGAACTGCGTGACGAGAACGGCACGGTCATCGATACCGTGCGCAGTTACACCGCACTGCGCTCCGTCGCCGTCCAGGGCGACCGCTTCATTCTGAACGGCCGCCCACTCAAGCTTCGCCTCGTTCTCGACCAGGGTTACTGGTCGGAGAGCGGCCTCACCGCGCCAACGGATGGAGCGCTCATACGCGACATCCTTCTCGCCAAAAGCCTCGGCTTCAACGGCGTCCGCAAACATCAGAAGATCGAGTGCGCCCGCTATCTCTATTGGGCGGACTGCCTCGGCCTGCTCGTGTGGGAAGAGATGCCCAGCGCCTACCGCTACACCACAACCTCCATCGAACGCCTCACAAAGCAATGGCTTGAAGTGATTGAGCGCGACCGCAGCCATCCCTGCATCGTCTCGTGGGTGCCCTTCAACGAGTCATGGGGCGTCCCCGATCTTCCCGACAGTCCGGCGCAACGGCACTACGTGCAGGCGCTCTACTACCTGACCAGGACCCTCGACCCCTCACGCCCCGTCATCGGTAACGATGGCTGGGAAAGCGTCGCCACCGACCTGATCGGGATCCACGACTACGACGATCAACCGTCGCGCATCGGCAAGCGCTACGGCATTAACGACATTGAAGCGCAGCTCTTCAAACGCGAGCGTCCCGGCGGCCGCATGCTCTTCCTCGGCGAAGACAAAGCATGGATCCACCCCATCGTCCTCACCGAGTTCGGCGGCATCGCCTATGCCAAAGACAAGAGCAATACCTGGGGCTACTCACGCACCGACACCGCGGAGCAGTTTCTGGAAAAGTACCGTGCTCTTCTCGAGGTGGTGCGTGAGCTGCCTTCGCTCGCCGGCTTCTGTTACACGCAGTTCACCGACACCTACCAGGAAGCGAACGGCCTGCTGTTCGCCGATCGCACGCCGAAAGCCGCCATCGAAGAACTCGCGCTGGCAACCACCGGCTCATTGCCCGATATCGACAAGCAAACCGAAACACTCTGGAGAGAACAGATCATGCAGCATCGGCGCTGAGAGATCGCTCGCGCTTAAGCTGCGAGTTCCTCATCGCTCTCGGCACATGGAAAGCATATGCGCTGGTCCGTGCGCCACCACCCAGCGTGCGCTAACGCTGGATGCTGCGGTGCTTGCCCCTTGGCGATCTGCGCCACAACCTTCGCAAGCTCCGTCGCAACCGGCTCGCCTCCACTCACGTCGAAGACGCCGGCTTCATAGTGGCCGTTCTCGCAGGTCACCAGCTTGTTCCAGTAGAACGATCCCAGCAGCGCCCATATCGTCAGGGCGTTGCATTCGACACCGCGTTTGCGCGCACGCATGACGCCTTCCCACGCCTCTGCCACCCACCGAATCTGTTCCTCAACATGCCCGCCGAGATGCACCTCTGTGACGGCAACCGGAATCCCATAGCGCTGCCATGTCTCCAGCACCAGCGACTCAAACCCGCTGATCCCTTCAGGATGGACACGCACAGTTTCAACGTCGACGAAGTTCCCTTCACTCGATCCAAGCCCCGACGGATATAGATGAACGCGATCGTCGAGATACCTGTCGCTGGTCACGTAGTAGTTGATACCGACAACCTCCGGCGGGCACGGGTGGTCGGCGAACCACATGATCTCTTTATCCGAGATACCTTCGGCTACCATGTCCGCAAACATCGGGTGCCAACGATCGACACGCCCGCAGAGAAGATCGAACGGCAACCACCTCCGCAGATCGATCCGCTTCCAGATGTGCCGCAGCATCTCCGTGCCCGAAACTCTGCCGAGATCATCGGTCTGGATCAGCTGCGCATCCGGACGTACGCGACGGATCGCCTCCATGCTGAGGACTGTCCCCTTCATCTGGTGCAACAGCGCTCGCAGGCAACTCGCGCGCGAACGATGATGCGGATACCACACGCCATACATCCCACTGAATCGTGCCGTTGTATGCGGCTCATTCACCGGCGTGTACGCATCTATCCACGGATAACGTTCCGCCACCTGTCCCGCATAGGCAGCAAGCTTTTGCGGAAACTCCGGATCGACAAGACTGGTGTGCCGCGGTCCGCTGCCATGATGCAGCAACCCCGCGATTGGACGGATGCCCGTTTGCTGCATGCATCGGAGTCTCTCGTCGAACCAGGCCCACGATCCATCACGAGCCTGTCGCTCCCACAGCAGCCCTGTACGCAGGGTCTTTATGCCGAGCCCAGCGATCTCCTCGAAGTCGCTGAGCCGCTGCGCATGGCCTGACAAGTCCATCTGGTCGAAGTACCGGTCACCCACGCGATTGCAGGTATACTCGGCGCCGCCCCAGATCTCGATCGGCTGTTGCGCAGCGACTGTGTTCGCCGCATCAATGGGACTCAGACCGTGAGCCCTGTTGGTATCGGATTTCATCGGAAGCTATGCCGCCTCGCTGTCTTCCTGGTTCGAAGCAAGAATTTTCTCTTCAATGTCACGAACGTTGGTTGGCAGAGCGCGCATGGTTTTCGGCAACAGGACATCCGATCGCTTCCCACTCAACTTATCGAAAAGCGTCAGCGCCTGCGCCACCACTTGATCCATGTTGTAGTACTTGTACGTGCCGAGCCGGCCTGCGAAGTGCACGTCCGGCAACGCGTCCGCCATCGCCTTGTACTTCGCATACAGGTCTGCATTTTTCTGTTGCGGTATCGGATAGTACGGATCGCCTTCGCTCTGCGGATATTCGAAAACGATGCTGGTCTTCGGATGCTCCTGGCCGGTCAGATATTTGAACTCCGTGATGCGCGTGTAAGCGTGCTCGTTCGGATAGTTCACTACCGCTGCCGGTTGATACTGCGCACGATCATGCGTCTGGTGCTCGAAGCGCAAAGAGCGATACGGAAGCTGACCATAGCAATAGTCGAAGTACTCATCGATCGGCCCCGTAAATATAAGGTCGCGAAACCGCACCTCATCCTTGATGTCGCTATAGTCGGTGTTCAGCATCACAGAGATGTTCGGATGATTCAGCATCTTCTCAAACATGCGCGTATAGCCATGCAGAGGCATCGCCTGAAAACGATCCGTGAAGTAGCGGTCGTCGCGACTGGTTCGCACCGGCACCCTCGCCGTCACCGAAGCATCCAGTTCCGAGGGATCGAGGTTCCACTGCTTGCGGGTGTAGTTGCGGAAAAATTTCTCGTACAGGTCGCGACCGACGCGGCTTACAACAACGTCTTCCGACGTCTTCACCTGCTCGCGCGGCTCCGCGATCGACTCCAGAAATCCATCAACCTGCTGACACGTTAGATTCAGGCCGTACAGTTTATTCAGAGTATCCGCATTAATCGGTATCGGCACCAACTGCCCGTCAACACTGGTCTGTACACGGTGTTCGTACGGTCGCCATGCGGTGAATCGCGATAAGTACTGGAATACTTTTTCAGAGTTAGTATGAAAAATATGCGGCCCGTATTTATGAACCAGGATGCCGGCATCGTCGTAGTAGTCGTAAGCATTACCACCTATATGGTGGCGTCTTTCCACAATCAGAACCTTCGCGTCCAACTGCGACGCCAGTCGTTCTGCAAGCACGCTTCCTGCGAATCCTGCACCTACGATCATGTAATCGAACATCCGCGCCGCTCCTTTGCTAGTGGATTGTGGGTGCGGAACTTACGGCTTCCTGCGGCATACACCGCTGAATCTCCTTCCACATTCCTTCGAACGTCTTGTCCCACGAAGTGCCTGCCAGGAACTCGTCGGTCTTTTCAAGCCACTTGTTATCTACGATGCTGAGAGAGGCTTCAATAGCTGCCTCGAACTCCGCTGCATCGGTTCCGATCCTTACAAGGCCCATTTCACCGTATGGAATCACCACATCGCGAATCGGTGTAGACACGACGGGCTTCGCTGCAGCAAGATACTCCGGTGTCTTTGTTGGGCTGATGAACTTCGTCGAAGCATTCTGCGCAAACGGCAACATCGCTACATCCCAGTTAGCGAGATACGAAGGAAGCTCCGAATACTTCTTCTGGCCGAGGTAGTGGATGTTCGATCCGCGAGGCAACTCATCTTCTCGTATCTTCACCACAGGACCGACTAGGACGAAATGCCACTCACGCCGCCGCTCCGCAATCTCTCTTAGTAGCTCGCGATCCAGCCTCTCGTCCAGCACTCCATAGAACCCAATACGCGGATGCGGAATGGCGGCCTGGTCCGGCGGTTCCGTCAACCGCCCACGCGCCGCCGCAAAATGCTCATGATCGATGCTGCTCGCAAACAGATGCACGTTCCCATGCTGCGTACGCTTCGACGCGAACAGACTCGCGCCTCCGGTGAATACAACGTTCGCCCGCGCAAACAGCCGGCGTTCCAGTTCCAGAAGCTCAGGCGGAGCGCCGGCAAAAGCCGAGAGCTCATCCATGCAATCAAACACGGTCAGCATCGGTTTCAGATGGTCGGAGAACTTCAACGCCATCGGCGTGTAGTACCAGGTGACGAAATCCTGCAACTTTTCCTGCTCTATATATTGATTCAGCAACTCGCGTTGAGCTTCGGTGACGCTCGCATCGTCAAGACCGTGCGGCAGCAGCGGCGTCAGAACGCGCACACCACTCGCATCAATCGAACGCCTCAGCATTGGAGCGTCTCTGTCTTCGAACAGGGGCTCCTCCCACAGATGCACAGCCGCTCTTTTGTGCAGCCGCGTCATCAGGTGTTGAGGCCGTTGATAAACAAAGTTCCATCGCAGGTGACAAAAACAGAGGATCGCCTGCGGGCCGTCTGTTGCGTAAGTCTTTAGGTCCACGCCTGTTTGATGCAATTTTGAATGTGAAGTAAACGATCGCAAACCCGCCGCACGATGAACGTGCGGACACGCGCTCGCGTCACGCGCCACAGTTTCGCATGACTGCCAAAGATCGTCTAAATTTTGATGTGATGGAGCCGACGAGCGGACTTGAACCGCTGACCTGCTGATTACGAATCAGCTGCTCTACCAACTGAGCTACGTCGGCGTACTCCTCTGCCATTCTAACGGGCATTCCCCGCAGACGCAAAGCGCCCCACGGAAATCTACTGCATTGGCACGAACTTCGCCGCGCAGGGATCAGCCGCACGCTTCACCATCGGCTGACTTCCGCTGACCTTCACGCTTTTGCCCTCGACCCCGAAGTTCGCTCCGCTGCCCATCAACGTTATGTCTGCAAAATCCAAATGCACCTGCGAAGGCTTGATCCCCGCGACGACGACGTTCTTCAACGTCACTTCCGTCCGGTGCTCCTCGTTCAAGCCCGCGATCAGCACATCCCCCGGCGTCTCGGAATAAATGTTCTCCAGCGTGATGCGCTTGTAGTCCGGAATCTTGTCGCCTTCATACTTCGGATCTTCGAACGGCTCGACCGTCTGGTTCGTGTAGTACGGCGAGATCGCGATCGGGTTCTGCACGCCGCGCATACAGATGTTCCGATACACCAGGTCATGCACCGGCCCACCGCGCTTCACATTGCTCTTGATGCGCACGCCCGAAGTCGTGTGGTCTTCCGTCAGTCCATCCACCAACAGGAACGACTGCCCCAGCACCGTCTCCGATCCAATCGACATGCCATGCCCCGTATAGAAATGGTTGTCGAGCACGCTCATATGCGTCACGCCCTGCTTGATCGCGATGTTGTCGTCGCCGTTGTCGATCCAGCTATGCGCCACCGTCACGTTCGTCGACGTCCCCGGGTCGATGCCGTCCGTGTTGCGCGCGTCGTTCGTTGTTCCAATCAGCCGCTTATCCACCGGGGTCAGCAGATGCACGCCCCACGCCGTGAAACCGTTCGTCCCGTTCACGCTCACATGGAAGTTCGTCGAGTTGTGCAGATGAATCCTGTACAGCACCAGCCCGTCCGCCTTGCTGGCCACGATCATGCGCGGGTTGTAGTACAGATCGTCATGCGGCTCGGCCTTGCGCGCCTGCTCCCACCAGCTGTAGTCCTTGCCCAGCAGCTTCGCATAGCCGCGCCCGTCAATCACGCCATCGCCCATGATCGCCGCATTCTTCACATTGATCGTGATCAGCGCCCGGCACCCTCCGCGAGGCCGCCCCGCCCCGGTGGCAAACGTCGGAAAGCTCGTCGGCCGCGGCATGGACGTACCGCACTTGATCGGGTCGCCAGGCTTGGCGTCAGGGTTGGGAATCTCGTAGACCTTCGGATCGCGCGAGCCATAGAGCGTCACACCCTTGTCGATCAGCAGTGTCACCCCTTCACGCAGCTCGAGCGGCCCCGTCAGGAAAGCATTCGCTCTTCCGCTCTGTGGCCCCGACGTTGCCTTGGTCTTATCTACCGCCACAACCGTCAACTCGACCGCCTGCCCCGCCTTGCACCCGTCCAGTGCCTTCTGGATTCTCTCCGTGTCGAGCTTGCTCTCATCGTCTTCGCGAATGCTGATGCCGGCACTCTGGAGTCTCGCCTCGACCTTCGTGCATGCCGGCGGAATCTTCGGCTCTGTCACTGTCCGCGTGTCCTGCGCAGATACGGCCGTCCCCATCAGCAGCGCCGCACACACAGCCTTCACCCAACCTGCAACCTTCGATCCATCCATCTGCATGCTCCCCTGTTCGCTTTGCCAAAGTAGCACAGCGAAAGCGGAGAAGCCGCGTCAGCAACGCTGCACGTGCCGCAACGCGGCACAGACAATTCTGTCCCGTCTTTTCCACAGAAAGCGAAAGGGCCGCCCGGCAACAGGGCGACCCTTTCTTTGGGAGGCAGCACCAACAGAGGCAAAGCTGTCGGAACTCTCTGGTGCAAGAGTATGTTCGACCCCCAACTGTGTCAAGCAGTTTTGCCGCAAAATACTAGTGCTTTATTTTCAGCATCTTAGCATCGTTACTCTCTTGTCAACGCCCCTCGGCCGTCCGGTGTTCGCCCGGCCCGGGCACCTCACGGAGCGGGAGGCTCGAACTTCGGACGGGGGTTCTGCGGCTCCAGATGCAGGCTCAAAAACTCCGCATCGGTCGACGCTTCCTTGCCCCGCATCTTGCGGATCAGCGCTCGCCCACCACCGAGAAATACTCCCAGAAGCACCGACGCCAGCGTCCCCACCGCACAGAAGACGGCGATGTTCGTCAGCAGGCTATACGTCTTCTGCACTTCGGTGTGGAACTCCAGCGGCATGTCCTTATCGAACGTAACGACACTGCGCAGATGCACGTTCTCGATCATGTTCTGCGCGTCGTCGGCGCTGAAGCTGCCCCTCGCCACCGCGACCAGTTCGCCCTCGCGCCTGACCTTCAGGCCGCTCTGGCTGTCTCCCTCAAGCGCCCGCGTGTGTTCGCCCGCTATCTGCGGCGTCGGATACAGCAGCAGCGTCAGCGTCTCCCTGCCGCGCTTGTCCGCATAGTCCGTAGTCACAACTTCAGCATTCTTCTCCCAGCCCAGCTTCCCATCGGCCAGCGTGCCGCCCATGGCTTTGTAGCTCGCCGGCCCCAGCGCATAGCGCTCGCTGCCCGCCACCAGCCCCTTCGACGGCACCAGCGTCGGCAGCAGCGGTGCCTGGCTGCGCGGCCCACTGATCTTCGGCATGGTCCCCGCTAGCGCACCCGCCATCCGTGCCGCGTCCCGACTGGTCTCGATGTTCTGGTCCACGATGAGCACAACAGTCTGCAGCAGCAATAGCGAACGGTCGCCGACGACGGCCACCTCCTGTGCTCCGCGCTCATCGGGCTTCAGAAAACGCGCCCCACTCTTCAGGTAATACGTAAACGCCGACCGTGCTCCAGTCGCATCGTTGAACTGCAACGCCTCCACCGGCATCTGTCCATAGCGTGCCCGCGAGAAACGCTGCAGCCCATCCTCACGCAGCACCACTGCGGCGGCCGCATCTGCCTGGGCCGGATCTTGCCCCGACACGGCGTCCCCGCTCCGCTCAATTCCCTGAGCACTCTGCGGCAACAGAGGCGCCGGCGGCGTGACCAGCGTCGCCGCCGCCTGCCCCCACAACCCTCCACCCCATCCGACACATCCAGCCAGCGCAAACGCGCCAATCCACCCGGAAATCCTCATATAGCGGAGACTACACCACCACCCAAATAGTAAGCACGCCTCTCGACGAGCCCCGCCCCAACCGCCCGGTCACCTCGACCGAACCCGCCCACACTCTTGCCGTCCCGTCGCCGAAACCTTCCCAAAGCCAACCTTCGCGGGACAAGCACGAACGGTAGGGCCCGGCTTCAGCCGGGCCAATAGAACGCGCGCCGAAGGCGCTTCCGCTCTGCCGAAGGCCGAGCGAAGGCATAGCCGAAGCGACTGAATTGCCTTCTTTCGCACCTGCACCACACCCGACCAATCGGCGGCCGAAATCTTGTCAAGCCCCCACGCCTGTGCAAAACTCACAATCCCCGCACCACCGTTGGCGATTGCTAACCACAACAGATCGCATATTATCCCGCTCGACTCGCTATCATTAACAAACAGGACAAAATCAAGCCATGCGCCTCGACTCCCATACCCGGGGCCTAAGTGCTTTCATATCCATATTTTAGCGATACCCACCAGCTATCTCATTTAGAATCTGTCAGTTCAGTGCACAAGGGGGGAGGGGGGGTACCCGCCTACCGCCGCGCCGCTACACGCTGGACCACCGGCGCCTTTACACCGTTGATCCCACCGGCATACCGCGCGACGCCATTGAACAGGCTCTCCGCCACCCGCTGCCGGTACTCCGGCATGCGCAGCTGCTCCGCGTCATCTGGATTCGTCACGAAGCTGATCTCCGCCAGAATCGACGGCATATTGGCCCCGATCAGCACCACAAACGGCGCCTTCTTCACGCCCCGGTCCCTCAGGCCCTCGTTGCCCTTCGCGAGCCCCGCATACAGCGAGCCCTCAACATCCGTGGCCAGTTCCTTGCTCTCGTCGATCTTGTCCTTCAGCGCGATCTTCTTCACCAGGTCGCTCAACTCGTGCACGCTCTTGGTCGAAACCGCGTTCTCGCGGGCAGCCACGCGCATCGCCTCCGAGTCGCTGGCAAAGTTCAGGTAGTACACCTCCACACCCCGCGCGCTCGCGTCCGGCGAGCTGTTCGCGTGCACCGAGATGAACAGGTCCGCCTGCGCCTTATTCGCGATCGCCGTCCGCGTCTCCAGCGGAATGAACGTATCGTCCGCGCGCGTGTAGACGATCTCCGCGCCCATACGCTGGTGCAGCAGCTTGCCTAGCCGCAGCGCCACGTCGAGCACCACATCCTTCTCCTCGATTCCGTCCACCCCAAGCGTCCCGGAGTCGTGTCCACCATGTCCAGCGTCGATCACGATGCGCCCGATCTTCAGCCCCAGCGCCCGCATAAGCGATGTCTCACCATCAGCTGTCGGAGGCGCAGGAGCCACGGGCGCAGCGGCCGCACGCGAGCCGAGATCGACCTTCGCCGGCTTCGACCCCGCACCGGGAGCCTTCTCCGAAACCGGACGCGAAGTCGGCCGGCTGGTCGCCTCCACCTTGCCCGGCTGATCACTCACCTCCGCGACCTCCGTCCCCGTGTTCCCCGTCCGCGACACCACCGTATTCGGCACCGGCTTCGCGACCGTCGGCTTCACCGGAATCACCACCCGCGGGGGCGCGACCGTCTTCGCCACATTGCTCGACGCTCTCGCCGGCAGCCCAAAACTCGAACTCCCATCCGTCACCGGCGTTGGCGGCAGACTCGACACGGGGCTATCGCCCGTCGCGGAACTCTGCGGCTTGACCACTGCAGGCGGCGCACTCACAGCCGCTACCTCCGAGCCGTCTGAACCCTGCGCCCTGGACGCTGTCCCCTGAACCTGCCCCTGCGGCTTGCCGTGTATATCGATGATCAGCCGGTACGGGTTCGGCAGCAGGAACGCCGAGTAGTCCGTCACCTCGTGCACATCCAGTACCACCCGCGTCACGTCCTCGGAGTACTGCGCCGCGCGAATCCGCGTGAGGAACCCATCATCGGTCACAGCGAAACTCTTGCCCACCAGCTCCGGCGCAAGGTGCGCATGATGCAGGTCGAAGAACAGCCGATCCGGATGCTCCACCCGCGCCGCCTGGTACTCCACCTCATCACCCAAATCGATCGCCACGCGCGTGTAATTCGCAGTCGACCAATGCCGAATCCCCGTCACCCGCGCCGTAGCCGTGCGCTTCGCACTCGGGAGCGGCACACTGGCTACCGGAGCCACCACCGGCGCACTCTCTTCGCGATCGCTGGCTGTAGGTGTCGAGACCGTCGCGTGCGGGTGCCCCACGTCTCGCGTCTGAGACGTGGGTTTCTGCGCCGGTGAAGTGTTCTCGGAAACAACGTTCTGCTTGGCGCGCTCCACTGTCGGGTGTCCCACGTCCGCACTCTCAGATGTGGGCTTCCGGGCCGGAACTGCATTCTTGGGAACATCGGCCTTCTCGGCCAGCAACGCCGCAGCCCTGCGCGGAAACCTCTTCTTCAACTCCGCGGCAGCACGCTTCGCTTCCGCCGGATCATTCACACCATCGGGCCCAAGCAGCGCGACCTCCGCCGCCAGCGCCGGCCCAGCCAGCGAACTGGCCGGATACTCTTTCGCCAAAAACTCGTACTGCCCCGCGGCATCGCGCAGGCTCTTCGCATCGTGCAGCTCCCGGCCCTGCTCAGCGAGCAGCTCCGCCACCTGCTCCACCGCCGCAGCCGCGTGCTGGTCTCCGGGGTCGGAGTGATAGATGGCGCGAAACTCCTCCATCACGGCGACGTACTCAGCGCGGCTATGCGACGGCTTCGCCTCAAACCGCGCGCGCAACGCATTCGCCGCCTGCCACGGATCCATCGCAGGACGTGTCGGCCGCGCTTCCGCAACGCCACAGAAACTTATGACTACGGCGCACCGCAGTCCCACCGCGACGGCCTTGCGGAAAGCACCCCTGGAAAAACTCATAACCGCTTCCAGTTTAAGTTTTCCGCGCGCCGTGGTGCGCGATGAATCGCCGGGGTACACCCGCAGGTACCTCGGGGATGGGACTCAGCAGACGGCTTCCTCAGAAGCCGCCACATCGCGCAGCAACGTCTCGATCGCGTCAAACCTCATGTGCTCAGCGTTTTTGAACCGTATGCAGCCCTTCCCGATGCTGCTCGCTCCCAACGCGCTGCGATGCCGATCCAGCGTTTCCTTCTTCATCACATACAGCGCGATGTACTGTTTCTGGCTGGCGAACGCTACCTCCAGGCTGTCTCCGCGCTTGTAGCACGGCATACCATACTCGATCATTTCATCGCGCCCTGGCAGCAGACTCAGACACAGCGTGCGCAACCGCAGCAGCGCGTCGCGACGGTCTTCCGGAACATCCTGCAAATACGCCGCGACGTCATTCGCATCGCTGTGCATTCCGCCCTCCTACAACAGCCCTCCAACAACCGCAGCAGCGTCGGCGAGAGTTCCATCGAGCGCCGCCACATCCGATCCGCCGGCCTCCGCCAGGTCAGGCCGTCCGCCGCCCTTGCCGCCGACCTTCGCGGCCAGCAGCCCGACAATCTTCCCCGCCTGCACACGCGCCGTCAGGTCCTTAGTGACGCCGACAATGAGCGACACCTTGCCCTCCGCCGTCGCCGCGCCGAGCACCACAACACCCGAGCCCAGCTTGCCGCGCAGTTCATCGACAAGGCTCCGCATCTGCGACTTGTCCAGCGCATCCACGCGTTGCGCAAGCACCTTGACGCCCTTCACCTCGACAGCCGACCCCGCAGCATCGGCCACCGCAGCAGAGGCCGACTTCATGCGCATCTGCTCCAGCTCGCGCCGCAGCTTGCGCATCTCCTCGTCCTGCTGCGACACCTTCGCGCGCAGCGCCTCGGGCGAAACGTCACCCGCGCCCACGAACTGCGACGCCACCTGCGCCACATCCGCATCCCGCCGAAACAGCGCCAGCGATCCCGTCCCCGTCACGGCCTCAACGCGCCGCACACCACTCGCAACGGCGCTCTCGCCGACCAGCTTGATCAGCCCAATCTCGCCCGTCGCTCCGGTGTGCGTTCCACCACACAGCTCGGTCGAGAACTCGCCGATCTTCACCACGCGCACGCGCTCGCCGTACTTCTCGCCGAACAGCGCCATCGCGCCATACTCGTGGATCGCCACATCGATCGGCACATCCACCATCGTCTGCACCGGCGTGTTCGCCAGCACCTGCCGATTCACGATGTCCTCTATATCCTGCAGCTCTTCGTCGGCCACACCCGCAGAGTGCGAGAAGTCGAAACGCAGCCGCTGCTTATCCACCAGTGACCCAGCCTGCTTCACATGCGTCCCCAGCACCTCGCGCAACGCCGCATGCAGCAGATGCGTTCCAGTGTGATTTCGCATTGTCGCCGCACGCACCTCGCCGTTCACCACCGTGTCCACAACATGGCCAACAGCAATTGTCTGCTTCGCCACAACCTGGTGCGCGAACACGCCCTGCACCGGCTTCTTGCATCCGGTCACATCGGCAACGACAGCGTTATGGTCCGCGCCATACAGCCACCCCACATCGCCCACCTGCCCACCGGAGTCCGCATAGAAGCTGGTTGCATCGAGCACCACTTCTCCCGTCTCACCAGCCTTCAACTCCTGCACGCCGACGCCATCCTTCACCAGCGCAATCACACGCGCGCCATCGAGGCGCAGCGCAGAGTAGCCTTCAAACTCCGTCTTCGGCAGTTCGCGATAAACGGGAGCCGCAGACTTCTGCGACCCACCTTTCCACGAAGCGCGAGCCCGTTGCTGCTCTTCTTCTTTGGCTCGCTCAAAGCCCTCTATATCGAAGGCCAGTCCAGCATCCCTTACCGCATCTTCTATAAAATCTAAAGGCAGGCCAAACGTCTCATACAGATTGAACGCATCCTTCCCCGAATACACGACGGGTTCTCTCAGGATGTGATTTGTACCGCGCTCGTCACCCCAATACTCACCGCTAAATTCTTGCGGGTACTTAGCCTCAATCTTTCCGTAATAGATTTCGTTCATCCGGGAGATAGCTTTAATCTCTTCCTCGGTGAGGTCCTGTCCAGGTTGAGCATGCGGACCAAACTCATAAGCATGCTCCGCTCTCATGAACTCCTCGAACAAGTTCTTTCTCTCGATGAGTGCGCCTAGTTGTTCGTCAAGACGCACCAGCGCAGAAGAAATTACTCTTGCAAACTGTTGCTCCTCCGCAATCACCACCTTGGCCACTCGCTCTGCAGAGTCCTTCAGTTCCGGATACGCAGCCGCCATCTCATCGCGCACAGCCAGAACCATCTCATGCATGAAAGGCTTCTCTTGTCCAAGCTGCCTTCCGTGTCGGATCCCACGCCGCAAAATTTTCCGCAGCACATATCCACGTCCTTCATTCGCTGGCTGCACACCATCCGAAATCAAAAACGTCGCCGCTCGTGCATGATCCGCAATAATCCGCAGCGAAGCGGCACCCGGGTCATCGCTGAGCGCCATCTCCTCGGGAGTAAGAATTTGTAGAGTCTCGGCTTCTGTGGTTCCCGGAAAGTACTCAACTGCCTTGGCTATCCCGGCGGTCAACTCCGCGGCCCTCTTTATAAGCGGCGTAAACAAATCACTCTCATAGTTCGAAAGCTTCCCCTGCAACACGCAAGCAATCCGCTCCAGTCCCATGCCCGTATCGATCGAAGGCTTCGGCAGCGGCGTCAGCGTGCCATCCGAGCTGCGATCGAACTGCATGAACACCAGGTTCCAGATCTCCATGTAGCGCTGGTCGTCTTCCGGAAACGGCTTGTCCACACCCGCCGTCTCAGCCGCTTCAATGCCGAGGTCGAAGAATATCTCCGAGCACGGACCACACGGTCCGGTATCGCCCATCTGCCAGAAGTTGTCCTTCATCCCCATCTCGAAGATGCGGTCCTTCGGGACGCCCGCTTCAATCCAGAGCCGCTCCGCCTCATCGTCGCGCTCCACGCCGTTCTCGCCCTTGAAGATGGTCACGTACAACCGAGACTTATCGATCCCGAACCAGTCCGGCGAGGTCAGCATTTCCCACGCATACGCAATCGCCTCGCGCTTGAAGTAGTCTCCGAAGCTGAAGTTGCCGAGCATCTCGAAGAACGTGTGGTGGCGGCGCGTGAAGCCGACATTCTCAAGGTCGTTATGCTTGCCGCCCGCGCGGACGCACTTCTGTGACGAGGCCGCGCGTGTGTAGTCGCGCTGCTCCGCGCCGAGGAACACGTCCTTGAACTGGTTCATGCCAGCGTTGGTGAACAACAGTGTCGGGTCGTTCGCCGGCACCAGCGAGGACGAATGCACGCGCCGATGTCCCTTGCTCTCAAAGAACCGCAAAAACTCTTCTCTAATCTGATTGCCCGACAGGTTACGCATAGCCTCTAAGTTTATCAGCGCGGCCTGATCACAAGAGACAAGCGTCAGAACCAGGTCTGCTTCCTGTAACGCTCATACTCTTCACCAAATTCGAGCGACAGCACGCGCTCCTCGTTGCGCGCGCGGATCTTCTGCAGCGGCAGCAGCACGATCGCGACCACCGTCGGTCCCCACGTTGAAAGAAAGAGCGAAAGCCCCGCGATCACCAGACCGCCGAATACGTAGATCGGATTGCGTATGCGTGAATACAGGCCTGTGGTCACCAGCCTGTTCGCTTTCGCGCCATACGAAAATGACGATCCCAGTTGCAGCCGAGCCAGAACGAAGAGCGGAAGAAATACAGCCGCGATGCTCGCGCCGACGATCTTCGCGGTGTCCCAGGCAACGTCGTGGATGTGCAGCACCAGCATCACGACCGCGAAGAGAATCACAGCGAGCGTGATCATGTTTGCCTTCATCGGCCTCTCCTCGCGCCAGTGTAACGCTGGTTCCTTTGCTCCCTTGATTGTGGCGATTCATCCCTTAACGCCGGGGCGCCAGGTAATCCCTTCAAGCCGAAGCTCGGGGTTTTGCGTTGCTCGCAGCCGTGGGAAATCGGCCGCGTGATGCACCATCAACATCGTGCTGACGAGCGCGTCGAAGGCATCTTCAGAGCCCTCGGCTTTGCGCAACACCGCACGTGGAATATCGGCATACACAGAATCAGACGCGCGCCGGGCCGCAAGATACTGCCTGCGCGCAGCAGGATTACTCTTCGCGACAGGCCCTGTCATCAGCCGCGTGTACATCTCCACCACGAGCGGTTGCGGCCGCGCACCGAATGCGGCGCTCTCGAACGGCCATGTGCGGAAGCCCGCTTCGCGCAGCCGCAGCAGAAACGGCATCGCGCGTAGCGAGCCCGTGCCGACCGAGCCCGAACCGCCGATCTGGAACGGAGACTTGGGCGTGATGCCGCGCATCTTCGCCGCGCGCTCCGCGTCTCCACCTTCCATCGCCTGCGCGATCTTGTTGTCGTAGTCGGTGTGACGAAACATCGTGTGATACGTGTCGCCGGAGAACTGCGCGGGACGCTTGTGCGGCTTGCCCCAGAAGCGCGCATCGCGCACAACGTCTGCGCTCTCGCGGCCAAGCCAGCGCTCGCCTTGTCCATCGGCAACGAGACGCCACAAGTCGAACACCGTCGCGCATCCATGCTCGGTCAGGAACCACGCAGGATAGCTGAAGCAGCAGTCGATGCTGACGACCATGCGCGGCGTTTCGCGTGCGAGCTCGATCAGCCATTCGGCGACTTCATCGCGCGTGCGTCCAGCTTCGAGCTTTACCGATGCGCCTCGCGTCCAAACGCCGGACCAGATGTGGCGACGCTGTCCTGCAACGTCAACGCGGCCCGACCAGTCGACCGCAACAATCCGCTCAACTTCGTTACTCACTGCCTTCAACATCCACTTCCTCGACCTCAGCTCCCCAACCGCGCAGCACCTTCCAGATGGCCTTCGAGCTGAAGCCCGCAGCCATCAGGCGGCGCATCGCCTTGGCGATTTCCTTCTCGCCTTCGGGCTTCTTCATGCGCTTGCGTTCGACGTAAGCGCGAGCCAGAGCCGCTTCGTCGATGTCGTCGTACGCGTTGCCAAGCGCTTCTTTCACCAGCGGCGCTGCGATGCCCTTCTGCATCAGGCCCTGCTGCACGCGGCGCTGACCGAATTTTTCGTTCTCCTTGCGGAGACGCGTGTAGTCGGCGGCGAAGCGCTCGTCGCTCAAGTAGCCGAGTTCCTTGAGGCGGGTGACAACCGAGTCCATGGCCTCCCGGCCCGGGTCTCCTGGCTCGGCGCGGAGCTGCATGAGGCGGCGCAGGTCGCGCTCGCTCTTCATGCGCGAGGCGAGCGAGCGAACGGCGTACTCGAGCAGGCCGGAGCGGTCCAGTGGCGGTTTCGATTTGGCGGTGCTGCGGAATGCCACCCTACCCCCTCCCCCCCGTACTTTTTGGGGTAAGGTATTCAGCTTTCTGGGCTTAGGTCCGGACTTATGGCGGTCCGTCTCCAACTTTTGCCCTGAACGGATTCAGGGGCCCGAAGGCCCCTGCTCCCTCCCAAAAATCTAATCTCGCCTGCTTTTATTGTATCGGTGGTGTCAAGCGTTCGCGAAAGGCAACGACGAACACAGAGGATGCGGAGGAACAACGCAGAGGACGCGGAGGACTTCCGATAGCTCCTCTCAGTGGCCGACGGCGTACTTGTTCGTGTGGGTCCAGCGGTCGCACCAGTCGTTGACCGTTTCGTACCAGAGCTGCGAGTTCTGCGGCTTCAGCACCCAGTGGCCTTCATCGGGGAAGTAGAGCATCTTGCTGGGGACGTTGAGCAGCTGCAGCGCAGTGAAGAGCTGGAAGCCTTCCGAGACATCGAGGCGGTAGTCGCGCTGCGAGTGCACGACCAGCGTGGGTGTGTGCGCGTTCTTGATGAACTGCATGGGCGAGTATTTGCGGAAGGGGTCCTGCGAGGCGGGCAGGTTGTAGTAGTCCCAGGGGTGGGCGGGGTGGGTTTGTTCCACGACCGCGCCGGCATCGTGCGAGCCCACCTTAGCGCCCGATGATGCCGGGCGCGAAGATGGGGCACCCGGAGTTGTGGATGGGCCAGCCAGGGGGCGGAACTCCCACTCGTTGAACCACAGCTCTTCGGTCGTGCCGAACGCGGACTGCGGGTTGTACATGCCGTCGTGTGTGACGATGCACTTGAAGCGGTCGGTGTGCGTGAGCACCCAGTTGGCCATGAAGCCGCCATAGCTCGCGCCCAGCGCGCACTCGCGCGTCTTGTCGATAAAGGAGTACTTGGCTTCCGCGAAATCCAGCCCCTTCATCAGGTCGGTATAGGCGCGCCCGCCCCAGTCGCCGGAGACCTCGTCGACAAACTTCTGGCCATAGCCGGTGGACCCGCGGCGGTTGATGCCGATGACGACGTAGCCGTTGGCGGCAAGCAGTTCCCAGTTCCAGCGATAAGACCAGGAGTCTCCCCAGGCAGTCTGCGGGCCGCCATGCATGAGGAATTTGAGCGGGTATTTTTTCGCGGGGTCGAAGTTCGGTGGGCGGATGAGAAAGCCTTCGATTTTGGTATTTTCGGCACCTGTGAACCAGAAGGGTTCCATCTTGCGGAGGTCGAGCTGGGCCAGGAGGTTATCGTTCAGGTGAGTTAACGCATACTCGGGAAAAACGGTGGCCGCGTCAAATCTAGTCTCCGGCAGGATAGTTCGCCCGAGACCTGGCTTTGTCCAGTTCTTGTCAGTGTTGATGGAATGCTTCGTTAGGTCGAACAGTACCAGCTCCGATGGGCTATGAGACCTCATGGATGAAGCGATCAAGCTCCTCCCGTCGTGCGTTACGCGCAAGTCGGATATCTCGCCTTCGGCACCCTCCATCCCAATATTCGATTCGCCCTTCACAGGAAAATCGGGAATCACCGAGATACGCGTTTCGCCTTGGAGGCTGTAGGCGACAAAGAAACTTGGACTCTCGGTCGAGGCCGCGTGTTGCGGGGTGGACCTCCAGGTAAATTCATCCACCGAGAGTGCGGACCAGATAGACTGCTTCGTTTGGCTACGAATCTCTCCTGTCGCACGATCCATCGCGAGCAGATCGAATTTGTCGGACTCAAACCCATTCCTCGCCTGCGAGCGCCACGCGAGCCACTTGCCATCGGGCGAGTACTGCGGGCCGTCGTCGCTGCCGGGTGACGTGCTGACCTTCTTCGCCGTCTTCGGCTCCGCGCCAAGTTGCAGCGTGAAGATGTCGTTGTTGGTGGACTCCGCCGGCACCTTGTCGAGGTTGGTCACATACGCGACTTCGCGGCCGTCGGGCGAGATGGCATAGCCGAGCGGGCCGCCGAGCGAGAAGGTCGGGGCCTCGTGGTCGCCGACAACCGAGGCGGGCGTTAGATCCGTCGGCATCTCGTGCGTGCCGTCGATGGAAGCATAGAAGACATGCGAGTGCTTCGGGCCGACGTACTGGTTCCAGTGGCGATAGAGCAGGTGGTCGAAGATCTGCGCCTTCACCGGGCTCTTCGCCAGCGCGGCGTCCTTCTCGGCGTTGCAGGCGGCTTCCTGCTCGTTGCGCTGCGGGCCCAAGGGCGCGTGCGATTCGCACTCGGGGAAGGCGCTGGAGGTGAAAAGGAAGTGCTTCGAGTCGGGCGCCCAGAGGCCGCCATCGGCCTCGGTTTCAAGCGCAGTAACAACGTGCCCCGCGCCCATGCTGCCGGTCGCATCGTTCCAGGGCGCGATCCAGATTTGCGAGCTTCCACCCTCCGCGCTCGAATACATGACCCACTTGCCGTCGGGGGAGAAGCGGCCATTGGACTCGCCGGAGAGCGTGGTCAACTGACGCTCCTTCGCGGAGCCGTCCAGCGCAACGACCCAGAGGTGGTTGGTCTTGGAATTCTTTTCCAGCGAGACGTCCGTCACCGAGAAGAGAACCCATTTGCCGGACGGCGAAATCTGCGGGTCGGAGACGCGCTTAAGGGCCTGAAGATCGGCGAACGTCATGGGGCGCTTTGCGGGCTCTTGCGCCGGAGCGAGGGCCGGCAGTACGCACGCAACGGCGATAAGGCGGAGGAACATTTTCATCGCGCCAGTGTACGCCCGGGGGTCTGTGCGCTGGGAGGGGCTCCCGGGCAAAGCAAGAGCAACAGCAAAATCTTCAACGCAGAGGACGTGAAGGAAAAACGCGGAGGACGCAGAGTAAAACAAGCAGCGGTGTTCTACGCCCGCAGGAGATGGGGCGCGCCGTCTGCTGCCATGTGAGTTGTCTTCCTGATGTGCTCCATCGAGCCGCCGAGGCGCTCGGCCAGATGCTCCAGCGGAGCGAGCAACTGGTGCGCCGGAAGCAGCTCCGGCACCAGCGGCGTGGGGCGAGAGAAGTCATGATGCGCTTCCGGCCACACGGCCAGCGCGCCGAGGACTTCTCCGTTACGCGCCCAAACCGGCAGCACGATGACGTTCCTGCTGGCGGCAAGCTCCACCGGTGTGGGGCCGACGGCCTTGATAGAGCTGAGCGTGACGGGGATGCTGCGGCACTGGCCCTGCCGCGTCCAGCGGTGGCGCTCGCGCGCGAAGCGGGCGACCCAGGCGTTGACCTCGAGCGCCGAGAGATGGTCGACGCCCGCGCTGCCGGCGACGCTCAGGCGTCCGTCAGCATCGCGCATCAGCATGGTCACCTGCCGGAAGGCGCTGTGGCGGGCGATCGCTGTGCACACCCGGAAAGCCAGCGCGCGCGGCGATTCCTCGTGGAGAGCCGCGGAGTCGAGCGCCGCGTAGGCTTCGACCTCAGTGCGCCGCGAGAGCTCTTCCTGACGCAGGGCGCGCTCGTAAAGCGCACGCCGAACCTTCAAAGTCCCGATGACTCCAAGGACAATCGATAACCCAATCAACAGCGTCAGCATGAAGTCTTCTCTCCCAAAGCGGATCGTGCGTTCTTGTAAGAGATGGCCCGGTGGAGTCCGGCGCTGAAAACGCTGCTGGGGAAGCGTGGAAGCTCCGTCGAGTATGTGGCTCCAACGAAGGGGTTATTACCATTGGGTGAAATGTTCGCGAAAGGCTTGCCGGGCAGAGACTATCTGCTGATAGATTCCGCTGCCGGGGCTGCCATGAGCGTGCGCGCGAGGGGAAGCTCGACCACGACCGCGGCGCCGTGCGGGTGCAGGTTGAAGGCCGAGATTTCGCCGCCGTGCTGGTGGACGATGGCGTAGCTGGCGGTAAGGCCGAGACCTTGCCCCTCGCCCGGCTGGCGGGTGGTGTAGAAGGGGTCGAAGATGCGGGAGGGCGCGGGGAAGCCGGGGCCGTTGTCGGCGATGGAGATGCGCAAAAGGTCGTGGTCGTGCGCGAGCGTAATGCGGATGGCGGCGGGCCCGGGGGAGCCTTCTGTGGCCTGCGCAGCGTTGGTCAGCAGATGCTGGAAGAGCTCGCGGAGGCGGGCATGGTCGCCGCGAACGGTCGCCTCGTCGCAGGCGTTGAGCTCGATCTGGCTCGCGACGCTGGCGGCAGTCTGCTCGATCAACGAGCGAAGGAGCTCTGCCAAATCTACCGTTCGGGTGGAAGGCGTATCGGGGCGCCAGAACTGGAGGAGGCTATCAACCGTTTGCTTCATGCGCACGGCCTGGGTGCGGATGGAGAGAACGTCCTCGCGCACGCGGGGCTCGGCGGCGGTTTCGGCGATGAGCTCGGCGAAGCCGAGCACGGCCGTCAGCGGGTTGTTCAGCTCGTGGGCGACGCCAAGCGCGAGGTGGCCGAGGCCGGTGAGCTTTTCGGCGCGCAGGGTGCGGCTGGTGTGGTCGGCGAGGGCGAGCGAGCGGGCGAGCTTGAGGGCGAGGGATTCAAGCGGGAGGAGACGGTGCTCCGAGGGCGGCGTTTTTTCGCGGACGTACGCGGGGAGGCTCACGGCAAGGGCCCCAAGGAGCGCGCCGGACGCCGAGCGCAGCGGAAGGACGGTGACCTCGCGAGAGTTAGCGGCGGACGAGAGGCGCGTGGGGTCGAACGCCCCGGTGGGGCTCAGCGTGACGCCGAAGCGGGGTGCGAGCGGCCGCTGGCGGCTGCGGCGGTCGCGGGCGAGGCGCTGGTTCCAAGCGGCGGCCCAGGTGGCGAGCGCGGCCAGCAGGAGGTCGTCCATACCGGCGCTGGCGGCGATCTGGAGGCGCTGTTCGGTGTCGCGCAGCAGGACGGCGGCCTGCGAGAAGGGGCTCGACCGCCCGATGGTAGCGCAGACGCGGCGGGCGAGAGGGCGCGGGGAGTCGCCGGAGAGTATGGTGGTGTCGAGGCTGGCGTAGGCGGCGAACTCCTCGCGGAGCGCCTGCTCTTCGAGGCGGAGAGCGCGGTCGCGGCGGGCGTAGCGGAGTTTCCAGACCGCCAGCAGCGAGAGTGCGGCGTTCGCCATAAGCCACACGCCGGAGAGCCAGGCCGAGACGGAAAGGGTGGATGAGGAGTTTGAAAAGTTTGCCAAGTCGATCGCTGCTCCCCGCCCTCCGGCAGAACCTTTCTGCGCAAAAACACGTCTATCTGGATGTGACCAGACCGATGACAGCCCCGCGTAGACGCTCTTCTTCGCTTATTCGCCAAGCCGCTTTCGCAGTGGCTTTTGTGGCCGCACTTCAGGTATCGGCGCACGCGCAGGAGCGGCTGCCGCGTGTCGCAAAGCTGCTCAGCGTGGCCGCCGCAGCGGACCAACAGGGGGATGGGTTTGGCAAGCTCGACCCGGTGCCGCCGGCGGGGATTACGCCCGAGCAGATCATCGAAAAGATGGGCAAGCGGGAGAGCGAGTTCGCGCAGGCGCGCGAGAATTACGTCTTCCGGCAGAGTGTGAAAGTGGACACCATCTCCGAGGACACCGGCAGGCCCGACGGCGAGTATCAGCAGGTCACCGACATCACCTTCGGCGACAACGGCAAGCGCGAGGAGCACGTCGTGTTCGCGCCGCAGAACACGCTGGAGCGCGTGATCATGTCGCCGACGGATTTCGACGAGATCGTGAATCGGCTGCCGTTCATCCTGACGACCGAGCAGCTACCGATGTATGACCTGACGTACCTCGGGCGGCAGAAGGTGGACGAGCTCGATACGTATGTGTTCGACGTGAAGCCGAAACGCATTGAGAAGGGCAAGCACTACTTCCAGGGCAAGGCGTGGGTTGACCAGCAGGATTTCCAGATTGTGGTCGTCAACGGCATGACGGTGCCGCAGGACACCCGGCGCGGGCATGAAGATCTGCAGCCGCCCTTCACGACCTACTACCAGCAGATCGATGGCAAGTACTGGTTCCCGACCTACACCAAAGCCGAGGGCAACCTGCACTTCGCGGCGCAGGATGGAGCGCTCTCGCAGGACGTCCACATGCGCAACATCGTGCGCTATACGGACTACAAGCGCTTCCGCTCGACCGTGACGATCCACTACAACGGCGAGGAGATCAGCACCAAGCCGGATGGGACGCCGGACCAGAAGCCGGCGGATGGGAAGACGCCTCCGCAGAAGCCCAAGCAGTAAACGGGCGGGGATGGCTGGTTTTCCGCGGAATTATTCAGAATTGTGTTGCACCGCCCTCTCGCAGGGGATACCCTTTTCGCGTCCGCGCACAACCTCTCCGCGCTGCCGCAAGTGGGCCCAAATCCCCCAGGAGGCACCTCGATGTCTGCAAGAATTCTCTGCGTTTCCGCTGCACTTTGTTCCGCTCTCGTTTTCGCATCCGCCGCAGCCCAGGCCCCGGCCGCTGCTCCGGCCGACGGCATCACCATGGAGATGATGCCCATTACCCCTGAACAGATCGCGCAATGCCGCGGCCAGGCCAGCGATCAGCTGGCTTCCGAGCAGGACACGCTGCACAAGCGCGAGCACGGCCAGGACAACGACAAGATGAAGCAGGGCGCGGTCACCGGCGCTACCGGCATTGCGACCAGCGCGATTTCGCGCCGTACCGGATGGTGGGGAGGCAACAATAACGGCGCGCAGACCGCCGCAGCCACCGGCGCGACCCAGCGCACCGAGCGCAACAGCCAGGCCGTCGCCAGCACCACCGGGACCAGCCAGACTGTCGGCCTCGATGCGTACTCGCAGTGCGTCGCCGGCATCAAGGGACCGGAGTACGTGCACTTCAGGCAGACGGGCCAGATCGTTGCATTTACGGGCAGCGCTCCAACCGGCACGCCGGCTCCGGCGATCGCCGCAGCGGCCACACCGGCCCCGTTGCCCGCCAAATCGCCGGTGCAGGATACCGGCGACGGCAAGCACTTCGTGCTGATCGCACCGGGACAGAGCGACGCGCGTGAAGTCACGATCGTTCCCGGAAGCAAGAACTCGTATGTCGAGGAAGTCACGGGCGACAAGTACATCGTGATGCCGGACGGCTCGGTGACGCGCATCCCGAAGCACGCGGGCGCAAAGACGGCGTCGAAGTAGCATTGTGGATCGCAAATGGCCGCGTCACCTCGCATTATGTGAGGCGCGCGGCCATTTGCACATGACGGTCGGTTCATGCGGCGCTGTCCCGGGTTGCGCGGCTTTGTTACCCTCGTAAGTGATGGGGATTCTTAGCCGCGCACTCGTTGTTTGCGTTCTTGCTGCGCCCGCTGCAACGCTCGCCCAGGTCAATATCGCTCTGCGTCCCTACACGGCCTGCAAATTCGACGACGGACTTACCGTCGCCGACATGAGCCCCCTGCCGCCGGGCGTGCTCGGCCGCACGGTGGAGACGGTGACCGGGCCGCGCAATGTGCCTCTGCTGCGCGGCGAACGCATCATGCTCAGCTATCCGGCAACGGACTTCTTCGCCAACGTGAAGGTCGAGCAGTTGCCCGCGGATTCTTTTGCGCAGGGCAAGAAGGACCTCATCAGCAACTTCGACCACATTCTCGCGGGCGGCGACGACAGCACACGCAACATGAGCTATGCGCTCCATCCGCGGCTGAACGGTTTCGAAGTCTACGGGCTTGACCGCGTGAAGCTCGAAGGACGCACGCTCGGCATTTACCTGCTGATCGACAACCGCACGCACATCGTAACGACGGTGTATTTCCTCAATGCAGACCCTTCGAAGCGGAAGTTTTCATCGCTGGCCGAGTATGCGCACTACAGAGACCATTTTCTGGATTCGTTCACGGGGTGCGTCCATGCGCCGCATGAGGTCGCGCCGTCTGCAAAGTCGAAGCCGAGGCCGGCCAGGCGCAAGCGTTAGCCTCGCGGCCGAACCTTGTGACTACATCCTTACGCCGCAACCGGTTCCGTGAACTTCAGCATGTTTCCGGCACAGTCGTTCACACGAAAGTCCCGGTTGCCCCAGGGCTTGCGTGCGATGTTCTGGCAGATCGTTGCCCCTCGACTGCGCAGCTCGGCATGCAACTCTTCCAGATCATGCGTGAAGATGTGAACGCCGACGGAGACGCACGGCTTCGCATCCTCTTCAAATAAGTGAATGGCAATCCCATCGCGCTCGACGATGGCGTAACCTGCCGAGACCATTTCCATCGCCAGATCAAACCCAAGTTTCTGGCAGTAGTAGTCGATTGCGGCCTGCAAATCGGAGACAGGAATCTCGGGAGCTATGCGTGACAGTGTCGCCATACCGGTCCTTTCGCGTGCCTCAGAAAGGCTATCGCCTTCCTCTCACGACGGCGAACGTATCGGCACCCTCTGAAGAAGAGGTGTAACGCCTCTACGCCGCCGCCTCGTTCTCGAAGTACAAATACTTCCGCCAATTAGCATCCGCCGAGCCGATCATCCGCATGATGTGCCGCGACGTGTGCAGCGAGAAAGGCCGCGGCTCCCGCAGCAGGCGCATGTCGGTCAGTTCGTGGAGCATCTGGTTCCCCTTGCGGCGGTTGCAGTCCTTGCAGCAGGCCACGAGGTTCTCCCAACTGGACGCGCCGCCGCGCGAGCGCGGGATGACGTGGTCGAGCGTCAGCTCCGCCGCCGTGAGCACCACCTGGCAGTACTGGCAGGTGTTGCGGTCGCGCAGCAGGATGTTCTTGCGCGAGAGCGCGCGCGTCTGGTGCGGGATGCGGCGGTACTCCAGCAGGCGGATCACGCTCGGCATCTGGATCTTCATGCGATGCGAGTGCAGCGTGCTGCCCTGCTCCTCTTCCGTGCGCGCCACGCCCTTCAGCACCAGCACCAGCGCACGCCGCGCGCCGCAGATGTTGATGGGCTCGTAGCTCGCGTTCAGCACGAGCACCGGTGTCTGCATGGCCGGCTGACGGAAGACACCCATGCGGATGTCGATCGCCTCCGCGCGCGCCGTGCCCGGCACCGGGTGCGTGGTGTGATGTCTGTTGCCCGACTTTCTCGTCCGCGTCTTGCTCGCTTGCATTACTACCCTCCGGTTCGATTGGCCTTCCGAAAAATTGAACCAACTCAGCAAAGAACTAAAAACTGATGCGTCGATCTGGATCCGGCTCGGCTAAAGGTCGGCCGGCTGGATTCCCCGTACTGACTGGCGCATCCCATATCGCCACACCGCCGGCGTGCTCTTCGGTGCCGGCGAAACTTTCTGCCTGCGCGCGGGCGAGCGTGGCGACCCAGACCTTCGCCGCTCCGGCGCGGATGAGCACGCGGGCGCACTCGCGGGCCGTCGCGCCGGTGGTCATGATGTCGTCGACCAGCAGCACTTCCCTGCCGCGCACGGCTTCACTCTCTGTGACCCGAAACGCTCCGCGAAGGTTGCGGCGCCGCGCATGCGGCGTCAGGCCGAACTGCGCTTCAGTGTCGCGCACGCGGGCCAGCGCGGCGTGCTGCGCGGAAAGCTTCCACCCCGGACGCAGCTTCCTGAGCTTCGCAATGGCCGCGTCGGCCAGCAGCGCCGACTGGTTGAACCCGCGCTGGCGTTCGCGCGCGCCGAAGAGCGGAACGGCGATCACCGTAAGCGCCGGCCCGGCATCTTCCGCGAGCATCAGGATGGCCGCGGCGAGCCACTCGCCCAACTGCCCGGATGCGAGCCGCAGCACATGCTGGTACTTGAGCAGGTGCAGCATCTCGCGCAATTCGTCGGCGTACTCGGAGTAAGCCACGGCGCGCGTAAACCCCGGCGGAGCGAGCCTGCACATCGTGCATGTTGCCGCGCCCAGCGCGGCTGCGAAGCGGGCCGACTCCATGCCCAGCGCCTCGCCGCAAATCTCACACAGCGCGCCACGCTGCGGCCCCACCCGCTCCACGCACGCGCTACATACCGGCGCCGCACTCCACGCCGTCATCGGCCCACTGCAAACACTGCAGTCGGACGGAAAAACCGTTGTTACCGCATCGTCTCGAAGGTCCTGTGCCAAGGCCGCGCAACTTCGGAGCACGCGAGTCACAGCGCGCCATCCCTCCGCGCCGCCGTGGTGCCCGCCAGGCGGACCACCGGGCGGAGCGCCCTGATCGAATTGGACAACCTTCACGCTTTCGCTGAAGACGGACCTCATCCGCGGCACTGCAAAAGAAGCTCCAGCTGTGCCGTTGCCCGCAGTATAAGCCATTTCCGGGCGTTTCCGCCAATCGCCGCGAACCTCAAAAGCTTCCGCCGCCCAACTCATCTTGTGTAAACATGCACGTAACACCACCATGCGAAGGACATTCGGCAAGCCCGCCAAGCGCCACAACGTTCCCCTAACGCGGGAAGAGGTTGCGCTGCATGCCGAGCAGCGCAAGAGGAAGAACACCAGTACCCCCGAGCGCCAGTGGTGGGCCGGCGTGCTGACGCTGCTGCTGATTATCGCGGCGGCCGGCGTGCTGGCGGTGGGGGTGCAGTACGGCCTCCAGCTGACGCACTCCGACGAGGCGCGCGTGCTGTACTACGTCTTCTTCACGCTCAGCTCGCCGGGTATCCTGGCCGGGGCCATGTATGAGAGCGGAGGCCACGGCCTCATCTTCGATCTGCGTCAGACCGGGCAGATCGTCTGCATGTGCGTCAACGGCGTGATCTATGGCCTGCTGATCTTCATCTGGCTGAAGTATCACGGCGACGCGCGCCTGAAGAAATAACCTGCGCCTGATAGACTCACCAGTCGGCCCGAATCCATGACTCCACTGACTCAACTCTCTCCCGATGAACTTCTGTTTCGCGACACGGTGCGCGATTTCGCGCGCACGGAGATCGCTCCGCTGGTGCGGTCGATGGACGAAGAACAGAAGTTCGACCCGAAGCTACTGCGCAAACTCTTCCAGCTCGGCCTGATGGGCGTGCAGGTACCCGAGCAGTACGGCGGCGCGGCCGGCACGCTGTTTGAAGCGGTGCTGGCCGTCGAAGAGATCTCCGCCGTAGACCCCGCAGTCGGTGTGCTCGTCGACGTCCAGAACACGCTGGTGATTTCCGCGCTGATGCGCTGGGCGAACGACGCGCAGAAGCAACGCTATCTTCCGCTGCTCGCCACGAAGCTAACCGGAGCGTATGCGCTCTCGGAGGCGGCTTCGGGCTCGGATGCGTTTGCGCTGCAATGCCGCGCCGCGCTCCAGCCGCAGGGCGACTATATCCTCAACGGCCAGAAGCTCTGGATCACGAATGCGCTGGAGGCTGGGCTCTTTCTCGTCTTTGCGACGCTCGGTCCCGCGGCGGGGTACAAGGGCATCACATGCTTCCTGGTGGAGAAAGACACGCCGGGATTCTCTGTCGGCCGCAAGGAAGACAAGCTCGGCATCCGCGCCAGCAGCACCTGCGAGCTCGTGCTGAAGGACTGCCGCGTGCCCTCGGCGGCCGTGCTCGGCGAGCCGGGCAAGGGATACAAGATTGCCATTGAGACGCTGAACGAAGGGCGCATCGGGATCGGCGCACAACTGCTCGGGCTGGCCTCGGGAGCGTGGCGTCACGCGGCACGGTATGCGCGCGAACGCAAGCAGTTCGGGAAGCCGCTCGCGGAGTTTCAGGCCATGCAGTTCCAGCTCGCGCGCATGGCGATGGAGGTGGAAGCGGCGCGGCTGATGGTCTACAACGCCGCGCGGTTGAAGGACGCGGGAGCCGAGTATCTGAAGGAAGCCGCGATGGCAAAGCTCTTCGCCAGCGAAGTCGCCGAGCGCACCGCGTCGTTGGCGGTAGAGGTGTTCGGCGGGGCGGGGTTCGTGAAGGACTATCCCGTGGAGAAGCTGTACCGCGATGCGAAGATCGGCAAGATTTACGAGGGGACGAGCTTCATGCAGCTCGCGACGATTGCAAAGCTGACGATCCCCGGGGCGTGACTCCCTTCCTAGCGCAAGGCGTTTACATTGACGGTGCACGAACGGCATACGGACGGGACTGCAGAGCGGAGTTCCGTGATCTGCTCTTCGACCCCGCGTGCTTCGGGTTTGTGGTGCGTGGCCTTCAGGTAGTTGTCGTACTGCTGCAGCGCGTTCAGGCGCAGATCCCTTGTAAGCCCGTCGGACACGTTGGTGAGGTTCCTGGACATCCTCAGGGCTTCACGCAGCGATTCCCCGCCTTCCTCGATCGCGCCTGACTTCCACTGCGAATAACCCCGGGCCAGCAGCACTGTCGCCGCCTGCAGAGAGTCTGGGCCGAAATGCGCCTGCACAAGCTCGGCGGCGCGGTCCACATCCTGGAGCGCCACATCGCAGTGGTGCTGTAGGCACAACGAGTAGGCATGCGTAAGGAGTGCAAGGCTGAGGTGGTCAATGTCCGGAGCAGAATCGGCTTCGAGTAGTTTCACGGCCGCAGCCGATTCTCTCTCGCCATCGCGGTTCCGGCCCAGCATCAGCAGTGCGAGTGCAGTGCTCTGCCTGACGCGGGCAGCGTCGGCGCGGTCGCCGAGACCTTCGTAGGCAGCCTGGGATTTCTGCAGGCACTTCAGGCCTTCGTCGGCCCGCCCACTGGCCACATAGATCGATCCCAGGCCATGCAGGGCATTAGCGTAGATGGCCCGCGTAGCGGGAGCATCGAGCAACGACGCGGCTTGCCCGAAGGCCTGCTCGGCCTCTGCCAGCTGTCGCTCTCCTTGATAAACGTCAGCCAGATGCAGCCACATCCTGCCGAGCTGCTCGTGGGTCGCGTGGTTGTCCACAGCCTGCTCGATCTGGCGGCGCAGGCTGTTGATGGTGTCCGGAGCGTTGGGCGAAGTTTGCGCCAGCCCGCCGGCCGTGCAGGTGAAGAGGATCAAGGTCAGGGCGACGGAATTGACGAGCCTTTCTATTCCGCAAGGAGGGAGCCAGCGAAGTAAGGGAGGGGGTTTCATATGCACCTTTTAACCGCTGCTTCGTTGTGCGGTTAACTCGGCGTTCAGTGAAATGTGACGAAATGCGGGAACGCTGTGGTTGCTCGCGCTCCGACGGTGTCCGACGCTAGTGTCGTGCGCTGGAAAAAAGCGCGTTCACATTCACGCTGCACTGAACGCAGACCGGCGGCGCTCCGGATCGCGCCTGCGCGAGGCGGTCTTCGATCTCTTTCGCCTCGGGCTTGCGATGGGTGGCCTTCAAATACGATTCGTACTGCTGCAGCGCATTGAGCTTCACGTCCGCCGCGAGAGGCTCCGATGCAACATTGAGACTCGTCGCAATCCGCAGCGCCTCGCGCATCGATTGTTCACCGGCCTCAAGGGCGCCCGCCTTCCACTGGTCGTAGCCGCGCGCCAGCAGCACGGTTGCGGACGGCACCGAGTCCGCCGGATATTCAGACCGAACCAGCTTCGCCGCGCGGTCCACATCCTCGAGCGCCGCCTCACATCGGTGTAGCAGGCAAAGGGCGTAGCTGTGCGTCAGCAGCACCACCGCGATTTGCTGCGATCCAGCCTGCGGATCGGCCTCAAGCTCCTTCAACGCCGCAGCCGATTCACGCTCCCCATCGTGCTTTCGCCCCTGCATCAACATAGTGACGGCAATGCCCTCGCCCGCGGAAGCGGCGTGTGCATGCGCTCCCAAACGGTTGAAGATCGTCCGCGCCTTTTCGAGGCAGTTTTGCGCCTCATCCAATTGCCCTGTGGCGGTATAAACAGAACCAAGCCCGTCGAGCGCATCCGCAAACGCAGCCTGCGTCGTCGGCCCGCGCAGCAGCGAAAGCGCATGGCCGAATGCCTCTTCCGCTTCCCCGAGCCGCCCTCGTTCCTCGAAGGCGTTCGCGAGTTGCATCCACAGCATGCCCTGCCGTTCCTCGCTGGCGTGGTTGTTGGCCGCCGCTTCCACCTGGCCGCGCAGCGTTTCAATCTGTGCCGGGGATACGGCTGTAGTCTGCGCGGCAGCTTGCCCTGCACAGACTGCGGCCATGCATGCAGCGATGAGCAAACGTGAAGTGCCACTCATGCCGCGAGAACGAACCGGGAAAACTGCGCGAAGAGTTTTCATTCTGTTCCTTTAACCGTCGGTTGGGAGTTCGGTTAACTCGGCAGCGATGAAATGTGACGAAATGCACCGAGGAGGTCGGTGTTCCAGAGCTTCAGGACGCTCTTACTTTGCGGAGATACGTCGCGCCAATTTTTCAGTTCCCACACTTAAATGAAATGTGACGAAATACAGCCCGCAGGCTGGGCACGCTATCCTATACACAGTGCCTGTCAGCGCCACATCTCCGGCCGTCCACACCCGCTCGACTGCAGGCACCCTGCTGGCGGACTACGCCACCCTCGTTAAGCCGCGTGTTTCCACCATGGTGGTCATCACCGCCGCGGCCGGCTTCTACCTGGGCTGCCTGCGTTCAGGCATTTCGCCGTTCAACTTCGGTCTGGTCGAATCCATGATCGGCATCGCGATCGTCACCGCCGGCTCCAGCGCGCTGAACCAGGCACTGGAGCGGACGACCGACCGCCGCATGCCGCGCACAGCGGCGCGCCCCATGGCGCAGCACCGCATCGGCCTCGCGCATGGGCTGATCATCGGGTTCCTCTGCGTGTTCGGCGGGTCGATCTATCTCGCGCATGTGTCGAACGTACTGACCGGCATGCTGACGCTGCTGACCGCTGTCGGCTATGTGGCGATCTATACGCCGCTCAAGCGGATCACCACGCTGAACACATTTATCGGCGCCTTTCCGGGCGCGCTGCCTCCGCTGATCGGATGGACAGCCGCGCGCGGTGTCATCGAGTGGCCGGCCGTGGCGTTGTTTGCACTGCTCTTCGTTTGGCAGTTCCCGCACTTCATGGCGATCGGCTGGATGTATCGCGGCGACTACGCACGCGCCGGGCTTCGCGTGACCGCAACACAGCCCGACCAGCGCGATGCTGCACGCTCCTCGGTCGTGCAGGCGCTGTTCTACGCGGTGCTGATCATCCCCGTAAGCCTCTGGCTGACGTTTCTGCACACCACCGGTGTGCCGTATGCTGTGGTCGCGACTGTCTTGGGCGCCTGGTATCTGTACGCGACGGTGCGCTTTGCGGGCATCCTCCGCGAGGGTCTGGACGAGGCAGAGAGCCGCGCCCTGGCGCGCAATCTGCTGAAGGTTTCAGTAATGTATCTTCCGCTGCTGATGCTGGCGATGATCCTGAATGCACGAGGCCGCGTGTTCTTCTAGCAACATTTACTATCGAAGATATGAATCTTTTCAGTCGCTTGCGTGCACTGAAGTTGCCGTGTGCATGGGTCTTCGTCCTCGCTGCGGCCCTTGCGGTCAGGCCCGGGGTTGCGGCGCAGAGCGCTCCCGGCGACGCTGCCGTCATTCCGTATGGGGGCCACCACGAGTTTGGGGCGCAGGTGGGGTACTCGCCGCATGGCGGGCCGATCTGGGGCTTCTCGCAGAATGTGCGCTACAGCCCGACCGTGCTGCGCTACTCCTACCTGCTGCTGACGCACGAGCGCTGGACGCTGCGCTATGCGCCGGAGTTGACGGCGCTTTCAGTGCTGCATGAAAACGGCCCGCCGAACGATGTGAACCCCCACGTTCCCGTCACTCACTACGGCGCAGGCTTCAGCCCTGAAGGCTTCCAGATGGTATTCCGCCCGCGTGAGAAGGTGCAGCCGTTCCTGAGCAATGCGGCCGGCGTGCTGTACTACAACGACCGCGTGCTCTCGCCGCAGGGCTCGCAGTTCATGTACACCATCGACTTCGGCGCAGGCGTGAACCTGTTCACCTCGCGACGCAACGCGGTGCAGATGGGCTTTCGCTATCAACATCTTTCCAACGCCAACATCAGCGTGCATAACCCGGGCACGGATGCGCAGACGTTCTACGTGGGCTTCTCGCATTTTCATACCAAAGGCGTGCGGTAAACGCTCTCCTGCCTAACCCGCTAAACTGGCATTACGCATGACGACGCCTCAAAGCAACCCAGCCCGCACGCCGCTGTCAGCTGTCGCAGGCATCATTGCGGTTAGCGTAGCGGCCAGCGCGCTTATCTGCTGGCTGGTGTACTTCCACGCTCCCACCGACATCGGCGGAAACCGCTTGCATTCACTTCCCCTCTTGAATGCTGTGCTCAATGGGCTTTCCACCATCGCGCTGATCGTCGGTTTCAACTTTATTCGCGCAAAGAAAGTTGCCGAACACCGCTCCGCCATGTTCTGCGCATTCTTCTTTTCGTCCATTTTTCTGGTGTCGTACCTGCTCAACTTCACGCTGCACGGCGAGACGCACCTGCCCATCGCTCACACCGGCGCTCTCTGGTACACCTACGCCATCGTGCTTTTCGCCACGCATATTCCCCTGGCGATCGTTGCGCTGCCCATGATCCTGATCACATTCTTCCTCTCGCTTACCGGACGCTTCCCCACGCACAGGCGACTGGCGCGCTGGACTTTTCCAATCTGGCTTTACGTCTCGATCAGCGGCGTCTTCGTCTACGTCATGCAGGCCGTCATCCACTAAGTTCAACCCCGTTTCCAGGAATCCCTGCCATCCGCTCGCATGCAGCCTGATACCCGCAAAATCGTCCGCGCCGGCCTGGGCATCTTCCTCACGGGAGCGGTCGGCGCTTTGCTGATGCTGACCGTCTTCGGAGGCGTCACAAAGCAGGGGCCGCGCACCAGCATGGGGTGGCTGATGCTGATGCTGGCGATGGGCTGCCTGCCGACCGGCACGCTGACACTGCTGCTGGGGTTGGCCAAGGTCCTCGGGGACCGGCGGCGCTGACCCCGTTTTCCTGAGTCATGCCCCGAAATCCCTCATCCCTCTATCTGCTATCCTCACCATCGGAGAGCACCCATGGCTAAAGGCGTTAACAAAGTTTTCCTTCTCGGCAATGTCGGCAAGGACCCCGAAATTCGTACGACCGCGGGCGGCATGACGGTCGCCAGCTTCTCGCTCGCGACGGCCGACCGCGCCAAGGACCAGCAGGGCAACTGGGCGGACAAAACCGAGTGGCACAACCTGGTCTGCTTCCAGCGCACGGCGGAGGTCGTCCGCGACTATGTGAAGAAAGGCTCGCAGATCTTCGTCGAAGGCAAGATCCAGACCCGCTCGTGGGACGACAAGACGTCCGGCGAGAAAAAGTACAAGACAGAGATCCTGGTCAACGAGCTTTCGCTGCTCGGCGGACGTGGCGAAGGTGGCGGCGAACGGTCGTCGGGCGGCTACTCGAAGTCGAACACCGCGAGCTACGGCGGCGGCTCGGCAGCGGCCGCCCCGGATTACGCCGACCAGGGCATCACCGACGAAGACATTCCTTTCTAACTCTTGCGGGCAGGAACCGGGAACGACATGCAGGCCATGCCTCTCACGCCAATCCTTCGCCGGACGGTCGCGATCTTTCGCGGCCGTCCGGTGTCGTTTATGGGCGACATGGCCCCGGAAGTCGGCCCTACAACCCCCGCGCCATCACACTCCCCCGCACAACTTGTTATTCTCTGATGGCTCCCATGTGTTCGCGCCGGCTTCTCGCCATCATTCTCGCTTTTGCAGCACCCGCCCTGTTCGCCCAGAAGCACGGAGGCCGCTCGGCCCCTCCGACTGCGCCGACCCCAACACCGCCGGCGCCACTTGTAGCGGCCAGCAGCGGGATGGGGGCCATCCAGTTTGCGCAGGTGAACTTCGGCGTGCCCGCACCGCAGGCCCTGACGCGCCAGTTGCGCTTCGACGACGACCGCACCCGCGCCTCGGCGCTGTCGGCGCTGGGGTCGCCTCCGCAGTACCTGCAGCGCGGCCATATCCCGATGCCGCACACGGTCGAACTGGAGCTTGTGCCGCTGGGCAACAACGATGAGCTGGATGCGCTGCTGACCGTGGAGCTCGATCAACACATTGTGACCGCGGTGCTGATGCCTGTGGATGGAAACTGGAAGCGTATCGCCACGCTGACCTTCGCGACGCCCTTCGAGGAATCGACCACCACGCCGACGACGTGGTTGCGCACAGTGCGCTCTCTCACCCAGAAGGACCGTTACCGCGCCATCTTTCATGCGTCGCAGGGGACGATGAGCGGCAACTTCCAGGAGAATGAGGCGCAGTTGCGCGTGCTCAACGGCAAGGCCATCATCACGCTGAGCTTCGAGTCCACCGCGAGAGAGTGCACAGCGACTCCACCGGTCGGCAAGACGGGAGCGCGCAACCTTCCGAAGCCGGGTTGCAACGTAACGCAGCGCTGGTTCCAGCCTGATCCCGCCGACCCGGCGAAACATTTTGAGCTGGTGACGGCGACCGGGCGCATGTCGCAAAAGGACCTCGAAAACCCGCTGGCCAACGCGCGCACGATGATGCTCTCGCACCTGAGAGATTTCTCGTGCCAGTCGTTTGTGTACTCGGAAACGTCGCTGAAGTACGAGCCTGCGGGCGTCGATGCGCCCTGCCGGGCGAAGTAAGCGGCGGAGTTTCACGCGAAACACGCATCTTCGGGGCGCTACTTCACGTCCAACTCCTCGATGTTCAAATTCGCGATGCGCTTTCTTGTTGCTGTGGCACTTCCTTTCGCCGCAGCTTCCGCCCAGCAACAACCGCACACAATCAACTACGCACCCGCAAAATCCATTACCCTCTCGTTGCCCGCGAAGCTGGACATTGCGGTAGCGGCAAAGGGCCTGGCGCGGCCGCGCTTCTTCGCGCAGGCGCCGGATGGGCGCATCTTCGTCACCAGCATGAACAATCTCGCCGACAACACGCGCGGGGCGATCTATCTACTCGACGGGTGGGACGCGGAGACGCACAGCTTCACGCGCGTTGTGCCCTATCTCCAGCATCTGCGCAACCCGAACAACATCGCGTTCTACACGGACGAGGCGAAGCAAATCTGGCTGTATGTTCCGCTGACCGACAAGCTGGTGCGCTACCGGTACACGCCGGGCGCGGACGCTCCCACGGGCCCACCGCAGGTGCTGATCCGCTTCCCGGACTACGGGCTCAACTACAAATACGGCGGATGGCACCTGACGCGCACTGTGGCGGTGGCAGCGCTGCATGGGCGGACGCGAATCTACATTGCGACCGGAAGCTCATGCAACTATTGCCGAGAGCGCGAGGCGGTGCGGGCGTCTGTGACGGTGATGGACCCCAACGGATCGCATCAGCGCATCGTGGCGCATGGTCTGCGCAATGCCGTGGACCTGCGCTTTATTCCTGAGCTTGATCGCGGTGCGCTGTTCGCGACGAACATGGGCGATGACCATCTCGGCGACAAGCTGCCCGAGGATACGTTTTTCGAGCTCGACGCGAATGCTCACGCAGGTCCAATCGCAGCAGCGACCGCACCAAACTATGGCTGGCCAACGTGCTACTTCGCCGGCGGCAAGGCGACGCTCGACACCACGCCGCTGCCCGAGAACCCCGGCCCCGAAGCGCGGGTGATTGCGCCCAAGCCGGTCACCACAGATCAGCCCGACGACTCGGTGTACGGCAAACAGAACGGCGTGGCGGCGGCCGGAACGAACCTTGCGGCACAGGTGCACGCGAACGCGAACGTGCCAACGCTGGGGCCAGTGCCTGAGCCGCTGACGACCTGCAAAGACGTTCCGCCGGCATACACGACCTTCGCGGCGCACTCGTCGCCGTTAGGAATGGCGTACTTTCCGGCGAGCGATTCAACGGTTGGCAATGCGTTTCTCGTCGCGCTGCATGGCGCCGGGCACCCCCGCATCGGCACCGGATATCGCGTGGTGCGCATCGCCACAGCCGACCACAGGCCGCAGGACTTCATCACCGGCTTTCTCACGCGCGAAGCCGGCAAGCCCGTCGTCCACGGGCGTCCGTGCGGTCTGCTGCGCATCGGCCCTGACAGCTTCCTTCTGACCGACGACAAACTCGGCCTGATCTACGCCGTCTTCCCGAAACGCTGACGCGCTTACATCCTCCGGGTCATTACCCCTTGCGGCGAATACACCGTACAACGCAATCGGCGGCGGATCGTCCTATAAACTACCCGCATGATGGACGAAGCCACATTCCGCCGGGAGTCCGACCGCGCGCTCGGAGATTTGAAGCAGGCCCTGATGCGAGCCGAGGACGCGATGGACGATCCGCTCTTCGAGACCGAAGAGAAGAACGGCGTGCTCAACGTGCTGTTTGAAGACGGCAGTGCGAAGTTCGTGTTTACGCCCAACACGCCCGTAGCGCAGATATGGATCTCGGCGCAATCGACGTCGTTCAAGTTAGAGTGGGACGCCGCGCGCGGCGCCTTCACGCTGCCGAAGACCGGTGAAGACCTGCGCACGCTGACCGAGCGCCTGCTGCGCGAACAGACCAGCGATCCGGGGCTGACTCTGGGATGACCCCACCCCTGCTGTCGGTTGCGATCATCACGCTCAACGAGGAGCAGAACCTCCCACGCACGCTGGCCAGCGTGCAGTGGGCGGATGAGATCGTCGTGGTGGATTCGGGCTCGACGGACGGCACCCTGGACATTGCGCGCCGCTACGGCGCGCGGGTGATCGAGCGCGAGTGGCCGGGATTTGCCGCGCAGAAGAACTTCGCGATCGCACAATGCAGCGGGACGTGGGTGTTGACGCTCGACGCTGACGAGGAGCTCTCGCTCGAACTGCAACAGCAGATACGCACCGTGCTGCCAACCCAGCCAGTGATCGACGCGTACTTCCTGCGGCGGCGCAATCTTTTTCTAGGCCGATGGATCAAGCGCGGCGGCTTCTACCCCGACCCCAAGCTGCGGCTGTTTCGGCGAGCCACGGCGCGGTTCGCCACACCGCAGTTCGAGAACCGCCCTGTGCACGAAACCATCACCTTCGATGGAGAAGCGGACACGCTGGACTACGATCTGATCCACCACGCGTATCCAACGCTTTCGACCTACATCGAACACATGGACCGCTACTCGAACCTGGGCGCAGAGATTCTGGTGCGCAGAGGCCGCATCAGCCGCGGCTTCATCGCGTTTCTGTGGAACGTCTTCATCGTGCCGCAGCTCACGTTCCAGTGGAACTTCTTCTGCCGCCTCGGCTTCATGGATGGCCGCGAAGGCCTGCTGCTCCACCTCTATCACGCGACGTACACGAGCTGGAAGTATGCCAAGGCGTGGGAGCTGGCGCGCAACACGCCCGCGGCAAAGTAAGCCCTACCAGGCGATCGGCTCGCCCATGTGGAAGAAGCCGCCGGTCGGGCCGTCGTCGGGCAGCGTGGCGAGAGCGACCTCGGTCTTCGCGCCTTCGGCCGCGTCCATCGGAGCGGCGCTGCCGCCGAGATCGGTCTTCACCCAGCCCGGGTGCGCGGAGTTCACCTTGATCTTCGTGCCGCGCAGCTCATGTGCGAGGTGGATCGTAAACATATTGAGCGCGGCCTTGGAGGCGTTGTAGGCGAAGAGCTTGGTGCCGTAGGTGGGCGAGCCCGGCGTGGCCTGCAGGCTGACCGAACCGAGGATGCTCGACACATTCACGATGCGCGCAGCCGGCGACTTGCGCAGCGCGGGCAGCATAGCCTGCGTGACCGCGACAACCGCGAAGAAGTTCGCTTCAAACGTCGCCCGGAGCTTATCGGGTTCAGTCGTGCTGGTGCAGTTGCGTGTCCAGCCTTTTTCCTGCATCACGCCGGCGTTGTTCACCAGCACATCCAGCTTGCCGAACTTCGATTCGATCATGCGCGCGACCGCCGCGATGTCTTCAGCCTTCGTCACGTCGAGCTTCACGGCGCGGGCGTCGATACCATCGGCGCGCAGTTGCTTGGCTGCGGCTTCTCCCTTGGGCACATCGCGCGCGCCCAGCAGGACGGCGTAGCCCAGCTTGCCGAGCTGCCGTCCGGTTTCCAGTCCAATACCCTTGTTCGCCCCTGTAATCAGTGCAACTTTCTTCGCGCCTGCCGTTCCCGTCTCGCTCATCACTCCGCCTTCTGCGCCACAGTGTGCTTCCCTTGCATGTGACGCGTCAACTCGCGAAACCGCTCAGCGTACTTTGCGGGCAGTTCACGCTTTTTCATGTCCCGTCCAACGACGATGTGCGTGGTTTCGCCCTCACACAATAGAACTTCATCGGCGGCCCGCACAATGGCGTAGCGGAAGCGCACGACGGGCCCGCGGAAACCGGCGAGCGTTGTGCGGACCAGCAGGACGTCGTCGTAACGGGCCGGAACTTTGTAACGTGCGCTGACTTCGACGACGGCAATCATCGCGCCTTCACGCTCCATGGCGGCGTAGTCCAGGCCCGTCTGGCGGATGAACTCGACGCGCCCGATCTCGAACCACACCAGGTAGTTGGCGTGATAGACCACGCCCATCTGATCGGTTTCGGCATAGCGTACCCGCAAGCGCGTCTCGCCGAACCCCTGCTCCAGCATCCGCTCCATCTCGCTCATAGCGCCAGTGTACGCAGAGCGGGCGGCGCCGTCTGTCGGATGAGCATCACGGAAGCTACTGTTGCCACGAGGGTTTGCGCTTTTCAACGAACGCGGCGACCCCTTCTCTGAAGTCGGCGGTCTCGCGGGAGGCGGCGTTCGCGTCCATGGCAAGGCCGAGCGCGGCGTTCAGCCACTCCTCATGCTGCGCGCGCAGCAGGCGCTTGGTCGCGCGGAGGCTCTCGGGCGAGTTGGCCATCAGCGCCGCGGCGAGGGAGGCTGTACGCGCGGAAAGCTCGGCCGCCGGCACGACCTCGCTGACCAGGCCCAAGCGTTGTGCCTCCTCCGCGCTGAACAAGCGCCCGCTCAGCATCAGGCCGCGGGCGACCTTGTCGCCGACCTGCAGCGCGAGGTAAGCGCTGACCACCGCCGGCACGAAGCCGATGCGGACCTCGGTGTACCCAAACTTCGCTTCCGGGGCGGCAAGCGTGTAGTCACAGATGGTCGCAAGGCCGGTGCCGCCGGCGACGGCTGCGCCCTGCACCACGGCAATGGTCGGCACGTCGACGTCCCACAGCGCGCGGAACATGCGCGCGACGCGCTCGGCCTCGATGCGATGCTGCTCGGCGCTAAGGCTGCCCATCTCGCGCAGGACGCCAAGGTCGAGCCCCGCGCAAAACGACTCGCCCTCACCGGCGAGCACGACGATGCGCGTAGACGAGGCGTTCACGGCATTAAGCGCAACGATCAGCTCGTCCATCATGTCCGGCACAAGCGCATTGCGCCGCTCCGGGCGGTTGAGGGTGATGGTTCGTATTGGGCCGTCGTCTTCGATCCGAAGCATGGACATTGACTTCACCTGCTGGGACTAGCTGCTAGCTTCTAGCCCTTGGCTGCTAGCCTTCTGTTAGCTATTGGCTGTTCGCTGTTACCTGTTCGCTGTTACCTGTTTCGCTGCTACTGCACACTGAGCCCATACTTCCTTCCGATCTCCGCACTGCGCTGTATAAGCACGTCGAGCGGCTCCAACTCCGGAACCTTCGCTCCGAGCGCCTTCAGCGTGGCGAGCAGCGTCTCGGTGGGCAGGTTGCCCACCAGGGCGTCCTGCGCAAAAGGGCATCCACCGAGCCCGGCTATAGCGGAGTCAAACCGGCGGCAGCCGGCCTCGTACGCCGCGCGCACCTTCTCCGCAGCCTCATCCGGGCGCGCGTGCAGATGCACGCCGACTTCGAGCCCCTCGTGCACGCCCATGACGCAACTCATCACGTCGCGTATGAGTGCCGGCGAGGCAAGCCCGACCGTGTCGGCCAGAGAGATTTGCGTGACGCCCGCGTCGACCAGCAGATCCACCGCGCTGACGACTTCGTCGATGTCCCAGGCATCACCGTAAGGGTTGCCGAACGCCATCGAGATGTACGCGACAAGATCCTGGCCCCCCTTGTAAGCCACCTCGCCAATCTGCTCAAGCTGGTCGAGCGCCTCCTCAGGCGTCTGGCGCTGGTTGCGCTCCAGGAACTGCGGCGAAATGGAGTACGGAAACCCGATGGTCGCGATAGCACTGGTGGCAATCGCGCGCTCCGCCCCCTTGACATTGACGCAAATCCCGATGATCTCGACGTCATCCGGCGGGTCAAGGTAGTCAAGCACAAGCTCGGAGTCGGCCATCTGCGGCACGGCTTCTTTCGACACGAAGCTGACCGCGTCGATATGCGTGAAGCCCGCCCCAATAAGCGAGCGGAGATACTCCGCTTTGACCTCCGACGGCGTGACCTTCGGCAGGCCCTGCCAGGCGTCGCGCGGACATTCGATGATCTTTACTTCAGGCATATGGTCTCAACATTTCGAACAGTAACCATCCTATGAGGATGCATACAACTGTTGCCAGCCATACTTTGGCTATCTGAATCAGCGCCAATGGCTCCTTGCTTACCAACTCAAAGCCTCTGCCGCGGTTTCTTGTAGCAGCGATCTTGCGGATTCTGTACGAGCCTATCGGAATCAAGGGAACCCAACCAAGGATGATCCAACGAGTCCGGAGAACAATGCCTGCTGCTTTGTCTTCGGGTGACATAAATGTCTTCCCTCGGAAGTCCACTCCGATGCCGGCAAACGAGAACATCCCGTTGGCACCGAAATTTCTTCGAATACGCTGAAGCTCGTCCTGATTCATTCCTTGTTTTGCGACCTTTCCGTTCGTCACGTCTGCAGCACCCCCGGATTGAACTTCGGCACATCGGGATTCATCGCGCAGGCTTCGAGCGCCGTCAGCAGCACGTCCCGTGTTTTTGCAGGGTCGATGATGGCATCAATCCACAGCCGCGCGGCGCCGTAGCGCGGGTCAGCCTGGGCGTCATAGGTAGACTTGATCTCGTCGTAGATGCCCGCGCGGTCTTCCGCCGAAAGCACCTTGCCGGTCCGCTCCAGTTGCTTCACGCGGACTTCGACCAGCGTATTTGCCGCCGACGCGCCGCTCATCACCGCGTACCGCGCCGTCGGCCAGGCGAACAGGAAGCGCGGGTCGTAGGCCTTACCGCACATGGCGTAGTGGCCCGCGCCGAAGCTGCCGCCAAGGATGACCGTGATCTTCGGCACAACACTCGTGGAAACGGCGGAAACCATCTTCGCGCCGGCGCGGATGATGCCAGACCACTCAGCGTCCTTGCCGACCATGAAGCCGTTCACGTCGTGCAGAAAAATCAGCGGGACCAGCGACTGATTGCAATCCATGATGAAGCGCGCGGCCTTCTGCGCCGACTCGGTGTAAATGACGCCGCCGAACTCGGTGCGTTTGGAGCCGGCCTGCGGTCCCATCGCGACGGTCTGCGACTGATGCAGCTTTTGGTTCGCCACGATGCCCACAGCGCGTCCGCCGATGCGCGCGTATCCGCAGATCAGCGTGCGGCCGAAGTCGGCCTTGTACTCGTCGAACTCGCTGCGGTCGACGACGCGCGCAATAACGTCGCGAACATCGTACGCATTGCTCGCGCCAGGCGCGGGGTCGATGAGGCCGTAGAGCTCGTCCACAGCGAAGCGCGGCGAGTCTTTGGCGGGATCGAAGGCCGCTCGAGCGAAGGGCTCAGCGCCTGCCCTGGACCCTAGCTTGCCAACCAGGCTTCGCAGCCGAGCAATGCACAGATGATCGTTCGGCTCCTTGAAATCCACGGTGCCGGAGATCTCCGCGTGCATAGCCGCGCCGCCGAGCTCCTCCGCGGGCGTCTTCTGGCCGATCGCGGCCTGCACCAGCGCGGGGCCGGCAAGGAACAGACCGGAGCCCTCGGTCATCAGCACCGTGTCCGTCATGACGGGGAGATACGCGCCGCCCGCAACGCACATGCCCATGATGGCGGTGATCTGCGGGATGCCGAGCGAGCTCATAACGGCGTTGTTGCGGAACACGCGCCCGAAGTCGTCCTGGTCCGGGAAGACGTCTTCCTGCAGCGGAAGAAAAACGCCGGAGGAGTCGACGAGGTAGAGCGTTGGAATGCGGTTTTCGAGCGCGATGTGCTGCGCGCGCAGCACCTTCTTCGCCGTCATCGGAAAGAACGCGCCGGCCTTCACAGTGGCGTCGTTGGCGATGATCATGCACAGCCGGCCCTCGACGCGGCCGAGCCCGGTCACAACTCCCGCGCCGGGCGCGCCGCCGAACTCGGCATACATGCCGTGCGCCGCCCACAGGCCCAGCTCAAGCCACTCCGCTCCGGGATCGAGCAGCAGCGCGAGCCGCTCGCGCACGGTGAGGCGGCCCTTGGCACGCTGAGCTTCGGCCGCCTTCGCACCGCCGCCCTCGCGGATCTTGTCTTCGTCGGAGCGCATGGCGCCCAGTAGCGTCAGCAGCGCAGCGCGGCTAGCCGCGAATTTGGGAGTGTTGCTGTTGAGCTTCGATTCGAGCCGATTTGCTGCCTGCACTGCGTCCGCCATTGCACCGTCCATAAGCATCTTCGCCGAACCCGTAAGCCTAGCATGCCGCAGTGATATCGTTCTGCCATGCCCGGCCCGAAGTCCGAATGGATTACCACCGAAGCGCTCGTTTATGAGGTCAACTGGATCCAAGGAGGCGACGCGAGCCCCGGATACTATACCGTGACTTACTCTTACAGCGTCGCGGGTGATCGATATAGCGGCACAATCCACCACTACGGCCATGCAGACGACGTTTACCTTCACCGCGATGACACTATCCAGATTCAATACGACCCGAATCATCCTCAACGGAGCACGTACCCATCAGCCAGGGAGACTGCTCAGTTCCTGCCGAAATGGGCGCTCACCTGCCTGAGAGTTCTCACCATCGTTCTCGTTTTGCTGATCCTCTGCTTCGCGTGGCGGAAGTAGAAATCAGAACGTCGGTTCAGGTCTTCGTAGAATAGATTTATGCTGCTCACGCCGCACGACGCGCTCCTCGTCATCGACCTCCAGAACGACTTCTGCCCGGCCGTCGACGGCGTTGGCGGTGCGCTCGCCGTTGCGGGCGGGCACGACATCGTGCCGATTGTGAATGCACTCGCCGAGCGCTTCGAGCACGTGCTGCTGACGCAGGACTGGCACCCGACGCGGCACATCTCCTTTGCCAGCAGCCATGCCGGCGCGAAAGAATACGAAACCGTCACCGTGCCCTACGGCCCGCAAACGCTGTGGCCGGAACACTGCGTGCAGCACAGCGAAGGCGCAGCCCTGCATCCGGGGCTCGACGTGCCGCATGCGGAGCTGATCCTGCGCAAAGGCTTCCGCCGCGATATCGACAGCTACTCGGCCTTCCTCGAAAACGACCACGCCACGCCGACGGGCCTCGCGGGCTACCTGCGCGAGCGCGGGCTGCAGCGACTGTTTATATGCGGTCTGGCATATGACTTCTGCGTGCGGTTCTCGGCTGTGGACGGCAAGAATCTGGGCTTCGAGACGATTGTCGTTGAGGATGCGACACGAGCGGTGGGGCTGCCGGGATCGGTGGACGCGACGAATGCGGACCTCAAGACCCATAAGATTGAGCAAGTCCAGAGCAGCAGCATCAACGGAGCCCAATGAGCACATGGCAGCAGATAAACGCGACCGTCTACTCGGCGGAGTGGACCGAACAAGCTGGACGTGCCCCCGGCTATTGGAAAGTCACCTACAGCTATTGGGTCGAGTCAGAAGTTTACAGCGGCGAGTTCACGGACTTCGATTCGACGAACGGTCTTACGTACCAGAAGAACGACCTGATTGCGATTGAATACTCCGCAGGCAACCCGTCGAAAAACCGTAAACCGGGTAGAACGACTTATTGGCAGAAGGTGCGATTACCTCTCGCGATTGGTGCTGGGCTTGGGCTGGTGGTGGCTCTCTACATGCTCACACACGGATAAGAGGTAGTGACAGAGCAACTATTGGAAACTGACGAACTTTGCGAGTGTTCCGTCGCGCTAAACCACAAGTCCGGCTAGTCCCAGTTCCTCAGCCTTCGCCTGCATCGCCGCCAGGCAATTCCCGATGTGCTCCTCCACGCTGAGCCCCAGCAGCTCCGCGCCATGGGTGATGTCTTCGCGCTTAACCGCACGGGCGAAGGCCTTGTCCTTCATCTTCTTCTTCACGCCCGCAACCTCAACCTCCGCGATGGACTTCGACGGTTTGACCAGCGCGCAGGCGGTGAGAAACCCCGCGAGTTCGTCGCAGGCAAACAGCGCGCGGTCGAGATGCGTTTCGGGCTTCACGCCGGAGTAGTCCGCGTGCGCGAGGATCGCGTGCAGCATTTCCTCCGGCCAGCCGTGTTCGCGCAGGTACGCGACGCCAACGAAGGGGTGCTCGGCGGGTGTGGGGTGGCGCTCGTAGTCGAAATCGTGCAAGAGGCCGGCGCAGCGGTAGAGCTCCACGAAACGCGCGGCCTCTTCCCCGCCGAGGCCAAGGCGCCCGGCCTCTCGAACCCCGTAGCTCTCCGTGCAGCAGGCCACCGCAAGGCCGTGCTTCACCAGCGACTCGCTCGCCGTCCACTCGCGCAATAATGCTTCAGCCTTCTCTGCTCCAAACTCTGCAACCACAAAACACCTCGCTCTCAGTGTGCCATTTTCGCGCTTTTGTTTACTGCTTTGGTTCCTCTACTGCTTTCTACCACTTTTTATGCCGGAATCTCCGGCAATACTCTTGACTCATTCGACACCCCGGTGTCACTCTAGGCACATCGGTTCGCTTCCGTTATCGGACGTGAGCCGCTGCGGTGTCCTTGCTCTGGCTACCGCCCGCAACACACAATATGGCAACCATGATGACGCCCCTCGGCGCGACGGTTCCCCAGCCCCAGGCTATGGGATCGAGCGCTGAAGCAGCAGCCGACCGCGAGGTCACCCGCTGCGAGTCCTGCAAGCTGGTGCAATTCCGCACCGCCGCAGAAACCTGCCGCCGCTGCAAGAAGTCCTTGCTGCCGGAGCAGCCCAAACTTCAGCCCGCTATCGCGCTCGTTCCGGAAGCCGCTGCCAAGTCCGGCAACGGAGAGATCCAGGTTGCGACCGCCGTACGCGATCTGCGTCACGTGCGCAACCTGTCGCAGCGGCAGCTCGCCAGCCGCATGGGCGTGCCGCGCACTTACATTTCGAAGATCGAGAACGGCAAGGCCATGCCGACGCTCTCGTCTCTCGACCGCCTGGCGCGGGCGCTGCAGGTGGATATTTCCGCGCTGCTGCGCGATGCTCCACGGCGCCACCAGGACGAGACGGCGGTGCTGACCACCGATCCGTTCCTCGCCGAGATCGCGAAGTACGCCGAGCACCTGACCTCGACGCAGAAGTCGATCTTCCTGAACCACGTGCGCGAGATCGCCCAGGGACACACGCGCCGCACGGCGTAGGTTCCAGGCAGAACGCAGCATCGGGCTCCCGCAACCTCCGGCGCCGCCGCGCTCGCCTTCGGGCGTGCGTAGTGGCGCCTCTCCCTTTTAGAGGATAGATATTAGAGAATAGAGATCAGGGCAGCACAGTCCGCGTGCCCGGGTGGCTGAACCCCAACCGTATTCTCTAATCTCTATTCCCTATTCCCTGCCTTTCATCTACCCTCATTGCAAGCGAGTATTGTGCGCGAAACTTCTTCAGACCGTATTTATCAGCGCTCCAATCGGGCGCATGAACTCTCCGCCGACGAACGCGCGATTTACGACCGGCTCGACCCCTCGCGGATTCCTCAGCATGTCGCTATCATCATGGACGGCAACGGCCGCTGGGCGGGCAAGCGGGCGCTCAAACGCTTCCTTGGCCACCAGCAGGGCGCGGAGTCGGTGCAGTTCGTCGTCGAAACTGCCTCGCGCATCGACCTGCCGTGGCTAACCCTTTACGCCTTCTCGCTCGAAAACAACCTGCGGCGGCCGAAGTCCGAGGTCAGCTTCCTGATGAAGCTGCTGAAGAGCTACCTCATGTCAAACGTGAAGCGGATGAACGACAACAACATCCGCATGGCCTACATCGGCCGCACTGCCGAGTTGCCTGAAGAGGTCCAGGACTCGATGCGCTGGGCCGAGGAGCAGACCGCCAAAAATACCGGAACGACGCTGACCCTGGCGCTGAACTACGGTTCGCGGTCGGAGATTGTGGACTCCGCGCGCAGCCTGCTGCGCAACATGCTCGCCGAGGCCGATCAGCGCGGCATCTCCCTCCAGGACATGCTGGCCGCCGAGGGCACCGAAGACGCCCTGCGCACGCGCATCGACGAAAACCAGATTTCCGCGAACCTCTACACGGCGCACATGCCCGACCCTGACCTGGTCATCCGCACATCGGGTGAACAGCGCATTTCGAACTTCCTGCTGTGGCAGATCGCGTATGCCGAAATCTTCGTGACCGACCGGCTGTGGCCGGATTTCCGTGGCCCGCATCTGCTGGAAGCCATCGCGGCGTACCAGCAGCGCGAGCGGCGCTTTGGCGGCCTGAAGGACACGGAAACGGACGAGGTGATCGACGTACTCGAACCGGCGGATCAGGTGGCAGCTGAGATTCCGGGTCTGACGCAAACCAAGGTCTCCAGGTAGGCGCTCCTTATTGGCGAGCTAAAAGCTCCCTACGCGCCAAAAGCTGTCAAGCCCCCATCCCGCTAAGCCGCACAAAAAGCAAGACTTCCAGCTGCATATTATTTCGCGCCAGTCGCTACAATAGAAATAGCTAAGAAAATTGAAACTGCGGCGGTCCCTCTGTAGACGCTTCTGCTAAGCAAACCCCGTATCTCACACATTCTGGCTATTTTGTGCCCAACTTGGCCAGAATCAGGACTTTACGGACGCAAAGCGCTGTATCTACAACAAAACAAATGGCACCTCTCCCACAGGGGGAGGGGGGTGCCACGGCTGGGGCATTAGTTCGCGGAAGGCTCCTCGATATGGTCCACCACGACGACTTCTACAGGCGCTTTCTGTGACTCAAGCTTGAGCCCGAGTTGCTCCTGTATCGCGGTGAAGAAGGTTGGAGCATTGGAGTCTGACGGAGGCGCACCATCGCCGCCGCCCGGGCCTCCGGGACCGCCACCCATCGGGCCGCCGGCGTCCGGCGTCCACTTCAGCGACCAGTCGTAGTTGCCCGTGAGTCCGGTCCTGTCGATGACCACACGGCCACCTGTCTCCGGCTGGCGGGAGAGGATGTTCGTGATGGACGTGATCGGCACTGCTGTCCCGGTAACTTCGCCGCGGCCGGTCATCATGATCATGCCGGGCTTGGGGGCGCTGCCGGGCGTCGGGAGAGGCGGCGGAGTTCCGGAAGGATTCGGGGGCGGTGCTGCTGCCTCCTTCATCTTCACGCCGCCCTTGGCGACCACCAGGGCATAGACGGGAAGCTCCTTAGTCTGGCGGCTCACCTTCAGCTTGAAGCGATCGGCGAGCAGCCCTTGCATCATCACCCTCATCTGGTCAGAACGCTCCTGCTGAGGAAGCTTCTGCAACTGCGCGAGGAGAGCCTCGTCGGGCTTCGCGTCTATGTCGAAGACCTTCGAGTTGAGCGCGCCCGGAATACCCGAAAGCTGATCATCGGACTTCAGGTCATAGGCATACTCGATCAGCATCTTGAGCGGCACGTTCTGCGTGAGGAAACGGTTCGGCGAGATACTCATGCGCACGCTGTGGGTGCTGGCGTCGCCGGGCTTGATGGAGGCGACATCGAAAGAAGGCGCAGCGGCGACAGCGGCGGCCGCGGCTGTAAGCGCTTGCCCGAAACCTTCGCCAGCGCGCAGGGCGAGGCCCAGGCACAGGAGTGCAACCAGTTTGTTCTTCATGACCGCTTGGACGCCCGGCGCAAACTTTTGTTAACACGAGGAGGCAACATTTTTGAGATTTGTGACGAATTACGCTCGCCATGCGCGCCCGTGTATTCTCAACCAGACCGATGAAACGCATTCTTACCGCCACAGTTCTGATCGTCGGAGTGGTTGCACTGGTGCTTTACGGCACGCCCCGAATGATCGATATCTTCTCCGGCGTCGTAGCCGCTCTCGCAGCTTATGAGTACGTCCAACTCACCTCCGCGGGAGGCATGCCCGTGCCGCTCTGGTGGATGGGCGCGGCCGTGGCGCTATTTTTCCTGGTCACCGACCTTCTGCCCCAGGACACGATTGCGGCAGTTTCACTCGCGACCCTCGTGCTGTTTGCGTGGAGCGCCTTCAAGACGCCGCTGAACCGCGTTCTGGGCGAGACGGCCGCTGGCCTGTTCGCGCTGCTATACATCTGCTATCCGCTAACGCTGCTGCCGCAAATGCTGGCGAAGTGGGACGGCCCCGCGCTGCTGCTGTTCCTGTTCGTGTGCGTGTGGTCGGGCGATATTGCGGCGCTGTATATCGGCAAACGCTTCGGGCGACGCAAGCTGGCGCCGAAGCTCTCGCCGAACAAGACCTGGGAAGGCGCGATCGCCTCGGTTGTGGCGAGCGCGGTGTTCGGCATGGCGCTGGTTGGACTGGGCGAGTACCTGTCGCGCTCGGGGTCGAACTTTACGCGGCTGCATACGACCGAGCCGTGGTGGCAGTCGCTGATACTGGCGATCATTCTGAATATGGCGGCGCAACTCGGGGACCTCGTGGAGTCGGCGCTGAAGCGCGGCGTGGGCGTGAAGGACTCGGGCACGCTGCTGCCGGGGCATGGCGGCGTGCTGGACCGGATCGATGCCCTGCTGCTGGCAGCACCGGTGCTGTGGTTTGTGCTCGCGCTGAAGGAGTATTACTCGTTCGGGATTTTCTAGATGTGGAGTATGCTCAACCCATGGCCGTGACAGCGACGAAGGCTAAGAATGCGGTGGAATCCTTGCGAGAGATCGTTCAGGACCTTCTTGCGCCGGAACTCAAGGGCCCTAAGAGTTGAGGTCGAGTCTCACCGCCGGGAGACAAAGGTCGAATCTGATTCGGTTCGGAGTGAAGTTAGAAGCCTGGCCGAATCTCTGCGGACCGAAATGCGCCTGCGTGATGAGAAGCATACACAGGCACTACAGGCTCTCTCAGACAAAGTGGGCTATGCAATCGACATTCGCGAGCGACTCGCCGTGCTCGAAGATCGTACGAATCGTCCGAGCTAATTTCCGCCCTTCTGCGAAAATGATCAAGTGAAGAAAATCGCCCTCCTCGGCTCGACCGGATCTATCGGGCAGAGCACGCTTAGTATTTGCGAGTCGTATCCCGACCGCTTTGTTCCCATCGCCTTCGCGGCGGGCTCCAACCTCGACATAGCGTTTGAGCAAACCTCACGCTGGCGTCCTCAGGTCGTTTCGATGGGGAGCGAAGAGCTTGCCTCGCAGTTGAGGGCGAGGCTGGATGCAGTTGACATTACCGGCGTTGAGGTCATCTACGGCACCGCCGGAACCGTGCGTGTAGCGACGCTGCCGGAGGCGGACTTTGTCGTTTCGGCGATCGTCGGTGTGGCGGGGCTCGAAGCGACGTACGCCGCCGTTCAGGCGGGCAAGGCGATCGGCCTGGCGAACAAAGAATGCCTGGTCGCCGCGGGTGATCTGATCCTTGCAGCGGCACGGGAGAAGGGCGCCGTGCTGCTGCCCATCGACTCCGAGCACAATGCCGTACACCAGTGCCTGCGCGGCGGCGCGGCCAGCGAGGTGAAGCAGATTTGGCTGACCGCGTCCGGAGGGCCGTTTCGCAACACACCGCTGGAGGAGTTCGCGCACATCACACCCGCGCAGGCGCTTAAGCACCCGACCTGGGTGATGGGGCAGCGCATTACGGTGGATTCGGCAACCATGCTCAACAAAGGGCTGGAGATCATCGAGGCGTGCCGGCTGTTCAACCTGCCGCCCGCGCAGGTGAGGGTGACGGTGCATCCGCAGTCGACCATCCACTCGCTGGTGGAGTACGTGGACGGCTCGATCCTCGCGCAAATTTCGGTGACGGATATGCGCCTGCCGATCCTCTACGCGCTTTCCTATCCCGAGCGCATTGCGAGCGACCTGACCTTCGACATGGCCGCGCTGGCGCAGCTCGACTTTCAGCAGCCCGATTTCGAGCGCTTCCCCTGCCTGCGGCTGGCGTATGAAGCTGCCGGCGCGAGCCAGGCGCACTGCATCGCGCTGAACGCGGCCGACGAGATGGCAGTCGCGGCGTTTCTTGAAGGAAGTCTGCCGTTTATGGGCATCCCACGTACAATCGAAGGGGTGCTTGCGCTCACCCCGGCCCACGCGCCCGAGTCCATTGCGGAGGTGCTTTCCGCCGACCGGGCCGCGCGTGACGCTGCTCGCGCTTACATCGCGCAACACTGCTAGTTTTTTATTTCGAGAGTCCGTAAAGGTTTCCGCTCCATCATGCACATCAGCTCCGACCTCATCGCCACCGTTATCGAGCTCCTTATCGTCCTGGGCATCATGGTGCTCGTGCATGAGTTCGGCCACTTTGCCGCCGCCAAGCTGTGCGGCGTGCGCGTCGAAACGTTCTCGATCGGCTTCGGCACGAGGCTCTTCGGCATCCGCCACGGCGACACGGACTACCGGCTCTCGCTGCTGCCGCTGGGCGGCTACGTCAAGATGTCCGGCGACGTACCGGGCGAAGCGCCGACGGGCGATCCCGGCGAGTTCAACGCGCATCCGCGCTGGCAGCGCGTCATCATCGCGCTCGCAGGGCCGGTGGCGAACTTTATTCTTGCCTTCTTTCTGCTGCTGGGCTTGGCGCTCTTCCACAACGAAGTGGAGGCGTTCCGCTCCGGGCCTGCGGTAACGGACTATGTGCCGGCGAACTCGGTTGTGGCGGCGGCGGGAGTGCAGGCCGGAGACACGATCGTCCGCTTCAAAGACACCGAGAACCCGACGTGGGAAGACGTGCTCGACGGTGCGTTGCTCAACCTGAACCACAGCGTTCCGTTCTCCTTTGTGCATGACAACAAGCGCATCGACACGACGCTTCCGCTGACGTGGAAAGATACCCCGGAGAACTTCGACCGCAAAAAGTTTGGACTGATCCCGAAGGTGCAGGACGTTCCGATGCAGGTCGAAACGGTGACGGCCGGCATGCCTGCGGAAGGAGCCGGGTTGAAGCCGGGCGATGCGCCGGTTTCTTTCAACGGCTTTACACCGCACTCGATCGAGTCGCTGATCAGCTACCTGCAGGACCAGGGTGGAAAGCCGGAGGAGCTTCGCGTGCTGCGCGACGGCCAAACCGTAACGCTGTACGTTACTCCGGTGCTGAACGACAGAGGCGACGGGGTCAAGACCTATCAGATCGGTTTCAAGCCGCTGGACCCGCCGGTCGTGATCCAGAACCTGCCGCTTGGGGCGGCAATTGCGCAGGCAGGCCAACGCACGCTGAAGTACGGCACGCTGATCGTCGATGTCATCAAGGGAATGTTCACGCATCGCGTTTCGGTGCGCTCGGTATCCGGCCCCATCGGCATCGGGCAACAGGTGCACCAGGCGTTCAAGATGCCGGGCTGGAACCCGATCCTCGAACTGATGACGCTGATCTCGGTGAACCTCGGCATTTTCAACCTCCTGCCGATCCCGATCCTCGACGGCGGCATGATCCTTTTCCTTGCGATCGAAAGCGCGATCCGCCGCGACCTCAATCAGCAGATCAAGGAGCGCGTGTACCAGGTGGCGTTTGTTTGCCTGATCGCGTTTGCGGCTTTCGTGATCTTCAACGACATCACACGCCTGTCGCTGTTTGCCAAACCGTAGGCGTTGCGACGGGCTTTGGAGAGGATTATGCTGTGGCCATGAATTCGAAGACCATCACGTTTGAGGCACCGGAAGAGACCGTCCGCGCGTTCGACGATGCAGCTGCCGCAATGTCTAAGAGCCGCGAGCAGGCGCTTCAGGAGCTGATGGAGCATTATCTCGCCTATGACACTGCGTTTCGCACATCCGTGCAAACCGGCATATTGCAAGCCGACGCGGGGCTATTGATCGATCAGTCAGAGATCGAGGCGAGGATCGACCGCTGGGAGCACGAACTGGAGCCCTCCAGACGAGTCGCCTAGCATGACCGTTCGGTGGACTGAGCACGCGTCCTCACGCCTCAACGAAATTAAGGAATACATCGCCAGCGACAACCCACGTGCCGCGGTCAACCAGGTTCGGCTCATTGTCGATGCTACTCGGCAGCTCGGCCATTTCCCGGAGTCAGGTCGTAATGGAAGAGTCGAAGGCACACGCGAACTCGTTGTGCCTGGCACACCCTACATCGTTCCGTACCGTATCCAGGCGGACGTGGTTCAACTGCTGAGCATCGAGCATAGCGCTCAGCAGTGGCCTGAACATTTCTCGCGCTGAACTCAGTCCCTGTCCCTGAGCTCCATCACAATCTGCGCGGCGGCCATCCTGGCATCGTCTTCCTTATCCACCGGGAAGCTGATGGCGCCGACGCGCGCGTGTCCGCCGCCGCCATAGCGCTCGCAGATGGCGGCCAGGTTCGCGAGCTCGCTCACCGGCTTCTTCGTCCAGGGGTTCGTGCCCACTGACACCTTGTTGCGGAAGCTCGACTTCGATAGACCAACGTTATACGTTCCGTCGGGGTGCAGGTAGTAGGGGATGAACTTGTTGTAGCCCTCGGTGGGCTGGTCGGTGATGTCGAATGTGATGACGCCGCGCTCGGAATGCGCGCGCTCGCGGATGAGCTTGATGGACGCGAGGTGCGCAATCATGAGGGGCGCGAGCAGCTCCTGGACGAAGGGCTGCGCGAGGACGTCGTCGAGACTCATCGCGGTGAGCAGCGGGATGAGGCGCTGCACCAGCGTGCTGTCGGGAGCGCTCTCGATGACCATCGTGAGCTTCATCGCCGCGTCTCGCATCTCGACGGCCGCCTCGGCGCTTTCATACTTCGCGCCGTCAACGATGTCGGCCCAGTGAATCAGCTCTGCGAGAGGCGACACGTCCATACCAAATTTGGTACTCGCGATGTGCGCGATCCAGCTGGTGCAACTTGTGTAGTCGGGGTCGAAGAACTTGCGCATGATTTCGGAGCCGTCGGCCTGGCCGTGCTTGAACTGCGCTTCATCCTCCGGCGTCATGAAGGCGGACAGATGGTGGTCGAACCACCACGTTACGCGCGGCGAGGGCGAGTACTTGAAGTCGACGATAGCGTTTTCGCCGTCGGTCTGGAACCACTCCTCGTCATACAGCGCGCCGACGCGATGCTTGAGGCCGTGGTAGTCGAAGCTCTCGGCCGTGCCGATGCACTCGCGATGGAAGCGCGTGAAGAGCGAAGCAGAGCAGGCTCCATCGAAACAATTGTCGTGGTACAAAACGCGGCAGTTCAATCGGACACCTTTGCCCTTCAGCGGCTCTTTTCAGTCAGTTCCCTTTCAGGATAGCTGACTCGGCCCGCTGGAACTGAGAGGGGCGACATCGCGTATTCTGCATCCAATGGAGAAGCATGGACAGAGACGGCGCCTTCAACAACTCAACGGTCGATGCCAGGGCGGTGTCTGCGTGGCCTGCCCCTCCGCCGCCTTCGGACGATCCCACGAATCCGTTCATTGGACGCTTCGGTCTGCGTGCGGTTTGGGGCATGCTGATCTTCATCGTGCTGTTCATCATGCTGTCGTTCGCGTTCAATGTCGCGACGCGGCTCGCCGAGGGTAAGAGTGCCTTGCCGCCAAAGACGCCGCAGCGTGCGCAAGGCCAGCCCGTCGCAAAGTCTGAGGTGCCGAATGCGCGCTCCACAACGATCGGCGATGGAGAAGCCTTTCTAGCGGTCACACTCGCTTCGTGGATCCTGTCGCGCATCGAGCGTCGCAAGATCGGCGTCTACGGCATCGGCCGCAAACGGCTGAGTGATTTTCTCCCGGGCGCGTTCTGGGGCCTTGCCACTTTATCGATGCTCGTCGGCGCGCTGCGTTTCACGCACCACCTTGTGTTCGATGGCCGCGCCCTCAGCGGCTCGGCTGCGTTCGCCTTCGGCGCGAAGTGGCTGCTCGCGTTCCTGTGCGTGGGCTTGCTGGAGGAGTACCTCAGCCGCGGTTATATGCAGTACACGCTGACGCGCGGCATGATCACGATGGCCGAGCGCATCTCGCCGCGGCACGCCCGCGCTGTCGCGTTCTGGGCTGCGGCTGTCATCATGTCGTGCCTGTTCGGCGCGGTGCATCTGTTCAATCCGGGCGAGACCGCGCCCGGCATCATCGCAGTGTTTCTCGCCGGCATGGTGTTCAGCTATGCGCTGTGGCACACCGGCTCGCTGTGGTGGGCCATCGGCTTCCACATGGCATGGGACTGGGCGCAGAGCTTCCTCTACGGTGTGCCCGACAGCGGCTTTCTCAGTGCAGGGCGGCTGTTCAACACGCACTCGCAAGGCAACACTTTGCTCTCCGGCGGAACGACGGGGCCGGAGGGCAGCGTGCTGGTAATACCGACGCTGCTGCTGGTGATGGTGATCATCCGCTTCACGGCGCGCGCCGGCGTGCAGCCTCCGCTTGAGCCGCTCGGTGCAACTCACAGCCTTCCACCGTAGCGCGACGCGGCCATCGCCTAGAATCAGAAGAGCGCATGAGTTCTTTCACCTCCGATTCAAATCCCAGTGAACTTCCCCAGGCCGCGCCCGGCGAGCAGCGCCTGCTGACCCGCCGACCCGAGCCGCATGACGACCCTCCCGAGCCCCGTGAGAAGCCGCGGCTCACGGCCCTGCGGCCAAGCAAACGTACATTGCGGATCATTTTCTGGACGCTTCTCGCGCTTGCGATTCTGACGATCGTGCTGCTCTTTGGCGGTGGATTGTGGCTGCGTCATGCGATGCGCGCGAGCCTGCCGCAGATTGACGGCACGCTTACGGTCTCGGGGCTTTCCGCTCCGGTGACTGTGACGCGCGACGAGCATGGCGTGCCTTCGATTCAGGCCGCGACCGTGGATGACGTGGTATTCGCGCAAGGCTATGTGACGGCGCAGGACCGTCTCTGGCAGATGGATGCGCTCCGTCGCCACGCAGCGGGAGAGCTTGCGGAAATTCTCGGACCGAAGCTCATCGAACATGACCGCACGCAGCGCACGCTACAGATTCGCGCCGCAGCGGAGCGCGCCATTGCCGCTATGCCGCCGGACCAGGTGCATCAGCTCGAAGCGTACGCGCGCGGCGTGAATGCGTTCATCGCTCAGAATGGCGACCGCCTTCCGGTGGAGTTTCACCTGCTGCACTACGCGCCCGCGCCATGGACGCCCCGCGACTCCGTGCTGGTGATGCTGGCGATGGCGCAGGACCTCTCCACCGAGTTCCCCACCAAGCTGCTGCGCGAGAGCTTCTCGCGGCACCTGCCGCCGGAGCTGCTTGCCGACCTCTACCCCGTGGGATCGTGGCGCGATCATCCTCCAACGCAGCTCGTCCCCGATCTCACCAGCCCACGGCCGGAGATCGAACAAGTGCCGCTGGACGAGACGCAGTCGCGCTTGAACGCGCCTGCAGCCACGCCGCACGACCTGCTCGCTGTCCGCTCGTCGCTCGCGCTGCAGACGTGCGAAGGCTGCCGGTCAGGGTCGAACAACTGGGCGGTTGCGGGATCGCGTTCGGCGAGCGGGCTGCCGCTGGTGTCGAACGACATGCATCTCGCGCTCGGCATACCGGACATCTGGTACGAAGCCACGTTGCACTCCGCGGACGAAGCGCTCGAGGTCACCGGCCTGACGCTGCCCGGCGCGCCCTTCGTGATCGTCGGACGCAACGCGCATGTGGCTTGGAGCTTCACCAATCTCGGCGGCGATGTGCAGGACTTGTACATCGAGCACGTTCGCGGCAGCGGAGCAAACGCCGAGTACCAGCGCGCCGACGGCACGTGGAGTCCTGTCGAACATCACAGCGAACACATCCGCGTGCGCGGCGGCTCCGATGTCACGCTGGATGTGCAGACCACCGAGCACACCGCCGGTACAACGCAGATCGCAACGCCGATCATCACGCCGCTGTATCCCTCGGAGCATCGTCCGCTCGCACTGGCGTGGACCGTCTACGATCCCGCTAACGTGAGCCTGCCGTTCTTCGGCGTCGACACTGCAACCGATGGAGCCGGGTTGGCCGCGGCCCTGGCCAACTTCGGCGGCACTTCGCTCAACCTCATCTACGGCGACGATCAGAACCACATCGGCTATCACGCTATCGGACGCATACCAATTCGCGGCGCGGCTGTGCATCATCCGATTGCGACAACCCCGCAGACGCCCGCGCCGGAGCAGGGGCCTCCGCCTCCGGCAAACGATGACGAAACGTTGAACGATCCGCGCGCGTTGCAAGGCAAGCCCATGCTGCTGAATGCGGCTTATCGTCCGCGCCGCCGCTTGCCGCAAGCCTCGAAAGTTAAGCCGGCAGCAAAGCCCGCGCCCCCGAAGGAAGAGCCGATTCCCGCACCCGCAGCGCCGCTGGGGTACACCGTCGGCTCGCCGATCCCGGCTGTTCCTGTCGATGCTCTCAGCCCGGATGCGCAGTGGAGCGGCTACATCCCATACGACGAGCTGCCTCACATCACCGACCCCGCCGCGGGCTTCCTCGCGACCGCCAATGCGCGCATCACGTCCAGCGATTATCCGTATGCGATCGCGCTCAACTGGGCTCCACCGTATCGCGTGGAGCGCATCACGCGGCTCCTTACCGATGCGAATGGGCTTTCGCCACGCGACATGCTGCACCTGCAGATGGACGTGCATTCGGAGCTCGACCTCGCGCTGGCGCAGCGGCTGGCATATGCGCTCGACCATGCTGCGGGCAAGTCGCAGGACAGCAAGCGGCTGCACCAGGCGGCGGACATTCTGCGCCAGTGGAACGGCGATGTGGATGTGAACGCGGCTGCTCCGGCGATCGTTGCAGCAACGCGCGCGGAGCTTCTGCCCATGCTGCTGGTGCCGCAGATCGCCGCGCACGACAAGGCTGCAGGCATGGTGCAGAAGGACGTTACACCTGCGGGCGTGGCGCGGCTCTACGTCTGGGCCGAGCAGGGCTTCGTGCTCGAGCAACTCGTGCTGCACACACCGGCGCGTTGGCTACCGCCAGGATTTGCGAACTGGAACGACCTGCTCGAAGCCGCTGTGGATCGCGGCCTTACGGCGGCGCACGCGCCCGCCGACCTCGCCACGTGGAGCTACAGCAAGGCGCACCCGGTGGAGTTCACGCATCCCCTGCTCTCGGCGAATCCGCTGCTCAGCACGCTGCTGGGAGTGTCCGTCGGTTCAGGGCCGCGCGTGGTCGGGGGCGATACCTCGACCGTGAAAGCGACTTCGCGCGCCTTCGGCCCGACCGAACGTTTTACGGCTGACCTCGCCGATGCCAACGCGACGACCTGCAACCTGACGACCGGGCAGTCGGATAATCCTGTAAGCCCGTGGTATCTCGATCAACTGCCGCACTGGCTCGGTGGCTCGACGCTGGCGCTGCCTCTGCGTGGAGCGCAGGTGTCGCACACACTGGTGCTGCAGCCATGAACGCGGTGGTCGAGGCGGTTTCGTGCAGCGACACACATGGTTTCTCGAAGACGCCGCAGCCATCTGTGCGGCTGATCGCGGGCGAAGGTGTCGAGGGCGATGCGCATCGCGGGCGTACCGTGCAGCACCTGTACCAGGTGCGCCGCGATCCCACGCAGCCGAACCTCTGCCAGGTGCATCTCTTCGCAGCGGAGATGCTGGATGAGCTCGCAGCGAAGGGCTTCGCCGTCAGCGCTGGCGAGCTTGGCGAAAACATTCTGACCCGCGAGCTCGATGTGCTGGCTCTGCCGCCCGGCACGCGATTGCATCTGGGCGACGATGCGGTGGTCGAGGTCACCGGCCTGCGAACCCCGTGCAGCCAGATCGACAACTTCCGTCCGGGGCTGCTGCAACACATGTGGAGCGAGCGCGACGCCGAGGGCAAACGCACGCGCCGCGCGGGGATCATGAGCATCGTGATCAGCAGCGGCGAAGTGCGCGCCGGCGACCGGATCCGCGTTGAGCTTCCTCCGGAGCCGCACCTGCCGCTCGGGCCCGTGTAACTTTGTCATTCCGTAGCGGAGCGTTGGAATCTGCTTCTTGCGCGGAGTCGAACGGAGGTACGCTGAGTAGATGCGGCGACACCACATCCTGATCCTCTGCGCCGCATTGGTTGCGACGCTGCCGCTGATCGTTGGAGGCTGCTCGTGCGGCCATGACTTCGACTTCCACATCCAATCGTGGCTCGACGCAGCCGAGCAGTTTCGCCACGGAACGCTGCTGCCGCACTGGGCTTTCTCACCCGCCTTCAACGCGGGTGAGCCGCGCTTCATCTTCTATCCGCCTCTGTCATGGATGCTCGGCGCACTGCTGTCGCTGGTGTTCCGTGTCACAGCGCTGCCTGCGATCTACACGTTCATAGCGCTTGCGGCTGCGGGCTTTGCGATGCATCGCCTCGCCAGCCACTTCGCGGGGCCCCTTGCCGCAGTTCTCGGCTCGGTCCTCTACATCGCCAACCCGTACATGCTCTTCACGGCGTACGAGCGCACGGCCTATGCGGAGCTGCTCGCGGCCGCATGGATGCCGCTGCTCCTGCTCGCGGCCTTGAGAGAACGGCCGACGGTGCGCGGGATCGCTCTGCCCGTTGCGCTGTTGTGGCTCACCAACGCTCCCGCCGCAGTAATGGGCTGCTATGCGCTGGCCGTGGTCATTGTTGTCCGCATTGCCATCGCATGGCGACGCAATGATGATGCGACGAGTCCTGCGAAGCTTGCGGCAATCTCGGTCGGCGGCGCGGCGCTCGGGCTTGCACTGCCCGCGTTCTATCTCGTGCCCGCAGCGTACGAGCGACGGTTCGTGCAGATCGCCATGGCGATCATCCCGAACATGCGCTTCCAGGACAACTTCCTCTTCGGCCACACAGGCGATGCGCCGCACGACGCGGTGCTCCATACTGTATCGCTAGTCGCCGTCCTGCTCCTCGTCTTCACAACATCGGCCCTTCTGGATACCTTGCTTCGCAAATCTGCGGCACCCTCCCCCAGGTATCCCACCAGCATCTTGGCGCTCCTGACCGCCGCCGTTGCCTTGCTGCTCACGCCACTGTCCACGCCTCTTTGGAACCATGTGCCGGAGCTGGCCTTTCTGCAGTTTCCGTGGCGCTTGCTCTCTGTCCTCGCCGTGATCTTCGCACTGGCAATCGCCATGGTCTTACGAAATCCTGAAACGAGGGCGTGGCTGCTCGTGTCTGCGATCCTCGCGTTCACTGCAATCCATGAATTCCGCCAGGTGTGCGAGGCTCCAGACCTCCCACAAACGCGCGCGCAGCGGTTCAACGCGCATCGTGGAACCCAGCCAACCGACGAATACACGCCGAACCACGCGGACAATGACACGCTGCGTTCCGACAATCCGCCGTTCTGGCTGTCTCCGAATCCACAGGCATTCGCTCCCGAAAGCACGCCCAATCCTCTTGCCACGCAACCTAACGCGACGCCTCTGCCCGAGGAGCAGATGCCCGCACCCCATGGTCCTCCACTCGCTACCGCAGCTCCTTTTACACTCACGATCAACGCTCCCGGTGCGGAGTTCCTCATCCTCAACCTGCGCCGCTATCCAACGTGGCGCGTGCTGATCGATGGCCACGATGCGCGGCCGTACACGGGCACATCGCGCGACGATGGCCTGCTAGTCGTGCCGGTCGACGCCGGTGTCTCGCACATCACGATTGCGTGGCAGCACACGCGCGATGAGCTCCTTGGCCTCCTGATCAGCCTGCTCGCCGCGGCGGTCTACGTCACGTTGATTGTGGTCGGGCGTTCCGGCAGGAACGGCTCCGGTAGAATCAAGAGTTGAGCATCATGAACCCTGACGTTAAATCCCTCCTCACCACAGGCGTGGCCCTCACCGACGCCGCACTCGAGCGCCTGCTACCCGCCGCCACCACCGAGCCGCACTCCATTCACCGCGCCATGCGTCACTCGACGTTTGCGGGCGGCAAGAGGCTCCGGCCGATCCTCTGCATGGAGGCCGCGCGCATGGTCGCGCGCACGCTGCCTGCGGGCGCCGCCGAGCTGGGCGGAGCGCTGGAGATGCTGCACACGTATTCGCTGATCCACGACGATCTGCCCGCGCTCGATAACGACGACCTGCGCCGCGGCCAGCCAACCTGCCACGTTGCGTTCGGTGAAGCGACCGCCATACTCGCGGGTGACGCGCTGCAGACGCTCGCCTTCCAGACCATCGCGCAACTCCCCGCTCCCGCCGCTACAACGGTCGCGATACTGCGTGAAGTCTCCATCGCAGTTGGCACTGGTGTAGGCGCGGACCTGCCAGGCTCGCTGCCGCCCGGTATGATCGGCGGCCAGGTGATGGACATGGAGAGCGGCGGCGCGAAGCCCACGGCGGAGCTTGTCGAGCGCATTCATCGCGCCAAAACGGGCGCGCTCATCACGGTCTCGATCGTCAGCGGAGGTTTGCTGGGGCTCGGCGCTTCTCCGAAACCTGAACATCTCGCAGCCGACACCATCGCCCGGCTGCGCACCTTCGGCGAGAAGGCAGGGCTTGCCTTCCAGATCGTCGATGACGTGCTGGACATGACGCAGACTTCGGCCGAACTCGGCAAGACCGCCGGCAAGGACACCGCGACCGACAAAGCCACGTGGCCCGCGGTGTTCGGCATCGAGCAGTCGAAGCACGATGCGGCCGAACTCATCGCCGATGCGTTTGCTGCGCTCGAGCCTTTCGGCGAAGCGGCGACGCCGCTCAAATCGCTTGCACAATATCTGGTCGACCGCACCCACTAGGAACCTATGCGCCTGCAGAAACGCCAGTACGTTCTCATCACCCTGATCCTCGTGGTCGGCACATTCAACCTTGTGCGCGTCTATCGGGCGCGCCACCAGCCTGCTGCTCCTCCTCCGCCGCCGATCGTGCGCGGCACATCGACGGCGTGGGCGGCGTTCGATACAGCCGCTTCGCTGCGCGACGCGCCCGACGCGCAGTTCCAGCCCGCGCTGAAGGCGCTGCAGCAAAGCCTCGACAGCACCAACGCTGTCTCCATCCCACCGCAGACTTCGCCCGACGAGTTGCAGGACCTGCACGGCTGCCAGACGTGGCTGCTCTTCTATCGCCAGGAGCACCTGCACCCCGGCAACAAGCCTGGATGGCCGGAGCAGATGCGGCAGCACGTCGACTCCTGCGTGACCAACCACAGAGACATCGCGAAATGACCGATGCGGAGTTGTTGCACGCTCTGCGCGATTGCTACGACCCCATCCTCAAGCGCAACATCGTCGACCTCGGCCTGGTGCGTTCGGCCACGCTGACCGAAGACCGCGACGCGCCCGGCGCAAACATCCCCGGCGTGGGGCCGCGCTACATTGCGAAGATCGTGCTCGTCGCGCCTTCAGCAGATGAAGTGGCCGTGGCGCAACTTCGCGCACAGATCGAGAACCGCCTCGCCGGCCTGCGAGAGATTTCCGCCACAACAGTCGAATTGCTCCCCACACCGTTTCCTATCCTGCGATAATTCCGTGTTCGGGCTCCGTGTTTTGGGCCAATGCAGATCGCTCACACTATGGCTTCCCGCAAAATCAGCACCGCGATACATCCATTCGATAAGCGCCATGGCACGGACACGTCCGGCCTGCTGCCCGCGCATGTGATTGCGCTCGGCACCAAGGCTGTGCGCGAAGACCTCACCGCATACTACGGCGTCGCGCCCAGCATCCTTGAAGGCGTGCTCGATCAATGGCTGCAGCGTACGTCGCCGCAACATTCGATTGAGCGTTACACATTCCTCGATGTGGGCGCTGGCAAGGGGCGCGCGATGCTACTGGCCTCGCAGTTCCCTTTTGCTCTTGTTGAAGGTGTCGAGCTGAATGGATCGCTGGCGCGCATCTGCAGTGCGAACATTGAGCGCTGGCAGCGCGATCCACAAGCAGCGACGCTCGCGCCCATCACGCTGCATCACGGCGATGCCACAAAACATCCGCTGCCCGATACGCCGATCGTTGCTTTCCTGTTTCATCCCTTTGAGACGCCCGTGCTGCGGCGCTTCCTGCGCCATGTTGAAAGCCAGCTCGGCCAGCATCCGCGGGCGTTCGACCTGATCTACGTCAACGCCGAACTTGGCTCGCTGCTGGATAGTCATCCGGCATTCACGCGCCTGTGGGAAGGTCGCGTCGCGATGTCCGCTGAAGATCATGTGGCCGATCTTGCGGCCATCGCGGAGCAGAAAGAGTACGGATCGACGGGCGATGAGTTTTGTGCGATTTATCGCTATACTGGGCGAACATCGCACAAATCTGATCAAATTTGAATCAGTGGGAACTTTCCTTTCATCCCATCCGTAGATGTTTATGTACGCAGTGAACGAAAGCGGTCATCCTGGCAACAACCGGATGGCACCACCTGCGAACAGGCCGCGCTGGTTCGAGTTAGTAACTGAGCTCGCCGCGCCGACAGTGACCGAGACGGCTGAGTCAAGATCTCATAACCGCCCGCACTGAACTCATCACCACCCGACAGATTTTGTCGAGCTACCCGGGCAATCGCACCGTTGGAGTGCCACGCCCCAGGAGTCACAACCATGTACGACGCTATCGTTGCAACCTTTGCCGCACTTACTGTCTTCGTTCCCACTTTCATCGGCGTCCGCGCCCGTACGAATGCGGATTGGCGCGAGCTGTAATACTCTCGCACCACGATGACCCTAACCTCCTCGACTGTGCTTATCGCCGGTCGAGGAGTTTTTAATTAACGCCAGCGCACATGCAGCAGACGCTCGGTCTCGTTCTCGCCCTGCGAGATTGTGATCTCCGCGTCAGCGCGTTCCATGATGCTCTGAAACTTGTCGCCCCACTCCACGATCACGAGCGCGTCAGGCGCATCGGCCATCTCCCACAAGCCCAGACCTTCGACGTCGTGCTCGCTTTCAAGGCGATAGAGATCGAGATGGAAGAGCCTCACCTTGCGTCCCTTGTACTCATGCACGAGCGTGAACGTTGGGCTGGTCACGTCTTCTGCTGAAGCCGCGCCGAGGGCGGAGGCGATGCCCTTTACCAGCGTCGTCTTGCCCGCTCCGAGATCGCCGCGCAGCACCACCAGCTTTGGCGCAGGCAGTAGCTCGGTCATCATTTCGCCGAGAGCGAGCGTGCCCGCTACACTCCTCGTCCGCAAGCGCTTCTCGCGCGTGAATTCCCGCATCTCCACCTCAACTCAAAACTCACAACTCACAACTCTTAGGTACCCGCCTTCGCTACACCCGCCTTACCAGGCCTCGGTGCCACCTGATCTACGTTCCGCTCATCACCGTGCCGGCGATCCAGGTGAAGCCGTCTTCGCCGCGCACGCGCGAACGGAACGCCTGCCATAGATGCGCAACCGTATCCGTAGCAAGCACCGTGTGCTCATCCTGTGCCTGGACGGCGAAGTCTCCCGCGAGCCCATGCAGAAAGACCGCCGCCTCAACCGCACTTGCGACGTCGTCCGGATACTGCGCAAGCATGGCCGCGACGATGCCTGTAAGGATGTCGCCACTTCCGCCTTTGGCCATTGAAGGATTGCCTGTAGTGTTGACTGCAATGCGGCCGTCAGGATGCGCGATGAGCGTGCGCCAGCCTTTGAGTACGAGCGTGACACCGTGCTCGGTGGCGAAGCGGCGCGCGATACCGATGCGATCGGCCTCGACCTCCTTCACAGACATACCGACGAGACGCGCCATCTCCCCCGGATGCGGCGTGAGGACGAGCATGCGGCCGCCGTTGCTCGCGTTGCGCAACAGGTCTGTCCTGCCGGCGCAGGCGTTGAGCGCATCGGCGTCGATGACCATCGGCAGCGTTGTGCGTTCGATCAGCGCGCGGGCAAAATCACTCGCTTCACCTGCGGTGCCGAGCCCCGGGCCGATGGCGATGACCTTGATCCCATTCAACAATTTTTCAAGCGACTGCGCATCCGCGTTCGAGAGTTCAACGCTGCCATCGCGCTCTGCGAGTGGCATGCACATGAGTTCGGGTGCCGTGCTCGCGACCATCGGAAGAATGGACGATGGTACTGCGGCCGTAACCAGGCCCGCGCCCGTGCGCATCGCCGCGATGCTCGCCATGGACGGAGCGCCGGACTTCCCCCAGCTTCCACCGACGACCAGCACGTGACCGAACTTCCCCTTATTGCCGTCCACGTCACGCGGCTTCTCGGCAAGCGCTTTCGCCGCACCAGCCCACGTAAGGTCCGTGCTCGATTGCACGGCTTCGGCGGGCGAGCCGATGTCAGCGACCACAACGGGCCCGAACGTTTTGCCCGGCGTAAGGTGCCCGAAGATATGCGCCATCTTGGGCGCGGTGAAGGTGACAACAGCATCCGCGCGGAAGGCATCTTCGCTGCGCTGTGCCCTGGAGTCGGCGTCCCATCCGCTGGGCAGATCGACTGCGACAACCGGCACATCCATCTTCGCGACGATGTCACGGGCCACAGCAGCAAGCCCGCGCAGCGGCGGTTTGAACCCCGTGCCCACAATGGCATCGACGATCAGCGTTGCACCTTCAAGTGCTTCGTGCAGATCTGCTTCGTTATGGACTTCGACGATGTCGTAGTAAGCGAGTGCGTGGAATGCGGCAGCGGCATCGTCCTTAAGGTCGGTCGCCTTCCCGAGCAGAACGACTCGCACAATGCGGGCCGCGGCTCCAATGTGCCGCGCGGCGACGAAGCCATCGCCACCGTTGTTGCCCTTACCGCACAGGACGACGATGATGCCATCAGTAGCGAAGTGTTGTTCGCAGAATCGCGCAACGGCGCGGCCCGCGTTCTCCATCAGCGCAGCGATGGGAACACCGGCCTCGACGGATCGGCGGTCCGCCAAACCCATCTCGGCTGCGGTGAGGATGTGCATTGCGGCTTAGCGTCCGCCGCTCTGCTGCGCGACTGAAGCTCCGCTGTCAGGTACCGGTTGGCGCGGCTGGAAGTAGTTGCGCTCGTACATGGCGCGATAGAACTGACCGGTAAGCTCCGCAGCCTTGGGGCCGAACGTGGGGCGGCCGCCTTCGAGGAAGATCACCGTAACGATGCGGCCGGCGGGCGTTTCAGCGTAACTTGCAAACCAGCCGAAGCGCGTGCCGTTATTCGAGCATGTGCCGGTCTTGCCCATCACGGGGAACGCGGTGAAGTTTGCTTTGAGCGAGCGCGCAGTGCCGTACTGCACGGCGGCGCGCATGCCGTCGAGCATCTCCGGCACAAGCGGCGCGATGCTCAACATGCGCTTCACCTTCGGCTGGAACGCAGCGACCTCAGCTTCGCTGGTGGGGTGCTGCAGGTAGTAGAGCGTGCCACCGTTGGCGATAGCCGCGACCATTGCGCCGAGCTGCAGCGGCGTCATCGAAACGCTTTCGCCGAAGGAGCACATGCGACCCACGCCGCCCATGGATGCGGGGAGTTCCGTGTCGGGATAGACGCCGAGCTGCTCGCCCGCGATGTTGTATCCGGCAAGCTCACCCAGGCCAAACTGGTTGGCATAGTGCTTCACGCGCTCGAAGCCGAGGGCGCGGCCCAGAGTCTCGAAGTACAGGTTGTTGGAGTGCGCGAGTGCTTCGGTGAGCGTCAAGGCGTAGTGCCCGCCGAGATTGACACGCGTGTCACGCTTCACCAGGCCTTCTTCGAGCGCAGCCAGCGCGACCGACAGCTTGATGGTCGAACAGGGCTCAGCACCCGCGCTCAGCGCGAGCTTCTGATTCACCATCGCGAGAATCCGACCGCTCGAAGGATCGATCGCCATCGCCGTGCCGTTCATGTTGCCGAGAGCTTCAATGGCCGCGGCCCGCACCACCGGATCTTCGCCGGTCGTCACGTCGCCGAGCGTCAGGTTGTCGCTGAAGCTGCTGGCCGTGAAGCGCTCTGAGTAGTGACGCACGCGCAGCTTCGTCGGATGAGCGCTCAAAGCCGCGGCCCTGCCCTTGCGTCCGCGCACTGCCGTCCTGGTCACTGCGTGCCGCGCCGTCGTGCGCGAGGTCTTTGCCGCCGCGTGCTTCTTTCCCGTTGCGTGAGCGGGCGTAACCAGCGAAACTCCGGAAGCCAGGCCCAACGCGAGCATCAGAATCGTTGTTCTTCGTCTCATCGTTCTCTCATCACCTTATCGTGCGTTGTTGCAATTGCAATGCCACTTGCGAGCTAGTGATTGCGCCGCAGGAATGCGGGGATATCCAGCTCATCGGTTTCGGCAGCCGCTTCCGCGGGCGAGGCGTAGCCGGAGAACGTAGGTACCCGCGGCTCGGAACGCGCTGGTTCCGGGCGCGGTATTCGCACATCACTTTCATGTTGGACGCCGCGCGTGAAGGAAAGGTCGTGTGCGGGCGTCTGGCTGGAAACTTCCGCCGCGCGCTCGGGCTGTCCGCCATCGATGGGCCGGCGGAAAAAGTCATCGTCGAAAACCGAGGCCGGCACCGGAACAAGTTCGCGGCGCGCAGTCTCCGTGCTCTCCGGTTGCAACACCATGCGGCCATTGGGCGGCGGCGTGTGCGCGGCGAGCGGTTCCGCCGGAGCAGGCCGCGGTTCCTCACTGTGGACATCATCATGCTCGAAGACACGCGCATACTCGTGCAGTTCTTCAGACGCGGGCATCCCCACGCGCTCCGACGCTTCCGGCTCCGGGGGTGTCGCGTCGTCAATCTCTTCGATCTCCTCGCTCGCAAAGCGCGGCGTGGTCGGACGCGGCGAAATCCGTGGCGGAGGCGGAGGGTCGCGGCGAATCGTGGGCAGCGTGGCCTCGGCCATCATGCGCTCGCGGCGCTGCGGCATCTCCTGGCGAAAGCCGGTGGCGATGACGGTGATCTTCACCTCGTCGCCCATGCCCTCGTCAAGCACCGCGCCGAAGATGATGTTCGCATCCTCATGCGCCGCGTTCTGGATGATCGTCGAAGCATCGTTCACTTCGTTTAGCTTCAGATTGCTTGAGCCCGTAATGTTGATGAGGATGCCGCGCGCTCCGTCGATGGCTCCGGCTTCGAGCAGCGGCGACGCCATCGCTGCGCTGGCGGCGTCCCGTGCGCGGTCTTGCCCGCTCCGGATCGCCGTTCCCATCACCGAATAACCCATGCCGGCCATCGTCGTCTTCACATCCGCGAAGTCGCGGTTGATCACGCCCGGGATCGTAATGATGTCGGAGATGCCCTGCACGCCCTGGCGCAGGATGTCGTCGGCGATGCGGAAGCTTTCGAAGAAACCAGCGTCCTTCGCCACGGCCAGCAGCTTCTCGTTCGGTATCACGATCAGCGTGTCGACAGACTCGAGCAGCTCCTGCAGACCGCGCTCGGCCTGCATGGTGCGGCGCTTGCCTTCGAACGCGAACGGCCGCGTGACGACCGCGACGGTGAGCGCGCCCATTTCACTGGCGAGTGAGGCGATCACCGGAGCGGCTCCGGTGCCCGTGCCGCCGCCCAGACCGGCGGTGACGAACACCATGTCCGCGCCTTCAAGAGCTTCGATGATCTTGTCGGAATCTTCAAGCGCAGCGCGGCGGCCGATGTCGGGGTTCGCCCCCGCGCCGAGGCCGCTGGTCAGCTTCACGCCGAGCTGCAGCTTCACCGGGGCCTGGGAATTTTCGAGCGCCTGCGCATCGGTGTTGGCGGCGATGAACTCCACGCCTTCAAGGTTCGCGGCGATCATGCGGTTGACCGCATTGCTGCCGCCGCCGCCCACGCCGATCACCTTGATGCGCGCATTGCGGCGCGTGTCTTCGTGATACTGGATACGGATGTTGTCGTTGGGGAAATCGGGCATGGTACGCACTCCTGAATAGCTAATTCTCGCAGCCGCTGCCGGAGCAGCGTGCCGCCATTTCCTTCGAACGAACCATCCCGGGTTCCACTATGTGCGCGGCGTTAGCGATCTTCGCGCGCGGTGTGGAAGACGATGCCCAGGCCGATGGTTTGAACGCCGTGCGAGCTGGGGCCGAAGAGCTCTCCGGCTCCGAACTCAATAGCGCGGAAGTCGACGTTCGAAAACAATGCAAGGTCGAGGCCGGCAAAGCCCTGCACCTGCGTGAAGTTCTGGTACGTCGTCGCGGCTGCGTTGGTCCGCGCGAAACCGGCAGACACCTGAAGGTAAGGGCGCAGCACTTTGAACGGAGTTCTGAAAGTCGCGCGTGCGCCGCCCAGGCCCGAGTAGTGGCGCGTAAAGTCCGTGCCGCCGGAGTTTGTAACGGCGCTCTTGTTGCTGTTCAGAAAGACGCCGCGAAGGTCCGCGCCGAGCCGCACCGGACCGTAGGTGCGGAAGTCGTAATACGCGCCGATGGTTCCACCGTAGGGGCGCACGACGCCTCCGCCGCTGGCGCAGCCGCGCGGGTCGATGCAGGTAATGCTCCTGAAGTTCTCCGCCGCGACGGTTGCGTAAACGCCCACCTGCGCGCGCGCGGCGGTGCAGCTCAGGGCTGCAAGCAAAGCGGGGAGAAAAATCCTGCGAAGGTTCATGCTTTTCATTACTTCCATTCTATCGTCTGGACGCGGCTTGCCGGCCGGCCCTGCCTTCAGTAACTTCCCGCGAAAATCGACTTCAACTTCTGCCGCAAACCCTGCTCCTCACTGGCTTTACGTACCTGGGTGCGGTGCGTGTACAGCAGCATGCCAATGGCTGCGGAAAACTCAGGCCTGGCCAGCTCGGCCGGCATACGCGACAGGGGCACCGGATAGCCGATGCGCGCGGGCGCACGCAGCAGACTTTCAGCGTGGTCCAGCAGACCCATAAGAGCGGAGCCGCCGCCGGTGAACACGCACCCTGCGCCCATGGCCTGCAGCACGCCGCCATCGCGGAGATTGTCGCGCAGCATCGTCAGCATCTCGCGGGCTCGCGGCTCGAGTATCTCCGCCAGGAAGCGCTGCCGCACCATGCGCGCCGGCTGGCCGCCGGTGGCGAGGTCGCCGCCGATTTCGATCTCCGCAAGCTGCGGGATGGAGGTCACAACACAGTTGCCGTAGGTGCGCTTCAGGTGCTCAGCTTCTTCGACGCTGACGTGGAGGCCAACTGCGAGGTCATTCGTAAAGTGGTCGCCACCGATGGGCAGCACTGCCGTGTGTGCCACCGAGCCTTCGTAGAACACGATCAGTTCGGTCGAGCTCGCGCCAATGTCGGCGATGCAGACACCCAGCTCACGCTCGTCCGCGGAGAGCACAGCCTCAGCCGACGCAATGCCTTCAAATATGGTGTCCGACACCTCAAGCCCGGCCTTGTTCGCGCAAGTGACAATGCTCTGCGCCGCGCTGCCCGAGCAGGTGGAAAGATGCAGCATCACTTCAAGCTTGTTGCCGACCATGCCGACCGGGTCGTGGATATCGCCTTGGTCGTCGAGCACGAACTGCTGCGGCAGAAGGTGCAGCACATCGCGATCCGGGGCAAGGCCGAAGGAGCGCGCGCGGTCGATCGCCGACCGCACATCTTCACGCGTGATCTCTTTCATGCGGCTGCCCATGTTCAGGCCGCCCCGGCAATTGACGCCGAGCACATGCGGTCCGCCTACTCCGACGACACAGGTCTCAATCGGTGCCTTCGCAGTCTTCTCCGCCTGCATGGCCGCCTTGTTGATGGCGTCGCCGGCAGGCGCGAGGTTCGAGATGACACCGCGCCGCATACCGCGTGACGGCTCGATGCCATGGCCGCGATAGCGGAGCACGCCGTCGGCGAGCTCGGCGACCAGCACGCAGATCTTCGTGCTGCCGGCGTCCAGCACCGTAATGAGATTTTCAGTCTTTGGATTCATTGTTGCCCCTGACCCGACTTCGCTGAAGTTGCACCCTGTTTCTGCCGTGCGGCGGCGAGGGCCGCAAACATCTTTGCGTTCGACGCACTGGTGCCAGACGCAGCAGCGTTCACCGGCCTGACCGCTGCCCTGCGCGGAGTGCGCGCCGGACGCAACGGCGCTTTGCGCGCAGTCGCCGCGGGATGTGGCTCGCTCCTCGGAGCCGGCGGCGCCGCCACTGGCGTGGAGGCGGCAGTCTCCACGGGAGACTGCTGCGGAACGCCGACACCCGGCGCCATCTCCAGCACTACCTGGCGGTCATAGCGCACATCTACGGAGGCGAGCTTTGGATATTGCTGCTTCCACTCCGGGAGATGCTCTTCGAAATGGCGATAGCGGGTCAGAAAGTCTTCGTCACCGAAGTGCACGAGGATGTCGGTGCTGCCGCTGGGGATCAGCGCCTTCACATCCTCGGGGCTGGAGACGTCGACCTCACTCAGCGTGTCGCTGATCTTCTGGCCCGAGCTGTCGAGCTCCTGCATGAAGCGGCGATAGATTTCCATGCGCGCGGCGCGGGTGGAGAGTGGGTCTTCAGCGCTGATGCCGGTCAGCACCGGGAACGAGTAGTGCGGGTTACCGGGAGCATCCTGCGGCATGTCGAGAAGCACACCGCTCGCATCGACCAGGCCGATGGACGTGCCCTGGCGCACGAACGCGACGGGCGTTCTTTCGACGACCGAGACACGCAGCGTGTTGGGCAACAGGCGCATGACCGTCGCGTGCTCGACCCACGGCAGGCGTTCGAGATCCGCGCGGCGCTGGGCGAGCGGCACCTTGAAGATGTTGCGTTCCATATCCTCGCCGAAAACGCTGAGCAACTGTGCGCGCGTGATGTGCGTATTGCCGACGGTCTGAATGTGCGCGGAGGCGGGGATGATGAAGCGCGGATCGTGCAGCAGATAGCTGCGCAGCATCAGCGCGGCGATGGCAACCGACGTCAGGACGACGAAAGCGGAGACACCCAGAACAATGCGGCCAGCCAGAGTCCGCAACATGCCACGCACGCGGAATCGCACTTTGCCCCGCATGGGGACGTAGGGTTCTTCCTCGACTTCGTCTTCAACGGGAGGCTCGTAGGCGCCAGCGTACGCGCGCTGGAAGGCACCGGCAGGCGCGGGTCCGCGAGCTCCTGAACCCGCCCATGGAACCTCGGGAGCGGTCGGAGCGAGCATCTCCTCGGGCGCATCGAGCACCGCTGAGCCACGCTTTGAGTTAGCCTTCATGTGTCCGTAAGCCCGAGCAAGGCCACGGAGAACCGCCATCCACAAATATAAACGCCCCCGGCAAGCCGCCGGGACGAAGTTGGGTGGGGTACCCGCTCAGGAACGGATGGGCGTCTTCAACGCCTCCAGCAGCATCGGCCCAGCCTGCGACACGTTCCCCGCGCCGAGCGTCAGGATCAGATCGCCGTCGCGTGCGACCTCGGCAAGGCGGTCAACGCCCGCCTGCATGGAGCTTGCGTACTCCACCTCGGGGCCCTTGATGGCGAGCGCCAGGGCCTCGCCGGTGATGCCGGGAATCGGCTGCTCGCTGGCCGCGTAGATGTCGAGCACCGCCACAAAGTCGGCATCGCCGAACGCGCCGGCGAAGTCGTCCATCAGGTCGCGGGTGCGGGTGTAACGGTGCGGCTGGAAGAGCACCAGAACGCGGCCGAACCCGCACTCGCGCGCCGCCGCCAGCGTGGCGCGGACTTCGGTTGGGTGGTGGCCATAGTCGTCGACTACCGTGACGCCGCGCACCTTGCCGCGGGTCTGGAAGCGGCGGTCGACGCCGCGGAAGGTCTCCAGGCCCTCCGCAATGGTGTCCGGCGCCATGCCGAGCTGCAGGCCGACGGCGACCGCTGCCGTCGCATTCAGCACGTTGTGCCTGCCCGGCACATGCAGACGAAACGGCCCCAGCATCAGGCCGTGCAGGCTGACGTAGAACGCCGCGTGGCAATCTTTCGGGCGGTCGAGCATCTGCAGATGGAAGTCCGCGCCCTCGCTCTGGCCGTAGGTGTACACTCGGCGCGCCACGCGGGGCAGCACCGCACGCAGCATGGGGTTGTCGATGCAGGCCGTCACAGCGCCGTAGAACGGCACCTTGCCCATGAACTCGACGAAGGCGTTCTCGACGTCCGCCATGTCGCGGTAGGTGTCCATGTGCTCGCGGTCGAGGTTGGTTACGACGGCGAGGATGGGCGACAGCTTGAGGAACGAGCGGTCACTCTCGTCGGCTTCGGCGACGAGGTACTTCGACAGCCCCAGTCGCGCGTTCGATCCCATCGCATCCACGCGCCCGCCAACCACCACCGTCGGATCGAGCCCGCCACCGGCGAGCACAGCAGCGATCATGCTCGTGGTCGTCGTCTTGCCGTGCATGCCCGCAATGGCAATGCCATACTTCAGCCGCATCAGTTCGGCGAGCATCTCCGCGCGCTGAATGACGGGAATCTTGCGCTCGCGAGCCTCGATGACCTCAGGGTTGTCACGTCCTACGGCTGTACTAGTCACCACAACATCGCTGGCAATCACATTCGCAGCCGCGTGGCCGGTGTAGACGATCGCCCCAAGCTCTTCCAGCCGCTCCGTCGTGGCGGACGCGCGCAGGTCGGACCCCGAGACCGCATAGCCCATCGTGAGCAGGATCTCCGCGATCCCGCTCATCCCTATGCCGCCGATCCCGATAAAGTGGACCCGCTGCGACGACGCAAACATGGTGTGTTCCGGCACGTTCATTCTGAGATGTATTCTCGCCCGCGAACGCGCCGCCGGCTGTGGAAGTTTTCGCGCTACGGCACTCGCGATGCAGTCACGTTCTTCGTCTCGGGGAGCGCATACAGCAGCGCCTGATCCGCCCAGTTGGTTCCGGCGGACGAAATCCACTGGTTGTGCCCGCCGGGAAAGCCCGCATCGAACGCCGGCTGGAATGCCAGCGCGCGCGTCCGCACAAACCACGTGCCGTCCTGCTGCTGGTTCGCGAGCAGCCATTCGACGCCGCGTCGATACACCGGGTCCGACGCCGGCATGCCCCCGATATGCAGCGCGACAAGGCTCTTTCCCGTCGCGTACGCCGTTCCCTCCATGGTCGGCAGATCGCTCCAGCTTCCATCCGCGTGCTGCGTCGCTTTCAGCTCGGCGATTGCTTCCGCCAGCGCGGCCTTCTGGTTGCCAGCCCACGTTAGCCCCGCGACCCGCCAGCTCCGGTCGTCGTTGTTATAGCTGTGCGCGGTGGCCATCCACGCTCCCGCTTTCTCGATTGCCGCACGATACGCCGCCTGGTCCGTCTTCGGCATGTAGAGCTGCAGCGCCCGCATCGACTGCGCCGTCTGCCCGACCCACAGCTCGCACAGCGGCTGCCGCCCGTCCGCCGCCGGCGCATACCATTGCCCGTTCGACTGCTGCCGCCACAGGATGTGCATCGCCGCCGCATCCGTGCCGAGGTCGGCCTTGTAGCCCTCCTCATTCAACCCGAACAACTCATAAGCCAGCACGCCTTCGCTGAAGTTGTCCTCAACTGCCACCAGGAATCCCTGGTGCAGCAGGTCGCGAGCCTTGGCCAGCATCTCGCCGTTAATGTGCGTTTGCACATGGTCGATCTTCTCGTCGAGGGTGAAGCCCTGTTTGCGCGCCATGCCCATCGTCATCTGGGTCAGGCTGTTGTTGTGGCATGAAATGCAGCCGGAGTCCCGCGCAAACCGCATGTCCGCTTCCTGCAGGTGAGGAATGCTGTCCTGGATCGCGCTGCGGATTTCGTTGTGCTCGCGCATGTGCAGCACCGCGGGCTTCAGCGTGGTTTCCTTCGCTCCATGCGCTTCCAGGTACTCCACTACCGGCGTCTTTCCGTGCATCCTCGCCATGTCGAGCACCGTCAGGTCCTCGTCACCCGCCTTGGCGTGTTTGTCATGGGCATTCACGTCCGCGCCGTGCTCCACCAGCATTTTCACGATATCCAGCGGCTGGGTGTCGACCATCGCGGCATACATCAGCGGCGTCCGCCCGAAGACGTCCAGGGCCTTCACATCGGCCCCATGGTCCAGCAGTATCTTCACCGACCGCGCTTCCGCTCCATACAGCGCATCCGGCAGCGCCGCTGTGTAAATCCTCTTGTCGTCGATCTTCGCCGCCAGCAGGTCCACGCAGCGATCGCAATGCGTCGCGACTGCCATCGTCAGCACTTCCTCGGCATCCGTCTTCAACGGAGCCCCGCGCTGCATCAGCAGGGAGAAGTTGTCCGCATCGCCCGCCGTAGCTGCTTCCAGCAAAGGCGACGAGGCCGTCTCCGGATGCGCATTCGGTCCCATATTCGCGCCGTGGTCCAGCAGCAGCTTGACGGTGGCGCTGTTCCCCGGCCGCCGCGCCGCGATCATCAGCGGTGTGCGGAAGTCGTCCGACGCCGCATTCACATTCGCTTCATGCGCGAGCAGAGTGCGCGTCTTGGCCAGATCGTGCGCCGCAAACATCAGCGGAGTCACATGAGCGTCGTTCGCCGCATTCACATCCGCGCCCAGCTTGATCAGCGCCTCCAGCGTCGGCGTTCCCGCATACAGCACCGCATACATAAACGGCGTCGACCCCTCAGGCCCGCGCGCATTCAGCAGCGTCGGTTGCTTACGCATCGTGCGCACGAAGCCTGCAACATCACCGTTATGCAGCATGTCCACGGCCGCCACAGCTTCCAGGTTCAGCGGCGCAAGCTCCACTTCGCTCGAAAGCTTGTCCGGCCATACCGCGCCCTGGTCTATCCACGCCTTCAGCAGCGCGACCTCACCAGCCTTCAGGTCGCCGGTCGGCGGCATCGGCTGGCCATACTCCCCGATCACCCGGTGATACACCATGCTGTTCGCGCTCGACCCCGGGGTAATCCGCCGCGAGCCCACCTTCATCGCCGAGCTCTTCCGGTCCAACCGCATCCCGCCCTGCTGCTTGTTGGGCCCATGGCAGCCAACGCAGTTCTGCCGCAGCAGCGGCTGGATGTCCTGGGCGAAATCGATCTTCGCTTCGGGTGTGGAAGTTGCAGGAGCAGCAGCCGGGGCCTGGGCGAGCAGCGCAGCGGAAGAGAAGGCAAACACGGCAGAGAAAGCAGCACGACGGAAGATCACCACTGGGATGGCTCCTGAAGGAGAAATATGTGCGCGGCCCGGTTCCCGCCATCTTACCCGGTAAGTCGTGTTCGCTGTGTGACTTTATTGCTGTTGGAAAACAAAAATCCTTGGCATTGCTGTCGGCATGAATCGGAGCCACTGCTAAATCGCAACCTGCCTCCTCCCTATGGTGATCGCTGGACGAATTGCGTTTCACTGCAGCGGTTCGCCAACCTCAACTTCGACGCGTGCTATACCAGACCATGCACCCCAGCAAGCTGCTCCTATCCGCTGCTCTTCTGCCGGTCGCCCTCGCTGCCCAGACGACTCAGACGCTGCTCGCCACGCCGGGCACCGTCGCCTGGGGCTACTACTCCGCCCGCGCGAAGCCGGTGCTGACCGTTCACTCCGGCGACACCGTCATCATGCAGACCGCCTCCACCTGCGGAACTCCGCAACGCATGATCGCCCAGGGGCTTAAGCCCGAGCAGGTTCCCGCATGGCTCGGTGAACTTTACGAAAAAGTGCCGCAATCGGAGCGCGGCCCCGGCGGGCACATCCTCACCGGCCCCGTCGCGATCGCCGAAGCCCATCCCGGCGACGTCCTCGAAGTCCGCATCCTCAAAGTCCAGCTCGACACCGACTTCGCCTGCAACGGCTTCAGCGTCGGCCACGGCTTCCTGCCCGACGACTTCCCCTACGGCCGCATGAAGATCATCCCGCTCGACCGCGCGAAGATGGTCGCCAACTTCGGCCCCGGCATCACCATCCCGCTGCATCCTTTCTTCGGGTCAATGGGGATCGCGCCACCGGAGTCGGCCGGGAAGTGGAACTCTGCCCCACCCTGGATGCACGGCGGCAACATGGACAACAAGGAACTCACCGCCGGCGCGGTCGTCTTCTATCCCGTCCACGCCCCCGGCGCGCTCTTCGAGGCCGGCGACGGCCATGCCGGCCAGGGCAACGGCGAAGTCGACATCACGGCCCTCGAAACCTTCCTCACCGGCACCTTCCAGTTCATCGTCCACAAGGGCGAAGCGGCGAAGGAGCACCTGCTCTGGCCACGCGCCGAGACGCCCACCGCCTACATCGCCATGGGCTTCCACGAGGACCTCACCAAGGCCACCGAAATGGCCGTCCGCAACATGATCACGTTCCTCTCGGAGCAGAACCCGGACTTCCCGCATCTCTCCCGCGATGATGCTTATGCGCTCATCTCGACCGCCTGCGATGTGGACATTACGCAGCTCGTCGATACCAAGTCCGGGGTGCATGTAATGTGCCCCAAAAACCTCTTTTCCACGGCACACATGCAACCCTCCGCACGCCCCTGACAGCGCGCAACTAACGGGTCTAGTATGTGTCTAATCTTTTGGGAGCCAGACCAGGGCGAGCTATGCCGGGCTGGAATTCTCACCTCGCCGTCCTCGCAACCCGCAAAACGGAAGCGGGCATCGAAGGACGGCCCGGCCAGGTATTGGAATGACCATCGCCTCGAAATTTCGGAACGTCTTCGCTACAGCCGCTCTGAGCGGAGCCCTCTTCGCCCTTCCGCTCGCCGGCCAGGCGCAGAACCAGCCCCAGCCTTATCCCCAGGACCAGGGCTATCCCCAGAACGGCTATCCCCAGCAGGACCCCAACTATCAGCAGGATCCCGGCTACCAGCAGCAGGACCCCGGCTATCAGCAGAACGGCTACCCTCAGACCATCAACGGCGATGACCAGAACTACGAGGCCGTCGAGCAGGCGCCTCCCCCTATTCCTGAGTACGATCAGCCCGAAATCCCCGGCGATGGCTACGTCTGGACGCCCGGCTACTGGGCCTGGACCGGCTTTGGTTACGAGTGGGTCAACGGCGCGTGGGTCGAGCCGCCCTACGTCGGCGCGCTCTGGACGCCCGGCTGGTGGGGCTACGGCGGTCGCGGCTACTTCTGGAACGCCGGCTACTGGGGCCCGACCGTCGGCTACTACGGCGGCATCAACTACGGCTTCGGCTACTTCGGCACCGGCTTCTACGGCGGTTACTGGAACGGCGGACACTTCTGGTACAACCGCGAATACAACCACTTCGGTCGCGGCTTCCACGGACAGTTCTATGAACGCCGCTACGCCGGGTTCAACGGACGTCCCGGAGGCTCCAGCTTCAACTCGCACCCGCCGGCGCAGTACATCGGGCGCCATAACTCTGGCGGCTTCGGCGGCTTCAATCGCGGCGGCACCACGAACGGCCGCGGCTTTGAAGGCAACCATGGGTTTGACAGCAATCACGGCTTCCAGGGCAACCACGGCTTCGACAACAACCGCGGGTATACGACTAACCGAGGCTATGTAACGAGCCAGAACGGCCAGAACCGCGGCGGCTTCGGGCAGAGCCAGCAGGGTTTCGCCGGGACGCACAACGCGCCCCAGGGGAACACCTACAACGGCACCGCGCGTGAAGGCTTCGGCAGCCGCTATGGCTCGCCCGCAACGGCGCAGCGCAACTTCGGAACGCCTTCCACCCAGAACTACGGCGTTCGCACCTACACCGGTTCTCCGCAGCAGAGCTACGGCGGTGGACGCAACTTCGGGGCGCCTTCGCAGGGCTTCGGCGGCGGACGCACCTACTCGGCGCCGCAAGGCCAGGTCTACAGCGGACGGGGCTTCTCGGCCCCGGCGCAGAACTCCGGCGGCAGAAGCTTCTCGGCTCCAGGCGGCGGCTTCGGTGGTGGCGGTCACATGAGCGCTCCCAGCGGCGGCTTCGGCGGTGGCGGACACATGAGCGCTCCCAGCGGCGGTGGTGGCGGCGGCTTCCACGGCGGCGGCGGCGGTGGCGGCTCGCACGGTGGTGGCGGCGGCGGACGTCACTAAACCGCAGTCGAGGAAAACAGGAAGGGCTGAGGACAACTCCTCAGCCCTTCTTCTTTGCCCGTCTTTCAGAACTCAGTGCCCGGCCAATTCCACAATCATCCCGGCGATCCGCTGCAGCGCTCCCGGATGCGCGAGCGTCCGCGCCTTTGCACCCATACCGGCGAGCAGGGCGCGATCGTTCAGCAGCCGGGTCAACTCAGCCAGCAACACTTCCGGCGTGACTTCCGCCTGCAGCATCAGTACCGCCGCTCCAGCCTCCGCGAACACCTCGGCGTTCTTGCGCTGATGGTCATCCGCCGCCTGCGGAAACGGCACCAGCAGCGACGGCTTCCCTGCCGCAGCCAACTCCGCGACCGTGCTGCCCGACCGCGCCAGCACCAGGTCGCACGCGGCGTACTGCGCCGGCATATCGTTGAGGAACGGCTGCACGTCCCACCGCTGCGGATCGGCCCCGCTCGCCGCGTAAGCCGCCAGCACCGCCTCCTGCTGCCGCGGCCCCGCTTGGTGCACAATCGACAAACCCGGCACTGCTGCCAGCAGCCGCTCAACGATCTGTGGCAGCACATCGTTGAACACCCGCGCGCCCTGACTGCCCGCTGTGATCAGCAGCCTCGGCGGGGCACTCTGGTCTCGCGGTGCGATCTCAAAGATCTCCTGCCGCACCGGCACGCCGGTCACAGTCGCATTGCGGAAGTACCGCTTCGTCTGCGCAAAGCTCACGGCCGCTGCACTCACCCGCTTCCCGACAATCCTGTTCGCCAACCCCGGCACCGCGTTCGGCTCATAGGCCAACGTCGGCACTCCCAGCAGCACGGCTGCGATCATCGCCGGCCCGCTCGCGTATCCGCCTACACCCACCACAACCTGCGGCCGAAAGGTCCGCAGCAAACCAATGCAATGCACAATGCCCAACGGCAGATCCAGCATCGTTCGCGCGCGCGTCATCAGGCTGACGTTCTTCAATTGCCCGGACCGCACCAACTCCAGCGCAAACCCCGCCTCGGGCACCAGCTTCGTCTCCAGGCCCCGCGTGGTGCCCACAAGCCGCACCTCCGCCCCATGCCGGTCGCGCAACTCCCGCCCAATCGCCAGCGCCGGAATCACATGCCCGCCAGTCCCCCCACCAGCGATCATCACGCGCAGCGTTTTCGCCTTATTCACTATTCACTCTTCGCTATTCACTGCTTCAATCGATCTCGCGCGTCACGTTCAGCAGCACGCCCATACAGGCCAGCGTGACGAAAACGCTCGTGCCTCCGGACGAGATGAACGGCAGCGGAATGCCCTTGGTCGGCAGCAGCGCAATCACTACGCTCATGTTGAAGAACGCCTGCACAAGGATCGCAGTCGTCAGCCCAAACGCCAGAAACCGCGCAAACGGGTCGGTCGACAGCACCGCCGCCCGCATCCCGCGATAACCCACGACACAGAACAGCACCACCACGGCAATCGCGCCGATCAGCCCCAGTTCCTCGCAGATGACCGCAAAAATGAAGTCGGTGTGCGGTTCAGGGAGATAGAACAGCTTCTGCACGCCTTCCATCAACCCGCGTCCGTGAATGCCGCCCGTGCTGACCGCAATCAGCGACTGCAGGATGTGGAAGCCGGCTCCCTTGGGATCGGCTTCGGGGTTCAGGAACACCACCATACGCGCACGCCGGAACGCGACGTGAAAGAGCATGTAATACATCACCGGCGCCGCACATGCCAGTGCGACCGCGATCCACTTCATCTGCATGCCCGCGAGGTACAGCATGGCCATCAGCACGGCCGCGCAGACCAGTGCCGTGCCCAGGTCAGGTTCCTTGAGGATCAGTGCGATAAACACCAGCGGCGGCAGAACCGCTCGCACAATGGTCCCCTTAATGTCGTCCATGGCATGCATCCGGGTTTGCAGAAACCATGCGAGGAACAGCACAATCACAGGCTTCGCGAGCTCAGACGGTTGCAGCGTTGCGCCGGCAACGCGAATCCAGCGATGCGCTCCGTTCATGCCGCTCATCACGAAGACCGCCATCAGCAGGATGCCGGTAATGGCGATCAGCGGAAAGATCAGCTTGGGGTTGTTGTACTTCTTATAGTCGACGCGCATCAGCACAAATAGCGCCACCATGCCCAGCACGACAAAGACCGCCTGGTTCATCACAAACGCATACGGCGAGCCCTTCGTGGCCTTGGCCATAACGGCGGACGCGGAGAAGACCATCACCAGCCCGAACAGGCTCAGCAACAGAACCGTCCCAAACAACCACTTGTCGACACCAACCCGCTTCGCCATACCTGCCCGTTACCCTGCACCACACCCGGGTGCCCCATCTTCGCGACGGCTTCATCGTCGCTAAGGTGGGCTGCACAATTTCCGGCTTACAACTGCCGCACCAACTCTTTGAACACCCGTCCACGGTGCTCATAATTTTCGAACTGATCGAAGCTCGCACACGCCGGAGCGAGCAGCACCGTATCGCCCGCAACGGCCGTCCGGTGCGCGAACGCGACCGCCCGCTCCATCGTTTCCGCTCTCTCTATCTTCGCGACACCAGCGAGCTGGCGCTCAATCTTTTCTGCGGCTGAACCAATGGTGATAACCGTCTTGACACGCTCACGCAGCAAGGGGCTAAGCGTCGCGTAGTCGGAATCCTTGTCCTTGCCTCCGAGAATGAGGTGGATGCCGCCGGGAAACGAGGCGACCGCCTTGCTGGTGGCATCGACGTTGGTCGCCTTGGAGTCGTTGTAATAGCGCACATCGTTCACCGCGCGCACGAACTCCAGTCGATGTTCGACCGCTTTGAAGCAAGCGACCGCTTTGCGGATTATCTCCGGCGGTACGCCAGCAAGGCGCCCCGCGCAGACTGCCGCCAAAACGTTCTCGACATTGTGCGCGCCGGCCAGCGGGATCTCCGCAACCGGCATCACCGGCTCGGGTTTCGCGCCCTCGCTGGCTGTGAAGAAGATGCTCTCCCCATGCACGAACGCACCCTGCTTCACCTGCCGCCGCGGACTGAACCAGTAAATCTGCGCCTTGGTCTTCGCCGCCACCATCTGCGTAGGCGCGTCCTCCGCGTTCAGCACGAGGAAATCTTCTGCGATCTGCTTCTCGGTAATGCGCGCCTTGGCGGCGGCGTACGCTTCGAAAGTGCCGTGGCGGTCGAGGTGGTCGGGCGTGATGTTCAGCACCATGGCGATGCGCGGCCGGAACTCGACGACCGTCTCTAACTGGAAACTCGAAACCTCGAGCACATTCCAGACCTGTCCCCCACCTGCCGCAGCATTATCATCCGGCAGCAAACCATTTTGGTTGTCATCCCGCAGCGTAGCGGAGGGATCTGCTTCTTTCCGACCCTCCACAACATTGTCATCCTGAGCGGAGGTCGGCGCGCTTTTTGCGCCGTCCGCAGTCGAAGGACCTGCTTGCTGCCCGGAGCGCCGGCTCAGCTCGACGCTTTCCCCCACCATCTCCGTCACCGGCCGCCCGATATTCCCGCCCACCAACGTCGCGCGCCCATCGACCTTCAGAATCTCGCCCATCAACGTCGTCGTGGTCGTCTTTCCATTCGACCCCGTAATCGCGACCACCTCGCCCTGCAGAAACCTCCACCCCAGCTCAAGCTCGCTGATGATCGGCATGCCCATCGCGCGCACCTGCTTAAGCTCCGGCGTCGACATCGGCACGCCCGGGCTGACCACGATCAGGTCCTGCCTCCGAAACGTCAGCAGCCCGTGGCTCCCGGCCTCGACCATAATGCCCTGCTCCACCAGTGCCGGCAGCTCGGCAATCAACGTCGCGGGACGGGCATCGCTCACCGTCACGCGCGCGCCGCGCTCCTTCATAAAGCGCGCTGCCGCGAGTCCGCTCTTGCCCAACCCAACCACCAGTACGCGTTTGTTATTGAGTTCCACTTACGCTCCTAAAGCGGTGCTTAAAATTCCAGTCGCGGCAAAGCCAGACTGCGCACATGTCACAGAGTAGCGCGGCAACTACCAGCGTGGCCAAGTACAGCGGCGAAGATGGTATTTCGGCCGAATTGAGATGAAACTGTTCATTGATTGAACTTCCTACAACCGCGGTGAGACATATGGATCCGATCGCAAATATTGGGATGTAAAAGTGAGGACCTCTGCGCCTCCCAGCAAGGATGCTTCCAACTACTAGGCAGAGCGGCGGCACGAACATTGCGACGGGACCATACACGCTTAATAGCGTTTCTCTCATCTCAGTGATCCGCCATCCACCGGTGTAGAACCACAGCAGCAAGTCAGCCAGAAACCAAGCCACGCCGATCATCGTTGATGTTGTTAAGGCAAGGAAGCGCACTCTGCTCTACCTCAGCTTCAACGTCGTCAGCGCAAAAAGCGCAAACACCAGCGCCATAATCCAGAACCGCGTAATCACCTTCGACTCCGACCATCCACTCAGCTCAAAGTGATGATGTATCGGCGCCATCTTGAATATCCTCTTGCCGCCCCGCAGTTTGTAGCTGCCAACCTGCAGCATCACGCTCACCGCTTCCATGATGAACACACCGCCGATGAACGGCAACAGCAGCTCCTGCTTCACCACCACCGCGACCGTCGCAATCGCTCCGCCCAGCGCCAGCGACCCCACGTCGCCCATAAAGATCTCCGCCGGGTGCGCGTTATACCAAAGGAAACCGATCGAAGCTCCCACCATCGCGCCGCAGAAGATCGTCAACTCGCTTACACCAGGGTTGCGCTGCAGTTCCAGGTAATCCGAAAACACGGCGTGGCCGCTGACATAGGTCAGCACCGTCAGCGCGCCAGCGGCAATAATCGTGCATCCGATCGCCAGGCCATCGAGGCCGTCGGTCAGGTTCACCGCGTTGCTCGAAAACGTGATAACCAGCATCACGAACAGCACGAACGGAAGGAACGCCAGCATCCAGAAATGCGGAACGTGACGCAGGCTGTCGATGATCAGGTTCGGCCGATAGCCCTTGAGGAACGGCACCATCAGGCGCGTCGAGTACGAGCCCTGCCACTGCAGCACCACCAGCGTGATCGCCACCGCTCCGCTGGCCAGGAATTGCAGCGCCAGCTTTTGTCGCGACGTCAGGCCGAGGTTTCGCTTATGCAGCACCTTAATGTAATCGTCGGCGAAACCGATAGCCGCAAACGCCAGCGTCGACCCCATCACGAGCCACACGAACGGATTCGAAAGGTCACTCCACAAGAGCGTGGGCACAAGGATCGAAATGCAGATCAGCACGCCGCCCATCGTCGGCGTGCCACCCTTTTTCTGGTGGCTCTCCGGACCTTCTTCGCGGATGTACTGGCCGATCTGGAACTGCCTCAACCGCTCGATGACGAACGGCCCGATGAGCAGGCCGATGAGCAGCGCCGTGAGGCTCGCGAACACGCAGCGGAACGTCACATACCGGAAGATCCGGAAGAGACGGAAGTACGGAAAAAGCTTTTGATACAGCAACCAATAAAGCAACGATCGTCCTCACATGCCGGCGGCATCCACGCCAATCTTATCGCCCGCCGCGCGCAGGGCTTCTGGAAATCCACGCGGGAACACGCGCCGCTACTCGTCTTCAGTGTCGGCGAGCGCAGCCAGCGCCCGCTCCAGGCGCACGCCGCGCGAAGCCTTCAGCAGCACCACGTCACCTTCGCGCAGGTTCTCGCGCATCCACTCGCCGGCCAGCTCCGGCGTTGCGACAAACTCGGCGGCAACGCCCGCAGCCTGCGCCGCTTCCACCATCTTTTCCGCCAGCCCGCGCACGCCAACCACCACATCGATCCCGGCCTCAGCGGCAGCCTCGCCGCACGCCGCGTGCAATCGCGCGCCATCCGGTCCAAGCTCCAGCATCTCGCCCGCAATCACGATGCGTCGCTTCGCCTCGGTCTGCTCCAGCGCGACGATCATCGCCTGCAGCGCCTGCGGGTTGGAGTTGTACGTATCGTTGACGATCTCCGCGCCCTGCCACGCGACAATGTTGCCGCGCTTCTCCGTCGGCCTCATGCGCTCGAGCGCCAGGATGCTGTCGAGTTCCGGCACGCCGCTTCGCCGCCCTACCGCAATCGCGGCGAGCGCGTTCAACACGTTGTGCCGTCCCGGCAGCCGCAGGATCACCGGGGCATCCTCTTCGCGCAGCTTGAACGCCGTCCCGTGCAGCCCGTGGTCCTCGATGCTCGTAGCGCGCACCAGCGCACGGCCGCCGGTTCCGAACAACACCGCGCGCTCGCCCATGCCACGGCCGAACGTCGCCACGCGTCCGTCATCACCGTTGAGGAACGCGAGCCCGTCCTTCGGCAGCGACTCGACCAGCTCATACTTCGCGCGCGCGATGCCTTCAATGCCATCCTCAAAAAACTCCAGGTGCACCGCGGCGACATTCGATACCACCGCCCAGTTCGGCTCCGCGATCTTCGCCAACGCGCGGATCTCGCCGGCGTGATTCATGCCCATCTCAATCACCGCGACATCGTGCTCCATCTCCAGCCGAAGCAGCTGCAGCGGAAGGCCGAAGTGATTATTGAAATTGCCTTCGCTCTTCAGCACGTGGAATTTCGTACTCAGCACCTGCGCGACGCATTCCTTGGTCGTCGTCTTCCCCGCCGACCCCGTAATGCCGATCACGCGCCCGGCCCACTCTCGCCGGACGCGATTTGCGAGCTTCTGCATCGCATCCAGCACGCAGTCTTCGCACTCATCCGGCACACGAAGCAGCCTGCATTCGTCGAACTCCGCCGGCGCGAGCCAGCGCATGCTCACGACCGCCGCCACCGCGCCGTTAGCAATCGCCGACTCGACATAGTCATGCCCATCGACGCGCTCGCCCTTCACGGCGAAGAACAACTCGCCCGCGTTGATCGTGCGCGAGTCGATGGAATATCCAACGGCTTCCTTCGTCGAATCGAAGTCGCCCTCGGCGTGAATCCAGTCGGCAATCTGTCCCAGCGTCAGCGTCACGGCCGCACCTCTCTACTCAACATGTGCAGCACACGCGATGCCTCTTCGACATCATCGAACGGCACCGCGCCATCGGCAAAGATCTGCACCTTCTCGTGCCCTTTGCCTGCGAGCAACACGATATCACCAGGCTTCGCCGCGCGGATCGCAACTTCAATCGCGGCACGCCGATCCTTTTCCACGATGAACGTCGTATGCGTTTCGCGCACGCCCAGCAGAGCTTCGTTGATGATGTCCATCGGGTCTTCGCTGCGCGGGTTATCACTCGTCACGATAACTAGGTCGCTGTCCTCACCGGCAGCGCGGCCCATCTTCGGACGCTTCGTCCTGTCCCGATCACCACCACAGCCGAACATCGTAATCACGCGCCCGCCATGCTCACCAACGCTCTCCCGCGCCAGGCGGATGAGGTTGCGAAGAGCATCGTCAGTATGCGCGTAGTCCACAATGACAGTGATCTGCGCCTCACGCGACCCCGGCACAACTTGAAACCGGCCCGGAACCTGTTGCAGGTTTTCTGCCGCCGCAGCAACCTGCTCCAACGTCAAACCACGCGCCAGCGCCGCACACATCGCGCCCAGCAGGTTCTCGACATTGACGCGCCCACTTAGTGGCGAATGAATCTCAACACTCTGTTCGGGAGTTGCGAAGCGGAAGCGCGTATCCCCGAGACTCATCCGCACATCTTCGGCACGATACATGCCGTAAGAAGCGTCGACCGCGAAAGTCATGAGCTTTTGTCCACGGAACTCGTCAACCATAAGACTGCTGTACTCGGCAGTCTCGTGGATCGCAGCAACCCGCGGAGGCGGTGCACCCACGCCCTGAAACAACTTCGCCTTCGAGCGCGCGTAAGCCTCCATCGTTCCATGAAAATCCAGATGGTCCTGCGTCAAATTCGTAAAGATCGCCACATCCACCGGGATACCCCACACGCGCTCCTGCTCCAGCGCATGCGAGCTCATCTCCATCACCACCTCTGTGCAGCCCGCGCGCACCGCATCCGCAAACAGCGCCAGCAAATCGCGCGACTCCGGCGTCGTATGCTCGCTCGGCCTCACCTCACCCGCGACACGCGTCTCAATCGTGCCGATCAGCAGGCACTTTCGCCCCGCGCTCGCCAGCATCTGCTCCAGCAGAAAAGCCGTCGTCGTCTTGCCGTTGGTACCGGTCACCGCGCTGACCTTCAGCTTGTCCTGCGGCCTGCCGAACACCGCCGAGCTCACCTCGGCAAGCGCGCGCCGTCCATGCTCGACGAGCGCCACCGGCACATCAGGCCGATCACGCTCCAGCTCCGCAAAGGTCTCCGCACAATCAGTAACAACACCCGTAGCCCCACGCTCCAGCGCCTGCCGAACATAGCGATTGCCATCCGTCGTGCCGCCGCGCATAGCGACAAACACATCGCCAGCGCCGACGCGACGCGAGTCGTAATGCACACCACGCACGTCGATATCGCCGCGTCCGGCGCGCTTCAGCGCGTGCACGCCCGCGACCGCTTCATCCCACCGCATCCTGCAATTTTACCTTTGCACAAACAATCTGACGGCCACCGTCGCCAGCATCACCGCGAACGCCTTGCGGACCACGCCCACCGGAAGCTGCTGCGCCCACTGCGCGCCGAAGTAGCTCCCCACCGCCAGCCCGGCAGCCATCAACAGTCCCAGCTTCCACTCAACGTTGCCCGCACGCGCGTAGGGCACAAGCGGGAAGATCCACACCGGCAGCAGTGCGATGAACAGCGACGTGCCCTGCGCCCGAAGCTGCGTCAGTCCAAAGACAAAGATCAGCACCGGGATCATGATGGCGCCGCTGGTGCCCAGCAGACCGACGCACACACCCACCGCTCCGCCCGCGAGCACAACCGCCCAGGGCGGCTGCGTCACCGCGTAAACCTCACCACAATTTCTGTTCCGACGGGCACCAGCGTCCCCGCGGCCGGCACCTGTTCGCGCGCGAGTCCACTGCCCAGCGGCTGCACACGCAGTCCTGCCGCATCCGCCATCTGCACGACCCTGCGCAACCCATCGCCCTGGAACTCCGGCACGGGAACACGGCGTGCGGAATCGATCACGACACCATTGCCGCGCTGCTGCACCGGCGGCGGAATGTTTGCCGCCTCCATCTTGCGCGTCTCACTCACAGCGTCGGGCATCACGGACGTCGTGTTGCCGCTGGCGTGGAACGCCGCCAGCACCTTCGCCGGCAACAGCTTCAACGCTCCCTTGGGTGCACGGTTTGCAGCCTCGGCCGCTCGTTGCGCCGCAGCGTCTTCCGCTGCGCGGTCTGCCGCACTGTTTGCCGCCATTGCGGCTGCATTCGCAGGTTGGCGCAACGGATCGTCTGCCGGAAGGCTGTTAACCGCTTCGAACATCGCGCTCATGTCGCCAGCGTCCGCGTTCTCCGGCACATCATCGTGCGCAACCGCCTTCTTGATCTCAGCGATCTCCTTCGGCGTCTTCAGCGGCTGATCATGAGGCACGCCAAGATACTCGAGCGTCTGCTGGGCCACCTGCGCAAATACGGGGCCGCTCGTCTCGGCTCCATAACGTGTGCCCACCGTTGGGTCATCGATGACCACCGCCACCGCGATTGCCGGGTTTGAAATGGGCGCCATACCCGCAAAGCTCGCGACCGTGTGCGTATGCGAATAGGTGTGCGTCACCGGGTCGATCTTTTGCGCAGTCCCCGTCTTTCCGCCCGCGCTGTAACCATTCAGCGCCGCGCTCTTGCCCGTGCCTTCGGTCATCACGCCCAGCATCATGCTGCGCATCTTCGCCGAAGTCAGTTCGGTGATCACGCGATGCGCCCCGTCCGGCAGCTTCGCCGGCAACTGGTTCGCAGGATGGAACGCCGCCGGCTTCAGCCGCGCATCGCCCTTCATCTGGCTCGTCGACTCCAGCAGGATATGCGGCGGCATATACACGCCGCCGTTCGCAATCGCCGACACCATGCTCACCAGCTGCACCGGCGTTACGCCGACTTCATGCCCGATAGCAACCGACAGGATAGACGTCGACTCCCACTTACGCGGCGCACGCAGCAGGCCGCGGGTCTCGCTCGGCAGCTCGATGCCCGAGCGGTCGCCGAACCCGAATCCGCGAATGTAGTCATAAAATTTCTGGTTGCCGAGCTTCAGCGCCATCTTCGCCGCGCCCACATCGCTCGAGTGCTCGAGAGCATACTGCACCGTCACGCGCCCGAAGTGGTCGCTCTTGTCGTCGTGCAGCGTGCGGCCATACATTGTCATGGCGCCGCCCTGGCAATCGACGATGTCGGTGGGCTGCACTCCCGCGCCATCCAGCGCCGCGGCGTACGTCACCAGTTTGAACGTCGAGCCCGGTTCATACACATCGCTCACCGCGAGGTTCGTCAGCGAGTGCGCATCGACGTGCCGTGCGTCGTTCGGGTTGAAGCGCGGTGAGACGGCCAGCGCCAGTATTTGCCCGGTGTGCGGGTCCTGTACCACCACCGTGCCATGCGCCGCCTTCATCTTCGCCACCTGCGCGTCCAGCGCCTTCTCAGCCGCGTATTGGATGTTCGCGTCGATGCTCAGCACCAGGTTCTCGCCCGGCATCGGCTCCTGCTCATCCGAGCCCATGACGTGGCGCTTAGCGTCCACAGCCGTCAGCTTGTGCCCAGGCGTGCCATGCATCTCATCATCGAAGTTCAGCTCCAGGCCACCCAGCCCGGAGTCCTCACTGCCCACATAACCCAGCACCTGCGCGGCCAGGTCGTTGTTCGGATAGAAGCGCTTGAACTCTTTGGTGAAGTACACGCCCTTGAGGTTCAACTCGCGGACGCGGTTGGCGGTTTCGGCATCCACCTTGCGCGCAATCCACGCAAAATTCTTCCCTGTATTGATGCGGTGCAGTATGGCTGCTTCGGCCGTGTAGTGGTCGAGTTCATCCGTGTGCACAATCTTCGCCAGCATCGCTGCGTCATCCGCGCTGTTCTCGCCCACCTCGCTCGGATCGACGTAGATACTGTCCGCGTGCACCGTCATTGCTAGTTCGCGCAGGTTGCGGTCGTACAGCATACCGCGCCGCGGAGCCACTTCGAACGTGCGCTGCTGCTGCTTGTCCGCGCGCTCCTGAAAGTCCTTGTAGCGGACAATCTGCAGCCACCCCAGGCGCGCAACAATGGCCATCACCCAGAAACAAAAGAAACACGCCACCCAAACGAACCGTGCCCGGCGAATGGGTGCGGTCAACGTTTGACGTGGCGCCTTCTTCATCTCCTTGTGCCCCTGTTTCCTGTTTGTTGGTTCTCGGTTCTTAGTTCTTAGTTCTTAGTCACAATGGTCTTCGCACCGTCGCGCTATTCCCTATTCCCTAATTCCCAATCCCTGATTCTGCGCCAGCACCGGAGCTCCCGCCGCCGAGCCGTCCGGACGCACAACCTGTCCCGGAGCCGGTGCGTTCAACCCAAGCTGCTTCGCGATCTGGTCGATGCGGCCAGGCTCGCTGAGCTGGGCTTCGGTGAGCCGAAGCTGCCGGTTCGTCTCGCGCAATTGTTCGACCTGCTGCTTCTGCACCTCGACCGTGTAGCCCACTTCGATTGACGCCAGGTGCTGCCACACGTACACCATCGTGAACGCGAACAGGAACACCATCGCAACCGTAAAGCGGCGCATTTCGCGGCGGCGCTCGGGGTCGTCCGCCTTGACGATGCGGGTGTTGTCGATGTGCTTGGCGAAGAACATCTCGGGCGTGGGGCCGCGGCGGCGCGAACGCTGGATTTCCAGCAGCTGCCGGTTGCGATCGGCAACGCTCGTCGCGCGCCCTCGCCCCGCCTGCCGCGAGTGCATCCGATCCATCTCCTGCCCTGCCATTACCATCGTCGCCATGTTCGCCTCCTGGGAGATTCGAGCCGCTTCAACTCGAAACTCAAAAACCCGCCGTTCTAATTTTCAGTTCAAAAACCAATCTCTACTTCCCCGTCCTCTGTCTCTAAAACAACCCGGGCCGGGGCTGCTGTTAGGAGGAAGGGATTTTTTGTTACAGGGGTGTCTTTCGCCAGAAAGCACGGCAGGACAACCCCGGCCCGATCTTTTGTGATTCCCGAAGGGAATCTGCTTCTAAACTTTTTGCGCTGCTCTCAGCTTCGCGCTGCGCGATCGTGGATTCCGAAGCGATTCCTGCTCCGTTGCCACCACGGGCTTTTTTGTCAGCACTTCCAAAATTCCAGCCTTCGCCGCATCGCGAAGGGCGTCTTTCACCAGCCGGTCCTCCAGCGAGTGGAAGCTGATCAGCACCACCCTGCCTCCCGGCTTCAGCAGAGACCCCGCGCTTTTCAGCAGCGATTGAATCTCCCCCAGCTCGTTGTTCACACGAATTCGAAGCGCCTGGAAGGTCCGCGTTGCCGGATGAATCTTCTCGCCGTATATTGGCGGGGCGACGGCCGATATGATCCCAGCGAGTTCCGCTGTCGTCGTTATCGGCCGCGCCCGCACAATAGCTCTGGCGATTCTCCGCGACCTCCTTTCCTCTCCGAATTCGTAAATCAGGTCCGCGAGTACCTCCTCGTTTTCCTGATTTACCACCTGTTCGGCCGTCTCTCCGCTGCGCGTATCCATACGCATGTCCAGCGGCCCATCGGCCCGAAAACTAAATCCTCTGTGCGCCTCATCCAGCTGCAGACTGCTCACGCCGAAGTCGGCCAGCAATCCATCCAGGCTGCCCGGCTCAATTTCGTTCGCCGCCTCGGAGAACGCCTTAGGCACATACCGCACTTCCGGCATGTCCGCCCTAAGCTCCTCGGCCAGCCCTGCCAGCCTCGCCTGCGCCTTGGCCATCGCTTCGGGGTCCCGGTCGAAGCAGATCAGCTTGCCTCTGCCGCCGAGCCGCCGTGCGATTGCCGCTGAGTGCCCGCCGAGCCCAAGCGTCGCGTCAACCACAACGCCGCCCGGCTGCACATTCAGGTAATCCAGACTCTCTTCCAAAAGAACCGGGATATGGAGCGGCTTTTCCATCGCTTCCGCCTCACATCGTCCCCTGGGGGACTAAAACTGGTACTGCGCTTCCTACAATCCAAGCCCTGCCAAAGCAGCCTGGTCGTCCACAGTCAGCGGAGCCGCCTTCAGCTCTGCCTCAAACGCCCCGCGGTTCACAACCTCGAGGTAATCCTGCTTGCCGAAGACCACAACGTCCGCCGGCCCTTCGTTCCCAACTCTCGCCGACTCCCGCAACACCTGCGGGATCAGCAGCCGTCCCTGGTTGTCCATCTCCGCCATCTGGCCGTAATAGCTGGTCACGTCCAGAAACTTCTGCTTCGCCGGATTCAGGTTGGGAATCGTTGCCAGCTTCGCCTCCACCGCTTCCCATGCCTTCAGCGGCCAGACCTCGGCGCGCTTTCCGTCCTTGCTGGTGATGTAAAAAAGCTGCTTCCCTTCCGTCTCCTCCGGCCCAGCCTGCAAAAGTGCCTTAAAGTCCGCCGGAACCTTCAGGCGGCCCTTCTCGTCCACTCGCGCAGGATGGTTACCTCTAAACATTGCAAAACCTCAAGCCGAACCATGAAGCAGCGGTTCAAACTCTTCTGCGGAGTAGAATCAAGGCTGATTGTCGATCAAATTTGCCCTGATTGGCCATTTTTGACCACTCTGCTCCAACTAAGAGTCTCTCCTAAAACGCCCGCTGTAAAGCTCAAAATTGTGATTTGGGCTGCAATTTCCCACTGTTTTCCGCTGGAAATGTGGAAAATCCAGCCGATTGTGGGTGTCGCGCGCGCACATACTACATGTTGTGTTGGCTTCTATGAGTCGTAACTATTGTCTTACTTGCCCCGGCCCGAATGGTTCTGGTAGCGAAGTAAAGGCGAAAGTCCTACACTTTGGCGGGCGCCTCGAGACTGCGGGCCTTATGATTTCGGTGCATTCGGACGAACCACAACAGGTACGCGAGCACCACGAGGTTCACGACAACGACCGCCGCGCGCATCGGCGTAGGGTGCCGGATCAGCTCCGTAACATCCCAGGGCAGCGCGCAGATGGTCAGGGTCAGCGTCAGGTACTCCGCCCAGGTCTTCTGCATCAACAGCCCGATGCCTTCAACCAGCGAGAGCGCCGCATACGAGAACGTCAGCTTGCTCACCAGCCGCAGCTTGTGCCCGGTCAGGAGGTCCGCCTTCTCCTGCAGCACACCCACGAAGCGGCCTTCAGGATCCAGGTGGAACCAGTTCGTGATCCGCATCAGCACGTCGCCGACGTCGTGATGGATGAGCCGGAGCGCTCCAATAGCCAGCCCGATGAAGAACACCGCCTTCAGCAGCTTGAAAACGCCGATGGCCATCAGCCCTCGCGCGCGATGCTCTTTTTCAGACGAGGAGTCCTCTGCAGCCGCCGGCGCGGCATCGGTCACTGTTTCCTGTCTTTGCTCCTCGACTGGTTCAATCATCATGGGCCCTGCTGCACTTCAGTTGACTGTCCGGCGTCATCTTTGTCAACGCTTCCGCATCTCGGCTGCTACTGACGGGGGCGCACCGCGGCCCGCTTCCTTCGATGCCGAACTTGAACGGCGCATCCACCTGCACCGCATGATCGAAGCGATGCGGAATGTTGACCTCCTCAACAATGGCCCTTATTCGCGTCCCATCCCATCAATCCACGCTGCAGCTCTGCACCGTACCTCGAGGGTGCGACGATGTTCGGCTCGTCCGCAATGTGCGGGCCGAGTGCGTACTCGAAAGGGAAACGATAAATGAAGACCTCACTCCTTACTTTGATGGCCGGCGCGGCGCTGGCGATCACGTCCATTTCAGCCACTGCACAAATGAAGGACCCCGACGTCGGCGGCGCGCCCATGTTCGCCAACAAGACGATCGTGGCGAACGCGGTCAACTCGCCGATCCACAAGACGCTCGTCGCCGCAGTCAAAGCCGCGGGCCTGGTCGACACCCTCAACAGCGCGGGCCCGTTCACCGTCTTCGCCCCCACCGATGACGCGTTCGCCAAGCTCCCCGCCGGCACCGTCGACACGCTCGTCCAGCCCGAGAACAAGGCCACCCTAACCAAAATCCTCACCTATCACGTCGTCCCTGGCAGGATCTCCTCCAAAGACCTCGTCAAGTGGATCAAGAAGGGCAACGGCACATACTCCGCCAAGACCGTCGAAGGCGGCAAGCTAACCTTCACCATGAACGGCGCCAACATCAAGATCACCGATGAAAAGGGCGGCTCCGCGATGGTCACCACCGCCGACGTCTTCCAGTCCAACGGCGTCATCCATGTCATCGACACAGTGTTGATGCCCAGCTAACCCACGCCTGCCAGTTGCGGCGGTCTTGTAGCATTTCCACATGCGCCTCGACCGCCGCCACTTCCTGTCACTCTCCGCCACCGCGACAGCCGCTGCGGCACTTCCCGCCGCTTCCCAGGCCATTCCCCCACCGGCCGAAAAACCCGGCACCCTCCGCTTTGTCTTCTTCACCGACACCCACATCGAGCCCGAGCTCTCCGCCACCGAAGGCACCGCCCTCGCGCTGCGCAAGATCAAGGCACTGAAGCCCGAGTTCTGCATCCAGGGCGGCGACCACTGCTTCGACATCAACGCCGTCCCGCGCGACCGCGCAACCATGTTGCTGGACCTCTATCGCAAGACCGAGCACGCGCTCGACGGCATCCCCGTGCACCACACGCTCGGCAACCACGACGTCTTCGGCACCGCGCCCGCAGCCAACGTCGCCACCTCCGACCCCTTCTACGGCAAGAAGGCCTTCGAGCAAACCTACAACTCCAAGACTTACTACTCGTTCGACAACAAGGGCTACCATTTCGTCATACTCGACTCCATCGGCATCACGCCCGACGGCGAGTTCGAAGGCCGCGTCGACCGCGAGCAGCTCGTGTGGCTCGCCGCCGATCTGCTCGCGCTCCCCGCAGGCACGCCTATCGTCGTCGTCACGCACATACCGCTGGTCAGCGCCATCGGCCAGTACAAGCCCGACGACCGCCTCATCGGCAAGAAGCACAACTACTTCCTCGTCGACAACTCTTACGAGGTGCTGCCCATCTTCGAAGGCCACAACGTCATCGCGGTGCTCCAAGGACACACCCACGTCAACGAGACCGTGTACTGGCGCAACGTTCCCTACATCACCAGCGGCGCGGTCTGCGGTAACTGGTGGCACGGCTCCCGCTGGGGCACGCCCGAAGGCTTCACCGTCGTCGAGCTCGCAGCCGGGCGAGCGCATTGGCGCTACGATACGTATGGCTGGAAGTCAGCCGCTCCGGAAGACGACACGCTGGGCCCGATTGCGAATCCTCGTCACAGCTAGCCGCAGTCGCAGTGCGCCGCATCTGAACCCGTACACGCACGTTGAAGCACAAGGAGAGACACACATGCTGCAACTCACCGACGCTCGCCGCATCATCGCGGCCGCAACCGCCAAGGCCGAAAAGATCGGCCAGCCCATGAACATCGCCGTCGTCGACGAGGGCGGCAACCTCCTCGCGTTCGAGCGCATGTCCAACGCCTGGCTCGGCTCCATCGACATCGCCATCAAGAAGGCCTGGACCTCGCGCGCCTTCGACATCGAGACCAAAGCCCTCGGCGCGCTCTCGCAGCCTGAAGATCAGTTCTTCGGCATCCACGCCTCGAACGACGGCAAGGTGATGATCTTCGCCGGCGGCGTTCCGCTCAAGAAAGACGGCAAGGTGGTCGGCGCAGTGGGCGTCAGCGGCGGGCTCGGCAAGCAGGACCAGGCAGTCGCCGAAGCCGGCGCAGCAGCGTTCTAAGCAATCTCTGATCAAGCGCAAGAACGGTAGGTCACGGCTTTAGCCGTGACAATAACCAAGGCAGAATCAACCCGGCTTTAGCCGCTGAGGTACATGCCGGACTTGATCAGAGGTTTCCTAAGCGCACCGCGCCAATGCCCAGCGCCTGCTCGACGATGTCGGCAGCGCGCTCCAGCCCATCCACTTCACGCATCGCCCCCTGCATTCTGCGGGCGTCCTCGCGATACTTCGCTTCCTCCAACACCGCACGCACTGCGGCCCGCAGCCGATGCTTGAAGTTGCCTCTGCGGTTCGAAATCACCAGCCCCGCACCACAAGCACGCACCCGCGCCGCCACACCAGGCTGATCGTTCCCCAGCGGCAGCGCAACCATCGGCACGCCTTCAGCCAGCGACTCCAGCACAGTGTTCAGACCGGCGTGCGTGATGACCGCCGACGCGCGCTTGAGAATCTCCAACTGCGGCGCGTAGCCCACCACTATCGGATCGCCCGCAAGCGAACCCAGCCGCACGGGATCGAGCCCGCCGCCCAGCGAGATCACCAGTTGTGCATTCAGCCCAGCGCACGCCTCGGCTATAGTGCGAAAAATCGCCTCCGATCCATTCTGCAACGTGCCGAGCGACGCATACACCAGCGGCCGCCCATCCAGCCGCTCCCATGGAAACGCCACCGCCGCCCGAAACCCACCCTCAACGAACGGCCCCGTATAGTGCAGCTCCTTCGGCCGCGTAGTCGCGCGGAACTCCAGTGCCTCAGGCATCTGAGCGATCTGCGCGAGTGGTGACAGCGCATCCGTCGATCGCCGCAGCGGCGCCAGTCCCCACGCGCGGCGCTGCGCATTGACGACGGCGAAGATAGGCGCCGCCACTCGCGACAGCAGCCGTATCCCCAAACGGTTACGCAACCGGCTCAACCATCCCTGCCCGCCGCCCCAGCCGAAACAAAACGGCGGAATGCAGTCGCCATTAATCAGCGGCGGAAAGAATGCAATCGAAACAAACGGCAGGCCCAGGTACTCGGCGACATTGCCGCCCATATCGGCTTCATCGACCAGCAGCGCGTTGACGCCCGCGCGCCGCACAGCCTCCGGGCCATCGCGCAGCACCATCCGCGCGGTGTTCTTAACGCGCTCTACGGTGAAGCGGAAAGTCGCAAGCCCCTTCAACTCACCAAGCGGTTGGTCGAGCTTCTGCAGAGTGCCGGCCGGGTAGTCCTCCGCGCCGATCAGCTGGAACTCAACACCCGCAGCGCGCACCCGCGCCTCCGTGTCGGCGATACCGAAGATCACGACAGTGTGGCCGCGCTGCTCGAGCCACCGCGCCAGTGCGGTCATCGGGTTGATGTGCCCGGTCCCCGGAAAACAGAATGCGCCCAGTCTTGCCATGCTTCCACTTCCCTGCGCGATGGAATGAGGGCCCGTGGAACATTACGGAAATCCAGCTGCAACGGATGTGCGGCATCCTAACAAAATCGACAAAGGAAAAGCCTCGCCGCGTGGGCGAGGCTTCCTGCTGCTGCTGCGAACCATTCCGGCGGACGGGCGGCAGCGTTCTACTTCGAGAAGATCGTGTTGCTGGAGTTCGTCTGTTCGTTCCTGAGTTGACGGTCTTCGCCACGCTGCGCGCTCTCCATGGCAGACTTGTCGATCGACGACTCTCCCGGCGTTTCACCCTGGTCGTTGGACTTGCGGTCAGCGCTCTTGCTGCCCACCTTGCGGTCTACATTGGCGTCTACAAAGTTCATATAGCACCTCGCTCTATAGGAGGCTTCGAGCGCGTTCGAGGTTGTCCGAATGCTGCCCGCGAGGACCTGCCGCGCTATCTCTTGTATCCTCAACATCACATGCACGACGCTGCTTCCGTCCACGCCGCCGCCATCGTCATCGACACCCACGCCGACACGCCACAACGCTTCGTCGACGAGTCCTGGGACTTCACCGGCCCGCTCGGCCATGGCATGTTGAACCTCGAAACCGCGCGCGCAGGCAACCTCGCCGCCGAGTTCTTCGCTGCCTGGGTCGAGCCCACACAGTGGCGCGGCCGCTTCGCCTTCCGCACCCTGCAACTCATCGACGGCATCCTCGAGCAGGTCCGCAAACACCCCGACGCCATGCGCCTCTGCCACTCGCCCGCGGACATCGTGCAGGCCCACGCCGACGGCGTCTTCGCCACGCTCATCGGCATCGAAGGCGGCCACTCCATCGAAGCCGACCTCGGCCTGCTGCGCCTCTATCATCGCCTCGGCGTGCGCTACATGACGCTCACCTGGACCAACACCAACGAGTGGGCCGACAGCTCCGGCGACCTCGACGACCCCAGCGTCCAGCACCACGATGGCCTCACGCCCTTCGGTCGCAGCGTCATCCGCGAGATGAACCGCCTCGGCATGATGGTCGACGTCTCGCACGTCTCCGACAAAACCTTCTGGGACGTGCTGCAGACCACGCACGCTCCCATCATCGCCTCGCACTCCAGCGCCCGCGCCCTCACCAACTCCACGCGCAACCTGACCGACGAGATGCTACGTGCGGTCGCCACCAACAACGGCGTCGTCATGGTGAACTTCTACCCGTCCTTCATCGACGAGCACTGGCGCACCACCTGGACCGCCACGCTACCCGAGCGCGAGCCACTCTACGCCGCGGCGGCTGCGCCCTACCTTGAGCGCGGCGAGCCCGTGCCCTACTCCGTGCCGGTCGGTGTCGACCGCAAGTTCTACGCGGAACGCATGGCAGCCACGCTGCCGCTGGTTCCGCTCGATGCGCTGATCGACCACTTCGACCACATCGCGCAGGTCGCCGGCATCGACCACGTCGGCATCGGCTCCGACTTCGACGGCTTCGCTCTGCTCCCAGCCGGCATCAACAGCGCCGCCGACCTGCCGAAGATCACCGCCGCCCTCATGGCACGCGGCTACACCGCCGAGCAGATGAAGAAGATCCTCGGCGGGAACCTGCTGCGCGTAATGGCAGAAGTACAGGCGGAAGCCACGAAGGAGTAGCGCTCTTAAAATCCTTGTTTCCGGAGCGTGAGAGTAGCGCTCTTAAACAATCGTCATTCCGGAGCGCGAGCATAGCGCCATTGAGAATTGTCATTCCGCAGCGAAGCGGAGGAATCTGCTTCTCGCCCGCATCGGCACAAACGTTGGCTGCCACTCCTCGCCCTGTATAGTCGGCGGTTTTCCTGTCAAGCCCCCACCCTGTGGGAAACCTCCAAAACCCGCACCAACACAGGCGAATTCACGCTCCCCATCCTGCATTTAATATCCCCTGAACTGGCTACAATTAACGGAGCATCAAGGGGCCACGAATTCCGTTGCGCTCCTTTGCGTCCTTCGCGTCCTTCGCGTTCGCTTCTCCCAACCTAACCCGTTTATTAGCAACCGCTTGAACATACCCCGGCCCTATCTCCTTTGTTTGACATAATTTGGATATACCCCCAACCCATCTCCTTTGTTTCCGCAACTTGGGTTGCGATGGGGGGAGGGGGGTACCCTGTTTTGCTGGAGAGCACGATTGGGATAGCCTTATTCCCGGAGAACTTTTCGAACCGTGACCTCCCGCTTCCTTGCCCCGCTCGTTCTTCTCACCTCATCCTTCGCGGCGGCGCAGACGCCCACCACGCCTCCGCCACTGCCGGACGCCCCCAGCGCCACCGCACCGCAAGCGCCGCCGGCGCCCACACCCACCGGCCCCACGGCTGTCATCGACACCACGATGGGTCGGCTCACCTGCAAGCTCTTCACAGAGCAGTCGCCGCTCGCCACCGCCAACTTCATCGGCCTGGCCGAAGGCAGCAAAACCTGGACCGACCCTGTTTCGCAGAAGAAGATGACAGGCCATCCGTTCTACAACGGCACCACGTTCCACCGCGTCATACCCGGCTTCATGATCCAGGGCGGCGACCGCATCGGCGACGGCTCCGGCGACGCCGGCTACTTCTTCGATAACGAAAACACCCCCGGCCTGGTGTTCGATGTGCCCGGGCGCCTGGCCATGGCCAACGCTGGCCCCAACACCAACGGCACGCAGTTCTTCATCACCGAGCAGCCCGTACCGGCGCTCGACAACAAGTACACCATCTTCGGCCAGTGCGACGACAAGACGGTCGGGCTGGTTGCCGCCATCGCCCGCGTCGAGCGCAACGCCAGTGACAAGCCGCTCACGCCGGTGGTCATCAACAAGGTCACGATCGTCCGCGACGGTCAGGCCATGCCCCCAACACCTCCCGGGCCGCAAAACATCGTTCCCGAAGGCCAGCCTCCCATCAGCCTGCCTAAAGGCCCACCTCCACAGTAAGTCCCCCTTAGAAGTGTCATCCTCTGCCGCAGGCGGAGGACCTGCTTCTCTTCCACCGCTGCACGCGCAGCCACCACCCGCAAGGAGATCCACCCTATGTCTACCGCAACCTTCAAGACCTCCGAAGGCACCATCGTCTGCAAGCTATTCAACGCGGAAGCGCCCGAAACCGTCGCCAACTTCATCGCGCTCGCCGAGGGCACCAAGGACTGGACCAGCCGCAGCAAGAAGGGTCCCAAGCTCTACGACGGTACCATCTTCCACCGCGTGATCCCGCAGTTCATGATCCAGGGCGGCGATCCAGAAGGCACCGGCATGGGCGGCCCCGGCTACAAGTTCGCCGACGAAACCAAGGGCTCCACGCAGGACTTCCGCAAGCCCGGCAAGCTCGCCATGGCCAACGCCGGCCCCAACACCAACGGCTCGCAGTTCTTCATCACCGTCACCGACACGAGCTGGCTCACCGGCAAGCACACCATCTTCGGCGAGGTGATCGAAGGCTATGACGTCGTCGAGAAGATCAGCAAGGTCCCGCGCGACGGGATGGACCGGCCCAAGACGCCGGTGGTGCTTGAGAGCGTCACGATCCAACATTGAGTTGAGCCGATGGAGAGGGATGCAAGCGCGTTGATCCCTCTCTATCGGTGCTCTTCCTTTTGTAAAAACATTGCGGTGGGAAAAATCTTCAGATCTCTCTTGCCGGTGTCGATCTCATCGAGATACTGGACGCGCCCCGAATAGTACACATGGGCAAACTGTCTGACCCGGTCGGGAAGCGGACCGGTGGTTGCTCCGATCCTTGGCGGCTTCAGCGCTACAACCTCAAACAGGTAGCCGTTCGCGACCAGCAGGGTTACAGCGCAAGCCCCCAGCACCAGTTGCGGCCAGCGCCGGCGAATACCTATCACGCAGACCGCGCACCATAACGCCACTTGCATCATCCGTCCACCGGGGTCGGAGATGCCCGCTGCGGCGCCGGGCATTGCGAGTGCTACCACGACGAAAATGCCGACCGCAATCCAGAAGTAGCGAAGGTCCTCGTTATGTCGAAGTGACCGCCAGAACGCGATGCTCAGCAGCCACGCTAGACCGATTGCGACGACGATGTCTAACGCAAAGAGCACGACAAACAACTTCGTTCCCACCAGTCGCAACAAAACGGAATCCGTAGATGAGGACGCGGGATTTACAAATCCCCAGCACTTCAGATAAGTGTTGACTTTGAACGCTGCAAACGCCGGGGTGAGATAAGCCACGGAGGACTCCATGCCTGCCTTGGCGTCGGCATTGGCGTGCGTGAGCCGACCGATGCCATACCAGACGCAAAGGAGGCCCGACGGAACAGCCTGCAACAGCAGCCTCCACCGACCCTGTTGCGCCGAAAACAACAATAATACGAGCAGGGCAAAACCGTATGGAATCATGTGACTGAAGAATGCAAACGTGAGCAGTGCGCCATACATCCACTTGCTTTCAACCGCGCGGAAAAGCAGAGCGCACAACAGCATTGCGAAGTACGTGCCGAACATGAAGTTCTCGAATCCGAACCAGAACGCAGTGCCCAGCAATACTGCAGGGACCATCAAGATCGACCTCCAGACCTGAGGCCTCCCCGCCGCCCTCTGTAGTTGGTCGGCACTAAACAACCCGAGAACCACTTCAACGATCAACCAGGTCTTGGTAGCCAGCTTCCAGGGCATGATCAGCATCAGTAAACCGAGTCCGACAGTCGTGAGACTGTTCGGCACCGGGTAATTCTTCAGCACGTAACCTTGATCCAGGTGCCCCTGCAACCAGTCGCGCAAGAGCACCCCGTGATAAGTCCACTCCGAATAATCTCCTAGCAGAGGCAAGGCATGGCTCGTCATCAGAATGAAAGCGAAAACGGCTATCGCCGATCCAGCAATAAAGATCGGCCAGTCTGCGCGCTTATGCCGAGTAGTTGTATCGTTCAAAGTCTCCCCCAATACACACCGCATGTTCAGCGTCTATTATCTGTGCGGATCGTCAACGATGCGCTCGTGAAACCATCCGCCTTCGCAGTCACCGTGATATCCTCGGCTCCAACCGCTCCTCGCACATAAACCACCGCGGTTCCATCAAACGCTTTCCGCTCGTTTGCTTGAAACGCCTCATGGCTCACAACGTCGCCGTTATCGACAGCAACGATCACGCCCGCGCCGCTCACCGCGAAATGCAGCTCCTGGTCAGCGCGCGGAACGCGGATGCCGTTAGCATCCACCACCACTGCACGGACGCGCACCACATCATCGAACCCGCTCCCGACAGAGGAGGCTTCACTGGTCAATAGAATGCGTTTCGCCACACCCGCAGTTCGCAACGTCTCTTCGACATGTTCCGCAGCACACACGGCCCGCAAGCTGCCCGATGCAAACGCCACAGTCCACGTGCGCGGAGCATCGTCGGCGTTACGCGCCTTCGTGCCCAGCGACTTGCCGTTCAACATCAACTCAACATCGCGGCAGTTGCTGTAGACCTCAACATGTTCGTCGTGAGGCGCGCCCGATTCGGGCGTCCAATCCGCGAACACAGTCTCCGCATCGCCCATCTGCTGCAGCTCGTATCCAGGATCGGTCGGCGCTTTCGGAGCCGGCTTGGTGCGGCGCGCAATATGCACGACCGGCTTCGATGACCACCAGCTTTCGCGCTCCAGGCCACGAACCAACGGAGCATCTGTGCGGTCCAGCAGCCCAGTGCTGCGCGAAATGCCCGGCCAAACACGCGCCTCGCCAAGGTAGTCTGTGCCCGACCAAAGAAACTCCCCCGAGTACTCGGGATGATCCCGCACCGCGAGCCACTGGTCGCGATCGTGCGTGTTCTCTGTACCGACGATTTTGCGCGAAGCTTTCTGCGCATGCGCCGCAAGGATCTCCAGTGGCCGATAGTTCTGCCCCACGACGTCCAGAATGTCCGCAAGGCCATCGTCATAGTCATGACTCACGTTCGGCCGGAACAGCGCCTGCGTCACGGGCCTGGATGGATCGACTTCATGGAAAGCATCGACGATGCTCTGCAGCTCCGCCTTTGCCAGTTCGGCCTTGGGCGTATCGCGGATCTCGTTGCCCGCGCTCCACAGGATCACGCTGGGATGATTGCGGTCGCGCATCGCCGTGTCGCGCGTATCGCGCACATGCCACGCGGGGAAATCGAGGTGGTAGTCATACGGGTTCTTGGCCAGCGACCACATGTCGAACATCTCGTCCATGACGAGCAGGCCCATGCGGTCGGCGATGTCCAGAAACTCAGGTGATGGCGGATTGTGCGCCGCGCGAATCGCATTCACCCCAAGCGCCCGCAGCGCCTCGAAGCGAGCGCGATAGGCCTCCGCCGGAACCGCGATGCCGAATGCGCCTACATCGCTGTGCAGACACACGCCGTAGAGCTTGAAGTTTTTGCCATTCAGCCAGAAACCCGTCGCGGCATCGAAGTGGAACTCGCGCACGCCGAAGCTCACGGCATCCGCATCGCGCACGCGACCGTCGGATACGACGCTCACCTCCGCGCGATACATCGCTCCATGCCCCACATCCCAGCGGTCTGGCGCATGCACCACAGCCGCAACATCGAAGTTCGCGTGGGAGCCCGCAGCGACGGTCTGTACCGCACTCTGCGTCGTCGCCGCAACCTTGCCGTCCGGCGCGACCAGCTTCACCACCAGGCGCGCTGGCACGCTCTGCGCCGACTCGTTCGCAACGCTCACCTGCACACGCACATCGGCGCGCTCGGCCGAAACCTGCGGCGTCGTTACATAGGTTCCCCAACGCTCCACGTGCACGGGATCCTCGACCACCAACCGTACCTTGCGATAAATGCCTGCGCCTTCATACCAACGCGACGCGGGCTGCTGACTCGTGTCCGTGCTCACCACCAGCACGTTGTCTCCCCCAAAGCGCGCCGCGTCCGTGACGTCATAGGCGAAGCTTACATAGCCGTTCGGCCGCTCGCCCAGAAGATGCCCGTTCAGCCACACGCGGCCGTGCGCCATCACGCCGTCGAACTCGACCGACACACGCTTACCAGCATCCGGTTTCGCGAGTGGCACATGCAGGCGATAGAAGCTCACGCCACCGGGGAGAAAGGCTCCAGCGCCGCCGGACTTGTTGGCTTTGTCGAATGGACCGGCGATGCTCCAATCGTGCGGCACAGTCACCGCCTTCCACTGCGAGTCGTCGAAGCCTGGAGCCTCTGCTCCCGGAACATCAGCCTGAATGAAGCGCCAGCCTGACGCCAGCTCCACCACTCGGCGCGGTCCTGCTCCAGCAGCACGCGCTGCGTCTCCAGTGAGCACCAGCAACAACAGCAGCATCAACACACGCTTCATCGTCGTCCCCTCACGCAGCGAGGGCGGCCAATCGTTGGCCGCCCTGCTTTACTGCTTGCCGCGATACAACGTTACGCTACGCCGATGACCGTGCACAGTTCCTTCACCGCATCGGCACTCTTGTTCAGTGCGGTCTGCTCATCGGGTGTGAGCTTGATCTCGATGATCTGCTCCAGGCCCTTCGCGCCGAGCTTGCACGGCACGCCGACGTACAGTCCGCTGATGCCGTACTCGCCCTGCAGGTACGCCGCGCAGGGCAGGATCTTCTTCTTGTCCTTGAGGATCGCCTCGACCATCTCCACCGCCGACGCGGACGGCGCGTAGTACGCCGAACCTGTCTTGAGGTGCTTCACGATCTCCGCGCCGCCATTGGCTGTGCGCGTCTCAAGCTCCTTCAGCCGCGTGGGCTCGATCAGTTCCGTAATCGGAATGCCGGCCATCGTGGAATAGCGGCTCAGCGGCACCATCGTGTCGCCATGTCCGCCCAGCACAAAGGCGGTCACGTTCTCAACCGACACCTTCAGCTCCTCCGCGATGAACGTACGGAAGCGCGCCGAGTCCAGCACGCCAGCCATGCCGATCACGCGTTCGCGCGGCAGGCCAAGCTTCTTGTATGCAGTCTGCGCCATCGCATCCAGCGGGTTCGAGACGATGATGAAGATGGCATCGGGGGACGCTGCAAGTGCCTTCTCCGCCACCTGGCTCATGATGCCAAAGTTGGTGTTCAACAGGTCGTCGCGGCTCATGCCGGGCTTGCGCGCAATGCCGGCGGTGATGACCACAATGTCCGAGTTTGCAGTGTCGGCGTAGTCGTTGGTGCCGATGATCGATACGTCGCGCTTCTCGACCGGCATGGCCTGCAGCAGGTCGAGCGCCTTGCCCTGCGGCACGCCTTCAACGACGTCGATCAGCACAACGTCCGCAAGCTCTTTCGCGGCAATCCAGTGAGCGGCAGTAGCGCCGACATTGCCGGCTCCGACGATAGTGACTTTCTTACGCATGTGCTTTGAGTTCCTTCGAAAGTGGCGTTACGAGACGCTATCCATGATATCCGCGCACGCGCTGGATCGTCGCCTCTCGCCGTGCGAACAACGAACGTGCCACGCAAAAAAAAGCCACCCCGAAGGGTGGCTTCTCTCACTAGCGGATGCGGATCGGTTTACGCCTTCATCAGGCGGCGACGCGCTGCGCCTGCCAGACCGAGGATACCGGTGCCGAAGAGCATCAGCGACGATGGCTCCGGAACAGGCGTGGCCGAAATGGACACCTTCAGACCCGTCGAATCGAAGTAGTAGTCGCCGGTGTCGGCAGGATCACCGATTCCATTGCGGTCGACGACGAACGACAGGATGTCACCCGCATTCAGCGTCCCCTTGCCGGAGAAAGGATCCGAGTTCAGATACTGAGAGTTCGACAACAACTGGCGGGGGCCGACTCCGTTGAGCAGAAGCGAGACGCCGGTGCCGTTTCCTAATCCATCGGCCGTGTCGAGACGCTCGAACAATCCGGAGACGTTGTAATAGCCGGTGAACGGAACGACGAACTCAACGATGGATGCAGCGTCATTTGCATCACCCGGATGCATCCAGACGGCATCGTTCGGCAGGGATACCGTGCCGCTTACAAGACCGGTGCTGCTGTAGCCGACCAGGGGAATCCCAGCAGGAGCCGACCAGGCCGATAGTGTGGGTACGGTATAGAGATTGGTATAAGGGGTGAAAGTGCTTCCAGGCGTACCAGATCCGTAGATCCAGGGGCCAGTCGGGTTACTCGCGTTTGAAAAGTCCGTTACCACGTTGAACACCACAGGCGTAGCGTGAACGGCAACCGGAGCAACAGTGCAGAGGAGCAGTGAGAGTTTCAAAAGGGTTCGCATGGGAAGAACATAAACGAATAGGTCGCTGATTACATTAGAGATTCTTAACTATTTGGGCCCAAGTAACGTTACCCGCGCCCACATCAACGGTTACTTCGCGGCAAAGAAAAGCGGCGATCCATAAGGATCGCCGCCGTGTGCGTGCCATGTGTTGCTCACCCCATGTTTTCGATCATGCGGCTGGCGAACTCGCTCGTCTTCGCCTTGGTCGCGCCCTGCATCTGGCGCTCGAAGTCATAGGTCACGAACTTCTGCTGGATGGTCTTCTCCATCGAACTTTCGATCAGCCTCGCAGCTTCACTCCAGCCGAGGAAGTCGAACAACATCACGCCCGACAGGATCACCGAGCCCGGGTTAATGACATCCTTGTCCGCATACTTCGGAGCCGTGCCGTGGGTCGCCTCAAACACCGCGTAGCCGTCGCCGATGTTCGCTCCGGGCGCGATGCCCAGTCCACCGACCTGCGCCGCAGCGGCGTCTGAGATGTAGTCGCCGTTCAGGTTGGTCGTCGCCAACACGCTGTAATCGGACGGACGAATGATGATCTGCTGGAATATGGAGTCCGCGATGCGGTCGTTCACCATGATCTTGTTCTTCCACTGCCCCTTGCCGTGAGTCGCGCCGATCGCCGCCACCACGTCCTTCACTTCCTGCACGATGCTCTCGCCGAACTCTTTAGCCGCGAACTCAATGCCCGGCTCCACAAGAGCTGCATTCTCTTCAGGCGTCAGGTTTGGGTTCGCGTCGAGGTTTCCGAGGATCCAGCTCTCGCGCTCGGTTACAGTCTGATCGCGGAACTCCTGAGTCGCAACCTCATAGCCCCACTCCCGGAAAGCGCCCTCCGTAAACTTCTGGATGTTGCCCTTGTGGACGAGCGTCACAGTCTTGCGTCCGTTGTCGATCGCATACTGGATGGACGCGCGCACCAGGCGCTTCGATCCGGTGATCGAAATGGGCTTCACGCCGACGCCTGAATCGAGACGGACTTTCTTCTTGCCGCCCTTCAGCATCTCATCGTTCACAAAAGCGATAAACTTCGCCGCCTCGGGCGTGCCCTCGCGGAACTCGATGCCGGCGTAAATGTCCTCGGTGTTCTCGCGGAAGATCACGATGTCCACCAGCTCCGGCTGCTTCACGGGGCTGGGCACGCCCGCGTAGTACTTCACCGGACGCACGCACTGGTAGAGGTCCATCAACTGCCGCAGCGCCACGTTCAGCGAACGGATGCCGCCGCCTACAGGCGTCGTCAGCGGTCCCTTGATGGATACGCGAAAATCGACGGTCGCCTTCACCGTATCGTCGGGCAGCCAGTTCTGGGTGTTGCGGTAGCTCTTCTCGCCCGCCAGCACCTCGTACCACTTCACCGCGCGCTTGCCGCCGTACGCCTTCTCCACGGCCGCGTCGAACACCCGCTGCGATGCACGCCAGATGTCTCGCCCCGTGCCGTCGCCTTCAATGAACGGGATGATGGGGTTGTCAGGCACCGTGTACTTGCCGTCGGCGTACTGGATGGCCTGTCCGTCGGTCGGCACAGGAATGTCGTTGTAGCTTTGCTGCATGGCTTATCGGGACTCCGAAACTGAGATGTAAAAAAGCTATCACCCTGCAAGAGACACTGGCAAAGCGCGCTGCAGACTGGATGGCGATTACCGTGCAGGAAAAAGCCGCCTCCGAAGAGGCGGCTCAAATGGTTCAGCACGCGATGTCCCGGCGCTCTCGCCGAGCGTTAATTGGCAGGTAGCACCCTGATGACAGCCATCATGCCGAAATCTTCGTGGCCCAGGATGTGGCAGTGGTACACGAAGTCTCCGACGTAATTCCCGCGGAAGTCCATGCGCAGCTTCACGCTGGGGTACGGTCCGACGCCATCCCAGTAGGGGACGTCGATCATGTCCTGATACTGGCCGTCGACCGGTTGGCCATTCTGCTCCAGCACCAGGAAGTGAATCTGGTGAATGTGGAACTCGTGGTTCTCCAGTGCGCGGTTCTCGATGATCCAATCTTCCGTCGTGCCCTGAGTGGTCACGATGGCCGGGGGATTATTAGGGTCAAAGAGGGTCGGAGTCGCTCCATCGACGGTGATGAAGAAGTTGGTCGGGCTGTTGGGGTCAGTGGGGTCTGAAAGAATCTCAGAGAAGTACAGCTTGCGCGTAACCGTGGGCACGGCCTTGGCCAATCCCGTGAAGCGCGGCAGTTTCAGGATGGAGTTGGTGGCAGCCGGCAGTTTGAGCGAGCCGTCCCCCGTAGTTCCGGTGGACTTGATGTTCGCCAGCGGACGGTCGGGGTCGTTGTCGCCGAACGGGCCTGTGTCGATGTTGGTCGTCACGAGCTGGGCGACCTTCACAGTCTTGTCGGGCGCAGCGATGACGAACTCTACGCGAGCCGCCGGAGGCAACCGGTAGTGTTTGGCTACCAGCGTTGTGCCAACCGCAGTACCGTCCTGCGAGCCGGTCGGCACCCCATCGATTGCCACGATCCGCAGATCCTGCGGGACGCCGTCATACAGCACTTGCAGGTCGAGAATGGTGTCGGCCGCGGAGTTCAGCACCCTCCACAGCTCGGAGCCGCCCCGTTTCATCGGAATCACCGGAACTTTGTAAGCGGGGTAGGTGATCGGGCTGTAGTTCAGGGAGAGGTTCCAAGCCGGCAAGTTGTCCGAGTCTGGATCGATGTTCGAAGGCACCACCGTGTCACGGACGATCAGCTCGCGGTAGTACATTCCCGCGACTTCGTTGTTCACGTTCTCGATACCATCGACAATGATCGCGCCGGTCGCTCCGCCCTGCACCGCAGGCTCGGAAATTCCGTGGATGTGTGGGTGGTACCAGTACAGCCCGGGCGGTTCGTCGATCGGGAAATGCACATCGTATTGGAATGTCTCACCGGAGTTCACCAACGTTTTGATGACCTCGTCCTGATGGCAATCGGGAGGCACGTTGGTTCCGTGAAAGTGCATGTTGGTGGAGGTCGCAGTCATCACCATGCCGCCGCAGGTCTGCAGACCTCTCTTCACGATTTCCAGGCTCGGCGGCGGGGTGTTCATGTCCATGCCCGGCATCGAGTGGTTGCGGAACGAAGGGTTCGTGGAAGGCGGCAGATTGTTCGTCAGGGTAATCAGAAGCTCGTCGCCCGGCTTCACATGCAACGTAGGAGACTGGATGCCGTCCGGCGTCATGTAGCAGTACAGGACAGTGCCGTCAGTGTCGACGCGGCTCTGATAAGACAGCGTTACCCTCAGGATGCCGTTGGTGCTGTACAGGTCTGTTGGTGCAACGATTTCAAGGCCGGGAGCATACCGCACGCAGGGCGTAACCGGCTTGGTGGATGTAGCGTGAGCGACCGCGAACGGCGCCAGCAGTAGTACAAGGGCAAGCGCCCGCAGTGCAGCAGTAAACGGCGTTTTCATGGTGAAACTCCTTGGAGGTGCTTTCGAGACGGTGAGACCCCGCGTAAATCGCACAGTGAAGCGATTACGGTTCCGATCCTGTGCCCACAAGGATTCGGACCATCTTGCTGGCCCGGTAAAGCGAAATGACAGTTTGGTCATGTATACGACATGCGACCCTGAGATGTCATCAAGATTTCGAAATTTTGTAAACTTTTTTGCCGGACTCTGCTACTTGGGGTCCAACCCTTGCCCGGCGAAAGGCGAAAGCGCCTTTGGAAACCCTGCAGGCTGGCGCGCCCCTGGACCGCGTTTACGGCGACCCAGGCAAATCAAATGAACTCCACATCCAGGGGGAGAACACATGCACAGCTTGGCAGCGCGCGGATCAGGCGCAACAATGCCAAGGCAATAGTTTCATGGACTTCCCTCAAGTGCCAGCCGTTACCAGGGATTCTTTGGTAACAATTACCCAGATCAGGAGCTCCCCGTGTCAGGATGCGACACAAGCAATAAGCCCCGGCCGAAGCCGGGGCTCTTTTTCTGAAGCCGTGCGGGTTTAGAACTGGCCCCACAGCAGTTGGTTGTAGACGTCGTGGTGGAACTGCACTTCGCAGGGCTTGACGATCGTGCCCAGCAGGCGCGGGCAGCGGTCAGCCGAAGCTTGCTTCAGGTCAGCATAACGACCCTTCACATCCTCGCCCAGCAGCGTCGTCGCCCAATCCGCACCTCGGAAGTTCTCCAACGCGGTGTAGATGTTGTCCGGCAGATACCGTTCGGCCTGGCGCAGGTTCTTGATCTTTGACGTCTCGCCGTGCAGGCCGCTCTTGAAGACCGAGTACAGCACCATGTACGGGTTCGCATCCGGACCGACGGACCGAACCTCAACACGCGCCGACTTCTCGTTGCCAATGGGGATGCGGATCATCGAGCCGCGGTCCGTCGCCGAAGCCTTGATCTGGTTCGGCGCTTCGAAGTGCGGGTCGAGGCGACGATAGGCATTAACGCTCGCATTGAGCAGCAGGCAGATATCGTTGCCATGAGTCAGGATGCGGTCGACAAACTGCCACGCCATCTTGGAGATCTTTTCCTGCCCGTTCGGGTCCCAGAAAAGGTTCTTGCCAGCCTTGTTGGTGATCGACACGTTGGTGTGCATGCCGCTGCCGTTGACGCCCGTCACCGGCTTGGGCAGGAAGCTCGCCGTCATGCCCATCTGCGTCGCAACCTGGCGACAGATCAGCTTGTAGAGCTGGATCGTATCGGCCGCCGCCACTACATCTCCGTACGTGTAGTTGATCTCGAACTGCGAAGGCGCGACTTCCGGGTGGTCCTTCTCATTTTCGAAGCCCATGGAGCGCTGCACTTCCGCCACGCTGTCGATGAACTCGCGAAGAGGATCGCCGGGCAGCGAGTGATAGTAGCCGCCCTTGTTGACGTACTCGAACGAGCCCGTCTCGTGGAACGTGCGCTCGGCATCGATGCCTTCGAACAGGAAGCCTTCAATCTCGTTTGCCGCGTTGAGCGTGTAGCCGTTCTTCTCGTACTGCTCCTGGGCGAAGGCCTTGAGCACGCCGCGCAGATCGCCGGAGTACGTTCCGCCGTTCTTGTCGATCACTTCGCCGAAGACGATGACCTTGCCGGGACCGAAAACGTCCGCCGGAGTCCAATAGAAGGCTGACCAGTCGATACCGAGGCGAAGATCGCTCTCGCGCTGTGCCGTAAATCCGCGGATCGAGGAGCCGTCGAATGTCAGGTTGTCATAGCTCTTGACCAGGAACTTCTTGTCATAGTCGAGCATGTGCAGACGGCCTTCAAGGTCGGAGAACACCACCGTTACCGCCTTGATGCCCTTGGTGTCGGTCAGGTACTTCAGGCGCTCTTCCTGCAATGCGTGCATTGCAACGCGCTTCTTGCGCTGATCCTTGGCATTGAGGTTCAGGTCTTCCAGTTCTTCGTAGGACAACTCCAGAAAACTGCGGAATTCACTCGACATGGCGCTCCTTCAAACGGCAGCGTTCGCTACCCTTGGGTGGATTGGTTGGTGCGGACGGTGTGTGTGACACCGCGAATGTGGCTGTATGAGTCCCAGAATTAAAACTAACAGAAACATGTCGTCAATCGAGAACTGGCCGCGCAGATCGTGTGAAGCAGGCTCGCGCAGCGCCTTTGGACGCGCTGTAGAGTCGATTTTCGGCTGAACCAGCGCGGGACAGCATTGTTAATTCTTATGCCTGCGGGGTCTGGCGGTCCTCACTCTGGGTGTCGTGCGTGCGATAATTTCTAGCGGGGCTGCGTTATCTCGCAGCCGTCCCCGGCCACACCGGCTATCCACCTGGAGGGTTTCAGACATTGGGCATGAATATGGTTCCTACGCGCCTTTTTTTCACCAAAGGCGTTGGCAAGCACAAGGAGCGTCTGACCTCCTTTGAAATGGCGTTGCGTGACGCCGGTATCGCCGCTCAGAATCTCGTACGCGTTTCATCGATCTTTCCGCCGCACTGCAAGCTGATCCCGCGCAAAGAAGGCCTGAAGTTCCTCAACCCCGGCGAAGTCGTCTTCGCCGTCGTAGCTGAGAACTCCACGCGCGAGGCCCACCGCCTAGTCGTCTCGTCGATCGGCGTTGCGATCCCGACCGACAAGACCACCTACGGCTACCTCTCCGAGCACCACAGCTTCGGCGAAACCGAAGACCAGGCCGGCGACTACGCCGAAGAGCTCGCTGCCGAAATGCTCGCGACAACGCTCGACGTGGACTTCGACCCTGACAAGAGCTGGGACGAGAAGAAGGAAATCTACCGCATCTCGAACAAGATCGTCCGCACGGCGAACGTCACGCAGTCGGCCGTCGGCGACAAGAATGGCAGATGGACGACGACCATCGCCGCGGCGATTCTGCTTTTCGACGACAAGTAGCCTGCTACACAACAGTATGAGAAGGCGCCGGTCTTCGGCGCCTTTTCTCATGTCCGCGAATCAAATCCTGGAAGCGAATAGACTATGCCTAATATCACCCGCGTCGCCCTCATCCAGATGTCCTGCTCACCGGACACGCAAGCCAACCTCGACAAGGCTGTAGCCCGCGTGCGCGAAGCGGCCGAAGCGGGTGCCAAGCTGGTCTGCCTGCCCGAACTTTTCCGGGCGCAGTACTTCTGCCAGCGCGAAGACCACGCTCTCTTCGCTACGGCCGAGTCCATTCCCGGACCCTCGACCGCGGCGCTGAGTGCCGTGGTTCGCGAGCACAAGCTGGTCGTCATCGCCAGCCTGTTCGAGCGCCGCGCTCCGGGCCTTTACCACAACACCGCCGCCACACTCGACTACGCCTCCACCGCCCCGGACAACATCGCCGCCGTTTACCGCAAGATGCACATCCCCGACGACCCGCTCTACTACGAGAAGTTCTACTTCACCCCGGGCGACCTCGGCTTTCTATCCACGCAAACTTCCGCCGGTCCGGTGGGCACGCTAGTCTGTTGGGACCAGTGGTACCCCGAGGGCGCGCGCATCACCACACTCAAAGGCGCGGGCACGCTCTTCTTCCCCACCGCGATCGGCTGGCACCCCAGTGAGAAAGCTGAGTTCGGCGAGCGCCAATACGACGCCTGGCAGACCATCCAGCGCGCCCACGCTATCGCCAACGGCGTCTTCGTCTGCGCGGTCAACCGCGTCGGCCACGAGCATGGCGACGTCATCCACAACGGCGTCTCAATGCCCGGTCCCGGCTCGCATACTCCCGAGGATGGTCTCGAATTCTGGGGCGGCAGCTTCATCGCCGACCCGTTCGGCCGCATCCTTGCCAAGGCTTCGCACGACAAGGAAGAGATCCTTTATGCTGATCTGGACCCCGCCGAGATCGAAGTCACTCGCCAGCACTGGCCCTTCCTCCGCGACCGCCGCATCGATGCCTATGGAGGCATCACCAGCCGCTTCCTCGACTAGAATTTTTTGCGCCATATCTTGAGGCGCGAACCGAACATTGTCTTCAATTCATTGTGCGGTTCCATGTCAGAGCCTCAAGGCATGAGTAATACACGATCGGTGCGGCCGACCCATCCTTGCATGGCTGAAACGATATCAAAACGGTTGAGTCTACCTTCGAAATTCGCCACACTCCACCACCTGAAGCGATCCCGGCAACGCTGCGCTCAGAGCCGCGGAAATGGCCGGAATATGAGCCTGGATAATCGACCATTGATGTGCAGTCAGCACGACGATCGCAATTTTTCGAATCGTTCTGTTCTGCTGATCCGGAAGCTTCCTGTCACCGGTCAGGAATACTTCGTACCCAGACTCCTCTGCCACATCCAGCAGTGCACCATTACGAAGCCCAGCCCAACCCGCATACACAGCGGTGATGGCTTCATGCTCAACCAACGCAAATCGCAGTCGGGGATCAAGGTTTTCATCAAGCAGGACCTTCACGCAGCGGAAGCCTGACGACATCCTTCAGCATGTTGCACGAGATTCAAGACGTCCTCTCGGGAAAGTCTGGGAAACTCCTGAAGGACCTCCTCAACGCAACCGGTGTGCTCAAAGCTCTCGATGACGAAGTCCGCAGGAATCCGTGTCCCCTTCACCAGAGGAACGCCAGAGACCTTACCTTCAATCACCTCGACAAGATCGCAACCGCTCCAATCCATAGGGCACCTCGATGCCCTCATTCTACCTCTCACAGTCAGGCCAATACACTTTCCCCGCAATCCCCGGATAGACTCCCACCAGCGCGCCCCGCATGATCGCCTCATGCACATCGCCATTGAACCCTCCATCCTCTACTTCGGCACACCGGTCGTCCTCATCAGCACGCTCAACCAGGACGGCACACCCAACATCGCTCCCATGTCCTCGGCCTGGTGGCTGGGCTGGAACTGCATGCTCGGCCTCGGCGCGAAGGGGCACACCGCTCAGAACCTGCTGCGTGAAAAGGAGTGCGTCCTTAGCCTGCCATCGGTCGAAAACGTCGGAGCCGTCAACCGGCTGGCGCGCACCACGGGTTCAGATCCGGTTCCTCCGCACAAGCTCGCAATGGGCTATCGCCACGAGAAGGATAAGTTCGCCGTCGGGCGCCTCACCGCCGTAGCCTCCGAGCTCGTCGCCCCTCCCCGCGTTGCCGAGTGCCCGATCCAACTCGAGGCTGTGCTTGAGACTCACCAGCCTTTCGGCCACCGCCCGGATAAGCACCCGACCGCGCTGGCCTTCGAGGTCCGCATCGTCCGCGCGCACGTCGACCCAGCGCTTCTGCTCGAAGGACGTGAAAATCGTATCGATCCGGACAAGTGGCGTCCATGCTGATGAGCTTCTGCCACTTCTACGGCCTTGGCGACCGCCTGCAGGACTCGGTGCTCGCCCGGATTCCCGAGACAGCCTACCGCCCGGTCCCGCACATGGCACGTTAGGCGATTTTCCGGAGGCCATATTCCCTGATAGAAACTATTTCCCAATGGCATTCGTCAGCATGTATAAGAAAGCGCCGCCGCATTCATGCCTAAGCCGAGTCGGAGCGGCAACCCCGTACCAGGAGCTCTTCAATGAACGTCCGTCTCGCCGCTACCGTCACTCTCCTCGCCATCGCCGCGGCTGCCGTCGCTCAGGCGCCTAACGCCGGCAAAGTCCCGCCTCGCACCTGGGTCGATAAAGACACCGGCCACCGCGTCTGGCGTCTCACGGACGAGCCCGGCTCCGGAGCCTTCTACTTCAACGTCAACGACTACACGCCCGACCTCAAGACGCTCATCTACACCGCCCCGGACGGCATCCATACCCTCGACCTCGCTACAAAGAAGACCAAACTCATCGTCCCTAACCCGCCCGCGCCCGCTGGCGCCCAGCCCGGCGCCTTTCGGTTCGGCGGTCCGCGCGCCATCATCGCCGGCCGCATCACCAACTCCGTCTTCTACTCGCAAACCGATCCCGCAACCCGCGTTACGACGCTCTACAAAGCCGACGTCTATTCCGGCAAGGTCACACGCCTCACCGATCTCCCCAAAGGCATGAGCGTCGCCACCATCAACGCCGATGAGACTCTCGGGGCCGGCACCATGAACGACACACCCGACGCCGTCAACTATGGCGATCGCGCCGTGCGTCCGCAGGGTATCGGTGACGGCCCGCACGTCCAACCCGCCAACAAAGGCGAAATGATGGAGCAGCGGCTCGCCGCGCGCACACCGCTCACGCTCTACACCATCAACCTCCAGACCGGAAAACTCACCGCGCTGCTCCACTCCACCGACTGGGTGAACCACCTGCTCTTCTCGCCTACCGACCCGACGCTGCTGATGTACTGCCACGAAGGCCCGTGGCAGAAGGTCGACCGCATCTGGATGATCCACACCGACGGCACGCACAACACGCTCATCCACAAGCGCCACATCGCCATGGAGATCGCCGGCCACGAGTTCTGGGGCCTTGACGGCAAGACCATCTGGTACGACTGGCAGCCCATCAAGGGAGAGGACTTCTACCTCGCCAGCTACGACCTCGCCACCGGGCGACGCACGGCTTACCATATGGACCGCAACGCCTGGTCGATCCACTTCAACCTCACCAAAGACCTCGACATCTTCTGCGGCGACGGCGGAGACCCCGGCCAGGTCGCCAAGGCTCCCGACGGCGAATGGATCGAGCTCTTCCACCCACGCCTGCTGAACACCACGGGCGCACTCAACGAGCCGGACTTCTTCCAGCCCGGCGTCTTCAAGGAAGAGCATCTGGTCAACATGGCGCAGCACAACTATAAGGCCGAGCCCAACGTCCGCTTCTCGCCCGACAAGAAGCTCGTTTTCTTCTCTTCGAACATGTTCGGCCCCAGTTATGTGATGGCGGCCGAGGTGGAAAAAGCCGTCAATCCGAAGCCTGATGAGGTCCTCTCCACCCCCGAGCTCGCCGCCAGCTTCAATCCCGGCAAGCCCGCCCCAACGCCCCCAAACAAGTAATCGGTCCACGATCAACTGCATTTATTCAACATCCAGCGCCGCCTCTGCTTCAGGGCGGCGCTGGATTGTTTGTGCCTCACGACGCTGCCGAATCTATTTCTCTGGTGAAAATATGGTTTCACTATTGACAGTCGTTATGTTGACTCGGTAGAACGCTGCTGTCCACATTAACGCCACACTGTCGCTTCGCTGGAGGAAATTGAACGCATGAATTCGCTGAACGTAAGCCGCCGCAAAATGTTGTTGGGAACGGGCGCGTCGGTTGCCGCGCTGGCCGCTGTCTCTGGTCTGTCCTCAGCCGCACAGACCCCCACCACCCACCTAGAGCCCGGCCCCACGCCGCCAACACCCGACCAGATCCGTCGCATGCAGTGGTGGCACGCGGCCAAGTTCGGCATGTTCATCCACTTCGGCCTGTACAGCCAGTACGGCCGCCATGAATGGGCGATGGAAACATCTGCTATCCCGATCGGCGAGTACACGCCGCTAGCGCAGCAGTTCAACCCCAAGCCGGGTTCGCAGCGCGCCTGGGCGAAGCTCGCCAAAGCGGCCGGCATGAAGTACATGGTGATGACCACCAAGCATCACGAAGGTTTCTGCAACTTCGACACCAAGCTGACCGACTACAACGCCGTCAAGCAAGGCCCCAAGCGTGACCTCGTCCGCGAGTACGTCGAGGCGGCCCGCGCGGAGGGGCTGCACGTCGGCTTCTACTACTCGTTGATGGACTGGCACCATCCTGACGGCGCACGCTGTGCCACCGACGAAGAAGCTCGCAAGCGTTTTGTGGCCTACACGCATGGCCTCATCCGTGAGCTTCTGACCAACTACGGCAAGATCGATGTGCTGTGGTACGACGTGTCGTGGCCGCTCGATCGTAAGGGCTGGGAGTCGGACAAGATGGACGCGATGGTGCGCCAACTGCAGCCGGACATCATTGTGAACAACCGCAACGCACTGCCCGGCGACTTCTCAACACCGGAGCAGAAGATCGTTGCCGAGACCAACGGCCGCGCCTGGGAAAGCTGTATGACGCTCAACGACAGCTGGGGCTATCAGCGGGCAGACGACAACTGGAAGTCGGCGAAGACGGTCATTCGCAACCTCATCAGCTGCGCGCATGACCACGGCAACTACCTGCTCAACATCGGCCCGCGCGGCGATGGCTCAATCCCTGAAGAGAGCGTGCAGGTGCTCACTGAAGTCGGCCACTGGATGGACGGCAACGGCGACACGATCTACAAGTCCGAGATCTGCGACCCGCGCCGCTCGAACTATGCATCGTTTACGCGCGCGGGCAACACGCTTTATATGCACGTCCACTTCTGGCCGGGGAGCGATGTTGCGATCTCGGGCTTGATGACTAAGGTGCTCTCGGCGCGGTTGCTGAAGGGAGGCCAGGCGGTCACGGTTTCGCAGGACCCCTATCGCGTGCACCTCACGGGTCTGCCCGCGAAGGCACCCGATTCGCCCATCACCACTATCGCTCTTGAATGCGAGAGCGAGCCGAAGCAGGACACGATCTTCGTCCGCAAGAACAAGCCGCGCGCGGGCGTTTGATCCGACGCAAGGTTTTGCACAACTCACAAGGTCTCGCCGATCTCCTCGAGGGCGAGGCCTTCTTTTTGTTAGCGGCTGGTCTGCGTCGCGGGCGCTGCAGAGAGTTCGTCAGTTCCCTGCAACGGCTCACTCACTGTAAGCCGGGTGCCGAGTGCCGATACCAGGTCCGGCAGATCGTACTGGAGCAAGACGCCCGGAAGAATATCTTCCGGAGCGCCCATCGGCAGCGGGGCTTCGATCAGGCTGCGATAGCTCACCAGTGTGTGATCGATGCTGACATGCGACAGTCGCGGATCGAGCACCGCCGCATGAAGCAGCACAAGACCGAGGTGCCTGCTGGCCTTCGCCGTGATGCGTTTGCGATCGACACCCGAGCGGGATGCGAGATAGTCGAGCGCGCGCAGTGTGTCATCAATGCGCATGCCCATCAGAGTTTTTCCGGTCAGCTCGGCGCGCAGTTCGCTCAGGTAGAAAGGCCCGAGGATCGGCGACTTCGTTTCCTCGGTGCCGGGCGGCGAAGGCGGGGGCGTCATTGCGAGAACCACATTGCCCGCCGCGGCGAGCCGCTCAACGTCTACAGTCAGTTCTTTGTACGCCGCGGACTCCTGCGGCATGGACGCCGCTTCAGTCAGCAGAAGAATCGCAGGATGAACTCCCAGCGCACGCTGCGCACCGAACAATCCGTGCAGGTCAATACCCTGCTCCGGATGCAGCGTCATGCGATGCAACAGCACGCCGGCGTCGGACGTCGGAAGCTCTTCTTCATCGACAGGAATCACGCGACCGCTCGCACCTGAGACCTTCGTCACTCGCCGCACCGCCGTGGACAGAGCCTCGCCCCTGAGCGATCTTCGCTTCGGCATCGCTTCGTAGCGCTTGAGATTCAAACTGTGCACCGTCTGGGCGTTCGGATATGACGTCGCAATCTGGCCCGTAGATGTGTCCTGAAACGCCTCCCTGGGCAGAGCTGGTGCGGCTCCCGCGGCAGGAGTGGGCGGAACAACAGGACTCGTCGCATCGGCACCGGGTTGGAGATGTTTCAGGAAGAACGTCAGAATGCGCGGCAGGATTGGGCGAATGTTACCGTGCCCACCCGGACCGGTGAGAAACTCAAGGTCTGCGTCAGCGCCAAAGAGTTTGTAAATCCGGCGCGCTTCCGCCTCGCTCGCCTGCGCTCCAGCGAAGGGGAACATGTCGGACGTGGTCGCAATAATCGCATACGGGCGCGGTGCTGCGAGTTCAACCCAGTCGGGGAAATCAAGACCGGCGGCTATGAACCCGGGGCTCGACTGCTCGGCGTCCTGCGGCCCGATGGACGGCAGCAGCGTGTCGAAGCTCGTGATGTAGCAGGCCGTGCCCGTCGCCTTGATGCGCGTATCGAGAGCGCTCAGCAGCGCCGTCATCGCGCCTCCGCCGGAGCAGCCAAAAGCACCTATGCGCTCCGGGTCGATCTCCGGGCGCGACTGCAGATAGTCCACTGCACGCATGCCATCCCACGCAAAGTAGCGCGCCACCGCATCGCCAATCAGCGTCGGTTGCAGGCCCGCTTCGCCGTGCTCGCCGGTCGGCCGCGTAGCCAGCGAAGTGCCAGGCTTGGCAGGGTCGGGATACTGCAGGCGTTCGCCCTGGCCGATGGGATCGTAGTCAAGCACGGCGAAGCCACTGAGCGCGAACGCCGATGAGAACGCGTAGTCGGAAGCCTTCCCCTGCGGCCCGTGCCCCGGCGCGACGACAATCGCCGGCAGCTTGCCGCTCGTGCCGTCCTTCGTGTCCGGCAGAAACAGCAGCGCCGTCACCGGGAATCCCGGCTGCGAGTCGAAGATGATCTTCTCGATGCGAAAGCCTTTTGCCTGCGTGACGCCTAGCGAGCGTGCGTTGAGCGGCGTCCTCTGCGGCAGGCCGCCGATCAGCGCGACAATCTTCTTGCGGACCAGCACCTGGCGCGCTTCCGCTTGTGCACGCGTGGTGATTGCCGCAATCGCTGCTCTCCGCGACGCAGTTTCTTCAGCCGCGATGCGATCAAGATACTCGGTCAACTGCCGCCGTCCCGTATTGCTTGCAGAGTTGGTGTCGACGGCAGCGATAGGAGGAGCGGACGGTCGGGCGGGTGTCTGTGCAGCGGCGCCGCCTACAAGCATCAGGCCCGCAATCGCAATTCGCTTCAGAGTTGATAACGGCATGGAGGCCTTGATACACGCGCGTTGCAGGCACGGTCAAGGCAAGGCTATTCCGCTCCTCGGCATTCACACAGCCTTAAAGCCGACCAGCTTCATCGCGCGCGTCGCTTCGGGGTTCTGCATAAACGTAGACCAGATGAAGCCCGTGCGCAGGTTCTCCGCCATGAGCGCGGAAATGCCAAGATCGATCCCAAGAACGTCTTCGTCGTACCAGTTGCCCGCCGGATGCACAGCGTCGCGAAAACCGTAGCGCCCATACACCCGCTCGCCGAGCGTTCGCAGCGACCGCAGCACACGCATGCAATCCTGCGGAACAAACGGCAGCGAGCCCGCGGTGGCGTATGGGACCACCGTGCCGTCGATGTGCCCGAGGGCCGGCGGTCCTCCCCATGCAACGTACCCCCGCACCGAGTCCGACGCCGAAATGCCCCAGTAATCGTCCGTATATCCGATCTTCAGCGACAGGCAAAAAGCCTTGTGTGCGCGCGTGGCCGTGACGGAGTTCGCAAAGTAGTCGGCGTGGCCGTCACGCTTGTTGCGGAAGTCGAACCATGCATGCGAGTACTGGTGCACGAACAGCGGGTCGGGGGCAGAGATGTAGTTGAAGTTCTGAAACGTGATGCGGGGCCGTGTGAAGTTCTCCCACAGTGCGGGCGGCACGGGATGCGTCGGCGATCCAATCGCGAGCAGATAGATCATCATCAGCTCGCAGTAATGGTCCCAGCGACTGTTGATCCACGCCCCATCGCGAAACCCCATCGAGAAGGCGTCTCCGCCGTTCAGCATCCACGGCCAGTCGACGCGCTCATAAATCTTCGTCGCGAGGTCCGTGATGCGCGCATCGCGAAAGTACGCACGCGCGGTCAGCACACCGCAGAGGAACAGGCTGGTATCGATGGAGGATATCTCACTGTGGTCTGCAGGCTTGCCGGTATGCACGTCATTGAAGTGCGAAAAGAAGCCGTGATTATGCGGGAGCTTGTTCAGGTGGAAGTCGAGCGTGTTGCGCACGCGTTCAAGAATGTCGTTGTGCGCAAGATAGCCGCGGCGGTCCGCGATGCAGAGCGTGGAGAGTCCGAAGCCAGTCGCAGCAATACTCGAAAGCGGACGCCGCGTACTAAGCTTGCCATCCGTGTTATTCGCGTACGCGCGATCGAGCACCTGCCCATTACCGGGGTCGGCCTGCTCCCAGAAGAAGAGCGCCGCTCGCCGCTGCATGTCATCGAGCAGCGCATCATCGGCACGACTCAACGGCGGCGACGCGAGCATGCGCCGCGAGGGCACCGCGGCCGCAGCTCCCGCGAGCAGTTGGAGCGCGACGCGGCGGGAGAGAGGGCGGTGCGGCATGATGGGCTTCACGTTCGAAGGATACCCGTGCTCGGCTATCGGCGGTCGATTTTCAGAAGCACAAGCCCCTGACCCGGGATCGTCACGGTCAGCGTTCCGTTAGTGAGCCGGGTGTGTTCGGGAGGCGCTGGTGCCCCAGCCTTCCGCAACGCGACGATCTGATCGCCGGTTGGAGTCGCAGGCCTTCCCATCGCGTCGTACGCCTGCAGCACGTTGCCGTGCGTGCTGTCGACGCGAAACAGCGTGATGCCCGCAGCTTTCGGCGCACCTGTGAAGCTGATCTGCATGGTCTTGTCAGGGCCGGGATTCAGGGGTTGCGGCGTGTACTTCGCTCCTGTGCCTACCGGCGGAGCATAGTTCCACAACGCAACGACCAGCGAACCATCAGCCGTCTTCGTCGCCAGCGCGGAGTCGGAGTCGACCTTCAAACGCTGATCCCCCAACTGGTGCAGCAGCGCAAAAATGTTGAGAGTCGGCTTTGGAATGGAGTCGGCCGCAATCAGTCCGAAACCTCCATAGAACGGCGTGCGTACTACGCCCTGCTCTTCAAAGACGTCGGAGAAAGACCAGTAGCTCATGTTTTGAACCAGCCCATCGCACTGGCTGATGATGGTCGCGAGCCACGGCCCCATGTACACCGTGTCGGTCACATTAGGCTCGTTGGCGTAGCTCGCGTTGTACTCGGAAAAGATCAGCGGCGTCTTCGGAAACGGCGAGTTAGCGATCTCATCATGCACCTTGCGCACCGCGCGGCAAACCATCTTGTCGCGCGGAATCACCTCCTGCGTATGGAACACATCGGGTGCGGTGTCGTTGGCGTAGACATGCGTCGACGCAAAGTCCACCGGCACATTGTGCTGCTTGCAGTACGCCAGGAACTCGCCGACCCACCCCGCCTGCGCGGTCGAAGGGCCGCCCACGCGAATGCGCGGGTTGGCCGCTTTCAACGCTCGCGCGGTGTGATCGTAAAGCTCAAAGTACGTCGGCTGCTTCGGGTTGCCGGCCCAGAAATCGATGTTCGGCTCGTTCCACACTTCAAAGTTCCAGCGTGCAACTTCCTCGATCCCATAGCGCTCGACCAGATGCTGACCGAAAGCCGTGATCATTGCGTCCCACACCTTGTAGTCCTTTGGGGGAGACACGTTCTGCTTGTACCAGAAGGCGTGCAGCGCATTCGGATCGGAGGCCATCTTCTTCGGCATGAAGCTCAGTTCGACGAACGGGCGCACACCGTTGGCCAGCAGGCCGTCGTAGATCTGGTCGATGTACGAGAAGTTGTAAGTGCCCGCGTTCGCCTGTGGCTCCGTCGAGTCCTTCTTCATCTGCGCGAAGATGATCTCCTGGCGATCGGGATCGTACAGCCCCACTTCATCCATGAAGATACCGTGAAAGCGCACAGAGTCGAACGTCGTCACCTGCTTCACGGTGCGCAGGTCGTTGCGATAGCTCTCACGCAGCGACAGAATCGCGCGCCCCGAACCAAACGTCTCCTCCCAAAAATGTGGGAACGGCGTGGTCGGCGCGGAGGCATCGATAGTAATGCGATCCTGCGCCGCGAGGCACCCGGGAAGCATGAGAGCGGCGCCGAGGCCAAGTAGCAGGGACGGCTTGGCGAAATATTTCAGCATGACTTCTTTCTTTCGCTGAGAAGAGAAGAAGGTGCGGGCGCCTTGGGAAGCGCCCGCCCGATCATTACATATTGACATGCGGTTAGAAACTGAACCGTCCCTGGAAGCTGATCGTGCGTCCGCCGAGCGCCTGTTGATCCTGCCCGAAGTTGCCGGACGAGACGTTGTTGGTCACCGAGGCCGGGTTCAGGTTCAGGAGGTTGAAGACGTTGAAAATATCGGCGCGCACTTCGAAATTCGCGTGTTCGCCCAGCAAGCGAGTGCTCGGTATTCCGAAGGACTTAGCGAGTGACGCATCGAAGTCATGATAGTTGGGTCCGACGAACGCGTTGCGGCCCAGGCCCGGCCGCGGCGGGAGGGCGACGTTGCCGTTCGGGAAGCCGGTGCCACTCGCAGCCTGAATCGCCGAAGCAAAGTTCGGGACGGCGAAGTACTTGTTGGAGTATGCCACCGTGGTACCCGCGGAACCGTTGATGGTCGCCGTCGTCTGCTGGACGTTTGTTGTCGTTCCCGGGAAGTTCGTATTGTTGATAAAAGCACCGTTGCTGTGGTCGTTGTTTCCGCCACCGAGGTAGTACGGCCGTAAATTGTAGTAACCGCACTGCGTGCAATAGAGCGACGAACCGATGCCGTAGGTTGGGCTATAGGGATAACCCGTGTGGTACTGGAAGATTCCGCCCAAAGACCAGCCACCTGCAATCTTTTCCATCCAGTTGTTGCCGTGGAAGAGAACGGGCTGCCAGAGGCCGTACATCTTGAACAGCTTGCCGACGTTGAAGTCTGACGGGCCGTAAGAGTACGCCGCACTCTCCGGAAAGTATGGGTCCTGATAGTACGGTCCGGAGCCGTTGGTATCCATGCTCTTGGCCCACTGGAACTGCGCATCGACCGAGAAGTGGTGGATGAAGGGGTGCTTAAGTTCCACCAGCAAAGCATTGTTGTTCGAGCTTCCTTCGTTAAGCCAGAAGTCTCCGCCGGTGATCAACGAGTTCAATGGCACACCCGCCACAATCCCTGCCGCATTGGGATTTTCGTGACTGATAAGGTGCCGGCCGACACTGCCCTGGTAGCCGATCGAAGCGACGAGACCGCGGCTGATCTGGTACTCCGTATCGAGCGAGTAGTGCTGCAGATACGTGGTAGGCAGGTTACCCGAGCCGTCGCCAATGATGATGACATTGGCGTTGCCGCCCGTGGGGATACCGTTGCTGTTGTACGTTGTGACGGCGTGCGGATTCGCCGCAAACCCACTGATCGAGTGAGGATCGCTCGAGACACCGTAGATGATATTTCCGCCGTTAGTGCCTGGATTGCTCGGGCTGACGAACGCGTAGTTCACGAACGTCTGCGTCGGTGGATTGTTCCCGGCATTCGACGTGATTGCGATCTCGTCTTCATTGAAGTTCAGGCCGTACCCGCCGCGCACCGTCAGGTTGTTATGGAATGTCGTAGGGCTCCAGTTGAAGCCGACCTGCGGACCGAAGTTCGTCTTCTGAGGCGTCCACAGATCGCGGCTGGTGCTGATCGTCAATCCACTGAACGCTGCCGATCCCGCGCCGAACCGTGCCGAAGGAATGTTGTTCTGCTTCGCATGGAGTGCACCGAAGTAAGAGTAACGGATTCCCGCATGCAGCGTGAAGTTCGAACGAACTTTCCAGTCGTCCTGAATGAACGCGCCGAAGAGGTTCTCGCGCTCGTCGGAGCGGCTGCCGCCGGGCAGACCGGTAACGCTGCTGAAGCCGCCATTCTCAACCGAGGGCGCATCGTTCAGGAAGTCCCAGATGTTGTAGAAGTTGTAGCTCGGGCGGCCGGTCGGATTGTTCAGGTAGCGGAGGTTCGTATAGTCGACGCCAAACTTCAACGTGTGCTGCGCGATGATCTTGGTCGCGAGGTCCCTGTAGCCATAAGTCCACTGGTTCAGGTCGCTGCCGAGCGAAGTTCCGAACTGATTGATGGAAGCGCCCGCTCCCGGCCCGAAGAAGGTGATATTAGCTTGGGGCAGACCGACAGGCTGCTGCGGGTTCGAGGCGATCTCGTTCCAGCGCCAGCCCGAGGCATTCGCGCGAGCCTCATTCAGGAACGTGGGAGAGAAGGTATGGTTCCAGATCACCGAAAACGCATCGTTGATCTGGTCGTGATGGAACAAGTTATATGCCCGCGCGCCGCCGTTATAGTTGTTCGAACCCGACGGCACCCAGTAGATGGCGAACGACAGACGATCGTTCTGACCGATGTTCGCATCCATGCGGCCGTTGAACTGGCGGTAGTAAGAGCTCGATGGTGTGCTGGTAAGGAAGAACGCCACATCCGCAGTGCCATCCAGGCCTCCGCCGACGCCTGGGTTGGCCGCTGTGCCTGTAGCAGTGAGGTCTTGCTTACCGAGACCGGTTTTCAGCGGCGATCCGATGTCCAGCCCCTGACCCGAGATCGTGTTGCAATTCACACCTTCGATCAGTCCGGCAGTGGCGCACGTTTCGCCGCTCGTGATGATGGTGCCGCTGGGTGCGCTTCCGGGGAAACTCAGGAACGCTGATGCAATGCTGCCCGAGGGCGCTGCCGAGCGGAAGGCGGAGGTTTCATACCAACCGGTGCTGGTTGCGGTGGAGCTATTTGGGGTCGCCTCGTAAGCGAAAAAGGCGAACAGCTTGTCCCTCAGAAGCGGCCCGCCGAGGCTGCCGCCGTATTGGTTGAAGCGCGCATTGTCACGCAGCGGCGTGCCGATCCGCGTGCCATTCGAAGTGCGGACCGCAGGCTGATACGCATTCAACCCCGGGCGATGAATGGCGAAAAAGGCGCTGCCGTGCAGCTGGTTCGTTCCGCTCTTGGATGTCACCAGCGTCTGTGCGCCGGCGAAGCGTGCGTTCTCCGCATCGTAGTCGTTGGTCACAACGCGCACGTTATCGATGGATTCTTCGCTCGGCGTAATCACACTCGCGCCGCCCCACACCGCGCTCACCGTGCTGATGCCGTCGATCGAGATGCCGTTATTCTGGTTCTGGCTGCCGTTCGCGTTGACCTGCGGGCGGTTCTCAGTGGGCGCCGAGCCTCCATTGCCGGAACCTCCCGGCCCCTGGTTGCCAGGCTGCGCAAAAACTCCGCCCGAAGCTCCTTGGGCGCCATCGCTTATCGCGCCCGGCGCAAGCTGCGACAGCGTGAACACATCGCGGTTGAAGGACGGCAGATGCTGAACTTCGTTGGCATTGACCGTGACACCGATATTAGGTGTCTGAGTATCGATAGCCTGCACGGTCGAGGCGTCGACGGTGATCGTGTCGGATACGCCTCCCACCTCCATCTGCACGTTGACGGAGTTCGCTTGTTCCGGGATGAACTGCAGATCGCTCAATACCTTCTTCGAAAATCCCTGACGGTCGACGGTCAGGGTGAATGTGTCCGGCGGCAGAGCGTTGAAATTGAAGACGCCCGCTTGGTCGCTGGTGCGCACGATGGTCTGGTTGTTCGCATTGTCCTTGAGCGTCAGGGTGGCGCCGGGAACCACCGCGCCCTGCGGATCGGTCACGACACCCTGCACAGACGTGCGAAACTGCGCGGCAGCGGGGTGCGCGAGGAACAGGCACAGAAGCGCAGCAGGAATCGAGAGTGCGCTTGAGAACTTGGCGCGGAAGATCGAAACGGTGTTCATACAGCCTCCAAAGGATGAAACGTGGCTCGGGGCCTACGGGCGAGGTCGAACGTCTCGCTCCGAAACATACGCAATCGTTTGCACAGATAGGGCAATCGTTTGCGCAAATGGATATTGCGCTCACCCGTCAAGCAGTGTCAAGTGCAACGTCTCGCCGAATTGGATGCACACGCGCAAGTATGGGACACTTCGGCATGCCAAAATCTGCAAAAAAAAGTACGCGGGGTCCGAAATCCGCCCATGCAGTTCCGGAGCGATCGCCGGACAGGTCGGCATCCGCACCTCGCGCGGTAAGTCTCAAGACGGTCGCCACGCACCTCGGCCTTTCCGTGGCGACCGTCTCGCGTGTCCTTACCGCCGCGCCCGCCGCCCGCTCCATTCCTAAGATCACCCAAGACCGCGTCTTCGCCGCAGCAGCCGAGATGAAGTACCGCCCCAACGTCGTCGCGCGCTCCCTGCGCAAGCAGCAGACCATGACCATCGGCGTCATGCTGCCGGAGGTCAGCGAAGGCTACGCCACCCTGGTGCTCAGCGGCGTCGAGGAGCGGCTGATCGAGGCGCATTACTTCTACTTCGTCGTCAGCCACCACCACCGCCCGGACATGATCGAGCAGTGCCAGCACATGCTGCTCGACCGCTCGGTCGAGGGACTCATCGCAATCGACACTCCCCTCACCCACCGTTCGACCGTGCCCACCGTCACCGTGTCCGGGCATCATGAGCCCGAGGGCGTCACCAACATCATCCTCGACCACAACCGCGCTGCTTCCCTCGCCGTCGACCACCTCTACCAGCTCGGCCACCGCGAGATCGCATTTATCAAGGGCCAGGAGTTCAGCTCCGACACCGACGCGCGCTGGGAGGGCATACGACTCGCTATGTCGGCGCGCGGTCTGCGCATTGTGCCGCAGCTTGTGACGCGACTGGAGGGCGAGGCGCCCTCGCACGACCCCGGCTACGCGGCCACACGCCGCCTGCTGGCTGCTGCCAAGCCCTTCACCGCGCTCTTCGCCTTCAACGACGTCTCCGCCATCGGCGCCATACGCGCCTTCCGCGAAGCCGGCCTGCGTGTGCCTGAGGATGTCTCGGTTGTGGGCTTCGATGATGTGCAGTCGGCGGCGTATCAGAATCCTGCGCTGACCACGGTGCGTCAGCCGCTGAAGCATATGGGCACTCTTGCCGCGGCGCAGGTGCTCGAGCAGATCGGGTCCGCGCGGATGCTCGCCGTGCAGCAGATTGTCGTCTCCCCCGAGCTGATCGTGCGCGAGTCGACGTGTCCGCCGCGGGCGAAGACCGGACCCGCAAAGAAGTCCTCCCGTTAGCAGAAGCGCCACGCCAAATCATGGGAGCAAACGCCATCAGCGAGCAAGCACGCACCGCGCCACCACCGTTCTTTTCCGCACTGACGCGCACCGAGTCCGGCGCGCTCATCGCAACCTTCGCGGGCTGGTGTCTCGACGGCATGGACGTGATGGCCTATAGCTTCGTGCTGCCAACCCTGATCACACTCTGGCATCTATCCAAAGGCCAGGCCGGGCTGCTCGGAACCTCGGCGCTGATCGTCTCCGCGCTCGGAGGCTGGGTCGCCGGCCTCGCCGCCGACCGCTACGGACGCGTGCGGATTCTGCAGCTCACAATCCTGTGGTTCGCCGTATTTACGTTCCTCAGCGGTTTCGCGCACTCCTTCCCCGAGCTGCTCGTCATGCGCGCGCTGCAGGGGCTCGGCTTCGGTGGCGAGTGGGCCGTGGGCTCCGTGCTGATCGGCGAAACCATTCGCAACGAGCATCGCGGTAAGGCCGTCGGCCTGGTGCAAAGCGGATGGGCCATCGGGTGGGGGCTGGCCGCAATCTTCTACACGCTCTTCTATCTGACTATGCCGGTGGCCTATGCGTGGCGCGCAATGTTCTGGATCGGCCTGCTGCCCGCACTGCTGGTCTTCTACATCGGCCGCCGCGTGCACGAGCCCGAGGTTTTCGATAGGCAATCTGTCGCGAGGAAATCTCAAGGCAGTTTGTCCGAAATCTTTTCGCGCCGCGTTCTCAGGATTACGCTGCTCACGTCGCTCGTCGCACTCGGTGTTCAGGGCGGTTATTACGCCATCACGACGTGGCTGCCGCTCTATCTCTCCAGCACGCGCGGCCTCTCGGTCTTCAACACCGGCAAGTACCTGTGCGTCGTCATCCTCGGCTCCTTTGCTGGCTACCTTACGAGCGCGTGGCTCACTGACAAGCTCGGCCGCCGAGGTACCCTGATCCTCTTCGCGGCCTGCTCATTCCTCACCGTCACCCTCTACATGGCGTTCCCGATATCCAACCACACCATGCTGTTGCTCGGGTTCCCTCTCGGCTTCTTCCCTTCCGGGTCGTTCGGCCCCGTCGGATCCTTCTTCACGGAGCTGTTTCCGACGCGCGTTCGCGGGTCGGGGCAGGGCTTTTCGTACAATCTAGGACGCGGCATCGGCGCTCTGTTCCCCACCCTCGTCGGCGCTCTCACCGCGCGTGTCGGCCTCGGACGCGCTATCGCAATCTTCGCCGCTGCTGCATATTTGTTGATGGTCCTCGGTGTCCTTGCGCTGCCGGAAACCCGCGGACGTGAGCTTGAAGATTGATGAAGCAAAGCCCATGCTGAAACCAGAACAACACCACGGACAGGCCCTGACACTGACGATGCTCGTCGCCGCGGGCCTGGTCAACTTCCTCGACCGCTCTTCGCTGTCCATCGCGCTCAACTCCATCCGCGCCGAGATGCATCTTTCCGCGACGCAGATCGGTGGCCTTATCGCCGCCTTCTCGCTCGCATACGGATTCTCGCAACTGCCGGTAGGCCCGCTGCTCGACCGCTTCGGCGCATGGCGCATCGTCGGCGCCGGACTGGGAGTGTGGTCGCTCGCGCAGCTGTTCACAGGCTTCGTGACCGGCGTTCGCGGTTTCCTGCCGATGCGCGTCCTGCTCGGCATGGGCGAAGCGCCATTCTTTCCCGGCGCGGTGAAGCTCGTGCGCGAGCGCTTCACGGTCGAAGAACGCGGCCGCGCAATGGGTGCCGTGAACATCTCCTCTGCTATTGGCCAGGGGCTTGCCCCGCCGCTGCTGACGGCGATCATGCTGTGGCTCGGCTGGCGCAGCATGTTCATGCTGATCGGCGGCATCGGCACCGCTCTCGCCGTGCTGTGGTTCGCCGTGCAGCGCTTCACCGCACCAGCCGCGGCCCCCGCACCCGAGGTCCCAGCCCGGCTCTCTTTCGAGAATTGGCTCTCGCTCTTCGGCCAGCGCTCCATGTGGGGCATGATGCTGGGATTCGGCGGCATCAACTACACTGCCTGGTTTTACATCGCGTGGCTTCCTGCCTACCTGCAGGACGAGCGCGGCGTCAGCGTGCTGCATAGTGGCTGGCTCGCGGCGCTGCCGTTCCTTGGCGGCTCCGCGGGCATGTACGTCAGCGGCCTGCTCGCCGACATCCGCATCGGTCGCGGCCGCGAGCACAGGTTCGTGCATATGTCGCAGATCGTCTCCGGCATGGTGTTCTCCGCGCTGTTCACGCTGGCCGCACCGCATGTTGCGGGCCTCGGCGGCGCGGTCGCCTGCATGAGCTCGGCGCTGTTCTGCATCCACTTCGCCGGAACCTCTGCCTGGGGTTACGTGCACTCCGCCAGCGATCGCACGATGGTGGCTACAGTCGGATCCATCCAGAACTTCGGCAGCTTCCTGATCGCCTCCGTGGCCCCGTTCGCGACAGGACGCATCCTCGACCTGACCCACGCCTACGGCAGCGCCTTTGCGCTCTGCGCCGCGGTGTCCCTGGCCGGAGCGGCGTGCTACCTCTTCGTTGTGAGACAGCGGACCGTCGTTCTCGCACAAGCGTAGAAGCGATGCAGCGTTGTCAGTTGTAGACTCATCGCACTGCGGTTGCGCGTCGATCGCGCGCCGCGGAATCCATACTGAACGGCATCCAATGCTCAGTAGAAACATCGCTCTTCCTGCACTCCTTCTGATCGCTTCCAGTGCCTTCGCCCAGCATGAGGAGCAGAACGTCACCGGCTGGCGCCTGCAGGACGCCGCCAAGATTACGGTCGAGCCAGCCGCCGCCTCACTGCCCACGTACACTCCCACTGGCTGGTACGCCGCCACCGTTCCCGGTACCGTGCTCACCACGCTCGTCGACAACAAGGTCTACCCCGAGCCGCTCTACGGCGAGAACATGCGTAATATCCCGGAGAGCCTGAACAAGTCCATCTGGTGGTACCGCACTACGCTCCGCATCCCTGCAACATACGCGGGAAGGCACACGTGGCTGCACTTCGGCGGTATCAACTACACAGCCGAGATCTGGGTCAACGGCCACCAGGCCGGTTCTATGCGCGGTGCATTTATCCGCGGCGACTTCGATATCACACCCTTCGTAAAGCCCGGAGGCACAGCGGCGGTCCTCGTCATCGTCGCCCCGCAACCGCATCCCGGCGTGCCACACGAACACACGGTCGCCCTCGGCCTCGGCCTCAACGGTGGTGAGACCGCAATTGACGGCCCCACATTCCTCTCGACCATCGGATGGGACTGGCTGCCTGCCATTCGCGACCGTGACACCGGCATCTGGCAGCCGGTGTCGCTCTCCTCTACAGGCCCCGCGCTGATCAAAGATCCGATAGTGACCAGCAGCGTCGATCTCGCCGCACACGTGGCCGACCTTAACGTGTTTGCCACCCTCACCAACCTGACCGCCAAACCTATCCGCGGCACCGTCATCGGAACGATCTCGGGTCAGGATCAATCCATCGTCTTCCGCAAACAGGTCACCGTCGATCCGGAAACAAGCACGTCGGTTGCATTCGACAGTCAGGCCACGCCGGCCCTTCATCTCACCGGCCCGAAACTCTGGTGGCCCAACGGCTACGGCCAGCAGAATCTCTACAAGCTGCAACTCCGGTTCGAGGTCGGTGCTCGTATCTCGTCGTCTCAAACAACCAACTTCGGCATCCGCAAGATCGAGTACCAGGTCGCCGACTCCGAGAACCTCACCATCTCCGTCAACGGTGTGCGCGTCATGGTCCGCGGCGGCAACTGGGGTCTTGACGAGGCGATGAAGCGCATCCCGCGAGAGAGGCTCGACGCGCAGTTCCACATGCACGCGCTCGCTAATCTCAACATGGTCCGTAACTGGGTCGGCCAAAGCACCAGCCCCGACTTCTACGACCTCGCCGACAAGTACGGCATCCTGCTCTGGGACGAGTTCTTCCAGCCCAACCCGAGCGACGGTCCTAACGTCACCGACATTCCCACGTACATCGCGAACGTCACCGACAAGGTCACGCGGTATCGCAACCATCCTGCCATCGCCGTGTGGTGCGCGCGCAATGAAGGCTATCCGCCCAAGGCCCTCGACGACACACTGAAGGCGCTGATGGCGCAGCTCGACCCCACGCGCCTCTACCAGTCGAACTCCGCCGACGGTCGCGGCGTATCCTCGCACGGGCCATACTACTGGCGCGAACCGCGGCTTTTCTACAAGCTTACGGAGAGCTTCAAGACCGAGACGGGCTCCGTGTCCGTGCCTACCATCGAATCCATCCAGGGCATGATGCCCCAGAAGGATTGGGAGACCATCAACGACGACTGGGCGCAGCACGACATGGCTAAGGGTGCGCAACGTGGCAACCAGTATCCCTCCACGCTCGCCAAGCGTTACGGCCACATCCGCAACCTCGCCGACTTCGTTCGCAAAGCCCAGCTCGCCAACTACGAAGCCTTCCGCGCCATGTACGAGGGGCGCAACGCGGAGATGTTCAAAGCCACAACCGGCGTGCTCACGTGGATGAGCCATCCCGCGCAACCCAGCTTCGTCTGGCAGCTATATCACTACGACCTCGAACCCAACTCCGCGCTCTACGCGGCGAAGAAGGCCGCCGAGAGCATTCACGTTCAACTCAATGAAGCCAACGGCGCAATCCAGATCGTCAACAACACACCTGACACACTCTCCGGCCTAACCGTCCGCGCGAGTATCTATAACACCGACAGCAAGCTGGAGTCCGAGAAGACTTACGCAGTCGCGCAAGTCCCCGGCAGCACGACCGTCAAGGTCGATCAACTCGACATTAGCGCCCACACTTCGCCGGTTTACTTCGTGAAGCTCGATCTCCTCGCCAAAGATGGCCAAGTGCTTTCAAGCAATTTCTACTGGCAGAGCGCGGTTGAAGACGACTTCACCGGCATGGCTGGCCTGCCTACAGCAACGCTGGAAGCCTCCGCGAAATCTCATATCGAGGGCGCCCACACAGTGCTGACCGTTACGCTTCGCAATCCGACCAGCACCATCGCGTTGATGACACACCTGCAACTGCATCAGAAGCAATCCGGCAAGCGCGTCCTGCCCGTCTTCTACTCGGACAACTATCTAACGCTGGTTCCCGGCGAGTCGCGCACCATCACGATCCAGGCGGCAACAAAGGACTTCGGGCGCGGCACACCCATGTTGCTGCTCGACGGGTTCAACGTGGACGTCAAGCCCGTGAACGGCATCGTCTCCATTGCGCCCAATCTGAACGCCCAGCCGCTGCACTGGCCGGAGTCGAACCTCGTCCCGGAGTAGTCCCGTTACAGCCGCTGTGCTATTACCGCTGCCGTCGGCAACTATCGCTATCGCATCTTGATGACCAGATTGATCACCTTGTTGGGATGGGAGTCGAAGCGGCTGATCTCCCTGATCCGAGACCGCGCCGATCTGAATGTCGCCCACACACCGTAGTCGACGTCAGGATTGAGACGCTTGAAAGTATAGGTACCGCTTCGGTCGGTGATGTACGACATGATCGTGTCAGTACCTTCGTCGTGGACCTGTACGACCGCGCCCTTCAGAGGCTCGTGGTGTCCATCCGTTACCGTTCCGGTGAGGCTGCGGATCGTATGCTGGGCCGGCGCGGAGGGCGCGCACAGCAGGCACCCGGCGCCGATCAGAATGCGGAACAGATTCCGTGCATCGCGCCGGTCGCGCGATCTGATCAGGCTCATACAGCTCTCCCGCATGGAATTGTCGATCCGCGGCGTTCCGGTGATTCGTTCAGATGCACCGCGCAGGCGGGCAGTTGGATACTGCTCGCAACATCCGCGTGGCTGCTTCAAAACGCGTCCCCGCTTCTGGTTTAATAATAGAGCTATGTCTAAACGAGAATTTCAAACCGAAGTCAGCCAGCTCCTGCAGCTCATTGTTCATTCGCTCTACTCGCACCCGGAAATCTTCCTCCGCGAACTCATCTCGAACGCCTCCGACGCGCTCGACAAGCTGCGCCATCTTACCCTCACCGACGAGGCCTACAAGGACTTCTCCTTCAACCCGCGCATCGACCTCGAGCTAGACGAAGAGAACAGCACGCTTGCCATCGCCGACACCGGCATCGGCATGAACGAAGAAGACCTCATCTCGCACCTCGGCACCATCGCGCGCTCCGGTACGAAGAACTTCCTCGCGCAGCTTTCCGGAGACGCGAAGAAGGACTCGAACCTCATCGGACAGTTCGGCGTCGGCTTCTACAGCGCCTTCATGGTCGCCGACAAGATCGAGGTCGTCTCGCGCAAGGCCGGTGAAGACAAGGCCTGGCGCTGGACCTCGGACGGCAAGACAGGATTCGAAATCGAGCCCGCGGAGCGCGAGGTCGCCGGCACAACCGTCCTGCTGCACTTCAACGAGGAAGGCAAGCAGTACACCAACAGCTGGCGTCTGCAGCAGGTGGTCAAGAAGTACTCCAACCACATCGCGTTTCCCATCTTCCTCACCTACGACAAAAGCGAGTGGAACGAAGCCGAGAAGAAGTCCGACAAGACTCGCGTCACCGAGCAGGTCAACTCCGCCAGCGCTCTGTGGCGGCGCCCCAAGAGCGAGCTCTCCGACGAGGACTACAAGGAGCTCTACAAGTCCATCTCCGGCGACTCGCAGGACCCGCTCTTCTGGTTCCACACTCGTGCCGAAGGGAACCTTGAATACACCACGCTCTTCTACATCCCTTCCAAAGCGCCCATCGACCTCTACCAGGCGGAGTACAAGGTGGGCGTCAAGCTCTACGTCAAGCGCGTCTTCATCATGGACGACGCGAAAGAAATGCTGCCGCAGTACCTGCGTTTCGTGCGCGGCATCATCGACAGCGAAGACCTCCCGCTCAACGTCAGCCGCGAGATACTGCAGCAGAACCGCGTGCTCACCAGCATCCGCAGCGCAAGCGTCAAGAAGATTCTTTCCGAGCTGAAGACCATCGCCTCCAACGATCCTGAGAAGTATCTGCAGTTCATCACCGAGTACAACCGCCCTCTCAAAGAAGGCCTGTACAGCGACTACGCCAATCGGGAAACGCTGCTGGACCTCATTCGCTTCAAGTCCACCAAAGCCGACGGTCTGACCAGTCTTGCCGATGTGAAATCGCGCATGAAAGAAGGGCAGAAGAGCATCTACTACATCACCGGTGGAAACGACTCCCTGCTCCGCACATCGCCGTTGCTGGAGATTTACCGGAAGAAGGACATTGAAGTCCTCATCCTCGACGACGACATCGACGAGATCGTCTTCTCCGGCATCGACAAGTACGGCGACATCGATCTCAAGTCCGTCAACAAGACCTCCACCAGCGACGACCTAAAGGATGAGACTGAGCCGGAAGCCAACAATGCCGAAGCCCTGAAACCGCTGCTCGATAAGCTGAAGGCCACGCTTGGTGAGCGGGTGAAGGATGTCCGCGCTTCGGTGCGGCTCGCCGACAGCCCCTCGTGCATCGTCACGGACGAAGAGGAACCTTCGCTGCAGATGCAGCAGATGCTGCGCGCCATGGGGCAGAAAGAAATTCCAATGCCTCGGCCCACGCTTGAAATCAATCCCGACCACGAGATTGTAAAGAAGCTGCTCGCCCGGCCCGACGACTCTGTCACCGAAGACGCCGCATGGATGCTCTTCGATCAGGCGTTGCTCATGGAAGGCGTGCCACTGCAGGATCCCGCTGCATTCGTGCAACGCCTCAACCGCGTTCTCACTCTCTCAATTTAGCCGCACGCAGACTCTTAACGCACAAAGTCGAGACCCTCGGGTCTCGACTTTGTGCGTTAAGCCAGCTCTATCGCTGCACGCCGAATGTAAACACCGTCGTCGAATGCATCACCTTGCCGGGCATCAGCAGCGTGGAAGGAAACGTCGGCTGATTGGGCGAGTCCGGAAAGTGTTGCGTCTCCAGGCAGAAGCCTGCATGCTTCACATACTTCACGCCGGAGATGCCCGTAAGCGTGCCGTCGAGGAAGTTGCCGGAGTAGAACTGCACCCCCGGCTCGGTCGTTGTAACCGTCAGCGTGCGCCCGCTGCCCTCGTCAACCGCGCGCGCCGCCACATGTAACTGGGCTCCCGTGCCGTTGAGCACGAAGTTGTGATCGTATCCTCCCGCAAGCTTTAGCTGCTCGTTGGGTTGATTGATGCGTGCACCAATCGCCGTGGGCTTCAGGAAATCGAACGGCGTACCCGCAACCGGATCGTTGTGGCCCAGCGGAATCAGACCTGCATCGATCGGCGTATAACGGCTCGCGTTCAACATCAGCTTCTCATCCAGGATCGTCCCATGCCCTTCACCGCCAAGGTTGAAGTAGCTATGGTTCGTCAGGTTCACCACCGTCGGCTTCGTCGTCGTCGCGGTGTACTCAATGCGCAGCGCGCTGGCCTTGAGCGTGTACCGCACATGAGCCGTCAGCTCACCCGGAAATCCCATGTCGCCATCCGGGCTCACCAGCGTCATCTCCACGCCATCAGGAAGCTGCTTGCCCGTCCACACCTTGTGATCGAACCCCTGCGGCCCCCCGTGCAGAGCGTTGCCGTTATTGTTCGCCGGCACATGGAAGGTCTGGCCGTTGATCTTGAATGTGCCCTTCGCGATGCGGTTGCCATAGCGGCCGACAATCGCTCCGAAGTACGTGCCCTTGTCGGCTTCATACGCGCCAACATCCTTGTAGCCAAGCACAACATCGGCCTTAGCTCCCTTGCGGTCCGGCGCGTCGATGCTCACGACACGCGCGCCGAACGTGGTGATTCTCACCTTCAGCGCACCGTCGTCCAGTGTGTAAAGTTCGACGGCATGGCCGTTCGTCGTCTTGCCCCATGCTTCCTTGCTAACCGTTGTTTGGGCGAGCCCATAAGCCGAGAACCCTGCCAGCAACAGCACCACGCCTGCGAGCTTCATCTGTTTCATATTTCCTCCGAAGGTCATGCCGACACCTGTGATTGCCGCGCTTCAGCAGCGATCTCCCGCAACTCACGCAACACCGTAGCCAGGCCTTGCGGCGATGCGCCCTCATCGCCAAATGCAAAATACACATTCCGATACAGCCGATAAACCTTCTCGTAAAGCGCCGCGCTAGAAGGCTCAGGCGTATAGACGTTGTAGCCCGGACACATGCGTTTTTGCGCTTCTTCGATGGAGGGGAAAATGCCCGCCGCAAGTTGCGCGAAGATCCCCGACCCAATGCTCGTTGGCGGGCTATCCGGCACCAGCACCGGCTTGTTCAGCACGTCCGCATACACCTGGTTCAGCACCGCATTGTTCTGCGGAATGCCGCCAGCGTTGATCACACGCTCGATCGGCACGCCATACTCCGCCATACGATCGAGGATGATGCGCGTATGAAACGCCGTGCCTTCAATAGCCGCGAACAGCTCATCCTGCGCGGTGTGCAGCAGGTTCCATCCGAGCGTGATGCCGCCCAGTTCGCTCTTCACAAGCACGGTGCGATCGCCGTTATCCCACGAGAGCCGCAGCAGCCCCGTCTGCCCCGCGCGATAGGCCTCGAGCCCCTGCGAGAGCTGACGAACATCCGTGCCCGCGCGCCGCGCAATCGCCTCGAAGATATCGCCCACCGCGGACAGCCCCGCTTCAACGCCAACAAACTGCGGATGCACGCTGCCCGGCACCACACCGCACACGCCTGGAATCAACTGCGCGCTGTGCCCCATCGCGATGATGCAAGTGGATGTGCCGACAACGTTCACCACATCCCCTTCGCGGCATCCGGCGCCGATCGCGTCCCAGTGCGCATCGAATGCGCCGACTGGGATCGGAATGCCCGCGCGCAAGTCCAGCTTATCCGCCCACTCCGCCGACAGATGCCCGGCGAGATTGTCCGAGGTCAACACCTCCGACGCGAGCTTCTCGCGCACGCCGTCGAACAGCGGATCGAGCTCGGATAGAAAATCCTGCGGCGGGTAGCCGCCCCATTTCGGGTTCCACAGCCACTTGTGGCCCATCGCGCAAGCGCTGCGCTTTACATCCTTCGGATGGTTGGCCCCACACAGCGTCGCCGCGACCATGTCGCAGTGCTCGAAGGCCGAAGCAAACTGGCCGCGCTTGTCAGGATTGTGCCGCAGCCAATGCAGCAGCTTCGCGAAGCCCCACTCATGCGAGTAAACCCCGCCGCACCATTCGATGGCTTCAAGGCCTCGCGCATGCGCCAGAGCGGTAATCTGCTGCGCCTCATTCAGCGCACGGTGATCGCACCACAGGTAATAGTCATCGAGCGGCTGCATCTTGTCATCGACAACGACAACGCTCGACCCCGTCGTATCCAGCGCAAGCGCTTCCACCTGGCTTCCATCGATACCGGTCTGCGCCAAGACCTCGCGCATCGCCTTCGCGAGCGCCGACATCTGATCGGCGTGGGACTGTGTCGCAAAATCGGGGTCCTCGCGCTTGCGCTTCAGCGGGTACGAAGCTGAAGCCGTGCCGAGCCGTCCGCGCTCACTATCGAGCAGCGTCACACGCGTGCTCAGGGTGCCAAAATCAACTCCCGCTACGATATGCATAGGTCCTTGTCTGAACGTGAGTTCTGTTGCTGAATCCTTGCGAGGCCACATTTCACGGCATGAAACCGCTTTCATCCGACCTGCTGAATGTAGAGTTTGACCGTCACCCTAGTCAAGCTGCGCACGGCCAACTGGCGCTCATCGCGCTCCCGCCGCCTTCTGAGGCACAGGCGCCGTGGGCTCGTCAATCTTCACGATCCGGTCCCCGGCAACATTTGTAAGCGTCTGCTTTATACCGCTCGGCCAGCGTATTTCGATCGACGAAGCAACGGCATCCTTGCCTAAGCCGAAGTGCGCGCGTTTGTCGTTCGAGGAGAGATAGCTTCCCGCCGTTGACACCGTCCAGTACTGCGCGTCGTGCGCAGTGACGACCTTGATCTCCGCGCCAATCGCATCGCGATTGCTCTTGTGCCCGACCAGCAACAGCGTCAGCCAGTGATTCTGTGTCGGCGTCTCGTTGTGCAGAACATAAGCCGGTCCGCCGTTGGTCGTAACCACTGCATCCAGGCGTCCATCGTTATCCAAATCGCCCACCGCCATTCCCCGCCCCACCCAACGCTGGGCAAACACGCTGCCCGATTGCGCCGACACATCCACGAACCTGCCATTGCCCATGTTCCGCGCCAGCAGCAGCGGCTCTTTATAGTGCAGTTGCGGATAGTTCAACTCGACCGTATCCAGATCATGACCCTGCACGATCAGCAGGTCCTTCAGCCCGTCGTTGTCATAGTCCAGGAAACGAATGCCCCACCCCGAATGCAGCAGCGTCATCGGCGCAATGCCCGAGACATAGGTGTCATACGTGAACGAGCCATCACCGTTGTTGCGGTACAGCGCGTACTTCTGGTTCGCAAGGTTCGTGATGATCAGGTCAGGCAGGCCATCGTTGTCGAAGTCCTGGAAATCGATGCCCATGCCCGCATACGTCCGCCCATCACCATCGACGGCGATCTCTGCAGCCAGCCCCGTCTCTTCGTAGGTTCCATCGCCCTTGTTGCGATACAGGAACTCCGGCATGGAGTCGTTCGCAACCGCAACATCGACCTTCCCGTCACGATCAAAGTCCGCAATCGCTATCCCCAAGCCCTTGCCAGGGGTGGCCATGCCCACCTTGGCGGCAACCTCCGCGAACGTTCCGTCTCCATTGTTGTGGTAAACCAGCGGAGCGATCGCCGGGAACATATCCGGATGGCAATACGAGCGATACCCCTCGCGCTGTTCGCCACACCACACGTCGTTAAAATCCCAACGAACATAACGCAACACCACCAGGTCGAGCAGCCCATCATTATCGAGGTCCACCCACGCCGCACTCGTCGACCACAATCCGCCGGGCGTCTTGTCGCCGCCAGTCCCAGAGCGCTCCGTCGCATCGGTGAACGTGCCATTGCCGTTGTTGTGATACAGGTGGTTGCCGCCATAGCTCGTCACGTACAGGTCTTCGTAGCCGTCATTGTCGAAGTCTCCGACGGCCACCCCCATCCCATACCCCACGCCTTTCAGCCCGGCCTTCTCTGTCACGTCTTCAAACGTGCCGTCCTTGCGCTGGTGGTACAAACGGTTCCAATCGGCAGGCGAGCGCTTCGCAGGCACCGTGCCCTTCGCCGTTGGCTCGTCGAGCGGTGCTCCGTTGACGAAGAACAGATCGAGCAGCCCATCATTGTCATAGTCGAAGGCAGCGACTCCCGACCCCATCGTCTCCAGCAGATACTTGTGGCTGGTATGCGAAGCCACGCCAGTAAAGCGGACACCGCTTGCGGTCGTAACGTCGGTAAATTTTCCCGGAATCATCGGAGCCGCGTTGCCTGCTCCCGGTGTGACTTGCGCGGATGCGCGCCATCCTCCCACGGCGAACAGCACCGCCAGAGCACCACAGCCGATCCACCCCGGCCTTAAATTTGCAGTCATAAAATGTTCGCGCCCACCGCGATCTTTTCCGGCACTGACAGAAATGAGTAGTTCAACACAAGCGTTCTCCGGTGCTCTTCAGAATGCACTATGCGGCACGACAGGTGCAACCGCTTACATCCACGTCCGTTACACCTGCACCGCGGGAGCACTCTACACCCCACCGGAGCCGACCTTGCGACCCTTCCCACTCGCGGCCTTTGCCGTGGAGCTGCGCACCACAAGCCGCGGCTGGATCGTGTGCTCCTTCTTGACCGGCTGCTTGTCCATACCTTCATAGCGGCCCCGAAACAAGCTTCGGAACGCCGTCGCAGCGAGCTCCCTCCGAGGAACATGCAGCGTTGTCAGCGCCGGCTGCGTATAGGCGCTGAGCTCAATATCGTCGAAGCCCACCACCGAAATATCCTCCGGAATCCTCAGACCCGCTTCGTGGATCGCTCCCATGGCGCCGATCGCCGTTAGATCGTTCGACGCCAGCACAGCCGTCGGCCTCTTCCCCGCCTTCAGAATGCGCTGCATCGCAGCGTGTCCACCCTCTACGCGGTGATCGCCTTCCTGCATCAGGTGCGGCTCGCCGGTCAGGCCATGCTGCCGCAGCGCCTTGTTGAACGCCTGCGCCCGCACCCTTGCAGAACTAAGTGCCAGCGGTCCACTGATAAACGCAATGCGCTGATGTTTGAAGTCGAACAGGTGCTTCATGGCCAGCTTCACACCGGCGGCATAGTCCACGCGCACCGAACTGACGCCCTTCATCTCTTTCGGCGTATCCATAAATATTGTCGGGATCCGCCGATGGCTGAACGTATGGATCAGCCGGTCTTCCATCTCCGACGTCATTATCGCCACGCCATCCACCTTGCGCTGCAGCATGCGGATAACGCATGCCTCCATGCGCTTCGGATCGTAGTCCGTGTTCGCGATCAGGACATCCTGCCCATGCTCGACAGCAATGTCTTCAAACGCCTTCACCAGCTCAGGAAAGTAAGGATTCGTGATGTCCGAAATGATCAGGCCATACAGCCCGCTCCGTCCCGAACCCAGCGTACGCGCACTGATATCGGGGTAAAAATTCAGCGCCTCAACAGCTTCGCGAACCCGCTCCGCAGTTTCGGGGCTTACCGTCGCTGTTCCGTTGATGACCCTCGAAACCGTCGCGGTGGAAACTCGCGCGCGTGCTGCGACCGCCGTGATGTTCATAGTCCCGTCATCCCGAAATACGCGCCTTTGGCGAAGTCTGAGGTTGCTTGGATTCAGCTTACTCCTCAGCAAGCGGAGCAACGGGGCCAGCCTTCCTTCAGACTTAACTCGCGTTGGGACGTGACGCCGGCCAAGCCGAAAGCTTCGTGCCTTTTTTCTTCTTTGCGGCAAGGTAAGCAACTAGCTGCTGCAGCTCGTCGGTGGTCAGCGCATCGCCAAACGCGGGCATCTCCTTGCCGCCATCACGAATCTGCCGCTCGATGTCGGGCTTGTGCAGAAGCCTGCCCACTCCGCTGAGGTCCGGTCCGCGTTCCGTGCCTACGCCATCCACGCCATGACAATGCTCGCAGCCGCGCTCATGGAAAAGCACAGCACCCTGCTTCCGGTCGTCCGACGAAGCAGCACTTACGCCGGGAGCGCCACCGAGGCTGACGACACAGCTTGCTCCAGCTATCAGACACAAACAACCCACCAAAATGCGTGCAACCCCGCCCCGAGCCCTCATCGCGCGTGAACACCGGCGATAGCATCTTTATGACGAAAAGCCGAGCGAGCGACGATCGCCGCCGCGCCGTACCACCACATACCTCTATGCAAACCCATCTCCAAAATCCGTGTCCTTCTTCCGCTCGTATGTGATCGGGAGACCGCGGATTCAGGCGAGTTCCCTCGCCTGAGCTACCGCTGAATTTTAACGCACTGGATACTCGCTTTGGAAAGCCGCTTTACGGGCTCAGCGCAGCGGAATGTCCAGCACCTCGATCGTCAGTGCAGGAACCGTATGCTTCCACGCGCCGCCTGAAACGCTTACTGTGGAATCCACGGGGTGAATCAAGTTCGGATCCTGGATCGAGTTCGTCGCCTCGAAACTGCCAGCGTGCAGCGAGGTCATCTTTGCAGCACGTGGTCCCGTCAACCCATGCAGATCAACGGCTAGCGACTGGTCTTTATTCGACGCATTGACCAGCTTCAAGTGCAGCACATGCTTGCTTGAACTCACGGTTGCCGAGTAGAAAAACCGCTCGCCGACCCCGGTGATCGATGTCCGCGCCGTGCCGTCGCCGAGATGGCCTGCGAAGAGCGCCTGCGCATAGTAGCTTGGCGAGCCATAGCTGTTCGCCGCGTCATAGCCGATCAAGTTCGTTCCCCACTGCGACGCCTGCGGGTTCACGTTGACCAAGAGGGGTGCGTAGGCGGCCATGATGATCAGATCGCTGTTGCGCTCCATCGCCGTCATCCACGCCGAGTCGGCCAGCGCGGCGCCGAAGTCCGGCGAAGGCGTGCCCGAGAGCGTCGCCCACTCACCCACAAAGATCTTCGGTCCCGTGCGCGGCGCATTGTCGTAGTGGTGCACGAAGTCCAGCATTTCGGCCGAAGGCTTGTAATAGTGGTCGTCGAGCACATCGGGCTGCTCGTCTTCGGCTTTCTCCTTCACCGGCGTGGTCGCAATCAACTTGTACTGCGGATAGTGCTTGCGCAACGCTCGCGCAAACTGCGCGAACCGCGCATCGTAGCTCCCCGATTTATCGAACTGGTCTTCGTTGCCGATCTCGATATAGTGCAGAGGAAACGGCGCAGGATGTCCGTCGCGAGCACGTGCCGCGCCCCACTTCGTGCTAACGTCGCCGGTCACATACTCCACTTCATCGATCGCTGCCTGCACATAAGGCTCCAGGTCCTTGCCGGTATTCACATGCGCTCCCTGTAGCGAATAGCCCGCATAGACCGCCAGCAGCGGTTCGATCTTCAGGTCCTCGCACCACTCGAGAAATTCGAGCAGCCCCATCCCGTCGGTCGACCAGTAAGTCCACGGCGCCTGGTGCCCCGGCCGGTCGACCAGCGGACCGATCGTTTCCTTGAAGTTGTACCAGTCCGCGAGCCGGTCGCCTTCAAGATAATTGCCGCCAGGCAGGCGGAGGAAGTGCGGATGCAGCGCAGCCATCTTTTCCATCAGATCAATGCGGTTGCCGTTCGGCCGGTTGTTGAAAGTAGGCGGGAACAGCGAGACCAACTGCAGCCATACGATCCCGGGATGAGCAATGGTCAGCTGCAGGTGATTCTTCATTGAAACTCCCGCGCCAGGCGCGCCCGCGGCCGCCGTCAGCGTGTATTCATACCTTGACCACTCGCCGCCATGCAGCGGAATCTTCGCCTCCGCCAGCAAGGCGCCCGTGCGATCGTTGATGAGCCGCGCCGTCACAGGCCCTACGGCATCGTTGTCGACCTTCGCATAGAACGAGCCGCGATAGCTCGTATGCGGCTTGACTGCGATGCCCCAATATCCGCCGTTGCTCACCCCGGCCTCACTGCCCGGCGTCGCCGCTTCGGCGGTGAGCTTCACGCTGTAGGGCAACGCCTTGCTTGGGCCGCTGCTCTTATCCAACTGCATCGACGCGCGCGCGCTGCCGTTGCGCACCAGGTTCCAATGCTGCACGCCGGCCCAGTCGGAGCGGAAGGTACGGTTCTGCACCAGCTCCGCATACAAGCCGCCGTCGAAAGCGTGATTGATCTCTTCAGTCATCAGCCCGTACAGCGTCGGGCTGACTGGCGCCACGATATCTGCAGGATCGATCGTCAGCCGCGCAGGAGGTGCAGGGGCGGTCGACTGCGCTGAAAGTGTCGCAGGAACTAAGGTCGCCAGCATCAGCAGGAGCCTCACAAGGCCGGCAGCCCGAAACGACGAGAGGAGGCTGCGGAAGTGGACCGGAAAACTAGAAGTATTCAACTGGAGTGCACGCTGCATCGAAAAGCCTCCTGCGTTATATTGGCGTGAGTGAATTTTGAAACCGCTTACATTCACGCTTTAAAAAGGATTGAGATTGCCTCCGCGATTGTATTCGAAATACGCATCCTCTGACTTTTGAGCACGCGATGAAGTCCGCGCGTGTGTCCTCCGGCACCCTCCGCCGCGAAGATGGTACTCTTTCCAAGCCGCGTTTACTCGACGACGAAAGCGGTTACAAAAGGGAATTTTGTAAAACGCGCGAGCAAATCGCACTTTCTCAAACCAGGCCTTGGCCTCCACATCGTAACCAGTACCGGACAAAAGCGGGCCGGAGAAGCGAGCAGCTGATGAGTGACAAAAATAAAGAAGTCTGGTTCGTGACCGGCAGCCAGCACCTGTACGGCCCCGAAGCTCTCGCGAAAGTCGCGGAGAATTCCGGCAAAATCGCCGCGTCGCTCGACGGCGAAAGCACGGTGCCCGTGCGCGTCGTCTGGAAGCCCGTGCTCACCACCGCTGACGAGATCCTGAACCTCTGCCGTGAGGCCAGTCGCGACACGCGCTGCATCGGCCTCGTGCTCTGGATGCACACCTTCTCGCCGGCAAAAATGTGGATCGCCGGCCTCACCGCGCTCACCAAGCCCTTCCTACATCTGCACACGCAGTTCAACCGCGAGCTCCCCTACAGCACCATCGACATGGACTTCATGAACCTGAACCAGGCCGCGCACGGCGACCGCGAGTTCGGCTTCATCACCGCGCGTCTTCGCCTAGCGCGCAAGGTCGTCGTCGGCTTCTGGCAAGACCGCAACACCGTTTCCGACATCGCCACATGGTCCCGCGCGGCGCTCGCATGGGACGAATCGCAGACCCTCAAGGTCGCGCGCTTCGGCGACAACATGCGCAACGTGGCCGTCACGGAAGGCGACAAGGTCGAGGCGCAGAAAGTGTTCGGCTTCACCGTCTCCGGCTACGGCATCGGCGACCTCGTCGACCGCATGAACCAGTTCACCGACGCAGACGTCGACCGCCTCGTCCAGGAGTACCAGGACACCTACACCATCACCTCCGAACACAGCCGGCCGGACTCGCTCAAAGTGGCCGCACGCATCGAGCTCGGCATGCGTGCCTTCCTCGTCGAGGGCGGCTTCGGCGCGTTCACCGACACTTTCGAAGACCTGCACGGCCTCGGCCAACTCCCCGGCATCGCATCGCAACGCCTCATGGCCTCAGGCTTCGGCTTCGGCGGCGAAGGCGACTGGAAAACCGCCGCCCTGGTCCGCATCATGAAGGTCATGGCGCAGGGCCTGCCCGGCGGCACCTCCTTCATGGAGGACTACACCTACGACTTTGCAGGCACGCCGAAGGTCCTCGGCTCGCACATGCTCGAGGTCTGCCCGACCATCGCCAAGGACAAACCTTCAGTCGAAGTCCACCCACTCGGCATCGGCGGCAAAGCTGACCCCGTACGCCTCGTCTTCACCGCAACCGCAGGCCCCGCGGTCGTCGCCTCCATCATCGACATGGGTAATCGCTTCCGCATGATCGTCAACGAAATCGACGTCATCGAACCCGAACATCCGCTGCCCAAACTTCCCGTAGCGCGTGCAGTATGGTTCCCCAAGCCGAACCTGAAAGTTGCAGCCGCCGCGTGGATCTACTCTGGCGGAGCCCACCACACCAGCTTCAGCCAAGCACTCACCATGGAGCACCTCGAAGACTTCGCGGAGATCGCCGGCATCGAACTCGTTCGCATCGACGCCGATACGCGCCTTCCACAGCTCCGCCGCGAGCTCGTCTGGAGCGATGCCGCGTACAAGCTGAACTGATCGACCGCGCACCCCTGTGCGGAATTACAAACCGATGACACCGGCAGTATTGCGGCCTGACAACTCACTCCAGCGCGCCCGATAGCCTATGTGCATTTGAACTCATCGCGCGCACGCAACATCGAGCGGCTGGAGTGGGCGCTCGCCGCCTTGCTGCTGCTGTGGTTCGGCTGCACCTCCATGCCGCACGCCTGGCGAGCGCTCAACGCGGACTTTCCCAACTACTACATCACCGCACACCTCCTGCGCGAACACATCTCCACCTCGCGCATCTACGAGTGGGTCTGGTTCCAGCGCCAGAATGACCTACTCCGCACCGGCCAGCCCTTCTCCGCGATGCAGCCGCTCACGCCGTTCTCTACGCTGTTTATGTGGCCCTTCGCCTCACTGGCCCCACTTGCCGCAAAGCATTGCTGGCTCATCCTGAACGCCGGCATGCTGCTCGTCACTGCGTGGATACTGCGCCGCATCGTCGCCCTTCCGTGGAGCCGAATCGCGCTGCTCATCGCCGCAAGCTACCCCCTCCAGCGCAACATCTTCACTGGCCAGCTCTACGTCCTGCTCCTGTTCCTCATCGCGCTGGCGTTGTGGATGCATCTCTGCAGCCATCACGTCGCTGGTGGAGCACTGATTGCAATCGCAATCGGCCTCAAGCTTTTTCCCGCACTCTACCTGCTCTACTTCCTGCGTAAGCGCGATTGGCGCGCACTTACGGGAGCTGTCGCAGGTGGCCTCGGAGTAGCTGCTGTCTCAATCGCCGCTTTTGGCTGGCAACTCAACCGCCTCTACCTCCTGCAAATCCTGCCACGCGCAATGCGCGGCGACGGCACAGACCCATACGACCTTACCTCTGCATCCTTCCCCGCTCTCTTCCATCGCCTCTTCGTCTTCGAGCCGACGCTCAACCCGCATCCCGTCCTGCACGCCGCGTGGCTTCTCGCGGTGCTGCTGCCGAGCGTTCAACTGTTGCTCACCACACCTCTGATCGTTCTCATCGACCCGCGCTCAGGAGACCCCCAGCGAACTCAAATTGAATGGTCAGCCGTTCTCATCGCCTGCCTGACGCTCTCGCCGATGCCGGCGTCGTACCATTTCGTGCTGCTTCTGCTCCCGGTGGCAGTACTTGCAAAGCGCTTCATAGAACAGGAATCCCACTGGCAACTAGCCGCCTTGGTCCTCCTCTTTCTCGCCATCGGGTCCCCACATTGGCCCATGAACTCCGTCGCACCCTTCTACGTGCCTCGGCTCTACGCGATCCTCGCGCTGTACGTGCTGACACTCTGGCAACTGCATCCGCAAGAACAGCGCATCCACTCGCTCGCTATGCGGAACCTCCCATGGATAGCCGCGCTCACCAGCCTCGCAGCAATCAGCATCGTACTGGCCTTGCGCTCGCAGCCCGCAGACTCGGTTTACGCCGGCCGCATCGCTCTCGCGGAACCTGCACTCTCGTTCGGGCAACCTCTCGCCACGGACAATGGCATCGCCTTCATCGCTATGCAGCACACCGGATATCGATCAATTGAGGAAGGCACGCCGCAGGACCCCGCGCGCAGACCTGACGAACTCACGCACGCAGCCCTCGGCGCGAGCCGCTGGATAGAGCAGGTGTCGACTTCACCGCAAATCATCTCGAACATCCCCGGCACTCCGGCCATCGCGAACGCCGAACAGCCCATCGTCTCCACTGACGGCAAATGGCTCGCATACGTCCGCGAAGACCACGGCCACGGCGCACTCTGGCTGCACGGGCTCAGCGTTTCAGAAGTCGATACACGCATCACACCAGCAGAGTTCGACGTGCTCGAAGCCTCCTTCGCCCCTGATGGAGTTATCACCTTCTCCGCATTCAACCCAGCCGGAATCGCCGCACTGTTCGTGCACAACACCGACGGTCACATCACGCAGCTGCTCAGTGAAGAGGCGCGCTACCCCGCCGTCTCGCCTGACGGCAAATGGCTGGTCTACAGCCAGCTGCATGGCGGAAGCTGGAACCTCCGCCTGCGCGACCGCAGGACGGGCACAACTGTTCCGCTTACGGATGAGCCATGCAACGCAATCCAGCCCGCGTGGGAACCGGGCTCGCACACAATTCTCTTCGCCTCGGATTGTGGACGCGCGGTCGGCCTCACCGCGCTCTATCGCCGGCGAATCATCCCCTGAGGCGACGCATGCACTATCACTGCAACCAGGCAGAGAGATCGCGTTCGATGATGCGTTCCAGCCTCTTCACATCGTCGCGATAGTAGTGCACCAGGAATCGCCGGTCTTCTGAACTCATCTTCATTGAGCCCCGCTCGCGGTACACGATTTTCTTCAGCATCGGCCGCATGCCGGCCGGAACACGGTCGCGCAACCCGCGCCCGATCCCGCCACGCCGCAACATCTGCGCCATGCCCGCAATCTTCGGCACAGCCATTTGCAGGTGCCGCTGTGCCCGGTCTGGTACAAAATCCGCATCGACTTCAAGAAACGTAAGCACCTCGCGAAAGAACTTCGCGGGGTCCGCCATCGTCTCTTCGTACAACCACACTCGCACCTGCTTCTGCGGTATATGGTCCAGCATGCGCTCCACCTGCTGGCCATACATCCCAACTTCCAGGAATGGATGATAAATCCCCAGCGGCCCATCAGTCCTCAGACAACACGCAATGTGCTCGCTGAAGGAGTGCGAAATATGCCCGTCGGAAAGATAGTAGATGTAATTCGAAAACGCACGTTCCGCGGGGTGCCGCAGCACTAACACGATCTTCGCAGCCGGACTAAAACTGGCGATTTCCTTCGCGGCAGTCGGCGACCACAGATACGAGACGCTCCCCTCACCCACCGCGTGCTCTCTGTGCGCCCCTTTGAAAAGCTTCAGGTAGTCTTCGCGCCTGGATACTATCCCTCCTTCAACGCCGACCTCCAGCCCGTTATTCAAACGCATGCTTAACTCATCCATCGTGCGCTGCAGCTTCGCGCGCAACTCGGGAGCGTAATTCTCCACCCGCGTCTCCTGCGAGAAATGAGACGGCTCCTTGACCGGGCTCATAAACACGTCAGGATGCTGGCTCAGGTAGTGATACAGCGAAGTCGTCCCGGCCTTCGCGGCCCCGGCGATGAAGAAATTCGGAATGGTTTGTTCGGCCATAGAATGCGCAGGTAAGGTGCTAGTGACCCAGCCTAATAGCGCATAGCGGCTGCGCTGTCACCCGGCCGTGCGAGGCTTGTCGTTCCTTTGTCAGAAGATTGTTGCTGCGCACCCGGCCCCCGTACGCTTCAGAGGTTCTCCGTTAGCGAGACACGCAGCGTCTTCGGAAAACGGAACACGGGGCCACCTCGCCACTCTACCTCAGGCTCTGCACTTGCTGCGTCAAAACGGCCAATCAGCAACTGTGTGATCGTCACCGTCGCCATGCGAATCAGGTTCGCAGCCACACACGAATGCGAACCCGCACCCAGCGTGAAATGGCCCGCCCCACGCCGCGTGACATGCAGGTGGTTCGCATCGGGATAGCGATCCGGATCGTGGTTCCCCGCAATCACCCTCAGGATGATGCGCTCACCTTTACGAATAGTCACGCCGTTGATGTCGATGTCTTCAGTTGCCATCCTGGAAAGAATGCGCGCGAGGCCGGCGTACCGCAGGAGCTCTTCAACCGCTTGATCCATCAGCTCCGGATGCAGATGTAGCAATCGCCACTGCTGCGGATACTCCACAAGAGCGAACCATGCATTGCCCAGGATCCCCTGCATCGTATGCGCAAGCGCCACGAACCCTGCGCCGCGCAGCGCCTCGTGCTGTGAATGAAAGCACCCCTCTAGCCGAGCATCTGCGGCCTTCGCCTCCTCGTGCAGAACGTGATCGTAAGGATCGGCCGCCGCCGCTGACAGCGGCTGTGCGATTCCATAGAGTGCTTCCGCTTCGTTTCTCGAAATTCCGGTCACCAGCGCCGCGAGCGCGATACAAAAGGGCCGAGCGCACTTCTCGATCAAATCGGTCGGCGCACCGACAGGTAACGCATCCACAATGACCCGCGCCTCTGAAGCAAGTTCTTCGCGCCACGCGCGCAACTGTGCCGCAGAAAGCGCCTCCGACAACTCTTCGCGCATCTTCAATCGCAGCGCATCTCTGGCCGGCTCAGGAACCTTTGTGCTCTTCGAACTGGCGGGACACAGACTCGAGGCATGGAACGCCGCGAGGATATCCGCATGCCTGCTCAATACCCATGCCTGCAACGCATCATCGAAGTATGCCACTTCAATCTCAGGCGGAAACGAGTCGAGTTCGTCTCCGCTCCACGCGGGTATTGCCGGGTTGTCTCGTCGAGCGTGCATTGTTTCTCTTTTGCAAATTGTCGAGCATAACGACTTAACTCGCCCGTGTTTACCATGCCTCATCCTGGGGCGCCGAATCAACGCCGTCGCGTGGTGAGCTGACGCCAACTCAAAGCGATATCCGGAACCAGAATTGCGAGTAGCGTCACGGTAATAATCTCCATCGCGAAGAACGCTTCTCCAAGACGGTGCCAGTCCTGCAGAGGTGAAAATATTCGCGTGCCGATAAACGTAAACGTCACAGCGTACGACCTCACCATCCACTCACGATGCTGCTGTATCTGACGATTGCGCGCGGTCAGAAAGGCCGCAATCGTGGTGATTAGCCATGCAGCGGCCTGTATCCGAACCGCCACTCCGAAGTGTTCCCCGCCAGGTTGACGACGATGGTTCGCGAGCACCATCGCAAACGATCCCGCCACCAGAACCGACCCAACGTACACTCGCCCGAGCACGCGATGGGTCTTCGGATAGCGCCGGCGCATCCTGCTCGAAAACTGCACCGGTCCAATCAGAAATGCCGCAACGCCACACAGCGCGTGCGGAATGATAAGAAACGGGATCGTCCTCAGATAAGCTCGCTCGTTCGCCTGACGAAAAATTGGGTACTCGCTGTACCGGATCACGGACAGCGTCATCAGCGCCATCAAGGTCCAAAGCGCCGGCTTGAACCAGCGATGAGGCGCGGAGCTAGTGGAAGCGTGCAGTTTATCGGCGTCCATCTTCTAAGCTCCCCTCTTGTACAGTCGATCCTCGACCGCCGACATATTCAACTCCGCACTCTTTCCTCTCATCCGCCATGCCTGGTAGAAGCCATGAATCACGCATAGTTGAGGCGCACTCGAAAATACCTGCTCGCGCACAACTCGCGCTACAAAGAACGTGTGGCTCCCAATCGGATGCACCTTCTCAACCTGCAACTCGCGCACTCTCTGCGCAAAGACGGGCACTGGAATCTCAAAAGCAGCCGACGCCATCGTCGCGAACGGAAGCTGCTCCCAATCGATAGAATCCTTCTTGTGATTCGCGGCCAATTGGTAGGCCAGGTGCGCCTTTGAAAGTGGCATGCTGCTCACCGCGAGGCGTCCCGCGGCCTCTACCAGGTGCGCAGCGCGTCTGTTATCCTTCAACGCAAAAGCGACGTACTCGCACCCGAGCTCACCCATAATATTCATTGGAAATATATTCCCACCCGCAGTCCCCACCACGCTAACCAGCGACACCGGATGTGGCCGGATGAACATCACCATCGCCGCCCGCTTCTCCAGGAAGGACATCTTCATCCCCGAAGTGTCCACCATGCGCCGTTCCAGGTAGTGCTGGTAAGCGTAGTGCATCCATCGACGTGCGCTCGGTAAGCACCTGTTGTTTGAGCTATGCGCCTCGAAGATTCCCAGTTGCATTCCTTTTGCATAAATAATCTCCCTTAGCTTCAGAGCGATCTCGCCTAAAGCGAACTCCCCTCCGCCCCTCGCACGAAAAGCCAGTGACAGACCATTTAGTCCTTGCTCACGGAGTAACTTCTCGGAGTCGAATGCGATGCAGATCGCGAACGGTGCAGCGCAAGCCATCGAATGACGCCACGTTACATCCACTGGAGCGCCCGCACCATGCAGCCACACGCCGATCTCTGCCTGCGGCTCCGGCATTCCCACGAAGAATTCCTGCGGGATCAGCGTCTCGCCGAAGAACATCTGCTGAAGCGCCTTGCGTCCTCTTTGCGCAATCAGCATGACGGACTCACTTCACAGAGGCAGCTCATCATGGGATACACCTCGCTTATTCATCTGGTCAGCCACGAGCGACGCTTGAATCTCCGTGTTCCGTCCCCTCAATCTCCAGCGCTGATAAAAGCCGTGAATGATGCACAGTCCGGCAGAATTCGGCACCGCCTCATCACTGACAATCCGAGTCAGAAAAAACATGTGACTTCCCAGCCGGTGTACGCTTTCCACCTCCAACTCTCTCACCCGATGCGCAAATACCGGCACCGGAACACCGAACACCGGAGACAGCTTCGTCAGGAAAGGAAGCTCATTCCACTTGATCGACTGCTTCCGATGGTTCACTCCCAGCTTGTAAGCTGTCGCAGTCTGCGAAAGCGGCACATTACTGATGGCGACACGCCCAGCACCTTCAACCAGGTGCGCGGCCGCTCGCGACTCTTTGAGCGCTAGGGAGAAATATCCGGCACCAAGGTTCCCGAGGATATTCATCGGAAACATATTCCCACCCTCGCGGCCGCACAAACTAAGCAGAACAACAGGATGTGGTCGAATAAACATCGCCATCACCGCACGCCTCTCCAGAAACGACATCCGCCTTCCGGGAATATCCACATTCCGCCAAAGCGAAAATTTGTACCGACAATAATGAGCTAACAGGTGGCGCCGCGGCAGGCAATGATTCCGGCAATATTTCGCTCTAAACAAGACAAGCCCAATTCCATCGGCAGGCACCACGGTTCCCGATCCGGGATCGAGACCGATTTCCGCCAGTGGATGCTTTTGTCCGCTTCGGTCGCAGATGTGTAGCGACAGATAACCGCATCCTGTTGCCACGGGTACTTTTCGGCCCTCGAATCCGATGCACACGGTAAAGGGATCCGCGCAGGCCATTGACAAATGGTCCGTGACATCGATGGGCTCGCCCATGCCGTGCAACCAGACCGCGATCTCCGTCTGCGGGTCCGGCATTTCGATTGAGAACGCCTGCGGGAGATAGGCACCCCCAAAGGCAATTCTCTCGATCGCTTTGCGGCATCGTTCCATCGTCGCCATCAGAAGTTCTCCCGCTCTAAACCCCAGCCGTTAGCTGCACCGAAGTCCGCGTGTAGCGTTGCTCGAACATCACAGCTGCAGCGAGACCCGCAGCCCCACCCACTCCCGCCCCCGAAATTTTGTGGCTATGCCACCCGGAGAAGCGGCTGTCGGTGAGTGCGAAACCTCCGTCTTTCTGGCCGACGGTCTCGGATATCGACTCGCTAGCTCGTTTATTACCGATATAGAGAAAAGAGCTGCGTGTCACGCGAGAAATATTCTCAAGATAAACATCCATCGCACCCGCCGAAAGGTCAGACATCGCATGAGAGCTGAATACAACGTCCACAGACTCTGCGGGAAGAAGATCGAGCTCAAACACCGGCATGAGCACCACGTCCGCCGCAGCTATCGCGTCTTTCGTCAGTTCGTGCTCGCCGTACAACAGAAAGTCCAGAGACGGAAAGGCTTTCATAAGATAGTAAGAGCTGAGCGCCACGCTTTCCGGAACATCTAAATTAATGTAAGTCCCGCTAGGGTGATCGCGCAGCAGGTAAAAAGCCATATTTCCGAAGCCACCGCCAATCTCGGCAACCACAGTATCGCTCCCTTCGAGAAGAGAACCGACTCTGTGGGAGCAATAGTGCGCATACTCCGCACCCACTCGCACCAGCGTTTCACCGAGTTGGACGCCGAACGGATTGCCGACCTGTGGTCCGCTCAGATCGCCTATCGAGAATTTGTTCCCAGTCTGATCCATCCAGTAATCGAGCCGGCATAGGACATGACTCAAATAAAATTCGCGATGAACATTTTTCATGTTGCCGCCGAAGTAAGCCTTAGTCATGCCGTACGGCACACCCAGTAAACCGGCCGAGCACGAATCGCGATAGAAGTTGCGATACATCGCTTGCAGAGCTCCGGTATCGCGCGTTAATAAGGCGTGTCTCACTCGCGCCAGCCTCGACCCTCTAACCTGCTCCCACCACTCCGTAGCACGATAAGCTTCCGGAACGGTTCGCTCTCTCTCTATCGCTTTGATGTAAGCCGTGCAGATCCGATCCAGCAGTTCCGAGTCGTCGCCCGGTTCCTCAAGGTGCGCAGCGAACCCTTCGGCAACACTTTGCAGGTTGTATCGCGCATCCCCCTTGAACTTCCGGCGGCCATAGGCCGCGAAGCTTCGCATCGACATCCGTGCTCCGACCATCGCCTTTGCGGCGCCGAGTGTCCGTACAGGATGGCGGAGGTACTTGAGCTTCATAGTAAGAGCCTCATCAATAGCTGGAGGATCGTCCGCCTACGGATTGAGAAAGCGCAGCACCGCCTGCTCATCCTCTTTACTGAGATTCGCGCGCACTCTCATATGCCGAAGAATCGTTCCCGAAATCCGCGGCGAGAATGATTCGGGCGCATTGTGGCAACGTGAACAGTTTGCCGCAAACACGTCATTCCCATCTCGCTGCCTGGCGGCGTGCGCATCGTGCGACGGCGAAGCAGCTGGAGATGTGACAGTCTGCGCGCTCCCAGAGTTTGCTGTCTGCGAATAGAGCGGTAATCCAACCAGCAGGACGCCGACGGAAAGAAAGTGCTTGCCTGTCCTCATTATTTTCCTTTCCATGTCGGAGTTAGAAAGCGATACACGAGGCCCGTCTGCCATATATTGAAGTTGCCATTGGATGCAAAGCGTCTTCCATAGCTGGTATTGATCCTCACCTCATGTGAGAAGTGGTAGTTCAGACCGAAATCAACTCGCTGAGTATCCACTGGAGGCAGCCCATCCGTCCTGTCAGGTGCGTTACGGAAGGTCTGCTGGATACGCGCCACGGGTTCCAGCCCCCCGAGCCATGCTGCGTCACGAACCCGCGGTACGTGATAAACCCCTTCGATCCAATATCCCTGCGAATTAGGTGCATGCGCATACTCCGAGCGGATCGCAATCGGAAGCCTCGCGGGCTGCCACCACACGTGGGTGCCGAAGTAATTTTCCCGTACCGTCTCCAGCCGGTGTCCATAAGAAGCGCCGACCTCGAGCCTCGCCTTCGGGAAGTAGAAGCTGGTTTGACCTCCGGCGGCGCGCTGCGCCTTCACCTGAACGTTCGTGCTGCCCGCCGAAACATAAGCGACATAGCTGACCGACACCTTGTCATTCGATGCGAGATTTCCTCGCACCATCCCACCGGCGCTGCTGCCAGTGCCCATCGTGCCGACGCCATAGATCATCGGCAAATCCTGGAAATTCCCGATCCATATCGGAGTGAGCCGCTCATTGTAAGTTCCGAATGGAGTTAGGAAATACCCACCCACCAGGGTCACATGCTTTTGCACCAGCACGTCCGCCTGCATGTATGCGAGCCCGAAAAACCGCGACGTGTTGTAGCCGGCGCCTGTCACAGGAGAGACCGTTTCCAGAAGGTTGCCACGGCCTTCAATCAATACGCGCGGCCCCAACGGCACTGCGACCAATGGAGACGCGACCATTTGATAGGTCGTCTTGCCGCCGTTCGTATAGGAGAAGAATCCGGCTCCGCCCGATAGCAGAGGTGTGTTCTGAGCCATTACTGGTGGTGCGATAAAGGGGACGCTCAGTAGAGCCAACATGAACCACATTCGTTGGATCACCCTGAGATCTCTCGATGGAAGTAAGCAACGCATAATCGTCAATCTATCGTTCTGCGCGCGCATGGGTGTCGTGAGGGGGTCTGGGGTCTGTCATTTGATTGTCACGACTGCGGGCGATCCAAAATGCCTCTATGAGATGACCCTGTCGCCCTCACCCGGCGCGAGGAACAGGTTAGCTTCGAGCCGGTGCTGACAGTCATAAAGCTCGTAGTAGCAACCCTTGGATCCATAGAGAAATTCATGTGTTCCGCGCTCGATGATGCGCCCGTCGTCGATCACCAGAATCTGGTCGGCTCTTCGAATCGTCGATAGACGATGCGCGATGACGAACGTTGTTCGACTTTGCATCAGGAAGCTCAGGCCATTCTGGATCAGCGCCTCGGAATGCGAATCCAACGAACTCGTCGCTTCATCGAGAATCAATATGCGCGGATCGGCAAGTATCGCCCGCGCAATCGAAATGCGCTGGCGCTGCCCGCCGGAGAGCTTGATCCCGCGCTCGCCCACGACTGTTTCGTACTGCTCCGGAAAGCGCTCTGCAAACTCGTCCACGCGTGCAATGCGGCACGCGTTCATCACTTGCGTTTCGGTGGCGTGCGGCCGGCTAAACCGAACGTTCTCGCGAATCGTACCGTCGAAGAGAAAAGTCTCCTGCAAAACCACGCCGAGCTGCTGCCGGAAGCTGCTGAGGCGGATCGTGGCGAGGTCGACGCCATCGATATACACCTCTCCGTCCCCCGGCGCATGGAAGCCGCACAGCAGCGAAATGATGGTCGACTTGCCCGAACCGGACGCACCGACTAGCGCCGTCACAGTTCCAGGCTTTGCCTCAAAACTGATTCCATGCAGAACCGGCTTGCCAGCTTCATATGCGAAGCCGACATTGCTGAACACAACCTCCCCACGAATCGGTTCAACCGCTCGCGTGCGTTCGGCCTCGCGGCCCTCTTCGGTTTCCTTCAGTATCTCCGCCGTGTGATCGAGGCTTGCCAACGCTTCGGTCAATTGCGTCCCGAGACTGATTGCAAAGGCAACAGGCGCGACCGCAAAAGCCAGCAGCATCGTGAACTCGACGTAAGCACCGACATCGAGACGCTGTCTCAGCACCTGCCGCGCGCCCACGTACATCACCAGCGCTCCAACGACTCCAAGCACCACCGTCGAACAAAGCGACAGGATGTTCTGTGCAGCAATCGAGCTGATCACGTTCTGCAGCAGGCGATGCGCTCCGCCCGCAAACACGCGCGCCTCGCTCTCTTCAGCGTGGTAGCCCTTCACAACGCGCACGCCGCCGAGCGACTCCGTCAGGCGTCCCGTTACCTCGGCGTTGATCTTGGCGCGCTCGCGAACGATCGGACGGATGATGCCAAACGCGTTCTTGAGGAACAACGCGAACGCGACCAGTATGCCGAACGTCAGCAGCGTCATCGCTGTGCTGATGCGCACGAGTATCCCCAGCGCGATGATTGCCGTCAGCACGCCTCCGAGGAGGTTAAGCAGCGGCCCGCCGATGACGTTCCGCACGCCCTCAACATCGCTCATGATGCGGGCGACGAGCGCGCCGGTTCGGTTCTCGTCGTAGAAGGCGATCGGCAGGCGGCCGATGTGCTCCTGCACTTGCACGCGCAGATTGGTGATGAGGCGTTGACCGGTGATCGAGAGATAGCGGTCGAGGATGTAGGTCGTGATGCCCTGTACGATCGTAGCGCCGGCGACCGCGCCGATGATCAGCGGCAGCTTCGTCACCTCGTGCTGGTACATCACTTTGTTGATCAGGTAGCGCGAAGAAATCGGAACGGCGAAGCCGCAGAAGCGGTTGACGATCATCAACAGCAGGCAGCCGGCGAGCGGCCAGCGCCGCGGCTTCACCAGCTTCCATACCTCGGGCAGCGCTTTCGCGAACAGTTTTGTGCGCGGCACTGTGGCCGCGTCGTCCGCAGCGGAGCTAGATGAAGCGAACGCCATAGGTAAACCCATGATCCGGCTATGGGCGTCTCGTATGGGTCATTAGATTGTCATTCTCTTTGCTACAAATTTCCGCGGCTGGCCTGCTCGCGTTCGATCGCCTCGAAGAGTGCTTTGAAGTTTCCTTTGCCGAAGCTGCGGCTGCCTTTGCGCTGGATGATTTCGTAGAACAGTGTCGGCCGGTCTTCGACGGGGCGCGTGAAGATCTGCAGCATGTAGCCTTCGTCGTCGCGGTCGACGAGGATGCCGAGCTTCTCGAGCTCTTCGATGGGCTCGTCGATTTTTCCGATGCGGGACTGCAGTTCGGTGTAATACGTGTGCGGCACTGTCAGGAACTCCACGCCCTGAGCCTTCAGGCGCGAGACTGTGTGCAGGATGTCGTTCGTTGCGAGCGCGATGTGCTGCACGCCGGGGCCGCCGTAGAAGTCGAGGTACTCCTCGATCTGCGACTTGCGCTTGCCTTCGGCCGGTTCGTTGATGGGGAACTTCACGTAGCCGTTGCCGTTGGCCATCACTTTGGACATGAGCGCTGAGTACTCGGTCGAAATGTCGTTGTCGTCGAAGTGCTGGTAGAGGCCGAAGCCCATCACGTCTTCGTAAAATTTCACCCACTCGTTCATCGCGTTCCAGCCGACGTTGCCGACGCAGTGGTCGATGTGCAGCAGACCCACCGGCCGTGCTATCGGGTCGTCGGCTACTGCGCGATAGCCTGGCAGGAACGGCCCCTTATACTCGCCGCGTTCGACGAAGGTGTGCAGCGTGTCGCCGTACGCGGCGATGCCTGCCACCACCGCGCGGCCGTTTTCGTCTTCCATTACCTGCGGCTCGATCACGCTTTGCGCGCCGCGTTTCGTCGTTTCTTCCCATGCGGAGCGCGCGTCGTCCACCCAGAGCGCGATGGCCCGGACGCCGTCGCCGTGGCGCGCGATGTGGGCCGCCATCGCGTTGTCCGGGCGCAGCGGCGTAGTCATCACGAAGCGCACCTTGCCCTGCTGCAACACGTACGAAACGCTGTCGCGCCGGCCTGTTTCGGGGCCCGCGTAGGCGACCAGCGACATGCCGAACGCGGCGCGATAGAAGTACGCCGCCTGGCGTGCGTTGCCGACGTAGAACTCTACGTGGTCGGTCCCGCGCAGTGGAAGAAAGTCGACCCTGTGGTCGGTCTGTGTGGTCTCGGGAACGACAGGTGTTGCAGCGGCCATGACGGTTTCTCCATTGGTGTGCGCCAGGCCTCGAAGTGAGCGAGCACCGGGCCCGGCGCAACTGGAGAGGATAGACCATGACCATGACTGCTGGCCAGAGGCACCCCCGGGGTACCCCCCATACCTAAGTCTATAACTGTTGCAAACAGGACACCTAAGTCTGGACTTGAAGACTGGCGAAGTCCAATCCAAGTCAACATAAGTCAGGTGGTCTATTGATGCCCGGAATTGTCCAGTTGTGGGTGGTTGGCTTTGGATATCTTCAGCTCTTATTTTAGCGGGGTTGATGGAATATATATGCAAGTATCCGGTATAGGCTCTCGCCAATGATGACAGGGGGTTGCGGAGTTTTGCACAGGCGTGGGGGCTTGACAGAATTTGGAGGAGTTGAAGGCGGCGCCTCAACCCCGGAGGCTGGCGGGCAATCCCTCCCCGGACTTCTGAGGTTACCCACTCATGATGCAAACTAACGCGTCATGAATGAGCCACCCCGGCTGTAGCGCGGGGATGAGGGGCAACCCGCGTGGAGCATGAGGAGAGGTCTGCAAAGGGATCAGCGTTCGAGGTCGATGTTTTCTGCCCGAATGCGCCGGAAGATTTCTTCGCGCGAGGTGACACCGGCGAGGATCGCGCTCACCGAGATATCGAAGATTTTGCAGCGATTGACGATCGTGTCGCGCATGGCGAGATTACGCGTCAGCATAGCGTAGTACTGGTCGAGCTGCGCTGGCGACATGCGCGCCAAGTCTGGGGTGCTGCCGGGAGCGCCGTCGTCAAATTGGGTTTCGAAGGTGATGAGCGCGGTTTGCTCGGTGATCCAGGCGCTGGTGGAGGCGGCGAACAGTTCTTCCTGCCGGGCTACGCCGGCGTAGATTTCTGCCTGGCGTGGAGGAAGCAGGTTGATGAGGCCGCTGGATTTGGCGGTTTGCCAGGCCCCATCCGCGGGCCACATGACGGCAAGGCGTGCATGGTCGGGGGAGTCGGGATCGGCGGTAGGCTTGGCGCGATACGGGAGCTGGACTTTGCCACCACTCGCGCGCATGGCCTGGACATCGTTGCGAAGCCCGAGAAGCCAGGTGCGCTCAAGCGCGAAGGTGTGGAAGTCGTTCTGCAGGGCGGCGTGCTGACGTTCGGTTTCGCTGTGAAGATCGCGCTCAAGCTCGTGGAGTTGGTGGGTGCGATGAAGGAACTCGACAGCTTGTTCGAGACCCACTGCGATGAGCAAACCGACGACGATAGTGGCGATGTGGATGCAGAAGTCGCGCCAGGTAGTGGCGGCATGATGGGCGGGGTGGACGTCGAGCATGGGTTGTCCTCAAAGTATGCGGCTATCATCCCACATCTCAAAGGCGAGATGGTGGTGCACCCGCATCGTGCGTCCGATTTCGCGTGCAACGCCCCCGGACGGCGGTCCGCTGCGCTATCGCGTATCGCACCGGGCTAAGCTGTGGCAGCCAGGCACGCCGCCGAAGCTGGAGCAGAGGGTGCTTGAAGGGGATGCAAAGCTGTCGGTTTAGTGAGTTGTCATCGCATGGGGCTGCAAAGCCTCCCATGCTCGGCCGTGTTGCCAACTGGAAAGCGTAAGGAAAGGTGATTCCTGTAAGCCGACATATCGTTACTAGTCCGGTCTCGTAAGTGCATCGGCGATTTGGCACCAATCCAGACCGATGAGTGACGGGAACCGCGCTTTCAATATCTACGTAGTCTTGCAGGCGAGATCGCGAGGTGTCGATCAGTACATCTAGTCCATGTACTGAACTTCAGGATATTGAATCTCTCCCCTTAGGGCAGAAACTGGCGCTGTTCCCTTCAGGCAGTCATCGAAGAACGTACTGATGAGTCTTTGAGTAATTTCAACCTGCCGGCGTCCTTCAAGGTGCATGATCCCCAAGCTGCGCAACACAGACACAATGGGCTGAAACTGAAGCATTGCACCATCGCTGAAGCGGAAATGTCCCGCGCCGCGAATGGAAACCCAAACCCTTTTATCCGCAGGTGACTGGTCGTAGATCGAGCGGATATGTGCCATCACTGGAGCCGTCTCTGCGGCAGACTCCTTGGTATGGTCACTTAGTAAGAACATGAACGGCACCTTCAATCCCTGACTCTCTTCGTTGCCAAGAGGGAGCCCATCGATATCGATTCCCGCCTTGCATCGCGGATCATCCTGGCAGAACTTGAGGACAGTGGCGCCACCTAGCGAATGTCCGAATGCACCTACTTTCCCCAGGTCGAGTTTGCCAGTGAACCTTCCCGATGGGTCTGAGGTATTCAGTGCTCCCAACTGATCGAGCGCATAGCTTATGTCCGCGCTCCACGCCTTGGCGAGAGTAGCTCCAAGCTCGACCTGTCGCGCGCCACTGACCAATTCGACGTCATTTTGTGGCGCCCTGGCAATCACCCTGCCGTCCGGGAAGACAGTGACAGTACTTCGATACGGTGCATCGAATCCGACCACCACGTAGCCGTGACTCGCGAGATCTTCTGCGAGCGAGGTATATTGGGTCACCTGCGCTGCAGCTCCACCCCTCATAACAACCACTGGATAGCGAGCCTGTAGCGTTGATACGCCCGCATCGCGATAACTGTGTGAGCGCACACGAGAAAGGTCCCGCGTGGCGAACAACCGCAAAACCGGACTCGAATTCCTTTCAATCGCTTCGCGCCACGGGATAGGCAGGTAACTATCGAACGCCTGTGGCTGTTGCGGAATTGCAGCTGGATACCACATCCAAACGAAGAGTTCGCGTTTAGTACCGGGTTGCGGTGCCATGAGATCGACGTGGCCCGGATCCTTCCACACGAGCGTGGTTCGACCAACAGCGAATGGCCCGGAAGGTACCGGGAGCGTGGTCGAGCGCGTGTGGTCAAGCCACAATATGCCAAGAGAAATAACGACTGCGACTACAAGGGTGAGGCCGAGGGAAGCCACAATCTTGACGGCAAGGCGGAAAGAGCGCATGGGTTTGCCTCACATCTACAGTTTCAACAGGAAGACCGGCGCTATCGACGCCAACGCAGCAACCATCTGCGTCGCCAGAACACAGAGGGAATATCCGGGCGCCCGCGGTAGCCACTTGATTGCGAAGAATGCAAGTAATGGCAACTGCCCCACCATGAAGATTTGCCAGATGTGCGCAACCGCACCTTCATCGGCCTGGCGCGTAATGCCATAGACAAGTATGTGAAAGATCACTGCGCTGAGTGCCGTCAGTGACATGGCCACCGGGAGAAAAGCGGTGGGTCGTGTAGCGACGAGCCGGAAAGAAAATGCCGGCTCATCTGGACCCTTCGGCGAAATGATGCGTTCGCGAACTGCCGAACGAGCCACGTCCACTAAGTTGCGAAGCCCGGCCGGTTCGACGACGAGCAGTGCCTCAAACTCCACCCCATACCGTTGCCGCCACCAACGCGGATAGGCGGAAATGAGCAACTGGGCCAGTCGTTGGTTCATAAGGACGCCAGCCTTCTGAGGCCGGCTTTAGCAAACTGGTTGAGGGTATTAAGCTGCGCGCGAAGTACATGCAATCCTTCGGCAGTAATTTGGTACGGCTGTCGACGATCTTCAGCCGGAAGTGCCTCAATCCAGCCTTGTGCCTCCAGGCGTGCAATTGCACCGTACAAGGTACCGGGACCAAGCCTCGTACCACTCATTTGGGCAATGTCTTCGATCATTGCATGCCCATGTTTAGGTCCGTTTGCCAAGCTTGTGAGGACAAGCAAGGGTGGATCCGAATAGCGCCCTGCCTCTTCGCCGCCTTTGATGTTTACTACGCGCCGCGTACTACGCATAACGTAGTAGTAGCACAAGGGTTTGTTCAGGCGCAAGTGTCAATTTGCGGCGAGAAAGGAGGCACGATTCCAGGCTGACGGTAACAGGCCAATGCACTCATGAAGAAGGTTTTGAGCTGCAGTCGCAAACGTTGGCCCTGCGAAACGTGCTGTCGTCATCTGTTCATCGCTTCCGACAAGCCAGCTTCGCGTTCCTGCTCGGAAGTCATGCCCGGAATAGTATCGATAGACGCCGATGCTCAGATCGCGCTGAGAGAGAGTCGCAGGATGCGCAAAGGGTTTACGAGAAGACCGAAAGCGGAGGAGCCGGTGGCGAGCCGGGAGGAAAACTACATCTCCGGGCTTTTGAGCTGAGTATCCAGCTTCCAGCGCGTCTCTCACCCCGGCCTGTCCGAGTGCACACAAGCAGCCAGGCAGATGCGATACTCTGATCCCGCGGCGCGGCCGAAGATTGCGGTGCGTGCCCGATGGGCAACTCAGGTATGAACTGCGACATGTTTCGAAAGGTGCGTGAGTACGCACCGCTGTCCGACGCCAGTGAAGCTGCGTGGCGAAGGCTTCTGCGCGCGGAGTCGTACAGAAAGGGCGAACACTTCATCGCGCTGGGAGAAATCCCAACCAGAGTGGGGTTCGTCGTCGATGGTCTTTTCTCGCAGAACTACCTCTCTGAAACCGGCGCGGACACCATCAAGTACTTCTTCCCGGAAGCGAGATTCGCGGCCTCGGTAGGCGCGATGCTCGCCAAACGCCCGAGCACATTTTCTGTGACTGCGCTGGAACATTCAAAGGTGCTTTCCTATGACTTTGCGGAGTTCAGGAAGCTGACGGAAGTCCATAGTGACATTGCAGCTTTCTACATGCGCTATATGGAACTCCACTGGATCGTTGAGAAGGAGCCGCTGGAGATCTCGTTCCGGTATGACACCGCGTTGACACGCTACCAGAGGTTCCTCAAGGCGAACCCCGGATTGTCATCGCGCCTGAAGAAGTACCAGATCGCCTCCTATCTGGGCATCACTCCTACCCAGTTCAGCCGGCTCCTGCTGAGCGGAAAATAAAACTTTCGATTCTCAACATTTGTAAAGGACGGCGATAAACCGTCCAACTACAGTTGTGTCGTGAGGACATTCCTCGCACCAGAACTCACAGGAGGCTCAGAATGAGCAAGAATCCGCAAATGATTTTCGTCAATCTACCCGTCACAGACCTCGGACAATCGAAGGCATTTTATGAAGCGGTGGGATTTCAGAATAACCCGCAGTTCAGCGACGACACGGCTGCCTGCATGGTCCTGTCGGAAGCCATCATGGTCATGCTGCTGACGCATGCCAAATGGGCGCAGTTCACTAGTCGGACTATCCCCGACGCCAAAACCATGGCACAAGTCTTGCTCTGCATCTCGCGGGATAGCCGGGCGGCAGTGGACGCTATTGTCGAAACGGCAGCCGGGCACGGTGGCACTGCGGACCCGACACCGGTTCAGGATTTGGGGTTCATGTATGGTCGTAGCTTCGAGGACCCCGACGGCCACATCTGGGAGACCATGTGGATGAATCCGGCGGCCATTGCGTGATTCAGTCAGGGACGCAAGCTGTCCGTTGATGACTTGGCATCGCATGGGCTTCAAAACGTCCCACTCTCGGCCGTGTGTGGCGGGCTGGAGAACATGCGGAGGGGTGAATTTGTATAAGCCGGCTTCCCGTCCCTGGCCGGAACTCATGCGCGGATCAGCATCGATAGACGCCGATGGCTCAGATCGCGCTGAGAGAGGGTCCGCAGGATGCGAAAAGGGTTTACGAGAAGACCGAAAGTGGAGGAGCCGGCGGCGAACCAGGACAAGAACGACATCACTCCGGGTGGACTCGAACGCCTGAAAGATGAGCGCCAGTTTCCGCTCTTTCCGCGTACCGGATGGGTCCGACGTTCCGGCGGACCGGACCGAAGATGAGCCAGACGCAGATCCCCTGCGGGGATGACAACAAAGCGCGGAGAGCAAGTGTTACATCTGCGGAGGAGCGGGCGGCTTCGGCACCGCTATCACCGGAGGCTTGGGCGGGCGGGCACCTTGGGCACCTTCGCGCCTTTGGGTGGCTTGGGCGCATCGGGCACCACTGACGGCGGAGGCACCATCGTCAGCTTCGGCGGGGCGGGCGCCTGCGGGGGCAGAGGCTCAACCATGCTCTTGCGCAGCGTTACATCGCCGTCCGTGGTCTGGATCTGGATCTTTGGGCCGCCGCGGCCGATCGTTCCATTCAGCTCGGGGGAGTCGTCGCTGCCCTGCCTGGAGAGCGCGAAGTCGTTCTCGACCTCGCCGTGACGCGTTACGGCCTGGACGACGAAGTTCGCCGTTGCGGGAACGCCGACGTCGACCGATCCGTGATGGTTCACGACATCGATGGTGCCCAGCGGTGCCGCACTGGTCAGCGTCACTGACGCGTCGCGGTCGCGTACCTGCACGTCACCCTGCACGCGCTCCAGCGTGACGTTCTTCTGGCGAGCGACGAGGACTACCGGCCCAAGAATCTGGTCGGCCGTCATGTCGCCGCGGTCGAGCTCCAGCTCGCCATCGAGGCGCGCTACCTGGAAGTCCGTGCGGCTGCTCTTGAAGTGCATCTGGCCGTCGATGCGCTCCATATGGGTCTGGCCGAAGAAGTCGCCGTTGAGCGTGACGGGGCCGTGTATGTCCGACACGTTGACGTCGCCGGTGCGGCCGTCCATCGAGACCGAGCCGGTAACGCTGTGCACGGAAAGCGTTGCGCCGTCGTTGTGCATGTGCACGAGGACCGCGCCGTTGAGGCCGCTGAGGTCTACGCTGCCGTGATTCGCATTCACGTTGACCGGCGCATGGATGGAGTTCACCTTGACGTCGCCGCGGTCCGAAGTCACGGTTACGGTGACACCGCGCGGGACGTCTACGGTGAGGTCGGCGTGGCCGCTGTGGACCTCGGGCACGTTGATGGCGAAGTGGTTGCCCTCGTTGTTCACGACGGGCTGCAGCTCGCGGACGCGGTCGTCGACGTCGCTGTCCTTGAACGCGAACACCTGCTTGTGGATGCCAATGTGCATCTGACCGTCGTCGCTGGTGCCGCTCACCGTGACGTCGCCGCGCGGGTTGTCGATGGTGAGCACGCCGTCGGCGGGGATGGCCTGGGTCATGGCTTCGTCGCTGTCATGCGGCTCGCCGAGCGCGCGGTCGAAATCTCCAAAGCCGAAACGGAAGTGGTCGTCGTTCCAGTCGATGGCGTGGGAGGCGGCGCGAGAGGAAACGCCGATAAAGGCGACGAGAATCAGTAGCCAGATGATGCCGCCGCCGATGGAACGCGAGCCCACCGGGGGAAGCCCCTGGGCTGCGCGCGTCTGCTGCGTGTGCTGGTCGATGGCCCACTCGGCGAGCAGGATGACGCCGGCGAGGATGAGCAGCAGCGGCCACCAGCGACCGAACCACTCGGTGGCGTACCACCAGTTGAGGCGGCCCATTTCGACCAGGAGGAACACGACGCCCAGTCCAACCAGAAGCAGCGGACCGACGATGGATCCGCGCCGCAGAGCGCGTTGCTGCATGCGGATCTGCTGGCGCTGCATCTTGGCCTGCGCCTTCATCATGCGGCGCTGCGCCTTCCAGTCAACGCCCGAGGGCGAATACGGTGGAGGATAGCCAGCCATCTTAGAGCCCCTTCCCGTCGCCGCTTGTGGCGTTTGCATCAGGAGCCGGGGGGACCGGCAGGGCGCGTTCGGCGATGGAGCGTTCGAGCAGCAGCATGACGCCGAAGACGATGACCAGTATCGGCCAGGTGCGGCCCACCCGGATGACGTCGAACGCCTGCAGCGCCATCAGCACGCCGAGCGTGACCAGCAGAACAGGAGCACGTAAGGAGCAGAGCGAACGCACGGCGTAGGATTCGCCTTCGCCTTCGAAGGGCCCTACACCGCCGGTTGTCGTCATACGCCTTACGAACAGGCCGACGCCGAGCGCCATGAGGAGGAAGGGAAAGATCTTGTGCAGGCTGAAGCGCAGGTCCGGCACGATGTTCAGCAGAAGGAACAGGACGCCGAAACCGATGAGCCACATCGCCGCGCCGGGAAACCGGCTCGGACGCACAGCCGGAGGCACGGGGTACGCTGCGGCAGGAGCAGCCGGGGGAGCGGCCCACTCCTGCCCCACTTGCGCATACGCCGGTGGAGCATCCCATGACGGCGGCGGCGCGTACGCCGCAGCCGGTGGGGGCACCGGCACACCTGCCCACGCCTGCGCGGGGGGAGCTTCAGGTCCAGCAGGAGGCGGCTGCGGAGGCACAGCTCCGCCCCAGGCGGGAGCGCCGTAGGCTCCGGTTCCGTAAGGCTGCGCGGGATTGGGAGGGACACCCGGGCCATTGCGGAAGTGTGCGCCGACGTGAACGCCGATGTTGTTCAGGCCGAAGGGGTCGGGGAGCGGCATGCCGTCGCGACGTGCCTTGGCGGTGTGGTACGCGTCGAAGACCTGGTAGAAGACCCAGCCGGCGACGAGAATGCCGAGGATGCCGTTGTGGTTGGCGATGGACTGCAGCACGGCGTAGATCACGATGTGCGCAATGCCTTTGGCGAACTGGCCGTTGTACATCGCGCCGACGCCGGGGATGAGTCCCAGCAAGCCCGCGAGTACGGGGCTGGGAGAACTGCCGCCGACAGGGGGGAAGGGCTCGGTGTACACGGGGCCACCGGCAAATCCGCCGGCATTGGGCGGGGGCGGAGGTACCGCTCCATAGGGCGGTACGCCGGTGCCCGGAGGCGGCGTTGCGCTCGCGCCGTAGGCCGTCCCGGCATCGAGACGCGTCGTCAGACACGGCTGGCAAAATACCCTGGAGCCTACATTGCGCACAGTATCGCGGGTCAGCGGCTTGCCGCAATCCTGGCAGAATCCCACCCGTTCCGATTCGTTCCCAGGCTGGTCGTTAATAGTTTCGTCGATCATTGTCTTAGGCTCCTCTCTGCACGCTCGGACGCGTCTGCGCCGGGTGCTATTTACTACCCAAACTGCTCAATCTGTTGCACGTCCGCTGGCTGCCGGTTACTTCCGGTCAGCGTGCGCTCCATGTGAAGCCCGGGCCATACCAGCTCACTCGTACCCTGCGGCGTCTCCTGCTTCTGCTCGCTCTTCGGCTTTTCCTGCTGAGGAGCCGGTTGAGCGGCGGGAGCCTGCTGCTTCGGTGCGCTTGTGTTCCCCGTCCCCGTGTTTCCTGTCCCAGCGAACGGTCCAGCCGGATCGCGGTCGTCGTTGCGCAGCTCGTTCACGCGCGATTCGACCTGGTACACCACCTTGAGGTTCTGGAACGACCGCGCCGCGGACGCCTTAACATCGGCCACCGTGCGGTGAATAGCGCCGGGCCTCAGGTCCGTAATCCGTACACCGCTGAGGTTCATCGTCAGTGCAAGCGAGAAGAACGCCATCGCCGCGGTCATCGCCATGCGGGGCTGGAAGTGCGGATGCCGCAGGTCCAGCTTGAACGTCTCAGCGAACTTGTCCAGCATGCGCTCCTGGAAGCCGATCTTCGGGACGACGTTGAACACGGGCGTAGGCACCTGGCCGAAGCGCGGGAAGACTCGCGACATTTCGGCTTCGCTGGTCTGCGCGAGGATGCGCTGCAGCATGCCGGCGGGCGGCTCCGGGCGATGTCCCTTGAGCATCTCCATCCAGGCGGCACCGCGACGAGCCTCGGACAACTGCTCCGCGCACTCCACGCAGCCGGCCACGTGACGGTCGAATACTGCCTGCTCGGCCGGTGTCAGCGTGCCGTCGACTGCGTCGAGACACATGGTCTCGCATGCGTCACAGGTCATCATCCCCTGAGCGGCGCCTCCCTGCCCGGTTGGCTTGTCGCCATAACCTTCGAATTTGATTTGGTCCGTCACTTTACATCACCTGCCCTTCTATACGCTTCAAAAGCTTCGCAAGTTCACTGCGGCCACGACTTATGCGGCTCTTCACAGTGCCCTGAGGAACGCCGAGTACTTCAGCGATTTCCTTATAATCCATATCTTCTAAATCACGCAAAATAACAGCTTCCCGGAGTTCCGGGGAAACCTGCTTTAGCGCTTCCTGTATCTGCGCCCGCAGCTCCATGCCGGAGACCTGCTGTTCCTGGTTGCGTCCTGTGTCCGCGAGGCGGTCGAGCTTCGAGGGGCCGTCCTCGTCGCCGTCCATCGTCTCGTTCAGGGAGTCGGTGACGCGGTCCATGCGCGCGCGGCGGTAGTTATCGACCAGCATGTTGCGGGTCAGCGTCGTCAGCCAGGTGTTGAAACCGCCCTTGGCCGGGTCAAAACTGTCCAGATTCCTGAAAACCTTGATGAAAACGTCCTGCGTCAGGTCCTCGGCCTCGCTGGCCGACCCCGTAAACCTGTAGCAGATGCCGTAAATCCGGCGGTGCTGGGTGCGCGCCAGCTCTTCCCAGGCGACGCTGTCGCCCGCTACGCACCGTGCCGCGAGCGCGGCTAAAGCCTTTTGTTCTGCCAAGATCGCCGTGCGTTCCGGCGTTACGGCGGCTGCCGCGCGGTCATTGGACGGCGGCTGAAAACCTACGGGATGCGGCGACACCGGCTCGGTGGCGCGTCCCGGTGTTGGGCCGGCAGTCTCGCCGGTCTCGCGCTGCATCACTGCGCTTTTGGAGCTGTTGTCCGACTCCCGACCTCCGCGACCGATCCACATAGCCGTCCGGCCTGCAATTCCCGCCGAGATGGTCGCCACGCCCATGCAAACCTATACGCAGCATAGGCGTGGCCGGTTCCCCGCGTTACTGAATGACGCCGCAGGCGATCCTGTTGCCCGAATTCCCGCTGGGGTCAGTCTTCATGTCGTCGCCCTTTTCGTGGACCACGACCGACGTTCCGCCATTGGCGAAGAGCGAGTTGGGGGCGGATTTGTCGAGGGAGATGGACGTGACGACGAAGGTCGCCTCGCCGATGTGGTTCTCCTGAACTGTCACATTCTGCGGCAGATCGCCGTTGTGATGCCCGGCCGGGTTGTCGAAGCCGTGCTGCTTGGCGTCGGGATTGAAGTGCCCGCCCGCGGACTTGAAGTCCGGCCCGACGCAGGAAGGATTCTGGTGGATATGCACACCGTGCGCGCCGATGGGCAGGTTCTTGAGCTCGACCTTCACCTGCACGCCTTTTTTCACCTGCTTGAAGGTGACGGAACCGACATCTTCGCCCTGCCCGTTCTTGAGGTCGGCCTTCACCACGGCCGGCTTTTCCTTCGCCTGGACACCCATAACCGCCAACCCGCAGACCGCAACCGCCATCCATCCAGCACGCATAGCACTCTCCTTTGTGAGACACGAGAAGGATACTCCGTCGGTCGCCAATCAGAGAATAGGCGACGCAGGTGGAGTGGCCATGTTCAGGCGGCGGTGGTCATCTCCAGAGGTTGCACTTCCGCTTCGACCTTCGCGCCGGCGAGTTGCTGGGCCTTGCTCAGGTCGTGCATGGTCTGGAGGTTGAGCCAGAATTGTGCTGATGTGCCGAAACACCTGGCCAAGCGCATTGCGGTGTCCGGTGTGACGGCGCGCTTTTCGTGCAGGATCGCGTGCAAACGCGGCGCGGCGATACGCAGCCGAATCGCGAGAGCATTCGCGCTCATGCCCAGAGGGGTCAGGAAGTCCTCGCGCAAAACCTCTCCCGGATGCGTAGTGACGCGCTCGAATTTCCATCCCGTTGCTGGTCTCTTAATCGCCATCCTAAACACTCCTGATCACCGTTATTTCAGTGATAGTCCGTGATCTCCACGTCATGTGCGCCGTCGACCTTCCAGACGAAGCAGATTCGGAACTGATCGTTGATGCGAATGCTGTGCTGACCAGCCCGGCTGCCCTTGAGCGCCTCCAGCCGATTCCCCGGAGGGGTCTTCAGATCCGCCAGATCAACGGCACTCTCAATTTGGTCGAGCTTGCGCAATGCCGTGTTTGCGATGTTGGCAAAGCTACGATGCTTCCGTTCAATGAACAACTGGTGCGACGCCGCGTCCTTGAATGACTGAATCATCGCCTGTCTTATTATGCTGCGCGTATTACGCGGCGCGCAACAGCAATCGGCCGCCGGGGCCCTGTCCACTTATCCACCGGCGCCGCCCGTACGATAAAACTCACCTCACGCGAAGGCGACACCACATGCAGCAGATCCCCACTCCCGGCGTTCTCGAAGTCATCACCGGCCCCATGTTTTCGGGCAAGTCCGAAGAGCTGATCCGCCGCCTGAAGCGCGCGCGTATCGCCCGCCAGCGCGTCGCCTGCTACAAGCCGGACATCGATCTGCGCTACCACCGCACCGCCATCGCATCGCACAGCGCGCAGACGCACGAGGCCGAGGTCATCGCCACGGTCGAAGAACTTCGCGCGAATCTCTTCCCGCAGCTCGCGACTGTGGATGTGGTGGGCATCGACGAGGCGCAATTTCTCGATCCCGGCATCATTCCGCTGGCGCTGGAGCTGGTCGCGCTTGGCAAGCGCGTGCTGATGGCCGGCCTCGACACGACGTTCGCGAACGAGCCTTTTGGCCCGGTGCCCGCGCTGATGGCGCTCGCCGACAAGGTCACCAAGCTTTCGGCGGTCTGCATGGTGTGCGGGCAGTCGGCGATCCATACACAACGGCTTGGACAGTCGCAGGAGCTTGTGGTGGTTGGTGCCGCCGGGCTGTATGAAGCTCGCTGCAGGGCGCACTTCTCGCCGTTTACGGACGAGCACGGATCGCAGCAGCTCGAGCTCACCGCCGCCGAACCGGCGGTCGTCAACTAGCCACGATCTCGGGTACGGTGGGTGATTCGGTGCGGCCTGCTCATCGAGTCGTTTCGACAAACTACTCGGCTTTGCAAGAGGCTGGATAAAAGGGGACAACATCAGTCGGTGAAGGTGCGCTAATCAGCGCCGACGCCCTTGCGAAGAAGCGCACGGGTTTCCTGAAGTACTGCAGGCGGCGAGGATTGAGGATGCTGAGAATAGAGCTGTGTGGTGAGTTGAGCGAGCCGCACTTCCTGTTCGCGCGTCAAAGCCAGGTCCCCAACCAACCTCTGTTCGATGACATACAACAGTTGGCCGTCGGCGTTCTCGAACCTGGGATCGCGGACGAGTTGGCGAGCAATACCGGAAGTATCCACGACAAGTCTGCGCGGCACCGCCACGACCCCCATATCGGGATCGGGAGGTTGCGCAAAGACCCAATCCGCGATCTCGCGATCGATATTCGCGTGAGAGCGTCTGGCGATGCCAATAAAGCGATACATCGCCTCGCCGGTGATCTGTGCGCGCCTGTCGCTTGCAAGGATAGCCATGACCAATGGCTGGTAAGGATCGCCAGCGTCGAAAGGATAGAGGGCCCACACCAACGACTCCTGGGCCTTCGGCGATGAGTAGAAGCGGTCGATGATGCCGGGTAGCGCTGCCGGCCCTTGAAGATCCCAACGAGCCAGCTGAATGTCTGCGGCATCATTCCAGCGTTTGTCCGCTTCATCGAGAATGGCCTTCGCATCGCTGGGTTGAAGATGAGCTGCGGCGATGTACCACCATTCGCGATGGGCACGACCTCTCCGATTGTTCGCGCTCCTTTCAGCGGACTCCAGATCAAAAAGAGTCTTCGCATCGGAAGGTACCAGCAGGTCCTTCACATGGGCGAGAAGAAAGTGAGCCACCCAGTAGTCTCGATAGTTAAGACGAAGATCGCTGCCATCCACGTCGAGAAGGTCAGGATCAGTGGTGGGCGCTTGATGTCTCAGAACCTCGAGGACATTGACGCGACCCAACTTCTTCGCCGCGTCCAGCAGTTCCATCTGTGAGTATCCGTCGAACTGATTGTTCACACCGTGTTTCCCGTCTCCGATCCACAGCATGGTCAGTTCACGATCTGGTGACGGCAGTTTCTGAATCTGCTGGCGTGCCCTGGCGGCGAAATGTGGATGGAGAAACTCCCAAAGGAACCATCCGGTGCAAAATTCACGATTGGCATGAACAGCCCAATAGCGATCGAAAGCCCCCGCATCAGTCATTTCCACCAATCGCAATACCGCCGCACCTACGGTGTTTTTGGTGTACCGCGGAGGGGTGTAATTGTTAGTGGGCAGCGCCGTGATCAGGTCGAATGTGGCAGCCTGGTCCCGTACCAGAGGAGCGAGATATTGCTGAAGCCGCATATCCCCTTTGGCGACAAGAGCATCGGCAGCGAGAGTGCGAATCCTCGGGTCCTCATCCTTCAGTAAAGACACGAGAAATGGAGTGGGATATTCACTCTTCATGAGCGATTGATACTCCGTCAGGCCGGCCGTTACTGGCCAGCCTGGATCTCGCTCTAGACTCATCCCGACGGCGGAAGAGCCGAAGTCAAAAAACTTTCTGTCGGGTGGGAAAGCCCGCAATGTGCGGGCTACGTCAGCGAATCGGGCTCGGTCGTCCGGCGAATCCTGCGCGGAACAACTGGCAGCCATTACAAGCCCCACGGATAGAACGCGGAAGCTGCCAATCAACAGCCTTCGGAGTCCCCTGTCCTGCTTCCACAGAACTTGCATTGCGGAAAACCTCATGCCTGCTTCGCGAGTCGGATTGATACTTCGGAAGGTATTTGGCGCATTCCGCCACCTCGCCATGCCTGGAATATACCTGTCCCAAAGAAAACCGTCGGCGGTATTCTGCACGCTCTTCCCTTACTTCTGTCAGGCGTTAATCTCGAGGTCATCCACCGCGAATATGACGGAGGTTGGGCCGAAGTGGAAGGCTCGCGTTTGAGGTGTTCCCTGCCCCATGTGCAGAGAACGTCGAGCACGGGAACCAGCGTCATCCCGTAGGACGTTAGCGAGTACCGCACGCGCAGAGGCAAGCCTTGTTCCTGCTGACGGTCAAGGATGCCGCTCTCGGTCAGCTCGCGCAGGTGGCGGAGAAGCATCCGCTCTGTGATCTCAGGGATACTCTTCCGGAGTTCGTTGGTCCTCATCGGGCCATCCAGCAAGCGCCACAGGATGGTGCCCTTCCATCTGCCGTCGATAACGCTCAGCGTGACATCGATCGGGCATGGCGAGATTTCTTTCTTTGACACACCCATCGCTTCGCTTCCACTGACATCTTTGTCAGTGCTCCTTTTTGCATCACTGCCAATTCAACGGCGTCTGAAGCCAAGCAGTCAATAGGAGCCGCACATGCACTTGTTCAACATGGCCACCGCCTTTTTCGTTCTTACGCTGGTAGGCGTCGAGTTCTCTGTTTCCGCTTTCGTCAACCCTGCCGCTTGGCGGCTTGAGCCTGAAGCGCAACTGAAGATGCTTGGTCGCTGTGCTTTCGTGCTTGGGAGAGTGATGCCGGTGTGGTATCCGGGCTGCACCTTGATGCTCGGCGTAGAGACCTGGCTTCACTGGCATGCGCCGGGGCTCGGACGCCTGCTTGCGGCGGATGCGATCTGGGTGCTGACGTCAGTGGCGTCGATATTTTTCCTGGTTCCGCTGAATAGCCGCATAGCAGAAGGGGCGGCGGATTGGCAGCGGATACATCGTGTATGGGACCAGAGACATCGCGTGCGGATCGCCGCTCTTGCCGTCGCAGCCGTGCTGCTTATCGATGTGCTGGTGGGTTGAGCCTTTCGGGGACTGTTCAGGGCGTCGCTCATGCGTGAGAATTGAGGGCATGGGAGCCTGGCCAAATCGAAAGCTGCTGGATCTGCTGGGACTCGAAATTCCCGTCATCCAGGCGCCTATGGCGGGAGCGGATTCTGTGGCGCTGGCGCGCAGTGTGTCTTCCACGGGGGCACTCGGATCACTGGCGTGCGCGCTGCTGAGTGCGGATGCGATACGAGAGGCTGCCCGGGCTATTCAGCAGGATATGCCGCGGCCGTTCAACCTCAATTTCTTCTGCCACACGATGGAGTCGCCCGACTCGGCCGCGCAGGAGAGATGGAAGAGCTTTCTGCGGCCGCACTACGAGAGGCTTGCGCTCGACATCGATGCGGTGCCCGAGAGCCGCCTGCGCTTGCCGTTCGATGAGGCCGCGTGTGAGGTCGTCGAAGAGGTGCTCCCGAAGGTGGTGAGCTTTCACTTCGGCCTTCCCGCGGCGGGTCTGATGCAGCGGTTGAAGAGGCGTGGGATCAGGGTGCTGGGATCGGCGACGAGTGTGAGGGAGGCGAGATGGCTTGAGGACCACGGGTGTGACGCGATCATTGCGCAAGGCTTTGAAGCGGGCGGACACCGTGCCATGTTTCTCGAGACGGATGTTGCCAGGCAGGTTGGTCTGTTCGCGTTGTTGCCTCAGGTGGTCGATGCTGTGTCCGTGCCGGTTATTGCGGCGGGAGGTATCGGCGATGCGAGAGGTATCGTTGCTGCGTTCGCGCTTGGGGCATCGGGCGTGCAGATGGGCACGGCGTATCTACTGTGTCCGGAGGCGAGCATTTCTCCTCTGTACCGTCGAGCGCTCGAAGGTGCGGGTGATACGGGGACGGCCATCACCAACCTGTTCAGCGGGCGTCCGGCGCGAGGCCTGGTGAACCGCTACTTGAGCGAAGCTGGACCTATGTCCGAGGCGGCTCTGGCGTTTCCGTATGCAGCAACGCTTGTGGCTCCGTTGCGGGCTGCGTCGGAGAAGGCCGGTTCTCTGGATTACATGCAGCTCTGGGCGGGTCAGGCGGCAGGACTCGTGAGCGCCATGCCCGCGGATGAACTGACTCGCAAGTTTGCCTCCGACGCCCTTGAACTGCTGGAGGCTTGGCGCTAAGGCTGTTGTCGGAATGACAACGCTCATCTGCTCGAGGGAGACCCTGAACACAAGATGCGCACGGTGTCTGGTGAGCTGTGCTTTGTCCAATGGAGCGCTTGCCATCCCGCCGTTAGCGCAGCGTCAATGTTCTGAAGGCTGTCGTCGATGAGCAGGATCTCTTCGCCACTCAGCCCAACGGCTGCCTGAACCCTGGCGAAGAATTCCGAGTCGGGTTTCTTTGCTCCAAGCTGCGCGGAATAAAAGATGTCGTCCACATGCTCAGCCAAACTTAGTTTCTCCATAAGGTAGGCAGCTCTGAGGTGTTCCTGATTCGTTGCGAGATACACGCGGATTCCCGCTGAGCGAACCGCCGAAATTTCCTGCAACAGAGGGGCGACGAGACGCGCATCTTTTGCGAACCAATAGGAGACGAACTCTGCCGGGCTTACGTGCGGTGCGATCTTCTGAAGTGCGATGTGGAGATACTCGATCAACCCGGCGCGACCGAGCACGATGTCCTCCCAATAGGGAGCGAAGAAATGTTCATGAAGTGAGGCCGAAGTGAATCCGAGGTCCTCTTCGACAGAGGTGTCCCAACGATGGCCGTCTTCTGGTCGCCCGTCGGCCAGAACGCCATCCACATCCACCATCAGTGCCTTGATCGCCAAGCCTTCCCCTCATTCATACCAACGTTCGCAAGAGGCGCGGTGCTACCACTCGTGCGTCCAGGACTTGAGGGCAATGATAGACGCGTTTCCGGTGAGCTGAAGCGGGCAGCGAATAGCTTTCGGAAAGCCTTCTTTCGGGGCTGCACTCGCGCCGGTAGAGCTGGCCGATCAGTTCGGCGGGTTTCTATTTCCGAGTTTCCTGCGCCTCCTGTACTCTGTTTTGCATCATGTCCCGAATCGCCGTCGTTCTTCTCCTGCTGCTCGCAACCGGCACGGCCCCCGCTTTCGCCGCCGCTCTACCCCAGTGGTTCGAAGTCCGCAGCCCGCACTTTGTCGTCATCACCGACTCGAGCGAGAAGCAGGGCCGCCACATCGCCGGCCAGTTCGAGCGCATGCGCTCGTTGTTCCAGACCGTCCTGCCCCATGCCAGCAGCGATGCCGGTATTCCGATGACGGTGCTCGCGCTCAAAGATCGCAAGGGCTTCCAGTCGCTGCTTCCAACGGCCTATCTCGCCAAGGGCGCGCTTCAGCTCGACGGCTTGTTCCTGCGCACGCCCGACCGCAACTACATCCTGGTGCGCCTGGATACTGAAACTGAGCACCCCTTCTCGATCGTTTATCACGAGTACACGCACTTCGTTCTGCGTAAAGCTGAGTGGATTCCGCTCTGGCTGAACGAGGGGCTCGCCGAGTTCTACCAGAACACCGACATCCACGAAAAGGAGGTCATTCTCGGGCAGCCCAGCAGCGACGACATTCTCTACCTCCGCCAGCAGCGCCTGCTTCCGCTCAATGTGCTCTTCGCCGTGGACCATAATTCGCCCTACTACCACGAGGAGAATAAGGGCTCGGTCTTCTACGCGGAATCGTGGGCGCTGACGCACTTCATCGAGATGACGGACTTCCAGAAGAAGACGCATCGACTGCAGGACTATGCCAACCTTGTCGTGCATCACGAGGACCCCGTCACGGCTGCGCAGAAGGCGTTCGGTGACCTTGGCCAGTTGCAGAAGGCGCTCGATAGCTATGTCTCGCAGAGCAGCTACCAGGAGTTCCGCATGGGAAGCAGCTTCAGTGCCGACGAGACCTCGTTCACGGCGCGCAACGTTTCGCTGTCGGACGTGAACTCTGTCCGTGCGGACATCCTGGCCGCGAACGACCGCAAGGCGGATGCCCGCAGCCTGCTCGAAGCCGTCCTGCACGATGATCCGAAGAACGCGCTGGCGTACGAGACGATGGGCTCACTCGCATACCGCGAGCATGACATCAGCGCCGCCACGAAATGGTATGGCGAGGCTGTGCAGCTTGAGTCGCAAAGCTATCTCGCGCACTACAACTTCGCGGTCTACACCATGATGAGCAACGATGCGACTAAGGATGCCCAGGTCGAGTCGAGCCTGCGGCAGGCGATCAAGCTTGAACCGACCTTTGCGCCGTCGTACGACGCGCTGGCGCACTTCTATTCCATGCACCACAAGAACCTGGACGAGGCCTACCGGCTGATCGCGCAGGCTATTCAGATAGAGCCCGAGGAGGTCCGCTACCGCCTCAATGCCGCACAGATCGCGATGGAGCGGGAGAATCCGGATGCTGCGCTCGCGATCCTGCGAGTCGCCAAAGAGTCGATGAAGAGCCAAATCTCGACGGTTCTGCTCGACCAGCAGATTGAGCAGATCACGCGGTTCAAAGCGGAGACAGAACGCTACAAGGCGGACGCGGAGCGCTACAAGAACCAGCAGGCTCCGGAAGCAGCTGCCGAAGCGCACCTCGTCGGTGCGAGCGCCTCGGAACCGGCAGCGGATCCCTATCCCACAGCCGCGCCCAGCGGACCGCGACACATGGTGCGCGGGACTCTGCACGCCGTCCGCTGCGGCTACCCGACATTGCTTACTCTCACGGTCGACCAGCCGGGTAAGCCGGTCTCCCTTTACAGCAACGACTACTTCAAGATCGCCTACAGCACGGCTTACATCCAGAAAGAAGACCTCGACCCCTGCAAAGGCATGGAAGGCAAAACCGCGCGCGTCGAATACACCGCTGTCGCGGACAAACGCGTCGTGGGCCAGATCGTCTCGATCGAACTGGTGAAGTAGGCAGGGGGAGCGGTGCTCTCTCCCCTGCCTACCCGTATTTACGGCTTCAAAAACGCCACAAACCCGAACAGTTGCTGCCCGGAAGGATCCGTGTCATACGCTCCAGTCACGTCGCCGCGGTCGTTGATCGAGTGCAGTTCGTTGTACGGCATTCCCGCGACGTTGACCGTGTAGAACTTTCCATCGCTCCAGAGTATGGCGTCGAGCGAGTACCCGTTGAAGCACGTTCCGACCGCGGTGTAATGGATGTTCACGCCGCTGATCTGGGTGCCGAAGAAGTATTGCGCCGCGCCCGGGCAGTCGATGGCGACCTTATGTGCGCCGTTGACGAGGAACGCATGCGTCATCGGGTAGGACGTCGGCGTCGCCTGCACAAGGTAGTCGCATGCCAGCACGCCATTGTTGGCGATGCTGAAGCACTTCGTTCCCAGAGCGGGTCCATGCCCAGCAAGTGGATGGTCGATTGGCGTAAACGTCTGGCCGACGTTCACGAAGCCGTTCGAATAGAGTCCGGGCGTAGCGTACATCCCGGTGACCTGGCCGTAGTTGTTGATGCCGACGGCGGCCGTCCCCAGGCCGGGGCCGAACTCGAACGGGACGCTCTGCGTCTGCGCCGCGCCGGGAACATCGATGGGCGTGAACTTCGACTTGCAGACGCCGTTGTTGCCATCGCCACAGACGTTTGGCGTCATCTTGTAGCCGTGCTGGAAGCCGAGCGCGTCGACAAATAGGCCGACCACCTCGCCTTTGTCGTTGATGCCGCCCGCCGAGGTGCCGAAGCCTCCCGGGTAGTCGATGGTCGTGAACACACCGGCGTCCCACAGGAACCCATGCTCGCCGGTCGCGTCGATATAAGTGCCGGCAACCTGGCGCAGGTTGTTGATGCCCAATGGAACGCTGTAAAAGCTGTTGGGGAAGCTGACGTCCTGGAAGTCGTAGTTGCTCGAAATGCTCTGCTGCGCGGAGCAGGCGGTGACGAGAAGAAGTGGAAACGCGAGTTTGATTAGCCTGTTCATTGGAACCTCAGAAGTCGAATTTTGCTCAGAGACGAGACCCGACGAGGCGCGAATCAAGCGACACGGAACGCCTCTCACTCAGGCAACCGAAAACGCGGCGCAAAAAGTATCATCCCCTTCACAAATTTCTTAAAGAAAATGGCGCATCCCTTGCGAGATGCGCCATTTCACCACTTATCCGACAACCTGGAGCAGTCTAGCGTTTAGCGAACCGTCTCCGCGCCATACCCGCGAGTCCCAGCACGCCGGTGCCGGCGAGCGTCAGGCTTCCGGGCTCGGGAACGCTGGTATTCGAGAGTGTGAACGCCACATCCGTGCCCACCGGGCCGACCGTGCCGTTGCCGTCGTCCTCATAAAACGAGGAGTCCATGCCGTTAGAGTTCGCCCAGTTGAACGTCGAGCTCTGCGGGTCACCGACGATCGAGATCCAGTACTGCGTATTGGCCGCCGCAGCGAACGGGACGGCCGCGCTGAAGTCGAAAATGCCGTAGGAATTGTGCGAACCGACACCCACCTCGTTGGCGTTGCCGGAGATCGTTTTCGACGAAATCAGCGTCCCCGGAACGTGGCTGCCGTCGACGATATCGTCGTTGTAAAAGCTGATGGTGAAGCCGTTCAGCTGGCCGAAGGAAGGCAGAACCCACCCGGTCCAGGAGACGGTCGTCACGTTGCCCGGCGAGGCGAGCGTGAAGTTGTCCCACACTTGGTTGAAGCCGTTGGTCCCGTGGGAGGTCTCGGAAGTCCACGCGCTTGTATTGGCAGCCGACTGCTGGAAGAGAACCGTAGCACCCGCAGGCAACGCGGCAACAGAGGACATCAATAGTCCAGCAAAAAGAACAGAGAACCGCTTCATCTCACACTCCTCGTAAGTTCAGAAAACATGGGGCCTGAACTGAGAGTGCAATGCTGTCGCGTTTCTGTACACGGATTTGTTGGCTGCAGGCGCGCGTAACGCGTTACTTTTGTTCACCCGGCGAGCGGCTGCCAGAGCTCCACGCGATTGCCGTCGCAGTCCTTGATCCACGCGAAACGTCCGTAACTCGCGTCCTCGCGCTTGGGGTCGATCCACACGCCCGCGGCTTCGAGCGACGCCAGCAGCGCATCGAGATCGTCGACGCGGTAGTTGATCATCGCGGTCTGCTCTCCCTCGCCGAAGTACTTCGTGGTCTCCGGAAACGTAGACCACGCGGTTGTGCCGGTACCCGGCGGAACCTCATCGGTCCACTCGAAGGTGACGCCGTAATCGGTTGCGACGAAGCCGAGATGCTCGACGTACCACGCCTGCAACGCCTTGGGGTCCTTCGACCGCAGGAACACACCGCCAACACCCGTCACACGTGCCATCGCTCACCTCGAATAGTGGTTGAACTGAGAACTGAAAGCTGAACAAGTCTACTACCGAGTGGACGTACCGGCGAGGGTCTGGACGAGTCTCGTCACCGCTCCATTATCCACGGCGTTAGCAGCGAGGATTACGCCCTCCGCGATCGTTACGGCCATTCCCGCGGCGACCAGAACGGCGGCGGCGTTCAAGAGGACGACATCGCGCCGCGGCCCGCCTTCACCGGCAAAGATCGACCGCAGTATTGCCGCGTTCGCCGCTGCATCGCCGCCTTCGAGCGTGGAGAGCGGAAGGCGGTGCATGCCGAACTTCTCGGGCACAACCGTGTATTCGCGCACCTTGCCGTCGCGGACTTCGGCGACCTGGCTGGGGCCGCTCAGCGCCAGTTCGTCGAGGCCTCCGTCGCCATGGACGACGAACGCGTGGCGTACGCCGAGCAGTGTCATCGCCTCGGCGACAACAGGTACGAGTCGCGCCGCATAGACCCCCATGACCTGGGCGCGAGCGCCGGCGGGGTTGAGCAGAGGGCCGAGTGCGTGCAGCACCGTGCGTACGCCCATCGCTCGACGCACCGGCATGACGGCCTTCATCGCGGGATGATGCGACGGAGCGAGCATGAAGCAGAAGCCATGCTCGCGGAGAGCCTGCGCGGCTTCCTCAGGCGCTAGAGTTGTGGGGATGCCAAGGGCGTCGAGGACGTCGCAGGAGCCGCAGCGCGAGGTGATGGCGCGGTTGCCGTGCTTGGCGACCTTTGCTCCAGCGCCTGCGGCGACCAGCGCTGCGGCGGTGGAGATGTTGAAGCTTCCGCTGGCGTCGCCGCCGGTGCCGCAGGTGTCGACCAGCGCGGCCTGCTCGGCTTCGGTGAGCGGAAGCATGGTGGCGGCTTCGCGCATGGCGGTGGCGAAGCCGGCGATTTCGGCGGCGGTTTCGCCGCGGCCGGCAAGCGCGCCCAGCAGCGCGGCGAGTTCCACGTCTGCGGCCTCGCCGGCGAGCACGCGCCGCATCAGCGCGGCCGCCTCGTCGAAGGACAGCACCTCGCGCGATTCCACGATCCGCCGCAACTCAGCTTGAATGGACATGACTCCTTTGAGGCTAACAAAACCGGCGCCCGCACCGGACGCGAACGGCAGGTAAAAACCCTTTCATCAATGACGATAATCGCCGTTGCGCATTGCTCCGCGTTGCGCGCATTCGCTACCATGGTTTGTTCGACCGAGCACCGATGGAGCGCACATGAAGATTCACGAGTACCAGGCCAAAGAGATCCTGCGCAAGTACGGCGTGCCTGTCCCCGCGGGCGAAATGGCCACCACCCTGGAAGAGGCGGACACCGCCGCGAAACAGCTTTTTTCGGCGGGCAACGCCGTCGTCGTCGTGAAGGCGCAGATCCACGCTGGAGGTCGCGGCAAGGGCGGCGGCGTCAAGCTGGCCAAATCGCTGGAGGACGCGGCAACTGCCGCGAAGGCGATTCTCGGCATGCAGCTGGTGACGCACCAGACCGGGCCGCAGGGTCAGAAGGTGCAGCGATTGCTGGTCGAGGCCGGCTCGGCGATCGATCGCGAGCTGTATCTCGGTGTCGTTACGGATCGCGACTCGTCGAAGATCGTGTTCATGGCATCGCAGTCGGGTGGCATGGAGATCGAGGAAGTCGCGCACGAGAACCCCGACGCCATCTTCAAGGAATACATCGAGCCTGTTACCGGGCTGCAGCCGTTCCAGGCGCGCAAGCTGGCGTTCAAGCTCGGCCTGCAGGGTCCGCAGATCAACCAGGCTGTGTCGTTCATGCTGGGGCTCTACAAGGCGTTCATCGAAACCGACTGCTCGCTGATGGAGATCAACCCGCTCATTACGACGAAGGACGGACAGCTCGTCGCGCTGGACTGCAAGATCAACTTCGACGATAACGCGATGTTCCGACACAAGGATCTGAAGGAACTGCGCGACCTGGCCGAGGAAGACCCGCTCGAAGTGGAAGCGTCCAAGGACGCGCTGAACTACATCAAGCTCGATGGCAACATTGCCTGCATGGTGAACGGCGCGGGGCTCGCGATGGCGACGATGGACATCATCCAGTACGCCGGCGGCTCACCCGCGAACTTCCTCGACGTGGGCGGTGGAGCGAATCAGCAGCAGATTGAAGCGGCGTTCGCGATTTTGCTTGCTGACAAAAATGTGAAGGCGATCTTCATCAACATCTTCGGCGGGATTCTGCGGGTGGATGTGCTGGCGACCGCGGTTGTTGGCGCCGCAAAGAAGCTGAACGTCACGTTGCCCATCATCCTGCGCCTCGAAGGAACCAATGTTGAAGAAGGCCGCAAGATCATCGCCGAGTCGGGCCTGAAGTTCGAAATCGGCTCAACGATGAAAGAAGCTGCTGACCTTGCTGTCGCTGCAGCGAAGGGAGGCAACTAATGTCTGTACTCGTTGACAAGAACACACGGCTTATCGTGCAAGGCATCACCGGCCGTGAAGGAACCTACCACGCCAAAGGCTGCTCGGAATACAGCAAGCAGTTCGGTGCGGACATCGTTGTCGGTGGCGTGACCCCGGGCAAGGGCGGAACAATTCATGAAGGCTGGCCCGTCTTCAACACTGTTGAAGAGGCCGTCGCAGCCACAGGCGCGAATGCCACGATGATCTTCGTGCCGCCGCCGTTCGCTGCGGATGGCATTCTCGAGGCGCATGCCGCGGGGCTGCCGCTGGTGGTGTGCATTACCGAGGGCATTCCGGTGCTCGACATGGTGAAGGCCTGGGAGATCGTGAAGCGGCCGAACCGCGATGGCAAGAGATCGGTGCTCATCGGACCGAACTGCCCCGGCGTCATCTCGCCCGGCAAGGCGAAGATCGGCATCATGCCCGGCCGCATCCACAAGGAAGGCAACGTCGGTATCGTCTCGCGCTCGGGCACGCTGACGTATGAGGCCGTGTACCAGCTCACGCAGTTGGGGATTGGGCAGTCGACCGCGATCGGCATCGGCGGCGATCCGATTGTAGGCACAACGCATATCGACGCCATCCGCATGCTCAATGACGATCCCGAAACTGAGGCCATCGTGATGATCGGCGAGATCGGCGGATCGAACGAAGAGAAGGCCGCGGCGTTTATTCAGCAGCATGTGAAGAAGCCGGTCGTCGGCTTCATCGCCGGACAGACCGCGCCGCCCGGACGCCGCATGGGCCATGCCGGAGCGATCATCTCCGGCGGCGAAGGCACGGCAGAAGGCAAGATGGCCGCGATGACCGCAGCCGGAATCCACGTCGTCAAGTCGCCCGCCGAGATCGGCGAGATGATGGCGAAGGTGCTGGGCAGAGCGTAGATCGTTCGCAATATCAAAGGAGGCAGAGCCGTGATGGCTCTGCCTTTTTGCTACCAGTCGACCGTGTAATCGAGCAGCCAGTCCTGGCGCTTTCGTCTCGTCAGCGGAATGACGATGCGCATCATCTGCTGCATGATCCAGTACGCCAGGGGCGGCATGTTTTCCTTTTGCCGTGCGTTTTTGCGGCCTACGGCGATCACTCGATCGGTGCGTGGACGGCGTTCGCGTTCAAACGCGCGCAGCACCTCGCGCACGTCGTCGCCGTTGAAGTCTCGCAGCAACCTGGCGAGCAGCATCGCGTCTTCGAGTGCCATCGAGGCGCCCTGTCCGGAGTGCGGCGCCACCGCGTGGGCCGCATCGCCGATCAGCACCGCGCGACCCACGCTCCAGGCCGGCAGAGCGGGCACGTCGTGAATAGCGATGTCCATCATCTCCTCCGCGGATGCGATGAGTTCGCAAACAGGATCGGCCCAGCCACGATGCAGTTCCAGCAGGCGTTGCTTGCGCTGGGCGTCCGTCGTAGCGGCCTGCTCTTCGCGGCTGGGGAGCGGCATCGCCGCGGTGCTCCACCACATGGTGCGCGGGCCGCGCGCTGTGACGATGTCGACGAATCCAAAGAAGCCGTTGCGGCCAAATCGAAAGTGCATGCTCTGCGGGGCGGCGAGATCGACGTTGTTGAGGCACGGGCTGAATCCTCCGGGCGACATCATGCCGGTGTAGACCGGCTTTGGCGCGTCGGGCATGATGCATTGCCGGAGCTGCGAGCGAATGCCGTCCGCGCCGACAATCAGGTCGCCGTAATATGCCGTTCCGTCGGCGAAGCTGGCCCTGACGGAGCCCGCGACATCGTCGACTGCAACCAGCCGCTTGCCGAAGAGAATTGTGGCACCGGCCACTTCCGCGCCTTCCATGGCGGCCTTCTGGAGCGCGGTGCGCGTGATGGCGACCGGCTGCAGGTCGGGGTCGGCGGCCTGCTCGGGAATGGAAGCCAGCGATTTGCCGTACTGATTTTCGAAGCACCATTTGTTGATGCGCACACTGTTGGCAGCCACCGACGGCAGAATGCCTGCAGCCTTCAACACCCGCATGCCGTTGGTCGCAATGCCCAGGCCGGCGCCGCCCTGGTTGGGCGTCGGGTCTGCTTCGAACACCAGGGCATCGATGCCTGCCTTGCGTAGAAAGGTGGCGAGCACAGGCCCGGCGACGCCACCGCCGATGATGAGAACTCTTTTGATTGAAGCCATAAATACCTCGCTACATAAATATCTTAGTTGTTAAGATAATCATATAATGAGGAAGATGGCAACCAGGACAAAACGCGCGGCCCTGCTCGAAAGCGTCGGCCAGCACCTCGGCCGCGAGATGGGCGCGCGCAGCGTGCTGCTTCACCAGGCCCTTGCGAATATTGCGGGCGTTACGGTCACGGACATGAAGTGCCTTGACTACATGGCGCGCGGGACGGACGTGACGGCGGGGGACCTGGCGCGGCTTACCGGGTTGACGACTGGCGCGATCACAGCGGCGATAGACCGGCTGGAGAATGCCGGACTGGCTCGCCGGGAGCGCGACGAGACGGACCGGCGCAAGGTGTTTATCCGGCCGCAGCACTCACCTGTGGCGGAAAAGCTGAATACGACCTACACCAATCTTTCGCGCAGAATGGGCGAGCTGGCGGCGCAGTACTCGACGCGCGAGTTGGAAACGATCCAGGATTTCGCACTGCGGTCGATCGTGATTGTGCGCGAGGAAACCGAGCTTGCACAGAAGGTCGCGGCCAAATCGGCCGCCACGAAGCAGACCTAGCGGCCTGGCTGGCGGTTGTAGAAAAACCATGCGGCCGCAAAGATGCCTGACAGAACGAACGCCAGCACCGCCTGCGGGCGTTGATGCAGGTGGACGTGCACCAGCGCGTCGAAGAGCCACGCCATGCATCCGATCATCCAAATCCACGTTGTTGAGCGCATCGTAGACCGCCGCATAAAGTATTGGACGCGTCCCGCGGGAACTCGCACCACCATATACTTCCGTCATGCGCCGCCACCTCCTGCTCGCCCTCGTCCTGCTGTTTGCGCCTGCGCTTTCCGCCCAGACCGTTACGGTCAGCTTTCCTGCCGCGCGGTCCGCGCAGCCGCTCGACGGGCGGCTGCTGCTCCTGCTCTCGAACGACCCCAGCGACGAGCCGCGCATGCAGATCGACGACACGCCACGGTCGCAGATCGTGTTCGGGACGACGGTCGACGGATGGAAGCCGGGCGAGCCCATTACGGTTACGGACGCGGCCAGCGGATATCCCGTCCGCAAGCTGAGCGAAGTGCCGCCCGGGGACTATACCGTGCAGGCTGTGCTGAACGTTTACCAAACCCTCCACCGCGGCGACGGTAAGACCGTGAAGATAGCGCCGGACCGAGGCGAGGGGCAGCACTGGAATCTCGCGCCCGGCAACCTGATGTCGAAGCCGCGGAAGGTGCACATTGGCCCCGGGACGGCGGCGCTGACGGTTTCGCTGGATGAGGTGATCCCGCCCATCAAGCCCGAGCCGGACACGAAGTACATTCGTCACTTGCGCATCCAGTCCGCTCTGCTGACGAAGTTCTGGGGCACGCCGATGTTCCTGTCGGCGATTGTGATGGTGCCCGAGGGGTTCGATCAGCACGCCGAAGCGCATTATCCGCTGATGATCTTCCACGACCACTTTGCGTCGAGCTTCAACGACTTCCGCGAAACACCGCCCGACCCGGACCTCAAGCCCGACTACTCGGAGCGCTTCCACCTGGCGGGGTACAACCGCATCCAGCAGCAGGAGGCGTACAGCAACTTCAAGCAGTGGACAGCGGCCGGAACGCCGCGCGTCCTCGTCGTCAAGCTGCAGCACGCCAACCCGTTCTATGACGACAGCTACGCGGTCAACTCCGCGAACGTTGGGCCGTACGGCGATGCCATTGAGACCGAACTTATCCCAGCCATCGAGAAGCAGTTTCGCGGCATCGGGCAGGGCTGGGCGCGATTTCTGTATGGCGGATCGACAGGCGGATGGGAGTCGATTGCGGTGCAGATGTTCTATCCGGAGCACTACAACGGGGCGTTCATCGCCTGCCCGGATCCGGTCGATTTTCACGCGTACATGACCACCAACCTGTACAAGGACGACAACATGTTCTTCCTGCAGGGCGCGAACAAGCGCGTCGAGCAGCCGGCGATGCGCGACTACCTGGGGCATACGCTGATCTCGGTGCGCGACAACGTGGCGTACGAGGCAGCGCTGGGCGATCACGGGCGGTCGGGTGAGCAGTTCGACATATGGCAGGCTGTCTTTTCGCCGGTCGGCAAGGATGGGTATCCGCAGTCCATCTTCAATAAGGAGACCGGTGTCATCGACCACAAAACGGCCGAGTACTGGCGGCAGCACTACGACCTGAACGCCATCCTGCAGCGCGACTGGCTGACGCTAGGGCCGAAGCTGCAGGGCAAGCTGCACCTCTATGTCGGCTCGGATGATACTTACTTCCTGAACGATGCGGTGTACCTGATGGAGGACTTCCTGAAGACGACGGGAACGCCCGGGCACGGCGTTCCGTACGACGGCGAGGTAAAGTATGGGCCACGCGCCGAGCACTGCTGGAACGGCGACCCGACTAAGGCCAACGCCTACTCGCGGCTGCACTACAACCAGATGTACCTGCCGCAGATCATGGAGCGGATCGCGAAGACGGCGCCGCCGGGAGCCGACCTGAAGAGCTGGCGATACTAGCGGTAATCTTGCTCGTCTCTGCGCTCGGCGGTACCCTTGCGTCATGCGACCGCTTCGGTATTCCATCAATGTCACGCTGGACGGGTGCTGCGATCATCGTGAAGGGATCGTGGACGATGACTTGCTTCAAAACGCCATCGAAAACATCAGGTGGGCCGATGCGCTCCTCTTTGGCCGCGTGATTTACGAAATGATGGAGTCACACTGGCGGCCGCTGGCGTCTGCATCCACGGACCCGTTTGCCCGGACCATCGATGCGGCGAAGAAGTACGTCGTGTCGAGCAGCCTCGACCACGTCGATTGGAACGCCGAGCTGGTGCGTGGGGATCTGGAAAAGGCCGTACAGCAGCTCAAACAGGAGCCGGGTAAGGGACTGTTTACGGGAGGCGTGAAACTCCCGCTGGCTTTGGCGGAGCTGGGACTGATTGACGAGTATGAGTTCGTGGTGCACCCCAGGATCGCGGGCCACGGGCCCACGTTGTTCGCGGGGATATCGAAGCGTGTCGACTTGAGGCTGGTGAGCCGGGTGGAGTTCGGTTCGGGCGCAGTCGCGATGCGGTACGAGCCGAAGAAATAACACTTTTCCACGGCAGATTTGCTCTAGCCTTCCATTGGCCACAGCCGGCCGTCGGCGTCCATCCACGGGCCGAACGGCATGTCCTTCTTTCCATCGGAGCCGAAGCGGAGGACGTGGCCATCGGGGTCGGTTACCTGTATCTCCAGCGAGCCCCATGGGAAATTCGTTGGCCCCTGCCGGATCATCGCTCCGCTCGCAAGCCACTCCTGATGCAGCTTCTCCACGTCGGCGGCGCCTGCCCACAGCCATGTTCCCGGATGGCCCTGCGCGTCCTCGGTCACCATCAACGAACAGCGGTCGCGAGTTACCGACGCAAAATTTCCAGTCGACCAATCAACCTTGAAACCCAGCGCCTTAGTGTAATAGTCCAGACTTGCCGCGAGGTTCGCGACCCGCAGTATCGGTGTGGCATTTGCAAGTTGCGGAGTTTCCATCGCCATAACCCCTTCAACCGATCCAATATACCGTAACCATTTACACTGAGAGAGCTGCCAAAATGCAAGAGAAATGTACCTGAACGCAGCTAGGAGATATTCGTGTCACAGCGCACTTTCAGCATCATCAAGCCCGACGCGGTCAAGAAGGGCTACGCCGCCGCCATCCTGGCCGAGATCGCCAAGGCTGGCTTCAAACTGGTCGCCATCAAGAAGATCGTCCTCACCAAGGAACAGGCCGAGGGCTTCTACTATGTCCACTCCGAGCGCGGGTTCTTCGGCGAGCTCACCGACTTTATGAGCTCGGGCGTTATCTACCCGATGGTGCTCGAGAAGGACAACGCCATTGCCGACCTGCGCAAGCTGATGGGCGCGACGAATCCCGCCCAGGCTGAAGAGGGCACGATCAGGAAGCAGTTCGCTTCGTCCATCGGCGAGAACGCCATCCATGGTTCCGACGCCGAGGACACCGCCGCGTTTGAGATCGGCTACTTCTTCGCCGGCTACGAACTCAAGTAAACCCGACAACACACGCAGAACAGGCGGCTGAGAGAATTCCTCTCAGCCGCCTGTCCTTTGAAGCGCGACCCGAAACCTGGAGTTAGCTGGCCCACTTACTTCTTCGGCTTGCGCACGGGAATCTTTACCGGTTCGTTCACAAAAAGTTTGAGATCGACGGATTCGCCCATGGCCTTGTAGCCGGCATCCTTCGGATGCAGGTGATCGCCGCTGTCGTACGCCGGGAGGAAAACGCCGGGGTTCGCCGGGTCAGTTGTCGTTTTGTCGAAGTCGATCACACCGTCAAACTCCTTCGTCGAGCGGATCCACGCATTCACCGTCTGGCGCATCTCCTCGCCGGCGGGCGACTGGTACTTCGCGCCGACGTACGGCGTGAGCGTCGCGCCGATGACTTTGATGCCGTGCGTATGCGCGCGCCGCGCCAGCTGCGAGTAGCCCGCGATGAGGTCGTCGGCCGTGATGACGTCGTAGGGCTTGTTAGGATCAGCCGCGTGGCCGATGTCGTTGATCGCCTCCATGATGATCAGGTACTTCACGCCGGTCTGCGCAATGACGTCGCGATCGAAGCGCGCGAGCGCGCTTGGCCCGGTCACGTCATGCAGTACCCTGTTGCCCCCGATGCCCTGGTTCAGTACGCCGATGTGGGCAGTCCGCGGGTCAGCTTGCAGCCGCGCGGCCAGCACGTCCGGCCAGCGGGAGTTCGTGTCCCGCGTGCTGAGCGCGCCGTCGGTGATGCTGTCGCCGAACGCCACGATAGCCGCGCTGTCTGCGTCGGCCTTCACGTCGACGCCTTTGAGGAAGTCCCAGCTGGTGATCGTCTTGGGCTCGGGCAGATCATGCGCGCTGACGTTATTGCCGCCGACATAGTAGTTGGTCTGGTCGGCGAAGCCGTGGATCGTCAACTGCGAAATCGGCTGGGCCGGCAGATAGAAGCTGACCGCGAGATCGGAAAGCGGAGCCACCTTCAGCAGCGCGGGATCGCTGACGACCAGCGCTCCCGGAGGGATGACGATCGAGGGGTGCCCGCTGAACGTGAGCGGCGTCGAACTGCCCGCCACAACCTCGCTCGCCGTGGACCGCACCGCCACCTCGGCAGCTTCGATCGTCAGAGGATCGGAGCCGAACTCGTTGGTGAAGATCACGCGCACCGCCGGCCCGCCGATGGACAGGTGCACGATTTCCCGCAGTGTAGTGCCGTCCGTGCCTTCAGCGCCGAACTTTCCGCCGGAGTTCTTGGCGACGACGGGCGATGTGGCCCACGAGCCGACCCAGTGATCGGGCGTTGCGTTTTGAGCCTGAACCGGCAGCGAGGCCAGGGTTGCGGCGCCCGCCAATACACATAGAAACTTTGCCACCTGCAGCATGAACACTCCTTGACGCGCGTTTAGATACTGGGATTCAACGAGCACCATTCTACTTCGGCGGGCGCTCGCGTATAGTGGCGATGGCGCTCGGTGCCTGCTTCCCGGTGAACCTCTCGAGCGAAACCGCTGAACCTCCAGGAGCCCTCCCCGTATGAAGCTGGTCCGCGCTATGCTTTTCGCTATGACAACTGTTGCCGCTCAGGCTTCCACCGTTACCCACGCACCGTTCGGCACGCTGCCCGGCGGCGCGAAAGCCGATGTTTACACGCTGAAATCGCCTGAAGTGGAAGTACGCGTGACCACCTATGGCGCGCGTGTCGTCGCCATCGACACCAAAGACCGTAGCGGCAAGATGGGCGACATCGTCCTGGGGCACAGCTCGGTGGAGCCCTACACCCAGGGCAAGAATGCTTACTTCGGCGTGGTGCCGGGCCGCTACGCCAACCGCATTGCCAAGGGCAAGTTCACCCTCGAAGGCAAGCCGTACCAGATCACCACCAACGATGGGCCGAACATGCTGCATGGCGGCACGGAGGGTTTCGACCGGCGCAATTGGACCGCGAAAGAAATCCCCAACGGAGTGGAGTTCACGCTGGTCAGCCCGGACGGCGACCAGGGCTTCCCCGGCAAGCTCACCGCGCATGTGCGCTATACGCTGCTCGGCGACAAGCTGCGCATTGAGTACTCGGCCACGACCGACAAGCCGACCGTCGTGAACCTCACGAACCACACATACTTCAATCTTTCCGGCGAAGGCAGCCCCAGCATTCTCGACGAGGTCGTGACGCTCGACGCGGACAAGTACACGCCGGTCGACGCGACGCTGATTCCTACCGGCGAGCTCGCGCCTGTGGCGGGCACGCCCTTCGACTTCACCAAGCCGACCGTGATCGGGGCGCGCATCAACAACGCCAATGAGCAGTTGAAACTCGGCGGCGGCTACGACCACAACTGGGTGCTGCGCGGCAAGGCCGGCGTTCTGCATCCGGCGGCGAAGGTCTACGATCCGGCGTCTGGGCGCGTGCTGTCGGTCAGCACGACGGAGCCCGGAGTGCAGTTCTACTCCGGAAACTTCCTGGACGGCTCGCTGGTCGGCAAGGGTGGAAAGAAGTATGTGAAGCGCAGCGGCCTTTGCCTCGAGACGCAGCACTTCCCCGACTCGCCCAACCACTCCAACTTTCCCAGCACCGAACTGAAGCCCGGACAGACCTACCACAGCGTCACCGAGTTCACCTTCACCACGCAGAAGTGATGGGCAACGCATGACCGCAATGACAGGCCGAAGCTGGGTGGATGGCGCCAACGAGCCACACGGCTTCGGCCTGAACCATTTGCCCTACGGCGTGTTTCGGCTCTACGACCGCGGATGGATGTGTGTGCGAATCGGCGAGCACATGCTCAATCTTTCAGACTGCGTCGCCGAGGGACTGCTGGACGACTTGTCGGCGGAACTGCGGCAGGCGTGCCTGCAATCCACGCTGAACGCGCTGCTGGCGCTTGGGGCGGCGGAGTGGGCGCAGCTTCGGGGCCGGGTGACGGAGCTGCTCGACGAAGCGCTGGACGATGAGCTGCAGGAGCGGGTGGAGGAGTGTCTCTACCCGCTGGCTGGCGCGGAGCTGCTGCTGCCGATCGAAGTCGGCGACTACACGGATTTTTACGCGAGCATCCATCATGCACGGCGTGTCGGCGAAATCTTTCGGCCCGATAGCCCGCTGCTGCCCAACTACAAGCATGTGCCGATCGGATATCACGGGCGTGCGTCGTCGATTGTCGTGAGCGGCACGGATGTGCGGTGCCCCTGGGGCCAGACACGGCCTGAGCTCGACGGAGCTTCGCCGGGGTTTGCTCCATCCGCGGCGCTCGATTATGAGGCAGAGCTGGCTTTCGTCGTAGGCACCGGCAATGCGCTGGGTGAGCCGATACCGGTTGGACGGTCTCGGGAACATCTTTTTGGTGTTGCGCTGCTGAACGACTGGTCCGCGCGGGATATTCAGTCCTGGGAGTACCAACCGCTGGGGCCGTTCCTCGGTAAAAACTTCGCGACAAGCCTTTCGGCGTGGATCACGCCGCTTGCCGCACTCGAGCCCTTTCGGATGCCGGCGGTGGTGAGAGCGGCGGGAGACCCGCGGCCCCTTCCCTATCTTTACGATGAGACCGACCAGGCTGCCGGGGCGCTGGACGTTTCAGTAAGTGCGAGCCTCTCGGCGGGGGCGAATACGTCGTCCATGCAGCTCGGCGGGGCGAACGCTCGGGAGCTTTATTGGACCGCCGCGCAGATGATTGCCCATCACACTAGCAACGGCTGCAATCTGCGACCGGGAGATCTGCTCGCAACCGGGACGATCTCTGGTTCGGAACGGGAGTCAGCTGGCTGTCTTCTGGAACTGACGCAAAATGGCGCCGAACCGCTGGCGCTTCCTGATGGAGAACGCAGCTCCTGGCTTGCCGACGGTTATGAGGTCGTCCTCACGGCGTTCTGCGAGCGGCCGGGCTTGCCGCGCATCGAGCTAGGAAGCTGCGCAGGCCGCGTGCTTCCGGCTAATCCGCCTGGAGCATAAGTGGACTGCAAATAGAAAAGCCCACTCCGAAGAGTGGGCTTTTCGTGGATTATGCCGGCGATCACCTAATCTCCCACACACTTACGCGTGCAGTACCATCGGCCCAACGAGGCTTAACTTCCGTGTTCGGGATGGGAACGGGTGGGACCCTCGCGGTAAACTCACCGGCAATATTTAGAAAGATGCGCCGCAGCGCGATCGTTCACAACTGAATAGATTGAGCAGACATTTACCAAATTTGCGTATATTACGTAGTCTTTTATAACTACAAAGCTTGTGTTGAATATTCTCTAGAACAATGTGAACTAAACATTGCGCAGAGTAAATTCTATGGACAAGCCGAACGGGCGATTAGTACTGGTAAGCTACACGCATTACTGCGCTTCAACCTCCAGCCTATCAACCAGGTGGTCTTCCTG